>Ga0233446_1000001_pt1 | contig 1776261 bp, 1809 predicted proteins | sample SI_124_October20_4_FD_182780 | JGI IMG/M metagenome (GOLD analysis project Ga0233446, IMG submission 182780) | Seawater microbial communities from Saanich Inlet, British Columbia, Canada - SI_124_October2016_120_MG | ecosystem: Environmental > Aquatic > Marine > Inlet | place: Canada...
GAGAAACAGAACAAGAAGGCCATGTATTTACGTACTGGCGTAAAACAAACTGTTGCTTATATTTACTTAAATATGATGGATCATGGGGACCATGTTGGGAAGTTGAAAGGAAATATTAAACCTAAAAACCTTTAAGCTATAAAAAGCCTCTATTATGGAGGCTTTTTTATTTTTTTAAAAATTCTTCTTTGTATTTATTCTAATAATTACGTATACTATATTTAATTATTACCATTATGTACCTTTTATTATTTTAAAAATTCCCCCTACTCCGCTCGGAGACTTTACTATGAACCAACAAATTTTTATCCGAATTCCGCCTCTGGTAAGTGAAGAGGATATGAAACTTTATATTTGGAAAAATAAAGCAAATATTAAGCGTGGGCATAAAGCATATTACCAAGAAGTTCTAAATATTATTAATGATAGTGTTGATATTTCTGAAAGTATGCACGATGATGAAAATACTGATTTTGGTATTATGCTTAATCTTAAATCTTTTGCAGATTTTAAAATTAGATATCACCGCCATATTATAAGCCTCCATATAGCCTTGGATGCAAAAATTATATCTGATGATGATGCTTCCAGATTATGGGACCAGTTGAATCAACTGCGCGCTACACTAAAGCAAGCACCTAGAGATATATACCCATTCAGTATTGAATTTGGTAGTGAGGAGGAATAAGTATGTCTTATACTATCCCACCTATTGCAACAAGAGATGAAATCTTAATGCAATATCAGCAACAAATCTTTATATCTAAAAGTAAGAAACAGCTACTTAGAGAAAAAAGATTAATATTTGCTCATAATATTATTAAAAAAGCTAACTATAAGTTGTTTGATGAGGAGTTTATTAAATTCCAATTAAACATTAATAATTTAAATGAACACTTAATCATCAGAGTTCAATCTATACTCTTAGCAGAATTAAATAACCTTATATCCACAGATGATAGTATCTACTGGAACAATATTCTTATTGGTATTACCTATCAATTAATAGAAAAGGATCTCGCTAAAGAAATAGAGATTAATCTATTGGACCAATCAATAACTTATGTATAACGAAAAAAAGCCCCGTAAAGGGGCTTTTTTTTATACTTAACTTCGTTATTTATCCACAGTATAGATACAACCGGCAATAACATTACCGTTCTCATCATATGAGCATTGTACATCAACGCAGTTTCTATCTCTAATACTGGTAGAAGCACCATAATATATCTGGTACTTATCACCAATTCTATGAGATGCCTGATATTTTTGTCCAGTAAACCAAGCAATATATAAATCAGGAACGCTATAACCATCAATTATGACGCCAGTAGTAGATGAATCAATAGTCACATCACCTTTAGCAACGCAAACAATACCATCATTAGCACATAGTGTTAAATCCACATCGGGATTATCACTGTACATTCCACCAGGATGGCGCCTTTGATGATCTTCATCAATTTTACCACTTTTTGCATAGCTAAATGCTTCTTTAATTGCTTCTTTGACATTGTTCAGTTGGCTAAAGCCAATTAGTTTGATTTTCATAATAAGCAGACCTCTTCTGCTGTTATGTTTGTGAAAACGGAAAAAAGTGTATCAACGTAGCTATAATATATGCTGTATACAATAAAAAGTCAAGGGTCTGTATGAAATATGTTTCTTCAATTCTTGCTTTTTTAGATAATATTATGCATAATTGTGTACATAATTAATTTTTCTTACCGTTTTTTCCTTATTTCTCTTTAACTGGAGAGCTTTTATGACAATAAAAAATTTTACTGTACTAATAAGCATCATATTTATTTCTGGTTGTATAAGTATTCCAAATACAGCAAGCTTATTATCACAAAGCACTCATCAAAGCATTTCATTAATAGAAGCATTAGAAAATGATGAATTGTTTGAATTAGCAGATAAAATAGCTGATGCTGAAGAGTCACTAGCAGAAGCATGTGAAAACACAAATGATATCACCATGCAGCATTTAGAAGATAAATCTAGTGGATTCAATACTCTGTTTAAGTACCTTTTTGGAGAGTTAGAGCTTTCAGAATGCCAAATTGCTGCAAGAAAAATGAAGGCACTTATTGATGAAATAATTATTCAACACCCCAAATATGCTAAATTTAGAATACTAATACCTGATATAAAACACTATGATATAGGAGGAGATAATGGAAACTAATATATTCCCAGAAGTTATCTCTGCTAAAGAATGTAAGCAAATATTTGCAGAGTATGTAGAAGTACTAGAAGGTAAACCTGCAATTAATATGTTTAGAGCATTAAACACATTAAGAGGATATCCATATGATCCACAAAAATTTGGAATTTTTAGCGCAGAAACCCCTGATGAATTAAACCTACAAACTCAATGGAAAATTGCCAGCTGTTATCATGCAGCAGATACAGGTAAAATTTCTATGTCTGAGGCATTATCTTGGATAGACCATGTTGAATGGGCTGGCTATGAATGGGCCTATGAAATAGAAGATGATGAGCCATTATGGCCTGTAATGATAATTTTAATGGAAGAACATCCCTTCGAATAAAGGAAATCCCGCAATTTATGCGGGATTTTTTTTATGGTTGATAATTTAAAACTGGTTTTCTTGCAGCTTGAACTTCATCTAAACGTTTTTTGTGCTGATTATATGGTGCATTATGGGCCATAGCTACACCTTCTTCCGTTTTTGCAAGTTCAGAAATACGTTTCATTGTTGAAATAAAATTATCTAAAGTTTCTTTTGTTTCAGTTTCTGTTGGTTCTATAAGCATTGCACCGTTTACTACTAATGGAAAATAAACCGTCATTGGATGAATATTATTATCTAACAATAACTTAGCTATATCCACAGTGATTAAGCCACGTTCTTTTTGGTATTTATCTGTTAGTAAGCATTCATGCATACATGAGCCCTTATACGGCACATGAAAATCTTCTTTTAAATAATGTAAAAGATAATTAGCGTTCAAAACAGCATCTTCAGATACCTGTTTGAGTCCATCAGAACCATGGCTTTGCATATATGCAAGTGCTCTTACCATTACACCAAATTGACCATGAAAAGATCTTATTCTTCCCATACTTTCTGTACAATTTGTATTTAATGTATAGGTATTATCATTTTTTTCTACTCTTGGAATAGGCAAAAATGGGATCATTTCTTCAGTTACTACAATGGGTCCGCTACCTGGGCCACCTCCTCCATGTGGAGTAGAAAATGTTTTATGTAAATTGAACTGCATGATATCAACACCTAAATCAGCCGGCCTTACTTTACCCATAATGGCGTTAAAATTAGCTCCATCACAATAAAAATACGCACCTATAGCATGTAATTTTTCTGAAATTTGTATGATATTAGGTTCAAAAATACCGCATGTATTTGGATTTGTTAGCATAAAAGCTGCTATTTTATCCCCTTCTTCATCTATAATTTCAGATAATTTACTAATATCCACAATACCTTCTGATGTTGAAGGAACTTCCTTGATTTTATATCCACACATAGCGGCTGTTGCAGGGTTCGTACCATGTGCACTATCTGGAACTAAAATAATTTCTCTAGGATTCCCCTTTGCCTGATGAGCTTTACGTATCATCATTGTACCAGTAAATTCACCATGCGCACCAGCAGATGGTACTAATGAACAACTTGGTAAACCTGTAAGAGTGCATAACCATTCTTGTAAACTATACATTAATTCTAAAGCACCTTGCACAGTGCTTTCTGGCTGCATAGGATGAATATTTGCAAAACCATCTAACCTCGCTAACTGTTCATTTAAACGAGGATTATGCTTCATAGTACAAGAACCAAGTGGATAAAAATTACTATCAATAGAGAAATTTTGCTGAGATATACGTACAAAATGACGCATAACCGTACTTTCTGCAACTTCAGGTAAACCAACCTTTTCTCTTGCGGGAACACCTGTCATGTTTATAAATTTATTTATTTCAGGTAAATCAACTCCACTTTTGCCAGTTGTAGATTGTTCATATAATAATTTTTCTTCTTGGTGCATTAAAATCCTCTTATATTTTATTATGCATATATTCTACATCGTTATAGTAGAATTTTACAATTAAAAGAAAAAGCTATTTTCCTTGTCAACACATCCATATTTTGCTAAATAGGAAGGTGCAAATACATTATGTAGATGCATCTTTCTTTCCTTTTAATCACATTTTCTCACGGAGAAATTTATGACTGATCGTACATATGATACAGCCAGCGAAGACCGCATGGTCGGTACATTTTTTAACTATGTTTATAGTTATATGTTTAAAGGTGTAGGTTTAACTGCGCTGATTATTTTTGCATTAGGTGCTTTTGTACCTGCAAATATTGTTAGTGTAATTAGTATTGTAGGCCTTATTGCTATGATTGTATCTATATTCTTCATTATTCCAAAAGTAATGACAGGATCACCAGAAAAAGCCTTAAAATGGTTTTATATCTTTGCCATAATTAATGGTATGGCACTAGGAGCAATTGGTTTTATTTATCCTATTAAACTAATCTTTATGGCATTTGTTGGTGCATCTGTAACCTTTGGTACCGCAGGTGCTTACGGACGCTTTACTGGAAAAGATATTTCAGGGTGGGGTAAATACCTTTTGATTGCTCTTATATCACTAATAGTTGTAATGATTATTGATATTGTTCTTGCTGTATTCTTTGGTATGAATTTTACAATGCTTGATATAATCATAAGTATAGCTGGTATTATCATATTCACTGGTTTAACAGCATGGGATCATCAGACTCTGAAAAATCAATTTATTGATATGGGTGGTTTTGATAACCCTGATACCAAAAACTTAGCAGTAATGGGTGCCTTAAGTTTATATCTTGATTTTATCAACTTATTCCTATTTTTCTTACGTCTATTAGGCGTATCTTCTAGTAACGATTAACAAAAAAGGAGCCATCAGGCTCCTTTTTTTTATATGAAAGACAAAAAAACCGCCACAAATGTGACGGTTTTTATATTTCGCGCTATCTAGCTAAAGCCTGATTTAATGATGATAAATCAACTTCTTGTCCCTGTGGTACAAGTAAGTACAATTTTGTAGCGTCAACAACATGGTTTGTTTCACCAAATCGATGAGATTCACCATCTTTATCCATATAACCACGGAAATCAAAGCCTAGTTTACCAATACGGTATCCAACTTCATGCCAAGGTAAATGATCAATAGTGACAGGATAATCATTTAACACATTACCTTGAGCAGAGAATTGATCCTTATTAATATGATAAGATCCAGGTGCTGAAGCTTCACTGATAATTAAACCAGGAAAATCATTTGTAGCACGTACCACAGATGTTGCACCGTTATCCTTGATAAAATCCATGTTACGGTCTAAAGCAGCTTCTGCAATAACAGAACAAGTAATCCCCATTTTTGCAGTTAAGCGATAAACTATTGCTGAAGTTAAATCATCGGAAGCACTTCCATCTTGTGGATCTGGGCAAAGTACAATGACCCATTTAGCAGTACTAATACTAACTGCTGCTAAATCATCAGCTTCAGAACCGCAACCTGTGTAAAATACCATATTAGAATCATCATTCTTTGTGATTGCTGGCAAATTTTCACGTTCAGGTATATTCTGAGCAAGAATTGCTACCTCTGCATCTGCAAATTCAGGTCTTCCTCGAAGCTCTGTTGTGAACATTTCTAAATACCTGTTTGTACCTACAACTGGTAACCCTATTACTACAATATGATCTTGCATGTCTCTCCACTCCCATCGGTGTGTACGTTGAAGCTCGCGCTTATAATTGTTAAAATCTATCCAGTTACTGGCTATACCTGCGAAGGTAATAACACCCCATGTTCCAAAAAACATAGTTGTAAATCTACCCCATAATACAGCCGCGGACATATCTCCGTAACCAATAGTAGTGAAGGTTGCCCATGTAAGCCATACAGCATCATTGACAGTTTTACCTTCAAAATAAATCATGCCAATGACATGACAAACAATTAAAGCAATAAGCAATTTAATATTATTAAAGAATGCCTTACGGTAATCACCGGGGCGCATGTAGCGTTTTTTTCGACGCCATTTAGGTAAAAGGAATAGCATAAAGCCTCCTGTGATGATTGAGGGTTTCCCCCTTGAAAAAAATTATATAAAATAAAAGATATTACAAATTACCCATCTATTATAGTGATGTATACAAATATTACAAGTGTTTATAAATAAAAAACCTCCTATAAATAGGAGGCTATAAACGCTTAATCTTCGGGGTCTAGATGATTACCACCATATATTTCTGTTAAAAAGTTTTTGATTGCTACAACAGGCGTAATACGCCCGTGGTAAGCAAACTTAGTTAGGGTTTGCAAATTAGCAATTTTTTTTGGTGAAAGTGTTTTAGTTTTATGCATAAAGTTTTCTGAATTATAAAAACCAAATAACAGACGTTCACTAAATGAAATAATTGGTGCACCTTTTAAGTGCAAATCTTCACCTATGCTTTCTGTAAGTTGAATAAAACCTTCTTCATTATTAGATAATGTTTTACATGCACTTGTGTATAACCCATCATCATTATGAGTCATAAACTTAGCCTTTTGGATTTTATAGCTTTCCTTTTTGGCTAAATCAAACGGAGGAATACAAAAATCTGGCGAATCTTTCACCTCAAATACGGCAATGTTAGGATTTAAACCTGCGAATAAACCATATTGAGTATGAGAACCAACCAATTTGGCTTTTGCTCTGTTACCTTGAGCATCTTCAAATTCAACTGAAGACTTAAATTGAGATACAATTTTTTGCAATAAACCATCACTACTAGGAACAATATCTGCTGCTGTAATATATATTGCTCTATTTTGCCAAAGAACACTAAAAACAGTGCCTAAAACTTCCTGTGTTTCACAGCTGATAACTTTACCAACCGAATGTTTGTGCTGTTTCATGGAGAACTCCATACGCAATTAAGAAAAGGTAAATAAGATAAATATAACAGCACTCTATATATTATATATGTATACTTCAAGCACAAAAAGACCTCCTATGAAGGAGGTCTTAATGAATTAATGTCGTAAATTATTGATTCTCACGAATCCAGGCGGCACGTTGATTCTTTTGTTTGACTTTACTACCTTTAAATACAGGCATTTTTGCAGGTACAGATTGTGGCTGTGGCTGTGATTCAGCTTCTACCTCTTCTACAGGCTGTGTTGTTTCCACTTCTGCAGTTTCTTCAACTGTTTCAGTTTCAACTGGTTGCCGAGTTCTATACTCAGCTTCTCCTACAAAGGTAGGTTCAGCTTGTTGTGGTTTTGATTTTACCACCCTATAAGTGGCATAAATAATACCACCGCTTACAACTGCAAGTGTGGCCATAGAAATGGCTGCGACTATTTCTGGTTCCATAAGGATATCCTCAGGTTATGGGCGCTATTTAAGCGCATTAGTGAAATGGTTCAGATTAAAAAGTTGTTATACCTTTATAAGAGTTAATAAAATGAATTACAAGCAAAAAGTATACAATTATTATTGCAATGTATAATTAAATGTAATATATTGCCATTGTTACTATATCTTTTCTTACTTTTTTTCAGACAAATGAGGATACTTTTATGTCTAAATCTACACCTGAGACCATATGGTCTTTTAACCTTCCATGGGGAGAATATAACCTCTCTCGTGATACAGTCAAAAAACATGGCTCCTATTCAATTGGGATGCTAATTATACTTTTTACTGGAGCGGCTCTTTATGCCTTTGGTTTAATAGAAAGTATGGATGTACCTGTTGTTGTTACCACAGTTTTTGCTGCTGGATATTACATCTATCATACATCATTAAACATATCTACTTACGATCCAAATATTGCCTCTCCTAATACAATTTTAGTACTAACCAGTATTATGCTTATATTCAATATATTTTCTATATCCACTGTATTTTCAACAATATTTATTATGTTGATATTCCTGGGAGTTTATAATCTTTTTGCATTTATGATGAGCAGTAACAACTATAAAATTTCAGTATTTATTGGTGCTGTTACTGCCGGTTCTATTGGATATGCCTATGTAGTATCATCTGCATATGCAGATCACCCAGAGAAAGGTACAGCTATTACTTTGTTTATATTAGTATATATAGCTATTGGAACTTCAATAGCTTATAAACTACAACAATATGTAGAAGAGCATAGAGGTAACCTGTGGGAACACACCTTGGATCAAATCTCCAAAATAAATACTAAACGCAAAGAGCTCGCACAAACTGATACAGCTAAAAAAGTAAAAAAAAACCTACAACTTAACAATTTATTAAGCATGCGTCAGGATACTTTTATTGCATTAATTTATGTTAGTATGGCATCTTTAGTAGTTGCTTTAGTTGGTTTTTTTGCAGACTGGCCATTTTTTGTTGGTTTAGCATTTGCAGCCTTTATTGGTATGTTATGGAAACATCTTCTGGAAAAATTTGAGAATGTTTATAATGGATTATTAGTTGCTACAGTACCGTTAATATTAATTTTATTGTTAACTGGTAGTGGCCTTGGCTGGCTTGTTTCCTCTATATTTTTAGGTAGTGCTTATTACTATATAGACTTAGCAATATATGATAAGGCTGATTTATTACCCAAAAATCATATACTTCAATCAGAGAGTACTGATGAACTAAGTGATGAAAGATTCTGGACATATCTAACTAGTATATTTATTTGTATTGCTATTATCCTGTGGCATAAATTTGGGTATGATCCAGATGTGGATGGTATGTTAAGAGGTCTTTCCACAGTAATTACATCTATAGTGCTTACTTTTACCCACGGCATAGTTCTGACTGTATCTATTGATAGAAAACTATTAGTTATGCATAGATGGTTAAAGAAAAATACTACAAATGATTCAGATCAAAAAGAAGATTCAGATTAAGCGATAACAACTAAGCACCTCAGATGGGGTGCTTTTTTATATAGAAGCCCCTGCAAAACTCCTCTTTGAGCGAAAATTTACTTTCCTGTAACTTTCGCGGGACGCACATATTAAGTATATGCTTACGTTTCCACGATTTACAGAAAAGCAAATTTTCATCCCAAAACGTAAACTTAGGGGTTTTGCAGATGCTTCTATAGTTATTTATAATAAAACAAAAAAACTCCCTGCATTAAGCAGGGAGTTGCTCCAATATTCACACGTTTGTGAACTTTGCGAAGCTAAAAGCAAACAGATCACTTAAGTCTCTATTCAAGTTAAGTCTGGGTAAGTTAGTCCCAGCAAGTTAAGACCTCTGCACGATAGTCGTAACGGTCATAATTCAAATATATGTGAGATTAAGGAAGTTTGCTAACGGTCCCAAGGTAGGGGTAGCATTACCTACCATGGACAAGAAAATTTTATAAAACGTTTAGGTAAATCTATCCATTAGTGTATACACTGTTTTACTATACGTCAAGTGAGTATAATAATTATTTTAATAATAACCAATCAGATGTCATTCCACGCTTACAAAAAAGCCCTCGAGTAGTTTCATCTGAATGATTATCATATATCATCAAAAAAGCATCTCTACACATTCCACCACTTTTGTAGGCATTATAAATAGCTGAGTTTGGAGTCAATACAAATGATACTCCTGCTTTTTGCCACTTAGCATCACTACCTAACGGAGTACTATGCAGGGCATCATTTAAACGTTCCCTACTCTCTTCATCTTGCAAAGTAATACCTTTAGCAACGGCTCCACGAGGAGTTATCCACCCTTTAATCATCGTCTCTTCTTCTTTTTGTACTTCATCAAAAGCAGAAATAAGTTCCTTGTTTGTAGGGGTGGCAGAAACATAGCTTTTTTCATCTACGCTGCTAGAAACATATGACTTATAATTTTTTGTATTATGATAGGTTATTGGATGAACACATCCAACTATTGATATTGCCACTACTAGGCTAGTATAACTACTCCAATTCATAAATCATACTTTAGCATATTCTATTAGTGGTTTTCATAAAAAAATTCTTGCTTTCAATAAGTTATTTGTATACGATAAGCGCATTACTTATCTCATATTATCCCTTTTCTTACCTGAGGATCCTCTTATGGAACAACAATCTATCAATGCTTTTATAAGCAGATTAACTAAAGATATGCAATTATCACCTAATGGAAACATACCAGTAGATGACTTTACTTATGCCAATATGGATGCCCCAATTTGGGACAAGCTATCATTGCCCGACCCAATGTCTGCTGGTGTGGCACTATTCGACCCAAAAGGCCTAGATTACTTACTAGAATACTGGAGCTACTTTGCTCTGGAATATGGTTATATAACCATAGAAGAACGTAATTTAACTAATGATTTTTCACCCCCCAATACAAGCCTGCATATAGGTGTTGCAGAATGGGCAACCAAAGTAATTACAGAATGCGCCAAACGCAGTAGAACAAGGCGTGTTGCCCAAGGAATGAGTGGAACTATGGATTATGCAAGTAATATTCTCCATTGGGGAAATAGAAATACAACATATTTTCGTGTATTAACTATTGCTGAAAAAAGTATCATTCATACTGTACTTTTTGAATGGAAAAATTCTTTTCATGATACTCCTGAAATCTTAAAATTAGATGAAGTACTAACTCACCCAATGTGTAAAACATGGCGTATTGCTAGTAGATCGTAATAAAAAAGCCCCCATTCGGGGGCTTTTTAGTTTTTATCGCTTTTTATATAATGCTAACCGTACATTTTGTTGCTGTAGTTCAATAGTATTTTGAATTACTTTTTTCACTGTTCTAAGTGCTAAACCACCACGATTTTGTAATAAATCATTTTTAGGTTTTCCACGCAGTTTTTGCCATTCTTCAAAGGTAAAACGTTCTTCCTTATCAAAATAAATATGTGTATCTGTAATTGTTACCATTTCATCAAGTAAATGTGTTAACAGCAATGGTGAACACAACATAACATCATTATCTTGCAGTACTAAACCTGCTGGAATTGCTACATTGTTACCAATTTTACAAAGTGATCCCAAGCTAACATTTTGTCCAATACGACAATTATTACCAATACTACACTTAGAACCAATTAATACATTTTGACAAACTGTAGTTTGTTCTCCAATTACTGTTTCTAATGCAATATCAGCTCCCGCTGAAACTGCTGTTCCAACACCAATAATACAACTATCGTGGACATTTGCTTCCTCAGAAACATTCGAGGGAATAATATTTCCCAAAAAGGTCTGGCTACTCATGTTCATAGGTTTCCTCCTTTTTTGAGTTCGCGCCTATACATTGCTACAGAATCCTGGTGCTCTATAGATGCTTTGAAGATTGTACCTCTGTTTTCAAATAAAACTTTACCGTTATCCCTATCCATTTCTAATGCTTGCTCTAGGGAAACTTCTTGCCAATCACGAATAGATAAATCTATACATGCAATAACAATTCTATCATCTGTTAACAACACAGGAATGATAGATCCTTCAATCTTTAGAAATACAGGATCTAAAGTTAACTCAGTATCATCAGGTAATAAACTACCTGGTTCTAGCAACTTCACTCCTCTTCTAATGGTAGAGTTTCTACCAATTCGAGTATGAGGGGCAATTTCTACATCATCATTAATATCAGTGTGCATACCAATGAAACATTCTTTATAAATAGTAACTCTGTTACCTATTGAAACCCGACTACTAATTCTACAATTACGTAAAATATTACTCTCACTACCAACATAAGAACGTCCGCTAATAGTAACATTATCACTAATAATAGTTTGTTCGTCGATATAACATAACTGCCCAATAGTGCAATTATCACCAACTTTAGTGTTCTTTTCTATGGTGCAATTAGCCTCAATAGTGGTGTTTTTACCAATGAGAACATCCTCCCCAATAACAGTACTAGGATGAATAGTTACATTTTTCCCAACAGATGCATTTACTGGCATAATAGGGCCATAACTATCATCTGGATTAATGTGTTGAAACATATAATTTCCTCCACACAAAAATGTGGTGTAATAAAAAGAAAATAAAAGATAATAAAATAACCTCCCCTTATAACAAACAATAGGCTTTTATATCAATACATATTTTCAAGGACTTGAAATTTAACCAATAAGTACCCATAATTAAAACTTAGACTTAATCTTATTTTAAACCGTTTCATCAAAAAGGGCATTGCCCGGGAATTCTTATGAGCGATAATCAAAATCGTGGAGCAATCGCTTCACAACAAAAAGAAGAATACATTGGTTTACTTGTTCCTGCTAGTGAGCGGGAACGTAGAGAAGCTATAATTGAGGGGTATTCGCCATGTGCGAAAATGTACACCTTACCAATGTCAGATATTAAAGTCTGAACCAGTTTATACTCTCCTTTTCGATTGCCTCAACCTTAGTTGGGGCCTTTTTTATGGCCAAAAGCCAACAAAAACTGACTAAAATAGCCATTTTATACAAAAAATGTTATTTTTTTATGCTTTAGGGGTTGTAATTTACCCTTTCAATCACCACGTATTACTTATCAAGGGGAAAAGGGAAAAGCCAATGATTAAATTTAAGCATGAGAATACTCCAACTCTTTCAAATGAAGAAGAAAGAGAATTAGATCTAGCTCAACAACGTGATGAAATGCATAAAATGCAGCTTACTTTAGATGCTTATACCAAACAACAAATCTATGATTACCAAACAGCAAGAGACATGCTAACAGAAATTCAAAAACGCTACCGCATGTATGAAGCAGAAGAGTTCTTTGGGACAACGCCAGATAGAGCCATTCTCCATTAAATATTAATTATAAACAAAAAGCTCTCTTTTAAGAGGGCTTTTTTAATGTTATAAACCTCATATTAAATAAGAAAGCTAACCCAATGCGTTGGACAGATACAGAAGATATAGCAATAGAACTTGAAGAACAGTATCCAGATACAGATTTACTTCGTTTACGCTTCACAGATTTACGCCAAAAAGTTTTAAAATTACCAACTTTTGATGATAGCGATGATAGGTGTAATGAAAAAGTTCTAGAAGCTATTCAAGTATCTTGGATCGAAGAACGAGAGTAATTTACTTCAACGCATCCACATATACTTTAAATAAGCCTAAATGTTGGTTTGCCGGCTTACCTAATACAGCATCTGGTTTATATAATATATTTGCCCTCTTTACAGCATCCGCATATGGCTCTGTTGTAAGCAGCATAAAAGGTAATGCTTTATGTTTACTTTCCCGTATTTTTTTTAATAATTCTATGCCATCTATATTAGGCATTTGCCAATCTGAAACAATCATATCAAAAGGCCTGTTGTTAACAGCTTCAGATTCTATTTTTTGCCAAGCATCTTCACCATCAACTGCTGTTATAACTGTGCATCCAAGACCTAAAAATGCATTTTCAGCATCTTTTCTGTAGTGAGGCAGGTCATCTACCACTAAAATTTTAACTAAATTTACACTTTTTTGTTCTTTATTTAACATATCAACAGATCCTTATATTTCATAAACTTATGCCATTTATTATCAGTAAAATCAAAATTTAAATAAATAAAACAAAAATACCCCCTTGTATTTCCACTACAGAATTACTACATATTAGTTAGCCATAAAAAGTATACAACAAAAACAATATATGGCTTCTGGGTTTGGGGAAACTGCTGAATAATAGAATAAAGGATGATAATTTAATGAGTGAATACGCTACACCATTGCCTGACGAAATAACGGAAAAAATATGCCATCATGTTGCCTGCATCTACAAAGATGTGTTACCAAATAAAACAGCTTATGCTTGTTTTATTAATATAGCAACAAAGGTAGCAATCCGTTTTGCTGAAGAAGCATTGTTCAACCAAAAATATGCTGCTGGTGTGATGGGAGTTACTCTTTCTACTATGCCGAAAGAAAAGCTTCATAAAATTATCTATTATTCTGTATTATCAGATATGACAAATCCATCCAAGTTTCAGCAAGCATTTAGTAATACAGCTCAAACACATACACCTACCGAGCATCAGAACATGGTAAATAAACTTATTGCTGGTATGGTTCAACAAATATTATAGAAAAATATTCCATATAAAAAAAGCCCCCATTTGGGGGCTTTTTTTATATCGCTTTAATAAGAGTAAAATCCAATTTATGTCTAGTTAACATACGTGCGATTGCAGCACCTGTAGCATGTTGGCTACGTAAATACTTTACATATTGAATACCTCTTTTAATATCTTCCTTACGGAATCCAACTTTGTTATTTAAGCCAATCAAGCTACCATCAGCAACATCTATAGTCGGGCCTCCGCTCATACCTGGCCACACAAAAGATTCTGAATTCCAGCCTGGAGCAGTATAACTACCATTAGTAATACCATCATAACAAGCAGGCACAGGAAAAGTTTCGCCTGCGTGATGCATGATGATATATTCTGAATGATAGCCCATAGTTGCAGCAGTATTACCAGGAACACGCATTTTAACTTTTATATTTCCATTGAGTTTAAAATCAATTGGTTTTTCCAGTTTTAATAGCATTAAATCATTGTAATAATCTATACCAATAGCATGAGCTTTGTATATTACATTTGGAGTTATATAAGATTGTATCTCATACACTTTTTTAGGTTCACTGCGTTCTCTTAAATGAGCAACAGTTAATATATGTTGTGAATCAATAAATAAACCAGATCCATAAGCATATTTTGTGCCTACCCTTACAGTACGCTGATAAATGCCTGCATCTAAACAAACAGGACTTAAATCTGGCCATTTGCTCGGAAAGTTTATATGACTTTCCTCGGCAGATACAAATTTTTGTTGTACAGAATATATAGCGAACGAAAAAATAGCGGCATACCATGCCACTTTCAATATTTTTTTGAACATGTGAAAAGATCTCCTCATCCATGAGAATGAATAAAAAACGGGAAAATTAGATTAAATATTCCAACACTCTACATTCCGCACTTGTATACTTCAAGAATAAAAAAGCCCCCTCAAGAGGGAGCTTTAATTTCAACACCGTTAAATAAATGATAAATATTATGTTTTTTAAGTAAATTAGAAATGGCTACAGGAGATGTGTGCTTGGAATCAAAATCTTCAACATATATTTCATTTCCTTTTCTTGTTTCTCCTTTTGGGATGAGTCCTCGATTTAAACCTACTACTTCACCATGCTCAACATCAAAAATTGCTCCACCACTTAAACCATACCATCCAAAAGATGTAGAATGCCAAAAGGGCATACTATAATCACCTGTTATTTTACCAGGAGAACAAAATGGTTCAGGTAAAGCCTTCTGCTTAAACCTATCAAGATATTGTGCATAATAGCCCATACTATAAACCCTATGTCCTGCAACAACTTCTTTAAATTTTAATGGTTCATTAAATTCTATATCTATAGGCTTATCTAGTTTCAGTAATGATACATCATTGAGATCATCACTTTCAATAAAAGTAGCACTATGCTTTTTTCCTGTAAGTGCAGAATATATTGTAAATTTGGCAGAATGTAATGTAAGTTGATCCAAATGAAGTGAAGTAACAAGATAGTTATCACTTACAATCATTCCAGAACCATTACCATTATACCCAGCAACTTTAACAATACGTTTTTGAACATCATAATAACGACAACCATTATATTGTTCAGGATATCTAAGTGGAACATATTCCAATAATTTAACAGTACGCTTTTCAGCCATAGAAATATTCATTTTAAAGCCTAATAACGTTATTATAGCTATAATAGCAATCATAAAAATATTTTTCATAAGTAAAAATTCCTCCCAAAAATGGGGGTAAGAAAAAGTGATTTAAAGATAATTTAGTTTATAAACTGCATTATAACTGTATACAGTTTAATTGCAACAAAAAAATACCCCTTTTTAATAGGGGTATAGATCGTTATATTGTTTCAATGTATCCAGCTTTTAAATGAACACGAATTGGGTTGTGGCCAGTTAAAATAATTTTTTGCTCCTGAAATTCTCTCAAAACATATTCACACATATCTTTAGCAGTAGAAATTTCTGCTTTTTCCCTGATACTCAGACTTGCATCTAGCATTTGAGCCTGACACCATGCAAAACGCATAGATATTTTAGCATCAAATTCAGGTTCTGTAGTAGCTTCAAAAGGAGAAAAATCACCATTGAAGCAGGATATATCTGTTAGCCTTGCAACTTCATATCCATGCCGCATATATGGTAAATCAGCATGTTCAGGATAGTTTTTTTCTAAGTGGCGAATAAGTTTTTTGAACGATGCAAGTACAGCAAACTTACTTGGCATTTTCATTGTGTAATCCATATATTAACCTCAGGTTAAAGAGTTTTTAAAGAACGTGCCTGAATATCAATCTCAGCACCAGCAGAAGGAATAGCTTTATAAGCTAAAAAATTTAAAATTGAACTACATTTCATAATAATTCCATGAAGAGTTGCTTTGTCTTCCGCGTTTTTATCAAGCAATGATAAAATATACTCAATACGTATAGACATTTTCAACAAACCATCCATAGTGGATGTTATTTTAAAAGAAGAGAAAAGATCCTGAAAACATTCATCATCCATATTTTCAATTTTAGAGTATTCTTTTTGCAAAGTCTCATATCCAGCTCGGTATAATAAAATTATATCCTCACTCTCGCCTGCTTCTTCTTTATCTTCAATTTTTTGATTTTCACGCTTAAGATGTTCAAGCATCATAAGTAATATTTCTGCCTTACTAGGCAATTTTTCATTATAAATAGACATAGTTTTTCCTCCATAAAGGAAGTGGTTAGAAAAAATTAAAAAGATATTTCGACGTTGAATACAATTTTTAGCATAAAGAAATAGCCATTACAAGGCAAAATAGCAACACAGGCAGTGTGTTTGTAATATAAATTTTAACACCTTTATTGCTATTTTAAATATTACAACACATACTATATATTCAAGAGGTGGGGGAGAGAGCTCCGTTATTTAAGTACTGCACTTAATACGGCTCAGCTACACATATCTCAATAAAAATAATTAGAAAACAAACTCATGCTTGCGCAAGAAATGCAAAGACCTATGGAATTTAGCCATCCGCCATTACTGGTGAGAAATGTTTGTGCCAAAGAAATTGTTCATAAAATTGCTTTTAAAAACCGTCGTAAAATAAAACGTTCTCTTTACGGTATTGGGATGCCAATTGAAATACGATTTCATGAACCAGATAACGCCATAATAACAAAAGAAAAAATAGATCCAGATTTACTACCTTTTTTTGCTACTCAAAATACTAAATTTCTAGATGATGCTGTAGAAGATTTCTAATTCTTTTACTTGAGTAATCTATATAAACAAGCTAATATTCAAATAATTTTACAGACTTATCTTTCTTATTTTTTTCAGCTATTACTAATATAGCTTCTTATCACCATAACACCAGAGGTGTTACATGCATGATAATATAATCCAATTTACAAACTTTCCATCTTTACAAAGTATGATTGAAAACCATACGGATATCACAATTCAAATTAAACATTTAGATAGGCTATATCCAAATACTCTGCAAGGAGTACTAGATATGCTTAAACTTGAATATTCTGATTGCATAACTATGAAGTTAACCAAAATACTTAATGAAGGTATTAAAGAAGATATTATTCAGAAAAAATCTGAATTATATCTTGAGAATAAATCAGGCAATCTATCTGGTATTTTATTATTTTTTGCCCTTGGCTTCATTCATGAAAAACTAAATGAACCTGAAAGATCCATATTCTTTTTTTGTGATGCTTTATGGCTATTAAAATCAGGTGAAACAGAACTTCTTACAACCCAAGAATTAAATCTTAATCCTGATAAGGCTCAAAAATTTGCTGTCGGCATGATGATAAGCAAAATAGACCTTGCAGGAAAAGCAATTTCTGCAGCACGGGATACCATTCTCAAAAGACATTAGGAGAATAACTATGTCCAATATTATCCAATTTAACAAACTTCCAACAGTAGAAGACATGGTTCGTAGTGAACACATTGTTGTTGAAGTTTATCTTCTGGAAAAAAAGTATCCAGGAACTCTGAGCCTCTTATTAAATAAATTTAAAAATGAATATGCAATGTATATTCCGCAAGAACTCCATGAGATGTTAGAAGAAAACAATAAAGATCAACTACTAACAGTATTTGAACGTATTACTGATGCATACTCAAATGGAAAAATATCTGCAAGAAATATTTTATTTGCCTATGCTTTTATAAGGGATAAATTAGGGGAACCAGAAAAAGCTATTTCCTATTTTGCTGATGCTATATGGCTTATAGAATCTGGCGAGAAGAATCTTATTCCTACAGATGAACTTACTGCTGGTAAAACAGAGCGTGCACAACGTTTTACTAAAGGTTTTATTTCTCGTAACAAATACGTTGCAGAACAAACTCTTATTTCTGCAAAAGCTGTAATTGCAGCTAGAAATAAGGAGAAATAAGTTATGAATGACAACATAATTCAATTTCCGCAGAAAAATAAACTTTATGACATTATAGAAGAAGGTATTGATGCATATATTTCTCGCATTGATTTAAAGGTATATAAAGGTTTTATGTCCCGTGTTAATAGGCATTTATTAGATAAACAGCTTCATAATATACCTCCAGATATAATTCAAAAATTATCTAAAGTATCTTCTGGGCATAATGATGCACAGTTCCACCCAAAAAACATGCTACGTTATATAATAGATTTACGCGGAATGAGATTAAGTGAAACAGCATATTATACTGCAACAGCATTTATATTTTTCAGGTTACAAGAACATAAAAGTGCTTATGCAATGCTTAAATTTTCTCTAGTTGCTGAATATATTGCTAAATATAACCCTGGAAATATTGAAACTTTATATAGAGAAGCAAGAGAAGAAGAAAATTCTTCCCTACGTAACTTAATAGAAGTCGCCGAAAAACGTGCGGAGGTAGTAATAGCAAGAAACTGCATACTTGCCTGTAAATTCTTTGAATGGACAGCACAATAACGATATTTTAGAACCCTTAGTTAATAGGGGTTCTTTTTTTATAGTAAAAACATTCATTTTTTGCCAATATGATTAAGATGAAATTTAAAGAATTTACAGATAACTTTTATAATAAGCTGCTTCCACTTATTCCGGAAACAGCCTCTTTAAGCTGTGGGAAAGAGGAATACGCTGGGTATTTCACAGATTATAGCGACTACGCCAGATCACAATATGCCGATCTAATATTTCAAACACTACCAAAGGCTCATGCAGTTATTCCAAATACTCCTGATGAAAAACTGGACCATAAATTACTTATTGGCTTTTTAGAATTAGAAGCATATACCCTAAATAAATATGATAGTAGATATATAGATCCTTCTATATTTTTACCTTTTGATACTTTAGACAGTATCTTTAATTATCCATTTATAGATAAACCAGAAATAATTATAAGAGCACTAAAAAAGGCCGCTAAGCTTCTATTTCAAGGACAAGAATGTATTCCTACATCACCAGAAAAAGTAGTAAAAAAATGGTTAGAAAACAGTTTAACTTCACTAAAGTATGGCATTGAATTAATTAAAGAACTACAGAATGACAAAAGAATACAAGAATGGATTCCAAATGAACACGAAAGAGATGACCTACTAGAAAACATAGTAAAAGAATCCGAAAAATTTCAAGATATTTTACTTTCTATCCAGCTACAAGCACAAGCAGAATACGCAGTTGGTAAAGAACATTTTGATCTTATTCTAAAGTGGCAACATCACATTCCACTCAATCATGAAAAAATATATAATTTTGGTAAAAATATTTTTGATAAAACTCAACAAGAAATAACTACTATATGCAGAAAAATAGATGATAAAAAAACACCGCAAGAAATTATACATGATATAAAAAGCCACAGCCCTAAATCACAAGAGGTTATTTCTCAGACAAAAAAATACTGGAGAGAAGTAAGTGGTTTTGTAAAAGAAAAAGATATTTTATCTTGGCCCAAAAAAGAAAAACTATCTATTCAGGAAACACCTGATTTTCAAAAACATCAAGTACCATTTGCCTGTATAAAAATGGCATCTCAATTTGATAAAAAACAAACAAGTTATTACAAAGTAACCCCACCAACAACACCAGAAGGATTACATGAATTTAGTTATGAAGGTTTAGCAACAACAGTTATTCATGAAGGTATTGGTCATCATATTCAGGCTACATCTAACAATAAAAATAAAAAAGTAAGTACCCCTATTCGTGCCCTCACCTCATCCGCTATTAATTATGAGGGTTGGGCATTATACTGTGAGCAAATGTTATGGGATGAAGGTTATCGTAAAACTCCAGAACGCCAGCTTATTATTCTAACTGATAGATTATGGCGTGCATTACGTATATTAATTGATGTTCAAACTCAGTGTTATGGTCAAACTTATGAAGATGCCAGAGATGAGATGGTAACTAAATTAGGTTTTACACCAGAACAAGTAGAGGCAGACCTAAACTGGTACGCCCACAGCCCTGGAGTACCAATGGGCTATGCTACAGGATATATGATGCTTAATTTTGCTCGAGATGCATTTAAACAATATAAAAAACACAGATTCTCACTTAAAAATTTCCATGATGAATTTTTAGCTACTTGTGATTCAGCATTACCATTATGTATTGAAAAAGCATTTAGCGAACGCATAACCAAAACCAGCATTGCTAAACTTAAAAAATTTAGTGTATAAAAAAACACCCTCCGAAGAAGGTGTTTAGTATTTCGCTATTCAGCATCTGTTACCATTAAGGCGTTGCCTTTCATTACCCATAAAGTACCATCAATACGTTTTTCATAAGTAAGTAATAACATATTAGCATTTTTATTTAATGCTTTCTGTTTTAGCATCTCTAAGACTTCTATACTATCTATGTCTTCAGAAACACGTACAGCGCCTAAATGTTTTATATTTTTACCTTGTAATAATAAAGGTAAGTTTGGTGTATCATTTATAACTTGAATATCAGACATAATTTACTCCGATGAAACATCAGTTAAAATTACAGCATTACCAGCTAAAAGCCACACGCTTGGTCCTCTTTGATAGCTATCAGTAGTAACCATAATGGCTGTAGCATTTAATTCTTCAGCCTGTTCAGAAACGATCTTAATCCTTTCAGGATAGTTACCAGTAGTGCTTCGTACTCTACCAAGAAAACGTACCTGTTTACCTTGTTTCTCTAATGTCGAGATAAGGTCAGGCGTATAATCAAAAATTTGAATATCAGACATAATCTACTCCTGTTCAATATCAGTAATAAGTACTGCATTACCGGAAACAATCCAACCATAACGCGCTGGCTCCTGATAATAATTATCATGTGTTAAAATGATAGCATTGGCACCAAGATCCTCTGCCTGCTGTGTAATGTTCTTCATTGCAGCAACACGCTCTTTTTTAGCATTACTTCTGTCATTGACAGTGGCGGTAACAAAATCAAGAATATCAATTTTTTTACCTTTCGCCTGTAGGTACATTGGAATAATAGAGCTTTCTGCAATTATTTGTATAGAAGACATAATCTACTCCGATTCAGTATCAGTGATAAGAACTGCATTGCCAGAAACAATCCAGCCTGAACGACGATCTGCCAAAAGCTTACTAGTATCATTAACTGTGATAAAAGCATTTGCACCAAGTTTCTCTGCTCTCTCAAGAACACGTTGTAATACAAGGTCTCGTTCTTCCTTAACAGTTTTACCTTTATCGTAGAACTCGGATACCTCTTCTATAACAGTTACCTTACGTCCCTCACTTTGTAATAAAGGTACAAGATGGATACCATCTCTTAAAAGTCTTATAGACATAAATTTCTCCAAAAAAAAGGGGCGCAGAAAGCGCCCCAAGGTTAAAAATAAAACTAGCTACCGTCATCATCTGCTAAATAAGCAGGACAACCATAAACTGTTGCAACAAAAGAATAACCATTATCGTCATCAGATATAGGTGCAATCTCTTTAAAATCAATAATAGCATTACATCCTGACTCTAAAGCTTTTTCAGCAAGTTCTTGCCTAGCTTGTTTCTTACAAATAGACAACTTCTTAATTGCAGTCTTAATCTTATGTCCTTCTGGAATATTATACCTATCATAGGTAAGATAAGTATGTACAGCTTCCAACCGAACCAATTTTTTACCGGGAGGAAGAAAACTTCCATAAAATGGAACTCCATCAATAATTATTGCTGACATATCATCATCTCCTAAAGATCAATACGAAGAACCATGGCACTGTTTGGGTTTTTATTACCTTCGGCAGTATCATAAGTTACTTGTAGTGTGTGTTTAGCTTTTCGGCCTTCTTCTTTAACAGTAACAACACGCAGTAAAGCAGGTTGTAATGCATAAGTAGAAAGTACAAGGTTATCATCTTTCACAGAATGACTTCCCTCTGCAACATAACCAGAACCATTACTCATAGAAGGATGCTGTAAATCACTACCCACTAGGTAAGCTGTAACTTTGTTAGTAGTAGATCCTTTAGTAGCAGGATGAACATCTTTAAATGTTTCTACATTCTGTAACAGAATAGTACGAGTTTTCTTAGCACGTTCAGTAGGTTTCACTTTTAGCAATAAATCACTACCAGATACTTCTACTTGAACCAGATCATCTTGACCTTCTGCAACAGGAGGCTTCATTAATTGAATATGCAATGCTTCAACTTCAGGTTCTAACAATTTAAGTTCTGCAGCTGCTTTAGCTACTGCATCATTACAATCATGAGCTTCTTCTGTTAAACGTAATGCACGTTTTTCAGCACGAGAAACACCTTCAACATACTGATTAAACTTACTCCGAAGATTATGATACCAACCTTCTGTTTTTTCACGTTCCTGTTGAGCCTTTTGCAAATCAGATTCAGCTTCAGCAACTTGTGCTTCTACTTCACGCATAGTTGCAGTAATGGCTTCCAGTTCACTTTCCAGAGATTCAGCTTCAGCTTCAATTTGCGCTTTACGCAATTCTTCTTCGGCTTGCTGTTTGGCTAATTTCTCAGCTTTACGGTTCATTGCTTCATTATGAGCCTGCTCAATAATTTTAGCTTCTTCCACATCATCTACATCACGTAACATTTTGTGAAGTTTCTGATCATCCTCACTAACAGGAGGTGCAGGAAGTGCTAATTGAGGTTTCTTCAAAACCAGCGTATACAGGCCAGTTTCTTCATCTTTTTCCAGTCTAACTGTACTGGGTAATTGTTTAGCATAGTTCCAAACAACTTTGCTTGTTAATACTAATTTATCCAAAATATTACTTACTTTGGGTGATAGTTCTTGTTCAGACATAATAGTCTCCTAAGGTTAAAGGCTAGATTTAGCCATAAATATTGCGCTGAATTACGCATAAAAAAGATAGAAAAGATATAACTTCACTCCGCAGTATACACACCGTATACAATAGCGCAATAAAAAAAAGAAAATACTTGTAAATTATATAAAAATACCTATAACACAAGCACGTAACTAAATACGGTGCACTTTTGTGCGTCGCTACCGTTTATAACATTGACCTATTTTTGTGAGGACAAAAATAGCTTTGACTTACGGGCATTCAGCCCTTTTCACATGGCAATTTTGTCATTTTATTAAAAGCCTAACGGCGGAGAAAACTTATGAAAACTTTCACAATGAAAACCCCTTTACTTATTTTGGCTGTTTCATCAGCACTACTAAGTTTTAATGTATCAGCTAGTAATAGCTGTAATCATCATGACTGCGATGACGATGATAATAAAACCAGTCTAACAGTAAATCAAACAGTTAATCACAACAACAACTCTACTCGAACCTACACAAATAATTCTGTACGAACTACAGATAACAGTGTACGTGCATCTGGTGGTACTGGTTATTCTAACTCAAGTTCTCACTCTCAAGGTGGGAATGGTGTTGGATATGGCGGTGCTGGCGGTAGTTTAACTAAATCTGGCAATAGCCATAACCAAAACAACCTTAATGCAACTGGCGGATCTTTAAATGACTCTGGCAATGGCACAGGTTACGGTGGCAATGCAACTGGCGGATCTGTTGGTGATACTACGTCATCATCTGTTACTGGTGATTCTGAATCAAACTCTGATTCTAAATCAAATTCCAGTAACGGTGACCAAACAACCAATGTAGATGCTTCTACAAACCACAAAAAAGGTCCTGCACAAACAGCCGTGGCTATGGCAAACGGTGAATGTGGTACCGCTTTTGGTGCTCAAGAATATTCATTTGGTTTAAGTGTAAGTTGGACCGGCGCTGAGTGTATGCAATATCTCATTCAAAAAGCTATATGCCCAAGTGCAAATGATGCTGTAGCAAATGCAGTTGCGGTTTCTCTGGAATATAACAACATTGCATCATTCTTCCAAAAGAAGTTCGAAGTAACTGTAAATGCTGCGTATGACGCTGCACGTGAACAAATGATTACCTGTGGTGCTATAACCAGAAACATGGATCCTAATGAAGGAGATACTAAAGATAATAAGGCAGAATAAATTAATACATTCATTAATTTTGGAGATTAACTATGAACATATTTAAAAAAGCGTTATCAGCAGTTATGCTGGCCACGTTGTTCGTGGTCAACTCTGTTTCTGCTGATTCACCTGCATCTCAGGCTTTTAGCCATCCTACGCATGATTGCCGAACTAATCTTGGTGTTCAGGCTTTAAGTACTGGTAACTCCTTTGCATTCCCGCCTAGCGGGACATGTAAGGATTACATTGCAATGCAAAACCTTAACAACACAGCAAGAAATGCCACAAAAGTAAAAGATTATAAATCTGCTACTAAGGCATACTTACTATCTAATGTTCATATGCGTAGCATGTGGCATGTTGATAAGGCACGTCGTGATTATACTCCACAGCCTATAAGGGCAACTCAAACGGTGACTGCAAATGATCCGATTGATATGGAGTTAACCGCACATTTTGCTTTTGATGAATCCACCCTCACCTCACAATATATTAGTAATCTTGAAACATTCGCTAAACGTATTGAAGGAACCGACCATGATATTATTATGGTTGAGGGGCATACTGATGAATGTGGGAGTTATTCCTACAACGAAGAACTTGGTATGCGCCGAGCAGCAGCAGTTAAATCTGTACTGGTTGGTTTTGGTATTAAAGCTAGCAAGATCCAAACTGTAAGTTACAGTGAGGCTTATCCTGTTAACAACGCACACACTAACCGTGCATGGAAACAGAATAGACGTGCAAGCGTTACAACAACTGTTTACAGTTACAGTACGCTATATGTTGCAGGTGAAACACCAGCTGAAGCTAAAGCTAAGTATGATAAATACACCGCTGAGGTATATTTAAAAGATTATGAAGCTAAGCTGAAGCAAGTTGAAGCTAAGTATCCACCTTTACAGGCCATTAATACATATGATGAAGAAGAAGCAAGTTGGGCTTTTTTAGAAGCAGAGCAAGATATACATAATGCAAAAGTTCGCATTTTATTTGCTCAGTTTAGAGAAAGAGAAAACAAGCTTCTGACTGACCTTACTTTAGATGAAGCTATCTATTGGGCCAATACATTATCTGATAATGGAGAAAGTATCCTTGCAGATAAAATTGCAAATCACTACAACCTTGAATTTGAAACAGGAGAATTTATCCCAGAGCACTTAATGCATGGCTGGTTACACACAATATAACCTTACCATGCATAGAATATCAAATAAGTGCCTATATGGCGCTCCTACAACCTACATGAGGAATTTATTTCACTTAGAATAAGTTAAATAGTCCAAGTGACTTTAAAAATAACACACAATTCGGTTGGGAGAGTATCCCACACAAAAAAGCCCTGCAATATGCAGGGCTTTTTTTGTTTTGACGCTATGAGTCTTCTTCGGAAGATTGTTTGTTTATCCTTGCTAATTCAAGCTCTGTTTTTAATTTTTCTGCATCAGCTTCTGCTATACGTGCTTCACTTTCTTTTTCAGCTATTGCAACTTTAGCATTAGCCCTATCTTCAAGTGAATAGTAAACAACACCACACACTACACAAAAAGCTATAAATATTAATAGTTCCATGATTATTCCTCCTTATCAGATTTATCACCTGGTTCTACCAGCGGTTCATCACAGCCATCACACCCACAATCACAACCGTCTTCAGCACCTTTTTCTTCTGATACTTCTTCTGATTCATCAGCACTACAGCAATCACTGTCATCAGCACAACAGGGGTTTTCTTCTACAGAATCTTCTGGTTCACAAAAATCACCCTCACATTCTTTGTCAGCATCTTTTTTCTGGCCACGTTTATCGACCCATATAAAAAAACCAAGCATACCGACTACAATCATCAAAAAATATACTATTTCCATAATTATTCCTCCTTGGGAACATGTGAAAGATAAATAGAATTATTTATCTTGTTTTTTACTTCTTCCTTTTTGTACATTTTGTTAAAAAAATGAAAATTACTTTAACCAATCTTGTGGTTGCATTGAATTTAATGTTTTGGTGTATTCTTTATCTGCTCTACGGGAGCTAATACCGGCAGGAATAACCTCAAAAATAAAATAACAAACTATTAATAAGGGTAACAAACTAAAAAGTATTATTGAGATAGCAGGCATATGTTATTCACCTTTATTATTAAGCTTTTGTAACTCGCCTAGAATATATTTTTGTAATATGTTTTGTTTACTTAGTAGATCTTTTATATTTTCTAGATAAGAGCCTATAATAAATAAACCAATAATAACTAAAATAGCAAAAAGAACCATAACTAATCCTCCATTTGAGGGTAAAAAAGATAAAAAAGATGAATTAATGAAAGTTACTGTATACTTATACACTTAAAAAATCAACTGAAAACAGTTAAAGAAAGTTAATGAAAAACAGTTACATCTGGCAAAGTATCCAGCTTAGCCATAAAACGCTTACTAGCATGAATACCTTTGTTTAGTTTTACATGAGCATGGCCAAGATTAGGAACTGTGTAAAAAATTTCACACATTGTTTGCCCCCTTTCTTGAGTTTCCAATATCTGTTTAAGATAAGATATTGATTCCATATTTTCTATTTTTAACAACAGCTTATCTTGTTTAGTTAAAGCCCTATCTAAATCTTGCATTGTTTCCATATTTACTCTTAAACGTTCTCCATCATGGCTAACATTTAATGTACAAAGTACTGCTTGGTTTTTCTGGATTAAATCATAGTAGTTATCATAGCTTTCCGGAAATAATGCAACTTCTCCCATACCTGATAAATCAGATAAAGTTAAAATTGCCATACGATCACCTTTTTTGGTTTTAAGTTCTCGTTTACCCATAATTAATGCCGCAACTTTAACAGATTTTGGCTTTTTACCTGCCAACTCTTCCAAATCTGTCATATTAACTAAGTTAGAAACTTTGCTTAATTCTTCTCTAAAGGAATCCAAAGGATGAGCAGAAAGATAAAATCCAATTGCAATATATTCGTTTTCCAGAACTTCAAACAAATCCCAACGTTTTACATTTGTAAGTGTTGGACGTGCCAACCCTTCAGAAGCTGCCTCTCCAAATAAACCAATTTGATTACTATTTTTTTCTGCAAATGTAGCCTGCATATGGGAAAGTAACATATCTACATTAGCCATTAAAAAGCCTCTACTTGCTTCTAAAGTATCAAAAGCACCAGCTTTAATTAACGCTTCAAACTGGCGTCGATTCATAAAATGAGGGTCTTGGCGCTCTACAAAATCAAAAATATCTTTATATAAACCATTTTCATTACGCTCTTTCACTAGCGCCTTCATGGATTCATCCCCCGCCCCTTTAACTCCACCAAGGGCAAATCTGATAGCTTTATTTTCTTCTACTCTAAAAATAAGCTCGGATTTATTTACATTAGGAAGTAGCAATGGAACTTTTGTTCTATCTAGCTCTTGTTTAAATTTTAGGACTTTATCGCTATTACCTCTATCCATTGTCATAGAAGCTGCCATAAATTCTAGTGGATGATTTGCTTTTATCCATGCAGTTTGATACGCAATTAAAGCGTAAGCAATTGTATGAGCTTTGTTAAAACCATACGATGCAAAGTTAGCCATCAAATCAAAAATTTCATTTGCTAATTCAGGGCTTACATCGTTCTTCTCATGTGATCCTTTAACAAAAATTTTACGTTGCTTTGCCATTTCAGAGGCTTTTTTCTTACCCATAGCTCTACGTAAAATATCAGCACCACCAAGTGTGTAGCCTGCTAAATCTTGTGCCATACGCATAACTTGCTCTTGATAAACTGGTACACCAAAAGTATCTTTTAGCACTGGTTCAAGCACAGGATGTGGATAGTTAGGATCCTTCCTACCGTGTCTACATTCAATAAAGTCTTCCACCATTCCAGAACCCAATGGCCCCGGACGATAAAGCGCAATTACATCAGAAAGATATTGCATTTTATCTGGTTCCATTTTTTTAAGACAGTCAGTCATACCGGCACTTTCAACTTGGAAAACACCTGTTGTTTGACCTTTTTGAAGCATTTCGTATGTTGGAGTGTCATCTAGTGGAACCTTAATCATTTCCACATCAACACCTTTTTCTGCCATCATTTTAGTAGCGTATTGAATTGTTGTTAAAGTTTTTAAGCCAAGAAAGTCGAACTTAACCAGTCCCGCATATTCAGCATCAAACATAGTAAATTGAGTTGCTGGCATATCTGAGCGAGTATCTTTATAAAGTGGGCAAACATCAGTAATAGATCTATCTGCGATAATCATACCAGCAGCATGAGTAGAAGCATGACGGTAACAACCTTCAAGTTCCATAGCAACATCTAGTAATTGCTTAATATCTTCATCTGTATCGTACAGCTCTTGGAGCTTTTCTTCCTCCTCCATAACTACAGCAATGGGCTGGCTAGCAGGTCCTTCTGGAATAAAACCTGAAATAGAAGCTACTTGAGAATATCCCAAACCAAGAACCCTACCAACATCACGAATACAAGCTTTAGCTTTCAATGTTCCAAAGGTAATAATTTGAGAAACACAGGGTTTACCATACCTTTTTTGTACATAATGAATGACTTCATCTCTACGTTCTTGGCAAAAATCAATATCAAAATCGGGCAGTGAAACACGTTCTGGATTCAGAAATCTCTCAAAATATAAATCCCAAAAAATAGGATCAACATCAGTAATTTCTAACGCCCAAGCAATAACTGAACCTGCTCCTGAACCACGCCCTGGGCCTACTGGAATATCATTATTTTTCGACCAAATTATAAAATCTGATGTTATAAGAAAATAACCAGAATATCCCATTTCTACAATGATGCCAGCTTCCATTTCCAGACGGTCAAAGTATTCTTTGTGTTTTGCTTGTTTTTCTTCTTCGGTCATTTCAGGCGTATAAACAAAATCTTCTAGGCGTTTTTCTAGGCCTTTTTTAGATTCTCTAATTAAAATATCATCTACTTCTGCATCTGTTGGTGGGTTTTCAACTTCGTCTGCTGGTAAACCTTCGCAACCCGGAGCATCATGCCAACGCCAAGCAGGCATATAGTTGATTCCAGTTGGAACTTGGTAAGCACAACGCTTTGCAATTTCTACTGTATTTTGTGTGCTTTCTGGAATATCTGCAAATAATTCACACATTTCAGCTGATGTTTTAAGATAATGTTCGGGAGTAAATACACGAATAGGTTCTTGATTTAAAGTTATTCCATCACCAATGGCAAGCATGGCTTTAAATGCATTATATTGGCGTTTTTTTAAAAATCTTGCATCGTTAGTTGCAACAAGTGGTAAGTTTAATTCATAGGCAAGCTCTATAAGAGCTTCTTCTGAATTTTGCTCTTCTTCCCATCCATGACGTTGTAACTCTACGTACAAACTACCAGAAAAGCTTTCTGAGAGTGTTTGGAGTAACTTTTTGGCTTGGGTGAAACTATCATTTAATAAAAGTCTGGCAACTGGGCTAACCTTGGCGCCTCCAGTTAATAAAATAAGCCCTTCGCTATGAGATAATAATTTTTTTAATTCAAGTTGAGGAACTCCTTCATTTTCACTTTCCAAAAAAGCTATGGATGAAAGCTTAACAATATTCTTCCAGCCAGCTTCATTTTTAACAAGTAAAGTAATATGATCTGGTTCTAGCCACTCACCTCTTTCATCTTTACCTCGAGTAATTGCTAGCTGAGTTCCAATAATCGGCTGAACGCCCTCACCTGCTGGGTACTTACTCATTTCTACAGCATTAAACAAATTATCTTTGTCTGTTATACCAATGGCTGGCATTTCCATTTTAGCTACTGCTTTTGCTAAATCTTTGACATGAGGCATACCTTCCAGCAAAGAAAAGCTAGAGTGTGCGTTTAAGTGTATAAATTGGTGTTGTTCAGACATGGATACCTTATACAATAAATACTTATTTTTTGCAAAAAGAAACCTCTCATAAAGAGAGGTTTGAAATACGTTAATATCTACAGAATAATACCATCGATTGTATTAATAGGGTCTGTAATAACAATTTGATTACCACGTAACATGTAGTTATGCACCTTTTCAAAATCCAACTCAAACCTAAGTTCAGAAGGTATTTGTTTAATAAATATAAGAACAGAATCAAGTAATTTATCCTTTACTTGCAATCTATTATCAAGAATATTTCTTAAACAATCTTCGTATGATTCATTAGATTTAATATATAAATCAGAAATTTCTTCATGTGCAAACAATTTATCAATACTAAGGCGTTCTAATTTTTCAATTAGAGTTACAGATTTAATCCATGAAAATACATAATTATCAATAGATACATGCCAATAAATATTTGGCAGATATGGATTTTCTGGATGAGCTATAGACCAATATGCATATAATGGATAAATATCATTAATGGTGTTAACCTTCAAAGCATATTGCTCACAAGGAGATTCATAAACTCTGCTAAAATGCCCTTGGGCGCTTAATAATTTCCAGCCATTGCTTTCAAATATATAATCAAGGTTATGTACACAAGCTTCATCATCATCCAATTCTGCATTAATTGTAAAAATAAATTCTGAAAGTTGTTCTATTACCTTTTCAGGCGTTAGTTTTTTAGGCATGATTTGCCCTCCATAAAAGGAAATAAGATTAATTAACGATAGCTATGTATACATATAGTGCTTCATTAGGATAAATTCAATAAAAAAAGCCCCCATAAGGAGGCTTGATTATTTTTATTGCACGATTGGATCGGTTATTACCACCTGTTTACCATCACGAATCATAAAATTACTTGAGTCTGTCAAATCAATTCCTCTAATGTTTCTTGTTGATGATATATATTTAACAAAAGCTAAAAAACTACCTAGTAAAGTATCATGTACATCTACCTTATTCTGCTGGATTTTTAGTAAACATCCATTATAGTCACATGCAGAAACTTTATATAATTTAGATATATCTTTATCTTCTGATAGCTCTTCAGCAGTAGATTTTTCAAGCTTTTCCATTAATGTGACAGATAAAACATAACCATAAGTATGCCTGTAACAATCCGCACGATGTACCATGGAAAAATGCCAGTAGATATTTGGAAAATAAGGATTTTCCTGATTAGAGATAGACCAATATGCGTATAAAGGATATAAATCTGTTGAAATATTAGCCTTTAAAACATATTGCTGGCATGGTGAAATATATACTTCACTATAACAACCATCACTACTCAATGACTTCCACCCATTTTGCTCAAAAACCATATGTACGTGATCTACTCGAGAATAATCTTCATCATACGAGCCATCATTAATTGTAAAAATAAATTTTGAAAGTTGTTCTATCACCTGTTCAGGTGTTAGTTTTTCAGGCATGATTTGCCCTCCGTAAAAGTAAATAAGATTAATTTATGCATTATTTGTATACAGTCAATACTTTATTGTCAATAATAAAAAAAGCCTCTGCACAAGTGCAAAGGCTAAAAAATACGCTAAATGATAGGGTCTGTAATAACAACTTGCTTACCACGCCTCATAAAATTAAAAGATACCATATCAAAATTTAAATCTATGAATTGTGATAGATGGCGCATTCCAAGAATATAATCTTTCCAATCACCTTTCAATTGATACAAATATTCATCACCTAAAATATATTTGTAAGGACGCCTTCTAAAATGAACAATTTCATTATTACGTACTAGCTTCTTTCTGGTGATTTCCTTTAAATTTTCCATAAGAGTTAAGGATTTTATCTCACCTTTATCAGAAGGAGATGCATGCCAATACACTTTTGGTAAATAAGGATTTTCTGGTTGAGTTATAGCTAAATAAGCATAAAACGGATAAGAATCCTCAACCGTATTTATTTTCAATATATACTGACGGCAAGGTGATAAATAAACATCTGATCTTTCTCCACCTGAAACACGCTTCCAATAAGTTTTATCACCTATATCAAGCATATAAGCATCTATATTAAGGTTAAATTTTTCTAGTTTAGCAATGATTTCTGATTTGGTTGGCTTTGCCGTTTTAGGAAAAAGCATCGCAATTCGTTGTAAATCAAATACAACACGCTTTCTATCTACTGAGCGGAGCAGTTTATTAAACATAATAATATCTCCTAAAAAAGGTAAAAAAATAAGATTGATTAATTATGTAACTGATATAAGTACTATCTAACAATAAAACAACCCCTGCATATACAAGGGTTATTTAATCGCTAAGCAATAGGATCTGTTATTACTAACTGATCGTATCTGTACATAATATTAGAATAGCTAAAGCCAATTGTATCATCATACAAATCAAACTCTAAATCTACAAACTCACTTATTTCTGCAAAACCTCTGGCTATATCACCAACTGCACCATCTATATAATGACATTTAGGTGATTTACAAGATTCATCTAAATCTTTCAAAAAATCTGCTAAAGGTTCATCATATTGAATATCAGCACGTTCCATAGGTTCCAATAATTCCATAAGTGTTACAGATTGAATTAATCTCTCTGCATCAATATCATCAACATTTACAGGTAAAACATGCCAATAAATATTTGGAAGATATGGGTTTTTGGGCTGAGAAATAGCCATTTGGGCAAAATAAGAATAATGGTCACGATCAAAATTAACTTTTAAAGCATATTGCGCGCAAGGTGATTCATAAACTTGTGCAAAAGAACCTGAATCTATAAATTTCCAGCCAAATTCTTTAAATAGTGTACGTAACCGAGCACGAATTTCATTCTCATTAAATAAAATTTTAAGTGGTTTCATATTTTCTTCTAATGAGAATACAAAGTTTTCAATATTTACAATTACCTTCTCTGCAGAAGGTTTTGCTGTGTTATTAGACATAACAAAGGCCTCCAAAGGGAAAAAAGGAAAATAAGATTTAAATTAAAGTCATGGTATACAGAACACAAAAAGAAATCAAGTAGATTTAAGAATACCGCCTTCTAAACGCATAATAACATCACATTTATTTGCAAGATTTTCATTATGAGTAACCATTAAAAGTGCCATACCATGGTTATTTACTAAATCATCAAATAATTTAAATACTTGCTCTGCTGTTTCAGGATCAAGGTTTCCTGTGGGTTCATCAGCAAGTAAAATATCTGGGGTATTCATTAAGGCTCTGGCAATGGCAACACGTTGTTGTTCACCACCTGAAAGCTTACTTGGTAAATGATCTTTTCTATCCATTAAACCAACATCAGCTAGTAATTTATAAGCATGGTTTTTATTGTTGTTACCATCAATTAAAGCTGGCATCATAACATTTTCTAAGGCTGTAAATTCTTCCATTAAATGATGCGCCTGATACACAAAACCCATATGTTTATTACGTAAATTAGATTTTTGTCTATCTTGTAAAGATGCGGTATTTTGTCCTAATAAAGAAACAGTGCCTTCTGTTGGAGTATCTAGTAAACCAGCGCTATGCAACAAAGTACTTTTACCAGAACCACTCTGACCAATAATTGCTACTTTTTGTCCTTTTTCAACTGTTAAATTAACTCCTGAAAGAACCGTTAACTTATCACTTTTAGAATTAGGAGAGATATATGTTTTAGTTAAGTTCTCTAAGTGTAATATGCTCATGATCGCAATACCTCCACAGGATCCATTCTACATGCACGCCAAGCAGGATAAAGACTAGCAAGAAGTGTTAGCACTAAACTAATACCAATAATCATCATAATATCAGAGAATATAACCTGTGATGGTAATTCATCTAAAAAGTATCCCTCGCCTGAAAAAATTGCAGCTCCTGTTAAGCCTTCAATAAACGTTACAATAGATTCTAAATATTGAACAATTAATAACCCTGTACCTGTACCCAAAATAGTACCAAAACCACCAATTAACATTCCGTTAAAAAAGAATATGTTTAGAATTTGTCTGCGTTGTGCACCCATTGTGCGCATAATTGCTATATCACCACGCTTATCATTAACCAGCATCATTTGACCTGTGATAATATTAAACGCGGCAACCACTACAATTAGGCTTAAAATAATAAACATAGAAACACGCTCTACCTGTAATGCAGAGAAAAACTGCCTGTTACTTTGTTGCCATGTACGAATAGTAGTATAAGGCCTTGTTGATTCCTTCATAAATGAAACAATATTTTCAATATCTGATGGGTTTTTAACATGGATATCTAAAGCAGTTACACCATCTTTCAGTTTAAAGAATTTTTGAGCATTAGATACACTCATATAAACCAAACCATCATCATATTGGTTCATGCCTATATCAAAAATTGCACCAACTTTCATAGGAACCATACGAGGTATAAAGCCCATAACTGTACGAGTACCTTGCGGTGATAAAAGAGTTAATCTGCTACCAATACCTAAACCTAAATTATGTGCCATGCCACGACCAATAGCCACTGTATTTTTGTTCAACAAACTGTTGAAGTTTCCGTCTTTAATATTTGATTTAACTATATTTTCTTCATTATCAATAATAGTACCACGTACCATAGCACCACTAGAATTGCGATTAGAAATAACCATAGCCTGACCAAGTATAAATGGTTGTGCTTTAGTAATTTCAGGATGTTTTATTAAGGCATGTTGATATTCTTGAGCTGCCTGCAAAGATAAACCTGTTTCACTAATTGTAGCATGACCAGTCATGCCTAAAATACGATTTAATAATTCAGTACGGAAACCATTCATAACACTCATAACAACAATTAATGCTGCAACGCCCAAAATAATTCCGCTAATAGAAAAGCCTGTGACCACTCGTGCAAAACCACGACGAGCACGGACATATCTTGTTATTGTTTTTGTGTAAAATGACATAAGAATTATGTTAGCACATTCACTAATTCTTGCATATCTTTTGGTAATGGAGTTTCAAACAATAATTCTTCCTTAGTAGTAGGGTGTTTAAAACCTAAAACAGATGCATGTAACATTTGTCTGCCAACTGCTTTAACTAATTTTTGTGCATTTTCTGGTAATTGTTTAATACAACCGTTTACTCCACGGTTATAATAAGCAGGATCACCCATTACTCCATGATGAATATACTTCATATGAACACGTATTTGATGAGTACGCCCAGTATGAAGTTTTAAACGTATCTGAGAAGCATGGCTACCAAAACGATGAACAAGCTGATAACTTGTATGAGCAACTTTACCTCGCTTACTCTCATCTTCACCACATTTACTTAATACAGCCATTTTTTTACGGTTTTTTGGGTGTCTGCCAATAATGTTTTCAACATCACCTCTGGTAGGATGCGGTATTCCGTAACATAAAGCATCATAAAAACGAATCATCTTACGTTTTGCAAACAAGTTGCTTAAATAGTTATGAGTATAATCTGTTTTAGCTACAACCATAACTCCGCTTGTGCCTTTATCTAGCCTATGGACAATCCCTGGGCGTTCAACACCTCCAATACCAGAAAGACTACCTTTACAATGATGCAACAAAGCATTAACAAGAGTACCATTTGGTGTTCCCATAGCGGGGTGAACAGCCATTCCTGCTGATTTATTTATAATAATAAACTCATCATCTTCATATAAAATATCTAATGGAATATCTTCTGGTAAAGTTTCTGTTGAAACTGGTGCTGGTTCTTCTACTTTAAAAATATCACCTTCATTGGTTTTCATCGCAGGGTTAGTAAGTTTCTCACCGTTACAATTTACAAAACCTTTTAAAATAAGCCTTTGAACTTGAGACCGGCTTAACGTACCCATATGTAAGGTAATGTATTTATCTGCACGTTCTTTAGCTGGTGCTGGTGGAAGCTCTACTATTTTCATATTAATTTTCTAATAAATCTTTACGTATAAAAATAATATCTATTTGAAGTTGTTTCATTAGTTTTTTACTGAAGTATCCTGGAATAACTAAAATAGGATCAAAACCTTGATCTTTAAGCCAAGCGGTAATTTCTTCAAATGTTTTTTCATTTTCATATAGGCTAAAAAGTGAAAGTTCTAGCTGAATACCTGTTAATTGAGGAAGAATTTTTTTAGCACCTTGCAGTACTTCCCACTCAAACCCTTGAGTATCTACCTTCATAAAAATATTTTTATATTTACTACTGTATGTGCCAAAAACCTCAGCAACAGTTGTAATAGCAACTTTCTCTTTACCTACATAATTTGATTTTGGTAATGCTGTTAATGTATCAGCTTCAATTTCTAGAATAGAACTCATATCTGTGCTGTTAGAAACATTAATTTCTACTTCGCCAACTTCATCACCTACACATGTTCGTTCATGAATATGCCAGTTAACATCAGATTTAGAAAGAGGCTCTAGAAGATCATGCATAGAAGATAATGGTTCAAAAGAAATAATAGTATTGTTATACCCTGCTCTGCGTAAACTTTGAGAATACTGTCCTTGGTTTGCACCAATATCAAGCACACAATCAACATTATGATGAGCAAGTAGTGCAACTAGCTTTTCCAAACCATCTGGAATATTTAGTACATTTCTACGTATTTTCTTTAGAAGACCCATTTGTTACTTCTTTCTATTTTAATAATTGGGTTAGGTTTACTCCTTATTAGGCAAAAAATCAATATTCAATTAAATTCATAATTTTTTCTAGATAAGATGAATTTTTGAATTTTGAGGAGCTTAAATATTCATTTTAAGGTTCAGTTTCCATAGGTAATATACGGGATGAAAATTTGTGTTTTTAGGAACGACGTGTACAAGTTACGTACACGAGAGACAACAAAATGCAAATTTTCGCCCGTATATTACCTATGGAAATTTGGTAGCGACGCAGAGACTTGAACTCCGGACCTTTGGATTATGATTCCACTGCTCTAACCAACTGAGCTACGCCGCTACATAAAGATGTTTAAAAAACATGGTCATAATAGCTGTGTATGGAAAGATGTCAATTGTTTTTAATAAAAATATTATATAGCTGTTGATATTCGGCACTAACTCACCTATTTTAATGCAGTAATAATAAATTAATATGGAAGTCATAATACAATGCGTTGCAGTAGCTATTTTCTACCAACTTTAAAAGAAAACCCAAGTGAAGCCAAAGTTCCTTCACATCGTTTAATGCTAAGAAGTGGTATGATCCACCAAGTAACTGCAGGTGTTTATAACTGGCTACCCATCGGGTTGCGTGTTATTCGTAAAGTAGAAACTGTTGTCCGTGAAGAAATGGATGCAAGTGGTGCACAAGAAGTATTTATGCCCATGGTTCAGCCAGCAGAATTATGGCAGGAAACAGGAAGGTGGGATAAATACGATGCAGAATTGTTACGCATTAAAGATAGACACGATCATCCTGCATGTTTAGGACCAACCCACGAAGAAATTGTGACAGACCTTTTCCGTAACAGCGTAAAAAGTTACCGTGAACTACCTGTGATGCTTTATCAAATTCAAACAAAATTCAGAGACGAAGTTCGTCCTCGTTTTGGTATTATGCGTGGTCGTGAATTTATGATGAAAGATTGCTATTCTTTTGATATTGACCAAAAAAGTGCTCTAGATTCTTACAATATTATGAAAGAAGCTTACCATCGTATTTTCAAGCGTTTGGGGCTAGATTACCGTGTAGTACTAGCTGATAGCGGTGATATAGGTGGTGATTTAAGCGAAGAATTCCAAGTTTTAGCAGAAACTGGTGAAGATGATTTGCTGTTTGACCCTAATGGAGACTACGCAGTAAACGTAGAAAAACACAACCCTGAAAAATGTCCAGTACCAGATGACCAATTACAGAAAGCAAAAGGTATTGAAGTGGGTAATATTTTCTATCTTGGTGATACTTATTCAAAACCAATGAATGCAAATATTCGCTTAAAAGATGGATCTGATGTTCCTGCTGTTATGGGATGTTACGGTATTGGTATTTCAAGAACTGTCGCCGCAGCAATTGAACAAAACCATGATGAAAATGGAATTGTTTGGCCAGCTCAAATGGCTCCATTTACAGTAGGTTTAATTAACTTACGTATTGGTGATGATGCTTGTAATGATGCAGCAGAAAATCTTTACCGCTCATTAGAAGATAAAGGTATTGAAGTTTTATATGATGACAGAGATGAAAATGCTGGTGCAAAATTTGCCAACATGGATTTAATTGGTTTGCCATGGCAAGCAGTTATAGGCCCAAAATCTGTTGCTGAAAATAAAATTGAATGGAAGAACCGTAAAACTGGCGAACGTTTCAATTTACCAATAGGAACATTACCTGAAGGGCTATAAATTCGAGAATTAAACCTACTAAAAATCCCTCTTATTTACTGAGGGATTTTTTTATAGTAATTCAATTTTAAAAGCCGACACATTAGTTGGGAAAAATTATTAAGAAGTTTGTTTTTTAATTCGCAGTAATAGTGGGCTATTACAAGAATTATAAAATAAAGTGATGGCAATTTTAACTGCTAGAGGTGTTGGGTTTTAAAGTTTAATTACTAATATTTTAAAAAAAATAAATTAATAGCTTGCACTTATTAGTAACCACTGATATATACCCTCTTGCTTATAGCAAATCTGTACCTTTTAAACGGCAATTCTGCCGCTCAACCTTCGGAGATATATCCTACATGAGACCGTTACACACAAGCATTGCTCTTGCTGCACTTGTTGCCGCTACATTCACTCTTTCTGCTCATGCAGATGCACGTTTAAGCTTAAACACTGATATTTCAACTCTTACCCTTACTGGTTCCGATATTTACCCTGGTGGCGCTCCCTACGTTTCTGTAGCTGCTGGCAAAAATATTGAAACAATCACTAGTGCTGGTATTGAATATACTTATGTTGAAGATCCCAAATTATCATACACCGCAAACTTCGGTTTTAGTGTTGAGGATGATGCGGGTAAAAATGGCCATGACAGCCAAGGCTGGAATGCTGGTGGTGGCATAAATTACGCACTATCAAATTTCTACTCAGTTGGTGCTGGTTATCAATACTATGATACAATGGATGATAGTGTTACTTCTGTTAATTTCACTTTTGACTTCTAAAGCATAAACGAATAAATAATTTCCCTCTGCATTTATATGTGGAGGGATTTTTTTGTTGCCCAAACCTTGTAAAACAACCAATTAATCACCATATGTAATACTCACAGAAGATGGATCTTTAAACTTTTAACAATTCGGAGCTTTCGCTCCCCTTACCCTCGGGACTTTTATTATGAAATTTTTACTTATTGTACTATCTTTCGCTGTTTCATTCACTATTACAACTGCTGTACAAGCAGATACCGCCGCTATGAGTATTCTTGTTGGAGATGGCTTAGTTGAAGCCACACTTGAAACAAGTGAGTTTGGAAATAGTGGTATCAACGCCAGAATCGGCTTTTTAAGTAAAGAAGAAGGTGAAGATGAGACTGTAATTAACAGTTTAAGCGCTAACTACCGCATAGGTGGTGAAACCTTTTATGCATCATTAAATGGTGGTCTTAGCATTGAAGGTGATGCAGAACTGTACGGCCGTGATGAATACGGTTTACTTTATGGCGGTAGCATTGGTTACAGCTTTAATAAGCATTTCAGCATAGCCATTATGGCTCAAGAATACGCTGATATAGCAACAGTAACAGCTGGCGCTAGAATGAAATTCTAACCTTCAAACTTGTTAACGATACAAAAATAAAAATCCCCGCTGAATATGGGGATTTTTATTTATTATGAAAGAAATTTATTCTTAATCTTGTAAAAATCCACCAGACTGCATTTTCCATAAATTAGCATACTGACCATTTTGTTTTAGCAATTCATCATGAGAACCATCTTCTATAATTCTACCATTATCAAAAACCAAAATTCTATCCATATTAGCAATTGTAGAAAGCCTGTGAGCAATAACCATTACAGTCTTACCATCCATAACCTTTTCCATAGCTTTTTGAATTACTGCCTCAGATTCACTATCTAGTGAAGCAGTTGCTTCATCTAAAATAAGAATTGGTGAGTTTTTTAAAATAGCACGAGCCACAGCAACACGTTGACGTTGACCACCAGAAAGACGCACTCCACGCTCTCCAACCATAGCATCATAACCATCTTCACTCTCTAGTATGAAAGTATCTGCATAGGCCTTTTTAGCTGCAGCTTTTACTTCTTCATCTGTAGCATCCACACATCCGTAACGAATATTTTCTAGCAAGCTTCTGTGAAATAACATTGGTTCTTGTGGAATTACTGAAATAGCCTCACGCAATGAATCTTGTTTAACATTTGCTATATTTTCTCCATCAATTGTAATATTACCTTTTTGGATATCATAAAAACGCATAATCAAATTAACAAATGTAGATTTACCAGCACCTGAAGCACCTACTAAACCAACTTTTTGTCCGCTTGGAATTTCTAAAGATAAATTATCAAATACAGATGTACCATTATGATGTTGAAAACTTACATTATTAAAATTAATATTACCTGTTTTGGCTACCAACGGTTTTGCATTCTCTTCATCTACAATACCATGGGGCTGAATAATAGTTTTGATCCCATCAGAAGAAGCTCCTGCCATTTCCATTACAGCAAGTAAGTTATCTGTCATTCCTCTTGAACTATTCATTAAAAGTAATCCTAAGCTCATTATCATGGCAAAATCACCAGCAGTTAAAGATTCCCATAAATACACAGCTAAAAATAATAAACTACCAACAAGAAGCACAGAAAATACCCCCTGAATTAAACGTACATTATCCATATATCTATAGACATCTTGAGCAGATGTAATCTCTTCTTTTAAAAACCCTTGCAAATGTTTATGTTCATAGCTGTAACGTGCAAAAATACGTACATTAGATGCATTAGTTACAGTATCTACAATTTGTCCCATAAGTTTACTTCTGGCTCCTGCATAAACTTCTGAGTATTTTCTTGCTCCTTTGGCCATATACCAAGAACCAACACAATAAAGAATAAGCCAAATTACCAATAAAACAATAAAACCCCAGTGCAATACTCCCAAGAAATAGACCGAGCTAATAAATGTAGCGATTACTGGTAAAAAATGAAAACTAAATATCATTAACATATCGTTAATTTTATACGATACTTCTGTAATTTTATGTGCCAAAGAACCAGCAAAATTACCTAAAAAATAACCATGTGAATGTTGTTGTAAGTAACCAAATAAGTCTTGTCTTATTTGAGCACGTAAGGGTGGTCTGCAATACATAAATGCCCAACCTTCTAACCTTCTGCAAATTAAATACAATAAGTTAAATATAATAAATAATGTTAATGGCAATATTAAAACATCAAAAATGCTGCCCATAGTAGGTGAAAAATTAGCCGATTCATCTATTACCATTTTTACACTATATGGCAAAGACATTATGGCAAAAGTACCTAAAGTACCCAAAATCCAGCTAACCACAAAATTATGTAAATGCCCTTTTTTCATAAAATACCAAGTAAATTTACCCAGAGTATTTGGCATTTTCTCTTCTGGGTTATATGGAGTTAGTGTATTTTTGTTAATTAACATTTTAAGAATCTACCAAAAAGTAACATTTATAACAAGCAGAAGTTTCTTGTAGTTATTGATAATTAATGTAATAGTAGCGCCTATATTATTTACCTATTTTTACCTTTTCCTTACATTCATACCTCACGAATCTATTTAATAATTACCTTTGCAGAGGATTTTATTTATGCCTAAACAAAAAGATAATATATCCTTAAACGCTTTACAAAAAAAACTTGGATATACATTCAAAAACATCAACCTTCTAAAAACTGCATTAAACCCTTCTATTGATCCAACTAAACATCAGTTTATGGAACATTTAGGAGATAACTATCTTGAGACTATTCTCCGTGAATGGGGATTTAAAGAATTTTACCCTGCCTTTCAGTCATATACAGATTTTTTATCTAAAGCACGCTCTAATATTATTTTGGCTCTGGTAGCTGAAAATTTAGGGATTGTGAAATATATTAGTAATGATTACGCACAGCAAGAAGAAACATTAGTCAAAGAACATGCTGATATTTTAGAAGCCTTATTTTATGCAATTGATAAAGATGGAGGTAAAGCTGCAGTTAAAAAAGTTGTTTTACACATCATTCCACTAGCTAAAATAAAAAAAATTAGGACTGTATCACTTAATGGTCGCACAGTACAAAGAGATGCAACAACTGCGCTAGAAAAATGGAGCCACTCCAACAAGGTAAAACCTCCTAGTTATGACTCTAAACGTATAGGCTCAGGCTTATGCTTATGTACTATTACATTTAATGGCAGAACAATTAAAGCTTCTGGCAAACAACAATATGAAGCTGAACACATGGCAGCATACTGGATGTTACATATTTCAGAACAAGAAAGATTGCGAAAAGTTTTATTTTCATAAAATTATTAAGAGATGCTTTGCATCTCTTTTTTTTATGCTACACTTCGGCTCTAAAATAATAAAAAGAACTTAAAAAATATGGCTGAAAAAATTATTCCACATCAAAAAAAATCTATTCTTGTTAATAATACCAAGGCTGTTTGTGAAGGTCCTAAAACAGGTAAACACCCTAAAGTTTTTCTAAAATTTGAAAATGGTCAAGTAACATGCCCATACTGTGGTAATGATTTCAGACAAAGTAATAGAGTTGATTAAATAAGGCTCTACAAGAACCTATATTTAATATTTTATTCTTCTGAGGTAGCTTTCCAAATTTCATTTCCAGCAACTATTCTAGAAATAAATGTATTAATTTTATGATACGGTAAATCTGGAGTGCCCAAACGATGGCCATTTACAAAAAATACAGGTACATCATTAACTTCAAAATATTGTGCTTGTTTAATATCTGCTTCTAACCACTTAAGCATTACTCCCATATCTCTACGCATAGCACTGCGTAATTCCATGAGTGGAAACCCTGATTTTTCTAAGATAGAAATAAAATCATCACCAGTTAAGTTACCTGTTTCTGCATTAAGCAATATTTTATATTTATTATAAATACCGTTACGGTAGGCAATTTGTTCAAATAATCCACCATCTGTTATATCTTTATCTTTCGGCATAAACTTATAGTTTATCTGAATATTATATTTGTTTGTTCCTGTAATTAAGCCTTTCACATATGCTTCTTGCTCTCTAGCACTTTGGCTGGCATGATCTGTAAATATTGTAATAACAACAGCACCATCATGCTTATTTTCTACAATATTATGTGTTAGCAATGGTATATGAACGGCCTGATGTTTAGCTTTTTGTGTGGCGTTCCATTTTGGAAATTTAGTATGAAGTGTCTTAAATGTAGTTTTTTCAGATAACGGAGAAACTCTTTTCATCTTATTTGGAGAAAACTCTCCTTCATTAAAAAGAGAAATACGTGCAATTTCAACACCTATAGCTACACATACTAACACCCCCGCTAATATTAAAACTGGGGGTGTTGGTATGTTGCTCATTAAAAATTACTTATTTTTAATTTCAGCGGCAATAGCAAGTTGAGCTTCAATAGCAGCTACAAAACTATCGAATGGTTGAGCACCAGAAATAGGAACACCATTAATTAGGAAGAAAGGTGTACCACGCACTCCTGCACGTTCGGCATCTTTCATATCTTCTGCTACTTGTTCTTTAATTTTATCAGAAGTTTTATCCTTATTATATTTCTTCATGTCTAAGCCAATTTCTTTAGCAATATCATCCCAAAGTTTTTCTCCACTAAATTCTTGGCGTTCAAAAATTTTATCGCGGAATTCCCAGAATTTACCTTGCGCATGTGCGGCTTGAGAAGCATATGAAGCACCAATAGCACGTGGATGTAATTGTTCTAGTGGAGAATGTTTAAAGGCATAACGAATACGACCATTATAACGTTCCAACAACTTAATTAAAGTAGGCTGAACACGACGACAGAATGGACATTCAAAATCAGAAAACTCAACCATAGTGATGATAGCATCATCTGGTCCCTGACTTGGTGTATGTGGACGAATTACATCCAACATTGTTTTTAAGCTTTCCATCATAGCGTGACGTCTTAATGATTCTCTAATGGCTTCACCATTACTATAGATGTATTCTTGAATCATTTTTTCTACGTCTTTTTTAGTAACGTTATCAGCTGATTGTGCAGTAAAACCAGTAGTTAATCCTATTGAAATAACTAGTGCAAACAGTGCTTTTTTAAGCATGGTATAAGGTATCCTTTTTTTATTGTGCTAGCATGTTGGCACATAAAAAAATTATTTTCAACAACCAGCAATACTTTTAGTGACAAAAATAGTAATCACTGCCACAATGTAAACTCCTAATATGAAACAAATGAATATATAAATTTTTAATGAGCAATATAATAACAGGTCATGCTACAGAAGCAGCCACAAAATACTATGCCGATGACATATGGAAAAAAAATCCTAAAATAAGCCCAGATAGCTGGCGTTTATTAGAAGGATTAACAGTAGGAAAAGTAGGGATAGGTACCTACCGTATGGATGGGGCGGATAAACAAGATATTGCACTTAAAAAAGCACTTACATCTGGTTGCAACCTTATTGATACATCTGCAAATTATATGGATGAAGATTCAGAATTTTTGATTGGTGATGTATTAATAGAAATGATTTCTAAAGGCAGTATTCGTAGAGATGAAATTGTAATTGTAACAAAAGGTGGTTATTTACAAGGACAAAACCTAGAACGTTTTGTTGAAAACCCTCCAGAAGAAACTGTGGAAGTTAGTGATTACCTTTGGCATTGCATTCACCCTGCTTTTTTAAAGGATCAAATAAACCGCTCAATGGATAGAATGAATATTGATACAATTGATGTGTACTTACTTCATAATCCTGAATACTACCTAGATTTTGCCTATGCCACAGAAATGGATATGCAGGTAGCCACAGAAGAATATTACCGCAGGATCCAAGAAGCATTTGTATTTTTAGAAAAACAAGTTATGGAAGGTGTTATTGGTTGTTACGGCATAAGTTCTAATACTCTTGTTGCTGAAAAAGATGCTCCAAACCACACAGATTTAGCCAGAATAGCTGAATGTGCAACATTTGCTGCTCAAGAAGCGTGGGGCAGAAGAAAACGTTCTTCATTCAGAGTAATTCAAATGCCGCTTAATATTTTAGAACCATCTGCCATACGTAATATAAACACCAGTGCAAAAATTATAGATGGCGAAGAAGAAGTTAGCACATTAGAGCTTGCGAGCCGTATGAATTTAAGTATTTTAACTAATCGACCACTTAACTCATTTCCAGAAGGTGGTGGAGTTTTTCGTTTAGCAGAAGGTGAAATAAACCAAAGTATGGTACTAGATGAAACTATGGATCAATTAACAGATTTAGAGCAAGAAATATCTGGTATTTTAGGTGGATGGCCCGCTTTTAATGATGAATCTGTGCCTAATTTAAGCCTAGATGGCCCTGAAGTAATCAAACAAATTGAAAATAGTGTTCATTTTGACCATATGGATATGAACTTTTTCCGCCCTCAGGCTGCATTAATGGATCATGTACTAGAACATTTAATTCAACAACAACCAGATAAAGAAGAAACTTTAGGTGAAATAAGAGATCGTTATAACACCTTAGCAAAACGCCTATTAACTGCTGTTAAACACCTTGCTCACCGCAAGGATATTGAAAGCTGCAAACCAATAGACATGGAAATACGTAATCGTATGCCAGAAAAATGGCGTGATGCCCCACTTCAACAATTAGCAATTAATACAATTGCAAGTACACCCGGTGTTACATGTGTATTGTGTGGATTAAGATCTCCAGAATACTTGAAAGATGTAACAGCTATTTACGAAAAAGGTGATTTTGCTGATGTGGCTGGTATTATTGCTGGTTAACCCACTAGTTGGGTTTTATGCTCTCTCCTTTTCTTACTTGTAGCATTTTTACTTATTTGATACCTCATAACTTGCTACAAAGTTGTTCATAAAAAAACACTCCCCGTAGGAAGTGTTAAGTTCGCTAATTAAGACATATCCTCCCAAGATACAAACTGGTTCCTATATATCAATGATTTTTCAAAAATTTCAGCAGCAGTCATACCATCATTATCAGGAATATCAGGATTTCCACCTTGCTCAATAAGCCAATAGTAGAATTCATCTTGCCTTTCATTATACGAGGCAAACTCTGCAATACTATGAAGTAATGAGGTCTCTTCATATCCTATGTATTGGGAATTTATATCTTCAGCCTTGAAATTAAATTTTTTCCATATATCTTTAGAAAACTTGTGAGCATATTTAAACAAATATACAGCTTTATCTTGCTTAGCATATTCCACAAGTTCTGGATATGCATCTATTAAAGCATGTGCAAGAGATTCATTATCCATAGTATTTTCTAATGCTGTATATATAATACCAGATGCATCCTCTGCCACTAAATCATCAATTGTAGCATAAGGAAGAACAGCTTCTAACATAGCACTTGAATTTCTCCATGAATAAGAAATGATACTTCGTGAACCATTATGTGCATATAACATTTCTTCCGGTAATAAAGCCATAATATAATTAAACTGTTCAACATTACCATAGAGTACTACATTAGCCAGTAAGGCATTAACACCATTAGCACCATTTTTCTCACGGTAAATATCTGCATTTGCTACTAACGCCTGAAAAGCCTCGCCATTCGCAGAAAACTTAAAACCATCAATCAAAAATAATAAAGTTCCTGTAATCGTATCAATATCAGCCATAGCCAACAAAGTATAAAATTCAGTTAAATCTTCCCGTAATGCAGCAACCGCAAGCCGATGTCTTGTTACTTTTTTAATAGTGATATCTCTATTGTATTCTTGAGTATTACGTCCCCATGGATTTATAGGCTCATCAGTACTAATAGTAACTTGTTGTTTATCAGTTGATATTTCTTCAACAGCATCATCATTAACAAAAGAACTATTAAAAGGATTTTTCACAGTAGGAACATCATTAAAGCCATCAATTTTTACTGGTAATATTTCAGTTTCTTGTGCAGTTTCAATAATATTTTCAGTACTTGGTATCAACCAAATACCAATACCTACAATAGCTAACGCCACAACTTTCAGCATTATTTTTAAATTTTCATTCATAATAATTTCCTCAGAAAAGAGTAAAAAAGATTCGGTATTTCTTAATAATTAATCAATTGTATACTATATTTTATGGTGAATGAAAACAAAAAAATCCCCTTAGTAAAAAAAACTAAGGGGCAACGCTTAAAAGATTATAAATTTCTTACAGTTTCTGTAGCAACATACTCTGTAACACCTTCAGAACCATATTTTTGCCAAATTGGCTGTAAAATTTCTGAGGTATTACCTCTTTCCAGTATATTCCAAATTCCTTGCGGAATATCTATAGGAAGAGATTTTAGTGTGTCTTGAATAGACAGATCCGTAAAAGCATCAACAGCATTTGTACCATCACACATAGCTCTATCAATATTTTCCTGTGCAAATAAATTAAAAGCTACTCCCTTCATACTTGGTGCATGAAGGTTGCCTTCATCAATGGCTTTAACCATATTATGAAATAATTCCACTAATGCAACAATATCTTCCGTATTTGGAACAGAATCACAGATACGTAGCTCAACTGTTTCTGTTGTGGGATTATAGCGGATATAATACCACAATTTATTTGCAGACCAGCCACATTGTTTTAAAGCATTAGCTTCTGCTAAGTAATCTTCTTTAGTAGCATATAAAGGTGGTAACCCTGTTCTACCAGTTTGTTTCATTAGTGCTAAACGATAACTACTCACACCAGTATCTCTACCATTGTAATACCGAGAAGATCCGCTTAAAGCAGCAAATATCCACAAAAACCAACGCATATGATTAATAACGTTCAAAGAATCTTCTAATAAACCACCAACTCCTGCATGAATATGTAATCCTGCAATATTTTGGCTTTTAAAAGTATCTCCAAATTTTGTAGTCATTTCCTGCACTTGTTCAAGTGGTAAAATATTTACTTTTTGCCAATCTATAACAGGTAAAGTAGCGCTAGAAGCAATTGTTAATCCGTAACCAGAGGTTACTCTCATAGCAAGTTTGCGCATTGCTTTAACAGTAATAGCAACTTCTCGCACATTATCACATACAGGAGTTCTAGCCTCTAAATGAGAATCCATAACTTCAGTACCAAGTATAGGGCTATGATTACCAGCCTCTAAATTCTGAAAAAATTCATCTGTCATAAAGCCTTGAGTTAAGTTAAGTAATTGCAGAAGAAGATATTCCTCCTCCACACCAAGTGTGTAATTTTTAGACATAAAATAAGCCTCATAGAAGTAAAAATAGAATAAATTTTGTGAAAAATATCCTTTGTTGATAAGTTGGATAGAAAAAATAATTTCTATTCAAAACGTTAAATAATAATTTCGGCTATGCGCACACAAAAATGGGTTGGAATCCATTCATGGAAATTATAATTAACGGTCAACTGCTCACTTAATTAAAAGTGGCCAACAAAGGTGTTTCTAATACGTACTATTAATGTAAGTATTTCCTTTACAAATGTCAACCTTTTGGCGTATAAAAAGATTAATTGTGGATAACTTCAATTTTTCCCCTTGACGTAAGGGCTTTAGTTGATTATTCTCCGCTCACGAAATGGCATTATAAAAGTGCTATTTAATATAGAATTATTATAAACAGGATTTATGAATTAAATGGCAAACTCTAAACAAGCACTAAAACGCGCTGGTCAAGGCGATAAAAGAGCGGAACGCAACCGTGCACTACGTACTCGCTTACGCTCTGCTGTAAAAAATGCAGAACAAGTAATTGCATCAGCTGATAAAAAAGCTATTCCAGTAGCATTCCAAAATGCAATGTCTGAGCTTAACAAAGCTGTTACTAAAGGCATTATTAAAAAAGCAACTGCTTCTCGTAAAGTATCTCGCTTAGCTGCTAGTATTCGTTCTTTAGCTGCTTAAAGAATTATATATTTTCAAAGGCTAAACTGATACTTAGTTAAAGTGTTAGTTTAGCCTTTTTCTTATTTGCTTTTACCGTGGGAGAGACGGTATTAAAAAAGGCCAATTAAGGTTAAAGGGGAAATTGCCAATAAGCATGGCAATGTATTATTTGAATATAAATAATTTAAGTTTTAACAAAAAGGCACTAAACGCATAATGCAAGTAACCGAACAACAATGGCAAAATCTTCAACATTGGCTTCAAGGTGAAGTTGGTGAAGATAATTTTTGTAGTTGGTTACAACCTCTTCGTCCTAGTGAAGAAAATCATTCAGAAGCTGAGGTTACATTTATTGTACCTACAACTTTTATGCGTGATTGGGTAGTACGTCATTACTCAGATATTTTAAAACGTGGTTTAAAAGAAGTAACGCTTGAACAGTGTGATGTTTCTTACGTTGTTCAATCTGCTATCGATGCAAAACGTTACCTTGCGAGGGGTGATAAAAAAACCGTAAATAAACTTAGCAAACCTACCACAGCAAAACCTGAGGGCATGTATAACCCATCAGAAACAGGCATTATGAGCCAAGGAAACCCACTAGATCCACGCTTTACCTTTGATAATTTTGTAGTTGGTCGTTCTAATGAATTTGCATTTCAGGCTGCTCGGCGAATTGCCGAAAGTGGTGATGTTATTTATAATCCTTTCTTTTTATATGGTGGTGTTGGTTTAGGTAAAACACACTTAATGCAGGCTATTGCTCGTCAAATATATACAACTAATCCAAAGGCAAAAATTTTATATATTTCTGCTGAAAAATTTATGAATCATTTTATTAGATCTATCAGAGATAAAAATACTCATTCATTTAAACAAGCATTCCGTTCTGTAGATATTTTAATGGTAGATGATATTCAATTTTTAGGTGGCAAAGGCAGTACTCAAGAAGAATTTTTCCACACATTTGATACACTTATTAGTGAAGGCAAACAAATAATTTTAACAGCAGATAAATCTCCACATGAGCTAAAAAATGTTGAAGAACGTTTACGCTCTCGTTTAGGATGGGGCCTAGCAACAGAAATGCACCCTCCTACACTAGAAACACGCATTGCTATTTTAGAGAAAAAATCACAAGCATTAGGTATAGAACTTAACCGTGATGTATCAATGTTTTTAGCTGATAGAATCTCTAGTAATGTCCGTGAATTAGAAGGTGCTCTTAACCGACTTGTTGCTCATTCAACCCTTATTCAGCAAGCATTAACAGTTGAAACAGCGCAGGATTTACTAAAAGATTTATTCCGCACATATAACCATGTTGTAACATTGGAAGAAATACAGAAAAAAGTAACTGAATATTATAATTTACGCATTGCAGATATGCACTCTGTACGTCGTACAAAAGCAATTGCCAGACCACGTCAAATTGCTATGTATTTAAGTAAAAAACTTACTACAAGATCATACCCAGAAATTGGTAAAAGCTTTGGTGGACGAGACCATACAACAGTAATGCATGCAGTAAAAACAATTGAAAAGCTGTTAAAAACTGATCCTGCTATTCAAGAAGATGTTCCATTATTAGAAAAGCTACTCTCTAATCCACAAAACTAAATTGCAAATCTTGCACTAGTTACCAACTTCATATATATTTCATTTTATTAACTTTATATTTATTTACCGTTTTACATCTTTTCACCTCACATGGAGGAACTTCTAATGGATAAAAGAAAAGATATCGTATCTCTTTTACATATACATATGCTTGTTTGGGCTATTATTGGCTTTATATTTGGTATTTTACCATGGCCAGAACCTAAATTACACGCAGCAATGCCTTTAATTATGCTTGCAGTAGGGATGGTTTCATCACCTTTATTTATTTTAATGTATAAAAAATCTCACAACTCTGAAATTGCTGGTAAAACTGCAGCAGCTGTTTCAAATATTCCTGGATTTGTAGCTATGTCAGCCTGTGGATTAGCCGTATGGATATCATTTTTGAACTCAGGTAAGGATGTTGGTATAATTTTAATACTTGTTATTTTAGCATCTGTTATTACCTTCATTAAATATAAGTTTGTGCGCTCTATTTTGGATGATTATCCTATGTAGTAATAAAAAAACCTCTCTAAATAGAGAGGTTTTTTTTCGTTTATTTAGGTTGATATGTAGAAAGATCTAAATCAGGATAAACATTATTTATCATAACTAAAAATAATCTACGTTCTTCCTTAATAGCTTCTTCAAAATCTAGCATTTCTCTTTTTAGAGATTGTAAATAAGGATTATGATCACCATGTTGATCTTCTGGTAATAAGCGATCAACAACACAGGTTCCTGTAGCGTATCTTAAGTTATATTCAAAGAGTTTTTCTACTTCAATACTTTTATCCAAAAAATTACGATAGGCTCGATCTGGATCAAATGTTTTAGTAAGTTTCTCTAATGTTGGGCCAGACATAGGCACAGAGGGGTACCAAAGATTAAAAGCCTTAAGCTGTTTTGATGCCCACACTTCAACAATTAATTTATGTTTTTGTGTATCTTCCATGCACTGTGCATTTTCCGGAGTAAGGTTACGAATAATTTCACGCATGTCATATAATTCATCTTTAGAATATTTACGTTTTTTCTGTGCAACCGGTTCTATAGAATAACTAACGTCATAAGATTGTGCTTTGCCACTATCACTAGGTGATTGATACGGCTGAATGTTATCAGAAAGACCAGCAGTGATAATAATATCAGCTAATTCTACATACTCTCGAGCAGTATTTATCAAAGTAGCAACATTTTCTACAACAAAAGGTAAATCAGCTTGAGTAAGCTCACCACTCTGGCAAGCAACATGCAACCTCTCACTCTCTTTCATTGCTCCTTCTGCCAATGTAAACAATTGATCAAAAATAGCATTTGCTTCTAGTTGTTTATCTGTTGGAAGTTTAGCTATACCAGCTTCAATTGCCTCAAAATTGTCTTCTTTTATATTATACATTTCATTTACAATATCTGAAGATTGAGTAGATAGCTGCTGGACAGCTGAGCACTGCCGAGGTGTTAATGGTGCATTAAGATTTTCTTCACCTGGAATATTTATTGAAAATATAATAGCCAGTATTAAAATTGTACCTGCAATAAATAGCAGATTGCCTGTAGTTTTGTTCATAGGGATTACTCCACAAAAAGTGTGAAAATAGAAAAGGTAAAAAGATAAAATATACTCCGTTATATCAGAGTACTAATTTTTATCAAATCATTATTTAACTATTTGTTTTGTATACATTTTTATATGTTTACACACTAAAACTATCATCCACTTGACATTAAGAATAACAACCCCTATATTGTATACACCACTTGGATTGTATTTATCCATAGGCATATCTATAATATTTTTTTATCATAACCGAGCATACGCTCAGGAATCAAAAATGAACCAACAACTTGCTATGAACGAAGTTCCAACTCGTGAAGAAATCAAAACAATGCTAGAAGAATCTGGCGAAAATCAATTTGATATTGATAAGGAAATGAGAAAACTTGTTAAAAGATTAACCCTATCCTTAGCTATAAGTATTAAAGATGCTGTAAATAATGATAAGAGTCGCTTTGCCTCTGCAGAGCAGAATGTTACTTACTTTAAAAATGCAGAACCAACACCTCTCTCTAATGAGCAAATTAAAGAACTTATAACTAGCCATCCAACATGGTGGGAATTTGTAGAAGATCTTAAAAAAGAAAAGGGTATTGTATTTAGTGAACCAACATACGGTGCAAGAGCAAATCCTGATTATGGGTACCCAGGGTTTGAGGAGACTATATCTGGTTATCGTGAAGGAGAATTAAAAATTAAGATTAATATCCAGATAAAATAACGAAAAGAAACTAAAAAAGGTGGGGTATTTACCCTGCCTTTTTTTATACACTAAAACTGCTACCACACCCACAACTAGCTTTTGCATTAGGATTTTTAACTATAAACTGGCTAGCTTCTAATGTTTCTTCAAAATCAACTGTAGAACCTTTTAAATAATCCATACTAGCAATATCTATAACCATTTCTACACTTGGAACTTTTTCATTAGTAATACAAATATCATCAGGAGATTTCTTTGTATCTAGCTTAAAAACATAAGAAAAACCACTACACCCGCCACCAGTTATAGAAACACGTAAAAAAAGACCTTCTCTATCATCTTTATTCACAATAGATTCAATACGTTTAGCTGCATTTTCGGTTAAGCGTAAGCTTAAAATTTCACTAGTTTCTTCTGGTGTATCATCAAATGTAATTTTAACCATATTCTTATGTTTCTTTAGTTGGGTTTTCGTTGCTTTTTTACGTAAAAAAGAGTATATATTAACCAACCATAAAAAGCCTAATGCTTTTTGCTGAAACTTGGAGGTATATATGAGCACATTAGCCATAAAACGTGAAGAACTTGATAAAGGAAGAATCCTTGCACCTTACGCCACAAAATGGCAAGAAAGCCGTGGCAGATTCCACCAAGAACCTGTCGCTCTAGATAGAACACCGTTCCAAAGAGATAGAGACCGAGTTATTCACTCCGATGCCTTCAGACGTTTACAATATAAAACACAAGTTTTTGCAAACTCTATGGAAGGTGACCATTTCCGTACTCGCCTAACACACAGCCTAGAAGTAGCACAAGTTACCAGAACAATTTGCAGATCACTAGATTTAGATGATGATTTAGGTGAAGTTATTGCCCTTGCCCATGATATGGGACATCCTCCTTTTGGTCATATGGGTGAAAATGCCTTAAATGGCTGCCTAGCACAATATGGTGGCTGGAAACATAATGAACAAACAATGCGTGTAATTATGGAGCTTGAATCTCCATATGGCGGATTTGATGGTCTAAACCTAACATGGGAAACACTAGAAGGTATTGCAAAACACAACGGCCCAACAAGTGCTGAAGATGCAAAATCACCTTTCTTTAAAGATTTAGAACCTGAAACATACGCAGGACTAGAAGCACAAGTAGCAGCTTTAGCTGATGATATGGCATATAACCACCACGATTTAGATGATGGTTTACGTGCAGGTAGCTTACATCTTGAACAAGTAATGGAACTTCCACAATTTCATCGTGCTTATACAGAAGTAACATCTACATTTCCACAAGCTGATTACGTACGTGTAATCAAGGAAACAATTCGTCGTATGTTAAGCAGACAAGTACAAGATGTTCTAACAGTATCCAGAAATACATTAATGAAGGAACAACCTGCAAGCGTAGAAGATGTTCGTACTCATAACGGTACACTTATCCGTATGAGCGCAGAAGTGGCTAAAGAAACCAAAGAAATTAAAGATTTCTTATATGAAAATATGTACCGTCACTACATTACAAACCGCATGGGTTTCAGAGCATATAAAATTATTGAAGAGCTATTTGAAGCATTCTTTGAACACCGTCGTTTACTACCAGATACAGTGCAAAAAGAACTTCCTGAAAACAAAAATGACCTAAAAGGTAAAGCATTTGTTATTGCTGATTACATCAGCCTAATGACAGACAGATCCGCAGTAAGAGAGCATGCCCGTCTATTCTCTAGCCGTGGAACAGATGATTTTGCCCTATAGCAAATAATAAAAAGGACTCTCAAAATGAGTAATCTATATAGCCAATTGTGTAATTCAGTTTTAGGCGCAGTTGATGGCCTACAGGCAGAAGGTTTTTTACCACAAGATATCAATAAAAAAGCCATTGTTGTAGAACACCCAAAAGATCCAACTCATGGTGATTACGCAACAAATGCAGCTATGGTTCTGGCAAAACCTGCTGGTAAATCTCCACGTGATGTTGCTGAAAAAATTAAACTTGCTCTAAATGATAACTCCTTAATTGAAAAAATTGATATAGCTGGTCCTGGGTTTATTAATTTAACTATCAATACATCTCAATTTGCTAACCAACTTAAAGAACTTATTAGTGATATTACAGGTTTTAGCTCATCTACAGTTGGTGAAAATCAAAAAGTACTCATAGAATTCGTTTCTGCTAACCCTACTGGACCTCTTCATTTTGGTCATGCTCGTGGTGCAATCTATGGTGATGTACTTTGTAAACTAATGTCTAAAGCTGGTTACAATGTATCTAAGGAATACCTAATTAATGATGCTGGTGTTCAAGTAAATAATTTTGCTCAGTCAGTAATAGCTGCATACTACGGTATTGCAGATGAACGTATTCAGTACAAAGGTAAATATGTCAGTGAAGCTGCGGAATCTGCTTATGAAAAGCTTGGCAGTAGCTCATTTCCACCAAAACCTCATTTAAATTCTGAGGGTTTGCCTGAAGTTTCTGATGAGATTGTTGCTATAGTTGTTAAAGATCAGATGAAAATTATTAATGAGGACCTAGAACTTGCAGGTATTCATTTTAAACTAGATGAATATTTCTCTGAAAAAACAATGCATCTTCGTGGTGAAGCAGATACAGCCGAAGAAGAATTACGTGAAAAAGGCTTAATTTATGAAGGTATTCTTCCTCCTCCTAAAGGCAAAGAAATTGCAGATTATCAACCTGTAGAATTAACACTATTTAAAGCTAAACAATTTGGTGATGATGAAGATAGGCCTATAAAAAAAGCCGATGGTAACTGGACATACTTTGGTTCAGATGTTGCTTACCACGTAAACAAATTAAAACGTGGCTACGACCACCTAATTAACCTTTGGGGTGCAGACCATGCAGGGGCAGTTAAACGCCTAAATTCTGCGGTAACAGCACTAACAGATACCCAAGACGCATTAGAAATTCAGCTAATGCAAATGGTACGTTTATTCAGAGGTGATGAGCCAATAAAAATGTCTAAAAGAGCTGGTGTTTTTGTTACAATGCGCGAAGTTGTAGAAGAAGTTGGAGTAGATGCGGTACGTTTTATATTACTTAGCCGTAAAGCAGATTCTCAACTAGATTTTGACTTACAAAAAGCCATTGAAAAAAATAATGATAACCCAGTTTTCTATGTTCAATATGCCTATGCTAGAATGTGCGCTATTTTCCGTCAGATGGAAGAAATGAATATTAAGCCATTAAATGATTATGCAGAAGCTGAACTAGCATTACTTACTCTTCCAGAAGAAGTGGCGTTAACTCGTGATTTATGTGCTTATCCTACAATGATTGAAAAAGCAGCTCTTGCAAGAGAACCTCACCGCTTAGCATTTTATGCCTCTGAAATTGCTGCAAAATTCCATAGTTGGTATAATGCAGAAAAATTCTTAATAGAAGATGATTTACCACTTACTTATGCACGTTTAGCATTAGTTGTTGCTACACAAGAAGTTTTAAAAGATGTGCTAAATGTTATGGGTGTTAACTCTCCAGAAAAAATGTAATAAATAACGAAGGTTTATAAATATGTTCGGCAAAAAAAGAAAAAAGACCAGCCAGTTTTCAACATATCGCCAAAGTGGTGGCTTGTGGCAGTGGGTTCTTGCTGGTTCAGTACTAGTTGTTTTTGCTGTTATTGTTGGATATGCATATATGCAGAAAGATACATTAGAAGATGAAATGTTAAATCCACCATTAGTTGCTTCACCTGATACCCCAATAAAAACACGATCTGAAAACCCTGGCGGTATTGAAATAGCTAACCAAGATAAGCAAGTTTTTGACCTGCTTGAAAAAGTTAACAGAAAAAGAATAAATGAAAAAATTATAGTTATAAAACCAGCAAAACCAAGCATTATAGAAGATATTGCAGCACCACAAAAACCAAAAGTAGTAATGCAAGAACCTGTAGTTCCTGTAAAAAAACTTACCTATGCACCTACAGAAAAAATTATGGGTGATTGGGGAGTACAACTAGCATCATTTTCTACATTTGCCGATGCAAAAAATGGCTTAGCAAAATTTGGGACACAATACAATAAGCTTCTGGGTGATTTAGAGCGTGATTTACAGCGTGCAAGTGTACAAAACAAAACTTATTATCGTACACGTTTTATGGGCTTAACCAGTAGGCGTGAAGCAACAGCAATATGCAGAAGCCTAAAGCAATTTAACCAAGGTTGTTTAGCTGTTAAAAAATAGTATTATTTCTGTATAGTATTGACTAATTAACTACATAAGAGTATACGTTCACGTGTATTCTTTAATCTTTTTATATCTTTTATCCACTCCCATTTTTTGGAGAAAACTATGGTTACTCAATCACAAAAACTAGTCCTTATTGTTATGGATGTGGCTATTTCTAAATTTAGTGATATCGCAGATGATGTTCGAGCATATGTAATGTCTGATAATTTTCTTAATCAATATCCTAAACATAATATTGCATATATTGAACATTACCAAGGTACACTTAAAGCAGAGCAGTATATTATTAATGGTAAACACCGCGTACTCCAAGCTTCAAGCAACAATAATATCAAGAAATCTGAAAGGCTATTATATGCTTTTCAACAAATTTCTGAGAATTCCTCTATTAAAATTGACAAAATTTTGTACTTTGGTGCTCAGCATGGTGCTTATCAGTACTGTAAATTATCTCATGAATTGCCTGTTACACATAAATTCATTTACCTTGGAGACAGGGTAGATGACCATGTAATCCATATATCTATCCATGATAAACCTGGTTATATTTTACATGGTGGCAAATACCAAGAGGAAAATTATGGGGACAGTAGATTATTGCTACGTTCTATATTTTTTATAGGTGATGTAATTAGCATGAACCATCAAGATAATATGAATTTATTAATTAATAGCAATCTTGTAGCGTAAAAAAAGCCCCTTAACTGGGGCTTTTTTTTATAAAATATTCTCTGCCATAATTTGTAAATCTGAATCACTTACTCTGCCATTTTCAGCCTGTTTTATAAATAACGGGTAAAGTTTATCAATAGATTCTTTATTTAGGTTAAACCCTAACCCCTTCATTTTTTCTGCCAATCCTGAACGACCTGATGTAACACCTAATGTTAATTCACTACCCTGCCCTACAGATTCAGGGGTCATAATTTCATAAGTTTCTCTGTTTTTATTTACTCCGTGTTGATGAATGCCAGATTCATGGGTAAATGCATTTTCACCAACAATCGCTTTGTTACGTTGTACTGGCATACCAGTTAGCTTACTTACTAAGTTAGAAATTGGGGTAAAATATTCAGTAATAATATCTGTTTTTGTTTGGAAAATATCATTACGAATATTCATGGCCATAACAACTTCTTCCATTGCAGCATTACCTGCACGTTCTCCAATGCCATTGATGGAGCACTCCACCTGCCTTGCACCATTAGCAACACCAGCCAAAGACGTGGCTACAGCCACACCTAAATCATTATGACAATGAGTTGAAAGAATAATATCTTCCACATTTGCAACATTATTTCTCACATTTGCAATTAACTGACCATATTCTTCTGGCATACTATAACCTACAGTATCTGGTAAATTAACTGTGGTTGCCCCTGCTTTAATAACAGCTTCAATAACTTTGTAAGAAAATTCTTTGTCTGTTCTGGTAAAATCTTCTAATGAAAACTCTACATCATCTGTGTAATTACGAGCGAGTTTAACCCCTTTAACAGCCGCTTCTAAAACTTGTTCTGGGCTCATACGTAATTTATGTTCCATATGTAATGGACTGGTTGAAATAAAAGTATGAATACGCCCTCTTCTTGCACCTTTAATTGCTTCTGCAGATTTTTCTATATCACTTTCACTAACACGACTAAGGCTACAAACAGTGCTATCAATTCCTTTTTGAGCAAGCGCATGAATACTATCAAAATCTAACTTAGAGCCAATTGCGAAGCCTGCTTCAATAACATCCACCCTCATATCTGCTAGGGCCATACCTATTTCCACCCGTTGTTCAAGAGTTAAGGGTAGTACTCCAGGAGACTGTAAACCATCTCTTAAAGTTGTATCAAAAATATAAACGTGCTTGTTATCCATTGTTTTTCTTCACTTTTAGTAATTTTTCAAGTAAATTAGCATAACATAAATTTTACTATTTAAATAGTTCTCTTGATATTCTCGGTATTTAGTTTTAGTATACACATTAATATTTATATCTTTTTACCATTTTCTTATACATTACAGGTAAACTTTTATGTCTTTACAACAAGATCTATCTCTTGCGTCTATTGGTACTGGTGTTATTTTTTATTATTATAATAGCAATGATATTTTATCATTCTTACTCCAAAAACGCTCTCAAAATGTGATGAAACACAAAGGAAAAATAGGAACAATTGGCGGTTACAGCCATAACACTATTAATGGAACCCAATTTGAATCTGCCGAAGATGCATTATGGAGAGAAATAAAAGAAGAAGCTGGGAGAGAATTCCGTAATACTTTATCTCCAAAAGATTTCACATTAAATAATGTGGCTAAAATTCGCCCCAATATAGAACTCTCTAGTAATGGAAAAGAACGTATTAACTATCATTTTATCTGGGCAAGAGAGATTTCTGAGGAAAGTGCTATGCTTGCTCACCCTGCAGATAAATATGAAGTAGACGCAATATGTTATCTGACACAGTTAGAATTATATAATGAAATAGAAACTGATATGACTGTTCCATGGTTTAAATCTGTATTAAGTGAATTACAAAGTACACCTGTTATACCGTATTGCTAAATAATTTCGTTAAAAAGCCTCCGTATAGGAGGCTTTTTGTTATTAAAATTCCCGTTCATCTGTTTTGATAAATTCAAGGGCTTCTATTCTAGCTCTCTCAATTTCATCATCTGACAATTCTTTTTCTAACCTCTCTGTTAAACGTTTAGCAGGAGCAAAGCCTAAAGTATGTGATGCATATGCATATTTATATGCTTTAAACATATCATTTTCTATTTTCACATAATAAGTTGAAACAGGAAATAATGCTTTCCCGTTCATCATAATATCTAATGATTCATGAACACTTACAAGAGCATCAACAAACTCTGCCCTTTGAATAGCATAAATTGCCTGATGTGCCACAATAGCTGCAACTGTTTCTAACCCTTTGTGTTTAGCTTTATTCAACTCACCTTTTGTTAACTTATCTGCTATTTGTTCAATAATAGGTTGGCCCTTTTCCTTATAACCAAAAATATCAGCTGCATAGGCATACCTATACCCATTAAAATAATCATTTGAGCCATTTACATAATAAACTGCATAAATATACCAAGCTTTACCATTAGTGGAAACTTTAGCTAATTTATCTGCAACAATTTTTGCCTTTAGAAATTTTTTTTCTCTTAAGAAAGACATAGCTTGGTTAGACAGATTATTAGCCTCTAAAGACATATCGTCTTCATAATCATTTATTGGTATAGGTATCTTGAAGCGATTTTCTGAGTGATAAACAGGCTTATTATCTTCCAATACCACCACGTGTTGAGAATCAAACTGACTAGACCTCTCTGCGATATATTTCTGATACTCAACATCCAGCTCCATAACAACTCTAGCTGATATAGATAATGCTAATAAAAGTAATAAATATTTTGTTTGTATCATTTTATTATCTAGCTTTTATCAACCTACGTGCCTCTGTTTCTGCCTGAGCAAGTTTACTTGATGATAAAGCCTTTTTTAAACCATCAACTAGTTTTCCCCCCTTTTCAAAACCTAAGGCATATGATGCGTATGCATATTTATATGCTTGAAATGCATCTTTCTCTTTTTTGATATAGTAACTTGAAATAGCAAATAGCGCCTTACCATTCATTTCAATATCATTAGATTTATTGGCAAATTTCATAGCATCATCATAATTGTTCTTCTTAAGCGCAAAAAATGCTTTAACAGCCATAGCATCTGCTTCTAATGAAGGGGCATCATTATCATTCAATTTATCTAATATAGATTGAGATTTTTTGTGTCCTTGTGCCGCAGCCCTATTAAGCCAATATTTAAATTCTTTATCATTAGATTCAGTACCAAAAATACCTGCCAAAGATGCCTGAGCCTTAACAACATCAGCACGAGCAGCTTTTAGTAGATAAAACTTAGCTTTTTCCATATCTTTGGTTACACCTCTACCATCTCTATATATAACGCCTAGGCCAAACAATGCTTCTAAATCACCTTCAGATACGCCCTTTTCAAAAAATTTGTGTGCTAGTTTAAAATCTTTTTCAACACCCCAACCCATTAAATACGCAGTACCAACGCTTCTAGAAGCTACTCCCTCACCTTGCATACTTGCTTTCAAAAACCATTTAAATGATTTTGGGAGGTCGGGATCTGTAACCCCTTTATCTCCATACAGGTAAACCTTACCTAATACTGCCTGAGAAGTTGGATCTCCTTTATTTGCGGCAATAGTAAGTAGCTTTATTGATTTTTCAGGTTGACGTTTAACCTTTACACCTTTTGCATACAGCATTCCTAAATTATAAATAGATGGAACATATTCAGCATCAGATGCCAATGTATAGTAATAGATACTTTTTTCCATATCTTCTGCTACACCTTCTCCATTTTCATAAAGGTAACCTAAAGAATGTTGAGCATGTTCTTCACCACCATCTGCGGCCTTGTGCAATAAATGAATAGCTTTTGACAAATTCTTTTTAGTGCCTAAACCTTTTCGATAGTTAGTAGCTAAATAACTCATAGCCCTAACATTACCTAGCGCTACAGCTTTTTTATATAATCTGTTAGCTTCTTCATAATTAAAATCTTCTTTTTCATACTGAACAGCTAATTGCGTTAAAGCATCTGGATAATTTTGCTTAGCAGATTTTCTTAGCCATTCTTTGCCCATCTTTATATTTTTTTCTTCTTTATATAAATATTTAGAAAAATCAAATTGGGCTTTAGGATCTCCTGTTAAAGCAGCTGATTCTAAAACTTGGTATTTGGTAGCTGGCTTTGTTAATTCTGATTTAATAAGGTGTTTTTTTGCCTCAATAGAACCAGATTTTGCTCGTTGACTTAAAGTAAGATTTTCTTCTTCTTTTTCATTTCTGAATTTATGTTTAAGCTCTGCAAAAATTTTGGTCGCTTCTTTATTATCTTTGGCAGCAGCTTCTGTTATCCATCTAATAAAGCTATCTTTATCATTTTTAATATCTTTATAATGCATAGCTAATGCAAACATAGAATCAGCATGACCAACCTCATTTGCAGCTTTATTCAAAATATTAAATGCTAACTCTTCATTTCGTTCTTCTTGCATGTAATAATAATAAAGAACAAGCATTGCATCACCATTACCAAGTTTAGAGGCACGTTTTAAGAAGTTCCTTGCCTGACCTTTTTTTATAACACCAAAGCTTTCACTTAACCAATGTAAGCTACCAAGTGTCATTAATGCTCTAGAATTGTCATCTTCAGCCATTTCAAACAGCTTTTTAAACTTACCTTCACCTTCAACTTTAGTAATAAAATCGATTTCTTGGCCCTTTAAAAAATTAAGAAATGCTATCGCTTGTTCAACTCCATACGATGACAAGTATTCCAAAGTTCTCAAAGCTTCTGTTTCAGATGAAACTGTAGAAGGCTCTAATAAAAGCCTCAAAATAGATTCGTGTAAATCAGTTTGAATATCGCCTTTATCTACATCATCTACATGGCCAGATAAAGCTTTAACAGGTTCAGCTACAAATAAAGCCAATGAAACTACAAAGGTAACAACTAGAATTCTTATTTTTATCATTATTATACAATCTTAGTTAGTTTGTATAATTTATATGGTGGTGAGTACAAACAAACTTCTTATATTACTGACAAGAAAAGCAACATAACTAAACCTTAATTTAAATAAGATTCTACACATTAGGGCTTGATAAACCGTATACAAATCACCATAATTTACTATAGGGTTTTAGAAATTAGGGATTATTTAGGGATAAAATAGCATGAAATATGTATTTAAGGGCTTTTTAGCCTTACTGTTACTTAGTATGCACAATAACTAATAGTGCAAATGCTGGGAATTTGCCTGATGGTTCAACACTGACACCTGATAACCTTCAAAATTATAAAAACTCTGAGCAAGGTCAAAGTATTTCTATTCGTAAAGGTGCTAAAATGAGCAAAACTATGAACTTTGATGATTGTCATGATCCTAGTTATAGTCTGTGTCTTGGTATTGGTCCGTGTAAAGTAAGCGTTTTTGGGGTTAAAATTGATGTTATATCAATTGGTATTGAATTTGAATATTGGGAACCGAACGCTATTGTAGAAACAGTTTGTAGTGAAGGTAAATCATATTATGAAGATCAAATGAATTTATCCTCACGTATGCTTGGTTCAAAGCGTATCATGGGCGAAGAAACTAAAATTGATGGTGTACCAGCACAAAAATGTATTGAAACCATACGTACAGGTGGTGGTATGGAGGGATCGGGTGCTACTCCTCGCTACTTTAATGAAGCCCATGTATGGGGTGTAGGTATTTTACCTCGTTTTATGTCTTCAGCTAATCCTATGGAAGCAACTGTTTCGTCTATTTGCGGTTATGCTGGCGCATTAGGAGGCCTATTTGATAGCTTTAGTGGTATGCAAGGTGATAGCAATGTTGATAATTTTGATGATATGTCAAATGAAGAAATTGAGACTTATTCAGAAGAACAAGGAGGATCAAATTTATCATCTATTCCCCCAGAAGTAGGAAATGAAGAAGGTTGGCTTAAGAATTCATATGACCAATTTGCAGCAGGTGATGCAGCAGGTGGTATGGCTGGTTTGGCCGGCTTAGAAATGAGCGAAAATTGGAAAACAGCAGCATCCATTGGTATGGGTGCTATATCTCAGATGCAAGAATCATCCAAGAATGAAGTTAGGCCAGATAAATTATGTTCACAGAAAAAAGCAATTGAGGATGCAGCTAGTAAATCTAGTGAAATATTATCAGTAACAAATGATCCCAGCTTTAATTTTGATATGTTTATTCCAGGGGCAAGTATAGATGAAGGAGTTTGTCCCTTGGGGATATCATCTGGTCATAGGCTTGCATATAGTGATGTAGAGTTTAGTGGTGTTAAAAAAATACCTTTTACTCCTCCATGTGAGGGTGACGAAAAGGATTGCAGTGGTTTTAGTGGAATGGTGAGGCAAAGTCAATATGATACATCTACACTTGTAAGTCAGGTTGAAATTGGTGGTTTATTCCCAGCATGTGATGGTTATGCCCCAGCAGGCAGATCTGTACTACCTGTAACTAAACAGCTATCCACTGGTAATGGTGAGGGTACCGATGAGTTAATTGGCTATACTGAACAAGGAGGGGCAATTAATGAATCTGGGGCTAGTATGTCTGGAGATACAGAAAATATTATCCCCGCATCTGCTGTTAAATGTACTACAACACAGGTAGGTAAAGATGATACCAGTACCACGTGTATATCAACAGGTACACATTACGTAGCATCATTTGATCACCGTAAACAACTAAACGATTACATGGCAAATTCCATGAAAGATAGTTTTGGTGATGGTAATACAACTGCCGAGGATGCATTAGCAGTTATAAACCAAAGAATTGCAGATTTAGGTGGAACTTGTGACAGTGCAGGTAAACCAGTAGGAACGTGGGGAGATGCGATTGTTGGAGCAGCTATGGCTGTTGCAGCACAAAAAGGCATGGAAGCAGCCCAAGAATTCATAAAGAATAGCGAAGCATATCAAGCATTAAAAGCTGAAGCTACAGCATATGTAGATGGCTTAAAGACCCAAGCTGTGGATTATGTAAAAGATATGTTTAGTGAAGAAATAGATGCTGTAAAAGATACAGCTAAGGAATACCTAGTAGAAGCATTTCCAATAGCAGACACAAAACAGTTCTTAGCAGATAGTATTGCAGAGTACTTGCCTGGTCTTACAGAAGGTGCAGGGTTAGATGGTATGGTTGGTTCATTTGGAGGTATTGGAGGGTCTGAAGCATTAAGTTACTTTAATACTGCAATGGATATATTTAAAGCCGCAACATTTGATGGAGCTTTAAAACAAGCAGTAATAGGTATGGCATCATCAAAAGACCCAACAGGTCTATGGCCAGGGTTTATGAGTGAAATGAGTGCTCTTTCGTGGCGTGGTAAAGATATTCCTAAGGCTATGCAGATCAAGGGGATGATAGGAACAGTTGGTCATTTACCATGTGCATTAGGATCAATCGGAACAGATATAGGTTTAGGGACTATGGGAGATGGGTCATTGCTTGCAGCAACCGAAGATTGGCTTGGTTGTGTAGGAACATGGGGCCCATTAGAACCACAAAATGGGTTCGTGTATCACCGTGATGCAAAAATTGCATCAGCATTAGCAGGATACAGAGCATACAAGCTAGCTGTAACATTGATGACAATTAAAGATCACCCAACTCAAGATGCTGGTGCACCAATGAAAATTAATATGGACTTCCCGCACAAAACCAAATGTTTCGAGCCAGGAACAGCAGATATGAGATGGGAAAGCAAGCATGGATTTGATATTAAAAAAGCAATTGCTGATGCAAAAACAGGGGCTTATGATTACCTTCTATCACCATTCCAAGATATGGCTAATGTTGGAAAATCTTTCGATGCCAAAGGTGACCGTACAGCAGAAAGTAAAAAAATGGAAACAGAAGAAGAAGGAGCAGTATTTACATACTGGCGTAAGTCCAAATGTTGTCTATATGTAGTAGAATACTACGGAAGCTGGGGCCCATGCTGGGAAGTTGAAAGAGAATATTAAAAATTATCTCCCATAGCAAAGCTCCCATTATTGGGGGCTTTTCTATGCAGCTATATCATCTCTGACAAATCTACCAAGCTCTTTAGTTATAATTGTACCCATTTCAGAACAGCTAACTTCTTTGCAACCTTCGTGCATAATATCTGGTGTACGGTAACCATCTTCTAATACCTTTTTAACAGCATTAACTATGCCTTTAGCCATTTTGGGCTGATTTAAGGAATGTTTTAAAAGCATACTAAAACTTAAAATAGCTGCTAATGGATTAGCTTTATTTTGTCCTGAAATATCTGGTGCACTGCCGTGTACAGGTTCATATAATGCCCATCTATAACTATCATCCTTCCTATCACCTAAAGAAGCAGAAGGAAGCATACCTAATGAACCACTCATAGCAGCTCCTAAGTCAGAAAGTACATCACCAATTAAGTTAGGTGTAAGCATTACATCAAATTGACGTGGATTAAGCACCATTTGCATAGCAGCATTATCTACATACATATGAGTCAATTCTACTTCTGGATATTTTTCTGCAGTTTGATTAACAGCTTTACGCCATACACGCATACTTTCTAGAACATTTGCTTTGTCTACTGAACAAACACGTTTATTTCCACGCATTGCAGCCTTAAATGCAACTTCTGCAATAGCTCTTACTTCTGCTGAAGTGTATGTTGCTGTATTAAATCCACGTTCATCACCATTTGGTAAATCTTCAATACCACGTGGGTTACCAAAATAAAGCCCTCCAGCTAACTCACGTACAATTAAAATATCCATACCATCAACAATTTCTTCTTTTAAAGAAGAAACATTCTTCATGCTATCAAAAACGAATACAGGGCGAAAATTAGCATAAACAGACATATCTTGGCGTAAATCCAATAAACCCTGTTCTGGTCGGCATTCAAAACCAACATTTGCCCATTGAGGGCCACCAACAGCACCTAACATTACAGCATCTGCGCTATGAACCTGTTTTTTTGTTTCTTTAGGATAAGGGCTACCAAAACGATCATAAGCAGTACCACCTATGTATCCCTCTTCTATATTAAATGCTAAGCTGGTCATATCATCAAACCACTCTGCAACTTTACGAACTTCACGTAAGACTTCTTGGCCAATACCATCTCCTGGTAAAAATAAAACTTTAATAGGTTTTTTCATAATTTTTTCGCTTTTTTCGTTTTGTGTCCCAAAATGGTACGACAACTTACGTTTTTTACAAAATAAATTTATATTTTTTCACTGATTTTCAATGAAATTATGCATTTTTTACCATTTTAATGCAAAGTGTACGCAATTTGTTGTTGCACACATGAATTTTATGTGTATACTACCCATACATAAAGTAAGGAATACCATATTTCATTACTTTGATTTTATAAGACAAACGAGCAAAATATGGGAATGAAAAATATGACTACAATGATGTCTAACTTAGACGATAAAGTAAGAGAATCTCTTAGAGAGAAGATTTTAGCAGGAAACTTAGGTGGCGGTGCTCACTTAAGTGAACTTAAAATTTCAAAAGAATTTAATGTATCTCGTACACCAGTACGTGAAGCCTTATGTGCACTTGCTGCAGATGGCCTTGTGGAAATGGTACCTCACCGCGGAGCTTTTGTTAAAGAGCGCAGTGGTAAAACATTAGAAGATACAGTTAACCTGTACGGTTACCTAATGGGTATTACAGCACGCATTGCTACCCAAAAAGCTGGTATTGAAGCTTTAATGGAACTAGAAACAGCTGTTAACGGTATGACAGGACAAGACGATAAAAGTATTGGTCAAGTTTGCCAAACAGTAAACACATTAATTCGTATAACAGCTGATAACGCTGCACTTGAAGAAATGATGATTTCTGTTGAAAAACGTATGGATCCAGGTACAAACGTAATGCAAGGTTCTGTGACAGATATTCATAAAGAATATACCTTCCTACTTGGTGCATTTAAGCGTCGCAAATCAGATGCTGCTGAAAAAACAATGCGCCAAATGATTGTTACTGAAGAAGTGACTACGGAAAAAGGTACGGTAACTAACTAGAAATAGTAGTAACTAACTGTTCATTCCCAAACCAAGAGCAATAGAGGCTTAAATACCCTATTGCTTCTTGGTTTTTTTGTGTTAAAGTACATAAGCAATAGAGGTGGAAAACCGCTATAAAGTAAGAAAGAAACATTTATGCTTGTTATTTTAGGTCCATATATTATCGGCATCGCCGCTTTAATATATTTTATCAGTTGGCTTTATGGCTAGTATTCTTCTAAACTATCAATACACAACTATCCACACATAGTAATTCAATAATCACTTAATATTTCTTTATTATATTATTGTCTTTTAATAAAAAATTTTGTATACTAATTACTGTATTAAGCAGTATCTATTTAATCTTTTATCAATCACCGCCATTCGGCAGGAAAAACTATGAGTAAAAATACCTTTACCATCAACTTTGACTTAGATTTTCTAAAAAATATAAGTTCACCATCCGTAGCTATGATAAGCATCATACTATCATTCTTAGTACCAACTGCAACTGTATGGTTTATGATTACTAACACTGGCCGTTTTACAGGTACAGAGATAGTCTCAGCAGCATTATCTATAGTCATAGCAATTTTATTTGCTATATTTCATCTAATATTCATATCCGATAAAAGTGAGTACTTAGCTACAGCAAAAAAATTAGCTGAAGAACAGAGCATTTCGAAAGATGATGCCTTAAAAAAGATTATAATAAAACATACCCTATGGTGGGCTATCTTTCCGTATAGTCTTTATTTTCTCACTGGTGCAAATGCGGTTGTCCTACTTATTAGTTATGTTCTAATAGTTACGATAGCCCTTGCTGTTTCTATAAAAAATCAGGTTAAACGAAACCTCTCATAAGCATATTACTTTACATGCCATTTGGCAGGAGAAACAATGAGCAATTTCAACATAACAATTAACCGTAATCATTTATTTGTTATAACTAGTGTGCTTGCGGCTATTATAATGCCTCTGCTAGTTATTAACTTTATACCCAACCCAGATATTTTCATCAAGAAAGTAAATTTTCTTAATGCTATGGGATTACTAGCTGCAACAGTTACTTTAGGTATCTATATTCTTAACCTGTTAGCAATACCAGCTGAAAAAAGTATATACAATAATGATTATGGCTATACCTATAAAGCACAGCAACTAGCAAAAGAAAGAAGCATACCAGAAACACTTGCTCACGAAATATTAGTGAAAAAGTGGATGATACACTGGATAGCAATTCCAGCTATTCTTACTATTATTATGGGTACTAGTAATTGGCTTGTAGCTGGTTATTTTATATATCCCGTATTATTGGGATTAAAAGAACTATACATGGAAGTGAAAGTTAGATTAGCTGACTTAAATGATAACATTAATAATCTTAAAGACAAATAGCGTAAATTACCGTAAAGACCCATTTCAGAAATGATGTGGGTTTTTATAGTTCATATAGTGATTTGTCTTAACATTTAGAAAAATCACTACACCTTGAAAATATGGTAAAAGAGCACCATAATAAAGATATAGATAATACCTGAGTAATAAACAATGGTATTTTTAATTGCATAGACTGTAAAATTAAGGCACTCTAAGCAAGAAATTAAAAGGAAGTAATGGCTATGGCCTATTCAAATGAAGTAATGGATCACTATGAGCACCCACGCAATGTAGGGTCTCTAGATAAAGATGCAGAAAATGTTGGTACAGGTATGGTTGGAGCACCTGCATGTGGTGACGTTATGAAACTTCAAATCAAAGTAAGTGAAGATGGTGTAATTGAAGATGCCAAATTTAAAACATTTGGGTGCGGCAGTGCAATTGCAAGTTCATCATTAGTTACAGAAATGTTAAAAGGTAAATCATTAAATGAAGCAATAACTATTAAAAATGTAGATATTGTAGAAGAATTAAGCCTTCCTCCTGTAAAAATTCACTGTTCTGTACTTGCTGAAGATGCAATTAAAGCTGCAATTAATGATTATAAAAGTAAACAAGATAACGATAATACAGTAGCTTAATTCATATTATGATTACACTAACTAAACCCGCTGCTATGCACATCAAAGAAATGCTCACAAAAAGAGGCACGCCTAATGCCTACATTCGCTTAGCTACTACAACACGTGGCTGTTCTGGCTTATCATACAAACTTGAATATGCAGACAATCCTGAAACTGGTGATGAAGCATTCAATATGTATGATGTATCATTATTAATAGATGTTAAGTCTCTTATTTACTTAGCAGGCACAGAAATAGACTATGAAGAAACCGATATTAAAAGTGGTTTTGTCTTTAATAACCCAAACCAAAAAGGTTCCTGTGGGTGTGGCGAATCATTCACAGTATAAATATTATTCTAACAAAATAATAAAATCATCTTGCTAGAATAATTAAATAGTCATATTATTTTTCTAATAATAAAAAAAATTGGATAAACATGCATCACTTTGTCATAGCACCTATTATTGCAGCTAAGCTCCATCATGTTATTGATCTTGCTCATAGACTTAGCATATCTGCTCTTAATGCTAAAGTTATTACAGCTCGTTCTGGTGAACAAAGCAGAGCATTACGCCCACTTACAAACCATATAACAGAAAATACAACAGAAATTTTAGACGTTGTTTATAAAATAACTGAGTACTCTATCAATTCATCATTTGCCACAATTAAAATGCAACGTACAGAAAAAAATTTAGATCAGTTTAAAGCAGCTCTAAAAATGCATGGTAAGCCTCATGAATGGCTAGAAGATATGATAGCAACAACACAAGCAGTATATGACTTAGAACAAAAAGAATATAATGACCGAGCAATTATGCTAGTAAAAATGTTAAAACAACTTAGTGAAATCACAAAAACCTTCAATTTTATTTCTATAAACTGTAGTATTGAAGCAAGCCATGTGCCTGCTATTGAAAAAGATTTTGCGGTTGTTGCAAATGTACTAAAAGATGCGGGAATATTTATCCATAATATTTTAACAGAGTGCTTTGAACTTCTTTCCACTAATAAAAAATAAGGTTACCTATTAATATGAAATCAGAAATTATCTATAACGGAAAACATCATCAATGGATCGTTTTTGGTAGAGACCCAGAAAAAGCAGAAAATATTATTGATACGAACCAATATCTTATCAAGGAAGGTAATCATGCAATTTTACTAGATCCAGGTGGAATAGAAATTTTTGCTCCAATGCTTGCTGCTGTTTTACACCATGTAGATATTGGTGATATTAAAGAATTATTTGCTAGCCACCAAGACCCTGATATTATCTCATCATTAAATTTATGGGATAAAGCAGTACCAAATGCACGCTTACATGCACCTTGGATGTGGGAAAGTTTTATCCGTCATTTTGGTTGTGAGAATGTTGAATACGTTAGTATTCCTGATGAAGGAAATACCCTTAAATTACGCACCAAAGAGCTTCAATTTATTCCAGCTCATTATATGCATTCCTCTGGTAATTTCAATGTATACGACCCTGAAGCTAAAATCTTAATGAGTGGTGATATAGGCGCTGCTCTTGAAGCCCCAGAATCACCAATGTTTGTAGAAAATTTTGATGAGCATGTGCCTAAAATGGAAATGTTTCACCAACGTTGGATGCCATCTAATATTGCAAAAAGTGATTGGATTAAACGTGTGCGCAAATTAGATATCGAAATTATGGCACCTCAACATGGCCGTATGTTTAAAGGTGATGATATTAAACGTTTCTTAGATTGGTTCGATGCTCTTGAGGTTGGAACTGGTATTAAGTCTAGCTAATATGTTGTTATTATAAGCTTTTATTTAATAATACCACTTGTAATACCTATTAAGTATTACTATAATATATCTTAATAGGTATAAATGAGATAAAGGCTATTAGTGATGGGGAATATATGTTGGTCATGTAAAAATACGGTGGTGAAATCAGATTTATTCTGTCCAGAATGTCACCACATTCAACCAGTACATGAATTAGATCCGTTTACACTATTTGGAATACCAACATTATTTGGCATTAATGCAAAAAGTATGGCAGATACATACTTTATCCGTTTACGTCAACTGCATCCAGATAGATTTATAAATAAAACTAATGAAGAACAGAAATATGCTGTAGCCCAAAGTATTCGCTTAAATGACGCATATCGTATTTTATGTAATCCCGCAGAAAGAGCAGCTTACCTTGTAGAGCTTTCTGGTTGGAATGTTCCTGGTCAAAAGAATGGAAAACTTTCACAAGAAATTATGTTGCAACAGTTTGCATTACGCGAAACATTAGAAAATGTAAAAGATATAAAAAGCTTAGATAACCTTAAAATAAAGGTGAATAACGAAGTTAAAAACTGTTTATCTATTTTAAATGATGCATTCCAAGAGCAAGAGAAAACAACAGCTCAATGCAAAACTGTAGAATTACAATTCTTACAAAAATTCCAACATGAAATAGAAAAACGCGGTAAATCTATTTCTTAAGTTGGAATTACTATAAATATCCGTATAATGTACTTATACTATAAACAAGTGCGATATATAACTCTATGCTACAAATCACAGAACCAAATGAACATACTATTGTTGTAGGTATTGACTTAGGAACAACCCACTCTCTAATTGCCTATGCTAATAATGGTAATGTTGCTATTTTCTCAGATGATAGTAATGATAATATCCTTCCATCTATTGTATTATATGAACCCAACCAAGCACCTATAGTAGGTAAAAAAGCACTTAGAGCAAACCGTAAAGAAGAAGATACCACCAAAAACCGTCAACACAGTGCTAGAGATAGAAATACTATTAGCTCTATAAAAAGGTTAATGGGTCGTGGTGCAAATGATGTGAGTAAATATGCCCGCCAAGAATTGTATCGCTTAATGAATGGTGAAGATATTGTACTACGTATAGGCGGAAGAGAGTTAACTCCTGTTGAAATTTCTGCTGATATATTAAAAGAACTTAAATCTCGTGCAGAAAAAGAGCTAGGCTCAACCATAGAAAATGCCGTTATCACAATTCCTGCATATTTTAATGATGCCCAACGCCAAGCAACAAAAGTTGCAGCACGTTTAGCAGGGTTAAATGTATTACGCTTATTAAGCGAACCAACCGCAGCAGCACTAGCTTATGGGTTAGATAAAGAAAAAGAAGGAACATATCTTGTGTATGATATGGGCGGTGGAACATTTGATATTTCCTTGCTAAAATTACACACAGGTATTTTTCAAGTAATTGCCACAGGTGGAGATACTTGGTTAGGTGGAGACGACATAGATAAGCTCATAGCAGAGCACCTAGAAGAATACGGAGGATTATGGCCAGCAAGATTACAAGCAGCTCGTAAACTCAAAGAACAACTTTCAAGTAAAGATTCAGCAAGAGCCGCTGTAGATAATATTATCTATATTCTTGCAAAAAATGATCTAGATACACTTATATTACCAATAATTAACAAAACAATTATTAGTGTTAAAGATGTATTAAGTGAGGCTAACACAGATGATATTGATGGAATAATTATGGTAGGTGGATCAACTCGTATGCCATCAATACGAGAAAAAATAGCAGAAAATTTCAATGTTCCAATAATAACAGATTTAAACCCTGATGAAATTGTAGTACACGGTGCAGCATTACAAGCAGCATCATTGATGGGAGATGGTGATAGCTTACTTTTAGATGTTACCCCATTATCTTTGGGAATTGAGACTGCTGGAGGTTTAGTTGAAAAAATTATTTCACGTAATACATCTATTCCAACAGCTCAAGCACAGGAATTTACTACATTCAAAGATGGCCAAACGGCTATGGATATTCACATTCTCCAAGGTGAACGAGAAACTGTTGAAAATTGTAGATCTTTAGCTAAATTCCGTTTAATAGATATTCCCCCAATGCCAGCAGGAGGAGCAAAAATCACGGTCACTTATACTATAGATGCAGATGGCCTATTAACTGTTTCGGCACAAGAAGAAACCACAGGACACACCCAACAAGTAGAGGTAAACCCTAGCTATGGATTAGAAGAAGATAAAATTTTAGAAATGATAAAGTCTTCCTTTGAACATGCCCAAGAAGATGTTACATCTCGCTCTATCAAAGAAACTCAAACAGAACTATCTCATTTGGTTGAGGCTTGTGATAAAGCTTTAAAAATAGATAGTGAATTATTAACAGAGGAAGAAATATCATCACTTTACACAGTTCTAGAACAAGCTAAAAAAGAACTTAACAATAATTCATTATCAGAGATACAAAATATAACCGCGAGCTTAGAAGAAAGTTTCTCTGGCTTTGCTGAAAAACGTATGAATAATACCCTAAAAGAATCTATTGTAGGTTTGCCAGTTTCTAAGTTTGAATAGATACTCTCTCCAATAAAAAACACCCCTTGCAGGGTGTTTTTTATTTAAGTTTTAACTTTAAAACTAGTATCGTTATTAATTGTTTCAGCAATTTTCTTAGCATGTTCCCATATCTTAGGAAGGTCTGCTTCAAGCTTTGCTTTTGCTTTTGCTTCTCTATTTTCGGGTTTAAGATGGTTGATAGTACCATAAAAAACAGCAGGTATAATAACAGTCAATATAGCAAGAACAGGAGTTGCTATAAACATACCAAATAAACCACCAACAGTTCCACCCATAACAATAGCAAATATTACTAAGAAGCCATGTACTTCTAGCTTTTTACCAATAAAATAGGTATCTAGAAACTTACCTTCCAAAATATATCCTAACACTCCAACAATACTAAGTAATATAAGTAAAGGGCTTATCAAAACAAAAGCATCTACAGAAAGTAAAGATGGAACCATATCTTTAATAACAACCATTATAGTATAAGTAAGTGTAAAAGCTACACCTATTAACATACCAGCAACTGGCATAATACATAAAAAGCCTGTTGCAGCTCCAAGAACTACAGCTAACGGGATAGTATATGGTAAAAAGAATATACCAATTATGCTATAAGCAATACTGTAATAAAACATCATGCTAAACATTACAATCATTTTACCTTGAGCAAAATTTCTAAGCGCATCTCCAACATCATCTGCAAACTTATCAACCTTATCTTCATAACCATCAGGAGTACAAATACCATTCATAACTAATTTGATTATATAAACAACCTTTTCCCAATTAGCAATCATAGCAACCATGTATAATGGTGTTAAAATAAGAAATTCAAGAAGGTGAGCAGTTGCCCCCATTTTAGAAAGAAGAAAGGCACCAATTTTATACATAATCCCTGAGCTGTCTTTTAATAATTCATAAATAGATTTTTTCACACTTTCTGCATCAAAGGCAAAACCAACTTTATCAGCCACCCCTTGTGCTGCTTTTAAATGCTTATCTATATTTTTAATATTATCATCTAAATCAACCAAAGATTTTTCAATTAACTCTGGAATAATAGCGTAAAGACCCCAAATAATAAATGTCATCATCAGTGATAATACAAGCAATGCTGATATCATACGGTAAGGATGTTCTTCAAAAGCTTCTGGATTTTTGTCAGCTTCTTTTTCCACAGTTTTATTAAATTTATCAAACCATTTAAAACCAGACAGAACATTTTTAGTAAATGTCCATAAAGCTGAAAATAAATAACCTATAAAAGAAAAAGCCTTTCCAGGTAAGCTAAATATCCATTTAATAGGATAGGGTATAGATTTAAAAACTTCGTTTAACATCTTCTCAACAATAAGTATTGGTGAAAGAAAAATAAAAGCAAACCCTAATGCTAAATACACAGGAGTAATAACACCAGGTATCCAAAGAGTTAATGCTATTATAGAAATAAGCAAAACACCATTAATAGCAAGATATGTTAAAACAGTATTTGGAGCATTACTATAAAATATCTCCTCCGCTGTTTTAAACAATTCTATTCTATTTGCCGCATTCTGCGCACGTACCAACTGTTTAGTATACTTAGCAGTTTCATTTTGCTCTATACGTAATTGGTCTAAAGTATCAGAGTCATCACTCATTATAACCTCCAAAAGGTTAAAGAATTAAATGTAAAAAAAGGGATAGTAGTACTTTAAAACGCACCACTGATAATTATGTTCAACTATATGTATAATGTATACAAAGTTAAAAATCAAGCCTTTTTTCATATTTTACCATATAAAAAAACCCCCGCAATGCGGAGGCTTAAAAGAATTAATCCTCAAGAAGATAACTTTCCAAAATACGATATTCAGTTTGTCCATTTATTTTAATTGATTCATACAGATGAATGCAGTTTATATGAGTAGCATACTTAAATTTTTGTTCTTCCCAAAACTTTTTATAGTTATAACCAATTTCATCAATTTTACCCAATATAACATGAGGTATAAACATAGAATGATAAGGAAGCTCTCCAACATTACCACGTGCAGAATCAACAGCATTTTTTAAGTTTATTAACCTAGGTGATAGCTCTGCAATAACAGAAAGACATGCATGAGGTAAGAAAGCGGTTCCATTGAAACTTAAATCAAATGATTTAGCCTTTAGTTTGGACAAGTTTTTCCTTAAAACATTTTCCTGTTTCTCATCAACCTCACCAATAAATGCTAATGACATATGATATTTTTCGGGTGGAACCCAACTAACTTCTTCATAAGGGATAGCCCTTGATTTTAAAGAGAATTCCCAAAATGGGTTATTTCTTTTACTGGTAAGACAACAAATACCAATAAATAGTTTTTTAGTAGTTTCTTCAGACATAAAAGTGCCTCATAGATTTTGTAATTTAAAAAGAAAGAAAGATTTTTATTAATACCTTTATAAAATAACTTTATATTTTATACAAGCCCCTTGTAAAAAGTATGGATCATACCAACAATATTAGTACTTTAACTAATTTCCCTTTTATACGTGAGGAGTATGTTATGCAAACTACCACAGAAGAAAATTTAATCTCATTTTATAGCCTGCTTACAAGTGTAATCAACATTATTCATCAAGAAAATAAAAAACCATGTGATCTAGTACAAAAACAAGAATGTTCTAGTCCGTGCTTGGGTTTTGATGAATATCAAAAATTAGAACAAGAAAAACGAAAAGAATTACAAAAACTAGCAAAAAAATACAAATTATCTATTAACTATGAAATACGTTGCATAGGAAGGAATTGTGATGTCGTTGCAAAAGCAACTAAAGACTATCACCACCTCCATGCTATTATCTCCTACAAATAACGAAAAAGCCTTTAACTTCAGTTAAAGGCTTTTGTTTATTTTCCAACACTCATATTTCGAGTTTCTTTAGGAATTTCAACAATAATACCGTCGGTCTCTGGGCCTAAAACAATCTGACATCCTAACCTAGAAGTAGGAGCTAAACCAAAAGCATAATCTAGCATATCTTCTTCTGCATCTTCTGCTTCTGGTAATTTATCAAAAAAGTTTTCATGGACAACAACATGACAAGTAGAGCAAGCAAGAGAAGACTCACAAGCACCTTCTAGAGGAATTTTATTATCATGGGCAAGATGAAGAAGGCTTGTCCCCTCTTCTCCTTGTACTGTTTTTTTAGTCCCATCAGGAAGAATAAATGTAGCTGAGTATAATTTTTTACTCATAAATTACATATCAATTTCTTTGAATGCTACGCTAACAATTTCATATATATGTTCTCCACCAGGAGCTCTAAAAGTAGCCTCATCGCCCTCTTCTTTACCTAGTAATGAATGACCAAGTGGTGAAGTAATAGAAATTAAACCTTTATCTAAATCAGCCTCATCAGGGCCAACAAGCACATAAATATGTTCTTCATCTGTATCTACATTAATAACGTCAACAGTTGCACTAAGCATTGCCTTTTCACCACTCATTTTTAATGGATCCACTGCCTGAGCACGACCAACCTTATCTGTAAGTTCAGCAATTCTGCCTTCAATAAAAGATTGCTTTTCCTTGGCTGCATGATATTCAGCATTTTCACTTAAATCACCATGTTCTCTGGCAATTCCAATTTCTTCGCTAATTTGTGGACGGTCTACCTTTTGCAAATGATCCAATTCATCTTGCAATTTTTGTAATCCGTAAACTGTCATTGGTACACGTTCCATGTGTCCATTCCTTCTTTAAATAAAATAATAGTAAGTCCATGTTTTAAAAACAGGAGAGGGAATTATACGCTTTTTTCATTTACACGCAAGCAAAGTTATGGTATACACTATATTATATAAAATAAATATGGCAATAAAACATTATTATTACTTGCATAACATGTAAAAAATAGCTATGTTCGGCCTAATTTGTATTAAGTGTGGAGTACTATGGTAAAAATATACACTCTCCCACATGTAGGTTATTTAGGTAGCTTACAAGGGCTAGAAACCGCTAGTCCCTTGACAAGGCGGTATGCTTTGCAGTGGGGAAAATACAAAAAATCTCATTTTACCACCCAAACAAATATATTATTTGGGGGTAACTGTGGCTAAACAATTCACTCCAGAAATATTACAAGATATAAAGAACCGTATATCTCTAAGTGAGATTGTACGTGGTCACGTTACTGGCATTAAACGTAAAGGACGTGAACTTTGGGCATGTTGTCCTTTCCACAATGAAAAATCTGCTTCATTCCACGTAAAAGAAGATGCTGGTTACTATCACTGTTTTGGTTGCGGTGCGCATGGTAACGTATTTGATTTCGCCATGGAGATGCGTGGTGGTACATTCCCAGATACAGTTGAATATCTTGCTGGGCTTGCTGGTATTACTCTTAAAGAGGTTAAATTTGATCCTGTTAAGCAACAACGTCGTAAATCAGGTCAAGAAGCACTAGAGCTGACTGCAAAATTCTTTGAAGGTAATATTTCTGATGAAGCATCTGAATATATTGCTAACCGCCAACTAACAGAAGAAACAATTAAAATATTCCGTTTAGGTTGGGCACCAAAAGGTAAATTACAAAACTACCTTAAACAGCAAGGCTTTGATGATATCACCTTACATGAAGCTGGTATCATTATGAAATCAGACAGTGGTAACGGTACTTACGAACGTTTCAAAGAGCGTTTAATGTTTCCAATTGAAGATTTACAAAATAAAGTTATTGGTTTTGGTGGACGTATTTTAGATAAGGGTGAACCTAAATACCTAAACTCTTCAGAAACTACTTTTTTCAATAAAAGCCATACTTTGTACAACCTAAACAGAGCCAGGGAAGACATACGAAAACAAAAACAAGCCTTAATCGTAGAAGGATACATGGATGCAATTGGCTTGTGGCAACATGGTGTTCGTACAGCTGTTGCGCCAATGGGTACAGCAATTACTCCTAGCCAAATACAATTACTATGGAGATTTTGTGATGCTCCTGTTGTTTGTTTAGATGGTGATTTAGCTGGTCGTAATGCAGCAATACGTTTAGCACGCAAAGTTCTTTCAATCCTAGAACCAGGTAGAACTCTACAATTTATTTGGATGCCGGAAGGTGAAGATCCTGATTCATTTATTCAAAAAGAAGGTAAGAGCGCATTTGAACGCCTTCTGCAAAAACCGACAACACTTGATAATGTACTATGGAAAGATATTACAAGCCCGCACAACCTAAAAACTGGTGATGGAAGAGCTGCTGTTGATGGTGCAATTATTGAAATAACAAAAGATATAACCAACCAACAAGTCAACAGACAATATGGCCAAGTTTTACGTAATAAATTATGGCAATCGGGCCGTTCAGTTAACACCAAGCAAACAAAACAAAGTCCAAACAAGCAGATACACTCACGTAAGGGATATCAGGCACGCTTCTTGCTATCTATACTTCTGCGTTACCCTGACTTGATGAAAAAATTTCAAGAAAAATTTTCTGAAATTTCTTTTCAAAATCAAGAGGATAAGTATATACAGGACTTTTTATTTAAAGCTTTTATAAATAAAAGACTTGAAAAAGAGACTTGGAGTACCTACCTAGATGAGTATGGACTAACTAGTCGCACGCAGCAACTGTGTATAGAGACTTTAGTCGACCGATTGGTAACAGCTCAGACTGCTGAGCAGATATGGCTGGAAGTATGGCACGAAGTGCACAACAGACAGCACAATAAACAGACTTATAAAGAAGCGCTTGCGGAGATGATGGCGAACCCATCTGATGCGAATTGGAAAAAATTGCAAGAGCTTAAAGAGGAGAATAACTCACCCTCCAATATATAGGTGAGCAAGAGAGGTTGCATGGAAAGGCCTTAGGTTCTTTCTGTGTAAATAAATTGATTATGAAAGGTGAAACTAATGGCCAAAACTGAAATGACCAATGAACAAACAATAGCACCAGAAACAACGAAAGTTGAAGATGCTGTAGTTGCAACCACACCTGCAACCGATGATGAACAATCATCTAGTAAAAAAACAGCTAACCGCTTTGAATTCAATAATGAAGGTGCAGACGTTCCAGTTCATGATGAAAATGAAGAATATGACGATGGTCATGAAGTTACCCGTGTTATGGGAGGATCAAGTAAATCTAAAACTGCTATAGAAGAACCAGATACTAGTTCTTCTAACCTAAATGCTCACCCAGGATTTTTTGGTAAACAAGGCACACCTGCTAAAGACCGTGAAGCTCCTGCAAATGCTAGTGATTACGGTCGTACAGATGATCCTGTACGTATGTATTTACGTGAGATGGGTCATGTTGGACTTTTAACACGTGAAGGTGAAATTGCAATCGCTAAACGTATTGAATCTGGTAAAATGGCAATGAATGATGCTCTATTTTCTTGCCCTGTTATTTATGATTCACTACTTGAAATGATGGCAGAAATTGAAAGTACTGATCGTTTCTTACGTGATGTTATTGACCTTTCTACAGCAATGGGCCCAACACCTGAAGAAATGGAAGCAACAGCTGCAAAAAATGCAAAACTTGCAAAACTAAAAGCTGAAGCTAAAGCCAAAGGTGAAGAGCTTGAAATAGATGAAGATGAAGCAAAAGATAAAGCTGAAGAAGAAGAAGAAACTCTTTCTCTTGCTGCTATGGAAGAAACTTTATTGCCTAAAATATCTTCTATTTTCAAAAAGATACGCAAGAATCATACAAAGTTAGCTGAAGTACAGGCTAAGCGTTTAAAAATGGACTTAGATGAAAAAACTTTCAAGAAATTAACTGCTGAACAAGCCAAATTGACTGAAAAAATGTCTGTTTTGCTAAAAGAAGTTCCACTTACAAATGCTCGTGTTGATGATATGATTGGCCTTATGTATGGTACATCTCGTGCTATGACAAAACTAGAAGGCGGAATGCTACGTAAAGCTACTAGCGCTGGTTTAAACCGTGTTGATTTCTTAAAAACTTGGCATGGTAACGAAGATGTTTTCCAGTGGATGGAAGATAAAGCCAAAGAAGATAAGAAAACATGGAAACCTGCATTTGAAGCAATGGGTAAAGATGTTTACGAGACACAAATGGAAATGCGTGAAAAAGCTGTTTCACTTGGATTAACAACTCGTGAATTCAAAAAACTTGTACAGCGTGTTCGTCGTGGTGAAAAAGAAGCTGGTATTGCTAAGCAAGAAATGGTTGAAGCAAACTTGCGCCTTGTGATTTCTATTGCAAAAAAATACGTTAACCGTGGCTTACAATTCCTTGATTTAATTCAGGAAGGTAACATTGGCTTAATGAAAGCAGTAGATAAATTTGAATACCGTCGTGGTTACAAATTCTCTACTTATGCAACATGGTGGATCCGTCAGGCTATTACTCGTTCTATCGCTGATCAGGCACGTACAATTCGTATTCCTGTTCACATGATCGAAACAATTAATAAAATGGCACGTACTCAACGTCAAATGATGCTAGAAATTGGTCGTGAGCCAACAGTTGAAGAACTTTCTGTTGAACTTCAAATGCCTGTTGAAAAAGTACGTAAGGTACAAAAAATTGCTAAAGAACCTATTTCTTTGGAAACTCCTGTTGGGGATGAAGAAGATTCACACCTTGGTGATTTTATTGAGGATACTTCTGCAGTTCTTCCTATTGATGCGGCCGTACAAACAAACTTGCGTGATTCTACAACGCAAATTCTTTCTACCCTAACACCTAGGGAAGAACGAGTATTACGTATGCGCTTTGGTGTTGGTATGTCAACTGAACATACATTGGAAGAAGTTGGACAGCAATTTAACGTAACACGTGAACGTATTCGTCAGATTGAAGCGAAAGCTTTGAAGAAACTACGTCACCCAAGTCGTGCTCGTTTGATGAAATCTTACTCTGAAGATTAACCCACTAGTGGGGCTTAAGTAACACACCACAAAAGAGACCTCCTATATTGGGGGTCTTTTTATTTCTATATATAGTAATTTAGCTTTAAAACCACGCATTTTCCCTAGCAGATGTGTCGGGTTTTAAGGTCGATTTACTATACTTGAGTTATTTGTTAGAATACTTTCCTAATTAATTAAAATTTAAGGGGAAATAAAAATGAAATCAAACTGGGGATGGAAATCTTGGGGTTGGCCAACACTTGCAGTAGCTGCATGGATTGGAATATCTGAATGGGCATTCCATTGGGTATTATTAGAAGATATGTATGCTCAAACTGCACACCTTTGGCGTACACATACAGAAATGATGGATATGGTATGGTTGATGACAGGATCTCTTTTACTATTCTCTGCGTGGATGGTATGGCTTTACCCTAAAGGTTACGAAGGTAAAAGCAAATGGGAAGGCGCTCGTTTTGGTTTATGGATGGGTATTTTATTTACAGCTATGGTCGCAGGTTTATACACCATTTTACCAATTCCGGCCGCTCTTGCTTGGGCCTGGGCTGTAGGTATACTTATTGAATGTATAGGTGCTGGTACTATTATTGGATGGACATGGAAACCAGCTAAATAATAAATACTCAACCAATTTTATAAAAACCCTGCTTATGTAGGGTTTTTAATTTGCTTAAAATATTTCTTCATTCTAATATATGGTTATGAAAAAATTATTAGTTCTACTTTGGAAAGACAACCTTAAAAGACTTCCACAGCCTAAAAGGTTACTTGTGTATATGCTTAGGTTTATACATGTACTTATTCGTGATATTGCCGAAGGTCAACTTACCTTGCGCTCTATGAGTTTGGTTTATACCACCCTGCTTTCTATTGTTCCTTTACTGGCTCTTAGTTTTTCTATGCTAAAATCATTTGGTGTTCACAACCAAATGGAGCCTATGTTACTTGGTGCCATGGAACCTTTAGGTGAAAAAGGCGTTACAATTGCCCACCAAATAATTGGCTTCGTTGAAAATATGAATGTCGGTGTGCTTGGTGCCGCTGGTTTAGGTGTTTTGCTTTATACTGTTATTTCATTAGTCCAAAAAATTGAGGTTACTTTTAACTATATTTGGCATATAAAAAAAACACGGCCACTTGCTCAGCGTTTTAGTGGATACTTAAGTATTATTTTAACTACTCCTATTTTAATTTTTTCTGCTGTTGGTATTTCTGGTGCTGTTATGGAAGGCTCTATAGTTCAACAGGCTATGGGTATTCAAGGTATCGGATTTATTTTTGTACTTATTGGAAAACTTGTTCCATTTATATTATCTATTGCTGTATTTTCAATGCTTTACATACTTATACCTAATACAAAGGTTAAACCATGTTCAGCTTTAATTGCTGGTACTATTACCGCATTTTTATGGAAATCTGTTGGAGTATTATTTGCTGGCTTCGCATCATCTTCTACTCAATATGATGCTGTTTACTCTGGTTTTGCCGTCATTATTATATTCATGATTTGGTTATACCTTAACTGGGCTATTTTACTTCTTGGTGCATCTATTGCTTTTTATCATCAAAATCCTAAATTTATTACTAGGCGTAAACAAACAAGGTTGAATTTCCATACTAAAGAAAACTTATGTTTCAATGCAGTAAGCTCTATTTCTAAAGCATATTATGCCAATAAAGAACCTCTAACTGCTATGTCTTTGGCTTTAAGTTGCCGCACAACTCATGAACGTATGATGCAAGTATTAACACCATTAGAAGAAGCCAAGATATTAACTAGAACAGAAAAAGGTGGTTATATCCCCGTTCATGATCCAGAACAAATTATGTTATCTGAACTATGGAAAATTCAACGTGGCGAACTTGCTAAAACAGCATTACCACATAAACTTTCATCTATAGTAGAAGAAGCTGTTGCAAAAGCATTAAAAGGAAAAAGCTTAAAGGATATTTAGCTTTTTGATTCTCTTTTTATGAATAAAGCCAACTACACCAGTTATTGTAAAAAATAGTATTGCTACATAAACTACGCCGTGCGCTCCAATTAAATCGGTAGAGATACCGTTTAGGGTATTTCCTACAACGCTACCTAAGTCATAAAATATTGCCTGCACGGAAACAACTAATAGCTTATTTTCTCCTTTGAACATATTAGCAATAATAGCAAGACTAAGCAGAGAAACACCAAAACAAGCAGATCCCCATGCAATAGTAGAAAATGATAGCAGTATATAAGAATGAGATGTAAGAATAACTAGCACTCCAATAAGTATTGCTGAAATAGATGTATAAACAGTCATACGATGTACGCCTAAGTGATCTATAAGCCATCCTGTCGCATATTGCATAACCACTCCACCAATTAGAAAGAAACTCATTAGATTAAGGCTCTGCTCACCAGATAAACCTAATGTTAGACCCATTACTCCCATAAATGGATCAATAGCTTCTCCTGCACTACCAGCAACAAAACAGATAACCCAAATAAGCGGATAACGTTTTACAAAGCCAAACACCTTTTTAAAATGAATAACTTCTAAATGTTCATCATCAATAGCTTTTCTGGAAAAGATAAAACAATAAGAAATAACAAAAAACATAACTACAATATAAAATGAAAAATCTATTAACCCTATATTCCCAACAAGCCAAGGTCCAATAGCATAACCAGCAATGGCAACTAACCAATATAAGGAAAGACCTCTCGCTCTTTCCTTAACAGCTACATCAGAAATAAGAACTGTTTCCGTACTAATAAAAAAGAAAGTAGTAGGAATAATTGTCATTGCATAAAGTAGGCACCATGCTATTTCATATTGCTGAACAACAGATAAAATTAATGTAATACTTATAAAAGCAATAAAGTGCAATTTCAAAGAAATAAATATTTTCACTTTATGGGCAATAATTGGTAAACAAATAGCCGTAAAAATAGCTAGTATTCCTTTAATTGATAAAATAACTCCAACGTAGCTTCCGCTCCAAGAATATTTCTCTGTCATTAAAGTAAACAGACCTAGTAGCATACTATTACCAATACACAAAAAGAATGTGCTTAATAAAATAGGTAAAAGAGTTTTAACTAGTTTCATACATAATACTATTACTTAATTTTGCCATAATTGTAAAAATAAAAAATAATTACTGATCTTATGCTATAGTATCCACAATCAATAAAAAAGAAATGGCTAATGAAATATCTACTATTAACAATATCATGTCTTATAGCTTCTATACCCGCATATGCTGAAGAAAGCTCCAAACAAACTGCAATTAATTTGCTTATGAAGAAATCTGGTATTGAGCGCCAATTATCTCAAATTCCACAACAGCTAATGCAAAGTATTCAGCAAAAAGCATCTCAATCTATAGCACAAAAAGGTCCTAACCTTGTTTTTGCTGCGCTTGCTGAATCTGTTAAACATGCATATCAACTAGATAATATTAAACAAGAAATTAATGCAACACTACATGATAACTTAACAAATGCTGATGTTATTGAAATATTAGGATGGTTTGCGTCTGATGCTGGTAAATTAATTACGGAACATGAAGTGCAAATAAGTGAATCTACTGCAACTCCCAATGGTTTAGCAGATATGCAAGCATTTATGGAACGCTTAAAAATGGTAGAGCCAGAAGAACATAGACTTATGATGATTAAAAACTTAAACAATGCTATTCATGCCGCAGATTTTATGGTTGATACGACACTTAATACAACCAGCGCATTTATGAAAGCTATGCAAAAAACATTACCTAAGGACGCTCAGAAACAAATGGGCGATGCTAATATGGATAAACAATTTGAAGAGCAACGTAAATCTCTATTACCAGTCTTCACAACAGTTGCAGAAAATAGCCTTTTATATACTTATAAAGATATAACAGATGAAAACCTTAGTGCTTATATAAAATTCTGCCAATCACCTGTTGGTAAGAAGTTTTATCAAATGTCTTTCTTCTCTCTTAAAAAAGCATTAAATAAAGCAAATACTGAAATGGCTAATTATTTTGCCAGTAAAATACAGCTAGATACTCCTCCACCAGCTGTACCATATAGCGTACCTAGTGGATTTGCCAGACCGCCAATGACTAATTAATCAATAGTATAGTGCTCACCATGTGGAACAGGTGGGCGCAATCTTTGTGGTGTATTCAAAGCAGAATATACTGGAGGAGGTGCGACCAAATGCTTTTGTTCTGTTCTAAAAACAAACAAATCATTAAACTGCTGACAACCTGCAAGTAAAGTTGTTACAGATAATAAACTAACTATTAAATAACTAAAACGCACTCATTTATCCCCTTTTATCTTTCTATTTTGCATTACATTTATCTAACTAGACAAAGAAAATGTACAGGTGTATGCTTTAAACAAGCATAATCTTACTTACCGTTGTTGTTTATTTACTTCTATTTCCTATACAGGACAACATATGTCTTCTTTTAAATCTGTTAAAATACTTTTAGCACTTATTATATATAACAGTGTTATTATTTGGTCACTTGTTGCATTTGCTACAAGAGATAATTACCTGATATATTTCATAATTTACAGCATATCTAATGTGCTATTCCTCATTGGCTTCTTTATTTGGCAAAAATATCTTCAATCTAAAACATCTTTACCAAAGCATACAAATTATACTGCTCGTATACTTACTTATGATGAGCAACTAAAATGGCGCGGTGAAATAAAAGATTGGATTGAAGAAAATTTTGGTGCATGGGCCAAACAAGTAGCATATATACATATTGAAAGTGGTGTAATTACCGTAGCATTTCCGTATCATAAACATAATGTTACACATAAATTTGATAAAATGCCAGATTTGGCTACTATAGAAAAAATTAGCTGGAGAGTTTGTTTAGGTGTTTATATTTATAATCCTGAAAGGATGTATTTATTTCCTGATAATTTTCCTGCAAAAATAACTACAAATATTTCTATTATTAGAGATATACATGTAAAAAACCCTAAAAAAGTAAAACATTATTTTGAATTAGTAAAACTCAAAATGAATAAATACTTATAATAAAAAAAACTCCCAAATGGGAGTTTTTTTTATTATAAGTATTTATCTAGCCTGTTCCTTCATAAGTACAGGAACATCTAGAATCATATGAACCATACCATCACCCATAATTGTTGCACCAGATATAGCTTTATCAAACTGGAACATTTCTGTTACCGGTTTTACAACAGCTTCTTCCTGGCCTATTAACTCATCTATCACAATACCAACACTCAATGATCCCTCTCTCACCACTACTACAAAAGTTCCATCTGGAGATTTATCATCATTGGGAATACTAATACCTTGTTCGGTTAAACCAGCAAGATAGAAAAGTGGTAGAACTTCACCACGTAATTCAATTACATCTTTATCATTAACCTTATGAATTTCTTTTTTATTAAATTTAATAACTTCAGAAATATCTGCAATTGGTATAGCAAAACCTTCTTTTTCCACACCAACAACCAAAGCATCCATAATAGCTAAGGTTAATGGTAGATAAATACTAACTTTTGTACCTTCACCAAATCTGGAATCAATATCAATACGTCCTTTAATAGCCGATATTTTAGAATTTACAACATCCATACCAACACCACGACCAGAAACATCGCTAACTGTTTCAGCTGTAGAAAAACCTGGCGCAAATATCAAACGTATAGCATCTTTATCAGACATAGTCATAGCCTCAGTTTCAGAAATAACTCCTTTTTTCAAAGCGATACTTTTAATTTTATCAGGGTCAATTCCTGCACCATCTTCTTCAATTTCAATAACAATATTGTTACCTTCATAAAAAGCTCGTACTGATAATGTTGCTTGAGGATCTTTATCTTTTGCCATACGAATATCTGGTGTTTCAATACCATGATCCATTGCATTACGAATAAGGTGAACCATAGGATCAGCAAGCTCTTCTACTAAAGTTTTGTCAATTTCAGTATCTTCACCTTCAATAATAAGCTCCACTTCTCTACCGAGAGAATTTTTAAGTTCTCTAACCTGACGAGGAATTTTATCAAAAACTTTTTTGATTGGCTGCATACGGATACCTAATACAGACATTTGCAGATCTTGGGTTACACGAGAAAGAATTTCAGTACTTTCTCCAATACGGTCATCTACATCAATTTCATTCAGCATCTCACGAATTTGTGTTCTATTTAATTGTTGCATTAAAGAATTTCTAGCAAGAACAAGTTCACCAACAAGATTCATAACACTATCTAAGCGAGTAGTTTCCACGCGAATATTAGTTTCCTTGCGTTCCACTTTTCTACGACTTTTCTTACGGCGATCTTCCCTACCTTCTCTTCTATCGCTAGCGCGTCTTTCTTGTGGTACAGCTTCACCACGCTTCATTTCTACAGTATCAACAACTTCAGATGATGCACCAGCAAGTTTATCATCACCCATAACCTCGTCTAATAAGTCTTGATTAATTTCTACTGGTAAACTTTCATCCGAAGCAGTATTTTCCACAGCAACAGCTTCAACGTCAACTACATCACCACCAAGTTTATCATCTCCCATGACTTCATCTAAAAGCTCTTGGTTAATTTCAACAGCTGGAGCATCTTCTTCTGATTTTACCTCAACCTTTTCTGTTGGAACGCCGCCACCAAGTTTATCATCAGCCATGATCTCATCTAATAACTCTTGATTAACTTCAATATCAGGAGAAGCGCTTTCTTCCTCTGTAACAGAAGGCTCTTCTACAGGTGTTTCGTCAGTAACAGTACTTTCTTCCATAGAAACGCCAACTTCTGCACCAGCAAGTTTTTCTAGGGTAGTGATAACATCAGCAGTATCAATATCATCACATTCTTCACCTGCACGGCTGGCTTCCATTAATTCTCTTAGTAAGTCATTTGTTTTTAATAAAGCATCCATAACATCTTTATCAATATCAACTTTATCAGAACGGATTTCATCCATAAGGTTTTCACCAGCATGGGCAAGTTTTGCCATTTTATCTAGGCCCAAAAATCCTGCTCCACCTTTAAGTGTATGAACACCGCGGAACAAACGGTCAATAACTTCAGAATCCTTTTCTCCACCCTCAGATATAGCTTCAAGTTTAATAAGATCCTGTTCAATATCATCTAAGCTCTCTGCTTCAACAAAGAACTCTTCTAATATTTCCTGCATATCATCCATATGTATTAAACCTTTATTTTTATTTTTAAGATAATAACTGTACCAGTTTTCTACCAATACCTTCTAGTGGTAAAATTTCATTGGCTGCATTTTTTTCTACAACTGAACGAGACATACCATAAACAACGCAACTCTCTTTATCTTGTGCAATAACATAACCACCTGCTTGATGTATTTTCTCAAAAGCATCAGCACCATCAGATCCCATACCTGTTAGCATCACAGCAACAACATTTTTATTCACAGCATCAAAAACAGACTTACCTAACACTTCAACAGATGGTTTATACACAGATTCACCTTGGTTTTCATGTACATCTACCATAAATGATGTTCCACTCGGCTTAATTCTCATATGAACACCACCAGGAGCAATATAAACTGTACCAGATTCTAATATTTCACCATGCTCGGCTTCTTTTACACGCATATCACTATTTTTATTAATACGTTCAGCCATTGCTAGAGTAAATTTTGCAGGCATATGTTGAGCAATCACAATTGGAACTGATAACTTAGGCAAAGCTTCTAATAAACAAGCAAGTGCCTTTGGTCCACCTGTACTGCTACCAATAACTAGTATTTTTGCAGGAAAAGAACCTATTGCCTTATGTATTAAGTTATTACTAGCTGGTCGAGACTCTGTATTAGCAACAGGCTTAGGTATTTGAGTAATGCTAGGCTTACAAATAGGTGGTTGCATCACTCTATTCATGTGTGTGCCAGCTCTAGCAGCTGTTGCTAATTTTTCATGCAAAATACCACCTGCGCTAAGAATATTTTTATCTTTATCCTGCATAGCTTTAGGTAGAAAATCTATTGCACCTAAATCTAATGCTTTCAATGTAGCTGTCGCACCTTCTTCAGTAAGAGAGGAAACCATAACAACTGGACGTGGATCTTCCTTCATAATTTTTTCTAAAGCTTCCAGACCATTCATTACAGGCATTTCAATATCCATAGTAACAATATGTGGTTGTAGTTTTTTTGCAAGCTCTACACCTTCTGCACCATCTTTAGCTGAAGCTATAACTTCAAAACGTTCATCCTTCTCTATTATACGCTTAAGGAGACTCCTCATAAATGAGGAGTCATCAACAATAAGTACTCGTATTTTAGAGCCAATCATTTACAATAGTGCATCCAGTATATCATCGATATCATCTTGATCTAAAGATGTTTGTCCTGGTAATGCTGGCCCATTAAGTAACTGAGCCTCTTCTTCTAGCACTTTACGTTTATCAGCTTCAACATCTTTATGTTGCAAACCAAATACCATAACCATACGCAGAACATGGCGCTCAACTTCACGTAGAGCCTCTACAATTTTATTAATGCGTTGCCCTGTTAAATCTTGAAAGTTACAAGATTCATAGATATTAGTAATGTTTACTTGAGATTCATTAATTGCATCTTCAACACCCATCCAAGTATCCGCTGGGATAGGAGGATTAGAATTCTGCAATTTATCTTTCAACCATTTATGAGATTCCTCTAAACGTTCACAAGCGTCCATAATTTGGCCTGTTGCTTGTTCTGTAGTTTGAACGATAGCATCTAACTGGTCTGATGCTTCTGGAATTTCTTTGTCTGCAATTTGCGATGGGTTAAAATCACCCATATCTTTACGTACATTATTAATAAAACGTGCTAGCTCACCAATTTCACCATATAACTCGAGATCTGGTGCAGCAAAATCACCTTCAAATAGGCTTTTAACAGCTGTAACAAGTTTTCGTACATCTTCAATCGGAACCATCGTATCACTAGATTGTTCTAGTGCTTCCATTTGTTCGGCAATTGTTAAATTTGATTTAATATCGTCAGTCATTTTTTTATCCCCTTAACCTAAAAGCTACCAATTACTTTAACCATTTTTTCTTTTAATGTGGCAGCATTAAAAGGTTTCACAACATAATTACTTACTCCTGCTTGCACAGCGGCAATTACGTTTTCTTTTTTCCCTTCGGCCGTTACCATAATAAATGGTATTGCTTTTAATGATTCATCAGCTCTTACCGCTTTTAGAAAATCCATACCAGTCATATTTGGCATATTCCAATCAGAAATAATCAAATCAAAGCTTTCACCTTTTACCTTTTCCAAGGCACGTTGACCATCTGAGGCCTCCGCAACATTTTTGAATCCTAATTGACGCAGAAGATTAATGATAATACGTCTCATTGTTTGGAAATCATCAACAACAAGAATGCGCATATCTTTATTGACAGCCATGTTTTATCCCTTTCTTTATACTCTTTTTAGATCAGAGTATTTATTATTATTTTTCAGTTCACATATTTTTATGAACTGCTTCTTTAACTGTCAGTTATTTAAAAACTGGCAAGTCACTTTTCTCTGCAAGCATCTCAGAAACAATCCGAGCTTTTACAGTGGACATTTTCTCCATAATCTTTGCTGTGCTTTTATTTTTCATTCTTTTAAACACATCAAAAACAATTTTGTTATCCATACGATCCATTACATTTGCAGCAGATGCAGGTTTCATAGATTCATAAATCTTTGCCAATGCTTGTAATTCTGCCTCTTCTTTTTCAGACAAATTACTTAAAAGGGTTGCAAGATCCATTTTGAGATCTTCCATTTTTTTAGCACGGCTACTTAACCTTTGTTCAGCCAAATCAACCAATCGTTCACGAAGTTCAATGGCTTTTTCACGGCGATCCAATTCTACACGACGTTGTTCTAAATCTTGTAATAATTCTATTTCTATATTAGTAAAATCACGTTTTTTTCTTTCAATAGAAACTTCATCTGGTGTAGGTACTGCACTTTGCCCCAAAGCTACTTGAGGAAGCATAAACAAAGCTAAAATAAGGTATAAACGCATATATTAAAGCCTTTCTTGTAGGGCTCGTATAAGCCCTTCTTCTTGTTCTGTGGCCAAATCTTTTCCACCACCAGATTTTTGTACAGCAGCTGCTGCACCATACGCACCAGCACCAGAAACAGGTGAAGTATTTTTAAAAATGATTCCACTACCTTTGCTTACTGTTCTAGGTCTGAATTTTTGTACTTTTTTAGAAACACCACCTAAAGAACGAGATTCTAATGATTCTTCAATAGCTGATTTTCTTGGCATAGTTTTATGCACTACAGGTTGCTGTTTAACAACCTTGGGTACAACATTTTGTGGTAATATAGCTTGTTTTTTACTCACTGGTGGAACCATACGCTGTACTGGCTGCTGAACTTGTTGTACTACTGGTTTAATTCCGTGTGATTTAGCAATATCTAAGCGCTCATCAAATTGAGACATCATTTTTTCTGCTCTATCCAGAACATAATCAATTTCTTGGAGTGTTTTAGAGGCTTCTAGTACTTGATTGCCAATCTGATCACTTAAACCTTGGATTCCAGCTTTTGCTTCAGAAATATTATCTCCAAAAACAGCTGATAGCTGTGGCATTTTACCATAGCTTTCCATTAATTTATTGAGTCTAAAATGAAACCACACCAAAAGACCAGCAACTCCGAATAATAGAGAAAGTAAAATGCCATCCAACATATATTTAGCTAATTCAACATTCATTTATCCATCTTCTCTCTCATTATTTACATCAGAAACATTACGTGCAATACGCACAGCCTTCATACCATCGGCTTGTCCCATGTGGCCCATAAGTTTTACAACTTCTCCACATTTCATTTTTACAATGGAATCCTTACGTGCATTAAGTTGTAATGTATCACCAATTTTCCACTTCATGGCTTCACTTAAAGGACAAACAACTTCATCTAATACAGCATGAACATCTACGTTTGCGTGGTATAATTCTTGTGCTAAGTGGTTTTCCCAAATATTATCTTGGCCAAACTTTTCGCCCATAAACTGTTGAAGCAATTGTTCACGAATTGGTTCTAGTGTTGCATAAGGAAGGCAGAATTGTAAAAGACCGTCACGTTCTTCCAAATTAATTTTAATATTCACCAAAATCGCCGCATTCCCTGGGCGGGTAATGGTTGTAAACCTAGGGTTTACTTCCATGCGTTCCATTTTAAATTGAATAGGTGCAACTGGTTCAAAAGATCGGCTTAAATCATGCAAAATAACTTCTGTTAAATTTTCCATAATCCTACGTTCAATAGTAGTAAAACTCCGCCCCTCAATACGTGCTGGACGGGCTTTCCTTCCGCCAAGAAGAATATCTACAACCGCATAAATCAAACGGCTTTCATATACCATAAGAATATAATCATCCAAACCACCAGCATCTACAACTACCATACCAGCAGGTAATGGTACTGTATCTAGATAATCTCCAAAACGAACAGAATTAATATCTTCAATATTAATTTCTACATTATCAGCTGTAAAGTGACGTAAACTTGTAGAAAGATAACGTTCGAATTTATCAAAAATTACTTCCATCATTGGTAGACGTTCGTAATTTACAACACTTGTATCTAATAGTGCTCTTACACCTGTTTTTTCATCACCTTCACCGCTATCAATCCCTAATAGGGAATCAATTTCATTTTGATCTAGGATACGTTCTTCTGTCTCTTCACCAGAGTCAGCAGCTTCAACCACATCTTCATGTGCGGCCATATTCTGCCACTCAGCAAGAAGTTCCTCCTCGCTTTTCTCCTCCTCTGGAGCAGTTTCTTCTTCTGGTGCTGCGTTATCTTCCGCCATAGAGTTTTTTATTCTTTATTTTTGATAAAATTATAGCCTTCTTTTAAGGATACCATGACATGGTGTAAGAACAAAGAAAAACAAGCTAGATATTACATGAAAATTTCAAGAATACTCTCTATAGTTGAGACCTTTATACATCACATTAATATACTATTTTATTGAATCAACATCTCTGTAAAAAGAATATTTTGGATTTCAACAGGAGCAGCTGATTGATTTGCCCTCATCAGCAATGCTTCTTTAAGCCTGTAAATACCAGCAGAGCCTTGTAAATCTTCCACTCTTAGCTGACGTAAATACACTTGGAAATCATCAATAATACGTGGCATTAATTTTTCAAGCCTTGGTATATCTAGCTCGGTTGCCAATTCTAGTGTTAGTTTAATTTTTAAGTAACGAGCAATACCATTAGAACCAGCAAGGTTCACTACAATATTTGGCACTTCATAAAAAGCAATTTCTTGGATTTGAACTTCTTCTGCGGATGGCCCCTCAACAACAACCTCATCTTCAGCATCTTCCTGATTCATGAAGAAAAATGCTCCACCACCAGCACCGCCTATTAAAACAAGAGCAATAAGAATAATGATAATAAGTTTTGAACCACCCTTTTTCTTGGGCTCACCGTCCTCTTCTTCACCTTCTTCTGCTACTTCTTCAGCTTCGTTCTTTTCTTCTTCGGCCATTTTATACCTGTTTATATATTATTATTTTTACAAGTTTGCATTGTAATGGAATATACGCACCATGACAACATAAGAAGTATGCAATAAATAAAAAGAAACAGGCAAAAATCCTGTTTCTTTCTGTTTTATTTAAGAGCTATTAAGCTAAAGCATTACACTTTTGTAAGCTCTTCTCGTCCTTTGGGCTTTCTTTTCTTTCTTCTGCTAGAACGCCATCAGGGCCTATTTCACCTTTTGAAATTTTTTCCCAACTTACGCGTAAGGTGCGTAACTTACCTACAACATCATCAATAGCAGATGCATCATTTTTTAAATCTACATCCATTAATCTATGTAGCATATAAACGTATAAACGCTCTAGATTTTCTGCTATTTCACCGCCTCTTTCTTTATCCAAGGTAGCCATTAAATAGGTAATAATATCTCCAGCACGCTTATTATTATTAAACCTGCTTTGAATATCACCCTCTTCAATATTCTTTTTAGCTAACATCAGAAAACGTATTCCACCATCATACAGAAGAACAATACGCTCTGCCGGAGTAGCAGTCATAATCTGCTTTTCTAAATAATTCTGAGCTGCTGTACTTTTATTATACATTTACATTTTCCTTTTTATAACTATTCACCGCCAAGTGAATCTGAGTACTGTTGTAACGTGTCCTTCAATGAATTTAATCGTGACATTGCAATTTCCATTGCAAGGAAACGGGAATTTAAATTTTTACGTGTTATTTCCAATCGCGTATCAATATCTGTAACATCTTGATCATAATCAGTGTTTTGAGTTTGCAGATTACTAATTGCACTTTCAATAGCAGCATCAGTCTCTCCTACTACATCATCAAAAAAACCAAATAACGTATCGGCTACACCACGAGTAAAAGAAATTTCGATATCTGCAATAGCAGGATCACTCGGGTTACCAATATATAGTAATTGTAAACCGTCTGCCGCAGAAGGGTCTGTTACATTAATCAATACCCCATCAATAGTTACTGTAGGGTCATTACCAGTACCAGCACCTATAGTATCGGAGAAATTAGAGCTAATAATGTTACCATCAGCATCTGTACCACCAATGTTTAAATAGTACGGTGTTACAATACCACCACCATCAACCTGATTAGATGGATCACCTGAATGTTTATAGTGGTGAACCCGTGAATCTGATGATGAAAAGTCAAAACTAAATAATTTTTTAACACCGTCTAAATTAGTTAATATTGCATTATCAAAGGTTGAATCATTCATCTCTAGCTCAAATGAAGTATTCATTTGAATACCTATTTGAGAAATACTTGCAAACCCTGAGGCAGGGTCTATACCCTCAACATTTGTCACAGTAAGTTCTGCCAGCTTATCTGATATACGCCTAAGAGTAGAATCAAATGCTAAGCTACCAAATTCTGGATCTTCGCCTTCTATACGTACTTGTTCTGAACGTTGATCTGCAACAAATTCTCGCAATGCATTATAAGTATCTACAAATGCACCAATAGTAGATTTAATAGTATTTATATCAGCTTCTATATCAATTTTAATTTCAGTATCAGCTTCAGCTTTAAATAGATTAAGAGTAACCCCTTCAAGAACATCATCAATTGTATTAGATGATCTTGTAATATCTACACCTAAACCATCTACTCGTACTATTGCATCCACAGGAGCAGTAAGCTCTGTTTTAATCGCACCAACATTTGTTAATCCTAATGAATCTGTAACAAGAGCGTCTCCAGCTAAAGTAATAGCATTTGCCACACCAGTTTCTGTACTTGTTAAAGTTAAGTAACTTTCTGTTGCTGAAACCGTAATAATAGAAGCTACAACATTTGTTGGCGTTGCGCTTGTATCTAAAACATTTATTTTGTCTTGTAGATCTTGCAATGTATCACCAATTGCAAGAGTTACATCTTGTCCATTAATTGTGAATGTTCCTGCAGTATAACCAAGAGTAGTTAAATCAGTTGATACATCAGTAAAAGCATCAGAGCGAACCTGATGTGATGTTGCCAACTGCACAACTTCTACTGTATGAGAACCTTTAACAGCATCCTCTGTTACAGAAACACCGATAAGGCTATCTGCACCTGAAGGTACATGTTCAGCTGGAGCCGTAGCTGTAGCTTGACTTGTTGTAAAAGATAAGTTTTGTTCAAAAACATCAGTTGAACCACTTAATGTTGGCCCACGTAAAAGTTCTAGAGCATCTTTAAAGTTAGTTGTTAAATCTTTAAGTTCGTTAAAATCTGATATTTTTTGATTGTTAGCTTCAATTTTTCTTTCAATCAAAACAGCAGGTGCACGTTTAGCCGCAAGAATAGCTTCAATCGTAGCTTGTGAATCAATACCTGATGAAATACCAGAGAACAGGGTGGTTGACCCATCCTGTGTAACATTCGTTAAATTAATGTCTGTCATGGCATACCTCTCCCATTACCAACAAATCTACCTGACTTGCGAAGTTCAATACTCTTATGGTACAGCGTACAAATCTTTTTTCAAACATAACTTACACCCTTAAATTTTTCCATCTACTACTATACCTTTTATTTGATGGTTATGCGCATATAAGCGTAACATTTCCTTACCATCATAACTACTTATTTTCTCGCCAGTAAGTTTATCTGTTACATGGCCTATTTCTGTATTTTCAGTTAAAGTCATATTTACTTCTAAATCTTTAGTTTCTAGCATATCATTCATATAATGAATGACCTTATTATATGCTTTATCTAACGCATTACTTAGGTTAAATGATAATGGTAAATCAGCCACTTTTTCAGGAGTAAAAGTGCTTTTACTTTTAACACCAGAGCTTCCTTGCATACCCTGCGGTTGCGCCGAAGCATTACCAGATTTTTTACCATTACTACCTAACAGTTTATTTTCAATAGGTATTTTGCCAGCCATTTTTTAATCTAACGTAATAAGTTCAATAATACACTTGGTCTTTCATTAGCTCTGGCTAGCATATTTAATGCTGTCTCAATCAATACCTGTTTACTTGTTAATTCTGTAATTTCACCAGCAACATCAACATCTAGTAAGGCAGATTTAGTAACCTCTGTATTTTCTAAAATAAGACTAATATTAGAACCAGCAAATTCAAGCCTACTCAAAGAAGCACCAATCTGCCCTCTACTTATATTTAAGTTATCAATAGATGTATTAATAGACTGTAATGCAGCTGTAACATTTACTATATTATCCATAGATGTTCCCGCTAAACCCAAAGATAAAATATTTGTTAATGGTAAGTTTACAGAAATACGGTCACTTGCATTTGTACCTGTTCCTACCTGAAATTCAGCAATAACTGGGGCTGCAACGGCTGTGGCTACTGTATCAAATTGTTCATTTGCACCTGCTGCGATTAAATCTACAGTATCATCAAAATCACTGTTAACTGTCAGTTCCACACCCAATGATGCAAAAGTATATTCAGCTGTATGACCAGCGGCTGGTGTTGCCACATATAGTGTTTGTGAAATACTCTGGGTCATATTTGTAAGTGTCATAACATTAGTTGCCGCAATAAATTCAACTTCAAATACATCTCCTGGGTTAACTGATGGACCAAATTGAAACCCAACAAAACCATCATTAGTATCTACATTTGCACCAATTGTATTAACTTGTGATTGGGTTGTACCACCAAGAATATTTACACCATTAAATTCTGTACTGCTTGAAATACGATCAACCTCTGCAAGTAATCCTTGATACTCTTCATCTATAAAGGCACGCTCTGTATCAGATATTTGGCCAGAAACCGCCTGTGTACCAAGTTCTTTCATGCGAATTAAAATATCTGATATTTTACCAAGACTACCATCTGCAATTTGTAGCATAGCTGTACCCGAAGAAACGTTTATCTGTGCAGCTCTGTATGCTGAAGCTTGTGTTGCAAGGCCTGAACCAACCGCCAAAGATGCAGCATCTTCTTGTGCACTAAACACACGGTTACCTGAAGAAAGTTTAGTAAGTGAACGAGAAATATCTTCATCTGCTTTAGAAATATTTCGTTGTGCTACGGTAGCTGCTAAGTTACTAATAATGGATACTGGCATGGCTCGTCCTCCTGACGGTTATTCAAAATAATTACATTTATTCATCCATTACTATGCACATAGTGTGCCAAATAATAATCCTCCTACTACTTGTAATTAAGTTTATAAATACCCATCATTTAGCCAAACGCAACACACTTTATACCTTTCAAACCAGAGGAAAATACAATGAACATACCATTGAATACCCCGGTAGAACGGGAAAATGCTGTAAAAGAAATCATATCTCAAAACTCACAAATGCACTTTATGGTACACACAAGCCTAACTGAATTTGCTCAATACGCTTACTTGGTAAGGGCTGAACATCCAGAATATTACCGGATTATCAGTATGTTTTTACAGCGTTGTGAAGACCATTTCAATCTTGCTGTAGAACATACTAACAAGGCATTAGCCATCTCAAAAAATGATAAATTTCCTATTATACGTGCAATAGATGAAGTAAATCAGTCTAGCAATATTATTATGGAGCTTGTAGCTGCGCTTTCTGCAGAAGGTGGCCGTACAAAAGGTGATATCATCAACGAATATGCTAAAAAAATGGTAACTTTTGCCGAACATGGATACTTACCAATGGCTAAAGAGCTTGCAAAATGTGAAAAAGATATTGCTATTATATTAATGGACGGTACTTTGCGGAAAATTACTCAAGATTTCCCTAATTTACACACATTTTACCAACCAGAAGTAGTTCCAAGCATTAAAAATAATATCAATGCAATTGGTAGAGCATTACAGGAAACATACAATAATAATATTGTGTATCAGGCAGATGCTCTTGCACAACTGGTTACCAGAACTAACAATTGTATTATGCAATGGTTAGGACAACCAGCTTAACGATTTTAAAGCAGATATTTTATTGAATATCTGCTTTTTTTAGTGCCTTAATAATACCTAAACCATTTACCGCAAAAGCATTATTAGGTTTATTTTTATGTCCTTGGTTACCAAAATGAATACCTGCAAGTAAACCCTCACAGGTAAAATAAGCACCTCCGCTATCACCAGCAAAAGCCCAATCAGAAAGAGAAATATTCATATTTTCTGATTTACCTTCAAGTGCACCTTGTAATTTTACAGGATGGTTATAATTACCAATCACGGTATCTAACAAATGAGGTTTACCAAAAGGCATACTAACAAGAATTAAGTTTTGTCCTTTGGTAAGAGTATCTTCTACCTCTAAAAAATGAGTTTCTGGAATTTCTTCTGCAAGATGTAAGACCGCAATATCTGGTGGAGATAAACTATATAGAACTGTAGCAGATATAGATTTTTGTAATCTTGGAACATATACCCAAACTTTTTCTATATCTTCAATTACATGTTTGTTAGTTAAAACGGTTGTAGGGTTATATAAAATACCACTTCCTTTGCCGTGTCCTTGTTTTTGAATTAGTACTGCTTGGTTTTTCAATTCTTGTTTATCAACGCAGCCTTCTGCTATGGCTATATAAGGAACTAGTAACCATATAAATAAGAATATTAGCTTTGTAATGCGTATTAAGCCCATTTCCAAGCTTCTTTATCCTTCAATAAAGCACGCAATAAACGATTATTCATTTCATGCCCAGGATATTCTAAATAAAAATCACCAAGTATTGGATATCCAGCCATGTAAAAATCTCCAATACAATCTAGTATTTTATGATTAACAGGCTCGTTTTCCATACGCATTGGTTCTTTGTTAATAATATCTTTTTCACCAATTACTAATGCATTATCTAGGCTACCACCTTTTATTAGCCCTCTATCACGCATCATTTGTAAGTCTTTTTCAAAACAAAATGTACGAGCTTCTGAAATATCATCTCTAAAACTATCTTCTGTTAACTCATATTGAGTAGTTTGCTCTGGTAATAGTGGATGGTTATAATCTGTTTTTATTTCTACACTAAATTTATCAGATGGAAAAACACGTGCAATACATTTACCTTCTTTAACTTCTATAGTTTTTAAAACTTGGATGCTTTGTTTTGCATCATCCTGAAGCATACGACCAGCATCATCAATTAATTCTACAAAAGGTTCAGCACTACCATCTAAAATAGGAACCTCTTCTCCATTTAGTTCAATAATCACGTTATCTACACCCAAACCATGTAGGGCTGCCATTAAGTGTTCTACTGTTTTAACTGTTACACCATGATCATTTTTTAATTCGGTACATAAATCTGTTTGATGAACAGCATCTGCACTAACAAGAACAGCATTTGCTCCAACTGTTTCATCTGTTCTATGAAAAACTATGCCCGTATATTCTTCTGCCGGCTTTAAGGTAAGTAAAACATTCTTACCAGAATGCAACCCAACACCTTGAATAGATACAGACTTTCCAATAGTAACTTGACCAATATGTGTCATTTATTTCCCTCTTTATAATTTTTTGGCATAGTGCTTGCTTAGTGTACATCAATAAAACATGAAATGATAGAACACTAATATGTGTTATAGAGATTTTTAAGGTTTGTTCAAGCGGCACCCTAATTGTTCCCCAAACAAATCCCAAATTACCGCTTATAACCTATCTCCTATCTTTCCTGAATTCAATACCCCCTCACCCCGTATTCTGTACGGGGTTCTTTTTGGCATAAAACATGCATTGTATTATATATAAATAAATTTAATTCATTTAAAAGGGAGAGAAAATGGATTTAAAAATGACAGGTGCAGGCTTACAAAATCAAGCTAATGTAACCCAAACTATGAAACAAAGAATGAATTACCTCGTTGCTCGTCAGGGTATTGTTGCAGGTAACGTTGCTAATGCATCTACTCCAGGTTATATATCACAAGATCTTTCTTTTGCAGGAACATTACAAAAAGCAGGTATAAATCTAGACAAAACTCATGCTTACCATATTGAAGGAAAAGACAATACAACAAGAAGTCTCGGTAAAGTTACTCAAGATAAAACTCATATGCGTGAAGATGGTAACTCTGTAAAACTTGATGAAGAAATGCTTAAATTAAATGATATTCAAATGAACTATCGTCTAATGACAAGACTTTATTCTAAACATGCAGGAATGCACAAACTAGCCCTACAAGGCTCAAGATAGGAGACTAAGTAAATGGATTTAATGAAAGCAGTACAAGTTTCCGCAAGTGGAATGGCAGCTCAATCTAAACGTATGCAGGTTATATCTGAAAATATTGCTAACGCAGATTCTTTAGTAGGCCCAGATGGTGGACCATATCGCAGACAAAAAGTTTTCTTTGAAACATTAAAAAATGCCCAAGGTATGATGCAAGTAAAAGTAAGCAATGTTAAAAGCGATTATACAACACCACTTAAGAAGGATTTTGACCCATCTCACCCATTAGCTGACGAAAATGGTTTTGTGAGTTATCCTAATGTTAATACTTTTATAGAAAGTACAGATATGCGTGATGCGGCTAAAAGCTATGAAGCCAACATGAGTGCAATTGAATCTGCGAAAGAAATGATGGTTAGATCATTAGATTTAATTCGTTAAAAGGGAGAGTGAGAAATGGTTACAATTAATCCAGTTAATGTAGTTACAAGTACAGTAAACGTTGGTGGCTCAGATAAAAGCTCTGGCACAGGATTCGCTGATTTATTAAAAAATGCTATTCAAGGTACCGTTAATTCTCAAAGAGATGCAGAAAAATTGACTCTACAAGCAGCCGCAGGTGAAGATGTACCAATGCACGAAGTTATTCAAGCAGTAGGTAAAGCTGAAATGACACTTCAAACAATGCTTACCGTACGTGATAAAACAGTAGAGGCTTACCAAGAAATTCTTAGGATGCCTATATAATTTCTACTCAATACTAACAAAAATCCTCTCCCAGTTATGAGAGGATTTTTGTTAGTGATAGCAATTGACATAACCCAATAAACAAAGTATACAAAATGCATACCTTATCTTTTAACTTTTTCTACTTAACCACCATGAGGACTCACCCTAATGAAAACTATTATATTTGATTTTGGATCTGTAATTTTTAATATCGATTATAGTGCTCTATATAGTAAATACTTCCCTAGTAAAAAAGAATTTACGTACTTTCGCACCCAAATATTAACAGCAGAAATACGCTCATCATTCAACTACGGATTAGCTTTACCAAAACTAGAAGAACTGGCAAAAAAACATCCAGAATATCAAACAGAAATTATGGCAACATTTCATGAATATGAAAAAATTCTTGCTGGTGTTATACCAGGGATGGAAGAGCTGCTACAGGAACTTTCTGCTAGAGGAGTAGCTATTTATGGTCTTACCAACTGGTCTGCAGATAACTATGTAAAACTAGAACATAAATACCCAAATATTCTTGCTTATATGGATGGCATTACTGTTTCAGGTCAAGAAGGTATTAAAAAGCCTGATCCAAACTTTTTTAAAATACTTTTAGATAAGTACAATATTGATCCAGCAACCGCTGTATTTGTTGATGATAAATTAGCCAATGTAGAAACTGCTAACAGCTTAGGCATGGATGGTGTTGTTTTTACAAGTGCTGACAAACTTATCAGCCACCTAAATAGCAAATATGATTTAAGTATTTAACGACTATAAGAAGCCTCTGCATATATAATGCGGGGGCTTTTTTATTGGTTAAATATATTGACTCCTCCTTAAATATAATGGTATACAAATAATGCAGTTATATCTTAAACCTTTTCCAACCCAACCTTAGGAGTTATATCCTCATGTCTACAGACGTAAAAAAAATATTACATAGTGCCCATGATACGGTGCAAAATGTTTTACAATCTATCTTTAACCTATCTTCACCAGGAGAACAAAAAGCGGTTAAAGGATTAAAAATTATTGGCGGCTTAACTCTGCTAATTGTACTAATTCTCGGTGGTGGAAGTGCTCTTTTTGGGGTATTATCCATGGCTCTAATAATGCTTGTTTCATACAAAGTATGGAATATTTATTTTGATCCAATACGCGGAGAAAACAATTTAATATACTTACTACTAACCATACTGCTTTCTGCAGTAACCTATCTTGTAATGCTTAGCAGCAGCTTCATATTGGCAAATATAGTTACATCTGTGATGGCTGTATCGTTAGCACATGGTTTACGTTACTTTTTTATGTCAGATGATAACTTACAACGCCAGCAAGAATATTTAAAACAATATAGTGCCTATGTATCAGGTACATCTACTGTACAAAATTATGCAGGTGTTGTATGGAATACTTTAGTTTCCCTGAATGATGAAGAAAAGCAATCTGCTACATTCATGTCATCTATTATTGCTCTTGTTTTAATTGTATTTGGTATTATTTATATACCTTTAAACATGGTAACAGACAGCTTATATGCAATGGCTATGTTACAAGCTATAACTGCTTATGTTATTGCAACAGTGTTTATGTACCGTATTACATGGAAATATTATAACCAGCATAATAGAGATGATGAACCTGGAATGCGTTTTATGGCAACTATTTACCTACTTGTAAGTACATTCGTAATGATTATGGCATCTATTGAAACAGAAATGTTATTACCACAAGCAATTGGCTGGACATCACTAGCTTTAATTGTGCCTTATGGTGTAGGCGCTATTATTGCTGAGTTGAAGGATAAGTTTGATGATGCTATGTCTGAATTCAAGAAATCTCAACAGCAAAATGATGAAAAAATTGTAACATTAGATGAAGAAATAAAAAAACTGAGAGATGGCCTGCAAATATCTATCACTGAAAGCAAGAATTTAAGGATTAAGATTATTTCAATTATGCCAAAATGGATTTATAATATTAAATCTAACATTCACGGCCATGATGGACACGACTTAAATGAGCAAGAAGAAAACTATAATCCTAGAAATGCTTACATTACATATTTAAGCAAAAATAAAAACAAAGGCAAACCTTCTAAGGAAACCTTTGTAAAATGGTACAACGAAAATTATCCACTAATAGGTGGCGGTTCAATGGATTAACGAAATAAAAAAACTCCCAGTAATGGGAGTTTTTTTTTGTTTATAGAAGCAACTAAAAACCACCGTATCAAGTCACTTTGAGATCTCTGATATTTTAAATTGCTAACCAATCAAAAATTTAAACAATTCTGGAACGACACACAGCCTATAGCTGTATAAAATTAATTTTTGCGTTTTTAGGAGAGACATGTACAAATTACGTACATGAACGACGCTAAAACGTAAAAATTTTAGTTAGCTTGACGACGCAAGAAAGCAGGAATTTCTAAATCATCTAATTCAGCTTTAATAGTTTCTTCTTTACGTGCTGTAGCTCTTGGAGCAAAATCTTCCACATTACGTGCTTCAGGCTGTGGAGCATGTTCATGCACAGGAGCGCTTGCAACAGGAGTATTAGACATTACTTCTTCACGTGTTGGAACATTTACTAGTGGGCGAGTCATATCCATATCCACACCAGAACCTCTGCGTACACTACTGCCAGAACCACTTAAGCCTGTAGCAACAACACTTACACGAATTCCATCTTTAAGATCAGGATCAAATGCTGTACCAAATATAATATTTGCTTCAGGATCAACTTCTTCACGGATACGGTTAGCGGCTTCATCTACTTCGTAAAGTGTTAAATCATCTCCACCTGTAATGTTAATAAGAACACCTCTAGCACCAGCCATAGATACACCATCTAACAGTGGGCTAGAAATGGCCATTTCAGCAGCCATAATAGCTCTGCGTTCACCATCTGCTTGGCCTGTACCCATCATAGCTTGTCCCATTTCACTCATAACAGTTTTAATATCGTTAAAGTCTAGGTTAATAAAACCAGGTACAATCATTAAATCAGTCACTCCACGAACACCTTTGTAAAGTACTTCATCAGCAAGTTTAAATGCTTCTTGAAGGCTTGTGCGTTCAGTTGCAACACGGAATAAGTTTTGGTTAGGGATAACAATAACTGTATCCACAACTTTTTGAAGTTCTTCAATACCGCTTTCAGCTAATCGCATACGGCGAGAACCTTCAAAAGCAAATGGCTTAGTAACAACAGCAACAGTTAAAATACCAGCTTCCTTGGCGGCACGTGCAACAACAGGTGCAGCACCAGTACCAGTTCCACCACCCATACCAGCAGTAATAAATACCATGTGGGAACCACGGATAGCTTCGTTAATTTCATCATAAGATTCTTCTGCGGCAGCTGCACCAACTTCTGGGTTAGCACCTGCTCCTAAACCTTCAGTGATTTGAGCACCAAGGCGAATTTGTTTTTCTGCAACGTTAAGTTCTAAAGCTTGAATATCTGTATTTGCAGCAACAAAGTTTACTCCTCGTAAACCTGCTTCAATCATATTTCCTACTGCATTTCCACCTGCTCCACCAACCCCAATAACTGTGATGCGTGGCTGATGTGGATGATCTTCTACCATTGTGATATTCAGTGACATAAGTTTGTTCCCTTTAACTTACAGTTTTTATTTTTATAACAAGTAGTCTATTACAAAATTATAGGCTTGTCACCTATCATTTAACCATTTTGTAAACTTTCTTTAAAAAACTTTCCAACATGGTTAAAAATACTGGAAAACGAGCGTTTATTTTGTTGGGCTTGCACAGCAGTTTGACGAGCGCCATGAATAATTAAACCTGCAACACAAGAAAACTGAGGCGCGCCAGAAAGGTCTGTTAAACCATTAATCTCTGTTGGGCGAGCTAAACGTACGGATTTATCTAGAATAACTTCTGTAAGCTGTTTTAAACCACTCATCTGACTACCACCGCCTGTAAGCACAACACGACGACCAATAATTGATTCAAAACCTGATTGTTCAATCTTCTCACGTACCATTTCAAGCATTTCTTCACAACGAGGCTGAATAATACCAGCTAATGCACTACGTGATATTTGACTACTTGCAGTATCTTCATTTTCACCAACATGAGGAACATCAATTTGTTCATCACTTGGAACTAGTGATGCCATTGCTGAACCATATAGGTTTTTAACTCTTTCTGCGTGAGCAATAGGTGTGGATAAGCCGCGAGCAATATCTGAAGTAACATGCTGACCGCCTACAGGAACAACTGCTACGTGTAACAATGAACCTTCTGCATAAATAGCAATTTCACATGTACCGCCACCAATATCTACTAGGCAAACACCCAAATCTCTTTCATCTGGCACTAAACAAGAAAGAGCAGAAGCGTAAGGCTGTACAACTAAATCTTCAACTTCCAAATGGCAACGTTCTACGCAACGAACCATATTGCGAACAGCAGATGATGCTGCTGAAATAATATGTACTTCTGATTCTAAACGAGCACCTGTCATCCCACGTGGATCACGGATATCTGATTGATTATCTAATTGATATTTTGTTGCCTGAGCATGAATAATTTTACGATCACCCTCAATTTGCTTAGCACGAGCAACATCAATTACTTTAAAAATATCTGCATCTGTTATTTCATGATTATTTAATACCACTAAACCATCTGTTATGTGGCTACGTAAATGAACTCCGCCTAAACCAACATATACACTATCAATACTAACATCTGCCATTTCTTCGGCTTGTAGAACCGCTTCTCTAATAGCATTTTCAGTACGATCCATATCCACAATCATACCTTTTTTCATACCCGTTGAAGCATGTTGACCGTAGCCAATAACTCTTGGGTTATAGGCATGATCTAGTTCAGCAATAAAACAACTTACTTTGCTACTGCCAATATCTAATCCTGCTACAATGTTTGGTTTTACTGCCATTTTTTCTCTAATTTTCTATTTCATATCTCTTAATATGACACGGTCTGCTATACGTAAATCTATTGTGCCGTGTTTTTCTGCTAAAACCTTGCGTTCATCATTCAATGCCACAAGAATTTTTAGTGCTTGTTGAGGATCCTCTTCTGGTAACTGTACTTGCACACCAGATTTAAAACCTAAATCCCAACGACGCTCCCCTACATAGGCTGCTGCTGTTAACTCTTTCAACAGTTTTACCTCTTCTGATAATAGCATAAACAAATGCCCCGCGTGAATGGCAGCATTTTCTCCTGTAAGGGTGGGTAAACCATCAAAACGCGAGTCTGACAGGGTAATTCTATCCCCTTTTTTATTGATTACCCATACCTCATCACCTACTACAATTTTCGCAAGGGGGTGATGCTCATATATCTCAATCTTTAAAGTTGAAGGTAACTCCCGTGTAACAGTAGCTAATTTAACCCAAGGCAGGCTTTCAATACGTTTACGTATAGATGCCACATTCACACCAACAAGTGTATCACCTGTTTTCATATTAATTGCATCATACAAAGCGACTTCATCAGTATATTGTACTTGTACTAAAATATGCTCTAACTTGGCTTCAATGGCTTTTGCAATAAAACTTTCAGTATTATCAACTAGTTTCTCTTTGTTTTGATACGCAAAATATCCACCTGTAGTTACCATAACCAAGGCCAAGCATACAAATATCCATTTTCTACGTAAACGAGCAGGACGACGTAATTTTTTTATACCGCTTTTACTTGTTTTTGCCATTTAACATCCTCCATCATCCACATAATTAATAAATTAAAATTCATTCCTTTATAAGCAGCTTGTTCTGGAACTAAACTTGTAGAAGTTAAACCGGGCAATGTATTTGCTTCTAACAAAACCCTGCGTTTTGTTGCTGGATCATATCTAAAATCTACTCTAGATACACCTGTACAACCAAATGCATTAACTACTTTTACTGCATCATCCATTAAAGCTTTATATTCAGCATCATCTAAATTTGCAGGAATAATATGCTCTGAACCGCCATCTTTATATTTTGAATCATAATCATAAAAGCCTGCTTCATTTGCAATAATTTCTGTTACGGCTAACGGTGTATCTCCCAACATTCCTACTGTAAGCTCCATTCCAGGAATATATTCCTCTACCATAAAACTACCATAACCCTCTACATGTTTAAGAGCATCTTCCCATTGTTCTGGTGTAGTAACAATAGATACGCCTAAAGAAGACCCACCATTTACAGGTTTAACTACAACAGGCAAAGATAATCCTATACTTTCTATCATTTCTAACTTTGGTTTACTAAATTCTTTAAAAACAGCTTCATTAGCAACATCTAAACCGCTAAGTCTAGCTATTTTTTTAGAGCGTGATTTATCCATAACCAATGCAGAAGCCAACACACCACTACCGTTATAGGCTATTTTTAAAGAATCCAGTACAGCCTGAACGGTTCCGTCTTCTCCTGGTGATCCATGCAAGGCTAAAAATGCAAAATCAGGCTTTAAAAGCTTCAGCTTTATTATCCATTCGCCTGTAAGTTCAATTTTCTCATAATCAATAGATAATTCATCCATTGCCGCAATAACAGCATCAGCTGTAATATGAGAAACTTCGCTTTCATCTGATTCACCGCCATATAAAACAGCTACTTTATCTTTTAATCTCATTTATACAGCATCTCCTATAATTTTAACTTCTCTATGCATTGTTAAGCCTAGCTTTTCTTGAATTTGCTTTTCAACCTTTTCTGAAAGATTTTCCATATCTTTAGCTGTTGCTCCACCTAAGTTTACAAAAAAGTTACTATGTTTTTCTGAAACTTGAGCGTTACCTACTTGCATTCCTCTGCAACCAGCTTTATCTGTTATTTGCCATGCCTTTTGATCTTCTGTATTTTTAAACCAGCTACCAGAACTTGGTTTATTTAATGGTTGGCTAGTAGAACGATCTCTATTAATTTTTCTCATTCTATCTCTTATTTCATCCTTGTTGCCTTGCTCTAATTTAAAGGTAGCACTAACAAATATCCAGCCATTCGGTAATCCTGTTTTACGATATTCAAAACCAATTTCTTGTGGTGATAAAATTTTAATTTCGCCTGCATTTGTAATAACATTTACAGATATTAAATTATCTGCTGTCTGATAACCATAAGCTCCTGCGTTCATCGCTAAAGCACCTCCAACACTACCAGGGATCCCACATAAAAATTCTACACCTTTTAAACCTGCTTCACGAGCAGCACGAGAAACCTTCCCGCTTGAAGCCCCTGCTTGTGCTAGGATTTCATCATCACACACCTCTACGTTTGAAAGTTTGTTCAAACGTATTATTATACCTTTTACACCACCATCTCTTACTAGAATATTGCTACCTTCACCTAATATTGTGACAGGTATATCTTGTGGTTTATCTTTAATAAAGGTAGCTAAATCATCTATATTTTCAGGTTCAAAAAAGTACTCTGCATTGCCACCAATTTTAAGAGTTGTATAAGGTGCTAAGGATATATTTTTTTGACATTTATCTAAATAAGATTTCATTACTCATCCGTACTTTTACATAATGAATGTGCCCACTGGCTAATTGATCCCGCCCCTAAACAAATAACAGCATTCTGATCTCCACCCCAACCTTTTTGTGCTTCAATAACTCTTGCTTTTAAATCATCTTCATCTACTACGGTTAATACCGCTTTACCTGTAGATTTTATTGCTTCCGCCAAAGTTTCTGCACTTACTCCTTCGATAGGATCTTCACCTGCACTATATACAGGAGCAACAAGGATAGCATCTGCATATGCTACACTTTTAGCAAAACCAGACATTAAATCCTGTAACCTGCTATAGCGATGAGGTTGAACTACTGCCAGAATTTTCCCCTTAAATACTTTCTTTGCTGCCTGCAATGTTGCTGTGATTTCTACTGGATGATGACCATAATCATCAATAACAGTCATATTTTCTAAGGTTCCTAGCTTATTAAACCTTCTGCCGACACCTGCAAAATTTGCCAGTGCCATACGCATATCTTCTACTTTACCGCCAAGTTTTAAACAAACCAGAATAGCGGCTAAAGCATTTTGTACATTATGTTTACCAGGCATATTTAAAATAATACTATCATATTCTTCACCAAAAGCTTCTAAATCAAAGATTGTTGTATAGTTTTCTTGACGAATATTAACAGCACGTACATCTGCCATTTCAGAAAAACCATAGAAGAAGCTATTGCGTTCTTGTAAAGCAGCTAAACACCTAACATCGCCATCTTCTGCACTTAAGACAGCAAATCCATCATCAGGAACATGAGAAACAAATTCTTTATAACTAGAGCGAACTTTATCCATTCCGCCATAATGTTCCATATGTTCAGGATCCATACTAGTTACAACCGCAATTGTGGCATGTAACTTAGTAAATGAACCGTCAGATTCATCTGCTTCTGCTACCATCCATTCCTTACTCATTTTAGCGTTAGTACCAATAGATTCAATAACTCCTCCATTAATTACACCAGTATCTATACCGCAAGCATCCATTAATGAATATGTTAGCGCTGTAGTGGTAGTTTTACCGTGCGTACCGCTAATTGCTACACTTTTTTCTGTATAATCTTTAAGTATTTTAGCTAATATATCAGCACGATGAACTACGTCCATACTTCTATTACGTGCAGCATTTAATTCTACATTATCTTTGGGAATGGCTGTTGAAATAACTGCAACACCGTCTGCTGGTAAGTTTTTAGCATCATGGCCAATAAAAACTTTTATTCCTTTTGCTTGTAAACGTTTAACAGAGGCATTTTCAGATACATCTGAACCTTGCACCGTTTCACCATATTCATGTAAAATTTCAGCTAAGGCGCTCATACCAATTCCACCAATTCCTATAAAGTGAAATATCATGTAACTTGTTCCTCACCTTGTGTTTCTGCGAGTTGCATAACATCCATTTTAGAAAGTTTCAAGACTGCATTTGCCACATCTTTTGCTGCATCAGGCCTTGCTTCTAATTTCGCTTTTTTCTCCATATTGCTTACGATTTCAGGTTTATCTATTAACTCTTTGAGTTTATTAGAAAGATTTTCAGGTGTAAAATCATCCTCTTCCATCAAAATAGAAGCTTCTTTATCCGTTAGTACTTTAGCATTATATTTTTGATGGCCGTCAGCTAGTTTAAGTGGTACAAAAATAGCTGATCTGCCAAGTAGTGCACATTCACTAATAGTACCCGCTCCTGCTCTTGCAATCATTAGGTTACTTTGTACCATGCGTTCTGGTAAATCTGTAAAAAATGATGTTACATCATAAGATACTTTTAATCCTTCATAAATAGCTTTTACCCTATCAATATCTTCTGGACGAGCCTGTTGAACCATTTCAATTTTTTTACGATGTTTTACTGGAAGAAGTGCAATAGCAGCAGGCACAACATCTGATAAAATACGTGCTCCTTGGCTTCCACCAACAACTAGCAAATGAAATTTTTCATCATCTTTACGTTTTTTATTTTGTAAATTTATTATGTTTTTACGTACTGGATTACCAAATACTTGAGTATTTTTTTCTAACCTTGGAGGAAGTACTCCGGGCATAAGTTCAAATGCTAGGGCAATTTTATCTACTCTTCCTGCTAAAAGCTTATTTGCTCTTCCGGGTAAAACATTTTGTTCGTGGATCATGGTTGGTACACCAGAAATACGTCCTGCAAAAACAGATGCAACTGTTGCATAGCCACCAGTGCCAAACACAACAGAAGGACGTACCTTATGTACAATTTTCATAGCGGTAATAAATGCCCTGACAAGATTAACAATGGCCCACATTTTACGTACAGGATTTTTAACATTCCACGCAGAGGCTGGTAAAGTTTCAAGTATAAAACCTGCATCTGTTATAGCCTTTTCAAAAGCTGTTCCATTACCTACAAATACACAAGTAGCGCCTTGCTCACGCAGTTCTTCTGCCACGGCTAAAGCTGGAAAAATATGCCCACCAGAAGCACCTGCTGAAATCAGAATAGTTGGTCCATTTTGTGTCATTGTTATCCCCTACGTACCTTCTTTTTTATTTTGCCTTGCCCCTTACAAGTTAAAGCAAGTAATATCCCCATTGCCATACCCATTGTAACTGTTGAAGAGCCTCCGTAGCTTACAAAAGGTAATGTCATTCCTGTTGTTGGCATTAATTGTAAAACAACTGCAATGTTTATCAAAACCTGAAGTGCAAATAAAATAAGGACTCCGCTTCCAGCAAGAAAAATAAATTTATCTTGTTTATCTATTATTTGCATAAATCCTCTAAAAATAATAGCACCATATAAAATAAGTAATGCGAAACAACCTATTAAACCAAATTCTTCGCCAATAACTGCAAAAACAAAATCTGTATGTGCATCTGGTAAATGTTGTTTAATAATACCTTCTCCTGCACCTAAACCTTGCCAGCTACCAGACATCAACGCTTCCATAGCTCTATCTATTTGGTACGAATCACCGCTTTCAGGATCTAAAAATCTGGAAAGTCTTGAACGTACATGAGGTAAAATTGCGTAAGCTCCAACAGCACCACTCATGCCCAATGTAATAAGGCTAACAACCCAAATCATAGGCACTCCTGCCATAAAAACTTGCATACCCCATATTAATCCTAACACTCCAAACATACCGAAATCTGGCTGGGCTATAACGGCTACTTCCACTACCCCAATTAGAAATAATGATATAAAAAAGCGTTTTTGTTGATCCTTTTTCTTGGCAAATGCAAGCAATGTTGCGGTAAGAATAATTAAGCCAATTTTTATAAATTCTGTAGGTTGAATTTTAAAGCCAAATATTTGTATCCACCGACTTGCTCCTTTTACATCTACTCTCATAAAAATAGTAATAAATATTCCAGCAAGTGCCGTAAAAAACAAAATACTTCCCAAAATTTTAATTTGCCGCAAGGAAAGAGTTGAAGCACCAATCATAATACAAAATGCTAAACATAAGAATATCCATTGTTTACGCGCAAAATGAAATGCACCTACTCCATATTCACTAGCAACAGCACCAGATGATGTTGTTACAACAAAAGCACCAATAACCATTAAGCCTACAATTAAGCCAAATAGAGTATGATCTAAGCTCCACCACCAGCGAGAAATTGGGTTTTTATACAGTCTTGAGGATCGCACTTTATTTAAGCATCCTCTGATATATCTCTACATAAACTTGCAAATACATCTCCACGATGTTCATAGCTTGAAAACTGGTCAAAGGAGGCACATGCTGGTGATAGTAAAACTACAGGATCTTGACACATTTCCTGCTTTGCAGACACATATGCTTGCTTCACTGCTTCATCCATTGTCTCACACTTAAATACTGGTATATGAGCTTGAAGTTCATCATAAAATCTATCCATCGCATCACCAAATAAAAATACAGCACGTACATTTTTAAGGCTACTAATACAAGGTTTTACCCCTTCTTCCTTTGCAAGACCTCCTGCAAGCCAATATATATTGGAATAACTAGAAAGAGCGCAATTTGCAGCTGGAGCATTAGTTGCTTTAGAATCATTTACAAATAAAATATTGTTTTCCTTATGTACTATCTCTAAGCGATGAGGTAATCCTGTGAATTTTTCTAACCCTCTAATAAATGTATCTCTATCCATAAATTCTTTGGTTGCTAAGTATGCGCAGGCAATATTTTGCCAATTGTGTTCTCCGGGAAGGTTAGGAAAATCATGGAAGTTTAAAATGGTTTCGTAAAAACCTTCTTCATCAGCAATAGCGAGTAATCCTTCTGGAGTAATGATAACATTAGCGCCTTCTTCACCAAACATTACTGAATAAAGTTTTTGTTTATCTGAGGAAAGTTCCTTAGCTAGAGCCTTAGTTTCTTTATTATCAACACCCATAATACGAATAGCTTTTGCATCTTGTCTATCAAATATGTGTTTTTTAGCCTCTAAATAATTTTGCATAGAACCATGATGTTCCAAATGATCTGGAGTTAAATTTAAGAAAATTGATACATCAAAATATGCTTTTTCTATCATTTCTAACTGGTATGAAGAAAGTTCTAGTACATACACGCCTTTAGAACCTAATGATGGCAAAGAAAGAGCAGGAATACCAAAATTACCGCCAACTTCTACTGGAATACCCGCCTCTCTTATTACATGAGCTATTAATGCTGTTGTAGTAGATTTCCCATTTGTACCTGTTATACCAATAAAAGTAGCATTTCTTTCTTTTTCAAAAAATAGGTCAATATCTCCAATAATTGGGACATTTTCCTTTTCGGCACGTTTTACAGCGTATGATTCATAAGAAATTCCTGGGCTTTTCACCATTAAATCTATTTCTTCCCAGTTTAAAATTTCTGGGCCACAAATTTCTGTATTATTTATGCCTTGTAGTTCATCTGGCCAACTAGTTGTTTTATCATCCCACACATAAACCTGAGCACCGCTGCGTGTTAAAGAAAGAACAACGCTAACCCCTGTTCTACCTAAGCCATAAACAAATACTTTTTTGCCTTGTAAATTCATTATTTTTTACCTTAATTTCAGTGTTGCTAGGCCTACAAAAGCCAGCAGTATTGCTATAATCCAAAAACGTACAACAATTGTTGTTTCTGGCCAGCCCTGTTTTTCAAAATGATGGTGAAGTGGTGCCATTTTAAATACTCTTTTACCTGTAAGTTTAAATGAAGCAACTTGCACAATAACGCTAACAGTTTCTAGCACAAATAACCCTCCAATAATTGCAAATGCAAATTCTTGTTTAATTAAAACTGCTACTGTTCCAAGCAATGCTCCAATTGGTAATGCTCCCGTATCTCCCATAAAAATACGTGCTGGTGGTGCGTTAAACCATAAAAATCCTAATCCTGCTCCTGCCAGTGCTGAACATACTACTGCCATTTCACCTGCTCCTGGAATATAGGCAATATTTAAGTAAGCAGTAAAATCTACTCGACCAGAAATATAGGCAAGTAACGCCAAGCTTCCCGCTGTAATAACTACTGGTATAGAAACTAAGCCATCTAGACCATCTGTTAAATTAACAGCATTAGCTGACCCAACAATTACAAACATACCAAATAATAAAAATCCTATGACACCTAGATCAATAATAGCATCTTTGAAAAATGGCATATACACGGTTGTAGATTCACCTACTCCTTCAAAAATAGACATGAATGCATAAATAACTGCACAACTAACTCCGCCTTGAATAATTAGGCGTACTGGCCCCGGAACTCCGCCACGCCATGTACGGGTTAAACTACAGTAATCATCTAAAAATCCTATTGCAGCAAAACCAAGAAATACGGTAAGTAATAACCATACATAAGGGTTTAATAAATCACTCCATAGTAAAATACCAACCACTGTAGTAAGAACAATCATAACTCCGCCCATAGTTGGAGTGCCCACCTTTGTAGCTGAAGATTCTGCTGAATGAGCAACATGTTTTACTGTTTCTCCACCCTGTTGCCACACACGAAAAAAACGAATAAGAGAAGGCCCTATAAACAAACTTAAAATAAAGGCTGTAGCAAAAGCACCTGCTGCTCGCACAGTAATATATTGGAATATGTTTAATACACTCCACTGTTCAGCTAACGGATAAATAAAATTATAAAACATTCTTTTTCTTTTTTTCTATAGTAATTCTTTGGATAACTTGCCTGCAAAATCATGTATCCAAAAAATTCCGTTGGAACCTTTTAACAAAATAACATCCTCTTTTTTTAACAGACTAGTAATTTTTGTTATACCTAAATCTTGTACTGTTTCATAATGCCCCAAACGCATGCTTTCAGGCAACCTTTCATCTAAAAAAATCATATTTTCTCCAACAGTCACAACACCGTCTACGCCTGATAGGTACGAAAATAAATTTGCATGGTATTTAGATGAATCTTCACCTAGTTCTAACATATCACCTAAAATGGCTATTTTTCTGCCCTTGGATGGATAATTTTGCAGAGTTTCTAGAGCCATTTTCATAGAAAGTGGATTGGCATTATAGCTATCATCAATAAAAGTTATATCTTTTAGTTTATGAATTTTGCCTCTGCCAGCTAATGCTGAAACTTTATTCATGTTTTGTAAAAATTCTATTGGCATTTTTAAAGCATAAAGTACAGCAATAGTTGCCATAGCGTTTAAAATATGGTGTTCACCAATCATATCTAATATTAAGGAAACATCTCCATTTGGAGTATTAACTGTTAGTTTATTATCTATTTTTTCAATTAGGTGAATATCTGCAGTTTTTGTTAAGCCAAAAGTTAGTGTTTTAGCCGTTATTTTATTTTGCCACTTATTCTTCGTTTCTTCTGGTAAAATTAAAATACCATCATCACTTAAACCTTGTTGAATTGAAATTTTTTCATCAGCCAAAGCTTCTAAATTTTCAAAATTACCAATATGAGCATGAGCAATATTTGTAATCACTGCCACATTCGGTTTTGCTAGTTTTACCAATGGTGCAATTTCTCCAACATGGTTTGTACCTATTTCTATAACAGCTACATCACTATTTTTCGGCATACGAGCCAAAGTTAGCGGCACTCCCCAATGGTTATTATAGCTTTTTTCTGGCTTATGAGCTTCACATACAGTAGCAAGCATATGAGTTAAACTTGTTTTTCCGCTGCTACCTGTTACGGCAATACGTTTACCAGTGTGGTTTGTAATTCTATTTTTGGCTAAAGTTGTTAATGCTTCTAAAGTATCACTCACAATTAATTGTGGAATATTTGAATCCATTTTTTTAGAAACTAGGCAACAAGAAGCTCCTTTTTTCATTGCAGTATCTACAAAATCATGACCATCACGTTCTGCCTGCAAAGCAACAAACATGTCACCTTTTTGGATAGTTCTTGTATCAATATTTATACCCGTAACTGGTATATTTTCACCTTCAGTATTTAATGAAAGAGCTTTTTGTAATTCATGTAATGTCCAAAGCATTAAGCAACATCCTTTAATAAATTTCGTACCACTTCTCTATCATCAAACGGAATAACTTCTTTTCCTATTATCTGCCCGCTTTCATGACCTTTTCCTGCCACTAAAATTGTATCTTCTGGTTTAGCGTTACTAATTGCATAGCTAATTGCTTTTTCACGTTCAGCTACTTCTTGTGCTTTTGGACAACCGATTAATACATCTTTACGCACATTTTGTGCATTTTCTGTACGTGGATTATCATCTGTAACAATTGCAACATCTGCATATTCAGCAGCTATTTTACCCATTTGCGGACGTTTTGTTTTATCTCTATCTCCACCACAACCAAATACAACCCATAATTTACCTGTTACTTGAGGTTTCAGAGATTTAATTGCATTTTTTAATGCATCTGGTGTATGAGCATAATCCACAACTACAGTTGGTTGCTCTTTATTTAATGGAGAAATAATTTCCATACGACCCGGAACAGAAGTTATGTGTTCAATAACTGAACATACATTTTCAAAAGTTTCACCACTGGCAATTGCCATACCTACTGCTGTGGCTATATTTTCTACCTGAAATTCTCCTACTAATGATACAAAACACTTATGTTTTTCCAGTTGGTATAATAGTTCTATTTCCATACCATTATTTTGAATTTTTATAGGCTTAACCACAAGCTCTGCACTATGAGTACCATAGGTTATAATATTCATATTACTTAGTTTACACATAGTTAATAAAGGTAAACATTCTGGTTTGGTTATATGAATAACAGCGGTTCCGCCTTGAACTAAGAGCTCTGAAAATAAACGATATTTTGCCGTTGCATAATTTTCCATACTACCATGAAAGTCCAAATGGTCTTGAGTAAGATTAGTAAAAGCCGCAACATTAAAAGGAACACCATCAACTCTGTGTAAAGCAAGGCTATGGCTACTAACTTCAAGTGCAGTATGAGTTATTCCATTTGCAGATAATTCATTCAAATATTTATGCAAAACTAATGCTGTTGGTGATGTATAACCTGTATCTGCAATTTTTTTATTTTCTGCATAAATACCAAGAGTACCAAGTGCTGCTGTTTTATGCTTTAAAGCATTCATAATTTGTCTGTAAAACCATACAACTGAAGTTTTACCATTTGTACCTGTAACTCCAGCTATACATTTTGGCATCTTTGGATACTGATTTTTTGCCCATTTCACCAAACATAATGCAGGGTTTTCGGTATAACTAACACCATCCATTTTAATATTAGAAATAACCGCTTTTGCACCATTAGCCAGAGCATCAGATATAAATTTTTCACCATTTTGAGAAGTAATATTTTTATCAAATACAAAAACATCTCCCGCTTTTATATTGCGAGAGTCATCTGTTATATTCTGAATTTCAAAATCATTTTCAACTTTAGTTTGCTGAGGCAACAAGTCGGAAAATTTCATCTAGTTCTGCTCCACTTGGTGATTGTGTTTGAGGTTTGTTATACACTGGTTTGACTAGTTTTTTAACCTCTTTTTTCACTTTCTTAACTTTTTTTCCTGCTATGTGAGATTGCTCAGTTGGCAACAAACCAATTAAAGGAGCAGCCTTACGAACAAAACTAGCAAATACAGGCGCAGCAAGTGTTCCTCCACCGCTTTTACCATTAATTTGGCCTTCGTCCAATACAATAGAAACAAGCATTTTAGGACTATCTAAAGGTAACACCCCTATGAAAGAAGATATATTCTTATTACGTACATATTTACCTTTAATATTTTTTTCTGCTGTACCTGTTTTTCCACCAATATCGTATCCTGCAACTTTAGCATTACGAGCTGTTCCATTTTGTACAACATCTCGCATTAAATTACGCATGGCTTTAACTGTGTTAGTAGAAACTACTTGTTCACCTTCTTTAGTTGCTTCTCCTTTTACGAAATAAGGTGTTTTATAAAACCCATCTGATACTAAACTACCAGCAGCAGCTGCCATATGCATTGGTGTTACCGCAATACCGTGTCCGTAAGCCATTGTTAAGGTATAAATACGGCCAAGTCTATTTGGATACAAGCTTCTACCTTTTTCATTTATGGCTATATCCATAGGCTGAAGTAAGTTTAATTTATGGAAAAACTCTCTTTGTTCTTCTGGCTTAAACATATCTGCAATTCTTGCAGCACCAATATTAGATGAATAACGAAATACTTCCTGAGCACTTAACATTTTTTTCTTAGCATGAAAATCATGAATTTTAAACTTATCAATTTCCAGAGGTTTACGGCAATCTAACTTACTTAAAGGAGTAATTTTTCCTTCTTCTAACCCTTCAGCCAAGGTAAAAATTTTAAATGTAGAACCTAATTCATATAAACTATATGTTGCTCTATTCTGCCATGATTCAGGGCTTGAAGAACCATAATGATTTAAATCATAATCTGGCAAACTTACCATAGCTGTTACAGCGCCTGTTTGAGGATCCAGCACAATACCAGAAGCTCCTTTTGCGCCACTTTCATCTAGTTTAGATTGTAAACTTTCACGCAGCTGTGCCTGCAATCTTAAATCTAATGTTAAAGTAATATCTTCTCCACTTGCTAAACGATCGTCATAAGATTTTTCAATACCAGAAACACCAGATCCACTACCATTTATTCCACCAATCATATGAGACATCACATTACCTTGTGGATACATACGAACTTTTTCTTCTCTGAATGCTAACCCTGGTAAACCTAGGTTATTAACATTTTTAGCTTGAGTGGGTGTAAGTTTGCGTGCAATCCATGCAAAGCGAGCCTTACGGTTTAACGTTTTATGTAATTTTTCTTTATTAAGATATGGTAATACATTCCTAAGTTTAGTAACAATTTCATTAACATTCATTACACTTTTAGGATCAGCGTATAAAGATCTCACTTTAATTGTTGTTGCCAAAAGCTGACCATGAGTATCATAAATATTTCCACGTAAAGGTTCATGAAATGCCAACATTGTCGGTTTTTTTGTTGGTTCTTGTACAGGCATAACACCAACTAAAACCAAATTAATAGAAAGCCATACAAAAGCACCAAGTAAAATAGATGCAATAAAATATCCACGAGTTTTTAAACCGCCTACTCCGTTACCACGTGGTTGAGTAACCTTATTAACACAACGCTTTTTTTTAGGAGCTACTTTTTTACGTACTGGTTTACGTTTTTTTGCGGAAACTACTTGTATCATTCAGCCTCCTTAAAAAACATAAAAACATCCATCATTTCTGGTACAATTGGCTGTAAATTAAGTTTAGCTGAAAACTTTATTAATCTATCTGGGCGAATAAGATATGCATATTCAGCTTTTAGAACACGTATATTTTCCTGCAATACTTCTTTTTCTGATATTAATGATGTGCGTGTTTCAAGAAGTGTTTGTACATCTGTTTTAATCATCAGCATCATTACAAAAAGGAGTGCTACAAAACCAGTACTTAAAATAATTGCAGGAAGTTTCATTATACTTTCTCCAACACTCTTAATCTGGCAGATCTGGCACGTGGATTAATATGACGCTCATCTTCACTAGCTATAACAGCCTTTTTAAATACCATTTTAAATTCTGCAGGATCATCTTCTACAGGCATAACAGCGTATCCTGTTCTTTTTTTATTTTGCCCACTTTTTAACTGGAAAAAGCGTTTCACCATACGATCTTCTAATGAATGAAAGCTAACAACACACAATCTACCACCTGGTTTCAATAAATCTACAGATGCATCTAATGCTTTTTCTAATTCACCAAGTTCATCATTCACATAAATACGCAAAGCCTGAAAAACACGCATTGCAGGATGAGATTCTGCTGGTTTCATTTTAACAATTCTTGAAATAACACGTGCTAAATGTTCCGTTGTTAGAATTGGGTTCATTTGTCTTTCTCTGACAATTTCCTCTGCTACACGGCGAGACTTTCTCTCTTCACCAAATCTATAAAAAATACGTGCTAGTTCTTCTGCATTTTTCATAGCAATAACATCTGCCGCACTTTCACCTTTACCGCTCATACGCATATCTAGTGGGCCATCAAAACGGTAAGAAAAGCCACGTTGAGGTTGATCTATTTGATAAGATGAAACTCCAACATCTAACATAATACCATCTACAGAATCTATTCCTGCATCTTCTGCAATTTGTTTCATATTGGAAAAAGTATTCTCAGCAATAACAAATCTATCACCATATTCTGCGGTAAAATCTTCTGCACGCTTAATAGCAGCTGGGTCTCTATCAATCGCAATAACTTTAGTATTTGGAGTTTTTAAAACTTCTTCTGTATAACCGCCAGCACCAAATGTGCCGTCTATATATACTTTATTTGAGGTTGGCTTTAGGTATGAAATAACTTCATGTAACAGAACAGGAACGTGGCCATCGTCTGACATTAAAGGTCCCACCCTTCAGATAACTTCTCGATATCAGAACCATAGTGCTCAACATCTTCAGCTTGCTTAGCCTCATATGCTTCAGGGTTCCACATTGTAAAGTATTCGCCTTGGCCTGCAAACATTACTTTGCCAGATATCCCTGCTGCTTTTACAAAATTCTCAGGAAGAAGAACTCTACCCTCTCCATCAAAAGAAAGAGGGCGAGCTGCAGCAAGAATTGTACGTGCTAAACGCTGACGTTCCTTACTAAGCGGAGGAAGCTTTGTAATTTTTTCAGCGAATTTCACAAAATCATCGTATCCCCATGCGTACAAAAAACCTTCATCAGGTGACGCATATACAACCACTGTTTGACGAGAATGCTGAGCAATTTCAGCACGAAACGAGGCAGGGATGCTCACCCTGCCCTTTTTGTCTACCCCATTTGTGTAGGAAGAAAGAAACACATACTCTCCAGTTATATTTAGGTATCCAATTTTCAGCTGTGCTGTAAAAAAATGCCTTCAACCACATATTTTATACACCCACAACCACCCGTCTCATCTTTTGCCAGTTATTGCTTTTATTCAGTTACAAGGCTTTTTCGCTACTTTTTGCAAACAAACCTCATAATAGGGCACTATTTCGTAACCTTGGTTGTATTTGGGCTACATTGGTATTATGTGGGAGGCCATGGGATAAAGCAACACAAAAATGCAAAAAAGCTATATTTTCTGCATAAAAACGCTGTGGATAACTCTGTGAGTAAAATACAGGATAAATAAATCACACGTACTTACTAATATGTGCTTTTTATATCGCTATTTTGGTATTTTAGACACAAAAAAGCCACCCAATGTTGGGTGGACTTTTTTTATGCCAAATTACTGCTTTGGCGAAACTCGTTTAAATGGCTGCTTCTCCAATTTTTTCAAAGTTGGAGCCTCATCATTCTCAATCAAAAAATTAATAGCTTCCAAAACATATGGCTGATATTCTATAATATTAACACAATCAATAATACATACGTCATTTGCAGAGGTCTTCATACTTAGAAATGGCCTAAGAGTATCCCAGTCAGCTCCACCCATAGAATCACTGCGAAGTTCACATTTTCCTCCATAAACAATGTCGTTCCAGAACAACTGCGATTCAATTGGTAGATCATGTGAAAATTTACGCAGAAGATTAATAGTCTTTTGTAAAGAGAGGTCATCAAAGGTTTTACTAGTTTTTGCTAACTCTGCACGTAGATCATCAAATAAAGACTTATTGTCTTTCTCAATCCCTTTCATCATAAGCATTGTTGCTGGTGTTAATACACCGTTAATTACAAACTCATCCGTAACATTGCTATGGTAACGGCCACCTTTTAAATAAGCAGTAGTTACTGCGCTTTTGATTTCAATAACTTTACGGTTAAAATCAGCTTCCAGGTCTTCTATTATTGAGCTTTTCATTTTTTTCTCCAAGGCAATTAGCCTTTAGTTGGTTGTGATAGTTAAGAAAAAAGATATAAGTTTCTGACCACAGGTTTAGGTAGTGGTAGTTCCGCAAAAGTTCACGGCCTGAAGGCCAGATTTATATCTAGTAATGATATAGGGCATTAATTTATTATTTCAAGTGTTTACCATAAAAAAACCGCCTCACGAAGAGGCGGTTAAAATGTAACTTAACGTGTTACTCGATTGATTTACTGCTGACGGATATCAGAAAGTGCCATAAACGCACCGTCTTTGATATGTGACTGCATTTCAGGTGATAAAGTATTCCACCATGCTTTATTGTAAACTACAGATGCACTTACACTGTAACTATCAATATCACAAAAGAACGAACAATCTTGCATTGAAGGATAAGCTTCGTCTGCAATTTCAGAAGTTCTGTACAGTTGAGTACCGTTTAAATCATCAGAAAAGTCACTGTCATTAACCTTAACAATTTCTAGGTTATCAATACCCGCGGCATTACCAACTTTTGCAACAGAATCACTGTTTTTACTGCTTACTAATAACACAGCATCAACCTTACCACTTTTCAAGTAACGACCAACATCAGCCATTTTAACTGTTACAACAGCTGGGCCTTTGCCTCCATTACGAGAGTTAGCATAACCTGAATCAAGTTTACCAAAGTTTTTCCACATAATAGCAGCTCCACCAACAACACCAATTTTCATTCCACTTTCTTTGTGGAGATCCTTGACGCCATCAATATGACCACTTTTAGTTACCAAAACAGCATCTTCTTGATACACACCTTTTTCAAGGTAAGCAAGTCCGCCCATATTATTGATTAATGCTCCATCTTGCGTAACACCAATGTTACATTTACCAGATTTCACACATTCAACAATAGCAGCAGAGCCGCCTTCATGAGTAACAGCTTTCAGTTTAACATCATCCATAAAAATGCCATAAGTATCGGCGATTTTACGTCTGTAGTTACCTTCAGCGCTTGCAACACCAATACTAACTTCAAGTTGTTCAACAACAGGAGCAGCTTCAGGGGCTTCTTCAACAGAAACTTCTTCATATGTTTCTACTTCATAACCACCTTCTGGTGCAGTACCATCTTCATCCCATTCAGCGCCTTCATTATTGCTAATACGCTCCTGTTCAGTAGCACTTGGCTCATTACCAGGATTAAAATCACTTCCTGCAGATGAACGATAAGATTCACGTCTTTCTGGAGGTAGGCCATAATAAGCTTCACGAGCACTATAATAACGATAGCCACCGTAAGGTGAAGTACAACGAAGACCACCAAACAACGTTTGGTAACAACTATTATAGCTACCATAGCTAAGTAATGCAGCACCAACTAATAAAGATGGGCTAGCACCATACATAACACCAGGATAGCCACCAGAGTATCCAGAACCAAAGTTATTAACAGTAGTGTGATTTACACGAGTGTAAGAACTACTACCACTTTCACGAGCTTTATCTGCATTAGCCTGATTAGCACGACGTGTTTCCCAACCTTTTTTGGCTGAATCACTACGTTTTTTCTTAGCTGCATCGGCAGATGCAAGTTTAGCAGATTTCTGCTTAGCTTGTTTTTGCTTAGCAAGTTGCTGTGGAGTTAGCTTTTTATTAGCACTATTTTTCTTAGCCTGCTTCTTTTGGGCAAGAGTTTTTGCGTTTGACGAGCCACCTTTACTTTTAGCAAGTTTAGCTTTAGCCAATTGACGTTTTTTAACTGCTGCCGCCTTTTTAGCAGCATCTGCTTTACGTTTTTTAGCGGCTGCTAGTTGTTGCTTACGCTTTTGAGCACGTTTAGCTTTATCCTGCCTAGATTTTGCCAAGCTTTGGCTATTGTTACGTGATTTATTACCTCTGGTAATATTCCGAGATTTATTACGAGGCTTTTGGATACGGCGTTTAGGCGCAGAACGTCTGGGTCTACTTTTAACCTTAAGTAAACCATAACCTTGAACTTCATAAGCATTTTGGAAGCCACTGCCACCAGTTTTCATCATTCCAGCCTGTGCTGATGTTACTACAATCGTAGCAAAGCCACACACAATAGCCATTTTTCTCAGTAATTTTCTCATTAGTTCCTCCAGGGATTTTTTGAGAATAGAAAAAGGAGTAAATACTCCCAGTTAAGTAACCCATAAAAGGGTATTAAAAAAAACACAGAAAACACATTGATAAACAATGTAAAAAAGGTAAGTAAAAGATACACCTAATTTGTGTTACCATATTTGTATACATTATTAAGGGCAATTACAAGTGTAAAAACAAAAAAAACCTCCAAAAAGGAGATTTTTTTCACGTTTAGTGGCAATTTATAAGTTTTTTAAGCCTTCTTCAATTTCTTTTACCATTTGATTCCAATCATTTATGCTGATTGTGAACAAGGGGTTTGTTGCTGGAGCATGCTCAATACTGTCCATATGTACATGGTACACATCCTGTGATACCTGCTTTAAACACCATTTTGGTGTCATGTTAGGCAAATCACCCGTATTATTAGCACCAAAAACTTCACGAAGTATTCCATAAAAGTCCCCGTACATATTGCCATCTTGAAAGGCAAATTTCTCTCTACCATGAAGTAATGAAGGCATCATTCCATTTCTAATAAAAATAGCTACATTCTCTGCATGATGCTTAGTTTTTATTAGTGGGTGGCATTTATTAATCAAATTAGACATAGCACTTTTCAATAATGCAAATACCTTTTCCTCTTTAATAACCAAAGGCCCTAGCTTTTCAGCTAAATTAATTTCTGCAACAAGTAGCCAAACTGGCTTATATTCACGATAAAAATTCTGTAAAGTAACTTTTATTTTGAATAAATCATCCTCAGTTAAATTTTCTTTAACTTCTTCAGTCATAAAGAATTTCACTACTTTACGATAAGTTTCTTCGGATTGGCCAGCAGTAGATGACATTACAAAAACTTTATCTGCAATATCTGATGATAATGTCAAAAATGGTGACTCATAGTTTTTAGAATCGGCTCTCATATCTTCCAAAGGCCTATCAGTAATAACTAAATTTAACCCAGTTAAGCCGTGTTGATGTAGCAGTGTTACTAATGGATCATCGCTTGGTGTTGGCATATTCACTATTTGACGATTATATAAATCATAGACCTGCCCTGGTAAAATACTTCCAACATGCTTACCATGAACATCTTTAATATTGAGGTAGGCACCAACACGTTTATATTTTTTACCAGAAGTTATAATTTCGGCAGTATCACTCCCTAAATTACGATTATCGTTTTTCCATACCAAAGGATGCACTTCATTGTATTCAGCGATACTAATTGTTTTACCATCACTATTAAACCTTACAAAAGAATGGCACTGTCCTGTTCTACCTTTTTGGTGATATATAACTAACTTACCACTATTTTTACCCCAAGTGAGGCCATACGGATTGGCAATGCACTGCACGCCGCTTATGTTTTTTGAGTTTGTCATTAGTTTCTCCTGAATGTTGAGATACCCTACATTGATGTGTTGGCGTGTTGTACACACGATAATCCAACTCTAGTAGGAATGACGTTTAAGAAATGAAGTTACCCAAGAATTAGGGGCTTCGTGAAAACCTTACATGTAATGGAAGCGTACAAACTTCCGTAAGGTACATATTACTTTTAACTTAAGTAGAAAAACGTTACTACAGATAAAAGCATGTCAGTATATACATTATATATACTATAAAGTCAAATGTTACGCATGTATTTTATAATTATTATTTATAATATCAGTCACTTATATATATGTGTAAATATTAAGGGTTTATTGAAATAAATAATTGTTGGTAAATCACATAAGAATACATAATTTTTCAACTATGGGGTGTATAGGAATACTATTTTGAAAAGTAGCGCACAAAATACAAAGTTTCTAGCTATCGTACTATTACTAGTAGTACTTGCAATAGGAGCTGTTTACTTCATAGAAATGAGAGCACAATCTGAATTTAATACAATAAAACATCATTACCAAAATGAATCTAGTATCGACAGCAAATTAATTGTTAAAAATATAGAGCAAGCATTTCAAGAAATATACCAAGATATCAGAACTATCAGTTACCTACCAAGTGTAAGAAATATTAACAAACAAAATCAACACTTAAATCCTGATGCTATAGAAGTTATCCAACAAATATATAATAACCTTGCAAGTAATGTTGCAGTATCTGAAGTTTATATTAATTCTATTGATTTCAACCCTGATAAAATAAATCCATATACCCGCAAACCAGAAGAACCAATAGTTATGTTTGATGAAATCATTGTAGGACGCTCTGCTGATACTAACAAAGAACATACAGCAATTCATCCAGAACAAGAAATAACTGAAGAAATTGAAATTTATGAATATCGTGAAATACGTAAGCAATTAGATATATTCGTATCTCAACATCCAAATATAAATACTTTTACAGAATTCATGTCACCAGCACTAAGTAGCAATGAAGTAATCACATGTGACAATTCTCACTATTCACATCATACCAAAAATGATGATGACAGAAGTGGTATAATATATTCTGTACCATTTTACGGATTTGATGGAAAATTAAAGGGCTCTATTTCTGCTATTATATTAACACATGCAATCAGAGACTTACTTCCAGAACAAAATTCTGCTATTTCCAATAGTGTTTATAATTACACTGCAATATCTAAAAATAGTAATCAGATACAAGAATCACAAAAGTGGGTGTCGTTGGGAAGTAAAGATCCCAGCCTCTATTTCTCTGAAGTATTACCTATTGCTAGCAATGATTTAAATAGTACATGGAAACTATGGGTAGGACACCCAAATAGTGAACTTAATAATCGCAGAGATATTAAAGCTATTACACAGTTTAGAATTATATCTCATATATCTGTAGCTATTTTATTAATGTTCAGTATTCAACTTATTCAATTATTCAGACAAAATTATCTATTGCAGGCTAAAGCCCTAGAAGAAGCTGAAGAAGTAAATAAAATGAAATCAGAATTTTTAGCAAGTATGACCCACGAGTTACGCACTCCTATGCATGCTATTTTAAATTATGCAAAACTTGGCATAGGCAAAATATCAATTATAGAACAAGAAGGTGTACGTGATAAATTAGATAAATACCTGAATAATATCTCATTAAGCGGAGATAGGCTTTTACGCTTGATTAACAACTTATTAGATTTATCAAAGCTGAATGCAGGAATGATGGTCATAGCACCAAAGAATAATGATTTATACGATATAAGCAAGCAATCTGCTAATGAGTTAGACATATTATTACAGGATAAAAACCTAACAATAAATATAACAAAAGAAACTGATAAAACTACTGGTAACTTCGACAAGGAAAAAATTCAACAAGTTATTATAAATCTGCTATCTAATGCAATTAAGTTCTCACCAAAAGATAGTAGTATCGATATTTCTATTGAAAAACAAACGGATAGTCTTATTTTTAATATTAAAGATGAAGGAATTGGTATTCCTGAGAATGAACTAAAATTAGTTTTTGATGAATTTCTACAAAGTAGTAAAACAAAATCAAATGACGGTGGCACAGGTTTAGGGTTATCTATTTGTAAAAAAATTATTACTGCACATGAGGGAAATATAACCGCTAATAATAACCCAAATAGCGGAGCAACATTCAGTTTTACAATACCTACGGGATAAAAATTAGTTAAGGAATTTATTTAAAGAATGGTGCCGGCAGTAAGATTTGAACTCACGACCTACTGATTACAAATCAGTTGCTCTACCAACTGAGCTATGCCGGCACTCACACTTGAAGCATCTTATGTATTTTTCAATTTTACGCAAGCCTTAATTTCAATATTTCACAAAAAATATAAAACTTTTACAAAATTAAGTGTTTTAAGTTGACATAAATGACGAAAAAGGACATCTTGTACTCGCTTTTGATAAGCACTCAAAATGGACAGTTGGCCGAGCGGCTGAAGGCGCCACCCTGCTAAGGTGGTAAGGGGGTAACCTCTTCGTGGGTTCGAATCCCACACTGTCCGCCATTTTTCTTATTTACCACGTCCAACACAATCCAATTTACATAGCCATTTCCTTGGGTTATACTGGCTTTATTGTCCTATATAGTTTTTTACTATTTTATGGTATCCACACATTGTGGGGGCATCATTGGGGGCATTTTAAAACAACTAAAAAAGGGATACCCCCAAAATGAAGCTAAATGACAAAGTATGTAAGAACACAAAAGGCAAAGAAAAGCCTTATAGATTAGCAGACGGTGAAGGTATGTATCTTGAGGTTAGACCTAATGGTAGCAGGCTTTGGAGATTAAAATACCGTATAAATGGTAAAGAAAAACGCCTATCTTTTGGAGTATATCCAGTTGTTAGCCTAGCAGAAGCCCGAGATAAAAGAATAGATGCAAAGAAACTATTAGCTAATGGAGTAGATCCTTCTGCATTTAAAAAAGAAGTAGAACGTAAAGAACAGATAAATAATAACAATACTTTTGAAGTTGTTGCTCGTGATTGGTGGGAAATGAAGAAGTCTGGTTGGACTGAAAGTCATGCAGGCTATACTATAAGAAGACTAGAACACAATATATTCCCTGAAATTGGTCACTTACCTATTAATGACATTGAACCGCCTGCCCTACTCGATGCTTTAAAGAAAACTCAAGAACGTGGAGCAAATGAAGTAGCTTTCCGTTGTAAATCAATATGTGGTCAAATATTCCGCTACGCAATAGTAAAAGGTATGGGAACAAGAGATCCTTCACAGGATTTACAAGAAGCTCTTTCACCATACAAGAAAAAGCATTATCACGCCTTAGAGCCAAAAGACATTCCTGAATTTATACAAACATTAGAGAGAAATGATGCTCGTTTATTTCCTCATACAAAATTAGCAGTAGAGCTAATGATGCTTACTTTTGTTCGTACAAGTGAACTTATCAAGTCAACATGGGATGAATTTGATATAGATAGAAAAGTATGGGAAATACCAGCAGAACGAATGAAAATGAACCGCCCCCATATAGTTCCACTTTCCACCCGTACTATAGAAATATTAAAGGAATTAAAAAACTTATCATGTAGCGGTAACAACTATCTATTTCCAAGCAAAACTAATGCACATAAACACATGAGCAATAACACAATACTTCAAGCTATTGGAAGACTAGGTTACAAAGGCAGAATGACTGGCCACGGTTTCAGAGCATTAGCAATGACAACAATCATGCAAGAACTAGGCTACAGATACGAAATACCAGACCTACAACTAGCCCACGCTAAAAAAGCAGGTGTAGTAGCCGCTTATGACCGTACATCATTCATAAAAGAACGTACAAAGATGATGCAAGAATGGGATGATTATCTAGCAGAGGCAAAAGTAAGTGGAAAAGTTATTAAGGCAAACTTTAGCTAAAACCCGTAAATTATGCCTTATATAATGCCATGTTTATAACATTGCATTATATAATAAGAGCCCCATAGGATGAATTAAAAATGAGTGGTAAAAAATAATTACCCAAGGTCTAAAGCTCTAACAACCGAATTGTGCAACATCATATTTTCAGTAAATATAAGCTTATCATCACCTCTGTATGACCATCTAAGATGTAGGTACCTTCCCATTTTATATTTATTACCAACTAGTCCAATTCTAAACATATCACTCAAAATACCATCTAGAGTTTTCGTTGCAAGTAGATTACTTAAAGTACCATCATGACATGCTTTACGTTCAGCAAGTTCCTTTAACTCATGTAGTACAAAATATTGTTTAAATCCTGACAATAATTTTTTAATGGAGGATATTTCTTGTGCTGTATAAGACGCCGCTAATTCCTCTCTTATTTCATCCCATATTAATTCAGAATATTGTGATAAACCTTTCTTTAATACACTTACACTATAATTCTCACTATCAGGAGACTTTTCAGCAGCACACTTTAATAATCTAACAACGTCTCGAGGTCGATAAAAAGTATAATTAGTAAAATACTTTAAAGAATGACCTACATCAGCCCTATTATCAGGGAAATATTTTATTAATGCTTCATTAACTTTATCAGCATCATCAGAAAATTCATTATACTCATCTGGTGATATTTTCTTCAACATCAATCTAAACAATGGATGAACATCTGTATTATCTGTAGTTGAATGCCAGTCTAGGTATAGCCCCTGATCTTCTACTGGCTTCATTAATTCATAACCTATACTTGCTGATGCTTTTAATACTTCACTTCTTATGGCACATATAGTTTTTATATTTAATATCCCAGCTTCTGCAAGCTCCCTATTCAAATTCTCAGTAGTTAAAACAAGATCTCCAATAAGCCTAATATCCCTCTTATACTGATCTTCTGTTTTTTTACATAACTCCAACTCATCTATAAATATAGTTATATCCTTATTAAGTGATTCCTTTGCCTGAATCAAATACTGAAGAGCTTTCTTAGCTAAAGTAGAAACTTCCACATCAACTGGTTGTTTAGTATCTTTTGTTTCTATAGAGAATTGAACAGCAGCTAACTTTGCATCAACTTTCATTTTTCCACCTCTAATCCTATCAAAAAGGCTATCTGTATTGTTTCCATCAATTTCCATCATATATTTACAAAATTCTGAAAGAGAAATATCAGCATTAACTTCATTTTTTAATATTACCTTGTAAATTCTTTCTAGAATAAACCATTTCCAATATGATCTATAATCGGTATCCACTCCTAGAAATGCCTTACTTTCAGGATGAAACTCTATTTGGGTAACACCAGCACGATTGGCCTCTATTTTATCTTGTTCAGTTATTTCGCTTCTAAATAAGATAAAATCTGTCAACCCACCCTTCTTTTCTTCTTGTTTTTTCAAATATCTAAGAAAAGCTGTTTTCCCAGACCCTTTAGAACCTATTACAAAACACTTAATACCTTTTTCAAACTCATCTAGCTTAAAATTTTTATTAATAAAAAAAGATCTCTCAAAATAATCATCACCAGTTCTTAGGTCATGCAACACCTCATTTTTTGCATCAACGTCACCAACTCTAATATCTGAAATAGATTTCACTACTCTCTCCTTTTTTATATTTATGTATGCAATGTAGTATTATTACATAATTATGTCAATTTATATACCATTGCCATACCCAATAAAATCCTCTACAATCAAACACATGAGTGGGTTAAACCATTCTGGGGCTTCAAATCCCCTTCATAGATGGCAAACACCGTCATTATGGTGTTTTTTTATACTCTTGATTATGGAGTATAAATTAATGATATTTCTATAATATCAGCCAGAATACGGTGTTCTGTCCAAGGCTTGCCTAAAAGCACCGTGCCATTTCTATGAATGGTTTCTAACTTCTGGCTGATTTTTTATTTTCTAAATCAGTCTTTGTTTAAAATTAAAACGAAGGAAGTTTATCTATGAAAAAATTTATCTTAATAATACCAACTGTAATTCTTATGGGTTGTTCACAAGATGGGTATGTAAAACAACAGGCGGAACTGTATCAAGTTTCTATGACTCAGTATCAAGATTATAACTGTAATCAGGTAAGAGCTGAAATGAGAAGGTTATCAAACTTAATTGAGCAACAAACTATTGCAATGAAACCTGCACCAAAAGAAGCTAACAATCAGTATTTAGAAACTGCTTTAAGTGCTTTTGCTATTTCTAGAGGTGCGGATTATTCTAATAATAATGATAACCAAGAAGAGTCAGCAGTATTACAGAGATTGAAAAGCCAATACAACGCTTTAGATCAGCTAGCTATTCAAAAAGATTGCATAAGTTAAAATAAAAAGGGCTTAGTCTCTACGTTTTGCCCTAAAAACGTAGAGACTAATTTTGTACTGAAAGCTTTAAAACAAGCTCTCTGATATCTTCTACACGCCAAGCAGTAATACGTTCACTAAGTTTTATCCCTTTTGGGAATCTTCCAGTTTTAATTCCTGCCCACCAAGTAGATTTACTTACGGGAATAATTTTTAAAACTTCTTTAAGTCTTAAGTACCCCGTTTCAGGTAGTTTATTTTCATACATTACATTCTCCTTTTTCTTGCTCTTATAGATATATAATGAAGCACAATCACCTAATAAATCAACAGTTTTTCTACCACTTTTGGGCGTTCCTTTAAAGGATTCTTTAAAGGATTTTTTTTATTAAAAAATGTTTTAATTGAGCAAATTTGAACCAATTTTCGTTTAAAAAGAATTTTTAAAAGTATTTAAAGGGGTCTTTTAAACAAAATCAAATTCACTTTCAGGAGGCTTTAAACCTTATTACCAATATTCAGCATTATTAAATGCTTCTACACAATATGAGCTACCAGTAATTGGTTTAATTTTATCATTAACCAATGATTGAGCTATCCATCCTTCTGGGTATGTTAATTTAAATGGGGCTTTTACTATTTCTTCAGCAACAGGACTAAACCCAACTTTAGAATAGTATTTAGGGTCACCATAAGTAAACACTAGCTCTACTCCATTTTCTTTTAAAGTATTAAGACCAAACTTAATCAACTTTTGACCTATTCCTTTTCCTTGATGGCTTGTATGTATTGCTACTGGAGATAAAAGAAAAGTATTTACTTCACTACTTTCAAACGTCATCTTAGAAAAAAAGATACTACCGACTATTTGCTCATTCTCAGTAGCTATAAAACCATAAAGATCATTGCTATCAGTAATAGTCATTAAATCATAAGCTATATTACCTACCACCAAACCCTCTGATTCACCTTCTGAATCTGAAAATGTTTTAGTGACTAGCTGTTTAATTTCTTCAATATTTTTTGAATTATACGTTGAAAGTTTCATTTATTTTCCTTTATATAAATAATATATTCCAAATTTAATTTTAAAAAATTCAAATTATTCAGAATCTAGCCGTTGAATTCTGGTGCTACAAGGGCATTATAACACTGTATTGGACTTCTTTGGACGTTAAAATATCTTATTGGACCATATAAAAGAAGGGTAGATTGTATTGAGTGTTAAAAAACAAACCTTACAACTACCCCAAAAATTGAACTTTTGAATTATTTAAATATTTTATTAAAATAAACTATCTACAACATCCACACCAAATTCTGCAACTGCTTCTTTTGCCCTATTATTAGTTTTCTGGCCAAAAACTCCATCTGTTTTCAGCTCAGCTCTTGGATATTGTGGATGCTCAAGTGTATTAAACGAACCACCTTTATCCCAATTAGGATCCATTATATTCTTAACTGGAGAAATACCCGTATCCTCCCAAGAAAGTTTATTCAATTTACTTTGGAAATCACGAACTGCTGGCCCTTCACCTATTTCATCAACGGAACTGGCAACTCTTTCACGAATATTTAAAACTGTTGGCTCAATATCATTACCAAAAACATCTTTTATTGGTTGCGGTTCTTTAGGTAGCATTCCAACTTCTTCAACTGTATGAGAACTTTTGCTCTTACCTGGATATTGGAACTTGAAAGAATCTTCTACTTGTTTTTGTACTGGATTAAATAATGGGTCTGCTCTATCGCTATATGCTGAACTTGTCATCAAGTCATCACGTTCTTGTTCTGTTATATCGCTTGGTTCTTTCATTACTGAATCGTGAACAGCATCTGTTACTTTTGCGATTTTATCTAAAAAACCTAAACCTACACTACCAAGTTTTCCTGCAAAATCACCAATTTTACTGCCTATTCCATCTATAGATGTTGATTTATCATTAGTAGTTTCTTCTGGTGTTTGAGTTGGTTTTTCTGTGGTTGTTTCTTTATTTTCTACAGACTTTCTATCTGGAGAAGTAGAAGAGATTTTTCCATCTTTAATTTTTACTGATCGTGACTCAGGTGGAGTTGACGAAAACTTACCTTTATTTTCTTTTATAGGATATTTTTGAGGGGTAATATATTGTGGCTCTGGTGGAAGCAAATCTTTTTGAGGATCCATTTTCATAATATTAACACGGTCAGTTTTCTGATTCTTAAGTACAGACGATTCAAGTACATCTCTAGTTAAACTTAAAGCTTTGTCTTTTGGATGGAAACTTATTTTATCTTGCATGACCTGTTCAAGAACAACCCCTCCTACACTAGGTGTACCAGTAGCCTTTGTTACTTCTTTTCTATAATCTGTTTTTTTGTCCTCTAAAACTTTTCGTTGTTTATTAAACTCAGTTCTGGACATATTACCTTTTTTAGACTCAAGGGATTTTTGACTCTCAATAATATTTTGTCTAAGTCCTATAAGGGATCCTACAATATTATGGTCAGCAAACTGTATTGGATGCCCTTTTGGAAAATCTTTGGCAAACTGATCAATACCTCTACCAATAATATCTTTTCTTCGTTTCATAAGAAAACTCCTTTTAAATTAAACTTTAGATTGTTATCATATGCGAGGTATTAATTAATTCACAAATAACAGATACAGGAATAATCTTAATGAAAAATAAAATAATATTTTTGCTAACTGGGCTAATATTAGGAATAGTTATAGGTATGTCATCATCTCAAATAACGTATAAAACTGTTTCCTTAGCTGATTATATTATGGCTCATGTTGGTTGCGAAAAAGCACAAAAGAACTTAGCATCAATATTTTCTATTCGTGCAATTGGTTCAAATGATCCAGAAATTAAAAAACTTGCTGAATATTGGGAAAAACGCTCTACAAAATACGATTATGATACTAACATGCAAGAAGAAGGTGTTATGCGTGGTTTAGAGGTTATTGATGAAAAATAATATTTTTTCATTTATAGGCATATTTATTATAGGTATATGTTTAGGATTAATTTTTACACAAATACAATATAAAAAGATACCTATAACAAACTACATACTAGCCCATCTTGGATCACAGAAAAAACAAGAAGAATTAAATATACTATTTCTTCTTTATACTGCACAAGGAATTGACGGTGCTTTAGAAGATGCTGAATACTGGGAAATGCGTTCTAAACGATAGAGGTATACTCTTATTAACCTCATCACTTATTACCATTTAGTATTTTTCTAATTTGTTCTTTTCTTTCTTCAGAACACTTATTCTCATTTAGTTCGTCGCCTACATAACTCATTGTGACACCATGAACTAACCCGAAGTAAGCCATTTGACTTTCTGTAAACAGTTTTGTTGCACGTAACCCCTGCATGGATAACAAATAATTATTTTGCCAGTCTAAACCACACCACTCAGCTGTTACTGATAATGCCCCAACATCTACCATTATAGAAACTGTCTCAAAATTCACAATAGGTTTAGCAAGTTGAGCTGGCGTTTCCTTTTCTATAATTTCTCCTGTTGATAGCTTTGCACCAACAAACTTTTTTCTTGCAGTACGTGCAATATGAATTACAGTATCCCAAGAAAAATTATAAAGTATAAGATAGCTTGTATCTTTATAAACTTTATCTTCAGCCAAACTTACTGTTGGGGTAAAGCATATAATACCAAGTAAAAATAATAATTTTTTCATATCATCAAGATACTTGAGTGCTACAATAAATGCAACAAAACATAATTAATCAAAAACTGTAAATTATAAGCTTAAGTGGTAGTAAAAATTACATTTGGGGGCATTATTGGGGGCATCCACATAGTTACTACTGGGTGTTTCCTATATAAATCATAGCACTACCTACTCAATATGAATCCCGCACTGCTTATAAAACATCTAATTTATTGACATAACACAACATTTCCACAACAATGGTCAGCATATTAAATAATTACTTCTCAGCTATATATATATTATAAAATAACTGAGGCATCCCTTTTTTTTCTTAATTTTTTATTTCTTAATTCTACAAACTTAAGAGGTTCTCTTATGTGGAAACCTAGATTTATAGATATAGATCATATTCCTAAATGTGGTTTAAAATCTTTACCAAATACTTTAGCGGCATTTATCTGGTTTTTTATTCGTCAGGTAAAATGGCCCTTAATACTATTTTTAGTATTAGAATCTATTACTGTTGGTTTAAATAATATAACACCATTTTTTATCCGAGAGTTCACCAACATATTAACTACGATGGAAAGCCCAGACCAATTATGGCAAGTGGCATTACCAACTGTTCTATGGTTTCTATTCTTGGTGTATTTTATGCGAAATGTTATGGGTAGATTAAACTTCTACTTAATGAATGCATGCTTTTTAGGCTATTTCCGAGAAATGGTAAGATACCAACTTGGGATATACCTAAGAGGACACAGTCTAGAATATTTCAACAATGATTTTGCAGGCAGATTAGCCAGTAAAGTAGCAGAGGTAGCGCGAGCTATTAATATACTGACTGTACAATTTGTACGTGCAGCATGGTCATTATTTATTGCTCTTATAACATCTGCAATTTTGCTCGCTTCAGCTCATTGGATTTTTATAGCAATTTTTGCGGTATGGATTGTATTTTATATTTTCTTTTTAATATATTTTGTACCAAGAATAAGACCATTAGCCAAAAATGTGGCAAATGCTAGCAGTAAAACTCAAGGCAGATTAGTGGATAGTGTCACTAATATTTTACTTGTGAAGTTATTTTCACGTAAAGAATATGAGGATAGCTATCAACTTGATGCAAGCTTAGAAGCCGCAGATACATCATATAAGAAGGATGTTCTTCAATCTTGGATGTGGGTCACGCTATCTGTTTTAATATTTTTACTTGGTGTACCTACAACTCTTGTTGCATTCAAAGGCGTAGCCGAAGGATGGCTAACTATTGGCGATGCAATGCTTGCATTTACTGTTATACCGAATGTTGTTGCAACATCTTGGTGGGTTTCTGATGTTATGGCCATGATGTTTGATCAATTTGGCGTAATTGAAGATGGTATGAATACTATTGCTAAGCCATACTCACTGGTTGATAAGCCTAACGCAGGCACTTTAAATGTACCCAAAGGTGGTATTAAATTTAAAAATGTCGGTTTTCATTATGGCAAAGGAAGCGGAATTATTGATAAACTCAGCATCAAAATAAAACCTGGTGAAAAAGTTGGTATTGTTGGTAGAAGCGGTGCAGGTAAAAGTACTCTAGTTAATTTACTTCTACGTTTTTATGATGTAGAAAGTGGTAAAATAGTAATTGATGACCAGAATATTGCAGATTATACGCAAGATTCTTTACGTCAGCACATTGCCATGGTTACCCAAGATACAAGCTTACTTCACAGATCTATCATAGAAAATATACGTTACGCAAAACCAGATGCGACAATGGATGAAATCATAGCCGCTACTAAAAAAGCTCATGCCCATGCTTTTATTCCTGATCTAACCGATAAAAATGGTAAAACAGGCTATGAAGCATTAGTTGGAGAACGTGGTGTGAAATTATCTGGAGGACAAAGACAACGTATCGCAATTGCCAGAGTTATTTTGAAAAATGCCCCTATTCTAATATTAGACGAAGCCACAAGTGCTTTAGATAGTGAAGTTGAAGAGGCAATTCAGGAAAATCTGAATGTACTCATGGAAGATAAAACTGTTATTGCTATTGCTCATCGTTTATCTACTCTTGCTATTATGGATAGAATTGTAGTTATGGATAAGGGTGATATCATTGAAGATGGTACTCATGATGAACTTATAGCTAAAGGTGGTTTATATGCTGACCTTTGGCATAGGCAATCAGGTGGTTTTTTAGCCGAAGAAGATTAACGTTAATTTTAAGAGCTCTTGCATTAGAGCTCTTTTTTTATTATATTTCATATACTAGAGTATTATTATCAACTATTAATTAAAAATAATGTAACCTTTTTAATTAATGAACGAAAATATGGCCAGAGACGAAAAATAACCCCTTAAAGGAATATAAAATTTATGAAAAAATCAAACTTACTTAAAGCATCAGCAGCTAGCGTTTTAGCTCTTGCAGCAACTGCAACTTCTACAGAAGCTCATGCGGCTAAAGGTGATATGGAAAAATGTTACGGTGTTGTTAAATCTGGTATGAACGATTGTGGTTCAAATGGTCACAGCTGTGCATCTGCTGGTCGTCATGAATGTGCAGCAGAAAAACACGGTTGTGCTGGTATGGCTAAACACGATAAAGACTTAAGCGAGTGGGTATATCTACCAAAAGGTACCTGTGATAAACTTGCTGGTTCTTCTTTAACTAAGAACTCTGGTAAAAATAAAACTATGAAAAATATGTAATGACCATGACTACACAACCAATACCTATATCAAACAAAAATATCTCTGGTGTAGGTGTTGGTTTGCGTCAACCTCATTTCAAGGAAATCCTTCAGAATAAACCTAATATACCTTGGTTTGAAGCTCATACAGAAAACTATTTTCACCCAAGTAGCCCATCTTCATTATATCTAGATAAAATTGCTGAGATATATCCTATTAGTTTGCATAGCATAGGACTATCATTAGGTAGCAGTGAAGGAGTAGATAAAAAGCATCTTCAAAAAATAAAAGAAACTATTGCACGCTATAATCCACAACTTGTATCTGACCATATTTCATGGAGTAGCCATGGCGGAGTAAGTGTTCCAGATTTACTACCAGTACCATGTACCAAGGAAGCATTTAAAATATTCAAAAAAAATATAACCGAAGTACAGGAATATTTAGGTAGGCAAATATTAGTAGAAAACCCTTCCAGCTATCTTGCTTACAAAGAACAAGATATGCCTGAATATGAACTAATAACAGAACTAGCCAAGCAAACTGGCTGCGGTATTTTACTAGATGTAAATAATATCCATGTTAGTTGCCATAACCTTAAATTAGATTCATTAGAATATATTCATAATATTCCACCAGAATTAGTTCAAGAAATCCATTTAGCTGGCTATAATATTAACAAAGTGGGTGATGAGGAAGTTTTTATAGATCACCACGGTGATAGAGTTTTTGAAGATGTATGGAAGCTATACGCCAAAGCTATTCAACATTTAGGCAGAATACCAACTTTAATTGAGTGGGATACAGATGTACCTGAACTTTCTGTACTAATAGATGAAGCACAAAAAGCTGAAAACATTTGTATGGATATTTTTGGAGAAAAAGCATCATGAGTACAAATAAACTACAAAAACAATTCATGGATTCTATTTTTACAAGAGATACAAAAATTCATTCCCATATTAAAGAAAGCTCTATTCCAATAGATGGCAGAATGCGAATTTATCGTAATAGTACAATCGGTATTCTTAGCCAAACACTCAAAGATTCTTACCCTGTACTTCTGCAACTTGTTGGAGATGATTTTTTTGAAGCAATGGCTAATCATTTTATTAAACAAAACAAGCCTAGTACAGGCGATATTACAGAATATGGGTGGGAACTTCCTATATTCTTACAAACATTTAAACCAGTCCAAGATTACCCATATTGTATAGAAACAGCAGAGCTTGAACTACAGCGCCAAAAATCATATTATGCAGGCCAATTACCTGACATAGAATCTAATATTTTAAAAAATATGTCAGAGAAAGAAATTGCGGAGCTGAAAATAACCCTTCAGCCACATGTATTTTTAGGTAGTTTTAAGCATACTATTTTTAATATATGGCTTGCTCATCAGCAAGAAAATATAGCAGATATAGATATATCTAAACCTGAATGTACACTTACTTATCGCTATAATATGGATATCTTTACCAAAAAAATCTCACAAGAAGAGTTTATCTTATTAAATACACTACAGAAAAGCAGTTCATTACAAGAAGCTATAGATATTAAACCTGATTTCAATCCACAAAAAATAATCCAATTCTTACTTAAATATAAATTACTTACTAAATAAATAAGGAAATAATTACATGAGACTAGAGTGCCCAATTACAGGCAAGTGCTGTTCTGAAAAACTATGTGATAAGTTAATAAATCTTTCTCGCCTAGAGCTAATGATAATAGAAAAATGGTTTTCCCCTATTTTTGATTTAGTGATTAGATTATGGATGGCAAATATTTTTTGGAAATCTGGCCAAACAAAAATTGCTAATATGGATAGTACTATAATGCTATTTAAATACGAATATAATGTTCCGTTTTTCTCACCAGAAGTAGCTGCATATATGGCAACTTCTGCAGAACTTGTTTTACCAATACTGTTAGTACTTGGTTTTGCAACACGTGCTTCTGCATTTATTTTATTTATTATGGTAACCGTTATTCAGTATGGCTTAGGCGCTGATTACCAATTAACAGAACATTATTACTGGATGTTTTTATTACTAATGTTAGTTATGCATGGTGCTGGGCGTTTTTCCATAGATAGGTTAATACGTAAAAAATGTTTTGGTGGTTACTGGCATGGTCACGCAAAAAAGGATTAATTAACCATCCCAGCTATCAAATTTACCCTTGAAGAATGGGTCTGAGAAATAAAAGACCTTCTCAGCAACAATAGGTTTACCACCTTGTACAAATATTAACTGAGCATCAAATGGCATTCGCATAACTTCATCTGGTGTCATTAATGGACGCGCCGTTTCTGAAACATTAGTACTAGTCGAATTTTTACTACCTAATAATTTAAATCCAGCATCCGAAGATGTTCCCTCACCTTCAACTCTAATAGTTGTTGTACCTAACATTTCAGATAAAACCTTGGCCGTTTCAACATCATTAGTACCAAATGCCATACGTACAGAACAGTTACTTAAAAATGTTCCCCAGCGTTCATAAATATCTTTAATTTGATTTAAATCTTGGATAAACATCCATAATGAAACACCATAACCAGCAAGATAACCAATACCAGATTCAATTGGCTTCATATGCCCAAGAGCAGGAAACTCATCAATTATGAATAATACCGGGTCTTTTGGTACCTTCTTAATTCTTGTCATAGCAACGGTTGCAAGTCCTACAATCAAACGAATAATTGGCTTATAAACATCTAAATATTCAGGTGGAATTATAACATATAAAGAAAGAACTTCATTTTTTAAGTCTTCTAACTGAAATTCAGAGCGAGAAGTAATAGCCGTTAAACGTGGACTATCCCATACAGCCGTCTGGCTTTTGGCTGTAGAAAGAACGCTAGCTAAAACTTTAGGTTCTGTAGCTCCAACAGATGATGCAACTTTTTTCACAAAGGCATTCTTAGATTTATACATATCACGAATAGTAAATTCAAAATCCTTTTTAGCCTGCATAATTAAGTAACGAACCTCACCTAAATTACGCAATGCTGGCGGGCTTTCATTCGCTACATATAAAATTAGTCCTGTAATAATATTTTTGGCTTCCCTGTTCCAAAAAGGATCGTTGCTATTATCATCTACAATAATCATATCAGCAATTAAGGAAGCATCATCAATTTCATCTGTTGTACCCAAACGAATAAAATCTAACGGATTATAACAACTACTATTTTCATCAAACGGAGCAAATGTTACTACCTTAGAAAATTCCTTACGATACCTGCCTGTTACAGCAAAGTTCTCACCTTTAATATCGTTAACAATTACAGAGCCAGGATGATCTAATAAATTAGGAATAACATGACCAACACCTTTACCAGAACGAGTTGGAGCAAATGTAATTAAATGACCTGGCTGTTTAAATCTTACAAATTTTTCTTCAAATTTACCTAAAATAAGACCATCTTTACGTTTTACACCAAGTTTTTTTAAATCTTTGGAATATGCAAAATCAGCAGAACCATGAGCATCATCGGCATTTTTCTTAAGCTTACCTAGCGCCTTCATTTGAAGTTTATACGATTTGCCATGATGAATAGCCCAGTAACGATAGCCAAAAAAAGCAGCAATTAAAGCAAGCCCAACAAAAAGAGCAGTACCTAAATCTGTGAAAATATTTGTAATATTAACTTCAGGCATTTCAATGATTGCGTAAATATATACGCAAAGACCACAAAAAGCTGCAAGTAGAAGTAATTTAAATTTAAACATTATTCTTCTTATTTTTTTATATTACAATAACAGTAATGGGATACTGTTAATTTATCAACTAGAGTTTTTCACCAAACCCCTTACTAAAGTTTTATGTATTGGTGCACTAATTATATAAATGACTAGCTGTTATATGGTTAGTTTACATAAAAAAGGGTACTGCAATAGCACCCTTTTTATCCATTTTATTATAATTTACATTTCAGGCTCAAAGTCTAGCTCTTCATCAAAACGGTCTAGGTCTAACCCTGGATCATTCATTTCCTGTTCTAATGCGATATCAACATCTTTTAAGAGGTTTGTTAGATTACTTAAATCCTCTTCTCGCCCTGCCAGATCCTCAATATTTCCTGGAACTGGAATATCATCAACATAACTGCTCATTCTTTCACCCTTTTAATATTATTATCAATTTTCCCTAAAGTATTACGGTTATCATCAAATTTCGTACGATTCACCGCATAATCAAAATTAGAAACATATGCTGCTGCAAGTTGCCTGCCTCCAAATTTAAACCCAAAAAAGTTAAATCCTTGTAAAGAACCAAAAGCTGATGGATGGTTTTTTAGCCTCTTAGCTGTTTTTTCAACACCATACTTTTGTTCATATGCCCAACACTTAGCCTGAGCTTTCTCTGGATTTTTAAAAATTGCATTAAACGCTGTGCCAATTTGATTGCCCAACCAAATACTAGCTTTATGTACACGTCCTTTATCAAATTCTGCCATATCAACATAACGATGACATCCGCGCAGTTCACGTCTTACATGGTATAATTCTGTTTGTTTTTCTTCCATGTACGTTTTAAGTTTTACGCGCAGTTTTTGCAATACTTCATCAGACATACCACCAATTTGGCTTTTAAACTCTTCCAAATCTATGTGGTTATCCAGCAATGCTTGCAATAACTGGTCTTGTCGTTCTTCTGACATGTTATATAATTTTCCCCTGTTAATAGTCAGGATTTTATTCCCTTATTTCTATATATGGTGATTGTATGCAGCCGTTTCAAGGGGAGATCATATTTTTTCTTAATATATTTGCATTTTGTTGAAAAATGCGTATAACAATGACTTATACATTATGTATATATGCAGGGGTATAGCTCAGCTGGTAGAGCACTGGTCTCCAAAACCAGGTGTCGTGAGTTCGAACCTTACTACCCCTGCCAACATAAAGAAAAGCTTACTCACAAGGAGTAGGCTTTTTAGTTTTCAGATTTATTTTCGTCATCTGAATGAGTATAATCCATATATTTTGTCACCATATCTAGCATAGTAATGATACCAATAGCTGTGCCTTCACCTTCAGCAACTACCAAGGCACGTTGTTGATTCATACGCTCTAATAACCGAATCGCATAACGGATGTTCATATCTGCATGAAATGTGATAACAGGCTTGTTCATAATTTCATAAACATTTACGCGTTTGGGAGCAAGATTTGGCTCAATCACTTTACGAGCAATATCATGAACAGTTAGAAGACCGTATTCATCCCCTTCATCGCGCTTATCAATAATCAATGCACCGAAGCGTTTTTCTTTCATGGATTGAATGGCATCAGCAACGGTTGCTAGTCCATCTATAGTTTCAATATGTGGTGTCATTACATCACGTACTCTTACATATGATTTTGGGTTACTCATTAGATTTGATCCTCAATTTCTTGTTTAATTGTTTTCATTTGGCTTTCTAGGCCTATTGCATCTTCAATATTCAACTGCATTGCTATACCAGTCCCTGTCTTTTTATCAAAATCAGCAACTTCTCCAATAGCCTCTAAAATTGTACGGCTAAGATGTTTTTCTACAATAAATAGAATCATGTCTACCTGACCTTCAAGAGTAAGCCCCAAGAAGGTTGTAGAAGGTTTTAATCCTTCACCTCTACCACTTGTAATAACAGTAGCACCTGTTGCACCTTCTTCCCTCGCTCTTTCAATTACCTTATCAGTGTAATCATCAGAAACAAGTGCGATAATCGTTTTTAAGTCCATGAAATTCTCCTATTCATTCTCTAAAGTTATATCATTATTCTCACTTTTCTTAGCTTTATTTACAAGCTCTGAAAGTTGAGCGTAGCCCATCACCGTAATCATCGGGAATAAACTTGCCAAAGCAATAAGGCCAAAACCATCAATTAAAACACTTCTACCAGGCACAGTGCTTGCAAGGCCAAGTCCAAGTGCTGTAACAAGTGGTACTGTAACGGTAGATGTGGTTACACCACCGCTATCATAAGCAAGTGGTACAAGCCACTTAGGTGTAAAGATAGTTTGAATAACTACAATAAGATAGCCAGCCATCATGTACCAATGCAGCGGCGTACCAGTAACAATACGGAATACACCCAAGGCAATACTTGCAGACACACCAATAGCTACAGCAATACGCAGGCCACGAGCACTAATCCTTCCACCAGACAGTTCCCCTGCCTTCATAGCAACAGCAATAAGGGAAGGTTCTGCAATAGTTGTGGCAAAGCCAATTGCTGCAGCAAAGGCATATGTCCAGTAGTAATCTTTCCATGTAAGCTCTATACCTGCACCACCACCTAAAAATTCTGGTGAAGTTAATTGGGTAGACATTACTTGACCAAGCGGGAACAATGCCTGATCCAACCCAATAAGAAAAAGTGCAAGACCTACAGTAATATATAATAAACCAACAATTACCTTCTTTAAGTTGCGAACTCGTTTACGTAAAATAATGTATTGAAAAAAGAAGAGAAGCAGAATAATAGGTGCAACATCTTTAGCTGTTTGCATAAAAATATCGAGAATTTTCATTAGCTCATGTTCCATTACACGAACATCCCATAAAGTAGAACAAATGCAATAGGGAATAGGCTTGCAAAGGCAATTAAACCAAAACCATCTATCATTGGATTTCTACCCTTAATAACAGTAGCAAGACCAATACCCAGTGCAGCAACCAGAGGCACCGTAATGGTAGATGTTGTTACACCACCACTATCATAAGCAATACCGATAATTTCTTTCGGTGCAAACTGTGTAAGCGTAACAATTATAATATAGCCACCAATAATAATATAATGAATTGGCCAGCCTTTAATAATACGAGCAACCCCAAGAACAAGTGAGCACCCAACGGAAATAGCAACTGTATAGCGTAACCCGTTAGCATATGCTGTCTGTGCTTCAATGGTATCTGCTAATAATCCTGCGGCTGTTTTAACTCTAGCCGCTTCTCCTGCCACAGCAATTAAAGCAGGCTCTGCTATAGTCGTACCAAAACCTAAGGCAAAAGCAAAAAGAACAAGCCAAAGCACACTTCCCTTTTTCGCAAGTGCTTCAGCAAGCCCTTCCCCCATAGGAAATAAGCTAAACTTCAACCCTTGGACAAAAAGCGTTAGCCCAACCATAACGGCTAACATACCACCAAATATCTGTATTGGATTGGGAATAGGCTTGCCAATTACCACAAGCTGAAAAAAGCCAACAACTAAAATGATGGGTAATAAATCTCTGCAACTATCTAAAAATGGTTTAAGCATTCAGCTGTTCTTCTAAAGTAATTTTACACATATTAATTATGTGGTTTTAGGGAAACTCTGTCTATAGAAGATTATTTAAAACATCCGTTTACAAAAAAACTGCCGTAGATAAGCAACAATGCAAATTTGCATTATTGCTTAAGGTATTGCTTAGAAACTAGAAACTTCTTTTAAGATTGATATTTGAGGATAAAATCCCATTACGTTATCATAATGATTAGTTCGGATTTCATCTATTATGGACTGCCATTTTATTCTTAAGTTTATAGTGTATCTAAATTATTTAAAGATTGTTAACTATAGAATTTAACTCTGTAATCATTTCTTGATTTGTTAACACACCTGTATTTGTATCAAAATTATCATTAAAACTTGGTATAGATATACTTCCTTTTACATCACCATCAAAATAAGGAGCAGAAGCCGTAGCTGTCGCTAAAACACTTGATGCTCCACCAGGTCCAGGGGATGTAGCAAGAACAACCATTTTCTTACCTTGGAAAACTTTTGGGTTAATACGTGAAGCCCAATCAAATATATTTTTATAAGCTACGCTGTAAGAACCGTTATGCTCTGCATAAGAAATAAATATAGCATCACTTTCAGAAATTTTATTTAAAAAATCCTTAGCTAACTGTGGTTGACCAATTTCTTTTTCTTTGTCTTCACTAAATAAAGGTAACTCGAAATTATTAAGGTCAATAATTTCTATATTATGACCATTCATTATACTTGTTGCATAAGTTACTAATTTCTTATTGATGGATTGCTTACTGTTTGAGGCTGCAAATGCAAGTATTTTCATATAGGTATACCTTTCTGGGATTTATAATTTTCTATATTAGATTACTTCATTATTGAAGAGTTGTATAAGAAAATTAACGAGAAGCTATTTGTAATATAACACTAGGTAGTGCTGAGTATGTAGATGCCAAGTAACTTGCCTCTTCCTCAACTCTGCGCTTTACAAGGTATTTATTGTAAGAAGTACCTGTACGATGACGAATACGCCATGCAACGGTCTCATGGTCACCATTTTTAAGATGTTTCCACAATATGCGAGATTTTGATACAAAACGAGGATTTTGGTAATCTAGTGATACCAATGTAGCAAGCTGTCCTGCATTAAGAATAATTTTATCTTTTTGCAAACGTGCTACTACAGAATTTTTAGAACGTTGCAAAATAACTTTAAGTAAAGCATATGCTTCATCACGAGTAAGTGTAGGCATTCCCCTGTGTGGTGTTAAACACATAGAAGCCGCTTTAGTACCACGAGTTGCTGCAAATGTTGCAAACATATATGCACGTTCTGGCCCTACAACAGGTGTCATATCAGATAAAATTTCCCAATCCCATCTGGCACCTAAGTTATAACCAAAACCAATAGTACAGCCTTCAAAACAGCCACGAGCATCACATTGCTCTGCTAAGCGCATATTACCTGGGTAATGAATTTTAGAAATAAATTCTTCATTTGTATAAAGATTTCTATTTTCGTATTTAGCCACTAAATTAACTTCATCATATGTCACATGATGTGGAAGAACTGCTTGTTTAGGAAGCTCCGTTGTTAACAAAGGAGTAGAAATCAGAAAGGCGCACACAGCAACACTTGCCATGATTTGTGCTTTAATCTTTTCAATATCCAATCACTTAGTACCTATTGTTAATGCGTGTGCTAAAGCATGGGTATACATGATAGTAATTACAAGTGCAAGAAGTTAAACCGCTATAAATTAAACTAATTATTTGTTAGTAAAGCTATTTATTAAATTCATATTTTCAAAAAAGAAAGAATTCCAGCCAAATTTACTAGCACCATCAACATTTTTGTGGGAGTCATCCCAAAAGTATATATCCTCAGGTTGTACTTCAAGATTGTTTGTTACTAGTTGATAAAAATCTTCTTCAGGTTTGCTACAACCTAAATCTCCTGAATAAAAGAATTCATCAAAATGTTTAGACAAACCCATCTCTTGCCATAAATATTCTGCACGATACTTTTCTTGGTTTGTAGCTAAGCATATTTTGGAAAAATTATTGCGCTCTGCATCTATAAAATTTAATAAGTTTGCATCCACATTAGCATCTTTACTAAACCAATATGCTATAAATTTATCTACGTCATAAGAAAAATTATGGTTCTTGAAATATTCTTTAAGTGTTTGTTTTAAATCTTCTTTACCAATAATAACATCTGACCAATATTTACCAAAATAATGCTTTTGTAAATGGTCTACACATACTCCCATATCTTGCGTTAACTGCGTATTCCAAAATATACCGTCATGAGGATGTACAACAACACCATCAATATCTAATACTAAAACTTTATCACTCATTTATAACTCCTACTAATCACTACACTATAAACCTAGGCAAATCACTCCAAGAAGTACGTAATTCTGCATCAAGTTCCTTATAATTAGGCTCAAACTGTCCTACATGTTGCCAAAAATTCTTAGAATGATTCATATGAGTTAAATGGCAAAGTTCATGGATAATAACATAACGCATTAAGTATTCTGGTAAAAATAATAACTTCATATTTAAACTAATGCCTTTTTTACTGGAACAACTTCCCCAACGACTTTTTTGATTACCCACCCGCAAATGATGATATATTACATTCATCTCCTTAGAATATTCCTCCAACAGTACCACAAAAGTATTTTTTGCTTTATGTTTCAACCACTTGTGCAATGTTTTTAAACATAAATCTTGTTGATCTACAGCCCCGTATAACATTAATACATTTTCTTTTTCTCTGCTACGAACTGTTGTAATGCCTGTCTCTTTATAAAAAATATGCCATTTTTCATTAATAGCTATTAAATTGATTTTTTTAGGTAACTTTGGTTCTGATAACCGTTTTTCACGCTCATCTTTAAACCTGACATGCATTTTACGTAACCATGGCTCATGACGTGCTAAAACTTCTGGTATTTTCTTTTGGTTATAGCGTTTTGGTACTGTGACCACTAAACCATCTTCAGCAGTCATTTTTAAATTAACTCGCTTGGCTCTATTACTAACTTTTAAGGTATATTCCCACATTATGGTTTAAATACCATTTTTTCATCATTCTTTTGCCATGGTGTATATTTATCCATAACCCTTGTAAAAACATCATCTTCCAGCCAATTATTCAACCAGACTTTAGTATTATTATATGATGATTCTTTATCAAACCATTCTGTATCAACCATTCTAAATTGTCTTACAAATGGCATAATCGCTAAATCTTCAATTGCTGGTTTATCTCCAAAAAGGTATGTATTATGTTTAAGGAACATTTCTAATTTTCCTAAAAATTTATCTGATTCCTGCCGCCAATCTCTAACTGGCTCATCAGAGTAATTCTCTGGATATTTATATCTGTCCAAAATGTGTTTAAATGGCCCATCATTTTCCGATATTAACTGCTCAATTACTAATATTTCATTTTCTCTAAACCTGCGAGGGTTAATCTCTTCCTCTTGATCAAAAGCCCAATGCATAATATGCATACTTTCTTCCAGCACAGACCCATCAGGTAGAACCATTACAGGAACGGTACCTTTTGGTGAAATTTCTAATAGCTCTTCAGGCTTATTTTTAAGGTCAACTTCACGAACAATGAATGGCTGTTTATTAAGCAACAGAGCCATTCTTGCCCGCATGGCATATGGGCATCTTCTAAAAGTATATAATATTGGTAAATTCGTCATACAGGTATTTAACTACATACAATAAAAATTGTACATTAATTTGCTGATAAAAAAAAATGTTTAGGCTATACTGCGATCTTATATAGCAAAAAAGGTGTATAAATGGCAGTAGAACAGGTAGATTTCAAGCAAGATGAAGTAGATACTGAATCTAATAATATTGTTGGGTTTTCTGATAAAATTGGCAAAATGCTTACAAAAGCTCGCAGAGAACGAGAACTTTCTATTGGTCAAATAGCAAAAGTTTTAAATATTCGTGCAGAATACCTTTCTGCCTTTGAAAAAAATGATTATACAAATATGCCATCAAGTTCTTATGCTCAAGGTTTTCTAAAAAGCTATGCTGCATATCTAGATTTAGATGGTGAGGCCATGGTTACTGAACTTAAAAACACTGGTTATCTGCAAAGTTCTGTTAAACATCATATTCCACAGCCTATTGAAACGAACATTGTACCTTCACGTACCATTATTTTAGGTACACTTGGTGTTTTAGCACTACTTCTTGCTGTGTGGGGTTTATATGCTTTACAACCAGAAGAAAAAATTATTCCTGCACCAGTTACAAAATATGCACCAAAGCAAGTAGTGAAAGTAACTGAGAAAGCTAAAATTGTTGTACCTGATGTGAAACAAAAAGCTCCTGTGATAATACAAGAAACAAAACCAGTTATAGAAAAAATAACTACCGTTGTTCAACAAGAACAAACCTTAGCACCAGCATCTTTAGGTCGTATTCGTTTAGTAATCAATTCAGAGGTGTGGATGCAACTACGCGCTCCATCTGGTAAAGTATATATGAACAAAACATTTAATGCTGGTGATGAATACTTGCTAGCTACTCCTGAAAATACAGTACTAGATATTGGCAAACCTTCTGCTGTTAGTTTATACGTTGATGGACAAGATAAAACTCCGTGGAAAAAGAGTAACCGTCGTGTGATTAAAGGTATGAGCACCGATATTCCAACTATCATCCAAATGAACAAAGATTTAATAAATTAAGTAATGAGTAAAACACCAAATACACCACGCGGTACATACGATGCTTTGCCAGAACAAAGCCGTCGCTTTAATTTTATTGAGCAAACTGCTCGTAAAATATTTGAAACTTATGGTTTTGGTGAAATACGTACTCCTGTTTTTGAACACGCAGAAGTTTTTTTACGCACAGTTGGTGATACAACAGATATTGTTTGCAAAGAAATGTACATTTTTCCAGATCGTAATGATGAAAAAATGGCGTTGCGTCCTGAAGGAACAGCCCCCGTTGCCCGTGCTTATTACAGCAATGGTCTAAAACAGCATTTACCTTTACGCTTAGCATATTATGGTGCACCTATGTTTCGTTATGAACGCCCTCAAAAAGGTAGGTACCGTCAATTCCACCAATTAGGTATGGAATTATTTGGTATTAGTGGACCACTTGCAGATGTAGAAGTTATTGCAGCCGCAATTGATATGCTTACAAATATTGGCCTAAAACAAAAATTAGTAGTTCATCTAAATAGTTTAGGTACAAAAGAAGATAGAGCTAATCACCGTAAAAAACTACTAGCATACTTTGAGCCTGTTAAGGATAAATTAAGTTATGAATCACAACAACGCCTAGATAAAAATCCTATGCGCATTCTGGATTCTAAAGAACCAGAAGATCAGCCATTCATAAAAGATGCTCCAATGCCTGTAGATAATCTATGCGCAGAATCAGCAGAGCATTTTGAAACAGTTAAAAAAGGCCTAGATAAACTTGGTATTAGCTATGAAGTAATTCCTAATATTGTCAGAGGTTTAGATTATTATACTCATACAGTATTTGAAGTTCATGGTGAAGGTTTAGGTGCTCAAAGCCAAGTTATTGGTGGTGGACGTTACGATGGTTTACTTGAACAGCTTGGTGGAGAATATGTACCAGCCGTTGGTTTTGGTTGTGGTATGGAACGCCTAGAAAGTATCATGCCTGAACTGGCAGAAAAAAATATTGATATAACATGTATAGCTGGCAATGATGAAGCTTTAAGCGAAGTTATTTTACCACTAGCACACCAACTTCGTTTAGCAAATATTAGTGTTTATATGCCTACAGAAACTCCAGTAGCATCATTTAAATCTCAATTTAAAAAGCTTAATAAATACAAGCCACAATTTGCCATTATTGCAGGAGAAGAAGAACTTAGTGCAGGCACAGTTCAGCTAAAAGATTTACAAAAAAGTGAACAGGTAACGCTTAAGGTAGAAGATGTTCTAGAACATTTAAAAAGGTGTGGTCTTGGAGCTTAATCATTCATTCGTTTGGGGAGTAGACCACCACAAAGCTAACGTAGATATGCGTGAACAACTTGCACGTATTGATACGCCTAAACTTTTAACAACCCTTACTCCAAATATAGCTCAAGAATCTATGCTTCTTTCTACATGTAACCGCTATGAAATATACGGCTCTGCAGATAAACAAATAAAAGATGATATTTTAGGCATTATGAGCGAACACTCAGGCATTAAGGATAACCACCTAAACGAACTGTTATATTTTAAAACTGGTGAAGAAATGCTTCGTCATGGTTTTGCAGTTGCATCATCACTAGAATCTATGGTTTTAGGTGAGCCTCAAATTTTAGGCCAAATGAAGCAGGCATATAGCAACGCCAAAGAACACGGCACAATTAATACTATGCTAGACCGTTTCTGCTCTACTGCATTTCATGTTGGTAAGCAAGTTCGTTCACATACTTCTATTGCTGCACATCCTATTTCTGTTGCATCTATTGCTGTGCGTACTGCCAAAGATATTTTTGGTGATTTAACAAATAGTTCAGTTGTTCTTATAGGTGCAGGAGATATGGGAATCGCTTGTGCAAAACACCTGAAAAATACTGGTATTAAAAATTTAACAATTGTTAACCGTAATCGTTTACGTGCCGTAGATTTAGCTGCTCCATTAGGTGCTACAACACAAGATTTTGCTGATCTTACAACAGCTATTGCAAATGCAGATATTGTTATTTCATCTACTGCAAGTGAGGAACCAATTGTAACTCCTGAACTGGTAGAAGAAGCATTTAAAACCCGCAAACAAAAACCTGTTTTCTTTATTGATGTTGCTATGCCAAGAGATATTCATCCAGACATTCAAAATATGGATAACTGTTTTGTGTATGATATTGACCAGCTTGGTTTAATTGCAAAAGATGGGCAAAAATGTAGAGAATCACAGGTAGAAAAAGCTCAATTAATTATTAATGCCGAGGTTGAATCATTTATTCATTGGTCAGACGGGCAAAAAAACAGTCATATTATCAACAAGCTACGTAACAATTTTGAATCTGTGCGTGCAGAAGTCTTAAATAAATATCCATCACCAGAAGCAGAAGAAGCAACAAGATTGTTATTAAATAAACTTCTTCATCGTCCAACATGTGCCATTAGAAATGGAGAGCATAATGATGATGATTTAACCCAGTTAATTGAAACTTTTTTTGAAACAGGTTGCACACGTCATACAGATAAAGAGCGTTAGCGACTCTGCTTATTTAAACGATAAATACTACTAAACTATATTATAAAAATTAGGATTCAATCATGGATTTACTACCAAAACTAGCACAATTTGAAAAACGTAAACAAGAATTAGAAGATGCCCTAGCTCAACCAGATGCAACATCTGATATGGATCAATTTACTAAGCTAAATAAAGAATATGCTGAAATTAACCCTATTGTAGAGGCATTTAAAAGCTATGCAGATTTAGTGAAAGAAAAAGAAGATTTAAACTCTATGCTAGATGATGCAGACGCTGATGCTGAAATGAAAGAAATGGCAAAAGAAGAACTAAACGAAGTTCTTAAAAGTATCCCTGCTAAAGAAGAAGAACTCCAAATTATTCTACTACCAAAAGATAAAGATGATGATAAAAACGTAATTATTGAAATAAGAGCAGGAACAGGCGGAGATGAAGCCGCTTTATTTGCTGGTACAGTTTTAAAAATGTACTGCCGTCATGCAGAACTTGAAGGCTGGAAAGTTGAAATGTTAGAAGAATCTTCTGGTACTGTTGGTGGTTATAAAGAAGTTATAATGCAAGTTAGTGGCACAAATGTTTTCTCTCAAATGAAATTTGAAAGTGGTGTTCACCGTGTACAACGTGTTCCAGATACTGAATCTCAAGGCCGAGTACACACATCTGCTATAACAGTAGCAGTACTGCCAGAAGCAGAAGAAATTGACATGGCACCTATTCCGCCAAATGAATTAAAAATTGATGTTTACCGTGCCAGTGGCCCAGGTGGACAATGTGTGAATACAACAGATAGTGCGGTACGTGTAACTCATATTCCAACAGGAATTGTAGCAACTTGCCAAGACCAGAAATCTCAGCATAAAAACAAAGATAAAGCCCTGAAAGTTCTAAAGGCCAGAATATACGATAAAAAACGTGAAGAAATTGATAAAGCCCGCTCAGATGACAGAAAAAGCCAAGTAGGGACAGGTGATCGTTCGGCGCGTATCCGTACATATAACTACCCTCAAAGCCGAGTAACAGATCACCGTATTAACCTAACACTTCATAGCCTAGATGCAATTACTGCTGGTGATAGTTTAAAAGATTTAATTCAAGCTCTAATCACTGAGGATCAGGCAAGAAGGTTATCTAATTTGGGTAATGAGGCTGCTTAGATTAGTTATTGGCACATAAAAGAAGGAGGCTAATGCCCCCCTTTCTTTATATAGTTTTCGCTGGAATCTTTCCTGCTGCCTTCAATTTTTGAATACCTTCATAGATAGCCTCAATTTCTGCAATAGTTAAGTTTGCTTTTTTATTATTTAAATTCTTATCACAAGCAACAACGTTACCTGTAATATAACCTAAATCGTTATCAACTCGGTCAAATGACCGAGTTCCATCATCAAGTCTCCTGCCTGTGAAATAGCAGGTCTTTCTAGTAAGGAGTGATTTTAAATCACTAAATTTCAAATCAAATTCAAGGTTACGCGAGTTTGCACTGTTCTTTAAATTGACCATTTTTTTTGCTATATCCAAATCTGATATTTGCATATTTATCTCCTGCCAAATGGCATATATAAAAGGATAAGTAATTCTTAATAATGTATACGGGTATTTTTACAACTTTTTACAAGTGTGAAAATAAAAAAAATGCTATAGTAAAAAAATGAAAACAATAAACCAACACCTAGCATCAGCCATGAAAGAACTTGAGGTATCTGATACCGCAGGATTAGATGCAACGGTACTATTATCTCATGCCACTGGTTTAAGCAGAATTGAAATTATTACTCATGGGGATGATGCATTAACCGAAGAACAAGAAAGTAAATTTCAAGAATTAATAGAACGCAGGAAAAAACTAGAACCTATTGCCTATATAACAGGTGAAAAAGAGTTCTGGGGGCTAGATTTTGCAGTTGAAGAGGGCATTTTAATTCCTCGACCAGATACCGAAACAATTATCGCCACACTATTAACTCTTATTCCAGATGCAGATACAAAGCTAACAGTCGCAGATTTAGGTACAGGAAGCGGCGCAATTATTATCAGCTTACTCACTGAATTTAAAAATATGATTGGCTTTGCCACAGATATTAATCCTCTTGCTCTAAAAATATCACACCGCAACGCAAAAACGCATGGTGTAGATAACCGCTTAACTTTACTAGAAGGAAGCTGGACTGAACCATTAGAAGAAAAAATAAATATCATTATTTCTAACCCTCCATACATTCCAACAAGTGATGTTGAAACACTAATGCCAGATGTAAAAGATTTTGAGCCAGAACTTGCATTAGATGGCGGAAAAGATGGCTTAGATTGCTATAGAGAGCTCATTCCAAAAGCTTATGACAAGCTATTAGATGGCGGTATCTTAGTATTAGAAACAGGGCACGATCAACACAAAGATATTTACAAAATACTTAAACAGCAACAATGGAAAGAGATAAAATCTTTTCAAGACCTAGCTAAGAGAGATCGTGTTATAATAGCGCTTAAACTATAGTAAAAATAATAAAAAAATTTATATGAATATAAAACATTTAGCTATATCTATCTTCTGTGTAAGTAGCATATCTGCTTGCGTGTTGCAAAGTGCAGAAACTCCATACCGAGAGATTGTCCGTGTACCATACACTTTTCAGGTAAAAAGCTTTACCGATAATCGCATGGAAGAACAAGTAGAAGTTCTTAGTACACACAGTGCCTACCCATTTAAAAAAGAACAACTTGCTCAAATCCTTGTTCATTCTATGAATAATAGTTTGTTTGCATCTACTCCTGCGTTTTTAGATATTAAACTAAAAAACTATTCGACTATTCGTGAGAAAAAAAGGTATTTTATATCCTTACTCATGGATATAAAAGCCAAAAATACTACTAATGCTACACTTGCTACCGGCACCTTTGGATGTATAGCAGAAAAAAATGAAAGTTTTGAATTAGGTAATATTATAAAAAGCTCTGCTACAAAAAATCATGTTACTATTACAAACAGAGATAACAAGGCATGGCAAAGTATAATGAAAACTTGCCTAGAAGATATTGCCTACGAATTTAACAGCCAGATTGGGAGCAACTAACATGAAAAAAACACTTTATACCGCACTACTTGGTAGTATGATTCTTTCTGGATGTGTCCAAACCATACCTGCTGGCACAGAAGTATCTGATATAACTACTGAAAATGCATATTACAATGATCTTGATTCGCTAGAAACAACACTAAAAAATGAAGTCTTTACTCTTGATCTTATTGATATAACTGATGATCGTAACCCTTCAAGTTTTGCAAATGAAGTTAATGACAGAGTAATACATGAATACCGTCCAGAAAAAATCACCATGGGTTTGATGCCATATCTTCGGGCTATGTTGCATAAAACACTTCAATTTAATAAAGAACAGGAAACAGTATATCTTGCAGAATATACTTTGAAAGATCTTCATACTCAAATACTTACAGGTGATTTTTGGAGCGGTAAATTTGGTTACTTCAACACAAATATTACTGTAGATGTAATTATAAGAGACAAAACAAGCAAAGTACTATTACAAAAAACAATAACTACATCTGGCCGTGCAGAACGACGAGTTGCAAAAGGTCGCCAACCACTTATGAATGCAGACCGTAAAATGATGCTAGAAACATTAAATACTGCATTGAAAAAAGTAGCATTAATTTCTGGTTTAGAATTACGTCAAGAACTTAATGGTACACGTAAACATTATGATCCTCTTAAAAAACAGGAAATTGATAAGGTTTATCAATAAACCCATCTTCTACAGAAGATTCTTTTATATTGAAAAATAAGTTATAAAAAGCTATAACAGAAGCTAGTTTTTTATATAAAAAGGTTCAAAAGGTCTAATGGAAGATACAAACAAGCTTATCGTAGCACGTCAGGATAAAATTGCAGCCCTAAGAGAACAGGATGTAAACCCGTATCCTAACGATTTCAAACCTACCCATACAACCATGCAAATCATGGATGATTATGGCCACATGGATGAAGATGAACTTTCGAAACAGGAAGAAGATTTAACTATTGCAGGGCGGGTAATGTTTGCCCGTGAATTTGGTAAACTCGCATTTATTCGTCTACAAGATTCTACAAACCAGCTTCAATGTACACTGATGATCGACATTCTAGGTGAAGAAAAATACAAACTTTTCAAAAAAAATGTAGATGTTGGTGATTTTGTTGGCGTAACAGGTAGAATGTCTCGAACCCAAAAAGGTGAGCTTTCATTAAAAGCAACTGATCTTACAATTGTTAATAAAACTACTCGCCCATTACCAGAAAAATGGCATGGCTTAACAGATAAAGAAACGAGATACCGCCAACGTTACGTAGATTTAATTACAAACTCAGATGTACGTGATATTTTCAGAAAACGTGTAATGGTTATCAGTGAAATTCGTCGTTTCTATGAAGATAATGGATTTTTAGAAGTAGAAACACCAATTTTACATACTCAGGCAGGTGGTACAACAGCTAAACCATTTGAAACTTATCATAATGCGTTAGGTATGCCATTAAACTTACGTATTGCACTGGAATTACATTTGAAGCGTCTTGTAGTTGGTGGTTTTGAGCGGGTATTTGAAATGGCTCGTTGTTTCCGTAATGAAGGTATATCTTACAAACATAACCCAGAATTTACTATGATTGAATCATACGCAGCATACTGGAATTATGAAGATACAATGGATTTTGTTGAAAAACTTATTACATCTCTTGTGCAAAAAAGCCATAACAACTTAGTTATTCCATTTGGTGAACACACTCTAGATTTCAGCAAATGGCAACGCCTTAGCATGAAAGAAGCCTTAATTGAAATTGGTGGAGTAGCAGAAGAAGATCTGAAAGATACTGCTAGCTTAAAAGCAATTGCAGACCGTTTTCAAATTGAACTTAAAGGTGAAGAAGATTTCGGTACAATTTTTGCCACATTATTTGAAGAACTATGCGAAGATAAGCTTATTCAGCCAACATTTATTTATGACTTCCCATTATCAACTTCTCCATTAGCAAGAACACACGATGACAGACCAGAATGGGCAGAACGTGCAGAACTGTATATTGCAGGTAGTGAAATTTCTAATATGTACTCTGAACTTAATGACCCAGCAGACCAGGCAAAACGCTTTAAAGCACAAGTAGAACGTGCCGCACAAGGTGATGATGAAGCAATGCCATATGATGCTGATTATGTACGAGCATTAGAATATGGTATGCCTCCAGCTGGTGGTATTGGTATTGGTATTGACCGTTTGGTGATGCTCCTTACCAACCAATCTTCAATTCGTGATGTTATTCTGTTCCCTCATCTTCGTCCTGAAGATGGTCGTGATGAAGAGCAAGAATCTAAAACAGCATAACTAAAAAAGCTCCCAATAATAGGGAGCTTTTTTAGTTTAAAAATTTTATTGTACTGACATATAGTATTCTGGACTAGATCTGTCCGTTGACATTGGAAAAGTGTGTCCTTCACTATTTTGGGCAACAAATACACTTGAGTCATTATAATGCAACATTCCAACAACTTCTATTCCTTGATCATTATATACATTTTCAATAGCATCAACTAATTCTGCAGCATCATCTATTAAGATTTGTTCATTTTTAACATCTCCTCCAAGCTTAATAAATTTCACACTATCATCCATAGTGCTTTCTACCTGTTGAAATTCTTCTTGTGCTAACCCTCTAAGATGCTCCCTGTCTTTATCGGTTAATTCTTCTTTCATCCTACTACTGGTCTCATTTAAATAAGCAAAAGTCATATTAACTCTAAACTCCGGATCTTTTTCCAATTCTCTAGATTTATCTAAATTTTGCTCTAAGCTTATATCTTTTGAGTCATCTCTATCCATAATTTCCCTCATCCCTAATAAGTAAAATACTATTTAATCTTATATGGGGATGATAGAATCATTTTTCAAGTAAAAATTACAAAAAAATATTATATATGTATATAAACAATATACTATCCATATATTTTTATGCTTCTTTTTCTTGTTGAGCTTCTGTTTTCTCTATATCGAACACGCCAGCGAAAGCTTCTGTTTTTGCTAAATCTTCTAAGGCAAAATCACGTCTGCTCTGGTCATACTCAGGCAGCAAATATAAATGTGTGCATCCATTCCTAAAAAATGATTTTAACTTACTTTCATACTTTTTAAAGCTGCTACAAGCTCCCATTGCTTTACAGTCCTTCATGCGTAATCCTAATGATTGTGCATCTACAGCTAACCATACGCCGCCCCAATCTGGCATTTCACTATACTCTCTTGCACTTACTACACTAAAAATATAGTTTTGCTCTTTTCCTTTAATAACAACACTTGGCATTTTCTTACCCTTTGTTTTTTTATACTTCCTAAATCCAGCATTACAAGTTCTATTATCAATATCTAAGAAAAAATGGTTATTCACACAAAAATACCCCCAAAGAGGTATGTTTTTTGTGAATAAGTATGAATTATATGATGTTTAATTAACCGACAAAGTTACGCTTTAATATAATTGCTTGCACAGCACCTGAAACCATTTTAGTATCAGATAAAGGGTTAGCAGGTGCATTAAACTCACCTGCATTTAATGAAAATTTAGTTATCATTTTTTGTGCATTTAATGCTTTAAAAAAACGAGAGAATTTTTTACTTTTCATATGTTCAATACCATAAACACATATAGGTAAACCAACCGTACAACTTTCAGATATCATACCGATAGAATCCGCTGTTACAAGAACAGCTTTTGCCCATGAAAGATAGCCAGAATATGGATTTTCACCCTCACCATTCCAAAAATAAATAGTTAATTTACTTTTAGCAAATATATCCTCAATAATTTTTATTTGCTCTTCCCCGGTACGCCTAGAAGATGTTACTAGCAAACTTTTAAAACCATGTTTTTCAGCAAATTTAATGGTATCTTTAGCAAATTTTTCAGCATATTCTTCATTAAATGTAAAATACTTATTACTTCCACCAATAAGTATAGCTAAAGGGTTATCCATTTTTAAAAACTCATGTTTCCACTTCTTTTTTGCTTCTTGTAATACTTGAGGGGTAATTCTATTTGGTGATCCGATAGTATGAATAATATTATTTCTTTTTCTAATACTATCGTGTAATGGGGTGGCAATAATATCATACAAATAATGCTTAGATGGTGGTGTCATCATTTGTACAGTAATGGTTTTCGGGTTTTGTTGTTTTATCCACCCGCTTACCAAAGCTGGGAGAGTTCCTGTTGCAATTACCATATCTGGCCATGGCTCTGCAAATTTATTTTCTACGGCCATACTACCATTGATACGTCCTAGTATTTTGCCATAAGGCTTTTCTTTTAATTCAATTATTTCAGGAGAAATATCCAAAGACTCTGCAATACCTAAAGATTGATTAACATGACCAACCTTACCATCAGAAAGTATCCATACTTCCATATTTTGCAATGTTTCATCTACTGAAATCATCTTTAAAGCCTTTCTCCATAAAGCATATATTCACAGTTACCTTCACCACCTTTTATTGGTGAATCTATAATATGCTTTACTATAAAACAGTTTTCCTTAACACAGTTTATCACAGAATTAAGCGCCTCTTCTCTGTCTTTTTTGCTTCTGACAATACCACCTCTACCAATTTTACCTTTGGTTAACTCAAACTGTGGTTTAACAAGTATATATAACTGTTTAATGCTTTTAAATTCATTAAGAATATGTGGCAAAATTCGTGTTTGACTAATAAAACTTACATCTGAGACCAATATATTTGGTACAACTGGTAACATGTTTTTTTCTAAGTTACGTGCATCAGTTTGTTCCAAAACTGTTAGTTTTTCTAAGTTACGCAGACTACTATCTAACTGGTCTGTACCAACATCTATAGCTACAACATGCTCAGCACCATATTCTAGTGAAATTTGGCAAAAACCACCTGTAGAAGAGCCTATATCAATAACATTTTTATTTGTAAAATTATGTTTTAGTGAATCAAGGATACCCTTTAACTTAAATGCACCACGAGAAACATATGGATGATCTTGTTCCAAAAGATCAACTTCATCATCATCTTCAATTGGTGTACCTGTTTTTGTAACAGGTTTATCATTCACCTTAACAAAGCCTTGTTTAATAAGAGATTGTGCCCTAGTTCGTGATTTTGCATAACCATTTTTAAAAAGATAAATATCTAATCTCATTAGTGAGAACGAGCCACCACAAATTTAGCAAGCAAACGCAAAATAAGCGCTTTTTCACCAAATGGTGCTAAATAATCTACTGCTTGAGTACAAAGGAATTTTGCCTGTCTGCTTGCACCCTCCACACCCAATAAATGAGCAAAAGTTGCTTTACCTTTATCTTTATCAGATCCTATTGGTTTACCAAGTTTGCCTTCATCTCCAACTTCATCTAGCACATCATCTACCATTTGGAATGCCAAACCAATATTACGAGAATATGAGCTTAACCGATGATGTTCATCATGTGTTGAACCATTTAAAATAACAGCAGCCTCACAACATGCAGAAAATAAAGCACCTGTTTTTTTGCGCTGTAATCTGGCCAATGCTCCTTGATCCATTTCATCTTCATGGCCTTCAGCCATAATATCTAGCACCTGACCACCAACCATACCCTGAGAACCAGCAGCAACAGCAAAAAGTTGCACAAGATCAGCCCGAACTGTAGGATCTGGATGAGTTTCCTCACTAGAAAGAATTTCAAAAGTTAAAGTTAACAAAGCATCACCGGCAAGTACTGCAGTTGCTTCATCAAATTGAATATGACACGTTGGCTTACCTCTACGTAAATCATCATCATCCATGCACGGTAAATCATCGTGGATAAGTGAATATGTGTGGAGAACTTCCATTGCACATGCTGTACGTAATGCTCTTTTTTTATTGCCGCCCAAAAGCTCATTCGCCGCCATAACTAATACGGGGCGCAACCTTTTACCACCAGAATAAACACTATAACGCATAGCCTCATGCAATAGTGCTTCAGGTGCATCTTCTTCTACAGCAGGTAAAATACCATCAAGAACATCTTCTACTTGTGCGGAAATATCCGTTACGTAAGATTCTAACTCTGCAATTTCAGCAGCTGTCATTTGAGCAAGTAACATAAGATATAGTCCTTTTTATTCAGAAAGTTGAACTTCACCATTCTCAAGAATAATTTTTTCAACTTTTGTTTCTACATTTTTAAGGTCTTTTTGGCATTTTTTAACTAATTCAGAACCTTTTTCAAATAATTTCAAGGATTCATCTAGGGTAACATCACCATTTTCCATGGAACGTACTAATGTTTCCAGCTTAGTTATAGAATCTTCGAATGTTTGTTTATGGGCCATTTGCCTACTTTCTTAAATATATAGGTTGTCATTATAGCTTATATTTTACTATTTTTAAAACAGCTATTGCTATTAATACTGTGCTTAGTTATTATCTCGTTATATTTCATCTATTTATAACTTTTTATTTTCCTTATTTTTATGAGGCTAATCTTATGCCTATGCGCCACAATAAATACCCAGAGATTATCTCTGAGCAAAATTTTCATTGGACAAACGAACAATGGAAAAAAGAATTAAACAATCTCAATCTTTATTATTATGATGTTTCATGCAGTACTATTGAGGATATTGGCTACCCTGAATTAAGCGATCTATTTGGCTTTTTTCAAGGTAATAGTATTGAAGAACTTATTCTACAAATGTATGTACGCATGTGTAGCTGCTTATATGCTATTGAAACCAACGAACTAACCAAGGATGAAGCCTACAAGCTCATTTATCGCTTAAGTGAAGAAACAAATGATGCTTTAATTAAGGCACAATATTATTTGCAATATCCCGTTACGATTACGTTATAAAAAAAGCCCCTCTAGGGCTTTTTTTATTATTTTTCAATATGTTCACTATACCAATATGCATAACATAATAATGAAAAACATAACTTAGCCTGCTTTTTATTAAATGGTTTAACAAAAAATTCTTTTAACTTATCTGCTGGAATAATTTCTTCTATACCCTTATGGTCTTTTAAAAAAGTATATATATCCTGCTGTTTTTCACTTAGCCAATCATGAATAGGTACTGTAAAACCTTTCTTCTTAGCAAAGACATCCATAAATATATGTTTAGATTGCAAATAAGCCTTTAATACCCATTTACCGTGTTTACCTTTTATCTTCCATGTATCTGGTAAGCTAAATGCAAATTCAGCAAATTTGTCATCTAAATAAGGAACTCTTCCTTCAATACTGTAGCGCATTAAACATCTATCTACTTTTAGTAATAAATCATCTGGTAGCCAATCCTGGATATCTAGCCATTGCTGTTGTTGAATAGCTGTTAGATTTTGTGGTGCTACCATATTTTGTGATGCTGGTATGCTAAATTTAAACATATTTTCAAAACCATTTAAATCGCCACGCCCCCTGAAAGAACGGCCTAAAATTCTATGCCACCACTTTTGGCGATAACGACCATAACCCGCAAAAATTTCATCACCTCCCTCACCAGAAAGAATTACTTTTACATCCCTTGCTGCATATTCCGAAAGTTTTAATAGTGGTAACGCCGCATAATCTACCACTAAATCATCCATAGATTCACACATAATAGGTAAGTAATGCCAAAAATCATCTTTATTAAAATTAACAGATTTATGCTTAGTTTTACATTCTTCTGCAAGTTTTTGAGCCGTACTTCTTTCATCAGAAACAGTGGAACTTTCAAAACCGATAGTATAGCTACGTACTGGCTCTTTTTCGTGTTCCGCCATTGCTGTTACCATAGTTGAGGAATCTATTCCTCCAGAAAGAAATGCTCCATACGGTACATCCGATTGCAAATGACTATGAATAGCATTTTTAAATAAAATATCTAATTGTTCTAAAGGATTATCTATATTTTGTGGTTCTTCTAATTTTGGTAAATAACAGGCTCTATCAATTACCTCTCCATTTTGGATGGTTAGAATTTCACCAGCTTTAAGACGTTCAATACCTTTAAACAAAGTTTTTGTTCCAGCAACATATTGTCTGTTAAAAAATGCTGGTAAAACTTCTGTTTCTACTTCAGCTTTAATCCAACCAGATTTAGTAAGAACAGCAGGTTCAGATGCAAAAGCTATACCCTTAGCTGTTTGGGCAATATATAAAGGCTTAATTCCAAATGGATCACGGGCTAAATAGAGTGTTTTAGTATTTTCATCAAAAATAGCAATAGCGTACATGCCTTGTAAATGTTGAGGAAATTCTGCTCCATATTTTAAATAGGCATGTAAGGCAGATTCAGTATCTGACTTGGTTTTACAAGTTACATCCAACTGTTTATTAAGCTGAGTGTAGTTATAAATTTCTCCATTAGCTATAATATGTACGGTTTTGTTGTTATTAGAAATAGGCTGTGCCCCACCATCAACATCTAAAATACTCAAACGTTTATGAATAAAACCAAAATGACCTTTAGTATAAATTCCATCTCCATCGGGGCCTCTATGCGCCATAGCATCACCCATAGAAATCAAAAAATCTGCAGAAATTTTTCCTGATCTAAGAAAAACGCCAGCTATGCCACACATTAATTATTTGTTCTTTACAATATGTTCATAAAAATCAAGATAATCAGCAATCACAACATCTCTGCCGTATTCCTTAACACCTTTTTCGTAGCCATTTTCAGCAAGTTTAACCCGCAATGTAGGAGAATTTTTTAGCTTTTTCATACCTTCTGCCATTTTTTCAACGTTATCAATAGGTACTAATAAACCATCTTCCTCATCATCAATTAATGAACGTGGACCATCAGACATTGTAGCAACAATAGGAAGCCTGTGCATCCATGCATCTAGAACCACATTTCCTAGCGGTTCGTGGCGTGATGAAACAACCCAAGCATCAGATGCCGCACAAAATGGAGAAATTTGTGATGCCCAACCAGAAAAATGTACTCTACCCACAAGGTTATCCTTAACAACTTGTGCTTTTAATTCATTTTCTAGCGGACCATCACCAACAATAATTAAGTGTGCATCTACAGATTTTAATGCTGAAATTGCAGTATCTATACCTTTATTATCATGTAAACGTCCTGCTAACATTAAAACAAAAGCTGCTGCCGGTATTTTAAATTGAGCACGAATTTCAATTGAAAGTTCATCATGTTTATCGGCATATAAACTTACAGGTTCATCAGCAAAATTAGGCAGATAAATAGCCCTCTCTTCTGGCCACCCTTTACGACGAACATACGTACAAATATCTTGAGTATTACCAACAATGTAATCCATTTTACGGTAATATTTTAAGTTATAATAGCCACCCATACGAGCAACTAAAACAGCCTCTGAGTTTGTTGGCATAAATTTAGATGAACGATTCATCCAGCTTTGAATAACATCTGGTTTGAAAGATGCCGCATAACGTTCTAGTTTTGCCTTAGTTTTTAAATCAAATATACCACCAAAACTTGCTGTTTTGTGTGGGATATCTAGTTCTGTTAAACGTTCATCCAGCCAGCTGTCTGTTCTTACGACAGGTAAGATTTTAATATGTTCACGAAGAGCGTTAACCAAACGTACATAAAATGTTTCGGCACCGCCTGCCTTTTTAGAACCAATTATTTGCATTACGCGCATTTATTTTTCCTCTATCGATGCTTTTAATGTACTTAATATAGGAAATAGGCATGCCATTAAAGCAATTAAAAAGCCATATTTCCCTTCTTTATATCCTTTGCGGGCATAGTATGATTTATAAAATCTAGTAAACCCTTTGCGAACCGCAGTTTTTAGTGGAATTATTTTTCCACTTTCTCTCATATCTGCTGCTACCCAATCTGAATAACGTTTTAAACGATCTATCATATCGTTAATGTCTTTATCTACTAAATGAACAATACCACCTTTTGTAATCTCCATTTCTTTGCCAGAAAGAGTTAAAGCAGGATGAGCACGTTGATCTCCCCAAATTTTGGAGCCTTTAGTAAACAGTTTTTTAGCCTTAGATGTACCAAAAGAACCAGCCCAACCATATTTTATCCAGCGTTTACCTACGTAATTATGAATTGGTAATAAAACATAACCATCTGGAGCTGTTTGAATGTGCTTTGTAATAGATTCTCTTAATTCTGGTGAGACTCTCTCATCAGCATCTAATTCCAAAATCCATTTATTTTTACATCTATCTATACCTAAATTACGCCTTTGACCTTCAACTTCCCAAGATCCTTCAATAATTTCTTTGGTATATTTAGTAACAATTTTTTTTGTTTTATCAGTACATTTATCTAGAACAACAACAATTTCATCGCAAATATCTAGCGTTTTTAACGCTTCTTCAATCATTTCTTCTTCATTATGAGCAACAATTAGCCCAGAAATTTTAACTGTCATAAGGTTTTCCTGTCCATCCTGCACGGTTCCCTAGTATGGCTACAAAAACCATAAAGGTTAACCACCAGGGCTGGAATATAGAAGTATTTGCGAGAGATGCAACAAAAAAAGCAATTAACCCAGCATAAGCAGCTAAACCATATAAATGACCTTCTGAATAATGCTTGAACAAACGCAATAAATAAAATATAAATACAGTAGCAGTAAGTAATCCAAAAGCGCCTGTTTCTAGGTATAATTGAATTACAAAGTTATGCGGATGTGCATTAGAAACAATACCTTCCTCAGGAATAGGTAATTTACGAAAGTTCCCCATACCAATACCTGTTAGCGGGTTATCTCCGAAATGTTTTATCGCAAAGTTCCATATTTCTAAACGCCCTGAACCGATTCCATTTGTTTCTCCAAGTAGGCTTAAACGTTCTTTCATAACATCAAAACCACGAACAGCTCCATAAGCCACAGGGCCTAATAATACCGCTAAACCACCCATAAACCAGTGCTTACGATGAATAACTACATTATGATATTTACTTGCACCCCATAAAAAGAATATAGCTGCCGCAGTTGCACCAACCCAACCAGCACGACCCCCGCAAACAAATACAATTAAAAATGTTACAAGAATTAAAGGCAGTGCAAACCACTTAGCAAGAGTGGCACCATCTCGGTGACGACGTAACATCCAAGCCCATAAAAATGGTAGCAGAACACCAAGTACAGAACTCATATAATTTAATCTGTGCAGGTTATTCCATTTACGTCCATGTAAAGCGGAAGATAATCTTTCATCATTTAAAAATGCATCTAAACCTGCAAGAAAAGCTATACATACCGTAGTTACGCCAAGAACCTGAATAACGGTTGTTACGTACCTTCTTGGCATTTCACGCATTGCTGTGTATAGCAATAAACTTGCAAAAGCCATACCCATAATTTGGAGCATTTTGTTTGCTGCATAAGCAGGATCAATTGCAAAAGGAATAGATGCTGCAAAAGCAACCAACATAACTCCTATAATTCTGCACATTTTAGATGTTTTTAATGTTTCCATAGTAGAACGCAAACTTGTACCTTTAGTAGCAATTAAGCCAATAATAATACCAAGTATTAAGGCACCAGCTGAAACAGCTCGACCTATTAAAATTAGAGGCATTGCCGCACCAATTAGCACAGCAGATGTAGCCCAAAATATGTGACGTTCTTCTTTTAACATGCGGCACTCTCTTTTAATTTATTAGTATTTTCAATGTTTTGTACCATTAATTCAATAGCTGAAACAACTTCTTTTGTAGAAATATCTGTCATTAACCTTGGAACAGCAACTTCTTCTAAATTTAGCTCTGATTTTTTGCGAGCTTCTGGTGAAATAATACGGCAATTATGCACAAAAGGAGCATATAATTTTTCATTTGTAGGGCCAAATAAAGTTAATGTTGGCGTTTGTGCAGAAGCTGCTAAATGAGCTAAACCAGAATCATTACCAATAAATAAATCTGCTTTTTTAAGCCAACTATAAGCTTCTGGTAATGATGTTCTACCTACTAAATCTTTTGTTCTATCTTGTGGTAAAGTTTTAATAAAATCCTTCACGGTATTATGTTCATGCGCTGCGCCAAGCACAATAAACAAAGCATTTTCTAGGCCTTTAATATGCCCCAAATCAAGTGATGTGAATGCTGCCTGTGGCCATTGTTTACCAATCCAGTTAGCTGTTGGAGCAATAGCTATTAATAATCTATCAGGTGGACAAAATTCCGCTATTTTGCTTTCAATTTCTGGTTTAACCCAGCACTTTAAGCGGATATCTCTGTCATTCTTCCACAAACCTGCAAATTGTTCGGCTTTATGTTTACCTGATACAGGTGTGTAACCAATTTTTTGTTTACCTTTTAAAAAGTATCTTAGTAACGGCGTGCGTAAATCTAGAATAATGTCGTAATCAACATCTTTTAATTTATTATACAAATCAATATAATGCATATGATGCTTTTTCTTTACTAAAGGAATAAGCTCGCCCTTTTGTGGTAGCCCTTCAAACAGACTTAAAGAAGCAGCTCCTGCAACAATATCTACCGTTGCATCGGGGTAATCAGCCAATACTCTTTCCAGCAATGCTGTGGAAAGAACTACGTCACCAATATTTGTAAAAGTTATAAATAAAATTCTCATGGAGACATGATAAAACTATTAAAGAAACTTGTCAGCATATTATAGAGAAGATATAGTATTTTTATGAATTTTTATGCACATTTACCTTCTAGAGCTATTTTAGCCATCACTGGCAATAAAAGTGATGCTTTTTTGCAAGGTATTTGCACCCAAGAAATTGAACAACTTCCACTTGGTAAATTGGTATACGGTGCTCATTTAACATCTCAAGGACGTTTTTTGTATGATTTCTTCATTTTAAAGCAACAAGACAAAATTTTATTGGAATGTGCAAAGCATGAATTAATGGATTTAGCTAAAAGTTTACATAAATATGCTGTTAACTTTGATCTAGATTTTGAAGATTTAACGGATGATTACAATATTTATGCTAGCTGGGGAGATCATTTAACTAAAGGGTTAAATGATCCTCGTTATAAAAAATTAGGTAACAGAATTTATCTAGCAGCCGCAGAACACCCTTCTGGAACAAAGCAAACAGAAGAGGAATATGAAGCTCATCGCATTAACTTGGCAATTCCAGATGGTAGTAAAGATGCGATAAAAGGACGAACATTCACAGCCGAGCTAGGTTTAGAATATCTCAACGGAGTAGCATTTGAAAAAGGGTGTTATGTGGGGCAAGAGCTTGTGGCAAGGTTACATTTCAGAACCGAAACTAAAAAACGGTTATACCAAGTAAAGTTAGATAAACCTATAAAATCTGAAACTCCTATTCTTTGTGGAGAGCAAGAAGCTGGAACTATTTTTTCTAGCTGTGGTGATACAGCATTAGCAATAATTAAAACTAGATATTTAGATAAAGAGTTAATATGTGATGGGCAAAAGATTGTTCCTATTGCTCCTAGCTGGTGGCAATAAAAAAACTCACCTAATGGTGAGTTTTTTTATTTAATTTTCGCTATGTTGAATTATATAATTTACTGTATAAGCTTTATGGTAAATATCAATCACTAAAAATAAGAAAGGCAGGCTTAAAGCAAACATTGCAACTCCATCTAATGGCCTAATACTTCCAATAAAACCAAAATTGGCATCAATAAATAATAGTGTAGAAAATGTACACATTACTCCCCAAAACCACCATTTATATGGAGCTTCGGCTTCACCAATACGCCACAAATCCCAAAACTTAGCATTAAGCTTTGGTAGAGCCGTTTTACTAATGGTAAAAAGAATAGTTGTAATTAATAAGGCATATATAACAGATAATACGTCCATAGATAGTACTCCATAGTGTCAAAAAGATAAAAAAGTATTTATGCTGTATATTGTATACTGTATTGATGTCGTGTCAAGTATAAACTAAGAAGCAACCTTCAACTGTCCATGACAATGCTTATACTTCTTACCACTTTTACATGGGCAAGCTTCATTTCTACCAACGTTATCAGATCCATAAGGATTTTCTTCTAACTCTTCTGGATCTTTTCTTGGGTTGGAAGGTTCACCTGCTAAAATTCGCTCTTTTTCTTCTTCTTCCACTTCTACTCTTGCAAGCATCATTACTGTTTGCTCTTTCATAGATTGGAACAATGCTGAAAATAATCCAAAACCTTCTTTTTTAAATTCATTTAATGGATCTTTTTGTCCATAGCCACGAAGGTGAATACCTTGCTTCAAGAAATCTAGCTGTTGCAGATGTTCTTTCCACTGATTATCTAGAACTTGTAACAGAATTGTTTTTTCCAACTTACGTAATAATTCAGGTGTTACACGCTCTTCTTTAGATTGCCACACAGCTTCCATACGATCTTTAGCTTTAGCTATAATTTCATCTGAACTAAGCTCATCTGTTACCCATGTATCTACCGCTGGTGTAATATCGTATAAACGGTGAAGTTCTTTTTTAAATTTATCAACCTGCCATTCTGTTGAAGATTGCCCCATTGGGAAACAGTTCACACCTAAGTTTTCTATCAGTTCATCACGAAATTCGAGAACAATATCATCTACTGTTTCAGAACTCATAATTTCTGTACGCTGAGCATAAACAACCTTACGTTGGTCATTTAAAACATCATCATATTTTAGTAGATTTTTACGAATATCAAAGTTACGACCTTCAAGTTTACGCTGAGCTTTTTCTAAAGCTCCGCTCACTAATCTGCTTTGAATTGCTTCACCTGATGGCATATCTAGTCTATCCATCATTTTATCTAATCCTGGAGCAAAAATACGCATTAAATCATCTTGTAGCGAAAGATAAAATACGCTTGAACCTTTATCTCCTTGACGACCAGAACGACCGCGTAACTGATTATCAATACGGCGAGATTCATGGCGCTCTGTACCAATAACACGTAAGCCACCAGCTTCAATTACTTGAGTTTTTTCTTTTTCATATTTTGCTGTTATATCAGCAATTGTATTTGCTCCTTCAACACCTTCAAGTAACATTTCTAAGTTACCACCAAGCTTGATATCTACACCACGACCAGCCATATTTGTAGCAAGAGTAATTGCTCCTAAGTGACCAGCTTGTGAGATAATTTCAGCTTCCTTTTCATGATGGCGAGCATTAAGAACATTATGTTTAACTTTACATTTTGTTAAAACATCTGAAAGTTGTTCTGATTTTTCAATAGACGTTGTACCAACAAGTACTGGCTGTTTACGTTCATGACATTCACGGATATCACGAATAATAGCTTCATATTTTTCATCTACTGAACGGTAAATAATATCTGTTTCATCAATACGAGAAACAGGAATATTAGTTGGAACAACAATTACAGGAAGGCCATAAATTGTTTCAAATTCTTCTGCTTCTGTATCCGCTGTACCTGTCATACCAGAAAGTTTTTCGTACATTCTGAAATAATTTTGAAATGTGATAGATGCAAGTGTTTGGTTTTCATTTTGAATTTTAACACCTTCACGTGCTTCAATAGCTTGGTGTAAACCTTCTCCAAAACGACGCCCTGGCATCATACGACCAGTAAATTCATCAATAATTACAATTTCATCATCTTTAACAATGTAATCTACGTCTTTTTTGAATAACACATGAGCACGAAGAGCTTGGTTAAGGTGATGAACAAGCATCACATTTTCCATGTCGTATAAAAATGCATCTTTATCTAATAAGCCAACTTCACGCATAAAATCTTCGGCTGCGTCTGTACCATCTTCTGTTAAAGATGTATTCTTTGTTTTTTCGTCTTTATCATAATCTTTACCTTCTTCTAAGCGAGGAATTAATGCATCCATTGCTTTATAAAGATCTGTTTTATCGTGTGTAGGACCAGAAATAATAAGAGGGGTACGAGCTTCATCAATTAAAATAGAATCAACTTCATCTACTACGGCAAAAAATGTATCACGTTGTACACGTTGTTCCATAGTAAATGCCATGTTATCACGTAAATGATCAAAACCTAGTTCATTATTTGTTGCGTATGTAACATCAGAATTATAAGATTCACGGCGTTCATCGGGTGTTAAGCCATGATAAATAGAACTACAAGTCATACCTAATTTTTCAAAAACTGGCGCCATCCATTCAGCATCACGTTTTGCAAGGTAATCATTCACAGTAACAACATGTACACCTTTACCAGCTAGTGCATTTAAATAACAAGGAAGTGTCGCAACAAGTGTTTTACCTTCACCAGTTTTCATCTCTGTGATTTTACCTTGGTGCAGAATAATACCACCAAGTAATTGAACATCATAATGGCGTAAACCAAGTGCACGATCAGATGATTCACGTACAGCAGCAAATGCTTCTGGTAGTAAATTATCTAAATTTTCGCCATTAGCTAAACGATCTTTAAATTGACCTGTCAATGCCATTAAATCAGCATCAGTTAGCGCTGAATAGCCTTCTGCATATGTATTAGCCTTATCAACCAATGGCTGAATAGATTTTAAATAACGCTCATTTCTTGAGCCCCAAAGACGTGTAAGTAATTGTTTCATTTATTCCCCTTATTACCGCGTAAATATATAGATATTTAGCATCTATTTCAATGAAAAAAGTAGGAAATCTTTAAAGTTTAATTACTATTAGTTACTAGCGTGCAAAACTGGGATGTTTTCATCCACTAAAGCAATCCTTCTGGCTTCTTCTTTACCACCTCTAATGAATGGCATAGGATCAACTTTTTTATCATTTAGTAATACTTCAAAATGTAAGTGAGGCCCAGTAGAACGGCCTGTAGAACCCATTAATCCAATAATTTCACCTGCTTTAATTTGAGTACCGTTTATTGCCAAAGACTTATTCATATGACCGTAACGTGTAGAATATCCACCAGCATGAAGTATTTCCACCATAACTCCGTAACCATAACGGTAACCACTAAATACAACTAATCCACCAGCAGAAGAAACTATAGGTGCGTTATAGCCACCAGCAATATCTACACCAGAGTGCCATTTTTTCTTATGATTAAATGGATCTGTTCTCCAGCCATATTTAGAACTTAAATATGTGCGCTTATGCACTGCAGGCCAAGTATATGGCTGATTTAAATTATTAATGTAGTTTTCTGAAATTAAATCCATACCAATATTAAATACAGATTCAATATGATCTGCAGCATCATCAAGCAAACTAAGCTCAAGCTTTAGCTCATTTAATGTTTTTGTTTCTTCATTTAGTTCCATACCTGTGGCAGAACCTTGTCCACTTACAGCCTCACCCTCTTCGCTTTGAAGGTGCTTCCCTAAATCTTTATCGTTAATAATTTTTTCGCTAATAGCATCAAATCGTTCCAAACGTGCTTGCAGTGTACCAAGTTCTTGAGCAAAAATATTAAACTGTTGCTTTTGATATTTTTTATCTTCTTCAAGCTCTGTTATACGATGCTTATAAGTTTGTATTTCACCTTGAGTTACATCTATAACAGCAGTTTTATCACCTTGCTTAAAGTAATAAGCACTGGCAGAAAATGACGAACCAACTAAAATGGCTAATAATAAAAATGTGCTGCGTAAGTGCACGCCACGAGAAGCACTAGTCTCGGTAAGAGCTACAGAAATAAAAACACGATGTTTCCATATATTTGTAAATAAGTTTTGTGTAGCCATTTTTAAATGTAACAATCCAATTTTTATCTTTGTTATTTCAATTATATACGCAAAATAAAATTAAGTACTCCACACATATAAACCACCTTTTTATTAGGCTTACTTAGCAAGTTAACAAACTTTCACAGCTAAAGTCAACATTTCTGCCATCATTTGACCAGTAGCATCACACTTTTTTAAATTATGTATGATTAGTTCTTGCTTTTTTACAACATCTCATACATGGTTACGTCTATTATTTATAATTAAAAATAGAATAAAAGGCATTTAAACAATGAAAAAAACTATGTTTTCCCTATTTTTGCTTTCTGCAAGTATCACAACTTCTCTAACTTTTGCTGCAACTGTTGCAACAGTTAATGGTGTAGATATTGATGATGGCATTATCAAACAAAACTTATCTCAGATTCCTGCAGCTATTTTAAAAGGAAGAGAAGCTGACCTTACAAAACAACTGCTTGGTAAATTGGTAGAACAAGAAATTATCAAACAAGAAGCTGTTCGTTTAAAAGTTGAAGAAATGGATGAGTATAAAAAACAGCTAGAAACAATTAAAATGACTCTTTCATCAAATATACTTCTTAAAAAGGTAGTAAATGACCTTGTAACAGAAGAAGCAATAAAAAAAGCATTTGATGAAAACTTAGATCGTTTTACAACACCAGGTGTTAAAGCAAGACACATTCTTGTAGAAACAAAAGAATATGCTGAGAAACTAGTTAAAAGCCTAGATAAAGGCGCAAGCTTTGAAGTTTTAGCTAAAACAGATTCTAAAGGACCTAGTGCTAAAAATGGTGGTGATCTTGGCTGGTTTGGCCCTACTGATATGGTTAAAGAATTTTCAGATGTAGCATTTATGCTTGCAAAAGGCTCTTACAATAAAGTGCCTGTAAAAACTAAATTTGGTTGGCACATCATTTTAGTTGAAGATAAAAAAGAAAAAATGGCACCTGAATTTGCAGCTGTAAAAGGAAAAATCCAAAAACAAATGCAAGATAAAACAGTTGCTGATTACTTAGCACAGCTCAAGTCAAATGCTAAAGTTACATACAAGTAATCTAAAAAACATATGTGTATTAGTAGCCACCTTTGGGGTGGCTGCTTGTACACCTACCTCACAAAGCATGTATAGCAATGGTTTAACTATTCCAGACCACAAACATATACTTTCTATTAATTCTACAGATATACAGCTAAAAGACGGTTTAACAAATTCTCTTACCACACCATTTGTAAATGTGTACCCACATTATAAAGAAGGTGGTTATGCATTAAATATCACAAAGAAAATAGCTAGAAGCACTGCTTTTAACAAACCCCAACTTTTTGGTATGTTACGCAAAGAAGTACGTCCAACTTCATTTATTACAAGTTACAGCCTAGCTACATTTACTGGTGAGATTATAGCCAAAGGTGAAATTATAAGTGAGGGAGAAGAGCAAACAGTTATAGCTCCAAGTCTTACATACGAAACAAAGTTGACCTCTGCAATTATTGAAGACATAACAAAACAAATACAGCCAGTTCTGGAGCAAAACTTATATATATTACCATGGCAAGCCGTTATTATTGCTAAAAAGGATTACCGCCACGTAATTATCCAATCTAGTAAGCACGAAAGAGTAAATATTGGTGATATGTTCCATGCAAATAACGGGGCTCTGCTACAAATTGTAACATTTGAAAGAGGGCAAGCAGTTCTTACAGTTTTAGAAGGATTGCTGCCAGATATTGGATCTAAACTACTCGTAATTGAAGAAACAAAATAAAAAAAACTCCCATATTGGGAGCTTTTTTTTATTACGTATATTTAATTAAATCTCTAAGAAAATCTTTTACACAGGTATAAGACAAATCTATATATTCAGGCGCATTCATATCAGGTGAAACGTTATCATTTGATTTACACCAAACTGTTATCCAACCTGCCTCTTTAGCTTTTTTTAAACCAACAATAGAATCATCAATCAAAAGACAATTTTCAGGATTCACATCAAGGCGTGTTTCAAGTGTTGAGTAAAGATGTAAATCTTTATCCTTACGTCCCAACCCTTCTTCAACATTGCAAATAATATGATCGTAATAACCTCTGGTACCAGCAAGACTGGACCAAGAATCAACCCAATAATAATTTGAATGTGTTAAAACAATATGTTTTAAATGGCTAAGCTCCTGCATAAATTTAGGAATACCTTCCACCACCTTAAAGCTTGATTGAAATTCTTGAAAAAGAATTTCATGGTGACGTTTTACACAATAATCTAATGGAAGACCATATTCTTGGTGAAGAATATCATAAGCAGTATGATAAGGTTTATCAGTTTTTTGTGAGTTAAAGTATATATCACGAATAATTTTTTCTGCTTCTTGCTCGTTAGTAAAAATTTTTGCCTCAACAGCTAACTTACCAGTCATTTTCCAAAAAGCATCATGATCCGTGTAATGAGTATAAACTCCATCCCAATCATGACAAATATGCGTTACATTTTTTAGTATATTTTTGGGCATATAGCCCTCCAGAAACGGAAAAAGAAAGTATTTTAATAATAAAATACAGGGTATACAAACTAATTGTATACTTCAATAAGAATATCTCTATAGATAGAAGTTTACTTCAAACGCCAAGTTGTGCCAGAAGAACTATCTTCAATAACAACCTTCATTGCTACAAGTTCATCACGAATAGCATCTGATGCTGCATAATCTTTTTCAGCACGAGCCTTTTCTCTTTTTTCAATAAGAGTTTCTACTTTTTGCTTAAATTCATCAGAAATATCTGCACTAGACATGTTTGCAAAATAAGCAGGAAGATTTAACATATCAAAAGCTAAAATATCATCAAAACTTACAAGTAATGCTAATTTTTCGGCGTTGCTAATATCTCTTGCTGCTAGCATTTTCCACATAACGGCAAGCCCCGCAGATGTATTTAAATCTGTTGCTAAAAATTTATTAAAATCTGTTTCATATGCTTTGGCTATATCTGAAAGTTCATTTGATGGTGCTGTATCTTCTAATCTTTCCACATGATGTGCTAAACGACGTAAAGCTTTGTCAGCAGCTTTAATTGCCTCATCAGAATATTGAATTTCACTACGATAATGCGCGGTTAAGCATAAGTAACGATAAGAAAGTGGAGCAATTCCCTGCTCTTTTAGTACATCTACAGTAAATACATCACCTTTAGATTTACTCATTTTACCTGCATCACCCATATTTAAAAAGTTACTATGTAACCAGTAATTTACGACAGGAGATTCACCACTTGAGCACTCACTTTGAGCAATTTCATTAGTATGGTGAACAGGAATATGATCTATTCCGCCAGTATGAATATCAAAATGTTTACCTAAGTACTCTCGTGACATAGCTGAACATTCAATATGCCAACCTGGGAAGCCTTTCCCCCAAGGAGAATCCCATTCCATATCACGTTGTTCATCTTTCGGAGAAAATTTCCACAGTGCGAAATCTGTTTTATTACGTTTTTCACCAAGATCAACACGTTTTCCTTTTTGCAAACCTTCAATATCTAGTTTAGCCATTTCGCCGTATTCTGGGAATTCTTCGGTATCAAAGTAAACACCATCAGATGTTGTGTAGGTATATCCTTTTTCTTCCAAAGTTTTTACCATATCAATTTGTTTTTGAATATGATCTGTTGCTTTACAAACTGTATTTGGCATTAAAATATTTAAGGCTTTTGAATGAGCAAAAAATGCTTCAGTGTATTTTTCGGCAATTTTCCAAGCAGTTAAACCTTCTCGCTCTTTAGCTACTTCCATTTTATCATCACCATCATCTGCATCACTGGTTAAGTGACCAACATCGGTAATATTCATAACATGATTAACTTTAAATCCTGCTTTTTCAAACATTCTACGTAAAGTATCGGCAAAAATATAAGCACGCATATTACCAATATGAGCAAAGCTATAAACAGTTGGCCCACAAGTATAAATACCAACTTTGCCTGCGTTAATTGGTCTAAAGTTTTCTTGTTTACGAGTTAACGTATTATATAATTTTACAGTTTTCATGTTTTATAAACTATCTTTTTAATGCTGATTGTAAACGATTACGAGCAACTTCTTCACCCATAACAGGTAAAAGATTTGCAAGCTCTGGTCCATGTTGTTGACCAGTTAATGCTACACGTAATGGCATAAATAAAGCTTTGCCTTTTCTGCCGCTAACTTCTTTTAAAGTATTCATCCACTCTGGCCATGTTTCGGCTGTATATGGTTCTGCTGGTAATGTTTCTGCTGCTTGTTCAATATAAGGTGCATCATTTGCATCCAGCAAGCTACCATTAAAAGATCCGAAACAAATATCAAAATGCTCCTTAATATCTGTTAATACTTCAATATTTTCACGTGCTGCATGCCAAAAAATTTCTAACCTCTCTGCAGATAAATCATTCTCAGGCATAAAACCTTCAAGGAATGGTAAAGTATCTTCATATTCCATATCATGTAGAATTGTTGCGTTTACTCTTTTTAATTGTTCAACATCAAAACGTACAGGAGCTCTACCCATTTTTTCCAAATCAAACTCGCTAGCGAGCCTTTTAATTGTTCCGATTTTAACACCGGTACTGAAGCCTAATGATGCTAAATAACTATTAATTGCCATTGGTAAATAACCACCCTCACGGAGCTCTTTAATAGATAATCCATCTAAACGTTTAGAAAGCTTTGTACCATCAACATCAGTAAGCATTGGCATGTGTGCAAAAGTTGGTACTTCTGCCTTTAGTGCTTCAAAAATTTGCACCTGAACTGCTGTATTCGTTACATGGTCCTCACCTCGAATAGCATGGCTAATTTTTTGATTAATATCATCAACTACCCCAGCAAGAGTAAATAATGGCACACCGTTATCACGTACAATAACAGGGTCTCCGCCAAGATTTTTCACTTCAAAGCTAACATCTCCACGGACTAAATCTTTAAAGTTTGCTTGTTCATCATCATTAAATTTAAAACGAATAACAGATTTTCTGCCTTCGTCTATGAATACTTGTTTTTGATCCTCTGTTAAATTACGATGACGACCATCATAATGTGGGGGTTTACCAGCAGCACGTTGAATTTTACGCATAAGTTCAAGTTCATCTTTGGTAACAAAACATTCATATGCTCTGCCAATTTCCATTAAATGATCTATAACTTTTTTATAATCACCACGTTCTTTGCGTTCGCTCATACGATATGGCGCAAAAGATCCACCCATTTCAGGGCCTTCATCAGGAGTCAGATCTAGCCAATCTAAATCTGCAAACATATTTTGTTCTGCATCTTTTACTTCACGCTGAACGTCTGTATCTTCCATTCGTAATACAAATGTTCCAGAATTTCTTTTGGCAAACAAAACGTTAGCCAAAGTTGTGCGAATATTTCCAACATGTAATTTACCTGTTGGGCTTGGTGCAAAACGTACGCGGACTGTCATAATATAACTTCTCTTTAATACTTAATATGCTTACTTATACCCTAATCTCTATTTTTTGCAAATAAAGTAAGCATAAAACTCATTTTTTAATTCAAAAAACTGCTAATGGGTGCTATAAATGTTGTTAAATTTAAATTATATAATTACAGGAATTCCTATGGACGTAAAAATTGAAAACAAAGAAGGCCTAGAACGTAATATCAACATTACAGTTCCAGCCTCAGAAATCGACGGATTTTTTAACCAACGCTACGAAGAACTTTCAAAAACTGTTAAAGTTCAAGGTTTCCGCGATGGCCATGTACCATTAGATGTTGTTAAACAACGCTATGCTGCTCAAGTACAAGAAGAAGTTACAAACCATATGGTTAATACTTCTTTAGATAAAGCAATTCAGGAAAACAAACTTTCTCCAGCAACGCAACCACACGTACACCGTGAAGGCTTAATGGAACAAGGTAAAGATTATGATTTTAGCGCTCATTTTGAAATCATGCCTGAAATTACACCTACAAAATATACAGAACTTACACTAACTCGTAAAACAGCAGAAGCAGATGATAAATCTGTGGATGAAGTTCTTGAGCGTCTAAAAAGTTCTAAAGCTTCTTTCTCTGAGAAAAAAGGCAAGCTTACTACAGGTGACCGTGCAATTATTGATACAGTTGGCTACCTTGGTAAAGATAAAGAACCTTTCCCAGGCACATCTATGCAAAACCATCCAATCGTAATTGGTTCAGGTAGCTTAATTCCTGGTTTTGAAGAAGAGCTTGAAGGTTTAAGTGCTGGCGATGAAAAATCATTCGACATTACATTCCCTAAGGAATATCACAGCCCAGAACTTGCTGGTAAAGAAACTAAATTTGAAGTTAAAATCATTAAAGTTGAAGCACCTGAAGAAACTAAAATGGATGATGCTTTTGCAGAAGGATTTGGTGCTAAGGATATGTCTGAATTAAAATCTCGTATCAAGGACCAAGTAAACCACGATATTACTGAATCTACATACCAAGAACTGAAAAAAGAAATGTTTGACCAACTTACAAAAGCAAACACATTTGATGTTCCTCAAGGTATGGTTGGTGCAGAGTTTGAATCTATCTGGAATGCTCAGGAAGAAAATCTTAAACAACAAGGTCTTTCTTTAAAAGAGCTAGGTAAAAACGAAGATGATGTTAAAGCTGAATACCAAGAACTTGCTGTTCGTCGTGTTCAACTTGGCCTGCTAATTACTGAAATTGCTAAACTAGAAAAAATTGATGTAACACCTGAAGAGATGGCTGCAGAAATTGATAGAGTTGCTGCTCAGTATGGCCCACAAGCAGATGAGATCAAACAACGTTTGGCATCACCTGAAATGCGTAATCAAGTATTTGGCCCTCTATTTGAGAAAAAAGTAGTGGATTGGCTTGTTGCAAATAACAAAGTTGCAGAAGAAAAAGTAGCTGCTGCTGAAATTATGAAAACTTGGTCATAATTTAGTGTCATCCTAGAACCTAGCTTTTGTCCAATTTTAATTGGTTACAAAAGCTGGGTTATCTGGGATCTGTTAGTTAAATTGGCAGAGTCTTATTAGCCAACAGATCACAGATAGCTATTTTTTTATAACCAATCAAAGATCGGATATAAAATGCTTCAGAGGTGACAGTAACTTGCTAACTTACAAATAGCCTAAATAAAAAGAAGGTAAAATAATATGAATAATAATATGCCTACAGATATACTAAATACTCTAATTCCTATGGTAGTTGAACAATCTCCACGTGGTGAACGTTCATACGATATTTACTCACGTCTGTTAAAAGAACGTATTATCTTTATGACAGGTCAAGTTGAAGAAAATATGGCGAATGTAATTGTAGCTCAACTTCTGTTCCTAGAATCTGAAGATCCTGATGCTGATATTTCTATATATATTAACTCTCCTGGTGGGGTTGTTACTGCTGGATTAGCTATTTACGATACTATGCAATATATTAAACCAGATGTTGCAACTATTTGTATTGGCCAAGCAGCTAGTATGGGTGCACTTCTTTTAACTGCTGGTACAGCTGGTAAGCGTTATGCGCTTCCTAATGCCAGAGTTATGATCCACCAACCTTTAGGTGGTTTCCAAGGTCAAGCATCTGATATTGAAATTCATGCTCAAGAAATTTTAGATTTGAAAAAGCGTCTAAATACTATTATGGCAGATCATACAGGGCAAAAAGTTACAGCAATAGCTAAAGATACTGACAGGGATAACTTCCTAACAGCAGATGAAGCTAAAAAGTATGGTTTAGTGGATCATGTTCTTCTTGATCGTAAGGATGAGACTCCTGTTAAGAAAAAATAGTTTCTACTACATAAAAAACCCCCTCAACTGAGGGGTTTTTTTGTTTTTCGTATTAAATTTATTCAGAACTTCTAACTCCAGACCAGTTAATAACTTTTTCCATAGTTAAACCCTGAGCAATAACTGAAATTACAACTACAATAAAAGTTATAGCAATTAATGCTTCTCTTGCTGGACCTGCTGGTAGCATCATTGCCATAGCAAATGAAATTGCACCACGCATTCCTCCCCATACAAGTACGGGTAACGAGCCAGAAGAAAAAGTTTGTAAGTTATGTTTTTCTAAACCAATCATTGTGTATTTTACAGATACATAACGTGCACCCAAAACAACAGCACTCATAATAATACCAGCAACTATAAAACTAGTATGAAAAGGTATAATAATCAGCAACAATCCCATGAATACAAATAAAGCAGTAGTCAATATTTCATCAATGAGAACCCATAGCTTATTCAAATTAGTCCGCATATTCCAAGAAAGAGGATGCTTACGGTTATGATTAGAAAGAAACAAACCCATAACAACAACAGTTAATGGCATATTTGGCCCTAAACCAAAATGTGCAGTTAATCCGTTTGCTATAGCAGTTCCTAGCCATACTAAGCTGATTGTTATTATTAATTCAGTCATTAAGTTATCTGTGTTACGTAATAACCAGTTAGCAATAATACCAAGTAATAAACCAATAATAGCTGCTCCACCAATTTCAACAAATGGTAATAGTATATAACCACCAAAGGATAAACTAGTTTCTTCAGAAGTTGCAGCAAGTAATGCTAAAAATAAAACAACCGAAGCTCCATCATTAAATAATGATTCTCCAACAATTTTAGCTTCTAATGATTTTCTAACTCCTACTTTGCGTAATACACTGCTTACAGCAACAGGATCTGTTGGTACAATTAGTGCCCCAAACAAAATACAGTATAAAAAATCAATAGGTAATCCAATTATAAGTGCTAAAAGCCATAATGCTACACCAACAATTAATGATGCAACCAATACTCCAACAGTTGCCAAAGTTCCAATAGCCCAACCGTTTTTAACAAGATCAGCAATATCAAATTTAAGTGCGCCAGCAAACAACATTAATGGTAATACCCAATTCATAAGTAAATTAGGAAAATCAATGCCTGTTATTAAAGATTCAATTGTTTCTTTGCTAAGCCATTCTCCGCCTAAGCCAAAATTTTCGATAAATAAAAGTATTATACTAATACCAATAGCTGAAAGCATTAAACTAACAGAAGTATGAGTTTTTATTAGGCGTTGATTTAAAATAAGTAAGATGGAAGTTATAATTCCAAGAAATGTAACAGCATAAAGAGTGGTTAATCCAACCATATATGTCTCCGGTAATAAGATAAAAGAATCACGACAAAAAATGCCATAAATAAAAGGTAAGTTAAGGTGTTACTGCTAGTAATTAAACTAGTATACTGTTTTCTATTATTAAGTATACACATTTTTATCTTTATGTAAAGCTTTTTTTAAAGGTTTATGTAAAGTTTTTTCTCGCCATGGTATATTATTGAGAGTATAGTTAAGTTATGAAGCAAGATATTACAGAAGAAATTATCAAAAACTGGCAAAAAGAATGTCCAGAATTTGATGTTTCAGCCAAGGAAGTTATGGGTCGTATTATACGTTTGCAAGAACATTACTTACACGATGCTGAAGAAATTTTAAAACCACTTGGATTAAAAAAGGGGAGTTATTCTATATTAAGTACCTTACGTGTAAGCGGTAAACCTTACGAATTGCATCCAAAGGAACTTCATCATTTTTCGCTGGTAACTTCTGGAGGAATGTCTAACCTCCTTAATCATATGGAAAAAGATGAATTAATCAGCCGACACCAAGACCCAGAAGATCAGCGTAGTGTACGTATTCGCCTAACTAAAAAAGGTAAACAACTGGCTGAAGAAGGTATGGCGGAATTAACAAAATTAGAACACAAATTCACATCTCCTCTTAGTAAGAAAGAACAACAAGATTTGGCTAAACTTTTACAAAAGATGTTAATGAACCTGCAGAACACTTGAAATAGAAAATAAATATCACTATATCTTAAGTAAGATGTAACCTTTTATACCTTTTCACTTACACAGCTTTGTGTGAAAAGATCTTTTTTATGGGCAAAACGCCCGTTTTATGGAGAGCACCAATGAACTTTTTTTATTATACAATATCAGATATATTTTCGAACATTACAAGTGGCGAACTATTCTTCATTTTCATAGGAGTACTGGGAATATTGTCCTTATGTATACTTTTTTTGGTTATAGTATTTGTATGTTTATTAATTTTTAAATTTTTTGATTTCGTTTTCACTAAGTCTGTACCAGTTTCAGTACAGGTTATGAAAGAACGTTTTCTGCATACATATCAAAATTCCAGAATTCAGTTTAATGGTAATATACCTATCAACAAACTTAGTGGCTTTATGACTATTAACCTTAAACTACCAAATGGTGATATTAAGACATGTCATGCTACAGATTCTCAATTTAATGACTTACAGGAAGGTAGCCAAGTAACAGCCATGATATCCTATGGCAGATTTTCAAAACTTCCACAATGTGTCAGCATCGTATAACAACAAGCAAAAAACCCTGCATTTTGCAGGGTTTTTTGCTTTTTAAAAGAAAATTACTTTTCAGCTTTATCTTCTTTTTTAGCTTTTTCCTTGGCAGGAGCTTTTTTAGGGGCATCCTTCTTAGCAGGAGCAGCTTTTTCAGTTTTTGCTTCTACTTTAGGTTTTTCACTAGCTTCTACTTTTTTAACTGCTTTAGCTTTTTTAGGAGCCTTAGTTTCAGCAGCAGTAGCTGTACTTTTTTCTGTAAGTTCAATTACAGCCATTGCAGCACTATCACCTTTACGGAAACCTGCTTTTAATACACGAGTGTATCCACCAGGGCGTTTTTGGAATTTAGGTGCAAGCTCATCAAATAACTTACGAACAACAGCTTCATCATTTACTGTACGTAGAATTTGTCTGCGTGCAGCTAATTCACCATCTGTACCTAAACCTCTACAAGCTTTAGTAATTAATGGTTCTACCACGCTACGAAGATCCTTCGCTTTGTGTAAAGTTGTTGTAATTTGCTCATGGCGTAAAAGTTCTGTTGCAAGGTTTGCAAACAAAGCTTTTCTGTGACTACTTGTGCGACCAAGTTTACGTCCTGACATACCGTGTCTCATGATTTTATCCTATCTATATTCTATTTAGTGTTGTGGTTCTAAGCTTTTAACAAGCTCTTCAATGTTTTCTGGTGGCCAGTTTTCTAAGTTCATACCTAGGTTCAAGCCCATTGTTACTAACACTTCTTTAATTTCATTTAATGATTTACGACCAAAGTTTGGTGTACGAAGCATTTCGCCTTCACTTTTCTGAACCAAATCACCAATGTAAACGATATTATCATTTTTAAGGCAATTTGCACTACGTACAGAAAGTTCAAGTTCATCAACTTTCATCAACAGGTTAGGGTTGATTTCAATTTTAGCTTCTGTTTCTTCTGGCTCTTCGATAATCTCATCAAAGTTAATGAATAATGTTAGCTGATCTTGCAAAATACGTGCAGAATAAGCTAATGCATCTTCAGGAGATACAACACCATTTGTTTCAACTTCAAGTGTAAGTTTATCGTAGTCAGTTACTTGACCAACACGAGCATCATCTACTTTAAAAGAAACACGACGTACTGGAGAGTAAATCGCATCCATTAAAATAACACCAATTTCGTTATCTTCAGAAACTTGTTGAGCAGCTGGTACATAACCTTTACCAGTACCAATTGTAAGTTCCATTACAAGATCAGCTGTTTCATTTAATGTAGCAATGTGATGATCTGGGTCAATAAACTCAATATCATGTGTTCCTTCAATATCAGCAGCAGTTACTTCACCAGCACCTTTGTAACGTAAAGTCACAACTTTTTCGCCTTCTGCATGAGAACGCACAGCTAATGTTTTTAAGTTAAGAATGATATCTGTCACATCTTCAAGAACACCAGGAATTGAAGAAAATTCATGAAGAACACCTTCAATTTTAATGCGAGTAACAGCAGCACCTTGCAAACTTGAAAGAAGAATACGACGTAGAGAGTTACCCATAGTCATACCAAAGCCTGTTTCAAGTGGTTCAATTGTAAAAATAGAATGTTTACGAACATCTTTACCAGGTTTAATATCAACCTTAGTTGGTTTAATCAGTTCTTTCCAGTTAGCCTGTATTTGCATATTTTCTATTCCTTATATAGGTTTGTAGCGGGTTTAAAGCCTTAATTAATTATACACGACGTTGTTTTGGTGGACGGCATCCATTATGTGGTACCGGCGTAACGTCACGAATTGCTGTGATTTCAAATCCAGCTGCTTGCAATGCACGCAAAGCTGATTCACGTCCTGATCCAGGGCCTTTAATGTTTACTTCCAACACTTTCATGCCGTGATCTTGTGCTTTTTTACCAGCAACTTCAGCAGCAAGCTGAGCAGCATAAGGTGTAGACTTACGAGAGCCTTTAAAACCTTGTTCACCAGAACTAGCCCAAGAAATAGCATTTCCTTGTGCATCTGTGATTGTAATGATTGTATTATTAAATGTAGACAGAATGTGTGCTACACCACTTGTAATATTCTTGCGTTCTTTTTTACGTACGCGAGCTTTAGTAGTAGTTGCCATAATATATATATCCTCGCTTTACTATTTACGTTTCACAACACCAGCACGACGACCTTTGTGTGTGCGAGCATTTGTGTGAGTACTTTGTCCACGTACAGGAAGGCCTTTGCGGTGACGCAAGCCTCTGTAACAACCTAAGTCCATTAAACGTTTAATGTTTAGTGAACGTTCACGACGAAGATCCCCTTCAACTGGGTAATCTGCATCAATACATTTACGAATTTTTGCAACTTCATCTTCTGAAAGATCTTTTGTACGTGATTCTGTATCAATTTTGGTTTTCTTTAGAATGTCGTATGATACTTTTTTACCAATACCATAAATATAGGTTAGTGATACCCATATTTTTTTGTCCGTAGGGATGTTTACACCCGATATACGTGCCATATTTCTATTTTCTCCGTTTTCTTTGTAAAGTACTTAATTAGTACTTCTAATTTACGACGTTAAGTCGCAAGTCCCTCGAAACATAGCAAAATATAGCTTACTGTCAAGTGATAACTTGCTCCACCAGCCAAAAACATGCTTTTTTATTAAAAAAGAACAGTTTTCAACCAATCTCAACGCAGTTTTACTTTAAAAAGTAATTTTTCAATACTTTATTAAAGAATTTCTTTAATTTGAGTACTTTCCACAAATTTGTTCTGTGGATACCAGCCTCCGCTGGCATGATGTGCATTTTTATTAAAATATACAAATCATGAATAAGTTAATTTTCAAATGGGATGAGATTTTATGATTCGAGGAGCGTAATGTGCACTTAGCACATAAGCAACGAGAAGCGCAAAATATCGCCCACTTGGGAATTAACTAAGCTTTTTTACGTTTTTTAAATCCTACACGCACTTTGTTACGTGGGTTCATTTTATCAATAATGTACAAGCGACCTTGACGACGCACAACTTTACAAGTTTTGCTTCTGTTCTTCTGGGCGCGAATTGATGCCTTCATTCTCATAGTCTTAATTCCTTTTAGTATGTATTTACTTATATAGTTAACAATTGCTTGACTGTCAAACCTTATTTATAAAAAGATTTCTATATAAATAGTTCTTTATTTATTAAATAAAGTTTTGCAGATAGCAGATTTAGGATGAAAATTTGATTTTATTTAAATCGTGGAAACTTTTCGCCTAAAGATACTGTTTGCAGAGCTTTATTTCTTACGGTAAGTAATTCTACCTTTAGTCAAATCATATGGAGTCATCTCCACAGTAACCTCATCACCTGCTAAAATTCTGATATTATGCTGACGCATTTTACCTGAAATATGAGCCAGAATTTCATGATCGTTTTCAAGCTTTACACGGAATGTTGTATTTGCAAGTATTTCTACAACTGTTCCTTCTAACTCAATCATATCGCTTTTAGCCAAGTTCTAACTCCTTTTGCGGTAACACCACATTTATATATATAATTATTACTATTTTAAACTAGCAAGCATCTCTTTTGTTACATCTTTTGGTTTTTGAATACCATTTATGTTTAACAAATTACCATGCTTTGCATAATATTCTTCTACTGGTTCTGTCTGTTCATGATAAACGTTCAAACGATGGCGAACAATTTCTTCTTGATCATCTTTGCGCTGTAACAAACCTTCACCAGTTACATCACATACACCTTCCACTTTAGGAGGGTTAAATATTTTATGATAAATACGTCCAGAATTTGGGGCCATCAATCTACCACCACGTCTACGGATAATTTCATCATCATTAACATCTATGTTTATTACATAATCCAGTGCAAGATTATCCGCCGCCATCATTTTGTCAAGCTCTTTGGCTTGTGTAACGGTTCTTGGGAATCCATCTAGAATAAAACCATTCTTACAATCATCAGCCAAAATACGTTCTTGGATAAGATTAACTACAACATCATCTGGCACTAAGTTACCATCATCTACGTAACCTTTAGCAATCAAACCTACTTCAGATTCATCCACCATAGCCTGACGCAGCATGTTACCTGTAGATAGAGTAGGTATTTTAAGATCTTCTGCTAAAACAATAGCCTGAGTTCCTTTACCTGCACCTGGAGCACCAAGAAGTACAATTCTCATAATTATGCTCTCACTCTTTTCTTGCGTTTAAATTGAGTTTTCTTGAGTAAGCTTTCGTACTTTTGTGCAATTAAGTGTGTTTGGATACGAGTTACTAAGTCCATAGTTACACTAACAACAATAAGTAAGCTTGTTCCACCAAAATAAAATGGTACGCTAAACTGAGAGTTTACAAGTTCTGGTAAAATACAAACTAATGATATGTACGCTGCACCAACAACAGTTAAGCGTGTCATAACATAATCAAAGTATTTTGAAGTACTTTTACCTGGACGAACACCAGGGATAAATCCACCGTTGCTTTTTAAGTTATCGGCTGTTTCATCGGGGTTAAACTGTAATGCTGTATAGAAGAAACAGAAGAATACGATTAAAGCTACGTATAAACCAGTGTATAAAGGTTTTCCCGGAGAGAATAATCCACCAATTAACTGAGCCCACTCAGCGTTTGGTGAGAAGTTAGCAATACTTGCAGGCACTAAAAGAAGTGAGCTTGCAAAAATAGGAGGAATAACACCAGCCATGTTAATTTTTAATGGCATATGGGAAGCTTCTCCGCCAGATTGGCCACCAGCCATTTGGCGTTTAGGGTACTGTACTAATACTCGACGTTGTGCCGTTTCCATAAAGGTAATAAAGGCAATTACAGCAAAAACCATAATACCAATACCAAGCAGTAAAAAGTTACTCATACTACCAGTTCTGGCCATTTCAAATGTTTGGAATAAAGCGCTTGGAAGCTCTGCCACAATACCAGCAAAAATAAGAATAGATATACCATTACCAATACCACGAGAGTTAATTTGTTCACCAAGCCACATTAGGAAAATGGTACCAGTCATAAGTGTTAAAGCACTTTGTAAACGGAACATTAAACCAGCATCTAGAACCACTTGAAGGGTTTCACTACCAACTTGAACAGTAGCTCCTTCCATGCTTGTAGCTAATCCAAAACCTTGAGAAAATGCAAGTACAACTGTTAAGTAACGTGTGTATTGATTAATTTTTCTACGTCCCGCCTCACCTTCTTTTTTCAAATCTTTCAAAGTAGAGTAAGTAGAACTAAGCAGCTGAATAATAATAGATGCCGTAATGTAAGGCATAATATTCAGAGCAAAAATTGTCATACGTGAAAATGCACCACCAGAAAAAAGGTTAAACATACCAAGTACACCTTGTTGCAAACGATCTTGGTAGCTTGCAAGTGCTACGGCATCAATGCCTGGTAATGGAATATGCGTACCTAAGCGGTACACAACTAGTGCCATTAGTACAAATAAAATACGCTGTCTAAGCTCTTTGGAGCCAGCAAGCATTTTTGCGGCTTCGTTGCGATCAACATGGGCAGTACTCATTTTTATTCTCCGGTATTTCTAAATATTTTTATTGGGTTGGTATCACCCCAGATAGCATATATTTTCCAGCAAAATTAAAAGTTTGGGTAAAATATAGCTTCTGGGATACTACCAAATATATAAGCTTTAAGAACTACTTAGCTTTTTTAGCTTCTTTTGCCAACGCATCTTTTCGTGCATTTTTAATTGGAGCAGGAGCATTAACAACAATGTTAAGTTCACCACCAGCTTTTTTAACTTTTTCTATAGCAGATTTTGAAGCATGTGCAGCATCAATAGTTAAACTTGCTGTCATTTCACCATTACCCAAAACTTTTAGACCATCATGAGCTTTTTTAGTGAAACCAATTTCTTGTAACATTTCGATTGTAACAATTTCTTTACCTGTTAGACGTTTTGTATCTACAAGTTTTTGTAAATCACCAACGTTAATAATTGTGTAGTTTTTAGTAAAGTTTTTGTTGTTAAATCCACGCATAGGTAAACGACGGTATAAAGGGTTTTGACCACCTTCAAATCCGATTTTTACTTTACCACCAGAACGTGCGCCCAAACCTTTTTGACCACGTGATGATGTTTTACCTCTACCAGAACCAATACCGCGACCTACGCGTGTTCGTTCTTGACGTGCACCTGAATTATCTTGAATTTCGTTTAGTTTCATGACTCGGTTTCCCTTTTGCCAAAGGCGTATTGCCTTTATAAATTGTAATTAATCCACACAAAATGTGGAACTTATCGGCTTTATACTACATTTTGTATATTTGTACAATAGTTTATATAACAATATTCCTTAACTATACTTCTGCACAAAAAAAATCCCGACCTAAGCCGAGATTTTTAATCAGTAAACAAAATTACTTACTTAGTATCAATAACTTCAACTAAATGACTAATTTTATTAATCATACCACGAACGCAAGGAGTATCCTCTAGTTCACGAGTACGACCCATTTTATTTAAGCCTAAGCCTTTAAGAGTTGCCAATTGATCCTTTTTACGACCAATTGCGCTACCAACTTGTTTCACTGTAACAGTTTTTTTAGGTGCCATGATCTAGTCCTCTTTTTTAGCTGTTTTAGTTTCTACTTTAGCTTCTGCCTTAACCGCTACCTTTGCTTCATCCTTAAGAGCATCTTTTTTACTCTCAACTTTGATAGCTGGCTTCTTCGCTACCGCTTCCTTCTTAGGTGCTGCTTTTTTAGCATCTTTTTTAGGAGCAGCTTTCTTAGCCACAGGTTTAGCTGGTTTTTTAGCTTCTACAGGTGAAGGATTCAACATATCTGGTGTCATTCTATTTTCACGCATATCTGCTACTTTTAAACCACGTTTTGCAGCAACACCACGAGGTGTTTGTAAGTTATTAAATGCTTCAAAAGTTGCACGAATCATGTTGTAAGGATTACGTGATCCTAGTGATTTTGCAACCACATCAGAAATACCCATTGCTTCAAATACAGCTCTCATTGGTCCACCAGCAATAATACCAGTACCCGGTTGTGATGGACGTAAAATAACACGAGATGCACCAAAGTGACCTTTAATATCATGGTGAATTGTTCTACCTTCACGCATTGGTACGCGCATCATTGTACGTTTAGCTTCATCTGTTGCTTTACGTACAGCTTCAGGAACTTCCTTAGCTTTACCACTACCCCAGCCAACACGGCCACCTTCATCACCAACTACAACAATTGCTGAGAAAGAGAAACGACGTCCACCTTTTACAACTTTTGATACACGGTTTACCTGAACTAGTTTATCAACAAATTCTGAATTTCTATCTTGTTGTCCGAATGCCATTTTTTAAAACTCCAATCCGTTATCACGTGCAGCATCACCAAGGGCCTTAACACGGCCATGGTATGGGAAGCCACCACGATCAAACACTACTTTTTTGATACCAGCAGATTTTGCTTTTTTAGCAAGATCACCACCAACTTTTTTTGCAGCTTCTACGTTAGAACCTGTTTTAATACCTTTAGCTACGGCTTTATCAACTGTAGAAGATGAAACTAATGTTTCGCCTTTTACGTCATCAATAATTTGTGCGTAAATTTGTGTATTACTTCTGAATACGCTTAAGCGTGGAGTACCAGTTGTAGTTACCTGAGATAACTTATGACGAGTACGGCCTGCGCGTTTTCTTAATCTATCTTGTCTTGTTTTCATGGCTATTTCTTCTTACCTTCTTTCATAACAACATGTTCGTCAACGTAGCGAATACCTTTACCTTTGTAAGGCTCTGGAGGACGTATGCGACGTACATTTGCAGCAAATTGACCAACAACTTGTTTATCAAAACCAGTTATTACAATTTCTGTGTTATCGTTTACAACAACTTTAAGACCTGCAGGAACATCCAAATTAACAGGATGGCTAAAACCTACAGATAGGTTTAACTTAGCACCTTGCATATTTGCACGATAACCAACACCGATCAGTTTCAATTTTTTCTCGAAACCTTTGCTTACACCTTCAACCATATTGGCTGTTAGCGCACGGCTTAAACCCCAAAGAGCTTGTGCTTCTTTTGTTTCACGATTTGGTTCAAACGTAACAATATTATCAGTTACAGATGCCTTAATATCGTGTGGGATATCCCAGTTTAATTCTCCAAGCTTACCCTTAACGGACATAGCTCTTCCTGCCATAGTAACAGTTACCCCTTCAGGTATTGTTACTGGATTTTTTCCGATTCTTGACATTTTATAGTCTCCTTAAAATACTTGGCATAAAAGTTCACCACCAAGGTTTTGCTTACGAGCTTGCGCATCAGATAGCACACCTTGAGATGTAGAAACAATTGCTATACCTAAACCACTACGAACCATTGGAATTTCCTTAGATGAAACGTATTGACGTAAGCCCGGACGGGATAAACGGCTAATTTCACTAATAACTGGTTTGCTATCCATGTATTTAAGTTCTACCTCAAATGCAGGATGGTTATCTTCAGTAATTTCTTTAAACCCAATGATGTAACCTTCGTTAGAAAGTACTTCAAGGATTGCTTTTTTAACACCAGATGCTGGCACTATAACGGTCTGCTTTGTAACGCGCTGACCATTACGGATACGTGTTAGCATATCTGAGATTGGATCTGTCATTGTCATAATTTAAAGCTCCTTCTACCAGCTTGACTTTGTAACACCAGGAAGATCACCGCTTGAAGCTAGCTCTCTAAATTTGATGCGACACATTTTAAATTTACGGTAAACACCTTTTGGACGACCGGTGATTTCACAACGGCTTACCAAACGTGTTTTAGCACCATTACGATTCATTTTATTTAATGAATCACGGGCTTCCATTCTGTCTGCGAAAGAAGTTTCTTCTGCAGAAATAATTTTTTTCAACGCTACACGCTTCTCATGGTCACGATCAACCACAGCCTGACGTTTAATATTACGATAAACTACACTTTTTCTAGCCATTATACTTGGCCTCCTTTTTTACCTTTGAACGGCATACCAAAACCTGCAAGCAACGCTTTACCTTCTTCAGGTGTTTTAGCAGTTGTACAAATAGTTATGTTCATACCACGAACTTTATCAATTTGATCAAAATCAATTTCTTGGAAAATGATTTGCTCTTTGATACCTAGGTTATAGTTACCAAAGCGATCGAATGATTTAGCAGATACACCTTCAAAGTCACGTACACGTGGAAGAGCGATTGTAATAAAACGATCTAAAAATTCATACATTTGGTCACCACGTAAAGTTACTGAACAACCAACGGCCATTCCTTCACGAAGTTTAAAAGCAGCAATAGATTTAGTTGCTTTATTAATAGTAGGTTTTTGACCACCAATAAGTGTTAGGTCATTAACCGCAGCCTCTATGGCTTTTTTATCTGTTACGGCGTCTTTTACACCCATGTTCAACACAACTTTAGTCACCTTTGGTGCCTGCATTATGTTTTTGTACTTAAACTCTTTCATCAAACCTGCTTTGATAGAGTCATTATACAATTCTTGAAATCTTGTTTGCATTATACTGATTCCCCTATTACTTCGCCGCTTTTTTTAGCAAAACGTACTTTTTTACCGTCTTGAACTTTATGTCCAACACGTGTTGGGTTACCTGTTTTAGGATCTGCCATCATTACATTAGAAACATGTAGTGACATTTCTTTCATTACAATACCAGGTTCCTGATTCATAGAAGCCTTCATGTGGCGTTTAGCAATATTTAAGCCATCTACGATCACACGATCTTTTGCTGTAATTACTTTAGTAATTTTACCACGTTTACCTTTGTCTTTACCTGCGATAACAATTACTTCATCACCTGTTTTAAGTGGACTGTTTAAAGTAGCCATTTATAGTACCTCCGGTGCTAATGAAACAATTTTCATAAATTTCTTTGCGCGCAATTCACGTGCAACAGGTCCAAAAATACGAGTACCTAATGGCTCATTTTTGTTATCAATGATAACAGCTGCGTTTTTATCAAAACGAATTACTGTACCATCTTTGCGAATCATCGCTTTTTTAGTACGGACAACAACAGCTTTAGCTACTTCACCTTTTTTTACCTTACCGCGTGGAATAGCATCTTTGATGCTTACCACAATAATATCACCGATACGTGCATAACGACGCTTAGATCCACCAAGCACTTTAATACACTGCACTTTACGTGCACCAGAGTTATCAGCAACTTCAAGTTTACTTTCTACTTGAATCATTTACTTACTCCCTGTTCCGGTTAATACTTCCCAACGCTTAAGTTTAGAAACAGGCATGCATTCTTGAATTTTAATGCTATCTCCTTCTTTACAAGCGTTATTCTCATCGTGGGCATGGTACTTTTTGCTACTACGGATTGTTTTACCGTAAAGCTCATGTTTAAAAGTACGATCCACACGTACAACAACTGTTTTATCAGTTTTATCACTAACAACAGTTCCTCTTAATATACGTTTTGGCATATTTTTATCCCTTACTTAGCTACAGTCGCACTTTGGCGAGCTGTCATTTCCGTTTTCATACGAGCAACATCTTTACGCAACTCACGAGTACGGTTTGGGTTTTCCAATGTACCTGATGCTTTTTGAAAGCGCAGATTCATTTGTTCTTTACGAGCAGCTAGAATATTTTTTTCTAACTTATCGTCACTTAGCTTTTTAATTTCTTCAAATTTCATAACTTTTACCTACCTTGCGTGGCGCGTAACTACGCTTGTTTTAACTGGTAATTTCATCGCAGCTAAGCGCATTGCTTCTTTAGCACGCTCTTCTGGAATACCAGCAATTTCATACATAACACGGCCTGGTTTGATACGAGCAACCCAAAATTCTGGTGTACCTTTACCTTTACCCATACGAACCTCTGCAGGTTTTTTGGATACAGGCACATCTGGAAAAATTCTAATCCAAATACGTCCACCGCGGGCTACGTAACGTGTCATTGCACGACGTGCTGCTTCTATTTGGCGTGATGTAATACGACCTGGCTCAAGAGCTTTTAGCCCATATTCGCCGAAGTTTACATCTGTGCCACCTTTAGCAAGTCCATGGATGCGACCTTTATGCGCTTTCCTAAACTTAGTTTTCTTTGGTTGTAACATAAGTACTATTCCTCAGTTTTCAAGTTTTTCATCAAATTAAAGTTAAGAAACTTTATTTTCAACTTTTGTTTCTGTTTCAAAACCATATTTTTCACCATGGTTAATCCAAACTTTAACACCAATAATACCGTAGGTTGTTAAAGCTTCTGCAAAGCCGTAATCAATATCTGCACGAAGTGTGTGTAAAGGAACAGCACCCTCTAGGTACCACTCTTCACGAGCAATTTCAGCACCAGCTAAACGACCTGCACAGGCAATACGAATACCCTTAGCACCGTTCATCATAGCGTTTTGAACTGCACGTTTCATAGCGCGACGTGATGCGATACGACGTTCAATTTGTGAAGCACAGTTTTCTGCTACTAATTGAGCATCAATATCTGGCTTACGAATTTCAACAATGTTTAAGTACACTTCTGATTTACTTAGCTTTTGAAGTTCTTTGCGTAGAAATTCAATATCTGCACCTTTTTTACCAATAATCACACCAGGGCGAGCAGTGTGAATAAACACACGACACTTACTTGATGGACGCTCGATAACAACTTTAGATACACCTGCATTTTTCAAACGTTTTTTCAAGAACGCGCGTAATTCACGGTCTTCTTTAAGAAGTTCTGCGTAGTTACCTTCAGCGTACCAGCATGAGCTCCATGTACGGTTGATACCTAAGCGCATTCCGATAGGATTTACTTTTTGTCCCATTATGCATTCCCTTCATTAGCTTGTTCTGCAACAACAATTGTCATGTGGCAACGTGGCTTCAAAATTTTCGCTGCACGTCCACGAGCACGAGCTCTGAAACGTTTTAGAACGATACTTTTATCTGCTACTGCATTTTTAACAATTAAGTTATCAACATTTAGGTTGTGGTTATTTTCAGCGTTAGCAATTGCTGATTCAAGAAGTACTTTAACTTCATCAGCAGCTGATTTACGACAGAAAGTTAATTCAGAAAGTGCATCTTCTACAGATTTACCTCTGATTAGATCCATCACATAACGAGCTTTTTGTGCACTACCTTTAATAGACATCAATTTTGCCTGAGCTTCGTTATCTGCTAGTCTTCTAGCTTGTTTTTGCTTTGACATAACCTAGCTCCTCGCCTTTTTATCTACACCGTAACCATGATATGTACGGGTTGGTGCAAATTCACCAAGTTTGTGGCCAACCATATTATCTGTTACCAATACTGGTACAAATTTATGACCGTTATGTACAGCAAATGTTACACCAACAAATTCTGGCATAATTGTGCTTCTACGTGACCATGTTTTAATAACTTCTCTACGAGAACTATCTGAACGTTTTTCTACCTTAGCCATAAGGTGGTGATCTACGAATGGTCCTTTTTTAACTGAACGTGGCATATTTTCTATCCCCTACTTTTTATATCTACGACGGATTATCATACTGTTAGAAGGTTTAGCCTTCTTACGAGTACGAGCACCCTTAGTTGGTTTACCCCATGGGCTAACTGGGTGACGACCACCACTAGTTTTACCTTCACCACCACCATGAGGGTGATCTACTGGGTTCATAACAACACCACGAACTGTAGGTTTCACACCCATCCAACGTTTACGACCGGCTTTACCGATTTTAATGTTTGAATGGTCTGCGTTTGAAACAGCTCCGATAGTTGCCATACAATTTTCATGTACAAGACGGAGTTCGCCAGAAGCTAAACGCAACTGAGCGTATGCACCATCTTTACCAATAAGCTGAGCATATCCACCAGCAGAACGAGCCATTTGAGCGCCTCTACCTTGTTTCATCTCAACATTATGAATGATTGTACCAATAGGGATACTTTTCATTGGCATAGCATTACCCGGAAGGATATCTGCTTTTTGTGCTGCAATGATTTTATCACCTACTTTAATACGTTGTGGTGCAATGATGTATGATACTTCACCATCTTCGTAACGAATAAGAGCAATAAAAGCTGTACGGTTTGGATCATATTCCAAAGTCATAACAGTTGCTTCCATGTCCCATTTATTACGTTTGAAATCAATCATACGATATTTACGTTTGTGCCCACCACCAATGTGACGAGTTGTAATACGACCTGTGTTATTACGTCCACCTGTTCTTTTCAATGGGCGTAGTAAGCTCTTCTCAGGACCATCCTTAGATAGTTCACTTCTATCAATCGCTACAAGTGAACGACGTCCTGGTGAAGTTGGTTTATATGTTATTAAAGCCATTTATTTTTCTCCTTAAAGACCAGCTGAAATATCGATACTTTGGCCCTCTTTCAGGCTTACGTATGCGAGTTTCATATCACTACGGCGTCCTACAACACCACCAGCGCGACCTCTGTTTTTACCCTTACGAATCAAAGTATTCACTTTATTAACTTCTACTTTATAAAGTGTTTCGATTGCGTTGCGTATTTCTGCTTTAGTTGCGTTACGTGCTACTTCAAAAGTAGTTACGTTATGCTCTGCAACTTGAGTAGACTTTTCTGTAACGATTGGACGAACCAAAACGTTATACATGCGTTCTGTTGCTTGTGCTTTAGTAGGCATTATTTAGTCTCCTTCTTTGTAGCAGCTTTTTTAGCAGGTGCCTTTTTAGCAGGTTTAGCTTTTACTTCTTTAACTGAAGTTTCCTTACCTGTTAGGCGTGCCTGTAACATTGGCAAAGCTTCCGCTGTAACAACAAGCTTATCTGCACGTAGAATGTCATACACGTTTGCGCCTGCAGTTGGTACAACCTTCATCTGAGGAATGTTACCAATTGCACGATCAAAGTTATCGTCCATGCTATCTACAATAAACAACACCTTATTAAGGTCTAGTTTTTGCAATTGAGCAGCTAGATCTTTAGTTTTGTGTGTTTTTGCTTTAGCAGTATCTAGTATAATAAGTTCTTTAGCAGCTGTTTTAGCTGAAAGAGCTGTACTGATAGCTAGTTTACGTACTTTTTTAGGCATATCTATGTTGTGCGTACGAGGTGTAGGGCCAAAAGCAGCTCCACCACCACGGAATAAGTTAACACTTCTAGCGCCATGACGAGCATTACCTGTACCTTTTTGAGCGTAGCATTTAGCTTTCGTAAGTGACACATCGCTACGACCTTTTACAGCGTGTGTTCCTTGTTGAGCTTTACACTGTTGGTACATTACTGCACGGTGTAATAAATCTTTACGTACTTCAGCAGTGAAAACGCTAGGCAGATCTACCGCCCCAGTTTTCTTACCATCTAAGTTAATGATATCCATTTTTCTTTTCCCCTACTGAGCTGGTTTTGGTGTTGGAGCAGGTTTTTTCACTGCATCAAAGATAGTTACAACACGACCTTTAGATCCAGGCACTGCACCTTTAACCAAAATTAAATTATTTTCCATATCAACGCTTACAACTTTTAAGTTTTGTATTGTGCGTTGCTTAGAACCCATATGTCCGGCCATTCTTTTACCTTTAAACACACGACCAGGGTCTTGACATTGACCTGTAGAACCGTGTGAACGGTGAGAAATTGATACACCGTGAGTAGCACGCAAACCGCCAAAATTATGACGTTTCATCGCACCAGCAAAACCTTTACCAACTGTAACACCAGTAACATCTACCCATTGACCTTCGTTAAAAGTATCAACAGTTAAATCTGTACCAGCATCCATAAGGTTAGCTTCATCCACTCTGAATTCAGCTAGGTATTGTTTAGGTTCAACTTTAGCTTTTGCAAAGTGACCAATTAATGGCTTAGTTACTCGGCTAGCTTTTTTGTTACCCATACCAATTTGAACAGCATTATAACCATCTGTATCTGTTGTTTTCTTCTGTACTACTTGACAGTTTTCTACAGAAAGAACAGTTACAGGAATGTGTTTACCATGTTCATCAAAAACACGAGTCATTCCTACTTTTTTAGCAAGTAATCCGCTTCTTTTCATAAGTAATTACCTCCTACAATTTGATTTGAACATCAACACCAGCAGCCAAATCGATTTTCATAAGAGCATCAATTGTTTGTGGAGTTGGTTCAACGATTTCTAACAAACGTTTGTGCGTGCGAATTTCAAATTGCTCACGAGCTTTTTTGTTCACGTGTGGGCTACGCAATACACAGTATTTGTTAATGTTTGTTGGTAAAGGGATAGGACCACGTACTTTAGCACCAGTACGCTTTGCTGTTTCTACAATTTCAAGTGTAGATTTATCAATCGCACTATGATCGTATGCCTTTAGGCGAATTTTAATATTTTGTGTTACTTCTGTCATAACTTACCTTACTAGTTGCGGAGTATGCACGCTAGACCTTGTTATGGCTGTTCTAAATTTGGATTTTCATCCTTTAAAACTTCCTTGGTCTGCTTTTTAGTGCCTTGGCTCCTGTTAAAATATTTATTTAGTTACAGCTTCTTTCCATTTGGTTTGCTCGCACTTTATGCTGCCCTACCGGATAAAACCACACTTTAAATAAACAAAATCCTCACAATCGGTGAGGAAGATTCGAAATATAGCTTTGTTAGTCTGCCTAACAATTGCACTCTAGTAAAATGTGCCAGCCTATTTCGCAACTTTTTCCCCGTTGCATAGGATATAAATCCTTTTAAAAGTCCTTAATTTCTTAAGGTATGTGGTTGTTTATGCCTTTTTGGGGGGATTGTCAAGCATGAAAAGGATTTTTATTGAAATAAATTAATTTAATAGCAATTTTAGATAAAAGTGGGCGTAATTAAAGAATATTCGCAAGAGGCGACGCGAAGCGTGGGGGTATTGGCTGGAGGCCAACGCTGGCATTAACGCAACGCATTGCATTAAAAAATGAGGTTTAAAATCCTCTTTTTTATATTTAGTTAATACAGCCACTTGTAATGGCTACGGTTCATGCCAATAATAATGGGCAATAGCCTGTTTTATATGGCAACAACATCCTTTTTTTCATAATGAAGAAAAGATCTCTTTTTCAAATATAGTATTTTTTACTATTTTCAATTACAAATCTTGGAGAATTTTATGTTTACTCAACAATACCCCCCTGGGCAATACGCACCTGAAATGTTTCCCAGTAGAGAGAATCATTATAGTGTGTGGTGTGAAAATGGTGCAGCTGAAGTGCTTTCTAACAAGGTAGCTAATTTTTTTGCATCTAACCAAGAAAAAAACAGTTTCTTTATCAACTTTGCCGGCATGTCATTTGCCGACTTGCCTCAACATACCATACTGCAAGAATCTATGGAAAATTTACTCCAGCAGGATTTTAGTTTTGAAGTATTCGCAGGATTAGTAACCCCAAGGTGGCAACCGTGGGATAAAACTAACAAAGAAAACCTTCGTATTGATGGAATAATGGTATACCGTAATAAAGAAGCTAGAAATACAGCTATAGCTGAATCTTTAAGCAACAAGCAACAAAAGCTAAAGCTTTACCACAACAAGCTGTTGGAGTTAAAATTAAATGATGGGGATGAAATTATCTCTGAACTTGATGTGTTAATGACTCGTTACTCAGATAATATCCAAATGTTATCATTTAAAGATAATCGCTATTTTCAGCTATACTCTAAATGGTCAGCTGATGCTAGCTCTACTTATGACAAAGCTCAAAAAGTAATAAATGCTAACTTACCACCGCCCACTATTCGTAATAGTGATTCGTGGATAAGTAAGTTTTTCTCATTTTTTAAATCTTAGTAAATCGATAAAGCAAAAAAAATGGGAGCAATCGCTCCCATTTTTTTATGTGATAAAATTACCTAAGCAACTTTACCCTGCTTAATTTCTTCAACAACATTATTAGGAGCTTGTTCATAGTGAGCAAATTCCATAGTAAAGTTAGCACGTCCTTGAGACATTGAACGAAGACTTGTTACATAACCAAACATGTTAGCTAGAGGCACAGTAGCTGTAATAACTTTTGTACCAAACTTATCTTCTGTTCCTTTAACTTGGCCACGGCGAGAACTTAAGTCACCAATAACATCACCCATGTAATCTTCAGGTGTAGAAACTTCAACGCTCATGATTGGTTCAAGCACTATTGCGCGACAAGCAGATGCTGCTTTACGTACTGCTAAAATACCAGCCATTTTAAATGCCATTTCAGATGAATCAACATCGTGGTAGCTACCATCATATAAAGTAGCCTTAACATCAACAACTTGATAACCAGCAACCATACCGTTTTTCAACGCATCTTGAATACCAGCATCAACTGATGAAATGTATTCACGAGGAACAACACCACCAACGATTTTATTAACAAATTCGTAACCTGCACCAATGTCATTTGGCTCAAATTTAACCCAAACATGACCGTATTGACCACGTCCACCAGATTGCTTAACGTGTTTACCTTCACATTCAGCTTCTTGGCTGATAGTTTCACGGTAAGCTACTTGAGGAGCACCAGTTGAACAATCTACGCCGAATTCACGACGTAAACGATCAACCATAATATCTAGGTGAAGTTCACCAACACCAGCAATAATGGTTTGACCAGATTCTTCATCTGTATTTACGCGGAAAGAAGGATCTTCCTGAATTAGTTTACCTAGTGCAAGAGCCATTTTTTCTTGTGCATCTTTAGTTTTAGGTTCAATAGCCATAGAAATAACAGGTTCCATTGGAATAATTGTTTCTAGAACTGTAGTTGATTTTTCTTGGGCGATTGTATCACCAGTTGTCGTATCTTTTAAGCCAACAACTGCACCAATTTCACCAGCACAAAGTTCTTGAGCTTCTTCACGGTTATTAGCGTGCATTTTAACAATACGACCAATACGTTCTTTTTTACCAGTAACAGTATTTGTAACGTATGAACCACTTTTAATAACACCAGAATATACACGCACAAAAGTTAAACGACCAACAAATGGGTCTGTTGCAATTTTAAATGCAAGTGAGGCCATTGGAGCATCATCTGATACTTTAAGCATAATTTCTTCACCAGTTTTAGAATCTGTTGCTACAAGCTTCGCTGGTGCAACCTCAGTTGGAGATGGTAAGTAATCAATAACGCAATCAAGAAGTGTTTGAACACCTTTGTTTTTAAACGCTGTACCACAAAGAACTGGGAAAATAGCCATAGCAAGTGTTGCTTTACGAATAAGATTTTTAAGTGTTGCTTCATCTGGTTCAGTACCCTCAAGGTAAGCTTCCATTGCAGCATCATCTTGTTCAATAACTGCTTCAATCATTTCGCCACGGGCTTCTTTAGCACCATCAAGTAATTCAGCAGGAATTTCTTGTGTTTCGTAATCTGCACCCATTTCTTCATTATTCCAAATAATAGCCTTCATAGCCACAAGGTCAATAACACCTTTAAAGTCAGCTTCTGCACCGATTGGAAGTTGAATAGGAACTGCATTTGCTTGTAAGCGTTCACGGATCATTTCTACACCAGTAGTGAAATCTGCACCAACTCTATCCATTTTGTTGATAAAGCAAAGTCTTGGAACACCGTAGTTGTTAGCATGACGCCAGTTAGTTTCAGATTGAGGCTCAACACCACCAACTGAACAGAATACTGCAACCAAACCATCTAGTACACGTACTGAACGTTTAACTTCAATGTTAAAATCAACGTGTCCTGGAGTATCAATGATATTAATCATGTTTCCATCCCACTCACATGTAGTAGCGGCAGATGTAATTGTTATTCCACGTTCTTGTTCTTGTTCCATCCAGTCCATTGTTGCGGCACCATCGTGCACTTCACCAATTTTGTGTGATTTACCTGTATAAAATAAAATACGTTCTGTAGTGGTTGTTTTACCAGCATCAACGTGAGCCATAATTCCGATATTACGACATTTTTCAAATGGGATTGTACGTGCCATTATTTTGTTCCTTAAATATAAATATTACTTTGATTGAATTTGTATAAGGGAAATTGGTGAAAAGGTCAAGTAGAGGAAACATTTTTTAGAAAAAATATCATCAGAAACAAAAAGCCCCTCAAGTTGAGGAGCCTTTATCGTAATACTACAAGCAATACTAATTATATTTTTTTAGATTGAGCGCGTTCTAGTGCTTTAGCCCTAGCTTGATTTAAACGTTCTTCACGTTTCATTCTTACATTATAGCTAACCATTCTCATCTGATGAGTATATTTTTTCTTAGAAAAGGAGCTGCGCTTAGACATATGGCGCCGAGGAGGGCATTTTTTACAAGATTTTCTTGCTATAGATAACTTATGCATAGCAATAGCTAAGCCTGCAAAACTATTTTCAGCTTTATCTATACTTCTATCAATCATATAATTGGTTGATAGAAATACTGATACCATTGCAATGGCAAATATTTTATAAAAGTTTTTCATAACTACCTCTTGGGTCAAATAAAAGAATTCAACTGGCAGAAAGCCAATTTTTAAATACTACAGATACAACTAGTGCTTAAAGCACCTACTTATCGATATATATGGTAATTATGAGGCTAATTTTCAAGTGCTAATGTTAACTCTTATATAAAATCAAACAACCCCACAAAATGCAGGGCTGTTTAAAGTAAAAGTATAATTACATTTCCATACCGTAATCTCTACGCAACCTTTCCTCTTTGTCGAAGATTCCGTTTCCTTCTCTGTCCTCTCTTATTCTATCATCTATATCATAAGCAAATTCAGCTAAAGCGGTTGTAATTCTAGACATATCCTCATTTTGTAGAGAATTTAACACTTCTACCATATCCCTATCTTCTGGAAGAATTTTATCGGCCTCTGGTTTTATGCTTTTATTCATAAACTTGTCCATCTTTTCGCAAGCTTCTTGACCTATAGTATTAACTTCATAATCAGAAAGCTCTTCTCCATTTTTTTCTGCCTTAACCATCTCTTTCGCCACTTGCATTTGAGCATAATAATCAGCAGTATTAAGTTCTCCTACTTTTATAAGATCTTCAGATACCTGTGCTGGGCAGTTTTGTCGCTCCGCATAAATATTATTACCTATAAGAGTAACATCTTTTTGCTCCACTTCAGGCCTAAGGTGGTGGTGATCTACAAAGCGACCTTCCACATTTTTAACACCATCATATAAAGCAAGGTACTCATGTGCCATTAACTCAGTTGATTCAGGTGTATCTCCGTGCATTTCATACATTAAAGCAATATTGGATGATTTCTTTTCTATAAGATCCGTTACACCACCATATTCACCTGTAATACTACCTGCATTATCCTGTAAAGCATTGCTTGTAGTATGTCCAATTAAATGATCTTCAAAAATATCTTCACCATGCCCTGGGTTTAAACTGTTTTCAGCACGTGCTGCTCGTGATTCAACTCTTGCTGCTTTTAGGAATCTATCATTGAATTTACCCATTTCATCCGCTAGCTCTGCTTCTGTATCTTGAATCTGACATTGATATCCTTCTTCATTGCCCATTTCTATTCCAGTTTTGATTCCAATCCCAGCCACAGCCACACCAGAAACACCAGCCCCAACAGGACCGAACCCAGAACCAAGTAAAGCACCAGCAGCACCAAAAGATACAGCACCCACAGATGCATATCCAGTAGAAGGGCCGTATTCCATAGCTTCGTTATATGTTTTAACAGCACCGTATTTTATTTTTTTTGCTAATGATGCTTCTTCTTGAAACTTCTTCTCATCGTGACTCATATCACTGTATTCTTCAAATAGTCTGTACTTCATCGCTCCACCTAATTCCCTAAATTTACCTAGTCATTTAATTTTTCCCTACATATGACATAGTGATAATAAATAATAATTTCAATGGCTCACTTATATTTATTCTGCTTTCATAAAAAAAACCCCATGCACAAGCACAGGGATTTTAAACATCGCAATTGCCTTTAAGAATTAAGGCATGTTTCCAGTTCTTTTTCAGTAAACGGAACTCCTATTTTTTCTAGAAAAGCAGGTATTGCTATTTCAACTTGTTTGAAAGTAGCATCAATACCATAGCCTTGGCTTCTTATGTTGTGGTGCAGTTTGTATGCAAGAGCTTTACACTCTTTCGCATCAAATATCCCCGAATTCAATGATGGATAATATGTACCCGATGAATAAGGATTAGTAGCGCAGCCAGATATAAGAAGTAACAAAAAAATAGTTATTAGGTGTAAGAATTTCATAATAGTTTCCAAGAATTTTTTAAAGAAATAAAATACTAAGAAGAATATACCATTAATTTAGTAAACGTTATAAATTATAGATATTTCTTAGTCCTTATTATATATAGTAATTATAAGACTATACTTCAAGTATTTGAATAAAAAAAACTCGCCTTAAGCGAGTTTTTTTTCATTAGCTAGGCTAAAAAGTGATTACCAACGGTAATGTGCAAAAGCTCTGTTAGCTTCGGCCATTTTGTGAGTATCTTCACGTTTTTTGATAGAGTTACCACGTTGTTGCGTAGCATCTAGGATTTCGTTCATTAAACGATCACCCATTGTTTTTTCATTACGCTTACGAGCGAATGCAACTAACCAACGAATAGCAAGTGCTTGGGCACGCTTAGGATCAACTTCCACAGGAACTTGATAAGTAGCACCACCAACACGGCGTGATTTAACTTCAATTTGAGGTTTGATAGCATCTAATGCTTCATGGAAAGCATCTACTGGATTTTTACCAGTTTTAGCTTTAACTCCATCCATAGCACCGTAGAAAATACGTTCTGCTACACTTTTTTTACCATCAATCATCATTTGGTTCATGAATTTTGTAATAACTACATCACCGAATTTAGGATCTGGTAAAGTTTCGCGTTTTACTGGCTTATGACGTCTAGACATAATATATTCCTTTCTTTACCTATTTAGGTTTTTTAGCACCGTATTTAGAACGGCCTTGTTTACGATCTGATACACCTTGAGTATCTAGTGAACCACGAATAACATGATAACGAACACCCGGTAAATCCTTAACACGACCACCGCGGATTGTTACCACGCTGTGCTCTTGTAAGTTATGACCTTCACCTGGAATGTAAGCTGAAACTTCGTATCCATTTGTTAAACGTACTCTAGCTACTTTACGTAAAGCTGAGTTAGGTTTTTTAGGAGTTGTTGTATATACACGAACACACACACCACGTTTTTGTGGGCAAGCTTCCATAGCTGGAACCTTGTTTTTTACGACAGGCTTAACACGGCCTTTTCGTACTAACTGGTTAATTGTAGGCATTTATTAAATATTCCTTATAATGGCTTCCATTTATTGGTAGCCGTTTTTGTTTGCAAAGTCTGGGTACTCTAACCTTGTTAAAGTCGTCCTTGCTCTCTACTCCCTGTAGGCGCTTTTTGGTGATTTTGTTAGATAAAAAAAGAATCTCTCAGCGAGGCCTTCCCTTTACTCTAGCTTTTATTCACCAGCGAATCTTCAAGGTTTGCAGGTGTTTAACCACTTGCTAGAGGTTGTATATGCCATAATTCATTAAAGGTCAACCATTTAAAGGAGTTTTTTGCACAAAAAAAGAACCCCGCAAGCAGGGTTCAGCCGATTAAAAGAATAGCAAGTAGTTATTTCAATGAATTATTTTTATTCATAATGGAGTACTCCAATCATTAAATGGGACAAGCTCTAATTGATTTGTTTGTATATGCTGAACTGCATCAGGATTTTTTTTCATAAATTCATATAAAATATCCTTCTGCACAATCCCAACATTGGAACTTTGAATTATACAAAAATTACTACGATCTTCTATGGCTAAAAAATCATGATAACTTTCCACAATAGTTGGCTGGATAGTCAAAAGGCTCTGACTAGTAGATAAATCACTTCCAGCAACACCTGATATATTACTTATACTGCCTTTTGATTTTTTAACAACTACATCTAAACCGAAAGAATCACTAATGCTCTTGCCTAACCTTTGATACGAGTCCAGGCCTTGATTTTCAGCATCCTCCAATAATTTATGCCAAGTTTGGTAGGATAAAGTATTTTCACCACCAATGAGAATACGGCCACGCCCATCTAAAATATCCTGTAAAGAATTAACAGTAGCACCTGATTTACACAATACATGTACATATTCAGAATAGATTGAATAATCTTCAGGTAACTGACCTTCCTTAAATAGCTTTTCCATAAACATGGCCTCTTTCAGGTATGCTTCGTAAGAAACCTTTTCCTGCAGTGTAGCCCCTATAAAAAATGAACCCATGGCAATAGAAATCACCAAAAATATATTTCCAATTGTATTATTACTCATAAGTTTTTCCTCAAAAAAAGTAAAAAGAATTAAGAATCTGGCTTAGCTAGGTACAGCAAAGCATAAAGAAATGTTACAGATTCATCGTTTGTTAATGAGGATATAGGTATATCTATTGAATATTACAAGTATTTAGCCACAAAAAAAGAACCCCACAAGGGGGTTCTCTCGAAATGGTATAAATACCGGTTAAAGGTTAGTCTTTTGGGTCATAACCAACATAAGCTCGAATTGAAGGTAGAGCTGCAGAAGATGCGCCATAAACTTCTTCAATCAGATCTTCATCAATTTCGTCCATACGTTCAATCCATTCTTCAGAAGCAACCAGAACAGCAAAAACATTAATGGTTCCAATAGAATCACCACCAGTCCAACCGCCAGCATTACCTAAAGCTTCACCATATGTACCACCTGGAATTTTGTCAAAGTTGTAAAGCTTTTCTTCTTTACCACCAATTTTGACAGTTTTATCATTAAAATCCCAGTCGTTAAACGGAACCAATGTAAAATCACCATTACCAGCTGTAGCCATATATTGCACCTCAGAATCTCCAAGGCCTGCAACCTTCATCCAACAAGCAACATCACCTGATAGCATTTTAGATGCTGCACGCTTATACTTGTAAGTTTTAGTTTGCACCTCAGCGTAATCATCATCCAATGTACCCATTGCTTCCCAGGTAACAGACGTGCCACCAGAGCGAGGTCCAATAGCAACCACATGATCACTACCTTCCAGATCCTTCACACTTTTAACGCCTGATAATTTACTACACACTAAGTGTACATATTCCGGATACATAGTCATAAGCTTTTCAAGGCTACCACTGTAACCAACCAAACCATCCATCTGTACCGATGCAACATCACCAGAACCATCCGAAAGATGTTTCAGGTTTTCTTTTGTACCTTTACTGGCACCTTTTTTAGTTCCGGGATTAATCTGAAAATTAAAGAGGCCGCCAAGTTGGTCACGAAGATTTCCACCGACATTTTTAGTGTAAGACCCACCAGTACTACCGCCAAAATAACGGAGATCAGGCTTAGCCTCAGCATATACAGCGCTAGACATCATTACAGCAGTTGCGATAGCAGTCATTAAGATTGTTTTTTTCATGATTGAGTTTCCTCGTTAAGAATTAGCCGAAAAAAAGAATATGTTACCCAAGTCGGCTACTTAGGCACACGATTACTTAAAAAATTAAGAGTCCATTCATCGGCTTGCACCGAATATAAAAAAAGTTAAGTTAAAAGATATTAATATAACACCCTATATATAGGACACTATGTATACAACGTCAAGTGTATACCTGTATTTTTTTTAAAAAAAAGTAAAAAAAAGAGCTTTGCATAGAAAACAAAGCTCTTAACCTATTGTAAACCCTAGCCTCTTGATACTTTCAATAGAACTACAAATTCTGTATCTTGTTTACGATTTGTTGCTCTTTGGAACACATCTGCCATGCCTGGGACCATATTAAGTAGTGGCGCGTATGAATTATCTACGCCTGTACTTGTTTCTATTAAGCCACCAATTGCGTAAACTCTACCAAATTCTAATACCATATCTTGGTCAATTACGTTGTTGGAAAGTTCTGGTACTAGGTTAGTAATTGTTTCCTCTTCACCAACACTTGTTTGGATAGGTGTATCTCCGCTTTTAGATGCTACAGATAAACGGAAACGCATTTGTACACGTGATCTACCAATAAATGGTAATACAGACATAACTGTACCAGCATTTTTAAAGTTAGCTGAATCAGTTCTTGAACCAATAACAACACTACCATCACTTGTTGTACTTTGTTCTACTTCTGTTTCTGCATAACCAAGTTGACGAGTAATACTTATACGAGAAAGTTGGTTATTACGTATTAATGTTGAAGGGCTAGAAATTGTATAAACATCTGCAATATTTGAAAGGTTTTGAATAACAGCATTTAAATCACCTTTTGGTGAAACAAAGCTAGCAAACATACCACTACGAGCAACATCTGTAACTGGGGTACTTGCTCTGAAGCCTAGTGTACCTATAACTGAGTTACCAGCATCTGTTGCTTGTGACCAATCAATACCACGGTCTGTTGTTTTATCGTGGATAACCGCAACAATACGAGCCTCTACATAAACTTGGCGGTTGATAGATTGCTGTACTTGTTCTAAATAATTTTCAATTAAACGGTGAGATTCTGGTGCTGCACGTACTGTAATAAGCGCCGCTCCTTTTGTTATTCTGTACCATGGATCAACACTTTCTTCTGCAACTAAGTGGTCTGTGCTTACAGGAGCAGTCATAATTTCTGGTGTAAAACCACCTTCTGAAGTAACTGTTTCAAATTCTGCACCATCAGCAGTTTCTCCTTCTGCAGGTGGCGGCGCAAGTATAGCTTGAGAAGCTGGTAATAATTGACCAGAACCACTAGCCACACCAGCAGATGCTGTTGGAATATTTTGTAAATCTGTTTTACCAACGTCTATCAGTTGAGAAACAGTGGATTCTACCTGAGACCATACTTCATCTGAATATTTAGTTTCTAGTGATCCTGTACCTGTGCTTGTACTTGAAGAATTGGTTTCTCTTTGGAGTTCATCGCTAGATTTCAGTGTTCCCTGACGGCTACTTTGGCCTGTTTCTAGAACATAGTTACGAATTGGATAACGTGTAATATACCAAATACCATCTACATAGTTATAATGGTAACCAGCTTTGCGTAGGACCAAATCAAGCATTTGTTCAAAATCTGCACCAGAATGAATTAAAGTAATTGTTCTACTTCTCATACCTTGTGGAATAACAATTGATTCGCCTGCTGCATTAGCAATTTCTAGTAGAACAGATTCTAGATCACGAGAAATATATGCTACGTCAAATGGTGGTAAATCTGGCCTTCTAAGTTGAATAAAATCTCTTACTCGAACAGTAGAACCATCCTGCACCTTTTGCATATGGAAAACGCCTTCATGCAAAATACTTCTAGGCGGAAGTGTTTTAGCACTTGTTAATTCTTGCTGGGTAGGAGGTAATATCTCATCACGATACATTTCTGTGCAAGCACCAATTACAAGTGCAAGGGTAAAGGTGAGGCTTTTAAAAAGAAATTTTTTCATTTAATAACTATCCGAAATAACAATAATACGTGACATATCAAAAACATTAACACCAAGCTGTACACCCGTCATGTTGTTAATACGATCTATAAGATGATTCATAAATTCTTCAAATGTTGTTTCTGCTGTTAAATTAACACGAGAATCTAGAATATGTTTATTTTCTGGGCGTAAGCGCCATTTAACTTTCCAGGGACCACTTTTATTTTCTGCGTAAGTAACAATTTCATTTACGACTTCTTTGAGTGAACGATTTTCTACATCCACAGCAATACGAATACCTTCTAGTGGTAAGTAATCAGCTGCATCGTGTGAATAATGAAATACCTCAGCTTCTTTAGATATCATTGCAACATCTTGGCTATCATTTAGCATATTGGGTTTAGTTAACAAAGGTTCTGCTGTAGGAGCTACGTAAATAGGTTTTGCAGGATGGTCTTGCTGGTAACTTTTAGCTGCAGCCTCATATGCTTTTTGAATATCTTCATCAGAAAGAAGTTCCTGAGAAATAGCACCAAAAGAAAAGGCTAAACTAGCCATAGCAGTACATATAAACAGATTTCTGTGCAATAAAAACATACATTTTCCCCTTTTAATCCTCCTAAGGATAGCCCGAAACTATAAGGGTTTAAAAGTTCTTTGTGTTTTTAAGGGCTAGTACGTACAAGATGGTGTTGCAATTGTGTACTGCATAAAAAAGAACCCTGCACTAGGCAGGGCTCAATTCATTAACGCTTAATAAGATTATATTTTCTTTTGCTGGCCATCAGCATGATGCGATATCATGTGCTCCAGATACATTTCCATCCATATACTACTACGTAACGTTGTAAGATATAAAGAATCATTAGAATAGGTACCATGATAATACTCTGAATAGATTTCTGTGGTATATCTTTTTTTACCAGAACTCAGTTTCTTAGCTCTTGCTACATTTTTTTTGCTTTTATAATATGTATTAGATCTAGCTAAAGCGGGTTTAGTTTTAGTAACTACCTGCGCTCCAGTTGTAGATTTTTCAATTATTGGGTCTGATGCAAATGACCCATATACAATAAGTACCAAACTAACAAACCCGGCAAAAATAATTCCAGCTTTTAATATATTCATAATAAAAATTTTCCTAAAAATAAAGAATAAATAAGAATCCATATCTCAGCAGAAAGCCAAGTAAAAAAGTTACAGATTCATCGTACCAATTTATATAGGTATAAAACGCCCTATTTTCAAGGGCTTTTACTATATTTTTTTACAATATTTGACATATACAATATTTTGCAGTGAAATACCCCCATAATAAATGGCATTGTTAACTCAATTAATAGATAAGCTAGCAATATGTGTCATCCCAGAAGCTTGGGTTTCCCCAATTTTGGTACAAATTGGTTGGGAAGCTTAGCTATCAGGGATCTCATTTTATAATTTTTGAGATCCCTTATAGTTTGAATATTTAGGGAAAAGCCGAATAAATAAGGAGAGTTACTAAAATGGATCAAAATAGAATTGAAGAAACAGGCAAAAGTTTGTTGGAATATGGTAACTCTGCCTTTGCGGGATTAAATGTTAAAAACTGGAGCCAATCATTAATCAATAAAATGATGGAAAATGAAGCTTTTCGTGTAGCCTCTCTACGTTTTACAGATGTTGCCCCTGCTTTGCGTAATGATGAAGAATTTATGAGTCACCTAGGTTCTTATTTTGGTGAAATTGGTAATTTAAAGGGTTTTATTGGTAGTACTATTCCTGGCAGTGGTTTTTTAGGAAAAGTAGTCGCACCACTGGTACGCCGTAATATTAAAAGTATGGCTCATACATTTATTGCAGGTGAAACATTAGATGATAGCATCCACACATTCAAAAAACTTCATAATAATAACTTGGCTTGTGCAATTGATTTGCTTGGTGAAGCAGTTATTTCTAAAAAAGAAGCTGACACTTTTACTGAAAGCTACAAAAAAACAATTGTTAAAATTGCTGAAGCTACAAAAACATGGAGCGATCCACAATATCCAGAAAAAGACAGAATTGGTGAAATAGCCAGAGCAAATGTTTCTGTTAAACTATCTGCATTATATGAACATGTAAATGTTACCGCACATGAAAAAAGTGTAGAAGAGCTAAGTAACCGCTTCCGTGATTTATTGGATATAGCCATAGAAAACGATGTATATGTTCATATAGATACAGAACAATATAATTTATTACCAATTACATTAGATGTTTTTGAAACAGTTTTAATGGAAGAAAAATATAAAAATTATCCTCATGTGGGTATTGTTTGTCAGGCCTATTTAAAAGATAGTGAAGCACTACTTTATCATCTAATTCGTTTTGCAGATAAACGTGGCACTCCATTTAGTATTCGCCTAGTAAAAGGAGCATACTGGGATTACGAACAAGCAATGGCAGAACAAAAAGATTGGCCATGTCCAGTTTTTAGCATCAAAGAAGATACAGATGCAAATTACGAAAAACTTATTGATATTTTAATTAAAGCATATCCAAAAGTTCGTCCTTGTATTGGTAGCCATAATGCAAGATCTATTGCTGTTGCTATTGAACGTATGCGTCATTATAACTTGCAAATAGCAGATGTAGAATTCCAAATGTTATATGGTATGGCTGATAACTTCCGTAATGCACTGCGCAGTATGGGGTATCGTGTTCGTCAATATTGTCCAATTGGGGAATTTATTCCAGGAATGTCTTATTTAGTACGTAGGTTGCTAGAAAATACAGCCAATCAATCATTTTTACGTATGCACGGCAACCAAGAAGCAGATATTGCCACACTTTTAAAGGAACCTCAATTTGATGATGCTAGAGTAGATTCTCCAGTATATGAAGGGTTTTTGAACCACCCATTAAAAGATTTTTCTATTGAAGAAGAACGTATAATTGCCGAAAAGGCCTTAGATAAATACAAGCCTAAAAAGCCATTTACTGTTGCACCATCTATTAATGGCAAAACAGTTAATGTAAAAGAAAGTATTATGGTTTCTTGTCCTTGGCAAAATGCTTTAATTGTTTCTGAAGTAAAGCTAGCAACTAATAAAGAAGCGGCTCAAGCTGTATCAGCGGCCAAAGATGCTCTTGCAAATTGGCAAAATATGAGCACAAAAAAACGTGCAGATATTTTACTAAATGCTGCAAAAATAGCAGAAAAACGCTGGCCAGAACTTTTTACTGCACAAGTATATGAAGCAAGTAAGGATTGGCAACATGCTGATGCAGATATAGCAGAAGGTATTGATTTTATGAAATACTATGCTAGTGAAATTGTTTCATTAGAAGGAAGATTTCAACCAGAGAGCAAATGGGGTGAAGTTAATAGCACTATTTATGAATCTAAAGGAATTATGGCAGTTATTGCACCATGGAACTTCCCATTTGCAATTTCAGCAGGTATGACATCTGCAGCACTTGTTAGTGGTAACACTGTTATTTATAAACCAGCAGAACAAACATCTTATACAGGCCAACTACTAGCAGAAATTTATGCTGAAGCTGGCGTACCTAAGGGTGTATTTACATTCCTTCCGGGTAAAGGTGAAGAAGTTGGTGCCTTTTTAGTAGAACACAAAGATGTAGCGGGTATTGTATTTACAGGATCACGTGATGTTGGCTTAAAAATTATTAGAAAAGCCGCCATTGTTCAAGCTGGTCAATCTCATCTTAAAAAATGTGTTATTGAAATGGGCGGTAAAAATGCTCTGATTATAGATAGCGATGCAGATTTAGATGAAGCAGTACCAGCAACAGTTCATTCAGCCTTTGGTTTTCAAGGGCAAAAATGTTCAGCATGTTCCAGAGTAATTGTATTGGGCAGTGCCTACGAACCATTTGTTGCACGTATTAAAGATATGGTGGAAAGTTTAACTGTAGGAACACCACTAGATCCATCCTGTGATATTAACGCAGTTATAGATACAGAAGCTTACAAAAAAATAAACAGCTATGTAAAAATTGGTAAAGAAGATGGAAAACTACTTGCTACAACTGAATTTCCAGAAGATGGTCATTTTGTAGCACCACATGTATTTACTGATTTAAGCAAAGATTCAAAACTTACAACAGATGAAGTTTTTGGTCCTATTTTAGCTATTTACAAAGCAGATACCATTGAACAAGCAGTTAAAATGGCCATGGATAGTGAATATGCCTTAACTGGCGGTGTTTATAGCCGTAATCCGCAAACACTAGAATATATTAAGAAAAACTTCAAAGTTGGTAACTTATATATTAACCGTGGAACTACAGGTGCTTTAGTAAACCGTCAACCATTTGGCGGTGGTTCACTTTCTGGTACAGGAACAAAAGCAGGTGGCCCAGATTATTTGCTAAACTTTATGGAACCCCGTGTAATTACTGAAAATAGTATGCGCCGAGGATTTGCTCCTAAAGAAGAAGATATGGAATAACTGTTGAGCACTTCCCAGGAAGAAAAATGGCAAAAACTAATGGTTGCCAGCCAAAATGGGGATAGTAAAGCCTATGCTCAGCTATTAACAGGTATTTTACCTGTTATAACAAATTTCACTAAAAAACGTGTGTTTGATGCAAGTATGGTTGATGATGTTGTACAAAATGCCTTGCTTGGTATTCATACAGCCCGTGGAAGCTATGACCCTAACCAACCATTTACTCCGTGGATGTATGCTGTTACTCGTTATAAAATTCTAGATTATATCCGTACCCAAAAACGCTACAGTGATAAAATCTCTCTTAATACTGATTCTCTTGAAACTTTTTTTGCTCTGGGAGCGAATACACAAGAAAGAAGTGATTTACAGAAAGATTTAATACAGGCTATGAATACCCTACCCAAAAAACAGCAACAAATTATTACCTTGATGAAGCTCCAAGGTTTTACCGCTGCTGAAGTAGCCTTGAAATTAGGTATGAGCTTATCTGCGGTAAAAGTTGCTGCTCATCGTGCTTATAAAACTCTGCAAATTGATCTAAAGGAGCATAATGGATAATAACGAAAAACTCATTAAACTCCTTAGTGAAAATGTGACACCTGTTATCCCTCAGGGATCACTTATTATACGCTTAACCAAGTGGATCATACCTTCTATTTTGTGTGGTCTGCTTGGATTCTTCACTCTTGGATTCCGTGAAGAAATATTTATGAATATGTCATCTGCAATATTTATCATAGAAAATATATTTATTGTGATTGCTGGTATTTGTTTAGCATCAGCTGCATTTATTTCTGCTACACCAGGGTATAAAATAGGCCCAGTTATTATTCTTTCCACTATCAGTTTTATTATCTGGTCTAGTATATTTATATTTTCTGGCACAAATACACAAGGTACTGATATTTCTTCGGAAATGCACAATGCCAGAGGCATGCTATGTACTATGGATGTTATTTTACTAGCAGTAATACCCGGTATTATTACCTTTATCATGTTAAAAAGATTAGCCACAACTAACCTTGGCTATACTGGCGCTTTTGCTGTTCTTGCAATTACATCAATTGCCGTTGTTTCAAGCCGTTTTATGTGCCATAACATGGATCCTGCTCATTTAATTATATGGCATTTTCTACCAGTTTTAATTATGGGATTTATTGGGATTTTGCTTGGTAAAAAGCTCCTTAAATGGTAACTTTATTTTAAATTTTAATTGAAGGGAAATATACCATGAGCGAGAATAAAATTCTTTCACTAACCGAATACCAAAAATGGACAGATGAAACAGCAATTTACCCATCAGCGGGTAAAAAGAATGTAGAAGAACTAATGTACTGCGGTTTAGGTATTTCCTCAGAAGCTGGTGAAATGGCTAACTACATTAAAAAGCTGTACCGTGATGGTGATACACCAGAACTTCGTCAGCTTATTCGTGATGAACTTGGTGATATTTTATGGTACGCCGCCCGCACAGCTGAGGCACTAGATGTTTCATTAGAAGATGTTATGATTAAAAACCATGAAAAGCTAAATTCTCGCAAACAACGTGGTGTACTTACTGGTAGTGGTGATAATCGCTAGTTTTATTAATTCATAGCCACAAAAAAAGGAGCCAATGGCTCCTTTTTTAACGTACTAACTAACTTTTACCAGCTCGGTCTAAAACTATTGTAGTTTCTAATATAATAATTTAACTTAACATTTTTATAGTTTTTTCATTATGTATCATCCTAGAAGGCATGTTTTATCCGATTTTTAATTGGTTACAAAACATAGACTATCTATGGTCTATTAGCTAAAACTTTAAATAATTATAACAACTTGCGCCAATAAACAGCTAAAAGTCAGTTAAAACAGTGTTTTTACACATATTAATTTGTGAAGGTATACATAAGTAATTAGTATTAGAAGGAGGGGAAAAACTAATGCCTATTTCAAACGATGCTGCTGCACATGTAGCAACACAGGCCGCACCGGCCGAAAAGCCTGTGGCCAAAGAATCTGTACGGGTTGCTGTGGAAAATCAAGCGTCTGTTGTTGAAAAAACAGCAGAACCATCAAGACCACCGCCACCACCAACTTTAAGTGCAGACACACGAACTGCTGTATTGGAAGCACCTAAAGCTGAGCCAAAAGTATCTCAGGCTAGTGTTCAAGAAGCATATTCTAAAGCTGAAAATAAATCGCAGGTAGAAGTTGAACAAGCAAAAGTAGATAGAACTTCTTAAACTGTTTAAACATATAAAAAAGAGGACTTGTGGCCTCTTTTTTATTGTGCCACAAGCTTATAATCTATCTAAAATATCAATTACCATAGAAAGGGTTTCTGGCTCTTTAACAGTATGTCCAGCTCTTGCTGAAATATGAAGTTCTGCATGTGGTAGCGCCTGTTTTAAATCCCATGCAGTTTTAAATGGGCAAACCATATCATAACGTCCTTGTACTATATGCACGGGCTTTTCACTTAATTTAGTTCCAATTTCAGAGAGAATTTTATCACCATCAACAAAGCCATTATTTAAAAAATAATGATTTTCAATTAATGAATGACTTAAAACAAAGTTAGTATCAGTCATATCTGCATTTATAATATCCTCATCTACTTCTAATGCCGATATACGTTTTTCCCAACGAGTCCACATATCTACAGCTTTATTACGAATATCTACATCATCACTTAAAAATAATTCTTGGTATCCCTTAATTGGATTTTCTTTATTTCTTTCTGACACTAAACTAATAAAATCATTATAAACGTCAGGATAAACATGTGCTGCTGTGCCAGCTGGAAAATATGTATCGATCAACTCCTGATCTCTGCATAAGAAAATACCGTACATAACAAGCCCATTTACTTTTTCAGGGTAGCTATCGGTATAAGCTAAAGCTAGTGTTACTCCCCACGATCCACCAAAAACAAACCAATTCTCAATTTCCAAATGCTTACGGAGTTTTTCCATATCAGCTATTAAATCAGTCGTAGTATTTTCCTCCAAGCAACCATGAGGAGTACTTTTTCCACAACCCCTTTGGTCAAATAAAATAATTTTATATTTATCAGGGTTAAAATATGTACGATGAAATGGGTTTGTTCCACTTCCTGGCCCTCCATGAAGAAAAACTATTGGGATACCATCTGGGTTACCGCTAATTTCCCAGTAAATACTATGAAGGTCTGAAACTTGTAGGTTTCCTGTTTGGTATGGTTGAATTGATGGATAAGAAGTTTTCATAACGAACATAATAACATAAAAAAAAGAGTAGCCTAAACTACTCTTTTTTATTACCGCTTATACGTCTGGATAAGTAATGATTATAGGAAAATCACTATCTTTCAGCTTCTTCAGTTTTTTACCACTCAGGGCATTTTTAGCTCCAGCCCTTGTTGTATCCTGCCATTCAATCAGCTCATCTACACTGATATTATTTTCCAGTGCTGCCTTAGTACCTGCCAGTAAACGTAAAGTTACAGCTACTAAATACTCATCTTTATTAGCAACTTCTAGTACAAATCCCAGACAAATAAATTTGGGGAACCCCAAAGTATCAAAAGCTTGAACAACCTCCTCATACTTATATGGTGCAATATTAGGCGATACAGCTTGTTGATTTAAAAAAAATTGCTCTACTTCAGATGCAGAAATATGATGTATTTTTTCTGATATAGACATAACAGTCTCCATAGACAATAAGGCTTGAAATAAGCCTTGAAAAAAGGAATGCGTTTTTACTACACTTGATATGTAGTAACTATACTTGAAATATACAACCCCTAGATAGAGTTTATTCTGGACCTACATTGATATAAACTCTGCTACCCAATTTACCAAGTGATTCAATAATAATCGCAACAAACCTACCAGGTTTAGCAAAATAAAGTGAAGAAGTTGAACTTTGGAATGAATTTACAAGGCTCCAGCCCTGCCCTTCCATTTTGCCCTCAAAAAAGCGGAAAAGACTATCTACATCACCAGTACCCTCTAACGCAATTTTACCAATTGTTTGAGTTGGGCTTGTGAAAATCACGCTACGGTCTAGATTAATTCTATGGCTAGATGGAATTGGAATATCTGGAAAAGCTTTGATAACACCGCTTTCAAAGTTTTTAATATCACTCACCATTTGAACATTACCAGATTCAGTCATCATCTCCCTGTCTGGGCTTTTGTATGGATCTCCTGGAAGATTAATACATCCTGCTAACATACCTGCTGCAATTAATGTGAGTACTTTTTTCATAAGTGTGACCTAGCTTTTTATATTTTCATCCCTCAATTTTTTTACATAAAGAGTGCCATGTCAACCTTTACCATACTTTTGGCGTATAAAAGATAAACCTCTGTTGCATAAAAATACTACATCCTTTGATGTATACCTTTTGTTATGCTAAAGTGTTGAAAATTATGAACTAATCTACTAAAAAACGGGAGAAATCATGACTACATTAAACATTCCTAACCCACTAAATACTGATGGCTTTGAATTTGCAGAATATGCATCACCTAACCCTAAGGAACTTGATTCCCTGTTTAAATCTTTAGGATTTACAGCCATTGCTAAACACAAAAGCAAAGATGTTACATTATACCGCCAAGGCGATATTAACTTTGTTTTAAATAATGAGCCTAATTCTCAAGCATCTCGTGCTGCTGAAAAACATGGTCCATGCGTATGTGCAATGGGATTTAGAGTTAAAGATGCAAAATTTGCTCATGATGAAGCCTTAAAAAAAGGTGCGAAAGAATTTATGGTGCCTCACAATGATGGCGAAGAAGAACTTCTTGCTATTAAGGGTATTGGAGAGAGTTTAATTTATTTAGTTGATAAATATGGTGATAACGGTGATATCTACGGTGATTTTGTTCCATTAGAAGGTGTAGACCAACATCCAGTAGGCGTAGGATGTACATATATTGACCATTTAACTCATAATGTTTACACAGGTAACATGGAAACATGGGGTAAATTTTATGAGGATATCTTCAACTTTAAACAAATACGTTACTTTGATATTGAAGGCAAACTAACAGGTCTTGTAAGTAAAGCTATGACGAGCCCATGTGGTAAAATCCGTATTCCAATTAATGAAGACCGTGGTGAAAAAGGTCAAATTGCAGAATTCTTAAATAAATATAATGGTGAAGGCATTCAACATATTGCTCTAGCAACAAGTGACATTTATACAAGTGTAGAATCTATGCGTGAACAAGGAACAACATTCCTTTCAACACCAGATACTTACTATGAAAAAGTAGATAGCCGCCTAGAAGGTCATGGTGAAGATTTAGCTCGTATGCAAAAAAACTGCATTTTAATTGACGGTGCTCCAACTGAAGGCCAAGGCTTACTACTACAAATATTTACAGAAACAGTAATTGGGCCTGTCTTCTTTGAATTTATCCAACGTAAAGGTAATGAAGGATTTGGTGAAGGTAATTTCCAAGCTTTATTTGATTCTATTGAAGAAGATCAAATTCGTCGTGGTGTATTAGAAGAAGCTGTATAAGGAGAAAAAATGAGGAACTGGATTAAATTTCAAAATGTAGTTGGAAACAGCTCTCGTCAGGCACATGTAGATTTACCTGAAGGAACTTATGAACGTGAAATGGGTAGAGAAGGTTTTTTTGGCCCTGCCTCACATCTGTATCATAAACATATTCCAACAGGTTGGATAGATTGGGAAGGCCCGCTAAAACCAAGAGCATATGATCTAGCAAAATTAGATAAAACATCTCCTTCTCCAGTAGATGCAAAAATGATTTTACACAATGCTAACTGTAAATATCGTATTTGGCAGTGTGACACAGCAATGGATCATTTATTCCGTAATGGAGATGGCGATGATTTACTATTTATCCATGAAGGAAGTGGTGAATTATTCTGTGATTTTGGTCATATGAGCTATCGTGACGGAGATTACATTTTAATTCCACGTTCTGCTATGTGGCGCATTGAGCCTAATAAATCCACAACTATGTTAATTATTGAAGCAACGAATGGAGCCTACCAAATACCAGAAAAAGGTGTTTTGGGGCCTCATGCTATTTTCGATCAAGCTATGTTTGATATTCCAGAAATTGATGATGCATTTATTGCTCAACAAACAGAAGATACTTGGAAAGTTAAAATAAAAAAACAAGATGCTATCTCAACTGTTACTTTTCCATTTAATCCACTAGATGTTGTCGGCTGGAAGGGTGATAACACTGTTGTAAGAATTAACTGGCGTGATTTACGTCCACTAATGAGCCATCGTTACCATTTACCACCTTCTGCCCATATTACTTTTATAGCAGATGGTTTTGTAATTTGTACTTTTGTCCCTCGTCCGTTTGAAACAGATGAAGGAGCATTAAAAATTCCATTCTTCCACGGTAATGATGATTATGATGAAGTGCTATTTTATCATGCTGGTGATTTTTTCAGCAGAGATAATATCCACCCAGGTATGGTAACATTTCATCCTGCAGGTTTTCCTCATGGGCCACATCCTAAAGCACTAAAGCGTGCCTTTAAGCAAACCAAACAAGGAACAGATGAAGTTGCTGTAATGTTAGATACAAGATCTCCATTAGAACAAGGTGATGCCGCAAAAGAAGTAGAATCTGTTGATTATATAAATAGTTGGAAAGGTTAACAAATGAAACTAGCAAGTTTGAATAAAGGCCGAGATGGACAACTTATTGTTGTTAGTAAAGATCTTGCAACCTATGCCAAGGCATCACACATTGCCCTAACAATGCAAAATGCTATTGAAAATTGGGAAGATGTTTTACCAAAATTACAAAGCCTATACAAAGGTTTGAATAATGGAAATGTTGAAAGCCACCCTTTTAATGTTGCAGATGTAGCTTCTCCACTGCCACGTGCATACCAATGGCTAGATGGAAGTGCTTATGTAAAACATGTAGAACTTGTACGTAAAGCCAGAGGTGCAGAACTGCCTGAAAGTTTTTGGCAAGACCCATTAATGTACCAAGGCGGTAGTGATACTTTCCTTGCTCCAACTGGCGACATCCCATTTGTAGATAACACATGGGGCTTAGATTATGAAGCAGAAGTAACAGTTGTAACAGATGACGTTCCACTTGGTACAAAAGCTGAAAATATGGCAGAGCACATTAAACTAATTATGCTAGTCAATGATGTTTCATTGCGTGGTTTAACCAAAGATGAACTAGCAAAAGGTTTTGGTTTTATGCAAAGTAAGCCTTCAAGTGCTTTTTCTCCTGTTGCTGTCACACCAGATGAACTAAGTGATAGCTGGAATGATGGAAAAGTAAATCTTCCATTATACTCATACATTAATGGAGAAGAATACGGGCGTCCAAATGCTGGTATAGATATGGTATTTAATTTTTATCAATTAATTGAGCATGCTGCAAAAAGCCGTAATTTAGGTGCAGGTACTATTGTTGGTAGCGGTACAATTGCCAACCTTTCAGATGATGTTTCTAAGGGAACTAATGTAGGTAGTAGTTGCCTTGCAGAACGCAGAATGCTGGAAACAATAATAGGAAAACCAGTAACACCATGGATGCAACCAGAAGATAGTATTCGTATTGAAATGCTGGATGATAAAGGCAGCAATATTTTTGGTTCTATTGAGCAAACAGTAAAACAAATATGAGCCATAAGCCTCATTTATATGGCTACTTTTTCTCTTCTGCATCATTACGTGTTGTAGCTGCCTTGCATTTAAAAGGCATTGATTTTGATTACACAGCCATAAACTTAAAAGATGGTGAAGAATACAGTGCTGAATTTAGTAAAATTAACCCACTAAATTCAGTACCTGTGCTTGAACATTCAGGCAATACAATTACCCAATCTGTAGCAATACTTGAATATTTGGAAGAAACATTTCCAGATACGCAAAAACTTTTACCAGAAGGTGTTGTAACCCGTGCCTATGTACGTTCTTTAGTAAATATTATTGCCTGTGATATCCACCCGATAGATAACTTACGTGTATTAAAAAAACTAGGTGATTTTGGTGTATCATTAGAAGATGCCCGTGGTGAAAAATGGTATCACCATTGGGTTATTAATGGCTTTAAAGCATTTGAAACTCATTTAGAGGAATCTCCAAGATCTGATTTTTGTTATGGCAACACTCCAACACTTGCAGATGTATGTTTAATACCGCAAGTACATAATGCTAATCGCTTTGGAGTACAAATTGATTCATTTCCTAATATCCAGCGTATTTTTAATAATTGCATGGCATTAGAAGCTTTTCAACAAGCATCTCCGTTATCTCAAATAGATAGTCCTTAAACAATTTTGACAAAAGCTTATTAATTCTTTAAATTAAGTCATAACCTTTTATCAGGAGATATACTTTTAATATGAGCTGGTGGCTAATTGCATTCCTAGATAGTATTGTACTAGCATTTTATATGACTATGAATGGTCGTTACAAAGTTCCTGGAAATTCACTTGTATTTGGCAGATCATTAATTGTTACCTGCGCTATGCTCCCTTTTATGTTTATGCTTAACTGGACATCAAACCCATTATTTTATGTTTTTGCTATAGGTGCAGGAATTTTATCTGGTTTTGCAGATATAATAATATTCAACTGTATTGCTCAATATGGTGGTGCTGTAATTTCACGTATTACTCCTTTAAAAATTTGGATAGTTTTTGTTTTTTGGATGATAGTAAGCCCAAGTACATTTCTAGATTTATGGGCAGATCCTTGGCGGTTTTTTGGTGTTGTAGGCATGCTAGGTTTAGGGGGTTATTCTCTTATGCATTTAAATAAATGTCCTATTAGTAGTAAAGCTTTATTGGCAGTTTTATCTCCAATTTTATTATGGAGTTTCTCCGATGTTATGTTTAAAGAATCAATGTTAAGTAATGATTCATCCGCACTTATTTCATCATTTCAATTCGTATTTATTATGGCAAGTATAATGACATTCACAGGTGCTTTTAGTATTTATAAAAATGGAGGAAGCTTAAAACAAGATAAGAGAATGATAATGGTTAGCTTATTTGGTGCTGTATTATTCTTTATTCTGGTATCTGCTGCGGCACTTGCTATAAACGGCTCTCCTAACCCAAGCTATGTTTCTGCTATTGTATCTTTCAATGTTATATGGATTTACATTTATCATAAATATAAATCCATACCTGATGATAGTAATATAATAGCAGGGATGTTCTTTGTATTAAGCTCTATTGGCTTAATACTTTTAACTATGTAGCTAAAAAATATAGATTGTATTCCATATAATAATGTATTAACTTTCTTTACAGCAAACTTACCTTTACTTTTTATCAGGAGATATCCATGACAGACTCACGTAAAATAACTGTAATAACAGGTATTTTCTTCACCTTACTACTTACTGTTATATTATTTGTTGAACCAATTCCTCAATGGCAAGAATATCATAACTTTGCAGATAACCGCACATTGTGGGGTATTGATAATTTTTTCAATGTTGTATCTAATCTTGCATTTTTATTTGCAGGCACCGTTGGTATTAACTCTATACTTGCTGGCAAGCTACGTTATGGATTTATCCAAAACTGGCATAAATCAACATTTATGGTTTATTTTATAGGTGTGTTTGGCATTGCATTAGGATCTGCTTATTATCACTATATACCCAGTAATACCACACTTGTATGGGATAGATTACCCATGACAATAGCCTTTATGGGATTATTCACAGCAGTACTAGTAGATAGAGCAAACCTAACAAAACAAACTACATTATGGTTACTACCACTAAGTATTTTAGCTGGCATAGCCAGCCTTGTTTGGTGGGTAGTATTTGATGATTTACGCTTTTATGCCCTTGTCCAATTTGCTCCGTTAGTTGTTTTGTTACCTCTAACATGCTTTCTATTCAGAAAAACTCTATATACAGGAGGCTTATATTTATGGGCTATGGCTGGTTGGTATTTTATTGCCAAAATATGTGAAACCTTAGATTTATATATTTTTGAACTAACAGGTTTTATAAGTGGGCACACTTTAAAACATATTACCGCAGGCATTGCCTGTTACGTATTAATACGTATGCTATATGCAAATAAAAAACACATATTAAACGAATAATACTTCAAAGCCCTCACTTAGAGGGCTTTTTTATTGCATAGAGCTTTTGTGGATAGTACTCTATAAAAATGAAAAACTTATTTTTGAAAATGACTCAGCCAAACATATTAGTTACTCTTTTACTGTTGGGTGGAGTGTCTCTTATTGTCTCATCATTCTTTATTGAATATGTCCTAGAAGTTAAACCCTGCCAAATGTGTTGGTGGCAACGTTATATCCATTGGGGTATTACTGCTATTGCCTTACTTGGGTTTATCAGTAAAAAATATATTATTACCTTATGGGTCATTGTTATTGGTTCTTTAAGTGGGTTTGTTGTTGCTACTTGGCATACCCTTGTTCAACAAAAAATTATTGCTGCTCCTGGCTGTGGTAGTACTGGAGATATTATGCCACTTAATCCTAATGATTTACTGGCCACCTTAAATGCAGGAAGTTTTACATTACCAAGTTGCGATAAAATTGATTTCACCATATTTGGTTTTACCATTGCTAACTGGAATGTTGTTGTAATGTTATCTTTTATGCTGGTAGCCAGCTTTTCTATTTGGTATAACTCTCATAAATAATTTAAAGGCACAATTTAAGTGAGTAATAAAAAAGCAAAACCATCAGGAATAATTCTACCATTTTTATTTGATAATATGCCTGTACGTGGAAAATTATTACAGCTAAATGATCTATCTGCTCATATTCCATCTATTGAAATAGGCAGCAACCAAGGACATGGTATTGTTGCAACCCTTCTTGCAGAAATGCTTGCTGCAAGTATTGCTTTTGCCTTTGACTTAAAAGATGCCGCAAATGTTACGCTACAAATCCATAGTGAAAGTGATATTCCATTAATGGTTACGCATTGTGAAAATGGTGGTCATTTAAAGGCTTTTGCTAATATGGAAGAGAATGTATCTGATATTACATTCAAAGATATATCATCTGCTAATGGAACAATGGTAATTACCGTAGAACAGCACGGACAGCAATACCAAAGCGTGGTAGATTTAAATGATGAATCCATTAGTAGTTCTATTGAAAATTATTTTGAAAAATCTGCTCAAAGTAAAACCTATTTTCGTGTGTTTACAGAAGTTAAAAACAATAAAGTAACCTGCGGAGCAATGATGCTTCAAATTATGGGTGAAAACACAGAAGATCAAAGACATACTTTAACACCAGAAGAATTAGAAGATAACTGGCATCGTTTAAAGCTTATTTTAAACACTATTCAACCAGAAGAAATTGTTCCAGGACGCTATTTACCAGATAGTATCTTAATGCGTCTATTTGCAGAAGATATTGTACGTGTATTTGATATTTCTCCACTTACATTTGCAGCACCAAACACCAAAGAAAGAATGGAAAAAGCCTTAAAAAGCATTGGTATTAATAACTGCAAAGAACTTTTAAACGAAGGCCCAATAGTAATGACCTGTGAATTTTCAGGAAAAGAAGAAACATTCACCGAGAAAGATATTATTGCCTTGTTTGCTGATGATTAGGAAGATTATACCAATTAGCCATAGAATGGATATTAGTTCCGTATCCAAGAATAATTAAGAGCATCATAAATTTTACTTTCACGGCCACTTAACTTTTCTGCTAACCTTAAAGAGATTATATTTTCAGGAACTTTTTCGGCTTCTGTTACAGGTCTTTCACCTGCCCTATTTAGGCTTGTAGAAACCAATGGGCCACCCCAAGCAGTTAAATATTCCTGCATATATTTTTCAGATGGCATACGCAAGGCAATGGTATCCCTTCCACCTGTTAGTAATGGAGAAAGGGTTGATTTTGCAAGAAAAATAATTGTAGTATGACCGGGCCACGAATGATAAATAACTTCTTTTTCACCTTCAGTAATAATTCTTGTCATTTCTTTCATTTCAGAAAAATCTCGTACCAGAATAATTAAGCCTTTATCTACAGACCTACCTTTTTTCTCTACAAGTCTTTTTAAAGCATTTTCATTAAATGGATCTACACAATAGCCATAAACTCCTTCTGCAGGAGCTGCAACTACTTGCCCTTCTTGTAGGGCTCTTACCCATCTATCTAATTTGTCTTCTGGCCACATCATCTTTTTTGCTTAAAAAATTCCTTAAGTAAATTACTACAATTTTCTTCCATTATACCATCATAAATATACGGTTTAAAATGTGCATAATCAAGTACTCTTGCACCATTTTTAACACCACCGCTTTTTACATCATAAGCACCAAAACACAAGGTGTCTACCCTTGCATAGCTTATGGCTTGGGCACACATAGCACATGGCTCCAGTGTTACACATAAAGTATATCCTTCTAAGTATGGCTCCTTTATTAAAGAAAAACCCTTTTTAAGGACTAACATCTCCGCATGAGCAGTAGGATCTTTTAATTCTATAACCCTATTACGTTCAACGGCAACAATGTTGCCATTTTGATCCAGTAATGCTGCACCAACAGGAACTTCATCACATTCAAAAGCTTCTTTTGCAGCACAAATTGCTGCTTCCATACCTTTATTAAGATGCATGTTTCTTCAAGCATGAATCTGCATCAAATACCACTTTTTCTACTGGTAAAGAAATAAATAATGCTTCTTCATCTAAAGAAGGAGGTTTTCCTGTAACAAAACACATCAAAGCATGACCATCTACCTTAGCTACAATATCATCACCATCACCAACTGCTAAGCAATCACCTTCTGTAATAGTGCCAAATGTAGAAAATATTTTAGATGTAACATAGCTATCATCTGGGAACATAACTGAATCACATACTTTATAATGATTATATTCCTCGATCACCACATCTGATTTCTCAGCTATAATGTCCATATTACCAAGCAATGCTTCTACACACTGTATAGCAGTATAAAATGCATGTGGTTCTTCATGACAACCAGCCTCAAGAAGCACAGTATGAGCACGATTTTCTTTTGTGCCATAAAAATCCATAGCAGTACAACCTTGCATAACGTTAGCAACACCAGAAATGATGTTTTGTACTGGAAATCCTTTTACCAAATCAACACCACTGCCATGACGCAGTAACATCATAGGATCGGATCCAACAGAAGTGCTGTGTAAATCTATACCAACGGAAAATTCTTCCCATATAGGCATTAATTCCTGAGCACGTTTAATTTCATACTTTTCAGAAAGAGATGCTTCTAGTGCTTGTGGCAATCTGTTCATATTTATATCTACAAAACGGGTATTATATTTTTCATCTTCTGTTTTAGCAGAGAAATAATTTTCTGTTGCTTTAATATTATTTAAAACAAAAAGAATACGTCCTTTTTGCAAGTTTTTGTGTTGTTTGTTGCGGATAAAATGCCATAACGTAGCAAGGCCAACAGGCTCATTACCATGTGTACATAGTGTAACTCCAAGCGTAGAACCTTCTACACCTGAATCAAAACACATAACGCCGTTAACGCCGTTATACGTTGCATTTTTAATTTCTTCAAAAACATCTTTTAAATTGTTTAAATCTGGAATTTTGATGTTTGACGCGTCTTCCACAACTCTCCCCTTAAATTAGCTTTTACTTATAGACCCCTTATAATCATGCTATTTGGGTAATATTGTCAACGATTTCTCTTGAAAAAAGGTATTTTTTATATCTATATAGAGGAATGAAACCAACAATCGGCATTATTTTAGACTGGCAAAAGGAAGGAGATTTCTCTTCTCACCCTCATTATGCCCTACGTACCCACTATTTTGAAGCTATTCAAAAAGCTGGTGGTTTACCTGTTGCTATTCCATTTGAAGAGAAGTTAACAGATCATTACTTACAACACATAGATGGAATTTTAATCCCAGGAGGATTTTTTGCCTCACCAGATGAATGGTATATTTCTGATGAAGAGACAATTCATCCTGCTTCCGACCGTTCAAATTTTGAATATGATTTTATTCGTAAAGCAGTAGAAATGGATATGCCGTTTCTAGGAATATGCGCTGGAATGCAAAATTTATGTGGTGTTATGGGTGGTAAACTTCATAAAAATGTTCATACAGCGTATAATACAGAGGTTAATCATTTAAATGAAAAACCAGCAAATGAAACAGCTCATTCTATTCAAATAGAAACAGACAGCTTATTACATAAAATTATTCAAAACAATGTATTAGATGTAAATTCAGCTCATACAGAAGCAGTTGCCGAAGTACCAAATACAATTAAAATAACAGCAACATCACCAGAAGGCATTATTGAAGCTGTAGAAATGCCAAATAAGAAATTCGTTTTGGGTATCCAGTGGCATCCTGAATTTTTCACCGAGGAGGATTCTCCTCATTTTCAAATTTTTAAATCATTTGTGGAGGCTTGTAATGGGCGATAATAACAGTATGCGATTAGCAAAAAGAATGGCACATGCGGGTTTATGTTCTCGCCGTGAAGCGGAACGCTGGATAGAAGCAGGTAAAGTTTTTGTTAATGGTAAAAAAATAACAACTCCAGCATTTACTGTAACTATGGCCGATAGAGTCGTGGTAAATGGTGAAGAACTACCAACAGAGCAAGAAAAACCAATGCTTTTCCGTTTTCATAAACCAAAAGGATATTTATGTACAAATAGTGATCCGCAAGGTCGTAAAACAGTATTTGAACTTTTCCCGCCAGATATGCCACGAGTTATGTTAGTAGGAAGATTAGATTTTAATTCTGAAGGTTTGTTGCTACTTACAACAGATGGTGATTTGGCAAAAAAAATGATGTCACCCAAAAATGAATTAGAACGAACTTACAGAGTACGTATTCACGGAGTTTTAAGTGAAGGACATGTAAAACAGCTAGAACGTGGAATCAGAATTGACGGTTTTAAATATAAACCAGCTAAAGTGGAGCTTGAAGAAGTTAATGATGAAAAACGTAATCAGTGGATAAAACTAACTATTACCGAAGGCAAAAACAGAGAAATACGTAAGATTTTTGACCACTTCAAAATGCCAGTATCAAGACTGATTCGTATATCATACGGACCGTTTGAACTAGATAAACTTAGCCGTAAAGGCATTTTCCAAGTTTCAGATGCTCAGTTAGAAAAATTTATAACTACTATCCATGATTAATAGTCGCAAATTAATATCATCCTATAAATGCTAGAATATCTGGGATTTGTTGATATTAAATAATATTAAAAGGCAAAAAATGAATATCCTGGGCGGAACATACAAAAACAAAAAACTCCTAATGCCAACAGGAGATAAAAACCTCCGTCCAACAAAATCCATTGTTCGTCAAGCTGCTATTAATATGCTAAATAGTCGCATAGATTTTTCCACAGCAAATATTGTTGATATATGTTGTGGTATTGGTGCTTTAGGGCTAGAAATCCTTTCTCGTGGTGCAAAACACGTAACCTTTGTAGATATTAATACTAAATGGATAAAACAAAATATTGAATTATTAGGTGTTGCTGAACCTACAAATATTATTCAAAAAGATATGAATAATTTAGCTCCACAACAACCATTTGATATCATCATTTCAGACCCACCATACGGAAAAGATATGCCAAACACGCTACTAACCAACAAAAGCCTTGGTAAAACAGGAAGTTTTTGGCTTATTGAAGCTGAAACTGGTTACATTCCAAAATTTAGTAAATCAGATTTTGAGCTACTTAAAGAAAAACGTTTTGGCAAAAGTACCCTGTTTTTATTTTTACAAAGTTAGTCATTTCTACAACAACGTTTATAAAACATCTGTTTTAATTGTATTTTTCCTTTAAATTACTAGCGTTTTACGTAATACTAAAAATACATCACAAAAATACGTATATAAACACTAACCTGTTTTAGCTGGTAAAAAAGGAAAGGTTACTTCAAAAAATGCAAATTAAGCGCTTTAAGGCAAAAGATATGTCCGAAGGAATGCTTATGATTAAGCGAGATTTAGGACGAGATGCCATAATTCTCTCATCTAGAAAAATCAAAGATACAGACGGCTCATCAGTTATGGAAATAACCGCTGCCGTGGAAAAAGTAGCTCCTAAAGCAGAACCAAAAGATTTATTTGCCAGAGAAGAAATTCTTCAGCCAACTTTACCAACAGAAAAATCATCTATTGCTAAAGATTTAAGTGATAAACTATTGAAACATGGCGTAGAAGGTGAAATTCATCAAAAAATTGATACAGCCGTAGAAGCATTTACAGGTAGCGGATTTAGTGATTTTGATGCACTTGATATGGTGCTTGGCAAAATGGTACCATTTACAACTCCGGTAAAGGCATTAGAACGTGGTAAAATTCATGTTTTTGTAGGACCCACAGGCGCTGGTAAAACAACAACTATTGCCAAACTTGCCGTACAAAAAAAATTAGAGCACTACAGCATTGGCCTTCTTTCATTTGATAACCAAAAAGTAGCAGGTTTTGAACAACTTAATATTTTTGGTAATGCCTTAAAAGAAAATTGCTTCTTATTACAAGATCCTAAAGATTTCATGGCCGCAAGTGTAAGCCTTGGTCCTAAAGATTTTATTTTTGTAGATACAGCAGGTTTTAATCCATTTAAAAAAGCAGATTTACTCCATCTTAAAAAACTAATTGAGCAATTAGGTGAAAATGTAGATGTTCATTTAGTTTTACCATGCACCATGAATACTCAAGAAATGAGCTATATTCCAGCAGCAGTAGAATGTTTAAGCCCTAAAAATGTTATTTTCACTAAAATGGATGAAACATCTCATTTAGGTGGTATGGCGAATGTTGCAGCCATGAGTGGTTTAAACGTATGTTTTGCAACAGATGGAACTCATGTACCACAAAATATCGTAGAGATGGATTCAGCTATTCTTGCTAAAAAATTAATGAAAACACCACATTTCCCTTGGGAAAAGGAGGATAAATAATGACTATTAATATAGAACAGTTAAGAAGTATTCATAACACTCAAACACCTATTATTGCATTTGCTAGTGGTAAAGGTGGCGTTGGTAAAACAGGAATGTGCTTAAATACTGCGGCATTACTTGCTAAAAAAGGTAAGCGTATTTTGGTATTTGATGGTGATCTTGGCCTTGGTAATGTAGACGTTCAACTTGGTCTTGCACCAGAAAAAGATCTTTCTCATGTTATGCATGGAACCGCTACACTTCCTGAGATTATTACACCAACCGATAAAGGTTTTAGCGTTATTCCTGGTCGCTCTGGTTCAGAAAAGTTACCATTTTTAGATGTCCTTGAACGTCGTAATATTTTAAATGCTATCCGTGATATTTCTGGCATGTACGATGCTGTATTTTTAGATATAGCAGCAGGTGTAAATGATGAAGTATTGAGCTTTGCAAATTTTGCAGATAGAACGGTTTTAGTAGTAACGCCAGACCCGAGTTCAATAACAGATGCCTACGCAGTAATTAAGCTGCTACACACTAAATATTCTAAAAATAATTGCGAAATTTTAGTAAACCAATCTGGTGGTGAAATTGAAGGTAAAAAAACCTACGAAAAAATGCATATGGCCGCTGAAAAATTCTTGGGTATTCAGGTTCCGTTATTAGGTGTTATTCCTCATGATAGACAATATGCCATGGCTGTAAAAATGCAAGAATTAGCTATGCATAGCTTCCCAACATGTAAGGCTATTGAGCGTTTGGAAAAAGTAGCAGAGACTCTACTTAAGCAACAGCAAACTCGTGCCGCATAAACGTTGCCCTTGGTGTGAAGGGGATGAATTATATAAATCCTATCATGATACAGAATGGGGAGTACCTGTTTACGATGATAAGCAAATGTTTAATCATCTGCTGCTGGAAAGTTTTCAGGCTGGATTAAGCTGGATAACCATTTTACGTAAACGTGATAACTTCGGTAAAGCTTTTGCAGAATTTAATCCTGAAAAAATAGCCAAATTTACTGATAAAGATATTCATAATTTAATGCAAAATGAAGGCATTATCCGTAATAGCTTAAAAATTAAGGCTGCAATTAATAATGCTCAAGTGTTTTTGGATATCCAAGAGAAAGGCAGCGGTTTTTCAGATATGTTATGGCAGCTTGTTGATGGTAAACCAATTCAAAATAACTGGAATGATATTAAAGATATTCCATCACAAACTACTACATCCGAACATATAAATAAGCATTTAAAAAAAATAGGTTTTAAATTTATAGGGCCAACAATATGTTATGCTCATATGCAAGCAACGGGCATGGTAAATGACCATTTAACTACGTGTTACCGTCATAAAGAGCTAAAACTGGTATAAATTATGCAAGATATATGGAATGCAAGTAAGCGATCAAACTAATTTAAAAATAATTAAAAGCTCCTCTAAGGGGGCTGAAAGTGTTGAGCTAAAGCTAGACAAGCCAATTTCTAAAGAATTACTGGGTAAGGTTATCAATGCTAAAATTACAAAAATGCATAAAGATGGAACCGTTAGGCTAACCCTACCAAATGGTAAACATATTACAGGTAAACTAGCCAAACCATTGCCAGAAGGAACACAAATTACTTTTACAACTAATGCAGAAGGTAAGGTTAAAGTCCTGCAAATTAAAATTCCCGAAAATCGCCAGCCACAAAATCCCCAAGGTGATAAGGATAATAACCAACAAAATAATACTCAAAGCAGTAAAGAACAGTTAGCCAAACAACCTGTCACACAACAGGGTGCAAAACAAGCTACAACTGCATTTCAAACAATAGATAAAACCATGCAACAACCTGTTAAAATTCAAACTGTTGCAGGTAAACCTTTACCACTTAATTTAGGCACAAGTTTTGAAGTTACTTTAACTTCTAGTACACCTAAAAATGGTTTTTATCAGGCACTATTACCAGATGCAAAAAATACTAAAATCAATATTCAATTACCTAAAGAGCTACCCAAAGGTACACGTTTAACTATTCGTATTCTTGCCCATAATGAAGCAAAAATTATGGATGTAAAACCACCTCAAACACAAACTGTAAAAATAAACAAAACACAAACTGAGATAACAACAAAACCCGTAATACCTCAACAACAAACAAGCAAAACTCAACCAGTATCAACAACTATTAAACCTGTTGTTACAGAAAAAATTTCTCTTTCTGGTTTAGCACAAAATAAACTTTCAGAGGCCTCTGCAACAACAAATATTACAACTACTAATCCTCAGGTTTTACAGCAAGTTAAGGTTATTATTCCACAAACTGCAAAGTTAGATCTTATTGCACAAGTAATTAAAGTTTTACAGCCAGAAACAAAAGGAACTCCTACTAAAGATTTACCTCATACTTCATCTGCAAAAGATCAACCTGCTCCAACACAAAAACAATCTGAAGCGCCAAAAACACAGCAATTAACACCTATAAAAAATATAAAAATACCCATGACAAACGTAGTTAAGCTACCACTTAATACTCCAATTATGGGACAAGTAAAAACACTACAAATTCCAACAAATACAACACCTAATACTCCAACACACACCTTAAACCTTCCCCAAGGCGTACGTTTTGATGTAAACTCATCATTACCAATAGCAAAAGGAGCAACTATGGCTATCCGCTTTACATCAAAAGGCGTTGCAGAAGTTCTACGAATTGTAGAGCCTACTCCTGTTAGTGCAAAAAAAGAGCAAGGTGGTAAACAACAAGGTACAAATACAGGTGGAGCTCCTGCTAAAACAGATGCTCCTGCTCATCATCTTGAAAAAGCTCTTAAACTTACTCCAGGTACACGTTTTACAGCCATTGTTAGCAGTAAAAGTGATAGTGGATTACAAACTCTTGCACTGCCAGATGGGCGCAAATTCCAAGCTCATAGTACAAAACCACTACCTATTGGCGCTGAAGTAACTGTTAAAATTACTCCAAATGGTGATGCTGAAATTACTAAATTAAATCTTCCACAGGCAAGTGCTAAAACAGATGCTCTCCTTGAGTTTTCTCGTAAATGGGAAAACTTAGAAAAAGCCCTGCAAGTTTTAAAACAAAGTCACCCAGAAGCAGCGAGTAAGATTGAAGGTAAATTACCTAACCCTGCTAGCAAAACTCTTTTACCATCTTTATTGCAATTTGCCGAAGCTGTAAGTAGCCAAAATGCTATTAAATTTTTAGGCAATGAAACATTAAACTTGCTTAAATCATTAGGTATTGATTTTACAGCAGATTTATCTCAATTAAACCAGTTACAACAAAAAACAGACGCCCCAGATAACTGGCGAGCATTCTATTTCCCATTTATGACAGATGAAAATAACCCAGATCAGGGAAGTTTTTATTGGAGGAACCAAGAAGGTGAAGATCAGGAGAAGAATACTCGTTTTGTTGTGAATCTATCTCTTTCTGAGCTTGGCCCCGTGCAAATTGATGGACTAATGCAAGAAAATCATATGATGTTAAAACTTCGTTTACATGATTTACCTTCGCCTAATTTTGAACAAGAATTAAATGATATTATTCAAAAAATACTAGAACCTCTTGAAATTCAAGGTAAAGTAAAAGTAGAAATTAGTAATTCATTTGAAACAGACCCTTTACATGATCTTCTGCAAAGTGATAATCATACAGGTTTAGTAGTTTAAAGCTGTTCTTTCCAGTTATTTTAAGATAAAATTCTTTCCTAAAATAAAAAAATAAACAGATGGGAAATTTATGGAAACTTTAAGCGGCGATTTATTTACAAAATACGCCGATTTTGTTTACCAAATTTCTGGTATGCGCTTTAATGAAGCCAAAGCTTACTACCTATCTTCTAAAGTTACAACACGTATGCAGGCTCTTGTGATGGCCAATTATGAAGAATATTATCGTTTTCTTCAAACAGCACAAGCAAAGGCATCTGAACACACCTTACTTATGAACGAAGTAACTATTAATGAGACTTTCTTTTTTAGAAACCAGCCTCAGCTTAAAGATTTTGAAGAATATGTATTAAAGCCAGTTCTTGCAGCAAAACGTGCTCAGGGTAAAAATAAAATCCGTATTTGGAGTTGCGCTGCATCCACTGGTGACGAAGCATATACCACAGCATTTCAGTGCATGGGATTACCTGAAGCTCAAAGTTTTAGTATTGAAATTATTGGTACTGACATTAGCAGACAGGCCATCAACAAAGCTCAAGAAGGTATTTATACAAAATATGCAATACGTAATATCCCACAAGATTTAATGCAACGTTGTTTTGCCTATAGTGAAAAAGATGATAACTACCATATAAATGATGAAATTAAGCGTATGGTTAAATTTCAAGAAGGTAATTTAATGGATACAAATCGTATCCGTATGCAGGGTCAGTTTGATATTATTTTTTGCAGAAATGTACTTATTTACTTTGATGATGAATCTAAAATTAAAGTACTTAATAATATTTCATCTGCATTACTAGATACTGGTTATTTACTTGTAGGTCATTCAGAAAATCTATATCCGCAACGTGATATTTTCCGTCAATGTAAAGATATGGGACAGTCACTTGCTTACCAAAAAACAGAAGTTGTTAAACAAGCCAACCTTGCGAGATTGGGGATATAATGCTTAAACCAAAAGAAATTCAAAAACCATCTGCCGATAGAGTCTTTACTATTGAAGCTCCATTAAAAGAAGGACAACAACTAACACTTCGCTACGTACCAGATAGAGAAATGGTTGAATGTGAAAATTTTCAAACGTGGATAACAACATATATAAATGAAAATAGCTTAACAATTGAAGAACTAGCAACACAAGTAGGCTGTAAGTTTTATGATAATGTTTTACCGCATTATATGGATTTAAGTATTTCTTACGCCAGAAATGATGGTTTAACAGGAAAAGCATATTTTGTGCACCATCAACCTGAGTATAGATTACCTGAAATATTGTACGCTATTTTTAATCGTTAATTTTTTTATGCCTATGCATTTTAGATGCAATTTCATCTAATTCAGCAATATCTTTCTTCTCACGTTCTTTTTTAATAGCTTCTTTTTTACGTTCTAGAATAATATCATTGGTTTTTTGTTCTTGGTAAAGCTCGATTAACTCATCTCTCTTTTCTGCTAATTCTTTTTCGGTTAATACTATGGCTTGACCTAGTAAATCTAGTTCATCTTCAGCTTTTGCTTGGAATTTACCAGCCATTTCATACATCAGTGGCGTACTTGCATCAGCAGCAATTTGAACTTCTGTTTCCATACCATCAAGTAAATGTTTTTTACGAGATTCCATAGCATCTAAGCGTTCTTGAATGGCACTTATTTCTTTTTGCTTTTCTTCTACAGCATTTTCACTAAGCTTAACTAGTGTTTCTATGGTTTTTATGGAATTGGCCATGGATTAATCACCCATAATAGGTGCTAAAATTTCAGAAAGCTTAGCAAAACTTTCTTCTAATGTAGAGTGTTCATTCATACCTTGTTGGAGGAATTTTTCTAATTTAGGATAGTACTCTATAGCTAAATCAACCTGCCTATCACTACCTTTTTTATATGCCCCCAAACGAATCAGCTCTTCCATATCACTATAAGTTGAAAGAATTTCTTTGGCCTTACGTAATACAGCATATTCTTCCATTTCCAAACACTGCGGAACCATACGGCTAATAGATTTCAAAATATTAATGGATGGGAAATGACCTCGTTCAGCAAGTGAACGCTCTAACACAATATGACCATCTACAATACCACGCACCGCATCTGCTATGGGTTCATCCATATCACCACCTTCTACCAATACGGTAAAAATAGCTGTGATACTACCCTTATCTGTTCCTGGCCCTGCACGTTCTAATAATCTTGGTAACTCTGAAAATACTGAAGGAGTAAAACCACGTGTTGTTGGTGGTTCCTCTGCACTTAAACCAATTTCTCTTTGAGCAATAGCAAAGCGAGTTAAGCTATCCATAAGTAACATTACTTTGAAACCACAATCTCTGAAATATTCGGCAATTGCCATGGTTGTATATGCTGCTTGTCTGCGCATTAAAGGAGGCTCATCACCTGTTGCAACAACAATAACAGATTTTCTTAAACCTTCTGCACCAAGCTGTTGTTCAATAAATTCATTTACTTCTCGGCCACGTTCACCAATTAAGCCAATAACGTTTACTTCGGCTTCTGTATATCTGGCAATCATCGACATCAATACGGATTTACCAACACCAGAGCCAGAAAATATTCCCATACGTTGACCATTACACATTGTCAAAAAGCTATTAATTGCTTTTACACCAACATCTAACTTACCTTCTACTAAGTTACGTCTACTAGCTAATGGAGCTGGTGCTCGTAATAACATTTTTTGTCCACCCGGTGCCAATGGGCCTTTATCATCTACAGGACGTGCCAAACCATCTATTACTCTGCCAATATAACTATTATTTACCGCAAGTGTTGGGCTATCACTTACTGAATAAACCTTATCTCCTGGGCCAATACCATCTACGGTACCAAATGGCATTAACAAAATACGTTTGTTTTTATAACCAACTATTTCAGCTTCACAACTTTCACCGTTACTTGCTTCTATCATGCAACGGCTTCCCATAGATGTGCCTTCAATTCCAGTACACGAAATCATTAGACCAGAAATACCTTCCACAACACCAAAAACCTTACTGAGTTTTTCCTCAGATATATTTTCAGCTAAACTTTCTAGAATGGTCATATTTCTCAGTTCTATATAATTTGTCACACAAATAACACGTTTATTATAGCAGGATTTTTAAAATAAAGAACAATCATACTCTAAAAACTTGATTTACATCTTTTATACTGTGATAATTTTCAAATAAAGAATAAAAAGGATTACCCCTTATGACAGAATTAGCCACAGTAGATACTCCAAGAAAAAAAGAGGCTGCTACAACTAGCGATGTACTATTACAACTTGTTACTTTTAGCTTGCTAGAAGAAGAATTTGGCCTACCTATTTTAGATGTACGTGAAATTATCCGCATGACAGAAATTACTCCAGTACCAAATGCTCCAAGCTTTGTTGAAGGTGTTATTAACTTACGTGGACAAATTATACCAGTAGTAGATTTACGTAAACGTTTCAACCTAAACGCAACAGAAATAGATGATGATTCTCGTATTGTTGTAGTAGAAATTGTAGGAAATATCCTTGGTTTAATTGTAGATAAAGTATCTGAAGTTTTACGTATCCCTGTAGATAGCATTAGCCCTCCACCAGGAATTGTGGCTAATGGTATTGGTTCTGAATATATTCGTGGTATTACAAACCACCTAGAAAAAATGCTTATCCTAATTGATTTGAAAAAGGTATTTGATTTGCAAGAACTTGAAACATTATGTGAGATTTAAAAAACTAGCATAAAAAAAGAGACCTTTTTCAAGGTCTCTTTTTTTATATCTACGATATAGTCTATCGACCGTAACGCTTGTTAAATTTATCAACACGACCTTCAAAGTCCATCATACGTTGTTTACCTGTGTAAGCAGGATGAGACTTAGGATCAATTAAAAGAGTCATTTTATCACCCTTTTTGCCCCATGTAGAACGTGTTTTAAATTCTGTACCATCTGTCATCACGACTGTGATTTCGTGGTAATCTGGGTGAATATCTTGTTTCATTTCTCTATGTCCTTTTATAAACTCTTGCGCAATGTAGCATATTTAGCTGAAAGTGCAAGGGTTTTTGTATAAAAAAAAGGGGAACTTGTGTAAGACACCCCTTTTTTTGCCTAAAGCTAGTTGTTAGCTTGCTTTTTTAATAGCAGTTTCATTACCAGATACAATGTGCAAATCACGCTGTGGGTAAGGAATACTGATACCTTTTTTATCAAAATTCTCTTTTAGAGTTTTGTTTAAGTCAAAAGTAAGTGGCCAATAGTCACCTTTATCACACCATGCACGTACTGTGAAGTTTACTGAGCTATCTGCTAGTTCACTTACAGCTGTCATTGGTTCTGGGTCTTTTAGAATACGTTTATCTTTTTTCAAGGTATCCATAATAATTTTCATGGCATCATCCATGCTATCATCATAACCAATACCCATTGTAAGAGTTACACGTCTAGTACTATTATGGCTGTAGTTCTTAACCACAGTGTCCCAAATTTTGCCATTAGGAACGATAATATGTACGTTCTCAGGAGTTGCAAGCTCTGTCATAAACAGACCAATTGTTTTTACTGTACCAGCTTGACCACCAGCTTCAATAAAATCACCAATTTTAAATGGACGGAAAATAAGTAACATAACACCAGAAGCAACATGACTTAATGTACCCTGCAAAGCTAAACCAATAGCTAAACCAGCAGCACCAAGTACAGCAATTAAACTAGCGGTTTGAATACCAAACTGCGAAAGAACCGCAAGTCCTGTAAAAATCAGAATTGAATAACGTACTAAACTAGAAAAGAAACGATTTAATGTTTCATCAGCTTTTGGCATTTTACTCATAGTTTTATATATTTTAGATGATACCCATTTAGATGCCATCCAACCAATAACCAAAATAGCAATTGCACCAAGAACACTTAAGCCATAGGTTGTTATAATAGCAACCACTTGATCTATTGTACTTCTTACTGTTTCTTCCATCATAAAATTCCTTTATTTAAAAAATATTTATGCAGAATAACTAATTAGTAATAAAAAGTATACGAAAAAACACTTTTTTGTAGATTCGCCTGTAAATGAATGCTAAAACTACTTTTAATACATTAATCCGTTTAATTAAAAAACGATCCCTTTTCTTTTTCCTTTTCAGGAGGCCATCATGGCTAAAAAATCTGATTACACCATATCTAGTAATATGGTAGAGAATTATTTAACTAAAGCAGGTATCCCATTCAGTGATAAAACAACACTTAGTTGGAACCTAACCGTTGGCATGGAAATAGAAATATTTCTTGCTGTAAAACATGCTGGTAAATTCAAAATGCTTACCCATGAAAAAGTACGTGATACTATTTTGTATGAGCTTGCCATATCTCTTGGTAAAAAGTTTTGTAATGATAACCCAGTATGCCCCATAATTAATGAAGATGGAACTTTTAAATTTGTCGATATTGAATATTGGACATCTATAATTGAACTTGGAACACCGCCCAGTGAAACTATTTCACAACAGGAATATTACTACCATATTATGATGCAGTATTTAATCAAAATTTGTGCTAAATACGGTGTTTACCCTATGGCAGTTTCCACGCCAGTTAATAAACAACGAGGTTGGAGACGTTCTAATCATGAACGCTATATTGGTCTTAAAAAAATATTAGGCAATGTTCTAAATAACTTTAAAATTGCTGGTACGCAATCTCAGGTATTTATTCCTAATGAGGATATTCGTGTCAGACATACTCGTCCTGCTATGAATATAGGTCCTATTTTTACTGCTCTTACCGCATCGTCACCAATTTTTATGGGAGAATATCAACATAAAATGGCATGTCGTTATAGTAAATGGCGCAGATTTCCACGTACAGATATTCCACAAGATGAAGTCAATCTTTCAAATGCTTCTGGTTTTAGGAAGTACCTAGCCAATATACTTGATGTAGTAGAAGCTAAAGTACCTGGATTTTTAACCAAAACACATGATGGGCAAGATGTACCTGACCCCTTACAGAATGCCTCAAGAGTATATTGGGCACCAGTAAGACCAAACCAGACTCATCGTACAGGAGAAGCCAGATCAGCTGAAACTACGCCATATATTGCAGATTCTGTAGCAATGGCTGCTATGTATCGTGCTTTTGTACGTTATATTATTCGCCATCCTGAATATGAAATGATGGATCGTAGTATTTTGAAGCACAATATCAAAGAAGCTGAAACAAATGGTATGGAAGGCATTTTTTACAATGAACATGGTGAGAAAATATCTTTTGATACTTATTTAGCTGAGTTCTTAGAACTTATTTATGATGATGCTGTTGCACTTGGTGACTGGGATTTTATTTACAGTCAAACCCGTGTAATTCAAGAACGTGGCACAGCCTCAGATAAGCTAATTGAAATATGGAAAAAACATGCTGAAGAAGGTAATACTGAAGCAGCACAACAAACCTGCATGGCATGGTTAATTAAAGAAACTAAAAAAGAAGCTTACTTACCTTGTAAACTTTCTTAAACAAACAAAAAAAACTCCAGCAAATGCTGGAGTTTTTTTTATGAACTAAAACCTTAATTCAAAGATTTAAGAGCAGTTTCTGTGATTTTAGTAGCCTGCTTTTTATCTACTGATTCCAACAGAATTTTTTCTGTTGCAAGCATTGCCATTTCAACAATTTGCCCTTGTACATCTTGCAAAGCTTTTGTTTTAGCTTGTTCAATGCTTTTACGAGCAATATCGCTTTTCTTTGTAAGCTCAATTTCAAGATCTACCATGTGTGCGGCAGCAATTTCTTTTGCTTCAGCACGAGATTTAGCAACAATACTTGATGCCTCAGATTTAGCTGTTTTGATTTGCTTTTCGTAAGAATTAAGAGCCTGTTCAGCATCACTACGTAAACGAGAGGCCTGATCCAAATCTTGACGAATTTTTTCTGAGCGTGCATCTAAGGTAGATGTAATATTTGGTACAATAAAGCGCCAAACAATAAACAACAGTCCAGAAAAGCTTATAACTAACCAAGTTAGTTGAGAGCCTAAAAATTCTAGGTTTAACATATCCATAACTTAAATCTTCTCTTTAAATTAAACTTTTTGATAGCATTGCCAGCAACACCCCAATAATGGGCTATTTGAACAAAATCATCATTGCGATAACGAATGCAAACAAAGCAACAGATTCAACAAGTGCGAAACCTAGTAGCAACTGACCTTGTAACTTAGAAGCCATTGAAGGTTGACGAGCAACAGCTTCAAAAAACTTACCAAAAACAATACCAATACCAATACCAGATCCAAGCATACCTACAGCAGCAATACCTGCACCCAAAAATTTCATTCCTTCAACAGAAGCCATATCCATGACAATTTTCTTTCTTTTATTTAATAATACTCACTTTAAAACATTATTGTTCCAAAGTACGAAACTTTCCTAAGTGTATATAGTTATTTTAATGCAAATGCAATGCATCATTTAAGTAAACACACGTAAGAACTGCAAATACGTACGCCTGCAATAAAGCAACTAATAACTCTAGGCAAGAAATTACCATTAATGCAGCAAACGGAAATATACCCGCAAGGCCTAACATAATAATAAACGACGCAAAAACTTTAACTAAAATATGCCCAGCTAGCATATTAGCTGTTAAACGAATAGCTAATGTAAACGGACGGGCAAAAAATGAGATCATTTCTAGCGGAGCAATAAACAACGCTAAGAAAAATGGTGTATCAGCTGGCCAAAAGATTTTTAAAAATTTCAAACCATGTTTCCAGAAACCAACAAGTAAAACAAAACCAAATACGCTAAACGCCATCACACCATTAAGGGCAAATTGAGACGTAGCTGTAAATGTGTGAGGAATAAGACCAAAAAGGTTTAACCCTGCAATATAAAGGAAGAGAGTCATGATAAGTGGCAAGAATTTCAAACCTGCATTACCAGCATTTTCCTTAACTGTATTATGAATAAATTCGTAGGTAAATTCTACAAAAGATTGCAACCTACCAGGTACCATTTCTTGTTTACGAGCACCCATTACAAAAATAATGATGACACCACTAATGGCAACCAACATGGAAAGTGCTTGGTTAGTAAATTGAATAGTTTGACCAAACAACTCAGTTGAGTATACCTCATGAATTGTGAACTGTGAAAGCGGGTTAAGTGCCACTGTTTATATACCTTATTATAATAGCTATTAAATTACTTCCGAAAGGTAAGGGAATTTCATTTTTGAGTCAACTAGTTTTCTTATGAAGCTAAAACTAGTTCATTCATCCATCTGATGTTCCATCTGTTTCCAAACTGTTCTTATACCAGCAGCAAAACCAAGAAAGATAAACAGCACCATTAACCACGGTGCTGTATCAAAAAATTTATCAAGTCCATACCCCATAGCCATACCAACCAAAATAGAGCTTAAAATACTAATCCCTAGACTAAAATTACCAGCAGAAGAATTAATATTTTCTTCTTCGCTATCTTCTTTTATAGGTTTATCAGTCATTATAGAAGGCTATCAATTTCTGTACGTAACTCTTCAATTTCTGTTACGCCAGACATTTTTTTACCATTAATAAAAAGTGTTGGAGTACCTTTAACATTAAGAATTTCTAAAGCTGTTTTACGTGAATAGTTAATTGCTTTGTGTATTTCTTCTTCTTTCAAACAAGCTTCTACATCAACATCAGTCATACCACCCATACGAGCAACTTTTTTAATTTCTTTTAAAGCATCTTTGGCATGAGTCCAGCTTTTTTGTGTATTCATAAATAAATCAAGCATAGGATGATAATTTTCTCCTGCACAATGAGTAATTTTTGAAACTGCAAAAGCAAGCGCATCCCAAGGTAAATCACGAATTAGAAAACGTACTTTACCTGTATCTATGTATTCTTCTTTAAGTTTAGGAACTACATCCATATGAAAATGAGCACAATGAGGACATGTCATAGACATATATTCAATAATTTCTACAGGAGCATCTTCTTTACCCATAGCATGTTCTGTTGGAGCAATTTTAAGCGCTAACTGTTCAGCTGTTTCAGCATTAGCAGAAAGCCAAACTGGCACAGCAACAAGTAAAGCAGCAGATACAGCAATTAGAGTTTTATTCATCATAGTCAAATCCTTTAGTTTTTTTCATTTTTTTAAATGTTTAACATTTTCCATTTCGATTAACGCACCTAGTTTAATCATTTGTTCCTGAAATTTCAAATCTTTAATATTTGCACAACGAGCCGTCGCTCTTATACGTGCAGCATCAGTTGGTTGTTCTATTTTTTTAGCCACTTTTTTTTCAAACTCAAACTGACGTAAAATAAAACGTATTTTTTTAACGGCTTCATAACCAAAAAATTGATTAATACGTTCAATTAGAATAGGGCTATCCATTTGTACCGCAAGTTTAGCAGATCCACTAGGTACAGCAATAGTTAAAACACCTCTAAAAAGTTTTTCTGGAGTCGTATAGTTACCATGAGCTGGGGTAATTTCATGCCATTTTTGAATAATAGAAACCTCAGCAAAACCACGTTTACGTGCTTCTTTGCTTACAAATTTATTTATAAATTTACCTAGGTTGCTCATTACTTCTTTTAAATAGATTACTCTTTTATATTTAACATTTATACATTCTTATTATTAATTATACCATATAAAATAAAAAAACCTCCCCGCAAGGGAAGGCTTTTATGATTACTAAGTGTAATCTTGATCGATATCTTTCATCATTTTATCACGTATACGCCCAAGGCCACCCTTCATAGCATTATAAGCTTTCAAAGTAACATTTTTGGCAATAGTACCAATAAAACGTAAAGGTCTATTAATAATATCCCATGTAAAAAAGAAAGGCCAATAAGCTGCCCATACTAACATATTTTCCTTATTATTAGCTATTTTAGTAGATGCATGTAATCTAGACAGGCTATTACGGCTTTGATACTCAGCCCATTTTTCTTTCCATTCTTCAGAAACGGGTGCAGAAACATCTTGCTGAATATTATGTTTTTTCAAAAAGATTTTTTTATGTTTTTTCAACACCTTTTTACGGTCAGATATTTTTAATACCATTTTAATAGGCATATAAATAACACCTAATAAAATAAAAAGACCAATAGCAATAGTAATATTTGTCCAACTGCTAAATATCCAAGCAAACATTTGGAAAACATCACTACCAAAATATAACACAGCAAGAAATGCGCCAAAAATAATCGTAGCCCATCCATTATTTTCATGTTCAAAACAGGCAAACATTAACAGGACAACAATCGTTGATACTGTCCAAAATGCCCAAGCTCCAAGGCCAAAAATACCTAAAGCTAAAATCACTGGAGCCGTAGTTACTACCACAACATCAGCAGACATAGCTACAGACATAGCAAGCGTAGTAAAAATGGCAAGAACAGCCATCATTATTTTTCTCTTCATAGAGATTTCCTCATAGATTAGTTTAGAAAAGTTAAAAGAAAAAGAGTCTTAAAAAATATGACTCAAGTGGTACAACAAAAACAATGTATACCACTAAATTGTATACATCAAGGGCTTAAACGGCAATTGCTTGTTTTTCTGTATTTTCCACATTTTCTTCTATTTTAGAATCTTCGACTGCTTCCATAAAAGTATCTCCCAAGCAGTTTGCTAGGCCTTCTTTTAGAGGGGTTCTTGGTAGCTTATCAAATACTTTGCGTAACCTGCGGATATCTGCATAAGCATGTTCCATACCACCGGGTTGTGCTGCTAATTTAACTGGGGTAATTTTTGTATTACATAATTCTGCAAGTGTTTGAATAAGCATATTAATAGTAATTCTTTTACCATTTCCAACATTCAGCACACCATTAACACTGCTAGAAAGAGCTTGCATAACAACTTCTACAACATCTTTTACGTAAATAAAATCACGGGTTTGTTCGCCGTCACCGTGGATTTCTATGCTTTCCACATTTTGGATTTTTTGAATAAAGGAAGGAATAACATGGTGTGATTGTTGACGTTCACCGTAAACAGAAAATAAACGTAAGCCTAAACTTTGTAAGCCATAAGAGCGGTTATATAACCCTGCCTGTTTTTCCATCATCCATTTTTCAAAAGCGTATGGAGTTACATGTTCATCTTTTACATCTTCTTCTTTTAAGGCTTTATCTTCTGAATTATTTCCGTACATATTAAAGCAAGATGTATAAATAAGTTTTCCTGTAAAAGATGTGGAACGCAAAGCATCTAACAAATTAGTAAAGCCAAGAATATTTATTTCTGTAGAAACACGAGGGTTTTCAATTGATGAAGTCATGGAAGTTTGGCCTGAGGTATGAATAACACCAACAACATTTTCCACTGCCTTATTTACGATTTTCCAGTTACGGATATCTCCGCTAATAACTTCTAAATTAGGATGTTCTGGCAAATTATTTTGGCTACCGCTAGTAAAATTATCTAGTACACGCACCTGATGACCAGCTTCAAGTAAAGCCTCAACTACATGTGAGCCAATAAATCCTGCGCCGCCTGTTACTAGGTAGGGTGTCATATCTTCATTATTCCAATAACTTTTTCAATTCAACTATTAATCTAACTTAAAATAGCCTTTTTGGAAAGATTATAATAGCTTCCGAATAGGAGCAAAACTTTTACGATGATGAGGCGTTATACCATGCATAGCTAAGCCTTCTTGGTGGGCTTTTGTACCATAGCCAGCATTTCTTTCCCATGCAAAGTAAGGATATTTCTGTGCTAAATCACCCATTAATCTATCTCTGGTAACTTTAGCAACAATTGAAGCGGCGGAAATTGATAATACAATATTATCGCCTTTAATTACTGCTTCTGCTAGAGTTTCTATATTCTCAGGAATGTCTCTACCATCTATAAACACAAAATCTGGTTTGGTTGGTAAATTTTCTAATGCTCTAGTCATTGCAAGGAATGTTGCTTGACGTATATTTATTTCATCAATTTCTTCAACGCTTGCTTCACCAATACCTACTTGTGCTGTAGCTATAATTTCTTCGTACAATATTTCTCGTTTTTTTGCTGAAAGTTTTTTGGAATCTTTCATACCTTCTGGAATATTTTTTGGATCAAGAATAACTGCCGCTGCCATAACTGGGCCTGCCCATGGACCTCTGCCTACTTCGTCTACTCCGGCTATGTTTGCAAAGCCTTCGTTAAGTTTTTTCTGTTCTTGCTCGTAGGATAAAGGGTTCATTAGTTATAGTTGCGTTTAACAGAGATATCTGCAACTTTACCACCCCAAGTATGTTGTGAAAAGGCAGTTAATAAAGGTGTATCTTGCTGGAAGCGTTGTTTATATATCCATAAATTAGCTAAAACTTTACCAACATATTTACGTGTTTCGCCAAACGGGATACTTTCAATAAATAAAACAGGATCTTGTGCAATAGCTGGCATTCTTTTAACCCATTTACGTACATTACCTGGCCCTGCATTGTAACCTGCAATCATGTAAGTTAAGTTACCTTCAAACTGTTGATGTAAATAAGACATATATGTTTGACCAAGTGCCATGTTAATAGCAGGCTTAAGTAATGCGTGTTTACTATAAACAGGTTTTTTCTCTTTTTTACGTATGTATTTAGCTGTATCTGGCATTAATTGCATTAATCCACGAGCACCAGCACGAGAAATAATATTCGGATCAAATGCACTTTCTTGACGAATAATTGCATAAGTTAAAGTATCATCAATTTTGCTACCGCCCCTTGCCTTCCATGAAGAAGATATAGGATATAACCCTGAGAGATAAGTTTTATTACGTTCTTTTAAATTACGAGCAAGTGTAAGCGCTGTTGCTGGCAAATCAAGTTCAAGAGAAAGAGCAAGTAAGCTTTCGTCCCAATCATATGGAATTTTATCATAAACTGTTTTTAGTTCGTTTTGGGCCATAGCGTGTTCACCAACTTGCGAAAGTGCTATAACTCTGCGGATAACTTTATTTTTAAATAGTTTCTCACGTATTTTTGGATCAATTACTGGCTCGTGCCAATCTTTTTCATTTATATTTTGTGATAAGCGTTCTCTGGCTAAATGACCATAAAATGAATATTTATCCGTTGCTGCAAGATTAATAAATACTTGTCCCATGCTTGCTTGGCCAAGTTCTTCATTCATTCTTGCTGTCCACCATGCGGCTTTGGCATAATACCCACTATTTTTAGGGATGGTGTAAAATAGCCGTCTGAATAATTTAGCCGCTACTTCTACCTGGCCTAAACGATACGCTGAAAAACCAGCTACCCATAATGCTTTTGGCTGACTTTCTGGGGTTTTTTCTGCAATGTATGAAGCAAAATTTTGTGCTTTTTCATAATAGCCATTATACATCATGGTTTGTGCAAGCTTTAAGCCTGCTTGTTGCCATGTACTACGACCTAAAATTTTCATGGTCTCTGTTTTTTTATATATACCTATAGCTTTGGTATAATATTCTTTTTGTCTATATTTTTTAAGCTTTGCTAACAGGCGTTTACGAGTTTTACTAGCTTTTCTAAACTTACTTGGCTCTGCCGCTTTTAAAAACTCATCCGGATCATTATAATGAGCTAATGAAGCTTTTTTTACGCTAGGCTTTTTATGATACGCTCTTTTAGGCTTACGTTTATTAGCAACCTTATAAATTGCTTTAGCTTGGAATTGACCATGGTAATCAGCTAACCAATTTTTCATGTCAACATAAGGTGTTTTAGTAGATGGATGTAAAATACGTTCAGCAATAACATCACCTATTAAAATACGACTTTCCAACTGTGGTAAAAGTTGTACAACTTTTTTACGTTGTAACCCGCGTTGTAGCCTAAACATACGCTTATATATTTTCACATCATTTGCTGAAAGTACTGCTGGAATTATAGATTCATCAATTTTTACTTCTTTTTCAAAGCTAGATTCACCTTTACGGAACGGAGAGGCATTTGCCTTTTTTTCCATATAAATGGTAGTAAATGAAAAACTAGGAGTAGGCACAACGCCAATACATAACGCACCAATAATAGAAAGGTTTATAAATTTACGCATTGTCACCTACCTTTAGGTAACCCATTCCAATTTGTAAGTCTTCCCACGCTAAACGTTTTAGAAGTGGTTGTTTTAACAATGCACGTGGTGCGTATGTTGCAACATACTTAATATTTGCAACTTCTTTACCGTAGCCTCTGGCACCTGTAAGAGTAACATTTCCACCCATTAAAACAGGACACATACTTTCACCAAAGCTAATAATAATCTTAGCTTTGCTGCTAGAAATAAGGCGACGAGATATTTGTGAAAGTTTTTCTTGCTGTTCCTCTGCATTAATTGCGCTATCAACTACTAAGTAGCCAATTTTTTCAGAATCTAAACCCATAGCTTTTAACATATTATCAAATAATATTTTTTCTTCTGCTACAAAAGGCTCTTTACCTTGTGTTTTACCAGTTGACACACATATTATAGAAGCATCTTCTTGTAACATCCATACATGTTTTGATAAATCTAGCTCTGGAGTTTTTTGTACTAATTTTGTAGCTACAACAGTAGGTTTTATTGCTTCCTGTACTGGTGGCTTGGTAGGTACAATTATTGAAGTAGCCGTATCTGCAAATAAATCTCTTGAATTTTCGCTAACAATATCTGTCACACCATTTCTTGCCATATCTAATAATAAAGATGCAAGAAAATCTTGGTTAGTTGAAGTTTGTGATGCGAGATGGTTCATTAGTTTATAACAACCTCGCTATCTAATGGTTCTTCTAGTAAAAATCTCAAACGTTCTATTTCTACTCGTAAATAACGCATAGCTAACTCAAAACGTTCTTTAACTGATGCTACTTTTAAAGCTTCTTCTCTGTAATCTTCTGGTAAAATCATTTGTTCAATTAGTAAAAATGAATCTTCTAATCTAATTGGTGTTGTAAATCCAGAAACATGGCTAACAGGATCAATCTCAGAAAGTAGATCCATGTAAATATATGTTAATTCTTCAACCATTTTAAGTAAAGGATCATTCAAATCAAGATCTTCAATATCTTCCAACATTTGAGTTGTTGCGCTTAAATAAGGTTTTTTTGTTTCAATTTCACCTAATTTAAAGCGTGTTTTTCCACGCACACGAATAACAAAACTACCATCTTCAAAAGGGGTATGATCAATAATTTTAGCAGCACAGCCAACTTCGCTCATACTGGCTTTTTCTTGTACATCATCTTCACAATAAATAATACCAATATCAGAGCCAGAACTTAAGCAATCTTCAAGTAATTGACGGTAAGAATCTTTAGAGATCTTTAGTTCCATTTCCCCACCAGGAAAAAGTACGGCATTTAAAGGAAACAAAGGCAATGTTATAGGCATATTCTTCTTTCCTTTCATTCTTATCACTAAAGATTTTTTATATTATCCAAACATAATAGCATACTCATCCGTTATTACGGATATATACTTATGAAACACAGCATAAATATGCCTTCATATGTGGCAAAAAAATACCGCCCATACAGGCGGTATTTTGGTAAGGAATAAAAACCTTATGCAGTTGCTTCAGTAGCCTCTGTTTTTGGGGCTTGTGCTGCAACAACATCATCAGTTGTCGCTGGAGTCTTTTTTTCAACAGCAACTTTCGTTGTTGTATCTTTTTTACCCCAATCATTTTTTTCTGCAATACGAGCAGATTTACCACGACGTCCGCGTAAGTAGTAAAGCTTAGCACGACGTACATCACCACGGCGAACACGTTCAATTTTTTCAATAATTGGTGAGAATAATGGGAACACACGTTCAACACCTTCACCATAAGAAATTTTACGTACTGTAAAGTTTGCATTAATGCTACCATTTTTACGTGCAATACATACACCTTCAAAAACCTGAACACGCTCACGGCTACCTTCTTTCACTTTAACGTGAACTTTTAAAGTATCCCCTACAGCAAATTCTGTAATGTCTTTGTTTAGATCTGCAATAGTGCGTTCATTTAACTTATCGATGATATTCATCTTGGTTTTCCTTTTTCTTTAACTTAAACCCCGTAGAATAAATATTTATTCCAGAGCTACATGGGTTTTTAAACTCATAAATATGCCTCCTTTTATGGAAGCTTCCCCCTATTTACGTCATTTCCAGCAAAAAGGAAAGGGAAAATTGTATATTTATTAATTTTTTTTACTTTTTTTGTTTTAAATATAAAAAAGCACCAAAAAAAGGTGCTTAGTTATTATTACCGCAATGTCTTTTTAAGATTTTTAGAGTAGAAAGGTTTAAAACCATCAAACTTTAAAACTTCTGACCACATTTCTAGTTTTACTTCCATAGCAGATAATTCTGATGATAAAATAAAACAGTTTGATGGCATACCACGTGAATGAGAAACTTCTGGTACTAAATCACCTAAAACCTCACATACCATATCCCAGTGACCTCGCCAAAAAATGGCAGAAAATGTTAAATCCAAGACTAGTTTTGAACCTAATAACTTTGGTTTTAATATTTTACCTCTACATGAGAATATTTTTAGCTTACGCAATATAAAACAATCTACGTATGAAATGCCTGATAAAAATGACAACTCTTCCATGATATTTTGCCAATCCTTTAAAACTTCTAAGGCAGCTTTTTCATTTTTGAATTGCATTTCTGCTCTTATTCTTAGTGAATTAATCACAATCATCACTCAAATCATGAGGAATGCGAGCCTTCAATTCAGAAGCAATATCCATATTTTCCAGTTGCCAATCCACGTTATATTGAAAATCAACATGTTTAGCGTAAACGCCTGTTGGTTTATCAGTTAAATCGTATAAAATTAGAGGTATTTGATGATACAAGGCGGTGCTCATTGTTTGAACAAAATCCAAAGATGCTTGATAATTGCTAAATTCTAAAGACCCTGTAACTACAGCCTTTGTAACATTTAGCATTGCAGGCTTCCATATTCTTACATATGGATAAATCTTTTTGTCTGATTTATTAAATTTCTGTTCCAGAGCAATGCTCCAAATAGCATTAAAATACTGCAGAAAAAGTTGGCTATTTTCTTTGTTAGCAAGTTGAATTTCAATCCTAAACGATTGACTTACAGGCTGACGAAAACGTAAATAAAAACGCATCCAATGTTTATGTAGTTCTTCGAACATAATAGAACCTCCAAGGAAGGGGAAAAGATACAAAGATAAATTAAGAATATGAAAAGACTATAGTATTTATTGTATTAATACAAAGAAATTTTACTTTTTTGCTAAAAGATCTGGGCGAACCTGCTTAGTTTTTTCTAAGGATTTTGCATCACGCCACTCTTGAATTTTTTTATGATTACCTGAACGCAGGATTTCTGGAATATCTATATTTTCCCATGTTACAGGCCTTGTGTAATGTGGATATTCTAGAAGTTGCACTCCTTGATCGTTTACATCAAAAGATTCCTCACTTAGCGTATCATGATTACCAAGTACCGCAGGAATATTACGAATAATTGCATCCACAACTACTTGAGCTGCAATTTCTCCGCCACTTAAAACATAGTCCCCAATAGATATTTCCATATCAACTTCAGCATCTAAAACTCGCTGATCTATACCTTCATAATGACCACAAAGTAAAATAACTCCGTTAGTATTTTGGCTAAGATCTACTGCTGTTGATTGTTTAAATGGTGCACCGCTTGGGGTCATAAAAATAACAGGGGCATTTGGCTGATTTTCTTTTGCTTTACGAATAGCTAAAGCCACAACATCCGCCTTCATAACCATACCAGCACCGCCACCACTTGGTGTGTCATCTACTGTTTTGTGTTTATCGGTAGTAAAATCACGAATATTGATAATGTTTAAATCCCACAAGCCTTTTTTATGAGCTCTTTCCATAATAGAATGCCCCAGCGTGCCAGGAAACATTTCAGGAAATAGGGTTAGGATTGTTATTGGGTAAGACATAAATTACAGTCCTACAAATTGACTAGCGTCCTCGCTCACAATAAGCTTTTTATCAGATTCAGAAATACTTAGAACGTATTCATCAACAAATGGAACAAGAACTTCTTCACCATCTACATGGTTAATTACTAGTATATCTTGAGCTCCGTTACTAAAAATATTTGTAATTGAACCAAATGCTTTACCATTTTCAAGCTCAACATTCATACTCATTAAGGTTGCGTAGTTGTATTCTCCTTCAGAAGTTTCAGGTAATGTATCGTTAGCTAAATAAAGATAAGTACCAAGTAATTCTTCTGCCATATTACGGTTAGTAATACCTTCTAAGTTAGCAACAACTCCTCTGCGAGAACCTGTACGTACTTTTTTAATTTTAAATTCTTTACCATTTTCATCAACAGGATTTTTATGCTCATTTAAAATAAGCTGATTTTCTGTAAAAGCTTTAATTTTAACATCACCGCTTGTACCGTGGGCATCAAAAATAACCCCTACACAGTAGAAACCATCTTTTTTAGGCGGTTCCTTTGGCAGGGGTTTTTGTGGTTTAGTAGAAACGTTTTCCACTAAGCTGTAGCAGCTTCTTCAGCAGGAGCAGCTTCGGCTTCAGCAGCCTTTGCTTCTGCAGCAGCTTCATCAGCAATAGCTTTTGCTTCTGCATCTTTAACAGCTTGTTCTTTAGCTAAACGAGCTTGAACTGCATCAATACGTTCCTGTAATTTAGCTTGAATGCGGTCACGTACTTTATCTGTACCAATTTTTTCAGCTAGAATCAATTTACCAACTGCTGTTGTTGGTTGTGCGCCTGTATTTAACCAATGAGCAACACGGTCTGCATCCCAATTTAAGCGATTTTCTTTAAGCATTGGGTTGTAATAACCTAAACGTTCTAGGTAACGTCCATTACGAGGCATACGTTCATCAGCTACAACAACATGATAAAATGCTTGTTTTTTTCTACCTGCACGGGCGAATCTTAGTTTTACTGTCATAATCTTTTCTTCCATTACACTGGTATTACTTGAACCATTTATCAAACAACCAATTTGTGTATTTATATTTTTCACTCGTCTTGAGGAGGTGAGTGAGCCTAAAATCAATAAACAGTTTGCCGCGAATCTATTGACTTACTAAGTGCTATAACAAGTTTTACTAAGGTATGCAACCTTTTTATTAGCTATTTTGAATATTTTCTCCGCCGCACCCCTTGACTTATTAGAAAATGCTCATATATTAAAGATGTATTATTAACCTATCCTTTTTAACTTACCTACGGAGATACCCATGGTACAACCTACCCCCAATTGCAATTTTTGGTGCAGAAATATTGAGAAAATCGAGATTCCTGGCCCTATTACATCATTGGTAATTATTGCCATTATGATTATTGGATTTTTATTAATGTAATAATTTTTAACGTTTATTATAAAAAGCCTCTTTACATATGGAGGCTTTTTTATTGACATAACACACACAAAAGTATACAAAATATTATGTTTTCAATCTGACCTTGCCGTTTTTTTATTAGTTAAGCATGGAAACATATTCTTAATTAACCCCCTCACCTCACCATGGAGAAACCCTGTGAAATATATCAAAATGCTGGCGATATTATCCGCCTTCTCAATATCTGTATCTAACGCATATGCAGAAACTACGCCCACCAATGTAAATACCTGTGATTCGCTTTTAACTCAGATGATTGTTCCAGATGATGCCAACGTTGCACGCATCAATCAGGCAACTATTGCCGTAGAACAAATGATTACGGATAAATGTGATGTAACACCATACCTTAACCATTGGGCCAATGAAATTGTTGGGTCGCTTAGTAAAAATCGTAGATCAACAAGCAATGCCGAACTTAAAGCTGAAATTGCTGCATTTATGGGGTTAGGCTTTGATGGTAAACATAATATAGCAACAGTTTGCCAAACTATAAACTGGCAGATCGGCCTCTATAGTAATACAGGCGGCGCTGTAATCATTGGTAACTACACAGAAGAACAAAGAAAAGCCAAAGAGCGTGAAATGCTACTGGAAATTAAAGCCTATGGTAACCGTAAAGAAAAAATCTATCAATGGGTTGGCTGTAGTTAATACAAAATTTTACTTTTACAACATTCCTTAAATGGAGAAAATGTTATGTCTGAAGAAAAAGATAACTCATCAGCACCTGAAGAAGCTGGCACAAAAACCGTTCCAAGTTGGCTTTTCTATATTATGTGCTTTTTATCTGGATATGCTGTTGGAGATTTACTAATAACTTTATTTTAATCGTTAAAACCTCCCTTTGTGGAGGTTTTTTTTATTTATAGTAATGAAATTTTAACACCCATGACTATGGATTATTTTGGCATGAACCCAGCAAATGGATTTTTACCTTTTTTCTGCATTCCACCCATTTTTTTCATCATTTTACCCATCTGCAAATGTGATTTTATAAGTTTGTTAACTACATTAACAGTAACACCAGCACCAGCAGCAATACGTTTACGACGTTTTGCGTTAAGAATTGCAGGGAATTTACGTTCTTGTGGGGTCATGGAATCAATAACTGCAATTTGGTGAATGATTGCTTTATCATCTATTTTTGAAGGATCAATTTTATCCTTAAATTTACCCATCCCCGGAATTAAGCCCATCATAGAACTTAGGCCACCCATTTTTTTCATCATTTTAAGCTGTTTACGAAGGTCTATGAGGTTAAAACCTTTACCAGATAAGAATTTTTCTTCCATATCTGCCATGTCTTCTTCACTAGCAGCTTCTTGAACTTTTTCAACAAGAGAAACAATATCTCCCATACCTAAAATACGATTAGCAACACTTTCTGGGCGGAAAGTTTCTAGTGCTCCCATGCCTTCACCCATACCAACATATTTAATTGGGCAACCAGTAACTTCACGCATGGAAAGTGCTGCACCACCACGACCATCACCATCCATTCTGGTTAATGAAATGCTCGTAATACCAATTTTTTGATTGAATGTATCTGCTACTTTTACTGCTACTTGACCAGTTAAACTATCTGCAATAAGCATTATTTCAATTGGATTAGCTAAGTTCTTAACGGCTGTTAATTCATCCATTAAGGTGTCGTCAATTTCGGTTCTACCTGCCGTATCTAAAAATAGAACATCATATCCTTCTTGTTTGGCTTGTTTGATTGCTCTTTTTGTAATTTCTAGCGGTTTTTGCTTTGCAATAATTTCTACACTGCCAACATCTACTCGTTCAGCTAATGTTTGTAATTGTTCTTGGGCTGCAGGACGATAAATATCTAGGGATGCTAATAATACTTTTTTATTATGTTTTTCTTTTAATAGTTTAGCCAGTTTACCTGTAGTTGTGGTTTTACCTGAACCTTGCAAACCTACCATCATAATAACTGCTGGTGGTTGAGTTGATAAATTTAATTCTTCTGCTTCACCTAAAACATCTACTAAAGCATCGTTAACAATTTTAATAATTTGCTGTCCTGGAGAAACTGCTCCTAAAACTTTATCACCAACTGCTTTTTCTTTAACAATTAACATAAACCTTTTTATAACAGGCAATGCAACATCTGCTTCTAGTAAGGCAATACGTATTTCACGCAGTGCATCGCTTACATCTAGTTCTGTTAATAGCCCTCGGCTTGTTAGGCGGTCAAAGGTTTTTTTTAGGCGTCCTGAAAGTTGATCAAACATTATTTCATTTCTAATTTATTTAACAATACGCAGAATATATTTAAAATGATTATCTTTCAATATAAATATCCCCCCTGTATAAATACAGGAGGGTAATACTTTCGCAAATAATTATTCAGGCCATGGCTCTGAGATATTAAATACACCTTTCAGCATATTTCTAGCACCTTCATTATGATTATGAAACGCATTAGGGATAGCTTTACATATTTCACGCCATTCTCCATTTGAATAAAGAGTTCCGAGGTATGATTTTATCACATCTAGCTCCTGAGTTATGATGGCATATGTTGCCTCTTTATCAACCCTCTTCAGGCGAGAAAGTTCATCTACGTGATAAATGTAGCTATGAAAAGCCTCATACAATTTACAAAGTTCTTTTATTGAAATTTTTTTCATTGTCTTAAATCTCCTCCGCAGAATGCGGGATGTTAAAAATGGTTATAGATACAAATATTGTATTACTAACAAGTATAGGTACTATTTTTGTAATTTCAATAACTGTAACTATGATTTTTCATAAAGATAATTTACTATGAACAAAAATTGCTATATTGTGTGCCTTATGTACAGATTTATAAGCATATTTTTCATTCTATTAGCACTTAGCATGCCTAGTTATGCCCTGCCCGCCTTAAAAGGTATGGGAAGTATAGTTACATCTAGCGAAGAAGTTGTAGATAATAGCTTTGCCAGTAAACTAGAAAGATCTGGTCAGTTAGAAAGTGCCCTCCTTGAATGGTTAAGAGTTTACCATAATGGCGGAAATTCATCTCGAAAAGAACTCGCATCATTTAAAGCAGGTGAAATAAACTGCAAACTTCAGCGTTACAACCAATGTTTGGAAAGTTTTAAATCATTTGGTGCAGAATATCCTAAAAGTACAAAAATACCTGAGGCACTTTATATGATGAGTGTAGCCGCAGATCAAGCTTATGCAGAAAAAGGTCATGCATTTAGAGAACGTTTAATAGCTACATATGCTGAATCTGATTGGGCTGAAAAAGCATGGTACTTATTTGCATGGAAAAATGCTGAAAAAGGTAAAACAACTTTAGCTCATGGCTTTGATTCTATTAAAAAACTAAATAAAAATGTACAAGATTTTAATAAAATTCATGCAGATACTCCACGTTTAGCTGGCTCATTTGCCGCAATTCCAGGTGTAGGGCACATATATTTAGGTGATATGCGTACAGGATTAATGGCAATTATTCATATTATGTTATTTGGCTATGCCGTTTTATATGCTGTTCGTCGTAAACATTGGCCTTATGCTGTTATTTTTGGATTAGTACTTGGTATTTTATATGTGGGTAGTATTTTTTCTGCTTATTCACTAGCTAAAAGAGAAATCCAAGAACAGCGCTTAATAGATATGAAGCAATGGGATAACAAAGATAATATCAAAATTTCCGCTAAACTAAACCCTGCTGTTTCTCCATTAGAAAGTATGTTTTGGTATCAGCGTAATGTAATTGGTAAGTTTGATGGTGAACGTGGTAACGGATACCCAGTAAATAGTTTATATGCCAAACAAGCAATGCAAGAATTTGGAAGCAGTTATGGCTTACTTATGACAGTTGATAGGCTTCTCCGTGATTGGCGTGAAATTGAAAGACCATTAACTCGTATTTATGCAGATAACCGTTCTCGCTATGTAGATACATTAAAGCGTAATACTTTTTGGATGTATGATGAATAAAGGTTTTACGCTTCTTGAGGTTATCATTGCAATTTCCATAAGTGCCGTAGCCCTAATAGGTATTGCTGGTATGCTTGGTGAAAGCCATAATCGCACAGGGTATTTAGAGAAAAAAGTTGCTGCAGATTTAAGCGCGCAAAACTTAATGGATAGGTACCGTTACAATTTTAAATCTGGTATAAGTTACCCAATTAAAAATGAAACAGACACCGTTGAAATGGCTGGTATAGAATTTCCATATACTCAAACTATTACCCCTGCATCATTGCCTGGGCTTAAAAAAATAGATATTACAATTTATGATACAGATAATGAATCTGTATTACGCAAACTCAGCATGTATGCTGGCGAATAAAGGAAAAGAATAATAAAATGTTCGGCAATATATTTTCAAAATTTAAAAAAGGTTTAACCAAAACATCTTCTGAAATAACAGAGGGTATTAAAGGTATTTTCACCTCTGGTAAAATTGATAATGAAACCTGTGAACAGCTAGAAGAACTTCTTATTCAAGCAGATATGGGTGTTGATACAGCACTTAAGCTAACAGAAAGACTCCGTAAGCATAAATTTGAAAAAAATATAACTGAAGAAGAAATCCGTAAATGGTTAGCTGGTGAAATTGCTGAAATTTTAACACCATGCGAACAGCCATTAACATTACCAGATAACAAACCCAATGTAATTATGATGGTGGGCGTAAATGGATCTGGTAAAACCACCACTATTGGTAAGCTTTCTGCTCAATATAAAAATAATGGTAAAAAAGTAATGCTCGCTGCTGGTGATACATTCCGTGCCGGAGCAGTTGCTCAATTAGAAGTATGGGCAAACAGAGCCAAAGTAGAAATTATTAAGCCCAACAAAGAAGGTGCAGACCCAGCTGGGGTTATTTTTGGAGCATATGAAAAAGCTCAGCAAGATTCTACAGATATTCTAATTTGTGATACAGCAGGTCGTTTGCAAAATCGTAAAGATTTAATGGAACAGCTAAGCAAAATGGTACGTGTTATAAAAAAACATGATAACACTGCTCCACACGAAACTATTTTAGTATTAGATGCTACAGTTGGTCAAAATGCCATGTCTCAAGTAGAAACATTTATGGAGTTAGCTGGTGTTACTGGCTTAATAATTACCAAGCTAGATAGTAGTGCTAAAGGTGGGGTGGTTGTTGCTCTTGCAGAAAAATTCAAACTTCCAATTTACTATATTGGTATTGGTGAAAAGATTGAAGATTTACGTCCGTTTGAAGCAGTTAATTATGCTAAGGCGTTGTTGGATATAGAGTAAAACTTTACCAAATACAATAATATTAGCTGTAGAATATAAAATCTACAGATTAACGTTGCCAAAATTCAATAAAAGTAGAATACCACAACTAAAAAAAGGAGGACGAATCCCCCTTTCCGTATCTTTCACTGATACACGCGAGTAGGTATCTTGGTTTCCAGTTCTGAGATATCTTCTCCCTGATAGTTATCATGGAGAATACGTACAATTTGAGTATTCACATGTGAATCCCATTGTACTTCGGTACTAGGAACTTCCGCAAAAACCTTTCCGCTCTCTTCTTCAGAGCAGGCTTGGTTCACGGTATTCACAAAGTTTTCTTTGATATCCCTTTCAGCTCTTTGCAGAGCATTAGAGATGCCATCGTAAACCTCACCACCAATATTTTTCCAGCCTTCACAGGCAGGTGCAAAAGAAGTGTCATACCCTTTGTCCCAAAAAGACTCTTCACCATGTATATAACCATGATTATCTGGGGTCGCATCATATCGCTTTTCCCTCATCATGATACCATTACTGGTACACAGAAAGCTTAGCTCCAAATGCATCTCCCGCAGCATACCAGCGGCTTGCTGAATGCTCTTTTGAGATTTTCTTATCTCCATAGAATCAGGAGAACGTCCGGGCCAAGCCAGAGCAATACTCTGCTTTCGACAGCTATTCAGATAGTCGAAAGTACTCATTTTGATCCAGTCGTCACCCCCATTTATGAAAAGTATTTCACTCTTCTTGTCGATACACGCACGTAAGACAAGCTGCAGAGCAACTCCTCGGGTCAAGGCATAATCTTCAACCTTTTTCCCAAATAAAGTTTTAAAAAACTTCATAACAGGGTGTGTTTGCGCTATGTAAAACATAGTGCCGTTACTACGAATACCTTCCATGGCAGTCCATAGCAATGTTTTGATAGTAGAAGATATCTCCAGTGTAATGTTATTCATGTTTTTCTCCTCTCATAGCATAGCTAGAGAAATAATTTTAAAATTGAAGTAGAGTTTCACACGCGATATAGCGTGGCATGAAACGGTAATGAAGTTATTTTTACCCATATTGTTGGGTACATACTTGACTTATATATGGTGATTATTGTTACTCTTTTCAAGGGGGGGGGTAAATCTTCACTAAAGAAAAGCTTTTTATCATCGAAAAAAGCCCCGAAAATGCGGGGCTTTAATATTTACTTTGTTTTAAGCAGCTTCAGTAATCTGAATTTTATCAAGCGTATTTGATAAATCAGCAAGCAAGTCATCAATATTTTCAATACCAACACAAAGCCTTACGTAGCCTTCAGGAATACCAGCTTTTGCCCTGTCTACAGGAGAAATTTGGCTGTGAGTTGTGCTAGCAGGATGAATTGCCATAGAACGTACATCACCAATATTTGCAACATGATAGAAAAGCTCTGAGTTTTCTACAAAAGCTTTACCAGCAGCCGCGCCACCTTTAAGTTCTACTCCAACCATTGGGCCGTACATACCTTTTGTAAATAAACGATCTGCATGGTCTTTAGATTCTGTTAACCCAGGGTAACGAACATCAATTACTTTTGGATGACTCTTTAAGAAATCTGCAACTTTAGCAGCATTTTCACAATGACGTTCCATACGTAATGGCAGTGTTTCAATACCTTGGCTAAAAAGGAAGGCATTCATAGGAGCAAGACACCCACCAAAATCACGTAACATTGTAGTACGTAATTTAACCAAGTATGACATATCTTTGTACTTTTTAGCCCAAACAACATCATGCATAGAACTATCTGGCTCAATTAACATTGGATGGCGCGTACTATTTTCCCAATCAAATTTACCTGAATCAATAACTATTCCACCAATGCTATTACCATGACCGCCAATATACTTAGTTGCACTGTGCATAACAACATGAGCACCATGTTCAAACGGCTTACAAATTACTGGAGTTGCACAAGTGTTATCTATAAATAAAGGAATTCCCATTTCATTGGCAATTTTAGCTACTTTATCTATTGGGAAAATGTTTAAACGTGGGTTAGGCAATGTTTCACCAAAGAACAAACGAGTTTTATCATCTGCTAATTCACGAAAACTTTCTACGTTGTCATGATCTTCTACAAAACGAACATCAATACCATAGCCTCTTAAAATATTATCAAATAAGTTAAATACTCCACCATACAAGTTACGACTTGAAACAATATTATCTCCTGATTTACAAATATTCATTACAGCGTATGCAATAGCTGTCATACCAGAAGCTGTGGCCATGGCACCAATACCGCCTTCTAAGGCTGTCATACGTGCTTCAAACTGGTCACATGTGGGGTTACCCATACGTGAATAACTTGGGCCAAAATCATCTAAAGAAAAACGGTTTGCAGCGGTATCTGCTGAATCAAATTGGTATCCTGCTGTTTGGTGAATTGGCGTAACAACGCTCCCGTGTGATGGATCACATTTAACACCTGAATGAATAGCTGTAGTTTCAATTTTCATTTTTACAAACCCTTTTATTTTTTATTAATTAACTTGCGAAACTATAGACCTTTACCGTAATTTTTCAAAGCATTTTACTAAAATATAAAAAAAATACCCTGTATACAACTTTCTCTGGTATATTAATGACTTACTTATTATATCCTGATTTATATCAGCTTTCTTTTCCAAATCTTTTTTGATTTATTTTTTCCCAACTAACAAATGCTTTCAACTAAACAATAAAGCATTTCCACCCTTCTTGGAGGTTCAATTATGAACATGAAGAAATCATTAATCACCATAGCAGCTACTGCTTTTGTGCTTTTCTCAATTGGCTTCATTGCCAATGCAAATGGTATTAGTATTACTATGCCAAAACTTAAAATTACCCCCATAGCTCATCATAATGAAAAAGATAATTTTAGCGTAGAATCTTTTGATACCTTAAATGGTTACAAAACTATGCTACATAGTGGCTTAAGTTCTGATGAAAGCACGGCTAATCCCAATCTTTTCAAGACTGTCTTTGTTATGGAATCTATGTTGTATGCTATATCTAATGATATCACAATGAACAAAGATGTTCGTGAAGCTGAGATAATTCGTCTTAAAAAGGATATCAGCCTTGCAAAAACACTCATTGATGAAGCAAAATTGCGTGCAACAGTATATGTTGGTGTTAGTAGTACTACTGAAATGAAAAAAGGTCGTTCTTTACAAAGCTCTGGCAGTGGTTTTATCATTGATAATAAGCAATGCTTAGTTATGACAAACGATCATGTTGCAGGTGATGGAGTAACCATCAAAGTAACATATGTAACTGGTTTCACCGAAAATGGTAACGAAATTACTAACACTACAGATGCCGAAATCATTGGTACTCCTGATGATAAGGATAAAAATGATTTAGCACTATTGAAATTAAATAGCTGTGAAAATACATTTTGGGCACCTATCGGTGATTCTGACATACTAAAACATGGTGAAAAAGTTACTGCAATTGGTGCTCCGTTTGGTTTCAAATGGACTATTACCAGTGGTGTGGTCTCTAATGACCAGCAACATAACCTAGGTAAAGCTGCTTGGGCATTAATCCAAACAGATGCTGCGGTTAACCCCGGTAACTCTGGTGGCCCACTGTTTAACACAGCTGGAGAAATTATAGGTGTAAACAGCCTTATATATTCTGGCCAAGGTGAAAACAATGGTATCGCATTTGCTCACTCTTCCAATATCATCCGTTTATTTTTACGTAACACACATTTATATGGACACATGATAACACCTCGTTTTGGTGTAATGGTTAGTGATATCACAAAAAACCGTGCCAATGTTCTTGAAATTCCTCAATGGAGGCTTCCTGAATATAGCCAATATTATGGTGTTGAAGTATCAGGTTTTACTGATGTAAGTGCTGGCAGAGAAGGAGGATTAGAAATTGGTGATGTTATTCTTGAATTTAATTCAAAACCTATTTTTAATGGCTTCAATCTTATCCGTGAGGTTGATAAAACTATCTTAGATGAGCTTATAACAGTACGTGTATTACGTGATGGTGAGGTTCATGCCTTTCAAATGACGCTTAATAACACTTGGGCTCCTCCAGAGCCTCATGTTACATCTGGACCATATGTAGATAATATGGGTTGGGATTTAGAAATGGATCCTGATAAATATAACGGTATAGATTTACCTGTTATTGCAAATGCTGCAATGTTAAGCCCTGCTTTTAATACACTTGCATTTTATGTCCCAGAAATTAGTGGTGGCATAACAGAAGAATCTGCTATTGACTTCCAGACCCCTGGGCTTCGTAGTGCATGGTTCAGAGCTGGTATTCCAATACCTGCGCAACGTGTTCAAAAAGCTAACTTTTTGGCTATTAAAGGCATTCAGGCTACAGGTATGCATAAATTAGACCTGACAACTATTCCTGCAGAAGATCGCATAGAATATTTGGATAACTATATTACTCTTGCCCATATGGAAAAGCGTTCTATTATTTTGGAGGTGACTGATTATACCTCTGAAAAAATTATCCAACGTGCTGAGTTTGATATCCCTGAGGATATTGAAGACTTAAATGTTCGTGGTCAGACTATGTCAGCAGAGGCAATTAGAAAATTGCTTCAGTCTATTAAGGATATGCCTGAAAAAGAAGAAACTTCTGAAACCTTTTGGGTAGATATTTTCCCTAAAGAGTTTAACGGGTAAAGTTATATAAAGCTTTACATAAAAGCCCCGCAAATGCGGGGCTTTTTTTTGCCGTGGTCATGGCATTTTACTATTGCTTAGCCAGCACGTAATGTATTTAATGCTGAACCATTCTTAAACCATTCAATCTGATCTATATTCATAGAATGTTTCAACTCAATGTCAACACTAGAACCATCTTGATGCTTAATAGTAGCACTTACATTTTTACCCGGAGTTAAGCTACTTAAATCATGTAAACTAATACTATCACTTGCTTCAACTAAATCATAATCAGTTGGATTTACAAATGTTAGAGGCAATACACCTTGTTTTTTTAAGTTAGTTTCATGGATACGGGCAAAACTACGAGTAATAACTGCATTAGCACCCATATGACGAGGACACATAGCAGCATGTTCACGTGATGAACCTTCACCATAGTTACTATCACCAATAGCAACCCAAGCTTTACCTGAATCACGATAGCTAATTGCCATTTCATTAAATGGTTGGCGCTCACCTGTCATTTGGTTAACACCATGACCAGCTTCACCAGTGAAAGCATTAATAGCACCATTAAACATATTGTTAGAAATATTTGTTAGGTGTCCACGATATTTTAACCATGGACCAGCAGGTGAAATATGGTCTGTTGTGCATTTACCTTTGGCTTTTAATAATACCAACATATCGTCTTTGTCTTCACCATCCCATTTACTAAATGGAGTTAATAACTCTAATCTATCTGAACCATCAGCAACATTTACTTCTAAACCATCACCAGTAGATGGGGCAGCAATAAAACCTTGTTCATCAGGAATAAACCCTTGAGCTGGAATTTCTGCAACATTTTCAGGAACAGTTAAAGTAAACGAACCATCTTTTCCTTCAATTGGAGTTGCAAATGGATCAAGATCTAATCTTCCATGTAAAGCATACGCAAATACAGTTTCTGGGCTACCAATAAATGAACAAGTTTCTGGGTTACCATCATTTCGTTTAGGGAAATTACGGTTATATGAACTTATAATTGAGTTTTTATCACCACTTTTTATATCATCACGTTGCCACTGACCAATACAAGGTCCACAAGCATTTGTAAGTACAATAGCACCAACCGCTTCTAATTTAGCAAGCAAACCGTCACGTTCAATAGTTGCACGTACCTGTTCAGAACCTGGAGTAATCCATAATTGAGTTTTAAGTTTTGCACCTTTAGCAATAACTTCATCACACATTGCGGCAACTCTACCAATATCTTCGTATGATGAATTTGTACAACTACCAATTAATGCACTTGTAAGGTTTGTTGGCCAACCGCCATCTACCATATGGTTTTTCATATGTGCAACGCTTGAGGCTCTATCTGGTGAATGAGGTCCAACCACATGTGGTTGAAGTTCATCTAGGTTAATATCAATTACCATTTCGTAGTATTTTTCTGGGTTAGCTAAAACTTCATCATCAGCTTTTAACAAACTGCCGTGTTCACGGCAAACTTCTGCAACGTCTGCTCTGGCTGTAACACCCATGTATTTAGCCATGCTTTCATCAAATGGGAATGTTGATGTTGTTGCACCAAGTTCTGCTCCCATATTACAAATAGTTGCTTTACCTGTGCATGAAATACTTGTCGCACCTTCACCAAAGTATTCAATAACTCGGTTTGTTCCACCTGCACATGTTAGTTTTTCTAGTAATTTAATAATTACATCTTTAGGAGCAGTCCACCCCTTAAGTTTACCAGTTAAGCGCACACCAACTACTTTCGGATGTAACACTTCCCATGGCATACCCACCATAACATCAACTGCATCAGCTCCACCAACACCACTAGCAAAAGCACCTAAGCCACCAGCATTTGGAGTGTGAGAATCTGTTCCAAGCATCATTAACCCAGGAAATGCATATTGTTCTAGTACTACTTGGTGAATAATTCCACTGCCTGGTTTCCAAAAACCAAAACCGTATTTTTGAGCTGCACTTTTTAAAAAGTCATATACTTCTTTATTTTCATCATTAGCAATGGCTAAATCTTCTTTAGCTCCGCTATGAGCACGAATAAGGTGGTCACAGTGAACACTAACAGGCACAGCAGGTTCATTCTTTTCTGCTAACATAAACTGTAAAATTGCCATTTGGGCTGTAGCATCTTGGAATGCAATTCTATCTGGCAATACATCAATGTAACTTGTACCTGTGTTTAATTCTGCATTTTTAGGATCAGCTAAGTGACCATAAATCATTTTTTCTGTGTAATTTAACGGACGTCCCAATCTTTCACGAACGATATTTAAACGTTCTTCCATTTTTGTATAGGCATTTTTTACAAATTCTGGGGTACTTTTTACTATTCGTGTCATGGGTTTCTCCAATTTTTATTTTTATAACCCCGCCAGTTTAACACACTACAAATAAGAAGCAAATATCACTAAATAACTATATAAAAAAGCCCTCAAAACAATGAGGGCTTTAATCGTTAAACGATGGGATCTGTAACTACAACCTGTTTACCCCTAAACATAAAATTATGATATGGGATGTCTATAAAGCAATTTGTATATTTATGGATATTATGTAAAGCATAGGAAAACTCTTCCCATTCTGTAGGATTTTCTGGCATAGCATCCATAGAAAATACATCAGCTAACTTACAACCCATAAAGTTAAATATATTTTTATCTTCCCATAAATCCATAACGCCACCAGCATCTTCTAGTGATTCCATAAAGGTCAAGGATTTCACCTTAACCTTATTATCTAAAGGTGATCCGTGCCAATAAATTTTGGGAAAGTATGGATTATCAGGATGTTCTATTGCTGCCTGAACATAATATGAGTAATTATCTCTAACAAGATTTACCTTGATAACATACTTACCACAAGGTGAAGCATATACAGTACTACGATCTCTATTACTTATGCTTTTCCATAAAATTCAATACATCTAAATCTCCAGTGTAATTGAATTTACTCAAATTTTTTATAGTTATTTGCTTTAAAAGACCATAATCTTCAGCTTTATTCTGCAAAAAGAAATTAGCTAATGATATGAAATAATAAGATATATAATGAATAGGCACAAGAAGTAGCCATTTAATTTTCATAGTGATTCTCCGTAAAAAGGACAAAAGATATTAATTAAGAGTGTCTACACTGTATACAACGATATGCTATTAAGTCAATAAAAAAACTCCCAAATGGGAGCTTCTTTTATTGTTTGGTTTGAGATTATTCCTCAGGCACAGATTCTTCCGTAGATCCCCACATTTTAGAAAGCCAGCCTTCTTTTGCAGTTTTTTCCTTGGCAACCTCTTCCGCTTCTAGCTGAGCACGAATATCGCTATCTGCTTGTCCTGCTTTATTAATTAGCCAGCTTTCATCATCAGCCCTAACATTAGTCAACTGAGAACCAAGTAATACTCCACGAGCTTTTTCAGCTGCTTTATAACCATTATCCTTTTTAGAAAGTTCTGATGGTGGTTTTAATTCAAAATCAGGTGGTAAGGAAAGAGCTGGACCATCTACTACACGAGTTTCATCTGGTATTACACTACCGCCAACCAAGGCGCATCCTTGAACCATTAAGGCAAAAATTGCTATTAGGAATTTTATTTGCATTTTTTCATTTTTCTTTCTTTTCTCTCCACGCGAAACTCTACTATAGCATCTAATATAATAAACGCAACACCAACTGATATACATGTATCAGCAACATTAAATGCTGGGAAATGCCATTTATCATAATAGACATGAATAAAATCTACTACTGCACCAAAACGGAAACGGTCAATCATATTTCCTAAGGCGCCACCAAGCATTAAAGCAAAGCCAATTAAGGCAAACTTATGGATATCTTTTTTCATAAAATAAATAAAGAATGCACTAGCAATACCTGCAATACCTGCAAGTACATATGGTAATTGGTCAGATGGTAAATCGGCCAACATACTAAAGCTTACCCCACGATTAAAAGCCAGTGTTAAGTTGAAAAAATTTGGGATAATTTCAATTTCACCATCTTCTATGGTCCTTAAAATAACATTCTTGCTCCAAAAATCTAAAGCAATACAAATGCTTGCTATAAGTATTCCTATTTGACGATTTTTATTAAACATTATGCAGCAGTTGCTTTTTCGGCTTGTTCAATAGCATCACCACAACGAGTACAAACATCTTTATGAACACTGTGGGAGCCAATATCTGAGGCAAAAGTCCAACAACGTGGGCATTTTTCGTTAGTGGATTTACGGGCTGTTATTTCCATATCTGCATCTACAGTTTCCACATTTGAAACAATTAGTAATTCTTGCCAGTTAATATCAGCCATATCAGCACTTAATGGTAAGCTAACTTCTGCTTCTAAACTAGATCCAATGTCACCATTTGTACGTAACTCTTCTAACTTCATTAACACTGCAGAGCGTAGCTCCAAAGCTTTTTGCCATTTAGTTTCTAGTTCAGGGTTTGACCACTCATCTTCCATTTTTGCAAATTCAGCTAAGTGAACATTTTCAGTGTTACCCATTGAACGCCAAACTTCATCACAGGTAAATGCTAAAATTGGAGCTAAAGCTGTTGTCATACCATTTAAAATAACATTTAATACAGTTAGTGCACTTTTTCTTCTGTTACTATTTTCTGCATCACAGTACAAACTATCCTTACGAATATCAAAATATAATGAACTTAGCTCAGCAGAGCAAAAACTATAAAATGCTTGGTAAACCTTATGGAATTTATAATCATCATAATCTTTTTCAGCTTGCTTCATAACGTTACTAAAACGACTTAGAATATATTTTTCCAATTCCGGAAGTTTAGCATATTCAACAGAATCTTCTTCCGCATCAAAACCATTTAAGTTACCTAGTAACCATTTGAACGAATTACGGAAACGACGGTAAGCATCAGATACACCTTTTAAAATTTCATCAGATAATCTAACATCTTCAGCATAATCACTAGCAGCAACCCACAAGCGAACAATATCCATACCATATTTTTCTGCAAGTTGTTCAGGTGCAATACCATTACCCATAGATTTAGACATTTTACGGCCCAAACCATCAACCACAAAACCATGAGTTAACACTTGATCATAGGGCGCATCACCTGTTGTAGCAGTAGAAGTTAATAAGCTAGAATGGAACCAACCACGGTGTTGGTCTGAACCTTCTAAATATAAATTAGCAGGACGCAAACCTTCAGGACGAGCAAGTTCAGGACGCTGTTTCAGCACATGAGCATGAGTTGTACCTGAATCAATCCATACATCTAAAATGTCTGTTTCTTTTACTAGGTCACATGGGTCTACGTTATTTTTTTCTAACCAACCTGCTGGTAACAGTTCTTCAACTGCTAGTTCTTCCCACGCATCTACACCCATTTTTTCTACTTGTTTAGCAATATGCTCAAATACTTCTGGGTCATTTATATATTCATCAGTAGCTTTATTTCTGAAAATTGTAATTGGTACTCCCCATGCACGCTGACGAGAAATACACCAATCAGGTCTGCCAGCAATCATAGCTGTAATACGGTTTTCACCATATTCAGGCACCCATTTTACTTTTTTAATAGCTTCAAGTGCATTTTTACGTAATTCGCCTTCGCCATCCATCTCAATAAACCATTGTGGAGTTGTACGGAAAATAAGCGGAGCCTTAGATCTCCAGCTAACAGGATAAGAATGGGTAAATTCATAATGATGAATTAAAGTGTTTTGCGCTTCCATTTCTGCAACTATTAACGGCTGAGCTTTCCAAATATGCACACCGACTAAATCTACACCAGTTTTTTCAAGCTTAGCAACAGTTTCATCATATACTCCGTTACCTTCAACGTGGCAAAATACATCTAAACCAGTTTCTAAACCAATTTGAAAATCCTCTGCACCGTGTGATGGCGCAATGTGAACAAAACCTGTACCAGCATCTGTTGTTACATGAAAACCTTCAAGAACTGGAACTTCAAAACCGTAGAATGGATGTAAACATTTAGCACCTTCAAATGCTGATCCCAGTTTTGTTTCACCAGCAACTAAACCATCAAGCTGGGTCAAATCAGCAAAGCTTTCAAATAAATCTTCTGCTATCCAGTAAGTTTCTTCGTCATTTTTAAGTGCTACATAATTAACATTTTTACCGTATGCCACTGCTTTATTTGCTGGCATTGTCCATGGAGTTGTTGTCCAAATAACTATAAATTCATTTTCTTTACCCACAATTGGGAATTTAACGTAAATTGCTGTTGAAGTTTTATCTTTGTATTCTACTTCCGCTTCTGCTAAGGCAGTTTGTTCAACTGTAGACCACATAATAGATTTTGCACCTTTATATAGGTAGCCTTTATCCATTATTTTACCAAGTTCACGTACAATTCCAGCTTCGTTATGGTAATTCATTGTTAGGTATGGCTTATCCCAATCTCCTATAGCACCCATTCGTTGCCAATCCAATGATTGCACGCCTGACCACTTTGTAGCTTCTGCACGGCAGCGGTCACGGAGTTGTTTTACTGTGAAATCATCTTTAGTTTTCTTTTCCTTACGAATATCTTGTTCAACTTTCCATTCAATCGGTAACCCATGACAATCCCAACCTGGCACGAAAGGAGCGTCATAGCCTTGCATATTTTTAGCACGAACAATAAAATCTTTTAAAATATAGGAAAGAGCGTGTCCCATGTGTAAGCGTCCATTAGCATACGGAGGGCCACAATGAAGAATAAATTTTTCTCTGCCTGCACGTTGCTCACGCAGTTTATGGTAAATATCCTCTTCCTGCCAATTTTTCAGCCAAATAGGTTCCTGCTTAGGCAGACCTGCACGCATTGGGAAATCTGTTTTTGGTAGGTGGAGAGTATCTCCGTATTTATTCTGCTCTTTTGCCATTTCTTTACCTTTAAATAATAACGCTTTAAATAGGCTTACAAACTATACAATTTTTGCATTTTTGTAAATTTATTTTTGGTAAAATGCTTGCAATCTATTATTCAACACAGTATCGTATACATAATACATACAAGTATATCTACTTTAACGTTCACTAATAAGCTATTTCTTAGCTTATATTTTTTCTATTTTATGAGGAAATCATCATGACTGAGCATGAATTTTTTGTAACACTCACCCTGAACTATATTGTAAATGAAGTCCATATCAACCCAACTTTTTATGGGAAAATTACAGCAACAACAGAAGAAGAAGTCTTCAACCAAGCTCTTGAGCAATGTAAGAACATGGCTGCCAGTACTGGCATTGTACAAGAGCTCGAAATCTTTAGTGTAAAGAACTACTTTAGTGCACGTAATGTACCTGCTGTTTAATTAACAAACGATAAAAATACCTGCTTTTATTAAGCGGGTATTTTTCTTTTACATAGCATCTTTTAACTCTTGCATCACTTCTACAAAGCTAATTTCTGCTACACCATCACCAATTTCTGGTCTATCACCAAGCGCTGGTATTGTTAATTTATTGCCTATTACTACAACTGGTAGTGTAAATCTGGAATTACTATAATCCACTTCACACCAATATGCTCCGTTTTTTATTGGGGCATAGTTGTGCATATACCCAACAAGAGTAAGCATTTCTGTTTCTACAAATCTGGTACGAATACTGTAATTTCTTCCTAACAAACTAGGCATTTCTGCAATATTACCAGAATCTAGCACTCCACGAATACGAGTAGATGAAACACGCTCTCCATGTTGCATATATTGAGAAACAGCCGTTACCTCAAACCCCATTTCTTCACCCATTTGTGCTAAAACTTCTGGTGAACCACTTCTGGCTTTACCAAAACTAAAATCATCGCCAACAAAAATATGTTTAGCATGTAAAATATTTACCAATGTATCGGTTACAAATTCTTCTGGAGTTGTTTGGGCATAATTTTTACTAAATTTAATAACATATACTCCATTTGCTCCTATTAATTCCAGTTCTCTGGCTTTTGCTGCAAATGGTGTTAAACGTGTAGGAGAAAGTTCTGGTTTTAGAACTGCAATTGGATGAGGTTCAAATGTAACCACTATTAGTGGAACATTTAATTCATCTGCTTGCTTTTTAGCTGCATGTAAAACTTTTTTATGACCTAAATGAACGCCATCAAAATTACCAATGGCAACTACGCTTCCGCTTTGAGCTGCGCATACTTTGTTTGTGTGTCTATATACTTTGATATGTGTCATTGAGGTAAAGTAGCGTAAAGCCTACAAAAAAACAAGTTTTATAGTGATTTAACTTAAGGCTTGCATGGTTAATAAATGTTAAAATTGATAATAGTTTTTTTTATAAATAACAATCATAGCGGGCTATTTCGATATTTATAAAATGAAGTAGTATTAATTTTAAGTTATTAAACGTGCAAATGTTAAGTTAAATGACTATATCACAATAAAAAAGCCTACCATATGGCAGGCTTTTTTACTTACTTTTTCGCTTACTTAGGATTACGTATTTCATCAAAATTTGCATAGGTCCAATGACCACCCATAATGGCATAGCAAAGAATAAAAGAACCAATACCAGGAAGCATCGATTGCATGGGATTTCCCCATGCTAAGCCCTGAGCAATACAAACGGCACCAAAAAATACACATACAGCAAGTAGTATAGCGATAATCTCACCTATATTGTTATCGATGTAAGCAAATGCTGGCAGACACGCCGCAAAAAAGAAGCCTGAAACTACCAATCCTAATGCTGATGCTAAATCATTATCAGCAAGATGTGGCATAAAAATATTTGATAGTACAAGAAAAAATAACAGGCTGAAAATTATACCAATAATAAACATAGTACGAGGTTTTTCAAGGTTGTTCACCAAAGTATCTGTTTGGCTCATTAGTAGATTCCTCCATAGGAAGTGAAACGTTAAAAAAGTAGTTCTGACCTCTGATATAAGAACTAATTTTATAAATTCAAGCTTTAGTGAACTTTTTTGTTGTAATTAAATTTAAATACAATAAGCTTTATTAGTAAATAAATTTTAACCGTAAAAAGTAATTTAAAACTGATGTATTTAACTAGCGTCCAGAAATCAATTCTGATGTCCTCACAGTGTGAGACGCTACCTATGTGGAATATGTATAAACATACCCGATAAAGCCTGCCCCCTACTACCCACATAAAAAATACATTTAACACATAATTTACGGATACAAGCCCATGAAAAAGTCACTAATTTTACCAGAACTAGCTCTATTTATAACTTCAGCAATGCTTGGTTTAAGTAACGGTATGCATCACACACTTATTAGTGTCCGTGGTGGCTTAGAAGATTTTCCTTTGGTTTCCATGGGTATTATTATGTCTTTATACTATTTTGGATTTCTAATAGGATCTAAAACTGCCAGTTATTACATTAAACGTGTTGGACACATTCGTACTTTTGCCAGCTTTGCTTCGATTGCATCTGCGGCAGCATTGCTATATGCCATGTTTCCGAATATTGTTTTTTGGGCAGTAATGCGTTTAATAACAGGTGTTTGTTTTGCTATTTTATTTGTAGCCGCAGAAAGCTGGTTACACCAAAAAGCAACCAAAGAAGTTCGTGGTCAAATGCTTGCCATATATATGATTATTCAATTTACAGCCATGGCATTTGGTCAATTTATTATAAATATCGCAGACCCATTAACATTTGATTTATTTGTAATACTATCAGTTATTGTATCTCTTTCATTGGTGCCACTAACTTTAACAAAATCTCCTGGGCCAAACATTCAGGAATCATCAGACCTTTCATTTAAAGAGCTTTTTAATGCCGCTCCGTTAGCATTTTTTGCGAGCCTAATGTGTGGATTTTCTAACAGTGCCTTTTTCAGTATGACAGCTATTTATGCAGCAGATGAAGGAATAAAACTTACTCATATCACATGGATTATTATTGCTGCCACAATTGGAGGACTTGTCGCACAGTGGCCAGTTGGCTGGTTCAGTGATACTTTCGATAGACGTAAAATTACATTCTTCATAACAGCAATCGCAGCTTGTGCTAGTGCTTCTCTTGGGGTTTTCATAGGTTCCACACCTTTAATGCTACTATCTGCATTTATTTTGGGTGGAGCATTACTTTCTATTTACCCCGTAGCCATTGCTATTGCGATAGATAGTGTTGAAAGTGAGCAAATATTAGATGCCAACGCTGCTATGCAAAGTATTTATAGTTTAGGTGCATCTATCGGGCCATTTGCTGCATCATTATTTATGTTTATGCTTGGTAATGAAGGGTTTATTTTCTGGTTAATTTTAACATTTAGTATTACAGCATTAATTGCTGCTACTCGTGCAACTGTGCTACCAGCATGGGAACCTGAAGAGCAGAGCGACTTTATAGCATTGCCGCCAGCAACACCAACACCTGTGACACTAGAGTTAGATGAACGAATCCAAGAAGAAATTGAGGATTTTTATAATGATGAATAATTTACTTGCCAAAATATGAAAAATTAAGCATTCTCTGAAAAGTGCCGGGATGGCGGAATTGGTAGACGCGCTGGATTCAAAATCCAGTATCCCTAGGATGTGCGAGTTCGACTCTCGCTCTCGGCACCACTAATAATAATTATCATTAGTTATTAACTAGTGCTATTATATTACCCATGAAAATTTCAAAAAAAATCGGCTTGATTATACTGTGTTTGCTAGTATTAGTTCTTTTTTGGTTTTTCAAATTTAATAATGATTGGGAAATTCATTCCGCAAAAAACAATATATCGCCAGAAAGAATTATCGCCAATAACTACATGGTATCTTCATATGAAAGAAGCCATAAATGTTGGGGGTTTGTTGGTAAATGTGCTTTTCTTGATTTGGGAATTAAGTTAGAAATCAAATTTAAAGGTATTAAATGGGATAAACCTAATTACATATTTTTTAATATGTGGGGTGGCAACACTGGGTGGCAACAATACGAAACTTATTACGGGATTCGTGAGCTAACAATAACAAGATTAGATGGCTCTATTATAGGTAACTTTTCTCAAAATATCTGGAACAGTTCTTCATACGGGGATTTTTCAAGTTTAGTCTTATTTGATGAACAAAAAAAATCTATATTTATAGCTAAAGCACCATTTGGTTTTAATCCAATAGCAGCTAGTAGCCTAAAGGAATCTGCATATATTGTTCAATATTAATAAGTTATTAACTTGCCAAGTAACAATAAAAAGAATACAAGCAATATTGAAAACACCTTATCTTTTTATAATAAACAACTCAATTACTAGAGGAATTTTATGCACTTATTAAATGCAGTTTTTAAATCTATACCATCAATTTTTACTGGTACTTTTTGGGCCAGTTCTTTTAAATCTATTTTCTTTACAGGAGTTATCCTTACTATTTTCACCCTAAGCATAGCTTCTTTGCTTAGTAGCACAGCATTTTTTGAAACAGGGTGGCTGGAATCTATTGCAGATATTTTTGGTATTGGTGTTGGTATTTTCATAGCATGGATACTTCTCCCTGCATTTATCCCAATTATTGCTAGTATGTTTCAAGATAATTTGCTTAATAAATTAGAATTAAAACACTATAATTTAGAAAAACCTACATTAGAATCTAGTCATTTAAAGGAAGACTTATGGTTTATTGCTAAAGCCATAGGACTTAACTTAGGTTTATTTATGTTTTCTTCTATATTTGTTCTGTACATAGTACTTTATTTTTTAGTAAATGGTTATTTGCTTGGTAATGAATTTTTCAGGATAGTCGCTAATAGACGCTCATTACCACCAACAAGTAACAAACTAATTGATGAAAATAAATTTACAATTTATGGCGCAGGGATACTTATTTCTTTTCTTGTATCTACTCCTATACTTAATTTACTAGCTCCATTAGTTGCCGTTATTCTAATGATGCATATTTTTCATATTTTAAAAGCGAGTAAATAATAAAAAGGGATGCTGTTGCATCCCTTTTTATCTCGAAACAATGTTTATTTTTAATATGTCAAACATGAATGGTATCTATAAGAAACCCCAGTGTTATCATTTTCTTCCCACTTTTTTAGTTCATCCACATCAATGTTATCTGACAATGAAAATACTAAAGTCAGGATTGTATAAAGATCATCAGTAGATAGTGTATTTACAACTGTTTTCTTTCCATAAAACAGTTTGCAGAACACCCCATACTTACGAGCATCTTCTCCAATTTTCATCATCATTTTTTGATGATTTTCAGGGTGTGTATGATAATCAGGGTGTATCTCTACCTTTGACCTACCTGTTTTAACTGCTTCTTCCATGTCTTTTTTAAAAAGCATAATTTTATCCTCTGCTCTATGAGCATTAATTAAAGAAATTAGTACAGTATGAACTACTGAACTGTTTAAACGAAACACTCTTTTACAAGTGATGAATCTAGCCTATAATACAGGCATTATGTATATGATATAAGTATACACCCTATAAATTACAAATAAAAAAGCTACCGCTGAGAAAACTGGCTATCTTTATAATCTTTAAATAAATATTTCAACTTATTGCGTTGATATTTTCCCGTTGCCGTTACAGGAAAATCATCACCAAAAATCACTACTTTAGGACGTTTAGCAAACGGCAATGATGAACAAGCAGTTATAACTTCTTGTTCAGTTATGCTACTCCCCTCTTCTTTTTGAATGTAGGTACCAATTTCTTCACCATAAAAATTATTTTCGAAACCTACTGCCATACCAGCTTTAACACCATCAATTGCATTGATAACTTCATCAATTTCTAATGGAGAATAGTTAACTCCTCCACGAATAATAAGCTCTTTTAGACGACCTGTAATAAAGAAAAATTTACGGTTTGGGTGGGCGGGGTTAGTATCAACTTTATAAAAACCTTCATCACCGCTTCTAAACCAGTTATTAATAAAGGTATCAGCATTTGCTTCTGGGCGGTTAAAATAACATTCCATTATATTATGGCCACGAATAACTATTTCGCCTTTTTCACCTTCTGCTACGGTTTTACCATTTTCATTGTGAATATCCATCTCGTTACAAGCAATGGGAACACCGATTGATGGGTAACCATAATCTCGCATCCATTTTTTACGCTCTAAGGGAGTTAAATCAAAGGGTAAATAACAACTATAAACTACAGTTTCACTAAGACCATAACCATGATTAACCATTACGTTAAATGTATTTTCAAAGCGTTTACCCAGATCTACTGTCAAAGGCCCTGCCCCACAAATAATAAAATAATTTCCTAAATTACGCTTAGTCATGTCTTCATTTACTTCACATAAAAATGAGAGAATTGTTGGAACAACACTACCTACAGTACATTTTTCTTCTTCAATTGTTTGCCAGTAAGTAGATGCGCTAAATTTATGATTTAAAACAACACTTCCTCCAAACCAAACAGGAGTAAGCAAGGTCAAAAGTAAGCCATTTACATGATGAATGGGTAAAATAAGCATCATTTTCGTATTTGTATCAAAGTTGTACCAATCTGTAATGGCTTTAGCTTCAACTAATAAATTATATTGCTGTAAAATAACACCTTTTGGCTCTCCAGTTGTGCCAGATGTATAAACAACAAGTGCTTCTGTATCATGATTTGCTAAATTTTCGCCATCAAATTTTGTAGAAAAACCATCTAATAATGTATCTAGTTCAGCCATTTTGATAATGTGTGGAATATTTCCAGAATCTATTGAGTTATAACGCTCTACAAATTCAGGCATAACAAAAATAGCCTTTGCTTGAGTATTCTCTATAACAAACGAAATTCTTGTATCATCATCACCAGCATTTAATGGCGCGTAGCTTGCTCCAATCATCCAGCAAGCAAAAGCAAGTTGGACTGTTTTAGGGTGATTATAGGCAAATGAAACAACCCTATCACAAGCTTTAATACCTAGGTTTTCCACCATATAATTAGCGAGTTTAGAACAAGTAGCAAACATTTCCTGCCATGAGATTTCTGTACGTATATTTTCTTTATTATACCTATAGGTTAAATATACTTTTTCACCATTCTTTTGGGTATTATTTCTAAATACTTCGTAAAAGTTTCTTTCTTTAACCAATTTATCGTCATAAGGATGTCCAGTTATAGATCTGGCTTGAAGTATTTTTTCTGCTGTTTGGTTATCAAAAGAATTATTTTGCATATTTTTATCTTTTTAATTTTTTGTAGATGAATTGTAGCAAAAAAAAACCAATTATGCCATTCTGTGTTTTATGGATTTATTTGATTATATAGAAGAAGAGCCTCAACAACATACGCAGGCCCCGCCTTTAAGTGTTACTGAGCTTTCAGATCAGCTCCGTGCAACTGTGGAAGAAACTTTCTACTCTGTTGCTATTACTGGAGAAATTTCTAATTTTCATCCTGCCGCCTCTGGTCATTGTTACTTTAAAATTAAGGATAGCAAAAATGCTATAAATGCCATCATTTGGCGTGGAACTGCGGAACGTTTAGCCTTTAAACCAGAAGAAGGAATGCAAGTAATTGCCAGAGGTAAAATAACTACTTATGGAGCCCGTAGTGAGTATCAAATAATTATTAACACGATAGAACCAGCAGGCCAAGGCGCTTTAATGCAAATTTTAGAAGAGCGTAAGAAGAAGCTAGAGGCAGAAGGCTTATTCAGTGCAGAATACAAAAAACCAATTCCGTATTTACCAGAAAAAATTGGAATAATAACATCTCCAACAGGTGCTGTTATTCAGGATATGCTCCACAGAATTGAAGAGCGTTGTCCACGTCATATTATGTTATGGGGAACAGCAGTTCAGGGGAAAGTAGCAGAAAAACAAATAGAAATAGCAATAAATGGCTTTAATAAATTGCCAAAATCCCAACAGCCAGATGTAATTATTATTGCTCGTGGAGGTGGAAGTTTAGAAGATTTATGGGTATTTAATGAAGAGAGTATTGTTAGAGCAATTTTTGCATCAGAAATTCCTATTATTAGCGGAGTTGGTCACGAACCAGATATAACCTTATGTGATTATGTAGCAGATAAAAGAGCACCAACTCCATCTGCCGCTGCAGAAATGGCTGTTCCTGTTAAATCTGAACTAGTTTACAGCCTTAGTAACATGCAAAATCGTATGCTAAGTAGTATAAACAACCAATTAGTTAACTATAAAGAAAAAATTCAATTACTGGCTCAGGCTATTCCTAATCCACAGAGCAAACTTACTCAATCTATGTTGCGTTTAAGTGATTACCAGGAACGCTTAAATAAAGCCATGCAACATAATTTACAACTAACTAAGCAGCGTTTAACAATGGCAGAAAATATGCTAACAAGTTATGCTCCAGATACCCAGTTAAAACGTGGATATATATACGCCACAGGTACCGATGGCTCTCCACTGAAAAGTGCTAAAAATGCTATTAAAGGCACAAAACTTACTCTTCATTTTAAGGATGGTCAAAAACAGGCAGAAATTACCTCTTAACTTTATCTTGACTTTCAGTAACGCCTGTATAAGTATACACTTTATATTCAACCCTTACATTTTTCCTTTTTTTTCGTTCTCTTGGAGGATATTATGCGCTTTTTCTTTTTCAGTATATTGTTGGGTGCTATCCACAATTTAGATGAAGATTTAAATATCACTAAAAATACTTTTTTATTTCGTCTGGTGCATTTCATTATAATGGCATCTATGATATATGCTTCGGTTATTTATGATAACCTTCTTATTGCCATTCCCTGTGCTATCCTTGGCTGGATGAGCTTTTTCATGTTAGCAACATTTTTTATAGATATTGTTGTTAATGGACGTGGCTACTCAGGTATCGCTGATGGTATATTTCTTATTGTAATGGCTATTGTTATTTTAATTGTAATAGCAACATCAATGATCTTTGCTATTACACCACTTATTGGTGCTCATTACTTAATTTTAATATTATTCTCCATTATTTTTGTAGTAACACCGACCGCAGATTACCTACGCTCAGATATAACGTAATAAAAAAAAGCCCCTTCATGGGGCTTTTTTTTATTACGTTATGACATATCAACAGGAGTATTATCTTCAGCAGGAGGGACTAATTTTCTAATTAATATATCTAGCTTATTTAAAATGTGCTCAGATTCAATTTTTTCATACAGTGGCTCTTTACGAGTAAGAAACTTGATATAGCTACTGCCATTATATGGAGCATCATTACGCCAAACTATCATAAACTCTCTGAAATCATCAAGATAATCATCAGCTAAATTATAATGAGTTTTAAATGCATCAACAAGTTCACGCATTTTGAAAATAATGTACTGTACATCACTATTAATTTTACCAATCCGTTTCAATTGAAAGGTAACTTTAAATATAAAATCATCAAAAGAAGGGTTATCGGCAACTAACAGCTTTATAAGAATGTCCACAGACTTCTTTTGTTTGATAGTTAACGCACCAAATAATATCTGTTTATCAGAATTTTCAAGGTCATATAAATTACAAATACCTATCAGCTGAATTACAGGGTGTTTAGAAAGTGCATTTATCTGCATATATTGTTTATTCATGTTAATATCCTCAAAGGAAAAAATAAATGGATGGCTGTTGCCCGTATAGAAAATGATTAAAGATAATTCGTCACAAGTAATGCTACGCTTACATGTATACATATGTCAAGTATGTTTGGCTATTTTTTGCTATTTTTTATGTGTATCCACTACTTTTGCTATTTCATTAGATGGGATTTTCAAGCAAGGAGGATTCATTGTAGGAAAACTAGCGCCAGAAGAAACCTCTCCTAGTTTTAATGGAATAACACTAAAAAAACATCAAATTGGTGCAGATGGAACATTTATTTTTGGTATAGGAAGAAATACTAAACCAGAAGGTTTAATAATATTTAATTCTAATAATAATGAACAAAAAGTATCTTTTATTATTGAACCAAGAACTTATGAAACTCAGGCTATTACAGGTGTTCCTAAACGTAAAGTAACTCCAAACCCAGAAGATTTAAAACAAATTAAAGCTGATAAAGTACAAATTTTAAAAGCCAGAAGTATTTTTACAGATAATTTAATGCTAAACTCTCAAATAAGTTGGCCTGTTAGTGCAACAATAACTGGAGTTTACGGGAGCAGGCGTACCTTTAATGGTAAAGAACGAAGTTGGCATAAAGGGCTAGATATTGCTGCTTCAACAGGTGAAAAAATATATGCACCAACAGGTGGTGTTGTACGGTTAGCACTAGCCAATTCTTTTTATAATGGGAATCTTATTATTATAGATCACGGTCATCAGCTAATGACTATTTACGCCCATCTTAATGAAATATATATAAAAAATGGAGATACTGTAACCCCAAAAACGGTGCTGGGGACAGTCGGCAGTACGGGAAGATCCACAGGGCCTCACTTGCATTGGGGGCTGTACTGGCGTAACATGGCATTAGACCCACTACTATTAATGAAAGAATAACTTAAAAAATGAATGGCATCCTAAACGTTATCCACATTTTTCTGATTGCAGGAACTTTTGCACTTTCCTGTGATTATTACGGAGATTTTGGTATTGCTGTTCCAGAATGGTTTCAATATTTCGTAGGTTTTGGTGTCCTTGGTATTTCTATAATATGGACTCTTATACATGTTATTGGTGGTAGCCTAATGGGTATTGCTGGTGGTACAGCACTAGATGGCGTTAAAATGGGATTGCTAATTGGTGGGGCATGGAGCGTTGGTAGATTATGGGTTTACGCCTTTGCCTGGGCAGGTGGAGCCTTCTTCTTTGCCAAAGAATATCCGATATGGCATACGGTAATTCCTGTCATTACTGGCATTATATTCCTTATAATTAACCTAACGGTTAAATATATTTGGAATCAGGTTGAAAACTAGCAATATTTAACAACCCTTTAATGCTTTAGAAATATAATTAAAATTATCTGGATGTGTTAGAAGCCAATTTGTATCTAATTTCCAATTATCTTTAAATTTATCAGCAGAAAACTGTGCCCATTCGGAACCATCTTCCATAGATAAAATCTTATACTCTGTGTTCTTAGCTAATGCCATAGCACCAGCAATGTCCCAAATAGAGTAGCCTGTAATAAATGTTGAAGCTGCTGCCTTATTTGTTAACATTGATGTAAACCCTTGAACTGCTGATTCGGGAATATTTAGCCATATTTTATCTCTTGAAAAATCCTTCTTACCCCAACGAATATCCCCTCCAAAAAAGCTTTCTACAAAAACTTGTGAGTTAACATCCATTTTAACAGTTTGAATCTCCTCTTCTGTGCCATTATTGATATTTATTTTATATGACCTATTTTCATCAGCTATAAATATCTCTCCCATTGCAGGCATGTAAATACTTCCAACTAATGGCAAACCATTATGTAAAACTGCTAAAGAAATACCCCACATGTTACGCCCAAGAGCATACCCAGCAGTACCATCAATAGGATCTAGTACCCATTGGTATTCAGAATTTCCAAATACTTGTGAAGGTGATAGATTAATACTCTCCTCATCTATCAGGATATTGTTCTTTTTATCTAGCCAATAACTCAATTTGTCTTTTATTAAAGCAGAAATTGCTAAATCTGTTTCTGTTACAATTTGATTACCGTCTTTGAAGCTTGTACCAACATTTTTTTGGTTTTTTAAAGCAAAAGTACCAGCTTCTAGCATGAAATCTTTAATATCATCAACGACTTTATCTATATTCATAACTATTTTACTTTCTTAAATCGTTTATGTACCCACATCCATTGGTTAGGGTTTTCGTAGATCATTTTGCTTAAAATATCATTGCAAGTTTGTGTATCTTGTTCTTTATTACCAGCCATTTTGATTGGCTCATTTATTGTAACTAAAAACGTGCCATCTGGCTGACGTATAGAGCTAATAGGTAATACAGGAATATCATATTTAGCGGCTAATTCTGCGAGCGCTGGTGCTGTCATGGCTGGCTGACCAAGAAATGTAGATTCTATCCCATCATTCATTTTTTGATCCATTAACATACCTAATAAACCACCAGTTTTCAACAGTTTAACTATTTGGCGCGCGCCTTTAGTTCCTTTAGGAATTTGTACTCCGCCAGCTTTTGCACGCATATTAATCATATATTTATTTACATATGGGTTGTTTGTTGCTCTGTAAACATTTCCTGTATTCTCGCTTATTCTACCCATCATACGGCAAATAACATCCCAGTTACCCAAGTGTGCTGTAAGAATAAGAGCTTTAGGATTACTTTTCAGATACTCCATTCCCGTATATTCAACCAATTTGTTAAATGTTTTTGTTGGAAGTGTATAAACTTTTGGAAATTCAAAAAAAGTTCTAGCCAAGCTAATCATAGAATGAAATTGTACTTTTCTAACCCATGCCTCATCTTTTTTGGGGAAAACACGGCGTATATTTGCTCTGGCTAGTTCATTAATGCGAATAGGCAATGTTGCTATAAATCCGCCAATTAAAGTCCCCAAACTACTGGCAATTTTAAACGGTAAAATACGACATACATCCATTAAAAATAGAAAAATAGCATATTCTATAATATGACGTATTTTTTTCAACTATCTATCTCTCTTTTCTCCCTAATGGCAAAAGTAACCGCATCCATTAACGCTGTTGTATCTCCAGTTATATCCACATTTACTACAGTACAAAACCCTTTTGGAAGTTTTACAGAATCTTTTGCAGTTGTTACCAAAATAAGATTTTGATAATCTGCTTGTTTTTTTAAACTATCTAGTTCTTCATTTGTATAGTAATGATGGTCTGGGAAAACCTGTGTAACAGCAGGGTTAATACCATTTTCAGTTAAGGTATTAAAGAATTTTTCTGGGATGCCTATGCCTGTAAATGCTAAAACATCATGATCTGTTAATGAAGCAACATCGTCTTTATTAACCGAAAGGTTTAATGTTATTCCAGAAAGGCTATTTTCACCATTCATACCAATAATAAGATCGGCTCTTTTTAAGGCTTTCGTAGATTCTCGCAAACATCCTGCTGGTATCATGTAACCATTACCAACGCCTTGGATAGAATCAACTAATACAATATCCATATCTCTTTTTAATGCCCAATGCTGGAAGCCATCATCCAATATAAGACACGTAGCACCAGATTGTTCGGCAAGTTTGGCACTTTTAACACGGTTACTACCAACCCACACCTGAGCCTCTGGTATTTGACGTTTTAACATTAATGGTTCATCACCAACATCTGTTGCATTATCTTCGCATGATACTTGCTGATTATCTTTAATAGATGCTCCGTATCCTCTACTTAAAATAGCTACAGTTTCGCCTTCTTGGATTAAGCATTTAGCAATAAATCCAACAACTGGTGATTTACCGCTACCACCAACGCTTAAATTACCAACACTTATAACTGGCAATTCAGATTGATATGTATTGAACCGTTTTAATGTTTTATCTATCTGCATTAAGCTATAATATATTCCGCTTAACGGCCACAAACAGTAAGAAAATAGGTTTCTTTCCTGCCAAAATTTAGGGCTATTCATTACTTAAAACCTCCCAATAAATTTATAATTTTATCTGCTGTATAATCAGTTGCTCCTGCAAGCTTTTCCATTGCACAACCAATTGGTTTAATAAGCTTGTTACGCTTTGTTTTATTAGTTAATATTTCTTCTAAACCTTGCGTTAAAGCTTCTATATCTTCTACTTGATGAATGGCTTTATCTTTAAGTAAGTTATCCATCATATCTTTAAAGTTTGTCATATATGGACCACAAATAACAGGAACATTAAGTTTTAATGCTTCTAACGGATTTTGTCCACCGTGTGGAATGAGGCTTTTACCCATAAAAACAACACCGTTATTTTTAGCTAAAGTGTACCATAGCGTCATTTCACCGATGGTATCTGCTATGTAAAAATCTGTATCTTCCTTAGGCTGTTCATTTTTTGAACGCTGTTTTATATTACCAAACTCTGCAAGCTGTTCAGTAAGTTTATTTCCTCTTGCGGGGTGCCTAGGTACAATGATTGTTAATAAATTTGGTATTTTCTCTTTTAACTTTAAATGAACCGCAGCAAGCCAAGTTTCCTCTGGATCATGAGTACTTGATGCAACCAAAATTGTTTTATCATTTATGGCAGATAGCTCTTTTATTTTTTTTGCATCTATTTTTGGAGTTTCTACATCAAACTTCAAGTTACCACTCATTTTTACATTTTTAATGCCTAAATCTTTTAAGCGTTGCTCATCTTGCGTACTTTGCGCCAAACACAACTTAAAGCCTTTTAGCAACGTCTGGATAAACCATTTATGTTTGCCGTAACGTTTAAATGATCTGTCAGAAATACGGGCATTAATAAGTACTTTATTTGGTGCCTGATGTAAAAGTTCTGGCCAAAATTCAGATTCCACAAAAATGCTTAAATCTGGCTTCCAATGTTCCATAAAAGTGCTGACGATTGTATAAAAATCTAGTGGTATATATTGGTGAAATGCCCGTGGTGGAAGCTTCTCTGCCATCAGTTTTGCTGACGTAATAGTGCCGCTTGTTACCAAAATATTCAGTTTTTCATCTTGTTCTAGTAATTTATTAATTAATGGCAAAATACTTAATGTTTCTCCAACACTAGAGCCATGAAACCAAATAAGTTTACCTCGTGGGCGTATTATAGATGAAATTCCTAGGCGTTCTTTTAAGCGAGATTTATCCTCTTTTTTGGAAAATAGGCGTGATATAAACCAAATATCCACTATTGGTGAAAGGATTAGCCAAATAACACGATAGAAATAGATCATGAAATAAACCCTGTATCGTTATCTGTAGCAGCCTGCAAATTCTGCATTGTTCTTTCTACTTCTGTACGAATTCGCTCTCTTAGTACTTTATCTGCACCTTCTGGAATTTCTATGGGATCATCAAAACGAATGATAAGAGTGTTAAATGGTTTAGGAAATAAAAATTTATCCCAACTCCGCATATTTTTACCTTTTTGGGCTGAAATAGAGGCTGGAATAATCGGTATTCCACCCATACGTGCTATTTCTATTGTTCCTTTACTACATGTCATATATGGGCCTTTTGGGCCATCTGGAGTAATAAATATTGTTTCACCTTTTTTTACTCTTCTTAATATTTCACGCAGAGCTTTTACTCCTCCACGAGTAGAAGAACCAACAACAGTACGAATATTAAAAAACCATGCTGCATTTTTAACTAGGCGACCATCTGGATGGTCTGAAATAAGAGCACTAACCTTAAGTTTACGAGGAAACAAAAATGGCATTAACGCTAAACGACCATGCCCCAATGCTATAACTACGGGCTTATTTTTATCCCAATATTTTTGTGGAATATGGCTATTTTGGATTTTAACCTTAGATGTCCACCATACTAAACTACTATATACAGCAATTAAAAAGCCAAAAAACCACTGTGCTCCAGCGGTTTTTATTAGTTTTTTGAATGCTTTTTTCATTTAGTTATGTCCAATTTTGTAATCGGTAGATCCCTGATAGCTCACATTTCTAACAAAATCACATATTTTGAGAAATTGTGGCTTCTGGGATGACAGTAACATTATGCTACTTCTTGGATTTTATAAAGATTTTTATAAGCACCCTGTTTAGCCATTAGATCACTATGCGAACCTTGTTCAATAATTTTACCTTTTTTCATAACACATATTGTATCTGCATGAACAACGGTAGAAAGACGGTGGGCAACTACTAAAGTTGTTCTGCCTTTCATTAATGATTTTAAGGCTTTTTGTACTTGTTGTTCAGATTCTGTATCTAAGCTAGATGTAGCTTCATCAAGTAATAAAATTGGGGCATTTTTTAAAATGGCTCTGGCAATTGCTATGCGCTGCTTTTGCCCACCCGATAAGGTATTTCCATCTTCACCTAAACGAGTTTCATAGCCTTCTTCCATTTCATTGATAAATTCATGAGCTGCGGCTGCTTTTGCAGCTTCAATAATTTCTGCCTTAGTTGCGCTTGGTCTGCCGTAGGCAATATTGTTATAAACTGTGTCATCAAATACAGCTATATCTTGAGTAACTAGTGAAATATTCTCTCTGAGTGATTTTATGCTAACGGTTTTAATATTTTGTCCTGAAATATTAACTTGTCCTTTGCTAGGGTCAAAAAACCGAGGAACCATATTTAAAATAGTAGTTTTACCAGCACCAGAAGAACCAACTAATGCAATTGTTTCACCTTGAGTTATTTTTAAGTTAAAGTCCTTAATTACAACATCATCACCATAAGAAAAAGTAATATTTTTAAATTCAATTTCTGCTTTTTTGAGGTTTAAATCTTTGGCATTTTCAATATCAATAATTTTTGCTTTTTGATCCATAAGTTCAAAAGTACGTTGAGCAGAAGCTAAACCTTCTTGCAATACATTATTAATATTGGCCAGTCCTTTAATAGGACGATACAAAGACATCAAAGCAGTTAAAAATGAAAAGAATGCTCCAGTAGTAATAATTTCATCCATAACACGTGTTCCACCATAAATAATGATGAATGCCATAGAAAAACCGCCCAACAATTCCATAATAGGAGAAGAAAGAGCACGAACCTTAGCGGCTTTAACCATTAACTTAAATACTGTATTTATGCTTTTAGTTGCTCGTTCAGTTTCATATGGCTCCATAGTATAAATTTTTACCTGGCGATTATGGCTAAAGCTTTCTTTCAAAATAGCAGATAAACTACCCATTTCTTCCTGCTGACCAACTGCATAACGCCGCATATGCTTACCAAAACGTATAATAGGATAAATAGCTAACGGAAAAATAGTGAAAGACATTAATGCTAATTTCCAATCTTGAATAAACATAACTACTATTAAACCAATAACAGTTGTCATATCACGCAGGCTACCAGTAATAGTTTGGGAAATTGCTTGCTTTAAACGATGTAAATCAAACAAAAACCGTGATGTTAAACTACCTGTATTATTTTCTGAAAAGAAGGCTACATCTTGGCAAACCACATGGTCATATAAGTCTATTTGTAAATCTGCTACAATACGCTGACCAATATATTCCATAAAATAGCTTTGAACGTATCCTGCAACGCCTTTAACAACATAAACAATAATTAAAATAATAGGAATTATATAAAGTAGACTCTCATTTTTATTAATAAAAATTTCATCTAGAATAGGCTTTACCAAATAAGCAATAACAGCGGTACTTAATGCCACAATAACCATACAAAACATAGCAACAATTAAGCGTGATTTATGCGGAGAAATGTATCCTTTAAGAAGTCTTTTACTTAAGGCGTAGCTGTTTGTATCCAAAATTTAATGCTTACTTATTAATATATAAAGTGATGATTATAACAGTTTTGCAAAAAAACCAAACTTTTAATAAAACTATCCGAAAATTAACTTTAGTAGCTTTGCTACGTTACAAGAGGATATTTTTAATGGTGGCTATCTAAAAATGTTCGCCATGTATCCGTAAAATGCTTATCACCATCTTCTGCATTACGCATAATTTTACGTAATGTCTTATAGGAAATCATCATGGTTTTTTCTTCTGGGCAATCTAAGAAATCTTCATCTGTTACTGTGGATTTAAACATAGATGCACCAGTAATTGGGCTACTAACTTTTTTTAGGGGTGCAAAAATTTCCTGCCCTTCTACTTCATGAGTCGCAAGTTTTTCTTTTTCGTCACGAAGTTTTTCTACTTTATCTTTTTCTTCGCGGTGAAAATATTCTTCTTCTCTTGCTCTTTTTTTATCATCCCAGTTCACTTGCTGTGCTTTCCCCTTTAAATAATTTGCTATCCTAGACAAATGTTCCTTTTTCAGATATTACATATCACAATGAAAAAAGAAATAATTTTACCAATAATATTAATCACTGCATTTTTGCTAGCACTACTCATGCATTATACATGGGTTGACTTACTTGTACACCAATATGTAGATATATTTTGTACTGATAACTGTGCACTCGCAAGTGATTGGATAACCCACATTGGCGATGGCTGGTTACAAGTTATTTTATGCTGCATTATGGGTATTATTTACTACACAAAAACAAATTATGTAACTAGTAGATTATGGTTTTACGCGGCACCAATTTCATTATTAGCTGGCGCAATGGGGCAAATTATAAAATTTACTTTTGGACGCCCTCGCCCCAAACTTTTACCAGAATTATATGATTTTCAGTGGTTTGAAGTTGCTGGCGCTTTAAGAGGTTTTCCATCTGGTCATACATTAACATCTTTTGCTATAGTTGCCGTAGTTGCTAGCCAGTACAATGCCAAAGGAAAAATTATTTTATTTGCATTAGCTTGTGTTGCAGGGCTTTCTCGCATCACTACCAACTCTCATTTTATCGCAGATGTTGTATTTGGTGCCGCACTAGGTTATTTTTTTGGGATAGTGTTAAAAAATATTCTAATAAAGGTTAAGTAAATGAGCCGTGATAAATACTCAGTAAATAGCAATACAATTGCATCTCTTGTACTTGGGCTGCTTGCTGCTTTGGCAGCTTTATATTTTCTTGGCCTAGATAGATACGGTTTATTCGATGTAGATGAAGCAATTTTTGCCGAAGCAAGTGCCGAAATGCTTGAAAGTGGAAACTATATAACACCTTCTTATAATGGTGAGCCTCGTTACCACAAACCACCTATGATTTACTGGTTACAAACCCTTTCTATGAGATATTTTGATGTAACTCCATTAGGAGCAAGAATACCATCTGCCATACTTGCATTTCTCTCCATTATTTCATTCTATATTTTATTAGAGGGCATGACACGTAATGGTAGGCTTTCTCTTATTGCCACAGCTGTACTTGGCTTAAACCTGTCATACATGGTGCTGGCTCGTGCTGCAGTTGCAGATATGGCTCTTATATTTTTCAGCTTAACAGCCGCCATGCTCATAATTAGTAATATTGTTAGTATTGAGAACAGGATAATGCCATCCGTTATTGCAGGGTTTATGCTGTCCGGAGCATTGCTGGCCAAGGGGCCAGTAGGCTTAATGATACCTGCTGTTGCTGTTGGTAGTACTGTTATTTTATATGGTAGTTTTAGACATAATATGAAACGTCTAAATATTATTGTTACAGTTATTGCTATGCTAGTAGCTTTTATTCCTTGGGCAAAAATGGCATTTGATCAACACGGAGTTGATTACTTCAACGAATTTATTATGAAGCATAACCTAGAGCGTTATTTAGGCGGTTTTGGTAATTCTCATAGCCAGTCTGGATTGTACTATATTTGGGTTTTACTAATTGGTTTTTTCCCATGGGCTTTATTATTACCTAGTGCTATTTGGCAAGCTATACGTCAATTTGGTGGCTTATTTAAATCTGACAAGCCTGAAAAGGCTTTAGCACTGGTAGGCTTACTTTGGCTTATTACTATTGTGACATTCTTTAGTTTTTCTGCTACTAAACTTGCTCATTATATTGTCCCAGCACTTCCTGGTGCAGCACTTTTAATTGCATGGCGCCTAGATCAAATTAAACAAACACCATTAAGTATATTTAACCTTATATTTATTATTCCTTTTTGTGCTTTATTTTCTAGCTTATTTATTGCTTTTAAATGGCTACCTCAAGCAGCACTTGGTGAAGGCAAGCTTATGCCTTATATCACCATGTTATCTGATAAACTCCAATTTGAAATTCCTACAATAACAGATCCAATGCTTATTAGTATTTTATCTCAAGATATTCATATTAGTATTGCTCCTGTCATGATTGGTGCAATTTTACTTGTAGGAACAGTAACAAGCTTCATATTCCTAACAAAAGGACACTTACAAGGTGTCACAACAATGATAGCCACTGTTTGTATGGCATATGTTCTATTAGTGCTATCTATTGCACCTGTTGCCTATAAATACATGCAGCAACCACTAGCTAATATTGGTGAACAAATCAAAGAAAGAACCACAGATCATACCCGTGTATTTTTTGTTTCTCTGCATCAACCAAGTGTAAGGTTTGTCAGCGGTGTGCCTTTCCAAGCAATAGATACCCCTGCTCAACTTAGAAAAGTTCGTCCGTACCCTCGTCATACACTAATAGCAGTAGATGAAGAACATGTAGAAGAAACAATAAAAAGCATCCCAAGGCGCATAAGAAAAGAAAAAACATGTGAAGGTGGATACTGCTTAGTCGAAACAAGATATAACTTTACCAGATAGGAATTAAATTATGGCTACAAAAAAAGCGCCTGCAAAAGCAGTAAAAAAGGTAACTAAAAAAATAGATATTTCTATTATTGTGCCTATGTATAATGAAGAGGAATCATTGCCTCATCTTGTTAAGAGCATAAAAGATACCATGAGCAAAACCAAACTTGGCTGGGAACTTATTTGTGTAGATGATGGTTCCAGCGATAAAACTGTAGAAGTTATGAAAGCAGAAGCCAAAAAATGTAAGGAATTTAATCCATTATATTTACGTCGTAACTATGGTCAAACAGCAGCTATGCAAGCAGGTTTTGATAACGCTAAAGGTGAAGTTTTTGTTACAATGGACGGTGATTTACAAAATGATCCATCAGATATTCCAATGCTATTAGATATTATGAAAAAAGAAGACGCAGATATAGTTTCAGGATGGCGTAAAAACCGTAAGGATGATGGTTTTCGTACATTTCTTTCCCGCCAAGCAAACAAACTTCTAAGCCGAGTAACAGGCGTAAGATTGCATGACTTTGGTTGTTCATTAAAAGCTTACCGTGCAGAAGCCATGGAAGATGTTAAAATTTACGGTGAGCTACACAGGTTTATTCCTGCCATTGTAGCGCAAAACGGTGCAAAGGTTATAGAAGTTGAAGTAAAACACCATGCACGTGAATTTGGAGAATCTAAATATGGCAATATTGGTCGTATGTTCAAAGTATTCCTAGATGTTTTATTGTTACGTTTTATGTTGAAATATTTGCACCGTCCATTACATGCTTTTGGTATGACAGGTATTGTAAGCTTGGCTATTGGAGGTTTATTAGGTGCATATTTAACAGTTCTTAAGCTTTTTGGTGAAAGTATTGGTGGGCGCCCACTACTAATTTTAGCAGTCATGTTAATAATTATGGGTGTTCAATTAATTGGTATGGGTATTTTAGGTGACCTGCTAATGCGTATTTATCATGAACCTCAGGGTAAAAAGCAGTATGCTTTGCGCCGTAAGTAAATAACTACAAAACAATAAAAAACCAGCATTAAGCTGGTTTTTTATTTGTGAAAAGGTTTTTAGAAACCATTCATCATAAGGTCTCTCATAATCCCATATTGGCGTGCTTCTGCAGGATCTTCCCCAGAAGAAAGCTTTCTGTATTGATTTAGGTCAATGCGAAATCTTGAGCCACTAGGAGCTAGTGCCCCATAGGCCTTTTTATAACGCTTACACTCTACCAAAGCACCACCACCATCAGAACTAATAACTTCAATGGTAGTACCTAGATCAATACTGGCACTATCGCCAAATGCAAAAAAACTATTTCCATTAGAAATACCACTCTGATTCATGACTTTAATCCACTTGTGATACATAACTTCAAATACATCACCAGCTTTAGAAGTCAAGTTTGCATCATCGATAAATCCAAGTGAATATTTAAGGTCGGCAGCCTTTCCTACAAAAATAAAGAACTGCTTCAACAAAGTAATTATACCTAACATAACAAACCCTCCACGGGCAAAAGTTTTAGAAATCCATACAAAAAGGTAAAAAAGATTCCCATATATGGAAAATTTTAACTTTCCGTACAGGACTGTAACTACTATATAGGCACAAAAAAGAGGGGATTCAACCCCTCTTCTCCTTTTATCGCTATTCCGCTAATATTTTGCGTATTTTTTCTTTTAGGACCTTATCTTCGGCTTGTTTCTTGCCGTCTCTAATATCCCTATCTTTTATCTCCTTTTCCAGCATAATTTGCTGTTTTTTAATTTCAATAATATCATCCTTACTTAACATAAAGATTGTCCCTATGGGGCACAATAAATTACCTCTCCTCAAAAATGCTTTCTCGGTCAGTGCCTCGACAATAAACGCATTACCATTCATTTCATGTAAAACAGAAAACTCACCTGTAAACTCACAAAATGTTCCAAATTCATACCTAGCATTTGGAATTATTTTCATATTGCCTGTTCCATTATTTTCAAATCTATGAATACCGTCTGGGTTCATGACACGAACGTTTTTCTCATAGAAGTCTCTAACTGTTTCTCCAATAACAATATCAGAGTCAGAAGAACAAGCAGTTAAGAACACAGGTAAAATTAATACCAAAAATAATTTTTTCATAATAAACTCTCCAAAGAGTAAAAACTAAGATTTCTACACGTAAAAGGTAAAAAGATTCCCATATATGGAAAATTTTAACTTTCCGTACAGGACTGTAACTACTATATAGGCACAAAAAAGAGGGGATTCAACCCCTCTTCTTCTTTTATCGCTATTTAAAATTTTGCTACTCTGCAAGCATGGCACGTACTTCTTCTTTCAAGGCTTTCATTTCAGCTTCTTCCTCAGGAGTGTATTGCCCAATTTCTCTAGAATCAGCTAAAGGTGTATAAAGCTCTGTTATTGTATCAGTTTTGATAAAATAAATTGTACCTGAGGGGCATAAATTACCAATAGCAAGATCGCCAACAAATTTATACTTCACAAGTCCTTTATCACCTTTTACGGCTAATACTTTAACTGCACTACCACCTGTAACATAGCAAGAATCACCAAATTCAAAACCAGACCGAATAGAGCCATAACCATAATATTTAAGCTTAAGATTATCATTAGAGTTATTAATACCATCTTCATTCAAAACAGTAATGTGTGTTCCAAATGGAATACGATAGAACTCTCCTTTTTCCACTGCAAAAACAGAGAATGAGAACAGTACTAGAATTACAGTAATTATATTACGCATAATTTTACCCTCCACGGGTTTAGTTTTTAAGAAAAGTTAAAAAAGATATCCACATAAAGTGGTTTAATGTATGTATACAAACACAAAATAGCACCTCAGGTCAAGATGCTATTTTATATTCAAGTATTAACTCAGCTTCTTTGCGAAGCTTTTAAACGATAAGATCCAGTTTTGCGGTCAGGTTCTGCAATTTTGCTTTCGACAGATTTGACTGCTGGAATATCTTCAATATGCGCCAACATTCCTGCACCTTCTTTTTTTATGTATGCCGTTACATCTTCCATATCATAACGACCCCACGCCACAACAGCGACCAATACTAATAATATTTTTATCATACGAGATTTTTCATTATTATTCTCTTCCCTACCTCTATATGTATATCTATAAAAGAATAAATACTGACCGAATGTATACAAAAGGTAGTGTTAAGGTGGCGATTTGGTATAAACCTACTCCTCAGTAAGCTCTTTACTCTTCTCAATAATTAAGTTTTCTAAAATTTTACCCATCGCAGCTTGGTAATAAGGCATTTTTTTAGCAATAGTAGCACCAATCTCTGAACTATAGAAATCTGTTAATGCTTGTAATTCATCATCTGTAAAATGTACCATAAGCAATTGACTAGCATTTTTAGAATAAAGTTCTTTATTTACCTGAGTAACCGTATCCATAAAAAAAATATCTTCAGAATCTTTTTGCATGCTTTCTATTACTAACTCCAGAGAATCCATCATATGAGACTTCACTACTACATCTTCCGCAAGTAGTTGTTTTTTATCAACTTGTGCCACAGATACCGTGCTAACTAAGCACATTAAAACTGTTAAAAATAGAATACGCATTTCATATATCTTTCATAAAATAGTAAAAAAAACACTATATATGTATTTTCATTTCATCGCAACACTTGACATGAGGTGTAAATTCACGTAATAAACTCAAGTTTCAGTAATAAATAGATGACTAGGTAACAAATATTATGTACGCAATTTTAAAATGTGGTGGTAAACAGCTTAAAGTCCAAAAAGGTGACAAGGTAAGCATCGAACGTGTAATGAGCGAAGTGGGTGATACAATCACTCTAGATCAAATTATGCTTATTGCAGATGGTGACAACGTTACTGTGGGTACACCACTAGTAAGTGGTGCTACTGTTTCTGCTAAAGTAACAGAACAAATCAGAGATAAAAAAGTAATTATCTTTAAAAAACGTCGTCGTCAAAACTACAGACGTAAAAAAGGTCACCGTCAGTACCTTACTGTAATTGAAATTACAGATATCGCAGCTAAAGGTGGCGCTAAAAAAGCAGCACCTAAAACAACAGCTGCTAAAAAAGAAACTAAAACAACAGCTAAAAAAGCATCTGAGAAAAAATCAGATACTAAAGCTAGCTAGTTTAAGGGAGATATAAGAAAATGGCACATAAAAAAGCAGGTGGTAGTTCTCGTAACGGACGTGACAGTGAAGGTCGCCGTTTAGGTGTTAAAAAATTTGGTGGCGAAAAAGTTATCCCTGGTAACATCATCATTCGTCAACGTGGTACAAAATACCACCCAGGTGAAAACGTAGGCATGGGTAGAGACCATACTCTTTTCGCTTTAACAGATGGTAACGTAAGCTTTAAAAAAGGCTTTAAAAACCGTACATTTGTTAACGTAGACCTGTAAGAGGTTTTATAACGGTTCAGATTAAAGCCACTTTTGTGGCTTTTTTCATATTATAAGGATTCAATACAATGAAATTTATAGATGAAGCACGAATAGCCCTATTTTCTGGTAAAGGTGGTGATGGATGCGTAAGTTTCCGTCGTGAACGTTGTGTTGAATTTGGTGGTCCTGATGGTGGTAACGGTGGTAAAGGCGGAGATGTTATCTTTATTGGTGATAGAAACCTAAATACTCTTATTGATTATAAATACCAACAACACTTTAAAGCTAAAAATGGTCAACCAGGCATGGGTAAAAACCGTACAGGTAAAAGTGCCGATGATATATATATCCCTGTTCCATTAGGTACAGAAATTATTGATGATGAAACTGGTGATATATTAATTGATATTACCAAAGATAAAGTAGAGTATTCAGCCTTAAAAGGTGGTCACGGTGGTAGAGGAAATGCATCTTTTGTTTCTTCTGTAAATAGAACACCGCGCCAATCCACACCTGGTGGGCCAAAACAAGAAATAATGATAGGTCTAGAGCTTAAAGTTTTAGCTGATGTTGGATTACTTGGTCTTCCTAATGCTGGTAAATCCACTTTTATATCTAGTGTGTCTAAGGCTAAACCACGTATTGCAGATTATCCATTTACTACATTAAAACCTCATTTAGGTATGGTACGTCACTACAAAACAGATATGTTAATGGCAGATTTACCCGGGCTTATTGCTGGTGCTCATGCTGGTAAAGGTTTAGGTCAACAATTTTTAAAACATGTTTCTCGCTGTAGTGCCCTGTTACATTTAATTGATGGGATGGTAGAAGAAGTTCCTGAAGAATCCTATGCGGTTATTCGTAATGAATTAGCAGAATATGACAAAGAATTTGATACAAAACTATCTGAATTGCCAGAATGTATAGCTATGACCAAAGCAGATGCTGCTTTTGAAGATGAGATGACAAATAAAGCCAAGCAATTTACCAAAGTAACTGGTAAACATATTCACGTTATTTCTTCTCCAGCAAAACTTGGTATAGATGGTGTTTTGGATGAATTAAGTAGTTTTGTAAATACACGTCGCCAACAAGAAATGGCAGATGCAGACGAGGTAGAAGCTGAAGCTTTACCTATTGAAGAAGAAGCAATTTAATCATAAACAATTTTTTGCTGGCGTTTTTTCTTAACAGGTTCATCATAAACAATTTTTGATTTACCTCGTGTAAGCTTATCTTTTTTCTCTTCTTCCGGGGCTTCTTCGTTATTTTCTGAATCTTCTTTTAAGTCTACACCTTCCACTTCACCTTCTTCTTCTGCATCATCAAGATTCTCATCTTCTTGTACAAGAGAAGATTTTTTCTCTTTTGGTTTAGCACCTAAACCAAGATTAGAGCTATCATCTACTTTTAATTTTCCTTTAGCTTTTTTGGGCTTCTTCGTACCAAGAGCAGTTTTTTCATCACCATCAACATGCATTTCAACTTTTTTCTCTGGTGTATCTTCTAAGGCAGATTCACCTTCTACAACCATAGTAGAATCATCTTCACCTTCTTTACCAAGCGCACTGCCTTCATTACCGTCACTAACAAATGCTGAGGTATTTTCTTCTTTTTCACCAAGAGCCGTTTTACCTTCAACAGTAAGTTTAGCCTTAGATTCATCTTCTTTACCTAAAGCACTCCCATCTTCACCTTCTGTGACAAAAGATGATTCATCGCCTTGTTCAGTAAGTGCAGATTCTCCTTCTACAACCATTTTAGATGGGTCCTTTTCATTCTTACCAAGAGCAGTATCTTCATCTCCTTCTGATTCAAAAGATGAACCTTCTTCTTCACCAAGGGCCGTCTCACCTTCAACTGTAAGCTTGGTATTAGTTTCACCATCTTCACCGCCTAAAGCACTACCACCGTCGCCTTCTGTAACAAAGGATGATTCACCTCCACCTTGTTCAGCAAGTGCAGTTCCACCTTCAACTTCCATGCTTACCTCAGAGTCAGCATCTGGTTTTTCTCCTACTTCCATGGTTATACCTGTGTCTTCTGTAGGTTTATCACCTAATTCCATACTAATGCCATCATCATCGGCTGGTTTATCACCAAGTTCCATAGTTACATCAGAATCGTCACTAGGTTTATCACCTACAGTCATTGTTATATCGCCGTCGGCTTCTGGTTTGTCACCTGTTTCCATGCTTGATTCTTGGTCGCCATCAGGCTTGTCACCTACTTCCATAGTAGCATCTGGATCATCTTCTGGTTTTGCTCCTATAATCGTAGTAATATCAGAGTCATCTTCTGGCTTAGCACCAATAATAGTTACCATTTCTTCCTCATCTTGGCCAAGGCTTGTTACTGGCAATTTCATTTCTCTACCAACTTTAAATGGTGCTAAATCAACACCGCAATCTTCACCTAAAATAATTGACTTAACAGCCTTTGCTACTCCAGCAGAATATGCATAACTTTTACCACTAAAGCCTAATGCTACTGTTAGATTTTCATACTTTTCAACTCTACCTATAAAAGGACATCCATCTTGTGTAATAGCCAAGGTAACTGTAGTTACTTTATTTAAAATTGGGGCAGAAAGCCCTGTAAGCATAGTAGGTAACTGCTCCATAACCCAAGCGACAGCTTCTTCATCTACCTCATTGCTCCATGTTGCTTGCGCCTGATCCATAGCACCGGTATAAGAAACTAGTACTTGGCCTGAACGTTGATATTTAATAATAATATCACCAGTTGGGAATTGTTTTGCTATTAACCTATTAGGGACTTTTCCATTAGGTGAAATGTGCAATAAATGACAACGGGCAGGTCGCATAGGAATTGATATATCTACGAGCTGTAAAAGTTTATTTGCCCAAACACCTGCTGTAACTATAAATTCTTTTGCTGTACATTCTTCACCAGTTTTTGTTTTAACACTTATTATTTTGTTACCTTCAATTTTAAATTCAGTAACTTCATCACTCCCCCAAAAACGAACACCATTTCTAATAAGCAGTTGACGCAGAGCATCTAGTGCTTTTCCTGTATCTACAATATTATCCTCATCTGAAACTTTAGCTCCTAAAATTTCTTCTGGTATATTTTCAACGTCTAAAAATTCACGTAATTTAGTAGTATCTTCTTCATAAGAAACTCCTTTAAAGCCATGTTTGGCATCATGTTCGGCCTCTGATTCTAACTGCTTAGCCATACTCTTTGCATAAGCAAAAAATGCACTTCCTCGTTTTTCAAAACCCATATCAATATCATTATCTGTACCAGCTGCATCCCACGCATCATGGGTCATTTTTAAAAATGGTAATCTATCTTCATTACTTACCTGAAAGAGAACCGCCCCGATATTATGGCGAGAAGAACCAGTAAAAAGTTTATCCACAATACGAACAACTTTACCTGATTGAGAAAGTTCCAGAGCACAAAAAAGCCCCATGATACCACCACCAATGATACAAACATCAACCTGATCAGACATCCTCACCCCTTTTGCACTCAATAAAATATTGTTAATAGTAACACAAGAGATATACCCAGCTTAAAGAATACCTGCATTTAAATAAACTAGGTGTGGTTTTTATCACAAAAAAAGTACCCCGATATACAGAGTACTTTTAGTAAAACGTTACTCAGGATATAAATTTCCACGGTAGATATGAAGACCGTTTTTATCTAGGGTATAATCTAGAATAAATTTTTGATCTTCCATCCATTCATTAAACTCAACTAAAGCCATAGGAGAGTTAATATCCATTACATAATTAACACCATCAATAAGAGCAACAGCTACGGCATGTTTTCCATTAAGTACACCATTATACCCTAACATTACAGATACTTTATCATATCCTATAGTTGAAAGGGTGTGGTAGCGAACAGTAGAATGTTCAGTACAATCGCCAGATTGTACTTCTAGAAATTCCTCTGATGTAGCCAGATATTCTGTTGTACCAAAAATACTTGATGATTTATATTTAGCATTATCACCAAGAAGAAATCCATTTGCAAAAATATTTTCATGGAAAGTTTCAATGATTTCAAATTTATTTGCTTGTTTCTGAAAAGAGTGTGGATTTTTGTACATATTTACAAAATATTCTGGGGCTTCTTTTTGAAAAGAATCAACAACATTTTGTACATCATTTTGTACAACTAAATAACTAAAATACGGCAGTACTGTATGTCCGTATTTTTCAGGGTATAAGGACTCAGCAATAACTATTACAGATAGTGGAAATAGTACAAATGCAATTAAACATTTAACTAAATAAGTTTTTGTAATTTTTTCTGGAAAGAGTGAGAACTTCATAACAAGTTACCTCGTTAAAGTAGAAAAAGAAATAAAAGTAATTCAATTAATAAATTAAGATTACCACTTAACTGTATACATTACAAGTAGTATAGCAATTATTTAAAAGATTCCACCAAAGATCCGGCTAATAACTGCCAACCATCAATCAATACAAAGAAAATAATTTTAAATGGCATAGATAGCATAACAGGCGGTAACATCATCATACCCATAGACATCAGAATAGAAGCAACCGTTAAATCAATAATCAAAAATGGTAGGAAAATAAGGAAGCCAATTTCAAAGGCTCTGCGTAATTCGCTAATCATAAATGCTGGAACAAGTGCCTGTAATGGCGCATCACTGGCATTTTCCATGTTTTTTGGTTTTTCTTCTTCTGGGATCATGTTTAAAAATAGATCTAAATCACTTTCACGAACCTGTGTTCCCATAAATTTACTAAATGGTTCTACCGTTGCATCAAAAGCTTCAACTTCATCTATTTGCTCATTTAAGTATGGCTCTATACCATTTTTGTAGGCTTCATTAAATGTAGGCCCCATAATAAATAAACTTAAAAATAAAGCCAAGCTAATAAGAACCGTATTCGGCGGAGTATTTTGCAAACCCATAGCACTTCGTAACAGTGAAAGTACTACTACAATACGAGTAAAAGAAGTCACCATCATTAAAATAGAGGGCGCAAGTGAAAGCACTGTTAAAAGAGCAATCATTTGGAATAAGTGGCGAGAAGAAAGCATATCTTCACCAAAACTTAAGTTTAAATCACCAACCTGTGCAAATACAGATGTTGGTATAATTAAAAGTAATGCTAAAAAGGCAAATGATAAAACTTTATTCACTTTTTTTGCCTTTCTTTTTACTAGTTTTTTTACTTTGAACATCACATTGTGATGGTATTTCCTTTAAAAATCCGATTGGCGCTTCAGGTTCTTCATCTTCTTCTTCCAATTCATCCATAGGCTCTACATATAAATGGATATCTTCATTTGGCCCTGTTAACACAACATGTTCCACATCACCAGTTTGAATAAGCACTACTTTACGTTTAGCATCAATGTGTAAGGTTTCTATAAGTTTTAGCTTTTTCTTTTTGCCCTTACGGCTTTTAGTATTTCTGTATTTCGCAATATGTGGCGCCATAACAGCAAAGCCACCAAGTAGTAGAGCTAATACCAGTACAGAAAGTAACCAGCGCACCATATTTATATCTGCAAATATTTCCATTACTTACTTTCCCTTATAACCTTTTTCTGCCTGCAGTCTTTTATTTAAATCTATTATAGATTTTTTTACCTCAGCAGATTTCTTCTTAGCAACAACGTGTAAACTATCAATTTTAGCAAATAAAGAAATAATCTCATTCCTTTCTAGTTTAGGCTTAGTTGCAAAAAAAGTTTTTAAATCTTTATTTAAAAGGTCTATACCTGCTGCTAATTTTTCTGCACTTTCCGCATCTTTTTGTAAGGCTAAAGCAGAAAGTACTGATAAAATCTTTTCTATTTCTTGGTATGAGCTCATGTATTATTCTTCTTTTCTTGGTTTACCCTATAAATATACGCAAAAATCTCAGCAACAACAGCATAAACTTCTAACGGTATTTCTTGGTTTAATTCAACTTGTTCTAAAATTTCTACTAAATCTGCATCTGTGCGGATTGGTAAATTATGCTGTTTAGCTATTTCAATAATTTTTTCTGCAAGCCAGCCCTTACCTTTTGCAGAAACCTTTGGTACAGCATCACCTTTTCCATACTTTAGAGCAACGGCTTTTTTCTGATCTTCGTTGTTCTCATTCATTTTGGCAACCTTCTTGCATATAAATTCACATATATATTTTTTAGCGTGCAACGTATGCACAATTTGTAATTACATAACCTTAAAGTAATAAGGAATAATAGAATATGACGATATCATCAATTTTACCAGCAGGAAATGGATCTGGTGTAACAGGAACAGCGGCACCCAAAGGTATAGCTGGACTTTTTGCTTCACTTTTTTCTATGTTTAAAACAGATTCATCATCACTTGGTACAACTTTATCTGAAGGAATATCTCCCGATGCATCTATAGAATCTTTATTAGGTGAAATAAGTCCTGAACTGCAAGGTTTTGCAGATTTTATTATTGATGCAACAAATCAACCAGGTATTAACCCTAATGATATTATCGTTGAATTTAGAACTGTTATTATGGAAGTTCACCAAATTGAGATTGAATTTGGTAGCATTAATAGCATTGAAGATCTTGCTATGGCCTATGAGCAAATTGGCTTCAGTCCAACTGAGGCACTAGAAAAAGCAGAGCAAGTTTCTCTAATCGTACAATTATTAGAAGCATTTCAAAAACATACATTAAATGCTATTAATATTGAAGATATCCAAAATACATCAGGTATTTTGCAGGCAAACGAACACACAGAAAATGCAGCCAAGCCTAAAATAAGAATGACAGAAGTCAAGCAAACTGCCATTGCATTTACCGCTACAATAAATATATCTCCACGAACAGATTTTGTGGATAAAGCGGCTGCAAAAATTCCTTTGCTAAAAGATTTAAAAACAGAGGGCTTAATAAAAGCATCAAATACCCCACTAACAGAAGAAATTTTATTAAATGATGATGGTGTATCCTTGGATGCTCTGTTTCCACAAGAAGCTGTACCATTTGCATCATTACAAACAATGCTTAATGAAGTTATTCCGGCTCAACAAGTTAAAGTGGCAGAGTTTGCATCTGCTGTTGCAGAAGAAGAAGTTACTAAACCAATAGCACAAAAATCTCATGCAAAACCAGCAGTACTTACTATGGATGCTACTAATAAAGGCATAGAAGTTGCTCAAGGAAAAGTTCCGACTGCGGAAGCAGAACTACCAATCTTACAAGATGAAGCAGTAGAACAAGTAACTGTTAAAACTGTAACAGATACGGTGGAACATCAGCAAAAACAGGCAACACCTGTACTTAGACCAGCTGTGGAAAATTCATTAGCTAATAAAGAATCACGTGGAGCAACTCAAAGTAGCTTTGCTAACCATAACGGAGCAGAAGTACGCAATGTTAATGCACCTGCACCAGTTGCAGGAAAACCAGTTATTCAAATGCAACCTAATGAAACAGGCGAACTACAAATTATAGATAGTGCCAGCGGTGAACAAGTTGAAATGGAAGCAGAAGAGTTACGCTTTTCTGAACGTGTAGAACGTAACATTGCAACAGCAAAACATAATAACGGACTTGCTAAAGTTGCTGAACGTGCCCAAGTAGCAGAACAGATAAATGTTCAGGTTAAAAATTTAGTAACAAAAGGTGGCGGACACATCCGTATGACCCTTAACCCAGCAGAGCTTGGTCAGGTAGATATTCAGCTTCAAATTACCGATGGTAAAGTTCAAGGAACAATTTTAGCCCAGAACTTAGAGGTTATTGAACAAATGGCACGAGACTTGCGTAGTTTACAGCAAGGCTTAGCAGAGGCTGGTTTGGAATTAGATACTAAAGGTATTCAGTTCCAATTAAGAGAAGAAAATGAATCTTCTAACCAACAAGCATCTGGCAATAGAGCAAATGGTGAAAATCATTTAGAACAAGAATTAGAAATAGAAACTGAGATGACAAGTAACTGGACAGACCCAGATAAAATCATCGATGTATCAATTTAAGGAGAGAAAATGGCGTTAACAAGTATAGTAAATACTACAACAGTTGCACCACAAACAGAATCAGAGAAGGCTTCTGCAGCAGCAGACCTAAACTTTGATACGTTCCTTAAATTGTTAACAACTCAATTACAAAACCAAGATCCGTTGGATCCTATGGATAGTGCTGAGTTTACATCACAAATTGCAGAATTTTCAGCTATTGAGCAACAGGTACAAACCAATGCTCACTTAGAAAAGCTAGTTGAATCAGATACATTTGGAGCTCAATCATTAGCAGTTTCATATATTGGTAAAGAAGCATTAGTACCAGGAGATAGATCAACTCTTACTAATGGCGAAATGAACTTCTCATACAACATGGATCAACGTGCATTAGTTAGCGAAATTAAAATTGTAGATAGTTCAGGAACAATTGTTAAAAGTCTTGAAGGCTCATTAGATGAAGGATCTCATGAAGTAGTATGGGATGGTAAAAATGAGGCTGGTGAACAATTAGATGATGGTACATATACCATATTTATTGAAGCAGCAGGAGCTGATGGAAATGCCGTAATAGCAGAAATATTCAGTTTTTCAAGAATTGCCGCAATGGAAGCAGATGGTGAAGATATCAGTCTGATTACAGATGATGGTAGAAATGTAAACTTTAATTCAGTACTACAAGTACGTGAAGCAAAAGATGAAGCAGCTATTTAATAACAAGTAGTTAAGTAAAAGAATTTACAAGTAAGTAAAAAAAGAAGGAGTATAGTTATGGGTTTATTCGGAGCATTATCAGCAGGTGTAGCTGGATTATTAGTTCAAGGTGAAAATATGAGTGTTATCTCAGATAACCTAGCGAACGTAAACACAATTGGTTATAAAACAAACCGTGCCTTATTTAAGCAACTTGTAACAAGTTCTGGTATTAGTGGTACAAGTTTTAACGCTGGTGGTGTTGGTACAGATATTCAACGTTCACAGAAATCTCAAGGTGCACTACAATCCACCCAAAGTTCTACAGACTTAGCACTTTCTGGTAACGGATTTTTTACCGTAACAGATAGCTCTGCTATTACGAGTGATACAGCATACTTCTACACACGTGCTGGTGCATTTGTGGAAAACAATGAAGGTTTTCTTGTAACACCAAGTGGTCACTACCTGCAAGGTTGGGAAACAAACTCTGATGGTATTATCCAAAATATTCAAGATGTGCAAAGTGTTGAATTACAATCAGTTAGTTCATCTGCCGCACCAACAACAACACTAAACTTAGGTGCTAACTTAACTAGTACAGAGCTTGTCCATAGCTATAATACAGCTGGTACATTAGCAGCAGATATTGCAACAGTAGTTGCAACACCAACAGGCGCTGATTTTGTAACAGATGCTCGTTTATTTGATTCTCAAGGTGCTGCCCGTGACGTTTCTATTGGATTTGTAAAACGTGCCAACAACTTCTGGGACTGGGCAATGTACACAGATGGTTCTAATATTGTAGGTGGTGCAAGTGGTACCAATGCAAGTATCGGTTCTGGTACTGTGCGTTTTAATGATGATGGTGGCTTAAAACTTGCCACAGGTACAAATATTACCGCAGACTGGGAAGGTGGAGTTGCCGATGGTGCTATTGCTATTAACTTTGGTGATTACACTGGTGGATATGTTTATGATGCCCTACCAGCTGGCTTACAATTTACAGACCATGTACTAGATTTAGCACTAGATGAAAATAATGCTAACGCTCCAGCTACAACGCTTGGTAACTACGCAGTTTCATCATTAGGTGGTAACGTACTTCAAATACAAGAACCAGATGGTAGTTTATTTACAGCAACCGTACCTGGTACAGCAACAAACCGTTCTGTAGAATTTGGTAACGGTATAACTATTACTGTTAGTGATTTATGGGTAGATCCAGGTGCTGGTGCTATTGGTACAGCAGTTATTTCATCACTGACTGCACCGCTTGATCTTGGTCGTGGTACAGATGGTTTCGTACAATTTGCTTCAGCTTATAACACAAGCTTTGTAACTCAAGATGGTTTCGGTTCTGGTACACTTTCTGCGGTAACAGTAGATGAAGAAGGCTTTGTAATTGGTAACTTTACCAACGGTGAGGCTAAAAAGTTATGGAAATTAAGTGTAGCTGTGTTCCAAGATCCTGCATCTATGGAAGCGGTATCAAACAACTTGCTTCGTGAAACAGATGGTTCAGGTCGTCCGCTTTACAAAGAAGCTGGTGTAGGTGGTACTGCGAGTGTGGTTTCTGGTTCATTAGAGGCTTCAACGGTGGATATATCTGGTGAGTTCTCTCAAATGATTGTTAGCCAGCGTGCTTTCCAAGCCAGCTCCTCAATCATTACAACAGCAGACCAAATGCTGAATGAATTGCTACAAATTAGATAATAAGTAGCCAATAAATATAGTGAGTGCTGTTAAGTATGAAAGTATTTAACAGCAACCTATAAAAGGGATAAATTGATTGGAATTTGGGGCGGGATTTAATGCAAATTAAATATCTTCCAAATAACAATTAGTTTAAAATTAGTTGGAATTTTAGAATATTTAAGATGAGATTTTGATTTTATTAGGTGCGTGGAAGCGCAGTGTGCGTTTAGCACATGAGAACCGCGAAAGCCTAAAAAAATTAAAATCTCGCTTAAATAACTAAAATAACAATTGATTTAAATGGTCGGAGTTTTTCTCTCCCCCCCCCCCTGAATAACCTTCCGACCATCAAAAAGAGCCTCACGTAGAGGCTCTTTTTTCTATAATGGGCTTGAAAACAATCATAACAATCACCATACTTAAATAATTAGGTAAATATAGGGAAAAATATAAATCATATGAAAATGATAATGATAATATTAGGATTATTAGCGACTATACATCTTACAGGTGTAGCGCATGCATTAGATGTTTCCGTAGATGCTGCTGATCGTGCACAGGTTAACTCTACCAATACAACAGTTAAGCTATTAGAGTCTAAAATATCATCACTATCTCATGCTTTTGCCATAAATGATACACTGCTAATAGCTACAGAAACACGCCTTGCCACTACAGAAGCAGACCTTGTTATTGCAAAAGCAAACTTAACTGCTGTGCAAAGAGAAATAGCTAGAAGAGAAGCATGTGCTGTACTGCAAAAGCTATACCACCGTACTAGTGGATGTATAGCACTATAAATATTAAATATAATTGAGAAAGATAAAAAGAATGATTAAAAAAGCAATATATGGATTATTCATAGCAAGCATTATTACAGGTGTAAGCATAGGTGCAACATATGCTTTGGATGCCTCTGTTGCAGATACTCGTTCTCACATAGCAGGTATTAATTCAATTATTCAATCATTACAGAATAAAATTCAAACAGTAACTAATGATTTAGCCGCACATTCAACCTTGCTTACAACAACAAGAACACGCCTTACAACAGCAGAAGCAGCTCTAGTTACAACTCAAAATAATTTAAACACTGCCAATGCAGAACTACTAGCAATGGATACATGTGCTAATTTATCTAAAATATATACTAGAACTTCAGGATGTGTTGATCCTATAACAGTAGCAGCAGCTCCACCACCACCTACACCTACTCCTACTCCTACTCCTACTCCTGCTCCGCCACCACCTCCTCCACCATGCACATGTGCAAATAATACATACACATATGATCCAGGTTCTTTTAATGCCCCTGTTTCACTTACATACCCAGCAGGAGCCTGTGGGGCAACAGCAAATCCAACAGTATCTGTTAGAATTGCACAGTCATATTGTGATATATCATCAGATATGAGAGGAGTTCCAGGTACAAGGGTCGTGACTAGGACTGCTGAACGTTTGGGGGTATGTACTGCACCAAATATATGGACTACTATAACATATAGTTATCCAAAAGATGCGACAGCAATGCGTTTCCTGCCTGGATGTAATTTATAAATTAATATTAACCAACTAAAAAGAAGCCTCCAGTCGGAGGCCTCTTTTTTATATCTGCTACTTGAAATTACTTATAACAATCACCATTATTTAAATAACTTAAGCATATCTATATCTTTTTAAAATCGTAACATTTGTTACTTGATATGCTTTTACTTATTCATTTATTTATTTTTGGAGACACTCTTAATGAGAACTTTAATATTAGTAATAATTTTCAGTATACTGCCTATTGGTTATACACTGATTTTTTATGCAATTAATGGTGTACCTGCCCAACTATGGCAGCCTTTCTCACTATTGATTATACATGAAGCTATGTTATTCATTTCTGACCGTCTTAATATCACTAGTAGTGATATGTGGGGACTTACTAAAAAGGTATGGAATGCCTAGTTATATCTGTTAGCGAAGGTGGCTAGTGCCACCTTTTTTTGTTTTATTTACTCCCAAACCACCCGCTCAAAACCATTTTGAAGTGCCGCCGCATCCACAATATTAGTCATAATAGAAATAACTGTCATGGGCCCAACACCTTTTGGAACTGGTGTTATTGCGCTAAGTTTCCCTATACAACTTTTAGTATTTATATCTCCACACAGCTTGCCATTTTCATCGGTGTTCATACCAACATCAATTGCTACTGCACCTTTTTTTAACATGTCTCCATTAATAAAATTTGCTATACCAACCGCACTAATTACAATATCTGCATCTTTTAAATGAGAGCAAGTATCAGCTGTATCAATATGGCAATTAGAAACTGTTACACCTTCTCCAACAAGCAAACCAGCTAACGGGCGCCCAACAATATGAGATTGCCCAACAATAGTAGCCTCCTGCCCTTTTAATGGAATTTCTGCCCATTTTAATAAGCGCATAATACCAAGCGGAGTTGCGGGTAATAACGCCTCATGTTGTTTCATAGCAGTTAAACCAGTATTTGTTGCAGTTAAACCATCCACATCTTTTAATGGAGCAATTTTATTCACTGCTTTCAAGCCATCTAAATCATTTGGCAACGGTAGCTGGAGTAAAATTGCTGTAACTTCTTCATCATCATTTAAAGCAACAATCAATTCTTCTAATTTTTGCTGAGTTATATTATCTGGCAATGAAATATGATGAGTATCAATATCACACTCTTCGGCGGCCTCTATTTTTTTACGTACATATACTTTAGAAGCAGGATCTTCACCCACAGATATAATAGTAAATTGGAGACTAGTCTCGTTTTTATGGTATTCTTTCACCACTGTACGCACCTGTTTTAGGAGGCGTTTTTGCAACGGTTTGGTTTTTAAAATGCGTGTTTCTATTGTCATATATCTCAATTTGTCAGTTATTTGTTTTGTGTATCATCATAAAAGGTTACTATAGGGAATTGAAATAATAATAAAATAAAAAAGATCATAATGTCTGCAAAAAAATTTATTACACTAGTAACTGGCCTATCAGGCGGTGGTAAAAGTGAAGCACTTCGTTGCTTTGAAGATATGGGATACGAAGCCATTGATAACATGCCTTTACGCCTAATCCCTGCACTACTATCAGACATTGATACCCTACCAGATAAACTTGCACTAGGAATGGATGTACGTAACCACGATATTACTACCCATTACGAAGAAGCAATTGCAATGATTAGAGAAAACCCTGAAATACAAAGCCATATGGTTTTTCTCCATGCAGATAATGATGAACTATTAAGACGTTTTAATACAACAAGACGTAAACACCCATTAGCAGTTGGTCGTCCACTTTCTGAAAGTATTGGTTTAGAGCGTCAAGTTTTAACACCGCTACAAAAAATGGCAGATTCAGAAATTGATACAACAGGTATGAGCCCTACAGATATGTGGCGTATTATCAGTACAAAGTTTATGAAGGGCAAAGATGCAGGAATGCAAATTTTTGTCATGAGTTTTGGTTTTAAGTATGGGTTACCACGTGAAGTAGATATGGTTATGGATATGCGTTTTCTTAAAAACCCTCACTGGGATGAAAGCCTAAGACACATGACTGGGTTAGAAGAAAGTATTATAAAATATGTCACTAGCGATGCAGAATACTCTACAACATTTGGTAATATTCAAACATTATTAAATCATCAACTAGCACAATTTGCAAAAGCTGATAGATCATATGTAAACGTAGCTTTTGGTTGCACAGGTGGTAAACACAGAAGTGTTGTAGTTACACAGCAAATGGGCGCTAGTTTAAAAGCCAGTGGTTTCAAAGTTAAAATTCATCACCGTGATATTGAACGTGCTGAAAGTTAGCCACTAGTAGTTTTTTACTTATGTCACCAATTAACATTAAAACTCTATTATTAAATAACTAATTTATTCTTTTTAAACTGTGCCTTTTGTGCTACCTTATTGACATTATTATAACGTATAAAAATTAAGGTAGGACTTGGGGCAAATGAAATTTTCTATTTCTAGAGAGACTTTACTTAAAAACCTAACATACATGCAATCTGTTGTTGAAAAACGTACAAGTATTGCTATCCTTTCTAATGTAAGACTTACAGCCAAGGATAACAAACTTGAAACAACCGCAACAGATAATGATATTACCGTACAAGGTAGTGCCGAAGCATTTGTAGAAACAGAAGGTGTTACAACTGTTAGTGCTCATAAACTTTACGAAATCATCCGCAAAACACCAGAAGGTGTAATGGTTGAAGTTGAAGTAACACCAGAAGGTGATCGTATGAGCGTTAAAGCTGGTAAAGCAAAATTCTCTTTAGCCTGCTTAAATGCGGACGCATTCCCAGATATGACAAAGCTAGACGATGGTTGTACATTTAAAATTAATGGAAAAGACCTAAAACGTGCCCTAACTAAAGCTATCTTCTCAGCCTCAACAGAAGATACTCGTCAATACCTAAATGGAATATACATGCACGTAACAACTTGCAAAGATGGTAACCCTTGTCTGCGTTTTGTAGCAACAGATGGTCACCGTTTATCTCAAGTAGATCTTGCCCTACCAGAAGGTGCTGAAGATGTAACTGCAACTATTTTACCACGTAAAACAGTTGGTGAACTTAAAGCGCTATGTGATGAAGGTACAGATTTAACACTTCGTGTATCAGATAAAAAAATCCAAGCAGAAGCTGGTAGCTTGACAATGACATCTAAAGTTATTGATGGTACATTCCCAGATTACAGCCGTGTTATTCCAACAGATAATACTATGGAAATGGATGTTTCTCGTCAGTTACTATTACAAGCCGTGGATCGTGTTGCTATTCTTTCACACGAGAAATCACGCTCTATTAAATTTACTATTGATGGTGCAAATCTTGTTATCAGTGCAAACAACCCTGACCAAGAAAATGCAATGGAAGAATTAAAAGTAGAATACGATGCAGACCGTGTAGACGTTGGTTTCAACGCTCGCTACGTTGCAGATATTGGCGGACAAATTGAAGGTGATGATATCCAATTTTTCTTCAAGGACTCAGCATCTCCAGTGTTAGTAAAAGATCCTAAGGATACTTCTTCATTGTTTGTTGTAATGCCAATGCGGATTTGATTCTGTTATTCAAAATAACAAAAATGCCCTGCAAAACAGGGCATTTTTTATAACTTACGCTAATAAATTTTTTTGTTCTATTAAAGAAGGCCCAGGATCATTAAATTGCTGAATACCAACAATATATTTTTCCGAAGGCATCTCATCACCATCGCCAATATCACCTGTTTTTTCAATAACAAGCACATAGTTACATATTTTGTGTGGTTGCCTATTATTACGAATATATTCATCTACCAAATTAGCGCAACTTCGGCTAATAGTAAGATTAAAATCTCGCCTAGATGGTACACGATTAATATATGCGTATTTTAATGTATCTCTGAGTTTATTCACTACAGCCAAAGCCGCACTTCCATCGCCTGCAGAAGATTGTAAATTTAGTGCTTCAAAACTGTTGCATCTATAGCCATAGCCATCTAAATCAACAGTGCCTAAAAATTTTAATGATGCCTGACTTTGTCCTGCAATGATTGTTAATTTAAAACCTGCTTGTGTACTCATTATGATTTACCTCATAAAAAAGATTATTATTACCTATAATAACTAAAGAAGATCAACTTCTACATCCAATACTTCTGGATCATTCACACGAAATGTAGCAACATTATAATAAATCTGATAATCCAACATTGTAGATTTATTCAGTGCTAAATCTTCAGTTTTTTGAACTGTTACTAAATAGCTAGCACCATGGTCACGATTTTTCATAAAATAATTTTTGAAAATTCGCATAAAAATTCCTCTAAGTTCTTCCTCATTATTAGCTAAAAGTGCACCTGCACCTATGTATCTAATAAGCTCCTTCGGAGATATTCTATTTATTCCATTAAAGTTCATGCTTCCTAATATAACTGAAGCTTTATTAATAGCATTGCTATTCTCACCTGGGAAAATATCTGTTAATCTTTTATTAACAAACCTATATGAATAATCCATACCAACCTCTTCATAATAGGCACAACAATAAAGTTCGGCTTCATGTTCACCATGTTCAGGAGAGGTACAAATTACATTAAATTTAAAATATGCTCGAGTGTCTGGTTCCATTATGTGCTCCAGTGAATTTTTTAAAAGAGAAGATAAAAAGATAATTAATATCCGCAATGTATAATATAACTTGTTATATTACAATTATAATAAAATATGCTAGTATCCACCCCATGCACATAACCAAACTAAACCTAACAACTTTCCGCAATATTGCATCTACATCTATAAAAATAGATGATGCTAAAGTAATTGCTGTGGTTGGTGAAAACGGTGCGGGTAAAACAAATATGCTTGAAGCTATTTCTATGCTTTCCCCTGGTAATGGTCTGCATAAAGCAAAACGTGATCTTCAAATCCAGAATGGTCTAGAAAGTTGGGGAATACACGCTCATATTAGCAACCCAAAACCACACACAGTTGGTATGGCCTTTGAAAAAAGCAACGGTAAACGTCAAATCAAAATTGATAATGAAAAAGCAGAACTGCAATCTGATCTTTCTGGTATTGGGAGTATTTTATGGTTCACTCCTCGTATGGATAGGTTATTTTTAGATAATGCCCAAGCTCGTCGCGAATTTTTTGATAGGTTAGTATTTAGTTTGTATCCTGAGCATGCTAAAAATTTAACTCGTTATCGGCATCATTTAAAAAATAGATTAAAACTTTTAAAAACTAACGCCAATAATAACTGGCTAGAGATTGAAGAAGAACAAGCTACAGAATTTGCCATCAAAATTATTGAAAATAGATCTGTATTCCTAGAGAAACTTCAGCAACATTTGCCAGAAGTAGAATTAATGTTAACTGGTTCGGCTCATAAAATTTTGGAAGAAGATAAGCCTTATGATGAATTTTTAAAACACCTAGTACAAAATAGAGAGCGTGATAAATTATACGGTAGCAGTAACTTTGGCCCCCATCGCACAGATATTACAGGTACAATTATTCAAGAAAATATTCTGTTAAACCAAACATCTACAGGGCAACACAAAAAAGCAATTTTATATATTTTACTTGCTAATGCTCGCCTTAATTATAATGAAACTGGTATAACTCCTCTTATTTTACTTGATGAAATAACAGCTCATCTTGACGAAACAGTTAAAGCAACTTTATTCAAAGAACTCAATAATATGGGCACCCAAATATGGATGACAGGTACAGAAGAAAGCTTATTTAATGGCCTAAATCCAGATATATTTATCCATGTGAATAATGGTAATTTTTCCACCTAGTACTTCTTGACTTTTTATCAAATAAAACATACAGTTATGAATAATTTTATCTTAATTTTTGTATACCTTTTTTAATTATCTAATAATATATTTTCTTTATTTCTTTTATCTTTTTGAAATAACACGACTTTTTGTGTTTACCATAGTAATTCAATTTTAAAAACCAGCACATTAGTTAGGAAAAATTGTTCGGCAGTTTGTTTTTTAATTCACAGTAATAGCAGGGCTATTACAAGAGTTATAAAATGAAGTGACGTCAATTTTAACTGTTATAGGTGCCGGGTTTGAAAGTTTAATTACTATTACTACATTCCTCGGAGGAATTTATGCCAAATAATCATCCCCCATCTCCAACACAGCCTCACCAAATTGAACAACACACAGTATCTATTACTGTTCATGCTGGCAATGCTGCCATGCCTATGGGTTCAGGATCTGGTGTTTTAACAAATTTACAAAGCTTAGGCATTGATACTGAAATGCAAATACAGGTAAGCCCCACTCAAGCAGTTAAGGTTAAACCTGATTATCCGCTAATTGCAACTTGTGCTCATGTAGTACATTTTGCTCCTGGTATTATTGTCGAAACATCAAATGGTGATCGTGCTCAAGCACTAGTTATTGCCATTGATACTCAGGCAGACGTTGCATTACTGTACCCCATAAAGGTAAATGCTACACCAAGCTTTAACACACCAGCTATAGTTGGTGATTCTAGCGCTATTTTAAATGGTGCCGAAGTATGGGCTGTTGGTGGACCATTAGGTGTTGAGCTTAAATTTTCATTAACTTATGGAAAAATAAGCTATTTATCTCGTCCTGCACCAAGAGGTCCAGATGGCAAGGTAATGACATACCTGAAAGCATTTCAGATGCAAACACCTATTAAACCAGGAAACTCTGGTGGTATTTTAACAGATGAGAATGGTCATTGGATCGGCATGAACTATGCAGGGCTTATGACTCAAGCAAAAAATGATATGGGTATCAACTTTTCACTTCATGTGAACGATGTTGTACTTGTATTAAGACGTCTTATCAAAACAGGTGCAGTTATTCGCCCTGGTTTACAAATTGGTATTCGTCCTGTTACAGATGCAGATAGCCAAATTTGTGCTTTTGTGCAAAATAATATTCTCAGAAACGATGGTGTTTTTATTGATTATGTCAAAAAAGGCTCTCCTTCTGCACAGCACTTTCAGGCTAAGGATATTATCCTTCAAGTAAATGGAGATATTATCAAAGATCTGAGTGATTTCCGTTATGCAATATATAAAGCTGCAGGTAAAAATTCACCAGTTGCTTTTCGTATTTGGCGTAATGGCCAAGAAATCCCTGCATTTGATTTAAATGTTCCTTCTATTGAAAGACCTTTTAATCATACTGTTCAGTTGGATTTTTTAGGTATGAGTGTTATTGATTCATCTGTTGATGATGGTGTTACAGTTATGGCTGTCTCACCTAATTCTATTGCTGGTTCAGCAGGAATTATTACTGATGCTGTAATTTCTGGTATTGAAGATCCAATGAATCTTGGTAAGTTTATACCAACTGATTCAGTAACAGATTTTTATACAGCTATTCAACAACACTTCGTAAATGGCAATGTTGCTTTTTACTTAGAACTAGAACATAAAAATAAGCGTACAACCATTGTACCTATTATTGTTCCACCTGCTATTGCTGCACAAATTTTACAACAATTTGGCGGAAGTTAAGCGTAAAAAAAAGGCTCCCAAATGGGAGCCTTTTTAAGTTAGATATTCGCTATTCGTTTAATGGCTTCAATAATATCAGAAATACTAGAGATACTAGAAAAAAACCTTCCATCAAATCTTCTAAATTCTATGGGCATATTAGGCCAACCCATAGATGAAACATGCTTTTGATCTGCAGTAAATCCAGAATCTGGCGAATAGCCTTTAACAAATATAGAATTAGACCATTCTTTTATTGGCTGATAAGGACCTTTCACAGAAACACCAGTTTTATCTCTATAACTAGTGTCTTGCAAATGATTCGGATCCAACCAAACAATTGTCATACCATTTATGTTATTAGATAAATAATTCCATTGGTAGGCACCATGATCATCACTAAAGAAAACAACAATTCTAGGACGAATATTATGCTCTTTTGGCAGAAATTCTTCTAACCACCACTGCCAACGACGAGCAAAATCTAAAGAATTAAACGGTACACCGTATTCTTCAGATTCAGGTAATGGCCCTTTAAAATCACCATTAACCCAATACCCTTGGTCTTCATTACTAGTTGTAGTGTAATGTCCATTAAAGGTTGTGGTTACAACTAAGCTATGCCTACCTGTCCATCCAGCTTCAAAAATAGCCTGAGCCAAAGTGTTAGCTTGTTCCTTAAAAGGATTCATACTTCCTGAATCATCAACAATAAAAACCACACCTTGCTGTTGCAAAATAGGCTTTTTAGCAGGCATAGGATTTCTAAAAGTAGAGTTACGTTTAGCAAGCTCTCTTTTATTCCACTTAGGTAAGCGATTAGGATTATCGGCTTGACGTGCCATGATCATTTCTAAAGCAGCTATAAACTGAGCAACCTCACTTTCATCTACTTTACCTTGACCAAGGTTAAATGCCGAATCACCATCTTGAGAAGCTTCTTCACCCATTCCGGGTATTTTACCTTCTTCGTCACTTTCGTCACCTTCTTCTAAAGAATCTGCAAATGCTTGAGCAGCAGCTTCATCACCTTCGTCACCTTCAGTGCCTTCACTTGCTCCTTCTGCATCTCCTTCGCCTTCTTCGTCACCATCTTCATCAGAATCTAAACCTTCTTCAAATTCTTCAGCTTCTTCGCTGTTTTCCTCTCCATCTTCACCATCTTGGCTCTCTTGTTCCTCCATAGCTTGTTCAATAGAGTTGAGAATTTCGGTACCAAATTCTTGGCGGAGTTTTCGTTCAGCTTCCATAGCTGCCTTCATTTCATCTGTAAAACCACTGATATCAGCTGATTTACCACGTTTTGTAGATCGCATTCTTTCTCGAATTTTCCTTTTTTCCTCAACATTGAGGTTGTACATATTTCGATCAACGTCCTGCTTAAGCTTCTTTAAACGTGCTAACCACTCTGGTGGCAATGTATCATCCTGAAAAACCTCTTTAAAGATTTCGTATAATTCCTCTGGTAACAAAGCAACTTTATCTTGGTTGTTTGCAGAACCAGATGAATCTTTAGGACGAATTTTACCTGTATTTTTATCAACAGGAAGATTACTTAAAGTACCAGATGTAACGTATTTACCAATTACATCAGCGATATGTTTAAGAGCAGCTTCCTGCTCTGGGGATAGTTTTTTACCTTTTTTAGACATTAGTTATGCCCTCCAAGTGTATGAGAAATTGTATAATAAAATTAAAAATAAAAAGTTAAAAAATATTTGCAAAGTGTAGATTTAGGATAAAAATTTGGTTTTGCTTAAATCGTGGAAACGTAAGCGTATACTTAATACGTGCGTCCCGCGAAAGTTAATCAAAATTAAATTTTTGCCTAAAGATGCTCTTTGCGAGTATTTTTTTAATAAAAATGCCGACACAACGAATTGTGCCGGCACTTAAGACTCTTGCTCTACAAGAACCTCTCGCTTTTCATCACTTCCCGTAGATCAGAAAAGCAAAAAGCCACCAGTACAAGAGCACACAGCCGACAGAATTTATATACCTGTGTATATAAAAACGTTGTACGGGAGAAACTGTGACTTAGAAACCGGTTGTTTTCCCCTCACCAGAAGGCTGAGGATACTTTATTCAATGGCTGTAGAACCAACGATATAAAGGGTCCAGGGTGGCTAACTGCAAGCAGAAAGCCAATACTAACGATTGCCAGGACTGACAGCCGTTAGGCCGGCCATGTCATCCGCTACTGGTACACCTTAACCCGAAGGAAGGTGCACCAGCTACGCGAGGTACATGAACCGGAACAACACTAATTTAAATACCAGAACGAACAGACTGTTCTGTAGCACAACTAATTTTATGTTCTTCACCTGCGTCTTGAGCAAATTTAGACAAAAGCTGAGTTCCTAGAAACATAGGAATTTTATTTTGTCCGCGCTTTTTCACACCTAATACTTCAAGTGTCATTTGGCGTTCCTTAGGACGTGGTTGCAAAGTAGCTAACACTTCATTAAAAAGTGTGGCACGAGAAATACCGCATTTAATGTATTTCTTTTCATCTTTAGTTGTATCATCTGTTTCTGTGATAACCTCACAATCCATTTCCCAAATTTTCTTGAAATCAAGCGCTATACGCTTTAATTCTGGAAAACTTGGTTCCTTTTTTATGCTGTTACTAGCACGAATTTTTCGGGCTATACGAACAAGATGTTTGGCAACTGCTGGACCTACGCCCGCACTTTCCATAATCATGTTAATTTCAACAGAACGAGGAGGATAATCAATCCAAACCGTAGGGAATCGGCGATATAATGCTTCTTCAAGTTCACGATTTTGGTTTTTAGCCACCACAACAAATAAATTTCGACGATTAGCACGAACAGCCAATACTTCACCATTTTCACCCCAACCTTGGAGATATATAGTGCCTTCAGACATAATTGTAAGAAGAGTAGCATCAACAGCAGTACGACCTTTATCAAGTTCGTCAATAAGTAAAACAACTGGGCCTTTATCAGACTGAATAAAAGCCTGAAGTAATTGTCCCATATTATATAATTCAGAACGTGAAAGCTTATCCACATCAACCGCCTTATTAGACGGAGCTAAAGAGCTTGGTTGAACTGAATTGTTAGAATTATCAACAAGTTTTTCTAGTAATTCTACTAGTTGTTGAAAACTGTTTACTACAGCACCTGCATTAGGTTCTGAAAGTAATTCTTCCTGAGATGAATCAGGATGACAGTTATATACAAGGTATTCTGCACCCATCATGCGTGCAGCACATTGTGCCAGCCATGATTTACCAGTACCAGGTTTACCATCGGCAATAATACCAACAATATTTCCTTCATACTCTGGCCCAAAGGCCATATCACGCATCTGACTATGTGTTACTTTAAGAGTAGATAGATCTGTTGGATAATATCCAACATCTTTCATAGCTTTTACAAAATCTTTGAATTTTGCAGTTTTAAAATCGAAGTTACCAAATGGCGCTGCCATAATTATAGGGCTCCCTCTCCATGAGAATTGCGGAGATTTAGTAGTGTATTTGTAAGAAAAGTTAAATAAGATTAAGTATTAATAAGGGATAATATGCAATTAATGCTAGAAAAGCAAATAAATTCGGCAGAAATAATTAGAAAATTGTACACGATTTCAATAGGTTAGAGTGTTTATTGTATACAAGTGTTGGTTATCGTACCTTAGGGGCAACTTTATCCAACAAACCATTTATAAATTTAACCTCTTTTTCTTCGAAGAAGCCTTTGGCAATATTTATATATTCATTCAAAACTACTTTTTCTGGAGTTTTAGGAAAACCATCTAGCTCTGCAATAGCTGAAACAAGAATTGCTTTGGCAACAGGATCTACTCGCTCTATAGACCATTCTTCGCTTAAATGAGCTTCAACTAACTTTAAAAATCGTTCTAAATTTGTACCTGCTGAATCGATAATACCTTTGAATATTTTTTTATCTGCCTTGCGATCTGGAATTTCGTGTAAAAGGAAACTATCTGCGACATCTTTTATATCTGTGCCCACAAAAATAACTTGATACAAAGATTGTACAGCGCACAATCTCGCTTCTGTACGTTTGTCTCCAGTTAGGCTAACCCCTTCTTCAGGAAAATCATCATCATGGCTTATTGGTGCTGGTTCAAATTTCATATTTATTTTAATTCCGTTACTAGTTTTCTAAAATCTTCTGAGGTCTCAAAACCCTTGTATACCGATGCGTAACGTATATAGCCAACAAAATCAAGATTTTTTAACTCTTTCATCACAAAATCACCAATTTCTTTGGAAGAAACTTCATTTCTAGCCTCTTCTACTAACATTTGCTCAATATCTCCAACAATATCTGTAGCAGCAGATTGTTTAGTTGGACGTTTATTTAGAGCAACCGCAATACTACGACTAATCTTATCCCTATCAAATAATTCTCTACGATCATCGCTTTTAATAATAATTATTTGTTGAAGTTGAAAATTTTCAAATGTTGTAAACCTTCTACCGCAAGAAGAGCACTCTCTTCTTCTGCGAATAGATTTACCATCATCAGAAGGACGAGAATCCTTCACCTGAGTATCATTATTACCGCAAAATGGACACTTCATTTACATAACTCTTTCATAAATTGGGAATTTATCACATAAAGCTTTAACTTCTTCTCTAATGCTTTGTTCTAAGGATTCATCACCTTCTTTGTTTTCTGCAATGGCTTTAAGAACTTTAACAATCCAATTACCAATTTGTTTAAATTCTTCTTCTTTGAAGCCTCTGCTAGTTGCTGCTGGTGTTCCCAAACGAATACCAGATGTAACAAATGGACTTGCTGTATCAAATGGAACAGAGTTTTTATTACAAGTTAAACCTGCACGTTCCAGTGCTTTTTCTGCGGCTTTACCAGTTATTTCTAGGTTACGTAAATCAACCAAAAGCAAATGATTATCTGTGCCACCACTAACTAAATTTACACCATTACTTTGTAAAGTTTCTCCAAGCACTGCCGCATTAGCTTTTACTTGGTGCATATAATTTTTATAATTAGGAGTTAACGCTTCACCAAAAGCCACAGCCTTAGCCGCTATAACATGCATTAATGGCCCACCCTGAATACCTGGGAAAATGGCACTATTAATTTTTTTAGCCCATTTTTCATTTTGGGTAAGAATTAAACCGCCACGAGGGCCTCGTAATGTTTTATGAGTTGTACTTGTTACAAAATCGGCATATGGAATTGGTGATTGGTGATCGCCTGAAGCTACCAAGCCTGCAATATGCGCCATATCTGCCATTAAATATGCGCCAACTTCATCAGCAATTTCACGAAATTTAGCAAAATCAATTTCTCTTGGATATGCGCTAGCTCCTGCAATAATAAGCTTAGGTTGAACTTCTTTTGCTATTTTTAAAACCGCATCATAATCTATAGTGTGCGTTTTTTCATCTAAGCCATAAAAATGAGCATCAAACCACTTACCCGATTGGTTTACAGGTGAACCATGAGTTAAATGACCACCCTGATCTAACGCCATACCTAAAATGCAATCACCCGGTTTAAGTACCGCAGTAAATACAGCCTGATTGGCTTGGGAACCTGAATGAGGCTGAACATTAGCAAATTTACTACCAAATAGTTTACATACACGATCAATAGCTATTTTTTCAGCTACATCAACATATTCACATCCGCCGTAATAGCGTTTGTTTGGATAACCTTCGGCGTATTTATTTGTCATGATACAGCCCTGAGCATCCATAACTGCACGGCTTACAATATTTTCTGAGGCAATCAGCTCAATTTGTGATTCCTGACGTTCATATTCATGTTCAATAGATGCAAAAACTTCTGCATCTGTAGTATTTAAATGATCGTTAAAAAATGATGACATTTTTTGCTATTCTCCTACTTTGCCGCTAAAGGGGCATCTAGTTTTTCTAGGCGTGCATCGTGTCTTCCGCCTTCATATTCTGTTTGTAAAAATATATCCATATACTTATGCATTTCTTCTGCTGTTGTGACACGTTCACCAAAACAAATAACATTTGCATTATTATGAGCTTTCGCACTTTTAGCCGTAAAATCATTGCTAACTAATGCGGCTCTGATTCCTTTATAACGGTTAGCACGCATAGAAACACCAATACCTGTACCACAAATTAGTACGCCCATATTTTCTTTGTTTGAAAGAATTTTTGCTACTAACATATCAGCATTTTCAGGGTAATCTGTTGATTTATCAGATGTACATGGCCCTAAATCTTCCACAGAAAAGTTTTTTTCTAGCAGGTATTTTTTTACTGCACCTTTTAAATGCACTCCACCATGATCTGATGATAAAACAAACTTCATAAAATACCACATGTTGTTATTAAAAATATTTTATACCACAAGAGAGTGTAAATTCCAACATTATTTAACCTAAAACAATAGTGTATTTTTCAACACACACCATATCTAGTTTTTGGCAGATAAACTGAATTTTACTTGGTCAGGAGATTAATAAATGACAGGCTTAATATTAATAAGAGATTACATAAGGTAAATATGAATAATAAGATTTCAGTTTTAGCCCTTGCTTTAGTATGCGTATTTTGCGCAAACGCAGGTTATTCTTATGCCGTGGAAATCCCTACTATCTTTATTGAGAAGACAATTCAATTAAAGAAAAATCAAACATTAGCTAATGAATTAATTAAAGCATCCATTCCTAAAAAAGATGCTTATTCTGCATTACACGCTTTAAAAAAGAAATATTCATTACGTAAATTACCACTAGGTCAGGAATTTACTTTACGTTTTAAAGAGCCAGAAGCTGGTAAAAAACCTAAAATTGAAAATCTTTTTTTCTATACACAAAATGATAAAATTGCTCAGGTGTTTTATAATAAAAACGGTAAATATACAGCATCACTAAAAAAACGTCCTATTGTCAAAGAACCACAATCAGCTGTTGGAATAATTTCTGGTTCACTTTACGCATCTGCTAATAAAGCAGGTTTACCAGCAGCGCTAGTGCCTTCATTTGCTAATCTTTTTGCTTGGGAATTAGATTTTACTCGTGATATCCGTAAAGGCGACAAGTTCAGCGTAGTATATGAGCGTATTGAAGATGAAAATGGTAATTTTATTCGTAATGGAAGTATTTTAGCGGCGGAGCTTACAACACGTAAAAAAATGCACAATGCTTACCAAGCAATTGTATCTGGTAAAAGAGAATACTATGACGAAAAAGGCTTAAATAAACGCCGTTCATTACTAAGAACGCCATTAGAATTTGGTCGGATTTCATCTCATTTTAACCCAAAAAGAAAACACCCTGTTTTGGGCTATACTCGTGCTCATAAAGGTACTGATTTTGCAGCTCCAAGCGGTACTGCAATTAAAGCAGCTGGTGACGGAGTTATAGAAATGGCTAAATGGCATGGTGGATATGGTCGCTATGTACGTATTCGTCATGATAAAAAGTATAAAAGTGCTTACGCTCACATGAGACGTTACGCTAAAGGAATAAAAGCAGGTAAAAAAGTGCGCCAAGGACAAGTTATTGGTTATGTAGGCACATCAGGTAGATCTACTGGGCCACATTTACACTACGAGCTATTGCGCCACGGTGTACAAGTAAATGCAATGAGAGAACGCTTACCAAATGGTAAAAAAATACCTAGAAAACTTCTAAATACTTTCAAGCAACAAGTTGCTAGTTACAGAGGTTTATTAAACCAAGATATACAGATTGCTTCTGCTGATAGTAATTAAAAAAGAAGCTATAGAAGCCTCTACAAATAAAAATACCCTGCTAATCCAGCAGGGTATTTTTCATAAAAACGATAAACACCCCTTGGTGTTAACCGTTATCTTCGGCACAGCACTTAAATTGCAAGTGCTAATCTGGGAGCTTAGCTCCACTAGTACATTCATCTAGCCCTAATCCATAAGGGGATAAACAGCTTTCAAACCGCATTATAATATAAAAATAACTTCACTTTTTAGTACCAAGCTAGATTTTTTCAAATCCGTTACTTTACAGAATAATACAACATATACATGTCTATTAAATTAACCACTTTCTGACCCTAACTCCCGGCAAAGCCGTAATAGAGACTGACGTACCCCTCTAATGGGGACGTGCACCACTCACCTCAGAAATTAATGTAAACTTATAAAAAGATACAAATGATATATATTCTAATGAAAATATAGAAATACTGCTTATTAAATGAGTATTTCAATTTAAATAGATTTTTAAAGCTAATATCTAGATTTCTAGCCTTCCAACAATATTCTTACGATAACCTCAGTAAGTATAATGTGAATGACCAGACATGCTCAGGAACTATTAGGTTCCGAAATTCTTTTAATTCAACGTAATTCCTATTACAGACAGATGTTTCCATTCTTTGTAATCTATATTATGTATACATATTACATAAAAATCAAGTATAAAATTGTATCTTTATTGTTTTTTTATTAAAATATCATATAAAACAGTGAATTAGCTGCACTATTTAATTTATTTAGGCAAAAAAAACGCACCCTAAGGTACGTTTTTTAAACGATTAGTAGCTTATGGTATAAATATATACCCTTTATCACCATCTGGCCCGCTACCATCAAGCAACCGAACAGAACAGTTTTTAGGGTTACGTTCACTTTCAAACCAACTCGGGTTAAAATGATCGTGATGACAATACGTCATAGTTAATGCTCGGTTTGTTACGCCATGAGCAACAACAACAACATCCTGAATACCATATTTATCAGCATCTCGTTGCATTGTGCCTATCCAGCCTTGAGTTCTATCGGCTACATCAGCCCAGCTTTCTCCACCATATTTACGTGCATAAAAGCGTGCACCCTGACTTTCAAGCTTGTCATACATATTAAATGCCATAGGAAATTTTTCCTGTATTTCAGCATTTTCCATACCATCTGTATAACCGAACTCTTGCTCTCTTAAGCGAAAATCATAGCGACGATCAATACCCAATTGAGGCATTTTATTTTGTAAGTGACCCAGAATAATATCACCAGTAACCTGCGCTCTATTATATGGGCTACACCACATACGAACTCTGTTTTGAATACCGTTTTTAGCATAGTACTTTGCAATGAAATTAGCAGTTTTTAAGGCTTGCTCTTCCCCTAAATCAGTTAAAGGTATTTTAGAATCAGCGAATACTTTGTTTTGATTTGGATCAACATTAGCAACGGTTTGCCCATGCCGAACAATCAAAAGCCTTAAGGGTTGTTTTTTCCAGAATTTTATGCCAAATGGCAAGATGTTTATTTGTAAGTTTAATTGCATATACATACTCCTAAGAAATGATAAGAAAATGTAAGTCCTTTTACAGGAAAGATGTTTCCATTCTTTGTAAAAAACACTATGTATACGTCTTGCAATAAAAGCAAGTATAAAATTATTCTGGCAGTGCGACACCCATAATATTAGCGCCACCATCTACATATACTGTTTCTCCAGTAACGCCAGATGATAAATCACTAAGTAACCATAATGCTGTTTTACCAACTTCTTCGGTTGTTACATTTTGGCGAAGTGGGGCAATTTTTTCATTAGTAGCAAGAATTGTTTTAAAACCACCAATAGCACTAGATGCTAGTGTTCTGATTGGCCCTGCTGAAATTGCATTAACACGGGTACCTTGCGGGCCCATATCTGCTGCTAAGTAGCGTACCGATGCCTCTAATGCAGCTTTTGCCACACCCATAACATTGTAATTGGCTACAACTTTTTCTGCTCCGTAATAACTGAGTGCAATAATAGATGCATGTTCTGTAAGCATAGGCTCTGCATATTTAGCCACTACTGGAAGCGAGTATGCTGAAATATCCATTGTATTTTTGAAATTTTCACGGGTTGTATCAATAAAACGACCTTTTAGCTCATCTTTATCTGAAAAAGCGATGGCATGAACAACAAAATCTAGTTTACCCCATGTTTTTTCTAAATCTGCAAACATAGCTTCAATAGATGCATCTTCTGTTACATTGCATTCATAAATTTTATCTGAGTTTACTTTTTCTGCCAAAGGCTCAACTCTGCGTTTTAAGTTTTCTCCAGTATAAGAAAAAGCAAGCTCTGCACCAGCTTCATGTAATACTTTTGCAATACCCCAAGCAATAGAGCGCTCATTTGCCACGCCCATTACTAAACCACGTTTGTTTTTCATTAATGTATTCATGGGTAATGTTTAACATATTTTATCCATAAAAAAAACACCCTCTATGAAAGAAGATGTTAAAAAGTTATTTTTTTCTATTACTAACAAATGCTACATTAATAACAGCATCTGGACTATGTTCATTTGCTATTTCAGTTATAGCCCTTGGAATAGGCCTATAATAATCTGTTTCACATAAAAAACTTGATATCCTGAAGCCTGACGGCCAAAAATAAGGAGAATATCTTTGTATCTCTAGTGGTTTTCCACTTAAATTAACAAAACCTTTTTCTTCTAGTATTCTAGCTAAAGATTCGCCATTTGTAGGAACATCAATCATAAAATTATAGCGGGTTATCATAAGGAATGAGCCTCACGTATTATAAAAAGGAAAAAATGTTATTGATTGGCAAATATATGCATTAAATAACTATAAATGTCAAATTTTGGCTGTAAATTCTATTTATTTAAATGAGCCTACTACGGAATGAGATTTTGCTTTTACGAAGAACGTGGCGCGCAACGTACGTTTAGTACGTGAGCACTGCGAAAGCTGAGTAAAAGTAAAATATCTTTCGTATAGGCCATTTAAATATATAGAATTAGCACTCTTGACATTGGAGTGCTAAAACACCATAATATAAGTATGAGCAATTCAATAATAAAGGAAAAGCATAATGAACATTGATAAATTCACTGAAAAAAGTATTCAGCTTATTAATGATATGCAAACAAAAGCGTTGCAAGAAGAGCATCAACATCTTACTAGTGCGCACTTGCTACTGGCCTTTTTAGAGGATAATGAAGGCTATGGTTCTCGCTTACTTAGTAAAGCTGGGTTACGCAATATTCCTGAAATAAAAACTCAACTTGAGGATATTTTAAGCAAAGAGCCTAAAGTTTCTGGTGCTCAGCTTATGATGTCTCAAGATATGGCAACGCTTATAGCAAAAGCAGAAAAAACTAGCACAGAATGGGGAGATAACTTTGTTGCCGCAGATACAATTCTTTATCATCTTGCTAAAGATAAAAGCCCCTCTAGTGATTTGCTAAAAAAAGCAGGTGTAGAAGTTAAAAAGCTTAAAGAAATAATAATGTCTGAACGTGGCGGCCAAAAAGTAGAGAGTAAAAATGCAGAAGATATCCAAGGTTCTTTGGCTAAATATACCCAAAATGTAACTGCACAAGCTCGTGATGGTAAGCTTGATCCAATTATTGGTCGTGAAGAAGAAATTCGTCGTACAATTCAAATTTTATCTCGAAGAACAAAAAATAATCCAGTATTAATTGGTGAAGCTGGTGTTGGTAAAACAGCTATTATTGAAGGATTAGCACAACGAATTATTAATGAGGATGTTCCTGAATCTCTAAAATCAAAAGAATTATTATCTTTAGATATGGGTGCCCTAATTGCAGGTGCAAAATTCCGTGGAGAATTTGAAGAACGTCTAAAAGCAGTTCTAAAAGAAATTAATGCTGCAGAAGGTGAAGTTATCCTATTTATTGATGAGCTTCACACTCTTGTTGGAGCTGGTGCCAGCGAAGGAAGTATGGATGCTTCCAACCTTCTTAAACCAGCTTTAGCCAGAGGAGAACTACACTGTGTAGGTGCCACAACACTAGATGAATATCGTAAATATATTGAAAAAGATCCAGCACTAGCTCGCCGTTTTCAAAGCGTATATATAGCAGAACCTACTGTTGCTCAAACAATATCTATTTTACGTGGTATCAAGGAAAAATATGAGATCCACCATGGTATTCGTATTCATGATAGCGCTCTTGTTTCTGCTGCTAAACTTTCACATCGTTATATTAATGACCGCTTTTTACCAGATAAAGCAATTGATTTAATTGATGAAGCTGCATCTAATATTCGTATGGAAATTGATTCTAAGCCTAAAGAATTAGATGAAGTTGATAGAAAACTTATACAAATGAAAATTGAGCAAAAAGCTTTAGAAGCTGAAAAAGATAAAGCTTCCAAAAGCCGTTTAATAGAGCTTAAAGAAGAGGTTGCTAAATTAGAAGTAGAATCAACCCGCTTAAACAAACAGTGGGAAGAAGAAAAACGTCTTATTCAGGGTAGCTCTAAAATTAAGGAAGATTTAGATGCCGCACGTCAAGAACTAGAAGTTAAAATGCGTGAAGGTGATTTAAATGAAGTTGCTAAAATTCAATATGGTTTAATTCCAGACCTAGAAAAACAGCTAGAAAAAATTCTTGAAGAAGAATCACAAACTGGTGAAGATGCTACTACAGTATTATTAAGAGAGGAAGTAACTCCAGCTGATATTGCTAAAATTATTGCATTATGGACAGGTATTCCAGTCAATAAAATGATGGAAGAAGAAAAAGCCAAGTTATTAAATATGGAAAAACTTCTTGAAAAACGAGTTATTGGTCAGGCTAATGCTGTTAAAAGTATTTCGGAAGCCGTACGCAGAGCACGTGCTGGCTTGCAGGAAGCTCATTTACCAATTGGTTCATTCCTATTTTTAGGGCCAACTGGTGTAGGTAAAACAGAGCTTACCAAAGCATTAGCAGAATTTATGTTTGATGATGACCAGGCAATGGTTCGGATTGATATGAGCGAATATATGGAAAAACATGCTGTATCACGTTTAATTGGTGCTCCTCCTGGGTATATTGGTTACGATCAAGGTGGTTCTCTTACAGAAGCAGTACGAAGAAGGCCATATAGTGTAATACTTTTTGATGAAATTGAGAAAGCTCATCCAGATGTATTTAATGTACTATTGCAAGTATTAGATGACGGTCGTTTAACAGATGGTCAAGGCAGAACTGTTGATTTTTCTAACGCTGTTATTATTTTAACATCTAATATAGGTGCTAAATTCCTAACAGAATTAAAAGATGATGAACCAGCATCCAATGCCAGAAATAGAGTAATGACAGAGGTTAACGCTACATTTAAACCAGAATTCTTGAACCGTTTAGATGAAATTGTACTATTTAATCGTTTATCTAAAGACGTAATGGGAGATATTGTTAAAATCCAACTTAAACAGCTTGATAAATTACTTAAAGAACGTGGTTTAAACTTAGAAATAAGCGAAGATGCAATGACATGGCTTGGTGAAAAAGGTTATGACCCAGTTTATGGTGCTCGTCCGCTAAAAAGGGTTATCCGCAAAGAACTACAAAATAAACTAGCAAATATGATTTTACAAGATCAATTGCAAGAAGGTGATACCCTAAAAGCAGATTTAAAAGAAGGACAAATTTATTTGGAAAGTAATAAGATATCTGCTGCTTAGCCACAAAAAATTGACCGTTCCAACTGAACGGTCAATATACTTATTTATTCGCTAAAAATTTACTCCAGAGTTGTTCGTAAATACAACTTCGGTGTTCTGCAAGGAAGATGCGACTATACACCGTCTCAATCTCAATTGTTGTTTTTAACATTTGATCAGTGAAAACAGTAGCATATGAACGCCTATCCTGCTTAGATAGCTGTGAATATATAACTGCTTGTCTTCTCATTTTAGTAAGTAATAATTGAGCTTCATAGCGCTTTTTAGCTGAAACTATTCCGCCATTTTCATTTAGCCTAAAAGAAAACAGTCTAACCTTGCTTAATACAATGCCTCCAGATTTTAAAGTCTTGTCATTTACATATAAACCACATATATTTTTAACATGTGATAACCTCCAAAAGTTTCTATCTTTATGTTGTATTCTCTTAACAAAGCCAGCTAAAAATTTTCGTTCCCCTTCCCTATTTTTACTAGCTTTATAGTCACACGCAGAGTTAATTATAGGGAGTAATAACTTCAATAAGAACCAAACCTGCCGATTGAACCGGCCCTCGTATGTGGGGCCATTATAAATACTACGTTCCACTTGCATAGCAAAGGCCATCTTGTAAGATAGCTTATCTAATATTATAGCATTTTCTGCTTGAGACGAACTCAACTCAAATGAAATAATGGGATTCACTTTTTCATGTAAAAATTTAAAGATAATATCAATATTTGTATAATTTGTGTCCATGATTCAATTACCCTCCACAGGTAAAAAAGATATGTTATATATAAATATCCTAAAAACGGTACGATAATAGATACTCTACATCATTACATACTATATAGTGATGACAATATTAAGTTTCAAGCCCTAGCATAAAAAAGCCCCGCATTACGGGGCTCTATTATTAACCTACAGGAGGTAAATCATCCTGCTGTTCTACGCTATAGTTTAAAAAGTTTTGTGCTTCAATATTTCTCCGTGTTTGTAGCTGTGAGTTTTTATTGGAACCAGAGCGATACTGAATTTCTTCAGCAACCTGTTTCCAATCCTCAGCACTTTGTGAAGAAACTGCTTTATGAATAAGCTTCCATAAATTTTTAACTGACTTGTTAGAAACTAAGCAAGGGCAGTTATAATCTAACGAAACTAATACAGCAAACTGCATTTCATTCAGCTTCCCAACCAAACCTTCTTTTTCAAGACGACGTTTAACACGTTTCATAGCTTTTTCAATTTCAATCTCCAAGAGTTTTAATCCCTCATCTTTTGAAATCTTTTTTATAAGACCAAGCTTTTCTTGTTCCTTTATCCAATTATATGCATCAATCCCTTTCAGGCCAGCTGCATGAATAAAGTATGTAAGACGATCATCATCTATACCAGCTTTCATTAAGTCTTTTGTCATATCTTCTGGTTTACGAAAACCAGCATCAAAACCAAAGCCTAATGTAACACCAGTAAAACAATTCACTTCACTACACTTTTTAGCATAACTTTCATTACCGGGGTAATGTGGCTTGGAAATTTTATCATCAAATTTATCAACCTTGAATAATTGCATATTTTCAAATACAGCAATCATATCTCTGGTAGGGTTATCTGTTTCAAAATATATCCAGCTTGTTCCGCCGGCACCAGTAACACCAATAATTATCAGAAAAACTTTCGCTTTAGTTGCAAGATGTGGCACAACACGTGCTGCAGCATGGCCAATACGAGGCATAATAAGAATAAAAGGCATTATAAACAACACAATACGATGTTTCCACCGTCGTAATTTATCAGTAATAGACATAAGTAAGACCCTCAGGGGTAAAAAGAGAAAAGATAGTTCTTGTATACAAGTATAGTATTTATTTTATAAAATACAATAAAAAACCGCCCAGAGGGCGGTTAAGTTGGTTCGTTAAAAGAAATATTACTTAAAATCTGGATGTGCTTCCAGAATTTTAGCAACAATACGTGGTGCAGTTTTAGGACCAACACCTTTAGCAGCTATAACAAGTGGCAACAACTCATCTTCAGTAGAATTGATAAGCTGTAAAACAGTCTTACCAGAATTTTTCAAAACAGTTTGTACTTTGGTTAAACCAATTCTAGCACAAAATGCTTCAACAGTTTCTACAGGCTGAGTATTACCTAAGCGCTCTTCAGCTTTTTGGCGTTGCTTCTGTTCAGCGTTAACTTTACCACGTTGCTGCTTTTGGGTTAGCTCCAAATCACGTGCTCTTCTACGAGCTTTTGCGGCTCTACGCTTAACACGTCTCTTCTCACGCCATTCCTCTTCTGCATATGCTTGTACTTCAGCACGAGCTAAAACAGACTTACGCCTGTCTTCAGCAGCATTGCGTTTTTCTTTAGCAACACTAGTCCATATAGCAGAAAAAACAGATACCCGAGATTGATGACAAAATACTTTGTTAGCATAAGCCTGCAACATTGCTTCGCCCATCAAAAACTTGGTAACAATTTTAGCTTCATCAACTTCAGCACCAAAACCTTGAGCCAAAGCCACAGCATCTACAGCTTCATTATATTCCACTGTTAATGCTTCCAAAGCACCTTCAGCTTGATGATATTGGCGTTCTGGTAAAATTTCTACAGCATTTGATTCGAACCATGTAGTACGTAACTTCACGATTCTATTCTTTTGCATGTAGTCATTAAAAACGACCCGTACTTGAGCTTGTGCCCAATTATCATCCTGCTTATTGGTAGCATTTTTTCTGTCAATTACTTCAGATAGTAAATGATTTGCTTTCACAAAATTACCCTGGTCCATTGCAAATACTGCAACACCAACTTTTTCATTTACAAATTCCAAAAATGACCAACCAGCCATATTTTCATCAGTGCTTTCAATATCTCCAACGGTAAATCCTACCGCAATTTGATTAGCAACTTTACGTAAATGACGTATTTTACCTTGTAAATCACCTTTTAACTTCACCTCTACTAGGGGTGAAATAATTTTTGTGATAAACATCAATACTTCATTAAACTTGGCTAACGCCCTGCCTTTTTCAATTTTTGCAGAATCAATCGGTTGAAATTCAGGATTTTCAGTTTTAGCACTTTTAAGTGCATCTTTAATAGATGTGTTCATAATATATACCTCCAACGGTACAAAAAAATAGTAAATAGGCCAGTTAAGGCCTGCAAAAGGTATGAAATAGATGTTTCTTTATTTCAAATGTATACATAATATAGGTAATATATATAGAAATTACAAATATTTTTTTTATATTGTTGATATTTCACACTAAATATAAAATAACATCATTTTTTACTTGAAATTGAATACAATTTACCCCACATTGTTATACAAGCGATTATCTATAGTTACCTTTTTTCAAAAAAAGCCCTTGTGCTATGCACATATCATAACGCTTTTTAGCTAACTTTAAGGAATATAAATTTATTCCAGATAATCTTTCTTACAATATTTCCTTTCGGAGACCACCATGAAAATATTAAATATCGCCAATGCAGGCGAAAAAATCGTACAACTATTCAAAAACGTAACAGAAACTTTTACTGCCGCCTCTTCAGGTGAAGGTAGAGACCTTAATGCCTTTAGTATGGCAGTCAATAGCCTCGTAATTGAGGTTGAAGATGAAGGACATCAATTTTTGAATATTGGTGATAAAAATCAAGATGTAATTACACTGGCGCGGGAACGTTCACCTTTGGCGAAAAAAATTATCTCCGACGATGAAGAAGTTGCAGATATCAAAGATGTTGATACATCATTACCCAAACTGGTGCAAACCAAACAGGTTAATGGTAAAGATATCAATGTTATCTTTCTTCAGCCTTGGGCTGAAGGCTTTTACGAAAAAGATACACACCCAGAAGTACATTCTCATCAAGAGCTTGGTGCTCAGGACAGCTTTTACTTAGTAGTAAATATGCGTTTAGCTTTTTCACTTTTCATTAAAGGTGAAGAAGAAGAATCTTTGGCCGTACTAAAGAGAAATGCAATTAATGTTCAAGAGGCTGGTGCAGATTGTATCGTAATGCCACAACAACCTGGTTATGACTTCCGCAATAATGAAGATCCACTGGTTCGTTTCTGCCGCTTTGTGGCTGGTAACAAACCTTTCGGCTATACGGTATGTCATGGTAACCCCATTAAACGGGATCAACCTGTTCAAACTGAACGTACATCGTTTTCAGTACCTGAATACGATACTTTTAACCTAGCTGTTGCAGGGACCATTGGTGAAGAATATTTCACCGAAGATCATTATGACCGTTATTTAGAAGTACTCGCTGATTTTAAATACTTAGTTAAAGCATTTGAAGAAGAGGCTCGGTTAAGCACTCAAACTTTGGATTCAATAAAAACCCGCTCTAAAAAATGGGGTAAAAATGGCGATTTGTCATTTTCACGGATAAAAGTTCCTGCTGAGTATGCCTTGGTGATTGATCAAATCACCAAACAAATTCACCCTGAATACCCAATCTCCTTTATGGCTACCCAGCCCAAGGAAGAAAGCGAAGAGTAACAAATGAAAGAACCCGATGCAATACCGGGTTCTTTCATGTTTAAGTTAGGTCAAATCTACTTAGCTTGATCCAACAAACGGTTTTTAATATCTTCAGCTAATTTTCTATCAGCATCATCATCCATTTGTTCACTGATAATTATTTCTGCCATTAGGTTGCGCCATTCTTCCTCTGTTGATTGAGGGAACACACGTTGGTCTAGGTAAATTTCCCAGAAAACTGCTACTTCATTACTAATACGTGGGTCAATAACAATCTGACGCTGATAACCAAGAATAGCTGTATCATGTAATGAAACAATAACTTGTTTACGAGTATGATAAGCCAAGTTTCCTCTGAAACCTGCACCCAAAATTGGTTCAAGCATCATGTATAAATCTTCTTCACCATCTACTACACCGTCTCTACAACGGTTGTCTTCTGGTAGTAAATAACCAAAACGAGTAATCATATCTGTTGTTGCAGGTGGAAAATCAAAGTCAATTTCCTTACCCTCACGAGTAAGTACAATATTGTACTTTTGTGGCTCCACTGCCGTGCTTGATATATACTTTAAATCTTCTGTTACCGATTCCATTTCCATCTTACCTGCTCCTGATATAAGGTTATTCTTATATCGCCCCTTGTTATTTTTATTTTTTTTGTTTAGAGCTTCAATAAACTCGCCACATTCTCTTAGTTTTATAAACCCAAACTTTTACAAAACTTCGCCCCGCTGTGAAAAAAAATTATCCATTAGCGAGTTTATTTATTTTTTAAGAGGTTTTATAACCTTAACTTATTTTATTCTTAATTAAAAAGTTTATCACCTCTTACGCTCTATATTCTTATGCGATGCGTTATAATTAACTCATGATAAAAGTTGACATTTAGCTGACTGTTTGTATACATAGACTAAATATTACTGTTGGTTTTTTCTCTAAAAATGGTATAGTTCCCTTTATGAACACACAAACAAAAGTAAATATTATTGCCACGGAAGATGACCGTGATGCGGTACGTACAGAACTTAAAACAAGTGGATTAGACCCTGACGCAGTAGCAAAACTTGATTACGACCAAATACCTAATGCCACAGTAGAGCAAAAAGATGTTATTGGTTTACGCACACCAAAACCTTCTTGGTTACGTGTTAAAGCGCCACAATCTAGCAGATACATTGATTTAAAAAAACAAGTTAAGCAAAAAAAACTTAATACTGTATGTGAAGAAGCTGCCTGTCCAAATATTGGAGCATGTTGGGGAACTGGTCATTTAACAACTATGATTTTAGGTGATACTTGTACCAGAGGCTGTGCATTTTGTAACATTAAAACAGGCAGACCAAACCCTGTTGACCATGAAGAACCTAAACGTGTAGCAGAATTAGTTAAAGAGCTAGATTTAAAACATGTTGTTATAACATCTGTTGATAGAGATGATATGGAAGATGGCGGTGCTCACCATTGGGCTGAATGTATTACCAAAGCAAAAGAAGCATCAAGTAAAGTTACAGTTGAAATTTTAACACCAGATTTCCGCAGAAAAGAAGAAAATATTGATGTAGTAGCAGATGCTATGCCAGATGTATTTAATCATAACCTAGAAACTGTGCCTCGTTTATATAAAAGTGTTAGACCTGGGGCTCGTTACTTCGGATCACTACGTTTACTTCAGCGTGTTAAAGAACGCCACCCTGAAATATTTACTAAATCTGGCATTATGGTTGGTTTAGGAGAATCTCGTGAAGAAGTTTTACAAGTTATGGATGATATGCGTTCTGCGGGTGTAGATTTTATTACTATTGGACAATATTTACGTCCAAGCCAGCGTCATTACCCTATTAAGGAATACGTAACACCTGAACAATTCGCAGATTATGAACGTATGGCCAAATTAAAAGGGTTCTTAATGATTTCTGCAACTCCATTAACACGCTCTAGTTATCATGCAGATCAGTATTTTGAGAACTTAAAAAAGGCCCGTGCTGAGCAAATTGCAAAAGGTCAAAAATAAAAAAAGGGAGCAAATGCTCCCCCTTTTTTTCGCTAAACTATGTAGACATGCTAGTGCTCATTATCTCAATACCAAAAGCCTCTGCTACTGGGATAATCTTTTTTAAGGCAACCTCAGCGAGATCATCGTCATGCGTACGTATATAACCCCTCCTCTCTTTACGAGAAGATAAGTCACTTACTGCACCCTCTACTGTCTTAATAAAGACATCCATAAATAAATCAATATCACCGTGAAAAGCTTTTTTTAGATCAAATACAGAGTATTCAATTTCTATGACCATGTTTTGCCCATAGAAATCTACTTGTTTACTTGCAGAATTTTTACCCATGGCAAAAGTACGAACTTCATGGAAGGCATGACATATTGTCTCTCCGCTTGGAACAACCTTCACTTCTTTAGAAAAATATCTTCTGGCTGCTCCTACTCTTGTATTAGAAATAGGAAATAACGATGTCCAGTAAATACCCCCAACAACTACTACCACCATTATCAGTAGAAATATTAGCATAATTAACACCTCATATGTGTTATGTGAAAAAATAAAAGATAAAACTACTCAACAATAGTTACTGTATACAACAGGCATAGTTAAGTCAAATAAAAAAGGAGGCTTCACGACCTCCTTTTTTTTACAGCTTATTATTAAATCAGCTCATCCAAAACTTGTGCAACAATGGCGTTAGTTGCAAATTCTTTAGTGTTAACTTGTCTAACACTTGTTTGAATGTGTTCCACTTCCACAAAATCTTCACCAGATCCTGGAACTTGTATTTCTACTAAATGTGCTTCTCCTGCGCCAACTCCATCAACCGTGATATCTATTGGTTCAGCGTTACTACCAGGTAAGGCAGCTTCTTCTACTTCCTCTTTGCTTTCAACTGGTATTTCCACAGGCTTAGCCTGCACAATAGGTTCACCACTTCATGGTGGAGTTATCTCTACTGTATTTTCAGCTTTATCTACTTTTACCTTAGCTTCGTTAGCAATGCTTTGTAATTTTTCTGTTATAGAAGCAACAATCTTTTCATCAGATGGCTTTTGCTGTTCTACCTCATGCGCAACACGCTCTATAATTTTCTCAACCTGTACTACTGGCTGTTGAACTTTTACCGGTGCATTACGTACAACTGATGTTTTTTCTAAATACTCAGTCACCGCCGCTACATCTTTAAGTAATTTACTACGTAAGGTATCCCCTGATTTTAGCTTATCAATCAAAGATACAGTTTCTATCAAACCATTTTTTTCAATTCCGCTTAAACTATTTGAAGCAGTAATACGTGATAATAGGCGTGACGAATAAGGCGAGCTGGACGATGCGCCAGACTGCGCCGATGATGTTGTTACGTTATTCGAAGTACTCCCCGTACTTTGAACAGCAGCAACATTTGCTGTATTTGTTATATCCATGTCTTTCCTGACCCCCTTAAAATAAGCCTTCCTAGCTTAAGTCTTTATGGTATAGTACCTTAATTAATTATGGGCAAAAAACAGAATATAAGCAAGTACTTAATATGTATTATGAATAAAATTAACCGTAGAGACTTTCTCTCTTTAGTAGTAAGTGAAACAAAGAAACCATTCTCGGATTCAACATTTTCTGTTGAATTTCAAGGGGTTACTTCTTATATAAACAAAAATATTAATAATAAAAATAATGTGATGTTTATAGAAGAAAATATATTAGGGTTACCTAACATCAAAGGCTTATCCACTGTCAGTTTTTCTGTATGGCCTCACAAAAAAACTGACAATTTCTTTACTGATTTTTTAAAAGAGAAAAAACTTACCCCTTTAGAGAGATATGCTATAACAACAAATATTCCAGAAAAATCACTAGATTTCTGGGATAAAATAGTGTGGATAACAGCAGAAATACCAGACAAACTACCTGAAATAAACTGCCCAATATTAATACTGCAAGATATAGAAAACTTTAATTCTACCAATACACCAGCAGACCTATTATCTCAACTCCCCCCAGAAAGTGATATATTTATCGCTCAACATCTTGATTTATCAGATAAAAATAATCCTGCTATGAAACGAGTCTATGACTTTTTAAATGTACAACCTTAGAAAACCAGTTTTCTACATCTTTTTTGCCAAGCTTTACTCTCTCTACTTCTAAGCTAATTCCTTGTAAACGTGTACAAATATCCCCATAACCACGTTCTAATAGCTCTACTCCTGTAAGTAAGGTTGTACCATCTGCAATTGCGGCTGCAATAACATATGCTAATCCTGCACGAAGATCTGGTATTTGGATAGGTTCTTCAATTGCTTTAAGCGGAGTTTTACCCATAATTAATGCACTGTGTCTATGGTTATGATCTGCAAAACGACATTTTTTACCTAAACATTGGGTTGTTAATTGAGTTTTTGCACCCAGCTTATTTAATGTTTTCATATAACCAAAACGGCTTTCGTAAACTGTTTCATGCACAGCACTCATACCATCTGCCTGAGTAAGCAAAATTGCAAATGGTTGTTGCCAGTCTGTAGAAAACCCTGGGTAAACATCTGTTTCAATCATAGTTGGTTTTAAGCTTGATGCCTTAAAAAAACGAATGCTTTCAGGCCCTAAAAATTCATAACCTCCACCAACTTGTTGGAAATAAGAAAGATAATTACCCAAAGTATTAGCTTTAATACCATTCACAGTAATATCACCATCTGATGCACAAGCAAGTGAAGCCCAACTAGCAGCCTCAATCCTATCACCCAAAATTTGCATTACTGTTCCATGAAGTGTTTCTACACCTTCAATACGTATTTCACGGTTTGGTTCAGAGAAAATAATAGCTCCCATAGAACGAAGCATTGTAATGAGTTCAATAATCTCTGGCTCAATAGCTGCGTTGGTAATTACACTTGTACCTTCTGCGAGCACACTTAAAAATAAACATGTTTCTGTTGCGCCTACACTTGGGTACTCTAAATCAAAGTGAGTTCCTTGCAATCTATTTTCTACAGTTGCTTTATAACCAGACATATCACAAATAACTTTAGCACCAAATTGTTCTGCTGCTGTGGTGTGGAAATCTACTTTACGTTCACCAATATCACACCCCCCCATACTAGGAACAGAGGCCTTAGCAAAACGATGTAATAAAATAGGAATTAATAAAATAGGAATACGGTTATTTCGAGAATCTGGTGTTTTAACCTTTGAAGTATTCATATCCGATGGATCAATTTCTAATTCTGTTTCAGAAATCCATTCAACTTTAACTCCAATAGAGCGTAATAATTCTGCGGTAATCTCCACATCATCAATACGTGGTGCATTGGTAAGCCTTGTAACACCTTCTGTTAAACAAGATGCAACCATCGCCTTTGTGGCAAAGTTTTTTGCTCCTAAGCAGGTTATTTCACCTTTAACTGGTTTCCCACCTGTTATTTTATATGCAACTGTTTGTACCATGTTTTATAATTCTCTATTTTAAATATATAGGCACTATAACACTACCAACAAAAAAAGCCACCCGAAGGTGGCTAATTTTTACGTTACGAAGGATTGAAGTGATCTAATACACGAATACGTTGTTTATCTGATGGGTGTGAGGAAAGTATATTAGCAAAAAAACTTTCTTTTCTAAAATTAATACCTAGAAACTCTACGAGCCATTTTCCACTACCTACCGCTCTTGCAGCCGTAGCATCAGCCAAATATTCAGCAGCATGAGAAAAACGTATTTTAAAAAACATAGTTAATAACCAGCAACTTGCAAATAAAAGAAAATATACAAGTGTAAAAAAGAAATTACCTAATAGACTCTCGTATTCTAGACCAATTAATGAACAAATAAATATACTAGCAATAATAACAACAGCTACAGCCATTTTTAATAGGAATAAAATTGAAAAGAAATTCCAAACACTTGATGCAACCATATCCTTATGTTTTAAGTGTGCAAGCTCATGAGCAAATACACTTTTTAACTGTTCCTTGGAAAGATCTCTAACATTATTACTAATGGCTATAATATATCCATAAACTTCCGTACGTGAAACATAAGCATAAGTATATGAGGAATCTAACAATAACATTGGTTTCTTTATATTCATATCTTTACATAACTTAGCCAAGATATGGTTTTCTCTACCAAACAGTAGTGTTACAGACGTTATTTTATCATTATAGGGAAATATAACCATAATGCCTGCTAAAACAAACAACCATAGCCAGCCAAACATTACTTCTAAGAAGAAACCACTAGGCCTAATTTCAGCAGTATTAATAGTAAATAAATCAAAAAATGTTGCTGATACAAAAATCATAATCATTGGTAAAATAAGGTACAAGAACTTCAACAACTGTTGAGACAAAATATGTAATATTGCCCCTTTACTAAGTAAATTGAATGAAATCATCATTTTGAAGAGCTCCTTGCAGAATACTGCAATAAAAAAACGAATAAGTATGAGCCTAAACAATAAGGCAATATATATACAGATAGGTACTACAAAGCTAAATTACAACATAAAAGACTTTAATCTTTCTCCAAAATATATATACTTAATTCCAATAAAAATAACTATCACCTCCTATACAGAAAGAATCATTCAAATGGCCAATAAAATTGAGAATGTAAATAATACGCTAATAGATAAACTATTTAACTTATCTTTAGCCGCTACTTATATTTGGTTTTTCGCTAACAATCTTTCCTTTCTTTTAGCTTATGGATTTAAGTTTAGCATTTGTTTATTAATGTTATTCAACTCAGCTATTATTATTATATCTTTCACACGTAATGCTCCAAAATCTTTCTCTAAAGTACCAATGGATTACATAATTGCGGTTTGCGGAACATATTCACCGTTACTATTTACAGGAGTAGCAAGTTCAAATGACCATATTTTACTTATAGCATTACAATTAATTGGATTAATTTTCTCTTTTACAGGGTTGCTTGCTTTAAACCGTAGCTTCGGAATTGTCCCCGCTGACAGAGGGATAGTAACAACAGGGCTATATAAATTTATCAGGCATCCTTTATATGCAGGCTATGTATTATTATTATTCGCAACACTGTTACAAAACTTTTCAATGTTTAATACCTTAGTATTTGCTATTTTCATAATTTTTGAATCTATGAGGCTTTTCCGTGAGGAAAAATTCCTATTTCAAAATAAAGAGTATAAAAACTATATGAAAAAAGTTAAATGGCGCATAATACCGTACGTATGGTAGCCAAACAAAAAAGCCACCATATTCAAATGGTGGCTTAATAGTAAGATTTCCCTACTTATTTCGAAAATAGCTTTAAAGCCTTTTCCCTTCTTTCTAAAGAAGGATGACTTGGTGCAAGTTTATTGATAATAAAAGCACTAAGCTTAACCTTGTTGGCAAATAAGCCAAAACCGAAGGCCTTGCCAAACATTAACAATGGCTTACGCACAAACTTTGGTAACCGCTTGAGTATAGATGCTAAATCAGTCTTACCTTCAACCCTATCTTTGATAGAATATAAGGCTTTGATTAAATTTTCACCATTACCAAGCATGATTGCAGCCCCAGCATCAGCTAAGAACTCTCTACTTTGAGAGAACCAACCTAAAATAAGACCAATAACAATACGGCCTATTGAAAGAGCTAGAAAGGCAACAAATAAGAATAAGAAATCATCCCATGTGCTACCAACACTGGCAAAAGCAAGACCAATTGCGCCGAATATAAAAACAACGGCGAAGATAACTATAAAATCCGAAGATTTTCCAGAAAAGAAGCCAAACAATGCTATAACAGCCGAAAGGGCGGTCATCCACATCATGAAGTCAACTCCCATCCAATTAGCTAAAGCTAAAACAAAAGCAACACTCATAACAAAGCGTGCCATAACCAGTTGCAAAGCAACTACCATCGGTAATATCTGTATAGTTGCCCGACTTCTGATATCATAATGTTTTAAATGAGAAAGCTCATGAGCCATTACGGCTTCAAGCTGTTCATCTGTTAAATCACGAATATCTTCCATCAAACACAGAACACGGCGTCCAAAAATACCAGTTACAAAAGCATTTGGCATACCTTCTGGAATATACAGAAGATTTGGGCGATTAACGCCAGATATTGCACATAGCTTATCAAGCATAGCGTATTCACGCGCACCCTCTACAGGGCACATGGTGTATTCTTTACGCAGGTAATAAGCAATCAACTCATGAGCTACAATTGCTAAAACAATTGAAATACCAATAAGCCATTCCATATGACCTGTAACCCATCGGCTTGCCCAGCCGCCAGGCTGACCATCATAGGCCCAAAAAATAATATCCCTAAGGCTATCACCAATATAAAAGAAGGCCAAAGCAAGTAAGGCCACATAAACAAAGCTTAGAACGCCATGAAAAACAACGTGAGATAAACCCTTTGAATTAGATAAAGGGGGTAAAGTTACTAACATAACAGAACTCCTGCAGGGATCTCCTGCAATTAGAAAACGAAAAAATATTTCAAAAATAAAATAAATGTATACTATCAGCTTTATATATAGCTACTAAAACAACTTTTTGCAACAAAAAAGCCACCACTAAACAGTGATGGCTACAAAAGGTACTATTAAATTAATGCAGTCGCTCTTTTGCGATATGATGCATTTTATCCCTCAAGCTTAACTTTTGCTGTTTCAGCCTTCTAACTTCAATATCATCAAATACAAAGGCCTGTTTCATTTTCGTTAAAACACGTTCAACATGCTCGTGTTCCTTTTCTAGCTTACGGTAATGATAATCACTTTGTAGCAGATCCATTGAAATATTATGGTTAGAACTCATTGATTACTGGCCTCCTTTTATTAATTCCCCGCTCAAGGTTTTAACAGAACGCTAAAAAACCCTACGTTATTTATATATGATAATTGTGGACAACTTTTTCAAGGGGTAAGATGAATTTTTTTTAGTTTTTTTTGAATTGGATATGCTATTTTATATAAGTAATAAAAAAAATACCAATTCAGGACTCATAAAATGCACACAATCCAAGATATTTTTGATACCATCAAAGAACAAGAACTTCGTTTTGTAGATTTCAGATTTACAGATTTACGTGGTACATGGCATCATATAACTACAGCAGTTGAAATGTTAGAAGAAAATACCTTTACCGAGGGTTTTAATTTTGATGGATCTTCTATTGAAGGCTGGTGCCCTATTCATAAATCAGATATGTTTTATGTACCAGACCCATCTACTGCCCATATAGATCCATTTATGAGCCATCCAACACTTGTTATGGTATGTTCAATTATGGATGCTGAAACTGGTGAACTTTATCATAAATGTCCTCGTACAATTTCTCAAAAAGCAGAAGAGTACCTAGAAAAAACTGGTATTGCAGATACAGCATATATGGGGCCAGAATTAGAATTCTTTTTATTTGATGACGTGCGTTTTAAAACTGATGTCAATGAAAGTTTTTATCATGTAGATGCGGCATCTGGTAGCTGGAATACAGGTGTAAAACAAGAACAAGGAAATACTGGTTATATTGCACCACTTAAAGGTGGTTACTGTAAAATGCCTCCTGTTGATAGAGGCCACGATATAAGATCTGAAATGATGACAGTAATGCATAAATTAGGTATGCCAACTAGATTACACCATTCAGAAGTTGGAACTGGTAGCCAAAGTGAAGTTGGTGTTGATGCTTCTACTCCTATGGCAAAAGGTGATGAAATTCAGTTAACAAAACATGTTATCCGAGTTGTAGCAGATACTTACGGTTTAACATCTACATTTATGCCAAAACCATTAGCTGGTGATAACGGCAACGGAATGCATGTTCACCAATCATTATGGAAAGATGACAAACCTTTATTTGCTGGTAAAAAATATAATGGTTTATCTCAAGATGCACTATATTACATTGGTGGAATTATTAAACACGCTAAAGCAATCAACGCTTTTACTAACCCACTAACTAATAGCTATAAACGTTTAATTCCGGGCTTTGAAGCACCTGTTATTTTAACATATGCTGGGCGTAACCGTTCTGCTGCTATTCGTATTCCTGCAAGTAATGGTGCTAACTCTAAACGTGTTGAAGTTCGTTTTCCGGACCCTGGTGCTAATCCATATTTAGCTTTTGCTTGTATGCTTATGGCAGGTTTAGATGGCATTAAAAATAAAATTGACCCAGGAAAAGCAATGGAAGAAGATTTATACGAACTTTCAGCAGAAGAATTGGCAAAACTTCCACAAGTTTGTGGTAGTTTACGTGAGGCTCTAGAAGCATTAGATAAAGACCGTGATTTCCTAAAACAAGGTGATGTATTTAATGATGATGTAATCGACTCTTACATAGAGCTTAAAATGCAAGATGTTATTAAACTTGAGCATACTCCTCATCCTATTGAATTTGAAATGTACTATGGTATTTAACCCATAGTTTCTACCACAAAAAAAAGAGAGCCGAGGCTCTCTTTTTTGTCGATATTTATTAAGATTTACTCTTTCTCTCAAACCCAATACGAGCCAGAAAAATAGTTAGTGAAAAGCCAACAGCAAGTTTAGCCATTTCAATTATCGGGATAATTGCAAGAGCACCAGAACCTGCGCTATCAGCCCAAGCATGTAAAATAACTAAGGTTAAAGCAGAAATAATAGTAAGGATTCCTGGCCACCAAAAAGCAAGACTAATAGATACCATCATTATCATAAAAGAAATTAAGTAAATTGGTTCTTCTAATAAACCATGGCTAATAAGTATAAATAAATCAGTATTCATAATAAGCAGCTCTGTGCAAGGGATGAAAAACGGAAAAAAGTTAACAATAAGCGCTGTACACTATTAAATATATTTAACATTGTATATTAACCAATAAAAAAACTAATACCAGAAATAACAAATAAAACAGCAGAAGCAATTATGCCAATTATTAACACGTATCCAAGACCGATATCTTCAGTATCAGCCCTACGTAAAGTAACAACACATGCAATACCAGCAATAACACTTAAAATCATGCCTGGTTCAGGAAAAGTAACACTCAGATAAACAAATAATATTGCGGATACAATAGCCACAACAGTTAAAACAAGTGGAGAAATTTTCATAGGTAAATACCCTCAGGTTATCCAATAAAAAAAAGAAATAAAGATAAACAACACATACTGTATACTATTTTTTCTTTAACGAGTCAATAAAAAAAAGGATAGCAATGAACTATCCTTTTAATTCGAATTATATGCCTACGAGAAAATATATGATCCAAAAGAAACAACCAAAACAATGATGGATAAAACTCCACCTTTAGTGGGGCCTGTAACATCAGGTTCTCGGGAATTCACCCCTAGCAACACAAAAAATATAATCATCGCAGTAGCAAACAACATAGCAAAAACTGGATAAAAAAATGAAATCCCAATAAGGGAAAAAGTAACAAACATTGTAAAAACAATCATATAAATACCTATAATAGTTAAAAGCTACAAACGAGCCAGCCAAACAATACAAGAAAATGCAAATGCAATCCAAGACATCAAAATAAACAACAAGAAATCCACACCAAAGCCATCGCTTCCAGAGGGGAAAAATTTTGATTTAACATGACAACTAATAGCAAAAAACAAAGAAATGAATATTGCATAAACAGGGTAGCTAAAAGATAACATACAAACCACAGCCATTATAACTAATGACATTAATAAAAAAGGTTCTTTAAATAGTGACATGAGTAATACCTCGAGAATGTTTAAAAACAGGAAAAAGATAAACAATATATAAACATATACATTGTCTTACAATAAGCACTTTTGTGCCCAATCAAAAAAGGTGAAACAACAAAGAAATCACCGAAAAAATAAGTGTTATAAACCACATCGGTATAAAAACCAACGGACTCATATCCTCGTCACAAATATTACGACGAATATATTTGTGTACCGTAAAAAGACAAATAGCATAAATAATACAGAGTAAAAAAGCTACTAGTGGGTAAAAAAAAGCTACTCCACATATAACTACCATGAATGCAAAAGAAATACCAAATATCAAGTACATACTTAAAATCTCCAAAAAAAGAAAAGGAAGATAAATCAATACATTCTGTATACCACATGCCAACCAACAGCACAATAAAAAACCTTGCCTTAACCACATGAAGAATTTATATTCATTCCATGAAAATAAAAGAACAAAATAACTTACTTCTACGCACATGGATAATGCCAACAGATTTAAATTCGTTAGGCACAACATTTGGTGGGGCAATTCTTTCATATTTAGATATGGCAGGAGCAGAACTAGCTATCCGTACCACAAAATGCCGAGTATCATTAGTAGCAACCCACGAAACAAAATTTATAAAACCAGTACTAGAAGGTAACTGCATAGAAATTTTCGGTATTGTAGAAAAAATTGGTAACACATCTATTACTATTAAAATGGAACTTTGGCACCACTCTCCAAGAAGTTCAGCGCCATCAGAAAAAGCTGGTGAAGGTACTTTTGTTTATGTGGCTTTAAATAGTAGTTTACGTCCTAAACCTATTCCTAAATAAACCAACAAATAAAAAACACCCACATAAAGAGGGTGTTTTATCGATCATTCAGCAGGATTAAAATACTGCCTTTTAAATTTCCAATGGGCTATCCATATAGCAATAGTAAGCATATTTGTAGCTATAGATATTACCATTATTAAAACTTGTGTAATGGCAAATGCAGCAAATCCTTGATTAGGCTGTTCAATGCCATTGCTAAATAAAATAACAGAGCCACAAAATAAAATAGCAAGAATAACAGCTAGCCCTGAACGAAAATATGCAAGAACGACAAATATTACAAAAGCAACCAAAGATGCCAATAAAAGCCAATCTACAATGTGAAATGATTGTTCCATAAAAAAAACTCCTAGAAGTTAAAATGAAAAAAATTAAGTCTTATAATAAAATCAGTCTGTAGACTCAAGTTCATAATCTACAGCAGTAATTTCAACGCCTTCAGCTTTACCTATTCTATTTAAATGAGTCATAACATATTGTTTTAAAACCCAATTATCTTGCATATAATCCACTTCTTTGCCAACAGGAGTATTTCTCATAACAACTTTTTCAAGATAATCTTCATATTCAGTAAGATATGTTTCTTTAAGATGTTCGTAAGTAGAAAAAGATTGATCAACCTTATCTTGGTCTACAATTTTTAAAAATAAAATAAGTTTTACATCTATATTATAAACAGATGCCAAGCGTGTGTGCTCACAAACACCATCTTTAACATTCTTGCAAACGTTTTGTAGGTTATCACATGCATCAAAATTATCTTGCCGTGTTTTTTGTCTTTGTATAAATAAATATATATTTACGGCAATAGCAGCAAAAAAAATCAACGCAAGAATTACGTAATGAATTTCCATAAATTGTTACCTCACATATGGTAAATAGTTTTTTTGAAAAAAAGGTTAAGATTGGTACTTCGATATTTAGTAATTACACATTACGGAAATAACGTCAAATAAAAAGGTTTTACTATACCTCAATTTTACGTTTACAAAACCAGCCAAAACCTGTATATTTCCGCTATTATGAGTGCATTAGAACAAAATTATACCGCAGCAGATATAGAAGTCCTTGAAGGGCTAGAACCAGTACGTCGTAGACCTGGTATGTATATTGGTGGAACAGATTCTACCGCTCTACATCATTTAGTATCAGAAGTTCTAGATAACTCAATGGATGAGGCTGTAGCTGGTTATGCTAATAAAATCTGGGTAACTATGAAACCAGATAACGCCATTTCAATCCGTGATAACGGCCGTGGTATTCCAACCGATCCACACCCAAAATACCCACATAAATCAGCCTTAGAAGTTATTTTAACAACTCTTCATTCTGGTGGTAAATTCTCTGATAAAGCTTACGCAACATCTGGTGGTTTGCACGGAGTTGGTATTTCAGTTGTTAATGCTTTAAGTAGCTTTTTGGAAGTTGAAGTTGCTCGTGATGGTAAAATTTGGAAACAAAATTTTTCAAAAGGCCTAGCAACAAGCCAACTAGAAGAAATAGGCGAAACACGCAATAAACGTGGTACAACAGTTACTTTTATCCCAGATGATACTATTTTTGAAACAGTAGAATTTTCTGCAGATAAATTACGCCAAATGGTACGCTCAAAAGCATATCTTTACCGTGGCGTAACAATTATCTGGAAAGATGAAACAGGCGAAGAAGTTCAAGAAGAAACATTCCACTACCCAGAAGGATTAGCAGACTTTTTAAAAGATAAAATTGGTAATGCTCCCTGTTTAACAAATACATTTTTCACAGGTACTCACACCATCCCAGATGGTGATAAAGAATTCAAAATAGAATGGGCGCTAGCTTGGCCATTCAAAGAAAATGGTAAACTTCAAACTTATGCTAATACAGTTCCTACTCCACAAGGTGGGACACACGAAACTGGTATGCGTGCAGCATTACTTAAAAGTTTGCGCCAATATGCAGAAATGCGTGGAAGAAAAGGTACAACAATTACAGCAGATGATATTCAATCTGGTGCTTGGATTTTACTTAGTGTTTTCTTGTCTGACCCACAATTTCAAGGTCAAACAAAGGATAAATTAACAACAACAGCTGCAAGCCGTTTAACTGAAAATGCTTTAAAAGATTCATTTGATTTGTGGTTAAGCGCAGATCCTGATAGCGCTGATGCCTTAATGAATATGGCGCAAGAACGTGCAGAAGATAGAGCCCGCCGTAAAAAAGAAAAAGAAGTTAAACGTAAAACTGCGGTTAGCCGTCGAGTACGCTTACCAGGTAAGCTTTCAGATTGTGCGCAAAATAATTCTAAGGATACAGAAATTTTTATAGTTGAGGGTGATAGTGCGGGCGGTTCGGCAAAACAAGCACGTGACCGTAAAACTCAGGCAATTTTACCGCTACGTGGTAAAATCTTAAATGTAGCAAATGCCACAAAAGATAAAATGATGCAAAATAAAGAACTGCGTGATTTAACCCAAGCATTGGGCTGCGGTTTAGGTAAAGATTGTGAACCAGAACACCTTCGTTACGAACGTGTAGTTATAATGACCGATGCGGATGTTGATGGAGCGCACATTGCCGCCCTATTAATGACATTCTTCTTCCAACAAATGCCACAAATTGTGATGGAAGGTCATGTTTATTTAGCTTTACCACCACTTTATAAAATGAATTACGGCTCAACCACCGTTTTTGCTTTAGATGATGATGAAAAAGAAAAGCATCTTAAAACTACATTTAAGGGTAAAAAGAACGTAGAAATTAGTCGTTTTAAAGGTTTGGGAGAAATGCCAGCCGCTCAACTTAAAGAAACTACAATGGATCAAAGTAAACGTAAGCTATTGCGTATTTCAGTAGATAGCCTTGCAGAAACAGATACCATAGTAAGAAAACTCATGGGTAAACATCCTGAAGATAGGTTAGATTTTATTAAGGTTCATGCGGCTGAGGTTTCTCAATCACTTGATATTTAAAAAAGTAACGGCAAAATACGTAGAATTTGGCATAGGTAATGGCAACTTTATTTCTACCGAATGGGAATATACAGATGGTACTGAAGAACGTTTCCAAGAATTCAGAAAAATAAAAGTAAATGATATCTACATCCGCATATGGCTAGGTAAAAAAATGTATATTTTAAGTAGCAGGGATGGATTTAAATCTAAACTAAAAAATAGCAAATCTTTTAAGTTATTGCTTGGTATTTCTGGCACATAAAAAAATCACACCTACATTTTACGCCAACAAAAAAACTGACACCCAAAGCCCTAAAACCACAAAACGGCACAATTCTTGCTTAGTGTATACACAGGAGAAAACTGTAAAAAGGTTTGGTTTATAGGGATTCAGGTGTATAATAGGGGTTATCTATAAATCACAAGTAGTGAGGTTATAATGACGTTTAAAAGTAAATTATTGGCTATATGTGCAGTATTTATTACATCAACAGGCACAGTTAAAGCGGAAGAATCAGACAAGAAGTTTGATTTAACCCTTGGTATAACAGGCGGAGTAATGCCTGAATATAGCGGTTCAAATGGCACAGAAGCCATTGTTTTTCCTTTAGTTATTGGTAAATATCAAATTAATGATAAACATTCTATGCGTTTTAACCCATATGATGGTCTTGCCTACGCATATCAACAAAGCGATTCAGTTTCTTACGGTATTAACGTAGATTACCGCAATGGTCGTGATAGTTCAGATGATCCAACATTAGCAGGTATGACAGATATTGACGCTACCTTAGAAGTTGGTCCATGGATAAAAGTTAAAAATGGTAACTTAACCTACATGGCCAATATTGGCGCAGATGCCATGAATGAATATAACGGTTTCACTGCTGAATTAGGTGTTAAATATGATATTCCTATCAACGATGAGTGGAAAGCAGATGTTGGTGCTAGCGTATTATACGGAAACGACAACTACGCTATGGCATATTATGGAGTAGATGCGGCTCATGCTACAGGTTCTCGTGCTTTATACGAACCGGGAAGTGGCTTTAATGAGGCCACAATTTCTGCAAGTTTAACTTACTTTATGAGCGATCAAACATTTGTACGGGGTGATATAGGCTACAAACGCCTAATTGGTGATGCACAAAATAGTCCTATTACAGAAAAAGATAATCAGTTCCTTGGTTTTGTATCTGTAGGGTATAAATTCTAGTATAATAATTAATATTGGCCGGAGGCCAAAGGGGATCCAAGGGGCTTCCCCTTGGTTGGACTTAAAAAAGCAAATCTTTTTTGAGTTCAATTATAGATACAGGGGTTTAGGGGATTACCCCAACTAAGGGCAAAGCCCTTACGCCAAGAAGCCAAAGGCGGGGCACCTTTATATTGTTGCTATTATGAAAATGGCCATTTTTATGCTACTCTATTAGCACAAAAATTAGGAATATAAATATGCCAGCTTTACAATCTAACATTCCACATACCAGTGATACATTCAAACAAAACACCAAACATATGGAAGGCTTGGTTTCAGAACTTAATAGTCGTACTGAAAAAGCCCATCTTGGTGGCGGAGAAAAATACCGTGAGCGTCATATTTCCAGAGGAAAATTATTACCACGTGAACGTATTAATACCTTATTAGACACAGGTAGTCCATTTTTAGAATTTTCAGCCCTAGCAGGCTATGATTTATACGACAACCAAGTTCCAAGCGCAGGAATAATTACAGGTATTGGTCGTGTTAGCGGTGTCGAATGTGTAATTGTTGCAAATGATGCAACCGTTAAAGGTGGCACATACTTTCCTATGACAGTAAAAAAACACCTCCGTGCCCAAGAAATTGCTATGCAGAATAATTTACCATGTATCTACCTAGTTGATTCAGGTGGAGCGAACTTACCAAATCAAGACGAAGTTTTCCCAGACAAAGAACATTTCGGACGTATATTTTATAATCAAGCCAATATGTCTGCTAAAAATATCCCACAAATTGCAGTTGTAATGGGTAGCTGTACCGCAGGTGGAGCATACGTTCCAGCTATGAGTGATGAAAGTATTATTGTTAAAAATCAAGGTACAATTTTTCTTGCTGGCCCCCCTTTAGTTAAAGCCGCAACTGGTGAAGAAGTAGATGCTGAAACATTAGGTGGTGGAGAGCTTCATGCAAAAACATCTGGTGTAGTGGATCATTTAGCAGAAAATGATACCCACGCATTACAAATTGCCAGAAAAAGTATAGCCAATCTAAACCACAAAAAACAAGCTTGCTTGTCTTTAAAACCTCCTAAAGAACCAATGATAGATAATATTTATGGTGTTATTCCAAAATCAACACGTACTCCTGTTGATGTACGTGAAATTATTGCCAGAACTGTAGATGGCAGTGAGTTTGATGAATTCAAAAAATTATATGGTGAAACTTTAGTATGTGGCTTTGCTCATATTATGGGTCAACCTGTAGGTATTTTAGCTAATAACGGTATTTTATTTTCTGAATCTGCACTAAAAGGTGCTCATTTTGTAGAACTATGTGCCAAACGTGGTATTCCACTAGTATTCTTACAGAACATTTCTGGGTTTATGGTTGGTAGCCAATTTGAAGCAGGAGGAATAGCAAAAGACGGAGCCAAAATGGTAACAGCCGTAGCATGTGCTAAAGTTCCTAAATTTACCGTTGTAATCGGTGGGTCATTTGGTGCTGGTAACTATGCTATGTGTGGCCGAGCTTATAACCCTCGTTTTATGTGGATGTGGCCAAATGCAAGAATATCAGTTATGGGTGGTGAACAAGCAGCCAACGTAATGACTACAATAACCAAAGATGCCATGGTTAAAAAAGGTGTAAAAAAATGGACAAAAGCCGAAGAAGAAGCCTTTAAAAAACCAATTGCAAAACAATACGAAACTCAAGGTAATCCATATTATGCAACAGCAAGGCTTTGGGATGATGGGATTATTGATCCAGCAGATACTCGTGCAGTTTTAGGCCTAGCAATTAGCGCATCATTAAACGCACCAATTCAAGAAACTGAATTTGGTATATTTAGGATGTAACAATGAATGAAACAATAACATGGCACTGGCATCATTTTGATGAACTAACAACGCTCCAACTTCATAATATAATAATGGAGAGAGTGAATGTTTTTGTAGTTGAACAAAGTTGCCCCTACCCAGAAATTGACAACTTAGATACAAATGCTTACCACCTATGGACAGAAGATGAAGATAACAATATACTTGCATATTTACGTATAACTCCTCCAAAAATTAAATATGTTGAACCATCTCTAACAAGGATTCTAACCACTGAAAAAGCCAGAGGAACAGGTTTAGGCAAAATCCTAACAGCAAAGGCCTTAGAAAAATGTAACCAGATGTGGCCAAATGAAAGCATTAGAATCTCAGCACAGAAATACTTACAAAACTTTTATACAAATATGGGCTTTATATTTACTGGTAAATCCTATTCAGAAGATTCCATCCCACATATTGAAATGCTAAAGGAATGTAAATAGATGAACAACATTATAGTAAATTTTGAAAATACAGTTGCAACAGTAACTTTAAACCGTCCAGAAGTTCACAACGCTTTTAATGCAGAAATGATTGGTGAATTAACTGCAACTTTCAAAGATATTTCATCTTATGAGAGTATTTCCACAGTTATTCTAAAAGCCAACGGTAAAAACTTTTGTGCTGGTGGTGATTTAAACTGGATGAAAGAAGCGGCAAATTATGATCATGCCAAAAATGTAGCAGATGCTGAATGTTTAGCCGATATGCTTCTTGCCTTATACTCCATACCACAAACTACAATTTGCTGTACTCATGGCGCTGTTTATGGCGGCGGTGTAGGGATTGTTAGTGCTTGTGATATAGCAATTGGTTTAAATAGTACTAAATTTTGTTTAAGTGAAGTTAAATTAGGGCTTATTCCTGCTGTTATTTCCCCATATGTAATTGAAGCTACTTCTCCACGCATGGCAAAGCGTTTATTTACAACTGCCGAAATTTGCAGTGCTGATGTAGCAAATAGAATTGGCTTACTACAAAATGTTTATGTAGATAACAATGATCTGCAAGCATCTTTAGATGGCATTTTGGAAAACCTATCTAATAATGCCCCTTTAGCAAAAATGGCAGCAAAATTACTAGTTGAAACATTTAAAAATAAGCAAATAGGCTTAAAAACAGCAAGTCAGTCTGCCAGAATAATTGCTGATACAAGAGAGGGAGATGAAGCCAAAGAAGGTATAACTGCATTTTTAGAAAAACGTGATCCAAGTTGGAGAAAAGAGTAATGTTCAAAAAAATATTAATTGCAAACCGTGGTGAAATTGCTTGCAGAGTAATGCACACAGCCAAAGAAATGGGTATCAAAACAGTTGCAGTGTATTCAGATTCAGATGAAAATGCCGTTCACACATTACTAGCTGATGAAGCTATTTATATTGGTAAAAGTCCTGCAAATGAAAGCTATTTGTGTGTTGATAAAATTATAGATGCTGCAAAATCCGCTGGTGCAGAAGCTATTCATCCTGGTTATGGATTCCTTTCTGAAAATGCAGAATTTGTTAAAAAATGCCAGAAAAATAACATTGTATTTATTGGCCCATCTGTTAATGCCATTAAAATTATGGGTTCTAAAAGTGAATCTAAAAAAGTTATGGAAGAATCTGGCGTTCCAACCTTATCTGGTTATCATGGTGACAAACAAGATCTTGAATTCCTTCAACAACAAGCAGATAAAATGGGCTATCCTATTTTAATTAAAGCTGTATCTGGTGGTGGTGGTAAGGGTATGAAGCTTGTGGGAAAAGCATCAGAATTTAAAGATGCGCTAAATTCTGCCAAACGAGAAGGTAAAGCAAGCTTTGGTGATGATACAGTTCTACTAGAAAAATATTTAATACAACCACGTCATGTTGAAATCCAGATTTTTGCAGATAACAAAGGAAATACCATTCATTTGTGTGAACGTGATTGTTCTTTGCAACGTCGTCATCAAAAAGTTTTAGAAGAAGCCCCTGCTCCGCATATGACAGAATCTCTACGTAAAAAAATGGGTGAAGCAGCAATAAATGCAGCAAAATCTGTTAATTATTCAGGTGCTGGTACGGTAGAATTTTTACTAGATAAAAATAATAATTTTTACTTTATGGAGATGAATACTCGTTTACAAGTAGAACACCCAATAACAGAAATGATTACAAATGTAGATTTAGTAGAATGGCAGCTGCATATTGCAAATAATGAAAATTTACCGCTAGAACAAAAAGATATCAAAGTTGATGGCCATGCTTTTGAAGCACGTATTTATGCCGAAAATCCAAGAGAGAATTTCTTACCACAAACAGGCAAAATTCAACTTTTTGCTACTAGTGAAAATGCAAGATTAGACACTGGCGTAGCTAGTGGTGATGAAATTTCACCTTTTTACGACCCGATGATAGCAAAGCTTATTGTATGGGGAGAAAATCGTACCGAAGCATTAGAAAATTTAGCAGAAGCCCTAGCAAATACTCATGTTGTTGGCCTGCAAACTAATGTTAGTTATTTACATGCTATTACTCAAAATAAGGATTTTAAACAGGAAAAAATTAGTACATCCTTGCTAGAAAAGCATCATAAAAGCCTAGTAAAAGAGGCTATTAGCAAAGAAGACATTAATATTATTGCTGGTATTACATTCTTATTAAGCAAAGATGAGGCTAGTAAAAATAGCCCTTGGAATAGCCTCCCTGCATGGCGTTTAGGTGGAAATAATACTGAAACTCTTAACTTTATGCTTAATGGTGAAAAACAAAATATCTCTATTACTCATTTAGAGGATGGTTATTCTATTAATACTAAAAATATAAGTGCTTTACTAGAAGATGGATCACTTAGCTATGAAATTTCAGGTAAATATAATAATGCAGTAGTATTTCAAAATGCTAATGATATTTGGCTTTCCATATATGGAGAACAATATTTAATAAATTCTTACCAAGGTGAAATAGAAGCAAAAGAAACTGTATTTACAGGTAATTTAACAGCACCAACAAGCGGTACGGTCATTCAGGTAAATACTAAAGCTGGGGAAAAAGTAACAGCTGGCCATGACCTCATCATTCTGGAAGCTATGAAAACAGAATACCGTATAAGCGCTCCAGAAAATGGGAAAATAAAAACAATTCATGCTAAAAAAGGCGATCATGTTAACAAAGATAGCTTACTAATTCACATGATAACAGATGGAGAACAAGCCAATGTTTAACTATCCATCGTCCGTAAAAATTGTTGAGGTTGGTGCCCGTGACGGCCTCCAAAATGAACAAGAATTTATAACTACAGAAGAAAAGATACATCTTATTAACAGCCTAACTTATGCTGGATTACCTGTTATTGAAGCTGGAAGTTTTGTTTCTTCTAAATGGGTACCACAAATGGCAGATACAGCTGAAGTATTTGATGGAATTAATAAAGAAGATGGTGTTTCTTACCCAGTTCTTGTACCAAATATGAAGGGCTTTGAACAAGCATTAGAATCTGACGTAGAAGAAATAGCCATATTTACCGCCGCAAGTGAAACTTTTAACAAAAAAAATACCAACAAAAGTATTGAGGAAAGCTTAGAGGCTTTCCAAGAAATTATCACCCAAGCTATAGATAATGATATCCGTATAAGAGGTTATGTTTCCTGTGTTGTTGGTTGCCCTTATGAAGGAAGGGTAGAGGCTCATAAAGTTGCTGAAATAACAGAAAAGCTCATGGCTATGGGATGCTATGAAGTTTCTTTAGGCGATACAATAGGTGTAGGTACTCCGCAATCCATTGATGAAATGTTGAAAGCTGTTATGCAACGTATTCCAGCAAATAAATTGGCTGTGCATTTTCATGATACTTACGGTCAGGCACTTGCTAATATTTTGGTCGCACTACGTTCTGGTATCTCTACAATTGATAGCTCAATTGGTGGTTTAGGTGGTTGCCCATACGCCCCTGGTGCTGGTGGTAACGTTGCCACAGAAGATGTAGTTTATATGCTTCAAGGAATGGGTATTGAGACAGGCATTTCATTGCCTCAACTAGTTGAAACTGCATGGAATATTTTTGCTATTTTAGAAAAAGGTGCACCAAATAGTAAAGTTTCTCAGGCTTTGGGTGATGCTAAAAGAGCTTCTTAACACTTATAATATTATATAAAAAAGGCTCCTAATGGAGCCTTTTTATTTATTATTTTTCGCTATTTACTTGGGTAACCAAATTCTTCACACATATCAAGGTGAGTTGAAAGCCTTCCAGTACATGATGGGTCCGGGTTACCAAACTCTGCATCCATACCGATCTTACCGTCACTTTCGGAATCTGGGTTACACTTATTCACAAGTTTCTGCATACTTTTAGGTAAATTACTGATGTTTCCTTTAGCTTTACGTACAGTGTTACGCATCTTTTCAGCTTCAGACATTTTTTTCTCCTGAGAAAGGTTTAGATATTTCAAATAATTTGTATACCATAGCAGTAAGAAATTAAAATATCAAGCTCCAAAAATAAAAAACCGAGCATAAAGCTCGGTTTTTCTCCGCTAAAAGGTTAAAAGTTTAAATGTGTTGAGCTGAATGACCAGCATATGGAGCTTGTTCAATACAGCCACCTTTGCCATGATATGGCGGTGCACCGGTATCACGGTAACCGCCAAACTGGTGAAAACTGATTGATTTTTGAGCACTATCAAAGTACTCATTATCATCACAATTTTCACAGCCATTATATGACCGCTCAGGTCGTGCATAGATTGGATGGTAAACCTCACTTTCATCACTCTGTGGAGAAAACATCCCAGTAGGGAAATCAACACCATCACGAGTGACGAATAATGTAGAATCATCTCCGTTCATTTTGCGTAGCTCTTCACCAGTCAGACTATTTTCATAATCTTCCCCGTATTTATCATAGTCACGCAAATAACGGAGTTGAGGTGGCCAGTAGCTATCTTTAAAATAATCTTTGTAACCACGCCATGCCCAGCCATCTTGTACATCACGAGCAAAAAACTCATCCTGCTCAGCAAGCCATTCCTGATGATCATCCCACTCTTCCGCAGCAAAATCACGCATAGTTTCATCGTGGAGAATATCCAAAGGATTGGTTTTTCCATCTTGGCGCAAAGTACGAAACTTAGCAGCACCATCTCCACCATCATAATAGTTATCATAACGCTCAGAATGTGCAGTATTGAGACTTCTATTACGTCTGTTACGGCTAGAAAAATAGTTATGACGACGCATTACTATTTTATCCTTACGGAGTTTAGCATTAATAGCATCATCATCAATAGCAGTAAGAACTGCTGTTGTATTCTGAAAAGCATCCCAGAATCTACAAGTATCTAAAGTATTCATAAGAAAATCCTCAAAGAGAGGTTAAAAAAATAGGTGTTTCCGCCAACGGAAAACACCCGTTGACATTCGGTATAGTATATATGGTTATAAATAGACTAAATTTCAAGCCCTACAGTTATTTTTAGTCTATTAAGCACATTCTTTAGCAGAAAGTTTCTTCAATCCTTTATGAACTTTATGAGATAATTCAAAATATTTAGGATCAAAAACTTTTGTACCTATGCGTGATATCGGCATTATTTCAGCAATACTACCGCTTGCGAAAGATCCGTCCATACTAGTAATTTCTGTAGTCGAGATATCTCTTTCTATATATTCTATATTCATATTTTTAAGGATGTCTTGAACAACTTGCTTAGTAATACCGCCCAATGCACCATTTTTAGGAGTTATTACCTTATTATTTTGAATGAAGAATATGTTCGCTCTTGAGCATTCACTTACCAAATCTTCTGCGTTAACATATAGTAAATCATCAAAATCTTTGTTTTCCTCACGTAGTCCTTGTTCAATAGCTGAAACATAACAACCTGTCTTTGCATCTGGTTGCACGCGCGATGTATGGGCTAAAAATAAAGATATACCTTGAGTATAATATTTTTCCTTATAAGGATACATACTACTAACAGGAATAAATTTAGGGTTCATAAGATAAACCTGAGGATCAAACTTGCTGCGTGAAAAAGCAAAGTCTTCCTTAACTGGAGTTCCCATAGTAATATACATTTTAAGTACACTATCAGTAAATCCATTTTTTTCTAACAAGGTGAACATACGCTGTTCTAGATCCTTCCTATTCAAATCTACTGGCATATGCAAAGCTTCTATACCATGATACAAACGATCTATATGAGCCTTCATACGAAAAGGTTTACCGTTATAACAGCGCATCAATTCAAACAAAGCATAACCACGGCAAAATCCGTAATCATTTAAAGAAATGTGGAGTGATTTACTATCTACTAGTACATCGTTTTTATATGCGTATGTCATTATTTTTTCACCTCAATATTTAATGCTTTTAAACCTTCTGCAATTGGAATAAATAGATTTAAGTTTGTACTGTTACCACTGCCACTAACTGTTAAAGCTAGTAATAAAATAATTAACCGCATTGAAAAGACTCTCTTTATTTACCAGTAAAAATTAGCATATTTAACTTAATATTACTAGGTATTGACATTATTATGTTTAATATGCTATGTATACAATATATTAATCTTTAAACATTTTCTTAAATTACTCCACAATGAGGCCTAACAATGTTAAATCCAACCGATCCAATAGATGCGTTTGCAAGAGAAAAAGAACAAAAAAAAGAAGAAACCTCTCCTTCTCAGCTAGCATTCCTTAGAAGAATCCCTCGTTATTTATGTATGCTTTATAATAACCGCCCTATTACAGTAAAAGTTATTGGTGAGCATTTTTCAAATCCATGTACTCTTCCAGTTGTTCAGTATATATTACCATCAAGTACTGTTATTACAATTCGTGATAATTTGTATGATTATGCCGTCTCTATAGATTCTCCTGTTAATATTATGGAAACATTTCCATTACATATATTCATTAATAAGGATGAAGAAATACATAGTTTCAATTTTCAAGGATTCCCATATTCTGAAATTTATGAACCGTACAGTAAAAATCAAAAGAAATTTTCCTGCCATATACAATCTCAGGAAGGACTTTCTGCATTTATCACTATGATTGCTATACAACAAAGAAATACTGATGATTAGCGTTAAAAAGGAGCATATAATGTGCTCCTTTTTTTATTAGGTATCAGTTTAAAATAAAACCTACTTCGTAGATTCTCATCAACTCTCACAATCTATTAATAAAAAAAACACCTAAAAGGTGCTTTGTTTATTAATGGTCGGGGAGATAGGATTCGAACCTACGACCCTCTGGTCCCAAACCAGATGCGCTACCAGACTGCGCCACTCCCCGAGTTAAGGTAGGGTATATCACCTATTGAGGTGAATTTCTAGCACTTTTTTAATTTTTACTACTATTTATTCTTTTTCTGAAAAACCATCGCGTAAAAACTTACGTACATTGTCTTCTAAATTATCTTTATCTCTTAAGTCAAATGGTAGGACTGGCTCTTTTTTAGGCTCTACAGGGTTACCATCTTTATCTAGCATACCACCAATAACACCACCAATAACACCACCTAAAGGACCACCAACTGCCGTGCCTATACCAGCACCAATAGCTCTTTTAGCAACATCTGCTGTAACTTGTGGTTCTGTTAATGAACCTTTAATACGAACTGTTGGAATAAGTTGCCCTCGATTTTTTGCATCTAATGCATAACTTATAGTCCAATCAGGAAGAGAAATTTTTCCTGAGCCTTTAATTAAAATATCAGCAACATCAAGCTCCACTTTTTTACTTTGAATTACGCCTTCAGAAATATCAAACTCTCCTGTAAGAGATTTAATTTTATAGTTATGCCCCGCTGATGGCTGAGTCCCCATAATTACATCCATAGTTGCGGCAAGAAGGTTGTTTAAATCCATTCCTTTGATTGTACCTTTTTTGGTAACAAATCTTATGTGTCCATCGGTACTATTAACCCATTGTTTGATAGATTTACCAGAGAAACTAATATCTGATGTACCAGAAAGTGGCATTTCAATAAAACGTGCAGCAGATTCAGCAACAACTTGTTCTAGGGCTAAATCACTCCAACGCACTTGGAATTTACCTAAGATGGTTTCTCCATCTTCTATTTTACCTTTAGTTGTTATGTATCCACCAGATGATTGAGAAAGCTTGACCTCATCTATCAATATACCTTCATGATTCACACGCATACGTACAACAACTGGTTCAAATGCAAAACGATCACATTTCACTTCATCCCATGAAAGATGCAAGGATGAATCAATATTTTTTAGCCCTGTTAGGTCGATTATACCATCAGGCCATTGATGTTCAGTATTTCTTCTATTATTAACTACTGCTTTTGTGCCACATATGCCAAGTGCATCTAAATCAAGACTGCTACCTTTTAATCTTATCTCCACGAATGGGCGTGAATCTTTTTGAAGGTAGTGAATAGCTCCACCTAAGCTCATTTTTCCTAAATCAATTTTAAAATCATTTAAGCTTGCTTCTATTTTTTCATAGCTTATTGTAGCGGAAAGTTTTAATGGAACCTCTTCTATTTCAGCTTTTTCCATTTTAAACATTTTTTTCAGGCTCGCAACGAAGGTTTCTCCATCAACGTTTAAGCTACCGTTAAATGAAGGGGCAGTAAATGCATCCAACATGCGCCCTTTTATAAATACATCATTATTTTTATTAACCGTTAACTTCATATTAAGTGGTACACCAGCTGGGTTTCCTATATCAAAACCACTAATTATCTTGATAGGTACGCCAGCCATTTTAGCAGAAAATGCTAAATCTGTTTTTCTACCTTGTTTAGAGGTAACTAAAAGAGAACCACGTTCTAATATATGTTTTTGACCAGATTCAATATTATTATATGTTACAGAAATATTTTTGATGGCTGATTTATCAACTCCTTTCAAAAAGCTTAGATCTGCTTTTTTACTATGCCTACTCTTACGTTTTGGTAACCAGTTTGCCACGCCTTTTTTGGAAACTTCTAGATAAACCTGAGGTTTTGTCCATGAAAAATCATTAATATATAAGTGCCCTGAAAGTAATCTGCCTAAATCAACATCTGCTGAAACTGGTCCAGATGTAAGAAGGGGTTTATTACCATTATGGGCCTTGATTTGTAAGCCATCAGCTGAGAAAACAACGTTAGGAAAAAGAGATATGCTTACATCACCTTTAATTTTAACATCTAATCCTGCTTGTTTTTTGATAGTACTTTCAATCAAATCATTAGAAAGAAATGTTGGGGCCAAAAATAAGCCACCTACAAATAAACCAACAAGCACAACAAGAATTATAATTACTTTTTTCACTAGACTTCAAACCTTATTATTTTATTTTTTAGTCGCGTAATATTATCACGAATAACAAAGTCATACAAAAACTAATTATATAGTAATTAAACCTGTTTTTCTTGCCAGTTAAATAGTTCAAATGTTGTTTTAAAATGTGCTGATAATGGTGCAGTAAACTGATTACATTTTAATTTTAAGCTTGGGTCAAACTGAAGTGATCGTGCATGTAAAAACATTTTATTTGATGGCATGTGCTCACCTAAATCTTCTATCTCACCATATTTACTATCGCCAATAATCGGAGTGCCTATTTCTGCCAAATGAACACGTATTTGATGTGTGCGCCCTGTTTCTGGAGTCACTTCCAGCCAATGAATATTTTTACCAGCAGAGGCAATAGTACGATAATGAGTAACGGCCCTTTTACCATCTGGATGAACAGCCATTCGTTGATCGCCATCTTTACCTACTTTTTTCAGTGGAGCTTTAATTGTTCCCTCTAGCTGAGGTAGCCTTCCTTGAACCAAGGCCCAATATGTTTTTTGCACAAGTCTTGTTTTAAAAGCATCTGCGATTTTTGCTGATGTTGGGCGATCTAAGGCAAAAACTAAGCAACCTGTTGTATCTCTGTCTAGCCTATGCGTCAGACGTGCTTTTTTATCCTCTACAAAAACTTTCATCATATTATCTAGGCTTTTCAGGTGTTTTTCGCCACCTTGAACTGGTAATCCATACAGTTTATTTAACACGATCATATCGTCATCTTGATAAATAATACTTTGTTCTAGTAATTCTCTATCTTGTGGAGTTAGCCTTTGTTGTATTTCTTCTGGTTGATTATAGAAAAATGGAGGAACTCGCACTTCCTGCCCTTCAGTTACCAAAACATTTGCCTTAACACGACTACCATTTAAACGAATATTACCTTTACGACACAGCTTTTGAACCTGAGTAAAAGTAACTCCTTTAAATTGTGCTTGTAAAAATTTATCTAAACGTACACCGTCGTATTCACCTGTAACTATTACTGGACCCATTTTACACCTTTAATTTAAGAAACCCTGTACCAAGTACAGGGTTTCTGGTTGGTTAGCAAGGAATTTATTCCTCTACAACGGTAGTATCATTTAACATTAAACCAAGCTCAACATATAAATCTGCTGAACCAGAACCATTTGTATAATGAGCAAATACAGTACCATTATTAGATGTATCCGGCTCACGAACAGTAAACTCTGTTGCTGAAACCTCGTCACCTGAATCTCCTTTAACAAACAGGCTGCCGTTATCTGAAATACGAATGATATCTGAGGCTGTAATAGACACATCATCACCGCTATAACCATTTGTTAAATCAATCTGATCTATTCCTTCTACATTAGTTAGATCAGCTGAAACATCTAAGTTTAAAGGATTCGCAGAAGAATCTATGATTAATGTATCAAAGCCTGCTCCACCATCAATTTTGAAATCTTGCAAATCAGTAACAATGGTATCATCACCTGCTCCAGCAAATACGGTATCTATACCATCATTACCAGATAAGTAATCCGCTCCTTCAGAACCGTAAATTAAATCTTCGCCGTTACCACCATTAATAGTTAATGATTTTTCAGCACTGGAAGATTCTATATCTACAGCTGCATAACGACCCTGGTCAACACCTGGTGTATCATCGTTAAAGGCAAAGTCCCATTTATCGCCAGCATCAATACCACCTTCTGCTGCAAGGTAGGTTGTTAGTGTTTCACCACTAGTACCATCAATACGTATAGCATTATCACTATTCATATTAGTTTCCCATACAACATTTGTACCTGTTGCTGAAATATGACCTTGAGCATCTGTTCTTAAGCCTGAATCAACCCAATTAGTATGTTCAAAGTTGAAAATTTGGAATTCTGCGTCAATAACACCATCTCCATCTAAATCAACATATAAAACTACTTCTAGCTCATTCGGATTATTACCGTGTCCTTGTCCTTGGATTACACCATCAGGATCAAAGTGATCGCTACGTAATGTTAAATCAAAGTTAGATGCAGAAGCAAATTTAGCCTCACCTTCACTGTTATGAGTAAATACAACATTTAATGTGTTACCACTTGTATTTGGTCCATTAGATGAAATATCTCTTGAAAGAACATAATCCTCTGTAACAATACTATTAATTGTAACTGAGCTTTCTGTACCTTCAAATGTACCATTTTCTAACACTTGATAACTAAGCAAGTTATCTGTAACACCATTAATATCATCATCTAGGGCAACAAATCTTAGGTTTTCAATTTGATTATCTGTTAATACAGTAGCCAATGAAACTGCCTGCCAACTTGAACCATTATGATAATAAACAGTACCAACATTAGCATTTGGAATTGATGTCATTTGATAAGTTAATGTGTCTCCATCAACATCTGTTGCTTTGTCAATTAATAGTTTGAAACCAAACTCTGCTGTTTCACTACTATTTGCGTTAGGATCAACAATTGCACCACTGTTTGTATCTGGAACCCATACTGTTTTATGCGCATCTGCTTCTGAAGGTGTTGAATCATATTTACCTTCAATTTTAATACATGCAATTGAATTGTTAGTATCTAAACCATCTGTAACAGTGTATTCAATATGGATATCTGGATTTTCGCCATCAGTTAGATGGTCGAATAAATTATCTCCATTATCAAATATAACATCACCATCTTCCTGAACAGTAACTGTAGCTGTATGTGTGCCATCTGTTAAGATAAACACAGCAACACCATCTGCAGATAATGTTTGTGTTTGAGTAATAGTGATACCATTTACTGGTGCTCCATTAGCTTGAATCTCTAAATTGTTCACAGATTGAACTGTAGCTGAATCTGGGCCATCGGGATTATCTGTATTATACAGAATATTAAATGAACCTTCCGCAACACTTTCATTCTCGTAAACATCAATACACTCATCTTCATCATCAAGAATATTTACTATATCATCTTCACCACGTATTTTAATACGTGCTAATGAATTATCAATATCTAAACCATCCGTTACTATGTATTGAACATGGATGTATGGAGTATCTCCAGTATTTAGATGATCGAACAGATTATCTCCGTTATCAAATATAACATCACCATCTGGCTGTACAGTAATAGTTGCTGTATGTGTGCCATCTGTCAGGTTAAATACAGCCTGCCCATCTGCAGATAATGTTTGCATTTGAGTAATAGTGATACCACTTACTGGTGCACCATTAGCTTGAATAAACACATTATTCACGGATTGAACAGATACTGGATCTGGGCCATCTGGATTTTGAGAATTTGCTAAGATATTAAACTGACCCTCTGGCAAGCTCTCATTTTCATAGATGTAAATATATTCATCACCATCACATAGTTTGTTTGTAACATCTGTTTCACCAGTAATTTTAATGCGAGCAAGAGATGGGTCTGTATCTAGGCCATCTGTTACAGTATATTCCACATGAATATATGGACGTTCGCCATCATTTAGATGATCGAATATACCTTGATCATTTACAAATAGAACTTCACCATCTGTTTGAACAATAATTGTAGCAGTTAAGCCAGCAACATCTTCAAGTTCAAATACTGAACGACCATCAACTGCCACAGATTCAGTTTGAGTAATTGTAATACCACTAACTGGTGCTCCATTACTTTGGATAAATACATTGTTCACAGATTGAACACTTTCAGGATCTGGGCCATCTGGATTGGTTGTGTTATCCAAAATATTAAACTGACCAGCTACGATATCTGCATTTTCATGAACATAAATATATTCATCACCGTCAGTTAAAATATTTGGCTGTGGAGGTACATCTTGTTCAAATGTAAGAGTAGCAGAAGCTGGATCACCATCTGCATCTACAATACCGTATGTAAATACATCATTGCCAGATGAACCAGAAGTTTCACCTTCAACATCTACTAATACCCATGAAATCTTGGTTCCAGAAGCACCTGTTGTTGTATGTGAGTATAAATCTACATTATCAATAAGTTTTCCTGCTGCACCAAAATCTGCACCACTAAATGTTAGTGTAGAAACATAATTAGTTGGAACTCCTACAGAAAATTCTTGTGTAGCACTTGTTCCATCAGCAAAGTGAACAGTCACATCAAACGGACCATTTACATTGTTACTACCAACATCACCAATTTTAACGGAAACAGTTTCTACGTCAGTATCAAAATCAGCATTGATACCTTCATGATTACCGTAAACTTTATTTCCACCGATACCAATACCATCTGCTCCTGGCACACTTAACCAATTTAAATCTTGGCCACTTTGCATTGTGGAAATTGTTATTCCATTTTTAGTAAATGTATCTTGTGTACCCGCAACATCACTAGAACTAGGTGCTAAGCTAAATGAACCTCCGCCACTACTGCTACCGTTAAGGTCATAAGTATAGTAACCATCATTATGCATTACTAAATCACCATGAGCAGCATTTATTGTTACAGTTCCACCAGCAGGAACAGCATATACTGTACTGTTGTATGTTACTGAAGTTACTTGGCCAGGTTCGTCTGCGCCAATATCATCTACTGCGCCTACTCCACCATTTACACCTGTAATAACATGACCATCTGTACTGTTACCTGTAAATAGGTTGTGATCATTGTTTGCTACTGGTGCATCATCCAACACATTTACACTTAATGTACTTGCGGCTTCTTCACCACTCGCATCAATTGCTTTAAAGCCAAAGTTAAATGTCATTTCATCGTTCGGATCTGTTGCATCCGCATGATCCATTGCAATAAATTGTTGGTAAGAATAATCACCATTACCTTGGATTGCTAAAGTAAATACAACTACTGTTCCTGCTGTACCAGTGTAAGTATTACCACTTAATGTAACAACAACTGGAACACCATTTGCAGTCAAACTACCACCCGCAACTGAACCACCAAAGCTAAAGCTTGAAGCATCTGTTGCTGCAAATGTTCCAGGGCCATCGTTACCAAAATTAGCAGTTAAAGTACCGTTATCTGAAATAACTAAACCTAACCCTGTTTCATCTACATCTAATGAAGATGGGCCTGTAATGATTGGATCATCGTCAGCTTTAATGCAAATACGCACTGTTGCTGTATCTGTTCCACCATTACCATCACTTATTGTGTATGTGTAACTATCTAAACCATTATAATTAGCATTTGGAGTATATGTGAAACTACCATCAGCATTAACTGTTACTGAACCATTACTTGGTTGAGTGTAACTTGTTACCGTTAGCGGGTCATTTTCTGGATCCGTATCATTACCAAGTACACCATTCGGATTAACTACTAATGGAACATCCTCATCTGTTGTGTAAATATCATCTACTGCATCAGGATCAGTATTATCTGGCATTGGGTTAACCGTAATACGAACAGTTGCTGTATCAAAGTTACCATTACCATCAGTTACCGTATATGTGTAACTATCTGCTCCGTTATAATCTGCATTTGGAATATATGTAAAGCTACCATCTGGATTAACTACTACTGAACCATTTGTTGGTTGAGTATAACTATCTACTGTTAAAGTATCTCCATCTGGATCACTATCATTTGATAATATTCCTGTTGGATTAATTACTAATGTTACATCTTCATCTGTTGTGTAAGCATCATCAACTGCGTTTGGATCTTGCTCCCAATTACATACACGTAATTTGAATGTTGATGGATCAGTATCTAAGCCATCTGTTACTGTATAGTTTACAGACATATTGGTGTATCCACCACTAGCTTCACCAAATACATTATTTGGATTATTTAAGTTTAACTCACCATTTTCAAGAACTACCAAGGTAGCTGAAATACCAATACTATTAGTAATAATATAAGAACCGACCATTCCGCCAACTATTGGGCCAGATGTTACGGTAAATCCAGTAAGTGGATTACCCGCATTATCTGTAAATTCAATACTATCCACTGATTGTACTGTTTCTGGTAATGGACCATCTGGATTTGTTGTGTTTGCTAATAGGTTAGCATTTACTGTTACATCCGCACTTTCGTTACGAGTAACTGTTTCATCACCATCATCTAGTATATTTTGAACATCTGTATCTCCACGCAATTTAATACGTGCTAATGAATCATTCGTATCCAAACCATCTGTAACCGTATATTCAACATGGATATATGGTATTTCACCTGTATCCAAATTATCAAATAAATTGTCACTATTGTTAAACAGAACTTCTCCATTTGGTAATACTGTAATAGTTGCTGTATGTGTACCATCAGTTAAGTTAAACACAGCCTGACCATTTGTAGATACAGTTTCAGTTTGGGTAATAGTAATACCACTTACTGGTGCACCATTTGCCTGAATAAATACATTGTTCACAGATTGAACACTCTCAGGCTGTGGGCCGTCTGGATTTGTAGTATTATCTAAAATATTAAACTGACCAGCTGTAATATCTGCATTTTCATGAATATAGATATACTCGTCACCATCATCTAAAATATTATCAGCTACTGGAGTAATTCCAATAAATACTGTTGCTGTATCTGTTCCACCGTTACCATCACTTATTGTGTAAGTGTATTGGTCTGAACCGTTGTAATCTGCGTTTGGAGTATACGTAAAACTACCATCTGGATTTACACTTACCGTACCATTTGCTGGTTGGGTGTAACTTGTTACTGTTAGTGGATCACCGTCTGGGTCTGTGTCATTTCCAAGTACTCCATTTGGATTAATTACTAATGGCACATCTTCATCTGTTGTGTATCTATCATCAATCGCATCTGGTGCATCATTAATTGGATTAACATCAATAAATACTGTTGCTGTATCAAAGTTACCATTACCATCTGTTGCAACGTAAGTGTAACTATCAAAGCCATTATAATCTGCATTTGGTACGTATGTGAATGAACCATCTGGATTAACTGTTACTGTACCATTTGTTGGTTGAGTAAAGCTATCTACTGTTAAAGTATCGCCATCTGGGTCGCTATCATTTGTAAGTATTCCCGCTGGTAATATTACTAATGGCACATCTTCATTTGTACCGTAATAATCATCTACAGCATTCGGATCTTGCTCTCTGTTACATACACGAAGCATAAATGTTGAAGGATCAGTATCCAAACCATCTGTTACTGTATAATTAACAGACATATTTGTTGAACCAGCACCACTAGATTCCCCAAATACATTATTTGGATTAAGTAAGGTTAATTCACCATTTTCAAGAACTGTTAGAGTTGCGGTTACACCGATACTATTTGTAATTGTATAAGCAGCTACTCCGCCAACTGGTGTCGGCAATGCTGTTACGATAAATCCTGTAAGAACATTTCCACTAGTATCTGTGAACACAATACTATCTACTGATTGCACTGTTTCAGGTAATGGGCCATCTGGGTTATATGTGTTATCAAGCAAGTTGATATTCACAACCATATCAGAGGCTCCTGCTGCTGATGGTGCAAAGTTTACATCAAAAATAGCATCTTCGTAATCTGTATCACCTAGGTTCCATAAGTCTTCAAAACCAATACGCAGTGCACTTCCTTCTGTTCCAGATGTTGTATGCTCTTCGCCATCTTGGTTCAAGTTATTGTAATTACTGTGGTATGTTTTTATACCACTTAAATCAACAGCTGCTCCGCCACCATTTGGTATATAGAACAATGAGGCATCACTACCACCAGCATCTGCTGGGTTGCCACTTGAATCTCTAAATTCAAATGTACCGTTAGCTAAATCTATACCTGTCATAGCATTTATTGCATCATAGCCATCTCCCATTAGGAAGAAACCAAGTTCATAAGCACAAGGAACATCAATTTGAGCAAGCAAATCACCACTAACTAAATTACCACCACTTCCCTGAGCAGAAAGATTTGGTGAAAGTATTTGTACATTCTGAATTTCGCCAGTCATAGGGTTAATAAGGTAACTACCAAGTATATTATGATAACCAGCGCCTTCAGATACAAAATTAACTGTTGCTGTTGTATTAAATTGAGCAGTCATATTGTAAGAATCTGTTCCATGAACATCAACTGAATTTAAAGCAACACCTTCTTGTAATGAAGGGAAAGGATTTGTAGTGCTATTAAATTCATGATCCATGATTACTGAACCATTTCCTTCACTACGCATTAATACTTCATCATCATCAGTTAAAATATTATCTGCTACAGGAGTAATATCAATAAATACCGTTGCTGTATCTGTTCCGCCGTTACCATCACTTATTGTATAAGTGTACTGGTCTGCGCCATTGTAATCAGCATTTGGTGTATATGTGAATGAGCCATCAGGATTAACACTTACTGTACCATTACTTGGTTGAGTATAACTTGTTACCGTTAATGGATCATTTTCTGGATCTGTATCATTTGATAATACGCCCGCTGGTAAAATCACCAATGGCACATCTTCATCTGTTGTGTATCTATCATCAACTGCGTCTGGTGCATCATTCACTGGAGTAATTCCAATAAATACCGTTGCCGTATCTGTTCCACCGTTACCATCACTTATTGTGTAAGTGTACTGGTCTGCGCCATTGTAATCAGCATTTGGTGTATATGTGAATGAGCCATCTGGGTTCACAGATACTGTACCATTTGCTGGTTGAGTATAGCTTGTTACTGTTAGTGGATCACCGTCTTGGTCTGTATCATTAGATAGTACACCTGCTGGTAAAATCACCAATGGCACATCTTCTGCTGTTGTGTATCTATCATCAACCGCATCTGGTGCATCATTTACTGGAGTAATTCCAATAAATACTGTTGCTGTGTCTGTTCCACCGTTACTATCACTAATTGTGTATGTGTATTGGTCTGCACCGTTGTAGTTTGCGTTTGGAGTATATGTGAAACTACCATCAGCATTTACACTTACTGTACCATTTGCTGGTTGGGTGTAACTTGTTACCGTTAATGGATCATTTTCTGGATCTGTATCATTTGATAACACGCCCGCTGGTAAAATCACCAATGGCACATCTTCTGCTGTTGTGTATCTATCATCAACTGCATCTGGAGCATCATTTATTGGCGTAACTTTAATAACAACATTTGCTGTATCTGTTCCACCATTACCATCACTTATTGTGTAAGTAAACGTATCTACACCATTGTAATTTGCATTTGGTGTATAGCTTAAACTACCGTCAGGATTAACCGTTACCGTACCATTTACTGGTTGAGTATGAGTTGTTACTGTTAATGGATCATTTTCAGGGTCTGTATCATTACCCAATACACCATTTGCAGGAATTATAAGAACTGTATCTTCCGCCGTTGTATAAGCATCGTCAATAGCATCCGGAGCATCATTTACTGGTGTAATTCCAATATATACTGTTGCTGTGTCTGTTAATGCACCGTCTGTTATTGTGTAAGTAAATGTATCTGCACCGTTGTAATTAGAGTTTGGTGTATATGTGAAACTCCCATCAGGATTAACGCTTACAATACCATTTGTTGGCTGAGTAAAGCTTTGTACTGTTAATGGGTCTCCGTCTGGATCACTATCATTACCAAGCACTCCATTCGGATTAATTACTAATGGCACATCTTCTGCTGTTGTGTATCTATCATCAACCGCATCAGGAGCATCATTTACTGGCGTAACTTTAATAACAACATTTGCTGTATCTACACCACCATTACCATCACTAATTGTGTAGGTAAATATATCTGCACCGTTGTAATTTGCACTTGGTGTGTAGCTTAAACTACCATCTGGGTTAACCGTTACTGTACCATTTGCTGGCTGAGTATGACTTGTTACCGTTAATGGATCATTTTCAGGGTCTGTATCATTTCCGAGCACACCATTAACTGGAACATTAAGAACTGTATCTTCTGCTGTTGTGTATTGATCATCAATAGCATCTGGTGCATCATTCACTGGAGTAATTCCAATAAATACTGTTGCTGTATCTGTTCCACCGTTACCATCACTTATTGTATATGTGTATTGGTCTGCACCATTGTAATTTGCATTTGGTGTATATGTAAATGAGCCATCAGGATTAACACTTACCGTACCATTTGTTGGTTGGGTATAGCTTGTTACTGTTAATGGGTCATTTTCTGGATCTGTATCATTAGCAAGCACACCTGCTGGTAAAATCACCAATGGCACATCTTCTGCCGTTGTGTATCTATCATCAACCGCATCTGGCGCATCATTTACTGGAGTTACGCCAATAAATACTGTTGCTGTGTCTGTTCCACCGTTACCATCACTAATTGTGTATGTGTATTGGTCTGCACCGTTATAGTTAGCGTTTGGTGTATATGTAAATGAACCATCAGGATTAACGCTTACCGTACCATTTGTTGGTTGGGTATAGCTTGTTACTGTTAATGGATCACCATCTGGATCTGTATCATTACCCAATACACCATTTGGAATAACTACTAGTGGTGTATCTTCCGCTGTCGTATATCTATCATCAATCGCATCTGGAGAACTATTTTCATGTCCCTCTTCCACATAGATGAATACATTTGCAGTGTCTGTTCCACCATTACCATCACTTATTGTGTAGGTATAAGTATCAGTTCCTACATAATATTGATTTGGAGTATATGTAAAACTACCATCAGGATTAACACTTACCGTACCATTTGCTGGTTGAGTAAAATTCGTTACCGTCAAAGGATCATTTTCAGGATCTGTGTCATTACCCAATACACCATTTGGAATAACTACTAATGGTGTGTTGTATCCAGTATTGTATAAATCATCAACCGCATCTGGTGCATCATTTACTGGTGTAACAGTAATACGAACTGTTGCTGTATCAGATGAACCACTTGCATCTTGTGCACGATAAGTAAAACTATCTAAACCATTATAGTTAGCATTTGGAGTATAACTAAAGCTACCATCTGCATTTAATGTAACCGTACCATTTGCAGGATTAGTCAATAAAATAGAACTTAGCGGATCATTTTCTGGGTCTGTATCGTTCATCAGCACACCACTTGCTGGAATTGTAAGAACAGTATCTTCTGCTGTTGTGTAAGCATCATCAACTGCATCAGGCGCATCATTTACTGGTACAACTTCAATACGAACTGTTGCTGTATCTGTTCCGCCATGACCATCATCAATACGGTAAACAAAACTATCAAAGCCATTATAATTAAGGTTTGGTACATAAGTAAATGAACCGTCTGTATTAAGCGTAAGAGTACCATCACTCACACCACTAACTAAAGATGTTGTTAACGGATCACCATCTGGATCCACGTCATTAATAAGAATACCAGGAATAGCAACAGTTAAAGTTGTATCTTCTTGTGTGATGTAAGCGTCATCACCTGCATCTGGTCTATCATTTAAACCTTGAACATCTAATGTGAAATGCGAAGTTACTGTATCAATTGTATCTGTTACGTTGTAATCAAAACCAACTAGTAATTGCTCACCTGCTGCCATATCATTAAAAACATTTGCACCAGTATAAACCACCGTACCATCTGTATTTATAACAAGCGTGGCATGAGCACCAGCAGGATTATAAATAGAAATAATACTAACAATACTCGGTAAAGCACTACCAACGCTTGTAGCAAAGTATCCTGCTACTGGAGCACCAGTACCATCTGTAACTTGAATACCTGTTACAGTCGTAACAGATTCAGCTCCACCATCTGGGTTAGTTGTATTTGTAAGTAGGTTTGCAACAAGCAACGTACCTGTATCTTCTGTTACTGTTACAGCTTCATCTGCATCATCTAAAATATTTGCAGGAGGAACAGGTGTTGGTGCTGTCTGCGTTTGAATTAAATCTTCTTCTAATCCACCTTCAGTTTCTACATCAAGAAGGAATGGATCAATAACTTCACTAATAGCCTCATCTGGAGAGTAAACATCTAATGGGACTGTTGGCTGAGCAAAACCACCGTCATCACCACCGGCAGGACCAGCAGCAGGTTCAATTAAATTAGCTTTGTCTGTACCAGCTAATTGAGTCAGCAATTCTGTTGCAAGAACTTGTTCTCCATTTGGTAACGTTACCGTTAACCCTTCATCCTCAGCTACGATTGTAGAAAAGTTTTCAACACGGATGTCTCCTGCATTCGGAGAAGATATTACCAGATCATTTCCATCAATATTAAATGTTGAAGTTTTGATATTTACATTATCACCTAGAATAAGATTACTTCCAGAAGTAACTGTGTAAACTATAGAGCTTCCTTTTTCGGATGCTACAAGAAGAACGTCATTTGCTGTTTGTTTCATTTTTGCCTTATAACCCTTGTTTTATAAACCTCTTTATACCCCTAAGACATGTCATACACCTTTATATAACAACTGTCAAAGGTACACTAGATACCTATATATAGTCTGTATACAACGAAAGTACAAGTGTTTATGGAAAATATTTTTTAAATTAGGGGTAAAGAACTAAAAACAAATGCGATTACGTCCACTATCTTTAGCTTCGTAAAGCTTGGTATCCGCACGTTTAATAAGAGATTCAACGCTTTCTTCATCACCATCTTTGGCAGTTGCAATACCTAGGCTAATAGTAATTTGAATATTACCTTGAGTAAAAGCTTCTTCAACATGAATACGAAGTCTTTCAGCAAATACATAGGCTTCCTTGGCAGATACTTCAGGTAAAATAGCAGCAAATTCTTCTCCGCCATATCTAGCAGCAGTATCTAGCCTACGTACTTCCAAGCGGATAATATCTGCAAGTTCACGTAAAACAGCATCACCTTCGGCATGACCAAAAGTATCATTAACTTTTTTGAAATGGTCTATATCAAACATTACTAAGCTTAAACATCCACCGTAACGAGTCAAACGTTCTAGCTCATCTTTTAAACAATGTTTAAAAGTATTATGATCACACAAACCTGTTAAACCATCATGGGTCGCCACATTAGCAAATGATTCCATTTTGCTTTCTTCAATTACAGAAACTCCTTTAAGAAGTTTAGCAACATTTTCTAGGTAGTCATGAGTGGCAACAGAAATACCAATATCTCTGCCTAAATTATTTGTAAGCTGTTTACGATGAGATAAAATATCTCCCCATAAAATTTTGGCCTGCCTAGATGGAAAAGAACGATGAGTTAAAGTATAAAGCATATCAGCATATAAAAATTCACCACGTTCTGTTTGTAAACGTTCTAGAGTATTTTGCTCACGTGCATTCAGGTGCCTATCACCAGCAATAGCAACAACCATACGCAAATCAATATCCCCTTGGGACATAATATTTACCAGTTCATCCTCTGCTGTATTTTCAATATTCATGGAGGGCATCATACTCAAAAATAATAAAAATTGCTATAGTAAAACCAATTAAGACTCGCATAGTAGTTAAACAATAAAAATGTTTAACAGTTTATTTTTAGGGCTTAAAAACAGGCAAATGTTATTTGGTTTTACTATAATCGATTGAAAAAAATCATTTTTTCTATATACTGGCGTTATAAATAAATATCTTTTTTCCTTTTTCTAAACGCACACCTACCATGAGGTATCAATCGCAATGCCTATAATACATGAACTTTTCACCTATCCAGGTAATAATTACTCTAAAGATGTTATGCAACAAAACGTAGGTAGCAACGGAGATAGCTACATAACTATGATACATCCTGAATCCAAGGAGCTTTTTGTTGCTGTAATGGATGGTGCCGTATCACCATATTTTTATAAGATCAACGGTGAAGCAACAGATGCTTTTGCATCTCGTCAAATGAAAAATATAATGCAAGAAAAAGCTAAGCAGTATCATTTTTTACCATCAGCACAAAGTATAGTTGCTGCATCAATTGATGATTATGCAAAACTTTGCAATAAAATACGCCCAACCATTGAAACTGAATTAAGAAATAATAGATACTTAAGCCAACATGAGCGCCTAACTGCCAAAGTTTGGAATCCTGCTTGTGCTTTTGTAACTGCCGTTTTTCATGTGGATGGATCAATTAGTATTGCTCAGGCCACAGATTGTACCGTTTCTTCCATAGATAAATCTGGCAGAATTAATGTATTAACTCCAGATACACACGAAAAATTATCTAAATTAGGCAAACTTCACGGTTTACCTGAAAGACCAGAAACATCCATAAAAAATGGTAAAGACCCAAAAGATGTTTTAGCAAGAGAGTTTAAAATAAACCAACTCAACAGAGAAAATTGCTACAACCAACCAGATGGCATTGGCGTTTTTAATGGTGAATATGAACTAATGACTAGCGGTTGTTTAAACACTATAATTATTTCACCAGAAGAAGCTGCTTGTTTAGATAAACTGGTTTTAGTTAGTGATGGAATGACCCCTGGTCGTAATGAGATTGGTAAGGCTATCTCCTATATTGTACAGCATGGCGCTGCACATTATTATTCTTACAGGTTAGCTCCGCATTTTAATGGCAGAAATCCTATTCCAACAGATGCTACATCTATTGTTGTTGATTTATAACGTTTTAAGCCTCCAGTTTCTGGGGGCTTTTATATTTGACATGCTAGTACAATTTCACATACTATTATATATATTTTATATCTATTTTCCCTTTATCACCCGCCCTTGGAGGCATTCTCATGTCAGACTTTTTATTACCAGAACACACCCTGAACATTAGAATATACGCACTTTTTGTTGCTACTGTTGTATTTTATATAACCATACATTTTACAGTGTTAAAACCATTAAAGGCTAAAAAAGAAATTAGCCCATACAAGCCAATGCTAGGATTTATTACAGGAGGAATTGCCGCAGGAATATTCGTATTTATCTTTTCTCCTGATGCAGAACAAAAGGACGCTATGGAGTATTTAACAATAAAATGTGAGATACCTATAGAAGTCGCAGAAACATACTATCCCAAGAATATTGATAAATATAACTTATTAAGAAAATTTAATAAGTGTCCTAAATGACGAATAATATAAAAACCTTCTCATATTTGAGGAGGTTTTTTGTATGCACACAGTCAGTTTTTAACCTTTTGTCATATACCATAAATATATGTAATGAAAAACACACCAACAGAACAAATTATTGACGTTACTCCTGAAAAGGTAGAAATTGTTGAATATGTATCTGCCAATCAAAAATTGGTGATGCTTGCACTTGCTTTATTTTTAGTTACTACAGCTTATTTTATTTCACAATCACCTATTAAACCATATTCATCTACAGAAATGATAAAACCTGTTTTTAGTAAAAAAGTTAAACATACTCCTATTAGCCAAGAAAACCTTAAGCTAGGAGATATCATAATTGTTAAAGGATATTTAAAATCTTCTGTAGATAATACTTTAAAATCCCTACAAGATAGCATGGATGAAACACGCAAAATTTTAGAAAAACAAAGAGCCATGCATGATGTTAAAAATGCCTTATACAAAAACCATTTTGGTGGTGATAAATCACTTTCACAAGAGGAAAGCAGAGAACTACTACTAAAGGCTGGCTTTAAACCAGCAAAAACACAACCTATAATACCTGAATCTAAGCAAGAAAAACCCGAAGATGGTTTAAAGCTTTCTCATAGCATTGCAAAAGAACTTATAAGAGATGAGGTTGAAGGATTTCTACTGAAGGTTAAACTTGCCACTCAAATTGGTGAATATATAATGGACTAAACAGCAGAAGGGCTTTCGCCTTTTGCTACTTTTTCTACTCTCTCCTCAACCATAGCGTCAATTTCTTTAAAAGAAGTAATTTCTCTATTTTTTAAACGATCTATAATTTTATTTTGGAACATTTTAACTTCGTGGTTAGTTATATATTCTTGCCATGTTTCAATATCTAGTGCTAATGCATTACGAATAGATTCATCTAACACTGGAGGAGTCATATTTGTTTCATGTAGTAAAACTCTACGGATAACATACGGAATAAATACAATATGACCTCCACCATTTAGTAGTTGCATTAAAAATGCTCCGTTACCACATACTCTGTATAGTTTATCTGTGTAGTACGAAAAACTTCCAAATATTTTTCTTCTAAATACTCCAGCAGATGGATGTGGGTATGTAGGGAACCAACGAGTTCCTTCCACAGGATCAACTTTAAAATGACCATCTTGAGTAATTACAGGATACTGTTCCACAATTTGGTAGCGAGTATTAATAGATTCAGTCACCCCAAAAACAGCATGTAGATCTGGCTCCTCATTAAGTATTTTTAATATAACTTCTACATTAATGGGTAAATCATCGTCATCATCTTGGAAATAAACAAATGGCAGCGATCCTTTTTCTAGCCCTTGAGCACGCAAATAATTCAAATCACCGCGCCTACCATCAATATTAATAATATTAATCCTAGGTAAGGGGATACTTTCTACTAATGATTTATACCATTCTGATAACTTTGCAGCCTCTTCTGGCATTTCATCAAATACAATAGTAAAGCTACTTTTTAGCCAAAACAAAGGATTTTTTTGCGTATCCATAATAACATTTTGCACAGCAGAAGCGCCTCTTCTAGAGACAATAACAATATCTATACCTTGCTGTGGTAACGTCATATATAGTCCTTTCAATAATTATCCATACATTTGTTACTAGCAAAAAATGCTAAGCAACGCGATTCATTTATTTTTAAAAAATCTAATAATGGCGGTACCATATTAAATTTTTTAAAAGTGAATGATAGCATTTTTAGCTGTAACCCTTCGGGCGTTGGCTATTTTTGGTATAAATCATTCTACTTTTTAATACCATAGTTTACTATCGTCCTCAAAAACTATAATAATTTCTATCCAAAAATTGCTCAACGCAAATGTACGGATAATTATTGAAAGGACTATATATCAAACAACTTGTTAAATTACAAAAACATTCTAGCCTATAAATGTACCAAGCACCACAAAAAGAAAGCCCTTCATGCGAAGGGCTTTAAAATGCTAATAATTAGCTCGCTTTTTTGGTTGCTTGAAGCCTTATTGTAATTGCTTCAGCTTCATCTAGCCATTTTAATACACTGGCTTTCATGCCATCTTGCCAAAATTGAGGGTCATTAGGGTTCAAACCAAATGGGGCCATTAAACCAACAGCATCTTTTGTACCACCTGCACGAAGCAGATCTAGGTATTTTGGTTCAAAATCAGCACTCATTTTATCTTTTACAGAATACAAACCTTGAGTAAATAACTCACCAAATGCATACGCATATACATAAAATGGATTCATAAAGTGACCAACGTAACTCCATAAACTATCCATCATTTCGTGGTCATAGGTAAATACTTCGCCATCATCACCATAAAATTCAACACATACACCTAGCCAAGCTTTGTTGAAATCTTCAACTTTAAGCTTACCGCCAGAGCGCATAGCATGAATACGTTGCTCAAATACACTAAAACTAATTTGACGCACTACCGTATTCATAAAATCAGATATTTTATTCATGAACATATCCAATTTTTCTTCATCACTGTGGCATTTATCTAGTAAATAATTAAATGTGACCATTTCACCAAAAATACTTGCTGTTTCAGCATATGCCATTGGCGCATGCCACATTAAAGCATTCTGTTCTTCCAAAGCTAATAAACCATGCACACCATGACCAAGTTCATGAGCAAGTGTTGCAACGTCTCTGGATGAACCCAAATAATTTAGTAAATTATAAGAATAATTACCCTTTAAATAAGGGCCACTAGCATTAAATGCACCACTGCTTTTACCAGCATAACTTGGTGCATCTACCCAATTATTTTTAATGATTTTAGCTACTAAATCGGCAAGAGTAGGGCTAAAAGAACGGTAAGCATTTTCTACCATTGTAATAGCATCTTTCCATGGAATAATGGTTGTATCACTTGCTGGAAGTGGGGCATTTCTATCTGACCACTGCAAAACCTTAAATTGACCACCATTTAAATGCTGACTTAACAATTTATAAAAACGTTTACCAGCTTCTACACCTGTGGTTTGCACTGCTTTATGCAGAGCATCTACCGTTGCATCTTCTACATGGTTACTTAAGTTACGAGAAGACATTGCCGTTTTATAACCACGAGTAGCATCCATAGCAGATTTTTGACCCATTACCGCATTTAAAGCTCTTGCTCTAAAACGATCATTTTTATCGTCTTTTAGGCCCTTATTTACTATTAGCATAATATTTTTACGTTGTTCAGCACTTTTACTTGTACTCGCAATATGCAATGCTTCTGCTAATGTTAGACTTTTGCCTTCAAAATCAAAACGCATTTCAGATTCCATCTCATCAACAAAATCATCCCATTCACTTGGCCCAAACGGACTTAATAAACCTGCCATTTTTTCGGCATCTTCACTTAGCATATATTTAGCTTGTTCACGAATATTATCTAGCATTGGTTTATGCTTAGCTACATCTGCATCATTTTTTAACTGTTGTTGATATGACTTTTCATCCAGCTTACCAATTTCTAATGTAAAAAAGGTTAAATGCTGGCTAGATGCACGGCTAATTGTCTCACTAACCTTACTCATTAGCTGTTTAATATCTTCATTTACTTGGTCACAAGCCATTAACAAAGATGGCATACGAAATAGAGTATATTCATAACGAGTCATTTCTATTTGTTCACGAATTGCATCGCCTAATTTTGTATTTAGCTGACTTTTAAAGTTTTTCTCAAATTTCTGAGCTTTTTCAACAAAGATTTGTAAATCTTTTTCAATTTGCGGATCATCAATGGCTTTATATAAACCACTTAAATCCCATAAAACTTTTTCTGCACCTGTTGGTTTTTTATCTGACATAATTTTCAGTTCTCCAGTTATCATGTTTTTTGTAAAAAAAGGAAAAGTATTTCTAAATATAAGATCACCTATTCTACATATTTTTTAGTTATCTGCCTTGCATAATGTATTTCATAACAACATCTTTTGTTGGAAATTCAGCTTTAACCCACCACTGTTCTACTTTTTTTAGTAATACACCAAGCTCTCTACCTTCTGGAAAGCCTAATTTTATTAAATCTGCACCTTTAACTGGGAAATCAGGGATTTCAAGCTTTTTAACCTGTTTTGCCCATTTAGAATATTGTTTGTCTTGTTTTTTAATTGCCAGTAGTTCCAAGGTATCCACACAAACACTTTGACCAACAAAATAGCTTTTTTCATTAAGGTTTTCTTCAGAAAATGGAATATTCTCACTACGACTTATTTGTTTAAAATATTGCTGCTGTTTATTAGAAAATACTAAGCATCCATTACGTAATACCCCTTCTCCACCTAAGGCATACAACCTCAACATAGGGCTTGCTGGTAACTGACTAACCTCTTTAATACTTCCATGTAATCCTATAGATTGTAAAACTCCAGCGTCTTGCATTAACTTCAACGTTTCAGCTAGGTTTTTAATAGAAAGTATTTTTAAAATTTCGTCAGTAATTCGCTCTGCTGAAAGGTTACGTAATAACTGTGCATTTTGTTTTATAGTTTCTAATAATTCCTCATCTACTTCACCTTCAGCAAAACGAGCATAAAAACGGAAAAACCTTAAAATACGTAAATAATCTTCCTGAATACGTGAATTTGCATCACCAATAAAACGTACCGTACCTGATTTTAAATCGTCTAGACCGCCTGTAAAATCTGTTATTTCACCATTTGGTTTACTATAAATAGCATTGAATGTAAAATCACGGCGTTTTGCATCTTCTTCAAAGCTGTCACTAAATACTACTTTAGCATGTCTCCCGTCAGTTTTAATATCTCTTCTGGCGGTAGTAATTTCAAATACCTGATTATTATATATAGCAGTTACAGTACCGTGCTCAATACCTGTTGGTACTACCTTTATACCCTCAGCCGTTAAAGCTTCTGTGACCATATCTGGTGTAAGTAAAGTTACAATATCAACATCTTTACTTTCTATGTTTAAAATACTATCTCTAACCACTCCACCAACTAACATACATGGATCTAATAGCTTGCAAACACTTTTCAGTTCAGTAGTTAAAATTGATTCTGGTAATGATATTTTCATATTAATAATCCTGTGATATAGAGGGGTTAGAAACACTCCACTCTGTATTTGTATCCACAAAAAACCTGCTAATAACTAAAACAGCCACTAGTAATAAAACACCTGTAAATAGTAACCTTAAAAAGGGAAAATGATAATCTGGCAATGGCTTTTTATGGTACCTATTCCAAACACGTACCGCATAAGTTTTAAAACCCCACAGCAAAAACGGCAGAGATATATTTACTAATGTTAAAATAACTAAACGTATCATCACGAACCACCCAATATTGTTTGTATTATACTTGCACGTACTTGTAAAATTGTGCGCCAAATAGGTATATCATATAAAAACATCAACCACCCGCCTGCTGCTAAAAATGGCCCAAATGGTAATGGGGAAGCGGTTGAAGTGCCCTTGATTAACTTACGCAAAATAAATACAGGCATAGCAACAAAGCTACTGATTAAAATAAGTGGTGGAAGACTTGTAGCACCTACCCAAGCACCCAGCATCCCCAAAAATTTCACATCCCCAAAGCCCAGGCCGTGGTATCCTCGTATCTTAAAAAATCCCCATGCAATAAGAAAAAATAGCCCAAAACCTAAAAATGCTCCAGCAAAAGTATTAACCCAGCTTTGCCCCATAAGCAGAGGAGGAACAATTAAACCTAATAAAAAGGATGGTAGCATTAAAGCATCTGGTAAAATAAAATGTTTTAAATCCACAAAAGAAAATAACAATAAAAATGTTCCAAAAATAATTGCACCAATGAATGGTTCTCCGCACCCAAAATGAAGCAGGCTCCAAATGCAAACAACTGCTAAACCTACATAAAAGTAGGCATTCCTTAGTACTTCTTGGATGCTTTTTATTTCAAATTTATCTATTTTAAGCACAGTTTAATTCTATTTTTTGTTATTTATTTTCAAAAACTATACACTTTTTCATACAAACACGACACTTAATACTTGCAGAATTAAACTCTTTCTGTTAGATAACTCTTTAAGTGCGCCCGTAGCTCAGTTGGATAGAGCGTTTGACTACGGATCAGAAGGCCATGGGTTCGAATCCTGTCGGGCGCACCATTTTTCCCAAGCTCATCACAGTTATAATTAACGTTCTTCTTTCTCGCTATACATACGACTATCTGCAATAGACATTAACTCTTTAATTGTTTGCGCATCCTCTGGAAAATTAGCGACACCTATGCTTGCACCAATATGAACAGCCTCTGCCATAGATTCTAATTTCAGCGGTGAAAGGAGATTCTTCTTGATTTTACTTTTCAGTGCCATAACAGATCTTTCTGTTGGCTTTCTTATCATAATAGCAAATTCATCTCCACCTATTCTGGCAACTATTGCACCTTTAGGCGCGGCTCTAACCAGTACATCTGCAACTAATTTTAACAATTCATTTCCGGCTTCATGGCCGTAAGTATCATTAACAGGCTTAAATTTGTCTAAATCAATAAATAGTAAGGAACATGGCTCATCATTTCTAATAGATCCATTTAACCCCTGCATTAATACTTCTCGTTTGGATAAATGAGTTAAAGCATCAGCAGACGCAACATGACGATGATAATTACGTCCTATTTTCATTCCAGTTCCTGTTTCGAATTTACGTTTACCTTCTCCTGCATGAACTGCTTCTACCTCTTCTACAGAAATACCAAGTAATCTGGCGGTATCTTTGTGGCTTCCATTGCAAAATTCTAGGGTATCACATAACATACTGTAATCACTTTTACTGGCTTCTTTTTCTTCCTTAACAGCCTTTCTGCGCATTGCTCTAATAGCTGGCAAGTGTTTGTGTAAATGACGCATGTATATCATGTACATAGCACCAGCTACAATTAACCCTCCTGCTATAAAGTCTCCAGAACTTATGCTACCTATATCCAATAATCCAAAAAAGCTGAATGTACGTTCAATGGCATATGTAATGAAAGGTAAGAAACTAGATACCATCATAAATGTTTCAGTTTTAGCAACTTTTGTTGCATAAAAGAAGAAATACATAGCCATGGGCATTACACTAATACCCATTAACATAGCTATAATAACTGTTGGTTTATGCAAGAAATCATCTAGGCCTGGTAATCCGCCCATAAAACTAGTTACCACAACATCATCAACTGGTGCGATAGATTTTACAAAAGCTAAAACTAACGTAAAAGTAAGAAATAATAAGCTACATACAAATAAAACATAACCTGTAACACGGCATTTATCTTTGACTGTTATGGCCTTATTATTTTCAGGATGTGTTTCACTAATCATGGCACAAGCAGTGCTTGTTATACCTACCCAAAAAATACAAAATAATGCAACAAATCTGACTTCCTCTGGAATATTATAAGCGATATAGAACAGACCGATGGAAACAGCTGCCACTCCTAATAAATCATGTTTACTTGGTGCTCTTCTGAAAAATAACCAAGTAGCAAACAATGACATTACAATAGTTGCTCTGTTTAAAAAGTTCATTTCTGTTGTAGTAATATAAAGAAGGGCAAACATTTGAGAAATATTTAACAGTATCTCCAACACACCATAAGCCCAAGTATGAGGCTGGCGTAATGTATTAATACCTCCCTTTCCTGAACCACCAATCATAATTAGAATAATTGCGGCCTCAAAAAGACTTAAACAAGTAAAAATAACTGGCTCTACATGGTAATTTACGGCCGAAAAACGAAATAGGACATCATGAGTTGCCCATAAAAACATTGTAACTAATGAAAGGTATAATCCTTTAAGTGTCGCAGACATAGTCTAGTAAATCCCATCACCCTTTTAATACTAAAATAATAAGCCATCCGACTTGAATAGTAAATCCTATTGTCATGGCAGTATAATACAGGATATGCTCATTAATAGGAATACTCAAGGCTTCCTTTTCTTTCTCTAGGGCCTGAATTTTTCTTAAGGCTCTCTCCATATTACGCGCAGACGAACCTCTTGATGATTTTTCATCATCAAATATTTCAGTGATACTATCTTTTTTGTACTGCATTATTTAAGTAATTATCTAGTTATTATTGCACTAATATATTATGTGCTTTTACAAAAGTTATATAACTGACTTAATCTTAAACCTCTTCTATTGATGTGCCCAAAATGGTACATAATCATGTATTCTTGGTATAATTGTCGCAAATAATGGTATTTCACAATAAAAATGCATACAATTTTAGTATCCTTAATATATTGATATATAACATATATTTTTGTATAACTCAGCATATACAAGGGTTTTAGCTATGTTTACATTGTATTCAATCTAAGGTATACAAAATAAGTTGAATATATAACAGAGGTATAAATGGCTGCAAAGCTAACAGCTATAAAAGAAAGTAATTTTGACTGGTACTCCCACCAGCCAATTAATGTTCCCAAAACTGTAGATGATACAAGCTACGATTGGTACATTCCTCTTAAAATTTACAATATGGCTGATCCAGCATTGTGTTTGGTTGGTTTAGGGCCTCATTCTAAACGTATTTATATTCATTATATGTCTGAAGTAAATAAGGCACCTAGGTTGATTGTAGATTTAGAATCTCAGCGTGAAAATGTAACCAACTTCTTGGCTGAAAATAATTTAAACTCAAACATGTTCTTTATTCCTGATTCAGAGCGTGATTTAGAGCAACTTTCTGAAAAAACTCAAAATAAGCTTAGCCAAAAAATGTCCTTGATGGATATAACTCATGCCATTATTTCTACAGAACCAAAAGCACATAAAGCATACTTGGAGTATTTTATAGAAAAGGGCATCCATACTCTTTCAGATAAGCCAATTACCGCACCAAAATTTGTAAATAACAGTGAAAACCACAAAAAGATATGGCAAGAATATAAAGATTTAACAAAAATTTATAATAAACAAGATGACACATTGGTAGAAATTCAATGCCAAAGACGCTTTCATCCTGTTTACCAATTTGTAAAAGATCAACTTATAAATGTTGTAGAAGAATACCAAATTCCTGTTACGTATATAGATAGTTATCACTGTGATGGTATGTGGAATATGCCAGATGAATTTTTATCCCGTGAAAATCATCCTTATAAATATGGTTACGGGAAGCTATTCCATAGTGGGTATCATTTTATTGATATCGTGTGTTGGTTACTTCAAGCCAATAAATATGCCGAGGGGAAACAGGCAGATAGCCTAGAATTATACACAACTGATATGCGTCCACACGATTTTATGCATGTTATTAATGACAAAAATTATGAACACCTATTTGAAAACAGCAAACTAACAGACCTATTTAAACGACATAAAAAAGATCCTATTGATGTTACTGGCGAAATTGATCTGCATACATTAATGCGTTTTACTCAAAATGAAAAACTGGTCACAACCGTTAATTTGGGCTTAATGCAAAATGGTTTTTCTCGGCGTGGATGGATAGATTTACCTGAAAATACCTATAAAGGTAACGGCAGAATACGTCATGAGCGTATGAATATTCAAATTGGTCCATTAATGAATATTCAGCTTCATAGCTATCAATCCAAGGAAGTTGCAGAACGTGCAAATTCAAATACAGATGATGTTGGCGAATTAGAGCATCTTGATGTATATATTTTTAGAAATACTAAACTTATTGGTGGTAAAGAATTTGAAAAATTCTCCGCTAAAGATTTAATGAATAAAAAAGAAAATAAATTTATTGGTTTTAATGAATCGGCTAGGAAAACTTGTCTTAAAACATTCCTTAAAACACAAAAAGGTGAATCTGATTTATTAGATCATGCTCTTTCAGTAAAAATTTTAGAACAATGTTATGCTTCCATGAGTGCTAGATCTGATGGAAAAAATCCAATTATGAATATTAACTTAAAGGAAGACCTATAATGAGCCATCCAAACTACCGAGTAGCGGTTGAAGCAGTTATTTATAACGAAGGAAAAGTATTACTTACCAAAAGAAGTGAAGATGCACTTGTTGCACCAGGCGTATGGAATGTTCCTGCAGGAAAAGTAAAGTTTGAGGAAGTTCCTCGCACCGCAGTTATTCGTGAATGTGAAGAAGAAACAAAACTACAAGTAGATATTATAGCCGAACTTGGCACAGGTGCATTTAAAACTAAAGTTGGTGATGAGGATGCTTACCGCTTAGCAATGACATATCTTGTTAAACCAAAACAGGGTGAAGATGTTAAAAATATGCAATTAAATGAAGAGCATAGCGAAGCTGAATGGGTAGATATAAAAGATGTAATCAACCCTCGTTTTGATAGTATTATGCCACGTTTAAGAGAAATTATTTTGAAAATTGAAGAGGAAGAAGCTAAATAGAGCTCCTTCATTAAACCAATCGGTTTAGCATAAACAGTTTAAATACCAACCTTTCATACCTTTTATATATTATTCGCATTTTCTGCGAGGAGTTTACTTATGTCTACATTTATCGCCTTAGAAGGCATTGACGGCAGTGGCAAAACAACTGTTGCCAAAATTTTAGCCAAACATTTTGGTTATACTCATTTAGAATTAACCGCCCCTTCTTTTCGTCCTTTCTTGGATGGATTATTAGGAAGTGGTGATCCAAATATGTTCCATGCTGCAAATATTGTTAATTTAATGCACACATCAAGCTTAGTAGCTGCAGAAATTGCCTTAGAAAACAATGTTATTTGTGACCGCTATACGCCTACTATTGTTGGATACCACAGAACAATGGCAAAACGTAAAGGGGTAAGCAATATTTTTGATCCTGATTTACAAAACTGCGCCATTAGGCAACCTGATTTTATGTTTCATTTTACTATTAATGAAGATGTACGCCAACAGCGTATGAACAAAAGAGGCCGCACAACAAACAGTGACACAATGATGGATAATGAAGAAATTCGCACCTCTATTTTACAGCAATATAACGCAATGGATATGATAGAAATCAATACCAGTTATCTGACTCCAGAGCAAATTGCTGATAAAGTTCTAGCTTATATCGATTAATAAAAAAACCAGCCTCAATGGCTGGTTTTTTTATTGTATTGTCAGTAACTTTTGATCTACATACCTAATGCATAATTCCATAAACAATTTAAGGACCTTAACAAGAGAATAATAAAACAGGTATATTAATATGAAAAAAGCATTACCCATTATCGCTATATTAGCAATTATTGCTATTTGTCTCCACTATGTTGCATGGCATTACATTGCAGATAAGGCTGTGGCTAACTTTGAAAAAGTCATGCGTAATGATTTCCAAGGTGCTTTAAAATATTACTCTGGTGAATTCACTTATAAAATAAAAAAAGTTGGTTATCCTGCAGAAATTGGTATTGAAATTGTAGACTTAAATGTTTCCATAGAAGATATGAATATATCCGTTGTTAGTGCTAATGATAAAGGCATAAGCGTACTTGTACCTTTTTCATTAGATCCTAATACATTCCATATTGATGCATCTGGTAGCCACGTTATTAAGTTTGCCTTACCAGAAGGTAACGGATCTGTGAACCTAAGTATTGGGCAAGATTTTACTACCACAACAACATATCCAGATAATTTTAATGACTATGCTATTAATGGTTTAACTAAAGATATCGTTATTGATATGAGTATGAATATATTAGAAGAGGCAAAAGTAGGTATAAAACTTAATATTAAAGAATTAAAAGTTAACGGGCATAAAACAACTGCTAATAATAAGGTGAACTCTCATATTGATCTAGCATTGAGTGGTGGGTCTGTATCCGTGGATATACCAGGCGAGGAAAATATTAAATTAAACCTAGATTCCTACATAGTTCAAGGTGGCTTTAAAAATATGCCCGCAGGTATAGTGAGTTCTGATGATATACTTATGAAGCTCAGAGAAGACGTAATGCAGGCCCAAGAAAACAAAACACCTCTTGATTTGGTTGAAGTTAAAAAGCAATTAAAAGATTTTATCCACAAAATGGCAGAGCTTAAATCTGTTATATATTTAGATAAACTAGCTTATAAATTTAGCGGATTGCCAAAAGTTGATACCATTGGAATAAATATGTCTACAAATATAAGTATTAATGATGATTATACACCAAGTGGGAAAGCGTCTGTTGAGATAACGGATATAGATAAGCTTCTTAAAGAAGTAGAAAATCCACAGCCTAATAGCCCGATACAAATACCACCAATGGCACTTTCTTTTGTAAAAGATGGTAAAGTTGAACTTTCTGCGGAAGCCAAAGATGGTATGCTAATATTTAACGGAAATCCTATGTTCCCACTACCACCTATAGATACATTGGTAGATATGATTCCAGATAGTGTTACACCGCCTGCAGATTATTAAACATGAAAAACTTAAAATTTAAAGGTGAATGGCGAGAATATCAAGAACGTGTTCTTAATGAACTAGAAAGTCATTTAGATGATGAAAATTTACATGTAGTAGCTGCTCCTGGCGCTGGTAAAACAATTCTTGGTATAGAAGTTATGAATAGGATTAACAAACCTACTCTTATCCTCTCACCAAGTATTTCTATTCGTAATCAATGGATAAGCAGAATGTGTTCTATGTTTTTACCAGGGGATGCTCTATATCCAGATTGGGTTTCTACAGATATAAAAAAGCCTAAATATTTAACTGTTATTACTTACCAAGCATTACATGCCGCTTTTTCAGGAGAAGCCGAAGAGAAAGAAGCTGATGAAATGCAAGAAGAGGAAACATCCTCTTCTACAAAAGCCCGTAAATCTAAAGCTGTGGATGTTATAAACCTGTTAAACAAACAAAAAGTTGAAGCAATTGTTTTAGATGAAGCGCATCACCTAAGAAAAGAATGGTGGAAGGCTCTTACGAGGCTCAAAAAAGAATTAAATTCTCCGCATATGGTATCATTAACAGCTACGCCTCCTTATGACGTTAGCTTTACTGAATGGCAAAAATATGAAGACTTGTGTGGTGCAATAGATGCTGAAATATCTGTTCCTGAATTAGTTAAGCGTGGTGATTTATGTCCACACCAAGATTATGTTTACTTTTCATTACCAAAAGAAAATGAATCAACTAAATTGAGGCAGTTTAAAAATGATGTAACAGAATTTGTTATAAGTCTTAAATCAGACCAAAGATTTTTAGATGTATTTAATTCACACCCTTGGATTTGTGATACAAAAAATAATGTAGAAGATATTTTAAGTGATCCAAAAATGTTTTCTGCTATGATTATCTTTTTAAACTTTGCAGGTGTTTCTACCCCAAGATATGCTCTTAACTTATTAGGAATTAGCAAATCATCAATACCAGAAATATCACCAGAGTGGTTAGAGGTTTTATTAACAGGAATTTTATATAATCATGTAAAATATCTGCCAGACCATGAAGATATTTTACATGAAATACGTAATGAATTGAAACGTATAGGTGCTATAGAAAGACGTAAAGTTGTTCTTGATAACACCAAAGAAATTAAGAAGTTACTAGCTAGTAGTTTAAGTAAGCTAGATGCTATTTTAGACATTACACGTACTGAATCATCTAAATTAGCAAATGATTTACGCATGGTAATACTTGCTGATTATATAAGAAGCTCAGAATTGCCAAGTGATGCCACAGATTTGAAACCTATTGGTAAGCTAGGAGTAGTTCCAATATTTGAATATTTACGTCGTGCAAATATTAACGGTATAAAATTAGGTATATTAACTGGATCAATAGTTTTTATACCTAAAGAGTCCAAAAAACTTGTTGATAAAATAGCAGATGATATGAATATTAAAGCAAGTAACATAAAATATAAAAGTGTTGTCTATGATGAAAATTATTTAAGTGTAGAAATAAAAGGAAATCAAAAACAATATATTGTTCAGCTCATTACAGAACTTTTCAATCAAGGTGGAATAACTACATTAGTTGGTACGCAGGCACTACTTGGTGAAGGATGGGACGCCCCTTCAATTAATGCGTTGATTCTAGCTAGTTATGTTGGCTCGTATATGCTTTCCAACCAAATGAGGGGCAGAGCTATAAGAACTAACCCAGACAATCCAAATAAAACTGCAAATATTTGGCATTTGGCAGCTGTTGATATTGAAACCCTTCAAGAAAAACTACAAAAAGCCATACTAGGCACAAGTAATAGGCAAACATATTTCAGTCCATTTGATGAAATAAAAGAAGATATAGGAAATGATATATACAAGCTTCGTAGAAGGTTTAAAGCTTTTGAATGCCTTTCATTTACTAGCCCAGTTATCATTGAAAATGGATTTAAGAGGCTTAACCTATCTGGGGTTAAATGGGATAATTCTGGGGTTGAAAAACTAAATGAGTTAATGTTACAGCGCTCATTAGAACGGGATAATTTACCTCAATTATGGGAAAAAGCACTGCAAGGAAAAAGCCCGAAACCTCAAATGAAAGAAAAAGTAGAATCTAACTTCTCACCTAAAGGGCTAGCTTTTGCGGATACTATTAAATACATGGTTATGAATGCACTTATTATGGGGGTAACTTTTGGTAGCCAAATTCTTAATGGTGTTAACAGCCGTAACTCTTCTGTGCAAGAAGTAACATTTCTAATTTTAATAGGATTAGTTATTGCTACTATTTATGCTTTTCCTAAATTGTTAAAAGCTCTTTATTTATTAATTCGTAATGGTTCGTTAGAAGGAAGTATGAGTCAGGTTGGTTATGCTGTTCTTGATACTCTCCAATATATGCAATTAATAAAAACCAACCCAAAAAATATCAGAATAGAAACAGCAAAAGATGGTATGGGAATAGTGCATTGTAAAATTGATGGTACAACAACAATTGAAACAAGGCATTTTATTGAAGCAATGCAAGAAATATTAGGCTCAGTTGAAAACCAAAGATACTTACTTGTCAGGGAGTCCTATTTAGGTAGTATTTTACGTGTAGATTACCACCCTATTCCTAGAGTTATAGGACAAAACAAAAAGAATGCTTTATTTTTTGAAAAAAAATGGAACCGTTACGTTGGTGGTTCAAAGCTGGTATATACAAGGTCAACAGAAGGTCGTATGACATTGCTAAAAGCAAGAACTCAATCACTAGCCTCAAACTTTAAAAAGAAATCTGAACAACTAAACGTTTGGGAATAAATGGTGATCGGTACTGGATTTGAACCAGTGACCCTTTGCATGTCGAGCAAATGCTCTACCACTGAGCTAACCGACCACTTATTTTTGATTATAAAATATTTTTCATGACAATACGACTAAAAACTTTTACTGTATAAATATGAAATATATTTTATTAACAACTATTTACAGCATATTCATGTTACCTGCCTATGCAGAGACGTCAGATAGTGCAAAAATAGAAAAAGCGGTAGAAGAACAACAGCTAACATATATGGATTGTTTTAAATTTACCCAAGCACAAATTGTACAAGAACAAGAAGAGTTAAAAAAACAAATAGCTCTACGTGATTTACCAGCAACCGTAGAAACTGAAGGTACAGATATTACAGAATTAAATCCACGCATTAACCCAGCAGCAGCTGATGTAAAAGCATCTGTACAAATTGACATGCCACAAAGAAATAAAAAAGAGGCCAATAATAGCCTCTCTTCTCAATGTAAAACGCTTTATGGTTTAGAGTGAACCTAATTTTGAGATAGGCTCAGTAAAGCTCGCTATATGCCTGTTTAATAATTGAAACAGCACTTGTTAAAGCCATAAATGCAATAAAACTGGCTACTACTAAATCTAACCAACCAAGTGCAGTAAAGTAAATAGCAATTCCTGCCATAATAATTAATACGTTTCCAATAGCATCATTACGTGTACACAACCAAACAGAACGTACGTTGCTATCCCCTTCTCTAAATTTAAGAAGGACAAATGCACTAATAGCATTGGCCATTAAAGCGGCAAAACCTACCCAACCCATTACAAAAGGTTGTGGGGTAAAATCATCCGTATATAAACGATAAATAACTTCACCAGCTACAATTAAACCGAAAATAAGCATAGCAATGCCTTTAGCCATACCAACTTTTGCCTTAACAGAAAGAGTGCTACCAAGTACAAATAAAGTTACTAAATATGTTCCGCTATCTGCAAAAAAATCTAGTGCGTCAGCATGTAATGAAGTTGAATTACCTAGTAAGCCAAAAACAATTTCTACCACGCACATGAATGCATTTAATGCAAAAGCAATCCATAAAGCTATACGATACGCATTTGTTGTTGGAGAACATTCATCTCCGTGATCACAGTGATGTCCCATAGTTAATCCTCATATATCCATATAAAGTTGTTAAAAGAAAAAAAAGGTTAAGTTGATAATAACTTAACCTTTTTTCTGATTTTTAACAAGATTACATTAAACCAACTGATGTTCCTTTAGATGAGAATGTATCAGGAATCCCATCTATCCAGTCATCAAGTGATGGCATTGGAAATACTGGCATTTCATTAAAAATCAGCATTCCTTCATCATTTGTTTTCAAGTTTAGCTCTAATGTACCTGCTTGCATAAAAGCTAATGCAAATGGTGGCATATTACTAAGCTCAGAACCAGTAGGAGAACCCTTCATCCACATTTGTGCAATTTTATCTAAACCATCAAGCTTTATACCTATAGTGCCACGAAGTGAATGGTCATCTGCAATATTTAATTCTGTTTTTAATGCAAGACCAAAACTCTCCACTTCTGGTAAACCGCTTAATTTATAAGAGATATCATCAAAGTAAATAACAGATTTATTCTCAGCCATCTGCTGAATAAAATCCTTAATAGATTGTTTTATATCAACCATATCAAATGATTTTTCACCATCTGCCGCTTTTTCTATTAAAGAAGTCAGCTGCTGGATCAGTTCATCAAAAGAATTAGGAAAATCTTTAACCCCACCTTTAACAGCATAACTATCTAAGTTGAAAGAAATGTCCTTATCATTAACATGTGCATTAACTTTTGCATCAGTCATATTTACTACAACATCACTATTAATTTTATTATCCGTAACACTTGATGTTTCTTTCATATCTATTCTTGCTACATCAATTGTAAAAGTGCCCTGATCTGGCATATTTTGTTTTATAGATAGATTCTCCATAAAGCCGTCTAAAGTATAGTTACCATCTTTTTCTGTCACAATGCTTGTGCTTTTATCCACGGCTAAATTTATAGTAACGTCACCATCTACAGATGTTAAATTAATCACATATTCAAGACCAGTTGCATCAATAATAAATTTATGAGGATCCAGAGTGAATGGTACAGAAATACTTACAGCCTTATCTGAGTGTGAATCTAGAGTAACTCCAGCACTTGGAGCAGATAGCTTCATGTCTGCCATCTCAAGAGTAACCTTTGTTGGATAACCAGATTTTTCCAGAGAATAGGTTAAATCTCCCATACTATAGCGCATTTTATGCTCAATCAGCTGACGCAAGTTAGTTTCAGCTTGGTCTGCTATGTAGCTCCAAGCAATGGCATGAACTCCACCAACAATAACTAGTAAGAGAAATAGTTTTTTCATTAAAGTTTTTCCTTTGTATTTTATTATAAACCTAACCTAAAATTGGTTTTATTTATGTTCGCAAGAAGACTCTAACTGTAACACAGAATGCTCTATTCCAAACTTATCTTTTAAACGTTTTTCTGCATCTGCACGGCATTTCTGCCAATGACTGCCATGCAAACATGCTTCTTCTAATACCAAATGGGCGCTTAACTCTACACCATGCTCACTAGAGTTACGAATATGCACATCATGGACATCTTTAACATGTGGTATTTTACTTAATTCGTTTGCTACAGCTTTATAATCAATATGATCTGGGACTGCATCTAATAACCGTTTAATGGTAGATTTAAGCAAGTTGTAAGCACTTCTGAAAATCAACATAGCAATAAGTAAACCAGCTAATGGATCAACCCATTCCAAACCAGTAAAGAAAATAACTATACCAGCTATAAATGCTACTAGTGTTGAAGCAACATCATATAAAAGATGCAAATATACGGCATATACATTCAAGCTTTGTTCTCTGCCTTTGTATAAAATCCAAGCAGAAAGCATGTGTAAAAGTAATCCACACAAAGCAATTACAGAAACGATTAAAGACTCATCCAAAGAAATGCCATGGCTATGATCGTGAGCGTGACTATCACCCATAAATGACATAACCGCCTTATAACCAATAAATATAGCTACTGCCATTAAAATTAAGCTATTTGTATATCCACCAATGGATTCCATTCGGCCGTAACCATAAGAAAATCGATCATTAGCTTTTTTGCCAGCAATAGAAGAAGAAATAAAAGCTATAAGCAGTGCACCATTATGAACAAGTAAATGCCCTGCATCTGCAAGTAATGCTAAACTACCAGTTAAAGATCCTCCAACTAAAGCCAAAACCATATAAATAGCGCCCAATAAAAGGGCCACTAACAAGCGATAATGTGATGCATTATGATTCATAAATACACATTGCCGAAAAATAGGTTTTATTTCAACTCTAAAATGGTTATCATTAATCGGAAGAACGCTTCAGTTCATTCCACCGATATAAAAAATAGATAGGTAATTGCATAATGCGTATTGAAAATGATGTTAAATTAGATTTTAAAGATGTTTTAATTCGTCCTAAAAGAAGCATTCTAAAATCTCGCTCTGAAGTGAGCTTATCAAGAGAGTATCAATTTAAGAACTCTGGTAAAACTTGGAAAGGCGTACCTATTATTGCCGCCAATATGGATCATACTGGAACAGTAAACATGGCTAAGGAACTTAGCAAACATAATATGCTAACCGCTTTAAGCAAATTTATTAGCCCAGAAGAATATGCTCAAAGCAAAAAAGATAATCCAAATACCTTTAACTATAGTTTTATTTCCTCAGGTCTTGGTGATGAAGGTATAAAAACTCTTCAAGAAGCTATGAAAATAACAGACTGTCCATTTATTTGCCTAGATGTCGCAAATGGTTACTCTCAACCATTTGTGGATTTTGTAAAACGTGTACGTGCAGAATTTCCAGATAAAATTATTATGGCAGGTAATGTAGTAACAGGTGAAATGGTTGAAGAATTAATCATTAGTGGTGCAGATATTGTAAAAGTTGGTATTGGCCCCGGATCTGTTTGTACAACACGTAAAAAAACTGGAGTAGGCTACCCACAACTTTCTGCCATTATTGAATGTGCTGATGCAGCCCATGGACTTCGTGGTCATGTATGTGCAGATGGTGGTTGCACAGTACCAGGTGATGTAGCAAAAGCCTTTGCCGCAGGTGCAGATTTTGTAATGTTAGGAGGAATGCTAGCAGGGCACGATGAATGCCTAGGTGATATTTTTAAAGATGAAAATAACAATGGTAAAAAATCTATGCGTTTTTACGGTATGAGCTCATCTGAAGCTATGAAAAACTATCATGGTGGAGTTGCTAAATATCGTGCTGCAGAAGGTAAATCCGTAGATATTCCATACCGTGGAGCAGTAGAAGAAACAGTATTAGAAATACTTGGTGGTATTCGTTCAACTTGCACATATGCAGGTGCCTCTAGGTTAAAAGAGCTTTCTAAATGCACAACATTTATAAGAGTAACTCAGCAATTAAATGAAATTTTCACTCCGTTTAATGCGGATGATTAATATATGAGGAAATAAGTATGGCTACAAATTATAATGAAAAAATGCTAGACCAATCTACTGAATGGACCTACCAGTATGGCTTCTTTATGATCAAATCAATGCTTCTTATTAATGCTGGAGGAGTGGCATTAGTTTTAGCATTTGCTGGGCAAGTTGTTACATCTGGTAAAAGCCAAATAAGTACTACATTATTAAGTGATATTTCCCTTCCTTTAGAAACATTTACCAATGGTATCATTAATGCATTGCTAGCAATTGTTGTCACTTACTTTGCAGCTAACCTAACCCACGGGTTTTTATCAGAATTAGTTCAGGAAAAAAAGGTGTCAAAATCAAATGGGTGGATGGCCTTAGCTGCACTATTACTGTTGGCTTTTAGCTTGTACCTCATTTTCCAAAGTTTCTTTTGTATCACAGATGGAATTGACCAATCACTTTTAGCATTAGAATCAGTTAGTAAAGCAGCTCTCACCAACTAACAGGAACCTAAAGCACAAAAAAACCTCCTAATGGAGGTTTTTTGAAACGCAAACAGTTAAACTAGTCATCATCTTCATCAATAGTAGGCAAATTGTTATTTGCCCAACACATAATCCCACCTTCTAGGTTATAACAATCTAAATGCTCTTCTTTGGCTAGTTCTGCACAAACAAAGGCTGATCTTTTACCTGAATGGCACATGATAATCAGTTTTTTCTCTCTAAAATTAGGAAGCTTTTCTTCCAAAGCAGCTAAATCAAAATAGGTTACTGGCAATAAGGGAATATCTGGCACATGCAACATATCGTGTTCCACTTTTTCTCGTACATCAATCATTACAGCATCACCGTCATCCAGCCATTCCTTGGCTGTTTTTACATCTACTTCTTTTATGGGGTACATAAGTTTCTCCGAAGTTAAAAGGTATATAAGATAAATTTAATATAACCTTATATGTTTCTTAAAATATGCGCCAGTATTTTTTTTACATAACCCATTAGTTGAATATATATTAAACTATTAGGTTAAATATTATTTCCATTTGATGGAGCAGCCCATAGAAGGAGCCTGTGTTGCTACAGTTCCACCAGTTTCTGCAACTTCTATCATAGCATTTAATAGCTCTAAATCTGTATCTTCATCAATAGGATTTTGGTTATTACTATCTAAACGACCACGATATTTAAGTTCTAAACCTTTATCAAAACCAAAGAAATCTGGCGTACAGATAGCATCATAAGCCCTTGCTACTTCTTGAGTTTCATCAATCACATATGGAAAAGTAAAATTATTTTCCTCGGCAAATAGTTTCATATTTTCAAATGAATCTTCTGGATATTCGCTAACATCATTACTCATAATAGCCACAACTCCAACGCCATCTTCCTGAAGCTTTTCCATTACTTGTGGCAACCTATCCATTATGCCCTTCACATATGGGCAATGATTACAAATAAACATAACAACTGTACCATTTTCACCTTTAATATCTGCCAGTGTGTAAGTTTTACCATCTACACCTTTTAATTCAAAATCTGTGGCTTGCCAGCTAGTTTGTACTTTTGGAGTATGCATTAATGTCATTTACTTTTCCTCTATTTCTTTTATAAAATTTCTTACTTCTTTTGGGTTTTTTAAAACTATCCAGTTTAAGTGACTATATTGTTTCTGAAATTTTCTCATTGCAGGCGCCTTTCTATTTGGAAATATCCAGAAAATATACCATAGAAATGCCCAATTAAGCTGTTCTGGACAATCATCTGCATATCATCTCGCACTTGTCCATAACCTTTAAAAATACGCTTTAACACACGATATAAAGCAATAAATCTATTAAAATTCAGCCAGATCACTGTATCTGAACGCTCTAATCTATTAGGAATAGTAGTGCTATGATTACCATCAATAACCCATTTTTCTTTATTAACTGCATTGTGGAGAAGCTGTAAACATTCTGTATTATCTCTTTGAGTCCAATTTTTTGACCAAAAGAATTTATCTATATGCACAACTGGTAAGCCAAATTTTTCGCCAATAATTTTAGAAAGAGTACTCTTACCAGCACCACAAATACCTGTAACCATAATACGTTTGCCTAGCATTAAAAACTTTGTCTTCCTTGCAAAGCAAGGCTAAGAGTCCCCTCATCCATATAATCTACATTTGCACCCATTGGCATACCTTTAGCTAGGGTAGATATAGTTATATTTGGGTATAAGCTCTTAATTTCTCTAGAAATAAGGTGGCTTGTGGTTTGACCATCCACACTTGCACCTAGTGCTAAAATTACTTCGCTAAATTTTTCTTTTTCTAAACGTTTAACTAGTTGGTTAAATAGTAATTCTTCTAGCCCTATACCATCTATCGCTGAAACTATTCCGCCCAGAACATGGTAATAACCTTTAAATGCGCCACTTCTTTCTAATGCCCACAGGTCATCAACCTCTTCTACTATGCATAATATGTTTTCATCTCTGGTTTCATTTGTGCAAATATGACAAGGATTATCTAGCCCAATATTGCCACAATTACTACATGTAACAACTTTTTCACCAACTTCCTTCATAATAAGTTGTAGTTGCTGCAAGGAATCACCAGAAGTTAGCATGTGTAATGCTGCTTTTTGCGCAGAACGAGGGCCTAACCCCGGTAATTTAGATAGATGTTTAACCAATTGGTTTAATGGATCTGGGATCATGTTATAATATCTCTTTTACACTTTCAGGTGGGCGCCCTAAAGCCATTTTATCACCATTTATTACAAGTGGGCGTTCCATTACAATTGGATGCTCTTGAATAATGCTAATAAGATCTTTATCTGATAAATCTTTGTCTTTTATATGATCTTTATACACATCTTCACCTGTACGTAGTAATTTATCTCTACCAATATCCTCTAAAGCTTTTTGTAGAATCTCTGTTGAAGGCTTATCTTTTAAATACAAAACAACATCTGGAGCTTTACCTGCTTGTTCTATTAAATCTAGTGTCTGACGAGATTTTGAGCATCTTGGGTTATGATAAATTGTAACCATTATATGAGTATTCCCTTACATTAATAATTTTTGCAGTATAGCGAATCATACCTATAATTGCACTATAAACAATAAAAAATGCCCCTAACTTTTCAGTTGGAGGCAAGATATACCGTTAATTGATATTAATTATGCTAGACTTAGAACATTACTTTCATAATCATTTAAAATTTCCCGAATACTATCTGAAGCTCCAGGTTTTAGCTTATTAAATGTATCAAGATTAAAAAAACGGCTATCAGTGATGACCTTATCAAATAAAAGTATTTCTACTTTCTCATCACTGCCATTTTCACATGCTTGCTCTAGCCCACTAAAACGATCAAATGCTCCCCAAATATTTCCATCTGGGTCTTCTTCAATCATAGCCTTTAAAACATCAGCATTACCATAGTTTTCCCAACCAGCAATAGCTCTAAATAAGGATACCCTATCTCTAACCATCAACTCTCCCTTCTCAGGAAGAACCTCACGTAACATACGATAAATTTCAGTATTGCCTGCAACGGCAGCTTCCGCAGTTGCTCTTTCAATAGTGCTCCTAAAATATGAAAGATGATCATTACGAAGACGTTTCAGGTCATCTAAAGCAAATTCAACAACTTCAATAGTACTTTCAATGGCAACCTCAATGATGTGAGTATCATTAATGGTAGTGATGGCTCCTGCGGCACGTAGAATCTCTGCACCTTCTAGGTTGCCAAATTTTATTGCTGCAAAAATGGCATCACCCTTATTAGCACTAAAACCAGCACCAAGTAATACTGACAGCATTTGATTATAGCCTTCCTGCGCAGCCCACGGAACTAGATACATCCCATTTAGAGATAATTCTTCCCGTTCTTCAGCAGTATTAGCACGGAATGCCTCTGCTATTGTATGTGCAATAGCTACTTCTGATATTGTGATATCAGTCATAATAAATCTCCTAAAAAAAATGAAAAAACTAACAATTTCCTAGCAATGAATATTGCTATATAAAAAAAGGTAGCCAAAATGGATAAAATGTTTCTGTACTTCTATTGGAAGAAATGGTGATTACTAGGCATGTTTACAAGTAAAAACCACATAAAATAAAAAAACACCTGTATTTAACAGATGCTTTTTTATTATTTACGCAAAAAATAAGTACAAAATAGTACCAATAAAGAAGAATATAAACACCTTAATACTATACAAGGTAAACTCATTTATAAATGGTGGAGATGTAGCAACATAATAATTTTCTAGTACAGTAGCTAAAGTGCCCACAGTAAATAACAAGCTTAGTAAAAAACCAGTTAGACCAAATAATGCAGTCAAAGAAACCCACACCAACACATGTATTAGTGTAGTAATAAATATTAATACTGGCTTAGAGTTGAGATATATAAATTCAGAAATTGACATATAATCCTCATAGGACATGATAAAATAAATGGAAAAAAGATAGTAATGACTATTTAACTAGCAATTAATAGATATTATGTCAATATATCTAGCATAATATAGAAAAAAACATCCCGCCTCTATATAATTAAACAAACAATAAAAGACCTCATAAATGGATATAGATATAATTCTAGAAATACTAAGAGTAGTAATTACTGGTGCTATTTTTATTATTCTACTTCAGACTAAAAAATATAAACAACAAAGTAAAATACCTGGTTTAAAATATCTTATTATTGGCTTTGGGCTTATTTTTGTAGGGAATATATTTGATCTTACCGATAACTTTGAACAATTAAATAAATTTATTATAATTGGAGATACAAAAGTTGAAGCATTTATTGAAAAATTTATATGTTTCCTACTTGGTTTTGTTTTCTTATTTGTAGGCTTTAAAAAATGGCTACCTATGGTAATGGGCTTAGAAAAAGCTAAAAATGAGGCTGAGGAAGCTAGTCAAGCCAAGTCTGAATTTTTAGCAAATATATCTCATGAACTACGAACTCCTATGCATGGTATTCTTAGTTATGCTAATTTTGGAATCGATAAAATAGACAAAGTGGGTAAAGACAAGCTTTTATCTTATTTCACCAACATTAACGTATCTGGAGAAAGGCTCTTACTATTATTAAATGATTTATTAGACCTATCCAAATTATCTGCTGATAGTGTGATTCTAGATAAAAAAATAATCCCCCTTAAAGACATTGTTGAAATAATAACATTAGAGTATGACGCATTTATAGAGGAAAAAAATCTACATATAAATATAACATCTTCTGAAGATACAACAGCAATGTTAGATAGACAACAAATGCAACAAGTAATACGTAACTTACTATCTAATGCCATTAAATTTACCCCTAATGATAAAACTATATCAATATCAATTAATCAGTTAGAAGATGCCACTATCAAAATGGTTATAGCAGATGAAGGGATGGGCATACCAGAGGGTGAATTAGATTCAATCTTTGATGAATTTGTTCAAAGTAGCAAAACTAAAACTGGTAAAGGTGGTACAGGTTTAGGACTTGCTATTACTAGGAAAATCATTAAAAAACATGGTGGTAATATATTTGCAGAAAATAGAGATCCTGTAGGAAGCTCTTTTACTATTATATTACCAATTAAGTAGTAATAGCCTCTTAAGCTGTTCTGCTCCAAATACCTGCAAGTAATGCTTCAATTTTTTCTCTTGCTGGCATAGATACAGCTGTTCCTGGTTTTGTTACAGCAATAGCTGCTGTAGCACAGCCAAAACGCACTGCATCTAATAGTTCTTTGCCTTCAGCTAATGCTACCGCAAACCCTCCGTTAAAAGCATCTCCTGCACCTGTGGTATCAACTGCTTTTCCTGCATTAAAAGCAGTAACATGCTCACAAATATCTTTATTTCTCACAACAGCACCTTCTGCACCCATAGTAATAACTACGTTGCTCACTCCACGAGCTAAAAATACTCCAGCCGCAGCCTCTGCACTTTTTATATCTGTTACTTCAATGCCAGAAAGTTCTGATGCTTCTGTTTCATTAGGAGTAAAATATGTAATATCAGGATAAATATTATGATTTAATGTTTGTACGGGAGCAGGATTTAATAATGTTGGCACACGATGTTTTCGTGCAAGGCTAATTCCTTCCAATGGTGCCTCAATATTTGTTTCTAGTTGAGTCACGAATATTTTAGAATCTGCAATATCTTGTTCACAAGCTTGTACTTCTGCCAAAGTAATGTGGTTACATGCACCAACAGATACAGTAATCATATTTTCTGCTGTAGTTTTATCTACCATAATTAATGCTGCACCTGTTTCATGTTCCATGTCTTCTACCACATGCCGGCAATCTACATTTTCTTTTATAAAAGTTTTACGAGCCATATCACCAAAATCATCAGAGCCTAATTTGGTCATAAAATAAACTTCTCCGCCAGCACGAGATGCTGCAATAGCCTGATTAGAGCCTTTACCACCTGGTCCCATTTTAAATGGACCTGCAAATACTGTTTCTCCTGCTTTTGGTAAACGAGGTGTGTAACAGGCTAAATCTACTACAAAACTTCCTAATACAAATATTTGTGCCATTTTATACTCCTTATATTTTCTCAATAACTTTTTCTTCAAACCGAATAGCTTCTCCATTCGGATACATATTAATAATTGTTATCTTTTCATCTTCTTTACCAATATTTTCATAGGTACAATACATATTTGGGTCAGATATAAGTTCAAGGCCTGACATACTACCACACCTGAATTGACGGAAGCCTCCTCCGTGAATAATATCTTTAGCTTCAACTATATCTAAATCATGAACATGGCCACAAAAACTTGCTTCAATATTATATTTAAGCATAAAATCTGTAACAATTTTAGAATTTATAAGAGGATTATCATCTGATGTTAAAATAGAATGATGAGTAAGCATAAATATCCTATCATGTGGAGTGGAATTAATTATATCCGCAATAGAATGAAGTATTTCCTCTTCAACAATTCCTGTATGTTGGTTCATTATACAGGTATCTAGGCCAATAATAAGTAATTTTTCACCATTAATCTCAATTTGCTCTACAAAGTTAGCTTCATAGAGATAATTATCTAGGTTCATTTTTTTGGGATCTTGATAGATATTAGTTTTTTTAGTTTTTGTCTTATCCTTTGGCTCTACAAAATTAGTATTATAAATATACTTCCTAAAAAAATCATATGAACGTTTACTAAATTTATCATGATTACCCATAATGGAAATTACGTTATCGCATTGAATTTTTTTTAAAAAATTTTGTGCTGCTTGAAACTCATCTTCAAGGGAATCTGTTGTCGAATCTCCAGTATTAAAAACAAGGTCAGGCTTAAAACTGTTGATACGTTCTAGCAATATATCATTATTAGCAGACCAATGGTATGGCCCAAAGTGCATATCGCTTATATGAACAATTTTCATATTGTTTAATATTCCTTTTAATGTAGCAAAGCTTTAAAAGTTTCTCATTAGGATGAGTTTTTGCGTTTCTAGGAACGACGTGTACAAACTACGTACACGAGAGACGAAGAAACGTAAAAAGTCTCCTAATGAGAAACTTCTTACATGCCGGGGATGTTCATTCCGCCTGTAACTTTCGCCATTTCAGCATCTACATGAGTTTGCACTTTGTTTTGTGCATCATTAACTGCTGCTGCTACTAAATCTTCCAGTGTTTCAATATCATCCACAGCTTCTGGGTTGATTTTTACACGACGAACTTCATTTTTACCTGTCATTAATACAGTAACCATTTCTCCGCCTGCTGAACCTTCAGCTTCAAACTGTTCAAGTTCACCTTGCACACGTTCCATGTTCTTCTTCATTTGTTGGGCTTGTTTCATCATGCCTGCTATGTTTTTCATAAGTATAAGTTCCCTTTAATTTTATGGCTTTATAATTATATATAAGTTGGTATTTTGCAATAAAAAAACACCCTCAACTAAGAGAGTGCTTTTCTATATACGATATAATTAGTTAAATAATGAAAGTAAGATAAATATAACGTCAAATACAACAATCATAACCAGATAAAATATAGTTATTTTGTCTACGAAATCCTCATAATCAAAACCATCCTCATCAAAATTTGTAATGAAAAATGGTAGAAAAGTAACTAACATAGTAAACATAAGATATGTAGCGGCTAGACTGGGATCTATTTGTAATAGATACAGGCCAAGAGCTAAAGTTGTAAAAATAAAGAGGATACTACGAGATCTAATGCTCAGATTCTCAATAAATTCACAGTAACTTACAAAGGTGTTCATTAAAAAAGGTTTTGCGGACATAATAATCCTCCACAGGATATAATAAAAAACGGATAAAGTGTGCCTTATGTTGTTATATGGTGCATACAAGGCACAATTACAAGTATGCAATAACACTGCTACCTAAAAAAAATTTCAAATAAGTAAAACCTAGCGACAGCTAGTCTTCCCAAGGTGGTTTTTCGCTAACATCTGTTACCTCTACTAGTTCTGAACCAGGAAAGGCTTCTAATATTTTTTTAACATCATCTTCACCAGAAGCTTTTTCCTTGCGGACTTCGCCTTTTTGGGCATTTATTTCACTTAAAGTTTCTCCACCACCGCTTTTATTTACTATAATATTCCAGTTTTGCTGGGTTAGGATATTTAAGACTTTACGTAAATCAGTAGCGATTGCATTTTCATCCATTAGCCCTGAATCAATACTTAAGCTAATTTCACACATGTTAAACGAGACTAGTCTCCCTTTTTGAGAAAGCATTGCACCTAATGATGGTTTTTCTTGTTTAACGGCTTTTACAACTTCTTCCCATGTAGATAAGCTACTAGTGGTGTTTTGTTCTGACTGTAATTTTTGTTCTGTTTGTTGCGTAACTTGCTCTACTTTTTCAGCAGCCTGTTCAACAGGTTTTTCTGTTGCTGGCTGAGTACTAACTTGTTGTTTAATTTCAGGTGTAGTGCCAGATTGTACCTGCTGAATTAAACTTTCCACAGAAGGAAGAGCCGCTAAGTGTGATACACGGACTAAAGCCATTTCCAATGCTTCTTGTGGTCTATCTGCTTGCTTAGCTTCACGTGATGCCGTAAGTAACATTTGATAAACACGAGATAAGTTTTCTAATTTTAATTTATCTGCAAATTCTACTCCACGAGTTTTTTCTAGTTCTGTTAGATCAGCTGAAGTTTTAAGATCTGGGACAACTTTTAAACGAGTAATTAAATGAGTGAGTTGTAATAGCTGATTAACAACTAATAATGGATCAAATCCATGAATGTACATATGGTTAAATTTATCTAGTGCCTCACTTGTATTACCATGTAAAGTCTCTTCAAATAAATCATATACTAAGGCACCATCAGCAAGACCAAGCATTTTGGAAACATCGTCTGTTTTAATTTTACCACCAGCAGCTTTTACAATAGCTTGATCTAGTAATGATAAACCATCACGAGCAGAACCATCTGCAGCTTTAGCAATCATTTTAAGAGCAGAATCTTCTGCTTCTATTTTTTCTAATTTAAGAATGTTAGAATAGTGTTCAAATAAAACATCTGACTGGATACGCTTTAAGTCGAATCTCTGACAACGAGAAAGTACCGTAACGGGTATTTTATTTGCTTCAGTTGTCGCAAAAATAAATTTTACATTTTCTGGTGGTTCTTCTAAAGTTTTAAGCAAAGCATTAAATGCCTGCTTAGAAAGCATGTGAACCTCATCAATAATGTAAACTTTATAGCGTCCTTGAGCAGGAGCATAGGCTACACCTTCAAATAAATCCTTAATATCATCTACACCAGTATGAGAAGCGGCATCAAATTCCAACACATCAACATGATTACCTTCAATAATGGCCTTACAGTTAATATCATCCTCTGCCCAAGTAATAGATGGCCCATTTTCACAGTTTAAGGCCATAGCAAGTAAACGAGCAGTAGTAGTTTTACCAGTTCCACGAATACCAGTTAACACATAAGCATGATGAATACGCTGTGCTTGAATAGCGTTAGATAATGTTTGTACTAAAGCATCTTGCCCGACCATTTCCGCAAAGGTGCGAGAACGATATTTACGTGCAAGTACTAGGTAAGAATCTGATTTTTTATCTGTCATTTTTGGTTACAACCACCCCATTGAAGTTAATGGATAGACTATATAACAAACATAAAAAAAATGCACTAAACAAACCCATGGTCATGGGATTTAATTTTTAGTAATAAAAAAGAACCCCGCAGGGTTCTTAGATTGATTAAAGGCTATTTGCCCTATATCTTGTCGAAATTTCAAATAAATTAGAAGAAACTTTTCTTTCAACTTTTCTATTTCTTGCAAGGTTGTCTAGGTCATAAATCATGTTATCTATATCTATTAAAGATAGCTTTGCTGAATATTTATGAACATCTAACCAGTCACCAGTACATTGATCTTGTTCAATTCTACGCATTAACTCTGTTCTACGAGTATGGATATATTCTTCTTTAAATAGTAAGGCAAATAGGTAATGCAATACCATGGCAACCAAGAATGATCCAACCAGAAGAAGGGTTAAATATGTAATTATCTCATATAAAGTAGAATTGATGTTTGTAATACTTGACATAAATACAACCATACCGACTAAACCAAACATAGTAACAAAAAATATCAGCATAAACTTAATTGAGTTTATCGATACAAAGTAAGGATTAATGACAGAAAATAACGACATAAAAATTGGAACAATACCCAAAATAGCTACAGTTAAAAGTACTATAAAAGGGCTTGTAACAGATACAATTCCAGTCATAACAGAAATAAAAACAAGTGTTGTTAACAATGGTAAAAACCACTCTAACAAGGTATAAAACGTTTTACCGCCCATGATTTTTTCCTCCAAAAGGAAGTGTTACGTTGAAAAAAGGTAAGAAAGAAATATTAACAAAGAAAATATATACCACAACAAAAGAAAAGTCAAAATTCAACATAAATATTCCCATACATAGGCAAAGTTTTTACAATAAAAAAACATCCCACATAGGAGGTGTTAAATTAAAAAATTATTCGTTGTGAATTGCTTTCTTTAAATCAGTTTTTGCATAACTAATCTGTGTTGAAGCAGTATCTAGCTCATCTAAGGCATTTATTACATTATCAAGCTTTTTAACTGTCCATTTAACATTACCTCCAGCAGTCAAGGCCTTTAATAGATCCTTGATATCTTGGCTGTAATTTAAATTGTTCACCATAGTTACAGCCTTAGCTGTTATTTGGTCATATTTCAGGTTTAAGAGTTGCTCTTCAAAAACTTTTCCCATTAAATGACCAATAGCTAGTGCCGTAATGAATCCACTAAGGACAATACACAATAAATAAACCAAGGCCGTTGATTCATCAACCAATTGTATCTGCAAAATGCAAGGAAACAATGATGTACCTGCTCCAATAAAGGTTATCAAATATAAAGTGGCGCTCACAAGGGAGTTAGCCTCAACAAATTCACTAACAGCTACAGATGTTATCATTAAGTAAAGCGCAACAACTCCTGAGAAAGCTATGAGAAGCAGAACCATAATATTTGTCTCTGCAGAAAAAGCACCTACAAAATATAAGATAAAAAGCAAAGCACTATAAAGTGGTAAGCCAAACCGTAGATAAGTATAGAAAGTTTTTGCATCCATTACTTTTCTCCAAGTTCAGCTTGTAGCTTTTTAAATTCTGCAAAATGAATAAGCTTAACAATTCTCATGTATTTAACATTACCACCAACTGCAAGAATAGCAGCTGTTTTACGAGACTGGTTTTGTAATTCAAAATCAGCTCCTGCATCAAGCAACACCTTAACAACTTCATAGTAGCCACTACGGCTAGCATACATTAATGCGGTCCAACCATCTTCATCTTGTATATCTAAGTTGGCATTTGCATTTATCAGCTCTTGCACAATCATTTTATAGCTACCTTGTGTAGCAAGTAATATAGCTGTTTCGCCATCACTATTTTGGGTATTAATCAAATTTGGTAAATCATCACCAGCATCACTTATCATTTTTTGGATCTTGGCAAAATTACCATTATCTGCGGCATATAAAAATTTACTTACAGATACAACAGGTTTAACTGGTTCAATAGGGACATTATTTTGAGTTTGAGGCTCGCTATCACCACAAGCGGTAATAGATAAACCAAGAAGAGTAATAAGAATTACCTTGTATAGTGTGTTTTTCATGAGGTTTTCCTCCGAAAGGAATGTGTTTTGCGAAAAAGAAAAGAAAAGATATATTTAACAATGGAACTGTATACTAAAATATTAGACTAGTAAAGTAAAAGTTAGCCTACAAAGTACCAACAGTTTTGATTTTAGCCTTAGGATAAATTTCTGTTTGGGCGAGAATAGCAATAGAAGGCATAGTTCTTTCCAAGATTGAACGAACAAACGGACGGTTAGTTGGAGATGTTAACAACACTGGCTGTAACCCTGCCATCATGTGTTTTTCAAAAATATCATGGGTAGTTTGAATAAATGATTGAACCTTAGCTGGTTCCATAGCCAATTGTTTAGATTCTCCAGCACTATGAATACTGCCAGAAAATTCTTTTTCCCAAGCTCCAGAAAGGGCTACTACATTAATTACACCATCTGTTGCCGCATGCTGAGTACATATTTGACGAGCAAGTCTTGTACGCACACCTTCAGTTAACTCAACAATATTTCTACTGCCTTCTGCCACATCAGAAAGTGCCTCTAAAATAGTAGGTAAATCACGAATAGAAACACGTTCTTGTAATAGGTTTTGCAATATTTTTTGCAAACTACCCATGGAAAGTTTTGATGGAAGCAGTTCTTCTATCAATTTATCATTTTCAACACGAATTTCATCTATGAGTTTTTCAGTTTCACGTCTTGTTAATAATTCACTCATATTCTCACGAATAGCTTCTGTTAAATGAGTTGTAATAACCGTTGAACAATCTACAACTGTGTAACCATTAAATGATGCTTCTTCTTTTTTGCCTTCTTCAATCCAACGTGCAGGAAGGCCAAATGTTGGCTCTACCGTTTCTTCACCTTCAATAGGCGCAGATGTACCTGTCGGATCCATTGCAAGGAGGTATCCTGCTTTTAAAGTTCCATCTCCTGCAGTGATATCTTTAATTGAAATAGCGTAACCACCTGGCTCTAATTGCATATTATCTTGAATACGAATTGAAGGAACAACAAATCCGATTTCCTTAGCCATTTGACGACGCATAGCTTTAATTTGTTCAGTAAGCTTTCCGCCTTTACTTTCATCAATTAAGTTAAGTAATCCGTAACCCAATTCTAGGCGAAGTGTATCAATATGTAGAATACTGGAAATTGGCTCTTCTTTTGGTGCCTCTTCCTCTGCAGCTTCTTCCTCTGCTTGTTGAACAATTGCAGCTTCTTCTGCTTTTTTACCCTCGGCTGACATGTAATAACCTAAACCACCAAGTGTTGCAGCAAGCAACCAAAACGGTACAATTGGCATATTTGGAATAAGGCTCAACACAAATAATAAACCAGCACTGATATAAAGAACCTTAGGATTATTACCAAGTTGGCTAAAAATAACCTTACCAGCTGAATCTACTGTTCCAGATTTTGCAACAAGCATACCAGCAGCAATAGATATAACCAATGCTGGAATTTGAGCAACCAAACCATCACCAACTGTTAATAGTACGTAACGTTCAGATGCTTCACCAGCGCTCATATCATGAGTAACCATACCCACAATCATACCAACAGCAATGTTTAAGCCCGTAATAATTAAACCAGCAATGGCATCACCACGTACAAACTTAGATGCACCATCCATGGCACCGAAGAAACCTGTTTCTTGTTCTAATGATAATCTTCTTTCTCTGGCGTCTTCTTCTGTAATTAGACCTGCATTTAAATCTGCATCAATGGCCATTTGTTTACCAGGTAAGGAATCCAGAGTAAATCTGGCTGCAACTTCGGCAATACGAGTAGCACCCTTAGTAATAACAACAAAGTTAACAATTACCAAAATTAAGAATATAACAATACCAACAACAAATTGACCGCCAGTAACCACTTCTCCGAACGTTTCAATAATTTTACCCGCAGCAGCAGATGATTTATGTCCATCAGATAAAATTAACCTTGTTGAAGATACATTCAAAGACAAACGTAGCATAGTTGTAACAAGTAAAAGCATTGGGAACGCTGAAAAATCTAATGCTCTTTCAATAAAAATAACTGTTAATAGAATTATTACAGCCGCACTAATGCTAATCGCAAACAATAAATCCAGTAAAAATGGGGGCATTGGTATAAACAAAAGCATAATAATACCAAGCACACCAATGGCAAGAGCTACATCCCCTCGTTTAAACGCATTCGTAATTCCTTGCTTTTCCATGTATAACCATTTTTATGTAAAACCCATTGTAACGCAAGGGATTTGCATATATAAAGTGTGTTTTTTATCACCAAGCGTGGCTTATTTACCCTTTTATACACCTTTTTAGAGCAACATTTTAATGCACTGCTAGATATGACTTATGTTTTAGCGTATACTTTAAAGCTAATAATAAAAAATAAGATTTATCTACGTACAATGGATGATGAAGACGTAATAATTATCCCTCAAGAAGGGGAAGATATGGGGACAGTTGTCCTCATGCTTGGCTTGTACCTTATTGTACTGGCCTTCTTTATTTTGCTTAATACTATGGCTGTAGATAGCCCAACCAGATCTGCCAAAGCAGCAGCAAGTGTGGCAGAAGGTTTTGGTTTTAGGAATACTGGAGCAGTTCAGCTAAATGACAGTACAGACATAACCATGAATGCCGTATTCGAAACCATTGCAGAAGAAATGTTAGATATTATGGAAACTTATATTTCTGTACGTAACTTTCGTTTTTCTCAAAATGCCGATGAAATGGTATTACGTATAGATACAGATGTTATATTCCCTGAAAAAACTCTTAATATCCGTCCTGAAATGGCTCCATTATTTTATGACCTAGCCCACACAATTAGTGAACCGAAATCAGGCACACATATGGTTGCTCAAATAATGATACACACTACAGATGATGAACAAGGAAGCTCTAGGCTAAGTCCTTCAGAGCTTGCCATTAGAAGAGCTACTCTATTTACTCGTGCAATAGCTGAAAGAGGTGTAGAAGGTAAAAATATTTCTGCTGGTACCATCCAAGAAGCCAGATCAGAAATCGTTATTTCATTTAAAATTGTAGTCTCTGATTACAAAGAAGCTGAAGAAGAAGGAAGGCAAATTCTACAAGGAAAGCAAGTGGGGGAGGACGAATAAATGGATGAACCTGAAATTAAGTTAGGCCCACCACCTCCAAGTATGGCTTGGCTATTAACTTTTGCAGACCTAATCAGCTTACTACTAACATTTTTTATTCTACTTTATTCTATGAAGGTTATTGATGCTCAGGAATGGGAATCTTTGCGTGGTGCATTTGATAGTACATTTTCTGTTAAAGAAGAAATTGTTGAAACAAAACCTAATAAAACAGATACCGTCGAAAAAATAGATTCTTTAAAAGCTGATAACCTAGATTATTTAGCAAGTATTTTAAAGACACGCTTTCTTGATGACGCCGTACTAAAAGCAACAGAAATTACCAGAGATTTAGAATTAGATACTCTTATTTTAAATATGCCAAGTAAACTTTTATTTGATTCTGGTAGCGCTAAAATGAAACAAAGTGGTAAAGAAACAATGGCTAATCTTGGTGATTTACTTCGCCATGTAGATAACCGTATTGAAATTGCAGGACACACAGATCCCAACCCTATTAACACATCAGATTTTCCTACAAACTGGGAACTTTCTGCTGTAAGAGCATTACGTGTAGCAGAATCACTTAAATCACAAGGAATAGAATCCAATATCCCTGCTGTTGCCTATGCTGAAACACGCTTTTACTTATTAGATAATAATAAATCTGTGATACAGCGTTACCAAGAAGCACGTCGTGTTGAAATTATTATCCATGGAAAAAAATAAATGAAAAAAATCCTTCTTACAGCACTTTCACTTACTTTTATTTCCTCTTCTGCTTTAGCAGCCGAGGTATCCATGACTATTGAAAAACAACAACCAGTTATTCATTTTAACGCAGAAGGAGAAAAATTTGCTGTTTTCCAAAGATTTAATGACGTTTGGTTGGTATTTAATTCTAAAATAAATAAAGCATTACCAGCATCACTTATGGCAGAGCCTGCTATTGGCTTAGTATCACAAGAAAAACTAACTGTTTCTGGCAACGGCTCAGGTATACGCCTATCATTCAAAGAAAATAAATCGTTCTATCTACAAAAAAATAATGGTAATTACACACTTAAAATAGGCACAAAAAAATCACCTAAAAGTAAGGCCATTTTAAATATAGTTTCTCTGCAAGAAGGTATCCGTTTAAGTGGTAAAAATATTAGTAAATTTTTAACTGCTCATAGTATGCAAACAGGTGAAAGATATACTGTGATGCCAATGGATATTATAAATAGCCAACAAAGAGACACATCTTTTTATCCGATCAAATTCCTAAAAACACTTTCTGGGCGCGCCTTTACCGCTACGAATGGTGAACTAATTGATCTTATTCCGCAAAATGGTGAATATCTAATTTTTACATCTCCTAAACACAAGGTAAAAGTTAATAAATATGCAGGAAACAGGGCGATATTAAATGAAATAAATGCAGGGGTGCCTATAAATTTCAGAGATCCTGAATTTATGGATATGTTTGCAACCGGTGTTGATGGCACAACACAGAAAGCCCAAAAATCATTCTCTAGTACATTATCACTACTAACTGAAGCAATTAACAGGGTAGATAGTTTACCAACACCACAAGATGGAAAATCCTTATACAAAAGAAATAAAATATTTGATGAGCTTGAGGCACGTATTGCTGATAAACCACTATTAGGAGGTGCCCCAGTTGCTTTACCAGATGCGGCGGTTTTATTACCTCGTTATACAAAAGTTGGTGAAAAAGATTTCCGCAGATTTGAACGAAAATTCTTAAAACGCCTAAGAGGTATTACCACCGAAAAATCTATGAATGAAGGTCGTTTACAACTTGCTAAACTTGCCTTTGCCTTTAAACGCTACGCAGAAGCTGGTGCTTTATTGAAAAAAATACCAATGGACGATCAAGATCCATCCATACTTGCTCAAACCAAAATTTTAAGGGGTGCAGCATTTGTACTAACCAGCAGAGCAAAAGAGGCAATACCATTATTAATTGATGGCAAACATCTAGAAGCCGATAGACTAGTATGGCTTGCAAGCGCATATGAACAACTTGGTGAGCATGAAAAAGCAACTAAACTATTCAAAGAAAATATTGATGCATCACGTGCCTATCCTCCTCATTTACAAATTAAAATACGTTTAAGTGAAGCAAAATCTCTGTTTGCACAAGAAAACATAACTCGCCTAGAAAAACGAGTATTTGATATGGAACGCCTAGTACCAGATGGCGATATACCAGCTACTGCTAAATTACTTTTAGCAAAAGGCTACCTACTCAAAGAAAAGTATGAAGAAGCAGAAAAACTTCTTTCTGAAGTATCGCAAAGTAACCATCCAGAGGCTGCTTTTATGGCTCAATATGAATTTGTTATTCACCTATTAGATCATGGTGAATTAACTAAAACACGTGCTCTTGCTCACTTAGAAGATTTACGCTTTTTATGGAGAGGTGGTAAGTTAGAACAAGATATTCTGTATCGTCTAGGTACAATGTATTTAAATGAGGAGGATTACCGCAAAGGATTAGACAGATTAAAATACTATACAATTTACTTCTCTAATTCACCAATTATTGAAGACATCGCTCATAAAATGACAGACTCTTTCAATAAAATATTCTTTGATAAGAAAGCTATGGAAGAAAAAGATCCTTTAGAAATTTTAGGTTTATATTATGATTTCAGAGAACTTACTCCACCAGGAGAAAAAGGTGATCAGCTTATTGCTAAAGTTGGTGATGAACTTAGAATGTTAGGCTTATTTGAGCGTGCTACAAAGTTAGTAAAACACCAGCTAAATTTCCGTACTAAAAGCCTTGTGGAAAAAGCTAAATTAGGTAAACAACTAGCTGAATTATATTTGCTAAACTTAAAATATAAAAAAGGTTTGGCTATTTTAGAAAAAACTGAATCTAAACATATTCCAAACGAAGTTGTACAACAGCGTACCATTATAAAAGGACGCTTACTTATGGCCAGCGGCAACACTGCTAAGGCTCATGATATTTTAATGACTTTAGTAGACCATAAGGCACAAAAGCTTCATGCAGATTTAGCATGGGAAGAAAAAAAATATAAAAGCTTTATTCCTGTTGCTGAAAAAATACTTAGCAGACAATCTACACCAGAAAAATGGGTAGCAGAAGATCATATTAACTTTGCTCGTTTAGTTTTTGCGTATGGAATAACTAATAAACTAGGCAAGGTTAAAGCTATAGAGAAAAAATACCCCTTATATGTAGCCCAAGAAAATATTGCGCAAATATTCACTTTTCTAAAACAGGATAAGGAATATATAAATATAGATAATTATAAAAATAAAAAAACAAATTGGGCACAAATCATTCAGCATATGGATACATACAATGATTTTACAAATCAATATGCACGTTACTATGACGCCCGTGAAAAAGAGAAAAAATCTCGTAAATATTTCAATAAACGTATGGGACAGCCATCTGCTCCATCAAGAATGTAATAAAATCTATTGATGTATACAATTTAGACTGTTAAAAAGTATACATCAAATATTTTTCTGTCCTTTTTCTTACGCCCTCGGGAGGGTTTTCTATGTCACAACTTCAAAACAATATACTCGATATTTTTAACTTTAATTGGGATACTAAAGATCCTAAAACAATCCTCGTAATAGGGCTTGGTGCTTATGCTGCATTAGCAGTGATTGTTAGCCTACTTTTTGGAATATTTGCATCAGCCAGCCTTGGTTATATATCATTAACCACCTTTGTATCATTTTTATTTTTTGTATTTGGTACATTGCTAGCATTTAATATAGATAAAAAAATGACTGAAAAAAATCCTAAAGATAAAGGGGGGTTTACTTTCTTCATGGTAGCAATAGTTATAATTGGACAAATTACTGCCTATGTATTTACCAATGATGGTACAACTCCACTAGTCATATTACTACCTGGTCTAGTACTTTTTATAATTATGTGGGGCATTATAGCCATACAATGGCTTAGCAAAAATTTTCACAACTTTTTCCCTAACTAAGAGGCATACAATATGACTGATTTAATAAAAGATTTAATAAACAAACTTGGTTTTGACCTTGATTTAAATACTCCGCAGAAAGTCTTCCTTGTTGGTGTTGTCGGCTTTATAGCATTTACCATTTTTGTAAGTATTATACTTGGTATGACTTACTCTGCTGCTGTTGCTGGTGGTTTTTTTGCTCTTATTGGCTCACTAATCTTCTATATTATGGCTATGCCTGCCGTAAATTATGTTAGTGAGGAAATAGATGAGGTATTATCTTTTGTTCTGTTTCTATTATTTGGAACTATTATTGTGATAGGATCTCAAATTGGTATGTTAGTAGGAGCAAGTAAAGGTGATTTACCTATCATTGCTATTCTTTACCCTGGTTTAGTTTATTTTGCACTTACCTGGGCTTTAACATCTGCACACTGGATGATAAACAACTATAGCAGAATATTTACGAAATAGTGTTTCCTAACCCTGCCATTGGCAGGGTTTTTTATGTAACATAATACTGCTATTTGACTTTTTTGTTATTTTAATAAATAATAGCATCTCATAACTATTTACCTTTTATACCTTTTCCTTATTTTCATTCTAGGAGTATTCCTCATGAAAACCATAAAAAATATTATAGTAGCAATGCTGTTTCTAGGGTTTAGTTATAATGCCTTAGCACACGCTAACACCCCACATGCAACAGCAAAAGAATTCGTTTTACACGCTCTAGAGATAGAAATTAATGCACTTATTAATAGTGATGTTTCAGAAGAAGAGCGCTTAAATGCATTTATGCCATTTGTACAAAAAAATATAGATGTAAAATATCTAGTAAAATTTACCACTGGTGGAAGAAAATGGCGTAAAGCATCTGACAATGAAAAAGCACGAGCCATCTACCTTATGCGCACACGAATTGCTAAACTATACATCAAGAACTTCAAAAAGATTCAGGGTGGCAGTATTGTTATTCAAAGAGTAACTGAAAATAATGGCATCACAACCATTAAAAGCAAAATACGCCTTGCAGGTGGCGGAGATTTTAATGTCTCATTTATAATAAATAAAAATTTTGAAACATTTAGAATACAAGATGTTATTGTAGAAAATATCCGTATCTCATCCATAGTAAAAAATCATTTCCGTAGAAACGTCAAGCAAGATGGAATTGCAGGACTTATTAAAAAACTAGAAAACGAAATAGCATGAAAAAAGCCCCATAATAGGGGCTTTTTTGTTTTTTAAATTTGGTTTATTATTTTTCCAAATAACGAGCAGCATCTAAAGCTGCCATACAACCCATACCAGCAGCTGTTACTGCCTGTTGATAAACACTATCTGCAACATCTCCAGCAGCAAAAACACCGCCTATATTGGTATTCACTGTGCCTTTTTCCACTTTCAAGTAACCGTATTCATCCATATCTAGCTGATCTTTGAAAATGTCTGTATTTGGTTTATGACCAATTGCTATAAATACGCCCATAACGGCTATTTCTGAAACTTTATCTGTTTTTACATTACGCAGTTTCAAGCCTGTTACTCCGCCCATTGGGGTATCATCACCCAATACTTCTTCTAGTGTGTTATCCCACATAACTTCAATTTTTTCGTGTTCGTGAACACGTGTTTGAAGTATTTTTTCGCCACGAAAAGAATCTCTGCGGTGAATAAGAGTTACTTTTGAACACATGTTAGCAAGGTACAAAGCTTCTTCCAAAGCTGTATTACCACCACCAATAACAGCAACTTCTTGATTACGGAAGAAAGCACCATCACATGTTGCACAGGCACTAACACCCTTACCTGAATATTTCTCTTCGCTTGGTAAACCAAGCCATCTGGCTGTTGCACCAGTAGAAACAATTAACGAATCACAAGTATAATCATTGCCACTTTCACCCTTAAGTGTGAATGGCTTGTTTTTTAAATCTACAGACTTAATAAAATCAGTTTCTACTTTTGCACCACATTCCAGCATTTGAGCATGCATTTGTTCCATAAGCCATGGCCCTTGAATTGTTTTTGCAAATCCTGGGTAATTTTCTACATCTGTTGTAATAGTAAGCTGTCCACCTGGTTGCATTCCGTGTAAAACTGTTGGTTCTAACCCTGCACGTGCAGAATAAATTGCCGCAGTACATCCTGCTGCACCAGATCCGATAATAAGAACTTTACTATGTTTTGTTGTCATGTTTATGGCTTACCTTTATTAATTTTTATACCAGCAATTTAACAAGAATTTTGTAATGAATCAAGCAGGTTAAGCATTCAATTTAGAATATTCTAATGTAATAGAATAAATACTAGGTTATTTTACTCAAGTTTGGTATAGTCAGCCCTGTAATTATAAATAAGGAAGTATATTATGACATTCATGGTAGGACAAAAATTTCCAACTGTAACAACGCAAGCAGTTATGGAAAACGGCGATATTAACGAAAATTTTTCTGTAGCAGAATTTGGTAAAGATGCCTACACAGTAGTATTCTTTTACCCACTAGATTTTACATTTGTATGCCCAACAGAAATTATTGCATTCCATAAAGCAATGGATGAATTTAAAGCACGTGGTTGTAAAGTAGTTGCAGCTTCAGTTGATTCACAATTTTCTCATGCAGCATGGAGACGTACAGCATTAAACGAAGGTGGTATTGGTGAAGTTGATTTCCCTATGCTTTCAGACCTTGAACGTAAACTATCAAACGAACTAGGTATTTTAGCAGAAGGCGGAGTAACTTACCGTGCATCATACCTAATGGATAAAACAGGTACAGTTCGTCACATGGTAATTAATGATTTACCACTAGGACGTAGCGTATCTGAAATGTTACGCATGGTAGACGCCCTTCAATTCCACGAAGAACACGGCGAAGTTTGCCCAGCTAACTGGAAAAAAGGTGAAGAAGCTATGGAAGCAACTCGTGAAAGCACTGGTGCTTATTTGGCTAAAACTGCTTAGGTTAATTTAACTTATAAGTAATAAAAAAGGAGGCTGATGCCTCCTTTTTTATCCTTACAACTATTTATGGTGTACATGTTACTTCTTTACCTTCAGAAACTTTATATATATCATGTATGTAATTTCTTACTCTTTCTCGAGCATCACTTATAGTATTAAAGCCTAAATTTTCAGACCATACATTAGAATCATTAGAACCATTAAGGTTCCAATCTCCTGTTTGGCTAGTTGACATAAGCTCTTCCGCTGTAAGACTCGCTATAGTGTCTTTATTAATATCAGTAAGGTTAACACAACTAGTAGTAGTTGTGCTGGCTACTATTACTCTTGGATGATTGTACACATAGAATTGGTCCTCAGCAACAATATATGACCCACCACCTATAATTTTCAATTGACGTTTATATTCATACTCATTAAACGTTTCACATACTTGACAACTATTAGCAATTGCTACTACCTCAGAAGTAAGCTTTTCATCCAAAGTACTAACAATAACACTATCAGCTAATAATGCATTATCTAACTGAATACCAGTAATAGCACCTGCATTAGTAGTTGTTGCGGTTTGTACAGCCTTAAAGTCATTATTAGCTGTTAACTTAGCATTAAAGTTTGCTTCTTGTAGTGCTCCTTCTGCTTTACCTTTTACTGCTATATAATCTACATTATTAGCCAATCTAGTATCAAACTCACCATCAACAACATCAGTTTTAAATATTGCTATAGTAGCACTAACTTCTGCTAGTGCTCCTTCTGCTTTACCTTTTACTGCTATATAATCTACATTATTAGCCAATCTAGTATCAAACTCACCATCAACAACATCAGTTTTAAATATTGCTATAGTAGCACTAACTTCTGCTGCTGTTTGGGCTGCATCTGCTAAAATATATGCACTATCAGCCCTATCTTGGGCAGTTGCAATATCTATCTTATTAGTTGCTACAGCTGTATCCAAGGTTGCAATATTTGTTTTAGCCGTTTCTAAATCAATCTTTGCTGCTTCAAGAGATGCTTTAACAGCATTAAACTCTGCTCTTTCAGCAGGGTTAATTACAGGAAATACACAAGATATTTTACCATTGGACATTACCTTAGCAACTCTACCAGCAGTACAACTACCATTCATTGCTTTAGCAATGGTACAGCTTGCTGTTCCTACGTTATATACCTGTGATAAATTACCACATGTTTCAATATTATTAATATCTGTAATAGCAGAATTTACTGCTGTTGTTACAGCACTCAGTGAATTTGTTAAACTAGTCAAAGTAGTAGATGTTGTTTGTGTATTAGTATTTGTAGAGTTTTGCAATGCTGTAATTGCTGCCTGAGCTATAGCTAAATCAGATTGAGCAGTGGCTAAATCTTGGGTAGTTTGCGTTAATAGTGTTGAATTAATAGTCAAAGCACCTTCTAAAGCCGTAACTTTACTGGATAAACTGCGCAACGTTGCACCAACCTGCGCCCTGCTATTCACTACACTTACATCCAGCGCGGCTGCTGGTAATACAAAAAATGCCATTACAAATACAAATATTATATATCTCATCAAGAAATACCCCCAAAAAAATTAATTATCTAGCCTACTTATGATGTGTAACACCAGAAATTATAAATAAAAACTGACATTAGTTAATAATGCCAGTTTTTATTTATAGAATATATACTATAGATTACATCCAGTTTGACCAACGATAGGTGATCCTACCCATGGATGATCAGAAGGGTATGATGACGATACAGTTGACCAAACATTTGGTGATGAGCATACAGCTAAACGCTCTGCCCATTGATTAGAGGTCGATTGAACATATTGACCAGTAAAAGGAGGTACCTGACACTGTACTATACCTATAGTAACTAATTGTTTAGGGTTTGCAGTATCACCACAATTACTTGCTGGTAATGTAAGTGATACACTAGCACTATAAATACCTGGATCATATGTATATGTATCTGCTGCACATACACAAGCTGGTGCAGGAGCTGCTGCAACAAGAACACACCCACCGGCACTTACATCATATACCTGACCACTATCACCACAAGTTCTTTGATTGTTAGCTCTTGTAAGTGCGTTGTTAGCCTTAACATCTACAGTAGCAATTGCAGCAGTAATGGCTACATCAGCTGTTACCAAGTTAGCAATATCTGTATTATTACTGGCTATTTCAGTATCATTAGCTGCTACAGCAGCATCTAATATTGCAATATTGTTAGCTGCGGCAGTTAAACCAGCTTGCGCTGTTGTAATAGCAACCTGTGCAGCAGTAAGCTCTGCTCTCTCTATTGGGTTAAGGTCAGGAAGAACACATTGTATTTGGCCTAATATTACCTTAGCAACAGCACCAGCACCACAACTTCCATCCATTGATTTAGCAATGATACACCCATCACCACCTACATTAGGGTTATGTACCTCTGACATTGTCCCACAAGTCATTATATCATTAATACCTGTAACAATGGCTGTGGTAGCTGTCGTTAAGGCATTTGCCGAGTTTGTTAAATTAGTTAATGTTGCACTTGTTGTTGTTGTATTTGCATTCGATGCAGTTTGTAAGACTAATAAATCTGCTTCTGCTAAATCTAGCTCTGCCTGAGTGACAGTAACAGAGGCATCCGTAGTAACAATAGCCTGCCTGGTTTGTGTTAAGAGATTTGAGCTTGCAGCTAAAATAGCCTCTAGGGCCGCGACTTGAGCGGCTAAGTTAGTCATAGATATATCATACCTTGTACGACCATTCCCAACACTCACATCAAATGCTACCACTGGTGTAGCAAAAAATGTTATTAATAATGCAAGTATTATGTATCTCATTAACTATAAATATCCCCAAAAAAATTAGCTTATATTAGTATTATGGTGACGACCACTAAAAATTGCCAATAAAATCTGACATTTAAGTACTTGATCCCTAACAGCCAAAGAAGCTGGTATGATCCATAAATTGCCATCCACCTGCAGTACATATATAAGCAACTGTTACATAACCACAGCTATTATCTGTTTCTCTTTTAACAAAAGTACAAACGTTGGTATTTGGTAAGACTATAGATATATCAACATGATTATAGATAGCTGCAACACAACTACATGAATACATAGGATTAACAACACATTCAGATACCCCAGTAGTAGGGTGCTTACGAATAAATTCTCCATTTGCACATGCCAACTCATTAAAAGCTGCATCCTTAGCATTTACACAACCAACTACACCAGTAGTAGGATGTTTCCAAATCACTTGCCCATTTGTACAGCCTAAATTAGTAAATAATGTATCTGCTGTTACTGCCGCTGGAGGAATACATGAGCCATCTGTTTTTTGCACTTTACCAGCATTACCACATGTTCTAATACTCGTAACTTTAGCATCCACATTACCAATACTTGTTACATTGGTGCCTATACCAGTAACATTTGTAGATATATCAACTATATTAGTTGTAATACTAACTGCATGTTCAGTGATACTATCTGCATGAATAGTAATTGCACCATCCAAAGCATCTACCTTAGCCTGTAAACTATTAATTGTTGCACCAACCTGTGCACGACTATCCACAACGCTTACATCAAGTGCATAAACACTAGGTATGCTAAGGAATATTCCTAAAACTATAAAAACTATATTTTTCATATCACTTCCCATTAATATAACACCCTACCTGTTATTATGTTACCTAACATTAACAGCCACTGACATACACCTAACGTACACGCTTAATAATCAACTCTTCCGCACCATGAGTTTCACCACAAGATAGAACTTCTGCTGCACTACCCATATTAATGGCTAATTCTACAAAACGCTCATCCCAAATTGGTGAGAATGTACTACCAAGATATAGTAATGGTTCGCCTTTTTGCATATCTGCGAATACGTGACCAGCCTCAAAGTTTAACTTTTGTTTATTACCTTTAAACTCAAATACGGCCTTTTCATCTACCAGTGCTGTAAATGATATTGGATCAATTGAAATATTACTTTTTAAGTTACCAAAGGTGTTATCTTTGAATACATAACAAGATTTTTCCTCTCCTATTTGTAATGGAAGAGCAGAATTATATGCAGCAAATGAGTTAACCATAGATATAAACGGTTCTGTAGTATCTAGCTCTACATGATTTGGTTGCATTCCGCCTGCTACCATACCAGCAACTACAGCCATTAAATCTCTACCATGGAAAGTCATAGGCATTGTGTAAGAGGGGCTTGCTGTACGTATTTGTTCCATTTTTTCTATTAATTGTTGATCTAGTGGAAATAATGAATATGGAACCCTTCTTTCTCTAAAAAACTGCACCATCAACCCTAACGATCCGTTATTCGGTCCAATAAATACATTATCCTCATCAGTAATAAGTAAAGACCTATCATTACCTTTACCAACACCTGGGTCTGTTACATGAATGAATATATTAGGCCACATCCCCTTCCCTAATGAACGATAACAGCTGTATAACGCATAAGCAGCATAATCCACGTTACCAAATGGAATGTTATGAATATTTACTACATATGGAGGCTCTTCTGGTTTAGTTTTTTGTGCCCAATCAGACCATGGTAAATCTGCGGGTAACCGTTCACTTTCTTCTAATTGACCAGCCACATAACGAAATATATTTTTAAATTTCAACTCTATTTGAGCATTAGCAATACCACAGTTAAAATCTGTTAGAATAATAATATTTTTATAATAACGATGCATAGTTATTCCACCTTTTCCAGTTCCATAATTAATGTGGCAGTAGTTTTGCCATTTTCACTTGTGATATCTATATCTCCGCCCATTTCTGTCATAAGTTTTTTACATATTGCTAACCCTAAACCTGTACCAGAGGATTTAGTAGTGAAAAATGGTTCAAATAAACGATCTAGCGCAGATTCTGATATCTCATCACCTATATTAATAATAGAAAGATATATTTTACCGCTATCTTCTTTTAATTTTAGGCTTATTTGAGTATTTTCATAAGCAGCATCGCAAGCATTTTTTGCTATATTCAACCACACCTGTTCTAGCTTGTTTTTATCAATTTTAACTATATATTTCTTATCTAAGATCAACTCTTCAAAAGATACACTTCTTTGTTCACAAATATCATGAGCTAAAATGGTTAACTTACTTATAATATCATTTATACAAACACTTTCACGAGATGTAGGACGCATAGCCGCAAAATCTAATATTTCGCTTAACATATATTCTAATTTCTCTGTTTGTTCCTGTGCCAAGCTTAATCTTTCTTGGTCATTGGGTGTTAGCGCATCAGCATTCTTTAACCTAGCAACCCCCAACTTAATAGATGTTAAAGGATTCCGTAGTTCATGAACCACAGCAGCCGTAAATTCACCAATAGCAGCTAAACGTTCTTTTTGTACTAACTGACCATGTGCCTGCTCTAGTTTTTGTGTTCGTTCTTTAACTAGTTCTTCCAGTGAATATGCATATTTTTTAAGAGTTTTATTTCTATTATTTACATAACTAAGCAAGGTATTAAATTGCTCTGCTAATGTTTGAATTTCTTTAATTCCTGATGCCTCAACTCTTTTTTCATAAGATCCTTTAGATACGATCTCCGACATAGTCTCACCTACTGTCCTAATAGGATGTGAAACATTTCTTCTTAATATAGCAAATAACAATCCAATAATTGCAATACTTGCAGGCAAAGCAAGGGTAAAAATCATGTAGTGCAAACTTTTCACAAACGGATCCGTAGAAAAGCTTCTGAGTGTAAATGAAACAACATATGCATCTAGTGATGGCATATAGATTGCGGCAATTAAATTGTCATCCTTAGAACGGTGTAACGCTTTATTACGAGGATCAATTGTATGCTGAATATCATTGTAATCTGGCAGTTTTACTTCTTCTGGGTAATGAGTAATGATTTTTTTAGATGCACGATCTAAAATAATTAACCCTACATCACGAGCAAAATCAAAAGTTGCCATTTTAGGAGAAAAGTGTGTTTTTAAATATGCTTCCTTTTCTTCAAAAGACCAATCTTTACCACTAGCTCTAAGTAAAGTTAACTGCCCAGATGCATACTGAACATTATGTTCTATTCCCTCATACATCAAATAATTGTACTGGCGTTTTAGTATTTGATGCATTAACAAACTAGCACCTAATAATACTGCCAAAACAATTACCACAACGGGCAATGTCAAGCGCATTGTCAAGCTCATTTGATCTGGTTGTTTGTTTAACATAAATTACTTTTATTATTTTTATTAACTATATAGTACTATACATTATTATGATACAAAGCAGTAATAAGTACATACCCTTTAAATGACAAAACAAAAGCTTAAAGTTTATCCAGATATAATATGCCTAGAAATGGATTCTCCAGAAGGCATTGGCTGGTGGTATTCAGGCGTTAGTTTAGCCTTTACCCCAATTAATGTTAGACATATCAGAAAGGTAAAATACGTGATCCTTGAAGGTACCAGAAAACCTTTACTGGTAGTTATGTTACCTATTGATGGTCAAGAAAGAATGGCTGCCATTAACTTACCACGCAGTGATACAAATGCTTTAAAAGAAAAAGGCATGTGGCATCCAGATATTAAAGCTCCATATAGCGAAATTATATATACCCCAACACCTAAAAGAAAAACCTACCACCCGTAGAAAAATTGTTGTAAACTCCGCTTGCCGAGAACGGACGCAGACCGCGCCAACTCCGCCAGGCCCGGAAGGGAGCAACGGTAACGTGGAAAACGGGTCGTTTTCGGCATTTATAACTAATTAAAATCGTTCTCTAGTAAGTAATATATCCGCTCTTTGGCTTCTATCCAGTTTCGCCATAGCTGGGTGCTTCATTAAATCATCTGCACAAATTTCACCATTAATGCTGTAAATATATTGACGACCAAAACCACCACCAATTTTATCATGCAAGTCATATAAACTACTTATAACAGTTACTTCTCCAGATTTCACTTCTTTCTTAAACCAAGATTGAACTTCATTTGCCTGAGCAAAAGTATTCATAATTACTCCTTGGGTTAAATCATCTAATGAGGAAATTTTAGGATCAATATCAACAGAATCTATTTTTTTCTTTACTGATTTTGCATCTTTTTGAATATTTTTACGCTGACCACTAATATCATCAGCTAAAGCAGCCTTTACCATGGCACATTTTGTATGGCCTTCTATAAATAATAATTTTATTCCTAGGTTATCTACGGCAAATTCAATACTTCCACGCATAGAAGCCACCAAGGTACCAGCACAAGAACAATTAAATGCCTGTCCCATTCTGGCCTTTACTCCTAAAATAGAACCTACAGTTATACGAGAATCAGAACAATTAACAATACCGACCCAAGGCCACTGCCCTGTCTGCACAGAATTAAATAAGCTTTGTGGAGTATTTTTTGTATAGCTCATATTATTTTTATATAAACGTAATACTGCGTCATCTATTGAAATAGCTTTGTCTGTTGTTGTCATAAAATACCTTTTAATAGTAATTAATTGTTTAAGTATAACCTAATAACTGTACTTTGATAGACAAAGATATAAGAAAAATAAATTTATGGTAACAAATTCTTTATATTGTATACAGCAAGTGCTATAAGTACTGTGCAATAAATCTTAATCATACCTTTTACAAACAACTCAACCCACTCACCTTCTACCCAGAGGATATTACCATGTCTATGACATTCACCAATGCTACAGCTGATTTTATGCTTAGGTACAACCCTAAATCTATAGTGAAAACTAAAATAAATCTGTTCCAGAAATATTTTGGAGTAGTTGAAGTCTCTGCCCTTATTGGCTGTGCATTACTTGCATATTTTGCAAACTATACAGCAGCAGAATATGTAGTATATGCCTTAACTATACTTTCTGGTACAATGTTGTGTTTCTCTCTCTTGATATACTATGTATATAAAAATATACATCAGTTATCTATATCACAATATAAGGAAGCCATTATTGCTTCGTCTGCCTTCTATTGGAATTTATATTTTGTAGAGCAGCAAAGATATAAACAAAAATACTATCAGTACGAAAAATATATTATAGTCGCCGTACTAACCGTATGTGGTTTTATCATTCCTGCAATTATTTATGGTGTGGCCATATATTTTCATTCCTTAAATGTTCAACAATCAAAAAATCATGCAGCTATTGTTCAAGATGAAGTTGCGATTGAAGATGCTAGATTCAATAGAGCAAGGGATATTACTCCTATAAACTGATAAACGTTACCAACCTCCCATTTAAAACATGGGAGGTTTTATTTTTTAGTTCAAATATATTTAGCAGAAAAACTGTATTCAATTGCCATATCCATTCAATTGTTATATAAAGAAACCATGAAAAATAGAATTGAAAATTTAGAAGTATGTGAGGGTGACCTACCTGAGGGCGTTACCTTTCCTAATGGAATGGCAGCAATTGATGCAGAAATGATGGGTTTAAACCCTCATCGAGATAGATTATGTCTTGTGCAAGTTGGTGATGGTAATGGTAATGTGTGGCTAGTAAAGTTCTCTAGTAACAACTACGATGCCCCAAATCTTAAAAAGCTTTTTGCAGATAACCGTGTTACAAAAATCCTGCATTTTGCTCGTACCGATATGGTATTTTTCCAAACATACTTAGGTATTATGCCTAGCCCTGTTTACTGTACAAAAATTGCATCTAAACTTTGCCGAACTTACACAGATAAACACGGCTTAAAAAATGTATGTAGTGAACTTACTGGTGAAAAAATGGATAAAGAACAACAATGTTCTAACTGGGGCGCTCCAACCCTAACCGAAGCACAAAAACATTACGCAGCAAGTGATGTTATTTACTTACACGAAATGAAAATAGCCCTAGATGAACGCCTAAAAAGCTTAGATAGATTACATTTAGCTAAACAATGTTTTGATTTTCTACCAGTAAGGGCCAACCTAGATTATATCGGCTGGGAAAATTCAGATATTTTTGCTCACCACTAAAAACTGCTATTAAACGTGAAAGATAGACCAATGAACAATATTGCAACCTTACCGCAAAAACATCAGGATGATATTGCTACAGCAAGAGAAGTTCTGACAAAAGAAGCTGATGCACTCCACGTTGTTGCTGATAACTTAGGTGCTAGTTTCACAGATGCTATTTACGCTTTATGCGAAATTAAAGGACGGATTGTAATAACTGGTATGGGTAAATCTGGTCATATTGCGGCAAAAATTGCGGCAACACTTGCAAGTACAGGTACTCCAGCATTTTTTGTTCACCCCGGAGAAGCTAGCCACGGTGATTTAGGCATGATAACAAAAGAAGATGCTGTTATTGCTATTGGTCATGGTGGAGAATCTAAGGAACTTGGTGATATTATCTCATACTGCTCTCGTTTTAATGTTCCGCTTGTTGCTATTACTGGAAAACTTGAATCCACCTTAGCAAAAGCCGCAAACTTTGTTTTATGGGATGGGGTAATAACAGAAGCTTGTCCATTAAACATGGCTCCAACAGCTTCTTCCACATCTGCCTTAGCTATTGGTGATGCTTTAGCTGTAACTATGATGATGCGTAAAGGTTTTAGTCGTGAAGATTTTTCTCAGTACCATCCTGGTGGAAAGCTTGGCGCACAAATGCTTAAAGTTTCAGATATTATGGTAAGTGGTAAAGATATTCCATGTATAACAGAAAGTGCAAGCGTGGATGAAGCCATTATTGAAATGACATCCAAAAACCTTGGTGGTGTTGGTATTTTAAATAACGATGATGAATTAGTAGGTATTATTTCTGATGGTGATTTAAAACGTCATATGTCAACTGATCTTCTTACAAAAAATGTTACAGAAATTATGACTGTAAACCCGCAAACTATTACACCAGATATGTTTGCTGCTGGTGCGGTTCATTTAATGCAAGAAAAGAAAATTACTACTCTATTTGTTATGGATGGTAAAAAACCTGTAGGAGTATTACGTATATTAGATTGCTTACAGGCTGGCGTAATTTAAACTATGCACCTTCCAAAACTACTTAAATTTGCATTTATATTTATTGCTCTTGGCTTAACTATATTTTTGTTCAGTCAAAACAATGACAAAACAGAACGCATGGCAATTTCACAAATTGAACCAGTAGATAGCCAGTTGAAAAAAACTCGTGTTGCAGATGTAGCTTCTACAACCATGCACTCTCCACGCTTTAGCGGAGAAGATAATAAAAACCGTAAATGGTTAATTACTGCAAAACAAGCCAGACAATCTGGTGATATTGGCAATGAAGAAGTTTTTCTTGAAGAAATAAAAGCACAAGCAGTAACATCTAAGGGTAAAGAACTTTCATTTATTGCTACAGAAGGTTTTTATAGCCACAAAACTGAAGCATTAACCTTACAAAAGAATATCAAGATAGAAGGTTATGGTTTCATAATTTTAACAGATAACATTATCGCCTTTCTTAAAAAAGGATCAGTTAGCGGTAATAAAAATGTAGAAGTAGTCACAGATACTCACAACCTTCGTGCAAATAGTTTCAGCCTACAAGAAAATGGTGAAAAAATATCCTTTGCAGGAGATGTAAAATCTACTCAAGAAGAAATGCAATTAACATCACAAAAACTAGATATTTTCTTTAAAAATGAGAAGTCAAAAGACTCTTCTAGCAACATAGATAAAATTATAGCAGAAGAAAAAGTTACCCTAAAACGTCAAAAAGATGTGGTAACTGGTGATAAAGCTACCTATACACCATATAATGATGAAATAATTTTAACTGGAAATGTTGTTTTCGTTCGTGACAAGAATGTGTTAAAAGGTGATAAGCTTATATATAATGCAAAAACTGGAAAAACTAATTTATCATCCGACAATGTAAGTGGTACAGGCAGAATAAAGGCACAATTAGTGCCAAACGAAAAAGAGAAATAGATGACAACAACTAACATCAGAGCACTAAAAACTGGTAAATCTGGCTTACAAGCTAGTAATTTATGCAAAACAGTAGGTAAAAAAGTACTCCTTAAAGATATATCTATTTCTGTACATCGTGGTGAAGTTGTTGCTCTTTTGGGCCCTAATGGTGCAGGTAAAACTACATGTTTCCATGCTATTACTGGCTTAATTGAAGCTACAACTGGTCATGTAGCAATAGAAAATAGAGATGTAACACAATGGCCAGTATATCGCAGAGCCCGTGCAGGTTTAGGTTACTTACCGCAAGAATCTTCTATTTTTAGAGGATTAACTGTTGAAGAAAATATCCGTGCCATACTAGAAGTGGTGGAGCCAGACAAAGCAGCAATCCAAGAACGTTTAACCATATTGTTAAATGATTTTGGTTTGACGCGTATTAAAGGATCGCCAGCACCAGCTCTTTCTGGTGGTGAACGCAGAAGAGTAGAAATAGCCAGAGCACTAGCAAGTAGACCAACATACATGCTACTAGATGAACCATTTGCAGGTGTTGATCCAATTGTAGTTGGTGATATCCGTGATTTGGTGGCAGACTTAAAAAATCGTGGTATTGGAGTTTTAATAACAGATCACAACGTCCGTGAAACTTTAGCAATTGTAGATAGAGCATACATCCTCCATGAAGGCAGAATTATCATGGAAGGGACACCACAAGAAATCGTTGCTAACAAACAGGTTCGTAAGGTTTACCTTGGGGAAGATTTTACTTTAGGTAAGTAGTTTTAAATCAAAAAGTCAGCTAAATGTGACTGTCAGCTTTTATAAAAAAAAATTAAAAATAAATTTATCCAATTAATCTCAATGCTTTCCATAAAAAATGCATTTTTATGTCATTAAAATAGGCATTTTTCTTTGTTCCTTTTCACAAAAGAATAATAGAAATTAGTAATTTTGGCGTATAATGTAAAAAGAACAAATATGTAAAAGGTAGCTCAAATAAACATGAAGCAACAACTGAATATCAAAATGGATCAAAAACTGGTAATGACTCCCCAGTTGCAAATGGCCATTAAGTTGCTACAAATGCAAACATTGGACCTACAATCTTTCGTGGATCAGGAACTTATGGAAAATCCATTCTTAACTCCTGATGATGGTACATCTGAAAATGAAAATACCACTGGAGAAAAGAAAGAAGCCGAACAAAAAGATAGTGTTGAAGCCTTAGAAAATCAATCCATGACAGATGATAGCCACATGGCACTGGATACTGGTTGGGATAACATGTATGACAGCGGTAGAGGAAGTTCAAATACTGCTCCTCCACAAAATGAAGACGGCGATACATGGGAAAAATTGGCTACCGAAGAAAAATCTTTAAAAGATTATTTAGTAGACCAACTTGGTATGAGCACCGATGATCCTGTTATTAAATTTTTAGCATCATTCTTAATTGATGCCATTGATGATGCCGGTTATTTAAAAATAGACTTACAAGAAACAGCAAAACTTCTTAATGTTAAAATAAAAAAACTAAACGAAGCACACAAACTTATTCAAACATTTGAACCGGCTGGTGTTGGTGCAACATCTTTGGGTGAATGTTTACGCTTACAAATGATTTCTAAGCTAACAAATCTTAGTCATGCAGAAGAAATAATTCTTAAAAACTTAGAATTACTTGCTATCAAAAACTATAAAAAGCTAGCAAAACTTTCTAACACTCCAGAAGATGAAGTGGAAGAAATTTGCGCTATGATTACCGATCTGACACCAAAACCAGGGCTTAAATATGGTGGTTCAACAACAAATAATATTATTCCAGATGTAATTGTTAGCTGTAAGGAAGGCAGATGGTCTGCTGAACTGAACGTAGATGCTATGCCTAAAATACTGTTAAATAGTTTTGGTAACAAAGTAAAAGCTGGCGGAGGTGATAAAGAATACGTTAATGAACGTATGAACCGTGCTCAGTGGCTAGTAAAAAGCCTAGAGCAGCGTGCCAGAACAATTTTTAAAGTCTCTAATGCTATTGTTAAAGCTCAAGAAGACTTTTTCAACTACGGTGTAGAGAGCCTAAAGCCAATGACTTTAAAAGTTATAGCAGAAACCGTAGAAGCCCATGAATCAACTATTTCTCGTGTAACAAACGGGAAATATATGCAAACACCAAAAGGCGTTTTTGAACTGAAATATTTCTTTTCCTCTGCTATTGGTACAACAGGTGGCAACATCTCTGTAGCATCAGAAAGTGTAAAAGAAATTATTAAACGCTTAATAAGTGGAGAAGATGCTCGTAAACCCTTATCTGATGAAAAGCTAGTTCAGCTTTTGAAAAAGGAAGGAATAGCGGTTGCTAGAAGAACAGTTGCCAAATACCGTGAGGGTGCAGGTATACCAAGTAGTTCTGGACGCAGGTTACGAGCCTAATTTAGAATTAAAAGAACTAAATAAAAAGCAAGAGGAGTATATACTATGTTAGTAAAAATAGCTGGAATACATGTGGAAGTTGGTAAATCTTTACGTGAGCACTGCGAAACAAAAGTGAATGATTTAAGCAAATACTTTGATCAAGTAACAGATGCTAACGTATCTTTCCATAAAGATAGCCACAAGCATTGCGCAGATGTAACAATTAACGCAAATGGTTTAACATTACATGCTCAAGGTGAAGGTGCAGATTTTTACCCAGCAATTGATGAAGCTGCGCTTAAAATTACAAAACAGCTTAAAAAATATAAAGAACGTATTTCAAAACACCATCAAAGACGTGAGAAATATTTGGAAAAAATAAATTCTATGCCTTCTTTTAAAGCTTCTCACAGTGTTGTTGAAGAAGATTTCACTGATGTGCCAGAGGATTTATTTAAAGAATATTCTCCAAAAGTACAGCGTAAAGATATTCACAGCATTACACCAATGAGTGTTGATGAAGCTGTTATGCAAATGGATTTAATGCACACAAATATGTACATTTTCCAGAACCCAACATCTGGTCGTTTGAATATTGTTCATCGCCAAAAAGATGGCACTGTTAACTGGATTGATCCTCACTTAGCTGATGAATCATAAGTTCATACAAACAAGAAAAGCCCTGTAAATGCAGGGCTTTTCTTCGTTATACAGAAAATATTAATCAATATCTTTAGTAATATAAGCATTACCACGAACAAGATACGAAGTATGATATTTACCTGAATTTGGGTTTATAGCAGTAATCAAAAAAACCGTTGCCCCTCTTTCATTCAGAGCTTTAGATAAATCCTTGTAAGCAGCATCAATAGCTTTTTCTGGATCTGATGAAGCTTCACCAAAAGCACATATACTTCCTTTAAAAATTAACTTCTTACCAGGAAAATTTTCGCGCCAATTTGGCTCACTCTCAACAGTTACAACATCACTGCTTTTTACAGTTATAGTATTAGTTTCAGACATAAATCCTCCATTAGGAGTTAAATTTAGTTGGTGGGCCATATTGTTCCCAATTTAAAATAACATTCTGGAAAGATTTTCCAGATGTAGGCTTAACATCTTCTTTATTAAGAATATGTAATCTTTTGTTTAATGCAAAGGCAGTACCTAAATCAAACGCCGAACCCACACTATTAGAATCAAAAATAATATGTACGCAATCTGCATCAGAAATAGCTCGTGTGTTTTCCATACAAATATTATATCCACCACCTGCTGTATCATTTTGAGTTGTATCACGTGGTGGCCAATGAACATCAAAACCAGCTTCTTCAAGTGGTTTAATATATTTAAGTTCTGTTGCAATAAGCTGTTCCGTGCTTTGAGCACGCACGGAACAAATTACAAAAGTTTTCTGTTTTTTGTTAGGCATAAATCCTCCATTAAGAGGTTTTATCAACAGCAACATACGCGTTACCGCGTAAAGTGCATGTACCATAAGAACTATTCCCAACCACACGATCTGTAACAATAACGCATATTGTGGAGCCTAATTCTTCTAGCTGTTCATACATAGTATCACTAGCTTGTTTTCTGGCTTTAGTAAAACTTGATCTAGACTCACCAAAACCAACAACTTCTCCCCTGAAAATTAATTTTTTATCGGGGAAGTTTTCACGCCAATTTGGCTCGCATGAAACAAATACAATGTTACTTTTTTCTTCATTAGTTTCAGACATACGTCCTCCGTTAGGATTTAAATTTAAAGACACCTATTTATTAGGTAAGATTTCATAAACATTCCCGGCCATAAAATGATATTGACCGACATTTTCACTTGTAACCACAAACACTCTTGGAGTATTTGGGAATGTTGCTAATTTTCTATTCATTTTAGCTATAACAGAGCTTTGAACACTTCTACCTTTATGTAAAATGTCAGATTCTGAAATATACTCTAGAAATTTAAACCTTTTACCTACAAAGGCATCTTTCCAGTTATAATCATTACCAATGAATGTCACATTAAGTGGTTTTTGCATATACCCTCCATTAGGCTAAATGCACGAAAAAAAAGAAATAAAAGATATATTACAAGAATAACAATATACTTATTGTATACATATGTCAATGGATAATTAGTGAATTATTATCAACCTACAGAAGCGCTAGAAGAACCCTCTTCCTCTAAATATTCCTTAAGTTTAATACGGAGTTTTTTAATAGATATACCCAAAACATTTGCAGCGTGTTCTCGATTACCTTGGCAATATCCTAAGGTTGTTAAAATATGTTCACGTTCAACATCTTCCATACTTCTACCACTTAAAACTGGAGCTTCATTTACTCCTGTTGAACCACCTTCAAACATTCCAGATGCAGATTGATAACGGCTAGCTGCGGCGGCCTGTAATTTTGCATGTTTAACTTCATCAGAAACACTTTCTTGCTCTCCGGCCTTCATAGACATAGGTGAAATAACAATATGTTCTGGTTCCATTGTTGGGTTATTACCCATCATGAGTACCGCGCGGTGAATAGTATTTTCTAATTCACGCACATTACCTTTCCAGTAACAATTATTTAGCTTTTCAACAGCTTTTGCTGAAAGTTTTACTCCTGTTAAACCATTTTGCTCTCCGTACATGTTGGCAAAATATATGGCTAAAGGCTCAATATCACCTTTACGTTCACGCAATGGAGGTATTTCCAGCATTACAACATTTAAACGGAAGTACAAATCTTCTCTGAAGCCACCTTCTGCTACTTGTTGTTCAATATCTCTGTTGGTTGTAGCAATTAAACGAATATCCACAGGCACTGATTTTGTAGAGCCAACAGGATCAATTACCCGCTCTTGAATTGCTCTTAGTAATTTTGCCTGTAATAGTAAATCCATTTCTGAAATTTCATCTAGTAATAGAGTTCCTTGATCTGCTAACTGAAAGCGACCAACACGTTTACCTACAGCACCAGAAAAAGCACCTTTTTCATGACCAAATAATTCACTTTCCAATAAACTCTCTGGAATGGCTGCGCAATTAATACTAATAAAAGGCTTATCATTACGTTTACTACTTTTATGAATAAACTGTGAAAATACTTCTTTACCAGTACCGCTTTCACCACGCAATAATATAGTAGCATTAGAATCAGCAAATTGACGAGCCTGAGCAAGTAATTCTTTAGTTTTAGGATCTGCATGAATTGGTTCATCAGTATCATCTGGGATAAGTTTTCCTAGTAAGGTATTTAACATTTCCTTATCTATTGGCGTAGAAAGATATTCTATAGCACCTAAACGAATGGCCTTAACTGCATTTTGTACAGGTTGTGCGGCACCAACTACTACTACAGGGACATTTATATGTGCTCCATTTAATGCACTAAAAAATTCTGATAAATCTAGTGTGGAATCAAAAAACAGCATATCTATAGTACTTTTAGATAGGCAGGTAATAGCATTTTCAATTGAATCTACCTGAACGTATTGGATACCTTTTTCATGAGCACAAGATGAAATGGCCTCGGCTTTTTGTAGCGCTCCAACAGCAAGGATGGTTGGTTGAGTCATTAATTAAACAACCTTACATTCTTCAAATGTTTTGGAAATGCAGTTTGTATAAGATGAAATGTTTCTTTTTTGAAATCCGTGGAGCGCAGTGTACATTTAAGTACATGAGCACCGCGAAAGTTGAAAAAAAGAAAGATTTCGCTCATACAAACAAATTTACAATACATTTTAATCAAATACACTGATACGTTTAGACGGAGGTAATACTGCGTTAATAACCATCTCTAATTGACGAGGATTTTCTTGGCGCACAACAGAAAGTACTGAAAGCATATATATTTTACGCAATGCTTGTTCTTTAACACTGTTAGCTTCTAGCTTTGTAGAAATTGGTACAAATACCATGTTAGCAAGTACGGCACCGTACATAGTTGTTAAAAGCGCAACAGCCATGGCTGGTCCTATAGCACTAGGATCATCTAGGTTACCAAGCATAATCACCAAACCAATTAGCGTACCAATTAGCCCCATAACAGGAGCAATCTCTGATGCTTTTTTCATAATTAGAATACTTTGTGTATGACGTTCTGCCATTTCATCAGCATCCACCTTCATAATTTTGGCAATAACTTCTGGGTTAGTACCATCCACGGCTAAAGTAAAACCTTGTTTTACAAATTCATCACTCATTGAATCTACATCTGTTTGGATAGAAAGCAGGCCGTTTGCTCTGGCCTTTTGAGCAAGCTCTAGCATATATTTAGATTCTTCAACAGCATCTGGTAATTTAAATAGAATACTTTTTAGCCACAGGCCCTGACCACTGATAATTTCTTTAAGAGTAAAACATACAGTTGTAATAGAAAAAGTACCAAATATTACAATTAAAACTGATGGCACATCAACAAATGCCTCAATTGCACCACCTGTCATAATAGCACCAATAACTAGGCCAAAACCAATAATCAATCCTAAAACTGTTGCTAAATCCACTATAAATTACCTATTTATTGTTTTTATTTATTAAGTATATTTTACTAGCTGTTTGATTTTACAATTTCTGTCATTGTAACACCAAGTTTATCTTCTACAATTACAATTTCTCCACGAGCAACTAATCTGTCATTAACATAAATATCAATTGCTTCACCGACTTTTCTATCTAGTTCCACAACAGCACCACGACCCAATTTTAATAATTGGTGAATGTGCATTTTAGAAGTACCAAGAACGGCAGCAACCGTTACAGGAATATCATAAATAGCTTCTAGGCCAGCCTCACTTCCTTCAGGTGATGTAGGAATAGCAGCCAAAGGATCTTTCTTTTCCATTTCTTCAAGGTCAAGATCGTCTCCAGATGGTTTAATAGGATCAGATTCCATAGCGGCCGCCATGTCATCTTCGCTCATATTTTCATCTGCTACTTCATTTTCTTCTACTGGTGTATTTTCATCAACCATGCTCAAAATCTCCAAATTGCTTTAACCATTATTGCATAATTTAGGCCATAACCAAACATAGATTAAAAATTAACCTATAAAAAATTAAGTGATGCGTGATATTTTACCCACGAATAGATACCTTATTCGGGAATTTCTTCAGGAATATTTGGTTCTTTAGGTTCTTCAACTACCGCTTCTGGTTTAGGTGTATCTTCTACTACTGGTTTTTCCACTGCTTTTTCAGCTTGTGGAGCTGTTATAATTTTTGGTAATAAATCATGCAAAGTAGCCTGAATTTCTTGTGTGAGAGATACTAAATTAATATCTGCTCCAGCCTCTTCCCATTCTAAAGAACATTCACCTTTAGAAAGGTTTTCATCCACACGAAGTTCTGCATCCTTGCTGCTTAATAAGCTTTTGATACCATCATGCTTTTGTAGAAAATCATAAGCATTTTGATTAACTTTAACTATAATATGAACATCCAGCATAACTTTTTCTAAAGTTTGGGAAATAGCGGCTGCTAGAGTTTCCTCTCCCAGCTCTTTTTCCAGATGTTTAAATAAAAGCGCCACGGTTTGAGATACAACTGCCAAAGATCTCTTTTCCATAATTGTGTGTAAAGCACTTTTTTCTGCAACAAACTGTTCTAATTTTTCTTTTAGTGGTACGAGGTATGAAGCAAGTTCTGATTGAAATTGTTCTAAGGCCTGCTGTTGGCCTTTTTCTAACCCTTCTGCATAACCCTTAGATTGTGCTTGAGCAAGATCATTTTCTGTTAAAACACGTTCTTCAGCCTTATCTTTTTCGTTGACCGCAACTTCAAAAAAGTCAGTCTCAAAGACAAATTTATCAAATTTAGAGGCTTTTACATTCATAAAATTTAAATATTTCCATGTTTATTACATATATTCATTATGTCTCTGCTATTTTTCTAACCAATAAAAGATTGGATAAAAATTACTTCCGAGAGACAGCCTTATTATCAAACAAAATTCAGTTTAAGCGTTGTTAAAATTTCGCCCAAAGACGCCATTTTAACAATGCTTAAATAAATTCGTCGTCACCACCCTCTTCCATAAAGATGATTTTACCCTCATCAACCAAACGTTTAGCAACTTCAATAACCGCTGTTTGAGCTTCATCCACATCTTTAACACGAATAGGTCCCATAGCATCCATATCTTCTTTCAATATTTTAGCCGCACGCTCAGACATATTTTCAAAGAAACGATCACGTAATTCTTCCTTACACCCTTTAAGAGCGATAGATAGTTGATCTTTTTCAACTTCACGTAAGATTTCTTGTAAACCTTTATCATCTGTTTTCATAATATCATCAAATGTGAACATCAATGCACGGATACGATCTGCATCTTCTTGGCTTCTTTCATCCAATAGTTCCATAAATTTAGCTTCGTTGCTTCTATCAAAGCTGTTGAATATATCTGCCATAAGTTCGTGGCTATCACGTTTATTTTTAGCAGCTAAGTTACGCATAAATTCGGTACGTAAAGAATCTTCAACCGTTTCAATAACCTCACGAGAGATATTATCCATAAGTAAAATACGTTCAATACTTTCCATAGCCAAATCTTCTGGCAATGCAGCAAGTACTTTAGCGGCATGAGAAGGTTTAACCCGTGAAATAATAACAGCAACAGTTTGTGGGTATTCATTACGCAGGTAACTAGCAAGAATGTCTTCACTAACATTAGAAAGTTTTTCCCACATGGTACGACCAGCAGGCCCACGCATTTCTTCCATCAATGACTTAACACGGTCTTCCTTCATAATAGAGCCTAAGAAACGTTCAGTTGCAGACCAACCACCCATTAAATCTCCACCTGCTCCACCTAATGATTCAGCAAAATTTTGTAGAACATTTTCCACTTCCTCACTAGAAACATTACCAACATCAACCATCTGACGAGAAAGGTCACGGATTTCAAAATCATCCATTCCGCTTAAAATAGTACCCGCTGTTTCTTCACCAAGTGCTAAAAGAAGTACTGCTGCTTTACGTGTTCCGCTATTAGATTTAGCCATTATTAAGCTCCTCCTGCATTATCTGCATTCATCCAACTTCTAACAACACCAATACTTTCTTCTGGGTGAGTCTCAATTAGCTCAGCAACTTTTTTCAAGGAAGAAGCGCGTACTTTACCTTCAACACTTGCAATATCAATTAAACTACCATCATCTTCAGCTCCACCAACAATACTACCATCAGCACTAACAGTACCCGCAGCAAGAGGAGTGCCGTCAGCAGACATCGCAACAGGAGCGCTTCCTTGCAGTATGGCATCGCTTTCTGCTTGGGTTTGAGCATCCATAGCTTTAGTTGCGGCCTTCATTAATGGGCGAATAATAAATAGAATAATAAAGAACATTCCGATAAACATTAATACAAGTTCACCAATACGGAAGTAATCCTCTTTAGCAAACATTGGTATTTCTATTTCTTCACTAGTAATTTCAGTAAATTCCATATCTATGACTTGTACGCTATCTCCACGAGCTTCATTATAACCAATGGCAGATTTTATTAACTTTTCAAATTTTGCAATCTCAGCATCTGAGTATGGAATATAATCACCTCGAATCTCAACTGCATCTTCTTCTGGTTCCTCACCTTCAGCTACAGGAGCCTTAACCATGGCGTACCTACCTTCAACTAGCACCGCAACAGAAAGTTTTTTAATACCACCACTCTCTTTAATATAGTGTCTGGCTTTTTTAGAAATTTCGTAGTTAATGGTTTCTTCAGAATTTGCTCTATTTTCTTGGCTACCAACAGATGTACCTGTTGTACCAGCACTTGGCACATTACCAGAAACACCTACAGCAGCTTCACCATTACTTTGTTGGCTTGCTGTTGTGCCTTCACTTCTTTGTTCTGAACGAACAACTTGTTGGTCTGGATCAAAAATTTCTGATGTTTCTTCAATTCTATCAAAATCAATATCTGCATTAACAGAAACACTGACCTTACCGTTACCCACAACTCTTTCAAGCATAGAAGATATACTAGATTCAAAGTTAGCCTCTATTCCCTTACGAACTCTTGAATTAGAATCAATTGCAGAAGAACTTCCAGCACTAGTAGTACCAGAAGATAATAACTGACCACGCTGATCCACAATTGTAACATGTTTGGAATCCATAGCAGGCACAGATGCTGCAACCAAATGTGCAATACTTGCAACTGTATCTACATCCACAATTCTACCACCTACATTTAGGGTAACAGAGGCAGTAGGAACAACTTTCTCCTTAGAAAAAAGACGTTTTTTAGGCATAACTAAATGAACACGGACGCTTTTAACAATTGGTAGAGAACTTATTGTACGAGCAAGTTCCCCTTCTAATGCACGTCTTGCATTAATATTTTGTACTAATGATGTAGTACCGAATGAAGAACTTTTATCAAAAATTTCATAGCCAGAAATACTTCCACCAACCAAACCTTCACCTGCTACTTTTAAGCGCATTTCTCCTACAATATCTTGTGGAACATAAACAGCTCCATCTCCACGAACTTCGTAATGAATATTTTGGCTATCTAGAAATGATGCAACCTTAGATGCCTCTTGTTGTTCCATACCACCATAAAGAAGTGACATAGGCTGTTCACTAACCCTAGTAAGTACAGTGCTAAATAAAAGAAGTAACACAACCATAGCAACAGCAAGTGTTGCAATACGTGTTGGGCCCAAGGCTTTTAAAGTATTTAATAAATTATCCAAAGTTTGCTCATCCATATATATATAGTTCTTAAGATTAGCACATTTAATGCCAAACCTTCTGATAAAAGCACATACATTGACATTATACAGGGTATTTAAATACCACCAAGTGTGGCTTCAAAGAAACATAGCATTATAATTGTGAAGCTTTTTGCATAAAAAATTTGCACAAGCCTTAAAAGATGGTAGCATTTTGGAACTGTCAGGAAAGTATGCGGTATAAATTTTTGCCATAATACATAAATGACTGTTAGTTGAATTAAGCGTGCCTTATATTTAACTGACACCCTAGGAGGTAGACATGTAGTCTACTGTAAATATTATCTCAAGTAGGAGAAAAAAAATGCCTATTACAATTAACACAAACGTAAGTGCGCTTAACGCGCAACGTAACCTCGGAATTAGCTCTGCTCGTTCTGCGGCTTCTTTATCTAAACTATCATCTGGTTCTCGTGTTCCGACAGCTAAAGATGATGCTGCTGCTTTAGCGGTTGGTACTGGTTTACGTGCCGACGTTGCAGCTTTCCGTACTGCTCAGCTTAACTCACAACAGGGTTCTGCCTTGCTGCAAGTTGCTGATGGTGCTTTTAGTCAAATTACAGACGTACTTGTACGTATGAAAACATTGGCTTCACAATCACAATCTGGTCAAATATCTGATACAGAGCGTGGTTTCGTGAACACTGAGTATGCTGAGCTTCTTGGTGAGATTGACCGTATTGCTGCTACAACAGAATTTAACTCTACTCTTCTATTAGGTGGATCAAGTTCAGTTGTGCTAGACCTTGCATCAACTGGTGCAAACGTTGCTACTACGGATGGTTTCGTTGCTTTTAGTTTTGACCAAAATATTGTAACTGCTACTGATGGTTTCGCATTTTTCTATGACGATTCAACTGGTAACATTACAGCTACAAACGTAGACCAAAGTACATCCCAAACATTAAACTTGGGTGCTGCTGCGGCAGTTATTGTAGCCGACGGTGAAACACGTGAGCTAAACTTTAGTGATATCGGTTTAACAGTAACAATTAATGACCAGTTTAACAGTAACAGTGCTGTTGGTGCTGGTGCAGATATTGGTACACTTGGTGGTACTGTAGCTGCTGATTCTATTGATACTGCTGCTGGTACAGCTTCTGCTGCGGTTACTATTGCTATCCAAGTTGGTATTGGTATTACAGCTAATGACCAAATTAGTGTTGGTATTAACCTTGGTAACACAACAGCTCTTGGTGTAAACGGTACAGGTGTAGCTACAGCTGCAGCTGCAAACGCGGCATCTACTGCTATTGATACTGCACTTGGTAACGTGAACACTGCTCGTTCTGAGCTTGGTGCTGGTATTAGCCGACTAGAGTTTGCTGGTAACAACGCTGCTGTTGCGATTGAAAACTTATCTGCTGCTAAATCCGTTCTTATGGACGTGGATGTATCAGCTGAGATTACTGAGTTCTCAAGCCAACAGGTTCTTATACAAGCAGGTGTATCTATGCTTGCTCAAGCGAACCAACAACCTAGTTTACTATTGCGTCTACTTCAGTAGATTCTATAGCTTACTAAAATTAGGGAGCCCTTCGGGGCTCTCTTTTTTTGTGAAAAAAAGAGAGCCCCGAAGCCGCGGAGCGTGGGGATCCAAGGGGCACCCCCTTGGTTGACGTGGAAAAAGTGAAGCTTTTTTCATGGCAATTACAGATAAGGGGGATACTTAAGGGGAGCATATCCCCCTTAAGTATAAGGCCAAGAGCCTTACGCCAATGCCAAAGCATTAGGCTCTACTGCTAGCAAAGCTACGCTTTGCGAGCAGGACAGATAGACTGTTAGTGCTTCGCACTATGTATCCATGGATACCGGCCTTCGCCGGCATGACGGACGCACTGAAAGGGGCTTGCTTAAAATAGGCTAGCGCAACTGTGTAGCTCCCTTAAGAAGCCTCGCCTTCGGCTCTTGGCATAAGGCCGTTGGCCTTAGCTGGGGCAATCCCCCAAACCCCTGTATCTATAATTGAACTCAAAAAAGCTTTGCTTTTTCAAGTTCAACCAAGGGGGTGCCCCTTGGATCCCCACGCTCCGCGACCACCACATTACCAAAATCAGTATAAGCATATATATTCCAAACCACTCAACTACTACATATTGATTTAATTAACTCTTTTTTTTGCAACAAAAAAAGATGACTTTTTTGCAAATATTTCACTTTACAACCACTATTATTGTTACATATAAACAACAATAAAGTTGTTACAAATAGCTAATGTTTTGTTTATTAACAACAAAAGAGCGTGTCTTTTTAATCGATGCTTTTTTTATTGTTATTTTTCAATATGTTAACAACAAACATCGGACAAATCGTTGAAATAGTTTAATGTCATTTTTATAGACCTCTTACTCTATATCTAGTATGATAGATAGCTATAACAATACAACATGTAGTTAAAAACGCTAAAAATACTGCTATATGGCGTTTATACAAAAAAAATACAATTTCTGCTGTGGGGAGAACAAAAAAATGTACGACATCAAAATAGATTATGAACGAGAAAAGAACCTCACGGATTTTGGTAAATCAACCCTAGCAGAACGCTACCTTCTTCCTGGTGAAAAACCTCAAGATGCATTTGCTCGTGTTGCTTGTGCTTACGCTGATGATGCAGAACACGCCCAACGTCTATATGATTACATGAGTAATCTTTGGTTTATCCCGTCAACTCCGGTCCTTGTTAATGGTGGAGCAAAACGTGGTTTACCTATCTCGTGCTTCTTAAATGAAGTTGAAGATGATATGGAAGGTATTGTTGGTACATGGAATGAAAATGTATGGTTAGCATCTAAAGGTGGCGGAATTGGTACTTATTGGGGTAACGTTCGTTCAATTGGTGAGCGTGTAGGTATTGTTGGTAAAACTTCAGGTATTGTGCCATTTATTCGTGTCCAAGACTCCTTAACACTTGCTATTTCTCAAGGTAGCCAACGCCGTGGTGCTGCTGCAGTTTATTTACCTATTAGCCACCCAGAAATTGAAGAATTTATTGAAATTCGCCGTCCAACAGGCGGTGATCCTAACCGTAAAGCACTTTTCTTACATAATGGTGTAGTTATTTCTGATGACTTTATGGAAGCAGTACGTAACGACCAAGATTGGGATTTAATTAGCCCTAAAACTGGTGAAACAGTTCGTACAGTTACTGCCCGCTCATTATGGATACGTATGCTAACCGCCAGAATTGAAACTGGTGAGCCTTACATGTTATTTTCTGATAATGTAAACAAGGCAACACCAAAATTCCAACGTGATATGGGCTTAGAAGTTAAAATGTCAAACCTTTGTTGTGAAATTACTTTACCAACAGGTAGAGACCAACACGGTAAAGACAGAACTGCTGTATGTTGTTTATCATCTGTAAACTTAGAACACTTTGATGAATGGAAAGAAGACAAACTATTTATTGAAGATTTAATGCGCTACCTAGATAATATCATGCAAGATTTTATTGATAGAGCTCCAGATAGTATGGCAAAGGCTCGTTACAGTGCTTTGCGTGAACGTAGCGTTGGTTTAGGTGCTATGGGTTTCCATTCTTACCTTCAAAAACGTATGATTCCATTTGAATCTGCTATGGCAAAAGTTTGGAACAAAAAAATGTTTTCATATATTCGTGCAGAAGCAGATGCTGCATCTGTTAAACTAGCAGAAGAAAAAGGTCCTTGCCCTGATGCTGCTGAAAGTTTAGTTAAAGAACGTTTTGCAAATAAAATTGCTATTGCTCCAAATGCATCTAGTTCTATTATTTGTGGAAATGCTTCTCCTGGTATTGAACCATTTGCTGCAAATAGTTTTACTCAAAAAACCCTTGATGGATCTTTCAGTGTTAAAAATAAATTCCTTAAAGCACTACTTCATGAAAAAGGTATGGATAATGATGATACATGGTCATCTATTACAGTAAACGGAGGGACAGTTCAGCACTTAGATGAGCTATCAGATGATGAAAAAGATGTATTTAAAACAGCCTTTGAAATTGATCAATACTGGATTATTGAACATGCAGCAGATAGAACTCCATTTATTTGCCAATCACAAAGTGTAAACTTATTTTTACCTGCTGATGTAAATAAAAAAGACTTACATGCTCTTCATTTTATGGCCTGGGAAAAAGGTATGAAAAGCTTGTATTACTGTCGCTCTAAATCTATTCAACGTGCAGAAATTGTTTCCTTCCCGAAACCAGTAGATGCTAAAGTAGATGAGATACAGTATGATGAGTGTATCGCTTGTCAGTAATGTTTAAAGCCAAAGTTTTACGTTATGCCAATGCCAAAACATGGCTTCTGGGATGAAAAAAACTAGAAGTTAAAACATAATTTCTAGATAAGATGAAGTTTTGAATTTTTAGGAGAGACGTGTATAACATACACGAACGACGACAAAATTTTAAAGTTCGCTTATATAGGAATTACCCCTGTTAAAAAAAGGAGATATTATGTCATTATTGAAACACAAAGCAGTTTATAAACCATTCCGTTACCCATGGGCATATGATGCATGGCTAACTCAACAACAAGTTCATTGGCTTCCAGAAGAAGTTCCTATGGCCGACGATGTTAAAGATTGGTCTAGCAAACTTAATGAATCTGAGAAAAACTTGCTTATGCACATTTTTAGATTTTTTACTCAAAGTGATATCGAAGTAAATAACTGTTATATGAAACAGTATTCTCGTATTTTTGGCCCAACCGAAGTACAAATGATGCTATCAGCTTTTTCAAATATGGAAACTATTCATGTTGCTGCTTATTCTCATTTACTAGATACCCTAGGTATTCCAGAAGTAGAATACGAAGCATTTCTTCAATACGACGAAATGAAGGATAAATACGATTACCTTCAAGATTATATTGAAGAAAAAGATATGACAAATGAGCGTTTAGCAGAAACATTAGCGGTTTTTGGTGCGTTTACAGAAGGTTTACAACTTTTTGCTAGTTTTGCAATTTTAATGAACTTTCCTCGTTTTAATAAGATGAAGGGTATGGGACAAATTGTAACATGGTCTGTACGTGACGAAACTCTTCACTGTGATTCTATCATCAAATTATTCCGTACATTTATTTCTGAACAGCCAGAAATTTGGACTCCAAAATTCAAAGAAATGTTAGTAAATAAATGCCGAGAAATTGTAAAACTTGAAGATGCATTTATTGATTTAGCATTTGAAATGGGCCCTATGGAAGGCTTAAGTGGTGATGAAGTTAAGGAATATATTCGTTACATTGCTAACCGTAGGTTATTAAGCTTAGGCTTAGAAGGCATTTATGATGTTAAGAAAAATCCTCTACCATGGATGGATGAAATTTTAAATGGTGTAGAGCATGCAAACTTCTTTGAACAGCGTTCAACAGAGTATTCTAAGGCTGCTACTCAAGGTACGTGGGAAGAAGCTTTCGCTGTAACTGATCCAAAACCTGAAAATACTACAGCAGTATAAGAAAGCCACACTACATCACTCTAAGATGGCCTAACTACTTTTAAGGTATAGCATTATATAGTGTTATACCTTAAAATATTTTTATGGCTATAAATAGCAAAATACAAATATATCTACTAGCAGCAGTTATTACTGTTTGCTGCGCTGTTTCTGCACATGCTCAGCTTTATTCCAAACCATCAACAAAATATTCCATTAAAAGCAACCAAGAAATCCAAGCCAAAAAAGAAGCTTTGGCCGCGCAAGGAGAAGAGGAAAAAGAGGTAGTAAAACCTAAATCTGAAATTGTGATTGCTCTAGAAAAAAAAGATTATAACTATACTGTAGAAGATTTTTTTCGTGCTGTAAGATATGGTGAGGTTGGTATTGTTAAATTATTTACCCGTGAAGGTATGAGTGTAGATACAATAAATACATTTGGTCGTAGCCCCATAGCAGTAGCTGTTATGAATAATCAAACTAAAATGGTTGATTTTTTATTAAGTAGAGGAGTTTTACTCAACCAAGGTAATAACGAACAGGAGAACCCTCTCTTAATTGCGGTTTTAGATAAAAATATGAAAATGATCCAACATTTACTAGATATTGGTGCCGATGTGGATACTCAAGATGAAGATGGTTGGACACCTATTTTTTACGCAATTGAATCACTAGATAGAAAACTATTTGATTTATTCCTAGGATACGGTGCTGACTTAGACCATGAAAATAGATATCAGACAAATCCTCTTAGTATGTCAATTCGTAAAAACTACCCTCAAGTTACTAAGTACCTATTAGATTTAGGTGTAAATGTATCCTACCGTGATAGAAATGGTAATACTCCTATAATTTTAGCCTTGATGTATAATAATGTAGATATATTACACATGCTATTAGAAGCAGGTGCAAACCCTAATGAACCCACTATTAGAGGAGCAACGCCAATTGAAATAGCCTTAGCTAAACGTGCTATTGATGCTGCTAACCTATTGTTATCATTTGGAGCAAACAGCCCAGATGTGGTAGAATCAGAACCTGACAAAACAACTAAAGAGAAGCAATAATGCCTACTAAACAAAAAAAGTCTAGCAAAACCATGCCAACATCTTATGCAGAAATTAACCGTATGCATCGTATTGCCTTTTCAAATCTTAAGGGTACTGTAATTGTTACTTCAGCAAAAAATGGTGAAGGAAGTTCTCTTTTTGCCCATACTATGGCATTAAAATCAGCTGAATCTGGCAATAAAACCCTGTTAATTGATTTAAATATGCGTAATATGGAAATAACTAAAAATCTTGAGCTAGAGCGCTTTGACTGGGACCTAGCTGGACTAAAGGCAACACTACCAAAAAAATTATTACAAACAAATAAGGCTGTAAAAAACTTATCCTTTCTTTCTGCACCGCTAGATAAAGAAAGTATAACTCACCTTAAAAATATCAAAAATATCGAAATATTCCTTAAATTAGCCGAAAAACAATTTGACCATATAATTGTTGATACAACACCAGTTGGAACATTGAATAGATACAATGCGGACCCAATTCTTCTAGGATCTGTTGCTCGTAAAACTATTTTGGTTACTTTAGCTGGAGTTACTCCTAAGGATAGAATTAAGAAAGCCTTAAACCAGCTAGAAGAAGGAGGGGTTAGAGCTTCTGGTATAGTAATTAATGATTATCAGAACCCATCATTAAGAGAGTCCTTATTAGATTTTATAAGTAAATTTAAAAAGTTAAGCCCCAGTTTACATAATTGGTTACGTAATAAAATTATGGCAGCCACAGGGCTGAATTAAAAAAAAGAGCCAAAAGGCTCTTTTTTATTTTATAGTGAGTTGACGGACTACTCATCACCACTACCAGATTTTTCACTAAACTGTGCAGATTTACCATTTTTATCTGCCCATTCATCAGCTTCTGGTAATGCACCTTTGTTTTTAGTGATATTTGGCCAAATAGCACTATAATGCGTATTTTTCTCTAGCCATACATCTTCTTCTGGTGTTAGTTCCTCATCAGATTTAATTGCCTCAATTGGGCACTCTGGTTCACATACACCACAATCAATACATTCATCAGGATTAATCACAAGCATGTTTTCACCTTCATAAAAACAATCGACTGGGCAAACTTCTACACAGTCTGTATATCTACATTTAATACATTTTTCTGTTACCACAAATGGCATTTTTTTATCTCCGATATATATATTTATCAAATTCAAGCCTACCCCAAAATTAGATTTAACATCTTCGATGCGTTACAAGCGGATATTTTGCTTTTTTAAAAAACCAGAGAAACGTAAGCGTATACTTAATACGTGCGTCCCGCGACAGGAGCTTTGCGACGCAGATGTTACCACTTGGTAACGCCCGCAGGGTAAGCAAAGCACTATCAAAGTTTTATAAAAGTAAAGCATACCCTGTAAAACCAATTTTAAGTTAGGTTATATATATAACTCATGCCTTGATACTGTGCAACAGTACTTCATGTCATTTTATTATTTTTGCCGTTATACATATACTTTAGTGGACATATTACATTATAATAAAGTGTAAAAATAGGATTTTTGAATCGAAAATGTATGTATTAAGATTATTCTTACTATTTGTTTTATGCGCAATAAGCACGCAAAGTTATGCGGCTAATATTACTGTGCCTAAACCTTCAACAGGCCTACCCAAAAAAGCCAAGGCTAAATTACCTCTTGAACACCCGCCCGTTCATATTTTAGGTAAAGAAGTCATACCTGGTTCCAACAAAAAGAGAATTGTTCCAAGAAGTGTCGAGATTTTACCAGAAAATCTACAGACTGAACGTGCAAGAGCAGCTATAGCTATGCGCCGAGATATGAACATATACAAACATAATCCTTATTACGGCCCTATTGATGCTCCTATAACTATTATAGAAATGACAGATTTAAACTGCTTACAATGTATGACATTCCTTAAAGGAGTTGATGAGGTATTAAAACAAGAAAAATATACAGATAAAGTACGTTATGTCCACGTTCACTTACCCGTAGATTTATATAATAGCACTAACCCAGCTGCTTTTTATGGTAAAATAGCCCAAGAACAAGGTGTATTTTGGGAATATCGCAAGCAACTATTTTCTATCGCCGAAATAAAAGATAACACCTTTATTGATAAACTAGTCAATGTTGGAGGAAACCCTATCGAGATAAGAAACTTAGTAAGGTTTAATGCTAGAAAATTTTATAAAGAGCTGGACGCAGATGCACTTTCTGCAAAAAATATGGGAGAAACACGGCCACCCGTACTTTTTGTTAACGGTATTAAGGTAGGATATAACATCAAAATTGAAGAATTGGCATCACTGTTAGACTATGAATTGGATATGTCTGAATAATGCGCAACAACCCTCTTTTCAAAGAATTCGAAAATGCTCTCACCGAAGCAAGAGTTGCTATTAAAGTTGCTAAAAATGTAATTAACAAAAATATACCAGACGTTATTCCTGAATCAGCTAGTGCTTATAGTCTTCTGCCAGAAGTTGAGCTATCATTAGAAGATGTAAAAAATAGTGTTCTACAAGATATTTCACGCTACGTGGCAACCCCTAGTAGTAATGAAGTTGATGATAGTCGCTATAATTTCACCACCGTTAATACAATGACAACTGAAGAGGAAGATGACGATCAATCTCGTTTTTCTAGCTTCCTAACCAGTAAGCTTAAAGCAGCACTGCACAAACCAATTGAAACAAAAGAGGTTATCGACCTTCTCCGATTTGCCAAATTAGATGCTCCTTGTAAATACTTATATATGGTAGTAGCAAAGGAAATAGATGGTATTGAATCCATATCTTTTTCACAAAAAATTAAAAAAATCCTATTTTCCATAGGTGAAGAAAGAATTGAGGAAGCCATTACCCTGGCCCGTAATGCAAAAAAAGATGAGCCACATAATAATATTGTCTCCTTTATCTTAAGCCAAATTTTATACTTTAAAGCACACCATAATCATGCAGAATGCCTGCCAGAAGCACGGGATGAAGCAAAAAAAGCGTGCACCTATGTTGAAAGTTTTAGTGAGAAAAAACTTCTACGCTATCGTTACCACTGTATCGCAACAGAAAGATACTTCTCACCAGAACGCGCATTAGATATTATGCGAGAATATTACATGACAAACCCAGAATCTTTGACGGGTAAAGAAGGAATATCTGCTAACCATTTCTATAACTTACGTTGCTGGATTATATTAAGTACAATACCAACAAACCTATGGCGTGCATTTGAAGTTGAAAGCTTAAAAGAAATAACAGAAAGAGCTATCGGTGGTACTCTTATATATGTTTACTACCTAAGAGAATCAATTCTGGCTGAAATGGATTCAGCTAATGAGCTATTTACAGAACAATTCAGTGAAACAGAAAAGTTATTAGCCATTTTCTACTATAACTATAGCCAAGCAAAAAGTGCTATTGATACAAATTTTAATACTCAGTTTGCTATTAAAGGCTCTTCTCCATACCTATGGATAACATCACACAGATGTATGCAATACTTCTTAACACTTGCCCCTATGCCAAGCTCAGATGAAATACTAATGCATACCAGCTTAGATGCTTTTGCCTGTGATAGTACCTCTTACCCTGAAGCCAATATGGTAAAAGTAGGCTTAGAAAATACTGATTACTGGCGAAGCTGGGCAATCGCTCTTACGCCTATTAAAGAAAATAGAAGTATAGAGCTTATTCCATTCCAAAGGCTTTCAGAGGTAAAAGAATTATTCCCGATTTACACAAAACTGTTAGGAAAACTAGAAAGCCTAGAAAAAAATATAACAACCACAGAAGACTGGGACGGCATAGAAGAATTTATGCCGCTGTATGCCTATGAAAATCTGCTAGAAATAGGTAACGGTGGTCCAAGCACCCAACTTTTGAGAACAAAAGAAGATGCTCCATTTTTACCATACTACAGAAAATGGCGTAAAGACACGGAACCAAGCCCCCTACCATCTAAAATGATAAAACAGCATGCTATGTCTGGCGCCTTTATCAATTTTAAAGAAATCCATACCTTTTTTGAAGGTATCTACCGAGTATTCTCTTCATCACAATATAATTTACAACAGCATACACACGATGCAAGAGAAGCATATAATTTTAAACATAACATTCGTGCTCGCAAGCCTATTAGCCAGCATATTTATGATTTATGGTGGTTATATTTTATTATTATCCCAATTGCTGGATTTACGTTTTTAACCGTTATGTCTAATAGCAACCCCGCAACAGCGCTTAAAATATTGGTAACCATTCTTGGTGGGGTCATTATATTTGGTGCCGTACTTCTTATTGTATTACCAGAAAGAAGCAAGAAGTAATCTTCCATGAAACTATAAACACTCAGATACTCCCTGCTCATGAACATATATTGCTGCCTGAGTTCTATTATCAATATCCAATTTTTTCAGAATAGATTTTACATGCACCTTAACCGTACCTTCTGTAATATCTAAATCTCTACCAACTTTTTTATTGGATGATCCATTTGCAATATGCCATAAAATTTGACGCTCTCTATTGGTAAGTACCGCGATCTTATCTCTAGCTCTACCACCTTTATCTAAATCTAGCGGAAATACTTGTTCCCCTGTTAAAATGATGTTTAAAGCCCTGTTAAAAGAGAAGGCGTCAAAGCTTTTAAGTAAATAACCATGCACACCAATATCATTTGCCTGTAATACTTCTGTATAGGTACCAGTTTCAGAAAGTATTACTACATACACATTTAAAAGTTTAGCAATAAGCTCTTCTGCCACCTCTAAGGTTTGAGATTGAAGTGATTTTTGCCCAAAGATAACAATATCTGGTAAATGTTTATCAACTAGCTCTGATACATCATCCATATAACTAGTTTCAGCAACAACATTAAAAAGCCTACTATCTAGCAGCTTAGCTAACCCTTGTCGCATTAACACCTGCGGTTCAAAAATAACAACCTTTGTAGATAAACTCATAAATACTGTACCTTCTTGGTAATATAGTGATTCCACTTAATATCAAATCATAAGAAATACAGAAAGGTAAGCTATTAGCAGATAAATACATAACTACCAATAAAGTAATATTAACAACTAATAATAATTAAAGCATATAGTTACACCAACAATAGCTATCTATAAAAAAAATGTTTTTTCTCACATACTTCTATGGTATTAGATGTTATGTATTACCAATATATAACCTTTATTACTATAAGTTAGCATATAAGTGTTTTTTTATTTTGACATTTATATAGAAACAGCATATATACAGGCCTGTTGTACATAAAACAGGTACAGTAAATATAGTTAAACACAGAGATAAAGAGAGTAGTTCAAGATATGGGACGTCAAGCAAACAGTATTTTTATTAAGCTAGAATCAACAGCTATTAACCCAAAAACTGGTAAAAAAACAGGGTACTACTACGTAACAAAGAAAAACCCTAAAAGCCTAAATACAACAGAAAAATTGGAATTCCGTAAATACGATCCAGTTGTACGTCAGCACGTAGTTTTCAAAGAGAAGAAAATTAAAAGCTAAGGCTACACTCTGTAGAAATATAAAAAATCCCCATTTGGGGATTTTTTATTGTCTGTAAATATTATAGAATCTTCTGCTAAATTACACACGTACAAACACATATGAACCACGCCTCATAGTATCCATTGTAAAACCATGTTTTATAACTTCTGATATAAAATGTGCTGTAAATTTTTCATCCACAGTATAACCATCATCAAAAATAATAATATTTTTTAAACCACTTAAATTTATATCATTGAAAAAAGATGCCTCTTGTTTAGATAAATCAATAATCAACGTAGTTAGTCTAGGTGTAACTTCTTTCATATCTTTAATATCTTGGTATATTTCCACAGCAACGTCATTAATTCGTGCATTCTTTAAAATAATAGAATGAAAATTCTTATAGGGCTCCCATACATGGGTTGTCTTTTTAGTGATACTAGATGCAATAACAGGAACTAGGCCTATACCACCACCCAAAACAGCAATACAATCATTAGGAGCAACATATGTATTAACCAAAGAAAGACAAGATTGTTGGTAAGCACCATTACTTAATAAATAACAAGACTTAGGATCCATATGATGGTTAATAACGCACTTAACTCCAGCCTGAGGATGAGAAATAATTGCATCTCCACAAAGCTGGTTTAAAAATCCCGCCATCCCTAAAATCTGATTTTTTTCTGATTCCTTAGAATCTATAACAATAGATTGTGAATTTCTTTCGCGCTGCAATCTAGATTGATAAACACGCGGACCATACTGTCCATCTAGGTTAATCATATGTGGTTCTGCCACTCTATACTTACGTTTTCTACGTGCTAAATCCATTTTCATCTCCCTTGCTGTACAACTAATAAGTGTTATAACTCTTAGTTAATACACTAATGAGGTGCATGTATACCAATAAAGTAGTATATTAGCAAGCATAAGTGATAAAAAAATCACATTTTAGATATTTAACTCTATCACTACAGGAGCATGATCCGAGGGTCTCTCTAGTTTTCTTGGGGTTACATCAATATATGTATTTTTGCATAATTCAACCAAAGAATTTGATACAAAGATATGATCAATACGCATTCCTCTATTTTTTGCAAATGAGCCATGCCTGTAATCCCACCAGCTAAAAATCTTATCTTCGTCACAGTGCATTCTAAATGTATCTGTCAATCCCCAGGAAACAAAATCTGCTAACCATTTATGCTCTAATGGATGAAAACCACACCTTCCTAGCATTTTATCTGGTGAATGAACATCACGGTCTTCTGGAGCAATATTAAAATCACCACAAATTAATACTTTATCTTGCTGGGTAAAATTATTTGCAAATAATTTTTTCAGTGCCTTGTACCAGCGTTCCTTATACACAAATTTATCAGATTCAGGGTCTTGTCCATTTGGTGCATAAATATTAATAACTGTAATATCTTTAAGTTTTGCCATAATTAAACGCTTTTGGCCTTCAAACTCATTCTCTTCCATACCACATTTAACATCTGTTAAAGTATGAGGTGTGATAAAAGCCACACCGTTATACGCCTTTTGCCCATAGGTGTAAACCTGTTGATTTAAATCTGTAAATGCTTCTATTGGGAACTCTGAATCCTGTACTTTTATTTCCTGTAAACAAAGTAAATCTGGCTGATTTTCTTCTATCCATTCAGTTATATGATCTAGCCTTGCACGTACCGAGTTAACATTCCATGTTGCGATTTTCATCTTATTTCCTTTTAGGTTATGTTAGGATGACTATATGAAAGAACAACTAAAACATAAACTAGAAAATCACTTTCAGCCTATATTTATAGAGGTTGAAGATCAATCTCATATGCATAGTGGTCATGCTAGTGCTCCAGATGGCGGTAATAGCCACTTTGAATGTACCGTTGTTTCTAAAGAATTTATTGGTGTTCCATTATTAAAAAGACACAGACTAATATACGATGCTTTAACCAAAGAAATGAAACAAATTCATGCTCTTGCACTAAAAGCATACACACCACAAGAATGGCGCAAACATAATGAATAATAATGCCGATATACTCATCATTGATGATGATAAAGCACTAACACGGATGCTATCCTTATATATTCAGGACAATAATTTATCTTCTAGCTCTGTTCATACAATTAATGAAGCCCTAAACTGTAATGAAGCCCCACGCTTAATTCTTTTAGATCATCATTTACCAGATATGCTAGGCCTTGCAGCTATTCCACAAATAAAAGAAAAATTCCCGAAAGTGCCTATACTTATGATGACTGGCAAGCATGATATGACACTGGCAATTGATGCCATTAAAGCAGGAGCTGCAGATTATATTCATAAACCATTAGATGAAGATATTTTACAAACAGCAATTATCCGCTACCTTAAAAAGGCTGATACCTCCAGCAAAATAGAAACAATTACCACAGAACTAATTGATGATAATCCTCATATAATTGGTACAAGCCCAGCGATTTTAGATGTTATTAAAACTGTAGCCATTGCATCACAAAATGATGCCACCGTACTTATTCAAGGTGAATCTGGTACTGGTAAAGAAGTTGTTGCTCGGGCTATTCATCAACACAGCCAAAAAAGCGGTAAGTTTGTTGGTATTAATTGCTCTGCTGTAGTAGAAAATTTACTTGAGAGTGAGCTATTTGGCCATGAAAAAGGATCATTTACTGGCGCTATAGAAAGAAAAGAAGGTAAATTTATCCAAGCAAATGATGGTACTTTATTTCTAGATGAAATTGGTGATATGGCACCACAATTACAATCTAAACTACTAAGAGTATTACAAGAAAACCAACTAGAAAGAGTTGGAGGAAGCGATACTCTACAAACTAATGCCAGAATTATTGCCGCTACACACCAAAATATTTCGCAAATGATTGCCAAAGGCTCATTCAGAGAAGATTTATACTATAGGCTAAAAGTTATAACCATTACCTTACCTCCACTTAAAGATAGAACGGAAGATTTACAGCTTCTAGTGCCGTTTTTAATGAATAGAGCATCACAAAAGGTTGGTAAAAAAATATCTGCCATTCAGCAGGATGTTTGGCAATTGTTGTATTCCCATAATTGGCCGGGTAACATAAGAGAGCTGGAAAATGCTCTAATGCGTGCTATTGCCATATGTCCTGGAGATACTTTGACGGTTGATCTTTTCTCTCTTAATAAAGATATAAATACCCCAGAAAACCCTACAGCTAATCCAAATGTAAGTTTACTGACCTTAGCAGAGGTAGAAAAACAACATATTATAAATGTATTAAAGGCAACTAAGGGCCATAAGGGTAAAACATCTACTATTTTAGATATCTCTCGCCCAGCCTTAAATCGTAAAATAGAAAAATACGATATATAATTATCCCACAGTAAGTAGTGAGCAAAAAAAAGGGCTCCTATTTCTAGGAGCCAAAATAACCATACAATATAAGGGTAGTTGCAATATACAACGCAAGATCAACGCCAAAACAAAAATATATTTAAAATCAATAACTTATATAATTTAACTGCTTTTTGGTCACATAAATTTGTAACGTTTTGTTAACTGCATGTAACGAAACGTTACACTGAGTATACAATATTGTTGTATTTGCTTCACAGGTATTTTAATTGTATTATCATGGTATGAATAAATCACAAAAAATCCCGTTACGCTTTCCTTATAAAATGGCTTTATCGAGCTATCCGCCACAACGATTCATTCTTACAATGGGGCATATGTTCATTGCATTCAATGGATTAGCATTATTTTTAGATGTTTTACCAATACCTGGCATTTTTATTGCACTTATACTATTTAGCATTGCATCATTCAAAAAGAATATCTTTTCTGAAGAAACAGTGAGATTCTCTTTTAGAAGATTGATACTTGCAGTTATATTAATAATGATTTTATACTTAATTTCGGTAGAAACAGGCAAATCAGCGCATAATTTATGGTTAGTGTTGCTTTTTATCCAACTACCCTTAAGTTTAAATGATGCTTATCATATTTATCATGGTAAAATTGGTGTAACCGTGTTTAAATAGGTTACTGTAATTAAAGGGAGTTATATAAAAATACATTATATAATTCTAAAATAAAAAGAAGTAAAATGCCTAAACCAAACTGGACACAAATAGGTAAAAATATGGTACCCCGTGTTGTAGGGTGCTTCTTTGTGGTGATTGTAGCTTGGGTTAGTATTTTTATGCTAGATATTCATATCCGTGATAACTGGATTAAAGAAATTCATACACTATCTGAACGTTCTGCTGTTTTTACCAAATCTTGGTTAGATAAAAAATCTAAAGTAATTATACCACTTGCCCAAGATGCATATATCCGTACATCACTTAGTAATGGTGATGGTGCAAAAAATAAACAGGTCAAAAAAGCATTTCATACGTTTGGCTACTTGAACAATATTCCAAACGTATATCTCTTTTCTAAAAATTCTACTGATTTTGTTGTTAAAACGGCATCGGCAAAACCTCTACCTCTTTCTGACTTAGAAGATATGTCTGGATTTTTTAAATCTGGGTCTACTAAAGTTAGCAGAATAATCCTAGACAGATCAAGTCAATTCCTTTCTGCTGCTGCTGTTTATAATAGCGGTGGGTCTCCTCTCGGTTATGTTGCCTACACAGAGAATATAGCAACCGCAACCAAAGGTCTAAAAGCACCATTAAGAAATATGCTAAATAAATACAACCTATCTATTTTTTACCAAAATACTGATGGTTTTGTCGCTATAGAGAGAATAAATAAAATAAGATCTCACCCTAAACTAATTGTACCAGGACAGATATCATTACCTTTATTTGAGTCTGGCAAAAAAACAGGTATTTTTGAAGACTCTTTCAATGAAAAAGTTATTGCATCGACTATCCCTATTCCTAGGTACCCACGGTGGAAAATTGCAGTTTCTCGACCAACTACAGAAATTACAAATGAAGCAACACTTATACGTAATCTTATTAAAGGCGTAGCCTTAGTCACAAGTATTCTATTTCTAATTATTGGCACCCATGATAATCACCCTGTTAGAGATATGATTAAACTCATATTTGCTCCTATAAGGAAGAAAAAGAAATCCACTAAAAATATTCCGCACAGTGCTGGTATGAGTAATATAAAATTTGATATGTCTATTGATACAGGAAAATCAAAAGATCATTCTTTTAATGAGCCTTCCGTTCTAGAAAAAGCAGCGCAAAAGAAACTAGAAAAAATCCCTCCTAGTGAGGCAGAGATAGTTTATGCAATTAAAACATGCATACGTAATAAACAACTAAAATTTATGTACCAGCCTGTTATTGACAGTGTTACTCAAATTCCTATTATGTATGAAATTTACCTTAGGATGTTTGATGAAGAAGGTGAAATGTTGCAACCTGCATTAATATTTCCTGCTGCTGAAAAAAACAATCTTTCCTCAGCAATTGATGAATGTGTAGTTGAGACAGCAATTGAAAGACATTTGCAGAATAATAGACTTGCAACACCACTAGCAATTAATTTAACAGGTGCTACATTTGAAAGTATCCATTTCCTTGAATCATTAGTTAAAAGTATTTCTCAAAAATCTATTCATGGAACAAAGCTAATTTTTGAGCTTCGCTCCCGTGAAATCATCCGAGATAAAGATGCTATGACCTTTATTCGTAATTGTCATAAATTAGGCTGTAAATTTTCTATTGATTACTTTGGTGGGGGTAGAAACACTATTGAGGCAGCTAAAACTCTTAAATTTGATTACATAAAAGTTGATGGTTTAGAATTTAATCCAGATACAGCTCCATTGAAAAAAATGGAAGAACTAAAAGAAGTGGCCGATGCGTGCTTAGAACATAATATACCGCTAGTTATGGAAAAAATTGAAACCGCTGAATTAGTTACTTTATGCCGCCGCCTACGTATTCCTTACATTCAAGGTTATAAAATAGCCAAGCCACAAAATTCTCTTTAACTTTTGCTGTGCTCTAAGGCATATAAAGCCTCTTCCATAGAATACCCACGACTAACAAGAAATCTTAAACGCCGATTCTTTTCTTTTTGCTGAGTTTTGTATTTCTCACTCTTATCAACAAAACCATCATCAGAGCCCACTTCTTGCCACTTTCCAAAACGCTTTAACAGGATGTTTGTGGCTTTTTCTGACCAATTATAAACATCTTCACCTTCTTTTTCCTGATAAGCAAAAAAAGCGTCCTCTACAGTATCTCTCGCCACTCCACGATTATATAAATCCTGCTCTATACGCTTTTTACCCCAACGGTATAAATTACTTCTTATACAGCTTTGCGAGAAATCCATGTCATTCAGGTAACCCATTTCTTCAAGACGATTGATAGCATCGGCTATTTCTCTTCCGTGGAATTTTTTATCCTTGAGTTTGCCTGCAAGTTCTTTAACTGCAAAAGCGCGCCGACTTATACAGTCTAACGCGCTTTCCATGCAAGTTTTTTTAGCCATTAGTTAGTTATGCCTTAGCTTTTTTATCCTCAGCAGTATTGTCTAACAAACTAGATTTAATTTTTTCTTCAAGTTCCAATGCAATTTCTGTATTTTCTTTGAAGAATTTTCTAACATTTTCACGTCCTTGGCCAATACGTTCGCCGTTGTAACTAAACCATGAACCAGATTTTTCAACCATGCCAGCTTTAACACCCATATCAATAAGTTCACCAGTTTTTGAAATACCTTCACCGTAAATAATATCAAACTCAACTTGTTTAAACGGAGGAGCAACTTTATTTTTAACCACTTTAACACGTGTTGCGTTACCAATAATTTCGTCTTTATCTTTAAGAGCTCCAATTCTGCGAATATCCAAACGAACAGATGAATAAAACTTCAATGCATTACCACCAGTTGTTGTTTCTGGATTACCAAACATAACACCAATTTTCATACGAATTTGGTTAATAAAAATCACAGTACAGTTAGATTTAGCAATACCACTTGTTAATTTACGCAATGCTTGGCTCATTAAACGAGCTTGCAATCCCATATGTGATGCACCCATTTCACCTTCTAATTCAGCTTTTGGAGTTAACGCCGCAACTGAATCAACAACGACAAGATCTACAGCACCACTATTTACCAAAGTATCTGTTACTTCTAGTGCTTGCTCACCAGAATCTGGTTGAGATACTAATAAATCCTCAACATTAACACCTAAGTTTTTGGCATAATTAGTATCAAGAGCATGTTCTGCATCAATAAATGCACATGTTGCACCTTGCTTTTGGGCTTCTGCAATTGCATGAAGAGTTAGGGTTGTTTTACCAGAAGATTCTGGGCCATAAATTTCAACAATACGACCTTTTGGAATTCCGCCTATACCTAAAGCAATATCTAGGGAAAGAGAACCAGTTGGAATTGCTTCTATATTTTGAGAAATAGCAGCGTCATCCATTTTCATGATGGTACCTTTACCAAATTGTTTTTCAATTTGACCTAGTGCTGCTTGCAGTGCTTGTTGTTTATCCATGCTTATCCCCTATTAAATGTAAGTATTAATTTATAATGGCTAACATAGCATTTTTATACGCAATAAACCACCATAATTTCCATAATTCATCATATAAATGACAACGTACTAAGATGGCTATTTTATATTAAAACATGCTTATTTATAGTTTCTACTTTAAATATTACCCTCTTCATTATTACCATAGAACTAATTGCCACCTAGAAGAGTGATTTATTTATGAAGAAGTTTTATTTAAATAGTATTAAAAAATATATAAATAAAAAAGCCCCTTACTTTATTGAAGTAAGCATTGCTGTTTTAGGTGGTATATTAATATGGTTAAGTGCTCCATATACCTTAGCAATTGCAGTGTATGGTATTTTTTTAATACCTTATATGGTTTATGCACACAGAAAATTACGTGCCTCGGATGAACTTTTAACTATTATTAGCACTCATAGCGAAACCTCCAAAATTCTAGAGAAACAGGTTCATAGCGTAATGACAGATACAGAAGAATCTATATCTAATATTATTGAACAATTTATGGATCTTGCTGGTCAATCATCTCAACAGGCAAGTAATATAATCCAAACTTCTACAGCCGCTAATTCCTTTAAAAAAGATGGCAAAGATATAACTACAGAAGAATATGTTACCCATATCTATACAATGTTAGAAGAAATTATTAAGGCATTAACATGGATAACCGAAGGAACAACAAAAACGCTAGAGGATATTGAGGGATTAAAAGGGCATTCTCAAGCCATTGATGATTTAATGGATAAAGTTAATTTTATAGCCAAACAAACAGAACTTCTTGCCTTAAATGCAGCAATTGAAGCAGCAAGAGCAGGAGAAGCTGGCGCTGGTTTTATGGTAGTCGCAGATGAAGTCCGTGAACTAGCCCTAGAAGCGGGAATTCTAAACCAAAGTATGCAAAAAGAAATGACCGCTATTTCTGAAGGACTACATAGCTCATATGATAATATAGAAGGGATAGTTAAGGAAGATACTACTCCAATGCTCATTAGCAAAAATAACATCCAACAGATGATTGATATGCTTCTTATCCAAAAAGATGATATTGCGAATATGCTAGCAAGAGCTGGTAGTGATACCCAATCTACATCTCAGCATATTTTTTCTATTGTAGAAAAACTCCAATTTCAGGATAGAACAAAACAGTGCTTAGAACATATAGCAGAGCCATTAAATACAATTCACTTACAAATGGCTAAAATGAATGAAAAACACTCTCTGGATAAATATAAAGATAAAGAATTTATCAAAAAAATTGCCGAAAGCTACACCATGGCGACAGAACGAGATGTTCTCCATGACGAACAAAATGAAGATTCAACCGAAATAGAGCTATTTTAAAGGAAAATAACAATGAAAGTTCAAGAAAAAGAGGATAACTGTTTTGAAATTATACCTGATACAAGTTTTGGAGCTGACCAGGAATCAAACTTCAAAGAAATGTTAGAAGGTATACTAAAAAATAAACCAACTAATATTTTCATAAACCTCACAAAGCTAGAATATATTGATTCCACCGCCTTAGGGTTAATGGTACTTGCAAAGAGAGAATCTAATGCGCAAAATTGTGCTGTTACGCTAATTAAGCCTAAAGATGACAATGTTCTAAGTATTCTTAAAATCACAAAATTTGATGAAATATTCCCTATGAAAGATGCTATTTAATCTAGTGATTAAAAGGGGATTTCTTCGTAAGTAAACTCATTTACACTTAACTGTTCCAAAGACCTTTCAGCTACAACACCCAAGGGGGATTGATTAGGTCCAACAGGTTCAGCCAAAAGAAATGATGTTCCATCTAAACGTATGGTTCTATCTCCACCTTTAGCTGGAAATGCTAATCCTACAAAAGCATGATCTGGCACATATACCATCATCATACGTAATCTAGGATAGAAATTCCTTAAAATAGCTGCCAGTGCAACACTTTTGGTATCACAGTCCCCCTTATTACCCATAAGCAATCCATACGGAACCTGAAATCCTGCGCCATTACTAAAATAACGACTTTTTAAAATATCATATGGAATAGCCTGAACAAATGAGAGCGCATAATTCACAACATCTCTAGGATCTTTACTGTTTACCTTTTTGGAAATAGCCTCTGCAACAGGACGCATTAAAGAAACGTATTTATGAGCAATTCGTGCATGATCTGGGCGGATTGTTCTACCATCCATATATTTATAATAATGATCTTCTACATAATCATCCATTGCACTTTTACTAAGTTCTTGTAATTCAGTCATGGCTTGCTGCATTAACTCTTGTGAAGTACCTTCAGCCTCAAGTTCAAAACCTAAACGCACACGCTTAACCTTAATTTTGGATTTAAGATCATTATGATTTTTAGTATATTCTTTTAATCTTTCATAAACATAATCATTACTAATACGATTATCAAACGGTTTAAACTCAGATTGTGCCGCACGTAAAGTTTTTGTTGGTAGCTTAAAAGAAAGATCTTGAACCTTTTTATACTTATCATGCCATTTATAATAAAAGCTTGTAGTACCATTCACACTTCGTTTATTAAACAGCAATTGCTTAGCATAAACTGGTGTTATACAAGAAAAAATTAGCATAAAAATTATTAATAAACGTAACACAACAACCCCGAATTATTATTTTAAACATATACTATCCTACTTCTTATGAAGCTGCGTACCAGTTTTTTGTCTTTTTTACTTGCACCACTGCCAATTTTTGGTGTACAACTTATTTTATTAATTGCCTATGCGGCTCCCAAAGTGTGGAGATATGTATAAAAGAAGTTCTAACAAACTTTAAAAACATAGCAAAACCGCCGTATCGGTCTGATCTAGAACCTGTGCATAATATGCGCAAATATATGGAAGAACTCTTTCTGAAGAGTAATACCATTGTAGGAGAAAATAAATATGGGCTATAAGCTAAAAACAAAGAAGGCTGCTGCTAAACGTTTTAGTAAAAGTACAGCTAAAGGTAAAATCGTGCGTGGTATTCAAGGCCACGGTCACTTTTTGAGCAAAGACGGTCAAAAAGCACGTAGTGGTGCAGGTACAACACTTGTATCAGATGCAGATTTTAACGTAGTAGACAAATTACTACCTTACGCAAAAGCAAAACGTAAACGTACTAAAGCACTTAACCGTGCAAATGCAATTCAAAAAGCGGAGGCTAAATAAATGGCTCGAGTAAAAAAAGGTAAAATTAACCAAGCCCGTCATAAGAAAATTCTTAAAATGGCAAAAGGTTATCGTGGAAGAGCTAAAAGCTGTTTCCGCGTAGCAGTAGAAAAAGTTGAAAAAGGTCTGCAATATGCATACCGTGACCGCAGAACTAAAAAACGTGAATTCCGTAAACTATGGATCGTACGTATTAATGCGGCTGCACGCTTAAATGACCTAAGCTACTCTGTATTCATGAACGGCTTAAAAGAAGCTGGTATTGAAATGGATAGAAAAGTATTAGCATGGATAGCAATGAATGATGCTCCTGCATTTGCTAAACTAGCTGAACAAGCTAAAGTGGCAATTAGCAAGAAAGCTAAAAAAGCTGCTTAGGTTTAGTACCTAATTAAAAAAGCCCCGTTTGGGGCTTTTTTAATTACAAGTTAATACTAGATCCCCCGTAGTATATGAAGTTACATATTTTTTATAAGCCTCCCAATGATCAACTACATAAACCATCTTTATACCATTACTACTACATAAGCTTACTATTGAACCATCTATAGGAGTAGTTGACCCTCCATATGTAGTAGTTCCAGTTAGGGCTGCATAAGGGTTATTAATATCAGTGCTATCACTTGGAATCATACTACCTCCTGAAATATTAGAACAATCCTTAGCTGTAGTATTTGTTGTAACTGGAGACCCATAGTTACATTTTGACAAGTTAATCCATACCTTATTTTCATTATCCCATATTGGAGGCTTTACCAACATAGCTGCACTATATGTAGTTACAGACTTTATAACATCAATACAGGTTTGGCAACCCTCTAAGCGTTGTTTGCATTCTAGCTTGCCTAAAGCATTTACAGCCATAACATCACCAGCCACACAACCTAAACTAGTCTTAATATCCTCAATATTTGGTGTAACAGATTCACACTTTTTTAAGGTTTTATTATAAACCTGCTTAGAATTACCACAGTCAGTCATCTGTTTAATTTTATCTTTAACAATTGTCACACTAACTTGTGTTTTATCTAAGTCGATCTTCGCTAAATCTAAATTATTCTTTAATATAGTGAGTGATACTGCATCTTTACTAATAGTCGTTGCCTGTATAGACGTATCTGCATAAAGGGCATCCACATCTGTTTCTAAAGATTTTATTATATTACGCAATTGAAAAGAACCACGTGCTTGCCCACCACCAATGTTAATTTCTATAGCATGTACAGGCACAATAGGCAGAGCCAATATAATAGCAAAAAATATATAAATACTAAATTTCATTTTAAACTCTCATTCCTACTTTAATTACATACTAATCTTTTTTTACTCGGTATATATGTATCTACAACCCTCTTCATATATACGGCTGAATTTATTCTATCAACTTTATACCCCAAAGATTCGCAGTTATTAATAAAGCTATCAGAATATTTTACAATGCCTAAAGATGCTAAAGATTTTTTATTACTATATATAATAGCTGGTGTATCTTCATACATTGCAGTAATTAATGAATTATCACCAGTGGATGCGGGTGTACAAGATACCCCTGTAGTGGTGGTTGTTACTACAGTACTTTTACAAAATATTCCATCCTGCCAAGCAAACAAAGTAAGAGATGAAGGTGCAGCAGTATAAGAACGTTTCTTATGGCTAAAAGAAGAACAAACCTGACAGTCTTCTAAGCGCTGTTTACATTCAAACTTGCCCGTTACATTATCTACAACTAACGCCTCACCTTTAACACAAGACAAACTTGTTTTAATTGCATTTATATCTGGCTCTGTTTTGTTACACAAACCTGTATTCTTAGCAAATACTTTACTAGCTAAACCGCACTTCCCAATGGAGGTGCTATCATCTTTAGCATTTGTAATTCCACTCTTCACTGTAGTAAGGGCACCATCTACAGTTAACATACTATTTTTGGCAATTGTTAGAGAAGCGTCATTGGCATTAATAGCATCTACATGGGTATCTGTAATTTCTAACAAAAGCCCAACTTTTGACTTCAAATCTTCTAGGGTAGTATTTTTTACTTGGGCACGACCATCAACGACAGTAACATCTAAAGCATATGCTGGTGACACTAGTAATACTACTAAAAAAGCTAATATATGAGTTTTCATTATTTAAATACCCCTTTGCCTAATTACACTGCAATGTTGCAGTAGAAGATTTATAATAATCTACATATTTTATTTTTTTGGCAGTTGGAGAACCAAAACCAACCTTTTTACAAAAACTATTATACCCAGTTGGTACAGATGCAGAACTAAGAGTAGTGATAGGTGATATAGAGGGTAATACTAGATTTACAGCATCTCCACTTGAGATAACCGCACTACAGTATTCTGTTGGTGGTACAGTTACTACTGGAAGATTTGTCATATCTTTACATAAAAAGAAATGATCCATAGGACTATCCCAATAATCCCAATAATGAGCATTATGCTGTTGGCGATACTTAGTCAATGTAACACAAACTTTACACCCTTCCATACGTTTCTTACATATAAAATTACCAGTAACCTGATCAACTACCAACATATCGCTAGGATCACAAGTTAAACTACCAATAAGAGAATCTCCCCCAGCCAGCGGGGCCGAACATCCACCACCATTTTTATATATTGTACCACCTTTTGCACATGTTTCCATTGCCGTAGCTGTTATTGATGCTGTTACTAAATCAGCTTTTGCCACGATAGTATCAGCTTCTACGATATCTAGGGCTGCCCGTGTGGCACTTATTTCACCTTCTATAACTGCTATATCTATATTATTTGTAGTTACTGAAACAGTAAGAATTTCAATATTATTCTTTAAATATTTAATAATAGCATTGTTAGCACTATTTCCACCACCAACACTTGCATCTAGTGCATACGCAGGTATTACGAAAAATACCATCAAAAATATTAAAATACTCTGCTTCATACTTAAATAAAAAACCTTTTTTTTAATTTCATATATATATTATGGTAACTCATACTAAAAATTACAAAGACAATCTAACAATTATTCCAAGTTCTCCGCATTTTTCTTTCTCATTCTATCAACCTTAGCTTTATCTAAATTTTTTCGTGCTTTTATAAGATCTCTATCCATTCTTCCTAATTGTAGAATATGCTTACTATTCATATCAAATGATGAATAAGCAGATTTCTTCTCTTTCAACTGCTTAGCTCTTAATGCTTTTATTTCTCTTTTTACTCTATCGTATGAACGTTGATGTTTATCAATGATTGCAAGAGGTGCCCCATATCTATAAATATGTGCATCATTGTCTCTCTGCCATTCTTCTTCTTCTAGCTTTTCAATTAATAAGCGTTCTTTTTTATAAGTTTTTTCACTTAACCCATCTAATCTCCTTGCTTCTTGGTTGAGCTTATACAATTCCATAAACTGAACCTCTCGCAATTGCAGAGAATCGCCTTTTTTTTCCATTTCTATACGGTGACGTTCCACCATATCACCTTTAGCTTTTAATGCTGCCTCGTGCTCTTTTAGATAATCATCACTAGTTTTTTCACCATTAAGTGACATATCTCCACCAATAGTTTCTACTCTAGAATCTAATTCTTGTACCTGATCGTCCATGATAGTTTCAGCTGAGCCAATACCTGTATAATGCTCTATTCTGCCTTCTGGGAAGAATGCTTCTGTTTCTCCTGCAGAATCTTCATAGTATTGCTCTTGTTCTTTAGCAAGCAGGCTTCCTGTATATTCTTCTTCTTCATACGTCTCAGCTTCCATATTAATACCTTGAGCATACGAAACTGCTGGTATAAAACCAGTAAGTATCAATAAATAAAATAAAACCCTCATCATAGTTAAATAATGGGGGTTTTTATGGTGAAATTCAAGGGCTGGCACCCTTTTAATTAATTAGGCAGAAATTTTCTTACCATTTTTACCAATAGCTGCACTTGGTAATGGAGTTGTACTACCTGCTGCAACATTTCTTTCAATAAACCTGATAATACCACCCGCAACATCAATTTCTGTTGCCTTTTCAATACCTTCTAAGCCTGGAGAAGAGTTAACCTCAATAACAACAGGACCATTTTTAGAGCGTAAAATATCTACACCAGCAAGGTTTAATCCCATAACATCAGCCGCATGAACGGCTGTTTGTTCTTCTTCTTTACTAATCTCTACAATCTCTGCAGATCCACCTAAATGAAGGTTTGAACGAAACTCTCCTTTTTGTGCCTGACGTTTCATGGAAGCAATAACCTTACCACCAACAACCAAACAACGAACATCTGCACCATCTGCTTCTTCTACAAATTCTTGCACTAAAAGGTTAGCACTTAAACCCATAAATGCTTCAATCATACTTGGGGCTGTATCTTTGTTATCTAGCAGTAATACACCCTTACCTTGTGTACCTTCTAGCAATTTGGCCACAAGTTTTTTATCACCAACTTCTTCAAAAATGTGTTTAAGATCTTTTGGAGAATGAGCAAACCATGTTTTTGGAACACCTACACCTTTACGAGTAAATAGCTGTAGTGAACGCAATTTATCACGTGAACGGCTAATAGCAAGCGAACCATTAATTGCATAAACACCCATCATCTCCATTTGACGAAGAAGCGCTGTACCATAAAATGTACGAGCCGGTGCAATACGTGGAATTACGGCATCAAACTGCGGTAATTTTTCACCTTTGTAGTAAATACAAGGGTCTTCTGTTTGTACATTCATGTAGCAACGTAAAACATCAATAATCTGCACAGTATGCCCTGCAGCTTCTGCAGCTTCTACCAAACGTTTTGTTGAATATAGCTTTGGCCCACGAGAAAGAATTGCAAGATGCAACTGCTTTTTTCCTGGTAATTTAAAAATATTAAACATGTTCTGCGCCTGCCTTATATAATTTATCTCTCAATGTTTCCACACCTTCATGGCGTGGCTCACCTTGCAAATAAGAGTGTGTTGGATTAATCAGAAAATCTACTCCCATAGATGTTCTACCAAACAACATTTTATATGTCATTTTTTTGCGTCCTGTTAGTGTCATTTCAACTGGCCATTTATAGTTACCCATTTGTACATTTGTTACAATAACGTAACGCTTACTTTCCGTACCATTAGAACTTTTAACAATACGTTTTTCTTTTACCTGAGCTTCACAAGTAACTTCAAATTTAGTGTCTTTACGTTTGGGTTGGGTTGCAAACCTAACATATAAATCATCACCTTTATAAAATTCTTCAATATTCATAGCATGCAAACAAGATGTTCTTGCGCCTGAATCAATTTTTGCAGAAATCTGTTCTACACCTAAATCAGGTAAAGATACATATTCTCGCCAGCCAATAATCATACTTGGAACAGCCATTATGCCTTATTTTCTCCCATAAAATCACTTTGTCCGAATAGTGATATAAGGGTTATGCCAGCCTTTTTCAAGGTTTCATGTGCATTTTCTTGTCTATCTACAATAACAATAGCGGTATTAACCGTGCCTCCTTGGGCACGAATTGCTTCTGCTGCTTTTAGAATAGAGCCACCTGTTGACGCTACATCTTCTACAATAACTGATTGTATTTCTGGGTTAAAATTACCCTCTATAAGCTGTTTTTTACCGTGTCCTTTGGCTTGTTTACGTACAAAAAAGCCTTTTACATCATTAGGACCTGTATAACGAGTACAAATAGCGGCTGCAATTGGTATAGCACCTGCTTCTAAGCCACCAACCGTTATTGGAATATCCGGAAGTTGTTCAATCATCATATCTGCAATTAGGGTAGCGGATTCTGGTGAAAGGGTTAACGGGCGTAAATCAAAGTAGAAATTGCTCTGCTCGCCAGAAGAAAGCGTAACAGCACCTTGTTTGTAGCCTTTGGTTTGTATCAAATTAAACAACTTCTCTTTTACAGTTGCCTTTGTTTGATATGCTAAAACCTCAGTCATTCTCTACATTTCATTGTTAATAATAGCTCGGAGTATACAGGAGGTAACAAAGAGCTGTAAACACTTTTATACCTGATACAAATCAACACTTTAATGGTATCTCTTAACAAAAATCTACTAACATATTACAAATTCAGAGGTTTTTAATACTTATTACTTGAAAAAACCAGTTTATTATAGTATACAATTAACAAGTAATACTTTTTATCCCTTTTCACACTAGAGAACTTAAACAATGAAGCTTTTCATAAGAATACTAGCTTGGCTTATTTCTATTACAAATATAGTTTTTGTATGGTTATTTATTGCCCAGCAACTTCCAGATCCTGAAAAAGTAGTAAACGGTTTTTACATATTAAACCTTTATTCAATACTAATTGTTACGGCAATTACCTGGCAAGGCCATTTACTGACCAAAACAGGAAGACCAATTAGTAGTTTTAGTATGATTACATCTGGTTTTGCGGGTATAACTTTTATATTACTCACCAGAACATCAGAAGCTATGCTCGCTCCTGCTATATCTGGAGATAATCTTGTTATAATAGCTATACTTGGATTAATGATAGCTCATGTAATTTACACATTAATTGCAACTTTATTTGAAGAAGATCATAGAGATAATCTATATCAAAAATGGCAAATACGTGTAAATAGATTACCAAATGGTAACCATTTTGATACTTTAAAAGATATAGCAAAAGTAACCAATTACCATAGCTTAACAGTTAATCAGCTCAACATTCTAAATAGTGATTTAGATGATATGCAGGTAAAAACTGATCATATGATTAATACACTTAAAAAATCTTAGCGTAATAAAAAAGAGGCTTAACTGCCTCTTTTTTATTACTTAAATTCAAAATTAACCATCACGAAGCTCAGCCTTATGATGCTTAACAGCCAAACTAGTTACTGTATCCATTACGGCTTTAATTTCATCATCCTTAAGTGTTCTATCCATAGCTTGCATAGTTACTGAAAAAGCTAATGACTTCTTACCATCTGGTAAATTATCACCTTCATATACATCAAATAAATCTACACCTGTTACCAGTTCTTTATCTGCTTTTTTAATGGTGTTTATCATATCACCTGCTTTTATATTATTATCCACAATAAATGCCATATCCTTAGCAACTGGTTGATAATTAGAAGTTTTAAATGGTTTAGCTTTACGTTTAAGCATTTCTAATGCATTTAAATTAAGTTCAAATGCGTATGCCTTAGATTTTACACCAAACTGTTTTGTTACACTTGGATGAAGTTCACCAAAATAAGCCACCATATTTTTACCAAGCTTTAATGTTCCACTACGTCCGGGATGATAATAATTTGCTCCACCTTGATATATTTGGAATGTATCTACATTAAAACCAAGAGCAGTAATCATAGAATTCATATCTGCTTTTATATCAAACAAAGCATCATTTTTAGAAGCTTCTTGCCAGTGTTTGCTTGGTGTACCAGTTTTTAATACTGCTACATGAATATTTTCACTGCCTTCGGTAAATACTCTACCTACTTCGCCAAAACGGATATCATTTACGCTACGAGCAATATTTTTTGTCGCAGCATCAAGTAACCCTGGGATTAAACTTGGGCGCATTGTGCTCATAGTTGCTTCATCAATAGGGTTAGCTAGCTGAATAAGTTTTTCGCCCTGAGCAAAAATTTCAGCATTTTGTTCGCTAATAAAGCTATAATTAATAGTTTCTAGGTATCCTAAAGATGCAAGGAAGTATCTGGAAGTCCACTCTGCGCTACGGATATCTGCTACTGTACGAACATTATTTTCTGAAAGAGGAGGAAGAACTGTTGGTACTTCATCATAACCTTTCACTCTTAATACTTCTTCGATTAAATCTGCATCGTTATCCATATATGTACGGTAAGAAGGTACGCTAACTGCAAACATATCGCCGTTTTCGGTAACACCAAAACCTAAATCAGTTAAAATTTGTTTAACTTCGTTTTTGTCCATAGCCAAGCCACCAAATGTTTCCAACATAGTTGGATTTAACATTATTTCAGGTCTGTTTTGTTTAGTAGAGCCAGAACTATCCATTGCAGAAACTGTACCACTACAAATTTCTACAATCATATCTGCTGCACGTTTAGATGCATAAGCTGTCATTTCAGAATCAATACCACGTTCAAAACGATAACGAGCATCAGAATTTATTTGATGGGCCTGCCCTGTTTGGGTAATACGTGAGCGATCAAATACAGCGGCTTCTAGGTAAACATTAGTTGTTTCATCACTTACAGCAGTTGTTTCACCACCTAAAATACCAGCTAAACCAATCACACCACTGTCATCACAAATAGCCATATCGCCAGCATTTAAAGTATATTCCGTGCTACCAATACCCATATATTTTTCACTGCCTTTGGCATCAGATACAGTTATAGTACCCTGTACTTTATCTGCATCATAACTGTGTAAAGGCTGGCCTAAATCCATTAAAATAAAGTTAGTAACATCAACTACTGCGTTACGTGGACGCAAACCAACTTGTTCCAATTTTTTCTGTAGCCACATTGGGCTTTCGCAGTTTTTTATGCCTGAAATTGAAATCCCACTAAAAAATGAACAATTTTTGCTTTGTATATTTTGCTGTATATTTACTTTTTCACTGCCCTCGCTAGGAGTTTCAGGGGTTTTAAGCGTACCCATACCACTTGCAGCTAAATCACGGGCTATGCCGTATATACTAAGTACATCACCACGGTTTGGAGTAATGCTTACATCAAAAATTACATCTAAATTATTGAGTGTTGCAGAAAATGCTGAGCCTAAATCATTATTTGTTTCAAGTTCCATAATGCCTGTATGATCTTCGCCCAAACCAAGTTCTTTTACAGAACAAATCATTCCACGAGATTCAACACCACGCATTTTTGCCTTACCAATTTCCATACCATTAGGTAATTTTGCACCAATTTTGGCTACAGCTACTTTAATACCATCTCTGGCATTTGGGGCTCCACATACTATTTGTAAAGTTTTATCTTCACCGACATCTACCGTACATACACCAAGTTTATCTGCATCTGGGTGCTTAATACGTTTAACAACATGACCAATAACTACATTTTCAAATTTAGCAGATTCATCTTCTACGGATTCCACTTCCACACCCAATGTTACTAAGCGCTCAGAAATTTCTGTTACGCTTGCGGTCGTTTCTAGGTGTTGTTTTAACCAACTTAATGAAAAAAGCATCTTACTTTATTCCTTGCTTATACTTGTAATATTTTCTTCTCCGCAGTTATCTGCACAGCAAATACACGGGTCTAATAATGGTGGTAAATTATCCACTGGTTCTTCTTTTTTACAGCCTGTAAACATAAACGCACCAACCAATAAGGCACCTATAAAGTAAAGGTTCGAGATATTTTGCATATTCATTAATTTAAACTCCATCTTTTTTTATGAGTACCACACGGTATTTTTGGCCACTGATTAGCTAATTCCTTGCTATATTCAATATCCTGTTTTGTCATATTACTAATAGCTCTATGACGGTAATTATGTAAAACATGCGGTGCATCAAAACCATATTTTTCCGCTAAATTATAAAAAGCTAATGCCATTGTATTACTTGGTGAAACTAAGTAATCCGCGGGATAAGTTTGGCTATATATTCTACCTAAATCAAAAAATGCCTGAGGCATATCCGCTTCAGCTGATGCACATAACCACTCCACTGTATTCTTCATTCTATCACCAGAACAGCAACTTAAGCGTGCCATAGCATATTGCGCTTCTGGCTCTCCACTTTGGGCTTTTTCAATTAGCAAGTCTTGCCAATCTACTTCTAGCACTTCAGCTTTTTTTGTTTCTGATGGCTTTACCATTTGGCAGGCTGTAACAGTTAAAGCTAAAATAAATGTAAGAATATATTTCATTTATCTACCTGCACTTACGGCTGATGAAACTTTACCATAATGTTTTAAAAATGCTTCTTGGCTTTCATAGAAAAGCCTTAAATCATTAATACCATATTTAAGCATTGCTAAACGTTCTATACCTGCTCCAAAGGCAAAGCCTTGATATTTTTTGTGGTCTACACCACAGTTTTTCAGAACATTTCTATGTACCATTCCAGCACCTAAAACTTCTAACCAACCAGTATGAGAACAAATTCTACAACCTTTTCCAGAACAGAATAAACACCCAATATCAACTTCCGCACCCGGCTCTACAAATGGGAAGTATGATGGACGAAGACGAATTTCAACTTTACGTTCAAAATAATCTTCCATGAATTTTTTCAATGTACCTTTTAAATGTCCAAAATGCAGATTTTTATCTAATGCTAACCCTTCTACTTGGTGAAACTGCGGAGTATGAGTTATATCTGAATCACAACGATAAACCCTTCCAATGGACATAATACGTAAAGGAGGTTCAGTTTTTTCCATAGTATGAATTTGGACATTAGATGTTTGAGTACGTAGTACCTTTTTTTCTTCACCTTCTGCTGTTTTTATATAAAAAGTGTCGTGATCTTGGCGAGCAGGATGATCATCTGGAATATTTAAAGCTGTAAAGTTATAAAAATCTGTTTCGATTTCTGGGCCGACTGCATGGGTGAAGCCAACCTTACCTAAAACCTCGGCCACTTCTTCCATAACATATGAAACTGGGTGCATTTTACCAATAACTTTATGGGTTGCAGGAAGGGTAATATCTACTGCTTCAGTTGCTAGCTTTTCATTTAAAGCAGCTGTTTCTAGCTTTTCTTTACGTTCTTCTAGGGCTGTTGAAACTTTAACCTTAACTTGGTTCACTTCTTGACCAAAAGTTTTACGATCCTCTGCAGGCATTGAACCAAGCTGTTTTAAAAGCCCCGTAATTTGACCGTTTTTACCAAGTAAAGAAACACGAGCTTCTTCTAGATCCTGCAATGTACTTAAACCTGCAACTGTTTCAATTGCACTTGCTTGTATTGTATTTAGTTCTGTCATATCTATACTCATTTATACGTTATTCAAAATCCAACCTATTAATATTACCTGTGGTACCGTAATTAGCGGTAAAAATAAAGCTATTTTCCACCTTTTTGTCGTTTCTTTCAACACCATAATTTCTGTGTAGTCTGTTGCGACACCTGTCATTAAGAATGTAAAGCTATTTCCTGGTGCTCCTGCACGGTTTAATAAATCTGCCCCAATTGGTGCAGAACCTTCTGAACAAACCTCAATTATTGTGGCCGCAATTACTGTAAAAGCAAGTCCTATCATGGTTGGTCCAAAAAACTGTGTAAAGTATTCCGTGGATACAAATGTACGAATAAGTGAAGCTAAAACCACACCAAAAAATATCCATTTCAAAATCATTTGGCTACCAGAAATACCCTCTTTAAGCATATTTTGTAAGAATGCTTTATTAAACTTAGTATTTTTTAAGCCTTTTTTTGCTTCTGACCAAAACTGAAAATAATCATCTGCTTTATATGTATTTGAGTTTTTAGGTAATACGCCTTTTTCTACTAATTTATTAAAAATAACCCCTGAAATTAAAGCTATAATAAATGACAAAACAAGAAATGTTAACATCCACCAAAAACCAATCAATGCCCACAAAATAAGGGTTAATGAAAAAGAATTCCACGGGCTAGCAATTAAAAATGCCATAACTTGGCCAATACTAGCGCCTTTTTTATATAACTGCATTCCTACAAGTAAAATACCGTGTGAGCATAAATCTAGCAAAATACCACCCAAAGCAGCACGTAAAATACCGTTGAAAGTAGAGCCATCACCAAGAATTTTCATAACAAAGCTTTTAGGTACCTGCCCCAAAATAGAAACAAAAAATATTCCAAGCACCAACCCCCACCACATTTCACCAAGTAAGTCGGTGACTGAATGGGTAAAAATTTCTAACCAAGGCGTATTTATCTGGCCACTAAAATAAGCAACCAAAGAAGCAATAATAACAACCAAAGAACCCCACAGAATTATATCTGGGCGTGTTTTTGGCTTACCACAACAATCTTTTTTAATAGGTTTTTCTGGCTTTTGTGAACAACAACTACCCATAACTTCCTCGCTTAATTCAGACAATTACTACTATATAACAAACAGCCTAACTTAACAGCTAAATATTAAATAGTAGAGGGTATTGACAAATACTGTATACATACTATATATTAACCCTACAAGTAATCATATCTTCAATTAACTTTTCTCTAACCACCCTCAATTATAATAGGTGCTTAAATGTCAAACACAAAAATACACACCAATAAGGATGGTACAAGCGTACGCATTCCTGTGTGTGCACAGGTTGCAGAATCTGTCTATATCCATCCATCTACTCGTATAACAGGTAAAAGGTTAAACCTTAGTGGAAACACTATTATCTCTGGCTATGGTACCACCATATCAGGTAATGATTTTACAGCCCACGAAAACGTGACTCTCTCTGGTAATGAAATACTTTTCTCTGGCTCTAATATATCTATTAAAGGTAGCGTGACCATAGAAGGCATTGGAAGCGTATTTACCGGTAATAATATCAAGATCGTAGGAGAACACCTTTTCTTCTCAGGCTTATTCAACACCTTTTCTGGTAACAACATAAGTATTATGGAAAGAAATATATGCTTCATAGGTGATGACCTCATTATCTCTGGAGATAATATAGATATTTTTGGCAAAAATATCGTCTTCTCAGGTGATAATCTAACAATTTCAGGTAGTGATATAAAAATCTCTTGCTATAGTAGTGCAATACTAGGAAGTTCAATCCAGATACCTGCAAGTAATATAAGCATTTCTGGTTATTGTCTAACTATTAAAGAAGACGACAAAATAATCCTTGAAAATATCGTAACAAAATAAAAAGAAGCCCCTCACAGGGGCTTCTTTTTATTTACCAATAAGCTTACTAAGTATCAATATTTTGAACAGTCAGCGCATTTTCTTGGATGAAATCACGACGTGGTTCAACCACATCGCCCATTAATGTTGAAAATACATCATCTGCTTTTTGAGCATCATCAACAGTTACTTGTAACAAGCTTCTGTTTTCTGGATTTAGCGTTGTATCCCATAGTTGATCTGGGTTCATTTCACCCAAACCTTTGTAACGCTGCAGGCCTAAGCCGTGACGACCAGAAGCAAGAATAGCAGTTACAAATTCACTTGGAGTTGTTACGGTTTTTTCACCTTTACCATCTGTGAATGTATTATTTCCAATAAAGGCAACTAGTTGCTCTTCATTATCAATTAATTTTTGCATAGCAGCTCTATCTAACATTTTAGATGTGATATCATGAGTTTCTGTTAAACCATCTTTTTTACGACTCATGTTAATGGTGTATTTACCCATCTCATCTGGGCTGTCTGTAATTGTCCACATTTCATTAGGTTCTGCATCTTTATTTAAGTAATCTTGCATACCTTTAGCAAGTTTACTTGCAGTTGCATCACTCATTAATGAATCACGTTTAACGCCACTAGCAAGAAGTGCATAAATTACACTTTCATCCATTTGAGCCTGCATTAAGCGGATAGCTGGCATCAATCCATTCATTTCAGTAAAGCTAGATTTTAAATCTGCACCTGTACGTTGTTCTCCGCCTGCAAAGGCAAATACAGAGCCATCAACGCCAGCATTAGAAAGATATTCATCTAATTCTGCTTCATCTTTTAAGTAAACAACGCTTTTACCTTTAGCAACACGGTAAAGTGGAGGCTGAGCAATGTATAAGTGACCAGCTTCAACAAGTTCTGGTAGGTGACGGAAGAAGAATGTTAGTAGCAGTGTTCTAATGTGAGAACCATCGACATCCGCATCGGTCATAATTACGATTTTATGGTAACGAAGTTTTTCTAAATTGAAATCTTCGCGGCCAATACCTGTACCTAAAGCCACAACCATTGTACCAATTTCTGTATTTTGGAGCATTCTATCAAAACGTACACGTTCAACGTTCAAGATTTTACCACGTAACGGTAAAATAGCTTGGTAAGCACGTTCACGACCCTGTTTTGCAGAACCACCAGCACTGTCTCCCTCAACAATATAAAGTTCACATTTAGATGGATCTTTTTCGGAGCAATCGGCAAGTTTACCTGGAAGGTTAGCAACGTCCAAAGCTGACTTACGACGTGTAAGTTCACGAGCTTTACGGGCAGCTTCACGAGCATGAGCAGATTCCAATGTTTTTTGGATAACAGTTCTAGCTACATCTGGATTTTCTTCAAAAAATTCAGCAAGTGCAGCAGATACAACACCTTCAACAGCACCACGTACTTCTGAAGATACTAATTTATCCTTTGTTTGAGAGCTAAATTTAGGATCTGGTACTTTAACACTTAAAACACATGTTAAGCCTTCACGGCAATCTTCACCACTTAGGTTACTTGTAACTTTGCTTTTTTTAGCTAAACCAGAAGAATCTGCATAACTATTAACTGCACGAGTTAAAGCAGCACGAAAACCTTGAATATGAGTACCTCCATCACGCTGTGGAATATTATTTGTAAATGGATAAACGTTTTCTTGGTATCCATCATTCCATTGCATTGCGCATTCTACAACAATGTCATCTTTTTCTTCCTCGAAGTAAACTTTTTCTTGGTGCAAAGCTGTACGGTTTCTATCAATATGCTTAACAAATTCTAGAACTCCACCTTCGTAATGAAAGTTAATGTGTTTGAATGTGCCATCTTCTTCTTCCACACGTTCATCTGTAACTGTAATGTTAACGCCAGAGTTTAAGAATGAAAGTTCACGTAATCTATTTGTTAAAGTATCAAAAGAGTATTCAGTAATTGCAAAAATTTCTTCGCTTGGCCAAAAACGTATTTCTGTACCCGTTGCATCTGTATCATTCATAGCATGCAAAGGAGCAACAGGTTCACCCATTGCATATTCTTGTTCCCAATGCTTACCTTCACGATCAACTTTAATTACTAGTTTTTTAGAAAGAGCATTTACAACAGAAACACCAACACCATGCAAACCACCTGAAACTTTATAGGAGTTATTATCAAATTTACCACCAGCATGAAGCTGAGTCATGATAACCTCGGCAGCACTAACACCTTCTTCTTTGTGAATACCTACAGGGATACCACGGCCGTTATCTGTTACAGAAACAGATCCGTCTTCATGGATTGTTACAGTAATTTTATCACAATGGCCTGCCAAAGATTCATCAATAGCATTATCAACCACCTCATACACCATATGGTGCAATCCAGACCCATCATCTGTATCACCAATGTACATTCCTGGGCGTTTACGAACCGCATCAAGCCCTTTTAGAACTTTAATTGAATCTGCGGAGTATTCATCTCCATTAACTACCTCTACTGACGTTGCGATATTTTCTTCAGTTTTCAAAACTTTAGCACCCAATTTTTATTCTCCTTTTGTAGCCGAGAAACAATACCATTTTTATGCCAAAAATCCTAGCTTTTTATACTAAAACAGCAATAAATTTGCCCACTTAAAAGGCAAAACATCTATTCAAAAATAAATACTTGCGCATTTTACTCAAATTAAGTACACTAACGCCATGGAAACATTAGTAAATCAAATGTCTGAACAGGCCGGAGAGGTAGCTAGCATACTTAAAAGTATAGCTAACCCTGAGAGATTGCTTATTTTATGCATTCTGTCTCAAGAGAAAATGACGGTGGGTGAATTGGAAGATAAAGTTGACCTTTCACAGTCAGCACTTTCTCAGCACCTTGCAAAATTACGCAATGCTGAAATGGTTAAAACTGAACGCCATGGTAAATTTATTTATTACGAGATTGCGGATCCTAAAATTATGAAGCTTTTTGAAACACTTCACGAGCTTTACTGCCCTACAGACTGTTAAAATTTTTATCTAAAAACATATGGCGGGTATTTACCCGTTCTTTTCAAGCCGTCAATAACTTCTGGCCAACTAACAGTTGCGGTACCAGTTTTAGCCACCACAATACCACCACATAAATTAGCTAAATCAACAGATTCGCTTAAAGGAAGCCCAGCCGCCATACCAGCAGCAAGAACTGAAATAACAGTATCTCCAGCACCAGAAACATCACGTACTTCATGTTTTTCTATTGGTTTATGATGTTCGATTTTACCGTTGTTTAATAGCGTCATGCCATCACCAGCACGAGTCATAAGCAGACTTTTTAAGCCGAACAGCTCTGCCAAAGAAGTAACAACCTCCTCTGCATCTGTATCTGTTTTAACCACTTTAGCGCCATCAGAGATCATCTCTAATGCTTCTTTAAGATTTGGAGTCATGGAAGTAACACCAGTGTAATCTATGTCTTTACGTGGTTTAGGATCTACTAAAATTGTACCGTCTGCCCAAATTTTATTAATTTCATTTAACAAACTTTGGTCTATCAGACCTTTAGCATAATCAGATACAATTATAATATCTGCCTGCTTACGTACCAATTTCATATGCTTAATAAGTTCAGCCCGAGTAATATCATCTAATGATTCAACGGTTTCTTCATCAACTCTTACTATTTGCTGACCTTGAGATACAACACGAGTTTTACTAATAGTGGGAACAGTAGATTGAATAAGATACTTAGTTGAAATCCCCTGAGTGGAGCTCATATCAAACAATTTTTTCTGTGAATCGTCGCGGCCAACTCTACCAATAAGTAAGGGAGTTGCGCCAAGAGATGCCAAATTCATAGCCACATTACCAGCGCCACCAAAAGTATGAGTACGCTTTTCAATACTTAATACTGGCACGGGTGCCTCTGGTGAAATGCGATCTACAGAACCATAAATAAAAGTATCCAGCATAACATCACCAATAATAGCGACTGTGGACTTTTCAAAAATGTTACTTTGTGGCGTAATGTGTTCAAACATACGTTAAATATTCTTTCTATTATAAAGCAGTGTGTAATGTATACCTTATTAGTATTTTGTCAAGCAGTTTTAACTTCTATGGTGATTAAGGATAGTTAGAAAAGTGGTGCGCGTGATCGGAGTCGAACCGATACTGGCAAGATTTTAAGTCTTGTGCCTCTACCAATTGGGCTACACGCGCTTATCCACTGGAAGGCAAAGTACAACATTAAAATAATAAGTGCAAATATTTATTTAAAAGACTTACTTTTTTATAGTAACTCAGATTAATTCTTGGGGTGCTTTTCTATTTTTAAATCAATTAACATTGCCTCTACATCATTAAATGCTGCTATTAATAATTTTGCATCATCACTACGTAATACTAAACTAGTACAGTATTCCCCCTCGTGTCTAAATGGGTAAGAACCAAGACTAACAGTTTTCTCATAACGATTTTGGATTGCCTCAAAATGAAAACTAATTTTGCTTTCACCTGCTAAAATATCTACATGCTTGCTTTGAATAACATCACCTGTTTCAAGCTGAGGAATTATTTCTTCCAGCATAATACGCATTACCTTTGGAATACCTGCCATTACAAATACATTTTCCATTCTAAAGCCTGGGGCGGTTGTTAATGGATTAGGAATAAGCTCTGATCCTACGGGAAAATCTGCCATTTTTAGTGTAGCTTCACGTACTTTATAATCAACTCTTTGCTGAAATTGCTCAACAACACTTTCATCTCTGTATATTTCCACACCAAAGGCTTTTGCTACACAGGCTGCTGTAATATCATCATGAGTTGGCCCTATTCCACCCGTTGTAAATACATATGTATATTTTTTGCGGAGTGTGTTTAAAGTTTCTATAATTTCATCTTCATCATCAGGGATGACTCGTACTTCTTGTAATCTTACCCCTATTTTTGCCATTTCACAGGCAATATGGTGCATGTTAGCGTCTTCTGTTCTGCCGCTTAAAAGTTCATCACCTATTAAAATTATGCTACAAGTTGGATTCATTATTTATCCCCTATTATATAATTGCCACCGCATGATTCTTCCCAAGCCTCACGAAACTCTTCCAAGTAAGGTTTTTCTGTCTTTTCTGTTTTAATAAATTCCAATATATCTTCTATAGCTTGATTATAATCAACCAAAGAAAGTGTTCCGGTATGTTGCTGATAACGCAAATAAACCAAATAAGTATTTAAAACATCTGTTTCACAATATTGTTTGATAGCATCAATTTTACCATCATCGTACATATCTGTTACTTTTGAACCATCTACTCCAAACTTACCAGGGAACCCCATAATTGAACAAACTTCATTCATTTTACATCTTGCTGAAGCTCCATAATCACTTAAAGCATCCAGTAAATCACAGTGCCAATCTTGGCTGTAGCGACTATTGTAACTGTTCCATTTGTCACCACCTTTGTGTAACCATTTAGAGGAAACTCCGTAAGCCATAGCACGATATTTCAAAACTGGCACATCAAATGTTCGCCCATTATAACTAACTAAACGTGGGCGGGAACGATCAAAATATTCAAAGAACTTACTTACCATCTCGCCTTCATCATCACTGCGGTTAGATTCTAAACGTTTAAATGTGTAATATTCTTGGTAATCTTCATCACCTGGTCTGCCGTTACGGTGAATATCTGCTTCCAAAAAACTAATGGCTACAACTTTCCAAAATGGCTGACGAGGAAAATCACTTTTACCACCAGTAATTTCTAGGTGATATTTACTCAATGCTTCACGTAAAACCTTTATATCTTCATTCTTTTCACCTGTCAGATTAGGTATAACGTTGCCATCTGGCACTGTTTCAATATCAAAAACAAATAGTTTGTTGTGTTGCATAAGCTCTTCATACCTTTATGTAAGTTTTATTTTTAATTAGTTTTGTATGTATATATATAAGACAATAACAAAAACAAATTTATCTTACTACAAAGGGGAACATTTTGGAATTCTTATCAAATAATATTGCATTAGTTGTAATTGTTGTTTTAGCTATATTTTTAATTATTTTATACAACAGGCTAGTTGCTCTGCGTCAAACACGTAAAAATGCTTTTAGTGATATTGATGTACAACTTAAACAACGTTATGATTTAGTACCACAGCTAGTAAGCACAGTTAAAGGCTACGCTAAGCACGAAAAAGATCTATTAGAAAAAGTAACAGAAGCGAGAGCTGGCGCTATGAAAATTCACGGAAGTGGAGCAGATAGAGCTGGAGCAGAAGGTATTTTAGGCGGAGCTATGATGCAACTTTTTGCAGTTGCTGAAAACTATCCTGATTTAAAAGCAGATAGTAGTTTTGTTAAGCTTCAAGATGAGCTTAGTAATATCGAAAATAAAATTGCCGCTGCTCGTAGATTTTTCAACAATGCAACAAGTGAATATAATACTTCATGTGAACAGTTTCCAAGTGTATTAATCGCAAGAATGTTCAACTTTAGCCAAGAAGAGTTTTTTGAACTTCCAGAAGGTCAAGAAGCGGCTAAAGAACCTGTTGCTGTTGAGTTTTAATGTCAAACACGATAATAGGCCTAAAAAGCCATATTTGGAATAATAACCTCCGTTCCATGGCTCTATTAGCCATGTTCCCTATGCTATTTATTTTTATGCTGTGGGCTGGAGGTTTTATTGCTATGGCTATGGAAACAAGCCAACAATATGGTGCCATTAATTATGATATAAGTACAAATACAGCCCATGCACTAGTAACAGAATTTGGTTTTTATGTTTTAGTAGGAGTCGCCGTTTGGTTTGCAGTAGCATATTTCTTCAACCAAAGAATGATAAATAAATCCACAGGGGCTCATTCATTAGATAGAAAAGACGCTCCAGAAGTTTACGATTTATTGGAAAATTTATGTATTTCTCGAGGAATAAAAACTCCTCACCTATTTATTATAGAATCAGAAGGTTTAAATGCCTACGCAAGTGGAATCAACGAAAAAACCTATAGCGTAACTTTAACAAGGGGATTAATTGCAAAATTAAATAAAGAAGAACTTGAAGGAGTAATAGCTCACGAATTAACCCATATTCTAAACAGAGATGTTAGATTATTAATTGTATCTATTATTTTTGTAGGGATTATCAGCTTTTTGGCTCAATTATTATTCAGAAATATGTTTTATAGTCGTCGCAGAAGTAACAGCAAAGATGGTGGAAAACTAATAATAGTTGCATTTATTGTACTAGCTATTGGTTATGTATTTGCTATTCTTATTCGCTTTGCAATGTCCAGAAGAAGAGAATATATGGCCGACGCTGGTGCTGTAGAGCTTACCAAAAACCCAAATGCTTTAGCTTCAGCCTTAGCTAAAATTTCTGGTCATGCGGAAATTGAAGGTAGTTCTGGTGAAATTAAACAAATGTTTATTGAAAACCCACCTATGTTTAATTTTATGCATAGTGGATTCTTCAGTATTTTTTCTACCCATCCACCAATTAATAAACGTATTGAATTTTTAAAAAGAATGGCTTAATTTATAGCCATGCACACATTCACACCCAGCCTAATTGAAGGCAAACTTATAAAACGTTATAAACGTTTCTTTTTAGATGCTAAATTGCCCAATGGTGATATAGCTGTAGCTCATTGCGCAAACACTGGCTCCATGAGTGGATTACTTGATGAGGGGAACCCTGTTTGGTTAACTCCTGTTGATGACCCTAAACGTAAACTAAAATTTAGCCTCCAAATAATTGATGTAGGAACGTCTCTTGTTGGTGTAAATACCATGCTACCTAACCATCTTGTAGCCGATGCAATTTTGGATGGGACAATAAAACAATTGAATAACTATTCAACTTTGAAAAAGGAAGTAAAGTATGGTGTAGAAGGAAAATCTCGTATAGATATTTTACTAACCGATGAAAATAAAAAGCCGTGCTACGTAGAAGTAAAAAATGTTACTTTAAAAGTTGGAGATCAGGCTCAATTTCCAGACGCAGTAACAACCAGAGGCGCAAAACACCTAGATGAGCTTTTAGCAGAAGTAAAAAAAGGTAATCGTGCGGTTATGATATATTTAACTCAACGAGAGGATTGCACTTCATTTGCTCCAGCCGAACATAAAGACCCTGTATATAGTGAAAAACTCCGAGAATGCGTAAAACAAGGTGTTGAAGCATATTGTTATTCGTGCAAGATATCTCCTACAGGAATAATTGTTGATAGAGAACTTCCAATCACGTTATAAAAACAAAAAAACTGCCGAAGCAGTTTTTTTAATTCGTAATAAATTTATTTTCTACTCAAGCCCTAACTTTTGGCTCCACAAGGTATATACAACAAATATTGAACCTAAAATAGAGACCATTCCAGCTACAATCGGTATACCGTGCGGATCAAAGAAAGCTATTTCACTGGGTGGAAATAAAATAGCTGAAGATGCCGATAGTACAGCTAATGCAGATGAAAATCCTATAGCCCACGGCACTGTATTTGAAATAAGGCAACCTCGGCCAATAGAGCCCTGTGCCCAAAATATAAAGCTAACAAATGCTGAAATCATACATGTTAACTGTGCCATTTCGTAACCGGCAGCAAGAATAGAAATGTATAAACCAGCGATAGCAAACATTGTTAAAGAACCAACAATAACCATTGATGCCATCATCATTATACGTATTTGTGGTGATATTGATTGTGTTTCAGTTGTCATAGTAAAATCTCCTGCCAAATGGCAAATTACAGAATTTAAGCATAAATGCTCAGAAAAAATATAAAAGTATTTCAAATAACCCCTACACCGTATACAAACAAGCAGTAAAGTCAACAAAGAAATTGTATTTATATACAAAAAAGTTTATTTTTATATACACTAAAATATATAAGGGAATCACTTGCACTGTGAAAATAAAAACTAAAAACAACGTAGAACTAAACAAAATGCGCGCTGCTGGGCTTCTTGCAGCCAAAGTTCTAGATTTTATAACTCCATTGGTAAAGCCAGGGGTTACTACAAACTATCTTAATGATATGTGTGCAAAATTTACCCTTGAAAATGGTGCTATTTCTGCTCCTTTAAATTACCGAGGCTTTCCAAAATCCATTTGTACCAGCCCAAACGAAGTAGTTTGCCATGGTATTCCAAACGATGAAAAACTTAAAGAAGGTGACATAATAAACCTAGATATAACCGTTATTTTAGATGGTTTTCATGGTGATACATCACGGATGTTTTATGTAGGTGAAGTTTCTGATGAAGCAAAAAAATTAGTTGAAACAACTTATAAAGCCATGATGGCTGGTATTGAAACCATTAAATCAGGCTCTAAATTAACAGATATTGGATGGGCAATCCAAAACCTAGTACAGCCACATGGGTATGGTATTGTGCGTGATTACTGTGGTCATGGTATTGGTAGAGAATTCCACACAGATCCAATGGTAATTCATTACGGAGTAAAAGATAAAAACTACGACATGAAGCTTAAAAAAGGCATGACATTCACCGTAGAACCAATGATAAACATCGGAACATTTGTAACAGAATTAATGACAGATGATAACTGGACGGTAAAAACTGCTGATAGAAAGCTATCTGCCCAATTTGAGCACACTATTGCCGTAACTGATAATGGTGTGGAAATATTAACAGCTTCTCCTGCAGGCTATACCTGCCCACCATATGTCTGAAAAAGAACCTCATTACCACGGACATAGAGAACGTTTAAAAGAACGTTTTCGTAAAACTAGTGGTGAAGGATTAGCTGAATATGAGCTTTTTGAACTATTATTAATGCAAGCAATACCCAGAAAAGATGTAAAACCTTTAGCAAAGGACTTAATGACTAAATATGGTTCTTTGGCGGATATTTTGAATGCTCCAATAGAAGATTTAGTTAAAGAAAAAGGTTTAGGAGAGGCCAGTGCTACAAGCTTAAAACTTGCTTACGCCGTAGCTGTTAGTATGCGTAAAGATGGATTAAAGAAAAAACCTTCTATAGAAAACCGTCTAGAATTACTAGATTATTTATATACCAAAATGAGCGGCTTAAAACATGAAGAATTCCGTGTAATATACCTAGATAGTAAAAATAATATCCTAGAAGATGAGATGTTATTTAAAGGAACAGTCAATTCATCTGCTGTTTACCCGCGTGAAGTAACAAAGGCAGCCTTAAAACATGGGGCTTTAAGTTTAGTCCTTGTTCATAACCACCCAAGTGGTGACCCTAGCCCTTCAAAAGAGGACGAAATGCTTACGGAAAACATCATGAGAGCTGTTGGTTCTGTGGAAATTGAGGTATATGACCATATAATAATCGGCAATAATTCCCACTACAGCTTCAGAGATTTCGGTAAAATATAACACATAGCCATGTGATTTAACCTAAAACATATAACAATGTCAGTATTGTAAAACACTGTAATTCATTAGATTTTTCGTATATGTCAGTATATTCCTAGCCTGTAAGGAAAAAATTTATAGGCCCCATCATAAGTACGTAAGAATTGAGGTGAACCATGATTAGTAAACTGAAACAATATAATAAAAAACTAATCATCGCTATAATGCTTACTCTTGATTGCTTTGGATTAAGTACCGATACAAACAACTTTTTTGCTAACGCAGAAGACAAAGTTGATAACACGGTAACAACAATTGAATATACCAATAGCAACCAAGGAAACAATGGCGATGCCATCTCTCTAGACACATTTGTAGATAGAGATGGGCAGGATATCCATTACAATAACAGGGTTACCGAAAGTTCAGAAGAGAAACAAAGAAGGCTAAGTGTTACTGTAGATAGAAATAGTATTGCAACAAACCAAGCAATAGGTGCGGAAGGATTAGGTGCGACCATAGGTCAAACCCAGTCTATGAAAACATCTATTCATTCTATAGCAAGGGGTAATTACCTTGTAACAGAAAAAGTGAAGGGATTTGTAAACGTAATACGAACGAACACTAATATGGGTGTTAATGTTGGATTAACATTTGCTTTTTAACTTCGAACAAGAGGAAAAAACCCGCCAATGGCGGGTTTTTTGTTTATGGCCAGTAAATTGAAATGACTATAATTAGCATTAATACACATTAGCATACTTGTATTTAACACAAATAATCACCATATAATAAAGGCAACAACCTTCTAATGATTATTAGAAGGCAACCTTACATACCGTTTCAGGAGTGCGCCGCTTTGGTGTGCCATATATTCGGTATTTTTTCACAGGAAAAAAATATGAAAACCATTTTAATTGCTCTCTCTCTATCTTTTGTTTCTATTTCTGCTGTGGCAGATATTTTTGTCGGCGCCGGTTTCGGTTCTGGCAAATCAACAGTTTTCGTAGGTAATACCTACGATATTGTGGCTGTACGGGCGGGGATTGAAGCCGATGACAGCAATGTCATGAAATATACTGATGTAGACCTACATGCATATGGCGTACCTGTTGGTACACCATACGTTGACACAAAAAATCCACGTGCATACGTGGACGTGTTACTTCCTTTCCAGGTAAGTAACCGCGTCAGTGTTTACATTGGCGGAGGATTAAAAAAGACAGTCTACACTGATGATGTAGATAACGTTATGGATGTACTCGGTAAGAGTACTGGTGGACGTGCAATGTTTGGCATTGGTGCTAACTTCTCACACCGGGTAACTGGTTATGCTGAGAATTTGTACCAAAGCGGAGAAAGTAAGCATGGTAGCTTTATGGCTGGACTTGCTTACCTCTTCTAACCTCAACTATCGGAGGCCTCGCTATATGCGAGGCCTCAACTATTTTATACCTACAAACAAAAAGACCCGCTAATGCGGGTCTTTTCTATTAACTTTCGCTAACAGATTGTTGCTTAAGTTGTTTAGCACCCAAGTAAATCTTCATAGCCCAATCTCCCAATTCAAGAGCAAAGGGAAGAACGAGCCAATATAAAGGGCTATCAAAAGCTACATCCATAGGTGTAATTAAAGAAAAAATAATGATAGAAATTAAGTAAAATCCTACTCTATTAGCAAAAAAACTAAATCTACTAGTGTCCTTCATTTGAAAGTAAACAGGCTCTCCAGCTTTAAAATTTTTCTTAGCCTTTTCAAGCCAGATTTCTAAAAAACCAGCTTTTATTGCTTCACTTAAAAATGTAATAGTAAACATTGATACTGCAAATGCAGCGATACACAAAATAATAGTCCAAAACATGTAAACCTCCAATAGGTATATAAAAATGGAAAAAAGGTGTATAACAACAATCACTGTATACAATACATCGTATTAATGCAAGCATTTTTAATAAAAGCTTGCACTTAGGTTATAATCTCCTTACATTTCAGCATAAATATAAAGGATTAATACATGCTAACAACTCAACAAATTGCAGAAATGATTGAAAATCACTTACCAAACGCGCAAGTAACAATTGAAGATCCTCAAAATGATGGTGTTCATCTGCGTGCTATTATCATAAGTGAAGAGTTTACAGAAATGAGCCGTATTCAGCGTCACCGTGCCGTTTACAAAGCACTAGGAGATGTTTTTGAAGGCGGAGATTTACATGCCCTTCAAATGGTTACCAAAACACCAGCTGAACTATAAAAATACCAACCTACAAATAGGAGATATAACCATGACACCAGAAATGAAACAAAGAATTGAAACCGAAATTAACAAAGCGCCTTTAACACTATTTATTAAAGGTAACAGAGATTTTCCAATGTGCGGATTTTCTGCACGCGTTATAGAAGTAGCTAAGGCTGTAAACTGCGAATACAACGATGTAAATCTTATGGAAGACATGGATTTAATGGAAGGCATAGCTGAATACGAAAACTGGCCAACAACTCCACTTATTTATGTTAACGGTGAATTTATTGGCGGATGTGATATTACACTAGAAATGTTTGAAAGTGGTGAATTACAGGAAGCTTTAAAAGCGAGTGCTGCTTAATATTCTAAAATAAAATGCTATGACTACAGTAAAAAACCCGCCACAAGGCGGGTTTTTATTTTAACTATCGTTATCTGGTTTTTCAGCGGTTAAACCAGCATAAACCTGTGTTATAAAAGTAGAAACAAACAAGGACGTTACAATCATTAATGCAATTGCAATATTGCTTCTTGATTCAACAACAAACATCATTGGCACTAAAATTGTAAAAGCTACTCCCAAACGGAATACAAACAACCTGTCAAATTCACTCGGATTATAAATAGCCGCTCCAGCACGCCATATGTCCCAAAACTTACCATTTAACTTCATAAACACAAACTGTTCTAACACCGCCTGAATAATTGTAATTACTACAACAAACCCAAGCAATACTGCCGCATATTCAAGCAAACCATCCATAACAAACCTCGCCTCAAGGAATTAAAAGATAAATAAAAGATAAAAATATCAAAATTAGTGGAATAGCAATAAACGGTGAAACATTATCCACTAACCAATCTACAACAAGTGCTATAACACCAATCACAAGATACGCCACTACAACAAAAAGCATAAAACAGAGTATATAGAAAATAAGCATTTGAAATACCTATATGAAAAGAGAAAAAGATTAAATGCATTTGTATACTATAAAACATCCATAGAAAATGCAAGCTTTATAGTATATGCTATTCAGTATGGAAAAAATTAAAGAGTATATAGAACAAATAATGGCTGGTGTTATTGACCCAGCGACACTTACATCTATGTGGACACAAGCCTTAATGCAATCTGAAGCAGTACAAGGTGTTGTTGTTATGTTTGCTTTATTTTTAACAACAAAATTACGCCACACTCTTGAAGAGTATAAACTTCCAAAACAGCTAAAACATTTAAAAACGTTCCAAGCAACTATTAATATTGCATCTTTTTCTATTACATGGCTTGGCTGCATATTACTTGGCAGATTTATCCTTACCGCAATCTTTAACTTACCTGTTACTTACATAGATATTGTTGCACTTATTTTAACCACATGGATAATGTACAAAGCCATGGGTCAAACAAAGCTTAAAACAGCTACAAAACGTCTTATTACCGTTCTTGTATTATCTATTCCAGCACTTATGATTACAGATAGATTAAGCGATGTTATCCACTTTATGGATAGCGCAAAATTTTCTTTAGGTGATACCACTATTTCCCTTTGGTCTATTGTAAAAGCTGGAGTTTTATTTGCTATTCTAATGTGGCTATTTAAAACAGGAATTCAAATTCTAGATAAACAATTCCGTAAATCTCCCAATGTAACACCATCTATGAGAACCTTGCTTACCAAGTTTATGAATATTACAGGGCTAGTACTTGCAGTATTAATTGCTATGGATTCCATTGGTATTGATTTAGGAGCCTTAACATTCTTTGGTGGTGCCTTAGGTATTGGTTTAGGTTTTGGGTTAAAAACAATTACCAGTAACTTTATTAGTGGAATAATTCTTCTGCTAGATAAATCTATTAAGCCTGGAGACGTACTAACCGTTGGCACAACATACGGTGTAGTAGAAGAGCTTAATTCCAGATACGTTGTAATGAAGCGTCGTGATGGTATGGAAGTTTTAGTACCTAACGAAAACCTAATAACTTCAGAAGTGATTAACTGGACTTTTAATAATAAGCAAGTTCGTCATATTGTTAAAGTTGGTGTTTCTTACAATGCAGATCTAGAACAAGTACAGCAAATATTATTAGGTGTAGCCGCAGATACTGCTCGTGTATTACAACGTCCAGTTCCTCGTGCATTTATTGTTGGCTTTGGTGAGAGTTCCATTGATTTTGAGCTTCGTTTCTGGATTCGTGACCCTGAAGAAGGTTTAGGAAGTGTTCGTTCTGCACTTTATATGGGTATTTGGAAGGCATTCAAAAAAGAAGGTATTGAGATACCATATCCACAACGTGTTCTCCATGGAGAGGCTATTAGCAAATAGCCCAAGCCTACAGCCATTTACAGCAAAAATAGCATAAATCGGTATACAACATCTAGTGTGTAGTTGTGTTTCAAAAAGCACATAACTACTAGATGTTGTGTTATTTTTTATATTTTTTTCTAAAAAAAGTATTGAGGTATACAGCCTATTCAAATAGAATATATCTACCTTGATAGAGATTTTTTCTTTATCTTACCTTTTACCAAGAAAATGTTTTTAACGACTTAAATAATCAAGAATAATAAAAATATTCTATTTAAGTTTTAGTTTACCGCCAGAAAAATAAAGTTGGGAAACCAACAGCAAGAGGAAAGTGGTTAACAACAATAAAAACTGGGCCTATGAAGAATAGGCAGAATCGGAAGGCGGGCGCAGGCTAGGAAACTAGTGGGCGCCTCTTTTTTGCCATAATCATGGCGTTTTACTTTATATAGTAGTTTCAAATTGGAAAAAACCAACTTTAGATAGATGTGTCATCCTAGAAACTTAGCTTTTTCTACGATTTTTAATCGTTAGATAAGCTAGTTATCTGGGATCTATTTCTAATATATAGTAATTTTTATTTGACTTCCCCTGTAAAATTGTATACCTTTATTGGGTAATCCGTTTATTAACTTCTAATTGGGGTTAATTTCATCTTTCAAACTACTTACCTCTGGAGGTAAATTATGGAATACATAATATGGTCTACCGTAATATTTATGCTTATTGTGGAATATTTATTTGAAAAGTATATTCTACCCGCAATGCCTGGTGAATTTTGGAAACAATGGCGCACTGGATTGAATATATATAAAAGCAATGAAAATACAATGCTGTACAATATTAGTATAGTTATTGCTGCAATCGCTATTATAGTAATCACTTTACTGTCTCCACTAAGTTTAACAGAATTAGTAATTCCACTACATATTACTTCAATTATTACAATGGCAAGTCACCAAATATATCTTGGTAAAAAACATCTAGCACAGCAAAACTAAGTTTAATCGATAAAAAACCGCTTTTATAGCGGTTTTTTTTATTTGTATCTACCCAGCCACAAATAACAAAATAATTGAAGAAATAGCCAAACCAAACCCAGCAAGTGGAGAAATCTTATCCTTTTGCTTTGTCATTTTATAATATATAGCAAACCAAAGCGGCGCCATTGCACTAAATACATGAGGATATGATGGGTTAGGTGCTGAAATAAAAGCCAGACTAATTAGTATCCAACAAATAGTATGCATAAAAGACCCTGCTAAAGACGATCTAAAAGTTACCTTTGACACAAAAATATTTATATCAAGCAATTTTTTATGTAGAACTAATGGTAAAGAAACAAGCGCAACCATCACATTTCCAAGCCATACCCAACTAAGAGCGATGCCAAAGGAACTTTCACCCGTATCAAGCATTAACTTACTTAAGATAGTAATAATAGCATACAAAATTCCAACAGGTAAGACTGCTAAAAATACTCTCCAACTTGCATCATTTTTGCGCATAAACTGTAACGATATAACCATCAAAATAAAGCTTAGTAAAATACCAATAGTATATTTGTAGTCTGTCATTACTTTTTCTAATTCATTACTATCTATGAATAACCAAATAACAAAAGAAAGAATAATCATAATAGGTTGAGACAGCGCAGCCACCCTACCATTATGCTGAGATGCCAAATTAAGTTGAATACGCATACCAATCACACTCATTCCACCTACCAATAAGGCAGCAATATAATAGTTTTTATCCGCAGAGAACTCCATAAACGGAAAAAGAAATAGTAGATAAATGGAAGCAAATAAACTCCGTAAAAATACTAAAGTTAGCCCTTCAATTTTATAGTGCTTATTAATTTCTAATGATCCGCAATAAGCCCATGCGGCTAAAACAGACCAAACTGCCCACATCATGATAATTTATCCAAAAATAGACTTTCATCCAAAATAGTAACACCCAAACTTTCAGCCTTTTTAAACTTACTACCAGCACTTTCTCCAGCCACCACAAAATCTGTTTTAGCTGAAACACTACTTGAAACTTTACCACCAAGCTCCTGAATACGGGCTTTTGCCTCTGCACGGCTCATATTTGTTAATGTTCCAGTTAATACAACCGTTTTACCTGTAAAGGCACTACCACGAATGGCTTTTATTGGGTTATATTCTGCAACAACTACACCTTCGGCTAATAATTCATCAAGCATTTTTTGGTTATGTGGTTCATTAAAAAATTGCTGAAGATTACTCATGATTTTATGGCCTATGCCGTCAATATCGGCTATTTCATTAGGATTTTCCTTAATAAATTCCTGTAAAACCCCAATACTTGGGTGTTTTTCTGCAAGTAAAATAGCAACCTGTTCTCCAACCATATGAATACCTAAAGAACCCATAAAACGTGGCAAGCTAACTTGTTTTGATTTTTCAATTGATTCAAGCAATTTATCAATAGATTTAGCACCAAAACCATCTAATGTTTTTAGTTTTTCTTCATGCTGTTTTAAACGGAAAATATCTACAATATTATTAACAAAACCTTCTTTTAAGAAAAATTCGGCTTGTTTTTTGCCAAAACCATCAATATCAAAACATTTTTTGCTTACAAAATGAGTAATCCTAGCTTCTACCTGTGCATTACAATTTAAATGATTAATGCAACGGTACGCAGACTCACCTTCTGAACGAATTAAACGACTATTACAAGCAGGACAAACAGCTGGAAATACAAACTTTTTGCTATTTTGAGGGCGTTTTGTAAGTACTACGCTTTGAACCTTAGGAATAACTTCTCCTGCTCTTTTAATAAAAACAGTATCACCTTCTCTTATGTCTCTATCTTCAATATAGTCCTCGTTGTGCAATGTAGCATTGGAAACAATCACCCCACCAACAGCAACTGGAGTTAGCCTTGCAACAGGTGTAATAACACCTGTTCTACCAACCTGCATTTCAATTTTTTCTAGTACTGTTGTGACTTGTTCGGCTGGGAATTTATGCGCAATTGCCCAACGTGGAGCTTTAGCAATAAACCCTAAACGTTTTTGCAAATTAATATCATTTACCTTGTAAACAATTCCATCTATATCAAAATCCCATGTTAGCTTGTCTTTAATTATTTGCTCATACCACTTCATAATGCTTTTTACACTATTAAGAACTTTACTATGAGGCACATCTGTAAATCCCCAACTTTTAATTGCTTCAAGTTCATCGGTATGCTGTTCAAAATTTGAACGATCAGTAATACCCCCCCCCAAAGCATAAGCAAAAAACTGCAATGGACGAGTTGCTGTAACCGCACTATTTAGCTGACGCAATGATCCTGCTGCCGCATTACGAGCATTAGCAAACACTTTCAAACCATTGCTTGCCTGTGTTTCATTTAACCGTTCAAAATCTGAACGACCAATATAAACTTCGCCTCTAACATCTACAATTTCAGGAATATTTTTTATATCACCCTTTAGTTTATGTGGAATATTTTTAATGGTTTTAACATTTAAAGTTATATCCTCGCCTTTTTTACCATCACCACGAGTTAGTGCCTGAACTAAAATTCCATTTTTATAGGTTAAGGAGCAAGAAAGACCATCAATTTTAGGCTCGGCAACAATTTCTGGCATAGTATCTAATGTCAAAAATCGTTTAATTCTTTCAATAAAATCAGATACCTCACTTTCAGAAAAAGCATTGCCCAATGAAAGCATAGGTACTTTATGTTCTACAGTTTGAAAACTGCTAAGAGGGGTATGACCAACTTTGTTTGTTGGCGATTTAGGATCTGCTAGTAAAGGAAACGCATCTTCTAGTTTTTGTAATTCGCGAACCATTAAATCATATTCAGCATCAGATACTTCTGGATTATCCTTAGTATGATATAAATCATTATGACGATTGATTTCATCAACCAGCCATTGCATTTTTTGTTCTATATTTTCTTCTTTTTTCACCCTTTATTTATAGCCTAAAAACTATATTTTTAATACAAAAAAAGGAGCCGAAAGGCTCCTAATTAAAAACGATATTTCAGTTAAAAAGAATCATAAATGCCAATACTATTTCTGAATTCTGCTACCCAGCCTCGTATAAAAAGGCCTGTCATAAAAATAGCAATAACTGCAAATAATATAGTAAAAACCCCAATATGGGTGGCAACACTAAAAGTCAGGGAAATCAATCCAACAGAAAGAAAAGATAAAAAGGGAACAACTAACATCATACCCAGCTGAGTAATTATGTGATCCTTCTTAACAAAGTCTGAAATAGTAGCTGTAACTACCATAAGTACAGCAAGTACAGCGAGTACCACAACAATTGCAGAGCCAGTATAAAGACTAACAACTCCAGAATAGAAAAGTTGTGGGGCAACATTAGCCAATATGGCAATAATGATATTGGCAAATAAAATAACACCATTCACTACTGAAACAGTAATAGTTGGACCTTCAGGTCGTAGAAAAATTTTACCAGAATGTTTCATTTTTACCTCCAAGGGGTAATTAAACGTAAGAACACGAAAGATATATGTAACATAACTGTTATAGTGTTACTGTATACTAAATACAAGTGTTTTATAAAAATGAGGTTATTTATTAGTAGTTTAAGAATTCAATAATTTAGTAGCAGCGCTACGTGCTTCTGTGGTTACAGTTTTACCTGCAAGCATTCTTGCTATTTCTTCTTCACGTTCTTTTTTATTTAGCTCTTTTACAGATGTAACAATTTCACCATTCTCTGTATCTGCATATTTTTCTATTTTAATATGAGAAGCGCCTCTGGCTGCCACTTGTGGTAAATGTGTTATTACTAGAACTTGATGTTTTTCTGCCATTTTTTGGAGTGTTTCACCAACTGCATCAGCAACTGCACCACCAACACCTGTATCTACTTCATCAAATATTAGTGTAGAACTTTCTTCATCTGCATAAAATACTTCTTTTAATGCTAACATTAACCTTGAAACTTCACCGCCTGAGGCGATTTTTGCTAAAGGATTAAAGCTTTCTGAATTATTGGTAGAGACTAAGAATTCAACATCTTCTAAACCACCCGCATTTCCAACCTCTAACGGATTAAAGCGTACCGTAAATCTTGCATGGCCCATTTTTAGTTCTTCTAATGATTCACCAATTGTCACGGCTAAGTTTTCAGCAATATCTTTACGTTTAGAAGTTAATTCTTTTGCATGGTCCATATATACATCCCATGCTTCTTCTACACGATTTTCTAAATCTTCTAATGATTCTTCTTCCAATGACATATCACCAAGTTTACGATTTAATCTATCTAGGAATGATGGAAGTTCATCTGTTGTGATATTGTGTTTTCTGGCACAACTTTTTATAGAGAACAATCTATCATCAACCCATTCCAAACGTTCTGGATCTGGTTCAAACTGGCTACCCATACTATCAATTTCACGGGTAATATCATTTAATTCTTCATAAACAGAGTTTAACCTACCAGCTAAACTTGCAACTTCGTCTCCTGCATATTCTGCAACTGTTGCGAAGGCTCTATCTGCGTATGCAACGCTATCTGCAACACTTTTACCGTCTTCACCTATTAAGTATTGACTAGCCTGAGAGAAAACTTCTATTAATTTTTCACCAGCCATTAATTTTTGACGTTCTTCTGAAAGTGAATCTCTTTCTCCTACTTTAGGATCAAGCTCTTCTAATTCTCTAATATATGATTGTAATAACCGTTCTTCTTCTAAGTGTTCGCTATTTTTATTTTGTATTTGGTCTAGGCGTTTATTTAATCTGTACCATTCCCAATAACTTTTTTCTACACGAGTTGTAATGGTTTCCGCATGACCAAAGCTATCTAACAAACCTGCATGATACTGCGGTTTTAATAACAATTGGTTATCATATTGACTATGAATGTCTACCAGTAAATCCCCAACCTCTTTCATTTGAGTTTGAGTAACTCGAACACCATTAACAAAAGCTTTTGTTTTGCCTTGAGCATTTAAGAAACGACGCATAACCAGTTCGCCATCTTCCTTAGGTATGCCCAGGTCTGCTAATAATGGATGTACTTGATGATTTTCCTCTAGGTGAAAAGTTGCTTCAACTGATGCTTCGTCACAACCGTGTCTGAGTAGGGAAATATCTGCTCTTCCGCCTAAGGCTAGGTCGCAAGAATCAACCAGCATTGATTTACCTGCACCGGTTTCACCAGTTACGGTAATCATTCCACCCGTGAAATTAAGTTCTACTTCACGTATTAAGGCTATGTTACGAATATAAAGTCGGTTTAACAAATCGGCTTTCCTTATCATTCCTATATGACTTATATATGGGTATAGTATATATTTTTCAAGGGCAAATTGAACTTATTTAGTAAAAAACAGTAAAAAAATGGACTTTTTCGCTATTTTTTATAATTATACGTCTTATTAAAACAACGGAAACGAGTTATGACGGCAGAACTTAGGGGCTATTTCGCAATAGGAGCGGAAGGAATCAACAAATCACAAAACGTGGGAGCGTTAATGCGTACAGCCCATGCCTTTGGTGCAAGTTTTGTTTTTACAGTAGCTGAAACATATTCTGTTAGAAGAGGTAATCTATCAGATACCTCTAAAACCAGTAACAGTTTACCATTATATAGTTTTGATAGTATTGAAAATATGAACTTACCAGAGAAATGCCAACTAGTTGGTATTGAGTTAACTGAAGATGCCATAAACTTACCTAGCTTTAAACATCCGTTACAAGCGGCATATATTTTAGGGCCAGAACAAGGTAGCCTCTCACCAGAAATGCTAGAAAAATGTGACCATATAATAAAAATACCAACCAAATTTTGTATAAATGTAAGTGTGGCGGGTGCATTAGTTATGTATGATAGAGTTACAAGCTTAGGAAAATATCCGAACCGTCCTATTATGGCTGGTGGTGGTATTCCTGAAATTGATAATCATCATTTTGCTATTGCTAAGTGTAAACGCAAATAAAAAAGACCTGCATTTAGCAGGTCTTTTTAAATCAATAAGATTTATTTCGTAAATAGCTATGATAAGCATTTAAATAATAGCCACGTGCCATACATGTTGGAATAATGCCTATAAAAAAGCCTAAAAATAATGGCTCAGATTTTGGTGCCATGGCAGCAAAAACTGCTTTATCAATACATTCACCAGCAATACAACTTAAATTAGCCGAAGCTTGTGCAAATCCAAGTGCAATATTAATACCTACATATGCACCACCAAAAGATGCAATAAGTAACAATAAAAGCTGTATTCTAGCCTGCTTAGTGGGTAATTTTATTGCCCATTTACCATGACCACTTTCTAAGTAATTCATAAGCGAATCCATAAAAAGAAGACTAACAACTAAACTGCTACCACCAGCTAATATCCAAGTAAAAGTAAATTCATTCATTAGTATCCTTACTATCCTTAATAGCCTCTTTATCCTTATTTTCTGCTTGTGTCATATAAAAAACCACAGCGTAGATAATACCAAACATAACCAAAAATAACGCAGAACTAATAACAGCAACAAATATTCCTGTAAAAATAGGGTTTGGAATATTTATAATTACGGCACAACCATAACTAAACAAGAAAATTGCCACAACAGACAATATTGTAATTACTACACGAGCCTTTTGTACGTGAGTCAACATAAATAAACCTCCTCGGCTTGAAAAACGGTAAGAAAAGTTAAACAATAACACTTGTATACAATAGTATTAATCTAATTACAACTATAAAAATAAATATAAATAGTATTTTTTAATAAAATAACTAATATAATCAAATAAATTTAAACTACTTGGATGATATTATGAACCAACCACACCCCGGCATGAATATTGGTAAATACGATTTTTCAGATAAACAATTTGCCGCCGCAAAAAAAATTATCCCTGGTGGAGTAAATTCACCTGTGCGTGCTTTTAAAGCAGTAGATAACCATCCCATATTTATTATTGGTGCAGAAGGTGCTGTTATCCAAGATGTAGATACTCATCAATACGTAGATTACGTCGGCAGTTGGGGCCCTATGATTTTAGGTCATGCAAATCCTCATGTTATTGAAGCTGTACAAAACATTATTCCATTAGGATTATCATTTGGCGCACCAACAGATAGAGAAACTTGCTTAGTTGATTTTATTTGTGAGCGTCATAAATCTGTTGAAATGGCTAGATTGGTAAGTTCAGGAACTGAGGCCACCATGAGCGCTATACGTTTAGCACGTGGTTATACTAACAAAAAACGAATTATTAAATTTGATGGTTGTTATCATGGTCACGGAGACAGCCTTCTTGTTGCCGCGGGAAGCGGAGCTGCAACTCAAGGAATTCCAGGTAGTGCTGGAGTACCAGAAGAAATAGCAGAATTAACAACAGTTGTGCCATACAACGATCTAAATGCTCTAAAAAGTGCATTTAATATGTTAGGTGATATTGCGGCTGTAATTGTAGAACCTGTTGCAGGCAATATGGGTTGCATTCCTCCTGCCGAAGGATTTTTAAAAGGTATTCAAAAGTTATGTAATGATAACAAAGCTTTATTTATTTGTGATGAAGTTATGACAGGTTTTCGTGTCCATAAAGGATCTGCCCAAACTTTGTATAATATAACACCAGATTTAAGCTGTTTTGGTAAAATACTAGGCGGCGGAATGCCGCTGGCTGCTTACGGTGGTAAAAAAGAAATTATGCAACATTTAGCACCACTTGGTAATATTTATCAGGCTGGAACACTTTCTGGTAACCCTGTTGCTGTAACAGCAGGTATTGCAACAGTTGAACAACTGACTGATGAAGTTTACGAAGCCTTAGAAAAAACAGCTAAAACATTACAAAAAGGTATGGAAAAAATACTAGATAAAAATAAAATAAAATATAGTATTAACCGTGTAGGAAGCATGTTGACTCTATTTTTTATGGAAGAGTCTCCGACAAATTTCAAAGAAGCCGGGCAACACGACAATGGAATGTTCAAGGCATTTTTTAATGAAATGTTAGAAAATGGGGTTTATTTACCACCATCTCCATATGAAAGTTGGTTCGTAAGTACTGCTCATACCCAAGAAATGATTGACCTAACGTTAAAAGCAATGGAAACTAGTTTGAAAACTATTAAAAATAAGGTCAAAAAGTAATGGATAAGGCAAAATTAGAACAGTACCTAAATACTGCTAAAGAAACTATCAGCAATATGTTCGCAAACATAGATATAGGAACAGCTGACTTTATTACAGGAATCATTGTTGTATTAGTACTTTTCCTTGCATGGGGTGCATTTAAATTTGGTGTAAAAATTGGTAAAACATCACTAGATTATAATCATAAACTAGATATTCTATCTCGTGTATCAAAAGTTTTTTACGAAGTACAAGGTGCTTTTAACGAGCTAAATAATGCCGCACCAGAAGATAGCAATGAAGAGCTACTTAGGAAACAAGCAGCCCAACTTAAAAAGCTTTCTAAGGTACTCCGTAAAGATGCCGCAATGTGGAGCATGACTGCACCAACTCATTACCTAGATCATACTCAAAAACTAATTGAGCAAATTGAAGGTGCTGCAAAAAAACTAGCAAAAGCAAAAATAACTAATAAAATGGGTGAAAAGAAAATTAAAGGAATTATTGTTAAATACCATACTCCTGTACTTTCCACTTATGAAAAAATGGTAATTGCTATGCGTAAAGATATTCGCAGTGATGGTATTAGCAAAATTATTAAACAAATAATCAGAAGTTAAATTATTTATGCCAAGCAAAAAAAAATCAGACCCGAAAATTGTTGGTGCAAAAACTAAGTTTAAAAAGCAGGTAACTGAATCTTCTCGCCGTTATTTACGCCGTCAGGATAAAGATGTTTATACTAATATGGCTCGTGATGAAGGCTACCGATCTCGGGCAGCATACAAGCTTATAGAAATAAATAAGAAGTATGATTTCTTAAGAAACAATATGAATATTGCTGATTTAGGTTGTGCTCCTGGTAGCTGGTGTCAGGTTTTAAATCGTACACTATTAGGAAATAGCCATACAATTGTAGCAATAGATAAACTACCTATAGATGAGCTTGCTAATGTAAACTTTGTTAAGGGTGATTTTACTAAAGACGAAGTTTATGAAGAACTTCTTGCCCTTTGCCCAGATGGCTTAGATCTTGTTTTAAGTGATATTGCACCAGAAACAACAGGTCATCAAAATAATGACCATTTACGCTCTATGGCACTAGTAGAATTAGCCTTCGATTTTGCCATAACCACACTAAAAGAAGACGGTGTATTCTTAACTAAAATTTTCCAAGGGGGAGAAGAAGTCGCATTACGTGATAACATGCGTAAATATTTCAATAAAGTTGCTTTTGTTAAGCCACCTTCATCTCGTAAAGAATCTAAAGAAATATTTTTGATTGGAATAGGATTTAAAGGTAATTAAAATGCCTCTATTAGAAATAAAGAACCTAAATATTTCCTATAAAAATACTCCACTTGTTAACGATATTTCATTTAATATAAAGCAAAGTAAAACAACCTGTATTATTGGTGAATCTGGTAGTGGAAAAACACTTACAGCATTAGCCATTATGAACTTACTATCTAATACCTTAAAGATGGATGGCAAATTTAAGTTTAATGATAAAAAATGTGATTCAAGCCAATTAAAAGAACTTCGTGGCAATGATATTGCTATGATTTTTCAAGAACCATTAACCGCATTAAACCCAGTTATAAATATTGGCAAACAAATCGAAGAAGTATTTATTTTACATAGCAATTATTCTAAAAAAGAACGAACTTCAAAAGTAATAGAGCTATTAGAAAAGGTATGTTTACCCAACCCAGAAAATATTATAAATGCTTATCCATCACAAATTTCTGGAGGTCAGCGTCAACGGGTTATGATTGCCATGGCTTTAGCCCTAAAACCAAAAATTTTAATAGCCGATGAACCAACAACAGCCCTAGATGTAACCACCCAAAAAGAAATTTTAACTCTACTAAAAAACATTCAAAAAGAAATGGGAATGGCCATTTTATTTATCACCCATGATTTTACCGTAGTAGAAAATATTGCTGATGACGTACTAGTAATGAATAAAGGTGAAATTGTTGAGAAAGGGTCATTAAATGACATTTTTAAGCATCCACAACAAAGCTATACGAAACAACTATTAGATGCTACGCCAAAACTAAATACGGCGAAAAAAGCAACTATAAAAGGTGAACCACTATTAGAAATAACTCATATTCACAATAGTTTTATGGCTCATCAAAAAAGTATTTTATCTCTATTTCCTAAAAAAATACCAATGCTCCAAGATGTTTCATTTACTCTACATAAAGGAGAAACTATTGGTATTGTTGGTGAATCTGGCTGTGGTAAATCAACTCTTGCGCGCTGTATTTTAAATTTACACACACCAGATAAAGGTACAATAACTTTTAATAAGACTAAGCAAGAAAATTCCGAAACCTCCTCCTATGGGATGAGATTTTTCTTTTCCGAAGACCGTGGAAACGTAAATGTACAACAGTACGTGCGTCCCGCGAAAGCCGAGGAAAAGGAAAATATCGCCCATAGGAGGAGGTTTATTCAAATGGTTTTTCAAGATCCGTTCTCATCCTTAAATCCACGTATGTATATTGGAGATAGTATTGCCGAAGGGATCCGTGCACATAACCTAATGCCTCCGTATGAAGTACGTCTTTACATCGAAAAATTACTCCAACAGTGCGGCCTACCTAAAGATAGTTTTTATAAATACCCTCATCACTTTTCTGGTGGTCAGCGCCAACGTATTTGTATTGCACGTGCTTTGGCCATGAAGCCAGATGTTATTATTGCCGATGAAGCTGTTTCTGCCTTAGATGTTTCCATTCAAAAACAAATTCTAGAACTACTTAATGAGCTTAAACATGAACACAATTTAAGTTATTTATTTATCTCTCATGATTTAAGAGTCATATCCCAAATATCAGATAGAGTACTTGTTATGCACCAAGGTAAAATTGTAGAACAAGGTACGGTAAATGAAATTTTTACTAACCCTCAACATAGTTATACTCAAAAATTACTTTCTACTGTTAAGTAATAGATACAAAAAAACCACCCGAAGGTGGTTTTTGGAGAACGTTTATTTAGATCCATTTTCAACTTCTACTTTTATTTTTTTTGCACCAATAAGCATCGACACAAGTACAAAAGAAAATACATAAGAAAAAGAAGCTACCAAGTACGTGATAGATAAATCTTCAGGAGCAACAAATAAATTTAACGTAAAACGAGTAATAATAGCAATAACAACTATATAGAATGCATCTATATTCAATATGCCACTCGAACCTATACTCTTAGATCCTAATTCATATACTTTATATAGCTCATTATCTTTACCTACAAATTTATTGGTAAGATATTCAAACAATTTAATTATATGGAGAGTAAGCGATATTATAAATATAATACCAATTATAGCATAGAACATAACAACACCTCATGTGCGTAATTAAAAGAAAAAAAAAGATTAAAACAACAACCTAATGTATACCAAGTAATAATTGTATGCAATACTTTTATTGAAAATATATAAACAAAAAGTGATATAAATTGCCTAAGTACGCAAAATAAGGTAAAAATACTAGGTTATTTATTAATAAAAACTGATTGAAGTAAAAAATGGCCGATACACAAGCACAAACTTTTTTAAAAGAAGTAGATGAACACCTCCATTACGAAAAAATGGTAGACCTTTGGAAGAAATATAAAAATATTCTTTTTGCTAGCTTAGCAATTCTATTTATAGCTGTTGGTGGGTTCAAATACTACACCCAACAAAAAGAGGTACGCTTAAGTGCACAAGCATCTAATTGGTGGGATGTTGCAATTTCTGAAACACCAGAAGCGGCAAAACTGGCCATTGGTAAAGTAGTTACAGAAAATGCATTTGGTTATCGTATGCTTGGGCATATCCAGCTTGCTAAATTAGCAATAGCAGAAAATAACAATGAAGTAGCACTAAAAGAACTTCATGCAATCAAAACTGATAAAGATGTAGATGCCTTACATAAAGATATGGCCTCATTTTTTGAGGGACAAATACTTATGCAAACAGATTACGCTAAAGCAAAAACTATTTTCACAAGCCTAGATAATGTTCAAAGCCCATTCAGAGTTTCTGCACTAGAAATGTTAGCAATGATGGCAGAAACACAAGGTTCAAAAACAGAAGCCGTTGCACTGTACGAACGTATTGCTGAAACTAAAATTATTTCACCAAATATGCGTGGGCGTGCTCAAGCTAGAATACGCCTTCTTAAAGCAAAATAATCGGAATTTATTTATGAAATATAGCCTACTTGCCCTTTTAATCGCAGTTACTATTACCGCATGTGAAAGTGCGCCTAAGGAAACTCTTCAAGGTAAACGAATTGATATTCTATTTAACAATATAGTAGTTGATGCTGACCCTTCTCTTAAAAATATTTTGGTAGAAGTTCCAGCTGAAATAAATACTCCATTTTGGCCACAGGCATATAGTAACTCTGCTCATTACCCACAACATGCAAAGCTTCCTAAAAAAGTAACGCAAGCATGGTCTAAATCTATCGGTAGAGGTTCTGATGACAGAGGAAGCCTTCTTAACCCACCAATAGTAGGTGAAAAAGCTATATATGCCATGAATACTGAAGGAGAAGTTATTGCCAGAAGTACTCATAAAGGTAAAGTACTTTGGAAAGCCGAATTAAATGCTGAAGAAAAAGAACAACTATCATTTACTGGTGGCATGGCTTTAGGTAAACACTTATATGTTACTGCTGGTAGCGGTGATGTAATTGCTTATGATCCACAAACTGGTGAACAAATCTGGCAAGTAAATATGGGCTCTCCAATCCGTTCTGCACCAACACTTGCAGAAGATAAATTATTTGTCCTTACTTACGATAATCACACATACGCATTATCCACCAAAGATGGCTCACTTATTTGGACACACAGCAGTATTGAAGAAAACTTAGCCATTTTAGGCGGAGCATCTCCTGCTGTTTCTAAGGGTATCGTTATTGTGCCTTACTCTAGCGGAGAAGTTTACGCACTAAGAACAACCGATGGTCGTTATTTATGGCATGATTCATTATCTTTGAATGTTGGTGGTGATCCATTTGCTTCATTGGTAGATATTGAAGCATCGCCAATTATTGCCGGTTCTACAGTATATGCAGTAAATCATAACGGACAACTTACAGCCTTCCATTTAGGAACAGGTAGTAGGCTTTGGAGTACCCCAATTTCTGCAACTCAAACACCGTGGGTAGCTGGTAATATGATTTATGTAGTAACAGATAACAACACCCTAGTTGCCATCCACAGACAGGCTGGAAAAGTAAAATGGATAGCAGATTTAGTAGAAATACTAGAAACTGCACGTAATAAAAAAGTTGAGAAATCAACAATTTGGGCAGGACCAATTCTTGCTGGTAATCGCTTAATTGTTAATACATCTACTGGTTATGCATTATCCTTTTCGCCAAAAACAGGAATTCCTTTAAGTGCGGTAGAACTTGGCGATGGATCTGAACTTCCACCAGTTACAGCAGCAGGATCTCTTTATTTTCTTACAACAGATGGTGAATTGACTGCTTACCGTTAAGCATATAAAAAAAGGGCAGTTATAAATAACTGCCCTTTTTAAATTCGCTAACTCTTTTTCATCCATACAGGAAATATCATTCTTCCTGTTTTTAATGATTCCATAATTTGTGCGTTTTCTTCTGCCGAACACGGCCTTGAATTTTGTGTTAAACTTTTCATTTCATCACAAAATGCACATGTATAAGGCTTACATTCATGGTCACAATTAGTCGGATTGTACTTGTCTTCTTCGTTTTTTATAGACATCTGTTTTCCAAAAGCTAGGCAACATTACCTAAGTATATTTTTTTTTGTATAAGCAACTCCGTTGAATTAAAAATTTAAGATATTTCATAAAACATACTTTTAAGTATACAGTTTTATATATTTATTTCAAGGTTAATAAAAAAATAGAGGCGCAATGCCCCTATTTTGTTAGTAAAACTAACCGCTAAAAGCCTCAACAGCTTTTTGAAAGTTACCGGATTTAAACAGAACTTTATCTGTCATAAAACCAGCAAAGACTATTGATGCTCCGGAAAGTCCCATTACAAGATCAAAATTCAATGTACCAAACATACCCTCAGCTAAGATTAGTAAAGTATAATTAGTTGAAAAAAGTATTGCTACGAATACAACAAGTTTTGCAGTCATATATAAATATTTGTTCATGATTTTATCACCTTTGAAGTAAGTGCTTAAAAGAAAATGTATCTACCTATCAAGCTATATGGTGTAGTAATTGGTAAAATACAACCTTTTTGATCAATTTTTCCTCTCCAAAGGATGATTTTTATGGTGAGCCTGAATAATATCTAACGTATTAACAGATAAATACCTTTGGGTTGTACTTAATGAACTATGGCCTAATAACTCCTGTACCATACGAATATCCACACCTTGTTCCAATAAATGAGTAGCAAAACTGTGCCTAAAAGCATGTGGTGTAAAATATTCTGGTAAACCAAGCCGTTCACGAATGTTTTTAACCATTAATTGAATAGACCTCACGCTAATTGGTTTACCATTTTTATTAATAAATAATGGGTCTTCTGCCATTCCTGTTGGTAATTTTTTTAAAGCACTTCTAATAAAATCGGGCATTGGTAACTGACGTTCTTTTTGTCCTTTACCTAAAATAGTCAAGGTTTCACCCTGGATATCTTTATATGTTAAAGCAACAACCTCACTTACCCTTAAACCTAAGCCGTATAAAAACAGGAAAATAATCCACTGTGTAATATTCTCTTTCTCTTCAATTTGTTGTTTAATATCATTAAGTACAGATTCCATCTCACTTTGAGTTAAACTCCGTGGAGCAAAATCAGGATTTTTAATACCTTTAATAACAAGTACTTGACTATTCTTAATTTTTTTTCGTCCTGCCAAAAACCTATAAAAACTTCTCACAGCTGTTAAATTACGGTTAGCCGTAGATTTAGATTTTTCTTTAACTAAAGATGCCAAATAACTATGCATATCTTGCGTAGTCACTTGTTCCAAAATTTTTGCGGTAGGTTTTTTGCCTTTATGGCTTTGTAAAAAGTTACTAAAATTTGCTAAATCACGTTTATAACTAATAACTGTATTTTCTGCACAGCGTTTTTCTGTTTGCAGATAAGTTAAAAAATCATCGACGAATATCAAGCCATTTAGCCCATTAAACGTTTAACATGAACAGTCAAAATTTTAGCAAAAAATGAGAGAAGCTCTGAACCTTGGCCTGCATGAAAACGTGATTGGTTCAAACTTCCTAAAGCTAAAATACCATAACATTTCTCATCAATTGCTAACTTCAATAAAGCGTCAGATGCTATATCTTTTTCCATACTTTTATGAATAAATGCATCTTCTGTTTCATAAATAGTGCGGAGTTTAACTTGTTCACCATCTGTAAATAAGGCTTCAATTTGTTCTTTAGTTAAAATATCTGTACCAGCTTGTTTTTTAGTAAGATACAAAGCAACATTATCTAGTTTCATACCTTGTTTAAGATGAACATTCAAAATATCTGCTAGTTCAAGAAAGCTTCTAGATTGCATAACTTCTACAATAACATCACGCAGCAAAGCTTCGCTTTCTAGGTTAAATATAGATGTTTTAACTAATAACTCATTTTGTTTTTCAAGTTTTTCAGCTCTTTTTTTCCAACGTTGAATTTGAAAATCGCCCATACCAACTACATTTTCTGGTGCTTTTACTGGTATCTCAAGCTTCTCTGCTAAGCCTTCATGAAAAAGTAAAAATGATGAATTATCTTCTAAATAAGAAATAACTTCTTCCTCTGAAATATTTTTTTGCATTTTATCCAGATTTTTTTTTGCTGTATTACCCAATGTTTCCCCCAATTTTTACTTTTTAAAAAACCACTAGTGGTAAAAAAAAATATTACAAGTCTTGGTATTCAAGAATTTAATACCCATATCTTATATAGTGAAGGATGATGGAATTTGAAAAAGTTTCATCCCACTTCCCTCTTGCTCGTCAGGGTGCGGTTGAAAGATTGCGCCCTATTTTTTATGCTATATACAAGTTATTCAATATAATTATCTTTAGTAAGTATGCCATGTTACAGTAACTCTTAACAATGGATAACACACAAACAGCACTGGATTTACCACAAAAAGATACACAACTGTGTGTTGTTCGTGTTGCAGTTCCGCTTGCCTTGCCTAAATTATTGGATTATTCATGGCAAGAAAATACATTTACAAACAAACCGCAAAAAGGAATGTTTGTAGAAGTTCCTGTCGGTACAAAAAAAGTCCATGGAGTCATTGTAGATTTACCCGAAAAATCTGCTTTCAATAAACTTAAACAAGCTGTAGCAATAGATATGCCAGCGCTAACCACACAAACACATAGTTTTTGGCAATGGGTATGCAGATACAACTTAACAATGCCCGGAGATGCCCTACGAGCATCATTAATCAAGGGGAAAATACCAGAGCTTCCGCCATTAGATGAAGTAATTTACTTAGCAAAAAATCTAACAAAAAATCCAACCATTCAGCAACAAAAAGTTATAGATGCGCTGCAATACAAAACCTTTCCAACAAAAACTGAAATAGCAGATTTAGTTGGTGTTTCTGTGGGAGTTGTAAATGGCTTATTAAAAAGTGGGGTACTAGATAAAAAACAAATACAAGCAAAGCCACCAAGTTATGTACTTAATTTATTACCATTATCAGAACCACAAAAAATAGCATCGGATGCAATTATAAAAGCTACTAGCGGTACGTTTTTACTAGATGGCACAATGGGTAGTGGTAAAACAGAAGTCTATTTTGAAGTAATTGCAAAAAATATTAAACAGGGAAAACAGTCTCTTATTATGGTTCCTGAAATTGCTTTAACTCCGCAGTGGATAGACAGATTCACCAAACGATTTGGCTTTAAGCCAGTTATTTGGCATTCATCTATTAGCGAAAAACAACGCAGAAAAGCATGGTGGGATATTCTAACAGGCAATGCACCTGTTATTATTGGAGCCAGATCTGCCTTATTTATGCCATTTAAAAACCTAGGCTTAATTGTAGTAGATGAAGAACATGATAGTTCCTATAAACAAGAAGATGTATTCCGCTACAACGGCAGAGATATGGCAATTGTATGTGCAAGTATATGGAAATGCCCTATTGTTTTAGCTAGCGGAACCCCCTCATTAGAGAGTTGGTTTAATGCAAAAAGCGGTAAATATACTCACCTTACTATTCCAGGAAGGCATGTTAAAAACCCTCCAGAATTAAAAATGGTAGATATCAAACAACAAGGCTTAGAAAGAGATAAATACCTAAGCCAGCCAATTATTCAAGAAATTGAAAAACGGTTAGCAAAACAAGAACAAAGCCTGCTGTTTCTAAACCGCCGAGGCGTTGCACCACTAATGTTATGCAGTGATTGTGGTCATAGAATTGATTGTCCAAGTTGTGATGCATCTCTTGTTGTTCACGGAGAACGTTTAATTTGTCATCACTGTGGATTTAAAGAACATATTCCTGAAGATTGCCCAAAATGTAATGGTGAAAAATTACGTACTTTTGGCCCAGGAACACGCAAAATTATGGAAGAAATTAATACTTATTTTCCATTAGCTCGTGTTGAAGTTGCTGATTCAGATTCCATCCATAGTCATACTCAAATGGGTCAACTGCTAGAAAGAATGGAAAATAAGGAAATTGATATTTTAATTGGTACTCAAATGATTACCAAAGGACACCATTTCCCCGACCTTACCTTTGTAGGAATTATAGATGCAGATATGGGGCTAGCTCATGGAGATATGCGTGCCGCAGAAAAAACTTTCCAGTTATTAATGCAAGTTTCAGGAAGGGCTGGGAGGGCTGAAAAAGAAGGTTTAGTAATGCTTCAAAGTTATCAGCCAAATCATCCGCTATATACGTCTATTATTAACCGTGAACGGGATGCATTTTTAGATTTAGAGCTTAAAAATAGGCAAGAATGGGGAGACCCGCCTTTTGGTCGTATGATAAGCCTTATTTTAAGTGGTAAAAATGAAAATGAGGTTATTCAGGCCAGCAGAACCCTTGTTCAACATAAACCTAAGGAAGAAAATGTCCAAGTTCTTGGACCTGCTCCAGCTCCTATAACTAAATTACGAGATAATTATCGTTATCGGATACTTATTAAATCACCACAAAATGCTCAAAAACATATCCAAAACTGGTTAGCAAAAACCCCTATTTCCTCCCGCATCCGTGTTATTGTGGATGTTGATCCTGTTAGTTTTTATTAACACACGGTCGTGTGGTTTTATTTTTTATATATAAATTGTTGGCTTGTTAAATTTTATTAATTACTTGTAATTTTGTATACAAAAGCAGAAGTATGAAATACTTATTCTTTTACGTTCTCATCCACTCGCAGGAGATACTTATGAGCAATGATCCAAATACCGAAATAGCTAGACGCGTTATCCAAAAAATCGGTCAAGAGATAGAAGAATCAATGATATATAATTCTCACAGTTTTCATATCAGTGATGATGCAAAAAATAAACCCACAAATATTATGCTTGGTATGATTCATTATGTCATGTTTGTTGAAAATGATGGTCTATCTTGGGATAATATCGGCGTTGTCGAAAAGATGTTCTATGAAACAAAAAGTCATTATCATGATTTCATCTTTTTATCCCAACCCGATAATAGCTTAACTTTTATCAAGGAAGCAGGAGCAGGCTGGGATTCTCTTGATCTCATCGCCCGCTTCTATACATATGCAATATCATACCTATTATTGGAATATCTAGGAGAAGAAAATATCAGAACTGAGCCACGACTTACTATGGTAAAAAGATTTTTCTTAAAAAAAGTTATACAGCCTTTGCGTCGTGATAACTTTTTTATCGAGCAGGTTTAAATAAACCATTTTAAAAAGCCCCCAAAGTGGGGGCTTTTTTTGTATCGTTTAATCATCAGTAGAAACACCATCAGGATTATGTTTTGCTCTATAAACCTGTTCATCAGCTCTAGCAACAAGATCTTCAAAAGATTCACCTTTCTTTAAACCTGCTATGCCAATAGAAGCAGTAATGTGCAAGTGCTCACCATTATGTTCAAAAGTGCTTTTTTCTAGCTTTTTATGTAAGCGTTTCATAAAAATTTCTGCTTCAGGTATTTTTGTATCTGGCATAATAAGTAAAAACTCATCACCAGCCCAACGGACAAAGAAATCTGATCCACGAATAGCCTTTTGCACTTGTTCTGCAAAATGTTGTAAAGCTGCGTCACCAGTAGGATGGCCATGCATATCATTTACACTTTTAAAATCATCTAGATCTAAAAAAGCCAGAGATACTGGCATATCATGATTATGCGAAAGACGTGAACGAAGTAATAATGCAATTTTTTTCAAACCTCTGCGGTTATATGCACCAGTTAAATCATCCAGAATCATTATTTTTTCCAGACTTTCGATTCTGGACTTTAGCTCATCTCTCTCATTATTAAGCATAAACAGCCTGAACTCGGCAGTTTCTTTTTCTATCTCAAAGGTTTTTGCCTGTTTTTGCAGCTTATCTGTTGCTTGTTTGATTTCAGCTAAAGCACTTAATTGTATAGGCATTGATCCATACTGTATTGCTTGTTTACAGTCTTCAAACAGAGTGTCTATATTAGACATAGTAGGTAACTCCTAGCCTGCTAAAAGGCTAAAAAATTAAAAAGGAAAATAAAGATAAAGTTATAGGTAATATAACCTGTTATAAAATATTTATACCACCATGATGTATACATATCAAGTGGTAAACGTAAAAAAGGAGGTTACAACCTCCCTTTTTATTACAATAATAAAGCCGAACTATCTACCACTTCTGCCTCTACTTGGGCGTGATGGTCTCTCTGGACGGCTAGGTCTATCAACCTTTTCTGGTCTTTCCACCCTTTCCGGCCTCTCCACTCTCTCAGGACGCTCAATTTTTTCTGGTCTTTCGACTTTCTCAGGACGGTTACTGCGTTCTGGACGGCTAACTTTTTCTGGTTTTGCAGTTCGTTCCGCACGATTAACACGACCACCAGCAATACCCTTAACATCTACACGTTCACGGATGATATTACCGTCACCATCTCTACGGATATAGCTACGTTCCATAGTTTTTGTACCATCGGGGTTAGTTATCATGGTTCTAGTACGTTCACTTAATACCTCCCCATCGGCAGTATAACGAGTTTGAGTATGCCCATCTGTAAATGAGCCATCTTCATTACGCTCTCTAGTTCTTGTACGTTCTCTTAAAGCTTTATCTTCAAATAGACCAAACCCAATACCTTGAGGGGTTGCTACTGGAGTTGGTTCTGGCGCTGGAGTTTCACCGCCTACAGGTGTTTCACCATCCACAGGTATTTCACCACCAACTTCTGGTACTTCAGGAACAGGCCCTTCTTGAGCACTCGCTGGAATACTCACAGATGTTGCTAACATTACAAACAACGTTAACACTATATTTTTCTTAGACATCATTAATAAATACCTTATTTATTGTTTCTGTTGACCCTATATTAATGGTCTTTATTATTCTCTTAATTAGATATAAACATTTAAAATCTTGTTCTTATGATAGATTATATTAATCATAAAAAGACACAGTTTCCTAAAAACTGACCACTGCCTTATATCGTAATTTAAATGAGTATGATACAATGTAGCAACCAACAATTAAATATAACGGATTTCTAATATGAAAACAATAACTAAGCTTACTACGGTACTAGCACTACTAGCTCCACTAGCAGCAACAGCACAAGATTATAACCTAGATGGAGATGTCAGTTTCTCTAGTGGTGTAGATTACAGTAGCGGTGATTACGGCACAACTACAGACACAGATATTATTTACGTACCATTCGCCTTAAAATATAAAACAGATAGGTGGTCTACAAAATTAACTGTACCGTATATTAGTATTAGAGGTACTGGTAGTGTACGTCCTGAGGTTGGTGCGGTTGCCGCAAGTAGTGCAACACGTACTACAGAATCTGGTTTAGGTGATGTTGTTGCATCTGGTACTTACACATTTTATGAAGATCTAGAAAATGAATTTTTTGCAGATATAACTGGTAAAGTAAAATTTGGTACAGCAGATGACACAAAGGGCCTAGGTACTGGTGAAATGGATTACACCGTTCAGTTAGATGTTATGAAAGTTTTTGGTGATATAACTCCTATGGCAGGATTTGGTTACAAAAATCTTGGTGATAGCTCAACATTAACTCTAAATAATGTTCTGACATGGAATGTTGGTGTTGATTACAAAGTAGACAATAGAACAAACATTGGTGCTTTTTATGATTGGCGTGAAAAAGCTACTTCAACTAGCAAAAACCAACAAGATGCTTCAATATATTTAAGTTATAAAGCAAATGATAACCTTAAGCTTCAGCCTTATGCAGGTATGGGATTAAGTGATGGTAGCCCAGATTTAAATCTTGGACTTACTTTTACTTATACTTACTAGTTTAAGTATTAAATAAAAAAAAGGAGGTTTTTCAACCTCCTTTTTTTGGGGAACTAATAATAGAAAACTATCTTCCGCCTCTTCTTCCACCACCTGAACGTGATGGTCTGTTTGGACGATCTACACGTTCGCTACGTTCATAACCTCTTTCAGATCTATTATAACTACGATCTGAATGTTCTTCCTTACGTTCACGTTCACGGATCATCTCACCATTACCAGTACCTTCGCCTTCCATGGATCTAACGCGTTTACGTTCTCCCTCTCCATATTCTTCGTTCTCTTCTTCAAAATATGTTTCATCTATATCCTGTGCATAAGATTCAGAAGGAATTGTTGCAATTGTTGCACCTGCTAATAATAAAGTTACTGCTACGCTTTTTTTAAAAATTACCATAATAAATATCCTATATGTTGTTATACTTTTATACAATAAATCATATTAGTATTTGCTAATATATAATATAATAGTTATTTATTATAAAATCAACCCCAAAGCAATAAAAAAATATGGGTATAGTTTTACAAGTGTTTTTAGGATACTGGTAGGAGGTAGAGTATTAAGAAGAAATTTTCTCAGGCAAACTGCCTAGCATTATTATAAAAAGTAAAAAACCTCCCAAGTGGGAGGTTTTTTACTGGTTTAAAGTGTATTACTTAGAAATTGAAGCAACAACACCAGCACCTACAGTACGTCCACCTTCACGGATAGCAAAGCGTAAGCCTTGGTCCATAGCGATAGGAGCGATTAGTTTAACGTCCATTTCAACGTTATCACCAGGCATAACCATTTCTACACCTGCAGGAAGTTCAATAGAACCTGTTACGTCTGTTGTTCTGAAGTAGAACTGTGGACGGTAACCGTTAAAGAATGGTGTGTGACGACCACCTTCATCTTTTGAAAGTACGTAACACTCAGCTTTAAAGTCTGTGTGTGGAGTGATTGAACCAGGTTTAGCAAGAACTTGACCACGTTCAACATCTTCACGTTTTGTACCACGAAGAAGAACACCAACGTTATCACCAGCTTCACCACGATCTAGTAGTTTACGGAACATTTCAACACCAGTACAAATAGTTTTTTGAGTGTCTTTGATACCAATGATTTCAATTTCATCATTAACATTTACAACGCCAGATTCAATACGACCAGTTACAACAGTACCACGACCAGAAATTGAAAATACATCTTCAATCGGCATTAGGAATGCTTTGTCAACTTCACGTTCTACTTGTGGAATGTATGAATCTACAGCATCCATAAGTTTTTCGATTGATGGAATACCAATTTCCGAAGTATCGCCTTCAAGTGCTTTAAGTGCAGAACCACGAATAACAGGAATGTCATCACCAGGGAAGTCGTAAGAACTTAGAAGTTCACGAATTTCCATTTCAACTAGCTCAAGAAGTTCTTCATCATCTACCATGTCGCATTTGTTTAAGAATACTACAAGAGCAGGTACACCAACTTGACGAGCAAGTAGGATGTGTTCACGTGTTTGAGGCATAGGGCCATCTGCAGCGTTCACAACTAAAATACCACCATCCATTTGAGCAGCACCAGTAATCATGTTTTTAACATAGTCAGCGTGTCCTGGGCAATCTACGTGTGCGTAGTGACGGTTTTCTGTTTCGTATTCAACGTGTGCTGTATTAATAGTAATACCACGTTCTCTTTCTTCAGGTGCTGAATCAATAGTATCGAAATCTTGTTTTTCAGCTAAGCCTTTGTTTGCTAACACGCTACTAATAGCTGCTGTTAGAGTTGTTTTACCATGGTCAACGTGACCAACTGTACCAATATTACAGTGTGGCTTGTTACGCTCGAATGTTGCTTTTGACATTTGTCATTTCCTTCATTTATCAATTAACATAATTTTAATTTTAGGTAATTTATATATATAGTGAAATATTTGCTAAGTATTACACATAATTATATAAATAAATTTACCACTAACTATTGCCGAGCATGTTAAGCCTTTCGTCTCAGCTAGAGTTCCTTTTAACCTAAATAGGAGATAAAAACAACATTACAAGTGGTAAAAATTAAAAAAAATGCATTTTTTACTATATTTTCTTATTTTTCCGCTAAAAAACATATTTTTTGGTAGCATCATAAATAAGATAGATACAGAATAGCTTGAAATTTACGATTCCTATCCCCATATCATTAGCAAGTGGTATAAAAGTATATAATGTGATGTGGAAAACTAAATGATTAAAACCTTAATAAATAGGATTTTTGGTAAAGAAAAAACCAACAACACCTCAAAAGAACAGGTAATTAACCATACCAAATCACAAAATTTATCGACCATAGAGCCTTCTAATTCTACTGCAAATGAAATATCTACCCGCTTATCATCTGAATTTAATAATTCTCAAAATTTAACATGGGGCAGAGCAGGGTATAATGAACATGTTAGGGATAGTGAAACCCTAAAAAAATCTTTAAGTGATATGGCAACCGTAACACATGCTGGAGATGGTAATTTCGCATCAGTTCTACTTGTTTCACCTGTAGATGATACCCCGCCAATTGCTGCTAAAATTGGAATGGATGAAAAATATCATGCTTTTGTTACAGAAATAGTCAACGAAATAAATAATGAAGAAGATGGCTTCCCTAACCAATATCTACCTCGTATTTATAGTACTACTTCCTTTACTAGCCCCTTAGGAGAAGGTCATATTTATTGCATGGAGGAGTTGCAAGAGATTGGCGAACCCGATCTTCCTGAAGATGTAAGGAATGATATCACTAAGCAATTTAAAAATATTATACATATTTCTAAAGTATCCGAAATTGGGCAAAGATATTCATCTCCAGAGGCATTAGCACAAGCAGTAGATGAATTATCTTTAGATGCGACAGATGCACTTGAAAAAATTATTGAATACAGCCAGAAAAACGATACTATTTTAGATATAGGTGGCAGCAACATCATGTTACGTGTTGGAGAAGACAAAGAAAATGCGCATCTTGTAATCACAGACCCTCTCTGGGGAGGCGACGATAATGTTCCTGACTTTTCTAAATCAAAAGATGATGAGCCAACTATTTAAACCTTTGGATAAATGGAGCGGGATAGGAGAATCGAACCCCTCTGACTAGCTTGGAAGGCTAGGGCATTACCACTATGCTAATCCCGCATTTTATAGCGATTTTTTATTTTTCTCGTTATTTATGTACTAAGTGTACATTTCTCTCCTTAAAAAACAAAATCTCATCTCTAAAATAGATTTTTAATAGATAACACCACTTTTCTTGTTAAGCAAGAAAAAGTTACCAAGCCTGTAAAAACTTACCCGCATTCTTCTGATAAGAACTTTCTCAAGTTAAATTAGTATCTATCGTGACATTTCTTCTTCTTGTTCTGCATCAGGTTCCTCCGAAAAACCAGGAGCTTCATCAACTCCATTCCAAAAAGGATCCATCATAACAAGATCTGCACTTTGCTTATCTTCACTAATTCTAGCCATAACATTACTCTTACCCATATCTAATAAAACATCATTTTTTTGCTGACTCTCTATAATTTCGGCAAGTGTATTCGTTGTATCTAAAGAAAGAGAATCCAACGCTTCTACCAACCTCTCAGGAGTTGGCTCCCATTCTGGATCACCAAGTGCTTTATCAGCTATAATCTCAATATGATCAAACTGTTGATTCATTTCTTCCTGAACATCTTCCGGAAGCTCTTTAAATTTATCTCCATCAAGAGGTACTAATTCTTCCATACAATAAACATGTCCCTCACCTATAGGGCTATCAAACGATGTGGTACTATAGATTCTTGGTAAATGCTTATTAGGAAAGCCATCCTCTGGTGAATTAAACTTCATTGCTACTTCTTCTACAAAAGTATGATAATGCTCATCTGCCCCTATTTTTGCAGCAATAGGAGAGGAACTATCATTAGGAGAAACCAGTAAAACAGATGCAAAATGCCCATCTCCTGCATGAGTCACCTCTGATGAAATATCATTCAAAGATTCTTTTATTTCATCACTATCTTTCAAAGGGTTATCTTGTGGGTGCTTACCCCATGTTAAATTACCCACCTTATTCATACTGCCAGCTACACGGTTAGAAATATCTTCCGCTGTTTCCATAATTTTATTTATATTACTAGCAATAGTTTTAAACATTACATATCCTCCATACTAACATATGGGGGTTGAGATGTATTATTTCAATAGGTAGAGCTCCCTATTACCTCGTTTTTCTAACCTGCCTGCAGAAACTTGCCAGCATTTTCCTGATTGAATATTTTAAGGAGCCACATTAAAGCTTTTGCCTCATCTTTTGAGAGTTTTGAATCAACGGTTTCCTCGGCCATTTTTCTGGCAATTGGTATTAAATCTTTGTGGACACGTAAATCTGCCAAACGGGTAACAATTTGGCCAGATTGTTTTACCCCAAGCATTTCCCCTGGGCCACGCAGTTCCATATCTTTTTCTGCAAGTAAAAAACCATCTTCAGTTTGCCTTAGGGTATCTAAACGCTCCTTAGCCATATAGCTTAACGGAGATGAATATAATAAAATACATGATGAATCGGACGTCCCACGCCCTACTCTGCCTCGTAATTGATGCAATTGAGATAAACCAAAACGTTCCGCATGTTCAATAATCATAACTGTAGCATTTGGTACATCCACACCAACTTCAATAACAGTTGTACTAACTAAAATTTTGGTTTCACCTGCTTTAAAAGCGTTAATAGTTTGTTCTTTTTCTTTGGGTTTCATACGTCCGTGTAATAAAGCTACTTTATCACCATATATATGTTCTAAATGTTCGTATCTTGCTGTGGCATCTGATAAATCCGATTTTTCACTCTCTTCAACCAACGGACAAACCCAATAAACTTGTTCATTTTTTTCAAGTATTCTGGTAAGTGAATCACTCATTTCAGAAAGGCGCTCCATACCCACAACTTTTGTTACAATTGGTTTTCTTCCCGGAGGTTTTTCTTGGATTAAACTTATATCCATATCTCCATACACTGTTAAAGCTAAGGTTCGTGGAATTGGGGTAGCTGTCATAACCAGAAAATCTGGGCTTTCAGCTTGATCTGTTAATGCTAAACGTTGATGAACTCCAAACCTATGCTGTTCATCAATAACTACTAAACCTACATTTTTAAATTTTACATCGGTTTGAATTAGGGCATGAGTACCAATGATTAAATCTGCCTGACCAGTACGTATTTCTTCACGAATACGTTTTTTCTCTGTGGCTTTCATTTTACCAGTTAATAAAGCTACCGTTACCCCAACCTTCTCTAACCACTTTTTAGCATTTTCATAATGTTGCAGAGCTAAAATTTCTGTCGGAGCCATTAAAACTCCTTGCCTGCCATTATTAATAGCATTTAATAAGGCCAGAAACGCTACAATGGTTTTTCCGCTACCAACATCACCTTGAACTAGACGTAACATTGGTTCATTTAATGCCATATCATGGTCAATTTCTTTTAGAGTTTTCTGCTGATCGCCAGTTAAATCAAATGGCAGGATTTCTAAAAATTTATTGCGTTTACTAATAGATATTTTATGGCTAAATCCTATTTGTTTTTTACACTCTCGGCGAGCATAAATTAAGGCTAGTTGCCATGCAAAAAGTTCATCAAAAACTAATCTTGCTCTGGCAGGATGAAGTGGTTCTATTATACTAACATCATCAGGACGATGAAGAGCATCTAGGCTTTCTACAAATGTTGGCCATTCATGTTCTTGCAATAAACTTTGTGGTAACCATTCAGGGATTTTTTCGGCAATTTTACGAGCTCTTGCCATAGTTCTAGTAATTACTCCAGTTATAACATTTCGGCTAACTCCTGCGGTTAATGGATAACTTGGGACAATGCGAGCCACCTCATCCATTCCCTTACCAAGTTGCCAAACTTCAGGGTGAGAAATTTTTTTCTTCTCACTATTACCCTCCACGTTACCAGATATAATAACCTGCTCATTTACTGGAAAAGCTCTGTTTAACCAACTCCCCGCATAAAAAAACAATAGTTCCATTTCATCTTCATTTTCATCTCGTACCACAATTCTGTACGGCGCACGAACACGAGGAGGAACAGATTTATGGCTAATAACCGTTACCTGCATAGTAGAAAGCTGACCAATTGGTGCATCATTAATAGTAGAAATTTGGCTTCTATCAATAATACCTGTGGGCAGGTGTAAAAGAATATCTATATAGCGTTCACCACAAAGGGCTTGGATTTTAGCCAAGGTTTTAGGCTGCACATATTGCAGTTTTTCGTATTTAGAGAGAAGACCCTCTGTTTTTTGTTGAACCATAAAAAAACTATACCTTAACAAGGTTATTTTGCATAGGGGGCTTGTAATTCATATTCATAAATACAATAACATGTATTAACTGTTACATATTCTTTTTACCCTTTCCGAGGAAATACTATGTCTGATATACCTAAAACAAATGACGCTAACTTTCAAAAATTTATTTTGATAATCATAATTAGCACAGTATTAATTGGATTAATACTTGCTGGTGGAGCATTTGCCGTATTTTATAAATTAGCTGTTCAAGCACCAGTGCTTATGTCATGCATCGCCACTTTTATATTAATAGACACAAAAACTTTTGACAGTGTCAGAAAGATTCTTTTAGAACATATTGTTCGTATTTCCGGGAAATTAAGTCGCTATGAAAGCAATTAGAATTTTTCGTTCTCACAGGAGCCATTAGGCTCCTTTTTTTATTTTTAATTATCATTTTAATAAAAAATCACTATACTTCAATCCATGAACGAACTGCTAAAAAAAGAGATAGCCTTTCGTGGCTCAAGAAGAGGCATAAAAGAATTAGATATTATTCTAGGGAATTTTATTGCCAAAAATCTGCAAAATCTATCCACAAATGAACTAGAAACTCTTAAAAATATCCTTTTAGAAAGCGATTTAGATTTACTTAGTTGGTTTACAGAAAAAATTGAACACCCATATAAAAATGACCCATTATTTATTAAAATTAAACAGAATATGTGTCATTAAATGAGCGATTTCCCACTAACATCTGCCTTTAAAGGTAATCAAACAAATATCCATATAAGTGGTGTAGAAACTCATCATATGGGCTTTTTGAGTTATCAAATTTTAAAACATAGCCATAAAAATATTGTTATGATTTTAAAAAATGCCAAAGCAATGGAACAGGCCGCCGAAGAGCTTAAATATTTTGCGCCAAAAAGCAATATTCTAACTTTTCCTGCGTGGGATGTTCAGCCTTATGATCGCACTAGTCCGCAGTTGCATATTCAGTCTAAACGGATAGAAACTCTTTCCAAAATTAAAGATACAAAACAAGCAGTTATATTAACTACAGTTAATGCTATATCTACACGTATTTCACCAAATACCCCGCAAAAAATCACTTTAACTTGCGGTGAAGTTATCGACCGAGAAGAACTAATTAGTAATTTGGTTGCGCATGGATACCAGCGTAGCGATATTGTTATGGAACCTGGTGAATTTAGTGTTCGTGGTGGCTTAATGGATTTATATCCATCAACGGAAGAGTTTCCTGTACGTATAGATTTTTTTGATGACGAAATTGATACCATCAAAACATTTGATCCAACCTCTCAGCGTACCGATAAATTACTAAAAAAAGTTATTATATCCCCATCTTCAGAACTAACAATGGATGAAGATAAAATTACAAATTTCCGTGGAAAATACCGTGAATTATTCCCCGATGGTGCAAATGATATTCTATATACAGATATATCTGCTGGAAGAACAAATACCTGTCAGGATCATTTTTTACCACTATTTTTTGAACAAGAAATGAGTTCATTTTTTGAAGCTTTACCAGAAAATACTATCTTTGTTTGCCATGATAATATTCAAACTAGTATTTCTGCCAGAATAGAAAATATTGAAGAATCATATAATAGCCGTCTAACGTTATTAAAAGATATATCTGATTGGCAAAAAGATGATATTTACCGTCCTATACCAGCAGATTTATTATATTTAACCAAGCATGAATGGAAAACCGCTAGGCAAAATAAACAATGGATATATTTAGAACCATTTGAAGATAACAAAAGTATTAACTTCCCGTATTCTCCGATTATGGCAGAGGGTAAAAGCAAGTTAGATTCTGCCATAGAAAAAATTAAAAAATCTCGTGCTAATGGTGAGAGTATCTTTATTTCTGCTCTTTCTCCATCTTCATTAGCTAAAATTGAAAACACTTTAGTTCACCACGGAATGGATAATATTACTATCACCAAAAACTGGGGATCTGCATTAAATGGCAAAGGTATAAACCTTGGACTTTCGCCTTTAGGTTGGGGTTTTCATGATGCAATTAATAAAGAATTAATCATCACCGAACAAGATATGTTTGGTGAAAAGACAACCATTTCATGGCGCAAAAAACGTAATCCAGAAGAGATTATTAGTCATTTTAGTGAGCTAACTCCGGGTGATTACGTTGTTCATTATGACCACGGTATAAGCCGTTTTGAAGGCTTAAAAACTATTGAAAGTGGCGGGATAACTCAAGATTTCGTAGAGTTAACCTATTCAGATGAAGATAAATTATTTGTTCCAATTATTAATTTAGATGTTCTTTCTCGTTACAAAGGTGGTGAAGGTACAGGAGTTAGACTAGATAAAATTGGCGGAGCTGGCTGGCAAAAACGCAAAGCAAAAGCCAAGAAAAATCTGCTAGAAATTGCTGGTGAATTAATAAGAATTGCCGCTGAAAGGCAAATGGTAAAAGGTCATGTATATAGCAAACCAGATGGTTTATATGATGCTTTTTGTGCAGGATTTCCATTTACTCCAACACCAGAACAACAAAAAGCTTTTGATGATGTAGAAGATGAAATGTTGTCTGCTTCCCCTATGGATAGATTAATTGTTGGCGACGTTGGTTTTGGTAAAACAGAGGTAGCATTACGAGCCGCATTTATTGCCGCCGCAGATGGAATGCAGGTTGCTATTGTTGTGCCTACAACTCTACTTGCTCGTCAGCACTATTTACAATTCAAAAAACGTTTCAAAGATTTCCCAATCAAGGTTTCCATGCTTAGCAGGCTTGTTACTGGTAAAGCTGCAAAAGAAGTAAAAGAAGGTTTGGCCAAAGGCACTGTTGATGTGATTATTGGTACTCATAGCTTGCTTGCAGATAGTATTCATTTCAAAAAATTAGGCCTGTTAATTATTGATGAAGAACAACATTTTGGTGTAAAACACAAAGAAAAAATTAAAACATTAAAAAATGAAGTAGATGTTTTAACATTAACTGCCACCCCTATTCCTCGGACTTTAAATATGAGTTTAAGTGGCTTAAAAACTTTATCATTAATTACTACTCCTCCAGTAGATAGGTTGGCTGTCCATACCTACGTTATGCCATTTGATAAAAAGGTAATCAGAGAAGCCATAACCAGAGAAATTTTCAGAAAAGGACAAGTATTTTTTGTTACCCCAAGAGTAGAAGGAATTGAAAAATTAACCGATGAATTACAAGCTTTAATACCAGAAGCAAAGGTTCGTTTTGCTCATGGTCAAATGCCAAAAACGGCCTTAGAAAGAATCATGGAAGATTTTTATGATGGCAAGTTTAATGTTTTAGTTTCTACTACAATTGTGGAATCTGGCTTAGATATTCCAACCGCTAACACTATTATTGTGCATAGATCTGATAGATTTGGCTTAGGTCAACTTCATCAACTCCGTGGCAGGGTTGGGCGTTCTAATATTCGTGCTTATTCATACTTTTTACTTCCTGAACACGGACGAACAATTTCGGAAGATGCAGAAAAACGGTTACGAGTTCTTCAACGCCTAGAAGGCTTGGGTAGCGGGTTTAAACTAGCATCATACGATATGGATATTCGTGGTGCTGGTAATATTTTAGGTGAGCAACAGAGCGGTCAAATTAAAGAAGTTGGCTTTGAACTTTACAACCAAATGTTAAAAGAAGCCATTAACGAAATTAAAAGTGGAAAACGTGGAGCAAAACTTAAAAAAGATGCATTTACACCAAATATTAACCTTGGTGTATCACTCATTCTGCCAAAAGATTATATTACCGATGATAATACCAGAATGGTTCTATACCGTAGGCTTTCACATACTTCTACACAGGAAGAAATCCAAGATTTCAAAGATGAAATGTTAGATAGATTTGGTAAAATACCAGCAGAAGTCGAAGCATTATTAGAAGTTGTTAGTTTACGTAAACGTTGTGCAGATTTAAATATTTCAAGGCTTGAAGCAGGCACAAAAGGTATGACAATCACTTTCCACAAAGATACCTTCAAAAAACCGCAAGAATTATTGAAATACATTATGGATAATGCTGGAATTATCAGTTTTAACCAATATCAACAAGTTGTAGTGCACAAAAACTTTTCTACTACAGAATTACGTGTTTGTGGTGTTGAGAAGGTCATTAATCAGTTAGAAGAGTTATAAGTTAAAAACCCGTTAAAGGATTATTTGTACGCATAGCCTTACCTTTATGCAATTTAGTTTCATGACCGCCAACCCAACGCTTATCTAGGACTGCTTTAAAGCCACCAACTTTCATCTCTACTGCAATTTTAACTGGTGTGAAACTACCATCATTTGTAGCCCAAATATGCCATTTATCTGTGGTTCTTTTATCTGATACTCCATGTAATACTGGCTGAATATGTAGTGTATCTATTTCCTGTTTATTAATTTCTAAAATTTCTTTACCTATTATTTTCACATCCATTAAATAAGATTTATCTAAATCAAAAACAGGCAATGAAAATACATCTCCAACCTTGGCACTTGATTGGGTTGCACGTAAAAAATATAAAGCAGAAATCATATCTCTGGTTTCTGTTGTAATAGAAAAACTACGTGGTTTTTGCTTACCCCATATATTGGTATAAATGGCCTCGCGGTTGCCTCGGTTATATCTTACATTTTTATCTGCACGATAATCATTTTCAGATAATTTAAGATCATATTTTTCAGGTAAAAATCCCATACTATTTGTATGTTTACCAGTTACTGTAATAATATCTTTTAGTGTGAATAAAGAACGCACTCCTGAAGTTGTCCACGCATTACTTCTTATTGTATAACCATTATCCTTTGCTGGCTGATACGTAATACTAGCCTCTCCAGCCTTAATGAAGGACCAGTAAATGTTGTAATGAAGTGATTCACCATCTGTTTGCCAATTTGGCTCTGCCAAAACTGGTAAGGAAACACACCAAAACACCAAAGCTGTAACTATTCTATAAAACATAAGGTGCATTTTGTACCAGAAAGCAACACTAGGCAACATATAAAAGGACATAACTTACATATATAGTACATCCACCTTGCCATAAGACTAGAAAATAGTTCAAAATAAAGGATAGCTATAAAAAAGATAAGAAAAACATGTTTAAAAATTTATCTGTATTGATACTTGGTCTATTTGTACTTTCTGCATGCACTGATCCTGCAGCAGAAGTAGATGCAATGATAGAAGATGGAGATTTACTTGAAGCCGTAGAGTGGATGGATGAAGAAGTAGAAAACTCTCCTACTGATCCGCTATTTAACGGCCTAGCAGCAGAGATTAAAACAAGGCTGTGTATCCAAAATAACTGCACTGAGAAGAATCCAGAAATACTTATACAAATCGCAGCGCACCTAAAAAATGTAACAGGCCCCGTGGAAACCGAAGACGGTGCATTACGCAATATTTATGCTAATCTTTTAAAGATATCTCGTGATTTCAAAAATGATACAAACCATCCAGAACCAATTATTGCATTCGTAGAAACTATTCCAGCACATATTCCACAAGATGGTTTCGCTCAAATGTTAATGGATATGGCAGTTGGTAGTATTAGTAAAATTGAAGTACCCGCTACTCTTTCTTTATTAAAAAAGGTTGAAGAGATTGCCCCTTCTTCTGATTATGCAGTTTACACACCGCTTATCCATGCAATGATCTCTAATGATACCGCGGCACTAACCTCTGCATTAGCAAAGGCACGCCAACCAAAAGGCAAGCTAACCCTAGAAACTGCATACCTATTACCTTATGCATTTTTCTTTCAGGATATTGAAAAAGATAGCAATAACGGTGCATTTTCTTTTGTGAAAACTTTTAATCAGCAATTCAAAAACCTTAAGCTTTCCAAAACAAACTACACTATTGCTAAACCGTGGATTAGTACTTCACTTAAGCATATGGCAAATAATAAATATTTAGGAGCCCTTGCAATTAAACATATTGATAATATGAAGTTAATAAGCCATGAAAAACAAGTACAGATAGAACTTGAAAAACAAGATTCTGCCCTAGATACAGTCAAAGCGTTGGAAACTCCTACAGCCACTGAGGAAATGGCATTAAATGATAAAGGTAAAAAAGATCTATTTAAACTATACCTTTTTAAAACATCTCTTATATTTAATCCAGATCAGAAAGAAGTTTGGCATGGGTTCCTACAACCAGCAATGGATTATGTAGATACAACGGGTTTTGTAGATTTACTTTTTACTGGTATTGACCAAACAAAAATCCCTAAAGATGCCATAGCTCCTTATAATAAAAAACTATTTGCTATTATTGAAAACAAATTCAATGCCAATGAAAATGCTATTTTCTTATTACATAAAATTATTATTCCAGAAATAAATAGTGATCCTGTGGTTTCTAGGCTTGATGCACTCTTAACCAAGGGTATCAACAAATCTATTAAGAAAAATGACTATAAACAATTGGTAGGGTACGCATCTTTTAAACCAAAATTAGCCAGACCTTTCCGCCAAAAAATTGCAGCTATTATTAAAGAGGCTTTAAATAAACTTTGGCTAGAAAACCAGTTTGACGATATGGCTAAATTAGCTAACTTCCTAGAAAAAAGCATGGAAATTAATATTATCTTAGATAATCTATTAATAACAAAATTCCAAGAATTTATTGTTGCTGAAAAAATACCTGAAAAAATATCTGCGGATACAGCCGATATTTTACTTAAAAAACAAAATGAAGTGCGCCTTGATCTAGGTGAAAAATTTGCATTTTTATCAAAACATTTTGCAAAATCACCAGAGGTATTAGATGGCCAACTTAAAACTTTAGTATTAAATGCTAAAGGCGCTTACGGTACTCCTGTTGCATTCTTTAAGCTTTACCACCTATTCAATGATAGAAACTTTTCTATGGCCGATAGAAACGAATTTCTAGTAGGGGCAATTAAAGATAGTTTAGAAAAAAATGAGAAAATAACTGCTTCAGAAATGGTAGATATTGGTTATAAACTTGTCCAAAACCACCCAGATATTCCCTTAATATTTGTTGTTAGTGAAACCTTGAAACGTATCACATCACTTGATGAATCAAGAATCGTTTGGAAAAATTCTAGCAGAGAATTCAGAGAAAAACTTAAGAATGTAAAACCTCAATTTACTACATTGATGGAAGCCATACACTTATTTGATGCAGGTAAGAAAAAACAAGCATTTGAGATGTTTAGTATATTAAGTGATGAAAAATATCTTAAAACAGCCGAAGAATATATAACAAAATTTCGCAAAATTATTGGTAATCATAAGGGTATATTTATTGCAGATAATGATGTAAATGAAAAAATGCATGCTGTTTTTATTTCTGTAGAGCCACTGTCTGATCCTAAAAAAATAACTAGTTTACTAGATGTGAAAGTAAAAATTATTAACGCTATTGGTAGTGTAATGATTAAATCTGATACAGAGCTAACAGAAGATTACGGAAGAACATTCAGCTATACATCTAGTGGAAAAATAAATCCTGATCTACAGATTTTACCAATTAGCGAAGAACAACGTGCGGGTGCAACCTTACCACAAAGCTTTGAACGTACATTTGGCGAAATTATTGGTATAAAGTTTGCTGAGGATAAAGAAGGTAATGCTATCGTTTTAGCAATTACAACAGACGGCACAACATACCCGTTCCACAGGATTACATCTGATATAAAAACACCACTATTCCCGCAAGGGCGTTTTGGTATAACTAAACAAATTTCTGGTCGCAATAAAAACACAGACCATGTTATGCCTATAGGTACAGTTATATCTGTAGCAACGGATGAAAAAAGACCTATCCAGCCAGTTCATGAAGGGAAAAAGCTTGCTATTGTTTACCCAATTACTGGTGAGATACTTCACCCATCATCACCAAACCCAAGACAATTTACTGGTTTTTACGGTATGGATACCCATACTATGAATTTTGAGTATGATTACCCGTTAAACCGAGGTAGTAAAGGTACCTTAAAAGCAATAAACCGTTGCCAGGTGTTAGATAAAACCATTTTATGCGCAAGCCATAATAAGCATTGGAGTCGTCTAAAATATAGCCATATTGTAAAAGGATATAAAGCACAAGAAAGCACCAAACAGGATGAATTTGAAATGACTCCTGAAGGTGATAACATATTAAAACCACCATCTGAATTGCAAAATTGATAACACTACTTAACGGACAAGTTAAAATGTTGGAAGATCCTGAGTTCTCCAACCCCGCAGAAGATGGTATTTGGCTCGCTAAATCTTTAGATATTAAAGAAAATCAAACAGCTCTAGATATTGGTTGTGGGACTGGTGTAGTAACGCTATGTGCTAAACACCTTTTCCCTAATTCTAACTTTACAGGTATGGATATTCAGCAGTCAGCATTAAAATTAGCCAAGCAAAATGGAGAACTTAACAAGTTTGATATTAACTGGTTAGAAGGAGATATTCTATCACCTCCATTTAAGCCAGAAAGTTTTGATGTGGTTTTTTCCAACCCACCATTTCATCGTACGGACAAAGGTTTCACATCTAATAAAAATAATATAGCCTTTGCTACAACAGAAGATATGGTACACACATGGATAGAAAATATGTTAACTCTTACAAAACAAAATGGGGTGATTTCCTTAATTCACCATATTAATAATATAAAAATTATTGAAAGCTTTGCAAAAAGCTATGCTGTAGATATGACAGAGTTAAAAACATCTCCTAATAAAAATGCAAAACGTATTATAGTAAATATATATAAAAAAAGCCCTGAATAATCAGGGCTTAAATATTTACACTCTATTCGCTCGGTAATGTAAGTTTATCTTATCATCATCAAAGACAATATATACACGTCCACTATTAGGATCATATTTACCATCTAATTTTTGGTCAACATCATGCGCCATATCATATGGTACATTCTCTAAAATAATCTCTAAATAACTCTGTCCTTCATGTTCTACAACATGCTGTGAGATATCTCCACCATCACCCCATTCATGACGTAATCCTCCTGTTTTACTATTTCTTTCATAGCTAGGTAAGAAATTTGCTACAGAATGGCGGTTACGATAAGATGAACGCATTACAGTTGGTGTTTGTAACACTGTAATATTATCTGTCCACCCACCATTAGTTGTTTCATGTGGCCAGCTTAAATGACGACGATAAAACTCATAATTAGCTTGTTCTATTTTGTGTAACTCACTTACTAACTCTACAGGGCTGATACTTCCACCCAAAATATCTAAAGGATTAGTTACTACAACAAACCCAGCAAAGCCAGAAAGCATTGTCATTACTAATATAGCCTCATCTAAGGCTAAACCTACTTGTGATCTCAATTTATTTATAAAATACATTTTTCTCTCTCCCATTTAAAAAATCTATTGTATACAACGCAGGAAGAGTGCCAAAAATAAATAACTTAAGTTTTTTCAATATGTTAAAGATATATTTTGTATACATTGTGGTGATGAAGAAGTATTTCTTTGGGGTAACTTTATACCAATAAAAAAATGGAGGCAAGGCCTCCATTTAACGCTAAATAGTTTTATTATTTATGGTTTCGTCTTGAATATCAGTATATATCATAAACTCATTTACTATTGATAATGGGCTGATCTCCATATTATCTACAAATCTAGCAAAATGACTTTCAGCATCAATAAAACCTTCTAAATGCTCCAAAACATTATCTGGAATATCACTAACATCTTTGCCTCTTATTTCTGAACTAATAATACTATCAAACCAAATTTGACGAATAAATATCTGCATTTCAAACTCATAAGGACCATAGCTTGTAAAAGGAGAAATTTGTTTTTCAAAAACATTATCTCTTGCATCTTGTAGCAATAATAATTGTTTCTCAAGAAATCTCTTATTCTGCATGAAATATGTATATATTGCAGGAATATGAGAATGTGTATCACCAAATAGTATTTCATCTATTTGTATATTCAGTGAATTAATCTCTACTTCTAAACAACTTATTATTTCGGACTTACCTGGCAACTTTTGACTGTAATCAAACATAAGTACTCTCCATTAAGCAGACGTAAGCTTAACTTCATCTATAGCAAACACTGCCTGTTTACCATTACTGAAATTATCTAAGGAAACTATACCCCATAAAACCTGATGCTTTTTATAAGCCTCACGAAATTCTGGCATTGCTTGAAAATTAGCATTATCAAATTGCATACTAAACCAAATATCCCTGATACGCATCTTTGTTAAAAACTCTCTAAGAGAGCTGGCTTTAACAGGAGAAAGTTTCTCACTAAAAAGCTCATTTTCAATATGTATATAAGCAGTTCTCGCATCTGGACCAATAAAGTTGAGCATTTTTTCTGCTCCAAACATTTTTTCAGTATATGGATACATTAAATAAGACCCCCAAGGTCTGTTGATTAAAAAGGAATGAAAAAGTATTTCTAAATGAATGTGTACAATACAATATTATTTATAGAAACTCAAGAAACAAAAAAATGGAGGCAGAGCCTCCATTTTTAAGATAAAACTAGTAAAAACTAGCTAGCTCTGCGACGACCGCCTTTATTATGGCCACCACGTCCGCCTTTATCAGTAGATTCAGGACGAGGGCTAGTACCACCAGCTTCAATCACACTTTCAATACGTGTTTTAGTATCTCCAGTTTGATCAATGCCCTTCATAGTTAGGCGTACTTTACCACGGTCTAAACCGATACATTTAACTGTAACAGTTTCACCTTCTTTAAGGATGTCATGTACATTCTCAACACGAATATCTAATATTTCTGAAACATGTACTAAGCCTTCTTGGTTTGGAAGAACACGAACGAATGCACCAAAATCAACTACTTTTGTTACTTCACCTGTGTATTCTTTGCCTTCTTCAGCTTCTGCAACAATACCCTTGATTTTTTCGATACAAACTTTAACATCTGCACGGTTAACACCAGCAACAAATACTGATCCATCATCTTCAATATCAATAGTACAGTTAGTTTCTTCCATTAAACCACGGATGATTTTACCACCAGAACCGATAACTTCACGGATTTTATCAACAGGAATACTAATTGTTTCAATACCAGGAGCATTATCTGATACTTCAGGACGACTAGCTGTTAAAGCTTTTTCCATTTTACCAAGAATATGCATACGGCCAGCATTAGCTTGTTCCAATGCTTGTTCCATAATTGCTTTAGTAATAGAAGTAATTTTAATATCCATTTGAAGAGCAGTAATACCTTTTTCAGTACCAGCTACTTTAAAGTCCATATCACCTAAGTGATCTTCGTCTCCTAGAATATCAGAAAGAACTTTGTAATCTTCGCCTTCTTTAATTAAGCCCATTGCAATACCAGCAACTGGACGTTTTAAAGGAACACCAGCAGCCATCATAGCTAATGAAGAACCACAAACAGTAGCCATAGAAGAAGAACCGTTAGATTCAGTAATTTCAGATACAATACGAATAGTGTATGGGAAATCTTCTTTGCTTGGAAGCATAGCTGTTAAAGCTCTGCGACCCAACCAACCATGACCAATTTCACGACGACTTGTGAATCCAGCACGACCAACTTCCCCAACAGAGAATGGAGGGAAGTTATAGTGAAGCATAAAGTTATCTTTATATTCACCATTAACATCATCAATTAACTGCTCATCACGGCCTGTACCCAGTGTTGCAACAACAATTGCTTGTGTTTCTCCACGAGTAAATAATGCTGACCCGTGTGCCTTAGGTAATAAATCAACTTCTGCAACAATGTTACGAATATCTGTTGTTTTTCTTCCATCAATACGGTCGTTACCAGAAAGAATACTTCCACGAACAACTTTGGATTCCATAGATTTAAATAAACCACCAAGTGCTTTTGCAATATCTGCATCACAAGAATCGCCTTCACCAGCAATAGCATTTAGTGCTTTAGTTTTAACTTCTGCTAATGCAACAACTCTTGTCTGTTTTTCTTGGATTTGGTAAGCCTTAGCAATACCTGCTTCATATTTCTCAAGTTTTTTCTCTAACTCTGAGTTATCAGCAGGATCAGGAAGATCAAATGCAGGTTTTGCAGCTGCTTCAGCAAGTTCAATAATTGCTGCAATAACTTTTTTACCTTCTTCATGGCCGTAAGTAACAGCATCTAACATTATGCTTTCAGGAAGTTCACCAGCTTGTGATTCAACCATTAATACACCTTCGTTTGTACCAGCTACAACTAGGTCAAGGTCTGATTCAGCACGCTGATCTGTTGTTGGGTTTAATACCATTTTACCATCAATATAACCAACTCTTGCTGCACCTATTGGACCCATAAATGGTGCACCAGAAAGTGTCATAGCTGCTGAAGTTGCAATTAAAGAAACAATATCAGCTTCGTTTTGGCCATCTGATGACATAACAGTACATAATACTTGAGTTTCGTTTTTAAAGTGTTTAGGGAAAAGAGGACGAATAGGTCTGTCAATTAAACGACAAACTAGTACTTCTTTTTCTGTTGGGCGTGCTTCACGCTTGAAAAATCCACCAGGGATACGACCTGTTGCGTAGTATTTTTCTTTGTAATCAACTGTTAGAGGGAAAAAATCTAAACCTGGCTTGGGTTGTTTTTGAAAACATACAGTAGCAAGAACTACAGTCTCACCGTAAGTAACCATAACAGCACCATCTGCTTGACGAGCAATATGACCAGTTTCGATTGTTAGAGGACGACCGCCCCATTCCATTTCTTTTTTGTAAATTGTAAACATTTATTTACTTCTTTCATATATAACCACAATTTCTATATGTGGAATTTTCATTTGATTTATACTTATATTATTTGCCCTTTTATATAACATAAATAACACTATAGCTAATCTTTTTTATGCTTTTAGAGGTATTTTTAAGGTTAAAACATTATCACCCATTGAAAATAGGCCTTACAACCTCCATAATAATAGAAAGAACTTAAGAATTAAGGGGATTTTCCGCATTATGCGTATGTTTGTGTTTTTACTATTATTGGTAGCAGTTTTTATTGGGTTGGATGTAGATATGGCTTTAGCTCAGGATAAGGAGCTTTACTGTGATACCAAAGGGCTACTAGAAGGATCTGTTGGTAATATTATCGGTACACTTGTCGCTCTTTCTGGTCTTTTTACATTTTTAAGAGGTAGTATGTTTGGTATTATTTTAATAATAATAGGTGCCGCAGTACTGATATTCCCACAAATGTTTAGTAGTTTCCTTACTGGTATGGATATGGCATTTTCTGGTACTAAAGCTGGTGGCCGAGGAACTGGTGGAAGTTATGATGTAGCCTGCCCATAATTATAGTTCAGACAACATAAAAAAAAGAGGGGATATAAATCCTCTCTTTTTTTTATTATTCAAATATGAATTTACTTACGTAAACCTAATTCTTTAATCAAAGATTGGTAACGACTATCATCTTTTTTCTTAAGGTAAGAAAGAAGAGAACGGCGGTTATTAACCATAGCGATTAATCCACGACGTGAGTGGTTATCTTGTTTATGAGCCTTAAAATGCTCAGTTAGATTTTTAATGCGTTCTGAAAGAACAGCAACTTGTACTTCTGGAGAACCTGTATCACCTTCTGTACGAGCGAATTTTTTAACTAGTTTAGTTTTTACTTTAGCGTCTATAGACATAATTTTATATTTCCTTACGATATCTTCTAATTCAATCAAACAATATTAAAGTTTCTAACAATCTTCATTTCACCTGCCAAGCCAACATCCACTAATGATAGTAACTTGTTATTTGGGCTCATCACCCTCATTAATCCAGGCTTTAAGTGCATCCGCACTAACTGCTTGCCAACTTTAAAATCGTCTAGCTCTTCATTGGAGGCTCCGTAAGCCGGGATATCGTCCAGCACAGTTCCTATATCCAATAGAAATTTATCGGCACCTTGCCCTTTTTCTAGGCATAAATCAAGCTTTTCTTTTGAAATTGCTTCAGAAATCTCAAATTTTCCTGCTTTTGTGCGTTTTAACTTACTTACATAAGCGTAACAACCCAGTATTCTGCCCATATCTCTTGCTATGGAGCGTACGTATGTGCCTTTACCTGCATGCATCTCAAATGTGGCCTGAGTTATATTGGAGCCATCTCCATCAAATGAAATAAGTTCAAGAGTATTTACTGTAATAGTTTTAGCTTCAATTTTAATATCTTCGCCATTACGAGCACGGGCATAAGCAGGTTTACCTGCAATTTTTACCGCACTATATAATGGAGGAATTTGTTGTATTTCGCCTAAAAACTGTGGAATAACAGCTAAAATATCTTGTTCTGATGGACGTTTATCTGATGATTGAATAACTTCGCCTTCGCAATCATCTGTTTTACGTTCTTCGCCAAAAGTTATTTCAAAAGAATAGTATTTATCAGCGCCTAAAACGTAGCTCATAGTTTTTGTTGCCTCACCTAATGCAATTGGTAAAACACCGCTTGCAAGTGGGTCTAACGTTCCGCCATGACCAGCTTTTTGAGCATTAAAAGCACGTTTTACAAAAGCCACAGCCTGAGCAGAGCTCATGCCTATAGGTTTATCAAAAACTAACCATCCGTGAATTGGATTGCCTTTTTTATGTTTCAATTAAGCAATAACTTCTTTTACTGCAATATCTCTTAGTGAAGCATCTATTTTTTCGGCTTTTTCGATTGAATCATCGTATATAAAACAAATTTTCGGTGAATATTTAGAAGTTCCTTTGGATGCTATTTCTTTTTGGAAAATCCAAGCATCTTCATTTAATGCTACTGTAACTGCCTTTTTATCGGAATCCATCAGACAACCAAAATAAATTTGAGCGTTGCGTAAATCTGAGCTAACCCATACATCACTGATAGTAATCATTCCATCAATTAAGGGATTATTCATGCCTTTATGTGACAAAATATTTGCCACATCTTGACGAATAATTTCTGCAACACGTATTTGACGTTGACTCATTTTTTTCATTTAATTTTCCTTTAACTTTTTTGTGCTTTGCACAAATCCCTCCGTGGATGCCGGCATTCGCTGGCATGACGTGTGATTTTGTGCACAAGCAACGAGAAATGTAAATTTTTGCCCAAATAGGGTTTTCCCTTATTCAGCTTCAGCCTCTTCAGTAGGTTTTTCTTCTACTTTCTCTGCAAGTTTTTTAAGATCATCAATTGTTTTTGCAACTTCTTCAATTTCATAACATTCAACCACATCTTTTGCTTGAAGGTCATCAAATTTATCCATTGTTAAACCACATTCAAAACCTGTTGTAACTTCTTTTACATCATCTTTAAAGCGACGAAGAGTATCAATTACACCATCATGGATAACAATACCATCACGAATAACACGGGCCTTACCGTTACGTTTAAGCATACCTTCTGTTACGTAACAACCAGCAATCTTCATTTTGTTAATTTTGAAGATTTCACGAATTTCAAGCTGACCTAATACTTTCTCTTTTAAATCTGGAGATAGTAAACCACTCATAGCTGCTTTAATATCATTAACAAGGTCATAAATTACGCTGTAGTAACGAATTTCAACACCTTCTTTTTCAGCGGCAGCTCTGGCTTGTGGGTTTGCACGAACGTTAAAACCAATAATTAAAGCATCTGATGTTTGAGCTAACATAACATCGCTTTCAGTTACAATACCAACAGCACTGTGTACTGCACGTACTTGCACTTCTTCAGTTGCTAGTTTATTTAATGAATCAGCAATAGCTTCCACAGAACCTTGTACATCACCTTTTACAATAATATTAAGTTCTTTTAAGTCTTTATCTTCAATACGAGACATAAATGAATCCAGTGAAACCATTTTACGACTTTTAGCCATATCTTGCTCACGTTTAACTTGAGTACGGTGGCTTGTTACCTCACGTGCCTGACGTTCATCATTAACTTGAACAAATGATTCACCAGCTTCTGGAACACCTTGCAAACCTAGTATTTCTACTGGTAGAGCGGGAATAGCAGATGTAATGTTTTCGCCTTTATCATTAAGCATGGCACGGATTTTACCCCACTGACAGCCAGCAACAACAATATCACCAACTTTTAATGTACCACGTTGGATAATAATAGATGCCATTGGCCCTCTACCCTTATCTAGACGAGATTCAACAACCACACCATCAACCTGACGATTTGGGTTGGCTTTGAGGTCAAGAATATCTGCTTGTAAAAGAATCATATCTTCTAAATCGTGTAAACCTTCACCAGATTTGGCACTAACAGGTACACAAACAATATCACCACCAAAATCTTCTGGAATTAGATCATGGCTAAGTAAATCTTGCTTTACTTTATCAATGTTTGCTTCTGGTTTATCAATTTTGTTAATTGCTACAACAATTGGAACCTTAGCTGCACGAGCATGATCAATAGCCTCTACGGTTTGTGGCATAATACTATCATCAGCTGCTACAACCAGCACAACTACATCAGTTACAGATGCACCACGAGCACGCATAGCAGTAAATGCTTCATGACCAGGGGTATCTAGGAATGTAATTTTTTTGCCTGATTTGGATGTAATTTGGTACGCACCAATATGCTGAGTAATACCACCCGCTTCACCTTCTGTTACATCAGTATTACGAAGTGCATCAAGTAAAGATGTTTTACCATGGTCAACATGACCCATAACAGTAACAATTGGAGGACGCTCTTTTAGAAATGCATCATCTTCATCTTCTACTAGATTTTCTTCAATTTCATTTGCAGATTTAAGCTTATAAGTATGACCAAGCTCTTCCACAACAAGGGCCGCAGTTTCTTGGTCTATCATTTGAGTTACAGTAACCATCTGACCCATCATCATAAGGCTTTTTACAACATCACCAGCTTTTTCAGCCATTTTAACAGCTAAATCTTGAACTGTAATAAATTCAGGGATTTCAACTTCATGAAAAACTTTTTCAACTTCCACAGCGGGAGCACTAAATCTACCTCGTCCTCTACCTTTTTTATTACGAGCCGCATGAGAACCCATAGTACGGTAACGCTGTTCTAAACCTTCCATATAAGCATTACGTCCACGCTTTTTACCGCCTTTAGCAGCTGGTTTTGCTTTACGTTTATTTGCTTCTTCTAGGCTAAGAGTTTTTCTGGCTCCCTTACGGGTATCTTCCTTAATAGGAGTAGATGCAGCTTCTACAACTTTCGCTTCTTCGGCTTTTTTAGCAACTTCTTCCTTCGCCTCTTCTTTTGCTTCAACTTTTAAAGCAACCTCTTCCTCGGCGCGTTGTTTACGATCTTTTTCTTCCTGTTCTCTTGATTGAGCAAGAGATTCAGAAAGTTTGCGTTCTTCTTCACGTTGTGCTTCCTCTTTAGCAGAATTTGCCTGTGCTTTTTCTAATGCAGCTAAACGACGAGCTTCCTCTTCATTTTTTGGAGCAGCATGAGCACCAGTTTTTTGTGTGTTAAAGGTACGTCTTTTACGTACTTCTACGGCAAGGCCAGAAGATTTCGATGATCCACCCGATGCTACACCTAATGTACCACTACTTACTCCTAGTGTACCTGTTGGTTTATCTGCCATGTTAGATATCTCCTATTTCTATTTGCTTGCCGATGTAGTTGTTTCAGTTTCAGATGCAACTACTGCCACCATTTCGCCTTCATCGTCAAACCAATGTTTACGAGCTTCCATAATCATAGATTCAGCTTTTTTCTGAGAAATAGTTTCCTCTGGTAACATTTCTAGCAGTTCATCTGTTGCTAGTTCTGCAAAATCATCTAGTGTTTTGATTTTGTTTTCTACAACATACATCAAGATGCCAGATTTCATACCATCAAGCTCAGCTAGTTCTTTTTCAACACCAAGTTTTTCACATTTTTTAGTATATGCTTCAACAGTTTTTTCGGCTTTTTCTTTCATATTTTTAGCTATAGTTTCATCTATACCTTCAATATCAGTTAAACCTGTTAACCCTACATACATTACATCTTCAACTGTAAAGAAGCCTTTACCTGCAACTAATGCAATAGCATTTTCATCTATACCTTTTAGGCGTTTAGCAAATTCTGCGCATGTAGTTGCAACTTTAATTGCCAACTTAGCAGATTGTGCTTGTTCTGATTCGTCTTCAGAAACCATGCCAGTTTCCTCATCATTAAACCAGTGCTTACGAGCTTCCATAATCATAGTATCTGCTTGTTTGCTTGTTAATGAACCTTCTGGTAATAATTCAATAAGTTCGTCACTTGCAAGTTCTGCAAAATCATCCAGTGTTTTAATTCCATCTTTAGCAATTGCCATTAGTATATTGGAATTCATACCTTCCATTTCAAGCAATTCTTTTTCAACACCAAGTTTTGTATATTCTTTTGAATATTCATCAATTGAATTTTGTGCTCTGCGTTGAAGTTCTGTTGCTACAGTTTCATCCAACCCATCAATAGAACCAAGTTCTTCAACAGGTATCATAACTAAATCATCAACAGTGTTAAAACCTTCCGCAATAAGTAAACGAGTAAGTGTCTCGTCAATATCCAGGCGTTTAATAAATTCTTGAGAAATAGCTTCAAATTCATTCACACGTTTATCAGATTCTTCTTGCTCAGACATAATATCAATATCCCAACCAGTAAGAATAGAAGCTAAACGTACGTTTTGACCACGACGGCCAATAGCAAGTGAAAGCTTATCTTCAGGAACAACAACTTCAATACGGTTTTCAGTTTCATCAATAACAATTTTAGAAACTTCAGCAGGAGCCAACGCTTGGACTAAGTACATAGCAGGATCTGCTTGCCATTCAATAATATCAATACGTTCGCCTTGAAGCTCTGTTGTAATTGCTTTAACACGAGTTCCACGAATACCAACACATGCACCAACTGGATCAAGGTTATTATCTTGTGATTTAACAGCTAGTTTTGCTCTTGCGCCAGCTTCACGTGCGCAACCAATAATTTCAATTATGCCAGAACCAATTTCAGGAACTTCTTCCTTAAATAATTCTACAAGAAATTGCGGGTGTGTACGGCTTAGTAATACTTGTGGACCACGAGATTCACCTTGCACTTTATAGATATATGCACGAATACGGTCATTTGTACGGTAAGATTCGCGTGGGATAATTTCTTCACGTGGTAAGAAAGCATCTGCACCACCTAAATCAACCTGGATACCATTGTAATCTGCACGTTTTACAATACCACTAACAATTTCACCAACTTTTCCTTCGTATTCAGCAAATTCTTTTTGACGTTCTACATCACGTACTTTTTGGAAAATAACTTGTTTAGCAGCTTGTGCAGCAACACGGCCAAAATCAAACTGCGGGATATCATTTTCAATTGTATCGCCTAAACCAAGGTTTTTATCAATTTTTTGAGCGGCTTTCGCTGTTAAGTGAATATCATTCTCTTCTAAAGGTGTCCCTTCAGTATCCAATGCTGGCTGCATTTCCACATCACGGTTTTCACGTAATGCCATGCGTACTTCATCTTTACTAACAGGTTCCATAACCTTTTTAACAACTTTACGAATACGCTTTGTAATTACAGCACCGTCTACACGGTCAATTTTAGCATTAACATCTAAGTGCATTCCGTATTTACGACGACACGCCATCTCAATGGCTTGTTCCATAACTTCTAAGACTTGATCCTTCTCAATGTCTTTTTCTCTTGCAACTGCTTCCGCTACTTGTAAAAATTCAATCGCCATAATTTATACCCTCTCTTTATGCACTTTTGCTGTTTTTTAATTTATCTTTTAAAATCTGAGACATCTCATCTTGTGTATATGCCAGCTTAGATTTTTTTAATAACTCTAAAGGAAGTTCCACTTTTTCATCTAGCGTTTCTTCTTTTAATAAAATATTTTGTTTTGCTTCATCCATACCCAATAGTGTTCCTGAATAACGACGGCGCTCATTTAGTACTTCTGTAAGCTCTACCTTAATACGATAACCTCCGTATACTTCAAAATCTCTTGCTGTAACTAACGGACGAGCAACCCCAGGGCTAGAAACTTCCATTGTATAAGCATCTGGGAATAAATCTTCCACATCCATTAATGCAGAAATCATACGTGTCACTTCAGTAATATCACCCATTGCTGCGCCAACTTGGTTTTCTGGTGTGGAGGACTGTGGCTCTACCATAATTTGTAACGTTACAGCATAGTCTCCGCCAGAAATACGCACACGGACAAGACGAAGTTTTAAATCTTCTACTCCTGCTTCAATTAAGCTCCATATTTTCTGTTCTAATGTATTCATTTTTCAAATCTCATAATTAAACTTACCTTTTAGGTAAGAAAAAGGCGGGTTATACCCACCGCTTTTGCCAACTAATCTGGCGTTTATTCTGTGTACTGCCTATACTCATTATAAGTAGTCATATAACCTTCATTCGGGAATATAGTAGTAAACATGCATATTTGCAAGCCTTTTTTGCAAAAAATACTAAGGGGTTATTATAGGCTTTACCTTTAAATAAAAATAGTGCCCATGTAAAAGAATATAGGCTCTTTTTAAAAGTCATCGAAAATAACGATACAAGAATATGAAAAACCAACCAATTTACTCTATAATAATTCAACTAAATTAAAACAACTTGTAATTAAATATTAAAACACTATATGTATAAGTACGTAGACACTACTTTAGTGTCCCTGCAACATCTTTACTAACTTTCATACAGGATACCCATTATGTCGAATGAAACTATTTACGAGGGAGAAATCCCTAACCTGAAGGAAATCGCCGATAAAACAGAATCACACCGAGTTAAGAAAATTAAGAAATTTTACGATGCTTTTTTTGACAGTTTTTTCAAAAGTGCAGGTGATCTCGCAATAAAACCAAAAGCACCAAGGTATCTCCAGATCACAATAGAGAGCAAAGATATCAAAAGCGCCCCACTTGCTGAACATCACAAAAGGCTAAATAAAAGATATTTTGACCTATTAATCAAGAAAAGCAACAACGAATATAAAATAATTATTGATACCCCAAAAGGTCACGGTACAGAAATACCTGCAGCATATATTAAGGCTGAATGGTAAAAACTAACAATCCACCCTTTTCACGAACCCCCAAGTAACCCTTGGGGATTTTTTTTATTTTTATAACAAAATTTTACGCACAATCCATAACCCAGCAAAAAATGCACCCAATGCACCAATAACGGAACATACAATATATATAAAGGCGGGCTTAAAATCACCACGTTCAATCAAAGTTATAGCATCTAGCGAGAATGTTGAAAATGTTGTAAATGCTCCTAAAACTCCGACCACTAAAAACAATCTCATGTCTGTCGTGAGAGTATATTTCAGTGCAGAAAATTCAATTAAAGCACCAAGTATAAAAGATCCTAAAATATTTACAGTTATTGTACCGAGTGGAAACATTGCTGTTGGAATAGCAACCATCATTAAATAACGCGCAACCGCTCCAATTGCTCCTCCACCTGCTATGTATAGTAAACTTGTCATTTTTACACTTTAGCATACAAAAAAGCCTCCGTTAAGAGGCTTTTTTATGTACAGTCGCTAATTACTGGATAATATATTCTTTATATTTCTGAAAATAATCATCATATTACCAGCAAGGGTTGGTTTTAAGTTAAATTGACCCGCAATAAAACCAATAACGCCATTAGCTCTAGCAACAGAAAATGCTGCCACCCTCATACCGTCACTAAGATCTTTTAATAACAAAATATCTGTTTGGTCATCAAAGTATGACCTTTTGTGGTCAGATAAATCTGATACTGCTGTAAACATTTCTCTACCTTGTTTTACTTCTTCTAAATCTGTATTTATCTGCTGGATTAATTTTTGGTTATTCCAACAAATAGAGGTAGGACTGAAGTATGAAAACAAAGTAGCACTGATTATATGCGTGTATACGAGTTCATCTAATTGCTTTTTCTCATCTGAAGAAGTTCTAACAAACATATCACTTCTTGATGTATTATAGCGTGTTTCAATGGATTCAGATATAAGCTCCATCATTGCAATTATGACCGCTTCGGACTGTTGCTTAAGATATATATCTGTAACATGTGAATCATATGTAATAGAAAACATAGTTATTACCTCGGCGAGGATTAAAAGGGAAAAAATTAATATTCTTAGGTATAAGTTTAGTATACCAAGTATACAATTACAACAATAAAATAATTTATGGCCGTTTAAAGAGTCTCACACTTGGTATTAATTTTTTCTACATTCATAGCAAATGTCATGTACCATGGGCGCCTACCTAGTTGTAATGCCTTTTTCTCGTATTTAGTAGAAACCCACCAGTTTGGTGCTTTCGTCCATTCAATAGGGTCTATTGCTGTAGGAAAAAAATCACCCTGTTGCATAATCTCTCTTATCATCCAAAAGGCATAATCAGGGATATCTGTTGCTATAAATAGCTTGCCATCTTCTTTTACTACTTTGGCGGCCAGCTCTAAAAAGTCTTTTTGAATGATGCGCTTTTTATTATGACGCTTTTTAGGCCACGGGTCTGGATATAATACAACCAATTCATCAACACTGTTTTCAGGAAGTGCTTCAAGTACGTTACGTGCGTCATCTCCACTAATTTTTAAGTTCTTATGAGGGGATTTCTCCATATCAATAACTAGTGAGCGAAGGCCATTTTTGTATACCTCAACACCTATAAAGGCATTTTCAGGTTCATCGCCAGAGCGGTTGTACACACTTTGGCCATTACCAATACCCAACTCTACTACCAATTTATTGTATTTGGATAAAATTTTTGGCAAGTCTATTTGTTCGTCTTTAGTATTTGTATACTTTAACTCGAACTCAGCCAGCCTTGTATCCAATTTTTCTTGGTCAGCTAAACTCATACGACTAGAAGTACGTCCAAAACTTCTTTGACGACCTCTTTTTACCAACTCGTTGGATTTAATATCTTTTAAATCTGTTTGTTTTGTATTGCTCATATTACTACAAAAGACGATTTTACTAAAAAGGTCAAGGAGCAAAAAAAATAAAGGTATTGACGCAGGTATACATTCTTTATATTAATTAAATCTTTTTTTCTTTTCACACACATTCCCGCGGAGGGATATGATATGCCTAAAAAACTTACCATTGTTGATATCAACAATAAGACAGTAGATGCCAAATGGCACAAAAATCCTGATAAAAGTACTTCTATTGATAACAAACAGGCTGTGCCTAGCTTTCATAACGCTTTATTTTCTAACAAAAAGGGTTTAACCATTACACCTATCGAAGATGATAAAGGTTAATTTCTTCATCAACAAAAAAACCGCCCAATATGGGCGGGTTTTTTATATTTAGTTTATAGTAACTCAGTTTACTTAAGAAGCCATTTGATCTGCATCTTGGATATTTTTAAGCAAGCTTTCAACTAAATCTGTTTTTTCCCATGGGAAGAAACCATCTTTAGCTTCACGGCCAAAGTGACCGTAGGCCGAAGTTTTAGCATAAATTGGTTTATTTAAACCTAAATGCTCACGAATACCGCGTGGTGTAAGCTTAATAGAGGCACGAATTGCTTTAACAATTTTGCCTTCGTCCACTTTAGCAGTATCAAAAGTATCTAGGTAAATTGCTAATGGTTCTGGAACACCAATTGCGTAACAAAGCTGAATTTCACAGAAATCTGCAAGGTCTGCTGCTACAATATTTTTAGCAAGGTAACGTGCAACATATGCTGCTGAACGGTCCACCTTGGTCGGGTCCTTACCACTAAATGCACCACCACCATGACGAGCCATTCCGCCATAAGTATCTACAATAATTTTACGACCAGTTAAACCTGTATCGGCTCCTGGGCCACCATGGATAAATGAACCTGTTGGGTTTACATGGATTTTTGTATTTTCATCAATCCAGCCATCTGGCAGTACTTCTTTCACAATTTTCATTGCAATTTCACGTACACCAGCTTGATCTAATTCTTCTGTGTGCTGATGAGAAACAACAACTGTATCTACACGTACAGGTTTGTCATTTTTATATTCTACGGTTAGTTGGCACTTAGCATCTGGGCGCAAACGAGTTTCTCCAGCATGGCGAAGCTTAGCCATTTCTTCCATAATTTTTTGTGAATAATGAATTGGTGCAGGCATAAGGTGTTTAGTTTCTTTAGTAGCATAACCAAACATTAACCCTTGGTCGCCAGCTCCTTCTTCTTTATCAGAAGATTCATCCACACCCATAGCAATTTCTGTTGATTGTGTGTGAACACGGTTAATAATTTCTACAGTATCTGCATCAAAATCACTCAATGTATAACCAATGTTACGTAGTGCTGTGCGTACAATAGCTTCATAATCAGGAGTAAAACTTGCACGTACTTCACCTGCAATTACTACTAAGTTTGTTGTAACTAATGTTTCTACTGCTACACGTGCTTCTGGCTCTTTTGCCAAAAATGCATCTAAAATACTGTCTGAAACATAATCTGCAACTTTATCTGGGTGTCCTTCTGATACGGATTCACTTGTAAAGAAATAGTCTTTTTGCATTCCCATAAGGTAATAACCTTCATTTATTAAAATCTAATCCACTTAGGATGCCATTTTTAAAGGTAAATTGTCTAGATAATATCTAAAAATAATTAGTAATTATTAAAATTAATGCCTATAATATAAACAGACATTAATAACGGATCATATAAAACGCCGCATGAGCGACACAGAACCCAGTAGGTTGCAGCTTCTGCAGCCAGATATTCAAATTATAAAAAGAGCCGATGACTGGTGTGCTTCACAAGTTATAAAGCAATCATGCGAAGCTGTAGAAAGCATGGTTCTTCCTATAAAAAGCCATAGTAAACCTTGTAAATTCTCCGTTCATCTTACTAGTAGCGGTGAAGTACAGGCGCTTAATGCTGATTATCGTCAACAAGATAAACCAACAAATGTCTTATCTTTTGAAGCTGAAGATAGCATTGAAAACAAGCTCTTACCATACATAACCTTAGGTGATATAATTATTTCAAAGGATGTATTATCAATTGAAGCAGAAGAGCAAAATATTCAAGAGGCTTATCATTTAGCTCATCTTGTTACTCATGGACTTCTGCACTTATATGGCTTTGACCACATAAATGAAGACGAGGCAGAAATTATGGAAGCAACAGAAATTGCTATTCTCGCTTCTATGAATATACCCAACCCTTATATGAAAGACTCCTTAAATTAATGGAACAAAATATAAAGATGAATCCTATAAAGCAAGCTTTTAACTGGGTTTCTAACCATATAAAGCGCACTAAGAATGAGGAAGAAATCCAAGATTTAATGGGGGGAAGAGAAGAGCCTGAGAAACCCTTATCAGAGCAAGAAAAAGAGCTTATTACTGCGGTTCTTCAATTTGAACACCTTAATGCAGATGATGTTTGTGTACCAAGATCAGATATTATTTGTTTACAGCTCAACAATACTTTTGCTGAAATTATTCAAATTTTCAAAACATCTAACCACTCAAGATTACCCGTATGTGGCAGAAATTTAGATGATATCTTAGGCTTTATAACTATAAAAGATATCATCTCTTTTGTAACAAAACCAAAAACTTTTAATATAGAAAAAGCTATGCGTCCATGCAGCTTTGTGCCAGACAGCATGAATATTAATAAAGTTTTACAGCAAATGAAATCTAGCAGAGTCCAAATGGCAATTGTACTAGACGAGTATGGTGGTACAGCGGGCTTAGTTACCTTAAAAGATATTCTGGAAGAACTAGTTGGTGATTTAGAAGATGAGCATGAAGAAACAGAAAATATGCTAGCTCCAGTAGCTAATAACACCTACAGATTAGACCCCCGCATGGAGGTAGAAGACCTAGAAGAAGAGTTGCAAGTTAAGTTCAAAGAAGAAGAACATAGTGATTTTGATACCGTTGGCGGGCTAGTACTTCAAATGGCAGGCAGAGTCCCTCGTCAAGATGAATCTTTTGATATGCAAAATGGCTATACTATTAAGGTTATTAGCTCTGATGGTCGTCGCATTCATTTATTAGAACTTATTAGGCAAGAAAAATAGCTTTAGCAGCTTGTAAATATATAATTCATACCTATAACCAATATACCAACCTTATCAGGATGATTAATTTATCCTGTAACAAGGATATCTTGCTTATCTTTTTATATATTTTTTTAACCTAACCTATAGGTAACACTCATGAAATATTTGCTCACTTTTACTCTTATTGCTATTTTATTTACATCTGCTTCTTATGCAGATAAGCCCTCAATACCAGTGGGTGTTGAATCTATTACAGAATGGAAAATGGACATCAGTGGCGCGGAGGATATATATAAGTATAACTATACCCCTCCCGGATCTCCATGGAAAACTTGTCAAGACTCAATATATAGGCGATCCATATCAACATTCTGCTGGGATAAAGCTAATGCTATCACAATAAAAGGTGGCATGATAAAAAATGTGTTATCTGAGAAAATTCAGAAATTAAAAAAACGCTAATCGAAACAAACAAAGAACACCTCACAACTGAGGTGTTCTTTGTTTGGCTAAGACTTGAAAAAAGTACAAATCATCACCATATAATATGTATTCGCCCGTGTAAGGAAGATTTTTTAATCCCTTCATGGGAATCTTACTTACCGTTTAATTATTAGTGCTACGGCGCTACATTTTGAGATCTTATTATGAAAATTTTCATTTTGGCCATTGGTCTACTTTTTTCATCCTTAGCTTCTGCTGAGTGTTCAAATAACCTTGTTAATTTAGGTGTTTTGGCTGGAGGGTACTCACATCATACGAGTACGAAATTTGCACCAGATGGTGGATACCTAGAAGACCACCGCATGCGCGGTATCGAAATTTTTCACAATAGATGTGGTATAAGACTTGGTCTTTCTACTGCAAAATTTCTGGATAGTTTCGGCGAGGATTCTTGGTTGATAGCAGGTACTGTAGAATATTCTACAGAAGTTGCTAAACACCTTGAGTTATCTATTGGTATAGGTGCCAGCAAGGTACGTACAAGTTACTTCCACGACATTATGGCGATTCCTTTCATCAAAATATCCGTACCATTATTCAAAATTAATGATAATGATATAGGTATTTATGTAAAGGTTTCTAACCAACCTAACCGTGTTCACACGGATGGTGTGATAGCCGCTACAGTAGGCTTTCAGTTGCTAACCTTTTAACCCAACCCCTCGACAAAAAAACCGCCCCAATAAGGCGGTTTTTTGGTATTTTAAGTTATAAAAAACTTAAGCAGCGGCTCTGCTTTGTGCCATTTCGCTTAAAACTTCGCTAACTTTTTCTAAAGCCCAATCAAGTTCGGTTTTAGTAATAATTAACGGAGGAGCAAAACGTACAACAGTTGCATGAGTCTCTTTAGAAAGAACCCCTTTAGCCATTAAACGTTCACAAACTTCGCGAGCAGTTGCTTTATCAGGATCAATGTCTAGCGCTATAAACAAACCACTACCACGAACTCCGCTAATAAATTCAGAGTTCATTTTACGCAATCCATCCATTAAATAATTACCAAGTTCCCAACTTCTTTCTGCTAGCTTTTCTTCTTCCATAATATTTAAAGCTTCTAAACCAATAGCACATGCTAGTGGATTTCCGCCCCATGTAGATCCGTGGCTACCAGGTTCAAATAATTCCATAATTTCTTTACTTGCTAAACAAGCAGAAATTGGGAATAAACCACCACCAAGCGCTTTACCTAAAAGTAACATATCTGGCTTATCAATTTCATGTTGAAAACAGAAGTTTTTACCAGTACGAGCCATTCCAGTTTGGATTTCATCTAAAATAAGTAATACATTATTTTCCTTACATATAGCCTGAACTTCTTTCAGCCAACCTTTAGGAGGCATTACAATACCAGCTTCACCTTGAATAGGTTCTACTAAAAATGCGCATGTATTAGGTGTTATTGCACTTTTTAATGCTTCAATATCTCCGTAAGAAACTATTTTAAATCCGCCATCAAATGGACCAAAATCTTTTTGGTATTCTTTATCTGATGAAAAACCAACGATAGTTGTTGTGCGTCCATGAAAATTACCTTCTGCTACCAAAATTTCTGCTTTATCATCAGCAATACCTTTAATACGGTACCCCCAACGCCTGGCAGCTTTTACAGCAGTTTCTACAGCTTCTGCACCAGTATTCATTGGTATGCACATATCCATGCCTGTAATACCGCAAAGTTTTTCTACAAATCCACCAAGTTTATCTGTGTAAAATGCACGAGATGTAATTGTTAAACGAGAAGCCTGATCTGTCATAGCTTTAAGTAAACGAGGGTTAGAGTGCCCCATACTTACTGCTGAATAAGCGCTCATAAAATCTAAGTACTCGTTACCATCAACATCCCAAAGCTTAGTGCCAGCACCTTTAGTGATAACCACGGGCAACGGATGATAATTATGGGCACACCATTTATCTTCTTTTTCCATAATTGCGGTTTGATTATTTGTCGCAGTCATATCACTTTTCTCCTGTTAGTTAAATTTCTGTTTAAGGTCAAGACATTACTCCTTTTTATAGCACAAGTCAAAAATCCATAAAAAAGACCTTGTACAAGGCAAGGTCTTTAATAAATCGTTATTAATTATTTAGCACCAGCTTGTTCTAGCATAGTAATTATTTCTAAAGAATCCTTTTGGTAAGCTTTTATAAACTTTTTAGCTTCACAAACCCTGTTTTGGTTAATATGTTCACCATTTTGTCTTCTCTTTTCAATTCTACTATTGAAGCCTTTTATATGATTAGTATGATCGGCATATTTAGATTGTGCAATTTCAAGAAAAGTCTGAACCCTCCCCCTGTGACGGCTTGTCAGAGTTAGGTCAATATCTGGTTGAGCTAACAAAAGTTGAACTATTTCTACCTCCCCATCATACACAGCATGTGTTAAAGCATAATTTCCACTAGCAACTATATTAACATCTGCTCCTGCTTTAATTAAAAGCTCGGTAACCTCAATACAGCCCGTAGAAACTGCGGCTATTAATGGGGTATGTTTAGTCAAATATTCTTCGCGAGCATTAATATCTGCTAAACCACTATCTATATAATCCTGCACTGCCTGAACATCACAAGAAGCAGCCTTTCCAAATAAAGCATCAGTAAAAGTTTCATTGTATTTAGTATCTGCCTGAATATTCAGTACAAAAGTAAGGCTAACAAAAGCCAGTATATATTTAAATTTTTTCATAATTTTTCCGTAAGTTGTGGCACGAGATGTGCCGTACAAAAAAAGTTTATTTTGCGCCATGATCAAGGAGTAAAGCAATTATCTTGCCCGATTTTTCTAAACCATCAAGGGATAACAAACGCCATTTTACTAGTGTTTGAATATAAAACTCCGAATGAGTTTCTTTGTTGTTCTCTGTTAAGCTATTTACATATAATAAACTATCCACTTCAAGTTGAAATTGATCCATTGCAACAGCCAAAGGCGTTCTTCCTTTAACATCTGTAATAGTAAAATCAATATTTGGGTGGTTTACCAATTTTTCAACAAAGACAACATTGCCATAAATTATAGACCTTATCAATACCGTATAGCCATTTTCATAGCTCTGGACATTTACATCTGCTCCAGCATTTATAAGTATATCAAAACCAACATGACATTCCGAAAGAGAGGTTAACATTGAAGCTGTCATCCCAAATTTATCATTCCAGGTAAGAACATCAAGGTTAATACCATTATCTATGTGTTTTTGTAAGGTTGGAATATCACAATCATTTGCTGATACTAGAAATTCCTTTTGACTATCAAGAAGTTCTTCTTCGGCCTGAACAGACAAAGAAAATATAAGGCCAATAATAACCAATATATATTTTAGTTTTTTCATAATTTTTATATTAAGTTGTGGCGCAGATTGCGCTTAAAAAAAGAAAATGTACTTTATAAGTTTTAGATAATAGCGAAAGTATACATATACTTCAAGTATAAATTAACAAAGCTATAGATATGTAAAAATAACTATAGCTTTGAAAGACTTAATAAATCCAAAAATTATTTTTGGTGTTTTTGGTCGTTTTCAATAACTTTCAGTGTTAGGCCATCTGCGCCTTCTACTAAACGTTCATTAGCACGCAATTCATCCACCTTACGTAAAGGTTTTTCTAGCATATTACGGCGAGTTGTAGTTAATTCAGCAAACGCTTTTTGAGTAGAATCTATACGGCTACCAACTTTATCCATTGCTTCTACAAACATTAACCACTGCTTATTAAACGTACCGAGAACTTCTAAAATTTCACCAGCTGTGCGCTCTAAATGGAAATTATCCACTGCTTGACGAATAATTGCCAAAATTGCGTATAAGGTCATAGGTGAACATAAAATAACCTTCTTACTCATAGCTAAGTCCATCAAACCATGGTCATGTTCATTTAGGAAAGCATAAACCTGCTCATTTGGAATAAATACCAACATGTAGTCCAATGTTTCCGCCACAGTATCCACATAACCACGTTTCAAAACTTCATCCACACGTTTACGAGCATCTTTTACAAATTGTTTAGCGTAATCATCACGTTCTTTATCACTATTAGCTTCCAAATATTTCATATAATTATCTAATGGAAACTTAACATCCATATGAACAACTCTATCCTGTGGTAAATAAAAAGTATAATCAGGGCGGCTAATACCATCATCATTTTCAATTGTTTGTTGTTTGCGGTAATTAATACCCTCCACAAAGCCAGTTAGACGCAAAACATCTTCAGCCATTCTTTCTCCCCATTGTCCGCGGACTTGGGTGTTTGCCAGCGCAGAATGAAGCTGATTCGTGGTTTTATTTAGGCTCTCAGTTTGTTCTTTGGCTTGTTTAAGCTGTTCAGATAGCTCACCAAACTTCTGACGGCGGTCTTTTTCCAACTCTGAAACAGTTTTATGTACTTTTTCCATTTCCACTTTCATGGATTTGAATGTTTGGTCAATTAAACCTTTTTTACCTTCAAGGTCTTTTTCACCTGCTTGAGTTTGTTTAGAAAGACGTTCCGTTGCTACTTTTAAAAATTCTTCGGTATTCTTAGAAAGAGCATCCATAGAAAGACTACTGAAAGAATCTTTCATCTGCTGAATTAATTTTTCAGTTTCCTTTTCTTTATCAGACAGAAAATTTTGTGACATCGCACGTATATCTTTAATTCTCAAATAAGAAAAAATACCTACTGCTGTGGCACCTAAAACCAACCCTAAAACAAACCAAATTATATCCATAAAAAACTCCTATATATATGTACTAGTATAAATCAGATTTATCTAAATGTCTTTAAACTATAAAAATATTTTTTTCGTGATTTTTAATTTTTTAGGGAGATAGTGGTTAAAATTTAGCATTAAAAAAATACATTTTTAACTGTCAGTAAAAATGCATTTTTTATAAAATGTTCACACTGCTAAAAAGCCTAAAAATACCGCACTCATTTTCGTGATAATTTTACATCTTTTAACATTTTTGTGTATATGTGTCATAAAATATACATTTTCAGTGTAACAACCCAATATAAAAGCACTCTAAATACAGCAATAACATTAAGTTAATACATTATAATTATTCTATAACTATATTCATAACAACAAATTTTATATATAATTACAGCAATAACATCGTAAATTGCTAATAATTATCCATATATTTAATATATAGCTTTAATAAAACATTTTAATACAATGTTTCACGACACATTTTCTTAAATGAAAGTGCAATTTTTCATTTAATTTAATTAAACCAAATTATTAACTATTTTAAATAATTCATTGTTATATATATGTATGCGCATTATATAACCAAATTAACAAAATATACTTATATAAATACAACTAAATATAAATTTATTGTATATTTTATATGTGTAAATATATCATTTTTGTGTGTTTTTAATTTTTATTATATGGTTAATTTTACCTATTATTAATCATATAATTATAATAACTAAGCGTCAGATAAAGAACAGTTATAAATATCAGTTAAACAAGTATAACTATTTGATAATAAATGAATTTTTTGTTATTAAAACAACTGACAACATACCACAAACACCCCTCCCCCTCAAAACAGCTCTAAAACCAATTCTAAGGCATTTTTGGAATTTTAATGTGGTCGAAAAGGTTTTAGAAAGTGTTATCAATTTTATGAGCATTTCAGATTTTTCATTCAAATGTTTATTCAAATGAAGGTTATGGTTTCCTGTAAAAAATTCTGCTGAAAAAAATTATTTTCAAAAAATAATGTTACTGGTTTTTTTGCGTGATTTTTATTTTTCTGATACCTTCTTGTGAAAGATTTTTAAAAACTATTTTTATAGAGAAGTTTACAGTCATTATATAAGGAGTAAAAAAATGCCGGGATTTGCAAAACGTATGGGAACAGTAAAACCAAGTATCATTGTTCAAATTGCAGGAAAAGCCAGAGAGTTAAAAAACGCTGGACAAGATATCATAAGTTTTTCTATTGGGGTGCCAAATTTTTTACCTGCAAAGCATATATATGATGCAGCACACGCTGCTATTGATAACGATGCTGGTACTTATTTACCATGTAGGGGTACTGATGAACTTATAAACGCCTTTATTGGTCGCCTTAAAAAAGATGGTTTCGATTATAAGCCTAGTGAAGTATGTACATCTTTAGGGGCTAAAAATTCCCTATTCAACTTGGCTTTTTGTATGTTAAATGAAGGTGATGAAGTTGTTTTACCTACCCCTTTCTGGTCTTCTTATGAAGATATGATGGATATGACTGGTGCTAAAATGGTTAATATTCACTGTGGCTCTGACCAAGATTATAAAATGACGGCGGAACAACTAGAAGCAGCTATTACCCCGAAAACAAAAATGCTTATCTTTAATAATCCGTCAAATCCGACAGGTATGGTCTACACAGAAGACGAGATCCGTTCTATTGGTGACGTTATTGAAAAACATGATATCTGGGTAGTTTCCGATGATATCTACGATAAAATGGTTTTTGACGGTATGAAGTTTAACCATATATTACATACACACCCACACTTAAAAGATAGAGTCATTATAGTTCAAAGCATTTCAAAAACATATGGAATGCCAGGTTGGCGAGTGGGAATGACAGCTTCTACCGAAGAAATAGCCCAAAAACTAATGACTATGAACGCTAATACAACCATGACAGTACCCGGAGTAGCAATGGCTGCCGCCGCGGCTGCATTTGGTGGTGACCATGCATTTGTATATAAAGAACGTGATAACTTTCAGAAAAAACGTGATGTGGTGCTAAAAGCTCTTGGTGAAATTGATGGCATAGTATGCCCATTTCCACGTGGTGCATTCTACGCCTTTCCTGATGTTTCTGCTTATTTTGGTAAGTCATACAAGGGTGAAGTTATTACAGATGATGGGAAGCTAGCTGAAATGCTTCTAGAGCATGCATTGGTTGCCTTAGTACCAGGCGGTGCATTTGGTGAACCTAATGCTATTCGTATTTCATATGCCTGTCCTGATGATGAGCTATTAAAAGGTATGAATCGCTTAAAAGACTTCTTTGGCGCTTGTGAAGGAGAAGGAAGGCTTTCTGCTTAATTAAATCTCTCGCAAAATAAAAAGAAGCTCCATTTAGGAGCTTCTTTTTTACGTTTTTAAGACTCCTTCCACATAGAGTGAGTACGAATATAATAAATCCAAACACCTACAGTAGCAGGCACAGTTACTGCAGCACCAAGTAAGAGTATAAGATGATCCTCCTCCAGCCATTTCCCTAAAACGGCAGAGAAAACAACGGAGATAAGAAATATAAGAAAAAATATTAAGTTTTCATCAATAGCGCGATGAAATAAAGCTTTCACAAGTAAAAGACCAAGGATATACCCGAAAAATGATTCATCAAAGAAATAACCTATTGAAAATACTGTAGCTAAAATAATAGCAATAAAGAATACCCCAATTAATAATGTATGTAATTGAGAAAATTTGTTCATAAAAAATTTATGCATTCTAACATCCTCCGCGGATAAATATTTTTTGAAAAATAATAAGTTTTTAATGCTTACCTTACTATATGCTGTGATATATTATTTAAAATAATGACCAAAGCCATAAACGCAAAGGAAAAAGCAGCGGAATAACCCATTATTTCAGAAAAACTACCATCGCCTTTAGAATTGCGAATAAGGTAACCTAAAATAGCTGAAACAATCATAAATGGTATGCTTGTAAAAAGTCCCCAGGTCAAATATACACCTGACATTATAAACCCAACAACAAATATCGCTGTTATAACAATGATTTCAAGTATAGCGGACATAATATGTCTCCATAAAAAAGTGAATTTACTTACTAAAAGGAATAAAAATGTGTTTAACAATCTATTTGTATACACTTTATTTGTAAATGTCAAGCCTTAGGTCTGTATATATGTTTTTTATGCTATTTAGGGCTTTTTCTGTTAAGGTGTTGGCATGAAAATATATGCCGCACAAATAAACCCAATAGTTGGTGATTTAGCAGGAAATACTGAGCTTATTTTAAATGCCTACAGCGAAGGTGTAGAAAAAGGTGCTGATATAGTAATGTTGCCAGAATTGGCATTAAGTGGTTATTCTCCTGAGGATTTACTGCTAAGCCATAAGTTTATAAATGATGTGTACAATCTAACTATTCAAATAGCAAAAAAAACAACTAGTACAGCGCTTCTATTTGGCACGCCCTACCCTAACAATCAAGAGCGTAAAGAAAATGTTCCAATGCCTGGGCAAGCCTACAATTCAGCAGTTTTTTGTTACGATGGTGAAATTAAACATGTTGTCCATAAATCAGACTTACCCAATTTTGGTGTATTTGATGAAAAACGTTATTTTCAGCCAGCTACAACCCGTGAAGTCTTTGAATTTAATGGGGTTAAAATTGGTATACCAATCTGTCGAGACACTTGGTTACCAGACACATGTAAAGAATTGGCAGATTTAGGTGCAGAAATACTTCTTTCACCAAATGCATCTCCTTATCATGCAGGCAAACACTCTGAACGTTTTGATTTTATTGCTAAACGTACCAAGGAAACAAACTGCCCATTACTATACTTAAACCTTGTTGGTGGGCAAGATGGGGTGATGTTTGATGGCAGATCTTTTGCTATGAACTCAAGTGAATCAGACCCTGCTCAACTAATGTCAGCGTGGGCAACTGATAATCAGTTATGGGAAATTAATAAAAAAGATGGGGTACATGCTTTTCCTAAAGATAAAAGTATACAGTTACCAATGGATCTTACAAAAGATGTGTACAATTCACTGGTAATGGGTTTGTATGACTATATTTATAAAAATGGATTCACAAATGTTATCATAGGATTAAGTGGTGGAATAGATTCTGCTTTAACCGCTGCAGTTGCTATGGACGCCTTAGGAAAAGATAATGTTTTATGCGTAATTATGCCGTCAATGTATACATCGCAACAATCATTAGATGATGCGTGGCAAATGGTAGAGAATATGGGCTGTGCTTGTACTGAAATGTCCATTACACCAGCCATGGAAACCTTTGCTAATATGTACCAAGGCTCATTTGAAGAGCCTCCTCAAGGACTAGCGTCAGAAAACCTTCAAGCACGTATTCGTGGAAATGTTTTAATGACTATCTCAAACAGTATACCAGATTCCTTATTACTAACAACTGGTAATAAAAGTGAAATTGCGGTTGGATACTGTACACTATACGGTGATATGTGTGGTGGTTTTAGCGTATTAAAAGACGTATACAAAACCGATGTTTATAAACTTTCTGAATGGCGAAATGAGCAAGGTGAAATAATCCCGCCAAGCATTATCACAAAAGCTCCAAGTGCAGAGCTACGCCCAGACCAAACGGACCAAGATAGTTTGCCAGATTACGATACATTAGATGCCATTCTAAAACATGCTATAGAAGGACGTAGAACAGCCTCAGAAATTATATTAGAGGGTTTTGATAAGGATATAGTCCTGCATGTAATGAAACTCCTTAAAAATTCCGAATATAAGCGCAGACAATCTGCCCCCGGAGTAAAAACAACCCCTCTAGCTTTTGAGCGGGATTGGCGTTTACCATTAACTAATAAATACTAGCAATACTTGGAGATACTTATGAAAAAATATTTTTCGCACTTAGGACTACTTATAAGCCCATTTTATTATGGTAATTACCAATTAATGACTCGTATTTTAATGGGGATGATAGTTGGTTTGATAATTGGGCCAATTGTAGGAGTTGAACTTGCTACTCTACTGGCCATACCCGGAGATATATTCTTAGGTATGATTAAAATGATTGTTGGGCCATTAGTTTTTGTAGCAGTTATGCTTGGTATTGCTGATAATGATGATATTGCTATTATTAAAAAAGTAGGCGGGCTGGTTGTTGTATACTTCTTAATATCAACCTTAATTTCTACTAGCTGGGGTTCTGCCTTAGTAGTATTTTTTGAACCGGGGAATGGGCTAAGTGAGGCATTCAAACAGCAAGCTATGGGCGGTATGGTAGTAAAGAGTGTTGCCATTATTACCCCTGACGCGCCTTGGTATGAAGCTATTCGTTCTGGTATTAAAGATCAAATCCCCGGGAACCCTCTCCAAAGTATGGTTTTTGGCTATATGTTACAGCTAGTTATTTCAGCAGCTTTATTAGGTACAGCTTTACTTACAGTTTCCCAATATAAAGATAGCAAGGATGAAATTAAAAAAGGCCTAGCACAAAAATCTATTGTAATGATTGGCTACCTTGAACTTTTTCAAGAAATTATACTAAAAGTTGTTAACTGGGCTATGCTAATTGCACCAATTGGTGTTTTAGGATTAATGGCCTATGTGACTGCAACTTCTGGGTTTTCTGTGGTTATTAGCTTAAGTGGCTATGTATCTATCCTACTTATTGCCTTATTTACGTATACAGTTGTTGTTTATAGTTTAACTGTTAAGTTTTTAGCTGGCCGCTCACCTATGCAATTTTTTAAAGCTATTCGCCCACTTCAAATAATGGCATTTTCAACATCTTCTTCTGCCGCTGTAATGCCACTAAGTATTGAAACAGCAGAAAAACAGGGCGTTTCTGCAAAAATATCAAAATTTATAATACCTTTAGGTACCACGATTAATATGGATGGTACTGCCATGTACCAAGCTGTGGCAGCTATATTTTTAATGCAAGCATTTGGTGTAGATATTACATTTTCAACAATTGCTATGATTCTTGGAACGGCAATTCTTGCATCCGTAGGAACACCAGGTACTCCAGGTGTTGGGTTAATTATTTTAGGTGGTATTTTAATAAGTGCAGGCTTACCAGAAGCAGCTATTGGGATTATTTTTGGTGTAGATAGGCCATTAGACATGTGTAGAACAGCGGTTAACGTAACAGGTGACCAATGTGCCGCATTAGTAATGAACCGTTATGCAGATAAAAAGAAAAATAAATAAGTGCTTGAAAATATCACAAAACTTAATAGGGAATTATGATCTTCAGATATATTCTTAAGCTAAATAATTGCCCTATACCTTGTAATTTCCATATTTAACGCCCATATAAAAAGCAACATTAACTTAAGCTTTTTAGCTGGAGAAGAAGATATGGCTGAACATATACATCCAGATACAAGAAAAACCTTCCATAAGGATATGGTCAATGTAATATTGGCTATCATAGGAGGGGCTTTTTACTCTTACGGTGCAGGATTAGCGGTGCTTTTAGCGCCCCTAATTTTATCAGGATTCGTTGGAATATACAGACCATGGCCATCAGCAGTATTAAACACCGTAGCTGGTTATCTGTTTTCATACGGGATTTTTACCGTTATAACAGGAAGACCTTTTGGTGGTTTATTGATAGCACTAGCTATGTTTGTTTGGATATCTTCATTCAAACTAGGTGTTATATACAGACCTGAAAGAACAAAACTACAAAGGGATATAATAAATATGTCTGCTGTTTCAGCAGCTGGAATATTATTAGCTATTAGCCCAGAATTTAGTGGTTTTGCTGTTCTTGGGCTTCCTGCAATATTGTCAGCGACAGTTGCTCCATACAGGAGAGCTGGTGCTGCTTATGCAAATTTTGTAGTATCAATGTCATTGTTTGCTGGTTTTTACATAGTATTTAATGATTCTATACCAACATTTTATGCACTAGGAGCTGCAATTGCTGGCATGGTTGCTATTATGTCAAACCCTATATTGATCCACTGGTGGAACGAATATAGAGGGGATGAAAATAGCATTATATAAAAACTGATAACGAGAATAGAATAACCCTCATCCTTATGAGGGTTATTTTCATAGTAGTTACAATTAACTATTAGTAAGAAACTCTATTCTTCTTAAGGGGTTAGATGTTTCTATATACCACTGAAAGTGACCCTTTACAAAGGCATCTTCTAACTCTTTATTTCTGGTTAGTTCATCAGATATAGGTAACAATTCTATTGAACTATGATCTTCAATAAGCTGGATAGTATTAAGCTTAGCAATAGCATTGTAGTGCGGGTCTACATATACCCATTTTTTCTCATCTGGCAACCATACTTCCATAAAGGTATGAGATTTACCTCCATGACCATCATCAAATTCAAATACTATAACTCTGCTAATGAACTTTCTAACCATAAGAACTGTGCGAAAGAATTTTACTGCTTGGTCACAGTAAATATGTTCTGGGCTTACATCATTACCATATAAACCTTTAAAAACTTGCTTAACTTCTGTTTCTTTTTTTGTAAGAAACCAACTTAAAATATTAGCTAGGCCATCATAATTATTTGGGACAACGGGTGAACTATTTAAGAATTTTTCTTGCTCTAGGGTTGTAACTTGAACTATACCGCCTATAATGCCTGTTTCGCTATACCATCCCCAATTATTAGCTTTATTTCCGTAGGCTTCAGCCCTAAAATCTTGGGGGTTACTATGTAAGTTTAATTTGGTGATATTTTTTATAGTGCAAAACCTTTATTAAGCAGAGGCCATTTCCAGCATAGCTTCAAAGTAAGCTTGTTTTTTCTGTGCTTTTTCAAGAATAGCTACTTTAGACTCATCATCTGCATATGTAGCTATTTCTGCTTTAACTGCTTCTAGAGATTTTTCAGTTTCCGCAGTATTAATATCTTCTTTTTTAGTTATTTCATCAGCAAGAATTGTTACACCTGTTGGCTGAACATCAGCAAGACCACTACCTACACAGTAAACAGTTTCTTCTTCGCCTTGTTTAACGCTTAACACACCAGCTTTAAGACTTGAAATAAGTGGTGCATGGCCATCAAGTACACCAAACATACCTTCTTCACCTGGTACCATTACGTAATCTGCTTCCATGCTAGCTATTTGTGCTGATGGTGTTACTAAATCAAATTGCATTGTCTTACCCTTTTCTTTAACTAGGATAATTCCTATATGAGTGCCTTTTCAAATTTTGTCGTCATTCGTGTATATTCATACACATCTTTCCTAAAAATTCAAAAATACATCTCATAGTAGAAATTATTTTTTAAATTCTGCCAGTTATACTTCTTAACTGTTTATTACATTATTAATAATGCTTTTAGAATTGTTAGTTTTGGGATGAATTTTTGCTTTTTCAAAAACCATGGAGCACAGTGTACGTTTAAGTACATGAGCACCGCGAAAGTTTTGTAAAAGCAAAAATTCGCCTAAAAATGACTATTCTAAAGCATTATTCAGCTAATGATTTAGCTTTTTCTTGTGCTTCTTCAATAGTTCCTACCATGTAGAAAGCTGCTTCTGGCATATCATCGTGTTTACCTTCAATGATTTCTTTAAAGCCACGTACAGTATCTTCCATTTTCACGTAACAACCCTTCATACCTGTAAACTGTTCCGCAACATGGAAAGGTTGAGATAGGAATTTTTGAATTTTACGTGCACGAGCAACCACTTTTTTATCTTCTTCACTAAGTTCATCCATACCAAGGATTGCAATAATATCTTGTAAGGATTTATACTTCTGTAGAATTTCTTGTACTGCAACAGCAACATCGTAGTGTTCATCGCCAATAATAGCAGGATCAAGAGCACGAGAAGTTGAATCTAACGGGTCAACCGCAGGATAAATACCCATTTCAGCAATAGATCTTGAAAGCACTGTTGTTGCATCTAAGTGAGCAAATGTTGTAGCAGGAGCAGGGTCAGTCAAATCATCCGCAGGTACATACACAGCCTGAACTGATGTAATTGAACCTTTATGAGTTGACGTAATACGTTCCTGCATAGTACCCATATCTGTTGAAAGTGTAGGCTGATAACCCACAGCAGATGGAATACGACCAAGAAGAGCGGATACTTCTGAACCAGCTTGTGTAAAACGGAAAATGTTATCCACGAAAAATAGAACATCTTGACCTTCTTCATCACGGAAGTATTCAGCTTGAGTAAGACCAGTTAAAGCCACACGAGCACGTGCTCCAGGAGGCTCATTCATTTGACCGTAAACTAATGTAGCTTTAGATTCTTTAGGAGAACCTTGTGTAATAACACCAGATTCGATCATTTCGTAGTAAAGGTCATTACCTTCACGAGTACGCTCACCAACACCAGCGAATACTGAGTAACCACCGTGTCCTTTAGCAATGTTATTGATAAGTTCCATAATAAGCACTGTTTTACCAACACCAGCACCACCGAATAAACCAATTTTACCACCTTTAGCGTAAGGCTCTAGAAGATCAACAACTTTAATACCAGTTTCTAGAGTTGTAACTTCTGTTGATTGTTCATCAAATGGAGGAGCATCTTGGTGAATAGCACGTGTATGAGTAACATCTAAATCACCAGCTTCATCTACAGATTCACCAATAACGTTCATTATACGTCCAAGGTTACCAGGACCAACAGGAACAGTGATAGCATCACCAGTGTCTGTTGCTTTAGTTCCACGAACTAGGCCATCTGTTGAGTTCATTGCGATAGTACGAACAGTATTTTCACCCATGTGTTGAGATACTTCAAGAACAAGTTTTGAACCATCGTTATCCACATGTAGTGCGTTTAAAATCGCTGGACAGTTATCTTCAAACTGAACATCTACAATAGGACCAACAACGCTGATAACTTTACCAACATTTTGTGCTGTATTTGCCATTTTTTTACTCCGTTTTTTAATATTTATTCAAGCGCCAGACTATACTGCCTCAGCACCTGAAATAATTTCAATCAATTCGCTAGTAATAGCGGCCTGACGTGATCTGTTATATTTAAGAGAAAGTGATTTAATCATATCCCCTGCGTTATTTGTTGCGTTTTCCATTGCCATCATTCTGGCAGCCTGCTCTGAAGCATTACTTTCTAGCATTGCACGGAAAATTTGCATATTTAAGTTATATGGTAATAGCTTTTTGAGAATTGCATCTTCTTCAGGTTCGTAATCTACATAACCTTTAAGCTCTTCTTCACCTGTAACTTCTTCAACTTCTGAACCTTGGAATGGTACCAAATTTTGTTCTGTTGCAACTTGGCTCATCATGCTCACAAAGTTATTATAAAACATAACGATTTTATCACATTTTTCTTCTGCAAAATCAGATAGCATTTGCATACCAATTTCTTCTGCTAAAGCAAAATCAACATTACCCATAACATCATCGTATGAAGCAACAGTATTTTTACCAAATTCGCTTTTAAATAAATCTTTTTGCTTACGGCCAACCGTTACAATCTGAACTGTTTTACCATGTTCAATTTGCTCGCTAACAAAAGTTTGTGCCATACGTGCAATCTGACCATTAAAACCGCCACATAAGCCTTTATCTGAACCAAATACAACTACACGCACTGTTTTTACTGCTGTTCTACCAGCTAGCAATTCAGGAGCTCCTTGTTTATCTGTATTTTCAGCTAAATTCATTAGAACATGTTCAAGTTTTTCAGCAAAAGGACGTGCATTTTCACAAGCTGTTTGAGAACGACGCACTTTAGCAGCCGCAACCATTTTCATGGTTTTGGTTATCTTCTGCGTGTTTTTAACAGATTGAATCCTTGCACGTAAATCTTTTAAGGAAGCCATGTTATTCTCCTACTTGTTCCCTATGCTGCTTTAGATTTTTTTGATGATTTTTTAGCGGACTTTTTTCCGCTATCATCATTATCTCCAAAACAATCTACTGCTGTTTCGATTACTTCTTTAATTGCGCCTTCAAGAGTCTCATCCAACTTACCTTTAGCTGCAATATCAGAAAGTAATTCTGAATGACCAGAACGAACTATATCAAGCAAGTGTTCTTCAAAGTCTGTGATATCTTTAACTGCAACTTCATCCAAGAAACCTTTAACACCAGCATACAGAACAACAGTTTGTTCGGCTGCGCTTAATGGTGCGTATTGTTTTTGCTTAAGTAGTTCAGTTAAACGTTCACCACGTGAAAGTAATTGTTGAGTAGAAGCATCAAGGTCTGAAGCAAACTGTGAGAATGCTGCCATTTCACGGTATTGAGCAAGATCTAGACGTAGAGTACCAGCAACTTGTTTCATAGCTTTAATTTGAGCTGCACCACCAACACGAGAAACAGACAAACCAACGTTAATCGCAGGACGTACACCAGAATAGAATAAATCTGATTCTAGGAAAATTTGACCATCAGTAATAGAAATAACGTTAGTTGGAATGTAAGCAGATACATCACCAGCTTGTGTTTCAATAATAGGTAAAGCAGTTAATGAACCACCACCCATATCATCAGATAACTTAGCTGCACGTTCAAGTAAACGACTGTGTAAGTAGAAAACATCACCAGGGTAAGCCTCACGTCCTGGTGGACGACGAAGTAGCAGTGACATTTGACGGTAAGCTACAGCTTGCTTAGATAAATCATCATAAACAATTAAGCCGTGCATTCCGTTATCACGGAAATATTCACCCATTGTACAACCAGTATATGGTGCAATAAACTGCATCGGCGCAGGATCAGAGGCTGTAGCGGAAACAACAATTGTGTATTCCATTGCGCCAGCTTCTTCTAATTTTTTAACAACTTGAGCAACAGTTGAACGTTTTTGACCAATCGCAACGTAAACACAATATACAGGTTCATCTGTATCGTGTGTTAGCTTTTGGTTAATAATTGCATCAATAGCAACCGCTGTTTTACCAGTTTGACGGTCACCAATAATAAGTTCACGTTGTCCACGACCAACTGGCACTAAAGCATCAATAGCTTTCAAACCGGTTTGCATAGGCTGGTGTACTGATTTACGAGCAAGAATACCCGGTGCAATAACTTCAACTTTACTACGGTTTTTAGCTTTAAGTTCGCCTTTTCCATCAATTGGATTACCTAAACCATCAACAACACGGCCTAACAATTCTTTACCAACAGGTACATCAACAATGTTACCAGTTCTTTTAACTGTATCGCCTTCTTTAATGGCACTATCTGCACCAAAAATTACACAACCGATGTGATCTTCTTCTAGGTTAAGGGCCATACCCATAACACCATCAGTAAATTCTACCATCTCACCAGCTTGTACGTTATCTAGCCCGTGAATACGAGCAACACCATCACCTACTGATAGCACTTGCCCTACTTCGGCATGAGAAACACCTGTATCAAAACCGGCGATCTGCTCTTTAATAACTTTACTAATTTCTGCTGCACGAATATCCATTATTCATCAACCTCTTAATTAAAATGATTTAAGACTTGTTTTGATTTGGCTTAGGCTTCCGCTTAAACTCGCATCAAACTCCTGAGAACCAACAAGCACTTTAAAACCGCCAATTAATTTCTCATTAACTTCTTCTTCAAGCTCTACTTTTTTAGAGCCTTTAACTGTTTTCTTCACGAAGGCTTCAATTTCACCTTTGTGCTTTGCTGCCATAGGGAAGGCACTAACTACCTTCGCACTTACAACACCTTCTGCTTCCATGTAATATTCTTGAAAGCATTTTAAAGCATTTAGCAAAATATCACCGCGACCTTTAACAACCATTAAGGATGCAAATTTGCGCATTAAATCTGATGCTTTAGCTTTTTTCATAAATGTATTAACAACTTCTGATTTCTGCTTATGAGAAAGCATAGGATCCTCTAAAAATGCTATAATCTCGGCATCTTTTGCTAATTCTTCAATCATAGATTCAGCCTCTTGAATAAGAGGTTTTAACTGTTTTTGTTCTTCGGCAAGTTCAAATAAAGCCTTACCGTAGCGCTTTTCAGGGCCATATGTCATAAGTAAATTTAACCATTTTTTGTTTGCAAACAATGTAGTTAATTAAATGACCATATCTAATTAACTACAGGTAGTATTTAGCATGAGGTACTAAAAGGCGCAAGTGCAAAATTACTAGCGTTACTTAATAGTTTACAGGGCGAAAATCGTATGCCATCCTGTGACGATGAAATATAAGCAAGAACCACTACACATCCACAATCAAAAACGCCCAAAAACTGGAGTTTTATTGGTTAACTTGGGTACTCCTGCAGAACTCAGTTATTTTGCGGTTCGCAGATATTTAAAAATATTTCTATCTGATCCTAGGGTTGTAGAACTTCCGCCAATTTTATGGAAAATATTACTAAACTGTGTTCTTTTACAAATTATTCCGCAAAAATCTATGAAGAATTATGCCAAAATCTGGGATTATGACAAAAATGAAAGCCCATTGTTAACTATTACTAAATCTCAGGCTGAGAAATTAAATACAGCTGAAATTTCTGTTTCTTGGGCAATGCGTTACGGTCCAAAATTTATTGAAAATGGTTTATGGGAACTTAAAAATAAAGGTTGTGAAAAAATTGTTCTACTTCCGTTATACCCACAGTATTCTGCCACTACCACTGCCAGTGTTTATGATGCAGCCTTTGATGCGTTAACAAAAATGCGCTGGGTACCTACGTTGCAAATTATTGAACCTTATTATGATAATGATGATTATATTTCTGCCTTAGCAAAAAGTGTTGAAATTACATTTAAAGATGAAACCATGCCTAGCAATAAAACCACACCTAGTGTGCTGTGTTCTTACCACGGAATACCTGAAAGATATTTTAAAAATGGTGATCCATACCCATGTCATTGCGCCAAAACAACCCGTTTACTGCGTGAAAAGCTTGGTTTAGGTACAGAACAAATGTTTATGAGCTATCAATCTAAATTTGGTAAGGATAAATGGTTAGAACCATCAACAGAACAAATGTTACAACAGCTCCCTAAGGAAGGTGTAAAAAATTTAGCCGTAATAACCCCAGGTTTTGCTACAGATTGTATTGAAACGCTAGAAGAAATAGCAATCACTGGCAAAGAAACATTTTTAAATGCTGGGGGTGAAAGTTTTACTTATATATCTGCACTAAATGATAGTAATATTGGTATTGAGATGTTAAAAAACCTTGTAAAGATATAGTCTTTTACAAGGTTTTTTAAAACGATATTTTTATTTAAAGTGCTGATCAAAAAAAGCAAAGGCTTTTTTATAAATCGGCTTACGAAAATCTGCTGCTTCCGCAACAACATCTTGCCATCCCTGCCATTTCCAGCGAGAAAATTCTTTATCTGTGGCTTTATGTAAATTTATATTTTTTGGTTTACCTTTAAAATAAAAAAGTACAAATCTTTGCTTTTGGCCTTTCCATTTTTCACCGCGCCCCTCTTTTGGAGTTCCCGGAAAATCATAGCAAGACCATACTGCTGTTTCACCAATATAGGTAACTTCTGTAGCGTTTATACCAGTTTCTTCTTTAAGTTCTTTATAGGCTGTTTCTTTAATGCTTTCGCCGTCTTCCATTCCTCCTTGTGGCATTTGCCATGCACCAGGGATATCTGCACGTTCTCCAACCCACACTTGATCTTCTTTATTAATTATAATAATTCCGACATTTGGGCGATATTCACTTAGATCTATTGTTGTCACTAGAAGCCTCCTTCAGTTTAATAAAAAGAAATACTCGAAAGAGTATAGTAGATGTTGCTTTTAAAATCATTGGGAATATTACAGAAATTTTTACTTAAGTAAATTAATATTTATAATCATAGCCAGATAATGGCACGGGTTCAGTTGTAGCTTCTATTTTATCCTGTAGTAAATTTGTAATTGGAACAAGAGTAATATTCTTTTCTGCAAGAGTTGGTATCCACATTTGGAGTGCCTCAAATGTAGTATTATGAGGATGGCCGATAGCAATGGCATAACCTTGTTTTTCTGCACGCTTTTCTAATTTTAATAACATTGCCTGAATGTCTTCTAGTTTTTGAGAATGATCTATGAAAATATCTCTGCGTAATAATGGAATATCTAGATTCTCTGCTATTTGTGGCACAGATGATTTTGCTGTTGTAACACTATCTACAAAAAACATCCGCTCATCTTTAATTACAGAAAGTACTCCTGTTAAACCTTCTGGAAACTCTGAAAATTTTGATCCCATATGATTATTCACTGCTACAGATATTTCCTTTAAAGAAGCAATATTCTCATAAGTTTTTTTAATGATTTCTTCTGGCGTTAGGCCTGTATATAAAGCATTTGGCCCTGGGTCTATAACCTTGCCTGTACTTGTAAGATGAGGCTCCATAGGTAAATGAATCATAATTTCATGGCCAATTCTACGTGCTAAAGGTGCTTGAGTATTTGTATGTTTACCGTAAGGCAAATAAGCATATGTAATTGCATTTGGTAGGTTTTCTAGCTGTGGCCAAATACTTTCATGGATGCCTAAATCATCAAGAATAATTGCTATTTTAGTATTATTTACGGGAATACTTTCTGTTATAGCGGCATTTGTTACAAAGCGTGGAACTCCTGTTTCAAATAGCTTGTTTAATGGCTGAATTGTTTCTGGATTATCCAAAGATATCTCCTCTAAAGGTTTGTTCTCTTCATTAGTAATTTGCCTTTGAATTTCTCTTTGCTTAAATGTGTACCACACAAGACTATATGCTCCCCCGCAAAGGAGGAGCATAGTAGTTACGATTGCTATTATTATATAATGTTGTTTATTCATAGCTCTTTTATTAACATGGTTAGTTAAGAATGCTTAGGGCTTTCACTACACCTAATGCACGCTCTAAAGGATAATCTTTTTTCTTTTTCTTTTTCTTCTCTTCTTCTTTATCCTTTTTATCTTTGTCTTTTGTTTCATCATTTACTTTGATGTGACCTTTTAAACCAGCCTCTGTTGGATAATCTGGGTCATCCAATTCTTCAAATTTAACTCGTTTAATTTTAATATCAGGTTCTATGCCTGTGCCTTGAATAGAACGGCCTGAAGGCGTGTAATAAAGCGCAGTAGTTAAACGCATACCAGCACCGCCCGGTAATGGGATAATAGTTTGTACAGAACCTTTACCAAATGATTTAGAACCCATAACTACAGCTCGTTTATGATCTTGCAAGGCACCTGCAACAATTTCTGATGCAGAAGCGCTACCACCATTAATAAGAACAGCAATAGGTGCACCATTAATCAAATCACCTTTACGGGCATTATAACGAGAATTTTGTCCTTTAATTTTACCCTTAGTAGAAACAATTTCACCTTGTTCTAAAAATGCATTTGATGCAGCTACGGCTTGGTTTAATAATCCACCTGGGTTATTACGTAAATCAAGTACTAAACCTGTAAGAGCTTTCTTTTCATTTTCTTTAACAAGGTCTTTAAGATGTTTTTTCATTTCTCTCTCAACATGTTCATTGAAAGTTGTAATACGTAAGTAGCCAATACCGTCATCTTCTAAACGGCTTTTAACAGGACGAATTTTGATAATTGCCCTAGTAATAGTTATATCGAAAGATCTTTTTTCAGTTTCACGGAAAATTTTAACCGTAATATCTGTACCTACTTTTCCGCGCATCATATCTACTGCATCAGAAAGAGATAGGCCTTGAACATCTTTATCATCAATGCGAATAATAAGGTCTCCTGCTTCTACACCTGCTTCATACGCTGGAGTATCTTCAATTGGAGAAACAACTCTAACAACACCTTTTTCCATTGTTACTTCTATGCCTAAACCACCAAATTCGCCTCTGGTTTGCTCTTGCATTCCTTTAAAATCTTCTTCATTTAGGTATGATGAATGAGGATCTAACGATGTAAGCATTCCATCAATAGCATTTTCAATAACTTCTGTTTCTGTAACATCTTTTACGTAACTTGTACGAATACGATCTAGTACGTTTGCTAGTGTATTAAGTTTAACGTACACATCATCATCTAAAGCAAAAGATGGTTGAACAAAAAGAGAGAATATAAAGACAAAAATGTATTTTTTCATGTTAATCCAATTTATTTTTTAATTTTTATTAGCTATTTTTAATAGTTTTTTTGGGTCGACAGTTTCACCATCTTTACGTACTTCTAGGTACAAAGTTGGTTTTTCTATAGCAGGCAACATACCAATAGTACCACCCGCAGAAATAAAATCACCTATTTCTTTTGAACCGCCGTTTAATCCACTATACAGTGTGTGGTAGCCGTCACTATGTTCTAAAATTACTAAATAACCATACTCCCTAAATATATTGCTGTAAATAATATGTCCATCTTTTAATGCTTTAACAGGTGTTGATGGAGTACTTAAAATAGTTATGCCTTGAGCATGGATACCTTTTTCATCTTTTTGGTTATATATACTAACAACATCACCGTCTACAGGCATATTAGGGTAAGTTATATTAACTTGTGAGCGCTTTTTTATAACTGATTTAGTACCAAACAACCCAGCTAAACTTAAAGATTTTTCTAATTCTTTAGCTTTTAATATTAGCGCTTCTTTTTCTATTTCATCTGGTTGTAAAAGTTTGACTTGTATTTTACGGAGCTTATTAAAGCCTACTTTTTTTCTTTCTAATGTTTCCTTTAGCTCATTTAAGTCATTTAATATAGTTTCTTGCGCTGTTAAATTTGTTAGTAAGGAACTTAATGCCTCTTTATCCGCATTAATTTTAGTTTGCAGGTTCTTTTGCCCTTTTTCTAAAATATTTTTACGTTTAGAATGACCTTGCAAGCCATCCATAATTATTAATGCCTCTTGTGGTAAGCGTTGAATACGTAAAATATCTTTTAAAGTGCCGTTAAATGTATCTAGCTGAGTAACAAGCTTTTTCCTTAAAACATTTTCTTGCTGTTGTTTTTCATGTAAACGCAACTCTGTACTTTCTACCTTTGTATTTACATCTTGAATAGATTCATTTATTTCAACCAGCTGGGCCTCCACACTTTCAAGGGTCGTTTCCAACCCTTTTTCAGCAAAAGATGGTGAAGAATATAAGCTAACGATTAAAGTTAGAAGGAAATAAGGCATTTACCCTCCATCTCTTTAGGAATTTCTAAGCCCATTAATGTAAGAATAGTAGGAGCAACATCTACCAATGATCCATTTTCAATACTTTTGGCATTTTTTCCTACATAAATACATGGTACAGGGTTTATGGTATGAGATGTGGCAGGCGAACCGTCTCTTTTAAACATCTCTTCACAATTACCATGATCTGCAATGATTAAAGCTGTTCCATCTACATCATTTAATTCAGTTAAAATACGTTTTAAAGCTACATCAATATGTTCAACTGCTTCAATAGCTGCGGGTAAATTACCGCTATGACCAACCTGATCTCCATTAGCAATATTTAAAACAATTAAATCGTGGGTTTGTGCTTTAATTTCTGCACATAGCTTATTTGTTAATTCTGGCAGAGACATCTCTGGCTGAAGATCATACGTTTTTACCTTTGGAGAAGGAATGACTATGCGCTCTTCATTATTAAACGGCTCTTCTCTGCCACCATTCAGGAAAAATGTTACATGAGCATATTTTTCAGACTCAGCAATACGTAGTTGGTTTAAACCAGCTTTTTCAACTATTTCACCAAGAGTATTTTTAGGTAATACAGGCGGGTATAATACATTTAAATGTTTATTAAATTTAGCGTCATATTCTGTCATCGTTATAATGTTGGGATGATTTTCATCAATAAAACATTGGGCAATCTGTCTCATTCTATCTGCTCTGAAGTTAAAGAAAATAATAACATCTTCGTTAGTTATATTTGTTTCAAATTCTGAACGTAAAACAGTTGGGGTAATAAACTCATCTGTTTCATTATTTGCAGCTGCCTGTAAAAGTGCCTCTTGCCAGCTAGATGCTTTACGCCCTTTAGCACTTTTTAACATATCAAAAGCTGGTGCTATGCGCTCTGCACGATTATCTCTATCCATTGTGAAAAATCGCCCGCTAATACTCGCAATACTAGTATTTTTTAATCCGTTTATACCATCTTCAAATGTATGCAACTGTTCCACTGCGCTATTAGGTGTTGTATCTCTGCCATCTGTTATTGCATGAATAAGTACTGGTTTATTATATATATCTAGAATTTTTGCGACTCCTACGACATGGTTTGTATGAGAATGAACTCCACCATCTGAAACCATTCCAACCATATGAATGTGCCTGGCATTTTCTAACTTTGGAATAACTTCCTTCCATTCAGGTTTATTAATAAAGTTATCGGTGCTTAAATCCTGCTGAATTTTATTTAGTGATTGCAAAATAACTCTGCCAGAACCCATAGCCATATGCCCGACTTCTGAATTACCCATTTGTCCATTTGGCAAGCCAACAGCGGTACCATGAGTAATAAGCTGAGAATGGGGACAAGTATGATAAAGAGTATGTAAAGTAGGTGTTTTTGCCTGTTTTACGGCATTCCCTAATGTTTCATCACGTTCTCCAACGCCATCTAAAATGCATAGTAATGTTGTTTTGTTTGCTTGGTTTTGTTTCATAGCAGGTACTATACAACGGTTATTTAAAATATTTAATGTTATTTTATAAATTTATTGCTTTTATATGTATACATAAGTATATTCAAACCAATATAAATCTATTTTTTCCGTTTATCTTAAACAATCGCAAACCATCGAGGGATTTACCTTATGAAAACAATGCTTAATAATATGTTAGGTTTTTTTATACTTGTTAATTGGGAGTGGCCACTTCGTCTTTTATTTGCCCTAGGTGCAAACACCACAGCAGTAGATGAAAGAGGTGATGAACATTTTTATAATGCTATTATATTTAGCCGAGCAAATGCTGTTAAAGTATTTCTTGAACAACCAGAACTAGATATAAACTCAACATTTTACCACGGTTACAGCCCACTAATGAATGCCGTGACAAATGGTGATATTAAAATCATTAAGCTATTAATTGATGCTGGTGCTGATATTCATTACAGCGGGCCTGGTTATATGGCTCTTGATATCGCGCGCTTACACCAACAGCCTTTATTAAAAGGCAATCCTACAAATAAAAAATATGATGATATTGTAGAAATTTTACTACAAGCTGGCGCAGTAGAAACTTTTCCGCTAGATAAAAAATAACGATTAAACCCGCTTTATGCGGGTTTTTTTGTTTATGTATGGTAATTAAATCCTTGTTTCTGTATGTATACGATGTTATATAAAGATAATAAATACATTTTCCTTTTACATAGTATGTTCTATACTAGAAAAACCTTGAGGCTAAAATTATGCTACAAAACATCTTAAATGATCTATTACGCTTATCTGTAATTATTGGAGCACCACTTCTTGTTAAAATATTTTTGCGCCTTGGTGCGTACGTTAATTATTCTAATAGTAAATACGGGTTAAGCTCGTTTCTTATGTCTTTGGTTATGCAAAGAAGAAATGTTGGTGTAATAAAAATACACGATAAATACTCAATCAACCCTGCTGTAATAGCTATATTTATGGGGCATACCAACACTCTAAAAACTCTCATTAATAATGATGGATTTAATCATTTTTATCAAAGTGATGAAGGTTTAACATATGTCATGTACGCCGCAGCTTTTGGACGCGAAGAAATACTTGGTATGCTAATAAAATCTGACTGTGAAATATACAAAGAAGGTATGTTTGGTGATACGGCAATCAAGCTAGTTAGAAGACAACGATTAAGAAACCTATATACTGAGAACCTAATATCTGCTTACAAACTTACTGAATTACAATTGTTAAGATCAGGTGTTACTTGAAGCGATTAATAAAAATCCCGCTATATGCGGGATTTTTATTGCCGATGATAAGGATGACCAGCATTAACTGATGCCACCCGATACAGCTGTTCTAAAATAATAGGCCTAACCATCATATGCGGATACGTTAACTTAGAAAGAGATAAAACATAATTGGCTCTATTTCTAATATCTTCATGCAAACCTTCTGCGCCACCAATAATAATACAAAATTGATTAAAAGCACCTGTTTCTTGCTTAGTTTTCATTATTTGAGCCAATTTAAGGGTAGATGGAGATTCGCCACGCTCATCAAGAGCAATAATAAATGATTTTTCAGGAATTTTTTTTAATTTTTCGTTAAATATTTTAGCTTCTTCAGCTTTAATATCATCCGCACGAGAGGCCTGCGATTGAGGCACCTCAATAAGTCTGTTTTTAAAGAATGGTTTTAGGCGCTTTTGATAATGAGCGACAAGTTCAAGTATCGCCTTATCCTTACACTTACCCGCAGCTATTATTATTATTTCCATATACGCACTATACGTATATAGCTATAATAAAGCAACTAGCCAGCCAACTCTTCTTCGGCTATATCTTCTTCCATATCAAAACCCCATAACTTTTCTAGGTTATAAAGTTCTCTGGTTTCTGGAAGAAATACATGGACAACTATATCACCCACATCTACCAATACCCATTGGTTTGCTGGAACACCTTCAATGTTAGGAATAAAACCAGATTTAGCTAGTTTTTCCGCAACATTATCTGCAAGGGTTTTTACGTGAGTTTTAGATGTACCTGTGGCAACCACAAGGGCATCTGCCATGCCGTTGTTTTTTGATAATGGAATAACTCGAATGTCTATTCCTTTTTTATCATCCAACGCCTGGCTTGCTATTTGAACGGCTGTTTTTAGAGTTCCGTCTTTGTTTCTCTGTTTTTTACTAATGTTTGTACTCCTGTTTATATTTATCATACCTTTTGTTACTCCTATATACTTATGTTTATGTATACTAGTTTATAACCATCTAAAAACCTGCATGTTTCGTGCCATTTTAGTGGTATACATCACCTCTGTAGCCTTCCTTTAAGTGAGAAGATTCCAGTTGGGCAGATGTTAGGTGTGGAGAAGATGCATTTTTTTCTGCTAAAATTCCCCTAATTTCTGTGGCTCTTCCTTTATGAACAGGAGTAAATAATATGCGCCACTGCGGTGTAGCGGTTAAATCTGCTTTTGCATTAACTCTGTATTTAGTATAGCTATTAAAAGCAGGACTATTCAGTTCTTTTGTATGATTCTTACAATTAATCTTTTCTTCTCTGGAAAAAATCACTATTGGTGTGTTTTCAATAATCTCACGCCAATCTTTCCACTTATGAAAATAGCGCATGTTATCTGACCCCATTAACCATACAAATTGAGTATCATTATAACATTTTTTGATATTTTTTAGGGTTTCTGCTGTATATGCAGATGTGGTATTGGCTTCAAAGTACGATACTTTTAACCAAGGATGTTTATTCGCTAAAATCTCACATAAACCTGCACGATGGCTAAAATCTGCTATATCAGATTTTTGTTTATGAGGGTTTTGAGGGTTAATAAGAAGCCAGACTTCTTTTAGACCGAGGCGTTTTTTAGCCTCTACAGCCATGTGTAGGTGCCCAAGGTGAGGTGGATTAAATGATCCGCCAAGTAAACCAATGTATCTAATAAGCCGCTCCGTACTTAAGTTAATACCATATGTACTAATTGTGCATACACTTTAGCTAATATACAAGTGTTATTATGGAATAAATTATACCGCTGTGTTATTTTTAACACTATTTACATTAACTACCATAGAAATAATTAATAGGCACGTCCAAAGCCTGACTAATCATTTTTAGTTTGGCCGCAGATATACGATTTTGACCATTTTCATATTTTTGTAGTTGTTGATAACTCACACCTACATACCCACCAACTTCTTTTAAACTAAGTTTATATTCAATTCGTTGCTGTTTAATTTTATTACCAATATAGAGATTAATACGTTGTTCAAAGCTACTCACGGTTATCTTCTCCTGTTTTTAAAAACAAATCGGCACCTATAAAAAGGTGCCGGGGAGTAATCACTGCCCATACGAACAGTTACGACTTATTTCAGCCTAAACCGTATTGTATTCGCCGCCTCCCCGACATATCGGGTGAACGACAAAAGTTTTATGACTGCTGTCACAGTCACGTATGAGCAAGGAGTGATTAATCCCCAGTACAGCTCTCCTGTACATAACAAACAAGGTATATTGTTTTATAAAAAAAGTCAAAACTGAATATAAATATTAGACGGTTGTATTTATTCCTTATTCAGCTATAATCCGCCCATGACAACACTTAAACACATACGTAATTTCTCAATTATTGCCCATATTGACCATGGTAAATCAACATTAGCTGATCGCCTAATCGAAGAATGTGGAGCAATTGAAAAACGTGATATGCAAACTCAGCTCCTTGATACTATGGATATTGAACGTGAGCGTGGTATTACAATTAAAGCCAATGCCATACGTTTAAACTATAAAGCTGAAGATGGTGAAACGTACCAATTAAACCTAATTGATACTCCGGGGCACGTAGATTTTTCTTACGAAGTATCTCGTTCACTATCTGCTTGCGAAGGGGCTTTACTTGTTGTGGATGCTTCCCAAGGAGTGGAAGCTCAAACTATGGCAAATGTGTATTTAGCCCTAGATAATGATTTAGAAATTATCCCTGTACTAAACAAAATTGACCTACCAGCAGCAGATCCAGATCGTGTTGCCCAAAACATAGAAGATATTATCGGCATAGATGCCTCAGGTGCAACCAGAGCATCGGCTAAAACTGGAGAGGGTATTACTGAAATTCTAGAAAGTATCGTTACTTTAGTTCCGCCACCAGAAGGCGAAGTGGATAAACCAACAAAAGCACTTCTTGTTGATGCTTGGTACGATAACTATCTTGGTGTAGTCATTCTTGTTCGTATGATGAATGGTAAAATGAAAAAAGGTCAAAAAGTTAGATTTATGGCCAGTGGAACAACTCATGTTGTAGAACGTGTCGGTGTTCTTTCTCCAGAAATTACTGTGGTAGACGAACTAAATGCTGGTGAAGTAGGTATTTTTACCGCCGCCATTAAATCTGTTAAAGATACAAATGTTGGTGATACGGTAACAGATGCAATTCATCCATGTGAAACACCACTAGAAGGCTTCAAACAAGTTCAACAAATGGTTTTTTGTGGCTTGTATCCAACCGAAAGTGGTGATTACGAAAAGCTGAAAGATTCCTTAGCAAAACTCCAAATTAATGATACATCTTTTACCTATATTGGTGAATCATCTGGTGCACTTGGCCATGGTTTCCGTGTTGGTTTTCTAGGTTTATTACACATGGAAATTATTCAAGAACGCTTAGAGCGTGAGTTTGATTTAGATTTAATAACAACAGCACCGGGAGTTGTGTATAAAGTTATTATGAATGATGACACAGAAGTTGAAATTGATAACCCAGCCGCTTTACCAGAGCCTCAACAGGTTAAAGAACTTCAAGAACCGATGATTAAAGCCACAATTTTAACTCCAGATGAATACACAGGAGCAATTATTAACCTCTGTATTGAAAAACGTGGAACTCAGATTTCATTAGATTATCACGGTAACCGAGTAATGCTTACTTATGAACTACCATTAAATGAAATTGTGATGGATTTTTATGATCGTTTAAAAAGTATAAGCCGTGGTTACGCCAGCTTTGATTACGAACCAACAAAATATGTAGAAAGTGATCTGGCTAAGGTTAGTATTTTAGTTAATGGTGAACCCGTTGATGCTTTATCATTAATTATTCACCGTTCATGCGCAGAAAGCCGTGGTCGGATGTTAATTTCTAAAATGAAGGAAGAAATTCCTCGGCAAATGTTTGATGTAGCCTTACAAGCTGCCATTGGTGGTAAAATTATTGCCAGAGAAACCGTAAAAGCCCTACGTAAAAATGTAACAGCAAAATGTTACGGCGGAGATATTACCCGTAAGAAAAAACTATTAGAAAAGCAGAAAAAAGGTAAAAAACGGATGAAATCTGTTGGTAATGTGGATATTCCACAAAGTGCCTTTTTAGCTGCTTTAAAAATTAGTGACAGTTAGTCTATGTAATTCTATCCAAAGGTAAAGGCCAGTGAGAATTCACCGGCCTTTATTAGTTCCTTTAATCGCTATTAAAATTTATGCGTAAATATGAATAACGTTCATCCCTGTCTACATCTACTGTTATGTCTTTTACATCTTTTCTTGCTCGAATTTTTTTAAATTCAGGATGTTCTGTGACATGTTGCGTATAGACGTAAGGGCCATTCTCAATGCAAAAAGGAAAGGGTTGTTTAACGGGTCGCCCAGAGTTTTTTGCTATTTCAATATCTATTGCAATAACCTCCTTAAAAAAACGAGTTACGTTTTTTTCAAAGTTTGCACGCTTAAAAGGCTCAATTTTTGGCTCTTCTTCTGAGTAATACAGTGGTAGATTTTCTGACATGATTCTAGTCTCCATGCGTAATAAAAGGTAATGAAAAATCATTTGGTATATAATAAATAGTGTGTGTATACATTAATATCAAGTAAAAAAATATATATAGTCATTTCATTCTTAAAATGAATGATTAAACTAGGAAAAATTGTTCGGCAGTTTATTTTTTAATTCGCAGTAATAGTGGGCTATTACAAGAATTATAAAATGAAATGATGGCGATTTTAACAGTTATAAATGTTTATTTTTAATTTGAAATGACTATAGTTCCAAACATGGGCTGTAGGTACAAGCTTGTTAGCCTATCTTCTTGCATCAAAATAAAAAAGCATTATACTGTTGTTGAAATTAAAAGAGGGTTTAACCACATGAAAAAATTAGCGACATTAACAATTGCAACAGCTTTAACATTAGGTGGCTGTACTTCAGGTAACGGTCCAACTGGTGAAGGTATGGGCGGATTTATAGGCGGTATCGCTGGCGGAGTAATTGGTCATCAATTTGGTGACGGTAGCGGAAATACAGCGGCTACAATCGGTGGCGCATTACTTGGTATGTGGGTTGGTAGCAACTTAGGTGCTCACTTAACAGAAGGTGACAGAGCTTACCATGACAGAGCCACACAAACAGCTTACGCAATTCCAAATGGTGAAACTATTGAATGGGATAACCCAGAAACAGGTCATGCAGGAAGTGTAACTCCTACACGTACAGGACGCACAAACAGCGGTGCTTACTGCCGAGAATTCCAACAAACTATCACAATTGATGGTGCTACAGAACGTGCCTACGGTACAGCCTGCCAACAACCAGACGGTAGCTGGCAAATAACCAACTAGCACGCTAGCGTGGTTTTACCTAATGTGCTCTTCACTTATTTAATTTGGGCACGTTATTAAGCATTAAAAAAGGCAGGTTTTATCCTGCCTTTTTATTTGGTCGCTGTTTCAAGGTTGTTATAACCTCTTATTCCACGCTGCCGTAATATACAGCTGGCGGTCATCCTTATCATTTGTAAGACGGTACGAAAGAGCAATATTACTTTTTGCCATTACATATTCTACATCACACAAGTAGACAGAAAGATTTAAAGTACTAAGTTTAGATAAATTGCCAAAATGAGGCATAGAGACATTCTCCGATATACCGCCTTTTACAATTGAAATGTTAATTTTCTTAACTAGTTTCTTGATGACTTTTTCGTATTTTCTATCAAGATAACTTAAACATTCTAGCTCTTCCTCACTGACTTTAGATCTTTTTCGATCTATATCAATGCGCTCTAAAAGATGGAGCTGTTTTCTTGTTTTTGCATATGCATCAGAGGGAATATCTAGATTCAGTTTTTTTCGGTTCATATCTTACTCCAGAAAGGGTAAATGAATAATAATAAAATGTATCAAAAGATTGTGGTCACCATGTATATAGTGATTACTTACAATAATATCAAGATATGGAATTAATAAAAATTAAAGACTAGTTAACCACGTTAATATCCAAAGCAATATTTTTGCCTTGGCGGTGGATCAACAGGCGGGCTTTTGAAGCTGTTTTCAAGTCCATAAGCATAGGGAAGATTTTACTCTTATCAGAAATGAGTACATTGTCTAGTTTAAGCAGTATATCTCGTTCTTGTAATGACAGTTTACGAAGAAAACTATTGTTCTTCATCTTCATAATTTTATAACCCTCAGTAGTTCCTCCTGCTACGCGTGGAATAAATTTAGCTTCTGTAGCAAGCGCACCTAAATTACCTAAGGCATATGCCACATCTGCACTAGCAATATTAACTGTTTGGCGTTTATCAGCCTTACGGTCAAATAATACGGTATATGTTGGTTGTACTTTTTTCTTGAAAACTCCGCCTAGCATAGCACTTGGTAATGACAAGGTTTCTTTTTTACCATTATTTGTAATAACAACCTGTCTGCGGTTTATATCAGATAATGTAACACCACCTATAACTGTTCCATTGAGTTTAACAAGGTGAGTTTTACCTGTTTCATTATCCACAATGAAAGCCTGAGGCTTAGAACCCATAATAGTACCTTTTAAAGAAAGGTTTAAGGCTGTTTCATTAGCCACGGATTCTGAATCCATGCTGTTGATAGCCAAGTCTGGTGAAATACCAAACCAAGTATTTTCACTCAACATGCTAACGTGGTTTTTAGGGTGTTTAACAGATAGTATGTGTTTTTGATTTGTGCTTTGTTGAATAGTTGTGGAAGCATTATATTGTACGGGTAAAACAGTATTCCAAATAAAGCTAGATACCTCTCCTGCAATTAAAAATAATACAGCCAGCATAAAGCCTGTAATAAGCTTTTGTTGCCATACCTTTTGGTTATACCAAACAGGTAGAATGTATTTATAACTATGCAGAGATTTTGTTTCCATGGGTGGATTATAGAGAATTATGGCTGTTTTGCAAGATTAGAGTTAGCAATAAAAAAAGAAAGCCCCGAAGGGCTTTCTAATTTTGGTTTGATTAAGCGTGAGCTTAGTCAAAGGCAGCTACGCCACCTAAGTCAAGGTCGTTGTTACCAAGAATAGTAACAGCGTTAGCTGTAGAAACAGCTTCTTGATCATTGGTACCAGCTGTAGCAGCTTCACTAACATCCATGAATGCAGTTTCGCTGTTAGCAGCTTCAAGTACGCTTAGACGTACACGGTAAGCAGCACCCGCATTGTTATCACCAAATACTGTAGTGAAAGCAGGAACGCCTGTGATTTGTAGACCAGCTCTAGTAGCATCGTAGCTCAAGTTACCATAATCAGAAAAATCGATTAGAGTATCAGCAAGAACAACGTTGAATACTTCAGTAGCAGCCAATATGTCGTTACCAGCAGTCAACATAGAGATCTTAGCAGGGATCACGTATGATGTAGAGATAGTCTCACCAATGTTTGTGTAAACAAAAGCAGTTAGAGAGATATCTAAAGCACCAGCAGTTGTTGCACCAGCAAGAGTCATACCAGCAGCTGTTGTTACAGTTAAACCAGAAGCAGCATCATCAGAAGCAGCAACGTATGTTGAACTAGTATCGTTAGTCATAGAGATATCTACAGTAACAGTACGTGGTGGGAATGTGAAGCCAGAAGCGTCATCAAGAACACCATTTACAGCTGTTAAGCTAATATCTGCAGCTACGATAGCGATATCGTTAGTTGTTTTAGTTGCGTGGTGGAATGTGTAGTATTCACCTGTATCTAATCTACCATCTGAATCAAGGTCAACCCAAGCGATAGGCTGTAGAGTAACATTGTGTGGTACATCAATAAATTCAACTTGCTTAAGAGCAGTTGGAGACGCAGCTGTGTAAGTTGTAGAAACTAATGGAGTTTCAGGAACTGTTGAATCAAATAGACCAACTGTTACAACAGAAGCACCAAGTGTCCAACCTGTAGCAGCAGTAAATGCAGTATCATCATCGATGTCTACAAGAACGTTAGCACGGCTAGCACTATCAGTTGCTTGACTTACAACTAGTGTAGGACGAGGCAATTGAGTAACACCAACAACAGAAGGACCAGTTGTTACTAGAGAAGCTTCAGGTAAGTAAAAGTCTAAAGCTGGTAAAGTAAAGTCAGCACCGTCTGTAATTACTGTTTGGATTGGAGCCATTGAAACTGTTGAAAATACAGTATCCAATGATGTAGCTGTACCAGTACCATCGTTACCAAGAAGCATTACACCGTAAGCACCGTTAGTACCCATAGTTGTAGCTGTTTTGTACTCTGCAAGCATGTCGTATGTTGCAGCACCAGAAACCGCTGTGATTTCACTAAATGAAATTACAACTGCTTCCCATTCACCAGAACCTGGCTTACGTAGATTGTAAGATACGCCTAGTTTTTGAGTAGCATCAAAAAGGTTAGTTGTTTTTGTTGCAGCTTCACCAATTGAACTACGAGGTTCAAAAATTGTTGTTGCTGTGTTTGGGTAGTTGTCAGCATCGCTAACAAGTTCGATTTTATCAATCACTACTGTAAATGATACAGCGCTAGCTTCAGCTGCGCTGAATGCTCCTGCTACACCAGCTACACATAGTGCTGATTTCAGAAATTTGTTCATTATCAAATTTTCCTTTTTAGTTAATTTTTATTAATATTCGAATATTTGCTAATTTTAAAAACTAGCCACCATTTTTCATGGAGAATGTGCTTGATAATGTATCAGTTGCATCATCACAAGCAGTCAACGCAGTACTTGCAAATAAAGCAAGTGAAAGCGCTAGTAGTAAGTTTAGACCTTTCATAATCTATAGTCCTTTAGTTATTTATTTTATGCATAAAGCTCACTCATATTCACAGCAGGGCGCCGAAAACAAAAGTGACCATGGCTAACTTTTTAAACATATACAGTGCCCATGTAAACCGTTCATTTTTTGAACACTCGTTTATACCGTCGGCTTGTGACTTTTTACCCACACACCTCAAAGGACTATATATAGATATACGTTATAAAAACAAATAATTATCAACAATACTGGTTCTCATTCAAAATAAATATATGGCTTATACAGCGCCTTATATTTATGTAGCACAAACGACACAATACCTTAGCTTTCACACAAATAAATCACACTAAATTATAGCTAAATAATTTGCATTATGTTAACTTGGAAGACAGGGGAAATCTTATAGAAATGCTACGAATATTCTATATTAGATTAACAACAACAAAATTATATAGGAAATATGTTTAGTGGCTGAGTCACATTCTTTTTTACGTCAGAGAATACTAGAAGTAGTTGGGGTTACCTTAGCTTTTCTTTCATTTTATACTGCGCTAAGCCTACTTACTTATAATGTAATAGATCCTTCTTTTAATCATGCCACACCTATTATCAAAATTATTAATAGCGGGGGGTTAATTGGTTCATATTTTAGTGATATTCTATTCCAGAATTTTGGTTATGCCTCATATACACTGCCTATTATTTTAGGTTATATATCTATTCTTTTACTTGCGCACATCCCTATTCCACATCCTGCAATTATTATTACTGTTGCACCATTATTACTTGTTAATGTTGATGTTATTTATCATGTTATTGACCCGGCTATTTCATCACCTCAAGGAGGTCTTACAGGGAAGCTTATAACATCTATATTAATGCACTTTTTAGGTAAATTCGGCACTTTCACTCTAGCATTTTTAACTACGTCATTATGTATAATGTGGCTTAGTGGTATTACAATCCAAGATTTATCTACTTATGTTTTAAAGGCAATCCGCCTAACAAAACAGGCAATAACCATTGCTATCCGTATGTTAAAAAGAATTAAATTTAATAAAAGTATCCAATTTGATTTACCGCTACCAACCCCTCCTATCAGGAAATTAAAACCAAAAGTGGAGCGTATCCGCCCTAAAGTTGCCACGGCTAGGCGTGTTGAGGCAGAAAAACAAACAGACCTACCTTTAAACTTAGGTGATGATTACAGCTTACCGCCATTACATTTGCTAGATGAAGTAAAAATTTCTGGTAAAGATGAATCTGAAGATGCCTTAAACCAAAATGCAAAACAGCTAGAAACACAGCTGAAAAACTTTGGTGTAGAAGGCTCAATTACTAAAATTTGCCCCGGCCCTGTTATTACTATTTATGAATTAGAGCCTGCCGCTGGTGTTAAAACATCTACCATTGTTGGTTTGGCCGATGACTTAGCTCGCGCTATGAGTGCCATGGCTATTCGTATTGCCCCAATACCTGGACGTACGGTTATTGGTATTGAAATGCCGAATATGCACCGTAAAATGGTTACATTGAAGGAACTACTAGAAACAGAGGCCTTTGAAGCAAATCCAGCTAAACTTGCTGTTGCTTTAGGTGTAGATACAGCAGGGATTCCAACATATGCAGATATTGCAACTATGCCTCATGTACTAATTGCTGGTACTACTGGTTCTGGTAAATCTGTGGCTATGAACGCCTTTATTATAAGTTTACTTTACCGTATGTCGCCTGAACAATTGCGCCTAATTATGGTTGACCCTAAAATGCTAGAGCTTTCTGGTTACAACGATATTCCTCATTTATTAACACCTGTTATAACAGACCCAAACAAAGCCTCTGTTGCCTTAAAGTGGGCAACCCGTGAAATGGAGCGTCGTTATAAAATGATGGCTGATTTTGGGGTTAAAAATATTCAAAGCTTTAACGCTAAATTTGCTGAATATCAAGCAAGAGACGAAGTTCCCACCCGTGTAGTACAAACAGGTTTTGAACCAGCTACGGGTAAACCAATTATGGAAGAACAGCCTTTATGTGATTCTGCATTACCATATATTGTAATTATTATTGATGAACTTTCTGATCTTATGATGGTTGCTGGTAAACAAGTTGAGCAATCTATTGCTCGCTTGGCTCAAATGGCACGTGCCGCAGGTATGCATTTACTTGTTGCGACTCAACGCCCAAGTGTGGATGTGGTAACTGGTTTAATTAAAGCTAATATTCCAACCAGAATGTCATTTAATGTAACATCACGTATTGATTCAAGAACTGTGCTAGACCAAATGGGTGCAGAACAACTCCTTGGTAAAGGTGATATGCTTTACATGGGTAACGGATCAACAGGCTTAGAACGTTTACACGGTGCCTTTGTAACAGAGGAAGAATGTATTGCTGTCTCTGAACACATTAAAAGCCAATCTGAACCAAACTATGTAGAAGATATGTTCTCTGAAAGTGGTGGAGAAGGTGGTGGTATAGGTACAAGTGATGTATCTGATGATGATCCGCTTTACCGTCAGGCAATTGAGATTGTAGCAAGAGAACAAAAAGCATCTACATCATTTATTCAGCGTCATTTAAAAATTGGTTATAACCGTGCTGCATCTTTAATTGATAAAATGGAATCTGATGGCTTAATTGGTGCCGCCAACCATGTTGGTAAGCGTGACGTTATTGTACGTCAATCCCCCGAAGGTGGGTATTAACCCATAGCCAAGGAATTTTAAACAGTAAACAATAAAACCCCCACCAACTGGCAGGGGTTTTATTATTTATATCGCTTTTAGTTTATCAGTTGCTTGATAAGATTCTCCAAGCATTGCAATGATTGAATCATATTTTGCTATGTTATCAACATCATCACTACCTAGTGAGTTTCTGGCAATAACGGCCCAATTTAAAGCATTGGTACGACTTAAGCCAACTTTGGTATCAGGGTCTGCACCTGCATCTAATAAAACTTTAACAACGGTATCACAACCATTTATTACAGCGTACATCAGTGCTGTTGCTTTTGTTCCATTAATAGGCATAGTAACATCTACATCATTACCAGAGTTTGCATATTCCTGAACTAAGTCATGCTTACACAAAGATATATTTTTAAATAAATTGTATCTTTGTTCCATACTAACAGAACCTTCATAGCTAATACTAATACTACCAACACTAAAAACAATAATAAATATGGTGGTAAATATGCCTATCCATAAATATGTAAAGCCTTTGATTATACCAACAAACATAGTAAGAACAAACCGTAACAAGAACAGTACAAAACCATTAAAATAACTAGCTGCGGAGCGTAAAAAATTCATCATAAAAACCTCCAAGGTCCTTAGAAAAAGAGAGAAAAAATAAAAGAAAAGGTAGGTCTGGATTATTACTTAATAGTATACACAAATATAGTTAAGTCAAGAATCAAATAATTGAGGGTTGCAATTTTGCTTACTAATAACCACTTATCATACTAACAAACCTTACACTTTTCACAGTACGCTCAATTATGAGCAGGTTCTTAACTATGCCATTTATGATTGCTTTAATATACTTCATGTTTACTGGCGAGCTACTCTTAGCACTCTTAATTTATCTTCTCCTTCAAGCGATATTATAAAAGAAAAACCCTGCTTAATTTAAGCGGGATTTTTGTTTTTGTAGGTAATATATTAGTTACTCTGCTAAAATTTTCTTTAGCCACGCCTTAGCAAAACCAATAGCCTTACCATCAATTCCATGAGGTAAATATGGAATGGTGTGTACCTCCACATCAAAACCAAGCTTTGTTAGTTTTTCTGCTGCTTGTGGTGAATCTTTAACAGGAACAACATCATCTGCTTCACCATGAATAAGAATAATTGGAGTTTTATGATAACTTGTACCTTCTAATTCCTCTTGCCACATTAAACGACCTGAAAAACCGATTACACCAGCTATTTTATGCTGTAAGCGAGGAGCAGCGTATAAGCTCATCATAGTACCTTGAGAAAACCCAACCAACACCATTTTATTATAAGGTACATTATACTTTTCGTGGATATCTGCCAAATAATCCTCTAATAAAATAAGAGTTTTTTCCATGCCCGATTTATCTATAAATGTTTGGTTATTATCACTAAACCATTCGTAACCCATGCCCATAACTGTTGGAGATGGTGCATGTGGTGAAAAATAACCTGTATGTTTACTTTGAAATTCAGGTGCTAAGGAAATTAAATCATCTCCATTAGACCCATAACCATGTAAAAAAATAAGAGCCTTATCTATCGCTTCATTTTGCGGTAAAAGTACTGGCCCTGTTAAAGTTTTAGCCATAGTTACTTCCCCAATGTTTGTGGTGTTTTTTCCATCATTTGTTGATGGCTCAGCTTTCCCATATCTAAAAAATCTACCATTCCCGGTAAATATTTATCTAAATATGGATTAATATCTTCCTTAAATACCTCATAGCAAACAGCTAGAATTGAAACGGCAATAAAGAATATTATAGATGCTTTAAACATGCTCTTAGATTGTTGTTTAAAATTATGTTGTGGGTTTTTGTCAGTCAATTTGTTATACCTCTATGTAGTACTAATAATGGTAAAGAAGGATATTCTAATTTTGAAAAAAATTCTACTAACTATTACGTGTGCCATTATATTTAATATAAACACTGCATTGGCAACACCGCTAGAAACAATCGAGGATTACTTCAATAACCTCACTACTTTTCAAGCAGATTTTCGCCAATTTACCGTTAATATCCCTGGTGTATCAGAAGGGCAGTTCTACATCCAACGTCCTAAACAATTTTTATGGCAATATAACTATCCTCATCAGCAAAAAATTGTATCTACTGGTACTGGTGCATATTTTTTTGATCCAGATAATGGTCAAACAACTCAAATACCAGTTAATTCTGGTTTTGCTAGCATTTTTACTCAGAAGAAAATCAGTTTTAATTCAAAAGAGTTTAAAGTCACCAAACAATCAGATACTCCTGAAAGCCTAGAAATAACACTATCTCCAACAGAAGATAGTGATATCTCTGAAATCAGCTTTGTTCTACAAAAAAAACCGCTGCATCTTCAGCAAATAATATCTAAAGATGCATTTGGTGATACAACCATTGTGGTATTTTCTGCTATAGAGGAAAAGGTAGAATTGGATAAAGAATTATTTAAATTTGTATTGCCTCATTACGAAAATGAATAGCCTAAATTTCTAAAGTTTCCATTAAACGTAAAGGTTTTAGTGGCTTACCAAAATGAGAGATGCGTTTAGCTTGTCCTGCAAGTAAAGTCCCCATACCTACTTTGTAATGGAATGTATAAACATCACAATCTTTTTTAAGCTTTTTGAGCTCTTTTTCTACATCTTGTGCAGTCATATGACCACTAATATCTGCAATATATTGTTCACTTACCGGAAATGATAAATCTACAATAACAGCTTTTAAATTTTCTGTTTCATTGGCTATTTCCCATAGCTTATCTGTTGGGCCGGTATCTCCTGAAAAGATAATAGCACCGTCATCATCTTCAACCTTATAACCAACACAAGGAATAGTATGATTTACTTCAATAGGCGTAAAAGTAAGATCACCAACGGTATAAGATACTTCTGGTTTAATATATGTAGTATCAAACTGTCCTGAATCCTTGGTTGGTAATTTTGAAAAATCTGGCCAAATAGAGTTATTAAATAAATGAGTCATAAACGCATCAATTGTAGGTCTAATACCGTAAATATGGAGAGGATCTGGCCTGCTCCCAAATGTAGCATCCATTAAAAATGGTAAATCAACAATGTGGTCTAAATGACTATGAGTAAAGAAAATATCTGTTATATCCAAAGCTTCTTCCATAGTAAGGGCTGTTTGGATTGTGCCAGCATCAATTAGTATATGATCGTTAAAGAGCAGGGTGGTATTTTCATAACCCATACCTCTTCCACCATCACAGCCTAAAATGCGTAACTTCATGTTTTTTCTTTTTATTATTAACCCGAACAAGTGTATAGGTGTTTATAAAAAAGACATACTATTTTTGTAACATGTTGAATAATTCAACTAAAACCATGTGACTATTTTGCAGAAGATTTTTCCCACTTACCAGCAGCAACAACCTTGCCTAAGCCCAAAGATGTTCGGCGATGCAATAACAATCCAAAACCATTCTGTTCAGCAGATAGTGATGGGATCATTATATCATTACCTATAATAGCTATAGGGATAATAGTACTAACAGAGTTATTATAAGTTAATGTTTTTCCTCTGTTATCTCCGCCAGAAATATGTTGGGTGTGATCCTTTATATAAGGAATAAAATATGCTTCCATACTTTGTGCAGACATACCTCTGGGTAGTTTAGCAATAAAATTACCGCTATTTAATTGTCCGACATTCAGGCTAATAATCTCATTTTGTTTTTGTTCTAATACTTCTAAAACAACAGATTCATCAGAACCATTTAAGCCCTTACCACCATTTATAATTAATTCTGGTGTAAAAACCTGCCCAACTTGTTTAGCCATAGCATAATTATTTTGTCTTTCGCTACATTCTTGTAAAGCGGCGGTATCCTTCCATGAAGGTCGGTCCAAGTAATTAATATGACACCCTAAAGCAATAATATTTTTATCTTTTGCTAATGTGCCTAATAGCTTATCCGCTGGAGGGCATGATTCACAGTTTTGACTAGTAAATAACTCTACAACAACATACTCATCAACACCTGCTTTAGCCGAAAACTCAGAAGCTCTCCATGCTGTGCTTATTACGTAAGAAGCAATAACTAAAGTTAATATTGCTATTATTGCTGCAATCTGAAGAATCTGTTTATTCATTGTAAAATCTCTATATTTAATAAATCCAAAAACATACCGCACATAAGGAATAAACCTAGAATATTATGTGATAATTTTTAACGCTAGGTAAGGTACAATATTTAATAAGAAAATAGCAAGCTTATAAAAGGCTATTGCCATGTAATGGATCTCATCGAAACGTTCTTTAGAAATTTTAAACCATCTATCATGAAAATTATAAACCCAATCATGGGCAAACATAAAAAATGCAAACCACCAAAGTAAAATACCCATATTTATAATGCTGCACCAACCGAGTAATGACGTAAGTGTTTCTATTTCCATTATTATTTCCTCTTACTATTTATTACAACTTAATTGTAACGCCTTTTAATAAGGGAAGTGAAGAGAAAATGAATAACTGTTAACGAGACATCTCTGTTTCCATGGTACTAATTGAATCATCATCTCCATATGTATTTATAGTGCTCTCAGGATCTTCGCTAGGATAATGCCCACGTGTAACATTAATATCATCAAGATCTTCAAATGGAACTCCATTTTCTAATGCTTCCAGAGACATTTTCAAACTTTTAGTGGCAGAGCGTAAATTGTCCACACGTTCACTATCTTCTGCTGGGGTAAGCTGATGGTCATAATCAAAGCCACGCTTAAGTGTTGATAAATACTCTCGGTCAGCTGTGTCTAATGGTTTTAAGGTATCATATTCTAGCGGTGCTTTGAGATTCTCAAAATCATTACTAATAATCTCTAAAGCTTCTTCTTTAGATACAACTTTAACTGTATCTGTCTCATAACCTCCACGGCTATTAGTACTATTGCTCATATATGCAACCATAGAACCGTCTTGAAATACGTCTATATTTTGTTTAACAGAATATTGAACCCCGGTATGATCTTTTTCTACAGTTTGAAATTCATATATATCACGATACTCCCCTTCATATATTTGGGTTGATTCTCGTTCATCCCCATCCATATAAGAATTTTTCGTTGGGGCCATTTCACTACTAAAAAGGCTAGAGTGGTGAAATATATCCCTATCTGGGCTATCTATTGATGTTTTTAGTCTCTCTTGATATTTTTCAAAAGATAATTCTGCCATTGTTTTATCAGCAGGTTCATTCATTATTATTTATACTCCATTTAATTATTTACTAATTATGACATGGGTATAATAAATAAGAATTTCAAGTATTTTCGGATTTTTATGAAGAGAAAATGGTGGAGCTAAGCGGGTTCGAACCGCTGACCTCTTGCGTGCCACGCAAGCGCTCTACCAACTGAGCTATAGCCCCCTTAAATAAGCATGTTTAAATATTTTAATTTTATAAAACTTTTGCGGTTCTCATGTGCTAAACGCACACTGCGCTTCCACAGTTTTTATAAATTCAAAATCTCATCCTAAATATACATTTTTATATATATTTTAATTTAATAACAATTAAGTAGCCCAAAAAGCTCCTTTGTTGCAAGAAAATTCTATATAAAACACACAAATATTAAATTGAATTACTATGCTTTGACAAAGTCACAGCAAAATAACTATAATCATAAACAAAAAATGGATCCATATGATACAAGAACTTATAAATAATAGTGAATTCTTACGTTGGTACTTTAACCCTCGTGGACGTATAGCTAAAAAACCATTTATTATAATTGTGACAGTTATATCTTTGTTGCTAACAGCACTAACTTATATGGATAAAAAAGAAGATATAGAAAAAGCTAGTAATAATTTAGCTGGTTTTACTGATTATAAAAAACGTTCTGGTAGCCAATTATCCCCACAGCAGGCCATAGCTAAAATTATGAGCCAAGCAGAAGGTAGTGATGAAATGGTTAAAGACTTGGGCGAACAGTTTGGTGTTGCTGGTTTTTCAAGCAAAGAAGATAGTAAACCATTTTCATGGATAGCCCTGTTAAAAGTTATTACATATATAGCCATGACCCCTCTTATAATGATGAGAATAAGAGATATCGGAAAAAAAGAAGGTACAACTTCTAAGCTTGCATCTTTAATAATGCTGCCTTTTGTTTTTGATCTCATAGAAATAATCGGTATTAATATTTCATTATATCTATATATTCCTGCATTTACTATAAGTTTTGTCTTGTTATCATGGGCATGTTTGACAAAAAGTCAGGAATATATTCCACCATCTCAGCGAAGAGAAATGCCAGAAGAAGAAAAAGTAGCTAGACCCGATCCAAAACCTATAAATAGGGTAGATTATGACTAATAACCCGCTAACAAACCAAATAATAGCCATAGACGGCCCAGCAGGTGCAGGTAAAGGCACACTTTGCCGAGAGCTTGCTAGAACTTACCGTATGAAATATCTAGATACAGGAACTCTTTACCGTGCTATTGGTTATAGAGTTGTAGAAGTGGCAAAAGACCTAGAAAATGAGCAAGATGCCTTAGACGCTACCAAAAATTTTGATTTTGATTTCCGTCATGTAGGAAATAATAAATTTGCTCCCTTTTTAAATGATATAAATGTTGCAAAAGAACTACGCCAAAATACGGTTGGTGATGCAGCCTCAAAAGTTGGGGTTTTTCCTAGTGTACGCAACGCTTTAAAGGATTTTCAAATTGATTTTATTGCCCTATGGAAACCCCGCTGCGGAGTAATAATGGATGGCAGAGATATGGGTACCGTTATATGCCCCGAAGCTAAAGTGAAGTTTTTCCTTGACGCTGCACCACTTATTAGGGCACAAAGGCGGTTACAAGAGTTAGAAGCTCTTGGATTTGATGCAGATTTTGATAATATTCTAACTCAAGTTTTAGAACGGGATAACCGTGATCGTAACCGCAAGGTTGCACCACTTAAACCCGCCGATGATGCACATGTGATTGATACTAGTCACATAAATGCAGAGGAAGTTTTAAAGCAGGTTACTGAAATTATTAATAAATCTCTTCAATTAAGCCGCAACTAAAAAAGCCGATTTAGTTGTTAGGCAAAAAGCGCAATGCTTCATAATATAAACCTCGGCGGGATATTTTAAAAAATATGAATACTCCAACAAATGCGGGCATTTCACCCGAAATTATCGAAAACTCCATGACAGGCGCAAGCTTCGAAGATATGCTTAATGATACCTTTGCAGATCATGGTTCAATGGAAGGTTCTGTTGTTAAAGGAATCATTTTAGCCATTGAAAAAGACTTCATTACTGTTGATATCGGCATGAAAGCCGAGGGTCGCGTTAATGCACATGAATTTATTACACCAGGCGAAGACTCACCATCTGTTAAAGTAGGTGATAGCGTAGATGTTTACGTTGATAACTTAGATGACCAACATGGTCGTGCACGTTTATCACGTGAAAAAGCTTGCCGTGAAGAAGTTATGACTACATTAGAAAATGCTCACAAAGAGGCAGAACCTGTTAAAGGTATCATTTTTGGTCGCGTTAAAGGCGGTTTCACTGTAGACGTTTCTGGCGTACTTGCTTTCTTACCTGGTTCTCAAGTTGATATCCGTCCTATTAAAGACATGAATCACCTTATGAACACTCTTCTTGACTTTATGATTATCAAAATTGACCGTAAACGTGGTAACTTAATTGTTTCTCGTAGAGCTGTTATGGATGAGCATCGTGCAGAAGCTCGTGATGAACTTCTTGAAGGAATGAAAGAAGGAATGGAACTTGAAGGCGTAGTTAAGAACATCACTGATTACGGTGCGTTTATTGACTTAGGTGGAATTGATGGTCTATTGCATATCACAGATATCGCATGGCACAGAATTAACCACCCATCAGAAATTATCTCTGTTGGTCAAGTTCTTAAACTTAAAGTTATCCGTTTTGACGAAGATACAAAACGTGTTTCATTAGGTCTTAAACAACTTCAAGATGATCCTTGGACAACTGTAAACGAAGGCTTCCCAATTGGTAAAAAAGTAACTGGTACAGTTACAAACATTACTGAATACGGTGCATTTGTTGAGCTAGCTTCAGGTATTGAAGGTTTAATCCACGTTTCTGAAATGAGCTGGACACGTAAAAATGTTCACCCAGGTAAAATTGTTTCTACTTCACAAGAAGTTGAAGTGGTTGTACTTGAGATTGATCCTGCTAAACGCCGTATTTCTCTTGGTCTTAAACAGTGCCAAGAAAACCCATGGCAAGCATATGCAGACGCACACCCTGAAGGCAAAATTGTTGAAGGAGCAGTTCGCTCTATCACTGATTTTGGTATCTTTATTGGTTTGAATGAAGAGATCGACGGTCTTATTCATATGTCTGATATCAGCTGGGATAAATCTGGTGAAGAAGCACTACGTGATTACAAAAAAGGTGATATGATTAAAGCGAAAGTTTTAAGCTTGGACCCTGAAAAAGAACGTATTTCACTTGGTATTAAACAGTTAGAGAGTGATCCATTCTCAGACGCTGTTGATAATCACAAAAAAGGTGACCTTGTTAAGGTAACTGTTAAAGAAGTTGGCGACAACGGCTTAGTAGTTGAACTTGCAAAAGATGTTACAGGTTACATTAAACGTGTAGATTTATCTTTAGATAAACAAGAGTGTGATACATCTAAATTTGCTGCAGGAGATACTTTGGAAGCCCAAATTATGTCTATCAGCAAACGTGATCGTCGTATTAACTTGTCTGTTAAGGCACAACAACTTTCTGATGAGAAAGATGCTGTGGCTGAATACGCAACTTCTTCTGATTCTGGTAGCTCTGCACTTGCAGATGCTTTAGGTTCTGCTTTAAAAGCAGCTCCTGCAGAAGAGAAGAAAACTCCAGCTAAAAAAGCTCCTGCTAAGAAAAAAGCAGCAGCCAAAAAAGCTGACAAATAATGACGGTTGAAAAACCAAACGAGCAGTCTTTAGCCATGGCTCACGCCATGGCTATGGATCGTTCTCGTAGAAGATGGCGTTTATTCGCTATCGTCTCCTTTTTACTGATCGCATTTTGGTGGAGCGGCTATAGTAGCGGTATGCCATCAGATGATGAGCCTTATATTGCCCATGTAAATATACATGGTATGATTACCCAAAATTTAAACCAAGAAAAAACCCTCGATAGATTAGCAGCTAATGAAAATGTAAAAGCTGTAATTATTCATGTGGATTCTCCTGGCGGAACTATGGTTGGTGGACTAAGTCTTTACCACGCCATTCAACGTATAAAATCAGAAAAACCTGTTGTTGCTGTTATGGGATCAACGGCGGCATCTGCTGGTTACTTAATTTCTCTTGCTACAAGTTATATTTTTGCAAATGAGGCTACAGCAACTGGTTCTATTGGAGTACTTATTCCTTTAGTTGATTTTTCAACACTTGCGGAGCGCTTAGGTATTAAAGCAAACTTTATTACTAGCGGAGATTTAAAAACTGCAGGCTTACCATTAGAAAAAATGAGCGAAAAAAGCAAAGATTACTTACAAAGTATGGTTAATGATATGGAAAAAATATTTGTTTCATACCTAACTAAACACAGAAAAGTAACACCTAAAACTTTAGCACTTGTTAAAGATGGCAGAGCAATTATTGGTAATGATGCAAAAGAATTAAATCTCATAGACGAGCTTGGTGGGATCCATGAAGCTAAAAACTGGTTGATAGAAAACCATAAAATATCAAAAGAAATTCCTCTAATTCATAGAGAATTAGAGCAGAAAAAGCCATTATTGGAACAAATATTAGGAGAAGCTCATATATTTTCAAAAAAAATAGTGTCTTCTTTGTTCGTTTACGGTATATAGTAGTTAACTAGATAAGATTAAAGGATTAAAAAACATGACTAAATCTGAATTGATTAATAAATTAGCAGACAGCAACCCAAACCTGCAACATGCAGACCTAGAACGTGTTGTTAGCACAATTTTAGGCGAAATTACAGACGCTTTAAATGAAGGCGAACGTGTAGAACTTCGTGGCTTTGGTGCTTTTTCTGTAAGAGACCGTCAAGCACGCATTAGCCGTAACCCACGTACAGGCGAATCTGTACAAGTTGCTGCAAAACGCACACCATTCTTCAAAGCTGGTAAAGACCTGCGCGAGCGTATCAACGGCTAAAAATGAAATTAATTTCAAACCTCCTCCAACAAACACTTTTATTAGTGCTTCTTGTTGGTGGGGGTTTTTTCGCATATTTCAATAGAGAATCAGTAACTATCAACGTTCCTTACATGTCTTCTATTGAATTGCCGTTATGGCTTATTTGCTTTTCTTGTGCATTTATTGGCTTTTTAGCCTGCTTTATTATTATACGTAGTACTTCTTTAGCTAATTTCTCTGTTTCTTCTGGGAAAAAAACTCCTAGTGAAAAATAAAAATTTTCGTCTAGCTATAATTCTTGCTTGTATTGGTTTGTTTATGCTTGGTCTTGGCTATGCCTTTGTGCCTCTGTATCGTATTTTCTGTGATTTTGTCGGTATTCCCGTTCCAACTGTTATGGTTGGTAAAGAAGGTATTCCTAAGCCTGTTTCAGAGGTATCTGACCGTACTGTGACCGTCCGCTTTATGGCAAATAATACTGGTGACATGCCTGTAACCTTAAAAACTATTACAAATCGAATAAAGGTTAACCTTGGGGAAAATATATTAACCGCCTATAAAGCCTATAATCCAACAAATGAAAAAATTAAAGGCGTGGCTGTTCATACTCTTATTCCGATGGGGAGCAACTTAGAAACTATTGTAGATGAATATGTAGATCTTCAGCAGTGTTTTTGCTTTGAAGAACAGATATATCCGCCCAACGAAGAAATAAATCTACCGCTAAGCTTTACCATAACTCCAGATCTACCAGAAGGCATTCACACAATTACGTTTGGCTATACTCTTTATCCTGCTGTAGAATAAATCTCATGAAAAAAGATATCATAATATTTGCAATTGCTATTGGAACAATATTTGTTGGCATTCAGCTATTAGATCAGCCTGTTAAGTATGGTCCAGGTATTTTGGTAAACAGCGTGCCAGAACAGCATGAACTTACAGAAGACTCAATACAGCCTTTCATTATCGATAAACAATACACCATAAGACCTATTGCAGAATTCTCATTAAAAGCCAAAGTACTAGGCAAAGAGAGTTATTACTTTGATACAGAAAGTGATTTAGTAAAATATGATTTGGCTTTAGGTTGGCTAGAAATGTCTGATGAAGAAGTTCTTAGTGAAATCGATATAAGCCAATCTGGAAGATTTTTTTACTGGCACACAGATAAATTCCCAGTACCCCGCAAAAAAATTGAGCATAACAGTGCTAATATGCATCTCATTCCAGCCAATGATGACATAGAAGATGCCATTAGTGATGTACGTGAAGGAGAAATCATTAAACTTGAGGGCTACCTTGTAAGAGTTTCCAAGTCAGGTGGTTGGAAATGGAATTCTTCACTGTCTCGCAATGATACAGGCGATGGAGCATGTGAATTAATTTGGGTTGAATCATTTTCCACAGTTGATAATCCTTTTGAGGATGTTGACTTATAGAAACAAAAAAAGCCCCGCGATTAACAGGGCTTTGTTTATTTTTACGCTAAAGGTAGTCATTTGGATTGAAGACTGGTACCACAGATTTCCACCTAGCCTTTATCCATAATCTTTTGCCAAGTTCTGGGTCGTCCAAGTCACCCCCCAGTAAATGTTCTTCTGTAAGAGCTCCCTCCTCAAGTCTAAAACTTAAGGTAATACCTTTTTCACGAGTCTTCGCCTTTTCTTTATTAAAAGCAGGGTGATTTTGCAATTCCTGTAAATCTGATATAACCATACTAGACGGTATATCAAAATACTTCCCGCATTCACTCTGAACATCATCAAGTTCATATTTCATTGCACGAATTTTGTTAAAACATGTACGAATAAATGCACCTACTGCATCATTTTGCTTGTCTGTATCAGACATAGTTATCTCCAGTTATGTGTAAAAAAAAGTTATAAAAGATTAAATAACCCTTTACTTATAATAAATGTATACAAAACAGTCAAGCATAAAAAATACCCCGCGATTAAACGGGGCATGGGTTATTTGCGTCGAGATTTAGGATCTTCGGGCCAGTAAAAACTGTAATCGCTGATATCATAAGAACATGAAACGTATTTAAACATTCCACCGTCCAGCATAATTTTTGCTTTGCGAACACGTTTGTTTGCAAGGCGTTTAGCAAGTTTTTTGCCACCGTGCTGATGCGTAAAATACGGCGCTTTTGTTGAGTTACTCATAATTATTTCTCTTTTAAGAGAAGTAACGAATGTTACTTTAACTAAAAGATATTATATGCATGATAAAACATGTCAATTCTCCGATGTGGGGGCAAAAAGGGACTTTTTTAGATGTATCGTTCATGATAAAACTAGCCTTTTATAGTGAATATGTCAAATGAGATCATATTAATACCCCATGATTATGGGTTATATGAATGTATCCACAACCATAGCAGTGAAAAGAATAGACAAATAATATAGTGAGAACATAAATACATCTAATGCTCTATCATTATCTTCTGCGTACATTAACTTAACTATTTTATATAGCCAAATTCCGCCCAAAATAACCGCTGTAATTAAATAAATAAAACCAAATGGAGCAAATAAACCAAATGCCAAAGAAACAGGTATTAAAATAAGCATGTAATATAGCATTTGTATTTTAGTTTCTGCGTCTCCTTTAACCACTGGTAACATTGGCACACCTGCTTTTGTGTAATCCTTGCACTTTCTTAATGCTAAGGCCCAAAAATGTGGTGGTGTCCAAAAAAAGATAACCGCAAACATTAACCATGGGACCAAACTATTCACATCTCCTTGCACTGCTGCCCAACCAACTAAAGGAGGAAAAGCACCAGCAGCACCACCAATAACAATATTTTGGCTTGTTCGGCGTTTTAAAAACATTGTGTAAATAAATACATAAAATAAGTAACCGCTTAATGCCATTAAAGCCGCTATCCAGTTAACTAAGAACCCTAGAAGCAGAGTACTAAATGCACCTAAAAATATACCTAAATATAATGCTGTGTTACGCTGGATTCTTCCTGCTGGAATTGGGCGGTTTTTTGTGCGTTCCATAATTTTATCAATATCATGGTCATACCACATGTTTATCATATTTGCTCCACCTGCTGAAAGTGCTAGGCCTAAACACGTCCAAAAGAATACAGAAAATGAAAGTAGTTCCATATTACCTTTTGTGGCTACTAACAGTGCTCCAGCACAGGTGATGATTAGTAACATGATAATTCTTGGTTTCATCAACTGAATTACATCTTTTAAGAAGGTAAATGGGTAAACTTTATGAAAATTACCGCTATCTCCTGTATAAACTTTAACAATAGAACCGATACAAGCCATAAATAGCAAGCTACCCCATGCTAAATGAAAAATACTTAAAGCCTGATAACCATCAGCATAATGTTCAAAACTATATAATAAAATAATTCCGATGGTAACTTGTGCTCCAACTAGAATTTTTAATCCCTTAGCTGTTTTTTGAATAGCCTGATTTTCTTTTTTAGAAAAAACCAATAACAAAACACCCAAACCAAGAGTAATAAAAGCCATATATCTATGATCCATGTGAAGATGTTGTTGCATATCACCTTTAGGTAACCAATTTCCCATACAAGAAAATAACCCTCCACAAACACCCCCAGCAAAAGAGCTAGAAACCATAGCTCCTAAAAGCATTGTTACAAATACAAAAACAGTAAATAGAAACAGTGTGATTTTCCACTTTTTAGAAACCTGTAAGGCCTTACGTTTAGTTTGATAACTAAGCTTACGCAAAGCAATCATACTACCAAAAAATAGCATTGCCGTCCCAAGATGCAAAGCAACAGACCAGTTAATATTAGAAAGATGGACGGTTAACCCGCCAAGTAATACTTGAATAGTGATTAGAACGCCTGAAATAAGGCTTATGCGCCATACCAACTTATCTTCTTTACGTATTTTAAAAGCGTAAAACAAAATAGCTAATAATACAAAGCCAATAGAAGAAGCAAACAAACGATGGCTCCACTCTAAAAATACCTGAAAATTAGTATAGCCTGTGGAAATATCTACTGGGAACGGTATCCATTTACCGTAGCAAGTTGGCCAATCTGGACAACTCATACCAGCATCAAAAACCCTAGTAGCGCCACCAAGAACAATAACCCAAAAAGTTAAAAGCGCAGTAATACCTGCAAGAACAGAAATTCTACTTTTTTCTGTCTGTAACATCTAAAATTATTTACTTAAGGATGCTAATTGGGCAAGGCTTACAGGCACTAATCCTTCTTCTGTGCGCTGTACATTAACCCAATTTAAGTATTCAGGCTTAGAAACAACCTTAATATTGAAGAACATTTCACCATGAGCAGAGCCACAAAGTTCGGCACACTGACCAATATAATCACCAGTTTTTTCTGCTTTAAACCAAACATAGTTAATACGCCCAGGCATAGCATCAATTTTAATTCCTAAACCAGATGAATGAAATGCGTGAATAACATCCTTAGCTGTAACATGAAGTTTAATATTTGTGTTTACTGGAACCACCATATCTTTTACATAACGGTCTTCACCAGCAGATGAAAGTTGGGCATGAATATCTTCAGCTTCAGGAGAAACAATATTTAAATCTGGGTAAGTGAAATCCCAGCCAAATTGGTATGCTAATGCTTCAATATTAATACCTTCTTCTGGCATAGTACGTAAAGTAATCATAGCATCCATAGATTTCCATAAAATACCAGCACATGCAAGAATAGGTACAACAGTCCAAACAATTTCTAGAGGTACGTTATGAGTACATTTAGAAGGTGTTTTGTTTTTAGATTGCCTAAATTTCCAAATACAAATAAGTAACCCAACTTCTACAATAATTGCTACAACAACAGTTATCCAGAACATAAAGTTATATACATCTGTGATAATAGCTCCAGTTGGGCCAACAGGATCAGGGAACCCTCCCCAATGAGCAGTATTTGCATATTCAGCTAGTGCTGGCGTTGAAATCACACAAGCTACAAAGGCAATAATCAAAAAAGCAATTTTTGTTATATTCACAGGATATCCCTATTCTTTTTTATAATTCAATTGAATGGAGAGAACTATAATAGAAATTATTAATTTAATCAATATGGTAAGGAAAATAGTTTAGTAAAACTGTCAATTTTTATTTTTAAAGGAACACAAATCACTAATTATACATTCGGAACACTTAGGTTTACGGGCAACACAAACATAACGACCATGAAGAATTAACCAATGGTGGGCATGGAGTTTAAACTCATCTGGTACTTTCTTAATTAGCTTATCAGCAACTTTATCTACAGTTTTTTCTGGTGCTAGGCCTGTTCTGTTAGAAACTCTAAAAATATGTGTATCTACAGCGATAGTCGGCACTTTGAAGCCAATATTTCGTACAACGTTTGCAGTTTTACGCCCAACACCGGGAAGTGCCTCTAAGGCTTTTTGGTCATTTGGTACTTCACCATTATGGAGTTTTAGTAATTGCTCAGAAAGACCAATTACATTTTTAGCCTTACCACGAAATAATCCAATAGTTTTTACATGTTCAATAAGTTTTTCTTCGCCTAATTCCACCATTTGTTTTGGTGTTTGAACTTTTTTGAATAGTGGTTTTGTTGCTTTATTAACTCCTTTATCAGTTGCTTGAGCACTTAAAACAACCGCAACTAATAATGTATATAAATTTACATGCTCAAGCTCACCTTTTGGTTCTGGGTTAGCTTTTTCAAAGCGAGTGAATAGTTCTTTTATATCTGCTTTATTCAAAATACATTCCTTTATTTGCCTGTAACCGCCAAAGGCGACGCGGAGCGTGGGGATCCAAGGGGCACCCCCTTGGTTGGCGTGAAAAAATCAAAGATTTTTTCATGACAATTATTAATAAGGGGGATTCTTAAGGGGAGCATATCCCCCTTAAGAATAAGAACGAAGTTCTTACGCCAATGCCAAAGCATTAGGCAGCAAAGCTTCAGCTTTGCGAACAAAAAAACACTTATTAACAACTTTTTGTGCTTTGCACAAATCCCTCCGTGGATACCGGCCTCCGCCGGCATGACGGAGTTCTTATGCCAGTATATAATACTAAGCAGCCTTCGAAGCTTTTCTATTCTGCCATTCTTTAAACCAGCTAACAAATTCTGCCATACCGTCTTTAAGGTCTGTATTTGGTTTCCAGCCTACTGCATCAAATAACTTATCTGTGTTGGCGTAGGTTGTTTTAACATCGCCTTTTTGCATTGGCAGAAATTCTTTTTCCGCTTCTATACCCAAACAATCTTCAATGGTTTTAATAAAATCCATTAGTTTTGTAGGTTGGTTATTACCAATATTAAATACGGTATGTGGCAAATCGCCTTCTTGTGGAATATCTAGTGTGCGCATTACGCCTTCGGTAATATCATCAATGTAAGTGAAATCACGAAGCATATCTCCGTTATTAAATACCTTAATGGATTTACCTTGGCTAATAGCATCTGTAAATAACCAAGGAGCCATATCTGGTCTGCCCCAAGGGCCATAAACCGTGAAAAATCTCATACCTGTTGCTGGTACTTTATATAAATGAGAGTAAGAAGAAGCCATAAGTTCGTTAGAGCGTTTACTTGCGGCATATAAGCTAGATGGTAATAAAACTTCATCTGTTTCTTCAAATGGAACTTTTGTATTTCTGCCATATACAGAAGAAGATGATGCATATACTAAGTGTTCAAAATCACCATTTTCTTTAACCCATCTGCAACCTTCTAAAATATTAGCAAAGCCAACAAGATTACTTTGAACATATGAAGCAGGATTTTCTAGTGAATAACGTACTCCAGCCTGAGCGGCAAGGTTAACAACAACACTTGGCATCACTTCTTTAAATAGGGCTAATAATTCTTCAGCATTTGAGATGTCTAATTTTTTAAATACAAAATTTTCTGCATTTTTATGATTTTCAACTCTGTTCAAACGACCCATTTTTAGATCTAAGTCATAATAATCATTTAAATTATCAATACCATATACTTTATAGCCTTTTCCCAATAATTGTTCAGCTACACAAGAACCGATAAAACCAGCTACACCTGTTACTACTGCATTTTTCACTTTAGGCTACTTTCTGTTGTTGAGGGGTGCTAGTGTTTTTACCAATACATACATAGTTAAGACCATTTTCCCAGGCTATTTCAGCGCTAAATAAGTTACGTAAATCTATTAATACATCACCGTTCATCCAGCTTTTAACTATTGCTAAATCTAGTGTCTTAAATTCATTCCACTCTGTCATCATAACTACTGCATCTGCATTTTTGCAGGCTTCTTCACTAGAATTACAGTAAGTTAGATTAGGCATTTTATTTTTTGCTTGTGGCATAGATTCAGGGTCATACGCCTGAATAGTAGCACCTGCTTTTGCTAAAATTGGTAAAATAGTTAATGCTGGAGCATCACGCATATCATCTGTTTCTGCTTTAAATGCTAAACCAAGAATTGCGATTGTTTTACCTCTAACATTACCTGCTAATGATTCGGCTATCTTTTTAGCCATGCGAGATTTAACACTATCATTAGCTGTAATAACAGTTTCTACAATAGATGCTGGTGCATTGAAATCACGCGCTGTTTTTGCCAGTGCCGCTGTATCCTTAGGAAAACATGAACCGCCATAACCTGGGCCTGTTTGTAGGAATTTCTCACCAATACGACTATCTAAGCCCATACCTTTGGCTACCATATCTACATCTGCACCTGCTTTTTCGCATAAGCTAGCCATTTCATTAATAAAGGTAATTTTTGTTGCAAGAAATGCGTTTGATGCATATTTAATAATTTCTGAAGTTTCTCGGTTAGTAATTAATAATGGAACACCATCATCTGTCCACGGCTTGTATAATGCTTCTAAAACACTTTTGGCTTTATCACCAGTTACTCCCACAACAATTCTATCTGGGCGCATGGAATCACTTATTGCAGCACCTTCACGTAAAAATTCTGGGTTACTAGCTACATCAAAACTAGCAGATGGATCAACCTTAGCAATTTCATTTGTTACTAACGCCCCAGTACCCACAGGAACTGTGGATTTATTCATAATAACCGTATAGCCATTTAGGTGTTTAGCAATTTCAGCAGAAGCTGTTAAAACATACTGTAAATCTGCGCTACCATCTTCATCTTGTGGAGTACCTACGGCAATTAATACACAATCTGAGCTTGGTACACATGTAGCTAAATCTGTTGTAAATTTTAAACGACCAGCATCCATGTTACGTTTAACCATATCTTCTAAACCCGGTTCGTAAATTGGGATTATAGTTTCTTCTGTTAGCTTACGTATTTTTTCTGCATCTACATCTACGCAAGTTACGTTAAATCCTTTTTCAGCAAAACATGTACCACTAACTAGGCCAACATAGCCTGTTCCAATTACTGTAACATTTAATGACTCCATTTAGAAAAATCCTTTTTATCTATGCTGTTTTCAGTAGCTTTGGGCCTGGCATTTCCTGAATAAAATTTAGGAGGCGTGGGCCAATATATGGATCACGAAGAGCAAAAAATAAATTTGCTTTTTGGAAACCAACTTTATCTCCACAGTCAAAACGCATACCATCTAATCTGTAACCTTGGAAACCTTGCTCATCACATAATTTTGTCATGGCATCTGTAAGTTGAATTTCACCACCTGCACCAATATTTTTTTCTGCCAGAAAATCAAAAATACGTGGCGTTAAAACATAGCGACCAACAATACCGCATGTAGAAGGAGCTTCTTCTGGTAATGGTTTTTCTACAAAACCGTTTACGCTGATATCGTTACCATCGAATTCATTTTTACCGATATCTAGGATACCGTAGTTACGAGTACGCTCTAGCGGAACTTCCTGAGTCATCACTGTTGGTTTACCAGTTTTTTCGTAAGATTCAACCATATCTTTTAGTGGCACAGTTGCATCTGAGTGAATAATATCATCTGGTAAAAGTACAGCAAAAGGTTCATCACCAATAACAGCCTGAGCACACCACACAGCATGACCCAAACCTAAAGGAGAACCTTGGCGAAGGTAATAAATACGAGCATGTTCAGGAATGATATTCATTACTGATTCAAGCTCTTCAATTTTACCTTTTTTCTCTAGTAAATCACCAAGTTCGTATGGTTTATCAAAATGGTTTTCAATGGCGCTTTTTCCACGGCCTGTAATAAAAACAAATTCTTCAATACCTGCTGCCAACGCTTCTTCTACTGCATACTGAATAAGTGGTTTATCTACCACTGTAAGCATTTCCTTTGGCATTGCCTTTGTTGCAGGTAAAAATCTTGTACCCAAACCAGCAACAGGAAATATAGCTTTACGCACTCTCTTTGTTTTCATATCTGTTACCATATTATTTGGTTCCTTTTTTCTCGTCTTGCTTTGTCAGATCAGCAAATGGACTTGTTTCTGATGGGTTATATTCTACCACAATACCTTTAAGCTGTTTTACGGCATCAAAATTCTCATGTTTTTGACAAACCGTATACAGCTTTTCCATCTTTTTGACCAATTTGTCAAGTGATAGTTTGCGAGATTTCACTAAAAATATCTTATCACCTTCAGTTTGGATCATATCCTCGCCATCATACCACAGTTCTTCAAAGAGCTTTTCTCCAGGGCGGAGGCCAATTTCTTTGATTGGAATATCAACATGAGGCTCTAAACCTGAAAGGCGAATCATTTCTTCTGCCATTTCATAAATACGTACTGGTTTACCCATATCTAGCATAAATATTTCACCACCGTTACCCATGGCTCCTGCTTGGAGTGTTAATTGAGCGGCTTCTGGAATAGTCATAAAGTAACGAGTTGCATCCTTATGAGTAACAGTTAATGGCTGACGAGCCTGAATTTGTTTAGTAAATAATGGAATAACTGATCCTGTTGAACCTAAAACATTCCCAAAACGAACTGTTACAAATTTTGTTTTATCTGTTGGCAAGTTTTGGCAATACATTTCTGCTGCACGTTTTGTTGCACCCATAACATTTGTTGGGTTAACCGCTTTATCTGTAGAAATAACAACCATTCTTTCCACGTTATGCTTACGAGCTAAATCTGCTACTATTTTAGTGCCAAACAAGTTATTCGTAATACCAGAAACAGGATTAGCTTCCACCATTGGAACATGTTTATAAGCTGCGGCATGGAAAATTATGTCTACTGGAAAACACTTTAGTAACTCATCTAAAGTTTCCTCATCTTTTACATCCGCCATTAGGCTTTGGGTTTTCATATCAGGAAAATTATTAGCCATTTCCATATCTATTTTATATAAAGCCAGTTCTGAATTTTCTAGCACATATAAGCTTGCTGGATCACGGTTAGCAATTTGACGACACATTTCTGAGCCAATAGATCCACCTGCACCTGTTACCAAAATACGTTTATTTTTAATCAGATTTTCAATGGCTGTATAATCTAATGATACAGTATCTCTGCCTAATAAATCTTCAATCACAACAGGTTTTAAATCAACCGCAGATTCACCATCTTCCAATGATGAAATAGATGGGATTCTTTTAACTGTTAAACCTTTTTCGTGAACTACGTTCAACATATCTTCCATAGAAGAAAGCGCGCCTTCTGCTAAAATAAGATTTTCTATTTTGATTTTTTGGCGATCTAGTTTTTCAACTATGTTATTTAAGTCTTTAACTGTTCCTAAAACTGGAACACCTTGAATTTCTCTGCCTAGTTTACTTAAATCATTATCCAGTAAACCATGCACAGTAAATTCCATGTTAGTTTGGCTTGCTACTTCTTTTAAAAATAAATTCGCATTATTACCCGCACCAATTACTAGTGAATTTACTATTTTATTACTTTTCTCAATACGTAAGGATTCTATTTTCTCTCTGAGTAAACGAGCCGCAATACGCGGGCCCGCAGTAATCGCTACGTGTAACAACGGCAATATAAGAAACACTGAGCGAGGGAAATTTTCTAAACGTGTTATCAAGAACATAATAACAGACATAATCATTAAACTTGCAACAACCGCTTCTACAATTTTAACAAGCTCACGAGAAGATGTATAACGCCACAAACCACGGTGAAGTTTAAAATGACCAAAAACTAAAATACCTAATGCAATGTAGGCAAATGTATAGCCTTCTATATAGGCAAATTCATTCGGAATATTAAAATCAAACCGTAACAACAAGGCCAGCATAAATGCAATACCTGCCGCACAACCATCATAAGCTAGGTTTAATAGTGGGCGAATATATTTTCTCAAATTATTTACCTCCTAAATAATTCATTCGCCAAAAGAATATCGCCACAGCAATAAGACCAAAAATAAGTGAAAATGGCCCAAGGACACTAAATCCTAAAATAAATAAAATAAGCAGAACGACGTTAATTGCTAAAGCTCTTATAACAAATTCAGAGTGAGTTATACCAGCACTTACAGCCTGCTGATAAAAATGTTCTTTGTGTGGTTGCCACGGTTTTTTACCTTGTACAATACGTTTAATTAGAGTGAACGTAGCATCCGCGGTGAATAATAAAGAAATTGTTAATAATGGGAAAACAGTATCCATATTTAAATTGATAAACATTAAACCCGCCAAGAAAAAACCTAAAAATGTACTACCAACATCGCCTAAAAATATTTTTGCAGGATGCCAGTTTAAACGTAGAAACCCAATGCTTGCACCCATAAGAACTAAAGCAATAAATTTAATATCTATGAATACTAAACTTAGCGCAAACGCCAAAAATGCGGCCTGAGCTGCCGCCAAGCCATCAATGCCATCCATAAAATTATATAGATTTATAAACCATATCCACGCTAGTAGAAAAATAGTTTTTTCTGCCCATAACGGTAAAAATTCAAATACTGGAGGTATGAAATATAAACAAACGCCCACACAAATAACTTGTACAAATAAACGCAATATAGCAGAGCGAGGTTTTATATCATCTAACCATCCCATCGCTACAATACCAATAGAACTAAAAGTAAGGGCTAATAAATATTCCTTATTCTCAACATCTGTAAAAAATATAATTAAAAAAGAAACTGGTAAAACTGTTAAAGCAATACCTAAGCCACCGCCACGCAAAGTTGGTTTATTGTGAGAGCTACGTTTACTTACCTCATTAAACATACCTTTTTCTTCGCACATCCAACGCACTTTTAAACAAATATAAACACTTAATAAAAATGCCCCAACAATATAAACTGCATCAATCATTGCTATTTAACTCCTCTACTAAGCATGAAATTCCATCTTTAAAAGATCTTGGTGTATAATTAAAATCTTCTGTTGCATGATGATGTTCAAATGCTTTATTTTCATTTAATCTAAGTAACTGTTCTTCTTTCAGTTTTGGATTTTTAACCAATTTTTCGTATATAGACAACCCAAAACGACATAACCCCAACGGTATTGGTATAAATAAATGCCTTTTACCTAAGGCTTTAGAGGCACTTTTTACAACTGACTTAAAAGAAAGAGAATATTCGCCACTAATATTATAGCTTTTACGTATAGCTTTTTTACAAAAATAGCTTTGAACAACACTTGTAGCTACATCATCTACAAAAACTGGTTGCTGTGATGCTTGTCCATCCCCAGGGCAAAAAACAATCGGCCATTTTTTAAGATATTTTATTAGCCTTTCCATGTTTCTATCACCCTTACGGCCATATATCATGGTTGGTCGCAAAATTGTCCAATCTAAATCTGATCCTATAACTGTTGCCTCAGCTTCCATACGTACTTTTTTAGAACCAGCATTTAATTTAGTAAAAATAGCTGTAGTAGAAATAAATACTGCTCGTTTTACCTTTTCTTCTTCGCAGGCCTGAATAATATTAGGAGCATGACCGAAACCCAAAGATGCTATATAAAATAACCCATCTTTAGCATGTAATGCGTTTTTTAAAGATGCTATATCATCTAAATCTCCACGTATTACTTCAATTTTACTGCCATCAGACCACATTGGCGGAGTTGCCTTTGGTCTACAAAAAATAGTTAGTTCAATTAATGTTTCATTTTGAGATCCTGCAAGTTGGTTATAATTTTCAACCTGCTGAATAACTCGTCTGCCCGTAAAACCTGTGGCACCAATTAATAAAATATTTTCTTTTTTTATAGCCATAATTATGCCGACTTACCTGTAACTTTTAATAGTGCATCCAAATAACGTTTAGCTAAAATACTATGTCTAAAGTAGGCAGATACAAATTTTTGGCCAGATTCTCCCATTTCTATTACCTTTTCATCACTATCCACTAATGTTTTAATGGCATCTGCTAGTTTTTCAGGATCTTCTGGTGGAACAACTAAAGCACCGCCACTTTGTTCCATAATTTGAGCGGCCTCACCACGTACACAACCAATAAATGGTCTTTTACTAGCCATAATTTCAAACATTTTAGATGGAATAAATGTAGCAAACCCTGGCGTATCCTTTAACGGAACAACACTTACGTAAGCCATATTATAAAACTGCCAAACCCGTTCTTTACTTTGCGAATCTACAAATTGGACATTCGGCATTCCTTTAGCACTTTTTTGTAAACGTGCTTTATCTGCGCCATCACCTACAAATATAAATAACACTTCAGTTTGCGACATCATCATACGTGCAACATCAATAATTTGTCCTAAAGCCTGTGAAGTACCATGAGCTCCAATATATAAAACAACTTTAGCTAACGGGTGGAGTTGAAGTTCGTTTCTTAATTTATCTACAGAACCATCTTGTGATGGAATTGTGGCCTTATCAATTTCATCGTCACTTACACCGTTAGTTATAATAACTAGCTTTTCCTGAGGTATTCCTCTTCTAACAATATTTTCAGCAAACCCACGAGTTACGGTAACTACTTTATCTGCACGACGGTATAAAAATAATTCAACCCATTCAAGTATATTTAAAATAATACCTTCTCGCATTACGCCAAGTTCTACAAAAATTCCTGGCCATAAATCACGTACCTCCATAACAAATGGCACACGGTAACGTACAGAAAGTAACCATGCAGAAATCGCCGCAAAAAATGATGGTGAACTCGCAATAATTACATCTGGTTTTGATTTACCTTTTGTAGAAAGATTCATAAACAGTACGGTTGCAGCAAAAGAAATATGAGAAATGATTTTCTTTATAAAACCTGAATTATGCGTGACATACAAAGGATGACGTTTTACTCTAATTCCATCAATTTCTTCTTCCATGGATTTATTTTTATAGCCTTCCTTAATAATACCATCTGGATGGTTAGGAACAGCCGTTAAAACTGTAACCCTTTGCATTTCTTGTTTCCAGATTTTAGCAAAACCAGAAAGGCGAGCAGAAGGTGCCCCAGGTTCTGGCTTATAGTACTGACAAATTAACCAAATATTCATAATTTCTTAGTACTCCTTTAACTTTAACATTTCGATTTTATGGCCATCTACAAAAACAATTTTAGAAAAAAGTATATTAAAACTCACTTCATCATCACCTATATCATAAACACGTTTATCATCATCAGATAAAGGGTTTATAATCATTGGCCACGATTTTTCCGTTACACCACCCGCTGATAATATATCTCCATCTGAAATAAATACTTTTTTTATAGTGCTATTATTTTTATTGTCCTTAATGGCTACTACCGCATCAAATGATTGAATATCTTTATTAGCTATATTTTCAAAAGATCCTTGAATAATTACGGCATTTCCAACACCCCATTTTGTAATTCCAGCAGATTTTTTAAAGCCTAAAACTTTAAGCGATTTACGTAACTCAGCCTGTATTTCCATATTAGCGAGATTTATTTTGGCTAGCCTAATACTAGCCATTTTTTCAAGAATTAAGTTTAAATTTGGTACACCAACAAGGAACCACTCATTATCATACTTTGCAAATAACAGCTTAAGTTTTAGCTGTTCATTGGCATTTAATTTTTCCTTAATGCCATCAAGATCATTTCTGATAATTGGTAAATATGCTGTTGCTTCCATACCTTTTGTTTTAAAATTTTCTATTGGTGCAAAGTAGCCATTATTACCAAGAATTTCCTGTTTTAAGTTACTTAAAATGGCCTCTTTCTCACCTTTTTCAAAAGCACCAACAGAAATAAAACGTACTATCTGTTTTTCTAAGCTTGTAATCATTTCTGGGCGAATAAAAGATGCGTATTTACGCTCTGCCCAATCTGTAACTTTTTCTAAAACACCTACATCTTCTTTAAAATCACGCTTAAAAAGCTGATCTACTATATTGGCAGAAAGGGTGCGAATATCCACGCCTGATTCAACTGTTGTAATACTATGCTGGCGCAGACCTTCTAACGCACTTTGAAAGCTTAATTCTGGTGAGCTTTTTGGCGCATTATATTTAAGTGCAACACCACCCGCCAAGGCAACAAAACAGATAATCAAAACAATTATCGAAATCTTTTTCTTAGAAAAAACCATTTGTATTTACTATTCCTTAAATTATGAACGATTATTATATACCAAATAAGCAAAAATAACAGGGTTTTTAAGGTTGACGCCTGCTTTTTAATCAACTAACTTGCCTAGTCAACTTTACTTATTCTTTCCTTTTTACTTTATCATACGAGATTATACCTATGAGCAACGATGAAACATTAGGGATATCCCCAGAAAAACTAGAACATATTTTTCAAAATGATGTATTCGAAATAAAAACTGTTATGTCCGTAACAGTAAATAATGACTTAATTTTACAGCATGAAAATGGCTATAAAAAGCTGTATAAGGCCTTAGATCAAGAGTACTCATCCTTTACATCCAGAATTATGGAAGGTGCGGTAGTGAATAAACAAATATTTTTTACTCAAAATAAAGAGCACTTACAAACCTTTTTATTACAAGAAATCTCAGCTATTTCTACAGAACAAGGTTTAACTATTAACGATGTAAATATTGAATTACTTTAAACGAAGATACTTAATATAACCACCCATGGAGGGTGGTTTTTTCATTGACTGCGGCTAAGTATGCCGTTACTGTATACCCTTATTAGCATCTCTTTTCCCGTTCCACTACTCCACGAGGATATGTATGAGTAACACTATTTACGCATGTACGTCACAAGAGCTTGAAAGCTATAAGCCCATCAAAGTTATTTTATCTGTAATCATAGATATCAGCCGAACCCCGTGTGATTTAGCTGAAGGTTATGAAATACTATCCCAACAATTAATCTCTGTTTTGGGGATTTTAAAGGCAGAACTAACCGCTGAAGATGAAGAAATGTTCTTCATTATTTTGGCAAATGCCGCAGAACACAAAGGTATTCAAGTAAAAGAAATTGATATAATTGAAATTGAGAAAGAAGCTCAATAGGTTTTATTATGCAAGAACCATTATACCTTATGACCTCTTTCACAGTTAATAATTCTATTACATTAAAACTTACTCTAGCTGGCACTATAGACTTAAATACTAATAAATCTGAGCCTAACAATTTGAAATTGTTCTTAGATGAAGTTAGGAGGATATTATCAGTTATGGTGGGTAATGATAAAATAAATGCTATCCAGCTTTTTTCTGAAAGTAGCGAAATCGCCAGTAATTTTGTAAAAAATAATGTAAAGGATTTTGCTACAGAATGTAAAATTGAAATGCTTACTCTTAATGTAAGTTATATCGATGAATAAACTAAACACCAATTCGCCATAGAATGGATATAGACACCCTTCGGGGTGTTTTTTATTTTTTAGTAAGGCCCCACTTAATAACACACTGCCCAGCACTCTGCCATTTACCTTTAACAGAGAGCGTTTTTATGGGTTCTTTTTTACCAAAAAATGGTGCATAAACACCTTCTTTTTCTTGGAAACACCCACCTTCTATTTTAAATACAAATTTTTGCTTATTTTTGGTTGTAATTTCGGCTTCTGTATAGCTTATTAAGTGGTGCTCAACACTTGGGTGAAGGTGAAAGAAAGCTTCTATTTTATGTTGTTTACTACCTTTTTTACCAACTAAAAAATCTTCCCCTCGAATATTTTCACCATCTTCAGAAAGGAAAATTCTTCGTTCATGTTTTACTCCAATATGCCTATAACCATCATGTTCACCTTCTACTCCAATACCAACTTGAGGGGCTTTTTTTACCATACAAGTAACTTTTTCTGGCCTTCTTCCTAAGCGAAATGTTTTCCATACTTCTGCACTATTTTCATTATCTACACATACCGTATTATGAGCTTTCGTTCCTCTTAATATATTCCGTAATTTATGTTGATATAGGTATGTTCCTTGGTTAACAAAAATTCGTTCTTTATCTATACATAATTCAAAGGAAAGAGTATCTGCATGGGCATGAGCAGGTAATTCATCTGGGCAACATTTACCCACATCCATCATAACTAAAGTTTTGCCACGTTCTAGCCGAGCATAGCCTGTATCTTCTAATAAATGCGGAGGTTTTTCAACACTACCACGATATTTTAGTATTTCATTTAGGTGTTTATTTGTATTTATTTCACCATCATTGAATAATCCTAAAGCTCCGTCTGGATAACGATAAAAAGCTAATACTTCAACCATTCTATCAATAATATCATCAAATTGCGCAGGTACAGCCTGACCAGATTTAGTAATAAGCGATTTTATTTCAATTAAGTCTTTTAAAACATCTACATGATAATGAGGGCTTTTTTCATAATGACCACCATCTGGTAATATTTGTTTTTTAAGTTGTTTTAATAAAGTTTCTAAAGCATCTAAATAAATACTTTGCTTGCCCTTAATACACAAACCTACAAAAATAAGAGCCTTCAAATTTTTAATAATGTGATTACCTTCCACATCCCATTCTACTACTCTTTGAAGATGATCTATTTGGCGGGCAAGACTATCTAAGAATTGATTTTTAAAGCTTTCAGAAGAGCCGTCTGTAAGCCAATTAGCATAACTAACCCAGCTAATAATACGTAAGGAAAGAGGGTATGGATGCCAACTTATTTTATTAAATTGATCGCATTTAAAAATCCAAGAAGAAACCATTTCACGCGCTGGTTCTAAGCCTTCTTGTTTAAGCGTGTTTAGGTGTTTTAGCCATTCAAAATAATGTAAATGATAAACCCAAAGCGCCGTAGCCTCTTGCGGATACCAATTGATATCCTCATCCATATTTATTTTTTGATTCAGAAAATTAAATTTTAACTTAGCTATTTCACGGCCAGCTTTTTTACTGCCTTTCCATAAAACTGGGGGGCTAACAATTAATTTTTCAAAGGGTTCAACTTCTGGTTCCAACAAGCCATACAAAGGTGTTGCGTAGTACATACAACGAAAACGGTAATCTACTCTCGCCCATATTTGGTATGGCTTTAAATATTTTACCGTTCGTATAAATGCACCAATATTCATGTTTGAAAGGACTATTCCTATTCGTTTTCTTCTGGGTCTGAGTAATCTCTACAGAAGAACCACATTACAGCCAAACCAAGTAGCGCAGAAACAAGTGATCCAGTTAAAATACCAAGCTTAGCCTGAGTTAAATAACCTGCCTGTTCTTCTGAGCGATAACCTAATGTCGCAATAAATAAACTCATAGTGAAACCAATACCTGCAAGAATACTTACACCCCAAATTCTGCCCCATGTGGCGCCTTTAGGCATTGCAACAAAGCCTGCTTTAATAAATAAGAATACGGTTGTAAATATCCCTATCTGTTTACCAATAATTAATCCAGTAATAACACCAAGTGTTACTGGTTCTAAAGCTACATCAAAGGTAACTCCTTTTAACGATACACCTGCGTTTGCAAAGGCAAAAAGCGGTAATACTACAAAGGCTATAAAGGTGTTTAAATCATGCTCTAGCTGACGAAGTAATGAACGCCGTTCCCCAGGAATTTCTAAAGGGATACAGAAAGCTGCAAAAACACCAGCAAATGTAGCATGAACACCAGATTTTAAAACACAAACCCATAAAGCAAATGCAAACATTATGTATAAAGAACCCTTACTCACATTAAAGTAGTTCAATGCAACAAGAGCAGAAGCAAATGCCATAGCCCAATAAAGCGCCTGAACCTCTAGGTTTTGGGTATAAAAGATCGCAATAATCATAATTGCGCCCAAGTCATCAATAATAGCTAAGGCAAGTAAGAATATTTTTAAGCTAACTGGAACACGTTTACCAAGTAGAGATAAAATACCAACTGCAAAAGCAATATCTGTAGCTGTTGGTATTGCCCAACCAGAAAGAGCTAAACTATCTGTGCTGTTACTGATATAAAAGAATATACCAGGCGCTGCCATACCACCAATTGCAGCAACAACAGGAAGCAGGATTTGGTCTTTACTAGAAAGTAACCCTTCTTGTACCTCACGCTTAATTTCTAACCCAACAAGAAAGAAGAAAATGGCCATCAGACCATCATTAATCCAGTGGATAATATCTTTTTCAATAATTAAATCACCAACACCAAAGACAGCCTTTGTTTCATGCAAAACATGATGATAAACATCGGCATACGGAGAGTTAGCAATAATCATCGCGATTGCGGCACAAAATATTAAAATTAAACCACCAGCAGCTTCTAATTGCATAAACTCCTTGAACATTGTCATAGGGTTATATGGCTGGAATGTAAATGTTTGTGGTTTTTTATCTTTGGTCATTTTTCTTGCTCTTTTTAGTGAAAATTAAATTTATAATTATTTCATTTTTAAACTGAGATGACTATAACCCTCCAATTTTGATATCTTTTGTACTGTATAACAAGTAAAGTTGTATCTAGAGATGATAATACCCGCCTAGGTATGATAATTTGACCACACATATGGTCATATGATTTAACTTAATAAACAGAGAAATTATGCTACCAACAATTTTTATCGCCATAGATACCCAAGATTTAGCCAAGGCTAAAAATTTAGCCGAAATGTTTAAGGAATATCCAATTGGTTTAAAGCTTGGCCTAGAATTTATAAGCTCTCAAGGGGTTGAGGGTATTAAAGCTATTCAAAAGTATAACTTTCCCATTTTTTTAGATACAAAATTTCATGATATTCCCAATACAGTAGCAAAAGCCGTAGATGCAACGGTTAAACTTGAACCAACTATTTTAAATATTCATGCATCGGGTGGCCCTGCCATGATGCAGGCAGCCAAGGAAGCCAGAGATGAAGCGGTCGAGAAATATAATTTAACAACAACACCAAAACTTATTGCCGTAACCGCATTAACAAGTATGGATGACGAATCATTAGCCCAAGTAGGTCAGCAATGTGCTAAAACGCAGGTGCTAAATCTTGCAAAATTAGCTAAAGAAGCTGGTTTGGATGGCGTGGTTTGTTCTGCCAACGAAACACAGGAAATACAAGATGTTTGTGGCAATAATTTCTTAAAAATTACTCCCGGAATTAGATTAAAAGGTGATAATTCAGGCGATCAAAAACGTATAACTACGCCAGAAACAGCTTTGAACAACTGTTCAAATGTTTTAGTAATTGGTAGGAGTATTACAGGCGCAAAAGACCCTGTTAAAGCTCTAGAAACTATTCTAGCTACAGTACTTTCAATTCAAAAGGTCTGATTATTGTTAGGAAAAATTGCACATTAATTTATTATTTAAACCTTGTAATAGCCCACTATAACTGTGCTTTAAATAATAAATTAATGGTAATTTTAGCTTCAACTAATCAGGCTTTTTGAATTGAAAGTACTGTAGTATATATAAAGTTTCTTAAATAAATTGACAAATATATACCAACAGCGTATACAAAAAATATATCTATCTTTAAACTTTTCACTCAACACTTTAGGTGGTCTCCCTATGAACAAAATAATCATAGCTCTAGTAGCAGTATTCTTCGTAGTCTTATTCCTGCGCTGGGATTCATTAGGCATTGAACACGTTATCAGCTTATCCGCTGTTACTATATCGTTCTTACTTGGATATCTTCATTCAATACTAAACAAGGATAAAACTAGGTTGGAATCAAGCCCACAGCTTGTTAAAAATTTTGCTGATGTAGAAGAAATTAACCTTACGTATATTCGTTTAGCTATACTGCTTACAGCCCTAGCTCTTGTACTATTTTTTATTTAAACGTACCGCCGAGAAGATGTTATTAATGTCTTCTCGGTTTTTTTATTGAAAAACTAGCGAACTATCACCATATAAACTAGTAATGAAATTATCTTAACCATTTACAGAGGATTTATTATGGACTCTATTCAATTTGCACTGCTATACACAGCGATATGGTTTATTGTTGTATTTACTTCCACACACTTTGTTATGAGACACCATCAGGCAATGGCTGAGTTTGTAACAAACCGCGTGCCTTTATCGCCTTTACACCAAAAATTTGCTGAAGCAAGCAAAAGTACTGTAGAAGCAGCGACGCTAATAGCCACAGGTATTATATACTCAGGGTATATACTTCTTATTTAATTTATAAATGAGACCAATCCGAGAAGATGCCTAATGTCTTCTCGGTTTTTTTGTTTCTTTTTTATTGAAAGTACGGGTTTGCTTATGACCAGAACGTTTATTGAAAGGTTTTTTATCACTTCTGCGTGGAGACTTATCACCATCTTTACTACGTTTAGGTGAAGTATCTTCTACACCAGCTAAACCAAAAGTTAAACGCCCAGAAATAATATCTGCTTCTAATAATTTTACAGTTAAAGTTGTACCAACTTTAAATACTTTTTTAGTTTTTCTGCCTGTTAGCGTGGCGGCTTTTTGGTCGTGGATATAATAATCATTTTTCATGGTACGAGCAGGAAGCAAGCCTTCTGCAATACCATTTTCAATGCTTACATACATACCAAATGCCTGAACTGAAGCTACTTTTGCTTCAAATTCTTTACCAACGTATTCTGTATAAAACCTTGTTATAATTCTGTCTTTAGCTTCCCATTCTGCAAGCTGAGAGCGACGCTCTGTAATACCAATATTTTCAGCAATTTGTTCTAGCTGAAAGGAATGAGAACCAATACCACCCTTACCAGCAAGTTTTAGACTTTTAATTAAACTGCGGTGTACAATCAAATCACTATAACGTCTGATTGGTGAAGTAAAATGAGCATAATGAGAGAGACTTAAACCAAAATGACCTATATTTTCTGGATGATATTTAGCTTGTTCTTGAGATCGCAGAATAACCATAGATAAAGTTTCAGCTTCTTCGTGGCCTTTAATACTTTCAACAATTTTTTGAATATGTTTAGGATGAACAAAATTTGGAAAACTAAGCTTAATTCCATACCCCTTCATAACTGTTTTTAAGTTATTAAGTTTTTCTCTGCCTGGGGTTGGATGAACACGATACAAACAAGGATAATCGCCTTTAGCCAAAACAGATGCAGCTGCAACGTTCGCTAAAACCATCATTTCTTCAATCAGTTTATGAGCATCTAACCTATCACGTTTTTCAACGCCTTTTAGGTTGTTATCTTCATCAAATACTAATTGAGTTTCTGGTACATCTAAATCTAGCGCACCACGCCTTAGACGGTTCGCTAACAGTATTTCATAAGCACCATATAAATGCTGTAGTGAATCCCATAATTTTTCAGTTTGTTCGGTATGAGTACCATCTTTTGCAGCCTGAACTTCCTCATAAATTAAGCGTGCATGAGAGTGCATAACGGCTCTAACAAATTTATATTTTTTAAGGTTACCATTTTTATCTATCCACATATGAACAGCGTTTACGGGGCGATCCTCATGAGGACGCAGGGAACATAAATCATTACATAAACGTTCTGGTAACATTGGAATTACAAAATCAGGTAGGTAAGTTGAGTTTCCTCGTTTTAAAGCTTCTCTATCAATTTTACCATTTTCTTTAATATAATGAGCAACATCCGCAATGGCTACAATTAAATGGTATCCTTCTTTTTCTGGCCATGGTTCTGCAAATACTGCATCGTCAAAATCTCGGGCATCAGATCCATCAATTGTTACCATAGGAATTTTACGTAAATCTTCCCGCTCTTTCACCTCTTTAGCTGTTAATTTTGCAACCAAAGCTTCACTTTCTGTAATAACTTCTTCAGGAAATTCATCTGGAATATTATGGTTACGCATTGCAATAACGCTTTCCAAGCCTAAAGGAGATTTAGCTACTACTTCCATTAATTTTACAGGAGTAACTCCATCTTTACGAATTAAAGGTTGGACACGAATAACCGCTCCATCAGGGGTATCTGCTGGTGGTTGCATAACTTTAAATTGAACCTTAGATAACGCCCTTGCAAACGCTTTAAATGTTTGTTCTGACGAATTATAAATACCTAAAATTTGTGGTGCTTTTTCATCTTTTTGGGATTTCTTCTGTTCTAGAACATGACCCATAAATTCACCAGGAATTGTTTCTGTTAAGCGCACAGTAACAACATCACCTTCTATAACATTTGCTTTAGCATCTAAAATAATAGATGGGTAAACTCCGAGTAAATCACTATCTACTGGCTTGCAAAATAACTCTCCATCGCTATCTACATTTGTTACCATAACATCTATGATTGGTAATTCATCTTTTGGCTGAATTTTGGTTTTATCTTCCACTATTTCTGAAAGCTGAATATTATTTCTATTCCCAGAAGCTATAAAACCTTCCATACGCAAAGATGTAATTAACCTACGCAATTTACGTCTATCATCACCCTTAATAGCAAAGTATTTACAAATATCTCTTCTGGAAGATGGCTTACCATCTAGTGAAGACAAAAAGCCGAGGAGATCCTCGGCTGTTGGAAAGCTTTTAGCCATGAGTTAAGAAGCTTTCTTTTTAATTGTTTTTTTCTTAGCTGGAGCTTTTTTCTTAGCTACAGCCTTCTTTTTAGCAGGAGCTTTAGCCTTTTTCTCTTTTGCTGGAGGATCTTGCCATCCACATTCTTCATTCGGACAAATTTTAGTTACTCCATCACGTTTAGTTTCTTTCATGGTAATGAAAGAATTTCCACAGCTCGGACACGGCTCTTCAATAGGTTTATTCCACAATGCATATTTACATTTAGGGTAACCACCACAGCCATAGAAAATTTTACCTCTGCGAGATTTACGTTCTAAAATATCGTTAGTATCACACTGCGGACATTTAATTCCTGTACTTTTTGGTGGCTCTTTTGGAGCATCATTTTTACCGCCAATATTTTCAATATGCTTACATTCTGGGTATTGGTCACAACCTTTAAATTTACCGTATCGACCTAAACGAATAAGCAGTTCACCTTTACCACATGTTGGGCATTTTTCACCTGTTTTTTCAGTGGTAACATCTTTTTTCTGCACTGATTCAATCTTATCATCAATCTGAGTTTTGAACGGGCTCCAAAATTCTTCTAAAACTGGTTTCCATTTTTTCTCACCACGAGAAATTTCATCTAAAGTATTTTCCATATCAGCAGTAAAACCTAAATCTACATACTTAGAAAAATGTTCTACCAAAAATTTATTTACAATACGACCAACATCTTCTGGTGTTAGTCTACGTTTTTCCTGAGAAACATAACCTCTATCTTGAATTGTAGAAATAATAGATGCGTAAGTTGAAGGACGACCAATGCCATTTTCTTCTAATGCTTTCACAAGTGTAGCTTCACTGTAACGTGGAGGAGGCTCTGTGAAGTGTTGTTCTGGCATTAATTTCTTCAAGTCCATAATATCAGCTTCTGTTACTGATGGTAATAATTTATCCTTATCTGTACTATCACCGCTTTCTACAGCCACTTGGTAAGCTTTTAAGAAACCAGCAAATACTATTATTGATCCACTTGCTCTAAATTCATTCTTACCAGATGTATCTGCGATTGTTAGTGAAGTCTGATCTAGCTTCGCTGGCGCCATTTGAGATGAAACCGTACGTTTCCAAATAAGTTCATATAACTTAAATTGGTCATCTTCTAGTTTTAAATCTTTGCCAAGTTTATTAAAATCTGTTGGGCGAATAGCTTCGTGAGCCTCTTGCGCATTTTGTGATTTTGTCTTATAAAAATTTGGGTTTTCAGGAACATAATCTGCTCCGTACATATTGCTAATAGTATCACGTACTGCTGTTATTGCTTCTTGAGCTATCACTACGGAGTCTGTTCTCATATAAGTAATTAAACCAGCTTCATATAAACGTTGGGCAACGCTCATTGTTTTCTTTGCGCTAAAACGTAATTTACGAGATGCATCAATTTGGAGTGTTGAGGTAATAAATGGTGCAAATGGACGGCGTTGTACTTGTTTCTTTTTAAGTGATTTAACGCTGTAATCTAACCCATTCAAGGATTTCTCAGCAGCTTTAGCATCTTTTTCATTATTAATGCTGAATTTTTCTTGTTTAACGCCATCTAGAGTTACAAGCCTAGAAAGAATTGTGTCTCCGCTTGGAGTAGCAAAATCAGCTTCCATGCTCCAGTATTCTTCTGGGTTAAATGCTTCAATAGCATCCTCACGTTCACATACTAAACGCAAAGCAACAGATTGCACACGCCCAGCACTTAAACCAGTACGCACTTTACGCCATAAAACTGGTGAAAGATTAAAGCCTACTAAGTAATCTAATGCACGACGAGCTTGTTGAGCATCAATCATATCCATAGCAAGTTCACGTGGGTTAGCAACAGCATGTTTAACTGCTGTTTTTGTAATTTCGTTAAACTGAATACGGTAAACTTCTTTTTTATCCATATCCTTGATACGGTGTTTAAGCTCTTCCAAAACGTGCCAACTAATAGCCTCTCCTTCACGGTCCGGGTCAGTTGCTAGGTACAATTTGTCAGCCGCTTTAACAGCCTTGGTTATATCTTTCATCACTTTTTCAGATTGTGGTGATACCTTATAATTCATATTAAAATCATTATCTGTATCTACAGATCCGTTTTTACTAGGCAAATCACGTACATGGCCAAAAGATGCCATTACCTTGAAATCTTTACCAAGATATTTTTCGATTGTTTTTGATTTAGCTGGTGACTCTACAATAACTATGTTCATAAAAATTTCCGTATTTATAATTGTTTACCTAAGTGACTATATAATGGATTTTTAGTAAATTACAAATTTTATTCTCTATATATGCATTTTTAATTGTTTGACGAGATGTTTATACCTTTGCTATATATGTAATATATATTTATCTTTTATATCTTTTCCACTCCTTTATCTATGGAGAAAATACTATGTCCGACGAGCCGAACATCCCATATGCAAAACAAAAAGCGCTAGAAATGATGGATGAAAAACGTTTTAAACCTTTCATCAAAAAGCTTTTAGCTAAAATTGATAAAGCTATAGAGCAAGAAAAGAAATCTATAAAAATGGAAATCCATGCATCACACCTTACTTCTAAACATGATATAGAGCACTCTGCCTATTTAAAGGAAATGATCCCTAAGTTTAAGAAAAAAGGAATTACCCTTACTTTTAATGAATATCAATATCAAGACTATCCTATTGCTAAATACGATATGATGGCCCACGCCAACTGGTAATAATTATGACTAAAAAATTAACTGCCAAACAAAGAACACTAAAAGCTCTTGATGATAAATTCTTTAGTAAATTTGCAGTGGCTCTCTCTCTGCAGATTGAAGGTACAATCGCTCTAGGTGGTTACAGATGCGATCTTTCATTTCAAGATCAAAATTTAATTATAAAGGAGCAAGACCTAGAAGATTCTGTGATTATGCAAAATAAAATCAAAGAATTAAAAGCCGACGGAATATGGCTGAGATTTCATACCCTCGTAAACGGGTTTAAAGTAATAGCACGTTGGAGTGACTAATATGACTGAAGAACTAAGCATCCCAGATGCATTTAACCAAAGTATAGAAGCAAAAGATAAGCTTATTTTTGAGCCTCTTATTCATGATGTGCTAGTTAGGGTTGATAAAGCATCTAAAAATGGGGAATTATACTGTGTAATTGAAAATACAAATAATACAAATAGATCCTTTAATAAAAGGGATGCAAAAAGGTCCCCTTATCTAAAAGCAGTATTGTTCAAAATAGAAAAGACAATCTCTATTTCATTTAACTATGATGATGGTGATCGTTATGACCATATTCTTGCCGAATGGGATAGAAAGTAGCGATTTAAATAAAAGCCTCACAAATGGGGCTTTTATTATTTATGCTTACCCCTTGATTTTAATATATACAGACACTATAACATGCAGTACTGAAGGAAAAATCTTTAACTTTCGCCCAACAATCACCAGTACATGGTAATTTATCAACTTCTTCCACGGAGAAATCTATGAATAAAACTTCTCGCTATTCTAAAAATAAGGTCAAGCCACAACAAAAACTAACACCTGTTGATATTATAGATCAGGTAAAAGCAAATATGTTAGCTGGTTTACCTATAGATGGTGAATTACTTGATTCTCTTATTGGTGTTGCAGAAAAAAGTTTACCAAAAGAAAAACCACAGCCAACATTGGAGACAGTAAAGAAAACTACTCCTGTTAAAAAATCTAAACAAGCTAAGAAGAAGCCTTTTAAAAAGCTCAAAATAACCGATCATGCCATGTTACGCATAATAGAGCGTATTATGGATTTCGATATACAAAAAATGAAAATCGAGGCTGCTGCGGAAATCATGGGAAATAAAAAGTCCATCTTTAGTGGTAAATACAAAGTTTACAATCAAAAAGCAACCGCTGTAATTAAAGATGGTGTTGTTATAACAGTAATTTAAATACTATAGTTAAAAACCATATAATAAAAAACCCCCAAAAAACGGGGGTTTTTATTTATGTCCACTACTTGACATTAATGTATACAAACACTATAACGTATAGTACTTAAAGGAAAAATCTTTAACTTTCACCCGCAATCACTATTTTATTTATTGTGATTACCCTCTCAATTAATTTCTAGGGAGAAATTTATGACACATATTATATCCAAAACAACAGTATCCGCCAAAGTTACCACTGGGCGTTATATTGCGACAGTAGATACCTCTGGTGTAAATGACTGGCAACCATACGATGGCGAAAAACCAGTTTTACATCCATATGATATAGGCTACCGCCTATGTAACCGTACAGATGTAACTGTAAATGGCGTAACCTACAAAGGTGAGCCAGAATCAGAAGAAAAATTCACCATTGGTGAAATTGTTCCTATTGATCAGGTATCAGAAGATGTATCTGTTAATATACGGATCTACAAAGAAAATAACGTTGAACAACTTCTACATCATGGAGAACGTAACTATTCGGCATATTCTGAAGAACAGTTTGGAACTACTATACAGGAATCGGCTGTTACAAGACACGATCCATACGCTGATAAATAATCTGTAACCCTGCTTAACGTTTAGTAAAAAAAAGCCCCCTTCGTGGGGTTTTTTTATTTGTATATCAACATGAATCTTGACTTTAATACTAAGGTTATAATATATAGTACTTATAGAAAAATCTTTACCTTTCATTTATAATTACCATTTATTGTAATTACTTAGCCAATTAAAATACTGCCAAGTAATTCCTGAGGAATCTCAATATGTCTAACAAAAAATTCAATCTAAACAACCTTGGTGTACCAAAAGCAAAAAAACAGGCCTCTCGTGAAAATAGCGAGAATGAATTAGACCCGCGTATAACACGTTGGAATGCTATGTTTACATTCTTTCTACGAAAAATCGATGCGGCATCTAAACAAAAAATAACAACTCTGGAACTAAGCCTGACTCCCACCGGATTCGCACCTATTTCTCCAACTGAGCTATCGGCGTACTATTTATATTTTTTTGAATCCGGATATGCAGAGGCCATTACCGATCATGTATTCAAAAAAGGTAAAATAAAACTTCAATTCAAGTTAAAAAATGCAGACCATGCTTATATAGAGCAAGAAGAGATAATAAGCGCCCCTGCAAAATACTTAGATGTAATTGCTACCTGGGACTAATTCTATTTAACGTTTAACAATAAAAGCCCCTTTCGTGGGGTTTTTGTTTTATAGTAAAGATATTCCGCCACCCGGATGGCGCTCTATTTTACCTTCCATGTCTAAATTGGTGAGCTCAATAATAACCTCTGCCTGAGTTAAACCAGACTGACGAATAAGTGTATCCATTGGTGTAGGTGTACTAGATAAAAGACTTGTTATTGTTTGTACCTCATCATTATCTTCTTCAGTAACGATTTCTTCTTCAATAACTTCAGTTATATCTAACTTTGGTTGTTCAATAATTTTTACTGGTGGGGCAAAATCTTGTGGAAGATTTTCTAAAATGTCATCTGCTGTTTCTAAAATATGTGCCCCTTGTTTTATTAGGTAATTTGGACCACCAGCACGAGCATCACGGGGGCTACCCGGTACAGCAAAAACTTCTCTCCCTTGCTCTAAGGCGCATCTGGCAGTTATTAAGCTTCCAGATTTTTTTTGTGCTTCCATTACAGCAATACCTAAACTTATACCTGAAATAATTCTATTTCTGCGTGGAAAATGAGTTGCCATTGGCTGCATTCCTAAAGGCATTTCCGAAATTACACAACCATTCTCAGTAATCTGTTTATATAAGTTATCATTTTCGGGTGGATATATAAAATCTACTCCACCAGCAAGTACTGCTACTGTTTTTCCTTCTGCTTTTATGGTTCCTTTATGAGCAGCGGTATCTATTCCACGTGCCATACCAGAAATAATTGCAAAATCTTCCTTTACCAAAAATGCAGAAATTTCTTCGGTAAATGCACAATTACCTGCAGAAGCATTTCTTGTTCCTACGATCCCAAATGATTTTTTACTAAGCGCCGAAACATCTCCAACTACACTTAAAACAGGAGGAGCATCATGGATATGTTTTAATAATTCTGGATAATTTTCACTATGGGTAAATACAAATTCTCCACCAAGTACGGTTAGCTTTTTAAGTTCTTCTTCAATTTCTGATACTGAAGGAGGAGTTAAAATTTTACGTTTACGTCGAGCACACAAATTTGGCAAATCATCCACAGCCGCAACAGTATTAGGGTAAATTTCCATTAAGCTATTAAAAGATACAGGACCAATATTTTTGGTGCGTATCAATCGCAAAATAGCTATTTCTTCTTTTGTTAGCTCCACTTAAATTTACTCTCCCTGTTATTTAGCACCATATCATGGTCTGCTATTAACAGCAAAATACCTATGGGAATAATATAAAAAATATCTGTTAATTTTTCAGGGAATAACATTAATGATGTTAGGCTTATAAATACAAAAATTACCCTTGTTTTTAATGGTTTACGTAATATTATAAATACCAAACTACTTATTATTACGGCTATAAATGCTATTTTAAAAGATAGGATAAATAACAAACTTACAAATGGATAAATCTGCAAACTTGTTTGGTATTTTTTTATAATAGGCACCCCATTACCAATAGTAAAACTGGCTATAACAAAACTCGCTATATATTGGTTAAGAGAAATTATATAAAACAGATACCACAATATGAATGGTAAAATTAAAAACCAACTAAGCATCCATAAGGCACAAGTATATTGCTTTAATTTAATGTTAGAAAAAACGGTTGGAGAGCATGTTGTTTTAGTAAAAAATGAAATAGCCTTATGAATGGGGATATGCCCCAATAAATAACCAATAATAAATGCAAAAATCCACAACATAAGAGGCATCATAACACAAAAAAGGAACTGCAAAATGCAGTTCCTTTTTAACGCAATCAAACTTGGTGTGTTTGTAAATATTTTTGAAGCTTCTTAATGTCCTGCTCGGTCCATAAAAGTGGGTTATGACGTATTTTAAATACTAATTTATCCCGAAAATATACATCGACACCATCTTCAACACTTTCCATTCGCATTCTAAACTTCGTCTTTCCAATAAAAAAGGACTTACTAACACTAAAATCCTTAGGATAGTAGGCGTTTGCTTTAGCCTGCTTGAAGTAATAAACGATATACTCTGATATATCATATCCATCTGAGAAATATAAGCTCGGCATAAAAAGATTTGCAATATCAGCTCTTTGATTTATTTTTTTTCTAAAAGTAACTATCCATTGTCTTTCCGTGCCTGTTTCAGACTCTATTTCACCAGATACAACAGCGTTTGCAATCAAGTATGCAGATATAATGGACATATTTTTCATCATTGCCGGACGAATATTAACAGTATCTGTTAACCAACTACTTTCTGCATCACGCAACTTTTGCATCACGCTATTGGCATAGTCGAAATGTTGATCTGTTATATCTCGCTCCTTAATGCTAAGCCATTTTTTTAAAGAACTGATAATATATGACACACCTTTTGAGCGTCTTTTTTTAGGGTGTGCAACATGCTTGTTATGAGCTATCAGCCCAAGCGTTTCTACTACTTCTATTACTTCAGGTTTCATAATTTTGCCCTCCATAGGACAAGTTTATGTGGTATTCAACATACCACGTACCGAAGACTATCGCAGTCTCTATTGGTTTAGTTAAAGAGAGTTCCCAATAAGCTGCACATGCAACTGATTACCTAAAAACAGTAAGCCCTAACGGCTACTTATTTATAAAGCAACCCACTTGGGCGATAGCTGGCTCCAGAATGGAGCCCTTACAATTAACAATATGGTATACATATTGTTAAAAATCAAGCTAAAACATCATAGGCATATATTTTATCTCAGAAATATTCTTACAAACCTGAAGCACCAATACGAGTAGCTCCGTTTTCAAGAAGTTCTCTTGCCTTAAATTCATCACCAACGCCACCGCTGGCTTTAATGATTGCAGGATTGCCAAATTTATCAACATCTCCAAAGGCCATACGCATTAAACAAATATGATGAACAGTTGCATGAACGGTTTGTTTTTCACCATCACTTACAAATGTGTTTACTCCAGTAGAGGTTTTAATACCACGTACTCCTGCCATCCAGCAAAGAAGCGCACTAATAACTATTTCTTCATCAGTTAATAACTGAGTTTCAAAAATAACTTTAACTCTAGCGTTTTTTGCCGATTTAACTACGGCTTGCATAAATTCAAGATATTCTGAGTAACGTTTTTCTTTGATTAAATCAATGCGGTGTACAGGATCAATCTCTGTTGCACCATTTTTTACAGAAAAAGCTACATCAGCTTGAACAACAGAAACGTCACTACCAGCTCCAGGAAAATTAGCTACAGCGCAAATATCAATATTTGAACCTGCTAGTAACTTAGATGCATGATTAGTAAATTTTTGAAAAGTACATACAGCGGCAACTTGTTGTTGTCTTGCTTTGGCGCACAGTTCTTCAATATCAGTTATTGTAGCCTGAGGCTTGAGGTTTGTTAGATCTACGTAATGGTGCACATCAGTAAAATTTTCTGGTGGTACGCAATTACCTAAAGGAAAATCTTCTGCTAAATTCTTACTTAGCATATTTTGTTCACGTAGTAATGCTCTGCATTTCAGAATGAGTGGGTTCATATTTTGCTCCTAAATGAGTTATGGGAAAAGGGATTAAAAAGATATACTATCAATAAATTGTATACCAACAATTCCTATCCTAGTCAAGTGTAGCATAAAATTTTATCCACCTGAACCAAAAGACAAATCAATAATTATAGTGTAGCAACGCGGAGCGTGTTAGTACTACCAGCAGTTCCAAAAGGAATACCCGCGGTAATAACTATATTGCGCCCCTCTTTACCAATACCAGCATTCATAACATTACGTAATGCATGTTCTACTAAATGACCAATATCTTCTGGGACATCATCACAATGACAACTTAACCCCCAACTTAAAGCAAGTCTTCTAGCTGTTTTTTCATATGGAGTTAATACAATAATTGGCTGAATAGGACGTTGACGAGACATACGTAACGCCGTACTGCCAGATTCAGTTAAAGTAACAAGAGCACATACCTTCAAATGTTCCGCAACATGATATGCAGCATGAGCAATGGAATCACCAATTTCTTGTTTTACATCTGGTCTGCGAGCATCCATTAACGGACGCCAAGAATCAGAACGTTCTGCTCTACGAATAACTGCATCCATAGTTTCAACCGCCTCTAGCGGGAATTTTCCTGCAGCTGTTTCAGCAGAAAGCATTAAAACATCTGCACCTTCAAATGTAGCATTAGCAACATCAGAAACTTCTGCTCTTGTTGGAGAAGCGTTATTCAGCATGCTTTCCAGCATTTGGGTTGCTACAATAACTGGTTTACCAGCTTGTCTGCATTTATTAATTAAACGTTTTTGGATAGAAGGAACTTCTTCTATTGGACACTCAACACCTAAGTCACCTCTGGCTACCATAATTGCATCAGCTTCTTTTATAATGCCTTCAATTCTATCTACAGCGTTCGGCATTTCTATTTTTGCTATGATACCAGCAGAATCTTGTACTCGTGCTTTTACTTCTTTTATATCACCAACATTTTGGACAAAAGAAAGGGCTACCCAATCAACTTTTAAGGATAAACCAAACTCTAAATCTTTCAGATCTTTTTTAGTTAAGGCAGACATCGGTAAATCAACACCAGGTAAGTTAACACCCTTACGGCTACTAATTGTTCCACCCGCAGTTACTTCTGTTTGGACAAATCCTTTACCAGTTTTAGTAACTTTTAAACGCACTATGCCGTCGTTGATATAAACTTTATCATCTTTTTCCAGAACTTCTAAAATTTCTGGGTGAGGTAAATATGCACGATCTTTTGTGCCTTCTGTTCTATCATTATCTAAACGGAAAATATCACCAATTTCTAGCTTTACAGCTTTTTCCATAACACCTAAACGGATTTTGGGTCCTTGTAAATCTTGGATGATTGCAATATGGCGCTTTGTCTTTTTTGCCACTTTGCGAATCATTTTTACAGAATTCTCGTGAACACTGTGATCTCCATGAGAAAAGTTTAGACGGAAGGCATCTGCACCTTTTTCTACAAGTTTCTCAATCATTTCTGGTGTTGAAGTAGCAGGCCCTATTGTGGCCAAAATACGTGCATGTCTTTCACGCAATTTTATCATGATGTATTTTTCCTAAATTTTTTGATAACATACTTAGATAACTACTATAAATATACAGAAAAGAACAGGGATTTATGATACATTTTCTTACATTATTACTTAATTTTTGGCGTCATCGTTACCATATCCTTATGCCATCTATTGTTTTTTCACTCATAGCTTTGTTTATAAGCCTTAGTCAGCCTGTATTTTTTGAAGTCACGACTACTTTATATCTAGATAAAGAAAAAGCTGAGTCTCCATTATTAAAAAATATCACAGAAGAAGACCATGCCGCAATTTTAGAACGTACTCTTACAGGAACACGTGTGTTAAAAGATACTTTACAAGAAGTGGGTTTATTACTTGAAGGTGCTCCAGTAGCTACAGAACAGCAAGCCTTAACAAATTTTTCATCTCAAATTGATTTAGAGGTTTTAAACGATCACCTTATTCGTATTAGTTATAAAAATCTTTCAGTACAAAATATTGAAACAACTTTAGAAACACTAAGCTTTAACTTTATCCATGAAATTTTGGCGCCAGAGCGTTTTCGTACCGAGCAACAACTTGCATCACTAGCGGATCAAATTAAATACTACAGTGAAAAAATCAAACTTGCTGCTGTCTCATTAAAAAATATGCAGGCAAAAAATGCCAATAGCACAAAAGAAAATGCATTTTTAAAACAAATCGTCTCTATGGAATTTGATATGGAGAAATTTACATCTCAAAAACGTATGGCTCAGGATGAATATGACCATTTGCTTACTAAAAATAAAAGTCTGGTTTCTCAATATAGCCAAAGCCCTAATTCAGTTTTATGGTTCGTTGAAGCTCCAACAAGATTACCTGAACAATCTCATTTAAAACGTCATATTAATTACATGATTATTGGTCTTATTATGGCAATTCTTTTAAGTGTTATTTTAATCGTTTACTCAAGCTATTCCGATAGAAGCCTGCGTACAGAAGAAGAATTTCGTAGATATTTAGGTATTAAAATAATTGGTCATATGCCTAACCTGGGTGATGTTAGAACAGAAAATGGATCCATTACTGCCAACGTCAGAACCAATATATAATGCCTAAAAATTATAAAGAGATAACAAAGGAACTTGTTCCTAATATTAGACAACTTCATGAGTTACAACCCGAAGCTATGACTGGTTTTAATCAGCTCGCTAAGGAATCCATGAAGGATGGTGCCTTAAGTGAAAAAACAAAAGAATTTGTGGCTTTAGCAATTGGCATTACCCAAGGATGTGATGGCTGTATAGGTTTTCATATTAAAAACCTGAAAAGGCTTGGTGCGACAAAAGAAGAGATTGCTGAACTTCTTGCCGTATGTACATATATGGGCGGCGGGCCTGCTTTAATGTATTCCGCAAATGCACTTGGCGCATGGGAAGATTTTTAAACCTCTTCCAGTAAACCCACATATACTTGTGGTTTTAAATGAAATCTATCAATAAAATCTTCTTTTTTACCCCAACCATTTTCATCATTATAAGGTGTTATAAATCCTAAATTATTTTCTTTGCTAAATAGTTCCAAACTCTCATTAATAGTTTTAACAATACTTAATTTTAAATCGCCTTCTGGTGTATTTGGGGCATAGGTACTGCCATTAGGTGCAGGTACTCCACAAATAGTTATGTTTAATGGTTGTTTATCTGCAATATTTTTTGCCCATGTAATATAATTTTTTACAGTTTTTTTCACAAATTCATCAGTCTTAATATCTGGGGTTTTCAAAAAGAATGGCAAAAATCCTTCATCATCTCTGCAATCAATTTCTCCAACACTTAAAATAACCTTGGTGTTTTTAGCTAAGCCAGACATAATTTTTTCAAAGGACTTCCTAAAGGCGTTATCATTTTTATCAGCTAAATGCCAAATTTTGCAACCCATAACTAAACGAGGAGCAATTTCCTTACCATTCACTTTTAACCATGCAGAAAAAAGAGTGTGACTATCTCCTATTACATGAATTCTTTCTTTTACTTCACCATTATATAATTCAGGATTTTTAGCTTTATACTTCATTAAATCTCTCAAACATTGACGAAAAATAAGCATATGAAGTAAATATCTACGTTCAGAAATAATATTTAATTTAGGTATATCAAAATGAGAAATTTCCAATAATTCATTTATATTTTCCATTTTATTTTGCAAATATAAAATAAGAGCCTTACCAATATTCAGAATAGCCATAGCCTGAGTTTTTTCATGCTTTTTTATGTATGTATTATCATATAAATCCATAAAATCATCAAAACGCTCTGCGTCTACTAAAATATTCAGATACTGACTATAAACAGGAGCATACAAAGGATCAGTTTTAATAATCTCTAAAAAAGTATTTTGGGTTTTTTCATCTTCTCCAAGATATTTGTAACATAAACCCAAATACAGTTTTGCTGTTGGTGTATTTACCTCAGAAAAATATTTAACGGCCTGCACATAATCATGTTTATCTTTTAAAAATAATCCATACTCAAAACAAGTTTCTTGGTGTTTTTCATCCAATTTTAAAGCTTCTGTAAAACTAGTAATAGCAGGATCAGTATAACCAGCTTTAGTATAAATTTTTGCGCACATTAACCATGTATCGGCTGTTATATTTTGCTGAGTTGTGGCAGTAGATGCCATTTTTTCTGCCGCCACAATTTCACCCATATCAAATAGTAAACTAGCAAATGATGTGTAAAAATCTGCCTCTTTTGGTTGAGTTTGAAGTAACTGGCTAAATGATGCCAACGCCTGCTGACGTTCACCATTTTTAACTAATTCTTTGGCATTTTGAAGAGTCATTTTTTTCTTTTATTGCATTTATATTAAAAAAAACCATAATAGCCCTATGGTATCACATATTTCAACAATTGCACTTAATGGAATTCAGGCAACAACTGTAGATGTTCAGGTGCAAGTTTCTAGCGGTATGACAAGCTTTCAAATTGTAGGTTTACCTAATAACACCGTTAAAGAATCGCGTGAAAGAATCCGCGGTGCATTTCATTCCCTAGGTATTTCAATTCCTGCTAAGCGCATAACAATTAACCTAGCACCAGCAGATATTTTAAAAGAAGGAAGCCATTACGATTTACCAATAGCGATTGCTTTAATGTGTGAACTTGGCATCATTCCTAAAGATGTTCAGGAAACCAGTTTGTTTATGGGCGAAATTTCTTTAGATGGAACTCTTTATGCCGTAACAGGGTGTTTGCTAGCGGCCCTACACGGAAGCCGTATTAAAAAAGAAAATATTTTTGTGCCCGAAGCTAACGCTAATGAAGCATCATGGGGCGGAGATATAAATATATATGGCGTTAAAAATTTACATCAGCTTTTACAACATTTAAAGGGTGAAGTAGTTTTACACACCCAACCTGTACCAGATATAAGCCAAGAAAAACAAGATGACCATTTAGATTTTAGAGATGTAAAAGGTCAAGAAACCGCAAAACGTGTAGCAGAAATTGCCGCAAGTGGTGGTCATAACATATTATTTAAAGGTGTTCCCGGCGCTGGTAAAAGCATGATAGCTCAACGTTTGGCTGGTATTTTACCTCCACTTGTTGCTGAAGAATCCTTAGAAGTTTCTATGGTTCATTCTGTTGCAGGGTTATTAGATGAAACTGGCTTGGTAAAAAGACGCCCTTTCCGTAATCCGCATCAAAGTGCATCTGCTGTGGCATTATGTGGTGGAGGACTAAAAGCTAAGCCCGGTGAAATGAGTCTTGCTCATCGTGGGGTTTTGTTTTTAGATGAACTACCAGAATTTCCTCGCCAAGTACTAGAGACTCTTCGTCAACCACTAGAAAGCGGAACAATTACTGTTGCTAGAGCAAATCATCACACAACATATCCTGCTCGTTTTCAACTAATAGCCGCTATGAACCCTTGCCCTTGTGGATATTTAGGCCATCCTTCTATTACATGTAGTTGTAGTCAAAAACAAATTCAAAACTACACAGCAAGGCTTAGTGGGCCGTTAATGGATAGAATTGATTTGCATTTAGATATATCTGTTGTAAGTGCTAGTGAATTAACCTTGCCATCACCAAAAGAGGGGACTAAAGAAATTGCCGAAAGAGTTTCTGCAGCACGTAAAATTCAGCAGGAAAGATACAAAGGAACTCCCTACACCTGCAATGCAGAAGTAGATGGCAGATATTTAGAAAAAGCTGTAGAATTAGACGATGATAGCAAAAAGCTTTTGACCAGTGCTATTGAGAAATTTTCTCTTTCTGCACGGGGCTATCATAGAGTATTAAAGGTAGCCAGAACAATTGCAGACTTGAATAAACATTCAAATGTAACCAAAGGGGATATTGCGGAAAGCCTTGCCTACCGCTATATAGCACATTAATGAGATTTTTTATTTTTATACTTTGTTTGTTTTTGGTGCCCACATTTGCATGGGCAGAAAGTTCTTCACGTATTGCTAGTTTAAAAAATACCACTACAAATGTACGAGCAGGTCCTGGTACTCAATATCCTATTTTATGGGTTTTTAAGCATAAAAACTGGCCAATACGAATTATTTCTGAATATCAATCATGGCACAAAATAACAGATCATGAAGGTGAAACTGGCTGGATTTATAAAAATCTTATTTCTAGTACTCATACTGTTGTTGTTTCTGAAGGCGATCCAACATTAATGTATAGAACCAGTGAAATGACTAAGCCAATAATGAAGCTTTCTGAAAATGTTGTCCTAAAATTTGATAAATGTACTCCTTATATTTGCCAAGTAGTGTATGATAAAAGAAAAGGTTGGGTGGTTAAAGACCGCTTACTGATGGTAGAATAACCCATGGCCATGAGATTTGAAAAGTACCTATTTATTAAAAATACCCCAGCCAAGGAAAAGGACAAATGACATACATTTTAGGACTAACAGGCCCAATTGCCAGCGGTAAAAGCACTGTAAGTGACATGTTTAGAGAACATGATATTCCTGTAATATGTGCTGATGAAATGGCTCACGAGCTCCAACGCCAAGGCACAAATGAATATACTAAAATAGTTCATCATTTCGGTGAAAGTATTCTCAAAAATGGTATTATAAGTCGTAACCTTTTAATGGAAAAACTTCAGCAGAACCCAGATGATTTACATGCTCTGGAAAACATTCTCCATCCTGCCATACAAGAAGAATTTAAAAAAGAAATTATAGCTTTAGAAAAACAAAGAAAACCACTAATTGTTCTTGATGTTCCGTTGCTTTACACATCTCCATTACAAAAAATATGTCATGGAACTGTCGCATGTATTTGTCCAGAAGATATCCGTAAAGAACGTGCCTTTGAACGTCCAAATATGGATGAAGAAAAGTGGCAATTCATAGTAAAGAAACAACCTAACAATTCTGAATATGAAAACTGGGCAGATTATTTAATAAATACCAACTTTTCACTATCAGATGTACAAAAAGAAGTTGTTACCCTCATTCATAATATAGTTGACTAAAGATAATTTTTAGTGCTGTATACAGGTGTTACTCACCTTTCTTAACTTTTCGATAAAAACTATCCACACAGGTAAAATACTATGAAAGACGAAAAAACTTATACCGTTAAAAACGGCCTTGCCACTCTTACCCTTAACAGAAATAGCAATGAACTAAAATGCCAGATTCCTGTAGATGCATTACCAACAATAAACAAATTATTATACACAAGAGAGCTACCGAATTTTGAAGAATGGCTTGATAAAGATCAGGATTTCGGTTGGTTGTTTAGACTAATTCTTTTTGTTCAAATTTCATCATCATTCTTTGCTAATATACCAATAATATCTGGTGAAACTCCAGAAATACCAAAAAATATAGAGAAAAGAGCTGATGCGGTTGAATCACACGTTCAAAAATCAGTTGACCAAGAAGATATGACTGAACATGATATGATTGTGCTTAGTGAAATGTTTCAGTACCTAAATAGAATAAATAATCTATATGTCTTCAGCTATGATGATCTGATGATTGAAAGTACTTGGGACAACATTGAAAAACTTATAAAGCTTTCCTACGATATTTAATAAAAATAGCTACCTAAATGGTAGCTATTTTTGTTTATAGACTATACCCAAACAAGTCAGGCAAAAAGACATGACCATATCACTCCCAAACAAATTGTTTCATTTCTCTACCAACATTTTTACGACGCTGCTCCATAAATACTCTGCCACCAGCAGCAATACATTTTCGTGGAAAGGCCTGAATAAGTTTTTGCCCATGTTGCAGACACTCATCAAATGAATTAACAGCCAAAGCCTCGTCTGTTATTCCACCCTTAACTTCCATTAAAATATCTCCAGTTACCAGTAAACACTGTCTTGGTTCTGTTTCGATAATTTGATTATTTAAGTTTTTACACTGGTCAAAAGAAACAATTGGAATAGTTTGAGCAATTACATATCTTTGTTCAACTCTTTGTGCTGTACCAAGTAGCCAGAACTCAAAATCACGGTTTACGTCGTAACTAATTAAAGTTCCTTCAGCATCTGTAATACTTCCATTAAATACACGTACATTGCTGTATCTATCACCTTTGTTGGTGTATGAGTTTAATACCACTCCGTTATAATCTTTATTTTTATATGGCAAAAGATGAGAAGTATTTAGTGTCGCGTATTTATCTAGTGCTACAAATTTTTCTGCAATCACATAACGTTCCGGCAAAGTCAGATACCAATACATATTCTGCTTACCGTCTTGAACATCCATTTGTAAAGCGATTACATGTACGTCATTAATATTATCTGTAAAATGTTTTATTTCAAATGGGATCTCTTTTGCATTGGCTGTATTTAATACAACCAGAAATCCAAACATAAATATAAATAATTTTTGCATTATTGATTCTTTTTATTTTTTTCTAGTGGCCAGCGTGCCATTGCGTTTATATCTAGCTCTGATTTTTTGCCTTCTTTTAGGTATAAACCACCTGCATAAGCTATCATAACCGCATTATCTGTACATAACTTTATAGGAGGAGCGTGAAAAGTAACAGCTTTTTTCTCACAAATATCTTCTAAACTACCGCGTAGGTATTTATTTGCTGCTACTCCACCTGCAAGTACAAACTGTTTTACATCTGTTGTGGCCAAAGCTTTTTTTGTTTTAAATACAAGTGTTTTTGCAACGGTATGCTGAAAAGAAGCACAAATATCTTCTTTAATTTTATCTGTAATTTCATCCTGATTTCTAATACATGTACGCACGGCTGTTTTAAGGCCAGAAAAGGACATTTCTACTGTATTAGTATGCAAAGGAATTGGAAAATCATACGCATTCTTATCACCTTTTAAGGCTAATTGTTCAATATGTGGCCCTCCTGGATATGGCATATCCAGCATTTTTGCTACTTTATCAAAAACCTCTCCTGCCGCATCATCTAGTGTTGCACCAATTATTTCATAATCGCCTTTATCTTTTACATTCATAAACTGGCAATGCCCACCACTAACAAGTAATAGTAAGTATGGAAAGCCAATATTTTCTGTCAAATTTGCTGTTAATGCATGGCCTTCTAAATGATTAACCCCAATAAATGGTTTACCAGTAATAAGAGCAAGCGATTTTACATAAGATACAGCAATGAGTAATCCACCCAACAGCCCAGGGCCTTGGGTTACAGCAAATGCATCAATATCATCTAATGTCATATTTGCTTCTTTTAAGGCTTTTTTTACTAGTGGGTCCATACGCTCTAAATGAGCACGAGAAGCAATTTCTGGTACTACTCCACCATATTCTGCGTGTTCTGTAAATTGAGTGTAAATTTGATGTGCAAGAATACGTTCTTTATAACCCATATCACCATCTGCCATGTTTAAAATGGCTACCGATGTATCATCACACGAAGATTCTATTCCTAGTACTATCATAAGCTGACTATATCACTTTTGACATTTAGAGCAATAAAAAGTACTCCGCTGACCAATAACAATTTTTGCAATAGGTTTTTTGCAAACAAAACATGGTTCACCGCCTCTGCCATAAACTTTAAAAGAATGCTGAAAATATCCAAGTTTTCCATCACTATGTTTAAAATCTTTTAGGGTAGAACCACCTGCTTCAATTGCTTTATGTAAAGTTTCCTTGATAATTTCAGCTAAATTCTCAGCCTGCTTTTTGTTAACCGTTTTACCTTTTTTAAGCGGGGACAACCCTGCTAAAAATAAACTCTCACAGGCATAAATATTACCTACTCCTACTAAAATTTTACCATCCATAATTGTGGTTTTGAGATTACTCTTGGGTTTGCTTTGTAACATTTTATATAAAGCATTGCCGTTAAATTCATCTTCTAATGGCTCCATTCCTAAGGAACTTGTAAAACTTTCTACATCATCATAAAGCAAAATACTGCCAAATCTACGTGGATCATTATAACGAAGCTCAGTACCATTTTTTAAGGTAAATACTACGTGATCATGTTTTATTTTGGGTTGGTCTTTTTTACATAACAACAAACTACCACTCATACCTAGGTGAATTACCATTGTTGGAGAATTTTCAATGTTAATAAGTAAATACTTAGCTCTTCTCGTTATACTAGATATTTTTTTATTCAGAATAGGCTCTAGCGCTGGAATAGGGTAACGCAAGCGAGGAAAGTTAACCTCTACATCAACAAACGTATTGCCTTCTAGATAAGGAGCAAGACCATTCTTAGTTGTTTCTACTTCAGGTAATTCTGGCATATGCTTATTATATAGTCCTTTCAAAAATTATCCATACATTTGTTACCAGCAAAAATTGCTCAACGCAAATGTATGGATAATTTTTGAAAGGACTATACATACTTGGCCCAAATAAAAAAGGGGCTTAAAGCCCCCACCGAAATAAACGTTACTATTGTTTTCTTTTCTCAAGCCAAGTTTGGACTTGTTCTATTTGCTGTGCCTTGTGTTGTTCACTTTTTTCTTCAACACTTGAGGCTGTTATAATTGCGGCAGAAAATATAGCTAAATAAAGAATAAAAGCTATAATAAGATGACTTATAGCAACTCTCTCCTTATATATTTCCCTTAACATTGCTCTTAAATAACCTGGTTCATTCATGAGTGTATTTCTCCTGCTATATCTATAGCGATTTGATAAAAAAGGTAAACCAGAACGGTGATAACTACAAAAATTACTATAATAAGTAGTGTATACTTTGTCAAGAACTACTAAACTATTATATCAATGGTATTTCTTGCTTTAATATAGTTCTTTCAGTTATATTGCATACATGAGTTTTTTAAATACAGATACAATTGTAGCCCTAGCAACAGCACCGCTTTCTGCTGGTGTGGCAGTTATTCGTTTATCTGGAGCTAATGCATTCGGTATTGCAAAACAGCTCTGCCCAACATTTAATCCAGATAAAGAGCGCTATATACACCTTGGTAAAATATTTAGTAAAGATGGTGATTTACTAGATGAACCACTATTAGTTTCATTTAAAAACCCACATAGTTTTACTGGCGAAGATGTAGTTGAGATCCATTGTCACGGTGGGAAAGCAGTTGTTCAAGGAATTATTGACGAACTATTAAACCGACATGACCATGTCCGTCATGCAGATGCAGGAGAGTTTTCTCGTAGAGCATTTATAAACGGCAAAATGGATTTAACAGAAGCCGAAGGTTTATGCGATTTAATAGATGCCGAAACTCAAGAGCAGAAAAATCAGGCTTTAAAACAAATGCAAGGAGAGCTTGGTAAACGTTTTGAAACTTGGCGTACAGAAATTATGGGGTTACTTGCTCATGTTGAAGCATCATTAGATTTTCCTGATGAAGAATTAGAAATTTTAGAAGAAGCGGGTTTAAAAGAAAAGCTAGAGGCCTTAATCAATACCCTAACAAAGGCAGTAGAAAATAATACGGGGCATAGGCTTAGAGACGGTTTTCAAGTTGTTATTTCTGGTAAGCCAAATGTAGGAAAATCTACTTTAACGAACCTTCTAACCGGTAAAGAAACAGCCATAGTTAGCCCCATAGCAGGAACAACAAGAGATGTTGTTGAAAGCCATCTAAATATAGGAGGATTCCCTGTTATTTTAGCCGATACAGCAGGATTACGTGATACATCAGATGAAATAGAAAAAGAAGGTGTAAAACGTGCTATTTCAAAAGTAGAAGATGCAGATTTCATCATAGCCGTTTGTCAAAGTAACGATTGGCCAAACCTAGATAAAGAAACAATCAAGTATATGGGAACCAAAAATGGTTTGGTTATCATTAGTAAAATAGATCAATATTCGAACTCTGATATACCTGCTAACACAAATATTAATGGTAAAAATTATCCTGTTATGGGGTTGAATTTAACCGATGAAAAAAATATAGATACTTTAGTGAATATTTTGCAAAAACATATTGAAACATGTTTTGGGGGTGTGAGAAATGCTGCCCAGTTAACCAGAGAACGCCATAAAAAATCTGTCCATCAAGCACTAGAACATTTAACCAGAGCAAAACAATTATATACCGAACAAAACTCTGCAATTAGCCTTTCTGATTTACTTGCCCAAGATTTTAGAGATGCTGCGAAATGCATAGGTGATGTAACAGGCAAAACTGGTAGTGAAGATGTGCTAGATTTAGTTTTCACCACATTCTGTATCGGCAAATAACACACACAGTCGTGTGGTTTAGTTGGTCATATGGTTTATTAGTAATGTTGTTTAACCTTACCGCTAATGATAATAACCGTTAAACTATTTCTAGAAGTTCTTTTCTAACCCTCTCAAGGCTTTCTGGTCTAATATTTTTAGACTGTTTTAACTTCATATAGTAGTTAAGAGAATCCACTTTAGCTAGCCATGCGATGCTATCCATAGAGATGGTTGTTCCAGTTTGGCTCGCATACATCATAACAAAATCTTGTGTTATGCTTGGGCATATCTTATACATCTGCTGAAACTCTCTATGCACATCACCAGTAGAAACAAAGCCAAAATCAATGACACCTGCTACATCAAAACTCTCATCAAGGATAAAGTTATTTGGGTGCAAATCATTATATATAAACTGTTTCATCTCTAATTTTGGTTGTGTTGATATAAGACCGCTAGCCATAGTCTGTAATTCATTGTCTAGCTTATCTGCACCTTCTCTAATACCATCTATATACCACTGAGAAGGATCATCATTTACAGATAACTTTAAAGCATCACCAACATTTATAGCATGATGTACGTTTACTAAAAAACTTGCTAATTGACCTAATATTTTTTTCTGTCTATCTTCTGTGTATCCTGCGAACTCGCCCCATGATGGAACATGCCCTTCTATTTTTTCATAACCAAAAAATGCGTATTTTGAACCCTCATATAAAACCTTAGGTATTGGTGTGCGCAATTTACCCTTAAGAAAATTAAGGACATTCACTTCTTTATTAAAGTTATAATTGCTGTTATTAGGGAACTTAAATATGAGAGTCTTATCTGGTGTTTCCACTTCTATGATACGACTGTGCCTTGAAGGAACAACTAAACAGCTTTTTGCCTGTATTTCAGGATACTGTTCTACGATTTTTTCTAATAAAATTTCTTTCAACTTAACTATCTTTTTTATATATGCTCTTAACCCAATATGATTGCACAAATTTTAAAGAAAGTGTCGAAAGAAAAAAGCCTAGTGTTGGAATAAAAGATGCAATGTATGGTTTTTCAACACCAATTACCCACATAAATAGTGTGGCTAAAATATAGGTAATAATAACTATACATACCCTCCTAACTTTACTAGTTTCCCAAGCTTTATCGCCCTCAACGCGGATATTTCTTTGCTTTAATAAATTTATTTCTGTTTGTAAATCAGTCATAATCACTAATATCCATCAACCGCTTTAACTTTTATACACACAGTAGCCTTTTTACCATTGTTAGTTGCAATTATCTCACCATTTTTCATCTTTTCTATTTTCTCTATAAAGCTATTAACAGCTCTCCATCTTTAACATTTGTACCTTCGGTTAAAGAAGGTAACCAATTACCATTTGCAAGGTGTAAAGTATCCTCCAAAATAGCATTAGATAATGCCATAGATGCTGTACGAGGTGCAGCGGCAGGCATATTAGTTATGGCAGAGTGAATTACGCCGCATTCCATATAAACAGGTTCTTCGTGAGTACAGGGTTTGGATGTTTCAATACAACCTCCTTGGTCTATGGAAATATCTACTATTACTGAACCTTCTTTCATTAATTTTACTTGTGATTTAGTTACAACTATTGGGGCCTTTCTTCCCATAACATAAACGGCACCAACTAAAATATCTGTTTCTGGTAGTAAGTCATTTAAGGCGTTTTCGGTAGAAACAACTCCTTCAATATCTGGATATTCTTTGGCAAATTCTTGTAACCGCTCACCATTTATATCTAGTACTGTTACTTTTGCGCCCATGTTATGAGCAAGAATAGCAGATTCTTTACCAGCAACACCTAAACCTACAACTGTTACCTTGCCATCAGGAAAATCTGTCATTCCGCCAAGTAAAATACCTTTTCCACCACGTGGGGCGTGTAAATACCACGTTCCAATTTGAGTAGCAAGTCTGCCTGCAATTGCACTCATTGGTGCAAGTAATGGTGTTTGACCATCTTCTACAACTGTCTCAAAAGCTACCGCTGTTAGGCCAATTTCTTTTAATTTTTCTACAAGCGCAGGACCTGAAGCAAGATGCAGATAACAAAATAATAAATGATCTTTTGTAAGGTTTTTTAAATCAGATTCCAAAGGTTCTTTTACTTTAACAATCATTTCTGAGCTGGCGTAAAGTTTTTCTGGATTATCTTCGATAATACAACCAACATCTTCATACATATCATCTGGAAACCCTGCGCCTGCACCTGCTGTTTTCTCAATATGTACGTCGTGCCCTTCATTAACAAGCTTTGCACAAGCTTCTGGTGTTAATGCTATACGCCTTTCTGCGATTTTTGTTTCCTTTGGTATACCTATATGCATGATTTAAAAACCCTTACTTAAAAATAATAATCATAAAAATTTATATGAATATAAAGAATTCTCCAAATTAATTCTTCACACCTAGTTTAAAAAGTAAACATCCTTTTAGGGTTGAATTTTTCCACAACCCCTGTAAAATATGCCAAATATTAAATTTAACAATTAGGAAATAAGAAATGTTCGGTAACACAGTTTCTACAAAAATAAATCAGACAACAGATGCAGGTTTATCTGCTCACATGCGTCAAGTTTTTAACTACATGACTGGTGGAGTTGCCTTAAGTGGTATAATAGCATGGTATTTAATGACAGCACAAGATGGTGCGATGGTAGTCCAAATGATTGAAAGCGGTATGTTTTGGGTATTATTAATCGCTGAAGTTGGTTTAGTATTTTTCCTTTTATTTCGTATTAACAAAATGCAGCCAAAAACAGCATTACTTAGCTTTATTGGTTATAGTGCTCTTAGCGGTGCAACTCTTGCACCTTTATGTTTTGCATATACACAAGCCAGTGTAGCAATGGCATTCTTTATTGCTGCTGGTATGTTTGGCGCTATGAGTTTATACGGTTACACAACCAAAAAATCTTTAAGTGGCTTAGGCAGCTTTTTGTTTATGGGTCTTGTTGGTTTGGTAATTGCCATGGTAATAAACATATTCATAAAAAGTGATGGAATGAGCTTTATTATTAGCCTAATTGCAGTTCCATTGTTTGCAGGATTAACTGCTTATGATACTCAAATGATTAAAGATATGTATAACCAAGGACCAAAAGATGAAGTAAGTCGCTCACGTGCAACAATTATGGGTGCTTTAAGATTATACTTAGATTTTGTAAACTTATTTATTCACCTGTTGCGCCTATTGGGTGATAGACGATAGTAGTAATACTACATAAAAAAAGGGAGCATATTGCTCCCTTTTTTATATAACCGCTAGCTAGTTTGTTGTTTCAAGTCGTATAGAATTTTGTCTGTGTTGGCAATAAACTGGTTAAAAACCCCAAGCACAATATCTTGTACTTCTTCTTCTTCAAAATTTACATGGCCACCAATATCCATATTAAGCGTAATACTTATGATAAGAAGATTTTCCGCCAAAATACGTACAATTATAGACATTATTTCATCATCAACATCCCAACCATTCTCAGCGGCAATGCGTATAAATGCTGGTAAGGCATTTTGATAACTTTTTTCCATTGCATCATCAATATCATCACCCAGTTCACTATCATCCTGAATATAAATCTCTATATCAGGTATCATTTTGAATGGTAAAAATATTGCTATTTCATTAATGGTCTGAATTGTTTCTTCTGAAAGAGATTTTCTATCATTATTCATAATTTAATTCCTCCGTAGAAATTTTTGAAAAGAGATTAAAGTAAGCTTAAAATCTATTAAAAGGATCCCTTTTATTACCAATCTGCTTTTTTCTCAGTTTAGACAAAGCCTCATCTACATTATTATTAACAGCGTTCCGAGACCGCCTGTACAAAATTAAAACAGCTAGCGATATTGCTACTTCATAAATAGCTACAGCAATTGATCCAAAAATAAAGGCGATAAACAATCCCAGTAGTTTATAATAACCAGGAATATCCTTCATACCTTCTGTTAGCCATTCATAACCAACGCCGTATCCTTGCCAAGCAGTAAAACCAAATACAGCAATACCACCAATAAATACAAACAAGATTTTACCAAATAATTCTTTGAACGTCATTATGCATTCCTCCATAGGAATATTGTGAAAAGTTAGTTGAAAATTAAATGTAACAAGTTATGTACAACTATATACATAAATAGATTAATCTTTATTTATTTTGTCAGCTTCAGAAATTCTTAGACGGAATTTATCTTCATTCCTGGCATCCCAATAGTACTTAAAATTTGTACCGTAATGGTTATTAAGCTCTTCCATCCAGCCATCTAAATAGGCACATTTCAGTGAGTTTGGGTTAAGAATTGTTGGTAATTTTTCATAATTACTTTTTACACAGGCCTTACGTCCATCTTCAAACCTTTTATTGTACCGTTCCTGATTTGGCATAGGAGAGAAAAATGTCAGTCCAAGAGAACCCACAACATCTGCTACTTCATCAGTATGTTCTGGTAATATATTACTCAGGCCTATATTAATAGGACTGTGTTGTGGCAAATTTTCATTATATTGCATTTTTATTCCTCCGTAGGAATATTTTGAAAAGTGAATCAAAGATTAAATGTAATAAATTATGTATACCATATAGCTGTATACACTGTAAATAGATATATTAAACAAAAACAAAAAAGCAGGTAATTAAACCTGCTTTTGGTAGTAATTAGCCCTGTAACAATATTAAAAAGTACAGCGCCAGTTAGGCACAAAAAGGTAACTAGTTACCCGTTCATGCTTTGGAAAAAGGCTTTGTTGCTCTTCGTTGGTAGCATTTTAGAACGTAGGAATTCCATAGAATCTACTGTGCTCATTGGCTGTAGAATTCTTCTAAGCACCCACATTTTTTGAAGCTCATCTGCTGGTAGAAGAAGTTCTTCCTTACGTGTACCAGATTTTGTCAGATCAATAGCTGGATAAACACGTTTTTCAACAAGTTTACGATCTAGCCACATTTCCATGTTACCAGTACCTTTAAATTCTTCAAAAATAACTTCATCCATACGAGAACCAGTTTCTATTAATGCTGTAGCAATAATAGTCAATGACCCACCTTGTTCAATGTTACGAGCAGCACCAAAGAAACGTTTTGGGCGTTGTAGAGCATGTGCATCCACACCACCAGTTAAAACCTTACCAGAACTTGGTACAACGGTGTTATAAGCACGAGCCAAACGAGTAAGTGAATCAAGTAGAATTACAACATCGTGGCCTTGCTCTACTAAACGTTTTGCTTTTTCAATAACCATTTCTGAAACTTGAACGTGACGATTTGCAGGTTCATCAAAAGTAGAAGAAACAACTTCACCTTTAACGCTACGCTGCATATCAGTTACCTCTTCAGGACGTTCATCAATTAATAGTACAATTGTATGAACTTCTGGGTGATTTTCTTCAATTGCGTGGGCAATAGCCTGAAGCATCATAGTTTTACCAGCTTTTGGCGGGGCAACAAGCATAGCACGTTGTCCTTTACCAATTGGTGCAATGATATCAATTACACGTCCAGTTATATCTTTATTTCCCTTAGTGCTTTCTAGTGAAAACTTTTCATCTGGGTATAAAGGAGTAAGCTTTTCAAATGATGCTCTGCGTTTAGCATTATCTGGTTTTTTAAAGTTAATTTTATCTATTTTTGCTAATGCAAAGTAACGCTCACCAGGGTTTGGAGCACGTACAGAACCATGAATAGTATCACCAGTACGTAAACCCAGTTTACGAATTTGACTTGGAGAAACGTAAATATCATCTGGGCATGGAGAGTAATTATCATCTGGAGAACGAAGGAAACCAAAACCATCTTGCAGTGTTTCTAGTACACCTTCTGCTGTAACAATTTCTTCTTTTGGTAGTTTAGAAACAATTTTGAACATAAGCTCTTGGCGACGCAAATCACCTACTTTTTCAACGCCTTTTTCTTCGGCGATACTTACAAGTTCAGCTGTGCCCTTGTTTTTTAACTCTACTAGTTGCATGAAATGAAATCCTTTGAATTTTTAAATAACTGTATAATTTTGATTTGAATATATGTTGTTAAAGTTCTCCTGATGACGAAAAAACACTATATATAAGGTGGGGTTTCGTGATGGAGTAATTAAGTATTAATTGATTATACAACCAAGGTCAAGATAAAAAGATAAGAAGAACCTAGCTTTAATTAAAAATGTGGGATTCTTAATTAATTTTACTATAATCCCCACTAATGGATTAAAATGGCTTTAGTACTGCTAAAAACACACAAACTATTAAAATAATTGTTGGTATTTCGTTGTAATACCTGAAAAATACATCTGTTTTTAAGTTTACATCATCACGGAATTTTTTACGAAAAACACCTAAAGAAATATGAAACCCAGTAAGAACTACAACTGCTAATAATTTAACATGCATCCAACCACCTTCTGTAACAACGGTGATATCTTCTTTTATTAAATATAACCCACAAAACCATGTAGCAATCATAGCAGGAGTAGTTATATAAAAATAAAGCTTGCGTTCCATAGTTTTAAATAAGCGATTAGATTTTGAATTCCCAAGAATTTGAAGGTGATAAATAAACAAACGAGGCATGTAAAAAAGCCCAGCAAACCAACATACCAATGATATTATGTGTAATGCTTTGACTGTTTCGTACATGTTGTATTTTCCCCTGTTCTTAACTAATGAGGAAACATACTACAAATAAATTACTTTTGAAAGCCTTTAACAGTATCAATCAAAGCCTGCATATTTTCTATAGGAGTATCTGGTGTTATTCCATGCCCTAAATTAAATACAAAGCCAGATTTTTTATTTTTACCAAAGCCAATTTCTAAAATTTCTAAAGCTTTTTTACGGACTATTTCTGGTGTTGTAAGCAAATAAGCTGGGTCCATATTTCCTTGAAGACAAACATGTGGTTGTAATTTTTCTACTGCCCAATTTAAATCAACGCCATAATCTAAACCTATACAATCTATTAAATCTTTGCCTTGTTTTACAATTTCTTCTAATTGACGTTCATGAAGTCCTTTAGGAAAAGCAATAATTGGAATATTTGGATATTCAGCTTTGATATTTTTACATATTTTAAGGATTGGTTTTAAAATTACATCTTCAAACATTTCATCTGGAACAGATCCTGCCCAACTATCAAAAATTTGAAGTGCCTCAGCACCGTTTTCAACCTGTTTCTTTAGATAGTGCGTGGAAGATTCCACTAAAATATCCAATAAATTTAAAAATTTATCAGGATGTTCATAATACCAAGAACGACTTATATGATTTTGTTTTGATGGATGATTATCTACCATGTATAAAGCAACAGTCCAAGGAGCACCACAAAAACCAATCAACTCACTAGTGTTACTATTATTTTCAGAAAGTTCTTTTTTTACTAGCCTAATTGTTTCATAAATTGGTGAAAGAGTTTTATCTATATCTTTTATTTTATCTCTTAGAGGTGCAATATCATCTGGTGATTTTAATAAATCTAACTTAGGGCCCTCACCTGCAACAAATGTTAAATCTAATCCTAATGATTGTGGAATAACTAAAATATCTGAGAATAAAATTACTCCATCCATACCAAATCTGCGAATAGGTTGAAGGGTTACCTCTTTTGCAAGTTCTGGTGAATAACATAAATCAAGAAAAGATCCTGCGTTTTTACGAAGCTCTCTGTATTCAGGTAAATAGCGACCAGCCTGACGCATAACCCATACTGCAGGACGAGAAGTTTCTTTATGATTTAAATTGTCTAGCATGGTCATATTGTTTTATTTTTCTTTATTTATACAAATATTGGGTTTAATCCTTATAAAGGCTATAAGAGACTATACGGGCTATTTAACCTAAAAAGCAAACATCTTTTCAAGATAAAAGGATTAAAAAAATAATACTTCAAACTATCCACAACCTTTATTTATTTACTATTATATAAATAATATTTATTAAAAAAAATAGTAGCAGTTAGTAGGGCCTGTGAATAATGTGGATAACTTTATTTGCTTATTATTATTATTAGCTTATGCCTATTTTAAACCTTTATAACCTATAAAGTTATTACAGGATAAAAACCAAATAATAGTGGATAGTTTTTAAAAGGACATTTATTCAACCCTTTTTCACATAAAATTAACAACCACTTATCCACAACCTAAAAAAATTATTCCATAATATATTTAAATATATAAGCTTTTTAAATTTTGTACTTGTGTATATCTTGTGAAAATAGCTCTTTTTAGCTTTTGTTGCTTATGTTATAGTCTCTTCATTGTAGCAAAAAATAACAAAAAAAGAAATTTTATACTATGCAAAGTGCTGGCGGTTTTCTCGATCTTATTATACTTGGTTTAATGGTTTGGTTTGTTTATTCAAGGTTTATATCAGGTAATTTACCTAAGGATGATAATAATAGTGGTAAAAAATTGAACACAGCAAGTGTTTTACCATTTGAAGATAAAAAAGAAAAAAATGCATCTAAAGAGCCTTTATCAGATATGGATACATTAAAAGCTACAGATAGATCATTTAAAGAAAAAGACTTTGTAAATGGCGCAAGAGAAGCATTCTTTATGTTTTATGAAGGCATAAATAATCAAGACGAAGATATGTTAGATAGTTTAACAGCCCCAAAACTGTTTGATGAAATAATGGATAAAATAGAAGAAAAAATGGACAAAGGGCTTGTTCTTAAAACAGATGTACAAGATATTATTTCTGTGGACATTGTAGATACTCGTATCCAAGGTAAAACAGCTATTGTTTCTGTTAAATATATAGCTAAAATTGCTGAATATGAAGAAAACGTTAAAAGTAAAAAAGCTGTAAAAAATGTTAATAAAAAAGCAAAATCAATCCAAACAATTTGGACATGGGCTAAACCTTTGGATTCAAGAGATCCTAATTGGGAATTAGAAGAAATTAATGCGCTATCCTAAAAATAAATTACGGCTATATTTTTTATCTATTATTGCCTGCGTTATTGCTATAACAGGATGCAGCCAAAAGCCTGAATTTAGCTACGAAAAAACAAAGTTTTCTAATTTATATGGTTGGCAAAATGAGGATGTATCTGAACTTTACACACCCTTTGTAACTCAGTGTAGAAATTTACAAAAAGCAGAATATAAGAACATATGTGTTCGGGCTAAGAATATTCAACCAACACAGTTTAAAAACTTTGTAGAAAAAAACTTTCAGCCATACTTATTGAAATCCAATAAACAAATGTTATATACTGGATATTACAAGCCAAATATAGAGGCTAGTTTTACTAAAACAGACGAATATAAGTACCCTTTATATGCCTTACCAAACGATATTATAAAAGTTAATTTAGCTGATTTTGGTATTAAAACAGGTGGTAAAATCCAAGGCCGAATTCAGAATAACAAGCTTATTCCATATTATACCCGTAGGGAAATAGATAAAGGTAGGATGTCATTTGATGTTCTATTATGGACAAAAAGTTACCTAGATAATTTCTTCCTTCAAATACAAGGTTCAGGGAATGTTCAATTTATGAACGGGGATAAAGCATATATTGCATATGCAGGAAATAATGGTCATAAATATACATCTATCGGAAAAGTTTTACTAGATAACAAATGGATGAAAAAAGAGGATATTTCTTTGTTTAGCCTAAAAAAATGGCTTAAAAACAATCCATACAAAGCTACGAATATCTTACAACAAAATGCGCGTTATATTTTCTTTAGTCTTGCTGATGAACCATCTGAAGGGTCATTGAAAATGCCATTAATAAGCGAAAGATCTTTAGCTGTGGATCCTAAATATATTCCACTCGGTTCTATGGTTTTTATTAATACTCCTTTAACTGCCAGACCAAATACATATATTAATAAAACCTTGTTTGCTCAAGATACAGGCGCCGCAATTACAGGACCAGACAGGGCAGATATATTTTTTGGAGATACAAAAGAAGCAGAATATAGAGCTGCCTACCAAAATAGTAAGGGCAAATTATACCTTTTAGCATTAAAGAAAACAGCTCATTAATTCTTGCTATTTTAGCCTGAATAGGATATTGAAATTACTACTTAATTAAAAAGGGTTAATCTTGTGAGTCGTGTATTAAGAATTGGTACAAGAAAAAGTAAATTAGCACTTGTTCAAACAGAAACAGTTATTGCTGAACTTAAAAAAAGTAATCCAGATTTACGTTGCGAAGTTGTACATATAAGTACAACTGGTGATAAATTTATGGGTGATTTAAACAAGGTTGGCGGTAAAGGTGTTTTTGTTAAAGAAATTGAAGAGGCTTTACTAAATAATACTATTGATATAGCGGTTCATTCTATGAAGGATGTTCCTTATAATATGACAGATGGTTTGGTTATTTCCTCTATGCTCGAAAGAGATGATATTCGTGATGTTGCAATTTGTAAAACAGCCACATCTTTTATCGATTTAGATGAAGGATCAAAAGTAGGCACAAGCTCTTTACGTAGAGCATCACAAATTAAATCTGCATTTCCATACTTAAATATAGTTCCTATACGTGGGAATATTCATACTCGTTTACAAAAGATGGAAGATGGCGAAGTTTCCGCAATCGTACTCGCAAAAGCAGGTATAGATAGAATGGATTGGGCAGATAAAATAACCGTAGTATTTGAACCAGATATGCTGTGCCCTGCAATTGGTCAAGGTGCGATCGGTATGCAGTGCCGTGCAGATGATGAACTAATAAAAGAAGATTTAGCCAAAATTAATCATAAAGATACCTTTACCTGCGTAAGCGTAGAACGGATTGTTATTCGTATGTTAGCTGGTACATGCCAAACACCTATCGGCGGTTTTTGTGAAGTAACAAAAGGCGGTAATTTACGTATGATAGCACTTGTTGCTACACCAGATGGATCAAAAATTATTCGTTCCCGTCATAAACTTCCATACGAAGATGCAGAAGTTTTAGGTGAGGTTGTTGCTAAAGATTTGCTTAATCAAGGCGCATTAGAAATGCTTGCTCCGACAACTGCGGCGTAAATATGCTATTAGTTGCTTGCGCAGGATATAAAATTTCAGAAACTCTAGGCTTTTTAAGAGAGCATAATATTCCTGCTTGTGGCTTTCCTATATTAGATATTATTCCTGTTGCTCATGAATTTCCTGAAAATATAGAAGGTATTTTTTTTACAAGCTCCGCTCCGATAGATTTAATAGAAAAACGCAATATACCAACATATTGTATAGGCAAAAAAACTGCTGAAAGGGCCAAAGAAGCAGGGTTTAATGTGGTGTACACAGGTACAGGAAGTGCACAAGATATGGCAATAGATTTAGCTAAATTAAGCTTACCAAAAAGGTGTTGGCATCCTACTAACCCCAAGGGAAAACAGAATTGGTATACACGGCTAACTCAAACAGAAGTACACCGTGATATCGTATACCTATTAAAGCCGGCTAAAGAATTACCACAGCAAATTATAGAAGATATAAACAACCATAAAATTACAGATGTAGTGTTAATGTCTGCCATGGGTGCTCGTAACTTTGCTAGTTTAATAATTAAAAATGACATCGATGTATCTAATATATGCTTAATTGTATTTAGTAATCAGGTTATGGCAGAGGTTAAAAACTTCCCATTTACAAAAAAAATCACACTACCTTCACCAAGTTTGGAAGCATTAGTACAAAATCAAATGACTTAGGCTCATATTTTAGCTACCATTACTAATTAGAGTTAAAAAGGGGCAGAGTATGACAAAAAAAGAAACAGATAAAAGAATGGATGATTCTAGGGCTGGAATACCTCGTTCTGCAGTTTTTATAGTAACAGCCGTGATTACAGTTGTTTTAACCATTTTATTTTTATATCAAACTGGTTTCGTAAAAATTCATAAAGAGAATATTAATACTCAGTCGAATGTTGCAGTAAATATACCAACAGCAGTTGCGCATGCTCCAGTAAAAACACCAGATTATTCACAAGATATAAAAATATTAAGTAATGATCTAAAAAAGCTTAAATATAACTATAAGAACTTAGAGCAAAAGTTAGAACAACAGCAAGAAGCTATTGAAGATCAGAAGCCAGCAGAAGTGGTATCTGTTCCTGCTCCATTGCTCAAAAACTCCCCAATGGAATTATTAAACCAGCTTATGATTAGTTATAATAAAGGCGGTAATATAGATTCAATTCTACAATATATAATCCCCTATATTGAAACAGATATAATCCAAGATCATTTTCAGAACTTGCTAGACGCTACACCAGAAGAAGGGCCCATCACTACGAGTGAAATACTTTTTAAATTAAATGAAGCAATAGACCTTCCCCCGCTCATGGCTAAAAATTCTTCAGCTGAAGGTGGGCTTAAGCAGATTCTTTCGGATTTAGTTATAATTAGAAAAAAAGGTGAAGGTGCTGGTGAGGTAAAACAAAATCTAATGGATGTTAGGGAAAAAGTTTTACAGCATAACTTGTTAGATCTTATAGAACTCTTTTCTGCGAATTTATTAAAAACAGATGGCCGTTTAAACGATATAAGTGAAAAATTAACAGTATATCTTACTCAGCAACAACTGTTATTTGCCTTTAAAACTCAATATATCCACTACCATATGAGACAGGTAGAATAATGTTATTTAAAGCATTTATATTCTTTATTTCTTTATTAGGCCTTGGCTTGCTTGTGCAATACGGCATGGAAACTCCTGGGTTGGTAATTTTTGACTGGTATGGTTATGAAGTTCAAACAACAGCATTATTTATAGTTGTATGTCTTTTTGTTTTAACCTTATTTTTCTTTGTTTGGGGAAGGGTTTGGTCTTGGTTTATGGCTGCCCCAAAAAATATTGCCATTGCAAGAGATAAAAGAAAAGAACAAGAAGGCTTCGAAACATTCTTTAGAGGATTAGATGCGCTTGCTGCTGGAGATGGTAAAAAAGCAAAGGCACTAGCATTGAAAACCTCAGGGCTACTACCAGACCAACGTTTACCGCACATGATAAGAGCAGAGGCAGCTCAAATGCTTGGAGATGAAAGTGAGGCAGTATATCACTTTCAAGCATTAGCAGAAGATAAAAAAGCCTCATTTTTAGGTTTGCGGGGTTTGTTATCCCAGAGCTATAAAGCTAAAAATTATGAAGTAGCTTATATGTATGCACAAAAAGCTTATAAATTAAAACCGCAAAGCATGTGGGTTTTGCGCATTTATTTTGAAATTTTGCTTCACTTGCAAAAGTTTGAAGAGGCTAAAATATTCTTAAATAAACTAGACAAAAAAGCCGTACTAACACTGGAAGAATCTCGGCGTCACCATGGATTTATTGCTATGGAGCTTGCTAAGAAAAACCATCTATTAAAAGATTATAAAACTGCTTTAAAACATATAAATTCAGGCTTAAAATTTCTGCCATCTTTTACAGAGCTGGGCGAGTTTAAGGTAGAGATATATAGAAAAATAGATGAGCCTAAAAAAGCCGTAACTACTTTAATAGACCTGTGGCAAAAGGCACCAAGAAAAGAAACATTCAGGCTGTGGTTAACTGCTACACATGATGCTAAAAGACAACTAAAACAAGCACAAAAAATAACTAAAGGACACCTTAAAACAGCAGAGGGATGTATGGCTATTGGTCTTGCTTATATGGAGCAAGAAAAGTGGCAAGAAGCAGAAAAACATTTTCAGGATGCTTTGAAGTATACACAAAATCAATTTATTTATAGCCAGCTTTTATTTTGTACACAAAAACAAAATAAAGAGCTAAAAATTCAAGAAAAATGGCAAAATAAAGCATTAAATAGTCCTTCGTACCAGTGGAATATGGACGACCAACATACTGCTTATCAAAAATGGTGCGCTACTTATTTAAATAATGCTTTGGAAGCAGATAAAGTAGCTAGTCAACTAACATGAGTGGGGATGATTACGACTGGGCAGATGCCATTGAGGGAGTAACCCCTTTAAAGAAAGAGGAGAAAAAACCAAAAGCCAAAATAAAACTCGCAGATATGACCGTAGATGATTGGGATAATTTTGTTAGCAAGAAAAAAAAGAAAAAAGAATCAAGTACTGTATCCAAAAAACATCAACCAGAGCAGCCGTTAGTAAATGAATACTCACAAAAATCATATACACAACAACCTTTCAACATTCATTCAAATATAGCTTCTAAACTCAGTGGTTCTGTTGCTAGTGTGGATGGAAAAACCCTAAAAAAACTATCTCAGGGTAAAATGGCTTATGAAAGTAAAATAGATCTGCACGGTTTTTATTTAGATGATGCATGGGGAGCATTAACAAACTTCATAAATAAGTCATATAGCCAAGAATTACGCTGTGTTTTAGTGGTTCATGGTAAAGGAAAAGGCTATGGAGCTAAAAAAGATATGGGCATTATTAAGTCCCAAGTAAGTGGTTGGCTTTCTGGTAATCCGCATATTCTTGCTTATCATACGGCAATAATTCGTCATGGCGGTAATGGCGCTTTATATGTTCTATTGAAGAGAAACCAATAGTTTTTTATAGTATATATTAATATACCTTGCATGGTTTGTTACGTTTAATCTTTATTTTTTAGATTCCCACCTTTGTTTTTGTAACCTGTATTCTTGAATAAGGTTCCATTCACCAACAGTAAGGGAGCTCTCCCCATAAAAATAACAAGAATCAACATCAAGAAATTGGCTGATAAGTTTAAGTTTTGAGGCAAGCATACCTTCTGCTTTAGATTCATAACCTTCTATTTGTTCAACAGAAACATTTATGTGGTTAGCAATCTGTTGTTGGCTAATGGCAAGCTGAGTACGCTTTTCTTTAAGTTTTATGCCTATAAAGTCATTAATTTGTAGTTCTAATTCTTCCATAATCTTACTGCTCTTAATTTTAATTAAAAAGAGCCGGGGTGTTAGTAACTGCCAACAAGAGCAGCATGACTTATTCCGAGTTTAATCGTATTTTATTCGTCACCTCCCCGACACAATATACATTGAGGAGCCTTTTTTATAACCATGCTAAGGGTTACTTGTTGTGAGGAGGTTACTAAACCATATGTAATATAAAATTGACTTAAAATTTATATGATCATAAATATAATATATTTGTAATTTTGTGTCAAATTTTATATACAACTTTTATTATAAATCACCACTAACATTGGGAATAAATTTCATGTATAGTCCAATCCATGAAACATTTAGTAATTATTGATGGATTTAGCTTCCTTTTTCGTGCTTATCATGCGGTGCGAGATTTAACTCGTTCCGATGGATTGCATACAAATGCATTGTTTGGCTTTGCAAATATGCTGGTTAAAGTAACTAAGGACTTAAACCCAGACTTTTATACCGTAGCCCTAGATAGTGAGGGTAAAACATTTCGTCATAATATGTATGATGAATACAAAGCTAACCGCAAACCAATGGATGATGAAATGGCGCAGCAAATGCCATTTTTTCAGCCCCTTATTAATTCATTTGGTATCCATAGTATTGCCATGAAAGGCTTGGAAGCTGATGATATTATTGCAAGTTTGGTAGAAAAATATAAAAATGAATATAAAATAACCATTGTTTCATCAGATAAAGACCTAATGCAATTATTAGGCGGTAACACCACCATGTTAGACACCATGAAAAATCGTATTATGGGCGTGGAGGCTGTACAGGAAAAATTTGGAGTTACCCCAGATAAAGTTATTGAGGTTCAATCTTTAATTGGAGATACTAGTGATAATATCCCAGGTGTACCAAGTATAGGACCAAAAACAGCTTCTCAATTAATAGAACAGTTTGGATCTTTGGAGGGCATTTACGCTAATTTAGATGAAGTAAAAAGAGATAAACTTCGTGATAAACTCATAGAGCACAAAGAAAATGCCTTTATTTCTCATGAGCTTGTAACCTTAAAAACAGATATAAACATCCCCTGCCCCATTGATGATTTGGCCTTTCATCCAGATTTATCATGCGCTAGAGATTTTCTTTTAGAGTTAGAATTTAACCGCTTAGCAGATCGTATTTCTCCAAAATCAGAAGGACAAGAAGTTCTAAAGCAGGAAGAAAAGGTAAAAAAAGTAAATAATTATGAATGTATAACTACCAAAAATGATTTAAATAGATGGGTATCTAAACTAGAGCAGGCAAGAATATTCGCAATAGATACAGAAACTACATCAATAGATGCTATACAGGCAGAACTTGTTGGTATTTCTTTGGCTGTTGGTAAACGAGCTTGCTATATTCCAGTAAAATATACCCCTCCTTCTAGCGGAGCCTTAGATTTTGGCGAAGCAGAAGAAACAGTAAAAATACTTGATAAAAAAGTAGTATTAGATGCTTTAAAACCAATTTTAAAGGACAAAAAGTATACAAAAATTGGTCAAAATATAAAATATGATATGATTATTTTTGAGAGCGAAGGGATAACCTTAAAAGGTATTGAAGATACTATGGTTATGTCTTTTTGTTTGGATGCTGGGTTAAATCGTCATGGCATGGATGCCCTAGCAAAACTCCATTTAAATCATACATGTATTGCCTTTAAGGAAGTTTGTGGCACAGGTAAAAAACAAATAACATTTGATATGGTAGATTTAGATAAAGCTACAGATTATGCCGCAGAAGATGCTGATATAACTTTGCAACTGTATACTGTCTTTAAAGAAAGATTGGAGAATACTCCAACCGTTAAAAAGCTGTATACCGAAATAGAGCTTCCACTCATACCTACCCTTGTAAACATGGAACGTAATGGCGTTTTAATTAATCGTTCAGAACTTGAACATCTATCATTAGAATTTTTTAACCGTTTGCAATCTCATGAAAAGGCGATTTACGCTTTATCTGGAGAAACATTTAATATCAACTCTCCAAAACAGCTTGGCGAAGTTTTATTTGATAAAATGGGCTTATCAATTGGCGGTAAAAAGAAAAAATCTACCAATGTAGATGTTATGGAAAAGCTAAAAGAACAAGGTGAAGAAATTGCGACCGAGGTTTTAAAATATCGTCATCTTGCTAAACTTCGTTCCACATATACAGAGGCTCTTACACAACAAATTAACCCTGAAACAAAACGAATTCATACTTCTTATAATCAAGTTGGTGCGGCAACAGGGCGCTTTTCTTCAAGTGACCCTAATTTGCAAAATATCCCTATTCGTACCGAAGATGGACGTAAAATTCGTCATGCATTTATTCCGCAAGATGGTTGGGTGTTCGTTGGTGCTGATTATTCTCAAGTAGAATTACGCTTACTTGCTCATGTTGCAGGTATTAAATCTCTCCAACAGGCATTTTTAGATGATAAGGATATTCACGCCTTTACCGCCCATCAAATATTCAATGTACCGCTAGAGGATGTAACTAAGGAACAAAGAAGCGCATCTAAAGCTATTAACTTTGGTATCGTATATGGTATGGGTTATACGGCGCTAGCAAAACAAATTGGTGTTAGCCGTACAGTTGCCAAAGAATACATAGAAAGCTATTTTGAACGTTACGATGGTTTGCGTGCATATATGGATAATACCATAGCCTTAGCTCAAGAAAATGGGTATGTAGAAACCATGTTCGGTAGACGTATCCACACCCCAAATATAAATGAAAAAAATCCGATGATGCGCACAGGTGCAGAACGTGCAGCTATTAACGCCCCACTCCAAGGTGCAAACGCAGATATCATTAAAATGGTGATGCCAAAAATCCAGCAAAAATTGCATAATGCAAATTTAAAAACACGGATGCTAATGCAAGTTCATGATGAATTAGTTTTTGAAGTACCAAAAGAAGAATTAGACCAAGCTAAAGAGCTTATTCAACATACAATGGAAACAGCGGCAGAATTAAGTGTGCCATTAAAAGTAGGCGTGGAAATTGGTGATAACTGGGAAGATGCACATTAGCCACTTGTGGCTTTTCACCTAGCATATTTAGTCATTTTTTAAGTTATAATTGTTAATAATAACCGCCGATTATATGTTTAAATACAATTATGAGCTGGCATCTAATAATAAATAAGGAATAAAAACATGGATTTAGCAGAAAATATAAAAAATAACCCAACAGTATTCGGTAGTATCTTACGTGGGGAAATTCCAGCAAAAAAAGTATATGAAGATGATAAAGTTTTTGCCTTTCATACCATTGAACCAAAAGCCAAAGTACATATATTAGTTATTCCTAAAAAGCATATAATCAGCCTATGTGCTACATCACCAGAAGACGCAGAATTACTTGGTTATCTACTAGTCAAAGTCCGTGAGATAGCCGAAGAAATAGGAATAAATGAAGGAGGTTTTCGTATGCTGGTTAATAGCGGTGAAAACTCATCTCAAGAAGTTCCTCATTTGCATTTTCATATTTTAGGTGGTGAAAGACTTACTCCTTGGAATGGTTAGTAGCCAATTAATTTAATGTGAGTAATACTAAAACCTCCTTTTTAGGGTTTTTTTATGTATAATTAACCGCCATAGATACTAATTATTAAAAAAAATATAATAATTAAGTGAAACTCTATGACTATGGGTTGATTTTTATACCCTTATCCCCTATATATTGCATACGTTCCACGTGAAGCAATTGGTTTTGCGTTAAAAAAGGTTAAGGAAGATATTTATGAACATACATGGAAGTTATGATGTTGTTGTTGTAGGTGGTGGTCATGCAGGCGCAGAGGCATCTGCCGCAGCCGCACGCTTAGGTGCAAAAACACTTCTTTTAACTGGTAATTTAGATACTATTGGCCAAATGTCCTGTAATCCTGCAGTTGGCGGGTTAGCTAAAGGACACCTAGTAAAAGAGATTGATGCCTTAGATGGTATTATGGCACGAATAACAGATGTTTCTGGCTTACAGTTCAGAATATTAAATGAGAGTAAAGGACCAGCAGTTCGTGGTCCTCGTGCTCAGTCAGATAGAAGATTATACCGTGAGGCCGTTCAAAAGGAACTTGCAGATACTCTTAACCTCACCATTAAACAGGCACAGGTAGAAGACATAGTCCTATCAGATGATGGCACTGTGGAAGCCGTAGTTACAAACACAGGTTGGATATTTAAAGCCGAAACAGTTATTCTCACAACAGGTACGTTCTTACGCGGGCTTATTCATATTGGTAATAATCAGCACAATGCTGGTAGATCTGGTGAGCCTGCATCTATGGCTTTAGCAGACACACTCAGCAAATTTAATTTCAAATTAGGGCGTTTAAAAACGGGTACGCCTCCTCGCCTAGATACTCGTACTATTGATTACAGCAAATTAGAAAAGCAGCCTGGTGATGAAAATCCTATTCCATTTTCCTTTATGAATAGCGAGTTGAAACAAACACAAAAACCGTGTCATATAACTTATACTAACGAAGAAACGCACCAAGTTATTCGCGATAATCTAGATAAATCTCCAATGTATAGTGGTCAAATTGAAGGCACAGGCCCTCGTTATTGTCCATCAATTGAGGATAAAGTTGTGCGCTTTGCAGATAAAAATAAGCACCAAATTTTTCTAGAACCAGAAGGTTACGATAGCCTGGAAGTATATCCAAATGGTATCTCAACATCTCTTCCTATCGAAGTTCAGATGGCAATGCTTAAAACAATTCCAGGGCTAGAAAATGCAGAAATTATGCGTGCAGGATACGCCATTGAATATGATTACATAGAGCCAACAGAATTAAAAAATACACTAGAGACAAAAAAGGTTTCAGGATTATTTTTAGCAGGACAAATCAACGGCACAACAGGTTACGAAGAAGCCGCAGCACAAGGTTTAATGGCTGGTTTAAATGCTGCATTACAAACCCAAAATAAAGAACCTTTTATTTTAGATAGGGCAGATGCATATATAGGTGTTCTTATTAATGACTTAATTACCAAAGGCACAAAAGAACCTTATCGTATGTTCACTTCTCGTGCGGAATATAGACTTTTATTACGTGCTGATAACGCAGATCTTCGTTTAACTCCAAAAGGTATAGAGCTAGGATGTGTAGGTAATATCAGAACAGAGATGTTTAACGAAAAGCTAAAAGCATTAGAAACAGCGCATAAAATTGTTGCAAAAATTAAGGTAAAACCAAATAGTGAATTAGGTCAAAAAGTTATAGAACTAGCTGGTGGTTATAAACATACATGTAATTTATTTGATGTTTTAAAGCGCCCTGCAATTAATTTTAAAATGGCTATAGAGTGCTACCCAGAACTATCAGATATACGCCAAGATATCCAAGAGCAAATAGAAATAGAAGCCCACTATGATGGTTATTTAACCCGCCAAAAAAATGATATTGAGACAATGCGTATGGAGGAAAGTTACGCTATACCAACAGAAGTAAATTATGATTCAATTAAAGGCCTTTCTAATGAAGTAAGAGAAAAGCTAAAAGCACATACACCAGCAACACTTGGTGCAGCAGGAAGAATTAGTGGTATCACACCTTCTGCATTAACAACATTGTGGGTTCATGTAAGAAAAATGGAGAGTCTTTGATAGAAGTATGCGTTATTTCAGGATCAGGTTTTATCCAATTTTGTAAAATTTGGTTTTAAAAGCAGATAACCGTGATCTGTTAGTTAAATTTATAGCGCATTTTTTTGTCACACCCCCTTCCCTATGAAAAATCAAAAAGGAGAAAATTATGTCAGATAGAGATGATTTTATAATTGGATGCAACGAGCTAAAAATAGCTCATTTTGAAGATAAAATGGATAAGGTTGATAAATACGTTAGCCTTTTAAAGAAATGGAATAAGCATTTTAATCTTATTGGACCTAAAACAGTATCAGAGATTTATAAAAGACATGTCTTGGACAGTGTTCAGCTTGTACCACATTTTAATAGCGATCAAAAAATCATAGATTTTGGAACAGGCGCAGGTCTGCCGTCCGTAATCATTTCTATATTCTTAGGTTGTGAGGTACATGCAGTAGAGCGTAACGGTAAGAAGTATCAGTTTCTCAACACAGTTAAGAGAGAGTTAGAGCTGGGTGATAAATTTTTCATCCATAATGATGATATCGAGGACCTCCCCTTATTATTGAACAGTCAGTTTGATGTAGTAACAGCACGTGCTTTTGCCGATGTACCTAAAATAATAGACTTTGGTGACCGTTTCTTGAAAGAAGGAGGTCAATATATTTTATTAAAAGGTGAAAATGTAGCAAAAGAAATTATTTCAGATAAATTAAAAATAAAGATGACAACAAAAACAAAAGATAGTATAACTTTAATACATGGAAAAATTCTATTTATGTCTCGTTCCACGTGAAACAGGCTGTATTATTAATGCTTGTTGGTTGTATAAACAATAAAAAGGTCAGGCTATGACAAGAATAATTGCAATTTCGAACCAAAAGGGCGGTGTTGGTAAAACAACAACATCAACAAATTTAGCTACTGCGCTCTCTGCGTGCGGTAAGAAGGTCCTAGTAGTGGATTTTGATCCTCAAGGCAACACCACAACTTCTTTTAATATAAAGAAAGAAGAACATAAAAGCTCTTACGCTTTCATTATGGGCCACTGCAATATAGCTGAAACCATTTGCCCAACTGAGATTCCTGGTCTTGATATTATTCCTTCTACGGTTCATTTATCTGGCGCAGAGGTTGAGCTTGTTCCAGTTATGGCACGTGAATATAAGCTTAAGGAAGCTTTAAAGGATATAGAATATAAATATGATTATATTTTCGTAGATTGTCCTCCTTCTATTGGTTTATTGACTTTAAATGCATTAGCCGCAACCCATGAAGTCTTGATTCCAGTGCAGTGTGAATTTTTTGCCATGGAAGGACTTTCCCAATTATTTCAAACAATTACATTGGTTCAGAAAAACCTTAACCCACAACTTTCTATCGCTGGTATATTACTTACAATGTTTGATGTTCGTAATCGTTTATCAAGTTCTGTGGAAAATGAAATACGTTCCCACTTTAAAAGGAAGGTTTTTAACACCGTTATCCCCAGAAATGTGCGGATTTCCGAGGCTCCTAGTTTTGGTAAGCCTGTACTTTTATATGATACTCACTGTGCAGGAAGTAAGGCCTACATGAAATTAGCAGCAGAATTGATCACTTCAAGTAGTACTACTTTAGAGGGGGTTGCAGCATGAGCGGCTTAGGAAAAGGGCTTGGAGCCCTTCTTGATGATGCGGCTGTAAGTGCTGGTTCTCCAGCTAACGTAAATGTTAGTGAAAATTTACTTCCAATTTCAGCCCTTCAGCCATCGGATGTTCAACCAAGAAGATATTTTGATGATTCTGCGTTGAAATCTTTAGCTGGTTCTATTAAGTCTCAAGGTGTTTTACAGCCCCTTTTAGTGAGACCATTAGATGGTGGTAAGTATGAAATTATAGCAGGCGAAAGACGTTGGAGAGCCTCACAATTAGCAGGTTTAACAGATGTTCCTGTAATTATTCGTGAGCTTGATGACGGAAAAGCACTCGAAGTTGCTTTAGTTGAAAATATTCAACGTGCAGATTTAAATCCTATTGATGAGGCTGCTGGTTATTTACGTTTAGTTAACGAGTTTAACTACACTCATGAAGATATGGCACGTGTAACAGGTAAAAGCCGTAGTCATATAACTAACCTTATGCGTTTACTATCTCTTCCTGAAAGAATTAAGGAAAGCGTTACTGGTGGCCTACTTTCTATGGGTCATGCCCGCGCCCTGCTTGGTTTAAATGGTGATGAGGCCACTCAGTTACGTGTTGCTAAGCGTGTTATTAAAAACAACTTATCTGTACGTGAAACCGAGGATTTGGTACGTAAATTAGTAGATCCGAACAAGAAAAAACGCGGACGTAAAGTTACAGATATGGCAACAAAAGAGCTGGAAACACGAGTTTCCACATCTATTGGCCTAAAAGTAAGTATACAACAAGAAAGTGGTACAGGTAATTTACGCATACACTTCGAAGGACAAGATCAGATGAAAGCCCTGATAGATAAGCTTTGTGGGTAATAGATATGGTTATGGTTTCTACCAACCCTGCTTGTGGATATAAAGTTTTAGGTGAAGTCAATGAATCTACGCCTGAAGAAATTGAGAGTAAATTTAATCTTGCATACAATGCCCAGCAGGCATGGTACGATATTGGTATTGATGAACGTTTAGAGTATCTTAGCAAATTTCGTGAAGCTTTTATCGCTAAAAAAGGAGAATTATCTAAGTTAATTGCTCAGGAAATGGGAATGCCAATAAAGCACTCTCTTCCAAATTTTGATCGTGCTATAGCCTATATAGATTGGTCTATTAACCATGCTAAAGAACATTTAACCCCTGAAACATCTTTTGAAGACGATAAAGAGGTTAACTTAGTAATTAGAGAGCCGTTAGGTGTAGTTGCTTGTATTTCTCCATGGAATTTTCCAGCATCAAACTTTGTTTGGGCATGTTTTCAGGCTTTAATAGCGGGCAATACAGTTGTATTCAAAAATTCAGAAGAGGTTCAACTTTTTGCAAAAGAATTAGAAGTTATTTTTCAAGAGGCTGATTTCCCAGAAGGTGTTTTTAATGTAGTTTATGGCGATGTTAAAGCTGCTCAGAAGCTTATTTCTTGTGATATCGATCTCATATGTTTTACAGGAAGTACAGCGGTAGGCCAAATATTATATAAGCAGGCAGCAGAAAAGTTTATCCCAGCAGTGCTTGAAATGGGAGGATCTGATCCTGCTATTATTTTTGAGGATGCTGATATAGAAAATGCTGTAAATGGTGTTTTTGTTGGCAGATTTTCTAACTGTGGACAAGTTTGCTGTTCCTCTAAACGCCTTATTGTCCATGAAAGTTGTCATGATGAGGTGGTTCAAAAGCTTTTAAATATTATAAATAGCAAAATAATTGGTGATCCCTTAGATGAACAAACAGATATAGGCCCATTAGCAGCAAAACGTCAGCTAGATTTATTGAAAGAGCAGGTTGAAGATGCTCGTAGTAAAGGAGCTACAATTGCTAGCTATAATAAGGATTTATCTCATCTTAGTGGAGCTTTTTATAAACCTACCATTATTACAGAAGTGACACCAGATATGCGTGTTTGGCATGAAGAAGTTTTTGGTCCTGTGCTGGCTGTTGTGAAGTTTAGTAACTATGATGGGGCCATACAAAAAGCGAATGATACAATTTATGGTCTTGGAGCTAGTGTATTTACCAAAGACAAAGAGCTAGGTAAACAGGCTTCAAAAGATATAAAAGCAGGAATGGTAAAAGTAAATCAGACTACTTATAGTAAACCCTCTAACCCTTTTGGCGGTTGCAAGTTTTCAGGTATAGGAAGAGAAAACGGTAAGTATGGATTTCATGATGTAACTCAAATAAAGGTTGTTGCGCTGGATAAATCTTAAATCTCTATTAATCTCGTTCCCCAAAAATGGCGCTTCCTATACGTATATGAGTAGCGCCATTTTTAATGGCATTTGTATAATCACTGCTCATACCCATAGAAAGATTTTTAAAACCATGCTGTTTTGTAAGCTCATTAGCCATTTTAAAGTATTTAACAGGGGTCTCTGTTTTAGGAGGAATAACCATAAGTCCTAACAAATTTAAATAACTTAAATTTTGGATACCTTTAATAAGATTAGGCACCTCTTCTATATAGACACCATTTTTCTGCGGTTCATTACCTATATTAACTTGAATAAAAATATCTAGCTTTTTATGTATATCTTCACAATACCTATTTAGCTTTTTTGCTAGCTTCTCACTATTTACAGTATGGATAACATCAAAAAGCTCCACCGCCTGTTTGGCTTTATTGGTTTGTAATTTGCCTATCATATGCAGTGTTACGTCGCTAAAAGCTTCTTTTTTATTTTCTGCTTCTTGAACATAATTTTCACCAAAGTTAGTTAAACCCTGTTCTTTTGCCTGCTGAATTTGTTGTTGTGAGCGGGTTTTGCTGGCAGCTATAATGGTAGTATTGTTATTACAATTATTGATAATCGTAGTTATTTTGTCTTCATAAGTCATCTATTATAAGTTTCTTATATAAGGTTATTGTTAACTACATTATAACATCTACTTTTAAAGTGTAACACCCCATAAAAATTAGGCGTTGTAATAAAAACACACTGCCATAAGCAATGTAAGTGTATTTGAAAGTATAGGGTTGACCTTAGGAACTGCACCACTTATTGTTGGAACAGTTTTAGGATATTTGTGTCCTAATCTAAATTTAAAAAACACAGGAACCTGACAATCAGGATCCTACAGGAGGAAGAAATGAAAAAAACATTAGTTTTAGCAGCTTCAGCTATAGCTGCTGCCGGATTTGGCGCCGCTGATGCTTCTGCAGTAGATGTAGAATTGTACGGTCAGGTTGACAAATCTGTAATGAGCTACGACGATGGTCGTAACACAGAAACAAACTTCGTTGATAATGACTTTGGTGGAACACGTTTTGGTTTTAAAGGTTCTCAAAGCCTTGATAACGGCTTAACTGCTTCAGTATTATTTGAAGTTGAAATGCAGTCAAATGCATCTAACGGTATTACACAAGCAACAGTTGCTGGTAATTCATCAACAGCTGTAAGCACAGCAAACACTTTCGCTGAACGTCATGCACGTGTTGGTTTAGGTGGAGACTGGGGTGCAGTATTCATGGGTCACGCTTCTTCAGCTGCTGATTCATCTGCAGAACAAGACCTAGCTGGCGTTTCAGATGTAACTGGTTCAGCTGCATTTAAAATCGGTGGCGGAATATTCTTCCGTGATAACACTGGTGCTTTAACAACTAACTCAATCGGTAACACTGTTGATAACATGGATGGCCTTGGTCGTTCAGACGCTATCCGTTACGATTCACCAGTATTTAATGGTTTCCAAGTACGTGTATCTACTATTCAAGGTGGTGACGTAGATGGTGCTGTTTACTATCATGGTAAAGTTGATGAGTTCAACGTTAAAGGTGCTATTGGTTACGCATCTTACAACTCAGCTGCAACTGCTGCTGCTGATATCTTAGAAAGCCAAATGTCTGGTTCTCTATCTGTTGGACATGACTCTGGTTTAGCTGCAACTGTAGCTTACGGTCAAAAATCTCTAGACAGAAAAACTGCAGGTAACGATGATCCTTCATACTGGTACTTAAAAGCTGGTTATGCTTGGGATCAATTCGAAGTTGCTGCTGAATATGGTAAATACGAAGACATGATCACTACAACAACTACAGATCATGAAACTCAATACCTAGGTGCTGCTGCTCAATACAACATGGGCCACGGTACATCTCTAGCTGCTTACTACAAGCAATTTGATCTAGACTTCACAGGTACAAACACAGATGCAATTAACTTGTATGGTGTTAACCTACGTGTAAAATTCTAAGTTTTACTTAGAATTATAAAAGGGCGGCGCCGAAAGGCGTCGTTTTTTTTATGCCTTATTCTTTTCTTTTCTTCTAAATTACTATAGACTCTCGCTTGTCTTTAAATATATAAAAATGAGTACAAGCTATGAATAAAACAATATTACTTACCATACTCACCTTATTTGTTGTAACAGGGTGCGAAACTACAATAGAAAAAGCAGATGTAAATCCAACTCCTCCTGATATGAAAAGAGGAGAGGGTATGTTTTCTGGGAAATCTGGTAACTTACTAGATGCATTCAGAGGTGAAGATAGCTCAAATGGCGGTGCAGTTGGTTCAGCTATGACTGTTAATCCTTATTTATGGCGTGCTTCATTAGAAGCTATTTCGTTTATGCCCCTTGCTCAATCAGATAGTACTGGCGGTTTATTAATTACAGATTGGTACTCTAATCCAGATGATGCAAGTGAGCGTATGAAGGTAAATGTATATATTCTTGGTATGAAATTAAATCCTCAATCATTAAAGGTTACAGTTTTCAAACAAGAATTTCAAAGTAATCAGTGGGTAGAAATGACTGTAAATCCTAAAACTGCCCGCCAATTAGAAGATATCATCCTTACAAATGCACGTATTTTGAAGGTTAAATCACAGTAAGAGAGAGAAGAAGTATGAGTCGTTATAATCCATTTGATATTGAAGAAAAATGGCAGGATAAATGGAAAGAAGGGGGCTCTTTTAAAGCGGAAGAAGATACTTCTCGTCCTAAATATTATGTTTTAGAAATGCTTCCTTACCCTTCTGGTAATCTCCATATGGGACATGTAAGAAACTATACTATAGGTGATGTCATGGCACGGTTTAAGCGTGCTCAAGGCTTTAATGTATTACATCCCATGGGATGGGATGCCTTTGGCTTACCAGCAGAAAATGCGGCTCTACAAAGAAATATTCACCCTGCTGAGTGGACACAAAGCAATATTGCTTATATGCGTGAAAGTATGGTGAAATTTGGCTGGTCATATGATTGGGATAGAGAAATAGCTACTTGCGATAGCCTATATTATGGTGCCCAACAATCATTTTTCATTGATCTATATAACAAAGGCTTAATTTATCAGAAAAAATCTCTTGTAAACTGGGACCCTGTAGATAATACCGTTCTTGCTAACGAGCAGGTGATAGATGGTAAAGGGTGGCGCTCTGGAGCTGTTGTAGAGCGTAGAGAAATGAGTCAATGGTTCTTAAAAATTACTGATTATGCGGAAGAACTACTTGAAGACCTAGATACTTTAGGTGGTTGGCCAGACAGAGTTAAAACAATGCAGGAAAACTGGATTGGTAAAAGCGAAGGATTGGAATTTACCTTTGATGTAAAAGGGTATACAGAAGGCCTAAAAGTGTATACTACACGCCCAGATACCTTGATGGGCGTAACTTTTTGCTCTGTTGCTCCTGAACATCCATTAGCTAAATTAGTAGCAGAAACAGATACTAAAGCAGAAGAATTTATTACGGAATGCCAAAGCTCAGGAACGGCCCTAGAAGATATAGAAAAAGCTGAGAAAAAGGGCTATAAAACGCCATATAAGGCTGTTCACCCTATTACTGGTGAAGAGATACCTATTTATATAGCAAATTTTGTTCTGATGGCCTACGGAACTGGTGCTGTTATGGCGGTTCCCGCCCATGATGAACGTGATTATGAATTTGCTACAAAGTACGGAATACCTATTAAACAGGTTATTCAAGGTAAGGATATGCCAGAAGGTGAAGCTTATATTGGTTCTGGTACAATGGTTAACTCTGCTGGCTTTGATGGGTTAACTAATGAAGATGCTAAATCTGCGGTTATAGCAAAAATAGAATCTTTAGGAAAAGGTACGAAAACTACCAATTATCGCCTGCGTGACTGGGGTATTTCTCGTCAACGTTACTGGGGTTGCCCAATACCATTTGTATATTGTGATGAGTGCGGTGTTGTGCCTATGGCTAAGGAGAATTTACCAGTAAAACTACCTAAAGATGTCAAATTTGATAAACCAGGTAACCCGCTAGATCATCATGCTACATGGAAAGATGTAGATTGTCCGAAATGTGGAAAAGAAGCACGCCGAGAAACCGATACAATGGATACTTTTATGGATTCATCTTGGTACTTTGCACGTTACTGTTCACCTAAATCTAAAAACCCTTTAGATAACAATGTGAACTATTGGATGCCTGTAGATCAGTATATTGGTGGTATTGAACATGCCATTTTACACCTATTGTATGCAAGGTTCCTAACTAAGGCATTGCGTGATGAGGGGTTAGTAAGCGTTGACGAACCTTTCAACAGTTTATTATGCCAAGGTATGGTTTTGAACAATTCATACCAAAACAGCGAAAGTGTATACATAAATCCAGCTGATGTAATTTTAAAATCTGATGGCACGGCGACTCACCATGAAACTGGTGAAGATTTAAAAGTAAATCGCATGGAAAAAGTTTCAAAATCTAAAAATAATGGAATCGATCCATACATTTTAATGGATAAATACGGGGTGGATACACTTCGTTTATTTATGATGTTTGCTGCTCCACCAGAACGTGATTTAGATTGGTCTGATACAGGGGTTGAAGGTTCATGGAGATTCCTTGGTCGGTTGTGGTCATTGCTAGATTGTGATGATATTTCTGTTCAAAATATGCCAAAAGAGGTAGTTTCTATGGAATCTTTGAGCGAAAAATCACATAAAGATATAAAACGTACTATTCATAAAGCTATTAAAAAAGTAACTCGTGACGTAGAGAAATTTCAATTTAATACAATGATTTCAACGGTTATGGAGATATCTAACATGCTTGGCGATGTAAAAAAACAGCTTAGCAAAGATGATAAAAAACTACTTTCTTTATACAGAGAAGGTATGGAAGTGAGTATTCGCTTACTTAATCCTGTAGCTCCTCATATTACCGAAGAAATGTGGCATACGCTGGGTTACAGCACAATTCTTGCAGAAAATGAGTGGCCAGTGTGGGATGAGAGCGCAGTTAAGGATGAAGAATTTACCCTAGTTATCCAAATGAATGGTAAACTTAAGGATAAATTAACTGTATCAGCTGATATTAGCAAGGAAGACGCCGAAAAGGTAGCATTGGATGCTATTCAGGGGCATTTAGAAGGTTTAACAGTACGTAAATGTATTGTAGTACCAAAAAGACTTGTTAATATAGTAGCTAACTAGATTGGACACATTGTAAATATGCGCTTTTTAATATTTTTTGCTTTATTTTTAACGGCTTGTAGCTATCAGCCTTTATATTCTATTATTAAAGAAGATATGGCACAAGTTGCCGTTGGTGAAGTAAAAATGAAAATAGTCACTCATAAAGTTGGTGAACGTCGTGCTTCTCAGGTTGTTTATAAAAAGCTAGCCCAATCATTAAATGGTGATGGCTCTTATCGAGTAAACGTAGCTATAACTGAGTCTATCTCTACACTTGCGGTACGTCGTGATGCTACAGACCAACGTTTAGAGTTGAATCTTACAGGTGATGTAACTATTAACGATGATTCGGGAAAAGTTTTATTTAAAACGGATATGACTTCATCTGTTGCATATAATGTTGAGGACACTCCCTTTGCCACAGATGCTGGTAAAGAAAGAGCAAAAACTGCAGCAGCTATAGCATTAAGCGGTGAAATTATCCGCACAGTAACCTTATATTTTAGACAAAACAGCTCAGAAAAGAGCGTAAAATGAAGTGGTCAGCAAGTCAGTTACAGCAAAACCTTAAACAAATAACAGATAATAGCCCTCCGCTTGTTTTAATTTATGGCGAAGATTTCGGTGTGATCCGTGAATGCGCCAGAAGTGTTTATGCAAGCGTTGTAGCAGATTTAAATGACCCATTTTTGAATGATAAAATAGATGTAGACCAGTTGGTAAGTGATAATTTACTTATCAAAAAATCGGCAGATACCTTGTCTTTTGGCGGAGGAGTGAAGCTTGTTCGAGTAGATGGAGTAACAGAATCTATTGATAAAAAAACACGCGATGCTTTGGTTGCTTCAATTAAGTATTGTATGGATGATTTGCCTACTCAGGCAGTTATAGTTTTAACTTTCCCTGGTTTAGATGCAAAAAGCGCCTTAGCTAAAAAAGTAGAAGCTCATAAACAGGCTATTGCTATCCGCTGTTTTCATGATAATAGCAGAGATATGAGCCAAATTATAGGCGCAGAACTACGTAAATATGGCCTTACTGCATCATCTGATGTGATGAGCTTTTTATTAGATAACTTGGGTAATGACCGTCAAGTAACAGCGCAAGAAATTCAAAAGCTAATTACTTATGTTGGTAAAAAACAAGAAGTTACCCTTGAAGATTGCTTTAATGTTATAGCAAGTGCGCCATCTATGAATATTTTTGCCCTGTGTGATGCTGTGGCATTACGAGATAGCAAAAAAACAGATAAATATTTACAGGCAATGATGGAGCAAGGTGAGGACTTAAATATGGCATTTAGCCTTGTTTTACGCCATTTACGCCGTATTATGTCTTGCCAAGATAGTATGGCTAAAGAAGGTTGTAACGCCCAAACTGCTATGAATAAGCTGAGACCTCCTGTATTTATGAATAAACCAGAGTTTGCTCGCCAAGTACAAATGTATCCTAAAAAGCGTTTAAATGGCCTGTATGATCGCTTCTACACCATGCAATTGGAAAGTAGAGAAGGGATTCTTTCTCCAAACGATATTATTGAACGTGGTATTATTGGGCTTTCTTTGTAAAAAGATATACTAAGGCTTGAATTTATGCAATCTTGCTACTATATCTAAATCTAGAAGACACATTTCAGTGCTTAGTTTTTTTCAATTTTAGAAACAGCTAAGGCTGTTTCCTTTTTTACACCGTGGAGGTGGATATGATCATTAGAGATGATGATGAACTTTTTGATTGGGTAGAAGCCGGACGTATTAGTTTTTTTAATTTTTACAGGAGAAAACAACCAGATCAGAAAATTGATTTTTCTGGTAGAGTTTTTACAGCTAAACTGATCCAGAGCGGGATTAATCTTGACGGAGTAGACCTTCGTGGTGCAGATTTTAGCAAAGGAAATATTTCAATCCCAATACTGAAAAATGCCATATTTGATAAAAATATGAAGTTTCCATCAGGGTACCCAACAAGGATTATGCAAAGATTTATTGATGAACATATATAGTTCAGAAACTTGTTAAGCGAGTTGAGGGGTACTTTTTAGTGCCCCTTTTCATTTGTGGCATTGGTATATAGATCTTTTTTGTGGACGGGTTATTGTCTTGACATCGTTGCTATCTGGGTATACATATTGTTGATATATAACCTTTTTCTTTTCTTGGAGATATTTTATTATGTTTCACACCCTCAGACGTCCCACCAAGGGCACTAATCCATTATTAAGTCCGCACTTACAGTCACTTCAAGCACGGGTTATCCGTAAAAATAAGAAAACAGCCACCTCTATTAGGCGGCTAAATCTTTCATGGGAAGAAGATTTTAGATTACATCTAGAACGTTTATCCTCTGTAGATAAAGTAAAGCAGTACATTAACCAGTGTGGCATTAAATCATTAGCCCGACGTTTAGGGGTGAGTGAGGAGAGCGCAAAACGAATAGAATGTGCTGTTACAAGATAACAGCTTTATATCGACAACCAGCCTAAACAGGCTGGTTTTTTTTCATTAGGTAGCTAATCCCAAGGATTAAAATTAAAAAGCGAACGATGATTTCGTTGTTGAATATTTGCTGGTAAGTACGGTGTCATAACCTTTGCCGCAGGAATAATAGTTTTTAACTTATTTCTTTTGATAGCTTTAAAGGCATATTGACGTTCTGGTATTCCTTTGGAATTAAAACGAAACGCCCCATTTAAGCCGTTAAAACCAAATTCTCTAGTTAAGTATTTAGGCAGTCGATTAACTTTATTACCGTGTAGTTTATGGAAATCACTTAATATATTGATACTATCATAGGCAAATGTTGAAAACATATGAGGCGTTTCACCATAAGATTTAAAGTACCTATCTCCAAAAATAGTAGTTCTTTTTTCTGATAGGGTAGGGAATAAGCTATTTTTGAGGTATTCACCACGATTTTTTAATACACCTTTATTGTTCCATGCAGATGTTCCTAGCAGTAAAACATCATTAGCATCAATATCGAAAAATGCAAGTTGAGATGCGATTAATGGTAAATCCTCACCTTTAGATGGAATAAATAATGCATCAAAATCAATAACTGGCTGTGGCTTGGATTTACGCATTTTTTCTAATCTAGTAAGCTTGTCGTCATCCATAGCATTACCCAAGGACGTAAAATCTTTTTCTAATTTTTTAAGTTCCTTTTGGTAAATACGAGTAGATTCTTCCATATTTGTAATCATATCTAGTTGCGGAGATATATCTATTTTTTCTGGGTCATAAAAAGCATACTTAATTTCTTTACCAGTTAGGCTCCTTATTTCATGCTGAAATGTTTGAAATACCATTTGTCCATAAGGGGTAGTAGGGATGAGTGCAGCAAAGGATTTACGCCCTAAATCAACGGCCTTTTTAGCAATAGCCCTAGCTTGCTCTTGTGGGTTAAAGCTATTTAGAAATACCCTTTTACCAGCAACGCTCATATTTGAAGAGAATGGAAACATAATCATATTTGCTTCCATATATGGAACGATCGCATCTACGGATGAAGAGAGTAGGGGGCCAATAGCAATATCTACATTCTGACTTATAGCTTTTTTAATAGCTTGTTGGGCACCTTCAGGAGTACTTTTAGTATCAAGAGGATATAGTAATAGGTTTTCATTATTGCTATCAAATAAGGAAAGCTGAGCACTACGTAGTAAGTGTTGCCCAACTTCTGCATATTCACCACTGGTTGGCAATAGTAATGCAATTTTTAATGGGTTAGCGGGGCCGTCAGCTGGCTTAAACTTACGGTTAATAGTTTGGATAAGGTTCAGTGCCGTGCTGTTATAAGGAGTACTTTTATACTTAGAAACAAAGTACTTTAAGTAGTACGATGATTTTTTAATGTTATCTTGTGCCAATTGTTCTTGCGCTAAAATGACCAGAAGTGCAGCCTCTAAATTTTCTATTTTAGTTTGGTACTCTGGTATATTTTGTCTTAAGAGGTTTTGTACAGCTCCTAATGCTTTTAGGAATTTTCCTTGTTGAGTTAAAATTAATGCTTCGCTATAAAGAGCAAATTCTACGTGGTTGGCATCTTCTTTTAAAATGGCTACGTCTTTTAGGGATTTAGTAAATAATCCTTGTTTTAAGCGCTTTTCAGATCTTTCCATATGTTGTAATGGAGTTAGTCTGTGTATTTTTTGCATAGTATTTTGTTTAAAGCTATCACTATAAACCCAGTGCGGCAGCAGTGTTGTAGCACTCACTGGAAGCGGCGCGCAACATAGTGAAAGCAGTAATATATTGCTATATGTGCATTTTTTGAATATTTTTGTATGGTATAGTGATTTCAACGAATATTTGCCTATTTGTTACTAGTTAAAATTGTTCAGCAATTTATTATTTAGTACGTAATTATAGTGGACTATTATAAGTACCTAAAAAATGAATTGATGTCAATTTTAACTGTACCCATTTAGGCATAAGCAAATGGGTAAATATTCGTTGAAATCACTATAAACCATAATAAAAAGGTAGCCGAGCACGAAGATGAATGCAAACCATTTAAAAGGAAATTTTTTTGAATTTTGTGCAATGCTTGTTCTTATTGCTAAATGCTATCGACCGTTACAACAAAATATTCAAACACCATATGGTGAAACAGATCTAGTAGCTCAGAAAAATAAAACCATCCATGTTATTGAAGTGAAGTATCGCAAAAGCAGAGATAAATCTCATGTTGCTATTCACCCAAACCAGCGAGATAGGTTGATAAATCAGGCAAAATATCATCTTAAAAAAGAGAAATGGGCAGAACACGTATCTTTAGATGTAATGCTATTTTATCCAAAATGGCCTTTTTTCGATCACATAAAAAATGTGTGGGACATAGAGTAGGCTCAATAAATATGTGCCTATTAATTGAATTTACTCTAGAGTAATATTTTGCTACTATTTGCAAAAGTAATTAATTTTTAAGAATTTTTAACAAATAGAGAACATTATGTATTTTTCAAAAATAGTTTTACCCGTTATTGCAAGTTTAAGTATTACAGCCTGTGTGCCTATTATCCTTGGTGGAGCCGCGGCTGCGGGATATTTAGCAGTGCAAGAACGTGGTGCAAAAACAGCCGTTATTGATAGTAAAATCAAAACTCATATTAAAGATCGTTTGTTTGGTACAGATTATCGCTACTTAACAGATATTGGCGTGAATGTTTTACAAGGAAATGTATTATTAACAGGTGTGGCTAAAGATCAAAAGGCTGTAGATGAAGTAGAAAAAATTACCCGTACAACAAAAGATGTTAAAAATGTAGCAAATAATATTATTATTGCTGAAAAGTACTCAGCTTCCCAATATAGCAGGGATAGTTGGATTGCAACTCAGTTCAAAACACGTATGGTAGGCGCCAAAGATGTGTATTCTATCAACTACTTAACAGACACTGTTATGGGTAATATATATATTTTAGGTCTTGCAGGAACAGAAAGTGAAAAAGAAAGAGTTCTGCATATTGCTAGAACAACAAAAGGTGTTCAGCAGGTATATAACTACATTCGTGTAGGATCTGAAGCAGTTGAAACAGCCGAATAAATGATTGGATCTGGAAAGCTTCTTTCATTGCAACAAATGCAGGAAGAACGCAAAAAACTAAGAGAATCTGGTAAAAAACTAGTATTTACTAATGGTTGCTTTGATATTATTCATCGTGGCCATGTTGGTTACCTTAAAGAAGCCAGAAACCTTGGTGATGCATTAGTCGTAGCATTAAATTCAGATAGTTCTGTTAGGTTACTTGGTAAAGGTGATGATCGCCCATTTAATAATGAACAAGATAGAGCAGAGCTTCTTTGTGCTTTGCGTAGTGTAGATTATGTTGTGATCTTCTCAGAAAAAACTGCTACCAAAATGATTGAAGCCATTCAGCCAGATATTTATGTCAAAGGCGGAGATTATAAGTTAGATGAAATAATAGAAATGCCTGCAGTTTTAGCAGGAGGCGGAGATGGCCGTGTTTTAGGCGTTTGGGATGGTTATGCTACTACAGATTTGGTGGACAAAATTCGGAATTGTTAATTATGAGTTATTATAAATAATAAAAAGCCAGCTCTTTAGCTGGCTTTTTATTAAACGTTAAATACTATTCTACTGTAATTGTGATGGGAAACTCAACTTCCTCACCAGAAAAAGCATTTGTCATTATTAAAGTTAGTACTGCTTCCATAACGGGCATTACATAAACCGTAGCTTCCTCTAAAGAAATTTCCTCATTTAGGTAAGCTAAAAATGGAGGCGTTGTAGCAAGGTGCAGTTTTAGGAGTAAATCATCCTCATCCTCAGCTTCAATATGATTTAAACTGTACGTGCTAGAATCAGGCATACCCCGTTCTTCTAATATTGCTAAGGCTTTCTTAGCATTTTCCATTGCTTCAGGGTCCATCTGACCCTCAAATCCTTCAATAAGTTTAGCAAGGTCTCCAGCTTCCGGTGGAGCGAATGTTTTGTCAGACATAGTTTTTACTCTCTGTGAGTTGTGTGTGGAAAAAAGGGAGTTAATCAATGGTAATAGATAATGGATAGTTTTCACCTTCGATTAGTTTATAAGAGATAGTTATTATGAGTTCCTCAAGTTGATGTTGTATTTCATCAACACGTTGCATATCAATATTAACACCAGATTGATAATATTTAACAACCATAGCTGTTATTAGACCTATTTTCATATTTAAGTCTTCATTATCAGTGGCTTCAATATGATTTAAACTGTATGTAGAGGGGTGTGGTAGCCCTTTTGTTTGAGCAGTTATAAGTGCGTTTTCTACAGCTACCAAAGCGGCGATATCTGTTGATGGTGTTGACTCTTTTATAAATTTGACAATTTTCTCAAATTCTTCAACGGCAATAATAGGAGTTAGCTTTATAAGCATAGATTCACCTTTAGGTTAGAAAAAATTAATCAATAGTAATAGATATAGGAAAGCTAGCGTTACTACCTAAAATTTCATTAGTTATAGCATCCATTAGCTTATCAATTTGCAGTTGTGCATTTGTTATATCATTTTTAGTGGTATTACCCGATTTTGCATATTTAAAGAACATTGCTACAATTAGACCCATTTTTAACTGTAAGTCTTCTGTATCTGTAGCATGAATGTTATTAAAACTATATGTTCCAGGTCTTGGTAACCCCCGTTTCTTTAATATTTCAAGGGTATTATATAAGTCTGCTATAGCTTTATTATTGGGGCGAATATTTTGTAAATGAGTTAATAATTTATCAAACTCTTCAATGGCAATTATAGGAGTGGCTTTTATAAGCATGGTTAAAGCTCCTTAGTTGGGAAGGATATGAAATAATTAGTTAGATATAAATAACAAATTATTTTATTTAAAAGATAGTAAAGATTTGAATAGAAAACACTCTACAGAAAAAATAAAAATTTACAAGCTTAATAATTTAGCTCGCACTTAGTATACAATTGATTTTAATGACAAAAATAAATTATTTGCGCATAAAATTTTCTATTTAACACAAATTTCCAACCTTTATAGTAAATGTTCACATACCTATTTTAAATGGGTAAAAATATTGTATATTTTATAGCAAAACATCAGAATAGATTCTGTTAAAATAGGTTTGTGATTACTAACCTTAAAAATCAGGCAAAATATTGTATGTAATTATGTATTTTGAATACTAGTTAACAGGTTAGAGGTGATACTATCTAAAATTGGCCAACCTTGGGTTGTTATTTGTAGATGAGAGTCAGTTTTTTTAACAAAACCAAATTGTTCCATTCTTTTAAATTCGGCCCAATTATTTAAATCATTATTGAAATTATCTTTAAAAAACAAGTTATTATGCAGGTTTTTCATATCTATGCCATTTTTTAAGCGTAATCCCATTAATATCATTTCACCAAATGACTGTTCAGGAGCTATGTGGTCTAAAATAAAACTAAAATTATTTAAGTTGTTGATATTATACATATATTTGTTAGGCATTTTAATGTTTTGGCTAAGAAAATACTGACCCGTATGGTCAGTAAACCTACCATGAGCACCAGCACCTATACCAATGTAATCTTGGTACTGCCAAACATGCACATTGTGCTTACATTCAAAATTGGGCTTAGCAAAGTTAGAAATCTCATAATTGACCATTTTATCCATATTTTGTGAAACAATTGTTTCACGCGTGAGGTCGAAAAAGTCGGCCTGTGTGTCACTCAATATAGGCTCCCACTCACCAGAAATAACCTGCTTATAAAAAGCTGTTTGTTTTTCTATAGTTAGCTGATAGCAACTTATGTGGTTTAGATCAAACTGTAAAATACGTTCTAAATCTTTCTGCCAAGCATCTAATTTCTGATTTGGTAATCCATAAATTAAATCGGTACTAACGTTCTCAAAAACTGTCCTTGCATTCTCAATTGTGGAAAGCGCCTGATCTTTATTATGCCTTCTACCTAAAAAATTTAATAAATCATCATGAAAAGATTGTACCCCTATGGATAAACGATTTATCCCAGCATTTTTGAAATCTTTGAGCTTATTGAGGTTAGATGATGAGGGGTTAGCTTCCATAGAAATTTCAGCACTAGAAGTATCTAAACTAAATCGACTATTAATATATTCAACTATTTGGTTGATTGAGCTTGGTTGCATTAAACTGGGTGTGCCACCACCAAAAAATATGCTTATAACTTGGCGGTTACCTAATTTCTCTGCGTAGTAATCAATATGTTTCAGCAATGTCTGAATATATTCATCTTCAGAGTAATTTTTATTTACATGAGAATTAAAATCACAATATGGGCATTTATTCTCACACCATGGCCAGTGCACATAAATAGCTAGAGGGTTACTGCTCAAGAGCTAAGAAATCTAGAAATTGAGTTAAGGCTTTTCTGCGATGACTTGTTTTAGCTTTTTCTTCTTTATTCATTTCTCCGTAGGTTTTTGATTCTCCATTAGGAATAAATACTGGATCATAACCAAAACCGCCTTCACCTTGAGGTGATGTAGCTAATGTACCATGAGATTCTCCGTTAAATACATGTAAATCTTCATTTTCATTTATATACGTTATAACGCATGTAAAATGAGCCTTACGGTTGTCATTGCCAGTTAATTTTTCCAAAACAGTTTTGTAGCCACCTTTATAACGAGCAGAATAAACTCCAGGCTCACCATTTAAAGCGTCCACACATATTCCAGAATCATCCGCTATTGTTGGTAGGCCTGATACTTTATAGCCATCTTTTACCTTTAAAATAGAATTTTCTTCAAAAGTTGTGCCAGTTTCATCTGTTTCTGGATATTTAATGTCATTAGAGGATTTTATACTAATATTATATGGCTTTAAATATTCTTCAAGCTCAGCAATCTTACCAGGATTATGGGTTGCCATAAAAAGTTCTGTAATCATAAAATTACCCCCTTTCTACTGCTTCTTTTTGGAGTTTTATCAAATCTTGAATGCCTTCTTCTGCTAATTCAAACATTTGGTTGAATAAGGCGGGGGCTAGCGGTTTTTCTTCCGCTGTTGTTTGAATTTCAATAATATTGCTTGTACCTGTTAACACAAAATTTGCATCTGCTATTGCGTTAGAATCTTCTTCATAATCTAAATCTAAAACAGCAATTTCATCATCGCCAGAATGGATAACACCACAACTTATTGCAGCAATTTGTCCTTTAATTGGATTTTTCTTGAGTTTACCTTCAATCATAAGTTTCTGGATGGCTATATTTAAAGCAATATATGCACCAGTAATAGAGGCTGTTCTTGTTCCTCCATCTGCTTGAAGTACATCGCAATCTAACCAAATTGTACGTGCGCCAAGTGCTTTTAAATCTACTACGCTACGTAATGATCTACCAATCAGACGCTGAATTTCTAGTGTTCTACCGCCTTGTTTGCTTTTTGTTGCTTCTCTATCAATTCTGGTATGAGTAGAGCGTGGCAACATGCCATATTCTGCGGTAATCCAGCCTCCTGCAATTTTTTGATAACGCATCCAACCTGGGATTTTCTCTTCTACACTTGCAGTACAAAGTATTTTAGTTTGTCCAACAGAAATAATACAAGATCCTTCTGCATGAGCATTAACATTGGTTTCAATTGTTGTGTTGCGCATTTCGTTTACTTTGCGGCCTGAATGTCTCATATTTTTTCCTTGTATTTGAATTATCTAGTACTTTAATAAAGGAACATTGTAGAATATTCAATATTTTTGATTATTTATTATGTTTATGTTAAAAATATTGCGTAATTAAATCTTTTATGGAGAGAAAAAATGGCTAAAAAAGAAGAAGTAGCAGTAGAAAAAAATCCTGTATTTAAAATTACAGGACAATATGCAAAAGATGTTTCATTTGAGTGCCCAGAAGCACCATTTAATAAAGAAGCAGGAAAGCAAGACCTTTCACTAGAAGTTGGCCTAGAAGTAAAAGGCTTGAGTGAAACAGATCATGAAGTTGTTGTTAAACTTAAAAGCATTGCAACAGCAGGCGAAGGCAAAAAGAAGGACACTTTATTTGTAGCAGAAGTTTCTTATGCAGGTATTTTTCATGTAGAAAACATTCCACAAGAAAAAATTGGCGCAGTTATGGCCATTGATGGCGCAACTTTATTGTTCCCATTCGCCCGTTCTATTTTGATGCAGTCTATTACTAACGGTGGTTTCCGTCCTGCAATGATAGAGCCTATTAACTTCCATGCTTTATACATGCAAGCTCAGGCAGATAATTCTGGACAGAAAGCTAGTTAATGTATTTAAAATTTTTATTATTTTTATCTGTAGCTATGCTTGCTACCCCTAAATCAGGGGTAGCGGAGCAAGGTGGCAGTTTTTCTAGTTTAGCGAAGAAAGTTGCTTCTATATCTTTGTTACAAGAGTCTCTTCATATTAAAGCCCTACAAAAGGCTTGTAACGAGGCTCTGAAAAAGCATTGCGCTGGTAAGAATCAGCCAGTATGCCTGAAAGAGAAAAGAGATATTGTTAGCGCAACATGCAAAGACGCAATCAATGAGGTTTTTGGTAGGGTTATATCAAAAGCTGAAATGTACCATGGAGTATTAATACCAAAAGGCTCAAAATACTTTTATGGTGGAGGTAAAATACAAGGCGTTATTTTATCAGAAGATATTAAGTATAAAGGCATTAAGTTTAAAAAAGGTCAAATGCGTTTTCATGATGAGGGGCCAAGTATCGGACACCTTACCCATAACCAATATATAGATGGTATAAAATATAAAGCTGGTAATTTAGGGCCATTTTTTAATAAGGATGGTTCTGTATCTAATGCTGTCCTTGCTGAAGATGCTACTATAAATGATATAGTTTATGCTGGTGATAGCCAGATAGAATTCTACGGAAAAAATAATATTAAAAGAGCTACTTTAAAAAGTAGTGGCTCTATTTTTGGAGTTAATTTAAGTGCGGGGCAGTCTATATCTTTTACCAAAGATCACAGAACTAAAGATACGTATCTTAATATATATTTTTTAAAAAAAGATACAGCTGTTAATGGCATTACATATGCTAAAGGCAAAGGTTTGGGAGTATGGCCAAATGGCCGAGTTAAGAATGGTACTTTAGTTAATAGTAGTATGTTTAATGATAAGGAATATAAACCGTCAACTGTAGTTGTATTTAATAAAGATGGTGGTGTGGTTAAATCAACTTTTACACCAAAAATTAAGCCTCTTGTTGTTGGTGATATTGTTAAATTACCTGATTATGCTTTGGCTATATCTGGGAATAATAGATCTGTTCCAGCTATTAAATATAAAGGTAAAGATTTATTAAATTTGGAGACAATATCTTCAAGGTTATCTACTCATGGTTATCCAACTAAGAATTTAAAAGTTAATAAAGTTTTAGAACCTCAGGCCACACTAAAAATCATTCATTTTTCTAAAAATGAGCAAGTTGTTTTGGAGGACTCTCAAGGGGTAAAATATATTTATTATACGTTAGATGGAGAGATCAGGTTTCAGCCCAACAAATGTAATATAAGGCCTTGCGCTAGCTGGAAGAAGCTATTTAAAGATACTTCTGAAGGTGACATAGCCAAACATTTAGTTCAAATAAGCATGCATATTTTAGATAAAGATGGAAAACGTATTGATCCAAGATTAAAGCTAAGGCCCCCATATCCAGAGGGTTTCTTGGAACGCTCTTTAAAAGCATGGAAAAAATATAGTGAAGATAATTCTATAGAAACCGATTTATCTTCAGTTCACGGGACGCCAACAGCGAAGCTTAATATTTTAGATGCAGGAGATATATTGCTTCACTATGAAGATTTAAATATTAAATCTATCAGTAGATTGAATATAATAAAGTCTAATAAAAATAGATGAAGATCCAAGTAACCAAGCACGAAACTCACAAAGAAACATTTGTTAAGTTTTTATTATTATTAGGCATTCTTCTTGGTTACTTTGGCTACTTAAGCTTTGAATATGGTTTAGCAACAGGTGGGCTGGTATCTGCTATAACTTGGAGCTTTTTTGTATTATGTACACCTGTTGCAGATGCAGGGTTTTTACTGGATTTTCCTATCCGTATTTTGCTTGGTTTACGTATGATAGTAACGGAAATATTAGTATGGGTGCTGGCAATCAGTATTAATATTATAGCACTGATATTTTACTCATCCTCATACGATACAACTTTTATTACATCATTATTTTATCAGATATTAACTACTCCTTACCCGTATTGGAGCATTATTGTGCTATGTGGAATAGGCACATTTCTTTCCATATACTTCGGTGATGAAATGATGGATGTTATTAAGCATCGGGATAGGGTTAAGTACCATACTCATGGGTTTAAACACCATGTTGTGGCTATTATTGCAATATTTGCCCTGATTGTTGTGGCTTATTATTATTTACTGGAATCATTAGGTGTAAATATTAATGGTCATTAAAATTTGCTAGTTAATTCTATTTTGACAAACCCTTCTTTTTTTAAAAGAGTTTTAACCTTTTTAATTTCAGCACTGTTTAGTTTTGTATTTTCTTTAAAACATATTTCAACAGATAACTCTTCTCTTAATAAATGGAGAACAATTTTATCATATTCAGCCTTAGGAAGTATTGTTTGAATAATTGTACAAATGTTCTTTTCTAATTTTTTACGAGAGTAATGCTCAGGATATGGGCCACCTTCTTCGTTGTATGGATCTATATGAACTGTTACGTCGGACACATGATCTATATTACTTTTTAAACAGTGCTCAACATTTTCTGAAATGGCATGACCTTCGGAAACAGAGATATAGGGATCAACTTCAACATGGACATCTACGAATATATCAGCACCTAACGTTCTGGCACGAAGGAAGTGCATACTTTTAACACCTTCTTCTTTTATTATTAGTTGGCCCATTTTTTTAATAGAGGATTTTTCTACCGCACCATCTACTAAATCATTAAATGCTTTAAATCCAATATCCCATGCTGCTTTACATAAAATTATTGCAATGACTACAGCCGCAAAAACATCTAAAATTGGAAATCCTGCCATAGCACCAGCTATTCCTAGTAGTGCGGCAATAGAAGAGAGGCTATCTACGCGGTGATGCCAAGCATTTGCAACAATAATAGGCGAATTGATATTCTCTCCAACTTTTTTGCAATATAAATATAAGCCCTCATTTGCCAAAATAGAGATAAAGGCAAACATTAAGGCAATTTCACCCATAGATAATGCCGTATGACCATCAATATATTTGTATCCTGCGTGGAGCATAATTCCTAGCCCTGAGAAGAAAAGTAGGGCCGCAATAAAAAAAGCACCAAAAGTATCAAATTTACCATGGCCATAAGGGTGAGATTCATCAGCATCTTCTTGGCTGACGTGAAGCATGAAATATGTAAAAACATCACTTAGTAAATCTGTTAATGAGTGCACACCATCGGCAAATAATGCAGAAGAATTGGTGTATAGCCCAGCAATAATTTTACAGACAGAAAGGAAAGTATTAACAACAGCACTTACAATTGCTGTGGCCTTTCCGTTATGTAAGAAGTTACTCATTATTGCAGCAGAGATATTGCAAAATCTCTGATAATAGGCAAGATTCCTTGCTCAATAAATGAAAGAATAAGCAATATTGCAAGAGGGGATAAATCTATACCATTTAAATTTGGCATATAAGGTCTTATTTTTTTATAAACAGGTTCTGTAAGGTTATGTAAAATACGCATAGCTGGATGGTACGGGCTAATTTTAAAAAAACTAATAATAACAGAGGCAAGAATAATTATGCTATAAAGCCACAATATGCTTGCTAAAATGCTATTAAGTGCAAGAAGAGGGTGTCCAAGAACATACATACGCTGTTTTTCCTTATTGTTATCTGATATACTTTTGTAAATTTCCTCAATTATAGAGATTGTGAGAAAATAAAGCAATAATTGAAAAATTCCGTGAAGGAAAGAATATAATGAAAAGAACTCTGCTGATAGGTATTATTTTTACAAGTTTTGTTAGCTCTCAACTAGCGTTTGCTGCTGGGCATATTAAAAAGAATACAGTCCTATGCCTATCTCAAAAAGATATAGTAACATATATGGAAGCCATTGAAAACAATGAGGAAATATTTGTTAGAGATCTTTTTTACAGCGCATCATGTTATACAAAAAAACGTGAGATAAAAGCCTCGTACATTGCTAAAGTTGGTGATACAACAGAGGTAAGAACAGAGGACGGGTTTAAGGTTTGGCTAAAAAGTAGTGCCTTTGTAGGCAATAAAAAATAGCTAATATATTTGAAAAAAGTACTGAGAGTACCTATTATATAGTATAGACTTATCTAAATTAGGGTACATTTTAAAGGAGAAGAATTAATATGTTTTTACGAAATGCTATATTAACAGTTTTTTTAATGGTGCCTGTTGCCACGTATGCTGGTGTAACGATTTATGATAAAAATGCAGGACATGATGTTCCTGCCGAGGAGCGTGACGGTAAACTACAACGCCTGCCAACATTAAAAATTGAACAGGCCCCACGCCAAGGGTCCTATATAACACCAGATATTCCACAGATAGTACAACCTGCTCCTGCGCCTAGGAAAGATAGAGGTAAGGCTTTTATAGCGAGAACAAATAGCCCGTCTGATATAGAACTATTACCATGGGAAACAGAGAATTATAATTTAGGCCATGCGCAAATTTTCGTAGAGGGTAAGCATTTTTCTAAAGATTTAGCAAAAAATATTATGAAGCTTAGAAATATTGAAGGATTACGCGTAAGTTTGTACATGAAACCAGCAGAAACAATGGGTGAGCTGAGAACTTTTTTTGGTAACGGATTTCTTAAAATGGCCCCAGGATTAGATTTTTCTAGTGATTCTAGTAATAGACACTTTAAATCTTTAGGCTTAACAGAATATATGACCGTACATTATACATCGCCATTTGGTGATGCCCGTGCTTTTCCGCTTAATAACCCGCAATACGTCTTGAATAAAATAGACTATGTTCGTACTAAGCTCAGGAGTCAGCAATAAATGCGAATTATTGTCACATTACTTATTTTTGTAATTACATTTGTTGTCGCTGGTGACGGTTATGCTCAAAGAGCTAAAGATCAAAAATGCCTAAGCTATTGGGCGGTAGGTGCTTCAGGAGAGTGTAGAAGGGCAGTTAAAACCGTTAAACCTGTGCCACAACAGCCTTCTCCTACAATTGTGTATGTGCAACAACCGCCGCAACAACCTTCTCCAGTGGTTGTTGAAAAGGAGCTTACTGAAAAAGAGAAGCTAAATGTTCAGGTTGAAAAGGAAGTAGATGATTTCTTAGAAAATCATGGTAAACCTCCAAGAGAGTTTGCACGATTTATGATTAACCCAACACTAGAAAATGCACTAGTTTGGGCACAAAAATATAATGATATGCTTAAAAGAACAGAAGAAACAACTGTTGCATGGATGAAAGCACAGCACGTATTAAAAGAAAAAGAAGCTGGTAATTTAAATACTGAAATACCAACGCTCGCAAACAAACGCAGAGTAGTTCCAAGTTATGGTTTGGAATGGAGTGCAGAGGCTGGCTCTTTCACATCTGATGAACCAAAAGAAACAGTTGGCTCTTTAAGCGAAAATGCAGAGTATGTATCATCTGGTGGGAGTTTAACTCCTCCACCACCACCTGAACCAGAAGTAGTACAAAACAGATATACACAACGACCACAACAACCATCCGCAACAGGTGCACCAAAAACTAAAGATGAGCAAATGGTAGATATGTTCAAGCTTATGCAAAAAATGAAACAAGAAGAGCAAAACTCTATTAAAAGCGATAAAAAGGCAGATATACCTGCACCAGGGGGAGACCTAACCAAACTTCTGCCAAATGCGGAAGGTAGCCAAGATGGTAAAATTCATGTTAGTTACTACTTTAGCGCCGAATGCCCATATTGCAAAAAATTTGAAGTAGGATTTCAGCAAATTATTAAAGAGCTGGGCAGTAAAATAGTAGTTGAGTGCGTTGATATGACCCCTTCAGCTAAGGATATAGTAAATATTTACGGTAAAGTGGATTGTGATTGGCGTCCGCTCCAATCTGGAGAGATGGCTAAATTTGCAATTAAAAGTACACCAACACTTTTAGTTCAGTTTCCAAATAAAGCCGGACCTGAAAGGTTGGAGGGGAATGTTTCAGCCTCTAATTTAAGAACATATTTAAGGTTATGATAAATTAATGAGTACTGAAAAAAAACAGGCTATTGATACCCAGTATGAGTATCAGCAAATTGCTCGCGAGCGGGCATTATGGGTTATAAAACCTGTTGCTTTAGTTGTTATGGTTGTTTGGTGTTTGCACCCAGCGACTGTCCAATCTGCGGAAGTATTGCGTAGAAATTGTCTAGCAGGGTTCTTAATGGGCTGTGCTTATAGTATTTTTACAAATAGAGAAGTTTTACGTTATTACCTAATTACTCGTAGACAAGAAAAGAGAAAAATGCGCAACGAAATGCCAGATGATTACTATTTTGGAGATATCATCGAGTGGATGGATGCAGGAGGTAAAGATTAATGCAACAAGAGAATGTATTAAATGTTTCCTCTAATTTAATGACTCGTCATTGTTTAGGTATTGCTGCTACGGGTGGTGGTAAAAGTAATTTCCTTAACCTTGTTTTAAAACAGCAAATGATGCGTGGTGGTGGTGCAATTCATATTGATGGTAAAAACTCTAAAGAGGCCATACTGGATTTCCTAAATCTTGCCCGTCAGCACGATAGATGGCAAGATGTACGTATTATTAACATTAGTGATGCTAGCCTTTCTAATACATATAACCCACTTTTACGTGGAGATAACGATGAAATAACAAGTCGTATTATGCAGCTAATTGGCGGTAAGGGTGATCCTTATTTCCGTGGGCAGGCTGCTCGAGGTATGCGTGCTATTGCAGGTATTCTTAACTCGATTGGTAAACCATATAATTTCGGTGATATGAACGTTATGATGTCATCTGAAGCTGCTATGCGTTACTTAATGAAAACAGCACCCAAAGAAACCAAAGCCTATCATGACTTCCGTATTTTCCTAGACCAAATGATGGAAGTAGATAGACGTACAGGTGCAATGGTGCTGAATGAGAAAAAAATGCAACACACCTTTGGTGACTTAGCTAGTAGGTTACACTCATATTATGTTAACGAAGCTGGTAAGGTGTTGAATGATTACAGCCCCGAGGTTGATTTATATGATGCTATTAAAGAAAATCTACTTATTTATGTAGCATTACCTATGCTTGCTAAAAGTGAGATAGCAATTGACTTTGCTAAGTTCTTTATTTCAGATTTACGTACAGCTATTGGACAAATCCAGAATGATGATTACAAGCCATCACCAACATTTTTGGTGTTAATGGATGAGTTTTCTTCTTATGCCCAGCCATCTCTTGCTCCTGTATTTGAACAGGCTCGTTCCAGTAATATTAGCTTATTTCCATTTATTCAGACTATTTCATCTTTAACAGATAAAGAAAATGGCTTAAGCCCAGATTTTGCTGCTAAAATTATTGGTAACACATGGAATAAAATATCTTTCGTGTTACAAGATCCTGAATCATGTGAACAAATGTCTAGCGTTGCTGGTGAAAGCTTGCAGACAAGTGTTAGTGAAAGTATTGGTGAAGGTTTATCATTGGCTGGTGGTGATGATGATGTTAACCCATTAAGAACAGGTGGTCGTAGCCGTAGCCATAGTAAATCTATTAGTCAAAAATTTGAAGCGATTGTTCGCCCAGAAGATTTCCGTAATTTACAGGATGGTGAAGCTATTTTCATAGGTCGTTCAGATGTTTTTAAATTAAGAGTACCGCTAGTTACCTTAAACCAAGATAATAAAAGCCTCGATTTCCCACGTTTTAGACGGCCATATAAAGAAGGCTTGTGTATTGCAGAGAAATATCATAACTTCACTGCAGGTGTTTAGGGGAGGAGCTTAAATGAAATTTGTAGAAGATATCGCACATTTATATGTAAACTATGCAGAGCCTGCAGCTAAGGTTTTTGCATTATTCATGGCAATCATGGCGGTTATTTATTGTTGGAATTTTATTAAAGATCCAGCAAAACAACTAGATATGGCATCTCAGTTTTTCCACTGGATTATAGGAATGGTTGTTGCTGTAACCATGGGTATTGGTGTTGGTATATATGAAACTGTTCGTTTTATATGGCGTGTTTTCCACGTTATTTTTGCTACATTGAGAGACTTTTTTATGTCCCGTATTTAGTGCGCGGTCGTATGATTTTAATAGAATAAAAAAACCCCAGTATTTTTATACTGGGGTTTTTCGTTAACAGGCTATGAATTAATCATTAAAGCAGGAATATTAGCAATCTCAATACCTGTAGATGCGGCTATCCACATAATAGCTACAAAACTAAGTAATAGTCCTGTGTACCATGCAACTGAAAAAATCATTTCTGTACGGTTTAAGTCAGGTTTTATTTCTGGCTTTTTGCTTTCATGAACTTGGATAATATCATCAATATTTGATGATATATTTTCTTCATTCATTACAAGTTTCTGCTGTTCATTTTTAAGAAAGGCATAGCTTTCTTTCCATTTTACTAACTCTTCACGAGAGCCCTTATGTTCTTTCCATTCAAACCAAAAATCTAGAATAGAAATAACCAAAATAAGGCCAAATAAAGCCATACCAAAATAGAATAGGGCTATGGATGCTATAATACAGCTTACTATAAACATGCCAAACCCAGTCCAGCGATTAATTGAGAATGATAAACATTTAAATACACGGCCACCATCTAATGGATTTACAGGAAGCATATTAAATGCATTAATTAAAGCCGTGAAGCTAGCTGCAAGCAATAATAATTGCCAATCAGTTAAGTAATAACCAATAAGAAAGACAATGGCCACACCTAAACCCCAAACAGGGCCCATCATAGCAATATATACTTCTTCCCAACGGGTTTTAAAACCAGATTCACTAACAGCCGCACCACCAACAAATGGAATAAGATAAATACCTTTTGTTTTATGACCACAGCGTTTCATGGCACGTAAATGACCATATTCATGAATAACAAGGCCAGATATTAATATTGCTGCAAATTCCCAGCTAAATAAAAGCCCGTAGCTGGCAACACTTGCTCCAGCCAGTAGAACTTTTGTAGATTTGAATATTTTTAGAAATTTAATTCCTAAGGCAAGTAGACCTGCTATAGATGTTTTTTCTTGAGACATAATATTTTCACCATTGAGGCTAATTAAAAGAAAATTACTTATAAGTAATAGAGGAAAACGTTATATTTAAGATTTATATATTTGACTGGATCAGTGTATACTAAATATGTTTTTACACAAGAAAAAAGTTTAAATGGTAAAAACAACACTAAAAATGCAAAAATAGCACAAACTTTTATATCCATTTAGCTGAAAAATTATTTTAACTTGCCTTTTTTGTACGATTTATAGCTTTTTTTACTTGCTCACAATCCTCCACTCATATACCTTATGTAGTGAGGCGTTGGATGTTCAAGACACTTTATGTTGTGTTTCTGGGATAATTCAACCAATTAGTATAATTACTATAAATATTAAGGCTGAATAATGAATAATAAAACTCTTACCTTATTAATAGCTCTTGTGGCTCTTCCTTTAACAGGTTGCGCCAATATGTTTCCACAACAATACGGAAACAACTCCTCCGCAGGACGCTTTAATCCAAACACAGTTGCCCCAAGTAGCACGGCACCAATGCCTCAATATCAAACTAGTGGACATAATACAGGTGTACAAGTAGCACCTCAGCCTGCACCACAGGCTTTTACACCACAAAGTACTGCTGTTCAAATGATGCAATCTCAGACTATGGCTGAAATGGCTGGTTTGAAAGAGCGTGTGCGTCGTGTAGAACGTGCAATGATCCGCTTAGACCGCAGAATGCAACTAATTGAACGTAATGCCCTAACTCGTATTTCTCCAGATGAAGAAGAGCATGGTACTGTTTTACAACCTATGTCTAACCTAGGTGGCCAAAGTAATTTTTATAATGGTGGTGGGTACGAACAATCTAATACTGCAGGATTTAAGCCTGTTGCATATAAACCTTCTAATAAGTACGTAACTTCATCTTTGCAAGCGGCTCCACGTAATGTAGATGCTGCTTCATCTATGCGCTCTGCTTTTCCTAGCCTTGCAGACGACGAAGTAAAAACAGAAGAAGCTTCATCTGTTTCGATTTGGACAATTAACTACGAACCACGTAAAATATGGCCATCACGGGAACAGCTTCCTGGTTCAAGAGATGTTGTAGAGAGCCTGAGAGACGGTAAGCAAGTAACATTATTTGCACGAGGGGTTCATTCTTCATCTAAGGAATTTCGTGATCGTGTTCGTGCGATTAGCCGTTACCTAGGGCGTGTTTCAGGTGAAAATAGTGTTTCTATTGCAGCTATGCCAGATGAAAAAATGGATTCTAATATAATAGAAATTATTGCTACAAATTAATTTTTCTAAAAAGTTTTTCCTGAAAAAACCCTCCTAACCGAGGGTTTTTTCATATCATAAAATATATTTTCTTTATAAGGGGTTGTAATCCATTTTTATGTTCCCATATTAATATTTAAGAGAGGGGGATGAAAGTGTTATACTTCAATCCTTCGAACTCAAAACTTAAAACTTAATTATCGCTTATATAAAGCGACTGAACATAAAGAAGGACTTAAACATTATGGCTGAAGGACAACACAACAACAAAGGTAAAGGGCAATATTTTGCTCGATTAGAGAATCAAAAAGCACAACTAGAACGTCATGGTAACTTCGCAGAAGTTGTTATTCGTACTACACCAGAAGGTACGGATATGCTGAACTTTGCAAGGCTATGGGAACATGTGCTAGTAATGGGTGATCGCTCTACCCGTGGTTACATGGCTAAAAAGAGCAGAGAAGATTTTGATCAAACACGACAGGATTTTGATGAGTGTATTGCATTAATGATTGAAAAGTTAAAAGAATCAATTGATCGCCATGATATCGATCTTGCAGGAAGTAACTTTATTTCCCGTGTTGCACAGCGTTATAAGATTACAGAAAAACGTAAGCCAACTAAAAAAGAACTAGAAACAGAAAAAGCTAGAAAAGAAGAAGCTAAAGCTGCTAAGGCCGCCAAAGCTGAAACTGCTGAATCTCCAGCAGAGGAAAAAGCAGCGGCTCCTAAAGCAGCAGCTAAAAAGGCTCCAGCTAAAGAAAAGGCTGAAGATGCTCCTAAGAAAGAAGCAAAAGGATCTGTTCTTGAAGAAAGTGTAGAAGGATTCTAAAAATAACTAAAAAGGCCATATTTTCAGATATGGCTTTTTACAATTATTTTTAGGAAAAAATAAAGGCAGTGTGTTGTTTAAACAATACACTGCCTTCTATTATTTATGAATATGTTTTGCAGGAAGTCATATATCTATAATAGTATATGGTGATTTAATTTAATGGGGGATATCCATAATGACTATGGATTTTGGTAAATCGGTTGTTCTATTTATTTCTATTCTTTGCTTGGCTTGGTGGGCAGGTTTAGTAATGAAAGCCGAAGGAGAGGATAAGCTTAGAGAAGCATGTCATCCAATTAGCTACACTATGGTGAAGCTTGGTGATATTACAGAGGGTTTAGTCGGGTTTCGTCCTAAATGGACAGCAAAAACACGTGAAGTGTTGGAAGGTGGTTGTTTATATTTTGCATCTGTTCTTCTTTCGGCGGATGATTTAGGCGAAGGTGTTGAAGGCGTTGAACCCGAGGGCGGTATTCGTCAGTAAATCGCTATAATAATAAAATAAAAAACCAGCTACATAAGCTGGTTTTTTATTTGTTAGATATTTATTTGTCGATAAAAGGGTGTTTTTTCAGAGGTGTCTAACTCAAGCTCAATAATACATACATTTTCTACATCTGTTTTTTGCAGGTCTTCTTTGGCGGACTGAAGACGTTTTATTGGTGGTCTTTTACCAGCACATTCATCAAATCCAAGAGCAAATATAAAGATAGCATTATCCTTTACAAAACCAGATAAAGATTTCGGGTTGGAGACAAAGTCATACTGTGCCCAAGAACATACGTTAGGTATTTTAACTAGTTTATCCTGCGTTCCTAAAGATTTGTGTCTATACCAATATACAACAGATATATATTTAGGTGTGTGTAACCATAGCAGGTTAAAACATTCCCTACGTAGATGGCTGAGAATTATTTGCCAGCTATCGGGTCTTATTTCATGTGGAATTTGAGTTAGTGGAATATCCGCTGGATCAAAAATGATATATTTTTCTGGTATTGAGAAATCATCTGTTTCGTTATACGTGTTGTAACTAATTGTTGTAATTTTGCGTTTGTCATTCATGGTAGGTTCACAAAGGTGAAAAAAAGAGAAAAAAGATAATAAATATTACTAACTTAGTAGCATATTTATTATCTTTTAATCAAATAATTTATTAATTATTTAGGAATAACCATTTTATTTAAGCTACCAAGCATACCCTCAATTAAAGATGCTTTTTCTTTGATTTCTTTATTAAGGTTTTCTTGAGTTTGCTCTAATTCTATTAAACCTGTCCATTTAGCAGATTTATCTAAACGCTCAAAAAGATCTGGGTAATCATCTTTTTTGATTTTAATCAGTAAACAGTTTTTAACATTTTTACTATTAATACGTAGATTAAATAACCCGTGACTAGATTCAATACCTTCCCATGTAGTAATCAATGTTTCATTTTTCTTTAGAACATCAATAAAATATTGCCAAATAGGGTGTGGTTTAGTGCTTATTTTCCATAAGTTAAAAGCGCTTCTAATTTCAGGGCTTAAAACAAGGGAGTAGTTTTTAACAAATTTACCCATTGGAATAATTACAACCCCATCACCTAAATAGATACCCTGATTGTCACCGTCAAAAGACGATGAGGATATATTTATTTCTCTGACAGTAGATTGGAAAAATGAACCAGCCTCTTTATAGAAAGACTCACACATTTCGTCTGATGGGGGAAATTTATTAGAAAGAGTCCTGTCGTTTATCCTAGCTTGTTGATCTGCCATATGGATATATTCATATATTTCCCTAGAAAGAGGATCACAGTTAGCAGGTATGGATGATGGATCATTTTTATAACGAATAGTTGTCAGTAATGCACGACGATATTTTTGGTTAGAATCTTCGTCTGTTCCTATGTTCCTAAAAGACTTCATATTAGAAAGTACAAATGCTGAATATCCACCATGGCCAGAACACCTGCGGATATATGAAACACTATCTTTTTTCCAAAACTGTGATAATGGGTAGATTTTACGTCTTTCTTTATATGTATAAACTTTACCTAAATCTTGGGCAAGAGCAGCAACACGGTGTAATGGGCCAGCACCTTCTAATTGCCACATAGCGTGCCATTGTTTCATAGAGTGGGTGTAAAGAGATTCACCATCAGGCTCATCAATATTATAAGGCCATGCTCTAAAGCCATTTAAAAAACCAATAAGCTCTGCTTCTAGTGGGTGTAAATTCTGGTTGTCTGGCTCTGCGATAATTTCTGGTAAGTATTTATCTAATGAAACAGGAAAGTTAAATCCTGTACCTGTTTCATCTACGTATGACGCTTCAAACCCTGTTTTACGATATTTATCTAACTGCATAAGTTGTGTTGATATCCAAATAAAGAAAAATCCACCAATTATTGATGTTGCAATAATTGGTACACCTGTGGCATATGCTTCAGGATCTAGCCCTTCAGGGCCAAATATGTATGTATATAGTACTTGTATTAACGTACCAAAGAATACGATTAAACAAATAAGTAAGGCAAATCTGAATTTAGGATCATACATAAAAAATTATCTCAAAACTTTATTTTAGTGTCATTTCTGTGCCTATTATTATGCACACGTAACTCTTAATAATGCAAATTACCATACTATAGCCATTGTTTGTTAAGTTTATTTTAAAGTATTTTAGAACATCTTTATGGTTTTTTTACAACACCTTCTATTAAAATTATTTCTGGAGGATACCCATATCTATATAGAGTGTGTTAACCTTTAGTGGAAAATAATAAGTAAGCAATGCATATCTATGGAAGGTATACCTAAAATGCGCGCAACAAAAATGTTTAAAATATCGTTTATCTCTATGATAGTTATGGCTATTCCATCTATTGGTATGGCTACAACTCCTGTACCTGGTTATGTGCCACCTGTACAGCTTTCACCTGTTCCTGATTATGCAGATGATACTAGAGGTGTTTTTATCCCGACTCATTCTCAACACCGTTTGAGCACATCAAATGAATTATCAGATTATAATAATGGTCAAAAGCAAAACCAGCCACTATATGCGCAGCTTAGTCCTTCAGTAGATGCTTATGAAAATCGTTTAAACAATCTTTCTACAGGTTATAACAACCTAGATAATGAAATGGATCGTATTGCTCAAGGTAATGCCAATCAAATTGCTGTGGCGCCACAGCAATATCAAGGTCAGCAAGGTTATATGCAGGCACAAGCACCTGTACAGCCTTATAGCCAGCCACAAATGAATTACGGACAGCCTGCTGGTAACGGTTATGCTCATCCTGTAGCTCAAGAAGGTGTGGAAATAGCCGCAGGTGCGGTAACCACAAAAACACTGGATATGGTAAATAGTCTTGTACGTTTACGTGAAGACCGGATCTCTGTACGTAGAGTATTGCAACGTATGATGGATCAAATTGGTGGTGGAGACTGGTCAGTTATTTGGGATTTGGCAGAACAAAATTCTGGCTTACCTGAAATGGAAATTTCTTTATATGCAGAAGAACCTTTTATGGATGTATTAAATGCACTTCTTGCGAGATTACAAACACGTTCTGGTCAGCCATTACGTATTATTCGCTACGACAAAACTCAACGCTTAGTATTAACTGACAGAGTTGGCGGACACCATGTGGGCAATAAAATGTCAACTATTGGTGCGGGTGGAGAATTTGAGCCAGCTGTAACAGAACAAGTATTGAAAGAATCTACAGTTTCTCTACATTATGATGAAATTCCATTAGTTGATGCAATGGAGAGTATGGTTAACCAAGCTGGTAAAGGTGAATGGCGCTTACGTGTGTATGCTGGGTTAGATCAAGTACTTAAACCTGCTCACATTGAGGAGCCTTTCTCCATTGGTATGGATCGTATCTTGCGCCTATTTAATTTAAAATATGAAGTATTCCCGGGTGGTAAACTTGTAGTTGTAACACATAACACAAGATTTGGGTTTGAAAGCAAATGATGAATTTATTTACAAAACAAAAACTTTGGATAAGTATTATTGCTGTTTCACTTTCTGCGTGTAATAACGTTAGTGAAGTACAGAAAAAATCGCCTAGTGAAGCGTTTAAGGATTATAAAGGTGTTACAACCTCTGTTATTGGTGTTGGTGATCCAATAAGTAAACGCCAAATGAAGGCTAATGCTACTATAAAAATGGATGGTAGTTATTCACTGGAATCTGTTGTTCGTCAATTAGCAGGTACGTATAATGTTGCTGTTCGTTGGGATAATGGTGTTCGTAAAAGTCTTCGTCGTAAGGTTTTAGTTTCAGACCTCACTTTTGATGAGGTGCGTAGTTACCTTGAAGATGTATATGAAATACAAATTGTAAGAGAAGGCGAGCGTCGTTTATTAATTCTGCCATCAGCAGATGAGCCTCGTATTAAAGAATTTGCCCCAGGAATAAATGTACGTTTATCACAAGCAGTGCGTGGTCTTGCTAAAGAATGTGGTATGAACCTTGTTATTTCTGAGAATAAAAGAATTTTAGCTGACACCCTAGTTACAACATCATTAAGAGATGTTACTTGCCGTGATGCTATGAGTGCTCTACTTGTACCGCATGGTCTAAGTTTAGTAGATGCTGGTGATTATTTTACAATTGGTGGTTACCCTACAAGAGAATGGACTCTTGATCTTTATGAAATGCAACGTACAGAAACTAAAAATATTTCATACCAGTCAGAATTTAGCGGTACAGGTGAAGGATCGACTTCTTCTGGTGGATCTGCTGAAATCAACATAACAACTAATAGAGATATTTGGGCTGAACTAGAAGAGAATCTTTCTGCTTTAGTAGAAAAATCTTGTAATGAAGCAGAAATGCGTAGCGAAGAATCATCTAATGTACTAGCTTCGCCAGGTTTAGGTGGCTTTGTAACTGAAGAAGCTGCTTCTGGATCATCTTCTAGTGGTGGTGCGGGCGGATCATTTGTATGTGGATATGTTCGTGTTAATAAATCAGTTGGGTTAGTGCAAATGCGTGCACCTGTACCAGTTTTAGAGCAGGCAGATGAAATTATTCAACGTGTTCAAGATATTGCTAGTCGTCGTTTACTTGTAGAGGCCCGTGTTATTGCTGTAACAAAAACTCGTGGTTTCCAGCAAGGTGCTCGTTTAGGTAGTGAGATTCATGATGAGTTTAATAGATTAAACTTTGGACATAGCACAGAAATTGATGGGACTCTTGGTACTAGTGCGTTATCTGCTGATATTACAACAAATATTGCACCTAGATTACTAGATTTAATATCAAATACAGGTGCTGGTTTTATTTCTGCACAAAGTAATAGCCTAGATCTTGTTGCAAAACTTGCAGAGCAATACGGTACAACCTATCAACTAATGAGCCCAACCATAGAGATTATGGATAGACAGCGTGCTATATTAGTAGACGGGCGTAATGAAAAATATTTCGTTCTAGAAACGAATGTTGAAACAACAGATGCAGGAAGTATAACAACAACAACAGCTGAGGAGCGTACTCAGTTTGTTGGATTACAGTTTTCAGTAGCAGCACAGGTTGCAGATGGTGATAAACCACATACAGTATCTATACAGGTACCTATGTTGGAAATTTCACGTTATGTAACGGTTCCTGACGGGTCTTCCTCTCAGGTTCCTGTTGTTACATCAAGAATTATTGACCAAAAAGTTCGTATCCGCGATGGTGAAATTAAAGTTATTGGTGGATTGAACCGTACTATTGCGGTTGATAGGGAGTCTGGGGTACCACTACTTAGAGGTATTCCTGTAGCAGGTAAACTCTTCAATGAAGAGGATATTAGCTACGAAGATGTTGAATTTATTGTACTTTTACAGGTGCGTCGGGTTTATTGACGTCTTGAATTTGTGCGGTACTTAATAAGAAATATATTAAAAACAAAAGGGGAACTAAATATGTCTAAAACATTTTTAGAAAAAGGTCGTAAAACTCTCGGTTATACGATTGATCAGACTATCTTGGTTGTAGCGATTATTGCAATCTTGATTACATTAATTATTGCTTCAGTAGGTTGGGATTTAATCACACGTGCTGGTGGTACAAAACTTGCTTCTAACTTAAAACAAGTTGAAGACGCTCATGGTAGTTTTTATGGTATTCACGGTATGTGGGTAGATACAGCTCTAGCAACTGATGATGCTCTTTGGGTAGCAAACGAAGATGATACTTTGCTTGTACTTAAAACTAATATCTTTACTGGTGGTGTTGGTACTCGTTTTAACGATAACCATAAAAACCTATTGGCAGGTATTCTAGATGATGGTGTTAACTTACTTAGCCCATTTGGTGACGGTGCTCAACCTATGTCATTTTTCCGTTCAGATCATACTGCTGCGATTGCTTTAAGTACTTCATTTGTTACTGGTAATAGCTGGGTATTAGCTATTCCTGGTGTTCCAACAGAAGAAGCGATGCAAGCGGATTCTGCAATTGATGGTTCAGATGATATTACATCTGCTCTTAATGCTGGACGTGTTATTTTAAATGCTAGTGGTAGTCCTTGTAATGCTGGTAACGTAGCACCTGCTGGTCCTGGTGATGCAATGGTAGAACTTTGCTACATTGCTAACTCTATTAACTAATAAGTAGAGTAGTTTAATTAGCAATGGATGATAAAACTCCTGAGTGGGTATTTGATCAAGATGAAGATGATCTTGAGGGGGAGAGCGAAAGCTCTTCCTCATCCGTTGTTGATTCTAATGAAGAAGATGCCGATTCACTGGTAACTAAAAGTGAACAAGATTCTGTTTTGGTCGAAGATGAAGTTTTTAAAGAGGTTGAAGAGCCTAAAGAAATTAAAGAGCCAGAACATAAAACAGAAGTCCTTGCCGAAGATGGTTCAACTGTCAAAGAAGAAAAAGAACCTGTGTGGGAAGAAGAGTCTACAGTATTTGAAGATACTGAAGATTTTATAGAGGCCTCTACGGAGGAAGAAGAGAAAGAGATGGTGTTAACAGAAGAAACACCAGTGGAAAAAGTCACAACTACAGAGGAACCTGTAGAAAAAACAATAGAATTACAGAGCCCTGCTCCAGAAGAAAAACCAATCCAAAAAACTGCACCAGTTGCACCTAAAGGCCCAAATGTGGCAGATTCACCGTTTGAATCTTCTGGTTGGGATATGTTCGGTGGCGTAGAAGCAGAAGTTACTTTAGATGATTTAGAGGTAGAAGAAACATCTTTTGATGATACAGATTTTATCTCTCAGTTAAAAGATTCTAAAAGTGAAGGTATTGTTACAGATCGCCCTGCCGATTCTACAATTATAGATGAGCAAGATGATATAATATCAGAGGAAGTGGTAGATAGTAATATTACGTTTAACCCTCAATATGAAGATAGTTTAAACCCAGAATTGCCTGATAGTGATAGTGAAAAACAAGATATTAGTGTTCTAAGTGATGAAGATATACTAGAAGAAGTAGATGAACTACTTGGTACTAATGATTTAGTTGAACAGCCAGTAGAAAGTTTAAATGAAGAAATAGAAACTCTACTTTCTCCAGTTGAAAGTGCAGATATAACGCCAACGGTTATTACAAGTCTAGATGAAAATGATGGCTCTATATCATCTGAAGATGTATTTAACGAAGATAGTTTAGTTCTTAAGAGAGATGAAAAATCAAATACAAAAACAAGTATTGTAGAAGATACAGTTTCCGATGATCATGAAGACTTCTATTTAAAAATATTGAGTACATTGGAAGGGTCTGAAGATTTAGGCTTAACACCAGCAACACGCCAAAAAATACGTGATGCAATGCATTCTGATTTATTACCACAAATTGCTATTAAAGAACTTATCTCACAACGCGTGATTGGTAAAATCCAATTAGCCCGTGCTGCTACACGTAGCCAAGGGCACCAAGAAATTATGTCATTTTTAGATGTCCCTCAAGAGGCGACACTTTTAAGAAAAGAGCTTGATCCTAAGGCTGTTGCGTATCTACGTGAAAATAGAATTATACCTATTAGCCGTGAAACTTCTAGTCAGGGTGAAAGTACTCTTAACCTTGCTTATGAATCTACTTTTAGAGATTTAGTAAAAGAATCTGATTTGCGAGAATTATTACCAGATTATCGTTTTTTCTGGCACTTTGCTTTACGTGAAGTTTGTGGTGCCTTCTGGCTTTCTGGTGATGATGATGATGTTGATTCAGGTATGGAAGCTGAAGCATTGCTTGACCGTATTGTAACTAATGCAATTGATGCTCGTTCTTCAGATATTCATATTGACCCTTCTATTAAAGGTGAACCACGTGCTGTGGTAAAATACCGTATTGATGGTTTTGTAACACCTAAGGAGGTTATTACTCAAGACCAATTGGAACGTGTTCGTGTGCGTATTGAAAATATTGCTCGTATGCCTAAGGTTAACCAAAACCACCCAAACAAAGGTGCGTTTAGCCGGGCTGGTTTTGATTGGCGTGTGCAAATCCAACCCCATGCTGGTCGTCAAGGCGCTGTGCCACGTATCGTTATTCGTCGTTTGCAACCAGACGTGCTTGCTATGGAAACTCTTGGTTATCCGCAATACTTTATTGATGACATTAATTCCGCCGCTAACTCTCCAAACGGAGTGCTCTTTTGGACTGGGCCTACTGGTTCTGGTAAAACGGAATCTATTCACTCTGCGATTGTTAGTGTAAACCCAATGGGTAAAGGTTTAAGTGTTCACACTATTGAAGATCCACCAGAGAAACGTGTAAGTGGATATGCTGTACAGATGGAGTTATCTGATCAAGATCCTATGCGTTCTGGTATGGAGCTATTAAAATCATCTTTAAGGGCTGATCCTGATGTAATTATTTTTGGTGAGGTTCGTGATGCAGAAATGGCAGGTTTGGTATTTGAAGCTGCTAACACGGGTCACTTGGTATTTTCAACGTTACACACTAACACTGCGCTAGATGCTATTGTACGTTTGGATGAGCTTGGTATTTATGGTTTCTTGGTCTCTTATATTCGTGGTATTGCAGCACAACGTTTAATACGTCGTTTATGCGTACATTGCAGACAGGCAGTTGAAGAGGTTGATGAATTCACTAAAAGTATTTTTGATAAATATGAAGTAGAGACTGAAGGGGCAAACCTTTTTAAGTCAAATCCTGAAGGATGCGCCAGTTGTAACCATAGTGGTTATCATGGTCGTATTGCAATTTGTGAATGGTTAACACCAAACCAAGAATTGGTAGAGATCTCAACGAGACGAGAGTATGAAGATCTAGAGCGTGTAGCAATAGCAGCAGGTTGGAAACCTATGGCATATATGGGTGTTTTACATGTTAAAAATGGTATTACAGATGCAAATGAGCTTGCGTCTAAGGTGCTAGAGCTTTCAGCAGAGGTGTAGTGATATGGGTTTAGAAATTGGACGTGCTGGCCTCAATAATGATGAAAGAATTGAATTCTTAAGAACTCTTGGTGGTTGGCTTACCTCTGGTGCTGGTACTATGTCTGTTAATGAGGCTATCCGAAATACGTGTGAAGTATTTGCTCGTGAGGAATATCAGTGCTTTGCTGCACGAATGGATAAAATTATTCGTGAATTCAACGAAGGTGTAACACCTTTCTATAAGGGGTTACGTGATGCTGATATTGGGTTTACCCGTCAGGAGCTTGCGGTATTACAAGGTGCTGAAGAGAGTAACCAGCTACGTGTAGCAGTGCCATCTCTTGTTGAAGCCTTAGGTATGAGTTTTGAAGCAAGAAAACAGCTAAAAAGTAAGATGTTTCCAATGATAATTGGTGGGTTTATGCTTATATTACTTTCTTTGGGTGTTATTATTTTTATGCTTCCTACTGTTCTTGGGCCTGTATTAGAAAGAAAGCCAGATGTACTAGATAAATTCCCATTTGTAATTGTGTGGTACTGGAATGCTTCTGTATTCTTGAGAGGTAACCCGCACGTGCCATTAATAGCAATTTCAATTCCTATTGGTATTTTTCTTGCTAGAAATACAGATTTATTAAGACCACGAATTGAAAACTTCTTAATGAGCGTTAATGCGACTAGAAGACTTATAATAGCTTATAATGCTGTGCTGATTGTTTACTTTATGCCAACATTAGTTCGTTCTGGGATGCCTTTACCACAAGTCTTGACAATTTTATCTAATTCGGTCGAGAACCTAAGGATATCAGCAATGCTTAGGGCTGCAGCTAAAAACCATGAAGATGGAGAAAGTTTAGGCTCGGCACTTGCAGGGTTACCATTAAGGACAGCTTTTCGAAGCAGTGTAGAGGCTGGAGAAAAAACTGGTGCTATTGCTGATCGGGTAGAGGAGCTTAAATTACCATTCTCCAGTGAATATACACGTGTTATGGGTAAAGCTATTGGTGCAATTAAAATGATTATTATGACAATATTACTACCATTTTTTATTATGAGCATGTACACTAGCCTTGTAGCACCTATTTTTGCTTTGATGGAGTTTTAACATGCAAGTAGTTCTTTTTTCTAAAAACGGTATTCATTACAGAGATTCTGGTTCAGGAGGTATTAAGGCAATATTTCTTCCTGCCACATCAGATATTCATAAATTTTTAGATTTAGCAACAGTTAGTGATGCTACTGTTAAACAGCGTGTAGTAGATATGGTAGGAACTCCTCTTTATAGAAAAGAAGGTGAAGCTGTTCATGTCTTTGGTGAAATAGCTCCAGAATTACTTGAAAAAAGGCAAAGTGTTGAAATTTTCTTGCCACAGGATTTCGCACCTAAAAATTCCAGTGTCTTCTATTTTGTATTTGGTAAAGAGTATATCGTTCACGGCGTTAAGATCCGTAATGATAATGGTGAAGTTAGCTGGGGTACCTCTGTTATTGATATTCGTGAGAAAGTGATGGACAAGGTTATTGTATCATCTATTTCTGATAGAATGCTACTTGGTGAAGAAGAAACTATAAATGTTTCTGTTCATGGTAGTGATACAACGATAGAAGATTTGCAAAAGTCTTTAAATATTTTTGGTTTAACGGTAGATAATTTTAAATCTCTTTCAGTTCCTCGTTATATACCACCTGTATATCACCATAAAGATTATAGTTTGATAATGCTTACAATCGTAATTTTCGCATTCTTAGTGACTGGCGGTACAACTGCATATTTTGTACGTAATACGGTTAAGCTAAACTCTATAGAGAATGAAATATCTGAATTAACATCAGAGATTAGTAAAATGCAATCTAATAGAAAGTTAGGTTTTATTAAAAAGCCTAAAAAATTATTAGATATAATGAAAAAACCTTTAAAACAGCAACCATCAGCTATTATACATGCTGTTGGATCTAGTATTAAAGGGTTAGGTAATTTACAGAGTTTAGAGTTTAAAGCTGTTGATAATAAAGCTAAAAAACGAGGGCAAATTTTTGCTAAGGTTACTCTGGCAAACGTGAAGAGTGATTTACTTGTTGATCAGGAAAGAATTGCTAAATCCATGATTATTACACAGCCATGGATACGTAAAATTGAGCGTTCAAGTAAGGGCAAGTCTAGGAAAGGCTCAAAAGAGCTCTCACTTGACTTATGGGTGCAGGTGGAATAGATGGATATGACACGTTCAAATTTTAAGAAGATATGGCTTTTAGCTGTGGGAGTATTCTTGTGTATTTCTATCTATATGTATCAACAGGGTGAAAATTACCAGGCCAAAGTAATGAGGGAATCTAGCAAGAAGAGCCAATTAAAGAGCGCTTTGCGTGTTGGTAATAAACTTTCTGCAGATTTGGTTAAATTAAACAGTTTCACAATTAATGAAAAAGGTGCAACAAAACTTGATGTATTGCGTTACTTAGGATTAGAAACAACTAGTATGCTAGTTGAAATATCCGGCAAAAACCCTCAAAAATCTGGTAAGGTAATTTTGTATCAAAGAGACTTTGCTATGGATGGTATGTTGCCGTATGCAGACGTATTAGATCAGATAGATACAATACATAATACCAAAAAGGTTATCATCACAGATATATCTTTGAAAGAGGCTAAAAAGCATACTGGAGATTTTATAGATTTCAGCATTAAGGGGGTAATGTATGGCTTGGATAAAAAATAGATTTATACCCTTTTTTATAGCATTTGTTGTAATGACTGTGTCATGTATTGATGAATCTAATGCTAGAGGAAGAAAAAGAATAGCAGATGCTATGTGGAGCGTATCAAATAAAGAAAAGAAAGAAATAGTACCATCATATACAGGAGGTGAATCACCTTTTCCTATTCAAATTAAAAATACTGCGACGTTGAAGGTTAGAAAATCTACAGAGAAGCGCTCTAAACGTAAAAGGGTGGTTGTAAGAAAATCTAAAAGAATGCAGAAGGTAGATAATAGTGAAAAAATTGGTACTATCTTAAAAGATATTCATAGAGTCGTAGCAGAAAAAGAAGCCTATAACCCAGATGTTGATGCTATCAGTATAGAGGGCAGAATTGAGAGTACTTTTGGTGCAAAAGTATTGATTCATAATAATTGGTTCTCAGTCGGTGAAAATATTTTGGTGGCAATTATGCAGACAGATGAATTAACTTCTTTAATAGAGGATCTAGCATCAATGGATGCCAATTTAGCAAAGATAGTTTCGGACGATTTAAAAACTAAAATGGAAGGTTCTGATGAAGCCTCTCTAACTTTAACTCAAATAGGCAAAGATTTTGTTGAGCTAAAAGATAATTTTGGTGAGAAGCATGTCATTTCATTTGTTATCAATAGCTTGTGATGCCCTACATAAGTAAAGTAATTACATAAGCTGTGGGGTATAGTATTGTATTAGGCTAACAGGGGAACATTTTAAGTGCAGGCAATTATTATTCTAGGTATGGTTGGTTTTATATATGCTGGTATAGCATCTATTGTCGCAACCGTTTTTACTGGTACCGTAGATTTTAGGCAGAAAGCTGTTGTTAGAGTAGTACAAATGTTTGATGATGTTGAATTTGCTGTCACAGGGATTATCCTGAGTCAGGATATCGATTTAACATCACCTAATTATGTTAGTCTTGTGGGTGGTTTGGATTTGTCGGAGTTGGTTTCTTTAACTCCATGGAGCTACCAAGAGCTTATACAGGACCCATGGGGTAACGTTATTCAAATACAAGCAGATTTAGCACCTGTTGCCCGTTCTACTTTATATGCAGATCCAACAACAGGGAGCGCTGGCGCATTTGATAATGTTGTTGTTGCACCAATATGGGCTTTTGCTCTCATTTCTCCTGGCCCTAATAATATTCTAGATACGGTTGTGGCAGGGGGGTTAACATATCTGCAGATTTTAAACCTAGAGGCAGATCCAGGAACAGATGATATCATTCATACATTTTCTACTCAGAAGGCAATGTTAAATATATGGAGTGAATTATACTTTGATATAGATAATAAAATATTGCCAGCTATTACCGATGTATATAAACAACAACAGGAGGCCTTTCAGCCAGTTATTGATTTTGCATATGATGAATTATTAGCATCTGCAGGTGCAGGAGAAGCTTCTACCTTTCTGACTGATTGGCAAGATTATGGTAATGATAGAATAACAGCAATACTCCCGCCATTTCCCTTATTTACTAATGCAGATATGCAGGCTTATATAGGCGGTGTACCTCATGTTGGGCTTGGTGGTGGTACATACTATTACCCAAATATTGGTAATATAGGTGTTGAGCATATTGGTTTAGATAGTTTAATGTTAACGTGGGAACCTTTTCTCATAACAATGAATGCCATTATTTCTGATTTTTGGTTACTTGGAACTCTTGCTGGTGATGAGCAGGCTATAGCAGAAGAAAGTGAAAAGGTACATATACAACTTACTTTACCAGCATTTGGTGGCATTGGAGAATGGGATCTTGATTTTAATATAGTTGCAACAGGAGCGGATTAATAAAAATGAGAAATTATCAGAAAAAAAATAGCGGATTTACTATTCCTGAAATGATGCTAACCTTTGCGCTATTAATTATTATTATGGCTCTTTCCTTTGGTGATATTACCTCAGTTCTAACCCTTTCTCGCGAAAAGGAGGAGGAGACAACATTAAAAGAAATTAAAAAAGCTATGCAGGCTTTCTTGAAAGATAAAGGTCAGTTGCCAGAGGAAGCTGGCGATACTCAAGGTAGCGGTACTACAAATTGGGCTGAAGATTTGGTTAGTTATACCAATTTATCTGCTGATGAAATGTTGTTTGATGCATGGTTTATGCCACGTCATTATCGAATGTTTAGTCAAACAGAAGTATTCAGAGACACATCGTTTGAAACATATTATGCTGTTGTATATGATTACGGCGCAGATATAGTTATAGATGCAGATGCAACTCTTGGTGCGTTAAACTCTGGTGTTGGTACATCAAACCCTCTTAACGCCTTCCCAAATATTGGTACAGATGAAGCAATATATAATGCTCTTGAAGCAGGGGATTTATTAGGAGATGATAACTTTTTTAAGATAACAGACCGCCAAACAAAAATGAAAAATTACGAGATAACTTCAAAAAGGCTATCTGGAATTGTAGGAGCCTTGCAAAGTTATTCTCTTAGCCAGATGAACTTTGCTATTTCAGCGCCAGAAGTTGCATGGGAAACAAAATTATTTTATCCGCCTTCAGTTGTCCAGGCCCCCCCTCCTCCATCACCAGATCTTGCTGTTTATGGAAATGTAGTTTCCGCTGATGTTGTTACATTTCTTGGTATAGGTAGAATAAGAACAGAAGGAGGTACTGCTATTGATGATGCTAATAGGAGAAATGATATGATTGATTTAATGCGCATTCTAGGATTGCCAGATTCCCATTGTTGTAGTGCTATGGAATTAGGTGTAGATGATTTACCTTTACCATTTTATTATTATTCCAACCCTAGACGTAAAGTTGGTGCAGGGTGTGATGTAAGGGGCTCTAACCCAACACTACATATTATATTGCCACCACGTATTGTGGTTGATCCAGCTGGAGCATGTGGATGAGGAATATGATTAATAAAGGGTTCACTCTTACAGAGGTCACCATTGTTCTTATTGTTATGACAATTGTAAGTACAATGGTTATACCTGATGTTGTTACGTTTTTGCAGCATTATGAGTCCAGAAGTGAGAAAGAAGCCCTGTTTGAAATTAAAAGAGCCTTAAAAGCTTATGCGGATGATTGGGGGGTATTACCAGCGGAAGCTACCTGGATACAGGATATATCCCAATACTCAGATTTGAGTTTAAATCAAATAGAGTTTGATATGTGGGGCGGTACTCATCAATATAGGATGTTTACTTATCCATACACAACAGCGCTTGCTGAAGAGTTTAGAGGGCAAGAATTCACGGCTGATTATGCTATGGTTATGTCTTATGGTGTAGATGCTCTCATAGACCCTGCTACGGTATTAGTAGATTCACCAGTTGTGAATGTTGCATTTACAGGGCTCCTTGATAGCTTAGTGCCGCTAACGCCAGATCTACCTCTAGGACCGATGGAACCATTACCAGTTGATGCAAGAGATGTTTATTCAAGTCTATCTACTGGTGGGGATGACCAGTTAATTGTTTTTACAAACCTACCGCAAATGGTTGTAAATATGAAAGTAACAAAAGAACGTATCGCTACTATTCAGGCGGCTGTAGATAATTATGCTGCTGGTCTAAAATCTCTTGATCCTACGCCAACTACTGCATTATACAGGCCACCATCAAGGGAGATTCCAGGACCTCCGGTAGATGCTGATGCTAACTATGATTTAGATGTTCAGGCTGCAGCGGATGCTTTCCTTGGGCCAGGACCCTCAATACGTTTTGATACGACTCAGGCTAATAACAACCAAAGACGTGCAGGAATGATTGATTTAATGCGTTTCTTAGGCTTAACAGATTCATATTGTTGTAATGCGATGGAACGTTATAATGATGCCGGTACTTCCAGAGAAGTTCCATTATTTTATTACTCCAATCCTAGAGGAACAGATGTACCAGCACCAATTTGTAATGCTGCCCACCCAGCTGGCCCAGCTACAAATACACCTTTCCTACCTGTGCGTGTTTTAAGGGAGCGGGGAGAGTTGAATCCACTAGAGCTTGATAACTGTGGTTAACTATATTAACCACATAGAAGAGATATTTGCCTTAGTAGTTAATACATATCCATGGTTTTTACCTGTTTTAATGGTTGTATTGGGAGGGGTGTTTGGTTCTTTTTTAACCTGTATGGTTTATCGTATTCCACGTAAACTTAACCCTGCTTTCCCACCAAGTTATTGCCCTTCCTGTAATAATCCTTTAAAGGCTGTAGATCTTATTCCTATCCTTTCATGGTTGATGTTCAGGGGTAAGTGCAGAATGTGTAAAACTAGTATTCCTGCACGCTATATAGGAATTGAGGCGTTAACAGTTGCCTGGGCTTTATTTGCTTTGTTTATAACCCCTAGCCTAGTTGTTTTGCCATTGTTATTTTTTAGTGGTGTTGGGTTATTGTTTGTTATTCTTTGTGCTGCTATGGAAAAGGCGTTTGCAGTTAAAGTGTTGCTTTTTTCATGCATACTGTTAGCCCTATTTCTCTTTTTTACTCTTTGATATGGTGGCATCTTCGTGCTTTATGCTATATTTTACTGGTATATACACTAAATTGGGACATAGAAAAGAAAAGTGTCATTTTTACGTCATAGAAACGTTTGGAAGGTTAAAGGCGCCGTTTTTGCGGTACTTTCTGCTTCTACATGCACACTAATTATTGGCTGTGGATCTACTCAAGAACCATATTCTGACCAAACTCTTGTGCAAAATACATATCATGTAGAACCTACCAAATCAGCTGATGTTTTAAGTAAAGGTTCTGTATTTATGAAGCGTAAAACTGTTTATGTTCATCCACCTAAGGAAGAATTAGAGGACAGAATCCGTCGAGTCGTACAAAGTTCTATATCTAATAATCAAGACCCAATTGAAGATGCCATCCGCAACATAGTAAAACAAACTGTTGCAGAAGATGAAGAGGTTATTGCAGGTAAAATTCGTTCTCTTGCTAAACAAGAAGTAGAGGCCTCATCAGATTATATTGCTAATATTGCCCGTGCAAATAATTTAAGTGAGACTGAAGTCAAGCTAATGGCAGAGCAAGTTTTTGCAGGTTCAGAAGATAAAATAATTGCAACGGCACAACAAGTTGTTCAAGGGTCTACCGGATACATTAGTAGTGTTGCCCGTAAAACATTGGAAAATTCTGACGAATACCTTAAAGAAAGAGCAAGGCAAGTATTTAGTGAATCAGAGCCAGCTATGAGATCTATTGCAGAAAATACATTCCTAAATTCAGGAAACCAAATAGAGGCTTTTGCAAAAAAAGCAGTTCTAGATTCAGAAGATTATATCCGCTTAGTAGCAACAAACTCTCTTAAAAATTCAGAGGCTGATATACGTGCTATAGCAAAACAAGAAGTAGAAAACTCTGATGATTATATTACAGCAGTAGCTTTACGTAACAACCTAACAACAGATCAGGTAAAACAAGTAGCCCAAGAAGTTCTAAAAAATTCAGAAGCTAGCATAAGATCTATAGCAGAAAATACAGTTTTAAATTCAGGTACCCAAATAGAAGCCTTTGCAAAAAAGGCTGTTCTGGATTCAGAAGATTATATTCGTTTAGTAGCATCTAACTCTCTTAAAGATTCAGAGGGCTATATTGCACAAATTGCAAAACGTAATAACTTGACAACAGATCAGGTAAAACAAGTAGCACAAAATGTCTTAAAAAACTCAGAAGCTAGCATGAGATCCATTGCAGAAAATACATTCCTAAGCTCAGGAGATCAAATAGAAGCCTTTGCAAAAAAAGCAGTGTTAGATTCAGAAGATTATATTCGTTTAGTAGCATCTAATTCTCTCAAAGACTCAGAAGGTTATATTGCACAAATTGCTAACCGTACAGATTTAACTTCAGCACAGGTAAAACAAGTAGCTGAAGATGTATTCGCGGCATCACAGGAACAAATTGTAGCAACCGCTAAACAAGTAGTTCAAAGCTCAGATGCCTATATAGGTAGTGTAGCACGTAAAACATTAGAAAATTCTGATGAATATATTGCTGAAATTGCTATACGTAACAACCTAACAACAGATCAGGTAAAACAAGTAGCCCAAGAAGTTCTAAAAAATTCAGAAGCTAGCATAAGATCTATAGCAGAAAATACAGTTTTAAATTCAGGTACCCAAATAGAAGCCTTTGCAAAAAAGGCTGTTCTGGATTCAGAAGATTATATTCGTTTAGTAGCATCTAACTCTCTTAAAGATTCAGAGGGCTATATTGCACAAATTGCAAAACGTAATAACTTGACAACAGATCAGGTAAAACAAGTAGCACAAAATGTCTTAAAAAACTCAGAAGCTAGCATGAGATCCATTGCAGAAAATACATTCCTAAGCTCAGGAGATCAAATAGAAGCCTTTGCAAAAAAAGCAGTGTTAGATTCAGAAGATTATATTCGTTTAGTAGCATCTAATTCTCTCAAAGACTCAGAAGGTTATATTGCACAAATTGCTAACCGTACAGATTTAACTTCAGCACAGGTAAAACAAGTAGCTGAAGATGTATTCGCGGCATCACAGGAACAAATTGTAGCAACCGCTAAACAAGTAGTTCAAAGCTCAGATGCCTATATAGGTAGTGTAGCACGTAAAACATTAGAAAATTCTGATGAATATATTGCTGAAATTGCTATACGTAATAACCTAACAACCGAACAAGTTCAACAGGTGGCTAAAGAAGTATTTAAATCATCTGAAGGAGATATACGTTTAGTTGCTCAAGAAGAAATTACCAATTCAGAGGATTATATTCGTGAATTAGCAGAGGAAACTGTAGCTGAATTTAAAGCGCCAACAGATGATTTTGCTATTAAAGCAATTGTAAAAGAAGCAATTAAGGAAGAAAGACGTGTTGCTTCATTGGATAATTCAGCTGTTTCTAGTTTAAAAGGAATGCCAATACCAGAAGGTGATGTAATAGACATTATCCCAAGCAGGGCTAATAAATATGTAGACCCTACAAAATGGGTACATTTGAAGGATTACCACGTTGTAGTACATGAAGACAGTACAAAATTACGTGATATTATGAAGAACTTAATGACAAAAGCAGAGCCGTTTGTAGGCCCATGGCAAGTTAAATGGAAACTTGGGCATGAAAATATGGATGTTTTAAACGAACGCTTTAGCTTGGATGCAGAAACAACATTTATTTCTTTTGCAGATTATATCTCTGATTTCTTAAGAAAATATCGTGGTTTCTCAGTTGATTTTAAAATTTTTGAAGAGGAACGAGTACTCGTTATTACTGATTAGATGAAAAAAATAACCAACATTTTTGCATTTTTACTTGTTACCAGCATTTTAGTTGGTTGCACTCCACAAGGCTATCGTTTAGATGGTAGGCCACGCGCAAATACAGATGGTAATGTCCTTAAGCAAGAAATTAAAACGCCATATAAAGGTGATGGTGGAGTTATTATTGCCAGAACAGATACTATAGGTAAAACAAGTGCCTTAAGCCGAGATGCTAATTTACCAGATTGTGCTGGAGCACTTGGTCTGGGCGTTACTGTAGAAAGTTCTTTAGCAGAAAAATCATATTTATTTGATAAAGACGGTAATCCGTGTAACGAAGCAAAGGTTATATTTAACGGCAGAGATAAAATTCATCAACGGGCTACAGCACAAAACATTGGTATTACATTTATAGATGCATTAGGGCCATTACCAGCGCAAGAACAACAAGTACTTGATATAGCGATGCCAGTAAATGTAGATGGCTCACTTCCAGAAAACTATGCTATTGCTCCAGGGCAACTTCTTTTAGATGATAACCAAGCTGTTTATGATAGTGGTCCAGACAGATTAGAAAAAGCCGTGTCTAATTGGAGCGAGGGCTATGAAAAAGAACGTGTAATGCGTGAATCTGAAAAGCTACTTGCTGATATCCGTAATATTAATAGACTTTCTTCTACTCAGTTGCTAGATGCTCATCAGCGAGAAATATTAAAACTTACTGCACAGTTACGTTCAGCTCAGCAACATGCGCAAATACAAGGAAATAGACATCAAAGCCTCGTGAATAAATTACAAAGAACTCAGGGCAGAGCAGATTCAGCCATGATGGAATATGACCAAGAAAGCGGCAAGCTTACAAATGATGTAGAACAATTACGCAACCGTTTAGTACAAATGGAATCCGCAAGCCAGCGTGTTAAACAAAGCTATGTGGCAAGAGAAGATACTTACAAAAAACAAATCCACGAACTTTCGGATGATTTAAGAATGGCAGAAACTCAAGCAAGCCACTCCCGTCAGACCATTGTTATGGAAGCTGCTAAGAAGATTGCAGAAGCAGAACGTTTAGCATATGCAGCACGAATAGCTGAAAAAGATGCCATGGAACGTGAAGCCACTCGCTTAAAAAGAGAGGCAGATACTTTAATGCACCGAGCTGTTGATTTAGGCAAAGGGCGCCAAATTATTTTACCTGGAATGGATAATGTCCCAGACTTTAAACGTGATGGTTACAGAAAAAGATATAATAACGACGAAAATGCACTAGCACCACTAGAAAGTCTTAATGTTGTTTTAAGAGAAGAAGATAAAAGCTTAGAAGACATATTCAAAGTAGCACTTAAAAATATAGAACCTAAAGCAGGTACGTGGCGTGTTGCATGGGAACTCTCTGTGGATAATATGGGTATCCCACTAGAAGAGTGGAGCGTAGTGGCAGAAGCTCGTTTTGATGAGTTCTTAGCCTATGTAGTAGGTAAAGTGCAGGAAACACATGGCGTACAGCTTAAATTTGAAAGATTTGACCAGAATAAATTATTCGTAATATCAGATTAAAAATAGATAAATAAATGCCAAATGATGGCTACAAGTAAAAAAGTTAATAAAAAAGTTAATAAAATTTATAAATAAAATCAATATGTTATAAATTTTTATAGTTTTTTCTTCGTTTTTGGGGTTGAGTTATAAACTACACCCCAAACAGGAAGGGAAGAGGCAGTGAAGATACAAATAAATTAATATCAACACTGTGTTTGGGTAAAACCAAAGTTGAAACGGCACCCGCCGTTCAGGGTTCCTCAGTTGGGAGGAAAAAGTCAACTTCAGGTTTTATGAAAAATTTGGGAGAAAATTTAAAATGAAAAAATTATTTATGTTTGCACTGTTCGGTTTTGTAGCTGTAGCAGTTACAATGGTACCAGAAATGGCACTTGCTGCTACTGATGCTGGTGGTAGTTTGTTAACAGATATTAACAATATGCTTGGTGGTTCTGTTGGTACTATTGCAGGGCTAGGTATTGCTGTTCTTGGTTTATACATGTGGCTTGTACAACAAGCTAGTTGGGGTATCGTTATGATTATTGGTGGTGTGTTAATCACTATCTTCCCACAAGTATTTACTGGACTTAAATCTGGTGTTACAAAAGCGGTTGCTACATCTGCACCTACTACACCGTAACGGTAGACACTATACTTCAGTATAGAAACAAGAAAGCTAGGTATTTATTTACCTAGCTTTTTTTTATTGTAGTAAGTTACGAATAATCACTAGAATTGCTAAATGTAATGGGTAAAATAGGTAAAAAAACCAACCAGAGGTGTGCAGAAGAGTGTTCTTTTTAGGTAATATGAATAACATAGGAAAAACACTCAAGCCTATTACAGCATATCCTATAAATCCATTTATGGCTAAAATGATTATCACTAGTGTAATGAATGTATAAATATCTTGATTACGTATCCATAAACAGAATGCTGGTATAAGTAAAACACCAAGAAGTCCATAAGAACAAAATATGCCAACAGAAAAAGATAAAATAAAGCTAAATATTAGATTATTTAAACTTTGTTTATCCTTGTTTAATTCGTAGTCATCCATTGCTTTTTGTAGTAATAGCCCTAAACCTAGTACTAATATAATATTTAAGTACCCATTATGAAACGCATAGATATATATTGGCTGAGATATGATTCCCCAAATAAATAGGCGTGTAATATATTTTTTTGGATTTTTTGAATAAAAATTATAATTGTGAGCAATTAAAAAAGCAAAAATGGGGAAAGCTATTCTACCGATAGTAGCTGTTACATCAGATGTTAATCCTTCGATGTTTAGAGATCTTGGGGTATGGTCAATAACCATTGTTATTAGAGCTATCCACTTTAATGTATTAATTTGATTTGAGGTGAGTGGTGATTTTTTCATTTATTTTCTTATTTTATGTTATCATATAAGTAATAATATATAATAAATTAAGAAAAAGCAATGCGCCCAGTACCACGTAATATTGATAAACCAAACCGCTTAGTGGAATATATTGTTAGTTTTATGCTTTCTTATTTTGGTATGAAGTTTTTAGTACCGGGTAATGCCCTTATTCCTATCGGAGTATCTAGTTTATGTGTTTATATAATCCATAAAATTACCGCAGATAAACCCGAGGGGGCTGCTTTTAGGTTGTGGTATCGTTTTGCATCTTTTGGTGGCTTTTTCCCAAGTCCGAGAAAAGTGAAAAAGTTTGAGGTGTAGTCGGTGCAGTTATCTCCAAAGTTAGAATCATCTTTAGAGCGTATTGTTAGTAAAACGATTATTTTGGTATTGCTTATTGGATGCTTTGTAGGTGTTGGTCTTTTAGGTGTTGTAGCAAAGAAAAATACTAGTCTGAATATTGCTTATCAAGCGGAATATAAAAAACTTGATATTTATACTATACCTAGCAGTAAGTTACGTTTAGACATTATTAGCCCAGAAAGAGTTAGGCTAAATTTACTTGTAAACAGAGTTATAAACCAGATGCTTATCTTTACCCCCTCAAACAACCAAAAACAATTGAACAGTGTAAAAACATTATTATCACCTAGCATGCTTGTTGAATTTAATGCACAGTTTACTAAAGGAGGTGAGAGTGATAGTAGTAAATTTAAAATATATCAGGTATTTGTCCATTCTGGAGACTCTCTACATATTAGGACTACGGGTAAAAAATCTGCAAATGGTTCTCTAGTCCGCGAAGTAACACTAGCTGGTAAATTGAAAAAATTTAATAGAAATAAAAGGGATGAAACATTTACAGTGCAAAATATGCAGATAAATATTGAGGTAGAAGAAACCTCTATATCTAAAACAAACCCTTATGGTTTCATGGTTTCTAAATTTCAAACAAAAATTCTTGAGTAAAAAGTGTATTTAGCTAATAAATACTTGGGCTTTTTTTAATAAATAAGATAAGATACCTCTATGGATTTTATTGCGCGCGCAGGTAGTATGTTAGATAGGGCTCACCGTATAGCTGGGCTTCTTCTTGTTTTATGTGTAATTGAGGGTGTTGCTATTCTCCATTTCATGAGTGTAAACGGTAATCTCAATCGTCAGTTTGCAAATATTCGGGAAGAATTAAAGGTATATGTTGTGCCTGGTTCTAAGGCAGATATTTATGGCCCTACAAATATGACTATTCTTATGGAGACATTTGTAGATCATATTACCCAAAGCCTTAAAACATTTACCTATGAAACATTTGAGAGCCAACAGGCGGAAATCAGCCGTTTCTTTGTACCAAAGCTCCGTTCTAAGTGGAAGAAGCAGGCATCAAGCCTTATATCTAAAATAGAAGCAGATGAACGGTCATCACTTTTTGTACCATATAAAGATAGAATGAAGATTAGTAAGTTAAAAGATAGAATAGATGGTAAAGTTGCTTATAAAGTTATAGTTGAGGGTGATGTAAGCCACTTTATTGGCGGATCTTTAATAGAAACCGTGCCCCTTGTTGTTAATCTTGTATTACAAAGAAGAAATTTATCTAAAGCCAATCCTTTCGGTTTTGTATTGGTGAAGTATAATGAAAAAGGAAAATACTAAAATGACACGTTTATTTGTTGTTATAACTACAGTTTTTATGATGTTAGCTACATCTGCTATAGCTGATACAATAGCGTGGCGTGGTCCTGAGCATACCTTAGCTATTGGTTTATCTGATGTTGATGCAGCACAACTAGAAATGCCAGAAAGCATTGCAAACATTAGTGTGGAAGATGCTTCATACGTAGATATTTTAGTGATTCAAAATGCCGGAAACCGTATTTTCAGAATGCGTTCCATGCTTCCTAAAATGGCTACACGTATATTTATGACCGGTGTAAGCGGTAGAACGTACATCATGATTTTAACAACAGATGTTCCTTACCGTTCATTTATGCAAGTGGTAGACGGTACTAAACTAGACGATCTTGCCAGAAAAGCAGCAGAAAAATTTGATATGAATGATATGGTTCGTGCTATGGTGCAGGATCAAGATATTCCTGGTGTAGTAAGAGAGACACACGTAATACCAAATTGGTTTAAAGGCCCAGGAGTTTCCTTTGAGCTTGCAGAGATATGGCAGTCATCACTTCTAACTGGTTTAGTTGTTCATGTTCAAAATATGTACCCTTCACAGAACGAAGTAAATTTACCTGCAATTACAATACCTAAAACGTCAGAATGGGGAGTTTTGAGAAAAGCATCTATGGAAAATATGCGCCTTGCTCCAAAAGGATCTCCAAATGATGAAGGTATGTTATATCTAATTTTCTCTAGATAGTAATTATACTATTTATATAGCTAAGGGGTTGGAACTTTAATGGGATGTAAATACCGCACTTTATTAATAGTTTGTTTTGTGTTTTTCACTATTACGCCGGCATTTGCATCTGAAGTTGATTCTAAAAAAGCTTATAATGTACCAATGTTTGTTGATTATGTTACTCAACAGTTAAAAACTTCTACTTATAAAAACTTTGAAGACCAACAAGAAGAAGTTATTAACTTTTTTGCATCAGAGTTAAAATCTAAATGGAAAAAACAATTACCTAGTATGTTGTCACGGATAAAAGAAGATGAGAGGTCATCATTATTTGTAGCAAAAAAAGATACTCTCAAAATCAGCGGATTAAAAAATACCTTAAAAGGTGAGACTGTTTTTGATGCTAGCATTACAGGTGATTTAGGTTATTTCATTGGTACATCCCATGTCGAGACGGTTACAATTACTATAAAACTTACAATACATAAACAAGGCATATCTAAATTAAATCCGTTTGGTTTAGTGGTAGTTAAGTATAATGAAAAAGCAAAATATTAAACCCTTTCATTAATAGCACGCAGCAAAATAAAATTAACAAAAAACACAGCAAGCACTTGTATTTTCCTATAAGGCATCCTATAATGTATACTACATTAAAATTATCTAATGTATTAGGGGTTATCGGGATTATTATGGGTTTTAAGTATCAATTTATTGCAGTACTTTGTTTTGCGTTATGCGTAGGAACTTCTGCTTCTGCAACTATTTTTGATGCAAAAAAAGCTTATCGTGCATGGGTAATGATTAGTAAAATCGAACATAGAGAAGGCCTTCCATTAGGATTACTGCATTCGATGAGTCTTGTAGAAACAGGTAGTGGAATGAGTGGTAGCATGTTGCCATGGCCTTATACTTTAGGTGTAAATAGCCCTGGATATAAACAATTTAATAATAATGAGAAGCTTAAATCACATTTAGAGCACCATCAAAAATTAGGATTTAAAAAGTTTGATCTAGAAATAAACAATGAAAAACATCGCAACATTGGTTATACAGAAATATTAAAATTAGCCAAATTTTCTGGCTCACAAAGCAAAATAAATTTAAAACCGCTACACTTTTCTAGGCAATTTGCTTCAAAAGAAAAAGCCAAAGTATTTGCAACTGAGCTTTTGGATAATGATTATGATAATTTTGATATAGGTATGATGCAAATTAACTGGCATTACCATAAAGGTGGTTTTGAATCTATTGATGATGCTCTAGATGTATATCGTAATACTAATTATGCAGTTTCATACTTAAGAAAACATCGTAAAAATCGCACATGGTGGGAAACTGTTGGCCGTTATCATAGTGGAACGGAAAAATATGCTAAAAAATATATTCGTAATGTATGGAATATGTACAAACGCATACATAACTTAGATGTATAGCGATTTAGCTTAACATTTACACATTTAGTAGCCTCTATAAATTGTTCATCAGCTTATTATTTAAATAGTAGTCATAGTGGGCTATTACAATATTTAAAAAATGAATTGGTAACTATTTTAGTGTTAATTAACGTATAAATATTAAGTTGAATTGCTATATAATAATTAGTTGTAGCATCTATAGTATATATCTTATATTCTGTTGAAATGGAACTTACACAAGAACAGCTTAAAATTATTGGTAGTCAGGCATCCTCCGTTGTGGTTGGCGCTGCGGGGACTGGTAAAACAACCACTCTTATTGCAAAAGTTAAAACACTTCTTACTAGTGGAGTAGAGCCAGAAGCTATTTACGTAGCGGCTTTTTCTTATCGTTCAATGCTGATGTTACGTCATTTTTTGCTTACTAGTATTGGCAAAAAAGCAGAAAAAGTTTCTGTTGGAACCTTTAGAGATTTTTCTCTTTCTATACTTCAAACACAGAATAAAGACTTACCAAGCATAGCAGACCACGCAACAATAAGACGCTGTATGCAGCAAGCAATGAAAGAAACAAAGTTTGGTGGCACATCTGTAGAAGCCGAACATATTATCCGTAGTTTTAAAGCCAGAGCACGTAAGCCAGATGAAAATGAAAAACATTATTCTTTATTGTTGGCATTTAAAAACTTCATGGAACAAACAGGTAAAATTGATCGTTATGATATTGTAAGAAAGCATATCGTAGGTATGCGTAATGATGTGTATCAACCCTGCCCAATTAAACATTTATTAGTAGATAATATTCAAGATGCAACGCAAATTCAGTTTTTGTGGTTATTTGAACATTTAAAAACTGGGGTAATTCTTACCGCATTTGGTGATGATGACTTATGCCTTTTTGAAAAAGACGGCGCCATTGGCAGTGCTGCATTTTTTGATTTAGAAGAACTGGATGGTGTCTCTAAATTAACATTAAATCAAAATTTTCGTATCTCTAAAAATATTGGTGATTCTGTATTTAAAACAGTTAGTGGTCTTTCTGGCCACATCCAAAAAGATAATGAATTTATTAAAACAGAGAAAACTAAACTTAGTTTAAAAAGCTTTGATACGGTAGATAAAGAACTAGAGCATATTGTAACACGTATTAAAACAATCCAGAAGCAAACACCAGATGCACATATTGCAATACTTGTAAGAAATGATTATCAAGCAAACCGTATGAGCTATGTACTAAATGTTGTAGGCCTAGATCACTCATGCGTATCACCAAGTTTATGGGATATGCCAGGGGCAATTATGGTTATGGATTTATTGGAAGTTATTTTAAATACGGCATCTGATGACCAACTTTTTAATACTTTAGTTTGCTTAGGATTAAATAGATCATTAGTGGATTCATTATTTGCTAATGGCATGGTTGCTAAAGATTGGCTCAGAAACGGGGCCGTGTTGCCAGAACATATTGATTTACCAACTGCAACACTCCAAGAATATGGCTTATTGCAACGTAAGCTTACAGGTTATTATGTTGCCATGTTTAAGGGTGAAGTGAAGCCACAAGAGCTATTTAAGGCTATTTCTTATGAAATAGTAGAAGGACTTGAAGGAGAAGAGCAAAGAGATGCCTTAATGGCTGTAGAAGCACTAACGAGTATTAAAGGCAACCCTGCTTCTGTATTAAAACAAATTAAAACTTTTACAGTGCCAGATATGCGTCACAAGGTTGTTGTATCACCAATAAGAGAAGTCCGTAACTGGGAATTTGATTGGGTGTTTATGCCATTTTCAAGTACGGATGTATATCCTTACACTGGCTATAAAGTTCTCAAACCTAATATGAGCCATGAGAAAAAGGTTGTATATATGGCTTTAACACGAGCCAAGAAGGGTATCGAGGTATCTTCAACTGGTACCATTTCAGATATTCTAAAAAAAGTAGAGGCTCGTGTGCAACAGCACAACTAATTATTTCTGACATTTTTTTCTAAAATCCAATAAAAGTGTTTGTTTTTTTTCATAAGTGGGTGACTATCTAAGATAACTTAATTTTAAAGAAGTGTATCGTTGTGGCTAAAAAACAAAAAACTACTGCTAAAAAAATAAAAAATCCTACTGAAAAGCAGTTGGATAAAATGCGTCAAGACGACAAGGATTTTGTTCTTGCAGTTGAAGATGCGATGGCATTTTTAGAAAGTAAAGTAAAAGCTGTTGCTAAAATTTCTCGTGGTTACCATCTAGAAATGGAAGAATTATTCCAGGAAGGATACGAAGTTCTTTTAACCTGTATCCGTGATTTTAGCCCTATATATGAAAAAAATGATGGTTCTATTGTATCAGTAAAATTCTCTACCTTTTTTGGTAATCGTATGGAAAATCGTGCGATGGAAATGCGTAATAGAGATCCTGAATATCAGGCACGTAAAGCCTTCACAGATAAAATGGATGGAGATGAAAAAACAAAATTTAGATCAGATCCTCCATTGCTTGTGCAACACTTAGATCAGGAAACAACCGTTCAAGAACAACTAGAAGGTGAGGCATCTATTGCAAAAGCTAGCCGTACAGACGATGTAGCACTGCGTATTTTAAGAGATAGCTTCTTTGATAAAAAACTAAGCGAACTAGTAGCCCAAGAAAAAGATGAGAAAAAACAGGCAGCGCTTCTTCATGTAAAAGTTGGTGGAGTATATAATTTCCAAGAAATTGCTTATCATTTTGGTGTGACCGATTCTCGTGCTAGCCAAGTTATGAATGAATTAATGGATGCTTTTTACGTTCAAAGAATGATTGATCGTAATTTGGAAAGTGTAGTTTATGATTTCAGAAAACTAAAATTTAATGAAAAACGTGTGTTAAGGCTTGCTGGTGAAGCTATGCAAAACGCAACAACAGAGCGTGTTAAAGAAATAGCTACAGCTCTGAAATTAGATTTTCCTGCAGTTGTAGATATTAAAGTAGAGACAAAATCTTTAGAAGATCAGCAACCCAAGAAACCTGTCAAAAAAGTTAAGAAAAGTAAACCATTACCACCGGTATATGAAGAAATATTTACTGATGAAGAGAATGATTTATATCCACTTATTGGTGTAGAAATGCGCCATATAAGTAGTTTAAAATCTACAGGGATAGATTTTCATCCTCATCAATCTGATGAAGAATTTAAAGAATTTCTAGAAGATTTTGATGAGGATAGTTCACAGTATCCAGCACTTATAACAGATGATGGATTTATTTTAGATGGTGAGCGTCGTATTAAAGCAGCAAAAGCTAAGGGTAAGGCAGAATATTTATGTATTGTTCGTAAAGTAACGGATGAAATGACTCGCAAAATTTTACGGGTAATAGTTAATGTTCGCTTAGAAAAACCAACAAAAAAAGACATGTACTATATAATTAGTGCATTGGCAGATTTAGGCCTAAGCCAGCAAAAAATAGCAGATATTCTTGGTTCTAGCCGTACAAATATTTTGGTTTATGTAAAGGTTAAGGATAAAGCTAGCCCCAAACTTCGTGCATTATTTGAAGATGGTTTAATTCAAATAACAAATGCTAGCACTTGTGCTGATTTTGAAGAAGTTATTCAGGATCAATTGGCAGATTTTATTCGTAAATATGGCTTTGCGTGGGGGAAGGGCGCCAAGTTTAATGATCTTCATATGGCAGCATCAGAAGATAAAATTGATAAATTAGAGAAAAAACAAAAACCACGAGAAGAGCGAAGGTCTAGTAATTTAGCTCTCCATGAAACCGGGATAGCCTCATCTAAAGCAGTTAAAGCATTACAGGATAGAATTACTATTTATGAGCAATCTCTGAAGGATTCAGAAGTTTGGTCTGCCCAAAGAGAAGGGGTTATCAATAACCAAGCAGAAGAACTTACGGATGCCAAGGAAGAGGTGGAACGTTTAAAAAGAGAGCTTGATGCAGCAGAATTAGTTCGCTTCGGTAGCCCAAAAGCCGTAGAAGAAGAGCTTAAAATGTTAAAACGCTATTATGGCCTAACAGAGAGATTTTCTGCGGCAATTCATGGAGTTACACAAGGTACAAAAGCATTAAGAAGGGTTGATTTAAAGCGTAGTCAATTGCTAGAAGTAACTAATTTAATGGAAGAATTAGAAACTGTCCTAAACACTTTACGTGTAGAGCTTTATAATAAAGGTGCAGGAAAAAGTGAAAAAAATACAGGATAACCCTTGAAAACTCCTTAAATCGTACCTATCATTATACATAAGGGTTTTTTAAATTAGGGTTAATTAGGGTTTATATATTATGAAAAAATCAATATTTTTTACAATTTTTGCATGTGTGCTAAGCGCACTTGTTATGTCATCATCTGCTTATTCAGCTTCTTTAAACTTAAGCAACAAACGAGATGAAGGTTACCGTTATGGTAATATGTTTAACTTACCAGGTGAAATACGAAGTAATGCTGGATCTGTTTTAATTAAAGCTGCTAACGTAGGCTTTGATATGTCTGCAGCAATTGGTTGTGGTGGTATTGATTTAGAAGGTGCCTTCAAAGGAATGATTGATGGCCTAGACCCTGCCGCAATTACCCAACAAGTAAAAGATTATTTTACTACAGGTTTGGCAAACTATCTTTTAACACAAGTATATTCCTCACCAGCTTTAGCTGCTATTTTTGATAGTTTGGAAGCTTTTGGTAATGCTCGTGTTTCCATGATGCAGCAAAAATGTATGTCTCTTCCAGAACTAGAAGCCGCTGGTGCGGAAGCTTGGGCTGCTAGGAATGGTGCCAATGAATGTGTAAAAACAGAAACTGCAAAGGGAGAGAGTGGTGCAGCTTGTTTTGATGATGCAAAACCAGAGTTCTTAAAAGGATTTGTTAATGATGCCGGTAAAGATTCTAATATGGCAACATCCTTATATACAGTATTGGGTATTGATTCTAGTAATACCATTGCAAACTTCTTACCAGATTTTAAATTCTGTACAAAATCAGGTGGGCGTTGTTCTTATGATAATAAAACTAAAAAGGAGGAAAAACTGTCTCCTTCTGAACAGTTAACTGTTGCTAGGGGTGGTGCAGCAGCGCAAGCTACTGTAGTTCACGGAGTTGTAGCTTATGTTGTTCATAGCAAGGGGGCTGATGCTGTTAGAGAGAAAATGGCAGCCTTAGAAGATAATGGGGTTTATCAAAATCTTATGGTGGCAGATGTTAATGAGCGTTCTTTTACTAACCCATTTATTTCTAATATTATGCTAGATGTTGCGGATATTGCTGTGTCTGCCCCAACTGAAGCAGGTAATAAATACTCTCAGGCGTGGGTAGATTTGAGTAAAGTTATGCCATCATTGGTAAAAACAGAGGAAGATAAAGATTTTGCTAGGTTTATTAACTGTACATCTTCTGACTTTGCATTGGATATTACACGTATTATTGATACACTAGAAACGCCTACCAACATCAGGTTTGCAGTTGGTAATTCTTTGGTGTCACCTAATGCTGGCGATAAGTTTAATTTTCCAGTTGTTGCACCAACATATTATGATATGCTGGATCATATTGAAACTTTAAACGGCACAGCAAAAGAGAATGCTGAAACAGCAATTAACGGTGCAAATTTATTAGGTATAGCCGTTGGTTGTGTTTATAACCATAATATGCACATGCACCCATCAGATTATGTTGATTTAGTAGAAATGGGAGAAAGTAAGGCTAACGGAGTTATCTCGGGCATATCTGAACAAATATCATTTTTAGCTGTAGAAACTGTATTACGTTATATGAAACATAAACTGTTAGATTCAACAGCAGCTGGTGTTATGCAGGTACCGGAGATAGATCCTATGACAAATCAGCCTGTAAAAGAAGTGGTGCCAATCTCTCAGCAAGTTTTAATGGCTGTTAACATGGTAGCTGATGATATGGAGAATAGAATTAGAACTCTGAAGGCCGTTCGTGATGCACAACAAACATTTTCTGATATGATGGCAGAAGTACATAAAATAAAATAAAAATTTGGATAAAAATTATATAATGAAAAGAATGCTTATTTCTATATTTTGTATTGCCGTACTAGTGGTAGTTGCGGTATTACCAAGTATTGGTTTTGCTTTACCTATGCCGGCTAACCCATTTCCAGAGTATCCATATTCTTTAAATGAATATATGATGACTTTGATGGGGATAAACTATCAATGGTTATTTTTTAACATGTTAAGTAACCCAATATCTTCTTTATATTATGTAGCAATGACTTTTGCTTTAATAGGGGGCCTTGTTATATTAATATTACCTCGTTTTCAGAAATTGATGGTCGCAGTGCCTTATTTATTTTTAGTATTTATTGTTCTTGTCGGTCCTTATAACTCAGATTTATTTTTTAGGCAGATAGCAGTTGACGCTGATGAAAGAGTGACACCAGGTGAAAATGTTACAATGAGTAGACATCGGGCCTGTAATTCTACTGCTGGACCTGTTTCTAGTGGGTGTACTGCTAGGGGTGGTTTACCTATAATGGAGGATGTTATTGGACAGACAGATGTTCAGAATAAAGCAGTTATGGGTGGAGCTCCTCCTATGGTTGGCTATGTACCACAGTTAGCAGTTTTACATTTTACAACTAAAATACAAAGCGCCTTGATTGATACCTTTTTTACAGGAAGCTCTACTCTTGGTCCTATGACGGATACGACAAAAATTCAATCACAATCAGTTGCAGCAGAGGCAGATGAAATAAGTTTAAAAGACCCTGTACTGCATTATGAAAAGGAATTATTTACCAGGGTGTGTAAGGAGTTCCAAGATTACCCATTTGCCAGAACACAAAAAGAATTTCTCAATCCCCCTGCATTTTGGTCTAATCCTATTGATACAATCCGTGCAACGTTTGGTTCTGGCTCAGAGGTAGTAAAAAGAGCAGGTTGGGAAAGCTTTACCTTGGAGGATGTAAAAAATTTACAGGGAATATATTATCAATTTGCAAAGAAAAATCTTGCAACTCCAGTATTACCACCTAGGGCAGAAGGGTTGATTGGATATTTGAGTAAAATAACTCCAAATGAGCTTAGTATGAATACGGCATTCCCTGATTTTATAGCTGATTACCTGGCTGGTTGGGCTGATGATATAGGTGATGAAGCATTTACTGGTGCTGGTGCACATAACCAAACCCCTTTACGTAGTAACCCAGTTAAGTACCAATTTTATGATGATACTAATAATACGCCTGATAAGAGGGTTGATTACCTAGATAAACTAAGACCTTTGTGGTACGCTGCTCATTTGGCAGTGCTAGCTGAAAAGGTCACATTTCCCTTGGTTTTATATAGAGAACCCCAAGGTGTTACTGCGAGAGGGTTAGATTCTCCGGGCACCATTGGAGCAAGTAGGCTCGGTAAAGAGTGGGTAACAACTGATGTTAAAGTAGCTGGAAATGTTATAACAAATAAACAGTTACAAGCTAAATTAAAACCATATGAAGACCCTTTGTATGCAGCCATGTGGCAGCTACCTGTTGCCATACGTATACCTAAAAGTATTGGTACTGCTGATTATAATATAGATGTTAATGGGTATAATACAACAAATGATTATTCTTACCGTGTAACAAATTGTGCAGAGTTTATTGCTGCATTAAATGATAGGTATAGAGACAAAGTTCAAAGAGAAAAAGATGTACCTGTAGCATTAACTGCTGACACACCTTTACATGCTGGGGCTATTACTTTAACCGCAGCAGGTACAAATTATCTCATTCCTGGTAATAGCCAATATAAAGGCACACATAATGAAATAGCTAATGCTGTTGATGCTTATGTGGCAGATTATAGGTATTATAATGGTAACCAGAATCCTCCAGAGCATTTAGTACGGGTTTTTGTAAGTGATTATTTTATGAATAAAAATAAAGATGCTGAACAAGCGCCTATGGATCGTATTGGTAAGGGCGGTGCCTTTTCTGATTTATCTGGTGGCGTTGCTGGTATTGCTGCTTGGTTAGGCGGATGGGTTATGGAAATACTTTCATGGTTTATTGGTGTAGCGGCACATTTATTTTATAGGTTTGCAACTGCTTTAGCTTATTATGGGTTATCTATTTCATTAATGATCACGCCTCTCTTATATATGATGGGGTTAATTATTCCAGGGTGGTCTTTACAAATTATATTAGCCCCAATAGCCGCAGTTCTTTATTTTAAAACAGTAAGCATTAGTTTTATCCTTATTGATTTCTTTGTTAAAAACTTAAAAACAGCAGAGGTTTTATACGAGGGAGGCACAATAGAACATGCCCTATTTACATTTATTGCAGCAGCAGCCTATATGGGGGCATTTGGTTTTGCTGGTTTCCTATTGTTTGGCCTAGGTAGCGCTGGTGGTTTAGTTCAAAACCTTGGTGGTAAAATGGATGCTGCGGCATCTCAAGGGGCAACCCAAACATCAAGTATGGTTGCTAGACCTTTAAAAGCAGCAGCATTTGGTACCGCGTCTGTTATTGGAGGTAAAGCTACCGCAACTGTTCAGGGGGCTATAGGCTCCAAGATGGATGGTGAAGGTCGTAAATGGTTTAATAAGGGAGGGGCTCCATTAGATAAAAATGGCAATGAACTTGCAAGTGCCTTTGCTGTTGGTAATAAAGAAGGTGGAGATGTATGGGATGCTTTAGGTGAATCTGTGAAAAAAATTCCTGGTATTGGTGGATTAGTATCTGAGAGTTTAAATGCTGGGAGACAAGCTAAATCAACAGGTAAAATGATGGATGCTATGAATGCCGCCGCAAAACTAGAAGGCAAAGAACCTCCAAGTTATAATGAAATGCGTGAGGATATGAGAGATAGAGCCTTTACTGCACAAAATGTACAGCAACTTAATGCTGTTGGCCAAAGAAATGCCGCAGGAATTTTGGCAACAAATGAATTGGCCTCTACCCCTAGTGAGGAATCTACAGCTTTAGGGCAGATGTTCCATGAAAATATGCAAGCAAATGCTAACTATGATACTAATGTAAAAGATGCTGATGGAGCTAGTTTCCCAATAGATGGACCGAAGAGCGCGTTTGGAAGTAGAACAACAAGAGCTAATTATGCTAAGGCTAAAGGTCTTAGCCAAGATGATGCAGGGCAAGATATCAATCATAGGTTAAGAGGAGCTTTATATGATGCAGGGCAAGATGGAGTAAAAGTATTTAGCCCATATAAAGAGTTTAATGAGAATACTGGTGAAATGGAAGTTGGTTACCAGATTAACCAAGAATTTATTGCGCGCAGTAAGGCAAACAAAGATGGTCATTATGATACAATAATGGATATTATTGAATCAGCCGATGGTAAAGCTGGTGTTGCGCAGGGTGGTGATGCAGATGGTAATATGCGTTTAAGAACTGGAGAATATGTTCCTCCTGGTGGTAAAGGTAAAGCTGCTTCAGCTTCCACTGGTGGTGGTGATGATCCTAACAATGGTGGCGGCGGCGGTTCTGGTGGCGGTAATACAGGAACTCGCTCAGATGGTAATGGTTCTGGCGGAGATGGCACAGGTGGCTCTGGTGGCAGTAGCGATCCTCGAGAGAAAGAGCTTGTTCCAAACAGCTCCGACGCTAATATAGATGGTAGAGAATTAGGTAGAGATATTGCCCGTGGTATGAAAGATGAAATGGGTAATAGTACTAGTCAGTTTGGTAATCAATACCAAAAAGAAGGTATGTTTTATATGACATCAAAACAGAAAAAATCTGTTGATGATATTGATAAACCTGATCCTGATGATGGTAAACCTAAAAAGAAATATCCATACTAAATTGGTGTAATAACTAAAAAATGAAAGCCACAGATGTTTCTGTGGCTTTTAATATGTAAATTGCGTAATATGACTGAATGAATAATAAAAATAAAATAAAAGCACTTGCAGCTGTTTGGGATTTATCTCAAGGTCGTCACCCTAATGTGGCTACTCGCCCTAATTTGTACCGTGCTGATCCTTTTAAACAAAGGGATGCTTATACTAAGTATGATCTTGGTTTAACGTTTGATCACTGTGGTCATAATGTATTTAAAGATAATGGTTATGCGAATTTAGTTGCTACAAATTCAGAAGTCCCTATTTCACCACTTTTTGTCAGAGATTTAACTGGTAAAGTTATTTATATTGGTTACGGACCAGAATTTAAAACTAAATACCAGTGGCAAGCAAATCCACAATATACATTCCCGTATAATTGCCGTGAAATTACCGCAGATGTTGAGGGTTATGAGGAACTTGAAAATGTATTTTTAACTCATTTCCGTGCGATGGATATGACATTAGAACCAAGTTGTCATCCTGTAGGTAATACTGAACAATATGCAGCAGGGTTTTATCCTATGGCTAATCTTCATCCTTATAAATTGCGGGTGGATAGTTTTTATATTGATGGTTGGAAAATTCCGCAAACTGAATTAGTTTTTGCCCGTACCGTTGGTATTCATCCAGAAAGCGCTAAAGATGCAGCCCGTGATTTTATTCGTAGCTGGGATAGTCGCCAAGAAGGACAAAGTTATGTTGAGTTTCATAAAGCGGTAGGTGGCGCCACATACTTTAAAGAATTATTTAACAAAGGTTGCACAGTTATACCTGCTATGGGAGCTAAAAATGGTATCCGCAAGGTTGGGCATAATTTCGAAAACTTAGGTAACTGGCCTGGAAGAGCCATAGATGGGTTACATGAAATTGCAGAGCATAAAGATAGTGATGCACCAGAGGGAACCATTCTAGAAATATTACGACCAGGCTTTGTCGCAGGAGATCAAGTAGAGTCGGCAGTAGTAAATGTTAGTAATGGGAGTAATTATATAGACCCTAATCAGGATGATAGTGCTCCACATATACCAGATTTATTTTTACCTCATACAAGGTCCTCATCATCTTGGGGAAGAACTTGGATTCCAACAAAACCTAAACATTTTGATGAACCTTCTATTTGGGGTTGGGATGATCAAAAAGGTCATTTTATTCAACAAAAAGGACCGTTATGGGATCCTTTGCATTATTATTATTCTTCTGTACCTAAAATTATAGATATTTATGATAAACAGAAAAATGGTGATGATATGGTTCCTGTGCCAGAAGACATGAAGAAAGTATTTCACCCAGCAATAAAAATGCGTTGTTTTGATACATTCTCTCGGGCTACTGCTGTAAGAAGAGCGGACCATAACAGCCTAATAAAAAGTAGTATCCATTCGGTAAAAAGCGAAAATGTTATTTGTGGTTTAGGCTATCATCCCCTTCCTGTACAATTTGAATATGAACTAGATACTTTTTGGGCGCCAGAATTAAGCCCTAGAACTCGTATAGCGCAGGATGCTCCCAATAATGTGGCCAATAGGGTGTTACCTGTTATTGAGGCAATGGTACCCTTAGATGATTATATTAAATCCATAGATACACCAGATGATGCTATATGGTTTAAAGCTGAAAACATGGTAAGGGCTTCTAGTTTTGATGGATTAATAGATTATCCATATATTTCTCGTTATTTAGGTAAAGTGCCTGAAGATAGTATTTATGAACTTGCCCCAGTATTCTTAGAAGATCTGCCTTTGTCCGTATTAAACTCATCTATCCAAGATAAATGGGGGAGTATGGATATATCTGATGATTTAGACCCATTATGCCCAGGGTTTTATGATGCTTTTTATTCTCTGCAAGAAAAAGCTAAAAAGCGCCGCATTAATCGCTATGAGTTTTATAAATCAGATAGAAATGGTTATATTTTAAAATGGTGGCAAAGTGTAAAATGGCCAGAAGGTGATTACGTAGAAGGTGACGCTGAAAAAGATGTTATCTGGACATCTGTTATTACACCTCCTACTGTTTAAAAAACAGCTTAAAAATTCTCTTAAACAAATGGTTAAGTTTCTTTACCTATAGCTAATAATATTGTATGTTATTCATGCAAGGAAGTATGTACTTTCTAACTTAGACGTTTTGTGCCAAGATTATTGAATAGCCGAATTGCTTGAAAAAGGAAAAAAAATGAATCAAGAAAATCAAGATTTTATACCAGAGAATGGTGATAATCAGCCACAAGGCTCTTCTGGGAATGGTCAATCTGAACTTAAAGACAAGCTTTTAGAAGGGGTAGAAAAGTTTAAAGAACTCCCTCCTAAATTTCAATTTGGAATTCTTGGTGGTGTAGCATTTGTTTTGTATATAGTTTTTTCTGGTGGAGGAGCTCCTTCTCAGCCACCAACCCAACCACAAGCAGCCGTTAAGCAAGCAACTGAGGCTACAGGCACAACGACAGCTCGTTCTATTAATCAGGAAGATGACAGTTCTTTTAGTACTCTTGATCCAGAGAGTGGTGTATTGAGACAGGCTTACTTTGAAAATCAGAGTCGGGTTATTACAAAAAAGTTAACTGAAGTTACAGAAGAAGTTAATGCTAAGATGGATGAACTTCAAGAGATGCAAGAAGCCTTACAAAGACAAGGTAAAGATCTTCAGACAAAAGTTGATAACTTTAGTGACCGTATGAAAACCATGGGAAGAGGCAACAAAGATTCCCAAGAAGAAATTCGTAGGCTAATCGAAGAATCACAAAATAAAGATATTAATATACCTGGTGGTAGTAATAATAATGGTGCTTCATTTCCTGGCGGCGGGCCTCAAGCGCCAAAAAGTGGACGGAAGTTACCCCTTAAACAGATTCTATTAAAATCAGATGCTTCTGGTATGGGGAATATTGGTAACCCTTTATTGGGAGGGTTGCTTAACCCTGGATCTCCAGAGCAGGCTATGCTGGATCAAATTGAAAATGATACAGAAGTGGCGGCCCCATTTATACCTCCTTTAGGTTTTATACGCGGCACACTTATTAACGGTTTTGATGCTCTTGCTGGATCTGGTACTCCTTCTCCGGCGCTTATCCGTCTTTCTGGTACTTATAAAACAGCAATGAACTCGACAGTTAACTTGAATGGATGTTTTATGTTGGCGGAATTTGAAGGCGATCTTTCTACAGAGCGCGCATTTGGTACTCCTGCACGTATGACCTGCGTATATCCAGATCAGGGAGCGGTAACATATGACGTTGCTGGATATGTTGTAGATGAGAAAGATGGTATTGTTGGTATTCCAGGTATTTTTTATGAGGGAGATCCTTCTCGTTTAGCAGCTGCTATGGTAGCTGATTTTACTGCTGCTATTGCAGAAATTGTTAAGACAAATCAGTCTACTGCAACAACTACTGCAGACGGGGTAGAGCAAAGTACTCTTACTGGTTCAGAAACAAAATCTGAAATTGCTGGAGGAGTTTCTACTGCTGTTGGGAGCTTGAAAGATTATTTAGAAGAAAGAGCAACTAGAATTGTACCTTTTGTGCGTGTAGATGCTACGAGAGAGTTACATATTGTTATTCTGGAAGGTGTTGAATTGCGCCATGAAGGAAAACCTTGGACATTGCTTGTAAGTGGTGAAAGTAAAGATGCTCTTAAAACTAAAAAAGAACAAAAACTACAACAGTTACGCGCGGCGCAACAAAACCAAAGAGGAAGATAGGTAAGGATGAAATCTATATATACTATTTTTGCAGTTTTACTATTAACTGGGTGTAAATACTATGGTAGTGCCTTGCCACCTGATTATCCTATGTCTATGGATAATGCTTTACATGTGGCTACGGATAGAGCCTCTGGTTCTGGTGGGCAAGAAAGAAATTTTATTAAAAAAACAATGCGACCACGTATTGAGCGCCCCTCATATGTTCCAGAAAAAGAATTAGCAGTTGTTGCTTCTCCGCAAACCTTATTAGTTTGGACCTATCCACATGTAACAGATGATAATATTCGTGTGTTTGGTAACTGGTCTACAATCTTTATTACAGACCGTTATGAATGGATCAAACCAGTCAACGAGGTGGCGGAAGAAGATATGATTACAGTACCAGGGAGTGCTTATGCGCCTGTACAAAGATGATGTTTCGACACCTCTTAGACCTAATCAGATAGGGGAACAACTCCCCTATTTTGAGTTTGAATATAATCCTGATTCACCGTTACATAGAGTGCATCTTCTAAAGAATGGATCATTTGGTATTGCCTGGAAATGCCCGGTCCCAGCATCTTATTCTTATGATAATGGACACCATACAACAACTAATGAACTTCGTACGTTTTTAGAAGGTATTCCTGTTGATTATCATGCCCAAATAATTATTACATCTCATAATAATTTAAGCGAAAAAATGACTGCCTACCTTGAAGCAGGGGATGATGATGCAAAAAGTAAATTATTAAAAAGATCACGAGCAGAGAAGCTTCTAAATGCTGGGTTTTCAGGATATCAAGTATCTGAGAGTTCTTACTCAATGCTTCGTGACACTTACATGATAATGACTTTATATAGCCCTCCTCAACATGAGAAATTAGGTGCTATTAGTCAGCTTATTAATACTTGTTACCAAATTATTGCAACAGTTTTAAGTGCTTTCAAAATAAATTTTGCAGATATGGTTGCGGGCTTCTTAGATGAAACTATTAAATTAGGAATGTCTGAATTCCAAGAAATTTTGCTTACTACTGAGACAACCCTAAATACTATGTTTCAGCTGGAACGTATGACTTTAGAAGAAATGAAAGCTCATTACTGGCATGCATACTGTCCTTCGTATAAAGAGCCTATCCAAAAGACTACAATTGATAAAAAAATATCATTTAATGAACAAATATTTCCGTTACCAATAGAGCACGGATTTGATGTTATAAAAATTGGTGATGATTATCATGGTCTTGTAATGATGGCCATGATGCCAGATGCTATAGATACTGATTATATGGGTATTCTTCGTAGAACCCTTGCAACACAAGTAACATTTTTTAGTAATATCTATCAAGCTAATCAGGGTATGGAAAAAGCAGCTTTGACCATTGCTTCCGCCCTAAAACAACGTGTTGCTGGTGCTTTTTCTAAAGAAGAAGCTGCAACCTTTGCTCAAGAAGCCAGTGATGTAAAATCACGGATGTTTGGTGGTAGGAAAATTATGTACACCATGGTTGGTGTTATTATTCATGGTTATTCTAGAGAAGAGGTTTCGGAGCGTTGCTTACGTATGGCTGCCAACTTTAAGAAACTTTCTATTGTTCCTGATGTTGAAAAGTCTATGGCTTTACAAGGCATCTCATATTCATGGCCATTTGCATGGGAATATGCCTATTCTAAACCATTTTCACGCACCAGACGTGTATTATCAGACGATTTAATTGATTTACTGCCTATCCACGGACATTGGGGTGGCCACAAAGATCCTCAGGCTGTATATGCTAACCGAGATGGTGAGCTAACATTTTTTGACCACACTTCGGCAGATTTTGTAAACTGGCACTATGCTATTACAGGAACATCTGGTTCTGGTAAGTCGTTTGCTGTGGTTGATTTAGCCTTGCAACTTTATTCATCTGGTGTTGCTAAACAGTATTTGATTACTATTAAAGATGACTATGATCGCTTCGCAGAAACAATGGGTACGCTGGTTGTTATTGATTTAGATAAACCAGAATCATGTATTAATCCATTTGGTGGTGAAATTAATAAAAACCGTCTGCAACAGTGGTGTACAACTGTTGAGTTGATGCTACAGCGTGGCGCAGAGGGTGTTGCAGGAACAGATTTACAAAGATTAATCGAACAGATACTTCAATATGCCTATGATCTTGTTCCAGAAGGAGATGTTCTTAGGACCACATGGATCCGAGAGGCTTTTTATAAATTTCCATATGCAACAGAAGAACAGCGTGAAATGGGTATGAGAAATGCTGAAGAAATTGGATCATACTGTGAAGGCGAAGTTTATGGTGCATTATTTGATGGTCCTCCAGCTATTGATGAAAATGATAAACTTGTTGTATTTAACCTACAGAACGTTTTGTCAGAGAAAATTTCAGACGTAATTGTTAACGCAGTATTTACCATGTTAGATAACGTTATGTACATGGGTGATAGGAAAGAGCGTAAACATTTGTTAGTGGATGAGATGATATCCATGATTAGTGCTAAAGGTGGTGATGCGGTTGGTAATCAGGTTAAGCGTGCATTTAGGACATATCGTTCATTAAACTGTATGTGCGGTATTGCTACACAGAACGAGGATGATTTAAATACAGATGTAGGGCAGGCGGTTATTGGTAACGTGACTAAACGTATTATGCTGATGCCTAAAAAAGAAATGATTCCAATGTTGATGCAAGCTTTGAGCTTACGTTCAGAAAGACACGAAGCAAACCTAGCATCACTTGAAACAAAACCAGGTTTTTATTCAGAATTTTACTTGATGTCACCTCACGGAGAGGTAGTATGTAGATTACTTACAGATAAGCTGACGTATGCTTTAGCTACCACTACGCCAGATGATACTGGTGAAATACAACGTTTATATAACGAAAATGGTGGAGATTATTGGCGTGCCGCTGTAGACTTCAGTGAAATGTATCCAAATGGTGTACGTGCTGCTATGGCTGCTATTAAAAAGCAGCAAGAAGAAGATGCGGCATAGGAAAGAGGAATTATGGTATTAAAAAGAAAACTGCCAACACAGGCTGCTCAAGAGAAAGATGTTGAGGGTAATAAACCTCAAGCAGAGAGCAACAAAAAAGATACCCAAGAAGGTAAAGAGCCTTGGGTGTTTTCTGGTGGAGACAATACTGCAAAGCCTAAAACCGAAGCAAAATCGGCAGAGCCAGCTCCTTGGTCTGTGGAAAGTTTAGGTGTTCCTGATACTAAAAAAGAAGTTAAAGAGCCAGAAAAGGCCAAACCAGCAGAACCAGTATCAGCATCAAGTACAGGTGATTACCCGTGGGCCATTACACCAGCTAAGGAATCTAAGGAAGATGGCTGGAAGATTGAAGATGAAACACCAGCTGGTGGTGCAGTTCCTCCCTCTGCTGCAGAAACAGCAAAGCCTCCTCTTGCACCAACTAATGATATTTATGCTGGTTTGGGTAAAAAAGAAGATGAAAATAAGGTCTCTGAAGCTGGTACACCACCGTGGCAAACAATGGGAAGTGGTGATGGCACCCCGCCAAGCATACCAGATAACCATGTTTCTGGCGGAAGTGGTGGTATGTTCAAAACTATCATTATACTTGCAATTGTTGTTGGTGCATCCGTAGGATCATATTTGATTTTCTTTGAAAATAGAGACAAAGTAGCAGAGGTGACTGCACGTTGGACTGGCGCATACAATGAAATTTCACAAGAAATTTCAGGCGGTGATGAAAATGATCCTCAGCCAGAAGATGTTATTTCATTTGACTTAGGTAGTTCTAAAAAGGATGTTGTAGAAAAAGAAGAAGATACAGATAAAGAAGAGATTGTAAGCCTGTCTGGTAAAAAAGAATCTAATACAAAAGTAGATTTTGTAGATGTAGATAAAAAAGAGGCAAAAGAGCCTATAAAAGCCGATGATGATACAGAAATACCAGAAGATGTTAGTTTGTTTGCTACATTACAATCAGCTATCATGAAAGAAAAAGAAATTAAACGTACAGAAGATATGGCAACTGTATCGGAAGATGATCCAAAAGTTGATCCTGATACATTGTCACCAGAAGAAAAAGTTATACTAGGCCAAGAGTTGCGCAATAAAACAAACCAACAAATGGATGATTATATTAAAACGCTGACTCAAATAAAGAATCCATCTTTAAAACCAAAACCGGGTAGTTTCTTTAAAAATCCAGATAAATACAAAGAAAAAGCTGATAACTATAGGTTAAATAAGCCAGTAGCTGATAAAAAAGAGCTTTCTTATAAAAGTAATCCAAAAAATCTACCAGTGATACCAGAACCAGTAGTACCTAAAAAACCTGGTGTACGTACATTGGTAGATTTCGAAGATCAAATTTTTGATATACCAAGAGATAAAGTACGTATTCCACGTCATTTAACACCTAGAGTTGGGGCCTCAGGATTCCCAGCACTGGAAATTCTCTCTCTTGTACCCCATAAAGGTATTATAGCGTTTGCAAAAGGCAGAGAAGGTATTTTGATGATTGGCGAACAAATAGAAGGATGGGAACTAATAACAGTGCGTAATGAATACGCTGAGTTCCATAATGGAAAAAGAAAGCATGTTGTTGAACTCGATATGATTCGATAAGAGAACAACAGGGGGAATAAAATAAAATGCAAATAGCAAATTTAGATATTGTACGCCAAATTGGTGAAGAATATGGCTGGAGTGACCATCAAATTGAGATGGCATTGGTGGCAGCCATTCGTTTGTGCTACATGGATTACGGTATGTTAACTGAAGTTGATGTTAACATGAAAGAAGGAACAATTAGCGCTCGCCGTAGGAATGGTTTTGCAGACAAAGGTGTCTGGATTGATATTAAAGTTCCTTTAATGCCTAGCGTTAAGATGTTCTTAGCCGTTATGGAAATGCTTCAATGGGGTGATGGTGCACCAGGTAGAGTACTTGAAGGAATTGTATCAGGTTTCCGTGATGGTGGCGTAATTTACCGTGTAACAGATAATATGGTGTATGTACCAGAAAGCCTTCTTTCGGTAATGGATTTTCACAATAAACCAGAATTAGGTACAGAACAGGTTCTTGCTTTGTGTGCATCTAAAACTAACGGAATGCGTCTTGCAACCCGTAGAGGTAAAGAATTTGTCGCCGCAGTAATGGAATGTTACTACCCAGGATGTATTTCAGGTATTTGGATGGGAGCTTCTAATTCTTGGGCAGTTATTCGTATGTCACAAGACCACGTATCAGAATGGCTTTCTCAAGGCGGAGTAAACGTTAAACACTTACAAAGTATTTTAGGAGTACGTCGTATTACACTTATTCCAGAAGGTTTAGGAGACGATGAGCAGATTGCTAGAGATAACGAGCTAAGGCATTTTGTTAACAATGCATGGAAAGACTGTAAAATTGGTGGTTTAGAGCCTGAGAAGGTTGTTATTTTCACTCCAATGGGTACAGAAGACCCTCGTAAGTTACGTACATTCACATCAATGCTTAAAAAAATAGCCCCTGAACGTGAACAGGTAATTATGTAAATGCACTATATTCTATTGATAGCCTTATTGTTTACCCCAATCACTGTAAATGCTCTAGAGCAAAGCGTATATAAAAATATTTTAAAAGTAAAGGATGATGCTAATAATCAAATTCTAGAGGTTAAAAAAGGCAATCCTTTATTCTCATTTGCCAGTGATGAGAGAGTTGAGATAATAACTCAAGAGTCTTTAATCCTTAAGGAGTTTCCTATCTCAGAAGGTATTAACCCCGTAAGCCCAATATTTTCTTTTAGTAACAAGCCTGCTAATAATGCAGATATTAATATTAATCAATTAGCAGGTCGCCATATAGTTTATAAATTTTCACCTAAATTCTCTAAAAAATTATACCTTCATATATTGGAAGATAATGATAATCCTTGTGGTGTAGGGTTGGAGTGCCCTACGAAGGTCTGGAATGAATATGTTCCTCATATATTTTATAATACTCATTCCGAAGATATTTCATACCCTCTTCCACTTAGGTCACCAAAAGTTATATGTTATGCAATGTTTCTTGCCCCGGGAAGTTTATGGAGAATAAACTAAACAAGAGCCTTTAGTATAATAGATAGTGCCAAGCATCGTTAAAGTAATATATTTAAACTATATTCAATGCTTGCCTAACATGTATACTTTTGCTATCCTCCTAATCTATTAATTAAGTATCTTTTTCCCGTTTTCTAAATTACCCACCCCTCGGAGATTTTATGTCTAAAGAAAAAAGAAATAAGCGTATTGAACTTGCTTCAGAACAAGAAAATCTTGGACTTAGCCCTGATAAAGTATCAATAAATATTCAAGGCAATGATCCTGTACTTCCTAAGAATGAAAAACAAGAGAGATTTATTGCTAAAGGGCAAGGTGGTGCTGGTTTGTTGGCTGGCATAGGCCCTGCTGGTACTGGTAAAACGTATTTAGCTGTGTTACTTGCACTAGAGAAACTTCTATCTGGAGAGAAGAAAAGAATTGTTATTTCTAGAAGAGCTGTTGAGGCTGGCGAAAGTCTGGGATTCTTACCAGGTGATTTAGCCCAAAAGGTTGACCCATATTTACGCCCTATTTATGATGTTCTCTATGAATTTTTAGGTCCTGTAAAAACTCAGGAAATGATAGAACAGAATGTTATTGAAGTTGCACCACTTGCTTATATGCGTGGTCGCACATTTAATGATGCTGTTATGGTCTTGGATGAAGGTCAAAATACTACTAAATCTCAGATGAAAATGTTTTTAACTCGTGCTGGTTATGGTACTGATATTATCATTTGTGCAGACCCTACACAGTCGGATATTCCTGAAGAAGACCGTACTGGTTTGCCATATTTATATGAACGTTTAAATGATGAAGATTTATCAGATATTGTTTATCATGAGCACTTTGATGCTAAAGGCGTTGTTAGGTCTGAGCTTGTTAGTAGACTTATAAGATCTGATGAAAGACATCAGGCAAAATAAGAGAATCAATAACGAAATAAAAAACCCACTAATGCGGGTTTTTTATTATTTGTAGGCTATAAAAACTAGTTTGAAAATAAAATACCAGCTTTTTTAATAGTAGCCATATTAGTGGCCTCACCACACCAACGGTTCATGGAATCTAAAATATCCTGTAATTCTGTTTCTGTGTAGGCTGTATGAACCATATAAGATGGCTCTTGATATTTTTGCTTAATAGCTGAAATTACAATTTCATGAGCACCAGCTTCTGCCATATGAGCAGATATAAACTCTTCACCAGTATCCATTTTACGGATAAAAACTACATAACGTTCCATTTTGGTACTCTCCCAATTGATTTTATTATTTTGTTATAATGCCGTAAAAGCTAAAAAAATTCAACTTCATAGTTTAAGTATGTTATATATTAAGTATCGTTATTTAACTTTTTATACCTTTTTATTACCGAGAAATTTATGCAAACACCAAAACTACCAATATGGCTAGATCGTAAAATTGAAGCCCATGAAAAAAGCCTCAAAGAACAAGGTTTATATGCTGATGCTACTAATGTTATTAAATATTTAAATGCCCTGCGTCACGGAGACGTTGTTTTCAGTGCAGAAGCCGTGATACATATTGAAACAGCTAAAGTTTTGTATTGGGAATACTTACTCCGAGTGAAAGATGTTGATGGTACTGATTTACTAACAGGAAATGTTTTAGAGGCATTGAACCGTTGGGATGTTTTGCCTCTTGTTGGGCAATATTTAATAGAACTCGCACTTATTCAAGCCAAAAAGCACGGATGTAATGTTGGTCTAAATATCCCACCACAATTGTTTATGGCAGAAAAATTCCGCCAACATCTAGATGATAGGTTATTACAGGCTAAAAAAGCAGGTGTTGAGCCTCATCAGGTATATTTGGAAATACTTGAAACTCCTAAAATGAATATTGATAAGAGCATGAAAGATATGTTCACATGGATGAAAAGTATTACTAAACAGGGATATAGCATTGGTTTAGATGATTTTGGCGCTGATGATGGATGTCATACTATGAAACATGTTAAAAAGCTCCCTATAAGCTTTTTAAAGCTAGATGGTGCCGTTATTCAAACTATGTTGAATGATACTTTCAACAGAAGAGCCTACAGCGAAGTTTTTACTTACTGTATAGAAAATGATATTGATATTATTGCTGAACATGTGGAAAGCGCAGAAGATGCTAGAAGGCTGATTAAGCTTTATCCTATAACTCACATTCAAAGTAGAAACGTGCAACCGGAAGATTTTGGTTAATTTTTATTACGTTTAATTAAGAGAGGCTTTTTAGCCTCTCTTTTTTTAGGCTACACTTTTTTGCCATGCTGCAAGTGCTTTTGGTACTAAAACAACCATGATTGTTGCTAGTGGTAAGGCAATTAAAATTCCTAAAAATCCACCAAGCTGACCGCCAGCCATTAAGGCAAAGATTACCCAAACAGGATGTAACCCTGTTTTATCGCCAATAAGTTTTGGCTGTAAAATCATACTTTCAATTACTTGGCCAAGAATAAACACAATAGCTATATAAATATATGGTGTAGTATCACCAAGCTGGAACTGGATGATAGCTACGGCAAAAGCAGTAATACAGCCAATCAACATTCCAATATATGGGATAAAAGAGAACAAACCAGTAAGCAAACCAATTACAAAACCCATTTCTAAGCCCGTTAGCCATAAACCACAACCATAAAATATACCTATAACAAGCGATACATTAAACTGCCCACGTAAAAATGTAGATAGGGCTTTATCCATTTCATCAAGAGTTTTCAAAGTACCTTTTTTATATTTTTTAGGTAGTATTTTTTCAAATGATTTAACAGCATGTGGCCAATCACGAATTAGATAAAACATTACAACAGGTGTAATAAATAACAATGTGATTACATCAAAAAAGGCAGCTGTAGATGAAGCTATTTTTCTAAAAATCGTTAAAATAACCATGGCAGCATGATCTCCATAACTATATAGGAAGTCTAACAATTCTTGGCGCTCTACTTGTACAAAAGGTTGTATTTTTTGCTCTATTGTAGGTAATACAGTTGTTTCTAGTTGTTTCAGGTAAGCTGGTACTTTATGTGAAAAAGCTAAGGCATCTTCTATTAAAGAAGGTAAAACAAAAACTGTTATTAGCATAAATGTTATAATAAAAAATACGCTGGGAATAATGGCTGCAACTGTTCGATTAATTTTCCACTTTACTAATTTTTCAGCAATAGGGTTGGTTAAGTAAGCAATAGCAATAGCCATAATAAATGGTAACAATATTGGTGAGAGAGCATTCGTAAGAACACCTAAAATAATAACTGGAATAAGTATTAAAAGTGCTTGTTTCATTTGCTGTATCTCTTTTTTATGATTTACTATATTATTAATATTAACGTAAAATGGTCAAGTTTAATGATAAAGAGAGATCCAATATAGTGGCTTTTTTAACAAACAAATTTTTAATATTTAGTCTTATTATTTTGATAACAGAAGCTGTTATCTGGGATCTTGCTGTATGGCAACAAAATAGAGTGAAAGAGAAACAACAATTAATCATTCAAGTTGAAACATCATTACAGCAGAAACCTGTATTATTTAAGCCATCACTAGCTATAAGATCATTACAGAAAGTTTCTCTGGAAGGTGTTTTTGATTATAGCCGTACTTATTATTTAGAAAATATTACACATAATAATAGAAGAGGCCGTAAGGTAATTATCCCTTTTATTACATTTACTGGGGAAGAAATTTTAATTTCTATGGGCTGGATAGAAGATAATAAAAAAATAACAAAACAGATACAACCAATGAAAATAACAGGAATTCTACGAGAATTTCCTACAAGAGATGGATGGTTACAAGGGCCAATTGAGGGAATAACAGAAAATAGTTTAATGTTTTTTGCTTCTAGTGCTGTAGCTATAAATAAAAGGTTTAAAAGAGCAGGTTTATGGTTAGAACTTTCTACTACTGTGCATCCAGAAATACATAATTTTTCAGATATAAGGCCTCTTTTAACACCACAAAGACATCAGCAATATATGTTCACATGGTATGCATTATTTATGATTTTATTGGGTATGTATATTTACTATTTTATTACTTCTTGGAGAAAATACTCTTCAGTTCATACAGACTAATAATATTCAAAATATGACAACATATTAAGGCTAAAATTCCACTAGAAATAGCAATAGATATAATCCACATCGCTTGTAATATAAGAGTGTTTGGTAGTGATATAATACTGGTAAATAACATTAAATAAGCAAATAAAACAGCACCTGTGGCCAGCATTTTGGCTAGGGTTGTAATGACTGACCTATTTAAACTAATTTCCATTTTATTGCGCAGTAAATATAGGTGTAAACTTAGGCCAAACCACGCAGAAATGCTGGTGGCTAAAGCTAGCCCAACATGAGCAAAATATTGCATTAAAATAAGGTTTAAAATAAGGTTAACCAGCAAGGAAAGTGCGGCAATTTTTACAGGAGTCTTAGTATCTTCCATAGCATAAAAAATTGTAGAGGTAATTTTAAGAGCAATAAAGGCAGGCAGGCCAATTGCATAAGCAGAAAGGGCTAATCCACTTTGCATAGCACTTTCAAAGTCAAAAGATCCTCTCATAAACAGAGTTTGCATTATTTCTACAGAAATAAAAGCAAGACCAATAGCACACAAAATACCAAGTAAAAAGGCATATTTAATCGATTGTTCAAATGTTTTAATGGCTAGTTGTTTTTCCCCGTTTTGTAGGGCTTTTGAAAGGTGTGGTAGTAAAACAGTACCTAAAGTTATACCAATTAAGGCTAAAGGTAATTGGTTTAATCTATCAGCATAAAATAGGTAAGAAATAGAACCAGTTGCCAAAGTAGATGCAAGGAACATATCTATTAAAGTAGAAAGCTGTAAAACACCAACTCCTAGTGCTGCTGGTCCTAAACGTTTAAGAAGAGTATGGGTTTTTTCATGAATAGGAGGCCAGGCAAACCCAAGAGAAAAATCTATTTTACGTAAGGTATAATACATTAGTATAACCTGCAAAACTCCGCCAAAAGGCACAGCAATTGCGGTTGCTACGGCATTAGAAATACCAAAATAAGGTAGTAAAAGCATACAGCTTAAAAATGAGATATTCAAAAATGCAGGAGCCATAGCCGCAGATGCGAATTTTCCGAAGGTATTACTAATACCACCAGCAAAACTAACAAAAGTAATAAATGGCAAATATGGGAAAGTTATTCTGGAAAGAAGCACGGTTAATTCAAATTTTTCAGGTTGATCTATAAAACCTGGGGCAATAATTGCAATAATACCAGACATGAAAATTTCTGCAATTATGGTAATAATAACAAGAATAATAAATAACATAGTAAATGTTGCATTACTAAATTGTTTGGCTTTTTCAGTGCCGTGTTTTTCTTTTATAGATGAAAAAAGTGGAATAAAAACAACGTTAAAAGCACCTTCTGCAAATAATCTGCGGAGCAAGTTTGGTACTTTAAATGCTACAAAAAATGCATCAGCCATAAAACTTGTACCAAGTAGACCTGCCATAACAACATCTCTGAAAAACCCTAAAATACGTGAACCTAAAGTACTAGAGCTAACAACAAAAAATGATCGAATTACGGACATTTACGTGACCTTTACCATGGACTTTAGGTCATATAACAGCTCATGAGCCTCTCTGGGCGTTAACTCATCCACTAAAATTGTATGCAAAGCCTCTTCCACCTTGGATTTTTTGCTGATTTGTGGCTGTGCTTGGAAAAAGTTCATTTGTGAACTAACTTGTTCTCCTTTGGCGCCAGTTTTTTCTAATTGAGATAAAATATGGCTAGCACGTTGAGTTACAGATTTTGGTAAGCCTGCTAATTGTCCAACATGAATACCGTAAGAACCGGGTGATGCTCCTTCTTTTATTTGGTGCAGGAATATAATAGATCCTTCCCATTCTTTAGCAGCAACGTGATAACATTTTAATTTAGGAAAATCTTCAGCTAGTTTTGTCATTTCGTGATAGTGGGTTGCAAAAATTCCACGACATTTATTGTGAATCAATAGGTGTTCAATACATGCCCATGCAATAGAAAGACCATCATAAGTGGCAGTTCCTCTACCTATTTCATCTAGTACAACTAAACTTCTTTCGGTTGAATTATTTAAAATATTGGCTGTTTCAACCATTTCCACCATAAATGTGGATTGACCTTTACTTAATTCATCAGCCGCCCCAATACGGGTAAATATTCTATCCACCAAACCAATATGAGCCTTAGTTGCAGGCACAAAATAACCCATGTGCGCAAGGATAGCGATTAAGGCATTTTGACGTAAAAATGTTGATTTACCTGCCATATTTGGCCCAGTTACTAACCAAATTTCATTGTTTGAAAGGTCTGTATTATTTGGGATAAATTGATCTTCTACACACTCAACAACAGGGTGGCGACCGTTTTCAATATCAAATGCAAAGCTGTTATCTATGGTTGGTTGGTTGTAATTTTTTTGTTCAGCAAGTTCTGCTCCTGCAACTAGAACATCTAGTGATGCAAGGCTTTCTGCCGCATCTAATAGTAGGCTAGCTTGTTCTTTTACCAATATAACTAGCTCTGAAAATATTTCCATCTCTCGTTTTAAGGTATAGGCCTCGGCTGAAGAATATTCACGCTCTAATTCCATTAATTCAGTGGTGCTAAAGCGCTGAGCGTTGGTTGTTGTCTGTCTGTGAATGTAGTTTTCTGGCACTTTTTTGGCGTGGGTTTTTGTGACCTCTAAAAAGTATCCCCAAACCTTATTATACTTAATTCTTAATGAAGAGATTCCTGTGGATTCAGCCTCACTTCTTTCTAACTCTTTCAATAAATTCAAGCCATTAGAAGTAAGATTTTTATATTTGTTCAATTCTTCACAATAGCTATTTTGGATGAAATTACCGTCTCTGGCAAGAAGGGGTAAAGCATCATTTATCAGTGCTTTCATTAAAACATTTGAAAGAATGTTAAAATGTGAAAAGCTTGAAATATAACTAGCAACAGTTTTATTTTCTTTATAAGCAGAAAGAGCCATCATAATCTCTGGAAATAGCTCTAAAGTTTTACTTACGGCCTGTAAATCTCTTGGTCCGCTCCTATCTAGTGTAATTCTGCTAATTGAGCGACCAATATCTGATGTTTGTTTTAGCAGTTCTCTTATATGGGTTCTATTTGGCAGATCATTTTTAAATTCTTTAATCACATTTTGACGCTGTTGAATAAGATCTATATTTTGCAGAGGAGAAGTTATCCATTGAGATAATTTACGAGAACCAGAAGGTGTAATTGTTCTATCAATACTAGCCATTAGGCTATTTTTGCGCTCTCCCTTTAAGGTATGAGTCAGTTCTAGGTTGTGCCTTGTTGCGGCATCCATGTATAAAAAGCTATCTGCACTTAAAGTTTGCGGAGCCTTAAGTACTGGAGTTTTATCAATTTGAGTTTTCTCAATATATTTAAGCAAACCGCCAGCCGTAGTTTGTTGAGATAAGTTAGGATAAGTCTCGCTAGTTGGAGTTATATCAAATAAATCATTTTCCACAGGGGTAATAATTTCTTTGTAAAATGCTAGTAATTCATAGTGACGCTTAAAGAGCGCTTCAGTTAATACTATTTCTTGTGGATTTAGTCTGGCAATATCTGCGGCTAGTGTTTCTATTGAAGTGTCACTAACTAAAAACTCTCCTGTAGAAAGATCGGACCAACTAATGGCCATTTGTCCTCTAAGGCTGTTAATTGCCACAAGATAGTTATTTTCATCAGATTTAAGCATACTATCTTCGGTAAGCGTTCCGCTGGTATAAAGCCTAATAACTTCACGATTTACTAATGCTCCATTTCCACGTTTTTCCTTGGCTTGTGCTGGAGTTTCAGTTTGTTCACATAAGGCCACTTTTTGTTTATTTTTAAGTAATTTCGCAATGTATCCTTCGGCGGCATGAAATGGGACTCCACACATTGGAACGCCTTCAACTTCTTTGCTTGAACGTCTTTGGGTAAGGGTTATATCTAAAATTCCAGAGGCTTTAACAGCATCATCACCAAATAACTCATAAAAATCACCCATGCGGTAAAATAGCAAAAATCCAGCATATTCTGCCTTTATTCGCTTATACTGTTGCATCATTGGTGTATCTTTTTTCGCCATTACTGCTTTCCTGTATTGAACTTTCGAACTATATAGTAATTTATTGTTTTTGTTAAGAGCTTCTTATATAATTCGAATTATGAATTATTCAGATATTTACACATTTCTAGAACCTCTTTGTAAAGAAGCGGGTGCTATAGCTCTTAAATACCAAAACAATCTGCAGGTAGATCATAAAAATGATAAGGAAGAAATTCTTTCTGTTGTAACAATTGCAGATAAAGAAATTGATACTTTATTAAAAGAAACTTTAACTACAAAATATCCTGATATTGGCTGGTTGAGCGAAGAAACAGAAGATAACTCTGCTAGGCTTGATAAAGAGTATGTTTGGATTGTGGACCCGATCGATGGCACAAAATCATATATTGATGGTACAGGTTATTACGCAGTTTCTATTGGTTTAGTTAAAAATGGAGTTCCAGTCTTAGGCATGGTTTATAATCCTGCTCAAAATGAACTTTTTGGTGGCTATGTAGGTTCTGGTGTTTTATTTAATGGTGAAAAAATCTCTTATAATTATAGCCAAGTTATGCAAAATTCTACTTGTTTAGTAAGCTGCAATGAAACTAAAAAAGGTTTATGGAAACCATATAAAGATGTTATTAAAACGAAGCCAGTTCACTCCATTGCCTATAAATTAGCAGTTGCCGCTATTGGCGAAGGAGATGCAATTGTGACCTTAAAACCCAAAAGTGAATGGGATTTAGCCGCGGGGCACCTGTTATGCATGGAAGCAGGGTTAAAGGTAACAGATTTACAAGGTAATAAGATTATATATAACAAACCAGATGTTATAGCTCCTGGGCTTATTGCAGCGCCGAAGGCATGGCAGAGTGAGTTGCAAGTTTTATTGTCAGACACGAAAAAAGCCTCTTAAACAGAGGCTTTTTATTCGTTATATATATCCTTGGTCAACCCAAGTTCCTGTTGTGTCCTGTTGTAGTACTTTAATAGAACCATTATCAGGATTGTTAAGGAGAGCATATTCCTCTGGAGTTAAATTTAAATAATGTTTAGCTATAACCCTTAAAGATATACCAGAAGAAAAGATGACAACATTGTCATTATCACCTGCTTCTTCATCAATTTGTTGGTATAAAGGCAGTAGGTTTTCATGAACATCAGAAGGAGCTTCTCCCATAGGAGTTGGAGTATGATATAAACCCTGTGCAAGTTTAACCTCTTCATAATAATCACCAGCAGGCTTTAGGGTTGTTTCCAACTCTTCTTTAGTTGCGCCATGAAATAAACCTAAATCCATTTCTCTTAATGCCATATGTCTACGAATGCTGTCTACATGTTCACCTATATAGTCTAATGCTCGGTATGCTGTTTGAATAATACGTAGTGATGGCCCGTGCCATACGATGGTTTTTTCATCAGCATTTATGTATTTTCTTAATTCGATACCGACATTTTGTGCTTGTTGAAAGCCTTTTTGTGTAAGGCCTATTGTATTTCCATCGTGTTTTTTATACATGAGTGGATTTGCGTTGGCCATAGATTCTCCGTGGCGGATAAGATATATTTTTTTCATAGTTGAGACCTATTAAAGGCTGAATGGGAAAAGATAAAGATTTGTATACTATAATTAAAGTATAAGTTTGAAGTATGGATGTCAACAATAGAATGCCATAAAAAGTAACAAACCCGCTTAGGGGGCGGGTTTGTTTGGGTTGTTTGGGTTTTGTGCTGAATAAGGAATATCGGGATAGATAACTCTCAAATTCTATATGCTTATATATATGCGGATTAATTATTTAGTATACAAAAACTGACATAGTTAATTAATTTCATCTAAGATAGTCAGTTGCTCTGGGTGAGTGGCCGTAATTAACACCCCGTTAACAGGCTTTAAACGCCCACGTACCCTCACTTTTTTACGTTTGTAGTAGTCTGTTGGCTTTATGCCTTTTTTAGTGAATTTATTTAAATATTTCTTAGGTATTTCAATACTAAAGTCTTTTCGCCAGTTTTCACCAAAGTTTAAATAGCTGACACCATTAACATGTGCAGTATGTAAAACTCTGCCTTCAATAATGTAAAATTTACCAATTTTATCATCACTTATGGGCTTTGTGGCATCTAAAACCTGCCAACGATCGCTTTGCCAAATACCTTTTTCAGCTTTTCTTGCCTGCTCTTCTATTGGTGTAAGTTGTTCTACCTTTAAAGCATTATCAGGAAAACTATATACGTGAGCAAAGCCTTTACGCACCATATGAGCATTTGCCCATGTTTTATTATTGGTATAAATATGGGCTAGTAATCGTTTGTATCTGTCATATTTACGTTTGCCAAAAACTAAATGTATTTCTGTTTCATGAGGTAATATACGTTCTAATTCTTTTTTTGCTTCTATAGCAAATGGCTCTGAAGGGTTTTTATTATGAGAGATTTCAGGGGTATTTATATCTAGTAACCTTACAGAATCACCATCTGTTGTAATAATTGTATCGCCATCAATAACTTTTTCTACCTTGGTGTATAAATCCTCTGAGCTTGCCGAAGATATAAAAAAAGTGATTGTTAAAATAAGCTGTAGAATATATTTCATAGCAGTGATATTATCAGGAGATTAAATAAATGGCTATAGGGGATTATTACTAAATGCAAATTCGTAATGAAAAAGCACAAGATAGAAGTTCAATTGCTACACTAATTGCTAAAACATATCTTGCAGATGGTGCTCGTACTATTGAGGTAACTGGTATTTTAAGAGATATGCCAGAATATAGTGAAAAACATGCATTTATTGCAGAAGAAGATGATAAAGCTGTTGCTTACGCCTTATTTACCAAGCTTAAAGTTGGTGAAAAAGGAGAGGCATTATTACTGGCTCCGTTGGCTGTAGATACCAAAGAAGACGTAGATGTAGATAAATTTTTACTTCAAGTTTTTGAAAAGTTAAAAGACCAAGGATGTGATCTTATTTTAATGCATGGTAGCGTAGAGCAGTACCATGACCTTGGTTTTGATGTAGCTTCTAAGTTAGGAATTGATGATGGTATTAGTGTAGAAGGAGTAGATTTACTTCTTAAAAATATTTCTGGGAAAGCCGTTACAGAAGCAGGTACCGTTAATTTACCTGAGTGTTTGAGATAGTCAGAACTATCTTGTAATTTTTAGGGTCCTATAGTTCAACTGGATAGAACGACAGCCTCCTAAGCTGTAGATCTGGGTTCGAGTCCCGGTGGGATCACCACATAATAGCACTTTTGGGCAAACTTTACTTTACTCGTTGTTTATGTGCTAAGTGCACATGTCCATCCTCACAAATCAAAATTTTATCCTAGCATTACTATTATATTCTTCCCTACTTTAAAATTACCTTGAAATAGCCTCATTAAAAGTATAAACATGGGTAAGAACTTATCTTTTTACCTTTTTACCTTAAAAAATGGAGTTATTATGACTCAAGCAAAGAAGCATATTACATGTGCAAATCGATCACCGTGGAAAGGTGGGAACCTTCCTATTGGTCATGGAACTTTTACTGTTAAAACAGAAACCCCGAAGAACCTAACGCTTATTCAACAAGCAACAGAGGGTGCTAAGGTTACTAAATCTATGCGCGAACATTTTGAACAAATGTTGCAAGAAAGTGGTAACGCAGAGAATATTTTGACAATGGGACCCGCAAAAAGCAGTGGAACTTTCACTGTTATTGGTGATAAAGAAACTATTAAATCTATTGTGGATGAGATTCCAGATTTAGAACTATGCGAATAATTTTACGAAAAACAATGAAAAACCTCTTGCCATAAGAGGTTTTTTTTATTTTTATAATAAGTATGAATAAATGTATTACATATGCCGAAGTTAGCCAAAATGATGATGGAAATCTGTTTTCCACACAGTTTAATGATATTTATTTTGATAAAGATGATGGATATCAAGAAAGCCTGCATGTTTTTTTTAAGACTAATGATATCCCAAATCGCTGGGCAGGTAACGACGATTTCACTATTTTTGAAACTGGTTTTGGTACAGGTTTAAATTTTCTGATTGCACAAAGTTTATGGGCAAAACATGGAGGTAATAAAAAACTTCACTTTGCTAGTGTAGAAAAATACCTGTTAACTGAAAAAGATATGGAATATGCATGGCAATATTTTCCTGCCGAACTAACCACAAATAAAGAAGAGTTTTTTAGTCAATATAAAAATTTAACCAATGGGTTGAATATACTAGAATTTGGTGATATTAAGCTAAGTTTATTTGTTGGAGACATCGAAGAATTTCTACCTGAAATAAGCACTAAAATAGGCTTGATCGATAGCTGGTTTTTAGATGGTTTTGCACCAAGCAAAAACCCAGAAATGTGGCAAGAAAGTTTATGCAATACCATGATAAAAAATACTGTTAAAAATGGGACATTTTCCACATTCACAGTAGCAGGGTTTGTGAGAAGAGGTTTGCGTGATGCAGGATTTGAAGTAGAAAAAGTAGCTGGTATAGGACATAAATTAGAAATATTACGTGGGCGTAAAACTTGGATTTAACAGCCTTAGTAGTAATTACCATTGGAACATTTTTAGTTTCATTTTTTAATGCATCTTTGGGGCCTACTGGTGGGGCGCAATTGGCAATTATGGCTTATTTTTTGCCTCCTCAACTAACAATTGCATCTCATGCAGTTGTTTTAGGGGCCTCAAGTTTGGCCAGAGCCTTAAATTTACGCCAACATATAGACCGAAATTTTCTTATAAGATTTATTTTTTTGAGCGCTGTGGGCACTATTTTAGCAGGCAGTATATTTGTTAATATAGAGGATAATTTATTATTTATATTAATAGGTGGCTTTATACTACTTAATAATTTTATACCATATAAGCTATTAATACATAAAAAATTATATAGTTGGATGGACGGAGTTGTCGCGTTAGTTACTGGATTCCTAACACTTTTTATTGGAGCAACAGGTCCTATAGTTTTCACTTATATAGCTGCTAATGAGAAAGACCGAAAGGTTGTTATAGCTACGGAAGCGGCCTGTATGTGCTTCCAACATTTTACCAAGGTGTTGGTATTGGGTATAATTACAATAGAAATTGGGTTACACATATTTGAAAGTATTATTTTTATTCTCGCTGCAATTGCAGGCACCAAAATAGGTACTATTGTACTTGTTAAATTACCAGAGGATATTTTCCGCATAGGCTTTAAATTAGTAACTACAGTTATTGGATTATATTTGATTGGTAAAGGTTTTGTTTAACCGTTTTTAATAAGTAAGCTTATTTGGCGCATTAATTTTGCAGATTCAGCATCTATGGTATAGAAAATTCTTTTACCTTCTCTGGCGCTTTTAACCATATGAGAAGTTTTAAGTAGGCGTAAATTATGGCTAATTAAAGATACAGAAAAACCAGTTTTATGTGAAATATCGCTAACACATAGGCGTTGTTTTGCTAAAATTAGCATAATTTTTAACCTGGTCATATCTCCGAGTAAATGGAATAAATTAGCTAAATATTCGGTTTTTTCTTCTGTTAAATCTATTTTTTGATTAGCAGAATCACCTAATGCTTTAACATTAGTTATCGTTCCCTCAGGAGTACCTTTTTTGTTTTTTAAATAATTAAACATGTGTTTGATTGTATGGCCATTACCCCTACGTTAAAAGGGTTTTTAATTTTTAATATGAAGGTGTGTGTCCTAAAAATCAGGATTTATAAAATTGTTTAACCAATAATAAAATTATGAATCAGGTTGGAAACATATGCATAATTGATGTTAAAAATATCAATTAGGGCAAAAGAAAATAAAATAATGCTAAGAGCCAATATTTTATAAAAAATACGTTTATCATGGGAATTAAAAGCTATGTTAGGCGTAACTGATGGCAGTTTGGCTGGTGCTACTGTATGGTTTTTTCTCATAATGGCTATTCTTTTACTAATTAATTTTTTCTTTTTTTATTGGCCTAACTCCCTTACAGTATTCACATCAAAAATAAGAATGTAAATATTAGTAATGGATATAACGGTCTTCACTACGTTTTTTAATGAACTCACTGCGCTTTTTACGTCACCGCACTTTATGGTGGCGGTTATTATTCTTGGTTCAATTATTTTATTTGTAACGGATAAGGTTCCTATTGATGGAGTTGCTTTTTTAGTTCTTGTTGCCTTGCTTGTTACGGGAATTGTTCCTGAAAGGGATATTTTAAAAGGGTTTTCTAGCGGAGCAACTATAACAGTTGCGGCAATGTTTATTTTATCTGCTGGGCTAGAACGTACAGGATTTGTCCGTTTAATTGCAAATAAACTTCATACTTTGGCTGGTAAAGGTAGAACACGTTTAACTTTCGTTTTAATGTCTGGCTGTGGATTTTTCTCTGCTTTTATTAATAATACTGCAACTGTTGCGGTGTTATTGCCTGTAACAATTAATCTATGCAAAGACCGTAAAATTGATCCAAAAAGAATATTAATGCCACTTTCCTTTGCCGCACAATTTGGTGGAGTATGTACGTTGATTGGTACTACAACAAACCTATTAATCAATGCAGTCGCTATGGAACAGGGGATAGAACCTTTTTCTATGTTTGAATTTGCAAAACTTGGGAGTATTTGTTTTGTTGTTGGTACAGTTTATATGCTGTTTGCCTCTAAATTTATGCTTAAGGGAAAAGGGAACAAAACAGATTTAACTGAAGAATATAGATTACAAGATTATTTAACAGAAATGTTAGTTAAAGAGGGTTCCCCACTTATTGGTCAAACTGGCGGAGAAAACGAAGTTAATGATTTAGGAGAACTTTGTATTTTAGAAATCGTCCGTGAAGGAAAAACCACATGGGCACCTCAAACCACAGAAATTAAAGAAGGTGACTTACTCTTAATTCGTGGACCAGTAAACCGTGTTTTAGAAATTGAGGGGCGCTTAAAAATAGAAGGGTGGGCAGATAAAAAATTATCTGAATCTCATTTAAAATCTGATGATGTTTCTATTATGGAGGTAATTGTTCCAGCCCATTCTAGTATTATTGATAGTACTCTTACGCAGTTAGATTTTTATTGGCGATACCACGCAGCAGTACTTGGAGTACGCAGAAGAGGGAGCGTTTTAAGAGAACGTATTGCAAATATTGCCTTTGAAGAAGGTGATAACTTGCTTTTACAAGGACATAGAGATGACTTGGAGCGTTTAGCAAATGAAAATAATTTCATATTTTTCCAAGATTTATCTGTTCTAAAACTTAAAAAAAGACGTGCCGTTATCGCTCTAATGATTTTAATAGTGGTAATTCTTGCTGCTGCAACTGGTGTATGTTCTTTGCTTACGGCGGCTCTTTCTGGTGCTGCTGCTATTGTTGGAACTCGTTGTTTAAGCCTAAGAGAAGCCTATAATGCCATAGATATGAAAGTAATTATGTTGCTTGCTGGGCTTATTCCGTTAGGTTTTGCTATGCAAAATACTGGTACAGCTACTTTAATTGTAGGTGCCCTACTTGGAGCAACAGGGGAAAGCAGTCCATTTATTGTATTGTGCATTTTTTATGTTATTACTATGATCCTTACAGCGCTGATGTCTAATAGTGCCACAGCAGTACTTTTAGCTCCGCTTGCTATTGGGGTTGCGCAAACCTTGCAGGTGGATCCGCATCCATTTTTAATTGCTATTACTTTTGCTGCTTCTACGTGCTTTACAACTCCTGTTGGTTATCAAACAAATGCAATGGTTTACGGACCCGGTGGATATAAATATTTAGATTATTTAGTTGTTGGTTTGCCACTGAACATTATTTTCTTTGTTATTTCGGTCACAGTGATACCAATATTTTGGCATTTTTAGTAATTTAAGTTGTTAAAAATCTTAGAGCTTTTACAAAAAGGCTTTATCATTACTCTATGTTTTTAGAAAAGTTTTTAAAAAAGGATGAAGTGGAGGAGGAATCCACTTTTCCTGAGGTTGAAGAAGATCTTCCTGAAGAAGAGGAGGATGATTCTTCTGTGTTGGAAGAGTTCTTATCTGCAATTGAAAGAAATACAAGCCAAGACGTAGATCAAACTCTTGGAATAGTTCTTGCCAAAGCAAGGCGTATTACAGGTGCAGAAGCAGGGAGTATTTTTATTACTCGCCCTGTTGCAGAGGCATCTTGTGATTTACGTGCGTGCTCTACGCAAAATGATTGTATTGATATTAAGCATGAATCATTCACCATTGCAATTAATGGCAGTAGTATTGCTGGTTATGTAGCACAAGAAGGTGAAGTCTTACATATTGATGATTTGTATGATTTACCATCCGAGGCTCCTTACATATTCAATAGATCATTTGATGATAAACATGGTTACCATTCAACTTCTATGCTGGCGTTTCCGCTGAAAAATTTTAATAATGCAGTTATTGGTGTTGTTCAATTGATTAACCATATCTCTGGTGTTGATGAAAATGGAGATACACAATATGCCCCATTTTCTATGAAACACGTAAAGCAGATGGAAAGCGTTATGACAATTTTGGGTGTGATGATCGAACGTATTGATCTTTTAGGCGAAATTAACAAGTTGCGTGGTAAGTACTAAAATTGAAAAAAATATATTCCAGTTTAGTTTGTGCCCTAGCTATTTTTGCTAGCCCTGTATGGGCAGCGGAAGAAGATGTGGTAAAAGCAAAAATTGAAGCAGAACGTGTTGCTGCGGAAGTTAAACTGGAAGAACTTTTTTCTGAGGTAACCAAAAACCCAGAAGATTTAGAACTTAACTTTAAATATGCTCAACTTGCTTCTAAACTTGGTAAGTTTGATGAAGCTATTGCAGCCTATGAAAGAATGCTAATTGTTAACCCTAACTTAAACAGAGTTAAGTTAGACATGGCGTTAGTTTATATGAAAAGTGGTAGCTACGGACAAGCTAAAGGTTTATTCGAAGAAGTTATGAGCAAAGACCCCCCACAAACAGTAAAAGATAACATTAATAGTTTAATGACTGTTGTGCGTAAGGCAGAGAAAAAACATCACTTTAATGGCTCAATGACATTTGGATTTAACAGTGATAGCAATGCTAGCGCAACACCAGCAACGGGCGCAGTAGATTTATTTGGTGTTAGTGTACCGCTAGACGATAGCTCAAGAGCTGCAAGTGATGACCATAGATTTCTTTCTGTAGCAGGAACTCATACATATATTCTTCCAAGCAAAAAACGTCATATTTGGAAAACTGATGGCACAATATATAAAACTCATCAGTCTTCTATTGGGTCACTAGATTTAACGGTATTTTCACTGAAAACTGGCCCTACGTTTAATATACCTAAAATAAGAAGTAAACTTGGTTTTAGTGCTGGTTATAGTGATACTCATTTGGCTCGTAGAAGCTACCTTGAAACTATCTCTGAAAATATGAAACTTGAACACTTTATGACGCCAAAACTTACAGTAAATCTTTCTTGGGCACATGAAAATAGAAGGTTTAAGAATTCACCATCTGCTACAACTTATGAATTACGTAATGGTCATGCAAATGAACAAAAATTTGGTGCTACAATCAGCTTAAGTAAAACTGATATAATCACAACAGGTTTAACACTAAGACAAGAAATGACTAAAACTAAATATAATGATAACCGTCAGGAAAGTTTTAATATTTCTCATACCCATTTATTCCCAGATGATTACTTCTTAAATACTAGTGCAACAATAAAAAGAACCCATTACAAAGGTATAGATGTGCTTGTTAATCCTTCAACAATAAGAAGTGACTTAGAGCGTAATATTAATTTCGTGTTAGGTAAAAAGTTAAGCCCACAGCTAACAGGAAGCGTTTCTTATCAGTGGCGTAATATTGATTCTAGTATCCAAAATTATAAATATAAAAATGAACGTGTAGGCGCTAATTTATCTTATTCTTTCTAAGCCATAAATATTCTTACTTTTTAATATCTTCTTCTGACTATTTACGTCATTTAATTTTCTTTTACTATTTTCCATAAGATATTTAGCGCTAGTACATATATAGGGAAAAATAATTAATGGCTTTTACACGACAAATTTTATTCGTATTAATAGGGATGTTTTTATTCGTTTCTACGGCTATGGCAAATAATCAAATAAGTATAGGTCAAGCAGCAGTAGTACGTGGAGAGGTATATGTAGAAAGAAATACAAATAAACAACCATTAAAAGCAAGAGACAGCGTATATCAAGGCGATAAAATCCTAACAGGAGAAAAAGGTAAAGTTCAAATAATATTTGCCGATGACACAATATTCACCATAGGAAGAGAAGCAGAGATACTGCTGGATAAGTATGTATATGATCCTAGTACTCATGAGGGCGTAAGCGAAATAAAAGCCAAAAAAGGAACATTTAAGTTTGTCACTGGGAAAATAGCTAAGAAGAATCCAAAACACGTACGTGTAAAAACCCCATTTGCAACAATTGGAGTTAGAGGATCAGGTGGTTTGGTAGATGTAGCGCTAAATGGAGCAACAACAGTAGGTTTAACCCAATGTTGTTTAGATTTATTTGCTAATGGAGCTCCAGCAGGAACCCCACCAGTACCATTAGATGGAGTAAACAGCTATTCACAAGTTACAAGTCCAAACCAACCACCAAGTATTCCAGCGCCAATGCCACCAGAAATGGTACAGCAATTAAATGGAGATTTAGCAGGTGGTTTCGCACCAGTTGAAGGTGAGGGTATTGGTAATCCAACTACACAAGAAGGAGCATTTATAGAAGGTGATGAAGATAAGTCCAAATTCAACAGAAAACAAAACCAACGTAAAAAAGCCGAAATACGCAGAAAACGTTCAGGAGTAATTCAACCATTAAAAGCCGACAGTGGTTTTGTAGATAGTTTTGATGGTGAAATATTATTGAGCGATGGAGGTGAGCCACTTATAGGTGGTGGAGAAACTTTTACTGATGATGGTTTTATTGCTACTGATGGAAGCGAAGTACTGCTTTCACCAGATGAATTTGACCCCGTATTAAACATAGATGTAGCACAAACTACTCAAGATGACACCAGTACAAAAATCATAACAGATGCAACAGATACAGGAGCATTTACTCATTCAGGAGCATTTAGATTAAGACAGCTCGGCACGGCTGATAGAGAGGGTAATTTATCAGGCAAATTCTTAGATGGTGGTGGTTTTTTTGCTGACTTTACATTCTTAAGTGGAGCTAATTTTTCAGGCGTATTGCCAACAGCATCTAGTGCAGGAGCTTTTGGGTTTACAAATGTAGGTTTTAATGGGCGCTCACTCTCAGGAGATGGATTTAGAACATTAAATGGTTCTATGGTGACGTATAACTTAATAGATGATGTTACATCTGAGAAATTAATTATTACAACTGGAACACAGCTGGCTTTATCTGATTTGCCAGCAACAGGTATCTCATTTTTTAGCTTTTTACCAGATCATTTAAGCAGTAGTGCAGGGTTTTTTGATTTTGGCGCAGTAAACACTTCAGAAATAGGGATGATGGTAGATTGGCAACATGATGTATTTTTTGGTGGTAAGTTAAAGATTGATAATGCAGCTCACCAATATAGCCTTAACGTAGGTTTTGGTGGTGTTGGTTCAGGTGTAAATGCTATGGATGGCTTTTCATATAGTTTCGATGGTGGAATATTTGGAGAAGGTGTTATTGATGTAGATACAGTATATGGAACAGGGTCTACCGTAGATGGTTTTGTAGTAGAAACTGCTACAGATGCAGGAAACAACTTTACTAATACTATTTCACGTTTTGATATTAATCCTGTAGTGGTAACAACAGCTACAGCATCAGATATTGCAACACTTGCAGATAGAACGGACACAGAAACATTAGTTGGTTTTGCAGCAGGGCATATGCGTAGAAATGTTAATGATGGAAGCGGTGGATATTTTATGCAATTAAGTAGTGGTGCCAGTGTAAATAATATTCTTATAGATAAAACTGCAGGCAGTATTGGCGCTAGTTTTAATTTATTTGGAGCTTCATCATATGAGGTAGATGCGCAGTTCGGTGATGCTGCCGCAGGATCAGAACAAATATTCATTGCAGATGAGCTATATGCTATGGAGCAGGGTGCAATGCAAATGGGTATTTCAGGCTCGCCTTTAACTGTACAGCAATCTGCAGGTATACTTGTTTCTGAAGTTGTTGCTGAGCAAAAATGTGATACATGCCAATATGCACATTGGGGTGTTTGGGCTGCTAAAGTGGATGAGGCAAATGTAACAGGACAAACAGATTCATTCCAAGATGTTGTTCATTTATTACCATATGTAGTTGGTAATCATATTTCACTAGGTGATATGAGCGCTGTTAATGCCGCAGCTTTGAGTATTAATCATAGTGGTATTATGTTCGGCTCATTGGTTAATGCGGGCAATATCTCTCATCACTATGGTAATTTTAATCTTGTTGGTACATTTGGTACAGGTTTTGACTTTAATGGTAACTTTGCAGGATTTAACTTACATACTACTGGTACTTCCTTCACATCAGCTAGGAGTTTTGGTTCCGCATCTGTATCTGTAGTAGGAGATGCAAGTGTTGGTGGCGCTACTGGTGTTGCAGTAATTAATGGAGCTTTCTTTGGCCCGAACGCCCAAGAAGTTGGTGGTAATTTTGATTTTACAGCAGGTACATATGATGGAGCTGGTATTTTTGTAGGGGCTCAGCCATAATAGTAAATAATTAAAAAAATGTAATAAATAATAAGAAAAATAAATGCGGTTTATAAATAGAGATAGTTTGTTATGGGCAATACCTCGGCTAGTGCTGATATGCTTTGTGTTATTACAAATATCAGATCCTGCATTTGTAAGAATGATCCGCCTTAAAACATTTGATATTTATCAACAAATTTCTCCACGTTTAGATGGTGATTACCCTGTTTATGTTATAGATGTAGATGAAAAAAGTTTAGCAGAAATTGGTCAATGGCCATGGCCACGCACCGTAATGGCGGAACTTGTTGAAAAAGCATTTGAACAACAAGTAGCAGGTCTTGCCTTTGATATGGTATTTGCGGAGACTGACAGACTTTCTGTGGAAAATATAAAAGGTATGTGGGATTTAGATGAAGCTACAAAGGATGGCTTAAGTAAAATACAACCAAATGATATTATTTTTGCTAAAACTATTCAAAAATACCCAGTTGTAGTTGGTCATATATTTGATGATACAGGGGAAAAAGAAGAGGATTTTGATTTTATACCAAAATCACCTATATTAAGTTTAACAGATACTCCTATTTCCACGCACGTACAACATGCTACAGGTGCAATACGTAACTTACCTAATATTGAATATAGAGCCCAAGGTGCTGGTCATTTTATTTTTGCAGCAGACGTGGATAATATTTCTCGTCGTGTACCCATGATTGTACAGTATAAAGATGAATTTTTTCCGTCTCTTTCACTAGAATTACTACGGGTGGCAATGAATGTTGAAGATATTACAGTAAATGCTACACCAGAAGGAATTCAAGATATTACTGTTGGTGATGTTATAATACCAACAGATGGCGAAGGTAACTATTTAGTACATTTTAGACATCATAATATGGATAGATACGTTTCTGCAGTAGACGTATTAAACGGTACATTACCAGAGGGGACATTGGCAGGAAAATTAGTGTTTATTGGTACTTCTGCTATGGGATTATTAGATTTGCGCTCAACCCCTTTAGATTCAGCGAAAGCAGGAGTTGATGTTCATATGCAAGTGGTTGAAACAATAATGGATGGTGATTCTCTGCACCGCCCTGTTTGGTTTAAAAGAGCTGAAATACTATTTGTGCTGTTGATGGGCTTTTTCATGATGTTATTTATGGAAAAGCAGAGTGCAGTTAAGTCATTTGTATTTGCTATATTTGTTCTTACTGGAACATTAGGAGGATGTGTTTGGGTATTCATTGAATATGGATTGCTGATAGATGTAGGGCTGCCATTAATTGCCTTAGGTGTAGTATTTACTATGCATAATTTTGTCAAATATGCCAAGGAAGAGGCGGCTAAAAAAGAAATAAGAAATGCCTTTGGTCACTATCTTTCATCAGATATGGTTAACATTTTAACGGAAAATACAGATAGTTTAATACTTGGTGGAACAGAAAAAGAATTAACCATTTTATTTTCAGATATTCGTAGCTTTACCACTATTTCCGAAGGCTTAGGACCAGATGAATTAACAACATTTATTAATGAATATCTTACACCAATGACAGATTCAATCATGAATCATGAAGGTACAATTGATAAGTACATGGGTGATGCCATAATGGCATTTTGGAATGCCCCGTTAGATATTAAGGATCATACTTATCAATGTTGCTCATCAGCGTTAGAACAAATGAAAATGCTAGAAGAATTAAATGTGGGCTGGGCACAAAAAGGATTACCACCAATTAAGATTGGTATTGGTATAAATACAGGCCTTGCTTGTGTTGGTAATATGGGGTCTACCCAACGTTTTGATTATACGGTACTCGGAGATAGTATTAACCTTGCCGCACGTTTAGAAAGCTCTAGCAAAATGTATGGAGTAGATATTGTAGTTAGCCAGTATGTAAAAGATGTTATTGGATCTCGTGGAGTGTTTATGCCAATAGATTTAGTAATAGTAAAAGGTAAAACAGAACCCGTGGCAACCTATGCTTTACTAGGCTTAGAAGAAGCCACAGATGAAGCTAAGGCCAATGCAACTATAATGGAAGACTTTATGGAGCTATATAAAGCACGTCAGTGGCTTAAGGCTAAAAAGAAACTAGCTGAGTTGCCACAAGAGCATGAAGTTCTTAAAAAGCTGTACGAAGATCGTATGGCCTCCTATCGTAAGTCCCCGCCACCTAAAAACTGGGATGGTTCTTATGTTGCTACTTCTAAATAATACATAATCATGTAGCTTTTATCGGTTAATTATTTCTTGCATTTACGGTCGCTGTTGTATACCTTGTGAATAATTAGTATCTTTCTTTTCTTTTCACTATCTTACTCAAAGAGGTAACATATGATTTCCATATCTGGTACCGTGGGCTCAAACCCGTTTATTTTCACACTTGATTTATTAACTATGATAACGGTCTTTATCGTTTCTGCTATTTCAGTTCTAAGCATTGGCTTGATGATAAAGTTTTATGTATTAAAATATTTATCACAAGACCCACAAAACAGATTAGTTGCGGGTTATCGTATTAATGGTCCTTCGCCTACTCTTTATGCGCTAGTGGCTTCTATTGCTTTAGTTATACTAACACCTTGTTTGGCTTTTATTGTTGGGAGTATATTATTCTCATTTTGGCCAAATTACGCTATGTTTGTCTATGCTTTAGCTGGTATTTTACCTGTTATTGTTGGTTGTGAAAGCTTAATCATTATCTATGCTACGGGTAATAAAAAGCTTAAAGAACAAGTATTACAATAATTTTTACGTTAACTCACCATTACATATGGTGAGTTTTTTATTTTTGAAAAGGAAATACCAAAAGGTTTTTTAAATTATTTTCAGGTTTAACACCCTTAATCCCAAAACCTTCTGTATGTTGGTCGTTATTAAAAGTAGCAAATATTTTATCCCATATAGTTAAAATAGTACCATAGTTACTATCTGTATTTTTGCGGCTGGGGTGGTGGTGTATTTTATGAATATTTGGTGTGATAAAAACTAATGAAACTGGCTTCTCTGCCCATTTAGGTAAGTTTATATTGCTATGCTCATAAAAAGAAAAGAAGTTAACAACAGCGGTATGAATAACAATAATTTCTAATGGCATTCCTAACCCCCAAACAAATATTATTTTAAATAATGGAGAGATAAATATCTCCACAGGATGAAAGCGGAACGCTGTTGTAGTACTAAGTAAGTTATCTAAATGATGAACCTGATGAAAACGCCATAAAAACGGAAGAACATGGTTTAAACGATGCCATAAATATAAAGCCACATCTAACACCAAAAATACCGCTAAATAATATATGAAAGAATGTTCAATTGTTAAATTGTTGCTTGAGTATTTAATTATAATATTTACAAAAACCACTGTCACCACAAGGTTTAAGAGAAATAGTGAGATATTTGTTATAGTTCTCTGCTTGTAATCCTTAACATTTCCTGCGTAAGGGAAAAAATACTGCAGACAACTAAAAAGTAAAAAACCGCCCACAAAAAGGACGGTTTTAAAAATATCTAATTCAGCCATTATCTACCATCATAGAATGAATATGGAGGCTGTTTATCCATTGCACGTTGCTGTGCATTTGCATTATCTTGCTGTGTGTAGTCTCTTGGAATACCTAAATTTTGCTCTGGGTAAATAAGGTCAGGGTCTTTTATTTGATTACGGTTAGCATCGTAAATTAAAGGCCACATTTTCCAGTTACCATAAATTTTATCTTTTTCAGAAATACCAGAAAGTGAATCACCATTTTCTACAATATAGTTAGAAGGTAAGTTACCTTGGTATAATCCAGATGTTTTACCTGCTGTACCATGATTATTATGCTGTGGCATAGTAGGCTGTGAAGGTGCTACAGGTTTATCAATTGTTGTGTATGGTGCAGTATAATGGTTTTTTGTTTGTTGACCGTAATTGTAATCACCTGCTCTTGCAGTTATGCCGTTATTTTTAGCAGGGGCATCTTTCCAGCTTCTGACTGGCGTACCAATTTGAGTTTTTTGACCAACACTTGCAGTACGGTTATTAGGTAACTTGCTTGCAAAACCAGGTTCGCCAATAAATGTTTTTTTACGAGTAGTTTCTAAACGGTTAACATAATCACGCCATAAAATAGCTTCATAACCTTGTGGTAAGTTTTTCATGTTAGGATTAGCTTTTAAATTACCAGGCCAAGCCTTCATTCTGCGGTTATCGCGTGGTTTAGCTTGCTGGCGCATAACAAGAGAAGATGAGCCATCAATATAAGGTACAGGCTTCATATTTGCTTTTGTATGGTGATGAGACCATTCAGCTGCATCTCGTTGGCTATAATAAGGTGCCATCACTTCAATTGGAGGCATATTAACAGCACTAGGATCTATTAAAGGTTTTTGTTCTTTTCTGTAAACGAACATATCATTGAACCAACTAGCATTAGCATGTGTTGGAAAAAGGCTGGCAATAACAGAGAATGCGCATACAGCAGTAAGCCGTTTTGCGGTTTTTAGTTTCCCGAAATGTAAATTGCCTGTTAACATGTAGACCATTATGCTTAACAAAGTGGTTGTATATCAAATAAAAATGAACATATTGTACTTAATACCCCCCAAATGGATGCAATGGAGTGTTGTATTTTTACTCTTTTGCTCTATTTTTAACGTTTTTGCTGAAACTCAAAACAAGGAAGATGTTTTAAAAGTTGCTCTTTCTCGTGCTCCTATTACCTTAGATGCTCGTTATGCTACAGATGCAGGTTCTATTCGTTTGTTACGAATACTTTCTGGTGGTTTAGTAAGGCTGGATGAAAATTTTGTCCATCAGTCAAATATAGCACTTAGCTATAAACACGAGCATTTCCAGAAATTTACTTTTACTTTGGCAGATATTAATTTCTCTGATGGCGAAAAGTTAACCTCAAAGCACATCCGAGATTTTTATGAAAGTATTATGCAAAAAGACAGTGCTTCTCCATTAATCGGTTCTTTTAAAGATGTGATAGAAATCAAAACACCAACAAATAATGTGGTGGAATTTTATTTAAGTAAACCCAATCCGTGGTTTTTAACAGCTTTAGAGACTCCAATTTTTAAAATAAATACTGATAAAAGAATTGAAAATCCTGTTGGCTTAAGTAGTAATAAATTTATTAAAAAAACTGATATTGGTGACGTATGGATAAAACAAGGAAATCGCACCATAAAACTTCAAGTGATTAAAGACCCAACAGTTAAAGTTTTAAAATTAATGCGAGGAGAAATAGATGTTATTTACAATGATTTACCAGATGAATTGTTAAATTACACAACTAAAAATGGTTATAGAAATGCCAGAATTCCATCTGCATCCTACACGTATATGGGGTTTAATTTAGAAGGTGGTATTACAGCTAATGCAAAATTACGTAAGGCTTTGGCCTATGCGGTTAATCGTCAAAAAATTATGGATACCTTGCTTGGTGGGAATGCATCACCAGCACAAAGCTTGTTATTAGATAGTCATCCTGCGGTTTATAAAGCAAAAATAGAAAAATTTAATCCTAAAAAAGCCATTAAAATTTTAGAAGAAATTGGTTATAAAGCAGATAAAAATGGCGAAAGATTGGCATTACATATGTCTGTTACAACCAATCCATTTGTATTACGAATTGCCCAAATTATCCAGCAACAGTTAAAAGCTGTCGGTATTAAGGTGACTATTGCTTCTAGTGAATGGGGAAGTTTTTATGGAAACATTAAAAAAGGTAATTTTGAGAGTTATATTTTAACTTGGGTCGGAAGGTTTCAACCAGATATTTTCCACACCCTTTTTCACAGCAGTATGAAACCTCCTCATGGTGCAAACCGTGGACGTTACGATAACCCCAAAATGGATATGTTACTAGATATAATTAAAAATGATCCAAACCAAACAGCCATCCAGCGGGCGGCGGTATTGGTGCAAACTTTGCAAGATAAGGAAAAAATCTATCTACCATTATGGCGTAGAGACCACGCAGTTGTAATGGCTAAAAACATAACAGGCTGTAAAATACCTTCTGATGGTGGTTATGAGGGGTTATTGGAATGCCTCAAAAAATAACCCTATAGCAACGGCACTAGCAGTATCTGCACGAAGAATATTTACTCCTAAACCAACTGGTTGAATATTGCTCTGTTGCTGGAGCCATTCACGTTCTTTAGGTGAAAAACCACCTTCTGGACCAATTAAAATCCCATCACCATTTTTAGATGTATGGTTACCCCATTTTCCGCCTTCAACTTCATCACACCAGAAAATAGTTCCAGCGAAATTTTTAATAGCATCTTTTAATGGCGTTAGCGGTTCTAATTTTGGAATATCTAAGCGTTCACATTGTTCAGATGCTTCAATTAATAATGTAGAAATTCTATCTGTATTAAGTTTATTCACCATACAGTAATCACTTAAACAAGGGTGGATTATGTTTATTGAAAGTTCAGTTGCTTGTCTAAAAATTCTGTCCATAGCATCTTTTTTTACAATGGCTGCAAATAATGTAACGTTATTTATTTCCACAAGTGGTTTTAATTGTTCTATTACTTTGGCTTTTTTGCAATCTGCTGAGGTTATTTTAACTTTAAATAAACCATCTTTACCGTTAAATAGCGCAATATGTGTTCCTACGCTTAAACGCAATACTTTACTAAGCCTTTTAGCTAAAGGCTTTTCAAGCTTAATTGGATCACCAGTAGTTAGTGAGCCATCAAAAAAGAGCTGTTTTAAATTATCCATACATATTCTCATTTGCGTTTAATGTTTTTTATGACTAAAATGAGATTAACATGAAAAATATTTCTATAGAAAACATAATTACACACTGGCAAACCATCAGAGAGGTTATGCTAGAAAAATGGGCTGTTTTTGCAGGGAATAAATTTGTTCAATCCTTGCGATTAGATAAACCTTTAACCATTTTAATTATGATGTGGCCAGCGTTATGGGGCTTTTTTTATGCATCTGGAAGCTTTCTGAATTTCTTAAAATTAATAATTTTAATGATTGTTTTACGTGTTGTTTGCTTTTTATACGATGATATTACAACTCCAGAGGTAGAAGTGACTGGTGATAGAAGGCAAATGAACAAGCCTTCAATTCTGTTACTTATTGGTGCAGTTATTTTTGGTGGCGTTGTGGCTTCGCAAATTTATCCTGGAGTATTGTTTTTGGTTTTAACATGGATAGTTTTAATAGCAATTTATCCATATCTATTTAAAATAATATGGTGGCCACAAATTTATGGTGGAGTTATTTTTGGCTTATGGCCTGCTTTAATTGGTATTACTTCAGCAGGAGATATATCTTTTAGTAGTATTTTAATTTGTTTTGCAGCATTTTTCTGGATGATTTCCTTGGAAACATTAAAAGCTGGTGAATATAAATCTGTAGATATGGCAAATTCATTAAAATCTGTTGCTTTATGGATGGGTAACAAAAGTATTTCATTTGTAGTAAGCTGTTTTATTCTTACCTTTGTTTTTCTGATTTTTTCAGGCATTGCGGCTCATTCTGGTGGTGTTTATTACGGATTTTTAATGGCCGCTCAATGGATGTTAATGAAAAATTATCATGGCTATGCAGAAAAAGAAATTTCTCAAAATACATCTGCAGACACTGTTTGGGTTTCTTTGTTAGTTGCCTTGGGGTTGTTATTTGGAGTGTAAGTAACCAATTTACTTGAAAAATATGACATTTTTAGGTACAAACATATTTCAATTGAACACTAAATAGAAAAACGTAAAAAAACGTGAATTTCATTGAACACATAGGTAGTAGCGCTATTAAAGGAACAGCAGAAGCTGGACGCTTAGCAATGTTCTTCATTACTGTGTGGAAACAGATGTTCAAATTTCCGTTATACTTGCGTTTAATTATTAAGCAGTGCGAACATATTGGTGTTAATTCTTTACCGATTGTTTTACTAACAGCATTTTTTACAGGCGGAGTTCTAGCCCTGCAAACTTATAATGGTTTTGATAATGCTACTGTTGCGGCTTCTCAACTTGGTTCAGTGGTTGCGCTTTCAATCTTAAGAGAATTAGGCCCTGTACTCGCATCATTAATGGTAGCAGGACGTGTTGGTGCCGCAATTGCCGCAGAAATTGGTACTATGAAGGTAACTGAACAAATTGATGCTTTAGTTACTCTTGCTACAAATCCTGTTAAGTATTTGGTTATTCCTCGTGTTCTTGCTTGTATGATGACTTTGCCTTTATTAGTAGTAGTTGCAAATATTGTTGGTATAACTGGTGGATACGTTGTTGCAACAGATGTTCTAGGTTTAAATGCACATACTTATATGGATAGCTCTTTTGCCTCTGTAGAGATGGATGATATTATGCTTGGTGTTGTAAAAGCTGTAGTTTTTGGCTTTATTATTGGTTTTATGGGCTGTTATCATGGCTACAATACTAAGGGTGGAGCAGAAGGAGTGGGGCGCGCCACTACTGTTGCAGTTGTATATGCTTCTGTTGGTATTTTGGTGTCTGACTACTTTATAACATCATGGTTCATGAGCTAATGGTAAGTAAAATTTCAGTACAAAATGTACAAAAAGGCTTTAATGGTAAAATTGTTTTAGATAGCATTAATTTAGATGTAGAAAAAGGTATAAGCCAAGTAGTTATTGGTGGCTCTGGTTCTGGTAAGTCTGTTTTATTGAAATGTATTTTGGGTCTTTTAGAAGTCGATTCTGGTAAAATTTTAATTGATGGCAAAGATGTTACCCATCTTTCACAAAAAGACCGCTACGAATTAATGCATCAATTCGGGATGCTTTTTCAAAATGGCGCACTATTTGATTCAATGTCTATTTGGCAAAATATTGGCTTTGGTTTAATTCAGCAGGGTAAAAAAGATAAATATGTTAAAGATGTAGCAATTGAAAAACTTGCCCTTGTTGGCTTGAATAGAGACGTTGCAGATTTAAAACCATCTGAACTTTCAGGCGGTATGAAAAAACGTGCAGCACTAGCCAGAGCAATATGTTTAGAGCCAGACATCATTTTTTATGATGAACCAACAACAGGGCTAGATCCAATTACATCAGACGTTATTAATGATTTAATTATTAAACTTAAAAATGAGCTTGGTGTAACATCGGTAATAATTACCCATGATATGCAAAGTGCTTATAAAATTGCAGATTCAATGGCTATGCTTTATAAAGGTAAAATGATAGCCAAAGGCACAGTTAAGGAAATCCAGAAATCGGATAATCCATACGTGAATCAATTTATCCACGGACGTGCAGAAGGCCCTATAACCATGAAATTACAAGACCATATTATTTAGTTAGAGAAAAAATGAAGCAAACAGCAGAAATAAAAGTTGGAATATTAGTACTAGCAGCAATTGCTGGTATTACATGGCTAACATGGAAAAGTGGTAATATGGGCCCTTCGGGCATGTCTGATGAATATAAACGCTATTTAGTAAGTAGTTTTGATGATGTAGATGGCCTACTTCTAGGATCAAAAGTACGTATTGCTGGTGTAACTGTTGGTGATGTAACGGATATTACTCTTTCTTCAACAGGTACAGCATCTGTTCATATGTATGTAGATGATACTCTAATTTTACCTGCAAATATCATGGCTCAAATAGCATCTAGCGGAATTATTGGCGAAAAATTTGTTTCATTATCTACAGATTTTGCTCCAGAGGGTATTTTAAAACCAGAAGAGACTAAGGTTTTCTCTAAAAAAAGTGCATCTGTAGAAGATATGGCTGATAATTTTGCCCGTATAAGTTCTGATTTAGAACAGGTAACAGCATCATTACGTTCAGCTTTAGGAGGCCAAGAAAATTCAGCGAAACTTAGTCGCATTGTAAATAGTATGGATAAAATTGGCGGTAAGTTAGAAAACATATTAGTAAATGAAATTGAAGAAGGTAAAGTTAAAGGAATCTTAGATGATTTCTCTAAATTTAGCTCATCTCTTGGAGATAATGGCGGTGATATTTTAGTGGATTTAAAAGCTGTTAGTCACTCACTAAGAACATTGTTAGAAGATAAAGGTGGAGATACTGGCCAACTTGTTGCTAATTTAAGTACAGCGGCAGAAAGTATTGCAAATATAGCTAAAAAAATTGATGGCGGCGAGGGATCTATTGGTCGCTTAGTAAATGATACAACAACAGCAGATAAAATTGATGATGCTTTAGACGGTTTTGCAGAAATTACTACTCGTATGAATGCTTTCCGTACAGAGGTTGATTTTTATGGTTATAGCTTAGGTGCTGAAAATGTTGGTAAAGGTCGTTTTGAAATAACACTTCAGCCACGCCCAACACGTTATTATGTCCTTGGTGTAACAAGCGATGGCTTTGCTACAGAAGCAAGCGATGCTCGTTCTAATGTAGCATTTAGCGGCGAAGACTTTGGTAATGAACTTAAATACACAATGCAGTTTGGCCATGTGTATGAAAGCCTAGTTCTAGATAAAGATATTGGCTTCAGAATTGGTGTAAAAGATAGTACATTCGGTATTGGAGTAGATACAGCATTTTGGGGTAATTTTGTAAATATTGCCGCAGATTTATATGATTTCTCTGGCGAAAATTCAGGAACATCAGAAGAAAACCCACACCTAGATATAACAGCTAAAGTAAACCTTGTAGATAACACGTTATATGTTGTTGGTGGTTATGATAATGCTTTAAGCTCTAAATACGGCTCACCTTTTGTTGGTCTAGGGTTTAGCTTCAAGGACGATGATTTGAAATATATGATTGGCCAAGCACTTTAGCTTTGATTTTTTGGAGTAGGTAACCGCCCCTTTTTCATAAATTTAATACAAGTGGATTGTATACATCTATCTTGTTGAAATCATGCAACAAACTTGCAGAAACCTTAAATATAAGCTAGGATAAATCTTTATTTTAATCCGCTTTTATTTCTATGAAGGTGTTTTCTTTTTTAAGTGAATGACTGGCTATATCCATTATTTTATTTATTTCCCTTTAAAACTATTTAAATTGTACGCTGTACCCTGTTATAATTTTTTTCTATATAAACCCTAAAGAGGTAATTTTATGAGTAACCCTAAAAATTTCAGCACCTTTGATTTAATTGGTGTAAACAAAATTCCTGCAATTAATGCACAAGTAGAACTTTATCAACATAAAGTTACAGGTGCACTGCATGCGCATATTGCTGCCGATAACACTGAAAACGTGTTTATGGTTGCATTTCGTACCATGCCAAGCAGCTCTAATGGTGTTGCCCATATCTTGGAACATACTGCCTTATGTGGTAGTGCGCAATATCCAACAAGAGACCCATTTTTTAGTATGATTAGGCGTTCTTTAAATAGTTTTATGAATGCTTTTACCTCAACTGATTGGACAGCTTATCCATTCGCATCACCAAACAAAAAAGATTTTAATAATCTGTTAGGTGTGTATTTGGATGCGGCATTTTTTCCAAGATTATCCGAAATGGATTTTCTACAGGAAGGGCACCGTTTAGATTTTAAAACCACTGGTGATAAAACTAGTGATTTGATATTCAAAGGTGTTGTTTTTAACGAAATGAAGGGCGCAATGAGCCCCCCTGGCCGAGTACTTTCTCAGGCAATACAAACAGCCTTATGTCCAGGAACAACTTATGAAGTGAACAGTGGTGGTGAGCCAGCAGATATTCCAAGTTTGACTCATCAAGGGTTAAAGGATTTTCATGCAACTCATTATCATCCAAGTAACTCTATCTTTATGACGTATGGAGATATTTCTGCTTATGAACACCAAGAGCAGTTTGAAAATAAAGTATTGAATAAATTCACTACTCAGGAAAAAGCCTTCTCTGTACCAGACGTAAAAAGATTTACTACACCAAAAAATGAGCATATCAAATATGCTTTTGATGAAACCGATATAACTAAGCGTACTTATGTACAAATGGGTTGGTTACTTGGTCAATCATCAGATGCCTATGAAAATTTTAAGGCATCATTTTTGTCTATGCTACTAATGGGCGATAGCTCTGCACCTTTGCAGGCAGTTTTAGAAAGTAGTGACCTTGGTACATCACCAAAGTGTGGTTTTTCTGACGATAATAAAGAAATGGCATTTTTTGCCGGATTGGAAGGAAGCGAAGTAAAACATGCTAAGGATGTGGAAGATTTAATTTTGGATACTTTAAATGAAGTAGCTAAAAATGGTATTCCTGCCGAACGTGTGGAAGCTTTACTTGATATCATGGAAGTAGATGTTAGAAACTTAGAATCTGGTGGTTATCCGCTTGGTATGTCTTTGATGTTTGGCTTGATGGCTAATGCTGTTCATGGAGGAGATCTTCTAAATGCATTGGATGTTGAACCTGTTTTAAATAAGTTACGTGCAGAGGCAGCTAAGCCTGATTTTGTGCAAAACTTAGTTAAAGATTTGTTATTAAATAACAACCATCGTGTGACTATAATTGCTGAACCTGATACAGGCTTAAGCAAAGTTAAAAATGATGTTGAAGCAGCAAAATTAGCAAAAATTAAGTCTAAAATGTCTGATACTGAGTTGGATACTGTTACTAAACAGGCATCTGATTTAGATGCACGCCAAAGTGCGCCAGATGATACTAGTTGTTTACCAACGGTAACTATGGCAGATATTCCCACAAGTAAAACATACCCTAAAGGTACAATTACTGGTGGTTCTGTTCAAAGTACGGCATATAAGGCTGGTACTAATGGTATTGTATCTCAAGGTATTATTGTTGATTTACCTCAGTTGACTGAACGTCAAATTATGCTTTTACCTTATTATGCAGGCCTGGTAACAGAGATTGCTGTTGGTAAACGTTCTTATCTAGAAGTTGGTGAGTGGCAAACCTCTATGTGTAATAGGTTTTCAGCCCATGCATCTTTCCGCAGTGCTCTTGGAGATACCGATAAGGTAGATTCATTTATGACATTTTCTGCGGGTGGTCTAGAACGCCATGGAAAAGAAATGATTAGCATGATGGTGGAAACTATTAATGATGTTTCTTTCCGTGAACATGATCGTATCAAAGATCTTGTTGGTCAAATGAGAATCGGTAAAGAAAATAGTATCACTGGCAGTGGTCATGTAATTGCGGCTTCTGCTGCTTCTCATGGTATGAGCGCCTGTGGTGATATTGCCTTCAAAGCCAGTGGCTTAGAAAGTGTAAGGTTTATCAAAAAACTAGATAAATCTTTTGCTGATAAAAATGTTGTAGCCGATATGGCTAAAGAGTTGGAAGAATTACACCAGCTTATTAAGCACTCACCTCGCCAGGTAATGGTTGTTGCAGAGCCAGACAAGGTAGATGCTATCGCAGCTAACTTGGCTAAAGAAACCGCAACTATTGCTGTAGATAACACTCTGCAAAGTTTTGTCGCTGATAAAGTGAATGAAACAGTCAATGACATGTGGGTAGTTAATACACAAGTTAACTTTTGTGCTAAGGCTTATAAAGTAGTACCAAGTACTCATGCAGATGCTCCTGCCTTGCAGGTTCTTGCTGGTTACATGAAAAATAACTTCATTCATACAGCTATCCGTGAAAAAGGCGGTGCTTATGGTGGTGGTGTAATCTATAGTGCAGATAATGGTACTTTCTCATTTACCTCTTACCGTGACCCACGTTTAAGTGAAACGCTAAGTGATTATGATGCGGCCATAAACTGGATGAAAACATCAAAACATGATGAAGAAAAAGTACGTGAAGCAATATTCGGTATTATAAGTAGTATTGATTCTCCGAGCACACCTATCAGGGATGCTTCTGGCCATTTCTCTAATACTCTAAATGGTCGTACAGATTCTGTACGTAGCGATTACCGCAAACGCATTTTAGCCGTAACAGTGGCAGATTTAGTACGTGTAGCTAATACATATCTTGATCCTACTAAGGCTAATGTAACGGTAATTACCAGTAAAACTGGCTTCCAAAAAGAAGGTGATCTTGGTTTAAATGTTATTAACTTATAACGATGTTACAAAAAAACCGCCCGTAAGGGCGGTTTTTTTCCGTTATTAGCCTACTATTTGGCACCAGCTTTTTTTAATAAATGACGAATAGTTCTGTTATTTGCTAAGCGTAATGCTCGCCAGCCATCTTTATCACGAGTATTTACTTTGACCTTTTTACTTAAAAGATATTTTACAATAGCTACATGTTCATTAGATACAGTCAGCATAAGTATAGTAAATCTATCGCCTTTAGTGGCGGCATTGATGTTCGCATTATTATCTACCAGTATTGTGGTTATATCTAAATAACCGCTAGATGCAGCCCTTGTTAGCGCTGTCCAGCCTTGGTTGTCAGATAAATTTACGTCTGCACCATTATCAATAAGAAGTTGAGTTATTTTTGGACATTCCCAAAAAGCAGTAAGCATTAATGCTGTTACACCTCTTTCATCTTTTCTATTGATATCAATTTTACGGTCAATCTGTGTTTGAATTTCTGTAATATTACATTCACGCACGGCATTAGTAAATTTTTCAATAGATGGAGGAGGTAGTACTTCAGGCTTAGATTTAGCGTAGCCAGGAGCACTAAATAATATAGTAATAGCTATAATTGTTAGGATTTTTTTCATGAAATTACCTCGTTAAGGTGAAGAAGGGGTTTGTCTATATTCTTTTAATATTTTTTTTACAGTTTGATCTTTTGCTATATCACTAGCTATCCAACCATTTAAATCTTCTTTGATATTTATATCTGCGCCTGCTTCAAGTAGCATTTTCAAAATAACAATATTTCCGTCGCCAGATGCTCTCATTAATGCTGTCCAGCCATTATTATCTGTAGCGTTAATATTAGCACTATGTTCAATAAGTATTTCAGTAATAGTAGGACAATCCCATGTCACCGCAAACATTAGTAACGTAACACCATTTTTAACCCGCATATTGGGGCTTTTACCCATATCTAGACCTTCCAAAATTTTATCAGTCCTACATCCTATTGTTGAATTTGAGTATTCAACATCAGACATTGGAGCAGGTGTAAATGTACTGATTATTTCAGGCTCGGATATATTATCCTGATTTTTTGGTAAAGTGACTTGAGGTTCATAAGATGCCCATTTAATAGTAACGAATACAATTAAAAATAAAGCTAATATAGTTATTTTAGTATTTACAGTAATATTGTCTGCATTTATATTGAAGAGTTTTTTCATGATATACCCGAGCATAATGCTCAAAAAATTGAAAGAAAAGGGAGAAAGATACGTCTGTTAATATTTGGTTAATGTATTTTTATTAAGACGTTTTGTCAATAAATCTTCTGGTTTACATTTTTGTAATAAAAACCCACTCGTTTTCAGATGAAAGATCTGGATAATATTTATAACCACTTTCTGAAAAGTTTTTTAATTCTTCCACATCTGCAAATTTATTTTTAATTACAAAATCTGCCATCATGCCTCTGGCACGTTTTGCCATTAATCCAATAGTTTTTACTTTGCCATCTTTTTCTTGTTTTAACAAAATTGTAATTAATCGTGATTTTAGATCTTTAGGTTTAATAGCAGAAAAATATTCGTTAGATGCAAGGTTGATAATTTCTTCTCCATTAGCAGATTTGTTAATTTCATCCGAAATTCGAGTCTCCCAGAAGCCATATAAATGCGTTGCACGACTATTCTTGAACTTACACCCCATCTCTAAACGATATGGCTGCATAAGGTCTAGTGGGCGCAATGAGCCGTATAGGCCAGAAAGTATGCGTAAATGTCTTTGGGCGAAATTAATATCATCGTGGTTATAATTTTCAATATCCATATTTGCGTAAACATCACCCTTAAATAGGAAAATAGCAGGGGTAGAATTTTTATTTGTGAATGGAGTTGTGAAGTTTTGGTTACGTTCATAATTTAACGTACTTAGCTTTTCACTAATTTTCATTAACTTTGCTAAATCATCCTTATTAAGGATTTTTAAGCCTTTCATCAATTCTTCTGTTTCATCCATAAGTGCGGGAACTGTAAATTCTTTTACTGGTATTTTAGGTTCATTATGAATATTTTTAGAAGGTGATAGAAGTATTAGCATCGTTACTATTCCTAATATTTAGCTTGTTATTAATAATTAAAAGTCCACTGGTGGATGGTGCTGCTGGGCAGGATTGAACTGCCGACCTCCTCATTACCAATGAGGTGCTCTACCACTGAGCCACAGCAGCAACTATAAGAACAAAATATAGCTGTTTTATTAACTATTGCAACAAAAAACCGCTTATACAAAAGCGGTTTGTTTGCTTGATTAAGATAAGTCTATTTTTTATCTTTAGAATCACATTTGCCTTTAGGGCAACAATCGCCATCTTTAGAGCAAGTTTCCATACCAAAAAGAGGGTATAGAGGGCATATCCCAATAGCCCCAGTTAAAAGAGGTACAAAACCAATTAATCCCCACAGATTACCTGCAGGCACTAAGCTTAATAGAATAATGCCACCAACCATGCGCACTGTTCTATCTTTATAACCCATATTCATTTTCATAATTTATTCCAATCGTTTATACTGATAATTATAATAAGTCTCTTCCTAAATATTTTTAGGCCAAACAGAGAATTTATCCATATTTTTTATAGGGTTATTATAACATGAAGCAGTGCTCGAACACAATTTTAGATTTTATTGGCAACACACCATTAGTGCAAATAGGTGACACTTTTATTAAGTGTGAATATATGAATCCCTCTGGTTCTATTAAGGCGAGGATTGCAAAGTTCCTTATAGAAAAGGCTGAAGAAGAGGGCATATTATCTCCTGGCGATACAATTGTTGAGGCTACAAGCGGTAATACTGGTAATGCTATGAGCATGGTTGCTGCAGTTAAAGGTTATAAAATGGTTGTAGTTATGCCAGCAGACTTCTCATCTGAAAGAGTTTCTATATCCCGTGCTTTTGGCGCACAAGTTAGGCTGGTTGGTCATTTTGACGTATCTGAAGCCTTAGAAGAAGCTAAAAAATTGGGCAAACAAAAAGGGTTTTGGTGTCCACAACAGTTTGATAATGAATGGAATGTTGAAGAAAATGAACATGTATTAGGCGAAGAAATAATACACCAACTTCCAGAAAGCATTAAAATAGATGCTATTGTCCAAGGTGTAGGAACTGGTGGAACGCTTATTGGTGTAAGTAAGGCTTTGAAAAAATTACATAATCCAAATTTAAAAGTATTTGCTATGGAGCCAGACGAGGCGGCCTTAATTAAATGTGGAGAATTCAGAGAGCATTTAATAGAGGGTATTTCAGATGGCTTTATCCCCGGCATTATTACCCGCCACAAAAAAGAAATAGATGAAGTTATTACCGTTGAAGGTGTGGGCGCTATAGAGCAAATGCGCTATTTAGCATCTAACCACGGTATGTTTATCGGACCTAGTAGCGGTGCTAATTGGCTTGCCAGCCAAAAAATCAGAGAAAAATATCCAGAAATCAAAAATATTCTAACATTCTTCTGTGATGAAGGTGAGAAATACATCATGCAGCATTTTGGCGCTCACGAATAAATCATTTTTAACTATTTTTTATCTAAAACTAAGCCTGATGAATCATGTCAGAATTCTTATTTATAATACCAGAAATGTGACTTTTTTGTATTTCTAAGGTTATTAAATCTGTTTGTAACTCTAAGCTGCTTGGTAGCGCTGTGTATTGAATATTGTTACATGTCAACATGTTACGAAGAATTATATTGAACAATCTTTCCTCAGATTCAGTGTGATAATTAAGGCTTTTTTTATCGGAAAAATTGCTTTTCCGTAAAAGATATAAATTTGTGTAACGAGCAGCGTCTTGACGGAATAAATTTTCAAATTCTTGCGCAAAAATTTTCTGGCGACGGTCTGAAATTTTTTCTTTTTCTATTAGTGGATAAACATATCCTAAAAGCAGAGGTGCATCAGTAATAACAATATCTGCATGTTTTAAAGCTTCCTCTTCGGCCCTCATTTGATAAAAGCTATAGCGGTATTGTTCGTAAAAAGAAGCCTCACTAATGGGCTTGCCGTTTTTACTTAAGTCATAACTAGAAAACTCCCTTGCCCAGGCAACACTTAGTCCTTGTTCGCTTAGATTTTTATATAAAGAGCTTGCTAGTTCAGTTTTTCCCGTGTTTGGTCCACCAAGTAGGCCGATAACTTGTTTATTTGTCATATCTAATATGTCTTATTTTTATGGTTTTTCTTAATTACGAAGGGTTATGATATTCTTAACTTTAATCAGAGTTTTATCAATCTCATCGCAGGATTCGAGGAGAATATCAGCCTTATATTGATTGTGCAACCACGTGGTTTGTCGTTTGGCATACCTGCGCATCTGTTGTAGAGTATTTGCGCATGCCTCATCAAGGCTAGTTTTCCCCTCTATATAAGCAAAAATCTCCTTCAGACCAAGGCTAGTAAGTGCTTGATTATCAAAAATGTATCCTTTTTCGTACAGGTGTTGCGCTTCTTCAACAACTCCATCTTTTAGCATGATGTCAAAACGATCATGGATGCGCTTATATAGAATTTCTCTTTTAGGTAAAATAGCTATTTTAATGAACTTAACATCTGGCATAGGAACGGTAGGAGCGATGCTTTGGTAACTACTTAGGGTGTTTTGGGTATGTTGATAAACAGCAAGGCCTCTAATGATCCTGTGAGTGTCTTCTGGCTTTAATTTTTTGGCAATATGCGGGTCAACTTTCTTTAGCTGTTTATACAACTCTACAGAGCCTTCCTGTTTAGCCTGCGCAGTTAATTTAGTCACTATTTCTTCTGGTATATCTGGTATTGGGCTTAGTCCCTCCATTAATACTTTCAGGTAAAACCCAGTACCACCAGCAAATATAGGCAGTTTGTCTTGTTTGAATATATCCCCACATTCTCTTTTTGCATGTGAAACATAATCACCTACAGAAAAGGGGCTTCCTGGCTTTAAAAAATCAAATAATACGTGCTTAGCAGCGCTAAACTCACTGTCAGATGGCATAGCCGTTATAATCGGCATTTCCTGATAAATTTGTCGGCTATCAGCATTTATAATAATACCGTCCAAATTTTGGGCAATTTTAATAGCAAGAGATGTCTTTCCAGAGGCTGTTGGACCGAATATAGTAACAGCAAATTTTTGATCCATTTTTCTTCCTTTTTAATACAATTTTAGTCATACGAATAAATATAAAAAATATATATAATTTTATTGAGCGAATAAAAATAAAATATTTTTCTACAATCAGCAAAAAATGATAAAAAAACGCAAAAAATAGCAGTGTAAGTGAAGTTTTACTTACAAAACTGTATATTTAGAACAATATCTACTAATATATTGTATTTAAATTATATTTTTTATATTTTTCACTGTATCTAATAGCTTAAATAGTAGCGAAATCTCCTCAATAAGTAATCTCAAGTCCTTTATGTTGTAGGCAGGCATAAAAATTGATGCTGGCTCAAAAAGATTCCTATAACAAGGGATGGTTATAAACACTTTATTTTCATAAAAACAACCTTCCATTGTGGTGTTCTTAAAGCGCCCTGAAAGGTTCATAAAAATCTCTAAAAGAGAGGGGCTTATAATCTTGTTTGCTTCATCTATATCTGTTGTGTAAACTTTAAAGCGACGAGAGAAGCGTTCTTCAATTAAAGATATCTTTTGTTTCTCGGAGATCTTACCAGTGTTCCACTTACCCTTGAATCCCATATCCTTACGGATAATTGTTTTTCCTTTTAGCATGTGATCCATCTCTAATAATATAAATAACCCACTGAATTTATTAGTTTTTTGCTTTGGATTATGGCTATCAAATATTCTAACTTCTGTTAAGGTTAGCTTGGAACCATGGTAGGAACCATGAATCATATCCTCAGAATCATAGCGGGTATAGGGAGGTAAAATATCTGAATTTCTAAGCCTTTCAGCCTCTATTTTTCCTTCTACATTATATGATAATGTATTGAAAAATTTAAGTATTATTGGTAATACTACATTTTTATAGTCAGCCTTGTAATTACGTTCTGGGTGTGCGGCAATAAGTATGGCAAGTATTGGCATTACTACGTAATATTCAAATGTATAGGCCTCTAAAAATGTTAATTGATGCACGAACTCTTTTATAAAAAACATAAATGATAACAATGCGATAGTTCTTATAAACAACCATTTCACCCTGTTTAGTCTGTTTTGTTCTAGTTTAAGCACCTCGGGCTTGACGTTTTTTTCAAAAAACTCAGCAAACCCGCGCTCATGTAGGGATTTCTCTATAAATTGAAATCTTTTGTCTTTAGAGAAATAGTAATTTCCAGCATCAATTTTCTCTTCTTTTGCCACATCATTGGCAATAGCGAGCTCATTAATTTCGTCTGCTGCTGAGACCAGTTTTTTGTCATCTTCCACAGTAAAATCCTTCTAAAAATTTCTATTTTTTAATAATAAATAATTTTTTTTCTTTGTGAAATGGCAAAAAAGAAGTTTTTTAGATAAATTTAGAATGATAGTAAATATATGGTTTATATAGCGCAGTATTTATTTGTGATATATCAATATATTATAATGTTATTAACAGTATTTTTTTAATTGATAGTAACTAAAATAACATATTAAATGCCTTGTTAAATATCGGCTATTGTACTGGTGCCAAAAAGATACGCTATCTATTTATATTTAAAAAGGAATTTCAAGGAAATTTAATATTTTAGCTGGTGTTATGATGTTTTTTTGTCTCTAGTGATATTTGCTTCGTATAGTAAGGCTGTAATACAGAGGAGATGTATAGTAATTTAATTTTAAAAACCGATGCTTATAGCAGTTAAAATAAACTGCCGAACAATTTTTCCTCGCTAATGTGTAGGTTTTTAAGATTGAATTACTATGATATTAAAAAGCCCTCTATTAATAGAAGGCTTTTTTGATTCGTGAAAAATTAATGGATATTTACTTAGATATTTTTTTAACTACCCATACTTGCTCTTTACCATATACTGGCCCAGATTTAAAGAAATCGGAATATTCACCAACAACCTCAAATCCTGTTAATGCAAATAGGTGGCGCATTTCTTGGCGAGTTACCCAGCGCATTGCAAGCTCTGATTCTTCTTCTCTTAGCACTTCACCAGCTGAATCAACTTCGGTATAGCGCCAGTATTCTTTAATTAGTTGCTCATAAAAATTTGTTCTACGTTCTAAAAACTGAATATTTACGCGATTACCTGTTTGTGGATGAGTCACCGTTGGGACTCTAGAGAAATCTTTTTTCCAGTCTGTTGAAGTATGTGGATCAAAGCGTGGATCAAACATATTCAGAATAAATCTACCGCCATCTTCTAAATGGTCATGTGCTTTTTCTAAGCAGCTTATTTGCTCTTCTACTGTTAATAAACATTGGAATGAACGACATGGAATAATAATTAGAGGGAACCGTTTATCCAAATCAAAATCAGCCATATTGCCCTTTATAAAAGCGGCGTGTTTTTGTGTTTCTTCAGGAAAAGAAGCTCTTTTCTCTTCGGCAATTTCATTCATAGTATCAGAATAATCTAATCCTAGAACGTCAACACCATAGCGAGCCATTTCCCAGCTAATACGACCAGTACCAGAGCCAAGCTCTAAAATTTGTTTGCCTTTCATGGCACCATAATGAGTGGCGTAATCAATATAAAATTCAATATCACCAGCCATTAAAGGGTCAGGGCCTTCTTCAAAACGCTGGTCATACACCTCCACATTTAACCCTCTCAGGTGAAAATGTGTTTTATCTTCTAATTCTTTATAATTTTTCATATGGAATAAAAAGCAAGAATTATGCCAACCCACGTAGTGAAGCTTCAAGAATAGCTAATAATTATTCTTTTGGAGGAAATGTGGGTTCTAACAAACCTAGTTTTTCTGCCTCTTTGACTGCAGAAACTAAATCTTTACTCACCAGTTCATATAGCTGTTCAAAACTTTCTATTACGTAATAAACTGTTTGGAATATATCAATACGATATGGAGTTCTGAGTACTTGAACTAAATCAAATGGCCTGCGTTCAGGAGTAGCAGATTTTACGGAATATGGGCTTTCACCATGCGAAGAAACTATGCCTGCTCCATATATTTTAGCTTTATCGCTTTCTTGGATTAAACCAAATTCCACCGTGAACCAGTAAAGCCTTAATAGGTACCATCTGAATTTATCATCTAGACCACTGGCTATTTCACCGTATTTTTGCATAAAATCAGCATATGTTTGGTTTGTTAATAATGGACAATGACCAAAAATTTCATGAAATACATCTGGTTCTTGTAAATAATCAAATTCTTCGCGATCACGAATAAATGTTGCAGCGGGGAATTTACGATTAGCAAGTAATTTAAAGAATTCCTGTGGAGCAATAAGAGCTGGAACACCTTCTACGCCCCAACCAGTACTTTCTTGCAAGGTTTTTGTAATGTTGGGTAATTGAGGGATTTTATCTTCTGACATATGCATTTTTTCTAAAGAGTCTACATATTCTTTACATGCTAAATTAGGAAGTATTTTTTCTTGCCGACTGTATAGTTCTGCCCAAATAGAATTCTCTTCAGGAGTATAGTTAATGAACCCAGTTTTATCTGGCAGTTTTGATACGTATTTAGATGTTTTCCCCATGCATTATTCTTTCTTATAATTTTCAGTAGGTTACACTAAAATCATGTTTTTATCAAATTCGTACTTTTTTTAAATAAAAAGCTTGAAAAACGTTGCTTTTCAGCCTAAATTTCTACGGCTACATAAAAAGAGAGAAAAATTTAAATGCCTACAATAACTTTACCAGATGGTAGTAAAAGAGAATTTGATAAACCCGTAACAGGTTTAGAGGTTGCAGCAGATATAGGAGAAGGCCTTCTTAAGGCCTCACTTGCTATGGAGATTAACGGAGAACTCCAAGATTTGTCTAATACGATATCTGAAGATTCAGATATGAAAATTTTTACTAGTAAAACTGATGAAGGGCTAGAAGTTTTACGTCATTCTACTGCTCATATTTTGGCTCAGGCAATTAAAAGATTATATCCCACAGCACAAATTACCATTGGACCAGTTATTGAAAATGGTTTTTATTATGATGTAGCGTTTGAGAAAGTTATTTCATCTGATGATTTAGAAAAAATCGAAATAGAGATGAAGAAAATTCTTAAAGAGGACTTACCAATTACTCGCCATGTGTGGGATAGAAACGAGGCTATTAAGTACTTCAAAGGCATTAATGAGAATTATAAAGCCGAGTTAATTGAAGATTTACCAGAAAATGAAACAATTTCTGTCTATCAACAAGGCGAAGAGTTTTTGGATTTATGCCGAGGACCTCACGTACCATCAACAGGTAAAATTGGTAGAAAAACATTCAAATTAACTTCAATTGCGGGTGCTTATTGGCGTGGAGATTCTGATAACGCAATGCTAACACGTATTTACGGAACAGCATGGGCAACAGATAAAGAACTAAAACAGCACCTCCATATGTTAGAAGAAGCGGCAAAGAGAGATCACCGTAAAATTGGCCCAGCATTAGATCTGTTTCATATGCAAGAAGAAGCCCCGGGGCAGGTTTTTTGGCACGATAAAGGCTGGAATATGTTTTTAAATTTACAAACATATATCCGTGAAAAACTTATGAATGGTGGATATCAGGAAGTTAATACTCCTCAACTAGTTTCTTCTTCTTTATATAAGAAATCTGGTCACTGGGATAAATTTGGTACTGAAAACATGTTTGTAGTTGAAGATGGCGATAAAAAATTCGCTATGAAACCTATGAACTGCCCATGCCATGTCCAAATTTTTAACCATTCATTAAAAAGCTACCGTGATTTACCGTTGCGTATGTCTGAATTTGGTACATGTATGCGTAATGAACCTCATGGCGCTCGTCATGGTATTATGCGTGTTACTAGTATGACTCAGGATGATGCACATATTTTTTGTACTCATGAACAAGTTGAAGATGAAGTAGTAAAACTTTGTGAACTTATTAAAGAGATTTATAAGGATTTTGGTTTTACAGAAATTTTAGTTAAATTTTCAGACCGCCCAGAAATGCGTGTGGGAGCAGATGAAGTTTGGGATAACGCAGAAGAAGCATTAAGAAATGCCTGTGAGAAAGCAAATCTAGAATGGAAGTTAAACCCAGGAGAGGGTGCATTTTATGGCCCTAAGCTAGAGTTTGTTCTTAAAGATTGTATTGGCAGAGATTGGCAGTGCGGAACAATCCAAATGGATTTCAACCTTCCAGAACGTTTAGGTGCACAATATACAGGTGAAGATGGTAATAAACATAATACTGTTATGATCCACCGTGCATTGCTTGGAACACTAGAACGTTTTATGGGTATTTTAATTGAAAACTTTGTTGGTCATTTTCCATTATGGCTTGCTCCAGTGCAGGTTGTTGCTATGGGAATTACCGATAAACAAAATCCGCATATTGAAAAGCTTGTAGCAAGGCTGAAGGATGCTGGTTTGCGTGTAAGTGCAGATTATCGTAATGAGAAAATTAATTACAAAATAAGAGAACATTCTCATCAAAAAACACCAGTTATTTTAGTGGTTGGAGATAGAGAAATTGAGAATGATAGTGTAACGGTTCGTCGTTTAGGTTCTCAAAAACAAACAATTATGACTGTGGATGAGCTTATTACTTCATTAAATGAGGAAATTGCCACAAAGCAACTACCAATTTTAGATGAAAATGGTAGTAAAGCAGCTTAACTAACTATAAGCACTTGTTTTCAAGCAATTAAAGTTATATATATAAAGTGTAATTAAAATATAGAGGATAAAACTATTAGCCGATTTTATGGTAGCAGACCAGAAAAAAACAGAAAAGATAATACAAACATCAACAGAGGAATCAAAGCCGATCCTGTACGCTTAATTGGTGCAGAAGGTGAACAAGTTGGTGTTGTACCGCTAAAACAAGCTTTGAGTATGTCTTATGAAGCAGATTTAGATCTAGTTGAAATCTCTCCAAATGCTAACCCACCAGTTTGTAAAATACTGGATTATGGTAAGTATAAGTTTCAGCAACAAAAACGTGCAGCAGAAGCACGTAGAAATCAACAGACTGTTACAGTTAAAGAAATTTCTATTCGCCCTCGTACAGAAGAACATGATTATCAAATCAAAATGAAGAAAGTTTTTCAGTTCTTAGAAAAAGGCGATAAAGTTAAAATAAACCTACGTTTCCGTGGGCGTGAAATTGCTAACCAGCAAATGGGTATGGATATGATGAAACGTATTGAGGATGATACTGCTGAAATAGCACGTGTGGATCAACGCCCTAATATGCAAGGCCGTCAAATGAGTATGATGCTTTCACCAGAAAAAGCCGCTAAGAAATAATAGTTTAAACGAAAAAAAATCCCGCATATAGCGGGATTTTTTTTCGTTAATGGTATTTCTTTAGAAATAGTATTGAGCCAGTGATTTATAACCATTTTCATTTAGATAACGAATGAGAGCCTTCTCAACTTTATCATAATCATCAATAACTGGAACTGTTGTCCTGCTATGACCCATTTCTTTTGTTGAGGCGCCTGATATCATATTTAAAGCACTACCTTGTGCTTCGTGTACAATAGTGGAATGATTAAGATCATTTGCAACAGCATTAAACCCATCAGAAAGAAGTTCTTTTATACGTTTTGCCTTGAGCTTTACTGGGTCTGAAATCTTTATCATGTCTAAATATCCAGCATTCCTTCTACTATATTGATCAAATGCAATAGTCATAACACCATTCTCGTGAGCCATAAAAGCAATGTCATTCCACATAGAAGCATGAGCCATATCAATCCCATATTCAGATTTGAGTAAATCTTCATCTTTATTGAGGAAGGCAACACTGATATTTGTTAAGCTGGCCTTAATACCCAAGTGATGTAATGCTCCTTCAGCAAACTTTTTAATGAAATACAAGTTGCCGTGACATTCATTTATTTCTTTTATATAAGCTCCAAACATTGCATCGCGCAATGTATGTGGTAGTGGATGGTAGCGTGCGAAATAGGCCATGTATTCATCATCACGTATTTTGTATCTCTTTCCAGAGGCATCAATTTCAATTGCAAAATTATCAAACCACCGTAGTGTTATAGTACCACCATTGGTCATGTAAGTTGTTTCATTGCGGGCAGGTGTGTAGCGAGAGGAAAATTTTTCACGGCCTATAAATTTTGTAATTTCAAAATCACGAGTTACTTTTACAGCCGAAATTGGTTTAATTTCTGTTCTAGACATAATTGTCTCCATATAGGGTTGGGGGTTTTGGTACAATTGTACCGTTTGGGGTTGGGGTGTTTAAAAAAACATACCTAATTTCAGCAAAAAGCCGTCAAAAAACTACAGATACGTCACTAAACAGTTTTAATATGGGTATATAAGTAACAATATCAAGTGTTAAACATAGTTTTTTTACTATTAAAAAGATAACTTTCTTGCCTATTTTCACAAAACCTTTAAAATCCACCCCATGGCAGATGTTGCAGCAAAACGAGAAAAATCAAAAAAAATAAGCTCTTTGGGGCAGTTGTGGGGTTTTGTAAAACCTTATAAATGGCGTCTTTTTATTGGCTCTATTGCCATTTTAATGACAACAACAGCAATGGTAGCCATTCCGCAATACGTTCGTACTATGGTTGATGATGCATTGAAAAATGGCAACGTTGAACAGCTAGATAATTCAGTGGTTTTATTAGTTTTAACAATTATGGTTATGGTAACAGGTATTTTTATTCGTACTTTAACTATTCGTTATACAGGTATGAAGGTTGTGGCGGATGTTCGTAAAAAAGCCTATGCCCATGTGCTTACCTTGGATACAGGTTTTTTTGAAAAAACTCGTACAGGAGAAATTATTTCCCGTCTTGTAACGGATATAACTACATTACAGGATGCCGTTGGTACGCAAATTCCATTCCTAATTCGTGGAATAGCACTACTTATTGGTAGCCTAATTATGCTATTTTATACTAATGCTAAGCTTACTTTTATGCTTATTTCCGTAGCTCCAGTTATTATTTTCTTAGCAATTTATTTGGGTGAAAAATGGCGTTTTTATTCTCGTGAAATTCAGCAAAAAGTAGCAGATATGAGCGCGCAAATAGAAGAAAGCATTGGTAGTTTACGTACCGTACGTTCTTTTGCTCAAGAAGAAGCGGAAAAAGGAAAATTAAATACTAGTGTAGACGGTTACTTGGGGCTTTCTTGGCGTTGGGTTCTTTCTGTTGCTTCATTTTTCTCTTTTAATGTTTTTGCAGGTTTTGCATCTATTGCCCTTGTTATGTGGGTAGGGGGAAGAGATGTTATTGCTGGCGGTTTCACAGTTGGTGAAATGATGGCATATTTCCTTTATATTGCGTTTTTAGGTGATGCTTTTGGTAGTATTTCTGGTTTTTGGCCATCATTGCAAAGTGCTGCTGGTGCAACGGAGCGCTTATTTGAATTGTTAAATACTCAGCCAACCATTACTGATTTAGACACACCAACACCATTGCCTGAAAATAAAAATGGTCGCAGAGTTACTTTTAATGATGTGACTTTTTACTACCCAACTCGCCCAGATGTGGCAGCATTAAGTAATTTATTATTAGAGGTGGAAGCAGGTAAAACTGTAGCAATTGTTGGTCCTTCTGGTGCTGGTAAAAGTACTTTATTCCACTTAATACTACGTTTTTATGACCCACAAAAGGGTAAAGTAAAAATTGATAGTATTAACATTAAAAATATTTCACGCGATGCATTACGTAAGGAAGTGGCTGTAGTAGCTCAAGATTCAGCTATATTTTCTACAAGTATTTTAGATAATATTCGTTATGGTAGGCCAGATGCTACTATGGAAGAGGTTATTAACGCTGCTAAAGTCGCAAATATTGATGAACTTATTGATGAAATGCCTGAAAAATACGATACCTTGGTTGGTGAAAAAGGTGTGCGTTTATCTGGTGGGCAAAAACAGCGCCTTTCTATTGCTAGAACAATCCTGAAAGATCCTAGTATTTTACTGTTAGATGAGGCTACTAGCCATTTAGATGCTGAATCTGAGAGAAAAGTACAAAAATCCTTTGATAAACTCATGAAAAATAGAACAACTATTGTTGTTGCTCACCGTTTAGCTACTGTCATGAATGCTGATAAAATCATCGTGATGGAAAAAGGTGATGTTATTGCAGTGGGTAATCATAAAGAACTTCTTTTAAAATCAGAACTTTATAAGAATTTATCCACACTACAATTCCTTAGTTAATCTATTAAAATGTTGTTTTACTACAACAGGTCATTTAACTGAAATTGCCTAAAATTTGTGCAGACTTCCATAAGGGTATACATGTTGTTAGAATAAAGAGGTGTAAATAATCTTTATAATTTTAAGGAGAAGCGATGCACCAAGTACTAGTACTCAACGCAGATTATAGGCCGTTAAGCCTTTTTCCCTTATCTATATGCTCGTGGCAGAATGCCATTAAAGCATTGTTTTTAGGCAGGGTAGAGGCAGTTAGTCATTATAATACAGAGGTAAGTTCACCTTCTATTACTATGAAGTTACCAAGTGTTATAGTGTTAAAAGATTATGTAAAACCAGTATGTAACCCAGCTTTTAGCCGGACAGCACTACTAATTCGGGATAAGTTTGAATGCCAATATTGTGGTAAAGATGGTTTTATTCCTGCAATTCGTGAAGGTGTACGCTTAAATATGGATCATGTTGTTCCAAGATGTTTAGGTGGAGCAAGAAATTGGGAAAATATTGTTGCAAGTTGCCATCCGTGTAATTTGAAAAAAGGAGCTAGTCCCTTAAAACATTCTGGTATGAAATTACGTAATCATCCACATATTCCAACTTCTCAGGAACTTTGGAAAAATAGTTACCAGCTTATTCCAAATGGTAATATACCAGAAGAGTGGTTACAGTTTATTGAGCCTAAGAAGAATAAAGGCTAGTTAAACAAAAAAAAGCCTATAAATAAGCTCTTAATTACGCTGAAAAAGTTAGTGTTCTTCCATCAATTGGTGAATATACTACTCCAATAAATTCCAGAAAGTTACTAAAGCTACCTTTGTAGTCAATATCTACATTCAGGCCAAGTTTCTTTTTGGCTAGCCTTTTTATTTTTGCAGACATTTCTGGGGCTGATTTTTTACTTGTATATTTCTTGGTTGCAAGCTTTATGCAAGCATCACGAACCTCTTGGTTTGATTTAAACTTCATTTTTTTCTCCTGGGTATTTCCCATGGTATTTTAGAATCGAGGAAATCTCAATCTATTTGAAAAGATGTGTTCCTATGAACTATGTTTCTCATCTTAAGTATAGTGTAAGGATATTTCTGAATGATTTCAAGGGATAAAATTATTATCAGTTTTGCAGAGGGTTGTATATATGGTTAGATACAGCCTTCATTGCCTGATGCAGGTATTTATCTATATTTGGTTTTGTTAATATATCATTATGATAAGCGCCGCTAATTTCTTTATTATAAACCATGTTAGGAATTAATTTTTTTAGCATCATTGTACGATTTTTAGGAATTACTTCGTCATTTTCAGCAGAAATAACCGCAATAGGAGTTTTGATATTTTGGATAAACAGGTCCGTTTCAAAATTATGACGTAATAATAAATTTACCGGCAAAAATGGGTAACGACTTTTTGCCACTTTCTTTAAGGAATCAAAAGGAGTAACTAATATTAAACTTTTCACATTTCTATTAGCTGTAAGGTATGAAGCAACCGCAGTACCAATACTTAAACCAAATACAGAGATATCTTTATTTGGGAATTTTTCTGTTACTTGATCAAATGTATGAAGGCTATCTGTAAGCAGATTTTTTTCAGTTGGAGAACCATCACTTCCACCATAGCCTCTATAATTAAAACCCATGATATAAAAATTTGGGTAAATTACTTTTAAAAATCTTACTAAATCAGCTACATCGTAAGCATTACCAGCAAATGCCATTAAAATATTGCCACGCGTATTTTGTGGTTTTGATAATAAGCCTTCAAGTTTTGTGTTATCAGGTGTAGTGGTATGGATAACTTCTTCATTTGCTCTGATTGAAGATAAATCATCAAATTGGACAAAAGTACGTGGAAAAACCAATCTACCTTGCAGAAGGTAAATTGCTAGAACCAGAACACCATATAAGGCTATGCCATGAATAAGAAGGCGAAGCACTTTTTAGCCAGCTTTTTGTCTTGTTATCATATCATCCTGAACACGAGCGCCAGTGCGCATAATTACAGATCCAGCAAGATTATGACCAAGTTTAATGCCTTCTGTTAGGTTTTGATCATTAATATAGTGATGTAGGAAACCTGCGGCAAATGCATCACCTGCACCAGTTGTATCTACGGGGTTGTCTATTTTTGCAGTTGGGATTGAAAGTTCTTGGGTACTATCTGTGTAAGTTGCACCATCACCACTGCTAGTAATAATACGTGGTGTTGCTTCTACACCTTTTAAAACTTCATGACCGCCTTCTTTGGCAGCTTTAAGTAGGACATTCATTTCTTCGTCATTTGCAACTAATAGGTCTAGGCCGTTATCAATTTCTGTAGCAATTGCATCGTAACATACTTCCAAAACTGCAGAAGATGCTAGTGTTAATGCTGTTTTTACACCATTTTCACGAGCAATTTTTAACGCTTTAGCAACAGCTTCGTATTGATCAAATAACATGTAGCCCTCAACAAGTAACCATTTACTGTTACAAATTGTTTCTTTATCTACCATGGAAGCGGAAACAGGAGCTGTTACACCAGGAGAAACAAATGTACGTTCACCATCTGGAGTAATAAGTACAAAAACTTCCATAGTTCTCACACTGTCATCTCCAGCATTTATTGTTACATCCGCAGTTGCCATTTCAGCTTTGAAGTGCTTACCAGAAGGGTCTGCACCAAAACGGCTAATAAAAGCAACTTTGCTACCAAGTTTACCCATAGCGTAAGCTGTATTACCAGTAGATCCACCAGCTTCAAACTTTTCAACCATGCAATCATCATTTAGGGCGATAAAATCTTCAAATTCACGTGTTTGGAAATCACCTTTTTTCAGGTTATGTTTTAATAGAACATCTTCAGTTGTGTTTACAAGTGCATCTACTGGAGCGTTTCCCATAATAGCGATGTCGTACATTTTTATCCCCTTAATATAAGTTAAATCGTGGATATTTTACGCTTTTAAATACTAAAAGAAAAGTTAAATCAGAGTTAATTACTAAAGTTATTAACACGTTGAGCAGTCCATAGCTTCGTATATGGTGGACGAGCGGTCATTTCAATGCGTGTTGGCCCTGTAGTTATATTTTGTGCAGGAGGGCACTGATCATACCAAGCTTCATCATTAACACCTGTTATGTAACGAACTCTTTTTTCATTATAGTTCTCACATTGCTGTTTTAAATAAACTTCTTTTTCATACTTAACACTGGGGCTAATTTCATTACCTAGGAAGAATTCTTTAAATGTTCTACCATAAGAATAAGATACTATTTCTTGTTTAGCGCCTGACATATAAGTACGTATCTCTGGCGTACAAGCAGAGCAGGTAAGTAAAACGGCTATGGTTAATAATATACGCATAGTAAAAATGCTACATTAGTTATCACCTTCTGAGCAAGATAAACTGGCTATAAAGGTAAAATATCAAGAACTTGTTGTGGCGAAATAGACGCAAAATCTTTGTTGTGGAGAATTGTCATATTTGGTGATTTTGGTGCACAAAGCTTTGGATCACTCTCAGGGCCAAAAAGAGTAATACCATTTTTATGTAATGCTGCTGCAATGTGCATTGGACCAGTATCATTACCAATTATGGCTTTAGCTTTATTTAAAATACCAATAAGCTCATTTAAATTATTACCACTTAAATTTATGGCATTTGTTTTTTTTGCTATTTCTTGTAGCAATTCTATTTCATCAGCGCCACCTATAAGGACAGATTGCTGACCTTTTTTTTCTAGTTCATTAATTAGGCTAATAAAATGTGGCCAGCGTTTACCAGGACGGTGTTTTGATCCACCTGGGATAATGGCAATAAAATCTTTGGGCACATTATGCTCTTTTAATATTGCGGATGCGTCTTCTGCGGCATAAGAGATATCGGTAGAACTTTTTATCTCAACACCTGAATTTTGTAGTTGCTCAGCAATTCTTTCAAGAGAATGCATATTGTTTCTATTTGGATTATCGTGCGGGAATTTACACCCTTTAGCAATGCCACTCCAATTAGGCTTGCCAGCCAGCAAAAAGTATAAACCAGTTCGTTGATTTGTTTGTAAATCATATACCATATCAAATCCTTGTAATTCTTTACGGATATTATAAAGGTATTTTAAGTTCCAAAAGGGTTTGCGGTCATCCCATACTATTTCATCAAAAAAGGGAATATTTTTGGTAAATGCCGCCATTTTTTTTGTAGTTATTAAGGTTATATGATCGTTGGGATGGTGAGCACGGATATCTGCGAATGCAGCAGTAGCAAGGACAAAGTCTCCAAGAGCGCCGAGTTTAATAACACATATTTTCATATTATTAATACTATTTATAAACCTATATCAACAATAGATTCATAAACCTCACCCAAAGAATCTTCCCAAATATTGATGGTAACAGTATGTTGATACCATTCATTTCCATAACATAATGAAGGGATAATGGCTGGTGTGAAGCCAGCTTCAAATACACTAATACCAGCAGCGAGAATAGTAAAATCAGATTGACCACCAGAAATAATGACTTCATCAGGTTTTTCTTGTTTTACCCAATTAATAACTTCTACAGGTAATTGGTAGCCATTCTTATTAAAGCTATCTTGTGCATTAATTAAGGTTTTTTCATCTTTTTTAGGGGCATCAGTAGTTGTAAAATTTTTATAGGGAATACGAGATTCATCATGAACAAATACAGTTGCAATTGTTGGAATGTGATCTGCAACATGGTTGATGGCATCAATAAGAGATTCTGGTGCCTGAAAAAATGGCTGAATATCTAAGGCTATCATACACCTTTTCATTTTAGTAAATCCTCGTAAATTTTAAATTCCCCCTGACACATTTTATCAATAGTAAATTGTGCATGTGCCCAATTATATGCATTTTTACTTATACTTGCCAAGGTTTTTGGATTCTTTAGTGCATTATCTATAGTAAGTGCCATGGCTTTTGGGTCACTTGGAGGTATAAGCCAGCCAGTTTCATTATCTTTTACTGTTTCCAGAGACCCACCGTGTGCTGTAGCTATAATAGGCGTGCTCATAGCCTGAGATTCTACCGCTACCCTGCCAAAAGCCTCTGGTTTGGCTGATGCTGAGATAGTTAATGTGGCAGCTTTATAGTAAGGAGCTAATTCAGATTGTGTTCCGCAAAAAATAACTCTTCCAGCGATATTTTTATTCTCACTTAACTCTTTTAATTCATTGGTATAATTAGATTGTTTGTTGCTACTACCTACCAATAATACAACATATTTTTGTGTTTTAAGTAATGGTAATGCTTTTAATAAAGTATCTTGTCCTTTCCAGCGAGTAAAACGTCCAGGCATAAGGATAATAGGTGTTTTTTTGTTTGTATCATACTTTTGGAATATTTCTTTTTCATTAACCGTTTTGGGGTTGAATCTGGTTTGGTCAAAACCTCGTTGTACAACAGTTATACGTTCTGCTGGTTCTTTATATATCTCTATAATATGATTTTTAATAAAATTAGAGTTAGCAATAACATGGATACCTTTAAGCATTATGCGGTTATAAAATATTTTAAACCAATTTTGAGTTCCATGGGTCCCATGAAAACTAGTTAAAAATGGTGTTTTAGTAAATTTACAGGCGAAATATGCAGACCAAGCAGGTGCTCTGGATCTGGCATGAACAATATCTGGTTTCTCACTATTTATTATTTTTATTAACATAAAAGTATTAAAGAAAATATGAAGTGGATTTCGTTTATGTAGAGGAAGCTTAATATGTGTACTACCTTCAGCAACTAGTTTCTCAACCATTTTACCACCATTAGATACAACAATACTCTGCCAACCTTGGTTAACAATGTAGTTGGAGGTTTCTAATGTCCCTTGTTCCACGCCACCTTGGTTTAAGGCAGGTATAACTTGGAGTATTTTGGCTGTTCTTTTCATATATCTTGAAGTATACCCATTACATTGAATAAAGCAAAAAAAATCCTCTATCAGCTAAGATAGAGGGGCATCGTATTTTTTATGAAGGGCTAATAGTTACATCGCCATCATTTTCACAAATGTTATACTGAGATGGTATAACAGCATGGAGTAGGTTATGGCGCCAAGTAGGAAATTCTTCTTTCTTGATTGGAGTAGGTGAGTATAATCTACCCTGGTTTGTATGAATATAGGTTGTACCGCCATCACGTCTTCGTGATACAGCGTCTATGAGTATTTCTTTCATTGGTTTACCATTGGCTTTTCCAATGAACATACGAAAACTTTCAAGGGGGTGGTCACTGTTTTTATCAGTACTTACGTATATAAGTTTGGAGCCGTATTGGTATAAATATGTCAGAACTCTTGTTGAGTTGTTTTGTGTCATAGTATTTTCCCGTATAAGGAGGTAGGTGGATAAAAGTTTAGATATTTCTTACGAAGAACCTTTAGGATAACCCAAAAAGCTAAAAATACAAAGCAAACAATGTTGTTGCTTTTGTATAAAAAATAAGCACATAATAATACTCAATGTAAATCATAATAAGGAATAAGATTATGCATCTGACGAAAAGCCCATACATTGAGCCGCAAGCTTATAACCAAACAGTTTCCCTTTTGAGGGAATTTTTTTTGGCCAAAGGTTTTGTGGAAACCCCAACCCAATCTCGCTTAAGTATTCTTGCAGCGTGTGAAGACCCGACTACCATTGCTACCTATGAATATTCGGGGCAAATATGGCCATTGCCTCAAACAGGGCAAATGTGGTTAGAACATGAATTATTGAAATCTCCAGAAACTCCTGGATTTTTTTGTATCAGTACTAGCTACAGACAAGAACCTAACCCAGTAGAAGGAAGGCATGAAACGATTTTTCCAATGTTTGAGTTTGAAACAAAAGGAGGATTAAAAGAGCTAGAAGCCTTAGAGCGTGAATTGTTAGTTCATTTAGGATTTGCTGAAAATGAGGAAGATTTTGCAAGCGGAGATTACACAGATGTTGCCAAAGAATACGGAGTCATGGATATTTGTGGAACAACTGAGGGTAAAATTTGTAAAGATAAAGGCAGTGTATTTTTTCTAAAAAATTTCCCCCAATATACCAGTCCATTTTGGAATATGAAGAAGAATGGGGAGAATGCTAACAAAATAGATGTTCTGTTATACGGCATGGAAACCATTGGTTCGGCAGAGCGTAGTTCTAATCCAGACGAAATGCGGGAAATGTTTTACAGTATTTCTGGTGGAGAGTACGCTGGTATATTATTCCGTAAATTTGGCCGAGAACGAGTGGAAAGAGAACTGGAAGAGTTTTTAAGTTACGATTTCTTCCCACGTTTTGGTGGAGGAATAGGTATAACTCGTATGATGCGTGCCTTAAGTCTTCTTGCTGAAGAACAAAATAATAACTTAGAGCTTATTGCTGCTTAAGGGGGTGATTTATCTCTAAAAAGACCGCTTAGGCGGTTTTTTTAGCTTCATAGAATACAAAAACACCCCATATATAGAGGTGTTCTTTATTATTCGCTATTCAGCTTTATCGGCCTTTTCAAGGAGTGAGATAATTTTCGTACGGTGAAGTTTTTTAGCAAGATGCAAAGCTGTGCGCCCATGCTTATCTTGTTCATGAATATCTGCTTTTGCTTTTATAAGCATTTTAACAATAGATAAAGATCCATTTTGTACAGCGTACATCAGTAAAGTTTTTTTATGGCCGTCATGTGTATTTGGACTAGCGCCAATTTTAAGAAGAGTTCTAACAAGCAATCTTTTATTATGTACTACAGCGTAGCAAAGACTTTCGTTTATATTCATTATGCACCTATGAAGGATATATTAGGAAAAAAATAAGTATGTCTGACTCTCTTTACTGTATACATTAATTAAAGTAATGTCAAGGGGAGTTACAAGGGTTTTTAGTGCTACAATATATAAAACATCCTGCAAAGCAGGATGTTTAGACGATATTATTGTGATAGTTTATAATCTATTCCCATACGTTGAAATATTGCTCCCAATTTTTTTGCAGTTTCAGGGTTTTCAGTAGAAAAAACTAATTTATAAGATTCTTTATGGTTAGTAACCGTATCAGGTTCTGATGCACCAGCACTTATTAATAGGTTTTGAAACTCAAGATTGTTTTCATTATTTGCAATATCTAATGCTGTATTGGTAAGGATATGTTTTGCATCTAAATCTATATCTTTAGCAGATATAAGAAGGTTACCAACATCTATCTGGTTATGTAATGCGGCATGCATAAGCGCATTAAAATTTAACTCATCAGATACGTTGGCCATACCATGCTCAATTCCAGCTTGAATAATATCAATATTACCATCTTCTGCTGCATTTAAAAATTCTTTTGTGGTTGGTTTTTGGGTCATTTGGGCTACCTCGTAGAGAAAATGCACATGTTGCGCGGAAAAAGAAAAAGTATTTCTGAGTAACGATAGATATTGTATACTAAAGTAGTGGCTTGTCAACTAAACATTTCTTGTTTTACTGCACCTAGAGCTGAAATACTTCTTGGAGTAGCAAGAATGCGCTTGGCCACGCGGGTGCAATCTGCAAGTGTAACAGCTTCAATATCTTCTAAACTTTCTTCTAATGGCTTAAACCTACCATCTGTGAAGTGGCATAGCGGTATACGCCCCATTCTGCTATCAGAGCTTTCTTGTGCCATGCGCATATTTGCTGTGTATTGAGCTTTTGCACGTTTAAGTTCTTCTTTAGTTAAGGTATTAATACTTTTTGTGCATTCTTCTTGAACAATTTTCATTAATTCTGGTACATGCTCTTCGCTTGTGCCCGCGTAAATACAAAACATACCAGTATCATCGTAACTACTGTTATAAGAAAATATGCTATATGCTAACCCACGTTTTTCTCGTATTTCTTGGAATAGACGAGAGGCCATACCGCCGCCTAGCATTGCACTCCAGATATTTGCAGCGTAGTAATCATCGTCTGTATAGCATACCCCTTCATGAGCAACTACTACATGGGCCTGTTCTAGATCTTTAGTTTCCACAAAGGTTTTGCCTGTGTATTCTGCTTGTGGTATTGAGGTTGTTTTTTTATGTGCTATTTTAGCAAAATATTTCTCCGTTAATGTTACAAGATCATTGTGCTTCAATCGCCCTGCGGCTGAAATTATGATATTTTTGCCGATATAGTTGTTATCTATAAACTGTTGTAAATCTGCCTTTTGAATTGCTTTTACACTGTTGATAGTCCCCAAAATTGGACGACCTATAGATTGTTCCGGCCAGCATATAGTTTGAAGATTTTCAAAGACTAAGTCATCTGGAGTATCATTTGTTTGAGCAATTTCTTGTAAAATAACTTCTCTTTCACGCTCCATTTCTACAGGATCAAAAACAGAATTTTGGAGGATATCACCTAAAATATCCAGAGCTAATGGTAAGTCTTCATGAAGAAGTTTTACATGATAAGCTGTATTTTCATAAGATGTATAAGCGTTCATATTACCGCCAACATCTTCAATTTCTTTGGCAATATCTTGGGCAGATCGAGTTGTTGTACCTTTAAATGCCATATGTTCTAAAAAGTGAGCAACACCATTATTTTTAGCATTTTCCAGCCTAGCACCAGCATTTATATATACTCCAACAGATACACTTTCAATATCTGGCATTTCATCAGATGCTACGATAATACCGTTAGCTAGCTTGGTTTCTTTATACATATTGGTTGATGTAATCCTTTATGGCGTTAATATCGTTTGGAACAGTATCAAAAACTTCATCGGCTTTTAATATATGTTGTAATCGTTGCGGTAATTCTGGGCGAACACCTGTACCTGCTTCTACTGCATCTGGGAATTTGGCAGGGTGAGCCGTTGAAAAACATAGGGCAGGACGCATACCAGGGCGAGCATAAACAGCGGCTAAACCAACGGCAGTATGTGGATCAATTAATATTCCATACTTTTCATAAGCTTCATGCATAGCCACATGTACTTCTTCTTCTGAAGCGCTAGAGGCGTTAAAAATTGAGCGCATTTTTGCCATTTCATTATCAGATAGCTTAGGAAGTACACCAGTCGTAGTAAATTCATCCATCATTTTGTTTAAACGAGAGCTATCTTTGCTAATTACATCAAATAACATACGCTCAAAATTGGAGGCTACTTGAATATCTATACTAGGAGCGCATGTTTGAGTTACATCTTTGGTAGAATAGTCCCCATCATGTATAAAGCGAGTAAGAATATCATTTTCATTAGAGGCAATAATAAGCTTTTGAAATGGTAACCCCATTTGTTTTGCTACGTATCCAGCAAAAATATCACCAAAATTACCTGTTGGAACACTTATATATAAATTTTCACGTTGTTCTTTTGGAATACGTGACCATGCGTAAAAATAATAAACAATCTGCGGAATTAAACGTGCCCATGATATTGAATTAATGGCTGTAGCCTTAATTCTTGTTCTAAATTCAATATCATTAAACATCTGTTTAACCAGCATCTGGCAGTCATCAAAAGTTCCTTCAACCGCAATAGGAAATATATTTTTTTGCATAGTTGTTGTCATTTGACGTTGCTGAATATTACTTACCTTATCTTTCGGAAATAAAATAACGGCTTTAACATTAGTTAAACCTGTTAAACCAGCAATAGCTGCAGGGCCTGTATCGCCAGAAGTTGCAGCAATAACTGTGGCTGTTGTATCTTCTTTAGTTAGTGCCCAATCCATAATTTTACCCAGCATTTGTAGGGCAACATCCTTAAATGCCAAAGTTGGACCATGAAAAAGTTCTAGCATATAGATATCATCTTCTAGCTTTTTAACTGGAGTAATTTCTATATTATCAAATTGGCTGTAAGCTTGTCTTATAATGTGTTGAAATACTTCTTTTTCCATATCATCTTTAACAAATGACCACATAATTCCTTCGGCAATTTGTAAATAATTAAATTTATCCATATTTGCTATATTTTTAGGCGAAATTTTAGGATAATGGGTTGGTAAATAAAGCCCGCCATCTGGCGCTAAACCGTTTAATACAGTTTGCGTAAATGTTACGTTTTTTTCACCTCTAGTGCTTATGTATTTCATTAACTAACCTGCTCCATTGCTTTTAAAAAAATCTCTGTTCTAGCAAGGCCTTCCTTATAAAATGGTTGATGGTATGGTAATAGCTTTTCTTTTTCTATTTTATATTCAGCAAAAAGTTGAGGTTTACCTACTTCCATAGATGCACTTGGTTCAGTTATAGTATCAATCATACCCCAATAAATTGGCATATAACTGGTTGGATATGGGTAAGGGTAACTGGCTGGTTTAGGGCCATTTATAGTAATTTTTGAATAACCAATTAATGCAAAAATAAGCAGTGATGCACCTGTTTCCTCAAATAATTCACGCTGCATAGATTCATCTGGTGTTTCACTATTTTCTATATGACCACCAGGAATATCCCAGCCTCTGCCATATACATTTGCTAGCATAACTTCATCTTTTTTAAACGCTAAAATAAATGATGATTTTGTAGCACTAAGTTCTGGTAATTCTTGGCTTTTATATAATTTTAGAGTGCTGTTTTCTGGTAACCATTTAACATCTGTGTATGTTTCAATTAATTCACTCACTTTAAGCTGCCTGTGTTCTGAAAGTGTTAGCTTTTACAGGGTCTCCAGCTAAAATATTTACAATTCTTTCAGATGTTTGGCCATCTCCGTAAGGATTAACAGCTTTTGCCATGGTTCTGTAAGCAACCTCATCTTCCATCAACATTGTTACTGTAGACACAATTTTATCTGTATCTGTACCTACAAGTTTAACCGCTCCTGCTGCTACTGCATCTGGACGTTCCGTTACTTCACGCATAACTAATACAGGTTTACCTAGTGATGGTGCTTCTTCCTGAATACCGCCAGAATCTGTTAAAATTAGGTGAGAACGCATCATAGCAGACACAAAATCAGGGTAATCCATTGGTGGAACTAGGTGAATATTTGAAATTTCACCAAGCATTCCTTCCACAACATCCTTAACGTTTGGGTTTAAGTGAACAGGGTAAACAATATGAGTGTTTGGGTATAAAATGGCTATTTCCTTAAGTGCTTTACATATATTTTTAAAGCCATCACCATAGTTTTCGCGTCTGTGAGCAGTTACCATAATAACTTTTTCATCTTCTGGTATAAAAGAAAGAGGGTTATGTGGTTTTTCTTTAAGAATATCAATTGTATCGTACAAAGCATCAATGGCTGTGTTACCAACTACAAAAACATTTCTCGTAATATTTTCAAGTAGTAAGGCCTCTGCTGAATTTATTGTTGGCGTGAAGTGCCAATCTGCTAGCTGTCCAATAAGTACACGGTTAGATTCTTCGGGGAAGGGGGCATGTTTATCGTATGTACGCAAACCAGCTTCTACGTGAACAACCTTCATATGCTTACTTTCCGCCGCATTATATGCATAATGAGATGCTAATGCTGCAATAAAAGCAGTGGTAGTATCACCATGAACAAAAGCAAATTCAGGGTTAATTTCATCAATTAAATCATGTAATCCGCTTAAAAGTTTACCTGCTAGGTGTGAAAGTGGTTGTCCTGCTAACATAACATCCATTTTGTAATCAGGGACAATATCAAACCAATCTAGTACTTGATAAAGCATTTCTTTGTGTTGCCCTGTAGCGCATACTATGCACTCGTAGCGTGGATCTTTCTGTAATCTTTTAATAACAGGAGCCATTTTAATAGCTTCTGGACGAGTACCAACAATGCATAGGGCTTTGTGAGTCATAATTATCCTTACTTAATAACGGATTTTAAAATTTCAGGAACAAAAATGCGCTGTGCGCCTACTTGTTCTTTTAATGCTTCGTATGATTGTAGCGGATTTTCTAGTAATGCAAATACAAAAAGAGCATTTGGTTCCAATTGATTTATATCCTGAATAACAGTATTATTTAGAAAACATCCAACCTGATGATTTGGTGCGTAAAAACCTTTAAAATTAGCCATGTTCTGTTCTGTTACACTTAAAAATGCAGATTCAGACAGTGGGGTTGTTCCTACAATATAAAATGGTAAGTTCTTTAGCTTTTCTTGTTCTTGTAAAATTTTTGTAAAATTTTGGCGAGATCTCTCAAATATATCAAACGAGTTATCAATAAATTTAGAATTTAAGCGACTCTTTTCCAATATGCCTTTAATAGTAAGCTGATAATGAAAACGGTTTTGATTTATTGGCTTCTTTTGAATAAACCCATCATTTAAGCATTGTTTTATATGAGCATTTGTTGCACCAAGGGCAATTCCTAAAGTATTTGCTAAATTTCTTTGTGAAAGCAGATTATCCTTCTCTAATACAGAGAGCATATGCATGGTAAGGTTATCCTTTTTAGGAAAAACTTCTTGTGAGCTTGTGTGCATTTTTATCATTCTATTGTTCCACTTTTTAGTATGATAATGAGCAGGGGGATTATTGTCAACAAAATGCGTTCAAAAAATGAACACGTAGTCACGTGTTTTTGTTTTTATTAATTTTTATCAGTAGTTTATATCTACAGCTACAACTTTTCTGCGCCATAAAAGGTAGAAAGCACTTCCAAAGCTAGCGAATACTAAAAACACGGGGTAAAAGAATGATTCAAATGTAATATTAGGCACAGTAAATAACAATAGAAAATAACTTAAGCCTCCTAGTAAATATGTAATAGGTGGCTCTTCTGAAGGTTTGCTCCAAGATTTTCTTAATGTTGGATAATATCCTGCTGAATCTATTAAAACTACAATAATAATAGCACTGAATGGATTTTCCGTTACTAGCCAAAAAGGTATCGCTGTTAGGCCTCCTATAAGAGCGAACCAGTCACTTTTTGTAATATTTTTTTCACCGTAGAAAATAGCAGAAGCTGCAATTAGTAAACAAATTGTAGCAGATGCAGCTATTACCCAGGCGGAATAGCCACCATTAAGATTAAACTGGGCAAATGCACCAATAGACATAATAATACCCCAGTTAAGCCAAGTAAATAGATGAGGTTTTGTTTCTTTTTTATAGATAGTTATTATATATAAACCAAGCGATATGGCGGTTACTATAATAGATAGAACACTAAAAACTAGATAGCTATTTATTTCCATAATACTATGAAGTTGTTAATTTTTTAAGAGCTTTAATATTTTCTGTATAACTGCCATTAAACACTGCACTTCCAGCTACAAATGCTGTAGCGCCTGCCTTGGCGGCCGATGTTATGGTTTTCGGAGAAATTCCGCCATCTACTTCTATAATTATATCTAGGGACTCCTCATCTATCCATTGACGTATTTGGGATATTTTATCCAGCTGGTTGGTCATAAATGATTGCCCACCAAATCCTGGTTCTACGGTCATAATAAGGATAAGATCGCAGTATTTAAGGAATGGTTTTACTTTTTCAGCTGATGTATTGGGTTTTATAGAAAGACCCGCTTTCACGCCAAGATCACGTATTTTAGCTAGAGTTTCCTCAGGGTTATCCACAGCTTCAAGGTGAATTGTGAGGATGTTTGCCCCAGCATCGGTAAATTCTTCAATGTAATCATTTGGGTTGCTTATCATTAAATGAACATCAAAGGGTAAAGATGTATGAGGGCGAAATTGCTTCACTAATGGGGCACCAAAGGTAAGGTTAGGCACAAAATGGCCATCCATCACATCTACATGAATCCAATCAGCCCCAGCTTTTTCAATTGCACGAAGTTCTGATGCCATATTGGCAAAGTCGGCTGAAAGTATGGATGGGGCTATAATCATGAGGGTATTCTAAGAGAAAACTGCTTAATTAGCTATTAAATTTATATTTTAAATAATAAGTGTAAGTAGTGATTTAAATACATAATTAAAATATAATACTATGTTGATAAATATATATAACATAATTACAACAATATGTTATATATGATGCATAAAAAGCATAGATTATATTTAATTTTAAAATTTGCAATATAATCTATTTTATTAAAAAATTTATAGGGCATTTTTTGTGGGTAAAAAATGAGTTATCCACAGGTAAAAAAAGAGGATGATTTGTGAAGATTATTTTTATAAATTTATATACTATATAGCCTATATTTAGGTGATTTTTGGATATATTGTATTGCTTAAAATAGTAGCATACTGCTAGGTACTGTATGAGACTACTTTGATAGAATTTAGTTTGTAAGTATAGTTATAGCAATAAATAAAGTTGTTTTATTTATATGATTAAGTAGCGTTTGTTATATATTTTTTAGGCTAACAGTAAATATAAACAATATGTTAACAGGTAAGTAAAAAGTAACTTACTTTGTATAAGTTTTTTATAATATAACAATAAGGTACTTGAAAGGTGTTAACTAGCTGTGTTATCAAAATGTATAAGTATATTAAATATGAGTGATATATATTAATATGAATCACTATAAAAAGAGGTCTTAAAAAACGTGCCATTATTTTTCTTAATTTTTATTGTATTGCCCCTAATCGAAATCTTCATTTTTGCAGAAGTTGGAGAAGCTATTGGTGGATGGAATACTGTTGGTTTGGTATTATTAACAGGTGTAATAGGAATGTGGTGTGTTCGTTCTCAAGGTCTTTCTACTCTTATATCAGCACAACAGAAGCTAAATAATGCCCAAATACCTGCTGAGGAGCTTATAAGTGGTATTTGTATCGTTATTGCTGGCTTATTACTTATCACTCCTGGCTTTTTAACAGATTTTATTGGTTTTATGTTATTTATTCCACCAGTACGAGGTATTATTTGGGGCGGGTTAAAATTTCATAGTCATTTTAGCGTTCATATGAATACTCAGCAAACTTCACGCGGTTATAATGATGAAAATATAGTTGATGGAGATTTTAAAGTTTTGGATGATGATTCTCAAAAGTTGCCACCACAGAAATAATCCCTGTATACTATTGGTGGTAATAGTATACATATTGTAATTACGAAATACTTTTTTCTTTTTTAGAGGTGATCTCATGTCAGAGGTAATTCTTGTTCTATTTTTAATAATTTTATTGATTGTTTTTGTTATTGTAGCAACTGATTGTACAGAACGTGTACAGAAACATTTTGATCTTGAAGGCGGTTTATGGTTTTTCATCATTATAATGATACTTGCAGCCAATAATTGGCTTGTTCTTATTATTTTACTATTGCTAGATAGTGCTGATGATAAAGAACAAAAACCTTAACGATTTTATACGAAGAAGGAGGCATATAGCCTCTTTCTTTTGCTTTGTAGATGATTGTAAGTGATATTATATGTAGTTCAGCATAAGCAGGTCATATAAAATAACTTGACAATCAATAGAGATATGTATACAATATTAACCATATTAGTAATATCTTTTCTTTTTTAATCATCCCCCTCGGAGGAATCATGATATCTAAAATCACAATTGATCTTAAGTTCATAACTTATTTGCTAACACTTTTAGTGCCTATTTTGGCGCCAGGTTTAGTATTTTATGCGCATAGTAGTAATATTCCCGTAGAAAATAGTGTTATAATGTTTGCTGGAATGATGATGATGGCAATTATTTACTATGGACTAGTTTTTGTAGCATTTATTTTTGAAGAAGATTTTTTGAAAAAATATGCTAAAAAGCATAACTTATCGTACAAAGAAGCATTTAAAACAACGTATATCCAAACAACAGTTATCTGGTTTGGTATCCCGAATGCAGTACTATTTGGAACTACTTCTTACATGTTTTTCTTTATTGCTTACGCTTCTATAATATCACTTTATGCACTACGTTTATTTTTCGGGCATTATTATGCTGAAGAAGCACAAGCTTAAATAGTAAGTAATTATTAGCGTTAAATAAAAACCCCGCATATGGCGGGGTTTTTTATTATTTATTGTGAGCTTTAAGTTTATAGTAAGTAAACGAAAATATACAAACCAACCCAAACAACATCAACAAAGTGCCAATACCATGCGGCAGCTTCAAAGTAAAAATGATGCTTAGAATTAAAAGATCCTTGTTTTAAACGAAGACTTAAAACCATTAACATTAATGAACCAACTAAAACGTGGAAACCATGGAAACCAGTTAACATGTAGAATGTTGAACCAAATACACCGCTATCAATAGAAAACATAGCATGTTTGTATTCATACATTTGGAGGAATAGGAAAATAACTCCAAGAATCCATGTTGCTTTGATCGCACGTTTGCACGTTTTCATATCATCCTTGAATAATGCATTGTGTGCCCAAGTAATTGTTACACCGGAAGTTAGCAGTAATAGTGTATTAATTGTTGGCAATCCAACATCTAACATTTCAATATTAGCTGGTGGCCATTCAGTATTGTAGCTTCTAAGATAGAAAAATGCGGCAAAGAAGCCAGCAAAGAACATAATTTCAGATATAATAAAGAAAATCATACCGTATTTATTACCTAGCTCTAGTACTAACGGAACCTTTTTGAACCCTCTCTCGTTGCTTTCTTTGGCTAGAAGTTGGAACCATTTTGCTGCGCCGTAAACAGTAATTAGTAATCCACCAAGCATTACCCATGCCCCAGCAAAAGTAGAAATATGCAGATAAGCAATTAAACCGAATGCGATTAATCCTGCTCCAAGGCAAGAAACTGGAGGCCAAGGGTTATTTCCTGGGATGTGAAAGTCGTGATCTTGTGCGTGTCCCATCAGTTACTCCTCTTTATACATTGGTAGTTTTAGTCCGTCATAGTCCATATCTATTTCTTCGCTGTATCTTGTGTGGAATGGTTCATGTTTAGTGTGTCCCCAGCCACCAAGATATGTAGCAAGTACAAAGAAATATAAAAGAGCAAAGGCAATAATAGCACTAACTGTCCATAGGGCAATTTTAAATGTATTTTTGTACTCTTGTAACAAGGCTTCTTTATCATAATGAAGCTTTGCGGGTTTATTTGTTTTTTTTGTAGCCATAAGTTTATCCTTTTTTAACGAAGCCAATATGCACTTGCGGCAAGTACCGCAACAATAAAGAAGAGGATACCACCTAAAATAAGGTTACTTTTTCTTCTGCTATCTGCATATTCAAGAGTTTGATTTTTAGCCATAATTATTAATCCTTACTTAACAACTGGAAGTGTTTCAAAGTTATGTTCTGGTGGAGGGCTTGAAACGGTCCATTCTAGCGTTGGAGCTTTCCAAGGGTTATTTCCTGCAGCTTTTTTCTGTTTAAGGCTGTAGAAGATATTAAATACCAATAGAATTTGTGTCATACCAAATATAGCCGCACCAATGGATGAGAGCATGTTTAGATCTGCATATATTGGGTTATAATCTGCAATACGGCGTGGCATACCCATCATTCCTAGGAAGTGCATTGGGAAAAATGCGATATTTGCTGAAACAAAGGTAATCCAAAAATGAACGTTACCGATTTTCTCATTTAACATACAGCCAAACATTTTAGGGAACCAGTAGTAAGTGCCGGCCATAATTCCGAAAAATGATCCTGTTACAAATACGTAATGAATGTGTGCGACAACGTAATAAGTATCATGCATCATGTAATCTACAGGAACAGATGAAAGTACAACTCCGCTTAAACCACCAATAGTGAATAGGGCAATAAATCCAACGGCCCATTTCATGGCGACCTTAAAGTCTATAGATCCACCCCACATTGTTGCCATCCATGAGAAGACTTTAACTCCTGTAGGAACAGCAATAAACATTGTCATAAACATAAATGTACCTTGTGCAACCATATCCATACCAACAGTGTACATATGGTGAGCCCAAACTGTTAAACCAAGTAAAGCAATAGATATCATGGCCCAAACCATAGCTTTGTAGCCAAACATTGCTTTTTTAGAGAAGGTAACAATAATATCTGAGACAATACCAAAAGCAGGTAAAATCATAATATATACAGCAGGGTGAGAATAGAACCAGAAAATATGTTGGAATAGAACAGGGTCTCCACCACCTGCTGGGTTAAAGAATGCTGTACCAAAATTACGGTCTGTAAGTAACATAGTAATTGCGCCAGCAAGAACAGGTGTAGCAATAAGCATTAGCCAGGTTGTAATAAGCATAGACCATACAAACAATGGCATTTTGAATAGTGTCATACCCGGTGCACGCATATTTAAAGTAGTTACAATAAAATTAATAGCGCCTAAAATAGAACTGGCACCAGCTAAGTGAATTGCTAAAATCCACATATCAATACCAGCACCTGGTGAATACAGCGCCGATGTTAACGGTGGGTAAATTGTCCATCCTGCGGCATTAGAGCCTCCGGGAACGAATAATGAACCAAGCATTAACATTCCTGCAAATGGTAAAATCCAAAATGTCCAGTTATTCAAACGAGGAAAGGCCATATCAGGTGCGCCAATCATCATCGGGACAATATAGTTACCAAAGCCAATAAAAGCTGGAACGAGAACAAAGAAAATCATGAATGTGGCATGCATTGCTGTCATTTGGTTGAAAAAACCAGCGTTTACAAATTGGATTCCCGGTTGAGCAAGCTCTGCACGGATAACCATAGCCATAGCACCGCCAACAAATAAGAAAATTAAGGCAGATATAAGGTACATCTTTCCAATATCTTTATGATTTACGGTTGTTAAAAGGTGTAAAAAGCCTTTTTTAGTAGTTGAACCAGCCATTTTTATTATCCTGCTCTGTTGTTTAATAATTAGATGGCATCATTTATAGCATTTTCAAGCAGTTGAATAAAGTGTCTTATCAAAATAGTCAGGTATTAATTTATTTGCATATAGTATACATATAATATATAGTCCTGTGGATTAATGTTATATCTTTAACTTTTTCAACCCCGTCATTTCTTTTTACGGAGGTAAATATAATGGCAATACTTACAAAAGCACTCCCCATAATTTTCAACACTGTTTATACAACTCCTCGACGTATTCTTATTTCTAGCATACTGGATGCTGCTGGTGGTAGCTTGAAAAAGCGTGAATTATTATATGATGTTATTAACTATGTGCTATTAGCCCATAGTGGACAGTATCGTAAAGGTGATAAATTTAAGAACCCTAATAATGATGAAGAAAATATCAAATATTTGACTCATCAATATATGGTTTTTATACAAGGTTACTTGGAAGGTATTCCATTTGAACAGCAAATTGCCTTGTTATTGCACGATACCATTGAGGATGGAACAAAGTATTTCCACCCAGATTTTAATAAAACACGTGCAATAATTCGTAAAGATATCGCTGTTATCTGTGATCAATATGGAGATGGTTTTGGCGGCGCAGTCCTTTCACGGATTAATTATTTAACTAATAAAGCAGGCTTAAAGCCACATGAGAAAAAAGCTTGGCAGCTAGATCGTTTTGAAAATATGCCAACAATAGATCAAAATAACAAACTCCGAGACAAACTGGCTAATATGTGGGATACATTCCATAATGCACCAGATTGTTGGTCTGATGAAAAGAAGGCTGATGATTTAGCATTTGCATTTGATTTACTAGCAGTAGCTAATGATCCACCACAATATATTGAAGATTTGTTATTATTTCTTTCTAACCAGTAAGCGTTAAAAATCCCTGTTTATAGCAGGGATTTTTTTATTTGGCGCAATCAATACACAACGTACAAGCAGGATTATGTTCTAACCTTGCAGTTGCAATTAATTCATCACACTGAGCGCAGTAGCCAAAATAATCATCTTCATCAATACGTTTTAAGGCATTTTTAATGACAACTAAACGCTGCTCTCTTCTGCGCTGTGCCTCTTTTGCCATCTCCTGAACCTGAATAGCATCTATACGTGAAAGCCTGCCTGTTGTTGTTTGGTCTAGCTCTACAGGTGCTCTAGTTGATTGTTCTTGTTCTGAAATTTGAATGAGTTCTTGCTGTTCAGCAAGTAGTTTCTTCTTTATTTTTGGTATATTGAGTGTTTTATTTTTCATAAAAATGATTATAGTATAGTAACTAAAGTTTTAAAAAGGTTTTAATGGGGGAACCATAAGTAAATATGGCGTTTGTTGATATACAAAAAGATTTACCATACGCAGATCACGCCTTTGGTGTGGCCGAAGAAAAAAGTGATACAGTCGAAGACGTAATTCGTCAATATACAGAACAATTAGGGCCTATTGCCCATATGCGTCAGGTACATAGTGACCGTGTAGCTTATGTTTCTGGCCCAGGAATGTATGAAGAAGCGGATGCACTTTATACAGATCATGCTGATGTATGGTTGGCGGTAAAAACAGCAGATTGCGTACCTGTTCTAGTTAGTTGCCCAAGTGCTGTTGCCGTTGTTCACTGTGGCTGGAGAGGCCTGAAAAACGGTATCTTATCAAAAACACTAGACATTTTAATGAATGAATTTCAAGGCACACCAACAGAATTATTTATTCATATTGGGCCATGTATTCAGCAAAAAAATTATGAAGTTGATGAAAGTTTTCAGCATGATTTTGATGAGAGCTTTTTTCGTGAATCCAAGAAAAAAGGCACAGTTTTATTTGATATGCCAGCCGTAGTTCGTAAACAAGCTATGGATATGGGAATTAATGATTTAAATATTCATAACACAGATATGTGTACTTTTAGTGATGATCGCTTCCATTCTTACCGTCGCCATAAAAAAGCAGGCGAAGATGGTTATAAGGTTCAGCTTTCACTTGTCAGGCGGGCTGTGGAATAGCTAATACGAAACAAAAAAAACCGCCATTTGGGCGGTTTTTTTATATATGATAAATTATGCATTTGCATCCGTAACATGAATTTCTTCTATTCTAAAACCACCATTATCAGGAACTTCTAAATCAAAAGGAACAACACGATGGTAAGCAGGAATATATTTACGGAAGATTATTTTAACATCATCCTCTAAAATAGAATTATGACCAATAATGCCATCTTTTCTTACAAAACAGTCTTTTCCTACTTTTACACCAATGCCAATTACTGCATTTTTTTGTATGCCTGAAAAATAGCCAATTTGGGCACCATTAAGTATATGCGCATTTTCACCAATATAAACGTGTTCAGCAATCTTTACATCATTACCAATTTGTGCAAATCGTGAGATGCCAGTATTATTTTGGGATATATGCGTGCGATTACCAATTATTACATCCCTTTCAAGTTGAACATTATCTCCAGCAGAAGATTGGTTGCCTATAGATGAGCGGTCACCAAGGTAAAAGCCATCGCCTACAGTAGTATTGTCTCCAATACGAGAACTGAAACTCATACTTAATTTATCACCAGCACTCGAACTGGCTCCTATGCTTGCAAAAGCCATAACAATATCATTGCCAACGGTTGAATTATTACCGATTGTTCCTAAAATAAATCCATTTTTGCCAATTGTAACATTGTTACCAATTATACTGTCTTGATGAACGAATGTATCTTTATCAATACTAACATTTGCTCCAATTAAAGCAGTTTTTGCTACTAAAATTTTTGTTTTATCAGGGTTAATGTGCCATTTGGCAGGTATTTCTGTATCAGAACGTTTGATTATTAAGTTTTTAGCCACAGTTATTCCTCCATGGGAGTAATAAGAAAAAGAGAGATAAGATAATTTAATTAAAAACAGTGTATACTATATTGTATTTAAAGCAAGTTTTTAACCATGCAAACCATCATAAATAATTTCGGCAATTTTTTTACTAATGCCTTCTGCTCTGGAAATTTCACCGATAGTAGCCTTCTTAATTTCGTTAACACTGCCAAAATGCAGCAGTAAGGCCTTTTTACGTTTTGCACCAATGCCAGATATACTATCTAACGCGGATTTAATAGTATTTTTACTGCGTTTTTGACGGTGAAAAGTAATTGCAAAACGATGAGATTCATCTCTGATTTGCTGTAATACAAAAATTAAAGGACTGTTAAATTCAATCGGCAATGGTTTTTCTGCTCCTTCTTGCCATATTTTTTCATAGCCTTTATCCCGCTCTTTTCCTTTGGAAATAGCGCAAAGAATAGGTTTTTTTGCTCCGTTATCAAATTTAATTTTCTTAAATACATTTATTAATGTTGTTAAATGACCTCTACCACCATCTACCATTACAACATCTGGATATGGAATTTTTGGGTTGGCATATCTGCGAGTTAAAACTTCGGCCATCATGGCGTAATCATCTGGAGTATTTTTAGTTTTAACGGCAAATTTACGATATTTCTTTTTATTCATACCTGTTTCATCGGCTACAACCATAGATGCTACAGCATTAGTTCCAGAAATGTTGGATATATCAAATGTTTCAATAGATTTAATTTGATGTGGTGTTTTAAGAATAGATTTAAAGCAGGCGAGCCTGTTTTTCCATGATGCGGATTGAGATTGTTTGCGTACTAAAGCCTGTTCAGCATTGTGTAATGCTTGGTTTATAATATCTTTTTTGTGCCCTTTTTGTGGTGTGACAATGTTTATATCAATTAAACTTTTTAGTAACTGTAAGTCTTCTGGCTTGTGGGAACATATAATTTCGCTGGGCTTATTGTCAGAATTATAATGTTGGCTAATAAAGGCTTTTAATATTTGCTCTGATGTGAAGTTCTCCATATTTTTCTCAAACCATGTGCGGTTACCAATATGTTGGTTATTTCTATAAAAGAATCCTTGAATGCAAACATCATTACTTATTGTATGAACCGCAAGAACATCAGCATTTTTTAACCCTTGAGATAAGGTTTTTCCCTTAGTTTGAATATGAGTAAGAGTTTTTAGTTTATCTCTTTCAATTGCTGCATCTTCATAGCGTTTTTCGTTAGATGCAGAAACCATCCGTTGTTGGATTATTTTTTGCAAATTATTACCTTTACCAGATAAAAATTGGCTAGCTTCTTTAATACTTTGTTGGTAATTACTTTCGGAAATTTTATTAACACATGGGGCACTACAACGTTTGATATCATATTTTAAACATGGTCTGGTTCGGTTATTAAATGTACTGGTATTACATGTTCTTAAATGAAAAGTTTTCTCCAGCATATCTATAGTACGATAAACACTATCCGCACCAGGGTAAGGCCCAAACACGCTAGCGTGGTTTTTATTGGTGTTTTTTATGCCACGCCCAGACATGATTCTCGGGAATTTTTCTGATGTAATTATTATATATGGATAAGACTTATCATCCTTAAAAATAATATTATATTTTGGTTTTAGGTTTTTAATTAAGTTTATTTCAAGTAATAACGCTTCAGTTTCTGTGGGAGTTTCCACCAAAATAAGTTTAACCGTCTCAAATACCATTTTACGAATACGTTTAACCATACGCTCTGGTTTTGTATAGTTGGTTAAACGTTTTTGCAGGTTTTTGGCCTTACCTACATATAAAACCTCATCATCAGAATTTAGCATACGGTAAACACCAGCAGTTGTTGGTGCTGTTTTTAGTTGTTTTTGTATAATTTTTATACCGTCCATAATTGGCAGTATTACGAATTATGGGTTAAATAGCAAATGCGGAGCGTGGGGGTACAGGGGGCATCCCCCTGTTTAAACTTGAAAAAGCAGAGCTTTTTTGAGTTTAATTATAGATACAGGGGTTTGGGGGATTGCCCCAACTAAGAACAAAGTTCTTGCGCCAAGAGCCAAAGGCGAGGCTTTTTAAATTTTTCACCCTACTCGCAAAGCGTAGCTTTGCTACGTAGTAGAACCTAACACTTTGGTGTTGGCGTAAGAACTTTGTTCTTATACTTAAGGGGGATATGCTCCCCTTAAGAATCCCCCTTATTAATAATTGCCATGAAAAAGCTTTAGGCTTTTCCACGTCAAACAGGGGGATGCCCCCTGTACCCCCACGCTCCGCGTAATCTTCGCCTGGCATTCAGCCAATAAAAAAAGACTACCCGAAGGTAGTCTTTAACGAAATTATCCGTGCCATGCGCCGTCAATAATATTAACAAGCATACGCTGACCGTTTTCAAATACAATACCAAAGGTATGCATCCAATTAGAAGGACCATCGTTGTAACCTAAATCTAGTAAGGAAGAGGTTCCAACGCGCCAAGCACTACCAAAAATACCCGGTGCATGAGTGTGTCCTGTAATGGTACGCATTGCTAAGCGGTTAAACTGCGCAATATTACCACGAGAACCAGAAACACCTTTATCACCGTGCATATCTAGCTTGATACCAAGCTTTTTAACAGGAGGCTGAACAAAATCTTCATCTCGAGTTAAGAAGTGGATACGCTTTAATTCCCTTTCAGCAAGGGCATTACGCATATAGCAAGAAATAGCACTTTGCTTTTTATCTTGTTCCTCAATTTTGAGGGCGGATAAAATATGGTACATATAAGCATTTAAGTGGTCGTTAACTGCACGATGAGGATCTTGTAACCAACGATCCAAAAATTCATCATGGTTAGAACGAGCAAAAACAAATTTGGTTTTAGGAGAACTTGCCAATAAATGACGAATTTCCGTAACACATTCTTCTAAATCTTCTTTTAAAGAAAGATTACCAGACATTGCTTTTTGTGCCATTAAGATAGCATCTCTTTCATCGTGATGAGAAATACTCTCACCGTCAAAAAAGTCATGCATAACCACATATAAAGGTTTTAATTTTGCAAAAACACCACCTTTTTTTGTAAGTACTTCACGTACAGAAGGATCAGTACTACCTGTGTGCCAGTCTCCAGGAATAACGGAGTTAACACAGCCGGGGGCTTTTTCTACACCTTTTGGTGTATATTTTTTAAGGTCAATGTCATAGAATTCACCTTCTTTGTTTGCCAGTAATTGACGATAATGAAAATAGGTTTCATCGGTAACTTCTACAATTAAACCACCAAAACAGTGGGAATCAATTGCTCGACGGCCTGCTTTATCATCTCTATAACGTGGGTACGTTACCGCACCAGTTGTCATATGAATTTTAGGAATGTCGTCATTACTAACAGCAATAGGATCCATGCGCATAACAGGTGCTGCAAAAATTTGCGTTACACTATCACCAGTTGGGCCAAGGCCAGATAGGTGATCATTTAGTGTTGGGCGCAAGCGCATAGTATTAAGTGACAAATTGTCATTTAATTCCAAAATTTCTACATCTGGATAGACGATAGTAATATCTGGATCTTCTGTTAAGTGAGCACTAATTTGGCTGGTAAGCTCAAAACGGTTAAGTTTACGATTCATTTTATGAATAATACCGTATTGAATGACCATAACGATCAATTGAGCGTTGTTGGCTTTACAGTAATGCTTAAGTGAAGCAAGGGTTTCCATATTTACAGTTGCACCAAATTGTGCTGCCGTAACTACGTATTTTCCTTTTCCACCAATTTTATTGTAATTCACTTGTGGCCAGTGATAGAGCTTTTCAATGTGTTCATTATGAACTGCATCACGATCTTTAAGCAGAGTCAGTTCTGTATCGGTTTTACACATTTTGTTGTAAGTGTTAGCTCTGCGAGTAATTGCAGCTTTACTAATACCAAGGTATTTTTCTAATGTTTTGTAATCAGGAAAACGCCTGATGTCATTATAATCTGCCGCAAAGGCGATATAATCATCACGAGTAAGTTTTTTAGCCATAATCTCCTCCGAGGGGGAAGTTGGGTATATTAAAAAGAATTATAAGAAATTTAAAAAAGAAAAAAGTTAAAAAAGATATTCCTAAAACTGTTTGGATTGTATAACTTTCAAGGTGGTTAAGTCAATAATTTGTTCAATAAAATCAAGTGGTTATTGTATACTAGGTATACAATATAAAAATAGTGACGCTAAGGCTTAATAAGGGTATTATTCATTTTATGACGCCAGAGCAAGTATTAGACGTAACACAACTCTCTATTGTAACCCTTTTATGGGTCTCTGGGCCGTTGATGCTTGTTGCTTTGGTTGTTGGTTTAATTATTGCGCTATTCCAAGCACTAACATCTATCCAAGAGATGACTTTAACTTTTGTACCTAAAATTATTTTAATATTTGTGGCGTTATTAATGCTTATTCCATTTATGTCTAATAAAATGTTCACGTTTGCCCAAGAATTATTTAATATAATTGGTACTGGTGGGGCATAATGCCAGATATCGCCAATCTATTTATTTTCCCATTTTTCCTAATTTTTATGCGTATGGGCTCCGCTATTATGACATTCCCTGGCTTTAGTGATGTATCTGTTAACTACCGCCTGCGTTTGATGATAGCTTTATTTACATCTTTAGCTTTTTTCCCTTTGCTGGAGCCTCGTATGCCAATGTTGCCAGAAAAAACCTCGTTATTAGTGAGTTATATTTTTGTTGAGGTTTTTCTTGGTATTGCCTTAGCTATTAGTGGTCGTATTTTTATGGCTGCACTAAATACAGCTGGTGAATTAATTGGTTATACTTCTGGTTTACATGCGGCTTCTTTGTTTGATCCACGTTCTGGTGCAAGCACTGCTGCTCCAGCTCTTTTTCTTTCTATGACTGCTGTAACTCTTATTTTTGTAACAAATCTGCACCATACAATGATAGAAGCAATATTCGAAAGTTACGATTATTTTCCAGTAGGTCAATTACCAGAATTAGAAGATACAGCATTTGCTATTACTCAAGTTATTGTGGATATGTTTAGAATTGGTATTAAAATTGCTTCTCCTGTAATGGTAATAGGATTTTTAACATATGTGGCCTTTGGTATATTTAATAGGCTTATACCTCAGTTGCATGTATTTTTTGTAGCTTTACCTATTACAATTTGTGGTGGATTATTTGTACTTGGAGTGGCAATAAGTAGTATGATAACCTTGTTTATGGATGAGTTAACACAGCACTTAATCCTAATGGCTATATAACCCATAGTCATGGGGTATTGATGGAATTGAAGTGGGAATTATTAATAAGTAGGATAAATCTAAAATAGAAAAAGATGAGATCCTAATCCAAAAATGCTATATTTTTATATAGAATATTGTAGCTAGGAACTAATTGTAAAAATAAGTATATAATTGTAAAGTATAAGAACAATGAAAATATCAGATACAAAAGCAGCGAGTGCTGCAAGCAAAAAGAAGAAAGCCAGTAAAGCTGGAGCAGCCGAGAAAGCAAAATTTGCATCTATGGTAGAAGCTGCTATGGAAACTTCTAATGCAGAATCTACAGAAGCTACTTCTTCTTATAATCAGGATAGTAATACTCAGACTCATTCAGATGTACCAGAAGGTGCAGCAGATAGAGGTGAATATATGCTAAGTACCTTGGAAGATTTAGAAAAAGATATTTTAAGTGGAAACCCAACACAGGCTATCACTAAGTTAAAAGAAGCATTAGCGACAAAAGCTATCAATCGTGATGACCTTTCTCCTAAAATGAAAAATTTACTAGATGAAATTGAACTTCGTGCTTCTATTGAAGTTGCTAAGCTGGAAGTTTAGACAACCTTTTCACTTGTAATCTGATATCAAGATACCTATAAACTTACTTAAGTAGATAAGTTGTATCTAATTTTACTGTACCTTTTTTCAAATCACATAACCCTTGGAGGTTATTATGAGTAATTTACACAAAATTTTGTTATGGGCTGTTGCTATGGTCATTACTACCGTTGCTGTAGTAAGCAGTAGTTCTTACCTTTGGGGGGCCATTATAGTAGTGGCCTGTATTTTTATATCGTTGTGGGCTGTTATGTATGTAATAAAACATAAATACATACTTCTGTTAACTGTACCATGGGGTATCGCAATGATGGTTTATGACCATTATGATTCCGTGGTAAATTCTAGTTACCTAGATCATCACATTGGTGAATATATAGTAATAGGGTTTGTTGGTACTATGGCTGGTGTTCTTGTGGCAGCGTTGATATCCCTAACTTTCCAAAAAACTGAAGATATTGATGTAGGTGATCTTGAAGATCACGATTAAATCATCAATAAAAAATCCTTACCCTTGTGGTAGGGATTTTTTTTATTACAGGCAGAGAATAAAAATTGTCACCCCAGAAGGAATATTTTGTCCAATTTTTAATTGGTTACAAAATATAGACTATCTGGGATCTGTTGGCTAATAAGTCTTTTACAAAATAACTGACAGATCCCAGATAACCTAGCGTTTCTAATGAAATTAAAAATTTCAAGAAATTCTGGTTATCTGGATGACGGTATTTTGTAAAATGTTCTATTCTTCAATAGGTGGATACTCAGCCTTCGTAAAATATAACCCATCAGAATCCAGTGTTAGTGGATTTAGGTTTTTATCTTTAGATTCCAAAATAGTTTTAACATCTTCTGGTTTGATTGTTCCTTTGCCTACTCTTACCAATGTTCCGCACATAATGCGTACCATATTGTGGAGAAATGCTGATCCTCGGATGGTAAATTTAATAATATCCCCATCTTTTTCCATTTTGAAATGATGGATTATTTTAATTGGAGATTTTGCACAACATTCTGGAGTTCTAAAGGCAGAAAAATCATGTTCCCCTATAAAATGCTTGGATGCTTCTTGCATAGCTTTAAAATTTAGTGGTTTACGAATGTGGGTAGCTCTGCCAATCCAAAATGGCGAAGCGGTACGGCGATTAAAAATTAGATACTCATAATTACGAGCACAACAGTTAAACCTAGCCTGAAAGGTTTCATCAACTTCTTCAGCTTTTATAACGCTAATTGTTTCTGGGGTAAAACGGTTAATGCCATCTTTAAACATGTTTAAACCGCTGTCACTTTCAATATCTAAATGACAAACTTGCCCTTTTGCGTGAACACCCGCATCGGTTCTTCCTGCAACTTGTAGAGTTATATGTTGTTTAGTAAGTTTAAAAAGGGCAGCTTCTATACTGCCCTGAATGGTTGGTAAATCACTCTTTTGACTTTCCTGCCTTTTCTGACGCTGGAAACCATGAAAATTTGTTCCATCATATTCCAGCGTTATTTTGATTCTTCTCAAATTTAGAAACCAAAGCCTTTAAGTTTATTTTTTAGGTCTTTTTGTAAGTCTTTAGTTTTTTCCTGAAAATCAGTTTTTAAATTTTCTAGCTGACCACTAAATCCTGCACCAGAAAGAGCTGTTTTCTGTGCAACTTTCATAATTTCTGTGAAAATCATTTGGATAGATTGGTGAACATTTAAGTCAGAGCCTTTACCAAGATTATGCAGTTCTATAGTTGGTAATTTAATAGCCGCTGTTTCGCCTAAGCCTTCAAAAGCAGCTGTCACTTTTCCTTCTTGTAAAGTAAAGTAACGGATTTGAATTTCTTTACATTTATGTTCTGCATGATGATCATCACTACTCGCAGTTGTTGTATCTTTTGTTGTACTCGCCGGAGCTTTAGATGCAATATTTTTTTGTAAACGAGTTAAGTTTGTATCACCTGGTTTACCAAGAATATTAATTTCTGGGTTTGTGATACGGATTTCTTCAACCATAACAGTTTTGCTTAAAAATGATTTAGCATCTATTTTTATACTAACCTCACCTAGGTATAAAGCATTACCAGCACTGAAACCATTTGGGTTTGCAATAGATAATCCTTGAATATGGAAGTCACCACTAAATGGAGAAAAGTTTACACTGTCTACATTTACGTTTGTTCCAAGGATTGTTGAGCCACCTGAATTAACAGCGTTTTTAATTAAAATATTACGACCTGCGTATGCACTTGCTACAATAATAAATAAAACAAGAATGATATTTCCGATAATTTTCATGATGCTTTTAAGCTCCTAGAATTTATATTTAATAATTACACCTATAGGTATAACTCCTTTTGAATACTATTTCAATATCCCATCTTTAAAATTAGTGAATCCGTTAAGGAAATCTGTAGTTTTAAGAGGTTTACTACCCGGTTTTTGTAATACAGTAAGCTGGATTGCTCCTTGTTTACAGCCAATAATGATACCTTCTGCTTTGTCTGCATGAAGAATTATCCCAGCGGTATATTCTCCAGATCTTTTATAAAAATGAGAACCAAGAATTTTTAACAAGATTTCCTTACCGTTGTCGCTTTTATATATAGTAGTTGCTCCGGGCCATGGTGATAATCCACGGATTTGATCGTGTACTTCCTCTGCATTTTTATTAAAATTTAAAGCACGTATTTCAGTAAGTTTTTTAGGTTTAAATTTGTGGGCATAGGTTGGTTCTAAATGAGATTTATTTTGTGGAATAGGTGTTATATTTCCCCAATTTTCTATAGTTTTAAGCAAAAGTTTTGCACCTTCAATAGAAAGTCTGTCATGTAGTTCGCCTGCTGTTTCATCTTCATGGATATCATAGCTTTTTCTGGTGTAAACATCACCTGTATCCAATCCTTTTTCCATTTGCATAATACATACATCTGTTGTTGTATCGCCTGCTAAAATTGTATGATTTAATGGTGCTGCTCCACGCCAACGAGGCAATGCAGATGGATGAATATTAATACACGGTGCAACATCTAGCACGCTTTGTGGAAGAATTAATCCGTATGCGGCGACTACAATTATATCTGGTGCATATTCTTGTAATAAAGTTACTTCATCTTGCTGTAACTTAACAGGAGTATGAACTGGAATATTATGTTTTTCAGCTAACGTGTGAACCGGGGTGGCAGTTACTTTATGACCACGGCCAGCCTGTTTAGGAGGTTGGCTAAAAACAGCAACTACATCATTATTACTTTCAATAAGTGCGGAAAGTGCTGGACAGGCAAAATCTGGACTACCCATAAAGACTATTTTCAAAATTTGATGCGCCCTTGTTTTTTACGTTTTGAGAGTTTTTTAATAATCATAGCTTTTTTGATACGGCTTAAATGATCTATAAATAATTCTCCATCTAAATGATCTATTTCATGTTGTAAACAAGCAGAAAGTAAACCTTCTCCTACAATTTCAAATTCCTCGCCTTCTTCATTAATTGCTTTAACTTTGCACCTTGCTGGGCGAATAACATCTTCGTAAAATTCAGGAACAGATAAACATCCTTCTTCTAAAATAGCTTCCTCTTCACTTAGCCATGTAATCTCTGGGTTTATGAATTTCATAGGAGCGGGCTCTTCTTTGGATTCTTCAGATGTATCTGCTAAATCCATTACGACCAAACGTTTATCAATACCAACTTGAGTTGCGGCAAGGCCAATACCTGGTGCAGCATACATGGTTTCTAGCATATTATCTAGTATTGCTAGTATCTCTGGTGTTATCTCTTCTACTGGCTTTGCTGTGCGCTGCAGTAACGGGTCTGGAGCTACTAAAATTTTTAGTATAGTCATAACAGTTTATTATTCCTTCAATTTACGATACTCTCTTTATATAATAAATTGTCTGTTAACAACAAATAAAATATAAATAAAGGTCTAAATTCTTGAAAATTCAGCATATTGGTGTAATTGGCGCAGGACAAATGGGTAATGGAATTATTCATGTTGCGGCACAAAGTGGATATATGGCAACTATGATGGATATATCTGAAGAAGCAGTTAAACATGGGTTAGATACCATAACTGCTAACTTAGACAGACAGCTTAAAAAAGGTAAAATTTCAGAAATAGATAAAGCTGCAACCTTGGAACGAATTAAAACAACCACAAGTATGCAAGACTTTGCAGAAGTAGATATTGTTATTGAAGCGGCTACAGAAAACATGGACTTAAAAATTAAACTTTTTAAAGAAATAGATAGTATTTTAAAGCCAGAAGCACTTATTTCCACAAATACTTCAGCACTTTCTATTACCCAGCTTGGTTCTTATACTTCCAGACCGGAAAAATGTATTGGAATGCATTTTATGAACCCAGTACCAGTTATGAAGCTAGTGGAAATTATTAGAGGTATTGCAACAAATGGAGATACCTATACAGCTATTAAATATTTAGCCGAAAAAATGGGTAAAACAGTTTCTGAAAGTAAAGATTACCCAGGATTTATTGTAAACCGTATTTTAATGCCAATGTTAAATGAGGCTGTTTTTGCTTTAATGGAAGACGTTGGTGATATTGAATCTATTGATAATGCGATGGTTTTAGGCCTTGCTCATCCTATGGGGCCATTGGCTTTGGCTGATTTAATTGGCTTAGATACTTGTTTAGCTATTATGAAAGTACTTTATAATGGCTATAGTGATAGCAAATATCGTCCGTGTCCGTTGTTAGTAAAATATGTAGAAGCCGGTTGGCTTGGACGTAAAACTGGTAAAGGGTTCTATGATTACAGTGGTGATCACCCTATACCAACAAGATAGTTAAATAATGAGCCCATTTTTTACGATTGTAGTCGCCTTATGTGTAGCCATCTTTATGACGGTTATCGGTAGATTGCTTTCTACTCATACAGGCGAAAGGTATTACCACACTACACCATTGCATTGTTTTATTGCTGGTTTGGGTATTTGGTATTTTTGGTTTTTACTGTTTACGCGTTTAGGTGATATTTCTATAGATACAATTGTGTATTTATTTACCGCATCTTCTATGGCACTATTTTTTGCACTACCCAAGGTTTTTCATATTAAACTAGAAATGGAACACTTTTGGACGTTAATGGTAGCAACATTACTTATATTATCGCCAATATTTATTACACTTGGGGCTGATGAGCCTACATTTTGGCGAGAGTTTGCCACAGATATAAAGAATGCCGATTATTTATTCTGGTTTAATAAAATACCACCAAGATCAGAGGTTATTTCTCATGGTGTGTTAGGTTTAGAAAATCCATTAGCGATGTCTGTTGGATTAACTCCTATTTCTTATATTACCCAAAGTTTTAATCCTGCAGTCTTTGCCTGTTGGAGCTTCTTTTTATTGGCTGTTACTATGGGTGGGCTTGCCAGATCTTCTGGTATTGATGTTAAATGGTCTAACTTACCTATTGTTGCTGCGGGTGGTTTAATGGCTATTGTTGTATTGAATCCATTTTTACAAACAGAGGCTTTATTTTCTGCTTATAGAGAACTATGGATTGGAGCAACATTTTTCTGTGCTTTAATGCCGTTATTTTCTAAAAAACCATTACCACATGGATGGGAAGTGATTCCTACTGCATTTGTCTTAGTATTTTTAGTTGGCTTGGTACCAGAGGGTATTTATTTGGCATATATTGTAATAATTCTTTGGATTATTAGGATGTTAATTGAACAAAGTAATAATTTTATTGCCATAGTATTTGCTTTAACCGTTTTAGTAACCTTGCCTTTAATGACTTTTTGGCTGTGGTACGGTAATCTTCCATATATTTTATTACATATTGATACAAGTTTACCAGAGGTTATTACCAGCCAAGCACGTTATTATACCGTACTAATTTCAGGCATGATTATTGGTTCTATAACAGCTTGGGCTTCCTTGAAAATTGTTTTTTGTGGTAAATGTTCCAACCGTATTTTATTTGTAGAAAAAGCTTGGTACGTATTGCCAGCAACTATTTTTATTGTGGGTATTATAACATCTAGTATATTTGGCGGGCACTGGGGTGTTAAATATATGCTGTATTCTCAGTTTATTCTTTTGTTGCCTGTTTGGGTTTGGTTGCGCCGTATGTATGATAAAATGTGGGTTCATAACTTAGCATTTAGGTCTCCTTGGGCAGTTGGATTTTTCCTTATTTTAATAGTTGTTGGTGCAGAATTTTCATATAAGAACACCTTAAGTTTAAAACAATCTTATACTCTTGATCATATGAAACAAGTCAGTGCCCATATAATGGAACAGAAAAATAAAATATCTGGACGCATGGTGGTTCTAGATGGTTACGACGCCCCATTTCATGCAGATGTTATGGGTTATGAATTACGTCGTTATGCTAAGGTTAGCAGTATAGACTTCTTGGAAAAACTAGATAAAAATTCTTTACATAAAACCCTAAAAAATAGTGGTGTTGGTTATTTATGGGTGCACCGTGTTACAGAACCGATAGAAAGAACCTTAAGTGTACGTTTAGAACGTGGTTATTCGTACCTTTTTACAGTTGGTGAGTTTGATTTTAGGTTGGTAACTATTTATCCTCATCCTAGCTATCAATAGTTTTATAAAGAACTATCTTCTTCTTTAGGAGGAGGGGTAATAACCATACCAAATTTTAACTCATCCTCAATGGTTTTTTTAGCTCCTACACTGAACCAGTCTTCTGCACCTTCTAGTGTTGCAACAACTTCTCCTTTACGTCCAATAAGGTAACTTGTGGGAAGAGTTCTTACTTTATAACCTTTGGCAACACTTTGAGTTGGGTCTACATAAACATCTAAATGACGAATACGTTTTTTGATATAAAAATGGTTTACTTCAGATGATGGTTGTTTGGATGCTACAGCCACAACTTCTAAACCTGCTTTTTTATAACGTCTTTGGAGTTTATCTAGGCTTGGCATTTCATGAACGCAAGGAGCACACCATGTTGCCCAAACATTTAATAATACAACCTTACCACGGAATTTTTCCATAGTTATTACGTTACCTTTAGCATCATACCATTGTACTGGTGGTGCTGGTAAAGGCTCTTTGAAGTATGTCATCTTAAATGGCATAAATGCATTAGCGGAGTTATAATCTTGTGCCTTAGCAATTAATACTGTTCCAATTAATATTGTTAAAGACAGCGTAAATATTTTTAATATAGGCATAGATAAATAATTCCTTTACGTTTAATATAATAGTAATTAAATTTTATTATTAATATATATTGTGGGGATTGTTACCATGCTTCGTCAATGGCTAATTGGAATTATTTTTATAAGTGCGTCTTTTTTTGTTGCCTCGTGTGGACAACGTGTTGCTGTGGAATACCCAGAAGGTTATATTGAAGATTCTTACGAATTTTAGCCTTTAGTAACAAAGTTAGCCTTAAATTCAGTAATTTTATCTAGTGGTGGATTAAAGAAACGACAAACCCATTCAGTGGTTTCTCCAGGAGGCAGAATTGTTTTTTTAGGCAGGGCAGGGAAAGAATCTAGCTCTATACCTTTATCATTAAAAATGGCTACCCTTATAGGGGAAACTTCTGCATCTGTTATATTAGTATTTGTAATTGTACCTGTGAAAACAAGAATGCTTAAATCACCATCTTCCACAACTGTTCTGGCAACATTGCCAATAATTAAACCAGTATTAGATTTCATCATATCTTCAGGTGATGCATTTACACGTAAATCATCTTCTGAAATAACCGTACTAGAAAATAATAACTGATCTTTGAAGAGGAATAACCCTCCGGCTGCAAAAATAAGTACAATACCAGCTGCAACAGTTGCCATAAGCTTGGTATTAGATTTTCCGCCTCCAACAGTTGGAGAAGGAATGTCTTCTGCTTGAGAGAACGGAGGAAGAGGAGGCTGTTCAGGCTCCATTTCTAAGCCAACAGGACCTTGAAACCACTCATTACTACACTTAACACAGCGTACACTTCTGCCCTCTGCACCAATTTGTGCAGGAGTCAAGTTATAGCGTGCGTTACATTCTGGGCAGTGGATAATCATACTTAAGCATAATCCATTTAATAATACTCTCTTACCTTACCCTAAATCCTCTTAAAAAAGCAACTAAGAACATGGCTCATTTTAAAAAAAGTGATATGTTAAATTTATCACAATAATTTATAATGTATTCTTGCTAAATTTAGCTTTTTACGCCACAATACCACTCCGAAATAACATAAATATCAAAACAAGAAAGGCAGAAAAATGATTCAGTTTGACCAAGTTTCATTTAAGTACTCTCCTGCTGATAGAGATGTTATTCAAAATCTTACTCTGGAACTGGAAGATGGCTCATTTCATTTTTTATGTGGAGCATCGGGTGCTGGTAAAACTACAATTTTCAGAATGATGTATATGGATTTATTACCTACGCACGGTAATTTAAATATTTTTGGTCGTCAGGTTAGCCATCTTTCTAAAAATGAAATTGCTCTATTACGCCGTAAAATGGGCGTTGTTTTCCAAGATGGAGGGTTACTTAACCATTTAAATGTACGTGAGAATGTATCGTTGCCACTAACATTGCATGGCAAGCCATCTGCTGAACAAGAAAAGTGTGTTGATGAAATTATTGATTGGGTAGGTCTTTCTGATAAAAAAGAAGCTTATCCTGCTACATTATCTGGTGGAGAAAAACAACGTGTTGGTATTGCTAAAGCAGTTGTTAACCGCCCTAAACTTTTAATAGCAGATGAACCTTCTGGTAACGTAGATGAAGCTATGGCAAAACGTATTATGTATTTATTCACTGAATTAAATAAACACGGCACAACAGTACTTGTGGCAACCCACGATAAAAGCCTTATCAGTGCTTTTGATTATCCAAGTCTGTACCTAGAAAATGGCACTATCACCCGCTCGGCAAAACGCTGGAGAGCAGCATAGATGCTTACAAATCATGCTGATTCTGCTAAAAAAGCACTCTCTTTACGCAAAGATATCGTTTTTCATTTATTAGTTTTAATGATGGCATTATTAGGTTGGTTATGTGCAGTTGCTGGCAGTGGTATGGTTATGCTGGAAAATGCTTATACACAATGGCAATTGGAACAAAAAAGCCATATTAGTGTTTATATAAATGCAGATGAAAATAGAGCCGAAGTTGTAGCCTTAGTTGAAGAACTTTCTTCTATGAAAAATGTGCGTCGTGCGTATCTTTTAGGAGAAAATGAAGTTTCTGAAATTTTACAACCATATTTTGATGGGGAAACATCATTCCCTCTTCCTTTTGTGATAGATGCTACTGTTTCGGAAAAACTAGATAGAGAATATTTTAATACTAAGGTAGGTAAATATTTTGATGAGGCATCTATTGATGATGCTCGTGATCTTCTTTCTCAAGTAAGCTATATGTTACGTTTTACCCAATGGATCATCGTTGCAATTGCTGTAATATTGCTGGTTGTTATGGCTGTTTTGGTATCTTTAACAATTCGAGCTGGGTTACGAGGAAAACAAAAAAGCCTCCAAACAATGCAACATATTGGTGCAACTGATGGATTTTTAATAAGCCTAGTAACACGCCAATCATGGATACAAAGTTTAAAAGGTTGGCTTGGTGGTAGCATTCTGGCTGGAATAACAGTTTTTGCCCTGTTGCGTCAATGGCCATCATTAGAAATATATATGAGCCACTATGTATGGGTTGCAGTTGTAATAATTCCATTCATTTTGGCAATAGTTGCCTCTATTTCTGCATGGTTTACCGCTAAACAAATTATGAGAAAATTAGCTTGATGCGGTTTTTATCAGCCGTTATTTTTCTAGCATATCTTGCTGGATTTATTGCCTTTAAACAACATACAGATATGTTAAGCACACAGATTTATCCTGCTAATGTAGATGCGGCAGTGCTATTTACTGGTGGTAATGGTCGTTTAGAAGTTGGTTCTGATTATTTGCAAACTTTTCCAAACAAAGCATTGTTAATTACTGGTGTTCATCCAAAAATCACTATGGATATTTTACTTAAGGAAGGCATTATTCCAGCAAAATACAGCAAACAAGTCCAGCTAGATTATGAAGCAAGGGATACTTTCGGTAATGTTAACATGGTAAAAGTATGGGCAAATAAGAATAAATTCAATATTATTGGCCTAATTACTAGTGCATATCATATTCCAAGAAGCCTACTGTTGTTTGATAGAATCACCCCTAATCTAAAAATAGTTTCTTTGCCAGTAAAAAACACTAAAACTTCGCTAGTTTATCTCTTTAAGGAGTACAATAAGTACCTATATACCTATATGTCTGTTTTTAACTAACACTTTTTTGTGTGTGGTTACATAAGAGTAGGTAAGAGTAAACGAGAGAATATTTAGTTTTAATGCGTAAATTAAGGCATCATTTGTTTAGAACAGGAGCCTCACTGTTAGTAGTGGGTCTTTTTAGCGTTGCAATTATCAAACCTGTATTTGCACAAGAAGAAGAGAAAATCATAAGATTTCAGCCGTTTGTAGCAAATTATTTAGCTGCAATGATTGCAGAATACAGAGATGAAACAAAACAAGCTGCAGGCTATTACGAAAAAGCCGAGCAAGCATTGGGCGGGGATATTGGCTTACAAGAAAAAACCTTTAGCTTACATATGGCTAACGGTAATATAGATAAAGCCTATAAAGTTGCTAAAAAATTATTAGATATAGAAGGTACTAGCCCACTATCTAAGCTATTAGTTGCTGTTTATGATGTAGATAAAGGCGATTATAAGCTAGCATTAGAAAAAATTTCTGCCTTGCATAAAGATTTACCAAGCGTCTTACAATTTCATTTAGCCCAATCTTATTTGGATATTGAATTAGGTAAATCTGTTAAAAAGGTAGTTAAAGATTTAAAAAAGGCTGATTATAGTGATTTACTAGATGGACATCGTTATTACCATATTGGACGTATGTACGAAAAAGCAGGCCAAACAGATAAAGCGGTTAAGGCCTTTGAGAAAGCCTTTGATGAAGATACTGGCTCTATTTTTAATGTATTAGAACTTGGTCGTTTATATGAGCAAACACAGCGCAGAGATATGGCGAGAGATGTTTATCGTATTTTCCAAGAAAGTAATCCTGAAAGTATGCTTCTTAAAAGTACTTTTAGAAGATTTAAAAGCGGTAAGGCCATAAAAAAATATGTTAAGCCAACAATTGAAGATGATTTAGCTGAAGTATTATTTGGTTTTTCTACTTTAATGGTTTCACAAAATTTAGATACAGCAGGACGTCAACTATTACACATGACTACAAAAATAAGTGATAAACATGCGTTTGCTCATTTTTATGAAGGTGTACTTAATGAACAAAATGATGAGCTCGAAGATGCCATTAAATCATATGGATTTGTAGCTAAAGATAATCCAGCATGGCTTTCTTCTCAGGTACGTGTGGCACGTGTACTGAAGAAAATAGGTAAAAAGGATGCTGCTATTAGAAAGTTAAATGCTTTACTGAAAGATAATCCAGACGAAGTATTTTTACATAAAACAGCAGCTGAAATTTACTATGAATCTAAGCAGTATAAAAAAGCAGCTAAGCACTATAGCCGTGTTCTTAGTGGTAATAAATCTATGAGTGAGGCTAAAAAATCTGTTTATTATTTTGCTCGTGGAGCTAGTTACGAAAGACTTGGTAATTTTGAAAAGGCTAGTGCAGATTTAGAGAAATCTTTAGAGAGTAATCCGAATAACCCTACTGTAATGAACTACCTAGGTTATATGTGGATTGATACTGGCAATAAAATAGATGAGGCATTTGCTCATATCCAAAAGGCATTGCTTTTACGTCCGAATGATGGATCTATTATAGATAGCATGGGTTGGGCATATTTTAAAAAGGCTGATTATGAAAGTGCTGCGCAGTTATTGGAACGTGCCGTGGAACTGCTTCCTGATGACGCCACAATCAATATGCATTTAGGCGATACATACGAAAAATTGGGTCGTTTTGATGAGGCTAAATTACAGTGGCAACGTGCCCTAGAGCTTGGCCCAGACACGGAAAAGCATAAAAAACATCTTAAAATTAAGCTTAGAATTCGCAAAACTGCTAAAAAATAAACCATCTATAGTAATTCAATTTTAACTGCTACAGGTGTTGGGGTTTAATATTTAATTACTATAAACACTTGTTTTTTTGTGCAACAGTTCCTATAAGTATATGAACGACCCCCATTAAGGGGATTATCTTTTAACTTACCTTTCGAGACATATTCTGGTAACAGGATATGAAAAAATCATGAAAAAAATAATTCTATTTATCGGTATGTTAATTCTGCCGATTGCATCACATGCTGAATGGTCTGCCGGAATTGGTAGTAATACTTTAAAATTTAGGACTCCTGATATTGCATCAGATATGTCTAAATATTTTGGTTCATCTAGTATGTCTGGACACCAAATTGACTTTGGTTACAGAGGTAAGAAATGGAGCTGGCGTGCTGGTATTATTCAACTACATACTAGTAGAGCTTACCCCATATCCAGCTTAAAAGCTGACCTAAAACTTCCTGACAGATTAACTGGTACACTTATTAGTGCTAGCTGGGAAGCTCAAGAGCTTAGCTTTGCCACAGATGGTTATATTTATGTATTGCCATCGTCTGAGAACTCAGGAATGGAAGAAATTGTTTTAGTCGCACCACAAGAAATTTCTTATACTACTATGGAAGGTGAAGAAGCAACTAACCTTTCCACAGATGGTTATACCTATACACTGCCAGATTGGCTTTCAGAGTATCTTAAACTGGAAGAAATTGTTTTAGCTGAACCACAGGAATTTTCTTATATACTGGAAGCAGGTGAAGAATCATTAAGTTATGATATTGATTTATCACCAGTTTATGATGAAATTCACAGCCATGTGTCCATGGATGTAGATGTTTATTATGTGGATATGCTTAGGCATTGGCAACCAACCGAGAAATTTGGTTTATATGCTGGTTTTGGTGTTATGAACTTTGCTGCAAAAGCTGAGGCAACCATTGGTATTGGGAAATACATATCTGTAACAGAAAGCATTGAGGATGATGTAACGTCATTACGTATTATTTTTGGTGGCTCTTATGCTGTAACAGATAGTACAGATATTACCACGGAAGTTGTTTACGTAACGGATAGTGATTATCATTTGGCTACAATCTTACGCTATCGATTTGGAAAATAAAAAAAATCCCCGCTATATGCGGGGTTTTTTTTATGTGCATGATATAGTAATTTGATTATAAATCCATCTCACCAGACCAGTTAGCAATAGTTTGGTCTACATCTCCGTTATAACTTAATGTAGCGCTATTAAATTGGTTTCTGTAGGTTAAGCCTAAGTTAATACCATCTAGTACAATATTACGCACACGCCATTTGTTTTCTTTATTTTTGCGCATGGTGTAAATTATGGAGTAAGTTTTGCCATCATCTGTTGTTACTTCCATAGATACATTATCTTTTTTCTTGGATTCATCTTTATTTGTAGATGGTAAAACCTGAATTTTTACTATGTTAAATTTTATCAGAGATTTAGCGTATAAATGAGTTAACGTCTTTTTAAAAATTGGAGTAAAACGTTCTTTTTGATCTATGGTAACAACTTTTTTGTATTTACCCATAACAGCTTTGGAAATAGAATCAAAATCTACAACTGGCTCTAACAACTCAAGTAATGTAACACTAAGTTTTTTTATGTTTTCAGGAGTATCACTATTATCTACACGTATTGCAGCTAAAACCTTATCTGCTGAAGTTGAAATAACTTGTTGAGCATTCAGTTCTTCTGCATATGATGTATTAGTAAAAATACTTAATAATACAGTTATGATGAATAATATTCTCATAAATATAACCCTTATCTATAAAATTTTAATAATAATGCTGGTAGTAATGTAAGGTTTGCAAAAAGTGCAAAAACCATTGCTAACGCAGTTAATAATCCAAAGTATATTGTAGGTACAAAGTTAGATGCACATAGTACTGAAAAACCAATTATTACAGTTAAAGATGTGATATAAATTGCCCTACCAATTTCACGATGACTTTTTCTTACAGCTTCATCCACATCATGAGTTTTTATAAAACTTTCTCTGAAATTATGTAAATAGTGTATAGCATCATCCACACCAATACCAATAACAATTGCGGTAATTGTTATTGTCATCATATCCATAGGAATTCCGACAAATCCCATAAATGCTAAAACAGCAAATGCAGAAAGTATATTCGGGAACAAACCAATAAGTGCCAAAGATGTAGAGCGAAGTAAAATCCAAAACATCATAAATGTGGCACCAATAACAAAAATTAATGTGGAAGCCTGAGAAGAAAATAATTCTTTTAACATACCATTAAATAATACATTCATACCGGTGGCTTTTACTGTACCAGCTTCTATGTGTAATCTTTCTGTGGCATATTCTTCAATATCTTGTATTAGTTTATCTCTGGAAAATAGAGGCCCTGTTTCATGAATACGCATTGTAATACGCATTAAACCATTTTCTGGTGATGCATACGGCTCAATGAAATCTTTTCTAACTGTTTCTGGTAATGCACCAAGAGTTGCTACAAGTTCTATGGCATTTAATGGTTCGCCACCGTTAAATTCTTGCGCAATAGTCTCTAGAGTAGAAATAGAAATTATTTTTCCTATTTCAGTTCGTAATGTTAGGTAATTAGTTATTTTTCTTAGGATATCGATTTTATCTGGAGTAAACCAATAACGTTGTGGAAATTCATCTATTTCAGTATCATCACTAAAAAAGTCATCTTCCTCATCAAGCTCTTCTTCAACATATGGCGGGAATTTTACAATGATATCCATAGGTATTGTTCCGCCCATATTTTTATCAATAAAAGTAAGACCTTTATTGATTTCTGTATCTTCTTTGAAGTAATCAATGAATCTGTTGTCTAGGCTTAACATAGATATCCCCATAGCGGTCATACATACTAAAAATACGGCAGTAAGTATAACTCCGCCTGTTTGGTTAAATGCTAAACGGTATGAATGACGAATAAATGGAGTGCTGTTATCCCTAGCTGGTGCAGTTAAGGCTTCTTTTGGTAAAAGCAGTAGGGCAACTGGAAAAAATAAGTAGCCAACTAAAAATGACATAAACACACCAGTGCACATAATTAGGCCAAAATCCATAACAGGAATAATGCTACTAGTACTTAAAGATGCAAAGCCTGCAATAGTTGTTAAGGTCGTGTAAATACATGGAGCAAATTTTGCGGTCATAGTTTGAAAAACGATATCTAAATGAGAAAGTTTTCTATCTTCATCTAAAATTTCACGATATTTGGTAACTAAATGCACGACAATAGATATAGAAAGAATAATCAATAAAGAAACAAAGTTAGATGAAATAACAGTAACTGGTTTGTGTAAATAACCTAATAATCCAAGCATCATTATGGTTGTTACAATTGTTGTGGCAATTGGTAATAATACCCAACGTATTTTACGGAAAAATAGGTATAAAGCTGCAGCCATTAATAAAATACTCATGCCACCAAAGGTGATTAAATCACTTTTCACGTAGTTCATCATATCTGATGCAATCATTGGTACTCCACCAAGGTATGATGTGGCTTCATGCCTAATGCTATAGCGAATAGCTCTTATTTCATTCAGCATTTTTTCTATATTTTCAAGGCTTTCGGCATAAGCTTTGCGATATTCAGTATTTATTTTTTCTAATGTTTCTGTATCTTGTGATGTTGGGTTTTTAATAAGTCTTAATTTATTACGCTCTACACTAAGCAATTTAAGAATAGTATTTTCTTCAATATCAATACGTATGGCAGTTGTTTTGCCATCTTGAGAAATTAGCAAATCTTTAAATAATGGGCTTGTTGTTAATTCTGTAAATGCATTTTGAAAATTAACATCATCTGATTGTAATGTTTTATACCCAGTAGAAATCTCAGATATAGGTACGGGAGGGCTTTTTAACAAAGGAGCATCCAATAGTGATGCAACAGACCTAACTCCTTTAACTTCAGATAAGCGTGTTACAAGAATTGAGAGCTTTTTAATGGTCTCAGTAGAGATTAATTTAGAATTTTTAGGTGTGTAGGTAAGAAATAAAAAGTCTTCTCCACCAAAATGAGAGCTAATTTCACGGTAATAAATAAGGTCAGGATCATTTTCTGCAACAAGAGTATCGGCAGATGCATCATAATAAAAATCTTTAGCATTGTATAATGCAATAGTAGCAATTGCGGCAATAAGTAGTAAGGCAACTATAGGATGCTGTAGGTATTGCCTGTAATATTGTTGTATAGTCTTCAAGAATTACTCACCATCAAGGAAGGGGTCATTTTCTTCTGCCTGACCGTTATTTATCAAAAATTTTCTATGCTGAATATATGCATCACGTACAAATAGGTATTCATCACCAGATATTAACTCTTCTTTTTTGAAGAAATCTACTCTGGAATTTAAGATGGATAACCCTAGTAGGCCATGTCGCCACTCATCATCATTTATATATAAAATTGGATTAGTGTAAGACCCAGCAATAGTACCAGCACCATCACGTAATGTAGAAGGGCCCCAAATCGGGATTACAAAATAAGGTCCATTACCTAGTCCCCATGCACCTAAAGTTTGACCAAAATCTTCTTTGTGTGCTTTTAAATCATCACTTCCTGCAGATGCAACATCAAATAAGCCACCTATTCCAAGTGTTGTATTTAAGATAAAACGTGCTGTATCCTGTCCAGCAAGAGTCAAGTTACCTTGTAAAGTTTGGTTAATAATAGTTGTAGGGTAAAATAAGTTAGCAAAAAAGTTACTTATGCCTTTTTCAATAAAATCTGGAGTTATATATGTATAACCTTTAGCTAAAGGCCTGAAAAATACTGTATCTACACCGGTGTTAAATGCTGTAATAGCTCTATTTACGTCTTCAAGCGGATCATATACTTCTTCTGCATAAGTTTGTGAGCCTTGTGCGGTAATAAATATTGCTGATATTATTGCAACTAATAATTTTTTTTGCATATTGGGTAGGCCTTTTGTTTTAAAAAAAATTCAATAAAATATTATCGCATATGCCTAATAATTGGTCAATTAATACCATGTTATGTAGTTGTATATTTTAATAAAAAAACCTTTTGCTGTGTTATTTTTATTGGCCTAGCTGTGTGATTATTAATAAATGGCTGGGGTGGCTGGATTGATTCGCTTTGCTCTCCCTTGCAGGGTAACTCCCTTTGGTCGTTATCTTGCGTCGCTTGTGCTCCTGTCAAACCAACGTCGTTGGTTCTCATCCAAGCCACATTGAATAACCTAGAAAGGTTAAGTATTTAGTAGTTATTTGAGAGAATATTAATAAATGGCTGGGGTGGCTGGATTCGAACCAACGATCACGGTACCAAAAACCGATGCCTTACCGCTTGGCTACACCCCAATTTCAAGAGCCTGTCTGTATCAGACTTCGCTAAATTAGTGTGAACCGTGTAGAATGTCAATCGTAAAAAACAAAAAAGCCTAACTTAATTCAGTTAGGCTTTTTTAGTCGTTACTTTTTTGTACAGGTGTGCGGGGCTTTAAAACGTTCTGTAGCCCAATCATTTATATCTTCAGGAAGAGGATATACAAGGGTTTTATTGGATTCACCAGTTTGTGTATTGGTACAGGTTAACCAATGAATTTTTGTTCTTTCATCGGCGAAGGTGGGGGCACTAAACAACATAATTGCTGATGCAATAAGTAGTTTTTTCATGGAAGTATTATCCGTAATGTGGGTAAAAAGAAAAGGTATTAATAACTCACTTGTAGCATATGCATATTACGGGGAGCAACTTATTTTATTAAGACCTACCATTACGTAAACGTTGTTTGTATAAGTCGTTGTGTCTTATTCTGGCTTGAGAGTGAAACTTCTTTTCTTGTAAGGATATCTTTTTAGGGACATCGAAAGGAGTTAATATATCCAGATCTGCCTTAGTGAATGTGATACGATGAATATCATGAACGCTTCCACCAGGGAAGTTATCAACAATGTTGATACTGGATAATTCCTTATGAGGCTCCATAATCACAAAGCTAATGACTTTTTGTTCTTTTAATTCAATAAGTGCATGTAGAAGATTTGTATCGGGAGTACCGATAATAATAATTTTAGGCATAGATAATGTGTCCTTTAAAAGGGAATGAGAAAACGTGAAAAAGTATATATTCTTATACATATATAGTATCGGGTCTTTATTAATACAACTCTAATAGTAATTAATTGCTATTTATTACACTTTTAGTTAAAACTAGCTGTATGGCGGGTAAAAATAAAAAATCTGGGAAAACATCTTCATCTATTGCGGTGAACCGTCGTGCACGCCATGATTACGATATTATCAAAACTATTGAATGTGGTTTGGTTTTAACGGGGTCAGAAGTAAAATCTCTCCGTGAAGGCCACGGAAATATTATGGAAGCATACGGTATTTTTACTAAAGGTGAGTTGTGGTTGTTAAATAGCTCAATTACACCATATTCTCATGGTGGATATAGCAATCACGAAGATCGTCGTACTCGTAAAATGTTGGTACATAAACGAGAAATTATTAAGCTGAAACATGAAATGGATACCCAAAGCTTAACGATGGTGCCATTAAAAATGTACTGGAAAAAAGGTAATATTAAAATTGAGATGGCACTAGTACGAGGGCGCAAAAAACAAGATAAACGTGCCGCCCTAAAAGAAAAAGACTGGAAACGCCAAAAACAACGTGTTCTTGCGAATCATTAAATGGATATATGTACAAAATTTGAAGATTTAAAACCTTTGTTGATGCGAGGACAAGAATCTGAAGATAGTACATTTAGCGTTGTTTTTATTCCTAAAAATCTATCTGCACATGATGTGGTTGCCTTAAGAACAGCCGCAAAATGGTGTGATGTAGTTATCGCTGTGTGTCTAGACGAAAAATTTTCTACTAATCAGCAAAAAATCCTAAAAGGTGCAGGTGTTAATATCTTATTTATTAGCTCACAAAATGTTCCTCAGCTTAGTTTGGATAGCGGTAAAGTAAATAGCGGTTTCGTTCTAAAAGTTATTTTGGCAGTTGTGCCATCAGCTGTTGTGGTGCAAATTGCAAATGTAGATTTATTAAAAGTTATATTACAAATAAATACTAACTATCCAGAAATGTTTACACCTATTTATAGCGAAACACCCGTGCATATTTTAAGTGATGCGGAACAAGGTGTTCGTCAAACACTTGTAGCCATACAAGAAATTATAACGGGCGGGGAAAAAAATATAAAAACACTAACTGCTAAGTTAGGTGATGTTTTGCAACAAAAAAGTATTCATTTAAATGTGTGTGATTATGTTGATAATCAAGGGGTTACATGCCAGAAAATCTTTGCAAAAGAAGGCGGATTTATTCATATTTCAGCCAAAATAGTAGGTACATATATACAAGATGGCATACAAATTCGTAATTAATAAGCTTTTTTTCCTTGAAAAGAACAGTGTATTCACTTATACAGAGGTTTAGAGTTTAAAAAAATCCTATCAAAATGAGGTTTAATATGGCACGAGTTACAGTTGAAGATTGTATCACAATCATCCCAAATAGATTTGAACTAGTTCTACTTGCAGCACAACGAGCAAGAGATATTTCTGCTGGTTTAGCACTTACAGTGGATAGAGATAATGATAAAAACCCAGTTATTGCATTACGTGAAATCGCAGAACAAACTGTAGATTTTGATGAATTACGTCGTCATATTGTACGTGGTGTTAACCGTCATGATGATATGAACTTGGAAGATGATGCGTTACTTGCACTAGCAAATGATAGCTTTGAACAGTTTGGTGAAAATGCAGAAGCAATGAGTGAAATTGCTGAGATTGCTTTTGAAGATGAAGAAAACCCAGAGCAAGTTGAAGCTAAAGCCGAAGAAGAGCCAACAATGGAAGATATCGGCATGAGCGAAGAAGAAATGCCTGTTGAAGCAGAAGCTGAGGTTATTACAGAGGATGCTAAAGTTAGCTAATTCTTCTTTAAAAAAATTCAAAGCCCTGCAAATGCAGGGCTTTTTTTTGTTGTAGGGTTGAAATGTGTATCTTTGATACTTACATATAGGCTATAGACGATACATCTAATTTATAACGTTCCTTTAGGAGACCTTGTTATGAGCACCTTAAAAACCAAATCTTTTTTTCATTATTATATCTGTGAGCCAGTTAGTATGGTTCTATCTGTTATTTTTTTTACATTTTCGCTAGCTTTTGCAATGATACTCATTGCGGAGTCTTTAGCTGGTTATTTTTCATAGCCTTTTGCGAAATAAGAAAGCACTTACCTTTGGTAGGTGCTTTTTTTATTGACATACACCGTTAACCGTATACAATAACAGGCATTGATAATCTTTTTTTCTTTTTACACTCTACGGAGATTCATTATGACAGAATTGACAAAGTCACAAAAACCTTATGGGATATATACAGCAGCGCTCAGTATTACTTTTATCTCTACTATGCTGGATGGTTTTCAGGTAGGAATGTTTACTTTTTTATTACTGGTAGTATCAGCCGCAAGTTTGTATATTACATACAAGGGAATTAAAAAACATATATCTAATATTGTAGTACAGATTGCTTTAGTCTGTGGTGTTTTTACAGGCATTATGATGCATTCTTACTTCTTTAGATCTATTATTGAGAATGGGGAGATTATTTCATTGTTTTCTATTTCTATACTGGGATTAGGTAGTATTATAGTCCACAGCATGATGTTTACGTTCTTGTTACATTTTTTCTATTTTAATGAAAAAGGCGAGTAAGAATAGTTTAGTAGTTAAAATATCCACCATGAAGGTGGATATTTTTTTGTTTGCTCTTCTTTGGGCTTTGGTATACATTTTATAGGTTAATTATCTTTTCTTTCATTTTTTAAACGAGAATCTTATGCCTAAAGAAATATATTTTAGTGTGGATATGGAGGCCGATGGCCCAAGTCCTGCAGATAACTCTATGCTTAGCATTGGTGCTGTTGTGTATGATGATAAAGGCAATCGCCTTAAAGAAACATTTTCAATGAACATCAACCCTTTGGAAGGGCATGTGCAAGATGCTGGAACTATGTCTTGGTGGAAAGGCTTCCCTGATGCATGGGCTGCCTGTCATGAAAATCCGCAAGATGCGGAAGTTGTTATGCCAATATTTTTAGATTGGGTGGAAAGCTTGAAAAAGAAGTATAATGCTTCGGCTATGTTTGTAGCTTATCCTGCTGCTTTTGATTACACCTATGTAATGTGGTATTTAATGAAATTTTGTGAGGGTTGTACTCCATTTGGTAAGCCAAATAGTAAACCATTTTCTGATATTGTGGATATGCAAAGTTTAGCTATGGGTATTTTACGTCAGCCTTACAGTAAGTGTGCAAAAAATCGTTGGCCTAAAAAGTGGTTTAGTGATTTTCCGCATACTCATATTGCTGTGGAAGATGCTTTAGCTCAAGGTGAAATTTTTGCTTATATGTTACGTTTGTGTATTAACGGTTAACAAAAGAAGCCCGTAAGGGGCTTCTTTTTGGTGTAAAAGGGTTGAAATATACTAAAAGTGTTCTTATACATTACACAGGTATACTTTTTTCACGTTTACAAACCCGCGGAGGGTAAAACAATGTTTAATTTTAACAGCTTTAACAAGCAACAAAAAAGCAATATAATTAGTGGTTTAGTTAGTATTGTAATAATTTCCATTTTTATGGATGGTTGGTACGGTCTTTCGACAGTATTATTTGCTTTCACTATAGTAGTATTTAGCAGTATATGTGTTGAAACATGGAGAGCTTTTGATAGCACTGTAATACGTAATGTATCAACAGGTATTGGTGTATATGTGGGGTTATTGTTCGGCCTTTCTGACGTAAGAACCGAAACTATCATGAATCATTCATCATTTCATAGTATTGTTAGCTTTATTGATGTAACCTTAATAACCTTAACCGTTTTTATGGTGTTAGGCCATATTTTTGATGGTCACATTGACATATGGAAGGAAAAAATGATAAAACATGTGCATTATAGGCATTAATGTATAAAACGAGTAATATTGAAGAAGCTGAAAGGCTTCTTTTTTTATGTAATTAAAGTTAACTTTTTTCTTATAAATTGTTATAGTAACTATCTATAAAAAAGGAAAAAAATATAACCTATGTCCCAAATGATCCGCCAATATGATCTAATAGAAAAAATTCAAAGCTATAATGATAGTGCAGATCTTGCTTTGTTGAACCGTGCATATGTTTTTTCTATGAAGGCGCATGGTAATCAACGTCGTGCATCTGGCCAACCATATTTGGTTCATCCGCTGGAAGTAGCGTCTATATTAGCAGATTTAAAACTAGATGATGCATCTATTGCCGCTGGTTTGTTACACGATACTATTGAAGACACCCTTGCAACATACGACGAAATTAAAAAATTATTTGGTGAAGAAGTAGCAAATTTAGTTGAAGGTGTTACCAAGCTTTCTAAAATTGAATTTAGTTCAAAAGCTGTAGAACATGCAGAAAATTTCCGTAAATTAATGATGGCTATGAGTAAGGATATTCGTATTCTGCTTATAAAATTAGCAGATAGATATCATAATATGGGCACACTTCACCATATTACTAAGCCAGAAAAGCGCCGTCGTATTGCCAAAGAAACAATGGATATCTACGTTCCATTAGCAGACAGAATTGGCTTATATTCCATTAAAGTTGTATTGGAAGATTTATCATTTCGTTACTTAGAGCCAGAAGAATACGCAAAAATTGAAAAACGTATGGCGTTTTTAACCAGCCAAAGTAATTTAATTGACAAGGTTATTGCTGACTTAGAAAAGCATATGACTGAATTTGATATTAACGTTAATATTTCTGGTAGAACCAAAACAGTTTATTCTGTGTACCGTAAAATGGTGGCAAAAAACCTCACATTTGATCAATTAACAGATACAGTCGCCTACCGTATTGTGGTAGATAAAAAAAGTGATTGTTACGAAGTTTTAGGCCATATCCATGATATTTATAAAGCTATCCCAGGAAGATTTAAGGATTATATCTCTAATCCAAAATTAAATGGCTATCAATCACTCCACACTTCAGTTATTGGCCCTTTTGGTAACCGTATGGAAATTCAAATTCGTACCCAAGAAATGCACGATGTATCTGAATCTGGAGTTGCTGCTCACTGGTTATATAAACAACAGCATGAAGATGGTAAAACCGAAGGTACTCAATACAAATGGGTACGTAGGCTTATGGATGTTCTGCAAAATACAGATGACCCTGAAGAATTCTTGGAAAATACCAAAATGGATCTATTCAAAGACAGTGTATTTATTTTTACGCCCAAAGGAGATTTAATAACTCTGCCAAATGGCGCAACACCGCTAGATTTTGCATATGATGTTCATTCAGAAGTAGGTAATAAGTGCCAAACGGCTAAGGTTAACGGCCGTGTTGTACCATTGCGTACTCGCTTACATAACGGAGATCAAATTGAAATTATTACTAGTAAAAAACAAAATCCGTCTCCAGGTTGGCGAGAATTTGTTGTTACAGGTAAAGCAAGAGCAGGAATAAACCGTTTTCTGAGGCTTCAAGAACAAGATGAAAAAGTAGCATTAGGGCGTGAAATTTTAGAAAAAGCCGCAAAACGTGAAAAATTTGCTTTAAAAGAAAAAGAATTAGCTAAAACACTGGCATCTTATAATATGACAAGTTTGGAGGAAGCTTATGTTGCTATTGCACAGGGTAGTTTATTTCCACGTCAAATTTTTAGCGTAATGTTCCCAAGAGATGAGGAAAAAGTAGAAGAAATATCAGCTTTGCCAATGAGTTCCGGTGATGGTAAAAAAGTTCCACCACCTAAAAAATCAGATACAGCCGTTGGGATCTATGGCCTAACTCATGGTATGGCTATTCATATTGCTAAATGTTGCAACCCTTTACCAGGGGAAGAAATTGTTGGAATTATTAATACTGGTCGCGGTATTACAATTCACTCAGAAAGCTGTAACAACCTAGAAGCATTAAGTGACCAACCAGATAGGTTTTTACCTGTATCGTGGGGTGATGAGGCTATGGACGAGACCGGTAAAGTTTTCCAAGCTCGTTTACGTGTTATATTAAATCATGAAGCTGGTGCTCTTTCACTGTTTACAACAGAAATATTCAACAAGGAAGGTAATATTGTAGACCTTCATATTGAAACAAAATCATCTGATAACTACGTTCTGCGTTGTGATGTAGAGGTAAAAGGATTAAAACATTTCCGTGATATTATGTCTGGTATTGGTAAACTTAAATGTGTGACATCTGTAGAGCGGGTGGCTAGTTAAAGTGGAGTTTTTCTTCTCAGTAAAACGTAAACGTAAACGTGGAGTTCATGCTAAAAAACGCCATCATCCTCACCATCATGTAAGAGAATGGTTTTGGCCCAGCATGGGCTGGGTAAGCCTTGCTCGTTGGATGGAAATTAAAATGAAACGTACCCCAGGTTCTGCCCATAAAATTGCCTTAGGTTTTGCGTGTGGTGCTTTTGTTTCTTTTACCCCATTTATGGGGTTTCATATTCTGTTAGGTGCAGGACTTGCGTGGATTATTAAGGCTAGTATATGGGTTAGTGCTCTTGGTACAATTGTTGGTAATCCTTGGACATTTCCATTTATTTGGGCGTGGGCATATAAATTAGGTAATTTTATTTTACAGGTTGAAAATCCTACTAAATTCTCTGAAGTTATGAATACTATAACAGCAATAGATTCATTTGAAGTATTATGGCAAAATTTAGCTTTATATTGGGATAGTATAATATTCCCAATGCTCGTTGGTGGTGTTCCAACTGGTATTTTGGTTGGTTTAGCATTTTATTGGGCTATCCGGTTTAATATTGAATCGTGGCGTAGGGCTAGAGCTATTCATATGCAACATAAACGCCAGTCTCGTTCTCGTGGTAGAAGGGCGGCATCCAGAGTTATTGCTAAATTTAAAAAAGGTAATAAAGGTAGTAAAAAATGATTGTTGGTATAGGTACAGATATTTGTCAGGTTTCACGCATCGAAGATTTAATGCAAAAAAACTGTGAGAAGTTTGTGAAGCGTGTACTAACTATAACAGAGCAGGAACAAAAACAGAAAATAACAGCTCAATTTATTGCAAAACGTTACTCTGCAAAAGAAGCCTGTGCCAAGGCCTTAGGTTGTGGTATTGGTGAAAAATTAAGTTTTCAGGATATAGAAGTAAGTAATTTAGCTAGTGGTCAACCTACTATTGCTGTAAAAAAATACCCTAAAACAAGATTTCACCTTTCCATTAGTGATGAAAAAGAGTATGCAATAGCAATGGTTGTTGCAGAGAAGGATTAGATATAAATATGAAAATTAAAGTATGTTATGCAGAACAGCCACATGCTGTTTGTATAGAAGTAGAAATGCCAGAAGGTAGTACAGTATTTGATGCTATTGAAGATTCAGGTATTATAGAGCAATGTTCTGTACATTTGGAAGAATGCAAGGTTGGTATATATTCTCATTTTGTAGAAATGACTACACCAGTAAAAAACGAAGATAGGGTTGAAATTTACCCCCCATCTACAGCGAAATCAAAACGAAAATTAGGATTAAGATAACCAGTGAGTAGCAAAAAACAAACTATACCGCAAAGTTTTAAAGTAACAACATGGGAATATGTAAAAGTAATTGGTAGCGCTTTAGCTATTGCTTTTTTTATTCGCTCTTTTATTTTTGAGCCATTTAAAATCCCATCAGGATCAATGGTACCAACTTTATTAATTGGTGATTATTTATTCGTAAATAAGTTTACTTACGGTATGAAAATTCCATTTACTAAAATTTTCCTTACAGACGGAGAACCTGAACGTGGTGATATAGCAGTGTTTAAGCGTTATCATGAACAAATGGGTAATACTAATTTTATTAAACGTATTGTTGCAGTTCCAGGAGATAAGATTGCTTACCTAAATAAAAGAATATATATTAATGATGAGCCTGCTGATCTGACTGGAAAAGGTGAATTAACATATACAGCAAGTAATAAACAAGATATCCAAGCCAACCTTTACCAAGAAGATCTTGATGGTGTTTTTCATCACTCACTACTTGAAAATACAAAAATGGGTATGGATTTAAGCCCTATTATTGTTCCAGCAGATAAATACATTTTTGTTGGTGATAATCGCGATAACAGTTTAGATGCTCGTTTTTGGAATTATCCAAATTGGGGTTTTGTGGATAAAGGAGATATTGTTGGTAGAGCAGAAGTTGTATTTTGGTCTTGGAATCATAAATTTGTGCCACGTTTTGATCGTATTACTAACAGTTTAAGAGCACAACATGAGCCTTTGTAAATTACAAAAGACAATAGGATATACCTTTGTTAACGAAGGTTTTTTAAAGCAGGCATTAACCCATTCTTCTTGTTCAATTGTGGAAGATGGTCAGCCATTTAACAATGAACGACTAGAATTTTTAGGTGATAGAGTTTTAAATTGCTGTGTCTCAGATATTTTATATCGTAAATTTACTGATGAAAATGAAGGTTGTCTTTCTAAGCGTCATGCATCACTTGTTCAGCAGGCAACATTAGCTGGAGTTGCAAAAAATATTGGTTTAGGTGAGTTTTTATCACTAGGCAAAGGTGAAGATAGTTCTAGTGGAAGAGAAAAACCAAGTATTTTATCAGATGCAGTAGAAGCATTAATTGCGGCTATTTATTTGGATAGTAATATGGAAAATGCCCAAAATTTTGTAAATAAATTTTTGCCAGAAGAGGCTAATGCAGATTTAGTCAGAGATCCTAAATCACGTTTACAAGAATGGTTACAGGCTCGCAAGCAACCATTACCCAGTTATAATATGCTTAAAACTACAGGTAAAGCCCACCAACGTATTTTTCAGGTAGAAGTTGCTACTCCTAAAAATGGTAGTGCGGTAGGAGAGGGCGAAACAAAACGTCAGGCCCAGCAAAACGCCGCTAAAGAATTATTGATAAAATTAGAGAATTAATTAGATGACTATAACACAGCAAGAAAATACTAAAGCAGGCTTCGTAGCAATTATCGGAGCACCGAATGCAGGTAAATCAACCCTAATGAACCTAATTTTAGGGCAAAAAATTGCAATTGCTACTCATAAAGTACAAACAACTCGTACCAATATGCGTGGTGTTCATACTGTTGGTAAATCTCAGTTTATTTTTGTGGATACCCCCGGTATTCATAAACCTCGTAGAACCTTTGATGAGGCTATGGTAAATGCCGCCAACCAAGCATGGCAAGATGCAGATGTTATTTTATTTTTAATAGATGCAGTAACAGGCTTTAAAAAAGATGTAAGAAATATTATAGACCAAGTTAAGCATACTAAAAAACCAGTAGTTATAGTGCTTAATAAGGTAGATAAAATCAAAAAAGATAAATTATTACCACTAATGCAAGAACTTGGTCAGTACGAAGCATTTAGAAATGTTTTTGCAATTTCTGCAACAACGGCAACTGGGGTAGAAGATATGTTGCAAAAAATTGAAACATATCTGCCGAAAAGCCCATTTTTATTTGATCCTGATGATTTAACAGATACTCCAATGCGCCTAATTGCCGCAGAAATTACTCGTGAAAAAGCCTTTACTTATCTTCACCAAGAACTTCCATACGCCTTAATGGTGGAAACAGTTTCTTATGATACAACTAAGCAAGATGTAACAATACATCAAAATATTATTGTAGAGCGTGATGGTCATAAAGGGATTGTGCTTGGTAATAAAGGCGAAACAGTTAAACTTATCGGTTCTGAAGCTCGTAAAGATTTAGAAAAATTCCTAGATTGCAAAGTTAACCTATTTATAAAAGTAAAAGTTCGTAAAAACTGGTCTGAAAATGCATCTCTAATGCGTTCTATTGGTTTGGAGCCACCAGCAGCAAAATAATTTTTAGTTTTATTGCTTGTAAACCACCCAGTTTCATTGTATACATAATGCTTATTAATACGTTATCGTAGCTTTTAGTTATATTCCTTTTATCAGGGTTTACCTGATTTCTTTAATCTTGAGGATTTTTAATCATGTCTTTAAAACAAAAAATGTTAACAAATTTTACTGAAAGCCAAGCTTTATTGTATGGCAGTTTCTCTATTATAGCTTTTGTAATACTAGATAGTCTTATTGTAGGTAATTTTTTTATTGGTAGTGCCTTTGCTCTTATTCTGGCTATGGTTGCAGCTTACTGTGTTGCATCAATTGGTGTTATTTTAACGGTGATTATTGATGAAATTAGTGATTTACTTGGCGGCCTGTCTTTTGTATTTTTCTGCCTAGCCACAGTTGTTATTTGTGTAATCACATTTGTTGAAGTTTATATGGTTGCTATTACATCTCTTTGGATAGTTGCCTGCACATTAATTATATTACTAGTTAGCTGGATCATATATGTCCAAAAAGTTTACCAGTCTCAACAAAATTAAATATTATGTTTAACTACTCTTTTTTCATTAGATATTTATCTGATTTCTTTTCTAACTTATGAGGGCATTATTATGTCTATTATTGATAATAAAATATTACAAAATTTGGCAATGATTTATTCTGAAAAAGAGGCCAAAATTTATGGTTCAGTAGTAATGGTTTTACTATCTGGCTTACTAGGTCTTTTAGGGTATACTATCGCTGGGGATATTAGTGGTGCAATAGCAGTTGTTTTTATTGCTGCTGGAATCATTTCTATATTTGGAACTATTCTTACTTTTATTGAGGATGAAGTTTTTCCTGCTACGGTATTTATTGTACTATCTTTTGCTGTTGCATCCATAGTTTCTGCTATTGCTTTCTTCTTAGGTGTTACAGATTTAGTCGCTGTTTTTATAGCTACATTTGCAATATCTTTTAGTTCAGCATTTGCGGTCTTATTGGCACTATTCTGGATTGATTTTGTTACTGACTATTGGTACAACCTTCGTGAGGAAGGCATAAAAAAATTACATTCATAACCGCCTTAGGGCAGGATTATTTATTATGTTAAATGAACAACAGAAACAAAGAGCCATAGATTTTTTATCTACTGGTTATAATAAGTTATTTGTTGCAGGTGTATATACTTTGATCGTATTTGGTCTTGGATATGTATTTAGTGGCTTTATTATTGGCTTGTTAATGCTTTTGTCATTATTAGCATTTATATTATTTATAACTAAATATAGCTCTAAAGAGTACCTTTTTGCATCTGATGATGAGTCATATAGTGCATATATGCATAGAAACCTAACATCAGGCATCATCACTACTTGGCTAGTCGTTTATTGGTTTGATGGTCATCCCACCATTATCAGTGGATTTTTTGGGCTATTTTTGCTAGCTATCGTGTTTTCTATACTTAATAAGTATGTTGAACATAATACAGCCGAATAATCTTTTTTCGTTAAACCCCGCATCAGCGGGGTTTTTTATATGTTTAATAGAGAATTTATGCTAATGTTTTGCATATGAATAAACAAACTACAGGCATAATTATCCACACCAGAAAACTAGGAGAAAGCTCTTTTTTAGTAACTATATTTTCTGATGAATTGGGTAAAATTAAAGGCATGGCTCGGGGCAGTAAAAAAAATCCTGCCAACCTTCAAATTGGTAATATTGTTAAGGTAGATTGGAAACGTCGCCTTTCCACACAACTAGGTAGCTTTAAGTTAGAGGTTATCTCAATTCCAGCGGCAAAATGTTTTCATGATCCTGCTAAAATGCAGTGCCTAAATTATTTTTCAGAAATTTTAACTAGTAGCTTAGCAGATGAAGAGCCTCATCCTCATTTATACCAAAAAACACATGAATTTTTAAATGATATAGCTGAACCAAATATATGGGAAAGATTGGCTTTTTATGAGCTAAGCTTACTTGTTTCTTTGGGTTATGGCCTTTCTTTAAGTAAAGAAAAAGCAGTGCCTTGCCCTAAAAATACTCCATTGATGTATGTTTCGCCAAAAAGTGGCAGAGCGGTAAGTGAAGACATGGGAAAACCATATAAAGATAAACTTTTACCACTTCCACAACTTTTTGGTGGTAAATCGGCTGAAAACATGGCAATATGCGGAGAAACACAGTTAAGAAAAGAAAAACATCATGACTATGATGATGTATTCTCTTTAACAGGACATTTTCTTACTAAAGCTGTAGATGGAAAACGTTTAAAAGAACGTTCTCAGTTAATTGAATTAGGTAGACAGATAGATTTTGAGTAATACACAAATCATTAAAGGTAACTTTGCAGACGAGCTAAAAAGCCGTTATCTTACCTATGCCTTATCTACAATTATGTCTCGTGCCCTGCCAGATGTACGTGATGGTTTAAAACCAGTTCACCGTCGCATTTTATTTAGTATGCGTATGCTGAAGCTTGACCCTGAAAAAGCCCCTAAAAAATGTGCTCGTGTTGTTGGTGATGTTATTGGTAAATACCACCCTCATGGTGATGGCGCTGTTTATGATGCTATGGTTCGTTTGGCTCAAGATTTTGCGGTTCGTTATCCATTAGTAGATGGCCAAGGTAACTTCGGTTCAATAGATGGTGATGGCGCAGCTGCCATGCGTTATACCGAAGCTCGTTTAACAAAAGTTGCTAAATGGATCATGAAAGATCTTGATTCAGGCACAGTAGATTTCCAAGATAACTACGATGAATCAGATTCTGAGCCAGTAGTTATGCCCTCATGTTTTCCTAATTTACTGGCAAATGGTTCTAGTGGAATTGCGGTTGGATTATCAACTAGTATTCCACCACATAATGTTGGTGAAGTTTGTAATGGCTTAGCAGTTTTACTTAAAAACCCAAATGCCCAAGATAAAAGCATTTTCAAGTATATTAAAGGTCCAGATTTCCCAACTGGCGGAGTAATGATTGAAACAGCTGAAACAATTGCAAATGCTTATGCAACTGGTAAAGGTTCTTTCCGTGTTCGTGCAAAATGGGAAAAAGAAGAATCTAGCCGTGGTCAGTACGAAATTGTTGTTACGGAAATGCCGTATCAAATTCAAAAAAGTAAGTTAATTGAAAAAATAGCTGATTTAATTAACGCTAAAAAACTTCCTTGGCTTGTAGATGTTCGTGATGAATCAGATGAAAATATTCGTTTGGTACTGGAACCTAAAAACAGAAATGTAGATCCTGAAGCATTAATGGAAACATTATATGCTCAAACAGATTTAGAAACCCGTGTTTCTTTAAACATGAATGTTATTACAGCTAAAGGAACCCCAGCTTTATTACCACTTCGTGATGTTTTATTACAGTTTTTGGATCATAGACGTGAAGTTTTAATCCGTAGAAGTAACTGGCGTTTAGAGAAAATTGTTGCTCGGTTACATATTTTGGAAGCTTACCGTATTGTTTTCTTAAATATTGATGAAGTTATTGAAATTATCAAAAAAGAAGATGAGCCAGCTCCAGTAATGATGGTTAGGTTTGGTATTGATGATGTTCAAGCTGAAGCTATTTTAAATATGCGTTTACGCCGTTTACGTAAACTTGCAGAAATAGAAATCAATCAGGAATTCGATACTTTAAAAGCAGAACAAAAAGAACTTAATGATATTTTGGATAGCGAAGAAATTCAAACTAAAACACTTCTTGCTGAAATTAAAGAAATTAAAACAGAATTTGCTGATAAACGTAGAACAGCGCTAGAAGATGCACCCGACGCTGTGGTTATTCCGCTAGAAGCACAATTCGAAAAAGAACCAATTACAATTTTACTTTCAGAACTTGGTTGGGTACGTAGCATGAAAGGCTACATGGCCGATGATGCAGAAGCTAAATACAAAGAAGGTGACGGGGAACAATTCAGAATCAAGTGTAATAATATTGATACTTTAAGCTTAATTGGTATTTCTGGTCGTGTTTATAATATTCCTGCAAGCAAGTTGCCTGCTGGTCGTGGTTTTGGTGAACCAATTAACCTGATGTTTGATTTTCCACAGGGTGAAAAAATTGTTCAGGCCTTTGTAGCTGGAACTACTAGCTATATGGTTGCTACTAAAAAATCATTTGGATTTATTGTAGAAGCAAAAAGTTTAAAAGCTCAAACTAAATCTGGTAAACAGTTGTTGAATCTTGTTAAGGGTGATGAAGCAACATTTTGTATTCCTGTAGTTGGTAATCATGTTGCTGTTTTAAGTAGCGATAAAAAACTTCTTATTTACCCCGCAGATCAACTTCCTACAATGGGAAGAGGTAAAGGTGTTAAATTAATGAATGTTAAGGATGGTTGTGTTCTTGATATCCTTACATTTAATTTAGCTGATGGTTTCCACATGCTTAGTTCAAAAGGAAATCGTAAACGTCAGTTCCCAGATGCTTCTATGTGGGTTGGTAAACGTGCTCAAGTTGGTAAATTGTTGCCACATGGCTTCCATTCAGGATCAGAATTTTACATTCCTGCTGTAGATGAAGTTATTGAACCAGAGAAAGAAGAAGTATCTCGTGTTGACGAACTTATCAGCGCAATTACTGAACCTTTACCAGAAGAAGATGAAACTTTAGATCTGTTTGGTGATTTGGACGAGGATTAATCTATGATTATCCATTTTAACGGAATGCCAGGAGTTGGAAAATTTACTGTTGCTAAACTTCTTGCCGAATCTCTTAATGCACGCTTAATCGATAATCATGCAGTTATAAATGTAGCTTATTTATGTTCAGAGCACGGTTCAGATGTTTATGAACGTATAGTTAATTCAGTTATAGATATTGTGTATAAGGAGTTGGCTAATCAGCCAAAAGAAGAAATAATACTTTTTACTAATTGTTTGGAAGAACACTCCATAAAAGGTGCTATACGTTTTAATAAAGTGGTGAAACTTGCCGAAGAACGTGATGTTAGATTTGTTCCGATTTTATTAGAATGCTCTAAACAAGAGAATTTAACTAGAGCTACAAACCCTGAAAGATCACAAAAACAAAAGCTAACTAACCAAGATATTTTAAATGAGTTAATCAAAAAACATACAATAATTCACCCACAAGATAATGAAAATGCCATTAAATTTGATAGTACTGGCTTAACAGCCGAAGAAACGGCCTCTCGAATTGAAGCTATTTTAAGAGAAAAGCTTTTTTACCCTGCTCGCAAAGCGTAGCTTTGCTACGTAGTAGAGCCTAACGCTTTGGCGTTGGCGTAAGAACTTTGTTCTTATACTTAAGGGGGATATGTTGATTCGCTACGCTCCCCCTACGTGCGTTTCCCTACGGTCACGTCTGCGTTGCAAGCTCCTGTCCCCTTAAGAATCCCCCTTATTAATAATTGCCATGAAAAAATCTTTGATTTTCCACGTCAAACAGGGGGATACCCCCTGTACCCCCACGCTCCGCGACAAACTATTTTTCTTCATTTATTTCATAATCTTGACAAATAATCAGCCTGTCTGTAATATCTGAATTATTAATTATCTTTATAACGTTTAATAACTACCATATCTCAAACGGGGGCTTTTCTATGCTCATACGTTTCCTTAAAAAACTTGTACATGACCTAATGCTCACATTTCTTGCAATAGCATTTGCAGGGTGGTCTGCATTTTTATACTTTGATGGAAGTGTAGGAACTTCTATTGTTTATGGTGTCATAGCTTTATTTTTAACATATGGCATTTTCATTACTGAAGTAGATTAATCTTTAACCGCCGAAAGGCAGGAGTATATAATGCCTAATAGCATTGTAGATAAAATTAAGGCTAATAAACATGTTTTATTTGTACTTATGGCTAGTATAAGTTTAATCGTGATGTTCTACTCTGCATCACAAGGATATCTTGTCCCTACTCTTATAAGTGGATTTCTGGCTGGTGTTTCAACGCGTCAGGCCGTAGAATCTAAGAAAGAATAGCCTTTCTATATAAATTTTATTTTCTCCCTATTATCATTAAATCCATTTTTCTAATCGCCGAAGGGCAAGGAGTTATACTATGTTGGATGAAATTATTAATAAACTTAAAAGAGATAAAGTTGATTCTTTTTTTATGATTGCAAATGCAATATGTGTCTTTTTACCTGGTAATATTTTTTGGCCACTTAATGCACTTGTTGCTGCATGGATGGTTTATATAGTATTTGTTAAAAACTAATTATGCCAAAACCACCCCTTGAGGGTGGTTTTTTTATGCCTAATGTATTTCTACACCAAAAACTTTTTCAAACTCAGATCTTAGGAAGTCATCAACCGTGACCATATCAGTTTCTTTGCCTAAATTTTCAAGGCTAGTAATTCCAAAACCTGCCAGACCACAAGGAATAATCCCTTTGAAATGCTCTAAATCTGGTGAAATGTTAAGAGCTATACCATGAAATGTCACCCATTTACGCACCCTGACGCCAATTGCGGCAATTTTGTGAGGTTTGCCGTTAATGTCTACCCAAACGCCAACCTCATCACGTGTGTAAGCTTCTACATCAAAGTGCTTTAAGGTATTAATTAGCCATTTTTGTAAATTACAAATATATGCTCGAATATCACGGCTACGGTTTTTTAAATCTATAATTGGGTAAATGACTCGTTGTCCAGGACCATGGTAAGTAACTTGTCCACCACGTCCAGTATGGATTGCGGGAATATCATTTATATGTAATACATCACTTTCACTTGCTGATGATCCTAGAGTATAAACAGGAGAATGCTCACAAAATAGAATTTTTTCTTCTGCGCCATTAACAACCTCGGTCACCAATTCCTCTTGATAATCGCTAACTTCTTCATATGGTTGGTTTGGTGTTATATATTCTATTTTCATAGTTGTAATGTAGCATAAAACAGTATAATTTAAATAAATATTGAGCTAAACATTTATTTAGCCCTGATGGCGGAATTGGTAGACGCGCCACCTTGAGGGGGTGGTGGCCGAAAGGCCGTGGAAGTTCGACTCTTCTTCAGGGCACCATTTATATATCACTTATCTCCACTACAACACTCTTCTTGTAAAAAATGTAGTACATTATCTAATGTATCATACGTGGGTATGCAGTGCAGAACTCGCCCTTCACGTTTTTGGCTAACCAACCCAGCAGATACCAATCCAGATATATGATGAGATAATGTTGAACCAGGAATACTTAATTCTTCCTGTAATTCTCCCACAGATAAACCCTTGTGCCCAGCTTTTACCAAATGTTTAAAAATGTATAAACGGGTTGGGTGTCCAAGCTCTTTGAATGATTTTGCTACTAATTCTAATTCCATATTTTCTCCTATATTTCTATATTACTAGAAATATATTGACATGGCTAATTGTTTTTGTTAATATTTACTATATTACTAGAAATATAGAATTAATGGAGGTGCAATATGGATGCTCAACTACAAGAAATGATTAATGAAAGCATTAAGATGTTTATCTTTTTTGCTGTTGAAATGACATTTTTATTCTTATTTATTAGCTACTTTGTTGGGGTTTTACAGGAATACATTCCTCCCGAAAAAATTAGAAATATTTTAAGCTCTAAAAAAGGTAAGGGCTATGTTATTGCTTCTTTGCTTGCAACTATTACTCCATTTTGCTCCTGTTCAACAATTCCTTTTTTAAAGGGATTATTAAAGGCAAGGGCTGGTTTTGGTCCAATGATGGTATTTTTATTTTCTAGTCCTTTACTTAACCCTATTGTAATCGGCTTATTTTTTGTAACTTTTGGTGTTCAGGTAACTGTATTTTACTTTGCTGTTGCAATGGGGGTAGCTATTTTATCCGGTTATACGCTAGAAAAATTTGGTTTTGAAAAATACATAAGAAAAGAAGCTTATGCATACGAAGAAGAAAAAACATGTTGTAATGGTGGCTGTAAAAAACCAGTAAATAAATGGTTAAAAATATGGCAAGGAGCATGGGCTAGTTACCAACAAATATTACCATATTTAGTTGTTAGTATGTTGATAGGATCAATTATTCATGGGTTTGTACCAACAGAATTTATTGCTGATGTAGCAGGAGAGGATAATCCACTAGCTATACCAGTTTCAGCAGTTATTGGAGTTCCTTTATATATTCGTGCTGCCGCTATGATACCACTAAGCATAACCCTTGCAGGTAAAGGCATGGCACTTGGTGCAATTATGGCATTAATTATTGGTAGTGCTGGTGCTAGCTTAACAGAGGTTATATTACTTAAATCTATTTTTAAAGCTAAGCTTATTATTGCATTCTTATTTGTTGTTTTATCTATGGCCATTGGCGGCGGATATTTATATAGCTTTATTTTTTAGGTGTTTACCCTATAAAAAAAGAGGTAGCAGTTGCGACCTCTTTTTTTATTATTTACTATCGAATTACTTCATGGGGAAGCTCATTTACTATGAATTTGCTACCAGAGCTCGTAGTGGTTGGGTGTAAAAATAAGTCCTGTTCTTTTATAAGCTTTTTTAATAATACTTCATCAAAATCTTCTCCAGATAGAAAAAGTATAGATCCTGCAACTTTAGTTTCATCTTGCCGAATTGTAGTAAAGCATTTCTGAACTCTATGACGAGTTAGATCTTCTCTGTCTTTTGAGATTCTATCTTTTCGTGCTTTAATTAATTTGCCAATTGTCTGATCAGACATTTGATTTCTCCTGTGTGGGTAAAAAATAAAGATATTTCGAATTACACAGCTGCTGTATACATTATTGTAAGGATTGTAAGTAAAAAAATATATGTCACTTTTTATCTAAAATAAAGTAATATAACCTTGTATAAAGGAGTATTTTCACGTAACAATCCAACCATGAAAAAAGTATATAAACATAAAGAAGGCTTTATATCCAAAAATAGATATACAGTCATGTCCCTTGCAATTATTTGCGGAATGTTCGCTATTGTACAAAGTTACTATGATCCATCGGTTAACCTCAGGAAACAAATGCTGAATGAGCAAGCAATCCAAGAAGGTAAGGGCGCACCAAAAATTGGTGGTGAGTTTGTTATGGAGACAACAGAAGGTACTCCTTTTACAGAAAAAGATTTACTTGGCCATTATTCACTTATATTTTTTGGTTATACTTTTTGTCCAGATGTTTGTCCAACAACACTTTCTACCTTAGAAGAAGTTTATAGTGGATTATCAGTAGATCAGCAAAAAATGGTTGATATAATTATGGTAACGGTAGATCCAAGCCGTGATTTAGGAGCATCATTAAAAGAATATGTAAATGTTTTTCATAATGATTTTATTGGTATAAGAGGAACAGAAGAGCAAACAAAATCCATGGCAAATGTTTACTTAGCATACTATGCAAAAGCAGGCGAGGGGGAGGATTATGGTATGGATCATTCTGCTTATACATACTTAATGGGGCCAGATGGTAAATACATGCATCATTTCCGTCATTCAGACATGCCAGTAGATATTCTAAAAACAATGAACGGTCTTCTGCAAAAATAGCGCAGTTGCTTTGGTTTAAATAGGCTTTTTAGCTGTTTCATCTTGCTTTTGGTGTCAAATAAATTACCATTTTAAGTGTATAATAAAATCAATTAACACTTAAACACCATGAGTGAGTAAAACAGGGGAATATCCACGGTATGGATAAAAAAGAATCAAGAACAGCACAAAGTTATCATTCATCACCTAAGCCAGGTAAAATCGAAGTTGTTTCAACTAAGCCTTTGATGACACAAGAAGATTTGTCTTTAGCCTATACTCCAGGTGTGGCAGATGTGTGTATGGATATAGCCGCAGACCCCGCAAAAGCCAATGATTATACTGCAAAAGGAAATTTGGTAGCTGTTATAACTAATGGCTCTGCTGTTTTGGGCTTGGGTAATATTGGCGCATTAGCCTCAAAACCTGTTATGGAAGGTAAGGCTGTTTTATTCAAAAAATTTGCCAACATAGATGTGTTTGATATTGAGATTGATGAAGCTGATCCTGATAAATTTGTAGATACAGTTGCTCGTTTAGCTCCAACATTTGGTGGTATTAACTTAGAAGATATTAAAGCACCAGAATGTTTTGAAATAGAACGTAAACTCCGTGAACGTTTAGATATTCCAGTATTGCATGATGACCAACACGGCACAGCAATTATTGTGACAGCAGCATTTATTAATGCCATGCATATTAGTGGAAAAGACAAAGAAAAAGTTAAAATTGTATGTGTAGGAGCCGGTGCTGCTGGTTTAGCATGTATTAGAATGTTAAATCATTACGGTGCAAAAAAAGAAAATATAACCTTAGTTGATTTAGATGGAGTTATTTACACAGGCCGTAAAGAAATGAACCAGTATATCGAGGAATTTGCTCGTGATACTAAATCACGTACATTAGATGAGGTTATTGAAGGTGCTGATGTATTCTTAGGATTATCCGCAAAAGGAGTTCTAAAACCAGAAATGGTGAAAAAAATGGCAGATGCACCTGTTATTTTTGCTATGGCTAACCCCGATCCTGAAATTATGCCAGATGAAGCAAAAAAAGCTTCTCCTAAAGCAATTATTGGTACAGGACGTTCAGATTTTCCCAACCAAATCAACAATGTATTAGGGTTTCCATATCTTTTCCGTGGTGCTTTAGATGTTGGTGCTAAAACCATTAATATGGAAATGAAGCTTGCTGCGGCCGAAGCATTGGCAGCTCTTACTCGTAAAGAGGCAGATGCAGCACTAGATGCAGCCTATAAAGGTGCAAAACTTAAATTTGGTGAAGATTATATTATTCCAAAACCGTTTGATCCAAGGTTACTGCCAGCAATTGCCTCTGCTGTAGCACAAGCAGCTATGGATAGTGGTGTTGCTACTAAGCCTATTGAATCGATGGAAAAATACATCAATAGTTTAACTGAAACTGTGGATAAGAGTTTTTCTATTATGCGCCAAATTTATGCAACTGCTAGAAAAGAAAAGAAAAAAATCGCATTTCCAGATAGTGAAGATAGGCGTGTTCTTCAAGCATCACAATCATTAATTAATGAACAAATAGCAAGGCCAATTTTAATTGGTAGACCAGATGTGATTCTTAAAGAAATTAGAGATTTAGGTCTTTCCATGAAAGATGGCAAAGATTTTGATTTAATTGACCCAGCCAAAAATGACAAACTAGAAGGTTATGCAGAAGTTTACTATAACATGCGTAAACGCGAAGGTTTATTACCACCAGAAGCGGAAATTACTTTGCGTGCTCGTTGGGCGGCATTTGCTTCTATGATGGTACGTCAAGGAGATGCAGATGGTATGGTAACCGGTTTAACTGGTCGTTTTATTAAATACTGGCGTGCAATTGAACCAATTATTGGTAAAAGAGATGATGTGAGCGGTGTTTATGCGCTGCAACTTGTTATGCATCAAGGTAAATTTTTCTTTGTGGGAGATACTCATATTACTCTTGATCCTACGGCAGAACAGCTAGCAGAACTTGCATGGCTAGCATGGCATGAAGTTAAACATTTTGGTGTTGCACCAAGAATTGCCTTACTTTCACATTCTCACTTTGGTTCGTCATATTCTAAAACTGCGGCTAAAATGCGTAAGGTTAAGGAAATTGTAAATGCTCGCTATCCAGAAATTTTGATTGAAGGTGAAATGCAAGCAGATGCTGCTTTAAATATGGATATTTTAAATCGTACATTCCCAGATTCAACGCTAAAAGAACCAGCAAATATTCTTCTTATGCCTTCTGTTGATGCCGCAAATATTACCTTTAATATGATGCGTGTTATGCAAGAAGGTGCTGAATATATTGGTCCTATTTTATTGGGTATGAAAAAACCAGTCCATATTCTTTCTATTGATGCAACTGTGCGTCGTATTGTAAATATGACATCTTTGGCTGTGGTAGAAGCACAAGGCAGAGAACAACTTATTGAAAGTAATGAATAAATGCCACAAGGTGTACAGCTTAAACCTGAACCATTAGGAGTATCTCTTACAGATGAGCTGTACCAAAATATTGTTGCAGAACTAAAAGAGGGTAATGCTCTTAACCTTGAAAAGCTTGTTGCTCCACTTCACTCATCAGATATAGCTGATTTACTTGAAAGATTAACACCAGACGAACGTCAAATTGTATTTTCATGCTTACATGTTGATAAACACCCAGAAGTATTAGTAGAACTTTCTGCTGGTGTGCAAGAAAGTATGCTTGCTAAACTTCCTACTCAAGATGTGGCTAATGCTATTGAGCAGATGGAATCTGATGATACAGTTGATGTACTGCAACACCTAGATTTTGATAAAGCTGCAGTTGAAGAAATACTTGATAGTATTACCGAAGAAGAACATGAACTATTAACATGGCCAGAAGATTGTGCTGGTGGTTTGATGCAAGTAGAGTTTCTCACGTTGCCTAAAAGTTGGACTGTAGAGAAAGTTCAAGGCTATTTCAGGGAAAAGGCGGATGACATACCAGATAGAATACGTAATATTTTTGTAACAAATAAGTTTGGTGTTTTACTAGGGGTCGTTTCTTTATCACGCTTAATGCACCAGCCACTAGATAAAACTTTGGCACAAACTATGCGTACAGATCCTGTTACAATTTTACCAGAAACAGAAGTTTCTGATGTTGTATCTATATTTGAAAAGTATGATCTACAAAGTTGTGCGGTAGTAGATGAAACTGGTGCCATACTTGGTCGTATTACGGTAGATGATGTGTTAGATGCAGTTTTAGCAGATAGAGATAAATCCATGATGCGTTCTGCTGGTTTGGAAGAGGGGGAAGATTTATTCGCTCCTGTTATTCAAACTACAAGACGTAGATTCCCGTGGTTATTAGTGAATTTATTTACCGCTATTTCGGCATCATTAGTAATTGCACTGTTTGCTGAACAAATTGAGCAACTAGTTGCACTTGCCGTACTAATGCCGATTGTTGCAAGTATGGGAGGAAATGCTGGCAGCCAGACTTTAACAGTTACAGTGCGTGGCTTGGCAATGAAACAAATTACCCTACAAAATATGTTTAGGTTGCTTAAAAAAGAACTATTTGTAGGTGGTTTTAATGGTTTACTTTTAGCCATTTTGGTTGGTTTAGGAACTGTGATTATTTATGGTGATTGGATGCTGGGTGCAATTATTTGTGGAGCCACGGTAGCAAATCATATTTTTGCCGCAATTGCAGGTAATGTTATACCACTAATACTTGAAAAAACTGGCAAAGATCCCGCTATTTCTGCGGGAGTACTAGTTACCACAGTCACCGATATTGGCGGATTTTTCACATTCTTAGGCTTAGCGGCGCTTTTCTTATTGTAAGCACTTGCATATTTTCGTATACACTGTTATGGTGTAAAGGTTAATTATAATATCTTTTTAATTTTTCCACCTTACTTACAGGTAAATATTATGACACCAAAAGAATGGATAAATGCAGGCATCGTTGCCACAGTTGTTATTACTGTAGTATTTCTTTTTTCTGGCCCTTCTGAAGAGGAAGAGCAAAAAGAACGTATTTTTGCAGAAAATCAAGCCACATACACAGAACTACAACGCAATATTCAAACAAACGAAGCCCTAAAGGCTGATATTGCTAATAATGAAAAAGCTCAGAGAATAATTGAAGCATTGTATGTAGAGCAGACCTCTATTTATCAAAGAGAGCTTGATGAGATTAAATCCGCAACATCAGGAAAGGTTACTGAATATAACCAATTGACAGGCAAGCTTGATGCAATAAATGCTGAACTTGCTAAAAAGCAGAATAAACTTAATCAGATTAATAATTTTGATGAAGTTGAACAGCAAAAATTGTCTCGTTTAGCTGAATTAACCTCTAACATAGGTATGTTTTCCTCTGTAGAAAATGAGCAGAATATAACAAAGTATAATGTTACTTCTAGCAATCGTATTGTATTGGTGCGCTATATTATGTGGGATCGGCAAGAAATTATGTATGTACGTACTGGTGATGTAAATGATGATGGTGCTGTTATACAGCATAATAATCTAGTATCAGTATCTTTTGCAGATCTAGATGATTCTTACAGAGAAAAATTATTACAAAGTCGTATCAGCGGAAAATACTTAGGTATGATGTGGGTTACACTTGGTGAAGAACCAGATCAGTTTTATGCAAAAATTGATTTTGATACAGGTATTCGTTGGCTTGCATTATCTGATCAGAGTGTTCCATGGAAACCATTTTCTAAACTCTCAGAAACAGAGCGTAATACGTATGAAGAACTAATTGCTGAAAAATTAGAACCTTCAGAAAAAGCTGAATAAGCTGAGCATCGTTTAAAAAGCTACCCTAATTGGGTAGCTTTTTTTTGTGGTTAAATTATGGTGAATGCGGTAAAGTGCGTCTATAGAGTTTTAAGATATTTATATATTTATTAAAAAGGGAAAAATAACATGTCTACAGCACCACAAGCGTTGGAAAATGACTACAAGGTTGCGGATATCTCACTTGCAGAGTGGGGTCGCAAAGAAATTGATTTAGCTGAACACGAAATGCCTGGCTTAATGGCACTACGTGAAGAATATGCTGGTAAAGCACCACTTAAAGGTGCTCGTATTGTTGGATGTTTACACATGACAATCCAAACAGCAGTACTAATTGAAACACTTGTTGATTTAGGTGCAGAAGTTCGCTGGTCATCATGTAATATATTCTCAACACAAGACCAAGCTGCCGCAGCTATTGCTGCTGTTGGTATCCCAGTTTTTGCTTGGAAGGGTGAAACTGAAGAAGAATACGAATGGTGTATTGAACAAACAATCACTGGTAATACAAACTGGAAACCAAATATGATTTTGGATGATGGTGGTGATTTAACAAAAATTATGCACGAACAATACCCAGAATTGATGGAAGAAGTTCGCGGTATTAGCGAAGAAACTACAACTGGTGTTAAAGAACTTTGGAAAATGGAAAAAGCTGGAAAATTAATGTGTCCTGCTATGAACGTTAATGATTCTGTAACAAAATCTAAATTTGATAACTTATATGGTTGCAGAGAATCTTTACCTGATGGTTTGAAACGTGCAACAGATATCATGATTTCTGGTAAAACAGTAGTAGTTGCTGGTTACGGTGATGTTGGTAAAGGTTGTGCTGCTTCTATGAAAGGTCATGGAGCACGTGTTCTTGTAACAGAAATTGATCCAATTAACGCACTTCAAGCTGCAATGGAAGGTTATGAAGTTACTACAATGGAAGAAGCTTGTTCTCAAGGTGATATCATTGTAACTGCAACAGGTAACAAAGATATTTTAACTTATGATCACATGATGAAAATGCGCGATCAAGCTATTGTTTGTAACATTGGTCACTTTGATAATGAAATTGAAGTTGAAAAACTTCGTGGATTTAGATGGGAAAATATTAAGCCACAAGTAGATCGTATTTACCTAGATAACAGTAGAAGTATTATCCTTCTTGCTGAAGGTCGCTTGGTAAACCTAGGTTGTGCAACTGGTCACCCAAGTTTTGTTATGAGTGCTAGTTTCACTAACCAAACAATTGCTCAAATCGAATTCTGGAAGGATTCAGATAAATATGAAAATAAAGTATATATGCTTCCTAAGATTTTAGATGAAAAAGTTGCTCGTTTGCACCTTTCACGCTTGAATATTAAACTATCTAAATTATCTCAGTCTCAAGCTGATTACTTAGGCATTAATGTAGATGGCCCTTATAAGCCTGAACATTACCGTTACTAATTAGTAATTGAATTAGTTATAAAAACGCCCTATTATGGGGCGTTTTTAAATATTTTATGTAATAAAGGTATTTTATAGTGACACCAGAAACATGGTTTAGTGAAATGAGAGATATATGGTTAAATAATAAACCTGATAGTATTTCTGAATTGTTATCTAATGAACTAAATTATTATGAAGATCCACTAGGAGATCCTCTTACTTCCATAGAAAGTGTTGTTTCAGCCTGGCAAGGAATAAAAGGTCAAAAATTTGAATACGTAGATATTAAAATGCTACACGAAAATGATAATATTGGTATAGCATTGTGGAAATCTAAAAGCTTTGACCAACCAGAACGTTCTGGTGCTTATTATCTTGAGCTTAATGATAATGGTAAATGTAAAGAATTTCGTCGTTGGTGGCATACGCATACAGAATAATGTTATTAAAAGGAATAAATAAATGAGCATACAACAAGCACTAGAAGCAGTTTACACATCATTAAATGCAGATAATGAGGCAATTGATGAATGTATAGTAGCTCTACGCAAAGAAATGCAACAAGAAAAAACCACTGAGGTGGAAATTGAAAGTATTAAGTTGCCAGTCCCTAACCGTGAAGGTCGTAATATGCTTAAATCATATTTCAAGAAACGTGGCGTTAAGGTTAAGTTTAAACTGCCAGAATAGTAGTGCTTCAACATAAAAAAAGGAGGGGTATCCCTCCTTTTTTCGTTTATCAAGGTGGTAATTTCAAACGGCTATGATACTGCCGCAAATCTTACTCCCATGGTAATGAGACTCAAGCTTACTTAGCTGTTCTTCAGTCAGTTGCGTAAAAACAACTTTTTTGCCTTCATTTTCGCCAATTGTGCCTTCGGCGCCAATACTTTCTAAATATTGCACAATATTAAGTGGGCGTCTTTCTTCGTGTATAGTGTATTGTATTTGATTCATGATATTTCCTGTAAAATAAATATAAAAATACGTAAAAAAGGAAGCTAACCATAAGGCCAGCATTTTTTACGTGCTTATGGTTAAAGTTGTTCTGTTGTTATTTGTGGGTATTGTTAGCTCTCTTTTCAAGAGGGTAAGAGGATTTTTATCTTTACAGCCAATGTTATACACTGCTAGTGTCTGTCTAATATTATTGAGTAGTACTTTTTCTTTTCATGCGCACAATCTGTGCGATTTTTTTAGGTAAACTTTTATGAATAAAATAGCAATTATTGGAACTTTAGTTGGAATTGCAACCATTGTTACTATTTGGTTGGTAATTAATTTTGTAAACTCTTCAAATGCAGATGATGATATGACTGCATCTGTAATGAAATGTGATGCTGTAGCTGTACAGCAAAATATTGATGATAATGCAGATGTAAACGGATATTTATTTAAAGGAGGGGCGCCATACTTATCTTATGCCGTTACAGTTAGTGATTGTGAGGAAGTCGTTAAAATATTGCTTCATTCACCAAATATTGATGTAAATATCAAAACTATAGATGGTAAAACTCCATTACAATTAGCAAAGGCTCAGCCTAATAATTCAAATGTTATTAAAATGCTACTTAATGCAGGAGCAATAGATTTTTCTGTAGATACAGCACCATAATATTTCCTTATTTTATACCTTATGGAGGTTAAAAAATGTCTCAAGATAAAAAAACTCAAGAACGTTGGAAAAAGGCACAGCAGGTTGTAAAAAATTATTACACCACTCTTGGTGATAACTCTGGCCTAAAATGGGCGGAAAATATTATGAAGAAGGGTGAAGTAGTATTTTTATCTGTTTTAATTAGCCAGTTAAATAGAGAAGATGAAAGCCTTTTAATGGCATTGCATGTTAACAATCTCCTGCCAGATAAAGCTATCCTAAATGATTTTGTTTGGGAATCTTTACAGTATGACTGGTCAGACCCTGAAAAAATATTAGAATGGGCAGTTGAAAAACATTCTACTCACCAGCGCTTACGTATTCTTATTTCTCATGGAGTTGATATTAATCAACAGGCTCATCATTGGAGGCTTGGTAATTTTTTACCAATCCACGATGCCGTGCAAAAAGCCGATTTAAATGCTGTTCAGTTACTTGTAAATGCAGGAGCTGATTTAAATTTTAAGTGTGGCTGGGGTCAAACCCCATTAGATAGGTGTAATACAGGGTTGGATTTAGCACCGAACGGATCATTTAAATATAATGTATTATTAAAAATTAAAGATATCCTTGTAGAAGCTATGGATAAAAATACTGTAGCTGTTGGAAGTTAAGCGATTTGCACCCCTTATGGGGTGCTTTTTTATGTTGTAGGAACACCCATACTGGTAGAATACTTAACTCTAAACTTTTTATCAGGCTCTATAATACTCTGGGCTGTGCGTGCGGCCACTGCGCTTTCTGCGAAGCCTGTTAGAATAAGTTCTATTTTTCCTTCGTAATGGGCCATATCACCAACACATAAAATACCTTCCACATTGGTCTTCATCGTTGTTGAATCTACATTGATTTTCTTTTTTTCTACTTCTAAGCCCCATTCAGCAATAGGACCTAAGGTTGGTGATATACCAAAGAAACATAGTAAATAATCAGCATCAACGGTATGGACCTCTTTTTCTAGGTTAGCTATATCAATGCTAGATATTTGACCATTTTCTCCGTGTAAGGCACTTAGTTGGCAAGGAGTGTGTAATGTTATTTTGCCAGTATTAACAAAATCGTTCATTTTTTGAACTGTACCTTCAGCTGCCCTAAATTCTGGTCTTCGATGAATGATATGAACATGTTTAGCAATTTCAGCAAGTTCCACTGCCCAATCTACCGCAGAATCTCCTCCTCCTGCAATTACAACAGTTTTATCTGTATATTGGGCTTTATTTTTAACCGCATAAAACACACTTTTTTCTTCGAAATCTGTAATATTTTGTAATGGAGGCTTGCGAGGTGTGAACATTCCGCCACCTCCTGCAACTATAAGACATTTAGACTTAATTTCATTTTGTCCACAAGTAATAGTAAATGTACCATCATTTTTTGTCACACTTGAGGCAGGGTCTCCAAGTAGTACATTTGGCTTGAATGGCATCATTTGTTTTTCTAAATTTAAAGCAAGGTCTTTTGCTAAAATTGTAGGGTGCCCAGGGATGTCATAAATAGGTTTTTCTGGGTATAAAGCAGAAAGTTGCCCACCAATTTCTGGCAGAGAATCAATTATTGTGCATGTGTAACCAAGCATCCCCGCTTCAAAAACACTGAATAATCCTGCTGGCCCAGCGCCGATTACTGTAATATCTGTTTCGTAATTTTGTGTCATTTTTATCCTCGTAAACTAAAGTGTCATCCCAGAAGTCATGTTTTATCAAAATCTTTAATTTTGTTATAAAACATAGGCTATCAGGGATCTGTTAGCTAATTAGTACTCTGCCATTTTAATTAACAGATCATGGGTATCTAACCTTTGTTACCAATCAAAGATTGGACAAACCCTGATCCCGAGATGACAGAACACTATTAAAAATATGCTGTTTTACTGGCAAAATCAATCATTTTAGGGTATCTTTTTTTGAGTTATTTTTAATAAACGGTGTTATATGGAAAAAATACTTAAATCGGTTGGGGCAACAGAAAAATTAGCAAAGAAAATTGCTAAATATATTGTAGCTGGTGATGTTATTCGCTTAAAAGGTGATTTAGGTGTTGGTAAAAGCGTTTTTGCACGTTCAATAATCCGTGAACTTGGCCATGAAGGAAAACATATTCCCAGCCCAACATTTACCCTTATTCAAACATATGATGATACAAGGTTGCCTTTAGCCCATATAGATTTATACCGCATGGAATCTGCTGATGAAGTGGAAGCTTTAGGTGCAGAATGTTGGTTAGATCATGGTGCTGTATTAGTAGAATGGCCAGAAAAAGCAGAAAACTGGTTTCCTGAACAAAAACCAGATCTACTTGATTTTCATATTATGGAAATGGATAATTCTGGTACTTTAACTGTTACATTGGAAGAACTTAATGATGAATCACGTCGTATAGTTTTAACTGGCGGTGCTTCTTGGAATAGAAGATTAAGCCTTGTAGATAACCATTATGATAGGCCTGTAACAGAAAAAGAGCGTCAAAATTTTGTTGATGAATGCGGGTTTCGTAACCATGTTATTAGCCCAGTTTCCGCTGATGCATCTTTTAGGACTTATTGGAGAATAAATACTCCAGAAGGTAGCCGTATTATTATGGATGCGCCACCTCCTATTGAAAATGTAAAACCAGTAATTGAGATGACTAGATACTTAGAAAGTATTGGAGTCCATGTGCCACATATTTATAAAAAAAATGAAGAAAAAGGATTTTTACTTCTAGAGGATTTTGGTAATACAACGGTAAGGAATGGTATATTAAACCATAATAAACCACTAGAACCTTGGTATTATAAGGCTGTAGATGTCTTGTCGCATCTTGCCTCTAACCAGTTACCAGATATTCGTCAATATACTAAAAAAGCATTATGGTCTGAAGTTTCTAGATTTATTGATTGGTATTTACCTTATGCCCGCTCTCACGCTACTCATACGGCAGATAGAAAAGCCTTTAAGCAGTTGTGGGAACCTTTGTTTGATAAAATTTTGGATGTTCCACAAACAACGGTTTTGTGGGATTATCATGCAGATAACTTAATGATGTTAACAGATGGTGAACCACAAGAAGGTTTAGCAGATATTGGCGTGATCGATTTCCAAGATGCTCGTATTGGACCTGTGAGTTATGATATGTCTATGCTTTTGCAGGATGTTCGTTTTGAGATATCTAAAGAATTGGAGAATAAATTAATTCAACATTTCCTTGCTTCTCAACAAGGTATTGATGTAGATAAGTTTATGCAAAGCTACAGATTGATTAATTTACAGAGAACTCTTAAAATAATCGGTGGTTTTACAAGATTACACTTTAGAGATGGTAAAGATAGCTATTTACAGTATTTACCAAGGTGTTGGCAAATTGTAGATGAGGCGCTTACAGCACCAGAATGTGAAGATATACGCCACTTTATGAATGGTATAGTACCAGCAAAAAGATGTCTATCAGCTTAATATAGAAAAGGTTTAAATTATGGCACAAATTAAAAGAGCAATGATACTTGCAGCCGGAATGGGTACTCGTTTGGGTGATATCACTCATCGTATTCCAAAGCCTTTGGTTGCTGTTGGTGATACATGCCCGCTAATTCGTACACTGGAATTACTTGAACAAGCTGGTATTGAAGAAGTTGCTATTAATTTATACAGATTTGCAGATGTAGTAAGAAGTGCCGTTGATGATATAGAAATATCAATTAAAATTACCTATTTCCATGAAGAAGAGTTATTAGAAACTGGTGGAGCAGTTAAAAATGCATCATCATTTTTTAATAATGAGCCATTTTTATTAGTAAATGGAGATGTTATGTGGATGGAAGAATATTACCCACTACTTCAGCCATTGTTAAATCATTTTAACCCAATTGAATGCGATAGTTTATTAACGCTTGTACCACTTTATACGACCAAATTATTCCGCGATCCTCGTGGTGATTTTGCTTTAGATAACAATTTTATTACAGTTCCAGAAGATCTAACCAAGGCCCCGTATGTTTATGCAGGTATTCAAGTTATGCACCCTCGGTTAATTCAAGATGTTGCAGAAGATAAATTTTCTCTGTATCCATGCTTTTTAAAGGCTATCGAAAAAGGACGCTTAAAAGGTGTTGTTTATAATGGCCCATGGGTAGATATTGGCACACCAAATGGTTTAAATGTTGCTCGTTCTATGATGACTGAATCTGTTAAACAGGCTGTTTAATGGAGAATTTTGAGCTATTTTTAATAGTTTGTAGCTTCTTTACTTCGGCACTTACAGCTGCCCTAGGTGTTGGCGGTGGTGCATTATTACTTGTTATTATGGCATTATTTTATTCACCTACAATTCTTATTCCGGTTCATGGCATGGTTCAACTTGGCTCTAATTTAGGGCGTTCTGTACTTATGCATAAGCATATTTGCTGGAAAACTTCCATTGCTTATATTTTTGGTACTGTTGTTGGTGTGGCTATTGGCTCACAAATTTTTGTTACTTTATCAGACAGGGCTTTGGGTTTTATTCTAGCTATATCTATTTTGTTTTTTACATGGTATCCAGCTAAAGAGGCACAAAGAAAGTTAAAAGGAACATCTTTTCTGGTAGGTGGTTTTGCAGGATTTTTAACCTTATTTGTTGGAGCAACAGGTTTACTTACAGCAGCATTTCTTTCACGCAATAAAAAATTCACAAAATATAATAAGGTTTCAACCTTTGCGGCATGTATGACATCTCAGCATTTATTTAAAGTAATTGCATTCTCATTAATGGGTTTTGCATTTGCCCCTTATGCACTGTTTATTTTATTAATGGTAATAACTGGTTTTGCTGGAACATGGGTAGGTAAACAGCATTTACTAGATAGAATTGATGAAGTTAAATTTGCCAAAGCTTTTAAAGTTGTAATAACTTTATTGGCAGTTAAATTAATTGTTGGATTATTCGTCTAGTAATCTACAGAAAAACAGTTTTAACCATGTATGACTTAAATGAGCATGAGTTTGGCTTTCCGCAATAAAGCTTTCTAATGTTGGAACATCATCTGGTAAATGTGTAAGTGTTGCGCTGTACCAGTTTAAAATTCTACATGGTGTGATTTCTGGATGAAATTGCACACCATAAACACCGCTATCAAAACGAACTGCTTGGTTTGGATAAGGATCACTTGTGGCAATAAGTGTTGCAGATTCTGGTATAGTAAATCTATCTCCATGCCATTTACATACAGGTGTTTCATGGAGTTCATTACCAAAAATTGGGTCTGATTCAATAACTGAAATTGGCGTAAATCCAACGCTCATACCATAATCACCTTTATGGACAGTTCCACCATGAATATGTGCTAAAATTTGGCTACCTAAACAAATACCAAGAGCGGGAATATTTAATTTCAGGGCTTTTTCTAATTCTTGTATTTCTTGTTTTAACCACGGATATTCTTCTATTTCATATACTCCCATCATACCGCCCATAATTACAATGGCGGAGTATTCCTCAATGTTTTCTGGGAAAATATCACCATGACGTAAAGATATAACATCAGAAGCATAGCCAATATCTTTAAACATTGTCTCCATATTATCGGCCCAAACATGGGTTCCGTGGGTGAGTATGAGTATTTGTTTTTTCATGGCTTATTAAAAATAACTTAAAAAAATGATATGAGCAATGGCATAAAATAAAGAGCCTCTGCAAAAGTGCAGAGGCTCTACCAGGTCTAATTGATTTTATGCTAGGTGTTAGTACCTAGTTGACGTTATTGAGGGGGGTCTTTCATGGGACGAATCTCCGAGGTGACCGGTGTTTATCAAATAATCCACTTATATAAAGTGGGGCTTTAGTTACCACATTGACGGGCGAATGGCTTGTGCCGATATATGCGTGTTCGGCGTAACATTGATATTTTATCATATAGTTACCGATGCCATGTTTCGCGGGTGTGGTTGGTTCAGAATACAGATTACCTTGGAATCGCCCGCTTGGCGTTTCTCTAAAAAGGCAATTGAGCTTGTGGTAATAAATATCCCGCTTGGATATAAATAACTTACAATATGCTCCGATATATTCTGTAAGCTATATATATGGCTGTTTAAAGTGAATTACAAGTGTTTTTGTATACTTTTTTGAAAAACTTAACGTCTGCCAAAAAGACGTTCAATATCAGGTAGTTCTAACTCAACATAAGTTGGTCTGCCGTGGTTGCATTGGGCAGAATTTGGTGTTTCTTCCATTTGACGAAGAATAGCATTCATATCATTTAAATTTAAACGACGATTAGCACGAATACTGCCATGACACGCCATTGTGGAAAGAAATTCCTCTACTTTAGAATGCAAAGTTGTTTCTGTTTTCATATCTCTTAAATCTTCAACCATATCTAAAACTAGCTGTTTAGCGTTTATTTCACCTAAAATTGCAGGAGTAGCACGTACTGAAACAGCTGTTGGACCAAACTGTTCAATATCTAAACCAAATTTTTGTAGTTCTTCTGCACGATTTATAATTGCGTTTACATCACGTGTCTGCATTTCAATTATTTCGGGAATTAACAGAGATTGTTTTTCTACTTTGCCATTTAAAATTTGAGTTTTAAAGCGTTCGTAAACTAAACGCTCATGAGCGGCATGTTGATCCACTACAATCATTCCATTTTCAGTTTGGCTGATAATGTAAGTACCATGAATTTGTGCCACAGCCGCACCTAAAGCATGATGTTTATATTGTTGGATTGATTCAACAGCATTTTCGTCAAATGGTCTGGCTTGCGGAGGAGCTTGTAATTCTATACTTTCTGCAGTGCTTAAGTTATGTGTAGGGCTAGCTACAAATGGTGTAGAGCGTGGAATAAAACTACCTTGCTGAATTGGTGCGTAATCTGGTGTTTTAAAGTGGCTTATGGCGCTATCTGCAGTGGTAGAGCTAACATTTTGGCTGTTTTCTTCTAATGCTTTACGAATAGTTGCACGGATTAAACCAAAAACCTGACTACCATTTTTAAAGCGAACTTCGGCTTTGGCTGGATGAACGTTAATATCTACATCGTGTGGATTAATATCTAAAAATAAAACCACAACAGGATGGCGGTTATGAGCCAATAAATCATGGTAGGCACTTTTTAATGCACCCATTAAAAGTTTATCCTTAACAGGACGATTATTAACATATAAATACTGCTGACGGGCTGTTTTAGTATTGTAAGTAGGAAGGGAAACAAAACCTTTTAATGCTAAGCCTTCACTTTTGCCTTCAACAATTAAAGCATTTTCGGTAAAGCCTCGGCCTAGAAAACTAGCTAAACGAGGAAGTGTATCTTCCATTAATTCACCTTGAGCTGTACCAAAACGTAAGGTTTCCTTGCCTTCATTAACAAGAGTAAAACTAATATAAGGGTGGGCAATAGCTAAGCGAACAACCACATCCTTAATATGTTGGTTTTCGGTATTGTTAGTTTTCATAAATTTTAGGCGGGCAGGGGTGTTAAAAAATAAATCATTAACATCTATTTTTGTACCTTCGGCCAACGCTGTTGGGGTAACTGGTTTATGTTTTCCGCCTTCACTGGCTAAAATCCACGCATTTTCATTTTCTAAAGTATGAGTTGCCAAGCTAAAACGAGAAACAGAAGCAATAGAAGGTAAGGCCTCACCACGAAAGCCCATAGTATGGATATTAAATAAATCATCTATTTCACGTATTTTGGAAGTAGCATGGCGAGAAAGTGCTAAGGCAATTTGTTCTTTTGGAATACCGTGGCCATTATCTTGAACACTAATACGTTTTAAGCCGCCACCTTCAATATTTACACTAATTTTTGTGGCTCCTGCATCAATGGCATTTTCTACAAGTTCTTTTACAACAGATGCTGGGCGTTCAACAACCTCACCAGCTGCAATGCGGTTTGCAAGTTGGTCTGAAAGTTGGTGGATATTACGCATGCTGAGCTAAATACTCTCGTGCACGGTTTTTGCCATCCTCAACAGCAGGTTGATCATATGGATTCACTTGCCAAATAAAGCTTGTTAAAATAGTTTCTAACATAAAGTGCATAAGTAATTCACCCATAACATCTTCTGTTAGTGTATCAAATGTTATTAAGCGAACATCGTGTCCTTTGGCTTTTAGGCTGTCTGCTGTGGCAAGAGCTTGTGCTGCAAGAAGTTTCATATCTTCATCAACTTGTGCTTCAAGTTTAGGTGCAATAATTGTGAAAATATTATGCGCAGAGCCGTCTAAATATAACTGTAGGGTGGCATGTTGGTCTGTTGCACCAATAGCTGCAATAGGAGTTGTACCTTTACCATCTTTACCTAGGCTTTCTGCCCAAAGTTGAGAATACCATCTGCCAAAAACATTTAAACCTGTACCATATGGCATAATAACGTGGTTAGGTTTTTTTGTTAATCCAGAAAAAAGCGCACCATGATAAGCAGCATTAGTAAGTGGTTTAGTATAAAATTGTTGTAGTGATTTTTGTGCTCCAGCCATTAATTTTTGTGTGTCTATACCAGCTAAAGCGGCAGGAAGTAATCCGACAATACTTAAAACACTATATCTTCCACCAATTTCTTTGTGATGAGGAATTATATGAATATCTAGATTTGTTAATAAACTACGTAATTCAGAAGGATTTTCTTCTGTAATACCCGTAACATGTTTAGTTACATCTAGGTTTGATCGTTTATAAGCATTGATAAATTGTTTAGCATTACACAAAACTTCACTAGTTCCGCCAGATTTACTAATAACTAAAACAGCAGTTGTTGCTAAATTTAGTTTGGGTAATATAAAACGAGCACTATCTGTGTTATCTGCAAATAAAATTGTTGGTATTTTCGGGTTGTTACTTGCCATTTGACATAAAGTTTGGGCACCAAGACTAGATCCGCCCATCCCAATAACAACAATAGTTTCAAAGCCCTGCCAGTCAGCAATTTTTTGCGCCAAGTAAAAGAAATAATCATTATTTTGACAGCTAGTAAAAGCTGCAGGTAAATGTTTAATAAAGAAATTTACTTTTTGGCCAATTTTTAAATCTTGGTCAAAATGGTAAGGGGTGTTTGTGTAATCAAACGTTAAATTAGTCATTAAAAATTACCTGTATCATCGTTATATTGTGTTTTATCGAGGTTATGGAATGTTGTAGTTGGGCCGTGGAATTGTAGGTGAACTGTAGAAGTTGGACCTTTACGGTTTTTACTGATAATAACTTCTGCCTGGCCTTTTACTTTTTCTAAGCGTTCTCTGGTAGCTGCAAAAGTTTCATCTGTTTCATCGCCACCAACTTGTTTTTCTAGGTAGTAATCTTCACGATAAAGGAAAATAACTAAGTCAGCATCTTGCTCAATAGAACCAGAATCACGTAAATCAGATAGCATTGGGCGTTTGTTATCACGGCCTTCTACAGCCCTAGAAAGCTGAGATAAAGCAATAACAGGAATATTTAATTCCTTAGCAATTCCTTTTAGACTCATGGAAATATCTGTAATTTCTTGTACTCGGTTAAAACCATTGCCGTTACCACGTAAAAGCTGAAGGTAATCCACAACAATCATGCCCACATTATGCTGACGAACCATCCGTCTAGCACGAGAACGTAACATATTTATGTGTAAAGATGCCGTATCATCAATATAAATAGGCATATCATTTAAAGCATTGGCCTGAGAGATTAATCTATCAAAATCATTATCTTTGATATCACCTCTTTGTAAGGCGGTGGAGGTTATACCTGTAGCACTTGAAAGAATACGACCTGCAAGTTGATCTGCGGACATTTCAAGAGAGAAAAATCCAACAGGACGACCTAATCTATCACCATTCATAGAATTACGTGCGGCAATTTCTGCAATATTTAGGGCAAATGATGTTTTACCCATAGCAGGACGAGCCGCTAAAATTACTAAATCTGAATCATGCCAACCACCTAAAAGCTTATCTAGGTCAAGAAAACCTGTGGAAACACCTGTCACTTCACTTTTATTCTTCTTAGCTTCTTCCGCTTGATGAATAACCATTTGAAGTGGTTTCTTTAAATTCTGAATACCCTTTTTATTGCCTTCACCACTTTCGCTTAGGTTGAATAAATCACCTTCAACTTTATTGATTAGTTCATTGGTATCGTTAATATTTTCTTGTGTTTGAGCTTCATCATTAAGTCCAGAGCCTATTTCCATAAGTTGACGCTGTAAATATGATTGCAAGATAATTTCACGTAGGGCTTTAATATTAGTTGTGTTACCACCACTTTCCAGCATGGCTGCCAGGTTTTCCATTAGATCTTCTTGGTTACCAAACTGACTTTTTTCTTTCATGGTTTCACGAATGGTAATAGGAGAAGCTTCCCAGCCTTTAATAATCAGATTTTCAATAGTATCAAATACGGCACGGTGAAACGGAATGTAAAAATGAACATCTTGTAATGAACTTTCAATTTCATCATATAGGCGGTTATTGAAGATAAGAGCACCAAGTAAAGCTTGTTCAGCTTCTAGACTGTGGGGTATTGAGGACAAAGGAGTATCTGTAGGGGATTGTAGGTTTGTTACAGACATTTTATTTCTCCTTATTATTTTGCATATTTATAGATAGAGGCCTCGCCTTTGACTTCTTGGCGTAAGAACTGCGTTCTTAGTTGGGGCATGCCCCAAACCCCTTTATCTATAATTGCCTCGTCAAAAAAGCTTTGCTTTTTCGCCAAGGCAACCAAGGGGAAACCCCTTGGTTCCTGTTGGCCTCCGGCCAATTATGCAGTTAGGCGGTTAACTTGTACTTGTAAATCTGACATTACGTCAGAATGTAAAGCAATTTTCACGTTAAATTCACCAAGTTCTTTAATAGGTTCGCTAATTTGAACCTGAGAACGTTCGATTTCCACACCGTTTGTTTTAAGTGCTTCTTGGATATCACGTGCTTTAACTGAACCGTAAAGGTGTCCAACTTCTGAAGCTTGACGTTCTACCATTACAGCTTGAACTTTCTCAATTGAAGTTGCAATAGTTTCTGCAACTTTTTTAGCTTCTTTAGAAGTTTTTTCTAATTCAGCTTTTTTAGCTTCAAATATAGTCATATTTGCTTTAGTGGCAGTTAAGGCTTTGTTTTTTGGTAGTAAAAAGTTACGTGCGTAACCTGGTTTTACTGTTACTTCATCACCGATTTTTCCTAAACCAGTAATAGTTTCAAGTAGAATAATTTTCATTATATTTATTCCTTATCTATCTGAGTATGGTAATAGAGCTAGATGTCTGGCTCTTTTAATTGCATTAGCAAGTACTCTTTGTTTAGAGTGGCTCACACCTGTAATATGACATGGTAAAATTTTACCAAAATCAGATACAAAACGACCTAGATTACGAGAATCTTTGTAGTCAATTTTAGGTGCGCGAGGTCCTGTAAAAGGACAGCTTTTTTTGCGTTGGAAATAAGGTTTTCCAAGAAGTCTTGGAGAAACTTTTGCTTCTACTTTTTTGCCTTCAGGAGCTGTAGTTGTGTCAGTCATTTATTTATCCTTTATGCTGAAGTTTTTGCTGTTTCTACTTGAGGGCGACGTGGTTTTTTAGGTGCCATCATAATAGAAGGTTCTTTTGTTAGTTCGTCATCACGGATTGTTAAGAAACGGATGATATCATCACTAATACGCATTTGACGTTCAAGTTCTGCAATTACAGTACCGTCAGTTTCTAGGCAAAGCATTACGTAGTAACCTTTACGGTGTTTGTTAATGCGGTAAGCCAAGGTACGTAAGCCCCAGTTTTCAGTTTTGATGATTTTTGCGCCTTTTTCAGTAGCGACTGTGCTGTACTTTTCAGTAAGCTGTTCAGCATGATTGCTTGCCACATCTGGGCGTACAATAAATACTAGCTCATATTTAGCCATATTTGATCTCCTTATGGTTTATTAGGAAGCTCTAGAAAAATTATCTTTGGGCAATATTTTATTTTTGAAAAGCTTTCGCGGTTCTTATGTACTAAATGTACATTGCGCTTCCACGGACTTTACAAAAGCAAAATCTTATCCCAAATATAACCTTTCTAGAGCCTCCTAAGGAATATTTGCATACTCCTAATTAGCCTATTACCCTATGTAATAAGCAAGGTTTGTTTGCAATATACTAGTTTTTGCATAAAAAACAAGCACAAAAACTATATTTTAGCTGGTTTGGCATAAAAAAAATACCTCACGCAAGGTGAGGTATTTATGAGTAACGTATTATAAGGTAATTTTTATAGTTTTTTTTCTGTAGATAATTGCAGGGTAAGGAGGTTTTTCTAGTGTTGTAATATCATTGTTAATTGGAGTTTCAGGAGGATTACGAATTGATAAACCAAGTGAAATTATAAAAATTAGTAGAACAACTCCAGCTATAACACTAGCAGTAATAAGTATTTTATATGTATTCATAGTGATTTCTCATTAAAATAAAGGGAGAATAAAAAGATTTTTCTTTAATTAAAATAGTATACCATAAAAATACTGCAAACTAAACAAAAAATAAGTATACTGCTGTTTATATAAATTAATTAAGTAAGCGCATAATGTTTGATACAAGTAAAACCCTATTTATGTTCCCAGGCCAAGGATCACAATATGTTGGTATGGCACAAGAATTTATGAATATGCCAGAAACAAAACATTTTTTTGAAGAAGCAGATGATGCTTTGTCTCAACACCTAACAAAATTAATGCTAGATGGTGATGAAAAAGAGTTGGGTTTAACAGAAAACACTCAGCCAGCTTTGCTACTTTCTAGTTATGTGGCTTATAAATATTTAGAAAAACAAACAGGTGAGAAGCTAGAAAATTTATGTAAATACGTTGCAGGACACTCACTTGGTGAATATTCAGCATTATGTGTGGCCGATGTTTTCTCACTTTCTGATGGTCTGCGTTTAGTAAAAAAACGTGGTCAGGCAATGCAACAGGCAGTGCCAGTTGGAGTAGGCGGTATGGCTGCTATTATAAGTAGTTTTACAACCGAAGAATTACAGCAAAATTTAGTAGGTAAATGCTGGATAGCTAATGATAACGCCAACGGCCAAGTAGTTATTTCAGGTAAAATGGAAGATGTAGATGCATCTTGCGAAAAACTAACCAATGCTGGGGCAAAACGTGTTATCAAATTACCAGTTTCTGCGCCATTTCATAGCGAATTAATGCAACCAGCCGCAGATGTTATGGCAGAAGAGCTAGAAAAAGTTTCATTTAACAAACCAGCAGTAGGTTTAATTCAGAATGTAACAGCAGAAGTTATTAATGATACTGATATTATTAAAAGCGGATTAGTCCAGCAAATGTGTGGCCAAGTAAAATGGCGAGAAAGTATGCAATTGGCGGCACAAAATGATGTTACACAGCTTTATGAATTAGGTTCTGGTAAAGTGTTAACTGGTCTTGCTAAGCGTTGTGATAAAACTTTAAAAGCAATGCAATTGAATACTCCGCAACAAATTGATACATTGCTAGAAGAATTACATAAAGAAAGAGTAGCGTAATGAATTTCTGTGACTTAACAGGTAAAATAGCCCTAGTAACAGGTGCTACAGGTGGTATTGGTGAAGCTATTTGTGAAAGCTTAAAAAATGCAGGCGCAGAGCTTATTGTAACAGGAACTAACCAAGAAAAAGTAGATGCATTAGTAAATAAGTTGGGTGCTAAAAATGGCATAGCCTGTAATTTAACAGATAGCGAAGATCGTAAAAAATTAATAGGCGAAGCAGGACAAATTGATATTTTGGTAAACAATGCAGGTATGACAGGTGATTGCCTATTCCCACGTCAAAAACGTGAAAATTGGGATAACGTAATGGAATTAAACCTAAATGCAGCCATGGATTTAAGCCAGCTAGTACTAAGAGGTATGATGAAAAACCGTTGGGGACGCATTATTAATATGAGCTCAGTTATCGCTTCAACAGGTAATGCAGGTCAAACAGCTTACTCCGCATCTAAAGCAGGCTTGGAGGCTTTTGGAAAATCACTTGCTAAAGAAATTGGCAGAAGAAATATTACAGTAAACGCTATAGCACCAGGGTTTATTGCCACGAACATGACAGCTGAACTACCAGAAGATACAATGGCAGAATATAAAAGTAAAATTGCCTTAACTCGTTTTGGAGAACCACAGGAAATTGCAGATGTAGTAAGGTTTTTAGCTTCAAATGAAGGTGGTTATATAACAGGAACAACTGTTCATGTTAATGGTGGAATGTATTAAAGAAGCCTCTGCAAAACTCCTCTTTGGGCGTAAATTTACTTTCCTGTAACTTTCGCGGGACGCACATATTAAGTATATGCTTACGTTTCCACGATTTACAGAAAAGCAAATTTTCATCCCAAAACATAAACTTAGGGGTTTTGCAGAGGCTTCTTCTAAAGTTATACGCAAAAAAAAACGAACCCGCCAAAGACGGGTTCTCGAAAACAGCAAACAGTTTTAAGCGGCTACCAACTTATTGGTACCCCAGACTTCACCGTTAATTTCGACCAGATCAGGCTCTCCACGAGCGTTGACTTTTGAAATTTTACCATAACCACCGCGGCGACTTAGTTTTGTGTCAGATAAGCCTGCTGTACGTTGGTCTTCATCGATTTTAACTGGTTGGCCTTTTTTAAATTTACTCATGATTTTCTCCTCGCATATAGCGAAAAATTGATTAACGAATAGGTGTTTCATACTACAATACTTAGTATGGTGCTAAATTTATTAATTACAACCCCATAAAAACTTGATTGCAGAGTTGCTTCTCATTATATATAGTGTCCTTATTATTTAAATCTAAGATTTGTTAAAAGCTAACGGTCTTAAAGGAGAGAAAATATAATGATGCAAGAAGAAATTGTAACAAAGGTTCGCCAAATTGTTGTGGAAAACCTAGGTGTAGACGAAGATAAAGTAACAAACGCTGCAAATTTTGTAGATGATTTAGGTGCTGATTCTTTAGATACTGTAGAACTTGTTATGGCTTTAGAAGAAGAATTTGGTATTGAAATTCCAGATGAAGAAGCTGAAAAAATTCATACAGTAGAAGCTGCTTCTAAATATATTTCAACAAACCTAAATTAATTTTTAGTTAAAGAGATATAATTAAAACCCGCCAGTGGCGGGTTTTGTCCGCAAATAGAGGGTTATTCATGAAACGTGTTGTAATAACAGGAATAGGTATAGTCAGTCCATTTGGTATGGGCACAAGTACAATGTGGAAGGGTGTTACAGCAGGTAAATCTGTAATTCGTAATATTACTAAGTTTGATATAACTGAATATTCTTGCAAAATAGCAGGAGAAGTTCCAAACGCTGGTGAACCAAACGGTTTTAACCCTGATGATTGGATTGATAAAAAAGAACAAAAAAAAATGGGACGCTTTATTCAATATGGAATGGCTGCATCTCAGGAAGCTATAATTCATGCAGGTTTAACTGATGCGTCTGATGAAATGAAAGAGCGTATTGGAGTTATGTTAGGTTCTGGTATTGGTGGATTTCCTGAAATTGAAAATACTTTTGAAATTTTGCTTAACCGTGGTCCTCGTAGAGTTTCTCCATTTTTTATCCCATCATTCTTAATTAATTTACTCCCTGGCCAGGTTTCTATTAAACACGGTTTTCAAGGCCCTAATGTTTCTGTAACTACTGCCTGCGCAACTGGTGCTCATGCAATTGGTGAGGCTATGCATATTATTAAACGTGGAGAAGCAGATATTATGTTAGCTGGTGGTGCTGAGGCGGCTATTTGTCGGTTAGCTGTATCTGGTTTTGCATCTGCTAAAGCACTTTCTACGGGATATAATGATGATCCTGCAAAATCTTCTCGTCCATTTGATGAAGCTCGTGACGGCTTTGTAATGGGTGAAGGGGCTGCTGTTCTAATACTAGAAGATTACGAACATGCTAAAAAACGTGGTGTAGAAATTATTGCTGAGGTTGCAGGTTTTGGTCAAAGTGGAGATGCTCATCATATTACATCTCCAAGAGAAGATGGTAAAGGCTGTAAAAAAGCAGTTAAAATGGCATTAAATGGTGCAAATGCTAATGTAAATGATGTTCAATATGTAAATGCTCATGCAACGTCTACTCCTGCTGGAGATGTGATTGAATCAAAAGCCATGCAAGATTTATTTGGTGCTAAAATTGTAATGAGTTCTACAAAATCTATGACTGGACATATGCTTGGTGCCGCGGGAGCCATAGAAACAGCAATTTGTGCCTTAGCATTAAAACATCAAATTGTACCCCCAACTATTAACTTGGAAAATCCAAGTGAGGGATGCGTACTAGATTACGTACCAAATACAGCCAGAGAAATGAAGCTAGATGTAGTATTAAATAATTCATTTGGTTTTGGTGGTACAAATGCTGCTTTAATTTTAAAGAAAATTTAGGAAAAATAAAACTATGCGCGGAAAAATTGTTGTTCTAGCTATTGTTGTAGTAGGTATTTTAATCTTCTGTGCAAGTTTATGGAATGCATATTTACACAAACCAGGCCCATTGCAAACAGAAGTAACTATTGAAATCCCTAAAGGTTCAGCTAGTGGTCAGATTGCAGAGCTATTAACATACAATGGTGTTACGAATAGTTTTGTATCTTTTAAAATTGCCGCAAAACTAAGCTTGATGGAAAAAAGTTTGAAAGCTGGTGAATATACTTTTCAGCCACACATTTCTTTAAAAGATGTAATTAATAAAATTGCTAAAGGGCAAATTATTCAGCATTTTATAACTTTTCCAGAAGGTTGGACTGCAGCCCAAGTTGCTGAAAAGCTTCAACGACAAGAAGGTTTAACAGGATCTATTTTATATTTAGAAGAAGGTACGTTATTACCGCAAACATATGCATATAACAAAGGCGATGAACGAGCTGATGTTATTAAATCTATGCAAGATGATATGCGTGAAGTTGTGGCAGAAATATGGCGGATGAGAGAACAAAATAACTTTATTCAAAAACCTATGGATCTAATTACTCTGGCATCTATTGTAGAAAAAGAAACTTCAAAGGTTGAAGAGCAGGCACATATTGCAGGCGTATATTTGAATCGTTTAAAACAGAGAATGCGTTTGCAGGCTGATCCAACCGTTATTTACGGAGCTAAAAGTTTTAACGGAGATATAACTAGAGAGCATTTAAAACAAGATCATCCATACAATACATATACTCGCCACGGTTTGCCTTTTGGCCCCATTTGTAACCCTGGTAAAAGTGCTTTGTATGCTTCAGCTCATCCCGAAGTAACTGAAGATTTATATTTTGTTTCTGATGGTAACGGCGCTCATGTTTTTGCAAAAACACTACAAGAGCACACAAAAAATGTTAAAAATTATTTGAAAATATATCGTTCTAAACATAAATAATGTACACTTATTTTTCTATAAAAAAATATTAATAATTTAAAGAATTTATTCATGCAAAAACAAGGCTTAATCCTTACTATTTCAGCCCTTAGCGGAACGGGTAAGGATTCAGTATGTTCAGCACTTCTTAAAATGGATGAAAATATTTCTTTTTTTGCTACCGCTACTACACGTGATAAGCGTGAAGGGGAGCAAGATGGCATAGATTATCATTTTTTAACCCAAGAAAAATTTATGCAAGATGTTAAGGACGGCAAATTTATGGAATGGGTTAAGCTTGCATATAATGGACATTACTACGGCACATTACGTCATGTTATTGAGGATAAATTAAATCAAGGACTAGATGTAACAAGTGATTTAACATGGGATGGTGTTGCTACCATGAAAAAAGAGTGGCCAGATCAAACTGTGCGCTTTCTTCTTATGCCACCATCAGCAGAAGAGTTAGAAAAACGCCTATATTTACGTAGCCAAAAAAGTGCAGAAAATATAGAAAATACTAAAAAACGTATTGTAAGTTGTATGGAAGATGCTAAACGCTGGCAAGAAAATGATTATCAATTTACATCTACAGATCTTGTAGGTTCTAATTTAAAAGATTATGATTATGTTATTATAAATGAAAACTTGGATGATACAGTTAATAAAGTACATAATATTATTAAACAAGAGCGGGCAAAAAGAGGCTAAAATGAAAAAATATATTCTTCAACTTTTTTGTGTTTTATTATTGGCTGGTATCCTTTCTGCTTGTCAGGCTGTGCGCACTGTTTTTGTTAACGAACCTCAAGAAGCGTGTGATTCTAGAAAAGTTCAACAATTTAACCGCATCCAGTGGGGCATGAACCACGTTAAATTAGGTATGGACGCATCTGAAGTTCAAAGCCATTTAGGGGTTGCAGATAAATGGGAATCATTTGTACTAACAGATGGCCGTGAAGTTCAGGTAATGTTTTATCGTACAAATTATCGTAATTGTGGCTTGGTACAAAGTGCATGGGGAGAATTTTTACCTATGGTTCTGGCTAACGGTAAACTTACAGGATACGGCAATAATTATTATGATGGCATGATCCGTCCTGCCATAACTCAAGATTCAGAATCTTGGTATCATCAGCAAAAGATGAAAGAGGAAGTTGTACCAAATTACCCTTATGGTCAGCAGAGTTATTATTAATATCCTTGAAATTACATAAATAGTTACCATACTCTAAATTAAGTATTAAATCTCACGTGCCTTTTATTACACAATTTATTGTGTTTAATTGGCTTTTTATTTTCTTTATTCAATAGGTTAATATTATGACAACTTTTATAGGAAACATCCGTATTCCCCAAAAATATAATATAATTCTTGGGCAAACCTCTATTTTCCTGTCTTTAACAGGAGCCCTTATTACTCATGCAGAAATGGTTGAGCTGGATTCTAATTTTTTTAGAGATACAATTACGCTTTATATAGCATTAACAATCACATGGTTGCTATGCGTAAATATTTCTCTTTCAGCCCCGAAACCAGAAGGCGATATACCATTTATTTATGCTTTTATGTGGATATTGTCCCCACTTTTTGCTGGTAATGTTGCTTGGTATTTTTCTGCTGGATTAGGCGTTGTTGAAACTACTCAAACACTTATTAGTGCTGCTGCGATGCTATTTTATTTCTGGTTAGGATATTTTACTATCAAGAAAGATTAGCGAAAAAGAAAAAACTTCCTATTACTAGGAAGTTTTTTCTTTTTCGTAGGAGAGGTTTTACCACTCAGCATTTTGCTTTTGTCTGTAAGATATATAGTTAAGTGTTCCTATTACTGCAAATATTAAGATAAATATGATGAAAACTGCACTCGTATCTTGACTAGAAATAATTGGTAAACGAGAGGCCGTTGTTGCAATCATAAACAATGCGTAAGCATAGTGGTATCTATTGCTCTGCTTACTTAGGACTATCGCAATTGTTGATATAATTGCTATAGCGATGATTGGATACTCAATGCTTAATGGGAGGTTGAGACCAATAGTTATTGTAATAGCAATAATTATGATAGATTCTAATACACTTTGTAAAGGGCTAGGGTTTTTAAACATAAGGTACACCTTGTATGTTATGGGAAAGGAAAAAAGATATATAACAAAAGATATTGTATACTATATTTTTATTAAGTCAATTAATTAAATCTTCTTGAACATTAAACCAGTCGGTTGAATGTTTTACAAAAAAGTGGGAGGCCAATAAGGCCTTCCACACTATTGTATCTCGGTATTTGCTTTTTTATATATCAAGCCATGCTTCAATATAGAAAATTGGGATTGATGAAACAAATTTGATGATAACACCAGTTATGGAACCCCATAAAGCTAAGCTATAAATACTACTACCATCATATTGTATCATGGCCATGAATGTTGTAGCTATTTCAGCGAAAAATAAATCACCAATTGTAGCAATACCTATTGCTACAATTGGAATCATATAAAAATAATTAAAGGCATGTTCTAGTTTACCCCAAAAATCAGTTTTAACATGCTGATTTAAAGATGAGTAACCAAGGACTCCAGCAATAACAAATATTGGTGTAACATTTGTCCCCATAATTGAATCAAAAATTGATCCTCCAATATAAGCGAGGAACATTTCTATTATAATCATGATAAATGTTACAATTGCACCTATTGTAATATTTATTAACATATATCTCTCCAGAGAAAGCAGGTAGATAAGAGGAACTTATCTAACAGTGAATAAAACGTGAATTTACAGATGTTATATTTAACAAGTGAGATATATGCATTTTATATGTAAATTACAAGTGCTGGATTTAAATAAGGTTACTTAACTTACATAATTCTTCCAAGGAAAGAGTCTCTGGTCTTGCTTGTGGGGAAATACCAGCTTTTTCAATTTGATCTTCAGTTAGCGTACCTTTTAGGCTGGCACGGAGCATTTTACGTCGCTGACCAAATGATTTACGTAATAAATGATCCAGTTTCTTATCCTCAATAGGAAAACGTGTTGTGGACAGCGGAATAAGTTCCACAATTGCAGAGGTTATTTTAGGTTGTGGATAAAAAGCAGTTGGCGGAACATCAAAAAGTTTCCTAGTATCACAACGTAAACTACATTGTACTCCAAGCCTGCCCCAATTTTTATTTTTTGGCTGTGCCGTAATGCGTTCTACTACTTCTTTTTGCAGCATAAACACCATTTTACTAAAACTTTCTGGGTGTTCTAAGGCATTAAATAAAATAGGAGTACCAACATTATAAGGCAAGTTACCCACTAATTTTACTGGTTTATCATGGAGTTTATGGAGTTCAATTTTTAAGGCATCTTTTAAAATTACACATAAAGTACCTGCATGTTCAGCTGCCATATTGGTAAGGACTTCTGGCATACGATCATCTTTTTCTACAGCAATTACGTTGGCACCAGCTTTAAGTAATCCTTTTGTTAATGCTCCTTGACCAGGGCCAATTTCTATAATTGTTTCGTCTGGTTGAGGATTTATTGCTTGTACAATACGGCGAATAATATTGCCATCTGTTAAAAAATTTTGACCAAGAGATTTTTTTGCAGGTAAGCCCATTAAAGCCTTACATCAATATAAGCTTTACGGCGTAAATTACGTAAAAATTTACGAGCTAGTAGTTCAACACGATTATCTGTTAAGCGTTCACGAACACGATCACGATATTTTTGGAACTGTTCACTCATTACAGTACGTTTGGATTTTATGAAGTAGATTTCCATTTTACTATTTGTTTCTATTAGCTTGCTTTTAGTATTAGGATCTGTTTTTTTCAGAGTACGTAACATATCCATACTTAAGCCATCAATACTTATCCAGCCAAGAGAACCGCTACCTGTAAGATTTACATCAGAGCCAAATTCTTTAATAATCGCACTGATATCCTCACTTTCTTTGATTTTTTTCATAGCTTTTTTAAGTTTACGGATTGGTTCTTTTTCAGCTTTTGTTATATCTGCGGATACCTTCCATAAGTTGATTTCATCAATTGGAGCTGATGAAACCTTACTAGTTTTACGAATACTTTCTAGTTTAATAATATGCCAACCAGCCGCGCTTTGCACTGGTGTTGAATAACTATCTATTTCTAATGCTTCCATAGTTTCTTCTAATGCTGGAGACATTTCGCCTGTAGAAAACCAACCTAAGTAGCCATTATTTGCAGCGCTGTTATTATCCATAGAAAAAGTTTTTGCTAAGGCACCGAAATTTTCACCTTTTTCCAGCTGGGTATGAATATCTGTTATTTTTTGCTGTATTTTAAGCTCATCTGCTGGGTTATCTGTTGTGATAAGAATATGAGAAATTTCACGTTCCACAGTTTGAGATTGGGCAAGTAAGTTCTCAATTAATAAATCAATTTCATCGTTTGGAATAGATACTTTTGGACGAATATTTCCAGTAACAATTTTTTGCCATAAAATGTTACCACTAACTTGTTTTTTTGCCGTTCTTATAAGGTCTTTTGCCATTTCTGCAAATGCACCTTGTTTTAAACCACCAGATTGTTCAAGGTTATGAATAGCTCTATCCACTTCTTGTGGAAGTACGTATAAACTATGGTCATCTGCGTATTGTTGGTACAGCTCTTCATCTATCAGAGTTCCCAGTGTCCGAGCATGAAGCTCTTTTTTTTGTTTATCACTTAAGTTTAAACGCATTTGACGTTGCATTAAGGTGAATCTATTGTCCAGATCTGCCTGAGTAATGACTGTATCATTAACAATTGCCACAATACGATCTAGGCTTTTTGCGTCAGCTGTTTGAATGGTTGCTAATGTTAGCCCTAAAAATAATAGTGTGTATAATGTTTTCATAGGCGGATTGTGCCTGATTTGAAGCCTTTTTTCAATATAAATTAGTCGTTATTAAATAGTAGCTCTAAATTCAGCAGAAAATCTGTTGAAGGAGGTACGTTTCTATTACTAAAACCACGTCTACGCGCAGTAAATGAAACTTCATAACAGTTATGAGTATAGGTTAATGTTCCCTCACTAAGAAGTTGTTTTCCGCCATCAGTTAAATCTTGTCTGCTTTGTGCTTCTATAGAAAAGTTTTTATTGAAATCATATTGTGCTTTTAGGGTGATTTCTTCTGGCCCGCCATCTAAAAATGTATGATTAACAGTAAAGTTGGTATTATTTAGTTTACCTAAACGAATTTCTGAATCTAATCTTTTGGCAGTCAGGTCTGAGTTATCTAAACGAAAACGGTTATAAATACGTAACCACGGAGCAGGGGTTGTTTGTAACCAGCCAACCCAATCAGATCCTTTTGTACCTGTTCCACCAAGTGTTGGGAGGGTGTTATCATCAAAAAAGCGGTAACTTTGTCCAAAAAAGAAACGCCATTTTGTATTGTTGGCGGTTCCCCAATGGTTATCTACACCATAAATAAATCTGTTACCTGTTTCTGTTCTGTCTAGCCCTGCAAAACGGTTAGTATCAAAAAGGTTGGTGCTATCTAGTTCATAAGCAACTGAGTCTTCGTTCGGAATTTCACTAGGATTACCTCCACGAGGAGCAGCAACTAACATAGCCTTAGGAGTAAAAGTATGTGTTCCACCAGCAGATGAATATGGTTTTTCCCATGTAACAGATGCTTCTGGTAATCCGCGCATTTCAAAACTACTTTCTTCAACGGCGCTATCTACATGGTAAATATCTCCACGAAGTTTGGCAGAAAGAGCAAAATGACTACCACCAGATGTTTGAATAGATTTATTTAAATCTGCTTGAGTAATCAATCTTTGAGATCTATTCCCTTCACTTCTGTGCAGGCTAACAATATCTGCAGATAAGGTTAAGTTACTACCAATACCACCAATTGGCAGCACTTTTTCTGCTTGTAATCTTGGTAATGCATGAAGTGTTTGTGCTGGGTCTTTCCCATCTCGTATATCTTGATACCACGTAGAAGATAGGGCTAGATATGTATCCTTAGTTGCTTTTTCAATGTATCCTGAAGATGATAAGAATGAGTGATTTTCACCAAAAAAGTCATCCATATAAGTATCATCAGATGCTATTTTGGAATTAAAACCAACTCTTACTCCTTTGGATGCGATATATTCACCTGCTCCTGCAAAATGAGAACGCACAGTGGATGTTGTATTATCAGAAATAACACTCCCACGTAATTCTATTTCTCCGTTAGTACCAATTGCACGGTGTTCTCCAATTAATTGAACACCTTTACGGCTCATTAAGCGGGTGCGAATAGTTAAGTCTTTATGTGGAGTAAGTGTCTTATAGTAAGCAATTGTCATTTCTTCACCTTTGCTTGTAGAACTCCCAAAACGTGGCATTAAGAAGCCACTTTGCCTTGTTTGTTTACCAACTGGGTGGCGGAAATATGGTAGATAAATAGCAGGGGTACCGTAAACATCTAGAACAGCATTATTATATGTAATGTATTCTTTTTGTTTATCGTAGGTAATTTTTTTTGCTCTGATTTTCCATGCGGGTTCTTTATTTTTGCAAAGTGTGCAAGGTGTATAAGCTGCATTGTGTAAAGCGTATGTTGTATCGTCAGGCTTTTCAGCCTTCATTGCTGTTAAAACTGCGCCACCTTTACCAATACGTATTTTTAATGAATTAATGGCCGCTGTGCGTAAATCTCCGCTTAGTTCCATTTTATCACTAAATACTGCTACGTTACTGGCATCTACAAACGTTATATTGCCTGTGGCTAAAACTTTATCTGCATCTTTGTCATATATGATTTTATCTGCACGTAATATACCAGATTTTGTTTCAATTTTTACATCACCAGTTGCTGTTACTGTTTGATTTTTGTCGTCGTATGTCATATCGGCAGCAGTCATGGTAGCAGGTTGAGCGCTTACAGCCGTTGAAGCTAAGAACATGATTGATGTAAATAATGATACTGGTTTAATTTTTAACATTGCAAAATTATACTCTATTCTTCTCTAAAATGAAGGAAAAATGATAAACCGAGAAACCCTGCAATAGCAGTTGGAATCCAAGCTGCAACTGCTAAGTTAATAGCACCAGATAACCCTTGAGTACTTACAAGGTTGGTAAAAAAGTAGAATAAAAATCCAAAAACTAAGCCAAGTAGTAAAATACTTCCCGTACTTCTATTGCGAGAAAAATGCAACGCAAAAGGTGCTGCTAGTAAAAACATAGCTAAAATAAGAGCAGGAGAGGCCATTAATTTATGCCAATAAAGTTCATGTTTTTGGCTTGGAAAACCTGTATCTTTAAGCAGTTTAATAAATTTACCCATCTCCCAAACAGAAAGAGTATTCGGAGAAGTAAAACTATTTTGGATCATCTCTGGTTTTAGAGTGGTTGGTAGAATGTATCTATCATATTTTTCACTTGGAACGCCGGGTTTAATTTTAACAATATTGCTTAAAATCCATTTTTCATCGGTCAGAAACATTTTTTCTGCATCTACTCTTGTTTGGAACACTCCGTCTTTATTAAATACAAATAAGGTAGCTTTTTCTAGTTTATGCCCCTGTTCTGTAACATTTTGAGCGTAAATAAGAATATCTCTATCTTCTTCTTGTTGTTTTAGCCATATTTGACCACCATTTGTAACAAGTCCTTGAGTACTACCAGGAAAAATATCATTATGAACATGCTCATATTGTTTAAGCATGGTTGCGGCAAATGGGTTAAACGCCGCAATATTAAATATACCAATAGATAGGCATACTATAATTGGTGGAACAAGAAATTGTCTGGCAGGTAATCCGCAGGCACGAATGGCTGTTAGCTCCTGATTTTTTGTTAGCCTAGCAAAACAAGTCAGAGTACCAAGTAAAATAATAAAAGGTACAATTTGTAAAACCATATCTGGCATTTTAAGGAGAACCATTTTAAAGCCAATGCCTTCCTCAAGACCAGTTTTTGCTCCAAGTTTGCGAGACATTTCCACAATTTCCAGAATAAAAACTAAAGTAGAGAGAACAAGAGTTGTAAGAAAAAGAGATGTTAAATAACTTTTACCTAAATAAAATGCCAATGTAGGAGAAAAACCTTTACGCATCTTTTGTTGCTCCTTTTGCTAGTAAAATATAAAGACAAATTATTGAAACAATAACTGGTAACAGCCACTGACTATAAAGAACAGCGATATTTCCTTTGGCGGCAATGTTATGTGCTGTCATTAGTACTGCTTGGTATATAACCGCTAAAACACTGCACATTATAACTTGTTTGGTAACTCCATGACGGTTGTAAGATGAACGAATAAGAAAAACACAAGCAAGTAATGTTAATGGAATAGCTGTTAGTGGCCACAATAGCCTTTTATGAACTTCTGCTTTAAATTGATGAGCTTGTTTTTCATTTAAATTTGGTACGTTGTAAAGTTCCGATACATAGCGTTCCTCCACACCAAGAAAACGTTTTTCAGGGCTTTTTATTTGTCTGGTAATATCTAGTGTGTGTTCTTTAAATTCTAGCATTGAAAGACGTTCAGTAGTTACTTCCTGTCTGCTGCCATCTTTCAGAATAAGGCGTGGATAACCGTCATCACTAAAAGTTATCTGCCCCTCACTCGCCATCCATGTTACTGGTTTATCCGTGTGGCGAGTATCATGGACTAATAGACCTTTTAAGAAATTATTTTTATCACGTTTTTTTACATAAACCATCATGTTACTGCCAAGTTGGTTAAAAGTACCTTCTTCTAGCAGTAGGCTACCACCCATTTGGCGTAAATTATGTTGCATATCCTTAAATGTACGCATTCCCAAGGGCATTAAATATAATGAAATTAGATAACTAATTAAAGTAACAATCAAAGCCGCAATTAAAGCAGGACGAACAATTTGTATTTTGGAAATACCAGCAGACATCAGTGCTGGTAATTCATGGTTATCATTTAACCTTTTAAAAGATGTGCACCCGCCAGTAAATACAGCTAAAGGCAAAATAACAATTAATAAAGATGGTATAATTAGGGCTGTGATCCACAAAAAAGTACCCATATCTAGGCCTTTATTGACAATTAAATCCATAAAACGCAATGATTGCATAAGCCATATAATAGAAAGCATAATAAAAAGTGCAACCAGAGTTGGTTTCACAAGGTCTCTAAATAAGTATGTTTTTAATATGCGCATTTGTACTTTTATTTGGCTTTTCGTATAAGAAAGTTATATGCTAAAAAGCCTCGAAATGGAATAAAAATAACGTAAAAATTAAGGATAAATTACTATGCAAATAACCACAGTTTCTAAAAACAGCACAACTCACCTTGATTGTATTGTTATTTTTGCTAAAAAAGGCGGAGGATTACTACCGTTTGCCAGTATTCTAGATAAAACCTGTGGTCAGGCAATTAGTAAGGCTATTAAAAATAGCCGTTTTCAAGGCGGAGATCAGGAATCATTTTCAATTAGCGCACCAATTAGTGAAGGTGTAAGCCGTGTTGTTGTTATTGGGACGGGAGATATTAAGGAATCTACAGTAGATAGCTGGCGTTTAAACGGTATTGAAGCAGGTACAGTTTTAGATAAAGCAGGTGTTTCTGGTGCTAGCGTATTATTTGAAGAAGTTAAAGATTCTGAACATGAAATAGCTGAGAGTTTTATAGAGGGTATGCATTTAGCAATGTATCGATTTGATAGATTTTTAACAGACCAGAAAAAACATCAAAAACCAGCATTTAAAAAATTGGTATTAATGCTTAAGGATGAAGCATCTAAGGAAATTAAAAAATCTATTAAAGACGCAAGTGCTTTAATGGAGGGTGTTGCTATTACTCGTGATTTAGTAAACTTACCACCAAACTATGCAAACCCAGATTTAATGGTAGAAACAGCCAAAAATCTTAAAAAAGATAAAATATCAGTCCAAATTTTAGGTGAAAAAGAATTAGCTAAACTTGGTATGGGAATGCTGCTTGCTGTAGGGCAAGGTTCGGAACAAGAATCTCGCTTAATTGTTATGAAATATAATGGTGATGGAAAAGCTCCATATAAAGCCGTAGTGGGTAAAGGTGTAATGTTTGATACAGGCGGTTACGATATTAAGCCAGCCGCAGGAATGCTCCACATGAAAGCAGATATGGGCGGAGCAGGTGCCGTAATGGGTATGATGAAAGCTCTTGCTAAACGTAAAAGTAAAGTTAACGTAATTGGTGTTTGTGGTTGTGTTATGAATATGGTTTCAGCAAAAGCATTTTTACCAAGTGATATTTTAACAAGCTACAAAGGTTTAACAGTAGAAGTTGGTAATACCGATGCTGAAGGTCGTTTGGTATTAGGAGATGCACTAGCTTATATTATAGATAAAGAAAAACCAGTAGAAGTACTTGATATTGCTACTCTAACAGGTGCTGTTATGATGGCACTAGGTGGATCATATGCAGGAATATTTACAGAACATACAAATATTGCTAAAGGCTTGAAAAAAGCAGGAAAATATACTGGTGAAAATGTATGGCGCTTACCTGTTAATAAAAAATATGGATCTATGTTAAAAAGCAAAATAGCAGATATAGGCAATATGGCAGATTCTCCATGGGGCGGAGCTTCAACTGCTGCAGCATTCCTACAAAAATTTGTTGGTGATACACCATGGGCTCATATAGACATTGCAGGAGTTGCCATGACAGAAAAAATTGGTGGAAATATTCCAGTATCTGGTGCGGGTGGTTTTGGGGTACGTTTACTTGTTAATTATTTGGAGAACAGTAAGTAGTTAATAAATGAGCTACTACACTTATATTTTAACAAATAAAAATAATAGTGTTTTTTATATAGGTGTTACTAATAATATAATAGCAAGAACTTACCAACACAAAAGCAAAGAACAAGAAAGTTTTACTGCAAAATATAATATAAATAAGTTAGTTTATTTTGAAGAATATGGTGAAATAGAAGAAGCTATTATTAGGGAAAAGAAGTTAAAAAGGTGGAATAAAGACTGGAAAGTAGAACTAATTGAAAAAATGAATCCTAATTGGGATGATTTATATAAAAAAAGTAACCAGTAAAAAAAATGTGTCATCCCAGAATCCATATTTCTCAAAATCTTTGATTTTGCTAAAAATGTGAGATATCAGGGATCTGTTGATAATTAAACATTGTATTTTTTTAACTAAGAGATCCCTGATACCTATATTTTGTAGCCAATTTAAAAATAAATTGGACAAAATATGGCTCTGGGATGACAGAGTTTAGTAGACGCAAGATTGAGTTACCATAAATAAAGAATATAAAAAATGACAAACATAACATTTTACCAAATAATGCAAAGTACCCCTGCTGCAATGGAAGGGGCCTTGCCAGGCTTGCTAGAAAAAGTACTTTCAGCAGGTCATACAATAGTTTTACGTTGTGAAAATAATAAGCGCTTACAACAATTAAATGATGCATTATGGACATATTCACCAACATCATTTATGCCTCATAATATTATGGAAAAAGGCATGGAATGCGAAACCCCAATTAGCTTAACATCGGAAAATGAAAATCCAAATAACGCTAATATTTTAATAACAGTTAGCGGAGCAAATGCAGAAGACAAAGAAAAATACGATAGAGTCCTAGATATTTTTGAAGGTAGTGAAATACAACGTACAGCAGCTCGCAAAAGGTGGCAAACCTACAAAGAAGAAGGTGCAGAATTAGCATATTTTGCTAATGAAGGCGGTAAATGGGTTAAAAAAGCCTAATTTTATACACTTTTTATTGACAATCCACCTTTAATGTATACAATAGTCAACCACGAACACTTTCTTTCCTTTTTATCTGGAGCTTCTATGTCTTCTAAAAAAACTGTTTGGCCTGCACGGATTTTCTTATTACTAGCCATTGTATCATTCTTTTATTGGGGCGTTTTAGGAGTTGTTTCCTTTGTTGGTATGACTATTTGGACTATTTACATAGTAGGTTTATTATCTATTTTTTATGAAATAATTAATGGGATTAAATCTCGTATTTACAAAAGCATTGGATGGTTTGTTTTACTTTTTGGTGTTCTTAGCACAGGGTATGTAATTTCTGTGATAGTACAAGGTGTGGAAATACCAATAGCAGAACTTATTTGGAATATTTCCTTACTGAGTATTGTACTTTACACATTTGAATCATTGATGAAATTCGTAAATAAATCATTTGCTGATATTTTTAGCATATTGAAAAATTAAACGATTAAAAGCCACCTTAATGGTGGCTTTTTGTTATAGAAAGGTAATTAATCTCCCCAATGATTTACACAAAGTTTATATTCTATTTCTTTTAAACCGATTTTAGCGCAAGCTTTTAAGCTTCTCTGGTTATCCTCATGGACATGCCCATAAATTTGCACTCCATTATGCTGTATTACCCATTCTTTGAACTGTTTATTCAGCAGTTCAAAATTACCTTTACCACGGAGATTAGGAGTAATATAAAACCCTCCTAAATAGAATCGTTTTTCTAAGCGCCAATAATTATGTAAATGCTGACAGTAACAGGTTCCAAAAGGTTTATTGTTATCGTCATAAAATAAGAACCAATGCACCATCTCATCAAATGATGCTTCCACAGATTTAGCAGTAATCTTTTCATCAAAACCAAACTCTTGTGTATCTTCAGCCATTTCTTTTAGGAATTTAACAATCAGGTTTAAATCTTTTTTTGTGGCTTCAATTAGTTTTACCATTTATATAGCTTTTAATAATTCAGGAAATACATCTGTACCCATATCATTTAAACAAAAATGAAGTTTATCTGTAAATTTATGTAATTTAATACTTGGGTATTTATCTAAAAGTATATCTACAGTTTCTTTAACCCCCTCAATGTCATCATCTGTAGAATAAAAAATATGTATCTCATTAATATATTTTTCTAAATTGTCTAATAATGTACATTGTAAAAAATCCGCATAGATATTTTTTGGATCCATAAATGGGGCAACCATAACGAGTTTTTTAATGTGTTGAGGGTTTTTACTTAACCATTTGAGAAAAAATCCAGCTCCAGCACTATGACCTATAAGTACAGTTTCTGCATTAGTAGGGTAAATCTTAAAATGGTTTTCCCAATCATTGTAATATGATTTGTATGAATTAGGTATTTCTGGAGTTTGGCAAGAATACCCTTGTATTAACAACTGGTTTTGTAGCCACGGTAACCAATGGGAATTAGATGGAGAAGGGTATTTATTGCTGAAATATTCTTCTTCATCACATGTACCATGTAAAATATATGCTAACTTTTCCATTAATAACCTCTAATTTAAATTTAAACAACTGTACTACCTCATAAAAAAAGAGGCAATATAATTACCTCTTTTAATACTAGCCCTAATGCTCGTCAGGGTGCGTAAACGCTTGGCTTTTTAATACCCTTTAAGTGGGTTATGCCGCGTTATTTTGTTTTTCAGTTTCAGTTGTTTCTTCACAACCTAGTACCGTAAGTAAGCTCTCATCAAACTCACCAATAATACGGTTCATAACAACAGGCAGAATTTCACTTTGGTTAATAGTGCCAGCGTCAGCATTTTGCAATCCTTCTGGAAGCTGAATATTTTTTAGTATAATTTTGTTCATAGTATTTCTCCTGTTTAGTATGCGTCACTTGTTGTATGGTATACACTATCCACTTTGTATGCAGTTGTCAACACTAAAATTGCCTATTTTTTAATCATTATGTGAGCGGTGTGTTATAAATATTATGTAATCTTACTACGTAGCTTATTAAAATAATCAACCCTTTTTTCCATTTCTCGTTCAAAACCGCGGGGTTTAGGCTTATAAAATTTTTGTCTTTTAACTTTTTCTGGGAAGTAATTTTGCCCTGAAAAACAGTTTGGAGTATCGTGGTCATATTGATAAAAAGTACCGTAATCCATATCCTTCATTAATTTTGTAGGAGCATTTAATATATGTTTAGGAGGAGGTAGCTGGCTAGATTTTTTAACAGCATACTGAACATCTCCGAAGGCCTTGTAAACAGCATTGCTTTTAGGAGCAAGGCTTAAATAAACTACACATTGAGCAAGAGCAAGTTCGCCTTCTGGAGTACCTAAAATACTAAACGCTTCACGTGCTGCATTGGCCTGAAGCAATGCTTGTGGATCAGCTAAACCGATATCTTCTACAGCAATTCTAATTAAGCGCCTTGCTAAATATAGCGGGTTTTCACCACCTTCTAACATTCTGGCAAACCAATATAAAGATGCATCTGGATCAGAACCTCGGATAGATTTATGTAATGCTGATATTAAATTGTAGTGACTATCACCATTTTTATCATGTCCACTAAAACGTTTTTGGAGTAGCTTTACCAAATCTTCTAAAGAAATACTTTCTTTGTTTAATGAAAATATCATATCTATGAGGTTTAGTAGGTAACGACCATCACCAGAGGCACTTTCAATTAAATATTTTCTAGCGTCATCATCTAGCGAAAGTTTGTGTTCTTTTTCTTCAGCAGAGAGCATTATTTTTTCTAACGCTTCTTCATTTAATGTATTTAGCACCAAAACCTGAGTACGTGAAAGTAGGGCGCTATTAACTTCAAATGATGGATTTTCAGTTGTGGCTCCAATTAAAATAATTGTGCCATCTTCTACAAATGGTAGGAAGAAATCTTGTTGTCTTTTATTAAAACGGTGAATTTCATCTACAAATAACATAGTAATTACACCATTTTCTTGTAAACCTTTTGCTTCTTCTGTAACCTTCTTAAGGTCTGCTACTCCAGCAGAAACAGCACTAATTTGAACTAAATTTGCCTTAAAAGCATTGGCATAAATTTTTGCTAAGGTTGTTTTTCCACATCCTGGAGGACCCCAAAAAATTATTGATGTAGGAGACTCATTCTTTACACATTGAGCTAAAAATCCATCACCAGTAGTTAAGTGCTCTTGGCCAAAAACACCTTCAAGCGAATCTGGTCTTATTCTGGCTGCAAGCGGTTTTGAAGTATTCATTTTAATAGCTGTTCAATTGTTTTATTGTGTGATAACTGTGCGGAAAACTTTGTTGCCACGTTTGTAAGAAATATTCCATGTTCTGGTACGTTTAGACAAAGCATCCTGTAATCTGTTTAAATTTTTAGTTTCGGTTTTATTGATAGAGAGGATAATATCCCCTTCTCTTAATCCGAGGCTCATAAATCCGTATGATTTTTGCGGTGATGAAATAACAACCACACCTTTTGTATCAAAAGGAATATCCATTTGCTGAGTAAGAGTAGGAGTGATTTTTTCTACAGTAAAACCACGCAAAGGATTGCGACCTTGTATGGTTATTTGATCTTTTGGGTTTCTTTCAGGTAATGATTCAAATTGAATGAAGAGGTTTTTATTTGTACCATTTCTTTTTATTTTTAACTTAGATTCATCTGTCATTGTTGCCATAGCAATTCGGCTATTTAGGGTGGATGTATTGCTTATTTTATGATTATCCATCTCTAAAATAATATCACCAATTTTTAAACCTGCTTTTTGAGCTGGGCTACCATGAGCAATTTCATTAATCAATACACCGGTTGGAGTACGTAAACCTAAATGTTCTGAAAGGTCAGGAGTTAAGTTTTGACCAGTTGCGCCAAGCCATGGTTTTACCACTTTTCCTGTGGTCAAAATACTTTCTACAATTGCTTTAACTGCATTAGATGGTGTTGCAAAACCAATACCCATATCGCCGCCATTTTTTGTAAAAATAGCTGTATTAATACCAATTAAATAACCCCGTGAATCCACCATCGCACCACCTGAATTACCAGGGTTAATAGCGGCATCCGTTTGAATAAAATTTTCAAATTGGTTAACACCTAAGTTACTTCTGCCTAATGCAGAAATAATTCCCATGCTAACACTTTGACCAACCCCATATGGATTACCAATAGCAAGGATAATATCACCAACTTCTAAGGTGTCTGAATCACCAAATGTTAGGTGAGGTATTGTTTCATTTTTTTCTAGTTCTAAGGCTAAAACTGCAATGTCTAGGCGTTTATCTGCGTTAATAAGTTTTGCTGAAATTTCCCTTGCGTCGTTAAAAACCACTTTAATTGCATCTGCTCCATCAATAACATGATAATTTGTTACAACGTGTCCTTGTGGGGTTACAACAACACCAGAACCCAATGATTTTTCTACTCTAGAACGCATTGGGGCAGTAAAGAAATCATTAAAAAATCCCTGAAAAAATGGATCCCGACCAAAGGGGCTATGCTGACCACGTTTAATTACTTTTTCAGTGAAAATATTTACTACAGAATCTGTTGTTTGTTTAACAACTGGAGCAAAAGTTGTTTTTAACTGTCCCATATTTACTTCGGCGTAAGTATTTAGAGATAAACATAATAGAACTGCAAGAGATAAAATACGCTTCATAGTTATTCCAAGTTAGTTTAATTTATTAATTAAGATATTTAATTTTTTCAAGCATTCATTAACAGCTTCACTTTCCATTTTTAAGAAAGCTTTTGGTGCATTTAAAATATACCCATCTTCTTCATATCTTAAAGAGAATGATGAAAGTAAACCTTTAAAACCAGGGTCCAACATTGCTGCTAGCCTGAATAATGTACCAACAATTTGGGCTTGATGAATTTGCTCTGGACTAACAAGACCATTAATTTGCTCTGACATACCTTTTAGCAGTTTATCTTCATGCCTAAAAAAACTCATTAATGCTAGGCGGGCACGAGTTTTATGACCCACACCAACGTAAGATCCACCTAATGCTTGCTCAAAAATACTTTTTCCACGGTATAATGGTTGCTCACGCCATGCGATTTCGCAGTAACATGCTGCGGCTTTTAGTAAACGAGGCTCAATAGATGGAATATATGGTGTTGTCCATTCTGCTAATGCTGTTGCGTAGCCTAGACCTTTGCCATCTCTTCTGGCTACATCAGTTGTGTAGGCAATAAATGGATCGTCACAAACAGAACACTGAGCACTTTGGGTAAATAGTAATCCTTCGCGAATACCAAAAGTAGCAAAACGGATATTTTTTAGATTGGTAGATTCCATTAATGCACATAATGTTGCTGCTCTGAATGGCAGAACATCCTTCCATTCCTTTGTTAAACCAGAAATACGTTTTGATGTTTTACCATTGGTTAAATCACGGCAGAATTGAATAATATCATCTCTTTCGATTCTGAAATCATGAAGAATTTTTAATGGATGATTTTTTTCTTCCATATATAATCGTGCAATGGATCTCATACCAGCACCCAAAGCAACTAAACTTGTATGGCTTTCTTCTTGTAGCCAAGGGTGTTGTTCAATTTCTTTTTTAAGAATATCAATAGCAACAAGAGGGTTGTTATCACTTTCAGCCTGAAGGCTTAAAACACCTTTAGGAATAGAAACAATGCGTTTTTCACCATGCGTTTCACATAATTCCATGCTTCCGCCACCTAAATCTACTACTAAACCGTGGGCATCTGGAATGCTGACAATAGCACCTGCGGCGGCTAAACGAGCCTCTGATTCACCAGATAAAACTTCAATATGCAAACCAGTTTTTTTACGTACACTTTTAACAAATGCATCTTGATTTTGTGCTTGTCTTACGGCTGCTGTTGCTACGGTTAAAACGTTCTCACAGCCTGCTTTTTCACATATCCATACAAACCACTCTAAAACAGAAATGGTTCTTTGCACTTTACTTTGATCTAGTGAGAAATTTTCATCTTTTTTACCCTCGCCTAATGCAACCCATACCTTCTCATTCAAAATAAGATGAGGATAGCCAGTGATATCATCATAAATCACTAAACGAACCATACTAGAACCGATATCTATAATAGCCAATTTACCTTGAGTATGGCGTTGCTCGGTTTTATCTATGAAGTATGGGCGGTTGTTTGTTTTCATGGATGACATTTTGCACTAAAATTGTGGAAATTTGTAGTATTAATTCAGTTATTTTGCAAAAATCAGGGTGGAATCCCTTGAAATATGATTTTTAATAGCCATGTTTACCATACATAACGAAATATCTTCCTTACGGTTACACGCATTTTCTGCGATAAGGATGATGTTTTTTCTTTTTTCTGAATGTGAGAATATTTATTATGAATAAAATATTGAAAGTTATTAAAGTTTTAGCGGTTGGCAGCATTGTTATTATACTATGTTTTGTCGGACTGTTTAAGTTTGGTTTTACTCAAGAGCGCACCGCATTGACTGTGGTCGATGAGAGTACCTATCTTTACCAAGGGGTGGGTTTGGCAGGTACCAGTAGTATAGCATTTTTAGTAGCTAATGTGGATTTTGCTGGACGTGATATGGATTTTGCTGGGCAGTCATTGTGTATTGTTACACCTAGCATGATCGGAGATATGACTGTTGGCACTGTACTATATGCGGACATATTTATAGCACGCTGGAATGGTAAAATTTATAGGTGTGAAGCTGAAGAATTCGGTTTTTTACCTTTTGCCCATAGTTAGTTAATACGGTTAAAAAAAATCTCCCCTGGTGGGAGTTTTTTTTATGGTTAAATTTCCAAAGCTTCCCGAGCCAAAGGAACAGTGATCCTACGTTTTTGTTCTAGGGAAAGAGTATCTAATTTTGCAATACATGCTTCCAAAACTTTTGGAGAGCGCTCGCATCTTTTCAGTAAATATTGAATTACTTCTGGGGAAAGTTCTAATTGCCTGTCATATGCCCATTTTGATAGTAGAACTGTTAATTCTTGTGGGTTTGGTAATGAAATTTCAACTTGTTCACCTAGCAATAAACGAGATTTTAAATCGGCCAATAAATCTAATTGAGCTGGTGGAATATGTGATGTAACAAGCAATGCACCTTTTACATTTTTAATATGGTTAAATGCATGAAAGAGATGTTCTTGTTGTGCACTAGTAAGAGTATCTAAGTCTTCCACATAAACATGAGTTATTTCTGGAGTAAAAAGGTCTATTTCATGAAGGTTAATAGCATTTACATCATTTTTCCAGAGCGATGTTAAATGACTTTTACCACAGCCTTCTTTACCATAAATAACAGCTATATCGCCATTATTTTCTAATGATTGAATTGTTTGTAACGCTTTGCTATTACCACTATTTTCCATGAAATTTTCAGCAGAAAAATCTACCTTTGTAGGAAAATTTAAAGCCATTTGGTTTTTAGTTGGCATAGGAGATTTTATCTTTAGACATATCTTTAAAAGAAACCCACCATAATGAGCCATGGAAAGAAAGCTCTAAACCATTTGCCATCATAACGTTAGCTAAATTTTGTTCGTCACCAAAATAATTTACTTGGAATAATGAATTTTTAATATTTAAAACTCTTAGTTCAACATTTTCTACGGTATTAAAACTTTTTAGCAGGTTGGAAAGACGCTCTAAATCAGATGCAGTTTGCGGTGAATAACGAATAAAAATACGTCCTTGTTGGTTTAATTGAATAACACCAGATTTTTGCCAGCTTTCTTCTAGTTTTTCATAAGATAGCTTTGCTATTTTCTGGAGTGATTCCTCAAAACCATCACCAAATTCCATTGGCAGGCTAACCGTGGTTGGGTTAGTGTTTTTAGTGCCGTACCAGCTGTTTTCTACTTCTAAAGTTGGTGTTTCATAGCCATAAATTGTGTGTAATCTACTTACAATAACACCATCTGCATTATATTGTTTTGCCAAGCTTAAAAGTACATCTTCTGCTCCTAAATTTACCATTTCTGCAGTTATATTTGTTACTTCGTTCATATCACCAATTGGCAAGGTAAATTCAAGCAGGCGTGTTTCTATTTCTGTGTTTTCTAGTGCTGTACGCCAAGGATTTTGCTCATCCCATAAAAGTAACCTTGTTTCTGTATCCATTAAAGGTAAAACAAGTAGGCGCATTTTCTGAGATTCAGCATACGGAATTTTTAAATCATGTAACAAGCCACGTACTACATTGCTATTAAAAAATAAATCTAGAGTCAGGTTATATCTTGGTGAGGTCTCTTCTTTTATAATAACAAATTTTTCTAATACCGTATTCCAGTCTACTATTGTTAGAATATCATTGTGGCGTAACCATTCTTCTTCTGATGTAATATTTTGTAATAACTGGTTAAAGCCTTGTTTTGTTGCTTTTTGAATGGCTTTATCTCTTTTTTTAGAAACATCACCGCCAGATGGTAAAGAAATTGTTATTTCAGATATATTATAAGGGCTGTTTTGTGCAACAGCAGGAAGTGTAAGCGTAACAATGCCTATTAACAAAAATAAAAAAAAGACCGCTTGAAAAAAAATTCTCATACGGTCTTTTTAACATAGTTCTTTATAAAGAGTAAACTTGTTTAGTAGTTAACCTACAAGTTCTTCGTCTTTAAAGAAAAATGCAATTTCACGCGCAGCAGATTCAGCAGAATCTGAGCCATGAACAGCATTTGCAGATAAATCATCTTGGCCACGAGCGAAATCGTAACGAATTGTACCTTCATCCGCATTATTAGGGTTTGTAGCACCCATAAGATCACGGTTTTTAAGAATAGCATTTTCGCCTTCTAGTACTTGAGCTACAACAGGACCTGATGTCATGAATGCAACAAGTTCACCAAAGAATGGACGTTCTTTGTGTTCTGCGTAAAATTCTTCAGCCATTTCTTTTGATAGGCTAATTTTTTTCATAGCAACTGGTTTTAGACCATTTGTTTCAAAGCGTTCAACGATGGCTCCAATTTTATTTTTAGCTACTGCGTCTGGTTTAATAATAGAAAATGTGCGTTCCATAATTTTGTTCCTTATATGTTGGTGGTCATTTCAATAATTACAGGCTTTATATATGTAATTTAGCGTAATATGTCAAGTGTTGAGGGTTATATTGTGATTTTGTTTGATTTTTATTAAGTGCAGGTATACTTTCGCAGAAGTTTATTAGACATATCTTTTTATCACTTTTCTTTTTTGACCTTGTGAGGGCATTTACTTATGTCACGTTTCTTTAATAACCTTTTAGAAGGTCTATCCGTTGTTATTTTATTCTCTGCTTTAATTTTAGAGGCATTACTGCATAGCAGGTTATTTCTTCTAATAGTTTTCATTATTTTATTAATTATTTTTGTTTAGTGAGGTTATTCTTATGAGTATTCGTTTATTTGCATCCACTATAGGAGCAGTAATTTTATTGATTGCTTTAGTTACACTTACTGTTGAGTTTATACCAACATTTCCAGCTATGCTTAACATAATAGTTTTGGTTTTGGCTGGTATGTCATATTTTTCTTACACAGTTAGTTTAATGAAAAGAATTAATAATATGGTATCGTTCACACTTTATTTATGGGTTGGAACAGCATTAGCTATGGGGCTTTTTTTGAAGTTAAGCCCACCTGATATTGCTAATATTCATGTTATTACAATAGCAGTTTTATCTGGTATGTATGGTGCTTCTCTTGGAGCTTCAGTTGGCTATCTTGCCAGAATGGAATCATTACGTAAAAATGATAAATCGGGAGATAAATCATGAAATTACTAGTACTTGCTGCTTCATCTGTTGCTTTAATCATATTTTTTACTTTTATGGGCGTGTTATTACCTGTAAGTGCCGATATGTTGCCACATCTTTACTTTGTAAAGCTTATGAGTGGATTGTTTGTATTAGCTCTTTCATTGGCCTTTTGTTTGAATTTAGAACATTTTTTTAAGAATGCTAGTTTGCATAAGTTTTTTTATTTTATGGGTGCATTCTTAGGAGCAATGGTCTGGCTTATTGGATTCAAAGGTGATTTTAATTTAACCACTCAAACTCTTGAATTGTTAATGATTATACCTTTGGTCTCTTTTATATCTTTTGGTTTGTTAATAGGAACTTGGCTTGGTTTGCTTTTAGATTCAGTTATTTCTATGCTTAAAAATAAATTTACTTCATAATTAGAGGCTATTCTTTATGACAAACACACACAAAGTTAAATTATACTGGAGCATTGGTTTTATTGTTTTTGTAGGATCTATCCTGCTTGGCATTTTTGGCTATGTTTTTGGTGCCGTAACAATGAGCCTTTATTTATATATGGCTTATAAAGTTGGTACATTAATAGATGCAAAAATATTCTATTATATTGCAATAATCACTGGTGGTTTAGGTGGTGCATATATGGTATATATTTTATCTGGTAATAATGTTGATTCAGGATTTACAACTATGATTGCTCCTACATTTATAGGTTTTGGTATGCTTTTAGGTGGAACAGTGCATTATATATTTGAATCATGCCTAGAATCAGCAGAAAAAGCTGATAGATTATAATTTATAACGTTATTTAAACTCTCACATTGTGGGAGTTTTTTATTTGGCTAAAACGGGAAGTACACTTTGTAGAATAAGGGATGCGGCCACACTATCCACAGCTTGTTTTGCATCTTTTTTGCTCATACGTTTTTGGCGTCCCGTACGCATTTCAAACATACTACTTTCGGCGGCAGATGTGCTTAAACGTTCATCCCACATTAAAACTGGTATTTCACATTCCTGTTCAACTAATAATGCAAAATTTTCTGCACTTTGAGATGATTTACTAATATCACCATTCATATGCAAAGGAAGGCCAACAATAGCGGCGACAATATTATTTTCTTTAATTAATTGTAGGATGATTTTTTTATCTTCACTCCATTTTTTGCGCTGAATGGTTTTATGTGGAGATGCAATAACACGCATAATATCACTTGTAGCAACGCCTACAGTTTTACTGCCCACGTCAAAGCATACAATTTTTCCTGTTTTCGGTAGTGTTTCTGGCTTGCGTGTTGGCACTTTATCTATTATATTCCTTAGTTAATTAACTGATTTATAAATGAAGAGTGGTACACATGTCAATTGATCTAAACACAGTAGATAATTTAGCAAACTTAAGTAAGCTTGAATTTGATGATGAAGGCAAAGAAGAAATTCGTCAAAAACTTAACACAATTGTAGAATTTATTTCTCAATTGCAGGAAGTTGATACAGAAAATGTAGAGCCGATGGCAAGTACAGTCCATGCTACAAGCACTCGCGAAAGAGCTGATGAAGTAACAGAATCAGATCACCGTGATGCATATATGAAAAACTCACCACAATCTGAAATGGGATTCTTTGTAGTTCCACGTGTTATTGAATAGGAGAATATTATGAGAAATATGAAAAAATTATTTATACTAAGTTTTATTATTATGTCGTATGCACAGCCTTCTTTTGCTTGCGAAACAGAAAATTACTCATTGATAGAATCATATGCTAATGCATCTTTAGTATTTGAAGGTAAATCATTAAATGGGACTAAGGTTATTAATAAAAAAACTATGGAATCTGAATCTAATTTTCAGATTAATAAGATTCGTAAAAGCCATATAGGTGTTCTGCCAGAAGGTGCTGAATATATGACATTATATGGATCAGGTGATTGTGTGGCACAGTTTACCAAAGGAGAAGAATATTTGGTTTATGCTATCATGGAAGAGGATGGAGAATATAAATTCTTTAGCGCTTATTCATATGCTGGTAGTAAAACATTAAAAGAAGCTACTAAAGATCTTATATTTTTAAGATATCAAAGGGATTAAATATAAATGGAATTATATGAACTAGGCCTAAAAGAAGCGGCACGTAAAATTAAAGACAGAGAAATTACATCTGTCGAATTAACAAAATCCTACTTAAAACGTATTGAAGAACGCAATGAAGAAAACAATGCATTTATTACAGTTTGTGCAGATAAAGCCCTAGAAATGGCAGCAGCATCTGATGAACGAGTAAAAAATGGTAATCCACGCCTAATAGAAGGTGTTCCAGTTGCTATCAAAGATTTATTTTGTACTGAAGGTGTAGAAACAACAGCTGGTTCTCATATGTTAGAAGGTTTTGTTCCTCCGTATGAATCTACTGTGACAACTAACTTATGGAATGCTGGTGCTGTATTATTGGGCAAAACCAATATGGACGAATATGCTATGGGTTCTTCTAATGAAACTTCTAACTTTGGTGATGTTAAAAACCCTTGGGATCTAACTCGTACTCCGGGTGGTTCTTCTGGTGGATCTGCTGCTGCTGTATCTGATTATATGTGTGCTGCTGCAACAGGATCAGATACTGGTGGTTCAATTCGTCAACCCGCAGCATTTACTGGTTTAGTTGGTATTAAGCCAACTTATGGACGTTGTTCTCGTTTTGGTATGGTTGCTTTTGCTTCTAGCCTAGATCAGGCTGGGCCAATGGCTCGTAACGTAGAAGATGCTGCTTTAATGCTTCGTTGTATGGCAGGCTATGACCCTAAAGATTCAACATCCGCGGATTTACCATTAAATGATTACGATGAGCATTTAGATGAACTAGATATAAAAGCATTGCGTATTGGTTTACCTGAAGAATATTTTATTGAAGGTTTGGACCCAGTTGTTAAGGCTCATGTTGATGATGCTGTTAAACGTTTTGAAGATATGGGTGCCACAGTGAAGAAAATATCTCTTCCTCACACAAAATATGCGGTACCTGCATATTATATTATTGCCCCTGCTGAGGCTGCTAGTAATCTTTCACGTTACGATGGTATGCGTTACGGTTTGCGTGTTGAAGGCACAGATTTAAATGATACTTATTGTAAAACTCGCTCTGCTGGTTTTGGTGATGAGGTTAAGCGTAGAATTATGGTTGGTAACTATACTCTTTCTTCTGGTTACTACGATGCTTATTACACTAAAGCTCAAAAAGTACGTGCATTAATAGCAGAAGATTTTAACAAAGTATTTGAAGATATAGATGTAATTATTACACCAACAACTCCAACCGCAGCATTTGAACTTGGTGGAAAAATAACAGATCCAATCGCTATGTACTTAAATGATGTATTTACAACTCCTGCATCTTTAGCAGGTTTGCCAGGAATATCTGTTCCTGTAAGCTGTATTAAGGAAGGTGATGTTGATTTACCAATAGGTATGCAAATTTTGGCAAAACCGTTTAATTTACAAATGGCTATGCAAGTTGCTTATACTCATGAAAAAATGAGTGGATTCGAAATGAGGAGTGCAAATTAATGGATACATTAGTTGTAGAATTATTACCAAAAATACTTAAGTTTCTAGATGAAGCTGGTGCATATGCACTAGAAAAACAGCACACTGCTCGCAGAAGTGTAAAAGTAGATAACACACTTGTAACAGAAACAGATCAAGCTATTTCTAAGCTGGCATATGATTCTTTTGCTGAATATTACACTCAAAGAGATCACCTACTTATTGATGAAGAGACCGTTATGCACTTGGGTTCTCCAGATGAAGTTTTAGGTAAAGCCACTTATACATGGGTACTAGATCCTATTGATGGAACTGTTCCGTATGCATGGGGAAGATCAACATGGGCTGTATCTATGGGTATTTTAAAAGATTTGAAACCATGGATAAGTGCAGTTTATTTACCATCTACACGTGAGATGTTTATTTATGATGGTGTTAAAGCACACTGGATTACAGATCCATTTAGTAGGGCTGAACAAAAACACGATATTGGTATGGTGGGTAGCCCTGATATAGATTCAGAAACACCAGTAGATTTAGGTAGCGAGATTATCGATACAGTTAACTGGGATAGCACTTGTGGTAAACCTTCTATTCTATTATGTGCTGTATCTGGATATACTCGTACATTAATGGGTAGAGGTATGGGATCTATTTACCTAGACTGTCCATGGGATTTTTGTGGTATATGGGCAATTGCTCAGGCAGCAGGATTACAGTTCCGTCATAGTGAAACAGGTGAAGTAATTGATAGGCTAAACCCAGATTTATTAGCAAGCAATTGGAAGAAAAAAGCCCCGTGGATACTTTCCACAGAAAAAAGTTTTGCAACACTGCAAAAAGGCTTAGTAAAACGATACGCAAGTAAAGTTGCATAGGAGAAACAGAAAAATGCATCCAGATTATGAAATGGTAATTGGGCTAGAAATTCATGCTCAAGTAAATAGTAAAAGTAAATTATTTTCAGGTAGCTCTATTGAGTTTGGTTCAGAGCCTAATACTCAGGCAAATATTATTGACTTAGCTATGCCGGGTGTTTTGCCAGTTTTAAATACTGAAGCTGTTGATGCTGGTATTAAACTAGGCTTTGCTTTAAAAGCAAGAGTAAATCGTAAATCAGTATTTTCACGTAAAAACTATTTTTACCCTGATTTACCTAAAGGTTATCAAATAACTCAGTTTGAATTACCAATTGTAGAACACGGTACTTTAACTATTGATTTTGAAGATGGAACAACCAAGGACATTGGTATAACACGTATGCATTTGGAAGAAGATGCAGGTAAATCTGTCCATGATTTTGGTGATGAAAGCCATTCTCACGTAGATTTAAACCGTGCAGGAACTCCATTAATGGAAATTGTATCAGAACCAGATTTACGCACAGCAGAAGAGGCTGGAATATACGTACGTAAAATGCGTGCAATTTTACGCTTTCTAGATGTATGTGATGGTAACATGGACGAAGGTTCTATGCGTTGTGATGTTAACGTATCTGTGCGCAAAAAAGGTATTACCGAGCTTGGTACACGTTGCGAAATTAAAAATGTAAACTCAGTTCGTTCTGTTATGAAATCCATTGATTATGAAGCTAGCCGTCAAATTGATGTGATTGAATCTGGTGGAGAAATTGCTCAACAAACCAGATTATGGGATGAAGCTAAAGGCGTAACAAGGGCAATGCGTAGCAAAGAAAATGCGCACGATTACCGTTATTTCTCAGATCCTGATATTTTACCATTATGCTTAACAGAAGAGCGTATTGAAAAAATTAAAGAAAATATGCCAGAACTTCCAGATGAAATGAAGGCACGTTTTATTGGTGAATATAAGCTAACAACATACGATGCGGCGGTACTGACTCTTTCTCGTGCTTCTGCAAGTTTTTATGAGCGTGTTGTGGATGCCGAAGGCAAAAATAATGATCCTAAACTATGTGCAAACTGGTTAACAGTCGAACTATTTGGTGCCTTAAATAAAATTAGTAAAGATATTACGGAATCACCAGTTTCTCCTGAAAACTTAGGTGAATTAGTAAGCTTAATCGAAGATAAAACAATTTCTGGTAAAATTGCTAAAACAGTATTTGAAGAAATGTTAGAATCTGGTTCTTCACCGAAGAAAATTGTCGAAGAAAAAGGCTTGGTACAAATTACCGATGTTTCTGCACTAGAAGATATTGTAAAAGGTATTATTAATAATAACGCTGAAACTGTAGAACAATATAAATCTGGTAATCAACGTGTTATTGGCTTCTTCGTAGGCCAAGTTATGAAGGAAACGCAAGGTAAGGCTAACCCTGGGATTGTGAATGATTTATTGAGAGCTAATCTTCAGTAAGAGTAATTTATGGTTAACTATTGAGGATACTTAAAAAAGTGGTCTCTTTTTTTATAGATTGCTGCCACCAAAGAGCCAAAGAAGTTAATCGCCAATTAAGCTGTAAATCTTGCTGTTGCCATGCATTTTTTACCGCCTCAATATCCAAGACTTCGGTTTCTTGACAAAAACTAATTAGTAGGTCGTAAGATTGTTGTTTATAGCGCTCAAAAAACCATGCTTCTAGCGGTTGGTTATTGTTATTTTGCAGAGATTTTGTATGCTTTGGTATTTTTAATGCTATTTTTTCTGGTAGACCAATTATTAATTCAATTAAATCACTGGTTATTTGGTTATTTTTAGCAAATATACTAGTTTTTTCAGGTGTAATTAAGGCTAAATGTACTGTCCGTAACCAGTTAGAAGCTGTTTGTTTTTGCGGAACTTGATGTTTGAAATCTTCATACAAAGTATCTAAACTTTCGGCTACTATAACTTGTTTTTCCTTAATAATTGGAGCAATTAACTTGGATATTTCGCCTTCTTCAATTGTTGCAGGAGAAAAAAGTGGTTTACCTGTTAAATTTCTGTCTAATACTGATTTTAGCTTCGGATTGGCTATTTTATAAATTATTTTTTGAATAAATCTAGGCACATAAGTTAAGTTATTCTGCCAAAATTGATGAGGTAATTTAGTAATAAAAATATTATTATTTGGAGTAATAAAATCTGTTAAATCACCAATAGGAGCCGATATTAGTGTGTTAGATAGCTTACTAAAAAATAATTTTGGAGTTATTGCTAAACTTTCTTTGTTTATGCTACCAAGTTTATTTTCTACAGCTTGAAGAGCAGATTTAAATGATGGAATATCACTTTCTTGGATCAAATAACTGTTATTAACTGGATACCAATAAGTATGTTCTTTGATTTCCTCATTTTTAACTTGAATCCATGTAGCTGTTGGGACTTTTTGAATTCCTGCAATCAGCGTTTGTGGCGGAGGAGTAAAACCTGTAGAAAGATAATATTGAATAAGATTTTCCTGAATATGCGGGTTATCTATTTTGTTTGTAACAGCAAGTAAGTTATCTGCAAAGTGGCATGTACCTTCAATAAATGTATAGTATATTTGGGATAACCCTAGTTTATCTCTTGCCATAAATAATAAATCTTTAGTATTATCATATAACACAAATGCACAAGCACCATGAATATGGTTTATAGCGCCCATTCCCCAATGTTTATAGGCATACAAAAGTAATTCAGTGCTAGATATATCTACTAGCTCTTGATCGGTCTCTGTTGCTAATAATTGAATGATTTCAGTACTATTTTGAATATCTCCCCAATAAAACAGAGAAATATCATCTTTTTCCAAAATTTCAACAGAATTACTGCCTGCAAAAGCAAGGATATCTGGTGTTTTTGCTACTGTAGCCGTATTAAACAAAGCTTAACCTATATTATAGTGTTGTAAATCAGCATATACCCTAGCAGATAGGTGGGCTGCTAAGAAGAAAAAAATGCAAAATTAACTTGCTGAATAGGTAGTTGTAACGTATGTATAAGGCAATAATAAAAAAATAAAAAGGATAAATGGCGTTGTTGCCTTTTTATCTGTAACTAGAAGTAAGGGGGCGTTATGACAGGTAACATTTTACCAGTTATTCTATCAGGAGGATCTGGTAGTAGACTTTGGCCTCTTTCACGAGCAGAACGTCCAAAACAATTTCTTAATTTAACAGACGAAAATAGCCTTTTTCAACAGACTGTTAAACGTATTTCACGTTTTCAGAATCCTATTATAGTAGGTAACGAAGACCATCGATTTTTAATTGCTGAACAACTTCGTCAAAGTGATGTGGAAGTTGCCAGTTTAATTTTAGAGCCAACTCCAAAAGATACAGCTCCAGCCGTTGCATTAGCAGCATTAGAAGCTATTTCTACTGGTCATAAGGATGATATTTTACTTGTTTTACCCGCAGATCAAATTATTGAAGATGAATCTGCTTGTATGGAAAGCATAGAAGCGGGGCTATCTTTAGTAAATAATGGCTATATGGTTATGTTTGGTAGTACACCTTCTGCTCCTAAAAGTAACTATGGTTATATTGAAATGGGATCAGATATTGATGGCTACGGTCATGTTATTACAAGTTTTAATGAAAAACCAGACCTCCAAAGAGCAGAAGAATTTTGCGAAGCTGGTAACTTTTTATGGAGTACAGGAATATTTATGTTCACTCCATCACAGTATATGGATGCATTAGAAGCCTATGACCCTGAAATTGCCAGAAGATGTCGTGTCGCTCATGTAGAACGCAGAGTTGATACTGATTTTGTTCGCCCTGGAAAAGATGCTTTTGAATCTAGTCCCGAATGTTCGTTGACCTATACATTGCTAGATACCATTGATAAAATGGCAGTTGTTCCATTAATGACGCCATGGAATGACGTTGGTAGCTGGAGTGATTTATGGAGTGTTTTACATAAAGATGAAGCAGGAAATCACATTCAAGGAAATGTGATGGCAGAAGATATTAAAAACAGCCTAATTCATTCAGAAAGTGGAATGCTTGCTGTTATGGGTTTAGAAGATATTGTGGTTGTCCAAACAGCAGATGCAACTCTAGTAGCAGATAAGAAAAAAGCAAATCTAGCTAAAAAAGTTTTTGAAAGATTGCGTGATAGAGATAATAGTAAACATGCTTCTCATCAGCAGGTTTATATGTCTTGGGGTTATACAACTCTTATGCAGGAAGCAGAAAACAGACAATCTAAAACCGTAACAGTTAATCCTGAATGTACAACTGATGAACAAAAATATAATAAACGTATTACTCATTGGATAATAACTAAGGGCGAAGGCTTAGTTAGTGTTGATGGTAAAAATACTAATATTAAAGCTGGTGAATCGGTTTGTTTAACGGCAGGAACAGTTTATACTATTAAAAATACAACCACGTCTTCACTGGAAATAATAGAAATTTCTCTGGGAGATATGAACGAAGAGACGGTAATACAAAAAGAAGGTATTGAAGAACAAATGAATGCTTCTGTATTGTCAGCTTCAATGGAGAAAATTGTACCACTTAATAATTAAAGGAAAATCGCTATGACTCTTGCTTGTTTTAAAGCTTATGATATTCGTGGAAAATTAGGTACTGAATTAACTCCTGAAATTGCTTATCTTACCGCACGTGGTTACTGCGAAATTTACCAGCCTAAAAAAGTAGTTACAGGCAGAGATGTGCGCTCAAGCAGTGCTCTGCTACAACGTGCTCTTAAGGCAGGCTTTGCAGATAGCGGTGTAGATGTTATGGACGTTGGTATTTGTGGTTCAGAAGAAATGTACTACGCCACAATGCATCATAATTTATGTGGTGGAATGATAGTTACAGGTAGCCATAATCCGCTAGATTATAATGGTATTAAAGTTGTAAGAGAACAAGCAACTCCTGTAAGTATTGAAAGTGGCTTGCAAGAGATATCTGATTATGTAGAAAAGCATTTAGGTGAAGAAAAGCCAGTTATTACAAATTGGGGTAAATTTTCTAATGGTGATATTAAACCTGAGTATATTAAACATTTGAACAAATATTTTAATGATAGTTTAAAACCACTAAAAATCGTTGTAAATGCAGGGAATGGCCCAGCTGGTAGAATTATTGATATGCTAGAAAAAACACTTCCTTTTGAATTTATTAAAATTAATCATGAGAAGAATCCAACATTTCCAAATGGTATTCCTAACCCACTTTTACCCGAAAATAGAAAGCAAACAGCAGATGCAGTAAAAGCAAATAATGCAGATATGGGAATTGCTTGGGATGGTGATTTTGATAGATGTTTCTTGTTCGATGAAAAAGGAGAGTATATTAGCACTTATTATTTACTTGGTATGTTAAGCGAATTTTTCTTAAAGAAACATAACGGAGCAAAGGTTGTGTATGATCCAAGATTAAATTGGAGCACGTTAGAAAGTATTAAAAAGCTTGGTGGAAGCGCAGTTATCAGTAAGGCTGGTCATTCATTTATTAAGCAAAAAATGAATGAAGAGGATGCGGTATTTGGTGGTGAAGTTAGTGGGCATTTCTTCTTTAAATCATTTGGTTACTGTGATAGTGGTATGATTCCGTGGATTATTGTAGTTTCTCATATGTGTGAAACGGGTCAAACTCTTTCTGAAATTATTGGTGAACGTTATCAAGAGTTTCCATCATGCGATGAAAGAAATCTTACACTATCTTCATCTGCAAAAAGTATTATGGATAAGGTGGAAGATTATTATAAAGAACAAGCAGAAACCATAAGCCACTTAGATGGTTTGAGCGTAGAGTTTAGTGATTGGCGATTTAATTTAAGACCATCTAATACAGAGCCATTGGTTCGTTTAAATGTAGAATCTCGCAATAATGTAGAGCTTATGCAGCAAAAATTAAGTGAAGTATTAAGCCTTATTCAATAGTTTTCTTAACACCCTTTACAAAGTTAGAAAGCCAGCCAGATGTATCTTCTGATTCTACTGGTTCTAAATTTTGCTCTCTTAATAGGCTATAAGCATCTTTATACCATTCAGATGTTGGGAAGTTGTGCCCTAAAACAGCAGCGGCAGCTTGAGCTTCACTTTCTATTCCTAGCGCTAAATAGCTCTCTGCAATTCTAAACAGAGCTTCTGGCGTTTGGTTAGATTTTTCATATGCAGCAATAACATTTCTAAAACGATTAATGGCGGCTAAAAAGCGTCCTTTTTGTTGGTAAAATCGCCCAACCATAAGCTCTTGTCCGGCAATGTGGCCTTCACATAAAGTAATTTTTAGTTTTGCATCACGTGCATATTTACTTTCTGGAAAACGGTAAGTTATTTCCTTAAATGCTTCTAATGCATCCCTTGTATAGCCCTGATCTCTGCTTATATCAGAAATACGGTGATAAAAAGAAAGAGCACGTAAATAATATAAATAATCTAAGTTTTTATGCCCAGGGTGCAAACGGATAAAACGTTCGGCAGCAAGAATACTCTCATCATAGTTAGCCATTTTAAAATGAGCATAAGAAACCATAGTATGACCACGTGTTGCCCACTGTGAGTAAGGATGCTGGCGTTCTAAATCTTCAAACGAATCAATACCAGCTTGGTAATCACCATCTTTAATTTGGCTAATTCCAGAATTATATAAATCCTCAACATTGTTGATGATTTCTTTGGGTGGAGTAGCGGTGCAAGCAATAAGCAATAACGGTGCTAAAATTAAAATAAGGTATTGTTTCATAAGTGTTTTTAACTTCTATTGTTTTTTCTTTGGTCTCATTTTGTCTAAGGTATTATCTTTGAGTATTATATGATGATACAGTGCTGCAAGTATATGTAAAGGTACTAATATATATATAGCCTCTGCAAAAAATTCATGTGCATCATGAGCTGAATGAGCAAGTTCTTTGTTTTCTACTAGAAGATTTACAATATCAAAAAATCCGTAAAATGATATTCCATGACCACCAGCCATAGACATAACATAACCACTTAAAGGTAGGCCAATCATACAAACATACAAGGCAAAGTGACCAAGGTGGGCAAGTATTCTTTCATGGCTTTTCATTTTACTTGGTAAAAGAGGGTTGATATTTGAAATACGCCAAAGGATACGCAATACAATTATAGCTAGTAGTAATATACCTGTAGATTTATGCCAGCCATATAACATCCATTTTTCTTCACCTTTTTCTAGTTCATCCATTATTTCAGCTAGTATAAACATGAAAACAAACATAGCAAACATACCCCAATGGAATAATTTTGCTATAGAGCCATATTCTGCAGATGTATTTTTAAGTGACATTTTTTTCTCTTTATTGTGTATAAATTTGTATGAATATATATTACGCATAAATTGTATTTTTACAATTTAAAAACGTTGCTAATTTAAAACAGCATGTTTACTAATAACAGTTTGTTTCTTCTATTGTTTTAGACTGAATTAATTTAAAAGGTTATGATTTTAGCAAAATATAATAATTAAGTTTGGAAATCATGCGCTTATTTTTATCGATTATTGCCTTGTTGTCATCTATTACTTTTGTTAACTCTGCTTTTGCTGCTGCCCTCAATATAGGTCAAGCAGCAGTAGTACGTGGAGAGGTATATGTAGAAAGAAATACAAATAAACAACCATTAAAAGCAAGAGACAGAGTATATCAAGGCGATAAAATCCTAACAGGAGAAAAAGGTAAAGTTCAAATAATATTTGCCGATGACACAATATTCACCATAGGAAGAGAAGCAGAGATACTGCTGGATAAGTATGTATATGATCCTAGTACTCATGAGGGCGTAAGCGAAATAAAAGCCAAAAAAGGAACATTTAAGTTTGTCACTGGGAAAATAGCTAAGAAGAATCCAAAACACGTACGTGTAAAAACCCCATTTGCAACAATTGGAGTTAGAGGATCAGGTGGTTTGGTAGATGTAGCGCTAAATGGAGCAACAACAGTAGGTTTAACCCAATGTTGTTTAGATTTATTTGCTAATGGAGCTCCAGCAGGAACCCCACCAGTACCATTAGATGGAGTAAACAGCTATTCACAAGTTACAAGTCCAAACCAACCACCAAGTATTCCAGCGCCAATGCCACCAGAAATGGTACAGCAATTAAATGGAGATTTAGCAGGTGGTTTCGCACCAGTTGAAGGTGAGGGTATTGGCGGTGATACTCCTGCAGATGGACAGAATGATGGCGCTGATAATGATAATAATCAGCCATCTAAAGATAATGGAGAAGATGGAACTCCTGCAGATGATGGCGATCAGCCTCCTGCAAACTCAGATGGAGAACAGGGAGGACAAGTCGCTGATGACACAGCCAATCCTCCCCCAGTAGAAGATGGAGATGCTACAACAGGTGGTGACCAACCTCCGCTAGATCAAAATAATGATCCACTTTTAACCGATAATCCGCCGTTAGGTGCAGATGGCGAACCATTGCAGCCATTAGGTGATGGTACTCAGCCTCCTCCACCAGGTGGAGATGGTTTTGTGGAACTATCTGGAGATGGTTTTGGAGATTTTGGATCAATGACACTAGATGGTAGTGATCCGTTATTAATTACAACAGATCCATTACTAGCAGATGGCACTACTGCTGCATTGGAACCTGTTACAGTTGCAGATGCACCAGTAGTAGATACAACTCAAACAACACAAGATGGTACTAGTGCAGATGTTATAACAACCTCAACTAATGCTACTAATACTCATACAGGTGTCTTTAGACGTAAAATAGCAGGAGAAACTATTATCAGAGAGGGAAACCTTTCAGGAAGTTTAATTGGTGGTCAATTTGTAGGTGACTTTACAGATTTTGATGGTAGCACGTTTAGTGGGGCCTTGCCTGTACCAGGTACTATCGGCAACTTTGTTCAGCCTGGGTTTTCATTTAATGCTGTCTCGTTTGATGGAGAAGGATACAGAAGTGCTAATAGTGATTATGTTTTATATGATTTAGGAAATGTTGCAGGAGATAAGCTGTATGTTGCAGCAGGTACACAAATTTCTGTACCAACTACAGGAATAAATAATTTTGAATTTAGGTCAGACCCATTTAGTGCGGGAGCTGTTAGTCAATCTAGTGGATCTCAGGATGGTGGTTTGATTGTAGACTGGGGAAGAAAGAAATTTCTTGGTGGGGATATTAAAATATTTAATGACTCCAATGGTATAGATTATCGTTACGCTACCACAGTAGGGTTTGGAGATGTACTTACTGCACCAAACTCAAATGGTGCAAATGCTATTGGTGAATTTATAGATATACAGACAGAACTATCTGGAGGTTTACTGAATGACACTCGTATCTCTGCTGGATCTTTAGAAGCAGTTGAAGTATTTGGTACTGGTACAGACGTTAGCGGATTCATTTTAGATATAAATCAAGAAAGTGGTAACTCGCCTACAGGAGATGCAAATAATCAAACTGAATATAGTATTAACCCAATTGTACGTATGGCAGATGATCCTGTTACTGCGGCTGAGGTTGCTGCTTTTGGTTCAGCAAAAGATTATAAAGGGTTTTTGGGTGGTTACATCATGAAAGTAGATGCTGCTGGTGGTGCAGAAGCATTTGATCGTATTACTAATGGTGTAGTTAATAGTCAGGTTGGTGGCGGAGTAGATGTTAATGTTGATCCATCAGGTATAGCTTCCGCTAGTTTAAAAGGGTGGACAAGAGCAGGAGATATGTATGATGTTGATTTTGGTTCTGTTGCTGGCGGCCAAAGTGCTGCTATTTCAGCAGATGCATACGCGGTTGAACAAGTTCATTCTACGGTAAATAGGTTTAATATTTTTGCAGGATCTCCTAATATACCTTCGCCTACGGCAACAGGTCGTAGTTATATGTTCGATAAAGATAATTCAGCAGGTGTGACATGGAATAACACAACAGCAATAGGACTTGTTGCGCCAGATTCTGCTTCATTTGATGGATTTGCAGAAAGTTTAGATATGCACGGTGCTTTTGCTGTTGTTGGCGCTCCAAATGAAGATGAAGATGCTGTAAATGGTAATACTTTAGCAGATGCTGGTTCAGTATATTTCTATGGCAGAGATAATGTTGGTGCTTGGGGTTTTGGGCAAAAAGTAGTTGCTTCTGATCGTACTGCTGGAGATTTATTTGGTTCTGATGTTTCAGTAGATTTTGGCAGAGCTATTATTGGTGCATCGTCTAGAGATGGAATTGGTGTAGACCAAGGTGGAGCATATATTTTTCACTGGGACGGTACTAATAATACTTGGGTAGAAGAAGCTATTATTGCAGCTAGTGACGCACAAGATACGGATTTTTTTGGTACAAGCGTAGATATTTATGGAGATTATGCAGTTGTAGGGGCATACCAAGAAGATACAAATGGTGCGAATGCTGGTGCTGCTTATATTTATAAATGGAATGGTACAGCGTGGGGAGAATCTCAAGTATTAAGAGGTACAGATACTATTGATAGTTTTGGTTTTAACGTTGCTATGCATGATGATTTACTTGTAGTTGGTGCGCCAGATGTTAGTGTGGATGGCCTTGATAATGATGGTAAGATTTATATATATCGTAAAGATGCTGCAGGAGCATTTAACCTAGAAACTTCTTTTGATCCGACTGATATTGGTGGCTTGTATGATGGATTTTTTGGTCAATATGTAGATGTAGAGGATAATACGATTGTAGTTGGTACGCCGCAAATGGCTAATGGTGGTACAAATAGAGGTTTAGTTAGCGTTTTCCGTTATGATGGCGCTACATGGAGCTTTGAATCTAATATCTCTGCTAGTGATTCAGTAAATAATGGTTACTTTGGTACAGATGTACGGATATCAGGAAACTCAATTACTACAGGTGCAACAGGTGCAACAGGTGATTCTGCTGGTAGTGGTGCTTTTTATGTATATGAATATGAACCTCAAACAGGAGGTGGTTATGTATGGACAGAGACTGTTACTAGTCAAGGACCATTAAATAGTAACACTGCCAGTGATGATTTCGGTAGTGCTGTTGCATTTTCTGGAGCGGTAGTCTCTCAAAATGATAATGGAGCTTTAATTAGTGATGCTTTAAGTGATGTTCAATGTACGGCTTGTGCTTATGTTCATTGGGGTGTATGGGCAGGTAAAATTGAAAATAGTGAAGTTTTAAGTGCTGGAGGTACAGCTCTTGCTCAAATGGTTCCGTATGTAGCTGGTGAACTTTTGGATGCCACTACTTTAAATAGTTTTAGTGGAACAGGTAGTTATACAGGTATTACTATTGGTTCAATTTTGGATTCATCTAATAATCTGACCCACCACCACGGTAATTTTACTACAAGTGTTGATTTTGCTAATAGGGATGTTACTTTTACAGGAGATCTAGGAAGTTACAGTTTTGGTGCTACTGGTAGCGGATTATGGACAGGTGGTGAAAATGCTTTCAATATTCCTATAACAGCCGCTGCTGGTATTACAGGTGGGGAAATTAATGGTGCATTTTTTGGACAGAATGCCCAAGATATTGGTGGTAACTTCCAGTTTGATACAGCAGCCACTTCAGCCGCTGGTGTTTATTTAGGTAATGATGCTGCGCGTTAATAGTAATTAATTACTTTTTGGAAGAATAAGGGTTATCAGAACCCTTAACGTTCATACGAATAGGAACACCAACAAGTTTAAATTCCTTACGGATTTGGTTACTTAAAAAACGTAAGTAACTTGTAGGCAATGCCTTAGGTACATTACACCAAACCCCAAATGTTGGCGGGCAGGTGCTTACTTGGCTAATATATTTTACCTTAATTCTTCTACCGCTTCTAACTGGCGGAGCGTTATACATTAAAACATTATCAATAAAGCGGTTTAGTTGACCAGTTGGTAAGCGTGTATGCCATAAGTTATACATCTTTACAACTTCTGGCATAATTTTATCTAGGCCTTTGCTGTTTAGGGCGCTAATACTTAAAATTGGAGTATCTTTAACCTGAGCCAAACCTTTTTCCAGAACATAGCCCATTTCTTTAAGTAATGTTTCTTTTTGTTCCGCTATATCCCATTTATTCATTAATATAATAAGTGGTTTTCCTTCTTTTAAAACGTAATCTGCAATGGTTGCATCTTGTTTTTCGAAGGGACAGGTAGAATCTAGTAGTAACAATACGCAATGAGATTTATCAATAGTTTTAATGGCATCTGAAACACTCATTTTTTCTAGTTTGTTAGTTACTTTAGCTTTTTTGCGAATACCAGCTGTATCTACTAACTCAATAACTTGGTTATTATATTCCCACATGGTTCCAACACTCTCACGTGTTAAACCTGCCATTGAACCGGTTATCATCCTATCTTCTTTAAGAAGAGCATTAACAAGAGTGGATTTACCAGCGTTTGGTCTACCAACTATTGCTAGTTTAAGAATTTTTTCTTGTTTTTCTTCAATTTCCTCAATTTCAGGAACATCTAAATCTTCTAAGGCTTCAGCAAGTTCACTCAATCCTTCATGGTGTGCAGCGCTTAATGGAACAATGGATTTGAAACCAAGAGTGTAACTATCTCCAAACATTTCTTCTGCTAGTTTGGTATCCATTTTATTTACCATTAAAATAACAGGTTTACCTGTTTTATGAAGTAATTTTGCTAAAGTTTTGTCTTCTGTTGTGGCTCCCATTGTGCCATCTATCATAAATAATAGTACATCTGCGCCTTCTAATGATTTTTTGGCCAGAACATTAAGTTTGCCAGCCATGCCTTTTTCACCAAGCTCTAAACCTGCGGTATCAATAATATCAAATGTTAAATCACCAAGTTTTCCCTCTGTTACACGGCTATCACGGGTAACACCAGATTCTGGCGCAACAATAGCCTTCTCATTACAAGAAAGAATATTAAATAAGGTTGATTTACCCACATTTGGGCGGCCAACAATTGCTAATGATATTTTACGTTTTGTATTCATTTTGCCTTTTTGGCAGTTTTTAAGCCAAATGGCAAGGAAATAAAGCCAATACCAACAGCAAACCATAATGTTACCACACGAATAACAGCAGTAGATACAATGGCAATATCATTAGGAACACCTACACTAATAAGTAAGCCAACCATAATAATTTCTGCGGAACCAATGCCACCAGGTAGCATACTTAAGGCGCCTAAAACACTGGCACAGTTAAAAATAAAAAAGGCTGTAAGAATATTTACATCTGCTCCAAGATGTTGAAGTAATAAATAGAATGAAAATGAACTAACACTCCAACCAGCAATAGCAAGAATAGTTGTAAATGAAAATAGAGAAGGTGATAGAAGGCTTTTAGTATTAATTACAATGTCACCGATTGCATTGAAAAATTTAGGCTGATTCATAATTTTATTGGCTTTATCTAATAATAGAAAAATCAAAGATGGTCTGTATAATAAAATTATAACGGCACATAAAAATCCAATGGCTAAAAATAATGCGATACCTACGTAGTGGAAAGTAAATAAGCCAACTACAGCAAGTAATATCATGGCAATTAAATCTGTTAGTTGATCCATAACCATCATAGATGCTGTTCTGGAATATGAATAATCATGATGTTTTTTTATTAACCACAAACGTAAAGCCGTACCAATTTTCCCAGGAGTTGTAACAAGAGCAAAACCGCAGGCATAATATAGTGCTAAACGTGGTAGCGGAATATACATGTTGAGATTTTCAGCAAAAAAGTGCCAACGATAACCTCTGAAAATATAATTTAATAATGCACTGGCTAATAATATTATCCAAATATCTCTATCTATTTTATGAATCTGAGATTGAATTTGTTCCATATCTGCAAATTGAGTACTGGCAGCAATTAATGCAAAAAATATCCCAATTGATAGTAACACCATAAAAATGGATCTTTTGAGGTTTTTGCGTGAAAATGTTCTCATGATTTACGGTTGGATAAACCCAACGGCCTTTTTAACTTTGTTTAATGTTATACAGGCTTTAGCTCTGGCTTTATCTGCACCTTTTTGTAAGATTTTATCTAGCTCACCTTTATCATTCATTAATTCGTTGTAACGGATTTGTAATGGCTCTAGTGTTGAAATAACTTTGTCTGCAACAGCTTTTTTTAAGTCACCGTAACCTTTACCTTCAAATTCTGGCATAATTTCTTCAATTGGTTTACCTTCACACGCTGCATAAATACCTAGTAAATTAGCTAACCCGGGTTGGTTTACTTCATCGTAAGCAATGTTCATTTCGTTATCTGTTACTGCACGTTTAATCTTTTTCTCTAGTGTTTTAAGTGGTTCATTTAAAAATAATGTTCCAGCTCCATCATTAGATTTAGACATTTTCTTAGTCGGACTTTGTAAATCCTTAATTCTCGCTGCTACTTTTGGAATAACTACTTCAGGAATAGTGAAAATATCACCGTAAATACCATTAAAACGCTGTGCAATATTACGAGTAAGCTCTAAATGTTGTTTTTGATCGTGTCCTACTGGAACAATATCAGTATTATAAAGCAAAATATCGGCTGCCATTAAGCTTGGATAGCTAAATAATCCTGCATTTATATTTTGTTTATGTTGACCCGCTTTATCCTTAAACTGAGTCATGCGCTCAAGTTCACCCATTTGAGTAAAGGTAGATAAAATCCAGCCTAGTTCAGCATGTTCAGTCACATGACTTTGGATAAAAATAGAACATTTTTCAGGATTTAAGCCAGCGGCCAAGTACCATGCAGCTAAGGCATAGCTATTCTCACGTAGCTCTTTAGGGTTTTGACGAACCGTAATTGCATGAAGATCTACGATACAGTAGTAGGTATCGTTAGTATCTTGATAATTAACAAAATGCTTAATGGCACCTAAGTAGTTACCAATAGAAAGTTGTCCGCTAGGCTGAATGCCACTTAATATTATTTTTTTATCCATACCTAAAGTTATAACTTTTATACTTATTTTAGGCAAATAAAAAGCCACATCTTAAAGATGTGGCTTTTTATTTATTCAGGTTTAAAACCTGCTACGCATTTCATATCTGCATTTTTATTGAATTTTTTTGAGGCTTCTTGCGCCTCCTCAGGAGAAGAATATTTCATATGCATAAGCATAGACTTTACGAATTCATGCTCTAGTTTTTTATGACAAACAACATAGTTAGGTGCAGCTCTCAAAGAGGTATTAATTCCAATTTGCTTAGCAGCTTCAATTTCAGCGGTTGTATCTATAGCAATAAAACCTTCTTCACAAAACCAGTCAGGATGGGATGGTAAAAAATTTGATTTTATTATATCTGCTTCCTGTGTTGTTATATTTGAATAAGATTCAATCCAGTGTTCAGTTGTTGGTTGTGGTAGGAATGGTAAGTAACATACCATGGCATTTGGTGTTGGTATGATTTTAGTACCATTAAATTTTAGGCTACTAACACCACTATCAAATATACGTGATAAAGCTCCAGCATTTACAGAAAATGAAGCAGTAAGTGCTATAATAACAGCAAAAAGAGTAGTTTTTTTCATGGAAGTTCTCCGAAGTGGGGGTAAAAAGGGAAAATAAAGTTTATGTAATATTTGCAATGTATACTGTATTTTTATGTAGTGCAAATAAAAAGCCACCCTTATATGGGTGGCTGACGATTATAAAAGCGGTTGCCGAGCAATAACTTCATGCTTAGAAACGCCTTTGTTAAAATAGCTATGAATTAACACTATTTCCGTAACATCAATACGTATTCTGGCTTTAGATGTTTGGACGATATGATTATCTAGGTCCTTTGTTTTATATAATGGAATTCTACCTACTGTTATGTGAGGATTAAATCTTCTGTTCGGTATATTAAAGTGCTCACTAGATTTAGTTACAGATTTCCTGTTAATATCGGATAATAATTTATTTCCTGCTAGTTGAGCATATAAAATATACTCTTTTTTTGTAGTAAATTTATTCATACCATTTACGTACATGGTAAATTTAGGGTGAACTATCTGTTGTAATGCATTTACAGCATTTTTAATATTGTACGGATTACATTCTCCTAGCATTAATACTGTGGCATGGAGCCCTTCGGCTGTTTGCCAACGTATTTTACGATCATTTCTGATAGATTGGAGAGATAATAAATACTCCGTAACATGCGGTGAAAAGCCAGTAATGGCAAAGTATAGTTTTCCAGCTGATTTATTCATATCTTAATTATTTTTAGATTTGATGTTGAACAAACAAAAATCTACCTCTTTGAGGGAGGTAGATTTTCACTAAGAGTTTATTTCAGTGATTTGCCTGCTTTACAGGTAAATCCTTCTTCAGGATGTGTATTAAAATGTGTAGCCACTTCTTGTGCCACTTCTGGAGATACATAAGTCATGCTTAAAGCTGCACCAGGAAAATCTTTCGATGTACAAGCTATTGAATTAGCATTATCTACTAATTCTGCATTGGTACTGATTTTTGCTACATCTTCATTAGTTAAAGTAACTGCTTGAGCAGAAAAAGAACAAACAGCCATAGCTGCTGCGATTAGGATTGATTTTTTCATAGGTATTTCCTCCGTAGGAAATGGTGGTTGGTAAGAGTAAAAGGAATTATAGATTTTTTATAACATCTACAGTGTATACATTTATATGGTTATTGCAAGAAAAAAATAAATGGAATTACTATAACTAACAGATCACGGATAGCTCTTTTTTGTAACCAATCATAGATTGGACAAAAATGGCTTCTGAGATGACGCATTTTAATAGCTTTTTGGTTTCTCAGAGCTTTTTATTGTAGTGATTCACTCTACGTTAAAGAACTACTATAAATCCCCATGACCATGGGTTAGCTAACTAGTTTAATATTATCTTTGGCTTCTTTGGTTTTTGCCTCTTTAGATTTATACATGGCAGCATCAGCCTTCATGATAACATCATCAATAGAAAGAACCTCAGAGCCATCAAATACATGATATCCAACACTTGCGCCAACTCTAACTTCTTGGTTATGGGCTGTTACACGTATTTGGTTTACCGCAGCTTCTACAAGTTCTGCTTTGTGAATGGCTTCTTCTTCATCAACTTCATCTAAAATTACAGCAAATTCATCTCCACCAATTCTGGCGATTATATCTGTTTCACGAAGGAATGTTCTTAGGGTTTTACCAACGGCAATTAATGCACTGTCTCCAGCTTTGTGACCGTATGTATCATTAATTGTTTTAAAATCATCTAAATCAATATACAAAACCGCTCCGTGTCTGCCGTAACGACGAGAATTTTTTAAGGCTAAACGTAAAGCATCATCAAATACCATACGGTTAGAAAGGGTTGTTAAATGGTCTCTGGTTGCCTGCTGAACAAGCTCTGCTTCTAGGTGTTTACGTTTGGAAATATCCGTAAATTGGATGATTAAATATGACTTATCTTCATCTTCTGCCACTTTAGACATGCTTACAGATGCCCAAACAGGCTCACTCGCTTGAGTTGATAGGCGAACTTCAATATCTCTGTATGCGCACCCTTTGTAAATAACTTTGCGTAGAGCTTGAGCAAAAATAGGTCTGTCTTCTTCGTTTATAAAAGATTCAACCTGCATCTCTCGTAGGGCAGAAAGAGGTTTATTTAATAAACGACCCAGAGATTGATTAATCATGGTAGGAGTATTACCTGGGCCAATAAAGCATACACCGTATGGTGCGTATTCTAGGGCTAATGAGAAACGATCTTTATTGGCTTTTTCATCTGTTTTTAAATCTTCAGATTCATAAACATCACGGATTATACCAATAACATTCCATATTTTACCTTTTTGGATTGGAGTTAAGGTAAGTGAAATAGGGCGGTCTTTACCATAAAATACACCAGTTTTAATGGTGAAGGAGCAACTTCGTCCATTATGTATAACACTTTTAATTTTGTGTTTTAACCACCTAGCATCTTCTGTGGGTAATACCTGAGAAATTGTTTTGCCTTCAGCAATTTTTGGTAAAATACGCTCTATAGCTGTATTTACATGGCTAATACGAAAGGATGTTTTTGTTGGAATAACGGTGAAGATACCATCGGTGCTTGCATCTAAAATTGCTGGTAGTAATTCCTCACAAGTCAACGATTTCCCTGTGTTGGGAAGAATAACCTCATTCTGTTCGTTAACCTTGTTCATTTAGTTACCTATTAATTGCCCGAATAATTAGTTTAACGTACATGGGTATAAATAGTCAAAATTACAAGTGTAAAAACTAAACTTTCTTATAACTTATTGAATTAAAATATAATTTATTTAATAAATTTACATGGGTCAGATGTTTTATCTAATTGTTTATGCATAGCTGGCAAAGAAAAAGCTTGTATTAAATCATTAGCCAGTACTTGTGCATTTTGTATGGCATCCTTTGATCTCATATCGGATATAAGTTTAAGCGGTATCTGTTTATTTTCTGACATTAGTGCTTTGGTATAGGAGTACTGATGTACTGAGCGTTGTTCTGTACTAAGCTTTATATCACACATAAATGGTATAATTTTGGGAGATATTTCGACATTTCTAGTTTTAGAATGATCTATCAGAGTATCAAACGTACTTAATATTGCTATAAGGACATCATGTTTCATAAAATGATTTACTACTAAATCAAGATACATATCTAGATCAATAGAGCTAGGATCATGAATTGCATCATGTAAACATTCTGTGTCACCATTACTTGCTATAATATTAAATGTTGCACATCTGCGAGCCAGTTCTTTTGGTGTAAGGATATGACCATCGTAAGCAGAGTATATTAAATCTGTATATTTAAACTCAGATTTTTGCCTGTTAAATTGCCTACTAAATAGGTTGTCAGAAATATCAAACTCTAATGTTGGGTTATTAAATGTATTAAGCGGGGCATCCCACTTTGTTTCTGTTATACCCTTATCAGGGAACCTTGGGTGACTATAAAGTATTAGGTTAGATAGATATTCCTGAATCGGTAAACTTATATATAGTTCATTTTTAAAATAATCTGCTATCTCTTGATCTATCTTTGCTTTTTTATGGGCAGTTAGTTGATCGTTAGAACAAATAATTTGATGATAATTTCTACTTAAATGTACAGGCCTACAGTTTTTAAATGCGCTTTTAAGGGAGTTAAATATAATTTTTACACCATTTTTGCTAAGTCTGCTGTCAAACCATATGCTATATACGCCTCCTTTATTTAATTTACGTGCAGCAAGCTTAAAGAAATCTGACGTATAAAGTTTAGCAGATGAAAAGTAAGCTGGGCTTGTTACTGTATTAATGATTGCATCATATTTTTTTTCTTTTTGCATTAAGGCAATTAAACCATCTTGTAATTGAATATCTACATGGCTTTTCTTAGACAAATTCAGATTTTCATTGTTGAAAATATCTATCATATCAATAACAAGAGGGTTTATTTCTGCAACATCTACATGTTTAAATACACTAGCTGTTCCAGCGCTGGTTAAACCAGTTCCCAAACCTAAAACTAGGGCATTATTGTGGTTTTCACTAAATAATGCTGGAGACATACCAAATGTCATCTCTCTTAAGTTAGATTTTTTGGTTCCTCCAATAGAAAGGCTTTTATAGCCATTAATAATGTATAAAGTACGTCCTTCTTTTGTTTTTACCAAGTCTACAGTGCTATCAAATCCTTTATATGTCGTAGCTTCATCCATTGCCTCCATGATGTAGTTTATAGTACCAGGTTTAGATAGTTCACGAAAACTAACCTGCATCATTTTTTCTGGCCACATGTTTGGTATAGATATAAAACTAATCATTATACCAACAGCAGCAATATAAAACATTTTTTTGTAGGCAAATATAAATGCAGAAAGCATCAGCAATAGAGTTATGACTAATGCAATATTGGCATCAGTTAGAGAATGATGTAGTACAAACAACATAATTAAGAAACCAGCACAGTTACCAAAGCTACTAACCGCTAAAGCATGACCAGCAGAAATTTTGATAGATTTATCTTTCAAAAATGCTGGAATTGCTCCACCAATAAATGTTAAAGGTAGAATACTAAGTGCAAATATCATGATTATTTTTAGTAGCCATGACATACTTTCTGGCCCAAAGTAAGATACATTTAAATATGCCCATAAGTATATTCCCTCACCAAGAGATGAAAAGATGACAATAGTGCTTAATGCTGCAATAAATAATATATGATGAAAACGTAGTTTTGTTAAGGTGACCATAGCACTACCAAGCGCAATACCTAATAATGCAACTGTAAGTACAACGGCAAAGTTTTCATGGAAAGGACCAAATATTTTACCCGTTAATTTCAGGTAGAATAACTGTAGGATACCGCTAGCAAAACTTGCGATAAATAATGCACTAACTTTGCTATTTATATTTATTTTTAGGCTTATATTCTTCGGTTTTTGTGGCGCTGGTATTTTTAATATCAGTAAACCAATTATAATATTAATTAATGCAATAAACTGAACGGATTGGCTAATTCCAAAAGTACGCAATAAAATATATTCAATGGCTAAAACACATATTGCCGCACCTATATTGTAGCTGAAGTATACCCAGCCAAAACGGCTGTCTTTATCTTCTTTATTGCTGTGTTTGTGGGCGTATAAGGTAAATAATGGTACACTAAAACCAATCATCATAGCAGGTATGATAAGTATACTAAAAACGCTGGCCATTAAAATAAATGGCGTGGGTAATGATGTATTTACTAAAGTGGTAACAACTTGTTCACCATAATTTGCAAAAACATAACTTACAAAAATTGCATATATACCAATAGCTATTTCAATCCAACCTAGTGATTTTGGCCATTTTTGTGCAATTAAAGATCCTATACCAAGGCTTAATAGAAAAGCCGCAAGTGTAGCAGCAGCAACATAAAACATATCACCTAAGTATGTAGATAGCATGCGTGAGTATAAAATTTCATAAGCAATACCGCACGTACCAGAGAGTGTTGCCAAAAGTAAGATATATTTTTTCATAAACACGATGATAACATTGTTTATATAATAAAAAAAAGGAGAGTTATAAACTCTCCTTTTTTAGCAGTATGCCATGTTGTTTATAGGTATCTCCATACAACGTAGAAATGAGCGATTAAAATACTAAATAGCATTAATGGGAAGGCTGCCATCATAAACTTCATAAAGCTAATACGGTGTCCTGCACGTTCTGCAAAACCAGCCACAACTAAGTTTGCACTAGCACCAATTAATGAGCCGTTACCACCTAAGCAGGCACCAAGTGCAAGTGACCACCACATTGGGTCCAGGCTTTCACCAAGCATAGGCGCCATAGTTTTAATCATAGGAATCATAGTTGCTACAAATGGAATGTTATCTACAAGTGCTGAGATAATAGCTGAGCCCCATAGCGTTGCAATAATTGTATTGTTTATATTACCCTCTGTTGCAGTCATAAGCTGTTCAGCAAGCCAGTTAATAACACCAACATTTTGGATACCATGTACAATAACAAATAAACCACAGAAGAAGAACAGTGTAACCCATTCAGCTTCAGCAATAGCAGCATGAATTTTTTCATGTTGTTTTTCTGAGTTGTGGTGCAGGTTATCTAAAAGAAGCAACAATGCAGCACCCATCATAGCTGCTGTGGCAGGCATAATGTGGTGCGAGTGACCATATGTAAAACCAAATGTAACTAAAGCAAGAACAAATGCAGATTTAACTAAAAGTTCTACATCAGTAATAGCTTCTCTTTCATTCATACGCATAATACGCTCTTTTGCTTTATCTGTAGTAACTAAATCTTTACGCCAAATTAAACAAATTGGAATCATTGTTAAAATCATAACTACAAAACTAATAGGTGCTAAGTTTACAACAAATGCGTTAAACGAAAGATCTGCAGCTGAACCAATCATAATATTGGGAGGGTCACCAATTAAGGTTGCAGAACCACCAACGTTAGATGCAAAAATTGTCGCAAATAGATATGGGTAAGGTTTAACTTCAAGCTCACGTGTTATAAGCAAAATAACAGGAGTAATAAGTAACACAGTTGTTACGTTATCAAGTAAAGCTGAGAAAACTGCCGTAACTATAGAAAGAGATATCAATATCCCCATTGGGTTTGCATTTACCTTTTTAGATGCCCATATAGCCATGTACTGGAAAACACCAGATTCTTTGGTAACAGCAACAATAATCATCATCCCTAGTAATAAACCAATAGTATTAAAATCAACGCTAAATATAGCAGAGTTTTGATCCATAATACCTAGTAGAACCATAAGCCCACCACCTAAAACGGCAAGAACAGCACGGTTGATTTTTTCTGTTAAAATTAGGGCGTACGTAATTAAGAAAATAGCTGTAGCCAGTAGAACTTTAGGGTCGCTCCATGAAAACGCTTCTGTTGCGTGTTGGGCAATACCATGAATATCCATTATATATATAACTTCCGTTTCTTTTTAAATTCAGCTTGTATGTAAAACGGTTAGATTAAAAGGTCAAGGCCTAATATAAATTTTATTTATAATTTTAGTGAATTTTCGTTGTAAAGTGTATGAAAAGTCTGTTATTTTGAAAAATGAAATTAAAAGCCGTTTTCAGATAAGCTGAATAAGGGCGGGGAATAAATAATAAGGTATAAAAAATATGGCTAAATCAGCACTTGTTTGCTTGAACTTAATTAATGACTTCATTGATCCAAAGGGTAAATTGGCAGAAGACTATGCAGCATTTGCTGCTAAGCACGAAACTTTACAACGTATCAGAAGATTGCAAGACCACTTCCGTGAACAAGGACACCTAGTGATTCATTCACGTCTTTGTTTCTCACCAGATTATTGGGAACACCCAGGTGAAGGGTCTGCATTGTTTGCACCAGTTCTTGAAAAAGAAGCTTTGAAATTAGGTGATTGGGGTACTGAATTTTTAGAAGAAACAGCCCCTGATGGAAGGGAACCTGTTCTTAACCAACACCGTATTAGTGCTTTTTACCGTACACGTTTAGGTATTATTTTGCGCACACAAGAAATTGAAAACCTATTTATTGCTGGTTTAGGTTTAAACATGAGCGTAGAAAATACTGCACGTGAAGCACATGACCGTGATTACCATGTAACAATTGTAGATGATGGTTGTGTCGCACACACAGATAAAACTCATGATGCATCTTTGGAATCTCTAAAAGAATTTGCTGTAATGAGAGACACAAGCGATATTCTACTTAAGTTAGCTTTGGAGAATAGATAATAGATAATCTAGCTGTATATAAAAAAGCCATTAAAACCATCTTTTGGGTGTTTTAATGGCTTTATATAGTTATACAGCACTGAATCAGGAAGGAGCTGAAGTTCGTGGAGAACTTGAGGCTTCTAATGAAACAGCAGTCCGCCGTCAGCTTCAAGGTGACGGTGTTTTTATTACTAAAATTTCCAATAAAGAAGGCTCTTCTTTATTAAAACAAATTCAAGCTGTTAAAGGTATGAGTGCTAAAGAAGTACTCCAAATAGAAATTGGTAAAGCACGAGTTTCTTACATAGAGCTTGTGTTATTTACTCGACAGTTTTCAACATTGGTTGGTGCGGGTATTCCTGTTTTACAATCACTAGATACTTTGATTTTACAAACAACAGATAGAGGCATGAGCCGTATTTTAAAAAAAATACGTCAAGATGTTAATGAAGGATTATCATTTGCAGATTCATTAAAAAAACACACAGTTTTTAGTGATTTCTATACCAGTATGGTCGTTGCAGCTGAAATTTCTGGTCGTTTAGGCGCTGTTATGGAAGAGTTGGCTGATTTATTAGAAGAACGCCAAGAATTAAACAGTGAACTTCGCCAAGCATTAACTTATCCAGCATTTATGTTAGTTATTGGCTTGGGTGTTGTAGTATTTCTGTTAACCGCAGTTGTGCCTAATATTTTAAGTATGTTTGCAGATACTGGCCAAGCTTTACCAGGGGCAACTCAACTGATGCTAAGTATTAGCGCATTTCTAGAAAATTGGGGTATTGTGTTATTAGGTTTAGGAGCAATAACATTCTTTGTTTCACGTTCGTCTATTCAAAAAAATAAAAAAGTAGAACATAAATGGGATTCATTTTGTTTATCTTTGCCAATTATAGGTAAACTTTCACATAAAACTGCTCATGCGAGATTTGCTGGTACTTTGGCAGCATTACTTCATTCTGGTGTGCCAATTATTACTGCATTACGTATTACTCGTGATGTAACACCATTCATACCCTATAAAAATGCCTTAAAAGGTGCTATTGAACAAGTTGGAGAAGGTGAATCACTTGCAGATAGCCTAAGCAATTCCAGTAAAGGAAGTAAGGCAAAGTTACCAGATATGATGATTAATATGATCTCTGTAGGCGAAAAAAGCGGGAAACTGGAATCCATGTTACAAAAAGTAGCAAAAACATACAGAAATGAGTTAAAAAACAGCCTAAAAGGGCTTACAAGTTTAGTTCAACCTATTTTACTTTTATTTATGGGTGGGTTGATAGCTTTTATTATGGGAGCTGTTCTGCTTCCAATCTTCGAATTAAATACAATGGCAGGAGGCTTATAATGTTTACAGGTACGAACCGTTTTTTCAGGGAATTTTTTCCTTTTACTCAACTTTCGCGGGACGCACGCACTAAAAAGTGCGCTTACGTTTCCACGATTCTCACAAAAGAAAAATCTTCTCCTGAAAAATTCGGTTTGAATCAGCTGGCCAAGGGTTTTACCTTAATGGAAATATTAGTAGTAGTAGTAATTATTGGCTTCCTTGCAACGTTTGTTGCCCCAAAATTCTTCGATCAGCCAGATAAAGCTCGTATGGTAGTAACAAAACAACAAATCAGAAGTATTTCTGAAGCCTTAGAATTATATAAACTAGATAACCGCAACTACCCAACAACAGAACAGGGTTTAAGGGCATTGGTAGAAAAACCAACTTCTGCACCTGTTCCTAGCGGGTGGAAAAAAGGCGGATATATGCAAACGGTTCCCAAAGATCCTTGGGGAGCAGGTTATATTTATCTACAACCAGGTATTCACAGTGAATTTGATATTATGAGCTACGCCGCAGACGGCAAAAAAGGCGGAGAAGAAGAAGCTAAAGATATTGTATCTTGGGAATAACTTCTGCCGTGGAAGATTATCCTTGGGTGCCCTTTTCCCCTTTATTGTGTTTGCGGTACTCATGTACTAATTGTACACTGCGTTCCTCAACACAGCAAAATGGAAAAAATACATCCCAAATCCAACCCTCCACAGCAGAAGTTCATAAGGGCTTTACACTCCTTGAACTAATAGTTGTATTAACAATTATTGGCACATTAAGCCTGCTTATTGCCCCATCATTTCGTATTTCAGATGAATCTGTGGAAAGTAAATTTTCACCATTTATCACATTTATAGAACAACAAAGAAATAAGGTTATAGCTAGTGGTAAACCCACGGTACTAGAACTAGAAAAATCAGGAATATTGCGTATTCAAAGTTTACAAAAGGATGCAAAAAATAAATATCCTATAACTGCTGAAGTAGACGTTGAACAATTTACATTTATGTTATCAACCGGAGATGCTAAAAAAGGTAGAGTGTTATTTTATCCTAACGGCACATTAGAAGCTTTTTCTCTGCAATTACCAAATATCACGAAACAGTTAGTATATAACGGCACAGTTGCCAGAGGTGTTGTGAAATGAGAAACCAAGGGTTTACCTTATTAGAATTATTAATAAGTATCACACTTGTATCAGTATTATTGTTGGGTGTTACAGGGTTAGGATCACGTTTTGTAGGTAACATTTATACTAACCAAGCCAAACAAGATGAAATTGAGGCTATCTACAGCGCTTTACATCTTATTAACCAAGACACCCTTTCTTACCACTCTAATTTTACAGGAAAGCTAGACCAAGTATCTATACTTACAGTGCATAAGGCATTAATTCCAAGCGCTGAAAAAAGTGGTCAGATGATTGTTGGTTATCGTATTGCAACTAATGGTGATGAAAGTATTTTATATCGTAAAATAAAAGATAATCTAATGCGCACAGATGGTGTAGAAACAGAGATTATCAGATCATCAAAAATTACATTTTCCTTTTTAGGCGAGGCATTAGAAGAACATCCTGTATGGCAAGAAACAACTCCTGTTGCTTGGAGAGTAAAAATTCAAGACAGTGCAGGGCGAGAATGGCAACGTACAATGCCTTTTATGGTGAGATTTAATGATGCATCATAGTAATAACAAAGGTTTTGTTTTAATCTATATTGTGAGTATGGTTGTTTTTATTGCGGCTGCTTTGGTATTATTTCAGGCAAAAAGCCTTACATTTACTAAAAGATTAGATGTTTTATTTAAAGAAGTTGATGCTTTATATATGGCGTATTCACCTGTTATGTTAAGTAAAATGGTTATTAAGGAAGATATAAAAAATAATCAGTATGATGGTATTGGTGATAATTGGTATTCCTTCAAAAAACCAAGATCTTTTCCAGTAGAAGGCGGTGATATAAGCTTAATGATAAATGATGCAGGAGCAGTACCAGATATCAACAGCTTATTTACTGGTGCAACCGTAACAAATGATAGTCTTATGCCAGTTATGCAGTCATATTTTTCTGGTTTGCATATATCTAAAAAATTTGTAGCAGTTTTAGCTGATTGGGTAGATTACGGCAGTATATCAAATAGATTTGGTGGAACAGAATACTCACCAGTTAACGGTGCTATAGTTGCAAATAAAAACATTTTATCCCCTGCAGATATTCGTTTAGCAAGTGGTTACACAGAAAAAATGGAACCATTGCTGGGTAATGCGGTAAGCTATTTACCTTCTAGTGCTCCTATTAATGTTAATACAGCCTCTCCTGCGTTTTTAAAGGCAATATTTAGCGATGGTTCTGCAAGGGTTAACCATGTTACAAGCCAACGTGAGAGGGAGGTTTTTGTTGCATTAGGAGATTTTTATGAATCATTAGGTGTAAATGAACCAACAAAAGCAGTTGAGTTAGGAGCACAAACAACGTATTTTACCACTCAGGCACAAATAACTATGCATGGTGTAGAGAAAAAAGTAGAATCACTATTTGAACGCAGACGCGGAAAAGTGATACTTAGGAGGCTATTATGGAACTAAAACAGAAAATTGCTTGGTGGGATGATTCACAGCTAAAACTTTTTCAAGTTTCTGGCGAAGGTATTGTTGAAGCCTCAGAAAAAGATCAAGGATCTTATACAACACTTGTGCTTCCTGGGGAAATTTTCAGCCGACGTTTTCACCCTCGTCCATTTATGAATAGAGCCAAACTTAAAAAAATTCTGCCTACATTCCTGCTAGATAGCCTATTTAACGAAAAAAGTAATAATAAAAGTATTGCTACTTTAGGGACTTTAAAAACTCCATCATTTAGCAGTTTTTCGGTACGAGAAGATATGCTTAATGATTTTGTACATAAAACAGGTGTGAAAACTTCTCCAGTTGTAGAAACTGTACCGTTACCAATGGGTTTAGCCTTTTATGCCCCCAAAGGTAAAACTTCTATAGTTGTAGCACCTACAGCCAGCGGAGTAGTTGCTAGTTTGGTTGGTGATACTGGAGAAATTAAAGATTTTCGTTGTTTAAGCAAAGAAAAATGGAAAAAAGAATCATCACTAACAATTTGTGGTTGGAAAACATCCTTAGATATAGAAGTCTACTCAATAGGAAATGTATTTATTCCACAGGATGTTAAAAATATAAGTGTAAAATTAGCACAATCTGTTCCTATTGAAATGGCAGTATTAAATGGTATTGCTCAGTTGTATAACAAGTCTTTTGTGGAAACAGTTATTCCTGTAACAGATAAAACTACAGAAAATAATAAACACAAATTTTTCAGATCTTTGCTTGTACCTTTAGCAGTTGCTGCTGTATTTACCTTTGTCGCCTTAGGTAATGCTTGGTTTTCTTCTCATAGCTTAAATACTCAGACTGCTAAAATAGAAACAGAAATTAATACCATGTTTACAGAAGTTTTACCAAATGCACCAATGGTAGATGCTGTTGCACAAATTAGCCGTCGTTTGAGTGAGGTTTCCTATGTTTCTGGTGAAAAAATTATGATTAATGAACCACTAACTACACAAATTACAGCATTGCAAAAGCAGTTAGCAGAAAAAGATTTGTCTGTTAAAGTTTCTGAAATGGCTATTTCTAATAGTGGATTTAAATTCCGTGGTACTCTTACCTCTCTTTCTGATGTGGATAAGGTAAAACAAGCGTTAGCAACAGCAACTAATAAAACTGTTATCTTACATCATGCTCAAATGGTGCAAGGAACAGGCGTTGATTTTTATATGGAGGCTAAATAATGAAACTCTCTAAGAAAAATATAAAAAACCAACTGAACAATGTATGGAAAAACTATTCACAATGGTGTATTAGTGGCGGATTTATAGTATTAGCTCTTATTTGGGGCGGAGCTATTTTCCCCTTAATGGATAATAAATCATCAAAACAAGAAAGCCTTATAACAGCAAATGAAGAATTAAATGCTATAAAAGGTTGGGTTGCTCAAATTAAATCTCTGGAAAATGATCTTTCCGTAGAACAACAAACAGAAGCCTCTGAATCATTACTTCAGCAGGTAGAACGTATTGGTAAGGAAACTAAGGTTTTTCATAAAATATCTCGTATTTCCCCAAGTAAAGTACGTGTTGATTCACGTGAATATGAGGGTATATCTTTAGAATATGAAAAAACTAGCATGGCCGAAATAGCACCATTTTTAGAAGCTATTTCTTATAAAAGTGTTTTAGATATCCATGAAATAACCTTACAAAAATATGCAGAAGAAGATGGCATAGTAAGTGCTAGACTTACTTTAATAGGAGGCAAACTATAGTGATTAATAATAAAAAATTATTAGTTAAATTCTTTTTTGCATCATTATTGTGTTTTCTGGTTTGGGATGCGCCAAAGATTGCATTAGTTGATTTAATGTTAAAAAAACAAAACTTAGCTTTTAGCTACGAGCATATTTCTGGTAGCTTAGCAGAAATTACTTTGCATAATGTTGTGCCAAATAAGGCAAATGCTATTAGCCTACCAAGTATAAATGTTAAACCAAGCTATACTTCTTTGTTTACAGGTAAATTTGTGGCAGATATTTCAGCCAATATTTCTCAAGGAAATATAACTGGATCAGTTAATAAAAAACTTTTTTCTAAAGGTGTTTCTATGGACGTGGCTTTTGAAAATATTTCTATATCACCACAAAAAAGCTTATTGGAGAGAACAATCTTCAAAACCTACTTAGATAGTGTAAATGCTAACTTATCTGGTAATTTAACAGGTGATATTTCTTCCAGTTCTTGGCTAGATAAGAAAAATAATATGCAATTAACATTTACTTTATCAAATACCGAATTAGCCCTTAAAAACTTGGGTGCACTTCAAGCAGGAGAAGTTAATGGAACCCTTTCCATGCAAGAAGGGGCATTGTTTGCAGATATCCACACATTAGATGATAATAAAGGCTTTAATTTTGAATTAGATGGACGTTCATCATTAGCGGCAAGGTTAGCTGATTCAGGTATTGCAGGTGATGTAAAAATTTCATTTTTAGGTGGCAATGAAACAAATCAAATAATTTTTGGTAGCTTAGGTAAGCCTCGGTTACGACCAGCACAGTAAGTGGCGTAATCCAACTACCTCACAAAGTACAGCGTTATGCTGGAGTTTTTAAATGATATAGTAAAAGCCATTAATACTTGTAATCCCAACAATAAGACTTATATATAAAGAATAATTTATAGACATATCTGTACCTTTTTTTATGGTAGGCAATTCTTGCCGCTGATATGTTATTTTTCGGAGAGAAAAATGAAGCCTTTAAAAAAGAAAATTAACAATTCTGTTTTTAGTAATGATTCTAACGTGGATAAAGTAGCCGTGGTTAGCTGGTTAATTGAAGCATATAAACATGCAATTGGTATGGATGCCAAGCTGGTATCTTTGGATACTACGGGTATTTTTATTGAGAGTGATCTGATAAGTACTGCTGATGAGGTTAGAAAGATGATTTTCTCTAAATTAGTAGGAGTAGAGTGGTCTGAAAAATATATAAAAATTCTTGTACCATCTTTAGTGCAAGCGCTAAAACTTGTTACCAAAGAAGGCAAAAATATTTTTCCAGAAATAGAATTAATTGCAGAAATTGATGGTAGTAATAGAGCCTTTCAGAAGCAGTTACTTAGTGATTGGGAGTTTGTACATGAATATGCGCCTGCTGAGGCATACAGTTTGCTACTATCACTCACTGGTGATAATAATAAAACTTTTGCTAGTTTACTTGTATGGAAAGGGTTTCGTCAGGCAAATGAATCTTTTGATGATTCCATTAACCAGTATGCCAGATGGGCAGAAAAAGTTGGCATTATGTAATTAATAACGATTGGGGCTAGTTTACTAGCCTCTTTTTTTTGTGCCTACTTAAGCTTTTTATAAGCTTCCGCCGTAAAACTATCTACCTGAACCAAATCATCTCTTATTTCTTCAGCATCTAATAGTTTTTTAAGCTCTGCTTTGGTTATAAGGTTTTGTTCTGCTGCGGCATTTGCCATATTTGTAATGGTATCTTTTTTGATACCTTTACGCCTTGCTAAGTTCAGCTTTTTCCTTGCATCTCGAGCGGCAACAACTTTTTTGAAGCCAGCCTCAAGTTTGCCCATGCCTTCATCAGTTGCTTTTGGTATGTAAACATCTTTTGTTAGTAACTCACGAATATCTTCAGAACCTAAAACAGCAATTTTTGCTAATTTTGCAGTTTGTTTATCTGTTGGTTTGCGGAACATGGCACCAAGTGGGAAAGCAAGTAATCCTGCAAATATAGCCACAGGTTTCATTGGTAAGTTGTGTAATACACCAACTAATGCTTGTTCTGCTTCGTAACATGCTTTGGTAATTGTCCAATCTAATAAAGCTAGGCTTTCTTTTGTTTTTACTTCACCTTGATAACGTTTTAAGCTAGCAGAAGCTACATATAACCATGCAAAAGCATCGGCGTATCTACCGCTTAATGATTCTTTACGTTTAAGTGAACCTCCAAGTGTTAGTAAGCCAAAATCTGCAATTAAAGCAAAGGCAGATGATAACCGTGTTACTCTGCGGTAATATTTAGCTTCTGTACCTGAAACAGGTGAGGGTGATAACCAACCAAAGCTAAGTGCTAACAGTGGAGCACGCACAGCATTACGAATAACATGGTTCATATGCCCCATAAATGCTTTATCAAAACCTGATAAATCATTACTTTGTACGGCTGTTACTTCTTTTAATAAAAATGGGTGACAACGCATAGCACCTTGACCAAATACCATAAGTGATCTGGTTAAAATATTAGCTCCTTCAACAGTAATTCCAATAGGAATAGATTTATATGCTCTGCCCAAAATATTACGTGGACCTTGTGAAATTGCACTTCCAGCCATAACATCCATACCATCATTTAAGCATAAGCGCATACCCTCTGTTAAATATGCCTTAGAAATTGCACCTAATACAGATGGTTTTTCACCAGCATCAATGGAACTACATGTTAAATCTTTCACGGCGCTCATAAAGTAAGCATGGCCAGTAATACGTGCTAAACGTTCCTGAATACCTTCAAAGTTACCAATAGGCATACCAAATTGTTCACGTACATTACAGTAAGCACTTGTGGCACGTAGGGTTAATTGTGAAGCACCAACGCTCATAGAAGGTAAGGAAATACTTCGGCCAACAGATAAGCATTCCATTAACATTTTCCAGCCATTACCAACTTCTTTTTGTCCACCAATTATGTATTCCATCGGAATAAAAACGTTTGTTCCTTGGACTGTTCCGTTGTGGAATGGTACGCCCATTGGGTCGTGTCTATTACCAATTTTCATGCCTTTAGTATCACGTGGTAAAAGTGCGCAAGTTATCCCTGTTTTTCCTACTTCACCAAGTAAATTATCAGGATCAAGAGTATTAAATGCTAAACCTACAACTGTGGCAATAGATGATAATGTTATATAACGTTTATCAAATGTTACTTTAATACCTAAAACTTTTTTACCTTCAAAAGTTCCTTTACATACTGTACCTAGGCTTCGGCCATTAGCAGCATCACTACCAGCGTGTGGTTCAGTTAAAGCAAAACAAGGTATTTCTTCACCTTTTGCTAGGCGTGGTAAATAATGATCTTTTTGTGCTTTTGTTCCGTAATGGTTTAAAAGTTCTCCAGGCCCTAATGAATTAGGTACCATAACAGTTACCGCAGCAGGAGCGCTTCTACTAGAAATTTTAGTAACAACAGCGCTATGCATAGATGCGGAAAAACCTAACCCACCATGTTTTTTAGGAATAACCATACCAAGGAACTTTTTCTTTTTAATAAATTCCCATGCTTCTGGTGAAAGTTCTTTATCTTGTGAAATTTTATAATCATCTAACATTTCACACAGTTTTTCTGCAGGACCATCTAAGAATTTTTGTTCTTCATCTGTTAGATGATATTGTTTGAAGTTTAAAAGTTCTGTCCAGTTAGGTTTTCCTTCAAATAGACTTCCTTCCCACCATATTGTTCCTGCTTTTAGGGCAATATCTTCCGTCTCACCAATGGTTGGTAATTGTTTACCAAAAATTTTCATGATTGGTTTGCTAATAATTGGCAACCTAAGCTGTTTCACACCCATTAGCACTGCAAAGGAAATTGCCATAAACCAGCAAATTTCAAATATAATTGTGGATTCAACACCACTGCCACTCCATGCAATTAAGCTTAAAAATGAAAAGGCTACAATTGCCCAATAACTTTTGCCTATGAAGGCTAGTATTGCGAAAACTATAAGTGCTAACATGGGTTTATTCCTATTATTTTTATTATTTTAATTACGTAATGGTTTACCTGTTTTTAATAAGGCCACAATACGGTCTCTTGTTTTTTCTGTCTTTGCTAAATCTATTATGGAGTCACGCTCTAATTTTAAGATATCTTTTTCTGTCAAAATATCATTTATATCAGTATTTCCTCCAGTTAAGGTTTCAGCAAGTTTACCTGCAATGATTGCATCATGCGGAGAAGCTACACCTTTAGCCACAAAATCTTTGATACCAATTGCTAAAGCCGCTTTACCAGATTTACCCGGTAATTGATATTCATATTCTTCTGGCGGAGTATAGTTTTTGGCCATTTTTAAAGCTCGTTTTTTAGCTTCAAATAGAACTCTGTCTTTGTTCATAACCACGCCATCATCTTCTTTGAAGAAAAGGTCAGTTTTTGCTTCATCAGCAGAAGTCGCAACTTTTGCCATAGCAATAGGTTCAAATGCACGCAAAACTGCTGGCATAGGGCCTTTGTTGGTGTGTTTATTCACTGTTGCACGACCTAGCATTTCTTTACAGCCACCCCAGCCCGGAATAATTCCTACACCTGCTTCAACTAAACCGATATATGTTTCACTGTGCGCTTCAACTGCATCACAATGTAATAAAACTTCGCAACCACCACCAAGAGCCATACCAGATGGTGCTCCAACAACAGGAAATGGAGCAAATTTTAAACGGTTGAAAGTATCTTGGCCTTCTTTGAGTATCCAGCGCATAAGCAACCAAAAACGTAATTTGGAAGTTACTAATAACATGGCGATGTTAGCACCTACAGAGAAGTTTGATCCTTCATTATGAATTACTAAACCTTGATAACCTTTAAGCGGTAACTGTTTAACAGTTTTATTTATCATAGATAAAATGAATGGATTTAGAGAATTCATTTTTGAATGAAATTCTAAACAAGCAATATTATCTCCGATATCCCATAGTGAACATGAAATATTAGAGAAAATTGGATCTGATTTACGTTTGATATCACTGAGTAATAGAACACCTTTTTCACGCGGTACAGCTGTATATTCACCATCTAATTGTAAATATTCTAAAATTCCATGGTGAGTTCTGTAGAATTTTCTGCCTTTAGCAAGTTTTACTAATGCTGGAACTTCTTTTCCATCACGCTCTAACATTTTGGCAAAGTTAGATGCTCCAATTTTATCAATTAGTTCAAATGGACCGAATCTCCAGTTGTAACCAAGTTTCATGGCTCTATCTACTAATTCAATATTGCCTGCAATTTCTGGAACTAATGATGCTGCGTAAGCAAGTGTATCACCTAAAACACTCCAAGCATATTTAGCTTCTGGACTTTTATGCTTGAAAACTGCCTTTAAACCACCATGTTTTGCGGCTTTAGCTGCGGCAATTTTTGGTCTTTTTGCTAATGAATATTCACCAGTTATAAGGTTTTTAACTTCTTTTTTGCGTTTATCATTTAGGCGGTAAAAACCACCTTTACCTTTTCTTCCTGTGTAACCATCTTTAATCATGCTTTCTAGCATTTTTGGGTCATCACCAAGTTTTTGGAAGGCATCATCTTTGGGTAATGTACTACGCAGGCTACTTAAAATATGTGGCATTAGATCTAGCCCAACTAAATCTAGTAAACCAAATACACCTGTTCTTGGTACTCCTGCTGGGCGGCTAAGCATCTGGTCAGCTGTTTCTACATCTATTTTTTGAGATATAGCTTTGGTAACGGCGGCATGAAGCCAAAATGTACCAATACGGTTGGCTATAAAACCAGGAGTATCATTACAAGTTACAATGCTTTTACCTAAGTGGATATCTGCAAATTCACTAACCATTTTAGCGGATGCCTTATTAGTTTTTTTGCCTGTAACAATTTCTAATAAACGCATGTAGCGTGGTGGGTTAAAAAAGTGAGTAATCATGAAATCTTTAGCAAATGCTTCTGGCATATCTTTAATTAAAGTATCTAAGGGTAGAGTTGAGGTATTAGATGAAACTACACTACCTTTTTTACGATGTTTCTCAATTTTTTGGTATAAATCTTGTTTTATATCTAGGCGTTCAATAACGACCTCAATAATCCAATCACAAGTTTTTAATTCTTTTAAATCTGTTTCTATATTTCCTGCTGTTACTAACTTGGCATTCTTAGCATGCATAAATGCTGCAGGTTTGGATTTTTTAAGTTTTGCAATTGCGCCTTCAGCAATAACATTCTTATTTTTTGTTTCGCCTTTTGGGACAATATCCAGCAATAAAACTTCAGTTCCGCTGTTAGCAATTTGCGCAGCAATTCCTGCTCCCATTACTCCTGCACCTATAACTGCAACTTTTTTTATACTCATTGGTTAAACCTTTTCTAGGATTGTTGCAATACCTTGACCGCCGCCAATGCATTGGGTTGCTAGAGCGTATTTTTTATCTTCTCGCTGTAATAATGCGGCTGCTTTACCTGTAATTCTGGCACCTGTTGCACCTAGTGGATGACCAATTGCAATTGCTCCGCCATCTAGGTTTATTTTTTTTATATCTAGTTTTAAATCTTTAATACAAGCTAAAGATTGTGAAGAAAATGCTTCATTAAGTTCAATAATATCAATATCTGATATTTTTAATCCTGCACGTTTTAAGGCTTTTTTAGTAGATTCAATTGGTCCTAAGCCCATAGTTTCTGGAGCACAACCAGATACTGCAAATGATTTAACAATAGCCAAAGGTTTAATTTTATGTTTTTTGGCAAATTCTAATGAACATACTAAAGTAGCTGACGCACCATCTGTTAATGGAGAAGATGTTGCCGCTGTAACAGTTCCTTTTTGGTTAAATGCTGGTTTTAATCCTGCTAAACCTTCCATGTTTGTATCTGGACGAATACATTCATCTTCACTAATTGTACCAAATGGAGTGTTAATTGGAATAATTTCATCTTTGAAATTGCCGTTCTTTTGGGCTTTGCCTGCTTTTTGTTGGCTTATAACGGCAAATTCATCTTGCGCTTTACGAGTCAATTTATATTTTTTAGCAACATTTTCTGCTGTTTCACCCATTCCTATATATGCGGCGGGCATTTTTGCGTAAAGTTCTGGGTGAGGCATTGGGTTGAAACCAGTCATTGGTACTCGGCTCATTCCCTCTACTCCTGCGCAAATAAATGCATCACCAGCACCCATTTGAATATTACCAGCAGCCATATGAATTGATTGCATTGAAGAACCACAAAAACGGTTAACAGTAACGCCGGCAACACTTTGTGGTAAGCCTGCTAAAAAGCCAACTAAACGGGCAATATTAAAACCTTGCTCACCTTCTGGAAAAGCGCAACCCATAATTAAATCTTCAATTAATTCTGGATCAATTTTTGTTTTTTTAATTAATCCTTCAACTACTTGAGCAGCAATTTCATCGGGGCGTACACGGGCAAAAGAACCTTTATATGCTGGAGTAAACGGTGAGCGTACATATTCTGCTATAACTACGGTTTTCATTTGTTTTTTAGTCCTTCTTCTTGTATGAGTTCTTTTTTAGAAAGTTTGCCAATCATAGTTTTTGGTAAACTTTTTCTTATTTCTACGTATTCGGGCTTTTCTATTGGGTTTAGCTTGCTTACAGCAAAAGCCAATAATTCTTCTTCTGAAACTTTATGACCTTGTTTTAATGCGATAAATGCTTTTGGCACTTCACCTTTTTCTTCGTCTTTTACGCCAATCACACTTACTTCGGCTACCGCTTCGTGTTTGTAAAAAGCTTCTTCTATAATACGTGGATATACGTTGTAGCCGTTGATTATAATTAATTCTTTAATTCTATCTGTTAGAAAAATAAAGCCATCTTCATCTATATGACCAATGTCTCCTGTTTTTAGCCATCCTTTGATAATATTTTTATCAGTAGCTTCTTGATTTTTCCAATAACCCTTCATAATTTGAGGGCCTTTAATGAATATTTCACCTTTTTCACCAGTGGCTACACATTTTGAATTTTTTTCCAAGTCCCTTATTTCAACTAGTGTTCCTGGTATTGGTAAACCAATGGAATTTTCTTTGGCTGAATCATTCGGCGGGCTACAAGTTGCAACTGGAGAGCTTTCTGTTAAACCATACCCTTCTACAATTTTTGCACCTGTATTTGCTTCAAATTCTCTTTTTACAGCTAAGGGTAGGGATGCTCCACCACTAATAATATACTTCAGTGATTTTAGGCTGAATTTTCTGCTGAGAAGAGAATTATTAATTGCAGACAAAATACTAGGTACAGCGGGGAAAATAGTAATTTTATGCTTGAGAATTAATTTTAGAACATCTGCTAAATCAAACCGAGGAACTAGCACCAATTTAGAGCATGTGGCAATACCTAAGTTCATAACAGCAGCCATAGCAAATACATGAAAAAATGGTAATGCAGCCATAAATACTTCCTTATGAGTATCCTCACCCAACCATAATTTAATTTGCTTAGTATTATTTAATACATTGCTATGAGTTAACATTGCTCCTTTAGGAATACCTGTTGTACCGCCAGTATATTGAATAACTGCTATATCTTCCTTAGGGTCTATTTTTACAGGTTTTGGTGCCATATAATGATGGATCATATCTGTAAAATATAGAATATTATCTTTTGATTTTGGCTTAGAAATTTCTCTGGATTTAAAAATTTTAAAGGCCATTTTTTTGAAATTTGGTAATATGTTTGCTAATGGGCAAATAACAATAGTTTCTAGTTGAGTGGTATCAAGTGATGCTTCAACTTTTGGATATATAGATGCAATATCGAGGGTAAACATCATTTTGATATTACTGTCTTTGACTTGATGGTTAATTTCTTCTTCTGTATATAAAGGATTAAAATTAACAACAGTTGCACCTGTTTTTAGTATGGCGTAATAAGCGGCAACAAAATATGGAGTATTGGGTAAACATAAACCAATATTATCGCCTTTTTTAATGCCCATTTCTTGGAGTTTTGCAGCTATACGATTTATCATCATATCTATATCTCGATATGAATATTCTTTGCCCATAAAGAAAATACATGGATCCGCTGGTACAATTCCTATAGCACGTTCAAATAATGAATGTACGGTGGCATCTTTTTCTTCAAAATGCCAAGAAATCCCATCTGGATAGGATTTTTCCCATAAGTGCTGTTTTGGTTTTGTGCTAAACACTTATTGCTGCTCCTTATTATTATGAATGTTTTCAATAAATTCTAGCAAAATTTTGTGGGTATCTCCAACATTGTCTGTTATTAAGCTGTGGCGTTTTGAATCAATCCAATGTAGATCTTTTTTCTTAGATGAAATACTTTTATAAATTTTATCACCGCTACTTGGTGCAACAACTGGGTCGGCGGTTCCTTGAATAATTGTTGCTGGTATTTCAATACCTTTTAGTTTTTTCTTGGCAACATCAATCATAGTTTTAAGTTCATTAACCGCAGAAACTGGCATAGAACGATAGTTAATATCTGGTTTAGCTGTATCGTTATCTAAAAATTGAGCAATGCCATCTACAGCAGGAATAAGGCTGGCTATTTTATTTATATGATGAAGAGCTGGAATGAACGCAACGCCTTTATCTTGCAAAGCCATAGGAGCTGCAATACTTGCAATACCTATTAATTTTTTCGGCTTTTCTTCTGCAAGTAACAATGAAAGAACCCCACCTGCACTAAACCCTACAATAATAACTTCATCTACAAATGCAGAAAGTATTTTATAACCACGACGCACAGATTCTAGCCAATCTTCCCATGTTCGTTTTTCTAAATCATGTGGAGATGTGCCGTGCCCCGCTAAGCGAACACCCATAATTGGGTGTTTTTTACGATACATTTTTTCAGCAAATGTACGTAATTCTGCTGGAGATGAAAGGAACCCATGAACAAATAATAACCCAACTTTTTTACTATTTTGTGGCACCATTAAATATGGTTTAGGATTTTCCGACGCTGTTTCTTTTTGATTTATTTTGTCAAAAATTTCATTCGAGTAATGTTTTTTGTTCCAACTAAGAGCACGTAATTCATCATCAAAAAGGTGAGAAGCAATTTCTTGTGGAGTGATTCTATCCATTTTACCAATGGCATATTTAACAGCTTGACCAACTTCTTTTATGGGGCCAACTTCATTTGCACTTACAATTACTGGATTTTCAAGCCTAATTTTATGGAATGAAAATTCTTCTTTGAGTTTTTCTCTGAATATATAGCTATCATCACCAATTTGGATAAGTTTTGCGTGTACACATGTACTTAAAAATATATCTATATCTTTATTGTTTCCACTTAAAATATTCTCTTGGGCTGTATCTGGCTTCATTAATGATCTGTGTAAATGAACCCCAGCTTCATTCTGGATTCTTTTAAGAGCAATATAGATAACACGGTGGAAATCATCCTTAGCAATTTCAAAAACATCTTTTTCTAGTAATGAAAGGATTGCTTCCGATGCTAGATGTCCAAGATTGACTGTAACACCAGAATACATATGTTCCATATATATATCACGTAATCGGTTAGTACCTTTTACAATTGTTTGAGCCAACAATTTTTCAGACATATTATTGGCATTACTTTCTTTTAAAGAAAAAAGCTCATCTAATGAATCTATGCTTAAAAAGTAATTTCTTAACAGTATTTTACGCCACCAACTCCATGTTGTATGGGTAGCAACTGGGTTATGTAAACGGATATCCATATCTGTATCTTCGAATAGAATATTTCCTTCAACGGCCACTTCGTCTTTAAATAAATCAGGTATATCTTTGTTAAAGAAGTTAATTGTTTTGGTTAAGGTGTTATCTGTAATACGAATGGGATGAAATGTGATAGTTGATGGTACAACAAGTGTTGGTTTTTGTGCCTGACGTAATAATTCTTCTGGACTAGATAGACCTAAAGATTCCTGCCAGTGGGCGATACGTGTAGTATCCTCATCTTCAAATAAATCTTGGATACGACGTTTAAATAAATCTAGAGTCAAAGCAAGTACTGCAGCACCTTTATGGTGTTTTCTTTGTTTATTAGAAACACTAGAAAATATGCTGAACTGTCCGTCATCATCCATAACACGCCTATCTTTAATTAGGCCTCCCTCAGGGAAGATAACAACTTTTCTACCTTTTAAAATTTCTGCTGCTAAAAATGGGAGTAATCCTGGTAAGTTATTTGGTACTGCTCCGCCTTTTTTTAGAATTGCAGATAATTTATCATTAAATTCAAAAATTTCTTTATCGGCTATAGATCTGGTAAATTTACCTGTTTCACGGTAAATAATATATGGTGGAATAAATGTTTCAAAGCGAGCGAAATGGTTAAATAGAAAAATTTGTCCTTTATCAAGCAGGCCGTCATCATCATGAACTTCTATTCTTACAGATAGAGATTTTTCCAACATTTTTAAGGAACGTAAAAACCAACCATATGATTTATCTGTTAATTTATAGGATTCATTATTATTTGGCTTCATTGGTTCACATAATTTTTTCATTATTAGCGGTAATTTAAAGTATGCGCTATTTTTATAAGTGTACCTACAAAAATGGTACAAAAGTAACACTTGTATTACCTAAGTATATTGTAGGTGTTGCAGGAAAGTTGAGAAGCTGAGCATAAACCATTATAGTCAACGCCATGATACAAGAAAAAAACAGAAGAAAACAGAAGCAGCCCACAGATAAAGAGCTATATAAAAAGCCAGATATAAAGGCTTTTATTGAAAAAGAGCGTCGTGAGAAAGAGCTGAAGAAGTTAAAGGATATACATACACAAAGTCGTTTGTGGCGTATCACTGTTTTTGTTTGTGGCACTTTAAATATTATTCTTCTATTTTTGGCTTTTTCTGGGATGAATCATGAATAGAGACCTTTTCTTAGGTTGGGCTTTTGCATTATTTAGTGTTCTTGTACTTTGGGGCTTAAACAATGTAATGATTGGCTATAGTGCTAAGGTTCTTCATGCAAATTATCTTGTTTATACCTGCTCTGCTTTTGCTAGTTGTGCATTTTTCTTGCTTTTAGCGGGTGGTAAAGGGCCTTTGGTTAGAGAGACATTACGATCTATAGATACATGGGCTTTTGGTATTATCATGCTTTTAGGGTATTTGCTTACTTTAAGCCTTTTTTCATATGTTACATCTACAGAGGGTAGTATTTTACAGCGTATAAGTTTAATTTTCAGCTTATTTATGAGCTGGGTATTTTTTGGTCGTATTGTTAGTAAGGGGCAAATATTAGGTGCCTTTGCTATTTTAATTGGTTTGGTGCTAGTTTGTTACGATCTACCAGATGAATATCGTGGTATAATATACATATTGATGATCTTTGAAGGTCTGGCACTAACAGGAAGAATGTTTGTGGCAGAAATTCATAGACCACACAAACAAGCGTATGCCTTAGTAAATGATCCAAGGGCAAGAATACGGGTTGTGGGATTTGTGATGTTTATTATTAGTACGGCATTCCTTAGTATATTGTTTTTGTTGGCATTTTTGCAAAGTTTAGGAACCTTCCCAACACAAATTGATATGTTACCAACCTTAGAAGATTTTCAACATGCGCCAAGTATTTTTGCTGGGTTGATTGCTGGTGTATTTTTACTTGCTCCTTTGCGTTTGATTGAATTTTCTAGTGCTCATTTAATTAAAACTGAGAACTTTTTAGCTATTGCTGCATTTTCTTCTGTTGCAACATTGTTTTGGGAGTGGATTACAAAGCCACTTACTGGACTGTCCTTACAAACAGTAGATATATTGGATTTTTGGGCTTTAGTATCTATTACAATAGGTGGATTGTTAATTGCAGTTACTAAAATAGAAAGTAGCAAAAGACAACAAAAAACTTGGCGTAACTATGTAAAATATGAAACACAAGATATTGCTTTAGTAGAAGATAGCAAAGAAATTATCGCAAATACATTAGAGTTTTACGAAAATAATATTGGAAAAGTGGCAAAAGCCTTAAACATTCCAGAAAAAGCAGTGATGGCTATTGCTGATGATGTTGAAAACGTACTAGCATTTAAAGGTAAAATTCTTCAGGAAATAGAGAGGTTATATAGACAAAATATAGCACTAAAAGATGCTTTAACAGGTTTATTAAATAGAGCCGGTTTTATGAAGGAAGTACGCTCTGCTTGCACAAAAGGTGAGGAGTTTCATCTGTTATATATTGATTTAGATAAATTTAAACCAGTAAATGATACTTACGGACACGAAGCAGGAGATGCGATTTTGCAAGGAGTAGCTGAACGGTTAAACGCATATTTTTATAAAGGTGAGGCAGTAACAAGGCTTGGAGGAGATGAATACTGCATTCTGCAACCAAAAGTTAAATCAGAAGATTTAGCAATGCACGTTAGATTGCTAGTAGAACTTTTATCTGAACCATTTAAAGTAGATGGTATAGATGATGAAATTTGTATTTCTGCGAGTGTTGGCGTTGCATCATTTCCAGATGATGGAGATGATCCTGAAAGTCTACTACATGTTGCAGATACAGGAATGTATGACGATAAAGAAAATAAAAACGATAGTTGAGTTTTGTTAACATAAGCCTATAATGAAAAGATACACATAAGGAGATTTAAATATGATTAAACAATGGATACTAGCCTTAGCTTTAGTTGCTACATTTGGAGTTAGTTCTGCTTCTTTTGCGCAAGAAGAAGATACTTTGGTGGGTGATGCTATAAAAGGTAAAAAAGCTTTTGCAAAATGTAAGGCTTGTCATACGTATAAAAAAGGCGGAAAAAACAAGGTTGGCCCTAATTTATGGAATATCGTAGATCGTGGTATTGCAGAGGTTGAAGGTTTTAAATATTCATCTGCTTTTAAAGCTAAAAAAGGTGAAGTTAGCTGGGATGAAGCTACTTTATCTGCGTATCTTAAAAAACCACGTGCATGGGAAAAGAAAACTAAAATGGCCTTTGGTGGAATTAAAAAACCTCAACAGCTGGCAGATTTAGTTGCTTACCTTAAAACATTAAAAGATGTAGAAGAAGAATAAATTTTCTTTTTAACTAATAAAAAACACCCCTTATTTGAGAGGTGTTTTTTTTATACAATAAATACAACATATTAACTCTTTGTTATACATAATACCCGAGTATTTTACTTTTGTTTTATGAAAGTTTTTCAATAAGTTAGTATGTTTTATCTTGTTTTTATTGGTGGTTTTGTTTAAAGTTCAAATTGATATATATCAAAAGATAAAAAGAAGAATATGTTAAGCCAATATTGTAATATCTCTTTTTCAGGCGGTGAGAATTTGTTCGCCGTTATTTCTGCGTTGTTTTTCATGGGATTAATGGGCGGAGTATTTCATTGCGCCTTCATGTGCGGACCATTTGTGGCAACACAGGTTAATAACACCCTTTCGTCAGATAAAAGCGCACATTTTAGTGAGTTTACGCGTTTAAAAGGAGCTTTATTATTACCCTATCATTTAGGACGTATAACAACATATGTATTATTAGGAGCATTAATTGCTTCGATTGCGGGTGGTGTTCAATTGGCATGGCAAGGGGTAACTTCATGGCTACTGCTAGTTGCTGGAATACTAATTATTCTCTCTGTTTTACCAAATAATACAAAATTAATTCCTCTTAAATTCACAAAATTAACAAACCTTCTTTCCAAAATTACTTTACCATTTATGAAGAACCCAACTGGAAAGAATGGTTATTTTTTAGGCGTTTTACTTGGTTTATTACCTTGTGGAATGCTTTACGCGGCATTTAGTGCGGCAGCAGCAACAGCAAGCCCACTTTATGGTAGCTTAGCTATGCTTGCTTTTGCTTTAGGTACAGTGCCAGCGTTGTTTGCTACTGGTTTATTTAGTGCAATGGCAGTAAATAGTATCAAAAGTAAAACTCAGGTTTTCACGAAAGGTGCTACGGCTCTTTCTGGAATATGGTTATGTGCAATTGCACTAACTAAAATATTATAAATATAAGGAAAATAAACAATGGCAAAGATTGCATATAACGATACGCCAACCAGATTGTTCATGATAGCATCTGTTTTTTGGGGTATTGTTGGTTTTCTTGTGGGGCTTATTATTGCTACACAATTAGTTTTCCCAGAGCTTAACTTTGGCTGGGAATATTCAACATTCGGACGTTTGCGTCCAGTTCATACATCGGCGGTAGTATTTGCCTTTGGTGGGTGTATATTACTTGGAACATCATTTCATGTAGTTCAGCGTACGTGTAGAGCCTCTTTATTTGGCGGTAATTTCCTATCTCTATTTGTTTTCTGGGGCTATCAAATATTTATTGTTTTGGCTGCTTCTGGTTACGTTTTAGGTATTACTCAAGGTAAAGAATATGCAGAACCAGAATGGTATGTAGACCTTTGGCTTACAGTTGTATGGGTAGTATATCTACTTGTTTTCCTTGGTACACTTATTAAACGTAAAGAGCCTCATATTTATGTGGCTAACTGGTTTTACTTAGCATTTATTGTAACAGTTGCTATGTTACATATTGTAAATAACTTATCATTACCTGTTTCTTGGACTGGTGCACATAGTTATTCTGTATTTGCTGGTGTTCAAGGTGCTTTAACACAGTGGTGGTATGGGCATAATGCGGTTGGATTTTTCTTAACTGCTGGTTTCCTTGCTTTAATGTACTACTTTGTACCTAAACAAATTAACCGCCCTGTTTATTCATACAGATTATCCATTGTTCACTTTTGGGCAATTATATTCTTATACATTTGGGCTGGTCCTCACCACTTACATTACACAGCACTTCCAGATTGGAGCCAAACAGTAGGTATGGTATTTTCTATAATGCTATGGATGCCGAGTTGGGGTGGTATGATTAACGGTGTTATGACTCTTTCTGGAGCATGGGATAAACTAAGAACAGACCCAGTATTACGCTTCCTAATTATTTCAATCTCATTTTATGGTATGAGCACATTTGAAGGACCTTTAATGTCTATTAAAAGTGTTAATGCTTTAAGCCACTACACAGATTGGACAATTGGACACGTGCACTCAGGTGCATTAGGTTGGGTTGCTTGTGTTAGTTTTGGTGCTATGTATTACTTATTCCCAGTACTTTGGAACCGTGAGCGTCTGTATTCTATTCGTTTAGTAAACGTGCACTTCTGGATTGCTACAATCGGTATTGTGTTTTATGCAACATCAATGTGGATATCAGGTATTATGCAAGGCTTAATGTGGCGTGCATATAATGATTACGGGTTCTTAACATATTCATTTGCTGAAACTGTTGAACAAATGCATCCATACTATGCAATTCGTGCATTTGGTGGATTCTTGTTCTTAGTTGGTGGTTTGATTATGGCTTACAACCTATGGCGCACCGTTCGTGGTGATATAAGAGAAGAACAGCCAATGGGTGCAGTTCCTCATAAACAAACTCAAACAGCGTAAGGAGGATAAAATAATGTATAAATTACATAAAAAAGCTGAGAAAAATTCAATAGTTTTACTGCTATTTATTCTAATTACAGTTTCTATTGGTGGCTTAGTTGAAATTGTACCTTTATTTTACATAGAAAGTACAATTGAGAAGGTTGAAGGCATGCGCCCTTATACTCCATTAGAACAAATGGGACGTAATATTTATATTCGTGAAGGATGTTACTTGTGTCATAGCCAAATGATTCGTCCGTTCCGTGATGAAGAAGAGCGCTATGGTCATTATTCATTAGCGGCAGAAAGTATGTATGACCATCCATTCCAGTGGGGATCAAAACGTACAGGGCCAGATTTAGCTCGTGTTGGTGGTCGTTATTCTAACGAATGGCATGTTGCTCATATGCAAGATCCTCGTCATTTGGTGCCAGAATCTGTTATGCCTGCTTACCCGTTCTTAGCAGAAAATAAGCTGAAGTATGATGATATTCAAGAGCATATTCGAACATTGCAAATGGTACAAAGAGAGAGTATTGAATATACAGATGAGCAAGTTGCCAATGCAAAAGCAGACCTTGAAGCTCAGGTAGATCCTTACGGTGAAGCCGAAGAGCTAACAGCACGCTATCCAAAAGCAGTTGTAGCAAACTTTGATGGTAATGAAGCATATATCTCTGAACTAGATGCATTGCTTGCTTATTTGCAGATGCTTGGAACCCTTGTTGATTTGAATACTTATCAGGAAGGAAAATAACATGAGTTACGATGATCTAAGAGCATATGCAGGCCTAATTGGTCTGCTATGCTTTATGGCTGCTTTTGTAGCTATTATATGGTGGGCGTACAAACCGAGCTCAAGAAAGTTACACGAAGAACATGGAAATATTCCATTTAAAGAAGGATCTTAAATTATGGCTAAAAAAATAGATAAAGTTCCAAATAAGAGACAAGAACCTGAAACAACAGGCCATGAATGGGACGGGATTAAGGAATATAATAATCCATTACCTCGTTGGTGGTTATGGACATTTATTGCCTGTATAATATTTTCTGTTGGTTACATTATGTACTACCCTTGGTTACCAGATACTCCAGCAGGTTCAGGTTGGACACAGCATAAACAACTAAGGGAATCTCAGGCAATTGCTAAAGAAGCTCAAAAAGTTTTTGCTGATAAAGTTTCTATGATGAGCCCAAGGCAAATTTTACGTGATGATAGTGTGCGTGGTTTTGCAATTGAAGGTGGTAAGGCTGCTTTTGCATTGCATTGTTCACAGTGTCACGGGAGTGGTGCTAATGGCGCTAAAGGTTTCCCTAGCTTACTTGATGATGAGTGGTTATGGGGTGGTCGTTTACGTGATATTATGCGTACTATTAAGCATGGTATTAACTCTGCTGAAGATGAAAATACCCGTATGTCAGAAATGATGGCTTTTGGTGATGATGAACTCTTAGAAGCATCTGAAATCAAAGACGTTGTACAGCATATTATGGTTAAAAGTAAACAAATTAAACCTACTGATGGATCTGAAAATGGTGCTATGATATTTGCTGAAAACTGTGCATCTTGCCATGGTATGAATGGTGAAGGTATTCAGGAAATGGGTGCTCCAAACTTGTATAATGCAATTTGGTTACATGGTGGAGATAAGGAATCTCTGACTCAAACCATTACTCATGGTCGCAAAGGTGAAATGCCTGCATTTGCTACAAAACTTGATCACGATACGGTTAAGAAATTAGCAGTGTATGTTTACAGCCTAAGTGGTGGTGAACGGTAGAATACTAGTAATGCTTGAAATGACGCTTTATCTTTAAAAAAAGTAAAGCGTTATGCCGGCCTTCGCCGGCATGGAAGAGTTTTTAAATGTAGGAATTACAAAGTATCAAAAAAATTATTTTTAATAGGGAATAGTAAATACATTTTACAATGACAGATAAAGAAGATACAGGCCTATACGGACTTTTCGAAGAACGTAAGAAAATATTTCCAGCAAAGGTATCTGGTACTTACAGGCGTCTAAAATGGATCGCAATGGTTGCATTATTAGGTATTTATTACTTACTACCTTGGATGAGATGGGATAGAGATGAGGGCTTGCCAGATCAGGCAGTCTTAATTGATACTATTGGCCGTAAATTTTACTTCTTCTTTATTGAAGTATGGCCACAAGAAGTTTACATTTTTACAGGATTATTAGTTGTTGCAGCTGTTACATTATTTTTTGTAACTAGTTTAGTTGGTCGTGTTTGGTGTGGCTATGCTTGCCCGCAAACCGTATGGACAGACCTTTTTATGACAGTAGAACGCTGGATTGAAGGTGATAGAAATAAACGTATTAAGCTAGAAACAGGCAAGTGGACATGGGAAAAAATCTGGCGCAAGATAACTAAGCACATAGTATGGTTATTAATTGCTTTGTGTACTGGTGGAGCTTGGGTTTTCTATTTTGTTGATGCACCAACGTTAATGTCCCAAATTTTAGTTCTTGAAATACCGTTTGTTCCAATGTTTTGGATACTATTATTAACACTCTCAACATATATGTTTGCAGGTTTTGCTCGTGAACAAGTTTGTACTTATATGTGCCCATATGCGCGGTTTCAGGGAGCAATGTTTGATGTTAATACTCTTATTGTTAGTTATGATGAATCTCGTGGAGAGCCTCGTGGTAAATCTAAAAATCAAGATAATGGTGATTGTGTAGATTGCGGTAGATGTACAGCAGTTTGCCCAACAGGTATTGATATTCGTGATGGCCAACAGTATCAATGTATAACATGTGCTTTATGTATAGATGCGTGTAATGATATTATGACTAAACTAAGGCGTCCTGCGGGATTAATTAGGTACGATACCTTAAATAATATGCAAGCGCGTGCCGCAGGTAAACCAGAAGATGTTGCTCATGTAAAACTTTTACGTCCACGTACAGTGGTTTACATGTCTTTAATTTTAATGTCTGGGCTATTTGTTATTTATACTTTATCAGTAGGTAAAAAAATGCTGGATATTAATGTATTAAGAGATAGAAATCCATTATACATCCAACTTTCTAACGGTGATGTGCGTAATGCTTATACCGTACATGTATTAAATAAATTCTCAACAGAACAAATTTTTACTATTTCTGTAAATGGATTAGCAGGTGCGCAAGTTTCTACATCACGAAATAACTCAGGTCAACAATATGAGTTATTAGTCAAAATTAAAGCTAGTGATATAGGTAATTACAGGTTATTTGTAGATATACCTAAAGCAAACTTAAAAAAAGGACATAATGACATTAAGTTTATAGTTACAGGTGAAGAAGCAAAAGATATATATGATGGTGCATTTATTGCTCCTAATAATTAGAAAGGTAATTAAATGTCAGTAGTAGAATCAGCAGAATCACTAAAATATAAAAGAATTTTATTCTGGATTCTGGGAGCATTTTTTGGAATTATTTTTATAGCAAATATTTTCCTTGTTTATTACGCGAATGATTCATGGACAGGGTTAACAACTGAAGATGCTTATCAAAAAGGTGTTGAGTATAATAAAACTATTGAAGAACACCAACAAAGTAAGCTTTTAGGTTGGGAAGGTAGTATTGGTTTTATGCCTAGTTCTGCCACACAAGGTAAGCTATCCATAGATTTAAAAGGTAAGCAAGGCAAAGCAATAAGCGGTGCTGTGGTTAAAGCAAAATTGATTCGTCCAACATCTGGCGGTAACGATAAAACATTAGCATTAATGGAATCATCAAACGGTATGTATGAAGAAAATATTACATTCCCACTTGAAGGTGTGTGGGATATAGAAATAACCGCTACACAGCAGGAAAATACAGCTATATTTGCCAAAAGAATAAATACCGTTAATTTAAAATAATATAATGACAAAATGCCTTCATTGTTTAGAAGAATCTTATGATGAAAAGTTTTGTTGTTCTGGTTGTGAAGCAGCGTTTAATATTATCCATCAATCTAATTTGGATGGTTATTATGAGCAACGAGTAGTTGATAATCAAACATCCATAAAGCCAATCGAACCAATAGATATGGATTTTACCCCGTATATATCTGTAGAAAATAATACAGCAGAAGCTAATTTTATAGTAGACGGTATCCACTGTGCTGCTTGTATATGGCTTATTGAGCAGATTCTCTCTAAGGAAGAAGCAATTGAATATGCTAGATTAAATATGACAACCAGACGTTTAAAAGTACTGTGGAATACAGACTTAATAGATATTGAAAAAATTGTAAATATCGTTTCCTCTCTTGGTTATCGTTTAATGCCATATGATCCTAAAATTTTAGAAAATCAGGATAAGAAGAAAGAAAAAGAATTACTACTTTGTTTAGCTGTAGCAGGGTTTGTTAGCGCTAACGTGATGCTCTTAAGTGTTGCTACATGGTCAGGAACAGATATGGGGCCAGCAACACTTTCATTAATGCAATGGTTTTCAGCATTACTTGTTTTGCCAGGAGTTGCTTATGCTGGCCAACCATTTTTTAAATCTGCTTTAAATGCCTTGAAACACAGGCACATGAATATGGATGTGCCAATTTCATTAGCAGTTATTGTTACAACTATCCTTAGTTTTTATGAAATGCTTATCGGTAGCGAGGAAACATATTTTGAATCAGCCATAATGTTACTATTTTTTCTATTAATAGGACGTTATTTTGAACAAAAAGTACAAATTAAATCTCGTAGTGTAATGGAAGGATTGGCAGGGTTACGTCTTTCTAGCGCCACTATTTTAGTAAATAATAAATTAAAGGCTGTACCAGTAGAAAGTTTGAAAATTGGTCAAATACTAGTAATATCCAAAGGTGAAAAATGTGCAGCGGATGGTATTATCACAGAAGGATCATCAAGCGTAGATACTAGCATGTTAACAGGAGAAAATGTTCCTCAGAATGTAACAGAAAATTCAATTATTTTAGCTGGTAGTATTAATATGGAGGCAGTAATTCATGTTAAAATAAGTGCTGTAGGTAATGCTACATCTCTTGCTAAAATTTCTGAATTAGTCGAAAAATCAATCCAAAGTAAAAATGCCTATACTCCATTAGTGGATAAAGTTGCTAAACTTTACGCCCCAGTTGTTCATATATTGGCACTGGCTACCCTTATTGGGTGGTTACTTATGGGTGTAGGGTTTCATCAGGCATTATTATATGCTGTTGCAGTTTTAATTGTAACTTGTCCATGTGCTATTGCATTAGCCATTCCAACAGTTGCTGTAGCAACAGGAGGAATGTTATTTAAAGAAGGTATTATTCTTAAATCTCCTACAGCCTTAGAACGCTTAAGAAAAGTTCACAAAGTAGCATTTGATAAAACAGGTACGCTTACATTGGGCTTGCTTAGTTTAATTAAGCCATCTAGTGAGAAATTATTTGCCTTAGCTGCATCTATTGCGATTAATAGCAAACACCCGCTATCCATAGGCTTGGTGCGAGCCTTTAAAAGGCCTATCACCCCCTTAAAAGATGTTAAAGATATTGCAGGAAGAGGATTAAAAGCAATTCATAACGGGGAAACACTATTCCTTGGGAGTGCTGAATTTTGTGGAGTATCTGGTATTGGTATGCAAAAGAAAAACAATATAAATAACCAGATGTGGTTCAAAAAAGGTGATAACGATTTAGTTTGCTTTGAATTTGTAGATATATTACGTCCTCAAGCAAAAGAGGCTATTAGCTACCTGCAGAAATATAACTATAATCCTATTATTATTTCAGGGGATAGGGAAACTCCTGTATCATTTATTGCCAATGAAATCGGGATAAAAGATTACAAATTCCTCCAAACACCACAAAATAAACACGACATATTAGAAACATTAAGTGAAAATAAGCATATATTAATGGTAGGAGATGGCATAAATGATGCTCCAGCCCTTGCTAGTGCATATGTTAGTATGGCTCCAGCAAATGCCTCTGATATGGCGCAGGTAACAGCAGATGTTATTTTCCAAAAAGAATCATTAATAGCGGTTCCATTGGTTTTAAAAACTGCACGTAAAGCTCATAAAATTACAATGTTAAATTTTGCTTTTGCGCTTAGTTACAATGCTGTGGCCATTCCGTTAGCCATGACTGGTTATATTAGTCCGCTGTTTGCAGCAATATTTATGTCAACATCTTCAATAACTGTTATGCTTAACGCCATGCGCATGACAAAGAAAGTTAAAATATAATGGAAGTATTAATATATTTAATTCCGATGGCCATTTTTTTGGGCTTATTAGGCTTAGGTGCGTTTATTTGGGCATTAAAAAGCGGACAGTTTGATGATTTAGACGGTGCTGCTAGTCGTATTTTATTTGATGATGAGAATGAACCGCTTTCAAAGGATATACATAAAAAATGAGGTACTAATTTGGTACCTCACATCGCATTAAACTTCTGGGTATGTCTTGGGTAGCTTCATTCTAAATAGAATTACTGCATAAATTACAGCAATAATTGCAGCCACCATTTGATTCCCAGCTATTACAATACATCCAATAAACACAAAAAGTGTCATTATAGGTATAAGGATAAATCTAAAAAAGAACATAGTGTACTCCTCCCACAGTGTGGGGTAAATTAGAAAAGATCAAGAGTTACCATATAAATAATATACTATTTATATTTTTTAAAAAGGTAGCTTTGATCAGATATTATATATCTATATTATGTGTATTATTGTAGCTAATTATAAGTTTAAGGCGGTTGTAGGTATTAAAAATAATGTAATTAGTTGTTATTTACTTATTTGAACAATTAAGATGTATACAAATAGTCATTTTCTTGCCTTGTATCTTGTTACATAAATAAGTATTAAGAAACACCTAATAGCCTTGTAATAAAAAGAGGCACTAAAGTTTAATATATTTTTAGCCAGAAATGGCAGGAGAAGACAATGGATATATGGGATAGCTCATATTGGACGGCATTCCAAATTTTTTGGTTTGCACTTTTATTTGTTGGTACCATTTGGTTGGTGCATGATATAGCAAAGAAGAGAAGGGCTACTATGGTGCAGGTTACTGCTCTAAAGCCACGTAAAAAACGCAAAATGGCGAAAAAATTACCACTGCGTACTAAGCCAGTAGCAATTATTAGCCAAGACAAAACTGGTCGCAAACGTAACCAATTTGGTCAATTTGCATAACGAGAAGGGGCTGAAAACGCCCCTTCAAACATTTATAGTTAGTTTTCTAATGTTACTCTAGCCATTTTACGTTTACCAGCCTGTAGTACAAAGGGTTGTTGAGGTATCATTATATGTTTAGGATCACAAATAGCCTCACCATCAATTTTAACCGCATTCTGCTTAATTAAACGGATTCCTTCACCATTACTTTTGGTAAAACCAACTTTTACCATTAGCGTCGCAATCCCAATACCGTCATTTTCTACAGTTAATGTGTGTTCTGGCAGTTCATCAGGGATGGCATTATCAGAAAAACGAGTTTCGAAATCCTCTTGAGCATTTTCTGCATCAGCTTCACTATGAAAACGAGTAATTAGCGTGCGGGCTAGCTTTTTCTTAGCATCCATAGGATGATTAGGAAGCTCTTCTGCACGGATATTGGTTAATAAAGTAAAGTATTTAATCATTAACTCATCAGGAATAGACATTATTTTACCAAACATATCATTTGGTTTATCAGTTAATCCTATGTAATTGCCCAGACTTTTGCTCATTTTTTTCTCGCCATCGGTACCCTCAAGCAATGGCAATGTCATAACAATTTGAAGCGGTTGATTCGCATCTTTTTGCATTTCACGACCCATTAAGCAGTTGAATGTTTGGTCTGTACCACCAAGCTCAATATCTGCTTTCATGGCAACGGAGTCGTACCCTTGCATAATTGGGTAAAGCAGTTCGTGCATGGCAATTGGCTGATTATTTGTGTAACGGTCATTAAAATCTTCTCTTTGAAGAATTTGAGATACTGTCACATTGGAAATAAGTTTTAAAATATCAGCAAAACTAAGCCCTGCACACCACTCACTATTTTTCATTAGCTGGGTTTTATCTTTATCTAGCACCTTAAATGCCTGTGCCATATAGGTATTAGCATTATGATGAATATCTTCTGCCGAAAGAGGTGGGCGTGTTTTGTTTCGACCAGAAGGGTCTCCGATACTTGCAGTAAAATCACCTATTAATAGCATGGCATTATGCCCAAGATCTTGAAATTGCTTTAATTTTTGCAATACAACAGTGTGACCAAAGTGAATATCTGGAGCTGTAGGATCAACCCCTAGTTTCACATTCAAAGGCGTGCTGGTAGCCAAGCTTTTTTCAAGTTTTTTTAACAAACCTCCTTCAGGAACGATTTGTATTGTACCAGCGGATAAAATCTCGTATTGGCGCTTTGCTTCAGTACGGATTTCAGGAGTTATTGTAATATCTGTATTTTTCATGGGTGAATTGTGGCGCATTCTTTGGCTTAAATCAATTTCTTTATTAATAATATTAAGGTGTATTTTTACTAAATAAATATGTGGTAAAAATAATTGCTTATTACAATAAGTATTGTTAATAAATATATATTTAGAAGTTAAAACAAGATATTATAATTGATGTAAAAATATTACATTTAATTGTTTTTTAAATTAGCTTAGCTATAGTAAAATAAGCCATGGGAAAAAAAGAAAAAATATACACAGCTATCGGATTAATGAGCGGAACATCGTTGGATGGAATAGACGCTGTATTGGTTCGTACTGATGGTGAAAATATATTAGAATTTTTAGCAGCTGAGTTTTTAGCTTATCCAAAAGAATTCCAGAAAAAAATTCAAACTTTAGCAACAACAGATATTCCGCTAAATGATATATTACGCCTAGAACGTGAAATAACAGAATATCATTATAAAGTTACTAAACATTTACTTACTAAAACACATGAAGAAAATGTGGATGTTATTGGCTTTCATGGTCAAACAATTCGCCACTTACCAGAAGAAGGTTTAACATGGCAAATTGGCGATGCTAATTACCTTTCTAGCAAGCTCAATATTCCAGTTGTAAATGATTTTAGGCGCAGAGATATGGTAAATAATGGCCAAGGAGCACCATTAGTACCATTATTTCATCAAGCACTATTTGCCGAACAAAATAAGCCATGTGCAGTGATAAATATTGGAGGTGTGGCCAATATTACATATCTTGGAAATAGTGATATAAAAGCAGGTGATTGTGGTCCAGGTATGGGGCTATTAGATGCTTTTATTCAGCAAAACACATCTCAATTATTTGATAAGGATGGAGAAATTTCTATTTCTGGTAGTGTGAATGAAGGCGTGCTAAAAAAATCTCTTTTATTGCCATTTTTTAGCAAACATTTACCAAAAAGTGCAGATAGATATGATTTTGATGAAATAGATGTGAGTAACCTTAGTTTAGAAGATGGCTCAGCCACATTAATGGCTATTACAGCAGAAGGTATATTGAGTTGTTTACCAAAAAACCCAGATAAATCACTAACTGTATGGTTAACAGGTGGAGGTAGTAAAAATCAGGCTTTAGTAAAATATCTACAAAAACAAGAGTTAACAGTAAAAAGTATTAAAGACATAGGCCTAAGGCCAGATACTTTAGAAGCTGAATGTTTTGCATGGCTTGCTGTTCGAAGATTAAAAAATAAGCCATTTTCCATACCAGAAACAACGGGTTGCACACATGCTAGCTGTGGCGGTGTTTTAACTGTTTGAGATAATAGTAAAACCAATTAAAAACTACGTAGTTTTGTAGAATAAAATAGTATAGTAATTTATTCTTTAGAGCGCAGTTATAGTGGGCTAAAGAATGAATTAATAGCTATTTTAACTACTATAAATATGTAGTTTTTAATTGGTTTTACTATGTAGTAAATATCTGTTAAGTTGAGGCTCAATAAAAACAATAATGGATTTTTATGCATAGTTTTGTAGCTTTTCTATTCGGAATGATGTGTGCTTGGGCGTTGCCTAAAGGTAAAACACATCCTCCACTAGGTAGATGGCGTGCACTTGCTGGTGGTATTGCTGCGATTTTCCCTCATATTGAGAAAGCGTTTCTATTATTAGGTGAAGGTAGAGAGGTTTTTGTTCAATTTTCTCATAGTATTACTTGGACACCGTTTTTAATCCCATTATATTCCATGATTCTGGCTGTTATTATGGCAAAACTTATTAAACACAACTGGCAATCACTTTTCCCAATTATGTTAGTTTCTATGTTATTTAGTAGTTTTCTTACTATGTTTACCTTGGATGGTGTAAAAATTCTATATCCATTAGATGATTTTACTATTGCACTCAGCTCACTTTACGCTTTTGATCTAACAATACTTGGAATTGCATTGTTTGTCTTAATTCTAGATTTTGTTTTACCACGTTGGAGCAAGAGCTTATCTAGAGTTGGTATGTTATGTATTGCTATTTATTTAGGTGTAATCACAACTTTTTCTTGGCGTGCACAAGATATGGCAGAGCAATATGCAGGTGCGCTTGATCTTAAATCAACACAAATACATGCTATTCCTCAGCCCATTTCACCAATGAATTGGCGCTTAGTAGTGGCTACAGAAGATAACCGTGTCCATGACACAATGATTAATATAGCCAGAGAAAAAGAAAAAATTATAAGCGATACATCAAACAGAGCAGCAAAAATTGATGCCTTATACAAACCCGTAGATAAGGCTGTATGGCGGATATATAGGCGTTTTGGTAAAGGCGAACGAACAGAGTTTATTCAAGATGTGTGGAAAGATCAGCCAGATTGGTTGCGTCATTATGCTCGTTTTCATGTATTTAAGAAGCTAGATGTGCAAGCAGGCATGCCATGTGTAGAATTTAAAGATTTACGTACACTGGGTGCCCGTAAGGAAGAATCTGGTTTATTCGTTTCTTGTAAAACTGAAGCTGGTGAATATGTTAATCAGTTTTAAAAAAGGCGCTAGATAAATCTACCGCCTTTCTTAATTTATAACCACCTTACCTAAGCAACTTTAGCCTGTTTAGGTAAATTTGTAGCAATATATTGTTGTAATACTTTAGCTAGCTCTTCTTGTTGGTTAACATAGAAGTGGTCAGCACCTGTTACTTTGGCCATATGAAGTTTTACATTCTTTTGGCGAACAGTTTTCTTAAGTAATTTTTCAACACCATCACACGGAGTTATTTCATCACCCGTACCAATAACAACTAAACCACTTGTTGGACATGGTGAGAAAAAGTTGAAATCATAAGTATCAGCTGGTGGTGATACTGCTATAAAACGGTGAATATCTGGTCTGCGCATTAAAAGTTGCATAGTTATCCATGATCCAAATGAAAAACCAGAAACCCAAATACTAGATGTATGTGGAGTTAATGCATGTAGCCAATCTAGTGCTGCTGCTGCATCTGCTAGTTCACCAATACCATCATCATAAGATCCCTCGCTATGGCCAACACCACGGAAGTTAAAGCGTAATACTGAAAATCCGCTTTTAGCAAATGTTTCAAAAATACGGTAAGTCACTTTATTGTTCATCGTTCCACCGTGTTGCGGGTGTGGATGCATTACCAAAGCAATTGGAGCATTTTTAATTTTTGATTGAAAATATTTTCCTTCAATACGTCCTTCTGGGCCGTTAAATGTAATATCTGGCATCTAATAAGTTCCTTATTTTCCGTTAAGCTCAAGCGTAGACTAACAAAAATAACCATACAATTTCAAGTAAATTCTATAACATGTTGTTTCTATGTGTGTTTTTAATGTTTACTTTTGAGTTTTGTAGGCGTATAGTCTGCATATTCTTACTTTTTTACCGTTTCACCCACCTTTTTGAGGGCTATAATTATGCTATGGTTTGTTATTGGAATTTTAATTTTTGTTGGGTTTGTTATTGGTGCAGCAAGGTTAATGATGAATATTAAACCGCCAAGTGAAAAATCTAAAAAAGATGATGATAAAGATCAGTAATCATGTCTGATAATTTTATTGCATATGCTGCAATTTTTATGTTGTTCCTAACAATAATCGTAAGTGCATATGAACTTCATGTGATTATAAAACATAAGGAACAACAGGATGACCAAGAAAAATAACTAAATAGCGTTGTTAGAAAGAGCTTTTATTATTATAGAGGCTCTTTTATTTTTTTGTAATACTTGACCTTGCTACTCTAATATTTTATTGTACAAAACAACCTCAAATAAAATAAGGGTATTAATTAAATGCAGATCTCAACAAAGGCTCGTTATGCTGTAATGGCACTGGTGGATATGGTTAGAATCCAGAATGAAGAACAATCTAGTAAACCAGTTAAGCTTGATAAAATATCCCGTAGACAAAATATATCTCTTTCTTACTTAGAGCAGTTATTTATGTCTTTAAGAAGAGGTGGAGTTGTAAAAAGCGTAAGAGGACCTGGTGGAGGATATGTTCTAGCTAAGGATATCAAAGATATCTCTTTGATGGGAATTATTGTTTCTGTAAATGAACCTTTAAAATTTAGCCGTTGTAATGGTATGGGCTGGAGCAAGAAGGGGCAAGGTTGTATGGAAAATGGTATTCCGTGTAATACTCATGAATTATGGAGTTCTTTAGGTAGATATATGAACTATTTTTTTGAGAATATCTCTTTAGAAGATATTTTAGATGAAAAGGTTCATAACCTATTATCAGATACTGACATGCAGTCTTTACTAAAAGATAAAGAAAATTATGCACGTATATCTGGATAACAACGCAACAACTCCTTTACGTGAAGAAGTTAAAAAAGCATATATAAATGCTTTGGATATTTGGGGTAATCCATCATCTATTCATATGTTGGGCCAACAGTCAAAAAGTGCTGTGGATGATGCTAGGCGTAAAGTAGCAAGCCTTTTTTCCGTACGCTCAGAACAAGTTATTTTTACATCAGGTGGTAGTGAAGCAAATACTTTGGCTTTATGCGGAGCGATGGAAGCAAGTGGAGAACGCAGATTAGTTATTAGCCCTACAGAGCATCCATCTGTATATAATATGGCTCATTCATTGGCAAATGAGAATAAATGCATTCTAAGTGAGTTATTGGTAGATTCTAACGGTATTATTAATACGCCATCCTTGGAAGCATTTTTGAAAAAAGGTGATGTAGCTTTAGTTAGCGTTATGTATGCTAATAACGAAACTGGCATTATTCAGCCAATTGATAAAATTTCTGATTTATGTTTGCAGTATGGTGTGCCATTGCATATAGATGCAGTACAAGCAGCAGGCAAAATAGCACTAGATTTTAATAAGTTACATGTAGATTTACTTAGTATTTCATTTCATAAAATGGGTGGCCCTAAAGGTGTTGGATCCTTAATTGTTAATTCTCAAATACCAATGAAACCAGTCCAAGTTGGCGGCGGACAGGAACGTAATAGAAGAGCAGGAACAGAAAACATACCAGCAATAGTAGCTGCAGGAGTCACTGCAGAAGAAGTTCAAAACAAAATGCAGGAAGAATATGAGAGTATTGCTAAGTTACATTTGATATTGGAAGAAGGCTTAAAAAATATATCAGATAAGATCATAATTGTTGGTGAACAGGCACAAAGAATGGCAACCACAACATGTTTTATTGATAAAAATATAACCGCAGAAACATCTTTGATGGCATTAGATATTGAAGGTATTTGTGTATCATCTGGTTCAGCATGTTCTAGCGGAAAAGTGGAACCCTCGCATGTTTTACTTGCTTGTGGTTATTCAAAAGACGAAGCTTTAAGCGCATTAAGAGTAAGTATTGGCAGACAAAATACTGCTGAAGATATAAATACTTTTCTAAATACATTTAAGAAAATAAGGAACATATAATGGGAGAAAAAATGACAGTTAAAACACCAATTTATCTGGATTATCAGGCAACAACACCAACAGATCAACGTGTTGTAGATAAAATGTTACCTTATTTTACAGAAAAATTTGGCAATCCACATTCTGCAAGCCATATTTTTGGCTGGGAATCAGAGCAGGCTGTTGAAAAAGCACGTAAACAAATTGCAGATTTAATTGGTGCCGACGTAAAAGAAATTGTATTTACATCTGGTGCAACAGAATCTAACAACTTAGCTATTACTGGTTATGCTAATTATATTAAAGGTAATGGTAATCATATAATTACAGTACAAACAGAGCATAAATGTGTGCTGGATAGCTGTCGTCATTTAGCAGAAGAAGGTTTTGATATAACTTATCTTCCAGTAGAGCAAAATGGCTTACTTGATATGCAAAAACTTAAAGATGCTATAACAGATAAAACCATTCTTGTTTCAGTTATGGCAGCAAATAATGAAATTGGTGTTTTGCAACCAATTGCAGAAATTGGTTCTTTGTGTCGTGAGAATAAAATTGTTTTCCATACAGATGCGGCGCAAGCGTTCGGTAAAATTCCTTTAGATGTTAAAGAAATGCAAATTGATATGATGAGTATTTCTGGTCATAAAATTTACGGACCAAAAGGCGTTGGAGCATTATATGTTGGGCGTAAACCACGTATTCGTTTAAAAGCTATTATAAACGGTGGAGGCCAAGAACGAGGCAGGCGTAGCGGAACATTACCAACACCATTAATTGTTGGTTTAGGTGAGGCGGCACGTATTGCTAGTGAAGAAATGGTGGCAGAAAATAAACGTTTAACATCTTTGCGTAATAAGCTTTTAACTGCAATTCAAGTTAAGTTACCAGAAGTTTACGTTAATGGTGATATGGAACATCGTTTAGCAGGTAATTTAAATATTTCATTCGCTGGTGTAGAAGGTGAATCATTAATGATGGCAATTAAAAAGTTGGCTGTTTCTTCTGGCTCTGCTTGTACTTCTTCATCTCTAGAATCTTCTTATGTACTTTATGCTTTAGGTGTAAGTGAGGAACTTGCGCATACTTCAATTCGTTTTGGTATTGGACGTTTTACAACAGAAGAAGAAATTGATTACGCCGCAGAGTTAATCTGTAAAAAAGTAGAAAAACTCCGCTCCATGAGCCCATTATGGGAAATGATCCAAGAAGGTGTTGATTTATCTACTGTTAAGTGGTCTGAGCATTAGATTAGCTATTTATATGATTCAATTGTAGTATAGATTATAATTTTTAAAAAGGTATATGTAGTTTGAAATATTTATTTATTGTTTGTTTTTGTTTTCTTGTTAATTTTTCTTATGCTGACGACTCTGGGCTTTTTCTCAAGTTATCAGATGCTGATGATATAAATGATATCAATGACGTAAAGAAAATGGAGAGTCTTCAATATAAACAGCACCTAATGCGTAAAAAATGTCATGAAGAAGCTAAGAGTAAAGAAGGAACCCCTATGTCTGGTGCTCAAGTATTAGAAAATTGCTATTGTACCAATATAAAAGCTACTAAAAATTATTATGAAGCGGCCTCTAAAATTTCTAGTAGGCACCCAGAGTGGAGAGGAAAAATTGTTGATTATACCAGTAAAACTGGGAAAAATTATGGTGCTGAATATATTGATATGAATGGTTTTAAATATTGGGAAAATGAATGTAAGAAGGGACCAATTTTAATAAAAACTCCAGCAAATATAGCTGTTATTAAAGAGGTGTCTATGCTTATTGATGATCTTAATAATAAGGTATTATCGTGTGATGGGACTAAATTTGAATGTATATGTGGCAATATAGATATTAGCAGGAGTTTAACGAAATATATCTCAGACATACTTTTAAGGGCTCCTAAATGGAAGAATAGAGAAATTTACTATAAAAACTCTAGAGGTGAAAATGTTGCGCTATATATGCTTGATATGACAAAAGCTACTAAAGATTTAGAGTCTTTTTGTAAAGGCGGAAATAAGCATTAACAAAAATAGGAAAAATAATGACTAGGTATAATATTGCATTATTATGTTCAGATAAATTACATGAAGCAGCTTTTTGTAATATTTCTCAGGAATTGGCAGAATCTGCACCTTCAACTTATATTTTAGGGGTAAATTCTTTACCTCATGTATCTGTTTTTCAATTTAATGCTGAAAATAATCAGGTAGAAGATATATGGAATGCTATTAAAGATATTAATATTAATTTTACCCTGTCACTTTCTGAGTATTATTGTAACAAATCCTCTAGTACTGAATTTTATAGTTGGATAGGTATTGGCGTAAGCATTAATAAATCTAGTCAGTTGTTATCATTACAACAAGAACTAATTGAAACCTTGGCTAATGTGGAAATAAGAAATGCTCATGGAGATAATTTCTTTCCTCATTTTACATTAGGTTTTAACCAAGGTGATAATAATTTGATAAAATCAATGAAGCGAGATAACAGGTTGTGGAATAAGGAAATGCCTGTGTATTTAGCGCTTGGTAAAGCTGGTAAAAAGTGGCAGTTTGAAAAAATTCTTTTCCAATAAACAAACCGCCACAAGTGACGGTTTATTCATTTCGATTACTTTTGTTTCAGGTTTTGCAGGCGTTCTTGCAATTTTTTCATAGGGTCATCACCATTTTCCATAGCCTGTTTAAGCTGTTCCAGTATTTTCTTTTGAGCATTAATAACTACTGGAGAATTTTCAGGACATTGGCTGTTAGCAGGCATTTTGTGCATTTCGACTGCAATAGCAGGAATGGCGACGTGTCTATCATAAAACGCATTTGCATTATTATCTGTCATTTGGCATAAGCCAGTTAGATGGGATATAGTCGCCTGATCTCTCTGAGGTTCATCGGCCTGTGTGGCGAAAGAAGAAAAAGAAATAGCTAGTGTAGCAATAATTGTGATCAATGTTGATTTTTTCATGGTAATAGGTACTCATGGTTAGTTAGAAAAAGGTATATCAGGATGTTGCACAGTGTATATGGTGATTATAAATACATAATACAAGGGGAAAATCCCATGGCTATGGGTTAACGCCCGCCAAACCAAAAACCAGTAATCATAAGTGTTACGGTAGTATGAACTTGTGGCCACGTAAGCCCAGGACCAAGAGTTAAGTAAGAGCACACAAGTGTGTCATTACCCCAAAGCCATACAAAAAAGCCAGTTTGAGGCTGGCAAACCTCCATATTAACAGGAGTATAAATTGCGATAAATGGTAAGGCAATAAAACCAATAAATGCTATGTAAGTTATAATAGGGCGCACAGGAACTCGCCAAATTTGCTCCCATTTATTACCACCTAAACCACGTTTTTCTGCCTGTGATCTAGAAATATTTGTTTTATCAATTAACGCCATTTCTCGCTCATGATTGCGTTGTTTTTGTTGTTCTTTATGTTTTAAAAACTTAAATACCCCGCCTAAAACAGCAGAACCCACAAATGATATTATTTCTAGCATGATAAAACTCCGTTATTAAAATAAAGATGATTTATAGTAATAACTAAGGTATTTAATAAGCAAAAAGACCAAGTATAACTTGGTCTTTTGCGGGTATCGCTAATAGTCTCCAGGTGCCCATGAAATAGGGACCAATGATTCATCATTTTCTGCATCTTGCAGCTTGTCAGCTGGAGTAACTTCTAGCTTTCTAGACACTAATAACTCTCCTAACGTTAATGGCATAATATATGCCTCATCATCTGGATGAAGAAGATATTGATCTTCTTTATTAATTTTGTCGACAACTTTTTGATTTTGAATATCTAAGGCATCTTGTTCAGCGATAATACACTGCTTATCATAAGTTGGATTTTCATCGTGAACATCAAGTTCTTCTTCAAGCCAATTGGTAGGCATGATAGTTCTCCTAAAAAAAATATGTAAAAAAATTAAGATGTTCCTACTAAAGGAAACACCTTTAGCTTCGGTAACTGTTATTATAGGTACGAAAGCTTATTTTACAACTGCACTCGAACAAACTGTGTCAATTTATCATCAAGTTGTTTTAAATATGGTCTGCCAAAAGGCGTGTTATTACCATTTTTATCTTTTTCTAAGTTATCAAATAAATGCTGGGGAAGATTATTTTCAATCTCATCACAAACACTGGCAATTCCAAGAGCTATAGATGCGGTACTATCTGTATCACCAGCAAAATCAACACAAGCTTTTAAAATATCAGCGGTTGTATCATTATGATACAAGGCTGTTATTACGGCTTGAACTGTCATTATACCGTCACAATCAACATGACCTGTATGCTCTGGTTTCCAATTAAATGTTGGAAATTGCTTTTCCAGTAATCTTGGTAAATCTTTCTTGCTAGCATTTTGGTACAGCATGGCATTAACCATAAAGGCTACGGCCTGCGCAGAAATAATGCCTTCTAGCGTATTATGAGTAGTACTTGCCTGAATAGCTGAAAGAGAAAGCATTCTATTTACATCTTTTACACATCCAATAGGACAAGCACGCATAGCAGCGCCATTACGCTTACTTTTTGGAATAATATTTTGCATAAATTCTACCGCAGATTTTGTTTGTAACAAAAATTGGTAAAACCCTTTGGCGTAAGCTTCTCTTTGGTCTCTATGAAAGGCCTCTACAAAGCTTTTTGCGAAATCATAATCATTTAGTGATTTAAGATTGTTAGTACTTAAAATTGCTTCAGTTATTGCAATACTCATTTGGGTATCATCAGTATATGCTCCAGCCATTAGGGCGTATTTAGGATGAGTATAGTATTGTGATAAGTCATTAGCTGGGCAATTTTCTGGTTTTACGAATTCAAATCCTGCGCCATAGGCATCACCAATGGCGGTCATTGTTAACATGTACATAGTTTTTATCCTGTAAAAGGTAGAAGAAAAGGGAATAAAGATATTAAATTATGGGTATATTATGATGAGTAAGAAATACTATCAAGGAATTATTTATCTTCTCTACTAAAAAGAACAACGCCATCTTTAGCAATAGTTTCCAGAAGGTAATCTCCTGCTTGTTCAATACGGTTAATATCTAGTTCTGTTTCTCCTGCCACACGTTGGGCAGAAGTTAGCAGAGTCTGCCAATTTACGGGTTTAATTTCTGGTGCCATAATAGCTAAATCGATATCAGATTCAGGTTTAGCCGTATCATTTGCATAAGACCCAAACAATACTATTTTCTGTACATGCTTAAAACGGCTGATTACATCAACTACATTGCTTAAAATAGTGTTTTGTTGCACGGTCATTCAGCTACCAACTTCAATAAGCTGTTTACTTTGTTATCATTAATCTCAGAGCTACCAGTTTCCATGGTATCTGCATATATATGAGTTAAAAGTTCGGCTTTTTTATGGGCAGAAATAGCTTTTTTATTAGTATTTAACCATGTTTCTACGTGTTCAATAGCATCTGTTAGTACAGCATTTGATTCGTTTTGTACTGTTTGTTCTGGAGCAAAATTGAGGTAACTAAGCATATCACCTTGTTTTGCAAGCACCCAGTTACTGTTAACTCCGTATTTGCATAATTTTGCTAAAACTTTACCATTAGGTAAGCTTTTAGCAGATTCATAGTTAAACCAGGCCAGCTGAGTAATTCCAACCCATTCAGCCATCTCTCTTTGTGATTTACCAAAATGCTTTCTAAGTTGGCGTAATCTTTGAGCAATTGTTTCTGCTTCTTGTAACATGTTGTTTTCCAATAGGTTATTTCTGCTTGTAATATATAAAAATATATGTTGATATAGTTTTATATAAATAATTAAATAAAAATATATAAATATGCATACAATAATACATAAAACATATCAAACTGTAAACCCTTTTTTAATATTTTTAATAAGGGAGGTGTAAAAAATGTCTTTTCGTCGTTTTTATGCACAATCTTTAGTGAAAATAGAGTTTTTTTTAGATGTAGAGGTGGATGTATCTTCGGCTACAGATATTGATTACATAACAGAAAAAATTCAGGAACAGACAGAAGAAAAACTTGCAGAAGAGCTACCAAAAAAGTGGCTAGATGATGTTGAAGTAGATGTTGTATCTATTAAATAATAGCAAAGGAACATACAAATGATGAAGGTTGAATTGATAAGAACAGGCGAAAAAATTATTTATCATACAGGTTTTTTAGCCAAAGATAGAGTCCCAGAATTTAGCAAATTAAAACGCCATGAAGCATTGGAATTAGATATGTTTGCCAAGCAGTTACGTAATGCAGCAACTAAAGGTGAGGGTGAATTAACACAGCGCAAAATAGAGGATAATATCTATGCTTATTTCTTTGAGAAAAAAGAAAGGCCACAAAAAAAATATTATTAAATGCTTGTCATCTTGTTTTTTGTGGCTAAACTGATACTCGATCTGAGCCACATGGCAGGAGACATTCATTCCCAAGGAATGGCAAATTATACCAAAGGTGCCTGTGATTTTTTAAAACACATCAGCAACTCAGCCTTTGTATCAGCCATTTTTAAAGGATTTTTCAACAAATTATAATAAAGAAATTAGCATTTTTTAGTGCCTAGTTTCTGTAAAAAATAAAGGAGAACCCTCATGGAGGCGGTTAATGTTTCAGTGCAGAATACTACAAAAAAACAACAAGAACGTATTTGGTTACTATTAACAAATTTTGAACGTGATGATACAGATAACATCAAATACTTTCCTAATAATGATGGTAGCCAATCCATTTTGGCAAAGTTTAAAATTACCAGAGGTGAATGGCGAGGGCAGATAATAAGCCATTTTATACCAATATCTGGTGATTGTTCAGGTTATGGCAGAAGATTTATAAGAGATATTATGGAAGCTTCAGGCATTGCAGAACGAGGAAATTTTCAAAGCTATTCTATTAATGATTATAGCTGTTTAATTAAGCTTCATTTCCCAGCATATTTACGTAAAAATGGGACAGTTATTGAACATGTGATTAATCCATATAAATCTTTATATCAAATAAGTGAGGTATAAATTATGGAATATAAAATTGCCTCATTTACAGATAATCAATTAGTGAATATTGAAATGTTAAAAAGAAAAATGGCCATAGATCCACGGTTACGCCCACTATTATTATTTCCACAAGATTTAATACGTTTAAAACGAGAAATGATGCTATGGCGCACAGTGTTAATTCAGGCAATGCGTGATGCATCAAGCGGAGATCAGGAAGCACTATTATGGTTTTCATCAACAATATTCTACAGAGATTTAGAAGAGGTATGTGAACTTGCTGGTGTAAGTGTAAAATATGTACTAGAAATAATGGAAGATGTTCAAAATAAGAAAATCAAGTTACCAACATGGCGCAAAATCCGCAATATTTGGCGTGGAGAGGCCGAAAAAGACCGTGAAAAGAGGAAATAAATGATTTTACCCCTTGAAAAATACTACCACTATCACCATAAACAGATAATAGGGAAAAGCAAGAAATTAGGGTGAATATACGCTATGAATAATAATGAACAAGATGAAAATATATATCAAGGTGATGAAGATCAACAGTATTATCCTACTGATAAGGAAGTCTATTATGGTTGTAGGCTAGCAGGCCTTGACCCTCATAATGATGAACACAAACATCTTGTAATGCGTACAATATCCAGAACCGCAGAACTAGCTAATGATAAATTTCATGATAAAAGAGAAGACCAGCTTTCCATGGCAGATAAGGATCCTGATGATAATGGTCGTTATGTTCATGGAAAAGTTTCTGGTTTATTAAGTGATGAGAATTCTTTCAAATCTGCCTGTAGAGATATGTGTAATGTGATGCAGATTGAAGAAGCGGAAAGTGAAAAACGTGTAGAACAGCCTGCTGATACTTTAGTGGCAACAACATCCGCAGAAGTAACAAATTCTGCAATGCCAGATGCATTATCAAATACATGTGATGAATTAAACCTAGATTTTGAGAAGCTAGAAAGGCCAAAGATAGGCCTTAATAAAAAGAAAAATGATAAAGAGCAGAAATCAGAAGGTTTAGCTGATTAAGTGTTAATAATATTAACTAAAAAATATAAGCAAAGGGAATAAAAATGGGATTATCATCGTTTCAAAAAGGAGTTGCAGGAGCTGTAATGATAACTGCAGCAGCAGGAGGTGCAACCTTCAAATATCAGAATTATGCAGAAGATGTTGCTGTTAGTAATATGGATACTACAGCACTACTTGCTCACCATGCTGGAAAAGCTAAGTCTGCAATGAGTGACGCATCAGGGACATATTCTTTCTATGATAGGGCCGATCTTGTTGAAAATATTGATGGTTTCCGTAAAGGATTTGAAGAAGATGCAAATAAAAAATTTAATCCAACTGTTGAATCACTAAGAACATCTGTAAGTGAACGTGTTGGCGGTATAGAAGAATTAGACAATCATCTATCTGTAGAAGGAGATATGAATGAAAATGAGCGTAATTATCAGCAGAATGTAAAGTTGGGTGAAATAGCAACAGATGCTGAATTTGAGGGTACAGCTGTTGGCTCAAGAGAAGAATACAATAAAATGCTTGATGCAAAAAAGGCTGTAGGCGGCCATAAAGAATATGCAGATAGTCTTGGCCAAGATGTTAATGAAAAGCAAGCAATTCATACAGCATGTGTAATGCAAGTTGACCATAATAGAAACCCTGGTAGTCAAATGTATATGGCTCAACATTCTTACCATATTGGAAATGAGGCTAGAGAAGATGCTAAGTATATGATTGGTCAAGGTCGATATAGCTCACCAAATGAACATGGGGAGTATATTATACATAATGGAGAGGTTAATGATATAATAGATGGTGATTATGCTGAGCAAATAGAAGCATTAAAGAGTTTAACTGGAGATGCAAGAACACCAGGAAAGTATGAGGACTCTGTACATAAAAACTACCATGCAGAATATGATAATTCGGGTTACGGTACTCCAGTGGTTATAGCAGCAGGTTATGAGGGATTATCACAAAATTGTTCTGCAGAGTTGGATGCTCTAAATAATAGTATAGAAGCAGCACAGGCCGAGGCATCTCTAGAACAAGTAGAAATTGCTGCAGGAGAATTAATGCAAGATGTAGATTCGACTCTGGGTATTAATAATGATACACCAGATGTTGAAGTTAGTTACTCAATGGATGATGGTAATGAACTGTAATTTTGATTAAGTAGATAAAAAATATTTAGCAAGGAGAAAAATGGGAATTTTTGATAGAGCAAAAGCAGCGGCAGCAGGTGTTGTACTAGGAACAATGTCAAGTGGAGTAAGCGCTGTAGATGTTGAAGAAAAAGGCATAGGTCAAACAGATATTGATGCAAATAATGCAGTGGATACATATCAAGTTCAAGCTCAGCAATCACGTGGGCAAGCTAGTGAAACAAGCTTTGGTTCATTTGAGAATGAAGGTGAAATATCTCAGGTAGAGCAAGCTAAGGAAGATAATCGCCAGATGAATGTTGAAAATGGGGTTGATACAGAAGAGATAACCTCAATCATACAAGAAGGTGTAGAAGCTCAATATGAAGAGGTTATGGATGTATTGGATAATAATTCTGTAGCAACACCAGAAAGTGTGTCTATTGCTGCAGATGGTCTTAAGAAAGATGTGGAAGGGTTTGGTATTGATAACGATGCTATTGAAACGGATATAAATTACTCAATGGATGATGATAGTGATCCTGAACGATAATTTTAACTAAGTGAATAAAAAACGAGCATAGGCTCGTTTTTTTATATCAAAAATATATTTACAAAAATAATCAGAACAATTACTCTGCGCACATAATTAAACAAAAATAATAGAAAGATTTATATTGATAGAGAAACAAACCCACTTCCATTTTGGTGTTTACGCACTAATTCTGAATAACTCAAAAGACAAAATCCTCCTTATTAAAAAACTTATTGGCGCATATACAGGCATGTTAGATTTACCGGGTGGAACCATGGATAATGGCGAAACGCTAGCAGAAACCATGCAAAGAGAGGTATATGAAGAAACAAGCCTAACAGTTATAAACCATAAACAGCTTCATACACTATCCACGTTATTTGATTTTGAAAAAGATGGAAAACTACAATCTCTTCATCATGTAGGCACTATTTACCAAGCAGAAGTAACAGGTACTCCAAGTGATATTGGTGATGGTGTGGATTCGGGTGGATGTATATGGGTTCCAATTAAAAATATTGAAAAATATGATGTTGTTCCATTTGTTAGAGATATATTAAAACTACTAAAATAAAAAATAACCCTTGCTATTTAACAAATATATATGTATACACATCATCAATCAAAGGATAATCGCAGAAAAAGGCGGTTATGGGCTGTGAAATAATTCATAGGCTCAGGTACTAGTATGATTGTAGTTTTTTCTGCATTTCAATCGGGTACATAGATACTCTTTTGAAAATTATTAAAAGCATTGGAAATTATTATGTCACAATTTACTGACTTTAACCTACACGAAAACCTAATGAAAAGCCTAGATAAGATGGGTTTTTCAACACCAACACCAATTCAAGAAAAGTTTATTCCAGAAGCACTTAAAGGTGCAGATGTTATGGCTTCAGCACAAACAGGATCCGGTAAAACAGCCGCATTTTTGCTTCCTGCATTTCAACGTTTATTGAATACGCCAGAAAATAGTAAATCTCGCCGTAAAAATGGCCCACGTATTCTTATTTTAACTCCAACTCGTGAACTTGCTTCTCAGGTTATGGAAGTTGCTAATGAACTGCAATCTTTCTCTAAAAATATCAAAGTAACTAGCGTTACTGGTGGTGTAGCTATGATGAAACACGTAAATATGTTCCGTAAAGGTATGGATGTTTTGGTAGCAACTCCAGGACGTATGGTTGATTTGATGAACCGTGGAATAGCAGATTTAAGTGGTGTAGATACATTTATTTTAGATGAAGCAGACCGTATGTTAGATATGGGTTTTTCAACAGATGTTTTAAAAATTTCTAATGCTACAGCTAAAAATCGTCAAACAATGTTACTTAGCGCAACACTAGATGGTAAAGTTGGCGGTGTTATCAAAAAGGTAATGAAACAACCAATTACTATTGAACTTGCTCACGCAACAAAACGTCACGATAATATTACACAATGTTTATATCTTTCTAAGGATAGAGAACATAAATATGCAATTCTAGAGAAATTAATTGAAGACGCATCAATTTGGCAGGCTGTTATTTTTATGGCTACAAAACGTATGACAGAAAAAATGGCAAAACGTTTAGGAGAACAAGGAGAATCAGTAGCGTTTTTACATGGCGATATGCGCCAATCTGCTCGTAATAAAGCCATTAAAAAAATGCAAAAAAATGAGGTTCGCTTTTTAGTAGCAACAGATGTAGCAGCTCGTGGATTAGATATTGATGAATTAACTCACGTAATTAACTTTGACCTGCCACAGTGCCCAGAGGATTACATTCACCGTATTGGTCGTGTTGGTCGAGCAGGCAGAAAAGGCGCTGCAATTACCTTGGCTTCTAATGATCAAAGAGAAGAACTTGCAGATGTAGAGCACTTATTAAAAATCAAAATCGAACAAAAAATGATGGAAGGTTTGGAATACGTACCACCTAAAAATGATGGCAAAAGAAGTAAGAAGAGTACTACAGGTAAAGGTGGTGCTCGTAGAGGTAAAGGCGGTAATGGTAAACAAACACGTCCAGGTGGTTTTGGTAAAGGCGGTAAAAAATCTTTTTCTAATTCTTCTAATAAGGGCAAACCAAAAAGATTTAGTGATTCAAAAGATTCTGAAAAAGAGCCAAATGAAAATGGTGAAAAATCACAAAGTAAGTGGACTAAGAAAAGTAAGCCTAATAAGCGTAGTGGTGCACCAAAATCATTTAAAAAAGATGGTGAAAAATTTAAAAAACGTAATAGCGGAGAAGGCGATTTTTCTTCAAAAGGTGCAAAACCATCTGGCAGACGTAATGATAAATCTAAATCATTTGCAGCAAAAGGTGATAACTCATCAGGCAAAAGAAATAATAAGGGTAAATTTGGGGCTAGTAATGGTAGTAATAAATCTAAATCCCATCCACCAAAACGTGCATCAAGGCACCAAGCGCGAAGTAACTAAAAAGACTTCTGCAAAATATGAAAAAGACACGTTTAGACGTGTCTTTTTTAATGAACTATATTCACAAAAGCTTGACAAAGATTATCTCAAATGAAAAAATTAATTCTATTAATATTATTTGAGAGATAATCCTTAAATGTTGCCTAATATAGATAATACCGTTGTTGAATTTATAAATTCAGAGGCTATTAATATATCTGATAGTCCAATAATTTTAGTTTGTGAGCATGCGTCAAACTTTATTCCTGATGAGTTTAATAGTTTAGGGCTAAATGAGGCTACGTTAACAAGTCATATCGCTTGGGATATTGGTGCTTATGAAATGGCTAAGCATATGTCAAAAATATTAAATGCCTCACTTATTTCAGCAAAAACGTCACGGCTTTTATATGATTGTAATCGTCCGCCTACTGAACCTAGCTCCATACCTGAAAAAAGTGAGGTGTTTGAAATAGCTGGCAACCAAGAGTTGAGTGTTTCGGAGCGTGAAGACAGAGCAACACAGTTTTACTATCCATTTTATAACTTTGTAGATGTTACGATTTTAAAAGCTATGGCGGATGGCAAAAAACCAATAATCATTACCGTGCATACATTTACACCGCAATATTTTGGAAACACACGTTCTGTAGAAATCGGTATTATTCATGACGAGGACAGCATACTTGCTGAGAATATGCTAAAGTCATGTACAGAAGAAAACATATATAACATAAAAATAAATGAACCTTATGGGCCAAAAGATGGTGTAACTCATACATTAAAAGAACACGCTATACGCCATGGCTTATTAAATGTAATGATAGAAGTTAGAAATGACTTGGTTGATGAGCCTCTAGTTATGGCCAGATTTCTATCTAACAACATTATAAATGCATTGAAGAAAGTTAGTGGATATGCCGAACAGTCTAAGCCTAGATAGCTTAAAAAAATTAGTTAAGAATAATGAAATTGATACCATTCTCGCTTGCCAAGTAGATATGCAAGGTAGATTGATGGGCAAACGATTCCACGCACAATTCTTTTTAGATAGCGCTATTGATGAAACTCATAGCTGTAATTATCTCCTCGCAACAGATATGGAAATGGATACTGTTGAAGGATATAAAGCCACTAGCTGGGAATCAGGTTACGGTGATTATATAATGAAACCAGATATGAGTACCCTGCGTCTTACCCCTTGGTTGGAAGGGACTGCAATGGTAATTTGTGATGTGTTGGATTCTAAAACACATAAAGAAGTACCTCATTCACCACGTGCTATATTACAAAAACAAGTTAGCCGTTTGAATAAAATGGGCATGAAACCGATGATGGCATCGGAATTGGAATTTTTCCTTTTCAATGATAGTTTCGAAGAAGCTGAAGAAAAAGGTTACCGCAATTTAAAGCTGGCAAGTAGTTATAACGAAGATTATCATATTCTTCAAACTACCAAAGAAGAAGGAGTTATGCGCTCTATTCGTAATGGTCTTTTTGGTGCTGGTATCACTGTTGAATGTTCAAAAGGTGAAGCATCAGCAGGACAAGAAGAAATTAATATAAAATATGATGAAGCACTTATTGCCGCTGATAATCATGTAATCACAAAAAATGCCTGTAAAGAAATCTCTTGGGCACAAGGAAAATCCGTTACCTTTATGGCTAAATGGGATGATAAATCTGCAGGTAGTTCCTCACATGTTCATCAATCCCTTTGGAGTTTAGATGGCAAACCTTTATTTTTTGATAAAAAAGGCATTGGAGAAAAATATGGAATGTCTGATGTTATGAAACATTATGTTGCAGGGTTGCTTAAATATGCCGCTGAATTCGCATTTTTTCTTGCTCCTAATATTAATAGTTATAAAAGATTTTCTGCGGGTACATTTGCACCAACTAAAGCAATATGGAGCCTTGATAATCGTACTGCTGGTTACAGGTTATGCGGAGCTGATACAGGCGCTATTCGCATGGAATGTCGTGTTGGTGGATCTGACCTGAATCCATATTTGGCATTTGCGGCACTTATAGCAGCAGGTATAAAAGGCATTGAAGAAAAACTGGAATTGGAGCCTGAATTTGTTGGTGATGCATACTCAGCTGATAGCAATGCACAAGAAATCCCAACCACTTTACGAGCCGCGATAGTAGCTCTTGATGATTCAAAAATGCTACGAAAGGCTTTCGGCGACGAGGTTATAAATCATTATGTTCATGCTGGGCATCACGAGCAATCAGAATTTGATCGTCGTGTTACTGATTGGGAAATAAACCGTGGTTTTGAGCGAGGATAATATAAAATGGCAAAACTTACCTGTATTTCACCTATTGATGGTTCTGTTTATGAAGAACGTGAACAGCAATCAAAAACTGAAATAGAAAACACCCTTAAAAAGGCATATCTAGCACAAAAAACTTGGGCAGATACTGCTTTAAAACAACGAATACAAATTGTAGAAAAAGCCCTAACCGCATTAGAAAATATGAATGACGAAATTGTTATTGAGCTAGCTCATATGATGGGACGACCAGTGCGTTATGGTGGAGAAATTGGCGGTGTGAAAGAACGTGCTTTGCATATGACATCTATTGCGCAAGAGGCATTAGCACCAACATACATAGAGCAATCAGATCAATTTGAACGTTACATTGCTAAAGAGCCAGTGGGTGTTGTTCTGGTAATTGCCCCGTGGAATTATCCGTATCTTACTGCGGTAAATGCAATTGCCCCTTCTTTAGTAGCTGGTAATGCTGTTGTATTAAAACATTCTACCCAAACCATATTAGCAGGTGAAAGATTTGCAAAATCTTTTGAAGAAGCAGGCCTTCCAGCTGGATTATTTTCCAACATCTTCGTCAGCCACGAAACAACTGCAGAGTTAATAAAAAGTCGTGCCTTTGATTTTATTAATTTCACGGGCTCTGTTTATGGTGGTAAACAAATTGAACAGGCAGCAGCAGGGACTTTTGTTGGTGTTGGGCTGGAACTTGGCGGTAAAGACCCAGCTTACGTACGTGCCGATGCAGATATAGATGTGGCGGTTGAAACTTTAATTGATGGAGCTATGTTTAACAGCGGTCAATGCTGTTGCGGTATAGAGCGTATATATGTTGACGAAAGCCTCTTTAATGCCTTTATAACTAAAGCAAAAAACATTGTTGAAGCTTATGTGCTGGGTAATCCACTTGAAAGTACAACGACCCTAGGTCCAATGGCTCATGTGAGTTTTGCTGATGAAGTGAGAGGGCAAATAAAGGATGCGTTATCATTAGGGGCAACCTCTATCATAGACCGTACACTTTTCCCGAAAGATACGGGTGGTGATGCATATCTAGCGCCTGAAATATTAATAAATGTTGATCATTCTATGCGTATTATGCGTGAAGAAAGTTTTGGCCCAGTTGTTACCATTATGAAAGTTTCTTCAGACGAACAAGCTATAGAATTAATGAATGATAGTGATTATGGCCTAACAGCATCTATTTGGACAAAGGATAGTATCATCACCGCTGATATTGGCTCTCAAATTAAAACAGGTACTGTTTTTATGAATCGCTGTGATTATTTGGATCCTGCACTGTGTTGGACAGGTTGTAAGGATACAGGGCGTGGTATTTCACTATCTCATTTAGGCTACCAATCTATTACCAGAGTAAAATCTTATCATCTTAAAAAGGCTTAAAATATGACTTATAACGCTAACTGGAATTATCCCACATCAATCTCGCTTGGGGCGGGGCGTATCAATGAAGTGACAGCTGAATGTAAGGCTTTGGGAATAAATAGGCCTTTAATCGTGACAGATCCAGGCTTAATGGCACTACCATTTGTTAGTAAGTTACAAGAAAACTGTGTGGCAGAAAGCCTTGGTGTCGGCATATTTTCCGCAGTAAACGCAAACCCAACAGTTGAAGATGTTGAAAATGGTTTAACTGTTTTTAAAGAAGGTCAACATGATGGTGTTATAGCCATTGGTGGAGGTAGTAGTTTAGATGCAGGTAAAGCCATCGCCTTAATGGTAGGGCAAACAAGATCTCTTTTGGATTTTGAAGATGTAGGCGATAACTGGAAACGTGTTATTACAAGTAGTGTAGCTCCTATTATTGCGATACCAACAACAGCTGGGACTGGTTCAGAAGTCGGCCGAGCATCAGTTATACTGGATACTCAAAAACAAGAGAAGAAAATTATTTTTCACCCATTAATGTTACCCCAAAAAGTAATACTAGACCCTGAACTAACGGTAGGACTTCCAGCAGGGCTTACCGCCGCAACAGGCCTAGATGCACTTTCACATAGTCTTGAAGCTTTTTGTGCCTCTGGTTATCATCCTATGGCACGTGGTATTGCCGTGGAAGCTATTGGTTTGGTTAAACAGTGGCTGCCAATAGCAGTAGCTGATGGTAATAATATAGAAGCGAGAACCCATATGCTGGTGGCTTCCACCATGGGGGCAACAGCATTTCAACGTGGGCTAGGTGCTATGCATGCCCTTGCTCATTCTTTGGGGGCAGTTTTTGGTGCGCATCATGGTTTACTTAACGCTATACTTATGCCTTATGTTTTAAAAGCGAACAGAGCTGTTATTGAAGACGATATTGTGTGGCTAGCCCAATCGATTGGTTTAGAACCTAATTTTGACGCCTTTCAAAATTGGATTTTAAGCCTGCGCAAAGAACTTGATATTCCGCATTCTTTGGCTGAAATTGGCATAACTGATGATTGTGTTGAACATATAGGAAAAATGTCCAAGGTTGACCCAAGTGCAGGCACTAACCCTATATTATTTGATGAAAATGCATATGGTGCGATTTGTTTAGATGCAATTAATGGAACCCTTTAATAAATAGTAGTCAAAAAAAGGCCCCACATAAAGTGAGACCTAATTTCAGTCTTTATTAATTAGAGTAATCTTACGGTTTTTCCTACATACCTCTTGCAGATTTAGCAAGGCGTACAAGGTTTAGGAACTCGCTACGGTAGCCGAACGCATCATCGCCACGCGCATCTTTAGCAAGGTTGATAACATCATCGTAAGAGAAATCACCTATGTAGCTATCCCCTCTAAGCAGCTGACCGAAAGCCGCTACACTTGCAGCAAAACGGATATCTGTAGAGGTACTGGAAATACTTTCTTTCTCTAGTGTTTTATCAATCGGCATTTCGATTAATTTACTACGATTTTCCGCAGGCAATTTGTAGCGTAATTTAAGGAATGCGTACTCTGTAGCATCAGCAGGAAATACTTCTTTCTCTTCTTTTTGCTGGTAACGTAAATCATCAATCAACTGATTTTCAGAACCAACAGGTGTAATTTCGTAAATAGCAGTCACAGTGTGGCCAGAACCGATATCCCCTGCATCTACTTTGTCATTATTAAAATCTTCACGCTTTAACATGCGGGTTTCGTACCCGATTAGACGGTACTCTGCCACTGTTTTAGGGTTGAACTCAATTTGGATTTTTACGTCCTTAGCAATTGGGAACAAGGTGGAACTGGCTTCGTCTACCAATACCTTGCGGGCTTCATTTAAAGTATCTATGTAAGCAGCATTACCATTCCCATTTTGAGCAAGAGTTTGCATCAGTGCGTCGTTGTAGTTTCCTCTTCCAAAACCTAATACAGAAAGAAAAATACCGCTTTCACGTTTACGTTCAATAAAACCTTTTAGCTCTTCACGGTTGGTAATACCTACGTTAAAATCACCATCTGTTGCCAAAATTATGCGGTTAACACCATTCTTATCAAAGTTTTCCTCTGCTAGTGCGTAGGCTTGTTTAATACCTCTAGCACCTGCGGTAGATCCTCCAGAATTTAGATTATCCAAAGCATTCAGGATTTTTGATCTTTCCGATACCTTTGTTGGTTCTAACACAGTTCCAGCACGCCCTGCGTAGGTCACAATAGATACCGTATCTTCTGCTTGAAGGTTCTCTACCATTAAACGGAAGGCGTTTTTCAGTAGTGGTAGTTTATCCTGATTATTCATAGAACCGGAAACATCCAACAGGAATACTAAGTTAGATTTAGGCTTCTCTGTAGGCACAATATCATGTCCTTTAATACCAATGTGTAGAAGCTTAGTGTGCTTATTCCATGGTGTTGGGTATACGGCAACAGTTGGTTTAAACGGTTGTTCTGCACTTTCAGGAAGTGGGTAATCGTAATTAAAGTAGTTAATCATCTCTTCCAAGCGTACCGCATGTTTTTGTGGTAAATGACCATTATTAAGGGATTTACGCACAAACGCATAGGACGCTGTGTCTACATCCACAGAGAAGGTGGAAACAGGTTCCTCGGATGCCTTATTCACTGGATTTACTGCCATTTTCGTAAACTTGTCACGCCCTTTATACTGTGCTTGAGGCATTGCTTGATCTCGTAGTGATAATGAAGAAGGAATAGGCATTGATTTCATACTTTCTGTTGCTACCATACCTCCAAAAGTATTTACCTTACTACGTACTTGTTTCTTGGTAGCAATAATTGTTGGTGTTGGCGCAAAATTCTTATCAACCCTCTTTGAGGGGCGTCCTAATGCTACTTCATCTGATAGTATTTCATTGGTTTGAGGTGCCACCCTTTTATAATCTTCCTCTTTATCGAGACGTGGCAGTGCAGGTGGTGTCACCAAAGCTATTTCATTTTCTCTATATGAAAAATCAGTTGTTACATCAGAAGTAATTCCTCTATTTAGTTCAGTCCAGATACTTGTTGTAATGGCAATTGCTAACCCACTCGTTAAAATTGTCCCTGCTATTAATTGTTTTTTCATGACGACTCTCCATAATTCTTGGTTAAAACTATGGATAAGACGTGCTATATTTTTAAATCCTTGGAAAATTTTTACATTTTCTTGAATTTTTTCTTTGCCAGCAGCCTCAAATGCCTGACAAGCAGCGTTAATGGCATGCTTTTTAACCCCGTCACGAGGGGGTGGTGGAGTAATATTCCGTAGCTTATGTAAATCTCTATCTTCCATTTTCATCTATCAATATTTTAAGTTGTTTTTTAGCTTCATGGATATACCATGAAACCGTACTTTCCTTACATGCCATTATACTTGCCACTTCGCCGTGTGTTAACCCTTCTGCATATACCAACAAAATAGCCTCCCGCTGTTTTTCTGGTAATTTTTGGACAGATTGCCATAATTCTGCGTTTTCTACATGTGTTTCTGCAGAATGATGATCTGCCATAGCTATTTCTGGCACATCATCAATATCGCTGTGGTTTCTCTTCTTGCGCTGAAAATCCTTCGCCGTATTTATAACAATCCGGTAAAGCCATGTGGAAAATTTGCTCTCCATACGGAATTTCCGAATAGCACCACCGACTTTAACGCATACTTCCTGCGCAATATCTTCCGAGTCTTCGGGGTTGCCTGTCCATTTAAATGCAGTGCTATAAATCATCATATAATATTCCTCTAGCAGTGTAGAGAACGCCTGTGCATCCCCTTTTATCGCTTGCTTCAATAGCTTTTGCTCTTGTAAGTTTTTCATGTTTATATTTTATATGACTCTTCTAAAGAATATTTCCTTGGTAAATTTTTACTATAAAAGTGGTTTATTTGCATTATTTAAATGCTTTATAATGATTTGTATCATTCAGTAATAATTTCATAAGCCTTAGATTGATGAAGATTTTATCCCTGCCAGATTTAAGTTAAGTTAGTACGCCAGGTTCTACAAGTCTTTTTAAATACTCTGATGCTGCTTGTCTTTTGGCAATGTCAGATTCAACTAGGCTGGCTATTCTGCAATAAGGTTGTACAAATAGTAATTCAGGCAGTTCATGAGAATAAATCTTAGAAGCACTTTCTTTAAGGTATGAACGTGTATCTTTCATTAATAATAGTACAACACGAATATTCATATCAGTACCCTTAATAGTGGAGCAAATCTTTACAGCTGTAGATGTATTTAAGGGACGGGTAGAAATACTTTCGAAACCTTCTTTTAGGACAGCTCTATACCTTAATGCTTCTTTTGTTGAGGAATCTGCATGTTGAATTGAATATCCGCTGTATTTGCAAATTGAAATAATTTATCTGTTGTTGTAACTATATTTTCAATTTCAGAACTGGCTTGGGCTCCAAGTAATGGTAACGTATTTATTAATACTGTTTGGTTTGGCAACATAGTAACTTCTTTTAACCTTGCTAGGGATGCTTTTGCCTCAATACATTGTTTAAGAATAGCCTTTGTTTCAATATCACTGGCTGGTGGTAATATTGGTAATTTATTGTATGGCTCGTCTGCATTAAATATATTCATATTTAAAAACGCTTAATTTATCGACATGTTTGTATAATATATCCATTCAATCGACATACATGTTAATGGGTTAATTTTATTCGTACCTAATTTTGCTACTGTTACTATTGCAATTGAAAATATTGGATAACTACTTGTTTTAATTTATTGTATACCTATTGAAGGCGGTTTTGTACCTCTTGTTGTACCCTTTAAGATTCAGGGCGCTTATGATGAAAGGAAAATTGGTTGCGGGGAGGCGATTTGGTATTTATTCATGCCTCATAGATTTAAACCCCAATAACGATGATTTTATAACTCCAACCATGATAGCCGGCCAAGAAATACAGCGGACTCCAAATCAGGTGTGAACGTGTGCGAGGTGTGCATTTTAGGGACTTTCGGGCTTATGTAATTATCCTGTATTAACAGCATTAAATGCCATGATTATGCCTAAAAAAACCTGTCAACATCATCAACACCATACGCAACCAAAGTTTCTTTCATACGGTTATTAGTTTTTTGACCAAAAACACCGTCTGTTTTTATAGGTCTTGGAGCAGGGTATTGAGGGTGGTTAGGTACGTTAACAGCAAACTCATCTGTAGAACTTAAATCATTCAGCTTATTTTGAAATCCACGCACTGCTGGTGCTTCACCAAAGGCGTCAACCGAAGTAGCTAGTTTATTATGAATGCTATTTACTGCTGGTTCAATATCATTACCGTAAATATCCTTGACTGGTTGGGTTTCTGTCGGTAGTGGGCTAGCTTCTTTAATTAATGAGGAAGTCGTACTTGATCCTGGGTATTGAGACTTAAAAGAATCTTCCACTAGTTTTTGAGTAGTCTCAAAACGTAAATCTGTTTTGTCGCTATAAAGTGAACTTGTCATTAAGCCATCACGTTCTTCATCTGTAATATCTTGTGGTGATTTTAGTAGTGAATCATTTATTGGGTCTGATACTTTTGTAAGACTTTCTAAGAATTTATTTCCTAGATTTCCTAATGTGCTTGTAGTTGATTCTTCTGAATCTCTATCACTAGAACCTTCACCATCCGAGTTGCTAGCACCTGAACCTTCTTCCTCACTATCTGATCCGTCGTCACTGCCTTCGGAGCCTTCATCATCTTCTTCTGGTGGATTTTCTGCTGGGAACCCTTCTTGATATATTTTATTATTCATTTCAGCAGACATAGCCTCTATATCTTGGGCAATAAATTTACCAATGCCTTCTACAGATTTTTCAAATTCACTCTGCTCTCCTGACGGTAAAAGGGGAAAACTTGGATTTGCTATTATTGCTTCACCATTGCCACTGGCATCATCTAAAGAAACAGCAATATCGTATTTTTCATTAATAAGTGATTCTTGTTCAGCTTGAACCTCTTCAACTTCTTTTTGACTTTCTTCTAGTTCTTTAATAATTTCACGACGTCTTTCTTTATCATCTGTGCTGTGCCACTCTGCTATGAGTTCTAGCTGAAGCTTCTTCTGTTCTTCTAGGAAATCATTATTATTTATTATTTCTTCGTTTAGCCTTGCAGTTTCTGCTTTTAAGCTTTCTATTGTGCTTTCAAGAACACCTATTTGATATCTTGTTTTGTTGCGTATTTTTTCAGTTTCCACTTCCTTCTTACCGCCTACTTTATCAGCAGGAAATTCTTCTTCAACTAATTGTTGGAGTTCTTCGATGGATATGTTTGAACTATCTTGAATAATGTAATTACTAAATGCTTCTATTTCAGATTCAAACTGTTCTTGTACTGCTGTTGGAAGGGCACCAAAGTTAGGCTCAGATATTGCCATTTCACCACCTATTTTAGCATCCTCCAAATGTTTTACAGCGACAACTTTTTCTTCAATAAGCGTTGATTGTTTTTCTTTGAGTTGTACTACTTCTTCATTACTAGATTCTAGTTCTAATAAAATGCTTTCTATTCTTTCTGTATCTTGTGCTGCATCTAATTCTGCCAAAAATTGAAGCTGAATCCTTTTTTGCTCTCTTAAGGTAGACTCATTACTTCTTAATGATGCATTCAAGGACTCGTTTTTTTCTTTGTTTCCTTGAATTATTTCTAAAACATATTTTGTAGTTTGTTCAGCTTTAAACTGTGAACCTGACCTGTTAAATTCATAACTGGCCTGAGCCTTAGAACCTTTTGAATCAATAATAAAATCTGCATGTTTCTTTGGGAAGTGCTCAACTGACTCCATAATTATTTCTTCAGTTGTACGAGGCTTTTTATTTTCTGAATCAGTCATATTGGCACCCTTTTATTAAAATTAATATTATTTAATAAAAATACATAAGAAGAGTATTATTTCGCAAATTATACTATTTTTGTTCAGCCCTAGCTTTCCAATATACCTTTTTATCCAAAGTGCCTTTATCGTCATTCATGATAGCGGCCATATGATACATAACAGCTAAATGATGCTGGTCATTCTTACTTCCTAAGTGCGCTAAAATAACTGTGCGATTTTTTATCCTCTTTGGCATATCATAATATGGAGCAGCCAATACACCACTAAAAAGAGCCATACAAACAAAAGTAATAAACATCTTTTTAAAAGGTTTATTTCTAACGAACTTTAAATAAATGAAAAATAACAACAATATAAGTAGTGCTACTACTGTGTTTAATGCGGTTTGCACTGATAATACAAGTATAAATGCCTCTTCCAGCAGTTCTTGTTTAGGTGGCGTTAGTAAATAGAGAAATACATTACACCCAAGAATAACACCTAATATAGTGGTAATTCTTTTAAAATTATTGGTAAATATTGTTTTATCTAAATTCATAGTTTTTTACCATAAAGATGTAGCAATAGTTACAATATCACGAACAAAAACAAGAGTTATAAATAAACCAATAGTAGTAACAAGTGCCACAAGAAGCACCGTTGGAATACCATAAATAATCTGTTTTGCTAAAGTCTTCATACAACGTATGATAGCAGTATTCTATAATAACTCAATAAATTTATGGTTAATTATAAATACACATATTAAAACTAAAAATGATGACAAAAGGTTCAACAGGTAATACGCAAAAATGTGCTAAACGTAAATGTTTGGCGTTTGTTGGTGGTTTGGTTGCGGGGAGAGGATTTGAACCTCTGACCTTCAGGTTATGAGCGGCTATTTGGCCATATTTACCAAAATTTACCAAAACTAATAAGCACTAATTAGTACATATATAACAAATACTTACAAATCATTTATCATTTATTTTAATTCTTGCAAATTACCCAAAATTGATCTACGGTGTAGCACCAGCGTAGCACCAGATGCTCGTTAGGGCGATAACCTGAAGGTCGGTGAAAATGGGCTGTACCCCATTTTGTACCCCTTAAAAATTTTAATAGGAATTGATATTAAATGAAAAAATTACTAATTATTATTACATTGTTATTAACTGGCTGTGTTTCTACACAGCATAAAGATGATATTGCCAACCTTGAAGGATTTCCACTAGATTTATGTAACTACGGCTATGAAGACTATGATGCTTTAGAGGCAAAATTTGATAAAGAATTTCCCATAGGTAGTGATGCTCACAAGGTTTTAGATACTTTTGCTCCTTTTATGGATAAAGCAAATCCAGAAAGGCTTTTTCCAAAACAACCTAACAACAATCCTCTCGTAAGTAAGGTTCCTCTTAATATAAAGGTTCCTAAAGATGGAGTTCAATTTGTAGGAAACTTAGACATGAGAGACCATCCTTGGAGTGATACGATGCATTACCAAGAGGCTCAGGCCAATAAAAAGTGCCTTATAGATAAAGAAAATAATAATCGATGGCTTCATAAGTTTATGTTTAATAGAGCTGATGGCACTATTGTGGTTCGGAAGATTTCTTTATACTTCACGGGGGAGAACTTCAAGAAAAGAAATATATTATTCACACATAAACATTCTCTAGCAGAATTTGCTATTAAAAAGCAGTTATTAAGTTTAACAGATGGAGCATCAAGAGAAAGTGTGAAAGATATAATGAAGAACTCTGAGTTTACCTTTATGGATAATTATTCTAATGAAATGGAATATAAATATGAGTATAGCTACCATGTAGAAGATATTCTTCCTGTAGTATATTTTTACCGTGAGCGTGATATGAGAACAGCGTATTTAACATTTAAATTTGGTAAAGATGGCGTGGTGAAGGACGTAATTGTTAAACATAAATGGACGGGAAGTAAAAGCAAAACACGCTTTGCGTTCTAAATAGACTTTACAAAAGGTAGAACAAAATGACTAGCAACAAAATAAACTTCACAAAAGGTAATAAATAAATGAAAATTTTTGATAAGCATTTCAAGACTTATATTCCGTGGGTATTTATTGTAATACTATTTATTAGCTGTTCGTTATTCAACATTTCTATGTGGTGGCCAATATTATTTACCTATATATTTATTATAATTAAATTATCTAATCTTGGAGGAGTTAAAACTAAAATTGCAGTATTAATTGCAGGTACTATTTTACCTATTTTAAGTGTGCTTTACTTGATGGGGTTTATAGTTCAGGGTGTGATGGCTCCTTATTCTAAATTACCTTCTGGGTATTATAAAAGTGAAACAGAGTTAACGGGTCGTATTGTTGAAGATGCTATTGAAGTATCAGGACGTTTCTTTAAAATGCCTAGAGAATACTTAACTAGGAAAAACATTAACCATTATCAGAAAAGCCATGCGTTATTTTTACGGTATGTACTGCCAAGTTTCCAGCCTGAATCATCATTAACTGCTAAAGATAAAAAGAAGATTATTCACAATAAAGATAACATTTCAATAAAGGAATACCTTACTACATCTGGGAATATGATGGTTATAGAGCCATTTAAACGAATACCTATCCCTAAAATAGCTGAACAAAGAAATCTAGGAGTTATTCCATTAGTCCCTATGGATAAACAAAATACACCAGAAGGTTTAGAAGGTTATTTATTATACAGGCCTAGTAAAGAAGAAAAAGTACATAAACGGGATGTATTTCTTATTAGAGATAATAATGAAGAGGTTATAGAGCTACTTGAATGTAGTGCTAGATTATCAGTTGTAAACCCTTCATGCGACCACTGGTTTTTAGATAAAAAACTATTATATAAAATTCACTATAATAGATATCGTTATTTATCCTCTTGGAAGGAAATGAAAAGTTCAGCAATTAAATTTGTTGATAGCTATGAAGTATTTCCTTCGTTTAATAATAAACAAGAGGAGATAAAATAACCATGACTAGGACTAGCCATAAAATAAACTTCACCATAGCATCATTAATATGCTTACTATTCACTATTCCCGTATGGGCAGAACAGCCAAAAGTGGAAAAGCCTTCTTATGAAAGGTTTACGGATATGGATAAACTCCATAAGGAATACCCCTTTTTAAACTGGATTGAAGACCATAAAATGGGGAATGTACGCCCTGTTGCCTCTATTGCTAAACTAGAAAATAAGTTATTAGACCACCCTTTGCTTCTTGTCCATGTTATGGGTTCTGGCTACTGTGGTATGAGTAATTGCCCTTTAGAGTTCTATGAAATTAAAGAGAATGAAGAGTATAGCAAAGTACCGTTAAATGTATCAACAGGCTTTGTATATACGGTTACTTGCCCTAATTCATTTTCCCTTAATATGTGCGGTGGTGGAATGATAAACCATTGCGGCTTATGGAAGTACGGAAACGGCACATTTAAGCATGTTGGTAGGAATGATAATGACGCAGAATCACTACCACAATGTGAAGAAATTAAAAATATGAAGGGCAAAAGTAAATGACCAGCCATAAAATAAACTTCACAAAATCATTATTAGAAAAAGCACCAAATGCCGAAAAAGGTAAGCGTGATTATTACTATGATTTGAAAGAGTCGGGTCTTAGATTGCAGGTTACACATGCTGGTAGCAAAACTTTTTACCTATATAAAAGGATTGAGGGTAAACCAGAAAAGCTTATGCTTGGTAAATTCCCAGATTTAAGTATAGAAAATGCTCGTAATATTGCCCAACAAAGAAAAGGTGAAATTGCACAAGGTCAAAATCCTCAAACTGAAAAACGTAAAATGCGTCAGGAGTTAACCCTAGGTGATTTATTTCATGAGTATATGGAACGTTACAGTAAAAAAGAAAAGAAATCGTGGAAGTATGATGAAAGAGAAATACCTAAATATCTAGGTCATTGGTTTAACCGTAAAATTTCTAGCATCAGAAAACATGAAATCATGCAACTTCACGAAAAAGTACGTGATGTAAATGGTCTGTATCAAGGTAACAGAGTATTAGAACGTATTCGTGCCATGTATAACAAAGCCATTGAATGGGGTTGGGAAGGGATGAACCCAACTCAAGGAATTAAAAAATTTAAAGAAAAATCCCGAGATAGGTTTATTTTACCAAATGAATTTCCATTCTTTTTAGAAGCCTTAGAACAAGAAGAAAACGAAACAGCAAAAGATTACATCTGGCTATCTCTTGTTACAGGAGCAAGAAAAACAAATGTACTTATGATGCAGTGGCAAGATATAAACTGGGAAAACAAGCTATGGAGAATACCTGATACAAAAAATGGAGAACCTCTTGTTGTTCCACTTATTCCAATGGCTATAGATATCCTAAAAGTACGAAAAGCACAAAAACGTAGCCTTGTATGGGTTCTTGATGGAGAAGGTAAAGATGGTTACTTTACAGATCCTAAAAGATCATGGAACCGTATTAGAAATAGAGCAACATTAAGTATATGGGTAGATAATAATCCAGATGTGATTGATGTTATCAAAGATTGTGAAGCAACTATGAATGAATCTGATGGTGTTGGTACTTTAATTAAAAGAGTTCGAACAAGAGCGGAAGAAACAGGCATTCCATTAGTAGGTGGTATAGAAGATATCCGCTTACATGATATCCGTAGAACAATGGGAAGTTACCAAGCATTAGTTGGTGAAAGTTTGCAAGTTATTGGTAAATCACTAGGGCATAAATCCCTACAATCAACCCAAATATATGCTCGTCTACAGCACGATCCAGCCAGAAACGCCATGGAAAAAGCAGTTTCTGCCATGCTTGCTCCACCTGTTTATGATACTAAAGCAATTGCACAGGGAGAACAATAATGAGTATGTTCCCCTATAAAGTTAAAAGTTGGACAGCTGATTATTCTCATATATACCCAGAAGAGTTTATAAAAAATATATGTGAAAAACTTAATAACAGTAATCTTTCAGAAGATGAAATAACTGATATTATATTTTCTATAACTGATGATTATATGGATTCAAGCAGAGATAGAAAATCTTCTTTTACTCATAATGAGGCTATATCAAAAATTAATAGCTTTGTTAAATCTCAGAAGAAAGCACTTATAAAGTTTGAAGAACTTTCTACTGATCCTTTGCTTAGTATGATGTTTACATTGAAACAGCGTGACAGCTTGGAAGAGTCTTTAAGTGATAATAGACATAAAAAAGTTAGTAAGACTGATTTTATTGAAACAGTATCAATTGCTATAGGCACCCTGAAGGAAATAACTGAGGATGCGAATGGAAGTGAAAGGTACTTTGGTATTCCTACATACCAAGCACTAAGAGAATGGTTAATAAATATAGAAGTATTATTTGATCATTCACCAGTTAATTTTGTGCAACCTAAGTATGATAATGAACTTGGGTATCAATCAGAATGTTTAAATATACTTTTTGAACTTATGAAGCCCCTAGATTTAGAAGTTGAGGAACAGCAAATAGCTGAACAGATAAAAATTATAAAGTCTAAGGAATTTCAATCTACATAACAGGTAGGAACTTTTTTGTGATTTTTATAAAAAAAGTTCCTACCACAACTCATTGAATATAAACACATATCCATGTAAATTACTTTCAGTTAATAAAATTAATTGGAGGTTCTTATGGAACACTTAAGATTACTTACACCAGCGGAAGTTGCCAATATTCTTGGTGTTTCTGTTGAGACTCTAAATGTATGGCGTGCTACTAAACGCTATCCACTCCCATATGTTAAATCTGGTCGCCTTGTGCGTTACAAATTGTCGGATTTGGAAAAGTTTATTGATGATCGTACTCACTTAGCGGTCGCATAAAGAGTTTTCCCCATTAACGGCTAGCCGCAGTTAGTGGGGTTTAAGGGCGAAGATGGTGGCACCAACGCACAATGTTAGTGTCACCAACTGCTTTCCTTAGGGCTTCGCCCTTAAAACCTTAAGCGGCTAATCTGTGCGTAGCACAGACAAAGAATAAAAAAGAAATTCAATTTTTCTTACAGGGGGCGAACTTGTAACACGCCCCCCTAAGATTACAAAATACAGGAGAACTAATGAAAAAAATATATTCAAATTTTGATGGTTTAGATATTGCCTTTCAAGGAAGTGTATCTAAAAAAATATTAGCTCAACTAGCTGAAGCCCAGAAAGAGGCTCAAGAAGGTCAAAAAGAAGAGGTAATAGAACTAGGTAAATCACATTTAAAAGTTTGTGTTGCTACATCTGGAGGATCTGGAGGTTATGCATATCGTTTTGATACAGGTGTAGATGGTGCAGTTTGGTTCGTTGCAAAATCAAATGATGTAAAAAGGTGGAATGTTCGAGTATCCGTTAAAAGTTTAGCATTTGCATTGCATGGTTATGAAGGGGTTAAAAATCATATATTACATGTATTAGACTGCCTAGAAGCACGGGGAAAAGGACGAATTGATAAAGCTACTGGAAAATTTACAGATCAACCGTTAGAAAGTATTAGTAGGTTTGACTTTTGCGTAGATTTCATTGCCCCTAATTTTCAAATAAATTCAGAACATTTTATAGCTCATTCTAGGTCTACAAAACAAATCTACGGTAAAACACTTGAGCTAGACACTGTTAGACGTGGAAATAATATTGAATCTGTTCGTATAGGTAAGATGCCTAACAAACAGGTGGCAATTTACAATAAAACTAAGGAAATTATTAATAATAATAAAAGTTATTGGTGGAAAATATGGGGGATAGATAAAGATTCTGTTGAATGTGATGTTTGGCGTGTTGAAGTTAGAGCCGGAAAAGAAGAGCTTATTAAATGGGAATCTCGTACTTTTACAGCACTTGAAGAAAAAGCAGGTAATATAACTGATCATATTCTTAAATCTATTCGTTATGTAAATCCAAGTGCAGATAAAAACCATACACGTTGGAAATCAAAACCAATTTGGAATGATACAATCAAAGCTGTAAATGAAGGAATGATGGAATATACATCCCAAGAAGCAAAAAGAGAGGATATTCTAAAAGGTTTTCATGCTGAAAAATTAGCTATCTATCAACAGCAAATGATGGGTCTAGCTGTAAGCTATGGGGCTTTAAAAGGAGTTAAAATAAAAGATCTTCCAGAATTAATGAAGCATCTTTCGATTGATATGAAGGATGATTTATTGTGGAATTTCAACAAAATTCAAGATAAATACGAAAAAGCAGTACAACGCTTTTCAATGTTACATTAAATTTTAGGGGCTAAACAAGGGGGTAAAAGGGGCTAAGTAAAAAATCATAAGCCCCTTGTTTACCCCCTTAAGGGGCTTAATTTAGGGGCTATAAGGGGCTAAAAACTGATAATTTATATAATTTGAACATGCTCGCAACAAGTTGCCAACATGTTGGGTTTAAATGTTTAACATGTTGTGAACTAGTTGAAATTTTTTCTTCAACATGTTGGTTAATACGTTAGGAACATGTTGGAACGTGTTGAATTAAAAAAAAGCCCTTAAACATGGGCTTTTTATCCTACAGGAGTGCAGTTTATTTTTTGCTAGAATTTATTATTGAAAATACTTGGCTACTAGTTGATTACATACTTCTTTATGAGCTTTTTTAATTTCTGTATCATTTTCAATATTTATTAAGTAAGAATCCATAAAACTATCCAAAGAGCTAATTAGCCTTAAGTAATATTTTATAGTTGGTAGTAACCCATTTAAAATTATCTGACAGCCATGTGTAGATTCAATTTCCTTTACAACTTTATATATATTTTCTTTTTCTGATTCTAATAACCCAATATTTGATAAGATATAATATCTGTCAGGGCTATATTGATATATTTTATCTCTGGCTACACGAACCATATTAGCATCAATTGCCTTGTCTAGCTTTACTTCTACAGCTTCAAACAGTTCATTTTCTTTATATATTTCAATATCACCAGATGTTCTAGATGTTCTGTCAGAGGCTGTATGGCTTCCTAAATCTTTTAAAGTTCCTCCTTCGTATCTTTTTAGTTCTTTTACGATATATGAATATACAGTGTGCAATGCTATTACAGGGAGTTTAGAACCACCAGAGATACCATATTTATAGCTAAATTGCTCATCAAGAAAATTAATTATTATTTCTATTGTTAATTTATCTTTATTGGATAAATCAAGGGGTATTATATCTACTTTATTTTCTAATACTATTTCTTTGGTTTTATTCAGAAGATATTTTAAACAATCTTCTGGTGTTGCTTGATCATTTTCAATGCTATCTATAGTTTTTAGAAATGCATCCTTAACACCTTTACCAGAAATTTTTCCATCATAACTAAAATTATAGGGGTAAGGTTGCTCTAATGAGCGTGTTAACCAACCACTTTCAGCCATAGAAGGGTAGCCTAATTCTTTTAATGTTGGTGTTATATATCTAGTATCAATACTACGACCAGAAAATCCATTCTCCATATTACTTTGATGGAGTCGTATATCTTGTTCTGGGTCAAAAATCTTATGCGTTATAAGTGTTGTTATAACTGTAAAAACACCTTTTTGATTATAGCATTGGCTAGATATAGTATTTAGATAATTTTTAACATCATTAGTTAAACTATCCGAGTAACTCTGACTGCTCTGGTGATGTCTTAGCAAAATATCTTTTTGATTCATTGTTGTCTTTTCTATTATTATCTAAAATTTGTTTTTTTACTTGTTTGGCTAGTTCGTAAACCATAGGCACGCATACTGAGTTACCTACTTGCTTGTATGCTTCTGATTTACTGTCATGAATAATAAAATTATCTGGAAAACCCATTAACCTGTAACATTCTTTTAATGTAAGCTTTCTAACTTTATTTGTTTTTGGGGAGTGAATAAAAAACCTTCCAGACACTTCTTGAGATGGTAGTGTGGGGTGAGTGCCTTCAATAGAGTATATTCTATTAGGTTGTTTATGGACTCTAGAAAGGTGTTCTGTATTAGGTCTAACTCCATTAACACGGATATTTTTATTTCTATATCCCGTAAACATTAACCCAGATTTTTGTTGTTTTATTGGATTATCTATTAAGGTATATTCCTCTTGGTTTAGGTATTCAGTATCATCTGTTTCTTTATCTAAAAAGTTTTTTAAAATAGGTTTGTCTATTATAGGAGTGCTTATTTCTGAGAAATTAAATTCTTTTTCTTTAGAAGCAATAATAACTAATCTCTCTCTATTTTGTGGCACACCATAATTTGATGCATTTAATAGTGAATAAGAAATGTAATACCCTAATTCTTCTAAGGTTTTTAAAATAACATTAAAAGTTCTTCCTCCATCATGGTGAAGTAAGAATTTCACATTTTCTAAAACAGCAACTTTAGTATTTTTTTCTTTAAGAATTTTGCAGATATAAAAAAACATAGTTCCTCTGATGTCATCAAAACCTTTCTTTTTTCCACATATACTAAATGGTTGGCAAGGGAATCCTGCTACCAACACATCATGATCTGGTACAGATGAAGGATCAATCTTTGTAATATCCCCTTCTGGGTAAACACCATGATTTTTAAGGTACATATCTCTACAAGGTTGATTAATTTCACTGGACATAACACATTCAAACCCTGCCTTAGAAAAGCCAAGATGAAAACCACCTATTCCTGCAAAAAGATCAATAAATTTCATTTGAATACCATTATTAATTTGAATAATTTATACCATATATTAATAATATTTGATATTAGAAATACTTATATTATAGAAATTTGCTAATTGCAGTTAGTTTATATGTAAAATGATATATTTAGATGTTGCTACAGGATATATGGTTGTAGTTTGACATGTTTACGCAACTTGTTATATTTTAATAATATTATTTATATCAAATAGATATGAATATTACTAAAATATTTTTTGCGAGGTGTTGTTTTCACTTAATAATAAGTTTGACTTTAAATATAAGGAAAAATAATTTATATGAATGATGTTACCGAGATATATGTTCATTTTAAAGTACCTGAGCATTATATATCTTTTCGTGAGTTTGCTTTAACAGCAGAGTGTTTTGACCAAACTATAAAGTCATTGAATAAGTCTGTATTTGAAGATAGCCTTTCATATGAGCTTATGATAATTCCTCCAGAAGATGGGACATTTCTCCATAAGATGGGAGTGGTTGCAAAATTTACCTCTGTAGCTTTGATTGGGAGTTTTGCTGATGGATTTGTTAATGGAGTAACTGGAGTTAGTTTTAATGATTATGGCAATAAAGCTGGAGAGCTAATAGTAGATATAATCAATGGAGCTTACCAGACCCCAAATGAGAAGCTTTGTGGTTATGGATCGGATAATTTTAATATAGATGGTGTTATTAAAGCAAAAAGTGATTTTTATACAATGTGTGATGGGAATCCAAAAATAGATGCTATTGGTTTTGATTCATCTAAAAAGTTCCCTATAAATAGGAAAAATTTCAAAGATCATATTTCACCAGATATTACAAGAAGGCTTCCATCTGAATTTGCTTTACATGAATTAATAATAGTATCTTCTGTAAATATTGATAAAAGGGTTGTGTGGACTTTAAAAGATAAACATACAGGTAAGATAATATCTGCATATATGGAGGATGAGTATTTTAAGAAAGGTTTGCTATCTGGCAGGTATCCTTTGAAAAAGGCTGGTAGTGATGATGAAATAACTGCATATATAGAGTATAAAATGGAAGAAGAGAACGGTATTAAGAAGTGCTTAGAGAAATGTTTAAATACAATATATAAATTTAATGAAATAAATATTCAGGATATACCTGATGGCTTAGTTATAGCTGAGCCTTCAATTAAAGAGTTTTCAAAACAGACCAGTCTTTTTGATATTATATAGCGTAGCCCCAGCGTAGCACCGTCTACTTTTTGCGGAACTATAAGAATTTGTGAAAGCTTGTAAGTTGTTGAATTATTTAAGAAAAATTGGTTGCGGGGAGAGGATTTGAACCTCTGACCTTCAGGTTATGAGCCTGACGAGCTACCGGACTGCTCCACCCCGCGACAACGACGTATTGTTTAATACATTTGGGTTATAGCTAATATGTATGCTACTTGTCAAGCACCAAAAGATAAAAGTATTTATATACACTTTTTATTTCATATTATATCTTAGTTACAAGTCATCTTTAGATAATAATTTACACCCTTTAAAAATTTAGTAGAGTTTGAAGTCATGAAAAAAATATTAGAGCTAATTATCAATTTAATACCAAAAAATAAGTTACCAAAGGCATATAAGCAGGTTGATGGAAATATTATTCAATTCACTCATAAAGAAGTACGTAATAAATTAGCTGAAGGTTGGGAGTTCAGTATTAGAGAATTTATAAAAAAGATATCCATATCAAGAAAAGTAAAAAAGAATAAACAAAAACAAAGATTAGCAGAGGCACAGGAAACATTCTATAATGTAATAGGACAAATAACACTTGTTCATGCAGGAGTAGAACAGGAGTTACAAAATCAGTTAATAGACGAATGGCTTGTACCAGAAGCTAACACAAAAGGTAAAAATAAAGTTACATATATGTGCGGTAAAAAATTACAGCAAAGGTTTTTAAAGGAAATTGAAGATCGTTTAATTCCCGTAAGATTTTTAGAGCAATATAAAGAAGAAATTTCTAATTTTGAAAATTTAAGTGAAGTACGCAATGATACGCTAAAAGCTATATATTCATTCAATCTAGAAACATCAGAAATATCAAGGATAAACGAAGAATATAGAAGGCACTGGATGGGTAAATATAAAGATATGAGCCATCAAGAATTTATAAAAAAACACTACCAAAGTGTAACCATTTCAGAGCTTATGAGCTTACTTCAAAACTTAACGGAGGTAGCAATAAAGCTTAGGAGTATTCATGCTCATGTTTGGACAGAAAAACTTCATCTTTCTATGAGTTTTTGTAAGAAGCCAGGTGATAGCATGCCTAGTTATGCATCTAAATTACCGTATATTTACTTAAAGGAGATTGAAGAATAAATATGATTAGCCACAAAATTAACTTCATGAAAGTACTAATAGGTAAGGTAATAAAATGAATTTTAAATCAGGTTTAGGTATTTTGATGATGTTTAGAGTTCCTCTGGTATCTCTTTCTTATTGGCTTTATTCGTAAACCTAAAATACGAAAAAAAGGAACATTTAAATCTGATAACTAACAAAAAAAGCCTCCTAATGGAGGCTTTTTTTACGAACTAACGGGTTTGTTTATTTTACAAAACGTACCTGAGCTGTTCTATTTGAAGCGTTAACAACACCATCAGCTGTAGCAACTGGAGGGTTATCTTCACCCATTGGGCGAACTTCAACCATATTTGGTTTGATACCTAGTAATCTTAGGTATGCTGCTACACTTTCTGCACGTTTTAGTGAAAGTGTCATGTTGTGATCTTTAGCACCAGATGTATCTGTGTAACCTGTAATCACAATTTTACCAGCTTTAAACTTAGCAAGTTGAGCAGGAACTGTTTTAAGTATAGTTTTTGCTTGGTTTGTTAAGCTATGCACATCTAAAGCAAAGAATACATCAAATGCAGAAATAACTACATCTGGTTTTCTTTTAACTACTTTTTTGCCTTGTAGTGATTTCAGCGCTGACCAAAAACGAGAACGACAGCTTTCGATATCGTATGTTTGGTAACTTTCTTCGTGTTGTTCTGCCCAACAATCAAACATTGCTTGTGCGTATGCTGTTGTTTCTGGGTAATGGTTTTGCACACCTTTATTTAGCAGAGAAACAAGTGCATTACGACCTTTTGTAAGGTTTTTGCTATGCTTAATATTTCTTTTAGATATTTCTGATGGAGCAGGGATAGTACCATCACCGATCATATTTGCACGTTGCCAGAAAAATATTGAATCTCCGTTATCACCAAGTAATGCTTCGTATTTACCAAGTTCGTAGTATTCTTTGTGTAAACTTGTAGCAAATTTACTTCCTTCTACTTCACCAGCAGGGTGATTAATGCTATAGCCAACCATATCTTCTAAGTTAAGTTTAGTTGGTTCTGTTGTTGAACAAGCAGTTATTTGAGTTACTAACGCTCCAACAAGTATAAATTTTGTAAACTTCATTTTTATCGCCTTTATTTAGCTTTTAATTCAGGGATATTTCATACTCCCCCAAGTAATAATAACTTTGTTATAGCAAAAGCTATTATGTTTGTACACAATATTTTTAATATAAGAGGTTATTTTAAGATAAATTCTTATTTTGTAGTAAAAAGGTATGCATAAACAAATGTTTGTGATAAAAACAGGACACTTTTAAACATATTATACGGATATATATAGATAAATGAGAATACACGCACCAAGACCAGAGCGATCTGAATTACTAATGCCAGCAGGATCTTTAGAGAATATGAAGGCTGCTATTTTATATGGCGCAGATGCTGTTTATGCTGGAACGCCAGATATGTCGTTACGCACAAAGTCATCATTTACATTGGAAAAATTGGTGAAAGGTATTGAGTTTGCTCATGAACATGGAGTTCGTGTTTATTTAACTTTAAATTTATTTGCCCATAACAAAGATATTGAAAAACTACCAGTATTTGTGGAAACAATTCGTAAAGTTAAGCCAGATGGCGTTATTATTGCAGATCCTGCTGTATTTCAATATGTAAAAGAAAATGCACCAGAACTTGAACTACATGTTTCAACTCAGGCAAATATTACATCTTGGATGGGGGTTAAATTTTGGCAAGATCAAGGGGCTAGCTTATGTGTTCTTGCTCGTGAAGTTTCTTATGAAGAATTATGCAAAATACGTAAAGAGTGCCCAGAAATTAAAATAGAAGCCTTTGTTCATGGCGCAATGTGTATGACATATTCAGGCCGTTGTTTACTTTCTAATTTTATGGCAGAACGTGGTGCTAACCAAGGTAGTTGTGCTCATAGTTGCCGTTGGAATTATAAGGTTCATGTAAAAATGCGTGATGGTAAAACTCAGGAACTGGTTATAAATGAAGATAACAAAGATATGTTTGAATTTTTGTTAGAAGAGGGCTGTAGACCAGGGGACTTAATGACTATTGAAGAAGATCCATACGGTTCATACATTCTAAATAGTAAAGATTTATGTTTAATGCCAAAACTAGATGATTACTTAAAAATTGGTGTTGATTCATTAAAAGTTGAAGGCCGTCATAAAAATGAATATTACGTTTCAGTAGTAGCAAGAACTTACCGTATGGCAATTGATGCTTGGTACGCAGATCCAGAAAATTGGGATCCGAAACCATATATGGATGAGCTTCAAAATATCCGTAACCGTGGTTACACAATGGCTTTTCATGAAGGACGCTTACAAAATCATTCTCATGATTATACCGATACAGCATCTATGAGTGATTGGAGCTACGGCGGATTTATTAAAGAATGGCATGATGATTATTTTGTATTTGAAGTCCGTAACCACATGGAAAGTGGTGATGTTTTGGAATTTTTACCACCAAAAAGCCTCGATGCAATTCGTTTGCGTATGTACGATTTTACTAATGCAAAAACTTTGGAAGTTGTGAGTAAGGTTTCTGCAGGGCAGGGCATGGCTATCCAAATTCCATTATCTGTTTTTGATAAAGAGGATACAACAACCCTTAAAAATCGTTTAATAGTAGGCACAGTAGCAAGAACAGAAACATTTGATGAAAGCCGTAATACGGAACAAGTTAAGGTACGTATTCAGTCTCAAAAAATGGAAGCTGGAATTGTATCTGAGAAAGTTTATGAATCTACTAAAAAACGTATTTCAGAAAGAATGGCAGATACAGATAAAGCTAAAACAATAAAATCCAAAAAATTAGCCAAAACTAAAGAGGAAGCTTGTTGCGGACGTGGTTGTAACGGTTGTTTAGTATTTTGGAATGATCCGATGTATGCTAAGGCTCGTGATTTATTAGCTACCAAAAAAATGGGTGAGAAGCTGGCGCAAAAGGCTGTTTAACTAATATTGTGATGATTAAGAGGCTTTATGGCCTCTTTTTTTCTTGTAAAATCGTCATTGTATACATATAATACAAGTGTTAGAGATTTATCTTTCCATACTGTTTTTTTTGTAATGACCTGAAAAGGCATATTTTATAGACCTACCAAAGGCTTTATAAAATAAATAAACTATATTGATAAGAACAAGCTTATAAACAGATTAGCTATACATGGTATGTATTAGCTGACATTTATAAAATAGACACGTGCTTTGAATCTTTCTTGGTACCTCGCTTTATTTTATTACCCCAACGTTTATGGTTAAGGCTTTAACACTTTCTTGCTTATGTTTAATTTCTCAAAATATAAGCTTACCCTTACTTCTACCTAACGGAGAAAAACATGAAAACTAAATCTCAGAATACACCCGTAGTACATCCAGGTATGGAATTTCCTCTTGACCGTTGGTTTCAGTGCACAATTGAGAGCACACGTGGCCTTCCTGAAACATTTCATTATAATCCTACCAGTGATGAAGCACGTATTGATCGTGCAGGACATACTATTACGGCTAGCTTTTTTATAAGAGCCATGGAAGGTGGTAAAGAAGACGTTTATGTGGTTATAAACTTCCCTAAAAATGCTAATAATGGATTACTTTTTACTCAGGAAGCATTTTGTTACCGTCCTTCATCCGAAGATATGATAAATATCATGTCTAAAGAGTTACTGAGTGACTTAACTGAAAGTATTCAGAAATATTCTACGGTTGGCAATTTTATTAATCAAGTATCAAGAGCTTCTCATCAAATCTATATATTGTTAGATTGGTCGTACAGCTTAAAAAAGAGTGAGTTTGAGGAAGTTCTTAATAAGATAGAAAAACCATTTTTTGATCAATTAGTAGTATTTGTAGCTGATGGTTATTATAAATATAATAATGATTCTACTGGTGGGGATATGGAGATTATGATATCTTCATTAAAAAATGTTTTAAAATATTGTGGCTATACTGGCATTGTAACAAAACTCAACAAAGCATTAAAAGAAGCAAGAACTAAATAGCGCAACAAAAAAAGCCAGAGGTATCCCCTCTGGCTTTTTTACGCTACAAAACAAGATTATTATATAATCTTGTTTCTAATTAAACACCTAATAGCAAAGCTTCCTCCCATAATAAGGAAAATAGCTAGGACTATTAATGCCATCTGTACACCTTGAGTATCAATAATATGCCCTGTTAATGGACCAAGCCATACAAAAATAAGCCTCCGTGCTAGCCCCATACCAGAAAGAACAGTTGCTCTTCTGCCAGAACCAACTCTGCGGTTTACAGCATCATTAATAATAGGTGTGGCATAACCAAATATAGCAGAAATTATCATGGTCATAATAATGCCTACATAACTAAGCTGAGCCCCAGCAACTAAAAGTACCGTTACAGTTATACCAAACATCAAGTAAACAGATATTTCTACGCCAACAAATTCTTCAATTTTGTGGGCATATTTACCTGCTGTTGCAGCTGTTACTAATGCAGTACCACCAACAATACCAAACCATATTGGTTCAATATTTAAAGCCATAAGGTATCCTTGTTCTACCCACCGTGCAGAAAGGGTTACACTTAAAAGTATTGCACTAAATAATATAATACATGCAACCTCTTTATGCCCATGAAAGATATATTTCAAGGTTTTAGCCATATCAATAAATGGGTTTTTATGACCAATTTCTTTTACTCGTGGTGGCTCAACTATAAATATAGCTAATACAGCACTTATTGAAATAATAATAGCCGTCATAATTGCAGGTAAATCAGGGTTTATAGTATATAACCAGCCACCAATAAGAGAACAACCAGCAAGAGTATATAAACCCCATGCTTGACGCTCACCTTCATATTTACGGTATTCATTACTACGATTATCAGCAAGTAGAGATTCATACGCAATTGCGCTATCAGTACCACTAATTAAACTTGCACCAGCACCCATTAATATCTGACTAATTGCTAAGCCCATAAAATCTTGCCCTAGCCACATAACAAATGCCCCTATAGCGTAAATAATAGAACCAACAACCAAAACAGATTTACGTTGCCATACATCACTTAACCAACCAGAAGGAACTTCCATTATAACAAGTGATAAAGCAAAAATAGCTTCAATAATGAATAAATCTTGCATATTCATATTTTTAGAACCAGCATAGTATAGTGCTAATATAGGTATCAGGAAAAATGCATCTGCTGTTGCATTTATCCATTTCATTAATAACAAGTTTTTGTTTACAGTTTTATAGTTCATCGTAGTTATCCTCAAATAATAAGAGTGTTAAAAAGTACAAAGATATTTCTAAACCTTAAAAAATTCCCCGAGAGGGCAAAAGACATTGGTGAAAAAGTTAAATTGAAAAACAACACAAACAAAACACAAGTCTAGCCCAGAAGCTGAAATGCTTTCTTGCGTTACCGTTTATTTATTTAACTGAAAAAAATGGAAGCGAAAAAGACCCAGCTGTACTTAGATACCCGCAGGGGTTCTAGTACGGGAAATGGCACACACCACAAAAAGGGAGTGATTCCCCTTGAGTTCTGCCATATTCAAGACTGTATAAATTTGTTCCATATTTAAAGTGTGGAGATATATTGTATGCATGTCAAGGGGTAAGGACAAAAAAATATTAAATAATAATTAAATAACAAAAAAAAGACCCCCTAAAAGGGAGTCTTTTTTAACGATAAGTTATGGGGCAAGTTTTAATAATGGTGGCGCAAAGGTACACTTTGCATCAAGTAGCTGATCTTTTATAATTAATAAAATATCAGAACGACAAGTAATAAAATCACTACGTTTTACCCAAAAACGGATATTAATAGTAACAACACCATCAGCCATGGATTCTTGGAATGCCAAGTGTTCAAGGCGGTTCTCAACCATACTATGCTCTTTTAAAATATTGTTAATGATGTTTATTGCTTTTCTTGCATCAGCATGTAGGTCTAAACGAATTTTTTCATCACCTCTGCGTGCAGGGTTATGGCTATGATTTACAACCGTTCCGTTCCAAGCATCACTATTTGGTATAACTAACTGGAAGTTTTCAGCAGTTCTTAGCTCTGTGCGTAAGGGCCCAATTGATTCAACCGTACCACTTTGTCCGGCAACGGTAATATAATCTTTTACATTAAATGGGCGACGCAACATCATAAGAATACCAGCTGCTACATTAGATAATGTATCACGTAATGCAAAAGCAATAGCAAGGCCTGTACCAGTTAAAATAGTAACGATACTACTTGTATCTACACCAATTAGTGGTAATGCAATTAAAATACCTATAAGGATTGCCGTATAGCGTACAAATTTTGCCAAGAAGAGACTTAATGTTTCGTCTTTATCCTTTAATAGGCGTAGTTTTTCTTGAATACGCTCATTAAATTTATTCCAGGCAATAGCGGTGGCAACAATAAATATTATTATTGCGATAATGTTGATAGGTTGTTGAATAAATAACCAAATCTCTGAGAGTAATTCTGTAACAGGAATCATAAAATATATCCTCAAGGGAAGTGAAAAGAAAAAGAAGATCAATAATTAGAACGGAATTGTATACTATATAAAAGTAAAAAGAAAGAGAAAAATATTTTAGTTTCATATTTAGTTTTATGTAGATATCCTTATGATAGTAAATAATATTTAGTTGAAGGAGAATAAATGTCAAGCGAAGGTTATCATGAGCCTATAGAAGAGCTTTCTAGTGAAACAAGAGATATGCATCAAGCAATTACATCTCTCAGAGAAGAATTAGAAGCTGTAGATCTGTATCAACAACGTATGGATACCTGTAATAATGAAGAGCTAAAGGGGATCTTACAGCACAACAGAGATGAAGAAAAAGAACATGCTGCAATGCTTATTGAGTGGATGCGTCGTAAAGATCCTATTTTTGAAAAAGAGCTAAAAGATTATTTGTTTACTGACAAGCCCTTATTTCATAAATAGAAGGCAAATATTATGAAAATTACAGATATTTATAAATATTGGCAGAAGGTTGAAAATAAAACTATGGGACGGTGGTTTTTTAGCCGTTTAATTGCTGCCATTATTCCATATACTGGTGCTTTAAAAGCTAAAGTATTAGATTGGAAAATAGGTTATGCCAAAGTAGAACTGAAGGATAGGCAAGGCATACGTAACCACCTAAATTCAATTCATGCAGTTGCTTTAACTAATTTGGGTGAATTTGTGAGTGGGTTGGCACTTATTTCGCAATTTTCAGATAATATTCGTGGAATACCAGTAAATATTAATATTGATTTTAGTAAAAAAGCCAGAGGAACACTAACAGCAGAATGCACAACTAAACTACCAGATTTTAAAGGTGAAAAAGAGCATATTGTTAAAGCAGAGATTAAAGATGAAAGTAATGATATTGTAGCAACTGTAACCGTAAAATGGCAATTGGAAGCATTATAAATGAGCAAAAATACTAATTTATTTCTTCAGCAAATAGGCATTAAATACCCAATAATTTGTGGCCCAATGTACCCTTGCAGTAATCCTGAACTAGTTGCAGCAGTTTCTAATGCTGGTGGCATAGGTATTATTCAGCCAATTGCGCTTACTTATGTGCATGGATATGACTTAGCAGAAGGAATTGATTATATTAAATCACTTACAAATAAACCTATTGGTATGAATTTGTTAATTGAAAAGAATTCTAAAAAATACCACCAAAAAATGGTTGATTGGATGGATATTGCCATTGAAAAAGGAGTTAAGTTATTTATTACATCACTTGGTAAACCTGATTGGGTAGTTAAAAAAGCTCATGCAGCAGGTGCTTATGTTTATCATGATGCAACAGAAAGCAAGTGGGCACAAAAGGCAGTAGAAGCCGGTGTGGATGGTTTAATAGCGGTAAATGATAGGGCAGGTGGTCATGCAGGCAGTACAAACTACGATAATTTATTTGAAGAACTAAAAAAATTTGGCTTACCAGTTATATGTGCTGGTGGTATTAGTGATAGAGAAGGTTATAAACAAGCACTAAAACAAGGATATCAGGCCGTACAAATGGGCACACGCTTTATAGCAACAGAGGAATGCACAGCAAGTGATGCCTATAAACAGGCAATAGTAAATGCTAAAGAAAATGACATTGTGTTAACAGAACGAATTACAGGTATTCCTGTTTCAGTAATTAATACGCCATATATTCAAAAACAAGGCCTTAAACCAAATATTCTTGAACGTTGGATGTTAAATAATCCAAAAATGAAATATTTTATGAGAACAATTTTACTGCTTAAATCACTGAAAGCACTTAAAAAATCACACTTTTCTCCAAAAGATTTTTGGCAGGCAGGTAAAAGTGTTGAAAGTATTAATGAAGTTCTCTCGGTGAAAGACATAATGGTGGGCGAGGAGGGACTTGAACCCCCGACCAAGACATTATGAGTGTCCTGCTCTGACCAACTGAGCTACTCGCCCTCAATCAGTGGGCACACTATACAATGATTTTTTAATTCTAGCTACGAAAAAAGACACCTTTTTAGGTGTCTTTTAAATTTTTCGCTATTTAACCTATATCAAATTCTGCAATAGTAGTTGCCTTAGGAGATAATCCTTTGTGTGCGGTAACTTTTACATGTTTGCAGTTATATGAAACATCAATTGTTTCATGAAGTTCTGGATAGGTGAAGGCTTGCGTAACAGCACTTCCTCTACTTGGTGTATTCAGAATAATTTCAACATGCAATGTATTATTCTCTTCATGCTCTTTTGTACTGAATGAGTAACCACCTGTAGCAAATTCTCCTTGTGCTGAAATGTATAATTTATTTTTATATATTTCAGCAGAGTATTCAGTTATGTGCTTTATCATAGTTTATACCTCTAAGAAAAAAGAGCCTCAGTACGAGGCTCTTTTTTATATTTATAGATTGAATTGATCAACAGCTTCTGATTTATCAGAAGCTTTAATTTGAATTTGTTTACATCCTTCAGGAATATCAATTTCCTCTTGATGTTCCGGGAATGTGAACCCTTTTGTAACAGTGGCACCATGTGATGGCTTTAATACTGTAATTGTAATATTTAACACATTTGCGATGCGTAGTGGATTAATACTAAAACCATAACCACTCGTGGGGCAAGTGCCCGCAGCTTTAACGGTTACTGTGGTTTCTTCTTTATTTAGCGTTGCTGAATATTCTGTTTGTGCTTGTTGCATAGTGCTTTTGCTACCTCATATGTGAGAGAAAAGATGATGAATTAACCTTAAGAAAGGTTGAAAGTTGGTTTGTTATTGTGAGTAAAAAGGGAAGTTAATTTCTTAAGATTAAATACATCAATTGTTTTAATACAATTGATGTGAAACCACAACAAAAAAAGGGAAATTAATATAAAAAATGGCTCAGTATTACTGAGCCATTATAAGATCGTTATTTTTTTAGCATCGGATATAAAAGTTCATCACGAATTTTCATTGTAATTCGTCCTAACCAATTCTGTCCAGTACCCGTTCTTAAACAGAAGCCAAAAAATGTATCACTCCAGGTATTGCCTTCTGCAATAGTGGCAGTACCTGTATTCATTAGCTTTTCCATAAGCCATGGGTTGCGGATGCTATATTTCTGTCGTACTAAGATTTCCATTATTGCAATACGGCCATTATCTGAATAATCAGGACGTGTTGGAAAATCATCTTCGTGGGTTAACTCTTTAGCATCACCAGCATCTAGGGTTTGTATTTTCTTGCGTAATTTTAAATCTAGAGTTTTCCAAGCCATATAGGCATTTTCTGTAGAATCAAAATCCATTGCAGGAAGGTTGATTTCTTCACCATCTATAACAACGGTTTCTTCAGGTAAAGTTACGTTGCATGGCCAAAAATTGCTAAGATATCGTTCATCTTCACGAAACATAAAAATAAATTCTTGGGTTCCGCCTATTTTGTCAGTAGGGAAGGCTGTTTTCATGGTTGTCCTCCATAAGGGTGGGTGAAACGTTGAAAGATATAATTAAGCTGTGGTTTATATCTTATTTCATTTTTGTCTGCAAGATTTATTTTCCATAAATACAAAAAAGCCCCCATAAAAGGAGGCTTTTTCGTTACCAATATCTAATCAGTAAGTTCGCTATGAAAGTAGCTATACAGTAATGCTGTTTGTTTGGCTCTGCTATTTATATCAGTACCACCTGTATGACCACCTTCAGCTGTTTCATTATATAAAACATCATGACCTTTCTCTTGCATAAGAGCTACCATTTTCCTTGCATGGCAAGGGTGGGTACGGTCATCAGCTTGTGATGCGGTGAAGTAAATACGTGGATACTCTACGCCTTTTTTCACATTATGATAAGGTGAGTAGCCTTCCAAATATTCTTTCATTTCGGGGCTTTCATCTGGATCACCATATTCATCAAGCCATGAAGCTCCTGCACCAATATATTTTAAACGTAACATATCAAGCAGGGGAACAGCACAACATACAGCACCAAATAATTCTGGCCTGCGAGTTACACATGCACCAACGAGTAAACCTCCATTACTGCCACCATGAATACCTAAATGTTTAGGTGATGTAACTTTACTGGATATCAGTTTAGATGCTACGGATTCAAAATCCTCATAACATTTATGACGGTTTTGTTTTAGTACACTAGTATGCCATTCTGGGCCATATTCAGCACCACCACGAATGCAAGCAACTACATAAACACCACCGCGTTCTACCCATAATTTACCATTAGTTGCACCATATGAAGGTGCAAGAGAAATTGAAAAGCCACCGTATCCATAAAGGATAGTTGGGTTTCTACCATTTAGCTTTAGGCCTTTTTTATGAAGCATGAAGTAAGGTATTTTAGTTCCGTCATCACTGGTAGCAAACTTTTGGGTTACTTCCATACTTGAGCTATCAAAAAAACTTTTTTGGCTTTTTATTAGCTTTAAAGATTTATTTTTTAAGCTGTAGGCATATTGTGTTGTTGGTTTAGTATAGCTAGTATATTTTACCAGAAGAATATGCTGCTTTTTAATATAACTACCAATTATAGGGCTACCATTTTCAGGTAAGGCTATTTTATGATCAACATGCCATACACCAGCTAAATATTTGAGGATTAGTAACTCACCACAAACATCTTTCATTTGGCTAATAATTGCTGTTTTTGCATTTAACAATTTAAAGCCATCTGTTACGCAACCTTTAGGTGCCTGGTAAACAATTTTTACATTTTGTTTGCCCTTAATAAGCTGCTTCAAATTAACTGAAACAATTGCACCTGTTGGGTAAGTTACACCATTTACTAACCAATCTTCTTGCAAATGTAAATAGATATAGTGCTTACTCGTATCTGATAAACTAAGTTTTTTAGGTAAATTTAACCTTGTTACGGTTTCATCTTTATTAATATAAAACATCTCAGATTCCCAAAATGTTTTACTTATATAAATAAAATTATGCTTATTTTTTCTGTTTCTAACCGCGCATATCAACATATCTTCATCATCAATAGTATAAATAATTTCTGAATCTTGATAGTTAATACCACGTTTAACTAAACGTAAGTTTTTAGCATAGCTGGATTTTGTTACCTCACCATCACAATTAGAGGCTACATACAATGTATCATCATCAACATATGTAAAGCGTATTTTACCAAGCTCAAGATCTAAACCAGCATTTGTAAAAGATTTTGTTTTAATATCAAATTCTCTTACAACTTTAGCATCACCACCATCTGGTGATAATGAAATCATTAAACGTTCTTTGTTAGGAGAAAGTGTTGAACCAGCAAAGCTCCAATTAGTACCTTCTGTTTTAGCAAGGGCATCAACATCTAGGAGAACATCCCAGTTATCATTGCCATTTTTATAATCTCTTGCAGTCATACGGCACAAAGTACCTAATGGGTTATGTTTAGTGGTAACAAAAGCGTAAGCAAAGCCATCATTTCTGATTACCGCAAAGTTAGTTTTATCATCATCTCCGAACATGGCAGAAGCTTCTTCGTATAGCGCTGTATAGCTAGGCGTTGATGATAAATGTTGAACAGCTGATGTTGTTTGTTTTTTTGCCCATTTTACAGATTTAGCTGAATGAGCCTTTTCAAGATATAAGTATGAATCGTGCATTTTGAAAGCACCTCCGTAGAGAGTTTAGTTGAGAGAGTTTGAGAAAAAAGATAAAGATTAAACTACAGCCACGACTATAGTATACAAAATACTTTTATGCAATAAAAAAACGTTGTTATAAGCTGCTTTAATGTAATGTACTTAGATGGACTTAAAAATTAGTTTTTCTAGGCTAAGAGCAATAAATCAAGAGCCATGGAAATCCATTAATTCATATTCTTGATCATCTAATGACAGATCATCAGCAGTAATATCTTGTTCTTTTAAGATAAGTGCCCTTTTATCCCTTACAGCTTCTTGGAACTTTTGACTTTTCATAAAAGAAGATACTTCTTTTACTCCTGATTCACCTAAGGTATTTAGTTCATCATCGCTGAGTGTGATACCTTGTTTCTCTGCTTCTAGCATTGCTTCGCCAACTTGCATTTGTGCATAGTAATCCATTGCATTAGATTCTGCCAGTTCCATATATTCATTTGCACTTGCTACATTGAATGAGTTATCACTTATTTCTTTTAAATCTGAGTGAAGATCAACATAATCTTGTGATGCTTGACTTAATACTTCCTCAGATTCCATACCTTTTTCATTCATTGCGATGGCGGTTTGTGCTGCATATTCTTCAATAGATGTACGGATGCCTTCACGGTCATCTTCAAGAGAATTTTGTAGGTTATCAGATATTTCCATAGGTTCTTCACCTAGTGATTCTTTTGCTCTTGAGGCACGTGAACTAACAATAGATGCACGTAGAAAACGGTCATTATATTCTCCTATATCATCAGAAAGTTCTGCTTGTGTATCAGTAGCTTGCATTTTATGTCCTGATGCCTTACTTCTTGTATACTCGTCTACTATTACAGGTGCAGCCATAGCAACAGCTCCTATAGCAGTTGCTGACATTGTTATTGTGGGGTTCATCTGGCCGCTAACAGCAATAGATGCAACAAAATCTCCAGCAGCCACGGTTCCACCAGCAAGAGAACCACCTATACTACCACCTATTGCTCCCATTGAGACTGCTTTAACCACTGGCACACCATGTTCTACTGTTTCATTATATGCAGCAACACCATAACGTTTTAATTTAGCAGTCGTAGATGCTTCCATAAATTTGCTTTGGTCAAAGCTCATATCACTATATTCTTCAAATGGTTTGTAGCTCATTATTTTTCTCTACATAATTAATTTTATATTTAGTATATATATGGGTACGATAATGCATAGTTTCAAGTGTGTTTTGAGTAAATCGTAATAAAGCAATAAAAAAAACCGCCATAAAGGCGGTTTAATTGGGCGTAAGCTTCAGCGAATGAGGCTGAACTCTAAAAAAAAATGAATGAAATTTTATTATTGAAAGAATAATTTGTGGAACTCGGATGCACTTCCTTAGAAAGGAGGTGATCCAGGCGCAGGTTCCCCTACGCCTACCTTGTTATGACTTCGTCCCAGTTGCTGCTCTTACTGTGGTTAGCTGCCTCCTTGCGGTTAGCTCACTAGCTTCGAGTAAAAACAACTCCCATGACGTGACAGGCGGTGTGTACAAGACCCGGGAACGTATTCACCGTGGCATGCTGATCCACGATTACTAGCGATTCCAACTTCATGCAGTCGAGTTGCAGACTGCAATCTGAACTGAGGTAGTTTTTAGGGATTTGCTCCACGTTGCCGTATTGCTTCCCTCTGTATCTACCATTGTAGCACGTTTGTAGCCCTGGGCGTAAGGGCCATGATGACTTGACGTCGTCCCCACCTTCCTCCAGGTTATCCCCGGCAGTTTCTCTAGAGTGCCCAGCCGAACTGATGGCAACTAAAGATGAGGGTTGCGCTCGTTGCGGGACTTAACCCAACATCTCACGACACGAGCTGACGACAGCCATGCAACACCTGTACACCGTCCAGCCGAACTGACGTTTCCTTTTCGGGAAACTACGACGGGTATGTCAAGCCCAGGTAAGGTTCTTCGCGTATCTTCGAATTAAACAACATGCTCCACCGCTTGTGCGGGTCCCCGTCAATTCCTTTGAGTTTTAACCTTGCGGCCGTACTCCCCAGGCGGGGTGCTTAATGCGTTAGCTTAGCCACTGAGTCCTGAGGACCCAACAGCTAGCACCCATCGTTTACGGCGTGGACTACCAGGGTATCTAATCCTGTTTGCTCCCCACGCTTTCGACCCTCAGCGTCAATAATTGTCCAGACAGTCGCCTTCGCCACTGATGTTCCTACCAATATCTACGAATTTCACCTCTACACTGGTAATTCCACTATCCTCTCCAATATTCTAGTCTAACAGTTTTAAATGCAGTTCCAGGGTTAAGCCCTGGGATTTCACATCTAACTTGTTAGACCGCCTGCGGTCGCTTTACGCCCAGTAAATCCGAACAACGTTTGCCCCCTCCGTATTACCGCGGCTGCTGGCACGGAGTTAGCCGGGACTTCTTCTATAGGTACCGTCATTATCTTCCCTATTGAAAGTGCTTTACAACCCTAGGGCCTTCATCACACACGTGGCATTGCTGCGTCAGGCTTTCGCCCATTGCGCAATATTCCTCACTGCTGCCTCCCGTAGGAGTCTGGACCGTGTCTCAGTTCCAGTGTGGCTGATCATCCTCTCAAACCAGCTACTGATCGTCGCCTTGGTAGGCTTTTACCCCACCAACAAGCTAATCAGACATAGACTCATCTTACACCGCCGAAGCTTTCCCAATATGGCGTATGTGGTATTAGCTATCATTTCTGATAGTTATTCCTCAGTGTAAGGTAGATTTCTATGCATTACTCACCCGTCCGCCACTCATATAAATATGCGTACGACTTGCATGTGTTAAGCATGCCACCAACGTTCGTTCTGAGCCAGGATCAAACTCTCAAATTTGTGTGTGCTTCTATTAAAGTCGAAGCCTAAACTTATTTGACAAGCCGATCCGTTAGATTTACTTAAACATTTATTACTATAAATAGTAATAAGCATTTTATTTAAATACTTAGCATCACAAGGCCAAAAATCATCGTAATAAAGAAATAATTTAAACTAACTACCGAAGTAATTAGGATACATAAATTATTTCTAACGAGTATTCTTGGCTTTATAAAAAAGAAATTAAAATTAATTTAATAATTTATAAGTGACGCACGAATCGGCCTGTCAATATATATTAAAGTCAGTCGTCCGAGCTCCACAAATTTCTCTCTCAATAAATTTTTGATTAAAATAAATTCTAATCAAAAGTCTTATAAAATCTCATTCATATTCAGTTTTCAAAGAGCTTGTTGTAAGTGCCGTTTCCCTTTTGGGGTTTTATGCGTTAACAACAGAGCGGAATATAGACATGTGAGGGGTAACTGTCAACACCTATTTTCATAAAAAGTGATTTTTTTATTAGTTTGTTTTGGAAAGTGTTGTTTATCAATGAATTAGGTGCGTAGAAAAGTTTATTTTTTATTTAATATATATACATAAAAGTTAATATAAGGGTTGTTTGGTAGGGGATCCAAGGGGCGTCCCCTTGGTTGAACTTGGCAAAGCAGAGCTTTGACGAGTTCAATTATAGATACAGGGGTTTGGGGGGAGTGCCCCAACTAAGGCCAACGGCCTTACGCCAAAAGCCAAAGGCGAGGCTTCTTAAAAGGCTAAAGATACTATAAGTAGTGCTATGCACATATTTTATCGTGTATATCGGCCTTTGCTGGTATGACGGAGTTTATTAGATATGTTAGAGGCTTCTTGCTGCCCTGCTCACAAAGCGCAGTTTTGCTATGCAGTAGAGCCTAACGCTTTGGCGTTGGCGTAAGAACTTCGTTCTTATCTTCAAGGGGGATATGTTGATTCGCTACGCTCACCCTGCGGGCGGTTCCCTCTGGTCACGTCTTCGTCGCAAGCTCCTTTCCCCTTGAAAATCCCCCTTATTAATAATTGCCATGAAAAAGCTTTTAGCTTTTCCACGTCAAACAGGGGGATGCCCCCTGTACCCCCACGCTCCGCGTCGCCTATGGCCAATTACATATGCTTTGCGTGGTATTGGTGATATTGCAATAAAAAATGCCTCTAGAAAACTAGAGGCACAATGTAACGTTAACGGAGATAAAATGTTGCCATTTATTATATAGAAATAAACACAATAAAAGCCACGCATGTGCGTGGCTTAAACGTATTAAAGTGTATGGGAGGATTTAGCTTGCAAGTAAGTAAATTCCTGCAACCACTGTAGCCCAAAAAGAAGTACTAGAGATTCTTTGTAAGATGAGAGGGGAGGGAGTTTTACCCTTTTTATAAAAAATCCACCATATACCAAATGAAAAGCTTAAGACAAAAATGGTTAGTGTGGTAATGAATAAGTAGTGCATTTTAAACCTCTTAGGGTAATGGGGGAATGAAAATTCACAATAACAGTGATGGATGTAAAACGGTAAGTTAAGTTATTTCTGCCCACGTTTAATGAGTGGTGTGATTACTTAATATATCATATATAATGCTTGCTGGCTAAGGTTTGAATAGGATAGGAAAAAAGCTGCGCGGGTGAGTGGATTTTTGTTTATGAGAAATTCTGTAAGCAGTGTGGTGCGTGTTGTTATGGATGTACAAATAAAAAATGCCTCTAGAAAACTAGAGGCACAATGTAACGTTAACGGAGATAATCTTAGCTATTTAGAACAGCCAACAATTCCTGATGTAAACCATCTGGTGCAGCGATTATAGCCGGTGCTTCCAGGTTAGGCTTATTATATGGAATAGGATTTCCTTGTATATCTGTTACTATCAGACCAATGCTATTACAAATTGCATGTCCTGCACAAATATCATATTCATTCTTTGGCTGTAAAGTTACTACGGCGTCTCCCAAACTGGTTGTTGCTGCTGCTGCTAATTTATAAGCAATAGAATCAACTCCTTTAGTATTTACTAAATCCTTATAAGGATCCCATGCACCTTTTGCTGTTTCATTGATGCTGACCAAACAGGTTGCATTAGCTAACGTTGCTGGAAAGTTTCTGAAGGCGTATTGGCCATTTAGCATGGCTCCACCACCTGTATAAGCACTGAAAAGCTCTCTTCTTGCTGGGTTAAAGACTACACCGAGGACAGGTACACCATTTCTAACTAAGCCGACGGAAATTGCATAGTAATCATTTCCTTTAATATAAGACCCTGTTCCATCAATTGGATCAACTACCCAAACAAATTCTTTGTCGAGGCGTTCAGTGTTATCAGCTGTTTCTTCACTTAACCATCCAAAATCAGGGTATTGTTTGGTTAATGTTTCACGGAGGAGAGTGTCTACAGCTATATCTGCTGCTGTTACTACTGCTGTGGCGTCATCACCATCATGTTTACGGTTTACTTGCAGACCATCTCTTTGGTGCTGTAAGGCAATTTCACCAGCTTTAAGGCATACAACTTGTACGTTGCGGTGTATTTTTTTATATTTCATAAGTATTTCCTGTAATAAAAAATGGATAAGGTGGCACATAAGTGCCAGTGAGGTGTTTCATATATTTCTGTTTAGTATGTAGGAAGTGCTTATATATGTTTCAAGTCTTTTTTTGAGATATTTACTATATATTGACATATCATCTCATTTAAGGCATTTTCAGCACGTAACAAATAGAAGCCTATACAAAAGGCATCTTTAGGCGAAAATTTAATCTTATTTAACTTTCGCGGGACGCACGTATTAAAATACGCTTACGTTTCCACGATTTAAACAAAATCAAATTTTCATCCTAAATCTACATTTTGTATAGGCTTCTAATACTATATATATAAGGAACAAAAAATATGACCACTACAGCAGGACAAATTGCATCTAGCTACAGAACACATTCATGTGAAGAACTACGTGCAAATAATGTTGGTGATGAAGTTAAACTTTCAGGCTGGATTTTCCGTCGCCGTGACCACGGTGGAGTTGTATTTATTGACCTGCGTGATACATACGGTATTACTCAAGTTGTTTTACACCCAGATTCTGCTGGTGAAGAGTTAATCGAAATGATTACTCATGTATCTTTAGAGAGTGTTATTAAAATAGATGGTAAAGTTGTTGCCAGAGCCGATGATCAGAAAAACCCAAACATGGTAACTGGTGAAATTGAAGTTGATGTTAAAAGTTTAGAAGTACTTTCTAAAGTTGAAAGCTTACCTTACGCTATTGCCGATGAATCTACTCCTGAAGAACTACGCCTGAAACACCGTTACATGGATTTACGTACTTCACGTATGCAAAGCATTATGCATTTGCGTTCTGATTTTATAAGTTCTTTAAGAAGAAGAATGACAGATTTAAATTTTAAAGAGTACCAAACACCAATTTTAACAGCATCTAGCCCAGAAGGCGCAAGAGACTTTTTGGTACCTTCACGCTTACAACCTGGTAAATTTTATGCTTTACCACAAGCTCCTCAACAATTTAAACAGCTGTTAATGGTTAGTGGTTTTGATCGTTATTTCCAAATTGCTCCGTGTTTCCGTGATGAAGATCCACGTGCAGATAGACACCCACTAGAATTTTACCAACTTGATTTAGAAATGAGTTTTGTAGACCAAGATGATGTTTTTGATGTTGTTGAAACAGTTACTCATGGCGCATTTGAAGAATTTAAAACTTTCACAGGTACAGAAAAAACAGTAGATAGCATTGGTTGGAGACGTATTCCTTACGCAGAAGCAATGCTGAAGTATGCTTCAGACAAACCAGATTTACGTAACCCAATTGAAATTAGTGATATAAGCGATGTATGGATGGATACAGACTTTGCTGTATTTAAAGGTATTATTGAAAAAGGCGGTGCTGTACGTGGTATGTGTGCTAAAGGTGCAGCTAGCCAACCTCGTAGTTGGTTTGATAAACTTGGTAGCTGGGTTCAAAAAGAACTTGGTGCACCTGCTGCTCCTGGTTACATTTCTATGAAAGAGGGTGAGTTTAAAGGCCCATTATTTAAATTTTTAGGCGAGGGGAATACTAAAGAAGTATTTGCCAGATGTGGTGCTGGTGAAGGTGATGTTGTTTTCTTTGTTGCTGCTAAAGGTAAGGATTTATACCGTGTTGCTGCTCCTTTACGTGATAGAATCGCTAGAGATTTAGATTTACTTGAAAATGATACATTTAAATTCTGCTGGATTGTAGATTACCCAATGTATGAACTAGAAGATGGTAAATTAGATTTTTCACATAACCCATTTTCAATGCCTGCCGGTGGTATGAAAGCCTTTGACGGCGATTTAATGGATATTATGGCGTTGCAATATGATTTAGTTTGTAATGGTTATGAAATTCTTTCTGGTGCTATCCGTAACCACAACCCTGAACTTATGTACAAAGCATTTGATAAAGTTGGTTATGATAAAGAAACTGTTGATAAAGAATTTGGCGGAATGATTAGTGCGTTTAAGCACGGTGCCCCTCCTCATGGTGGTTCAGCACTTGGTATTGAGCGTATGATTATGTTGCTAGCTGGTACTCATAACATTCGTGATGTAATTGCTTTCCCTGCTAACGGTCAGGCCCAAGATTTACTTATGGATGCTCCGAGTGAAGTATCTAAAGAACAGTTGTTGGAATTACATATTCGTCATTTTAACCTTCCTGATAAAGGTGTTGATGCGAAGAGTGCTTAATTACTAATTAGGCTGAAAATTAAAACGCTTCCTTTATGGAGGCGTTTTTTTACTTGATAAACTATTTTGTAATCACCATATATTACATATGAAATATTTATTATTATTTATATTATGTATTGTTAGTTTTCCTTCTTTTGCTTGTGATGAATGGGTGGATAAAGAAACAGGGCTAGCATATATATCAGGTGATCCACTTGATTGTGAATACTCTGATGACGCGAAAAAGAAAATGGATAAAAAAGATATTGGGTTTGATCCCAATAAAATTTTTGATGTTGTATATGGTATGAGGCATGAACTAATGAAAAATAAAGTTCCATTTGATGCAACTGTTAAGATTAAAGGATTGTTTTATAATTGGACAGATGATTACTTTGCTTTAAAATCTTTAGATGGTAAAGAGCGATTACAAGTAATGTGGAATGGTAATAATTTATTAGCAGATTCTGTTAAAAATGGTCAAGAAGTCATTCTGTCTCTTCAGGTATCTAGTAGTGGTATTGGTTTTGTACTTATGAGTCATTTATTAAAGTAATGATATACTCTATTCCATAGAAGTATAATACCTTCAATACAGCATCGTCTTTTTCCTTGCATTTCAATTAAATAATACCCATATAAAAGTTAACTACGCCTTTTAAGGTAGTAACATCTATACCTTGACCTTTTTTCCTTTCGGAGGATTTATGAATACTTTTATAAGATTTTTATCTTTTACATTTAATATGCTGATTTTTTATATGGCATACCTTGCTTTATTTGCACCTAGTATTAGTTCATCTGTTACAGATGTTTATAATGTTGGTGCACGTATTATTGCTAAACTAGGTTCGGCTGATCCAGGCACTATGTTTATTTTAATGTTTGGTGGTGCAATTATACTTTCAGTTTTTTTAATTATTAGAATTACTGGTCGCAGAAGAACTGCTAAAATCATTCAACAGGATGAAATAACAAAAGCCGAAGAATCAAAAGCAGAACCAACGCCATCAAAACCACTAGAACAAGCAGTAAAAATTGCTTTACTTAGTGAATATGATGTCATTGAATTTGAAGGACGACATTATTTTACTTGTAATAATGGGATGTATGCTTGTCGTGTGCATGGATCACAAAACAAAAATGGTGATGAACGACGTTCTCAGCAAGATAAAGAAGATGATGTTTGGCATTTCTTTGGAGCTCTTGCTTTGTATGATTTTATTACTGATTCTGATTTTGATAGTCCTGAACATAATAAAGCAAACCTTGCTCGTATTAAACTGTTTGCAGCAGGATTTCTGGATATTCCAAATGCTAAATTATCATTAATGCCAGATACACTGTTAGATGCAGTATCATTTGATGCTGTTGACTCTTCTGCATATTCTGCAGAAATTATTAATTCAGATATTGTGACTGATGTAGCTGACGTTGCAACAAAAAATTAATTGTTATCTAATAGCGACATATATTTAAGAGTTTAACACTGTTAAACTCTTTTTTTATTTATAACACTTGATTTTCCCAGAAAAATGTATACAATAAGAAGCACGAAGGTCTTTTAAGGCCAACGCATCTGATGTAACTTTTTAATTCATAATATATGTGGGTTTCACCACAGGAGAAATGCAATGATAATTAAATTTGTAATTACAGGAACGGTTCTATTTGTAGCATACATGCTATATATGCGTTATTTTAGCGGTAATGGTGCTAGAGAGGTTAAACCTGTAGCAGAAGATCCCGTTAATTATAAGGCTGAATTGGCTAAAGGCTTTAAATCTATTCGTTACAAAACTAATACATACCGCCCATGGAGTAATGGATTATATGCCTTTTTAATAGATGGCGTATGGCAACCAGTTACAAGGCAGTATTTATATGGCCTTGTTGGGTATATTGGCCTAGCATCCTCTGCCATGAATGATTTTGAGGTATACTGCCAAAAGAATACTAATTGTACTTATCTACCAGAAGCGCTATCTCCGTTAGCAGATGAGTATGTTAATACTGATGGTTATAATGAAGTAACCGTGGATGTTGACAAAATACTTGATGAGGCATAATTCAAGCTAATATTTATCGATAATTAAGAGCTTAACTTTTTGTTAAGCTCTTTTTGTTGTCATGTAGCCAATAAGCATACCAATAGTTGCACCTATAGTACCCGCAAGAAAATCGGGAAATGATCCCATTCTGGTAGGAGTATATGATTGTAGAACCTCTATACCAGTAATAATGGCAATTACCCCAACAAGAGAAAAAATTAAAACATGAATATTTTTAATAAATTTTGGTATTAAAAAGCTTAAAATAGCAAAGCTACTAAAATGTATGATTTCGTTGATATAATATGTATGTGGCGGCTGTATTGGTTGAAAAGCCCCAATTAATATTATAATCAAGGCTATCAGCCATATAATAATCATATTTTTTTGCTGTGTATTCATGCTGTTATAGTGCTTTTACTAGTTTTAACTTGATTATTAAGTATAACACTTGAATTTAAATAAAACAGTTCATATATATTGAGTGCGAAAGTCTTTTTTATTATTTTATAAAGGGCAGACGTATCTTATGTAACTTTTCTTAAAGCTTTGTGGTAACCCCACAGGAGATACACAATGGATATTAATTGGAATATATTAATGGTAGCAGCAGTAGTAATTATTGGTGTAATTTTTGTACTGCGGATGATTGCTCGGAAACCAGCGGCAAATGCCGTACCCGATAATCCACAACCAGTATCAGCGCCTCGCCGGAAGGCTGTGCCAGTAAATGGTCGTAGACCAATTTTCCAGGGCAGACGTGTTTACATTGCATTTGATGATGGGTCTTACCGTTATCATGAAAATGGTTTTTGGGAATATATTACCATTCTTGAATTGCTGGATTTACTGGATGATGAAGATGATATTGCCGATATTGTTGAATTTCAGGAGTATTACACTGAAGAATATGGTGAAATACCAGAAACTTTTGAAGCATTTGCTGATGATGAAGTTGATACTTCGGAATACCTTGAACTACAGGAAAACATCACAACACAGGATGATGAAACTGAATATTCGGACGAAGAGATGGAAGTTGGTGACGTAGTTACCGATAACTTTTCTGAAGATGAACCTGATTCGGATGAAGGTTATACCGAGGCTGTTGATGAAGACTCGGAAGATGATTTTGAATCAGAGCCTGATTCAGAGCCAGAACCTGAAGTTGAATCTTACTCGGAACCAGAGCCAGAACCAGAGCCTGTAAAACAGGAACCTGTATATGAAGCTCCAGAGCCAACTCCGGAACCAGAACCAAGCTATGATGATTCATCATCAGATTCAGATTCTGACGATTAACTTGTAATGCGGTACTTAAAACCAGCCCTTGTGGCTGGTTTTTTCTTGCTTTTTATATACGGTGGTTTATATATGGAAGTATATATATCTTTAATTTTTTAATATAAACGTGAATAACCTTCACAGGAGAAAATTATGCTTCCGTTCTTATGGGTAGTTGGTACTATTGTATTTGTAATAATGGTTTTAATCTGGAGAAGTCGTTCAGCAGAAAAATATTCATCAAAAGATAAGAATAAACCTAATGATTAGAGATGATTAATTAATTTAGCGATAAAAAAAACAGCCTCAAGGGCTGTTTTTTTATGCAGCTTGTTTTTGTTCAAGCCAGCTTTTAAAACGCATAAAGGGTGACTGACTGCGAATTTCCTGCATACGTGAATCATATTCAGCTTCAGTAAGAGCAGCTAATGGTTTGCCTGTATCACCAGAAATATAAATTCTCCAAAATTGAGAGCGAGCCTTCTTAGATAACTCACCAGAATATATTTCTTTTGTTAAAAATCCTCTTTCCGTATCGTCTTCAAAAGTTGTGATAAGACCATTTTCATTGGCGTATGCTAGTGTACTTACCCAATAACATGCTCTATTTTCTTTTCCAGCCATAATATCTAAAATTTGTTCTAAACTAAGGTGGGTATTCATATATTTAATATAAGGCCCAGGAAGTCCGTGTAATGCTTCAATATAAAGCCCGCTATCTTCAACAACTAAGGGTTTTTGTAAAATTTTAAATGCTTGCTCGGCTTTATTGGTTGCAATCTCTGCAACACTATCTTCTTGTGGTTCAATAATATTAAGATCAATTTGCTTTAATGATATGTCTAAAGGCGTAGTAAGTGCTTCTAATTGATGAAATTTACCGCTGTTTCCTGTAACGAAGTGAAGTTCTGTAAGCATTGCTATATTTCTCAAGTTTAATTTAATACTTTGTGAAACATAGCAAAGCACTCAGGAATAAACAATAGTAAATATATTGTATACCATTGAAATATATATAAAAAATACTTTGACATTATGTGTATTCAACTTTAGAATACCAAGTTGTAATAGTATAACTTGTTTATACAGAAGCATCTTATTTCTTTTTCGGCCAGTCATTTTAGCTGGATTTTTTTCAAAACAGTGGTTTTACCACAAGGATCTTTAACTATGTTAAATTTCAAACTATTTGCAGGACATCCAAACAGATACCGTATATTAGGTATCATAAATACCGTGATGGTTCTTGCTGTATTGTTGCCTGTATGGCAATTAGGATATTTATCATCTATTCTCAGGCCCGATGCACTGTTAATTATTTTTATAGCCTATATGGTATGGAAATATGCGAAGGCTTACTTCTATCAGCGTAAAATAGCTGAAATAGTGGATAAAGAAAAACATACGCAAATAGCAGTATCACAAGCTTTTTCATCTGATATGCGTGATTATAACGCAGTTGATGAGCAAGTTGCTTATTTATTAAGCGGTGATATGCTGAAAAATATTTATGATAACACTGGTTTTCAATCTTTTATTGAAGAGCTGGAACGTTCTATCGTAGCAGTGCCAACTGTACCTTTACGTAATATGGAGGATTATTATTCTGCATATTATAATGCTTTTATAGCAGAAGCTTTACCAGCAATGCGTGAAGCTCGAGATCAAACAACATATGGTTTTATTGGAACCGTACTTGGTTTGGTTGTAGGTATTGGCTCAATTGCTATGGATTCTTTTAAAACAGCAGATGGTGCAGCAGAAGCGAGTGCGCTTGTTATGGGTGGTATGGGTATTGCCTTAATCACTACATTATTTGGCCTTGTTTTAGGATTATATTTGCGTCGTCAAAATGATAGCTTACGTACCGCTTTTGATCGTGTTGCTACTAAAATGTGGCGCGAAATGATGGTCGTAGGACGTGTTTTACAAGATGAAGAACGTTTTCAACATGTTGTTCAAATTAACAAGGAAAAGTGGTTGCCAGTAGAGGCTGAAACTTCTCCAGACACTACTCAAACATAGGAGGTTAACTATGAGATTTCCACAGAAATGGGGATCTGGACCGCCTGAAGGTGATGAAGAAGATAATCCGTTTGTCAGTGCTACAGATATTATGACTGTAGCAATGGCAGGATTCCTTTTGACCTTGGCGATCATGCTCCCCTGGATTAATCCAGAGGCAAAAACAAAAATTCCACCCACGCGTGTTTTTTATGAAACTGTTAAGTGGAATACTTGTATTGAAGAGAATGAGGCAGATGATCAGCTTGAATATGGTTTTGATGAAGATATAATTCATGGAAGATCTTCAGCTGATATTGACCCCTGGACTCAACTTACTACATTTGATGAACAAGGGCGCCAAATTAAGGACGTAATTGGCTATAAAATACCAGATCGTAAATCTATCTATTTTGTTTTAGATCAAGATGACGTTGGTAATCCTAACCCTTTTGGTGATATTGATTTGGAGATTATATCTTCTAATCTAGGAGTTTTGCAAGATGGCAATTATCTAGTTAATCTTCATTTATATGGAGATAATGGTGATTTTAAGGAGCACGGTAAAGTATGTGCTGATGTTAAAGTTGCTATTAACTTAGGTGAATCTAATGAAAAAGTTGTTTGTGAAACTAATATTATTTTTTATCCAGGAGAGAAAGGTATGCAGAAAACTGCATGTCAGTTTGATGTATTAAATGGTAACTTCGTTGAAGGATCTGATAAATACGTCATAGATATTCCAATTTGGCAGGTATCCACTGTTGATGGCCCATAAACTTTTTAGGAGAACTTAAATGTTTGAAGATAAAATACAAAGTTTCTTGTTGGGGGGTGATTACTTAGATTTTCTTCCCTCTTTAGCAGGAGACGGTTATTACTTTATAATCGCCACAGTAGCAGCCGTAGCGTTTGTTATTCTGGGTGTTATTGTTGCTCATTTCCAGGCTTTACGTAATAGAGTAGGCGCAGGTAATTCAAAATCCCTTTGGGTATCACTTGTAGTTGCTTTAGTTAGCGTAATTGTTATTGTTGGTGTGTTACTACCTTTTCCTCATTTATTTGAGAGAGAGTATACTGGTACACCAGATACTAGCTGTTCTGTGTATGTAAAAGGTGATGATGGAAAACCTGTTTTAGGTTTTGCACCTATTTTTGATCCTAATACTAATAAAATGGTTATGGATGGCAATGTACCTAAAACGAGAACTGTTCCTGTTAAATGGGATTATTATGTTCCGTTGCAGGATTTAAAGCCAACACCTAATAATCATTTGCAGATTAAAGTTATGCAAGATGATCTTTATAATCAAAGTTACCATTTGTGTTCATTTGATTTAACTAAGCCAGAAAATAGGCAGATGAGCCAACGTTTACAAGAACGTATGGAAAAAATGAAAGCTTTAGATGCCCTGAAAAAAATGCAAGCAATGCAACAAGATCCAAAGAAAATGGAAGAACTTGCAAAAGAGCTTGGTAAACAGGGTGAAGCTGGTAAGGAAAAACTTGCTGCTGCACAAGAAATGCTTAAGAAGCTTGAAGAAATGCGTGAAGCAGAAGCTGCTAAGCAGGGAACTGAAGGTAAAAAAGGTCAAGGTGGACAACCTGGAGATGGTCTTAAAATGCAACTTCCATCATCGTCTGATGATATGAAGTGGCTGAAAGATGAAAATGTTAAAACATCTAAGGAAGAAGAAAACCAGACTGAAGGACCTAACAGAAAATGGAAAGAAACCACTGGTGAAAATCCATTTAAGCCCGACGATAGTCTAGAAAATCAGAAGTAATTCTGAATTTCTATTTAAAGCGAAAATTTAACCACCCCTTACGGGTGGTTTTTTTATGGATTTTACGTTACTCAGTAATTTTGCTATAGTCACAGGTATTTACAAAAAGGATAAAAATATGTTCGCAATTACTAAACGAAGCCCACAAAAAGGCGTATGGCAAGAAGACGTAGCAGAACTTGCTCCTGTTGGGCCTAATGATGTTAAAGTAAAAGTTACTCATGTTGGTATTTGTGGGACAGATTTTCATATTTATAAATGGAATGATTGGGCAAAACAACGTATTAAACCTCCTTTAACAATTGGTCATGAATTTGTTGGTGAAATTGTAGAAGTTGGTGACCAAATTGAACGCTTTAAAGTTGGTATGAGAGTTTCTGCAGAGTGTCATATAGTTTGTAAAGTATGTAAATTTTGTAGAACAGGTAGGGCTCATATATGCCAAGATACAGAGATTATTGGTGTAGATAGAGATGGAGCTTTTGCAGAATATGTAACAGTACCAGCAACTAATATTTGGCCGGTACACGAAGACATCCCAGATCATCATGCCGCAATTTTTGACCCATTTGGTAATGCTATGCATGCTGTAATGAGTGAACCAATTGCAGGTAAATCAGTACTTGTAACAGGTGCAGGAGCTATTGGATTAATGAGCATAGCCATTGCTCGTTCTTTTGGTGCAAGACATATAACAGTACTAGAACCATTAGGTTATAAACGTAATTTAGCAAAAACATTGGGTGCAGATATTGTCGTAGATCCTACAACACCTGAAGGATTGGAAATTGCTAAAAATGCTGAACCAGCTGAAATATTGCTAGAAATGAGTGGCTCAGAAAAAGCAATTCATACAGGGCTAGACTTACTAGAAAATGGTGGGACAGCAGTAATGATGGGAATTCCAGGAAAACCGATTCAGTTAGATTTAGGCGAACATTTTATTTTCAGAGGATTAAATATGAAAGGTGTGATTGGTAGAAAAATGTATGAAAATTGGTATCAAGTAGAAGATTTTATGCGTACTAATCCAGAAGCAGTAGAAACTTGTATAACTCATATTTTGCCAAAAGAAGATTTTCAAAAGGGTTTTGAAATGATGGAAGAAGGTAGCTGCGCCAAAATAGTACTGAAATTTTAAGAAAACATTCCTAATTAATTAATTTTTTGTTATATATTAGTGGTAATAAGTATCTTTTTCCCTTTTCATTATTTTCCTGAGGTTTTATGACCGATAAATTTACTGCCCGTTGGGCAAAAATTGAAGATATGAATAATAATATTATTCAGGACTTATTTAACAGAGTTAAACGTACAGAAAGATTAAATGGGCGGTCACCTTTGGGTTCTCCCTGTTATCCTGAATGGATGAACTTTATTCAACGCCAACAAAATGGTGAGGTTCGTTATCAATTTTTAGTCGTAGAGGATAAACAAAATAAAGTAATTGGATTTTGTATCGCAAGGCATACACTAAAAATGGATCATACAACTCTTGAAAAAATGGTAATATTACCTGAATATCAACATATTGGTATTGGTAAATTTCTGTTAAAAAAAGTCTTTGAGTTAGCAAAGAGCCTAAATAAAATAAATGTACGAGTTAAGGCTGAATCTGGTAAATGTAATGCTAGTATGTTTTATATTAAGCAAGGTTTTATATTAGTAGATAAAAAGCAAAATAAATCAGGCAGTATTACTGATGTTCTTGAATATAATTTAAGCGTATTTAACAAAGGGTAGAAAAATCTACCCTTTTTTTTATGAAATAAAGTAAACTGTTTCTACTTTGTAAAGAGGAATAACATAATGCAAACAAATTTTGATAACCAAACACACCAAATAATAGAAAACCTTAAAAAAGCAGGTACATACAAACAGCTCAAACACCTAGAAAGCCCCATGGATGCACACAGTAAAATGCGTGAGGCAGGTGGTGAGGTTATAGTTCTTTCTTCTAATAATTACCTTGGGTTATCTAACCACCCAAAAGTTAAAAAAGCCGCAATTGATGCCATTGAAAAATATGGAGCAGGTACTGCAAGTGTTCGGTTTATTTGCGGAACAATGAGTATTCACGAAGAGTTGGAAAATGAGATAGCAGAATTCCATAAAACAGAAGCATCAACTACATATTCTAGCTGTTGGAGTGCAAATGGTGGTCTGTTTAGTGCAATTTGTAATGATGGTGATGTGGTTATTTCTGATGCCTTAAATCATGCGAGTATTATAGATGGTATGCGTTTGGTTAAAAAAGGGGTAAGTAAAGCAATTTACGCTCATAGCAATATGGTAGAATTAGAATCAAAACTTCAAGAATATCAGAATGCTAACAACCGTTTCATAGTAACAGATGGTGTATTTAGTATGGAAGGTGATCTGGCTAAAATGCCAGAAATTGTAGCCTTAGCAGAACAATATAATGCCACAATAATAGTGGATGATTCTCATGGAGTAGGAGTGGTTGGTAAAACTGGCCGAGGTGTTGCAGAACATTTTAACTGCATGGATAAAGTTGATATAATAACAGGTACACTTGGCAAAGCAATTGGTGGTGCTGCTGGTGGTTATGTGGCTGGTCGTAAAGATATTATTGATTTATTAGTGCAACAATCTCGTTCTCAAATTTTTTCGAATGGAATTTCACCAGCAACTGCTGGTACAGCTTTGGCATCATTTAAAATAGTAAATGAACAACCACAAAAAGTTATTTCATTGCAGGAAAAAACGACATTTTTTAGAAATAAACTCCATGAAGCGGGCTTTAAACCCTTAGATGGTGAAAGTGCTATTGTTCCAATCATAGTTGGCGAAACAGCTTTGGCAATTAGCATTTCAAACGCTTTACTTAAAGAAGGTTTTTTTGTAACAGGGTTTGGTTTTCCTGTGGTACCAGAAGGAACAGCTCGTATTCGTGTTCAAATTTCAGATGCATTAAGTTACGAAGATATGGAAAAAGCTTTAAATGCTTTTGTTAAAGTTGGTAAAGAGTTTAACTTAATTTAATGTTTAATAACTTCAATTCACTAGAATCCAATATTTGGAAATATACTTTAATGCTTATTGCAAATAAGCGTGTTTTTGTTGCTATTTTTAGTGCTTATTACCTTACGGTTCCAGATTCTACCGTGAAAACGGTTGGTATTATCCTGTTTTTTGGTACTATCTCAGGTTTTTTATTTGAAATTCCTAGCGGTTATCTTTCTGATAAAATGGGTCATAAAAAAGCAATTGTTTTATCTAGGTTATTAATATTTTTCTCAACACTTACTCTGCTTGTAGCAAATACAACATGGTTAATGATTTTAGGGTCTGTATTATTGAGCATATCTCATTCTTTCCTTAGCGGTACAGGTACAGCTTTTATGCACGAAACACTGCGAGGGCTTAACAGAGAAAAAGAATATAGTAAAGTTATGGGCAAAGTGAGTGCTATTGGCTTTGCCGTGCCTATACCATTAATGGTTTTAACCCCGTTTTTAGTATCAATTGATTTTAAAACCCCATTTTTAATTGCGCTGATGCTTGATTTTATAAGCTTAATGGTAGCAATCACTTTTGTGAAACCTCCCGTTAGCCAAGAACAAGTTGATGAAATAAATACAACAAACTTTAAACAGGTTATTAAAGAAGGATATGGTTTAAGTTATTTTCAGTACGGAATATTTTCTGCAATTATTGGTGGGTTTTTATTTAGTACATCAAATTTTAGACCTGTATATCAGTTAGCCTTAGAAATTCCTGTTATTTATTATGGTGTTTTTGTTGGTATTGGAAGGGCTCTTGTTTCTTTAATGCTTGCTTATAGTGGCAGAATAAAAGACAGGTTTAACATTTATACTTTTTGTAGGTTTAAGTTAATACTTTACGCATCTTTTTTAATTATTTTGAGTATAACTGCCAACCCAATAGTTGTTGTAGTTATATTTATTGTCTTAAACGGCTTCCAATGGGGATTAATGGAGGTTGAGAGGGGCTTCACAATGGAGATTATAAAAAATAGTAATTTCAAAGCTACGCTTATGTCTGCAACGGCACAAATTCATCAAATAGTTACAGCATTAGTAAGCTTATCTCTTGGTTATGTCATTGCGCAGAGTTCTTATCAAATAGGATTTTTATACCTAGCGGTAGCATATATAATTATATTGCTACCAATATATTTATATATGCGTAAAGCTAATAAGTTCTAACCAACTTCCTTATGTGGAATATGTTCAGGTGCAGGAGAATCTGGAGATTCTCTTCTGTCTGCATCTTCTTTTTTAAGTTGTGTAAAGTAACCTACAATACCTTGTTTGGTACGGTCTAACTGCACAACACCATAAATATCATTTATTAACTGCCTACGTAACACAGCAATGGCGCTTTCAGTTGTATCACCATTCAACATAACCCTGTTAATAACCGCATCTAGGGCAGATTTAGGATCATTCGCATGAATAGTACCCATAGAACCAGCATGACCAGTATTAATAGCAGAGCAGAATGTAAATGCGTTTTCTTTACGAATCTCACCCAAAATAATACGGTCTGGACGCATACGCAAACAGGCGTTTAAAAGTTCATTCACGTTGTTATTACCATTTTTATCTTCAGAGAAAATAAATGCTACCCAGTTTGGTTGCCCTACGACAAGTTCTCGAACATCTTCTAAAGTAATTAAACGCTCATCATCTGGAATATATTTCATAATAGCATTCATAAAACTTGTTTTACCAGAACCTGTACCACCTGAAATTAGAATAGTTTTTTGCCCTTGAACAGCAGCCTTAATAGCAACTTTATCTTCTTCGGGAATTTTAAAGTCATTAATACTAAATTCTCTGTCATTCTTTAAACGAATAGCCATGGAAAATTTCATACTATTTTGATTTCCTGCAACAATCTGAGTACGGTGTCCGCCAGGCATTTTACAAGAGATGATTGGGTTGGCAAAATCAAACTTTACTTTATTTTTTTCACAAACAAAACGAGTAATATCTAGTAATTTTTGTAAGTTTAGCTCTTTATCTTCCTTGTAAACCCATGTCCCATCAAACATTTCTAGCACAACTTCGTTAGGCTTATTTATAACAATTTCCTTAACTCCTGAAATTGCTTCTGGAGTAAGATGTTTTAATATTGGTCGCAAACCTTCTTTTTCTCTTGGAGTAAGAATAAATAAATCCCGTTCTTGTTCAGCCATTGCGTATAAAACCTTCTTATTATTAGTTGTTAATATATTATGTTCTTTAGTACAAAAAACATACTAGTTTTTTCTGACAAATTAATATTAGCCATTGCTAAAAGGTTGAAAATACGCTAAACACCACAACATGAATACAAAATACACACACAATAACATCCGCAATATAGCAATTATTGCGCACGTTGACCATGGTAAAACCACGCTTGTGGATGCCTTGTTGAAGCAATCAGACGCTGTTAAATCTCACGAAAAAATGGACGAACGTGCCATGGATAGCGGTGATATTGAAAGAGAACGAGGAATTACGATTCTTGCAAAAAATACTGCCGTTGAGCATGATGGTCATTTGTTGAATGTTGTGGATACTCCAGGTCACGCAGATTTTGGTGCTGAAGTAGAACGTGTACTTGGTATGGTAGATGGTGTTGTATTATTAGTAGATGCCGCAGAAGGCCCAATGCCACAAACAAAATTTGTGCTTTCTAAAGCACTAAAACTAGGGTTACGTCCAATTTTGATTATTAACAAAATTGATAGAGGCGATGCTCGTCCTGAAGAAGTTGTAGACGAAGTATTTGATTTATTTGATTCTTTAGGTGCGACGAACGAACAACTTGATTTCCCTATTTTATATGCAGTAGGACGTGATGGTTGGGTATCCGAAGATTATAAAAAACCAACTGATAATTGTAATGTACTATTAGATTTAGTAACTAAACATGTGCCAGCACCAAAAAGTGATCAATCATCACCATTTTCCATGCTTGCTGTTACAATTGAAAAAGATGCATTCTTAGGCCGTATTATTACTGGTCGTATTCATACAGGAACTCTTAAAGTTAATGACCCAGTAAAAGTTTTAGACCGTGATGGTAAAGAGCTTGAAAAAGGTAGAGTTAGTAAAATTTTAGCTTTCCGTGGCTTGAAGCGTCAATCAGTTGAGGAAGCTTTTGCTGGTGATATTATTGCTATTGCTGGTTTAAGCGAAGCTTTTGTATCTCATACAATTTGTGATAGAGATGTTAACGTAGCATTACCTGCAATGCCAATTGATCCACCAACTTTAACCATGACATTTGGGGTAAATAACAGCCCTCTTGCTGGTACAGAAGGTAAAAAACTAACTAGCCGTGAAATTGGTACTAGGTTAGATGCAGAAGCTGAAGTTAATGTTGGTTTACGTATTTCTCAAGGAGCAACAGCAGAAACGTTCCAAGTTAAAGGTAGAGGCGAACTTCAGTTAGCAGTTTTAATTGAAACAATGCGTCGTGAAGGTTTTGAGCTTTCTATTGGAGGCCCACAAGTTATCTTTAGAGAAGAAGATGGCACAAAACTAGAACCATTTGAAGAGGTTGTTATTGATGTAGATGATGCATATAGCGGCGTAGTAATGGAAAAAATGGGTGAGCGTAAAGCTGAACTTAGTAATATGAATGCAGATGGTCATGGTCGTACTCGTATGACATTTGATGCGCCAACTCGTGGTATGATCGGTTACAGAAGTGAATTTATGACTGATTGTAAAGGTACAGGTATTTTAGCTCGTCAATTTAAAGAATATGCACCAGTTAAAAGTACATCACAAAGCACAAGAAGAAACGGTGCATTGGTAAGTATGGTTCCTGGTGATACAACTGCTTATTCATTATTTGCGCTAGAAAACCGTGGTATTTTGTTTATCGATGCTGGTGTTAAAGTTTACGATGGTATGATTATTGGTGAAAATGCAAAACCTGATGACTTAGAAGTTAACCCTGTTAAAGGTAAACAACTTACTAACGTTCGTGCATCTGGTAAGGATGAAGCTGTTAAGCTTACACCTAAAAAAATGATGACTCTTGAAGATGCATTAACATACATCCAATCAGATGAAATTGTTGAAATAACTCCAGAAAATATGCGTTTACGTAAAATTGGGTTAGATTCTAATTCTCGTAAACAAATGCGTAGAGCTATGTAGTTAATAGTTTCAGTAACATAAAAAGCAGGCTATAAGGCCTGCTTTTTGTTGCAAAATATAATTATGTATAGTATACGTTTATGAATCATTTATCTTTTTCCCTTTTTCTATATCGGAGCACATTCTAATGTTTCACAATTACAAAAACTTAGTACAATCTGTAGCTAGAGTAACATTCAAGTTACCCAATCCTATTAATATTCCAGCGGGAACAAATTTGTTTATGGCAGATAATTCAATTTATCATCAAGTATCACAACCTTTACGTTCTAGTATTTTTGATATGTATACAGTTGATTTATATCCTACGGAACAAACCATGCAACAGTATCAACAAGATGATTACTGGTCTTCGTTATTAGATATGAATGGTACTGGTGTTGTCAATATAGAAGGTAATTGTATTATTAATTCTGTTTATATTGAAGTTCCTTTGTTTAAACCAGAATATTGGAATAAACGTGGCCCATTAAAAAAGACTATAGTAAAACATTTAAAGAATGTTTTTATTGAGATAGCAAATGTCCTGAAAGTTGATATTGATACTGTTATGGTAGATATAGCATATAATGATCTAGGATATAATTATCGCCTAAATGAAATATAAATAAATATCATTTCACTATTTTTTTCTAAAAAACCCTTCGGAGAACTCTATGAATCTCAAGCAATTTTTATCAAGCGCCTATAATGATGGTGTTATTGATGAGGAAACTCATCATAAGCTTCTTGAACATAAAGAACATGTTTATAAAGATGCATCTACTTTTAAATTAATGAATATTATTCAGTACCTTGGTGTATTGATTGCAATGGCTTTTACCACAGGCTTTTTTGCCATGAATTTTGGTAATTTTGGCTGGGGCGGCATTCTGTTTATATCAATTTTATTTGCTATGGTCGGTTTTGGTTTAGCTGAACGCAGTAAAACCAATAATGAAGGCGTAACAATTGGTATATGGGCTACCTTAGGTATTTCCTCTGTACCATTAATGGTTTATTCCGTTATGTCTATGGTGGATAGCTCATTATTAGTATTTGATGATTATCATCGAATAGTAAGTGGTGATTGGTTATTAATTGAATTTGCAACTTTAGTTGCAGCATTTGTAGCCTTTAAACGTTACAGTATGCCATTTTTAATGTTACCCGTAGCTTTAACGCTTTGGTATTTTAGCATGGATGTATCAATTGCTACATTTAGCAGTGCTGAATATGCAGACTGGTGGGATATCCGCCGTTATGTATCATTAGTATTTGGTATTGGTATGCTCGTTTGGGCATTTCAATGGGATGTAACTAATAAAGCACCCGTAAAAGATTATCCATTTTGGTTATACTTTTTTGGCGTTATAGCATTTACATTTGGCGTAAGCGTACTAGATACTGGTGGAGAATTAGGTAAATTTATCTTATTTCTAATTAGTATTGCTGGGTTATTACTTGGTGGAGCTATTGGAAGACGTGTTCTTGTTGTATTTGGTGGTTTTGGCATTTTTGCTTATTTGAATTACCTATCATGGTACAAGCTAGATGATGTTACGCTTGGTTTTGCATTGATGGCATTGGGTGGTATTTTTATTGCATGGCTCGGAAGTAGGTGGGCTAAAAATGAAAAAGTAATTGAAAGCAAATTACGTAGCTATCTACCAGAACCTGTCAGAAATTTGTTAGAACAACGGATGGTATAACTTATGTCTGGTTTTTATATTAATACTCTTGTTGACGCTACAGCAAAAACAGTAATTCATTTACCTACGGCTATTCCTGCTAAATCTAATATGAAAATATTGCATATGGTAACGGATGCCTTAAGAAAAAATGGTTTTTTTAGCTATATTGTTGATTTTATGGAGAATTATAATAGTGAATATTATAATTGTCTTGTAAATGATGATAAAAAAATAGCTAGTTCTAATAATCCTAAGGATAAAAATTTAGGCCATTGTTTACATTGGAGCCTGAATGCCATTTTTTTTAAAAATGAAACTCATATGTCTTTAAGGCATGAGACAAATGTTATTTATATTGATCTTGGCCTGTACATATCAAGCTGGGAAGATGAAGATTTTATGAGATTTAGAATGGAAACAGCATTCAAAGAAATTGCTCATATATTAGATATAGATGAACCTATTGAGTTAGAGATAGTTCGTAAGAATAAGGTCAACATTTCCATATAAAGCGATTTTTTTATTAAAAAGAGACATTACTTGTCTCTTTTTTTTGTGCACAATTTATTCAATGTTTCTGCGCTTTTTGTGTACAATCTTCTTCTGGTGGTGCTTTTTAAACACATTAATTTGCTATTTTTATTCGTAAAACACTTGAAAATCATTTAAAAAGGCGTATATATCAATTAAGTTTAATAACTATTAATAAATTCTAGTGGGGGGATCCATTCTGAATTTTAGAATTAAAAGCAAAGGACTTTTGAACATGAAAGCAAAACATTTGCACGTACTAGCTCTAGCAAGCACAATTTCTTTAGTTGCTGTAGTAGCACATGCTGAAACACTTACAGAAGCTGTAGGTCACGCAATGACAACTCACCCAGAAGTAGTTGGGGCACAAACAAATAAGGCAGCCATTAAGCAGGAACGTCGTGTTGCTGTAGGTGGTTATTTGCCAACTGTTGATTTTACAGTAGCATCTGGTGCAGAACGTAGTAATAACAATACTACAAGAACAAGTGCTAACCGTAGCCCAGGCGAACACGGACACGCTACTTACTGGCGTAATGAATCATCTTTAACAGTAAATCAAATGTTATTTGATGGTTTTTCTACATCTTCAGAAGTTGCTCAACAAAGTAATCGTGTTAAATCTGCTGCTAATAACGTAGCCGATGTTCAAAACGCTATTGCTATTCGTGTGGTAGATGCTTACCTTAACGTTCTTAAAAACCAAGATCTAGCAAGGCTTGCTAAAGGTAACCTAAAAGCACACAAAGAATATTTAGGTCAAGTTAGATCACGTTCTAAAGGTGGTCGTGGTAACCAAGCTGATGTTCGTCAGGCCGAAGGTCGTGTTGCACTAGCAGAAGCTAATTATATTAGTAATGTGGGTGATTTAGATTCATCTGTAGCAGATTACATTGAAGCAGTAGGGCATGAACCTAAAACTTTAAGTAAGCCTCCTGTTCCAGTAGCAGAAGTACCTACAACACAAAAAGATGCACTTTCTCGTGCTATGGATAACAATCCTGCAATTCACTCTGCACAATATGATGTAGATGCAGCTATCCAAGCAAAACGTAATGCAAAATCAGCTATGTACCCTCGTTTAGATTTAGAAGTTAGCGCAAGCCGTAACCAAAACCTAGATGGTTTAAAAGGTGCTAATAACGATGCACTTGCTATGGTACGTATGAGCTACAACCTATATAATGGTGGTTCAGACCTTGCTCGTAAACGTGAACGTGAAGAAAGAACAAATCAGGCTCGTCAAGGCTTGGAGCAAGATCGTCGTTTAGTACGTGAGAACATCCAAAAAGCTTGGACATCTTACGAAACAACAAAACGTCGTTTAAGCCCGCTTAAATTACACGTAACTTCTTCTGAAGCTACACGTACTGCTTATAAATCTCAGTTTGGAATTGGTCAACGTACATTGCTTGACTTGCTAGATTCTGAAGTTGAGCTATTTAATGCTCGTACAGCCTATATTGATGCTAAATATGCAGCAGATTTTGCTATATATGAAGTATTAATGAACACAGGTGATGTGCTTGAACACATTGGTTTAGATGCGGATAAACTTTCTGCAATCAAAATTGATGCTGTAAAAGCTGTTGTTAAAAAAGTTGAAGCAACAGAGCCAAATAATAATGATGGTAAAGTAGTAAATGCTAAATATGCAGATATGTAATATTTAACTAATACTCTATAAAAAACCCCGCCGTTTGGCGGGGTTTTTTAGGTTTATATAGAAACTCATTGAAAAATAAGCAATAAAATGCTTAAATACCTGTCTTAAAAAGGAAAAAATATGGGCAAAACTGCGATAAAACAAGTAACGTTAGATGATAAATACACACTTGAGAAGGGGGCTGTTTTTATAACAGGTTCACAAGCCTTGGTTCGCTTACCAATGGTAATGAGGGCTAGAGATGAAAAACAAGGTCATAATACAGCAGGTTTTATTTCAGGATACAGAGGTTCTCCACTCGCAAGACTAGACCAGCAATTATGGCGTGCCCAACCATTATTAGAAAAAAGTCATATAAAATTCACCCCTGGTATAAATGAAGATTTAGGCGCAACTGCCGTATGGGGAACTCAACACACCAGCCTTTTTGAAGGCGCACAATACGATGGCGTATTTGGTATGTGGTATGGTAAAGGCCCTGGAGTAGATAGATCTATGGATGTATTGAAACATGCGAACGCAGCTGGTACATCTGTTCTTGGTGGAGTTTTAGCCCTGGCTGGGGACGATCATGGCTGTGATTCATCAACATTAGGTCACCAAAGTGAACACGATTTTATTGCCGCAATGATTCCTGTTCTTCATCCCGCAAATGTTCAAGAATACTTAGATTACGGTATTTATGGTTGGGAAATGAGCCGTTATGCAGGCTGTTGGGTAGCCATGAAGTGTGTAACTGAGGTTATTGAAAGTTCCGCAAGTATTTCAGTAGATAATAATCGTATAACAATTAATACTCCAGAGGATTATATTTTCCCTAAGGGTGGTCTTTCTATGCGTCGTCCAGATGATAGATTTGAGCAAGAGCACCGTTTATACGAAAAAATGGAAGCAGTAAAAGCCTTTGCCAGAGCAAATAATATAGATAAAATAACCATTGATGCAGGTAAAAAAGCTAAACTAGGTATTTTAACTACAGGTAAAACTTATACAGATACCCTACAAGCATTCCAAGATTTGGGCTTAAGTCAAAAAGATTTAGAAAAAGCAGGAATACGTTTATATAAAGTAGGTCTGGTATGGCCACTAGAACCAGTTAAACTAAGAGAGTTTAGCGAAGGTTTAGATGAAATTTTAGTTATTGAAGAAAAGCGTGGAGTACTAGAAAACCAGCTGAAACAATATTTATATGACTGGCAGGCAAATATTAAAGTCTCTGGTAAAAAATCAGATAAAGATGGCTGGCAATTCCAAGCAGCAGGAGAATTAACTCCAGTACGTATTGCAGAAGTATTATCAGCTAAAATTAAGCCAAGTAGTGCTGGTGTAATTTATCTTGAGGTAGCTAATAAACAGGAAAAAATTACTAAACTGCAAGGAGCAAATATTCTGCGTTTGCCTTATTATTGTTCAGGTTGTCCGCATAATACTTCTACTAAAGTGCCAAATGGTAGCCGTTCTATGGTTGGAATTGGCTGTCACTTTATGGTGCAATGGATGAATAGAAATTCAGAAATTTTTACCCACATGGGCGGTGAAGGGGTAACTTGGATAGGTCAGGCACCATTTACTAACGAAAAACACATATTTATGAACCTAGGTGATGGAACTTATTATCATTCTGGTAGTTTAGCTGTACGTGCGGCTGTAGCTTCTGGAGTTAATATTACCTACAAAATTTTATATAATGATGCCGTTGCTATGACTGGTGGTCAGCCAGTAGATGGTTCATTAACTGTGCCACAAATTACTCGCCAAATGGTTGATGAAGGAGTGACAAAAGTTGTTGTAGTCGCAGAAGATACGAAGCAATATGATTCATTAGCATCATTAGATAAAATGGCACCAAATGTTAAAATTTATTCACGAGACGACTTGGAACAAGTTCAAAAAGAAATGCGTGAAATACAAGGTTGTAGCATTTTAGTATATGACCAAACTTGTGCCGCAGAAAAACGCCGCAGACGTAAACGTGGACAATTCCCAGATCCTGATAAACGTGTATTTATTAATGATGCAATTTGCGAAGGTTGTGGTGATTGTTCTGTCCAATCTAACTGTGTATCTATTGAACCATTAGAAACTGAACTTGGTAGAAAACGTAAAATAAACCAATCATCATGTAATAAAGATTTTAGCTGTATTAAAGGTTTTTGCCCAAGTTTTGTAACTGTTAATGGCGGTAAAGTAAAACGCCTAAAAGTAGCAGGCGGAACAGAGCATGAAAAATTACCAGAACCTAAAAAACCAGCACTAAAGAATCCATACGATATTTTGGTAACTGGTATTGGCGGAACAGGTGTTATTACTATTGGTGCGGTGCTTGGTATGGCTGCTCACCTAGAAGGTAAGGGCGTTACAGTGCTAGATCAAACAGGGTTAGCACAAAAAAATGGTGCAGTTGTAAGTTATTTACGTATTGCCAAAAAAGCAGATGATTTACACGCTGTAAGAACAGTTTCTGCAGGTGCAGATTTATTACTAGGATGCGATAAAGTTGTATCATCTAACAGTAAAGTACTAGAAAAAATTGCTCCCGAAAAAACTAAAGGTGTTTTAAACAGCCACATGACACCAACGGCAAGCTTTACCCTAGATACGGAAAGTACTGTTGATGAAGGTGCAATTGCTCATAAAATAGAACAAAATTTCAAAGCTAAAAACCTAGAAAACATAGATGCAACTCGTATTGCAACAGCCTTAATGGGAGACAGCATTGCAACTAATATGTTTATGTTAGGCTATGCGTGGCAACAGGGCTTAATTCCTGTGGAACTCGAATCTATTCACCAAGCAATTGAACTAAATGGCGTAGCAATTGATGCTAACAAACAAGCCTTATATTGGGGACGTTTAATGGTTGAGGATTCAGCAGAAGTATTGAGTATTGCGGCTCCTGTGCTAGAAGCTACAGCACCAGAAAAAATCAGAGAAACTTTAGAAGAAATTATTGAATATCGTTCAAAATACCTAATAAAATACCAAGATAAAGCTTACTCAGAACGTTACCTAAAGCTGGTGGAGAAAGCTAATAAAGCAGAAGATAATTTAGAAAATAGCCATGAAGGATTTGCTGAATCTGTTGCTCGTTATGCCTTTAAATTAATGGCATATAAAGATGAATATGAAGTAGCAAGATTATACACAGATGGAGATTTCCAAGAAAAGCTAGCAAAACAATTTGAAGGTAATTACACACTTTCATTCCATATGGCGCCACCGTTAATTTCTAGAAGAGATGAGAACGGTCATCTTAAAAAAATGAAATTTGGAGCATGGTTATTGCCAGTTTTCGGTACTCTTGCAAAAATGAAATCTATTCGAGGAACATTTTTTGATATATTTAGCTATACCGCAGAACGTAAGGCTGAACGTCAGCTTATTAGCGATTATTTTAATATGATATATGATGTATGTAACGGTCTTACTGTACAAAATCATAAATTATCAGTAGAAATTGCCACGTTACCAAAAGATATTAAAGGTTTTGGTCATGTAAAAGAAGAAAATATTGCTACTGTAAATAAGCGTAAAAAAATATTAATGACTGCATTTAATAACCCATCTGCTGATATCATACAAGAAACAGGTGATAGACTTAAAGTCGCTATATCAAACTAAAAAAGGATTATTAATAATGATTGAAAATGTATTATCAGGATTACCAATTTTAATATCCTTAATATTTATTGTGTTTTTTGCTGTGCTGTATGCCAATTATCGAGTTGTATTATATATTGTGAACTCATTACTATGGACAATATATGCTGTGTATGAGGCTATGATTTACTCTGGTGTTTTATGCTTTGGTGGTTGTACAAATCGTGTAGATTTATTAGCAATATATTCTATTTTATTGGTTGCTACACTTGGTGGTATTACAGTGTTTGTGCACAGCTTACAAAAACACAAAAAAAATGAAAAAAATAAATAGGAATACGTTTGATGGATCATATGCTAAGTGAAGATAATCGTCTACTAAGAGATGCAGTACGTGATTTTGCAGAAAGTGAAATTAAACCATTTGCCCAAGATCTAGATGAAAAAGAACAATTTAGCGTAGAAATAACCAAAAAAATGGGCGAAATGGGCTTGTTTGGTATGCTTGTACCAGCCGAATATGGTGGTCATGGCATGGATATGCTTTCTTATGTTTTGGCTATGGAGGAACTTGCACGTATTGATGGTTCTCAGGCGGCAACGGTAACAGCGCATAATTCTATTGGTATTGGGCCTATTTTGTACTTTGGTACAGAGGAACAAAAACAGAAATGGATACCACCTTTATGTGATGGTAACATGACCTGGGGTTTTGGTTTAACTGAAGCAAATGCAGGATCAGATTCTCGTGGTACTCAAACAACAGCTAAAAAAGTTGGTGACGAGTGGGTAATTAATGGCTCTAAAATATTTATTACGAATGTAGCTAATCCACTAGCTGGTGGTTTAACAGTTCAAGCTAAAACTGGTGAAACAGCAGATGGCAAACCTGAACTTACCTGTTTTATTATTCCAAAAGATACAAAAGGCCTTTCATTTAAGCAAATGCACGGTAAATTAATGTGGCGAGCATCTGATACTGCAGAAGTATATATTGATGACGTTACAGTGCCATCAGATAACGTTTTAGGTGAAGTTGGTAAGGGGTCTAGCCAAATGCTAACAGCATTAGACGCTGGACGCTTAGGAATTGCTGCTATGGGGCTTGGTCATGCTCAAGGAGCTTATGAGGCAGCGCTTAGTTATGCCAGTGAACGTAAACAATTTGGTAAAGAGCTTTCAAAATTTCAGGCAATTTCATTTAAATTGGCAGATATGGCAACAGAAATTGAACACGCACGTTGCTTTTTATATCAAACTGCTAAAATGAAAGACGAAGGCCTGCCATATACTAAACAAGCTGCCATGACGAAACTTTTTTGTACAGAAGTAGCAGGCAGAGTAACAGATGCAGCACTACAAATTCATGGTGGATATGGCCTAATGAAAGAATATGATGTAGAGCGTCATTGGCGAGATCAGCGTATTTTACAAATTGGTGAGGGTACTAGTGAAGTACAGCGCATTGTAATTGCCCGTCAGATAGGGTGTTAAAAATAAAAGCCTCATAAATATGAGGCTTTTATTTTTTTAAAGCTGAATTGCTATATATAATGGGATTATTTCAACTTAAACACATCCATCTCGTCAATTAATCCAGAAACGGCCATACCTAAGTTATTGGAAGAATTTTCTACTTCTGTAACAATTTCACTATTACTTTCTACCTGACCAGAAAATTCATGCATCGTAGCATTAATTTCTTCTACAGTGTTAGATTGGCGTGTTACTGAATTAGCAATACCTTGCATACTTTCTTCAATTTCATTTATTGCAGTTGCAACAGATGTAAATTCTGTTTGGGTACCAGAAATATTTTCTCTTAATGTTCTGGTTATTTTATTAATAGAAGCTGTTGATTCTACAGTTTGTTCAGCAAGTTTTTTTACTTCGTTTGCTACAACGGCAAAACCTTTACCAGCAGCTCCTGCACGGGCAGCTTCAATAGATGCATTTAAGGCAAGTAAGTTAATTTGTTCTGCAATATCATTAATAATACTAACAAAATTATTAATTTCATTAGAATTTTCGGCAAGCTCTGCCATAGATTCGTTGGCACTATCAGTTTTATTCACAACTGTAAATAAATCACTTAGAACACCTTGTGAAGATTCATCTAGCTTTGTAAGAGTCTGAGAAGCTTCCTGTACTGCAATACTAATTTCATTTGCACCAGATTTTTGGCTTGTTAAGTGATTTTTAATAATAGAAATGTTGGAATTAAACTCCTCACTATTTTGTAATACACCAACTGAGGTTTGTTTTGCATCTGTAAGTAGGGCAGCAATTTTTTCAAAAAATCCATTTAAACTTGCTCCTACACGTCCAACTTCATCTTCTCTTAGGTTTTCAATACGCAGAGTTAAATCTGTGTTACTTGCAGCTGTTACACATGTCTTTTCTAGTGTTTTAATAGGTTTTACTAAATAGTTAATAAATTTGTACCATGCCAATAATGCTATAGGTAAGCATACGATAATAAACATAACCATTGTTAATATTATTGTATGTACTGCAGTATCAACTTTGCTTGTTGAATAAGTTAGGACCACTGTACCAATAACATCATCTAAATCATCCTTAATATCAAGAGTATCAATGATATGGCTTGTTTTGTTTGTTTGCTTGATAGCCCCATCTTTTTCTGATTGAGCTATTAAATTACCATCAGCATCTTTAAATTCAATACATATAATATCTTCACTACTTGCAGCTTCTGTTGCGAATGTAGAAAGTGAACTAAAATCATAGTTCTGTATGTAAACAGGCGCAACTTTTACTAAAAATTGCTCTGTTGATGAAATTTTTTCTTGTAGTAATCTGGACATATTACTTTGAAAAGTTGGTGCAATAAAAGCAATGGCAATACCACATATCAATATAGATACAATAAAAAGTGGTAGTAATATTTTAGATTTAAGAGAGTTAAGGCTGATTCTTTTCATTTTTATCCAACATACAATTAAAGTTTTTATATTATAAGAGAGAGGTTTTTAAATTCTCTCTCTTATTTAGGTATTAAAATACGCTTTTATTTTTACCAGTAACCATAGACATATTTTTACGATATTTAGGCCAAAGACCAGCACCCTGCTTAAGAGTAACAGTACCTTGAGATTCAATAACAGACTGTCCTTTAGCTGATTTCACAAAACGGATAAAGTTTTTAGTTTTCTCATCCAGTTTTTTTGGTGTTGCAACATATAAAGGGCGAAATAGTACGTACTCACCGCTAGAAATATTTGCTACGCTTGGTTCAACACCATTTAATTTCAGAAATTTTAAGTTACGTTTACGAGCAGAAGAAATACCATCTAATGCAATTGATGTAACTGATTTTTCTACAGTTTTTTCAACAGGACCTGTACTTTTATGGAAGGTTGTTGCTGCAAATTCAATATCTGTATCAGCAAAAATAAGCTCACGAGCCATTAAACCAACACCAGAAATTTTACCTTTACGAGCTTCTACTTTAATAGCAGCATCTGGACCACCTAAATCTTTCCAGTTAGTAATTTTACCAGTAAAAACTTTTTTTAAGTTTTCATGAGTAATATTATCTACTGGGTTATCTGGGGATACAATAACAACTAAAGCATCCCATGCAACTGGGTGTAATGTTGTGTTAGATTCCTCTTTGGTTGGAATAGTATGGCGACATGTACCACCAATATCAGAATTTCCAGCGGCAGTTTCACGGATACCTTTAGTAGCACCACCACCAGAAAGATTCACTTTTACACCAGTTTCAGCTTCGTATGCTTTAGCCATTTCACTCATGAATGCTTTTTTAGATATTCCACATCCTGTCCAGTTTAGCTCTACAGCAGAAACACTAAAAGAGAATAGGGTTGTTGCACCAATAAGTGCTGTTGATAACAGTAATTTTTTCATGGTTTAGTACTATCCAATTATTGTTTTTATTTTTTTATGTAGTTAGTATAACCACTTTTATAGAAAAAAGAATATAAATATTATAAATTATATAGTAGTAAATCATAGTAATTCAGGTTAAAAATCACGCATTTATAGCTGTTAAAATTGCCATCACTTTATTTTTTAATTCTTGTAATAGCCCACTATAACTGCGAATTAAAAAATAAATTGCCGAACAATTTTTCCGAGCAAAAGTGAATGATTTTAAACCTGAATTACTATGATTTAGTTATTTCAATTGTTTACCCATAATTTTTCTATGCGTTTATCTCTTCCACAACTGTATCGGTAATATTTATAACGTATTGGATTTTTCTTATAATAATTTTGATGGTATTCTTCAGCAGGATAAAACTTTGTTGCAGTTGTTATTTTTGTATAAACTTTATCAAATTTAAGCACAGATTTACTTTGTTCTGCTAATTTTTTTTGATCTTCTGAATGATAGAATATTTCACTTCTGTATTGGTCACCAATATCGCAAAATTGTCTATTTTTCACAGTTGGATCAATGTGTTTCCAAAAAAAGTCCACTAATGTAGCGTAACTTACTTTTGTACTATCAAAAGTTATTTGGACTGCTTCTGTATGCCCCGTTCCACCGTTTGATACTTGTTTGTATGTTGGGTTATCAACATGTCCACCTATATAGCCAGAAACAGTAGTTAAAACACCATCAATTTTATCAAAATCAGATTCCACACACCAAAAACATCCACCGGCAAAGGTTGCTGTTTCAATACTTTTTTCTTCGGCCACTGCTGATCCTCCTGCAAATATTAGTAAACTTATTAATAATTTTTTCATTGTAGTTCTTTCTTATGATTTTGTAGGATGAAAAATTAGTGCTAAGCCATTATTACAATATCTTAACCCTGTTGGTTTTGGGCCATCATCAAAAACATGACCTTGGTGTCCTCCGCATCGGGCACAATGATATTCAGTTCGTGGCCACACCATTTTAAAATCTGTTTTTGTTTGAATAGCATGTTCATTGATTGGTTGGTAAAAACTTGGCCACCCTGTACCGCTTTCATATTTAGTTTCTGAACTGAATAGTGGTAAGTCACACCCAGCACAAGCAAAAACACCTTCTCTTTTTTCGTTGTTTAGTTTGCTTGAACGAGAAGGCTCAGTACCTTCTTTTCGGAGAATGTTAAACTGTTCAGGAGTTAATTTTTTGCTCCATTCAGCATCAGATAAACTAAATTTATCAATTATTTTTTCCATAGCATTTACCTTTGTTCCTATTAATCCTGCAATGGTAAATGCAGTTGCCGCACCTAAAAAATTTCTACGATTCATGTTTTAAAATCTCCTTATGTATATTTAGTTTCACATAAAACATATAAAAAGTTACAAAAAAGTTGTTGAAGAGAGGGTTTTCTTGTATTAAGTAGCATGATTACAATTTCTCAATTAACCTATCTAATAGCAGGGCGCACCATTTTTGATGATGCAAGCGCTACCCTTATGGATGGATGGAAAACTGGTATCGTTGGAGCAAACGGTGCTGGTAAGTCAACTTTATTTAACTTAATTACTAAGCAGTTACAGGCAGATAGCGGTACAATAGAACGTAGTACAAAATCACGTATTGGTTTTGTAAAACAAGATATGCCAGATGACGATACAACATTATTAGATATTGTTTTAGCAGCAGATGAAGAACGTACAGAGCTTTTAAAACAAAGTGAAACAGAAACAGATCCATATAAAATTGGAGAAATCTTCACAAGATTAAATGATATAGATGCTTATGCAGCACCAGCAAAAGCATCAGCTATTCTTGCTGGTTTAGGTTTCAAAGATGAACAGTTAAGTGATCCAATTTCATCATTTAGTGGTGGTTGGCGTATGCGTGTTGCTTTGGCTTCTGTACTTTTTCAGGAACCAGAAATTTTAATGTTAGATGAGCCAACTAACCACCTAGATTTAGAAGCTATTATATGGTTAGAAAATTATCTAATGAACTATCCAAATATGCTAATGCTTATTTCTCATGATAGGGATTTACTTAATAAATGTGTAGATCATATTCTCCATGTAGATAAAAAACAGCTAACTTTATACACAGGTAATTACGATACATTTGAACGTGAACGAGCAGAGCGTATGCATCACCAACAAAAGCTTCATGAAAAACAGCAAGCTCAACGTGCTCATATGCAGTCATTTGTAGATAGATTTAAAGCGAAAGCTAGTAAAGCTAAACAAGCTCAAAGCCGTATGAGAGCCTTGGAAAAAATGGATATTGTCGATGCGGTTATTGCTGAACAAGCCAGAGCATTTATTTTTCCACAGCCAGATAAAATGTCACCACCAGTTTTTTCAATGGATAGAATTGATATTGGTTACGAAGAAAACTTACCAATTTTAACAGGTGTTGACGAACGTATTGATATGGATGATAGAATTGCCTTACTTGGAGCAAATGGTAATGGTAAATCAACTCTTATTAAGCTTATTGCTGGTAAACTTATTGAAATGAAGGGCGAAGTTTATAAAGCACCAAAACTTCGTATAGGTTACTTTTCTCAGCATCAGGCAGAAGAAATGGATATGACTTCAACTCCATTTTACGTTATGGCAAACATGATGAAGGGTGAACCAGAACATAAAATACGTGGAAAACTTGGTAAATTTGGTTTTGGTAAAGAAATATCAGATAATAAAATTTCAGATTTAAGCGGAGGTGAAAAATCTCGTTTGTTATTTGCACTTATGAGCCACGATGCGCCACATTTATTACTACTAGATGAGCCAACTAACCACTTAGATATTGGTGCTCGTGAAGCCTTAGTTCGTGCTTTAAATGAATATGAAGGTGCTGTGGTTATAGTAAGCCACGATTCTAGCATGGTAGAGCGTGTTGCAGACCAATTATGGTTAGTGAAAGATGGTAAAGTTAAACATTATGATGGTGATTTAAATGCTTATCGTCAGTTAGTTATTGAAAATAGAAGAGTTTCAGCAAAAGCAGATAAAGCTGAAAAAGTTGCAGAAAAGGAAGCCACTGGTAAAAAGAAAGGCATCTCTAAAAAAGAAAAGCGTAAGCTAGAAGCAAAGAAACGTAAAGAATTTGCCGATATTTACAAAGATATAAAAGATGCTGAGAAATTAGTTTCTAAATACGAAACTGAAAAGAATGAGCTAGAAAACTTAATGGCACAATCCGAAATATACGCAGATTCAGGTAAAATGAAGTTGGTACAGGAAGATTATGCTAAACTATTAGAACAACTATCTGGCGCTGAAAATGCATGGACAAATGCTCAGGAAGTTTATGATAGTAAGGAATTGAGTGAGTAGGTTTTGTGAATAAATCATTCTTAACGGATAAATTCTTAGTAAGGTTCCCCAAAGGGAACCACTATGCCGGTGTAGGCCGCTATCCACGGAGGACGTTGCTGTTAGGCAAACAAAAGATCAATATAAATGGCTAGTCTTCTCTCCTGCGAAACAATTGAAAAATCCATCGGAACCCGCACCTTATTTGAAGGTATTGGCTTTCACATTCAAGAAAAAGAACATTTAGGCTTAATCGGTCCAAACGGCAGCGGAAAATCAACTCTGCTGAAAATACTTGCTGGAGTTGTTGAACAAGATGATGGAACTATTACAACCCGTAAAGGGTGCCACATGGTTTACCTGCCTCAAGTTGAGGAAATATCCCCTAAACTAACCATTTTGGAAGCAGCTTTAGAAGCAAGTTCTGATGATAGTCTAGATATTCATATTAAAGAATCACAAGCAATTATTGCATTAAGTAAAATTGGTTTCGCAGATATGGAAGAAAAAGTCGCTAATTTATCTGGAGGTTGGTTAAAAAGGCTTTCAATTGCTCGGCAAGTTGCGAGAGAACCTGAGATTATGCTACTAGATGAGCCAACTAACCACTTAGATATTGAAGGCATTGAATGGTTAGAAGATTTTTTAAAAAAAGCATCATTTGCTTATATTGTAGTTAGCCACGATAGATTATTTTTGGAAAATACCACAAATAAAGTTATGGAACTTAATGAAATTTATGATGGTGGAATGTTAACTTTTGATTGTGCTTATGAAGAATTTTTAGAACGCCAAGCTTTATTCATAGAAGGTGAACGTTCTCGCTTTGAAAGTCTATCCAATAAAAACCGCCGAGAACAAGCATGGGTAAAAAGTGGTGTAAGAGCCAGAGGAACCAAGCAAAAAGCCCGCCAGCAAGAAGCTGGTAATATAAAAAATGAAGTTTCAAAGCTCCGAGTTCAAACAGCTAAACCTAAAAAAATCTTAATTGATTTTGAAACAACAGATCGTAAAACAAAACGCCTAGCAACAATGCACAGTATATGCAAAAGTTTTGGTGATAAAGTAATAACTACAGGGCTAGATTTAACCATAACTCCAGGGATGCGTATTGGCTTGCTTGGTAATAATGGTGTAGGTAAAACTACAATTATGAAAATGATAGCAGGTGAATTGGAACCTGATAGTGGCAGTATTCATGTTACAACTGGCTGTAAAATTCTTCATTTTAACCAAAATCGTCAAATTATGGATGAAAAGCAAACTTTAGGAGATGCGCTTTCCTTATCTGGAACTGATACGGTTATTTACCGAGGTAAAGAAGTTCATATAACAAGTTGGGCAAGGAAGTTAAAATTCCGCAGTGACCAACTAAAATCACCAATTTCTGCCTTAAGTGGCGGTGAGCGTGCACGAGTTATTATGGGGCGTTTAATGCTCCAAACAGCAGATATTTTATTATTAGATGAGCCGACAAATGATTTAGATATACCATCTATTGAAGTTTTAGAAGAAAGCTTGATGGATTTCCCAGGGGCGTTAGTTTTTGTAACTCATGATAGGGAACTTTTAGATAGAGTTTCTACTGTATTACTAGCTTTAGATGGTACAGGTGATGTGACTCCATTTGCATCATACAATCAGTGGCGCAATAAAGACCGTAGTGTGGTTTTAAAAGAAACAGATATTGATTTGATTAAAGAAGATATAAAGAAACCTGAATCTAAGAAGGTAACAAAACTAAGCTACAACGAACAACGAGAATGGGATGGCATGGAAGAAGCCATCTTTAGCGCCGAATCAGATCTTGAAGAATTCCAAAAAAATCCAGTAGAAGCCACAGCACCAGCAGAAGATTTCACAACTTATTGCGAAAAATTAGGCATAGCCCAAACAAAAGTAGACGATCTATATAACCGCTGGACAGAAATAGAAGCAAAATTAGCTGAAATTCAGGAAAATAAGCAGTAATAGTTGCAAGCCACTCCATCATTTATACTAATACTGTAGTAAAATAAAAATGGCCATTGAAAAATCAAAGTATGTTCACTATATATAAAAAGTTAAACATAGTAAGACTTTTTCTTTTTACAGGAGCTATTCAGCTCCCATAAACTTTGAGGACATTTATGAAAACATTAAAAACTATTGGTGTATGGGCACTTGTTGCTGTTATTTTTGCTTCTATTAGCATTTCGTTTATTTCAATAGATTTGGATATTCCTGTTACTGAATCAGGAGCTCAATCTTTTCTGGATAAAGCTGTAAATAAGGATATACCTGTTGGTAAACATACTATTTACCATATTACTAAGGCTACGGCTAAATTTGGTGACGGTACTATTGCTGTTGATGGAACATTTGATGTTAGCAGAAAAGGTAGTACTGCTAACGGAACCTTTAACGCATCTGGCTCACCAATTAAAAAAGATCAGTCTTTTTATTTGGAAAAACCAGAAGCAGTGGTAGTTGTAACTCAACACGAGTTAAGTGAAACTGATAAAAAAATTGCCAATGCTGGTAAGAAAGCTGCTGGTATTGCTAAAGGTATTGGTAAGTTTTTGAAAATTAAACCTGCTGAAGATGGTAAACTTGCCAAATCTAAGGCTGTTATTGCTAGTAAAGCTAAAGAAGCTATTATCAATCGGCTTGCTCAGGTTGCTCTTTATAAGGTTAATCCAGAACTTTTGGAAAATATGAAAAGAGTATCTTTTGGCGGTGTAACTGTAACAGATGAAAAAATGGTTGTTACATTTAGCGTTGCTTTAATTAGTAACTCTTTCTGGTTATACATCATTGCAGGTATTGCCGCTTTTGGTTTGGTAATACTTGTTATGAAATCTGGTGTTGGCGTGTTTGGTTTTAACAAACCACCAGCAGAATAATTTATAGCGGTTTTTATAAAAGGGGGAATAGTACATTCCTCCTTTTATTTTGTTTATGTATATGGTATACAGAATAAGTAGTTTATCTTTTATCTTTTTATTCCCCTTCATTTATGGAGATACCCTAATGAAAAATTCTTTTAAAAGTATTCGCAGTTTTACACTTTATGCATTTTTAGCATTTATGGCAGCAACAGCGGCTATGGCTTTAACTTATACTAGTGGCGGTCAATGGCCAGTATCGGTTTTATATGTTTATGCTATTTCTACAGCATTGCTTGCTGGAAGTTATATGGCAATCACGTTAAATGCTCAATATTTTTGGAGCAGAGGAACTTTAGACTGGTTAAAACCAGCAGGTATATTAGCAGTTTTTCCTGTGTTAATGATGGCTTATGCATCCGATACTCACGGAGATGCAGTAAATACTCCATATTTAATAAATTCAGCTGGAATATTACTAGTTACAATTATTGGTATGTTTGTTTTAAATAAAAAATATGATGCTCAGCATATAGAAAAACTTTACCAAGAAGCATGTGATGTATATCGTGATTATATGAAGTACAATACTTTAACAGCACCACAAAAAATGGATGTTGATGATAGGCTTGGTATTCTTGAACTAAGAGATGTTGAGAGATTTAATCTCATTTTTGCTAGCGTTCAAAGATCTTTAGGTGATGACACTGATTTGTTTTCAGAGATTGCACATCACCATAATTGATTTCGATTTAACTAAACCTCCCAAGGGAGGTTTTTTATTTGGCCAAATATTTTTCTAATGCCTTAACTCCCATATCCGCAAAAGTAAGCCCTAACTTTGTTTTTTTCCATAAGATATCGTTGGTTGTTTTTGCCCATTCATACTTTATGAGGTAATCTACCTCAACTTGGTATAAACCATGAGAAAAATTAATACCTAAATCTTCTTCTTTATTAACGTTTGTAAGGATTTTTTTATACAGTGTTCCGTATGTATGGCTATAACGTTCAATTATTGAACGGTCTAAAAATGGAAATTCATTTACTAGCTGTTTTTGCACTTCTTGTGGTGGTGTTTCTCCACCTAGTAAGGGGTTTTTAGCCGTCCAGCCAATATTGTTTTCTAGCTGTGAGTTGTATGGGGCTAGCATTTCCAATGCTTTTTCAGCTAAAGTGCGATAAGTAGTTAATTTTCCGCCCCAAATATTTAAGTATGGAGCGTTATCTTTTTCGGCTATATCAAGAGTATAATCTCGGCTTGCTGTACGGTTGTTTGTGCTTTTTGCATCAATTAACGGACGAACTCCTGCATAACTCCACACAATATCATTTGGCGCAATATTTTGCTTAAAGTATCCGTTAATAACTTTACATAAGTATTCCTGTTCATTTTCTGAACATGTTGGATTATCTGCTGTTTTAACTGTTTCTTCAGTTGTGCCAATTAAAGTAAAATCTTTCTCGTACGGCAAAGCAAAAACTATTCGCTTATTTCCATCTTGGAAAATATAACAGCCTTCATGCCCAAAAAGCTTTGGTACAACTATATGACTACCTTTAACATGTTTTAAAGAACGTTCATCATAATTAATATTTTGCATATCCGCAAAAGTATCTGCCCACGGACCTGTGGCATTTATTAAAGTTTTAGCTTTTATCTCGCCATTTTCGGTAGATATATTCCATATGCCATTTTCAACTTTTACCTTGTTACACTTGTTATATGGCTCAATTGTTGCCCCATTATTTTGCGCATCTAAGGCATTTAAAATAACTAAGCGATGGTCGCTTGTTCTGCAATCTGAATAGCTGAATCCATGAGTAATATTATCTATTAATGGCTCGCCAAACTGAGTGTTTTTTAATGAAATAGCTTTACTTTTTGCAAAAGTGGAAGATGAAGCTAGAAAATCATATAGCCAAACACCAATTTGTATCATCCATTTTGGACGGAGGTGTTTTTGATGAGGAAAAATAAATGTACTCTCTGAAATAATATGTGGAGCAATTTTAGCTAATTTCTCCCGTTCTTGTAGGGCTTTCTGTACCATCTTAAAATCATAATTTTCAAGGTAACGCAAACCACCGTGAATAAGTTTTGTGCTACTAGATGATGTTTCATTACCAATTCCATCTTTATCACAAAGGTAAACACTTAAGCCTCTACCACTTGCATCACGGGCAATTCCGCAACCGTTAATACCGCCACCTATAATGGCTATATCATATATTTTACTGCTTTGGTTCGGGTTATTAACGATTATGGCTTTAATAATAGAATTAGGTATATCTTTTTTTAATGTAGCTAAAATAAAGCTTTCATCATGAGATGAAACCCATATTATAATATGAATATCAGGATAGTTAAACTCTATATCATGGGTTAATTGTTGTGTTATTTGAGAGGCTGGGAGTACTAAATAGTCGACACTATTAACTATTTTAGCAATATCATTCATATTACATTCCTGATAAACAGGTGAATTATCTAGCCATGGATATATAGGTTTAATATTATCACCCTTAACTCCAAAAAGTGCCCCTATTTGCACATTTGGAAGATTTTCTTTCATTTTTGCAAGTGTGGAATGATTGAATGATGAAAATATAACCTGATTTGTCTGTATCTTCTTGTTATCAAAGGCTTTCTTAATGTAAGGTATTAGCGCGGTTTCGACACCAAAACTTTTCAATTCAATATTTAGTATTTTATTGGGTGTATTAGTAAAAAGTTCTATAGCTTCATTCAAAGTTGGGATTTTATCACCATTTATAAGGCGTAAAGTATGGATTTCTTCTGCTTGGAGCATATCTAGCCTTCTGTTAGCTAGTTGTTTATTACTTTTTTCATCTAAATATGGCTGAATTGTGTAGTTACCATTTTTAACTGTTTCATGAATCAGAAAAATTTCACCATCAGCGCTTAAACATGCGTCTGTTTCTATGCCATTACTGTGTTTTAGAGCATATTCAAACGCATCAGGAGTATTTTCAAATAAATTTGAACCATTGGTAACGCCTCGATGACCTAAAATTTTCATGTTTTTAATAAAATGCTTTTATTTATTTGTGTTATATTTTATCCGTTAAAAATAAAAGACGTAATTAATAATGCCTTTACCAAACGCCTTGTATCAACAAAAAGTTAATGAAAACCTCCTTACAGAGGATGATTCTCAATTGCCTATTTTAGCCTGTTTGGATAGTTTAGCACAAAAAATAAATAAACCTGCCTCTCAAAAAACAGAAAACGGTGTGACTGTTTGGCATACAGAAGGTGAAATTCCTAAAGGTATATTTTTATATGGTGAAGTAGGGCGTGGAAAATCCATGCTTATGCAATTACTGTTTGATGCTGTGGAAATACAAGAAAAGCGTAGAGTTCACTTTCATCCATTTATGGAAGAAATGCATGAAAGAATGCACACCACAGAAAATGAAAATGGTACAGATATTGTATTAAAAATTGCTAGTGATATTGCAAAAAATTCTCGTTTACTATGTTTTGATGAGTTTTATGTAACAAATATCGGTGATGCTATGTTACTTGGTAGATTGTTAGAAGCATTGTTTAAATGTGGAGTAACGCTATGTGCTACAAGTAATTGGGCAATAGAAGATTTATACCAAGATGGGCATAACAGATCACTTTTTCAGCCATTTATTAAAATAGTACAAAATAATATAGATGAAGTAGAGGTATCTTCTGAACATGATTGGCGCCGCAGAAATAATTCTCAATCTAGTGGAAGTTTAGCCCATTTATTAGATCATAAAGAAATATGGAAATCAGCAGAAATTGATTTGCTGGGGACTATAATTCAGTTAGAGCACTATAAAGATGATATTGTAATAGTTAGTTTTAAGAATTTGTGTGATACCTTTATTGGTCGCCAGAGGTATTTGCTATTATGTGAGCAAATTAAAGGAATAATTATTACAGATATCCCTTATTTGGATATTCATTTAGCAGGAGCTGCTATGCGTTTTGTAATTTTGGTAGATTTATTATACGAATATCAAATACCAATAATTGTAACAACGCTGGATAAACAACAAAATATAGAAACAATTTGTGAAGAAGGGCCGGTAGAATTTGCATTTCAGCGAACTCTTTCACGTTTAATAGAACTAGGGCAACTATAAATGATTTTATACTTAGAAGATTTAAAAAAAGGCATGACATTTGAAAGTGCCAAAGTAACATTAACTCAAGATGAAATGATAGAATTTGCTAGTAAGTATGATCCACAGGCTATGCACTTAACAGAAGAGGGCGGTAAAGCCAGCTTTTTTGGTCATTATTTGGGTAGCGGATGGCATACGCTTTGTACAACAATTCGTTTAATGGTAGAAGCAAAACCATTTGGAGAAACTCCACTAGTTGGTTTGGAATTAAATGAAATAAAGTTTTTAAAGCCGCTGTTGCCAAACGCAGAGTTGCAAGCCAAAGCTGAAATTTTAGATTTTTGGCCAAGTAAAACAAACCCAAAAAAAGGCTACGTGAGCCTAGAAGTTATAACAGAAGCTAACGGTAAACCAATCGTTAGCCAAAGATGGGTTATTTGGTGCTCTGCACGTGGATAAAACTAAACAAGCCCTAGAAAAATCTAGGGCTGTTTAATATAACGTTATTTAACTTTTGTTTTGGGGTAGGCTTGCTTCATTTCTTTAAGAGTATACATAAGCTGTATATGCCATAATTCCCAATCTGTTTGCTTATCATATAGAACTTCTGGATCACAGGATTCACTGTTGTTATAGTTAATGATGCCCTCAATGCCATCGTGGGGCTCTGTATCTAAAACAGTTTGATAATTTATCCATGGGTCAGCAGCCATACGTTTGGCGGTAAAAAAGTATGGACCATTATCTTTTTGCCATTGTGATGTTTTCTTCATGAGTGTTTGAAACCAGTTTTTGGTTTCAGTTACATCAGGGCATTTAACAGTTTGCACAGGTTGTGGTATGGGTTGAATTTCAGGTTTTTCTGGTTCTTGCTTTTTTGAAAAAAGGCTAAATATAGCCAATATAACAAGTATAACAATAGTGCCAGTAATAGCGTGCTTTGTTTGAATATTCATTGTTGAAAAGTCTCAGGTTTTGTGTGTAAAGGAATGGTAGATTTCTGTGTTTCTGATTGTTAGTATAGGATTAGTAATAAAAAATACAAGTAATCTATGTGGAAATACTTGTTTTTTATCTTTATATAGTATACAAATATTGTTGACTGATAGCGGAATATTGCTATCTGACGTATCTATACACATTTTTCGCCATTTCGGCGATTCAACTTTATGGAGACATATATGTTTTTTATATTATTTGCAGCCGTTTCGGCTGTTGTAACTTTTATTATGACTCGTGGTGTAATAACCTCGGTTATTACTGGCTTAGCAGTTGGCTTTTTGGGCTGGATGGATATGCCCATACTAAAATGGGGGTTTGTAGGAGTATATTTTTATGTTCTACTTATTCCTGTTATTGTTAGCTCTTTTATGTATGTGATACATAGGGATAGGGGCAATACTCCTGCATATTCTGGATACTCTATAATAGGCTTTGCTGGTTTATATCTGATGATAGCAATTATCATCCCATTTATTAGCTCTGGAGAAATGTTTTATCATAAGGAATATCGTGACCTAATTGGTGATGTTAAAACTTCAAAATTTAGTGAAGATGTTTCACCCATCGATGGCAACTTCCGAGTTGTTATTGAGGAAGGCATTGCTAAGCTATATGTAAACCGCAGAATGGGTACATATACCTCGCTTGAAGCACGTACCGATATTGGTACCATGAACCTTCAATTGCTAGATGGAAGCTTTAGGGTGAAAAACTTTGAAGGAGAAGTTAAAACACTCTCATTTGATAATGAACTTGTATGGGCTGGTCCTTTAAACCACTCTGGTTTTTTAAGGTGGGTTAATAATGATACTACAGAGGGCTATGTAATTGCTTCGGCAACAAATAGTCAAGTTAACTATCTTATTACCTCTTTGTGCCCAGCAACAAATAATACTGATAGTGGAAATGAACATCTGGATGAAGATGGTTGTGCTCCTATATCTATGCGTTATTTACTTAATGGTTCATATTTTGGAGATGTTGCACAACGTCACCTTTATACCAGCGGATATGCTTCTACACCATTAACTTCATATTCATTTGAAATTGAAGATGGTACTGGTCGTCCTTATTTTGTGGCAACACAATATGAGCATAAAATTGGTGCATTTGGTGGTCAAGATTCCGTCGGTGTGGTTGTATTAGATATTCAAACAGGTGAGATTAAGCCTCATCCTATTGATAATACACCAAAGTGGATCGATCGCATTCAATCAGAAAGCATGGTTATTAGCCAAGTTAATGATAATGGCCATTATAATGATGGTTTTTGGAATGCTTACATTGGTAAAATTGGTGCAATTAATGCAACACCAGGAACTAAACTAGTAAAAGGTGCGGATGGTGAACTATATTCATGGACAGATATGCGTTCAAAGAAGGATGAATCTATCAGTACCGTTGGTCATATTATGATTAACACTCGTACTAAGGAAACTCGCTTTTATAAATCTGTCAATGGTGGTATTACAGCAGCTCGTGCTAAGGCTTTACTGGTAAATAATGAAAAGGTTAAAGCTCAAAACTATACTTCTAGTGAGCCGATTCTTTATAATGTAAATGGTATTCAAACGTACTTTGCAGCCCTTATTGGTGCTGATGGAGAACCTAAAATGTTTGCTTTTATAGATCAAAGATTTGGTGATTCTGTTGGTATTGAATCTTCTACTAAAGGAGCTAAGGCTGCCTTGCGGTTGTACCTAAAATCATTAAGTAAAAGCAAAACCTTAAGTGGTGTTGCTGATTTAGTGGATTTAGTTAGTATTACAGCAAAGGTATCTGGTGTGACACATATTGGTGAAACTTATTATCTCATGTTGGAAGGCAATTCTACCCAAGAGTTTTGGGCTGAATCAGTTGACCATATTGAAGTAAAATGGACTCACGTTGGTGATGAAGTAGCTGTTTCTTATCAAAGTTCAGAAGATCCTGATCGTAAGGAGCCATCTGTAGTTTTACAGAGTTTTGATAACTTAAATTATGATTTGAAAAATCAGTAATCGAGTAGCAGGAGCTACAATTAGCCTCGGGGATTTTCCCTGAGGCTTTTTTTTGTTTTGTAATGGTTTGGTTTAAATATCCTGTCCAGCACTAAAGCCACTTGCCCATGCCCATTGAAAATTATAACCTCCAAGCCAGCCAGTTATGTCTACTACTTCGCCTATAAAATATAATCCTGCAGCTTTTTTGCTTTCTAGGGTTTTGGCGTTTAGCTCGTTTGTATCTATCCCGCCTAATGTTACCTCGGCTTTGCGGTAGCCTTCTGTACCGTTGGGTTTTATTATGAAGTTTGTGAATAATTCATTAATTTTATGAATTTCTTTATCGCTTATACCGTTCATAGCTTGATTTTTAATTAAATTAACTTCTATAAATCTTTCTATCATCCGTTTTGGCAGAAGAGTACTGAGGATGGTTTTTAGCTCCTGTTTTGGATTATCTGAACGATTTTGCTTAAGGATTTCCTGAAAATTTACATCTGGTAAAATATGAATGTTAATTTCATCTCCAGCTTTCCAATAGGATGATATTTGGAGAATTGCTGGTCCACTAACACCACGGTGAGTCATAAGAACATTTTCTCTAAAAGTATGAGTTCCACATTTTACAATTGCATCAAAAGATATCCCACTTAAACCATTATAAAGTTCTAAATCCTTAGTACTAAAGGTAAATGGAACTAAAGCTGGAGTTGTTTCTGTTATTTTTAAACCAAATTGTTTTGCAATTTTATAACCGAAGTTTGTTGCTCCTATTTTAGGTATAGAAAGACCACCTGTAGCAATAACTAACTTATTAGATTTATAGCTATTTTTATTTGTTATGATTGTGTAGTTATCATTATGCTTTATATCAGTTATTTCAGAATCTAAGTGAATATCTACGGCGTATTTTTTGCATTCATTAAGTAACATATCTATAATTTGAGAAGATTTCTTATCGCAGAATAGCTGACCTAATTTTTTTTCATGATAATCAATATTGTATGATTCAACCATATTAATGAAATCTTGTGGAGTAAATTGGCTAAAAGCACTTTTGATAAAATATTTATTAGCTGACTGATAATTTTCTGCGCTGGCATTAATATTGGTAAAATTACAACGACCACCACCACTAATAAGAATTTTGTTACCAACTTCACTTGCATGATCTAGCACACAAACTTTGCGCCCACGTTTGCCTGCTTCAATAGCACACATTAACCCTGCACCACCTGCGCCTATAATAATTGCATCATAATTTAGAATTTTCATAGAAAGAATATAGTTTTGATTTTTTAGTTTAACAACTACAATTATTGCATGAAGTCAGAAGATCAGATTGTATTATGGCTTATTGCAGCCATTTTAACGTATACCCTTGTGTACCTAAATGGTACTGGGCATACGTATCTGCTGTATGTTACGGGTATTTTCCAATTTGCTTTTTTACATGTTATTTTACGTCACCACGAAGGTAAACGCCAAGCAGAAGAAACAAAAGAACTCAAAAAAACAGAAATTATTTTACGTAAAGCAAAAGAAAAAGCCGAAACAGCCAATGCCGCAAAACAAAGTTTCGTTGCCAATATGAGCCACGAAATACGTACTCCGCTTAATGGTATTATTGGTTTAAGCGGATTGCTTTCTCGAACAAAGTTAGAAGACAAACAACGTAGTTACGTAGATATTATGCGTAAATCATCAGAAACATTGCTGTGGCTGATTAATGATATTTTAGATTTTGCAAAAATTGAAGAAGGACGTTTAACCTTAGATCCGATGTCATTTGATATTCAGGTAACTATCAACGATGTTGTGGAATCATTTGCTATGGAAGCCCATCGTAAAAATATTATGCTAACTATTCGTTATCAACCTCAAATGCCTCATTATATGGTTGGAGACCCTGGTCGTGTACGTCAAATTATGATTAATTTAATTGGTAATGCTCTTAAATTTACTGAAGAAGGTCATATTATTATTAATGTAAAATGTTCTGAATCTAAGAATATTGCCTCACTAAATATTTCTGTAGCGGATACTGGCGTTGGTATTCCTAAATCTAAACAAAGGAAGATTTTTGAACGATTTACTCAGGCTGAGGGAGGCATTACCAGTAAATATGGTGGTACTGGTTTAGGTTTAAGTATTTCTCATGAACTTGTCCGTATGATGGGCGGAGAGATGACTGTAACTAGCAAAGAGGGCAAAGGATCTACGTTCATATTTACCTTGGCATTACCAATTGATAATGAAAAATCTGATACCTTTAAAAATAATCCAGAAGTTTTAAATACCAAGAAAGTATTACTAGTAGATAATGATGCTTTTACTGCCAAAATCTTTAAAGAAGTCATGGTTGCAGAAGGCATGAAAGTAGTAACCTCATCAGAGGCATCTGCAGCATTAAAAATTATTGAAAAAGAAGAAATAAAAAATAAACCATTTGATGTAATTTTAGTTGATGGTGTTATAGATGATATGGATGCTTGCTTATTTGGTAAAACAATTAAGAAAAAATGGCCAAATAATAGGCTTGCTGTGCATAGTACTATTGGCCAAAAAGGAGATGTTAGATTATATCAACATGCAGGATTTGGTGCATATATTACCAAGCCATTTACTCCACAAGAACTATTAAATTTTATGATTTTACTACTGGAAACAGATTCTTCGCAAAAAGTAGTAGAAACTATGATTACTCGTCATTTAATTAAGGAATTACAAGCATCTAGTACTAATCCAATAGAAATCTCTAAAGATTTCCACGTATTAGTAGCTGAAGATGAGCCGGTAAACCAAAAAGTAATAGAAGCCTTGCTTTCTGAAATAGGCTGTTCTTTTACAATTGTTGATGATGGTTTAGCAGTATTAGATATATTAAAAAAACAAGAATTTGATTTAATTCTTATGGATGTAAATATGCCTAAACTAGATGGTATTGAAACAACCAAACGTATTCGTAAACAAGAAACAGATAGCCATATTCCTATTATTGCATTAACTGCTCATGCCCTGCGGGAACTGAAAGAAGAAAGCATATCTATTGGTATGGATGATTATATTACCAAGCCTGTTAGTTTAGAAAGGCTAGAAGTAAAACTTCATAAATGGGCTTCTGGTGGTAAAGATGGTGATATTGAAGAGGCAATACATTTACCAACATTAGATTCTGTAAGCGATCAGGACATAGATACCCAAAAGAAAATTTTAAATTTTGTTTTACAAAATGGTAATACAGTTTTAGACATTATTAAAACAGAGCCTACAAATAGTAAAGAGTACAAAAATTCTCTAATAAGCTTAAAAGATTCAGCCAATAGCGTTGGTGCACATCAGTTAGCATATATTTGTGATGCAACTAAACCAAAAACTGCAACAATAAAAAAACTAGCTCAAGAGCTTGAGAATATTTCAAGCTTTATTGAGAGTCATTATAGCTTATAATTATTAATTTTTGATCGCCTTTATAAGCTTATGATAGTAGTATCATCATATGATTAAATATGTTCAATTTATGTTATTAGCTACTTTTATATATTGGGGGTCCCCAGTTTTTTCTTGTTTGGCAGAATCTTTTGAGCCATGGAGTGGTGCCGTAGATCTTCATACTAAAATTGGTAATGAGCGTACTATTGGTTCTATTGATGTTATGATCCCCTTACAGCAGGATGAAAATAACATGCTATTTTTAGATACTAGAGGAATATTTACTAACCAAGATACATCTGAAGGTAATATTGGCTTAGGCTATAGGTGTAAAAACTGTATCTCTAAGAATTGGATTTTTGGTAGTTATGGTTTTTTTGATCGTAGAAGATCTCAGCATGATAAATATTTCTCACAACTTACAATGGGTGTTGAAGTATTAAGTGATACATGGGATTTCAGAATAAATGGTTACCAGCCTATAAGTGAAAAAAAATTGATCTCACAAGCTGCTGCTACAGCAGAATTAACTCCCAACGGCACAGTTTTTGTAGATAGCGGTGAAACATTTGAAAAAAGTTTACGTGGTTATGATATTGAATTTGGTAGAAAGCTAGACGATAAAGGAAATACATGGGCACATGCTGCTTTTTATAAATTTGGAGGGTGGGGTAATCCTAATGTGGATGGTATTCGTGTACGTATTCATTCTGATATAACTGATTGGCTGCGTATTGGTGCAGAAACCATGTATGACGGCCCAAGAGGTCATAACACCTTTGCAGAGCTTAGAGTGCGCATTCCATTTGGTGCTAAACCAAAAGAAAAATCATTACTACAAAAAAGATTTTATGAACCGATTGTTAGAGATATTGATATTGTAACTCAATCTATCAAAGCAGCAAAAGAACCTGCAAAAGGCAGTAATGGGAGTAATTTAAAAATTATTTTTGTAGATAACTCTGTTGCAGTTGGTGGTGATGGTACGCAGGCTACCCCTTACAATACACTGGCCGCTGCCGAAAGTGCTGTAAAAAGATCTGAAACTATTTATGTGTTAGAAGGTGATGGTACGGTAGCTAATATGAATGCTGGTATAACAATAAATAGTGATAACATAAGATTTGTTGGTGAAGGAGTAGCATTAACTACATTAGAAGGGGTAGTTATTCTACCCTCTGGTAATGCACCCAAAATTACAAATACAGCTGGTGATGCTATTACTGTTAGTGCAAATAATATTGAAGTTGCGGGTTTTACCATTGATGCGCCAACCGGTGATGGTGTTTATATACTAGATAATAATTACCTTAATGTACATGATTTAACCATTAATAATGCAGGGCTAAGCGGTGTCCATGCTGTTTTTTCTAAGCAAACAAGAACTCTAACAGTGGAAGATGTGGCTGTTACGGGAAGTACACAAAATGGTATTAAGCTAGAAACATATCTTAGTGGAAATATGAATGTAACGTTACGTAATAATACTTTAACAAACAATACTCAGCCTGGAGTTTTTATTCAAAGCAATAATCAAAGTTTATTAAACTTAACTTTAGATACCAATACATCTACAGGTAATGGAGGTAATGGTGGTTTTTATGTCCAAGGAGCTACTGATGCTACTATGATTATCGATGCCACCAATAATACAGCTACAAATAACAATAACTACGGTATGTATTATATTTCAGGTGGAGAAGGTAGTACAACCCTAACATCATCAGGAAATACGGTAACAGGTAATATTAATAATGGTATCTCGGTATGGGCGCAAGATAGTAGTACTTTAACAGCAAGCTTCTTAAATGAAGATACCTCTACCAATACAACTGGTTTTACTGTTACAGCTAATAGTTCTGCACAGCTAGATATAGCTATGGGTAATATTAACTCAAGTAATAATACGGTAAATGGATTTTTAGTGCGTAACCAAAATTCAGCACAGCTTTTAATGGGTATAGAAAACTCAACAATTGCCTCTAATGGAAATAATGGCTTTGATATTGAAAATACTTCAGGTGATACAATGGAAGTTGATTTGGGTGGTGGAGATAGATCAAGTACAGGCTCTAATAGTATTTATAGTAATACAGTAGTTGATATGAAATTAAATACAGGTTCTCAGTTAAGTGCCACACAAAACTGGTGGGGTAATGTTCTGGGGTTACAACCAGCCCAAACAAACTTAATAGGGGGAAGTACTATAGATAGTAGTAGCTTCTTAACTTCTGATCCTAATTAAAAATATTTCATGCAATAAAGCTAATATAACTAAACTAAATAAAGGATATTAGAAATAAAATCAGTATTGGTATATTTAATAGTTGACAACACTACCAAAATAGTGGAAACATTGCATATCTCTATTATATTAAAATAGAGATCGGGTCCTTGGTAATTTAATTGAGGATTTTGTATAAAATTATTGAATATTAAGGAATATTACTAATGGCAACAGGTACAGTTAAATGGTTTAACACAACTAAAGGTTACGGCTTCATCGCTCCAGAAAATGGCGAAAAAGATGTATTCGTACATATCACAGCTCTTGAAAAAGCTGGTCTTCGTCAACTTGATGATGGACAAAAAGTAAGCTACGAAATCGTTGCTAACAAAGGTAAAGAATCAGCAGATGAAATTAAACTGCTTGACTAATTTCCTTACTATATAAAAAACACCCCGCTTGTCGGGGTGTTTTTTTATTCGTAATAAGGCAAAATATCTTTTTATAGATACAAAGTTATGCTAGAGTCTGCCTCATTAAATGCGGATGAGTGGTCGAGTGGTTTAAGGCGCACGCTTGGAAAGCGTGTTGGCAGCAATGTCACGCAGGTTCGAATCCTGTCTCATCCGCCATTTACTATTTAAATTCTTAAAATTGAATAATTATAAAGGAACTCTGCTCAATGTCTGCAAAATCTATGGAAGAACTTGTATCTTTATGTAAACGCCGTGGTTTTATTTTCCAAAGTGGAGAATTATACGGTGGCCTAAAAGGTATGTATGATTTTGGCCCATTGGGTGTAGAACTAAAAAATAACATAAAACAATCATGGTGGCGTTCTATGGTTTATGAACGTGATGATATTGAAGGGCTAGATTCTGCCATTATTGGTCACCAAAAAATGTTTAAATATTCTGGTCATACAGAAACTTTTTCAGATCCGTTGGTAGATTGTAAAGATTGCAAACATCGCATGAGAGCGGATCACATGAAAGACAACAGCAAATGTGATTCATGTGGTAGTGAAAATATTACCGATCCACGTGAGTTTAACTTAATGTTCAAAACTCATATTGGGCCTGTTGAATCTGATGAAAGTATTGGTTACTTACGTCCAGAAACAGCACAGCATATTTTTGCTAACTTTAAAAATGTAGTGGATAGCACAGCACGTAAACCACCATTTGGTATTGTTCAGCAAGGTAAAGCATTTCGTAATGAAATTGTGGCACGTAATTTTATATTCCGTGTACGTGAATTTGAACAAATGGAGCTAGAATGGTTCTGCAAGCCAGGAACAGAAGATGATTGGCATGATTACTGGCTAGAAGAGCGTTTAAAATGGTGGGAAGCACAAGGTGTACCACGTACTAAAATCCATGTTTTGGATGTTCCTAAAAATGACTTGGCTCATTATTCAAAACGTACATTTGATTTAGAATATGAATTTCCTCATGGAACAGATGAATTAGAAGGTATTGCCAGCCGTACAGATTATGACCTTGGTAATCACTCTAAGGCACAAAATGAGGTAAATATCACAGCTAAAGTTCATGAGAACAAAGAATCTACAACCAAAATGTTCGTTCGTGATGATGCAACAGGCGAAACTTATATTCCGTATGTTATTGAGCCATCAGCTGGAACAGATAGAGGCTTTATTGCAATTTTAAATGAAGCATATACAGAAGAAGAGCTAGAAAATGGTTCTAAGCGTATTGTGTTGAAATTTAAGCCTCATTTAGCACCAATTAAAGTGGCGATTGTTCCATTGAAGAAAAATAATGAGAAAATAGTTGCTCAATGTAAAAGCATTAAAAATAATCTTATGAAACTTGGTATTGGCCGCATATTCTTTGAAAATACAGGTAATATTGGTAAAGCTTACCGTCGACATGATGAAGTTGGTACACCTTTATGTGTAACCGTAGATTTTGATACGATAGAGCAAGAAGGATTGCCAGTAACAATTCGTAATAGAGATACTATGAAGCAAGAAACTATTATGCTGGCAGATCTTGAAGACTACATTAAAAACTTCTTCGGTTAAATCACTATAAATGGTGGATACACAAAAAATACACATCCAATCCATCGGTAGCGGTGGAGATGGAATAGGTAAAGATGAGAACGGTAAAAGCTGGTACATACCAGCTACATTTCCAGATGAAATAGTTGAAGCTAGTTATGTTGCACCAAGAGGAAAAGGTGTGGCTGGTAAAGCAATCTCTATTGAAAAGCAATCAAAATATCGCCAAAAGGAACTATGTAAACATGCTAATAACTGTGGTGGTTGTTCATTACAGCATATGCAGGATAGTTTTTATAAAAACTGGCAAATTGAAATGATTAAAAATATTCTTGCGCAAAATGGCCTAAATGCTGAGGTTAATCACGTATTCCAAGCAGAAAAAAACAGCCGAAGACGTGCTATTTTCCATATATGCCATGAAGAAGATGGTGTAAAAGTTGGTTTTTATAATTCATTTAGCCAAAATGTTGAATGTATTTCCGATTGTTTGATTTTAGACGCTAAACTAAAGGAAATAATACCTGAATTAGAGGAACTTTTTATAAAAATACTAAAACCTCGCAAAAAAGCAGAAGCATCTGTAACACTTTGTGAAAATGGTTTAGATATTTTACTTAAATTTCCTAAAAAATTGAAAACTTCTGCTAAAGAAGTATTAGCAGATTATTCTGATAATAAATGGGTTCGTTTAGCAACTCAAATAACTGATGATGAACCTACTACAGTATTATGGCAAAAAGAAGAGCCCTGCGTAAAATTTGGTAAAACTTTAGTACCAGTCGCTATTGGAGGTTTTTTACAAGCCACAAAAAGTGGAGAAAAAGCCATTGTATCTGCGGTTATTGATGGTGTATCTAGCAGTGATAACATTCTAGAATTATTTGCAGGTAACGGAACACTAACATTACCGTTATTAGAAAATGGTAAAGCTGTAACAGCCGTAGAATTAAACAGCGATAGTTTACGTATGCTCAAGAAAGGAGCAAAAGAATACGCAAATAACCTCTCTATAGTAGAAAAAAACCTATTTACAGAAAGTTATTCAACCAATGAGTTAAATAATTTTGACTGTGTAGTATTAGATCCACCTCGTGCAGGAGCAAAAAAGCAAATTGAAGTAATCTCCACTACAAAAATCCCAAAAATTGTAATGGCTTCATGCAATATTAAAACTTTTGCTCAAGATTCACGTATTCTAGTTGATGCAGGTTATGATTTGGAAAATATATCTATAATAGATCAATTCTTGTGGACTCCGCATGTTGAGGTTGTTGGTATTTTTACTAGATAGCCACAAAAAAAGAGCCTCGATGAGGCCCTTTTTATTCTTGTATCATTAATCAAGGCGTTATGTGCCCTATAATTCTCTTAAAAAATGCTATAAATTGGTGAGGTTTTTGAATGTTCTCCCTTTCTAATGCTTTAGTAATATAGCTTTCAATTATATCTGTATTAATATCAGCTACAGGTACATCGTAAAAAGATTTTTCTTCATCATCTTCTGGAATAGGGTCTTTTGTAACCCATTTTGATACTGTGTTAGATGCGTGGACATAGGTATGTTTTTTATTTCGTAACAGTATTAATAAGTGCTTTCTTACAGAGCCATCTATTCCCCAATAATATTCATCATGACCAAATGAAAATGAAAAGGTGGCGAGAAGAGCCTCATATAATTCATTATCATTAATATTATTATAAAGTGATATTGCACTATTATTGCCTATTTCAATATCATGTTTTAGCTGGTTAAGAACATAATTTAAAATACGTTGAGCCTGCTTCATTTTTGCTGATTGTGTAACTTGCATAAGTTTATCCATTAAGAGTGGTGAGTGTGCAAAAAGGTAAATATGTGATTCCGTTATATAATAGCATGTGGTGATATAATGTGCGTATTAATAAATAAAAGAGCCATCTTAGGTTTACTAGTTTTTTAAACCCTGTGGGTCAAAGTCAAAATCAGAAAATGTCCACTGCCTGATTCGCCCTATAGAAACATCAACAAGTTCTCGTAACTCCTGTTCAGACATAAAATTAATATCTTCTACAGTAGCAGAACCTTCAACGTGTTTGTAAGTTTGTAAATCTAGTAACTCTACAGATCTTTGTCCTCTTGTTGCTATAACTAAGTATTTATCTCCATTAGCATTAATAATACTACCAACGCTGAAGTTTTTTACTGATAGATCAGTATCTGATTGTCCTCTGAACATAGTTTTTCCTATATGTAAATTAGCCCTGTTATATTGGGCTTGGTTGATAAGCTCCTTATGAATATAAGAGAGTATTAAACGGTACAAATAATGTTTCTTATTTATAATAAATATGAGTAAAGCGTAAATATATTTTTGTCAACTTCTAAAGGTGAAAAATTATTTTTTATGAATAGACATTTTTGGCATAACTTGCTACCTTAAAAACAACATAAATCATGTTCAAAAAGGGGAATAAAAATGACCACAAATATTACTGATAAACACCGTAAAATTTTCATGTATGATGATCTTCACCCAGAGGATGGCGCAATGCTTCAAGCACTGTATTCCCGCTCTCCTGCTAGTGTTGAGACTCATTTGGAGAAAGTAAAAAACGCTGATACCGGTAAGTTTATGTCTAAGTTTTATGTTGGTTATGGTCACGCTTCAATTGGTGATTGCGGAGTAACAAATGTGTTTATTGAAAACGTTTCAATGCTAGCTTGTAAAGCTATTCAGGATAACCCTTTGTATTCTGGTCAGGAAGCTTCAACTAGATACCTAGACTTTTCTACTCAACCAATGAAAGACCCTTATAATAATCCTACAACAACAGCAATTTTAAATCGTTGGATGCACCTATATAATAAATATTTGCCAATGGTTATTGAATCTTTGAAAAAAGAATTCCCATTTGAGGATACTAAGTATAAATCAGAAAAAATTTGGAACAATGCAATCGAAGCTCGTGGGTTTGATACTATGCGGAGCTTTTTACCAGTAGGAACAACAACTTTACTTAGTTGGACAACTAACCTTCGTCAATTAAGAGACCGCTTAATGGTATTAAAAAGCCATCCATTAGAAGAAGTGCGTGAAATGGCAATGGACTTATTTAACCAATCGGTTGACAAATACCCAAATAGCTTTAATGGTACAGAAATGGATGTAGATTCAAGCCGTTACGGTGAACGTGATACATATTACAGCAAATTTGCCGAACGTGATAATTACCAAACATGGTCAGATATCGAACGTCAGCAACATATTACAGCAGATGAAAAAGAAGATCTTAAAGCTGGTGGAATGATTACTCGTAAGCACACAGTAGATGTTGATGGCTTAAATGAAATTGAAGGTGGTGTGTTAACTAGCCGTCCTAAGTGGGCAGCTCTGCCTAAGCGTTTAGCTTCTTATGGCACATATAATATGACATTTTTGATTGATTTTGGTTCATATAGAGATATTCAACGTCATCGTAATGGTGTTTGTCAAATTCCTATGATTGATAACACTTTTGGCTTCAATGATTGGTATTTAGGTGAATTAAAACGCCTCCTTCCTGAAAAATTCTCTGAAATTAAAGAAGAAATTAGCGCTCAATTAACTAAAATTCATACATTAAGTGATGAAGGCATTGAAGTAGATACACTTAAAAGCCAATATCTATACCCAATGGGAATGAACATTGCTTGTAACGTTACTTATAGTGTTCCTCAAATGGTTTATGTTAGTGAACTTCGTAGCGGTAAAATGGTGCATTCATCACTGCGTCCAATTGCTCAAAATATGGCAAAAGTACTAGAAGAAAATCATACAGGCATAGCATTATATATAGATTGGGATGCCAGCAACTGGGATGCTAAACGTGGTGAACAAACTATTATGGAAAAAACTGCCTAGTTTGCTATGTTCTAACTTAAAGCCCTTCATAATTGTTGGGCTTTTTTTATTATAAAAATTATGTTAAAAGATTGTTAATTATCCATCTTCTAACTTTTCGACTCAATTAAGAGGAAAATTTATGAAAATAATATACGCAAAGCAAGCTTTACCAACCAGACAAGGATTAGGTATATTTTTGGCAGGGCCAACACCACGCAATGAAAATACTCCATCATGGCGACCAAATGCAGTAGAACTGTTAAAAAGTCATAATTTTAACGGCAATGTATTTATTCCAGAAGATGAAGGTGGTGGTTTTAGTGGAACCTATACAGATCAAATTGAATGGGAATGGGCAGCGTTAGACCACGCCACAACTATTCTATTTTGGGTTCCTCGAGAGCTTGAAAACATGCCAGCATTTACCACAAATGTAGAATTTGGTTTGCATTGTAAAGGTGGTCGAGTTGTACTTGGCTATCCAGAAGGTGCACCAAAAATGAAATATCTTCATGCCTTAGCTGAAAGAGAAAATATTTCTGTATTTCATACACTGGAAGAAACTATTTCTCACGCTATTTAAATGTGACTTGTATACATATAGGTGCTGTGTTATACACAGCGTGTTGTTATATCTTTATTTTTTTCTAACCATCCTGCTACGGAGTAAAAATCCATGAAAAGAACACTATTCATCGCCATTTTGGCGCTATCTTCAATTGTTACATTTAATGCACAAGCATCTACTGCTCAATGTGATGCTATTGCAAATGACTATGTAGCCAATGCAAATAATTTTAGGTCCCAGCATAAAAATTTTATGCAACACCTTGCTGAATCTGATAATTCTATAACTATTTCTCAGGGAATAATGAGTGCGTCTAATAAATTAACTGGTAATCTAAAGGCGTTAACAGCAAATAATTGCAGTCTAGTTGAATTTGTCGAAGCCATTTATTTATCTCGTAGTTCCACCAAGTCGCAAGCTACAAAATCAGATTATATTATTAACGGTCAGATAGCACCTGAATATTGTTACGAGATACGGTATCATAATAATGCCATGCATCAATACATAGATGTATTTAGTGGAGAAAGAGATACAGAAAAAGATTTCCTTCTTGGTATCTATCAAAAAGCCAACACTGATGATATTGAACATACTTGGCAGAGCTTGTTCTACCAATTTGAATTGTTAGACTTCTTAGCTCTTTATACACAGGGAGAGAAGCCTGTAACACCAGAAAAAATTGCAAATTTGACACCAGCTCAAATGGTGTTTGGGCAAGTTAAGGCTTTGTATGCTGTTGAAATTTATCAAGCCGTTGCAGATTTTCAAGAAGTGCGTAATAAAACATTCTGTTCTGCTAAATAACGAAAAAAAATCCCGCAATTAGCGGGATTTTTTTATTGGCTTTATAATATTTAACCTATTGGTTAAATATTATAAGTAAAATCAGGCGACCGCCTGCATTTTATTGCGTACCTTTTCAGGTATTGGTTTGGCTGTTGCTTTTCCGCTTAGTATTTTTTTACCATGTTCATCTTCACACCATGTGCAAAAAGTTACGGTGTTATTTTCTGGTGTTATCATGGAAACTTCCATAACTGCTTTGTATGGAGTATCTAAGTACGCAGGAGCAGTAAAGTTTACATTTTGGCTTAAGTAAATTGTGCCTAACCCAGGTAAATCCATACCTAATGTACCTGAAAACTTAGCTACAGATATCATTCCATGTGCTATTTGTTTTTTGAAAATAGTTCCCTTAGCAAATTCAGGGTCATGGTGAATAGGGTTCCAATCACCGCAAATTTCAGAGAATTTTTTCACATCATCATACGTTATCGTATATTCACGAATGAACTGGTCTCCAACATTCATTTCATTAATAGTCTTACAGTTGCGTGGGCTTTCTGGTGTATTAATCATGGTTTTATCCTCCTTTGTTCCGCGGTTTTGGCTGTAAAATTAGGGTCTTTTTCCTATTGCTTCTGTATTTAGGTAGAAGCAAACAACTAAAACTTATGGTTTTTTGTTTATAAATTAAGTAGAATATTTAAGCTTATTATATAGAATTCAAATCACCTAATAAAAAGATTAAAAAATAGGCAAATAATAAAGAAATAATTAAAGGAGAGTAAAATGTCTCAAGGTTCAATAGTTATAACAGGTTTTGCCCGCACACCAATGGGTGGATTTCAAGGAGATTTTTCAAGTGTAACTGCATCAGATCTTGGAAGTTCTGCTATTTGGGCCGCCGTTGAGAGATCTTCTTTAAAATCTAATACTATTGAAAGCGTAGTAATGGGTTGTGTTTTACAAGCAGGTCAAGGACAAGCACCAGCTCGTCAGGCGGCACTTGGAGCAGGAATACCACAAAGTGCTGGATGTGCAACTGTTAATAAAATGTGTGGAAGCGGTATGCAGGCAATAATGATGGCACATGATAGTTTGTTAGCAGGTAGTTATAAGGTAATGGTTGCTGGTGGTATGGAAAGTATGACTAATGCACCATATTTACTACCAAAGGCACGTGGTGGTTTTCGTATGGGACACGGAGAAGTCAAAGACAGTATGTTCCTAGATGGTTTAGAAGATGCCTACGATAAAGGCAAACTGATGGGTGTTTTTGCTGAAAAATGTGCAGAAAAATATGGATTTACTCGTGAAGATCAAGATGAATTTGCAATTGAATCAGTAAGACGCTCTCAAGATGCGATGGAAGGCGGAAATTTTGAAAAAGAAATTACACCTGTAACTTTTTCATCTCGTAAGAGTGATGTTGAGATTACTGAAGACGAACAACCGAAAAAAGCTATGCTAGATAAAATTCCTAAACTTCGTCCTGCTTTTGCAAAGGATGGAACAGTAACAGCAGCCAACGCCAGTTCAATTAGTGATGGTGCAGCAGCAGTTGTTATGATGAAAGAAAGCGAAGCAGAAAAACATAACATAACACCAATTGCAAAGATTGTGGCTCATGCTACACATGCTCATGAACCAGAATGGTTTTCAACTGCTCCAGTTGGCGCAATGAATAAGCTTTTTGTGAAAACTGGTTGGAGTGTTGGTGATATAGATTTATTTGAAATAAATGAAGCCTTTGCTGTTGTAACAATGGCGGCTATGCATGATTTACAAATTCCTCACGAAAAGGTAAATATTTATGGTGGAGCATGTGCTTTAGGGCATCCAATTGGTGCCAGTGGTGCACGTATTGTTTGTACGTTAATTTCTGCTTTGCAACAAACTGGTGGTAGACGTGGGATTGCATCACTTTGTATTGGTGGTGGTGAAGCTGTGGCTTTGGCTGTTGAGATATTATAAGTAGTACTGCGCACGGTTTTTATCGTGGATACCGGCCTTCGCCGGCATGACGGAGTTTTTTAGTAAAAGAAGAATTAAATAGCAAAGTTAATTATATTTAATTTTTAGATATTTAATTACAACTTAACAACCTCGCACTTAGTACGGTGACTTTAGTCACCGTCATGCCGCCGAAGGGCGGTATCCACGATAAGAACGTGCCGTAGGCACCCAAGAAAAAGAAAGTTAAAAAAATGTTCCTAACTCCAGATCATGAAATGATACGTGATATTTCCCGTAAATGTGCAGAAGATATAATTGCACCCAGTGCTGCAGAACGTGATAAAACCGAAGAATTTCCAAAAGCAGAAGTATCTGAATTAGGTAGCTTAGGGTTACTAGGAATGCTAGTTCCTGCGGCTTATGATGGAGCTGAAGTTGGTTATTTATCATTAGCATTAGCTATTGAAGAAATTGCTAAAGCTGATGGGGCGATTTCTACAATCATGAGCGTTCAAAACTCACTTATTGGCACAGTATTAATTAAATACGGTAATGAAGATCAAAAACAAGAATTTCTAAAACCACTAGCCCGTGGAGATATGATTGGAGCTTTTGCCTTAACAGAACCACAAGCTGGAAGTGATGCAGGTTCATTAGAAACAACCGCCACAAAAGAAGGTGATTTATATATTTTAAATGGTACCAAGCAATTTATAACATCTGGTAAAAACGGAGATGTTACAGTTGTATTTGCAGTAACAGATAAGAGTGCAGGCAAAAAAGGTATTTCAGCATTTATAGTGCCAACTTCTAGTGCTGGTTATGATGGCAGTAAATTAGAAGAAAAAATGGGGCAACATTGTTCAGATACTTCTCAAATTGTTTTAACAAACTGTAAAATACCAGCTAATTATTTAATTGGTGAAGAAGGTGAGGGTTATAAAATTGCTCTAGCAAATTTAGAAGGTGGTAGAATTGGAATCGCGGCTCAAAGTGTTGGAATGGCGCAAGCTGCGTATGAAATAGCATTAGCATATTCCAAAGAACGCAAAACTTTTGGTAAGGAAATTATTAAGCATCAGGCAGTAGCTCATCGTTTAGCAGATATGGCAACACAAATTGAAGCAGCTAGATTAATGGTTTGGCAAGCAGCAAGCATGAAAGATGAAGGAAAGCCATGTTTAAAAGAAGCATGTATGGCAAAACTTTTTGCTAGTGAAATGGCTGAAAAAGTTATCAGTGATGCTATTCAAACATTAGGTGGCTACGGTTATTTACAAGATTTTCCACTAGAGCGCATTGCTCGTGATGTTAGAGTTTGTAAAATATACGAAGGTACAAGCGATGTTCAACGTATTGTAATTGCTAAAGAAATAGGAAAATAAGATATTTTTACTTCTTGGGTATTTTTATCTTTTGCATTAGGCTTAACCGTTGCTGGTATGGGGCTAGTAAATGAATATTTTAAGGTTGATGGCAGGCATCTTGTTTTCTGGCGAGGTATTTTAATTGCATTAGCTATTGCACCATTTATTGTTTTTAGTCCTTGGCCAACAAATCCTATTTTTTATATGGCAACTTTTGCTACTGTTCCTATTGCATCTTATACAGACGGACTCTATTTTGAATCTAACAAAAGGTATGGAGCAGGGGTAATTTCTAGGTTATTACCCATGGGATTATTTGTAAGCTTTATTGGTTGGCTTATAATTAAACCTGATCAAATTAATACATATATAGCAAATCCAATTTATGGTTCAGGTATTGTAATATCATTATGTTTAGTTGTATTTTTTGCTAGTAGATTGCGTCATTGTAGCGTTAGTAAAAATGCATTTATTTTTATTCTACCATTTATTTTCTTTGATGGTGTTTTAACAATCTTAAATAAAACTGCTATGGATAGCGCCGAACTGCACCAAAACGTATGGTTTTATATGATGTTACAAGGTTTTGGAATTGCCTGTGTTGTTGCTATAAAAGAAAAGATTAAAAGAAAGAATATAAAACACTTATTTGATAAAAAACTTATTAAAGCAGGTCTGTGTATTTGTTTGTTTGGCCTAATGGGTGGCGGATTAAAAGGATACGCTTTATACGCTGTAGATAATCCTGCATATGTTGTTGCAATTGTAATGCTTTCTCCGTTTTGGATAATCTGTATTTATAAAATAATTGGTAGAAAAGAACAAGGTGTTGATATCATTTCAGGGCTATTCCTTGTTTTAAGTGTTATAGCTCTCGTCTTATTTAAAGGAATGATGTAGAATTTTCGTTCATTATTAAGAAAGATTAAAAAATGCTAGAAACAAAACGTCTCCGTTTGGATTTACCAGTACCAGAACATGCTCCATTAATGGCGTATGCCTATAAAAATAGCCAAAAAGAGCTACAAGAGTTTATGATTTGGGCACAAAAAGAACTTACTTTAGAAAGTGCAGAGGAGTTCATTGATTCTCAAATAGACCATGAAACAGATATAACATTTTTCCCGATTGATAAAGAAACAGGGCAACTTGTGGGTAGCTTTAGCCTAATGCTAGATAAGGATGCGATTCCGAGTTATGAAATAGGTTACTGGGTAAATACAGACCTTGCTGGTAATGGTTATGCAACAGAAGTAGTGCACGAATTAGTTAAATATGCATTTGATGAACTTGGAGCCAAACGTCTTTCTATCCTCACAGATTCAAGAAATACTGCCAGTGAACGAGTAGCTGAAAAATGTGGCTTTGAATATGAAGGTATCGCCAAAAATGGTGCAGCCCATTGGGATGAAAGCGGTGCAGTAGATGTTAAAGTTTTTAGTTTAATTCCTACAGGGTTGGTGAATTAATAAGTGGAATTTTTACCAACATGGGTATGGCTTTCTCTCATAGTTAGCTTTTCTTCTGCTGGATGGAAGTTGGTAAATGAATATTTTAAAGTAGATAGCCATGCGCTTGTTTTTTGGCGTGGGTTTTTGCCTTTTATATTTATGTTACCATTTACTTTTTTTATACCATGGCCAACTGATTATATTTTTTATGTATTAGTGTTAATGGTTGCTCTTATTGGTACATTTACAGATGTTGTTTATTTAGATGCCTCCAAAAAATATGGAGCAGGAGTTCCATCTCGCTTGCAACCACTGGGCCTATTTATAGGTTTTATTGGCTGGATTATTATAGATACCTCACAAATTGATGTATATATGGCTCAACCAATTTATGCTACAGGAGTAGTTTTATCTTTGTGCTCAATTGTATTTTTTGCAAGTAGGTTACGCCATTGTGAAGTTAGTAAAAATGCCTTAATTTTTATGTTACCAGCTATATTCTTTGGTGGTTTTTTTGGGGTTTTAATTAAAACCGCTATGCAACATGCAGAGCTGTATCAAGGAATTGTATTTTATATTTTAGTTCAGGGTATCGGCATAACTATTTTCACTCTTATTAAAGAAAAATTCAAGAAACGTAAGTTAAAGCGCATTCTACAAAAAGATGTCATGAAGGCAGGATTCTTTATTGGGGTGTTTGGTGTTATTAGTGGTTCTTGTGGTTCTTATGCTTTTCATTTAGCAGAAAATCCTGCCTATTCATCGGCTATTACTATGCTTAGCCCATTTTGGATTATCATTCTATATAAAATAATTAGTAGAAAAGAAAATGGAGTTGATGTGTTATCCGGAGTATTCTTAGTTCTAAGCGTAATTTCATTAGTACTATTTAAAGGGATGTTGTAAACAGGTGGAAATTTTACCAACATGGTTATTTTTTGCTCTTGGCTTTAGCTTTCTTGCTACGGGGTTGCGGGCAACTAATGAATATTTTAAAGTAAATGGTCATGCTTTAGTTTTTTGGCGTGGATTATTGCCAGCACTTTGTATGATACCTATGGCTTTTATGAATCCGTGGCCAACTAACCCTGTTTTTTATTTTGCAGTTTTAACAACTATTCCTATTGTAACATTTATTGATTCTATTCATTTTGAAGCTAGTAGGAAATTTGGTGCAGGAGTACCATCAAGGCTGTTACCAACTGGGATACTTATTACTTTTATTGGTTGGTTAATTATTAAACCAGAGCAAATTGATGCTTATTTAGCAAATCCAGTTTGGGGAATAGCCATTATTTTATCTCTTGGTTCAATTGTATTTTTTGCAAGTAGGTTACGTCATTGTGAGGTTAGCAGGTCTGCTTTTATATTTATGTTGCCAGTTGTTTTATCTGGTGGAATTGTGACCATGTTAAATAAAACTGCTATGGATAACTCTGGCTTGCACCAAGGTGTATGGTTTTACATTTTATTGCAAGGTACAGGTGTTGCGGTTATGGCTGTGTTGCGTGATAAACTCAAAAAGAGAAGTATCAAAAAGCTTTTTTCCAAAGAGTTAATAAAAGCTGGCATGGTTATATGCTTTTTTACTATCGCAGGTACCGCATTTAAAGGTTACGGCCTAGCAATGGTAGATAACCCAGCTTATTTTGCAGCAGTTGGTATGCTTAGTCCGTTTTGGATTATTTGTTTATATAAAATAATTGGCAGGAAAGAAGATGGTATAGATGTTATTTCGGGCCTGTTTTTGGTATCAAGCGTGATTGCTCTCGTCTTATTCAAAGGAATGTTGTAAACTGTTCTGCAATTAATTGAAGGAATAAAGATGACTACAAAAACCTTTAAGCAAGCATTACAACAAAATACACCCCTTTCTATTGTTGGTGTTACTAATCCTTATACTGCATTAATGGCTCAACAGGTTGGTTTTAAAGCACTATATCTTTCTGGCGGAGCAACGGCCAATTCAACTTTTGGTGTGCCAGATACTGGCATAACTACATGTGAAGAAGTAGCTTATGAAGCACAAAAAATCACAGATAACCCACTAGTAGGGCTTCCATTATTAGTGGATATTGATACAGGTTGGGGAGACCCAAAAAAAACTATTCAAATGATGGAAGAAGCACGAGTTTCTGCTGTTCATATGGAAGACCAAGTAGCTGATATGAAGCGCTGTGGTCATTTAAGCGGTAAACAAATAGTCCCAATAGATGAGATGGTAGAACGTATTGAACAAGCATTAAGTGGTAGAGGAAATCCAGATCTTTTCATTTTTGCCAGAACAGATGCAAAAGGTGAAGAAGCTGTAGAACGTGCGATTGCCTACCAAAATGCAGGTGTAGATGGAATTTTTGCCGAAGGAATTAGTGACATTACAGATTATGATGCATTCAACAAAGCATTAAATATTCCAATTTTAGCAAATATAACTGAATATGGAAAAACACCATTATACACACCAGAAGAATTAGCAAAACATGGTGTAGATTTTGTGTTATTTCCACGTACATTTGAAAGAGCAATGAATGCTGCAGCGGAAAAATCAGCAAAAGAATTATTTAATAATGGTTCAGTACAAAAATTAATAGATGCAGGAGAAATTCAGCATCGAAATACTATGAATGAACTTATTAATTACGAAATGCGTACAGACGCAAAACAAAAAGTAAAGTAAAAGGAGTTACAACAATGGCAAAACAAGGTGGATTAGCAGGCATAAGTGCAGGAGAAACTCAAATTTCAGCAGCAGGTGGAGCGCATAATTTACGTTACCGTGGTTATAGTATTTATGACTTATGTGAAAACTGTTGTTTTGAGGAAGTAGCACACTTACTTGTTTATGGTAAATTACCAAACCGACAAGAACTTAATACTTACAAAATGCGTTTAAAATCTATGCGTGATTTACCTGTTCGGCTTAAAAAAGTTTTAGAAGAAATTCCAGCAACAGCACATCCTATGGATGTTTTACGCACAGGAGTTTCTCTTCTTGGAAATATTGAACAAGAAGATGAGAAGAAAGATCAGTACTATATTACAGATAGATTACTTGCAACTTTGCCATCTATGCTTGTTTATTGGTGGAAATTTTCTCATGATAATTTGGTAACAGATTGTGCGACAGATGCAGAAGGTATAGCAGATCATTTCTTAATGTTATTACATGGTGAAACACCATCAGAACTTCATACTAAAATGATGAATATTTCACTTATTTTATATGCAGAGCATGAATTTAATGCATCTACCTTTACAGCAAGAGTTATTACATCAACTTTAAGCGATTTTCACAGTGCTATTACTGGTGCTATTGGTGCTTTACGTGGCCCATTACATGGTGGAGCAAATGAAGCAGCTATGGAATTAATTCAGAAATTTGAAACTCCAGAAGAAGCTGTTACTGGTGTCAAAGATATGATGGCAAATAAACAATTAGTAATGGGTTTTGGTCATCGTGTTTATACAGAGGCTGATCCACGTAACTTAGTTATTAAAAAATGTGCTAAAGAGCTAGCAGAAGATGCAGGCAATACAACTTTATATCCAGTTTCAGAAGCTATTGAAAAATTAATGTGGGATGAGAAAAAATTATTCCCTAATTTAGATTTTTATAGTGCATCTGCGTATCATTTTATGGGTATTCCAACACCGTTGTTTACACCAATTTTTGTAATGAGTAGAACCTCAGGTTGGGCAGCACATATATTTGAACAACGTGCAAATAATAAGCTTATTCGTCCATCAGCAGATTATACTGGCCCAGTAGATTTAGACTTTTTACCAATAGAAGAAAGAGATATTGATGCCTGTGCTTAAAGAGAAACCAACCCTTGCAGATTTGCAGGAATACATTGTTCAAATGAAAATTGAACGAGGATTTCAAACCAAAGATAAAATTTATGAATGCTTTTTATTAACCGAAGAACTTGGTGAATTATGTAAGGCTGTGCGTAAAACACAATCTGGTGGAAAAATTGATCCGAATTCTAAAGTTGGAAGTATAGCTGAAGAACTAGCTGATGTTTTAATGTTTACTCTTAGTATAGCAAATCAGCATGGTATTGATTTAGAACAGGCTCTGCGTGATAAAGAAGCTGTTAATGAAACACGTCAGTGGAATGATGTAGCTTAATGAGTAAAAGTACATGGGTTTTAGATTGGCAAGACTGGCAAACTGAGATACCAGCAGCTACTCGCAATTTGCATGAAACAGATAAAATGAAGCTAGGTAAGCTACTTTACGAAGCCTATAAAGGAACTGTGGATTACGATGGCGAAACAGCAGCAGACTCAGTGGAGGAAGCTGGAAATATTCTGTATGGAGACTATGGAGATATCCTGTTTGATTATTCTTTTGTTTGTGAATATGAAAACGAATTTTTTAGCAGTGTTATTTTAACTGAAAATGATGGTTTTGATGGCCCATTAGTGATATTTGCAATGACAACTGCTGCTCATAAACGCAAAGGGTTGGCGCATAAACTTCTTCGCCATGCACTAGCATCTTTATTCAACGCCGAAAAAACTAGTATATATGCATGTATCACTGATGGTAATACATCTTCGGAAAAACTTTTTAAGAAGCTTGGATTTCAACGGATCTAATAATAAGGAAAATAACTATGAGCGCACGGCCTCAAACAGTAGAAACAAATGTCCGCCAAAGCATGGATACAGTAATTGAAGATATTGCAACTTATGTTATGGGTTACGAAGTTACTTCTGAGCTTGCAATGGAAACTGCTAAAAACTGCTTAATGGATACACTTGGTTGTGGAATCTTGGCTTTAAATTACCCCGCTTGTACAAAAATGCTCGGGCCAATTGTTGCAGGCACTATTGTACCAAATGGCTGTCATGTACCCGGAACAGGTAGCGTGTTAGACCCTGTAAAAGCAGCATTTGATATAGGTTGTATGGTTAGATGGTTAGATTTCAATGATACTTGGTTAGCCGCAGAATGGGGCCATCCATCTGATAATTTAGGAGCAATTTTAGCAGTAGCAGAATGGATGACAAGAACTGGTAAACAAAAATTTACCATGAAAGATGTTCTAGAAGCCATGATTAAAGCGCATGAAATACAAGGATGCTTAGCATTAGAAAATAGTTTTAATCGGGTGGGTTTAGATCATGTTATTTTAGTAAAAGTGGCATCTACTGCCGTTGCTACCAAAATGCTTGGTGGAAATAAACAGCAGGTTATGGATGCAGTTTCACAAGCTTTTGTAGATGGACAAAGTTTACGTACTTATCGCCATGCACCGAATGCAGGTAGCAGAAAAAGCTGGGCTGCTGGTGATGCAACTAGCCGTGCCGTTCGTTTAGCTATGATAACACTTGATGGTGAAATGGGTTATCCAAGCGCTTTAACTGCACCTATGTGGGGCTTTTATGATGTATTATTTAAGGGCAAAGAATTTGAATTTCAGCGCTCTTACGGTACGTATGTAATGGAAAATATTTTATTCAAACTTTCATTTCCTGCGGAATTTCATTCTCAAACTGCGGTAGAGTGTGCTGTTAAGTTGCACCCGCAAATCAAAGATAGGATAAATGACATTGATAAAATTATTTTAACAACCCATGAATCTGCAATTCGTATTATTAGTAAAGAAGGTGAATTACATAATCCAGCAGATAGAGATCATTGTTTGCAATATATGGTAGCAATTGGCCTATTAAAAGGTGATTTAACAGCAGATGATTACGAAGATGAAGTAGCACAAAATCCTACTATTGATAAATTGCGTAATAAAATGGAAGTGGTTGAAGATAAACATTATAGTTCTGATTATCATGACCCTGAAAAACGATCTATAGCCAACGCAATTCAAATATTCTTTAAAGATGGGGCATCTACAGATAAAATTGAAGTGGAGTATCCAATTGGTCATAAATTCCGTAGAGAAGAGGGTGTCCCTGTACTTGAAGATAAGTTTGTGAGTAACTTAAATACACAGTTTGATACTGAAAAAACAAATAAGATATTTAACCTATGTAAAGATAGAACCTCATTAGAAGAACTTGATGTAGTTAGGTTTATTGAGATGTGGTAGGGATATTTTATAGTAATACTAATAAAATAAAAGCGTGTACTGTCTGTATATTATTGTTTTATTAAAAATAACGATGTATCATTTTTTTAAATAATAATAAAATACATTGAGGCATTATGTTTTTTGATAAAAAAAGTTCTGATAACTTAAAACCTTTACTAAAAGGTATTGTGGATACATCTATGGCAGCAATTGACGTTGCTACTTTAACAGGTTCTGTACGTAAATCTGCTGTTAGTATTAGTGAATTAGTAAGTACTACCGCAAGTGCTAGTGAGGAAATGGTTTCTACCGTTCAAGGTATTGCATCTCATGCATCATCTGCATCTGAAAGTGCTAGTAAGGTTGGTCAGGAAGTTATGGCTGCCGCTTCAGTTATGGGAGATGTTCACACAGATATGCAACATACCGCTTCATGTATGGCAAAGTTACAAGGTGCTAGTGAAGAAATTCAGAATGTTGTGGGAAGTATTAATGATATTAGTGACCAAACAAACCTTCTGGCGCTAAATGCGGCAATTGAGGCGGCTCGTGCTGGTGACGCTGGTAAAGGTTTTGCCGTTGTAGCTGATGAAGTACGTAAACTTTCATCCCTTTCACAAAAATCAACAACCCAAATTACTGAAACAATTCAGCGTATTCAAAGGGATATTCAAGACGTTGTTAAAGCTGTTGAAAAATCACAAGATGGAGTAACAGAAGGTTCTAAACGTGTTTCTGCATTACAAGAATCAGCTGATGAAATTGGTCAATTAATGACAAGTATTGCTCATTCTACACAAGAACAATCAGAAGCATCTCAGCAAATATCAGAAAGTATTTTTGAAGTTTCTCAGGTTGCAGAAAATAATGAAAAAGAAACAAGTTCTATTTTAGGATTGTTAGATCAACTTGTTGGTGTTGTAGAAAACCAAAGAGGGATATTAGCAGAAGAAGATATTCCTGGGAAAGTTGTTATTCTAGCTCAAGCTGACCATGCTTTATGGAAAAAGAAAATTGTAGACTTTGATATGGGTCGTATTAGCTTAAATCCAGAAGATGCTGGTGATCATAAATGCTGTCGTTTAGGTAAGTGGTATTATGGTGAGGGGCAAGGTAAATTTGGTGATATTGATGAGTTTAAAGCTATAGAAAATCCTCATCTGGCCGTGCATGAATCTGCTAAAGAAGCAATTTTAAGACGTCAAAGTAACCCTACATGTGATATTTCTGATTTGGTTAAAAAATTAGAAGATGCATCTGTTGAAGTTGTGGATCATCTTAAAAAATTAGAAAATTAAGGTTTAATCAAAATAAAAAAGGAGCTGTTTAGCTCCTTTTTTATTTTGATTAGCATTTAAAGTATATCTAAAATAGATTTAACATTTCTGCTTGAACCCACAATAACATCTGTAGATTTCATAGTGGCATTATCACCATTAATATCTTTAATGATACCACCAGATTCTTTTATCATAAGTGTAGCAAAAGCAATTTCACCAACTGTAAGGTTTTTACCAATTAAGGCATCAGCTTTACCAGCTGCAACTTCACAAACGCTATATGCAAAACATCCAGAAATAAGAAGGTTAAAACTATTTTTTTCTGCAACTGATAAAATATCAGACATTTTATGTTTTGTTTCAGGTTGTTCTCCAATAAATGCAAATACATCTAGTTGGTTAATATCCTTTTCTCCAGAAACACGTAAACGAGTTCTACCAGTAGCACCTTGACCTTTTTCAGCATGAAAAACTTCATGTGTTGTAGGCAGTGCAAGCATAACAGCTCCTGGTTTGCCGTCTTTCATGTAAACCATTCTGATTCCTGTTGGCATACGGCTTGCCGCAAAATTTCTTCTGGCTACAATTGGGTTTAATAACCAGCACCCACCTTCATCAGGTATTTCTTCTAATGATTCAGGGGCTAAAATTACTGGTTTTTTAGTATTGTATAATTCAGTACCAACAATTTGTGTTAAATTATCGACTGATTCTTGAATATAAGCACTATCAGCACCACCTTTTTTCGTAAGCATACGCTCAATATCTAAAAAATGACGGCGGAAGGCACCCTCAGCAGCTAGTACCGCTTTTTCCATAATATTAAATTGTGGTAAGCGGTGTTCAGGTGTCGGTATTTCTTTACCCTTAGTTACTTCGCTTGTGGTAGCTCTTCTTTTATCCTGTATAATTTGACCCATTATGCTCGCTCTACGTATGTGCCATCTGTTGTACTAACAACAATAGCAGTTCCTGTTTCAATAAATGGAGGAACCATAACGGTTTGACCATTTTCTAATTTTGCTGGTTTAAATGATGATGATACGGTCTGACCTTTAATAACAGCATCAGCTTCAGTAATTGTACATGTAATTTGTGCAGGAAGTTCTATACCAATTGGGTTTTCATCATGCATCTCAATTACAACCTCCATATTTTCTTGTAACCATGGAAGCATATCACCCACTAAATCTTTAGGTAACATTGTTTGCTCGTATGTATTGTTGTCCATAAAAACAAGTGATTCACCTTCATCATAAAGGTATTGCATAGCACGTTGTTCAAGTGTTGCACGTTCAACACTTTCTGTTGCACGAAAACGTTCGTTCAGTTTTGTGCCAGTCATAACATCTTTCATCTCAATTTGAGCAAAAGCGCCACCTTTACCTGGTTTTACATGATCTGTTTTAGAAACACGCCATAGCTTACTTTGGTATTCCAAAACCATGCCAATACGTACCTGATTACCGTTTATTTTCATACTTCACCTTTAATTTTATCAATTTAAGAAGTTCTTCATAGCAGATTTGCTTAAAGATATCAATTTTATATGTTGAATGTTTGATAAATATACCCCACAATATTTCATCTATATAATAATAAAAAGGTTTGTATGCTCCGTGTCTACATTTTTGGATAAATTATCTATCAGGTTTCTATTGAAGTTTATGGCTATTCTTACTGTTGTATTACAGGTATTTAATAATATTTTTATATACTTTGTGGTTGAAGAATCAAATACTCGAATAGTTCATATTGAAGAACAATCTGAAGAAATGTCAGAATTCAATAAAATGTCCTTAGATCTCCGAGAAATATCTACGGGAATGCGTAGTGCTTACATTATGGATGAAAGTGGAGAGCGTAAATTATTATTAGAAACAATTATTCAATCAGCAAAAAATTTAACTCAATCAGTAGATAAAATTTCTGGGCGTTTAACAACAGCTGATGCTATAGCATTAAACGAAGAAACAGTGGAATATGTAGATATTGTTAACTATGTAACAGGTGTTATAAAACAAAATGAACCAGAAAAAGCTAGGTTAACACTATTAGACGATGAATCTGAAAAAGCTCATATTATATCTGGATATTTTAGTAAGATAGAAAGAATCCTGATTAGAAATGAACATGATGGATTGGCATCAATTAAACATCTTATGAGAATAGAAAATCTAGTTGTTTTAGGATTACTTATTTTCGCAGCAGCATTAAGTATGATTATGTATAAAATTGCTTCTACAGTAGGCAGAAGGTTTGGTGAAAATATTAGCCAACTTACTAACGCAGCCAAAAAGCTTGATTTAACAGCACGTTTAAAAGCAAGTGGTGAAAATGAAATAGCAGAACTTTCAGATAATTTTAACCATTTTGCAGAAAACATGCATAGTGCTATGGGTATTGCATCAAAATCTTCACATGCTGTTAGTAGTGCATCACATCAACTATTTGAATCTACTCAACAGCTACAAATGGCACTTGGCCAACAATCTAGTCAGGTTGGTGAAATCACAGATGCTATGAATCAGGCAGCAGAAACAGTTTTGGATGTTACACAGCGTATGCAAGGTGTTGAAGTAAACGTTGGTACTATTGCAACAAGAGTAGAATCTACAGCAGAAAATATGGATAAGTTAAAAGAAGAATCTACAGCTATTAACGGAATTGTAGAAACTATTCAGGATATTTCAGAGCAAGTTAACTTGCTTGCATTAAATGCAGCTATTGAGGCTGCACGTGCTGGTGATGCTGGTAAAGGCTTTGCTGTTGTAGCAGATGAAGTTCGTAAACTGGCTGCAAAAACTAATGATTCAACAGATGAAATTAGAACAGCTGTTAACTCTCTTCAACATCAGGTAGATGAAGCACATACAGCACTGGGAGAAATTACTGGATCTGTAAGTAAAATTAGTGGTGAAGTACAAAGTGTTGCAGCAGCTTCAACAGAGCAATCTAGTACAATTGAAGAAATTGGTGCGACAATTACCTCCTTTGCAGGTATGATTTCTCAGAACGAAGAAGCTACAAAACAAGCTAACCATGCTACAGATTCACTTAAACAAGAAGCAGAAAACTTAGATGCTGAAATTCAGAAATTTATTTTATAGTAAATCTTTAGTACTAAGCGGAGTATTTACTTCGTTAATGGTTGCGGCGCCAGCCTATAGTCGTACCGATGTATTAATTGAAGAAAGTGGTTACGAGCTACGTTTTGATGTAGATAAAAATAGAGCCATAGAAATTTCAGGTCTTCCATTTGCTGGTGAGTATATGTATAGCGCTCAGCAAGGTATTCTATATATTAGGCATCCAAAAGAAAAAGAAACATATTTTTTATCATTAGCTAATCTTTATAAAGAAATACCTCAGGCAAAAGTGGCTAAAATTGGCCCTGCTGTAAAACAATTTGGTGTAGAAACAACGGAATGGCGCATTAAATTTCCATTACGTACTTGTGCAACTGTCCATGCTAGCCGTCCGGCTGGCGAAGATACTAATTTAAATGTCGCAGATTTAGTTAATATAAATGCACTATTAAGCTATTTACACATAGTAAACAGTGAAACTTGCACATTTTACCGTTTATCTTCCGCAACTGGTCGGGTGTTGGGGCTACCGTTATGGAGCTTAGTTAACGGTACAGAAAGCAAAGTGGTAGGAATTATTCACAACGAACTAGATTCCCATATTTTACCAAAAGATGCCAAGCCTTTAACAGAAGAGATGAGAATACATTTTCTATCTGATAGTTTAGATGAAAGGCGTAGGGCTATTTTTGAGCAAACAGCCACTCATTTACCAGTGAAAGCACAGTATAAAGTTGTTAAACGCCTGTTAATTGAACAGCTAGATCCGCCTAATATGGGTAAATCTAAACACTGGACTCCGCCAGCATTTCCAAACCACCAGTAATACCCATAATTTGCTAAAAAACACTTGCATTTGGTTAAGTAAGGTTATACATTAGCACTCTAGTATTTTGAGTGCTAGAAAGAAGCCACTACAAAAAGCATTTTGTAGTATTCTTCTTAACCATTAACCAACTTAAGGAGTATGCGGAAAATGGCAACTGAATTAAAAATTCGCCCATTGCATGATCGTGTAATTATTAAAAGATTAGATGAAGAAGAGAAATCAGCAGGTGGGATCATTTTACCTGATAGCGCAAAAGAAAAACCACAACAAGGTGAAGTATTGGCTATTGGTAAAGGCGTTGTAACACAAGAAGGCACAGTTTTACCTATGGATGTAAAAGTAGGTGATCGTGTTCTATTCCCTAAATGGGGTTCAGATGAAATTAAAATTGATGGCGAAGAATTCTTAGTAATGGAAGAATCTAAAATTATCGCTGTAATAAACAATTAATTCTTAAGGAGATAAATAAATGACTGCAAAAGATATTCATTTTAGCGAAGAAGCACGTGCAGGTATGCTTGCAGGTGTGAACATGCTAGCAGATGCTGTTAAAGCAACACTAGGGCCAAAGGGTCGTAACGTATTATTAGACCAAGCTTTCGGTTCACCACGTGTGACTAAAGATGGTGTAAGCGTAGCAAAAGAAATTACACTAACAGATAAATTTGAAAACATGGGCGCACAAATGGTCCGTGAAGTAGCATCTAAAACAGCAGATATCGCTGGTGATGGTACAACAACAGCAACAGTACTTGCTCAAGCTATCTTCCGTGAAGGTACAAAGGCAGTTGCTGCTGGCATGAACCCAATGGATCTAAAACGTGGTATTGATACAGCTGTAAAAGCTTTATTAACAGATCTTACTAAGCAAATGAAACCAGTTTCTGGTAAAGAAGGTATTGCTCAAGTTGGTACAATTTCTGCTAACGGAGACACAACAATTGGTGAAATTATAGCCGAAGCAATGGAAACAGTTGGCACAGAAGGTGTTATTACTGTTGAAGAAGGTAAAGGCTTAGATACAACTATGGCATCTGTTAAAGGTATGCAGTTTGATCGTGGGTATCTTTCACCATATTTTTGCACAAACATGGAAAAAATGGTTGTTGAAATGAATAGCCCAATGATTTTGTTGGTAGATAAAAAAATCAGTAACCTACAGGAAATGCTTCCAACATTAGAAAATGCTGCAAAATCTAGCCAAGAACTTCTTATTATCGCAGAAGATATTGAAGGTGAAGCTTTAGCAACATTAGTAGTTAACAAGCTACGTGGTGGCTTAAAAGTAGCAGCTATTAAAGCTCCTGGTTTTGGTGATCGCAGAAAAGAAATGCTACAAGATATGGCAATTCTAACTGGTAGCACAGTATCTTCAGAAGAAGTTGGCTTAACATTAGAAAAAATGACTCCTGAAATGCTGGGTACTGCAAAAACAGTTACTATTACTAAGGAATACACAACTATTGTTGGTGGTGCTGGTGATAAGGGTGCTGTTGATGCTCGTTGTGACCAAATTCGTAGTCAAATCGCAGAAACAGATTCAGATTACGATAAAGAAAAACTTCAAGAACGTTTAGCTAAATTAGCTGGAGGAGTAGCAGTTATCAGTATTGGTGGTGCAACTGAAATTGAAGTTAAAGAGAAAAAAGATCGTATTGATGATGCTTTAGCTGCCACACGTGCAGCCGTTGAAGAAGGCGTTGTTATTGGTGGTGGTGTTGCTCTTATCCGTTCTATGAAAGCATTAGATGGATTAGAAGTTGCAAACCAAGACCAACAAGTTGGTATCGATATTATTCGTCGTGCAATCCAAGAACCTCTACGTCAAATCGCTACAAATGCTGGTGTTGATGGCGCTGTAGTTGTTGGTAAAGTACTAGAATCTGAAGATGTCAATATGGGCTACAATGCTGCAACTGGTGTATACGAAAACCTTCTTGAAGCTGGTGTTATTGATCCAACTAAAGTTGTTCGTACAGCCTTGCAAGATGCGGCTTCTGTTTCTGGTTTAATGATTACTACTGAAGTAATGGTTACAGATTCAGCAGATGCTAAAGACTCTGCTCCAGCTATGCCTATGGGCGGCGGAATGGGTGGTATGGGCGGCATGATGGGAATGTAAAAAAATAGTAAACTAGCCTCACTAAATAGGTGACCTTTTAATTTAATTGAACTTTCGCGGTTTTTACGTATTAAGAAGTACGCATCGCTTCCACAGTTTCAATAAAATTGAAACCTCATCCTATTCAGCGAGCTATCTCACTATTTTTATATATCCAACTCAAACCAATAAAAAAGAAGCCTTATGGCTTCTTTTTTATTGGTCTATGTAGTTTAGTTAGTTGTTGTTAGGCTATTTCTCGCTGCAAGTCGTGCTGCAATTAGAGCTTTACGTGCTGCTAAGGCTTCGGCTCTTTTTGCAACAGCGGCTGCTCTTGCTGCTGCTCTCTTAGCTAGAAGCTGTTCCCTTGCTGCCGCTCTGTCAGCTAATATTTTAGCTCTTGCTTCGGCTTGTGCTTGTCTTCTTTCTTCCGCAAGACTTATTGCAGGGTTATTTGGAGCCGTTGGAGGTGTCACCACTGCAGGTGTACCTGCTCCATCTGTATTTACAACTGCACCACCGTTATCAATAATCTGAGGATTATTTCTCGCCGCAAGTCGTGCTGCAATTTGAGCTTTACGTACTGCTAAGGCTTCGGCTCTTTTTGCAATAGCCGCTGCTCTTGCCGTAGCTCTATCAGCTAGAATTTTAGCTCGTGCTGCGGCCACGCTATCTACAGGGGCTGCCCCATCAGAAGGTACAACTGCACCACCATTATCAATAATCTGAGGCTTATTTCTTGCCGCAAGTCGTGCAGCAATCTGAGCTTTACGTGCTGCTAAGGCTTCGGCTCTTTTTGCAATAGATGCTGCTCTTGCTGTAGCTCTATCGGCCAGAAGTTTAGTTCTTGCTGCTGCTCTATCAGTTAAAAGCTTAGCTCTCTCTACCGCAGCTAGTTCTTCAGCTGTTTGTGTTGGAGTATAATTTTCTTGAGGAGTAAGATCACCGTTAAGCATTACATATCCTAAAGGTATTGGCATAGAATCTATTTCTGCTTTAATACGCATTACCATATCCTGATCACCTAATTGGTCATGATATGCCATCTCTTTATATAGACCATTTAGTAGTGCAAATGCATCATCTATTGTTATTGTCTGTGCGCCTGCATTGCTTGCTGCATCAGTAATTACCTCTGGTGTAATTGGATCTATAATTGCTATAGGCTTATTACTTGCTGCCTGTCTCGCCGCAAGTCGTGCAGCAATCTGAGCTTTACGTGCTGCTAAAGATTCAGCTCTTTTTGCAAGAGCAGCTGCTCTTGCTGCTGCTCTATCTGCTAGAAGTTTAGTTCTTGCTGCTGCCCTATCTGCTAACATTTTAGCTCGTTTTGCTGCGGCAATTTCTTCTGGTGTTTGTGTTGTTGCTACAGGTGTTGCTACAGGTGCAACTGGATCATAGTTATAATGAACTAAATTCTTAGCCCTTAAAGCAGGGTCGCCAATATCTCCAGCAAAATTGTTGAAAGATGGATTGTTTTGGCTATAATGGCTTGCAGCTTGATAGAAATCTGGATTATCTTGCGTAATGCCATGTGTTGAGTACATATAGTCAACGAAACCTGCCTGTGTTGCTGGAAATGTATTATCTCCTTGAAAGACAATACCGCCACCTATATATAGTCCGTCTATTCCTGGTATTTCTTGTGCGGTTACGTTACCCGCAGAAAGTAGTGCAATTGTTGTACACATTAGTAATGTTTTTTTCATCCCGAATGAATCCCTATTATTTTTCCCTAAACCTAAATCCCTAGTCTATAAATTATGGGTAGTGTATACAATGATTACAAGTGGGGGGCAGAGAATTATTTATTTTTTAAATACGGCTGCCTGAGGGGCGGAGCGATAAGTTCTTTCTTTACCATCAGATATATCTGCAAAATCAGTAATTTTTATTAAGAGATCCAGTATTTCTAATTTAACTGTTTCTTGTCTAGTAGTTTCTTTTTTCCCCATTTTTGAGTTTACTGCAAAATCATAAATAATGGGTGTTGTGTATAAGAACTTCTCTAGTTTGTTATTTTCTAGATATATTTTATACTCTATTTCAAATAAATCATCTACATCTGTTAAAAAGAATGATGCATCAGTTGCATGATTATAAAGTTTAAAGAAATATTCTCTTTCTTTGATGTTCATGTTAATAAATGTGATTTCATCATTAACACTTAAATAAGTTTCTGGTGCTTGAAGTAGGCAACAATATTTTTTATTTTCGTCATCTATTAACCAAACTTGTACATTTCCTGAGTCTGCGTCGTCATCTATATAGAATGGTGTGATATCTGATGTTAAATCCTCAGCTGGGTTTAAAAAACCATCTTCAATAACAGTGCCAGTTATAATTTCAAATGAACCATTAAAATAATGGCTATTATAGTTTTTTAGATCTTCAGATAATTCGTATTTATTCAAAATTTCCTCACATACACTGTTTAGTAATAGATAATCTTTGTTTAGGATAGCTTATTATTTATTAATCCTAAATAAAATAATTTTTTTAAGTGAAATTAATTATAAGGTTTATATTTGTATCTAGATTATATGTGGATAATACCATTATATATCAATAATATTTCGACAATAATACAGATAAACAAACTTACCCAAACGTAATACTTAATAGGGTAAAATAGCCAGATTATACTTAATAAGTAATAAATAAACATTACAGTAAAATTTATATTTTCTCTCATAGTATATACACATGAAGAAGATGGATCATCATGAGTACAAATAGCTAAAGTTGTCATCATAAAACACATATAAGAAGCAAAAACAGTATTCAAGAGCTTCCTAATAGGATAGGCCTTTAAATGTATCATCCACTCTTCTTTAGTAATAAATTTTATTTGAAGATCCTTTATTTTTCTCTCTAAGAATTCTATGTTATGGTGTATTAATATTATGGTGTATCAAGATATTTAAAACAAGTGTGGAAAATATATAAATGATAATAGTAGTAGCTTTTTCAATAATGCTAACATGTATTTTGGCTTATGCAAGCTGGAACAAAACTATGTCACCATACCATGTGCTGGCTAAGTTTGGCTTTTTTATTAGCGGATTGTTATGCCTTGGTGCAATTGCAGAATCTACTAACCCAGCTATTATTTTTCTTATGATATTAGTTTCTTTTGGATGCTTTTTTATGCTGTATAAAATGTTTACTCAAGTTTAATAAATTTTATGTCTCTTTCTGAAAATACTCCTTATGAATCCTTATCTCCTAGCCTGATAATGGATGCCATAGAAACTATTGGTGTGCGTTGTACAGGTGCAGTTTTTGCTCTTAATTCATATGAAAATAGAGTTTATGATGTAACTTTGGAAGATGAGAAAAATATTGTTGCTAAATTTTACCGTCCTCATCGTTGGAGTATGGATCAAATAGAGGAAGAGCACCAATTTGCGCATGATTTATATGAAGCAGAAGTGGATGTTGTTCCACCTATGATTTTTGATGGCAAAACACTTTTTCAACACGAAGAATATTTATTTTGTGTTTATCCTAAACGTACTGGCCAGCCAATTGAGTTATCTACAGATGAAGATTACCGCCATATGGGACGTTTAGTTGCTCGTATTCACGCAGTAGGAGCGCAAAAACAGTTTATTCACCGTTTAGAAATGACCCCACAAAATTATGGCTGGGATAACATTCAGTTTTTAGAGGAAAGTAATTATATTCCATATGATTTAGAAGAATCTTATCTTTCTACTGCCAAACACCTTATGGATAAAATAGATAGAATTTGGCAAAACCGTAAATTTACTACTCGTATTCATGGTGATTGCCATTTAGGTAACATTCTTAAAAGCCAAGATGTATTTTTTGTGGACTTAGATGATAGTTTAACAGGGCCAGAAATCCAAGATTTATGGATGATGGTAAGTGGTGAACAGCATGAAAGAGAGAGACAATTTAGATTATTAATTGAAGGTTATAACCAAATTAGAGATTTTGATACAAGCCAACTACAGCTTGTAGAATCTCTTCGTTCATTGCGTATGATCCATATGGTTGCATGGGTAGCAAAAAGGTGGCAAGACCCTGCTTTTACAAAGCGTTTTACAGAATTTACAGAAAATGCTTACTGGCAGAATCATTTATTAGATTTAAAAGAACAAATGGCACTACTAGATGAACCGCTCTTTGTATAAATAACACTATATATCAGTATTGTGGTAGAAACAGCACGATGTGTAGGCGTATCGTGTGGTGAAACTCTCTAACATATTTGTTTTTATAAATATAAGTTGTAGACTGGAGTATAAAAATAAAAAAAGTGACCCTATTATTGTGACCGAGCAAAAACCCATAAAATCAGTCTTGCCTAAAAACTTACTCCTTTTTACGGTTTTTTTGGCTGTTGGTGTTATGTCATGGGGGTTGCTTTCTTTTATAGGTTACACTGGTAAAGTAGATACATTAACATCCATTGTAATGATGTTTTCAGGGGCTTTCATTTTTATTGTTAGCAACACTTTATTAAGTAAAAACAAAGAAATAAAACGTAATATTCAAGGCGAAATTATCCGCCGCACAGATAAGTTAGAAAAATCTCACCGTAAATTTCGTATGATTACAGATAATGCTTATGATTTAATAACAATTGTTAATCCAGAAGGTGAGTATGAATATCTAAACAGTGCGTATCACCGTATTTTAGGATATTCAAGAGATGAAATGAAAGAGCAGAATATCTTTCGTTATATCCACCCTGCCGACGTAAACATTTTTAAACGCACCATCCAAGAAATTGCAGAAGGTAAGAATGCGGTAGAAATTCAATATAGAATGTTACATACCAAAGGAAATTGGGTTCATTTGGAAGGTGTTGCTAAAGGTTTACATGATGCGGATTGGTCTGAAACAAGCATCGTTATTAATAGTAAAGATGTGACTAATAGTAAAAAATATGCTGAAAAACTAGCTAAATCTGAACAAAGATTCAGAGATTTTTCAGAAAGTTCCGCAGATTGGTTGTGGGAAGTAGATGATAGTATGGAATTCAGCTATGTTTCTTCAGGTATTAAAAATGTTATGGGCTACACACCAGAAGAAATGATTGGCAGAATAAAGTTTGAAGCTTTATTTGATGATAATGAAAGTACTGTTAAATCATTGTTGGAAAATAGAATTAATCGTCGTCAACCATATCGTGGCGTAGAATTTTGGAGCTGTGCAAAGAACGGAGAACGTATTTGCTTACGGATTAGTGGTGTACCAGTTTTTGATGAAAACCATAACTACATTGGTTATCGTGGTGCTGCAACAAACATTACAACATCTAAGCTAGATAGAGAACACATGTTCCGTTTAGCAACAACGGATCATTTAACATCTTTATTAAACCGTAATCGTTTTATGGAAGAGTTAGAGCGTACTGTTAGCTTGGCAAAACGCCATGGAACAGAAGGTGTTTTACTATTTATTGATTTAGACCAATTTAAGCATACAAATGATAGTTACGGCCATGATGCAGGTGATGTATTATTACGTGCTGTTGCTGGTGTTCTTAAAAAAGGAGTTCGTTCCACAGATATTATTGCTCGTTTAGGTGGTGATGAGTTTGGTATTATCATGCACAAAGTTAGTGTGGAAAAGGCACGTGAGAAAGTTCAAACTATTATAGATGAAATTAACAAGTTAGACATTCGTTACAAGGATGTAAAACTTGGCGTAACTATGAGTATTGGTATGATTGCATACCCACAAGAAGGCCAAGATGGTAGTGATTTATTTATGGGTGCAGATTTAGCTATGTATCGTGCAAAGGATATGGGCCGTAACCGTATGTTTGTGCATAGTAATGATGCAGAGGATTCTAGTGATTGGGTTAAAAATCAATTAAAATGGCTTGAAATTTTACGTAGTTCACTAGAAACAGGTAGTTTTGAAATGCACTATCAACCTCTTGTTCCTGCAACTAAACAGAAAAAACCACTATTTGAATGTTTAATTCGTTTGCGCGATGAAGATGGTAATATTGGTTTACCTTATTTATTTATTGATGCAGCAGAACACTTTGGGTTAATTCATAAACTTGATTTGAAAGTTCTTGAAAAATGTTTGCAAAATCAGTCTGATTTCAGAGATAAAGGAATGGATGTAGATTTTTCTATCAACCTTTCTAGTAGATCTATTGGTGATCCTGAGGTTGTAAATGCCTTGCGTGACATTATTGAAAAAGAGGATGTTGACCCATCTTCATTTATTCTGGAAGTAACAGAAACAGCAGCTATTCATGATCCATCTGCCCACCGTGAATTAAAAGATATTAAAGTTTTTATTGATGAACTAAGAGATATGGGATTCCGTTTTGCTTTAGATGATTTTGGTGTAGGATTTTCATCATTTAACTATATTAGAGAGCTGAATGTTGATGTTTTAAAAATTGATGGTAGTTATATTAAAGATATTAATAAATCTAAACAAGATCAATTATTTACTCATGCTATGACAGACCTGGCTCAAGGAATGAATATTACAACTGTTGCTGAATTTGTAGAAGACGAACATATCATGCAAGTGCTATTAGATATGGGGGTTGATTATGGACAGGGGTATTATTTCTCTAAACCTGAATGGGATATGAAGACTCTTTATAAGCAGTTTAACGGTAAATGTATGCCAGATTTTTTGCCAAAACATGCAAAGAACTTAGTTAAAACAGCAAAAAATAAAACTGTAGAAAAGAAGTCTGTAACTAAAAAAAAGGTAGTTACAAAAAAGAAAATTGTAAAGAAAACTACTACAGCTAAAAAGAAAACCTCAGTTAAGAAGAAAATAAAAGCTAAGAAAGCATCGTAGTTTAAATATCTAAAATGTACTGCTTTACATTTTAAAATGCTCCAGACCTTCTTAAGCGTAATATATTATTGTAAATAGGATTAAAAGAAGAGATGCCAGAACTTTCTCTAGAGAGTCAGCAGGATATGTTAAGAGCTATTGTGAAAAACAATAGTAAATCTTCGCTTTATACTCATTTAGAAATTGGTCATTTGGCAAAAGTATCCAATTTTGATGAATTATATTCAGAATTCAAAAACCAAACCCCTTTAGTAGATTACGATTCTTTTATGACTCTTCTTTCCAATATTACAGGAACAGACAGGGATCCTGTAAAATTACTGTCTAAACAAGGATTATTAACAAAACAGCCATTGGAAGCTATCGGTAAGTGGAATCAAGAATGTTTTCCTGTTTCTAAACAGCAACTACAAGGTTTTTACGAACTTGAAAAAGAAATTGTTAAGAATGTGTTCCCAACAGAAATTAAAGGTACTAAGTTTCAGCTGTTTGAATCTGCTGAAATTTTAGTTGCTAAAGGTATTACTGTTGGAGATATGCAGGCAATATATAACCAAAGGCGTCCATGGTTATGGAAGAAGAATTTCGCTCCAGAACTTACAGAATTTGCTGGTGTTGGTAAAAGTAGATACCAGCTTATGCATGCTTTTTTGGATACTTTAGATAAATCACCAGATATTGAAGTGGTGTTTGCTAATCCTAAAACATTAGCTGAGATGAGCCTTCTACTAGCGCAAAGGGAAGGTCGTTTTGTTCCATTAAATGAGATGTGTCCGCAAATTAAATATTATGTCCATTTTGGTGAACCGTTATACTTGCATCGTAAAGAAGTAGGCTATTTCTTAAATGGTTTGGGTGATTTAGATTACATAGAAATTTACACAAATGGTACTGGTGCATTTGCCTATCAAGCAGATTTTAACTTAAAACACTGGCTAACATTATGTGATGATATGGGAGTTTTTTACGAATTTATTCCAGTAGAAGATACATTAAAAGATGGTAGATTGAAAAAGAACTACCGTCGTTTCCATATGGGACAGATAGAAAAAGGAAAAAGCTATTTACTTATTGTTTCATCTTTAAGCGGATTACTTTCTTATAGCACAGGTGATATTGTGGAAATTAAATCAACTAGTCCATTACGTATTCGTTATCGTTATCCTAATATATGGCTTAATCATTTTGGCGAATGTTTGAACCAAGAAGGTATCGAAATGTTAATTGCTGAAATTAATGATGCATTGGTTCTTGAAGGGTTTTTTATTCGTGACTATTTATTTGGTGATGATATGAATAATGGTCATCCTCATTGGGTATTAGAAATAAGTAGGCCTATCCAAGATATACGAGATGATGTTCTAAAAGTTGTTACCAATAGGTTGCATATGGAGATGTTATTACAAAATAACGAATACCGCCGTATATATAAGGAAACTGAAAAGGAAATAGGTACTCCACATGTAACATTTGTTGCTATGGGAACATTTTCTAGTTTATCTGCAAAATCTGATAGATCTAGGTTTGATACAGATCCAGAGCTATCACGTATTAAGCATATTATAGAAGGTGCATGGGATAAGAAAACTTTCCAAGCAGAGGATAGTATGAATAACGAGAAACCTATAATTCAAAACTAGATTTAGAGTGTTGCATACAATTATGTTTTGTGTTAGTTTTTAACTACTAACAAGCAACACCTATATTTTTCTCATTAATCAATGATTCAGGAGGGCATAATCATGCCAAGATATAACCCGAATAATTCGCTGTTAACTGCCGTGGATAATTACTTAAATACACCAGCTAAAGCAGGTGAAAATGCACTAGATATTTATCATGATCTGACATTCCGTACTGTTGGTGCAATGTTTGCAGATTTATATGCACTAACTATGGCTCAATCATTGTGGCGCGTTGGTATGCATGAAAAGAAAGTAACTATGCAAATGCATATTAGAAATAATCCATTTAATGGAGCTTATACAGTTTCTGCAGGGCAGGAACTAATAGTAAAATTTTTACGTAACTGGAATTTTGCCCGCAGACATGTAGATGCTTTAGCAACGCTAAAAAATCCTCGTGGTGATGGTAAATTGTTTGACCCAGCATTCTTGAAATATATATTTAATGCAGAAATGGATTTAACAGTGGAAGCTTTAAAAGAAGGTTCCATTTTTCATCCGTATGAAGCATTAGCAAATGTTACAGGGCCAGCATGGCAGGCAGAAATGGTCGAAGGCCCTAACTTGCAGTTAATGAACAGTAGTTCACTACTTACAACAGCAGGAAGTCATATTACAAATGCCGTTGGTGGTGATCCATGGATTGAAGGTGGCATGCGCAGAGCCCAAGACTTTATGGGGCTAGGTGCAACCAGAGGAGCTATTATTAGTGGAGCTAATTCAAGTTCCAATGTTGCAGCTTTTGCTATTTTTGGGACACCAGCAGGTGGAACAATGGCACATTTTTATGTAATGCTACATAAAAGTGAACAAGAGGCTTTTAAAAACTGGATAACAACTTCCCCAGATAACAGTATATTTTTGCCAGATACAGAGGGAGATACGCCACGTGGTGTTGCCCGTATTATTGAGGCATGTAAAGATGCTGGTATTACACCTATTGGTATTCGTTTAGATTCAGGTGATTTGGCTTATTTAGCTAAAGAAACTCGTAAATTACTTGATGCTGCTGGTTTTTATACAACTATGGTTATTGCCAGCAATGATTTAAATCCTGAAAGTATTTTATCTATTAAAGGAGAGATGCTTCAATTTTCTAAGGATGAAGGAATTGATGCTAAAATGAATGCATGGCTTATTGGTACATGGCAAGTAACGGCTAAAAGCAACCCTGCTTTGGGTGGTGTCTATAAACTAATGAGTGTCTGGGAAGATTCAGATACAGTTAGAGATATTATCAAAATATCTGGAGATGAAAGTGGTATCAAAACTACAATCCCAGGCTATAGCAGAGGAATTCGTATTGTAGGTGAAACTTCAGGAGGAATTTCTCAGTATAATGCTAATGTTATTGTGGATGGCGGTTTTGATATTAATCAAACTCATTTACAACAAGATTTGGTATCAGTTGATAAAAATGCCCCTCTTAATAAACCACAAGTTTATTCAGCAGGAACACGTATTCATTCTAACTATGTAACATTATTTGATACTGGTATTCAGAAATATGAACTACCACCTCTTAATGAAATTGTAGAACATGAAACAACTGAAATGGCAATGTTGGATAGTTCTTACAAACGTTGGAGCAATCCACGCCAATTTAAAGTTGGTATTGAGCAAAATCTTTTTAATAAACGACAGGCTATGATTGAAGCTAGGAGATAATTTTATGAGTAATAATTTTGCAATGTTAGATATTGTAGATGCCAGTAATGGTTTTATGATGCCACATGGTAATCTGTATATTCCAGATTCAGATAAGCTGATTCAACCAACTAAGGAATTTTTTGATGCTATTCGCCCTGGTATGTTTGAACTAGCCCTTGTTAAAAATGATACTCATTTTGAAGGTGAATATAAACATAGTGAGGAAGCTAAAATCTTCCCGTTTCATCAGGGTTGGAAAACATTTGATCATGATTATGCTGTAGAAGTTGCCATTTTGGCAAAAAAGACAGCAGTTTACTGGATGTTCAAAAATAAATTTGATATGTGGGCAGATGATGCAAGTGTTGGTGTGCCAGCAAATCAGATTGAATTTAAAAATGCCGAAGAAGAGTATATGTATGAGAAGTTATTTCATATTGCTCGCAGAAACGATGATGGTAGTTACAGATTTTTAATGCACCGTGATATATTCATGTCTTACTTAACATTAAAGCGTGTTGCCATTATTGGTGTAGCAGAAGATTATTGTGTTCGTGATGCTATTATTGGTTATTTAAAACGTGGTTTTGAAGTAACTATGCTAGATGATCTTACTCATGGTATTTATAATCCAGCACAAGACCCAACAGGTGTAAACGACTGGGATGAACTGGTTGAAAAACACTTTGCTGATGCGGTTAAATCTGGTCAATTATTGACTGAAAAGTCTGGTAACTATTTAGCGAAACTTACTGCTTGGTAATTTTATTTATTACCAAGGCAACTAAGCCCTTCTTTTGAAGGGCTTTTTTTTATTGTAAATATATGGATAAAAGTATACATTATGAGTGTTGTTAAATCTTTTTTCCTTTTTATCTCACTACTCTCATGGAGGTTTCCTATGAGTAATTCACCTGAAACAAGTAAAAATACAAGCTATGCTATGTGGATTCATTTATCTACGTATGTATGGATGTTTATGCCATTTATCGGAATAATTATTCCGATAGTCATGTGGTCATCTAAAAAAGATGAAGATCCTTTTGTCGATCATCATGGACGTGAAGTTATACGTTTACAGATCATGATGATGGTGTGGTCTTTTGCAATATTTTTTGCGACATTATTATTATATGTACCACTTATGGCTATTAGTATGGCCACAGCAGATGCTGGTGGTGCTGGTATGGAAATAAGCTCAGGCTTTGGTATTGTATTATTATTAAGTGTTTTGGCTTACATATTTGCTATGATTGCTTTCTCTATTTACACACTTATTATGCCTTTAATTGGTGCTATTAAAGCAAATGATGGATTACCGTATGCGTATCCTCTTATTTTTAGTGGTCGCAGGAAGGTATATAAAGCATGGAAGAGAGAAGAGTCTCCTACTCGACACCAGGAATATTAATTTTTGATAAATAAAAGCCCCCCGATGGGGGCTTTTATTATTGGGTACGAGTAACTCGTAAAACTTCTTCTAAGGTAGTTTCACCTGTTGCGGCACGTAGTAAACCTTCTTGATACAGGGTTAACATACCTTCTTTTGTAGCAGTTTTAGCAATGTCTGCATCACTGGCCTTGCCTTGAATAAGTTGACGAATATTATCACTAACTACTAGCATTTCAAAAATACCGCTACGTCCTTTGTAACCTGTTGGGCAGTCAGTTGTCGATGCTGCATCAAACAGGGTTATTTCTTTCGGATGAACATTTTTAGGTAATGAATCAAAGAGTGCTTTTGTTTCTGCATCTAGCTTTCTTGGAACTTTTGTTTGTGGGTTTAATAAGCGGATCATACGTTGAGCCACAACCCCACGCAGAGAACTAGCCACTAGAAACGGCTCTATACCCATTTCTAGTAAACGAGTAACAGTTGCTGGAGCAGAATTAGTATGAATAGTAGAAAGTACTAAATGACCAGTTAGGGATGATTCAATAGCAATTTCAGCAGTTTCTAAATCACGAGTTTCACCAACCACCACAACATCTGGGTCTTGGCGTAAAATAGATCGTAAACCTTTAGCAAAAGTCATCCCAATTTTAGCATTTACTGGTATTTGACCTAAACCTTCAAGCGCATATTCCACAGGGTCTTCAATTGTTACAATATTTTTATCTGGAGTGTTAATCTCCTGCAAACCTGCATAAAGTGTAGATGTTTTACCAGAACCAGTAGGCCCCGCAACAAACAAAATACCGTTAGGCTGAGTAAAGAAATCCATCATTGCTGACAGTTGAGGCTCTCTTAAACCAATACTGTTCAGTTTTCTGATACCTTCTTGCTGGCCAAGTAAACGCAGTACAATTCTTTCACCATGTTGAGTTGGTAATGTGGAAACACGAATGTCAGTTTCCTTGCCTGCTAATTTAATTTTAATCCGACCATCTTGTGGTAAGCGTTTTTCAGCAATATCCAGCTCTGCCATAATTTTTAATCTGGCACTCATAGCGGCGTGGAGCTGTTTAGAAGGAGTAATAACAGTATGCATAACACCATCTACTCTAAAACGTACGCTAACTTGTTTTTCAAATGGCTCAATGTGGATATCTGAAGCACCATCTTTGATTGCCTGAGATAAAATTGTGTTAATTAATTTAATAATAGGGGCATCGTGATCGCTATCTAGTAAATCTTCTGGGCCACTAAGTTCGGCGGTCATGGAAGCAATTGAAGATAAATCGCTTTCTTCTTCAACCTGATCCATAACATCAGATGCCTTAGTACTTGCTTTATCCCAGGTATGATTTATTAGTGCTAACAAATCATCTTCTTCCATATATTGGATAATAGTATTTTTACCTGTAAAGCGTTCATAATCATCTGCTAAAGCCAATGATTTTTCAGGTGATGCGATAGCAATAATAGTACCATCTAAAGTATCTTCTAGTGGCAAGCATAGGTAATTTTTAGCCATAGCAAAGGTAATAGGTTCAATAACTTTAGGATTAATATCCTTTTTAGGTTTTTTAGCAAGTGGAATACCTAAATATTCGGCGGCCGCTTTACCTACTTTGGCTGTCCATTCATTATTTTCTTTAAGTTTTTTATTTACCTGCTGAAAAGAAAGTTTTTCACCCTTTGCAATTAGGGAAGTACCAAGCTTTTTTGCTAAAAAATTGGTGTAACTTTTGCTTTGCTCTGCCATAGCTTACTGCGCTAATACAATACGTGCAGGTGGAGAGGCGGCAAAACGAAATGGCTCTAAACTACTCTGCTTATCAGAATCATCAGCTTTTTCAGATTCTTTTTTAGGAGCAGGATGACGCATTTCTTTAGGTACAATATCAGATTCACCATGAACAGGAACATCTACAAATCTACTACCTGGAAGGGGATCTGTTAGTTGAAGCTCGCGCATTTGGAGGTATTTTTCCTTGGTAATGCTATCCATATCACCATAAGCATTAATAATATGAGGTTTAATAAATATCATTAAGTTTGTTTTGCTGTTTGCAACAGATGTATTTCTGAATAGCTCACCAGCACCAAATAGGTTAGCAAGGCAAGGAACTTGAGAAACATTATGAGTAATATCATCACGAATTAAACCACCAAGTGCTATCATTTTCTGATCTGGCACAATTACAGTTGTTTTAATAGAACGTTTACGGGTAATAATATCTGAGGCTTCGGTACTTTGGTTAGAAATAGAAGATATTTCTTGATAAATATTCAACCTTACAAAACCGTTTTCAGAAATTTGAGGACGAATACGTAAAGTTAATCCAACATCCTGACGCTCAATTGTTTGGAATGGATTGCTATTTTCATTGTTATAAGTACCTGTAATAAAAGGAACGTTATCACCAACTACAATTTCAGCTTCTTCGTTATCTAGGGTTAAAAGCTGTGGAGTTGATAAAATATTTACATTAGAATCTGATTTTAACGCACGAAGTAAAAAGCCAATATTTGCATATTCTTGACCACGGAAAGTTATATTTCCACCAGCTAAGCCAAAAGCAAATCCAGTAGGAAGTGCAAGCGGGTTATCACTTAGGGCAGAAATACTGTTACCAAATGTTTGTCCACCAAATGGTGTTATACCTGTTGAAGTGCTTAAGTTTGCAGCGCTTCTCCATTCAACACCAAATTGATCTGCAATATCTGCAGAAACTTCCATAATTAATGCTTCGATATATACTTGTAATCTACGGATATCTAAGCGTTTGATAGTATCTTTTAAAACTGTCATATCACTAGGTTCTGCTGAAACTATTAGTGAGTTTGTACTTTCATCTGCTACAACTGCAACATGAGAACGGAAGGCGGCTAGTGTATTTTCTTCAGAAGATGCACCATCTTTACCAGCATTTTTAATCATAGTATTTAAAACTTCAGCCAAAGATTTAGATTCTGCATTTTTTAAGTAAACAATAGCAATAGAACGAGAATTTTGGTCTACATCTGTATCTAGCTTTTCAATTAGAGCGTTTACTCTTTTAACATTTGCATAGTTTTCAGTAAGAACTAAAGTATTTGCAGGTAAATAAGCACTTAAAGTAGCATCACGGGAAAGAAGAGGGTTTAAAACTGGAATAATTGTATTTGCACTAATGTGTTTTAGGCGAATTAATTGGGTAACAACTTCACCAGGACGTTTATTATTTTCGCCACTAATAACATCAACTGGTGATTTACCAGCCTCAGCCAGTGATGAAATACGTAAGACATTTCCAGCAGGAACAATAGCGTAACCACTAGCAGCAAGTAAGTTTTCAAAGGTAGATAAAGCCTCACTTATTGGAAGAGGGCGCGGGCTAATAATTGTTACTTTACCCACAACTTTGTTATCTACAATAAAGTTTCTACCAGTAGCTTCCGCCATAAAACGAATTAAATTACGAATTTCTACGTCTTCAAAATCAAGGGTAATTGTTTCTTCGGCTTGTGCCTGAAACGTGCAAATTGAAAGGCTGATAGTTAATGTTATAACAATGTTCCATAGGCGCTTCATGAGTATACTTGCTCTTTGTTTTTTATGTAATGAAACAGTACGCAAATATGCCTATTTTTGCAACTTATTAGTAATATTTTACTATCTTTCTTGTAATTATATAAAGATAATGATTATAGTTCTGAACTAAAATAGAAATTATTATATGTTTTTTTATAAATAGGAATCTCGTGAAGCTTTTTGTACTTACTTTGTTAACTTGTTTATCTGGAATTTGCGGTATTGCATATGAGGTAATTTATGCTCATATTTTTACAGCACTAGGAGGGTATACATTTTATACTTCTGCTTCTTTATTATTTTGTTTTATGTTTGGTATTTCTGTTGGCTCTTTTGTTGGATATCGCAAAGCTAACATGCTTCCTTTGGTAGAAATATCTATTGGGGTTTATGCATTATTTATAGCTGTTTTGTTTAAACTATATGGATTAAATGCTTCTTTTCTATTTGATGGAGCTTTACAGACATCAATGTCAGTAATCATAGCTTTATTAATTCCAACCATTTTAATAGGAATGAGTATCCCTATGTTTACATGTTATATTCATAACTACTTAAAGAGTAACAGTGAGCAAATATCCTATATATACTGGGTTTATAATCTTGGCGCAGTTGTAAGTATATTATTATTAGAATACTTTGTGATTTATAGTTATGGAATTACATTAGCTACTAGTTTAATTGCCTGTATTAATATTATTATTGGTATTATTTTATGGAAATATTTTTCTGATACACCTATCAAGAATAAACCTAATATTATTTTTAATATTGAACGAAAGATATGGGTATATCTTTTAGGATGTTCTATTTCTAGCGCCATTTTTCAACTCTTATTTCTACGTGTAGTATATCAAGTATTTGGTAGCAGGCCTGATAAATTAACACTAACACTTTCACTAGTTTTTACTGGAATTGTACTAGGGACATGGCTTGCTTCGTTTATCCCCAGAAAAAAGGTAACAATTGCACTGGTTAGCATACCTTTTATACTATCTATACCTTGGTTGTTAGTTGAGCATTGGATTTATCTTATTACTTTCTTGAATGAATATCTTGATTGGGTTCCTGTTGCACGTACAGCATTATATATTATATTATTTGGAATTATTCCTTTTACGGCCATTGGTATGTTGCTTCCTTTGGTCTGGAAATTGACCAAGACAGCATCTGATCATATTGCATCTAACAGTACATTACTTGCACTGTCATCTATTGGAAATATGTTGGGATTCTTAATGATGATTTTATTTCTATATGAGGTATTTTCTGAAAAATATTTAGCATTAATTATTTTAGTCTTAGCATTTACTGTTAGTATTCCATTTATTAGAATATTTTATATAAAATTCTTAACTATTACAACGATGTCTATCATTATGATGAGTATTTTATATACATGGCCAAGTGAACTTTTAAGTTTAGCTAAGGACTCTTTTAGTAGTAGACAAAATTTAGAAAATTCAATGTCTTACTATTTACAACATAATGCTTATAGAAAACATGATTCTCGTGTAGTTATAAGCCATGCTAAGGAAGGTAGGACACAGTTACAAATTGATGAGGTTAGCAATGTGTTTGTTAACCTATCTCAAGAAAGCTATAAGCAATTCCATGGCATTTTTAGTGGTGTTGCTCCTGCGGCATTTGTTAAAAACAGAGATGATGCTTTGGTTGTTGGTTTAGGTATTGGTACTACAGCTGGCATTGTTGGAAAAATATTTAATCATACTGATGTTGTAGAAATTAATCCTATTGTTGTTGAGGATATTGTTCCATATTTTAAAGAGTATAATTTTTATGTAGGTGAAAATGAAAAAGTTGATATATATACACAAGACGGAGTCATATTTCTAAGCCAATCGGATAAAAGATATGACCTTATTACAGTTATTGCCAATTCTAGTGATATAGCTATTGCCTCTAATATCTATACGAAGGAATTTTTTGATATAGCTAGGCTACACTTAACAAATGATGGTATCTTCTCCATATATGTACCACATGCTATTGCGGATGGTTTAGCTATAACAATTAAAACTATATACGATTCTTTTGATAGTAACTGTGCTCAATTATTTATAGGGGGAGGGAAGACAATACAAATAGTATGTGGATCATCAGCTCTTAGTTTGGCAAAAACTGGACTTGACTGGTCTGAGAATGTAAAACTTTTTAGCCTATATTATTTTCTAGATGATGATATATCCCGTGTTATGAACGCGCTTATATTTGAGAAAAATGAATTAAAAGAATTAACAGATAATACACCTGTTAATACAATTGATCATCGTATTTTAAATAAATATTTAATGTATACACGCCTTGTAAATGCTACTCAAGAACAGTCATTAATTTTCTCTAGAAATAAAAATTTATCTATAGAGCCTTTTACTAACAGAAAATTATCTAAAGAAGAGGTAAGATATAGGTGTAAGGTACTTAGTAGGGCAATTGAGTACTTTTCTCAATGCTACAAAAATTAATAATATAATCTTAATAATATTTGATATTTATTTAAAATATATGTATGGTTCGTCTATTCAATAGCCATATCTTTTATTTTTTTCAATAATCTCACTCGGAGAAATGGATGTCTGATATTAATCCCAAACCTGTTACAGAAGAAGAATTTTATGCTGTTATGTCTCGTGTTTCACTTGGCATGGGTCACCTTGCATGGAAAAATGTAGAACGTGCCATGAAGCAGTTAAGAAAAAATGGTATGCCTAGTGCAAACAGTTATAGTTTAGAGCATATAGATGCTAAAAATGAAGAAGATTTAAACTTGAAATTTCAGCTAGTACAGGCTTCTGTATTTAAAGCTCAGCTTGATTATAATGGTTCAACAAAACTGGAACCAGATTTTATGATTCTGCTTTTTCCTCTTGTTAGAGAAGTTCCTTTTGTAAGAGAATTTCCTGCACAAGTAACAGTTGAAGAATAGCGATAGAACAATAAAAAAGACCACTTACATGTGGTCTTTTTTATTGTTCGTAGTGAGGAAGGCTTAAGAGTGTATATTAATAAAATATGCAGAATATAATGATGTACGTACACCATCTATAATTGCCGTTGTATGGCTTAAAACAATACCATTAATACCTTCACGCTCTAGTGCATAATCTAGAATCTCTTCTAAGCCTGTTGTTTCTCCATTTGAAGAGGGGCGGTTATAATCACTTGCACTCATGTAGAGAGGTACACCAGATAGATGTGGGTCTGGAATTGCAAAAAATGTGAGCCCTTTATGGACGCATTGTATTAATTCTTCAGGAGTATAAATTTCAATGTGACGTTTTCATAGTTCTAGTAACTGGTCATTTAAAGACATGGTAAATCTCCGTAGGGGGCATGAAACATTAAAAAAGATATATCTATTGGCTATGTTATAGGAATAGTAAAATAAAGTTACAAGTGCCACAAATAAAAAAACCGCCATGCGGCGGTTTTAAATGTCTTTGAAAAAGGAGTTGATAAACAACGGCTACTTAAAAAATTGTTAAAATATGGCAATGTGCTACTCTGTCACGCCTTAAGACGCAATACCATCGCCGCTAAGAGCCTTCACTTCTGTGTTCGAAATGGGAACAGGTTTTTAACTTTTGCTATTGTCACCATAAAATAACAATTTATTAAGTAGTCGTTGATCAAAAATATATAAACTAGTTTTGTTACAAAATTAAATATAAGTAATAACTTGTAAACTGCATACGACTATTAAAATAATCCTAAGCCTGTCGAGTAATTAGTATCAGTTAGCTTCACATGTTACCATGCTTCCACACCTGACCTATCAACGTTGTGGTCTACAACGACTCTGATAGGGATGACTAGTTTTGAAGGAGGCTTCCCGCTTAGATGCTTTCAGCGGTTATCCCGTCCGTACATAGCTACCCAGCGATGCCGTTGGCACGACAACTGGTACACCAGGGGTACGTTCACTCCGGTCCTCTCGTACTAGGAGCAACTCTTCTCAATCATCCTACACCCACGGTAGATAGGGACCGAACTGTCTCACGACGTTCTAAACCCAGCTCACGTACCACTTTAATTGGCGAACAGCCAAACCCTTGGGACCTGCTACAGCCCCAGGATGTGATGAGCCGACATCGAGGTGCCAAACAACGCCGTCGCTGTGGACGCTTGGGCGTTATCAGCCTGTTATCCCCGGAGTACCTTTTATCCGTTTGCGATGGCCCTTCCATGCGGAACCACCGGATCACTATGACCTACTTTCGTACCTGCTCGAGATGTCTCTCTTACAGTCAGGCTAGCTTTTGCCATTACACTCAACGTACGATTTCCGACCGTACTGAGCTAACCTTCGCGCGCCTCCGTTACTCTTTGGGAGGCGACCGCCCCAGTCAAACTACCCACCATGCAGGGTCCCGTTTCCCGGTAAGGGAACTCGGTTAGAATTCAAAAATGTTAAGGGTGGTATCTCAAAGGTAACTCCACAACCACTGGCGTGATTGTTTCAAAGTTTCCCACCTATTCTGCACATAACATTCCTAAACACACTGCAAAGCTATAGTAAAGGTTCACGGGGTCTTTCCGTCTGGCCGCGGGTACTGGGCATCTTAACCCAGAATTCAATTTCGCTGAGTCTATGGTTGAGACAGTGGGGAAGTCGTTACGCCATTCGTGCGGGTCGGAACTTACCCGACAAGGAATTTCGCTACCTTAGGACCGTTATAGTTACGGCCGCCGTTTACCGGGGCTTCGATCAAGAGCTTGCACCCCATCACTTAACCTTCCGGCACCGGGCAGGCGTCAGACCATATACTTCCTCTTACGAGTTCGCATAGTCCTGTGTTTTTAGTAAACAGTCGCCACCCCCATTTCTGTGCCACCTATGTCAAGTTGCCTTGGCATAGGTCTCCCTTCTTCCGAAGTTACGGGAGCAATTTGCCGAGTTCCTTAACCATAGTTCTCTCAACGCCTCGGTATACTCTACCATCCCACCTGTGTTGGTTTGGGGTACGGCCTATAATGCTTGTGCTATTTCCTGAGACCTCTTCACAGCCACTCCAATCCAATTAGGAGTAACAATTTACGAGATCTGTCAACCTCAAGCAGGCTATGGAATATTAACCATATTTCCATCGACTACGCCTTTCGGCCTCGCCTTAGGTGCCGGCTAACCCTACGCTGATTGGCATTGCGTAGGAACCCTTGGGATTTCGGCGGACGGGGTTCTCACCCGTCTAATCGCTACTCATGTCAGCATTCTCACTTCTGATATCTCCACTGAACCTTGTCGGTTCAGCTTCATCGACTTACAGAACGCTCCGCTACCACTTGAAGTAAACTTCAAGTCCGCATCTTCGGTGTTATACTTTAGCCCCGGTACATCTTCCGTGCAAATTCACTTGACCAGTGAGCTGTTACGCTTTCTTTAAAGGATGGCTGCTTCTAAGCCAACCTCCTGGTTGTCTAAGTAAATTCACTCCGTTCTACACTTAGCATAAACTTTGGGACCTTAGATGGCGGTCTGGGCTGTTGCCCTCTCGAGCGTGGACTTAGCACCCACACTCTGTCTCCTGCACTATTCTTAACGGTATTCGGAGTTTGGTAAGGTTTGATAAGGCTGTAAGCCCCTCTAGCCCTTCCAGTGCTCTACCCCCGTTAGAAAATATGCAAGGCACTACCTAAATAGTTTTCGCGGAGAACCAGCTATCTCCAGGTTTGATTGGCCTTTCACCCCTAGTCACAAGTCATCCCCTCATTTTTCAACATAAGTGGGTGCGGTCCTCCAGTAAGTGTTACCTTACCTTCAACCTGCTCATAACTAGATCACCTGGTTTCGGGTCTATTCCATGCAACTTCACGCCCTATTAAGACTCGCTTTCGCTGCGCCTACACCTGTTGGCTTAAGCTTGCTGCATAAAATAACTCGCTGACCCATTATACAAAAGGTACGCGGTCAGACCGAAGTCCTCCCACTGCTTGTAAGCAATCGATTTCAGGATCTATTTCACCCCCCTTATCGGGGTACTTTTCACCTTTCCCTCACGGTACTAGTTCACTATCGGTCATTGAGTAGTATTTAGACTTGGAAGATGGTCCTCCCATATTCAGACAGAATTTCTCGTGTTCCGCCCTACTCGGTGGTCAATAAAAGCATTACCTGTACGGGGGTATCACCCTCTTTGCCGTGTTTTCCCAAACACTTCCAGTTATCTTTTATTTTCCAATGGTCTAATCCGCGTTCGCTCGCCACTACTAACGGAATCTCGGTTGATTTCTTTTCCTCTGGGTACTTAGATGTTTCAGTTCCCCAGGTTCGCCTTACTATTCTATGTATTCAAATAGTAATACCGCATAAATGCGGTGGGTTTCCCCATTCGGATATCATCGGATCAAAGCTTATTCGCAGCTCCCCGACGCTTTTCGCAGCGTATCACGTCCTTCATCGCCTCTCAATGCCAAGGCATCCTTCGATTGCCCTTCTCTTACTTACGATTATTTTCGCCGTATGCAGATTACAAGTTACTTATAAATAAGTTCTTTTTAATCTGTTATACAGAGTATTACCAATATTTAATTTGTTATAAAATTGAATTTATTTTTGATGCATAACTTAACTATCATTGACTACCGTAGTAGAATGAATGCTAAATCATACTTCGACCAAATTTTAATGTATTTAAATTAATAAACACATTGTTGATATATATTGATGATCAACTCCTATTCTGTTTTCAAAGAGCGTGTTGGTGATTTCTGCTTAACCTTTTCGGTGTCTGCTGTCCTCATCAACGAAACGCAAGATAGTAGAATTGAGGGTTGGTGTCAACACCTAAAATGAAATAAATTGAATTAATTTTATGATAGTGGGTGTTAAACTACATTTTATATTAATTTAGATTATTCTAATCCATTGGTTACATTTGTATTATTACATATTTGTCTTGTTATATAATTAATAATATAAACTGCATTATTTTATGAGATAGAGTGTTTTTAGTAAATTAAATTAACATTTTTTATAAAATGATGTTGACCGCTATATATATAATTGATAGCATAGTTGCATACAGTTCTTAATTTATCTTTTAACTTTTACAGACATAGCTGCACATATGCTATGAAAACCTTAACGAATAGCTAATGATTATAACTATTATTATATATAGTCAATAACGCTATTTTTCTTTCCTTACTCTTTTCCATAGGAGAATATCTATGACTGATAGTACTAAAAAGACCCTGTATTGTGGATTTTGTGGCAAAAGCCAACATGAAGTCAAAAGACTGATTGCTGGACCCAATGTACATATATGTAATGAATGTATTGATACTTGCCAAGATCTAATTCGAGAACAAGCTGCAAACGGTAATGACATGGCACAAGAAATGTCTGACTGGAAGCCTCGTGATATTGTTGCTGCGATTGGTGAATACCTGATTGGTCAGGATGCCGCTCGTAGAGAAGTATCTCTTGCTGTTTATAAGCATTTTGTTCGTGTAGATCACAATGAACATCGTTCTGATGACGATGTTGAGCTTGATAAAAGTAATGTATTGATTGTTGGCCCTTCTGGTTGTGGTAAAACCTACTTAGTTGAAACAATGGCTAAGATTTTGGGTATTCCATTTATATCTTTTGATGTAAGTGATATTACCGCTCCTGGATATGTTGGTGCTAACCCTGAAGATATATTCAAACAGCTTTACACTAAGTGTGATGGCGACATTGAAAAAATGAAGCGTTCTATCATCTTTTTAGATGAAATTGATAAACTTCGTACTGGTGGTGGCGGTGGTGCTACCCGTGATGTTGGTGGAACTGACGCACAACGTACTTTACTGAGTATTTTGCAAGGCACTGAATATAGTGTTGAATTTGAAAGAGGCAAAGCAGAAATTATTGATACTACTGGTATTCAATTTATTGCTGGTGGTTCTTTTGCAGGTACTGGTGGTAACAAGCATGAGCTTGCTGAAATTATCCGTACACGTTTGTACAAAGAAAAAGGTACTGGAAAATCTAGTATTGGCTTCAATGTAGATGCTCCTGTTGAAAAGGATATAGACGGTAATGATAGGCTTTCAAATGAAGAAATTAAAGCTATGAAAGTTGAAGATTTATTACCCCATGTTAAAGACTTAGATGTTATGGAGTTCGGCATTTTGGCTGAGCTAATTGGTAGATTACCAAGTATCAGCTATGTACTTCCTTTAAATGAAGATGAACTTGTTTCTGTTCTGACACTGCCTCGTAATGCTTTGTATAAGCAATATATCAAGGAATTTGAAATTCATGGTGTTGAGCTTGAATTTGAGCATAATGCTTTGAAAGAAATTGCTCGTAGAGCTGGTAAACGTAAGACAGGTGCGCGTGCACTAAAAGGTGTAATGCGTACAGTAATGTCTGAATTAGAGATGGATGTTTACTCTGATGAAGAAACTGATCCTGCTAAGCAGATTAATCACATTACAATTACCGAAGATTTTATCAAAGGTAAAGCTGATAAGCCTGTTATTGACAGAGGCCCTCGTAAAGAGAAAAAAGCACAAGCTGCTAAGGCTCAAAGCAATTTAAAAGTTGCTGATCCTTGGGAAGATGATGCAAAACCTAAGAAGTAAGCGTTTATTAAAACAGCCCCATTGGGGCTGTTTTTTTGTATGGTGCAGTTGATACTTTAAGCTGGTTCTATATAAACAGCTGTACCCTGAATCGCTACCATTAACATCGTTTTTCCATTACCTGAAATTTCACTATAATCAATATCTAGGCCGATAATAGCGTTGCAATCTGCTTTTTGTGATTGAATTTCTATTTCACGAATAATTGCCTCACGTGCTTCTTTCAAGGCAGATTGGAATGCACCTGAACGTCCACCAATAACATCACGTACTTTAGCAAAGTAGTCTCTAAATAGGTTGGTACCCATAACAGCCTCAGAACAAACAAGTGGGCCGTAACGACGGATAGTGTAACCTTCTATATATGGAGTGGTTGTTAGTAACATATGGTATCATCCTTTTTTATTATTAATATACGGTACGCAATCATTATCTAAAGGTCAAGGTATCTCACTATTTGCTTGAATTTTTTTATGTGAAAGCATACAACGTAGCTGAACATTACTATCTTTCTTACTTTTTTGCATGAGGTGCTTTATGCACATAAAAACTATGGCAGCAATTACTTTGCTTCTTTCTTCGTCTTTTGTTTTTGCAGAAGATGTTAAACCAGTAGAATTAGATGCTGAAAAACTTATAACCAATAGCTGTGAATTACTATCTGATGCCATTTTATTGGAATTTGATATTGCATTAAATAAAAAAACCAAAGGGTTTGATGCCTTTACTGCACTGCAACAAGCAGATTTATTTTGGCAACGCTACGAAACTTTAGACTGTTTAAAGGAAAATCCAGAACATTTACAAAAAGCCGTATTGTTTCTTGCCAAGAAAAATGGAGTAGAAATGGAAATAGTTGAGGGGCAAACTCCTAGTGATACCATGATGTGTAATGCTTTACTTCAAAGCTTTAATAATAGTTTTGAAGATGGGGCTAACCCAGATCATGGAATAACACCAGATGGTGATGCAGTGTTAAATATGGAAAGTAGTAGAATTATTGAATCTATGTATAGCCAAATTTCTTGTATAACCGTACATGGTAAAGATAAATTAACATTACATATGCTCCAGATTTATCATGATTCTAAACTCAAGGCAAAAGCCAGAGAGGAAGCAAAAAAAGCTGAAGAAAATGATTCTATTTTTGGTTTTGGTAGTGATTAAGCGGTAAAAAAAATGCCCCAACTTGGGGCATTTTTTTGTTTTTGGAAGTTACTTATGCCGCTTCCTCATCCATTAAAAAATCACAGTCCTCGTACATAGCGTACATTTCACCTGTTTTTGTTTCTAGGAATTTATCAAATGGAACATCTTCTTGTTTAATGAATCCTTTAGAAGGTAATGAACCATTAGAAACCATTTCAATAACTGCACAAATACCTGCTGCTGTTGTCCATGAAATTGCACGGTATGTTTCACCATCAATTTCTTCTGGGTAGTAGGCTCTTACAAATTCTTTACGTTGTAAGCTGTCGCCCATCCATCCTTCTACTGCGGCATGAACGTAAACAACATCATCATTTACTGGAGGTTTAGCATTCACTAAAATATCACCAGCTTCTTCACGATGTTTATTCATGTGTAGTTCTTTAAAGAAAAAGCGCATTAAGTCACAGTGACCAGGGTAACGCATTGTTTTATAGTTTAATTTTTCTACTTTACCTTGGTAAGTTTCACACATTGTACCTAATCCGCCAGATGTTGTGAATGCTTCAAGTTCTAGGCCATCAATAACGATTGTTTCCAATCCTTCAAGTGGTGGAACCATTTTAATTGCACTATCCTGGATAGCTTCACAATCATTTAAATATTCATTAACCACACCTTCTGGTGACCAGTTAAAAGCATAACCAAGTTTACCACGAGGGTGTTGAGGTAAAGCACCCACACGTAGTTCAATACTACGTAGCTTATCAAACTGTTTTGTAAGGTCTGAACCAACAATACCAATAAAACCAGGAGCCAAACCACACTGAGGAGCCATAACACCTTTAGATGTTTCGCTCATTTTTAAAATAGCCTTAGTTGTTGGTACATCTTCTGTTAAATCAAAGTAGTGAAGACCTGTTTCGTAAGCTGTTTCAGCAACGCCAAGGTTTAGGCTGAAGGGAAGACAAGAAACGACTGCATCAAAATCTGCCATTGTTTTGCTAAGCTCACGTAAATTTTTTACATCACCAGCAATTGTGGTGAATGGAAGAGTATCATTTTTTACGGCATCCATACCGGTAACTTTAAAGCCGTTATTATGCAAAAGACGAGCCACTAAACTTCCTACTTTTCCTAAGCCTACTACTAGTATTTTTTCCATTTTTTGTGTCATGATTGATACCTTTTCTTTTTAAATTATTTTGTAGTTATATTCTTTTTGAATAGAAGTGGCAAATATTAATTAGCTTTAGTTAAGAGAATGTTAAGAAAATAACTATATTTCAGGATCAGTACTACTTTTAAAATAATTTACAAGTATCCCCTTGTAATTCGGCCTAGAACTACCAACAATAAAAGCGACAAATATCTGTACTGTTTTATTTAATTAATCATGAACATCTCATGGAGAAAACTTATTATGAGCGAAGAACATTTTTATGTCATTATTCAAGGCAATCAAATTAAAGGAAGATATGAATATACCGCTGAAGGGTTAAGTGATGCCCTATGTTATAAAAATACTTCACTGGGAGGGGACGGGATTCTGTGTCATTTACAGGAGATTAATGGCCTCACGCACACTCACCCAGAATAAAGTAGCAAAGGAAGGGGCATGAATAATGCCTCTTTTTTAGTTTTTCATGTAAAGAAAAATATTAAATATAAAATCTTTGTGTTGAGTAATGAATTTTTACCCAAGCCATTTACCAGCAAAAATATCAATAAGCTGTAACTGATAACTTTCTATACCCTGCCAAACATTTTTTTGAATAGTTCCGCAAAATGTTAAGTTTTTGCTTTTAGAAAGCAGGGCAGGGCCAATATCAGATTCCATAGCACGAAAAGCAATGCCTTTTAATGTTGTGCCTGAGTTATCTTGTAATGTAAAGGTAACATGACTGGCGTCAGCGCCAACTGCTTTAGAAAACTTGATGTTTACATCATTAATAGCGAATATCGGCTCTGCATTACCACTACCGTATGGCGCACAGCGGTTTATCATTTCCATGAGGTTTTTATTAATACTTGCTGGGGTTACAAAGCCATCAATTTTTTGCTTTTGAGTAAATATATCTTCTTCAATACCTTTAATTTGCTCTGCAACACAGGTATTTAATTTTTCTGTGAACGAATCTAAGTTTTCTTTATCTAAACTTATACCTGCTGCCATTTTATGACCACCACCTGCGGTTAATACAGGCTTACAATCAATTACAGCTTTACCTAAATCAATTCCATATATGGAACGCCCTGAACCTTTACAACCTTTTTTTGCATCTATGGAAATAACAAAGGTTGGTTTGTAATATTTAGCTTTAATTCTGGATGCTACAATTCCTATAACTCCAGGATGCCAGCCATTTCCCGCAACAACAATGGCATTATTTTTATGTAGTTTTTCTTTTTCAACTTTTTCTAAGGCTTCTTCTAGTACGGCTGCTTCAATATTTTTACGTTCTTCATTTAATAAAGATAATCTACCTGCAATTTCCACAGCTTTATTAGCATCATGAGTAGAAAGTAAGGTTGAACCTAAATCACAGGAAGATATTCTGCCTCCTGCATTAATCCGAGGGCCAATTAAAAAGCCTGCATGATAAGGAGTTACTTCTTCATTGATATCAGCTGTTACACAAAGTGCCTGAAAACCATAATTTTGTTGCTGAGAAAGAATTTTTAAACCACGGTCGGTTAGAGGGCGGTTAACTCCTGTTAATGGAACCATATCACAAATATTTGCTACAGCTACTAAATCTAGTAGTTTTAGGAGGTTTGGCTCTTTAATTTTATCATTAAAAAACTTAATTTCACGAAGTTTACGGTTGAGTGCCATTACCATATAAAACGCAACTCCAGCACCACACAGCATTTTGCATTCTGAAATTTCATCTACTCTATTTGGGTTTACTAAGGCAATTGCATGAGGTCTTTCGGGGGTACATTGGTGATGATCTGTAATAATTACATCTAAGCCAAGTTTTTTTGCTTCATCCATGGCTTCATGAGCAACGCAACCGCAATCCACAGTTATAACCAAATCAACATTTTGTTCTTTTAAGCGGTTCATTGCCATAGGGTTAGGGCCATAACCCTCATCAATTCTATCTGGTATATAAATAATAGGTTCGTTATCTAAGCTTGAAAAATAACGGTGTAGTAGGGCAGATGCACAGCTTCCATCAACATCATAATCACCAAAAATTGCTATTTTTTCATTTTTCCCCAATGCTATTATTAAACGTTCTACAGCTTTATCCATATCTAATAAATGGCTAGGATCTGGAATATCTTTTAGGGAAGGGGTTAAAAATTCACTAGCATCATTCAGCCCAGTTTTTTCATCCGAGCCCACACCTCTATTTGTTAAAATACGAGCAACAATTTCAGGTATTCCTAATGACCTAGCAAGTTCAGCACCACTTGTAAAACCTTCACCACGTAAAATCCATTGCTTACCTGTGAGTGAATATGAATTTTCAGATTGTTTTTGCGCAGGTGCTGTCATTCTTCTTCCTTCAATTTATATATCTAAAACGACAATATCATATTTTTTTAAAAATTGGCACGCCATATGCATATAGATATATGTAATTTATAAGTAGGGAAGAGAGAAATGACACATTTAAACAATATTTTAAAACAAGGATACATCTCATTAGTTGTTGTTTTTACTTTATTTTTTAGCGTTGTAGCTCCAGTTAATAGCTATGGTGGTTCGGCAACTGCTAGGCTTAAAGATATTGCAGATATTGAAGGTGTTCGTAGCAATATTTTGGTTGGATACGGCTTAGTTGTCGGTTTAGCTGGTACTGGTGATGCTGCTAACTCTATTCCTTTTACTCGTCAGGCATTAATTAATATGTTGGAACGTTTAGGTGTTAATTCTAAGGCTTCTGAAGCTTCTTTAAAAATGAAAAACGTTGCTGCTGTTATGGTTACTGCGGATATGCCTTCTTTTTCTCGTCAGGGCAGTAAAATAGATATTACTGTTTCTTCACTTGGTGATTCTAAATCATTAGAAGGCGGAATGTTACTAGCAACACCATTAATGGCCGCAGATGGTAACACTTACGCCGTTGCTCAAGGTGCTTTGGTTGTTGGTGGTTTTACAGCAGAAGGTAAAGCAGGAACTGTTTCTAAAAACCATCCGACTGTTGCTCGTATTGCAAGTGGTGCAACCGTGGAAAGAGAAACTGGTCATGAACTAGCAAACCACGATAATATTCGCTTAATTTTAAGAAACCCAGATTTTACAACTGCACTACGTGTAGAAAAAGCCTTAAACAAAAGCTTTGGTGAAAAAGTAAGCTCAGCAACAGATAACAATACAATTGATGTAGCTTTGCCAGATAGATACAAAGATATACTAGTTGCAGCAATACATAAAATTGAAAATGTTGTAGTGCGTCCAGATGTCGCCGCAAGAGTAGTTGTTGACGAAAAAACAGGTACAATAGTAATGGGTGAGGGTGTGCGTATATCAGACGTAGCTATATCTCATGCTAACTTAACAATTCGTGTAAATGAACTTGCACAGGCCTCTCAGCCAATGGAATTTAGTGGTACAGGTGATACGGAAGTATTAGATAGAACGGCTATTCAGGTAGACGAAGATTCTGGTCAATTTAAAGTACTTTCTACAGGCGTTACCCTTGCTTCATTAGTTAATGGATTAAATGCACTTGGTGTAAAACCAAGAGACATCATAAGCATTCTTCAAAACATTAAGGCAGCAGGCGCTTTACAAGCTGACCTTAAGTTGATGTAGGAGAAGTTTTATGGAATTAAACACTATTCAACCAATGGATCAATATAATCCTGCTACATCTAGGTTAAAGAAGGTAGGTAAAGATTTTGAATCTTTCTTTACATATCAGGTTTTAGAATTGATGCAACCAGAACTAAACAAAGAAAGTTCATTTAACGGTGGTGAAGGTGAAGAAATGTTTAGGCATGTATTAAATGAATATATTGCGGAAGAAATTACAGAGAGTGGTGGTTTTGGTATTAGCCAAAGCGTTGAGAATCAAATTGCAAAATATAGAGAGGCTGCAAAATAATGAGTGTTGCTTATGAAATTGTTCTAGAAACAACAAAAAACTGCCAAATACTATCAGAGCTACTAACGATAGAAAATAAGGCTATACGTAACCGTGAAATGAGTATTATTGCAGATAATATTAAAATAAAAGATAAGCTTACATCTAAAATTATGGGCTTATTATCTCGCTTGAAAGAAATGCGCGAAACAATACGCAAAGAGGGCGGATTAAAGCAATATTTAGCACAATTACAAGAAAGTTTTGATGCTTACAAAACACTTGCTCGTAAAAATGCTTTGTTATTGAAATCTGCTCATGAATCTACAGCTGTATTTTTAGATACTGTTCGTCAAGTTGTGGAAGCTTCTCGTCCAAAGGCATCTACATACGGTAAAGACGGTGCAATGGCATCTAAAAAAGAGGAACAAGCATCATTAGTACGGAAGACTATATAAAGCTGGCACAGTTATTGCGTTGTTTATAAATAATATAATTAAATTTAAGTAGGAGATAGGCTCAAGTGCCATCAATATTAGCTTCATTGAACATTGCGACAAAGGCGTTATTAACGTCGCAAACGGCAATGGGTACTATTTCTCATAACATAGCCAACACAAATACAGAAGGCTATTCAAGGCAACGTATTATCACAGAATCAGAATCTAGTGTTGGTTTTGGTAGTGGTGTTCGTATCTCAGAAATCCAAAGGGTAGTAAACGAGAGGTTAGCTTCTCGTATTTCTGAACAGCATGGTATTAACGGATTTAACGATACCAGATATGATTACATGAAAGATATGGAAGTTGTTTTTGGTCTTCCCAGTTCAGAAACAAGTATGGATAAAGTACTTAATGGGCTATTTAGTGAAATGAACGTTCTTGCAGGTGCCCCAGATTCCAGCTCACAACAGCTTAATGTTGTACAAAACATGTTGTTTGTAACAGATACTCTAAATACTATGAGTTTAGATATTCAAAGCGTACAAAATAGAATTGATACTGAAATTGATAATGAGGTAATAGCAGTAAACTCTGCTATTATTAAAATCCATGAATTAAACAATGAAATTACAACCTTACAACTTACAGGACAAAATGGTGGTAATCCTAACGATTTACTAGATGCTCGTCAGAGACAGGTAGATATTATTGCTGAAAAATTATCTGTTACAACAAGTATTGATGTAGATGGTCGTATGCGTATTTTAACAGATAGTGGCCGTCGTTTAGTTGATACAAGCTATACTCAGTTAGAGCGTATACCCGGTTCTCCATATGCAGATATTGGTGTACGTTCTGTTCTTGCTGATGGTTCTCCTGCTGTGAATGTATTTCCTATTTTGCTAGATAGAATGAATTATGGATCTATTAAAGGTATGGTAGATATAAGGGATGATTTCCTTACTGATTTAGATGCAGAGATAGATGAAATGTCTACTGTAATGATTCGTGAATTTAATCTGCTGCATAGTCAGGGAACTGGTATTCCTCCTCAATCAACATACCTTACTGGTAATGGTGCAAATATTAGTGCTGCTGGTGTGGATTTATTTTCTGCGGCAGAACTAAATATGACCCCAGGTACATCATTTGATCTTTCTGTGGTTGATGCCGCGACTGGTCAGCCTGTAGCAACAACACTTCCTGCTGGTGGTGGTACACTTTCTATTGATATACCAGCTGCGGGGCCTTTTACATTGGCTGATTTAGCCGCTTTAATTAATGGTAACCCAGATGTAGGTGCACTTGTTACAGCAACTGTTACCGTAGATGCTGCGGGTTTACCTGCTTTACAAGTTGATGCAAACAATGCTGGTGAAGCATTAGTAATGCGTAATAATACCGGTAACCCACTGGGTGAATTAGGTATGAATAATTTACTAATAGGTACTGATGCTGCAGATATCAGTGTTAGAAGTGACATTCAAGCGACCCCATCTTTACTTGCAACAGCAAGAATGCGTATTTCAGATGGTGGTTTATCTTTTAATGATAACCAAAATATTGTTGAACTTGCTCAAATGGCAGATACAGAATTTTCTTTTGCTGCAGCTGGTGTTTTGGGTTCTCAAACAGATAGTATTGCAGGGTATTTTATTACACTTGTAGCTAACTACTCTGTTAGCTTGGCAGATGCTCATGATAGATCTGACTTTAGTGATGCCATTTTAGTAGATTTAAAAGAACGTTTAAGTGAAGAATCTGGTGTTAATCAGGACGAAGAATTAGCTAATTTATTAGTTTTTCAAAATTCTTTTCAAGCGTCAGCAAGAATTATTAGCATTATGGATGAAATGCTACAAACCTTAATTAATATGATTTAGGAGAATTAGGTAATGGTAACACGAGTCGCAACAGCTTATTCCCAACAAAGTGCAGTTTTGCAAATGCAAAAAAGTAACTCTTCTTTAGCCTTACTTACACACCAGGTTAGTTCTGGTTTAAAAGCACGTCGTTTTGAAGATTTAGCAAGTGATACAAACCAACTTCTTAATTTAAAAGATGTTACAAAAAATTCAGCAGTATATGTTAAAAATATTGATACAGCACAATCTAGGCTTACAGCACAAGAAGGTGCATTAGGTACATTGTCAGAATTGATTGTGGAAGCCGCTAACCTGTGGACATTAGGACGTAATGAAAACTCTGCGGAAGTACGTGCAACAATGGCACCAAAAGCAGAAGGTTTAGCAGAAAGTTTCTATGAAGTTTTTAAAACAAAATTTGATGGAAAATATATTTTCTCTGGTCAGGCAAGTGAGCAAGAACCAATTACCGCATCACCTGCTGCTAGTTTATTTCCAGGAGATCCTCCGCCAACAGCATATTACACAGGTGATACAGCAAAGCCGATTGTAATAACAGGTCCAGGAAACACACAAACATATGGTGTGACAGGTGATGATATGGCTTTTGCAAGGCTTAAAGCAGGTTTGGAAACACTATGGTTTGGTTTACAAAATGATTCAGTGCCAGATATTGACGGTGCTATTGATTTACTTGAACAAGCACAGCGAGATGTTAGTGACTTGTTAGGACAAGTTGGTGGTCAAATTAATGGGTTAAACCTAGTTGCAGACCGTCATGAAGGAAATATTGTTTTCTTACAAGAAAGAGTTGATGAATTAGAAAAAGTAGATATTACAGAAGCCTTAAGTAAGTTTTCTCAAGAGGAAGCTACTTTAGAAGCATCTATGTTAGTACTTGCAAGGTTAAGTAATATTTCATTGTTAGACTATATATAGATTAACAAGAATTTAGACGTTATTTGGTGAGTGAAGAGGAAAATTGTTTCTTAACTGAGTGAAATGTTATAAAGTTATACGACTTTTAACTAAATTAAGTAAGGAAGCACAATGCTCCTCATCACACGCCGAACAGGAGAATCCGTTGTCATTAACGGTATGATTGAAATGACAGTGGTTGAAGTTCGCGGTGGACGTGTAAAAATTGGGTTTGAATATCCCCAAGGTAACACGGTTTATCGTAAAGAACTTTTTGTCAAAATACAGGAAGAGAATCGCAATGCGGTTTCTAGTCTTGGAGGCAATCTCGGTAATATACTGAAAAAGATAAATAAAAAGGATGAGGAGAAGTAATATGGAAGCAAATATTCAGGCAGATTCCACAACTGAACGTGCACTGCAATATACTACTCAGTTTGGTGAAGTTTCTTTACGTGAAGATAAACTAATTAGCTTTGCCGAAGGAATACTCGGTTTTGCTGATTGTACAGTATTTGGTTTGTCAGCGATGCCAAGTGAAGAAAGTTCTCCATTTATGCTACTACAGTGCGTAAATGATCCAGAGGTTGTATTTTTAGTATCAGATCCAAAAATACTTGGTTTTGAATATACAGCCGAAGATAAAGCAGAAGCACTTAATGGCACTGATTTAGACGCAACTACAACAGAAATGCTTGTTATTTTAAGAATGCATAAACAAGATGATGCAGATTCGTGTCATTTAACAGCTAATATCAAAGCACCTATTTTGATTGATAGTGAAGCAAGAACTGGTCGTCAGCACATTATGACAAATGCTGAATATACTACTCAGCAATCTGTTAAGTAATTATTTACAGTAGTAATAAAAAAGCTCCCAGCTGGGAGCTTTTTTTTAATTAATTGCCCGACTAACATTATACCAAAGTTTATATGGATCAGAACCTGTCCACTGTATAATCCCAGTAGTATCAGGGTTTACTTCAGCTGTTCCATCCATTACTTCATTTAAACGTGTTAATACGGTAATACGTACATCAGAATAAGTAAGCCATAAATAACAAGGAGATCCACATGCTGTACTGTGATCATCTTGGAATCGTTCAATTAACATTGTACCAAATTTGGGGTGGATAGAAGTTTCTCTGTCAATATAAGGTCCTACCCATTTGTTACGGAAGCTGGCACTAATTACAGATTCATCATATAAAGCAGTAAAAGCATTAGCACTGGTATCGGTGATTAGTGTGCTGTGCAAACCCCTTTGCATATCTCTGTGGATACCTTCTATAGCAGTTCTCATGCTTTTAATTTCTTCACTAAAACCTTGGGCTGTAATTGTATTTGTATTAATTGCCGCAAAAGCACCGGCCAGTACTGAAATAATACCAAAAATAGCTAAAGCAATACGGCTATCTAGCCCAAACATCGCCCCACGCTGAGATCTTAATATTTTAAACATAATTCCTATTCCTATCTTTTTCTTGAAACAGATCTATAAAATAATGTACGAGGATCTGTTGTTGCATCTGCTTGAACATTTCCAATTGTATGCCCAGCTACCTCAGGAGAACTTCCCCATTGTTCATCGGTAAATGAATTAACTCGTTCCCATACGTTTTGATCTACTTGGGTAAGTCCTATCCATGCATAGCAATCAGATGCTCCTGTACAGGCACTTCTATCATCTTGTCCGTAAGTTATAGTAAAGCTGCCGTATGTAAGGTGAGTAGTATTTGTAGCGGTGTAATATGGACCATTCCAGTTATTTCGGTAGTTTGCATCAACTTCAGCAGAATCATATAATGCTATAAAGTCATTAGTTCCATCAGATGTACCAATAGTAAATTCATAAAATGTGCCCATATCTGTTTGATAATTTTGGACAGCTTGGTGTAAGCCTTTCAATTCCCTCAATAGAGCAGAATCCTTAGCCATATTAATTTTACCATATGAAAAATAACCAAGAACAACAGTCATAGATGCAAAAATTGCCATAGCAATACGTGCATCCATACCAAATAATGCACCCCTATTGCTTTTAACTATATTCCAGATATTCATGTACCGCCTAATTTGTATGTTCTTAACCCTTATGGAGTGTCTTAAAAGCTACTAGGGCCAATATTTTCAATCATCTGGTCTAAAACTCCTAAAGATTGGCCGTGAGTAGGCGTAATTCGTTCATTTAAAGATGTTTCAGGAATGTCAGCCATTGTTATATCATCAATATTTTTTACTAAGCCTTTATCATCAAAAGTAACAGTAATTACACGACGTTCTGTTATCTTATCATTAGCCAGGGGTTTACTAACTTTTTTCTCACTTAAATAATACCATGTATTAGTATTAAAAGTTGCTGTTGCAGAAGGAGATCCTAGTAAATATTGCACATCTTCCTTGCGGTGTTGTCCTGTAACAATCTGTTGAACATTTTGTGTTTTAATTACTTGGCCATGAGTTGTAACACGCTCTGCACAGCCAGCGCTGAACAAACTTATTGCGATTAAACTCGTATAAAATATATTTTTTTGTTTCATAAGGATGGATTGTATGGCAAACATTGTTCTTTGTATAGTAAGTATTAGGAAAAATTTATATGGATCAATCGAAAGATTACACCAAACGCTACAGACAAAATCCTTTAACTCTAAAATTAGATATTCATAACTTAAGAGCAGGTTTGTATCGTATTAACGGAGACGTAGAAGAAGAAAGTTGGCAAAAAGTTTGTGAAACCGCAGGTATTAAGCCAGCTGGAGAAGTTTCTATTGATATAGATATGCAAAAATACAGCTACAAATTACATTTAACAGGAACTATAAATACAAATGTTGAGATGGTTTGTATTCGTAGCTTAAAACCATTTGAGAAAAAAATAGATATAGTAATTGATGAAGAAATTTTCTTAACAGACCCCAGAGAAGGCGAAGAAGCCGACGAAATTTTAAAAGATGATACTTTTGATGCAGGAGATTTTATAAAACAAATCATACAATTAAATGTAGATCCATACCCAATTCATGAAAGTACATTGAATGTACCCAAAGGTGAATTTGGTTTAGAAGATGGCTTGAAAGAAGAAGTTCAAAAGGAAAAAAATCCATTTGCAGTGTTAAAAGACTTAAAATCAGAGTAATAGCTATTGACTAACAGTTAAAAATCATATACAACACGCACCGTAGCACTTAAAAGTGCCCAATGAAGTTTTATATTTAGTAGGAAAGATAAGAAAATGGCAGTACCAAAGCAGAAGATAAGCAAATCCCGCCGTGGACAACGTCGTTCACATGATGCTATTTCTGGTAGCGCTTACACAGAATGCCAAAATTGTGGCGAATTAATGAGAACACACCACGTGTGTGCATCTTGCGGATTCCACAAAGGACGTGAAGTTGTTGCACAAAAAACAATGGAAACTGAAGAAGTTTCTGCATAACTTCAGGATTTTGTTTGATATTTTAAAATACCCTCATGTGAGGGTATTTTTTATCGTTAAATAAGCATATAGTACTCTGGTTAATTACAAGAAAGATCTATTTATAATGAAAAGCGTAATTATTGGTACAGGTAGCGCATTACCACCAAAAATTCTCACCAATGCAGAACTTGCAAAACAAATTGATACATCCGATGAATGGATTTTCTCTCGTACTGGTATTTCACAGCGTCATATTTGTGGAGAAGGTGAATCTGCTGCAACGCTTGCAATAGAAGCAGCACGGAATGCTATTGAATCAGCAAAATTAACACCACAAGATATTGAAGTTGTTATTGTAGCCAATGCTACACCAGATAGAAGTTTTCCGTCACTGGCAGCAGATGTACATAAAGCATTAGAAATTCCAGCATGTCCAATTTTTGATTTAAACGCAGCATGTAGCGGATTTATTTATAATTTAAAAATGGCAGATATGTTTATTCAAACTGGTACTGCTAAAAATATCCTTATTATTGGCGCAGAGGTTTTCTCTCGTGCTATGAACTGGGAAGACCGTTCTACATGCGTTCTTTTTGGTGATGGAGCAGGAGCGGCGGTTGTACAAGCGCAAAAAGATGAAGGCTACGGCCTAATAGGTGCCGAAATTGGTGGTGATGGTAAATACGTTGATTTACTTAAAATGGAAGGCGGAATAGGCCTTACAGGTAAAAAAGGTGTTCCTTTTATGAATGGCCGAGAAGTATTTAAAAATGCTGTTCGTTGTTTAGCTGGTTTGGTTCCAGACTTTTTAGAAAAGTATGATTTAAATGAATCTGATATTAACTGGTTAGTACCACATCAAGCTAATGCCAGAATTATTGAAGCAACGGCAAAATTACTAGAATTACCAATGGAAAAAGTTATTTTAACAGTTGCAGAACATGCAAATACCTCCGCAGCATCTATTCCATTAGCGATGGATAAAGCAGCTAGAGAAGGTAGGTTTAAAGATGGTGATATTTTATTCCTAGAAGCATTTGGTGCAGGTTTTACTTGGGGTGCTAGTGCTATTAGGTGGAAAACAATAAATTAATAAATTTATTACATAAAAAAAGAAGCCCCAAACAGGGCTTCTTTTTTTTCGCTAATATTAATGCTAAATTATTATAAGTCACCATTTGCTTCAGCCAGCAAGGAAATATAATATGCAAAGTATGAAAGTAGTAAGGTTATTATACTAATAATTGGCAAGGCTATTTGTTGGTTACTAGATAATTCCGAGTATCCCACAAAAACACTTGTTAATATTCCTGCAGTACAACCTATTGATATCCATGATAAGACACGATATATACGCGCATATTGCTCTTTTAATGCAAAGTAATATACACTTAGTATTGTAGATAGCAGAAATAGCAACACGACAACATCAACAGCCACAGGTTTTAAAGCCAGCACACCAAGTATAGTAATAACCAATGTAATAGCAATTGATGTTGTTACACCTTTAAAAATATTGTCCTTGAAAAAAGGCATATAAAACCAGTTTTGAGTATTCATAGATTTCTCCAGTTAAGATTGTGAAGCATTGTCTCTATCTTCAATTCTACCTTTGTACATCATATAAGCTGGAGCTATACAAAAGATTGAGAGAGCCATAAGTATGATATTAATCTCTCCAGCTAACCACATAACTAATGATAAATTAAGGATAGTTGCTGAAAGCACTATATCTAAAAATGTGATAATACGCTCACCTATTGGTGTAAGCATGGCTGTGAAGAGTGCGATAGCAAAAGTAAATAAAGTGAATAGAAAAATATAAGCAGAAAAAATAGTACCAAACAGCATATCAGATATTAATAATGGAATTGTACATACAATAAATAGTTTTAAAATACGTTGTGGAATATCTTCCTGTGTTTTTGGCAGGCCAAATAAAAAATCTTTGATTTGTGATAACATAAAGTGAGTCCTCAGTGAGGGGGTAAAAGAAATTAAAAGATAAATTTATATTCGCAGTATGCAAAAAATATCTTAAAAATGCAATGGATTTTGTATACTCAATGTAATAAAGAACGAATAGTTTCAGTAAAAGAGCTTATTTCTGCGTAAATTTCACTTATCTTTGCTTCTTGTTGATTTTCAGCCTCAGACATTTTTAAATTAAGACGTACTGCTTTTTGTAGCATGTCTCTAAAGGTTTTGTATTTTTCTTCTGTCATAGCATCTTTTAATGGAAGCACTTGGCTTAATATGCTTACGCTATAACGTAATTCGGTATTAAAATTCTTAAAAAATGCAGTTTTATCTAATCCTAATGGCCAATCTTCAAATAATAATAATGTTTTAGCAAATTGATAATGAGCTTTCTGTAAAAGGGTTTTCACTTTTTGTTGTTTTGAAAGGTTAAATCTTTGTTCTTCTACAAAAACTTGTCGGCGCTCACTTTCTAAAGCCAAAGTTGTTTCTAATTGCATAAAGTATTGTGTTTCTTGGCTCTCTTTATAAAATTGTGCCATTTCTACAGGGTGCTCAAAGTGTCTTTCAATATCTGATAGAACTTGAGAAAGCAGTGTGGAAGAAACCTGTTTACGTAATTTTAATAATTCCTTAAAGCTTTTATCTGCCTCATATTGAAGCTTAAGAAGAAAAGGAGATCCTTCTTGCAATACCATGTTTTGCTCATCTGTAAGTAAGTTTGTAAGTATTTCCTCTGTTTGTTCATAACATGCTGTACGTACTTCTTTTGCACCTTGAATTAATGTACGTATTTCAGGAACTTCTTTTTCGGTAAATGGGACTGTGGAAAGTTGTAATATTTCTTTAGCTTTAATAATATTGCACGTTGCGCTTTTACGAAATACCTGTCCACGTAAATCAGCAAGTGATTCAGCAAAAACATTGCTAGAAAAAATTAAACTTATAAGAAGTATCGATATTCTCATTTAGAAATAGCCTGCATAACCATATTCAAAGCGGTTTCAATTGTTTGGTTGCGTATTTCTGTTCTATTACCAGCAAAAATATGTTTTTCATGAAGAGTGTTTTTGGCTGTTGCTACTGCTAAATGTACTAATCCTACAGGCTTTTTGTCGCTTGCTCCACCTGGTCCCGCAATTCCTGTAACTGAAACTGCTATATCAACTTTACCATTTTTCTTGGCACCTTCTGCCATTTCTATAGCTACTTCCTGGCTAACTGCACCATATTGTTTTAATGAAATAGAACTAACACCAAGCATATCCATTTTAGCTTGGTTAGAGTAAGTGACAAACCCTCTATCTACTACATCAGAGCAACCTGCAATATCAGTTAAGGTATAAGCTATTCCACCGCCTGTGCATGATTCTGCGGTGGCAATAGTATATTTTTTATCACGGAGTTTTTGTAATATTTTCTCTGCTAAATTTTTCATAGAGGCACTTTACCTCAAAATGATATTAAATTGGTATTTTTATTTTGGCTTACCACTCATAACTGGTGTGCTGGCAGATGCATTTACTTCTGCAGATGATTTTGTTTCTGGGGATGTTTTTGATTTGTCATCTTCCTTGTTACCATTAGGGTCTTCGGGATTTTGTTGTTGCTCTTGTTGAGGTTTTTCAGCTTGTTGTTGCTGTGATTGTTGTTTTATACCTTGTTTTCCGCTTTGTACGGCCATACTGGCTGTATCTTTTGTTTTATGCATTACTGCTTGCATGAGATGGATAAAACCTAAAATAACTAATAAAATACCAACAGCCGTTGCTCCAAGTGCTAATGGGCCTGTAATTAATCCAAGTCCTGTAACCATTAATACTATAGAAACTGCTGTACCCATAGAGCCAGAAACAAGAAGAAATAGACCGAACCCTATTTTGAGAAAGGCACCTAAAAATCCTTTGCTTTTCTCACGTGCTTTATTGACGGCAGCATTTTTGGCAGCTTGCTTTGCGGCCTTCTCAAGTGCCTTCTTGCTGCCTTTTTTTGCAACTGTTTTTGCCGCTGCCGCTACTACTGGTGCTACCATACTTATAATTATAGTAATTTTAATTGCAAATTACTAGTGAATGCATCACCATAAAAAACATGGAAAATTTACCAAGCGCAACATTTATTGTATTTTTATTAGGGCAAGTAGCCTGTTTTGGTGCATATATATTTATACGCCCAGCATTTAAAATAATTGTTATTTTACAATGTGTTATTGCTATATTTACAGGGTTGATGTGGGTTGGGCACATGCCTAGTTTTAGTGAGTTTGATGCACCATTGCTTGCACATATTCTTTCTGTTATTTTGGCACATTGGTTTCTTGTTTTTTCATTTGTTGGCGGTATTTTAGTGGCAGTTAAGGAAAAATCTCTTAAATCGCACAAACTTGGCAAAAGTTTACCATCACTTCAGGAGCTAGAAAAAACACAGTTTCAAATGTTATCTTTAGCTCTTGGTGCCATGTTAAGTTCTGTGGTTCTTGGAGAATGGTATTTATATAGTATTCATAATGTTTTATGGATGTGGAATATAAAAACTATTCTTAGTTTATCTTTGTGTATTGGTATTGGGGCATTGCTATTTATGCATCATAAATGGGGTACAAGAGGGCGTAAAGCAGCAGGTTTTGTATTATTTTTCTATTTTGCATTTATTATTATTCTAGGTGTATCCCATATATAGTAAAAATCTGCCTATTTTTTATACAAAAAGTACTTGCTCTTTTATCCTTTCAGGGCTAGGATGCCCAAAATTTAATCATTCTTTAGTTTAATTAAGAGAAATATAAATGACATTAAAACCTATCCAAATTGGCGGAATAAAAGTTGATGTGCCTGTAATTTTGGCTCCTATGTCTGGTATTACAGATATGCCTTTTAGACTTTTATGCAGCCAACATGGTGCAGGTATGGTTGTATCTGAAATGGTGGCAAGTGAGGCTTTGGTACGTGATAGCGTGGTTTCCATGCAAAAAGCAGCCTTTGATCCTGGGCAGGGTGTTCATGTGGTTCAAATTGTTGGTGCAGATCCTGAACGCATGGCAATTGCAGCCCAAATTAATGAAAAAGCTGGTGCAGATGTTATTGATATCAACATGGGATGTCCTGTACGTAAAGTAGTGAATACATTTTCTGGCTCTGCATTAATGAAGGATGAAGCCTTAGTTGAGCGTATTTTAACAGCGGTTGTTAATGCGGTTAATGTTCCGGTAACACTTAAAATTCGTACAGGTTGGTCTGAAGATATGCGGAATGGCCCAGAAATTGCTAAAATTGCAGAAAGATGTGGCATTAAAATGCTTTCTGTACATGGTAGAACTCGTAGTCAAATGTACAGCGGTAAAGCCGATTGGGATTTTGTCAAAAAAATCAAAGCAGAGGTATCAATTCCAGTTATGATTAACGGAGATGTTATTACTTTAGAAGATGCTGAAGATGCTTTACAACGTTCTGGTTGTGACGGAGTTATGATCGGTAGAGCATGTCAAGGACGCCCATGGTTTTTAGGTCAAGTTGCACATTATTTAAATACTGGTAATAAGTTAGCAGATCCAACAGTTGCCGAACAGTTTGATGTTGTATTAAAACATTTTAATATGGCAATGGATTTTTACGGCGAACACCGTGGAGTACGTTTAATGCGTAAACATTTAGCATGGTATGCTAAAGGGTTGCGTCATGGTAGTGATTACCGTAGGCAAGTTAACGGCTGCACCACGGCCGAAGAAGCTAGAGAATTAATAACAAAGTTTTATACAAGTTGTATTGAACATGAAGTGGAAACAATAAATCCACACTTAAAAATAGTAGAAAAAGGGGAGAACCATGCAGCAGCATAGTATTAAAAATTCAGAAAAAGTTGTTTTAAAGTCATCACATCATGATATATCAAAATTAGAAGATGCGATTCCTGTGCTTTCTCAACGCTTTTTAAAAGGTGATTGTTTGGCTCGTACCGTAGACCAATACCTAGAACGTTATTTCCAAAATTTAGGAGGCATGACACCTCCGCCAGAGCTGTACGATAAAGTGATGGAACAAGTAGAGAAACCGTTAATAGAGCACGTTTTACGTTATGTTCACGGTAACCAGTTACGTGCTTCTGCGGTTTTGGGAATTAACAGGAATACATTGCGTAAAAAAATGACAGCGCTTAATATAGACGTTCATAAAATAAAAATTGAAAAAGAACATCACTAAAAAATAAGAAAAGAATAAATAAAAATAATAAGAAGAATAAAATTATGAAAATATTAGCTACTTTTTTCAACTGTTTAGCTGGAACTAAATTTTTAATAGGGTTATGTCTGGTTTTATCATTTCTTTCTTTGATGGGGGTTATGTTAAACCTGCAAGAAATTGGTTCATTACTTACATTCTTAGTTAATAAAAATATTTTATCTTATGATGCCATTCAAACTATTCAGAATTTTGCATTGCAGGATAACCAGCGCAAACACTGGTTTATTTTCTGTGTAATGCTAGGTTTAATTTTAAGTGGTATAGGCTTTATAAGGTCTGTACGACACCATGAAAAAACAGGTAAAGGAACAGGCGGGAGAAAACTTGTTTATTTAGGTTTATTACTTATTTTTGCTTCAGGCAGTATTGATTCTATTTTTGGATTTAAGGGTACTACAGTTCTGCAAAAACAATCTGTTATGTCTGCTATTACTTTGCAAGATGGTACAGTCAAACCCATTTTATTTTCTTTAAAGCTAGATGATTTTATTATTAAAAATAAAGAAGATGCTGATGACGAAGTAAAGCTTAGTGTTATTGAAGGCGAAGAAAAGCACTCAGTTTTTCTAGAGCCATGGATGCCACTACACCAAGGTTTATACACAATGTATTATTATGGAATGCAAGATGCTCAGCCATTAATAACATTTTATGCAAAAAGCTTGGTAGATCTTACAAAATCACCTGTAATGATTGGCTTACAAGTTGGTAGTAAAATTGAGAACAAGCAAGATGAAGTAAGTTTCCAATTAACTAATATAAATAAGCCTAATGCACCATTAATTCCAATAGGTAAAATAGTCCAAGGTTTTAAAAATGAAGGCCGTAGTATAGATTACATTATGGAACATAAAGGTGAGGCAAAATGGCTTAGAACATTTGAACATTACCCACATACAATTGCTGTAAGTGATGATAAAGGTAGTTTTATACAAATACCATTTGGCTTATCTATTTCTAGCCCTTCTGGTTGGGATGTCTTAGAAGAATATAGAGATTATTTATCAAAGAATAAAGTAGCAGATAAAAAAGAAGCTTTTAAAAACTTAAAATCATTAGAAAAATATAGCAAGGTATTGCATCCTGTGATCCAAAACCAAGTTTTCAAAGCATCTTCAGTTATAAATATGTTTAAGTTACCATATGTTCTACAAATGGATAGAGTTTATCCATTAAATCAAATTACTTTAAATGTACTATATGAACCAGGTATTTACCTTGCTTATTTAGGTGTATTTTTCTTGATGGCAGGATTATTTGTTTCTGTTACCTTCTCTAGGAGAAGAAAAAAATAAAATTAGCCTAATGAAAATATATATCCTTATTTGTTTGAGTTTTTTATTGGTTATGCCTGTATGGGCAGAGCCAGTATTTAATACATATCTTGCTAAAGATGGTAGTTTATTAGTCAGTTATGAACTGCAAGGTAAAGATGCAGATGCATTTTTTGAACACGTAACAGATACTCTAAAATCTGGTAATGAAATTAAAATTGTTCACCAGGTTTCTGTTAAACGAGGTAAAATATTTAGTAACACACTTGCAATAACAGAATCTATTTCTGCTATTTCATATGACCTACTTCAAAGTCTGTATCGTTATAAAAATAAATATATAAATACTAGCGATGAAATTAGAGTAAAAAAGGATATTTTATCATCTAAAAAACTACCAATGCTTTTAAAGGGTAAACTTGTAGCAGGTGATGAATATCGTATTATAGTTAAAGTATTTACTCGGTCACTTAATAAAGAAAAAACACCAAATACATGGAAAAAATGGATTCCTAAACTCCAATTACCAAGCTTTACTCAAAAAAGCATAACTTATGAGGTGCCATACATTGCCAGATAAACAAGACAAAGATAATAAAAAGCCAGTAGGCCGTCTTCTTTGGGCATATGCTCAAAAACTTGCTTTTGTATTAATTGTTTTAGTGATTATTTTATTGCTTGGTTCTTTGTTAAATGATCCTGCAACAACATCTGGCCCTATTTATTTGGCACTTATTAACATAGATTTAATTTTAGCAGCATTACTAGCCTTCTTTATTGGACGTAAAGTTCTTATGATGTTCTTAGAACGTAAAAAAGGCTTAATTGGAGCAAGGTTACATGTACGTTTAATTGGTATATTCAGTTTGCTTGCAGTTGTTCCTGCGGTAGTTGTTTCTATTTATGCTGGAGTTATTTTACAGCAAGGTATGGAATCATGGTTTTCTAGTCGTGTAACTAATGTTCTAGATAACTCTTTAAAGGTTTCTCAGGCATATTTTAATGAGCATGGTAATAGTTTGTTAACAGAGGTTATATCTCTTGCAAAAGATCCAAACATCCGTACCTCTAGCTTTTTTATAGATACAGAATCTATTGAAGAAGCTTTACGCGAAGAAATGGTTAACCGTAATTTATCTGAATTAAGTATTTATAATAAAGATGGATCTTTATTTGCTCGTGTTAGTGATATGACTCCTACAGCTCTTTCTACTGAAATGTTAACTATAATTTCTAGTGATAATCCTAAGCCTTATCTTGCAATTCGTCATGTAGAAGGACGTATTATTGCTATGTCACCTGTTAATGAAAGCTTATTTTTAACAGCTACAAAATGGGTTCATCCTTCAGTTCTTGCTCATATGGATGAAACGAAAGATGCGTACCAAGAATACTATCGTTTGCGCAGTGATCGTAATACTGTAAGGCTTATCTTTGCTTTAATCTTATTATTATTAACTGTGTTTTCTTTAGGTTGGGCTATTTGGGCAGGTTTAAAACTAGCTTCCCGTATTGTAAAGCCTGTTACCTCACTTGTTCATGCTACAAACCAAGTAAGTGCCGGAGATTTAGATGTTCATTTAGATCCACTAGATGATGATGAAGTAGGTATTTTAACTCAAGCGTTTAACCGTATGACACGCCAAATGAAAGAAAACCGTTCATTACTTGAACGCAAAAATAGTGAGTTAGATGACAGACGTAAAACCATGGAAGGTGTGTTTACTGGTGTAAGTGCTGGTATTTTAAGTCTTGATGGTGAAGGCGTAGTTAAAATGGCAAACAAAACAGCCAGAGAAGTGATTAAAGCACGTATGGGTAGTAAAATTGGTAAGTTTTGCCCAGAGCTAGAACGAGAATTTACCAACTTTACAGAAAAAAACATAGATATCTACCAAGAACAAGTAAGAGTAAATATAGATGATGAAACATTAACATTGTTGGTTCGAATGGTTCCTCAACGTGCGGGTGGTGGTAAAATTCAATCTGTCGTAATTACTTTTGATGACGTTACAGCTTTGCTTAGTGCACAGAACTTGGCAGCATGGGCAGATGTAGCCCAGCGTATTGCCCACGAAATTAAAAACCCATTAACCCCAATTCAGCTTTCTGCAGAAAGATTGCGTCGTAAATATTCAAAAGAAATAACATCAGACAAAGAAACTTTTGACGGTTTAACAGCAACCATTGTGCGTCAAGTAGATGATTTACGTAAACTAGTAAATGAGTTCTCTGATTTTGCTCGTATGCCAGCAGCAAAATTTGAAGATGAGGATATAATTAGTGTTATTGATGAAATTCTTTTACTGGAAAGAGAGGCTCGTCCGCATATTAATTTTGTCACGGAATTTGAAAAATCAAATATTAAATTTGTGTGTGATAGGTCACAAATAAGCCGTGCTTTGACAAATGTGATACAAAACGGAATAAACTCTATTGAAGAAAATGCCGAGAAAAATAAAAAAGCAAAAAAAGAGATAAAAATAGTTGTGAAAATGTCACAAGATGGTATGATAACTGTATCTGTAAAAGATACAGGTGGAGGACTACCTGATGGAACAGACGCTGAACGCCTATTTGATCCATACGTGACAACACGTTCAAAGGGTACAGGGCTTGGTCTTTCTATCGTTAGGCGCGTTGTTGGTGAACACGGCGGGCAAATAAGGTTGCTACGCAGAAAATCAGGCGGAGCACAGGTAGAAATTACTTTTCCTCCTAGCCAAAGGTAACTTTTATAGGTATATAGCGGTTAATAAAAACTGTTATGTGGCTTTTAATAACAAAAGGTAATAAGGGGAAACCATGGCCTACGAAATTCTAGTTGTTGACGACGAAGCAGATATCCGCACCTCATTGGGTGGATTGCTTGAAGATGAAAAATATAACGTACGTACCGTTGCAAGCGGACAAGAAGCATTAGATGCTGTGAGTGAAAAAACTCCAGACATGGTACTCCTAGATATCTGGATGGAAGGCATGGATGGATTAGAAGTTCTTTCTCGCTTAAAGCGCAGAGTTCCTAACTTGCCAGTTATCATGATTAGTGGTCATGGTACTATTGAAACAGCAGTCCAAGCTACTCAAAAAGGCGCATATGATTTCGTAGAAAAACCACCACAAGTGGATCGTCTACTTCTAACTATTTCTCGTGGTATCCGTGAATCTCAACTTAGTAAAGAAAATGTTCTTCTTCGTTCTCGTAGCGGTGAAGTGCAGGAATTACTTGGTGTTTCATCAGAAATTGCAACAGTTCGTCAAACTATTCGTCAAATTGCAGGTGGTGAAAGCCGTGTACTTGTTACTGGTTCTAGCGGGTCTGGTAAAGAAGTTGTTGCTCGCTTAATTCACCGTTCTTCACGCAGAAATGATAAACCATTTTTAACTCTTTCCCCAGCTGCTGTATCTGATTCTACATTCGAAATGGCGCTAAGTGGTATTGTTTCTCAAGCTAATGGCGGAACATTATTCCTAGATGAAATTGGTGATATGAGCCTTGCAATGCAAGCTCGTATGCTTAAATTTGTTCAAGAAGGTCGTTTATTTGATGCTAAAACTGGTAGTACACGTGAAGTTGATGTGCGTATTATTTCTTCAACAGGCAAAAATATTAAAGAACTTGTTGAACAAGGTAAATTCAGAGCCGACCTTTTCTACCGCTTAAACGTTGTACCTGTACATGTACCAGAACTTCGTGAACGTTCAATGGATATCCCATCTCTAACCCAACATTTCCTTAAAGTATTGGCACCAGATGCAAGCAGTATCCCTAAAATTGCCCCTGCTACAATTGCTATTTTAACAAGCTATGCTTGGCCTGGGAATGTACGTCAACTGCGTAACCTTGTTGAATGGTTAATTATTATGCACCCTGGTAAAGTTATTGTACCTGATATGCTACCACCAGAACTAATGAAAGGTGATGGTCTAGATTCAGCACTAATGGATAAAGTAGCAACATTGCCACTTCGTCAGGCTCGTGAATTATTTGAAAGAAATTATCTTTCAAACCAGTTAAGTCGTTTTAGTGGTAACGTTTCAAGAACCGCAGATTTTGTAGGCATGGAACGCTCAGCATTGCACAGAAAACTTAAATCACTTGGTGTTGATGCTCGTGCAGATGCATAACGCTTTCTAACTACTAATAAAAAACCTCCTTCGGGAGGTTTTTTATTAGCAAAAAAAACTTGCATTCTTATACGAGTATACTTATATCAAAGGCGTTCGATTATATAACATCTTTTTTAACGTTTTTATTAGTTCCCATTTGGGAGGAGATTCATATGCCTAAAAACACAGCACTTGAAGCAAAACTTCAAGAATTTGAAGATAACATGCTTAACAAAGCTGAACGTAAATGGAAGCAAACAAAGTGGTATGGTAGGATAAATTTTGATGATGGTGGCTTCATTATAATAATTTTTCTATTTTTTATGTTGTGCTTAATAATTATGGCACCATTTTTTGATCTTGATAGTCAGCAGGGATATCACATCCTAACTGCTGTATTTTTATGGATTACTACAGTCGTGTTATCTTTCTTTGTTATTCGTCATAAGCTCAATTTTTTATTGTACCCAAAGTATCAACAAATACGGGACGATATTAAACTAAAAGTCAAAAAACAACGAGGTGCTGCTCAAAAGAAAGTTAATCTGTTGGATCTTGCCGCCGCAAAAATCACTGCCATTCTGGAAGATGGCCATGAAGAAATGAATGTGCCTGATGCAAAAGATGGTGAGGTAAGTGATGAAGTTGCTTCTGCTTTTCGGGAAGAATTTCTGGCTTTTCTTATTAGAAACTTACATATGGAAGATGAGAAGCTTATATTTCCACACTTTGGTTTACTCATAACTATAGAAGAAACTCCTGTGCATTGGCTTTGTGAGATAGCTGCAAAAGCAAATATGCCTGCAAGGCGCTTCCCTCAGTTTGTTAAAATGACAGTTTATCCTGATGGTGTTGTTAAATGTGAAAACATTAAAAATGATAATGCCAAGCCATTTTATCTATAATTACTTTTCTTCGATTTATTAAGCCCCCTTCAAGGGGGCTTTTTATATGTATTTTACCCCTTGACGGATGTATACAATATATTATATATTGAAGGAGTTTATATTTTTAAATATCTTTTAACGTTTTTTAAATTCCCATATCTGGGAGGAGAAATACTTATGTCTGCAATGATTAAAACACAAGAAATGCTTGAGAAATATGCATTATATAGCAATATTGATAAAATTAAAGGCAAGCTTGAGGAACGCTATATACTATATAGTGTAGGAGTAACGTTTGTTATATCCTTTCTTATTTCTTTTTTTCTTTTCAATGAAAATGTCATATTTCAATCTTTTGGGGTAAGTTTCCTGATATCTGTTTTAACAGGTTTTTTCGCTTTAGTGTATTTAGAGATCTCAGAGTTTGTATTTAAGGTAAACTTTCCAGGAAGAGACTTAATATTAGCAAATATTGCAAAAAATAGTGCTAAATACAAACAGCAGTTACAAAGTTTGCATGAGGCATCTGCTAAAGTTACTAATATTATAGCTAATGGTAACTCTGCCCTTGGAGTGAATGCACCTAAGGCTGGAGAAGTTAGCCAGCAATCATTAGATGATTTTCAGAAATATTTATTTAATACACTTGTTAATAAGTTATACCTAAAAGGGTATGATTTTGTATTTCCTGAACGTGGTGTAGGTTATAAAATTGGTGCTGAGCCCGAAGATGGAATGTTATCCATTGCACACACAGCTAAAATAGCTTCATCATTATTACCTAAATTTACTACCATTACAGTTTATGCTGATGGTACAGTAAAGTGTCACCAAAATACTGGTGTTACAGAAATAACATTATAAACTTCATTACGTTTTATTAAGCCCCTTCCAAAGGGGCTTTTTTTTGGCTATACTTGTGCAACAAAATAAAAAGGTATAGGCATGAAAGCCATAATAGTTGGTGCTGGTGAAGTTGGGGTTAATATTGCTCAACACTTAGCACATGAAGGTCAAGACGTTGTTATCATTGATTTAGATGAGGCTAAATTGCGTCATATAAATGAAACATTAGATATCCAAACCATTGTAGGTTCTGGTTCGTACCCAGATGTTTTAGCAAAAGCTGGTTGTGACCACGCTGATATGCTAGTTGCAGTAACAGATTCTGATGAAATTAATATGGTAGCGTGTCAAATGGGTTATTCATTGTTTGATGTACCTATGAAAATTGCTCGTGTTGAAAACCGTTCTTATTTAAGTGTTACTCATAACCGTATTTATACTCCAGAAAATATGCCTGTAGATATGATTATTAGCCCAGAAATGGAAGTAGCTGATACTATGCTACGTAACATGACTGTACCAAGTGCTTTTGATACTTACCTATTCGGTGATGACCAAATTCTGTTAGTAGGCTTAAATGTTGGTGATGATGCATCTATTTTGAATGTTCCATTCAGAAAAATGCAAAATAAGCTAAATATTCCATTTCGAGCAGTTGCCATATTCAGGGGAGGGCGTTTAATTGTTCCTCATAGCTCCGATCATTTAGAACAAGGTGATGAATTATACTTTATTTGTGAAAGTTCTAAAGTAGAAGAAAGTGTTGCCAGATTAGGCGTAGAAATGAAACCAATTCGTAATGTATTTGTAATTGGTGGAGGCGGTATTGGTTATGATTTATGCAGACGTTTAGAACAACTAAATATCTCTACTCGTGTGCTTGAATATAATAAAGAAAGAGCACAATTTTTAGCCGAAAACTTACAAAAAACAACAGTTCTGTATGGTGATGCCCTAGATCATGATCTTTTATTGCAAGAAAACATTGGTGAAATGGATGTTGTTTTAGCAGTAACGTCAAATGATTCTACTAATATTCTGGCATCTATTTCTGCTGGTCAACTAGGTGCTAAATCTGTAACTACCATGATTAATGGCGCAGATTTTCTACGGTTATCAGATAGATTAAAATTAGAAACAGTTGTTTCTCCAAGATATATTACAGCATCACGAATTGTTCACTTTACCCGTCGTGGCCATGTTATGAGTTTACACACTCTGCATGAAGGTGAAGCTGAAGTTTCAGAAGTTAAAATTAGTAATGAATCACCATTAGTTGGTATGAGTATGGCTGATTTAAAATTACCTGATGGAATCCTTGTACCCGCTATTTATTCTGAGGATAGAGGAATAATTCTATCTGGTGATGATAAAATTATTCATGCTGGTGATAGGGCTGTTATTTTCTCAACAGCGGAACAAATTCAAGCTGTAGCGAAGTTGGTTTAATATGTCGTACGGAGCAATTTTTTATATTCTGGGTTGGGTTTTAACCTTTTTTGGTTTTATGATGCTTGCACCAGCACTTCTTTCTTGGGGGTACCACGATAACCACATGTTTGCATTCATTAATACTTTGTTGGCTACAACATTTGTTGGTAGTTTATGTATTGTTTTAAATAGAAAAGCTGATAGAAGTTTATCTCACAGAGATGGATTTTTCCTGACTCTTCTTACATGGTTAACATTATCATTAGTTGGCGCTGCGCCGTTATATTTTTCTGGTGTTGTACCAAGCTTTATTGATGCCTTTTTTGAGGCTGTATCTGGTTTAACAACAACAGGGGCATCTGTTCTTTCTGGGTTAGATACAATGGATCATGGTGTATTACTTTGGCGATCTTTAATGCAGTGGCTTGGTGGTATGGGTATTATTGTTTTGGCTATTGCGGTGTTACCTTTTCTTGGTGTTGGTGGTATGCAGTTATATAAATCTGAGATGCCAGGTGTGGAAGCTGATAAACTCCAACCACGCTTGCGTGAAACAGCTAAAATGTTATGGATTGTCTACTTATGTATTACTGTTACATGTGCTGCATGTTATAGCCTTGCAGGTATGACTACATTTGATGCTATAACACATGCTTTAACTACAGCAGCAACAGGTGGATATTCTACACATGATGCATCATTTAGTTATTTTGATTCTGTTATGATTGAAGGAATATGTATATTTTTCATGATAGTAGGGGCGATAAATTACTCATTACACTATTTATTTTTGAGTGGATCTGGTTGGCGAGTTTATTTTTCTAATATAGAACTTAGAACTTTCCTGACTATTGTATTTTTTGCAGTTACATTTATTGTATTAACATTGCTTGCATCTGAATATATGGGAGTAGAAGATTCGATTCGTAGAGCATTATTTAATGTTGTATCAGTAGTTACAACAACAGGATATGCTACGGCAGATTATGGTGCATGGCCTGTATTTGCATCTTTAGTTATGCTGGCTTTAATGTTTATAGGTGGTTCTACAGGTTCTACTGCTGGTGGTATGAAGGTTATGCGTATTATGTTAATTGTGAAGCAAGGTGCTAAAGAACTTGCTCGTTTAATTCACCCACGAGGTATAAGCAGAATTAAAATTGGAACACAAAATATACCAGACCATGTAATGCAAGCAGTTTGGAGTTTTGCAGGGTTATATATCTTAATATTTATTTTACTTTCTATGGCAATATCTAGTTATGGCATAGACCAAATTACAGCTTTTTCAGCAGCAGGGGCAACATTAACAGGTTTAGGACCTGGGCTTGGAGAGGTTGGACCGTCTTCAAATTATGGTCATTTACCAGATGGAGTCAAATTGCTTCTTTGTTTATCTATGTTACTTGGTCGTTTGGAAATATTTACGATATTAGTAATATTTACACCAGCTTTCTGGAAAAAATAACCCGCCAGTTTTTTAATTATTATCCAACTCCATAAATATGTGGACGAGTTAAATAAGAATAAAATAGATAATAATAAAAGGAATAGAGAATATGTCCAAGGATCAACATGTAAATGTTCAAGAAGTTTTTCTAAATCATGTACGTAAAGGACGTCAACCTATTACAATTTTCCTAACAAATGGGGTTAAATTGCAAGGTCGTTTAACATGGTTTGATAATTTTTGCTTAACACTTACAAGAGATGGAATTACTCAACTTGTATATAAACATGCAATTTCTACAGTAATGCCCGGTGATGATTTCCAAATGAGCGATATCGTTGGGTTTGAAGAAAATGGTAATGTAGACGATATTTAAAATATATTTTATATGAAGCTTTAGCATGCTATAACAACCCTATGGCAATAGAAAAATCACACACTACCGCAACCGCCCAAGTAAGGGCGGCTGTGGTGCATGTTAATGTTAAATCATCAAACATTATCCAAGACCGTTACCCAGAAGCAAAGCTGGAAGAAGCTATAAATCTTACTGCTGCTTTGGGGGTAAAAATTGTTTCTTCTGAAATAATACATCTTCCAAAAGTAAATGCAGGTACCTTTTTAGGTAAGGGTAAAATGGATGATATAGCAACTTTAGTTGAAGCTAAGGAAGTAGGTGTAGTGATAGTAAATAATACTCTTTCACCAACACAGCAGCGTAATTTAGAAGTTGCTTGGAATGCTAAAGTGCTTGATAGACCAGCACTTATTCTAGAAATTTTTGCAGATAGAGCACAAACAAAAGCTGGTAAACTCCAAGTTGAAATGGCACAAATTCAGTACCAACAAAATAGATTGGTACGAGCATGGACTCACCTAGAGCGCCAACGTGGTGGAATAGGTAAAACAGGTGGCCCAGGTGAACGTCAGCTAGAACTAGATAGAAGAATGTTAAATGACCGCTTAGTAAGAATTAAAAGAGAATTAACTCAAGTAGAAAAAGAGCGTGAGCTACAGCGTAAATCACGAGAAAAAGCAGGAGTTCCAGTTGTTTCTTTGGTTGGTTATACAAATGCGGGTAAATCTACGGTATTTAATGCATTAACAGGTGCCAGAGAGCAAGGTGAGAAAATTGCTATGGAAAAAGATATGCTGTTCGCAACACTAGATACTCTTATGCGTAAAATAACCCTTCCTTCAGGCAGAGAAGTAGTTATTTCAGATACAGTAGGATTTGTTTCAGACTTGCCTCACCAATTGGTAGAAGCTTTTAAAGCAACACTAGAAGAAGTGACTTATGCAGATTTATTATTACATGTCCAAGATATTTCTAATCCAGAACTTGAACCTCAGCGTAAAGATGTAGAAGAAGTTTTAAAATCTATTCATGCAGATAAAAATGATCTTTTAAATATTGGTAACAAAAAAGATATGGCAGATGAAGAGAGAATGTTGCCAGAGATGGATATGCTTATTTCTGCTGTTACAGGTGAAGGAATTGCCAAACTTTTAGCAGAAATAGATGAAAAACTAGCAGGTGAAGAGAAGGTGTTAGACCTTCAAATATCTGCTGCAGATGGTAAAAAACTAGCATGGCTTCATCAAAACGGACGTATTACTAAACAAGAATTAGATGAAGATATGTGGAATATTACCGTTGCTCTTTCTATAGAAAATGCTAATCGATTTCAGTTGTTATAAAAATACTTGTAAATAAGGATTGTATACAGTATAGTGTAGTACACAATCCTTATTTAAGGAATCTTTATACCTTTTCATATATAGCCTAAAAAGGCAGGAATATAATTATGGCAAAATTTCAAATACCTAATGCTAAAGAACAGGCTATTGCTGCACAGAAAACAGCAGAACCTAAATTTAATAAATTTTTTGAGGATTTTTTTGAGGAAATAAATGATCTTTCGCTGGCTGGCTATAGAGACTGGGATGATACATTAAGTATTGGAGATTTATATATTGATACAGAGACTAAGTATTTTCAGGATCTTATTAAGGATTCAGTTGAGAAGGACATTAAAATTTCTTATTTTCCAGCTATAGGCCAAGACATCAAAATCTCTGCCAGTTGGCGTTAATTTTCACATAACCCTTGGAGGTTAATTATGAAAAAACTACTTGATAGTATTATGCTATTTTTCGGCTATGCACCTGTTTGTACCGCTTCTATTGAAGATATGAGAGCAGAAGTTGCAAAAGTGGCTAGTGGTGAAACACAAGAGCAACTTGTTGAATTTAACAAATGTTTACACGGTGCTGCAAATACCAAGCATTTGCTTAATAGAATTAAACAAGCTTCTTTTACAGGTAATGGTAAACTAAAAACCTTAGCTTTTAGTGTTAAAGTATATAATGTGCCCTTAAGCAAGATTAAACAACTTTCTGGCTGGAAACTTTTTCTAGATGTTGTTAAGTCTTTGGAGCCTGATGGTGTTAAAATTGAAGTTGGCTTTGGCGATGATTATCATGATACGATTTATCTTGAATTGATTACCATAGAAAAATGATAACAAACTGACAATACGTTTTTTAAGAACCCACTTTATGTGGGTTCTTTTTATATTTATAATACAAATTAAAATGTCACATCACCTTATGTATATAACACCTTGAATTTACTAAGTATGCTACGTTCAGGCATAAACCTTGCTATTATAAATAAGTAATAATAAAAAAGGTTTCTATGTGAAATTAGGTATCCTTCAGTTTGGTTTGGTTGTTGCTTTGTTTATACAGGGTTCGCTTGGCTTTGCTCAAACTTTACCTCCATCTGTAGAACCAGGGGTTTATGATAAAGAATTTGACCCCAAAACATTACCAGAATTTAAACAGCCCAAAATGGCTGAACAAACTATCCAAAAACCAGAAAAAATAGATGGTGATTATGAATTTTTCTTATCAGCAGTGATAATTCAAGGTTCTACTATTTACGATGAAGATGATTTTGTACCTTTATATCAAGATTTGTTATCAGAAAAAGTTACATTCGCAAGCTTACAATACATTGCAGATTTAATGACTGTTAAATATCGTAATGATGGCTATGTATTATCCCGAGTAATTATTCCTCCACAAGAAGCAGAAGATGGAATTGTTTACTTTAAAGTTATTGAAGGAAAAGTTGAAAAAGTACTTTCTAGCGAAGATAGTGCAGAACTAACAGGTTTAATGGATAAGTATGCCGAAAAGATTTCCAAAAAAGATGTAACAAATACAAAAGAGCTAGAACGTTATTTATTATTAATGAATGATTTGCCTGGTGTAGAAGTAAAAGGTACGTTATTTCCTGCTCAAATGGCAGGAGCATCTAATGTTCACTTAAAAGCAAAAGAGAAAAAATTAGCCGCCAAAGTTACCATAGATAACTGGGGAACTAGGTATTTAGGACCTATTCAAGGTTCTGTTTATGCTGTAGCAAATAACTTAACAGGAAAACATGAAGAAACTGCTTTGCGTGTAGTTAAAACAGCCAGATCTAGTGAATTACGTTACATAGAATTGAGCGAAAAAGTTCCATTAGGTACAGAAGGAACAACAATAGAAGGTAAGTTCCGTTATAGCCGTTCCCAACCGGGGTCTGATTTGACGGATCTAGATATTAAAAGTAGAAGTAGTAACGCTACAATTAAAATAAAGCATCCATTTATTCGTTCCAGAACCAAAAATTTATATGCATGGGCAACTTTAGAACATCAACAATCCAGAGTAACAAGCTTTGGTTCTAAGCTTTCAGAAGATAGAATTCGTTTAGCACGTTTAGGTATGATGTTTGATTGGGTAGATGGCTACCAAGGTGCTAATTTATTCTCCGTAGAAAGTAGTTATGGCTTAGATGTTTTAGGTGCTTCTCATGAGGGGCAAGCTGGGCTTTCTCGTGTTGGTGGTGCTGGAGTTGATTTCTTTAAAACTACTATGGATGTAGCACGCTTACAAAAAGTAACAGAAAATATTAATTTTCTTGCTTATCTTTCAGGACAGTTTTCTAGTCATGCACTGCTTGCAGCAGAAGAATTTGGTTTTGGCGGCCCTTCATTCGGACGTGGTTATGATCCATCCGAAATTACAGGAGATCATGGTATTGCTTTAAAACTTGAGGCTCAATATAATGATAAAACTAATTGGGACTGGCTAAAAAATTATCAGTTATTTGCTTTTTATGATGCTGGTGTGGTGTTTAATAAAGACCACAGACCAGAAGAACCACTAGAAAAAACAGCCGCATCAGCTGGTTTTGGAGTTCGTGCTTACTTTAAAAATGATATAAGCGGATCTATTGAACTTGCAAAACCATTAACTAGAACAATTCTTTCACAAGGTGAAAACCAAAAAAATCCGACAGTATTTGTAAGGTTAGGAGCTGATTTTTAATGAAAAATATTTCTTATAGAAAACTCTTAACAGTTGCTTTATCAATACTGGTTACTTTAGCTACAACACCAGTATACGCCCTACCTACTGGCAGCAACATTGTGGATGGAACTATTACAATAGATGGCTCAACAGCTAATCAATTGCATATTAATCAGCAAACAGATAAAGGTATTATCAACTGGCAAAGCTTTAATATAGATACAGGTGAATTAACCGAATTTTACCAACCTAATACCTCATCTATTACCTTAAACCGTGTTGTTGGCGGTGATTTATCATCTATAATGGGTGAACTTAAAGCTAACGGACAAATTTTCTTAGTTAATCCAAACGGAGTAATATTTGGTAGTGGATCAATAGTAGATGTGGGCGGTTTAGTTGCATCTACCACAGATATTTCTAATGAGAACTTTATAAGTGGTAACTTTGTTTTTGATGGTTCTGGTAATCAAAATGCACAAATTATAAATAGCGGTAATATAACAGCTATTGAAGGTGGCTTGATTGCTCTTGTTGCTCCTCAAGTAGTTAATAACGGTATATTACAGGCTAAATTGGGTAAAATATCTTTAGCTTCTGGTAATAAGTTTACTCTGGATTTATACGGCGATGAACTTATTCAACTAGCAGTAAATGATACTGTTGCTACATCTTTACAAACACAAATTGAAAATAGTGGAACTATTTCAGCAGATGGCGGAATGGTTGTTCTTGCGGCTTCTCAGGCAACAGAAGTACTAGATAGTGTTATTAATATGGATGGTGTTATTCATGCTGATTCTGCCAGTTCTCAAAATGGTAAAATTATTTTAAGTGGTGGAACTTCTGGTTTAGTGCGAGTAAATGGTGAACTTTCCGCACAAAACGGCGGTGCTATTGATATTTTAGGTGATACAGTAGTTATTCGTGAAAATGCAAATATTAATGTTAATGGCACAAATGGTGGTGGAGTAATTCGTATTGGTGGAGATTATCAAGGTTTAGGTGATACTCAAACAGCAACTTATGCAGGTGTGGCAGAAGGTGCTATTATTCAAGCGAATGCTATTGAAAATGGTGATGGTGGTAAAGTAATTGTATGGGCAGATGATAGTACTGCATTTTACGGAGATATTAGCGCAGAAGGTGGCGCAAATAGCGGTAATGGTGGATTTGTAGAAGTTTCAGGAAAACAAACTTTAGCCTATGGTGGTGAAGTTAGTACACGTGCACCAAATGGTGAAATGGGAATGTTGCTTTTAGATCCTACTGATATTGACATTGTAGATGGTGCAGGGCCCGCAGCAGATGATGCCGAAGTAACAGGTGATGGAGTTATTTTAGGTGGAGACGGCGGTGCTGTAACCTTTACTATATCTGAGGGTGCGCTAGAAGGAATGGCAGCAGGTACAAACTTAAATATTAGAGCAAACAATAATATTACAATTGCTGATTTAGCAGATAACTCATTAGATTTTGCTACAACTGGAACAGTTGTTATGGCAGCGGATGCAGATTCTAGCGGAGCGGGAACACTAAGTATGAATAGTGGAGATACTATTACTACTCAAGGGGCTAGTTTACAGTTAAGTGGACACACTATGGTGCTAGGTACAATAGATACTTCTGCTGCCGCAGGAGGAACACTTTTATTTAATGCAGGCGCAGGTGGAATGACTTTCAATGGTAATTTAACAACTGATGCTGCTGCAATTAGCTTAACAGGCGCTACTACTTTAGGTGCTAATACAGCTATAACAACTGGTGTTGGCGCAGGTAATATCACTATTAATAATGCTTTAGATGGTGCTTTTGATCTTAGCCTAACTTCTGGTGCAGGTGATATTATTGCTACTGGTAATATTGGTGGAGTAACTCCTCTTAATAGCATAACTCTTTCAGGAACAGCAATTACGGTAGCAGATGTTGATACTGTATTAGGTCAAACTTATAATGATCCACTAACTTTAGCAGGAACATTAACAACTGCTGGTGCTAATATTCAGTTTAATGATACCGTAGATTTAACAGGTGCAAGTGGAGCGAATACTGGCGCAGGAGCAGGTGATATAACATTTGTAAGCACTTTAGATGGTGGACAAGATTTTACTGCCAGCGCAGGTACAGGAACTACTAGTTATGGTGTTGCAGTTGGTGGTGTTACACCTTTAGCGAACATAACAACAACCGCTGCAAATATTAGTATGGCTGCAGTAACAACAACAGCAGACCAATCTTATAATGGTGCAACAAGTATTAGCCAAAATATGACCTCTGGTGGCGGAATTACATTTACAGGTAGTGCAGCTCTTGGTGCAAACCGAATTATAACATCTGGCGGTGGAGTTGGTGATGATATTGTATTTAACGTAACCTTAGCAGAAGATGTAGACGTAACCTTAAATGCTGGTGCAGGCGGAGACATAACCCTTGGTGATGTAGATGTGAACAGCTTAACCATGACTGGTGATACTTTAAATTTAAGTGGTGATGTAGTAAGTGATGTAGCACTAACATTTGCAGGAGTAAATGCAATTAATGTAACAGGTACACAAAGTTTTACGGCATTTGATGTAGCAGACCAAGATATAACTTTTGGAGCAGGTAATATTTTAGGTGGTGGTGGTAATTTAACCTTAAACGGAGATACTATTACTATAGAACAGGTAAATGGTATAGCTAACCTTGCAGTAAATGGTAATACAGCAATTGCATTAAATGATACTGTTTCCACAGTTGGTACTCAAACATATACAGCACCAGCAATTACTGTTGCAAATGACTTAACAACTACAAATGATAATATATTATTTAATAATGCATTTAGCCTAACAGGGGCCAGTATCATGAGTACAGGTGTAGGTATTGGTAATATTACTTATAGTGGTACAGTGAATGGTGGACAAAACTTAATAGCTAGTGCAGGTACAGGTGATGTTGTTGCTTTGGCTGATATTGGTGGAGTAACTCCATTAACAAGTTTTACAGCAACAGGTACTAATATTGATGGTTTAGCTATTACCACAACAGGTAATCAAACCTATACAGGTGCAACAACCTTCACAGGTGCAATGACAACAAATACTGCTGGTGATATTGATGTTACGGGTGCTCTAACAGCAGGAAGTACAATTTCAGCTGATACAACAGGTAATATTGCAGTTAGTGGAGCATTAAATGCAGCAAATACAGTTACATCTGGTAGTGGTGATATAACTGTTGGTGGTTTAACCACCATGAATAATACATTTTCAACAACTGGCGGTAATATTGGCTTAACTGGTGGCATTGCTTTAAATGTGACTCCGTTACTTGTTTCTACTGGAGCTGGAGCTGGTAATATAAGTTTAGCTGGAGCAATTGATGGAGCAACAGATTTAACCCTAACAGCAGGTACAGGAAGTATAGCAAGTACAGGAGCTATAGGTGGCGTTACACCATTAAATAGTTTAACTGCTACAGGCGCAGCTGGTGTAAGTGTTGCTGACGTAACAACAACAGGAGCTCAAAGCTATACAGGAAACACAACTTTAAACGGTGATTTAACTACAACCAATACTAATATAGGAATTACAGGTACATTAACTGTGGCAGGTACAAGCACTATGGATACAGGTGCTGGTATTGGTAACGTAACTCTTTCTAGTACTGTAGATGGTGCAAATAGCCTTGCTATAACAACAGGTACAGGTGATGCAACTCTCTCAGGAGCTGTAGGAGGTGTAACACCATTAACAACATTAAGCATAACCGCGGATGATATTTCTACTCAAGCAGTATCAACAAGTGGTAATCAAACTTATACAGGTACAACAACCACCACATTTAATGGCACAATGACAGCCTCAGCAGGAGGATTAACTGCTAATGGTGGTGCAATTATTGATACTCAAGCAGTTACTACAAGTGGTAACCAAGTTTACAATTCTGGTGCCAACGACACAACATTTAACGGCACAATTACAACAACAGCAGGAACATTAGGCGTAACGGCGGATAATATTTCGGCTCAACTAGTAAATACAAGCGGAACTCAAACATATACTGCAACAACAAACGCATTATTTAATTTAGCATTAACAGCATCAGCTGGTGGAGTAACTGCAAGTGGTGCAACAATAGATACTCAAGCAGTAACCACAACAGGAAACCAAAGTTATAACTCAACTGGTGATACAACATTTGGTAACACAATAACTACAACAGCAGGAACACTAGGTGTAACAGCGGATAATATTTCTGCTCAACTAGTAAATACAAGCGGAACACAAACATATACTGCAACAACAAATGCATTATTTAATTTAGCATTAATAGCATCAGCTGGTGGAGTAACTGCAAGTGGTGCAACAATAGATACTCAAGCAGTAACCACAACAGGAAACCAAAGTTATAACTCAACTGGTGATACAACATTTGGTAACACAATAACTACAACAGCAGGAACACTAGGTGTAACAGCGGATAATATTTCGGCTCAACTAGTAAATACAAGCGGAACACAAACATATAACGCAACAACAAATGCATTATTTAATCAAAACCTAACAGCAACTGCGGGGGGAGTTACAGCTAGCGGTGTAGATATTACAACCCAAGCAGTAACCACAACAGGCAACCAAAGTTATACAGGTACTGGCGTGGTTACAGCTAATGGAGCATTAGCCGCATCAGCAGGAACAATGGCTTTAAGTGGTAATACTATTGATGTTCAAGGAGTAACATCTAGCGGTAATCAAACATACACAGCAGTAGTTGATACAACATTAAATCAAGATATAACATCAACAGCTGGATCTGTTACATTAAACGGAGATGTAACAATTTTAGCCAACCGTATAATCACATCTGGTGGCGGAGTAGGTGATAACATAACCTTTACAGGTACAGTAGATGATGATTTTGATTTAACTTTAAATTCAGGAGCATCAGGAAATATTGCAACATCAGTAATGGATGTTAATGACCTAATTCTAGCAGGTAATCAAATGACATTTGGTGGAAATATTACATCAGATACAGCTTTAGATTTTACATCTTTAAATAATATTGTAGTGGGAGCCGCAACTACTTTAACTGCCAACAGTGGAGTAGACGAAGATATAACCTTTGATGCTTTAAACGTTATAACAGGAGCAAATAATTTAACACTTGTTGGTGATACAATTACTATGTATCAAGTAAATGGAGTAAATAATTTAAACCTAACAGGCGCAACTGCAAATATTTTAAATAGTACAGTTTCAACAGTTGGAACTCAAACCTATACAGGTACAACAACTGTTACTAATAACTTAACAACTACAAATGATAATATATTGTTTAATAATCCATTAAATCTAACAGCAGATGTAATTATGAACACAGGTGCAGGAGCAGGAAATATTACCTACACAGGTACATTAAACGGAGCACAAAACCTAACAGCAAATGCAGGAACAGGTAATGTAAACTTTACAGGTGTTGTAGGTGGAGCAACTCCGTTAACAAGCTTAACTGCTACAGGTACAAATATTGATACAAACATTGTAACCACAACAGGTAATCAAACATATACTGGTACAACGGCATTAGATGGTGATCTAACTTCAACAACTGGTGCTTTAAGTATTATTGGTAATAGTACTTTAGTAACTAATAGTGATTTAACATCAGGTGGCGGAATTGGTGATGATATTACCATAACAGGTACAACAACTGGTAATCTCACATTAGGAATAATTGCAGGCCTAGCAGATGTAGCCATGGGTGGAACAGATATTGATACATGGAATTTAACTAGTGGTAACCAACTTTCATTAGGTGGTACTTTCATAACAGATACAGCACAAGTATTCACAAATATGGGCAATATTGTACTAACAGCAGATACAATTTTGCGAGCATATAACGGAGTATTATATCAAGACGTAACCTTTGATGCTGCTAATGTAATAACAGGAGCCTTTGACTTAACAATTGAAGGTAATAATGTTGAGTTATATCAAGTAAATAATATTGTAGATTTAACAGTAACTGCATTTGGTATAGTTAATATTAATGATTCTATAACCACAACAGGTAATCAAACATATACTAGCGTAGATGGTTTAGGTAACGACATGACAACATCAGGTGGAGATATTGTATTTAATACTCCATTAACATTGCTTGGTAATGTTAATTTAAATACAGGTGTTGGTGGTGGTAACATATTATTTAATAGTACAGTAGATGCTACTTTTGATTTAAATATAGATGTTGGAACAGGAACAGTAACAGCATTAGGTGATATGGGTGGAATAACTCCATTAAATAGCTTAACAATTGGAACAGCATCAGCAATTAGTTTGCAACAGGTTACTACAATTGGTGCACAAACTTATGGTGGGCCTATCAGTTTGGGCGGAGATATGACTACAACAAATAGTGATATTATATTTGCAGCGCCAGCCACATTGGTGGCCGATGTATCCATGAACACAGGATCAGGTGCAGGTAACATAGATTTCCAAAGCACACTAGATGGAACATTTGATTTAGCAATGGATACAGGCACAGGAGACATTGATTTTGATGCAGACGTAGGTGCAAGTGCACGTTTAGCAGATGTAACAGTAACAGATACTCATGATTTCACTATGCGAGGAACAACATACTTAAATTCATTAACTCAAAGTTACGGAACAGGTAAAACGGATTACGGATTTGCTAATGGTATAGATGCAGATGGAGGCATTACTATTGATACAACTCCAGATGTAGATGGACGTATTATCCGTGCTGGAGATACAATTTTACGTGCTACAAATAGTGTAACAGGTGAAGTGCATGTACGATCACTTGTGTTAGCGGCGGACCATGCAGAATTATTTGGTACAGTAAACGGTAAAACAGATAGAGATGCAGCACGTTTGGTAGATTTAGAAACATTTACTCCTGGGCCATATTTTATGAATGGTTTTTCTTTACCAGTAGTTGGGGATGTGCTTTCAGCAGATACAATATTTAATGATGATGCCTTTAGTGCTGCAGGTAATGTACGTGTTTCACTTAATAACCTTTCAGGCACTAGAAATATGTTAGATCCATATAAAGAAGATCACATGCTAATATATCCAGAAGAAGGTTATGATAAACTATATGCAGACCTAGATTATTTCAATGTTCCAATGTGGGAATATATTGAAACAAATATCCTAGAAGATGAATAAAAACTTTGTGTTTCTAGCACTTATCGGCTAATATCCCATTATTATTTTTGAAGTACCGAGAACAGTAATTGTTCTTTTTTCCTTTTTTAATCATACGACGGATTGTATATGAAATTTTTCAAAAAAATAACGGATGTATTTGTTCATCTTGCACAAGAAATGCGTTGGTCATACGTACCACCATTAATGATCTATTTTGCCGCAGGTATTTCTGGTTTTACTGGAATTATTGAAGGGTTCTATGTTAAAGATGAACTTGGTTTAACCGCAGAATTTTTAGCTGGCCTTGCTTTTTGGGCAGGTATTCCATGGGCATTAAAAATGCCTGTAGGACACATGGTAGATTTATTCTGGCGCTGGAAATCAATTTTTGTTTTTATTGGTGCCACGATGATGGCAACCAGTATTACAATTATGATCTTTTTAACTGGTGAGCCAGAATGGATGAAATCCATGTGGAGTTTAAGTAACTGGTATATACTTTCAGCTTTGCTTTCTCCTGTTGGTTTTGTGTTACAAGATGTTGTGGCAGATGCTATGACAGTAGAAGCAGTTCCGGCAACAGACGAAGAAGGTAATGACTTAGCAGAAGATGTATTACGTAGAATGCATGTAAATATGCAAACTTTAGGTAGAATGTCTATTATGTTTGGTATTGCACTAGTTTCTGGCATTGGAGGCTGGCTTGCTGAAGTTTATTCTTATAACTTGATGTACACTATTTCTATAGTTGTACCTATTATTTCAGTTTGTGGTGTGCTTGTTGGCTTTATGATGAAGCGTAAACAGGCTAAAAAACTCCGTGAAAATGGTGTTGAAGAAGCTCGCATCTTTGAAATTATTCATGCTCTGCCTGAAAAAATATCTGCTAATTGGTGGATTTTAGGCGGTAGTGCTATATATGTAGTTTTTACAATTGGTATAGGCTTATCAGAAATTGCATTTAGCCAAGAAATTATTTTTATAGGCTCAATGGCAATTATAGCTTTTCTAATTCGTAACCTTATCCAAGATTTACCAACAGAAAAGAAGGTAGCTCTTATATCTATGGCAATAATTATTTTTGCATTCCGTGCAATGCCAAGCAGTGGTGCTGGTGCTAGTTGGTGGCAAATTGATGTGCTAGGTTTTAATGAATCTTTTATGGGGACATTACGTCAAATTTCAGCTATTTTAGCAATTTTTGGTATGTTTGCTCTGCGTGAATGGATGCAGACTAAACCTATGCATTACTTTGTGGTGTTCCTTACCCTTCTTGGTGCTGTTTTATTCTTACCATTTATTGGTATGTTTTATGGATTGCATGAATGGACACAGGAAGTCTTTGGCTTTGGTGCACGTACAATTGCAATTGTAGATACAATGGCAGATGCCCCATTTGGTCAAGTAGCCATGATACCCATGCTTGCATGGATAGCCATGGAAGCACCAAAAAATATGAAAGCAACGTATTTTGCAGTAATGGCAGCATTTACAAACTTAGCTTTATCAGCTAGTAGCCTTGGTACAAAATACCTCAACCAAATATTCACAATAACTCGTGAGGTTGAGGTGGATGGTGTCATAACTACTCAAGCAGATTATTCTGAACTTGGAATGTTAATGATAACCGTTGCTATTATTACATTGGTTATTCCAATATTCACGGTTTACCTGCTGCATAAAAAAATTAAGTAGTAGTTATAATCAAAACTCTCGATAAAACACCTCAGGTTTCTGGGGTGTTTTTTTGTGCTTTATACTTGTAAAATATACATTTTTTACCTATACCCATAATATGATTGATATAAAACCATTAGTAGCAGGAAAAACTCCGCAAGAAACAACAGTCGTTGTGGCCATGAGCGGTGGGGTAGATTCATCTGTTGTAGCAGGCTTATTGCATAAACTTGGCTATAAAACTATTGGTATAACTTTACAGCTTTGGGATTACGCCGCACAAAAAAGTGGAGAACAGAAAAAATTTGGTACATGTTGTGCCATAGATGATGTTTATGATGCCCGCAGAGTGTGTCAAACATTAGGTATTCCACATTACGTATTAAATTACGAAAGTGAGTTTAAAGATAAAGTTATTGATGATTTTGTAGAAACTTATTTAGCTGGAGCAACACCAATTCCATGTGTTCGTTGTAATCAGCGTATTAAATTTGATAGTTTTATGGATAAAGCTAAAGCTTTGGGTGCAGATATTCTCGTAACAGGTCATTACGTACGAAAAGATATTGTAAACGGCAACCCAGTTATTAAACGTGGTGTAGATTTTAACAAAGATCAAAGTTATTATTTATTTACCACAACACCGGAACAGTTAGCTTATGCTGATTTTCCATTAGGTAGCCTAACCAAAGACCAAACCAGAGAATTAGCTAAAGAAATGGGCTTGCATATCCATAGTAAAAAGGATAGCCAAGATATTTGCTTTGTCCCCGATGGAGATTATCGCAAAGTAGTGCGTAAATTTGCTCCTCAAGGTGAAGAAAAGGGTAATATTGTTAATTTAAATGGTGAAATAATAGCTACCCATAATGGAATTATTGATTTTACTGTTGGTCAACGTAAAGGCTTAGGTGGAGGTTTTAAAATTCCACAATATGTAATAGAAATTCGCCCAGAAACACGTGAAGTTATTATTGGTGGCAAAGAGGATTTAGGCACAACTACCTTCAATACTAAAGAAATTAACTGGCTAGATGAAAAACCAGCAGAGGGCAGGGAAGTTTTAGTAAAAGTTCGTTCACTCCACAAGGGGACAATGGCTACATTGCATGATTTAGGTGAGGGGCGTATTCAAGTAGATATGCATGAAAAAGAAAAGCTAGTCGCCCCAGGGCAAGCAGCAGTATTTTATGATGAAAATGATGTTTTACTTGGTGGTGGTTGGATAGAAACAGCCCCAGAATCTCGTTTAAAAGTTTCTATAGTTTAACAATAAAAAAAACTCCCACAATGAGGAGTTTTTGTTGTATCGATTAATCAAGGTTTTTAGTATTAGCACTAATGGAGTTAAACAGTGCTTTAACAGCAAGAAACCCCAGATATACAAAATATGATACAAGAATATATTCAATTCCTGCAATAAATCCGATTAGCAGTGGGGTTGTTATCCACCAAATAAGCCAGTTACGAACTAAAATATTGTAAGCATTCTGTTGGCTAGTACTTATTTCTTTGGCTAATATCTCAGCTCTATATATAAAACTGCTTTCATTGATAACATCTTTACCATGTTCCTTCTCGGTTCTCCCATCTGTAATATTAACTAAATATTTGAATAGAACGATGAGGGTTGCCATTGCCCCAAAAAATGTGAGAAGATCCCCCGCACCGCCTGACCTTGGCCAAGGCAAATACCAAAATGTAAAAAATACAGCACTTGCTGCAACAATTAGTGCGCCAAATGCAATTACAGCTGGAGAGCTAGTAATATTAATAGTAATTTTACTCATAAAGTTTCCTGCCATTAAGGCGGTGGTTGTATTAAAAAGAAAATGTGTTACTAAAATTTACCTAGTCACTATAGTATACAATATTATTATATACAAGTAGAAAATATTTAAACTCAAAGTATTATAAATTAAAGCATAAAAAAAAGAGGCCGTTCAGCCTCTCTTTTCGTTATGTGAAGTCTTCAAGGATACCTTTTGAGTTTTCTTGTAGAGCATATAGTATACGTAAACCATTCATTTTAAACATTGTATTATCATCTTTAAATTTATATTCATAATTCATGTTTATTATGAGTATTGTATATGTCTGAGCAATAATATTGATAATTTCATCATCTATATCCCAGCCATCTTCTACAGCGAGAGTTTTTAAAATTTTTACACGTGTATTAATAGTATCTTGTAGTTCATCATTAATAACTGTGGTTAGTAGTGTATCTTTTAAAAGTGTTTCAGATATTGCATGAATATTAACAACGTCTTCATCGGAAAATGTTTTCTTATCTGTCATTTTAGGGAGCCTATGAGTGTACTGAAAAGGAAAAGAGATTAATATATAAGGTAAACATACGTATATATTATATATTTTGCAACCGTATTATAAATTATCCCGATTTTGAACGTAACAACCCAAAATCTTAATATTATCTGCAAAATGATGTAGTTCATCAAATGCACGTTTCACAGCATCATCATCTTTATGGCCTTCAACATCCACATAAAATTGTGTAGATGAAAAATGACCATCTAACATATAGCTTTCTAGTTTTAGCATATTTACACCGTTAGTAGCAAAGCCTCCCATAGCTTTATATAGGGCTGCAGGGATATTTTTTACCTTAAAAATCAATGAGGTAATACATCTTTCTGATCTTTCAGGAGTTATTTCATTTTTTGAGAAGATAAGAAAACGAGTTGTGTTATGAGAAAAGTCCTGAAAATCCTCTTCTAATATTTTTAAGCCATAAATTTCTGCTGCCAATTTAGAAGCGAGAGCAGCACTAGTTACATCGCCTTCTATACTTATCATTTGTGCTGCGGCCGCAGTATCATTATAAGCGCAAGGTATTAAACCTTTTTCTTTTAGATGTTTTTTACATTGAGCCAAAGCTTGTGGATGAGAATACACATTTTTAATAGTATTAAAATCTGCATTTGTATTACACATTAAACAATGGTGAACAGGATGAAAATATTCACCTATTATGTGTAAAGATGTATTTGGTAATAACCAATGCATGTCAGCAACTCTTCCAGCACTAGAGTTTTCTAATGGAATCATAGCTATATCTGTTTCTCCACTAGCAACCTTGTTCAATGCTTCTTCAAAAGAAATACAAGGAATAGGTTCAGCATCAGGATAAACAGCTAAACAGGACATATGTGAATAAGCACCATTAGCACCTTGAAAAGATATTTTCATCATAGTGTTTCCAATTAATACGGGTTATCATCTGGAACTTCATAGAAGAAGTAACAATTTTTACCACTTTCTTTGGCTCTGTACATGGCTGTATCTGCAGTTTTAACTAGTTCTGTTGTAGTACTACCATCAGATGGATATAAGCTAATACCAATACTTGTACCAATTTTTACTTCATTACCACTAATATGGAATGGTTCAGCAACAGACTTTAGGATTTTATCTGCAACTTCTGCTACATTATCTGCATTGTTTACATCGGTTAAAACAATAGTAAACTCATCACCACCTAAACGAGCCACCGTATCAGTTTCACGGACACATTGTTTTAAGCGAGCTGATACTTCTTTCAACAGAATATCACCCACGTCATGACCTAAAGTATCGTTAACAGCTTTAAACCCATCCAAATCAAGGAACATTAAAGATATTTGAGTTAGATTACGATAAGCTTGAGCAAGTGCAACATTTAAACGGTCATAGAATAACTGACGGTTTGGTAATCCTGTAAGCATATCGTGGTAGGCTAACATTTTTTCTTTGCGCATTTCTTGTTTGTCACGCTGTTGTTGTTGTACATCATCTGTAACAAAGTTTGCCTGTAAAATACATCCTGAAATTTTACCATATTGGTTTTTCCATGGGCGTATTTCCCAGTTTACATGTTCTTCTTTACCATTAATTTTGTGGGTTACATTTTCTGTACGTAATGTTTTACCCTGTTTAATACGGTTTGTAAGAGCGTTAATATTTCCAGGAATATCTGGTAGTAATTCTAAATGAGAAAGACCTTCTAGCCTTTTGTAGTGTACTAATCCAAAACATTCGCGCCATTCTAGGCTACTTACAAGGTATTTCCAGTCCAAGTCAACAATGGCTAAAGGTTCATGAACGTTACGACTAACTTGTTTTAATAAAATTTGGCCAACTTCTAGCATACTTGTAGAGTGTTTTTGATGGGAAATATCACGGAAATTCACAAATACACCAGTACGAGCAGGGAATATACGAATTAATAAAAACTCATCACCAATTTTGATTTCTCCTTCCCATGCATCATCAATTTCTAGGCACTCACTTAAATGTTTTCTAAAGCCAGAAAATTGAAAATCAGGTATAAGGTCCTTTAAGTTATGCCCTTCTGGTTGTTGAATATCTTCAACCCAAGTTTCAAAGAAATCTAAGGCAACGCCGTTTGCATGTATTAATTGCATATCAGATCCTACAAGCATAAATGCGTCACTGATATTTTCATGAGAATCAAGAACTTTACTGTCTGTATTTTCTAAACGCTTTTCTAGGGCTTTACGTTGCCTGCGTTCTTGTTGTAGGTAGGTGTGGTTTCTAGATTTATCACCACTCTCACCACTTTTACCAGTAAGTAATACTACTACAGCAGTTAGTAGCAATCCGCTGGTTAAAATTCCCCAGCTAAGCCATATATGATCTGCAACAGCAAAATAGAAATCTGCTTTAACACCAATAATCTCAAATAAAGAGTTTGATTTTTCTACACGTTTAGAAATAATTTCCAACTCTTCTGAGAAATCTATTGGCGGTGCATGTAATGCAATTTCAATGACAGCAAAAAATAAAATAAGACTAATTGCTAGCCCAAGTATAAAAATAGATACAGCCGTAATACGGCGTACTAACTTTCTACCTGTATATGCTTTATTTTTGGACATGCTTATTATTTTAACTATGTTCTTTTTATTGTTCTTGTTTTATTATGTCAGTTAGCACAAACAAAATGTAACTTTTTCCTGAGCATGATATAAAGGATAGTATAACTAGAAAGTAATATAAGGGTAATTATGCGTTTTATTTTATGGATTTTATTAGTAATTTTTGCCTTACCAGTGTGGGCGCAAAGTCAAACTGCGAGAGTTGAAACATCGCAGATATCCCTTGTTTCTTCCCATAAAGCAGTACAATTAGGTGAGGAATTTCAGCTAGGTATTCTTATCGAGCTAGATGATTTGTGGCATACATATTGGAAAAATGGTGGTGATACTGGCTTTCCCGCACGCATAACATGGCATTTACCAGATGGTAGTAGCGTTTCTGACACAATATGGCCAGCACCAGAAAAAATATTAATAGGTCAGTTGGTAAATTATATATATGAAAACAAAGTATTACTTAGCCATAATGTAATATTATCTAACCAAATTGTAGGGAATAGGGTGCCTATTTATGCTGATGTAAGTTGGTTGATGTGTCATGAAGTTTGTATTCCAGCTACTGCATCAATTGCTACAGAAATAATTATATCAGATACTTCTAAGGTAGATAAAGGTTTAGCCCCATTATTCAGTACAGCAAAAGCTAACGTACCATTACCAATTTCAACAGGTGTGATGGTTACTAAAAATAACAATACATATCAACTTTCATTTATGGCAGATGAACTAGATAATGCAGAGTTTATCCCTGATGTAGAAGGCACAATTATAGATATTAATGATCAAAAATTCATTAAAAATAATGGTAAAGGATTTCTAACACTTACCGCAGATCCATACGCTGAAAATACGGATACTTTAGGCGGCTTATTACAGTTAACAAAAAATGGTAAAATTAAAACCTTTTCTTTTTCAACTCCTATTAAAAGTGGAAGCATTATTCCACCAATCCAAAATACACCACCACAAACTGATATGACATTATTAATTGCTATTATATTTGCATTTATTGCTGGTTTAATTCTTAATTTGATGCCCTGTGTATTACCAGTTTTGTTCTTAAAAATTATGGGGTTAGTGCATCATGCTCATGGTAAGTATAATAAAACTCATTTGCTTAGCTTTTTATTAGGAGTGTTAATTCCATTTTGGGGATTAGGCACTACTTTAATTCTTTTAAAGCAGGCTGGTGAATCTTTAGGTTGGGGATTTCATTTACAATCTCCAGCATTTATAGGTGTTTTAATAATTATTATGTTGCTTATTACTCTTAATTTGTTTGGTGTATTTGAGCTTGGAACATCATTAACTAGAGCCGGTTCTAAACTAAAGAGCACTGATGGTCATAGCGGTTCCTTTGCTTCTGGAGTACTAATGACAATAGTTGCAACACCTTGTACAGTACCATTTATGGGTGGTGCAATGGCCTATGGGTTATCTCAAACAACAACTGTAGCTTTAGCTATTTTTACTAGCTTGGGTGTTGGTATGGCTGCTCCGTATATGTTTCTGGCTTTAATTCCAAAAGCATTAAAAATAATTCCAAAACCTGGAGCGTGGATGGAAACATTCCGTAAAATTCTTGGCTTACCAATGTTACTTACTGCATTTTGGTTGTATTGGGTATTTGGTCAACAGGTAACAGAAGAGGGATCTCAAGCATTTGCTTTTGCGCTTCTTGTTGTTGTATTTGCCAGTTGGTTATTTGGTTGCTTTGCACAATTGCAAAATTCTACTAAGCAAAAAAGCTTTGCCAGTATTGTGATGGTTGGAGCTTTGCTATTTGCGGGTTATTTTGCATTTTCAGCAGAAAAACAACGCAAGCAAAGCCATGATAATTTATGGCAAGAATGGTCACAAGAAAGATTAGAAGCAGAATTAAATGCTGGTAATACAGTATTTATAGATTTTACTGCTGACTGGTGTATTACTTGTCAGGTAATTGATAAAACAGTTCTTTCTTTAGATAAAACACAAAAACTTTTCAAAGATAACAATATTGTTTTGCTGAAAGCAGATTGGACTTTATATGATGAAAATATTACTAAAGCGCTAGATAGTTATGGTCGTAAAGGTGTGCCACTGTACGTTATTCATAAAAAAGGTAATCCACAAGGTATTATTTTACCCCAGATTATTACCTATTCTGTAATTGAGGACGGTTTAGCCGATTAGTTTATCAGCTAAAATCTGACTAGCAACAGGCATCATACAAATACCAATACCGCCGTGCCCGCAAGACATATAAAGGTTGTCATATTCAGGTATCCTATCCATAAATGGCATTGTTACCTTAGACATTGGGCGTAACCCACAAAAAGCATGAGCAACAGAATACTCTGCTAATTTAGGTACTACAGAACAAGCTTTTTTAAACATTTCACGGGAAGCATCTTCCGTTGGAGTAACATCAAATCCAGCATCATATTCCTTAGTTGCACCAATAATTAATGTTGTTGGTGTAGCTTGCAAAATATATAAACCTTTTGCTCTGATAAATGATTTTCCGAGTAATGGATCAGGTGTTTTAACTGCAATAACTTGTCCTTTTACAGGTTTTATTTCAATTGGAGTATCAAAAATTTTACTGCTCCATGCACCCGCTGTAATAATAGTATTATCTGCTGTAAATGTTTCATTTTCTGTTTCTACAGATGTAACATGGTTATTTTCTGCTTTAATATCTGTAACTTTAGTATTTTCTAGGATTTCTACCCCATTTTTTATACATGCTTCGTATAATGCCTTCATTAATAATGGAGAATGAATATGCCCAGAAGTACGACAATATAAAGTACCAAATTCAGTAGCTATTAAGTTAGGTTCTCGTTTTTTTAACTGTTCAGCATTTAGTATTTCCATTGGTAATTTGTTATTAACTTTTGGCCAGTTGGCTACGGCATAATCAACATCTTCTTGGATTTTTTGGAGGTGGTTTATGCTCTGAATTTGTTGTAACCGACCATTTTGAGTATATTTTACATCTATGCAAGTTTCTGCCTCTAATTCTTTAATAAGCTTAGGGTACATAGCAAGGCTTTTACGTTGCATAGTGGGTAGTTCATCAATACGAGAAGGGTGATAAGGCATTAAAGCGCCTGGCGCAACAATAGATGCACCTTTATTACAAGCATCTCTTTCTAAAACTGTTACAGATTTACCTTGTTTAGCAAGTTTCCATGCAGTAGAGAGACCTATAATCCCTCCGCCAATAATTAAGATGTTTGTTTTCATATAATAACCTTTTATTAGTAAAAAACCCTCTACATCACTGCAGAGGGTTTCAAAACTTCAACTAAAACCTTAGCTTGCTGTTGCAGCAGGTTTAGTTTCTTTTGTTGCAGTTGCTTTTGCAGCTACAGTTGCATCTGCTTTTGCATCAGTCTTTTTTGCAGCTGGTTTTTCAGCAGTTTCCTCTGTTTTAGTTTCTTCGGCAGCTTTAGCAGCTTTTGGAGAAAGTTTTACAGTTGCTTTACGCTGAGCTGATTTGCTAGCTACAGGTGCTTTAGAAGCACGAGCTTCGGCTTTGGCCATGTGGTTAGAAATACCATCAAGGATAGCATCTGATACAAGGCGTGTGTAAAGTTTAAGGGCACGTATTGAATCATCATTACCAGGAATTGGGAAATCAATACCATCTGGATCTGAGTTTGAATCAAGAATAGCAACAACAGGTATACCTAAGCGGTTAGCTTCCTGAATTGCAATTTTTTCCTTGTTTGTATCAATAACAAAAACAACATCTGGTAAACCAGCCATGTTTTTAATACCACCTAAAGCAAGGTTAAGTTTGTTATATTCACGTGATTGCATCAAACGTTCTTTTTTAGTCAAATGAGCTGTTTTTTCTTCATCAGCAGCTAATTCTTCAAGTTCTTTTAGGCGTTTAATAGATGCACTAATTGTTTTCCAGTTAGTAAGTGTGCCACCAAGCCAACGATAGTTCATGAAGTATTGACCTGAACGATCAGCTGCTTCACGCACAATTTCTTGTGCTTGTGTTTTAGAACCAACAAAAAGAACACGTCCGCCATTAGAAACAGCGTTGTGAATAAGACCTAGTGCTTTATACATCATAGGTACAGTTTGTTGAAGATCCATGATATGTACACCGTTTCTGCTACCAAAGATGTATGATTTCATTTTTGGGTTCCAACGGAAGGTACGGTGACCAAAGTGTACGCCAGCTTCTAGTAGCTCACGCATAGTAAATTGAGGGATAGCCATTTATAAATGTCTCCTATTTTCCCAGTTAATATATGAGCATATTTGCCCAACCTCCACAAGATGTACTAAACATTACGTCAACCGTAACACTGGATGGAATTTGTGTTTTTACACATTTTCCGACTTCTTGTGTGTGTAGTTGGGTTGTTTATATATAGTTTCTTAAGTAAAATCAAGGGTAAATAGTATTTTTATGTGGTTTATGCCCTTGAAAGTGAATAAAAATGCCCCCATAATCATATAAGATAATAAAAATAAGGAATAAGTTTGGGTTTTTACGCTGAAAATAGTGATGTTAATATGGCTGTAACGGATATGGCGTTGCAGTTTTCTTCTGCTAGACAAAGCGAACTTTTTCAACTTTTTCAAAGCGGTGGTAACTTTTTCTTTTATTTAGCTTTAACTTTTGCTCTTATCGGTGGAATTATTTTACTAATTCGTCCTTCATTGTGGCGTCCTCAGCCAATTTTAAGTTATTTATTTATTTTATTTATTGTTTTAATAAGCTCTACAAATGGGGATTCTTTATTCTTTAACAAAATATCTTTTGGAGATAACTATAAACAAGAAAGTATTTTTGCTCCGCAGGCCGTTGTTTTAGATGTTGGGAGTAAAGTTAGTAAGCAATTAGGAACTATATTTCATAATACTTCATCAAAACAAAATGTTAAAATTCTTTCTACAATTGAAAACTTAAGAATAAATAATCTAACTCGTCAGTTAGAAATGAGATATTACGAAGAAATATGTAAGCCTGTAGGTGGTGACGATATAGCAAAATATGTTGGAACTAATACCCATCTTCTTGCTCAAACCGAGGGAGGTCGTGTTTTTGCAAACAGAATGGCGCATTCTTATTTCAATTTAAAACACGTATATAAATTAAATGATTATTACTATAACCAAGCCGAAATAAATCCTTTGATTACCACTGCTATACCTCCTGTTTACGCTACATTAATAACTAATTTGCAAAATGCTAAAAAAATAGAAAAACACCTAGATAAACGTATGAGAGATTATATTAGCAGTGAAGATATAGAAAAATTAGGCTGGCATAAAAAAAATATCTGGTTAAAAGAGGCAGAGGGTATTACTGCGACAGTAGAACAAGTAGAAAATATTTTAGAGTTACCAAAAGCCTTGCCAATACCACCATTTATGATTAACGAACCATTGCAAGGAACAAGTAACAATGCAGTTGTCTTTCGTAGAAGCATTGAACCATATATAACTCCATACGGATTTGTAAAGCAAATGGAGTACCCAGCAGTAATTGAATTTGCTGAGGAAGATGTTGTTTTAAATTGTTTAGATTTTCATGAGCGTACAGTTAATAAATTAGTGGAAGATTTTAAAAATTCTAGCTTTGTAACAAGTCATACTATTGATACAGTAGCATCAAATTTCCATGATATGTTGCCACCAAGCATGCAACCAGAAGCCCTTAATATATTGACTGATAAAATTATTATCCCTCGTTTGGGGCAAAAAATGTATAGGGTGGATAGTTTTCCAAAAGCAGAGTTTTCAGATAAGTTAAGCCAGTTATTCCCATATGTACAAAGCTTACTGTTAGGAATATTTTTATTTGTAACACCGTTAATTTTATTAATAGGTTTGTTAATTCCTTTCTGGGGATTAGGCATTTTAGCAATGTTAATTTTAGGTGTTGCATGGTTAGAATTATGGCAATTATTCTTAATAATAGGTAGTGGTGTTTATAACCATATTGCTCCATTTATGCTTGCTGATATTACCTTAGAAAGTTTTGTTTCTGTATATGTATATGGCGTTGCTGTGGTGCATGGAATTGTATCTGTGTTTGCTATTTTATTATTACCTAGCTTAATTAAATCATTACCATTTACTTTAAGTGAAAAAACTACTTCGTGGTTTGGCAGTAAAGAAAAACCTAATGTTGTTACTCAACAATTAGAAAGTGTATTGCAGAAATTTAAAGAGCATCTGCCAGAAAGAATAAGAGATGCATTACCAGCAACACAAAACCAATCTCATATTAAACAAAATAGTATTCATAATAATAATATGACCAAAACAGCAATAGAAAGAATGAGAGAATCATCTCGTGTTCAATCTCAAGCATCTGCAATGGAGAATAAATATTCACCTTCTACAAACCAAAATACTAGCCAAAGCGTACCAAATAGCCCTGTTGTTGCTGGATATGCTGGTGGTTCATCAGGTGGAGAAGGTGGTGGCGCGAGCGGTTCAGGTGGTAATGCATATGGTATGTTCCAAAAAGTTGTACAGGAAAACTATATGACATTAGGTCATGATGCAGTAAACGCATTACAAATGACAGAAAAACACATGCAACATATGACAAGCGATGATATGCGTAGTGGTGAAGCAGGTGGTAGAAGTTATGTAGAAGTTAGGCAATCAGCTTTAGGTGGTAAAGTTTCAGGTGGAGAAAAAAGTGATGAAGGGTATGTACGATTTTATCAGAAGAAGGATTGACATACTGATATATAATGTATAAACATTAATGGTTTAGAAGTATCCTTTCTTTCCTTTTCACCAAATAACCCGAGAAAATAATATGAAAAAACTATCCGTAAGCCTTATTATGGCTTTATCTATTGCCTTTTCTATTTCTGTCTCTGCTGATGTACGTAATATTCAGCTTAATGTTGAGATGATGACTACAGCTGAGGAACTGAATGTTTTTGTTGAGACATTTGAATCTTATGCGGTTTCTCAAGGAGCTTCTCTGGAGAGTGCTCAAAGTATTAGATCTTCTGTCAAAAGCCTAATTGCTTCTGGATTACCAGAGTCTGGTTCCTATTCAAGGAATCATATTACTGCAACCTCAGAAAAGGATTTGAGTAAAAAAATACTCATAATTGGATTATCCTACAATCGTGCATTTTTGAATGACAGTATTACTGCAAAATATTCGATGATACGCACAGTTAGTATGTTAAAAGCTGTTACAAGCTATTATAAAGATGTAGCAGATGCAGGAAATAATGTGTTTCCTTTAAGTATAACTTATTAAATATATTTATAAAATTATGTCAAAAAAAACCACGGGTTTGCCTGTGGTTTTTTAGTTTTTATTCCTACCAACTAATCTGAGAAAATAACATGAAAACACTATTTATAAGCCTTCTTATGGCTTTATCTATTTTTGCTACACCCGTATTTGCTGAAACTATTGATAGAGCTGATTTAAACCCAAAACCACTTGAAGTACCTGATATTGCAATGTTGACTACCATAGAAGAATTACAAAATATTGGTAGTAATAATGTATTTCTTAGTATACCTCGTGCAATGCTAGATTATTTAAGAATCAATGGAATGCCAGAAGAAAGTTCTTATTCTTCTAAGCATATTACCGCAAGTTCACCGCAAGATTTTTCTATAAAAATGATGTTGGTATTATTAGCTTATGAAAAAGCCGTTAATGATAATATTATTAGTGAAGATCTAGTAAATATTAAGACCAGCGTTATATTACAAATAGCTGGTAAATTAATCATGAATGACCCTACAAAGAAAGTAGTATGGCCTCAAACTATTAATTTTTAAGCGTTATTAACAAGAAAGCACCTTATATAAGGTGCTTTCTTCGTTATTTTATGGCGTAAGCTTTATATCTGTATAAGTAAACTTATAGTACTTATATGGTGTGCCTTTGGTTAAAAGGCCATGTTTTAACATTTCATCAATAATCTTTATATCAGATTTATCAACTTCAGTAAGCATACTATCTCCCATTCCAGCATAGTAATTCCATGCATATTTAGTAGATATACTAGGGTCATTTGCAACTTCTACAAGACCTAACAATCTTCTACGGGTACTATTTTTACGTAGGTTGTACTTTTGCATAAAAGATTGCGTTTCATCAGGAATTTTATCTGCAGGCAGTAAATCTATTTCTTCTGTAAGGTCAATTTTTAGAATAACGTAATAAGCATGTTTGTTATTAATTACAGTAGAAGAGCTTATTCTAACTAAAATATTTTTAGCAAGTAGGTTTAATATAGCATCCATTTCTATTGGTTCTACAGGTTTGTATGTTTGTGTTCCCATAGCGCCGTTGCTAACCCAATAAAAACCAGTTTTGTTTTCAGCTAAATAAAGTTGATGTAGTGATGTAAATCCTAAGCATTTAACTTTTTGTAATACTTCGCTAGTTTTGTCTATCATGATTTTCTCCGAGGGAGAGGTGAAAAGGAAATTTAAAGATTAAGTTATGTATATTTAATATAGTTTTTATTGTGTTTGGTCAACATTTAGGAAAATAAAAAAGCCACCATATGGTGACTTTTTAAAGACGTTAGATTGTTTTTTAAGCTTTACCACTATAACTTGGATCATCATCTTCCATCATGGTAAAACCACCATTATCCATTTCAGCAGCTTTGGCTTTTTGTTCATCTGTGTATAAACCACCTGTAAGTTCATCAGCTTCAGTATTTAACTGTGCAGCTGTTTGTGTTTTTACTGATTCAGAAGGGCTAGTAGCCTTTATATTGTTTTCATGTTCAAATGCCTGGCTATCTTCTATATTTCTTGTTGGTTCAACATCTGTCCCTAGTTCATAACTAGCTATATCAGGTGTCGCTAAAGTTATATCTTCAACAGCTGGTTTATCTTTATCCATATGTGGGTTATGAATATTATATTTTTCTGCAAGAACTTCTCTTACATGTTGCTGTAAGGATGCTTCTGGAATATTAATCTTTTGAACAGATATATCTTTCAGGCCCTCGGCTGTTGGTACATAATCTATTTGTTCTACCATTGTGTTTCTCCCCTTTAAAATATGCTTTGAAATAGTTCAGCTGGTGTGCTGGTTTCAAGTTCATTGCTATCAGCTAAACACATTTTAGCATCTGGATGTCCTGCTACTTCTTCCATATTTAACTGTAATAATTCATTCATTTTATGGCCTTTGTAAATTAAATGGCGCCCTGGAGCGTAGCCTAAAATCACTACTAAGTCTGAAGCTCTGTCATATAGCATGTCATACTTTGTATCACCGATTGTAGCGGTGAATGCTTCAAAATCTGTTATCTGTGTATTTACCATTTCTTCCCTAATTGGCAGTTCTTTTTCCTGCATATTATAATTCATCATTTTCCTCTTTTCCTAACTTTGATATAAGTATTCTTATGAGTGTTTTCAAGTGTCTAAGGGATTTTTATTTTTGACTAATAATATATAATGACGTATACATAAGGTGTTTATATATCTTTCTACCATCTTTTTCTTAGAGGTAAGTCTATGAAAACATTAGTAATGAGTATATTTTTGACTATGATTGTTACAGTGCCTGTATCTGCTCAAACTATTGAGGGGCCTGCTTTAGATCCAACGCCTATTGTTATGCCTGAAATTAAAATGCTTACACTAGAAGAGCTAAAATCTGTAGTTTTTGAAAACCCTATAGGAAAGGGAAATTTCGACTTTTTGGTTTCTCGTATTAAGAAAACTGGAATGCCAAATGCAGAAGAATATTCCATGCATCATATTACAGCTGTATCTGAAATGGATTGACATATTAAGGGAAAGCTTGTTTTAGCTGCTTATCTATATACTTTTCAACATGGAGTTATTAATGAAACACAACTAGAAATATTGTACAATAAGCTAGTTATGACATTTGGTAGGACACAATATATTTCTGGCTACCAATGTATAACGATTAATTTTTAAATAATAAAAAGCCCCTATAATTTAGGGGGGGTATAGTGAAAGGCATGGCAGTTCCGTTTTCTGACCACACCTATACACGATACATAAAACCGTCACCTTAATTGGTGGCGGTTTTTTTCTTTGTTTCCTTGACCTTATAATGATTTCAACATATAGTTTAAGTATGAACAACAGGTGTTGTTCTGGGGTTTAGAATCCCCTTTAGAGATGGCTAACACCGTCATTATTGGTGTTTTTTATATTCCTATTTTAATAGGTTTATTATTGGTATCTACAATACCAGCCAGAAGACGGTGTTATGTCCAAGGGAAACCTAAAAGCACTGTGCCATTTCTCTAAATGGATTCTAACTCTGGCTGGTTTTTACTATTCAAATCAGCCTATGTTAAGCAAAATGACATAAGGGTTAAATTTATGAAAAAACTAATACTAATTATTCCTGCTTTAATATTTACAGGGTGTTCATCTAACGGTTACGTTAAACAACAATCAGAGCTATACCAAGTATCTATGGCTCAATATCAAGATTATAGCTGTAATCAAGTACGTGCAGAAATGCGAAGGTTAGCAAGTTTAATAGACCAACAAACTATTGCTATGCAAAAACCTAAGGAAGAAAACAACCAATACCTTGAAACAGCTATTGCTGCATTTGCTATAGCCAAAGGTAGAAATATGTCATCAAATGATGGAAATAGCGAAGAATCTGCTGTTTTGCAAAGATTAAAAAGCCAGTATAATTCATTAGACCAACTTTTCATTCAAAAAGATTGTATGGTGCAAACTGGTGAAAAATAATTCAGCATTAAACGTCACTTCTAAAAGTTGTATTAATGGTGCTTGGTCAGAACGTGGTGATTATTGGCTAAAGAAAATAAACCCTGTACCACAATATAAGGCACGAAAAAGGCGTGTAATTCATAAACCATTGGTGTTAAGTGGTCATGGCATAAGTTTAAATATGAATTGTGGGACTTTGCTTATCAAGTGTGGCTTTACTCATTATCCTCAAATTAGGGAGGAATATCGTTTCTTCCCTAAAGATAGGCAGTTACCTTCAAGAATTGTTATTTTAGACGGTGACGGTAGTATTTCTTTAGATGCTTTAGAATGGTTATCTAATCAAGGTGTTAGCTTGGTACAAATAGATTGGAAAGGTGATGTTTCAAGTGTTGGAAGTGCTGCATATTCTGCTAACCATGATTTAGTACAACAACAGTTAAAATTTAAACATAATAGAAAAGGAATTAATTATTCTAAATTTTTAATTACTGAAAAAATAAATAATTGTTGTGAAACTGTTAAACATTTTTCTGAATATTCAGAAAATGCAGCACAAATAATAGATAAAATGCAGAAACAAAATAAATTATTATGTAAACGTAATATTATCAATGTTAGTGAATTACTTACTATTGAAGGAATTGCAGCAGCAGCTTATTTCCGCAATTGGTATTACATTCCCTTAAAATGGAAAGGCGTAAATCGTAAACCTATTCCACAAGAATGGTTAAAAATGGGAACAAGAATTGGTAAAAATAAAAGTAATCAATTTGCTTCACATCCAATAAATGCAATTTTAAATTATGCGTACGGTGTTTTAGAAAATCAGGTAAGAAGTCATATATTGACAATTGGTGCAGACCCAACAATTGGTTATATGCACTCAATAGTAAATAAACGAGATTCATTTGTTTTTGATTTAATGGAACCAGTTCGTCCAATTATGGATTTTAAAATATTTAATTTTATTATTAATAATAAATTTTCTCCAAATGATTTTATTTTAAATAAAAGTGGTATTTGCCACTTGCACCCTCAGTTTGCAAGGTTTATTGTAAAACAAATTCAAGATATTCCTGAAATTGAAGAAATAACTAATAATAATTTAAGAAGATTATTTAATTAATAAATATCTATTTTTTTTAATTTAATTAATTAATTTGAATAATTCAGTTATAGTTCAATTTATGAAATAAATTAACCTACTACAGATATAGATTAGGAGAAAAGATGACACCTATTTACAGATGGAATGGACAATATTTTGGATTTATTAAAAGCGGACGCATTTTTGACGAATCTTCCCAATACTTAGGTTGGGTTACTGAAGATGGTAGAGCATGGAAAAAAGATGGACAATTCTTAGGTGAAATAGAGAATGATAATTATATTCTTAGACGCACATCAATGGCTACCCCTGCTTCACGTGCATCAAGGGCAACTCCTGCTGCCCCTGCCTCACCTGCACGTAGGGCAAGTCGAGCAGCAAAGGCTTCTAGATGTGGAAAAGTTGATGCACTAGATGAATTTTAAACTCACCATACCTCCTGAACTATTACTTGAAATTTGGCAAAAAGGTTTTACCATTGAAGATTCAATTTGGCAATATTGCGATGAAGAATATATAGATGACCATCAAAATATTTCATTAAAAAGAAGTAATGATGATGTGGGGATGAGTATACTTTCTCGCCATTTTGAGTTGGAGAATGCTAACAAAAATTTAATAAATAATTTAATAGAAAAAATAGAAACAGGAGAATTAATTGCTTTAGGGTTTAAAAGTCCAACAAGTCATAAAGATTCACCTGTGAAAATCCCTCCTCATATATGGGTACCAGAAAATATAAATAAATTAAAATCATCATTTTTTACAGATGAAGTTAAATTTGAGAAAATTAGAATTATTATTTCTTCAGAAATAGATAAAGTTGTTTCTGGTGATAAACCTAAAATACCAAAACATGAAAAACGTGGCAGACCTTCAGTAAAAGCACCATTAAATAAAGTCTATGATAAGCTTAAATCAGATGGGCGAATTGAATTCTCTTTAAATCTTAAAGCTAATTTAGAAGATATTCAGGACGAATTTTTAAAAATGTTTCCATATGAAAATGATGGAATTGTAGAATATTCAGCGGTTCATAAACATTTAATTCAAATATTTAGAGAAGACAAAAACAAATATTTAAAATCCATAAAAAAATCCATAAATTCATAAAACATTGTTTTTATTCATTAAATTGACGTAGTTATCTGCGTTCTGATTTAATGCCCTTAAATTGAAATAAATTAAGGGCATTAAATAATGACAAAGAATAATAAACGAGACTATAAGGCAGATTACAAACGCCGTATAGAAAGAGGATTAGCCAGAGGGTTAAGCCTATCCCAAGCAAGAGGTCACCCAAAAGTTAAAGAAAAGCATATTGGCAAACCACGTCCAATTCCTGATGCAGCAATTCAAATAAGTTTGAAAGAGTTGCGTTCTGGTAAATCACTTACTGCTATTGCACGGGAAATCCATGTGTCACCTGAACGTTTGCGTAATCAAGTAAAAGCAAAAGGTGCTATCAGAAAGAAAGGCAATCGTTGGACTATTATAAAAAAACTTCCAAGAACAATGCTGATTTACAGCAATGGAGAAGCATTACCAATTACTCTTGATAAATTAAGCCAAGCATCAAAAGTTGGACGTTACATGTCCGCTGTTAGTAAGTTTATCAGAACTAATAACCCAAGCGGTTTAACTAAATTTTCAAAGAAATATACCGAAGATATAAAAGGGAAAAAGTATGTTTTTGAAACTAATCCCAATACTTTATATCGCTTGGTATCAAGTGGTATGGAAACTTTTGAACAAGTTTACCGTATCGTAATTTAACTAAAAAAGGAGAACTTAAAAATGAATATAAATAAAGAAACCAGAAAGCAAAACAGACTTGAAAAACTAGGAACGAATGAACCTAGATGTAAGGTATGTGGTGAAAGCGATTGGCGTTGTCTTGAAAAACACCATATAGCAGGTAAAGATTATGATGATGACACAGCAACTATTTGCCGTAATTGTCACCGTAAACTAAGTGATGACCAGAAAGACCACCCACAAAAACTAGAGAAAAAGCCAGATACTCTGGAAAGTATAGGTCATCTATTATTAGGAATAGCTGATTTATTTGCATTATTAGTGGATAAATTAAGAGAGTGTGGTGAGTTTTTAATTTCATCAGCTAAAGAAATGGTGGTGGCGTAATGGATAATACAGAAGTTGCCGTCCGCTCATTTGTTTGCAAGGCTGAAAGTAAGCCTTCTATTGCAATAAAATCTAATAAAAAAGCAAGAAAACCATTTTCTTCTTACTGGACATTGGCTTTTGATGCTGAAACAACCATAGATGCAAGCCAAAAGCTACGTTTTGGTACTTATCAGGTTAGAAAAGATAAGAAACTACATGAATCAGGGGTATTTTACGCCCCTGATGTTCTAACCAAAAGTGAGCAAAAAACTTTATTCAGTTACGCAGAAAAACAAGGGTTAAAAATACTTACTGTTGCAGAGTTTATTGAAGAAATATTTTACGGTATTGGTTATCAATTAAGAGCAACCATAGTTGGTTTAAATTTACCCTTTGATATTTCACGGCTTGCGATAGACCATAACACCGCTAGAACTACAAGTTTTAGTAAGTTAATGCAGAATGGTTATAGCTTAAAGCTATCTGAAAAGCCTTTTTACCCAAGAGTACAAATCAAACATGTTTCTTCTAAAAACTCTTTTATCCGTTTTGCAGCTACAATGGGGCAACGCAATACAAGAGGTGACCGTAAAAAAGGAAAATATCAACCTGTAAAACGTGGCTTTTTTGTAGATATTAGAACTTTGGCAGCAGCACTTACAAGTCAATCACATTCACTTGATTCTTTGGCAAAGGCTTTGAAAGTAGAATCACAAAAGCATGAAACAGAAGAACATGGGAAAACACTAACAGAAAATTATATAGAATATGCTGTACAAGATACTCAAGCAACATGGGAGTGTTATGTAAAGCTAAAAGAGCTGTACAAATCTCATAACCTTAAACAAACACCATCACATAAAATCCATAGCGAAGCTAGTTTAGGTAAAGCATATTTACTAGCAATGGGTGTTCAGCCTTGGAGAAAATTACAACCAGATTTTCCTAATGAAATTTTAGGTATCATTATGAGTACATACTATGGTGGAAGGTCAGAAGTTCATATAAGACGTGAACCAGTACAGGTACTTTATTGTGATTTTCTTTCTATGTACCCAACAGTTTGTACATTTATGGGGCTATGGAAGTTTGTTACTGCACAAGGTGTAACTTGGAAAGATTCAACTAATGAAACAAAAGACTTTTTAGAAAAAGTCACTGTAAATGATTTACAAAACCCTAGAACATGGGGAAAGTTACATACCCTTGTTCAAGTTAAGCCAAATAAAGATATTTTCCCAGTTCGTGCAAAATATTCAGAAAAAGCACAATATACTATTGGTTCTAATTACTTAACAAGTGATAAACCATTGTGGTTTACTTTGGCTGATTGCATTGCTTCAAAACTTTTAACTGGCAAAGCACCAGAAATATTACAATCAATTTATTTCACACCTAAAGAAGTTCAGGAAAATTTATCTACAATTAATATTGCAGGAAATAAAAATTATAAAGTTAACCCTTATGAAAGCGACTTTTTTAAGCGTGTTATTGATTTACGCCGTGAAGTAAAAGGTGGAATAAAAACAGCCTTAGAAGAAGAAAAAGAACTATTAGAAAATCAGCAACTAGCTTTAAAAATCTTAGCAAACTCTACAAGTTATGGAATTTTTGTTGAATTTAATGTGGAAGAAGAAAAGAATTTACAATCTTTACTTTGTTATGGGGAAAATGGTGAAGCAACACAAATAAGCAAAAAGAAGTTTGAAGCAACAGGCTCATTTTTTCACCCTTTACTTGCAACTCTTATTACAGGTGCAGCAAGGCTGATGCTTGCAATATCAGAACTCCTTGCTACAGATACAGGGTTAGATTGGGCTTTTTGTGATACAGACAGTATGGCACTAGCAAAACCAGAAAATATGCAACAAGATGAATTTTTCAAACGTGCAAAGCAAGTATATGAATGGTTTACACCACTAAGCCCATACGAAGGAAAACCAGCATTATTTAAAATTGAAGATGAAAACTATAATTTTTCGGATAAAAATAAAATAGAACCATTATTTTGCCATGCCGTATCTTCAAAACGTTATGCCTTATTTAACTTTGATAAAAATAGAAACCCAATTTTACGCAAAGTTTCATCTCATGGTTTAGGGCATTTATTACCACCATATCAAAAAAATAGTAATGGATATTTAAAAGGTGTACCATCTTGGCACCAAGATTTATGGCTAGAAATAATAAATGCTGAACTGCAAAATAAACAGCCAAACTATTCAAAGCTAGAAAATTTCAATAACCCTGCTGTTAGCCGTTATGCTGCAACAACTCCAGCATTACTAAAATGGTTTAATAAATATAATGAAAATAAACCTTATAAAGATAGTATAAAGCCATTTAACTTTATGTTAGCTATGCAAGCCAAACAAACATTATTAAACCCTCCAAAACCAGTTGCACCCTATAATAAGAACTTAGGAAAGGCACAATGTTTTGATAGAGAGACAGGTAAAAAAGTATCTAAAACCAAACTTAGAACTTACCAAGAATCAATAGCACAATATCACCTACACCCAGAAACAAAGTTTCTAAATGGTGACTTTTTAGATAAAGGTAAAACACAACGCCATCACGTTGTAGTAAATATAATCCAACACATAGGCAAAGAAGCCAATAAATGGGAAGAACAACACTTTTTAGGCACAAACCCAGAAGAGCAACTTGAATATGGCATAACTCCAGAACAAAAAGAGGAACAACTAAAAACCGTATTAAAAGCAATAAAAATATACGGTACAAAACCTATGGCTGATATTGCTAAAATTTCAGCACGCCAAATCCAAAATATAAAAACTGGCAAAACCACACCAAAAGAAACAACTATTCAAAAACTATACTTCGCAGCCAAAACACTTGAAAAGCTAGCTATAGAAGAACAGGAGCTATGCAATCAAATTAAACTAACTATAAAAGAGAAAAATATCACTATAACAAAGCTATCAAAAAAATTAAATATTGATGCTTCTAATCTATCAAAGATGCTTTCTTCTGGAAGAAAATTACCTTCTGATATAAATAAGAATTTAAAAAAGTTTACAAGTAAATTTCCTACTTTGTAAAAGATGCTGCTTCTGGGGGAGGTTTTAGTTTACGTTCTTTTCCATTAGCAATATTTGCAAAGTCTGCAATTTTATTAAGATGAGTTAGAAGGTTTCTATAAAATTTGTCTTCGGTTTTCTGGATGACATTCTATGTATTGTATAAATAGCATCTATGGCAGGTAAACCAACTTATAGCCCATATTTTAACCCAATAGAAAATGTTTTTGGCACAATAGAGAAATATTAAAGGTACTACTTTGGAATCTGTTATTTTGTCTAGGTGTTAAAATAAAAATACTATATAGTTAACTTGTACAGTACAAGCAATGAAAGCACCATAATGAACAAATCCTTAACAGTAAGTGATATTTTTTTCCTTATAATGATGTTAGCAACGATAAACTTCTTTATCATGAACTCATTAGAGACTACAGCTGGATTTAATATTGGAAGAATAGCTCTAGCTGCTTGGGGAGGATGGTTTATTGTGCGAAAAACCGACTCAAGCCTGTGGTTAGCAGCACTTATTGGAGTTGCAGTGCTTATAGTTGACCATTTAATCTTAAAAGGCGGTTCATTTATCATTACACAAATATTTTCACCTGAATCCTTTCAACTCACCGATGCTGATATAGCACAGCTTAATGATACTGACAAAGCACACCTCACAATAGTTGGCGAAGAAAACTTTAAGTATGCAGGTTTTCTAGCTTTTGGTGGGGTAGTATTATCATTTGCGATGTTTGCACCTTTTATGGCAGGTATATCTTTTCTTGGTGGGTATTTTGCTCGTAAGAAAAATATAGCTAATAAATCAGGGTCTGGTGAACTTTAGAGAGGATTATTCCTCAACTATAGCATATAAATTCCTTACCAGAATGCTTAGCTTGTACTATCTGTGTTACCAGAAACAATACCGTAATATGCTTGTCATTTGCTTACTGGGTACATGTTCTATTGTTGTTATTATCATTTCCTACAGGTAATGAAATACCACTTATCACCATACTCACCAATTGGAATAGTTTGCCCACCCTTTTTATGAGTATTAAAGTATGTAATTTCAAGTTGCTTTTCAGGTTCAACTTTGTATTTATGTGATAATGTGAAATCTCTCACACTCACCGCATGGTCGGGTATTGGCTCTGGTGAATATACCGCCCTTTGTAATTCCTCTTTTGAATAGTCATCATCTCCACACTTAGGATGTTTGTAGTATAGTATATTACGCATAGAGTTCATTCTTACAGCGCTACTAAATATATCTGTTAACTCCTCTGGGCTGTTATTTGGCAAGATTTCATCTTTAATTTGTATCTGAAAATTATATTTAAATTCTGATATTTCACTTGGTCTAAATGTTTTTGCTTTATGAGACATATGCTTTTTAGGTTTTTCAATGGGGACATTTAAGATTTGCCAACCATTTTTAAGCTTCATCATACTACCATCAAAACCAAAAAAATGATTTAACCCTAACCAATAATTATCACCATTCATATCAGAAATATTTACGTTGGCAGATGTAAGTGGAATATCTATAGGTAAAGAATTATTTATATACACTGTAAACATAAGCTTATCTGTAAATGAAAACCCATACATAACTTTAACCTTATCACCAAACACCCCTTCTACTGTTTCTATAGTGGGTAATTTTATAATTTCTTCTTGGGTTTTTATTTTATTTATTACCCCCTCTGCATAGTAAACATCATGGTACCCCTCCCTAACATTAGTTTTTCTTTCTAGATCTTCATATTTACTCTTAGTTTCTTTCAAATCTTGTTTATTTTGTGCATATATATCAGCAGAAATACTTGTTAGTAGAGTTGTAGTTATTAACAATAATTTAGTATTAATTTTTATTTTCATTATTATATTCTCTTATTTATTGTTGTCTAAGTAGTAAAAAATCAAATGTTAGTCTATTACCGCACTAAATCTGTATTTAAACTTTGATACTTCACTGGATTTTAACTGTATAAGTTTGCGACCTGCACCTTTTTTCTTTACCATCAAACCGCTGATGTGCCATTCATTATCTCCTCTAAGGTGCCAACTACTGTTTCTATGCTCACTTAAGTCGCTAATACCAATTAACTCACCTGTATCCCAATCAAGAACTTCCATTCTACCTGATTGAACTATAGCTTCTTTAGTAGTTGTGTTTTTTATATGAATATTAACTCCTAAAGAGCCACTAGAAAATTCAAAGCCGTACATAAACTGAATTTTATCATTACCAAATGCACCTAGCATATTATTAACAGGCAACCCACCACCTGAATTTGGAACTGTTTTTCTTGGTATAGCATCTATTTCACCTTCTGAACTATAGGTGTTATCAACTATTTTCGCAGAAGTTATCTTTTTTAACTTGTGATAGTTAATCTCTATATTTTTTAATAGCTGCTCTCTAGACACCCTTTTTGCTGCATATACATTACTAGCACTAACCAGTACTGCTGAAATTATAAATAAGGATAAAACTTTCTTCATGAAACGTGTCTTTATTTTATTGTTTTTTAAGGTTCTTACATTTATGAAATTACACACCAATTAATCATATTAAAATACCTGACACAAAAAAACCGCCACCAATTAAGGTGACGGTTTTGTGTGTCGTGTACAGGTGTGGTCAGAAAACGGAACTGCCATGCCTTTCACTATACCCCCCTATAATTTAGGGGCTTTTTTATGTAGTTGATTGTATGTTAATTACATATCCATTCCGCCATCTTTTTCTTCATTTCTTATAAAATCTCCTTCTGAATCACGTTCTGGGTGAGCCATACGTGATGCTTTCATAGCCGCTCTATCTGCATCAATACCAGTTAACTCTGTTTCTTGACTAGGTGGTGTAATACTATTTTTAGCCAATAATGCTTCTGTTATTCGTTGTTGTGCTTCAGGAGGAAGGTTCTGAAATTTTTCATCAGCAGTTACTTCCATACCACCTAAGTCTTCTATTCCATCACTATAATTAAATGAATCTGCCATAGTTTTTTCTCCCTTTAAAGTATACTTTCAAATAGTTCAGCAGGCGTGCTGCTTTCTAGTTCATTGTTTGCTGCTATGCACATTTTAGCCTCTGGATGATTTGCAATATCTTCATCACTTAGCTGAGATAATTCATTAAATTTATGCCCTTTGTAAATTAAGCTACGTCCTGGGGCATAATTTAGAATAACTACTAAATCTGATTGTTTATCATAAAGCATATCATGCTCTTTCCCACGAATAGTGGTCTTGAACGACTCAAATTCTGTAATCGGTGTGTTTATTAGTTCTTCTTGCATTTTCTAATCCTCAATTTCCCTTAACTCTAACTTGATATAGGTATTCTTAATAACCTTTTCAAGGGGGGGGTAAAAATATTCTTTGTTTGACGGGTCGGCAACCTGTTTGGTATATAAGATGTATATTAATATCTATTTATTCACTTTTATAACCCACCGAGGTTAACTATGAAAAAATTACTATTACTATCTGTAATGATTATTGCTACTGTCGCTATTTATACTAATGATTTTATAAATAAGTCTGAAAATAACCAACAAAGCGAATTATCTTCTATTGAAAGGTTGCGTTATGGTTTGGATCTTTCTATAGATATTGTGGAAAATGCCTTTCCATTACCACAATTTTACCAATCATCAATAATGAGGCGAGTACCTCCTGAAGCGGTGCAGTATTTTGAAATGCATAGCAATATTGAACATGCAGATGAAGGAACACGTATATATGTTGCTGAATTGACCGATGAGGAAATTTTGGCTGTATTGGAATATAGCAATGAAGGTAATGAGAATATGACTAAACCTCATATTGCTTTATTATATAGTTATATCTCCTATGGTGATCGCTGGTATGAGGTATATTTTACCTATAAAGATTCAGACACCTTGGAAGTCACAGAGGCTTTAGTACTATTAACAGCAAAGGTAAATACCTGAAAAACGAAAAAAGCCCCATTGTGGGGCTTTTTTCGTTCTTAGTAAGCTATAATAGCTATCTGCTAGCTTGAACAGATTCTAACCTTGTTAAATCTTGAGTTAATTCAGCAGCTAAAGCCTTTTGAGCAGAAACAACATCTTCTGGAGCTCTTGCTACAAAGTTTTCATTATTTAACATACCTTGAATTTTATTTAATTCTTGGCGTTTTTTCTCAATTTCTTTGGCTACACGTTCTTTTTCGGCTGCAAAATCAATTACACCTTCTAGCGGTAAAATAATTTCCATACCATCTGTAACTGTTACGGCATCATCTTTACCTGCTTCTTCAGTACGTTCAGTAAAGCTAGTTATTTTACATAGGAAAGTAAAGAATGGTAGGTATTTATTAAGTTTTTCCATATCACCATTACGCACAAATGCATCTATTTGCGCTTTTACAGGTATGCGAGATTCTGTACGCAAGGTACGAATAGAAGTAACGGTATTAATTAACCAGTTAATTTCATCTTTAGCATTTACGTTAATTGTCCAGTTTTTAGCAGTTGGCCATTTTTGAATCATCAAGAAGTCGCCATCTTTACGTTCGGCCAAGTTCTGCCAAATTTCCTCTGTTATAAATGGCATAACTGGGCTTGCTAAGCGCAAAATATTTTCTAATACAAAACCCATAGTTTGTTTTGTTTCAGTTGCTAGGGCTTCATCATCACCATTCATTAATGGTTTTGTAAGCTCTAGGTACCAGTCACAAAAACTATCCCATGTGAAATGGTAAATAAGAGAACCAACTTCATTAAAACGGAAATCTTCGAATGCTTTATCTAGCTTTTCTGTAAAGCCACCTAACTCACCAATAATCCATTGGTTTACAGGGTGAGTAAGAGTTGAAGTATCTAAATTATCATTTAATTCAACACCATTCATTTCTGCATATTTTGAAGCATTCCAAAGTTTTGTGCAAAAATTTCGACTACCTTCAACTTGTTTATCACTTAAGCGAATATCTTGCCCAAGTGCTGATTGGCTCACAAGCATATGACGTAGTGCATCGGCACCATGTTCATTAATAATAATCATAGGATCAACAACGTTACCCTTAGATTTGCTCATTTTTTGCCCTTCACCATCACGGATCATTGCATGAGTATAAATTTTTTCAAATGGTACGCTATCCATAAATTCTAAGCCCATCATCATCATCCGGATAATCCAGAAAGGTAGGATATCTGGTCCAGGCATAATAGCCTTTCCTGGGTAGAACTTTGTTAATTCAGGAGTTTCATTTGGCCAGCCTAGTGTTGAAAATGGCCATAATGCTGAAGAAAACCAAGTGTCTAGAATATCATCATCTTGTTTGTATCCTTCTGGTGGGTTATCACCAACATAAACTTCATTTTTATCATTATAATATGCAGGAATTCTGTGCCCCCACCATAATTGACGAGAAATACACCAATCTTGAATATTTTCTAACCAGTGGTAATAAACTTTCTTATCACGATTATTTAAAAACTCTACCTTGCCTTCATCTGCGGCTTTTAAGCATTTTTCAGATAGCGGTTTACCTTTAACAAACCATTGTTCTGTTAGGTACGGCTCTAAAATTATATCTTCACGCTCTGCATGACCCACTGCATTAGTATGTGGAACTTCCTTCACAAACAACCCAAGATCTTTGAAATCTTCAATAACTTTTTTACGTGCTACAAATCGATCTAGACCAACATACCCTTCTGGGCAGTTATCGTTCATTTTTGCATCTTTAGTAAGTAAGTTAATTAATGGAATGTCCCATTCATCTTTGTTGCGTTTGTAAACTTCAAAATCGTTAAAATCGTGTGCTGCAGTAATTTTAACCATACCTGAACCAAATTCAGGGTCTGGATATGGATCTGCTATAATAGGGATGTTACGGTTTACTAGTGGAACAGTTACGTATTTTCCTACTAGATCTTTAGCACGAGGATCTTTAGGGTTAATAGCAATTGCACCATCAGCTAAAATTGTTTCTGGGCGAGTTGTAGCAATTACAATACCATCACTTTCACCAGTTTTTTCATCATTATATGTAAAATCATCTGCATATGGGTATTTGAAATGCCAAATATGACCATTCATTTCTTTGTGCCTTACTTCTAGGTCACTTACAGATGTTTGCATAACAGGATCCCAGTTTACTAAGCGCTGGCCACGGTAAATTAGCCCTTTATTATACATATCAATAAATACTTTTTGAACAGCCTTAGAAAGGCCTTCATCCATAGTAAAACGTTCCTTTTGCCAAGCACAAGAAACACCAATACGGCGTAGTTCATTAGTAATAATACCCGCAGATTCCTCTTTCCACTTCCATGCACGCTCTAAAAATTTTTCACGACCTAATTCAAAACGAGTAATACCTTCTTTTTTGAATTGACGATCCAGCACAACATGTACAGCAATGGATGCATGGTCTGTTCCTGGTTGGTAAATAGCATCATAGCCCATCATTCTGGCACGGCGTATTAGCATATCTGGTAAAGTATTATCGAGAACATGACCAACATGAAGCGTACCTGTGACATTTGGCGGAGGCATCATAATAGCGTAAGGTTCTTTTGAATCATCCATAGATGGTTCAAAAATCCCCGCTTCTTCCCAAGCTTTATAGTGTTTTTCTTCAGTATTTATTGGTTCGTATGCTTTTGTTAACATTTCTTTGGCCTATTTGCTGTTGAAATTAAGGGTTATTTGTAACGTGTTTTATGCTTTTTTTCAAGAAATATAGTCAAATAATACAGCTATACTATTGAAATTATTTTTATTGTACCTATATGATTAGTCAGTAGTAACTCTCATATACAGAGAGTAAGAAAGATCTTTTATTATTTAGTTTATGCCTATTCAGGCAGGAGAAATTGTTATGTGGACCACTAAAAAAGTAGTACTTGCTAGTATTATTGCTATTGTTGGGGCTGTTGGAATTATTATGGCTGGTGTACCGCCACTTTGGGTTAGCACTGCTATATTTGCTATTTTGGTTGTAGCTGTATGGGTAAATGTTTTTATATCTCTTACCGCAGTTGAATGGATTCCCTTAATAGCTGTATCTCTTATACTTATTATGTTGTTGGTGACCTTTCCTAATGTTACGGATGATCTGCGTCAATTTATACATAATACATATCTCTTCGGTGCATTAAAGGTATGTATGGCCATAATGGTATTAAGTTTAGTTGTATCGATATATGAGCACGGTAAAAAAGATGATGATGTGGAGGAGATTCCCGAAGCAGTGTAGCGTTTGAATGAAGAATGGAGGTTTAGGCCTCCATTTTTTATTGCCAAATATAAAAAAATCCACCAATAAAAATTGGTGGATAAAATCGTTATTCTGGTTTGGTAAAATTTCTGACGTAAGGAAACTTTAGGTCTTCGACGTTAGTTACATTGGATGGGTTGGAATCCATCATTGCTTTAATAGACTTAGATACTTTATAAAAAGTATCTGTTCCGAATATCATTTCTAGCACAAGCATACGGGTAACATACGGAACTTCTGTTTGTTTGACATACCCGATCTGTCCTTTCAGCTCACTTTGTTCATAATCTGTTCCATGTTTTTTGATAAGCTTAATAGTATGATAAAGATGACTAGCATGAATACGCGTATAGGCAATTTTTAAATCATCAAGGCATTTTGCTTTGAGTTTATATATATCATCACTACCAACATAATCATCATCTTGAATTTTTTTGTAGAGCTCATTATCACCAAGAACAAAATAGCAACCTACTTCTGATTTGATAAATTTCTTGAATTTTTTTCTACTTAAAAGTTTTGGCATGTAGTTTATCTTAGACATAATTTACTCCTGTGGAATGTGTATTATAATATTTTTAGCACCTGATTTAACTTGCTCTATAATAATTGGGAGGGCTTCTATAAATACTTTGTATGTTGGAGCACATTCATCAATATAATTAAATATTGCCCATGCTTGCCATCCGGCTGGGTCTGTTTTTTCTGGTTCACGGTGATATAATGTTTCAACACTATCTGGTGCTAATCCTGCTAATATGCAATCACGAGTATATACACTGAAACTTAATTCAATACGTAACAAAGCAATAGCTAAATCACTGTATTTTTTGGCGTAAATATGAAATAAGTCATCATCACAACCATGATAATCATCTGTATATATCTTTTCCAAAAGGTATAAAAGATTACCCTTTATAATTAAACGTTCACCATAAAGTGTTTGAAGTTCTTTTTTGAATTTTTTCCTGCTGAGAAGCTTTAGAGTTGGTTTTTTAGCCATAGTTTATACCTGTGAGTAGTAAGGTCTGGAAAAGGTTAAGATAAAATAAGATATTAACTTTATAATAGATATTTATTGGTTAGGTCAATAAAAAACAAGGTGAGATTATTTAGTGTTTCTTCTAATAAACATAAACATTCCTGTAATCAATATTAATAGAAGTGTGATAGGTGTGGTTATTATTAACATAAAGCTGATTTCATTTACCAAAGAACCTATTTGTTTTGAATGTTGTTTAGTAGCATTATGTAATATAGATGTGAGGGTTAATAAACCATGTAGTGCAGGGGTATCATTAATTTTTACCTGAGAATCAAGATATTTTGGTGTTGCCTTATTTTCTACTAAGTCTTTTGCTATAATTAAGTTGTCATTGTATTGCTGAACTACAGCTTGGATATCATTAATGGCAGCTTTTTCATCGCTAGATAATCCAAGCGAAACATATTTACTTAGAGAGGTATTAATAGATTTGATGTATCTTTCAACTTTATCTGCAACTTCTTTGTCTTGTCTTAGGATATAGTTTTTAAATTGGTGTATCATGCCACCAAAACCAAGGTTTCCCTGTATTTCAATAATAAGTTCTGATTTAATCGCCGTAGTGTGTTTATAAGATGTCCAATTATTACCCAACTTTTTTACATCTGATACATTTGATAATGTAATCAGAGAAATAACAGTAATAATAGTAACAATTATAGCTACAGGTATAAATTTTGGCATATGGTTAAATTTAATTTTTTCTATTATTGGTTAGCAAGTTTACTTAATTCTTCTTTAACTAAACGTTCTACAACATCAGGCAAGTTTGCTTGTACCCAATCTTTTACTAGCGGGCGTAATGCTGTTGCTAAAACTTCTACAGGGAAGGTGACTTGTAAGCCATCAGCAGAAGGAGCAGTTGGCAAATGTACAGCAGAAGGTGATACTTGAACAGTTTGTGTAAGTACGGCTGTTGCAGCTTCAGCTACTGCTTCTATATCGCTAGTTTCTGGTGTTTCTACAGTTACTTCTTCTTCCGTAGCTTCTGGTGCCGCTACAATATCTTCTTCCATTGCGGGCTCTTCGGCTACAGGTTGTTCTGTTTCTGCTGTTTCAGGAGCTTGCTCCATCATTTCAGTATCAACTTCTCCGCCTTTGTACAGCTCACGAGCATTCTCAGCTTTTTCCCCTGCCGCAGTAGTTTCTTCACCAGTAGCATTAAATGCAGCGATATCTATTACTTCTTCTACTTCTGCATTTTCAGTTGGTACGTGAACCTCTTCAGATGCCGCCATTTGTGGCTCTTCATCTTCATCAAGCATAGCAGAAAGATCCAGAGCTTCTTCTGGTTGAGCTTTTACCCCCATTTCTTCAATATCATCTATATCTATGTTTGATGTGTGTTCTGCCATCATGGCATCAACATCTACGTCATCGGTGCTTTCTGGAGCTTCAGCATTTACTGCTGCAGCTTCTCCTTCAACTGTTTCTCTTATAGAAGAAAGGATATCTTCCATTGATTCAGGTTGGCTATTTTCTTGTTCTACCATGGATATCTCTTGTTTTAATAAATTGCAATTTAATTAATCTGTTTATCATACGTTATCTAGGCAGGTCAATCACGATAAATTATTAAAAATTCAGTTTTTTTATTATTTGTGGTATACATAAGTAACATATAACAAGAAGATATATAGAAAAAAAAGAAAGAATTGATTTGAAAAAACGTAACTCATTTGATGAATTTATTTATGATGCTTCTTCTCCTTTGCCAAAGAGAACTGCAAAGGAAATGGCAGATTTATTAGTTGACGGAGATATTCCTGGCTACGATAGAAAGCTGATTACAAATACCGTTAACGAAATGTATGAAACAGCAAAGCTGTTAAAAGATATTCGCCAAGAACCTAAAATTACAGTATTTGGTTCTGCAAGAACACCAGAAGATCATCCAGATTATATTTTATGTCGTGACTTTTCAAAACAGATGGCAAATTTGGGCTATATGACAATTACAGGTGCAGGCCCCGGAATTATGGCTGCTGGTCACGAAGGCGCTGGCCATGAAAAATCAATTGGTGTAAGTGTTGAACTTCCATTTGAAGAGGGCGCAAACCGTTTTGTAAAAGAAAGTGATTATTTAATTACTTGTCGTTATTTCTTTTGTCGTAAACTGACATTTATCCGAGAAGCTGATGCTGTAGTACTGTTTCCAGGAGGATTTGGTACAATGGATGAAGCTTTTGAAGTTCTAACTTTACTTCATACTGGCCGTAGTATGCCTGTTCCACTTGTTTTAATGGAACATGAAGGTGGTAAGTTCTGGGAAAAATGGATGGATTATCTTCGTGAAGGGTTATTAGCAGAAGGCACTATCAGTAAAGATGATATGTATATATTTAGAAGATTTGATAATGTAGAAGAATCTGCTGATTATATTAGTAATTTTTACCGCAGATATCATTCTATGCGTTATGTGAAGGATATGCAGGTTGTTCGTTTAAATACACCAGTACCAACAAGACTTATTGAGGACCTGGAAGAAGAATATGCAGAATTTTTAGGTGAATTTGGTATCCAGAAAAGTGAGGCATTACCAGAAGAGAAAAATGAACCTGATATTGCACATTTACCTAGGTTACTAATTAAGGGTAATAAATCTCAGCCTGTTAAGTTGTATAACTTTATTCGCTCTTTAAATAGAGAAGTTATTTCATCTTCAACAAGAAGACAGGATAGAGAAAATGTTTGTGATCTTGGCCCAGTTAAGCAGGCCAACCCAAGACCAAAACGAGAAAAGATTAAGGTTGTGAAGGAATAAATAGCTTTAATATAACTATAAAAGCCCTGCAAATGCGGGGCTTTATTTATTTCGTTTAGTAGTTTTATGATTCAGCCAAATTGTTCAATCAGCTCATTCCTTAAATCAGTCATACCTTTTTTTGCTAGTTCAGCAGTATCAAATATATGAGTAGTATTTAGTACAGGACGACCGCCTGGCATAGTGATCCATCCTGCATATTTACCATTATCATCTGGCCCTGCATGTGTGTATATAAGGTCATCATTGTTTATAATTGTTAATGCGGTACGTCTTGATACAGCCATTTTTTTTACTCCATAAAGTGTAAAATTAATAAAAAAAATTTTAAGAAAAGGTAAAGTAGATTAGCTGAAATTTTGATAACATAAGAATGTGTATACATTAAAAAATAAATAATTACAAATTAAATCATAATGAAATTACTTGTAATTTTTAGGTTTAATTATTATATACAGAGCATGGAGAAACAATGCACACATTCAGGATGTAAAGAAGAGGGGACATTCCCCGCACCACGTGATCCACGTAATATTGGTGAACGTCAGTACTTTTGTGCTCAGCATATTAAAGAGTTCAACAAAAAATGGAACGGCTTAGATGGTTTCAATGAAGATGAAATATTCTCCATGCGTCAAACCACAACATGGGATAGACCAACGTGGAAAGCTGGCGTAAACGGAGATTCTCCTGCTGGTAAAAAGCTTCATTTTAAAACGACACAAGAACTTTATAACTTCTTTAAAATGCGTCATCAGCAACAGCATGTTAAATCTAGCCAGCAGAATACTAAAATTATTCCACCAGATGTGCATGAGGCTTGCGTTATTTTTTCTTTAGATACGCCAGTTATTAGCCTTGATAAACTAAAACATCGATATTTTGCGTTAGTTAAACAACACCACCCAGATGTTAATCATGGTTCTAAAACAGCAGAAGATATGGTTAAACGTATTAATGTTGCTTATCATATTTTGCAGGATTATGTAGGTAAGTAACTCTACCCCACTTGTAAATTACATATTTCATCACTATTTATATAGCTAGTAGTAAATCTATTCTTATGAATATACCTTTTGCCAGCCTCTCATTTGAGAGCTGATTTAATGTGTATTCTTTATTTTTTGAGCGTAACTGCTCATTTTTTTGGAGATTATAATTATGAATTTTAAAAAAGCTATAAAACTATTCCCAATGGAGTTTGATAGGGAAAGTATGACTCTGGACGAGTTTCGGAACATAATTGATACAATGATTACTCAAGGTATTGATCCTGAGTCGGAACCAAATATTTTATGTAACGACCGTTATGGAAAAACTTCCAGTATGCGTATAGACCTTTTTAAGGTTGATGCTGATGACCTTGGAAATATCATCCCTCATATAAATCCTATTACTATTGAACATAAACGTTCAACAGGTATGACTTTGCAGTCATTAAAGGATGCCATTGATGAGGTTGTGAAATCTGGAATTAGTTCTGAAATAAATGTATTTATTAGTGCTAATAACCAGCTAAATAGGCTGGTGAACATGAAAGTGGCAACACTATGTGTTACCGAAGGGAAAAACGGTGAAGCTTTACCGTATATCACGCCAGTATGGAGTGATTGGGTAAAATAAACCAATAGCGGTAAAAAAAGGAAATGGAGCCATAACGGCTCCATTTTTATTTGCAATAATATAAATTTACTTATTCTTTTTGTTTATTTTAACTATTTCTTGTTTTGCACTTTTATTTCCTTTATCTGCGGCTGCTTGAAGTAACTTTAGTCCTTCTATTTTATCTTGCTGTAGGGTTCCTTTGCCATAGTATAAGTACCAACCAAAATTGAACATAGCTAGTGGATTTTCTTTTTTAGCTTCTTCTTCTAGAATTTTAATTCCACGCTCTCTATCCTTGGTTACACCTTTTCCTTTCATGTATCTAATGCCTAGCCTTGCTTTTTCATCAGCTTTCTTTCTATTTATTTTAGCAATCTCTTTTTTTGCATTGTTATTATCTTTGTCTGCGGCATCTTGGATTAATTTAAGCCCTTTTACTTTGTCCTGCTCTATGGGTCCCTTACCATAATATAAGTACCAACCTAAATTATACATGGCCAGTGAATTTTCTTTCTTAGCGGCTTCTTTTAGCAGTTTAATACCATATTCTTGATCTTTGGTTACTCCTTTTCCTTTCATGTACATACTAGCCAGACGTGCTTTAGCATTGGTTTTACCTTCATCCATAGCCTTTTTATAAAATTTTGCGGCTACTTTGTAATCTATTTTAACACCATGTCCGTAATAATATGCTTTACCAACTTCGCAAGACGCATATGAATTACCTTGTATGCTGGCCTTCATATACCATTTAAATGCTGTTTTGAGATCTTTAGGAGTTAAATCTGAATGATCGGCATAAATATCGCCAAGGTATCCTTGTGATGTGGCATGTCCTTTTTCTGCTGCTATTTTGAAAAATTTAAAGGCTTTTACTTTATCTTTTTCTGTATTTTTTCCATACCAATATGTGTTGGCAAGGTTATATGTTGACCCTCTGTGTCCTTGTTCGGCTGCTAATATATAATATTGTAAACCTTTATTTACATCTTTAGGGAGGTCTTGACCATTAGTATATCTGTATCCTAATGAAGCCTGAGAGCTGACATTTCCACCTTCTGCTGCCATATGATATAGTCTCATTGCTTCAGGCAAGTCTTTTTGTGTCCCATTACCTTTTACATAGTTAATACCTAGAGCATTCATAGATCTAACATGATTTTGTTCTATAGCTCTTTTATAAAGTTTATTTGCCTCTTTGTAGTTAAAGTCAAAATCTTCATAGATACGAGCCATGCGGAATAGGGCATCAGGATAATTTTGTTCTGCGGCTTTTTCTACCCATTTTCTGCCTCGTACGCTGTTTTTATGTGTATATAAATACTTAGCTAGTTCTAGCTGTGCCATAGGTTCTCCACCTATTGCGGCATCTTTTAGTATTATATACTCTTCTGTTGTAGGTTCTTTTTCTTCTAAAGCGGCTAATTTTTGTTTGGCTTTTTCATCGCCATTATTAGCAGCTTCACGCAACATTGCTTTTACTGATTCTTTTTCAGCATTCATTTTATTTTTAAATGAGGCAAGTATTTTCATTGCTTTTGGATGTTCTTTATTTGCGGCTTTTACCAGCCATTTAACAAATCTTTCATCATTTTTCTCAATGTTTTTATAGTGCATTGCTAAGGTGAACATAGCATCCCTATGTGCAACAACAGTAGCACCAGAGTATAATACCTTAAATGCTTCATCGTAATCTTTTTCAACCTTCATTAAGTAATGATAAAGAGCAACCTTAGCTAGTCCTAGTCCAGCATCGGCTGATTTTTCTATATATAATTTACCTTTACCTCTTGGCAATAATTTAAATGATTCAGCTCCCCAATATAAATCACCAAGTATTAATAATGCTTTTGCATTTTCTTGAGATGCCAGTTCTTTGAGCTTAAGAAATTTGCCCTCACCTTCCATACCTGTAAGGCTCTCTATTTCTTTTGCTTTTAACTTATTTAAAACTGTTACCGCTGGTTTGTAATTATTCAGAGATGCTAAGCGTTTTAATGTATATATAGCTTCCATTTCTGTTTGTATTGAACTTTCTTCGTGTAGTAAACGTAAAAGAGCCTTTGCAAAATCTTGCTCTACAGCAGGAGTAAATGTTTCGGAATATTCTTCCTGTTGTTGTAATCTGTCCGTGTATGGTGATAAGGCGTGTATATCATAAATATGGGAAAAATAGGCGCTAAATATAAAAAGTATATATCTCAAAATCAATTATCTCTCTACTGAATTATAAAGAGATAATTATTACATAATACATGTATTCTACATAATCAATTAGCGGATAGTTAAGCAACCATTTGCTGACCTTGAGGTTGTACTGCAAGAAAACTGCTCATAATACGAGAGGCAACCTCTTTATTATTTTCAATAATTGCGGAGTTTAGACGAATTTGTACACCCATTGTACGCATTATTTCATCTGGATCTTTGTATTTTTCAATATTTTGGTTTTGTATAATCATAAGTAAAGCTTCAATAATGGATGAAGTAATTTTATCACCAGCAAGTTTAGCCATAGATATATGCCATAAGCGTTCTGCTTTTTCATTTTCTTCTGGGGATGCATCTTTATGAACGGAATGTATGTATAACCCTTTTTTACTATCTTGTTTAGCGCTGCATGCTTTAGCGGCTATTTCTACTTGTAATGCCTGACGAATAAACGATACTTCTTGATTAGCAGAGGGGGTATACTTTGCAAATAGAGTAAGATCCTTAAGAAGCATGGAAATATCTGGCATTGCAATAAAACTACCACGACCTGGAGTTACAGTTAATAAACCAGAAACACGAAGCATCTGAATTGATTCTCGAAGCGTTGTTCTTGAAACATCAAAATGATGGCAGAGTTTTTCTTCTGTAGGTATCCTATCACCTGGTTTTAACTCTCCATTAAAAATCATACTCTTAATCTGTTCTGCGATTTGTGCTGACCTACGTATACGTGGTTGTCTTGTGGTTACTGGCAGTTCTGTAATAAAGCTCATTTTATGTTCCGTTCTTGTTATATTAGAGTTTCCTGATATAAATACACTTAATAGTTGTATTATGTGTTACCTCTTAGTAGGTGTCAAGAGGTTTAAAATGTTAATAATTTATTGTAAACTGCCAGTTGCCTTTATATCCCTAAGGTGATAGGGGTATCAACCTAAAGTAGTACAACCTTAATTTGTATGATGAATAATGAATGATAATTTGTAATGTATGGTGGTAATACCTATACTATATGTTACATATATAATGATTTATCTTTATGCCTTTTAAACAAACTAAAAGGTTTCTTTATTCTTTTTCAGGAGAACTATTATGAACAACTTTTCTTTTAATGGTGATGTTCAACATAAAAACATGTTGCAAGCGCGCCTTGAAGAAACAGAAAGATTTGGTGGTACACGCGTTATTCCATTGTTTAAAATTGATGGTATGCCTAAAAGTATCCATATTTTGTTTGGCCGCCTAATTGAAGGCGCAGATTTACAGCAGGAAGAAGTGAATGAATATCATAAGAAGTACATTGATGTAGTTCATGTGGATGTAGATTTAGCTAATGTGCCGTACCAATTTCTATTGTGGGAAATGTCATTGCTGGAAAGTCATACTGCTGATTGTAGTAGAACTAGAAGCCATGTTCAGAATGCTAAAGATTTATTTGGTATGCATATTAATCAGGATTATATTACTAAGCAAGATTGCGAAAATATGCGAGGATATGAAAGCCATGAAATGGAGTATTCTGCATCTTCAGCAGTATTTTTTGCTTTTACTAATATGGAATCTTCTCTTGCGCAAAGTTCTTATCATGCTGGTAGGCATATATCTAAAAAAATTACAGATGATGCAATGCTTGATGATAAGTCTGAGTATATTAAAAGACGTAAAGCTCAAATGGTTACATATAACCGTCAGGCTTTAACGGCACTTTTGCAAATTTTGGCTAAGGCTTAATCGGATAAAAACCGCTATATACTTTCATATATAGCGGTTTTTTTTATGTGTTAAGAGTGTTAAGAAAGTTCCTTAGAACGATTTTTGGCAGCAGTAACAGTTTTTTTGATTATTTCTTTTAAACCTTCATTATTTAAAACTTCTAATCCTGCGGCAGTTGTTCCGTTAGGGCTTGTTACCATTTCTCTTAATTTAGCTGGAGAATTAGTAGTTTCTTGTAGCTTCGCTAAACTACCAGCTCCCCATGCTGTTGTAACTGCTAATTTTTGAGCAAGTTCTTGTGGTAACCCATTAGCAACACCAGCTTCGGTTAGGGCTTCCATCATTAAAAAGAAGTATGCGGGGCCAGAACCAGATACAGCAGTTACGGTATCAATTAATGATTCATTTTCTACCCATGCAGTTTCACCTGTGGTGGCTAATAATTTTTCAGCATTTTTTTGTTGATCTTCATTTGTATATTTGTTAGCGCATAAAACTGTCATACCTTTGCCAATTGCGGCTGGTGTATTTGGCATACTTCTTATGATTGGCGTATTTCCTCCTATGATATTACTTATTTTATCTATTGTTGTACCTGCAGCAATAGAAAGGAATACACAAGCTGGGGTTGAGTATATTTTATACAATGGAAGTATTTTATCTATCATTTGTGGTTTGATAGCAATTAGTACAATAGATGGGGTTATTTCAGGCAGTTCTTTATATATAGTAATACCAAGTTTATTGGCATCTAGTTTTGCTTGTTCAGATATATCTACTGCATGAATATTGTTTGGGTTTATACCATCTGTAATCATACCTTTAACAATGGCTTTCCCCATATTGCCAAGACCAATAATTAAAATAGTTTCATTCATTACTATATATCCTTTTATTTCAGTTGAATTTATATGGTGTGATGGATATAGTCAACTAATGATAAGTTACCCTAACATTGACCCAGTCGCTATAACCATTGGCCCCATTTTAGGCAAGGAATTTCCTGTTTATTGGTATGGTATAGCGTATGTATGCGCATTTTTTGCAGGTTTGCATTATTTAAAATGGGCATTTAATAAGTACAAAGTTTCACAAAATACTAAAAAAAATCCTATAGCAGATGATATTTTTATTTGGATAGTAGTTGGTATTATTTTAGGTGGACGTTTAGGCTACACACTTTTTTATAATTTCTCTTATTTTGCAGAAAACCCAATGGATATTTTAAAAACTTGGCAAGGAGGCATGAGTTATCATGGTGGAATGCTGGGTGTATTTATTGCTATTCTACTTTTTTCATGGAAACGTAATATGAACTTCTTTCAAATTAGTGATAGGTTAGCACCAGGAGTATGTATAGGTTTATTTTTTGGGCGTATAGCTAATTTTATAAATGGAGAACTGTACGGCAGAGCAACAGATGTTCCATGGGCGATGATTTTTCCTGCAGGAGGAGAATTACCACGTCATCCAAGCCAATTATATGAGGCAGGACTAGAAGGCTTGTTATTATTTACAATTTTACATCTTACGTTATCAAAAAAATATCTTATGTGTGAAGTTTCAGGTTTATTTATGATTGGTTATGGTATGTCACGTATTATTGTAGAATTTTTCCGCCAACCAGATGATTTGGATCACCTAAAAGAAGGTATTTTCACAGTTATAACAATGGGGCAATTGTTAAGTATTCCAATGGTATTAGTTGGTATGTTTTTATTATGGTACAGTAGAAGGCATGTTGCAAAAACTGCTTAAACAAAAAATAACTGAACAAGGATCCATCTCTATAGCAGAGTATATGGAAACCTGTTTGTATCATCCTGAATATGGCTATTATATGACTCGTGATCCATTTGGTAAAAATGGAGATTTCACTACAGCACCAGAAATAACTCAGCTGTTTGGCGAAATGTTGGCTTTATGGATAATGGCAACATGGCAAAAACTTGGTTCTCCAGAAAAATTTAATTTAATAGAATGTGGCCCAGGGCGAGGTACATTAATGGGTGATATATTACGTACCTTGAAAAAAATATCGCCAGAATGTTTCTCTGCATCAGAAATAAAGCTAATAGAAATTAGTCCATTTTTACAAAAAATTCAGCAACACAAGTTAGCTGAGTATAATATTAAGTGGCACAATAAAATTGAAAAAGTAGATTTAACATTACCAACCATCTTAATAGGTAACGAACTATTAGATGCATTTCCAGTACAACAATTCAACTTAAATGGTGAAGAGAAAAGAGTTTGTCTTAAAAATAATGAGTTAAGCTTTACGCATGAAGATGATGTAGTTGAAAAATCACCAGTTATGGATAAGTTTTTAACATACCTGAATGATAATATTAAAAATGGTGCATTATTATTTATTGATTACGGTTATACCAAAGAAGGCATGAATGGTGAAAATACAGGTGATACCCTTCAAGCCGTAAAATCCCATAAGTTTATGGACATACTAACAAATTGCGGAGAAGCAGATATAACAACTCACGTTAATTTTTCTCATGTACAAGAAATACTAAAGACTGAAAATACCTCCATTGTGCCACTTGCAACATTTCTAATAGGTTTAGGTTTGCCAGTTCGTGCAGCAGATTTAATTGAAAAGCAGCCAGCTAAAACTGAAGAAATAGAACACGCAGTGTATAGGTTACTTCATGCAGAGCAAATGGGTGGGTTGTTTAAGGTTCTAACGAAGATTTATATTAATGACTAGCCATAGGTCAATACTGACAGACCTGTCCAAAAAGGTTGAACCAATTTTAGAAAAATTGGAACAAAGTAGAGTTTCTTTTCTGATAGAATATAGGTGGCGCAGATCGAAGGCATTAATATTTGGTACAGTAGCCTTTATTATTGTTACAATAATTGCTCTTTTAAGCACTACGGTTATGCATTGGGTAGAAGAAGTTTGGGGTGTTGCACTTGTAATCGCATTTATGGCATGGCGATGGGTTGATGGACCAGTTAAGGAATATAACAAAGCATATAAAAATGATATTATTCCACATATATTAAAAGTTATTGGTAATTTTAATTACTCAGTAGGTGGCAAGAGCCAGGTTGAATTGAAGGTTTTTGGCCATTCACTTATGAGTGCTGGAAGAGATATTGGTATTTTAAGTAGTAAGAAGTTTCTTATAGAGGAATCAGGTATTATTCCAAATGGTAATTGGGGAGTAGAAGATACTATTACAGGAAATCATAAAGGGGTAGATACAACTTTCTCTGAACTTATAATTGAGCGTGGAAGCGGTAAAAATAGTAAAATAGTATTTAGGGGAGCTATAATTCTTCTCTCATTCCCTAAATTATTTGAGAGTGACATTCATATTGGGCAGGATTATGGTTTTGCTAATAAACTAACAAGTATGGGTAAAAAAGGTAAAAAGCGTGTTAATTTGGTCGATCCTAAGTTTGAAGATCGCTATGAAACATACGGTAGTGACCAAACCATGGCTCGCTATATAGTTAATCCATCATTTATGGAAGAGTTTATGGCATTAGACGATCTTTTCCGTAAACATGCTAAGGGTAAAGGAATAGAAGCATCTTTTTACGATAACAATGTACTTGTAAAACTTGGCTACTCAAAAAACCTACTAGAGGCACCAAATATTCATAAACATGCTGTATCAATGGAAGAAATTGAATTGTTATACAGTGAAATTAATATCATTCTTGGTATTATAGATGCTCTTAGCCTAGAAAAGTTTGCCACTAAATAATTAATTTCTCTATTGACTTAAGTTTGTTCATATATACACTGCGCATTGCAAATATATCTATTTTTTCCTTTTTTCTTACTTAACGTGGAGGATAACCATGTCTTCAGATACACCTCAAGAACCTCGTAAGAGGCATAGATTTATTCCAGCAAATGTTGGAGATTCATTCGCTGCCGTTATTCGCATAATACTTGCGTGGTGGCACAGAGCTATTGATATAAAACCTGGCTTCGATAAAGAAAAGCTATTGCCCGAAAATCATTGGGTTATTGCTGGTTTTTCTCAGGCTTTGCTTGCAGGTATGATGCTGTTTTATGGTTTTAACATTTTTCATGAATACCATGATTTAACACGTTTGTTTTTTGCATTCTCTTCTGCTGGTATATTATTTTTAATTATTAATGAAGTCGTTGCAGCTCTTTCAACACATACTAAATGGGTGGATTATACATCTGTTCCAGCTTTGGCTTTTATGCCAATTATTAGTATTGCTGTTATTACTGGTATGGCTATTGGCGGTAATTTACCGTTATTAGGTGTACCTTTTTATTTATTTCTTTCTTTTTGGCTATCTGGCCCTGTTAATGAAAAATTGAAAGAAATGTATAAATCCCGCCGCAGTGTGTGGCATTGGTATTGGATGATTCTTACAACTGGTCGTGAAATTTACTAAGGAGATAGCATTGAATAATAAAACTTTAACGCTAGATGAAGCTTTGGATAAAGTTTCACATGTTTCAGGTTGGAATATGGGGGAAGATATTCAGGATATGGTGGATTTAATTGAAGAAGATTCAACTAAAATCATTAAAATCCTAGATATTGATAAATTTAAAATTGCTACTAAAAATGTATATGAGTTAGGACTTAACTTTAGAAGTGACTGCCAACCAGTTGAGGTAGCAGAAGAAGTTTGTAATCAGGATATAGCTTATTTAGCTTGTTCTACACAAACACTAACTATCAGAAAAACATTAAGACGTGCTTTTCTTCTTGGCTGGATGCGTTCATTATTAAAACATGATTATCCTGCTAATGAATTTATGGATACCTTAGAACAAAAGGAATTTAAAATTTACCGTGAAGGCAGATGTGCTGGTATCAGAGCAGAGCGTACATACTAAAATTTAACTATCGTTAAAAACCACCTTATGGGTGGTTTTTTTATTTTAAGTTGAACTATATATAGTACATGTAGTAAAACTAACAGACACTTTATATATAGGGAAATTTTTTACCATGCTAACAAGTAACGATATCCGCCAATCATTTTTAAAATTCTTTGAAAGCAAAGGACACACAATTGTGCCTTCATCTTCACTAGTTCCAACTAATGATCCTACCTTGATGTTTACAAATGCAGGTATGGTTCAATTTAAAAATGTTTTCACAGGAGCAGAAAAAAGAGATTACGTTACAGCAACTTCATCACAAAAATGTGTGCGAGCAGGTGGTAAACACAATGATTTAGAAAATGTTGGCTCAACAGCACGTCACCATACATTTTTTGAAATGATGGGTAACTTTTCATTCGGAGATTATTTTAAAGAAGATGCAATTCCATATGCATGGGAATTTTTAACATCAAAAGAGTGGATGGGTATTGATAGTGATAAATTATACGTAACAGTTTATCACACAGATGATGAAGCTTACGATATTTGGCATAAAAAAGTTGGTGTTCCTGAAAATAGAATCATTAAAATTGCTACCAATGATAACTTTTGGTCAATGGGAGATACAGGCCCATGCGGACCATGCACAGAAATTTTTTACGATCATGGAGAAAAGTACTGGGGTGACTTACCAGGAACACCAGATGAAGATGGTGATAGGTTTATAGAAATCTGGAATATTGTTTTCATGCAATTTGATAAACAAGAAGATGGTGAAATGAAACCATTACCAAAAACAGGTGTAGATACAGGTTGTGGTTTAGAACGTTTAACAGCATTAATGCAGGGCTTAAATAATAACTACGATATGGATTTAATGCAGAGCATAATTCAATCAGCTTCTAAGATTTCAGGTATTGAATATTTTGCTGATGGAAATAGCTGTTCAGATATTGAACAACAACAAAGTATTTCACTAAGAGTCATAGCCGATCACCTTCGTGCAATGAGCTTTTTAATGGTAGATGGTGTAATGCCAAGCAACGAAGGCCGTGGTTATGTACTGCGTCGTATTATGCGCAGAGCAATGCGTCATGCACACATGGTAGGAATAAATAAACCGTTTATTTACAAATTATTACCAAGTTTAGCTAATGTAATGGGTGAGGCATATCCAGAACTTGCTCGTGGAGCAAATATGGTAACAGATACCATAAAAGCAGAGGAACAACGTTTCGGAAAAACATTAAATAAAGGTATGAAACTTTTAGGTGATGCTACTGCAAAATTAAATGATGGTGATACACTAGGTGGTGATGTTGCATTCAAACTTTATGATACTTATGGCTTCCCATTAGATTTAACTCAAGATGCTTTAAAAACTAAAAATATAGATATAGATATTGATGGTTTTGAAACATGTATGACCGAACAAAGAGAGAGAGCAAGAGCTGCTCAAAAAGGCGGAACAGGTCAAAGCAAACTTGCAAATAGCTGGTACAACCTGAGAGATAAAATAGAACCAACAGAATTTCTAGGTTACAAAACCGCAAAAGCAGAAGGTGTGGTTTTAGCCATAATGGAAAATGATGAACCTGTTCAAAAAATGAACAAAGGAGCAAAAGGAGTAATTGTTACTAACCAAACTCCATTTTATGCTGAAGCTGGTGGTCAAGCCGGAGACGTTGGTTGTATAACATTCGAAGGTGGAAGAGCTAGAGTTAAAGATACTCAAAAAATTATAGACGGTACAATCTACCAACACTTTGTAGAAATAGAAGAGGGTACATTAGAAACAAGTACAGCTGTTGAAATGGAAATATGTGAGTATGTGCGTAATGCAACTGCTAAAAACCACTCGGTAACTCATTTACTTCATACTGCTTTGCATGAAGTTTTAGGTGAGCATGTTTTCCAAAAAGGTTCTCAAGTTAATTATGAGAAAACTCGTTTTGATTTCTCTCATAATAAAGCTATGACAATTGAAGAAATCCAATCTGTAGAAGATAAAGTTAACAATATGATATGGGCAAACACTCCAGTTATAACTAAAGTTATGGATAAAGAAGAAGCCATAGAATTTGGTGCAATGGCATTATTTGGTGAAAAATACGATGATGAAGTTCGTGTTGTGTTAATGGGTGATGAAGCAAAATACGTATCAGTAGAGCTTTGTGGAGGAACACACGTTAAACGTACAGGTGATATTGGTTTATTTAAAATAGCTCTAGAAACTTCAATATCTTCAGGTGTTCGTAGAATAGAAGGATTAACTGCAAACGGTGCATTTAGTGAAATGCGTGAAATGGAAACGGCTATTAAAACAATTTCACAAGATCTGAAAACTAAAGTTGCTGAAGTTCCTGATCGTGTGAAATCATTGAAGGATGAAATTAAAGCACTTAAAAATGAATTAAAAGAAGCCCAAAAATCTGGTGGAGCAGGCGGGGCAGATTTGGCAAGTCTAGTAAGTAACGCAGAAAAAATAGGTGATATATCATTTATAGGTGCAGCATTAGAAGGCGCAGAACCTAACCTAATGCGTGAAATGGTAGAAGATTTAAAAAATCGTATAACTTCAGGTATTGTCATTCTAGGTTCAAATAATGGTAAAAAATCTACATTGGTAGCAGGTGTTACAAATGACCTTATATCTCAATTTAAAGCAGGAGACATTGTAAACGCCGCAGCGGCAACATTAGGAGGAAGAGGTGGCGGAAAACCAGAACTTGCAATGGCAGGCGGTAGTGCTGGAGATATTAATGCAGCCTTAGGTGCAGCACGTGAAGCGGTTGCAAAATAATGAAAAATCACACAAAACTAACACCGCAAGACATTGAGCTAGTAGAAACAGCAAAATCGTTCATAGATAAACATTTCCGTGAAGATTGGCACCACATAGCCGTAGCATTACGTACTAAAGCTGGCAATGTTTATACATCTTTTAACTTAGATACTTACGTGGGTGGGTGTGCTCAATGTGCAGAACCGATTGCAATTGGTAAAGCTTTAACAGTAGAAGATAGAGAAATTGAAACTGTTGTAGCGGTAAGAAAACCTCGTCCAAATAAACATGATAAAACTATGCGGGTAGTTTCTCCATGTGGTAATTGTAGAGAAATAATATCTGATTACGCTCCAGAGTGTTTTGTGATTTTAGAAGAAGATGGTGAGTATTATAAATTACAGGTTATGGATTTACTCCCTGAGAAATACTACGTAGGTAAAGCTAAATTACCTAACCGTTAAAACAAAAAAAACCGCCCGAAGGCGGTTTTCTGAAATGCATAAACGGTTACAGTTTTCGAATAATATTGCGGAAGGCAATGTTTATTATAAGGAACATGATAAAGCTAAATATTATGCCTAATATAGTAGCTGACATAACATCAGATCTGGCATACAGCTTAATGGCTTCAGAAAATAATATAGCCCAAGTTAACAAAATGGTGCCAATAACTCTGATCAAGCCATCGTAATTGGTTTCCTTGATTAAAGGAAAGCCTAACATTAATATCGATGCTATAAATAGTGTGACTGATATAAAGATGGAGACAAAATCTTTTTCAATCCCACCATGTATCATGATGGTGACGTATGCAATAATACTCAGTATACTGACTGTGGCTAAGGCAAGGCGCGATGCAATAGGGGTGTTTTTGATAAAGTTTAACATAAGAATTCTCCTAATCTTGCTTATTCTCGGCGATAGCCATAGCAAGCTTTATTTGGGTATCATCAAGATCTAAGTCAGGCCTTGAAATATTAAGATCCCCTAAAATTTCTTGAAATACTTTTAGCTGCAATGCAATTATTTCTGCGGTTACCTCATCAATAGTTACTGGTGATAAAACCTTTATTTTACAAGTGGTGTTTTGTTAATTTCTAATTTCGTGTATGATATTTCTCAAGGATAAAAGGAAATAAAAATGAATAGCCCTATTGTTTGTGATTTAACCAATAAAAACTGTGTGCCTTGCCAAGGCGGAGTTCCACCAATGAGCGAAGAGGAAGCCAATAAACTTTTGGCAGAACTTAGTGAAAAATGGTCATTAATTGACGGAGCTACAAAACTTCATCGTAAATTTAAAGTACGTAATTTTAAACGTGCTCTTAGTGTGGTTAATAATGTTGGTGAAATTGCCGAAAGCGAAGGGCACCACCCAGATATCAAATTAGGCTGGGGCTACGCTTGCTTAAAAATTCAAACTCATAAAATCAACGGATTGACTGAAAGCGATTTTATTTTAGCGGCTAAATCAGAACAAGCATTCCAAAAACTAAGAGAAGCATGGAACAAATAATGAAAAAACCAGTATTAGTATTCTTATTTGTTGCAGCTCTTTCTGGTTGTAGTGAAATATATTTTGATGTTAAACCAGCAAAATTTATGGAATTTGAACAAGAAGTCTCCAGAATTATGGAAGAGGCACCATGTGAATGGACTCATGGTAAAGCTGATCCGCAATCTGTTATTCAGTACGATTTTGGTTGTCATGGTGGTAAATGGGGTAACGTTAGCTTATATGTAGATAGAAAAAAGAATGCTGATGAATCTGTACGTAGTATGCGTTTATTATGGAAAGAAAAAGAGCCAGAATATTATATTGGTGACAACGATAAACAAATCGCAGAAGAATTTATAGCCTTTCTATCACGTGCCTATGCACCAGATTTTAAACTACTGAAAACAGTATTTATGGGTACAAAACAAAGTAATTTTAGTACTAGCCACCTTAATTTTGATTATACTTATACCCAAAGCAAAATGTATGGTTTGCATCGTTTAGAAATTGTCCAAGAAAATCCAACCATTTTTTAGTTTAAATATAAAAAGAAAGAATTAATAATGCTAAAAACATCAATAACAATCGCTCGTGGAGACGGTATCGGTCCAGAAATTATGGATGCAACACTTGCTATCATGGAAGCAGCAGGAGCCGAAATAGAACCTGAATTTATTGATATTGGGCAAAAAGTTTATGAAAGTGGTAACACTACAGGTATTAGTGATGATGCTTGGGAATCACTTCGTAAAACAGGTGTATTTTTAAAGTCGCCAATTACAACACCACAAGGCGGTGGTTATAAAAGTGTTAATGTAACATTGCGTAAATCTTTTGGATTATTTTCCAATGTTCGTCCTGTTAGAACATACAAACCGTTTGTAAACTCCAAACACGCCGATATAGATATGGTAATTGTCCGTGAAAATGAAGAAGATTTATACGCTGGTATGGAATACCGTCAAACTCATGATGCGTGTCATAGCCTCAAAGTTTTAAGTAGAGCAGGTAGCGAGCTTATTTGTCGTTACGCCTTTGAATATGCCAGAGCTAACGGTCGTAAAAAAGTTACATGTTTAGTTAAAGATAATATTATGAAAATATCAGATGGACTTTTTCATAAAGTATTTAATTTAATTGGTGAAGATTATCCAGAACTGGAAAAAGAATCAATTATTGTAGATATTGGTATGGCTTTAGTTGCAGATCGCCCAGAAAATTTTGATGTACTAGTAACACTTAATTTATACGGAGATATTGTTTCAGATATTGCTAGTCAAATTGCTGGTTCTGTTGGTTTAGCTGGTTCTATGAATATTGGCCATGATTGTGCGCTATTTGAAGCTATCCACGGTTCTGCACCAGATATCGCAGGTCAGGGAATAGCAAACCCATCAGGTTTATTAAACGGAGCAATTCTTATGCTTCATCATATTGGCCAAAGCGAAGTTGCGGTTAAAATTGAAAATGCATGGCTATATACACTAGAAAATGGTGAACATACAGGAGATATCGCAACAGATAAATCTAAAGCTCTTTCAACTAAAGAATTTGGTGAAGCAGTAGTACGTAATTTAGGCAAAAAACCATCATCACTAAAAGAGGCAACAGTAGAAGATTACAAAAAAATGAAAATGCCAACTCATGCAGAGCGTACTCTTTCAGCAAGAGTAAAAGATTTAGTTGGGGTAGATGTATTTGTAGAATGGGAAGATGGAACACCTAAGGATTTAGGAGAAAAACTTGCGTCAGTAACTCCAAGTAGTATGGATTTTAGTCTTCTTGCTAACCGTGGTATGAAAGTTTATCCAATGATAAATGATGATAAACAAATTGTAGGTGATTCATGGTGTTGCAGGTTCAGAGGTAAAAATGGTCATACTAAAAATGAGGTTATTCAAGAATTGCTAGAAGGTGTTTCTAAAGCAGGGATTGACTGGGTAAAGGTAGAGAATCTCTATACTTTTGATGGTGAAAGAGGGTTTTCTTTACTCCAAGGAGAATAATTTTGAGGTAGTTTCATCACGATTATTTTATAAAAATGAATGAAATATACTATAGATACTTGCAAAATTTTAACTAGCGAGTTAAAGTCTGTCATAACGGTTAAAGAACTAGCTTTTAATAGCTGGTGTAAATAAAAAAAGGTTTTTTTTAATAATGATTAAGCAAATTTCAATAACAGCTGCTTCTGTTACTCTTTTAGCAGCATGTTCTGGTTTTCAAGCTGCAGAACCAGAAATTTACGTAGTTGGTGATGAAACAACAACTGCATCACACGCTTACAGCATGACACCTGATATGTCAGGTGCTGAAGCAAAACATTTCCATGCTAACATGGGTGAACATAGTCATGATTATACAGATGCAGCACATATGCATAACCATGTAAATGCAGTAGAAACAACTGAAGATGTAAACGTAATGCAAGATATGTCTTACGTAACATTCTCGTTTGATTCAGCATCTCTATCTAGCGAAGCTCGTGAACAACTTGCTACAATCGCAGATAAAATTCGTGAATCAGGAGCTAGTAATATTGCTGTAGAAGGTCACTGTGATGAACGTGGTACACGTGAATATAACCTTGCATTAGGTGATCGTCGTGCTGTTGCTGTTAAAAAATACCTAGTCGGTTTAGGTGTTTCTTCTAGCAAACTTACAACAATTAGTTACGGTAAAGAACGTCCTAAAAACCCTGCTCACACAGATGAAGCTTGGGCTGAAAATCGTCGTGGTGTTGTAAACTTTAAGTAGTTTTTAATAATTAGTCTTTAATAGTATTAAAGACGTTTACAAAAACCTGCCATTGGGTTATCCTGCGGCAGGTTTTTGTATTAAATAATAATAAAATGGGCATTAGCTGAATGAAACAATTCTGGTTTATTTCCTTAGTAATTGGCGCTAGTATTATATCTTTTCCTTCATTTGCAGAGGAAGATGGCGATGTTATTGGTAAAGCAATTCGTATGGATCAAATGGAACGTCGTTTGATGCTTTTGGAACAAAAACTATTCTCAGGTACTACCAAGGAACTTACAGCACGTGCTTCTAACCGTCCTGTAGATGTTTCTCCTGATGTGCGTATGATGCTTGCTGATTTTGAGGCTCGTATTCAACAACTTGAAGAAGAATGGCGCAAAATGTATGGTGCTGTAGAAGATCTTGGTCATTCAGTAGAAAAAATGGCTGATAAAGTTGAATTAATTACCAAAGATTTAGATTTTAGATTACAAGATTTAGAAAAAGCTGGTGTAACTGCTACTAAAAAAACTAAGAAAAAGAAAACAGGCCCAGTAGCATTATCTGATGGTAAGGTAGACAAAAAAGAAGATAGTGGTGTACCAGGAAAAATTTCAGCAGATAAGCTTTATCAAAAAGCATATCAATACCTTACAGCTACATCATATGATAAAGCAGAAGTTTGGTTCAAAGAATTTATAAAACGTCATGCAGATAATAAACTGGCAGATAATGCATATTACTGGCTAGGTGAAGTTTACCTTGTTCAAGGTATGGCAGAAAAAGCTGTAGTTGAATTTTCTAATGGTTTGGGTGCATTTCCTAGCGGAACCAAAGCTCCGGCAAACCTATTAAAAATGGGTGTAGCATTTACTCAGATGGATCGTAAAGACCACGCAAAAAGTGCATGGAGTAAGCTTCTAAGAGACTTCCCAAATACTCCAGAAGCTGAAAAAGCTAGGAAGAAACTTGGATCTGATTAATAAAAAATCTTTTCAAGAAAGATTTTCACATACAGATAATAAGTTTGCCGTTGCATTTTCAGGTGGTGGAGATTCCACGGCTCTTCTTTATTGGTTAATTCAAAATTTTGGTTTAGCTAATATTTATGCTGTACATTTTAATCATAATTTACGTCAAGAATCTGATGTTGAACAATCAAAACTTGAAAATTTCTGTGACGATTTAGGAGTTACGTTTATTACTGAAAAGTGGCAATCAAAACCAGAAGGTAATATTCAACAATCAGCTCGTATTGCTCGTTATAAATTTTTAAAAAATATGTGTGATAAACATGATTTTTCTTGTGTTTATACGGGGCATAATAAGGATGATATTGCAGAAACATTCTTAATGCGTTTAGCACGTGGTAGCGGTATAAAAGGTTTAACTGCAATGGCAGAAATAACAAATATTGAAGGTGTGGATATTTGCAGGCCTTTGCTAAGTATTGGTCGTGAAGAAATTAGAGAGTATCTCATAAAAAATAATATTACATGGTTAGATGATCCCTCTAACGAAAATGATAAATTTTTCAGAGTAAGAGTACGTAAGCATAAAAAAGCATTGGAAGAAATTGGGATCCCATTTGATTCTATCGTAGCTAGTAGTTTTTCTTTGCAACGAGCAGAATCTTTAATTGAAAGTATAGCCAGTAAGTATTATCAAGAAAACATCACACAAAAAGATGGATGTTTAACCTGTGCAGATAATTTATTAAAAGAGGAAGATGAGCTTATTTTACGAATGGTGGATAAGTTAATAGCTTCTCTAACAGGCGAAAAAATGATGCCTAGAACTACAAAAAAGCAGCGTTTAATTAACCACTTAAAAACTAGTGATAAACGTTATGAGCTTGGTGGAGTGTGTTTTTATAAAAACAAGAATTATATTTTTGCTAAAAAGGTATAGTTTTTCTTGCAAATATAGTCATTCAACCTTAAAATCCAGCCAACAATATTAATAATCTGAAACGGAGATTTCTCTTGAATCCAAAAGGACGTAATTTATTTATCTGGTTAGCAATTGTTTTTGGTGCAATGGCGCTATATAACAGTTTTTCTGCAACAAAACCAGTTAAGCAAGGCAAAGTAAGCTATTCGGAAATGATTAGAATGGTTGAAAATAAAGAAATTTCTGAAATTCTTATTAAAGGAACAAAGCTTTCAGCTGTGCGTAATAATGGTGAAGAAGTTACAACACTTTCTCCATTTGACCCAGATATGGTCAAAGAAATGCGTAATAGCGGTGTAAATATTGTGGTTGAGCCATCTGAAGAAGGTCGTTCTCTGTTAATGACAATTTTCCTACAATTACTACCATTTGCTTTAATTATTGCTGTTTGGGTTTTCTTTATCAAACAAATGCAAGGTGGCGGTAAAGGTGCTATGAGTTTTGGTAAATCTAAAGCTCAAATGTTAACTGAAAACCAAATTAAAGTTAATTTTGATGATGTTGCAGGTGTAGAAGAAGCAAAACAAGAACTTCGAGAAATTGTGGAGTTCTTAAAAGATCCAAGCAAGTTCCAGAGATTAGGTGGTAAACTACCTAAAGGTGCTCTTTTAATGGGGCAGCCCGGTACAGGTAAAACTTTACTCGCAAGATCTGTTGCTGGTGAAGCAGGTGTTCCATTTTTCTCTATCTCAGGTTCAGATTTTGTAGAAATGTTTGTTGGTGTTGGTGCGTCTCGGGTTCGTGATTTATTTGAACAGGGTAAGAAAAACTCACCATGTATTATCTTTATTGATGAAATTGATGCTGTAGGCCGCCATCGTGGCGCTGGTGTTGGTGGTGGTAATGATGAACGTGAACAAACACTTAACCAGTTATTAGTAGAAATGGATGGCTTTGATTCTAACGAAGGAGTTATTCTAATTGCAGCAACTAACCGTCCAGATGTTCTTGATCCAGCTCTGCTTCGTCCAGGTAGGTTCGATAGACAAATTGTTGTGCCATTACCAGATATTCTAGGCCGAGAGCAAATTTTAACAGTGCACATGCGCAAAATACCAGTAGCTGCAGATGTTGATGCTTCTATTCTTGCTCGTGGTACACCTGGTTTTTCAGGTGCAGACCTTGCTAACCTTGTAAATGAAGCGGCATTAACGGGTGCTCGTGAAAATAAACGTTTAGTTGATATGGCAGATTTTGAATCAGCTAAAGATAAAGTTATGATGGGTGCAGAACGTAAAAGCGCTGTTATGACTGATGACCAGAAGAAAACAACAGCTTATCATGAAGCAGGTCATGCCATTGCAACATTATACGTAGATGGCCCAGCAGATCCGCTCCATAAAGTAACAATTATTCCACGTGGTCGTGCCTTAGGTGTAACAATGAGTTTGCCAGAAGAAGACCGTGTAACTTACGATAAACGCTATCTAGAAAATCAAATTACTATTTTAATGGGTGGTCGTTTAGCAGAAGAAATGATTTTGAATCAGTTAACAACTGGTGCAAGTAATGATATTGAACGTGCATCTGACCTTGCTCATAAAATGGTGTGTTCTTGGGGGATGAGTGAAAAAATGGGTCCTCGTGCTTACACAGACAATCAATCAGAAGTATTTTTAGGCAGAGATATTGGCCATCAGAAACAGATGTCTGAAGCTATTGCCGCAGACGTTGATGATGAAATTAATAAATTTATTCATACTAACTATGACAGATGTAAAAAAATATTGAAAAAACATATGGATAAACTGCATTTGTTGGCTGAATCTTTGTTAGAGCATGAAACACTAGATGGTAAGCAAATTGATGACTTATTTGCTGGTAAAAAGATTATTATTAAAAAATCATCTCATCATGCAAAACGTACAGCTAAAAAAGATGATATAACTAAAAAAGCCTCAACTGCTAAAAAAGAGCCAGCCAAGAAAACTAAAACAGTAGCAAAAAAGGCCAAAAAGAAGCCAGCGCCCCCAAAAACAAAAAAGGATAAGTAGGTAAAAATGGCTAAATACTTCGGAACAGATGGCGTAAGAGGAGTTGCAAATACTCCACCAATTACATCAGAGCTAGCACTGCGTTTAGGTCAGGCTGCTGGACAGGTATTTCGTAAATATACTCCTCATGCCCGTCCAACTGTAGTTATTGGTAAGGATACTCGCCTTTCTGGTTATATGCTGGAATCTGCCCTGCAATCTGGTTTTACTAGTATGGGTTTTTATTGTTTAATTGTTGGGCCTTTACCAACACCCGCTGTTGCTATGTTAACTCGTAGCTTGCGTGCAGATTTAGGTGTTATGGTTACGGCATCTCATAATGAATTTATTGATAACGGTATTAAATTATTTAGTGCTGATGGTATTAAAATTTCCCCTAAAATGCAGGAAGAGATTGAATATTTAATGGAAAACCCAGAAAAAATAGAGCTAGCCTCACCAGATAAAATTGGTAAAGCTGTTCGTTTAGATGATGCCATTGGTCGTTATACAGAATTTTGTAAAATGTCTGTGCCAAAAACTCTTTCATTAGAGGGTATGCGGATTGTGGTAGATTGTGCTCATGGCGCAGCTTATAAAATTGCGCCTAAAGTACTTTGGGAAATGGGTGCACAAGTTGTACGAATTGGTTGCGAACCAGATGGTCATAATATTAATCGCAACTGTGGAGCTGTTCATCCTGAAGCAATGTGTGAGGCTGTTAAAAGCCACGGAGCAGATTTAGGTATTTCACTAGATGGAGATGCAGACCGTTTAATTATGTGTGATGAAAAGGGCAAGGTACTAGATGGAGACCAAATTATTGCCGCCATTGCAACTTATATGAAGAAAAACAAGACTTTAAAAAATGGTGTTGTAGGTACGGTCATGTCTAATATGGGTATGGAAGATTACTTTAAAAAATTGGGCGTTGAATTTGTACGTACTCCAGTAGGAGACCACCATGTAGAACGTGCAATGCGTGAAGGTGAACATAATATTGGTGGTGAATCATCTGGGCATATTATTTTTTCTGACTTTGCAACAACAGGAGATGGTTTATTAGCAGCGTTGCAATTCTTAGATGTTATGAAAGAAGAGGGAGTGCAAGCTTCAAAGCTTGGTGCAACATTTAAGCCTTTCCCACAAAAGTTACATAATATTCGTGTGGAAAATGATGATTTAGCAGAAAAAATGTTAACTCATGTTAGCGTTACAACTCATATTGAAAGTGTAGAAAAAGATTTAAATGGTGAAGGAAGAGTACTTATCCGTAAATCTGGCACAGAACCATTAGTCCGTGTAATGGTAGAAGCCCGCAAAAATGATTTGGTAGAAACTTATACAAAATCTATTGTTAAGACTATGGAATTGGTTGTTTCTTAGGAAGTATATAAATAAAACTTCAGATTGTGCTTGACACCTGAATACCACCTAAAGTATAGTGAAGCTTCACTGTGCAATATCTTAATCTTTTTATTAAATATCTATTTAGAGATAAAGATGCCTTATTGCATTTTTTTCAAACCTGAAACCTCCTCGGAGAAAACTATGAAAAAAAATGTAACGCTAATCGCATGGATTATGGGTGCGCTAATGATGTCCTCTTCAGCTTTTGCTGTAGGTAATGGATCCACTCCTCCAGGTAAGCCATTTGTAAATTTGCAGAGCCAAATTTATGATTTGAGAGATACTGTTGAATTATTGGAAGATCAAATAACAGTTAATAACAACACAATTGCAGATTTAGAGGCTACAGCAGCTTTATTGCAAACTGCAATTGCAAACAATGTTGGTAATATAGCTAATTACCAAGAAGATCTAAATGATGTGCAAATGAGCATATCTTTACTACAAAATGATATTATAGCTATTCAAAATGATTTGGATCTTAAGCAAAATATTATTACAGGAACATGCCCCTTAGGAGAGGTTCTTCGAGAAATATATCCAGATGGTAGTGTTGCTTGTGAAGAATCTGGTATAACTCCTGTAGTTGGATCTTTATATAGCTTTCGTGTTTATAATAGCAAGAATGTTAATCCAGGAGATCATGAAACTATATATCAAGCATGCCCAAGTGGTACTGTTATAACTGGTGGTGGGTTTTATGGCTATACTATGAATGTTTATGGTTCTTATAAATCTGGTGGTAATAGTTGGTATATTTTTGTTCAGAATACAAGCCCTTATTATAATAGAAATATTTATGTTTTTGCGACATGTTCTTACGTTGAGTAAGTGCAACTAAAAATGTAATTTTGTTATTTTAACAATAAAAAAATAGACATTTATGCATAGGATGTAGTGAAAGTCGTTAATATTATGCTTTCTGACTACGCCTATATACGATATAAAAAACACTACCAATTAAGGTGGTGTTTTTTTGTTTCTTGGCGCTATTAACCCTTGTAATTTACTTGTTGAAACCATATATATCATACACGAAATACTTTTATTCTTTTATACATGCCATTATCTGGCTGGAGACTCTGATGAATTATATTAAAATTGTTATATTGTTTACTATTTTTGGTATTACTGGTTGCTCTGTTATTGGTGATAATCAGCCCACATCTTTTTCGCCTGAAGTTACATATTCTCTAGAATCAATGGAAATGCACAAGAAAGAGGCCATATCATATCTGCGTTATGCGCAAGATTCAAAAGGAGCTGAGGTTAGTATTTACTTATCTGATATGGAAAGATCTTTGCATGTTGGTAAGTTATTTTACTCCGATATTTATACGAATAGTGCAATAGTAAAGCGCTTATATATGAACTCGTACAAGTATGAAGCTATACAACATTTAAAAACTGCTCGTAATGAAAAAGGAAGAGTACTTGTAGCACTTTCCTTAATGGAAGAAGCTCTGGATAAATCAGGTCTTTCCTATAGTGCAATAGGTACAAGTCATGAAGAGGTTCAGCGGTTATTATTAAAAAAATAACTGTGAATCAGTAGCGATAACAACAAAAAAGCCCTAATGGGGGCTTTTTTTATGAGAGGTATTTATTATTTTTGTTGTTGGTGTGAGTCTTTGGATTTGAAGTACAGCTACCATGAATAACAAGTAAATATCTATAAATTAACTATAAAAGTTGTAATATTATTTTTTAGTAGTTATATGTATAATATTGAGAAATACTTTTTATTACTTTTATATGCCGTTCTGGCAGGAGAAAATCATGAAAGATAAGAAATATAGTAAGAAAAATTTAATTAAGCCCATTGTATTGAAGTCAGGTATTATGATTATAGATGAGCTTGATAAAACCCTTATTAAACAAGCTTCCCAGCGAAAAAGAAAATAATATTTATAACAAACAAAAGCCCCCAGCTATAGGGGCTTTTGTTACGAGAGGTAGTAATTTATAGTTTAAGCAGCATGAAATGTACGATTCATATACTTCTTAACTTTATCAAATGCGCGCATTTCAAGTTGGCGCACTCGCTCTCTAGAGATTCCGAATCTTTGGCTCAATTGTTCCAAAGTTGGAGTATCATCCACGTCCAGGAGGCGGCGTGAATGAAGAATCTCTCTTTCTCTTTCGTCTAGGTTCTCCATAGCTTCTTCCAACGTATGTCTACGTTGTAAAAGAACTTCGTTTTTAGAGTAAACTTCTTCCTGGTTAGGTTCATCATTTACTAACCAATCAATCCATTCACTCCCAATATCTGCGGAAACAACTGCATTAAGGCTTTGATCACCTGTCATCATGCGTTGATCCATACTAATAACATCTTTTTTACGGACACCAAGCTCTTCAGCTATAAAATCAACACCATCTGGGGTTAAACCATTACCAGAAATCTCTTTTAACTTGTTACGTAGTTTACGTAAGTTAAAAAATAGTTTTTTCTGTGCCGCAGTTGTACCAATTTTTACTAAAGACCATGAATTAAGCACATATTCCTGAATAGAGGCACGTATCCACCACATAGCGTATGTAGATAAACGGAAACCTTTTTCAGGATCAAATCTTGTGATGGCATGCATCAACCCAATGTTACCTTCTTGGATAATTTCACTAATTGGTAAACCGTATCCACGGAATCCAAGTGCAACTTTAACAACTAAGCGTAAATGGCTTTTTGTTAGCTTTTCTGCTGCTACTTTATTACCAGTTTTTACCCAGTCTTTGGCGTAGGCTTGTTCTTCTTCAAAAGTAAGCACTTTATAATGCTGAATAGAATTAAGATAAAGCTGTAACGCATCTCTTGTGTGTGTTTGTACTACCATATTCCCCTCTTGTCTCTTTTGTGGTTTGTTAATTCTTTTATCTTTATTTTTTGTCAACCACTTGTTTATTGTTCGTCTATCTCTTATGGGGTGGCTATAAATTATTTTCTGACATTTTTCTGACATTAGGGGTTGTAATGTCATTTTTATTGTTATTTCATATAGTTAGATTGTATGTAATTTTACTGAAAGGCATATAAAATAAGCTTTTTCATGGTTTTTTTATTTCTGAAAATATGTTAATTTTATGTAAATTTTAGATAAAATATGGAAATGTCAGCAGATGAAACAAAAAATAACTAACATAAAAAATATTATTTTAATTGGTTCTGGTAAAGGCGGAGTCGGTAAATCAGCTACTGCTATGAACTTAGCTGTAGCATTAAGCGTTGCAGGGAAAAAAGTTGGTTTGTTGGATGCAGATATTTACGGCCCGTCAGTTCCTAAAATGTTAAGTGTTAATAAAAGCGCTTTTCCTGTAAGCGATGATGGTAAAGAAATCACTCCTGCTGTTGCTCATGGTATAAAATGCATGTCTATGGGTTTTTTGGTGGAAGAGGGTGAACCTATTGTATGGCGAGGACCAATGCTTGGCTCTGCTTTAAAGCAAATGTTATTCCAAACAGCATGGGGAGAACTTGATACTTTAGTAGTTGATATGCCACCAGGAACAGGTGATGTACAAATTTCCATAGCTAATATGGTAGAAATTTCAGGTGCTGTAATTGTTTCAACTCCACAAGATGTAGCTTTAATGGATGTAACAAAAGCAATCAACATGTTTAAAAAGGTAAATATACCAATTTTGGGTATGGTAGAAAACATGAGTACATTTATTTGTCCTGAATGTTCTCACGAAAGCCATATTTTTGGTCATAATGGAGCATTAAAGCTTGCTGAAGAAATGGGCTTAGATGTATTAGCACAAATTCCACTAGATTTAGATATCCGTATAAATACAGATGCAGGAAAACCTGTTGTATTAAGTATGCCTAATAATCCTCAAGCAAAAATCTACCGCGACTTGGCAGATAAAATAACTGATAAATTAGAGAATATGCCAGCCCCACAAATAGTGGCTGATGATAAGGTTAAGGTTGTTATTGAAACTAGTTAAGTTTTTTATATAGTCTTGACTTTGTGTACAAAAAATAGTTTTATAGATACTGAAGAAACATATATCTTATGTACCGTTTAACTTTAGTACGTCTTTTTACAAAATAAATTTTTATTTTTTTACTGCACAATGCTGGAGGAAGCATGAAAGTAATTAAGCATGGCAAATGCCGAGATGGCTGGTCAAGAGAATGTGAATGTACAGGCAAAGGAAATGGTGGCGAAGGCTGCGGTTCTACTTTGCTAGTTGAAGAATCTGACTTGTATGAAACTGAGGAGTTTGAAAGGGATGGGGGTGGTATAACCTTTACAACTTTTAAGTGCCTAGTGTGTAATGCTGAAACAGATATAAAAGTACCAAGCCACGTCAAGGTTCGGAGAAAATAATGAAAGTAATTAAAGAAGGTCATAAAAATATAGCTGGTCAAGGTTGGTCGGAAGAGCATAAATGTACTGGTTGTGGAGTTATGTTACTTATTGAAGTAAGTGATTTGTATCAGTTTCGTGACTTATTATGTGATACAAATGAAGCCATGTTTGAATGTTCAGAATGTGACTGTACAACAAGTATAAAAGTCCCAGATGATCTGGAGATTGAGCAGATATAGTAGTCTGAAATATAGCGGAAACCATACTAATTAAGTATGGTTTTTTTGTGCCTAAAATTTTAATAAAAGTTAAGATTGTTATTCAGGGTTGTTAAGTTATTAGAAAATAGTCTAAATACTTAAATTGATTTAATCATAGGGGAGGGGGTTCCTCTCCATTTATTTCAATATCTATAAAACAAAAGTCTACTTCATCTTTCTTTTCTAAGATTGCTACAAGCTTGTATATTTCTTCTTCTGAATTAACATTTACACGTATTTGCCAAGAATTCATCAAAGGAATCCTACCTATTATTTCACCATCAACAATTTTTGCTAATTTTTGGGCTGTTTTAAATTCATTTTTAATATTATCCTTTAATGAAACCATTATATAATCTATTGATATATTATTACCTTGCTCATTTTTTATGATTTTATTTTTTCTTGGTTCTTCTATATGAGATATATCTTTTGAAAAATCTATTGAGTAAGCATTAGTATTCACTGCAATAAATATTATTAGTATTATAAGTATATATTTTATCATACTATTATTATGGATATGATTATGTTTAATTTCAATACTTATTTAAAGTTTAAGTAATTCTAAAACTTCAAAAGCGAAGAAACAGGCATATCACCCAAAACCTTGCGACCATCTAAGCCTTCAAGTTCAATTAAACAAACAAGAGCAACAGGGTTGCCACCTAATTGTTCAATAAGTTTTTTTGCAGCCTTGGCTGTACCACCAGTTGCTAGTAGGTCATCACAAATAACTACTCTTTGGCCAGTATGAATTGCATCACAGTTTATTTCTAAGGTGTTTTCGCCATATTCTAAAGAATAAGTTTCTTGTAATGTTTCCCATGGTAATTTCCCGGGTTTACGTGCCATGCAAAATGGAACTTCTGCTACATAGCTTAATGGAGCTGCAATTAAAAATCCTCTAGCATCTAGCCCTACTAAAATTTCTGCATCATACTTATCTAAAAAGTCATGCATCTCATCTACTGCTTGCTTCCAGCCCTCAACATCTGCGAGGAGAGGAGAAATATCTTTAAATACAATGCCCTCCTTAGGAAAGTCATGTACATCACGGATAAGGGTTTTTAAATCAATTTTTTGTGTCATTTTAATTGTAATTTCTTGTTGTTTAGTTGGATTTAGCATAGTATATTCTACTAAATTAATAATAATGGATTTATTAAAAATTATGCAAGATTTTCTTACAAAATTCTCATGGGATCATAACGATGGTAAAGGCCCTTGGGGGAAAAAAACAACAAACAAACCAGGTAGAAAACCACAAGATGGTCAAAATCAACCAGATATTGAAGATTTACTACGTAATGCTCAAGATAAAATGAAAGGCATGATGCGTGATAGCGGTGGTAACGGAGGAGGTGCTAATATTGGTAACTTTTTACCACTCATTATTATTGGTGGCCTAGCACTGTGGGGCGTAAGCGGGTTTTATAAAGTAGAACCAGATGAAGAAGGCGTTGTTTTACGTTTAGGAAAATATGTTGAAACAACTTCTCCGGGGTTACGTTATCATATGCCTTTCCCACTGGAAGAAGTGTATAAAGTTCCTGTTACTCGTGAGAATTTAGTAGAAATTGGTTATCGTAGTAGCCATCTAAGCTCAGGTTTTGGTGGTAGACAATACTCTCGTAAACTAGATAATAACCAAGTTGTGGATGTTATGGAAGAATCTCATATGCTTACTGGTGATGAGAATATTGTAAACTTACATTTTTCCGTTCGTTGGAAAATTAGCGATGCTCGTGATTACTTATTTAATGTTAAAGATCCAGATGATGCTATTAAGCACATCTCAGAAAGTGCAATGCGTGAAATTATTGGTCAATACACTATTGACGGCGCTTTAACAGAACAGAAAAATGAAATTCAGCAACATGCTAAAACTCTTATTCAGGAAACTATTAAAGAATATGCAATGGGTGTACAAATTAATGGTGTAGAACTTCAACAGGTTAATCCTCCATCTGCAGTTATTGAATCTTTCCGTGATGTACAAGCGGCTAAAGCAGATGCAGAAAAACTGAAAAACGAGGCTGAAGGTTACGCTAATGATATTTTACCTAAAGCACGTGGTCAGGCTGCACAAATTACTCAAGATGCCGAAGCTTATAAAGCTGCTAAAGTTGCCGATGCAACTGGTCAAGCTGAACGTTTTAAAAGCCAGCTAGTAGAATATAAAAAAGCTAAAACTATTACAGCCGATAGGTTATATATAGAAACAATGGAAGAAGTACTTAAAGGTGCTAGAAAAGTTATTATGGGTGCAGATGCTGGTAAGGGAGTATTACCGTACTTACCACTGGAATCTATGAAAGGAGGGCGATAGAAATGAGACCTATTCATATTTTATTGATTATTATTATTGGTATTGCAACAGCAATTGGTGCAAACAGTGCGTTTATTGTTAAAGAAACAGATCAGGCTATGGTACTTGCCATTGGTAAAGTAGATAGAGTGGTAACTGAACCTGGGTTACATTTTAAAGTACCTTTCTATCAGCAGGTAATTTTCTTTGATAAAAGAACTTTGGAAACAGATTCATCTCCAGAAGAAGTTCAGGCTAAAGATAAAAAGCGTGTTGTAGTAGATAGTTTTACAAGATGGCGCATTAGCGAACCTAAAAAGTTTTATGAAGCAGTGCGTACAATACGTTCAGCACGTGATAGACTTGATTTGATTGTTAACTCAAATATTCGTCAGACTTTGGCTCAAGAAACATTACAAGATATTGTTTCAGGTGAACGTCACTCTGTTATGCAGGAAATTAAAAGAGCTTCAACAATTGAAGCAGCTCCTCTTGGTATTGAAGTTGTGGATGTGCGTATTAAACGTGCCGATTTACCACAAAATAACTCGTTAGCTATTTTTGGTAGAATGCGCACAGAACGTGAAAAAGAAGCTAAGGAGCTCCGTGCTGGTGGTTCAGAACAAGCGCAAAAAATTCGTGCTAGTGCTCAGAAAGACAGAACAATTTTACTAGCAGAAGCAAAGCGTGATGGTGAAAAAACTCGTGGTCAAGGTGATGCTGAATCTATTCGTATTACAGCGGAAGCATTTAGTAAAGGCCCAGAATTTTACCGTTTTTACCGCTCATTAGAAGCCTATAGAAATAGCCTAGCAGGCGGTGATACACTCCTTGTGATGGATCCATCTATAGATTTCTTAAAAGGATTTCATAAAAAGAATATTGCTAAATAGGGAGTAATAATTATGCCTAAAATTGGAAAAATCTTTGTAACAGCACTTGCTGTAATGTTTATAGGTTCAAATGCTTCTGCTATGCCAGATTCATTTGCTGATTTGGTAGAAAAATATTCACCAACTGTTGTGAATATTTCTACTACAACTAAAGCAAAAGAAGTGAAAAAGGATAAACGATCAAATAGAAAACAACGTTCTCCATTTGGTGGTGGTAACTCTCCTTTAGATAAATTCTTCGAAGATTTTTTCCAAGGTATGCCACAAAGTAATGGTTCACCAAGACGTAGTCGCCCTAAAAGCTCTTTAGGGTCTGGCTTAATAATTTCTGCTGATGGTTACGTTATTACTAACCACCATGTTGTTCATGGAGCGGATGATATTATAGTTAAATTAAGTGATGATAAAACTGAATATGAAGCAGAATTAATTGGTTCTGATAGCAAAACTGATGTGGCTCTTCTTAAAATTAAACCAGAAGGAAAGTTACCTTTTTCTCCATTAGGAGATTCTGATAAAGTGCGTGTTGGTGATTGGTCTATTGCTATTGGTAATCCATTTGGTTTAGGTGGTACTGTTACAGCGGGTATTGTAAGTGCACTTGGTCGTAATATTAACCAAGGTCCTTACGATGATTTCATTCAAACAGATGCTGCTATTAATCCTGGTAATTCAGGTGGGCCACTGTTTAATGTAAAAGGTGAAGTGATTGGTGTAAATACTGCTATTATGAGTAGAAGTGGTGGTAGCCAAGGTATCGGATTCGCTATTCCTAGCAACACAGTTAAGCTAATTATTAACCAGCTTAAAGAGCATGGTCATACTATCCGCGGATGGCTTGGTGTACGTATTCAAACAGTTACTCCAGAACTTGCTGAAGCTTTAGGTTTAGAAGAAGATGTTGGTGCGTTAGTAGCAAGTGTTACAGAAGATAGTCCAGCCTTTAAAGGTGGTTTAAAAGAAGGCGATGTGATTATTAAATTTGATGGTAAAACTATTGATAAAATGAGCTCATTACCAAAAGTTGTAGCAGAAACTAAAGTTAACAAAAAAGTAAAAGTTGAAGTTGTTCGCAAAGGTAAAACTATTACTAAAAATGTTAAAATTGCTCAACTAGAGGAAGATGAAGATAAAGATTCTGACGAAGAAGATGTTTCAAAAGATGAAGTAGAAATCCATGGAATGACTTTAATTAATATTAACAAAGATGCTCGTGATAAATATCGTTTAGATGATGATGCTAAAGGTGTTCTTATTCTTTCTGTAGAAATTGATTCTATTGCTGCTGAATCTGGTATCCGTAGAGGAGATATTTTAAAAGAAGTAGATGGTGAAAAAATATTGGAAGCTAAGGATGCTCAGAAGGCATTTAAAAAGGCTGGAGAGAAAAGCGTGCTAGTTCTGTTAGAACGTGATGAAAGTTCATTGTTTATTGCTTTGAAAGCTGAAGAAGATGCTGACGAAGAGGATGATGAATAATGCTACCTTTCTCAGTAGTTGAAAAATATAATGCTGGTGTGCCTAGGTATACCAGTTATCCTACTGCTAATCATTTTCATGATGGTGTTGGCAACACCGATTACCACAAATGGTTAAATCAACTACCAGAAAATGAAGAAATATCACTTTACTTACATATCCCTTTTTGTAAGCAAATGTGTTGGTATTGCGGGTGTAATACTCGTATTGTTAGTAAATATGAGCCTATTTCTAGTTACGCAAAAACTTTAGCAACAGAAATTGAATTGGTTTCTAGTTATATTGGAAATGGTGAAAAAAAACAGAAAGTTTCACATATTCAGTGGGGGGGAGGAACACCGACTTATCTTTCATCACAAGATTTTGAATTCTTATTTGCTAAAATTAAAGATAAATTTGAAGTACTAGAAACAGCTGAAATTTCAGTAGAAATTGATCCTCGCACTCTAACAGAAGAAAAAGTAGAAACATTAGCTAAGGTGGGTGTTAACCGTGCAAGCCTTGGTGTACAAGATTTTGATCATGCAGTACAAGAAGCTATAAATCGTGTTCAACCGTACGAACAAACTGAACAGACAGTGGGCTGGTTACGTAAAAATGGTATTAATGATATTAACTTTGATCTAATTTATGGTTTACCATTACAAACGTTAGATACTATTAGAAAAAGTGTAAAACTAACTAAAAAACTGGGTGCAGATAGAGTTGCCTTGTTTGGTTATGCTCATGTGCCGTGGTTTAAATCTCATCAAAAGGTGTTAGAAAAGCATCATTTGCCAACAGCAGAAGAACGTTATGAGATGTTTAATGTGGCATCCGAAGCTTTTATTGAAGAAGGTTATAGCTCTATTGGTATAGACCATTTTGCAGTAAAAAATGATAGTATGACAAAGGCACTAGAAAATAAAACTCTACATCGTAACTTTCAGGGTTATACGGTAGATGATTCTCAAACTCTAATTGGCTTAGGTGCTTCTTCAATTAGTTGTCTTCCTGATGGTTACAGCCAAAACTCTCCTTCTACAAAAACATATGAAGAAGCTATAAATAACGGTATTCTTGCTATAGAAAGAGGAATTGCTGTTAATAGCGAAGATTTATTCAACCGTGCAATAATTGAACAGCTAATGTGCTACTTTGAAGTTGATTTAGAAGTTTTAGCTAAGCAATTTGAAGTTCCGATAGAATCTTTAAATAGCAATATTGAAAAATTACATGTGCTAGAAAAAGATGGCTTCATAAAATTAAACGGATACACAGTTACAATTTGTGAAGATGGTAAACCTTTAACACGTGTTGTCTCTGCATGCTTCGATACTTTCTGGGCAGATAAAAAAGGTCAGCACGCTCAGGCGATTTAACTTTCTGTTAATATAATTTGCTACCATCTCCTACTTGCTATTTCTATTTATGGCACCAAATGTGGCCACAAATGTTTCGGATGTGGCCATATATTGTTGGACTGTATCGAACATAGGGAAGAGCATAAACTTAGTATTTGCTTATGTTCAGTGGATTATAATGGATTGTGGGGGATTAAAAAATGGCTCCGGCGGTAGGACTCGAACCTACGACCCAATGATTAACAGTCATTTGCTCTACCAGCTGAGCTACGCCGAAACATTTATTTATATGCCTTTTTAACAGAGAAAAAATTATATCTCAAGAAGTTTTTACACTACTTGTAACTTTTATTTTTTACCGTAGTTAGGCAGTGTTTTAATGGAGGCTGGAGTCGGAATCGAACCGACTCAATGGTGGTTTTGCAAACCACAGCGTTCCCACTTCGCCATCCAGCCAAATAATCCTATAAAACACAAAGATTTTTACTTCATATTTGCCTTCACGTCAATGTGCTTTTTTTATTTTTATTATTTAGATTTTGCCTGTGGTAGATTACTATGTAATATAATTTAAAAAATGGAGAATAAAAATGGATTTTTTGGCAGCACGTAAGCACATGGTAGAAAACCAACTTATGCCAAATAAAATTAACCAACAAAATATCAAGGAACGTTTTTTGAATGTCCCGAGAGAATTCTTCGTTCAACCTGCTGATGTTGCTATGTCATATAGTGATGATTTCGTTTCTATGGGATTGGGTAGAGATATGTTACCTCCTATGATTCAAGCTAGATTATTGCAAGAACTAAATATTCAAAGCGATAATAAAGTTCTTATTCTTGCTGCTGGAACTGGTTATTCAGCTGTTCTTGCTGCTCCGTTATGTTTTCATGTTTGGTCTGTGGAGGAAGAAACATCTTTGCGTGATGTGGCACGTAAAGCTGCAACAAATGCTAAGTGTAGCAATATAACTGTTAAGGCTGGTAAATCAGAAGAGGGGTTAAAATCTGATGCTCCTTTTGATCGTATTCTAATTGATGCCCCTATTGGATTTTTGCCCGAAATAATTACAAAACAGCTTGCCGATAATGGAAAACTTGTTGCTGTTATTGAAAATGAGTACGGTATTCTACAAGCTAAACGTTATACTAAATCTGGTAAAACTATGCTTGAGGAATCTATGTTTGATACCAAAGGTTCTGTTCTTAAAAACTTTACTAAGGATGATAAATTTGTTTTTTAAAAGGAGCTAATTCTATGAGTATGAGGAATTGAGATATCACGGTGAATATGTAAGCTCATAACAACACCTATACCTATAAATAATGTAATTAGTGATGTTCCTCCGTAGCTAATAAATGGTAATGGAACTCCTACAACTGGCATTAACCCTGTTACCATGGCTATATTAATAACGGCATGGGCAAAAATCATGCTCATAATACCAGTAATAGCTAATGCAGAGTAAGTATTATTTGCATGAATTGCCATGTTCATACCTCTTATAATTAGTAGCATATATGTTAAAATTAGTACTAAACCTCCCATTAAACCAAAATCTTCTGAGAGAAGTGTGAATATGAAATCTGTATGCTTTTCTGGTAAAAATTGTAAATGAGATTGAGTTCCTTGCAAAAAACCTTTACCAAAAAATCCAGAAGAACCAATAGCAATTTTTGATTGAATAATATGATAACCAGTACCTAAAGGATCATTTTCTGGGTTTAGAAATGTAAGTATGCGTTGTTTTTGGTATGTCCTTAAAAAGAAATGCCAAAGTATTGGTGCTGAAGTTCCGACCAATAGTGCCATAAAAAAGAATATTTTACGTGACATACCAGCAGCAAACATTAGTACAACAGATAAAATTATTAAAATAATAGCTGTACCTAAATCTGGCTGGTTAGCAATTAATATAGTTGGAATAGCAATAATACCAACTAGAAAAATTAAGCCATTTATTGTTTGGATAGATGGTAAAGGTCTGCTATGAAAAAATCGTGCAAGAGCAAGTACCAAGGCAATTTTTGCTAATTCTGATGGTTGAAATAGCAATATACCAAAATCTAACCATCGTTTTGCACCCATTCCTGTATGACCTATAAAGAAGGTTGCTCCGAGTAATATAATGGCAACGACATAAATTACATAGCTTTGTTGGAAGATAGTTCGTACATTTGTTAGTGCAATTAACCACATAATAGCTATACCAATTAAGGCTTTAATTGCCTGTGGTTGTGCGTAAGGATACCAATTACCATTACCAGCATCGTATAAAAGCGTGATACCCATTATTGTTAGTAAAAGGCTTAAAATAAACAGTGAAAATGGAGCTCGTGATATTTTACGTGTAACAATTTGTACTGGGCTAAACATTACCTGCTCCCTTATTAAGAGCAAGCGTTTTTGCTAAAATCTTTTTAGCAATAGGTGCGGCATATCTTCCACCAGAACCAACATTTTCTAAAAATACACATGTTGCAAAACGAGGCTTATTTGCTGGTGCATAGCCTACAAATAAACCATGAGGCCTTTTATTTTTTGGTGCTGCTGCAATATCTGCTGCTGTTTCTAGGCGTTTAGAAATAACTTGAACAGTTCCTGTTTTTCCTCCCATTTTAAAGCTTTTTGGCCTGCTAGAATATGCTGTTCCTCTTGGAGTATGCATGGTTGCTATCATTGCATTTTGAATAAATTTTAAGTGTTTTGGATTAACAGATAAATCTTTATATTTAACTCGTTTTTCTTCATCTAGAGTAATGATTGGTTTAACCATTTTGCCAGATATTAACCTTGAAGTCATAGTAGTAAGCTGTAGTGGAGTATTTAATAAATATCCTTGTCCTATTGCCGTAATTAGGTTGTCACCACCTGTCCAGGGTTCTTTTACTTTTCTTTTTTTCCATGCAGGAGTTGGGATATTACCAGCAAGTTCAGGCAGCCCAATACTAGAAATATCTCCTAAGCCAAAAATTTTGGCATAATGAGCCATTTTTTCAATGCCTAATTCTTTACCCAATTCATAAAAATAGATGTCACATGATTCAGCAATAGCACGTTCCAAATTTATCCGACCATGTTTTTTCCAACAATGAAAATCTCTATCACCGAAGAAAATGTGATTCTTACAAGTTACTTTTTTATTTGGTGTTATTAGACCTTCTTCTAATGCTGCTAATGCAACCACAAGCTTAAAGGTAGAACCAGGTGAATAGGTACCCTGAAATACACGTCCTAACAATGGTTTAGAGGGGTTATTTAAGAGCTCCTCCCAAGATTGTTGGTTAAACCCTTCTACAAATTGGTTTGGATTAAATGAAGGATGGCTAACAGCCGCATGTAATGCTCCCGTATGGATATCCATAACAGTGGCACAGCCTGTATAATTTTGTAGTTTGTCCCAAATATATTGCTGGAGAGATAAATCTATAGTTAATGGAAAAGGCTTTTCATTTTTTTGTGGAATATTATCTAGCTTACGGATTTCTCTTCCATGAGCGTTTGTTTCCGACTGAGTAACACCTGGTGTACCTCGTAATTTTAGGTTGTGAACTTTTTCTAAACCACGTCTGCCAGTAGGGAAATCTGTCGGCCAATCTTCTTCAACCATATGCTTAGGCGCAACACCTACATAACCTGTTAAATGACCAATACTAGAACCCGCAGGATATTTTCTTAGTAAAATTGGTACAAGGTCTACTCCTTGTAAATCAGCTAAATTTACTTGTACTTTAACAAGGTCATTAAATGTAATATTTTTAACAATTGTAACTGGAGTAAAAGCTTTATGTTGCTTCATTTGTTTGAGAATACGTTTTTGACGTAAAGGGCTAAGTTTTATTATTTTAGCTAATTTTTTTAAGGTTTTTTCAGGATTAGGACACTGTTCTTTGATAATTGATAGTCGAAAATATTTAATATCATGGGCAATAACCTGTCCATTTCTATCGAGGATAGGAGCACGTATTGGCTGAGTAGGGCGAATATTCATGCGGTTTTTATCTGCCATTTTACGGTAACGTTGCCCTTTAACGTGTTGTAAATAATAACTTCTACCAAATAAAATAGGAAAAGCAGTCATCATTCCTGCTGTTATTATAGTTGCACGTCTAGAAATTTGTTTGTTGGGAAACATTATTTAACCCATTTATTACGTATATTCAAAAGTAGTAAATATACAAATGGAAAGCATAAACAGGTTATAAGCCAGTTAAATGGGCTAATAGGTGAAATACCGCTTTTTAAAATAGTTGTTATTACAAAAACAACTATAAATAAAATAATCAATGAAAGGCTATAACCAAACCAAATTACTTTAAATGGTTTTCCTACTAAGTATTTTTGTTGCTGTAGTGCTAAACGATACATTAAAATAAGAGCAAATGCATGAAATCCTAATAGTGTTCCAACGATAATATCTTCTATAAGCCCTAAAATAAATACTTGAGTAAAACTAAATTGTCTTCTGGCAAATATAGCCCAAAAGAACACAGGAATGGTACTAAGCCAGGGCATAGACCACATTAGATTAGGAATATTAAATACAGAATAAGTAATAATAATAAGTATAAAAACACTTATAAAAGTAATAAATGGTGTAAGGATATTGGTTTGTCTTATCATTTTTCATCACCTAAAATATGCTTAACTTTATGACGATGTACAACAAGGTGCTCTAGCTTAGAAAAATCCACATCTGGAATAATAATAAAATCATTACCAGATTTTTTGATACTGCCAACTGGAATATCAGCCATGAATGCTCCGTCCATACCAGATGTTACAACGGTCATACCAGAGTGAATTTTAGCACGAGCATTTTCAATTAACATAATTTCCATTTGTGGGCTATTTGTTCCTTTGATTAATGCACGAGAACGATTTTCCAGCACCCGAGCAGGAAGCCTAAATGTATAATCAGTAATTAATAAAACTCTGGATGTGTTTGGGAATACATTAATAATTCGTCCTACTAATCCTTGATGATTTACTACTTCTTGTCCTTTTTTAATACCTTTTTCTGAACCAGCATTAATCAATACAGATCTGGCAAATGGGCTGTTAGCATCTGTAAATGGTTGGACAATTAATGGAGATGATTCATTTGTATATGTTTGTCCTAGTAATATGCGTAAGCGTTTTACTTCTTTTTCTAGTGAAATACTTTTTTTATACCATTGATGTAATACAGAGTTTTCTTTAGTAAGGTCTTTATTTTTTTTAGTAGTATTAAAGTGTATTTCAATATTTTGGTAGGCACTATTTAGCCAATAACTAGGTAATGAAACAATTTTTAATACAGGTTGCATAGATTGAATAAGAAAACTGCGAGGAGTATTAAATTTTTCAGGATAATTATAAGAAAAACTCATAAGTATTACGCAAATAAAAATATAGAAAAGGAAAGCTATATTCCGTTTTTGTGTAAAAATATTACTCATAATCTTTTTGTTAACTAGAGTGTAGTACTTGGCTTAAGCCTTGCATTTCCTCTAAAATACGGCCAGAACCAACTGCCACACAGCCTAATGGTTCCTCTGCAATAGAAACTGGTAAACCTGTTACCTGACGTAAAAGTACATCTAAGTTATGTAATTGAGAACCACCACCAGAAAGCATAATACCTTTATTTACAATATCCGCAGCAAGTTCAGGAGGGGTTGCTTCTAGGGCAACTTTAATACCTTCAATAATACGAGAAACAGGCTCAGATAATGCTTCTGCTACTTCCATTTCACTTAACTTCATAAAACGTGGCACACCATTTACTAAATCACGGCCTTTAATTTCTACTTCTTTGCCTTTACCTTTTTCTGGGGCAATAGCACTACCAATTTCCATTTTAATTTGTTCTGCTGATGCTTCACCAATAAGTAAGTTATGTTTACGACGAATGTAGTTAATTAATGCTTCATCCATTTTATCTCCACCTACACGTACAGATGTAGAATAAACAATACCACCTAATGAAATAACGGCAACTTCTGTTGTTCCGCCGCCAATATCTACAATCATGGAACCTGTGGCTTCTGTTACTGGTAAGCCAGCACCAATAGATGCTGCCATTGGTTCTTCAACTAACCAAACTTGGCTAGCACCGGCACCAAGAGCCGCTTCTTTAATTGCACGGCGTTCTACGGCAGTAGATCCATAAGGAACACAAATAACAATACGTGGTGAAATAAACATTCTGCGATTATGAACTTTAGTAATAAAGTATTTAATCATTTCTTCTGCTACTTCAAAATCTGCTATTACTCCATCTTTAAGTGGGCGGATAGCTACAATATTTGCAGGTGTTCTACCAATCATTTGTTTGGCTTCTCTGCCTACTGCCCTTACTTTGCTTACGTTGCCTTCTTGAGAAATCGCAACAACTGATGGTTCATCAAGAACAATGCCTTGTTTTGGTACATATACAAGCGTATTTGCTGTACCTAAATCAATAGCCATATCCAGCGAAAAAAGTCCGAGTAATTTATTTAGCATGACGCATCCATATTATTATTTTTATATTACTTATATGTTATGGATATAAGCATAAGCTTTTTATAAGTAAAAAACTAGCAATAACAGTAAATATATGTAACTCAATGCAACTTATACTTAATGAATACATTAATAACTTGAAAAATAATGGATAATAAGCGAATATAATTACATATTTTTATAAAAATCTTTTATTTTCCTTTTCTGATGTACGCATGTAGCGCGTATTTTTATTTTTTGTTTTTAATTTCACGGAGGTGAAGTTATGTCGGATAAATTTTTTGCTTGGATAATCATCCAAATTGATAAAACAACCGAATTTTTAACCTCAATTATTAACTATGTAGTTATGGCTGTTGTTTGGGTTCTTAACAATATAATGAGACTTTTTTATCTTGTACTATTGGCCCCAATATTATTTGTATTGAAATTTATATTCAAACATCTCAATCGTTCTGTTGGACCAACTATGGGTAGCGGTATTCTTAAATTAATAAAATTTAAGGGTAAGTTATTAGATGATGCTTTTGATATGGTACATAATTTTATTAGTTACATCATAAATGCAGATCATCCTTTGTGGTTTGTTCTCATTAAAAAAATCATATTTCTTCCATTTTTGCTGATAAATGCAGCTTTTGGTAAGTTATTTATGGCCTTGTTGCCAAAAACTGGTATGTTTACTACCTTTTTTGGTAATAAAAAATACCAAAAGTGGTCTGTTTTAGGCTCTGCAATTATTTTGTGGTTTACTTGGTATAAAGTACAAATGGATGTTGTTATCAACACATGGTTTGGTGAATTTTACGATATCATCCAAAAGGGTTTACCCGGAAATAACGGTATTGTTTTTGATGATTTATTAAACTCATTGTTATTTTTTGCTGGTATTGCTGCTGTTTTAGTTGCTTTAGGAACTATAATTGGATTTTTGAAACGTCACTATGTATTCCGTTGGCGTACAGCCATGACAGAATATTATTCTGATCTTTGGCCAAAACTAAGACACATAGAAGGTGCATCACAGCGTATTCAAGAAGATACAATGCGTTTTGCTGCAATTGTAGAAGGTTTAGGTATTGCACTTATTGATTCAGCCATGACTTTTGCTGCTTTCTTACCCATATTATGGACTATGAGTTCACATGTAACAGAGCTTCCATGGATTGGTCATGTTGAACAAGGCTTAGTATTTATAGCTTTTATTTCTGTGACATTTGCTACTGTTGGTTTGCGTATGGTTGGCTTTAAACTGCCAGGATTAGAATTTAATAATCAACGAGTAGAAGCAGCTTACCGTAAGGAATTTGTTATTGGTGAAGATGATCATAGCCGTGCTAAACCACAAACTCTGAAAGAGTTATATAGTGACGTACGTAAAAATTATTTTACACTGTACTTACATTATATGTACTTTGATCTTGTGAAATATAGTTATTTGCAGGCATCTGTTGTTTTACCATATATTGCTTTGGGTCCTACCATTGTAAGCGGTACAATTACTCTTGGTATTATGCAACAAATTATCCGTGCTTTTGGTAAGGTAGAGGAATCTTTGCAATTCTTAGTTAATTCATGGAGCACCATTGTTGAACTGATGTCAATTCATAAGCGTTTAAAAGCTTTTGAAAGTGAAATTAAATAATAATTTTATTTTTTTGCTTTAAAAAACCATCTCTATGAGGTGGTTTTTTTTTATGCTATAAGTAATACCTTACAAAAATAATAAAGAAGCATTACAAAATGTTTAAGTCGTTTTTTCTAAATAAACAGTGGATGAAGTGGTCTATTATTGGGTCTACCATAATTATGGCGGTTACTTGGTATAAAGTTCAATTAGATGTTAAAATTAATGAATGGTTTGGTGGCTTTTACGATATGCTACAAAAAGCATTGGCCACACCAAATGCAGTTACTTTTGAAGAGTTCTTTGCTGAATGTTTAACCTTTGCAGAAATTGCTGCTTTATATATTGCTATTGCTGTAATGCTTGAATTTTTTGTGCGTCATTATGTATTCCGTTGGCGTACAGCCATGACAGATTATTATAGTAGTCATTGGCATCGTATTCGTCATATAGAAGGTGCGGCACAACGTGTTCAAGAAGATACAATGCGTTTTGCTCGTATTGTAGAAGCATTAGGAATAAGCTTAATGCGTTCTATTATGGTTTTAATAGCATTTTTACCATTACTTTGGACTTTAAGCGCACACGTAACAGAAATTCCATGGATAGGTAAAGTAGACCATGCTCTGGTATATTTAGCTATTATTTCTGCGGCATCTGGTACAGTTTTACTTGCTATTGTTGGTATTAAGCTTCCAGGGTTAGAATTTAACAATCAACGAGTAGAAGCCGCTTATCGTAAAGAATTAGTACTAGGTGAAGATGATGATGATAGAGCCGAACCTACAACAGTAAAAGAGCTTTATACAAACGTACGTAAAAACTATTTTATTCTGTATAAACATTATCTATATTTTGATATTGCTAAGTGGTCATACCTTCAATTTACAATGATTTTACCATATATCATGATGGGACCAACAATTGTTTCTGGTGTGATTACTTTGGGTATTCTTCAACAAATTTTACGTGCATTTGGTAAGGTAGAAGAATCTTTCCAATTCCTAGTAAATTCATGGGGAACTATTGTAGAGTTGATATCTATTTACAAACGTTTAAAAGCATTTGAAAAAGAGATTACAAAGAATCAGTTAGATGGTTCAGAAGTAATATCCTGAATTTTACGTTGAAAATGTTCTTCTTTAGAATTTTTGAACCAGCTTAGTATTCTGTTAGGAATACTAAGCACATACAGTTTTACCCATTCTTTACGCAAAACAGGTAATGTATTATCTGTAGGCAATGCTGTTTCTTTACCTATTTTGTTATGAACGTATAATGAATTACTCATCCAGTAGAAATCAATTTTACCGTTAAATCCTTGTTTTTGACATGACCAGTTTTTACGATCAGTTATAGAGCATTTACCAAGTGATACTGGTAAAGCATTGGCTGTAATGCTTAATACATCATTACGATGAGAAGATATTGCAAAGGTATATGTTTCTCCAATTGATAAATCACCATGGCAATTATCATAAGTAACCAAGCCACCATTGCACTTGGCATGATACGCAGTTGTGTTGGTTGTCATAGGAGTAATATCAAACAGCCAAACTGTGAAAATAATACTTAAAGTAATTAGTAGAATATATTTCATAATTATTTATTTGTATTGGGTAGCTCCAACCATTCAGTATGTGTGACAGGAACAAGACCATTTCTAGAAATTGCATATTGTTTGCCAGATGAATTTGTTGTGTAAAGACCATCTTTCATCCAGAAGTATGCAGTAAACCCTGTATTTTTCTGAACACATGACCAGTTTTCTATATCTTGAATAGTGCAAACACCTAAAGGTACCGCTTTAGCTTTTTTATCTTTTGGTACAAATAAAATATCTTTTTTATCAACTCCAAATTTTAACATAAAATCACCTTTTTGAGATAATTTACCGTTGCAAACATTATATGCAGTTAGTGTGCCATCACAGTGAGCTAAGTATGCAGTTACTTCTGTTTTAGGTTTAAGTTGAGGTACAAATTTTTGCAAAGGAGAATTTGCACCTTTTAATGCAAAAAAGACCCCACCAATAACAATAACAGCAGATAAAGCAATTAAACCATATTTCATAATATACAAACCTCTAATTCATTTTTTTACATTATGACATAATGATGCTTTTCTTGCTATAAAAAGAGTTAACACGATGCAAGATTTAGAGTATTCTGTAAGGTATGAATATATACAATATCCAAGCAGGAAGGAATTTTGCGCATATTTTTTGTAATTATATTTTACAAAAATATGCAGATAACCTGTTGGATATAACAAATTTAACAATTTGGGTGCCATCTTCTCGTATTGCTACTACCATTAAAGATACCTTTTATAGTATTAATGGAGACATGTTACTTCCACAAATTAAACCATTTAATTTAGGTGAGGAAGCAGAAGAAGAGATTCTATTTAATAGTAATACTAAAAAACAAGAAGCTATATCTTTAATTGAAAAACGTCTTATTTTAACTAAACAGGTTCATGCTAAGGATCAGGATAAATCCATAGCTCATGCCATGAAAGGCGCAGATGAATTATTAAAACTCCATAACCGTATGCTTACATGGGGCGTGAACATAGAAGATATTCATGAAATTGTACCAGATGAATTGGCATCTCATTGGCAGCAAAATTTATTGTTTTTGGATATTGTTTTTCAGTTTTATCCTCAGTGGTTAGCTTTGCAAAATAAGCTAGATCCTGTAGAGCTAAGACAAAATTTATTATATGAAACAGCTATACAACTAAATAATACTAATAACCCAGTAATGGCAGTTGGTTTTACAGATACAACACCAGCAGGAATGGCTATGTTAAAGGCTATTTTAAATCATCCTAAGGGCTCACTTATTTTACCAAGCGTAGATATGCAAATGGCTGATGAAATATGGCAAAATTTACCAGAAATACACCCACAATACTCCATAAAGAATTTATTAGAAAAACTAGAAGTTACTCGCCAAGATATTGCTACTTTAGGTGAAAATACCCCAACTAAAGAAGCCATTTGTTGGCAACAAATTCTAAGTCCAGCATTTAGTAATACACAAAATATTCCAAAGCTTGAAAATATTACTTTACTAGAAGCCAATAATGAAACCGAAGAATCTGAATCCATAGCTTTAATTATGCGAGAAACGCTAGAACATAAAAATAAAACATGTACTTTAGTAACATCAGAAAATACTCTTGCTGAACGGGTGGAAGCATTTTTAAAAAAATGGGATATAGTCGTAGATAATTCAGCTGGTAAGCCACTTACACAAACATCAATTGGTGAGTTTTTCTGTAATATTTTAGCTGTTATCTCAAAAAGATTTAGTCCATTAAGCCTAGCAACAGTATTACATCATGATGATATTTATATAGCCGAAAATTATAATATAAAAGCACTGGAAAATACTGTGTTGCGTGGCATTATTCCGCCGCAAGGTATTGCGGGTTTGCGTTATAAATTAACACAGTCTATGTATAATTTTAGAGTGTCAGACGAAGATAGAGAACAATCTGGTGAATTTATTAATTTAATTGAAAATACATGGAAGCCTTTACTTACATCCAAAAAATATGTTTTTGAAAAATGGTTACAAATACATTTTGAAGTTTTGCAATCAATAAGCAAACGTGAAAAATGGCAATTGCGTGATGATGGTAATGCCTTGATCCAATTTTTATCATCATGGCAAGAACATGGCAGTGTTATTGGTGAAATATCATTTAATGATTATGCACAAATTGTTCAACAATTGTTAAAACAGGTGACTGTACGTAAAAAATCTAATACTCATCCTAGGTTGTTTATTTGTGGAGCTTTAGAAGCTCGGTTAAAAAAACATGATAGGCTTATTTTAGCCAATGTAAATGAAGGCACATGGCCACGTAAATACACACCAGATCCATGGCTAAATCCAATTATGGAAGAAGAGGTTGGCTTGCCAAATGTGGATATGGCCGTTGGTTTAGGAGCACAAGATTTCTGTTCTTTGGCTTGTAGCAACGAAGTATTTGTAACCAGAGCAATTAAAAAAGGTGGTGAAGAAACTGTTCCATCACGGTTTTTAACTCGTTTTTCTGTGTGTTTGCAAAACAGTTATCAAAATGCACAAAACAAAGGTAATATATGGTTAAAATGGCTTAGAAATAGTAAACAAAATCTTACTTTGAATGTTTCTAAACAGCCCGTAGAAGTGGCTCCATTGTTAGAAAATCGTCCACAAATTTGGTCGGCATCTTTTACTAAGGATATGATGCAATGTCCGTATAAAGCATATATTGGCAAAATTTTAAATATGCATAAAATAGATGGCTATGAAGAAGTGCCATCTGCGGCAGATAAGGGTAATCTTTTCCATAATTGCCTAGAAAGTTTTTTTGTTGGTAACATAGCTTTTAATCAAGATTTAACAGTAGAAAATCAACAACAAGCTTTGGAACATTTGTTAATTATTAGTGATGAGTTATTTAAACAAACTTTAAAATCATCACCAGCAACTTATGCTATTTGGTGGCCACGCTTTAAGCTTATTGCCGCAGATTTTATTCAACAATTATTAAAGTTAAGTACAAAACCAACATATTACGAAAAAGAAGGTAGAATAACCTTAAAAAGCGGTGTTCAGCTACGTGCCAGAGCAGATAGAATTGATAACAGCCAAGAAGGTGCATGTATAATTGATTACAAAACAGGCGAACCACCAAGCGTAAAAGATGTGCGCTATGGCACAGAGCCTCAAATGGCAGTAGAAGCAACAATTCTCGCAGAAAATGGGTACGGAAAACTAACTTGTGCAGGAGCTGAATTTTGGCATTTAAAGGGTTCAGGTTCAGTAGGTGTGCAGACAAGAGAGGCAATTGGTAAAAAAGATTTAGATATAGAAAACTGGATAGAAGATTCTAAAGCTGGTTTAGAAAAATTAACAAAGCATTTTAATAATCCTCAGAATAGTTATAAAGCCATTCCAAGCGGTAGTAAATTTAAGAAAGAAAAACAATGTATATACTGTGATTACGAAGGTGTGTGCAGGTTTAAGGAGTGGATTGAATGATGAAGTTATCTAATAATTGCTTTTGCAGGGGAGATTTTGATTTTGTAAAACTTTCGCGGGACGCACGTACTAAGTGTACGCTTACGTTTCCACGTTTTGTACAAAATCAAAATCTCCGCCTGCAACGTAGCAAAGCTACTAAAGCTAATTCTTGGATAACTTCACCGAATTCTATAATTAGCATAAAAAACTCCGTCATGCAGGCGGATGCCGGTATCCACGGGTTAAAAGAGTTATTATTATAAATGAATAGTATTCTACAACAAGCAAGCAAAGCACAACATCAAGCAACAGTAGAAGGACGCTCTGTTTGGGTATCTGCATCTGCTGGAACTGGTAAAACTTATGTTTTAACTAATCGTATTTTAAAATTACTTTTATTACAGCCACAGTTAAAACCATCTGAAATACTTGCTGTTACATATACCAAAGCAGCCGCCAGAGAAATGGAAAATCGAATACGTGAAAGATTATCTGATTGGGCACGTTTTGATGATGAAACACTATATAAAAACCTTGAAATGGTACTAGGAACACCAGCAACACCAGCACAACAAGCAAGAGCAAAAGGTTTGTTATTTGCAGTACTAGAAGATGGAAAAGGGCTAAACATCAGTACTATTCATGGTTTTTGCCAACAAATTCTTGGAGCTTTTCCTTTGGAATCAGATGTTCCTGTAGGTTTTACTTTGCTAGAAGGTACTCAAGAAAGAGATTTAATTCACAATGTTCAAGATACAATTTTTCAACAATGTGAAGACAAGGCGTCTTCAGAAAATAAGTGGTTTAATTATTTAGTTCAGGATATTCATGAACTAACATTACGTGATGTATTTAAAGATATAGTCTACAACAGACGTAAATTTAAAAAACTATTTAATAAGTTTGAAACTGTAGAAGATATTTTAGCAGATCTTGCTATACAGTTAGAATTAGAGCCAAAACAATGGACTCCAGAAAGTGCAAACGAGGCACTTAAAAATGAATATTATTTACCTGATGAAGTTAAAAATTGTATAGAAATACTAAATTTGGGCGGTAAAAAGGCTAAAGATAAAGCTTTATATATAGCAACTTTTTCAAATGCCACAAACAAGCAAGAATCTTGGAATATTTATGCAAATATTTTTCTTACAGCTAAAGGGGAGACCCGTAAACAACTTGTAGATGCAGCCATAAAAAAATCTCCACAAGGCGGAGAAGCGGAACTTATTTTACACCAAGAACAAGAACGTGTTTTTAAAGTTGAAAATAAACGTAAAAGTTATAAAGCATGGTTACTTACCGCATCTTATTTGCATTTAGGGTATAAAATGATTGCTAGTTATAAGCAGGAAAAATATAAGCAATCAGCACTAGATTTTGATGATTTAATAGAAAAAACCGCCAGTTTACTCACTCAGCAAGAAAGCCAAATGTGGGTACGTTATCGTATGGATAGAAAAATTGCTCATGTAATGTTAGATGAAGCACAAGATATAGATGACGATCAATGGGAAATTATCAAAGCTTTAATTGATGAATTTTACGATGGTACAGGACGTACAGATTTTACCAGAACACTATTTGCAGTAGGAGATACCAAGCAATCTATTTATCGTTTTCGTGGTGCACAACCTCATGTGTTTGGCGGAGTTAAAAAATATTTAGAGTATCAAAAAGAAGTAAGAAAGTATGATACCCAAAATATATCCTTAAAAACATCATTCAGATCTAGTAAAACCATTTTAAATTTTGTAGATATGGTTTTTGAAAATGAAGAAAAACAAACAGCACTAGATAATACCGTAAGTACAAAACACCAAGCTGTAAAACAAAATTCTCCAGGGTGGGTAGAAGTTTGGCCACTATGCAAAGAAGATGAAAAGGAAAAAACCGAACCAGAATTATGGCCTCTGCCGATTAAACAACAGGAAAAAAGAGAAAGTGCTAGACGTATTTTAGCCCGTAAAATGGCTAAAAGTATTCAAGAATTAGTTAAAAATAAAACCTTACTTGCCACAACTAATAAGCCTGTAAATTATGGTGATATCATGATTTTACTACGTGGCAGAACCATGATGCCAGAAGTCATTGAAGCACTAAATATTGAAGGTATTCCGCATTCTGGTGCAGATAGGATGATTTTAACTGAAGATACAATGGTGGCGGATATTTTGGCATTTCTGAAATTTTTACATATCCATGATGATAATTTAAGTTTGGCACATGTTTTAAAATCTCCACTATTTAATATGCCAGAAAATACTTTTATGGAAGTAGCTTTAAAAGCTAAAAATTCATCTCTATTTGATGTATTAAATGGCGATAATAAAAATATTATTCAGGAAATAATAGGTAAAAGTAAAAATACTAGTGTATATGAAAAAATTGTACTTATTTTAACTAAAACAAATGCTTATGCTAAATATTTTACTGCATTTGGTCAACAAGATGCATCACTCACCACAGTTACAGAACCTATGGATACATTTTTAGAGGTTGCCTTAAATTTTGCTAAAGGTGATTTAGCAGAGTTTATCTATTTTGTTGAAATGGGTGATATTGATTTAAAAAAAGGGTTGGAATCTGCTGGTAAAAATGTCCGCATTTTAACTTCTCATGGTGCTAAAGGGTTGGAATCTCCTGTAGTTTATATGCCAGATACTACACAAAGTTATTATTCTAAAATGGCAATGGATTACTTACTCTGGCAAGAAAATAACAATGAAACAGAAATGTTTTTATATCGTCAACGTAAAGAGGAAGCTCCGGCTTTACAAACAGAACTCCAACAAGCTGAAAAAGAACGTATTTTTGAAGATGAAATGCGCTTATTATATGTTGCCTTAACTCGTAGCCAAGAACGTTTATATATTGGTGGAGCAGAAGCCAGAGGAAAATGTCCAGAAAGTTGCTGGTATGCAGAAATACAAGAAATAACTGAAAAATTATCAGATTTTGGTGATGTAAAAGTACTCCATGATGCGCCAAATGAACCAATTATTGAAATAGAAAATATTGCACCTGCTGATATACAAGAAGTTGCAGAATTAGGATGGATAAATACTTCTCCTAAAAATGAGGGAAGGGAGCAAAAACCACCTAAACCAAATGAAAAAGAAGATGTTGTAGGGGAAGATTTAACAAAACTATATGAACGTGGCAGATTAATGCATCGTTTATTAGAATTTTTGCCGTTATTACCTGAAGGTGAACAAAAACAAGCTGGTTTAGATTGGTTAACTAAAATGTTACCAACTGAAAAACCTGATTATCTAAATGATATGTTAAGTGGAGTAATGCAAGTATTTGCGGATTACCCAGAATTTTTTGAGGAAAATAGCAAGGCAGAGGTAGCGTATATAACTGAAAATTCCTTTGAAGGAAGAATAGATAGGCTTGTAATAAATAAAGATAAAGTGATTATTATTGATTATAAAACAGATCAGAAAATTCCAACAAATATGCCGATTAAATATAAAATGCAATTGCAAAAATATGTTAAGGCTATGAGAAAGATTTTCCCACAAAAACAAATACAAGCAGCAATTTTATGGGTTGGAGCTTCTGTTAATAAGATTGACTATATCTAAAAAGTTCTTTAAGTTGCAGTTATCTTAACTTTTGTCTCGTTTCACCTAACCCTTTGAGGGTAAAACTATGAAAAAACAAATATTACTTATTCTTGCAATGTATGCTTGGATATTTTCTGCATCTGCAGCAGAAGGAACTCTTCCTCCAAACTGTGAAGCTGGTACATTTTGTACTGTAACTACTCAAGCTGAAATTGATGCCAATTCAAACCACGCTCCTGTTACAGTTATTGCTATTGATTCCCAAAACTGCATTTATTGTAAAATCATGGAACCAGTTATTAAAGAGTTGGCAACTGAATATAAAGGAAGAGTGCAATTCCTTAAGTTAGATCAATATTATAATGTTAGGTTAGCATTTCCTTTGCAAAATCGTGGCACACCTAATTATTTTATGTTCAACCATGATATATTTACAGGTAATGTATTAAGGGGAGCTCCAGTTAGTGATGGTTTAATTATAATGAGGGAATTGCCAGATTTAATGTCTATGACCCAAGAAGAGAAAATGGATTTTGTACGTCCTTACGGAAAGCGAAATTTTAAATTATGGTTAGATCCATATTTATAAAAATAAATTAAAAGCCTCACTTATTATCAAAGTGAGGCTTTTTTATTGACATATACAGCTTAAAGACGTTCAATAATGCCTGTTAATTTAATTCTAAAAAGGAAATAGCTATGAGTAACGTTGCCGCAACAACAGACAGCACATTTGAAGAAGATGTATTGAAATCAGACAAACCAGTATTAGTAGATTTTTGGGCTGAATGGTGTGGTCCTTGTAAACAACTTGCTCCTATTTTAGATAGCGTTGCCGCAAACGTAGGTGATGATGTTAAGGTTGTTAAAGTAAACATAGATGATAACCCAGAAACACCAACAAAATACGGTGTACGTGGTATTCCAACACTTATGGTATTCAAAAATGGTGAACTTGCAGATACTAAAGTAGGTGCATTGCCTGAATCTCAGCTTGAAGAGTGGGTTAAATCAAACATTTAAAAGGCATCTTTAAGCGAAATTTTATTTTGATTTAACTTTCGCGGGACGCGCGGATGAAGTTTAAAAATAATTTGGGAAATTATCTTTAAATAAAGCGTATGTTTATTTTTATAAACGTACTAATGCTCCCCGCTTACGTTTCCACGGTTTAAATAAAAACAAAATTTCATCTTAAATCTACCATTTAATATTAAATGAATAAAAAACTCACTTATTATTAAAGTGAGTTTTTTATTGGCAAAAATACGAAGATAAGGAAATTTATGTGAATAATAAGGTATTAATAGGTTCAGCATCTGGTTGGGGGGCTCAAATTCGTGAAACTGAGCTAGGTCCAAAAGCACTCCAAAGCTTTTTAACAAATAAAAACTATTTATGGGATAGTATTATTTGGCCAAAATATTCTTGTGCTAGCTATACATCTTTTACAACTGTTGATGCTATACCATTGGTTTATGATCATGTTAAACGTTTAGCATCACATACCAGTAAAGCGGTTCAACACAATAAATTTCCTATTGTAATTGGTGGCGACCACGCTTGTGCTATTGGCACATGGAGCGGGGTTATATCTGCATTACAAGCAGAAGGTGAATTTGGCTTAATTTGGATTGATGCTCATATGGATTCACATACACTTTCAACCAGCCCATCAGGGGCATATCATGGTATGCCAGTAGCAAGTTTATTGGGCCAAGGTGAAAAAGATTGCAGTGAACTTTTAACTGCTAAAGCAAAAGTATCTCCTAAACACATTTGTTTGATTGGTATACGTAGCTATGAAGCAGGTGAGGAAGACTTACTGAAAAAACTTGGTGTACGAATATATAAAATGCCAGAAATAAAACAACGTGGTTTTAATGAAGTTTATAAAGAAGCTATAGAAATAGCGAAGAATGGTACAAAAGGCTACGGAATAAGTATTGATTTAGATGCATTTGATCCACAAGATGCTCCAGGAGTAGGAAGCAGAGAAAAGGGTGGTTTAAGAAAAGATGAAGTATTACCATCTTTAAAAAATGGATATAAAGATAGTAAACTAAAAGCTCTAGAAATTGCTGAATTCAACCCAAAAAGAGATGTGAATAATAAGACAGCAAAGCTTGTAGAAGATATTTTAGAAGCTTTTCTATAATAAAAAATAAAAAAAGAGTTGTGCTCTACCCTATAAATTTTGTATACTGAATAAATCAAGTTTATATTTATCTTTTAATTGTAACGTTTCATCCGGATTAAAATTCTTTTATTTCCGATTTTTTCTACACACATACTCCTATGGAGGAGCGAATTATGAAGACTGATATTGTAAGTATGTATGGTTGGCAGTCAGGTGATCCTATGCCAGCACCAATTCAAAATAACGTAATGCCAACTGTAATTGTAAAAACTTCCAGAGGCGAAAGAGCCTTTGACATTACGTCATTAATGCTGGAACAGCGTGTAGTTTTTTTAACCGGTCAGGTTGAAGACTATATGGCTAATAATATTATCCAACAACTTTTGTATTTGGATCAGCAGAATCATGATGACATTAACATGTATATCAATTCACCCGGCGGTGTTGTTACATCTGGAATGGGTATCTACGATACCATGAATTTCATTAAATCTGATGTAAGTACTCTTTGTATTGGTCAAGCTGCAAGTATGGGTGCATTTTTGTTAAGTGCTGGTGCTCCTGGTAAACGCCTGTCATTGCCTGAATCACGTATTATGATTCATCAACCTTTGGGCGGTGCTCAAGGTCAGGCAACTGATATGGAAATTCAGGTTGCTGAAATTAACCGTATTAAAAACCGCTTAAGTTCTGTTATGGCAGATAATTCAGGTATTACACTGGATGAAATTTTGCCTCAGATGGAGCGTGATAACTTTTTAAGTGCTCAGGAATCTGTTGATTTTGGTAAAACTGGACTAATTGATAAGGTTGTTCCTGTTGTACCATCAACAAAATAAAATTACTTTGTAAGTAATAAAAACCCCGCTTTTGCGGGGTTTTTTTGTTGTAGTAATTAAATTTATGCAGCTTCTCTTTCGGGTAAAAAGCCGCCAGCTTGCATGTTCCATAATTTTGCATAATGACCATTTTTATTTAATAACCCTGTGTGGTTGCCATCTTCAATAATTTTGCCCTCATGAAAAACTAATATTCTGTCTAAACCCGCAATAGTAGAAAGGCGGTGAGCAACTACTACAACAGTTTTGTTTTGCATTAAATGGTTTAAGCCAAGTTGAATTTTCTTTTCTGTTACAGAATCTAGTGCAGATGTTGCTTCATCTAAAATCAAAATAGGAGCATCTTTTAAAATTGCTCTGGCAATTGCTATACGTTGCCTTTGCCCTCCAGAAAGTTTTACGCCACGTTCACCAACTAAGGAATCATAACCCTTTTCTGTTTCTAGAATAAAATCATGAGCATGAGCCTTTTTAGCAGCTTCAATAACATCCTCATCACTAGCATTTAAGTTACCATAGCGAATATTTTCCATTAACGAGCGGTGAAATAACATTGGATCTTGTGGAATCATAGATACATTTTCTCGTAAACTATCTTGAGTAACATCACATATATTCTGATTATCAATAGTTATTTTACCATTCTGTGCTTCAAATAAGCGTAGAATTAAATTAACAAAAGTAGATTTCCCAGAACCAGAAAAACCAACTAATCCAACCTTTTGTGCTGGATTAATTGTTACGTTTATATTTTTAAATACTTGTAAGCCTTCTTGGTAAGTAAAATCTATATTATTAAATTTAATTCCACCTTTTGTAACATTAAGATCTGTGGCTTTATCTTTATCTACAATTTCATGAGACTGAATAAAAATAGATACTCCATCAGAAATATTACCAATATATTCAAAAAATTCTAAAAAGCTACGGCTTAAACCTCTTGCAGCCTCAATAAGCATAATAGCAATACCAGCTACCATAGAAAATTCACCAACAGTTAACCCACCAGTAGACCATATTTTAAGCGCATAACCAATCATTGAGATCATTAATATCATCGCTGAAATAAACTGGAACCAACGCAACTTTTCCATAAACCAGTATGTACGTTGGGCATGTTTGACTTCATGATTTAAATAGTTGTCTAGGTATTCTTCTTCATATTCTTTGCGTGCAAACATTTTAGTATTCATAATATTTGTAACAGAATCTACTACTTTACCTGTAACTGTAGAGCGAGCGGCGGCGAAATCTTTTGAATATTTTTGGCATTTTTTTGCAAGTAGAAATGAAACAGCAATATATACTGTTAGCCATAAACTTAGTACCCCAGCTAATTCACTACTAGTTAAAAATAATATGGTTAAAGCAACTGCAGCTTTAATTATTAGTGTATAAAAATCAAAAATAATTCCCCATAAGGCGTGCATGCAACTTACCGCAACTTCAGAAATACGGTTAGCTAATGATCCTGCAAAGTTGGAAGTAAAATAACGATGAGAATGATACTGTAAATAATTGAATAGAGTCTTTTTAATTTTTGCTCTTAAAGGAGGGGCTGCTATAACAAGCATACTACCACTAGCCCTGCTAAATAGTACAAAACCAACATTTAAAAGAGCAAATAAAACTAAGGCATCATAAGATGCATCAAAAATATCGGCACCTGTTTTATTAGCGAGGTTAACCGCATCAATAATTTGTTTTATTGCGTATGGTAGCATTATCATACAGGTAGCTTCACCAGCTTCAAAAATGAAAATAGCTAGGATTGCCAATTTAGCTTTTTTATAAAAATGCATAGCAAAACGCCAAGGTGTTCTTGGTAGTTTGGGGGCTCCGTCTGCAATAGTAAAATTAGAATTCATGAACAGACTATATCTGTTTTAAGCAACCCAAAGCAAGAAAATACCTAAACCAATACGATAAATAACAAATGGAGTAAAACTTATCTTCTCAATAAGCTTCATTAATCCATGAATAGCGAGTAGGGCTGCAATAAATGAACATAAAATACCACCAAGTAATTCAGAGCTATTATTTTGCCAATCCATACCGTTAAAATCAGATATTAAAGAGAACATTCCAATCATTGCAATAACAGGCATAGCCATAAGCATTGAAAACTTACTGCTTTCTATGCGGTTGAAACCAAGGAAGCGACCAGCTGTCATGGTAATACCAGAACGAGAAGTTCCAGGAATTAAAGCAAAAACTTGAAATAAGCCAATAATAAATGCTTTTTTGTAGGTCATTTCTTTTTGGATTTCTGTATGTGCTGGGTGGGGCTGTTTATCTGCAAACCAAAGCAAAATACCAAATACAATAGATGTAATACCAATAACTTGAATGTTACGAGCAATAGTTTCAATTAAATCTTTTGCAAATGGAGCTACAGCAATTAGTGGCAACGTTGCAAAAACTAGCATCCAAAAAAGCCATGCATCCTCTGTGCCTTTGCGTAGTACAGCATCTAGCGTACCTTTTAATAATCGGTATGTTTCTTTTCTAAAATAAAGCATTACTGCTGCAAGTGTACCTATATGTACTGCAATATCAAAAGCAAGACCTTGGTCTGCCCATTGAGTAAATGTAGGTACTAAAACAAGGTGAGCACTTGATGAAACAGGTAAAAACTCAGTAATACCTTGTACAATGCCTAAAATAATAATTTGTAGTGTTTCCATTTGTAAGATGCTGACCTGATTTTTAGATAAAGGCAATTTTTTTTTGTTTTAATATTTAAAAGTGTGTATATTGACGGAAATTTTTGACTTTCTTTTTCCTTTTTACTCCATTTCCTTAGAGGATTTTATGTATGGATACATTTAGTATTGTCGGTGGTGGTTCATTTACAGGAGCTATTACACGAAGCTACCCGTTGGGTGGTATGGATGTTACTTATAGTTATGGTTCATATCCAAGTGTTGGCTGTGTTGTAACAAATAAATATATTGAAGGCGGTTACCGTGTTTCTAATATACATGGTGAGGTTATCTCTTTAACTAAATCACCTTCTTTCTTTTCACCTGCCAAACCTAAAAAGTCTAAAAAATCTACTTTTTGGGATGATAATTGGTTAAAATAATTAACGAGGTTATTTATGGCAATATTTACAACTCAAATTGAATTTGAAGGTAGTATTGAAAGTAGGTCTGGTAACCAGTTAACTATTTATCTTTCAAATATGAATGTTATACCAGTTTGTGGAAGAGATGTATTTTATGAAAATTGTGCATATGTTGTTACTTCTGTAAATGGTAATTTAGTTACTTTAAGAAGATTAACACCTACTGAAAAATCTAGTAGAGCAATTGGTAAAGTTGATAACTAAAATTTATATAAACATTTTCTTGTAAGTGAATTGATTTATTTACAGTAAGTTACAGATATATATTAAACCTATACTTTAATAAAATTAACACTAAAAATTTGATTGAAAATAAAAAAAAGGAGTGCTTTTGCACTCCTTTTTTTTATTTGTCGTCATCAGGTGGGTTGTTATAAGTCATATCCCACTTAGTATGGGCAATAAACAAAATAACTAAAATTACAGAAATAATACCTGCTAATGCAGTTAATATACTACCTGATGATATATAAAACATCACAGGTATAATAATTATGGTGGCAAGAATTAATTTCCAGCAAGCAGAGATTAATTCCTTAACGCATTCCCAATAAGTCATAAGAAAACTCCTAGTAAAGGTAAGAAAATAAAAAGGTATAAATATTAGAGATATTTAATATGTAGTGTTTATTAGTATAATTGTCAAGTCATATAATTAGAACACTTTGTATTTATGGAGCAATTTTAATGTAATTAAGCCATTTTGAATAGTAAAATTTTACAAATAAAATTTCATGCTTAAAAAGAGTGCATAAATGCCTGAAAAAGGTGTGATTTTATTGTTTTTATCAGGGTTTTATGCTACTGTTCAGCGTTATTAAAAATAAGTAAGAAAAAGGTTCAAATTTATGGCTGAATTAGACACAGGTGTTTCATTAATTCAAATCGAAGATGAGATGAAAAAATCTTATCTTGAATACGCAATGAGCGTTATCGTTTCTAGGGCTCTGCCTGATGCACGTGATGGTTTGAAACCAGTTCACCGTCGTATTTTATACGCTATGAGAGAGCTTGGTAACGAATATAACCGTCCATACAAAAAATCAGCTCGTGTAGTTGGTGATGTTATGGGTAAATATCACCCTCATGGTGATTCATCTATTTACATGGCTTTAGTTCGTATGGCACAAGATTTTTCTATGCGTTTGCCACTAATTGATGGTCAAGGTAACTACGGTTCAATGGATGGGGATAACCCAGCCGCTATGCGTTATACAGAAACACGTATGGCACGTCCATCTAGCTTTTTATTACAAGATATTGATAGAGATACAGTTAATTTCATGCCTAACTATGATGGTCATGATAGTGAGCCTACTGTACTTCCTGCTCGTTTTCCTAACCTGTTAGTAAATGGTACTAGCGGTATTGCTGTTGGTATGGCAACAAACATCCCACCACATAACCTTGGTGAAATGATTGATGCTACCGTTCACTTAGTTGATAACCCAGATACAGCAGTTGAAAGTCTAGATGAATTTATCAAAGGACCAGATTTTCCAACAGGTGGTATTGCATTAGGTTTAGGTGGAATAAAATCTGCTATTTTAAGCGGACGTGGTTCAGTTGCTGTGCGTGCAACAACTCACGTAGAAGAAATTCGCCCAGGTAAGGAAGCAATTATTGCAACTGAAATGCCTTACCAAGTTAACAAAGCAAAATTAACAGAACGTATTGCTGAACTTGTAAGAGATAAAGTTATTGAAGGTATCTCTGATTTACGCGATGAATCAGATAGATCTGGTGTGCGTTTGGTTGTTGAACTTAAACGTGATGCTCATAGTGAAGTTGTTTTAAGCCAGTTATTTAAACATACATCATTACAAAGCTCATTTAGCTATAATATGTTGGCTCTAGATAATGGCCGTCCTAAATTAATGAACATGAAGGATATTCTTAAATGCTTCATAGATCACCGTGAAGAAGTTATTACTCGTCGTACTAAGTATGATTTACGTAAAGCTCGTCACAGAGCACATATATTAGTTGGTTTAGCAACAGCCGTTGCTAATATTGATGAGGTTATCAAAATTGTGCGTAATGCATCTGATCCTAAAAATGCTAAAGAAACTCTGATAGCAACTAAGTGGAATGCAAGTGAAGTTATGCCACTAATTGAGTTACTTGGTGAAGTTGCTGAGGGTACAAATTACATGATGTCTGAAATTCAGGCTCAAGGCATATTAGATTTAAAACTTCATCGTTTAACAGGTTTAGAACGAGATAAAATTAGCAACGAAGCAAGTGAAATTTCTAGTTATATCAAAGAATTAGTAAGTATTCTTTCTAATCGACATGAACTTCTAGATATCATGAAAGAAGAGCTTCTTGAAGTTAAAGAAATGTTTGGTACTCCACGTAAAACAGTTATTTCTGAAAATGATGCAGAAGTTGATTTAGAAGATTTAATTACACCAGAAGATATGGTTGTAACTATTTCAACTGATGGTTATGTGAAGCGCCAACCGATGAGTGATTACCGTTCTCAGCGCCGTGGTGGTAAAGGTAAAAGTGTTACAAATATGAAAAATGAGGAAGAGGTAGAAACCTTCTTTGTAGCTAATACTCATGATCCATTATTATTCTTTACATCAATTGGTAAAGTTTACAAACTTAAGGTTTATGAACTACCACTAGCAAGCCGAGGCGCACGTGGTAAAGCATTTATTAACTTGTTACCAATTGAAAAAGATGAACGTGTAAACCGTGTTGTACCAATTCCTCGTAACGAGGAAGACCGCGACGGTAAGGTATTAATGTTTGCTACAGAAAAAGGTCTTATCCGTAAAACACCTATGAAAGCGTTTGATAACGTTTATATAACAGGTATTAAAGGTATGGCTTTAAATGATGGTGATACATTAATTACTGTTTGTATAGCAGATGAAGAAGTTGGTGATGTACTTATTAGTTCTCGTCAAGGTAAAGCTGTTCGTTTCCCTATTGATAGCTTGCGTACTATTGCCAGCCGTACTGGTTTAGGTGTTAAAGGTATTACACTTAAGGGCAAAGATACCTTAATGAGTATGGATGTGGTAAATGAAGAAGAAACTCCATTTATTCTTACAGTAACTGAAAATGGTTATGGTAAGAGAACAGCAAGCCCTGATTTCCCAACTAAAAGCCGTGGCACAATGGGTGTTATTGCTATTAAAACATCAGATCGTAATGGTGAAGTAGTAGCATCTATTCCAGTAGATGTTGACGATCAGATTATGATTTTAACTACAGATGGCCAAGCTATTCGTATGAACGTTGATGAAGTTAGTGTTATCGGACGTAATACTCAAGGTGTGAGATTATTCAAAACTGATGGTGCAAAAGTTGCCTACGTTAGTCGTATTCAAGCAGATATGCTAGATGACGATGATGATGAAATACTTGAAGGTGAAGAGGGCGCTACAGTAGAAGGTGAAGTTATTGCTGTTGAGGCAGCTACTGAAGCTGTTGTAGAAGAGGCTCCAACCGAAGAGTAGTTTTACTAACTAGCAAAGCAAAAAGCCCCCAACTGGGGGCTTTTGTTATTTCATCGCTTTAAGCATTGCACGTGTTTCATTAACTGTTAGGATATTAAAATAGCGCCAATCAGTGATAACTTGTCGTTCCCAAGAACCATTTTGTTGGATGGGGATGTGCCAAACAGATCCTTTATTAGGCCTTGTCCAAAAAGATTCAACTTCTTTGGCAACACCTGCACCAACACGATTAGTAACTTGTGGAACATTTTCAGCTATAACATTATCAGGAAAAGTAAAAAACATTACACCATCACATAAATTACATTTATCTATAAAAAACTGCATGTAATTATTTGGGTGGTTAGCACGGTATGCTTCGAAATGATTTTGCATATCTTCACTAGCGGGATCAATAATATCAAGTTGATCTTTAAGTGTATTTATAACATTTCTATCCTGTGTAACGTTATACATAGTAATAGGGCGTGCAAAATATATTTTGCGTTTAGACATAAGGATTCCTCCAAAAGGGATGAAAAATGGTAAAATAAGAATTATTTATATAACCTATTGACCCAAGAAATCATTGATTTCTTTCTAAGAAGATTTAGTGTAAGGATTATAATAAGTATGAAATGTGATTAAAGCTGTTACAATTGTAGCTGATTTTGAGATTTTTATATTATCCAAATCGTAACTTCCTTTAATATCTTTTTTTAAAAGATTTATAAGCTGACCAACTGTTATTAATTTACTTCCATCACAGCCATATAATCCGTTAGTTGCGGGGTAGAAAACTCTACCGTCACTTAGTTTCCAATTTCGTTCAATATAAAGTGAGATATCACTATTATCTTTTGTACGAAAAGAGGTTTTGACTAAATGAGGGTTTTTATGTGACCAGCTATGGGTGACTTTTATTAAAAAAATAGGAATAAGAAATGCGGCTATAATTATTAACAAAGTTATAATTATGGGAGGTATGTTTTCCATAGAAAAAAATCCATAGGTTAGTTTAATGAAAAAATGGTAAAAAAGATAAATATTAATCAGCACTATACAAGCACAAATAAGGCAAGACAAGAGTTTCTTTTTATGCTTAAATTCAATTTATGAAAAAGATAAAACAAATAGCAATATACCCAGGAACATTTGATCCATGTACACGTGGACATATGGATATAGTAAAAAGATCAGCTAAGCTTTATGATGAAGTTATCGTTGCTGTATCTGCCCATAAGAAAAAGAAAACTATGTTTGATGCAGATAAACGTCAGCAGGCATTTATGGCAGCAGTATCTGATATGGAAAATGTTAAAGTAGAGAAATTTGATGGTTTGTTAGTAGATTTCGCAACTGAACATAATGCAAATGTTATTATTCGTGGCTTAAGAGTTAGCTCAGATTTTGAATATGAATTTAATATGGCGCAGTTTGCCAAGGATCAAAATTCCGAAGTAGAAATGGTTTACTTAATGGCAACTGGTAATAACTTGCATATTTCGTCATCTGCCGTACGGGAGCTGATACGCATGAATGTTGATGTATCTGCTTATATTCCTAATGCAGTTATGGAAATTTTGTAATGAAAACACCATCTGGAGATATATTTTTTGAGGTGGACAAAGATAAATTAACTAGTATTTCATGGGGTAAAACTCCAAAGTCACAATCATTTTTACCAATTGAACAGGAAATGGAGAGCTATTTTAAAGGCGAACTAAAAAGCTTTAAAACCCCATTTAAATTTGTAAAAGGCACATATTTTCAACAAAAAGTATGGCATGCATTGTGTGAAATACCTTATGGCACAACTGTAACATATTCAGACCTTGCTAAAAAACTAGGTAGCCACGCTCGTGCAATTGGCGGAGCCGTTGGTAAAAACCCACTACCCATTATTATTCCATGCCACAGAGTTATGGGTAAAAGCGGTAAGTTAACAGGCTTTTCTGGCGGAGAAGGGGTTAAAACCAAACAAATATTACTAGAATTAGAAAAAGCCCCATATTAAGGGGCTTTTATTTATTGTCGTGGAGGTCGTAATTTGATTTCCATCCTTTCAAGAAAATCCACAATTTTAATATGGCGATTCTTTTCGGCTTTATCAGTTGCGGTTAAACCTGCTTCATCTTTTTTGAAAATAAGCATTGGTTCAATAGCAACTAGTATAATTACAGTATCTAAATGACCAGCAAAGGCGGCTCCCATTAAGGCTGTCCAGCCCATTTTATTTGTTACTGCTTGGTTGGCACCTTTAAAAAGTAGAAAGTGGAGAATATTATTATCACCACGGTATGCCGCACGCATTAAAGGTGTGCAACCATATTCATCTACAGCATTAACAGCGGCGTCACAGTTATTTACAAGGTTGATAATTTCATCAATAGTTCCACGTTTTACTGCTTTAAATAGTTCATCATTAATAAATTGTTGTTCAGACATAAGGTGTGTTCCTCGGGGAAAAGGTAAGAAAGAATAAGTTAAAAGTTAGTGTATACATTAATATTGATAAGTCAAGCCACTTGATATTTCATTCATAACAACTTATATAAACCGCATGACATTAAAATTTACATTACACAAAAAAGATGGAAAAGCCCGTTTGGGTACTATCCATACCGCTCATGGAGAAATTCAAACTCCAGTATTTATGCCAGTAGGTACCGTTGGTACAGTAAAGGCTATGAAGCCAGAAAGTGTAAGAGATTTAGGTTCTGATATAATTTTGGGTAATACTTACCATTTATATTTACGTCCTGGGCATAAATTAGTGGAAAGAATGGGTGGCTTACATAAGTTTATGAGCTGGCCACACCCTATTTTAACAGATTCAGGTGGGTATCAGGTGTTCAGCTTAGCCCACAGACGTAAAATGACAGAAGAGGGTGTTACCTTTCGTTCTCATGTAGATGGTAGCAAGCATTTATTAACACCAGAGCTTTCCATGGAAATTCAACACAGCCTAGATGCAGATATTACAATGGCATTTGATGAATGTACGCCGTATCCTGCAACAGAAATGGAGGCACGTAAATCTATGGAGCTTTCTATGCGTTGGGCAAAAAGATCTCGTGATGCTTTTATAAAACGTGATGGTTATGGTCAATTTGGAATTATGCAAGGCGGTATGTATCCGCATTTACGCCAAGAGAGCATCAATAAACTAAAAGAATTAGATTTTGAAGGCTACGCAATTGGTGGAGTAGCTGTTGGTGAACCCTCTGATGAACTTCATGCAATAGCAGAAACATGCACAGATATGCTACCAGAAGATAAACCTCGTTATTTAATGGGCGTTGGTTATCCATCAGATTTAATTAAAGCCGTTTGTAATGGCATAGATATGTTTGATTGTGTATTACCAACCCGTAATGCCCGAAAAGGACAAGCATTTACTTCTGAGGGGGTAATAAGAATAAAAAATGCTTCACATAAAGAATCAACTTTACCACTAGATCCAAATTGCGAATGTTATACATGCAAGAATTATACAAGAAGCTATCTGCGTCACTTATTAAAAAGCCAAGAGATTTTATTATATATGTTAATCACAGAACATAATTTATTCTTTTATCAAAAATTAATGAAAAGCTTAAGAATTGCGATAAAAGAAGGTAAGTTACAACAAGTAGCGAAAGAACTTCTTATAAAAGTACGCTAATATATATCTTCATCATCTTCGGCTATGGTACTTAAATCAGGAATTTCACTATAACAATAAAAAAAAGGACAGCCTAGGTAAGGCTATCCTTTTAATATTTCGTAAGTTAAGTGAATTAAGCTACTGCTGACAAAGGTTGGAATACTCCATCCTGCGCCATCATTGCCACGCGATGCCATTGGGCAGTATAAGAATCAAATGTAGCATGTGTACATTTCATACCATCTTTTGGCTTTTTCAGCTGGTTTGGGTTCTGTCTCCGATCAGGTAGAACTACAATGCGACACTCTCGGTTTTCCTGCAATACACCAACGGTGCCATTCCAATCAGCCTGCAGAGCATCTTCTTTTGATGGCGCTTGAAAATCAGGCGTCCAGACAAATCCTGCTGCATCTGCCATAACTCTGGTAGGTGCCTCAATTCCGAAGTTACCACTGTAGTTATTGTGTCTAGAAGTTTCCTGCACAGTATAGTTATTTTCACCAAGAAGCTCGTGCATTAATGCATATTGCTCGTCACTTTCAATGTGTGCTTGCAGGCGCTTACCAATATCTGATAGATGTAGGTAAATATCGTCTGAATCACCTAGATTTTTAGATAATTTATGTAGCAGAATGGCGCGTTGTTGTAACAATGGAATTCCAGCTGGAGCTAGTTCCTCGCATTGTTTGTTGACACGCGCGTGAGTAAGTTCCATTTCTATCCTGGCAATGCCGTAAGTCTTTTCCGGTTTGTCTGGGTTTGGGCGTACTAGTACACTACCACCTAACATAAACATCATGTCTCCCCAAGGAGCCATAAATACGTTGTTGTTCATAAGACGTACTGCTGGTTTAATTTTTAGGATGGGGTTGTATATGTCAGGTTTGTCTGTTTTATTGTAGGTTGATATGAATGTCCCTTCAGACATTATGTAGCTTTCTCCTGATAGGATTGCTGTAACAATCCAATCACCTTGTTTAGCTGTTTTAACGGTTTCTACCATATCCCCAAAGGGGGTGGAAATGAGAGTGCGAACTTCAATGCCATCTCTCTCGGCTTTATGAGCTCTTACTATAGCAGTTTTGGCAAATAATGGGGCGTTTGTAAAATCAACCGCAGCAGGGTCAATTTGTTGAAACATTGGGTTATTCATGTTTTTGTCCTCGTGTGAGTCAAGTAAGTGAGTATCAAAGTAAAACTTGATAAAAAAAGGTACTGCACCGCTTATCACCTTAATGGTGCTTTACGGTAAGGTTGGTTCTGTTAAATGGTTTATAAGTATTATTAACTGTAATTACTAGTTAAAAAACATATTTAAGGTACTTATTTATAAAAAATGGTAAAAAAAATTATTAGAATGTGTACGATAATACTTGACGAGAAAAAATATATAGGTATTATACGCTCCGTAGTTAACTACAAGTGGGTCGTTAGCTCAGTTGGTAGAGCAACTGGCTTTTAATCAGTTGGTCGCAGGTTCAAGTCCTGCACGACCCACCATTTTTTTAAATAACCCTTCGGGGTTATTTTTTTATTCAACTACTTGAAAATATAAGTAATCATACCTATAACTAAAACTGTTACAAATCTTCCCGTTAGGGGTTGTCTAATTTTAGGGCACCCGTGGTGGGTGTACCTTTTTTATTTTCTTCAGAGGAAAAATCATGAAATCTTATTATAGTAAAGTTCTTGGTTCTGTTGCAATGGTAGCAGCAGATATTAAACGTTTGAGCAGTGTATCTGCTTTGATTGTCGGAGATTTCGACATTCAATTGAAAAAGAGAGTCGGTGCAGTTACTGTTGATAGTGGTAATGTATCTGGTAAAAATATGGATGTCACAATCAGTGGTAATATCAAAACGGAAACGACCCCAGATGGGTTCATAATCCATTTTGAAGATGCTGATATTCTTGTTGGTGACATCGTCACCCCTGAATATTCAGAAGTGGATGATCAGGTTCTTTCCCGTGTGGAAAAAGATTTGGTTGAACTTATGACTGGATTTGATTCACAGAGAAATGGATTCCGCACTATTGTTAAAGCATGGAAGAATGATTCTCCTGCTGAACGTGGGGAAGATGGAACGTTCCCAACGTTTACATATAACTTTCTAACTGATGATGGATATGTGGTACCTGAGATTGCGAAAGCATTGAAGGTAATGAAGGATAACGATAGGTTACCTAGCGTGTATCAATAGCTGTAAACTGTTAGCGAATTGAGAGAGGGAGTTTTTTTAAACTCCCTTTTCTCATGACTTTTTTATTTATATAATCCACTTGTAATTCATACCATGTATAACCATAACCAATGCACTTGATGAGATTTATCTCATGTACTTAGTCGTTTTTTTGGTGCATTCCGCACCCAACTTTTGGAGATCCTTATGGAAAATTCAACACAACTTGCAACACAACAACCTTCACAACTTATTAAATTAACTGGGACTGGATTTTCAGAACCAATAGAAATTGAAGATGCTATTACTCAGTTAGCAAAAGCTAAAACTTTGCATACTGATGAACAGTACGATTCATCAAAAACAGTCGTTAAAATAAGGGCTCTGGCTATTGAAAGTAGGTATAACTCTGGTGCTAGTACTCCTAGTGCAATTAACTTTGCTTATAAACGTGGTTTTAAACATGCCGGAGTCGTAAAAATTGCTCCATCTTTTGGGGCCATTCAGGTGTCTGATATGGCTTATTTGTATGAATTAAATATTCATTATGCTATTGATGAGGCATTTGATATTGCTTTAATTCGTGCAAGAACTAGTTCAGAAGTACCTATAAAACAGTTATTGGAAGAATTAGAAGATGCTTCTAAAGTAGTTCAAAGGCAAGAAATCATAGATAAAGCTACAATATTGGTTTCAACCCATGAAGATAACTTGATTGTGGTAGATGTTACTAACAACAAAGTTATTGTTGATACATCTGATAAATTTGAGGTATATGCATGGTCACGTACACAAAAAAAGTATTCGGAGGCTATAGTGCAGATTGCACATGATGAATTGCCTGAATCTTTACAGGGTATCATTTCTGATGAGTATGTAGCATTATCTGTTTCTCATTCTGATGTAGATGATGCTACTGGAGTCGCAGAGAGGATAATATCCAATTTGCAGGATGAACTGAAAAAGCTACAAAATGCTAAAATTATTGTGACTAATGAAGTTATAGATGGTGGATATCATGGCTACTATAATAAGAACCATTATACTTACTATGACGTGAGCACAGGAGAAGTTATAGCTACAAGAAACTTCAAAAGAGGAGCCACAAATTCATTTTCATATGAAGGAAAAACCTTTTTTAATTTTGAACGTGAGTTTCTTGCTGATATTGCAGGTTTTTTATACATGATTTCATCTCATTTCGCTAAGGATTCAGCCTACGATACATTGAGCTATAAAGATGTATTAACAGATGAATTAAGTAAATACGAATCTTATGATGAGGTTTACATTCTTGATGGTGTAGATAAAAAACCAAAATACTTTGCCAATTTATTAAATGGTATTAAGTGGGCGGGTATTTTTACTGCCGTTGCTATTGTTGCAGCTATCTTCTAAGCGTTTTATTATTAGCCATCCTTCGGGGTGGCTAGTTTTTGTTATAGTGATTCAATTTAACATTTGCATGGTTAATAAATTTTAAAATTGATAGTAGTTTATTTTATAAATAGCAGTCATAGCGGGCTATTTCAATATTTATAAAATGAAGTAGTATTAATTTTAAGTTATTAAACGTGAGGATGTTAAGTTAAATGACTATATTGCACAATAAAAAAAGGAGGAATAAATCCCCCTTCTTTTTTACGATCTAAATATCAATACCTTCCTGTTTGAGCATGTTTTTAACCACATCCTCGGCTATTCCGGTAATATTTACAATTTGAGCAAGTTGCATGCCGTATCCAGCTAATTGAACAACCTGTTTAAGGGTTGGAGGATTGCCAGATGCAAGTGTATCTTTTATTTCTCCAACTAATACGGCTGTATCACCAGCAATTACAATAAACCCTGCAGCTGTTTCAGCAACTGCGCCAGCTAGTGATGATCCTGCATTCTTTACAGAATCTGGTATGGCTTCATCAGCCGTTGTTACAGCTTTATCAATTGTGGATGTAGCTAAATCTTTTGCATCTGTTGCCGTTTCAATAGTTTGGTCTTTAGCGTTATTTGTAGCATCAGCTACATCATCAATGACTTTGGAAGCTTCTTCTTTGGCCTTATCAATAAGGCCACCAATTTTCTTGAACAATGTAATAACTCCTATTGCGAATGCAATAATTGAGGTTAGAAAAAATTAATCTTCTAATAATGCTTGAATAGCAACTTCAGCGCAGCCAGTTACAGAGGCAATTTCTGCTACGGTTAACCCTGTAGAAATCAATTGATTAACTTGTGAACTTGAAGGAAGTTCTCCATAAGCTAACCCTGCAGTAACATCAGCTAAAGTTTCAATACCTGAGGTTAATGTATTAACACCTTCTTCAGCAACATCGAAAATAGTGCCTAATGGATCATCAAATAAGCCCATAATATTTCTCCTGTCATGTATATGACATTTTGATTAAATAAATTAAGAATAAGGATATAAGCCATAAATAGCTATATATAAACGGTAAACATATTGAGAGTTAAACAGCTCAATAAAGCGATATACTTATATCTAAGGCTATTGTAGTGACGAAAACATTTATTTCAAGAGGGGAACCGAGAATTTTAATTGTTTGTGTAAATAAAAAAATGGCGGGAATGACGAGACTTGAACTCGCGACCTCCAGCGTGACAAGCTAGCACTCTAACCAACTGAGCTACATCCCCACCTAGGAATGTTGTTTTTTTATATAATGGTGGGCGATAGAAGACTCGAACTTCTGACCTACTCGGTGTAAACGAGTTGCTCTACCAACTGAGCTAATCACCCATTATTAAATAAATTTAACAACGGAAATGGTTTTAGCATTAAACAAGGTAATAGTGCAAGACTATTTTTCATTTTTTATGAAAAAAGATTAATTTCTACACCAACTCGCCATAGAATGGATATAATTTATCACTAGCTAAAATTATTATCATTTTATTTTGAAAAAGGCAGTGATATTGGACATATTACAATCTTTTCAAGGTGAAATGGTAGTGATTTTAGCAGTTAGAAATATAGCTAAGCTGTGGCGAGTTGGTGTTAGGCACAAAAAAAACGCTGACCGTAGTCAGCGTTTTAAACTTTGGTATTTAAGGCCTAGTTTACAGCTTCACGTAGGTTTTTACCTGGACGGAAACGAGGTAGGTTAGAAGCTTTAATTTTAATAGCTTCGCCTGTGCGTGGGTTACGACCTGTTGTTGCTTTACGGTGGCTAATAGTAAATGTACCAAAACCAGTTAAGCGAACTTCGTCACCGCTTCCTAGTGTAGTAGAAATAGCGCCAAATACGCCATCTACAGCTTTAGCTGCATCAGTTTTTGTTAGTTCAGCTGCATCAGCTACTTTTGAAATTAATTCATTTTTGTTCACGAGCATATCCTCATCAAATGGGTTGTGTTTCAACTAGAATTTTTTAATTATTAAAAACCTAGCCTCCTAATTTAGTTCTCTAAAATAAATTATTGAACTGAAAGCATTAAACATCCTTAGAAACCCTTGTGTCAAGCGGGTTTCGCAAGTTTTTTATTTTTTTTGTTCTTGCTTTTGGCGGAAAACTAGGACTTAGGATATATTTATACACTATATCAAGGTGTTACAAGGTATATATTGTGGACAATTTAGCAACTGCTAAACTAAAAAATATTAAAATAATTGTCATTATTGATAAAAATGTCTTTAAAAATAGCTAATTAACATATTTTTTTTGCAAACCTTAGGTTGTAAATTACCATTTTTTCAGGAACTAGCATTGAAATATCTTGTGCTTATTACCATAAAATACTAAGAGGGATATTAATTAAATATGTTAAATAAAGTTAGTACAATAGGTATTAGCGCTGTATTGGCAAGTTCAACAGCGCTTGGTTCTGTATCCTCTAATTCAGATCCTGTTGTTGTTCCTCAGCAATTAAATAATACTCAATTACTAGATAATGAGATAGAACAACAACACTCTAAAACATACAAACTAAAATTACCAAAACAACAAAAAACTAGTGAATATAAAAGATATTATACAGATGAACCAACATCTACAGGCGTAAGAGATGAAATGTTTAAATCTTATGGTGATGATTTCCCACTGGTAGTTTTTGATTATAATGCGCTACAGCAAGAAGCAGAAGTATTTAAAGATAGCATCTATTCAGTAACTAAAGAATCTGTATATCAACAGCTATACGAAGTAGGCTTTAATCAGAATACTAATATGACCAATGATTCTCATGCAGAAATTTATGCTAGATTTTCATCTAGAATTATTATGGGTAGAGTAGGCGATGATGATTATAAGAGTCTTGGGTTTAATAGAACTCATAAACTACTTAAGAATAGAGAAAAAATGCATACGCCTTCACAAAGCTATGGAAATGATTTGCTAGATAGTTCTGATGAATTTGCAAAGCATATGGGTTGGGAAAAGGGTAGTTGTGAAGTTGTAAATGGAGGCCTAACAGCATTTCAGAATAAAAAATCTGTAGCTCACCATGAAGTTGGTCATTTTATGCTTGATTCAGAATATATTACTGGGGTTGATAAAAAAGCTAGTATGGCACCTTATAAAAAAGGTGAATATTCTTCATTTACACACGAAAATATAGCTGATGTTAACCGTGTATTACAAATGGTTCAATCTGGTGAGGTAGATAAAGATGATTATATAGATCAGTTAAGTTTATATAGAAGTTATATGGCTATTAAGGGGGATGATTATCATAATAGTACTACATCTATTCAAGCATTGAAGAAGCTAACTACAGAAGATATTCAAAATACAGATCCAAAGCTATTAGCAAAATATGCTATTAATTTTGTTTTAAAAGGTGATGAGGAGCGTGGTATAGAATCTCCTCTTATGTCAAAAGAGGAATTTTATGCCACAAAATCTATGTTGGATGGTAATGATAATAAGTATCATTCATTAAGGTTCAATTTGCAGTTAGCACATAAGGATATGTTTGGTGATAAAGAATATAAAAGTATGTCAACACCACTACAAATACAGAAACTAGTGAAAAATGGACGCTTTCTTAGCGAAGAAAATAAAGAATTCTTGAAAGAAAATATTATAGCATTTGAACATACTATGGTAACAGCTATGGATTATGAAAATGGTTTAACAGATGACCCAAGAGCTAAAAAACTACATGATGATCAACAGCAAATAGTTACATCTATAAATAATGATACTAAAAATAATTATTATGGTTTAGTACCAGGAAAACTTAAAATTGATAACCCTCAAACAGATATAGATATGTTCCGTAAAGAAGTGCAGGAGCATGTATGGCCAGAATATGTTTATGATGAATTAGATATGGCAAACACACTAGATAAGCCGAGTGAATTAAGAACAGATATCCCTCCTGCTGCTCGGAAAGGTCAGTTAGATGCTTTTCAGAGAGAATTGGATAATGGTAGTTTACTTGTGCCTGCAGGTATTACTAATGAAGAAGCGCAGGAAGTTTTAGATCATAACAGGCAGGCACTAAAAAATCTTAAAAGCTATAAAGAGGAATTTGGTGAGTTACATCATGATGTGCTTATTGGTGAAGCCAATACACCAGAGAAGCGATCTAAACGTACTTTCGTGGAATCTTATAATGAAAGTATAGCAGCAGACACACTTGAAGAAAAATTACACTTACATAATAGATTTACTCGTCAATTTGAGGGTGATTCTCCTGCACCTCCACCATTAGATACAACACCACAAGAAATGGAGATATTTTTAAGTACAGAAAAACATACTTTGTTAGTTGAAATGAAAAATAGCCAAAAATATACAAACCTTGATGAACAAGAAAGAGTTAAATCAGGCAGAGTCATAACAAATACAGATAATTTATTCATCATTGCTCATGATGAGAAGGAAGGAAAATAAATGTTTAACAGTAAAAAAGCAATGTTAGGTGGAATGGCACTAATGGTTGCTAGTAGTGCGTTAACAACGGTTAAGGCACCAGGAATGATACATGTGGATCATGAAACAGGACCTGTTACAACACAGGTAATGGAAGGTCAAAATTGTTATACGGATGCTACAACAAGGCAAGAAGCACAAGATATGGTAATTGGTGCATATGAACGTTCTGGTGGTGTTGTACCAGTTTCTATTAATTATCATGATTTAGAGTCTCAGAACATAAATCAAGATTCAATGTATGATTTAGTTGCTGATGAAGTTAACCCACAACTAAATAAAATGGGTTTTAATGATGAGTTATCTTCTTGGAATGAGACTGTAATTCACCTTTCAAGTAAACAGACCCAAAATAGTCATGGTTACAACCTACATCAAACACTTACTGATGATAATGGTGATAACATGCATGTTTCTTTTCAATATAATGGTGATGCACATGAAGATGGCCATGACATGACGAGTTACTTTACTAAGTGGGATACTGCAGGGTTTGAATTATCTGAAGGTCTTGAGACTACTAATATACAAGAATATTGTGCAACTTCTCACCATGAAATGGGACACGCTACCGATTTTCATGAGCAAGAGGTACATAAATTTGGTGGTGGGCGTGATTTTCATGGTCCTGGCTCAGAGATGTTTGTAACTGAGAATATTGGAGATGTAAATCAAGTCCTTCAATTGACTAGAGAAGGTGCTGATAAATCTACAGTTATTAAACAGATACAAATGGATAGGTCTTATGCATTATTAACAGGTGCAGGGTCAACACCTGAGTCTGCTGTTAATCATTATTCTGTGGATGTATTAAATGTTTTGGAAGATGTTCCTGATGAATTCATACAAGGCATGGATGCTAATGCACTTTCTAAGTATGCTATAGAGTTTGTAGAAAATGGTGATCCTTCTATCGGTTTAGATTCATCACCTGTACCAAGTGCAGAAGAATTTAATGAAATTAAAAATGGTATAGATGATTTTAGAGCTCAAGTTAAAGAAGAAAGTAGTAAGATTTTTGAAGGTCAGGATGAAGATCAGGCTTTAACTCCTAAACAGGTGAAAAAGTTACTAGAAGTATCAGGTGATGAATTTCAAGGTTTTGGGAAAAAGTTACTAACAGATATTGCTAGCTATGAAGATATGGTTAAAAGTGGTACTGATTTTAAATATGGCTTAACAGATGACCCTAGAGCTGAAGAATTATATAATGCTGTACAAGCAAAAGCAGAAAGACAAGCTGCAATTGATAGTGATGTAGTTCCTGAATATATAAAACTTAAAGCAGAACCAGAGGATTTTACTCCTTCAGAGAAGTTTTATAAAAATGTACAACGTACTGTATGGCCAGAGAATAAAGATGGATTTACAAAAATTCATGCTGATGAACGTATGGAAAAATTAGAAAGCCTTCAGAAGTCTTTAGATGAGGATAAGATAAATACAAGTGGCGCAACTAAAGATGAAGCCCAAATAGTATTAGATTTTCATAGAGGAGAAATCACAAATTTAAATAGCTATAAGGCAAGTCAGGCTAATAAGGTTGTAAGTAATAGTAGCCCAGATCAAGTAGTGGATTCATTGGATAACTTAGAACATGATATGGGTGTAGAACCGCAGTTGGAGCAAAATATAAGTAGAGGGAAATAAAAATACATAATGTTAAATAAAATTGCTCATGCAAGTGTTGGTGCTTTTTTAGTAGGTTCTACTGCGTTTACTCCTGCCTATGCTAGTAAAAGTAATAACTTGTCTGATATAGCTAGTTTAGCAGATTCATTACATAATGTTACTCATAAATTACAATTACCAGGAAGAGAAATACAGAAAGACTCAAGTTGTGGGAATGGGGAATTTTCTAATAAAGAGTTTCTTGCAGCATACCCTGGTAGAAATATTATTGCACCAGATATAAATCAAATTAGATTAGATGCCATAGATAAATCAGGTATAGAAAGAGATAATTATATTGAGGGGCGTATATATGATGATATGTCTAAAAATATAAGATCTTCTATTGGAGATGTAGCAGAAGAAAATAAAGAAACATTTGAAGAAGTTATTGATGAGGAGGCTGTATATAATACTTATGGGTTTATCCATGGTTTAAATCATGAAGTTCATAGTAAGGGAGTTAATAGAATTGAGTTTGTATCTAATGAAGAACAATATATTCCTATATCTATACAACAGTATGGTTCTAATAATGATAGTAATGATAGGCTAGGTAACGTGACAGGATGGGAAAAAGGCAGTTATGAGCTTACAGAGGTTATTATTGATGGGGAAAAAGAAAAGTGTGGTGTAGCTCATCATGAAGTTGGTCATGCAGTTCATCGAATGGGGGGATATGAAAAAACTGGCAGTATACCAAGTTACGAGAGTAATCAGTATTCTGCATTTGTATCTGAAAATATTGCAGATGTGAACAGGGTTCTACAAATGGCTAAGGCAGGGGTTGATAAAGATAAGTATATTGATCTATTAAGTATGCGCAGAGCATATGAGGCTATAAATACAAATGGAGGTGATCATTTTTCAGTATCTTCTATTCAGGAAGCTAAGAATATTTCTAGGAATAAAATTAATAGCATGTCTGAAAATGAACTTGCAGAGTTTGCTATATCATTTGTACAAAATGGTGATGAAGAATTAGGCATTAGTAGACCTATTGATACTGAAAAAGAGTTTTATGAAAGGGAGAAATCTTTAAACAAGGATAAAACAGATGATTCCCACCAAAATTTAAAACAAAAATTACAATCTGCTTCTGCGAAGTATTTTAATACAGAAGGCAAACATACTATACCAACACCATTAGAAACAGAGTATATTTTAAAGAATTCTCCAGAATATTTTACAGAACTTGAGAAGAAATTCTTAGAAGATAATATTATATCCTATGCTGATATGGTTGTAACAGCTATGGATGCAGAGCATGGGTTAACAGATGATCCAAAAGCAACTGCACTGATGGAAAAGAATAATAAGTTGAATTCATCTTATGAGATTGCAGAGAATATAGTAAATGATGCAGCACTTGATATGATAACTGAATCTTTGTCTGAAATTGATGATGGTATAGATATTTTAGCTATAAATAATGATAATGAAATAGAAAAATAAAAACCTCGTTTATAACGAGGTTTTTATTTTAGTAGTTTTCTTGAATTCTAATGAGATAATTCTTTAGAAGAATTTTTCTTTTTAGGATCTGCTTTAACTTTGCCTTTTACTTTTTTAGCAGAAGGCATTTTTGTTAAAGCATGTTTAAGAATATCATCTACAAATTCAATTGGAACAACTTCTAGTTTTTCTAGAATATTTTTTGGAATTTCTTCCAAGTCTTTTTTGTTCTCCATTGGAATAAGTACTTTTTTAATACCACCACGGTGAGCAGCTAGTAATTTTTCCTTTAAACCACCAATTGGCATAACTTGACCACGTAAGTTAACCTCACCAGTCATTGCTACTTCAGAGCGAATAGGGGTGTTAGTTAAAGCAGAAACCATAGCAGTTACCATACCTACACCAGCAGATGGACCATCTTTTGGTGTAGCTGCATCTGGTACGTGAATGTGGATATCTTTATTTTTGTAGAATTCTGGATCAATACCAAAATCTGCACAACGAGAACGTACATATGAATTAGCAGCGGTAATAGATTCCTTCATAACTTCTTTCAAATTACCAGTAATCATGGCTTTACCGTTACCTTCAAGTACAGCTGCTTCAATGTGAAGAATATCTCCACCAACAGATGTCCATGCTAAACCTGTTACTAAACCAATTTGGTCTTTTTTCTCTTTTTCTCCAAAGCTGTATTTACGTACACCTAGGTAATTAGGCAAGTTTTTGCTGGTAAGAGTAATTTTAAGTTTTTTAGCTTTTCCTTTGCCTTTAGTAGGTTTGTCATTTTTAGTTTTAAGTAAAATTTCCTTAACTACTTTACGGCATAAGCTACCAATATTACGTTCTAGGTTACGTACACCAGCTTCACGAGTGTAGTAACGAATAATATCATGGATTACTTCTTCTTTAATCTCAATTTCATCTGGTTTCAAACCATTATCTTTTATTTGCTTCGCAAGTAAGTGACGGATAGCAATTTGAACTTTTTCATCTTCTGTATAACCACTTAAATGAATAACTTCCATTCTATCTAGTAATGGTCCAGGAATATCTAGTGAGTTAGCAGTAGTTAAAAACATAACATCAGATAGATCAAAGTCTACTTCTAGGTAATGATCTCCAAAAGTTGTATTTTGTGATGGATCAAGCACTTCGAGCATGGCTGAAGATGGATCTCCACGAGAATCTGATCCCATTTTGTCAATTTCATCAAGTAAGAAAAGAGGGTTACAAGAACCAGCTTTTTTCAAGCCTTGAATAATTTTACCCGGAAGAGCACCAATATAAGTACGACGGTGACCACGAATTTCAGCTTCATCACGTACACCACCAAGTGCCATACGAATGTATTTACGTCCTGTAGAACGAGCAATAGACTGAGCCAAAGATGTTTTACCAACACCAGGAGGGCCAACTAAGCATAAGATAGGGCCTTTAAGTTTTCTAACACGTTGTTGAACAGCTAAGTGTTCTACAATACGTTCTTTAACTTTTTCTAAACCGTAATGATCTTCATCTAGAACATCTGTTGCAAATTGAAGGTCTTTTTTGATTTTTGTTTTCTTCTGCCAAGGAAGAGAAAGCAATGTTTCTAGGTAGTTACGAACTACAGTTGCTTCTGCAGACATTGGTGACATCATCTTAAGTTTTTTAAGTTCACCTTCTGCTTTTTCTTTGGCTTCTTTAGAAAGTTTAAGCTCTTCAATTTTTTTCTCAATTTCACCAAGCTCACCACCATCTTCGCCTTCACCAAGTTCTTTTTGGATGGCCTTCATTTGTTCATTTAGGTAGTACTCTTTTTGAGTTTTTTCCATTTGGCGTTTTACACGGCCACGAATACGTTTTTCAACCTGTAAAACTCCGATTTCATTTTCCATGAATTCGTATAGTTTTTCTAAACGATCATCTACTAAATCAAGTTCAAGAAGTTCTTGTTTTTCTTCTAATTTAAGGTTTAGATGAGAAGCAATTGTATCTGCTAAACGTGCAGGTTCATCAATTGCTGCCATACTAACAAGCACTTCTGGTGGGATTTTTTTGTTAAGTTTTACATACTCTTCAAATTCTGTAACAACTGTACGAACTAAGGCTTCTGTTTCTTGTACTCCGCCTTCACGTTCTTGGAAAATTTCTGGTTTTGCTTGGAAGTAGTCTTCTGTATCTTCTACATCATTTAAGCGAACACGAACAACACCTTCAACAAGTACTTTTACAGTTCCATCTGGCAATTTTAGCATTTGTAGAACGTTACCAACAGCACCTACACGGTAAAAATCATTTAAACCAGGGTCATCAATACCTTCATCTTTTTGAGCAACAAGCAGAATTTGTTTATCTCTGGTCATTACTTCTTCTAAAGCGTTAACACTTTTATCTCGGCCAACAAATAAGGGCACGATCATGTTAGGAAAAACAACAATATTCCTTAGTGGAAGTACTGGTAATGGTGTTTTAGGATCTATTTTATGTGTCATGAGTTCTCTCATTTTTTATTTGTAACTTTAAGTTTGAAGCATTTTGTATCATCAGGTCAAGCAATTAAAGAGGCAGATTAACTAGCATCTGCCTCTTTTTTAGGCGCTGTTTTGCGTGTGCCCTTTTTAGCTTTTGATTTAGTTGGAGTTTTTTCTGCATAAATCAATAACGGAGTAGATGTACCTTCAACAGTTTCTTTGTTGATAACAACTTCTTCAACACCTTCCATAGATGGTAAATCAAACATGGTATCTAGCAGGATTTTTTCCATAATAGCACGTAAACCACGAGCACCTGTTTTACGATCAATAGCTTGTTTAGCTAAGGCAACTAAAGAATTATCAGAGAATGTAAGTTTTACATTTTCCATATTAAATAGTGCTTCGTATTGTTTTACTAGTGCATTTTTAGGTTCTTTTAGAATTGTGATTAATGCATCTTCATCTAAATCTTCCAGTGTAGCAATAACAGGTAAACGACCAACAAATTCAGGGATTAAGCCATATTTTAATAAATCTTCTGGTTCTAAATCTAAAAATTGTTCGCCAGCAGATTTTTCATCTTTGCTAGCAACTTCGGCATTAAAACCAATAGATGTTTTACGCATACGTTGGCCAATAACTTTATCTAACCCAGCAAAAGCACCACCACAAATAAATAGGATATTTGTAGTATCAACTTGTAAAAATTCTTGTTGAGGGTGTTTACGGCCACCTTGAGGTGGAACAGCAGCAACCGTACCTTCAATAATTTTAAGTAGAGCTTGTTGCACACCTTCACCAGATACATCACGGGTAATGGATGGGTTATCTGATTTACGAGTAATTTTATCAATTTCGTCAATGTAAACGATACCACGTTGAGCACGTTCTACATTATAATCTGCGGCTTGAAGAAGTTTTAAAATAATATTTTCCACATCTTCACCAACATAACCAGCTTCGGTTAGTGTTGTGGCATCAGTTACGGTAAATGGAACATCTAGTGATTTGGCTAAAGTACTAGCAAGTAGTGTTTTACCACAACCAGTAGGTCCAACTAACATAATGTTAGATTTTGAAATTTCTATATCAGATTCACTGCTAAGGTGTTCTAAACGTTTATAGTGATTATGTACAGCAACAGACATAATACGTTTGGCTTTTTCTTGGCCAATAACGTAATCATCTAGTACATTTTTAATTTCTATTGGAGTAGGCATACTATCATCATTACGAGAAATAGGGCCTTGTTCTTCTTCACGAATAATATCCATACATAAACGAACACATTCATCACAAATGAAAACAGTAGGACCAGCAATAAGCTTCCTAACTTCGTGTTGTGATTTACCACAGAATGAGCAATATAGTGTTCCATTTGTACTTTCAGGCTTTTTGGCCATGTAGCTTACCCTTTATTAACTTGCTTTATTAGGATGTGTATACTGTTAGTTGCCTTGTAAACACACATATATTCTTCATTATCCCCCTTATTCCTGTTAAATGTCAAATACCATAAAACAGAAAATTCTAAACTGTTGCGTATAAGGCACAAAAAAGCTCCCATTAACAGGGAGCTTTTTTATTTGGCAATATTACCAATTTTTTTGTACTTCAGGTGGAAAACTAGAGAATGGTCTAATTTTAAATCCTGGAGAATGATTATGTTCACTAAGGTAAATCACGACTTTCATATCGTGGTCTATAACACGCATTATGCTTGTTTCTTGCATATGAGAAATGGTTGGTGGCATAAAATTATCTGTGTTGAGTATGTATGTAACTGCATTTTTATCCAGTTTGTCTAACTCAATACATTCTATACCTAAAACTTCATAACATAACATTCTGGCATGTTTATCAATGCTTCTTGTCATAGTTCCATTTGTAAGTTTAAAGAAATGAGAAATAAATGCACCATTGTAAACACTTGGCTCAATACTGGTAATTTCTTGTATTAAGCTATCCCTTTTACTTTCAAGCATTTGTACATTATTGAAAAGATCGTTGTAATAATCTATTTCAGAGCGCATGCCAGTATATTGCTGAATAGTCATACTTAATTCATCTTTAGCAGTATCTAATCTACCTTTTATGGAATTTTGTTCTTCCTTGGCAGCGGTAATTTTTGCTTTTGTTTGCTTCAGTTCCTGAACTTGTTCTGCAGAAAATTGTTTGTAAAATTCATCTTCAGCACTGTTATTACAGCCAGAAAGGGTGAAAACAACAACAGTTGCACTAAGTGCTAATAATAGCCTCAGGTTTATATATTTCATAAGGATGACCTCGTATGTGTGGAGAAAAGTTAAAAGATGGTACGAATAACACCCTCAACATAACCCTCATATAAATTGTATGCAACTAAAAAGTATCTTCCGTATATAAAAAGCTCCCCATATTGGGGAGCTTAACGTAATTTATTTATATAATAAGCATAAAGAAGAGAGCTATCATAAATATAAATAAAAAGGTAAAGAAAATATCTCCTCCAGTAATAGTATTTGCATCACTATCAACTTCTGTGGCTTCAACTACATTGGTATTTGTTGTATCCGCTTCTGTTATTTCAGGCTCTGGTTCAGCGTCAGGTTCAATTATTGGGCGCATTTCTTCAATTTCTACTTGTACATCATCATCTAGAGTGGAAAATGGTTTTACTTCCATGAAGTCACCATAATCACTCATGCTAAAGCGTATCACGACATCCAAATTATAATCTATCATGCGGTATAGGTTATATTCTCTGGTTAGTTGAACAAGAACAGGATCAATAAAACTAATTCCATTATTGATATTATTAAGAGCTTGTTCACTTAATTCTGAGAATTTAACAGAATCTACACCGTACCTATGAAAGTCAATTCTTTCAAAAGTTGTATCTATAGAAACGCCTACTTTTCCAGCATATTCGTATTCTATAATAGTACCATCATCTTGAATAGGTGCAATAATAGAAACTTGGCTTTTAAGTTCAGCCTTACGTGCTTCCAAAGAGCTTACAATATCAGAAAGTTCAGGATGTTCATCAATTCTAGCTTGCAGAATATCGTATTCTTGCTGAATTTCAGCTAAACGTGCTTCATCTGCTTCAAGTTGTGCTTTTGAATTCTCAGCTTCGGCAAGTTGTTGGCTGATATCTGCATGCTGTGCCTGAAGTTCAGCAAGTTCTGCTGTAGTTGTTTCGGCGTTTAAAATTGCTTCTTCAGTTTGCCGCTTTGCTTCTGCTTGTTCGGCCACCATGGCATTAATATCTTCTTCTAGAATTTTTGCCTCAGCAGTTTTGTAAGTAAATTCAACCTGCTTTTGATTCAGTTCTTGATTTACTGTAGATAACTTATGCTCTTGAGCAGCAATTTGACTATCCAGTGTTTCAAGCTTTTGAGAACGTTCGTGGTTGAACTCTTGATATAAATCATCATTACCACAACCAGCAATGGTTAGGGTAAGAATAGCAGTAAATCCAGCAATTTTTAATTGCCTTAACGTAGGGTATTTCATAAGGTTTGACCTCGTATGTGTGAAAAAAATTAAAAGATGTATCAATTTGACTCCGACACCATACAGGATGTATACAATAAAAACAAGTAAAAAGTGGCTATAATTGCACTTTTTGTTTATATTTCCCTATGGCTGTTTTTACTTCACTTTCACGCACACAAATTGAATCTGTTATTGCAGAGTATGATTGTGGAGATTTAATAGATTTTTCTGGTATTACAGAAGGTAGTGAGAATACTAATTATTTATGTGAGACAAGTAATGGAAAATTTGTTTTAACAATATTTGAAGAACGGAGTAATCCTAAACACATTCAGCCACAAATTATATTTATTCAAAATTTATATGAAGCAGAATTTCCAGTTCCAAATGTTTTAACTCATGCACGTGGTAATTATCTTTCTGATGTATCTGGTAAAAAAGCCATGTTACAAACATTTTTGGATGGTAAATCTTCTGATACACCTACATATAATCAGTGTTTTTCAGCAGGTGAGTCATTAGCTAGTATGCATTTATTTGGTACAAATTTAAAAATAGATATTAGCAATACGTTAGATGCTTCTGTATTGCTTGATATGGCAAAACAAATTCAAGCTGAAAATAATTCTGAAGAACTAACAGGATGTATAAGTTTTTTACAAAATTACCAGCAGAATATAAATTTACCAAATGGTGCAGTACACACAGATTACTTCAAAGACAATGTATTTTTTAAAGATGAAAAAGTAAGCGGTATTTTTGATTTCTGGTTTTCCTGTGATGAATTATTAATTTATGATCTTGCCATAGCACTAAATGTATGGGGGTTTAATAATGGTAATTATCAGCAGAAAAATTATGAAGCATTTTTAGATGGTTATATATCTGTAAGACCTTTAACCACTGAAGAGGAACAATCATTACCACAAGAGTTACAAAGAGCAGCATTACGCTTTTATTTGACACGGCTTTACGATCAGGTTATGACCACCAAGGATTTAGAAAACAAGCCACCTGAAACATGGTTTAGAAGATTCTTGTTTCATAAAAATAAAGGATAGTAATGGAAGTTAATTTATACACAGATGGAGCATGTTCAGGAAACCCAGGTCCAGGTGGTTGGGGCGCTTTGCTTCGTTGGAACAGTCATGAAAAAGAGCTTTCTGGTTTTGAAAAAAAGTCCACAAATAATCGTATGGAATTAATGGCAGTTATTATGGGGCTTCGTGAACTGAAGAAAAAATGTGATGTAACTATTTATTCAGATTCTAAATATGTTATTCAGGGTGCTAGTGAATGGATGCATGGCTGGAAAAAGAAAAACTGGATAAAAGCAGATAAAAAACCAGTTGTTAACAAAGATTTATGGAAAGATCTTGATGTAGAACTTAAACGTCATCATATTGAGTGGCAATGGGTGAAAGGTCATTCTGGTCACCCAGAAAATGAGCGTGTGGATGCGTTGGCTGTTAAAGCAATTGAGGACAATAGATAGAAAAGCCACTGCAAAACCACCTGTTTGGGCGAGAATTTACTTTTACTCGGCTTTCGCGGGACGCACATATTAAATATATGCTTACGTTTCCACGAGCTCATAAAAGCAAATTTTCATCCCAAACAGAGTAGTTTTGTAGAGGTTTTTTAAAAAAGTTATGAAAGAAATTTAATGCAAGAAGTAATTACAAACTTAAAAGATCATTTTATAATAGCAACATCAGAATTAGAAGATTCTGTTTTTGATAAAGCTGTAATTTATATTTATGAACATACAATGGAAGGTGCAATGGGAGTTATTATTAATCACCCCATGAAAGATGTAACCTTTGAACAGATTATAGATGATGTTGGTGTTGCGGCTAATATTGAAGGGTTGACTCATATTGATATTTTTCAGGGCGGCCCCGTAGAAGTACAACGAGGATTTGTGATTCATTCTAGTGATTATAAGGACGATGATACCCTATCTATCAGTGATGAAATATCTTTATCTTCAACTGGTGATGTTGTTTCTGCAATTGCAAATAGTCGTGGCCCAAAACATTTTAACTTTTGTTTGGGTTACGCAGGGTGGGGCCCACAACAATTAGAAGATGAAGTTGTGGAAAATGTGTGGTTAGTATTACCAAGAACAGACGATGTTTTATTTACGACAGAACCAAAACAGCGCTACGAAAAAGCCATTGCAATAATTGGTATGAGCGGTATTCCTGAAACTGGTAATATTGGTGTTTGTTAAATTTATGTTACAAGTAAAACTATCATCTCGGGATCAGACTTTGTCCAATTTTGTAAGAATTGGTTATAAAATCTAGGTACCCGTGATCTGTTAATTTACAGAAGAGCAATATATTATTGTAAAATACATTAATATTGTGTACTATTTGGAATAATTTGAAGTACCTTTCTTTTTAACTATGTCCATTCGGGCGGGAAAATATACCATGAACACATCACTTAAGACATTTATTATTTTTATAGCTATTTTTGTATCTGTAGCATCTTTAATAAGCTGGTTTTTATTCGGTGACCCAGAGATTATTCGGAATTGTATAGCCTCTATTATAACGTATTTATTTCTTTTGCTATTTTATAGAAAACCACCTAATAACAATAAAAGCGATAGTGAATAATTCCTTTATATTAAAAGGCTATAACTATGCAACAGAAAGAATTAAACAGCGTTTTTAAGCTATCAATAGCTTGCGGAATAATACATTTTATGACCATTGCAGTTATGATCTATTTTGACCCTGAACCTGCCATGAAATATGGCGAAGCTGGAGGATTTGGAATTTTAGTAGCTGCAATAATATTTACCTTATTATGGGTAACAAGAGTGTTTGAACCTTCATCTTTTGATAAAAAGAAATAGAATTTAGCGGAATAAAAAAAGAGAGAGGCAGTGCCTCTCTCTTTTAATTTGAATTAATGAATAGTTCGAGTAGTAACTTTTTTGGTTTGCATTAAATTTTCTAATGCATCTACAGAAAAAGCACCAGTAGCATTTACGCTACCATGAATATGACGAATAATAGATTGGTAAATACCTTTATGCGCATCGGCAACCTCATTACCTGAAACAAGCGAGAATTCAGGAATTGTAACAACCTCAAAGTTTTTAATATGACCATTGCAAAGTTGAGCTTGCTCTTTAGTAAGTTGTACAACCCACACAAGGCTTAACATTGGAATATTACCTTTAATATCTTTATCCTGAATCATGAATGATGGAGCCGCTGCAACACGGTCAATATCGAATAAACGGTGATCTACTGATTTAAAGAAAACAGCACCTAAAGTACGGTTAACAGCTTGTAGCAAGCTAGCATTCATAGGTGTTTCACCGTTTTTCATAACACTAATAAAACGGGCAGGATTTTTACTGCCTTTTTCACGAATAAATACAAATTTACGGATACCAGAATCCATGTACCAAAAAACGCTACATGCAGAAATTGCACCAGTAGCATAAGGAGAGATAGACATTTCTTTGCCGTATATGGCACTAACTAAACGCTTAGCAACACGTTGTCGCCAACTATGAATTTTAGTAGTAAATAATGTTTTTACACTGCTCCAAACCATCTGAGATTCAGTTGGTTTAGTTGGTGTCATTACTTCCTTGCGTTTCATCGGACTCTTTCAAAATTAACTCTCTATGCCCTAAATATAAGACTAGTTACTCTGATATTCAAGGTATACATCTAAATTAATTTGAAATTATTTTCACTTAATGTATAACCCATTGTATGAACACACAAATACAAATAGAAAAAATTCATTATTCTTGGGCGCAATACTTAGAACATGAGTTTGATAAGCTATATATGAAGCAACTTAAAGTTTTTTTACTAGAACGTAAGAAGGCTGGAGCAACAATTTTTCCAGAAGGAAAGGATTATTTTCATGCTTTAAATAGCACTCCTTTAGATGATGTAAAGGTTGTTATTATAGGGCAAGATCCATACCACGGCGTAGGTCAAGCACATGGATTATGTTTTTCGGTGAATAAAGGAATACGCATTCCACCATCACTAAAAAATATCTATAAAGAACTATCATCAGATATAGGCTGTTCAATTTCTGAACACGGTTATTTGGAAAATTGGGCCAACCAAGGAGTGCTGCTTCTTAACAGTGTATTAACCGTAGAAGAGGGTAATGCAGGAGCACATACAGGCAAAGGTTGGGAAAAATTTACTGATAAAATTATTGAAATAGTAAATAAAAAAACTACTAATACAGTATTTTTATTGTGGGGAAATTACGCTCATAAAAAAGGAGCATGTATTGATGAAAATAAACATCTGGTATTAAAAGCTGTTCATCCATCACCGCTTTCTGCACATCGTGGTTTTTTGGGTTGTGAGCATTTTTCTAAATGTAACAACTACCTAATAACTCATAATAAAAAAGCTATTGATTGGTGTATTAAATAATTTTTCTTATTGAAATAACATGTGGAAATAACCATAATATAACTAAATATAAAAAGGTTATTAAAATGTTGTTTAGGTTGTTATTTATCTTTGTATTCTTATTAGGAAGTACTACTATATCTCATTCATGCGAACAGGAGCCTGTTTATATAACATTAGAGGCGGATACTACTGCTGTAGATGTTATGACAAGTAGTAATGTTATTATTAGATCTGAACATTATTTAAGCTGGGAAGATACTTCTATCATTAGTATGGGAAGATTTTTTGGTGCAGGTGAGGGTGGAGTATTTTTGTATGAAATTACAGAAAAAACTCTAAGGCCAGTGGTAACAAATATAGTAGTAACTGATGATTATGGAAAAAAAGTAAAAATCAACCTTGATTTAAGGAATATACCAGAACCACCTAAACAAAACAGATACCAATCATTTTCCAGGCCAGCTATTAAAGGGCAATGTGGTATTAAGGAACAAGTTAAATATCATTCATAATTTTAATTGAATAAGAAAGTTTGGAATATGTTTTTAAAATCTAGTTTATTTATTGCGGGTATGTTTATGAGTATAAGTCTTTCATATGCATGTATTCCTCAACCTACGTATGTAAATGCTGGTCATAAAAGCCTTGGTTATGAGGTTGATGTGAGCACTCAAAGTTCACTTATTATTCGTTCTACTGTTTATCTATATTGGGAGGAAAACCCTTCTGTAATAATTGAGCCAGTTCCTACCTCTAGCATAGGAGGATTGTTTTTATACTCAGTTGAATCAACAAAGGGAAGGCCTCTTTCTACAGATTTGCATGCTAAAATTAAATATGAAAATAATAAACCTATTGTATTTCATATAACCCTAGAAGAACCTGAACATAATAGAAAAGGAATGTATCAAACCAAATCTGTTGGAGGATGTGGCAAACAGCCAACTATTAAATACAGATAAATTGTTATAATTTAGTATAATAAAAACTTATCGGTAACTGTATTAAAATTTGACGTTTTAGTAATAAATCTGTATGAATATCCGTTATGGATAATCAAATTTTACAGGGCTTAAACCCACCTCAAGCAGAAGCAGTTCAACATACAGAAGGACCTCTGTTAATCCTTGCTGGAGCAGGGACTGGTAAAACACGTGTGCTTACATCTCGTATAGCTTATATTTTAGGAAAAGGCTTAGCCCACCCTAATGAAATAATGGCGGTAACATTTACCAATAAAGCTGCTAAAGAAATGGCTGATAGGGTTGAAGTCTTAATTGGAGCATCAACACAAGGAATGTGGCTTGGTACTTTTCACTCTATTGGTTCTCGGTTACTTCGTCGTCATGCAGAAATGGCAGGGTTAAATCAAGATTTTGTAATTATTGATATGGATGACCAAAAACGCCTACTAAAGCAAATTATTTTAGAAGCAGGCATAGATGAAAAAGAATGGCCACCACGCATGTTAGCTTCAATCTTTTCTAATTGGAAAGACAGTGGCTGGCGCCCACAAGATGTCCCAAATGATGAAAAAATAAAATTTAACCGCCGAGGAATAGAACTTTATATAATTTACCAAAAACGTTTAAAAGAACTAAACGCAGTAGATTTTGGTGATTTATTACTAGAAAGCCTATTACTTATCAAAAATAACCCTCAAATTTTACAGCAGTACCAGCAACGTTTTAAATATGTGTTGGTGGATGAGTATCAAGATACAAACAGCGTCCAATATCAATGGCTGCGCCTATTAGTTATGGGACACAATAATATTTGTGTAGTAGGAGATGATGACCAATCTATTTACGGTTGGCGTGGAGCAAAAGTTGAAAATATTCTGAAATTTGATAAAGATTTCCCAAATACAAAAACTGTACGCCTAGAACAAAATTACCGTTCAAGCGGACATATTTTGAAAGTTGCAGCAGGTTTGATATCTAAAAACAGCGCCAGACACGAGAAAACTTTATGGACAGATGACGCAGATGGAGAAATAGTAGAAATTCACCCAGTATATGATGGCAAAGAAGAAGCTAGATTTATAGCAGATAGAATTGACCAACATACAAAATATTCAGATTTTGCAGTATTAGTACGTACAGCAGCGCAAACTCGCCCAATTGAAGAAGCATTTGTTAAACATAAAATAGATTATGTAATGGTTGGTGGTTTACGTTTCTATGAACGAAAAGAAATTCGTGACGCTATTGCTTATATGCGTTTAGTCCAGTCATCACAGGATAGTTTAGCGTTTGAAAGAATTATAAATATGCCAAAAAGAGGCATAGGTAAAGCAACAGTAGATGAAATTTCTATGCTAGCACGTGAACAAGAAATTCCTATGTATGAAGCAACTTTGGGCTTGGTTAATAGCGGGTTAATTCCTCCTCGTTTGTTAACAAAACTGCGTGAATTTACAGGTAATATTACTAAATGGCGTGAAAAGGTATCTGAAACAACACTAGATAGATTAATGGAAGATATTCTAGAAGGTTCAGGCTACTTGGAAATGCTAGATAATGATAAAAACCAAGATGAAGCCAAAGCCAGAAAAGATAACTTAAAAGAATTAGTTCGTGCTTTGCAAGAATACGATGATTTAACATCATTTTTAGAACATGTTTCATTGGTTATGGATGGAGATTCTCGTTCAAATGAAGATACAGTAAAACTTTCCACAATCCACGCTGCTAAAGGTTTGGAATTTGATACAGTATTTATTCCAGGGTTCGAAGAAGGTATTTTCCCACATCAACGTAGCTTAGATGAAGATACTATTCATGGAGGAAAAGGTGTGGAAGAAGAACGACGTTTAGCTTATGTTGCTATTACTCGTGCTCGTAGGAAACTTATTATTTCTCATGCATCATCTCGGATGATGTATGGAAGATGGGAAGCTTCAATGCCTTCTCGTTTTCTTGGTGAAATGCCTCAAGAGAATTTGAAACATGTTGAATCAACCGCCCCATCATGGCGCCCAATGGCTAAAACAATGGGTGGTGGCTCATCATGGAAAAGCTCTGGTACAGGAAGTAAAGTTAATACTGGCAAACAGTGGGGCAGACGCTCAACTAAGGATGATATCCCAACGGTAACGGGTGGAACACAACCAGCAGGTAAACAAGTTGGAGATTACATTATAGGATCAAGAGTATTCCACCAAAAATTTGGCTACGGAGCAATTCGTAAAAGTGAAGGCAAAGGTGAAACTCAGCGTTTAACAATTCAGTTTGAAAAAGCTGGACAGAAGAAGCTGGTTGCGGCTTTGGCTAAGTTGGAAGTGGTTTAGTAAAAGGCTTTTGTCATCCCAGAAACTTGGTTTACTCCAATTTTTAATTGGTAAGGAAAGTTAGTTATCAGGGATCTTATATAAGGAAAAAGGTAAAATGAAAAACATAATAAGCTGGCAACTAACTCGCCACATAGAAAAATTAAAAATCCCAGCATATGAAGATATGCTAGAAATACTTGAACCATCAATAGACGTTGGTAGAAATACAGAAACAGGTGAATGGATTCTAAATGCTTTTTTTGATGCAGAAAAAAATAAAACATCTATCATTTCATGTGTAGAAATAGCGGATAATATATTGAAAGTAAGCGGAGAAGATTTAGCACCAATATACGAAGATGATTGGTACGAAAAAGCCAAGCATGATTTTCCTGCAATGGAAATTGCTAGATTTTTCCTACATAGTTTTGATGAAGAAGTTCCACTTGGTATGGTAGGCTTAAAAATACCAGCAGGATTAGCTTTTGGTACAGGTGAGCACCCAACTACAGCAGGTTGTTTAACCCTTTATGACACAGCAATCCAAACCAACAGCTTCAAAAATTGCCTAGATATGGGGGCAGGAAGCGGTATTCTTTCCATGGCCGCAGTAAAAGTTCAAAGTACTCCATGTTTAGCAGTAGATATTGATGAACTAAGTGTAGAAACATGTATTGAAAACCTAAAAATTAATGAAGTTGATTCTAAAGTTGAATGTATTTGTGGCGATGGTTTTAATACACCAGAAGTTAGCCAGAAAGCACCATACGACTTAATTTTTGCCAATATTTTAATGCAACCACTATTAAACATGGCAGATGATTTAGTAAAAACCTTAGCTATGGGCGGAACAACTATTCTTTCAGGTTTTTTAACCGAACAAGAAGAATCTATTATGGAAAATTATGAAGGTTTAGGTTTAACTCAAGTTGGTAGATTTGAAATGAATAATTGGGTAGCGCTTTCCTTTATTAAGAGATAGAATAATCTCATAAAAATAAAAAGGTCATGTAATCATGAGTAAAAAAATAGGTATTGTTCTTTCTGGATGCGGTGTTAACGATGGCTCAGAAATTCATGAATCTGTTATGCTTTTACACAGTATTGTAAAACATGGCGGAACTCCTATTTTTATGGCTCCTAATATAGAACAGGCATCTGTTATAGATCATAAACATGTACGTGAAGTACAAGAACATAGAAATGTACTTGTTGAATCTGCCCGTATTGCTAGAGGTAATATTTTAGATATTTATGATGTCCACGGCTCAGATTTAGATGCAATTGTATTTCCTGGTGGATTTGGGGCGGCTAAAAATTTATCTGATATGAGAATGCACGAAAATGTTGAAAACATGGTTGTGGAGCTTCATACTCAACAGCTAATAGAAGAAATGTTTGAAGCAGGTAAGCCAATGGGTTTTACTTGTATATCTCCTGCCTCTGTTTGTGCTGTTGCCTTAAAGGGTAAGGGGATAAAACTTACAATTGGTCACGATTCTAAAACAGCTAAAAATATTACCGCTCTTGGTAATACTCATATTGAAGCTGGGGCTACAGATATTGTAATAGATGAAGATAAAAAAATAGTTTCTACTCCAGCATATATGGTTACAACTAATATTGTAGAAATGGCTGAAGGTGTAGATAAACTCGTGAAACAAATATTTACATTCCTAGATAAATAGCCTTTCTTGACAGCCAGCGAGAGTATTGATATCTTAACAAGATATTAACTTTCTTTCCCTTTTTCTCACACACGAGGTATTAAACCTATGGAGATTAATTCCTACCAACCTGAATGTTTAGCCGACTGGGTTAAATTTAACAGCTTTAATTGGCATAAAAAAACAGACGTGCGTATTGCACAAGAGTTATATGCTATATATGTAAGTTTTTTGGATAGTTGTACAACTGAATCTGATAAAGATGAATTTATTAGCCTTTGTTTGGGGAATTCAACTTTAGCTTTATCTGATTTAGATGAAACAAAATTAAAAGAACTAATCTTTAAAAAGCATTACAGAAGTGAAAATCTTCCTGAAAATATTGAAACAGTTCTTATGTTCTCAGGTGTATTTCAATCTGCGTTAGAACAAATGGATTTTTAATTCGTTGCGCCTTTTTAAGGGCGCATTTTTTATGACTATGAGGTAAACTTAAAAAATGAAAAAAGCAAAATTAATATACGGTTGTGGAAGTGATAGTTACTACGCCACACAAATGGAAGTGCCAGACCCTTACACTTGGTACATGGATAGTAACGGAAAAACTCATATCATTCTTTCTGCATTAGAAGTTGGAAGAGGGCGCAAAGAAGCTCAGGTTGATAATGTTCATGCGATGAGTGAAATTGTTGAATCTATAAAAAACAATGGTGGAAAAGGTGCCACCGTTGATCAAATTATTTGGCTTATATTGCAAGATGCTCCAGATGTGGTTGAAGTACCAGAAGATTTTCCAGCAGGAATTTTTACAAAATTGCAAAAGAATGACATACCATTAAAGGTCACTAGTGACTTTTTGTTTCCTGAAAGAGCTATTAAATCAGCTGATGAGGTTGAGAAAATTCGTACTGCTCAGCATATAAACCAGCAAGGTTTTGCACGTGCTTTTGAAATTTTAAAACAAGCTGATATAGCTAAAGATAACAAATTAATGTGGCAAGGCGCAGTTTTAACTTCTGAAATACTTCGTGGAGCAATGAATGCTAAACTAGCTGAATTAGGCTCTGTGCCTATGGAAGGTGGCCCTATTGTTGCTTGTGGTGCACAAGGAGCTGATCCGCATGAACGTGGTCATGGTGCCTTGTTTGCTAATGAATTTATTATTATTGATAGCTTCCCAAGAGCAAGTAATTTTTATTACGGAGATTTAACAAGAACTGTATTAAAAGGTACACCAACACAATGGCATTTAGATGTTTATGAAGCAGTAAAAGCCGCTCAACAAGTTGGTTGTGATACTATCAAAGAAGGTATTAGTGGTGCAGATGTACATATTGCTGTTGATAAAATTTTAACAGATCGTGGTTTTGATACTGGTACAGATAAAAATGGTAATCCATACGGGTTTTTCCATGGGACTGGTCATGCACTTGGTTTAGATGTTCATGATAAAGGACCAGGAGTTTCACCCCGTAACTCAAACCCATTAAAAAGTAATATGGTTGTAACAGTAGAACCTGGCTTATATTACGCAGGTAAGGGTGGTGTAAGAATTGAAGATATTGTTGCAGTAACTAAAAATGGTATTGATAACTTAACAACTTTGCCTAAAGAACTAGTGATTGATTAGCTATATAACGAAATAAAAAAGCCTCCTATTGGAGGCTTTTTTATTTCTATTATTATTTAAGGATTAGCCACAACAGTTACACCATTAATAACTAAGCCAAACTCAACATAAAGTGTTCCACCAACTATTCCCGTGAATTCTCCATAATCTATACCGTTATAATTAATATCTCCTCCTGCAACGTGCGTAGGTGTAGGAGTATTACTAGCAGTTACACTATCACCAGTATCTCCTCTTATATAACGTGTAGCAGTTCCAATAACAATAGTTGGATTATCCGTAGCATCTGTGTTTGTTATATCAAATTCTTCAAACTCTGAAGTGAAGCCATTTAAGCTACCTGTATAACCACCAGTGAAGTTTAGGAATAAGGTATCAGAACCTGTACCAGCATTAAGTTCATTATCACCACCTACATGGGCAGATGCTGTATATACTAAAGTATCATCACCAGTACCTAGGTAAATATTATCTGAATTAGCTGAACTTGTAACTGTATCATTACCACCAGCAGAATCAATTTTTATAGAATCTGTACCTGTCATTCCTACAAAGCTCCATACATTGTTTGCGCTCTGGCTGTCTGTAAATGTATTAGTTTTGTCTGGGTATTCACCAGCGACACTTTCAATACTATTGATAGTGTTGCTAAATGTTACCCCTAATGGGATATTTAAACCATCACCATCAAATACAATTTCATCTGCACCTGGTCCGCCGTATAGTTCTAGCCAACTACTTGACGGGTTTCCATCAACTAAAAATGAATCAGCACCAGCACCAGCACGTATAATGGCATTACCAGCAGCAGATAGGAAAACAGTATCATCACTATCTCGTAGTGATACAACTTCTGTACCCCCGCACATATCGATGTCTTCATCTGTACCAATAGTTCCTACATCACATAATACAATGCCAGTGGGTAATATTAAATCATCAACCATTAATCCAACTTCTACGTATAAACTTAGAGTGTTACTATGATCTCTAAAATGAGCATATTCTATACTATCTACAGTAGCATTAGAAACTTGAAAGAATGGCTCTGTAGATAGATTATCTACAATTGTAACTGTATCTAAAGCATCACCTTTAATATAAAAAGGATCAGGATAGCTATTATCTATTGTTATGGAAGGATTATCATTACTATCTGTATTAGTAATATTTAGTATTTCAAATAGAGTGTCATATGTATCGTCAGTTAACCAAGTATCTAGATTACCTGTATAACCACCTGTGAAGTTAAGGAAGACAGTATCTGTTCCTGCATTACCATAGATATTTGTATCTACACCAACATCTGCAGCAGCAGTATAAATAAGAGTATCATCTTCAGTGCCAAGGTATATTTTGTCTGCTCCAGCTCTCCCTGTTACGCTATCAGCACCTGCACTACTATTAATATATACTGGAGAGTTTGTAAATGTTATACCAGTAAAATCCCATGTATTTGCAACACTCGCATTATCACTTAGCCAATCTTGATTAGTTTCACAGGTAACAGTTTCAATGCTATTACCTGCAAGGCTGAATGTAGTTGGTATTGGTACTGTATCTGTACTTCCTGTACTGATACATTGAATAGTATCTGTGCCAGTTCCACCATCTAATATAACATCTGAACCTAGGCCTGACCCATTATAATTAAAGGTATCATCACCTGCAGCACCATATAGTGAATCATTACCAGTTCCACCTTCAATAATATCATTACCAGATGTTCCTGTAATAGAATCATTACCAGCGGCACCATTCAAATCAACTTGATATGCTCCTGCATTAAAAGTAATACCTGTAAAGTCCCATGTATTATTGGCGGAAGCATTATCTATTAGTTCTGTATTAGAAAAATCATCACAATCAACAGTTTCAATACTATTACCTGCTAAGCTAAATGTTGTTGGTATTGGTACACGTGTATTATTAAATAGGCAATCAATAGTATCTGTACCGGCACCACCATCTAATATAATATCAGCTCCGGCTAATGCAAACTGTTCATCATAGCTAAAAGTATCGTCACCCGCTTCACCGTATAAGGTATCATTACCAGCACCACCTTGAATATTATCAGCACCATCAGATCCTAGAATATAATCATCACCAGCACCACCAGTAAGAATATCATCACCAGCACCACCGTTTATTTGGTTGTTATCAGTGTTACCAGTAATAGTATCATTACCACCTTCACCTTTTATTTCCATAGCTTCTGTAACGGCTATCCCTGTGAAATCCCATGTGTTATCACGGTCACCATTATCAATTATTGCATCATTAGGGTGAGCAACACAGTTAATAACTTCAATACTATTACCTGCTAAGCTGAATGTTGCAGGAAGTGGTACTTCACTTAAGGCACTAGCTTTTGTACATTTGATAGTATCAGTACCAGTACCACCATCAATAACTATATCATCACCAAGAGTATTACCGTCGTAGCTGAATTGGTCATCACCACTTTCACCATATAGTGAATCATTACCAGCACCACCTTCAATGGTGTCATTACCGATGCCGCCTTCAATAATATTATTATCTGCAGAACCTGTGATTATGTCATCTTCATTCTGACCATCAATTAGAAAATCACCAGTCATGGTTATACCTGTGAAATCCCATGTATTGGCGAGACCTGCTGTCTCATCTTGGAGTTCATCTCCTGCATATTGGCAATCAATAGCTTCAATACTATTACCAGCTAAGCTAAACGTTTGTGGCATAGGGACATCGCTATTACCACCAGTATTTGTACATAAAATAGTATCAGTCCCAGTTCCACCTTGGATATTATCTAATGTACCTGTAGAACCACCATTAAAAACAAAAGTATCATCACCACCAGCACCATCCATGGTATCATTACCATCAGCACCTTCAATAATATTATTATCTGCAGAACCTGTGATTATGTCATCTTCATTCTGACCATCAATTAGAAAATCACCAGTCATGGTTATACCTGTGAAATCCCATGTATTGGCGAGACCTGCTGTCTCATCTTGGAGTTCATCTCCTGCATATTGGCAATCAATAGCTTCAATACTATTACCAGCTAAGCTAAACGTTTGTGGCATAGGGACATCGCTATTACCACCAGTATTTGTACATAAAATAGTATCAGTCCCAGTTCCACCTTGGATATTATCTAATGTACCTGTAGAACCACCATTAAAAACAAAAGTATCATCACCACCAGCACCATCCATGGTATCATTACCAACAGCACCTTCAATAATATTATCATCAGCAGAACCAGTAATAATATCATCACCACCTGCACCATTAATAGTAGTAGTTGCTGCAATTGATATTCCTGTAAAATCCCATGTATTATTTAGGGCTGAGTAGTCTGCTATTTCATCTTCTGCATAAGGGCAGTTAATTACTTCAATGCTGTTAGTAGCTAAATCAAATGTTGCAGGAAGGGGAACATCGTTATCACCACTAGTGTATGTACATAAAATAGTATCAGTTCCTGTTCCTCCTTGTATTTCATCTAGCGTACCTGTGGAGCCTCCATGAAACTTAAAGGTATCATCACCACCAGCACCATCCATGGTATCATTACCAACAGCACCTTCAATAATATTATCATCAGCAGAACCAGTAATAATATCATCACCACCTGCACCATTAATAGTAGTAGTTGCTGCAATTGATATTCCTGTAAAATCCCATGTATTATTTAGGGCTGAGTAGTCTGCTATTTCATCTTCTGCATAAGGGCAGTTAATTACTTCAATGCTGTTAGTAGCTAAATCAAATGTTGCAGGAAGGGGAACATCGTTATCACCACTAGTGTATGTACATAAAATAGTATCAGTTCCTGTTCCTCCTTGTATTTCATCTAGCGTACCTGTGGAGCCTCCATGAAACTTAAAGGTATCATCACCACCAGCACCATCCATGGTATCATTACCGCTTAACCCTTCAATGGTTTCATTTAGGCGGGTACAGGTAATAGTATCATCACCACTTGTACCTGGGCCACAAACTGTTAAGGCACAATTAGCACGGTTAGTACTTATCCAGTTTGTACCATCACAGTATTGCATATCACCAGTATCATAACGAGTTGTACCTGCTGTTGTACCTGCACAAGTGGCTCCTGTTGAGCAATTCACAGGTAAATAAGCAGTACCATCACAGTATTGCATTGTTCCTGCAGTGTATTCTTGTAATCCTGCTGATGCACACGCTGCTGCAAAAGAATTACCCATTGGAAGCCAGTTTGTACCATCACAAAATTCCATGTCTGTTGTTCCAGCATTGAATTTTTGCATTCCAACTTCGCCAACCAAGCAAGTTGCGGCATTGGCGTTATGGGGCAGGGAGGTAATAGCAATAATTGCTATAATAAGTGCTAAGCACATTTTTTTACAATGGATACCAGCCTTCGCTGGTATGACGGAGTTTTTTAGATAATACAGCATCATACTAGACAAAGTGTTACTTACCTTATTAAAACCGAAAAGCGTCATGCCGGCGGAGGCCTGTATCCACGATAAAATATGTGCGCAGCATTCCTTATAAAAGTTATAAAAACACACTGCTACTAAGCTAACCAATTCAAAAAGCTTCATTATTATTTTTTACCTTTAAGCAATTTAACTTCATTTTTAAGCTCTTCAATTTGAACCTGCTGAGCTTTAACAGCTTCAATCAACGGAGCAACAAGTGCTGCATAGTTAACAGATTTACCATCACCAGCATTACGAACAACTTCAGGGAATACTTCCTCAACCTCTTGAGCAATTAAACCAATTTGTTTATCAGTAGAGAAGTTTTTCTCTACAAATTCATCTACACGCCAATCATAAGTTACACCACGAAGAGCAAGGATTTTCTCCAATGAATCTTCAATGGTATGGATATTTTTCTTCCATTTTTTATCAGATGAATAAGTAATAGTTGTTGTTTCAATATTACCATTAACTTCTAACTCTGAACTTGGGTTTGTTAAACCAATACCCATGTTACCAGCATCTAGAATATGAACGTTTGAACGTGTAACGTAAGTTGTGTTATCTGTCCATAATCCACCACCAGCAGCATCAGCTGGGTACCATTCACTGTTTACATTATCCCAAGTAAGCACTTGCGCAGCAGTTGCAACAGTTGAGCTTACATCTGTTAAACCAGATAAAGCACCCCCGCCTCCGCCACCAATAATATCTGCCCATGCACCAGCTTCGTAACCTTCAAATTTAGCAGTTGTACTGTTGTAACGGATCATACCATTAGCAGCTGTTGGACGCTGTGCTGTTGTACCAGATGGAATTGAAATAGCATCTGTACCATTTACTTCTAATGAAATAGTAGGGATAGATGAACCACCAATCGCAATTTTATCTGTAGACATATTACCATAAATAGTACCACCAATAATAAGCTGGTTGTTTGCAGTTGAACCTACAGTATTTAGGTTTGTACCAATAACAATGTTATTATCACCAGATTTAAGGTTATCCGCAGCTTGCCAACCAATAGCAATGTTACCAGTATCACCTTCACTAAGTTCAAGAGCACTTTCACCTATAGCAACGTTGTTATCACCTTCACTACTTTTAGCTAATGATTTATAACCTATAGCAACGTTTCTTTTACCATCTTGGTTATCTTCTAATGCTTTTTGACCAAAGGCCACGTTTTTCTGACCTGTATCATTATTATTAAGCGCTAAATGACCAACACCTGTATTACGGTTTGCACCATCATCAGAAGCACCGGCACCAGTCCCAAGGAAAACACTTGAGCCATCATTGATACCATCTGTTAGGTCATTAATTTCTTGAGCTCCTAAGAAGTTAGCCCAAGCACTATTTTGATAAGCTTCAAATAAGTTTGTTGTAGCGTTATAACGGATCATACCATGAATACCAGTAGCAGGACGTTCAGCCGTTGTACCAGAAGGAATAACAATAGCATCTGTACCTACAATATGAACAGTTGTGCTAGGTGATGATGTACCTACACCTAATGAACCACCAATTTCTACATCACCAGCGTTAGTGATATATGTTGTGTTATTAACCCATAATCTATCAGAAGCATACCATTCACTACCAGCGTTATCCCAAGCAAGAACTTGGTCATCTGTTGCAACAGTAGTTGAAACATCAGTTAAGCCAGAAAGAGTAGTAGCACCAGCTAAGTTACCCCAACCACCAGCTTGATAAACTTCAAATAAGTTATCAGTACTGTTATAACGCATCATACCGTTGACGGCTGTACCCGGACGTTGAGCTGTTGTACCACGAGGTATAAGAATAGAATCTGTAGTTGCAATATCTAATGATGCGGCAGGGGTAGGGTTACCAATACCTAATGAACCACCAATTTCTACATCACCAGAGTTAGTTATGTATGTTGTGTTATCAACCCATAATCTATCAGAAGCATACCATTCACTACCAGCATTATCCCAAGCAAGAACTTGGTCATCTGTTGCTACAGTAGTACTAACATCACTTAAACCAGCTAAGGTAGTTGCCCCAGCTAAGTTACCCCAAGAACCACCTTGGTAAACTTCAAACAAGTTATCAGTACTGTTATAACGGATCATACCGTTAACAGAAGTACTAGGACGCTGTGCTGTTGTACCACGAGGTACTAAAATAGAATCAGTTGTTGCAATATCTAATGATGCAGCAGGAGTAGCATTATTAATACCTACTTGACCATCACTATCCACAACAAATTTTGAAGCAGTGTTATTAGTAAAGTTAACAAAGTTACCAGTAAATGAACCAGAACCACTTGCCATATCACCAATAATCATATCATTAGTGAATGTAGATGAATTATGTACTATATCTACTAACTTACCAGTTGTTACAGAACCACTACCAACACCTAATGCTGTACCATTAGCGTTTCCTAAACCAGCATAAACACCATAGGTATTAGCACCTGGGTTAGAGCCTACTGAACCATGTACAGCATAACTAGTACCACCGCCTGGGTAGGCTTCAGACCATAAACCATACTCATTACTATTACCACCATTTGTATAACCTAGTAATGTTGTTATATTTGATGTTTCTGTTGTTAGATAAGCTTCTGTATATGGTGTTAAAGTACCAAGACCAACATTACCACCCATAATAGAGAATGCGTTTGCCTGTGCTAAATCTTCACCAGATCTATCACCCATGAACAAACCAACAGCATTTGCACCTGAAACAACAGGAGCAACACCAGTAGCTAAACCAGCACCAAAACCAAATGAGTTAATACCAGTTACATTAATAGTATTACCAATAGCAACAGAATCAGCACCTGAAACAGTAGCTGCATCACCCATAGCAATTGTATATTGTGCTGCAGCAGTACTATCTTGACCTACAGCAAATGAACGGTTTCCACTTGCAACTGTGTTCATACCAAGTGCAACAGCACTATTACCAGTTGCAGATGTATTATCACCCATTGAAGTTGAATTATTACCAGTTGCATCTGAATTTGTTCCAAATACAGTTGATCCATCACCTGAGCCAAGGTTATTTACACCACCTGCAAAACTACCAGCACCAGAAGCGGTGGTATCATTACCAAATGCTACAGAGTAGTTACCAATGCTTGCATCATTCCAACGAGTACCATTTGCATCACCAGCACGGAAAGCAGCTTTTTCAGGATAGAAGTAGGATAAAGCACGACTATTTGCACTATTTTCTAAGTCAGCAGGTAAGCTTGCAACACCAGTATACGTACCAGAAATTGCAGCAATACTAGCACGACTAATATATGTTGTATTATCTGTCCATAAACCACCAGCAGTGCTAGAAGCGTACCATTCACTAGCAGTGTTATCCCATGCTAAAACTTGTCCATCTGTTGCAACTGTTGTACTAACATCAGTTAAGCCAGAAAGAACAGTAGCTCCAGCTAAGTTACCCCAAGCACCAGCTTGGTAAACTTCAAATAAACTATCAGTACTGTTATAACGCATCATACCATTAACCGGTGTACCTGGTCTTTCAGCTGTTGTACCACGTGGTATTAAAATAGAATCAGTAGTTGCAACATCTAATGATGCAGCAGGGGTAGCATTATTAATACCAATTTGACCATTACTATCTACCACAAATTTAGAAGCTGTATTATTAGTAAAGTTAACAAAGTTACCAGTAAATGAACCAGAACCACTTGCCATATCACCAATAATCATATCGTTAGTGAATGCGGTTGAAGCGTGAGTTATATCTATTAATTTACCACTTGTAACTGTACTACTATTAACTATTAATGCTGTACCATTGTAATTTGAGAGGTTAAAGCTACCACTAATTACATTTGCACTTGGGTTAGATGAAGTGGAAGCATATACACCAAATGAAAGACCACCACCATCAACAGCGTAACCTTTTACACCAGCGTCATTACCACCACTTGAGTAACCTAATTTACCACTAGTATTACTACTGGTTCTAGCTTCTAATAAAGCATCAGTAGCTGGAGTTAAAGTACCAATACCAACATTAGCACCCATAATAGAGAAGGCATTAGCCTGTGCTAAGTCTTCACCAGATCTATCACCCATAAAGAAACCAACAGAATTTGCACCTGAAACAATTGGATCTACTCCAGCAGGAACACCAGCACCGAAACCAAATGAGTTTGCACCAGTTACATTAATTTGGTGCCCCATAGCTGTGCTAAAATCACCAGCTGCAATACTATCTGAACCAAAAGCAGAGGCTCTTGAACCACTAGCATCAGCATTATATCCAATAGCAGTAGCAGCCCAACCAGTAACATCAACAGAACTACCAATAGCTATACTATGAGTAGTACCAGCAGTACCACCATTTGTGGCAAAACTGTAATCACCAGATGCTTGTGAAGAATAACCTAAAGCTGTACTGTGAAGACCTATATTAGCATCATCCCATTCTGTACTAAAAGTACCACCAGCACGGAAAGCACCAGTAGCAGGGTCAAAAAACATTCTTACACCCGCGCCTTCTAAATCAGCAGGTAATGCGCTTACACCAGTGTAAGTACCACTAACAGCGGTTATACCTACACGGCTAATGTGTGTTGTATTATCAGTCCATAATCTATCAGAAGCATACCACTCACTAGCAGTATTATCCCAAGCAAGAACTTGTCCATCTGTAGCAACAGTAGTACTAACATCAGTTAAACCAGAAAGAACAGTGGCTCCAGCTAAGTTACCCCATGCACCACCTTGGTAAACTTCAAATAAGCTATCATCACTGTTATAACGTATCATACCGTTAACGGCTGTTAGTGCATCTCTTTGTACACTTGTACCACGAGGTACAATAATAGCATCAGTTGTTGCAACATCTAATGAAGCTTCAGCGGTACCAGAACCAATAACAACGCTACCACCAACTATACCCATAGTATTAGCAGCAACACTTGTACCAGAAACTCCATTACTTAAACCGAATATCACGCTGTAGTCACCATCTGCTTCAACACCTTGACCAAATGCAAATGTAGTATTTCTTGTTGCTTGAGCTGCATTACCACCAGCAAAACTGTATAGACCACTAGCTAGAGTATCATTACCTGTAGCAGTACTACCAATCCCAGAGGCTGTAGTACTTTCTCCAAATGCAGTACTTGCATTATTACTAGCTGTTGCATATCTACCTAAAGCAACAGCATTTTGTCCACTTGCTGTACCAGAACTACCTGCAAATGCATATTGACCACTTGCTATTGCTCCTGCACCATATGCAAATGAACTTTGATTAGATGCTTCAGAATATGCACCACCTGAGAAACTGTATATACCACTAGCACGGTTATCTAAACCAAAAGCTACACTATAATCACCAATATTAGCATCATCAAGATCACCAGAAGACCCGGCAGCAGTTGCTGCTCTAAATGCAGATTTACGAGGGTAGAAAAATGCTCTTGTACCATTTCCAGAAAAACCAAGCGTATCTCCTGCACCGTATGTTCCATCTATTAAAGTAATACCTGTACGGCTAATATAAGTAGTATTATCAGTCCATAACCCACCAGCAGTACTAGAAGCGTACCATTCACTGTTTGTATTATCCCATGCTAGAACTTGTCCATCTGTAGCAACAGTAGTACTAACATCAGTTAAGCCAGAAAGAACAGTAGCTCCAGCTAAATTACCCCAAGCATCAGCTTGGTAAACTTCAAATAAAGTATCATCACTGTTATAACGTATCATACCGTTAACAGGTGAACTAGGGCGTTCAGCAGTTGTACCACGTGGTACAAGGATAGAATCGGTTGTAGCAACATCTAATGAAGCTTCAGCGGTACCAGCACCAATAGCTACATTACCACCAACAATACCCATAGTATTAGCAGAAACACTTGTTCCTGACACTCCATTACTTAAACCAATAGCAACACTGTAATCACCATCTGCTTGTACACCTGCACCTACTGCGAATGATGTTAAGCCATTTGCTTGAGCATAGGATCCCATTGCGACACTATTTTCTCCAGCAGCATAAGCTCTATGACCCATAGATGTGCTAGCATCTCCTGATGCAGTACCATTTCCAAAAGATCTGCTATAGAGCCCAGATGCGGTGCCCAGAAAAGCTACACTATAGTCTCCTGATGCCACCGTGTTTACCCCTAAGGATAAGCTATAGTTTCCAGATGCTGTGGTCGTGGATCCGAAAGCTGTACTAGCTATTCCAGATGAAGTGTTTATAATTCCGAATGTTGTGCTATAGGCCCCTGATGCAGTACCACTTCCCAATGCGATACTAGATAGACCAATATTAGCATCATCCCACTCTGCATCACTAGCAGTACCAGCTCTAAAGGCACCCTTAGATTTATCAAAGAACATACGGTTATCATGGTTAGTATCAGCATCATCAGCAAGCTGAGGGCTACCAAATACAAAGTCTGCTGTTGTATAAGGAACATTAGCATCAACAGAACTAACTACCTCAAAACCTGCACCACCAGTTACTTCAAAAATATTAGAATTTGCTGTAATATCAGCAGCGTACCATTCGCTATCAGCGTTATTCCATGTAAGAACTTGAGCATCAGTTGCAACAGTAGTACTAACATCAGTTAAACCAGAAAGAACAGTAGCTCCAGCTAAATTACCCCAAGCTCCAGCCTGATAAACTTCAAATAAAGTATCATCACTGTTATAACGTATCATACCGTTAACAGGTGAACTAGGACGTTCAGCAGTTGTACCACGAGGTACAAGGATAGAATCGGTTGTAGCAACATCTAATGATGCAGCAGGGGTTGCATTGTTAATACCTAATTGACCCTCACTATCTACAACAAACTTAGAAACAGTATTATTAGTAAAGTTAAGGAAGTTACCAGTAAATGAACCAGAACCATTTGCCATAGAACCAATAATCATATCATTGCTAAATGCAGAACCAGATTGATTTATATTTAATAATTTACCAGTAGTAATTGCACCACCACTAACATTTAATGCTGTACCATTTGTATTTGCTAAAGAGAAAGCACCTGCATAAATATCTGAATCAGGATTAGAACCTGTTCTTGCATATAAAGCATAATTTTGTGAAGATCCAGAATCCCCAGTATAAGTATATATACCATAGTTTCTACCACCATTAGTATGCCCAAGTTTTGTGTATGTTGCACCATTACTTGGAGCAATATGCAATTTAGATCCTACATCAGGAATAAGTGTACCAATACCAACATTACCACCCATAATAGAGAATGCATTTGCCTGTGCTAAATCTTCACCAGATCGATCTCCTAAGAAGAAACCTACAGAGTTAGCTCCTGAAACTATAGGATCTGTTCCTGCAGCAGCTCCTGCACCCAAACCAAATGAGTTATCACCTGTTACGTTTACGTCTTTACCAAGAGCAACACTTGCTGCACCAGCAGAAATTATACCATTACCTAAAGATACGGCAGAACTACCGCTTGCAGTAGCATAGTTACCAAGAGCAACGCTATAGGTACCAGAGGCTGTAGAGCTATTACCAAGAGCAACACCATCATTACCAGAGGCAGTGCTATTACGCCCTAAAGCCATACTATAGTTACCAATATTAGAATCATCCCATTGAGTACCATTAACTTTACCAGCTCTAAAAGCTGCTTTGGCAGGATAGAAGAAGTTTCTTGTACCAGCACCAGTTAAACCAGCAGGTAAGCTATCAGCTCCAGTGTAAGTACCATCAACAGATACAATACCAGTACGGCTAATATATGTTGTATTATCAGTCCATAATCTATCAGAAGCATACCATTCACTAGCAGTGTTATCCCAAGCTAGAACTTGGTCATCAGTAGCAACAGTAGTTGAAACATCAGTTAAGCCAGAAAGAACAGTAGCTCCAGCTAAATTACCCCAAGCATCACCTTGATAAACTTCGAATAAGCTATCATCAGAGTTATAACGGATCATACCATTTATGGCTGTAGGACGTTCTGCTGTTGTACCTCTAGGAACAATGATTGCATCTGTAGTAGAAACATCTAAACTAGCCTCAGCAGTACCAGAACCAATGGCAACACTACCACCAACAATACCCATAGTATTAGCGGCAACACTTGTACCACTAACCCCAGCACTTAAACCAAGGGCAATACTGTAATCACCATCTGCTTCAACTCCTGCACCTACTGCGAAACTGTTTAGGCCATTTGCTTGGGCGTAATAACCCATTGCTGTGCTGTATGCACCAGATGCAAGAGTGTGCCTTCCCATAGATGTACTAGCCAGTGAAGTGGCAAATGTATTATATCCTATTGCAGTACTTTGGTTACCAGAGGCCGTATTAGTATATCCTAGAGCCACACTTGTGCTTCCTGAAGCGGTATTAGCCCAACCTATGGATGTGCTATGACCACCAGAAGCTGTACCAATGTATCCCATAACAGTACTATAATCACCAAGAGCATTATTAAATTCACCAAAACTCACACTACTTATTCCAGAAGCGGTATTACTTTTACCAAGTGCCACACTATAATCACCAACATTAGCATCATCCCACTGAGTACCATTAACATTACCAGCTCTAAAAGCAGCTTTGGCAGGATAGAAGAAACTTCTTGTACCTGCACCAGTTAAACCAGCAGGTAAGCTATCTACCCCAGTGTAAGTACCATCAACAGATACAATACCTGTACGGCTAATGTATGTAGTATTATCAGTCCATAAACCAGCCATTGAGGCGGCAGTTACACAGTTTGCCCCATCTTCATCACAATATTGTTCTGCACCAATGTTACCTGTTACATCAAGCGTTAAGCCTGCACTAACAGTTGTGGAGCTAATGGCAACACCACCTGTAGCAGTTATAGTCGGATTATATAAATCACAGTAAAGTAATCCACTAACATAACGACATAATTGGTTATCCACCGCTGTATCAATTATACCTAGATTCTTCCATGACTGCTGTGCCAACGCTTGCGTTGAAACTAGAGTCATTACTGCTAAAGTTGCTAGTTTAATAAATTTATACATTTCAATTACCTTGTTATATTATTAGTCAAATTTTAATTGTGGTTATAATACTTAACCGTTTTCTTTGAGTGCTTCGCACGATTTTTATCGTGGATACCGGCCTCCGCCGGCATGACGGTGTTCTGTTTGCTACATAATTACGTTTCAACAGATCCCTGATAGTCTATGTTTCCTAACCAATCAAAGATTGGAGTAAACATGATTTCTGGAATGACACCACATTCAATTCTGAATGTAGTTATCATTCTTTTTTAATCACCTATACATACTTGCATAGCTCCACCTACAAATCTTAGTGTTCCTACATCATCTGCTAAGCAACCTTCGCTACCTGTACCTGCAAGTTGCAAAGTACCACTAACATCTAATGTTGCACTTGTTGTTACTGTTCCTATACCAACTGTACCGCCCATTATTGCCATTGTGTTAGCAGTAGAAATATCTACACCACTTTGGTCACCCATGAAGATACCGAAAGAAGATTCACCAGAAATACTTGGTCTAACTCCTGATGCAACCCCTAAACCTAGCCCAGCAGAATAATTAGCTGATGCATTAACATAACCACCAAGACCAACAGAATAGGTTCCACCTGAAAGTACAGAAATACCTGAGGCTAATGAATAAGATCCACTTGCGACTCCACTCATCATTGCAACAGAACTATAGCCAGAAGCATTTGTTGAATGGTCTTCACCAACAGCAAAGCTACTAGTCCCAGTTGCTCTTGCTCCACCAAAAGCTATAGAGTTATTACCAATATTAGCATCATCCCATTGATCTCCAGTTACGTAACCAGCACGGAACGCACCTTTTGATTTATCAAAAAACATACGTGCATCATGGTCAGTATTAGTATCATCAGCAAGCTGAGGGCTACCAAATACAAAGTCTTCAGTGGCATAAGCTACAGTACCACTTGCGGCACGTACCACACCTGCTGTATTTTCCCATAACACTGCTGTATCTGCAATAACGTTTGCCCAAGAGCCATTTTCATAACCTTCAAAACGGTCTGTATCTGCATTATAACGGATCATACCATTTACAGGAACACTAGGGCGCTGTGCAGTTGTACCACGAGCTACAATTAAAGCATCAGTACCATTAATATCTAATGTTACAGATGGAGAGTTTGAAGCACCAATTGTAATACGGTTAGCTGCTAAGTTACCATAAATAGTATTACCAATATTTAATTGAGAGCTTCCAGTAGCTGAAGGAAGGCCAGTTTCTCTACCAATAACAATATTATTATCACCTGTAGTTTGGGTATATCCAGCCCTATAACCAAGTGCTATATTGGTATTACCATCTACAAGAAGTCCTAATGAACCTGCACCAATAGATGTATTTCGTTCACCAGTTGTAACTTCATCTAATGCATAAGAACCAAATGCAGTGTTATTATCAGCTGTAGTTACTCGTAAAGCATTTGTACCGAAAGATGTGTTTCCACTACCCGTGCTTAATTGTAATGCACGGTAACCAGCAGCAGTGTTTCCTATACCAGATATGTTTGTAGCTAAAGCATCAAAACCAACACCTACGTTAGTATTGGCCCCATCATCATTAGCACCAGAACCATTGCCTAAGAACACACTAGAACCATCATAAATACCATCAGTTAAATCATTAATTTCTTGAGCACCAACAAGGTTATCCCAACTACCAGCTTGATAAGCTTCGAATAAGTTATCATCACTGTTGTAACGTATCATACCAGCAACAGCGGTAGGACGTTCAGCAGTTGTACCAGTTGGTACTAAAATCGCATCTGTTGTAGCAACGTGTAGTCCTACTGTTGTTGCTGATGTACCTATAGATATTTTTTCACTACCAGAAGTCATATCACCATAGATAGTGCTACCAATATTAAGCTGGTTTGAACCTGTTGTACTAGGAAATGTAGTGCTATCACCAATAGCGATATTGTCGGCACCAGAGGTTAAGTTATTACCAGCTAAACGACCAATGGCTGTATTGTTACTTCCAGTTGAGGCTCCTAAGGCAGAGTAACCAATAGCAGTATTAGATTCACCAGAAATACTTTCATCAAGAGCTCCATGACCTAGCACAGTGTTAGAGAAACCAATAGTATTAGCAAGCATAGCATCCTTACCAATAGCAGTATTACTTGCACCAGAAGTATTAACAGCAAGAGCATTTATACCAACACCAATATTATTATTAGCACCATCATCTACAGCGCCAGCAGTACTACCTAAGAAAACACTAGTAGCATCAGTTGCAGCATCAGTTAAATCATCAATAGCGGTTGCGGCGGCGGCTGCAGCGGTGAAACAGTTCGCACCATTTTCATCACAATATTCCGTAGCACCAATTTGACCTTCAACATCTAATAGAAGAGTACCATCTGGAGTAGTATCAGAGATACCAACAGCACCACCCATAATAGCCATTGTATTTGCAGTAGAAACATCAACACCATCTTGGTCACCCATAAAGAAACCTACAGAATTTGCACCTGAAACAATTGGGCCAAAACCAGCTGAGTTACCCGCACCAAAACCAAATGAGTTGTCACCCGTTACAGTTACTTCCTGCCCTATGGAAGTGCTTCCAATACCAGATGCAGTTGTGAAAAATCCTAAAGCAAGACTCTGTAATCCAGAAGCAACTACATCTCGTCCCATACCTATACTATACCAGCCACGGTTTGCATCATTCCAACGGGTACTAGTAGACGCAACACCAGCACGGAAAGCTGCTTTTGATTTATCAAAGTACATACGACTATTGTGTGTTCCGTCACCATCATCATCTAGCTGAGGGCTACCGAATACAAAATCAGAAGTTGCATATGGAGCATTTGCATCAACAGAGCTTATAACTTCTGAACCAGCACCACCTGTTACTTCAAATATATTTGCAGAGATACCTGTATCATCTGTTTTACAAGTTAGTTGAGTACCATCAAATGTTAGCACTTCTGTACCTGTACAAGTACCAACTGTTAGGTTTGTAATTGCTGTTTTACCCCAGCTTTCAACATTTGGATCAGTTTCTAAAGCTGAAAGAGCTGTAAATTCAACAGCATTTCCTGCGGCATTTACTTTTAACATTTTATCTGCTGCGGCAGTATAGTTTGCAGGAGTATCACCTAAATCTATAAAATCTCCGTTACCAGCTGTATCTGGTACACAATTAAGCACATCTGCTGTAAGAGTAAGAACTTCGCCTGCTGCACAATTACTTGCATCTGTTCCGCCCGTAACGTCTGTTTTACCCCATGGTTCAACATTAGGATCTGTTTCAACAGCTGAAAGATCTGTAAATTCAACACCTGTTGCACCAGCATTTACACGTACTAATTTACTACCATGACCAACATAGTTAGCTGGAGAATCTGTTAAATCTGTAAAAGCAACACCACTAGCACCAGCATCTGTTGCACAGGTTAATTGAGTACCATCAAAAGTAATAAGTTGCCCAGCAGGACAAGCACCACCAGTTAAATTAGTAATAACAGTTTTACCCCAACTTTCAACATTCGGGTCTGTTTCTATTGAAGCTATGTCTATAAATTCTAAAGCTGTTTTACCAGCGTTAAGCCTAACAAGATCAAGTGCTGTAGCAGCAGTATAATCAGCTGGAGTATCTGTTAAATCTGTATATGCAAAAGTTGATGAACCAGCAGTATCTGCTACACAAGAAAGTTCATCCGCTACTAATGTTAAAACTTGACCAGCTGCACAATTACTTACATCTGTTCCGTTTATAACATCAGTTAAACCCCATGGTTCAACATTAGGATCAGTTTCTGGAGTTTCATCACTAACAACCCAGTTTGTACCATTGTGGCGTAAAATTTTAGTATCAACTGCACCAGCTGTAGCTACATCACTTAAGTCATCTAAAGCAAGTGCTGAACCTGAACCACCAACATCAGTCACACAATTAAGTATGCCTGTATCTAGTGTTAAAACTTTACCAACTCCACAAGACGTACCCGTTACACCAGTAACTGCATTTTGTGCAAAAGTTTCAACTGTTGGGTCTTGTTCTGATTGGTTTACCCATATTGTACCGTTAAAAGCAAGAACATCATTATTTGCAGGAGCAGCAAGTGTTACGTCAGCTAAATCACCTAAACCAGCACCCATACCTGTTCCAGCAGAACCCATATCTACTACACATTCCAGTATACCAGCACTTAGGGTTAAAATATTATTTGCAGGACATGTTTCTAGTGGGTGAGAACCTGTTGCATCTGTAATAGCAGATGATTGTCTTGCCCAGTCTTTAACTGTTGGGTCACTCTCTGAACCAGCACCACCAGCAGCTTTACAGGTAAGCTCTGTACCATTAAATGTTATAACTTCACTGGCCTGACATGCTCCTGCTGTTAAAGATGTTATTGGCGTTTTTGCAAATGCTTCTACAGTAGGGTCTACCTCTGTCACACATGTCCAAGTATATGGGGTTGTACCTGCAACGGTACTATCTACTTGCATGTATTCACCAGCGCCAGTACACGCCGCTACATCGCTAAGATCTTGAATCTTTTGATTTAATTGGTTTATTTTGGCATTTTGCTTTGCCATACTAGATGCTCCACGCTGATGAGATGGTGTAAAGAATCTCTCCTGAGCATTAGTTTCCTGAATACCAAAAAGACTGCCAACAGCTAGTGTTAGCAGCAATATAAACGATAAATTTTTCATGTTTACGTATGCCATAATTATTAAATAACCCCTTATTTACTTATTTTTATGTAGGGCCTCACTAATATAAGCGAAAAAAAACTAACAGTCATGTAAAAGATTACATAATTTCACATGTTTATCTAATATGTGTGTTATTTTGGCGGAAGGCTGGGGTTTCCTATGTTTTGTGCTAAAAATGCATATATTGGAGGTTTTTAGGTAACAGTACTCCGTTTTTCTTGAATTTTCAGGTGGTTGTAAGAATGTCTTTGTTTGACAGGTTATAATTTTTCTGTATATAGTTGGCATATGGAAAATAAAACTGAACGGTTGAATAAGATTTTTCACGCTCTAGCAGACAAAACTAGACGTGAAATTTTATTACGTATCATGGATGAGGAATACTCTGTAACTGAGATTGCAGAGCCTTTTGATATGTCACTTGCGGCTGTTTCTAAGCATGTTAAAGTTCTTGAAAAATCTGGTCTTCTTCGTCGTACCAAAGCGGGTAAAATTCATTGGTGCGGAATTAACATTGAACCACTTGGTGAAGCACAAGTTCTTATCGATTCTTTTTGTAAATAATTCTTTTATTAGAATTATCTAATAATTTTTTCTAAAACACCTAAAATTTATCTCTTTGTAGTTGCACTTGGGGTTAAATGAGCGTAAAACTTTAGGTGTATATATAAATAATAAGAATATAAAAAAAGATGCTTACTGAATACTTTCCAGTGTTGCTATTTTTAATCGTTTCTACGGTTTTAGCACTTGTTTTAATTGCCATTCCTTTGGTTGTTAACCCTCCAAAGCCTGACAAAGAGAAGACTTCTCCATATGAATGCGGCTTTGAATCATTTGGTGATTCTCGTGGTAGATTTGATATTCGTTTCTATTTAGTTTCTATTTTATTCATTATTTTTGATTTAGAAATAGCTTTTCTTTTCCCTTGGGCTATGGCCTTTGGTAAAATTGGTTTGTTTGGTTTTTTTAGTATGATGATATTTTTATTAGTTCTTACTATAGGTTTTATTTTTGAATGGAAAAAAGGAGCATTAGAATGGGAGTAGAAAAGCAAGGTTCTCTGCCATTAGATAACATTCAAGAAGAACTTAACACCAACGGATTTATTTTAACAACGGTAGAAGATGTTGTTAATTGGGCACGTGCTGGTAGTATGTGGCCTATGACGTTTGGCTTAGCTTGTTGTGCTGTAGAAATGATGCATAGTGCAGCCAGTAGGTACGATTTAGACCGTTTTGGTGTAGTATTTCGCCCTAGCCCAAGGCAGTCAGATTTAATGATTGTTGCTGGTACTCTTACTAATAAAATGGCTCCAGCTTTACGTAAGGTATATGACCAAATGCCAGAGCCACGTTATGTTCTTTCTATGGGGTCTTGTGCAAACGGTGGTGGATATTATCATCATTCTTACGCAGTTGTACGTGGTTGTGATCGCATTCTTCCAGTAGATATTTATGTTCCTGGTTGCCCTCCAACAGCGGAAGCTTTGGTTTATGGAATTTTACAACTTCGCCGTAAAATTCGTGAAGAAGGTAAAGTATTTAATCGTAGTGAAAATAAAAAACCACAATATGCTTATGCTGCTGGTGAAGAGCCTCCTTATTCATTGCTGGAGCGTCATAAAGACGAGGAGGAGCAAGTATGACTCATATAGACAAATGTTGTGATATTGAAAAATTACAACGTACTAAAGCATACATTTTAGAGAATCAAGAAGATACAGTATTAGATTCTTACTTAAAAAACAGAGAGTTAACAGTTGTTTGTAGAAAAGTAGATATCGAAGAGTTTATGCGTTTTTTAAGAGACGATAAAAAATGTCAGTTTAAAATGCTAATAGATTTATGTGGTGTTGATTGGCCAAAACGTGAAAAACGCTTTGATGTTGTTTATCATTTGCTATCATTAACCAGAAATGTGCGTATTAGAGTAAAAGTAAGCGTAAAAGAACTATCTGTTCCTTCTATATGTTCTGTTCACCCTTGTGCTGATTGGTTTGAGCGTGAAACATACGATATGTTTGGTATTCATTTTGAAAATCACCCAGATTTACGTCGTATTTTAACAGATTATGATTTTGATGGTTTCCCATTACGCAAAGATTTCCCTGTAGAAGGTAAGGTTGAAGCATATTATGATGAAAAATCTAAACGTGTAGCTTATAAACCAGTAGATATGCCACAGGAATACCGTCATTTTGATAAAGTTTCTCCATGGCAAGGATTAGATGATCCAATTTCCTTAGCAGAAGAAGATAATACCTTTGATAGAGGTGAATTTACAGCAGAGGAGGCAATAAATGACTAAAACCACCGCAAATACTGTAAAAAAAGAAGTTTTCATGAATGAGAATATGACCGTTAACTTTGGTCCACAACACCCTGCTGCTCATGGAGTTCTGCGCTTAATTTTGGAAATGGATGGCGAAGTTATAGAAAGAGCTGATCCACATATCGGTTTGCTTCATCGTGGTACAGAAAAACTAATTGAAAACCGTACATATATTCAGGCTTTACCATATTTTGATAGGCTCGATTACGTTTCTATGATGTGCCAAGAACATGTTTGGTGCCTAGCAACAGAAAAATTACTTGGTGTAGAAGTTCCTAAGCGTGCTCAATATATAAGAGTATTATTTTCAGAAATAACTCGTATTATGAACCACTTACTATGGCTTGCAACCCATGTTCTAGATGTTGGTGCCATGAGTATATTCCTGTATACATTTAAAGAGCGTGAATATTTAATGGATTTCTACGAAGAAGTTTCTGGCGCACGTATGCATGCTAATTATTTCCGTCCTGGAGGGGTTGCACGTGATTTACCTGAAGGCTTAATCGAAAAAATTATTACATGGAACCAATCATTTAGAGATCGTATTGAAGAATGGGATGCGCTTGTTACTAATAACCGTATTTGGCGTCAACGTACCGTAGATATAGGTATTGTAAGCGCAGCAGAAGCTGTGGAAATGGGCTTCACAGGGCCTATGTTACGTGGAAGTGGTGTTGCTTGGGATCTACGTAAATCTCAACCATATGAAGTTTACGATGAGGTTAAATTTGATATCCCAGTTGGTAAAAATGGAGATAGCTTTGATAGATATTTAGTTCGTATGGAAGAAATGCGTCAAAGTAGTTCTATTATTGACCAGTGTTTGGATAAACTGGCTAATGATTCAACAATTCGTACTAGCCCAATTAAAGTACAAAATTTTAAAATTTCACCTCCTTCACGTAAGGATATGAAAGAAAATATGGAAGCACTAATCCATCACTTTAAATACTTTACCGAAGGTTTTCACGTACCAGAAGGCGAAGTTTATGCGCCAATTGAAGCACCAAAAGGTGAAATGGGTGTGTATTTAGTTTCTACAGGTGGACCAAAACCCTATCGCTGTAAAATTCGTGCTCCAGGGTACGCTCATTTGCAGGGTATGGATATGATGGCTAAAGGTCATATGCTTGCTGATGTTACAACTATTATTGGTACTATGGATGTAGTGTTTGGAGAAATTGACCGTTAATGGAACATAAACTTACAAAAGTTGATGAATCTTTAGAGCAGTGGATTAGTGGTGTGTTTGATTCATACTATGGTGACATGCCTGATAATCCATGTAAGTATTATGCTTTTGAGGCAGTTGATAATGGCAAACGTGTTGGAGCAATTAAATTTAAATTGTTTTCTAACTGGATTCAAGTTGAATACCTTGTTGTAATAAAAGAAGAGAATGAATCTGGTATAGGAGCTACTTTACTACAAAAAGCTGAAGATTTTGCAAAAGATAAGGGTTGTATTGGTAGTATGTTAACAACAATTAGTTACCAAACTCCTGATTTTTACAAAAAACGTGGGTATGAAGCATTTGCTGAGGTTGAGCCATACGCTAAAGCACATAAAAAAATCTTTTTAAAAAAGCTATTAAATAATGAGTAAACTAATGAAAAAACAAAAAGAACTAAAGTTCTCTACTACAACAGAAAAAAGAATTAAAAATATTCTAAAACGTTACCCAAAAGGGCGTGAACAATCTGCTGTAATACCAGTATTAAAACTGGCTCAGGATGAATTTGATGGCTGGTTAAGTGTTCCTGCAATGGATTTAGTGGCTAGTCGCTTGGGAATGCCATATATCAGAGTTTACGAAGTAGCAACTTTTTACACAATGTTTAACTTAAAACCTGTTGGTAAGTACCATATTCAGGTATGTACAAACTGCTCTTGTATGATTAAAGGTAGTGAAAAAATTGTTAATACAGTTAAAACAGAAGCTGTAGTTACAGAAGAAAATATAATATCAGACGACGGATTATTTACTGTTACAGAAGTAGAATGTTTAGGTGCCTGTGTTGAAGCACCTATGATGCAAGTAAACAACCGTTATTATACAAAACTTACAGATAGCAAAGTACGCTCTTTAATTAAACAAATGAGAAAAGGTGAAATGCCAGAATCTGCCACACCAACTCCAGATATGAAGGAGGGGTACTAATAATGGCAACTCCAGCTATAAAAAAACTTAAAATAGAAGATAAAGTTTTCAAAAACCTAGATAACAGCGGTGATTGGAGCATTAAAGGCTACAAAGAACGTGGCGGATACAAAGGTTTAAAGAAACTTTTAACAACTGAACCTAGTAAACACATTGATAAATTAAAATTAAGTATGCTTCGTGGTAGAGGCGGTGCAGGGTTTCCAACAGGTCTGAAGTGGTCATTTATGCCAAAACCAGATCCTAAACGCCCAAGTTATTTAGTATGTAACGCTGATGAAGGTGAGCCAGGTACTTGTAAAGATAGAGATATTTTAAGGTATGACCCTCATACATTAATAGAAGGCCTAATTGTTGGTTGTTATACAATTGGTGCAAAAGCTAGCTATATTTATGTTCGTGGAGAATATTATGATGAATCATCAAGGCTTAATTTAGCTATTGAAGAAGCATACAAAGCAGGTTTATTAGGTAAAGATATCAAAGGCACAGGAGTAGACGTAGATATTTACGTCCATTTAGGTGCTGGAGCATATATTTGCGGAGAAGAAACAGCTTTACTTGAAAGTTTAGAAGGTAAAAAAGGTCAACCACGTGTAAAACCGCCTTTCCCTGCTGGTTATGGTTTGTACGGTTGCCCAACTACTATTAATAATGTGGAAACTATTGCTAATGTCCCACCAATTCTTAAAAATAAACTTGAATGGTGGACTCGTTGGGGCAGAGAAAATAATCACGGTACAAAAATATTCAGTGTTTCAGGTGCAGTAAACAAACCCGGTAACTTTGAAGCTCCTATGAGTATTCCGATGAAAGAATTAATTGAAGATTACGCAGGTGGAGTTATTGGTGGTTGGAATAATTTACAGGCTGTAATTCCGGGCGGATCATCAACACCAATGCTTAATCCTGAACAATGTGAAACTATGCTTATGGATTTTGATGCTCTGCGAGAAGAGGGCACAGGTTTAGGAACAGCAGCAGTTGTTGTAATGAATAAAGAAGTTGATTTAATTGCAGTTATGACTCGTATTTCTAAATTTTATGCTCATGAAAGCTGTGGTCAATGTACCCCTTGCAGGGAGGGCGTTGGTTGGGTCTATAAACTAATGAAACGCCTAGGTAATGGTGAAGGTACAAAAGATGAAATTGATATGTTATTGAACATAACAAAACAAATTGAAGGTAAAACAATTTGTGCATTCGCAGATGGCGCAATGTGGCCAGTTCAAGGAACAATGAAGCACTTCCGCCATTTATTTGAAGCGAAAATTGAAGAGAATTTTGAGAAAAAAACTAATAAAAGCAAGGTAGCTTAAGTGGATAATATTTATCAATACTATAAAGATTGCTTAAAACTTCACGGAAGATTAGCAAGAATGGACTATTTTAAGCGTTTTCTTGCTTTAGTTATTCCACTTCTTATTGCTATTTTTATTACAATGTTTCCTTCTATGTTGCCAAGTATTGATAGTATTGCATTAACAATAATCTTTTGGGCTTTGATTGCATTATTAGTAGTATTTGCTATTTTCGCAGTTATAGCTGGAGTAATGATAAATATTCGCAGACTTCATGATATTAATTTAAGTGGATGGTGGATTTTAGGTATAATGGCTCTGCAATTTGTTATTGTTCTTATTGCAAGTTTTATAATCTCAAGTCCTGTTATTGTGGAAGGAATATCCTCACTAGTTAGTATTGGTGCTTATTTATTCTACTTTTTAATGCCAGGTACTGATGGACCAAATAATTACGATATACAACCAGTTGTGGAACAACAACCAAGAGAGATAGATAATGACTGATAAAATAACATTAAAAGTAAATGATGTTGAAGTAAGCGTTCCACGCGGTAGTTCTATTATGGATGCCTGTAAAGAGGTAGATGTTGAAATACCTCATTTTTGTTACCATAAACGCTTAAGTGTTGCTGGTAATTGTCGTATGTGTTTAGTTGAAGTAACACCAGGTCCACCAAAGCCTACAGCTAGTTGTGCTATGCCTGTTATGGAAGGAATGGATGTAAAAACTCATTCAGAAATGGCAGTTGAGGCTCGTAAAGGAACAATGGAATTTTTACTTGCTAACCATCCACTAGATTGCCCAATTTGTGACCAAGGCGGTGAATGTGATTTGCAAGATATGGCTGTTGGTTACGGTTCAGACCGCTCCCGTTACTGCGAAGGTAAACGTGCGGTAGAAGATAAAGATTTAGGTCCACTAGTTAAAACTGTAATGACAAGATGTATTCACTGTATGCGTTGCGTACGTTTTGCAACAGAAATTGCAGGTATTGAAGAATTTGGTGCAACAGGAAGAGGCGAAAATGTAAAAGTTGGTACTTTTGTTGAAAAAGCTTTAACAAGCGAACTTTCAGGAAATATGATTGATTTATGCCCAGTTGGTGCTTTAACAAGTAAGCCATACGCATTTACAGCTCGTCCATGGGAATTGCAACGTACTGAATCTATTGATATTATGGATGCTGTTGGCTCAAATATTTGGGTAGATAGCCGAAACGGTGAAATTATGCGTATCGTTCCAAAGGAAAATGATGATGTTAATGAAGAGTGGCTATCAAATACAGGACGTTTTTCTTACGATGGCTTGAAACGCAAACGAGTAACCACTCCACAAGTGCGTAAAGGTAAAAAGCTTGTAGATATTACATGGCCAGAAGCATTTAAAAAACTTAAAACAAAACTTACTAAGGTTAAACCAGCAAAAATTGCAGGTTTAAGTAGTGGTTTACATAGTGCAGAAGATTTATACGCATTTAATCGTTTTATGAAAGAAGTTATTAAAACAGATAATGTTGATGGCAGATTACCATACGTTAATCTTACTGGTGAACGTGGTGGATATATTATGAATACCCCACTAAATGAAATTGAAGATGCTGATGCAGTATTACTTATTGGTTGTGATCCTCGTTTTGAAGCTCCATTATTAAATGTACGTATTCGTCAGTTGGTACAAAAAAATAATGTACCAGTTGCGGCTATTGGTTCTAAGCTTGATCTGACATATAATGTAACACATTTAAATGATAATCCTAAAGTGTTGGAATCATTATTAGATGGCACCAACAAATGGGCTAAAACACTTAAAACTGCTAAAAGACCATTAGTTATTGTAGGCGCTAAAGCAGGGCTTTCTCGTATAGATGGAGAATGTGTTCTTGGTTTAGTTAATAAGCTTATTAAACAATTTGATGTTATTACTCCAGATTGGAATGGTTTTAATGTTCTTCACCAAAAAACTGGTCATATTGCAGCACTAGATATGCAAGTGTATCCAGTTAAAAAAGGTATGAATACCGCAAGCATTAAGGATAGCTTAACTAGCGGAGATTTAGATATTTTATTTCTATATGGTGAAAACGAAGCAGCTTTAAAAGATTTAAAAGGTGCAAAATTCACAGTATATATGGGTACTCACCATGATGCAGGTGCGGAACTAGCAGATTTAATATTACCAACAGCAACTTATACAGAAAAAGAAGGCTGGTGGGTAAATATAGAGGGTAGAGTTCAAGCTGGTCATAAAGCAGTTAACCCTCCAAAGCTTGCTAAAGAAGATTGGAAAGTTTTTAGAGCACTATCAGAAGAACTTGGCAATAAACTAAATTTTGATAGCTTAAAACAAATAAGAGAATACATAACAGAAATGCACGAAGCCTATAAATATATTGGCGAAAGAATGCGAAATGATATGCCTAAAAAAATAGGTATTATGGGTAAAGTGAAACAAGACGAATTTGTGAATCCTGTTACATCATTTTACCTTTCTAATGAAATTTTAAGAGCATCCGAAGTTATGGTGGAATGCTCCACAGAAGAAAAACAAGAAATGAAGAAAGCAAGTTAAATGGCTGAATATTTAACACTTATTAATTGGGATAATATAGTTTACCTAGTCACAATGGTATTAAGAATACTTGCTATTAGTGTTCCATTATTTTTGGCAGTTGCTTACCTTACACTTGCAGAGCGTAAGGTTATTGCGGCAATGCAATTACGTTTAGGACCAACCGAAGTTGGGCCTTATGGCCTGCTTCAACCAATTGCAGATGCTGTGAAACTTATGTTTAAGGAATTTATTTTACCTTCAGCTTCATCTAAAGCTATTTTCTTTATTGCTCCGTTAATGGTATTTATTCCAGCATTAATTGCTTGGGCGGTTATTCCTTTTGATGAAGGCGTTGTAATAGCTGATATTAACTTAGGTGTTTTATACTTAATGGCAACTTCTAGCCTTGGTGTTTATGGTGTTTTAATGGCTGGTTGGGCGTCAAATTCAGCGTATCCATTTTTAGGTGCAATTCGTAGTGCGGCGCAAATGGTTTCTTATGAAGTTTCTATGGGATTAACCTTAATGTGCGTTATTTTAATGAGTGGTAGTATGAATTTAAGTGAAATTGTTCTAGCTCAAAAAGGAATGTGGTACATGATTCCTGCCTTTCCAATGTTTATTGTATTTATTATTTCAATTTTGGCAGAAACTAACCGTGCTCCATTTGACCTACCAGAAGCAGAAGCCGAATTAGTTTCAGGTTATAATGTTGAATATGGATCTATGGCATTTGCATTATTCTTTCTTGGAGAATACGCAAACATGATTATGATGAGCGCCTTCACCGTAATTTTATTTATGGGTGGGTGGTTGCCTCCGCTAGATATTCCAATTTTTAATGCTATTCCAGGGATATTCTGGTTCTTTGGTAAAATATCATTTATTTTATTTATTTTCCTTTGGGCAAGGGCAACCTTCCCAAGGTTCAGATACGACCAACTAATGCGTTTAGGCTGGAAAATTTTCCTTCCGCTTACTCTGTTTTGGTTGGTACTTACAGCTAGTGCAATGCACGTAATGGGATTGGTGTAAATAATGAAAAACTTACTAAAACAATTTTTACTACTAGATATGCTCCGTGGGTTTAGTATTACCCTAAAACATTTCTTTAGTAAAAAGTTTACCTTACGTTATCCAGAGGAAAAAACACCAACATCTCCTCGTTTTAGAGGAGAACACGCACTTCGTCGTTACGAAAATGGTGAGGAACGTTGCATAGCTTGTAAATTATGTGAAGCGGTTTGTCCTGCTCAGGCCATTACAATTGAAGCTGAACCTCGCAGTGATGGATCTCGTAGAACAACAAGATACGATATTGATATGGTTAAATGTATTTACTGTGGTTTGTGCCAAGAAGCATGTCCGGTTGATGCTATTGTAGAAGGCCCAAATTTTGAATTTACTAGTACAGATAGAAAAGGTCTTGTTTATAACAAAGCAAAACTCCTGAAAAACGGAGATAAATGGGAAGTGGATATTGCGGCTATGTTGCAAGCAGACGCTCCTTACAGATAGGGATAGAAATGGTAGCTGATTTATTATTTTATATGTTTGCATTTTGGTTATGCATTGCGGCTTTGGGCGTTATTACAGCTAAAAACCCAATGCATTGCGTATTATTTTTGATTTTTGCATTTTTTAATGCCGCAGGTTTATTTGTATTATTAGGAGCCGAATTTTTAGGCTTATTACTAATAATGGTATATGTAGGTGCGGTTGCGGTTATGTTCTTATTTGTAATAATGACAATTAACATTAACTTTGCAGTATTAAAAGAAGGTTTCACACCATATTTACCAGTTGCGGCACTTGTTTCCGCTGTACTTTTAATAGAAGTAATTATGGCTGCATCTTCTGGTTTGTTTAATGGTGGAATTAATATAGGCGTGCCAGCAGAAGAAGGGGTAGATAACATTGTTCTGCTTGGGCAAGTATTATTTACTAATTATTTATTACCGTTCCAAATGGCAGGGTTAATTTTACTAATTGCTATGATAGGAGCAATTGTTCTTACTCATCGTAAACGTGAAAATGTTAAAAAACAAAATATCCCAGAACAAATTTCAAGACCAATTGAAGATTGTATTGAAATTGTAAAAGTTCGTACTGGTAAGGGAGTAAGTTAATGTTTAAATTATCCACAAAAAGCATCTTTGGGCAAAATTTTGCTTTTACTCAACTTTCGCGGGACGCATGTACTGAATGTACGCTTGCGTTTCCACGGTTTTCGCAAAAACAAAATTTTATCCCAAATCTACACTTTGTGGATAATTTAAATATTTTAAAAGGATTATAAAATATGTTAAATGTAGGTATGACTCACTTTTTAGTGCTAGCAGCTATTTTATTTGTGATTGGTATTACAGGTATTTTTATAAATCGTAAAAATATTATTGTTGTGTTGATGTCCTTAGAACTGATGCTTCTTGCTGTAAATATAAATATGGTAACATTTTCTATTTATTTAAATGATTTAGGTGGCCAAGTATTTACATTCTTTATTTTAACCGTTGCCGCCGCTGAAGTTGCTATTGGTTTGGCTATTTTAACTGTCTTTTTCCGTAACAGAGGTTCTGTGGAAATTGATGACGTAGATATGATGAAAGGGTAATTGTTATGCACGCACACATAGGGTTTCTAATTGTTTTATTACCACTTTTCGCAGCGGTAATTGGTGGATTATTTGCACCAAAGCTTGGTGATAGCAAGGTAATGTGGCTAACTACTGTTTCAGTAATTATTAGTGCTCTGCTTTCATGGATAGTATTTTTTAAGGTTGCCATAATTGGTATAGAACCTTTAGAAGCAACACTTTATACATGGCTAAGTACTGCTCATCTAGATATTTCTTTTGGAGTATTAATAGATAAATTAACAGCAGTGATGTTAATTGTTGTTACAACAGTTTCTGCTTGTGTTCATGTTTATTCTTTTGGTTATATGAGCCATGATAGTTCAAAATCACGCTTTTTTAGCTATCTTTCATTGTTTACATTTGCAATGCTTCTGCTTGTAACAGCGCCTAACTTGCTACAAATGTTTATGGGTTGGGAAGGGGTTGGTTTAGCTTCTTATCTATTAATTGGTTTTTGGTTTAAAAAGCCAACAGCAAATGCGGCTTCTATGAAGGCTTTTATTGTAAATAGAATTGCCGATGTTGGCTTATTACTTGGTACTCTAACTACTTTTTGGGTGGTTGGAAGTTTAGAATACACAGATATTTTTGCCGCAACAGAAGGTTTAACAAATGCCACATTTACTTTTTGGGGAATTGAATTTCCAGTGCTAGAATTATTAGCATTTTTCTTCTTAATTGGCGCTATGGGTAAATCTGCTCAAATTGGTTTTCATACTTGGTTACCAGATGCTATGGAAGGCCCCACACCAGTTTCTGCCTTAATTCATGCCGCAACAATGGTTACAGCTGGAGTATTTTTACTGGCAAGGCTTTCACCAATTTTTGAACATGCAGAAACTATTCTAACAGTTCTTGCATGGGTTGGTGCTTTAACTGCATTATTTGCCGCAACTATTGGCCTAACTCAAAAAGATATTAAACGTGTTGTAGCTTATTCAACATGTTCTCAGCTTGGTTACATGTTTTTTGCTTGCGGAATTAGCGCTTATCCTGCCGCTATTTTTCACTTAACAACCCATGCATTTTTTAAAGCATTACTATTTTTAGCTGCTGGTTCTGTTATTCATGGTATGCGTGATGAACAAAATATGTTCAAAATGGGAGGCTTAAAAAAAGCCTTACCAATTACCTACGGTTTAATGTGGATAGGTTCTTTAGCTTTAATGGGAATACCTCCTTTTGCTGGTTTTTTCTCTAAAGATTTAATTCTGGAATCTGCATTTATGGCAGGTAGTAATACTGGTATGTCTTTATATATAATTGGTACAATTGCCGCATTTATGACTGCATTTTATAGTATGAGAGTAATGTACTTAACATTTTATGGTAAGCCCGCAAGTAAAACTGCTATGGATAAAGCGCATGAATCACCATTAAGTATGCGCATTCCTATGTATTTATTAGGAATTGGCGCAGTTGTTTCTGGTTATTTGCTTCACAATATGGGCTCAATAGAGTGGTGGAATGGAGCTATTTTCATAAAAGAAGGACATAACGCACTTCATGATGCCCATAATATACCAGCACTATTTAAATGGTTGCCATTAGGTGTCATTGCTTTAGCTATTATCTTTGCTACAGTTGTTTATTTACGTGTTAAAGGATGCCCAGCAAGGCTAGCTAAAAACCTAGATTTATTATACAAAGGCTCATTAAATAAATGGTTTGTAGATGAATTATACGACAATATTATTGTAAAACCTGTACGTTCTGTAAGTGCCTTTTTATGGCATAAAGGTGATGAACAAGGTATTGATAGGCTGGGCCCCAACGGTGTGGCTTGGCTAACTAATAAAGCTGGATCAATTCTCAGAAAAGCTCAAACTGGATTTTTATATCATTACGCATTTGTGATGATTATAGGTATCTGCGCACTTATTACTTGGATAATTAGGAATTAACATGGAATATTTACTATCACTTTTAACATTTTTACCACTTGCAGGTGCAGGTCTTATCTTATTTTGTAAGCCAAGATGCACAGATAGTTGTGGAGAAAATATAAAACAAGCTGCCTTATTAATTTCTATGGCTGTACTCATATTAAGTTTATTTGTTCTTGCAAAATTTGATACAACAACAGCAGTAATGCAATTTGTAGAGCTAAAACCATGGATTACAGCATTTAACATTAATATTAATTATCATATGGGTTTAGATGGTATTTCTATATTATTTGTAGTTCTTACTGCTTTGCTTACACCAATTTGTATTCTGGTTTCATGGAGAAGTGTAAATGTTAAAGTAAACCAATATATGGCTAGCTTTTTGGCTCTAGAAGGTTTTGTAATTGGAGTGTTTTGTGCTTTAGATTTCGCTTTATTCTATGTTTTCTGGGAGGCAATGTTAGTACCAATGTTCTTAATTATTGGTATATGGGGTGGTGAAAAAAGAGTTTATGCTGCTTTAAAATTCTTCCTTTATACATTTGTTGGCTCTGTTTTAATGCTGATTGCCATGATTTACTTGTATTTCTTAAACGGAGCATCATTCAATATCCTAGAAATGGCAAATATACATATTGCTGGCTCAACACAAATGTGGCTTTTCTTGGCATTATTTGCAGCTTTTGCGGTAAAAGTTCCAATGTGGCCGTTCCATACTTGGTTACCAGATGCTCATGTTCAAGCACCAACTGCAGGATCAGTTATCTTGGCAGGTATTTTACTTAAAATGGGAGCATATGGTTTCTTACGTTTTTCTATGCCAATTTTACCAGATGCAACAGCCATGTTTGCACCATATATTTATGGTTTAAGTGTTATTGCTATTATTTATGCGGCACTTGTTGCCTTTGCCCAAGAAGATGTTAAAAAAATGATAGCCTATTCATCAGTTTCTCATATGGGATTTGTTACACTTGGTATTTTTGCAGCTACTCAAGAAAGTGTTCAGGGAGCAATTTTACAAATGGTAAACCACGGTATTGTAGCAGCAGCATTGTTTATGGTGATTGGTGTTATTTATGAACGTATGCATACTCGTGAACTTAGTCGTTTTGGTGGTATTATAAATAGAATGCCAGTTTATGCGGCGTTCTTTATGTTATTTACAATGGCCGCTGTTGGATTACCCGGTACTAATAGCTTTATTGGAGAATTTTTAATTCTACTTGGTAGTTATTCAGTAGCCCAAAGTTATACTGTTATTGCGGCTGTTGGTGTGGTTCTCGGTGCTTTGTATATGCTTTGGCTATATCGTAAGATGATGCTTGGAGATGCCGCATCACCAGAAATTCGTGAACTACATGATTTATCACCAAGAGAAAAAATTATGTTTATTCCATTAGCTGTTTTAGTACTATGGATTGGCTTTGCGCCAAACTTTATGTTGAATATTACAGAAAAATCAGTAGAACATCTTATTAAACAACAAGGAAACCGTATTATGATTTCAGATATAGAAGGAGTTAAATAATGAATTCAATAATTCTAGATTCCTATATTCCTGCTATACCAGAAATATTTTTAGCATGTATGGCTTTACTTGCCCTAATGATTGGTGTGTTTAAAACTGAAAGAGCCGTAGGTTATGTTGCGTCATTTAGCCGTTTTTCATTTTTAGGAGCATTATTCCTTCTGGTTATTGCCTGGGATCCTGAAATATTTGTATTAGCATTCAGAAAAACAGCAGTTAATCATATGTTTATTAATGATAGTTTTACTATGATTATGAAAGGTGTGATTTTAGTTGGTGCGATTCTTTCTATGTATATTAGCGGTGATTATCTTAAAACTCGCAAGGTTCGTTCAGCTGAATACTACGTTCTGCATATTTTAGCAGTTTTGGGTATGATGGTCATGATATCTGCCTACGATTTTATTGTAATGTATATGGGCTTAGAAATGATGAGTTTTTGTCTATATATTCTTGCCGCTTATCATACAAATAACATTAAATCATCAGAAGCTGGTTTAAAATATTTTGTATTAGGATCATTATCTTCTGGTGTTATGTTATACGGTATTAGCTTACTTTATGGTGTAGCAGGAGATACTTCATATGTAGCTGTTCAATCAGCACTTGCTTCATTGCATGGTATTGAAAGTAATCCTCTAATTGCTGTTGCATTAGTATTTACTTTAGTTGGTTTAGTATTCAAAATTTCAGCAGTACCATTTCATATGTGGACACCAGATGTATATGAAGGTGCACCAACACCTGTAACTGCTTTTATGGCAACTATTGTTAAAGTTGCGTCATTTACTTTATTAATAAGAGTATTAATTATTCCTTTATTACCACTAGCACAATACTGGGCAGATATATTCTTAATCCTTTCCATAATTACTATGGCGGTTGGTACATTAATGGCCATTATGCAAAACAATATGAAACGTTTGTTAGCGTTCTCTTCTATTGGTCATGTTGGGTTTATGCTTATAGGTTTAGTTACCTTAACCCAACAAGGTATTTTGGCTATTTTATTTTACTTAATTATTTACGCTATCATGACTTTAGGTGCTTTTTCTGTATTACTATGCATTCAAAGTACTCAGCAAAAGATTGAAAATGTAGACCATTTAGCAGGTTTGAATAAAACCTCACCATTCTTAGCCGCAACTATGGCCTTATTTATGCTTTCTATTGCTGGTATTCCGCCTCTTGCAGGTTTCTGGGCTAAGTTCTTTGTTCTCCAAACAGCGGTATATACGGGTTTCTGGTGGCTTGCTTTAATTGCTGTTATATTCTCTGTTGTTGGAGCATACTATGCATTACGTGTTATTAAGGTTATGTATTTTGAAGAACCTTCTGTGAAGTTTACTAGTAATATTCCAAGGAACTTAAAAATGGTTGTACTTGTTTTAGCTGGGTTAGTTGTTTTCTTAGGTTTATCACCAGATAGCTTGTATGGATTACTTAAATTTGTTAACTTTTAAGTATGAAAGCTGAACATAAAACACTAATCGATGAAATCAAGCAGTCATTTGAACTGCTGAGGGGGCATCTTTGATGTTTCTGCTACCGAAAAACGTATTACAGAATTAGAAGAAATCTCATCAGATCCTAATTTGTGGAACGATCAGGATAGAGCAAAAAAAATCTTACAGGAAAAAACTCGCCTAGAAAATGCTTTAGGCGGTGTAAATAGTATGGATCAACGTTTAGAAGATGTTGTTATGCTTCTAGATTTAGCCGATGAAGAAGAAGATATAGCAACAGAAAAAGAAGCTGAAAAAGAACTCCAAATATTAGGCAAAGAAGTTACCAGGCTAGAAACTGAAAGATTACTAGGCGGAGACGCAGATGGTAATAATGCATTTTTAGAGGTTCATTCTGGTGCAGGTGGAACAGAAAGCCAAGATTGGGCGGCAATGTTGCTACGTATGTACACGCGCTGGGCAGAAAACAAAGGGTTTAATGTTTCACTTATTGCAGAATCTCGTGGCGAAGAAGCAGGTATTAAATCCGCAACTATTGAAATTAAAGGTGATATGGCTTACGGACTTTTAAAAACAGAATCTGGAGTACATAGATTAGTACGTATTTCACCATTTGATTCTCAAAATAGAAGACATACATCATTTTCATCTGTATTTGTTTACCCAGAAGTTGATGAAAATATTGATATTATAATAGAAGAAAAAGATTTACGCATTGATACGTACCGTGCCAGTGGAGCAGGTGGTCAGCATGTTAATACAACAGATTCAGCCGTTCGTATTACACATGTTCCTACAAATATTGTTGTTTCTTGTCAACAGCAACGTTCTCAGCATAAAAATAAAGCTCAGGCTTTAAAAATGTTAAAAGCAAGGCTGTACGAGAATGAAATTCAGAAGCAAGAAGCTGAAAAAATGGCTGTAGAAAACACAAAAACAGACAATGGTTGGGGCAGTCAAATTCGCTCATATGTTTTGCATCCATACAGAATGGTTAAGGATTTACGCACACAAGTAGAAACTGGTAATGCAGAATATGTCCTAGATGGTGATTTGGATATGTTTATTCAAGCGGCTTTATCGGCGCGAGCATCTAACAGGAGAGCAGAGTAGTTGAGCCACCCTGTAGCATATAATATTATCAGGAAAATACTCGCAGTTTTTGCTGGTATTTTCTTGGCAGCTATTATTATATTTGCTGGTGTTGCTATTACTTTAAATATTAAGCCACTAGAAATTACGCCATATTTAAAGCATCTACAGCCATATTTAAAAGTTGGTGAAAACCAAATTTTTATTCAAAAAGCTGTTGTGGCATATAAGGGAAGCTTACAATTATATCTAGATAACGTAACCCTTTTTACTCCAGAAAAAGCAGTGCTTTCTGAAGTTAAACATGTTCATGCTGCTTTTTCTAACCGTAGTTTGGCCTTTGGTAGAATTGTTGTAAAACATGCTACCTTAGAAGGGTTAGATCTTCAGTTAGAAATAAGTGATGAAGGTATAGAAATTGCTACATTTAAGTTAAAAAAGAAACAAAAGAAACAAAAACCATTTGATCTAGTTAAATTACTTAATGATAACAATGCCCCAGCATTAAAATACCTAAAAACATTAGAAATTAATAAATCTAATATCCAAGTTGCAGATCTTATAAATGGTGATATTTGGCTGGCAAAAAATACTCGAGGACAACTACAAAAATCACTTAATAGAGGAACACAGTTTGTTCTAGATACGCATATTCAGCGTTCTGGTTCAGATGTTTCTATGCCAGCTATTTTTGAATTTAGGCATTTACCAGAATCTGATTATGCAGATATTGCATTAGATATTACCAAGGCAGATAGCCACTTAATGGTCAAATATTTACCTAATAAAATAAAAAACCTATTAACAGGTGAGGGAGTTATTAAATTAGGTGCAAAAATAGTGCAGAATAAAGGGATAATAGCACCATATTTTCAGATTGATCTGGTTAAAGGAGCTTTTGCTATCGATGGTATTTATAGTTTTCCTTTAACTTATGATAAGTTTCATTTTAAAGGTGATTATTCTCGTGCTGATGGTCATAAACTAACTATTCAAGAATTAACATTCCAAGATGAAAAAGGATATATTCTGAAAGGTAATGGGGTTATTTCTAATATAAAAAATGATCCTCACTTAGATTTATTGCTTATATCTAAATCTATGCCATTGCGTCATTTGTTGCGTTATTTGCCAGATGGTAAAATAGGCTCTACAACTAAATGGATACAACGCAATGTTCACCAAGCTATTGGTACAGATATTAGGCTTGCTTATACTGGGCCAACATCTAAATTCCCATGTAAAGAAATAGGCTGTGGGTTTGATGGAAGTTTTGATTTTACAGATTTAACACTGCGTTTTATGGATGAAGTAACACCAGCAACAGATCTTGCAGGTCATTTTATTATTCGTGATGGTGGTATTATTATTCAATCTAAAAAAGGTCAAGTTAGTGACCAAAAGGTTGTAGATATAACTGTAGATATAAGCAATTTGTTTGAAAAAGGTAAAGAAAAAGTAGTTACAGTTGTTGGTAAGGCTTCTGGTTTAATACAAGGAACTTTGGATCGTATTAGTGAAAAAGTAGGTAACGGCTGGCTTGGTAGTAGTGTTGGAGGAACCCATGTTTCAGATGTTAAAGTAACTATACCTCTTAAGAAAAAAATTACATTTGATGATGTTGATTTTACTGTGTCTTCAGACCTTGAAGATGTTAGCTACGATGTGCCTGTTGGTAAAAATAAATTAAACTTTAACGGGAAAAAGTCTAAGATATCTATTAAAGACAAAATATTAAAATTTAATGGAAAAGGGGATCTTGCAGAAGTTCCAGTAAAAGCTACATGGGAGGAAGATTTACGTGCTCCTGGAGCTAAAACAAAAGTAGCAATTAATGGTGTTATTAATGATGCTAAATTAAATAAGTTAATGCAGGAATTTATACCTTTAGAGAGTATCGGTAACACACCTTTTGACCTTAGTTTAACTAAAATAAAAACAGATATTTATGACTATGAGTTAAAGTCTAACTTTAAGAATAATTCACTTATTATACCTATATTAAATTGGGAGAAACTAGATAGTAATTCAATGGATGTAGAGGCTCGTGGAAGAGTGGAAGTAAATGGTGACTTATTCTCTATTGATAGCTTAGCAATTACGGGTGATGATGTAGAAATTGCTGGTAGCATGTACCTAGATAAAAAAGGTAAAATGTCTCTTATATTATCTCCATTCAAACTTGGGAAAACGGATATAACAACAACCATGGATGGTGAAAAAATACTCTTAAATGGTAAACATTTAGATATTTCTGGGTTTAGTATATTGGAAGGACAAGAAACTAAAAGTAACGAAGAAAAAAGGGATATAATATTTGAAGCAGATATTGATGTAGTAAATATGCAAGGAGGAGTTCTGGCTCCTGTGAAAATTTCTGCAAAGCGTAAGGGAAATAAATGGCAAAAATTTATTTTTGATGCTACCAGCACTTCAGGTGCAACTATTGAGGTAAACTTAGATAAAGGCATTGGTGGTAAACGTGTTTTTAAAGCCAGAGCAACTAATGCAGGTGAAGCATTAAAAACATTAGGTTTATATAATAATATTTATGAAGGTAGTTTAACCCTTATTAATCAGCTAGATGAAGGTGTAAGTTATAACCAATCTCATGGAGAGTTGAAAATTACCAGAACACGCATTAAGGATTTCCCAATTTTGGCAAAGTTATTATCTCTTATTTCGTTAGAACAGTTATTTAGCTCGGGAAAAGGGATTATTTTTGATGATGTAGTTTTTCCTTTTACCACTGTTGGTGATACTATCAGTGTTCATAAAGCAATTCTTGAAGGACCATCTATTGGTATGCGCTTTTCTGGTGATATCCATACAGCCAACACTGGTAATAAATTAGATATCGAAGGTAGCCTAATTCCAGTGCAAGGATTGAACAAAATTGTCAGCAAGATACCTATTGTTGGGCATATTATCACAGGTTCTCAAGATGGTGTACTAGTAGCAGATTTTAAAGTAAGAGGGGATTATGATGATCCTGACGTTAGTGTTAACCCTCTTTCTGTTGTAACTCCAGGGCTATTAAAAGATATTTTTGGTGCAATAACAGGTAAGAAAAAGAAAAAATAAATGATTGCTACCATAAGGAAATTCATCCCAAACCTACATTCTGTAGTACCTTTTATGTTGATTCTTAGCTTAATGATTATATTTATATCTAGCTGTTCAGAAGCATTAGAAGAAAATACTAATTTACCAACTAAAAAACTAAGCCTTATAAATGGTTCTACAGTTATTAATTTAACTGTAGAAGTAGCAACTTCACCTAAAGAACGTGAAGTAGGCTTAATGTTTCGTAAATCATTAGATATGGATAAAGGAATGTTATTTATACTCTCAGATAAAAGAATACGTAAATTCTGGATGAAAAATACGTTTATTCCACTAGACATGATATTTTTTGATGAACAAAAAATAGTAGGACTGGTAGAAAATGCCAAACCACATGATCTAACAGCCGTTGGGCCAGAAAAACCTTCTGATAAAGTGTTGGAAGTTCCTGCTGGATTTATTCAATTACATAAAGTAGATGCAAAGTGGTTATTAAACTAAGTTATAACTTGACAGGTGTATACATTTTTTGTAGGTTTTAGATGTAGTTAATCTTTTTATCTTTTCCCCACTAAAACACTTGGAGGGTTATTATGCCCGAATTTACTGCTGCAGGGTTATTTTTCCTTATTGTTATTATTGCTCTTATAGTATCCAGCGCTTTTAAACATATAGCTGAAGTAAAATCAGAAGCAGAAGTTAAAATTGCTGAAGAAAATAGAAAGCAATCAGAGATAGAGCTTGAGACAGAAAGACTTAAGCACGGTGATTAATATCTATATTGCGAAATAAAAAGATGCCTTATTAGTTTTTAAGGTGTCTTTTTTATGCTATTTATAAAACGGCTTAACCATATATCCTTTACCATCTTTTTCATGACGGAAATAATCTATGGTTAGTTCTTTCACCTTACGAGAAAGAAGTACTAGAGCGAATAGATTAGGAATAATCATTAATCCTGTACAAACTTCGGCGATACTCCATGCTAAATCTAGCTTCATTAATGCGCCCAGCATAACCGAACCAATAAATATAATGTGATAAGGTAAAATAGCTTTTTTACCAAAAATAAAGGTAATGCCTTTTATACCGTAATATCCCCAACCAATAATTGTTGAAAATGCAAAGAAGAGGAGGCATACAGAAACAATCATTCCACCAACATTATAACCACCAAATTGAATGCCTTGGAGCCCAGAACTAAATGCTTGTCCTGTTAATTCTGCCCCATTAACCCCAGTTGTCCATAAACCAGAGGATAAAATAATTAAACCAGTAAATGTACAAACAACCAAGGTATCAATAAATGTTTGAGTCATAGAAACTAAAGCTTGTTCAACAGGATGTTTAGTTTTAGCGGCCGCCGCAGCAATTGGTGAACTACCCATACCAGATTCATTAGAAAATACACCACGAGATAAACCCTGACGAACAACCTCTTTAACCGCAGCACCAGCAAAACCACCTGTTGCAGCAATAGGGCTAAATGCACTTTCAAATATAGTTGAGAAAATAGTAGGGATCATATCTATATTTAGAATAAGAATAATTGTACCAGCACCCACGTACATTAAAATCATAATAGGAACAAGGGTTGAAGCCACGCTACCAATACGTTTAATACCACCTAAAATAACTACTGCCGCAAGAACAGTTAAAATAGCTCCTGTAACCCATGTTGGAATAGCAAATGTATCCTTTACAAGTAGTGCCATAGAATTACTTTGCACCATATTACCAATTCCAATAGCGGCAACAGCTAAGCAAAGTGAGAAAATAATTGCCAACCATTTCATATTTAAACCGTTGGTCATGTAGTACATTGGACCACCGCTCATTTCGCCATCACCGTTTGTTTCTCGGTAATGAACAGCAAGTACTGCTTCACTAAATTTTGTAGCCATACCAAGTAAACCAGTTAACCACATCCAAAAAATAGCTCCTGGTCCACCAGCAGCAATAGCTGTTGCAACACCTGCAATATTACCTGTACCAACAGTTGCAGAAAGTGCAGTCATTAGGGCTTGAAAGTGAGAAATATCACCTTTTGCTCTGCCTTTTGGGTTAAAAAAGATAAGTTTAAACGCTGGAATAGCTTGTGAAAACTGAATACCTCTTAATAATACGGTAAGGTAAACACCAGTTCCAACTAGCATAACAAGCATTGGCCAGCCCCATAGGTAGCTTCCGATTGCACCTAAAACTTCTAGTAATTTTTCTTCCATGGGGGATCCTATTTATTTAGTTTATTAACCATATATTTCTATATAGTTATCCATTATAACAAGAGCTTGGCTATCACGCAAACCAATGAAATATTCATTGTCTGATCTCATATCTTTAAGTATTTCTTTGGCCATAGAACCATATTTATCATGATCTATATGAGGCATTATTTTTAAATCAACTAAGTTTAAGCCATCAAAATTATCTAAGCTAGCTTCACTTTTATCATCCATATTACGAATAAAATCAATTTGTGGACACGCAGTTATAGCGCCAGCACTGCCACCAATATATATAAGACCATTATTTACTCTATCTGTAATTACAGATTTAAAATCACATTTTTTCATGTGTTCTAGTAAGTAGTAGGTATTTCCTCCAGTAACATAAACGACATCTGAGTTATTGAGCTGTTGCTCTACATCACTTTTGTTTTTTCCCACAAGGTCAAATTTATCTAGCGCAATTCCTAAATCATAGAAAGATTGCATTTCTCTATCTAACCAATCTTTATCTGCTTCTGCATAAACATTGGCAGCGGTAGGAATACAGGTAACTTTTAATTTATTTAAGGGTTTATCAAAAATAAAGGATACCTTTGGAAGTATCTTATCAATACAAGATGCTAGTACCAATTTTCTTTGCATTATATTTAAGCAGCATCCAGCGGAGTTTTAACAACAAAAGATGTAGTGTACATTTTTTTAGTTGTATCATAGCCACTTAATTTAATAAGAGCATATGGATTTCTGCGTCCACAAGAATCTACCTGACTAACAATAGTAGTCGAAGTAACTTCACGGTTTTCAGGCATTGGCCAAATATTCCAGTATGTTTCATCGGGGCGAGGGTCATCTGCGTATTCAATCATAGGAATACAGCCCTGATTTAAAATATGCTCTGCCTGTAAACGTACTTGGTTTGGTGACATTGGTGGTAAGAATGAAAAAGTTTCAAAGCGTGTGTTGGCCATATTAATTGTCCTCCCCTTTTGGTGGTGTTACCAGTTTTGGTGAAAGTGATTTTGGTGCTAATTGAGTAACAACGGCATCTAAATCATCTGTCTTAGTATCACCATCACCCATAATTACGCCAAAAAGAAATGCTCCTTCTTGCCAGTATTCTAGGGCTGTTTTTAAATCTGCATTATGGCGTGCCATACGTTGTAGAATGGACCTGCCATCTACAGTTAAATTATGCCCTTCGCCACGTGCCTGAACAATAGCTTCTACCGTTACACGGTTGGCAGTGCTTCCTGCGGAACTACCCCATGGGTGTCCCATAACGCTACCACCACATTGGATTATAATATCATCACCTAAGGCATCCATTAATCTTGGGAAGTGCCATGGGTTATGACCACCGCCACAAGCAGGCATAGAATTTGTTAAACCTTGATAATTTTGTTCAGTCATTAAACCACCTTCTTCAAATACAGTTGTTGTATCTGCTTCTAGAGTTTGGGCAACTCCACGAACAACTCTGCGATTAATAGTACCACCACGAAGTGGGCTACCAATACTAACAATATCACAGCCAGCTAAACGTAATAGTTTAGCTAATAGGTGTTCACTAATAATAGTACTTTGTAGTGATCTGCTACCCATTCCACATAAAATAGTATCATTTTTTCTACACCAGTTACTTAGGCTTTCTAAGGCGCTCCAGCCAATTGCTGCGCTATCTACTAGTATCATGCCTATGCCTAAATCTTTGGCGTATGTTGCACGTTCTATAATATCTTCCGTTGTCGGAGCACTTACATTAACAGCATGAAGTTTAATTTCATTACTTTCTTCGTATGCTGCATGAACAGCTTCGGCTACAAAACGGAAGCGTTCTCTCCATTGGTTACCAGGAATACTGTGCATTAAAGTTGGGTCACAAGTTATATCTGTTCCGCCTTTGAGTGTTTCATATACTGCACGACCATACATACGAGCAGATAGGCCACGCATAGGACGCATAGTTGCACTAAGTAATGGACGACCAAATTTATTAGTATGGTCACGAATACCCTGAATACCAAAAGCAGGGCCTTTGAATGTACGCATTAATACATCTGGGATATGAATATCTTCAAGTTTTGCACCAGTGCTTGTAATTGCGGCAGATACAACACTTAGCAGGCTAGTAACAGAACCAGTTTCTATCATATCATGTGGGAATGTAAGGCTTACACGAATTTTTTTAGTACCAATTTGTTTACTACTAATTGCACGTGGTTGTGGAGTTGCATTTGTATCTACGTATGCATCTGTCCAGCATTCTACCCATCTTCCATTTGCGGCATTTTCTAATAATTTTGCTGCTTCTTTGGGTGTTAAATCTGTTTTATCTAGAATAAATGTAGCTAAAATATCATTTTCTTTGGCAATACGTTTTTTAGCTGTAGGAGTCACTTCTTGTTTAGTATTTGTAGCCTCTACAGTGCTTAGTGCGTTATGATCTGCTAATGAATCAATACTAACTTCTAGTACCTGAGCAATTTTAAGCATATTGCCCAGTGATGGGTTAACTTGGCCAGAAAGAATACGGCTTAAAGTTGCCATAGAAACACCCGAAGTCTTAGAAAGTTCTGTTGGTGTCATTTGCACTTTGCCCATTGCTTTTTTTAAATTTTCGGCAAGGCGTAAATCAGATTTTTGTTTTGTCATTTTGTGGTGTATATCCTACATATTTTAGTGATGAAGAGTATTGTACTTCCATATATGCAAATTTGCAAGAAATGAACCATGATTTATTCTGTAGTAACCTCTGCAAAACTAAGAAGTTTGCGGTTTGGGATGAAAATTTGACTTTGTTTAAATCGTGGAAACGTAAGCATATACCTAATATGTGCGTCCCGCGAAAGTTAATCAAAGTCAAATTTTAGCCCAAAGATTAGCTTTGCAGAGGTTACTATAGTGAAATTGTCAGGAAATAAACATTAACACGTTAATACGTAACATGATAAGCTTATGAGTAATTAATAAATATAAAAACAGGATATAGAGCGTAATTATGAGAATTATTTTTCAGTTTTTGACAGCTGTAGCGGTGTTATGGAATGTTAACGCCTATGCATCTTCAGAAGCAGAAATAGTTGAAGGCCCTGTTTTTTATGAATTACCTGAAATGGTAGTTAACTTAAAATCTGATGGTAAAGCTCATAAAATTCTGAAAATTAAACTAAATCTTGAGCTAGATTCAACAGATGATTTGGTAATTGTTGAAAAAATTAAACCTCGTATGATTAATGAATTCCAAGTATACCTCCGTCATTTATATGCCGATGATTTTTATGGTAGGCAAATAGAAATACTAAAAGAGGAACTATTAACCAGAGCAAATTATGCGGCGCGTCCTATTAAATTCAAAGAAGTTCTTTTTAGAGGGTTGCTTGTTCAGTAAACAATAGCTTACTAATTTTCATCATTTTTATCTAATAATCCTTGTAATTGTATACACTTGTGTGTATAATGTATATTATAAATTATTATATCTGCCATTTTGGCTTTCTTTTCATGCCCCCTTGGGGAGGATTTATTACTATGAAAACTTTTTTGCGTAATTTAATTTGGAGTACTACATTAATTAATTTTGTATTACTTATTTTATCTGCAACTGGAGTGTTTGTATTTACGCTTAGTGTACTTTATGTATTAACAGCAGTGAGTATATTTTCATTTGCTATAATGCTTGTACTTACCAGTAATTACCACTTCTTTTCTATACAGTATGAAAAATTTGATAAGGGGATTGGACTTATAATTGTGACAGCTCCGCTTGCATTATTTATTTATAGCACTCTTTCAGTTAGGGATAATTTTTCATATAACCAGCTTATAGAAGTTATTGGATATGGATTAGCTGGTGGAGTAATTTCAGCACTGGCTTTGCTCTATTTTATTCGGATGGAATATACCGCAAATTATAAACATTTTGTTTATGAAGAATGGGTTGATAATGTTTGTGCTTTACCTGAATACTTAACAGTTACATTCAGAGAATGTATGCCAAAAATTAAACCTGAAAAATGCTCAGTTAGAAATCTTGAAACATTGCTTAGTGATGTTAAAACTTTGGCATCTAAACATAAAAAATCTCAAGATTTTGCAAGGAAGTTAGCGAGTTAAATAAAAGTGGATAACCATTTTATATATTTATTAAAAGCACCAAGGTTTTGGTGCTTTTTTTTATTTTTGTAACAAAGGTTTTAAATACTCACCAGTATAACTTGCTTTAACCTTAACAATATCATTTGGCGTACCTGTAGCAATAATTTCACCACCACCATCACCGCCTTCGGGGCCTATGTCTATTATCCAATCTGCGGTTTTTATTACATCTAGGTTGTGCTCAATAATTAACATTGTATTGCCGTTGTCTACTAGCCTATGCAGAACACTCAATAGTGTTTTTATATCCTCAAAATGTAAACCTGTTGTTGGTTCATCTAATATATATAGTGTTTTTCCTGTTGCTCGTTTTGAAAGTTCTTTTGAAAGTTTCATACGTTGAGCTTCTCCACCACTTAAGGTGAGGGCACTTTGACCCAAACGTACATAACCCAAACCAACATCACACAAAGTTTTAAGCTTATTTTTAATGGTTGGAACATTTTTGAAAAATTCTATAGCATCAATTGCTGGCATATCTAGAATATCTGCAATATTTTTATTTTTATAGGTTACTAATAATGTTTCTCGGTTATAGCGTTTACCTTTACAAATATCACATTCCACATGAACATCTGCTAAAAAGTGCATTTCAACTTTAATAGTTCCATCACCTGCACAGGCTTCGCATCTTCCGCCTTTTACGTTGAATGAAAAACGTCCAGCTTGGTAACCATTTTCTTTAGCTTCTGGTAAACCTGCAAACCATTTACGAATTGGATCCATTATTCCTGTATATGTAGCAGGGTTACTACGTGGAGTTCTACCAATTGGAGATTGATCTATATGAACAATTTTATCAATATGTTCTAGGCCTTTTAATTCTTTAAAATGCGTTGAGTTTTCTTTGGCTCTGTTTATTTTATGAGCCACTGCTTTATATAAAGTATCCATAACCAAAGTAGATTTACCAGAACCTGAAACACCTGTAATACAAGTCATTAATCCTAATGGAAACTTTGCGTGAATATTTTTTAAGTTATTTTTATGACAATCTGTTATTTCAAGATACTTTTTAACTCTCCGCCTTCTTCTTGGTACTTCAATTTCTCGTTCACCAGAAAGATATTGTCCTGTAATAGAATGAGGAACAGCAATAATTTCCTCTTCTGTACCTTCGGCTACAATTAAGCCTCCGTGTTCACCAGCTCCAGGGCCAATATCTATAATGTGGTCAGCTGCTCTAATTGCATCTTCATCATGTTCTACTACTATTATGGTATTATCCATATCTCGTAGCTTTAATAACATTTCCAGTAAGCGTTGGTTATCACGTTGATGCAAACCAATACTTGGTTCATCTAAAACATATAAAACACCTGTTAAACCAGATCCAATTTGTGATGCTAAACGAATACGTTGGCTTTCACCCCCGCTTAGTGTTCCTGAGCGTCGAGAAAGAGTTAAGTAGCCTAAGCCAACATGATTCAGAAAGTTTAAACGTTCATTTATTTCTTTTAAAATAGGTTGAGCAATAATTTTTTTGCTGCCTTTGAAATGTTCACCTACCTTGTTAAAATGTTCTCCTGCTGCTTCAATACTCAAGTCTGTTGTTTCTACAATATTTTTTTTCATTACTTGCACAGATAATGCATCGGGGCATAAACGGTTACCATTACATTTCGGGCAGGTGTGTGATGAACGGAATTGGTTTAAATCTTCTCTGCCCATTGGGTCTGATGATTCTTTCCAGCGCTTTTCTAAAATAGGAATAACCCCTTCAAAAACCTTATGAGTAGTAAAATTAGAATTACCTTTGGTTTCAAAAACAAATTTTAGTTTTTCATTTCCTGAACCGTACAGTAAAATATTCTGTATTTTTTTAGATAGCTTATTAAATGGAGTAGCCAAATTAAACTTATAATGTTTAGCTAAGTTCTCACTGTAATATGCATTAATAGATTTATCCTTAGCTTGCCAAGGTTTTATACCACCTTCATCAATAGCAAGAATTGGATCTGGTACAATTAAATCTGGATTAAAATAATTAATTTCACCTAAGCCAGAACACTCAGTACATGCTCCAAATGGGCTGTTAAAACTGAATAGTCTTGGTTCTAAATCTGCCAATGCATAATGACATTTAGGGCAGGCATTACGTGCAGAAAATGTTGTAGGTTTTAACTTAGAATCAATAGGAACAACAATTACCATATCATTTGCTAGTTTTAATGCTGTTTCAATAGAATCTGAAATACGTGAAACATTTTCATATTTTACAACAAGCCTATCTACTAGTACTTCAATGAAATGTTTTTTGTTTTTATCTAGTGTTGGAGTATCATCTATATCATAAAGCTCGCCATTAACCTGAACACGAGAAAAACCTTGTTTTTGCCACTCCAGAAACTCTTTACGATATTCACCTTTACGTCCTTGGATAACAGGAGCAAGAATATGTAATCTTGTACCTGTTGGCATTTTCATAATAGCATCTACAATTTGAGAAACAGTTAAGCTCGTTATTTCAATATTATGAATAGGGCAGTATGGAGTACCCGTTTGAGCGTATAAAAGCCTTAAATAATCATAAATTTCTGTAATAGTACCAACAGTAGATCGTGGATTTTTACTCACACTTTTTTGTTCAATAGCAATAGCAGGAGATAACCCATCAATTCGTTCTACATCTGGTTTTTTAGAAAGGTTTAAAAATTGACGAGCATATGCAGATAAACTTTCTACATATCTGCGCTGTCCTTCTGCATAGATTGTGTCAAATGCAAGTGACGATTTACCAGAACCTGAAAGCCCTGTAATAACGGTAAGTGCTTTTTTAGGAATATCTAAAGATATGTTCCTAAGGTTGTGCTCTTGTGCACCATATACTGAGATTTTATCTACTGGCAAAATAAGTTACTTCACTTTTAGTTTTAAAATATGTTATGAATAGTATGACGTAGTATATTAAGTAAAGGATTTAGTTCAAGTGTTAAAAAAACTTTTTGGGTCAAAAAAGGAATCTGTTGATGTTCAGCCTAATGTAGGACATATAGCAGAGGATGGTGAGCGACCACAAACTCAATCTGATGCAGTTAAGAAAAAACTACAAGCTAAGTTTGAAGAAGCTCGTTTAAAAAAATTAAAAATTAAACGCAAGGAAGCCAAAGAAACTCAAGAGTATCTTAGGAAAAAACATGGCACAGATGAAGATGTACGTATAGCAGAAGACATTCGTGAAAGCCTTATAAATGCGAGAGTAAAATTTTTATACCAACCAATATTTAATATCCACGATAAAAAACCTGTTTTTCATGAAGTATTTACTCATATGATAGATCAGGCTGGTCGTGCAACAGAGCCAAATTCATATTTACCTATTGCGGGTGGTTTTGGTTTGTCTACTTGGCTAGATGAGGTTGTATTTACTACCTTGTTGGCTAAACAGCAGGATACTGGGCAAAACTTTGCTATTAATTTAACAGGTGCGACTCTTAGTAAAAATGAGAAATTTTTTGAGCAATTAATGAATTCTATTATGGAAACAGGTGTTTCTCCAAGAACTCTTCTTTTTGAACTTAAATTTCATGATATTGATAATGATGGACTTGCTATTAAGTTTATTAAAGAAGCAGTGGAAATGAAATTCCGTTTTGTATTGGATTATGTTGGAGGTGGTGCAAAAGTAATTAAAATGATTCAAAAACTTGGCTTCAGTTATATTAAAGTAGATTCCTTACAGTTTTTAGATTTTGCTACTAACGAAAATGTATCACAAAATTTAAAAGATATTGTTAGTACGGCACAAGAAAGTGGTATAAAAATAATTATGGAACGAGTAGAAAGCCAAGAAATGTATGATTTCTGTAAGGAAATTGGCTTTGATTATATCCAAGGGTACTATACAGCCCGCCCTGCGGAATCTTTACAAATGAAAATGGTTTGTGAAAATTAAAAATGACTATTAAATAGAACTTTGTTATATAGATAAACGTAATTTTAAAAAGAGGAACGACTCATGTCAGGTAGTTTAAATAAAGTACAAATTATTGGTAATTTAGGTAGAGATCCAGAAATTCGTTACACAGCGGATAATAAGCCTATTGCAAACGTAACCGTAGCCACAACAGATAAGTGGAAAAAAGATGGTCAACAACAAGAAAAAACAGAATGGCATCGCATTGTTGTTTTTGGTGGTTTAGCTGAAGTTGTAGAAAAGTACCTTAAAAAAGGTGATAGTGCGTACTTTGAAGGTAAAATTCAAACACGTAAATGGCAGGATAACACTGGTAATGAACGTTACACAACAGAAATTGTAGTGGATCAATTTAGCGGTACAATGCAAATGCTTGGTGCTCCTAAGGGTGCTGGTGGATATAGCCAAGAAGCTCCTAGCCAAGGTTATTCACAGCCACAACAAGCAGCTACAACAATGAAACCAGCAGCTGTTACTGAAGATGCTCCATTTGATGATGATATTCCTTTCTAGGCTAGGTATATAAAATTATGTCTGAGGATAAAAAAGAGCAGGATAATAAAAAGAAAACACCGTTTTCTTTTATAAGAACTAATATAATGGCAGGGCTATTTGTAGCTTTGCCATTGTTTGTTACTTATTTTGCTTTAAAAACAATTGTTGTTGGTATGGACAGCTGGCTTATTTCAGCAATTCCAGTACGTTATCAACCTTCAAGCTTGCTTCCAGGTGTGCATATTTATGGTTTAGGCTTAATTGGTGGAATTGTTATTCTTTTCTTTGCTGGTTTGTTTGCCCGTAACTTTTTTGGTAAAAAATTATTAAGCTGGTGGGATTATTTAATTCGTGCAATTCCTGGTGTTCGCTCTATTTATAGCGCTACTAAACAAATTGTAGATACTGTTAGTCAATCTAATTCAAAATCTTTTCGCGAGGTAGTGTTAGTTGAATATCCACGTAAAGATATTTGGTGTATTGCTTTTGTAACTGGTAAAACAAAAGGCGAAGTTCAAAAAACCACTGAAGATGAAATGGTAAGTATTTTCTTGCCAACAACGCCTAACCCAACTTCAGGATTTTTACTATTTTTACCACGAAGAGATGTTAAAACTTTAAATATGACAGTTGACCAAGGTATAAAAATGGTTATTTCAGCTGGTATTGTTACTCCTACACTTGCAGAAGGTAAAAAGGCTCTTAAAGATAAAGAGTAATAGATATAGGCTTCTAATAAAAAAAGGCCCCGAAGGGCCTTTTTTTTATGATCGAAACCAAGATAGGAAACGGTATATTTCTACACGTGTTACATGTGGTAGAGAAACATAATTATCTTCGTCGGAAGGTGATATTGTTACAATTTCCATCTCTTTTCCAATCCACTCAATTTTTATATTTGCCATTTGTTCCCACGTATGACCATATTTTTCTTGAAGTACAGCTTCAATAGATGTTTCTCTGGATGAACGCATTAAACGCCCAATTGCCATACAAACAGATAGTTCAAAATCATGTTGTTTTATATATAGAGACATTACTGTGTCCTCATAAAGGGTGTGTGATAAAACGGTATAAAATGTATCTAATGAATGTTTAGTATACAATCATCTTTAGTATATTGTCAATAGCTCGTATACATTTTCTTGCTTTTTAATATGAATTAGGTTATTTAAATAGCTGTGAAAGATCAAATACAACAGCAACAACCTTCATTTAACATACAGAAAATTGATTCTGTGTGTGATTTTACGTATGTGGATGAAACAGAATCTACCAATAAAGATGCAATGGCAGTTGCTAAAAATAATGGACCTCATCTTACTTGCATTTTTTCTGAGAAACAGACAGCAGGTAGAGGTAGAAGAGGGCGTATATGGCAGACATTTCCATATAAAAGTATTGCTTGTTCTGTTGTTATACATGAAGGTGGTAGTGATATGTTGCCACTGTTAACATCATTAGTTTTAGCTAACTCTATTTTAGAATATACTGGCATTAAAACAGATATAAAGTGGCCAAATGATTTATTAATTAAAAACCAAAAAGTAGCAGGTATTTTGGTTGAGAGCTTTAAGCACCAAAATAAATCTGTATATATTGTTGGCATAGGATTAAATGTAAACACACCAGAAGAATCTATTGATATTCCGCTAACAAGTTTAGAAGAAGTAAGAGGAAAATCCATTGATAGAGCAGAACTATTATGTATTATATTACAAAATTTAAAAACTGCCTTAACTATATATAGCCAGCAAGGCTGGAATACATTTAAAGATGATTACATTGCAAAATGCATAACCATTGGTCAAAAAGTAACATGGAATAATAATGGTAATCCAATTGAAGGTATTGCAGAATATATGTCTGATGATGGCACGATTTGTTTATTAAGTAATGATAAAACATACCAAGTTCGTGCAGGAGATATTATTGCGGAAGGGGTAGCATCATGAAGCAACCAGGTTATGTACTAACTATTTTTGCAGGTAATACTCATGTTATTTTTGGTGTATATGCAGGTGGTAGATACGTTGGTAGATGGCGTATAGAAGCCAGATCAAACCGTTCAGCAGATGAATATGGTACATGGTTATTTAATACATTTGAATATGTAGATGTTGATCCAACCCTTATAGAGGGTGTAGTTATGGCATGTACAAGTGTTGTGGCTAAAAAAATGCTTACTAAAATGTGTGAACGTTATTTTGATATTACACCTCTTGTTGTGGGTGCTGGTATTCGCACAGGGGTTTCTATTAATTATGGCAGAGCAGGAGATTTATCTGCTAACCGTGTAGCAAATATAGTAGGATTATCTCAGGAATATCAATTACCAGCCATGGTAGTAGATTGCGATAGTGTTACAAGTTTTGATATTTTAGATAGCAAAGGTACCTATATTGGTGGCACAATAACACCAGGAATAATGTCATCATTGAGCATGTTGCCGCAATTAGCACCACAATTGCCAGAGGTATCATTTGATTACACAGATAAAATAGTTGGTAAAAATATACAGGAATCACTACAAGCAGGCCATTTTTGGAGTGCAGTAGATATGATAGATGCAACAGTAGAACGTATTTGGAAAAGCTTAGGCATAACAAATGGAACAGTTATAGGAACAGGATCATATATTCATGAAATAGAAGATGCATGTACATGTTTTCATGCCATAGATACTCATTTGTTATTTAATGGCTTAAAAGAAATTTATAACCTAAACGCACCATTAATAGGTGATGAGGATTGGCAACCAATAGAGTTACCACTTCAAAAAAAGGTTTCGTAAAAAATACCGCAGGAAACTGCATAAATATAAAAACTAAAATAGAAAGAAAGATACAGTATGACAAATAAAACAGATATGGGCCTATTCGCAACGCCACTTGGCGGAGTAGAAGAAATCGGTATGAACATGACAGTTTATGAATGCGATGGCACCATGATTCTTGTAGATGCAGGTATAACATTCCCAGATGAAACAACTCCAGGAGTAGATGTTATTGTGCCTGATACACGTTATATTCGTGATAATATGCATAAGCTTAAGGGTATTTTAATTACTCATGCCCACGAAGATCATATTGGAGCAATGCCATATTTATGGGAAGAAATGCCAGTACCAGCATATGTAACACCATTTGCAAAATGTGTACTAGAAGGCAAAATGACAAATTCTGCCTTGTCAGGTTTAGATATTGTAACAGTTACTCCAGGGAAACCATTTAATATTGGACCATTTGAAGTAGAATATATGAAGGTTACTCACTCCGTACCAGAAGGAAATATGATACGCCTTAAAACAAAATACGGAAGTATTGTAAATACAGGCGATTATAAACTTGATGAAGATCCAATTGTTGGTGGAGTAAGTGATATAAAACGGATGAAAGAAATTGGTGATGAAGGCGTTCTTGCTTTATGCGCTGATTCAACAAATATTTATTCACCGGGAAGAGTTCCGACAGAAACAGAATTGCAAGGCAGCCTAGAAACAATTTTTGCAGATTGTGAAAATCGTTTATTCGTAACGCTATTTGCCAGTAACGTAGAACGTTTAATTAATGTAACAGGCTTAGCCATTAAGCAAGGTCGTAAAGTTGGTTATATGGGTCGTACGTTACAGAATATGGTTAAATATGCTCGTCAATGTGGCTTTTTCCCAGAAGAATTTAATGAACATATTATGGATCCTGCTAAAATTTGCCAGCTTCCTAAAAATAAAGCTGCAATTTTACTAACAGGTGCTCAGGCGCAACCAAATGCAGCATTAGCAAAACTAGCTAATGGCGATGATTTTAAAGGCGTTAAAATTAGCGAAGACGATACAGTTATCTTCTCATCTCGTAAAATTCCGGGTAATGAGAAGAATATCTATACTTTGTTTAATAAGTTATATGGCTTAAAAGCAAATGTTTTACATGATGGTGATGCTTTTGTTCACGTTTCTGGCCATGGTTATCGTGAAGAAACAAAAGAAATGTATGAAATGTTTCGTCCACAAATAGCAGTGCCAATGTACGGAGAACACCAACACATTGTTGGTAATGTTGCCTTAGCAAAAGAAATGGGTGTAAAAAAACAAATAGTTTTACGTAATGGTTACAGACTTAAATTAGCACCGGGTGAACCAGAAATAGTTAGCAGAGATATCCCTTGTGGACGTAACTACGTAGATGGACACAATATTCTAGACGAAGACCGTTTTATATTGCGTGAACGTCGTCAGATGTCTTTTGATGGCTTAGCAACGGTTACATTGGTGGTAGAAGCTGATACAGGAATTATTGTAGAGGGGCCATTTATTAAAACAAAAGGCGTTATGGATGAAGATTTGCAAGGCGATATTTTAAAAGAAGTTAAAAAAGAAGTTATGCAATCACTCCACAAAGCTTGTGAAGGTTTAGTGACAGATCCTAAAGAAGGTGAAGAAATCATGCGTCAAGCAGTTAGAAGATCCTTTAAAAGGGAAAGAGGCAGAAGACCAGTAACAGTACCTTGTGTAGTTCAGGTTTAATTGCTTACTACATAAATAAAAAACCTCCACAAATTAAGTGGAGGTTTTTTTTCGTTATTAGCTATTCATGAAAACATTCGGCATAATCAACACATTGTTGACAAGATGGGGCGGGGCAAGTAGGAATGTTAGCCCTATCACAAAGCTGCTTGTATAGAAACTTTTTCCACTTCATTTTGGAATTAGGATTTAATTCTGCTAAAGCAGGAAAATACTTTTGCATTATTGCACTAACTTCAGATCTATCTGTAAAGCCCATATCACTATAAAGATGGTCTTGTCCGGTACAACCAATAGATATTTGATGTGACCAAAAATGCGCATCTTCTTTAAGGTTTCTAGATGCAGCTGAGTTTAAAAGATCAGATAAATCATCATATTCGCCTAAAGCTTGTGGATTAGCATCAATTAGCTTAGCAAAAGTATTAACTTCATTAAGTATTTCTTCGGCAGATAAGCCTTTCCAGTGGTCTGATAAACCATAGAAAAAAGACATTAAAGCTAGGCCAGCAGCTGTTCTACAGCAAGATTGTGTAGATTTTGCTTCATAATCATTTAATTCTTTTAAAGCATCATTGGTACAGCGAGTACATAAAGAAGAAAAACCTTGTATATAAAAGCCCTTAGAGTTTAAAGGAGTATTCATTATAGTAGTTAACACCTCGTGTTTTAAGAAAAAGGAAAAAATGTATTAGGTGTCGCTTATATTAATCCAGAGTACTTATTTGTCAATAATTATTCGTATAAAAAATATGGTTATTTTATATAACCTTGAGCCAGCCTTTATTTTCTGTATAAAAACAAACAAAATGGTTGACAATTAGGCCTATATTCCTTAAAAGTGTGCAGGTTAGGGGTTAAAACCCGCGCGGTTAACGTTAAATTTATAGCAATATTAAGTTGTCATAAAAACGATAGAACCACCAAATATTAAAATTATTAGGCTAGAAAATATGAAATTAACAGATAGTATTAAAAATATAGATGTAAAAAGAGAATGGCTTGTTGTAGATGCAACAGATATGCCTCTTGGACGTCTTTCTTCAGAAATTGCCCACCGTTTGCGTGGTAAACATCGCCCAGATTTCACTGCACACGTAGATTGTGGTGATAACATTGTAGTTATCAATGCAGAGAAAGTTCATTTAACTGGACGTAAAAAAGTAACTCAAGAATTCTTCTGGCATACAGGTTTCCCTGGTGGAATTAAATCTGTTGTTGCTGGTGCGGAACTTAAGGGTGAACACCCAGAACGTGTTGTTCAACGTGCTGTAAAACGCATGTTACCTAAAACAAAATTAGGCACAACAATGCTTACAAAATTACATGTTTATGCTGGTGAAGCTCATCCGCATGAATCACAAAAGCCATCTGCTTGGGACGTAAAAAATCTTATTGCTAAAAAAAATCATAAAGGGTCTTAATCATGAGTCAAAGTATGGCAGAAAGCCTTAAAGCAGCAGAACGCAAAGCGGGTCGTTACTTTACAACAGGTAAACGTAAAGATGCAGTTGCTCGTGTTATCTTAAGTAAAGGTAAAGGTAAAATTACAATCAATGGCCGTGATATGAAAAAATATTTTGGTCGTCCAGTTTCTCAAATGGTGGTTATGCAACCATTTGAAACAGTGGAAATGGTTGGAAAATTTGATATTATTATTAATGTACATGGTGGTGGTTTATCTGGCCAAGCTGGTGCAATTCGTCATGGTGTTTCAAAAGCACTTGTTGATTATGATGAAGCTAACCGCTCTCCACTTAAAGCACGTGGTTTCTTAACTCGTGATTCTCGTGTTGTAGAACGTAAAAAATACGGACGTCATAAAGCCCGTAAGAGCACACAGTTCTCTAAACGTTAATTTTAAGGGAGAAAATTTACATTTTTTGTCGCTCATGTACGTTGTACATCACGCTCCGCAAAATATAAATTTTCAATCCTTAAAACAAACAATAAAAAAACCTCCATTTGGAGGTTTTTTTATTTGTTACGTTCTTTGCTCAATAATGGTTTTGGCAATTTTATGAGATTCTGCAAGGACTGCAACCAATAACCTTACAAACTCTATTGAACTAAGGTTAACTTGTTTTTTTGTTGGTTCTAATCCCCAGTGATTATACAAAACACCTTTATAATCAGCAGTATCTTCATTGTAATAAGACATAAAGAGTTGATGCATAACAGATTCACTTTGTGTATCATACAATGTTTTTGGAGTTGGCATAATAACCAAGGTTTCTTTACCTTCGTAAAATTCATGTTCAAAAACAATATCAACACCTTGAATATTTACTTCAAAAAGCACAGCTTTTTTATTTGAACTAGTCATAAGAATTATCCTCTAATAATGGAATAAAAATCACAATGTACCGTGTTTAAAAAAATCTTTAGCAATTTTTTGTGCATATAGTTCACTTTTTTGTAGTATTTGATCTAAATCTTTTTGATTTATATTAAGACTGCTTCTTATATGTTTAAATATTATGTCATTAGGAAAGAAGGCTGCCTCATTATGATATTTATCATCAAAAAATATAAATAAAGAATTTACGACTGATTGATATGATGTAGTGTATAATTTTTTTGGAACGGCCCAAATATTAAGCATTACATCGTCTGTATCATCTTCATGTGACTCATATTCAAAAATAAACTCAATGCCATGAATCGTTTCTTCAATAGTCTCTCTAGTCATTACTATTAATCCTCGTAAAATGGAAAAAAAGGATAAGAATTAATTTTTAAGTACATCTTTTATAAGTTCTTTAGCTTCTTTAAATGAGCACTCAATAAGGTTTCTTAAGTCCTTATATGATATATTGAGCAGTTTTTCTGCATCTTTTAGTAATGTTTCATTTATATCAGCAGGTGCACCACGTAAATCATTAATATTTTCTTTGCTAGCCATTAATATAAATATTCGTTCTGCATTTTCTCCATATTTATCATGGAAAGCTTTTGGAATACCCCAAATAACAAGTACCTGTTGAATTTCATTAGTTTTATATTTGAAAATAATTTCAATACCATTAACTGTTTTATTTATATGTTTGTATCCTTTAGGTGTTATATACACAGCAAAGGCCTCAATTAGTTGGGAAAAGGAATAAAAAGTTAAACAATATCTATACTTTATACAATATTAATATTGATGTCTATATTAATATAAAACCCTATTACCATAGGTTGGCACACTTCATGCATTGTTATTTCTAACTATTTACAAAAATGTTTTTTATAATTGAAATTTAATGGAGGGGAAGACCATGTCACCATATGAAGGAGTTAACTTAACTGAAGAAAACCGTACAGAAATGCTAGAAGTACTAGATTTCTTACAGCAGGATATTGTTCTTGGTTCTCCAATAGCAGATTCAGCAGAGTTTAAACCATCTGGAGTAACATTGTCAGACCTAGCTAAATACCCAAAATCATTCTTTAATTACTTTGAGATTGTTCAGGTTTAATTGTCATCCCAGAATCTATAACTTTTGTTTGATTTTTAATCAATTATAAAAGTTAGATATCAGGGATCTCTACATTATTTAAATTTTTTCATTCTACCCCCTGAAAAAAGCCTCGAAAGAGGCTTTTTTATGTTATAATCCTGCCATGAAAATAAAAAATGTTCTCTTCTATACACTGTTTTGCCTATGTTTAACTGTTAGTTTAGCAGAAGCAAAATCGTTCTCTATTGTAGCAGATGTAGAATCTATGCAATGGTTCAAAGAACAGGGTAGTCCATTACTAAAATCTGCTGGGGTAGAAGATAAAATACACTATAGAATTATCAACAGTTCAGAAATAAATGCTTTTGTAACACCAGATAAAAATATCAATTTTTTTAATGGATTAATAGAGAAAGCCAAAACACAAGATGAACTTATAGCAGTCCTAGCTCATGAGATAGGTCACTTAAAAGGATTGCATCATTTCAGAATAGCTCGGCAAGCAGATAATATTACTTTACCTACGATTATTTCAGGTATTGCGGGTATTGGTGCGGCAATTGCCGGAGCACCGCAAGCAGGTATGGCGTTAGTGATTGGAGGGCAGGCGGCTTCCGCATCACAAATGCTCCGTTATAGCAGAACCCAAGAGAGGGAAGCAGATCATATTGCTTATAATTTACTAACAGAAAACCAGCACTCTTTAAAAGGTTTGGTAGACTTTTTCAAAGTTATTAAACAAAATGAATTGCTATATAGCAGAGTTCCACCAGCATATTTACTTTCTCATCCTGTAACAGCAGAGAGGGTGGATGCAGCAAAAAATAAACAGAAACAGTTATTGCAAAATAAATACTTTAAGGAACATGAACAATCGGAAGATGCCTTTTTACATATGAAAGCTCGTCTTTTTGCTTTAACTCATTCAGCTGGGGAAACTTTAAGGAAGTTTCCTGCTATTAACAAAGATAGCCCATCTGTTTATGCCCGTGCCATAGCATACGCTATACAAGGCAAGGGCCAAGAGGCGTTAGTATTCATGAATAAGTTAAGAGGTGAACATAAAAACAACCCATATTTTCATGATATGGCAGGGCAAATTCATGTTGATATTGGTCAGCTGCAAAAAGGGGCACAAGCCTTTGAAAGCGCGTTAAAAATAAAACCAGAATTATTTTTAACAAGATTACACCTAGCAGAAGCTTATTTAGCCTTAGATGAACTAGATAAATCATACGATAATTTTTCTGTGGTACGCCAAGAAATGCCAGAGTGGCCAAGTGTGTGGCATGGTTTAGGCATAGTTTATGGTAAAAAAGGATATATTGGTGAAAGCCATTTGGCATTGGCCGAAGAGTCACTATTGAAAGGTGAAAAAGCAGATGCTAAGTTTCATATTAAAGCAGCATCAATATATAAGGACGATATGGGCGAACCAGCGCAGAAATGGTTGGTTGAGGTGCAAAAAGCACTCAAAGAAAAAGATAAATAAATATACTGTTTCAAGGCAGAAGCTATTTGAAATTGTCGACAAGTTATGATAAAAGGTTTTTATGGCAAGAAAGAAAAAAGTTCAACAAGAAGTTGTTACCGAAGAAGTGGTGCAGCGTTACCCGGATTTATTACCGGCGCTTGAGCTATTAAAAGTACGCTTGGAAGAAGAAAACAAGGAACATGAAGTTGTTCTGAAGTGGTTAGAGCTTCTCCAAAAAACGGAACAAGAAATGCGCCACCTTGAGCGTATTGAAAACTTGTCTGGTGCGTTTATGCGCACTAATGAAAATTAAAATCGGGAAATTATTCAATGGCTAAAAAACCTTCATTTGATTTGATCTATCTAGAAGAGCTTGTGGAGTTTATGAAACGCACAGGCTTAAAAGAGATGGAAGTAAAGGACGATGATAATCGTGTTCGCTTAACGCTCCCTGTAAATGAAATTCCTATGGTTGCCGCAGTTGCCCCGCAAGTTGTAACTGAAAGTGTTGCTTTGCCTGCTGAAAAAGCTGAACCAGAAGTAATTGGAACCGTTATGGAATCACCAATTGTTGGTACATTCTATGGTGCAGCATCACCAGATGATGATCCTTTTATACAAGTTGGTGATAAAGTTAAAAAAGGACAGACAATCTGTATTATTGAAGCAATGAAAACAATGAATCATATTGAAGCTGAAAAATCAGGCACTGTTACTGAAGTTCTTGTAGAAAATGCTCAGCCTGTTGAGTTTGGTGAGCCTTTATTCCGTTTGACGGAGTAAATTCCTTTGAGAAAATTTAAAAAAGTATTAATTGCTAACAGAGGTGAGATAGCTGTTCGTATTCATCGTGCTTGTCGTGAAATGGGTATTGCTACTGTTGCTGTACACTCTACAGCAGATAATGATGCTCTGCATGTTAAAATGGCAAACGAGAGCGTATGTATTGGTGAAGCACAAGCAGATAAATCATATTTAAATATTCCAGCCATTCTTTCTGCTGCTGAAGTAACGGATGTAGAAGCAATTCATCCGGGTTACGGCTTCCTTTCTGAAAATCCAAAATTTGCAGAAATAGTTGATAAACTTGGTTTTACCTTTATAGGTCCAAAGGCTGAGCACATCACATTAATGGGTGATAAAGTTGCTGCACTAAAATGTATGCAAAAAATGAAGGTACAAACAATCCCTGGTTCTGGAGGTCCTATTCGTAAGGATGATGAAGCTGTTAAAGTTGCAAATAAAATTGGTTATCCTGTTTTAATTAAAGCTGCTGCTGGTGGTGGTGGAAGAGGCATGAAAGTTGCTCATAGTGATATGGCATTGCGTAAAGCTATAGCTACAGCAAAGGCAGAAGCAAAAGCAGCGTTTGGTGATGATCGTATTTACCTAGAAAAATTCTTAGAAAAACCACGTCATATTGAAGTTCAAATACTTGCCGATATGCACGGAAATGTCGTAACACTTGGCGAAAGAGATTGCTCTTTGCAACGTCGTTACCAAAAAATTATTGAAGAAAGTCCTTCACCTGTTATTACACCTAAGCAACGGGAATATCTTTCAGAATTATGTATTCGTATATGTAAAGATATTGATTATATTGGTTGCGGAACTATAGAATTTCTATATGAAAATGGTGAATTTTACTTTATTGAGATGAATACTCGTTTACAAGTAGAGCACCCTGTAACAGAAATGGTTACAGGTGTTGATTTGGTTCAGGAACAAATTCGTGTAGCTATGGGTGAAAAATTACAGATTAAGAAAAATAATATTGCTTTACGTGGTCATGCTATTGAATGCAGAATTAATGCTGAAAATGCAGAAACTTTCCGTCCTTCGCCAGGTACAGTAACAGAATATTTTACTCCAGGTGGCCCTGAAGTACGTGTAGATTCTTGTCTTTATCATAACTGTACAATTCCTCCGTATTATGATGCTATGGTTGCAAAACTTATTGTCCATGGAGCAACAAGAGATGATGCTATTCGTCGCCTTCAGCGTGCATTAGAAGAATTTATTGTAGAAGGAGTTGATACCATTTTACCTCTACATCAAAGATTAGTTGCGACAAATGCTTTCGCAAAAGGTGAATATGATATACATTCAATAGGTAGATTTATAGAGAATAAAAATTTATAAAAGGAAATAAACGATGCCAACAATGACAAGTCTTTACAGCGCAGATGCAATTCAAGAACGTGTTGAGAAAATTGCTAAAGATATAAATAAAGATTTCAAAGGCGAGGAGCTTGTTCATATTGTTATTACGCTAAATGGTGCCTTTATGTTTGCTGCTGATTTGGTTCGTTTGCTGGATATTCCTCAACAAATATCTTTTGCTAGTGCTTCTTCATACACTGGTACTCAACAAGGAGAGAGCTTAACTTTAAATGTTGATTCTTTACCTCGTTCATTTGGTAATAAACCTGTTATTTTAATTGAAGATATTATGGATACAGGAAATACAGTAGGTGCCTTACGCCAAGTACTTGCGGATAGAATGGCCAGCACAATTAAAATTGCAGCTTTACTTAAACGTCAAGGCGGTGCAGGTAGCGCAGATTACTTTGGTTTTACTGTTCCACGCAGTTTGTTTGTTATTGGTTATGGTATGGACATGGATAGCCGTTACCGTGAATTAAGAGATATTCAAGTTCTTGATGGTGCCACAATGTCTGGTGGCAGTGGATTGTGCTAAATATATAATTCAACCCATACTTAATATGTCAGTATTATTGTCAGGTAATTATTGAGCTTCATTACATAAGTAGTTGGTATAGAGTGAAATTTATGCCAATTTGGGGATGAAGAATAATAAAAAAGGCAGATCTTTTGGAGATACTGCGAAAACATTTTAAAGCTGGAGAAATTATCTTCCGAGAGGGAGATATTGCTGATTGTGGCTACTTAATTGAAGCTGGTAGTGTTGAAATTTCTGTTGAAAAAGATAAACATAAAGTTATTCTTGCTAATTTGGAAGAGGGTGAGCTGTTTGGTGAGGTTGCCTTAATAGATGGTAAAGATAGAACCGCAACTGCAATGGCCATAGAAGATTCTATTGTTTTTCGTGTAATTCCTGAACAATTTCAACAACGTTTGGATGATGCTGATCCACTAGTGAATATGCTGGTTAAAATTCTACTTAGTCGTGTCCGCGATACACACACATTATGGACAACTGATGGTAAAGGTAAAAAATCTAAAGATTTAGGTCGCTTGGTAAATGATGAGAAATATCAATTATTAAGAGAAAGCGCCAGAGAAAGTGTTGTAGCTCAAAGTAGGCTTGCTCAAGCCTTGGAAATGAAAGAATTTGAACTACATTATCAACCTATTGTCTCATTGAAAACATTAGAACTTAAAGGGTTTGAGGCTCTTATTCGTTGGCGTAAAAATGGTGAATTGATACCCCCATTTAAATTTGTGAGCTTACTTGAAGAAAGTGGTTTAATTGTGCCAGCTGGTTATTGGATTGTAGAGCAAGCATGTCATGATTTTGCACATATTAAGCGTTTTATACGTCGTATTGATAAAAAATCATCTAAATTATTTATGAGTATAAACGTTTCTGGGCGTCAGTTTACAGAGGTAGATCTTATTGATCGTATGAAGAAAATTGTAGAGAGATCAGACATATCTCCACAAGATATTAAGTTAGAAATTACCGAAAGTGCGTTAGTTCATAATACAGAAGGTGCTGTTAATATTTTGCGTCATGCTAAGGAAGAGAATTTCCAACTAGCACTTGATGATTTTGGTACAGGATTTTCTAGTTTGAGCTATTTACACAAGTTCCCAATTGATACACTTAAAATTGACAGGTCATTTACAGTAAATATGTTAAATGATGATACAAGTATGCGTATTGTAAATAGTATTATAGGTTTAGCAGAAGGATTAGGGCTGGATATTGTTGCAGAGGGTATTGAAACAGATGCAGAACAAGAAGTAATGCAAAGTTTAGAATGTACATACGGGCAAGGTTATTTATTTGCCAGACCAATGCCAATAGTTGATCTTGAAAAGTGGATAGACGCACATTTAGAGGATTTTGCATCTAAAAAATAAACAAAAAAAAGAGAAGCAACGCTTCTCATCTTTTTAACTATTTACCTCTGTAAACAGCTTTGTGCATTGTCATTTTTAAGTAACCAGTACTAAAAATGGTATCCCCTAGGGGGTTTGAACCCCTGTTTCCACCGTGAAAAGGTAGCGTCCTAGGCCACTAGACGAAGGGGACACTTGCACTTCAACGAGGTTGTTTTTACCCAATGTGGATACAAAAGACAAGCAAAAAATGCATCTAAATGCTTTTTTTTATATTTTTATTTTTATATATAAGGAAAACAAGCGTAAAATACGACTCTAAATTATATAAAATAATAAGAAAGCATACCAAATGGCTGGCCTGAACCCACAAGATCCACTTCTATTTGATACTTTACTAACAGATGATGAGCGTATGCTCCGAGATACTGTGCAGGAATATGTAAAATCTAAACTTGAGCCACGTATTTTAATGGCTAACCGTAATCATGAGTTTCCTCGTGAGATTGCCAATGAAATGGGCGAAATGGGAATGTTAGGTTCTACTATTGAAGGCTACGGTTGTTTAGGTTTAAATTATGTTAGCTATGGGCTGATTGCTCATGAGGTTGAATATTGTGATAGCGCCTTCCGTTCATTTTTATCAGTTCAAAGTTCATTAGTTATGCACCCAATTAATACATGGGGAACAGAAGAGCAAAAAGAAAAATACCTACCAAAACTAGCAACAGGTGAATACATTGGTTGTTTTGGTTTAACAGAGCCGAACCACGGATCAGACCCAGGAAGCATGGTAACACGTGCTAAAAGTGTAGATGGTGGCTATTTATTAAATGGTGAAAAAACATGGATTACTAATAGCCCCATTGCAGATGTATTTGTAGTTTGGGCAAAGGACGATAACGACGATATAAGAGGTTTTATCTTAGATAAGGGTATGGAAGGTCTTTCTACACCTAAAATTGAAGGAAAGCTATCTCTGCAAGCATCTGAAACTGGTATGATTGTTATGCAGGATGTATTTGTACCAGAAGAAAACAAATTTCCAGAAGTGAAGGGGCTTAAAGGGCCGTTTAGTTGTTTAAATTCAGCCAGATACGGTATTGCATGGGGTGCTATTGGTGCGGCACAAGCATGTTTTGATTCAGCCTTAAATTACACAACAGAACGTAAGCAATTTGCTAAACCATTAGCTGCTAACCAATTAATTCAATATAAACTAGCAAATATGTCTACAGATATTGTTACAGGTAAACTTTTAGCACTCCAACTTGGTCGTTTGAAGGATAGCGGACAAGATGACCATCAAATGACAAGTTATGCTAAACGCAATAACACCATAAAAGCATTAGATATAGCCAGGGGCGCCCGAGATATGCACGGCGGTAACGGAGTTTCAGATGAATACGGTATTATGCGTCATGTTATGAACCTAGAAGCAGTTGTAACCTACGAAGGAACAGCGGATATTCATGCACTAATAATTGGCCGTGCTTTAACAGGTTTACAGGCTTTTAGTTAAATTGTAACCATAACAAAAAAATACCTCAGAAAATTCTGAGGTATTTTTTTGTTTTCGATTTACAGGTCTAAAGCCTGATAAAGGTCACCTAACATACTATGGTTTTTACTCATTACCATAATAAATTCAGGATGGTAAGCCCAATCACGTTGTAAAATAATAATTGCTGCTGAGGCTGTTGCATCATTATGAGCATACGAACCTTTACGTTCAAATGATCCTTTATTTGAGGCCGCATGTCTTTCAATAGCTATGCCAATACTGGCCATAATTACACCTTGTGGGTTGTCACCTGCAACAGTTTGGTTAATCAGGTGTTCAGCTGTTGATGTAACTGCTTCAATTGATGATGCAAGCTCTCGTGCATTGGTTCTGCAAATGTTAAGAGGTACTAGGCTGACAATACCTTCATCAGGATTGTATAAATGCATAGATTGTGTTGCTATTTTCATAGTTTTCTCCATTGTAGAAAAAGGGTGTAAGATAGATTAAAGATCAAGAGCAGTAATAAAGAGTGATTTATCACCTAATCCTGTTGCGTGATCTGTATTCTTTTTTATACATTGTTCAAACTGAAGGTTATAAAACCAAAATTGCTTCATTAACATTAGTAAAACAGTAGTATTTCTGGTGAAATCAATGTAATCTTCGTTTTCATCAAAATCAGGGAATAACTTTTTTTCAGCCACATTTCTATTTTCAGAGTGGAATTGTAAAATAGCTTTATGGATTAGGTCTTCACTTAGCTGTGAGCATTCACTAATGAAATCCTCAGATATGCCTGTAAAGTGCTGTAAATTAGCTATAATTTTTTGTTTATTTTCCTCATCAATGAAAATAGGAAAAGATTCAAGCAGGTGTACATATTCTTGGTGGGAGTGCATTTTCATAAGTTTCTCCAAAATAAGAGTAAATGGAAAGGGGGTGTTTATATAGAAAAAGGTTAGGTATTATTGATGTTGTATACTAGTAAGAAAAAATAAATTTATCAAGCCTAAAGTTTACATACCACCATAATTAGGTCCACCAGAGCCTTCTGGAGTAACCCAGTTAATATTTTGGGTAGGATCTTTGATATCACATGTTTTGCAATGGAGGCAGTTTGCAGAATTAATCTGTAGATGTGGAATACCATTTTCTTCAATGATTTCATACACTCCAGCAGGACAGTATTTTGTTTCTGGTGCTCCATATTCTGGTAAGTTTGTGCTAATATAAGAATCTTTTTCTATTAGTTGCAAATGACAAGGCTGGCTTTCCTCATGATGAGTATTAGAAAGAAAAACAGAAGATAGTAGATCAAAAGTTAGCTTTCCATCTGGTTTAGGATAATTAATTGGCTCGGCTTTATCTATATGAACTAATTGGCGGTGATCCTCATGATGTTTAAGTGTGCGAGGTAGTTTTCCGCATGTAGCAGTTTCAATCCCTGCAGTTATTAACCCTCTTAGCATACCTTTTTGGAAGCCTGGGCGAATATTTCTTACAGCATATAACTCTTTCCATAACCAAGATTTTTTCAGATATTCTGTATAAGAATAACATTCAGCTTCTGGGGCATCGCTTTGTAAATGAATAAACACAGATTCAGCGGCAATCATACCAGATTTCATAGCGGTATGAGTTCCTTTGATTTTAGGAACATTTAAAAACCCAGCACAATCACCAATTAACATCCCACCTGCAAAAGTTAGCTTGGGAATTGATTGAAAACCACCTTCACTTAATGTACGAGCACCATAAGCAATTCTTTTACCACCATCTAGCAATTTTGCAATTGTTGGGTGGGTTTTGAATTTTTGTAATTCTTGAAATGGAGAAAGGTTAGGGTTGCTATAATCTAGCCCCACAACCATACCCATATAAACTTTATTATTCTTAGCGTGATAAATGAAGCTTCCACCATAAGTGTCTGATTTTAATGGCCATCCAATAGTGTGAATAACTTTGCCTTCACTATGGTTATCAGGAGATATTTCCCATATTTCTTTAATACCTAATGCGTAAGTTTGAGGCTCAGATTCACTAGTTAAATTATATTTGGCTAGTAATTGTTTAGTTAAAGAACCTCGGCAACCTTCGGCAAAAAGTGTTTGTTTAGCACGTAGTTCTACACCGTCGGTAAAGTTAGCCGTTTTTTCACCATTTTTATCTATACCCATATCACCAGTTGCTATGCCAACAACATGATTTTTATCGTCATATAAAATTTCTGATGCTGCAAAACCCGGGTAAATTTCTATACCTAAACTTTCAGCCTGAGAGGCTAGCCACTTAGCAAATTTACCAAGACTAATAATATAGTTCCCCTCATTCTTCATTTGTGGAGGAGTAGGGAATGGATAGCCTTTTTCTTCAGTTAAAAACATAAGTTTATCAGCAACTACTGGACATTCAACAGGAACGCTCATTTCTTGCCAATTTGGAAAAAGTTCATCTAATGCTCTTGGTTCTAGCACTGCTCCAGAAAGAAGATGAGAGCCAATTTCAGCCCCTTTTTCAACTATACATACACTAACTTCTGAATTATTTTCCTGAGCTAATTGTTTTAGTTTGATGGCAGCAGATAACCCTGCTGGGCCACCACCCACAATTACAACATCATAGTGCATTGCTTCTCTTGTTGTTTCGGTCATAGTTTTATCTTCTTTTTAATTGAGCATTTTGTGTCATCCCAGAATCTTGGCTTTCTCCAATTTTTAATTGGAAAGAAAGGTTAGATATCAAGGATCTCCTAATTATAGTAATAAGATCCCTGATAACCTATGTTTTCCAACAAAATCATAGATTTTGGTAAAACATGGTTTCTGGGATGACACGTTTTATATGTAAGTTAAGAATTATATCAATCAGCTTACCTTTTAAACTTTCTCAGTTAATTCAGGAATAACATCAAATAAATCGGCTACTAAACCATAATCAGCTATTTCAAAAATAGGAGCATTTTCATCCTTATTAATAGCAACAATAACCTTACTTTCTTTCATGCCAGCTAAATGTTGAATAGCACCTGAAATACCTACGGCAATATATAAATCTGGGGCAACTACTTTACCAGTTTGACCAACTTGGTAATCATTTGGAACCCAACCAGCATCTACTGCGGCTCTGGATGCACCAATAGCCGTATCTCCTAATTTATCTGCTAAATCTTCCAAAATTTTAAAATTTTCACCATTTTGCAAACCTCTTCCGCCAGAAATAACAATTTTTGCTGTTGTAAGCTCAGGACGGTCAGATGCAGAGCCTTCATTACTTACAAATTTAGATAAACCATTATCTTCTGTGATTGCTTTATCAACAACAGGGGCAGGCGCATCAGTTATATTTGCTATACTAAATGCTGTAGGACGGATTGTTAGTAGTTTAACATCTTCTAATAATTGAATAGTTTCAATAGCATTTCCTGCATAAATTGGGCGTTTAAATGTATCTGTGCTTTCAACAGAAATAATATCAGATACCATTTGTTTATCCATTAGCGCACTTATGCGTGGCATAATATTTTTACCAAAAGTAGTAGCAGGAGCAATAATATGGCTACATTCACCACATAAACTTGCAACAAGTGGAGAGATTGTTTCTGCAAGAATATGCTCATAAACATTTCCACCTGCATACCAAACATCTGTTATGCCTTCAATTTTACTTGCTTGTTCAACAACAGAATCACAGGAGTTACCAGCAACTAAAATATGTACTTCTTCACCAAGCTGTTTTGCAGCTGTTACTGCATTATATGTTGCAGATTTTAAACCTTTATTATCGTGTTCAGCGATTACAAGAATAGACATTATAAAACTCCCGCTTCTGTTTGTAATTTTTCCACCAGTTCTGCAATAGATTCAACTTTGATCCCTGCTTTACGTACTTCTGGAGAGCTAACATTTAGTGTTTTTGTACGTGGGGTTGTATCAATACCTAGTTCTTCAACAGATATATTTTCAATTGGCTTTTGTTTAGCCTTCATTAAATTAGGTAATGTAACATTACGTGGTTCATTTAAACGTAAGTCTGTGGTAATAACAGCAGGTAGTTTTAGGCTTAAAGTTTCTAAGCCACCATCAATTTCACGAGTAACATTTACACTGTTAGAATCAACATCTATTTTAGAGGCGAATGTACCTTGTGGCCAACCAAGTAAAGCGCTTAACATTTGACCTGTTTGGTTGTTATCATTATCAATAGTTTGTTTACCTAAAATAACCATATTAGGTTGTTCTTTTTCAGTAATTTTTGTAAGTATTTTCGCAATAGCTAAGGGTTCTAAATTTTGTTCTGTTTCTACATGAATAGCTCTGTCTGCTCCCATTGCTAGGCCTTTGCGTAATGATTCCTGAGATTTAGAATTACCAATTGTAACTAGAATAATTTCACTAACTGTACCAGCTTCTTTCATCTTTACAGATTCTTCAACCGCAATTTCACAAAATGGATTAATAGACATTTTAACATGAGCCAAATTTACACCAGACCCATCAGATTTAACCTGTGGACGTACATTTGCATCAATTACATGCTTAACTGGAACAAGAACTTTCATTGAATTATGCTACTTTCCTATTTAGTGGGGTTATTAATTTTTATGGGAATATGATAGCAGATTTTATACGAAAGTCTAGATAATGAGTTTATCTGTTGTTATATAACATTACATATAGTATACGTTAATGTAATTCAATCTTTAAATTTTTCTTTTTCTCTACTTTTAGGAGCATCTTTATGTCTAAAGCAACAGATAATTTCGTACTAATTTCGTATATGGTAGTTTTTTTAGAAGTTACTGCATTTGTTTTTTCTTGTGCGGTAATTGTAAATCATTTTGAAATATATCAAAATTGGGAAGCTGCTAATTTTGCTAACTCTATTGATATGTTATGGCTTAGTATGAAAGTAAGCCTTTTATTATTTGTAGCTTTTCCTTTGATACCGATGCTTGCTACATTAGTAGAGGCATTATTAAATGGTGACTCCAAATATACTACTCCTATTACATATTATGCAGTATATGAAGTAATAGGAGAAGTAATTCTGAAATCATTATTAGTTGCATTGGTGCTATTGTTTATATCATCTATTCTTACAATACCTTTCATATTCTTTGGTGATTTTAATACAATAATAGAACTAAAAACTTTATTTTTATCTATCTCGGCTTCTTCGGTGTTGATTATATCTTTTATGTCTCAAGCCGTTATAGTATATATATCTTGCCGTGGAGCATATGAGAATATACAGGAAACTGCACGTAACAATAAACAATAGCGATTTAAAAGCTTTAATTTTCGAATTAAAGCTTTTTTTATGGATAGGCTTGAATTATTTAAAATAATAACCATAATAGGTAAGTTATTTAATATCTTATTAGAACATTTGTCCAAATAATACTTTCTAAGTATTATTTGATTTATTCTATTTATCTCCATTGCGGAGGAGTATTTATGTCTATTAATACAACTAGATCACTATCAATATTATCGGCTTCTTTCACCATAGCACTATTGGTTTTTCTGGCAGGAGCAGGAAGTGTATTAAAGCCTGGTTACTGGCAAGTATTTGCATTTTTTGGTATTGCTGTAGGAATTTTCCTGTGGTTCTATTCTCGTACTATTGTACAGAAGTTATCTGAATCATTAGAGAGTGATGGGCCATTATTTAAACGGTTTGTTTCGGTAGTAATTATTATGCATATTGTGCCGTTAATTGTTGCGTTTCATTCAGGGTTTTCTGGGTTATACTTTTTAGCATTTCTTGAAGTTATTGCTTGTTTTATTTACTTTATTTATGATGAAAATTTCTAGCGATTTTGTTTTTCCCAGCCTTTTGGCTGGGTCTTTTTTTATTTTATAAACAAAAAAGCCACCCAAAGAATGGATGACTTTTTAATTATATGGAGCGGGAAAAGAGATTCGAACTCTCGACCCCAACCTTGGCAAGGTTGTGCTCTACCACTGAGCTATTCCCGCATGTTCATAACCGAACGGTGATATATATACGGCGAAGATAGCTTTGATGCAAGAGAAAAAATTAATTTTTTAATTAAATTTATTATATTTAAATAATTGTTTGGATTTTTTACTAAATTCTGTTATATAGTTTGACTATTCCCACCCAAAATCTAAATTAGAGAATGAGTTTATGAAAGTATTTAAGTTTGCCCGCGAAGTAAAAGCCGAAATGACAAAGGTTACATGGCCTTCATTAAAAGATACACGTATGATGACTTTAATGGTTTTCATTTTAGTGGTTTTCTTTGCGATCTATCTTTCTTTGGTAGATATTGTATTAAGTTCTGGCGTACGTTGGTTACTTGCTAGTTAAGTTAAATTTATATTTATAAAAAAGGTAATTGTAAAATTATGGCAAAAGCAGTTAAAGAAACAAAAACTAAAGCAGCTACAACTAAGGCAAAAGCAGTTAAAGCAAAAGCAACTAAGCCTGCTAAAAAGGTAGCTAAAGCAAAAACAGTTAAAAAAGATGCAGTAGCTCCTGTTGTAGAAGTAGTAGAAACAAATGAGCCAGTTAAAACAGAAGCAGGCGCAGTAACAGCAGCTAGCAAGAAAAAAGTAAAACATAGGTGGTATGTTTTGCAAGCTCGTTCTAACTATGAAAAACGTGTGCAATCATCTATCCGTGAACAAGTTATGATGCAAGGTCTGGAAAAGGATGTTGATGAAGTTCTTATTCCAATGGAAGAAGTTATTGAAGTTAAAAAAGGCGTTAAAAAGCGCTCAGAGAAGAAATTCTTCCCTGGTTACGTTTTAGTTAAAGCTAACCTTACAGATAAAGTATGGCACTTACTTAAAACAACAACGCATGTAATTGCATTTGTTGGTTCTACTAACGGTAAGCGTCCTTTACCAGTATCAGATAAAGAAGCTGAACACATGCTTCATCAAATGGAAGCTGGTGTTGAAAAACCTCGTTCATTAGTAACTTACGAAATTGGTGAAGATGTTCGTGTTGTTGATGGTCCATTTAATACATTCCAAGGTATTGTGGAAGAAGTTGATGAAGATAAGAGCCGCTTGAAAGTTTCTGTTTCAATCTTTGGTCGTGCAACTCCAATTGAGCTTGATTTTGCTCAGGTTGAAAAGGCTTAGGCATTTTACTTAGATAAGAAAACGCTCCGAAAGGGGCGTTTTTTATTTTGCTTATATTAATAAAAGAAGATAGTATAAAAAAATGGAAGAATATTTAAAAGATATTAATTATAATTTTGTTATTTTTGCTACTCTATGGATGATAGCATTATGTTGTGAAAGGCTTTTTAAGCCAGAAGAACCTGATGTAGGTATGATTAACCGAGAAACCAAAAGCGAGGTTGTTTATCCTTTCTTTAATACTTTATTCCTTATGCCTCTTAGTTATTTTATTATAATGGTTATGCAGGGGCTAGATATTCCTTTACATATTATGCAGGAAGGTATTGAAAAACAGAATATATGGATCCAAGCGTTTATAGCTCTTGTTCTATTTGATTTCGTTACATACTGGAGACATAGACTAACTCATGCATATGCATGGAAATTTCATGCCGTTCACCATAGTGCAGAACATATAACTTGGCTTACAAATTTCCGTATGCATTTTGTTGATTATATAATAGCATTATTCTTTTCTACTATTACTGTGTATGTTTTGGGTTTTGAGGGGATGGCGCTTATATACGCTTCTCTATTTTATGTTTTTTATAGTACATTTTTACATTTCAATATTAAGCTAGATTATCCTGCTCCGATAAAATATATTTTTGCATCGCCACATTTACACAGATGGCATCATGCAAAAGATAAAAAATCAATGGATAAAAATTACGCTAATTTATTTTCTTTTTTTGATGTTGTATTCGGTAGTTATTATTCACCTATTGAGAGTCCTGAGAAATACGGTATCTTTGAGAGAAAAAATAAGAAAACACCATTAACTTTCTTAGGGCAGCTGATATATCCTTTTAAGTCATAGTTTTGATAGTAGTTTTACTAATTAAAAGGCTCCTCTTTTTTGGGGGGGGCGTTTTTTATTTGAATAATATCAAGTATTCAGCTATAAATATCTGATTAATTTATCTTATTATCTTTTAAGCAACTCCCTTTCTGGGAAGGAACTCAAATAATGCAAAACCCAAAAAATTACGATACTTTTGTAGCAATGCTTGTAGAGCTAGGTAAAAAACCTGGATTCAAACATTTCAAGGAAAAAATGGCCCATGATCTTTATGACAATCTTACCGTAGATGTTTCTCCTGACTGTATTGTGGATAGAAAAGTATTAACTTTAGATGATGTATTAAATACATATTTGGAAAGTATTATCAAGGATATTAATGCCTGCAATGAGGCTTTCTCTATTGATAATGGTAACCTGCTATATCATATAAACTCCATGTTATATTCGTTAAATATTCTTACTACTTCATCCATTAAAAAGGAACATCAAAAGTTTGTTATGGATATGGAGCTGTATTATCAAAATATGTTAACAGAATGCGTTAAATCAAGACCTATGTCTAAACCAAGATCTAATGTGGTTCAATGGGATAATCTAGATGATATACTTATACTCGATAGAGTATTAACCAAACTAAATCTAGAACGTAAAGACATTGATACCAATGATACATTATCTGGAATTAAAAAGGCTTGGAAAAAATACCCTCATGGATATTTTGAAGGCAAGCCTAGAGGTGACAAGATAAGAGCAGAAGTAAAAGCAATTTTAACTTCTTAAAACTGCTGTAGCGTATAAACAAAAGCACTTGATATTATCAGGTGCTTTTTTAAAGAAAAGGAATTTGAAACCCAAAATCAAACCGAGCACTAACAGGCAGAGTAAACAACCACAGCCAAAATAAAGCAGCAATAGCAATTACTAGCCACAAAGCAATCCAAACACCTTCAGGAAGTAACAGGCGGTCTGCTAGCATCGCTCCATCACCTTCATGTTTGCCATCTATCAGGTGTAATGGGGCATGTAAGGCATTAACCATAGTATGAACTCCTATAAACTCTACAATGTAATGTAAATGCTCCCAGTTAGAAAATAGAGTAGGGAGGTAAAAAATTGCCCCCATTATTATAACAATAACCAATGTCACTACATGACGTACCCAAAATAAAGTTACTACACCAAGAATACCAATAAGAATATATAAGAGTTGGCTATTACCTTCCGCTCCTAAAAACCAACCACCTAAAAATATGAATAATCCCCAAGCTGTTGCACCTATGTAACCAGCAAGTAAAATAAAAACACTGAAACCTCCAGCCGCTGCGCAATGACCAGAACTATCCCAATTTATTTGAATACGATGGATTCTCCCACCAGTTAAAATACACATAAGGCCATGAGATAATTCATGAAAATAGGTTTCTATCCACTGAAAAGGACGGTTGATATAAGGTATTGCATCAACAGCAAAACTAAGCCCTATAAGTAAAGGGATATAAAAATAATCAGATATAATTAAGTTTTCCATTGCAAAAGGATTGTACTCACACTATATATGGTTCGTCATTATAAATATTTGTTGCTTTATATAATTAAAGGCTTCTCGATAAGTATTCGTGATAAAAATGGCAGAAATAGCATATTTTACTTTACAATAGGTATAAAAACATGCTATAGGCTCGCTGTTATTGTATTAAAATATTTAAATATACGGATGAATGAAAAGTCATGGCAAAGAAAAAGATAGACGGTTACATTAAATTGCAAATCCAAGCAGGACAAGCAAACCCATCTCCTCCAGTAGGACCAGCATTAGGCCAAAAAGGCCTAAATATTATGGAATTCTGTAAAGCATTTAATGCTGCTACACAAGGTGTAGAACCAGGATCTCCAGTTCCAACAGTTATTACAGTTTACGCAGATCGTACTTTCACATTTGAAATGAAAACTGCTCCAGCAAGTTACTACTTGAAAAAAGCTGCTAAAATCAAAAAAGGTTCTGGCACAGTTGGTGATGGCGAAATGGTTGGTAAAGTCACACGTAAGCAAGTTGAAGAAATTGCAGAAGCTAAAATGGCAGATTTAAATGCTAATGACCTAGATGCAGCAGTGAAGATTATTTCTGGTAGTGCTGAATCTATGGGTATTGAAGTTGTATAGGGGTAAATGAAAATGGCTAAATTAACAAAAAGACAGCAAGCAATTGCAAAAACAGTGGAAACTGAAAAAGCATATACAGTAGCAGAAGCTGTTAAAGCATTAGGCGAATGCCAAAGTGCAAAATTTGATGAAACTGTAGAAATTGCTCTTAACCTAAACGTAGATCCTAAATACGCAGATCAAATCGTTCGTGGTACAGTAGCTCTTCCAAATGGTTTAGGTAAAGATGTACGTGTAGTTGTATTCGCTAAAGATGATGCAGCAGCAGAAGCTAAAGCAGCAGGCGCTGAAGAAGTTGGTACAGAAGAGCTTGCTAAGAAAATTCAAGATGGTTGGATGGAATTTGATCGTGTAGTTGCTGCACCAAATTGTATGGTTATTGTTGGTAAATTAGGTAAAGTATTAGGACCACGTGGTCTAATGCCAAACCCTAAACTAGGTACAGTAACACCAAACGTTGGAAAAGCAGTTGAAGATGTAAAAGCTGGTATGCTTGAATTCAAATGTGAGAAAAACGGTATTGTTCATACTATGGTTGGTAAAAAATCAATGGGTGATAAAAAGCTTATAGAAAATGTGAATGCATTAATTAAAGCTATCAAAGATGCTAAGCCATCAGGATCTAAAGGTATTTACATGGAAGGTATAGCCCTTAGTTCTACAATGGGACCTGGTATTAAAATAGATTTAACAAGTGCTTAACAGCATTTTGTAAAAAAGATAATGCTACTTAGTTCGCTAAGTAGCATTCAGATATTTAGAATTAATTTTAAATATCGACCTGTCAAAGAAAGTTGGGGCGCAAGCTTAAACTGTTAGAAGCTTCTACATTTTGTAGAAATCTCTAGCCCAACCGAGACAAGACAGGTGAATAATGGGAAGTAGAACAAATGGTTTGTTCTACTAGCACAAACTAAAAAAGGAAGTGCATAAACAATGGATAAAGCGCAAAAAAGAGCGTTTGTTAAAGATCTAAATGTTTCACTAAGTGAAGCAGAATCTGTTGTTGTTTCGCATTATCGCGGCTTAACGGTTGCTGATTTAACTCAGTATCGTCGTAGCATGAGAGAACTAGGTGGTAGCGTTAAAGTTGCTAAAAACCGCTTAGCTAAAATCGCTTTCAAAGGTACAAACTTTGAAAATCTTGATGATCTTATGGTTGGCCCAACGATTATTGCATCTGCTGCTGATCCAATTAGTGCTGCTAAAATTACTCATGAATTCGCCAAAACTAACAAAGATCTAGTCATTTTAGGTGGTACCGTTGGTACTGAAAACCTAGATGTTGCTGGTGTTAAAGCTCTTGCTGTAATGCCTTCTCTAGATGAGTTACGTGCGAAACTTATTGGTATATTTAGTGCACCGGCTCAACAGTTGGCAACAGTTACACAAGCACCTGCTGCAGGACTTGCTCGTCAATTGGCGGCAAAACCTGAGTAAAAGGTTATTGAATTTAGAACTAAACAAATTATTTTAAAAAAGGAAACTTAAAATGACTGATTTAAACAAAATCGTAGACACACTATCTACATTGACTGTGATGGAAGCTGCAGAGCTTTCTACACTACTAGAAGACAAATGGGGCGTATCTGCTGCCGCTGCTGCTGCACCTGCTGCTGCTGCACCTGCTGCTGCCGCTGAAGAAAAAACTGAATTTGACGTTGTAATGACATCATTCGGTGAGAAGAAAATCGAAGTGATTAAAGCTGTTCGTACTATTACTGGCTTAGGCTTAAAAGAAGCTAAAGACATGGTAGAAGGCGCACCAATCACAGTGAAAGAAGCTGCATCTAAAGATGATGCTGCTGAAATCAAGAAAACTCTAGAAGGTGCTGGCGCATCTGTAGAACTTAAATAGTTCTCTAGTTTAGGCGGGGGGTCGATAAGCATTTTTGCTTGTCGACCTTATCTGCCATATAATAAAGAGTTTTTTCTGAGTACTCTTTCAAATAAAAAACACAGGCAAGATTTAACTTTTACAAGGAACAGTAAAGAATGGCACTTTCATTTACAGGTAAAAAACGCATCCGTAAATCTTACAGCAAAATTCAAACAGTGGTAGAAATGCCCAATTTGCTAGAAATTCAAAAATCTTCATTTGATGATTTTATCTCTTTCCCAGAAGGTCAGAATGATAAAACACCAGCACAAATCAAGCGTGAGCGTGGTTTGGAAACAGCTTTTAAAAGCGTATTTCCAATTCAAGATAACGCAGGTCTTGCAGATTTAGATTTCGTTGATTACGAACTAGGAGAACCTAAATTTGATGTGGAGGAATGTCAACAACGTGATGTAACATTTGCTATGCCACTAACAGTTAAGTTCCGTTTGACCATTTGGGAAAACAACGAACAAACAGGTGCTCGCTCTGTAAAAGATATTAAAGAACAAGAAGTGTACATGTGTGATGTGCCAATGATGACAGAAACTGGTACCTTTGTAATTAACGGTACAGAGCGTGTTATTGTTTCTCAAATGCACAGAAGCCCAGGTGTTTTCTTTGATCATGATAATGGTAATACTCATTCGTCAGGAAAACTTTTATTTTCTGCTCGTGTAATTCCATTCCGTGGTTCATGGCTTGATTTTGAGCTGGATCACAAAGATAATCTATATGTACGTATAGACCGTCGCCGTAAATTGCCAGCTTCATACATGCTTCGTGCAATGGGTATGGAAGCACAAGATATTCTAGATGATTATTACGACAAAGTGCCTGTTCGTATTAAATCATCAAAATATGCTCTTCGTTTTGAGCCTATGTTTTACGATGGCGTAAAACTAACAACTGATATGATTGATGCTGATAGCAAAGAAACACTAGCTAAAGCAGGTGAAAAACCAAAAGCACGTATGATGCGTGAAATGAAAAAAGAAACTAAAGATCGTTGGATAGCTCAGGAAGAAGAAGAGCTTTACGGTCGTTTCTTAGCAGAAGATTTAGTAGATAAAGAAACTGGTGAAATATTATTTGCTGGTGGTTCTGAAATTATAGAGGAAACTTTAGCTACAATTAAAGAATTGAAACTTAAAACATTTAACATTCTTAAATTAGATCATCTTCATATTGGTGCTTACATCCGTAACACACTGCAAATTGATAAAACTGATTCACAAGATGAAGCTTTGATTGAAATTTACAAAGTTATGCGTCCGGGTGAACCACCAACCGTAGAAGCAGCTGAAAAATTATTTGAAGGCTTATTCTTTAATGGTGATCGTTATGACCTATCTGATGTTGGTCGTATGAAAATGAATGCACGTTTACGCTTTGAAGGCATGGATGATTCATTACACATTCTACGTAAAGAAGATGTTACAGAAGTTCTTCGTCGCCTGATATTTATCCGTGATGGTAATGATACTGTAGATGATATTGACCACTTAGGTAACCGTCGTATTCGTTCAGTTGGTGAACTTTTAAGCAACCAATTCCGTGTAGGTTTACTTCGTGTTGAACGTAGTATTAAGGAACGTCTGTCATCTTCAGATCTTCCAACATTTATGCCTCGTGACTTGATTAACTCTCGTCCATTAAGTGCATCTTTGAGAGAATTTTTTGCTTCATCACAACTTTCACAATTTATGGACCAAACTAACCCGCTTTCTGAAGTTACGCACAAACGTCGTATTTCAGCGCTTGGGCCTGGTGGACTTACTCGTGAACGTGCTGGTTTTGAAGTACGTGACGTACACCCAACTCATTACGGTCGTATTTGTCCAATTGAAACTCCTGAAGGACCAAACATTGGTTTGATTAACTCACTTGCTAACTACGCCCGTGTAAATAAATATGGTTTCATTGAAACTCCTTACCGTAAAATTGAAGATGGTAAAGCAACTTCTAAAGTAGAATATATGTCTGCTATTAAAGAAGCTGGCCACGCAATTGCACAGGCATCTACATCTTTAAATAATAAGGGTGAAATTCAAGATGACATGGTAGTTTGTCGTGTTACTGGTGAAACAACATTTATGCCTAAAGATAAAGTAGATTGCATGGATGTTGCTCCAAAACAGATTATTTCTGTTGCGGCGGCTCTTATTCCTTTCCTTGAAAATGATGATGCTAACCGTGCTCTAATGGGCTCAAACATGCAACGTCAAGCTGTTCCATTACTTAGAAGTGAAGCTCCATTAGTTGGTACTGGTATGGAAGCAACAATTGCTCAAGATAGTGGTATTACAACAGTTGCTAAACGTGGTGGTATTGTTGAACAAGTTGATGCAACCCGTATTGTTGTTCGTGCAAATGAAGATATTGACATGGCTCGTAGCGGTGTAGATATTTACCGTTTGAACAAATTTAAACGTTCTAACCAAAGTAGTTGTATGAACCAATGTCCACTTGTTAAAAAAGGTGATGTTGTTGCAAAAGGCGATATTATGGCAGATGGCCCATCTACAAATATGGGGGAACTTGCTTTAGGTCGTAACGTAACAGTAGCATTTATGCCTTGGAATGGTTACAACTTTGAGGATTCAATTCTTATTTCCGAACGTATTGTACGTGATGATGTTTACACATCTATCCACATTGATTCATTTGAAGTGATGGCACGTGATACAAAACTTGGAACAGAAGAAATTACTCGTGATATTCCAAACGTTGGTGAAGAAGCTCTTAAAAACCTAGATGAATCTGGTATTATTCGCATTGGTGCGGAACTTTCTCCAGGTGATATCATGGTTGGTAAAATTACACCTAAAGGTGAATCACCAATGACTCCAGAAGAAAAACTTCTTCGTGCGATTTTTGGTGAAAAAGCTGCTGATGTACGTGATACATCATTACGTGTATCACCAGGACATTACGGTACAGTTGTAGGCGTTAAAGTTTTCAACCGCAGAGGCGGAGAAAAAGATGAGCGTACAGTTGAAATTGAAGAAATGGAAATTGCTAAACTAACTAAAGATGTACTTGATGAACGTCGTGTTCTTGAAGGAGATGCTTATAGTCGTTTAGAAGAACTTCTTATCGGCCAAAAAACTGGTGCGAAATTTGGTAGTATTGCTAAAGGTAAGGCAATTACTAAAGAAGCTCTTGCTGATATGAAACGTATTGATTGGTGGAAAGCAGTTGTTTCTACTGATAAAGCAATGAAAAATATTGAAGCATTAAAAGGTAACCTAGATGGTGCTGTAGAACTTCTTAATAAACGTTTTGATGAAAAATCTGTAAAAATTAGAAGCGCAGATGACCTTCTTCCGGGTGTTCTTAAAATGGTTAAAGTTTTCGTTGCTGTTAAACGTAAACTACAATCTGGTGATAAAATGGCTGGTCGTCATGGTAACAAGGGTGTTATCTCTCGTATTCTACCACTTGAAGATATGCCTTACTTAGCAGATGGTACTCAAGTTGATATCGTGTTGAACCCACTTGGTGTGCCTTCACGTATGAACGTTGGTCAAATTCTGGAAACTCACTTGGGCTGGGCATGTAAAGGTATCGGTAAAAAAATCGAAACTATGATGCATGAAGCTCATGAGAAAAAAGATACTAAAGAATTACGTACTTACCTAGAAAGTATCTACGATGGTATGGATGATCCGAAGAAAGAACTTAAAGGCTTCAAAGATGAAGAAGTTCTAGAACTTTCTAAAAACCTAACTAACGGTGTGCCAATTGCTACTAACGTTTTTGATGGTGCAACAGAAGAAGATATTTCTGGAATGCTAACAAAAGCAGGCTTTGAAACTACTGGTAAAGTACAGCTTTTTGATGGTCGTAGCGGTGAAGCTTTTGAACAAAAAACAACAGTTGGTATTATTTACATGCTGAAACTTCATCACTTGGTTGATGAAAAAATTCACGCACGTTCTATTGGGCCCTACAGTTTGGTTACTCAACAGCCTCTTGGTGGTAAAGCACAGTTTGGTGGTCAGCGTTTTGGTGAAATGGAGGTATGGGCACTTCAAGCTTATGGAGCATCATACACACTTCAAGAAATGCTAACTGTTAAATCAGATGATGTATCTGGTAGAACAAAAACTTATGAAGCTATCGTTCGTGGTGAAGATAACTTTGAAATTGGTATTCCTGAATCCTTTAACGTGTTAGTTCACGAAATACAGGCCTTGGGAATGAATGTAGAACTTAAAGTTGATGAAACCAAGCCGGCAGATGATTCTATCGCGCTTGAAGATCAAACAGTTTAAGGAAAGGGAGTTACTTATGAATCAGAATCAAAGTATTATGAATTTATTTGGTGGAACTAAGGCTGCACCAAAAGTATTCGACAGCATCAAGATTTCTATTGCGTCATCAGATCAAATGCGTTCTCGCTCCTTTGGTGAAGTGAAGAAACCTGAAACTATTAACTACCGTACATTCAAACCAGAGTTTGGTGGATTATTCTGTGCCCGTATTTTTGGCCCAGTTAAGGATTACGAATGTTTATGTGGTAAATACAAACGTATGAAGCACCGTGGTATTGTGTGTGAAAAATGTGGTGTTGAAGTTATTGAATCTAAAGTACGTCGTGAACGTATGGGACACATTGAACTTGCTGCACCTGTTGCTCACATTTGGTTCCTTAAACTTTTACCTAGCCGTATTGCAACTATCCTTGATACTACACTTAAAGAAGTAGAAAAAATTCTATATTTTGAAAGCTTTGTAGTGGTTGATCCGGGTACAGCTCCATTTGAAAAATTCCAAGTAATCACTGAAGAAGAATACATGGAAGCACAAGATGAATACGGAGATGATTCATTTGTTGCAGAAATTGGTGCAGAAGCTATCCGTACAATGCTACGTGATATTGACCTTGACAAAGAACAAATGGAACTATCTTCACAACTGAGTGATGATTTACCTGATGTACGTCGTCGTAAAATTGTGAAAAAACTTAAAATTATTAATGCTTTCGTAGGTTCAAACAACCTTCCAGAGTGGATGATTTTAGATGTTGTTCCTGTTTTACCACCAGAACTTAGACCTTTGGTACCTCTAGATGGTGGTCGTTTTGCTACTTCAGATTTGAATGATTTATACCGTCGTGTTGTTAACCGTAACAACCGTCTAAAACGTCTACTAGAGCTTCGTGCTCCAGAAATTATTGTACGTAATGAAAAACGTATGTTGCAAGAATCTGTTGATGCTCTATTTGATAATGGTCGTCGTGGTAGAATCATTACTGGTGCTAACAAACGCCCATTAAAATCTTTAGCTGATATGCTTAAAGGTAAACAAGGTCGTTTCCGTCAAAACTTACTTGGTAAACGTGTGGATTACTCTGGTCGTTCAGTTATTACTGTTGGTCCTGAACTTATGCTTCATCAATGTGGTTTACCTAAAAAAATGGCACTTGAATTATTCAAACCATTTATTTACCACCGTTTAGAAATGGCTGGTTTAGCTCCTACTATTAAAACAGCTAAGCGCATGGTAGAACGTGGTGATACTGAAGTTTGGGATATCCTAGAAGAAGTTATCCGTGAGCACCCAGTTATGTTAAACCGTGCTCCTACATTGCACCGTTTAGGTATCCAAGCATTTGAACCTAAACTTATTGAAGGTAAAGCAATTCAGCTACACCCATTAGTATGTACAGCTTTTAACGCTGACTTTGATGGTGACCAAATGGCTGTTCATATTCCTTTATCTCTAGAAGCTCAAATTGAAGCTCGTGTGTTAATGATGTCTACAAATAACATCTTATCACCATCTAACGGTAAGCCAATTATTGTTCCTTCACAGGATATTATTCTTGGTTTGTACTGGTTATCACTAGCTCGTTGGGGTGAAAAGGGTGAGGGTACAGCATTTGCTGATGTAGCTGAAATTGAACATGCATTGCATGAAGGCACAGTTACCCTGCATACTCGTGTTAAAGGTCGTTTCCGCGGTAAACGTGTAGAAACAAGTGTTGGTCGTTTGATAATGGCTCAACTATTACCAGATCATCCAGATTTGCCATTTGACCTAATTAACAAAACACTTACTAAAAAAGAAATTGGTAACCTAGTACACCAAATTTACTTACGTTGTGGTCAAAAAACATGTTGTATCTTTGCTGACCATGTTATGCAACTTGGTTTCAAGTATGCTGCTCGTGCTGGTATTTCTTTCGGTAAAGATGACATGTTAATTCCAGATGCTAAATACACAATGGTAAATGAGGCTAAATCAGAAGTTAAACGTTTTGAAGAACAGTACATGAACGGTTTAATTACTTCTGGTGAGAAATACAACAAAGTGATTGATATTTGGCAACGTACAACAGACATGGTTAAAGATGAAATGATGGCTGGTATTAGCGATCAGGAAATTGAATATAAAGGCGAAAAAGTAACTCAGCCTTCTGTAAACCCAGTGTTTATGATGGCTAATTCCGGTGCTCGTGGATCTGTTACCCAAATGCGTCAGCTTGGTGGTATGCGTGGTTTGATGGCTAAGCCGAATGGTGAAATTATCGAAACACCTATTACTGCTAACTTCCGTGAAGGCTTGAACGTTCTTGAGTACTTTATTTCTACTCACGGTGCTCGTAAAGGTTTGGCGGATACTGCGCTGAAAACTGCGAACTCTGGTTACTTAACACGTCGTTTAGTGGATGTTTCACAAGACTGTGTTATCGTTGAAGAAGATTGTGGTACAGAGCAATATATTAATGCACATGATATTACCGCAGATTCTGGTAACGTTATGGAACCATTGGGTGACCGTTTACTTGGTCGTACAACAGCAGAAGATGTTGTGAACCCACTAACTGGTGATATCATTGCTACATCAACAACTCTTCTTGATGAAAAAATGATTCGTGATATTGAAGTTGCTGGTATTGAAACAATTAAAATCAGAAGCCCGCTAACTTGTCAGTCTCGTGGTGGTATTTGTGGTGCTTGTTATGGTCGTGACCTAGCTCGTGGTACAAGTGTAAACCTTGGTGAAGCTGTTGGTGTTATTGCTGCTCAAAGTATTGGTGAGCCTGGTACACAGTTAACCATGCGTACTTTCCACATTGGTGGTACAGCGTCTGCTGGTACAGCTCAATCATCTGCAGAAGCGGAACGTGATGGTAAGGTTACTTACTCTAACATTGCAACAAGCACAAACTCTGATAAAGAAATGATTGTGATGAGCCGTAATGCTGAACTTGTAATTATTGATGGTTCAGATCGTGAGCGCGAACATTACAAGCTACCATATGGTGCTAAAGTAAATGTTAAAGACGGCACTGCTGTTAAAAATGGTGCTAAACTAGCTGATTGGGATCCATACACACTTCCTATTCTTGTTGAAACTATTGGTACAATCCAGTACATGGACTTAAAAGAAGGTGTAACTGTTAGTGAAACAACTGATGAAGTAACAGGTATTTCAAATAAAGAAATCGTAGACTGGAAACATCAAACTCGTTCTGGCACAGATTTAAAACCATCTATAGTATTAGTTGATAAAAAAGGTAATGTTGTGACACTACCTAACGGCTTCCAAGCTGTTTACCAACTTCCTGTAGGTGCTGTTATTTCTGTAGAAGAGGGTGCTGAAGTTGCTGCTGGTGATATTATCGCAAGGCTTCCAAAAGAATCCTTGAAATCTAAAGATATTACAGGTGGTCTACCACGTGTTGCAGAACTATTTGAAGCTCGTAAGCCTAAAGATAGTGGTGTGATTTGTGAAATTTCAGGTACTGTTTCATTTGGTAAAGAACTTAAAGGTAAACGTAGAATTGTGATTACGCCAAACGAAGGTGATCCACAAGAATACCTAATCCTTAAAGGCCAACACTTAAACGTACGTGACGGTGATTTTATCGAAGCTGGTGAAATGATTATGGAAGGGGCTAAAATCCCTCAAGATATTCTTCGAGCTCAAGGTATGGAAGCGTTAGCTGAATACATGATTGGTGAAATCCAAGCTGTTTACCGCTTGCAAGGTGTAACAATTAACGATAAGCACATTGAGGTGATTATGCGCCAAATGATGCAAAAAGTTGCAATTACACGTCCGGGTGAATCAACATTTGTGATTGGTGAATTAGCTGATCTTGAAACAGTGTTAGAAGAAAATGATCGTTTATCACTTTCAGGTAAAGTTGGTTGTGAATATGAACCACAATTACAGGGTATTACAAAGGCAAGCTTAACAACTCGCTCATTTATCTCTGCAGCATCTTTCCAAGAAACTACTAAAGTTCTTACAGAAGCAGCAGTTGCTGGTAAGAAAGATACCTTAGAAGGCTTGAAAGAAAATGTGATTGTTGGTCGTTTAATCCCAGCAGGTACAGGACGTATGCTTTCAGAAATGCGTCAAGCTGAACTTGCGAAGGATGTAACACCTTCAGTTGGTGGTAATGAGTTTAATTCTTCTGCTTTTTAAGCTTTAGAACTTAACCAATAAAAAAAAACCCGCATTTAGCGGGTTTTTTTTATTTTATGTATTGATTAGCACTGGTCAGCCAAAGGGTAAAGTACAGTGTTCTCACTGTTAATACGTGTAGAAAGTGCACTTACAATACCATTAAACTCTGATTTGAACCCTGCAGGGTTTCCTTGAATGTCTCCAGCTGTTTGCCATTTACTTGCAAATCCCGTGTAAACACCAGCAAGGTCTCCCATTTCATCCTGGAATTTTTTTGCTGTAGCAACGGTATTTGCATCAGCAGATCCAATCAGTCTAGGATAAAGAGTTTTATCTTCAATGGTTAAATGCATTCTAATTTTTCCTGAAAGTTTTCCAAGGTTTGCAGCAATTGCATCTGCTTTATTCGCTGCATCATTAGCATCTCCAGCAATTTCTGTTACTATTGCAACAAGTTCATCATGTTGTCTTCTAAAGTTATCTGTAAAAGCCATTTTTATTCTCCCATTATTATTTGCTATTAACACTACAGTTAAATTATATTTTATAATCAAGCTTTACTAAAGCATTAGTATTTATTAATATGTATTATATACTAATAAAAAAAGTAGGGGTTTTCAAAGAAAAAATGAGCTTTGGTAAAATTAAAAGTATTTTTAATGATTTTTCTATCAGAAAAAGAATTATAATTGGGTATATTCTAACTTTATGTATAATGTCTGTGCCTGGCACTGCAGTATTAGTTTTTATAAATTTCTTTATTAATACAAATGATAGCAGTCAAATCATAAGTATAGTAAATATGATATTACTAACAGCTTCAGCTTTTTGTATAATATCAGGTATATTAATACTTATGTTTGTAGTAAATCAAATTAAGAATTTATCAACATCCTTTGAAAGGAATGTTAGTTCAGTTATCCAAATGATGATATCTTCAGCTGATGAGTTAGGCCAAACTGCTACTAAAATGACACAAATTGTAGAGAATGTAAGTGATGGTGCACAGAGTGTTATGAATGTATCTGGAGAAATTTCAGGTAGTATGAATAGTGTTGCAGCGGCTGCAGAAGAAATGTCTAGCACCTCAACTGAAATTACAGGACAAATATCTAATTCAGTTTCAGCAGTTAAAGGCACGGTTGAAACAGTATCTACAGCAGATGAAATTTCAAGAAAACTTGATGAAGTTGCTTCGACAATTGGTAGAATGGTTGAGTTTATCCAAAGCATTGCAGAACAAACAAACTTATTGGCATTAAATGCAGCAATTGAATCTGCCCGTGCTGGTGATGCTGGACGTGGATTTGCCGTAGTGTCTGATGAAGTTAAAAAGCTTGCTGTGCAAACGGCAAAGGCTACTCAAGAGATATCTGAACAAATTAGTAATGTGCAGAGTATTTCAGGTCAGGTTGTATCTGCATTAGGTAAAATAACAGAATCTGTTTCTAGTGTAGAAAGTTATTCAGATAATATATCTTCTGCAATTAGTGAACAATCTATAGCAATTAGCGATGTTACGGAAAGTATTTCTAGTGTTTCTGTGAATACTAATAAAATCTCTAGTAATATTAGTAATGTTGCATCTTCAACAATGGAAGCACAGCAGTTCTCGTTGGAATTAGAGTGCGCCTCTAGTATTCTTGTTGATGAATCTAACCAATTAAATGAAAGAGTTAATGAATTTTTAAAAGGGCTGCAGTAGTTCTGATTATTAATAAAAACTGATAAAAAAATCCCCGCCATAAGCGAGGATTTTTTTGTTAGTTAGAAGCCTATCGGTTATAGAATTCAACAACCAAGTTAGGGTTCATTTGAACTGGGTAAGGTACTTCTTCAAATGATGGCTTGTGGTTAAATTTAGTAACCATGTTTTTAGCATCAGTTGTCATGTAATCTGGTACTTCACGTTCCATTTTTTCCATAGCTTCCATTACTAGTGGAATTTTACGGCTTTTTTCACGTACTTCAATTATGTCACCAGCTTTAATGCGGAAAGAAGGAATGTTAACAACTTTACCATTTACCATAACATGTTTGTGACTAATTAACTGACGAGCAGAAAATACTGTAGGAACAAAGTTAGAGCGGTAAACAACTGCATCTAAACGAATTTCTAGCAGACCAATAAGGTTTTCAGATGTATCACCTTTTTGGTTAGAAGCTTCTTTGAAAATACGTACGAATTGTTTTTCACCAATGTTACCGTAGTAACCTTTAAGCTTTTGTTTTTCACGTAATTGGATACCATAAGGAGTTAAGCGCTTACGACGAGCACCATGTTGTCCAGGACCAGTTTGTGTTTTGTTTGTTGGGCATTTGTCTCTTCCCCAAAGGTTTTCACCTAGTTGACGACAAATTTTGTATTTAGATTCAACGCGAATACTCATGTTGATTTTCTCCATTTAATTATACTTATATACTGATGTGATTTCCCTCACCAGTTCCCGCAGTTTTCGTTGTATAACGCCTCTATCGCAAAGTATTTAATATATAAAAAACTCCATAGAGTGTCTGCTAGGTGTGTTTTTAGGCTAAAAGCGTAGATAAGTCAAGGGAAGAAGCATATATTCATATATTTTTTACAGTTATTACTTGAAAAATATGCAATACAGTATACAATGTGCGGCATAAATACTTTTTTAATATCTATTTTACTTTTTTAGTGCCTATTTCAGGCGAGGAATTTAACTATGAAAAAAATTGCTCTTTTAGTGATGTTTGCTATTCTGGCCAGCATTTATTCTGTAATTTCTATAAGTATGTTTTTTATACATTATGAGACAAATAGTTTGAATATAATATTTATTGCAGTAACAGTTATTATAATGGTTATTTTTGTAATTATGTTGATGAGTTATATTCATCATAGACCTTCTTATATGTATAAATTATTTGGAAAACCAACACCAGAAGACGTTATTAAAGAAATAACAGATTTTGTTTTTAGCCTTGATAAAACAATGCGTAGCTATTCTGGGCTATATTTCTCAGGAGGTTGCTTAGATAGAATAATGAGTTGGTTTGGTTGGAAATATAGTGGTAATGGATCTTTCGCACGTGTGTTCATTTCTCCTTGTGGTCAATATGCGTTGAGAATTTCTACATCTAAACATGATTCTTATCAATATTATGCACAGGTGGCTATTAGTAATCAGCAGAATAAATATATGCCTAAAATTTATTGGCATGTATCACCTATATCTAGCAATTCATATATTGGGTCTGTTACTTTAATGGAGAATTTATCACTTAATAAAAAAGCTGTTAATAGTAATAACACTGTTTGTAGTTTTAGGAGTGCATCCTCATCAATATGGCTGAACGAACATGCAGCTCTTGATGAAATTAAACAGAATGTGGATCCTCAACTTAAAGAGATGGTGAAATTATTTATCCCATTGAAAAAACATTCACACCAGATTGAATTTGATTTACATAATGAGAATTGGATGTTTAGGAAAAATGGTGAAATTGTTTTAACTGACCCACTTTGTTAACGGATTAAAGAGGGGGCTTAAGCCTCCTTCTTTATTTGCTCTTTACACAAACCAATAAAAACGTTAACAAATACTTATGAAATTCAAATTACAAACACACCTAACTCCAAAAGGAGATCAACCCCAAGCAATTGAGGAGCTTGTTCATGGTTTGAACGATGATAAAAAAGATCAAACATTATTAGGCGTAACAGGTAGCGGTAAAACATTTGTGATGGCTAAAATTATTGAGGCTAGCCAAAAACCAACAATTGTTATGGCTCATAATAAAATTTTGGCGGCTCAATTATATGAAGAGTTTAAAGCATTTTTCCCTGATAATGCTGTGGAATATTTTGTTTCTTATTACGATTATTACCAACCAGAAGCGTATGTTCCCCGCAGAGATTTATTCATAGAAAAAACTGCCGCAATTAACGAACAAATTGATAGAATGCGCCACGCCGCAACTCGTTCATTACTTGAACGCTCCGATGTTATTGTAGTTGCATCAGTTTCTTGTATATATGGAATAGGGGATCCTGAAAGCTACACAACCATGACAATTCCAATTGTGGACGGAGATACGGTAGACAGAGATTTACTCATAAAACGCCTAACAGAACTCCAGTATACTCGCAACGATATGGGCTTTTCCCGTGGTACATTCAGAGTAAAAGGAGATACTGTTGATATTTTCCCATCTCACTTAGAAGATACCGCATGGCGAATTTCTATGTTTGATGATTATGTGGAAGGTTTAAAATCTTTTGATCCATTAACAGGTAAAAAAATAGCCAAACTAAAAAATATAATTGTTTACCCAAACAGCCACTACGTTGTACCAAAGCCAACAATTTTAAAAGCCATGAAAGCTATTAAAGCGGAAATGAAAGAAACCGTAGCTAGTTTTGATAAAGCTAATAAATTGATTGAATCTCAACGCATACAGGAACGCACAATTTTTGATTTAGAAATGATGCAAGCAACTGGATATTGTAATGGTATTGAAAACTATTCACGTCATTTAGCGGGCAGGGAAGCTGGCACAGCAGGAGCAACACTTTTCGATTATTTACCAGATGAAGGCTTGTTATTTGTTGATGAATCTCATGTTACAGTTCCGCAAATTGGTGGAATGTCTAAGGGCGATTTTCATCGTAAAACAACTTTAGCTGAATATGGTTTTAGGCTGCCATCTGCTGTGGATAACCGCCCATTAAAATTTGAAGAGTGGGATGAACGTCGTCCACAATCTATTTTTGTTTCTGCAACCCCAAATGATTGGGAACTAACAAATAGCGGAGATAATATTAGTGAAATGATTGTTCGTCCAACTGGCTTAATTGAGCCAGAAGTTGAAATTTTACCTATAGAAGGTCAGGTGGATGATTTAATGCACCAAGTACAAAAAATTACAGCTAGTGGTTTTCGTACTCTTGTTACAACTCTTACTAAAAAAATGGCTGAACAGCTTACAGAATATCTTCATGAGCATGGAATTAAAGTTCGTTATATGCACAGCGAGATTGACACTTTAGAAAGAGCAGAAATTGTCCGTGATCTGCGTTTAGGAGAGTTTGATGTACTTGTTGGTATTAACTTGCTCCGTGAGGGGCTAGATATGCCTGAAGTAGCTCTTGTTGCTATTTTAGATGCAGATAAAGAAGGTTTTTTACGTTCCGCAACATCTATTATTCAAACTATTGGACGTGCTGCACGGAATGTTAATGGTAAAGCAATTCTTTATGCAGACAAAATCACGGGTTCTATGAAAACTGCATTGGATGAATCTAAGCGTCGTCAAAATATTCAAAAAGAATATAATAAAAAATATAATATTCAGCCAGAAAGTGTTATCCGTGGAGTGAGGGATAGTTTAAAAGAAATTCAAAATGATGCACAAAGTAATGAACGTCAAAAAGATTTCCAATATAAAGGCTCAGAAAAAGAGTTAGTACGAGAGATAGAGCGCTTGAAAAAAGAAATGCTTGTAGCTGCAGGAAACTTAGATTTTGAAGAGGCTGCAGAACTGCGAGATCAGGTAAAAGTTTTAGAGGATCAACAGCTAGGATTGAGTGCATAGAATAGGTGTACAATTTACCTGTTCAAAATATGTACACTTTTTATGAGATAGTATGCGATTTTGCTAAATCCTCATTATTTATCCACAATTTGCAATGCAAGTAAAAAATAAAAAAATATTTGTATGATAAACTCTTGAAATTACGTTGAAAGTGTTGATTTTATAGGGAAATATTAGATGGTTAAAAAATAGGCAAACTGCATAAACGCCACATACCCCTCATAAAAATAATTTTTACATAGAGTAATCCACAAAGTTATCCACAGGTTTCGGGGATAACAAATTTTTATGAATAAAACCAGCTAAATAGAGGCAAAAGATAATCTGTATATAGAGGACTTTTGCCTAACTTAACGTCAAGAAAAAGTTTAGTTATTTTTTGTTTTACTTTTAGCCTTTTTTATAGACGAATATACGAATGAATAAAGGGTTAAAATACCAAAACCAAAAAGAATAAGTGGCAGTATCCAGTTTAACCAGCCTTTATCCATTTGGGCATCATCGTAATCATTAGGGTTGTACAGTACATCAACTTTATCACCAACTTGCTCAGAAGGGTCAGAACTACCCATACTGTCGATAAATGTAATAGGTGTATTATTAACATTAAATTTTATAATAGGAGCATAGGTATAACTTGTATGCCCATCACTAGTACTTTCACTTTCTCTGAAATCGATAACTGTTCCTTCGGCATATGTGGCTGTAGCTAAAAATTCTTTTTGGTTTGTGTAAGTGTAGTAAGCGCCAATAAGAAGGCTTATTGAAATAATAAATACTACTGAATTAACCCATGAAGGTATTTCTTGTTTTTTCTTTTCTTGCTTTATTTTTGCAATATCTAATTTTTCATAATTATCTGCTTTGCCATGTTCTTTTTCTCTAATAGATTTTTTACTTTCATGAATAACATTACTTATAGCACCAGAAAAAGTATCAGCATTTTTTATACTTTGAATTTTAGAAAAAGTTTTCAGTATTTTAATACCTACAAAAATAACAATACCAAAACTAAATAAAACTGCCATCCAATTAAATTCAAAATTAACGATATAAATACCAGCAAAAATTATACCCATGATTGTAAGAATAGTACCAACTATGTACATAACTTTGCCATTTATCTTTGGTGTTTCACCTTCTACATATAAAATAGTTACAGGGTTACCAATTTTTTCTTGTCTTGGCATTGCTCCACTACCAACTCTACTAGTAAATTCTTTTTGTTCTCCTTGTGGGGTGGTAAATGTAAATAAAGAATAATAAGAACCGTTCTTTTTTGCTACTCCAGATATATGACCAGAAATTTTAGTAGCACGATTTTTTAATTTTACTTCATACATAATAATAGCAATTCCGCCAGCAAACATAGCGAAGCCTACTAAAAAGAAAATAACGTATTGTGCTTCAATAATTGAAATAAATAAATCCATTAATAGCTCTATATTTTTATTGTTAATTTCTTATATGTAACAATTAAAACAAGTTAACTGACAAAATAGGTTATTTGGTGTAGTCTGCAGTTTATAAATATGGGGTAAGTATGAATAAATTTTGGCAATATTGGTGTTTGGGAGTGGTTGTTATGCTTACAGCGTGTGCTCCAGAAATAGAAACACTAGACCTTAACTCTGTGCCAGATATCCCAGAAGATATGCTAAGAGAGCAGGAGCAAATTCAGAAAGAATTATCCGCAGATCGCAAACAAGTACTTGAAGAAATTAGAAAACAAGAGGTATTATAAATGAACCTAACATCAGTAACAAAACTAAATACAAACATGAAACTTGGTACGAAAATAGAATCTCAAATTGATAGAACTATGGTTCTTGAATTTACTCGTGTAACAGAAGCAGCCGCACGTGCTGCCATTTCTTATATGGGACAAGGAGATAAAAATGCTGTAGATGGTGCGGCAGTAGAAGCAATGCGTAATGCATTAAACAGCTTAGATATTAAAGGTACAGTTGTTATAGGAGAAGGGGAAAAAGATGAAGCCCCAATGTTATATATTGGTGAGGACGTTGGTACAATTGAAGGCCGTGAATATGGCGCAGAATTTGATATTGCCGTAGACCCTGTTGATGGCACAACTCTAGCATCTAAAGGACGTGACGGAGCAATTGCTGTGCTTGCAGCTGCTGAAAAAGGTAACTTTTTAAATATTCCCGATGTTCACTACATGGATAAAATTGCTGTAGGGCCAGAGATGGATATTAATGCTTATAACTTTGATATGTCTGCTGGTGAAATGGTGAAAATTGCGGCTAAACAAAAAGGCGTTCAGCCATCTGATATTGTTGTATGTATGCTAGATAGACCACGTAACGAATCACTAATGAAAAGTGTTGTAGAAGCTGGTGGTCGTATGAAACTTATTAGTGATGGAGATGTAGCTGGTTCTATTGATGCTGCTATGGAAGAAACAGGCGTAGATATTTTAATTGGAAGAGGCGGTGCACCAGAAGGTGTTATTACAGCAGCGGCTTTAAAATGTTTGGGCGGAGATATGATTGGTAAGCTTTATTTTAACGATGATGAAATGCGTCAAAAAACTTTAGATAGAGGAATTAAAGATCTAGATAAAGTATTTACAATGGAAGATTTAGCCAAAGGTGAAGTACTATTTTGTGCAACTGGCGTAACAAATGGCGCAATGCTAGATGGTGTTCATCGTGTAGCAGGTGGAGAAACAACGCACAGTGTTGTAATGCGTTCACGTACGGAAACTATTCGTTATATAGAGGCTTTTCATAGAAGTTAAAGCTAAAAAATAGAAAAAGGACTGCTATACAGATGTACAGCAGTCCTTTTTTATTGTCGCGGGGTTAGTGTTCAATGAAAAAAGTTTCAGCACCATTATCAAGCCATTTATCAATTTCAGGTACAATACTCGGTGCATCTTCTAGGTTGATGAAAACTTTATCCATATTTTTCATAGGGAGATTTTGTTGTGAAATATACGTACGATATTCATCCATAAAAATCCCACCAAATGGAGAGTATTGAGAGTGTATAACTCTAGAAAAATACTCGCTGGTATGGAAATGTGGTAAACACCATAGAAGTGGAATAAATCCAGTTTTTAAATGTTTTAATTTTTGCTTAGTAGTCATACCATTTTCTTCATCAATCAACAGATTATGAATATTTACACCAGGAAACAGTTCAGCCAAACCTTTGGCTGAAAGTGTTTCTGTACCATCTGTTCTGCTAATAATGGTTGCAGAGTATCTACCATTTGATAAAACATATGATGTTTCACCATAACCAACTGTTGTGTGGTTATTTTCTTCATCAGTGGTTATAAACGCATACTCATTTTCTGATAAAGGCAGATCACCACCTTCTTCAAATAATTCATTGAGATAGTTGATATTTCCGAATTTAAGAGCGTCCGAAATTGTAGTTTGTAAGTTGTTCATAAAAATTCCTCAGAATAAAACCGTGTTGCATAGAAATATGCACACTTTGAAAAACGGTTCAGATAATAATCTAGCTATAGATATGGTGACTATTATCTAAATTTCAAGCTTATCGTTATTTATTTATTAACGCCACATGACGACTGGTTATTCAACAGTAACAGATTTTGCCAAATTACGAGGCTGGTCAACGTCAGTTCCCTTAAGCACGGCAACATGATAACCAAGTATTTGCACTGGTAATGTAAACATAATTGGCTGAAGAATTTCTGGTACGTATGGTAATACTATAACTGTTCTTTCTGGGTTATCACCAAGTTCTGCGACACCTTTTTCATCTGTTATTAAAATGCTCTGGCAACGTCTAGCTTCCGCTTCCTTCATATTAGAGATAGTTTTTTCAAATAAATCATTATATGGAGCTAGCGTAATAACAGGAACATCCTCATCAATTAAAGCAATTGGGCCGTGTTTCATTTCACCAGCGGCAAAACCTTCGGCATGAATGTATGATATTTCTTTAAGTTTTAATGCGCCTTCTAGGGCAATGGTAAATAATGCACCACGTCCAATATACAGGGCTGAAGTAGCATGCATAATTTTACGTGCTACATCTTCCATGGTTTCTTCTAAATCTAGTGCACCTAAAAGTCTTGTTGGAAGTTCTGTTAATGTATGAGAAAGAGTTTCTACCTCTGTTTCATTAATTTCACCTTTTAATCGAGCAATTTCTACTGTTAATACAGCAAATAAAGCCAGTTGAGTTGTAAATGCCTTAGTTGAAGCAACGGCAATTTCTTGTCCTGCTTTTGTATTAAGTACTACGTCAGAATCTCTTGCAATAGAGCTATTGGGAGCATTTACAACAGATAAAATGTGTTGACCTTGTTCTTTGGCATAATGTAATGCAGCTAAAGTATCTGCAGTTTCACCACTTTGTGAAACAAAAATGCATAAACCACCTTTAGTTAATGGTGCTTTACGGTAACGGAACTCACTAGCAACATCTATTGTTACAGGAATTTTCGCGTATTCTTCTATCCAGTGTTTTGCAACGGCAGCCGCGTAAAAAGCAGTACCACAAGCAACCAGCGTAATATGAGTTACTTTACCTAAATCAAAAGGCATATCTGGCATTTGTGGTGCGGTATGATCGGTATTTAAGTATTCTTTTAATGTTTCACCAATTACTGCTGGTTGTTCATGGATTTCTTTTAACATAAAGTGACGATAACCAGCTTTACCGGCCATTGCACCGCTCATATCTAGTATTTGAGGCTGGCGTGTTACTGTTGAACCATCAGGGCGATAAATTGTAATATCAGTTTTAGTTAAAACCGCAATATCGTTATTTTCTAAGAATATAAATTTATTAGTAAATGCTGCAATAGCCATTGGGTCTGATGCAATATAGTTAGCACCATCACCGATACCAACAACTAATGGAGCCGCTTTACGTGTAGCAATTAAAGTATCTTCTGCATCAGAGAAAACAATACCTAATGCGTATGCTCCAGTTAATTCTGATGTTGCTTTTTGGACTGATTTTAGCGGAGATAAACCTTGTTCAAGGTATGAACTAATAAGGGCAGGGACAGTTTCACTATCTGTATCTGAATTAAAAATAGTACCATTTTTTTGCATATTCTGGCGCAATTCAAGGTAGTTTTCAATAATACCATTATGCACAACAGTACATTTTGCTGTTTGGTGTGGATGAGCATTTTTTTCAGTTGGTTCACCGTGTGTTGCCCAACGAGTGTGTCCAATAGCAACTTCACCAGTATTTGGTAATGGGCTAGTTTGTAGTAAGTCTTCAAGATTAGTAATTTTGCCAGACATTTTACGTACATGAGTTTCACCACCAGTAACCGTAGCCACACCAGAAGAATCATAACCACGATATTCAAGACGTTTTAAACCTTCAATTACTTGCATTGAGGCTTCTTTAGTTCCTACAACTCCAACAATTCCACACATGAGACTATAGTCCTTTCAATAATTATCCATACATTTGTTACTAGCAAAAAATGCTAAGCAACGCGGTTCATTTATTTTTTTTAACTAATGCTAGTAATTTTATTAATAATATTTGCATCTGGTGCAATACATGTAAATGGTTCTGTTGTTCTACCACTTGCAATTATTGTATCTTCTATATAGCAAAATGGTTTTAAAGTTGAACCTTGCTCAAGCACACAATTTTTAAGATAACAACTACCTTCAATAACACAATTTTGTGCAATTTCTACGCCCTCCATAAAACGTACGTTAGGGCCAATAAATGTTTCATTTTCTATTGTAGTATCCCAGCTGAAATACACGCTTTCTGGTGCTTGAAGTGTTACGCCATTTTCCATAGCTTTATCACGTTCACGTTGTTGAAAAATACCTTCTGCAAATGCTAACTGAGCACGAGAATTTACCCCAAGTAATGATGCTCCATCTTCTGTATGTGCTGTACCAACAGTAAGGTTTTGTTGTAATGCCAAAGGGATAATATCTGGTAAGTAATATTCTCCTTGAGAGTTTTCATTATTTACCCGTTTTAATAATTCAAAAAGAACAGAGCTTTTTACAACGTATAAACCTGTATTTATTTCTTTAATATCTAGTTCTGTATCTGTGGCATCTTTGTGTTCTACAATGCCTGTTACATCATTCTTGTGGTTTCTTTTAACTCTGCCAAGTCCGGTAGGATCATTTATATCTGCACTTAAGAATGTAATGGCATATTCACCCATTTGATGTGCTGTTAACAGGTTTCTTACCATTTCTTTGGTCATTAACGGGCAATCACCAGTTAAAATTATTATATCACCTTCAAAGTTACTAAGTACTTCTTCAGCTTGCATAACAGCATGGCCAGTACCAAGTTGTTCTTCTTGTAATACTAGTTCAAGTTCTGGGCAGTATGTTTTACATGATTCTTCAACTTTATTTGAACCATGCCCTACAACGGCAATTATATGTTGTGGATTAACAGCAGAGCCTGCACGAGTAACATGGAATAGCATAGGTAAATGACCAACACTATGAAGCACTTTTGGTAGGTTAGATTTCATACGTGTGCCTTTACCGGCAGCTAAAATAATAACACTTGTTGGAGTAGTCATATATAGTAATTCCCTAATTTTATTTGCTGAATATACTTGAAAATTATATAAAATGCAAAGCTATTGAATAGGCTGTTTTTTTGAGCAATTATTAGCCTTTTCACAGGCCTCTAATTGCTTTTCTTTGGCAATTTTAGCAATAAGTATATCTGTATCACCCATCCACCAAGCAGAAAACAGTATTTGCCCAATAAATAGAAGCCACATTGGTATGATGAACGCAGCTTTACTGGTTTTGTGATTAAATATTTTGCGTCCTAAAAATAACCCAGGGAAGGCACCAAATAAGGCAAGTATAAGATATGTACTTTCTGGTGTTCTTCTCCAACGTTTTATAGCTGAGATTTTATCTAGGCCAAAGGAAATAAATAGTATGGTATTAAGAGATATAATCCATGCATAAGGAACTTCAATAAGCCATGTTACATTTGCTAAATATGCAAAGATTAGTGCAACAATCACATGGGTTATTAGTGACCAAAATTTAGGTTTGTGTTTCACTTTTATACAGCTATTTCTTCATGAGCAACTTGTTCAACCATTGCATTTTTGGCGGCATGAGATGTAACACCAAAGTGTTGATAAAGTTCAGATGCTGGAGCACTTGCACCAAAGCCTTCCATACCAATGAATTTGCCATCTATACCTATATATTTGTGCCAACCAAATTCTGCACCAGCTTCTATTGCTACTCTGGCTGTAATGTTGGAAGGTAAAACAACTTCTTTGTATGATTGAGGTTGTTCATCAAATAATTCTTGGCATGGCATACTAACTACTCGTGTTGCAATGCCTTGTTTTGCAAGGTTACTCTGAGCTTCTAGTGCTAACTGAATTTCTGATCCTGTTGCCATAAATATTCCTGTAAAGTTATCCATATCTTTTAGGATATATGCACCACGGGCAGATAAATTATCTTCAATATGTTCTGTACGTACAGTTGGCATACTTTGGCGACTTAGTGCAAAACAACTAGGAGTATGTTTACTTTGTAATGCTACTTGCCAACATTCTGCTGTTTCAATTTGGTCTGCAGGGCGGAAGGTATGAACGTTTGGTGTAGCACGTAACATAGCTAAGTGTTCTACAGGTTGATGAGTAGGACCATCTTCACCTAAACCAATTGAATCATGAGTTAGAACATAAATAACTTGCTGTTTCATTAAGGCACTTAAACGAATACTGGTGCGCATGTAATCTGCAAAAACCATAAAGGTACCGCTTGTTGGAATAAGTCCGCCGTATAATGCAAGACCATTCATAATTGCACCCATTGCGTGTTCACGTACTCCGTAATGAATGTATTGCCCCGCATAATTTTTAGCATTTAAGCTTTCCATAGATTTAGCTAAAGTATTATTAGATCCAGTTAAATCTGCACTACCAGAAATAAGCTGTGGAAGATGAGGGGTCATAACATCAAAACAATTACCACTGGTTTTACGTGTTGCTTCGCCTAGTGCTTCTGTTGTTGCTTTTTCTTTTAAATGACTAAGTTTTTGGATGGCTTTATCTGTTACTGGGTTATCTAGTAAATCTTTTTGTTCCGCAGAAAGGGCATTGTAAGCTTTTTCCCAATCAGAATATTTTTCTATACCTTTGTTAGATGCTAATTTCCATTCGTCGTAAATATCTTGTGGAATAGTAAATTCAGGATGATCCCAACCAAGTTTTTTGCGTGTTTCATCGGCTTCTTCTTTACCTAGTGGGGAACCATGCACACCAGAGCTATCTACTTTACTACTACCGTAACCAATATGAGTATTAAATGTTATAAACACAGGTGTATCGCTATTTTGTGCTTTAGTTAATGCAGAATGAATTTCATCATGATTATGACCATCTGCACTTAAAGTTTTAAAACCGTATGCTTTAAATCTGGCTTCAATATTCGTTGGGCTAACATCCGTTACTTTGCCATCTATACAAATATTGTTGCTATCAAATAAAACTACTAAATTATTTAGTTTTAAATTTCCTGCCAGCTCTGCTGCTTCATGAGAAATACCTTCCATTAAACAGCCATCACCAACTGTTACATAAGTTTTATTGTTGAAAATATCTTCACCAAAACGTTCTGCTTGAATTTTTTGTGCTAGTGCCATTCCAACAGCAGTTGCTATACCTTGACCTAGTGGACCAGTTGTTGTTTCAACAGCTTTTATTTCTTCGTATTCTGGGTGTCCTGCTGTCTTGCTATGCAGTTGACGGAAATCTTTTAAATCATCAAGAGTAAGCTCTTGTTCTGTTAAATGCAGAATACTATATAACAAAGCAGATGCATGACCATTAGAAAGTACAAATCTATCACGGTTTTTCCATGTTGGTTTTTGTGGGTGATAGTTCATAAAATCTTTAAAAAGAACAGTAACAAAATCTGCCATACCCATTGGAGCACCTGGGTGACCACTGTTGGCTTTGTTTACCATATCAATTGATAAAAATCGTACTGCATTTGCCATGTTTTGAGTTGTCATGTTCTTTTCCTTATTAGTTATAAGAAACATAGTACCTTACAGCAGGCAAAAAGAAAACCACCCTTTTGGGGTGGCTAAACTGTTTCGTAAATAATTTATTCTTTTACCCATATTGGTATATGAGTAGCTAAAAGTGCAATTATGGCTGTGGAATATATTCCTACAAAAATAAACCCTGTATGAATACCAAAGGGAACACTTACTGCAATAGCAATAATCCATGCTAGCCAAAAAATTGTAGTAGACATTGGTCTGCTATACAACATAGCTAAAGGTTCAGTTGCGAGAGCAGAGAATAGAAATGCTCCATAAAGTAACATGCATCCAATAACAGAGAGAAAGATATCAAACATCAATCCTATACTGCCAAAGATGACACTTATTAGAGCAATACCCGCGGATATGAGGAGAACTGTGCGCAAGAATTTTTTACGAGATTCCGACGCTGTTTCATATCTTGACCTATCATAATCTTCATTTTTCATAAATTATGTACCTAAATTATAAGGGGAAAAAGTGAAAAAGATAAACAATCAAAATACTATATACGTTATATGCTTGTTTGGCAATAAAAAAACCACCCGAGTAGGGTGGTAGTGATTATTTAATAATCTCGTAAATTTAAATGGACAGAATCAAATGGCATCCTTAGAGCTTCTGCAGCTTCAAATGTCGTATTGATAAACGCCGCTAATTGAATTGATCTGACCACACGGTAAGCTTGAACCTCCGCAGGATCAATAGAATCTTTATAATTATCAGAAATAATATTATTCAAATGGCGTTTAAAGAAATCCATCAATACAGGATGTTCATCTTGTATTTGAGTTATGATTTCATCGGAATTTTTCTGCAAGAAAAACTCTGGTGTAACAAGGTATGCACTGAAATCTTCTGGGCTAGCTTCATCATCATTATAAATATACAACCTGTTAGTGCCGTTATTATATGAATATTTGTTCATTAGATTTTACTCATGTAAGTATTTAAAAGGTTGCCTAAGCAAAGGGATAGTCATTAGGATTTTCTTTTGGTGCATTACATGTTGTATTCCACCAATGTAGGCTATTCATAAAATCAACTAGTTCATTTGCACGTACAGTTTTATATAATACTTCTTCCTTGGGCATACAAATTACTTTTTTTGCAAAAATAACTCCTTTGGTAAACTCTATCTTTGATTCTGGTGATGACTTACTAAGTATTTCACCAGTTGTGAGTAACTTTTTCTGAGCCAATGCCGAAGAATGTTGATTAATCCCTTTTATCAGATCAATTTGCTCATAATATTCTCTTTCATCAGTATTAGCGCTGTTTTCAAAATCATACATAACTCTATGAGCAAAGTAATCACGAAACATTTCTGCTTCTTTAGGAAAATCTGCCTTTAGTTGAGCAAGAATCTCTTCTCCTTTATCACCCATAAAAAGTTCTTGGGTTATTTTATGGGTATTTGTTGATTTATACAAATCATCATCAGCTATCCAGAATGTGCCATATGGAGATTGGTATGCACCTTCTGAACTTACATAATATACTTCATGGATATTATTGCTGGTTGTATCATATATATATTTTCTCATAAGTTGCTCCAACCATGAGAATCTACATCTTGTGAACCATTTAACAACCGATTAGCATAGTAGGTACTATTAATAAAAGCAGCAAGCTGTTCGTTACGAATAAAGCCGTACTCTTCTTCATTAAAATCTTTGAAGCTATGAGGGATCATAATAGCCATAATTTTTCTGAATTGTTCAGCAAATTCTGGGTTAGCTTTACGTAATTGCTTAATGATTTCTTTACCCTGTTCGCCTAAAAATATTTCAGGCGTAATGTTTAATGGTACAGAGTGATTATTACTAACAGCGTCTATTTTGTTAGTTTTCATATTGTAGGTATATATAGTTTGTGACATGTAATCTTCTCCTGAAGAAAAGGGGGTGTGAAAAAAGATAAAAAGATATATGTATACCTTGGTTATATATCAACCTATAGCATTTAACAATAAATAAAAAAACCACCCTTTTGGGGTGGTTAAATCGATTAAGAATGATTGTGCATATATGAAGTTATAAAATCAGATAACATACGGGCACGTACAGCCTTATAAACTTCAGTTTTATTACCATCATCATCAGTTTTGAATATATCAATGAATACACCAGCAAGGTTCAAGTCATCATTAAAAACTTTTTTGAAGACTTCTTGACTGGAATGATTAAAAGTACCGAATATTCCATTATAAAAGTCTCTTTCAGCAACATTACTACTATCTTTGAAATGATTTGCTAAGTGATATGTGAAATATTCACGAAACTTTTCTACTTGTTCAGGAAAGTCTTGCTTTAATTGAGCCATAATATCTTCAGCTTTATCACTTAAGAATAATTCTTCAGTAATTTCATATCTGTTTAATGGTAGAAAAAATTCATCGATATGATGAAAGAATTCTTCAGGAGGGCTTTCTTGCATTTCCTTGGCAGATATTCTACGTACTGCAACAATTTTTCTGCGAAGTGTATCATATAAATATTTTCTCATAAGCTGCTCCTATAATCTTGAGTGGATTCAATAGCTATTTGTGAAAGGTACCATTTACTATTTATAAAAGCAGAAAGCTCAATAGCACGAATAAAGCTATATTTTTCTGCATCTGTTTTCTTTATATCATGGTGAACCATTTGCCCAAGGCGTTGTTTAAATTCCTCAGCAAGTTTTATATAATCTTCACGAAGCTGTTTTATAATTTCTTCCCCTTGTGTATCCAAAAATATATGCGGGGTGATATTAAGTGTTTGGGTATGTACTTCCTCATTACCACCTACGTTTTGGGTGGTAGTAGCTGAAATAATATTAATATCTTTGTTATATGTATATTTAGTTTTGGACATGATTTTCTAACATCCTGGGTCTTCATCAAAAAAAACGTCAGAGATTTTTGGTTGCAGAAAAGATTCTCCCGTAACTTTATAAATCTCCAATTTGCAGTGAAAAAAAGTTGCTAATTGTGTAGCACGTATTTTTATATATAACTCACGTTTAGCTTCAATAGGGCTATTTTTAAAATCATGCGAAATATGTTTTGCAAGAATTTCTCTAAACTCTTGTGCAAGTTCAGGGTATTCATCTTTTAAATAATCTAACTTGGATTCAGTAGTATAACCTGTAAAGGTTTCTGGATTCTCAATGCTAGATAGAGAGAAATGCCCAGTTTTACCATTGTGGACGTAATATGTTGATTTTATTAAATGATCTTTCTCATTGTATGAAAAAGTGAAAGGAGTTCCATCAATGTTATATGGACACTTTGCAAAGCGTTTATTTTCAGGCATAAGGTTTATTCTCCGAAGAAGAGATGAAAAGGAATAAAGGTAAATTTATTGATAGTTTTGTATACCTAAAACTTGGTAAACACAAGATTTTTATTTTCGGTATAACAAAACAAACCCCCTATAAAAGGGGGCTGTTATGAAGACGCTTAGAAGTTATGAGAGGATAAATGGTTTGCCATTTAAACGAGCGGCATAATACTTTTGATTTATAAATCCTGAAACTACATGTGCCCGTAGTAGCTGGTATGAAAAAGGATCTTCCTTTTTGCATTCGTGTGGAACTAAATTTCTGAGCATAGTTCTGCACTCAGCAGCTAAGTTAGGGTAGTTGGATTCAAGGCCTTTAAGGCAATCTGCGCCAGTGCTATCTAAAAAAGAGTTTACCTCTACAGGAATAAATCCTATTTTCTCCTTGTTGGCAAGTTCTATCATTTCTTGTATTTCAGGGTCATCCTCAGGATGTTTTTGCATCATTTGGTTTAGTTCCTGAAGCTCATTATCAGGAATGTGATAAATAATTCTATTTTCTTTTGGGTCGTATGTATGTTGTGACATGGGTATCTCCAAAAATTGGATTTAAAAAGGACGAAACAGATGTAGCTATATTTCTATGTATGTTGTGTTATTGGTGTTATTGCTACAAATTACAAGTGGGATATGAATTTGTATGACAAAATAATTATTTTACTTGAAAAAACAAACAAACTTCATTAAACCTATACTTATAAGAAATATTATAACCATAAGAAAATATAGCTATTAATGGATTACACAGGCGCAGAACGTTTAAAAGAAGCACTAGAAAAACTAGAGAACTTTGTTACTGCTGGTGGTAATATTGCTGGTGATGGAGCTGTTGTAGATACAGCAGAACTAACTGCTTTAAAAGAGGAAAATGAAACCTTGAAGTATAAACAGCTAGAAATTTCTGAAGAGTTAGATGGTATTATTTCTACAGTTGAATCTGCCTTGAAAGAGGAGGAAGCAGCATGAGTTACACAATTGATGTAAATATAGGTAGCCGTAGTTACAAACTTAATGTAGAAGATGGCCAAGAAGCCAGAGTACGTTCAGTTGCTGAACATTTTGATAGTTTTGTACAACGTATGCAAGCATCTGGTGGCTCAGGCATGGAACGTGACCGTGTATTAGTAATGGCTGGTATTATGATGGCAGATGAATTTTTCTCATTGCGTCAAAATAAAGAAATGGATGAAAAAGCTTTAGATACTTTTCACAATACATTGGCAGATCGTTTAGAAAAGCTGATGCCAACAAATGCCTAGTTTATATTAATGGGCGAAGCATTTCACATTTTTAATCCAGAAGGTAGTTCGAATAAGGATAAACTCCGTAAGCAAATGCTTGCAGAGCGTTTATCATTTCCAATAGAAGAAAAAAACACTGCTGATTGGCAGTTAATGAATAATTTACGTCGAGTATTAATGCTTGAAAGTGAAGTTGGTGTAGTAGCTCTGTATGTAGCCATAAAAGGTGAACCAGATATTTTAGGATCAGAGATAATTAATCTACGTAATAGCGGAATAGTAGTTACCCTGCCACGGGTAATAGAAAAAGATTGGCCACTAACATTTAATACATATAATCCAAGTTATGATTTTAGTTATGATGCTTTAGGTTTAGAATGTGCAGGAGGCCCAGTAGCTATGCCACGTATAGTATGTATTCCGTGTTTAGCATTTAACCGTGAAGGGCATAGGCTTGGTTATGGTGGTGGTTATTATGATCGCACCATAGAAGATTTAAAGAAAAAAGAACGAGTTATAACAATCGGTGTTGCTTATAGCTCTCAGGAAGTAAAAGATCTTCCACTAGAAGAACACGATCAACAACTAGATTTTATTGTTACAGAGAAAGAAGTTATTACATGTCAGGGTTAAACATACTATTTTTAGGAGATGTTTACGGTAAACCGGGTAGGAAAGTTATCCAAGAAGAGCTACCTAAATTGCGTAAAGAAAAAGCAATTGATTTTGTAGTAGCTAACGGCGAAAATATGGCACATAACCGTGGTATAACAGCAAAAACAATTCAAGAAATACGTGATTCTGGTGTAGATGTGGTAACACTTGGTAATCATACATGGAGTAATGATGGTCATGAAGATGTAGTAGGGGTTAATCCAAGAGTACTGCGTCCAGCAAATTATCCCCCTGGCCATGCAGGAGAAGGTTTTCATATATATGAATATAATGGTAAGCGTATAGCGGTTCTTAATATAATGGGACGCCTATGGATGGAGAGTAACCTAGATTGTCCATTCCAATATTCACGCAAATTAATGAAAGAATATCGTATAGGTGAAGACTATGATGCAATGATAGTTGATATTCATGCAGAAACAGGATCAGAAAAACAAACCATTGCTCATATATGGGATGGTAGAGCATCTTTAGTAGTAGGAACACATACTCATGTGCCAACAGCAGATACCCGTATTTATCCTAAAGGAACAGGTTTTCAAACAGATGCAGGAATGTGTGGAAATTATGAATCTAGTTTAGGCGCAACATATGAAACAGGTATAATTCCATTTGAACGTAAAGGACGTTTTAGATTTGAAGTAGCTAGTGGCCCTGCAACAATGTGTGGAGTGTTTGCTAAGTTAAATGAAAAAGGTTTATGCGAACATATTGAAGCTGTTCGGGTGGGTGGAGTTCTAAAACAAACCAACTAGCTAGCTTCATAATAACTTGCCAAAAAAACTAGAATCTATTACTCTGAACCCATAAAATAATTGCGTAAAAGGGGAAGCAAATGTCACGAGAAAATCTCATAAAAAAACTTGAAGTTTATAAACCAATGAACTCAGTAGAAACTGATGACAGAGACTGTATGCTTGCATTTTTAAATGCACATGAAGATTGCTTCGAACGCTCTCAACTTTCAGGCCATGTAACTGGTTCATCTTGGATCGTTAATACTGGCTGGGATAAAATTCTTCTTTTACATCATATTGGTTTAGATAAATGGCTTCAACCGGGTGGTCACTGTGATGGTAACCCAAGCCCAATGGAAACAGCCTTTCAAGAAGCAGAAGAAGAAACAGGCCTACGCCCACGTTTAATCAGCGAAGAAATTTTTGATATTTCAGCACAGAATATCCCAGTTAAAGGTGATGTGCCTGCACATATTCACTATGATATTCGCTACTTGTTTGAAGCAGATGAAAATTTACCTTTAGTACTAGAAGAAGGTAAAGCATCTGAATTACGTTGGGTTCCATTAGATGATATCGAAGATTTGGTAGGTGATGATAAAATTTTTAAAGAAACATTAATGAGAATGATAGATAAAACATTCTGGTTGAAACAAAATACACAAATAGCTACAAGTGCAGCTTAAAGGGAGAAGATAAAATGTCAGGACATAGTAAATGGTCAACAATTAAACACCAAAAAGCTCGTACAGATGCTAAGCGTGGTAAAGTATTTACAAAAATAATTCGTGATTTGATGACAGCCGCTAGAATGGGAGGCGGAGATGTGAACTCTAACTCATCATTACGTTTGGCTGTTGATTTAGCTCGCAAAGAGAATATGCCGAAGGATACAATGGAACGTGCCATCAAACGTGGTACAGGTGAAATTGAAGGCGCAGATTACGTAGAAAAAACTTACGAAGGTTACGCACCAAATGGTGTTGCTGTTATTGTTAAAACTTTAACAGATAACGGGACTCGTACAGTAACAAACGTGCGTACTGCTTTTAACAAAAATGGCGGTAACATGGGTAATGATGGTACGGTTGCATGGATGTTTGAAGAAAAAGGTGTGATTATTTATGACCAAAAAATTGGTGATGAAGATAGCGTAATGGAAATAGCTATTGAATCTGGAGCTGATGATTTTGAACCAGAAGGTGAAATTTACAAAGTTATAACAGCAGTATCAGATTTTGGTACAGTTCGTGATGCTCTAGAGGAAAAATACGGCAAAGCAATAGAAGCCGATTTATCTTATATTCCAACTCAAATGCAAGCAGTAGAAACAGCAGAACAAGCAGAATCTGTACTTAGACTTGTTGCAGCGCTAGATGATGATGATGATGTCCAAGATGTAACTATCAACATGGATATGCCAGAAGAAGTAGCAGCTAAGTTAAGCGCATAATGCGTATTTTAGGAATAGACCCAGGTTTGGCATTTACAGGCTGGGGGGTAATTGAATCTAACGGTAGTCGCCTTTCATACATTGCAGGTGGCGTTGTGAAAACCAACCCAAAATCTTCAATGGCAGAACGTTTGGCTGTTATTCATGATGGATTGCAAGAAGCTCTTAAGCAGCACAAACCAGATACAGCAGCAGTGGAAGAAGTATTTGTAAACTCTAATGCACGTACATCACTAAAACTTGGGCAGGCGAGGGGCATTGCTTTGCTTTTACCCCAACTCCATGGCCTAAGCGTTGGTGAATATACTCCATTAATGGTTAAAAAATCTGTTGTTGGTTACGGTAAAGCAGAAAAATCACAAGTTGCTCAAATGGTTAAAATGTTACTGCCAACTGCCGATGTTTCACAAAATGATACTGCTGATGCTTTGGCCGTTGCTATTTGTCATGCTCATACTTGCCAGTTTAATCAAAAGCTTTCTGCATAAGAATATACGTAACTTAAAAAATTACTGTCATCCCAGAAGTCATGTTTTCTAGCAAAATCTATGATTTTGCTAGAAAACATAGGCTGTCAGGGATCTGTTAGCTAAAAAATTCCGTCATGCCGGCGGAGGCCGGTACCCACGATAAAAAACTGTGCGAAGCACTCAAATTAAGGTACTATTGAATAATGATAAGATTTCTAAAAGGTATAATAGAAGAACAAGGAGAAGGGTTCCTTGGTCTTGACGTAAATGGTGTTGGTTATCAGGTTTTTGCATCTGCCCGCACGTTAGATAAATACGCAGTTGGTGAAGTTATAAAGGTTAATATTTTAACCTATGTCCGTGAGGATCAATTCACCCTATATGGTTTTGCAGATACCACCGAACGTGATGTATGTGAACTAATTACCAAAGTAAATGGCGTAGGTATGAAGGTTGCTATGGCAATTCTAAGTGCTTTGTCACCAGAAGAGATCATTCAGGGTATTACATTGCAAGATGGCAAAATACTTTCTCAAGCAACAGGAGTAGGGCCAAAACTTGGTGAACGTATTGTCCGTGAACTGAAAGATAAAGTTGGTGCAATTGGTCATATGCCACTTATAGATGGAGCAACTGTTTCAGCAGTAAAAGGCAGTGCAAGTATGGATGTGTTAAGCGCGTTATCTAACCTTGGTTACAAACCAATTCAAGCTCAACAAGCTATTAAAACTGCATCAGATACTTTAGGTATGGAAGCAACTTTTGATAATTTACTTAAAGCAAGCTTGGCAGCACTGAGATAATTTTCTTGTAGTACGCATAGTATTGTTGTACACCTAATAAGGATTGAAACTTCTTTTCCTTTTTACATCATACCTTGTCGGAGGTTGTTATAATGCTATCATTATTAGTACATGTTGTTATTGGATATTTCGTTGGAGCTATGTTTTCTGAACATATTTTTATGAATCTCTCATTGACTCACTGGGATAACGCTTGGACATACGGCTGGATTTTCTTATGGGCCTTTTTTATTCAAATAGTAATATATTTTTGGGCCTTTATTATCGGTGCAGTAGCTTTTTCTGTTGCATGGGTTATGGATAGATTTTCTTAAATAAAACCACATAGTGCGAAAAAAGACCTCTTTATTGAGGTCTTTTTGTTTTGTTTGGTATATACTGTTGCAATGGAAAATATAGCACAAATAGATGATCGTTTAATTTCTAACGAACCACAACGAGATGATAAAATTGATAATGCTTTACGTCCACAAAATTTGGAAGAGTTTGTTGGTCAGCGTAAAGTTTGCGATAATTTAGAAATTTATATCAAGTCAGCATCCAAGCGAAAAGCGGCGTTAGATCACGTTTTATTATACGGCCCTCCAGGCTTAGGTAAAACATCACTTGCTCAAATTATTGCTAAGGAAATGGGTGTTGGCTTCCGTTCAACTTCTGGCCCTGTAATTGAAAAGAGTGGTGATTTAGCTGCTATTTTAACAAGCCTTGAACCTAATGACGTATTATTTATTGATGAAATTCACCGTTTAAGTGCAAATGTAGAAGAAATTTTATACCCAGCAATGGAAGATCATAAACTAGATATTATTATTGGTGAAGGCCCCGCAGCCAGAACAGTCCAAGTTGAACTTCAGCCATTTACATTAATAGGTGCAACAACAAGGGCTGGGTTATTAACTAACCCATTACGAGACAGATTTGGTATCCAAGAACGCCTAGAATTTTATACTCCGGAAGAATTAAACAGTATTGTTACTCGGGCTGCAACCCTTCTTAATTTACCAATTGAAGATGAGGGAGCTTTTGAAATTTCTCGCCGTTCTCGTGGTACGCCTCGTGTTGCTAACCGCTTACTTCGCCGAGTTCGTGATTTTGCCTTAGTAAAAGGTGATGGTAAAATTTCATCTAAAATGGCAGATATCGCACTATTAGCATTAGAAGTAGATAAGCTTGGTTTAGATAGAAATGACCACAGATTTTTGCGTACATTAATTGAAAAATTTGATGGAGGCCCTGTTGGCCTGGAAACAATAGCCGCCGCAATTAGCGAAAGCCGAGATACTATTGAAGATATTTTAGAACCATATATGCTTCAACTTGGTTTTTTACAACGTACTCCAAGAGGACGTATTGCAACATCTTCTGCTTATGAGCATTTAGATATTCCTATGCCAGAATAAAAAAGCCCCTTGCGGGGCTTTTTATTAATCGTTATCTGGTAAAATTTCATAATCTATTTCAGATATTTCAGTACCGTAAATATCTCTCATATATAAAGTTAACTCTTTTAATATTTTATCTTTATTATTTGTTATAGAGTTATCAGCTTTAAGCAATGATTCAAATCTTGTTAGTATAAATTCCATGACATAATCATTTGAACGCATAGATCCAACAAGCCCATAATCTACAACATTAGCATTAACATGTAAGCAAATGTTTTGATTACGTAAAGTAATACTTTTTGTTGCAATTAATGGTTCATGCTTAAACTTACCTATATTCTCATATTTAGGTGAATAACAGGTTTGCCCTGATAATAAAACTTGATAGATTGTAAACAGCCTAGTTGTAGTCACCCATGTTTCATTTGCAGGAACTGTTTCCTTTTTTAGGAATGGGGAAAGTATAAATATTGCTGAATAAAATATAGCTATTGCGATAGAGAAAATAACTATAAAAACCCCAGAGATAATAGCTGTACCAACAAGCCAAAATACCGCAGGAATAATACGAGTAAATTGAGTTAATTTAGATCTAATACTATCTGGAATAATAGATGGTGAAATCATGATAATAAGCACTAGTATAAGAGCTATTACAATAATTGTAGATATGTCCATAAATCACCTTATAATGGTAAAAAAGGGAAAAAGAAATAATTGGGTTAAATAGTTGTAGCTTTAGTCCATTTTTTTTCTGGGCTAATAAGCATATCAGTAAAATCTTCTGCTTTAGATACTATTTTGTAATCTAGTGATATTACTTCGACTCCTTTATAATTAATTTCATTCAGGAAATCTTCAGTAAACTTAGCTTTATATTTTCTTAAAGCTTTAATAATATCGTTTGGTGCTACATCATTGTGGCAACTCGTACCAATACATACATATGATTTTTTTGTACAGTCATTGATGTAAGAAGTTAAGGAATTGCTACAAAAAATATTTAGCCATTTTTGTATGTTTTCAGTACCTTCTATACTGTGTTCATCTAGTTTAGATATATCTATAATTTGAAAATCTATACTAAGCTCAATTTTGACGTATGAACATATTCTAGCTTCTTTTGTACTGGTAACAAGGTCATTCCTAAATTTTGAATAGTGTGAGTATCTTGCGGGATAATAAGTATCACTAGCAGATAATTTATCAACCATTATTCCATGTGAAAAACGATGGTAAGCAATCCAATCTTCATTGCTAGGTACTATTTTGGTTTCAGCAAAATATTTAAATATAGGAAAAGATATTCTAAATAAAACCATAACTATTAAGTAATATAGGTTATGAAGAAAATTAAGAACAGGGTATAAAATAGGGGGAACATTCATAGTTAGTTCTCCGTAAGGAAAAAGAAAAAAAGATAAATTAATAAAACTTATAATACTGATTTGAGTAGATATTACAATAAAAAAGCCCCGCTAGAGATAGGGGGCTTTTTACAACGCTATAAATTTTTAACCAAGTCCTTTGCCATCATTAGGCCAAACTCTGGCACTGGTATTATCACAATGATGAACATGAGCGGCTAAAGGTGTGGAAACACACATATCCTTGCGATAATCATCTCCTTCACCATGAGTATATTTTAGGGCATTAATTTCATCATTTGTTAAAGAAAAATTGTATTTTTCCATTAATTCATCAATGACCAGCCATTTAATTTCTTCCCAATCACCAATTTCAGCAAATTTATCATGCCAATATTGATAATGTACATTATCTTTTGGTGCGTAACGGAAAGGTTTTTCTATATCATGCAGAAATAATGCAATAGTTGCGCTATCTCTTGAAAAACCAGGGGCACGTATTTTCATTAATGCCTTATAGTAAGCATAGTTTGCACGTAATATTTCTGTAATATGGTCTATATAACCACCTTTCCAAAATTGATGATTATGGCTAGAACCTGATGCATATTTAAATAAATCTTCGTAATCATAATAGATCTGAATAAATATGTCTCTTCTTGGATCCTCCATTTCTTTCAAAAAATCAATAAGACGTTTTCTTAAAAGGTTATCCAGAACATATATTTTCAGTAAGAGAAATAAAATAAAAACAGCAACAGCTAAAAGTATTAAGGGCATAAATATTTTCCTCGTTAGAAATGTGTAAAAAAGTACAAAAGATATTAATACGTTCTGTTTATAGCATATAATTGTTCATTAAATAAATAAAAAAGCCCCACATAGGTAGGGGCTTTTAGTAATACGTTATAAAATATTTATTGTGTAATTTGTTTCAGTATTTGCATGAATTGTGCTAATTCAGCATCTGCTTTTCTATTTGGATCATTAACAGGGCTATTTTTGGGGCAAATACGGCCAGTATCACGCATTGCTATGGCTTTGCTGTGATCCTCGTCATAGAAATTTTCTGATTGTTCAGGAGTCATTTCACATGCTACTTCTAAATATGCGACTGTGAAATTTTTTTGCTCATCAGCATAAATAAGTATGCTAAATATAAAGATCATAGTAAGCAACATCATTACCCCAGCTTCACCACGTTGTTTTTTGATATTCATAAATTACCTCCGATAGGTAAGAAAAGTGTAAAACGGTAAGGAATATTGAATTTAACACTCTTATATTACCCTGTGTATACAGCAAAGTCAATTGTTGATTATAGGTATAAAAAAAGCCCCCAAAAGGAGGCTTTTAGTTGGATATAGTAGTTATTATCTCATATGAGAAACAACTTCATCACCAAATTCTGAACACTTAACTTGTTTAGCACCTTCCATCATGCGGGCGAAATCGTAAGTTACAGTTTTGGCTGTGATTGCACCTTCAATACCTTTAACAATAAGGTCGGCGGCTTCAACCCAACCCATATGACGTAACATCATTTCACCACTTAAAATAACTGATGATGGGTTAACTTTATCCTGTCCAGCATATTTGGGAGCAGTACCGTGAGTAGCTTCAAAAATAGCATGACCAGTTAAGTAGTTAATATTAGCACCTGGTGCAATACCAATTCCACCAACTGTTGCAGCTAGGGCATCAGAAATATAGTCACCATTTAAATTCATAGTTGCAACTACTGAATATTCAGCAGGACGAGTTAAAATTTGCTGTAAGAAAGCATCTGCAATTACATCTTTAATTACAATTTTACCTTCTGGAATATTCCAACTTACATCTTCTGCAACAACTACTTTATCTGAGTATTCTTTACGAGCAACATCGTAGCCCCAAGTTTTAAATGCACCTTCAGTAAATTTCATAATGTTACCTTTATGAACTATTGTTACTGATGGTAAATTTTTCTCAATTGCGTAATCAATTGCTGCACGCATTAGGCGTTCTGTACCTTCTTTAGAAATTGGTTTAATACCAATACCTGAAGTTTCTGGGAAACGAATTTTTGTAACACCCATTTCATCTTGTAAAAAGGATATCATTTTTTTAGCTTCATCAGTACCAGCTGCAAATTCTACACCTGCGTAAATATCTTCTGAGTTTTCACGGAAAACAACCATGTCTGTTTTTTCAGGCTCTTTAACTGGGCTAGGTACACCTGCAAAGTAACGTACAGGACGTAAACATGTGTATAAATCAAGTTCTTGACGCAGAGCTACGTTTAATGAACGAAAACCACCGCCGATTGGAGTTGTTAGTGGGCCTTTAATACCAAATAAGTATTCACCAAAAGCATCTAGAGTTTCTTTTGGTAACCAAAGTTCCTCACCGTAAACATCATTAGCTTTTTCACCAGCAAAAACTTCCATCCAAGAAATTGTACGACGACCGCCATAAGCTTTCATAACCGCTACATCTAGAACATGTTTAGCAGATTTCCAGATATCTGGTCCAATACCATCACCTTCAATAAAACATACTATTGGGTTATCTGGCACATGTAGCTTGCCATTTTCCATTGTAATTTTTTCACCGCTTGTTGGAATTTCAATTTTATCGAATGCCATTGTTGGTCAATCCTTTATTTTTGTTTATTAGGGCTTATTTATAGCAGAAAGAGCATAAATTTTCTAGAAAAATGGAATTTTTAGCATTATTCCCTTGAAAAAGTAGTGTTGAACCCCAACAAATTATATATAACTAATCTTTTTTGTACCGTTCACACCTTAGGAGGTAAACAATGGCACAATTTGTAAAACACCCAGATCAAAATGAAAATGAAATTTATTTAGGATTGCTGATCATAGCTGATTACATGATGTTATGTTATGACTCAACGAGAACAGGAGAATTTACAAAATCAATTTCAGGGAGCAGTGCAAAACCGGTTTTTGTGGATAGAAAAGAATATGAAAAATCACCACACCCGGATTTTATGGAAAGATCTTACCATGAAATTTATATCGAACCTGATTATGTAGAAGCTGTAGCAGCTTAAGCTATATAATTAGAAGAAAGGCCGCTAAATGCGGCCTTTTTGTTATTGTAGTAACGGGCTCCACGCTGGGTCCGATGCGTTGGTTGGAGTTTTAACTTTTTTCAGGTTATAACCAGTTAAATCAATTGTGTAAATATTTGTATCATCACCATTTTGACGAGCAAAAATAATTACCCTACCATTAGGCGACCAGCTAGGAGATTCATCCATAAAGCTTTCTGTTAATTGGCGTTCTTCATCACCACCTGGATCAATAACCCCAATAGAGAATTTACCATCAATTTGTTTAACAAAAGCAATCAGATCTCCACGAGGTGACCAAACAGGAGCATAGAATTTACCAGCACCATAAGTTAAACGTTTAACACGGTTACCATCTACATCCATAATATATAGGTTAGGTTTTCCGCCACGTGTAGAGTTAAATACAACACGTTTTCCATCTGGAGAGAATGATGGAGAGGTATCAATACCACTATTAAATGTTATACGCTTTAGGTATTTAGTTTTTAGATTCATAGTATAAATTTCTGGGTTACCAGCATGACCTTTTGTTAATGTCATGGCAATACTTTCACCATCTGGAGAGAATCGAGGAGAAGAGTTCAATCCTTCAAAATCTCCAACAATTTCTTGTTTACCAGTTGGAAGATCTAGCAAGTATAAACGTGGTCTGCCGTTAGCATAAGACATATAAATAATTTTTTGAACTTGTGGGTTAAAACGTGGTGTAAGTACTAAGTGTTTACCATCTGTTAAACATTGGTAGTTACCGCCATCTTGATCCATTACACATAATCTTTTATTTACTTGTCTGTTGCGATCACGGGTTTCACCAATATGAACAATACGTGTTGTGAAGTAGCCTTTTTCACCTGATAAGTTGCTATATATATCGTCACTAACACGGTGGGCAATATGACGCCAAAATCTGGCATCTACTGTATAACGTTTACCCAATAGCTGGTTTTCACCGTATGTATCATATAGGCGGAATTCTAAACGAATTTTTGGGCTTTCACCTTCTTTATTAATAAGCTCTACATGTCCAATCATTAAGGCTTGGGCATTAATCAAACGCCATTCACTAAAATTTGGGAGGTCTGTGTTCATGCTTTCTGCAGATTGTAAGTATGCTTTTTTATCAATTGCATTAAATAAACCAGAACCAGCTAAGTTGTTTTCAATTAAATCACGTATTTTGATACCTGCTATTTTCCCAGCTTGAGTTTCAGCAGAAAAATCTGATAGAGCAATAGGTAATGGGTCTGCATTTGCAGTTGTGAGATCAATACGAACTCTTGCTTCTGCATTTGGAACTACTGCTAGAAGTACAAGTATCACTTTAATAAATTGTTTTAACATTTTGTTTTTATTCCTTATCCGTTAAAGTATAGTTCAATTGTTTTAAAAACATCGTATCTTTCTCCTGGTAGTGGTAAGGGTACAGATTTTCTTACCGCACGCAAGAGAGAATTATCAAAAAATTGCTGACCAGAGCTTTTAACAAGCTGTAAGTCTTCAATTGTGCCGTCTTTATTTATTTCAACTTCAATTTGGATGCTGAGTTTATCTAGGTCTTTAATCCCTGGTGGACGGAACCAGTTTTTCTCAATATGCTTTTTAAGAATTGCGATACTTGTATAATCATCATTTGTTAATGTTTTTGGTGTATCGTCAATATCATCTTGTTTATGAGCTATTTGACCTTCTGTTTTTAAATCTTTAATAAAATCTAGTGTTTTAAGGAAATCATCTTCTTGAGATGCTGTTTTTTTAGGAGCAGATTTATCCTTAATAACTGTTTTTTTATTTTTTGTTTTATCCAGTTTTTCTGGACGAGCTATAGATTTATTTTCTTCTATCTTTTTTTGTGGAGCTTTTTTAGGTTGCTCTTTCTTTATCTGTTTTTTCTTTTTAAGATTTTTAGGTGTTATTACCTTAGTTTTATGTTTAGGTTTTTTCTTAACTTGTTTTTTCTTTTTCTTTTTAGGCTGAGCAGGGGCAGAGCTTTGCTGAGTATTTTTCTTCTCTACCTTCTTTTTAGCTTGTTTTACATTTTTTGCTGTTACAAGTTGCACCTTTAGTATTCTTACATCTGGTTCTGGTATCATCCAATCAGGCATGCCAAGCCACGCAAAAGAGATCACGAATACGTGAATTATGCATGAGATGAAAAGGCTACGCTTCATTTAATTAAAAATGCCTTTACTTTTGAGTGCCAGGAGCATTGGTAATAAGCCCAACATCAACTAATCCAGACATTTGCAATGCAGACATAACTTCCATAACTTTACCATAGGAAATGCCTCGGTCAGCACGGAGTAAAATAGATGCAGTTGGTCTGGCTTTGTGAATAGCCTGTAAACGAGAAGTTAAATCCTTGGCTTCAACCTGTTGAGTTTGAATATATAGTGCACCGTTTGTTTTAATAGAAATCTGAATAGGTTCCTTACTTTCGTGAATTGGAGCATTTTCAACTTCTGGCAGAGAAATTTGTACTCCTTGAGTTAGCATAGGAGCTGTTATCATAAATATAATTAAAAGAACCAACATTACATCCACAAATGGAGTAACGTTAATTTCATGCATTGGTGCTCTACGGTAGGATTTTTGCCCTCTGTTGTAGCTTAAAAGTGGAGCAGTCATTATTTATACTTTCTACTTTTTATGATGCTTGGTTAAAAATACCGCTAAGCTTATCTTGTGCTCTGCGTTTTTGCTTTGTCTTTTTTGTGCGGGCTAGTTTTTGCTGATTCTTTCTATCAAGAATTGTTACAAATTCCATGGCAAATCCTTCTAATCTTGCAGCGTATCTGCCAAGTTCAGAAGATAGCTTGTTATAAGCCATAACAGCAGGGATAGCCGCAAATAAGCCTAATGCTGTAGCAAGTAAAGCTTCTGCAATACCAGGTGCAACAACAGCTAGTGATGTATTCTTAGATAAACCAATACTTTGGAAAGAGTTCATAATACCCACAACAGTACCAAGTAAACCAATAAATGGAGCTGTAGAACCAATTGTTGCAAGAATTGGTAACATTTTTTCAATCCTATCAAGTTCTCTGTTTAAGTTTACGCTCATAAGTTGACGAACACGATCAATAACACCTAATTCAAGAATATTATTATTTGCTTCAGAATCTACTGCATGTTCCCATTCACGTAACCCTACAACAAAAATTTTGGCCATTGGGTGGTCTGTATCTTCTGGATTTGTGTTTTTGTACAAATCTTCTAAGCCGTTATTGCTCCAGAATGCTTCTTCGAATCTATCTGCTTTATTTTTAAGCTGTCTGAATAATTTAAATTTAGCAATTAATACTGCCCAAGTCAAAATAGACATTCCAAGCAAGAAAATCATTACAAGTTTAACAAATAAACTAGCTTCAGAAAAAAGGGTTAATACTGAAAAACCTTCTACGGCTACTGTCATAGCAGTTGTTGCTGTGGCTGTTGTTACTGGATCCATACTATATATTCTCTCTTAGTTTATTAAGGTGCCTATATATATAAAACAGATGAGCGAAATAGTCACGTAAAGAAGAAGAAAAAATGTAATTTATTTAGGCATAAAAATAACTTTTATAACTGCATAAAGTAGTACATCATATTGGTAACATTAAATTAATTATATTGGAGAGTGAATATATGCCTTTTATGATATTAGTAGTGAGCAGTATTATAACTTTATTTAGTTATAGTGCTTTTGCTTGTAGTTGTATCAATCCCGATATTAATGAACTTTATGAAAAAGCGGATATAGTCGTTCTTGCTACTGCTAAGGAGTTTAAAGATGAGCAACAGGGAGTATCTATTAATAAGCTTATTAAAGGTAAAATTCTTAAAACAGGTTTAATTCTTAGCCAACAAAAATCTACTTGTCGATATCCTCAACTTCCTATCCGTAGTGAACAGGAATATTTAATGTTCGTTTCTAAGGTGGAAGATAAATATAAATTTACAGCTAAGTGTTATAACTATGCTAATGAAAAAGGTTTTTATAATATGCGTATGAATGATTCCCATGCACAAGTCCATAGAACTATGCTGCCATCATTTTTTAAAGCTAAAGGCAAAATACCTAAAGTATCATTATACATATCTTCTCGTTCTACTGAAAAAGGTGTGGAGAACTGGTTAAGTATTACAAATATTGATGATAAGGAAATAGAGGTATTTCATCCAGCTAATCGTAATGCCTATACATTTTTTGTTACAGATAGCTATGGTAATAATATATTGCCACAAGGCTATGCAAAGGTTGATCCAAAGGAGAGCGTATTAACTATTTCTGATGGCGCTGCTTATAATCATCAAATAACCCCAATATCTAATTTATATTTTCCATACCTTACTGGTACAGCTCAATTTGGATATAAATTAGAAGAAGGTGAAAAGTATAGAATGCATGTACTCTATCGTCCATTTGGTGGAACTTATGGAAGTATTTCTTCTGAAGAGAAAGAAGTTACGCCTTATTAATGGAGTATTAAATAAAAAAAGACACCTATTACGGTATCTTTTTTTGTAAAGAAAACTATTTTAAGAAGCAGTAGCAGCGCTAGCTTCTTCAGTTTTACGAATAATTAGTTTACGTAAACGTTTTGCATTTATAGAAAATTCCATCACACGACGGTTTTTTACATTTTGCATAAAAGTATCAATACCACCATTTTTATCAATTGTGCGCATTGCATTTGTTGATAATTTTAATGTTACCATGCTGTTTAGAATTGCGCTTGGCATAGATTTAACTTGTAGGTTTGGTAATTGACGTCTTTTTGTGTGAACGTTTGAGTGGGAAACTTGGTTTCCTGTTAGTGGTTTTTTACCTGTTATTTCGCATACTCGTGCCATTGGCTTATTCCTTTAAAATATAAATTACTGGCTATAGATAGCTGTAAAGTGTGTGTGTGTCAATCATTTTTCGTGTTTTCACCCATAAAAAATCGATAAAATTCATCATTATCTATTAAAGCAGGAGGTTTAGTACCTATTGAGATGGCCTGACCTTTTGAAATAGCTACAACTTTTCCATTTGGTACTTTTATCACAGCACGTGTGCAATGAAGGTTTCTGAATAATCCTTTTTTACTTATATATGCAATTTTATCTTTTATTTTAATGGCAATATTTTTTACAGGAGCACCATAACCTGTAATGGTAAATGCCATACTAAAATCATCGTCTGAATTAAGTAAAAATTCATCACATTTGGTGTTTATTTGAATACTATCAGCGGCTGTGTGACTAAGTGTTATGACTCGCTCAAACTTATTGAAGTATATAATTAAACCAGCAACAACAATTAAAAAGCCAACAATATAACGAGATTTTATAACAGAAGTATCTTTCCATAAATGATTACCCATAGCACCAAGAGCAAGTACAAAAGCCGCAGACCAAATAACATCAGTTATGAAGTGAGCACCAAGTACCATTCTTGTATAACCTAAAACTGATCCAAAAATTAGTCCTCCAGCTAAAAAGCTATAAGATGTTTTAGGATATTTTCTGCGCAGAGCAAAAAATGGAACTGCAAATATAAAACCCATAGCAGCATGACCAGAAGTAAATGATTTTCCCTTTTCTTCCACTGAAACTATAAATGGAGGTGAATATTGGGCTGTACCATCTAGTAATACTGTTTCTCTGGGGCGAGGGCGGTCAAAACCTTCCACAGTCATCCAGCCACCAACTAAGCCCGCACCAAAAATTAAAGCTACTAGCCATGTTATTGCAACACGCCTTAGGATTATTGATTTATTTCTTAAATATGGAATTAACATAAAAGTAAGAGCCAATACACTTACAATAATAGCAGGATATTTACCAAATTTACGCATCCACCAACTGAAGCTATCACTAGTGTTAGTAAGTGTTGTAACTAATTCAATTTCCCAGCCTGTAGCAAGAACCACAACGGTTAATATTCCACTGATGGAAAAAATTATAAATAGATACATTGATAATAGTCGCATTTTTTGTCATTCTTGTTTTTAGTTTATTTATGATTTATAGCAGGAAAGAAGAAAAGTGTCAGCAGAAACTACTAAGAATAAAAAGAATATTAATATAGTTATTGCTTTAGGTGTAATTGTTTTACTGGCTGTTTTGCGTGTAATGTATTTAGAAACAACTTTTGTAGATTTAACCCCAGATGAAGCACAATACTGGTTGTGGTCTAAGTATCCAGATTGGAGCTATTATTCCAAAGGACCACTAGTTGCATGGCTAATTAGTGTATCTACGTATATGTTTGGGGATACCATACTTGGAGTAAAGTTTTTTGCTATTTTAGGTATGGGTATTCTTTCATTATTATCATTTATACTGGCGAGAAACTGGCAAGGAGACAAAGCAGGCTTTTATGCTATTGCTTTAATAAATGCTACTCCTTTACTTGGTGTTGGTGGGTTATTAATGGTCCCAGATATGCCTGTTGCTGTGTTATGGGCGGCGGCAATTTTAGTATTAAGTAGTGAATCAGGGTTCTTTGCTGGTTGGAAACGTTTTATTATAATTGGATTTTTAATTGGTTTAGCTGGCTTAGCAAAATATACGGCAGGGCTATTTTATCCATTAGTTGCTATATACTTCTTGGCTAATAAAAAACGCAGTATTTGGTTAATTAAACCACATATATATGTAAGTGGTATTATTTCATTATTATGCTTAACTCCAATATTCATTTGGAATTACTTGCATGATTACGCTGGGTTTAAGCACGTTCTTGGTCAAATGGGCGGAGAGGGTAATACCTCTTGGCTAGATACAGTTTCTAACTTTTTGGGTGGTCAGGCTGCTGTTACAGGTGGGTTTATTTTTATATTTTTACTGGCTTATTGGTTTTTATATAAAGTTGATAAAGGTAGTGAAAAAGGAAAAATATTTTGGTGGTTTTCTGCTCCTTTATTCGCCTTTTTCTGCTTTAAAGCATTTGGTGCTAAGGTTCAACCTAATTGGCCTGTACTTTCTATATTTATCGGTTTTATTGGTTTAAGTGGATGGTTAACTCTGCGAGAAAAAAGTGTGCAGGTACTATTTATTATAACTTTAGTTCTTTCTGCTTCTTTAACATTTATTGGTCATGATACTCATATGCTACGCCATATGGGAATAGATTTACCTGCCAAAAAAGATCCATTAAAACCAGCATTAGGTTGGCATGGTTTAGGTGAACAAATAACTAAAAGATTACAAGTTTTACCAGAACATATCCCTGTTTTAACAACTCGTTATCAAACTGCCAGCGCTCTTTCTTTTTATATTAAAAATAGTGCAGGTAAACGCCCTGAAATGTTATATGTAAACCCAGGTTACAGAAGGCAGAATCAGTTTGATTATTGGCCATGGCCAGCGATGAGTAGTGTATTATATATTAACGAAGCTAGCGTGTTAGAAAGTGTAATAAAACAAGGGTTTAATGAATGTAACTTCATTGAACGCATTAAGTCTACACGAGAAAATCCTAATGGTGAAGAACTTGTTTTAAAACAGGCGTCTTTATATTTATGTGTTGGGTATTTAGGTATTGATAGGTTTAAAGCAGATAAATTTTAATTAAGTGCTTTAACTAACTTATCCATATCATCATCAGATGTCATTTCAGTAACAGCAACTAGTAACTTATTATTTTTTAGTGGATAACCTGCAATAATTTTTTGTTCTAAAAGTTTTTCCACAACTTCATCACTGGAAGAGTTTAGCTGAATAACAAATTCATTAAAAAATGTTTTGTTTATAACTTTAATGCCAGCTTTTTTAAATTTTTCAGCTAAAGTTACTGCTTTTGCATGGTTTAATTTTGCTAGCTTTTTAAAACCACTTTCACCAAGTAAAGATGCATGAATTGTAAATGCTAAAGCACACAAACCTTCGTTGGTACAAATGTTAGATGTAGCTTTTTCTCGGCGGATATGTTGCTCACGTGTGTTTAAAGTTAGTACATAACCACGTTTGCCATCTGCATCTACTGTTTCACCGCAAACTCTTCCGGGCATTTGACGTAGATACTTTTGCTTGCAGGCAAATATACCTAAATATGGCCCACCAAAGGAAAGAGGATTACCCAAACTTTTAGCTTCACCAACAACAATATCTGCAAGTGTTGGGGCTGGTAATAATCCAAATGCTAAAATTTCAGTTGTAACAACAATTAATAATGTTTTTGTTTCATCACACTGTTTACGTAAGGTTTCTAGTGTTGAAATATTTCCTTCAAAATCTGGTATTTGTACAATTACACATGCTGTATCCTCTGTTATATCAGTAACAAACTCTGTTTGCTTTTCAGATGTATATGTTTCAAGCACTTCTTTATATTGAGGATGAAGAATATTATGAATAACTACATTATTTTTACGTGTTATACGTTGCGCCATTAGTACAGCCTCTGCTAAGGCTGTTGCGCCATCATACATAGATGCATTTGCAATATCTTGCCCCGTAATTGCTACAATATAACTTTGAAATTCAAAAATAGACATCAAGGTCCCTTGAGAAACTTCTGGCTGATAAGGTGTATAGCTAGTTAAAAATTCAGAGCGCTGAATAATACTATCTACCGTGGCAGGAATATGATGATAATAACTACCAGCACCAAGGAAAAATGATGTTTGTTTAGCAGAAGTATTTTTAGCAGCTAGCTTTTCAAAGTAGTTGGTAACTTCTATTTCACCCTGATGAAGTGGTAAATTTAGTAAATTATTTTTTTTATTAAGTCTTACTTTTTCAGGAATATTAGTAAAAAAATCTTCAACTGATGAAACACCAATTTCATCTAGCATAGATTTCCTTATTTCATCAGTAAGCGGTAAATACCTCACTATTCAAGTGTTCCTACAAGGTGTTGATATTCAGATGCATCCATTGTTTCATCTATTTCTTTGCTAGATGAAAATTCTACTTTAATTAACCAACCATCATCAAAAGGGCTACTGTTAACAGTTTCAGGAGATGCTTCAAGCTCTTCATTAATTTCCACAATTTTACCAGAAATAGGCATATAAACTTCACTTGCAGCTTTTACAGATTCGGCTACAGCAAATTGTTCACCCATATCTAGCTTTGTACCAACTTCAGGAAGTTCTATATATACAAGATCACCTAATGTTTCTTGGGCATAATCTGTTATACCAATTGTGGCGATATTCTCTGCTACTTCAATCCACTCATGTTCATCTGTGTATTTTAAGTGGTCTCTTGTTTCTGTGGTCATAGGTTTTTATTCCTCTTTTTTGTAGATGTAGTTTTAGATTTTATGAAACTTAGGCTATGAGTCAAGGCAGAAATTTGTTTACCACGTATTTCTATATATATTTTTGTTCCTATTTCTGCATATTTTGCATCTATATAGCCTTGTCCGATAGCTTTTTTTAGTGTTGGAGAAAATGTACCGCTAGTAAGAAATCCAATTTTCTCACCTTTAGCATTACAAATTTTAGATCCTTCTCTGGCAATACCTTTTTCTTGTAATTCAATACCTACACGATAACGCTTGGCACCATTTTCTCTTTCATTAATAATACGCTCTGCGCCAATAAAACCGGTACTTTTTTTGCTTACTAGCCATGCCATACTTGCTTCTATTGGGCTTGTTTTTTCGTTTAAATCGTGTCCATAAAGTGGGAATCCTGCTTCTAGGCGTAAACTATCTCTAGCTGCTAAGCCTATTGGTAATACATCTTCTTCTGTTAATAATATTTTCCATAGTTTTTGTGCATTTTGATGTTGTAAGCTTATTTCAAAGCCATCTTCACCTGTGTAACCACTTCTTGTAATTAACATATCCATATTTTGTATTGTTATTTCTTTAACAGACATAAATGGAAAATCATCCAGTGATAAACCAGTATATTTTTGTAAAACCTCTACTGCTTTTGGGCCTTGAATGGCTACCAGAGATTTATTTAACTCTGTAATATTACATGTTGTTGGTAAGTGTTTAGTTAGCCATTTAATATCATTTTCTTTGCATGCGGCATTTAGTACTAAGTAAAATTTATCATCAGCTAAACGAGTAACAATTAAATCATCAATAATTCCGCCAGATGTATTAGTAAGTACAGTATATTTAGATTTAAATAAGGGCATTTTTTTAAACGGAGAAGGGGTAATGTGTGATAAAAATTCAGCACTTTTTTCACCCTCTAAAATGTATTGCCCCATATGAGAAACATCAAATATACCAACGCTATCTCGTACCCAATTATGTTCTTTTAATACACCTGTAGAATACTGAATTGGCATATCATAACCTGCAAACGGTGCCATTTTAGCACAGCTGTTTATGTGAAAGGAATGTAGGGCTGTTTTTAAATAATCTGTCATAACAAGTATGATGCCTATCTTTTTTTAGTGTTACAAGCATTTTTACATTTTTAGTAAATTTCCTTTTACTTGCTTCTATATATAGATATCAGGCATAATTTTTAGGATGTAATTATTATAGCGTAAAGGGAAAATATATGGGGTACACGCTTATTCGTGCTGACGAACTTTTTCAAGAAGATCGTGCAGAACCAAAAGTATACTTAGGTGGAAACTGTCGCGGACGTGACTGGCGTTTGGAGTTTTTTCACCGTTTTGAAAAAGATAACGTAATATTTATCAACCCAAGAAGGGATACATTTGCTGATCCTGATTTAGACCCTGTTTCTCATGCAAAACAAGTAGCATGGGATAAAACAGCTATAGACCACTCTCAGTGGGTTGTTTTTTGGTTAGGCGAAGGTTTATCTAATCAGGCTGCTCGTGTGGAAATAGGTTACGCTATTGGTAAAGGTAAAACTGTTTTAATTGGTGCAGAAGATGGCTTTTTAGGCTTAGAACATTTAACAGCATTTTCTGGTATGGTTCTTTCCTCTAGTTTAGATGGATTGATTAACCGGTTTGCCAGTGTATTGAAAGCGAGTTAGTAGAGGGTTTATAATGTCTGAACAAGAAAAAACAGGTTTAGTTGGTTCTTTAACAAGTAAAATTCTTGGTAATAAAGATGAGGAATTTGCAAATATTAAAGAAGAATTTGCAAAAGAAATCAAAGATCTAAAAGAATTAGATAGTATAACAGGTTTATGTAACAAACAATATTTTTGGAAGATATTTAATGAACGTATTGAAAAAGAAAATGAAGGTAGTTATACACCATTTTCACTTTTAGTATGTGATCTTAGCCGTTTTCATATTGTAAATGAAACTATGGGTTACCAAGTTGGAGATGAAATGCTTCAGGCTGTTGGTAAACGCTTGGAAGAAGCTTTACCTAATGCAGCTAACCGTTTAATTTCTCGTATTTATGGTAATACATTTTCAATTGTATTATGGAATACTAAACCCTCCGAAGCTGTAGCAGTTGCTAAACGTATTTTAGATGCGTTATTACCACCATTCAGAATGACAGATAACCATGTTCATGTTACGTCTTGTGTTGGTATTTCTCATTACCCAGAAAATGCTAAAGACGGTAATACATTAATGTATCAGGCAGAAAATGCTTTAATAGAAGCTAAAACAGAAGGTGAAAATACTTATAAAGCTTTCTCATCAGATATGGAAATTGATAGCGTTGATAGGTTACAACTAGAAAACTATTTGCACCAAGCACTAGATAAAAATGAATTTAAGCTTGTATTTCAGCCTCAAATGGCTATTGCAGAACGCAGAGTTGCTGCTGTTGAAGCGTTGATTCGTTGGGAAAGCGGAGATTTGAATGATGTTGTTTCTCCAGCTAAATTTATTCCTATTTTACAAGAAACTGGTTTAATTGTACCTGTTGGAAAATGGATTTTGAAAGAATCATTAACAGAATGTAAACGTTGGGCACAAAAATATCCATGGATGAAAGTTGCTGTAAATATTAACGGAAACCAAATTAGGCACAAAAATTTTGTTAAAGATTGTGTAGATGTAATTAAAGAAGTTGGCATAGATGCAAAACATCTTATTCTGGATTTACAAGAAAGTGCTCTTTCACATGATGCCGAAACAACTTTAAATAAGTTGCAAGAATTACATGATATGGGCGTAACATTAGCAATTGATGATTTTGGTGTAGGTATGACATCTTTTCACCAACTTAAAAAAATGCCAGTTGATATAATGAAAATTGACCCATCCTTCTTAAGAGATATTGAAAAAGATCCTAAACATAACGAACCAATGGTAGATGCTCTTATTTCTATGGCACAAAGTTTGAATTTATCTGTTGTAGGTGAGGGCATTGAATCTGAATATCAAATGAGCTTTTTACGTAAACATGGTTGTCATCATATGCAAGGGTATTTTTTCTGTAAGCCATTGCCAGTACAGGATGTTACTGTATTTTTGAGTAAGTTTAATCCACAGTAATTGGGATATATAAAATAAAAAAAATCCTGCGTTATGCAGGATTTTTTTTGGCTGTTAGCTACTTAGATTTACTTAAAAAACCTTCAATAGTAACTTCGCTAGCAGTAATTTGTTTAGCTTGAAGCTCGATTGTTTGAGACGTTGGCCAAGCACCAAGTACCTCATAGCGCTGAAATTTATGCGCAAGATCTAAAGCTTTTTCACCAGGGATACTAAGATCGTGTTTTTGATAGAATGCAATAATAGCAAGTGCCACACCTGTATGATTCCAAATAATGGCTAATTCAAGGGCTGTATCACCATTATCGTCTTTAGCTGTATCACTACCTTTGTTTTTAAAAATAAATATGTGTTGTTCCAAGCCTTTGTTGATTGTATCAACATCACCATATCGTGCCGCAGTTAAGAAGATTTTAGCATCCATAGTATTTACCTCATGAGTATAGAAAGAAGTGCAAATGCACATATAAAAAGAATAGGTATTTTTAATTACACTCTAGTTGTATACATTTTGGTCTGGGTTGTCAACCTAGTAATTTAAACAAGTCTTAGATAAATAGCTGATACCATCAGAAAGCCCACGTGTATTAAAAATAGCCTTTTGAGGTTTTTCTATGTTTGCTATACGATAATTCACTACAAAGAATGAGTTTTCATCCATTAATTTAGAAACAACATGAGGTGTATAAGGTATTTCAAAAGAGAAGTGTCTGCCAGTACCTTCCACACGAATCGGTAATGTATTTAAGTTGTTAGCCATAATAATAGGGCTACGGGCAAGTGGTAAAGGTGATTTGATTTTAAAATAAACATAATCAGCGCTCATTCTGGCGTCTGTTTCTATCAACATACTTTCCCGAGAAGCCCCAAGTTTGCATGTTTGTTCATTTATTTGCCAAATACCAAACATAGGTGATTCATTTTTTAAGTGTTTTTGGCTACAGCTAGTTAATGTAACGGCTACAATAGCTATTGCTATGATGTTTTTATACATTTTAGAACAAATTCTCTTATTATTTTAATAATTCATCTTTTTATGGTACTTTATTTGACATATATTTTAACGCAGTAACAATAATTAAACAAGGGTAGGAAAATTATGGGAGCAGTAACACAAATGGAAAATAGTATGATAACTGATATTTTTGCAGAGCTAGGCTTAAGTACAAAAAATTCAGGTGCATTTGGTAATGGTTGGCAACAATCATCTGGCGGTAAAACTCTTGTTTCAACAAACCCAGCAACTGGTGAAATATTAGCAGAAATTAACTGTGCTACAGATGAGTCATATGAAAAAGCAATCAAAGATGCTCAAACAGCATTTACTTCTTGGCGTATGGTGCCAGCGCCACAACGTGGTGAGGTTGTGCGCCAGCTTGGTGAAGCATTACGTAAATATAAAAATCCTTTAGGTAAACTTGTATCACTAGAAGTTGGTAAAATTCTTTCCGAAGGTCTAGGAGAAGTTCAAGAAGCAATTGATATTTGTGATTTTGCTGTTGGCCTTTCTCGTCAATTGTACGGTTTAACTATGCACTCAGAACGCCCAGGACACAGAATGTATGAACAATGGCACCCATTAGGAGTTGTAGGTATTATTACAGCATTTAATTTCCCATGCGCAGTTTGGGCTTGGAATGCAGCTTTAGCCTCTGTTTGTGGTAATACAATGGTATGGAAGCCATCAGAAAAAGCACCATTAACAGCTATTGCTATGCAACATATTGTAAATGAAGTTCTGGAAGCTAATAACTGTGGCGGAATTATGAATTTAGTTATAAGTGATGATAAAAAACTTGGTGAAATGATGGCAGCAGATACTCGCATACCATTAATTTCAGCAACAGGCTCCATACCAATGGGTAGAGAAGTTGGAAAAGTTGTAGCAGGAAGATTTGGTAAATCATTACTAGAACTAGGCGGAAATAACGCAATTATTGTTATGGATGATGCTGATATGGAATTAAGCGTACGTGGTATTGCATTTGGTGCGGTTGGTACAGCTGGTCAACGTTGTACTACAACACGTAGAGTTTTAGTTCACCGTTCTAAAGAACAAGAATTGCTTGAAAGACTAGAAAAAATTTATGGTATGATTAAAATTGGTAATCCACTAGATAGTAAAAACCTAATGGGACCATTAATTGATAAACAAGCTGTAGATGCAATGCAAAATGCCTTAGTAAAAGCAAAAGAGCAGGGTGGAGAAGTAATTTTTGGCGGAGAACCAATTGAAATGGGTGGTGGATACTTTGTAAAACCAGCATTAGTACATTGTAAAAAACATATCCCAATGATGAATGAAGAAGTTTTTGCTCCAATTTTATATGTAATGCCAGTTGAAGATATTGAAGAAGCTATCCATATTCAAAATGATGTACCACAAGGATTATCTTCTGCAATATTTACAGAAAGTATGAAAAAAGCAGAAAAATTCCTTTCAGCAACAGGTTCAGATTGCGGTATTGCCAATGTAAATATTGGTACAAGTGGTGCTGAAATTGGTGGAGCCTTTGGTGGAGAAAAAGAAACAGGTGGTGGACGTGAAAGCGGTTCTGATGCCTGGAGATCTTATATGCGTCGTCAAACTTGTACACTTAACTGGTCTGATGAGTTACCTTTAGCGCAAGGGGTTGAGTTTATATAAAATTTAAACCTAACTTATTAAAAAGCGCCATATTAAATGGCGCTTTTTTTGACATAATGGAAGGTATAGTATATACATAGGTATCTTTTATTTTTCTTACCTTAGAGGAAAATTATGTTACCTAAACGTTTTAATATGGCTATTCGCCAACAAGACCTTCGACCATCACTTGTTAAAGAAATGCAGGAAAAAGAGCAAGAAAAGGCGCTTTGTTCTGAAAATGATATATTGCCTTATTTTTTCTATAAAGCAACGCAACACCAACCTTTGCACCTAAAAGAATATGATGTTCTTGGGCCAACACTAGGGAAAGGTTTGATATTTGAAAGTGCTTTCAGAGCAGAAACCTCAGAAGAGGAGGCCTTAAATATAGAATATGCTAATTCTTGTGCATTATCTGTGCTTAATGGAGGGAATATTCCATACGGCTCTCATATTAAATATACTAACTTTTTACGGGATGCTAATAAGCATGAACGTACTGTTGGTATTGTATTTGGAAAGTTGGAAGAAATTACAATTCCATATGTTTCTGTATTTTTTCAAAGAGGAATTTCATTTGGTATGATTAAAGGTCTGGAATTACATACTTATTTAAATAAGCATGTATTCATTAGTGGATTGAAAGCTTGGCCAGAAAACAAAATTATGTTATCTCCTGAAGATGCCAACCAGCAAATTCAGAATGAAATTGTTATACCTCAAATTGATATTATACAATATATAGATGAAATTATTGGTGTAAATACCCTTGATTAAATAGTATTACGATACAAAAAATCCCCATTAGGGGGATTTTTTGTTTTGATTCAGTAAAATTATTTTATTCGTACAGGACGTAATGAACCTACAGGCGTTATTTTTTCAGGTTTAAGATTTAAGCTAATATTACTAGCTGGACCTGCTGCTGGTTCAATATTACTCATAATTGCATTTAAATGTGCAACCATTTTAGGATCTTGATTTATTTTATTGTAATCAATGCTACCAGTTTTGGTTACAAATCCTGAAAGGCGAGCGTTTTCTAAAAATTCAGATAGTGTTTCATCTTCTTTATTTTTATAAAATTCTGATTGTGTTGTTTTTCCATTAGATTCACCTATTGCGCGGGAAAACATACTTTTCATATTAGTTACAATTTTGTTACCAAGTCCCCAATCAAAAGCGTGGGCTGGTGCGCTAGTAAGTAGCATACAAGAAGCTACCGCTATCACTAAATTTCTCTTCATCTTCTTCATCTTTCCATTTTCTGAGTACAGGACATGCTACAACAAATTGAATACAAACACAAGTATGTCAAATTATTTTTATGTTTTTCATATGGTTATTAGCAACTATTAATATGTGTATGTGTTATAAATAACATAAAAAAACCACGGCATGTGCCGTGGTTAAAATAGTTTCGATTAACAGGTTTTAGGAATCTTAAATTTGCCAGATTTATAGTCTTTTAAAGGAATAATTCTTTTAACATCCACAGTTACAGTGGCAGTTCCTTTTTTATGCAACCCTAAATTTTTGGCAAGTTGGTAAGATAGATCAATAATACGATCTCCATGAAATGGACCTTTATCAATATTTAATGCACAGCTTGATTTACCTGTTTCTTCATTGGTAATACTCATTAGTGCACCGCCTGGTAAGGTTTTATGTGCTGTTGTTAGTTTGTACTGGTCATAAACAATACCTGTAGAAGTCTTTTTCCCATGAAATAAATTTTCTCCATACCAAGAAGCAATGCCCTTGGCAAGATAATTTAGTACTTCAGGGTTATTAGACTTAAACAGCTTGCAGTTATACAAACGTTTTTCAGCTTTTCTGCGTATGGTATAAGGATCTTTAGAACGCTTAGGATTTGGATATAACCATTTTTCAGACATATTCGTTATACTACACATTCCTTCAGGAGGTTCTTCACCAACTTTGACAGAATAATCAATATCTGTCTTTCTGTATTCAGGTTTTTTTATAATACTGTCTATGATTGTCCTGATTATTTTTCCAGTACTAGGCACGTTGTTAATTTCTGGCTTCATTGTTTCAGAAGGTTGTTGTTTAACCAGATGATTGCTTTCTTGAGGTGAATTTGGTGGGGGTACATTGGGGACATTTATTGCAAATATCACCAATAAAAATAGTAATACAAAAGGCGTAGCCAGTTGAATTGAAAAAGTTTTCATAAGATATTTCCTGGACACTACTGTGCCAACGATTAAAGTTACTTTAGGATATGGTAATATTTGTCACTGATTACAAGAAAAAAAGTACTTATATATAAAGAAACTTTATTTAACGTTAAAGATGTGTCATACATTAATAATAATATTAAAAATAATATGGCTTAATTTTATGACATTAAAAATTGGAATTCCTAAGGAATCTGTTGCAGGCGAAAGCCGTGTAGCAATTGTTCCTGATACTATTAAACGCCTTCTTGGTAAAAATAAATCTTTAGAAATTATAGTGGAGAAGGGCGCTGGTGCTTCTGCCTATATTGAAGATGAAAGCTTTAAAGCTGTTGGTGCTACAGTAGGTACACCTGCTAAAGTTTGGGGTGCAGATGTTATTTTAAAAGTTGCTGCCCCAACTGTTAAAGAGCAGGAAAAATTAAAAAAAGGCCAATTAATTATTGGTCATTTAGATCCATTAGGCACGCCAAAAAATATTAAAGATTTGGCTAAAAAAGGCATTAATGCCATTTCTGTAGAAAAAATCCCACGTACATCCCGTGCTCAAAGTATGGATGCACTATCTTCTCAGGCCAACGTGGCTGGGTACCGTGCTGTACTTGAAGCAACTGAACATTTTAAACGATTTTTCCCATTAATGATGACTGCTGCTGGCTCTTCAAAACCAGCTAAAGTAATTATTTTAGGTGTTGGAGTTGCTGGTTTACAAGCTATTGCAACAGCTAAACGTTTAGGAGCACAAGTTGAAGCTTTTGATGTTAGACCAGAAGTTGCAGAACAAATTGAATCATTAGGTGCTAAAGCTATTACCATTGATGTTGGTGAATCTGGTAGCGGAGAAGGCGGTTATGCCAAAGAACTTTCAGCCGAAGGTAAGAAAAAACAGCAAGCAGAATTACAAAAAATTCTGGCTAAAGCTGATATTGTAATTACAACGGCTCAAATTCCTGGAAGAAAAGCTCCTGTTTTAGTAACTGATAAAACAGTTAAAAGTATGAAATCTGGTAGTGTGATTGTAGATATGGCTGCTGCAAGTGGCGGTAACTGCCCACTAACTAAAATGAATGAAGTTACTGTGCAAGATGGAGTGATTTTAGTAGGTTATACTAACTATCCATCACTAGTTGCAGAAGACTCTTCTATGTTTTATTCCAAAAACTTAATGAATATTCTTAACCTTATGCTTCAAGAAGATGGAACGCTTAAGTTTGATTTAGAAGATGATATTATTGACGGTGCTTTGGTAGCACTAGATGGTAAGGTTAGAGTATAAAATATGATGGCTTGGATGTGGTATGTAGCTTTAGCAGTAATAGGTCTTTCGGCTTATAATATTACTGGTAAACTTGCAGGTGGTAAAATTGAGCCTCTGCTTTCCACAAGTATTGCATGTTTAACTGCTGGTTTAGTGTTAAGTCTTATGACATTTGTTTATTACTGGAAAAATGGTTTATCACTTTCTACTGAAGTAACAACCGACGGTGTTAAATCGGCGGCATTCATCGGACTTGCCATGATTATCATTAATATAGGATATATTTTTGCCTTCAGTAAAGGCGGCCCTATTGGTGCAGTTGGACCTATTATAAGTGGCGCTAGTATTGGTGTTGTTATTATGATTAGTGCTGTATTTTTTGGTGAGGGGATGTCTATTAATAAAATTCTTGGAGCACTGTCTCTCGGAATTGGTATTATGTTTTTAATAAAAGGATAATAAAGGAAAGTAATATGTTATCTATCGTTGTTGTTTCATTAATAGTTTTTGTTTTAGCTTGTTTTATTGGTTATTTTGTGGTTTGGGGGGTAACTCCTGCATTACATACACCTTTAATGGCTGTTACAAATGCTATTAGCGGTATTGTTGTTGTTGCGGCCATGACCGTTGCCGCCATTGATGTAGATTATGCTGCGGTTATGGCAAACTTATCAAGTGGCAAAATAATGGGTAATTCTGCATATTCACTCATAGAAGCTGCACCTTGGTTTGGCTTTGTTGCTGTTATCCTTGCATCTATTAATATTTTTGGTGGTTTTGCTATTACTCATAGAATGCTTTCCATGTTCAAGAAAAAACAACCCAAAAAGGAAAGTAAATAATCATGGATAACTTTTGGACTCCTAATACTTTTGCACTGTTATATTTAATTTCTGGTGTATTCTTTATTCTTGGACTTAAAGGACTTGCTTCTCCTGCTACAGCACGTAGAGGTAACATGTTTGCTATGGTAGGTATGGTAATTGCTATTTTAGTAACTTTCCAACAACCTGATATTAAAACTTTAAAACTTACCTTGCTTGGTATGGTAATTGGTGCGGCAATTGGTATTCCGATTGCTTTAAAAATTAAAATGACTGCAATGCCTCAGTTAGTTGCATTATTCCACAGTTTTGTTGGTATGGCAGCTGTATTAATTGCCGCTGGTATGTTCCTTTCTTCTGGTGGTGTAGGTCTTTCAAGCTTAACAATGTTTGAAATTTTTATGGGAGCATGGATTGGTGCTATTACATTTAGTGGTTCCATAGTTGCTTTTGGTAAGTTACAAGGAATTTTTCGCTCTGCCCCTGTTACTTTTAAAGGGCAGCATTTGGTTAATTTAATTCTATTTCTTGCGATGTTTGGTGTAGGTATTCATTTTGCTATGACTGGTTGTATAGGAGCATTTGCCGCTATGTGTGTACTTGCTTTTATTTTAGGTGTTACAATAATTATTCCTATTGGTGGAGCAGATATGCCTGTAGTTGTTTCTATGTTAAATAGTTACTCTGGTTGGGCTGCTGTTGCTACTGGTTTTACCTTAAATAACTATGTTCTTATTATTACTGGGGCGTTAATTGGTGCTTCAGGTGCAATTCTTTCTTACATTATGTGTAAGGCCATGAATCGCTCATTTATATCTGTTATTTTAGGTGGTTTTGGGGCAGATGAATCTGCTGATGAGGAACGCCAAGCAGCCGCAGATAAAGGCATAAAAGAAGCCGCAGCAGAAGATGTAGCATTTATGATGGATAATGCAGAAAGTGTAATTATTGTTCCTGGTTATGGTATGGCAGTTGCACAGGCTCAACATGCTCTGCGGGAAGTTTTGGATGTACTAGAAGAAAAAGAAATTAAAGTAACATTTGCTATTCACCCTGTTGCAGGAAGAATGCCTGGACACATGAACGTACTACTTGCAGAAGCAGATGTAGCTTACGATAGAGTTGAAGAACTTGAAGAAGTAAACAACAAATTTGCCCAAGCTGATGTTGTATTAGTTGTTGGGGCAAATGATGTTGTAAACCCTGATGCTAAAGATGATAAAAATAGCCCATTATATGGGATGCCAGTGCTAGAGGTATGGAAGGCTAAAGCCGTTTATGTTGTTAAACGTTCTATGAATGTTGGTTATGCAGGTGTAGAAAATAGTTTATTCTTCAGAGATAATAGTTATATGGTATTTGGTGATGCAAAGGAAGTTGCAGAAACACTCTCTAACGCACTGAAAGAGTAGTTATTTATGTCACTAGCCTTGATAGAACTCATTCAAACAATGATAGTAACTACCGTTATGGTATTTATTACAGTGTTAATCCATTATGAGATACTACGTTGGGCTTCAGATAAAATCACTACTGTTTGTCATTGGCATGGTAGAGCAAAAATATTATTTATTATTACAGCGTGTTTAACTGCTCATACTTTAGAGGTTTGGGCTTTTGCATTTTCTTTCTACTTAATGAGAGATATTTTTATGTTGGGAGATTTTGGTGGAGCCGCAGTAACATCAGTTTACTTTGTTGAATATATTTATTTTTCTATCACCAGTTATACATCATTAGGAATAGGGGATATGTACCCAATCGGAGGGTTACGTCTTCTTACTGGCGTGGAAGCGTTAATAGGGTTATTAATGATAGCTTGGTCCGCTTCCATAACATACATATCCATGGAAAGATTTTGGAAATTAGGTAAAAAAACTAAATTTTAATTTACTAGTGGTGCTTTAGTCAAAATTGCCATCAGTTTATTTTTAAATTGAATTACTATATTTTAAAAAGTTTTTTAGCAAGCTCAGCACTACATTTTTGTACATCACCCATGTATTTCTTCATCCACAGTAATCCTTTTTGGAAATCTTCGGCATGAGCAAACATTTTAGTTTGGAGCTTGTTGTGTATGTCTGAATATCTTTGTGCTGTAACTGCTCCTGCATAAGTAATTAATTTTAGAGCAATTCTAGGATGAGATTCTCTTATTTCTTCAAATGCTTCGTATGGGAGTTCTAGGTATTTACAATCACTCCTTACAAGCACTGTAGCATTTCTTTCTTGGTTACATAATAAGTTTGCTTCACCAAATAAAATAGGACCAGTAAGGCTTGCAAGTTTTATAGCATGAAAAGAATGAGCAATTTCTAGTTTCTGATAAACTTCATATTCACCAGAAATAAGAAAGAATAAATTACGATCATTAGACCCTTGTTCAATTAAAACTGTCCCAGCAGATGCCAATTTGGGTTGCATATATGCTTCAATAGTTGCAGCTTCTTCTTTTGTCAGGTCTAAAATAAACTTTTCTAGCATAATAGGATCTTTCTTTTTCTAAATACTGGCTTTAAGTGTATAGTCTTTTGTTAGTAGACAAAAGATTTGTCATACAGTTATTGCACCTTGTGTGCTTTTTTTGTTATGATTTATCACCCGTAATAAAAGGAAAAATAAGGTGTCAGAAATTTTAGTTAAAATTAACAAGCTTACTAAATCATTTGGTAGTGAAGTTGCAGTAAATTCTATTAATTTACAAATTAAAGCAGGTGAGGTTGTGGCTCTTATTGGGCCTAATGGTGCAGGTAAATCCACAACAATGCGTATGATTACAGGCTTCTTACAGCCAGATAAAGGCGAAGTTTTCATTCAAAATAATAATATGCATAAAAATCCTTATGAATGTAAAAAACACATTGGTTATTTGGCCGAAACATCTGGAAGTTATCCTGATTTAACAGTAAGAGAGTATCTTTCTTTTATTTCTAATGCTTATGATTTAACAAATGTTGAATCAAAAGTTAAAGAAGTTGCTAAGCTTACTCGTATTGATTCTTTTATGGATAAAATAATTGAAACTTTATCTAAGGGTATGAAACAGCGTGTTTTCCTTGCCGCTAGTTTAATTCATAATCCAGACATTCTTATTTTAGATGAGCCAACAGAAGGTTTAGATCCTAACCAGAAAAAGGAAATGCATACCTTACTAACTAAACTTGCTAAAACTAAAGCTATTTTACTTTCTACTCATGTATTGGAAGAAGTAGAACAAATATGCTCAAGAGTTATAGTTATAAATAAAGGAGAAATAATTGCAGATGAAACACCTAAAGCATTTAAAAAACGTGGTGGAGACATGCAATCTTCCTTCAGTAAACTAACAAAGGAGGGTAAGTAAATGAGAGGTTTTTTATCTGTTTTTAAGCACGAACTTACTTTATATAAAGCAAATACTGGTACTTATGTATTTGTAATTTTAGCTATACTTGCTACTGTTCTTTGTACATTTTATTTAGGCGGATTTCTAAATTCTAATCAGGCTACATTTAAATTATTTTTTGGTTACTTGCCGTGGATATTCCTGTTTTTCATACCTGTATTTGTAATGGGAGTATGGGCAGATGAATGGCGAAGAGGCACAGCTGAGCGTATTTTTACACTACCAGTAAGACCATTAGCAGTAAGCTTAGCTAAGTTTTTTGCTGCATGGAGTGTATTTACTCTGCTACTTATTTCAATGGCATCTATACCATTTACAGTCATGTATTTAGGAAACCCTGATATGGGGCCATTATGGAGTGGATATATCGGAAGCTTTCTATTGGGCGGTGTATTTATTGGTATAAGCTTTTTAGGTTCATCTTTAAGTCGCTCTCAAACAGGCGGAGTAAGTATTTCTTTAGTATTGATTTTTATGCTACTAGCCGCTGGTTGGGGTATTTTTACTAATATGTTAATTGGTAGTGTACCACCAGAATTCTTAAATGTTTTGGTACAATATTCTATCTTAGATAAATATCGTTACTTTGTAGATGGTGTAATAAGTTTTAGTGGTGTTATTTTCTTTATATCGCTAGCTATTTTATTCTTAGGCCTTTCTCATGTAGTAATAAGAAAACGTTTAGGATTAGGTGGATTAGTAACAATAGTTCCACTTATATTAGTATTTATTCTTGTTAACTGGGGCGCAAGATATGTTCATTATAAGGCTGACTTAACAGAAATAAAAATTCATTCCATAGCAGCTGCTAGTGAAAAGCTTATAAGTGAAATTGATGGAGATGTAACAGTTAAATTGTATTATTCAAGTCAAAATGTTTCTGTTCCTGGGTACTCTCAAAAATTTATGGTTAAAGTAAAAGATATGCTACGCCATTTAAAAGGTATTAATCCTGAACATATTAAAATAGAAGAAATTAACCCTGAAAGAAGTATAGAGCTTGAAATAGACACAGCTAACCAAGGAATCCAAGAAATTCCATTAGGTATGGGTGAAAGCTATTATATGGGTATTACCTTCACAATGGATGGAAGAACTACAGGATTACCTCTTCTTGATCCTACTCGTCAGGAGCACTTAGAATTTGATATAATTTCAGCAATCCATGATTTATCTCAGACTAAACGCTTTAAAATTGGTATTTTAACTGATTTAGATTTAGGTGATGATCGTATGCGCCCACGTTTTATGTCAGAACTTATGGCTAACTATAATGTAGATCTATTGGGTAGAGATGAACCAACTATTGACCAATCTACAGACGTTGTTATTGTGTTTATGACACCTTACTTAACAATGGAACGCGTATATGCTTTAGACCAATATATGGCAAATGGTGGTCATATAATGCTATTCCTAGATCCATTTTTACGTACAGCACCAACAGATGATTATAAAATTGCAGATAGAAATGCAGATAATGCAAATATTGACCATCCTGCAGATTTATTACGTCATTGGGGGGTTGAATATGATTACTCTAGTATAGTAGGAGATCATAGCCGTGCAGTACCAGTAGAAGTTAATAAAAAAGGTGTTACAACTTACCCATTATGGTTATATTTCTCTGAAAGAGATGTAAATACAGACTTGCCATTTATGGCAAACTTATCAGAAATATTCTTGATTGAAAGTGGTGGTTTTGAGAAGAAAAATGTTAAACCAAACTTAAAATATCAATCTGTTTTATCAACTAGTGAGAATGGTCAAACTGTACCACGTTATTTATTTGATAAAGAAGATTTTAAAGTAGCCGGATCATTACTAACAGGTGATAAAAGAAGTATTGATACAGCATTTATGTTAACAGGTAAATTTGATAGTGTATTTAAAACTCAGCCTAAAGAAGTGATTCAGTATTACAGAGATTATGCACTTGATCCATCTAAATTGAACCTTCCTAAACATGTAGTATCAGGAGAAAAAGCTGGTGCATTAATAGCAATAGCAGATATGGACTTTTTAACAGATGACTACGCAATTGCCCATAAAACAATTCAAGGAAAAGAGGTATTTAAGCCTGCTAATGACAACCTTGTATTTGTGTTCAATGCTATTCAGTTCTTACTTGGAGATAGTGATTTACTTACATTAAAAGGTAAGAATAATAAAAAATATCCATTTGAACGTATTGAGCAAATGTTAATTGATGCATCAGCTGATTATCAAGCTATTGAGCAAAAAATGGTACGCCAATTATTTATGGTTTCTCAAAAGTTACAAGCTTTACAAAAAAGAAGTAAAACAGCTAAGCAAGTTAATAAAGATGTAGAACACGAAATTCAGAAATTCAGATCTAAGGAGCTAGAACTACGTAAAGAGTTAAGAGAACTTCGTCGTAATTTTAGAACAGATATTGAAAGAATGAGCCGTATAATTACTTTGCTTAACTTGTGTGTTATACCACTTATCATAGCTATTTCTGCACTAGTATTTTTTGCTAGACGTAGACGTAAAGCATCAGCATAAATAAAGGGATAAAACTAATGACCGAAACAATTTTAACGGTAAAAACAGAACGTACACCTAATCCTAATAGCTTGAAATATAACTTAGGTAGGCAACTTATGTCTGAAGGTAGTAATGCTAATTTTCCTAATATGGATTCTGCTGAACGTTCACCATTAGCTAAACGTATTTTTAATATTAAAGGTATTGTTAGTGTTTTTATCGGAAACGATTTTGTAACTATTACCAGAGAAGAAAATATTAACTGGGATGATATTAATCAGAATATGGCTCCAGTATTGGAAGACTTTTTTGAATCTGGCGAAGCTGTAGTTGAAGGTGTTAAACCCGTAGCAGATAAAGAAATTGGCGCAGATACTGAAAACCCTGAAACCATTGAACAAATCAAGCAATTAATTGATGAAAAGGTACGCCCAGCTGTGGCTCAAGATGGTGGAGATATTATTTATCGTGGTTTTGAAAAAGGGATTGTTTATCTAGAAATGTTAGGCGCATGTTCAGGTTGCCCAAGCTCAGGAATTACACTGAAAAATGGTGTAGAAACTATGTTGAAGCATTATTGCCCAGATGTTTTAGAGGTACGTGCTATATAGTGTGATGCTATAGCAACGCAGTTCTCTAAATTGATATATGTCAGTTTTACTAGTATTTTGTCTGAATGATTTTTTATGTCATACTCTATAAGAGTATTGTGAAACAATATAATTTAAGGGGTTATAATGGGGACATTAAAAGAACAAGCTTGTCGTCTTTCAGCAGGTGGAGATATTGATGAGGCAGCGGTAGAACGTTGGTCTATTGATTTAGCGTCACTTAAAAAGCTAGGTGAGGCTTACCGTATGGGCTGGTTACATAATGTTCTTTCTCGTATTACACCGTTAACAATGCGTAAGCGTGATGATTACTTAAAAATGGCAGATATTTTCGTAGTAGATGATGAGATTGCCGAAAGTATCCTTGATAGATTTGATTCTGATTTAGAGCTTTTTTGTAGTATGGCTCAAATTCAAATTACAGAACATATGACTATGAACTCAATATCTGAGGAATTACGCAGTCATATTGATTTATACACAGATGTAGCTGATATTCTATGTGATAAGTTTGAATTGGAAGAAAGAAATCCAATAGAAATGTTAATTTCATCAACCAATTTATTGGAAGACGAAAACGACTTTATCCTAGAATTTGTAGATACTCACTTTAAACGTAAAGAGTAAACTTGTAGTATAAGTAAACTTATTTAGAATGAGTGGGGGTCATAACTAATGTATTAGCATTAGCAACGCCCTTAATTTCCTCAATAATAAAGCTATGTTTTAACTGACGCTCTAGAATATCTCTTAGTACAATCAATCTATTTACAGATAAATCACGCTTAGATGGCGGTAAAATCACCTTAAAGTGTGTGTGCTTACCACTTTTAGCTGCTTTTATAAGGTCTCTTAATGGTTCAGCCTCATTTTGGGAAACCCATTGGTTTTTACTTTGATATGTAAGAATAAACTTATCCGCAGCCATAGCACTAGATGCCACGTATGAGCTCAATAGAACTGTAGCTATAAGTAATGTAGATTTTTTTATTTTTGTGAAAATCATATTTTTATACCTTATTTAGCTATGTTTTTTTCTTCAACTGGTTCACCGGGCATTGCTCGTTTTAGCAATGGAATATTAAATGAAATTTTTGCATTTTTATACAGGTGATTCACATATTGTAACCTTAAGTCATTACCAATAGCTGCTGTAAGCCTTGCTTTATCTTCTTGCAACATAATATCTGTAATTTCAGGAGTAGTTCTCTTGTTAAGCTCTACTACTGTATATTTTTCATTATGATAAATTGGTGCAGAGAGATATTTTTCTGCCGGGAAATCAAATAGCTGTGAAGCTTGAGGCCAGCTAAACCAAGAAGGTGCATTTTGTAGTTGTTTATTAATCTTTTCTACAGTTGTGTAAGTAGAAGTACTTTCAGATTTAGCTATCTCTTTTAATGTTTTGCCATTTTTATTCATTGTAAATATTTCATTAGCTTTATCTGCAATTTTACGTAACCTTGCTTCATGTAGCATATCTTTTAATACACTTGCTTTAACTAGTTCAAAAGATTCCTGAACAGGAGCAACAATTTTTGTAACACCAACATAAATAGAACTTGTATTTGTAAGATCAATTTTATCGCTAATATCTTCAGCTAATAGAGCAAATGCACTACGTGTAGCAGCACTTTCTTCAGGAGCAAGCATGTTACTATCTATCATACCATCCCAACGAGTTTTATCTGTATATAGTGTAAATGGAAGCTTTAAATCTGTAGAAATTTGTTTTAGATTATCACCACCAGCAATGGCATCTTCAATTTCCTCGATCATTTCTGCATAAACCTCTTCTGCTTTTTCACTCGCTAAAGATGCTTTAATAGTTTCTTTAACTTGTTCAAAAGTTTGTAAGTAAGCAGGGAAGCTATTAGTTAATTTGATAATATGGTAACCAAATGGAGATTCAATTATATCACTAATTTTACCTTTTTTGAGAGCAAATGCAGCATTACTAAAAGATTCAACCATATCTGTTGCGGCAAATTTACCTAAGTCTCCGCCACTTTTAGCAGAGAATTTATCAATACTATGTTTTTTAGCAATAGTAGCAAAATCTGCACCTTTATTAATTTTTATAAGAAGTTTCTTTGCCTCTTCTTCTGTTTTAACTAAAACATGTTGAGCTTGGCGTTTTTCAGGAACATTGTAGCTATCCATATTAGCTTCATATTCATTAGCAGCGTCTGTATCTGAAATAATAATATTTTCCGCTAGTTTTTCTGCTGAAATCTTTAATACATTAAATGAACGTGTTTCAGGAGTTTGCCAACGGTCTAAAGATTTATCATAGTATGCCTGTTGTTCTTCAGTTGTAGGATTTTTAATAGCTCCAATTGATTTTGGTGTAATAGTTAGAGCATTAATTGTGATTTCTTCTCTGTTAGTTTGAGAAATACGTTCAAGAGCTTTTTTATCATCAATAGCAGGAGTGTCAAAAATAGAGTTCAAAGCAAGACGTGAAAGTTGGCCTGTAATAAGTTTTTCAAAACCTTCAACTGTCATATCATGTTGTTCACGTAGCGCATTACGATACACATTTTGGTCAAATTTACCTTCTGAATTTTGGAAATTTTTCATGTTACGTAATACATTATCAAGATGTTCATTAGCAATACGAATATCTAGGTTACTAGCGTAATCTGTTAGCAGTGTTTCAGTAATAATAGACATTACAGTACGTTCACCAAGGCGTATTTGTTGTTTGTGGACATCAGTAAGTTCACTGCCAACTCGGTTTTCCATATTACGAAGTGCAGCTTGGTAAGCACGGCTAACTGCTTGAGCTGGTATTTTTGTATCATTTACGGTAATTGCGGTGCTATTGAAGCTACCAGTTGCAATTTCACCAACACCCCAAAGGATGAATGACAGTGCAATAAGTGTTAAAAATGTTTTAAAAAACCATGAACCAGCTTGATCTCTTATTTTTCCTAGCATTTTTTTTCTCCATAAATATGTTGTGAAATCCAACGAATAATGCCAATATTTTGTTCATAGGTCAATGACTATATAGTAATAAGAAGGAATAAAATTTTTGAAACGTAAATTTGTTGTTGGTAATTGGAAAATGAATGGTAATCCTGCGGAGTGGTCTGCGCTCATAAAAGGTATATTGGAAGAGGCGGATACAATAAATACATCATTTATTGTTTGTCCACCAGCAGCTGGATTAGCTCTTATGAATAGTCAAATTAAAACATATGCATCATCAGCTAAACTTGGTGCACAAGATGTTCATTATAAAACTTCAGGAGCATATACAGGTGATACAAGTATTTCTATGCTAGAAGGTTTAGGCGTAAAATATTGTATTGTTGGTCATTCAGAGCGCAGAGATTATCATAAAGAAAACAGCATAGATGTTTCATTAAAAGCAAAACAGTGTATGAAAAATAATATTGTACCTATTATATGTATAGGTGAAAGTTTAGCAGATTATGAGCGTGAACAAACTATTGGTATGCTAAGTATGCAGTTAGATGACAGTCTAGATGGTTTATACCCAGAAAACAGCGATGATTTGATGATAGCATATGAACCTATATGGGCAATTGGAAGCGGTAAAACACCATCTCCAAAAACAATTGAGAATGTATATCGCTTTTTAAGAAGCTATTTGGTAGACAAATACGAAGATATAGGTTATGACATACCCCTATTATACGGAGGATCTGCATCTCCAGATAATGCAGAGAAATATTTAGCAGAAAAAAATATTAACGGATTTTTAGTTGGCGGAGCCAGTTTAAAAGCCGAGATGTTTTTAGAGCTAGGCCGTAAATCGGCAATAAAAGAAGGTTATTAAAATGTTTGAAAGTCTATTACTTCTATTACACGCAGTTGTTGCTGTGTTCCTTATTATTCTTGTGCTTCTACAAAGAAGTGACGGTGGTATGGGTTCATTAGGCGGCGGCGGTAGTGCTAGCTTAATAAGTACATCAGGTGCAGCAAGCGGCATGACAAAAGCAACAGCAATTCTTGCAACTATTTTCATGGTAAGCAGTATTTTTCTTGCAATGGAATCAGCTGGTAATTCAAAACAGCTTTCAGTAACTGAAACAGTTGCAGTAGAAGATGCTCCTGCTGTACCAGTAGTTCCTATGGTGCCTGCGGTTCCTGTTAACTAGTTTTTAGTGAAAATTAAATAAAAAAGACGATATAAAACATATCGTCTTTTTTATTTTTTATAACTTTCTTTTCTGCTTAAAAAAATGCTACTATAAAGAACATGAAAAAAGGAACAAATTACATCTTTGTTACTGGTGGTGTGGTATCATCACTTGGTAAGGGGCTGACTGGAGCATGTCTGGCAGCTATACTTCAATCCCGCGGATTCTCTGTGGTTCAGCAAAAACTAGATCCATATTTAAATGTTGATCCTGGCACTATGAGCCCATTTCAACATGGAGAAGTTTACGTTACAGAAGATGGTGCAGAAACCGACCTCGACTTAGGTCATTACGAACGTTTTACAGGTGTAGAAGCAACCAAAGATAGTAACTATACAACAGGTAAAATTTACAAAAATATAATTGAACGTGAACGTCGTGGAGAATACTTAGGCGCAACAGTTCAGGTAGTCCCACATGTTACAAATGCGATTAAAGATGCAATTAGAACCAACGAAGGAAAAGCAGATTTTGCTTTAATTGAAATTGGTGGAACAGTTGGTGAACTTGAAGCCGCAGTTTTCTTTGAAGCAATACGTCAATTTGCTATGGAAGTGGGGCGTGATAGATGTTTATACATGTTCCTAACACTTGTTCCTTACTTAAAAACAGCTGGAGAAGTTAAAACAAAACCAACTCAACACGCTGTCAAAGAATTATTAAAACACGGTATTCAGGCAGACGTTTTAGTTTGTAGAGCAGAAACAGAGATCCCAGAAGCTGAACTTAAAAAAATAGCTATGTTTGCTAATTTGCCGTTAAAGCATGTTATTTCATGCCCAGATAGCGATACTATATATAGAGTACCAGTAACACTGCATGAACATGGTCTTGATGACGCTATTTTGGATTATTTCCGCTTAGGAGCCCCTAAGCCAAGGTTAGAAAACTGGAATCACTATTCAGATATTTATACAAACCCACCTAAAAAAGCAAAAATTACTATTGTTGGTAAATATATTCAACTTGGTGATGCGTATAAATCATTAAATGAAGCACTGATTCATGGTGGTTTGGCACATGATATGGGCGTAGATATTGACTTTTGTGATTCAGAAACTTTAGAGAAATTATCAGAAGAAGAAATAGCAGAACGTTTTAGTGAAACTGGTGGAATACTTGTTCCAGGCGGTTTTGGTTCCAGAGGTACTGAAGGTAAAATCAAAGCTATTCAATATGCCCGAGAAAATAATATTCCATACTTCGGTATTTGTTTAGGCATGCAGATGGCTGTTGTGGAATTTGCTCGTAATGTTTGCGGTTTAACAGGTGCAGGATCAACCGAATTTACAGAAGATTTTGGCGTACCAGAAGAACCTATTATTGGTTTAATGACAGAATGGGAAACAGAAAGCGGTAAAGCAAAACGTAACGCAGAAACAGATTTAGGCGGAACAATGCGCCTAGGTGCTTACCCATGTACCGTTGAAAACGATACTCTGGCTTATAGCTGTTATGGCAAAAAAGATATTAAAGAACGTCATCGTCACAGATACGAATTTAACAGTTCTTACAAACAACAATTAGAAGAGGCTGGTCTAACATTTGCTGGTATGTCACCAGATGGAACTTTGGCCGAAATTGTGGAATTAAAAGAACATCCTTGGTTCTTGGCCGCACAGTTTCACCCAGAGTTTAAATCTAGTCCGTTAAAGCCTCATCCAGTTTTTGCTTCTTTTGTTAAGGCATCAGCTGAAAAATGTGTTATAGAAACACCTACACAATATGAACATAAAGATCGTATTACGGTAGTTAAGTAGTAAAAAGGATAAGTTAAGATGCATGAAATAAAAATAGGTGGCGTAAACGTAGCAGAAGTAATTTTTAGTAATGATAATCCATTTTCATTATTATGTGGTCCGTGCGCACTAGAAACACGTGACATAGCCATGACAGCGGCAGAATCCATTGTTAAAACATGCCAAAAACTTAATGTTGGTGTTGTATTTAAAAGCTCTTTTGATAAAGCTAACCGTACATCTATTCAAGGTGATAGAGGTATGGGTATTGAAGAAGGTTTGAAAATTTTATCAGAAATTCGTAATACTTTTAAAGTTCCTATTGTTACCGATATTCATGAAGCATCTCAAGCAGCAACAGTTGCCGAAGTTGTGGATGTATTACAAATTCCTGCATTTTTATGTCGCCAAACAGATTTATTAGTAGCCGCCGCAAACACAGGTAAGGTTGTTAACGTTAAAAAAGGACAGTTTTTATCTCCTCAAGAAATGGCAAATGTAGCTACAAAACTTGCTGAATCTGGCAATGAAAATATTATGTTAACAGAACGTGGAAGTAGTTTTGGTTACAATAACTTAGTAGTGGATATGCGTGGGCTTCGCACCATGGCAGAAACAGGCTACCCAGTTATATTCGATGCAACTCACAGTGTACAAGCACCTGGTGGAAACGGTACTTCTTCTGGCGGTAAACGTGAATTTGTTGAACCATTATCTCGTGCTGCTGCGGCTGTTGGTGTGGCTGGTTTCTTTATGGAAGCTCATCCAAACCCTGCAATTGCAATTAGTGATGCCGCTAACCAAGTTCCATTGGATAAACTTGAAGGAATACTTACTTCATTAAAAGCAATTGATGAAGTTGTTAAAGAAAATCCATATCAAGATATAAGAAGCGTTGCATAAAAGCTTTAATACTCCTGCATAACGTAAAAGTTATGCGGGTATTTTATTGAGAAATTATCATACCTACATTACTATAAACGCTTATTAAGGGGGAAGTATGAGCGAAATAATAAAAATCCAAGCCAGAGAAATTCTTGATTCTCGAGGAAATCCAACAGTAGAAGTTGATGTATATTTATCATCTGGAGTTATGGGCAGAGCAGCTGTTCCATCAGGTGCTTCAACTGGTAGCAGAGAAGCGTTAGAGAGACGCGATGGAGATAAAAATCGCTATAAAAGCAAAGGTGTATTGTGCGCACTTGATGTAATACATGATGTTATTTCTCCTGCATTAATTGGTGGTAGTGCATTAAATCAACAAGCTATTGATGACATGCTTATAACCTTAGATGGCACAAAAAACAAAGATAATTTAGGTGCAAATGCAATGCTTGGCGTTTCACTGGCTGTATCAAAAGCCGCAGCAAAACACAAAGGTTTAGCACTGCATGATTATTATGCTGAGTTATACCATCCAGAAAGAGGACAAGTCCTCCCAACTCCAATGATGAACGTTATTAATGGTGGTGAACACGCAGATAATAACTTAGATATTCAAGAGTTTATGATTATGCCATACGGTGCACTATCTTTGAGTGAAGCTGTTCGTATGGGCTCAGAAATTTTTCATACATTAAAAGGTTTATTAAATAAACAAGGTTTAAACACAGCAGTAGGAGATGAGGGAGGTTTTGCGCCAAACCTTAAAAGTAATGAAGAAGCATTAACTTTACTAATGGAAGCCATAAAACAAGCAGGTTATGAAGCAGGAAAAGAAGTTGGAATTGCCCTAGATTGTGCTGCCAGTGAATTTTATAAAGATGGTACATACGACTTTAGCGGAGAAAACCGTAAATTAAACCAAGCTGAGCTTGTTGATTATTACGTAGATATCTGTGAAAGATATCCAATTATTTCTATTGAAGATGGCTTAGCAGAAGATGATTGGGATGGCTGGGCATTAATGACCGAAAAACTTGGCGACAAACTTCAAATAGTAGGTGATGATTTATTTGTAACCAATGCAGAAATTTTGCAAAAAGGTATAGATAAACAAGTTGCTAACTCTATTTTAATTAAGGTTAACCAAATTGGTACTCTAAGCGAAACTCTCAAAACTATGCGTTTGGCAGAAGATAATGGTTATTCTTGCGTTGTTTCTCACCGTAGCGGTGAAACAGAGGATACTACAATTGCAGATTTAGCCGTAGGTACAGGGTGTGGGCAAATTAAAACTGGTTCACTTTCAAGGTCTGATAGGGTTGCGAAATATAATCAGTTAATGCGTATTGAATCTGTAATTTCTGAATATGCTAAAAATTACAGTATAATCGGCTCTTAAATAGTGGCTAAACGTAAGAAAGAATCAATAGGTTTTAAGCAAACGCTGCTTCCAGCCTGTATTTTATTGGTTCTTTTTTATATTTTTTATCAAATGCTAACTGGCGATAGAGGCTTAGTTGTATGGTTTAGCTTAAACGAGCAAGTTACCAAAATGACACTGGAAAATAATGCATTGAAAGAAAACATTACACGTTTAGAGAAAAAAACAGGTAAGCTAGATGCTAATAACCCAGATTTAGATTATGTAGATGAAGTAATTAGACGAAATCTGCCAGTATCTGGTGCCAATGAACAAATTATATTAGTGAAATAAAGTGACTTCTGAAATAAAAACTAGAAAAAAAGGCTTTGATTTATACATCTTTAGAGATGGTCATTGGGATATCTATAAAAACTATATAGATAGAGAAAGAGAAAAGGCTGAAAATACAGCTAGCATATTACAAAAAACTGGTGAATATGTTGGTATATGTCTTGTGGATCACCAAAAGAGAGATATAATTTTTAATCATAACACTCGTGGTGATAGGCTCACATATACATTAATTACTTCTGGCGGAACTCAAGGAAAAGTTGTTCAAGCGAATACAGATAATATCCGCAAAGCAAGAACAGTTGATAGAAGCGGACCTAAAAGCCCATTAATACGTTTAGTGCCTTTAGCTATAGTCTTAATCAGCCTCGTTTTGGCAAAAATGATTTATGCAAATAATCAACAAGCTACTTTTCCTGTTGTTATTGCTGTATTTGGTTTTATTATTGCTCTCATTATTTACATGAAGCAAACCCAAGATGATAGGCATAATGAAGAAGATGAACATGATAATTTAGAACGTAAATGGCAGGCAGTAGATGGCATTACCAAAGAATCTATCTATGAATTTAGAAAATATTGTGAGGCTAATTCTGAAAAAGATGATATAGATGACAGCCATTTTGGTGCTATTTTAATAGCTATTGGTATTGGTGATGGTTTTATTAAATATAATAATTTACCAAGAGAAGAAGTAGAAGAAAGAATCATAGCGTACCTAGATAGTGAAGGAATTTATGCTTCAGGAGTTTCTAGAGTATGGGAAAATATCTATGAGTACCTTATGTACCCACGTTATAAAAAAATGTATGATAAAGGTAAATCTATCGCTAAAATTCGCGGTAAAAACCTTGCTGAAGATGTAAATATTTCTGATTCAGCTACAGAATGGTTAGGCAAAAATTTAGAAACAACAGAAGATGCGGAAGCTAACGTTTCGTCTGTGCTATTTACAGATATTGTTGATTTCACTAGCTCACAACAACGCCATGGTGATGAATGGATGGTAGATGTTATTAAGGCTCATAATGATATTGTTCGTACAGCCTTAAAAAGTTTTCAAGGTAGAGAAGTAAAACATACTGGTGATGGTATTATGGCTTCATTTCCTTCTGCATTATTAGCAGCCCAAGCAGCTCAAGCAATGCAGCGAGGATTTATAAAATTTGCCGAGGCCGTACCAGCAAGATCATTTGATGTACGTGTAGGTATTAGCGCAGGAAAACCTATTCATATGGGGGACGATATTTTTGGTACTCCAGTTAATTTAGCAGCCAGAGTTATGTCTCATGGTCAAGGTAGAGATATTATGCTTGCTCAGTCTGCTTATGAAATTTGTAAAGATTCGGATCATATGTTTAATAAAGTAACAGGTTGCAAGCTTAAAGGGTTTGATGGAGATCATACTTTATATAGAATTAATTGTGATAAAGAAAAATCTAAAGCACGTGAAGATATGGGTGATAGCTTTATGGAACCAGAAAAAAGTTCTTTCATACGCTAACTTTATACTGTACAGTATACAAACTTATCACTTTATCTTTTACGGAGGCCGTTATGGCTAAAAAAACTAAGAAACAAAAAGTACCTGCACAACGTAACTTTGTTGCTAAACATACACAAAGTAAATCTGGTGCAGGAGTTCATGTTCCCAAAGAACAAAAAAAGAAAGCTCAGCAAAAAGCTAAGCAAGCGATGAAAAAAGAGGCTCGTGGTTACGAGCCTCTTTAGTTTTTGGATACTAATAAATATTAGAAATCATAAACAAGATTCAAAGAAGTATATGTATCTGTTTTCTGGTTACCAGTTGGTACTTTAGATGTGTGTTCAACATCAAAAGAAAGCTCTAAAGCTAAGTTACCAATAAGGTGTGTAGAAAGAGTTGTACCTGCTTCTGTAATAGTTTTATCAGTACCAATAACAGATGACAGTGTTTGACCAAATTTTAATGTATCGGTGATATCCCAAGATAATGTGATTTCTGGCTTAAATACTATTTCTGTCTCTTTGTTACCCACGGCTGTATCTTCTTTAGTATGACGAGCACCAACACTTCCTTTAACATCTAAGCGATAATGTGGTAAATCAACTAGTTTGTGTCCTAAACCAACAGATTCTGTAATGCGATATTCATAACCAGAAAATTGGTCATTAACATATTCAGCTTCTACAAAAGAATAAGTAGTATCTGTATATTTATAATCTATTTCACCTTTTGCACGATAAGTTTCTTCGGTACGAGAACCATTTTCTTTACCAAAACGTGTTTTTAGTTCTGCGGTATTTTCCCAGCGCTCTAGTTCTTGCTTAATGCTAAATCCAGAACGGAAGTTTGTTTTATTAGTATTCCCATTTGCGTAATCTGCACCAGCAGTGATAGATCCTGTCCACCCAGATGTGAAATCTTGTGCAAGAACAGGTGTTGCAGTAGTAGCTAATAAAGCTGTTGCAACTATGTATTTAATATTCATTTGTATATAAATCTCATTTGGTTATAACTTTATGCTGTATACATAGTATACTTTAAATCATTTTACAAGCTTTAAATAGAGATTAATTAGTGTTACAATCTCATCGTTAAAAAATAATTAAAAAGAGTTATACAATGCGTCAACATGACATCCTAATTATCGGAGCTGGTTTAGCCGGCTTAAGAGCAGCTTTTGAAGGAATTACAGCAGGGCTAGATACAGCTGTTGTTTCCAAAGTTCATCCACTACGTTCACACTCATGCGCAGCCCAAGGTGGGGTTAATGCTGCTATTAATAAAAATGATAACTGGGAAGATCATGCCTATGACACAGTAAAAGGTGCAGATTTCATTGGTGATGAAGATTCAATAGATTTAATGTGCGAAGAAGCACCACAAGCTGTGCTAGATTTAGATGATATGGGTTGTCCATTTAGCCGTGAAGATGATGGTAGTATTGCCCAGCGTCCATTTGGTGGAGCAAACTTTCCTCGTACTGCATACGCAGCAGATAGAACTGGTCATGCTATGTTACACACATTATGGGAACAAGCTGTAAAACTTGGAACTCATATTTATGAAGAGTATCAACTACTTAAAATATGTGTAGATAAAGAAAGCAATCGTGTTTCTGGTGCAATTGTTATTAATATTAAAACTGGTGAAGTGGAACAAATCCACGCTAAAGCAGTTATGATTGCTACAGGTGGTTTTGGTCGTTTATTTGCTTCCAACACCAATGCTATGATTAATACTGGTGATGGTGTAGCGCTTGCTATGCAAGCTGGTGCTCATGCCGCAGATTTGGAATTTGTTCAATTCCATCCAACAGGGTTACGTAGTTCAGGCCTATTAATTAGTGAAGGTGTTCGTGGAGAAGGGGCTTATTTAATCGGAAAAGACGGTAAACGATTTATGAGTAAATACGCACCAAATAAACTAGAACTTGCTTCTCGGGATGTTGTTTCCAGAGCGGAAATGACAGAAATTTTAAACGGTAACGGTGTTGATGGAGCAATATTCTTAGATGTTCGTCATTTAGGTCGAGATCTTATTTTAGAACGTTTACCACAAATTCGCCAACTTTCAATAGATTACGAAGGTGTTGACCCAATTGATGAACCAATTCCTGTAAAACCAACTTGTCATTATACTATGGGCGGAATTCGTACTTCTAAACTTGGTATGAGCCATCTATCAGGATTATTTGCAGCTGGTGAGGCTGCCTGTGTTTCTGTACATGGTGGTAACCGTTTGGGTGCTAATTCATTATTAGAAACAATTGTTTTTGGTAAAATAACTGGTAAAGAAATGGTTCGTTACATTACTGAAGAAGGTAAAAATAATCCTGCTATAGATACAGATGATTTAACAATAGTTATGCGTACAATTGCCGAATTAAAATCTCGAGTAGAAGAGGGTGGTATTCGTCCAAGTGTTATTCGTGCCGAACTTACTGAAAGTTTAAATGAAAACTGTAGTGTTTTCCGTGATGAAGAACGTTTAACAAAAGCTATGGCATCAGTTAAAAAAGCTAAAGAAGATTACAAAAAAGTTTACATTGATGATAAAGCTGATGAATTCAACACAGATTTACTAACAACAATGGAACTTGGTAACTTAATTACTTTAGGTGAAGCAACCGTATTAAGTGCTATGGCACGTACTGAAAGCCGTGGTGCTCATACTCGTGAAGAATTCCCAGACCGTGACGATAAAAACTGGCGTAAACACACAATAGCAATGTGGAAAAATGGCAAAGTTGAGCTAGATTACGAAGATGTTAGAACAATTGGTAAGGAACGTTATGTTCCTGTGGAGCGCAAATACTAATGAAATATTTGTTATCTATATTTATATGTACATTATTAGTGGTTACTACTGCTCAAGCAGAAAGGCCTCATCGGTTTCAGAAGAAGGTAGTTAAAGAAATTGTACTGGAAACTAAAAATGATGGACTTGAGTATAAAATAGGTTCTACTAAACCATTTACTGGCAAGGTAATCCATTATATAGATAAAAAAGTAGTAGCAGTTGAATCAAATAATATAGATTATAAGGTGGATGAAGTAGCTGTTGGTGGTATTAGAACTGGTGGTGAAAGTGCTTATGGTAGCCTATTGAATATGAGCAGTGATAATAGTGATAAACGTGGTAAAAAACACGTTGAAATACCATACAAGAATGGTCTTAAGCATGGGGATAGTATCTCATGGTATGAGAATGGTCAAAAATTCTTACTTACCCCTTTTATTAATGGAAAAAGAAGTGGTGTTCAAAATCAATGGAATAGCTCTGGTAAGAAAACTAACGAAACAAACTTCTTGAATAATAAAAAACATGGTGATGCAGCTATGTGGAATATAAAGGGATATTTACGTCTAACAGAATCATATCATCACGGCAAGCGACATGGGCTTGCGACTGCATGGTATAATGATAATATTAAAAGACAAGAAGTACGTTACGTTGATGGAAAAAAACAAGGAATATTAGTAGGCTGGCATACCAACCTTGAAAAAGCTAAAGAAGAATCATATGTTAATGATTTAAGAGATGGCACTAGTATGGAATGGCATCCTAATACTAATCTTATATCAGAAGGTACCTATAAATTAGGAAAAAGAGAAGGTTTGTTTACATATTGGTATGAGGATGGTCAAAAACGTATGGAGGTTATTTATAAGCAAAATATTCCTGTAGGTGAGCCTAAGAGATGGCCTCCTGTAAGGTGATTAGATAAACCACTTTTAATTATTTTTATTGCACTTAATACTTGTAAAACACCACACTAATACCAATAACATAACTAATTTAACTGCCTACAAGTGGGTTAATACGAATGTATTGCCCTTTCGGCTTTACCTTTTTCTTATTTTTTGCGGGTTTTTGCCCAGAGGTTATTGTTATGTTAAAGATGGATGCAGGAATAGTAATTCCTACTTTAGTAGAAGCTAATTTAGAGAGAAGAACTCATTTTTTTAAACGCGAAGGAAATCAAACGACACACCCTGGTATATTGATCGGGTTAAATATTTCTGGTTACCGCCATGTGGGTGGGAATTCATTTTCTGAGCATCGTCAGATATACATATTATTTTATGGTAATGTTCATGTTTGGGTAGCAACTATACCAAAAGGAGAGCATTGGAGTCCGATGGCTGTTCCTATGGAATATTTCAAGCATACCAGCACTTATAATAGTTGCTGGAAAAGTGATGGTCTTTATCCTTTAAATAGCTTACATCTTGATGTTGCTGATACGGTTATTCGTGAATCAGGTTCTTCTCATGTGGTTCCAGCAGATATTGATGTTAGTGCTTCATTTTTAAGTTCTTTTAAACCACTTGATAAAGTTACAGTTACTCATGAATACCTTGAGGGTAATAAATTTAGTTCAAACTTGGATAAGTTTAAGCTGGTTAGCATCAGGGAATAGCGATTTATAAAAGAAGGGGGCATAAGCCTCCTTTTTTTATTTTCTACCCCGTTGTAAAGCACATTCATACAAAGTAACACCAGTAGCAACTGAAATATTTAATGATTCAACAGTTCCAGTCATAGGTATTTTAGCTAGATGGTCACAGTTTTTTGCCACTAATGGACGGAGACCTTTACCTTCTGAACCCATTACAATAACAGTTTTTCCAGTCATATCTATTTTTGAAATATCCACTTTTGCTTCACCATCTAAACCAACACTCCAAAAACCACTTTGAGCAAGTTCTTCTAGACACTTACTTAAGTTACCAACTTTAATTACTGGTACAGTTTCTGCTGCTCCGCTGGCAGCTTTGGCTGCAACTTCGGTTAAGGAACCACTATTCTGGTCAGGCAGTAAAACTGCATCACAACCAAAAGCATCCGCACTTCTTAAAACTGCTCCAATATTATGAGGGTCTGTTACTTGGTCCAAAATTAACAGCAGGTCTGCTGATTTTAAAATATCTTCTAAGCTGGGTTGTTGAAGTGGAGAAACTTCTGCAATGATTCCTTGATGAGGACTATCTGGGTAACGTTTATCCAGTTCTCTCTTATCTGTAATACGAACTGGTATATCACCACATTCATTTAAAAATGGTGCATATTTTGTTTGGTGCTTATCCACTACTAGAATTTGTTTTATTTTGCGTCTTTTAGTTTTTAAACATGCTTCAATAGCATGTTTTCCAACAAGCCATTGTGATTGTGTATTTCTAGATTTTTTCATAAAAGAATGTATACGCTAAATAGTATATAACTGCAAAACAAAAAAGCCTTCACTTATGAAGGCTTTTTTGAGGGGAACCTCTTCTACTTAATAAAAACTCTTTTTCCAGCTTAAGGGGAAGCCGTAATTTTGTTCTCCTTGAGATTAAGTATTCTTAATACACGTATATATATTATGGTTATATATAACATATAAGCCATAACTAATACAAATAAAAACTAGTAAAGAAGATATGTATTGGTATAATCCTTAACCATGATAGATATTTCCACAGAAGAAAAACCTAAAAAGCCTGCCCCTAAACGTTGGGATGAGGATGAAGAAGCACGCCTAACAAAAGCTTTTCAGCTTGGTGCTAGTGTTGAAGATATGGCTGAAAAACATGAACGAACAACAGGTGCAATTGAATCTCGTTTACAGTTATTAGATTTAATTAGTTATGATGTTTACAATAAAGCAGTAAATCTTTCCGGGATACCAGGTAGTGACGAAACACCAGAAAATACTGGTAAAAAATGGACTAATGAAGATAAAACTCGCCTATTAAATATGCATAATACTTCTCCAGGTGTTAAAAATCTGATTAAATTAGCGGAAGAACTTGGTAGATCCCCAAGAAGCCTTGTTATGCAATTGGTTGTTTTAGAAGCTATTAAAACAGAACTTAACCATAATCCAAAACCTCAGCCTAAACCGAAAAAGCCTAAAAAAGTTAAAAAAATAGTAGAAGTAACAAAACCAACAAGAACCATGAAAGTTACTATTACACCTGAATTTCAGGCAGGATTACGGACAATAGAATCTGGCGATAATTTATTAATTTTAGGTAGTGCTGGTACTGGTAAAAGTACGTTTTTAAAGTGGATACGTAAAAAAATTGCAGATACAAAAAACTATGTAGTGCTAGCTCCAACTGGAATGGCTGCATTGCAAGTTGGAGGACAAACTATTCATAGCTTTTTTGGTTTTAAGCCTCAACTTATGGATGGCCCAAGCGCATGGAGAAAACCACGCAATACTAAAGTTTATGAAAAACTAGATTTAGTTATTATTGATGAAATATCTATGGTACGTGCAGATATTTTTGAATCTATAGATAAGTTTTTAAGACGCTATGGCCCTAAAAAAGGTGAACCATTTGGCGGAGTTCAATTACTTGTTATGGGTGATTTATTTCAGCTTTCTCCAATTGTAAGAAGAGAAGAACAAGAATATTTTAAAGATATGTTTGGCACACCATTCTTTTTTGGCAGTGAAGCATGGAAAAATGGAGATTTCCATTTTCTAGAATTTTCTCATATATTTCGTCAATCTGATGAACCGTTTATTAATTTATTAAATAGGGTTCGTCATGGTGAGCGTAATAAAGATTTACTTGATTCTTTAAATCAACGTTTAACAGGTAAGCCAGCAGAGGATTCTGTAATTTTAGCAGCTAGGAACAGAACTGTAGATACTATAAATGAGTGTGAACTTGCAAAACTAACAACAGAAAAATACACCTACACAGCTAAAAAAACAGGAAGAGTAGATGAGGGATCATTTACTAGCCCAGTAGAACTAACTTTAAGAGTTGGCGCACGGGTTATGTTTACTAGAAATGATGTAAATGCAAGGTGGGTAAATGGTACTTTAGCAGAAGTTATCGTTTGTAGAGATGATAATGTTACAGTAAAAACAGATGACGGTGAAATCTATAAAGTTGAATCTGTAAAATGGGAACTAACTAAATATGAATTTGATGATAAAACTGATAAATCTGTAGCTATAGTTGCAGGCACATTTTCACAGCTTCCATTAACTTTAGCTTGGGCACTTACAATCCACAAAGCTCAAGGACAAACATTAGAAAACTGCACCATAGATCTTTCTGATGGTGGTATTTTTGCCGAAGGACAATTATATGTTGCTTTAAGTAGGGCTAGGTCATTGGAATCTATTCACCTAACAGCTCCTATTTCTCCATCAGACATTCGCACATCATTGGATGTTAAGGGTTTTTATAAAAGTGCGTGTATGGTATGATTTCCTTCAAATAATAGAAATTAAATATCTGTAAATAAAGCGGGGAGAATTTAAATGACACATGTTGTAATTATAGGTGCAGGTGTTGGTGGCGTGCCTATGGCGTATGAAATGCGTGCATTGCTTGGTAAAAAAGATAAAGTTACCGTTATATCTAATACAGATACATTCCATTTTACACCAAGTAATCCATGGGTTGGCGTTAATTGGCGTACAAGAAAAAGTATTGAAGTTTCTATGGAAAAATACTTTAAACGCAAAAAAATAGATTTCAATTCTGCTGGTGTGAAGAAGGTTAATCCTCAAAAAAATTCCGTAACATTATATGATGATAAAGAAATTACATATGATTACTTAGTAATTGCCACAGGCCCTAAACTAGCATTTGATGAAATTGAAGGCTTGGGTCCTAAAGGATTTACTCAATCTGTTTGCCATGTTGAACATGCAGTTAAAACTGGTGAATTTTGGAATGAATTTGTTAAAGATCCTGGCCCTATAGTTGTAGGTGCTGTACAAGGAGCATCTTGTTTTGGTCCTGCTTATGAACATGCTCTTATTATGGATAGTGATTTACGTAAACGTGGCATTCGCCATAAAGTACCTATGACTTTTGTTACTAGTGAACCTTATATCGGGCATCTTGGTTTGGGTGGAGTAGGTGATTCCAAGGGAATGCTTGAAAGTATTTTACGTAGTAAAGATATTAAATGGGTTAAAAATGCCAAAGTAGATAAAGTTGAAAAAGGCATGATGTTTGTAACTGAAGTAAAAGATGATGGTACTGAAAAAGCAAAACACGAATTACCATTTAATTATTCAATGATGTTACCAGCTTTTAAAGGTGTAGATGCTGTTATGGGTATTGAAGGTTTGGTAAATCCACGTGGTTTTATAACTATTAATGAACATCAGCAAAATGATACCTATAAAAATATTTTCTCTGTTGGAGTTTGTGTTGCTATTGCTCCACAAGAAGCAACTCCTGTACCTACTGGTGTTCCAAAAACTGGTTATATGATTGAATCTATGGTTACAGCAACCGCTCATAATATTAAGGATATGATTGATGGTAAAAAACCAAGCCACAGAGCAACATGGAATGCGATATGCTTAGCAGATATGGGTGATACAGGTGCTGTATTTGTTGCTGTACCACAAATCCCTCCACGCAATGTAGCATGGATGCGTAAAGGTAAATGGGTTCATTGGGCAAAAATTGCATTTGAATTGTACTTCTTACGTAAAGTTAAAACAGGTAACATTACTCCTGTATATGAAAAATATGTTTTACGCTTACTAGGTATTCGTAAACGTCAACAAAACAAATAGGATAAGGTATAGTCATTTCAAGTTAAAACTGAACACTTGTTGTGGCTAAAATTGCTATTAAATTATTTTTTAAAAATTGAAATATCCCACTATTAATGCAATTTAAAAAATAATTTAATAGCAACTTATATCTAATAAAATTGTTCAGTTTAAAAATGAAATGACTATAAATGAATATTGATAGAGTTATGTTTGCCTTTGCAGGTAGTATGGTACTACTTAGCGTTGTTCTTACCCATTTTGTGTCTCACCACTTTATGTGGTTCACTGTTTTTGTTGGGGCTAATTTATTGCAATCAGCATTTACAGGGTTTTGCCCAGCAGCAATTATTTTTAAAAAGTTAGGTATAAAATCTGGTAAAGCCTTTTAAGTATTATATTAGTGTTATATAATACAAAATATTGAATAATTAAAAGAAGTATTAGAAAAATGCAAATCCTTTCAGAAATTTCTGTAAAAAACCCTAAAAGAGTAATATGGAGTGTTGCTCTTATTTGTGTAGCCTTAATTGCTTTAGTGGCATTACCTAGTTTAAATGAGAATAAATTTCCATTTTTACATCCTGTAACAGTAGATACTGATCCAGAGAATATGCTATCTAGTGATGAGCCCGTTCGTGTTTTTCATAATAACCAAAAAAAGCTATTTGATTTATACGATATGATTGTTGTTGGTGTAGTGGATACATCAACTAAAAACGGTGTTTTTACACCTACAACTTTGCAAAATATTTATGGCTTAACTAAATATATTAAAACATTACAATGGGAAGAAAATGGCAAAACAGAAGGTGTTGTTGCCATAGATGTTATGGCTCCTTCCACCGTAGATAATATTGAACAAGCAGGGTTAGGAAGTGTTAGTTTTGATTGGTTAATGCCAACACCACCACAAACAGATATTGAAGCATTAGCTATACGTGATAAAGCATTAAACTTACCTATGCTTAATGGATCTTTAGTTTCAGAAGATGGTAAAGCGTTATCAATTTATGTACCTTTAACATCTAAAAATATTTCATACGAAGTTGCAGAAAAAATTCGTACAAAGGTGGCTACCTTTGCAAAAAGTACAGCAGATTATCATATTACAGGTTTGCCTGTAGCACAGGATCAATTTGGTGTGGAAATGTTTGTCCAAATGGCAATTTCTGCTCCTGCTGCAATGTTACTTATTTTCATTCTAATGTGGTTTTTCTTTCGCAATCTTAAAATTATAGTATCACCAATGTTGGTTGCTATGGCCTCTGTTATTGTTACTATGGGGCTTTTGGTTATTACTGGTAACACTGTCCATATTATGAGCTCTATGATACCGATTTTTATTATGCCAATTGCAGTCCTAGATGCCATTCATATTCTCTCTGATTTTTTTGATAGATACCAAAAAACCAAGGATCGTGAAAAAACATTAAAAGAAGTAATGGAAGAACTTTCTGCACCAATGCTTTATACAACAATTACCACTGTTGCAGGTTTTGGATCTTTGGCTTTAACACCTATACCTCCAGTTCAGGTATTTGGTGCTTTTGTGGCTATAGGTGTTTTCTTTGCATGGCTTTTTACTATTACCATGATCCCTGCGTATATCATGTTATTATCTGATGAGGCACTAGAAAACTTTGGTATGGAAGCAGATGAAGGGGATGGTGCGACGCCACTAGCTCGTGCTCTTCAAAAATTAGGTCGTTTTACCTTTAATCATGGCCGGATAGTATTTATGGTAGTAGCACTATTTTCAGTAGCTGCTTATTATGGTATCACTAAAATTCAAATTAATGATAATCCTGTAAAATGGTTTGCTAAAAGCCATGAAATACGTATTGCAGATAAAGCTTTGAATGATCGTTTTGCTGGTACATATATGGCGTATCTTTCATTAAAACCACAAGCACAAAAAGATGATTTACAGGCATGGATAAAAAGCGCAAAAATTGCTCTTTCTGCTCCAGAAAAACACATGAATATTTCTATTAGTAATATGCTAAATAATATTACTAAAAATACCTCAGACCATAAAAAGATTATGACATTAGTGGAAGCTAAAATTGAAGAAGTAATGGATATGACTGCAGATGAAGAACTGTGGGAAGAATGGGATATCATTTTAGAAAAAGCTGGTAAGTTTAAACAACAAGACGAAATTTTTAAAAGCCCAGAAGTGTTGAACTATATTGAAGGCTTACAAAAATATTTATTAGAAACAGGCTTGGTTGGAAAAAGTAATTCTGTTGTGGATGTTGTAAAAACAGTCCATAGAGAGTTATTTGGTGGAGAACCAAGCGCATTCCGCATTCCTAAAAATAGTGATGCAGTTGCGCAAACATTATTAACATTCCAAAATAGCCACAGACCAGATGATTTATGGAAATTTGTTACTCCAGAATATAACGAAGCAACAATTTGGCTACAGCTAAAAAGTGGTGATAACAAAGATATGAGTGTTGTTATTAAAGAAGTTAAAGGCTATATGAAATCTCATATTCCACCAAAAAATATTCAAGCAAATTGGTTTGGTTTAACTTATATTAATGTTGTATGGCAGGACAAAATGGTTAAAGGAATGATGGAATCATTTGCTGGTAGTTTTATTGTTGTATTACTTCTTATGGTTTTATTATTTAGGTCATTATTATGGGGAATGTTAGCAATGGTACCACTTACAGTAACCATTGGTATGATTTATGGTATAATTGGGTTAATTGGCAAGGATTATGATATGCCAGTAGCGATTTTAAGCTCATTAAGTCTAGGCTTGGCAGTAGATTACGCTATTCACTTTTTAGCAAGAGGGCGTTATTTGTATCAACAAAATGGTAGTTGGTTAAAAACAAGTCCTAAACTATTTGGAGAACCAGCACGTGCCATTGCTCGGAATGTAATTGTGCTAGGTATTGGTTTTATGCCATTGTTATTGGCTCCATTATTACCTTATAATACAGTTGGTATTTTTATCTCTGCTATTTTAGTATTGGCTGGTGTTGCTACACTAGTAATTTTACCTGTTATTATTAAATTGCTAGAAAAGTATTTATTTAAAAAAGAACGAAAGGAATCATAATGAGATTTTTTGTTTTAACAACTTTGTTTGCTATTACCGCAAGCTCTGCTTTAGCTATGGAAGTTTCTGATATTATTAATAAAGCTAATCACACATCTTATTACCAAGACGTAAGTGGTAAAGCCAAAATTAAAATGTTAATAACAGATAAACAAGGTCGTGAACGTGAGCGTTCTTTTACAATTTTACGTAAAGATATGGATGACGCTGAAGGTTTTACAGGAGATCAAAAGTTTTATGTATTCTTTAAAAAACCAGCTGATGTTAATAAAACAGCATTTTTGGTATGGAAGCATGTAAAAAGTGATGATGATAGATGGTTATATTTACCAGCTCTTGATTTAGTAAAACGTATTGCAGCAAGTGATAAACGAACAAGTTTTGTAGGCTCTCATTTTTTCTATGAAGATGTTTCTGGGCGTAATCCAACAGAAGATACTCATGTACTAGAAAATGATAGTAATGAATTTTATACAATAAAAAGTACACCTAAAAGCACTAAAGGCGTAGAGTTTGATTCTTATACAAGTACAATTCACAAACAAACATTTTTGCCCGTAAAAATTGAATATTTCAAAAATGGTAAAAAATACCGTACATATGAAGCAATGCAAGTTGCAGAAGTTGAAGGTAAACCAACAGTTGTGGCATCTAAAATGAGTGATTTAAATAGTGGTGGTTTTACAATAATGAAATATAGTAAAGTAGATTACGGTTTTGAAGTAGATGATAAAATTTTTACAGAACGTTATTTACGCAAACCTCCAAGAAAGGCCCTACGTTAAAAATGTTATCTATTAAAAACATACTTATATCTAGCATTCTTTTTGTACCCTTAAATGGATACTCATTAGAAGGTTTTGATGCTTTAAACTTAAATAATCTAGGTTCTTTTTCTATGGATGAAGAAGAATATGAAGATGAAGAAGAAAGTTTATGGAGTTTAAGTGGTTTTGCAGATGTACGTTATGGAGTAAGAACCAGAAAAGCTATTCACCAAAAAACAGCAAGTTTAGGTGAAGCAAGATTCCAAATTCAAGCAGATCGCCCATTATTTGAAGGAGATTTTCAAGTAACATTAGATGGTTTGATTGATCCTGTTTTTGGACGTTATAATTTAGACCATATACAAGGCTCAGGCTTATTAGATTTACGCACATTATATTTTAGTCAAGAATTAACAGATTCTATAGATATTAAATTTGGTCGCCAAATATTAACATGGGGAACAGGTGATTTAATGTTTATTAATGATCTTTTTCCAAAAGATTGGAATAGCTTTTTTATTGGTCGTGATGAGGAATATTTAAAAGCACCAAGTGATGCATTCAAAGTAAGTTATTTTAGTGATGTGGCTAACTTAGATGTTGTTTACACCCCACAATTTGATAATGATAGATACTTAGATGGTCGTAGAGTAAGTTACTATAGTGGAACATTAGGCAGAGTTGTTGGTCAAGATGGTTTAAGCATTGCAAATACTCGTGTAGATGCATTTGATGAAGATGAATTAAGTGTAAGATTATACAAAAATATTAAAGGTTATGAAACAGCTGGTTATCTTTATTCAGGCTACTGGAAAAGCCCACAAGGTCAAACTGCTAGCGGTACAGCATACTTTCCAGAAATGAATGTTTATGGCGCAAGTGTAAGAGGCCCAGTTGCAGTAGGTATTGGTAATATTGAACTAGGATATTACGACAGTATTGAAGATGATGATGGCAGAAATGCTAATGTGCGTAATTCTGAATTACGCTTTTTAGTTGGTTATGAACAAGAGTTATTACCAGAACTTACAGGAGCATTTCAATGGTACACAGAACGTATGATGAACTACGATGGATATCGTAATAACTTACCAGCAGGTTCAGTGCAAAAGGATAAAACACGCCAAGTTTTTACAATTCGTCTTACAAAATTTATGATGAACCAAAACTTACGTCTTTCATTGTTTAACTTTTACTCACCAACAGATCAAGATGGTTATGCCAGACCAAATATTCAATATAAAATAGATGATAACTGGCGTGTAGAAGGCGGTGGAAATATTTTTTACGGAGCAGATTCAGCTAGTTTCTTTGGTCAATTTGTGAGTAATAGTAATTTGTATTTATCCGCTAGATATAGTTTTTAGCTATCATGAATATTGAAGTTCTTATATATATTATCCCTATGTTACTTATTGTATTTTTATATACAAAAAGCCAAAGAAAAATAGAAACAAGTAGTAGTGCTATTAAAAAAGAAGAATTTGATGCAGGATTAACAGAGCCAGCTTCACTTCACCCTATCATTGATAAAAGTATTTGCTTGGGCTGTAAATCATGCATTAAAGCATGCCCAGAAAAAAATGTTTTGGGGTTGATTGATGGTAAGGTGGAACTTATCTCCCCAACTCATTGTATTGGTCATGGTGCTTGTGAAGCTGCTTGTCCATTAGGCGCTATTACTTTGGTATTTGGTACAGAAACACGAGGGGTAGATATTCCTTATGTAAGCCCAACCTTTGAAACTAATGTAAAAGGAGTATTTATTGCTGGAGAACTTGGTGGAATGGGGCTTATTCGTAATGCGGTAGAGCAGGGTAGGCAAGCATTAGAATCTATTAATAAATTTTTAAAAACTAAAACAAAACAAAAAGATGTTTTAGATATTATTATTGTTGGTGCTGGGCCCGCAGGTTTTTCTGCAAGTTTGGGAGCAATAGAAAATAAGTTAAATTATTTAACCCTAGAACAAGATTCATTTGGCGGAACAGTAGCACATTTTCCAAGAGGAAAGTTGGTTATGACTCAACCAGCAATATTGCCAATATTTGGTAAAACTAATTTTAAAGAAACTACAAAAGAAGAACTTTTAGAATTTTGGGAAAAAGTAAAATCTGAAACAGGGGTTAAAATAAGTTACCACGAATGTGTTGAAAAGGTAGAAGATAAAGACGGTATTTTACATGTTAAAACGAACAAAGGTAATTATAAAACTAACTCTATTTTACTGGCAATTGGCAGGCGAGGAACACCAAGAACTTTAGGAGTTCCTGGTGAGGATAAAACAAAAGTTGCTTACAGATTAATTGATCCAGAACAATTTAAATCTCATCATGTAGTAGTTGTGGGTGGAGGTGATAGCGCCTTAGAAGCAGCCACATCTATTGCAGAAATAACAGATAAAAAAGTTATTATATCTTACAGATCAGATGCATTTGGCAGAGCAAAACAAAAAAACCGAGACAAAGTAGATGCGCTTTCTGCAGAAGGAAAGTTAGTAGTGTTACTAGAATCAAATGTAAAAGAAATTTTGGATAAAGAAATTAAAATTGATCATAAAGGTGAGTTATTAACATTTGAAAATGACCAAGTTATTATTTGTGCTGGAGGCATATTACCAACACCATTTTTAAAGGATATAGGTATCAATGTGGAGACTAAACATGGTACTGCATAAGATTTATATTTTAATTATAGCTGCAGGATTATTGTGGAGTAACCAAGTATTTTCAGATACTGCTGGTATGGAAAAAGCCAAGCAAGCTATTCGTATTAAGGATTATAGGCTTGCATCTGAATTATTGTTAGGTCTTGCTGAACAAGGTAATCAAGATGCTCAATATCAGCTAGCAATTATGTATAAAACTGGAAGAGGGGTGGAGAAAAATATTCTAAGATCTTCTATGTGGCTTATAAAAGGAGCTCATCAAGGGCACGTTAAAGCACAATATACTCTAGGAACCTTTTATGAAAATGGATGGGGAATTGGTGTAAGTAATAAGGATGCTTTAATTTGGTATAAAAAAGCAGCACAGCAAGGCCATATTCAGGCTCAAATTAAAATTGATAAATGGAATTTACTTGGTAGTTTCATCCATAGTAAAAGTAAAATTAATTTAAATGAATCACTTTTAACAGCTGCAAGAAGGGGGAATTTTGCAGAGGTAAAAAATTATATAAATAAAGGAGCTAATAGCAATTTTAAAAACCAAGATGGACGCTCTGTTTTAGTTGAAGCGGTCAGATCTAATAATGTAGATATAGTTAAATTTTTACTTAAAAATGGTGCAAGAGACAAGGTTAGTAAAAACAGTACAGCCTTATTACTTGCTACAGAACGTAAGTATATAGATGTTGTTAAAGCATTATTAAAATATAAAGCTACTTTAAATCAGGCTAATAAGCATGGTTACACACCAATTATGTTAGCAACCAAAAAGAATAGCTTGCCGTTGGTAAAACTATTTATCCAACATAAGTCAGATGTACTCAAAAAGAATGTATCAGGTAAAAATGTATTTGATATTGCACTAAATTTAAATAGAAAAGATATTGTTGAATATTTAAAATCAACAAGCTTGTTTGCTAATGTAAAAAAATCTAAAAATACAAAAGCTTTTAAGAAAATAGCTAAAAAATTACAAACTAATCAAAAAGCTGATGAAAATTTAAAAGGTTGGCTACCGTTAACAATTGCTACATGGCGAGGTCAAAAAGATGTTGTAAAAGCATTAATAGCACAAGGTCAAAATGTTAATAAGCTAGATAAACTTGGCTACACCCCATTAAGCAGAGCAGTTTTAAAAGGTAATATAGATATTGTTAATATTTTATTAAAAGCAGGAGCAGATACATTATTAGGAAATGATGATACTAAAGCACCTCTCATTATCGCAGCGCAGCATGGTTACAAAGAAATCGTTAATAAATTACTTCGTGTTAAAACGAGAAATAAAAAACAAACTGTATTAATTAATAAAGCATTTACCACTGCTGTACAAAAAGGCTATGGAGATATTATTTTAGATATCTTGAAGTTAGGTATATCAGATGAAGTTTTAAATAAAGTAGATCTTTCAAAGTTATTTTTAAGTGCTGTGACAAATAATCAGGAAGAGTTAACTATATTTTTAATATCACAAGGAGCTGATGTTAACAGTGTGAGTCCTAGAGGGATGTCCGCTATAATGATTGCAGCAGCTAAGTCATTTAATTCTATTGGAGAAAAACTGATACAAAATGGTGCAGATATAAATACAAGAGATAAAAAAGGAAAAAGTGCCGTACTGCTAGCCATTAAATCGGGTAATGTTGAGTTTATTAACAACCTCATTAAACGCAATATTCCTATTAATACTGAAGATAATAAACAGACCACATCATTAATGGTTGCATCAGCAAGTGGTAATATGAAGTTGGTTAAATTGCTTTTAAAAAGTTCTAATATCAATGTGCGTAACTTAAATAATTTAGATGCCTTAGCATTTGCTATTAGGAATAGAAAAGCAGATATAGCAAAGCTATTAATAGATACAGGTTCTAACCCTTATATGCCAATGAAGGTAGTACATAATATTACACCAGAAATGAGAACTATGTTAGAACAAGAGTGGACATTTATTGGCTGGGTAAAAGAACTAATGAAATTTTAATAAAAGAATAAAAAGATGCCTATATTAATATTTATAATTATCTGTATTTCCTTATTTTTAGGGTGGCGTTTAAGTGATTATCACTTAATAACACCAGAGCATGGTATAGGTTATATATTGGGTATAGTTGGTGCATCTGGTGTACTATTTTTACTTTTATATTCATTACGTAAAAGGGTTAAAGCTTTTAAATTTATGGGTAATACACGCAGATGGTTTCAACTGCATATGTTTATGGGTTCTTTTTCTCCAGTTATTATTATTTTCCATTCTAATTTTAGTTTAGGTTCTTTAAATAGTCGTATTGCTTTATTCTCTATGCTTATTGTTGCTTCAAGCGGTATTGTTGGACGTTATTTTTACAGAAAAATACATTCTAATCTTACAGGTACTCATAAAAACTTTAAAAAATTGCGCAATGAATTAGAAGAAGAACAAGAAGAATTATTAGAAATAATACCAACTGTACAGGTAGAATTATCTAATTTTGCAGAAGATATGGTTAACCAACCATCTAAAATTATTAGAAGCTTTTTTCATTATATTTCAGTAGAAAAAAAATCATCTAAGCTACTAAAATATGTCCGAAAAGAAATTAAAGAAGCAGGTTTAGATAAAGAGTTAAGAAAAAAACTTATTAAAAGATCAAAACGTTTTGTCAGACACGCATCTCGTATTGCAGAGCTAGCTTTTTTTGAAAGGTTGTTTTCTATTTGGCATATATTACATATTCCTTTATTTTTTATAATGGTATTTGCTGTAATTGTGCATATAATAGCTGTTCATATGTACTAATAAGAAAATAATAATGAAAATATTTGGCCTAGTTTTATCAGCAGTTCTGTTTTTAGTGCTTGTTATCATGGTTTCTTATAAGTCATTTCAAGAAGGTTCTACAGAAATTCAGCAGGCACCATCTAAGCGCACAATAGAATCATTAGTTATGCCAGCACCAGTAGTTGTATCTCATGCTAAATATGAAACAGAATGTTCCAAGTGCCATACACCATTTAGTCAGGTTACCCAAAAATCTTTATGTATAGATTGCCATAAGGATATCAAGCAAGATTTAGCAACTAAAAAAGGTTTTCACGGGATATCCTTAGCTGTTGCAGAACAAAAGTGTAGTTCATGTCATACAGAACATGAAGGGCGTAACGCCAACATTGTGCCAATAGATAAAGAAACATTTAAACATACTGAAACCAATTTTCATTTAAAAGGTAGCCATGCAAATAGTGCAATAAGTTGTGATGCTTGCCATAAAAAAGATAAAAAATTCAGAGAAGCTCCAACAGATTGTTTTAGTTGTCATAAACAAGATGATAGGCATGAAGGTAAGCTAGGTAATGATTGCACCAAATGTCATAATGAAAAATCGTGGAAAGATACGTTCTTTAACCATAATGATACAAAATTTAAGTTAGTAGGGGAGCATAAAAAAGCAGAATGTACAGCGTGTCATACTACTACATCATATAAAAATACTCCTAAAGATTGTAAATCTTGCCATTTTATTAATGATATACATGATAGCCCTAAGAAGCAGGAATGTGATAACTGCCATAAACCTAATGGATGGTTGAATATAAATTTCAATCATAATAAATCCACAGATTTTAAGTTAGAACATAGGCATGCAGATGTAGAGTGTAGTGCCTGTCACCAGGATTTAGTATTTAAAGATAAATTAACACCAAAATGTGCGAGTTGTCACAAAATAGATGATATTCATAAGGGCAGTAATGGTAATAAGTGTGATAGCTGTCATTCAGTAAAAAAATGGAGCTCTGTATCATTTAATCATGATAAAGATACAAAATTTACCCTTAAAGGTAAGCATAAAAAAGCTCAGTGTTCTGCGTGTCATAATGAAGGCGAAACATTTAAAAAAGTTCCTTCATGCAGTAGTTGCCATAAGTCAGATGATACACATAACGGTAGTCTAGGTAATAAGTGTGATTCTTGTCATAATGAATCTGGTTGGTCAGAAAACATCCAGTTTGATCATGATATAACAGATTTTCCATTAATTGGTTTACATGCTGTAACAAGTTGTGCTGAATGCCATAATTCGGCATCTTACAAAGATACTAGTATGGAGTGTGCAAAATGCCATGAAAAGGATGACTTTCATAAAGGTTCGCTAGGAAATAAATGCAGTAATTGCCATAACCCAAATAGCTGGAACCTTTGGCAGTTTGACCATGATACGCAAACTAAGTTCCATTTAAATGGATCACATGCCGGTCTTTCTTGTGCAAAATGTCATAAAGGAAAGATAAAAGAGCAACACCTTGCAAAGAAATGTTCTGATTGTCATGAGAGTGTAAATCATACAGAAGACTATGGAATACTAGAGAAAAAATGTAATTTATGTCATACAGAGACAAGCTTTCAGAAGATTGATAAAGATGCTATTAAATCATTTCATGAAAAACCTGATGAATTTGGTGTGTCATTAACAAAAAATTGCTTTATATGTCATGAGAATAATGATATTCATAATGGAAGCTTTGGTGAAAGATGTGATAGGTGTCATACTGTTAAATCTTTTAAAGATATAAAAATAAGGTAAATAAGCAATTGTTTAGAAACATAATACATATTGTATGGATTTTTTGTATTTTGCTGTTTACTAGTACCAATTCGTTTTCCCAATCAGCTGATTTTGACCATTTTTCTACAGGGTTTACATTATCTGGAGCCCATGAAAGTGTATCTTGTGATAGCTGTCATGAAAGAGGTGTTTTTTCTGGTACACCTAAACAATGTTCAGCTTGTCATACAAAGTCACTATCTCATATTCGCACTAAAACAACCTGTGATGATTGTCATAGTACTAGTGCTTGGAGTCCAACTACATTTGATCATGCTAGTGTAACAGGAAGTTGTGCAAGTTGTCATAATGGAACTTCTGCAACTGGAAAGAATTCAGCTCACGTAAAATCCTCTAATAATTGTGATGATTGTCATGGTACTAATGCATGGATGCCTGCAACATTTGATCATGGTGGTGTAACAGGTAGCTGCTCTAGTTGTCATAACGGCACAACAGCAACCGGAAAAAATGCAACCCATTTTCCATCTTCTAACTCATGTGATGATTGTCATAATACAAGTAGTTGGAGCGGGGCAAGTTTTGATCACGGTGGTGTAACAGGTAGCTGTTCAAGTTGCCACAACGGATCAGCAGCAACTGGGAAAAATTCCACTCATATTGCATCTGCTAATAGCTGTGATGATTGTCACTCTACAAATGGATGGACACCTGCAACATTTGATCATAGCAGTGTTACTGGAACATGTTCAAGCTGTCATAATGGTTCAACAGCAACCGGAAAAAATTCTATTCACATAGCATCATCAAACACCTGTGATGATTGTCATAATACAAGTAGTTGGAACGGGGCAACATTTGACCATGGTAGCGTAACAGGCAATTGCTCAAGCTGTCATAATGGTTCATCTGCAACCGGAAAAAATGCAACTCACCTAGCCAGTTCAAATACATGCGATGATTGTCACTCCACAAACGGTTGGGTACCAGCAACGTTTGATCATGGTAGTGTAACAGGCACATGTTCAAGTTGTCATAACGGCACAACGGCAACCGGAAAAAATCCAGCTCACTTAGCCAGCTCAAATACATGTGATGATTGTCACTCTACAAGCGGTTGGACACCTGCAACATTTGATCATAGTAGCGTAACTGGAACCTGTTCAAGTTGTCATAACGGCACAACGGCAACTGGTAAAAATCCAGCTCACTTAGCCAGCTCAAATACATGCGATGACTGTCACTCAACAAACGGTTGGGTACCTGCAACGTTTGATCATGGTAGTGTAACAGGCACATGTTCAAGTTGTCATAATGGCACAACAGCAACTGGGAAAAATGCAACTCACTTAGCAAGTTCAAATACCTGTGATGATTGCCACTCAACAAACGGTTGGGTACCTGCAATATTTGATCATAGTAGTGTAACAGGCACATGTTCAAGCTGTCATAACGGCACAACGGCAACTGGTAAAAATCCAGCTCACTTAGCCAGCTCAAATACATGCGACGACTGCCACTCAACAAATGGTTGGGTACCCGCAACATTTGATCATGGTAGCGTAACAGGCACATGTTCAAGCTGTCATAACGGCACAACAGCAACTGGGAAAAATCCAACTCACTTAGCCAGCTCAAATACATGCGATGACTGTCACTCAACAAACGGTTGGGTACCCGCAATATTTGATCATGGTAGCGTAACTGGAACCTGTTCAAGTTGTCATAACGGAACAACGGCATCTGGTAAGAATCCAACTCACTTAGCAACATCAAATATATGCGATGATTGTCATACAACAAACGGCTGGGTGCCCGCAGTATTTGATCATGGCGGAGTAACAGGAACCTGTTCAAGCTGTCATAATGGCACAAGGGCAACAGGAAAAAATCCTACCCATTTGGCAACATCAAATATATGTGACGATTGTCATACAACAAACGGATGGGTACCTGCAATGTTTGATCATGGCGGAGTAACAGGAACCTGCTCAAGCTGTCATAATGGCACAACGGCAACAGGAAAAAATCCTACTCATATTGCAACATCAAATATATGTGATGATTGCCATAATACAGTTTCATGGGTACCTGCAAACTTTGATCATGGTGCCGTAACAGGAACTTGTTCAAGTTGTCATAATGGAGTAAGCGCAACTGGTAAATCTGGTGGACATTTTGTAACATCTTTACAGTGTGATGAATGTCATAATGATAATGGCTGGGTGCCTATCAACTTTAATCATTCATCAGGTAATTATCCTGGAGATCATAGTGGTGGGCTTTCATGTTTGAATTGTCATACGAGTAACTCACAAACTATTCCTTGGAACTATGGTTCTTATAAACCAGATTGTGCAGGATGCCATGCGAATGATTTTAAAAGAGATGCCCATAAAAAATACCAAGATACAAAATACACTGTTTCTGAATTAAGAGATTGTACATCTTCTTGCCATGAATATGATGATAGCTCTATGTCATCTATAAATGAATATAATTCTGGTGAACATAATGTTGGTTCAAGTAGTTGGTAAAAAATAGAATAAAAATTAAAAAATAAGTAAGGGTTAACAATGTCTAAGAAGTTGAAATTAAAACGATTTATAGTTATTACTATAAGTCTATTGTTAAGCTTATTTTCAAATACTGCTTCAGCACAAATGTTTGAGGATTTAGATGTAGAGCTACTTCCTGATGGCTATGAAGTAATATTGAATTATAACATGGATCTTCGTTATGTGAGCCATAGCCCCTCTGTTCCTACACGTACTGTTCGTGTGCAGTTACGTCCTATTAATGCCCAACTTTTAACAGACGAAGAAATAGAAGAGTTAAGAGATAGTACATCTTTAGCATGGGATAAAACCACAGGAATTCCTTTATAAGAAGTTGTTTTTGAGGGCGGAGATCCTTCTATACCGCAAATAACTTTCAACTTTTCTGAAAAAGTAGAAGTTTCATTTCGTGATGGTGGAGAGCTAAGATCTTTAATTATGGTTGTTAAAACTAAAGTTGCTCCTGTGCAAACACCATTTCACCAAATTAAAGGATTTAAAAAAATACAAAATGCAGTAAAGAAAAGAGTTGTAATTGCATCTGTTCCTGCAATTAATATACAAGATACTCCACAACTTTTGATAGATGCAAGAAAAGCTATGACAGCAGAAGATTATAGAGGAGTAGTTAGATTAACTACAAAATTACTAAAATCTGCGGATGGAGTAATAAGAAAGCAAAGCTTAGAATTATTAGGTTTGGCAAGAGAGCGTAAAGGACAAATTGCCCATGCTAAAGCTATGTATAAAGAATACTTAAAACTTTACCCAGAAGGATCTGATGCAAATAGGGTTAAACAACGTTTAGCTGGATTAGTTACAGCTAAACAGGCACCAAAAGCTAGGCTAAAAGATGGTACTACTGATGATAAAACAAAAAAAGTTACAGCAGTCAAAAAATCCGATTGGAAACATAGAGTATATGGAAATATTTCACAAATATTCTTTCATGACCAAACAACACCAGAAGGCGGCACAAGGCAACTTAACCGTTCAGACCTTACAACTGATGTTAGTTTGAATGGACGCTCACGTAACAAAGAATATGATTTACGTACACAATTTACAGGTGGTTATCGTAATGATTTTATTGCTGCTAATGATGATGGAGACTGGATTAGTAAAGCATCTTTTGAAGCTAAACATAAAAGTTCTGGCTTAAGCGGAGAATTTGGTCGCCAATCACTATCTTCTAGTGGTGTATTAGGTAGGTTTGATGGAGCACAAGCTTCTTATGAAGTTAACGATCAGGTCACATTAAATGGTGTGTTTGGTTATCCTGTTGCAAGTTCTTCTAATAGCTATGTAAATACAGATAAAATGTTTTATGGAGCAAGTTTAGACTTAGGTACTTATAAAGAAAAATGGGATTTTAATACTTTTGTTATTCAACAAGACAACCAAGGCTTAACAGATAGACGTGCTGTTGGTGGTGAAGTTAGATATTTTAAAGATGGTAACTCATTCTTTAGCCTTGTAGATTATGATATTGAGTTTAATGATTTAAATATATTCCTAACAAATGGTAACTGGAAATATAGTGATAAAACTACTTTTAACGCTGTTATAGATTACAGAAAAAGTCCTTTAATTACTCTGAATAACTCTATTCAAGGGCAGGGGGTATCTAGGTTATCTGATCTATTTAGTACTTACACAGAGGATGAATTGATTTCTTTGGCACAAGATCGTTCTGCTACTAGCCATTCATTTACAGGTGGTGTTACTCATAAACTTAGAGAAGATATTCAGCTTTCTGGGGAGATGACTATGTCTGAAATTGATAGTACATACGCTTCTGGTGGAGTAGATGCTGCAATTGGTACAGGTAAAGAATATTTTTACTCAACACAGCTTATTACTAACAATACATTCATAGATAATGATGTGATTATTTCAAGCCTGCGTTATTCAGATACTCAGAATTATAATACATATACAGCATTACTTGATGGTCGTGTTCCTTTTGGTAAAAAGCTAAGAATAACACCTAAAGTACGTGTAGATTACAGAACCGAGAAAACTTCTGATGATATTAAGTTGACTGTTCGTCCTGTATTGCGTACTAGTTATCGTATAAATAGAAATGCAAGAATAGAAAGTGAAATTGGAGCAGAGTTTATTGATGATGAATCTGCTGGTGTAACCCAATCAACTACAGAGCTATTTTTGATAATCGGATATCGAGCAAATTTTTAAAGAGGCTTAAATCATGAATAAACTTCAAAAAGCTGGGAAAGCCCTAGCTAGTCCTTCTATTGTATTTTATACAATGATATGGATGATGGTTGTTTTAGTTATTGGAACTATTGCTCAAAAATATGTTGGGCTGTATCAGGCACAAAATACATACTTTTTCTCATATATATTTTGGCTAGGGCCTGTTCCGTTGCCAGGTGGTATGGTTACGATGTTTTTAATTTCATTAAGCCTTTTTTCTAAGCTTATTTTTGCGAGCCAGTGGACTGCTAAAAAATCTGGAATTATTATTACTCATATAGGATCTCTGCTTTTACTTTTTGGTGGTATTGTAACTTTTGGCTACAGCACGGAAGGTAGCATGACAATTTACGAAGGTGATACAAGTAATTATTTCACAGATTACCATGATAAAGAATTAACAGTTGAAGACGAAGATACAGGAACTATTGCAACATATTCATGGGATAAATTAGTTGCAGGAAATGTATTTAAAGTGCCAAATACTCCTTTAAAATTAGAAATTGTTAAAGTTTGTAAAAACTGCACATTTAAAAACCGTAAAGAAGATTTAACAAATCCTGCTTATATAGAACTGCAAGGTAGAGCCAAAACATTTGAAATTGTACCAATAGAATTAGATAAAGATGATGAGCTGAATAAATCTGCTGTTATGTTTAGAGTTATTGGTTCAGCTGAAAAGGATGGTGTACATTTCTCCGCAGATTTCATTGATGTTAGCCCTTGGGTAACAGTGGGTGATAAAACCTATAATATTTCTTTGCATCGCAAGAAAACTGTTTTACCATTTGCAATAGAAGTGCATGATTTTGAGAAGAAAATGCACCCTGGTACTAATATGCCTCATAGCTATAAATCTGAAATAACGCTTATAGATAATGGCGTAAAATGGCGTAGTATTATCCAAATGAATGAGCCTTTGCGTTATAAAGGCTATACTTTCTTTCAATCATCATTTATTCAACGTGGCTCAACAGAGGCAACTATTTTTACGGTAGTTAAAAACTCTGGAAGAACATTCCCGTATATCGCTAGTATTGTTATTTGCATTGGTTTGCTTATTCATATCTTTTTTGCTCTACCAAAACTAATTAGAAGAATGGCAGGAAAGAAAAAAGGCGTTATAACTTTATTATTTTTGAGCTTCTTTATATTATTTAGTTCTACATCTTATGCAGAAACAAGTGGTTATGATTATGAGAAGTTTTCTACAATTCCAGTATTGGATCAAGGTAGAATAAAGCCATTAGATACATTTGCTAGAACATACTTAGAAATTTTTTCTGGTAGAGGTCATATGAAGGATTCATCTGCCATTGAATGGTTAGCAGAGTTGCTTTTAAACCCAGATAAATCATATGATAGAAATATATTTAACATTCCAAATCCAGAAGTTTTAAATGCTTTAGGTCTAGAAAAACGTAAAGGGCATCGTTATTCGTATAAAGAAGTATCTCAGGCTATTTCAAAAAATTATAAATCTTGGCATGGTTTAATGAGAAAGCCTGAAAGCGAACTTACATTATCTCAAAAACAGCTTTTATCTTTGTATCAACAAACTTTAACTTATGGTGAATTATCACGATCCCTTTCTTTGGTATTTCCAGATATTTTAATTAGATCACAAGAAGCTGGGGATATTGTTGGTTATAATAAAAATACATTACTTAGCTACAATGATTTACAAGGTAAAAAAGATTTATTGCAAAAAATGGCAAAAGATATTTTTGATCGTGTAAGTAAAATTACTCCTATTAAAATTGAAGGAGTTGATAGAGAACTTGCGAATTTATCTATGAAATTAAATGAAATTTCCAAGGATAGAAATAGCCAAATGCTACGTATTATTCCTCCGCAATGGAATGAAGATAGCAAGGTTTGGTTTTCTCCTTGGGGAATAGGTTTAATGGGGAGAGGTTCTCCAGCCAGCGCTGAAATGCTTAGAGACTGGGCAAAAATTACTATGGCTTACAGAACAAATAGCTATAGCCAATGGAATGAATTAGTGGAAAAGGTATCTACAAATTCATTAGAAATGGCAAATAAAGAAACATCTATAAATATGATGAACATAGAAGTTTCTTTTAATAACTGGAAACCATTTACTACGAGCCTAGTATTTTATCTGGCTTCTTTAATTGTGATTCTTATCCATTTTGTTATGAAGCTAAAAGGCTTTCATAGAACAGCATTACTTTTATTACTTGCTGGTTTTGTTTGTCATTTAACAGGGCTTGGTACTCGTATGTTTATTATGTCTAGACCTCCTGTTACAAATATTTATGAATCTATTATCTTTGTAGGGTTTATCTCTGTACTGTGTGGATTATTCCTAGAAAAACGCCTAAAGAATAGAATGGGTATTCTTATTGCCGCATCTATTGGTACTGTTTTGCATTTTATGGGAATGAGATACGATGCAGATGGTGATACCATGGGAATGCTTGTTGCAGTGCTAGATACAAACTTTTGGTTAGCAACACATGTGGTTACTATTACTATTGGATACGCTTTTTGTATTTTCGCTGGTACTCTTGCTCATGTGCATATTATTCATAAACTAATTTATAAAAACAGTAAAAGTGAACAGAGAATAAAACTATTTCAGAATATTAGAGGCTTACTATTAATAGCTATTTTCTTTGCAACGCTTGGTACTATTTTGGGTGGCATTTGGGCAGACCAATCTTGGGGAAGATTTTGGGGATGGGACCCGAAAGAAAATGGAGCTTTACTAATTGTACTATGGCTAATTTTTATTTTACACGGAAAAATAAGTGGAAGATTAAAAGAATCGGGATTTATAGCATACACAGCATTAAGTAATGTAATTGTAGTGCTTGCATGGTTTGGCGTGAACCTATTAAGTGTTGGTTTGCATGCTTATGGTTTTACAGAAAGTGCTGCATTTAGCTTTGTAACATTCTGTAGTACAGAAGTTCTATTTGTATTAGGAAGTTACTTATATATTAGATTCTATATAGATAAAAAGAAGGTCAGTTAAATATGAAAATTAACCTAATTATTATTGGAACAATTATTCTTGTGGCATTTTTATATGGTGGCTACGATATGTACATGCCAGCAGATATGATGATTAACAAAGTAGAACCAAAAGATACTAAAATAGATAAAACTAACTGGAAAGATGTACCAGATTTCACCTTCACAACAATAGAAGGTAAAAAATTAAGTATGCATGATTTTAAAGGCAAAGTAGTTATTGTAAACTTTTGGGCTACTTGGTGTCCTACGTGTATTACTGCCTTTCCCAAGGATGTAGAAGCTGTTAAAAAATATAATGGTGACGTTATTTTTATAGGTGTATCTAGTGATGATAATGTTGCTGAGATTAATAAATTTGTTAATAAGCAAAACCCAGAAATTAAAGAAACTCTTAAAGCATCTTATGTACATATTTTCCTAGATGAAAACCGTGAAATAACTAAAAATATTTTTCATACAGAACGTTATCCTGAAACAATCATTCTTTCTAAAGACATGAAAATGGCTAAGAAATTAGTTGGAGATATAGATTGGAATAGTCCCCAACTTCTTAAATTTATTGGTAGCTTATAAATTTATTTCTTGTAGTGTCTACTTTCCCATAAGTAATAAATAACTGGAATAATAATCAGCGTAAGTATTGTGGTGCTTATCATGCCTCCTAGCATTGGTAATGCAATGCGTCTCATAACATCAGAACCTATGCCATCGGTTAAAAATATAGGTAGTAAACCAACAATAATTACTGATACAGTCATAAGCTTAGGACGCACACGTAAAACTGCACCATGCATAATAGATTCACTTAATTCTTTAAGTGATGATGGCGGGTTGTTACGTATTTGCTGGTCAATATATAGTAACATTACTACGGCTGTTTCGGCTGCTATACCACCCAATGCAATAAAACCAACGCCAACAGCAACAGAGAAGTTATATCCTGCAAAATATAGTGCCCAAACACCACCAATTAATCCAAATGGTAAGGAAAGCATAACCATTAATGTTCTATCTAATCTTCCAAAATGTAGTAACAACAATAGAAATATCAGCGTAATTGCAGAAGGTACTGCAATACGCATACGTGCAGATGCTTCTAGCATTTGTTCAAATTGTCCTGACCATATAATTGAATATCCTGCTGGTAAGTTCACTTCATCAGAAACAATTTTCTGAGCATCTTTTACAAAAGAACCAATATCTCTATCAGCAATATCTACAAATACCCAACCATTTAATCTGGCATTTTCAGATTTAATCATAGGAGGCCCTTCAACAAACTCAATATCAGCAAGTTCACCTAAAGGAATATGTTGTCCAGTTGGAGAAGGGATAAGAATATCAGTAATATCCGTATAATGTTCACGGAAACGACGCTCGTAACGTAACATAATATTATAACGTTCACGTCCTTGAATTGATTCAGCTATTTTCATTCCACCAAGAGCCGTTTGAATAACACGTTGGAACATACCAAGATCAATATTTTGTCTGGCAAGTTCGTTTCTGTTAGGGGTAATTTCAAGGTATTTACCACCAATAACACGGTCAGCAAATGAACTGCGAGTTCCTTCTACATTTTTTACAGCAGCTTCAACATCTAAGGCAATACGGTTTATTTCTGCTAAATCAGCACCAGATATTTTAATACCAATTGGAGTTCGAATACCCGTAGATATCATATCCATACGAATTTTAATTGGGTAACCCCAGCTATTTACTAACCCCGGAAGTTTAACCGTTTTATCTAGTTCTTTTATTAATCCTTTAACATTTAAACCATCACGCCATTCATCTTTTGGTTTTAAATGAATCCATGTTTCTATCATAGAAATTGGGGCTGGATCAGTTGCTGTATCTGCTCTACCAACTTTACCAAAGACTCTATCTACTTCTGGTATTGTTTTAATAAGTCTATTTGTTTGAGCCAGTATTTCTTTTGCTTTAGTAATAGAAACTCCAGGTAAAGTTGTAGGCATATATAAAAGTTCACCTTCATATAATGCAGGCATAAATTCTGAACCTGTTTGAGAGAAGGGGATAACCATACTAGCAAGCAGAGCAAATGAAATAATAATTGCAGCTTTAGTTTTTTTGAGTGCTTTTGCTAAAATTGGTTTATACATTTTAATAAACCAGCGGTTGATAGGATTATCTTGTTCTTTTTTAATTTTACCTCGAATAAGCCACAGCATTAAAACAGGTACTACAGTAACAGATAAAATAGCAGCAAAAGCCATAGCATAAGTTTTAGTAAATGCTAATGGGCTAAATAAGCGGAATGATTGCCCCGTTAAAGCAAATACAGGTAAAAATGAAACCGTTATAATAAGTAGCGAGAAAAATAACCCTGGGCCAACTTCTTTAGCAGAAAGAAGAATAGCATCTCGTTTTTTATGCCAAGGAGAATTTTCTGGCATATTAGATAATTTCCTATGAGCATTTTCTACCATAACAACTGAAGCATCTACCATTGCACCAATGGCAATGGCAATACCACCAAGGCTCATGATATTAGCAGTAATACCTTGCCAATACATAACAATAAAAGCAGCTAATACGCCTAAAGGTAAGGTAATAATAGCTACAAAAGCGCTTCTAGCATGAAGTAAAAATATAAAGCATACCAGTGCTACCACTAAGGCTTCTTCAATTAGTTTATCTCTTAAATATTCAACGGCACCTTCAATTAACGGTGCTCTATCATATACCGTTACAATTTCTACACCTTTTGGTAATCCATGTTTAAGTTGTTCTAGTTTTTCTTTTACATCTTTAATAACGCTTAATGCATTTTGACCAGATCTCATAACAACTATGCCACTAACAACTTCTCCTTCGCCGTTAAGTTCTACAACACCACGGCGCAGTTCTGGGCCTTCAATAATTCTTGCTACATCACTTAAAACAACTGGGATTCCGCCTTTAGAATAAACAACAACCTTTTTAAGCTCTTCTAAGTTGGTAATGTAGCCCTTAGAGCGGATCATTAATTCCATTTCAGCTTGTTCAATAACTCGGCCACCAACTTCTTTACTTGCGGCTTTTACTGCATCAGTTATACGGTACAAAGGAACATCATAGGCACGTAAACGGTTAGGATCTACGAGTACTTGGTATTCTTTTACAAAACCACCAACAGATGCAACTTCAGCAACGCCATCTACGGTAGCTAGTTCAAATTTCAAGAACCAATCTTGTAAAGTTCTTAAATAAGCAAGGTCATGTTTGCCAGATTTATCAACTAAAGCATATTGATATACCCATCCAACACCAGTAGCATCTGGGCCAATTTGAGGGGCTGCATTATCTGGTAAATCACTTTTAATTTTTGATAGAGCCTCAACAACACGGTTTCTTGCCCAATATTGATCCACACTATCTTCAAAAATAATATAAACAAATGATGTACCAAACATTGAAAAACCACGAACATCTTTTGTTTTTGGTAAACCAAGCATTGTTGTTGATAATGGATATGTTACTAAATCTTCTACTATTTGTGGAGATTGCCCTGGGAAATCCGTTCTTATAATAACCTGTGTATCAGATAAATCTGGTATGGCATCCAACGGAGTACGCTCAACGGCCATCCAGCCAGTAATAGCAAGAGCCACCATCATTACCATGATTACTAGAGGATTATTAACAGACCATTCTATAACTTTTGCAATAAATGATTTTGTCGGATCATTTGCAAGATTCTTAGTGGGCATGTCTATGGCCTTTTGCTGTAGCTTTTTTAGTTTTATTTGGCTTTGTTAGCTTATTGAATGATTCTCTGAATGAACTTTCTGAATCAATCAAAAACTGACTGCTAATAACAATATTATCACCTTTATGGATGCCAGAAATAATCTCTGTCATACCTCTACTACTATTAATACCCGTTACAACTTTTTGTGGTTTAAAACGACCTTCGCCTAAAGCTACAATAACAAAATTACCATCTGATTTTTTCAATATTGCTTCTGATGGAATTGCTAAACGGTTATCCACATTTGTTTCAAATATAATATCTGCGTATGCACCAGGCTTTAGGTTTCCTTTATCATTATTTAATACAAGCCTTACTTTTCCTGTTCTGGTAGATGCATCAATTGTTGGATGGATATAATCAATATATGCAATTCTTTCAACACCCCCTAAATTAGGAAAAATAATAGTTGCTTTATTATTTATAGATAAGAATTGTAGATCTTTTTCTGCAACGCTAGCATTTATCCAAACACTGGAATAATCCTGTAAAGTTGCTATTTCCATACCTGGTTTAATATATGAACCTGAGTTTGCGTATAGTTCACTAATAATACCATTTGTATCAGCATAAAAAGGAACTTTTTCTTGGCTTTTATGAGAACTCTTTAGCTGTTGAATGAATTTTTCTTGTACTCCTAATGATTTTAACCTTTTGGCGCTAGAGATCATTCTACCTTTTGTTCCTGTTGCTATAGCTGCTAAATAGTCTTGCTGTGCAGAAAGAAGTTCGGGGCTATACATTCTGAATAATAAATCGCCTTTTTTTACTTTGTCTCCTATAGCTGTAATATATAATTCTTCTATCCATCCATCAATACGGCTAGAAATTTCTTGTTTAGCACGAACATTTTCTCCCACAAGTCCGTAACTTCTTACATTTGTACCAAAATGAGCCATTTTAGCTTTTTGTGTTCTTACACCCATATTTTGAATTGTTTCAGGAGAAATTTTAATACCATCTTTTGATGGTGCATCATGATCTTTATGTTTTGAAGTTTCTATAGAGCTCATTTCTTCAGGTTCATTACTTGTCATAGGAACTAAATTCATACCACAAATAGGGCACGAACCATCTTCATTATCACTTATATAATGTGGATGCATTGGGCAAGTATAGCTTTCTGCAAAAGCCGTTGATGCAATAAATACAAATGCTGTAAGAGCTATTATAAATGTACGCATGGTTGTTAGTCTCCTATATAACTATTTATTTTTGCAGCAACAGATAAATGTTTAAATCGCTGTTCTGCAAGTTGTGATTGGATAGATAAGCTGTTGATTCTTGAATCTAATAATACCTCTAAACCTGTTTCACCAGATTCATATGTTCGCTTCGCTGCTGCTATCATTTCTTTTAAAGACGAATCTTTCTTTACCAGTAAGTGAATATTTTTAAGCGTTGCATCTCTTTTACTTTCTAAAGATGTAAGTTTTTTGATCCATGCAATTTTTGTATCCTCAAGAAATTGTTCTGCACCATATTTTCTAGCTGTAGCAGCACGTTTTTTAGGAGCTTGACTCCATTTGTACCATAAAGGTAAGCTTAAAGAAGCTTTTACAGAGAACCAATCTTCACCAGAAAAGTTAGAACTGTCTTCACGTTGTTTGTATGTACCTTGAAGAGTGTAGTTATGTAGTGTTGTAGCATTTGCGGCAGTTATACCAAATTTTGCAACATCTATATCTTCCATCGCAATTTTAATTGGGTATAAATCTTCAGGAATTTTCCAGTTTTTACTTTCAGTATGAGCTATACTTATAGTTGGAACTTCACCTACTAAGCGAATAAGCTCTGCTTCTATATCATCTCGTTCTGCTGTTAAGTTATTTAGTTTTTGTTCAATGAGTGAACGCTCAACATCTACCTGAGAAAAACGCCAGTATACACCAGATCCAGATTCAAGTCTTCCTTTAAAATAACTCTCTAATTCTTTGTAAAGATTGATTTGTTGGTTGGAAAGTTGTTGCTGTTTTTTTACTTTATCTAAGTTAGTAAGTGCAGATATAAATAATGATTGTAGTTTCTTTTTAGTAAAATCTGCAATCATTTGTTGTTTAACAGATAGTTGCTTATGTTGTTTAGATTTTGCTTTACGTAATGCATAACTTGGAAATTTTTGGGTAAAACCAATTGATCTTGATGTTGGTAGAAACGTGTCAAATGAATGACTTTGTACAGGAACATTTTCTACCCCAAAGCTAAGGGTAGGGTCTGGCAAGCCCATTTGGGCTAATGATAATTCTTTGTGTTCAGTACTTTTAGCTATTATTTGTAGAACTTGTGGGTGCTCTGCAAGCTTCTGAATGTAATCATCCAGAGTTGGCTCTTTTGCAAAAGAAGGCACAGAAATTAGTGCAATTACTGGCAAAATAAAAAGAATACGCCCTAACATTAATATAGTTCCATTATTATTTTTTTATATGGAAAAAGAGTATATAGCTACTAGACTTTTTTAGCCATCTTTTTTAATAAAAACATCTCATTAGCCTTTAATTATTTGTGGTTATTCACGGTATTTGCTATGACACTCTACAGCTTTTGTTAGCATAGCTGAATGCTTATTTAATACTTTTGTCATATCTTTTTCCTTACCAGCCTTTGCAACTTCTACTGCTAGGTTGTGGACGGCTGTATCACATTTTATAAAACCTTCTTTTTTATCACCTAGGCGTTTAAAAAGTTTGTCCATATCTTTAATTCCAGGGTGGTTGGCAATTTTATGAGCAGATAAGGTAATTAACTTATAATCTTCCAACATAATTGCTTTGCTTAAATTGCCTAAGTTTTCGTTCATCCCTTGCATGATAGATACTATAGATTGATCCTCTACATCATCATTACCACCATGATGGTGGTGATGTTCTTGTGCTAAACTATTGCTAGTAATAAGTGAGAAGATAATAGTTATAAAATATGCTAGTTTCATTAGTGGTCTCAATTCGCTATAATTTAAATTCAGTAAAAATAGTACCGCATTAATAGCTAAAGGTGGAGAAATAATAATGAACACAGCAATTTTATCTATAGATCAAGGAACTACAAGCAGTAGAGCTATAGTATTTTCTTTAGAGGGTGAAATAATTGCTGTAAGTCAGTTAGAGCATAAACAGATTTACCCCAATCATGGATGGGTGGAACACAACCCTGAAGAGATATGGCAAAATGTATTAAAGGTATGTGATAGTGCTATTAAACAAGCTAATAAAAAAGGTTATACACCAGTTACAATAGGAATTACTAACCAACGAGAAACAGTAATAGCATGGGATAAAAACACTGGCAAAACTTTATATAATGCCATTGTATGGCAAGATAAACGTACAGCAGATAAATGTAATCAGCTAAAAATAAAACATCAAAATATAGTTCAGGAAAAAACAGGATTACCAATGGATCCATATTTTTCAGCATCTAAAATGGAATGGTTACTAGAAAATGTAGCTGAAGTAAAAACTGCCGCAGAAAATAAAACTTTAGCATTTGGTACTATAGATAGTTTTTTATTATGGAAATTAACTAATGGTAAAACTCATGCTACAGATATAACCAATGCTAGTCGTACTTTATTATTTAATATTCATACCCATGAATGGGATGGAGAATTGTTAGAATTTTTTAATATCCCAGAACATAGTTTAGCAGAGGTTTTAGCAAATACAGATGAATTTGGTACAACTACTGTAAGCGAATTTCTGCTAGATTTACCAATACAAGCAATGATAGGAGACCAGCAATCAGCTAGTATTGGTCAGGCTTGTTTTAAAAATGGAATGCTTAAAAGTACTTATGGAACAGGTTGTTTTGCGATGTTAAATACTGGTACTAAACCAATATTTTCTAAAAATGGATTAATTACGACTATTGCATATAAGTTAAATGATGAAGTTTTTTATGCTCTTGAAGGAAGTATTTTTATAGCTGGAGCTGCTATTCAATGGTTAAGAGATAGCTTAAGTATTATAACAAATGCAAATGAAACAGAAAGCCTAGCAAGTTCAGCAAATGATAATGATGATGTATATTTTGTACCAGCATTTACAGGTTTGGCTGCTCCACATTGGTCAGCAGATGCCAAAGCTTCTATTAGTGGCATGACATTAGATACTGATAAAGCCGTGCTTGTGAGATCAGCACTAGATTCTGTAGCATTTCAAACCAAAGATTTAATAAATGCCATGGTAGAAGATATTGGCGAACCAATTTCAGAATTAAGAGTAGATGGTGGAATGGTAGTTAACCGTTGGTTAATGCAAAGAATTGCCGATATTTTAGATGTTACAGTAGAAATTCCAAAGGTTTCAGAAACCACAGCATTAGGTGCATCTTATTTAGCTGGTTTGCAACATGGCTTATATAATAGCCTTGATGATATTAGTGAAAATTGGCAATTAGAACAAAAATTTTCATCTACAATGGATGCTGAAATCCGTAATAGAAAATTGGCAGGATGGAACAATGCTGTAAGTAAAGTTTTAGGGTAGGGATGGCACAATAAAAAACCGCCTCAATATTGTATTGAGGCGGTTTTTTATTTATCGATAAAGTTGATGTTTGTCTATGTAAGAACGTACATCTTTATGTAGTTCTGGAGTTTCTTCACCTCTGTGAATTGCAGAACGGATATCAGTTGCTCGTCCTTCAAAACCTTTATTACCTAAAAAACGTAAGTTAGGTAGGCCATTTAAAGATTCTCCTGCTTCACGCAGGTACTTACCATAAAGTTCCATGGTAATAGAATTTAGTGATTCATCAGCAGAACAACTTCTTCCAACAATTACTATAGGTAATAATTCTAAAATATCATGCCAGTTTTCCCACTTATGAAATGTCATAAGGTTATCACTGCCCATTACCCATACGAATTGGTAATCAGGATACTTTTGAATGAGCTGTGTAAGCACAGAGTAGCTATAGTAAGGAGGGTTAATAGTATTTTCAAAATCAGATACCGTTAACCAATCACCATATGCATTTGCTTGTATTTTGCACATTGCATGACGGTGTTTAAAAGAAGCCATTCCATTTTCATCCTTATGTGGATTTTGGGCGGCTACCATTAATATGACTTCATCTACTTTTACACCACTACCATTTAAAGTATCATAAATGAATTTAGGCATTTTCACATGCCCATCTTCATGGATAGGATTAAATGATCCTCCTAGTAGAAGGACAGTTTTTTTAGTACTCATGTTAGTGTTTCTGATTCAGAAATGCTGCGATAGCATCTGCTTCATGCGCATGAAATAGCTTAATACCTTCAGGAAGTACAATACCACCATCTTTCAGCGTTATGCTGTAAGGTTTGGCAGGCATTTGTTCTTCTGTTGGTTTGGCATTATTAGCCAAAAAATTAGCAAGCCTATCAGTAACAGCATATGATACAAAAAGAGAATCATGGATTTTATTAACATCATTCGTGCGTATTAGTAGGTTGCAAACATACTCACTATTTTTAAGGAAGTCATCCAGAGGAACGATTTTTGTGAACTCTTCACCAATTTCTTCCTTGCATTCACGATAAACTTCAACAAGTTTGTTTTGTACATGGCCAATTGGGTGCTTTAAAAAATCACCACATTCAGCGAATCCACCGTAAATACTATATAGTCCTGTTGGCTTTCCATCAATAATGCGTTCTGAAAGATAAACAACACGTTCACCATCCAGCCAATTAAGGTAGTCATAAAAAATAACTCCACCAGCAGGGGAGGCTTGTGGGTATTTTTCAACACTAGAAGCAGACATTTTTTTAACTTTAGACATATTTTTTCCTCTAGGTTAAGGGCACCATTTAGGTGCCCTAAGTAAAAGTTATTTAATTTTAAAACCATTGGTTAGCGGTAAGCGCCAATCAGCTTTAGTAATTGAACGTTCCGTAATCTTTATACCCGGAGGTGCTTGACGACGTTTAAACTCATTTTGTGTTACACGGTTCATAATGGCTTTTACAATTTCAGCTTCAAAACCTTGGTCTACAATCTCATCTACACCCATATTTTTCTCTACAAATAATTCCAGAATAGGATCTAGAATATCATAATCTGGCAGAGTATCGGTATCAAGTTGATTTGGGCCAAGCTCTGCACTGGGTGGGCGTTCTATAATCCGTTTAGGAATAAGTTCACCTTTACCAGTAGTATTTAGCCAGTTACAAAGTTTAAATACAAGTGTTTTTGGCATATCTTTTAACGGATTAAATCCACCGTTCATATCACCATACAAAGTACAGTTACCTGTTAGGTTTTCAGATTTATTACCAGTAGAAGATACCATACTTCCGTCATTATTTGAAATAGCCATTAAAGTAACACCACGAACACGAGCCTGAATATTTTCAAGCGTAACACCTTCGGGCTTTTTACCAATTGCAGTAAGTAACTTAATAAAAGCTTCAACAACTTCATGAATAGGGGCTACCAAATATTTTACATTAAAGTTTTTGGCAATAATAGCCGCATCTTCCTGAGAAGTATCAGCAGTATATTCATATGGCATCATAATAGATGTAATATTGTTATGCCCTAAGGCATCTACAATAATTGCAAGAACTAACGCAGAATCTACGCCACCACTTAAACCTAAAACAGCTTGTGTAAAACCATTTTTATGAAAGTAATCACGTGTACCTAAAACAGCAACTTTATAAACTTGCTCTTCCATTATGGGTTCCTCAGCAATAACGCCACGCTTAAAATAACAACCTTTTTCATTTCTTTTTAAGGTAACCTCAAAAATAGATTCCTCACAAAAAGGCTGAATATTAGTTGGGCTATTATTACGTGGATCCCATGTAAAAGATTGACCATCAAAAACTAGTTCATCCTGTCCACCAACAAGGTTTAGGTAAAGTACTGGTAGATCTGTATCTACGGTTCTTTGCTTAATAACCTTTTTACGGCTTTTGTATTTGTTAAGTTGAAATGGAGATGCGTTCATTGAAAGAATTGCTTCGGCACCTTTATTTTTAAGATCTTTAGCAACATTTTCATGCCAAATATCTTCACAAATAGCAATACCTAATGCAAATCCTTTAAAAGATCCAACTACACCAGATCCAGTACCTGAAGAAAAATAACGCTTTTCATCAAATACTTCACTATTGGGTAATTTAGTCTTATCAATAACAAGAGAAATCTCTCCATTAAAAGCAAAATAAGCAGAATTATATACTTTGCCATCTTCATCAATACGAGGGCATCCAAATAGTAACCCAGTTGTATCATCTGTTTGAGTTGCAATTTCTTCAGCCATTTTCATGGCTTCTTTAATTACATATGGACGATACAGCAGATCTTCTAGTGGATATCCTGTTAAAGAAAGTTCAGGCATAACTACTAAATCACGACCATACTTTTGGCCTTGTTTATAAATATCTAGGTGCTTTTTAGCATTACTGCTTACGTCACCAACTGTTAAGTTAATTTGTGCTGCAAGAATACGCAGCTTGTTTGGTTTAATTTTAACCATAATTTTCACCTTAAAAAAATGATGTAAAAAAGAATAAACGCAAAATATGCGCTAATGTTTCATATGTTCTATATATCTTATACCTTACAAGGCAGTTGTATGCAACTTTCTTTTGTATAAAAAGTAGTAAATTTATGGGGTTCATATAAAACAATAATAAGCACAAGTTAGAAAAGTGTTTAGAGCTATTTATCATCATATTAGCATTGTACGTGATGAGATATAAATATTTACGTTTAATTGTATACAATAAAAGCTGTAACTTGTTGAATTTTTTAACAAAAACTGCTTGCATTGTATGCACAAGTTGTGTACATAATGGCTTTAGTTCTATGGAACATCTATTTAATAACGTTTTGGCGGCAATTTGCCGACTTTTTGTTCATTATTAAATTGATTCACTGGTGTTAATTCTTAATGCCTTTTTTACACTTCTACTCAGGAGAAAATATTATGAGTAACCTAGATATACAAACAATCATTATTGACCCACAGAATTCTTTTATGGGGCATGGTTTGGCCAGTAATGGATTTCCAGACCCGCTTGTGATTGGTGATTATACTGCAACTTTGCCTGTTGTTGGTGGTGTGCCTGATATGCAGCGTACAGCAGCACTTGTTGATCGGCTTGGCCATAAAATAAATGACTTTCACGTAACACTGGATAGCCATCATGTTATTGATGTGGCTCATTCTGCTATGTGGCGAGATCAAGATGGTAATATGCCACCACCACTTATCACTGGAATTACTCCAGATGATATTGAAAATCGTATTTGGATTCCTCGTGCTGAGAATGCTCGTTTACAGGAGTTGGGTGGTAAATCTATCCGTGAATATCTGATTGAATATGCAAATGCATTGGTACAAGGTGGTGCTTACCCCTTTATTACAATTTGGCCAGAACATTGCCTTATTGGTTCTCCAGGGCATAATATTCAGTCTGACTTATTTCAAAGCCTTGCTGAATGGGAGCGTAAGTATTACGCAACCGTTAATAAAATAACCAAGGGTTCAAACCCATGGACAGAGCACTATGGTGCACTGAAAGCAGAAGTTCCTCTGCCGTCTGATCCATCTACTGATATTAACAGCGGATTGTTGGAAGTATTGGAATCTGCCGATATGATTCCTGTTTCTGGTGAAGCCGCTTCACATTGTGTTATGGCAACCATTAATCAGATTGCTGATAATATTGGTGAAGAGCACTTGAAAAAGTTCTACTTGTTGACAGATTGTATGTCACCTGTTGGCGCTGTTCCTAATGGACCTGATTTTCCTGCTATTGCAGAGCAATGGCTGAAAGATATGGAAGCTCGTGGTATGAACTTAACTACATCAGAAGAATTTCTGGCGTAATCTCATCTATAATCTATGTGACCATAGAATTTATCTGTGGTCACTTTCTTTAACTCACATTTATTGAGGACAAATATCATGGCTCGTATTGAAGATAATATGGAAAAAGGTAAGATTGGCGGAAGTAACTTCCAATTTTCTAACACTCGGTTAGACAAACTGGCAGGTGCTTCTTCGGAATATACATTGGTAACAATTGCTGTAGACGAAACTGGATCTATTAGTGGTTTTGAAGATGATTTAGGTGAAATGGTAAAAGCAGCCCTTCAAGGCTGTTATAGAGCTCCTACACCTGAAACACTTTTAATCCGTTTAATCGGTTTTGGTTCGCAGTATAGCGGTAGTAATGGTGTTAATGAATTTTTTGGTTTTAAACCTTTAAATGAAATTGATGTTAATGATCTACCAACATTTGATGGTCAGGGTATGACACCACTTTGTGATGCAGCATACTCTGCTATTGGAGCAACTAGTGAACTTGCTTCTTCTTTATGGGAAGAAGAGGGGTGTGGTACTAATAGTATTAACTTTATCATTACCGATGGTTATGATAACTATTCAACAACTACTCCAGCTAAGGTGAAAGAAACTGCCAAGCAGGCTATTACATCTGAAAGTGGTCTGGAATCTATGTTGACTGTATTAATTGGTATTAATGCCAAAAATTATGAATCAGAGCTCATGGCATTCAAAGAGAATGCTGGCCTGGATCAATATATTGATGCTGGTGACGTTACACCTAGTATGCTGGCAAAATTGGCTGATTTTATTAGTCAATCTGTTAGTAGCCAATCTCAGGCCTTAGGTACTGGTGGTGCTAGTGAAGATATTAGTGCAACAATCTAAGTTGCTTTCGCGGTAAAACTTATAAAGGGTGGTGGTAGTTTTCCACCGCCCTTTCTTTACTTTTAAGGAGGTTTCTTATGAGTGTTAAATTTCATGCTGACCACAACTTTCGTATTGGTCGGCGCCATGTAAACTTAGGAGATCCTTGCCAAGATTTTGCAACTTCAGAAGATATAAATGATGGTGATTCTGCTATTATTGTAGTTTCTGATGGATGTTCTTCTGGTATTCAAACTGATGTTGGTTCACGGATTATTTCTTTAGCAACTAAACAAGCATTAAGTAATGAGCATGATATATCAGGTGGTGAAATACCTTCTGTTGATTGGCTTTCACACTTAAATATGCAACGTCAGAGTGCTATGGATGATACTTATAATCGTTTAGGGCTAACTGATAATGATATGCTTGCTACATGTGCTTTTGCTTATCTTACACCTCAGGGTGGTTTAATTCATTATGAAGGAGATGGGGCTATTGCCTTAACTTTTCGTGATGGTAGAACTGATGTTCATATTTTAGATTGGGCCGTAAATACGCCTTACTATCCTGTATATAGCTATATTTATCCATATACACGGTTAGAAAATTTTAAAGCTCATCATGTTAATGGTTTGGCTGAACGTATCCAACGTGATGGCGAAAATGCTGAACCAATTTTCAGACAACAAATATGGCAAAGTACACCTGAAAATCCTGAATTTACTCTAATTGAATCTATTCCATTAGATGTTGAAGGAGGAATTAACGGAGTAACAATTCGTATTCCTGAAGATGTTGTACAAAATAAACTTCAATCTGTTGCTTTATTTAGTGATGGTATTGTGCAGTTTACTGATATGGGTGAAAAAAGTCTGATTAACTGGCAAGAATGTATTCCAGTTTTAATGAAAAAACGTGGTATGAATTCTGGCGATGTTACAAATCGTCGAATGAATATTTTGTTTAATCAGTTTGAAAAAATTCGTAAAAGTAGGCCTGTTGGTGCAAAAGGTATTGTCCCTATGGATGATATATCTTTTGCTTTAATTCACATCGAACCTGATAAGGAGGTATTGTATGGCGATAACTAAAAACACAAAAATTGTGCTTATTGGTCGTGGTCCTATGACTATACGTCCAAGTGATCATGTTGCAACTGGTGGAGAAGGAAGTGTTTATTTAGCAGGTAAAACTGTTGTTAAAATATTTACTGATCCGCATAAAAAAATGTTTGGTGAAAACAAGCTGGAGCGTATTGAACGTTTATCTAGTTTTGATCATCCTTATATTGTTGCACCAAAGGGTTTGGTAACAGATTCTCGTGATAAGCCAATTGGTTATTACATGGATTATGTGAATGGAGATACTATATCTCGTACCTTCACAAACCAGTTCCGTACACAGGAAAATTTTGATGATAAAGATGCCGCCACCTTGGCAGCACGTATGCGTGAAGCTGTTGAATTTGCCCACGCTAATAATGCTGTTATTGTTGATGGTAATGAGCTTAATCATATGGTCACAATAGGTAAAAGCAGTGGCCCAACACCTCATATGATCGATGTTGATTCATGGGTTGTTGATAACAAATGGCCAAAATCAGTTGCTGTTATGCCTTCTATACGTGATTGGCATACTAAGGGCTGGAATGAGCTATCTGATTGGTTTGCTTGGGGTGTTGTATCCTTCAGAGTTTTTACTGGAACGCATCCATATAAAGGCAAACTAGCTGGTTATAAACCAGCCGATATGGAAAGACGTATGAAGGAAAATGCATCAGTTTTTACACCTGAGGCATTTTCAAATCTTCCTTCTGCGGTACGTGATTTTTCATGTATTTCAGGGCCATTGTTAGATTGGTATCAAGCAACTTTTCAGGAAGGAGAACGTTCCATACCACCTTCACCGTTTGAAGTGGGTACGGCAGTAACTAGTACTAATCGTGTTAAGCGAGTAGTTACAACTGCTGCGGGTGCGTTAGATTATAACAAGTTATACGGAGAAACAGGTAATCCTGCTATTCGTGTTTTGCACTGCGGTATTGTTTTACTAGAAAATGGTAATTTGGTTGATTTAAAAACTCAAAGAGTCATTGGTACTGCAAAATCACCGAAGTGTGAAATTGTTAAAACTGATAAAGGTTGGTTGCTTGCTGATTGGGAAAATGCTAAGCCTGTATTTCACTATATTAATGGTGTTAATTCTCAGGTAGAACAGTTAAATTTAAACTTGAGTTTATTAAATTTTGTGGCTTATGAAAATCGTTTATTTGCCATAACAGATAAGGGCTTAATAGAGCTTCACTTGAAGCATTTTGCAAAATCCTTACTTGTAACTGGTAATACATACGGAGTTTCAGCAAATTCCACTAAATGGTTTGATGGTCTTGGTGTTATGGATGCCTTGGGCGCAATGTATTTAATTACGGTATTTGATGAAAGCTCTTCAGCTAAGGTACGTGTACCTGAACTAGATGGTTTGAAAGTAATTAATGCTAAAGCTGGCCATCGTTTTGTTACTGTTGTTGCAGTGGATAAGAATGGTGATTACCAAAAGTTAGAGTTTACATTTAATAATACCTACAAAAGCTATACATTATGGAAAGGTACAACCGATAGTGCAGATTTAAATATTGCAATTCTGCCAAAACAGGTTTGTGCCACTATTGTTTCAGATGGCGAACTTAACATTTTTGTTCCTAAAAATGGTGCTATGAAAAAAGTACCAGATAAACACATCTCAACCGATATGGCTTTGGCTAATTGGGAAGATACAGTTGTGTATATTCATGATGGAGCTGTTTGGAGTTTAAAGTTGAAATAATTTAGCGAAATGAATCTATTGATTCAAGTTAATACCCAGAGCAAAAGCTCTGGGTATTTTTTATACAAGAGTAAGAATATACTTGTATCTACAGCATAAAAAGTTTAAATTTAGCGCATAAAATAATTATAAATTTAGGATAAAAAATGCCTTCACATCTCTTAAAATATTTTTATGCTTTAATATTAATTTTAGTTAGTAATAATAGCTTTGCACAGAAGTTAGATTTGGATACTTTTGTACGCCATATCCTAGCTAATAACCCTGGTGTTCAAAAAATCTTAGCAGAGAATAATATTGCAGAAGGTACACTAGAAGCAAGTTTAGGTGTGGATGATGGAGTAATAGGATCTAGCTTAAAATTTGCACATACAGAACCAAATCAGATTATAGGATCAGAATTAGATAGAAGTAATGACGCATTACTTACACTTTCATATGATCGTACATTTTCAGAGTATGGTACAAGAGTTTCTTTAGGTTATAATAACCAACATACTAGCAGAAGCCCTTCACTTAGTGGTTCTTTGGGTAGTTCTTATTATCAGCCAAGCTTTACCTTAGGTTTAGTCCAGCCGTTACTTAAAAATGCTGGAGGTATCCAAGATAAATTAAATATTAAAGTTAATAGTTTAAATTTAAAGCTGGCCAAATTAAATAGTAAGGAAAACTTAGAAAGTTATATTACTCAATTAGCAGGTTTGTATTTAGATTGGTACTTAGCATCTAGAGAATTAGCTATTTCAAAAGAAGTTTATGAACAAGTTTTAGCACAAGAGAATTTAACTCGCACAAAAGTAGAACGCCAAGTTATTGAAGAGCACGAATTACTGCGTGTGCAAGAAACTAAAGAGGATTATTATTCTCGCTTACAACAAGCAATGGGGAGATACGAAGGGTTAACACATCAGATAAAGTATCAAATGAACTTATCAGTAGAACATAATGAAAATATTGAACCTAAAAACCCAAAAACTACTTCCTTATTACAACCAAAACTACGTAAAGAAGGTTATTTAACAAGCATATCACGCCTTAAAATAATTTTAGATAATTTAGCACAGCAACAGGTTTTATTATTAGATGCTAAAGGTAATTCTAAGAAATCAGATCTTAACTTGAATCTTGCTTATACTCACCATGGAGAAGATACATCTTACCAAGATACTGATAAAAATGATGTGTCGTTAATGGTAGAATATAAAAAGCCATTAGGAAACCGTACCGCTACAGGGAATTATGCAGTACAACTTGCAAAAAAAGACCAAATTGAATCAGATACCAAGCAACGTTTAATTAATGCCGAAGCGAGCCTTGCTAACTTGCAATCACAAATAAAAAGCATATTTATTGCGATTAAAGCTACAGAGCGCAAAATAAACATTGCTACCAAAAAGCTAAAGCATGAACAAAGGCTATTCGAAATAGGTAATCTAGATTTATTTGAGTTATTAAAAGATGAGGCAACTCAACTAGAAAGCCGTTTAGCCAAAGAAAAACTATATAATCAGCTGTTTACACTACGTTTAAATATTGGTGAATTACTAGATTTGAATCTTAAGGAAATGGATTAATGAATAGCCTAATTAAATTTTTTGTTGAGAGATCTCTATTAGTAAAACTCATTTTTCTTTCAGTATTCTTATTTGGTTTAAGCCGCATGTTTGCTATCCAAAAGGAAGGTTTTCCCGTAGTTGATTTTAACCAAATATTAGTAACTACAGTTTATCCAGGTGCATCTGCAGAAGATGTAGAATTAAACCTTACAACTAAATTAGAAGAACAAATTTTAGAAGTTGATGGTTTATACGAAATAAGTTCATCATCACGGGAAAATTTTTCATCTATTATTGTAAATGCAGATGAAGATGCAGATTCTGAAGAACTTGCAGTAATTGTAAATGACATTCAACAAGCGGTAGATCAAACCCAAGATTTGCCACTAGATTTAGATGAACTGCCAGTTGTTAAAGTTGTTTCAACATCAGATATGCCAATTATTGTTATTAACATGTTTGGAGAACATCAGAAGTTACGCAATGTTTTACCTATTATAGAGCGTGGTGTTGAAGCTTTAAATGGTGTTTCTGGTGTAGATAAAATTGGTTATTTTGATAGAGAAATGCATATTGAAATAGATCCAATTAAAGCTAAAGAATTACGTATTAGCCTTGCAGATGTGCTAAATGCAGTTAGATCTCGTAATCTACGTACTACTGGTGGAACTTTAGAATCATATTTGCATGAGCAAACGGTTATTAGCTTAAATAAGTTTGAAAATCCTACAGAAGTTGAAGATGTAATTTTAAGAGCCAATATTTCTGGTCAAATAGTTAAAATAAAAGATGTAGCCAAAGTAATATTACGCGAAAAAGATGAAAACTTTATTGTACGTAATGAAGGTAAGCCGGGTATGAGCTTGGTTGTTCGTAAAAAGGCAGAAGCTGATATTATCAAAACCTTAGATCATGTTAAACACTATATGCAAGAACACAAATTTGAAGAAGGTATGGGATATTCTTATTCTAACGACCAATCAGCCAGAACTAGGTTACGCTTACAAGTATTAGGTGGTAACGCAATACTTGGTTTTGCATTAGTAACAATAATTCTTATGTTAGCATTAAATGTTCATGCTGCATTTTGGACTGCTATGAGCGTTCCATTTGCCCTATTAGGTAGCTTTATTTTATTACCTTATTTTGGTGTTACTATTAATGCTATTTCACTAGCAGGCTTTGTTTTAGTGCTAGGTTTACTGGTGGATGATGCAATTGTAGTCGTAGAAAAAATCACCCATTATCGAGAGAAGGGGATGAGCCCTAAAGAAGCAGCTCTAAAAGGTGCGACAGCAATGTGGCGACCAGTTACAGTTGCAAGTATAACAACGGTTCTTGCCTTTAGCCCTATGTTTCATTTAGGCGGAATGCCGGGTAAGTTTGCGTGGGCAATACCTGCTGTTGTAATTACTGCATTATTAGTTAGTTTGTTTGAATGCTTCTTTTTATTACCTCATCACCTAACTTCAAAAGGTTCTAAAAAAGCTAAAACTAAAGCCGGCTGGATAATTAAATTAGAATCTATGTACGGAAAATTATTAGAAGTATTATTACACAGAAAGTACATTGTTGTAATTTTGATGGTTACATTACTTGGATCAAGTGTATTTTTAGCTAAAAGTTCTATGAAGTTTCAATTATTTCCACAAGATGGAGTTGAATCTTTTTATGTAAAACTAGAAATGCCAAAAGGTGCCTCATTAGAAGCTACCGAAGCAAGGCTAATAGAACTAGAAAAATATATTACAGAATTACCAAAAGAAGAGCTTGAATCTTTTTCTACTAGAGTAGGGACGTTATCTAATGAGCCTTCTAAAAACCGCGGAGATCATAGTAACTGGGGCGCCATAAGTATATTTTTAACAGGTGAAGCCCACAGAAACAGAACTGCTGATGATATTATTAAAGAATTTAGAACATCCATTAAAGAAAAAGCTGGTGAAAGTATATTATTTGATAAAAAGCGTGTAGGGCCTCCTGTTGGAAAACCTGCCGAAATACGTATTATAACTAATGATGATATGTTAAGAGAAAATACAGCACAGAAAATATTAGCCTTTGTAAGAACCTTAGATGGTGTGTTGGATGCTGAAAGTGATAACAAGCCAGGAAAAAATCAGTTAATTGTAAGAATAGACTACAAAAAGCTAGCAGAAGTTGGTTTAAGTGTAAAAGATGTAGCTGATGCATTGCGAGTAACATATGATGGTATGCTAGTAACATCTACCACAAGTGTGGAAGAAACAATTGAGTATCGTATTATTGTAGGGCCTGAATATCGTAATAATTCAGAAATGTTATTCCAAATCCCTGTAAGAAATAATAAAGGTAAAATTATGAGCCTAAATGATATTTTATCATTTACTGAAAGCAAGGCTATTTTGGAATATAATCATGTGGATGGTATCCGTACAGAAACAGTTAGCGCAGATCTTAATCCGCAGTTAACAAGTCCTAAAACTATACAGGAAAAAGTAGAGGCCAAATTCATAAAATTATGGGATACTGAACCAAATATGAAGGTTGTTTTTGCTGGAGAAGCAAGAGAGCAAGGTAAAGTAATGGGTGGATTTATAACAGCTGGTATTGTTGCACTAGTTTCTATTTATTTTGTTGTTTCATTATTGCTTAATTCATTGGGGCAAGGCTTTATTGTTATGTCTGTTATACCATTTGCTATTATTGGTGTTATTTGGGCGTTCTTTTTACATGGTATGCCGTTATCATTTTTCTCTACAATGGGTACACTAGGTTTAATTGGAGTTGTTGTTAATGATACAATTATTATGGTAACAGAAGTAAACCGAGAGTTAGCGGAATCTAAAAATGGTCACTTAGTTAAAACAATTGTTGCTGGTTCAAAAAATAGATTAAGACCAGTGCTTCTAACAACCTTAACTACAGTTGCTGGTTTATTACCAACTGCATATGGCTTAGGTGGTAAGGATGCTTTAATTATGCCGTTAACTATGTCTATGGCATATGGGTTGCTGTTTGCTACAATTATTACATTGTTATTAACTCCTTCATTGCTTGCTATTGGTCATGATATCGCTCATTTAGTGGGGCGTGGTTCAGAACATAAACGTGGCAAATAGGAATAACTATTGCATATAAAGTAATTAGCACTTATAAATAACTATAGAAGGTTATGCAAATCTTAGATTTAAGGTGAATTTTTGATTTTGTGATGACCGTGGAAGCACAGTTTACTTAAGGTAAATGAGAACCGCGAAAGCTGAGCAAAATTAAAAATTCACCTTAAAGATGAGTTTTGCATAGCCTTCTATTATACTTCTAACAAATCTTAAGACTTGGGGACGCACTGGTTTCGACGGGATAGGGACACGTTAGGGGAGCATGCGGAGGTTGAGATGTCACTCCTAAAACCAGTCTTAAAAACATATAATTGCAGAAGATAACTTCGCAATGGCTGCTTAGTTAGTCAAGGGCGCAAGCCTAAAACTAAACTAAGTTAGCTACTGTTTGCCGACACTATTTCGCCGGGGTTTGTAAACAGTCATTTTGGGCGGAATAGGTGGCAGCATTGTTTGTGTGTGAAGCCGAAATTTTTAGCAAACCAGCCTATAAGTTGGAAGTTCTTAGCTTGCTTATAGGTTAAATTTACTAAGAACTAAGCATGTAGAGCCTCGCGCAGAGCTTTTTCGGACGGCGGTTCAATTCCGCCCGTCTCCACCATTTGGGAGTTACCCTCCTCAAACAGGGCTAAAACTTTTAGTGGAAGAGGTAATTCACGGCTTTGTAAGCCTTGCCACCATGAAATTTTTCACTATGTTACTTTCTTACTTGCTGTATGCTCTCCAGCGGTCTCTCCAAGCAAGTCTATTACTCCATTTTTCCAACCGTAAGGCAGTTCAAATCCTAAGCTACGTAGTTTTTCACTATTGTAGGATACGTTTCCCCAGTTAGTAACACCAAATCGCATTTTACGAAGAAGGTAAGGGCAAATAAGTGGTAATGCAATAGTTTTACTAGAGCTATCTGCTCCGCCAGAATTTATAAATTTATTCACTTCACCAATAGTATTACCATTTTCATGATTACTAGAAATAATAAATGTTTCTATTTGGTTGGTATGGATTTTATCTGCATTTTGTAATAACCACACAGCGGCAGCAGCAACATCTTTTACATAAACTAGATTTGCGTTTTCCCCACCTTTTAGCAATAATCGAGCCTTACTAATGGAAGCAAAGTCGTGCATAGTGCTGGCGGAAAAAACATGGGTTGGGCGTAATATAACTACTTTAGGAATAGCAATACCCCGCAATTCAAGCTCCCCCTGATACTTTGATTTTTCATAGTCACTATATGGGCTACATTCTGTTTCTTCATTCACTTCATTACTATTGACTTTGCCAGCAACACTAACACTACTTACGTGGCATAAGAATTCTATTCCTGCTTCTTTTCCTGCGGTTGCGATATTTTTAACCCCAGCTTTATTCGTGGCATAAAATGAGGTTTCATTGCTTTTCTCGCCAACACAGTTATAAACCGCATCACAACCCTGCATTGCTTGTTTTAAGTTATCAATATCTTCAATTGTTCCAGTGTAAATATCGAGATTACTATTATGAACTTTTATTGCCTTATCTTTATTTCTAACGAAAATACGAGGGTTAAATCCCTTGCTAATAAGTTGACGTACAATTTCTGAACCAACAAGACCAGTTGCACCTACAACCAACACTTTCGGGTTATCTAAACTCAATAACTTCCCTTTCTTTTCATTAGAAAATAAAATGCAGAATATGGCATGGAATGTCAAGGATAGTTCTTTCCTTTATTTAGTTAAGTCAATAAAAAATAAGCCAAAAGATTAGCATTATTGATATATCCCATGAGTTAGCAGTTTAATCCATAAAAATACATGGGGTAACAGGCAAGAACTGACTTGAGATTTTCGGACGGCTGTTCAATTCCACCCGTCTCACCATTGCACCATAATTAAATAGGGAATATATTACCAATACTCAGGATTATTAAGTGCTTCTACACAATGAGAATTACCAGGAATAGGTTGAACCTTATCACTAATCAATGATTGAGCTAACCATCCTTCTGGGTAGGTTAATTTTAATGGAGCCTTTACTAATTTCTCAGTAATGATATTAAAGCCAACTTTAGAATAAAATTTAGGGTCACCATAAGTAAATACTAGCTCTATTCCATTTTTTTTTAAGGTGTTAATACCAAAATTAATTAACTTCTGACCTATTCCTTTGCCTTGATAGCTTGTATGTACTGCTACTGGAGACAAAATAAAAGCATTAACCTCACTCTCGAATGTCAACTTAGAAAAAAAGATGCTACCGACTATTTTCTCATTTCCAGTAGCTACAAAACCGTAAAGATCATGATTATCAGTACTAGTTATTAAATCATAAACTAAACTTCCTATTAACAATCCCTCTGATTCACCTTCAGAATCTGAAAATGTCTTAGTAAATAGCCGTTTAATTTCTTTAATATTACTTAGATTATATGTTGAAAATTCCATTTATTTTCCCCTGTGTAGTAATTTCTTGAATATTTTAACAACACTGAGGGTTATGATACCTAATATAATTCCAGTTAATGCATCAGATAATAGCGTAACCATGAATGGGAAATTTTCTGAGATTGGTAGTCTGTCAGAAATAGATATAGTTATATGGTGAATAAACGGAATGTTATGGATCAAGATACCACCACCAACTAAGAACATTGCTATAGTTCCAACTATTGATAATGTTTTCATTAAGTATGGTGCTGATAACAGTAGGAATATTCCAAAAGATCTTTTGAATTTGCTCCAAATACCAGTAATTTTGACCTTAGATAAATATAGTCCTGCATCATCTATTTTTACAATACCTGCGACAACTCCATATATAAAAATAGTTACCGCAAGTGCCATTCCGCTAACTACAGTAATTTGAGTAATAAAATTTGATCCTTGTACTATGCCTAAAATAATAACAATTATTTCTGCAGAAAGTATAAAATCTGTACGTATAGCACCTTTGATTTTTTGTTTCTCAAATTCTATTATATCAACACTATGGTCACTTAATGCTTGGAGTTTTTCCTGATGAACTTCTTGACTGTCTTTATCATATTTAGAGTGAAAAAGTTTATGGAAGACTTTCTCTGCTCCCTCAAAACATAAAAAAGTACCACCTAAAATTAATAAAATTGGTATAGCCCAAGGAGCAATAGCGCTTATTAGTAATGCTCCAGGAACAAGTATAAATTTATTTTTAATGGATCCTTTTGCTACAGCCCATACTACAGGCAGTTCTCTCTCTGCTTTAACACCTGAAACTTGTTCTGCGTTTAAAGCTAAATCATCGCCTAGTACACCAGCAGTTTTTTGTGTTGCAATTTTAGATAAAGCAGCAACATCATCTAACAAAGTAGCAATGTCATCAATTAATGCTAATAAACCTACCGTAGCCAATTTTAACCCCTTATACTTTTTTGAGTATTAAAAGTTATAACATTTAAGCATGATAATTCAACTTTAAAAATTACGATAATCTAGTTTAAATGGCCAACTATCTTTAAACTCATTAGTAGATAATATACGTTCTTGCTCATTAAGCTGTTTTAAGGTTTCTGTATGACGATAATTTTGGATGTAACATGTGCCATCATAACCTTTTTGTTTTAAATCATTTAAAATAGTTGTTACGTTATCTTCATTCATTAAATCTGTATGAACTGTAATTCTAACTTCAAAAGGAATAGATTTTTCATTGCATAAGTTAGTTAATGTCTCATTGAATTTTTTATATTTATTTGTACCTGTAACCAGTTTAAATTGTGCCTGAGGTGCCTTATAATCTAGCGCTATATAATCTACTAAATTATTTTTAATTAAGTCTTGGACAATTTCTGGTTTTGTTCCATTTGTATCTAGTTTTACATCAAAACCCATTTGTTTTATTTTAGCCGCTACTTTTGCAATGTCAGGGTATAAAGTTGCTTCACCACCCGAAAGAACAACTCCGTTTAATAAGCCTTGACGTTTTTCTAAAAATGTAAAAATTTCATTTATGGGCATAGTACCTTTGCTACCTAAAACAATATCTGGATTATGACAATAAGCACAACGCAAGTTACAGCCTGCAAACCAAACTATGCAGGCTGTACGCTCTGGGTAATCCAGCATGGTAAAGGGAGTTAAACCATATACTGGAAGCTCTTTCTTAGTGCTTGTCATAAATATTACTTAGGATTGCTTTTGACTCTGTAAAATGCTCCCGTTGTTTGTGTTCACCTTTTTTACCAATATTGAAGCTTTCTACAGGACGGAAGTAACCCATAACCCTTGTCCAAACTTTTGTTGCTTCTCCACAGGTTGGGCACTCTGGTTGTTCACCTTTTAAGTAACCATGTTCATCACAAACAGAAAATACTGGAGTAATTGTTATATAAGGCAAGCGGTGGTTTGCAATTACAGAATGCACCAATTTCTTACAAGCTTCACCAGTACTAATTTTTTCATTCATGTATAAATGCATAACTGTTCCACCTGTGTATTTACACTGAATATCATCTTGCAATTCTAGTGCCTCAAATGGATCATCGGTATGATCTACAGGAATTTGGCTAGAGTTAGTATAATAAATATTTTCACCTTCACCAGCCTGAATAATATCTTTGTAGCGTTTTTTATCTTCTTTAGCTAAGCGGTAAGTTGTGCCTTCAGCTGGAGTTGCTTCTAGGTTATATAAATTACCAGTTTCTTCTTGATAAATTTTTAGTTTGTCACGCATATGTTCTAAAATTTCTATACCAAATGTAATGCCTTTTTCTTCAGCAATATCATATTCACCTTTAGTGTAATTTAATATCATCTCATTCATACCGTTAATACCAATAGTAGAAAAATGATTTCTGAAATGTTTTAAATAACGGTGAGTATATGGGTATAAGCCTCTATCATACATACTTTGAATAAACTTACGTTTCTTTTCTAGGGTGGTATGAGCTAGGTCCATCAGGCGGTCAATTTCAGCGAATAAACCAGCTTTGTTACCTTTAAATCTGTAACCTAAGCGAGCCATGTTTACTGTTACAACACCAATAGATCCTGTCATTTCTGCACTACCAAATAAACCGTTACCACGTTTTAATAACTCACGTAAATCTAGCTGTAAACGGCAACACATACTACGGACTGCACCAGGTTCGTATGCTTCTGGATTTGCTACTTTGTTACCATTTTTATCTGTCATATATTGGCTACCAACAAAGTTTTGGAAGTATGAGCTACCAACCTTTGCTGTATTTTCAAAAATAGCATTTGCTACTTTGCTATCCCAATCAAAATCCTCTGTAATATTTACGGTTGGAATAGGGAAGGTAAATGGCTGACCATTGCTATCTCCTTCTGTCATAACTTCATAATAAGCTAATGTTATAAGTTCCATTTCTGGTAAAAAGTGCTTGTAACAAACATCTTCTAATTTGGTGATTGTGAAATCTCTGTCTTTAAGTTTTTCCAAAAATTCAGGATTATCAATTTCTTTAAATAAATGTAAATCATTTGCTGTTGGGAAGTTATTTTCTAAATCATCTGGTACTACAATATCCATTGTTATATTTGTAAATGGGCTTTGTCCCCAACGAGCAGGAACATTTAAGTTATAAACAAATTGACGAACTGCTTTTACAACATCTTTATATTCAAGGTTATCCATAAATACGTAAGGAGCTAAATAAGTATCAAATGAACTAAATGCTTGAGCACCAGCCCATTCAGATTGTAAAATCCCTAAAAAGTTAGACATTTGTCCTAAAGCTTCACGAAAATGACGAGGAGGGCGAGAAGAAACACGACCAGCAACCCCATTAAAACCTTCATTCAATAAAGCACGTAAACTCCATCCTGCACAGTAACCTGTTAGGCAATCTAAATCATGAATATGGTAATCTCCTTCACGGTGAGCAGTTGCTTCATCCGCAGTATAAATCTCATCTAACCAATAGTTTGCAACTACTTTACCTGCAACGTTGCTTATCATACCTGCGTTACTATAACCAACATTTGCGTTGGCATTTATGCGCCAGTCTTCTTTGTTGATATATTCCTCTACTGTTTGACTACAGTTTATTTCTGTATTTGAAAAAAGAGGGACAATTTTCGGTTTGTCTGATAGAAAATCTAATTCTGTTTTTTCGGATTCTGCTTGTTTTTCTATCTTTTTTTTCTTCTGAATTTCAGCCATAATGATTTCCCCTTAATTTTCAACGTTATACAAGATATAGAGTGCTTTATGAATTAAGCATACCATATGTAGTGGTGCAAGCATCTTGATATATATCAAAAATAGCCAAATATTTACCATTAAAATAAAAATGGGTATTAAAACAATGAGGTATAGAAAAAGTTATTTTTAGCTATTTGACATACATCAAATACGTTGTATCATATTTCTAATAAAATAATTTCAGACTTTGAAGCTTGCTTGCCTAAATCATAAGATATGGTAACCAAGCCGAGGATAATTATATCTTCCGGGTTAATATAGAAATGTATTGGCCTCCCGAATTTGGAAAGGAGTCAGATGAAAATAAACTTACAAGATCAAATGGGTCGGAGTTTTCCGTACTTACGTTTATCTGTTACTAATGTGTGCAACTTTAGTTGTACGTATTGTCTTCCTAATGGTTATCAAAAAACAGGATTGGAAAAATCTGAACTTTCTGTGGATGAAATACGTCGCCTTGTTACGGCTTTTGCAGGAATGGGAACTCATAAAGTCCGCTTAACAGGTGGAGAGCCAACAGTACGTAAAGATATAATGGAAATTGCAGAATCCATTTCAAATATTAATGGGATTGAGAAACTAGCAATTACCACAAATGGTTATAAATTGAATACTAAAGCTGAGGAATTATATAATTCTGGCGTACGTGCAATTAACGTTAGTGTGGATAGTTTAGACCCTGAAAAATTTAAAGCAATAACAGGACATAATAGGTTTGCAGAAGTTATTGAAGGCATAGATAAATGCCTAGAACTTGGTTTTGAAAGCGTAAAAATAAATGTAGTTCTAATGAAAGATTTTAACGATATTGAATTTGAACAGTTTATGTTACTTAGTAAAATGAAACAAATCCATGTACGATTTATTGAACTAATGCGTACAGGAGATAATATTCCATTTTTTGATACTCATCATATTTCAACTGAAACATTGGCTGAAAAACTTATTTCAATTGGTTGGGTACAAAAAATAAGAGGCGAAAGTGCAGGGCCAGCAACAGAATATATGCATGCCGAATATAAAGGTAGAATTGGTTTTATTGCCCCATATTCAAAAGATTTTTGTAAAAGCTGTAACCGATTAAGAGTTACAAGCCACGGTGAATTACAGTTATGCTTATTTGGTGATGGCAGACATGACTTGCGTCCGTTATTACAGCATGATAACCAAATACAAGAATTACAAGATACTATCCAAAACTTATTAAACTATAAAAAATCACATCATTTTTTACATGATGGTAATTTTGGAATAACAAATAATTTAGCATCTATCGGAGGATAAATAATGACTAATCAATGTAGAAAACATGAAGAAGATAGCTTTAATATGAAGAAACCAAATGCATTTGAAATGGTAGACGTTGGTAATAAACCAGAAACCAGAAGACGGGCTTGTGCTCAAGGTACAATAACTATGAATGAGGAAGCTTATAAAAAACTAATTGAAAAAACTTTACCTAAAGGTGATGCGCTAGGCCTTGCAGAAATTGCAGGGGTAACAGCGGCTAAAAAAACATCAGATATGATTCCTTTATGTCATCCATTACCGCTAGATAAGGTTGCTGTCTCATTAGATTTAGATGAACAGAGTTGTAGTGTAACAGCTCATTGTGCAGTTTCAGCATTTGCCAGAACAGGTGTTGAAATGGAAGCACTTGCAGGAGTAAATGGAGCATTGCTTGGTTTATATGATCTATTAAAGGGTACAGATGCAGCTTTAAATATTTCAGGCATTCAACTAAATATGAAAGAGGGCGGTAAGAAAGGTTATTGGGTGCATCCTAAAGCAGATGAATGTTGGCAAAAAACTGAAGAATTACCTTTAAGTGGCGTAAAAACAGCCATGATTACTTTAAGTGATAGAGCAAGTAAAGGAGAATACGAAGATTTATCTGGGCCAGCAGGAACAGATAATTTAACAAGCTTAGGTGCAGAAGTTGTCAAAACAATTGTTATGCCAGATGAAAAACAACAGCTAGCTGAAAGAATTAAACAACTAGCTATCTCAAACAAACTAGATTTAATAGTAACAACAGGCGGAACAGGCATTGCAGAACGTGATACAACCCCAGAAGCATTGGAAATAGCATGTGATAAATTAATACCTGGTTTTGGTGAATTACTTCGTGCAGATGGTGCTCAGTTTACTAAGTTTTCATGGATAAGCCGTAGTGTTGCAGGAATTGCAGGCAACACTCTTGTTATTGCACTTCCTGGAAATCCGAAGGCTGTTAAGGAAGGTTTAGCTGCTTTAAAAGGTATTTTACCTCATACAATTAAAACCCTTAAAAAAATTGATGACCATGAACCTCATGCGTAATTTTACAGGGGCATTTGCCGATGGTGCTGTTCTTTTACCATTACTAGCATTGCTTGCTGTTCAAACTGGTTTTGATGGTGCAATTTTGCTAGCTACTGCTGGCTTGGCTTATGTTATTGCAGGGTTTGTTTATAAAATTCCTATGTCTGTTCAACCGCTAAAATCTGTGGCTATTGCCGCAATTGCTATGGGTGCAAGTATGGAAGAGGTACGTTTAAGTGCTTTTGCTGTTGGTGTTGTTTGTTTATTGCTTTCATTTTTTCCTGCTAATAAAATGGCAGAAAAAATCCCACGCAGATTAATTCATGGCCTGCAACTTGGTTTAGGTGTTGTGCTTATGCTTAAAGGTATTGATGCTTTAATGCTTAATCCTACTACTATATATATAGCAATTTTTATTTTGCTTACTTTAGCTATTATATTTATTTCTGAATTAAGTACTCTACCAGTTTTAGGTTGGGTAGCAACCCTAGCACTTGGAGTTGCATTTTTTGCAGAGCCAATAACTACTACACAAGTTGTAAGCCATGAAGGTATTAGAATAGAAATTCTATTTGCACTTATTTTACCGCAAATTGCTTTAACTTTAACCAACTCTGTTGTTGGTACCGTAGATGTTTCTAAGCGTTACTTCAAAGAAAAAGCAAAACGAGTAACCGCTGTTAGTTTATTACGCAGTATTGGTTTAGGTAATATTTTATTTTCTGCAATTGGTGGATTACCATTTTGCCATGGTAGCGGAGGTATTACTGCTCATGTTAAAGGGGGTAGTAACCATTGGGTATCTAACTTAATTATTGGTGGAACGTTATTAGCATTAGGTTTTGCGGTTTATATTACAGGGACATTCTTTTTATATTATCCTGCAATTTTAACTGCTGTATTATTGTTTGCTGTTGGGTATTTTCACTTAAAATTAGCAAAGCCTAGTTGGGCAGTTAATAATTACAGATATCAATTAATTGCAATGGCAATAGTTGCCTTTGTTACTAAAAATATGCTTTGGGTACTTCTTACAGGAATAGTTTTTGAAGCATGTTATTTAACTATAAGGAAAGTGAGTAAGCATGAGCTTAGCTTTTAATTGTTGTTCTAGCGGAACAGGTTTAACTACATTCGAAGAAGCGCTAGAAATTATTGCTAATAATAGTACTTTATTACAAACTGAAAAAATACCAACTCAGGAAATTGCAGGGCGTATTTGTGCTGAAGATTTAACTAGCCCAATAGCTATTCAGCCATTTGATAATTCTGCTATGGATGGTTTTGCAGTACATGCAGAAGATTTAAAAAATGCATCATTACAAAACCCTGTAATACTTAAATGTGTAAGTAAAATAGCAGCTGGTGATTCTCCTATAACTGAAAATACACCACAAAATAACTGCCGAGAAATTATGACTGGTGCACCAATGCCAGCAGGTTGTAACTCTGTTGTTCCTGTAGAACTTACTACAGAGAATGATGGAAATATTACTTTTACAGCTCCATCTAAATTAGGAAATCATATCCGTAAAGCAGGAGAAGATTTTAATGTTGGTGATGCGGTTATTGTAAATGGAACAAAAATGGGTGCTCAACATGTATTAACCTTGGCAACACTTGGTATTAGCCATGTGGAAGTTTACAAAAAAGTTAAAACTGCAACTCTTTCTACTGGTAAAGAAATTATTCAGGATTTAACTAAAGATGCTCCTTTAGGTAAAATTTATAATTCAACAGGACCATACTTAGTTAGTAGTTTAACCCGTGATGATACAGATGTTAAATTTTATGGAACAGTACCAGATGAACCGAAATATTTCCCTGCAAAAATCAAAGAAATGCAGGAAGAGGGAGTAAAAATAATTATTTCTACAGGAGCAGTTTCTATGGGTAGATATGATTTTATTAAGGATTCATTAGAAAAACTAGGAGCAGAAATATTATTTCATAAAGTAGCAATACGCCCTGGGAAACCAAATTTATTTGCTAAACTTCCTGATGGTACATTATTTTTTGGTTTGCCGGGAAACCCAGCAGCAAGTGTGGTAGCAGCTAGATTTTTTGTTGAAACTGCAATCCGTAAAATGACAGGCAGAGAAACAGAACAACCATTAAATGCAAAACTAACTAATGATGTTTCAAGTAAAGAAGGGTTTCAGTTTTTCTTGAAAACTAAAGTTGGTATTTCTGAAGATGGAACTATGCAGGCGGATGTTTTACAAGGACAACAATCATTTATGGTTAAAGCATTTTTAACTGCTAACGCTTGGGCAATTGCCCCGCGTGAAGCAACCAAATTAACAACAGGAGATATGGTAAAAGTTTACCCCCTTTCTTCACAAGGATGGAGTTTGTAATGAACAAAGTAAAAATAAGATTATTTGGAGCGTTTAGAAATTATATATCTAAACCGAGTGTAACATTAGAAGTAGAAGCAGGGAGTACAGCAAGAGCTGTACGTAAAAACTTGGAAGATTATTTTTTAGTAAATACTGAGAACTTTGATAGCAAAATTATTGAGGAATCAATGTTGTCTACTGATGATGCTGTTTTAGATTTGGATGATAAAATTCCAGAAGGTGTTTCATTAGCCATTCTACCACCAGTTTGCGGAGGTTAAGATATGAGTATATATATAGATTTTAGCGATGGTCCAGTAATGCATAATGAAATTACTTCAAAACTTACAAACCAAGGTCATGGTGCACAAAATATGTTTTTTGGTGCTGTTCGTACCGTTAATTTAGGACGAAATGTTACCAAAATAGATTACGATTTATTTGCTCCGCTAGCAAAAAAAGTAATCACGGAAATTTGTGAAGAAGCCATAGCAGAAGTTGGTGGTAACGCTGATGTTGCAGTTATTCATGCTTTTAACACAGTTAAAATTGGTGAATTAAGTATTGGAATTGGGGTTTCAACTCCGCACCGTGCTGAATCATACGATGCGTGTAGGTATATTATTGAAGAAATAAAAATGCGTGCACCAATTTGGAAAAAAGAATATTACGAAGATGGTGAAACAGAGTGGGTGCAAGGTCATGCTCTTTGTCAGCATAATAAATCTCATAATCACAAAAGGTCAGCATAATGATTGGTGTTATTTTAGCAGGAGGACTATCTTCAAGAATGGGGCAGGATAAGGCCATGTTACCATTTAATGGTATGAATTTGTTAGATCATATGCTTGATTTATTAGAGCCTTTAGATTGTTCTGAAGTATATGTAAGTGGAAATATTGAAGGGTACCAATGTATTAAGGATAGTAAAAATCAACTTGGACCTATAGGTGGTTTATCAGCTGTATTAAGCAGAATTCCTAATGATGAGGAAGTTTTATTTATTCCTGTTGATATGCCATGCTTAACAGCAGGATTTTTACAGAAATTTAAACTTAATGATTATGATGCAGTTGCCTCTGAAGAGTCTCCATTGCCTTTAATTATAAAGAATGTGCCAGAAATAAGAGACAAAATATCTAATCAGATTAATAACAAAAGATTCTCAATTAGAGATTTTCTATTGCTAGTTAATACATATTACTTACCATATGCTAGAGAATCTGAATACTTTCTACAAAATGCCAATACACCGCAGCAATGGAAATCAATGACATTATGAAGATTCGTATTGTAAATAATTCTATGCGTTTTAGGATATCTGAAGAAGAATTATTACTTTTAGAAAAAGGTGGAACTTTAGAAGAAAAACTAGAATTTCCAAATGATAAGGAATTAATTATTCAGCTAGAAAATGATAAAAATATCAAAGAAGAATTTGATATGATATTTAATGAAAACATAATCTTATTGAAAATACATAATTTTATACTTGAAGAAATAAAAGGTAGCTCAAAAGCTGCTAAATTGGAAAATTCTAAGCTTGTTTGTTATGTAGAAGTTGATTTCCACAAACACAAGTAGTTGATTTTTTAACGGGAATAGATTTGGTTTCCATTGTTCTACCATCTATAATAAATAATTTATCTGTTAAAGTTTTAAGGGCAGGGGAATTTACTAACAGTTTGATAGTTTCTAGTGCCATAAGGCTTCCAATCACTCCAGCAACTGCTCCAATTGCACCAGCTTCAGCGCAATTACGGATATCTGCTTTTGGTTTTTGTGGATATAAACAGCGGTAACAGGCACCACTATTTCCAAAAACACTAACTTGCCCCTCCCAGCCAGTTATAGCGCCAAATACAACAGGAATGTTAAGTTTTATAGCTGTATCATTTACTAAATAGCGTGTTTCAAAGTTATCTGATCCATCTAAAATAATATCAAAGTCTGTTAAAAATTCTTCTGCATTTTCAGTATCTAAACGGATTTTATGTGGAGTTATTTTAACGTTTGGATTTAAGCTTTCCAACAGCATAGTAGAAATTTCAGCTTTATATAAACCTTGATCTGCTGTGGTATATAAAACTTGGCGCTGTAAGTTACTTTCATCAATTCTATCATCATCAATAATAGAAATTTCACCAACTCCAGCACTTACTAAGTACATAAGGGCAGGGCAACCAAGACCACCAGCACCAATAACAACAATTTTTGCTTTTTGGAGAGATTTTTGTCCGTCTTCTCCAAATTCAGACAGGATAGTTTGGCGTAGGTAACGGTTAGTCATTAGCTATAATATTCTACAGGACAATTTTTAGAGCCATAATTATGGCATTTTCTAGCAATTTCAGGGTCACCGTATCTACAAAGTGCATGTTCAGTAGTTAATGCTATTTTTTTACCATCTATTATAACAGCTCCATCTTCTTTCAGTTGTTTCAATGCACGCGATAAAGTTTCAGGTGTCATTGCTAAATGGTTGGCAATTAATGATTTTTCAAATGGAAGTTCAAAATATGGATTTTGGGAATCAGATTCAAGCATTGTTTTAACTAAAAACCTACCAACACGTTCGGCAGCAGATTTAAGGGTTATTTGTTCAATTTGGTAAATAAGTGAATTGGAATGTTTTGACATTACTTTTAATAGATTCATTGCAAATTTGTGGTCAGATCGTGCTATTTGAGTAACAGTTTCTGATGGTATAGATAAAATATTAATATTATCAATTGCTTCAGCTCCAACATGAGAAGCTGAGCCAGAAAATATTGCTGTCTCCATGAATGTGTCACCACGTCCTAAAATTTGAGGTATAGATTCATCACCGTTTGCAGCACTTCTGAAGATTTTAATTTTACCTGAAAATATTATGTAAAGGTGAGAAACCTTTTCACCTTGTAAGAAAAGAAGGGACCCACTTGGATACTTTTTTGTGTGCGCACCTACCAAAATTTTATTTAGTACTTCATCGTTCAGACCATTAAATAATGGCAGGGATAGTAGAAAGCCTTTCTCTTGCATAATACTATTAGGAGCTTGTAGTTTTTCATACATATTGGTGTTCTAAATCCTTTCGAAGCGCTCTCTTGACATATATCAAGGGGTTGCAAAATATTTTGTGCGTTAATACAATGGTGAACAAAGAATACATCCCTTATAGGGATAAGGAAAGAATAAAAAAATGGTTTCAAAAAGCGAACAAAATAAAGCCTTATTTTTCAGTACGTTCTCCTTTACTGTGTGTTTTGCAGTATGGACAATATTTTCAATTATTGGGCTAAAAATTAAACAAGATTTAGGATTGACTGATACTCAATTCGGTGTTTTGGTGGCAACACCAATTTTAACAGGGTCATTAAGTAGGCTTTTATTAGGTATATGGACAGACCAATATGGAGGCCGTTTAGTTTATACTATTCTAATGTTAACAACTGCAGTCGCCACTTATTTACTTTCTAGTGTTTCAACATATGAAATGTTTCTAGTTGCTGCACTTGGTGTTGGTTTAGCTGGTGGTTCATTTGCTGTTGGTATTGCGTATGTTTCCCAATGGTACGGAAAAGAAAAGCAGGGAACAGCCTTAGGTATTTTTGGTATGGGTAATGTTGGTGCTGCTGTTACAAACTTTGGAGCTCCATTTTTAGTGGTAGCCTTAGGTTGGCAACAGACCGCACAAGTTTATTCAGGTGTTTTAATTGTTACAGCTATTATATTTTGGTTTATGACCAAAGACGATCCTAAGCTTGTCGCAAGACGTGAGAAAAATGAAGCTGCTCGTCCAATTCTAGAGCAGTTAGAGCCTTTGAAAAACTTACAAGTTTGGCGATTTTCACTTTATTACTTCTTTGTATTTGGTGCTTATGTAGCCTTAGCTTTATGGTTGCCACGTTATTACATGGGGGTGTATGGCCTAGAAATTCAAGTTGCTGGTATGTTAGCCGCAGCTTATGCATTACCTGGTAGTATTTTCCGCGCATTAGGTGGTTGGATGTCTGATAAATTTGGTGCAAGAGCAGTTATGTATTGGACATTTATTGCTTCACTTGTTTGCTTATTTATTATGTCCTATCCATCAACAGAATATACAGTTGCTGGTATTCAAGGACCAATAAACTTTTCAATTACAATTGGCCTAGAGATATTTGTTGCCATCACTATTATACTTGGTTTCTTTATGTCATTAGGTAAAGCTGCTGTTTATAAACACATTCCTGTTTATTATCCAGATCATGTTGGTTCTGTAGGTGGTATTGTTGGTTTAATCGGTGGTTTAGGTGGTTTTTGCTTACCTATCGCATTTGGTTTTATGAACGATATGATAGGCGTATGGACAAGTTGCTTTATGCTACTTTTTGCTATTACAGCAGTTGCTCTGATTTGGATGCATATGGCTGTGCTTATCGCAGAAGGTAAAACACAGAAAAAATCTAAGTTCTTACCAGAGCTAGAATAAAACTAAAAACCTCTCCCGAGTTTTAATTCTGGAGAGGTTTTATTTAAATAATATAAGGATAAAAAAAATATGGATAAAAATCTAACCGATTGGAACCCAGAAGACGCCCAGCAATGGGAATCTGAAGGTAAAAAGATCGCCAACCGAAACTTATGGATTTCAATTCCATGTTTATTATGTGGTTTCGCAGTATGGCTTTACTGGGGTATTATTACAGTACAAATGTTAAACTTAGGCTTTCCATTTGAAAAAGCTGAATTATTTAGCTTAATGGCTATTGCTGGTTTAAGTGGTGCTACATTACGTATTCCAAGCACATTCTTTATTCGTTTAGCAGGTGGTCGTAATACTATCTTCTTTACAACAGCGTTATTAATCATCCCAGCATTTGGTGCTGGTATTGCATTGCAAAACCCTGATACTCCATTATGGCAGTTCCAATTATTGGCACTTCTATCTGGTTTTGGTGGTGGTAACTTTGCTTCTTCTATGTCAAACATTAGCTTCTTTTACCCTAAAAAGGTTCAAGGTTTATCATTAGGTTTAAATGCTGGTTTAGGTAACTTTGGTGTTACAACTATGCAAGTGCTTGTACCTTTAGCTATGACATTTGGTGCTTTTAGCGGTGCTTCAATGGTACTTAAAAGTACTAGTGGTACTTTAATTGGTAAAATACCAGCAGGTACAGAAACAGCTATTCAGAATGCTGGTTTTGTATGGGTTGCTATTCTTATTCCATTAGTAATTGCTGCTTGGTTTGGTATGAACAATATTAAAGCTAAACACGTTTCACCAGATGTTAAATCTCCACTTTCAGCATTTGCATTAATTACATTTATGCTTGCTATTGGTATGGTAACTGCTGCTTCTGGTTTATGGTTAATGCTACCAGAAGGTGCTAACGGTTCAGGTTACGGTATTAGTAAGTGGATTGTATTACCTATAGTTATTGCTGCAACTGTTGTGTTACTTAGAATATTGTTACAAGGTAATGCTAAGAAGAACCTAATTCATCAATACCAAATCTTTAAAAACAAAGATACATGGGCAATGACAGTTATTTATACAATGACTTTCGGATCATTTATTGGTTTTGCTGCATCTTTCCCATTAGCAATTAAAGTTATATTTGGTTACCAACATATCGAAGTTGCTGGTGTTATGACTCATAATATTGCTAATGCTAACGGCCCAAGTGCTTTAATGTTTGCATGGATGGGACCATTCATTGGTGCATTAATTCGCCCATTAGGTGGTTGGATATCAGATAGAATGGGTGGAGCTATGGTTACACAAATAGTTTCTGTTGTTATGGTTGGTTGTGCCATAGGAGTTGCTCATTACATGCAACTTGCTTACGCATCTGCTACTCCTGAACAGTACTTTGTACCATTCTTTATTATATTCTTAATATTGTTTGCTGCTACTGGTATTGGTAACGGTTCTACTTTCCGTACTATTGCTATGGTATTTAACAAAGAACAAGCTGGACCAGTTTTAGGTTGGACATCAGCTGTTGCCGCTTATGGTGCTTTCATTATTCCGAAAGTATTAGGTGAGCAAATTAAACTAACTACTCCAGAAGTAGCACTATACGGATTTGCTGTATTCTACACAGTTTGTATTGTTATTAACTGGTGGTTCTACCTTCGTCCAGGAGCAGAACATAAAAACCCATAAGGACTAAACTTAGTTACAGGGTGCCACTTGCACCCTGTAACTACTTTTTTACTAAACCTATAAAAGGTTCTGTAAAAGAAGATTTAATTTTATGAATTTCTTTTATTGAGGCTTTTATAAAAATATAAAAAAATAATAAATTTTAATTTTAATTTGGAATAAAAAAATATGAGTTACTTTTTAGATAGATTAAGTTTTTTCAATAAAACTGAAAGCACCTTCGCAGACGATCATGGTGTGGTTACAAACGAAAACCGTAAATGGGAAAATGCTTATCGTAGCCGTTGGCAACACGATAAGGTTGTCCGTTCAACACACGGTGTAAACTGTACTGGTTCATGTAGCTGGAAAATTTATGTAAAAAATGGCTTAGTAACATGGGAGACTCAACAAACAGATTACCCACGTACTCGCCCAGATTTACCAAACCACGAACCTCGTGGTTGTGCACGTGGTGCAAGTTATTCTTGGTACATATATAGTGCTAACCGTCTAAAATACCCTCTAATTCGTAAACGGTTACTTAAACTTTGGCGTGATGGCTTAAATATTCATAGTCACCCAGTAGATAACTGGGAATCTATTATGAAAGATGCTAAAAAACGTAAATCTTTCCACGATGTGCGTGGGCAGGGTGGTTTTGTACGTGCAGATTGGGATGAAGTTAACACAATTATTGCCGCAGCAAATATTTATACAGCTAAAGAATATGGTCCTGACCGTTTAATCGGGTTCTCACCAATTCCTGCTATGAGCATGGTTTCTTACGCTGGTGGTTCTCGTTATCTTTCACTAATGGGTGGAACATGTATGAGCTTTTATGATTGGTATTGTGATTTACCTCCAGCTTCTCCACAAACATGGGGTGAACAAACAGATGTTCCTGAAAGTGCAGATTGGTATAATTCTAACTTCTTAATGTTATGGGGGTCTAACGTTCCGCAAACTCGTACACCAGATGCGCACTTCTTTAGTGAAGTACGTTACAAAGGTGCACAAAGTGTAGTTATTACACCAGATTATTCTGAAGCATCTAAGTTTGCAGATATTTGGTTAAACCCTAAACAAGGTACAGACGCTGCCTTAGGTATGGCAATGGGTCATGTTATCATGAAGGAATTCCATATTGATAAACAGGATAAGTACTTTGAAGATTACTGTAGAACATATTCAGATATGCCTTTCCTTGTTATGCTTAAAAAACAGGGTAAACATTATGTACCTGGTCGCTTTTTACGTGCCTCTGATTTTAAAGATGGTTTAAAAGAGAAAAATAACCCAGATTGGAAAACTGTAGCTATAGATGAAAATTCAGGTAACATTGTTGCACCAAATGGTTCAATTGGTTTCCGTTGGGGAGAAGATGGTAAATGGAATATTGCTCCAGAAGATGCTAAAGGTAAAGAATCTAAGTTACAGCTAACTTTAGTTGGTTCTCATGATGATGTTGTTGATGTTGCCTACCCATACTTTGGTGGAATAGAACATGAGCACTTTGAAAGCACAGATCATGATGAAATTTTACCTCGTAAAATTCCAGCCCGTACAGTTAAACTTAAAGATGGTGAAATATTAGTAGCCACAGTATTTGATTTACTTGCAGGTAACTATGGTATTGATAGAGGTTTAGGCGGTAAAAATGTTGCAAAAGATTTTGATGATGACGCACCATTTACCCCAGCATGGCAAGAAAAAGTTACAGGTGTACCACGGGATAAAGTAATTACGGTTGCACGTGCATTTGCTGAAAATGCATCTAAAACTGAAGGTCGTTCCATGATTATTATTGGCGCCGCCATGAACCACTGGTACCACATGGATATGAACTACCGTAGTGCAATCAACATGCTTGTTCTTTGCGGTTGTGTTGGTAAATCTGGTGGTGGATGGGCTCACTATGTTGGGCAAGAAAAACTTCGTCCACAAACAGGTTGGCTACCATTAGCATTTGGCTTGGATTGGGCTCGTCCTCCTCGTCAAATGAACTCAACTTCATTCTTCTATGCTCATACTGACCAATGGCGTTATGAACATTTAGAACTGGATGATATTTTATCTCCACTAGCAGATAAAAAAGATTGGGATGGTTCAATTATTGATTGTAACGCTCGTTCAGAAAAAATGGGTTGGTTGCCTTCAGCTCCTCAGCTAGAAACAAATCCGTTAACTATTGCTAAAAAAGCAGGTAAAAAAGACCCTGTTGCATATGCAGTAGCCCAAATAAAAGCTGGTAAGCTTAAAATGAGTTGTGAAGACCCAGATAACCCAGCAAACTGGCCTCGTAATATGTTTGTTTGGCGTTCTAATTTGCTTGGTTCATCAGGTAAGGGACATGAATATTTCCTTAAACATTTACTAGGTACAAAACATGGTGTGCAAGGTAAAGACCTAGGTAAAGAAGGTGCTAAGCGTTCTAAAGATGTTAAATGGCACAACAAAGCACCAGAAGGAAAATTAGACTTATTAGTAACTCTAGATTTCCGTATGTCTACTACTTGTGTTTATTCAGATATCGTATTACCAACAGCAAGTTGGTATGAGAAAAATGACTTGAATACATCAGATATGCACCCATTTATTCACCCACTATCAAAGGCTATTGACCCAGTTTGGGAAAGTAAATCTGATTGGGATATTTATAAAGGTTTAGCTAAAAAAGTATCTGAATTATCTCCGGGTCATTTAGGTGTTGAAAAAGATCTAGTAACTTTACCAATTCAACATGATACACCTTTAGAGCTTGCTCAACCTGTTGATGTTAAGGAATGGAAAAAAGGTGAGTGTGACCCTGTTCCTGGTAAAACAATGCCATTAATGATGGTTGTTGAACGTGATTACCCAAATACTTACAAAAAATTCACATCACTTGGGCCATTAATGAAGAAAATTGGTAATGGTGGTAAAGGGATTGCTTGGAATACTGAACATGAAGTTGATTTACTTGCAGAACTTAACGGTACTTGTAAAGAAGAAGGTATTTCTAAGGGATTGCCTAAAATTGAATCTGATATTGATGCCTGTGAAGTAATTCTTTCATTAGCACCTGAAACTAGTGGTGAAGTTGCTGTTAAAGCGTGGAAGTCACTAGAGAAGTTTACTGGTCGTGAACATGCTCACTTAGCATTGCCTAAAGAAGATGAAAAAATTCGCTTCAGAGATGTTCAAGCTCAGCCTCGTAAAATTATTTCTTCTCCTACTTGGAGTGGAATTGAATCTGAGCACGTATCTTATAATGCTGGTTACACCAATGTTCATGAGTATATTCCTTGGAGGACATTAACAGGTCGTCAACAGTTGTATCAGGATCACCAATGGATGCGTGATTTTGGTGAGGCATTAGTAACTTACCGTCCACCAGTAGATACAAATACTGTTGATTCAATGCGTAAAAAACATGATAACGGTAATAAAACAGTAACTCTAAACTTTATTACTCCGCATCAAAAATGGGCGATCCACAGTACTTATAGTGATAACCTACACATGTTAACACTTTCTCGTGGTGGTCCAATTGTTTGGATGAGTGAAGTTGATGCTGCAAAAGCTGATATTGAAGATAATGATTGGGTTGAAGCATTTAATGAAAATGGTTCACTAGTTGCTCGTGCCGTTGTTAGTCAACGTGTTAACGAAGGTATGATTATGATGTACCATGCACAAGAAAAAATTGTGAATATTCCAGGTAGTGAAATAACTGGTACTCGTGGTGGTATTCACAACTCTGTAACTAGGGCAACTCTTAAACCAACTCATATGATTGGTGGTTATGCTCAGCAAAGTTATGGCTTCAACTATTACGGAACAGTTGGTTCTAACCGTGATGAATTTGTGGTTGTACGTAAAATGGAAAATGTTGACTGGATGGATGGTACTCCTGTTCAAAAAGCAGATGATCTTAAGAAGGATGTAAGCTAATGAAAATACGCGCGCAAATAGGTAAAGTTTTAAACCTAGATAAATGTATTGGTTGTCACACTTGTTCTGTTACTTGTAAAAATGTATGGACATCTCGTGAGGGAATGGAATACGCATGGTTCAATAACGTAGAAACTAAACCAGGTATTGGTTACCCAAAACAGTGGGAAAGCCAAGATAAATGGAACGGTGGCTGGGAACTAAAAGGCAAAAACTTACAGCCCAAAATTGGTGGTAAGTTAAAAGTTCTAGCTAAAATATTCTCTAACCCAGATATGCCAGAAATTGATGATTACTACGAACCATTTACATTTGATTACGAACACTTGCAAAAAGCACCAGAAATGGAAGCTCAGCCAGTTGCTCGTCCTCGTTCATTAATTACTGGTGAGCGTATGGAAAAAATCCATTGGGGTCCTAACTGGGAAGAAATTTTAGGAACTTCTTTTGAATCTCGTAGACGTGACTACAACTTCAAAGAAATGCAAGAAGAGATGTATGGTGAGTTTGAAAATACATTCATGATGTACTTACCACGCCTTTGTGAACACTGCTTAAACCCAACTTGTATTGCAGCTTGTCCATCTGGTTCTATTTATAAACGAGAAGAAGATGGTATTGTTTTAATTGACCAAGATAAGTGCCGAGGCTGGAGAATGTGTGTTTCTGGTTGTCCGTATAAAAAAATCTATTATAACTGGAAATCTGGTAAAGCTGAAAAATGTACTTTCTGTTACCCACGTATTGAAGCTGGTGAACCTACTGTGTGTAGTGAAACTTGTGTTGGTAGAATACGTTACCTTGGTGTTATGCTTTATGATGCGGATAAAATTAAAGAAGCAGCATCAGTTGAAGATGAAAAAGATTTATACCAAGCTCAACTTGATATGTTCCTTGATCCGAATGATCCTGAAGTTCAAGCTCAGGCACGAAAAGATGGTATTCCTGAAAACTGGTTAGAAGCTGCTAAAAATTCACCTGTCTATAAAATGGCAATGGATTGGAAAGTTGCACTACCACTTCACCCAGAATACCGTACATTACCAATGGTTTGGTATGTACCACCTTTAAGCCCGATTCAATCTGCGGCCCAAGCAGGTAAGATTCCTGGGAAAATGGGTGGAAAGGGTATTATTCCTGATGTTGAATCATTAAGAATTCCTGTTAAATACTTAGCAAACCTATTAACAGCAGGTAAAGAAGAACCAGTTGTTAAAGCATTAGAAACAATGCTTGGTATGCGTGCATATATGCGCAGTGTAACTGTTGAGAAAAAACCTGATGCAAAAATTTTAAAAGAAATTGGTATGAGCAAAGATATGATGGATGATATGTATCATATTATGGCTATTGCTAATTATGAAGATCGTTTTGTTGTACCATCTGCTCACCGTGAAGAAGCATTAGATGCTTATGGTGAACGTGGTGGATGTGGTTTTACATTCGGTAATGGCTGTCATAGCAATTCTGAACCTGATTTATTTGAAGCTAAGGCTACACCTAGCAGAAGAATAAATAGCCTGTTTGAAAAAGCTCATGATGAACGTATTAAAGTGGAGATTAAATAATGAAAACACTAAGAATTTTATCAGCACTTCTTACATATCCAACCAAAGAAATGATGGAATCCATAGACAAACTTGTTCCTTTAATGAAAGAAGAAACTTGGATGCCTAAAAAAGAACTAACTAAAATTGAAGGTTTAGTTGAATACTTAAAATCTAAGGATTTACTAGATTTACAAGAAGAGTATGTTGCATTATTTGACCGTACTCCATCACTTTCACTACATATGTTTGAACATATTCATGGTGAATCTGCGGAGCGTGGTCAGGCTATGGTTGATTTAGCTGCTATGTATGATGAAATTGGATTGGAAATAGCATCTAATGAAACACCAGATTATTTACCATTATTCTTAGAATATCTTTCTCAGTTGCATGGTGAAGAAGCTCAGCAATGTTTAGGTGAAGTTGTAAATGTTATTGCTGCTGTTGGCAAACGTTTGGAAAAACGCAAAAGTAAGTACACTGCATTATTTAATGCAATGCGTGCTTTAACAACTGCTATCCCAGATGAAAAATTCCTTAAAAAAGCACTTGCTATGGATGATGGCCACGCTTTAAGCATGGATGAAACAGATGATGCGTGGGAAGAACAAATGGCATTTGATGGCTTAACACCAAAATCTGAAGGTTGTGGAACTGGTTGTTCAAGCGGTGGATGTGGCGGCTCAATGCCTCCAAAAGAGAAATTAAAAGTAGTAGTAAAAGAAGGGGAGCAAAGTAATGCATAACTTTTTATTCGGGATTTACCCATATATTTGCGTAGTTGTTTTTGTAGTGGGAAGTATTTTACGTATGGATAGAGACCCATACACATGGCGTGCAAAATCCAGCCAATTATTACGTAAGAAAAGCCTAATGGCAGGAAGTTTACTTTTCCATGTTGGTATTTTATTCTTACTAGTTGGTCACTTTATTGGTTTACTTACACCACAAAGCCTTTACCATGCATTTGGTTTAACTGCTCCAGTTAAACAACAAATTGCTATGTTTAGTGGTGGTGCTTTTGGTGCTGTAGCCCTTGGTGGATTAACAATTTTACTTTGGCGCAGGTTAACAGATGTTCGTATTCGTAATAACAGTAGTTTTATGGATATTGCGCTATTAGTTATATTATATGTACAGCTTATTTTAGGCTTGATGAGTATTAATATTTCTGCTCAACATCCAGATGGAAGCAGTATGATTGCTTTAGCTAATTGGGCACAGCATATTGTTACTTTCCGTGATGGTGCAGCTGAATTTATTATCCATGAACATTGGATATTCAAAGCTCATATTGTATTAGGTGTAACTTTATTCTTAATAACACCGTTTACTCGTTTGGTACACGTGTTTAGTGCTCCTATTTGGTATGTATTCCGTACTGGTTACCAAATTGTGCGTAAACGCTCATAAAATCATAACTGTAACTTATAAAAGGAGAGTGCTATACTCTCCTTTTATATTTATGAAAATAATATTTAGGAATAACAAATGTACTCAGAAACAACTAAACACTTTGCAAATATAGCAGTTCAAAAAATTGATTATCTAACAAGTAATTTTATGGGATTCTTAATTTCTGCTATGATGGCAGGTGCTTACGTTGGTGTTGGTATTGTACTTGTTTTAACTGTCGCAACAGGTGCTGATCCTGCTTCAGTTAAAATTATTATGGGTAGTTTATTTGGGATTGCACTTACATTAATTGTATTTGCAGGTGCTGAATTATTTTCTGGGCATACCATGTTTATGGCATTTGGATTTTTACACAAAAAAGTAAAAGCTCTACATGTTTTATATGATTGGATTATTGCTTGGTGGGGAAATTTATTTGGCTCTATGTGTCTTGCTATTTTATTTGCTTTAAGTGGTGGAATAGATTGGATGTATGATGCTGGTAGCCTTGTTCATACAATTGCAGACCATAAGGTAAATAGTACAGTTGTTGAACTTTTAGCTCGTGGGGCTATTTGTAACTGGCTTATATGTTTAGCTATTTGGATGGCAGCCAGAACAAAAAATGATATGGCAAAATGTATTTTTATTTTCTGGTGTTTATTCGCATTTATTGCTGCTGGTTTTGAACATGGAGTTGCCAACATGAGTGTATTTACTATCTCTTTAATGGGCGAACATTCAGCTGATGTTAATTTATATAGTGTATTGTATAATTTATTATGCGTATCTGTTGGTAATATTATTGGTGGAGCAGGCTTTATTGGTGTTGCTTACTTCTTAACAAACAAAAAGGCATAATAATGAAGGCTCTTTTTTCTATAGGATTCCGTCCATTCTTTTTACTTGCAGGGCTACAAGCAGCCCTTTCTATTATCTTATGGGTATTTACTTATAATGGTATTTTAACTCTTGATACAGCGTGGCAAAATCCTATTGTGTGGCATGGACATGAAATGATTTTTGGTTTTGCCGTAGCTGTTATAGCAGGCTTTTTACTTACAGCCATTCCAAATTGGACAAGTACAGTACCAATTAATGGAGGTAAGCTAATATTTTTAGCTTTATTATGGTTTATTGGTCGGATTGCTATGCATACTAGTTTAATACCACCACATATTACAGCAGGGATAGATATATTATTCTTACCAATTTTAATGTTGATGTTATCATCAGTTCTTATAAAAGCAAAAGCTATTGCTAATATGGCTTTTTTAGTTATTTTAGGAATACTTGCAGTTTTAAATGCTCTTACACATTTATCTGTATTGAATATGATAGACTTAGATGCAACCAATATAATGTTTTTTGCTATCCACCTTATAATATTTATAATTACCATTATTGGCGGTCGTGTTATTCCATTTTTTACTAGAAATGGACTAGCATTAAAAAATATTAATATTGAAGTTACCCACCAACCACTTACAGATAAACTTGCTCTTGGGTTAATGTTTACGTTAGCTATAGTTGGATATATAACTGAATTTCATGGACAGGTTTTTGCAATTCTTGCTTTTGCAACAGCCCTTGTTCATACAATTCGCCTGTCACGTTGGCACGGTTTTAAAACATTAAGTATACCAATTTTATGGATTTTGCATATTGGTTATAGCTGGCTAATTATTGGTTTAATATTAGAAGGAATACATGCTTGGTCGTATGTAATATCTATCCATCTTGCGATGCATGCATTTACAGTTGGTGCTATTGGTACGATGATATTGGGTATGATGACACGTGTTAGTTTAGGTCATACAGGCAGAGAAATTAAAGCATATTTACCAATTATCTTATCTTATATAATATTGCAAGCTGCAGTTATTATACGTATTGCAGGAGGTATATTTTTTGAAGAGCTATATGTAGATTCTATTATTATATCTGGAATATTATGGGCAGCTGCATTCATGATATTTACAATTATTTACTTACCAATTTTAGTAACTAAGCGTCCAGATGAGAATGGAATTAATTAAAATATTTTGCTCCGTACTTAATTCACTTGTAATTTATAATTTTAATATTATAACTTAAGAATCAATATTACTCATGAGAGATAGTAATATCTCTTCATGGGATTACCTTTTTTTTTATAATACAATCACACTTAGGTATAAATTATGACAATGAAAAATCAGAAAACTGATAACTTTTCTCCAGTTTATCTATACATATGGAGTGAAACCCCAAAGCATATTCTGAATGTCTATGAGGAAGCAGAGAAAGAAATTAATGAACGTTTGAAGGAATATAACTTATATATTCAAAGACAATGGATTGTTGAAGATGGGGCACCATCAAAGGTTAATTCAGTGAAATTTAACTCTCAAGGTCTTCATATTATGGGGTCTATGGAGGTGCAACTCTCACTTGGGCTATTGTTTGATGATATGCCACACCATGTAGTTACATTCCTTGCACAAAATAGTACTTGTACACAGCTTGATAAGAATAATCATTTACAAGTTGTTGGAAATGGAGGAAATATTTTCCTTATAAGCTCAAAAACTGGTTCAATCGGAAACTGTACATCAGGGCAGTACCCAGATGATGTATTTCCAGAAGTTAGAGAATACTTTTTTCTGGATAGTAATGGAGAAATAAGTAAACACAGAACTTGGTAGATATTGTCTATCTATTATATAAAAAGAGAGAGCATTAAACGCCCTCTCTTTTTTATTTTCCGCCTGTAAGTTTATCTGTTATTAAGTGAAACGTAAATGGTTCTTTTGGGTGAATATAATAATATTTATCTTCTATATTTGGAGTATTTACACCCAAATATTTTCTTGCTGTCAGTCTCATAATATTAACTGGAGAGATATCTGGATAGAGCTCTTGGTAGTTTCCATCAGAGAAATATACAGCACTAATGGTTTCATATGCTTCATCTAAATCAGTTTTATCTACTGAGTCCCAATATGTATGAGATCTACTTCCATGATCTCCTAGTAGAAGTATTACAGTTGGTCTGGTTGCACTTTCTAGAATTGTATCTATAGCTGATAGGAGTTTTTTATTAATAAATTTTAGCTGTCCCACATAATGCTTTTTGTAGTCATTTTGAAGATCCGCCCCATCAAAAAATACACTTACATATTTAGGATATTCTAGTGACTCACCATTTTCATCAAATATGAAAGGTGTATGTGGTGAAACAAAATGATAAAAAGAGAATTTTGGCTCAGATGATTTTATTTTTGCTACTGAGTGTAGTTGCTTGAAATCAGTGAGTATTGATTCTTTATGTATTTTGAATAAGTTAAAGCCTTCTATATTTTCTAACCATTTTACAAGAGGTGTTCTTTCTACAAAAGTCGCCCATTTAGGGTAAGATATATCTAGAGAACGTTTCTTGTTCTTATTTGGTGAAAATATATTGTATCCTTTGTTTTCTAATAACTTTTGTAAACGAGATGTTGTTTTGTACAGCCACAAAGCGCTTCCATCGAGTGTTGTAAAGTTTGGTATGGTTATTATATCATTAATATATGATAAATTTAAATTACTAGAAATTGAGTATTCTGTTTTAGGGAAGTTTGCATAACTTTTTTCTGGTAAATAAAAACCCTTATTTTTTAGTTCTGCTAAGAACGGCTTATTATCAAATGAAAATAAGCGCTTTAAAGAGTTCTTTCCTGCATAAGCGTCTGTAACAATATAATAAATATCAGGAAGTCCAGCAGGTTCTATATCTCTATTTTTTTCAGGAAGGGTTTGTGCTGCATTGTAATAAACTTCATCCGAAACCTTTTGGAGATTTGTTTTAATGCAATATATTAAAGAAAGTAAAGTTAACAATGTAATAAATATAAATATAAGTTCACCGAAAGACTTTCTTAAGCGAGGATAATTATCTCTAATAAGAAAAAACCACATAAGAAAATAAAGGCATATCAATACTATATGAGAGATAATATGGTTTTGAATATATATATGTATGTATGTTACGTAATTAAAGAATATAAATGTTGTAGCTGTTAGTACAATGAATGGTTTTTCTTGTACCCCCCATTTTTTCACTAACATGTTAAAAGATATAAATAATATTCCAAAAAGTATAGGGATAGCAAGCCAGTATTTATACCATTCCTCACTGGCGAAAAGTACTGTTACATCGGTTATTCTTAAGTTAGATTCTAGGTTAGCATTGCTAATAGCCCAAACAGAAACTATAAAAAGCTTAAATATATAAGTTAATTTTTTTTTGTTCTTTGCTGTTATATTCATTTTACTTTTCTTTGCATAAGAAACAATACTCTTTTTGAACCCTTAATTTTTTCTTTACTTTTAATCTTGTAAAATTCTCCAAATATTTTTTCAAAATCCTTCAGATTATATTGCGGAAAAATATCTTCACGAGTTGAGAGTAGGTGCATTACCTGAGAATCAGTTTTTGGTATAAATTCAATAATTAAATATTCTGACAACGTAGATAAAAATTCAGCTATTCTTTCTAGTGGCACATTATTAGAAATTACCAAGTGATGAACTAAGGCTAAAGCCATTACTAGGTCTGGTAGATGTCTGCCTTGTGTTAAAGAAAATCTTTCTACATTTGCCCAGCCAATAGCAGGAGAAGGGTTACAAACATCAAGTAATAATGGGTGTATATTTTGTTCTAATTCTTTTTTTGTATGTTGGTAATTTTGCTCAACCGCAATTGGATCAATATCACATGACAATACAAAATTTGCTTTTTTAGCCGCTACTCTTGAATATGTTCCACAATTTGCTCCTATGTCCCAAACTTTTTTAGGAGATACTTCTGATAATAGTTTATCTAAAAGTTGAGATTTTTCTTGTGTTGCTGTATCGGTATAATTTGTTTCTTGATAGTAGTTACCCCACTCGGTATTTTGTTTTTTTATAATACAATTATCTGTTGTGGAAATGAGGTTATCAATCAATGCCTGAAACTTGTATTTACTAAAGGATAAATCTGTAGGTTTCCCACTCGAAGAACCTTCATATTTTTTTGTGTATTTTGCATGGATAAAAATATGCATATATAAACCAAAATTAAACTTAGCTTTAAATGGAAGTAAAGATATTGCAACTTCTAAAGGGATACCATTGATAAAATGTTTCATTAAAGAGTTTAACCTTAGATCACAGTAAGACATAAGGCTAATAGGGGCTAAGAATGTTTCGCAGAATTGATGGTAAGCTTGCCAAGGAGCACCTTCTTCTAAAACCTCAAATGATGATGTATCTATTAAGCAAGGGTTGCCTTGGTGAAATTGGATATTATATGGTGTAGCATCTTTTAGTGTCATTCCATATTTTAAAGATATTCTTTGTATTTCTAGAGTTGTTAGTGCTGCATCTTTATATTGTCCGAAAGACCACTCATATGGATAAGAAATAAATTCTAGATGGTTATATTCTAATACTTTATATGCGTTCTCAGAAAAAGCTAATGAAGTATCTACTTCTGTATGTGGTTGTATGAGGTGTTTTTTTAGCAGTTCGTCATATAATCCACTTTTTATAAAGTGGTCGTAATCTTTTTTATAGCTCTTTTGTATTTGCCTAAAAATACGTCCTTCATCATTAGAAAATACAAAACCTTCTGGATCTCTGAAGGATGAGGGGTGTTTGTTATTCTTTATCATCTAGGTTGTCATCTTCTTTTTCGGTTGAAGAAAAGAAACTTTTAATTTTATACCAGTAAAGCTTGATCGTATATGTACCTACCAAAAGAGCACCAATAATAGATTGCAATATTATGCTTCCTGTACCAGGGTCAAGGTATGCATATGCATTATGTGGGTATAGAAATATAGCTACGAAAGCTAGAAAAGAGATAATCACTTTGTTTCCTTTATTTTATTAAAATAATTCAAAGATATTTTAGCAATTTAGAGTGTATTGTCAATACTAACTATTGTTAGTTGTTAGCTAGCAATATAATACTAAATTAGTAGGTGTTGGTGTATACCCCATATATATAACAATTCAGATTTATTTTGTATCTGATATTAATATTCTAAAATCATTTATTTTTTTGTTATATCTGCTAGTAATAATTTTCTAGATGAGACAAAAAAGAGGCTCCCAGAAAGGGAGCCTTAAGAACGTTATAAATTGAAAGTTTTTTCTACCATAGCATCAACATCACCAAAGGCAATTTTACCTGTAGCAAGTAATGGTATTTCATCAACATGTATAACCTGTGATGGAACAAATATCATTGGGATACTATTTTCTTTTGCATATTCCCTTAAAGGTTTTAAGTCAGCATCTGGGTAATCAGTTACCAGAACTACTATTTCTTTAGTATCCACCTTAAAAGTACAAGCAACATGAGTATAACCTTCCCATAATTTGGTAGCCATATCATCTACCTGAGGAAGAGGTACCATTTCACCACCAATTTTAGCAAAGCGCTTTGCTCTACCAATAATGCTAATGAAACCTTCATCATCAATTCTCACAATATCACCTGTATTGTACCAACCGTCTTCAGGTGATTGAATAACTCCTGGGTTATCATGCTTTAGGTAACCCAACATAACATTAGGACCTTTAACAATTAAATTACCAGATGTTTCACCATCATGATCAGCAAATGCTTCAAGTTTATATTCCATACCAGGAACCATTTTACCCACTGTATTAGGAGTAATATCATTACTAGCTTTATATAAAGAGTTTGGAACAGGGTTCATAGGTGTACATGCAGAAATAACAGGAGCAGTTTCGGTTGCACCATAACCTTCTAATACACGAACACCAAGTTTATCTGCCCATATACGACGAGTCGTATCCTCTAATTTTTCAGCACCAGCAAAAGCAGCACGTAAAGTTTTGAAGTGATAAGCATGAGCTTGTCTTGCATAACCACTTAAGAATTTGTCAGTACCAAAAATAATAGTGGCATTAACATCATAAGATACGTTTGGTATCATACGAAAATCCTTAGGGTCAGGGTACATAAAGGTTTTAATACCTTCAAGTATTGGCAGTAAAGTACCTGCTAGCAAACCAAAAGAATGAAACATTGGCATTGCATTTAAAATAGTATCACTAGGGTTAAAATCTACAACAGCTTTCATTTGATAACGATTAGCCATCAAATTAGCGTGAGATAAAACCACACCCTTAGGTAAACTTTCTGAACCAGAGGTAAAAATAACTACAGCGGGATCATCTGGGCTTACTTTTTCATGCCAAGCATTTGCTCTTACTAAACCAGCAAGCTGGTCTGCTTTACTTAGATCAGCTTTTATGTCTTCAAGGAAAATAATATTCATTCCTTGCTCTTCAAAAGCAGTTATTATTTCTTGTAATGCAGGCTGTTTTTTCTCTTCCATTTTAGAAAGGAATAAACGAGAAGTAAGAATATTTTTAAGTTGGGCTGCTTTAGCACAAGCAATAGCCTGATGAACACCAGCAATAGGATTAAGTATTGCAGGAATACGACCAAAACGTTGCAAAGCAAAAAATGTAACTACAGCACCAGCTGAGTTTGGAAGTAACATTCCAATACGTTCTTTTTCATTAGTTAAGTCTTTGATTTTACGACCAAGAATATCACTACCAGCAAGTAACTTGTTATAATCAAAACCAACTTTAGTTCCATTCTCATCGTAGTTTTCTACAACTACATGGTCGCCACCATTTTTATTAGCAGCTTCTAATAAGCCTGCAAATAAAGTTTGACGATAAGGAGCAGAAGCAAACTGAGCGTTACTCATAATATTATAAGTAGCAGCAATATCTTTACCTTTAGTTCCCTTTTCAGGGGCATCACAAGGAGGAAGAATAGAAATAGTTACGTCTGGGAAAAATCTACGATTGACTTTACCCTCCATACGAGAACCCATGCTATATTGCAAACCACTAATACTAATAGGTATAAGCTTTGCTTTTGCACTTCTAGCAACCATTACTGCACCTTGTTGAGGTAACATTAATGTGCCAGTAATCTGCACTCGCCCCTCTGGGAAAATACAAACAGTTCGGCCTTGTGATGTGATCTTTATTAAAGATTTAATTGCTGTAGCATTTTGTATATCTACTTTATAGATTTCTGCAAATGGAGCTGCAAGTTTAGTAATAAATGACCACATAGGCATTTCAGCTGTTCCTTTATGCATAGCAAAGATAATTTTATCTGGGATAATTGCAAAAAGAAATAATGGATCAAAAAATGATGGATGATTAGGTATAAGTAACCTATTTCCATTAAGTTCTTTAGTAAAGTTTTCTATTCCATTAATTTTCAACTTAAAGAAAACTCTAAGTATAAGTCGCATTATTGGGCGTAAAATAGATTGCATTACACTGTCAGATGTAATTGATAGAAGCACATATACAGTTAAAATACTAATAGCACCAACTGAAAAAGTATTGGTTTGTAAGAAGACTAAAGCTAAGTACCCAAGTGTTAAAATAACCATAATAGGTTTATTTAAAAGGATATGTAACCCTTTAAAAAAAATGTTGTTCAAATGGCTAAGCAATAGTTTAACTACAACTAAACCACCAATAACATACAAGCCAATAGTACCAAAGAAAGAATAAATACCAGCTAAGAAAGCAGCACCTATACCAAGTTTAGCAATAAGTCTAACAATATATTCCATTTCTGGCCATGAGCTAGGGGTAAACAGGCGTTTAAAAAACGCTTTAAAAAGATTTAACATAAGGTAAAACCTCCAAGAAAGTAGCAGGGTAGAGAGTTAAGAGGCCAACCAAAGAATAATGGTTGGGGTAAAGTTACGGTGTTTCCATTAATTGTGTATGCAACTTACTATACTTTAAGAATTTAGGCAATAAATATTCTGACTAAGACAGCTCTTTAGCTTGCTAATCTAAAAATTAAACAAACCGTACTTTAAATATAAAAAATATCCACACGGGGTATTTTTTATGAATTTAATGGTGATATTTGTAGGTTCAGATAATACTAGCTCTTTAATTTTAAATAAGCTAAATAAGCAGATTTGAAAGCTTATATTTATCAATAGGGCTTAGTATATTCTGGCTCATCCTCATAGTATATTTCACGGTAGTCTTGGAGAATACGAGAAACTTCTTCACTAGGTGTGCCAACAATAGAAAGGGCCGCACCACCTAACTTTAAACTAACTTCCAAAGTCTCAGATACTGGCATAGATGCTCCTGCTTTTTGTAATTTCTTACAGTGCTCTTTATTTCTTCCTCGTGCATAGATAGGCATTTTAGGATACCTTTTATGTATAAGATAGACTAATTGCTCTGTTATGGGGGCTTTATCAATTGTTATGATAGTAGCACAAGCATGTTCTGCCCCCATGGATTTTAAAACATCATACCTATTGGCATCTCCATAAATTACAGAAAACCCCACATATTGTTCCTTTTTAACTAGGTCAGGATCATTATCCATTGCTAAATAAGGAATATTACCAGTATCAAGAATTTTGGCTATTCGTTTACCAACTCTTCCAAAACCAACAATAATAATAAAGTTACAAGTATCGGTTTGAATATCTTCTTTAGTACCTTGTATTTCTCTTATTCTTAATACCTTCTCTATATATTCGCCAGCAATAGCCATTAATGGAGTTGTAACCATACTGATGGCAATAATGAGTGTTAGCATATGAAATAAATCAGTTGTTATAAGACCAGCTGTAGCGGCTAATCCAAATATGACTAATCCAAACTCTCCACTTTGTGATAATAACATTGAGGTACGAATAGATGTTCCGTTATCCATCTTTGTTAACCTACATAGTAACCATAGTATTAAAATTTTAATTGTTAATAATAATATAACCAACTCTATAATTAATAACCACTTTTGTGCTAAAAGACCAAAATCTACAGACATACCAACAGACATAAAAAATAATCCTAAAAGAATTCCACGGAAAGGTTGAATATCAGAAACTATCTGGTGACGATAATATGAATCTGCCAGCATCAACCCTGCCAAGAAAGCACCAAGAGCCATAGATAAACCAACTTGTTCCATTAACCATGCGGTACCTAATACAACTAAAACAGTTGCGGCAATAAATACTTCTGCATTACGGCTTATCGCAATTAGACGTAATGCGGGTGTTAAAATAAACCTTCCTACTATAACTACAGCTGCTATAGTTGCTATAATCAGAGCAATTTCTATAAATGTGTCCTTAGTTCCTTCAATAAGTATAGTTTCATGAGCTAGAAATGATACCAGAGTAAGAAGTGGAACAACCGCAATATCTTGTAATAGTAGGATAGAAAAAGATGCTCGTCCTGTAGTACTAGAAAATTCATTTCTCTCTGTTAATATTTGGAGAACAAAGGCAGTGGAAGAAAGAGCTAAACCAAATCCTATTATAATAGCAGACTCTTTAGGTATACCAAGAAAGAATGCTACTACTGCTAAAGATGCAGCTGTAATAACGAGCTGGTACGTACCTAAACCAAGAATCATATGCCTAATTGATAATAGGCGGGTAAAATTTAACTCAATACCAATAATAAATAAAAGAAAAACTACACCAAATTCAGCAATATGATTAATTTCTTGAACTTGGCTTATAAAACCAAATCCCCAAGGACCAATAATTGCACCAGCAGCAAGGTATCCAATCACAGAGCCAAGCCCAAGCCTATGAAAAATAGGTACAGTTAATACAGCAGCAGCTAAAATAAAAAGTATATGTGTTAAATAAATGCTTTCAGTTATCATTGGTTAATAATTACCTAGTTAGTTAATTTTATATATTGGTTACTCAGCATTAGTTTGCTTATTTAACTTCCTATAAAGTTTGGACTTTGCAATATCAAGGGCTTTTTGTCCAGCAGGTGCTTCTACTAAATTATAATTAATATTTTCGTTCTGTACAAGAAATGAAACAACCAGTCTTTGGTAGGCATTATCATCCACCATTAGAATTTTATTTGTTATTTTTATTTATAAAACCATTTTTTCTTATAATGATACGCCTCATTTTGAAATGACTGTATGAATGATTAAATAAGCAAGCCTTTGGATATGGATGACTTTAGAAAAAATATATTAGGTAAGTGGGTGGTTTAAATATTCTACAATATCTTGGAAATCATGCTTGAATTAGGCCTAAAAAAACTGATTAATAAGCTAGTGAATTAATAAGTGGTGGGGGGAATTACTTAAATGGTTTTTTAGTGCGGTTAGCAAAAGCAACAAGAGAAAGCATAACAGGTACTTCAACCAATACACCCACAACTGTTGCAAGGGCTGCACCTGAATGTAAACCAAATAAACTAATTGCAACTGCAACTGCTAGTTCAAAGAAGTTTGAGGTTCCAATTAATGCGGCTGGTGCTGCAATATTGTGAGGAACTTTCCAAAAATAAGCCCAAGCATAAGCAATCATAAAAATACCATAACTTTGTATTAATAATGGGATTGCAATTAAAACAATTATAAAAGGCTTTTCTAAAATAGTTTCTGCTTGAAAAGCAAAGAGTAAAACTACTGTCAGAAGTAATCCAATAATTGAATATGGCTCTAGGTGTTTAGAAAAATGTTTTAAATATTCTCCATTATTGCCTTTTTTAATAAGGAAATTGCGTGTCATATAACCAGCAGACAAAGGAGTAACAACATATAAAATTACAGACAATAACAATGTTTCCCAGGGCACAATAATATCTGTTACTCCAAGTAAAAATGCTGCTATTGGTGCAAAAGCAAATACCATGATTAAATCATTAATAGAAACTTGTACAAGAGTATATGCTGAATCTCCTTTAGTTAATTGACTCCATACAAATACCATAGCTGTACATGGGGCAACACCTAGTAAAATCATACCTGCTATATATTCTTTTGCTGTTTCAGGATTTACTAAACCAGCAAATATATGCTCAAAAAATAAAATTCCAATGAATGCCATTGTAAAAGGTTTAATAAGCCAATTTACAACTAAAGTAATACATAAACCTTTAGGTTTTTTGCCAATATTTTTTAAACTAGAGAAATCAACCTGAACCATCATAGGATAAATCATCACCCAAATAAGTATGGCTATTATAAAATTAACGTTAGCATATTCAAAGGTTGCAATTGTTTGAAATATGCTTGGGATAACTACCCCTAATATAATACCAATAATTATACATAAGCTTACCCATAGTGAAAGATATTTCCCAAAAATACCTAGTGGTGATTCTTTATTCATAATTTATTTCCATTTAATACTTCATAAGAATTATAGCTATTAATTTATAGCACATTTTATCAATATATTAATATAGTTGAAATACTTTTATTGTAGTTTCCCTATTGAACCCCTAAATGGTAATTTGAGAGAAATGTAAGAATAGGGGGTAAGGTATGGGCAATATTTTCTCCATTAATAAAGATTAACTTAAATTTTTATATTTTATGTATAATGAATTTATTTATTGGGTTAGAGTATTTATATGAAAAATAATTTAATAATTTTGGTCTCTATTAGCATTATAATTATTGGTGCTATATTTCTTTTTTTTAAACAAGGCAACCCAGAAACAATCTTGCCTAAACGTGGACATATTGTACAGGCTGTCTATGCTACAGGAGAAGTTGAATCTGTAATTTCTTCCAAAATATCTACACAAGTTTCAGGTAAGGTTATGCAGGTTCCAGTAGAAGAAGGAGATAGAGTTAAAACTGGCCAACTTTTGGCTCAGCTTGATGATGGCGTTGAAGTAGCAAAAATTTCTGCATATCAAGCAAAGCTAAAATACCTCACAAAGGAAAAAGATCGTTACCGTGAATTAGCAGATATGAAATATTCTAGTGAAGGTAAATACGAAAAAATATTAAGTGAATATGAGTCAATAAAAGCTCAACTTGAAGCTCAACAAAAACTTATTGAAAGACTGAAAATTGTAGCTCCTTTCGATGGGGTAGTTTTAGAACGTAATATTGAATCTGGAGAAACTGTAACATCTGTAGATATTATTTTTTATGTAGGTGATCCTGATAAACTTAGAGTAACAGCAAAAGTTGATGAAGAAGATATTCCATTAGTAAAAATTGGACACAAAGTACTAATTAAATCTGATTCTTTCCCTGGCAAATCCTTTAATGGGGAAGTTAAAGAGATAACCCCGCGTGGTGATCCTATAGATAAGAATTTCCGTATCCGAGTATCATTACCAAAAGGCTCTCCGTTACTAATTGGTATGACAGTTGAAGTTAATATTATTACTAAAGAGGAACAAAAAGCATTGCTTGTTCCAACCAGTAGTGTTGTTGATGGTAATATTTGGTTGGTTAATGGGAATAATATAAAGAAAACAAAAGTGATTACAGGCATTTCTAGCGAAGATTTTATTCAAATTCTAAATGGATTAACTGATAACCAGTCAATTATTCTTAATCCAGATGAATTAAAATAATCATGAATATGACATTTTATATCGGTTGGGAATATTTAATGAATAGGCGTCGGCAAACTATTTTATCTCTCCTTGGTGTAATTATGGGGGTTACATTTTTTATTGGTATTGCCAGTATGATGACTGGTATGCATAGCTATTTCATAGAAAAACTTATTGATACATCGCCGCATGTAAAAATATTAGATGAATTCAGAAGCCCACAAATCCAACCAGTTTTTAAAGCCTTTCCTGAAAGTACTGTTGAACTTCGAGGCATAAAACCAAAAGAAGAACTTAAAGGAATTCGTTCGGCAGATGCAATTATTTCTGCACTTAGTAAAATGCCTGGAGTATATTATTCACCAGTATTACAAGGGCAAGTATTTTTGCGTTACGGAGGAAAGGATATTGCCATTAACTTAATTGGTATTAACCCTGAACTAGAACGTACAGCCAGTAATTTAGAACGAGATATGATAGAAGGTGATTTAAACAGTCTTCTTACTAATAGTAATGGTATTTTAATTGGTAAAGAACTGGCTCGTAAATTAGTTATTAGAAAAAATGCTACCTTAAGTGTTATTTCTCCAGCAGGGCTTGTCAAGCATATGAAGGTGGTTGGTATGTTTGATACAGGAATACCTGAAATAGATTATTCTATGGGCTATGCCATGCTTAAAAAAGTTCAAATACTGCAAAAAAGGGAAAACCGTATTAACCAAATCAATATTCGTTTAAAAGATGTGGATAGTGCAGTTCCATTAGCATCTAGTATTGAGAAGCGTTTTGGTTATAGAACAGAAAGCTGGCAAGAAACTTTTGCCAATGTTTTTGAAATGTTTATGGTGGAAAATATTATTATGTATTCTACCGTAGGAGCAATTATGCTTGTTGCTGGCTTTGGTATTTTTAATATTATTTCAACATCTGTTAATGATAAAAGAAAAGATATCGCTATTCTTAAATCTATGGGATTTTCAGAAAAAGATATTCTCATGATATTCGTTTTCCAAGGTATTCTTATTGGAATAGTTGGTACTATAATTGGCTGGATTCTCGGGGCTGGTTTAATAGAATATTTCGCTTCATTTACTTTGGATTTTGGTGAAGATTTTGAAATGCCTGTAGCCTTTGATGGTTTGCCTATGAATCGCTCTGTTTGGCTATATATAATTTCTGGTCTTATGGCTACTTTGTCATCAACCCTTTCAGCTTATATTCCTGCTAGAAAAGCCGCAGAACTTCACCCAGTTGAAATTATTCGTGGGGCTGCATAACCCATGAAAGAAGCAATGCTAGAGTTAAAAAATGTAACTAAAATATTAACCAATGAAGAAATTCCAGTTACTTTAGTTAAAGATGTTAACTGCTGTATTAATGAAGGAGAATTTGTTGCGGTTACTGGGCCATCTGGTTCCGGGAAATCATCTTTGATGTATTTAATGGGTTTATTAGATGTTCCAACTGAAGGAAAAGTTTTTATTGATGGCATTGATACAACAGTAGCCAGTAAAAAAGAAAAAGAACTGATTAGATTGGAAAAAATCGGATTTGTTTTTCAGTTTCACTTTTTGTTAGAAGAATTTACCGTTCTTGGAAATATAATTTTACCCATGCGTAAACTAGGTGAATTATCAGAAAAACAAATGTTAGAAAGAGCAGAAATGCTTTTAGATCATTTTGGCTTAAAAGAATCTGGGAATAAAAAGATAACTCAACTTTCAGGCGGTGAGCGTCAACGTGTAGCAGTTGCCAGAGCTATGGCAAATGATCCACTAATTATTTTGGCAGATGAGCCTTCAGGTAACCTTGATACCAAGAATGCAGGTATTATTTTTAACTTATTTATGAAGCTTGCAGAAAAAGAGAATAAAACAGTTATAACAATTACCCATGATATTTCACTAGCTTCCAGAACCCATAGACGAATTCATATTGTTGATGGAAAAATTACTAAGTAATTAATAAAACTGGTGTAGTTGAATTAGGCATAAAAAACCGACCAACTATATCCAGTAACTGTAGGTAAGGCAATATTTTATCTGTGTATTTTATGCTTATATTATCAATAATATCCCCCAGTGAGCATCTTTTTAGAATCTCTTGTGCTTTTCCAAAAGCATTAACTAGTTGACAATACCACGTAAATAGTAGAAGTATTATAAATCACTCTAATAAAGAGAGGTCAGGTTCTTAGTAATTAAATTAAGAATTTTGTATAAGATTATTAATTATTAAGGAATATTTACTCATGGCAACAGGTACAGTTAAATGGTTTAACACATCTAAAGGATTCGGTTTCATAGCACCAGAAGGTGGTTCAAAAGACGTATTCGTACACATCACAGCTCTTGAAAAAGCTGGTCTTCGTCAACTAGATGACGGTCAAAAAGTTAGCTACGAAATCGTAGAAAACAAAGGTAAAGAGTCAGCAGAAGAAATTAAGCTGATTGACTAGTTTTACCTAAAAAGAATTAGATTACCTCGTTAGTTAATCTGACCTTTTTATAAAAAACCGCTTATGAATGTAAGCGGTTTTTTTATGCTCCTGTTACTGCAATCTAAAGTATTAAGTAACTGTCTGTTTGATTCAATGCTAGTTTGAGAGAAATAGGAGAATAGGGGCTCTGGTCGGTGTTGATGTGGTTAAAGCAGTACTTTTTCTTTTTATTGAGTATGAACATATCGTTGTCCAAAACGGTCTGAGCCTGGGCCATAGCCTCGCCCATTAGAGGAAATGCACATATAGCTGTTTTTTCCACCAAAATCCATTTTAATATTGTCGCATTGTGATCCCGTTCCAGTATTACCTTTACCAGTAGATGACCAGTTAAAGCTATATTGGGAACATTGGCTATTTGTTAAAGAACCTGTATTGCCAGAGTTAAATGAGTAAGAAGTAACACAACCACCACTTTTTTGTACTTCAGATTCCATTTCTTGTAAGCTATGAAGTGCACCTTTACCTTGTTGTAAGTTATAAGATCTTCTGTAGTATGTTCCTAAAATATTAGGTCCAATTGATCTTTGTTGTAGTAACGGATGAGTTCCACCCATTTGTGTATTTGTATTTATACCTAAAATATTACCATTATCTTTATTAGATTTATTTACAGTTACTTGTTTTTGCTTGGCATATATTTCATCCATTCTACCATTGGTTATTTTATTAAAGTCTGTTTTTTCCATTTCTAAAGAACCGTAGCCAGCATCTTGCATCATATTAAGTGTGTTAGTTGCTGTATTTGAATCAGATATTATATCTTTAGCAACATTTGTAAATACTTCTACGGCTTGATCTGTTGGCAAATCAGACATACCAGCTATACCAGCAACTGCAGCTAGGGCAAACATTTGACCAAAACCACCGCCTGAATTTTGTTGTTGTTCAGATCTTCTTCTTTGTTCTCTTTCCCTTCTTCTGGTTTCATACGCTATATCTTTCTCCTTGCTAGTTAATTCATCATTTGCTTGGTCATAATGTTTATCTAACTTATATAAATTACGCATAATAACATTACTGTTATTAACATATGATTTTAGTATTTCTTCATTATCAGAGGTTTTACCTCTTAAATTAGTTAACCAATTATTACATACGATATATTTTTTTTGATTAAGCTGTGCATTAGTATTATTATCTGCCTTTGTTAGATTGGAATAATCATATGATTTTGCCTTAAAACAAGATTGCTTATTTAAAGCACATTGACAGCTACTGGCAATCTTCTCATTTTTATTAAATAAAGACTGTTTAATTTTGCCAACTTTAATTTGTTTACGACCCTCATAAATGTCTCCAAATCCAATACTTGCTGCTTTGGGAGATATATTATTTGAAGGTTTAGTATTTCCCATTAAATTAGCTAATGAATTAGAAGCTTTCTTCTGTTCTTGTTCACCACTCATTAAATCACCGAGGCTTAAACTCTTCTGAATTTTTTCTTTTTTTATGGGCGAAGGGGATGGTATTTCTCTAACACCTTTTTCTACCCATTCTTCATCAATCCATTGCTCTATACACCCCTCTTGAGTAGCATGATTTGAACAGTGCTTTGTAATTTGTTCATATTGAGGTTGACTCATAGGAATATTTTTTTCTGCTAATACTCTACGTCTTTTTTTACATAGAAAATCTTTGCATTCTTGATCAAACTTATCACCATATAAAGATTTAAAATCTCTATTCATAAAAATTTCTACATCTTTTTCTGTAATATGAACTTTATGGCGTCTTACAGATTCATCAATATCTACATTCTTCTTAGATTGAATCTCTGTACAAATTGGAGATATTTTAAAAAGAAACTTTGAAACAGAACCAGATTTATTATCTATTAAATTTCCATGACACGCAGTTTTAATTGCATCTTTAGTATCCTTAGATAATTCATCAGCTAAAACATTTTGTGTAGTAATAAAAATAATAAGCAGTAAGAATTGAGTAAATAAAAACCTCATAAAAATTATAAGCCTTCTTCTACTTCTGTTGTTAATTGTAATGCCTGTATATAATACTGAGCACTAGAACCTTCTTTGGCAATATAATCATAAAGCTTTTTCAACCCTTTCTTATTACTACCTGTTTTAAGAAGAGCTTCCCCCCAAAAGTAGCTAAATGATGGATCAACTTCTACATTCATACGGTCTAAAACATTAAAATAAAGTAATGATTTATTGAATTGCTCTTTTTTTAGATAGTTAGCAAGCAGGATTGTAACTTTATCTTTTTGAACACTTTTAGGTAAAGATGCATAACGGTCTAATACTTCCTGTATTTTACCCTCATGTCTCATATATTTTATTTTAGCTTTAACAGTTTTTATATACTTACCTGAACCATGGTTAGTTATATATTTTTTATAACCAGAAATAGTATTGTTTGTTAATGCAGTTTGGTAATCAGTTTTATCTTGTTTATTATCTAGTACACTTTTTAATTTTTTAACTTCGCTGTAATGTTCACCTTTAGGGTATTGCTGTAGAAATGTCTCATAAGCTATTAAAGTGTTATAGTATTTAGCAGTTTTAAAATCTTCTTCTTCACGGTTTTTAACAATATCAATATCTGATTTCACCATTACTCTGTTAGCATTTGATAGGAAAGTATTACTATTACTTGTTAGCTTACAATTCATTGTATCTTCTGGTATGTAATGTACTCCATCCCACTCTCTTTTACCTTTAACTAAGAATCTCTTAGAGCATGAAGTAATTCCATTTTTGCTTACTTTTGTATTATCAGAGCATTTTTCTGATGATAGAAGGTATCGTTCTTCATCTGTCCAAAATCTAGGGATATGGTGCCCACAAGAAATAAACGCAATAGATCCAGCCTTTAAGCTTAAATTAAAATTAGCAAATTCTCCATTATATTGAGGAACGTTTGGGTATTGAGTAGATATTTCTTTAACAATAAAATTATGCTCACCTGGTGCTACCTTAAAGTTAACGTACTGATTATTATTGACATAACCTGCTTGTTGGCCTCCAACAGTAAGAATGTAAGATGTAAAATTCATACCTGGAGTAAACTTACGAAGGAAATATACATTTGCATATTTATCATGTTTTTTAAATTCAATAGATTTTTGCACCATTTCTGTAGATGCAAGTTCTCTCATTTTAGGAGCATCAGCAAGACACCCAGTAAGTATTAAAGCTATAAGTGAACAATAAATAGTTTTATACATACGTAAAAATTCCTTTTATAATCATGTTGCTCATTACACTTTATAAGAGGAGATATGTCAAGATTCCCATTAACTGTCATAAATTTCTTTTATTCTTTATATAATAAACGTAAATAGGTGAAGCAAAATGTGAGAATAGGGGCTATATAGCTGTTATCACTCTCTCTGGTCTGTGTTCTCTATTAAAGATAATATCTATTTCTGAGATTTTAGTTTTCTATAGAAGGTAGATTTGGCCATATTAAGCGAAAATGCTGCTTTAGTAATGTTGCCATTGTAATATTTTAAAGCAAACTGCATAGAATCTTGCTCTATGAGAGCCATTTCTTTTAGCAGTCCATTCTGTTTAAACATATTTAAATGAGTATCATGTTTAATGTGTGTTACATAAGGATCTTGAAGTGATAATGCAGGTAATCCTACAAAATCATTTACATTTAAAATATCTTCCTCACTCATAACTATTGCTCGATGAATTGTGTTCTCAAGTTCCCTAACATTACCTGTCCATTGCCATTGAGTTAGTGCTTTAATAGCCTTCTCTGTAATATCTTTTACTGGACGTTTTTCAGAAACCGAGAATCTTTCAATAAAATGATGAATGAGGTAGGGGATATCTTGTTTGCGTTCTCTTAATGCTGGTAGATTTATCTGCAAAACATTTAGTCTGAAATATAAATCATCCCTAAATATACCTTCGGTTACATCTTGTTCTAAATCTCTATTAGTTGCAGATATAATACGTACATTAATAGGTATTGACTTGCTTGCACCAACGGGTGTTATTTCTTTTTCTTGTAGTACACGTAGTAATTTAACTTGAGCACCTAACGGTAAATCTCCAATTTCATCTAAAAATATTGTTCCACCATCTGCCTCTTTAAAACACCCAATGGATTTTGATATAGCACCTGTAAAAGAACCTTTTTCATGACCAAACAAAGTGCTTTCTACTAAATTTTCAGGTATTGCACCACAGTTAATTGCAATAAATGGTTTACCAACTCTAGAACTTTCACCGTGCATTGCAGATGCAAAAACTTCCTTACCTACACCTGTTTCACCTGTTAATAGAACTGGTATATTAGATGAGGCTGCCTTGCGACCTATGGTGATAGCAGGTGCTAAATCTTTATCATAACCAATAAGATTTTTGAATGTAAAATTTCCTTCATCTATGTGCTTTAGGCGAGTAACTTCTTTTTCTAATAAACTCATTTTTAAGGCATTTAATACTGATACTTCAAACCTATTCATATCTAACGGCTTACTAATAAAATCTTTTGCTCCTAGTTGCATTGCTTTTACTGCAACTTTTACATCTTTTTCACCTGTTAACATAATGACAGGGATATCTGGGTATTGCTGAGATATAATTTCTAAGAGTTCAATACCATCCATACATGGCATATATAAATCTGAAATAATAAGACGAATATCATCGTTCTTTTTATCCCGAAGCAATGTTATAGCTTCCTGTCCGCTAGCAGCCTCTATTGGGTTACAATTTAGCTTGCGCCGTACTAATAATGAAACAATACGTCGTTGCGAGGCATCATCATCTACGATTAAAATTTTATTTGTCATATTTATATTATAGGTACATTTTCTCAAATTAAAACGTTTTATTTTGAGAAAAGTATATATTTATTCTCATAATAGAACGTATGTAATATGTACTATATTTGATAATATATTGAAATATAACAATAAATGTATGTGGCATGGCTGTTGCGATGTTGTTAGTACTATACAAAATATGGAGGTAAATAAAATGGATACCAATTATCAGACACCAATTGATATGACATACCTAGTAATATTAACAGATAGTGACCCAGAAGAAGAAAAGGAACTATTTGAAATATTCTCTAATCAAATGAATAAAAGCATTAAAGAATTAGAGATGAGTTTTGTTAATAAAGATAATCAAGAATGGGAAAAAATTGCTCATAGAATGAAAGGTTCTTCTGCAAGTTTAGGTGCAAATATTCTATCTGAAGCATGTAAAGAAGCAGAATACAATGCCACGTGTAGCCAAATAGATAAAGAAGAATACCTGTTAAATATAGCAGGTAAGTTAAGCGATGTAATGGAATTTTTTACTAAAATCACAAAAGGAGAAAAGTCATGAGTAACAAAGTATTAAAATTACTTCTTGTAGAGGATAGTCATGTAGATGCTTTTATGATTAAAAAAGTTTTACAAAAAAATATGCCGTATAAATGTAAAATCGAACACATAGATGATATGAAAAATGCTGAGAATTTCTTACAGGAGAATAGCGTAGATATTATTTTATTAGATTTAGGATTGCCTGATACAAGAGGTGGAAAAGATACTTTTAATCGTGCTTATATATCGCAAAGTGAAACGCCAATTATTATTTTAACTTCTAAGGAAGACCATGATTTAGCAGTTTCTTTAGTAGATGAGGGTGCAGAAGATTATGTAAGAAAATCTAATATTACATCTGATCCTGAGCGTATTTGTGATGCTATAGATTTCGCTGTGTGCAGACATAAAAATTCAACAGCTATAAAAAATCAAAAAAATGAAGCAGTTATAGAAAAAGATATGATGCTTGAATGGGTAAGAGGCGGTTATTCCGTAAAATAATAGGTATAAGGAGAAAAAATTATGAGAATATTATTATCTTTATTTATTAGTATTATATGTGTGGCTAATGCCAGTGCAGATACAAACTTAGTATTTGGTGTTTATACATCTGATAAGCCAGCTGAAATGGTGAAGAAATTTCGTCCTATTATTAATATATTAGAACAAAAAATGACACAAAAATTATCAGAGCCAGTACATATTAAAATTCAAGTAGCTAATAATTATAATACAGGAATTAAAAACTTAGTAGATGGTAAGGTTGATTTTGCAAGGTTTGGACCAGTTAGTTATATTTTTGCTAAAAAAGAAGATTCTAATATTGATATCCTTGCTATGGAAAGTAAAAAAGGTAAGAAAGTATTTTATGGAGTTATAGCAGTTAATAGTGAAAGTGATATTACAAATATATCTCAATTGGTTGGTAAAACATTTGCATTTGGAAATGAGAAATCTACTATTGGCAGGTATTTATCACAGCAGTATTTAGTTAATAATGGTGTTACATCTAGTAAATTAACAGAGTATGGTTATTTAAAAAGACACGACACAGTAGGCTCCGCAGTGGGTAATAAATATTTTGATGCAGGTGCCTTAAAAGAAAGTACGTTTAAAAAACTTGTAAGTAAAGGTACCACAATACGTGAGATTGCTAGGTTTCCCAATGTAACAAAGCCATGGTTACATAGTTCTAAACTGAACGCTGAGATTGTTAAAAATCTACAACAATCATTGCTTGAAATAGATGATCCTAAAATTACCAAAAAAGGGCGCTTTATTGTAGGAACAGATAGTGATTATGCTGTAATACGTGAATCTGTTAACGTAAATAGTGGGTTTTTTGATAATGAGTAAAAGGTTGTCCCCTGAAAAATACACAGGTTGGCCATTATGGTTTCAGCTAACCTGTGTGTTTTCCTTAGTTTGTATAATTATTACATTTTTCTCTTTGCATTATTTAAGGAAACTTGAAAATAATTTTCTAACAACTTCTTTTGAATCTCATATGGAAAATGCATTTACTTTGTTATCTGCCACATCGCTAGATGCAATTATTGTAGAAGATATTCCGTTATTACAAACTATTGCTAATGAGGCAGTTACTCATAATGAAGATATAATAAAAATAGACATAAGAAATGAAGATAACAAAGTTTTAGCTTCAGCAGGCAGGGATGTATTTAGTTCTAATGTATATATCAAAGATTTTTCTCAGCAAATAACATTAGAAGGAGAAACTTTTGGTAACATTTATATTATTGGCGATATTACAGAATTAAATAAATCGGTAAATGAACATACTAATATAATAATGTTATCTGTATTATTAGGTTTTGTATTATTAGTAATATTTGTTTTATTACTATTGTATATATTACTTATCAAGCCTTTAAAGAAAATAGATATATATTTAAGCGGTATTTCAAATAAAGATGAAGAAGAGCTATCTTTGTGCCCATTTGTATCTCAGGAAGTTAAGAATTTAGGTGAATCTGCTGAAGAGTTACATCATCACCTTATTTTAGAAAAAGGTAGAGTTGCAGAACTAAACCAAGCAAAAATAAAAGCAGAAGAATCCAATAAAGCTAAAAGTGAATTTTTAGCCAATATGAGCCATGAACTAAGAACTCCAATGAATGGTGTTTTGGGAATGTCACAAGTTTTACTTGATACATTATTAAATAGTGAACAAAAGATCTATGCCAAACAAATTGTAAGTTCAGGTACCTCTTTATTAGACATTTTAAATGATATTCTAGATTTTTCTAAGATAGAAGCAGGAGCTTTAGAGTTAGAAAATTGTAGCTTTGATATTAAACAAACATTTAAGGAAGTAGAATCTCTGCTTAAGCCGTTAAGTGCAGAAAAGAATATTGATTTTATGTTAACACTAGGAAAAAACATGCCTCAGTTTATTTGTGGTGATTCTGGAAGGTTGAAACAACTACTAATAAATCTTGCAGGTAATGCTATTAAATTTACTGAAAAAGGTTATGTAAATATTAAAGCAATAACAGATAACAACATGCTACATATTTGGGTGGAAGATACAGGTATTGGAATTGCAGCTAATCAGCTGGTAAAAATATTTGATAAATTTACTCAAGAGGATACATCTACAACAAGGCAATTTGGCGGAACAGGTTTAGGGCTAGCAATAACAAAACAGCTAGTAGAAATGATGCAAGGAACTATCAATGTTGAAAGTATAAAAGGTGAGGGATCTACATTCTATTTTTCGATACCATTTGGAGAAGTTGAAGATATTAAGAATGAAGGTATTATTATAAATAAAAGTACTAAAAATAATGATAACTTAATGAATATAAAAGATATTAATTTATTAGTAGCAGAAGACGACCCTATAAATATGATAGTAGCAGTAAAAGTTTTAACAAAACTTGGTTTTACAAATATAATAACTGCAGAAAATGGGAAAGAAGTGCTGGAAAAACTAAATGAACATAACATAAACTTTCTATTAACAGATTGCCAAATGCCAGAACTAGATGGCTATGAAACAACCAAATATATCCGTAAACATGAAATTGGAACAGATAAACACCTTTTGATTATAGCAGTAACAGCAAACGCTATGATAGGTGATAAAGAAAAATGCTTAACTGCTGGTATGGATGATTATGTAAGCAAACCATTAAGGATTGACAGCCTTAAAACAATTTTATCTAACTGGATAAATTTAGATTATAAATAATAAGTACGTTGCAAATGATGCCTAATCTTAGCTTACACCTGAGTACAAAAAATTGTATAGACACTAATGGTAAAAAGTGGCTGAATCCTGCCATTTTATAGCAGCCATACTCGACTACTGTACCAACTTATCTCGTATATTGCTGTAATTACCAACTTCAGAACTACCTAAATTTTGTTGCCAAGGTACATATCCATATCCATATCCATATCCATATTCATTTTCATTAATTTGTTTTTCTATAGCTATGCCAGAGATTTGAGTATTATTTGATAGTTTTAAATTTAGTAGAATAAGTTGAGGGATATTACACCATTCAAAATTAGGAAGAATTTTATGGTTAGTAATAGTTATCTTATTTATGGCGTATGCCATTATTTATTCTTTTCTATATTATTAACAATTTAATGATACTAAGAGTATTTCATTTTCCCTGTTAAATTTATAGCACACTTTGCTAAGTTATTGATATAACTAATTCTCTCTGTATTTTTGGCGATGGAAATTAAATATTTCCCTGTATTTTCCCTGTTTAACAGGGAAACCGGACTACCCCAAATGGCAGTTTGAGAGAATAATGAGAATAGGGGCTATATAGCTGTTATTACTCTCTCTGGTCTGTGTTGGTATGGTTGAAATAGGCTGTAAGGTTTTGAAAGTTCGCATTGAATTAGGCAATAAAAAACCGACCTACTATAGCCGGGAACTAAATGGTGGTATTTGTAGGTATTGGCAATATTTTCTCTGTTTATTTATTTTACAGCTGGAATTGGCTGGACTTATGGCTGGTTTGTTCCTATACTATAAATATGGCTGGAATTGGCTGGAATTATGGATGAGATAAAAATGAAGACTGAATCATTAAAAATTACTAAGGAAATTTTGGCAATTATTTCCGAAATAGATGAATTTAAAGGTGCCTGGCGTGCTCTTGGTACATTAGAACCTGAGAGGTTATCTAGTTTAAGGCGTATAGCAACAATAGAAAGTGTTGGTTCATCAACACGTATTGAAGGTAGTAAGCTTACTGACCGTGAAATTGAAAAATTGCTATCTAAATTAGATATAAAATCATTCATGAGTAGGGATGAGCAAGAAGTTGCTGGCTATGCTGAAGTAATGGAGACCATTTTTAATAATTGGGAACATATTCCTATTACTGAAAACCATATTAAACAACTTCATCGTGATCTTCTAAAATATAGCGATAAAGATGAACGCCATAGAGGTGAATATAAGAAGCTTTCAAATAGTGTAGAGGCCTTTGACGCTGATGGTAAAAGTGTGGGAGTTATTTTTGAAACAACTTCTCCTTTTGATACGCCGAAAGAAATGGATAAACTTATAACTTGGGCAAATAATACTATAAATAATAATTCAATGCATCCACTGTTGATTGTAGCCATATTCGTTGTATCATTTTTAGCTATTCACCCATTTCAAGATGGGAATGGTCGATTGTCCCGTATATTGACAACATTACTCTTACTTAAATCTGGTTATAATTATGTATCTTACAGTTCATTAGAAAGTGTTATTGAACAAAATAAAGAAGGTTATTATTTAGCATTAAGAAAAACTCAAGGAACACTTAAAAGTACTGAACCATTATGGCAGCCTTGGATAATGTACTTTTTGCAAAGCTTACAAAAACAGAAACGTAACTTAGAGAAGAAAGTTGAAAGAGAAAAAATTATTCTTAGTAAATTACCCGAACTATCTGTTCAGATACTTGAGCTTGTTCGTGATAGAGGGCGTATTACTATTTCCGAAGCTGTGGAGTTAACATCTGGTAGCCGAGGTACATTAAAAGACCATTTTAATTCACTTGTGAAAAAGAATCATCTTGTTAAACATGGTTCAGGCCGTGGCACTTGGTACGGTTTAAGCTAATTTATATGCTAAAAGTAGGTTCGAATCGTACTAACTTGCATGTATAATTCGAACTAGAATAGGTGTTACAACCCAGGAAAAATGGCTGATTTCTGCGATTTCGTAGCAGTCAAATTAAGCGAACCAAGGTCTAGGTTGCCTACGTAAGTTCGAATCGTACTAACTTGCATGTATAATTCGAACTAGAATAGGTGTAATACACCTGGAAAATGGCTGATTTCTGCGATTTCGTAGCAGTCAAACTAAGCGAACCTAGGTCCAGCTTGCCTATGTAGGTTCGAATCATACTAACATACGAATCATAATTCGAACTAGGGTAGGTGTGAACACAGACGTAAGTTCGAACAACTGAGTGCCTAGGGGGTGGTAGCAGTCAAACTTTGCTAGCTTAGGTCCAGCTTGCCTACGTAGGTTCGAATCATACTAACCTGCAAATCATATTCGAGCTATAGTAGGTGGGTTAGCACTGGCAAGAATGGCGGAAAACAGCCATTTCGTAGCAGTCAAATTAAGCGAACCTAGGTCCAGCTTGCCTACGTAGGTTCGAATCGTACTAACTTGCATGTATAATTCGAACTAGAATAGGTGTGGCACCCCTGGAAAATGGCTGATTTCTGCGATTTCGTAGCAGTCAACTTTTACGAACTTACGTAGGTGAGGGGATGTGATTATAAGTTACTGTTTTTTTTAATATATAAAATTTAGTATGTTAAATTAGGGACATCTCAAGTTTGTGTTTTCTTTTTATCCAGTCTGGCATTGTTTTATCTAGTAGATTATAAAACTCTGCTCCGTGATTATTATACCTCAAATGACAAAGCTCGTGGATAATAACATACTCTATACACTCCCTTGGAGTTTGAATTAAATTTACATTCAAAGTAATTTGGCCTTTTGCAGATAAACTTCCCCATCTTTTCTCCATTTTTTGTACCTTAAGATTTGGTTTTCTGAATTCATCTTTATTAAAAGAGTCCCAACATTTATCCAATACATTTGATAAATATATCTTAGAATGCTTGTTGTACCACTCTTGTAATAAATCTTTAATATGACAAGTGTCTATGCTAGTAGACTCAATAAAGAAATATCCATTTTTTAGTAGAACTCTATCATAAAGAGATTCTTCTATTTTTAGTCTATATTTACGTCCTAGATATAGATGACTTTCTCCACCTATAAATTGTCTTTTAGGAGTTTTTAAATCAAACTGATCAAAGTAATTTATTTGCTTACTTATCCAACGGGCACGCTTTTTAACACGCTCATTAATTATTTCCATTGATATGTTTTTTGGTGCTTTTACAATAATACTCTTATCTGGGTGGACTGCTATTTCTAAAGATTTTCTATTAACTATAAATAACTCATACTTGATATCTGTCTTACCATAAATAATAGTACAACTGATTCTTCCCATTATTAAGATCTTCTATTTTTTGCAATTTGCATGGTTTTCTCAATAATCTTATCCATCTGTTCCAAGCTAAGTGACACATCATAATTTTGTGTAATATTATCATATAAAAAGTCATCAATATCATTAATCGTATTCTTTTGTGCATCATCATCACCCCAGAAGTCTACTTTCCAATGAATATCCATGATTTTTTGAATAGCTACTGCTGTCTTAGATGAAATAGTCTCAACTTGCTTGCCATCTAAATCATATTTCATAAAGTACGGTTTAATAATACCATAATATGCACAAGCCTCATCATTATCACTAATGTTTGCTGGAATATCATCATGTTTTTTTGAAACAACGTTATCTCTAATGCTAACAACTTTACTTAAATAGTCCAGATCAGAAATGCGCCTTGCCTTAAAATCATCAATAGCTTTTTGAATAAGTTTTGAGAATTTTTCATAAAAAGTAGGGTCTTCCCCCATCTTTTCAGTAATAACACGTTTTGTTGCATGAGCAATTGTATCGGCTCTAGCTGCCACAGGTTTGTTAGAATGAATACCTTGCCCTTGTTTTACAGCATCAAAATTTTGATCATCAAAAATATTTACTGGATTATTTAGCTGAATTACTTCATTTGCCTGAATATGTGTATCTAATAATTTTTTAATTTTGGGTTCATAATCCCTATAATCAATAGACTCAGCATAACGTAGTTTCACAGAAACCTTAAGGTTCTGGAATCGTTTAAGGTCAGCCTTATATTTCCTTAGGTTGTATTCGTCTGTTTCCATTATAAATTTATCTGTAGATAATGCTATGTAAAGAACCTTACTATATTCTGATAAGCTTTCATAAAATTCCTCACGTATTGCATCATCAGCAAGTAATAATTCAAATGCTTCCTCATCCTGCTTATTATTTACCTCTTTGAAGATATCCCATAAATTAGAATATTTTTGAGGCAACTTATTAACTTCATCATTTATAGAGTTAAGAGTTCCTAATAAATCCTCTTCATCAAATCCTTCAAAAGCATCATACATAGTTAAAGCTTTATCAAGCTCACCAAGCACACTAGCGTAATCAACAATATAACCAAAGTCTTTACCTTCATGAAGCCTGTTTACACGTGCAATGGCCTGTAATAATGTATGTTCTGTTAATTTTCTACAAAGATATAATACTGTATTTCTTGGGGCGTCAAACCCTGTTAAGAGCTTATCAACTACAATGAGTATTTCTGGCTCATCACCATACTTAAACTGATTAATCACTTGTTTTGTATATTCTTCTTCAGAACCAAAACGCTTCATCATTAATTCCCAGAATTTACCAACATCATCAGTAGGACCTTCATCAACCTCTTCATGGCCTTCACGAGTATCTGGACCAGAAATAATAACTTCAGAACTAACTGTACCTATATTTTTTAAGAATTCATAATACTTAAGAGCTACAGATTTAGTAGGTGCAACGAGCTGTGCTTTAAATCCTGTTCCTTGCCAGTTAGTACGATAATGTTCAGAAATATCAAATGCACGCATATAGATTACTTGATCTGATTTATTTAATGTTTCAGCACGGGAGTATTTTTTCTTTAAATCAGCTTGTTGTTTTTTATTTAGATCTGATGTATGACGTTCAAACCATAAATCTATAGCTGTTTGGTTTTGCTCCATTTCTACATGACGTCCTTCATATAGTAATGGTAGAACAGCTTTATCTTTAACTGCTTGTTTGATAGAGTAATGAGGTTCAATAAGGCCTCCAAATTTTGCAAAGTTATTTTTTTCTTTTTTTAAAAGGGGAGTCCCTGTAAATCCTAAATAACAAGAGTTAGGTAACATTTGCCTCATTCTAGCTGCTAATGAACCAAAATTAGTTCTGTGACTTTCATCAACTAATACAAAAATATTAGATGATTCGTCAATGTATTTTTCAGCGTTCCAGCCCTTATCAAATTTATGAATAAGAGTTGTTATAATGCCTACTTTATCTTTAAGGTGTTTCACAAGGTTACGGCCGGATGTGGCTCTTTCTTTACTTAACCCACAGGAGGCAAAAGTATTCCCTAATTGTTTATCAAGGTCACCTCTGTCAGTTACCAAAATAATACGTGGATTTATAACATCAGGATCCAAAGCTAAGGCCCTTGTAAGCATAACCATAGTTAATGATTTTCCAGAACCTTGAGTATGCCAAATAATACCGCCAGTACGTCGACCTTCTTTATCTATCCTTTTAATACGATCTACGGTTGAGCGAATTACAAAGAACTGTTGATAGCGGGCAATTTTCTTTGTACCAGAATCAAAAATAGTAAAACGATATATAAGTTCAAGAAGGCGCTCGGGGCGGCAAAGGCTATAAATTGCTTTGTCTTGTTCTGTAGTAATACGTAGTCCTTCATTTTCTAAATTATCAAAAAAATTTCTGGCTGTAGAAAATTCTCCTGAAAATAATGAGTTTTTCTGAGTTTCTGACAATGAACTATTTATACATTTACCAACAACTTGTTCTTTATCTTCCATTTCATTCCAAACACCCCAGAATTTTTTAGGTGTTCCAGTCGTAGCATATTGTGCAGCATTCTTATTAACCCCCATTACAAGTTGAACATAAGTAAATAATTTAGGAATATACGCGTCTCCTTGGTTGCGAATGTTTTGTGAAATAGCCTGTTCTACCTCTATTTTTGGTGATTTACACTCAATTACACACAAAGGAATACCATTTACAAATAGTACTATATCAGGACGAGAAGTTTCAACACTTCGATTACGTTCAACAGAAAATTCAGGAACAACATGAAATACATTATTTGAATAATCTTTCCAATCAATATAGTTAAGGTTAAAACTTTTAGAACTTCCTTCAATAGTTTGCTCTAAAGCTGTACCAAGAGTTATAAGATCATAAATAACTTCATTAGTTTTTTGTAATCCATCATATTTAACATTCTTTATTTTCTGAATAGCCTCTTGAATATTAGCTTCTGAAAAATGATACTCTTCATCCTTATAATTAATTCGATTCATTTTTTCTAACTGGCTACGCAGAATATTTTCAAGTAATATATTACTATATTTCTCCCCACGTTCTTTAAAAGCTTCTTCATGGGGTAAATATGTATAACCTAAATTCATAAGCTCTTGTAGAGCTGGAATTTGTGATAAATATTGTTCGTTAATAATAAATTTTGTCATGACCTAGTCAATCTATTTATTGAACTCTGTCCTGTTGGTGTGGACCTATCTTCATTTACGTCTGGAATTAACTTTTTAATAGTTTTTTCTGCTGTAAATGGGTAACCATCAGCCTCAAGTTCTTCAACTTTCTTAACTATCTCTTTTGCTCTTCTAAGTTTATTTTCGTTATTTTGAGAAAGGTTTTGACCAGAAATTTCATTAAAACATTGAAACATGTATTCTTTAAGGTCTGGAGAGTTAAATATAATACCACCCCATCCAAAATCTCTAGCTATAACCCATTTTTCTAAAGAAAAAGAATCAAAAATATAACCATTTTGTGCATTCCAATACTTCATTAAGCGCACAAGTGGCTTAATCACACTGCCATGCTCAGTATTTTTTTCAATGAGGCTTGAATTAAAATCATTAGGATTAGTATCAACCCAGCCTGCCTGCTTAGGTATTTTATAACCTTCATCCCAGAATATTGATTGATTTTTTAGTGCTGGAACAAGTTCAAATGTTATGTGTTTCAATTTTAGTTGAATTGTTGGATGAGACTGTTTTATTTCAGAACTTGAATAATACGCATTAACAAAACGACGTAGCCTGTCAAGGTACGCTTGAGGTTGAACATCATCATCCTTAAGAACAACCATATAATCAATATCAGAACGTCCATCCATACCACGTGGTAAAATAGTGTTTCTTGGATAAGAACCAAAGATAAATTGCTCTTTCAAATCTGTTCCAAAGTAAGTATTTAATCTCTGTTTCATTACTGCAATTGAACTTCTAATAGAGTCTTTCTCAGAATCACGAATAATTGCATTGTTAGCTGTATTTCTAAGGTAACTAGAAACTGTCATGGTTATTTATCTCCTTTATCTGCTAAATAGTCTGCTTGCCCTGCATCAATACCTTCTTTAGCTTTTTTAAACGCCCTGTATGGAATTGATAAAGATAATCGATTTAGTTCGTCACGTTTATTTACTAACGATTCTAAAGATTGAACTATGTCATCTTCATTCATTTTGTGAATTTGTATTTCCCTTAACAGTCTTGTTTGGTTTTGTAAGCTCTTATACTCACTTCCTGACCCTTTATGTTTAACCGATTTATCACTTGCTGATATAAATGTTTGAAGTGCTGCAAGTACTGCTGTAATAAGAGCTAAATATCCAGCATATTTTGCATCAATACTAAAAGAATCGACTCCAGCAGCTGTAGCAAATAAAGTTAAAGGAATACCAATATAGTAATGAATATTGGACCACATCTCAGCTGCATTATAATGAGCTTTGGAAGAGTGGGTAGCATCTTCCTCAATACGTAGGCATTCTTGAGTAATATTATTTTTAATATCAACCATTACACTATTTCCTTATCTGTAAATTTGAATAATTGCACTTTATTCACTCTCCAATATGTCATCTTTTACCTGTACTGCTATATTATCTAGGTCGGGAAATAAGAAACCTCTGTCAATACCAAAAGATCTTAATTTATTTCTTAATTCAGGTTTCATACTGGAATTAATAATTATCTTTTCTTTTAGAAAAACTGATGCAGCTTTATCTTTATCCATAGAGTTATAATTAGTATGAATTGTAAATTCAGATCTCTGCATTTTCATACGTAAATTAGTATAAGGAGCATGAATAGCAAATACTTTGTCTGAATCCTCTAAATACAAACTTTTGTTTTCACCATCACATTCCAATGGATATTTCTCTTTGTAAAAACGGTTTAACTGGCTAGGATCTAGAACCCATATACAAGCATTCTCATTGTCATTTTTTTTGTTACAAACAGCAAAATAAAGTGCAACTAAAGGAGATGTTGACCAGTCCATAATACGTGTTGGTAGTCCATGGTGTCGCATTAAGAAGTTACACTTAGCAATACCTAAAGGATGAGATGCAGGATCAAGAAACGTTGTTTGATTTTCAAATCCAAGCCTAAGCTGACGTTCCAAGGCGAGTGATGGATTAAGTTCCCTAGAAATTGTTGATTCTAGTGCCCATGATTCAACTGCATGTCCACGAAACCAAGATTTCGGAGGAAGCTCTGATAGAGAACTGATAAGTTCATCTGCGGAAGTAAAAGTTTGTTGTGGGATTATGTGAACAAATGGCTCATGAATATAATTTATGCTTTCTTCATAATCATAGTAATCCTCTAATTGAGCGGAGACTTCATAATATTCATCAACTTCCCATATTTTTTCATCTTCATTAAATAAAATAATCCCTTGTACCTGAACATATATTGTATCTCCGCAAAAAGGTACATCATCCTTTCTTGGTTCACCACTCAATATAATACTGCAGGTAAATTCATAAGTATGTTCATCAAGTTTTTCTATCAAGACATCATCACAGTATTCCTCAGTAAAAATAGAGTTAGTATCTGCAATAATACTAGAAATAGTATCATCAGAATCCCAACTTTGCTCACTTACCCAATCACAAACAATATCATTTAATGTATCTTTAATATTGCTCATGCTTATGCCTTCCATTTACCTGTAAGCAATTTCTGCATTAGACCACGCTTTTGAATGCGGTATTTTTCTACTAATTGCTTTAATAAATTTATTTCTTGTTGAGCTATATTAAGAAGATTGGAGATAGATTCTTGTTCTTCTAGTGGTGGTAAAGCAATAGAAATAGCCCCTAAATCAGTAAAACTAACTGTTTCACGCACACTTCCTTGAGCGCTATTTCTAATACGCTGTTTAGCTTCACTAGAAAAAAGCCAATGCAGGAAGAAATCACTATTAATTTTTGTGTTATCCAATTCAAAAACAATATACATTGGGCTAAGAGCACCTTCATCCCAATCATCAAGACGAGCAATAGAGCCAACATTAATACGTGATGGATTATAGGCATATTGACCACTCTTTACGATTTTGTAATTTGAAATATTAGTACTAGCAATACGACGTTTAAACCTATCTTCTGGCAAAACAAAACCATTACGGTTAGTCACACTTAAAACACGGGCAATATGGTTATCACTATTGCGAATAGATACTTCATAAGTGCAATTAGATAGTTGCACTTTACTATACTCGCATTTATTAATTAGAGTAGTTTTAAGCCATTCAAGCTGCTTTTGTTTGGATATAATTATATCTTCTATTTTTTCAATTACTTCATCCCAAGAACTAAAAATAACTAATATTTCATTTTGACTATGTATATCTGGCAATGGAACTAAAAGTTTTGAGAGGATTTCTTGGTTTAAATTTGAAATGTTTGTACCACGACTATCTCTTTTTAGAATATTCTTAAGAAGGCCTCCTTGCATTAAAAGGCTAACAAATTCTGGTTTTATTTTATCAGATATTAAACGTGCCCTTATTGTAAACCCTGAATAACTAATTTTTTCGCCCTTAGTATGAATTAACATACACCTACCAACCAAAGATTTATTACCATTAGACCTTACAAATACTAGATCTCCATCTTTTAGATAATAAGAAGTATTAACTTCCTTTTTGGTTTGTATAGATGAAATTTTTCCCACTTGTTCAAGGGTGGTTCGTTGCTTAAAATCACCAACACCAAGAACTTTTAAACTATATCCTTTTTCATTAGAGCTAAAATTAATACCATTTTTAAAGTCAGCAAGCTCCCCAAAACAAATTTTTGGCCAGTTTTTATTGTTCATCATCACCATCCAACCTTGTTAGTTGGAAAGCAATCTTTAATGAAAGCATGGAAAAACTTACCTTTTGAAGGAGCATTTAGTAACCCTTGATAAATACTTTCTGGAACGCCAGAGTATTGATATACCCCACCATCAACAAAGCCTATTTCTAGAATACCATTTTCATAGCCAATACTTCTTATACTACTTGAAAAAACTTGAGTTCTATTCATAAGAACTATCTCCATAAATTATCTTCACGCTGATACTTCCTTTAAAAGTTTAGACATTTTATCTCGGACATTTATAAGTTCCTTTTCTAAAATTTCAATTTCCTTCTGAACTTCCTTAATATCTATTTCAGCTTCTTCCTCAAAAGTATCTACATACCTAGGAATATTTAAATTAAAATCATTTTCTTTAATCTCATCAAAACTAGCTAGGTATGCATATTTTTCAACTTTTTCTCGAGCTTCATAAACATCTAAAATTCTTTTTAGGTGCTGATCTAGTAATATATTCTGGTTTTTACCTGGTTGGTAACAATCTTTCCCACTTGCATCAATAAATAAAACATCCTTACATGCTTCATTAGCACCACCTTTTTCACGAGACCTATCAAAAACTAAAATGGCTACAGGTATAGAGGTACTTGGGAATAAATTCCCTGGCAGACCTATCACAGCATCAAGCAAGTTGTCTTCAATTATTTTTTGACGAATTCTACCTTCTGCACCAGCTCTGAATAATACACCATGTGGTACGACAATAGTTACACGGCCTTCTTTTTCAATGGCAACTTCAATCATGTGACTAATAAAAGCATAATCCCCTTTTGATTTTGGTGGTACACCACGCCAAAAACGATTGTATGGATCTACTTCATCTGCTCCCCATTTATCAAGAGAGAAGGGAGGGTTTGCAACAATATTATTAAACTTCATTAACTTATCATCTTCTACAAGCGTAGGACTTGTCAGGGTGTTGCACCATTCAATACGCGCTGAATCTGCTCCGTGAAGAAACATATTCATACGACATAGGGCCCATGTACTACCATTAACCTCCATCCCATATAAGGAATAATCTTTATTATTTACAGCTTTGGCCGCTTCAATTAATAAACCTCCAGACCCGCAAGCTGGGTCACAAATACGTGCCCCAGCTTTAGGTTTACAAAGTCTAGCTACTAGTTCTGAAACTTTATGTGGTGTATAGAACTCCCCAGCTTTTTTACCGGCATCAGAAGCAAAGCGTTCAATAAGATAAATATATACATTGCCAATCACATCTCCAGAAATACTCGATGGTTGCATATTTAGCTGAGGTTTATTGAAATCTTTTAGTAACAGCTTTAAACGGCGGTTACGGTCTTTTGTTTTTCCTAAATTAGCTTCAGAATTAAAGTCAATATTACGAAATACTCCTTCTAACTTAGTTCTATTTGCAGTTTCAATAGAATCTAAAGCTATATTAATAACCTCACCAATATTAGATTCACTACGTTTATCATAAACATCATAAAAGCTAGATCCTTTAGGTAGTATAAATCTCTCACGTTCCAACTTTCTTCTAATGCGCGTATCATCATCTTTATATTGCTTGCTATACTCATTGTAGTGATCTTGCCAAACATCAGAGATATACTTTAGAAATAACATTACAAGAATATAATCCTTATACCCAGTAGCATCCATCACACCTCTGAAGGTGTCACATGCAGCCCATGCTGCATTATTTATATCTTGTTGTTTAGTTGCTTTATCTGTCATTTTAACTTCCTTAATTTATTGTTCGCTATTTGTTAAGCGAAATTATGATGCTAACTTCATCAAAGTTCCTTGTATATATTCTTCTCGCTTCTTCTTGATTAACTCAAGCAACTGAAGCTCTTGTAGTAAAAGTTCATATAAACCAGAAATTATTCTTTGTTGTTTAATGCTGGGTAAATCAACCTTTAAATATCCCAACCATTTTTTATTTATCATTTTTAATAACGTACCTTCGGAATGAGACATAAAATATGCTTGTGAAGAGGGTTGATTAATGTACCACAATAGATATTCTGGTAATACATTCTTATCTGTTACTCTTATTCGTAAAAGAGGTGCTGCTACAATAGTATTATGACAGTTAGTATCTAATATAACTGCTGTTGTACTTTGTCCTCTGGCCCTAAAGATAATATCCCCTTTTTTGATAAGGTTTGATTCTTTGGGTGGCTTTGAATGGATACTTATAATATTATCCAAATTAACACGATTATTTGTGCCTAAATCTTTCATTTGAATAACCCTAACCCCTCCAGAAACTTCTGGCTCCAAGCGAGAACGAAACGTTACTCCTGTAGAAATATCTGAAATGTCTTCTAAGTTTATTCTCATGTAAGTATATACAATCCTAATCTTATCAATTTAATATCAACGGTAGAATACATAACTCAAGTTAGTATGTCAATATATATTTTACAGTAATGGCGTTACTGTTTATTTATGTCAAAAAGTATGAATTTTTAAAAGATAAATGCTTAATAAAGTTATTCAGATAACTTTTCCCTGATTTTTAACCGCAAGCAAGTAGTTATGCTGTGTATAGATTGGTATCTGTGCTGTGGCTCCAAAAATCCATCTACGGCGGTTGGTATAACCGTAACTATAGCCTTTCGACATTTAAGTGGCATGGAGTATGCAAAGTATAAACTCAACGTGCCCTTGCTTTTGTAACTACCATTACATTCTTGGTTTGATGAATTTTCCAATTAATAAATTGGCTCATACTATCTACTTGATCATCATGACGTCCGTTGGGAAAGGCTCTAACCTCATTTATAAACCCGTCCAACCACTGAGCTTTATTAGGAATAAATACACGGCCACCATAAATAGATATGGAAGCAGCATCGACTCTTTCTTCCTTATTCATGTTCCTTTGAACCTTAACACTAGTAACATACACACCACTAGATCTCAGATCTTGAATTAGGGCTGTTCCAGAGCTTGCATCTTCTATTAAAACTTCCTTTGCGCTGTATAACTTCTTTTGCTCAATAATAGCTTTCTTTAACTCTGGAAATAATAATTTCTTACGAAAGATATTTGCTAAATAAAAATATTCCCCATAAATAAACCATGTAGTACAAACTGACCAATCATTATTATTTCCATCTTTTGATGCTGTATCCCAGCTTTGAATATAATAACCTGTATCAGTTGGTAAAGTATCATAACGTGGGAACCAATCAACCTTAAGTAAGTTACCAGCAGCTGGAATAGGTAATTGCTGATATTGTGTTGAGAAATGAAAGGGAGTCATATTCTTTTCTAATTCTCTTAGAATATAAATTGGATCACGGGCAGGGTGTAGAACTTCTCCTATCTTTCTACCAACATTTCTACCATCTGTTAATTTGAAAGATTCATCTTCTATAGCAATGGCTGGAAGTGCTATATACTCAAACCCTTTTTTCTCAAGAAGGTGCGCTACAAAATCATCTTCATGTACACGTTGCATTACAACAATTATTGAGCCAGTTTTTTTATCATTTAAACGTGAGTAAAGCGTATGTTCTACCCAGTCATTCACATTCTTTCTCTTTGTATCAGAAAAAGCATCTGCTGGTTTTATTATGTCATCTAGAATTATAATATCCCCACCACGTCCAGTTAAAGTACCACCAGGAGAGGTTGCAATTCTTTCACCTCCTTTTGTTGTAGCAAAGTATTCTGCATTGCATCTTCTTTTACTTAAGCGTGTATTAAAAGCCCTTTTATAAAAATCCCTATTCATTAAGTCGATCTGCTTATTACATAAATCAGAAGCTAATTCTTGGTTGTAGCTTGCTGTTACAATACGTGCTGTTGGGTTATGGCCCATAACCCATGCAGGGAAAGCAACTGATGTTAATAAAGATTTTCCAGAACGGGGAGGGACACAAATAATAAGACGTTTAATTTTACCATTAGCAACTTGTTCTAGTTTATCTGCCAACAGATCTAGATACCAAGCATGTAAATAATTATCTGGAGTCAAACTACCAAATACTTTTCTATAGAATATGCTCATATTTTGACGCATAAGTGCATCAAATTGTTCAATCTTAACATTACTCTGCATTGCTACTACCTCCACTCATAGATGCAAGGAAATCCTTTACAATAGTTTCATCATTTTCACTTAATGGACGATCTCCTGTATCATCAAGTTGAATCTCCATAGCCTTTTCACTTACCCATTTTAAAGCTCTTATATCTCCACTTAATGCTTTATTTAAAGTTGCTTTAACCAATGCTTGGCCTTTAGTAATAATCATTTTTTTATTTCCTTCTTTAATAACAACTTCTTCATCAAGAGCTTCTAAAAGGGCTGTTTTATAATTCTTGGATTTCTTGGGTCTTCCTTTGGAGTTACCAGACTTTCCTTTTTGAAACTGTTTATTTTGGGGCGGTTTAGCGTAACCTACTTCATAGTCAGACATGACATTCACCTCCCAATTTATCTGTTGGAATATTTGCCATAAAAGGTTTACCTGTTTCTGCATGTATAGCTTGTTTACCAGTAGCTCTCTGCCAGCGTTTAATAGTTACATCTACATATCTAGGATCAAGTTCAATAAGTGCAGCTCTACGTCCTACACGTTCCGCTGCAATTAAGGTTGTGCCACTTCCACCGAATGGATCTAACACTAAATCATTACGATTAGAACAATCCATAATAGCATCTGCAACCATGTCTATAGGCTTAACAGTAGGGTGCATATTCAGTTCATCTTCACGGCCATTCTTTAATGTATTAACACCAGCATAATCCCATACATTTGTTCTGTATCTGCCATATTGTCCAAGCTCAACATTATTAATATGAGATGCTTTTCCATTTTTAAACACAAACACAAGTTCATGCTTAGAACGGTATAAACTCCCCATGCCACCATTGTTTTTGTTCCAAACGCATAGATTTTTTAATTCTGTGTAGGCATTGTTTCCAGCTTGAAGAATTTCCTGCATATGACGCCAATCCATACATACAAAATGGATACTGCCATCTGTACTGAATTTAACTATTTGTTCAAAAGAAGTTTGCAGGAAGGTAGTAAACTGTTTAGCTGTCATTTCACCGCTTGCCATTGCAAATTCACGGTGTTTTGTTTTACCTTTACCACAAACATGCCCATCAATCTTCACGTTATAGGGTGGATCTGTGAAAATCAAATTGGCCTTATTTCCCTGCATAACAGCTTCATAACTTTCCTTCTTCAAAGAGTCACCACAGTAAATACGTTGATCTCCAAGTTGCCAAACATCACCTAGTTTAGTTATAGGAGGGATACTTTCATTTATTTCCGGTATATATTCTTCTTCATCTTCTACACAGCTTAAATCCTGAATCATTAAATCAATTTCTGGCATTTCAAAACCAGTTATAGATAAATCAAAATCCAAGTCTATTTCCAAAAGTCCCTGAAGCTCAATTGCCAGAATCTCTTTATCCCAACCAGCTTTTTCGGCAAGGCGGTTATCAGCAATAATATATGCTTTTTTCTGAGCTTCTGTGAGATGTTCAAGCAAAATGGTTGGTACTGAATCCATACCAAGAAGCTTTGCTCCTTCTAAACGCCCATGACCAGCAACAATGTTATAACTCTTATCAATTAGAACTGGATTGGTAAAACCAAATGTCTTGATACTATCTGCAATTTGTTTAACTTGTTCTTTGGAATGTGTACGTGCATTATTTGCATATGGTTTCAAGTCTATTAATTTCTTGTAGCTAACCTTAAGGTCTTTTTGCTGTGCTTCCATATCATCCTCCCTTGGATTTTTGTTTTTATAATTTAATGATATGCAGAAAAATAACGTCTTGGCAACAGTAAAAGTTACACAACATATTGATTTTTAAGGGTATTATAATACGTGGACGTATTATGATGAAATTTTTATATGATTAATTTCAACGCCTTAAAAAGCCATAATACGTCAACGTTTAGCAGTAATTTTTTACGAAAAAAAATACTTATACAAAGATAAATGACTCGACTTTTGATTCAAATGAAGCGTTCATCATGGTGTTTATAACTAACAGGATTATGCACCATGGATGAACAGGCTTTTAAATTAAAAATTGATAAACTTAAAAATGCAGATAGAAATAATTTACTAACCGAATGGGAGAAATTATTCGGTAAACCGGCGCCCAACAGATGCGGTATGGAGTTTTTGCGGGGGAATGTTGTTTATAAACTTGAAGAACAGTTTTACGGCGCTCTGAGCTACTCTACGAAGCAAAAGTTGCGTAAGTTATATGAAGCTTTTAAAGCTGATCCGAATTATCAGCCCGCAGGAAAAATTTCTTTAATGCGGGCAGGTACCAAACTGGTCCGTGAGTACAAGGGTCAAATTTATGAAATAACTGCATTAGAAAAAGGTTTTTCTTTTCAGGGCAAGCGTTATGCTAGCCTATCTAAAATTGCTACTGAGATTACTGGTACTCGGTGGAATGGCAAAAAGTTCTTTGGTATTAGTTAATTTCTTGTCCTGTTATTTCTGCAGAAATTTCATCCACCATCTGTTCAAGAACCCTTTTTAAAAATTCATCTAACAGCCAATTATACCTATTTCTATAATGGGCATTAAATGATTCAGGATTATACCTACATAGTTCACTTAAACGGTGTAGAATAGCAAATGAAATAACTATATTATTATGATTAACTACACCACTAATATTATTTCTTTTTAGGTAAATACGATCTGTACAGCCATGAATGTAAAAAATTTTATTACGCAATTTTTTATTATATAATTCTAGTTTCTTTACTTTTGGTGCATGTGCGCGGCCAGACCATTCAAAACGATCTTTAAATCTAATTGTTTTTTCTGTATCTGGTACCAACTCAAAACTATCAGGTATTTTATTAATTGTACTTTGAGTTGCTGACCAACTATCTGTAAGTTCACCACAAAAATAAGAATTCTTTCTAGATACCGGCTTCTCAATTTTATAAAATCTTGGTGATACAACTGGAATAAATAACTCTTTATCCCTTCTTGTTCCATTACTAATACAATACGCTCTATGAATAAAAGGTAGATTATAAAGTAAATCATCTATTGATATTTGTTCGTTATCACCAATCGTCTCATCAAAATAGTAACAAAGTTGAGATAATACCCCGGAGTTCTTTAATATTACATATTCATTTGTCAGGAGGTTTTTTATGCCCTCAGATTTACCAGTTAGCCCATGATTTATTACTTGTGGTAAGTCAACACCCTTTGATATCAAGAGAGCTTTTACCATATTAAGTATACAGTAATATGATGTTAATGGTTGCGATAATCTATCTACTTTATTGTTTGCATCTTTAAAACTTTTTGCTTGAATCCAGAAAGTTAAAGCTCTATTGGATGTATGATTTCTTAGCCATGATTCTACATAGTCCCATTTATCAGAAACATGGACAGCCTTAGATGTAAAATCTGAATTCTTATAGGCCTTATGTGGCCTTAATACTATTCCTTTTAATATTAATTCATTTATCATTAATCCTCGACTTCCTCTCTAAACGAAGCGTTACTGTTGCTTATAAGGAGGTAATATACATGATTGAAAAGATAAAAACCATACGTTGTGCAATTTATACTCGGAAATCCACCGAGGAGGGGTTGGATCAGGAGTTTAATTCTTTGCATGCTCAGCGGGAGGCGGGGGCGGCTTATATTTTAAGCCAGAAACATGAGGGTTGGCAGGAAATACCTACTTTGTATGATGATGGTGGGTTTTCTGGCGGGAATATGGAACGTCCTGCATTGAAACAATTACTAGCTGATTTAGACATGGGTATGATTGATGTGGTGGTGGTTTATAAGGTTGATAGGCTTACTAGATCATTAGCAGATTTTGCTAAGATTGTTGAAAAATTTGACAAGAAGGGGATATCATTTGTTTCAGTAACTCAACAGTTTAACACAACAAGTTCAATGGGTAGATTAACTCTTAATGTATTGTTATCATTTGCTCAATTTGAGCGAGAAGTAACTGCTGAACGGATTAGAGATAAGATAGCAGCATCGAAGAAAAAAGGTATGTGGATGGGCGGTAATGTTCCTCTGGGTTACGAGAGAGAAGAGAAATGTTTAATCATAAACCCCGCCGAAGCAGAGCAAATTAAGTTTACTTTTGATTACTTTTTAAAATGTAAGAATGTACGTGAGTTAAGGAAAGAACTAGCAAAACGTAGTTACTGTACCAAAATCCGTAAACTACGAGATGGCAGGTTGCGTGGCGGTGGTAATTTTTCTCTGGGAAGTATATATGCTCTGATTAAGAATCCAGTTTACGCGGGTAAAATTCAGCATAAGGATGAACTTTATGAAGGGCGACATGAGGGTATAATATCTCTGGAACAGTGGCAGAAGGTGCAGGATTGTATTGCTAAAAATGCTATTGTATCTAAGCATAAATTGAAATCTAAAGAGCCAAGTTTACTTAAGGGGATTATTTTTGATATCAACGGCCGACCTTTTACGCCTAGCCACGGTTTTAAGAAAAAAGGTAAGCGCAGATATAAATATTATATTCATAATGAAATGTTAGTGGATAAAGGTGAACCGATACCAACTTTTGGTAACTTACCTGCCTATGATACTGAGATGGTCGTGATTAATGCCATTAAAGAAATACTAACTAGGCCTGAAAAACTGCGGAGTTTGGTGGATGATAAATCCCATCAACTGCATATAATTGAGAGCGGTGAAAAGCGTAAGGTTGAAATTGAAGCCATGCAACCATGTGAGATTTACAAGCTAGTAAGATCATTAGTTTATAAGGTGGTTATTGAAAAAGAAACCGTCACTGTGGAGCTAGAACGGACCGCGTTAAGAACATATATTATCCAGAATAGCTACGAACTGTTAGAAGGTGAGGTTGCAAGTGAGGATATAATGCGCACCAGAATGCACGTGTCTCTGCGTAGATTTAAACGTGAGATGCGCTTAACGGTTAACAAAAATAATAAAACCGGTAAGGGGAATGTGGTGACCGCTAACCCAGCCATTTGCAAAGCACTCGCCAGATCATTTGTTTGGAATGAAAAGTTGGTTAGTGGGGAAGTTGCATCCATCAGCCAACTCTGCAGAATTGAAAAGCTTAATGAGCGTTATATTGTTCAGATTTTACGCTTGGCGTGGTTACCTCCAAAGTTAGTTGAAGAACTTTTGGAGGGGTTGCATGAGGGGATGAGTTTGAATAAATTGCTTAACACGCATGAAATATGTTATAAAATTTGAATAATGTGAGTAATTTCAATAAATAAGGATGACCTATATGAGTGATGCTGAGATTTTAGATGGATATTCTACAAATGTTTTACATGTTAGGGAAGTTCCTGAAAAACAGGCTAAATATATAACTGTTGTAAATAACAAGGAAGAAACTCTTTGGGAGTTAAATATCTCTCCCCAGATAAAGTTAGCACTAAAGGTCTTTTACTCGGATAAAAAAGAAGATGTTTGCCATTATGAATTGATAAAATTAAAGAAAGGAATAGAACAAGAAAAAGTTACACTTTCTAAGTTTGGCCTAGAAAAAATAAAAGAATTTAATGGATTGTTAGAATCTATTGACTTGCAAACTGCAACAAATCAAAAAATCGCACTAAATAAAGATGTTAATCTTGATTCTGTAATTTCGGCACTTCATTCTGAAAATGGTGAGCAAATATTAGAAGCCATTCGCCACGATCCATACTTAAAAGAAGATATCATTGCAATTGCTCACAAAAAAGAGCAGTTGGAAATTTTTAGAAAAATGCTGGAAAATGAAAGCTACTGGAAAACATATTCTAAAGATATAGGGAAAACAAAAACTACAGAAGAAAAAACGTGGCAAGAATTCTTTTGTAGAAATCAATGGATTTTTGGCTATGGATTAGAATATCAATTTAAAGGTATTTTACAAAAAGAGTTTCATGCCTCAGATACTAATATTGATGGTAAAAATGCTGTTATTGGAGATTTTTTGCTTGCTGACAAAAAGTTTGTAACATTCGTAGAAATAAAAACACCAAACACAAAACTTCTTACTAAAACTAAGAATAGATCAAATTCTTGGTCACTTTCTTCTGATCTTATTCATGCTGTATCACAAATATTGGAACAAAAAGCAAGCGGGCAGATAAAGTTGGCGGGTAAAGAACTCTATGATGAAAACGGAGCACCTATTAAACAACAGTCAGTTGATTCAAAAACAATTTTACTGGTCGGTAATTGGAGTGAAATTAAAGAAAGCAATGAACAATTAACCAAAATTAAAGAACGCACATTCGAACTTTTCCGAAGAGATAGTCGTAATATTGAAATTTTTACTTATGATGAATTGTACAACCGTGCAAAATGTATTGTTGAAAATATTTCTAAAAAAGAACAAAAGGAAAATTGATTTATTAAATGACTATATAGTTTTTCATTTTCCCTGTTAATTCCCTGTTAAATATATACCACACTTTGCTAAGTTATTGATATAACTAATTCTCTCTGTATTTTTGGCGGTAAAAATTAAATATTTCCCTGTATTTTCCCTGCTTAACAGGGAAACCGGACTACCCCAAATGGCAGTTTGAGAGAATAGTGAGAATAGGGGCTATATGTTGGATATAACTCTCTCTGGTCTGTGTTGGTATGGTGGAAATAGGCTGTAAGGTTTTGAAAGTTCGCGGGTAAATGGGCAATAAAAAACCGACCTACTATAGCCGGGAACTAAATGGTGGAGGGAGTAGGATTCGAACCTACGTACGCATAGCGGGCAGATTTACAGTCTGCTGCCTTTAACCACTCGGCCATCCCTCCATAAATAGTGCTACATTAATAACTTTACACGGTGTTTTTGTCAATAGATCAATTGCAAGAAATGAACTTTTTTTCATTAAAAATAAAATCTATTAAATATAACAATATGTAAATAGCTACAGAGGCTTCTACATAGCCAGCTTATGAAGTACCTTCGGCAAAGTTTCGGGAATATCTTCTGCTATTAAACCTTCTCCAAACATGTTGGCTGTTTCTGCGTGAAGATAAACTCCGCAGGCTGCGGCATCAAAACCATTTAATCCTTGAGCTAGTAATCCTGCAATAATTCCTGCTAAGGCATCTCCGCTACCTGCTGTGGCTAGGTATGCTGAAGCGTTACTGTTAATAATAGTACGTCCATCAGGTGCCACAATAATTGTATCTGATCCTTTTAGAACAATTGTCGCCCCAGAAAGTTGTGCGGCCTCTTGTACATTAGTTAGTTTATCTTTATTTAATTTAGGGAATAAACGTTTAAACTCTCCGCTATGAGGTGTTAACACTACTTCTCCATTTATAGCAGAAAAAAGCTTCTCGGGATTTTTTTCAAAACTAGTAATAGCATCTGCATCTAGTACTGATGGTTTATTAGTTTTTAATATATTACAAATAGTTGTAACTGTTTCTTCATGTACTCCATAACCTGGACCAATTAACCATGTTGTTATTTTTTCATTAGCTAAAAGGTTGGTGAAATCTTTTTTAGTATCTAGGTGTTGAAGAAGTGCCCCAGCTTCTTCTGTTGCAAGAACCTGGTAAATATCTTGTGGCCCTGCAAGTGTTACTAAACCGCTACCAACTCTGCGAGCGCTACGAGCCGCAATTCGTGGAGCACCAGACATTTCACCAGCTATTACACAAGTATGTCCTCTGTTATATTTATGCTCATCTGCTGATGGAGCAGGGACTTGCCACAAACTTGGAAAGTTTTCAAAAATAATTGGTTTAATTTTTTCTAAACATTCTGGTGGAATATTAATGTTAGCAATTATAACTTTTCCACACCTTGCCTTGGCTGGTAATAATAAGTGTCCTGGCTTTTTACGTAAGAATGTAACTGTATGTTTTGCCTTTGTGGCAATTCCTAAAATTTCGCCTGTATTTCCATCTACTCCGCTTGGAATATCTACCGCAACTACATCTAGTTGAAGATTATTTATTTCTTGAATAATATAACCATTATTTCCATCTATTGGACGCATTAATCCTGCACCGAAAAGAGCATCTATTATAAGTGGTTTATCATTTAATACATCTGGTGAAATAGGTAAAATATCACAGCCACATCTATCTAACATATCTTTGCTATCTGGTGTTTTTGCTACAATATCACCTACAATTTTTACTGACCATCCTGCTTGTTTTAGTAATCTGGCTACTACAAATCCGTCTCCACCATTATTTCCTGGGCCACATAAAATTAGTACTGGTTGTTTTTTATAGTTATTGATAACGCAATCAAAAATAGCTTTACCAGCATTCTCCATCATCACCATATATGATGTACCATGGCTATCAGCGTATTTCTCTGCTTGTTGCATGGTGTGTGTTGTAAGTAATGCAGTGGTGTAATCCAAAATATATTCCTTATACGGTTTAACTATTTTTATTGTACTCCAAGGAGTAAGCTATACAAATGAAAATTACTTTTTTAGGTGCAACAGGCACAGTTACAGGATCAAAATACTTGGTAGAATACCAAGATACAAAAATACTTATTGATTGTGGATTATTCCAAGGACACAAAGAATTACGTTTACGTAACTGGGATAAGCTACCAATTAATCCATCAGAAATTGATGCTGTTATTCTTACTCATGCTCATTTAGATCATAGTGGTTACATTCCATTATTTGTACGTAATGGCTTTAAAGGTAAAGTTTATTCTACAGAAGCCACGTTTGATTTATGTGAAATTTTATTACCAGATAGCGCCTATATTCAAGAAGAAGATGCGGCCAGAGCTAACCGTTATCACTATACTAAACACCACCCAGCTGAACCTTTATACACAGTTAAAGAGGCCAGAAAATCTTTAGAATCATTTAAAACTGTTGGTTATGGCAAGGTTCATAAACTAGCAGAAGACTTTTCTTTTATATTGCATAGATCAGGACATATTTTAGGATCTGCTTTTGTTACATTAAAAACTCCTCATCGTACTCTTGTATTTTCTGGAGATATTGGCAGATCACATAATGCAATTATGAAAGATCCATCTTATATTCAAGATGCCGATTATTTAGTTTTAGAATCTACTTATGGTGACAGGCTTCATGAAAAAATAGACCCCATAGAACAGCTTGGTACAATTATTAATGAAACAGCAGCAAGAGGCGGTAAGATAGTTATACCTGCATTTGCTGTTGGTAGAGCACAAGAAATTTTATATTGCTTAGCAGAACTGCGAAAAAACAAAGTTATTTCAGATCATATTCCAATTTATTTAGATAGTCCTATGTCTATTAATGCTACATCTGTATTACGTAAACATCCTAGCGAACATAGGCTTTCACCTAAACACTGTGAATCTGTTTGTGGTGTTGCTGAATATACTCGTACATCGGAAGAATCTAAGGCAATTATTGGTTATAATGGTCCTAGCATCATTATTTCTGCAAGTGGGATGGCAACAGGTGGTAGAGTGTTGCATCATTTTAAATCATTTATTGGTGATAACAGAAATACAATTGTATTTACAGGTTTTCAAGCTGGTGGAACACGTGGAGATCGTATTTTAAAAGGCGAAAAAGAAATTAAGATTCACGGTAGTATGTACCCAGTTAGAGCTAGAATTGAAGAGCTGAGAAATATGTCTGCTCATGGAGATTATGAAGAAATTACAAATTGGTTAGGTCATTTTAATAATCCACCAATTAAAACTTTTATTACTCATGGAGAGAAAGAAGCTTCTTTAGCATTAAAAAAACATCTTAAGAAAACTTTAAACTTTGATTGTGAAATACCAGAATATGAACAAGTGGTTACTTTATAACCATGATTCGTTACGCTAGCATATTTTTATTAGCATTTATACTTGCTACGCTAGTTTATTTTCAGGTTGAGCCTTACGGATACCCAAAAGCAATAGCACTTTCAGTTGCAGCTTTTGCTGCTATTTTATGGATAACTGAAATAATTCCATTATATATAACTGCACTTTTTATTCCTATTGGACTTATTGGAGGAGGTGTATTTGAACCACAACATGCTTTTTCCTCATTTATACACCCTGTTATATTTTTAATGCTTGGTGGGTATATTATAGCTATAGCTATAGAAAAAACAGGTGTAGCATGTTGGATAACACGCCATATTCTTTTACTTTCTGGTCATCATAGATTTAGTATTTTGGCGGCATTTATGCTTGCTTCTGCTTGTATGTCTACGCTTATTTCTAACACTGCAACAGTTGCATTGCTTATACCTGTAGTTGTTCATTTTTTGAACAGTACTAATGAGGATAAGGATTTATCAAAAGCTTTGATGCTAGGTATTGCTTATGGAGCAAGTATTGGTGGAGTTGCAACGCTTGTTGGATCACCGCCAAATGCTATTGCTGCAGGAATGTTAAATATTAGCTTTCTAGAATGGATATCTTATGGTTTACCAGTAAGCGTCACCATGCTTATAGTTGCATTCTTTGTTTTAAGGTTTTCATTCCCAATGGAAAAATCATTAAATATTAATATAGATGAGGATGAAGCATTATCAAAAGAAGGTAAAAGAACCTTAATTATTGTTGGAATAGTTTTATTCTTTTGGTTATTTGGCCCATATTTAGAAAGTATTCTTAACCTACCAGAAAAAATACTTTCATCTGCTAATGTAGCGTGTATGGCTATAGTCATTTTATTGCTCTTCCGTTGTTTGAAATTATCTGATGTTAAAACAGGTGTAAATTGGGGAGTACTCATTCTTATAGGAGGAGGATTAACTTTAGGCCAAGGATTAATCGAATCTGGCGCATCTGAATGGTTAGCAATTTTAATGGCTGATGAAATATCTACATTTCACCCGCTTTTATTTTTGGCCATTGTTGTAGCAATTGGAGTTTTTGCAACAGAGATTATATCTAATACAGCAGTTGCTGCTAATTTAGCACCAATTTTAATGGGAATTGCACTACAAATAGGCGTTAGTCAGGGCTCCTTAGTTATACCTGTAGTAATAGCAACATCTATGGCATTCATGCTTCCTGTTGCTACCCCACCTAACGCTTTAGTACATGCTTGTGGGTATGTAACACAAACAGATATGATGCGTATTGGAATACGCTTGAATGTGCTGGCTATTGTGGTAATAGTTATTATTTTTAGGTTGGCGCAATTTTAAAATATAATACATATGAATATCACATGATTTAGCATAGTAATTAAAATACAACATATGGTTATATTTTAATTATGGTTATAGTAATTGTTACCTTGCTAGTGATAGTAATTTGTACTAGCATTCTCTAATATTAAAAAAATAATAAGAAAAATGGGCTCTAAGTCTCTAATAATTAAAACTTAAGAACTTAAAATTAATAATTTTTCTATTTAAAATAAAACAATAATGAGGTTTTGAACCATGTCCACAGAAAATAAAGCAGCTAATATGTTGAACACAATGCAGTTTAAATATAAATTTATGATGGTATTAGCGTTACCAGTTATAGCATTTATCTATTTTGCTTATAATGGACTAACAGCGCAATATAGTCAAATTCACGAGGCTCGAGCTGTAGAATCAACAACTGTGTTTAATAATGCTGTTAGCGCATTAATTCATGATTTACAAGTTGAACGTGGTGCTACTGCGGTTTTTCTAAAAAGTGGCGGTAAAAAATTTGCGGCTGAAATAGGCGGTTTTCGTTCTAGTACAGATTCTAAATATGAAATACTTAAATCTGCAATAACTGCGAATGCGTTAGCTGCATTAACTCAAACTAGTAGAGATAGGTTTAATATTTTAACTGCTAGCGGTTCTCTTGATGGACTTTCAGGACTTAGAACTCAAGCAAATGCAAAGTCAATTAAAGCTGGAGAAGCTGCTGCTTACTATACATCTACAATTGCTGATATGCTAAAAGTTGTAGCTGATACAGTTTCTTTAAGTAGTGATAAAGTAATGGCAAGAACAGCTTCTGCTTATTATAGTATGCTACTTGCCAAAGAATCTGCTGGTCAGGAACGTGCTGTACTTGGTGGTGTCTTTGCTTCTGGTAAAATAACCTCTAAGGCAAGAACAAAAGCAGTTTCATTATCTTCTGTGCAAGAAGCCTATGTTGACAGTTTTAAAAATATGGCAGAATTAGGTCAAATACAGTTCTATACTACAAAACTAGTAGGTTCCTCTGTAGATGAGGTTAGCCGTATGCGAGGAATAATACAAAAAGCTAAAACTACGGATGCGTTAGGTGTTGATTCAGGATATTGGTTTCAGCAATCTACAAATCGTATTAATCTTCTAAATGAAGTTGCATTGAAAGTAGCTAATGATCTTGCTAAAAGTTCTGGAGCAATTGCTACAGCCTTAGAAGATTCTATTACAACTAAATTTACAATGATTGCTATCTTTGTAGCATTGGGTGCACTATTCTCATTTGTTGTTGCAAGACAAACTATTATTCAAGAAAGATTAGGGGCTATTGCTGGTTCATGTTTAGCTAACTTAGGTAATAACGTAATCATCTCTGATGAGAAGGATATGATTTCTTATATGAATGGCTCTAGTTTACAATCTTTAACAGATCTGACCAATGAGATTAAGGATGTATTTGTAGGTTTTGATGCATCTAAGCTAATAGGCGGAGATATTCATCAATTCCACAAAGATCCTGAAAGAATCAAACGTATTCTAACAGATCTTAAAGAAGGTGAAGTGCATAAAGGACGTATTAACTTGGTAGTCTTACGCTTTCAATGAATGCTGGTGGTGTTTTCCAACATGGTAGACGTTTAGGTAGTTACGCCGAATGGGCAGATATTACAGCGGCTGTTGCAGCACAAGATCGTAAAGATGAAGTTGAACGTCAGGTTAATGAATCTACACGTATGATTAACGATGCAACTAAAGATATTTCACAAGGTAACTTGAATTTATCTGAACGTACTGAAGCTCAAGCTGCTTCTATTGAAGAAACAACTGCAACAATGCAACAAGTTACTGAACGTGTGAATGAAAATGCTGAAAATGCAAAAACAGCACTAGAACTTGCTGGTACAACTCGTACTGCTGCTGATCGTGGTGGTAATGTTGTTCAAGAAGCAATAACAGCAATGCAAGATATTACTGCATCATCTGAGAAAATTAATAATATTATTGGTGTTATTGATGAAATTGCATTCCAAACAAACCTACTTGCATTGAATGCTGCTGTTGAGGCTGCTCGTGCTGGTGAACAAGGTAGAGGTTTTGCTGTAGTAGCAGGAGAAGTTCGTACTTTAGCCGGACGTAGCGCAACTGCTGCAAGTGAAATCAAAGATTTAATTACTGAAAGTGTTGCACAAATTAAAGGTGGAACATCACAGGTAAATGAAACAGGTACATGTTTGGAAGATATTATTGAAAATGTTCAAAAAGTAACAGATATGATGAATGAAATTAGCGATGCAAGCCAAGAGCAAGCAATTAGTATTTCTGAAATCAATAAAACTATTACTCAAATGGATAGCTTTACTCAGCAAAATGCTGCACTTGTGGAAGAGGCTGCTTCTGCTGCTAAGGCACTAGAAGAACAATCTAACGGTTTGATGCTTGTTATGGCAGACGAAGATGATGGTGCAGGTGGTAATCCTGCTCCTGCTGTAAAAAAAGAAAAGGCTGATGCAGAAGTATCTTGCCCAGTGGAGATTGCTTAATGGCTAAGGCTATTGAACTTCCTGCAATTTTTTGCGCATCTGAAGTGTCAGAAGTGTGTGAAACTCTTAAATCGCAATTATCTGGACGTAGGAAAAACCTTACCCTAGATATGTCTAAGATTGAGAGAGTTGACACTTTAGCACTTCAGTTGTTGGTAAGTATTCAAAGTAGTTGCCAGGCTAAGGGTGGGGTATTAACACTAAAAAATATTCCAGATGCAGTTAAAGATGCAAGCTCATTGTTGGGTTTGTCAATTTTATCTGAGGGGTAGAATTATTAAAAAATATCTCATAGTTTGTGCTTTAGTTTCAATGATAGGATCTGGTTCCTTAGCTTTAACTGGAATGCAACATTGGTTATTACCATTTCTTATTGGTACTATTGGATCTTTTCTATCTATTATCTGTGCTAGTTACTTTGTGAACTTTTATAAAATAGGTTCAGGTTGGAATATGTTTGCTGCTAGATATTTTGAAGGTGGTAGTATATTATCTGGACAACTTAATGATGTCTCTGATGATATTGAGCAGTCATCTAACTCGGTTATATCTGGCTTTCTTAACTTAGCTGAGAACTCTGGTGATCAGGTTAATAAAATTAAAGATGCTGCTAAAAGTACTGCCACTATCCATTCTGGTGACGAAGTTCTAGAAATGGAAGATTTTTTAAATTCTATTAATATCAAATTAGATGAAATTGTAGAAACCATTGTTTGGATTGTTGAGCAAATGGTTGAAGTGACCTATAAAATTGAAGATGAGAGAAAAAGAAGTGATAGAATTATTGATTTTATTGAGCAGATTAATTTTATTGCCAAACAGACTCACTTACTTTCATTAAATGCATCTATTGAAGCAGCAAGAGCAGGTGATGCTGGTAAAAGTTTTGCCGTTGTCGCAGATGAAGTTGCTGCACTTGCAAATAAAACAGCTGATTTTAATGATGATATTCAATCAGAAATGCTAGCAATTCAAACTGGTATGGCTGATATTCATTCCAGTATTAAATCTGTTGCTACGAAGGATATGACACCTTTACTAAACTATAAAAAAACCATCACTTCCTTAATTGCATCTTTATTGGAGCAAAAAACAGAAGTATCTACAATACTAGATCGAGCTATCGAAGAAAATAGTGAAATATCTATGCGTATTTTTGCACTAGTACAAGATTTTCAATTCCAAGATAGAGTTAAGCAAAGGTTAGAACAGGTATCATCAGCATTACTTGTTATGAAAGATAATATTGAAGTAATTGCAGAAGAAGAAGGTGTAAATATCAAAGATGTTGATATCCAAGATTTCTTGCAAGATATGTCAGCTAAATACGTAATGAAGCAACAAAGAGAAACGCATGTAACATCTTCAAATAATGAGGAGCCTGAATCTAAAGTTCAAGAACCAACAGAAGTTAATGATGATATATTCTTTGATACTAAGGAAGATGATGAGGTGTTATTTGATAATAATGAAGAAAAAACAACACCTAAAGAAAAAGATAAAACTCCAAAACCAGCACCTATAAAACAGGATGATGATTTGGATGATAATATAGATTTATTTTAAATAGGAGGGTAAGTTTGTGAGCAAAACAATTTTGACGGTGGATGATTCAACATCTATACGACAAATGGTTGGTTTTACATTAAAACAAGCTGGTTACACAGTTCTTGAGGCCGATGATGGTGTTAAAGGATTGGAAGTAGCAAAGGGGAATAAAGTAGATTTAATTATTACTGATTTAAATATGCCAAATATGAATGGTATGGATTTAATTCGTTCATTAAGACAAGAAATGACTTATAAATTTACACCAATTTTAATGTTAACAACAGAATCTGATGATAGTAAAAAAATGGAAGGTAAGCAGGCTGGTGCAACAGGCTGGATTGTAAAACCATTTAATCCAGAACAGCTGCTAAAAGTTGTTTCCAAAGTATTGCCAGGTTAAGGAGTAAATATGATAGATGTATCTCAATTCCATGCTGTATTTCTAGAAGAATCTACGGAGCATTTGGCTGATCTAGAATCTGGATTACTAGAGCTTGAACAACATGGTGAAACAGATATGAATGCTATTTTTAGAGCCGCGCATTCTATTAAAGGTGGTGCCGCTACTTTTGGCTTTGATAACATAGCAGATTTTACACATGTTGTTGAATCTGTATTAGAAAAATCTCGTGATGGAGAGATCCCAGTTTCTGAAGATTTAACAACTTTACTTTTATCTTGCCTAGATATTATCAGTGAAATGGTGGATGCAGCTAAGGAAGAGCGTGATGCTAAAGTAGATAATATTGAAGAATGTTTAGAAGGTTTGAATTCTTACTTATCAGGAGGTTCTACTAAAACAGAGGAACTATCACAAAAACAAGAATCTAAAGATGAAAAGGTAGCACAAGATCGCGTTTTAAATATTACATTAAAACCCAAACCACATTTCCCTCAAACTGGTTCAGAAATGATAAGTATCATTAAAGAACTTGAAACTTTAGGTGATGTTGATGCTACTTGTTATCCAGATAAAGTGCCACCAATACAAGAAATAAACCCAGAGGATATGTACCTATGGTGGGAAATAGAATTAGTAACAGATACAAATGATGATGTTGTGCATGATGTATTTATGTTTGTTGAAGATGATGTAGATATTAAAATAGAAACTATTGCTTCATTTGATAAACCAGGTGCTCCAATAGGCGATACAGAAGAAAAAGAAGTTACAGCAACACCTATGCCTGAACGTCGTGAATCTGCAGAGCGTAGAGATGACAACAAAGAACGTAGAAAAACAACTAAAAAAGAAGTTTCTATCAGAGTCTCTATTGATAAAGTTGATAGCCTTATTAACCTAGTTGGAGAACTTATTACAACACAGGCAATGGTTGAACAGCATACTGGTAAACAGGTAAATCAAGATGAGAATAATTCTTTTGATTCAGCTATGAACCAGTTAGCCTCTCATACACGGAACTTACAAGAAGCAATTATGGGTATCAGAATGATGCCAATTGATTTTGCTTTTTCCAGATTTCCTAGAATGGTGAGAGATACTGCAAGTAAACTTGGTAAAAAAGTTAAGCTAGAAACATCTGGATCTCATACTGAACTAGATAAAACAGTTATTGAAAAAATTTCTGATCCATTAACTCATTTGGTACGCAACTCTGTAGACCACGGAATTGAAACAATAGAAAAACGCGCAGAGAATAATAAGCCAGAAGAAGGTATTATTCATTTAGCAGCTTTTTATCGTGGTGGAAACGTAATTATTGAAGTAAGAGATGATGGAGCTGGTCTTTCCAGAGAAAGAATTTTAGCTAAAGCTGTAGATAAAGGTTTATTTACGGAAGACGTAGCTAAATCTATGAGCGATAACGAAGTTTGGAAATTAATTTTTGATTCAGGATTTTCTACTGCAGCGGAAGTTACAGATGTTTCTGGACGTGGTGTTGGTATGGATGTTGTACGAAAGAATATCCAAGAACTTGGAGGAACAATAAATATTAATAGTGAAACAGGTATTGGTACATGCTTCACTATTAGCTTGCCACTTACACTTGCTATTGTAGATGGAATGACTATTCGTGTAGGTAAAGAAACATATATGGTTCCTATCCTTAACATTATTGAATCTATTCGTTTAGATGAAGTAGAAGTACAAAGTTTGCAGGGTGGTGTTGAAGTTGTAAATATTCGTGGAGATTATCTACCTCTTGTAAGACTTTCCGAAGTGTTCCAAGTGCATGATACAGGTAAGCATCAAGATATTTCAGATGGTATTGTTATAATAGCTGAATCAGATCAAACACATATTGCATTGTTTGTTGATGAGTTACTTGGTGAACGTCAGGTTGTAATTAAAAGTATAGAAGATAACTACCGTCAAGTTGAGGGAATTTCTGGGGCAACTATTTTAGGTGATGGAACTGTTGCATTAATTGTTGATTTACCAGGGCTTGTTAAGGTTGCAAAAAGAGATGGTAGATTTGTGAAAATCCCAGAAAATATTAAAAGTAATAAAATAGAGGAGGCTGCAAGATGAATGAACTTGTATTAAAAACACAGGAAAGTATTGATACAGCGCATAGTGATATGTCTAAGGGTCATCAGTACCTTACATTTAATTTAGCTAGTGAAACATACGGTGTTGAAATACTTAAAGTGCAGGAAATAAGAGGTTGGAGTGAGCCAACACAAATGCCAAATGCACCTAGTTTTATTCGTGGTGTTATGAATCTACGTGGTGCAATTGTTCCAATTCTAGATCTTCGTTCTAGGTTTAATATGGATGAAACCCAATTTACTCAACATACAGTAATTATTGTTGTAAATGTTCAAGACCGTACTATTGGTATGGTGGTGGATGAAGTTTCTGATGTTGTTGATTTAGAAGCAGATAGTATTAAAGATGCACCAGATTTTGGTACTTCTATAGATGCAAGTTTTATACATGGTCTTTCGGAAGTTAATGAAGATATGGTTATTTTATTAAATATTGATACGATGCTTGAATCTTGTGAGCTTGTTCAGCTTGATAAAATCACTACAACAGAGGAAGAGAGTTAAATATTCATGGCTTTAAAAACAGACACAACACAGGGTAAATTTGAATTTCCTTTTACTCAGGAAGATTTTGAGAAACTCAGAAATATTGTAACAAGTGAAACTGGTATTATGCTACCTGATGGTAAAAAAACTATGATGTACACCAGATTAGTACGTAGGTTGCGTGAATTTAAACTTGCAGATTTTAGTGCATATATAAAATATGTTGAATCTGAGCAAAACACAGGTAAAGATGATGAGTTGCTATTTATAGTTAACGCAATGACTACAAATGTAACTGCATTCTTCAGAGAAAATCACCATTTTGAACATTTAACAGAACATTTGGATGATCTTGTTAAAAAATTTGGTGAAGTACATATATGGTCATGTGCATGCTCATCAGGACAAGAGCCTTGGTCTATAGCTATGGTTGTAGGAGAATATTTAGAAAAAAATCCATCTGCTAGAATTAAAATTATGGCAACAGATATTGATACAAATATGGTAAAACACGGTGAAGCTGGTATTTATAAGCTAGAGCCTTCAGAGGTTGAAGCTAATCCACATCTAAAGAAATGGTTTAAGAAAACAGCAGAAGCGTCGTCTGGAATTATTAAGCAGGCAACTTATGAAATAGATAGTAAGCTTCGCTCACTTGTAACATTTAAACAAATGAACTTACTCAAACCATGGACAATAACAAATCCAGCATTTCATGTTGTATTTTGTCGTAATGTTATTATCTATTTTAGCAAGGAAACACAACGAGGTTTATTTGCTAACATAGAAAAGAAAATGCCTATTGATAGCTTATTATATATTGGTCATTCTGAAAGTTTATTAGAAGTTAGTACTGCTTATGAAACAAAAGGAAGAACCATTTATACTAAAAAGGTTGAATAACCAAAGTGATAGAGCTTCAGCCAGATGCAAAAAATAAATATTTTGATCCATATCAGAAGGTTTGGACTACAAAAATTTTACCAGGAGAATACCATGTTGCTGAATCTGGTGAAATGATTGTAACAACTCTTGGATCTTGTATATCTGCTTGTATAAGAGATAAAAGATTAGGACTTGGTGGTATGAATCATTTTATGTTACCAGCCAGCGAAAAAGGTGAATGGGCTGGTGTTAGTGCATCAACACGTTTTGGTAACTTTGCTATGGAACACTTGATTAATGAAATTATTAAACAAGGTGGCAATAAAAATGATATGGAAGCTAGTATTTTAGGTGGTGGTATTATGTTTGGCTCTACAACTATTAAAGTAGGTGAAACTAATATTAAATTTGCACAAGAATATTTAGCTGTGGAAAGAATACCATTAATTTATGAAGATGTTGGTGGTGAAGTATCTAGAAAAGTATATTTTTCACCAAATACTGGCAAAATTATAGTTAAGAAATTAGCAAGGTTAACAAATGATACAATTGAGAAAAGAGAAAAATCATTGGCAGAAGATATCTCTAAAAAACCAATTGAAGGTGATGTGGAGTTATTTTGATGCGTGATAGTAATAAAATTAAGGTAATGATTGTGGATGATTCTCTTACAATGAGATTGTTACTACAAGGTATTATATCAGAAGCCCCAGATATGGAGGTTATTGCTACGGCAGCAGACCCATTACAAGCAATTGAAGAATTAAAAAGCATTAAACCAGATGTAATGACGCTAGATGTTGAAATGCCAAATATGGATGGTATTAGTTTTTTACAAAAAATTATGAATTTACGCCCGCTACCAGTTGTAATGGTTTCTACTTTAACAGGAGAAGGGAGTGAAACTGCTTTGAAAGCTTTAGATATTGGTGCTGTAGATGTTATTGGTAAACCTTCTGCTAGGGCGGAAGATTTAAAACAAAGTGTTGATGAAATTATTACTAAGGTGCGTGCTGCTGCATGTGCTCGTGTAGGTACAAAAGCACCAAGACAAGAGGTTCAAGAAATTGTAATAGAGTCATCAGCAGTACCATCTACATATAAACCACAAGATAAAAAACAAGTATCAGATCATGGTGTCGGTAATTTAGATGAATTATTACCTAAATCTATTAGAACAATACCAACTAGCAGGCCACAAATTATTGCTATAGGATCATCCACAGGAGGTCCACAAGCACTACAAGAAATTTTAACAAAATTAACACCAGTTTGCCCTGGTATTGTTGTTACACAACATATGGCAGTTGGTTTTGTACCAATGTTTGTAAACAGACTAGATAAAATATGTTCTGTAAAAGTCGTAGAAGCTACAGATAATATGCCTATTGAAAATGGACATGTATATATAGCACCAACACAAAAGCATCTGACCGTTGAATATACTTCACAAAAATATATTTGTAAAATCCTAGAAGGAAGTGCAATAAGTAGGCATGTTCCATCTGTAGATGTCTTATTTAGGTCTATAGCTAATACATCTAGTAAAAATGCACTTGGTATTATTTTAACAGGTATGGGAAATGATGGAGCTAGATGTTTAAAAGAAATTAAAGATGCCGGAGGTATGACTATCGCACAGGATGAAGCAACTTCAGTTGTTTTTGGTATGCCACGCATAGCCGCAGAGCTAGGAGGGGTTAATAAAGTACTTCCATTGAATAAAATATCCACAGAAATAACAAATTATTGTAAATAAAGGTATAAATAAATGAGTGATGAACATAAAAGTGATGAGTATAAAGTAGCTATAAGTGAACCTTTTGATTTTGCTTTACATGAAGAATTTAGAGCAAAGCTTGATAGCGCAATATCTTCAGGTTCAAAGGAAATAGTAATTGATTTAAGTTTTGTAATACATATGGATTCATCTGCATTAGGAATGTTAATTATTGCTAATAAGAATGCATCAGCTCAAGGAGCTAAAATAAAGATAATAGGTGTCTCGGCAGATATTTATGAAATGTTGCAATTAACACAAATTGATAAAATGTTTGAAATTGAATTAAAATAAAAGATTATAAAAATGTCAGAAAAAGCCAAAATTCTTATTGTAGATGATCAAAGGTCAGTTAGGACTCTTCTTGCAACGCACATGGAAGAGGAAGGATACATAGTTGATCAAGCTGAAAATGGTGAGGCTGCGTTAGAACTTGCACTAAATAAAAAATATAATCTAATTCTTTTAGATGTTGTAATGTCTGGTATTGATGGTTTTGAGGTATGTAAACGTATTAAAGAACATAGTAAGTATAAAAATACACCTATTATTTTTGTTACAGGCCAAAGTGAGGAAGCTGCTAATATTAAAGGGTATGGTGTAGGCTCTGTAGATTATATTGAAAAGCCTATTAATATAAATAAACTTATATTAAAAGTAGGAATTTATATAAAAAATAGCATACTGATGGATAAATTAGAAGTTTATCAAGGTAGAATGCAAGCAGATATGAAAAAAGCTAGTGCTTTTTATCATGCATTTTTACCAGATACTTCAGAAATAGAATCTATACAGGAAGAATATAATGTAAAGTTGGATTCATACTTTCTTCCATACAATGAAATAGGCGGAGATTTTTGGAAAGTTATTGCAATAGATAAAAATAAATTTGGTATTTTATCTATTGATTTTTCTGGTCATGGAATAGCCTCGGCGTTAAATGTTGCTTATACAAATGCTATTTTATCTCATGATATAAAGTGGAGTGATCCCGTTCAGGTTATGACCTTTCTCAATGACCATTTAAATAAAGTCCTAATTAATGCTAACTTTGCTACGGCTATTTACTTTGTATTTGATAAGAAAAAACAAAGTATTACTTATGTTAACTGTGCAGCACCTTATCCTATATTAATTACGGAATCTGGTAATGATGCCGTATTTTATGAGGTGAGTTCTAGACCAGTTGGAATATGGTCTTCAGATGAGCTGAACCTACAATCAGAGAAAATATATTTAAATAAGGGGGAAACATTTCTCATCTGTAGTGATGTAATATTAGAAAGCAAGCATGCAATCACCAAGAAAAGATGGATGTTAGAAGGACTTAAAAATACTATTATTAAAATGAAAGCTGAGCCAGAAGAAAGGCTTGAAGTTTTATGTAATATATTCTTAGAAACAGCTAAGAAACCTTTGTCTGATGATTTAACATTGATATCTATCCACAGCAAAAAGGATTAGATATTCAATGGATAAGCTTAATAAAGTACAATTATATCGTCTTATTTTTAGCATTTTTGTATGTGTAATTATAGGTATTGCTAGTATAGCTGGTGTATTTACATACAAATTCTTTAGTAAGGATGATAAACATACTAAAAGTAGGTTATATGAGGAAGAACAAAAAGCTCTTTTATTTTACATAGGTAACTATGCTGAAATATTTGCACAGTATTTACAAAGTAACGATAATACAAAATATAACTTAAAACAAAAACAAGAGATGTTGATAGGTAATATTCCATCAATGATGTCATCTATTAAATTAACAAATCCTAGGATTTTTAAAGAACTTGCTTTTAATATTAAAGATTTTGAGTCAAATAAAATTATTTATCAGACAGATAATATGCAACGCATATATATAAATTCTAATTTAAATGCGGAGAAGACACTTAATGTTGTACCTATTTACAGTAAAAAGTGGATTGTTTCTATATGGCCAGAACATATACAAGAAGATGACGTAACATTTTTAACTGGTTACCATAAAGGAGCATTAAAACTTGCCGCTTTGGCATTTATGTTTGTTATGTTATTTGGCGGAGCATTGTTAGCACTTTGGCGGCAAAGTGTAATACTAAACTGGAGAAATGAAGAAGAATTACATAAAAACAAAACTCTGGTTAGAACTATTCTTGATTCTTTAGGCGTGGCCATTTATGGTGTAGATATTAATGGTAATACTACTTTTATGAATCCATCAGCAGCAGATATACTGGGTTACTCTGAAATTGAACTAATAGGTAAGAAACAGCATAATATTATTCACCATAGCTATCCTAATGGAGACCATTACCCATCTGAGGATTGTAATATTTATAGGTCTATGAAAACAGGTAATATTCATCACGAAACAGGTGAAGTTTTTTGGCATAGAGATGGGCATCCCATTCCTGTTGAATATATTGCCGCACCACTAAAAGATGAAGATGGCGAAATTACAGGTGGAGTAATTAGTTTCTCTGATATTACCGATCGTAAAGAGCAAGAAAAAGAATTAAAAAAACATAGGGATAATTTGCAGGAACTTGTTGATGCTCAGATTGAAAGTTTAAAAGAAGAAAAAGAAAAAGCTGAAGAGGCCAATAAAACTAAATCAGAGTTTTTGTCTAATATGTCTCATGAGTTACGTACTCCTATGCATGCTATTATTAATTACACGAAATTAGGGCAAGATAAGCTTACAAATTTACCTGATAAACAAAAGGATAAATTAGAAAAATATCTAGCCAACATTCTTCAGAGTGGTACAAGGCTCTTGAGATTGTTGAATAACCTACTAGATTTATCAAAAATTGAAGCAGGTAAAATGATTATGTTTTTTGAAAAATCTAGCTTGGGAGTAGTGGTAGATAATGCCTTGATAGAACTAGATTCACTAATTCAAGAAAAAGGGCTTAAAATTAATAAAGTTGAAAATACAAAATCTTTAGATGCTGATTTTGACAAAGAGCGTGTAATTCAAGTTGTGATTAATTTATTATCAAATGCTATTAAATTTACGCCAAATAAAAGCGAACTTTCATTAATTTTTGATGAGGTAAGTTCACGTTCTGCAGGTAAGGCTATTAAATCTATATCATTTGCTGTACAAGATTCTGGTGATGGATTACCAGAAGGAGAATTAGATGATGTATTTAATAAATTTATTCAAAGTAGCCAAACAAAAACAGGTGCCGGTGGTACAGGCTTGGGATTAGCTATTTGTAGAGAGATTATTGAAGCTCATGATGGTAGAATATGGGCAGAGAATAGCAAAGATGGTGGAGCTATTTTTAAATTTGTGATACCAAGAAAACAAATAATGGTAGAGAAAGAAAAAGATGAACTATAAAATTTTAGCTGTTGATGATGAGCTTTTTAATCTAGATATTATTGGTGAGTATCTAGAGGAAGAGGGGTACCAAGTTATTCAGGCTGAAGATGGTGTTATTGCTCTTGAAAAATTAGAAGAACATCCTGATGTTGATTTAATTGTTCTAGATAGAATGATGCCTAATATGGATGGTATGACCGTTGTTAATAAACTTAAGGAAGATAATCACCTAAAAAATATTCCTATTGTTATGCAAACAGCAGCAGCACAGAAGGAGCAAATATTAGAAGGTATTCAGGCTGGTGTTTATTACTATTTAACTAAACCTTATGATAAAGAAATATTCTTAGGTATTATACGTTCTGCGTTAGAGATAGTTAGTGAACAAAAGAAATTTAAAGCAGAGGTCGATAAGAATAGGAATGTATTAGGTTTAATGGAGTCGTCATCTTTTAAAATTAGAACTTTGGAAGACGCTAATACTCTTTCTTATTTTATTTCTAACTGTTTGCCTGATCCTGCTAAAGGAGCATATATTTTAAAAGAGCTATTTGTTAATGCTGTTGAGCATGGTAATTTAGGAATTTCATATGCAGAGAAAAAGAATTTGATATTAGAGGGTAAATGGGTTGAAGAAATTACTAGTCGCCTTGATTTATCAGAAAATAAAGATAAATATGCTTATGTAGAATATAAGCTAGAAAATGGCAATATTGAGATTATTGTCACTGATCAAGGAGAAGGTTTTATCTGGGATGATTATATTGATATATCTGTTGAACGTGCCATGGACCCCAATGGTAGAGGTATTGCAACCGCAAAATTAAATGGTGCATTAGAGATCGAATATCACGGCAAAGGTAATATTGTCAGTTGTAAAACAAAGACATAGTTTTATTTAAGTATTTGATAATATGTATACTTGGTCTATTGTCAGGATTATTTTTTTATGTCAATAATTTACTAATACCATATTTCCATAAGTATATTGTATGACGCAATAAATAGGGAAATGTCGTAATTAAATACCCCAGTATTGTGTAGGATAATATTTAGGTTCCTCGAGATTGAATTCTACAAAAGTAAGACATTTCCCACACCTTAATAAGGCTGTCAGAAATTTATACTTCTATTACAAATGTCCTAATCCATAAGAATGAAGAACTAATAAAAATATATAGGTGGTTTTTATGATTGTAAGTACGTCTCATGCAGAAGAAGAATGCTGCCATGCATTGCAATATCTTGTGGAAGAGGAGGGGAGTATACTACATTTTGTAAGAAGTCGTCATATATATGGTGAAAGTTGGGATATTGTATTATTACAAATAGCGGTAGCTGGGTTAAGTAGAATATTATCTGAGGCTAATAATATAAAATCTTTTTTTATGCATGATGGAGATATTATTTTATTATTCCCCCAAGCATCAGATGAAATCGTTTCCAGAGCCCAAGATTTTATTCAAGATACATTTAAATGTTCAACAAAGGATAGTCATATTTATGATTTTCTAGATGATATTACTAAAGTAACAAATATTTGTAATAAGAAAAATGATGTATGGCAGGTTTGGAAAAATAAAAATAAATCACAAGCAAACTCACAAGTAAAAGTTAAAATTGATGAAAAATATGCAAAACAATTACTTGAAAAAAGAAAGACACGTAAAGGAACTCATATTCTGTTAGTAGAAGATGAGCCGTTTACATTAAAACTTATAGAAGGAATTCTTGAAGGTAATACAATTATTAAGGCTACAAATGGCCCAGATGCAGTTGAATCATATATGTTAAATGCACCAGATATTGTATTTTTGGATATTAATTTGCCAGGAATCGATGGCCATAAAGTTTTAGAACATATATTCTCATTTGACCCAGATTGCTACGTTGTAATGTTAAGTGGTAATACTTTAATGAAGGATGTTTCTTATGCATTAAGTAAAGGTGCACAAGGTTTTGTAGTTAAACCATTCCCAAAAGAAAAATTATTAAACTATGTTGGGCTGTATAAATCTATTAAAGATGAGAAAAGCTGTATAAATGAAGCAGTATAAAAGATAAAAGGAATTTACATATGTCGATAAAGTCAGAAGAAATTCTCGCTAAATTACAAAATGAGCACGCTAAGCTTATTGAAATAAGCGGTAATAATACAGATCCTATCAACCTTACTCATTTTAGAAGCTTTACTGGTGGCGATAAAGAAAAAGAAAAAGAACTGTTTAATCTTTTTGAGAGCACGGTAGATGAGTGTTTAGGGATATTGAAGCAAAATATAGATGATAATGAGGTGTGGAAGAAGACAGTACATAGATTAAAAGGTGCCGCTGCAACGCTTGGAGCTGAGAGCCTTTCTCAGTTATGCCAGAATTCAGAAAGCATAAAAGAACTAAGCCAAAAAGAAAGAATTGTTACAGAAGTGGAAGATGAATGCCATGAGGTGATTAATCAAATGGGAGGATTGCTAGACTAAATATAACAATATTTCGCATAATGTATATTATGTTAAATTGATATTTAAATAAAAAGAGATAGTAAATAAGGTTATTCTTCAGCCTTGATAATTAAGACTTTTCTTTCTGAGATTTCTTCATCTTTTTGTTCGGCAATCCCTTTTTTTGCATTTTCCATATCTTTTAAGTTTTGCCGTATCTCTTTAGCAGCTTCGCCATTAAATACATGAATAAAGTTTTCTGTTAATTCTCTGTGGAATGGGTGTAATTTCTTATGAAAGTGTTTAACCAAAAAGCTTAATGTATTTCTAATTAATTCTGGTTTATTCCAATTATCAGCTGGTCCTTCTTGTGAACTAGAATCCTGTTTATTTATAAAAGAATTATCACTAGTTACTAAAGTTTTTCCTTCTTTATTCTGTTCAGGAGCAACCTCAGGAATTAATGGGTTATTAGAGTTACTAACATACAGTTCATCATCTTTAGCTGGAACAATGAATTCACTACCGCTTGCCAGAAGCCATTTATTTGTTGGTATTTCTTCAATATATTTTAAATATGTATCTTTGTATGGGGTTAAGCTTATTTCAGATCGTAAAGCAATGTACATATCTCTATCTAAGCAAAGCTGTAATATTTCTTTATTTTCTATAGGTGAAGCAAAAATAAGTGGAACTTTTATATTTTCTATTTCCGAAAGAAGTTCTATTAGTTCTTTATCTGCTTTTTCAGATGAAATTAACACAGGTAATTGATACTCTTCAGCAATTTCAATATGTTTTTTGAATGTTTCTTTTTGTTTATCAATTGTATGTGGTGAAAAATGCATATCCAAGTTAACAGTTCCCACTGCAACAACACCAGGTATATCTTCTAGCGCAGCCCTTAATTTCTCATCATCAAAATTATTAACATTACGTGCACTAAATGAAACAGCAGATAGAACAAGGCTATCTTCGTTTAGTAAACTTTCATAATAAGATCTGCCAGATTCAGATAGATCAAACTGAATAATAGTAATAGTTTTTTCTTTGCCTTGGCTTTTTGAGCTATAGAACTCCCCTGCTCTGTTAAGCATAGAAGATATTCCTTCTATAGATGGTTTAAAGAATGCATCTGGTAATGCTGGGTTTAGAAAGTTAGGTTTAGTTTCATCATTTGGATGTTCTATGTATATATCTATACTTTTATCTAATTCTTTAAATACTTGTTCCGTATTATAATTTTTTGCAGCTACAGGCCTTAGTGATTTGGTATACTCTCGAAGAAGTTTGCTTTTCTTTTTACGTTTTTTCTTAGCTTTTTCATCATCACCGTCGTCGTCGGCATCATCTAATAAGTATTCAGCAGCAAGTTCTTTTAGTTCATCATCATCGATTTGATCTAATAATTGTTGTGCTACATCATCATCTTCTAATGCTGCATCTATTATTTGTTCAATATTGGTCTCATTTAACTCCACGGTTCCTTGTATATCTGATACTTGTATTCCTGTACCGACTGGGGTACTAGAAGTATTTTGTTGATGGTTGCTACCACCACCACCATCTGGATTGTAGCTACCACTAGGTTTATATCCACCATGAGCATCTTCATCACCTGGGCGTTCTAGCACAATAGTGATAGTTTCTCCATCCTCTTTTTCAATTATGGTTTGAGCTACATCAGATTGGTCTCCAAGTCCTGTTGGTATTGGTGCATGAGTATTACTATCACTCCCATCGCCTCCACCACCAGTTCTTCCAACGTGACTTGTCCCAGATCCCATTGGAGAACCTTCTTCTGCGGTATTATAATATCCAGTTACTTTTTGTTTTTTTTCTGAGCCATCTGAAGTAACTGAAACATTTATATCTCCTCGTCCTTTACCTATATTAACCTTAATCGAAATGCTCTCATCTTCATCTCCATCGCTAAAAACATCACTGGTCTTTTTAGTTCCAGACGCTGTTACTTCACCATCTTTACCAACTTTAAGAGTTACTTCTTGATCTGCATTTGGATCTATTTTAACTTTTGTTGTTTTCTCGGCATTTTTGTCAATTTTGGCTGTTTCATCGCTGTCGTCACCACCTTGCTTTCCACCAAAAATACCACCTCCACCAAAAAGGCTTCCTCCCCCAGAGGATCCACCACCACCACCGCCTGCGATTGGTGTGAAGCCTTTACCTTTTTTTGTCGCTTTATTTTGTTCTTCTGCTAAGCGTTTACTTCCTGGCATGCCACCTTTTTTTTGCTTTCTAAGATCTGCCTGTGACATAGCTGTTTTAAGTTTAGGTGATTGACAGTTAGGACAAATTTTCTGCATTGTCTTAATGCTTACATGTTTTTCACATGTAAAAAAGCTACATGTAGCACATTGATAAAGAGTATTAACTGGTTTAGACATATTACCAGGGAAACCACCGCAAACATGGCACCCTTCTTTGTGTGAACCTTTAGAATCAAATACCATTATGCAGAAGGCCTTTCCACAGTAAATATACTATCTAGCTTATGGTAGTTGGTTAGACCTAGCCTGCTTATTGGCTCAATTTTTAGCGGGTCTATTATAATATTATTATTGTTAGATATTACACTGTCATCAACATATGCTTCATTTATTTTGCAGAATACAATAGATGTTGCTCCATCACCTACTTCGTGTACATGATCTAATTCACAGAAGAATGCTATATGACTTTCTTTAATATGAGGAAGGTAATTTTCATGGTAGCAAAGTGTAGTTTTACTTTGTGTTCTACTAAGTTCCGAATCTCCATGAGGCAACTCTACAGATGAATCCACCATAGATTCTAAATTAGCTGACCCAGCAATATGAATGGTCGCTTTTTTATGTTTAATTAAATTATGTAATGTATCTTTAGTTTCACCATTAGTTTTTTTTGTATTTATGCCAAGTACTAAAAGTGGTGGATTAGCTGAAATAACGTTAAAGAATGAAAAAGGCGCAAGATTATACCTACTATCCCCCTCACCTTCACCATTATCTGTTAAAACCCATGCAATAGGACGAGGTATCACAGATTGTGTTAACAAGTGATACCTATCATTAGGTTTTAAGCTGTCCATATTTAAATACATATAACTATTCTAACGAGTTGCGAGAGAAAACAAACTAAAAAAATTGTTAGTTGTTGTTTCTGCAAGTTTTTCTAGTGATATACCGTGTAAATCTGCCAAAACTTGTGCTGTATGATAAGTATATGCAGGTTCATTTCTTTTGCCTCTGTGTGGCACTGGTGCAAGAAATGGAGCATCAGTTTCCACAAGAAGAAGTTCTAGAGGTGCTTTTTTAAATGCCTCACGTATTTCATCAGATCTTTTAAATGTTAGGATACCAGATGCAGAAAGGTATATTCCTTTTTCTATTGCGTATTCAGCGAGTGATATGTGAGAGCTAAAACAATGAAATAGTAATTTTAGAGGCCCCTTACTTAGTGCTTCATCTAAAATTTTTATTGTATCTTCTTCTGCATCACGAGTATGAATAATTACAGGTAAATCTAGCTCACGAGCAGCTTCTAGGTGCATACGGAACATTTCTTGTTGTTTTTCTTTTGGTGAGTGTTCGTAAAAATAATCTAACCCTGTTTCACCAATAGAAATTACTTTTTCTTTTTTTGCATTTTCAATAATATCTGCATAAGTAATATCTTCATCGGCTGCATTATGTGGATGAATACCATATGAGCAAAACACATTTTTATTAGCTATAGCTACTTTATGAACATCAGTGAAGCCTTTGTGTGTTGTACAAATTGTTTGAATATATTTAATCCCAGCTTCTTCTGCATTTTTTAATACTTGAATAACTTCCTCAGCAGGAAAATATTCAGGATCTAAATGGCAGTGGGAATCAACTAATACCATTATGCCGCTTCTGTTTCATTCACATCAATACGAGGGAAAATACCTTGTGGTTTTGGAATTTCTGTACCTGTAATAAGAACTTCTTTTTCTACATCTAAACCTGTAAAGTTATCAAATGGTAAGGCAATAGCTGTTTGCATTTTTTTTGCAGATTCAGGCATAAACGGCTCAATTTCTAGGCTAATATAAGCTAAACATTCAGCAAGTACACGTAGCACATGCGCCATACGTTCAGGATTATCTTTGAGTTTCCACGGTTGCATGGTATCCATGTAACGGTTAGCTTCTCCAATTACATGCCAAATAGTGTTTAAGCCATTATGAAATGCTAGCTTATCAATGTCATCTCTTAGCTGTTTAATAATATTTACCTGAGATAAAAATTCTTTATCTTCTATTGTAAGTTCATTTAATGCAGGTATTTTACCATCACAGTTTTTATATACCATTGTTAGAACGCGCTGGAATAAATTACCCAAATCATTAGCAAGCTCTGTGTTAATACGTTGAATTAAACGATCTTTACTGAAATCTCCATCGTTACCAAATGATACTTCACGCATAAGGAAATAACGTAACTGATCTCTACCATAATCTTTTATAAGTTTTGCTGGGTTCACAACATTACCTTTAGATTTTGACATTTTTTCACCATCAACAGTCCACCACCCATGAGCAAAAATTTGTTTTGGTAATTCAACATTTGCTGCCATAAGCATTGCAGGCCAATAAATAGCATGGAACTTTAGAATATCTTTTCCTACCACATGAATCGCAGGCCAATATTTACTGAAATCACTATTATCACCATGTTCTGGCCATCCAGTAGCACTTAAATAATTAGTTAATGCATCAATCCATACATACATAATGTGTGCATCATCATTTGGAACTGGGACTCCCCATGTAAAAGTACTCCGAGAAATTGAAAGATCACGCAGTTCTTTTTTTACAAAAGAATAAACTTCATTAAAACGTGATTTTGGCTGAATAAATTCAGGGTGTGCATCGTAATAAGATAATAATTTATCTTGGAATGCAGAAAGTTTGAAGTAGTAAGATTCTTCTTCTACCCATTCAACAGGATGTCCGCTATCTGGGCTGCAACCATTTACTAGTTCATCTTCTGTGTAATAAGTTTCATCTGGAACACTGTACCAACCAGAGTAAGTATCTTTATAAATATAGCCATTTTCTTCTAGTTTTTTCCAAAATGCTGTAGCTGTTTTAATGTGTCTTTCTTCGGTAGTACGAATAAAATCATCATTAGATAAATTCATTATTGGTGTTAATTCACGAAATTGAGCAGCCATACCATCAACATATTCTTGCGGAGATTTGTTTTGTAGTTCTGCAGAACGTTGAATTTTTAAACCATGTTCATCTGTACCTGTTAAGAATTTAGTATCGTAACCATCTAGGCGCTTAAAACGAGAATAAACATCACAAGCTAAAGAAGTATAAGCACTACCTAAATGCGGTGCTCCACTTGGGTAATAAATTGGTGTTGTTATGTATGCTGTTTTGGTCATTTTGTTCTCTTTTCGTTTTATCTGTACATTGCCGAAACATCTGTTAGAGCTGCCTCTAATGTTAACTGAGCATTTAAATTAAATTCTGCCATATTTTGCTGTTTATGCTGAATCTTTTCATATACATCACCCCATTTATGGTTTTTATCTTGCTTAAACTGATTTGATATATAGGTCATTAAAATTGAAAGTGCAATACCAGCTTGTTTTTTTCTTTGTAACAACTCTGCCATTTGGTTGATTTCAGAGCCATTTATATTCTGAGGATTCTGGAAGAAAATATTAAGCTGTTCCATAGCTATTTTTCCTTCTTTTGCAATATGAATAAGCTCTCCGGGGCTACCAGATGTAAAATTAATGTATTTATCAATATCTACTTTTGTTGAATCTTGTTGAATTACTTGTGTAATTTCATTTTTATTTAGTGGATTAAATCTAAACTGTCTGCATCTAGAAATAATAGTTGGTAATAACTTCGATAAATTATGGCAAATTAAAATAATATGAATATTATCACCAGGCTCTTCCAGTGTTTTAAGTAACGCATTAGATGAATTTACATTCATTTGTTCAGCAGAATCAATAATAACTATTTTTTTGCCATCTGCAGAAAGGTGTAATTGATTAATAAGTTCCCTCACCTGAGATATTTTAATAACTTTTTTACCTTCTTCAGGTTCTAGTATTTTATAATCTGGATGAGACATTTCTTCTAGCTGTGGATATAATTCATGGTTAGAATCAACGCTCAAGTTATCTGCAAGCATAGAGTTTGTATCGGGGCAAAATAAATGATAAGCAAGTTTTTCAGCAACCAGCCTTTTACCAATTCCTTGGCTTCCATGAAATAACAGAGCATGTGGCAATGATGAAGTTGCCACCATGTCTGTAAGTATTTGTTGAACAGATGTATGACCGATAATAGGTTTTAGTGTCATGAAGCAAGCATATCCACTCTTTTAGCCAAAGCCATATTAATAGCATTTATTATTCTGTGTTGAACTTCTTCAATACTACCAGTTGCATCCACTATTGTAATGCGTTTTGGATTTTCTTCGGCAAGTTTCAAGAAGGACCTACGTATTTTTTCATGATATTCACTACCATGGCTTTCAAAACGTATTTCATCTAAACCACTTTGGGTTTGGTCATTTTTACGTGATAGACCAATAGATACAGGAATATCTAACAGAATTGTTAAATCTGGCCAACATGTACCCACAGCTAAATTGTGGAGCATGTTAATAGTTTCCATATCATATTGTTGAACGTAGCCCTGATATACAGTGCTTGAATCTGCAAATCGATCACTAATCACCCATTTTCCTTTGGCTAGAGATGGTTGGATTATTTCACGAACATGTTTACTTCGTGCCGCAGAAAACATTAATAATTCTTCTGTTGTACTCCATTTATTTTGCTCACCTTTTAATAACATTGCACGAATGGCTTCACCATCCTCTGTTCCGCCCGGTTCACGAGTAAATACAGTTTTAATATTTTCTTCAGCAAGAATACTTTGAAGTAATTCTAATTGTGTGGTTTTTCCGCAGCCTTCTCCGCCTTCAAAAGAAATAAAAAGTGGTTGGGAATTTTGTTCAAGAGCATCTTTATTTAGCATGATTAAAAACCTAAGTTATAAGCAATCATTTGCTTAAATTTATTTAATATACCTGCTTCAGCTATATCTTTTGTAGTTGTTAACGGTACTTCCCAAGTATTTTGTGGAGTTTTAATTACTGCCATACCAATTGTATCTCCTTTTTGAATTGGAGCTATAAGTGGTTCTTTGTAAGTAATTTTTACAGAAAGTTTTTTATAATCTTTTTTAGGTATGTAAAGTGTCATATCTTTTTGTGGAACAAGGTTAACTAGCTGTTCTGTACCTTGCCATATCGCTACATTTTCTTCTAATATTTTAGAAGTTTTTAAAATATCAAAAACATCATATTGGGCAAATACTAATGATAAAGCCTTGGCTGTTTCATTTTCTCTTGCTTTCATGCTAGACGTGCCAAGTACTGCACTTACTAAGCGGGCATCGCCACGTTCTGCAGAAGCAACTAAATGGTAACCAGAACTATCAATATGACCAGTTTTAATACCATCTACACCAATGCCAGAGTTTAGTAATCCATTGCGGTTATTTTGTTTAATATTACTGTACTGAAAATCTCTTTGGCTAAAAACATGATAATGTTCTGGGAAATTATCAAATAGTGCTTTACCTAAATAATACATGTCTTTTGCAGTTGTGTTTTGTTCTGGGTGTGGCCATCCACTAGCATTTTTAAATGTGGTATTTTTCATGCCAAGGTCAAGAGCTTTTTCTGTCATCATTTCAGCAAAGGCATCTTCTGTTCCACCTAAAAATTCTGCTACCACAATACATGCATCATTACCAGATGATACTGCAATCCCCTGAATAAGGTCTTCTACCTTGGCTGTTTTACCAACCTCTAAAAACATTTTAGAGCCACCTTTTTTCCATGCTTTTTCGCTAATTGGTAACATAGATTCTAAGGAAATATCACCATCTTTTATAGCGTCAAATAACATGTATAGTGTCATCATTTTTGTAAGGCTAGCCGGGCCTATTAAATCATTTTCATTGTGGGCAAAAATAACAGTATCTGTTTCAGGGTGAGCCACATAATAAGCTTTTGCTTTAAGTTCTAGAGCATTAGTTACAGATATTACTGTTAGCGTACATGTTAGTGTTAAGTAAAAAAATAGTTGGCGCATAGCCTTGTGTTCCCCTTAGTTCTTTTATTTGTATATCTAGTCAACAGCTATAATTGCTGTATTAAATCCTTCTTTAAGTACTTTTAGCAGCAACTTATCTGCTTCATCTACAGTATCAATTGGTCCAATTCTTACACGATGTAAAGTTCTGCCTGCTTGCATTGTTTCCATCAACTGAATAGGATATTCATCTAGGTAAATATTTTCAAGTTTTTTACTTTGGCGTTTAGCATTATTTATATCACCAAAAGCTCCTGTTTGCACATATACATCTACATTTTTAAGAGCATGTTTGGTACGCATTTGGTGTGCTGGCAGTGGATGACCATCATCTATATTAGTTCGTGTTGCAATACGATGAGTAAAGCTTCTTGTTGTTGGATGAGAAATTTTCTTTTTAGAAACAGGTGCTTTGCTTGTAATACGTGTACCCCATGTTGCAGGACGTAAAGGTGAGCCATTTGTTGGCAATGCCTCCACAAGAACTGGAGCTGTTCCTTGTTCTGCCATACCTAGTAAGCTTGCAGCTTTATATGAAAGGTCAATTAAGCGTCCACGTTTAAAAGGTCCTCTATCGTTAACTTTTACCATAATAGATGAACCACTTTCCAAGTTTGTAACACGTACATATGTTGGTAGTGGAAGTGTTGGGTGTGCTGCTGTCATTGCAAACATATTATAGCGTTCACCGTTAGCTGTTTTTTTATTATGAAAATCTTTTCCGTACCAAGATGCAATACCTTTTGCACGATAGCCTTCAGATGATGCAATTGGATAATATCTTTTACCACTAATAACGTAAGGATTACCTATTTTACGCTTTCCCGTAATTCTTGGTGCTTGATAAGGAGCAGGATTTGTGGCTTTTTTAAATACATGCGTGGCAATTTGCATCTCTGTACACCCTGTAAAGAATAATGCTGTTACAGCTAATAAAAGAGGAGAGAGCCTCATAGCCCCCTCCTTTCTGTATCGTTAATTTTTTCAGCAAGTGTTAATACTGAAAATGCAAAAGATGTAGAATTATTCCATCTCATAATTGTTTTAAAATTATTATACACTAAATATGCTTTCTCACTTGGTCCTTCAGGCACAAATAATCTACCTGAGTTTGATTTATAATCATTATAACCATGTTTTGGCATTACGCCCAATTCTTTCCATTTATTAATAGAAAATTTATTAGTAAGGCCTTGCTTATTTATTTCTAAATCTGCAGGAAGATATTTTGTAAGGATAACACGCTGTCCCCATGCCTCACCTGTTTTCCAGCCTTTTGTCTTTAGATAGTTTGCTGCAGAAGCAAAGACATCACTTTTATTAGCCCATATATCTTTTTTTCCATCACCGTCACCATCTGCAGCCATATCTATGAAACTTGATGGCATAAATTGACATTGTCCCATAGCGCCGGCCCATGATCCTTTTAATTTATCAGGAGTAATATGTCCTTCTTGCAAAATTTGTAGGGCATTAAAGAGTTCTTTTCTGAAAAATCCTTTACGGTGAGAACCGTAGGCAAGTGTAGCAAGTGATGGCACGATATCATACGTTCCCATGGATGATCCATAAGCAGATTCAATCCCCCAAAGGGCTACAATTACTTCTGCTGGAATACCATATTCATTAGAAATTCTTTGTAAAATTTCTTGGTATGTTGCGTAATGATTTTTACCATTTGCTATACGAGTATCAGATACAAGTCTTGATAAATACTCAGAAAAACTGAGCTTAGATTGAGTTTGATTTTTTGGTTTAGATCTTTCGATTAGCTTTGTAATAACAGCTAAATCTTTAGGCAAAGCCTGATCTATAATATTTGTACTAATGCCATTTCTTTGTGCTTCTGATCTAAGTTCTTCTACAAATTTTGAGAAGTCAGATTCTACTGCATAAGCAGGCAATGTTAGCAAGCAAAAGGTAAGTGCGAGAAAAAATCGCTTTTTCATTTATCTCTCCAAGGTATTAAGTTAAGTGGAATAGTAACAAGAAATGCGCGTTATTAAAAGAGAAAATGCAGACTTACCAATTTTAATGTTATTAATTAATATATAACCACAATAGATTGAATAAATACATAATTATGTAAATTTTTAGCTATTTATATATTTTTTTTATGAAAAAATATTGTAATTTTTTATAAAGATATCCTTTTTTCCATTGAACTTTATTTCGTTTACGTGTACATACTTGAGCTGGTTGGAAGCGTGGCAGAGCGGTTGAATGCACTAGTCTTGAAAACTAGCAAGGGTTTATAGCCCTTCGAGAGTTCGAATCTCTCCGCTTCCGCCATTATTAAAAAATCCTCCAATTAACTAAACTAAACTATTCTATTATTTTATAATTAATTCTTGGAGAGATAGAACTTTCGAACCGAGAGTTCTACAGGATCAGATAGCTAAAAGCTTTTCACCATTAATATAGCGTTCTGCCATAATCAGTATTTTTAAGTATGACCATTTTGGTCTAGATACAAAGTGTGATTTGTTAACAGTTCTTGTTTTGGCTGTTATAATTCCATTATTTATTAAAAATCCTATTGCTTGAATTTCATTAGTTTCTTCATTAAATAAAGCTAAGGCATCTTTTATATCAATCTCAAAAATTCCATCTAGCTCTTCTTCCTGTAGCTTGAATTCAGTTAGTGGAATGTCATTTTTTAAAATAAAGGTGTGCTGAAACTCTCTATTATGGTGCATTCCATTTTTGGTTGGAATATTCTTTGCGTGTTGCTTATATCCTAAATATGTTAACTCGTCTGGGATAACCTCAATACCAAGCTCTTCGTTAATTTCACGGATACCATCTATTATCTCTTCTCCCGCAGACAGATGCCCTGCTGCGGATATATCTAGTCTATCAGGATATGTTGTTTTATCTTTGCTTCTTAATTGAAAAAGTATTTTGTTATTAGGACGGATTATCCAACAGTGAAAAGAACTATGCCACATTCCTTGTTTATGAGCTTTTTCTTTTTCCTCTTGCCCTATATGATTATAATTACAATCATATATATCTACATATTCCATATTTTAGCTAACATACTCCATTACTAAATATTGTTTTTTTCCTTTGCTTTTTTTATGCTCTGAAGAGAAGTTATACTTTTCTGGGTTAACTCCCTGCTCTCTCATAAATGCTTTTATATATTTAACTCTGGTTTGAGCTAATGTTTGTTCTTCTTGAAGCGGTAAAGGTATTGATGCTGTTATAATCTTAACTTTTCCGTTACTTTGCTTTCTCAGTTTGCGTATAAACCTTAGAAGTTTTTTACGAGCACTCCCTACAATTTCAGATTCATCTGCTAAATAGCTTATTTTCACCTTTGGAATTTTTATAATTTTTGTATTTTTTGTTAATGCAACTTTAGTGATTTTTGCCTTTATAGGCTTTTTATTAATAACCTTAGCCATTTGTTGTTTTGGTCTTATGATCGTTTTATCTAAAAGAATAATTGTGCCTTTAGGGTAATTCACCTTTGCAACTTTTGTTGTGGTTGCTTTTTTCTTTTTATTGCTAGCTAGTTTAACTTTACTGGGTTTAAGTTTTATGGTTTTTTTAGCAACTTTTATAGGTTTTTTCTTTTGAAGGTCTTTTTTTCTATCTAGTTCAGACAGGTATTTTATTTTTTCTTGCCCTTCATCTAACACTAAATCTTCTTCAAATAATTTGCTAGAAAGGGTACCTTTTTCAATAGGAAATTCATGCCGTTTTAGTGGTGTATCTTTAGATATTTTATATACAGTTTTTACCTGTGGAGTTGGTATAGGATTTAATAAAGGTAATGGTTCTTTAGCATATAAAGATGTTGGGAGTATTGTAACTCCTATCAATAAAAATGCTGTAAATCCCCTGCTCACCTTTTAATAGTACTATAAAAAGGCATTAAATAGCGATGTCTGCTATCCATTTGTTTTTATTTAGATTATGCTGTGTGGTTATTTTGCACTTTATATTGTTGAATTATGTAATTAAATTGCTTATATTACGCCATTAATGAATAAAATAAATAACAAGAATGATAGATAATTATATGCTTAATCATATTGCTACCCATATTAGCCCAATAGAAGAACAAGAATCACCTAAATGGTTTTACCAAAGTTCACGCCTATTTTTGGCTTTTTTCTTTTTATTAGTACCAACATTATTTGAAAACTCTGTGCCTGAAGTTGGGGCAGATTTTAAATGGATTATTACTCATTGGGTAGGGTTATTTTTTAGTGGCTTATTTTTTGTTGCTTGGGCCAAAAATACACCTGTTATTAAGTTAAAGTTTCCTATTGCTGTTTGGGGGATGATTGTATTTTCTATGTTTGCAATATTTTCTTTTGTAGATACTTATAATCCTTACAAAACATGGTGGTTTTTAAAGCATTGGATATCTTATAGTTTAATATTTTTTCTTGTATATGGTTTACGTAGTAAGGATTGGTACAAGGGCATTTTAGCTATTTTAATTCTGCCTTTTACATTTAATTCTATTTTAGGAATACTGCAATTTTTTGTAATTTCAGATGCAGATATTGCTACAGTTTTTCCATTATGGGCTAATATTTCATTTATTGATTGGTTTTCTCAATCTGCCCCACCTGCTGCTACTTTTGCTAATAAAAACTTAGCTGCTAGCTATACTGTTCTGATGTTACCTATTACTTTGTATGCTTTAGCAACGTGGAAACATAAACTTGCTCAAGTATTTGCTGCTACTAGTTTTACATTAGGATCTATTTTCCTTATTTACACAAGAAGTAGAGGAAGTTGGGTTGCTGCAATTGTTGCTATAACATTTTTTGCTATTTGGGTTTTATCCATACAAAAAAATAGAGAATTAGTTAAACGAGCATTTTCTAAATTTCACCTTATTTTACTTGGTATTTCAATAGTTATAATAATGATAGCTTCAGATGCCGAATCTAATATTGATGCTAAATATCATTCTGTTGGTAATTCTGTATCAGAGCAGTTTTCTAGTATTTCACGTATGGGTACAGGTGATGTTGGTACACGTATAGCATACTGGATGAATAGCATGAAAATTATTGCAGATCATCCAATTAATGGTATTGGCCTTGCTAACTTTCAAATTATTTATCCTAAATATCACCGTGTATTTTATGATACTCCAAAAGTTGGATATGCAGTTGAAGCACGTCCACAACGTACTCACAATGATTTTATTCAGGCATTTGTTGATACTGGTATTTTAGGTGGCTTAGCATTTGTATCTATTTTCCTTTCTACTTTATATATGGGCTGGAGATTCGCTCATTCTAATGCACCAGAAAGTACTCGTTTAACTAGTATATTTATTCTTACATCTATTGTTGGAATTGGTATTAATGCTATGGGAGATTTTCCATTTCAAATGCCAATTGCACCAATTATTACATGGATATTAATTGCTATATTAACAGGTTTATATGTTATGCATTTTAAAGATGATGCTTTGGTTGGTTTTAATATTAATTTTAAAATAAAACCTTTTGTATCTTTAGGTATAGCGGCCAGTTTATTTGTTGCTTTAAACTATGTTGTTACTGATGATCTTTCTCGTTTCAGAGCATCTGCATATATGAAATATGTTATGAGCTATGCTGCAGCTGGAATTTTTAATGATAAAGTTTTGGATAAATTAGAAGAAGCTCATGAAATTTATCCATATAATTCTAGAACATCTGAATATAGAGGTACTGTACCAGTAAATTATAAAGGAAATAGAAAGCTTTCATTAGATAGTCTAATAAAAATGGGTGAACAAGCATTAGTATATGATCCGTATGCACCAAACAATCTAATTAATTTAGGTGGTATATATTTCCGTAAAGCTATGTTGGCAGAAAAATTAGGAGAGAGTAAAGTTGCAATAAAATATGCAGATAAAGTGCTAGAAATATATCATAGGTTGCTACCACTAGCTTATTTTGCACCACATACTTATAGCCTTGCAGGTTTTGCATATTTAATTAAAGAAAAATCAAATAAGTCCATAGCACTGTTTGATAAAGCTTTGGAGCTTGATAGTAGTTATGCTTCAGCACTTACAGGACAGGCATTATCTATTAAGGCATTACAGATGGAAGGTAAATCTGCCTTAGATATTGATATTATGCGAGGTAAAGCCTCTGTAAGTCCATTTAATAGAGCTGAGATATTGAAGAAGTTACAGAAACAGCAGTAGTTGTTAATTATGATCTTACAGTAACTGCAATACCTAAATAAGCCATAGATGCTTGGGTTGTAAGACGTTGTTTAAGTATATCTGCAACTTCTTCTGTTGTTTCAATAGTAATAGGGTGTTTATGGTTTGGGTTACGCCATAAATGTAGCAAAAATTCTCCTGCTGTATAAATAGGAAGCGAGAGTTTTTCTAATAAATTTTCACCACTTTTTTCTCTGTTCATTTCTACAATACCGTAGCGAGATATTTTAAGAACATCCGTTTTTTTATCACTTCTGTTAGAAAAACATTCTTCTAAATACTTTTGTAGTTCTTTGCGATCTTGTCTTGTTGCCAGGGTTATAAAATCAATTATTATGCTACCACCAATATCTAGTAAATGGCATAAACGAGCAATTTCTTTTGCTGCTAATTTATTTACCATTAATGGAATGTTTTTGTGATCTGTTTTACCTGTTGTGGCCATAGAAGAATCAACATCAATTGCAGTTACAGCTTTGGTCATTTCAATGGTAAGTCTGGCGCCACCTGCAATATTAAAAGTCGGAGTATGTAATCCTTCAATTTGTTCATCAAGAACATCTAGGATATCTGTATGAGGATGTTCAGCAATATGAAAGATTTTTTCTTCTGGTATTAAATTAGTAATTTCATCATGAAAACGATCATCATTTATCCACACATTAGCAGGAGTTAAACCAGCATCCATTAAAGCCCTGCTTAATGCAGAAGGACCAGCCTGTAATATAACAGGAGCTTTGAGATTTTTTGCACTGCTTTTATCATACAAAACTTGAGCATTTAAAATAGCACCTTTTTCAGCAGTTTTTTCTCTGGCAATTCGAGTAACAATCTTTTCACCTTCAAAAATTTTGTAACCATCATCTAATGTATCTAATGGTAAAAATCCATCTATAGTATCACCAATATCTACAAAAGCAGCGTTAAGTGCAGGCACAATTTTACGGACAATACCTAAGGTAATAGTACCAAGAATATAGGTAAAACTTTTATCATCATAATGAATTCCAAGTAAGTTGCCATCCTCATCTAAAAGTGATGCACGGGTGTGCCATGGACAGCTTTCGTAAATAATATCATATAGTAATTCCAATTAATATTTCCACATTAGTGGTGAGCAAAAAAGCCATAACAACGTGGTCATATTTGTTTTGACGAATCGAACATGGTTTACCCCATGTGCCGTTTGGCAAAATAAATATGAATGGCTTTTTTGCCACCATCCGAAGGACAGGAACAAAAAATGTGATAACTTCATTTTCTCATCAGTCATGTAATTAATTATACTCCTTTTTCGTAAATAAACTTCTCATCATTTTTTGTTCCCTGCAAATGGGTAAATATTATTTGGATTTACTATAAATCATGACCACAAACTCTGAGTAGGTTAACAGTGTTAGAAAGGGGTAATCCTAAAATACCACTTGGTGATCCTTGAACCCAATCAACAAGTGCTCCACCAGTGCTCATGCTAATGGTGAAACCACCAGCTTTTCCTTGCCAGTTTTCTTCATTCGCCACATATTTTTGGATATCTTTTTCACGTAGTGCAACAAACTTTAATTTATTTTGTGAAAGGTATGTATGAGGTTTACCAGTAGAATCTATTGCACAAATAGATGTATAAACTCGCTGTCTTCTGCCAGACATCATGCGTAACATCTTTGCAGCTTCTTCTTTGCTTTCGGGTTTACCAATAATTCTTCTGCCAATGGTGCAAATTGTATCACCAGCAAGGACTGTACAATCTTTATTAGTTTCAAAGATTTTTTGTGCTTTTGCTAAACATACACGTTCTACATATTTTTTAGGATGTTCATTTGCTAAAGGTGTTTCATCCACATCTGCGGGTATAACATCAAAAGTTAATCCCAGCCCTTTTAGGAGCTTTTGTCTCCTTGGGGACTGGGATGCTAAAATAAGTTTAGACATAGAACAACTATTACTAAGCAGTTTTTAAAATACGAGGTAACGTTACGCCAGTTTGACCTTGGTACTTACCTTTGCGGTCAGCATAAGAAGTTTCACATGCCCCATCACCACCAAAGAATAAGAACTGGCAAGCGCCCTCACCTGCATAAATTTTTGCAGGAAGTGGAGTTGTATTTGAAAATTCTAATGTTACATGGCCTTCCCATTCTGGTTCTAGCGGAGTAACATTTACAACAATACCACAACGAGCATAAGTACTTTTACCAACACAAACAACAAGTACATCGCGTGGAATACGGAAATATTCTACTGTATGAGCAAGAACAAATGAGTTTGGCGGAATGATACATTCATTACCTTTGAATTCTACAAATGATTTATCATCAAAGTTTTTAGGATCTACCATCGCGTTGTTTACATTAGTAAAAATTTTAAATTCATCGCTTACTCTGGCATCAAATCCGTATGAAGATACACCGTAAGAAATAACCCCATCACCTTTTTGACTTTCAATAAATGGCTCAATCATGCCATTTTCTTCTGCTTGTTTTCTAATCCAACTATCTGGTTTGATCACGATGTAAATCCCTTTTTTTGCGATATTAAAACTGAGAGAAATATATCATTATTTTTTATTATTGGGTAGCTTTAAAGCAGAATATTTCACCTTTGATTTTGCACGTGCTTTTGCAATTATATCCATTTGTGCAGAAGAAATAGATATTTTTTTATTTGTTTCAGTTGGTTGTGCAGATTTTAACTTTTTATGTTTAAGAATATTACGTTGTTTTACCAGAGCATGAATTTTATCACGTCTTTTTTCTTCCCAAAGATCTTTTTCATTTTCATTGAGTTTGGATGTTTCAGTAATTACAGAATGAGGAATAATATCAATACAATCCTCAGGACAAATTTCCACACATAGCTTACACCCAGTGCAATCATTCTCATAAACACTATGAATATGTTTATTTGCGCCAATAATACAATTGGTTGGGCAGCTTTGAATACATAATGTACAGCCAATACATTTATCAGTTTGGATAGAAACACTTTTAAGTGGTTGCTTAGCAAGAGCTGGACGAATAACTGGTTTATTTAGTAATTTTGCAAGCTTTGTGACAGTTAGTTCTCCACCAGGACGGCATCTGTTAATTGCTGTTTCATCTTTTAACAAAGCTTCAGCATATGGTGTGCAACCTTCATAGCCACATTCCCCACATTGAGTTTGCGATAAAATATCTTCGATTTGCTCTATGGGAATCATACTATAAATTGAGAGAAAGCTCTTTTTCAGAATACATACTAGAATCTGCATGTTGCATAATAGTAAGAGCTTCTGCATTACCATCAAAAATTTGATAGCCAATACTTACACTAACATTTATTTCTGTATTATCATCAATTTTACAAGGAGTTTTACTAATTAGTTTTGTTAGAATACGAGCACGTTCTGCCGCATCTGCTTTATTGGAAACTTCATTTAAAATAATACAAAATTCGTCTCCACCAATACGAGCAACCACATCATTATGACGAGTATGTTTTTTTAGAGTTTTAGCAATAAAAACAAGTGCTTTATCACCAGCAACATGGCCGTAAGTATCATTAACAGCTTTAAATTTATTAACATCCACCATTAATAATGCGCTTTGTCTTTTATAACGTTTGGCAACAGATATAGATCTTTTCAGCTCTTTTTCAAACACTCTTCTATTTACAAGATCTGTTAAAGGATCGCTCATAGCATCCCTTTTCAAAGAAACAATAACAGTGCGTTGTTTTTCAATCTGCTTTTTTAAAGATTTCATTTCAGAAATGAGTTCATGTGTAGAAAGACCTGCTTTTTCAAGGCTTTCTTCTACAATTTGACTACCACCAACTGTGTCAGACATCATGTACTCAATTGTTTTTTCATTCGTCGCCATTATTTCTAATACCTTTGTAAAATGTATACCTTTTTAATTAATGACATATAATAATAAAAAAATCTAGTAAAAAATATAAATACTTTTATGGATTGTGCTTTTAAAATCAAAAGGCTACCAAATTTGATAGCCTTTTTTAGATGTGTATTTAATTATATTAAATATTAAAATGTTCATCTTCTGAACGTTTTTGAAGATACATAGCAGCATCTGCTTTTTCCATAAGAGTAACTATATGAGCAGATTCATTAAAAGAACATGTACCAATACTAACGCTAGTATGAATCTCGTGTCCATCATGCCAACAAGGTGTATGAGCAATAGCGGCTTCCAGTTCTGCTGCTTTTAAATTTGCATCTAATGATTTAGCTTCTTTTAAAATAACACAAAACTCATCCCCGCCAATACGAGCAATAAAATCTGTATTACGTGTATGTATTTCAAGTATAGAGGCAATATGCTGTAAAATAGCGTCTCCAGCTAAATGACCTAAGCTATCGTTAATAGATTTAAATTGATTTATATCTATTAACAATATTGCGCCTATATGATTATAGCGTTTGTAATTAGCTATAGCTCTGTTTAATGCTCTATCAAAAGCACGGCGATTAGCGAGGCCTGTTAAAGGGTCTTCCAATGCCTGACGACCAAGTTTTTGGATAACTCCTTCTTGCTTAGCCAATTTCTTTTTGAGCTGATTAATTTCTAGCATAAGTTGCTTATGCTTTGCCGAATCTTTATCCGTGTGCCTTCTATTTAAAACCGCTACTTTTTTCATTTCTTTCTCTCCCATATTTTGTTGGAACAGTAATAAAGAAGCAAATGATGTGCCAAAATTAGAGTTTTAATATTTTTAATAATAAAAACAGTTAGTTAGAAGTGTATGATAAAACAATACTTGCTATTTCTGATGAATTATCATCATCTGTATTAGAGAGCTTAGTTGTTGTTTTTTCAAGTATTCTTAATTGCTCTTCTCGCTCAGAAGAATCTATAATTAATGGATAAATAGATCGGTACATGTTTTCTGCTGTAGCATCTTCCTGTAATAATTCAGGAACTCCCTCTTTTTGTGGATTACCTTCATTCAACACCCAATTAATTGGGCTAGCATAAGGAATATGAGCTAAAATTTTAGTCAATTTATATGTTAACCAAGAAACAGTATAAGTAACAACCATTGGTAATTTTGCTATAGCAAGTTCTAGATTCGAGGTTCCAGATGTTGCAAGTGCAGCTCTGCATTTGGCTAGCTCTTCAAATCTATTTTTAGTAATAATTTTAATACCTTGCGGTAATTTTTCTTGGATAAAATTAATATGTTTCTCATCTGCAAGAGGAATAATAGCTTTTAAATGAGGAATATCATCTTTAAGTTTTTCAAATGTTTCTAGCATTATTGGTAGCATACGCTGAATTACTTTTTTACGGCTTCCTGGTAGCAATGCAATTACAGGATTTTTAATACTACCGTTAGAAATAGGAATATTTCTGGTAGTTACAGGATGTCCGACAAAGGTTGTTTTTAGCCTATATGGTTTGTAAAATTTTTCCTCAAAAGGAAATAGAAGCAGGACATGATCTAAAAATTCTGCCATTTTTTGTGCTCTTTTACGGCGCCAAGCCCAAATAGATGGACTAACATAATGAATACACGGAACATTTAGTTTATTTTTTACTTTTTTAGCTACACGTAAGCAAAAATCTGGGGAATCAATAGTAATTAGCAGATCAATTTTTTCCTGCTCTGCAAATTCTACAGTTTCATTAATACGGCGAATCATGTGTGGAATATGTGGTAAAACTTCGGCAATACCCATAATAGAAAGTTCAGACATATCAAATAGGCTTGGTACACCTTGTTTTTGCATTTCTTTGCCTGCTATGCCTACAAATTTAATATTATCTGTTTGTGATTTTATTGCTGAAATAAGATCTGCACCTAGTAGGTCACCAGAAGATTCGCCAGCAATAATCATAATTTTCTTCAAAGGGAGATACCTTGTATGAATATTTTATTTTTTTGGGCAATTTTTACCATTTCTGATTTATCAATCATTAGGCTTTTTTCTGCTTCTAGTACTAAGCCTTCATATTTGTATTTGGCTAGTATTTCTATTGTTTGTGTACCTGATGCTGGCATATCTACTTTTAAATTTTGCTGTGGTTTTGCAAGTTTAACTAAAATACCACCATTATTCTTTTTGCCACGTAAGTTTGCACAACGTTCAATTAAAGAATTTGTTCCTTCTACTGCTTCTACACCTAAAATAATACCATTTTTTATAATAGCGCTTTGACCAATATCTAGCTTACCAAGTGTTTTTACAGCTTCAATAGCTAGCTTGATATCTTCTGATTGTTCAGCAGTTGGTTGTATTTTTGTTAAAACTTCTGCTGGTGTAATAATAGATGGTAACACTTCATGAGCTCCTAAAATTTTAAATCCTTCACCTTCCCAAAATCTACATAATTTAGTTAATAAAGCATCGTCATGTTTATTTGTTAGGCTTGCTAAAAATTTAATAGTTGTTGCATCTGGACGTAAATCAAAAATTGATGGTCGGTTAATTGCACCAGCCATAACAACATCTGTTACGTTATTATCCCTCAACACACTTACCATTTTTCCAAGTGCACCTGCTGGGCACAATGTATGATTATTTTGCGGAATCTCTATTGATGGAACTTCTTGTCCTTTAAAAGTTAGAACATGGAAATCTTTTTTTTCTTTGATACAATCATTTATTATTAATGCAGGTAATTTTCCTCCGCCAGCAAGAATACCTAACTTAGTTTGTGATTGTGATACAGTCATTTAATTTTGCCTTCATCAGGTAAGCATAATCCACGTTCTGAACCACGAACAAAATCTACTATATCTTGAATTTCAGAGTGCCCTTGATTCTCTTTTTCTACATGATCTACTCGTTCAAGTAATGAACCCTCAGCGCTAAAGAAAACATATTTGAGTGCTTTTTGCATAGCCTGAATAGTTGTTTTATCAAAGCCTTTACGACGTAAACCAACCAAATTTAAACCATCTAATGTGCTACGTGGGCTAGATGCAATGGTAAATGGAGGAATATCTTTAGTTGCTGCACTTAAACCACCAACAAAGGCATGATGTCCAATTCGTACAAACTGATGAACAGCACTTAAGCCACCAATAGTAGATTTATCACCTACTTTTACATGACCAGCTAAAGTTGCTCCGTTTGCTAAAATAATATTATTACCAACAATGCAATCATGGGCAATGTGGCTTTGGATCATCAATAAGTTATTGTTACCAACTACTGTAATATTGTTATCATCTGCGGTACCAGGGTGAATTGTTACGTATTCGCGAATTGTATTGTCATTACCGATAATTAACTCACTTTTTTCACCTTTAAATTTTAAATCTTGTGGAGGCAAACCAATAGATGCAAATGGATATATTGTATTATTTTCACCAATTTTAGTATATCCATCAATGACTACATGGCTGATTAGCTTAGTTCTTGCACCAATAGAAACATTTGCACCTACAGTGCAAAATGGGCCGATTGTTACATCATCTGCTATTTTTGCATTTTCATCTATGATACTTGTTGGGTGAATTGTCATTATTTTGGTGCCCACTTTGCTGTGAATATTGCCTCTGTAACTTTTTTGCCGTTAGCAGATGCTATACCATGAAATTTATATACGTCTCTACGTTGTTTTATAAGGTCAACATCTAAATTGAGCGTTGTATTTGGCATAACAGGATTACGAAATTTTGCACTTTCCACAGACATAAAAAAGAACAAAGATTCATCCGCTGTTTTACCTTGGTTCAAATTAACAAAACATGCTCCAGCTTGTGCTAGTGCTTCAATAGAAAGTACTCCTGGTAATACAGGAAACCCTGGAAAGTGACCTGTAAAAGCTGGGTCATCATTTGCAAAATAACGTGTGGCTTTTAAAAGTTCATCTTGTTTAAATTCTACAATCTCATCAACCAATAGTATTGGTTCTCTGTGTGGAATAAGATCTTTAACGATATAAGAAGTCATATTATTTCTGCTTTAATAATCTGTTTAATCTGGCCTGGTTCTTACGCCATTGTTTAATTGGAGTTGCGGGGAATCCGCTCATAACACAGCCTTGTTCGGTTATATCTTTTGTTACAAGTGTTCTTGCTGCTAGCATTACACCATCTGCAATTTTAATGTGGCCGTTAATTCCTACTTGTCCGCCTGTAATAACATGGTTACCTAAAGTAGCACTGCCGGCAATACCTGTTTGACCAGAAATTTGGCACCCCTGCCCCATTTTTACATTATGAGCAATTTGTACTTGGTTATCTATTTTACAGTGATCGCCTATAACTGTATCCGTTAAAGCACCTCTATCTACTGTTGTATTGGCACCAATTTCTACGTTATTACCAATATTTACTGCTCCAATTTGTGGGATCTTGATTATTTCTGTACCGTTACGTGCAAATCCAAAACCATCTTGTCCAATAGCAGCATTAGGGTGAATAATACAATTTTTACCAATACTACTATATTGAATAGTTACTCCAGAGCTGATTATACATCCATCAGCAATAGTAACATTTTCACCTATATAACAATGTGCTCCAATATGTACATTTTTACCAATATTAGCACTTTTTTCAATAGTTGCTGTTGGGTGTATATTTTCATTTTGTGCCAAAGGATAAAAAAGCTGTAAAGCTTTTGCATAACAAAAATATGGATTTTTAACCACTAATGGTATTACATTTTTTGGTAAATAATCTTGCTGTTTTTCATGGATAATAACGGCACTAGCTAGAGTTTGTTCAGCCTGATGAATATATTTAGGATTATCTAAGAAACTAAGCTCGCCAGCTTTTGCCTCATTTAATGCTGATATACCAAAAATACTTTTCTCTCTGGCATCAACAGAAATATCAGCTTGGATAATATCTGCTATTTCCCCTAGTTTAAAAGGGCCAAAACTTTTATGAAATGGAACTGTAGTCAAGTTCAATTTACTTTTTAGATTTTGTATTTTTTGACATTTTTTTATTCAGGCGTTTCAGCACTTCGTCAGAAATATCAATACTTTCCTCAGAGAATAAAAGTAGATGTTTTGCAACTACAACTTCATAGCCTTTTTCTTTAGCAAGATCTTTAACAATACTAGTTAGTTGGTCTGTTATTTGTTTTTTTAACAAAATATTCTGACGGTCTAAATCTTCTTGAATGCTTTGAGCTCTATTACGAAAATCACGAACTTGTTGAGAAAGTTTTAGATTAGCTTCTGTATATTTTTCTTCACTCATTACTGCACGTTTTTTTGCTAGGTCATCTTTAAGAGCTGTAAGCTCTTTTTCCATAGCATCAATTTTAGTTTGAGCTTCTGTTGTTTTAATACGTAAAATATCACGAGCATCTTCTGCCGCATTTGTTTTATTAATTACATTAGGCGCATCAATTACAGCAATACTAGATTTTGTTACAGATAATACAGGAGACGCCAGCGCACATAGCACAACCGTCAACATCAATGATTTAATAATTTGTTTCATAGTATCCTTTTTAACATAAATTCTATAGTAATTCTAATTTAAAAACGTGTACCCATACTAAAGCTGAATACTTCTGTTCTATCTTCGGTGGCTTTAACGATTGGGAAACCAAATTCAAAACGTAAAGGACCCATTGGGCTACGCCAGAACATACCAACACCTGCAGATACACGATAAAGTTTTGAATCTACCACATTTGTATGATCTTCAAATTGAGTAACAATACCACCATCAGAGAATATAAGACCGTTAATTCCCATTTCATCCAAACCAGGAATTGGGAATGTAAGTTCGATATTGTTAGCTACTAAATATTTACCACCTAATGCGTCATCAGTTGTTCTATCACGTGGACCAATACCAGAAGATGTAAACCCACGAAGAGTTGAACCACCAGCGTTAAAGTGTTCGTAAATTGGTAGCGGGCCATCTATATCTGTTACAAAACCTGCTCTACCACCAAGAGAAAGTACCCAGCCTTCTTTTACTTCTTTATGCCAAGAAGCTGTAGCTAAAGAGCGAATATAGTTAATATCAGATCCAAAGCCTGAATAATCAACCCCAAGTGAAAGTCTGTGTCCTTTTGTTGGTGCAACATAACTGTCTCTTGTATCACGAGAAATTTGGTTACCAATTGTAATAGTACTGCGTTTACCTTCATCTCTACTTGTAAAGATTGAAGCACCAGCATCTACGTTACTAATTTCTGTTTCTTTGAAACCAATACGAACTGTATCTTTCACAAATTCATTAAGTGCAAAACCAAAACGTACAGCACCACCAGTATTACCTAAATCGTAGGATGATTCTGATTGTAAATCTCTTCTTTCATTAAATAAATCTATACCTGCGCCAATTTCTTTACCCATAAACCATGGTTCTGTGAAAGAGAAGTTAAAATCTTGTCTTTTACTGGAAAGAGCAAATGATAAGCTCATATCTTGGCCTTTTCCTAAGAAATTACGTTCACGTACATCTGCTGTTGCAAGAAAGCTTTCATATGTAGAATAACCAGCACCAACATTAAACTCACCTGTACTTTGTTCACTCACGTTAATATCTAGATCTAATCTATCTGGATATTGTGTTTCTTTGTGTTTAACAGATACATCATCAAAGAAACCAAGGTATGTTAAACGGTCTCTTGAGCGTTGAATTTTACTTGTTGAAAAGGCATCACCTTCTGCAAAACGCAGTTCACGACGTACTACATTTTCACGGGTACGATTATTACCTGTAACATTAACACGGTTAACATAAACACGTGGCCCCGGCTGAATATTAAATGTTACATCAACTAAACGTTCAGATTCTCTGGTGTTGGTTTGCGGGTTAACATCCAAAAATGCAAAACCTTTGGCACCTAATGCATCTATTAATTTATCAACATCGGTTTCAACTAAAGATCCATCAAAACGGTTATTTTTAACTACTGCTAGTAATTCTTTTAGATCTTCTTTTTTTAAGTCTTCTTCATCTATATTTAATGCTACATCAATCTCACCAAAATCATACAAAGGACCTTCTGAAATAGCGAAAGTAATATAGAAATTTTTCTTATCTCGAGAAAGTTCTGTAACTGCTGATGTTACTCTAAAATCTGCGTGACCATGTTTAATGTAGTAACGACGTAACAGTTCTTTATCAACTTCTACACGATCAGCATCATACACATCTGCAGATGAAAGGAATCTCCACCAGCTACTTTCACGTGTGCGAATAACAGATTCTAGATCTGAATCACCAAAGCGCTTGTTACCAACAAAACGGATATCTTTGATTTTAGTTTTTTCACCTTCTGCAATATTGTAAATAACATCAACTCTGTTTTGATCTCTTTCAATAATTTGTGGTGTTACTTTAGAAAGAAAACGTCCTGTTTGACGATAAGTAGTAAGTAATGATTTTACATCTCGTTGTACTTTACCAGTTGTATAAACTGCACGAGAATGAAGAGAGATTTGCCCACGTAAACGGTCGTCATCAATTTCATCATTTCCTTCAAAAACTACTTTATTTACAACAGGATTTTCTAGAATACTTACGGATAGAACACCACTTTTCCATTGGATATCAACTTGATCAAACAAGCCAGTATTATATAGTGATTTAATCATACGTGAGCTTGAACCTTCAACGTATTCATTACCTTCATTTACACCTATATAACTAAGTATGGTTTCATTTTCTACACGGATATTACCGTTTATTTTGATACTTTGAACAGGTTCAGCCAATGCAGTTGTTGCACTTATTAGGCTTACCAATAATGAAATAATAAAGTAATGCACGTTTTTTTCTTTCTTTTAAAAGTTTTGAACAACTCGCATAATATCGTTATAAAAAGCAAATCCCATAAGTAGCATGAGAAGTGCTAAACCAATGCGCTGTCCAATATCTTGTAATTTATCACTTACTGGAGATCCTTTTACAAGTTCCACAAAGTAGTAAACTAAGTGTCCACCATCAAGCATAGGAATTGGGAAAAGGTTTATCATACCCAAGTTAATTGAAATTACAGCCATAAATAAAAATAGTTCATAGCCACCAGTTTGAGCACTTTTAGATGCCATATCTGCGATCATAATAGGGCCACCAACTGAATCTCCTGGTACTTTACCACTAATCATTGCGCCTACTGTTTTCATTATCATGGTTGAATAATCGTAGGTTTTTATGGCACCCTGTTTAATTGCACCAAAGAGTGTATGTTCAATAATACGAGTTTCTGGTTTAGGGCCAACACCAATTAAACCACGCTTTTCAGTATCTAACTTTTCAGGATTAAAGCGTTCTACTACATCAGGAGTAAGAGAAATATTAAGATAATTTTCATTTCTTACTAGAGTAAATATAGTTTCTTTGCCACCTAACTTAGCAACAACATCTGATACATGTTGAAAATCTGTAATTAATACACCATTTACAGCAAATATTTTATCACCTTTTTCGAATCCTGCCTCTGCTGCTGGCATACCTTCTTGTATTCCACCAACAATTGCCGGTGTTTCATTTAATGGAACGGCTTCTTTTTCACCAGTCATGAAAATTGCAGATAAAAATATGAAAGCTAATATGAAGTTAGCTAAAGGACCAGCAAATACAACCCAAATACGTTGCATAACGTGTTTTTCAAAAAAGGCAGTTCCTTTTTTATAGGCTTTTTTGTCATCATCATTTCCATCTTCACCGACCATTTTGACATAGCCGCCTAATGGAACCATACATACTTTCCAGCGAGTACCATGTTTATCATTCCACCCTTTGATTTCTTTACCAAAACCAATAGAAAATTCTTCAATGCCAACACCAACACTACGGGCTGCCATATAATGACCAAGTTCATGGAAGAAAACTAAAATACTTAGTACAATAATAAATGCAATAACTGTCCAAAGGTGTTCGCCGCCAGGAACAGATGCAAAAATTTCATATAGCCATGGTAGAAAATTGAAGTCCATTAATTGAGTACTCTTTATTTTTATTTTTAATTACCCAAAGAGTATAGATTGAATTAACTTATTTTAAAACTATATTCTGAAATAATATGAGTAAATTTAGTGCATATTATTTCTGCAGTTTATGCAGCTCCGAATCTTCTGTTTCTTTCCGAATAACTTTCAAGAGCTTGGTTCAAATCATCACTAGAAAAATCTGGCCAAGATGTTTGGGTGAAATATAACTCAGAGTACGCCATTTGCCACAACAAAAAGTTACTTAAGCGCTTCTCTCCACTTGTACGAATAACTAAATCTGGGTCTGGAATGCTGATTGTATCTAGGTAATCAGAAAAAATGCCCTCATCAAAATCACTTGCATAACGCCTACCTGTATCTACATCTTCTGCAAAAAGTTGGGCTGCACGTACAATTTCATCTCTACCACTGTAGTTAATTGCAAAGACAACTGTTATACCAGTATTATTTCGAGTTTTTTCTTCTATTCCTGCAAACATTTGCGAGATATCTTTTGGTAATTTGCTCTGTCCTGTTCTATCACCTATAAAACGCATACGAATATTTTTTTCCATTATGCTGGAAAATTCTGTACGAAAATATTGGCGAAGAAGTTCCATTAAACCATTTACTTCTTCTTTTGAGCGCTTCCAGTTTTCCATAGAAAAAGCAAAGAATGTTACGTATTCAACACCATGTTCAGCACACATTTGCACCGTAGATTTAACTACATCAGCACCTTTTTTGTGACCCATTAATCTTTGTAGGCCTTGTTTTTCTGCCCAACGGCCATTGCCATCCATAATGAATGCTATGTGCTTAGGAGTTGCAGAGCTCATAGTATTATACCTGCATAATATCTTGTTCTTTTTGCTGTAGGGCTGTATCTACCTTGCCAACAAAAGAATCTGTGATTTTTTGTACGTCATCACCAAAGGTATGTACTTGATCTTCTGTAATATCACCATCTTTTTCTTGTTTTTTGATGGTATCCATACCGTCTCTACGAACATTACGCATAGAAATACGAGCATTTTCAGCGTACTTTTTAGCAACTTTACTAAGTTCTATACGACGTTCTTCTGTAAGCTCTGGCAAGTTTAAGCGAACAACATTACCTTCTGTCATTGGGTTTAAGCCCAAACCAGATTCACGTACAGCTTTTTCAACAGCAGGGATAAGTGTTGCATCCCAGACTTGAATAGAAAGAGTTTTTGTATCTGCTACGTTAACCGTACCTACTTGAGCTAAAGGAGTATTGCTCCCATAAGCATCAACCATTACAGGTGCTAGTAAATCAGCAGAAGCACGCCCTGTACGTAGGCCATTAAATTCTTGTGTTAGAACGCTGAAAGCACCTTCCATGCGGGATTCTAAATCTTGTTTCCATTCAGTCATTTATTTATTCCTTTATTATTTATGCAACTTATGCTGCAACTTTGGTGTGTTTTAGACCACCTGTTAGTACTTTTAATAAGTTACCCTCTTCGGTAACTGAACAAACTATAATTGGTAAATTATTATCTCTGCATAATGAAATAGCTGCCGCATCCATTACATGCAGATTTTTACTTAAAACATCTGTGTAAGTAATATTATCATAATGTTTGGCATCATCGTATTTAAGTGGATCTTTGTCATAAATTCCATCTACACGAGTTGCTTTAATTAATAAATCTGCGCCAATATCTACACCACGTAGAGCACCCGCTGTATCAGTTGTGAAGAATGGACTACCCGTACCTGCGGCGAAAATAACAATCCGCCCTTTTTTTAAGTGGCGGATCGCACGACGTCTGATATATGGCTCTGCAACTGCATCCATATTAATAGCTGTCATTACTCTGGTGGATACTCCTTGTTGCTCTAGAATATTTTGTAATGCAATAGAATTCATAACCGTAGCGATCATTCCCATGTGGTCAGCACTAGAACGATCCAGTCCTTGAGCCGCACCTTCTACACCACGAATAATATTACCGCTACCTATTACTAAGCCAATTTCATAACCTTCTTTGTGAACACTTACAACTTCTGCGGCTAATTTTGCGATGGCTTCAACATGAATACCAAACCCTGAATCCCCCATAAGCATTTCACCAGAGAGCTTAATGAGAAGTCTTTTTGGGTTATCCATATTTCTACCTTTTTTTATTTTTAATCAAAATTTGGTCTTGGCGTTGTTTTAATAAGCAGATTCTACATTTCTAAAAATATAAAATCTACTCTATTAAAACTTTTTAGTATTTAGCTTGCTACTGCTGCTGCAACTTCTGCCGCAAAATCGTCTTCAGCTTTTTCAATACCATCACCTAAACCTAGGCGTACAAAGCCTGTAATTTTAGCATCACCAGCAACTGCTGTTACTGCTTCTGCTACTTTACGATCTGTATCCATAACAAATGCTTGTTCTGTTAAGCAGCTTTCTTCGTAGAACTTGTTAACACGGCCTTCAACAATTTTTTCTACGATATTTTCTGGTTTACCACTAGCACGAGCTTGTTCTTCAAAAATAGTACGTTCGCGTTCTATTGCTGTAGTATCTAGGCTATCACGGTCTAGTGCTGCTGGATTACTTGCAGCAACGTGCATTGCAACACCCTTAGCAATTTCTTCTAAATCTGATGAAGCGGATTCAATAGCAACAAGAACACCAATTTTACCACCCATGTGGATATATTCTTTTACCATACCATTAGATACTTCAAGAATTGTTGCACGGCGAATATTCATATTTTCACCAATTTTTGCAATCATATCTTTTAATGTTTCAGCTACAGTTTTACCATCTTGCCATTCCATTGCATTAATAGCATCAACATCTGTTGTACCTGTTTCTAGAATACGAGTAGCTAAATCTTTTACAAAAGCTGAGAAAATTTCATTTTTAGCAACAAAGTCTGTTTCAGCATTAACTTCTAGTACAACACCTTTGGTACCATTAGAAATAGCTGTTACTAAACCTTCTGCTGCAATACGTGAAGACTTTTTATCTGCTTTTGCAATACCTTTTTTACGCAACCAGTCTATAGAGTTTTGAAAATCACCTGAATTTTCAGACAAAGCCGTTTTACAATCCATCATACCAGCGCCAGTTTTCTCGCGTAGTTCTTTAACCATAGAAGCAGTAATTTGCATTTTCGAAATCTTTCTTAATTTGATAGTTTACAGAACTAATATAACTCTTCTATATTAAGTTCTTTATATAATACTGCGTAACAATACCAATTTTTGTAGATTTTGCAATGCTTAATCGTTAAAAAATGCAGGTAGAGTTATCTTTCCTGCATTCATTTAGCTAAGAGATCACGGATAGCTCCTTTTTGTAACCAATCATAGATTGGACAAAAACGGCTTACGAGATGACAGATTTTAATAGTTTTTTAGTTTTCCAGAGGATTCTAAAGTATATTAGGAATAAAAACGATAACCGTTTTTACCACCTTGTTTGGCTGCGTACATGGATTCATCAGCGGCATTGATTAAAGCCTCTGCATCCTTTGCATCTTCAGGTGCGCAGGCTATACCTAAACTAGCACCCATGCGAATACGATTACCAGAAATCCACATTGGCATACCTATTAGCTCTAATACTTTGTCGGCTCTTTCGGTTAAAGCTTTGCGGTCTGTTAAACCAGAGAACATAATAACAAATTCATCACCACCCAAACGACATAAAACATCATTTTCACGGACACATGCATTTAATCTATCTGCAATTGTACGAAGAGCTTCATCACCAACATCATGGCCAAAATCATCATTAATAGGTTTAAACCCATCTAAATCCATAAATATTAGTGCAATATCTTGCTTATGTTCAAATGCACCTTCTAGGCGTTGCATTAAGTAACGTCTGTTTGCTAGGCCTGTAAGTGGGTCTTCGTTGGCATCACGGATAGCTTTATCTCTATCTGTTAATTTATTTATACCTTCTGCTAATTCAGCTAGTTCATCATTACGATCAAATGTAACAACTTCTGGTTTTTGACCATTTTCTATTGCACGAGTGACAGAAATAAGTTGATGTATAGGAGCAATAGTATTTTTAGATAAAATTTTAGCCATAATAAATGCAACTATTCCAGCACCAACAAAACATCCTGCTACTTGAAAAGGTAATTGCGTACGTGAAAAAACACGAAATACAATTAAAGAGAACATAACACCAGATAGCACAGAAGAAATAAGCAAGAATGTAAAATACCTTGCAAAAAAAGATTTAAATCTGAACTTATTCACTTATGAGCTCCATATTTATTATATAAATTACGGATACAACCATACCAATTGTAATCTATATTTTAAAGCGTTATTATACATTAGATTATTTTAATTATGTTTAGGGGTGTTATAGATGGCACACATTTTTTTTGAAGCAGAAATAAATTCTAGTGTGGAAGATGTTTTTTTATACCGTACTGGTGAAGGAGCTTTGGAGCGTTTAACGCCTCCATGGCAAAAGGTTAGTATCATAGAATATGATGGTGAATTACCTAAAAATGGAACTGCCACCTTCTCTATTAAAGAGAAATGGCTACCTCCTGTAAAATGGAAATCTGAGTTTTCTAATTACGAAAAAAATAAATGTTATACAGAAACTCTTATTTCTGGCCCATTTAAAAAATGGGTACATACTCGTTATTTTGAACCATTAGATAAAAATAAATGCAAAGTCAGGGATGAAATAGAATTCATACTACCATTTGGCAAATTAGGAGCTTTACTTGGTGAAAAAGAAGTTCGTCAAAACTTAAATGATTTATTTAAATTTAGGTATGAAGCATTGGCTTCTATGAGCACTTGCTAATACCTAAGTAATTATGTATGCTATTTAAAGTGAAAAATAATAATAAAATTCTATTACTAATAATACTCTATTTTAGTGTTTTTTTTGGTGTGCCCACCGCTGTGGCAGAAGAATTTGTCCAAGATTTCTTGAAAATAGATTACACCGCAATGTTAATGGGTTTTTTTGGTGGAATTGCATTTCTTTTATATGGCCTAGATAAAATGAGTGTCTCTTTAAAAGCATTAGCTGGAGACAATCTTAAAAAAATTCTACAAAGACTCACAAGAACTAAATTCTCTAGTTTAATGACTGGTGTTACAATTACAGCAGCCATTCAATCTAGCGCCGCAACAACCGTGATGGTTGTTGGTTTTATTGCTGTTCAGGCTATTAAATTACCTCAGGCATTAGGAGTAATTTTAGGTGCAGATATTGGTACAACTATTACAGTTCAATTAATTGCTTTTAAACTTAATCAATATGGTTTAGTTGCTGTTGGTATTGGCTTTTTTATGCAACTTATTGCTAGCAAGGAAAAATATATTCATATTGGTCATGCTATTTTAGGTGTAGGTATGATCTTTTTTGGAATTAAACTTATTAGCGACAGTATGGGTATTATAAGAGATATTCCTGTTGTTATGGATTTAATGACTCATATGGCAAGCCCATTTACAGGTATTGCTATTGGAATGATTTTAACTATGTTAATGCAATCTAGTGCGGCGACTCTTGCTGTTATTATTGCTTTAGCTTCTCATAATGTACTTACTTTAGATGCTGCTTTAATTCTGGTATTAGGAGCAAATGTTGGAACTTGTTTAACTGCGTTAATTGCCAGTGCTGGTAAAAATAGACAGTCACTGCAAGCCGCTATGGCTCATATAGGATTCAAAGTAACAGGAGTATTAGTTGCACTAATTTTATTCTCTGGTTTTATATCACTTATTTCTGCTCTTTCATTTGATACGGTGGCAGATCAAGGAATAGCCACTGCTAGGGATGTTGCAAATGCTCACATGATTTTCAATATTGTGTTGGCCTTATCCTTCTTACCATTTGTAAATCAAATTTCTAGGCTTTTACAAAAACTTATCCCACTAAGAGAAGAAGATAAAATTGTAAAACCACAATACTTAGATTTAGGCTTAATTACTACTCCTTCTTTGGCGCTGGAAGCTGTTAGATATGAACTTAAAAGAATTTCTAAAATAACTGAGTGTATTTTAATTCAGGCTTTACCAGCTGTTGTTTCTGGTGAGAGTAAGGATTTAACTCTTATTAGCAGAAAAGAAAAAGACGTTGATATACTATATAAATATTGCGTTAAATACCTCTCTAAAATTAGTAGAGTCCGTGTAAGTGAAGATAATTCTAAAGAACTATCTCAGCTAATTCATCTAGCAAACAACCTGGAAAATATAAGTGATATTGCAGGTGGTGAGTTAATTAAACTTGGCAGAAAAAGAATCCGTGCTAAAGTAAAAGTCAGTAAGGAAACTACTGATAAACTCACTAATTTGCATGATAAAATACTTAAAGCATATAACCTTTCTGTGGAAAGTGCTTTATATTCAGATGTAGAAAAAGCACAAAAAACAATCAGAATGAAGCATAGCAGTATTCGTCCTATGCTAGATAAACTACGTACCCACCAAACAGAGCGCTTATTGGTAAAAGAAAGAAATCGTTTTAACACTTATTCTGTAGAGGTAGATATTATTGATAAATTAAAACAAATATTTTACCACTCACGTAAAATAGCTGCCGATGTTATTGATGATTATAAGTCAACAATAGAATAACTCATCTATTGATTTTGTTCCCTAGTTAAGATATACCGTTAAGCGTAGTAAATACCTTTTCTTTTTTATGTCTAATCCTTTACCGTGCGTCTTTGCACAGGAAAAACTATGTTCAAACTAAACTCAAACGGCTTAATTCTTGTTCGTGAAGTAATGCCAGAACAAGAGAAACTTGCAACATTTATAAATCAGATTATGCGTCAGACAGATTTTTATATGCCTGTTAATGATGCCCATGAAGAAGCATTATATATGCGCCATATAAGGGAAAAAACTCAAGGCTTGCCAGCCATGCAGTTAGATTTACCGTTTCATGGAAAAGAAATGACTGATTTTTTGTTAGAACAAACTGAAAATTTAGTATGTCGTGAAATTACCAGACCAGATCCAAGTGATCCTGAAAAAAGCTATTTACGTTATTTAGAACGTTACATGGTTGCAGCAGGTGATCGTACTTTGGTCTATTTACACAGATTTCTAAAATCTGATGATCCTCATTTACATAATCATCCATGGAATTGGGCTTCTGGTGTAGTTTTATCTGGTTCATATAATGAATATAAAATGACAGATATTGCATCTCAGGAAGTAGTAGTTGAACACAGGCCTGAAGGAAGTGTTGGTATTTTTACTAACGAATCCTCGCACCGCGTAGAGCTATTACAAGATGATGATGGCAATGATATGTCTGGTTGGACATTATTTATCCACCATGCAGATTGGAACTATGGCTGGGGCTTTTGGGAAGGCGATGAAGATCGTACTTCTAAAGTTTATGATGATTTATCTAGTGGATTTAAAGATACGCCTCTGCATGCATTTGTTCCGAAAGAGACTCATCCAACTCGTAAAGATTGGTGGCATAACCCTGGTATTAGTTCACACATTGATTACGGCAAAAATATCCGTGCTAAATATGATGAATAGCGTTTAATAAAGAAGCTCCCTTAGTTGGGGGCTTTTTTTAATACTTGTCATTTTATCATGTAAGTGTATACTATGCCTGAAGTATTTATTTACCTTACCTTTTCCCTCTTTACACTATAGGAGTGTACATATGTCAAATCCATATAACTTAAAACCAACGCCTTTGAAGGTATTATCAGATATTACTTACTGGGGTGCAATTCTTAGTTATATTATCGCGGTAGTTACATTTGTTAAAGTAGATAGTAGTTTTTACAGTGCTGGAATATTCTTCTTTCTTATTATTGGCGTTGCTACAGTGATGCTTAGTCTGTATTTTAAACTACAAGGAACTGATAATTTTATTACAAAAACCATTCATTACAAAGTGACTAATGATTTTATTTTTAGCTGGTTCATAAAGATTTATGTCTTTGGTATGGCTTCTTTTGTTTGGCCATTTGCTATAGTAGCAATATTAGCTTTTTATTTAGTCACACAAGTAATTCCTGTTGCATGGAAAGCTATGCAACATGATGAAGAAACTGATAACGAAGAAAATTAACGAATAATCAAAAGAACCTCCCGTTTGGGAGGTTCTTTTTTATGCTTTCTGAAAAGCTAATTACTGCTATCTGTGACGATTGCGGTAATCTGCTTTACGTGCACGACGCACAGCTTCACGCTGTTTGCGCTGACGTTTTTCAGTTGGCTTTTCGTAGTGGCGACGCATTTTCATTTCACGGAAAACACCTTCTCTGTTAAGAGTTTTTTTCAACCTACGTAAGGCCTGATCAACATCATTATCGTAAACTTCTACGCGCATGGCGTATCAGCTCCTTTCCAATAAGAAAACAATTAAGTTCTCTAGTGTTAAAATCATCTAATTATTTTAACTAGATAACTGGCTATTTTTATAACCAATAATAGTTTTAGCTAAATTATTGTACTCTTGGCAAGTTTTTTCTTTACCTATCAGTTAAAAAAGTGCAAAATTTTTGCTGTTTGGTAGTAATAAAATAGAAGAAGCAAATACAAATTGGCTCATTGTATAAATAATTTATCGTCTTTTTGGAAGGTTATAACCTCCGATAAGTCTATTTACAAACAAGGCTTTCTTGATTATCAAACAGTTCGTCGTAAATATATTCTAACTCAAATTAGCAATATTACTGGTAAAGATTGTATGGAACCAGCCCCTCTGCTTGGTAAAAAACTTTTAGATGTTGGTTGTGGTGATATTGATATGGCCAAAGAAATGGTTTTTAGGGGTGCGGAAGTAACAGCGTTAGATATTAGTGATGATGTTATTGAATCTGCCAAAGAAAAAGCAGATAAACTTGGCGCACCAATGAACTTCATTCAAGGAAGACCTGAAGATTTGGTTACATCAGAAGAAACTTTTGATATTTTGCTTTGTTTAGATGTTTTAGCCTATGTAAAAGATAAGAAACGTTTTATTTGGGCAATGAGCAAGCTTCTTAATCCTGGTGGAGTTATTATCTTTTCTGAGCATCATAATGGAGTTTGGTCTTATATTTGGCATGTATGGATTGCTGATAAACTAGCTCATTGGATCCCTAAAAAAACATATACTAATTATAAAGCAATTTCTCAGGAAGATACTCTAAAAATGATGAAAGATGCCAAATTTAGCATTAATAATATCCAAGACCTTAGCTTTAACCTTAGCCGTAAAAAATGGACAAAAGAATCGGCATCCGCAATTCGTTACATAGGTGTTGCAGAAAAAAAATAACACAACTTATTTCAGTAAAGCTTCTAAATCACCTTTTTCATGTAAAGCATACATATCATCACAACCGCCAATATGTTTGTCATCAATAAATATTTGCGGTACAGAGCGTGCTCCACTAGATTTTGCTAACATTTCTGTCATATGTTCTGGATTTTGGGTTAAATTAACTTCTGTATATTTCTGTTCCAATATATCTAATAGAGATTTTGCGCGTACGCAATATGGGCAAAAATCTGTTGAATAAATTACTATATTCGCCATTTTAGCTTCCTTCTTTCTTCATTCTTTAATTGTCATTTGTGTGTTTGGTGTGCAGTTAAATAATATTTCTAATAAGTCTTCTCTGTTAACGGCAACACATCCTTCTGTTGGTGTGTATCCATCTGTTGCAATATGAAAGAAAATAGCACTTCCTTTCCCAGCTACAGGTGGATTATCATTATACCCTAATGGTACAATTAAATCATATACATCATCATAAAAATATAATTGTTCATGACTTGCAGAGTAAGGCATTTTTACTAATTTATTGTAGTTTTCATCATTACTTTCATCACACCAACCATCATTTTCATGGAGTGTTTTTACAGGTAATGTTGTTGTGGGCACACTTTCAAATTTATCTGCACGATAAAGTAACTCTCGTAATGGATAGGTCCCTAAAGGTGTTAAGCCATCCCCTTCTCTTTTCTCATTTGAGGGGCAAAATCCTGTACCAATAGCACATTGGTATGTCTTACCATTAAATTCTAATTCTTTTTTAGATGCTGAAACAGTAATCATATTAACTCCTTATCTTGGTGTATAACAAAGTGTAACAACATGAACTTCTGCTGCACCAGCTTTTTTTAATTGTTTAGCACAAACATGAGCCGTACTTCCTGTTGTCCAAACGTCATCAATTAAAATAATTGTTTTATTTTTAACCTGAAGCTCATCTACCCAAAATGCTGTACGAAGAATTTTCTGCCTCATCTCCTTGCTTTTACCAGTTTGCTTTGGAGTATGTTTTATTCTTAATAATGCGGTTCTACTAAAATTATTATTTGTATAACTAGCTATTTTATTTGCCAATAAATCAGATTGATTAAACCCACGTTGCCATAACCTCCACCTATGAATTGGCACAGGTATAATAAGAGTATCATTCTTTTGTGTAGGTATATGATGCTGCATGAAACGTGTAAATGTATCTGCATATTCAGGTTTATCATGAAACTTGAATAAAGTTACAAGCTGCTGCATGTCTTCTTCATATAAAAATGGAGCAGTAAAGCTATCTACAAATGGAGGCAGTTCTGGTTCTGGCTGAATAGATTTATCCCAGTACGGTAGTTCATGCCAACAGTTGTTGCACATTCCCAATCCTTCTAAAGGATGCAAAATTTCTTCACATTTGATGCAGGTGGAAGGTAAAACTAAAGACAACATATGAGATCCAACCTGTTTTAAAGAATGAAAATCAATATTGCTTTTTGTAATATTACCCTGCATGATGCCCTAAATTATTATTTATCATTAGTAAAAGATTACGGGAAAATGGCTAAATCAGCAAGAATAACTAATCATCAACAAACTATTCATCCAATTGCCGATGAAATTGCTGAACGTTTAGTAGATAAGCTGACAGATATTAAAAAGCCATTTAATAAGGTTTTAGACATATCTAGTATTTTTGATGGTACATCTCACTTACTCTCACCACAAAGTAACGTAGAATGCTTCCAAAGCACAAAACTAGGTGAATTACTTAATAAAGAAGAAGTATTTGATTTAGTTATAAGCAATCTATCTTTCACAATTACTAAAGATATGCAAAAAGCATTACTAATTAGTGGTAAAACATTAAAAAAAGATGGTTTATTAATAGCAAGCATATTAGGAGCAGAAAGCTTTAAAGAACTAAAAGAATCTTTTTACGCTGCTGGTAGTAAAAATGGTCACACAGCCCTCTTCCCAGATGTTCAAACATGTGGAAGTTTATTACATCAACTAAAGTTTGCCTTACCTGTAATTGATAGGGAATTTATCACGCTACATTATTCTAGCTTTAAAGAAATGTGGCAAGATATTCGCTCATTAGGAAAACTCAATAATCATCCAGAAAAAAGAAAAGGATTAACGACTCCAGACTTATGGAGAAAAATGGAAAAACATTATTGGGAGAATTTTGCAACACCAGAGGGTTATATTCCACTAACATTGGAGGTAATTTACCTTACAGGATGGCGTGCAGATAAAAGCCAACAAAAACCGCTACCTATGGGCACAAAAGCTGTTTCTCTTGCTGAAATATTAAAATAAATGCACTTTTTGAAAAAAAAAGGTTGAAAAATTATCCTATTTCGGGCATTTATCATCTGTTGAATAAATTATATCTCAATATGGCGGGCGTAGCTCAGTTGGTAGAGCATCAGGTTGTGGTCTTGAGGGTCGTGGGTTCAAGCCCCATCGTTCGCCCCATTTGGTGTAAAAATATAATTTATATTGTGAGTTAGAACTAAATACCTATATTAACTCGCTTAACGCTCATCGTGCGGATGTGGCGGAACTGGTAGACGCGCTGGTTTTAGGTACCAGTGTTGCAAGACGTGTGGGTTCGAGTCCCTCCATCCGCACCACTTTTTATAAACTTTCTTTTAGTAATAAAAAAAGGCCAGCAGATGCTAGCCTTAATTTATAGGTGGTTATCGTTATTTACTACTCTGTTATTGGGCAGTTCTGTTCTGGGTTACGGCTCATTTTCTGACATACTTCACGAAAATTTGCCTGGGCATGTGATGTCATATCTTTATATGAGAGGTAACCTCCTTCAAAACGATTATACATATTATGCATATTAAAATCCCATTTTACGTAATCATAATACACAGCATCTCTACCACCATTATTAGATACAGAGAATTTTGCTGTTGGTAGAAATGAAATACGCACATTCTTAATTTTTTCTTTATGGGCAAGACTTGCAGCCGTTGCTTTGGCTTTTGCTAAGTCTTGTGTCATGGTTGCGATTTTCTCATATTCAGTTGGTTCTTTCTTTGTATTTCCACAGGCTGAAAGCAGTGAAATTGAAATAAGAACAACAGATAATGTAATTTTGTTCATAATAGTCTCCAAGGTAAATAGGCAGAATTGCCCGATAAAAAATAATGTAGATATATTAATACTTAGATACATTGTAGGTATACAATACCTTGTTTGCAAGGCATAATGTTATTTATTATTAATTCTAAACAAAACAAACCCTAGATAAACAGCCATAATACTATAAATAATCAAAATACCCCATGCTGGACCAATTATAGGTAACCAGTTATGAAACACTGGTGTAAGAAGTAAGATACATCCTGCTGTAACCAGCGTACCTATTGCTACAGCTTTTTCTTTGCCTAATGCCATAAGTAGTTCCGTACTGCATAAAAGTAAAGAAAGCACAAGCAACGCCAGCAAGGCATAAAACAATAAAAATTGGTGCGGCACGCATAAATTCCTCACCGAATAGTAAGCTAACAAACCAGCCAGAAGAATTTAAGACCTATTTCCGGATTATAACTAAGAATAAATATCAACAGACTTGTTACAATTATAGAAATTCCAGACAAAAATCTCAAAATATTAACCTTTTTTGTCATCCAGCTCACTATATAACTATTACTTAAAAAGTAACCATTTAATCTAAGCCATTTTGCTTGTATGTTTAAGGTATAAAAAAATCATTTTATTATAAAATCAGATAAAAACTGCACAACAATGTATTTTTTGCTAAAGAGCATGAGGAATTAAATTCTATAAACTACTATTAAACTTGCTGACTTGGAAGATCGTGCGTACAAAAAAAAGAGAGCCGAGGCTCTCTTTTTTTTTAGTTAAATATATTATGGTTATCGTTATTACCGCAAATCATCGATAAACGGTCTACTAGGTGGTGGAGTAGGCTCAGGTTCGGGTTCTACATAGGTACTTTCTTGTGTTATATATACGGTTCTTGCATTAGAATCATAATTATTAAGTTTACTCTTCTCAGCAATATTATTGTAAGGATCAATCCTGTAACCAAAATGATAGCTCCTATTAACACCCAAATAACTAGGTATTATAATAGTCTTTTTGGCAGTAACTTGAGATCCGGCCGGCATAGACCAAGATGTATATCCAACATAGGTATCACCACTTGATATATAACTATCAGTACTTATATAAAAATATACAGGCACACTTTGCGTAGTTGTACTGTAATTCATCAAAGTATATTCAATTTCAACAGCATCTCCTAACCCAGCTCTACCAGTACTAGTACCAGCCTGATAAACCGCATTAAGTTTAGCAGAGTTACCACCATTATACCTTAATGCTACAAGGTCAGTTAAACTTGTATTTGTACCATACAGTATCCTCATACCATTACGAGCATCAGCATGTGGTTCTTCAGTTCTTTGCGTTGAACCACCATTTGGATAATTTGAATTCATAGTATCAACATAACGGTTTTCATGTAAAAGTCCGCTAGCATGTCCTAGCTCATGTTCCATTACTATGTCAAAGTTGTAAGGATTCCCGGCGCGGTCATGCTCTGCTGCAGTGGTCCAACTATAGTTAGAATTTACAGCAATATCAGATTCTTTATATCCGTACTTAGTACCAAACAACCAGTAACAATTCCAACGCGAGTATGTAACAGCTAATGTTGACCCATCTAAAGAATAACGGTATACCTCATTTTTCCCGTTTGATTTACTATGGGATCCATCACAGTATCTCTACCAACAAGAAAGTTAAAATTAGCACCATCGGCATTCCATTCAGACATGGAATATTGAGTATGCAAATCAAAAATACTTCCGATAGGGAATGAAGTGGTTGATATATGCATAGTTGTATTTTTACTCTTCCAAATTTGCTTTTTTCCATCACAGGTTCTCCAAGACGAAGCTTCTGCAACAGATGCAAAAAATGCAAGTACTACTAAAGAAAGTAATATTTTTTTCATATTTATTCTCCGTTCAATTAAAGATCATTAGGAGCACTTTTTTCAGCACGCTCCATTGGAAGTTTTGGTGTGGTATCAATAACTGCTGGATTTATACCACCAAGCTTAGATTTAATATCTTTGTTTGAAGATTTTGGCTCAGGTAAATTATCCAGCAAACCAAGTTTTTTACCTTCACGGCTAGCATTTACTTTTACTCTAGTTTCTTTTATATGATGTACAAAAGAGCTAATATCCATAGCAGGTGAATGCAATGATTTATTTAGTTGTGCATCGGTTAATTTAGCTGCTGATTTTATTGTAGCATTATTAACTATTTCATCGGCACCGCCATCGGAACCATTTATTGTTGGCATATTTTTGCGTTTATTAGGCAGAGATTTAAAAACTGCATGCCCATTGACTATATCAATGACACTTTGACTAGACTTGTTACTAACCTGATTATTTTTCACACGAAAAACACCTTGTTCCCATCCTATAAAAGGCATTTGGTTAACACCGTTGCCTCTGAGAAAAAGTGCAACTTCTTCACCTTCCACAAATTCTGGTGTACCTTCTGCCATTAGATACTCCTGGCCGACGACTTCCCCTTTTTCTTTCAGTTCAATCACTCCACCATAGTAACGTACATGTACAACACCCCTTACAGGTACCATACCGTTCTCAGTAATTTCTGATGCATTTTTTAGTTTTACTACTGTCCAAACATCACCATTTTGATATTTACGAGATTTAATATTGAAAACCGTACCTACAACAATATTTTCACTTTCTGTAACTAGGTTATCGATAGATTGGTAGAGAACGCTTGTCGCATTCACTTGTGTTGTTAACAAACAACACAAAAAAGTTAAAGCAAGACTTAATTGCTTCTTCATATAATTCTCCTATTAGGATTAATTTAAGTTTATTAAGAAAGATAGTTTGCAGTTAGACATTAAAAATTTATGTTGTATTCATATTTACCTCCATATAGGCTGTTTGTTTAAGAAAGAACAATCAACAAAATATAAAAAATTATATTTAAGAGTATGTTATGAGACGCAAAAGGTAAGGTGTTTCCTTATGAAGGCCTTCTTATATCAAATTAAAACAATAAAGACTACAAAGAAATTGATTATGATTGGTACATACATCATTTAATTAAGAATAACAGACAATTTAGTTCAAATATTAGTAAGGCTACATAGAATTATATTATAGCTATACTTCCAAAAAAGGTTTAGTTGTTGATGTTTTTATAGAATTTATTTATATTTATTCGACACAAAGTAAGTATGCTTGGAAAAAAATGAATAAAAATAAGACGGTTAATTCCCATTATTCTAATTTAGTTATTATTTATGCTGCAACAATTCTTGTCAGTGCTCTATTATTATTTTTAGTACAGCCTATGATTGCCAAAATTATTTTACCTTTACTTGGAGGGGCTCCATCTGTTTGGAATGTATGTATGGTATTTTTCCAAGGTATGCTATTAACTGGTTATTTTTATGCCCATTTTTCTATTAAATATTTAGGTCTTAAAAAGCAAAGTGTTATACATATACTATTATTATTAATTTCTTTAATATCTTTACCAATTGGAGTTTATAGTACTTCTAACATTTCACCTGGTAATGAAGCAATATGGCTTTTAATATTGCTTATAGGAATTATTGGATTCCCGTTTTTCTTTCTTAGTGCAAATGCTCCTATGCTACAAAAATGGTTTGCCCATACTAAACATCCATCATCGGAAAACCCATATTTTTTGTATGCTATTAGTAATATTGGTAGCATGGTAGCATTGTTAGGTTATCCATTTATTATTGAGCCATTATTTACCCTTCAAGAACAAACGGCTTATTGGTCATATGCCTATATACTACTTATGGGATTAATTACATTATGTGTAATTTATATGTATAAACACTTTAAAGATAATAATGACGAAACTCATCATAACAAAAAATCTAAAGCACTTAGCTGGAAAAATCGTGTTCAGTGGAGCATACTGGCATTTATTCCATCTAGCTTATTTATAGGAGCCACTACCCACATTACTACTGATATTGCTGCATTCCCTCTTCTGTGGGTTTTACCTCTTGCTATATATTTATTTACTTTTATTATCGGATTTTCTAAGAAGGCGTATCTAAATATACATACTGTATCCTTTATAGGGCTTGCTTCTACTCTAGTTATATTATTTTCATCTATTATAATTAATATATTTTTAGAATTTGTAATGATATCTATATTAGTTATTTTAATACAAGTATTTTCCATAAGTTATTGTTGTCATAGAAGGTTGGCAAATAATGCACCTCATACTAATCATCTAACAGAATACTATTTATGGATATCATTTGGTGGTATGTTAGGTGGTATATTTAATGCTTTTATAGCACCTAACATTTTTATAGCTTCTACTGAATATCTTCTTGTAAGCATAATTGCTATAGCAATATTACCTATAATTAAAAAACAAATAAGCGTTAAAAAATTCAATAAGTATATAGCAGTAGGAATAATATCTTTTATTTCTCTTCTGATACTGAAAGAACATATATCAGAAGAACTTTTTTTGAAATCTCTTTATACTTTAATACCAGTTATAATTATCCTGCTTATTTCTAGAACAAAAACTAGATTGGCTACTATTGCTGTATCAAGTCTTATTATCATTATTTTTCATGGAGTATTACAAGAAAATCAATTATTTAAGGGAAGAAGTTTTTTTGGTATCTATAAAGTTGAGAAGATTGCAGAACAGAATGTGTATACTTTTATGCATGGAACAACATTGCATGGTGCTCAGTATATAAATGACAATGATAGATTAAAAACCGCAACATATTACAATACAAAAGGTCCGGTAGGAAATGTTATGAATTACGTTAATAATCTAGCATATAATAATATTGGCATTATAGGTTTGGGTGTAGGTGCTATAAGCTGCCTTTTTAATAATAAGCAGCATATAACCTTTTATGAAATAGATAAAATGGTTGAAGATATTGCTTCAAACACAGATTATTTTACTTATCTTAACGATTGTCCGCCTAGTAATAATGTAATTATTGGGGATGCTCGTATAAAAATTCAGGAAGCAACTAATTCTTCTTATGACATAATTATTCTGGATGCATTTTCATCTGATGCAATACCTATTCATTTAATAACAAAAGAAGCCATAGAAATTTACTTAAATAAATTAAGTGCTAATGGTTTATTGATAATGCACATTACTAACAGATATCTAGAATTACGGCCAGTTGTTGCTGCGATTGCAGAAAATTTAAACCTATACGGTGTAGTTCAATACGATCAACCAAGAGTGCGAGATATAAGTAGAACCAGATCTAAGTGGGTTGTGCTATCTAGGAATGACAATCATATAAATATGATTAAAAAGAACAACAATGACTGGGAAAATATAAATAAATTTAATAATAATATGAAGTTATGGACAGATGATTATTCCAATATTTTAGAAGTATTTAACTAGTTTTATATAAAATAACTCCAAGATACACAGCCATAATACTATAAATAATTAAAATTCCCCACGCTGGACCAATTAGTGGTAAAAAGCTATGAAATACTGGTGTAAGAAGTAAAATTAACCCTGCTGTAACTAGTGTACCTATTGCTACAGCTTTTTCCTTGCCTAGTGCCATAAGTCCGTACTGCATAGAAGTAAAGAAAGCAAAAGCAACACCAGCAAGGCACAGAACAACAAAAATTGGTGCAGCACGCATAAATTCATCACCAAATAATAAATTAACAAACCAATCACTTAAAAAGTAAGCGATACCTGTTCCTGCTAAAATAATACCACCTAAACCAAGTGCTACTAAAAATATCATACGTTTTTGTTTATCTGTATCTGTTTCTTTTAATAAATATGGATATAAAATTAAACTACCAACAGTTGCTGGCACCATCCATACGGCTTCTCCTAATGAAGATGCTACTGAATAAATACCAACTTCTTCAATTGTAGCTGCGTACCCTAAAGATAAAACAACTCCTTTTTGAGCAAATAACCAACCTAAATTAATAAGCCAGCTCCAAAGAGCTAAGCCTTTCCATAAGTTTTTATTAACAGAAATATTACTAAAGATATTTTTAAGATAAGGTTTAAGTAAATAACCTGCCCACACAATGCTAATTCCGTATCCTACAACGGTTAATAAGGCAACACGAGTAATAGAAATTTGACTAACAGTGAAAATAATTACAATACCAATTGGCAGTACTAATTTTTGTGCAAGTTCAATAAATGAGAATATTTTAACCTTACCTAAACCAACCAAAGCACTACACCAGCTAGTACTAATAGCACCAATAGGTATTAGTAGAGTACATAATAAAATAGCACCAGGCCTTACATGTAATTCTTCATGAGTAAATGCTATAAAAAGCACAACAGCCATAATTGGTATGCCTGTTAACAATGAAGTTGTCATGGAATCTTTTAGTGATTGGTGAAGTTTGGATGTATCTGTAGCCGCAACTTTACGACAGACAATATCATGACCAAAACGTGAAACTTCCATACCCAAAGTTGCAAGAGTAATAAGGTAAATTGTAATACCCCTACCCTCTGGCCCTAAAGTTCGAGCAATTAAAATTGTACCAACAACAGCAAGGAGTAATCCAGCAACACGTGCTCCAACAAGGTAGATTGTATCGCTAAATATACTTTTCCACATAAAGTTAATCCTAAATTATTTTTGCAAGGTATATTTTATTTTTATAAAACTTTCGCGGGACGCACGTACTAAGAAGTACGCTTACATTTCCACGATTTTTAAAAAAGCAAAATATCCGATTGCAACGTAGCAAAGCTACTAAAATGAATTTATGAATAACTTTCATAAGCTACTTCTTCTGTCCAAGGGCAAAAATTGTTTCACCTTGGTGTTTTAATGGTAGAATTTTCTTAAGTATTTTAATAACTTTATCTTTACCATTTTGGTTGTTAGCAAAGTTATAGTTAAATGTGCCAATACGTTGCACATCAAACCCACATGCATCTAGCATAAAGTTAACTTCAGCTACAGTCATTTCACGGTTATGCCCCATAAATGGGTATGAAGAAGTGAAGTATCCAGGGTAATCTGGTAAAGGCGATGTTCCTTTTAACAGACGCAAACGTTTACTTAAATCTGCCATATTAGGAATTTCAAATAATAAGTGTTTATGTTCTGGCAAGTTCTTATTAATTGTTTCCATAAACTTTTTAGGTGAACCATTTAAGTGTTCTACTACTGCCATTAACAATGCTACATCTGCATCTTGTAATACAGTTAAGTCATCATTTAGAATATCTATATCTTTTACTTCAATACCATATTTATCTGCTAGTTTATGAATAGCATCCTTGAATTCTGTAGAATAAAGTGAGTATTTTTCGCAAATTGTAACTTCATAACCCATTTTACGTAACATAACTGGAAAATATGGAACAAATGTACCTAAATCAACAATTTTACCACTCGGAATAGCCTGTTTTAACCATTCACTAGCAATTACATAGCGTGGACGTTCTGTTTCAATCAAAATACGAAATGGATCTTCGCTATAACTGGCAAGGCCTTGGTTGTTTGCTGATAATTTTGTAAAATCAACAGAGTTTAAAACTTCATGAATATCAGGATCAATTTCCTTGAATAATTTTTGGTATTCGCTTGGAATATGAGACATTACAATCTTCTTTCTATTTCTACTTTTGTTTTAAGATAACAAAAAAGCTATCTCTCCAGTTATACCTTGGGAACGGATCTTTGCGCCCAATTAATTTTTTTATTGGCCATTTTGCATATGTTTTCATATGAGTCCATAAGTTATGCCAAAAATTATTTGTTGCTGACCACGTATTTTCATAATACACAATTTCCATATTATGACGCTCTGCTATAATTTCTATAGCTTTTTTAGTGTACATAGCTAAATGATGAGATGGTGATATGTTACGCCATAACTCTTTATAACGTAATGCATAGCGTGTATCTGCTGCTGGGCTAGTAAGTACTGCATAATCACCTTGCTGTAAGCAAAATCCATCTAAAAATGTATCTGGATTGGAAACATGTTCCAATACCTGTAAAGCGCTAACAACTTTTGATTTATAACTACCAACGCTATCCATATCAATTAAATAACCTTTTTCTGTAAGTACTTTTTGAGCAATTTCAGAAAATTCAACACCATAACATTTTGGAAAATAGCTACTACAAACATCTAAAAATAAACCATCTCCAGTACCCATATCAATAAGTGTAGGATTTGTATTATGATTAATGTAACGCCTTATTAAATTTAAATAATAATAATATGAGCCTTTTTGATAACTGTAATCTAAAGCTATATCAGTATAGTAATCTGTAATGTTCTCAATGCCTTCAAATTGGTAAATAGTACCGCAATGTGCGCAGGTACGGTATAATGGATGACCATGTTTCTTATAGCCTTTTTCCATACATGCGAGGCAGTGATTTTGTGTTTTTGACATAGGTTTTTACTGGCTAACTTTTTTATTTGTTATATATATAGACACGGTTACCATTTTTCCTTCATTTTGTCGAGAGAATATATTACTGTAATTAACATAATAAAAAAGTATATTTAATATATGACAAATTTGGTTTCTAGAATAAAAGGTAGATTACAGCGAGAATATAGCTCGCTTAATCATATATGTGAAGATTCTTCACAATCAACTTACCTTTTCTTTGATGGTAAATTAAATGTGCCCTCACTTGCTAGCGCTGCCTTAAAAAAAGATAAAGTATCCTTATTGCAAGATGATTCACAACATATTATATCTCATGAGTTTGATTTACTTGGTAGTAATAAAATAACTGTAGAATACGGCATGAAATGTAATGGCTTTAATGCTAATAACTATGAAAACAACGTATTGTGTAGTAATATTAATGCAAAAAATAAAGATTCATCATCTAATATATTGAAAAATATAAAAGGTGAGTATGAATTTATTGATTGGCAACTAGATTTTAAATCTGGATACAGATGGAAAGAAAATAAACATAGTTTACAAAATAAAATAGGTAAAGCAGAAGGTGCAGATGTAAAAGTTCCTTGGGAATTAGCTCGTTTAGAACATTTGCCACGTTTGGCTTTACTTTATAGCCAAACTACAGATGCTCATTTATCTTTAGAATTCCAAAATCAAGTAATTGATTTTGTGGCGAACAACCCTCCTCGTTACGGTGTTAATTGGATGTGTAATATGGATGTAGCTATTCGTGCATCTAATATTATTATATCTTATTGGATATTTAAAAATGCAAAATGCCAATTTGATGATGCATTTGAAGATATTATAAGCTCAACTATTTATGCACACGGTATCCATATTAGTAAAAATTTAGAGTATATTCCTCAGCATTTAAATAACCATTATTTTTCTAATATTTGCGGGTTGGCATTTGTTGCAACTGCATTACCATCTTCACCTTTAGTGGATAGCTGGTTAGCATATAGTGTTCAAGAATTTAAAAAAGAAATGGTCCATCAGTTTGATGATGATGGTGTTAATTTTGAAGCATCTACAACATATCATTGTCTTTCAACAGAGCTTGCTATTTATACTATGGCGCTACTTTTAGGTAATAAATCAGAAATAGAACACCGCATAAAACAAGCAAAATTAGGCATGTTCCTGTGGGGAGCTAAGTTAACTAAAATAGCCAATTTGTCCTTCTCAGATAAGATCATCCAGCGTTTTTATGGTATGAAAAATTTTATTGAAAGCACAACCAAAAATAACGAAATACTACACCAATTAGGTGATAATGATAGCGGACACTTTTTCACACCATCACCAGAAATGATGGAAAAACCACTAAATAAATTACCTTTAGCCCAAGCAGTAAAAAGCTTGTGGACAAACAAAACAAAAGGCTTAGAAGCAACACTTATTAAAATGTTGCGTGGTGATGGTTTATTGCCAGTTATGAAAGTTAACCACCCTAAGGGTTATACTGGCGAAGACGAAGAATTTAAAGAACTTCAAGAATCTATTAAAAAGCTTCCAGATCATCAGAAAAATATTTGGAAATATACCCTAAAAGAATGTGAAAACAGCTCACAATTTGGTTATACAAAATTTGGATTATACGGCTGGAAAAATGCTGATTTTTATTGCGCCGTACGTTGCGGAAGTTTAGGGCAAGATGGTCACGGTGGGCATGCCCACGCAGATCAACTAGCTATAGAATTACAAGTAGAAGACAAAGCAATTTTTGCTGATGTTGGTAGTTATATTTATACAGCCGCACCTGATATTCGTAATCAATATCGTGCCACTTCTGCTCATAGTGGGCCAAAAGTGCGTGGCATAAAAGAACCAGCAAACTTAAATAGCAATATTTTTCATTTACCAGATACTTTTAAAGCAGAATGTATTTATTGGGGTAAATTAGGATTTATTGGTACTCATATTGGTTATGGTGAAAAAATTTATCGTATGATAACAATAAGTGCTAATGAATTAACGGTAACAGATGCAGTTTTCTCTGAAAAAATAAGGCCAATAAATTTTGTACCAAACCCACCACCTTTTTCTAACGGCTACGGTCAAAAATGTGCTATAACTTCATAGTTATTAAATAAGAGAATTCTAAATATGTGCGGTATTGTTGGTGCGATTAGCTTTAACCCAGAATCCTTTCGTGTAAAAGATAGTTACTTACGTCCAATGCGTGATGTAATGGAACATCGTGGACCAGATGGATCTGGTTTATGGCTTTCTTCTAATGGTAAAGTTGGTTTTGGGCATCGTAGATTATCTATTATTGATTTATCTACCGCAGCTACCCAGCCTATGGTTAGTGATGATGGACAAGTTGTTCTTACATTCAACGGTGAAATTTATAATCATGCAGAAATACGTGCAGAGCTAGAAAAAGAAGGTATTACAAACTGGCAAAGTAACTCTGATACAGAAGTTATTTTAAATGCATATATTAAATGGGGAATTGAATGTATCCATAAGTTCAGAGGTATGTTCGCTTTTGCTATTTGGGATGGCAGAACAGATGAAATGTATATTGTAAGAGACCGTATTGGTATTAAGCCTGTGTACTTTGCAAAACAAGATGACAGATTTATTTTTGCGTCTGAAATCAAAGCCCTATTAAAAGATGCTAATTTAAAGCGTGAAGTTAATGAAGAAGCCTTATTTCATTTTTTAAGCTTTATTACTACCCCTGCTCCTATGACTTTATTTAAAGGCGTTAATAAATTAGAGCCAGCAACATATCTGCATATTACAGCTGATGGATCTGTAAATAAGGTTAAATGGTGGGATGTTCTTGATGCTAATGTAGAAGAAATTACGCAAGAAAAAGAAGCCACAACAAAACTAATGCAAGAACTTGATATAGCGGTTAAATATCGTAAAGTTAGTGATGTTCCTATAGGTGTATTTTTATCAGGTGGCATAGATAGCTCCACCAACACAGCCCTATTTTCTGAAGAAGGTAAATTACCAGTTAAAACATTTTCTATGGGCTACGATGGTGAATATGATTCATGCAAAAATGAATTTGTATATGCTCGTGAAGTAGCAGAAAAATTTAATGCAGAACATTTTGAAAAATCCTTAACAATTGATGAAATGTTAGATTTCCTACCACGTATGGTGTGGTTACAAGATGAACCAATAGCAGATCCTGTATGTGTTCCTGTATATTTTGTTTCTAAACTTGCTAAGGAAAATGGCGTAACAGTATGCCAGGTTGGTGAAGGTGCTGATGAGCTATTTTGTGGTTATCCATCATGGATGGCAAAATTAAAATTAGCCAAAGTAAATGCTCTTCCATGTCCTAGATTTATTAAGAAATCATTACTGTGGGGCTTAAAAAAAGCTGGCAAAGATGAAACATTTTATTATGAATGTTTACGCAGAGGAGCAGAAGGACAACCAATTTTTTGGGGTGGTGTAGATGTATTTACAGAAAGTCACAAACAACGTTTACTAAGCCCACGCTTACGTAAAAAGTTTGCAGGTAAAACATCTTATGATGTTATTGCTCCTATTTATGAATGCTACAAACAAAAAGCCAAAAAGTTTTCATTGTTAAGCTGGATGACATATATGGATTTAAACTTACGCTTACCAGAACTTTTACTGATGCGTGTTGATAAAATGAGTATGGGTGTATCTCTAGAAGGTCGTGTTCCATTTTTAGATCATAAATTTGTAGAATTTGCATTTCATCTACCTGAAAAAATTAAAATTCAGGGTGGTATTTTAAAATCTGTGCTTAAAAGTGCGGTTAGAGGTTTAATACCAGATAATATTATTGATCGTAAAAAACAAGGTTTTGGTATGCCTGTATATGAATGGTATTTTGAAAAACTTGGCGATCAAACAAAACAAATACTAGAAGAGTTTTGTGATGAAACTGATTACTTTGATAAAGAGGAAGTATTCAAATTATTAGCTAGCGGAAAAGGCTCTCATATTTGGTATATTCTTAACTTTGCATTGTGGTGGAATCATTATATTAAACCTCAAAATAATAAAGATATTCAAACTGTTAAGGAAGCAGCTTAATGCATTACTTAGTTATTAGTTATAATTTTCCACCAAAAAATTCACCACGTGCATTCCGTTGGGGAACTATTGCTAAATATTTAGCACAACAAGGACATACTGTAGATGTAATTACCCAAGGTTGTGGTAAATCTAGTGAATATGTAAACGGAGTTACTGTTTACCCAGCACAAGAATTTTTATTAGGCAGGTTCAGAATAGCACAAAGTGGCGGAAGAGTAGATTTAAGCCAAGTAGAAAAAAATTCATCTGCTACGGCACAATGGAAATGTATGGCTAAAAAGTATCTATTTACAGTTGCAAAATGGGGCTACAACAATATTTGGAAAAATCTCTACTGGCCAGATTTTGCTGCAATGTGGATCCCTTCTGCATTATCACTTGCAAAAAAAATGATACGTAAAAATAAGTATGATGCAGTAATTACAGTATCTTTACCATTTACAGGGCACGTTATTGGCTTAAAACTTAAAAAAGAGTTTCCAAATATGTACTGGATGGCAGATATGGGTGATCCATTTTCTATTATGCAGGCAACTCAAACTAATAATTATAAACTGTATGGTGCTTATAACCGCCGTGCAGAACAAGATGTATTTGACCAAGCTAACATAATTTCAGTGACAACTAATGAGACAAAACAAGAATACTCACCATGGTTGCCACCAGAAAGTTTTGATAAAATTAAGGTTATGCCACCATTATTTACACCTATTGAAGATAATGTTAATGCAGAAAAATCAAAGGAAGTTATCAAGCTTTTTTATTGTGGTACTTTATATAAAACAATTCGTAACCCTGCGTTTTTATTGCAGGTATTTAAATCCCTTTCTGAGCAAAAATTTCATAATAAAACATTAGAACTTCACATTATGGGAGATATCCACGATACGGCTGAATATTTTGAACCCTATGCAGATATGATGGATAAACAAATATTTTTGCACGGTCGTCAATCTAAAAAAGCTGTAAATGCTATGACCGCCGAAAGTAATATTTTAATTAACATTTGCAATGATACATTCTACCAACTTCCTAGCAAGGTAGTAGAATATGCAGCCAGCGGTAAACCTGTATTAAACTTTTCAAAATCAGATAGAGATTCGTCTGTTCACTTTTTTGAAGAATATGGTAATGCTAGTACAATAAATCAGGCTAATGGTTATGATGCAGCAATAGAAAAGCTAACCCTTTTTCTAAAGCTTCCATTAAATGATTTAACAGCTAAACAAACTGAAGGCTTCTTAAAACCATATTTAGCCGATAGTGTTTGTAAGCAATATTTAGATGCTTTACCACATAGTAAGGATAAAAATGAACAAGCAGCATAAAAATGTTCTTATAATGGCGGAACACTTTTCCCCAGGCTATAAAGCCGGAGGAACTGTTCGTTCATTAGAAAATATGATTACCTCACTCCATGAATATATAAACTTTTCTGTAATTACCAGACACAATGATTTTGCAGACCCTGCTCCATATACATCAGTTGAAGCAAATAAATGGCAAAAATATGCAAATGCAAATTGTTATTATATTGCAAAAATAGGTATTAACACTATTAAGCAAGCCTTTAAAGGTAAAGAGTGGGATATTTTATATGTAAACAGCTTCTTTTCATTCTGGTTTAGTTTTATGCCAATTTTATTATGGCGTTTAGGTATGTTAAAAACTAAACGAGTTATAATTGCTCCAATGGGAGAACTTAATAAAGGTGCTTTAGCTAGAAAATGGTTCAAGAAAGACGTGTACCGTGTTGTTTGTAAATTACTTATGCATCATAACAAAGTAGAATGGCAAGGTATAAATGATACAGAAGTGGAATCTATAAAATATTATTATGCTGGTAAAAAAGCTAAAACACATACTGTTCCAGATGTAGCGTGTATGCCCTCACCTCCAAAACAACCACTGAAAAAAGAACCTGATATTCTTAACTTAGTATTTATATCTCGTATTTGTGAAAATAAAGGATTACATCGAGCATTAGAAGCACTTAAAAATGTACAAGCAGAAGTCAATTTTGATATTTATGGTCCAAAAGAAAAAAATGATTACTGGCAAAAAATTGAAAAACAAATAATAGATTTACCTACTCATATAACAGTAAATTACAAAGGTGGCTTAAAACCAAATGAGGTTATGCCAACATTTGCAAAATATCATAGCTTTATTTTACCGACAGATTTTGAAAATTTTGGCCACGCCATAGCAGAAGGCTTAAGTGTTGGTTGCATTCCTATTATTAGTGATACAGCACCGTGGAAAGGTTTAAACCTTAAAAAGGCTGGTTATATTTGCCCAGTAAATGATATTTATGTTTATACCGAAGCATTAAATGATATAGCAAGTATGAACCAAGAAGAATACGAACAAATTCAACAGAATACCCTAAACTACATTATTAATAATGAAGATATAAAAGAATCTATTCAGCAAAATAAAGTTATGTTTACTGAATAAAAAATCCCACCTTTACAGTGGGATTAAAAACATTGTGGAACTTAATTTATCTATCCATTTCTTGATCTTGCTCTGGGGCTACTCCGTGATCTTGCTCTAGTGATTGATCGATCTCACTTTCCAATCCCATAGCAGCTGCTGCTATTTCTTCTGGATCTTTACCTTCAACGCTTTTTGCTGCTTTCTCAAATGCGGAAGCCTGCGCACCTATAAATTTTTCTTGTGCACCTGCTGCCTTATTTTTAGCACCATCTACTTTACCCTTACGAAGTGTGTCACCTATACCAGCCATGATCCCTATTCCCCTTCAGCACGTTGTGATTGTTTCGTTTTCCAAATTTCTTCTTCAGCACCTTCTTTTTTCTTAGCAACCCATTTTTTAAACTCAATCAACTCTTCCTTAGAAAGAGTACTCATTTCAAGTTTAACATCGCCACCTTGCAATTTTTTTGCAAGAAGAAAAGTAAATTTCTGCTCTGAAGTCATTTCTGAACTCATAAAACACAACTCTATAATTAATCTTATACTTATATAGTTGGGGGTTTTTGTGTACAATTCAACCCCTAAAGTGAAAATAATTCATTTTTTTCTATTTTTTTTAATAATTAAATGATGCTTTCTAGTAAAATTTGGTCATTAAATGTAATACCTAATTCAACATAAAGGCTTGCCCCGCCAGCACTAAATGTAGCAAAAACTATATCATTTGCAGTTATATCTGCTCCACGGGTTACAAAATCTTCTGCTTCAACTTCATCTAAATTATCACCTAAAATCTCTAAAATATTATCATCTGAAGTCTTTAGAACGTCTTTTATGCTAATTTCTAATTCATTTTCTTCACCATTATTTAAATCTATACGTTCTATTTTCTTGATGGTTTTACCTTTATTTAAGTCAATCTCACTATCATCATTAACTTTTAGTGTATCTATGCCCTCACCACCATCAATAAGTTTATCAATTTCATCATAAATTAAAATATCATTACCATTACCGCCATAAAGCTTATCTTTTCCTGCTCCACCATCAATATTATCTATATCATCTGTGCCATATAACTTATCATTTTTATCTGTCCCAATTATATTGTTAATGACTGGTTCAACTACCTCAGGTTCAGGGCTAGAGGTTATAATAACCTCTTCTACTACTACTTTTGCCTCATTAATTATCTGTGGGTCGGTTTCCACGAGTTCTTTAATATCTATACTAGGTGTATTTATTACAACTTCTTCAGATCTTGTAGCATGTACATTATTTTGAAAAATAAATGGTGATGCATCAGATAATGAGCTCTCATTGCTAAAAACATCATTATCTTCAAAAGTTGGGATTATAAAATCATCATATGGAGAAATAATATCTGATATATGTAAAGAGTCGCTACTATCTTTAGGCCCTGCTGCAGGTTCTATAGTTGTACCTACCTTTAAATTTAATAAATCTGTTATTTTAATATCGCTATTTTCAGAAATATGTAAAAACATTTCACTATTTACATTAAGAACCTGAACAAGGTTAACAAAAGTAATAATAGATTCATTAGGTAATAAAATTTCTACATTATCACCATCTATAGTAATTTTAACATTCTCTAAGTCTATCCCTGTTAAAGAAATATCCATTTCAGGAGTAATGGCATAACTAACATGCTCACCTGCTTTGGGTGCTTTAATAATAAATTCATTCTTAACTAAATTAATATTATTTGTTGCCATGTTAATCTCCCCTTATATAGCAATTACTTTAATTAATATGCAGTATACATGCCAATTGTATACGTTTATGTGTGTATAAAAAGCTACACATATATAAAAAAATGAAATTTACTATTGACGAAAAGCATAATTTAGCATAATTTCCGTGCTTGTGGGGCCTGTAGCTCAGCTGGTTAGAGCACTGTGTTGATAACGCAGGGGTCATAAGTTCAAGTCTTATCAGGCCCACCATTTTGTAGAAGTATTTGATTAATTTAACTGATTAAATTAATTTCATACAAAACGCATTTATAGCTAGACACCAGTTACTATAAAATGTTACAAAATGAACCACCAGAAGACCACTAAACGTGGGGCTATAGCTCAGCTGGTAGAGCACCTGCTTTGCAAGCAGGGGGTCATCGGTTCGAATCCGTTTAGCTCCACCACTTTTTATAAAAATACCCTTACTAAGGGTATTTTTTATGTCTGTATTAGGTATCCAAGATTTATTGGTTTGTTGTATTAAGCTCAATACGTTACTATTTACACCAAATAACATTTAATTAGGAGTAACAATGCTTGATTTTTTCACTAGCCCGCTATTTTGGATGGGTATATTACTAATCGTACTTTTAAAAAGTTCAGTTAAATTTGTCCCTCAAAACCGTGCCTTTGTAACAGAGCGTTTTGGAAAATATTCAAGAACGTTAACGGCTGGTTTGAATTTTATTGTACCATTTATTGAGCGCATTGCTTATAACCGTACTTTAAAAGAACAAGCAAGAGATGTACACCAACAAACTGCCATTACCAAAGATAATATTACTTTAGGTATTGACGGTATTCTTTATTTAAAAGTTCTTGATCCTTATAAAGCATCTTACGGCGTAGAAAATTATCATTTTGCGGTTACACAATTAGCACAAACAACTATGCGTTCAGAAATTGGTAGAATTGATCTAGATAAAACCTTTGAAGATCGTGATACTCTTAATTCAAACATTGTTCAAGCAATTAATGAGGCTGCTTCCGCATGGGGAGTACAAGTATTGCGTTATGAGGTAAAAGATATCACCCCTCCTCGTTCAGTATTAGATGCTATGGAACAACAAATGCGTGCTGAACGTGAAAAACGTGCCTCGATTTTAGAATCAGAAGCATCTCGTCAATCTGCTATTAACGTTGCAGAAGGTGAAAAAGAAGCTCGTATTCGTAAGGCAGAAGCTGATAAACGTGAACAAGAACTTAGCGCTGAAGGTGAAGCTAATGCTATTCGTAACGTTGCTGAGGCCCGAGCATCTGCACTTAAAATGGTTGGTGATATTGCCGCAACTAAAGAAGGTAAACATGCGGTACAGCTACAAATAGCAGAAGGTGCAATTGCAGCACGTAAAGCTATTGCTCAACCAAGTAATGGTAAGCTAATTCTCCTTGATGGTGGTAAATCTGAAGTTTCAAATGCAGTAGCAGAAGCCTTAGGAATTGCAGCTGCTATTAATGATGTTAAATAAAGATAGGAATTATTGAAAGGACTATAAATAACATGCAAACAATTATAGAATATTTTGCTAATCACCATGATGCTATCTGGTATGTTGCAGGCGGAATTATGCTTATTGTAGAGGCTAAAATACTTGGTCTCTCAACGGGTATATTACTTTTTACTGGCCTTGGTGCAATGCTTACTGGGTTTGCGGTTTCCGTTGGCTGGGTAGTAGAAACTGAAATGCAGATTATTGCATTTGGTGCAATAAGTGTTGTAGTTACAGGTGCATTGTGGAAACCTTTTAAAAATTTACAAAAAATTGGCGATGATACAACGGATACAAGCAGTGATATGCTAGGAATGGTTGTAGAACTTACATCAAATGCTAGCCGTGAAGAGCCTGGTATAGTAAAATGGTCAGGAGTTGATTGGAAAGCTGTACTAGATAAATCGTGCCCAATTGATTCAATAAAACAAGGTGAAGATGTTAAAATAACAGCTATTACTGCTGGTAAAATGACAATAACTACAACTGAATAAATTATGAAGACAAGTAAACTACTAAATATATTATCTGTAGTATTGATACTAACAATACTTATTAATGGTTATACGTTTCTTAAGGAACAGTATTATGTATTTAATATTAATCTGTTAGAAGATGTGTTTGTAGTTTGTTGGTCTTCTATATTTTGTTTTGCCATGTGCTTTGCGGGCAGTAGAATGCCAGCCAGTAGCTTTAAAAAACACCTAATGTTATGGTCTTTCACTCCTAACTTAGTTTTAATGCTACTTTTTGCTTTATATATAGGAGTAGGTTTTTTCGACAAACAAATGAATGAAGCAGGTTTAATTCTTATGTTTCCCCTCTTCTATCCATTCTTTATTATTCCAGTTTCTGCTATACTAGGTAGCATTATTTGGTTTTCTAAAAAATTTATTACAGCTAAATAATATCTTCTAAAATTATAAACTTCTTGGTGATTTGTATACTTATATAGTATGCTACATACTTCTTAAGTTATCTTTTTTCCTTTTTTTCTTTTACTCACATGCTTTTCGTGGAGGAAAGTTATGCAATTTCTCAAAAAATTAATTAAACCTGCTATTTTAGCAACAATTGTTACATTCATTATACTTTACCCCCAATCATCATTAACTGTAGGTCAAGCTATTTGGACTTGGATTTTTGTTATGACAACAGCCATTGCTCTGCACGAATGGGGACATTTTATCACCATGCGTATATTTGGTGTAAAAGTCGTACAGTTTGGCATTGGTATGGGCGGAGAATTATTCGGCTTTACCGACAAAAAAACTGGGACCCGTTGGTCTGTTTGTAAATGGCCTTTGGGTGGCTTTGTTCGTCCTTTAAGTGAAAAGGATACAACAACAGAAATTACTGATGCAAACCGCCATGAAACTATGGAAGCAGCTAAATTATGGAAACGTATGATTATTATTCTTGCTGGTGTTACCATGAATATGATTACAGCATATGTTGTAATTACAGGACAAGGTTACCTAGAGGGTAAAAAATCTATTGTGAATCCAACCGTCGCTGAAGTCGTTCAAGATAGTGCAGCATCTCGTGCTGGATTACAAGTTGGTGATTTATTTACTGATATAAATGGTGAAGAAGTAAAAACATTACAAGATGTAGTTATTGCTTTAGTTATGCAAGGTGAAGATTCTGCCTCTACAGTTATTGTAACTGGATCTAATGGTGAAAAACGAACCTTATATATGACAGTCAAACTGACAAAACAAGGAATACCTGCACTTGGAATACGTTTTGAACGTAATATTCAACATGTTAAAATGAATTTTCCAGAATCTGTGCAACATGGTATCAGTGAAGTGAATCGTTATACATCTATGACATTTTCCTTTTTAGGCAAACTTGTAACTGGTCAATTAGGGCTAAAAACAATGTCTGGTCCAGTTGGTATTGCCAAAGTAACAGGTGATACATATAAAGCATCTGGTATGCCAGGTTTATTTCAGTTGTTAGCTATTATTTCAATATCTTTGGCTATTATGAATATCCTACCCATTTTACCATTAGATGGTGGACACTTCTTTATGCAGATAATTGAAGCTATTAAAGGCTCTCCTGTACCAGATAGCATCCAAAATGCTATAGCCACTGTTGGTATAGTTTCCTTACTTGGCTTAATGCTGTTCATTACTTTTTTCGATATAGGAAAGATATTCGGATAATCTTTCATCTAAACCACCCTTCATGGGTGGTTTTTTTATAGTACTTTAGTAAGTATCACCTACAATTTATAAAAGTATTTTGTATACAGTTATTTTTATTTAATGCTTGAAATTATTAGGAAAAACAAGGATAATACCAAATTATTTTCTGATCTTTTTTTCCCTTTTTTCTTACACGTAACACAAGTATTTTATTGTGTGATTTCTTTTAACTCATGTGTTTCACAGGAGAATTTCTATGAAGGGTTTCCCTTTTAAAACAATTATAATATGGATGGTTGTAGCATTTGCTGCAATGGCTCTATATCATTATTTAAGTCAACCAGATCCTAAAACTCAAGGTGAAGTTGTTCGTACAGAACTTATTTCTGCTTATAATAACGCATTAGATGGTATTGGTGAAAACCAGTTATCAACAATTAACTTAGAAAGTATGGCCAAAAGTGGCAATGTAAAAGAAGTTTATTATCTTACAGATGAAAAAACTATCTATGCATTTGCTTTTACTACAAGTGCGCCATCAAATACCGTAGCTTCCCCCGCAGCTGTTAGACACAATTATACAATAGCTATTAGTTCATCAGCCGAAGCCTCACACTTAATTAATTCTTTAATTACTAAAGGTGTTCATGTTAATACGGTTATGATACCACCAGAAAAACCTTCTGGTATCCCTGGATGGTTAATAGCTGTAATGGTTATTTTAGCTATTATAATTATTATGAATATTATAGCAGCTCGTCGCCAAGGTGGCGGTGCAGGTGGTGCAGCAGCATTTGGTAAATCTAAAGCTAAAATGCAAAAAGAAGGTGAAGTAAACGTTACTTTTGATGATGTTGCTGGCTGTGATGAAGCTAAAGAAGATGTTGAAGAAACTGTTTTGTTTCTAAAAGATCCTGCTCAATTTCATGATCTTGGTGGTAAAATGCCAACAGGTTTACTTATGGCAGGTCCTCCTGGTACTGGTAAAACATTGCTTGCAAAAGCAATTGCTGGTGAAGCTGGTGTTCCCTTCTTTACAATATCTGGTTCAGATTTTGTTGAAATGTTTGTTGGTGTTGGTGCATCACGTGTACGTGATTTATTTACTGAAGCTAAAAAGCATGCTCCATGTATCATCTTTATTGATGAAATTGATGCTGTAGGTCGCCAACGTGGTGCTGGTGTTGGTGGTGGCAATGATGAACGTGAGCAAACATTAAACCAGTTACTGGTTGAAATGGATGGCTTTGAAGGTAATGAAGGTATTGTTGTAATTGCTGCAACAAACAGACCAGATGTACTTGATCCTGCCCTACTCCGCCCAGGTCGCTTTGATAGGCAAATTACCGTTAGTGTCCCAGATATTAATGGCCGTGAACAAATTTTAAAGGTTCACATGAGGAATATCAAACTGGCAGAAGATGCAGATACAATAGCTCCTACTATTGCACGTGGTACACCTGGTTTTTCTGGTGCTGATCTTGCAAACTTAGCTAATGAAGCAGCATTATTTGCCTCAAGGCAAAAGAAAAGTGCTGTTGACCTTCATGATTTTGAAAAAGCAAAAGATAAAATCATGATGGGTGCTGAACGCAAAAGTATGAAAATGTCTGAAGATGAACGTAGAATGACTGCGTATCATGAAGCAGGACATGCTGTTGTTGGTGAAATGCTAAGAAGCAAAGGTCATGACCCTGCTTATAAAGTTAGTATTATGCCACGTGGCAGAGCCTTAGGTGTTACCATGTTCTTACCAGAACAGGATCGCTTTAGTCATAGTAAAGAATTATTACAATCTATGATTTCTGGCTTATACGGTGGACGCCTTGCTGAAGAAATTATTTTTGGTAAAGAAAAGGTATCTACTGGTGCTTCTAATGACATTGAAAGAGCTACAAGTATTGCTGAAAAAATGGTTAAAGAATGGGGTCTTGTCCCAGGAAAAGATAATGAAGGCAAACGAGATACAGCGCCTAGGCGTTATACTCAAGAAGATGCCGCCAACCCATTTTTAGGCAAACAAGCTGGTAATCAGAAACCTGTTTCAGGTCAAACTGTCCACGAGCTTGATGAGCGTATTGAAACTGTTTTAAATAACAATTATCAAGTAGCTCGTAGCATTTTAGAAGAACATGAGGATAAACTTCATGCAATGGCAGATGCTTTGTTGAAATATGAAACTATTGATGCTGATATGATTGGTGAAATCGTATCTGGTAAAAAGTTTACAGAACTTTCTACCCCTAAATGGTGGACAAAAGAAGATGAAGCAGCTTACCAAGCTAAAATAAAATAATATTGATTACGACTTTAAAGGGGCCTTTTGGCCTCTTTTTTTATGTTTTTAACAAAAAATGCTACTTTTTTCATGTTTTGCCTAAAAAATATGCATTTTATGCTTGTAAAAAATATTTTTCATCCCTATATTGTATACTACAGTGTGTTTGGGAATGCTGTTATTTGGTGTAATGCCAGTAAATTTAGGGATAAAGGATAAAGGGGTATCTGTATTATGATAAAATCGCTTTCAATAAAATTAGTAATGTTCTTACTTGTATTAAGTATATCAATAGGACTTAACGCACAATCTAGCTATGCAGTATGTAATAGTATTGTTGCAGGTATGAAGAACATTTCTAAGAGAATGTCACCTGGTAGCAGTGCATGTTTAATCAATGCTGATAAATGGACAAATGAGCATAGAGCCCTTATTAGGTGTATAAGAAATAATACTCCTAGCTCAAAACTGAAAGTATCTAATGTTGTTACTACTGCTCGTAAAAAACTAGGGGCACTAGTTAGCGTTAAAGAACCTGCATGTGCAAGCAATAGAGTTAGTTTTAAAGGATACTCAACAACTGATCCTGATAAATACCTTGCCCAACTTAAAGCAAATGTTATTAATGATGCTGAAACTCTTTTTGATCCAACAAAAAGTAAGCAGTATAATGAGTTGAAACAAATCAGTGCTGATCTGGATAAATTTATAAAAAATAACCCAGGTGGTGATCCAAAAGCACTTAGAAAAGCCGTAGCTGCTAAAAGAGCTACTGACGGCCAAATTAAAAGGCTTGAAAGAAGTGAGTCTGAAAGAGCACTTAAAGTTGCGGACAAGGCTATTACTAAGGCTCAAGATACTTTAGCAGAAGTGAAGGCTGAAAATAAAGAATTCCAAAATAAACATCCAGCAGCTTTAGCAGAATTAGAAAAAACAGAGCAGGCAATTAATGATTTCTTTGATGCTAATTCTAATATGCCAAGACAGGTAGCAGAGGAACCGGCTTTTACAGAAAATAAAGAAATTGCCACAGCACAAGCTAATTTAAAGAGAACTATGAGTGAGCCTTTATATGATGCCAAAGAAGTGGCAGATGCTGAAAAAAAATTAGCCATGGCAGAAAAGATGTTACAAGGAATAGAAGATGAGTTTGGAACAAACTCTAGAGAGGCTGCAATGATTAAAAGGCAAATCAGGACTCTAACTAAAAAAGTTGCTATGTTAAAAGCACGTCCAACAGTAGCTCAACATGAGATTAATGTTAAAGAAGCCCTTGCGGCCCTAACAACTGCCTTGGCAAAACGCCCTCCAGAAACTGTTGATGGGAAAGCTATGAAAGTTGCATTAGATCAAATACAACAAACAGGTGGTGATTTAAGTGCGAAAGTAAACGAAATAACTGATCAACTTACAGTTATGTCTAGTTTAAGAAAATCTGCGAGTTCTGCTTTAAAGAGAATCCAATCACAGATGCGCAGATATAAAGAAAGAAGAGATTTAGATAATATGATTCTATCAACTGAATCTGCACAGACATTATTATCACAAGTAGAGTTTTCTCTAGCATCTTATTATCGTAATAAAGGCTTAGCTGTAACATCTGTTGATAGTGCAGGTAATATAAATACTTTAGGTATGGATAGAACGGATCTTAATACTAGTCAGTACTATGCAATGAAACAACCTACAGGTGGTAGTGGCTACATGAAAATAGATCAACTTGGTAATATTCAATACTCTATGGTAGATGAACTTGGTAGAACTAACTATGTTGCAAAAGATCAGACAGGAAACCAGTATATTTACACTAAAGATCCAGATACAGGTATTACACAATATTATGTTATCGATACATCTGGTAACTTAAGTATCATACAATCTCAGGTAAAATATGATAGACGTTCTTTCAAGAAGTTTAAATCATTAGATCAAATGTCTCTTGCTCAAGCAGAGCAATCTGTGCGTGATTTTCTAGCAACAAATCCAGATATTGATACACGTAAAAGTTACAGATTACGTCGTTTATTAGACTCATCTGAAACATTAGCTGATATAAGAAGAGATGATGCAAGATATGCATTACGTTATGTAAATAACTTAATGTCTCAGTTAGATTACTTAGAGTTCTATGACCAATATAGTGCCCAAATGGATGATAGATACAGTAGTCGTGTATCAACTATAAATCTTGATCCTACAACTGGTCAGGTAGGTATTGGTAGAACCAGAAATAGTGCAAATGACCTTGGTGGTGAACTTAGTGCTGGGCTTGGTTTGGATGCTACTGCTCTTAGTGAATTAATGGCTACAGCTAATAACACTGTTGATATAGATGGAGTTTCTGTAGCTGCTGGTTCTCGCAGTAGCAGACTTGGACGTACAAATGTTGGTACAGTTACAACTATCTCAGCAGATAAGCTAAATACTATGTTAGGTGGATTAAGTTTAGATGAATACCTAGCACAGCAAAATTTTGTTACTAATACTACTAATGACTCAACTTACAGCGTGGCACAGCAGGTTGATAAATTACAAGGTTTATTAGGTAAACACACAGCACTTGCTAATGAATCATCTACACTACAGAAGCAGGCTGAATCTTCAAAAGGTTATACTAGTCTACTTGCAGCAGAAATGTTAGCGCATGAATATATAGCTGCTAATGCTAATGAAGATCCAAGATATATTGCGAGGTTAGAGCGTGTACTTAATATGTCAGAAGGAATGGCAGACCTAAAACGTACTAATGGTAGATATGCACAGTCACGTGCAAATGCAATTCTGAAAACTATTCAGGCTACAGAAATTGCTGTATTTAACCAAACAGCAGCAGTGGCAGATAGGTTGTCAGTTAGAGGTACACCATCAGTTACATTCCAAGGTGTTGATGGACAAAGTATTACCGTAGATACATCTACTGGTTCAGCTAGTATAGCAACGGCATCTGGTGATGTAACAAGCTTGGATATTAAAAATGGTATTCAGGATGCGGGTATGGTTTTACAAAAACTATCAACTAGTACTGCTATAACAAATGTTAAAGCAACTAATGAGGTTGCAGCATTAATTGATGATACGATTACAAAAGCTATGTCACAAACCGCTGGATATGGTATAGGTTCTGATACTACAGGTGATACAGTTCTAGCCGTTGGAGGAGCTTTAGGTACTATTGCTATAACAACACCTCCTGTAACAACTGCACCAATTACTTCAACCCTGCTAACTGGTTTAGAAACAGAGCTTGCATATCACTCTAACTTAGGTGATACAGCTACGGTTGCTGTAATAAATGAGCAAATTCTAGCAGAAACAACTAGACTGCAAAGTATTGCTACATCCACGGCAGCTACAATTGATGAAGCAAAAAATGCTGCTATTAGTGCATCTTACTTAAATAGAAGTGGTGAGCAGGCAGCCGGTTATACTACAACAACCGACCAAAGTGGTATGCTTGTTAATCAATTACAACCAGTTGTTGTAAACCCTGTTACATCTCCATTATTAACTACTTTGGAGGCAAGATTAGCAGACTATACTCAAGCTGGTGCTACTGCAGAAGCTTACTCAGTTCAGCTACAGATCAATGCAGAGGTTACTCAATTAAAGAATGCTTCTTCTGGTAACCAGTTTGATACAGCTGGTGGTACTCTGTATAATACTAACGTAGAAGGTATACAGTATTATTTTGATAATACTACACAACAAACATATACTGTGGCACCAGATGGTACACAAACTATATTTAGCTGTGCAACTAGTAATGATCCTTTTGGATGTTAATGTAAGTTAACTCCATAAGAATAAAAACACTCCACTAGACGTGGGGTGTTTTTTTATGTACAACATTTATCATTAGTAATTATTAATGGATAACTAACATGCCCAACCTAAAAGAAAACCCTACGCTAAAAGATTACCAACAATATATTTATGATATGGAAGAACATTTTGGTTGGTTAGAACATGATTTAGTCAAAAACTGTTTTTTCTTAGGTGAAGAAATGGGAGAGTTATTTCGTGCAGTTCGCTATGTAGAGAAAATGGGTTTTGATCCTAAAAAAGAAGTTGAGAACCAAAATGTAGCTGAAGAACTAGTAGATGTATTTAATTTTCTTTTAGGAATTGCCAACCGTTTAGATATTGATATGGAGCAAGCCTTTAGAGATAAAAATACCAAAAATATGCAACGCACATGGGAAACACCAAAAGGTGCATAAAGTAATAGTAATAGGTGGCGGTTTAGCTGGTAGTGAAGCATCGTGGCAGCTAGCAGAACGTGGTATTTCAGTAAAGCTATATGAAATGCGCGGAAAGAAAAATACTGCCGTACATAAGACAGATAAGCTAGCTGAACTTGTATGTTCAAATTCATTTAGAGGAACAGATATTACTCGAAATGCTGTAGCAGTATTACATGAAGAATTACGTAAACTAAACTCACTAATTATTCAAACAGCAGATAAATACAGAGTTCCCGCTGGTGGGGCATTAGCAATTGATAGAGAATTATTTGCCAATGAAATAACTACTAAAATTGAAGAAAATCCACTTATTGAAATTGTACGAGAAGAAATAACAGAGTTACCCAAAGATATTCCAGTGCTGGTGGCAACAGGCCCCCTAACCTCTTCTACATTAGCCGAACATATTTTAAAAATTACAGGTGAAGATAAATTATCATTTTTTGATGCAGTTGCGCCAATAGTTGCCACTGATTCAATTGATATGAGTAAGGCGTGGGAACAAAGTAGATATGATAAAGGTGATGGTTCTGATTACATAAATTGTCCTTTAAGCAAAGAACAATATTTTGCATTTATTGAGGCATTGTTAGAAGCCGATCAAGCAAGTAGTCATAACCCAGAAGATAAATATTTTGATGGTTGTTTACCCATAGAAGTAATTGCGGAACGTGGTGTAGAATCACTTCGCTTTGGTGCAATGAAGCCAGTGGGGTTAACAAATGAACATGATCCACAAGTCAAACCTTACGGTATAGTTCAGCTTCGCCAAGAAAATAAAATGAAAACTATGTATAATATTGTTGGTTTTCAAACTCGCTTAAAATGGGGAGATCAGAAGAAGATTTTCCGTATGGTACCAGGTTTAGAAAATGCAGAGTTTGAACGCTTAGGTGTTATTCACCAAAATATATTCATAAATTCTCCAGCATTATTAGATAACCATTTACGCCTTAAAAAACAACAAAATATATACTTTGCAGGACAAGTTACAGGTGTAGAGGGCTACGTAGAATCTACCGCTATGGGTGCACTTGCTGGTTTAATGATTGCCGCAGATTTAACAGGTGAAGAAATCACTCCACCACCGCCAACAACAATGATGGGTGCTTTAGTAAACCACATTACAGGCGGAGCAGATGAGAAAACTTTCCAGCCAATGAATATTACATATGGCCTACTACAACCATTTCCAGAACGTGTACGTAAAAAAGAACGTAAACCTGCATATGGTGTTAGAGCCCAAGAAGATTTTAAACAGTGGTTAACTACTCTGTTATAAAATAAGTTTTATTTTCCCAGTCTGGCTTGTCTCTAGTTGGAATGGAACTGGATTTATCAGGATGACCTACGTACAAAAATCCTAATATTTTATCTCCTTTGTCTGGAGTAAAAATATCTTTCTGTGTTTTACATAAACTTTGTACTTCTGGCATATCAATCACATCTCCTGTACGCCAAATACTACCTAATCCTAAACCGTGGCAAGCTAAACACATATTTTGTAAACATGCAGCAACAGCAGCTTCATCTTCCCATGCAGGAGGATTTTTTTTGCCTCTACCAACAGCGCACCATACAGCAATAACCACAGGTGCTCGAAAAGCTTTACTCTGTATTTTTTGTAATTTGTAATATGCAGTTTTTGCAATATTTTGCTCCCATGCATCTTGTAATTGCCTGCGTCCCTCACCTTTAAATACGGTAAAACGCCAAGGTTCTGTTCTACAATGTGTTGGTGCCCAACATCCAGCTTGTATAATTTGCTTGATATCACTATCAGCCACATCTTCAATTGTAACTTTTGCAATACTTCTTCTGCTTTGAATAGCCTGTAATATTTCCATTAGAGAATAATAATGCTAACTAACTACAAATACAAATAAAGTTTGCATTGCATACAATTTCAAGCTATAGTGACGTTTTACAAATATCTTTATTTCCCTTTTATCTCACAGGAATTTTATATGCCTGATATTATCAAACAACTCATGGAAATCATGTTGACTCAATCACCTATTATCCAAGGATTTATTATGGGATTGATTGCAACTGGCATTCCAGGTCCGTTGAATTTAATTGCTGTACATAAAACTATTCATGGTGATATACGCTCTGCCTTATGGCTTACAATACACTTTGCTGGATGGTTTGCTGTTGTAGGATTACTTTCTATTTTCTTAAGTTTTGCACTGGTTAATTTTGATCTTATCCCAACAATTTTAGGATATTTCAAACAACATCAAATAACTATTATGCAAACCGGTGCTGTTATTGCAATTCTTGCTGGTATATTTTTATTTTTCAAGAAAGGTTCCATGCACCATAAACATTCTTATAAAATTATTACCGCATCATTAATGACTGGTATTATATTTTTCCCAGGAAACTGGCTTGTGTTTACAGGTAGCTATGCAATGTTAAAAACAAAGGGAATTATGCTCACAACTGCTGATGCATTATGGACTCTTCCTGGTATTTTTATATTTTGTGCATTCACGTGGTTTCTAACAATTGCGGCATCATTACTTGCTAGAAAATGGATTCTTAAAAAATCAAAAGGTGATGAAGAAGTGTTATCTCAAATGGTAAATAAATTTACTAGTATTTTGTTATTTACCCTCGCAATAGCTCTTTTAATTATAAGCTGGAAGTAACTTTATGTTTATGAAAATTTTAGAACGTTTATTTAACAAATTTGTTGGCGCTATTTTGGTGCTTCTTGCTTTATTACTTATTGTTTTATTGTTATAAAAAAGCCCCCTTTTATGGGGGTTTTTCTTATGCGTGAATAACTCTACCTTCACTATCTAATACACTTTCACCAATCATTTCAGAAAGGGTTGGGTGTGGTAAGCAAGAATTTATTAAATCTTCCTCAGTGGCTTCCATTTGTCTTGCAACTACAAATGTTGAAATCATTTCAGTAGCTTCTGCTCCAATAATATGAGCACCAAGTAATGCACCTGTCTGTTTATCAAAAATTGTTTTGATAAAACCATCCTCTTCACCAATTGCTAAGGCTTTACCGTTTGCTCCATAGCTAAATTTACCAATTTTTATTTCATAGCCTTTTTCTTTGGCCGCTTCCTCTGTTAATCCTGTACTTGCGATTTGCGGAGTACAATATGTACAACCCGGAATATTTTCATAGTTCATAGGATGAGTATGATGACCAGCTATTGTTTCTGCACAAATAATGCCTTCATGAGATGCAACGTGAGCAAGTAGTTGTCTGCCACAAACATCTCCAATAGCGTAAATATTATCTATGTTTGTATGATAAAATTCATCTGTTTTAATTATGCCTTTATCCATTACAACACCAAGTTTTTCTAAACCTAAATTTTCTGTATTTCCTTGAACACCAATAGCTAGTAAAACTTTTTCAAATGTATGTTTTGTTTTTTTACCATTCTTTTCTAATACAACCTTAACATCCGATTTACCAGATTTAAGAGATTTAGTTAAAGTAGATGTTTTAATATCTATACCATCTTTTTTTAGTGATTTTTGTAAGTGAGTAGAAATTTCTTTATCTTCAACTGGAACAATTCTATCTAAACCTTCAACAATGGTAACCTTTGTTCCTAAAGTAGAATAGAAGCTAGCAAATTCAACACCAATAGCCCCTGCCCCTATAACTAATATGGATTTTGGTAAACTTTTTGGTACTAATGCATCACGGTATGTCCAAATATTTTTGCCATCAGCTTCTAGTACATTTGGAATTTGCCGTGCTCTTGCTCCTGTTGCCACAACTGCATTTGTAAAATGAATATCTTTATTATGTACTGTAACTGTATGTTTATTTTTAAAGCTAGCAGTGCCTTCAATAACTGTAACTTTATTCTTTTTAAGTAGGTAGCCAATTCCATCTGAAAGTTTACCAGCAACATCACGTGAACGAGATATAATTTTACCCATATCCATAGAGACACCTTTATGCTTAAAACCATAATCAGTAGCATGAGAAAATGTTCTGAAAACCTCAGATGATTTTAATAGTGCCTTAGTAGGAATACAACCCCAATTTAAGCAAATACCACCTAAGTTTTCACGTTCTATAACTGCAACATTACCACCAAGTTGAGCAGCACGTATTGCACAAACATAACCACCAGGTCCACCACCAATAATTACTGTATCAAATTTTTGCATTTTTCTATAAATCTTTTATTATTTTTTTATTAACTCTTCTACCAATGTTACAGGATTTTCCTCATAAGTAAAAGAGTGAGCTTTGATATGATACATAAATCCTTCTTCTGCTGAATGATGAAACCATTCTCTAAATTTATCATAAAAACCATTAGTATTAAGTAGACCAATTGGCTTTTCATGGAACTTGCAGCTATATTCGTTCATAACTTCTGTTAGTTCATCTATGGTTCCTAAACCACCTGGAAGAGAGATGAAGGCATCTGCTTTATCCATCATCATGCGTTTACGCTCTGGCATTTTAGGTGTGATTATAGTTTCTGTTAAACCTTCTAACAAATCTTCATGATAATCTTTACCATCTAATAATTCCTGAGCCATAATACCAATAACGGTTCCGCCAGCATCTAAACAAGCTTGTGCCATTGCACCCATGGTTCCATTTTGGCTACCACCATAAACTAGCCCAATATTTTTACTTGCTAAAGTTTCACCAAGCAATTTTGCATTAGCTAAATATTCATCGCCTTTTCCAGTGCTAGAACCACAATATACACAGATATATTTCATTTATTAATATGCTCCTTATAATGTTTGTAACTATGCAAGAAACCATTCATAACAGTAAATGGGAAATGTTCCATTACAAATTCTAAGTGCTCTATAGATACAAAACACGCATGCTTTGATTCATCATTATCTACTTGGAAATCACCATTATAGTTAGCTGTAAAAAGTCTGCAATGTCCGTACCATCCAGCAATATCTAATATATGTGTAATATCTGTTTTAATAGAAACTTCTTCTCTCATTTCACGTATAGCTGCTTCTTCGTAGCTTTCACCACTTTGCACACATCCACCTGTAGAAGGATCAATTAAATTAGGTCCTAAGCCTCTGGTATGAGAACGTTGTTGAATGAGTATTTCACCCGCATCATTAAAAATGAAAATATGAATATAACGTGTTTTTAACTTCTGTTGTTTAGCAATACTACGTTCAACAACATCAATAACATTATCATTTTCATCAACAATATCTAAATATTCAATAGTCATTTAATGAAGCATCATAGCTGTTTTAGCAGCCTCTGTTATTGCTTTTTGTGCTGCTGCACGAGGATCTGGTACTGGAAGCATTTCCTGTGGATTCATATTCCAGTAAACAACTTTCCATATACCGTCTTTATGTACTAGCTTTGAAATATTTCCGATATCCATACGTAATTTACCAGTTATAGAACGCTTTTCAAACTCTCCATATATCATACCTAAAAAGAATTTAATTAAGCCATTACTTGCAACTACAACAACAGTATCTTCCTCATCATAAAACTCTGTTAAATCGTGACAAAATGTTGTTACACGTTCATGAACTTGTTGCGGGCTTTCTCCCCAATTACCAGTTTCTGGCCACATACCATGTTTTACCCAACCTGTGTATGTTTTTTCACCATATTTCAATGCAACTTCCGGTTCTGTTAGGCCTGTCCAATCACCGTAATCTAGGTCATTTAATCTGTCATCAATCATTGGTGTTCCTGGCATACCAATAACTTCTTCAATAATTTCTGCGTAGCGTTTTGTTCGGCGCATATTAGAAGACAATATACTTACAGGTGTTATTTTTTGTTGAATAAGCATTTTAGCAAATATTTCAGCCTGAGCACCACCACTTTCAACAAGAGAAAAATCATATTTAAGACCAGCAATTACTGGAGCATCTGCTTCATCGCATATATGACCGTGTCTTGTTAAAATTAGTTCCATTATATAGTTTTCCCCATTTAAATACGTGAAAAATATACTCCATTTTGAGTACCTTTAACATAGATATAATATTTTGATATTAAGTGGTGTTACTTAATTGCTAGGGTTTAAACCCCACTGGGTAAATTCCAGCCTTCATGTTGCCAGTTTCCATAGGTATATTCTAATATGCAATAATTACCAGTTTTAACTTTCCAGCTAGGAAACTCTCCTTGCTCTGAAGCATATTCATAACAGTTAATTTCTGCCATTGGCGGAGTAAATAAATTCAGAAATGAGCGAATCAAACCACCATGACTTACAGCTAGGATAGTTTTATTTCCTTGGTATTTTTCTGCTATTTCTGCACAAAAAGAAAGTACTTCTTGTTTCTTTTCTTCTGGAGTTCCTGTCCATGCACTTTCTGGCATTGGCCACTGGCTATATTTCTGCCATGCGTCCACTGCATCCTGACCAAATTTTTCTATAATTTCGCCGTCTGATAAACCAGTCCAATTACCATAATCAACTTCATTAATACGAGCATCTACTATTGGAGTTGCATCTATTCCTAATTCTTCAATAACAATCTCTGCATATCTTCTTGTACGTTGAAGCTCTGAGCAATAAAAAGCTTCTGGAATAATACCTTCAGCTTTTAACTTTTTACCTAAGTCTCTTGCTTGTAGTTCACCCTTCTGGGCTAATGCTAGGTCGTTTTTTAAGCCTGCCATTACTACTTTTTCATCTGGCTCAAATGTATTTCCATGACGTGATAGAATTATTCGCATTCTATAAGTTCTCCCTCTTCTTGGATTATAGCAGCTGCCCGTTGGGCATCTTCAGGAGTATCCACAGCCCAATGAGTTCTACCATCATAAGCAACTTCTACCACACGAATTGGAATGGCATTTTCAAGTAAACGTAGCTGTTCTAATCCTTCTGTTTGCTCTAGAATTGTTGGCTCCATATCTAAATAATCTTTTAAAGCATCGTAACGATAACCATATAATCCTATATGACGAAACACTGGTAAATCTTCACTTTCCAGCTCTCTGATAAATGGAATAATTGTTTTTGAAAAGTACATAGCATCGTGATTTTTATTAAATGTAACTGTTGTTCCACCAACTTCACCAGCTGCTTTTGCTTCCATTAATTTTTCATAAATTGGCGGAGTCATTCTTACTGCTGGAGTACAAACCTGAACATCTTCATTTGCTAACATTTCATCTACTACTGCTTGGATTGTCCATGGAGGGGTTAAAACAGCATCACCTTGTAAGTTAATAATGATATCTGGTTTATCATTCATTTGTTCAATTACTTGCCATACCCGTTCTGAACCATTGTAACAATCATGAGTCATAACAGCGTTTCCACCAAGCTCTACAACATGATCGGCAATTCTCTCATCATCTGTAGCCACAATTACCTGAGAAACATATTCTACAGAATTAGCAATTTCATATACTCGTTGAACAAGGCTTTTGCCTTCTATCATTGCTAACGGTTTTCCTGGGAAGCGACTTGATCCGTATCTTGCGGGTATTACTATTACTACGTCCATTTTAAGTTTGTATTCCTTAATTTTCTAACTTTTCTATTGCCTATTTAATATGTTCAAAACTTAATTTAACAGGATGAGATTTTGCTTTAATAAAAACCGTGGAAACGTAAGCGTATTTTACATACGTGAGTCCCGCGAAAGTTTTATAAAAGTAAAATCTCGCCTGTTAAATTAAGTTTTGGCATATTAAATCATCATAACTACTGGGTTTTCTAAGTAGAACTTAATATCACGAATAAGTTCAGCTCCCAATGCACCATCAATTACACGGTGGTCAACAGATAATGACATATCCATAATACTTGCAATACCCATTTCACCATTTTCAACAATTACACGTTCTTCTGCTCCACCAACGGCTAAAATTGCACCTTGTGGAGGGTTAATAATTGCCTTAAATTCTTTAACTCCGTACATTCCCAAGTTTGAAAGACTAAATGAACCACCTTCATATTGTTCTGGGCTTAATTTACCCGCTCTTGCTTGTTTAGCTAAATCTTTCATTTCACGGGAAATTTGAATGACATTTTTTTGATCTGCATTTTTAAGAATTGGGGTTATTAAACCACCTTCAATTGAAACAGCTACAGAAATATCTACGTTACCATAAACCACAACTTGCTCATCTCCCCATGCAGCGTTGGCTGTTGGGTTCTTTTTCAAAGCCATAGCTGTGGCTTTAATAATCATATCATTCACAGATATTTTATATGAACCATCTTCCTTAGGTGCAATTACATTTAGCTGAGCACGTGCTTCAAGCAAGTTATCCATATTCACAGAGCTTGTTAAATAAAAGTGAGGCACAAACTGCTTAGCCGTAGTTAAACGAGCAGCAATAGATTTACGCATTGGAGTATGGCGCACAGTTTCATCACTGTAACGAACTGGAGTTCCACCGCCACCAAAGCCAGTGGCAGCTTGACGAACATCTTTTTCAACAATTCTTCCCTTAGGGCCAGAACCTACAATATTAATTAAATTTACACCAAGTTCTTCTGCTAAACGTTTAGCAACTGGAGAAGCTAAAATTTTACCACCATGAGCCGAAGATTTAACAGGTGCAGAAGTATTAGCAGTGGGTTGAGGTAGTGGATTAAGCATAGCTTGAACTTGTGCTGGAGCAGCTGTAACGGCCTTTTCTCCATCATCTTCAACTTCCATAATAACTTTTTCTTTGTGTACTTTTGGTGCTTTTGGTTTGTATGTTTTTGCAATTTTTTCACCATCTTCTGCAAGTACAGCAATTGGTGTTCCTACCTGAATATCTTCACCTACTTTACCAATAATACTGTGCAAAGTTCCATCAGTACTGGCCTCAATTTCCATTGTGGCTTTATCTGTTTCTACTTCGGCAATAACATCACCAGTTGAAACATCTTCACCTTCTTTTTTTAGCCAGCCAGAAAGGCGACCTTCGGTCATTGTTGGTGACAGTTGCGGCATTAGTACATCGATAGGCATACTCTACATCCTTTTTATTAATAATTTATTTTTATTTCTAATCTAATTTAGTAGGTGTGAAAGAGCTACTAAAATAATATATAGGATCAATTTCTTTTTGATTCAAAATATTTAAAGGAGACCAATGAATCCATCGAATTGCACCATTTTCCCCCATAGAGCTACCAGAAGCAACTCCTGATTTCAACTGCATACCTACATCAAGCTTAACCATTTTATTATCCCAGTCAGAACTGAAAATATCACCTTCATGTAAAAAGCTACATCCAAACAAGCTAATAATTCCAAGATCTACAACTTTAAAAAATACATTAACATCTCTATCATCATCTTTATCTGAAATTTTCATAATTTCAATTTTAACAGTACATGAAGGGTCATTAAGAACAGAAGCATTAACTGTTATTGGAAATAACATTAATATAAGTACTAATAATTTATATATCAACTCTTAAACCTTCCTACTTATAACAAGTTTCTTTTGCAGCTGTGATGATATCCTGTACTTGAGGAATCGTCAATTGTTCTAAACTTTTTGCATATGGCATTGGAATATCAGCTACTGTTACGCGTTTTATTGGTGCATCTAGGTAATCAAATGCTTGCTCATTAATAATTGCTATTATTTCTGAACCTACTCCAGCATAGCTCCAACCCTCTGATACTGTTACTGCTCGGTGTGTTTTTTTGATTGAAGCAATAATTGTAGCTTCATCAAGTGGACGAATTGTTCTTAAATCAATAACTTCTGCATCTATTCCAAGTTTGGCTAATTCCTCTGCTGCTTCTAGGCAACGATTAGCAGTTATTGAATAACTAATTAGAGTTATATCACTTCCTTCACGTGTTACTTTAGCTTTACCGATAGGAATTATAACATCGTCACCATCTGGAACTTCACCAAGTTCTCCGTATAATCTTTCATTTTCTAAACACACTACTGGAGAATTATCTCTGATTGCAGATTTTATCATACCTTTAACATCTGCTGGAGTGGCAGGAGCTATAACTTTTAAACCCGGAACACTGCCGTACCAACTTGCAAAATCTTGTGTATGCTGCGCACCTACTCTGGCTGCAACTCCATTTAAGCCACGAAATACCATTGGAAATGTAACAGCTCCACCGCTCATATATAATGTTTTTGCCGCTGTATTTACAATATGATCTAGTGCTAACATGGCAAAGTTCCATGTCATATATTCTACAATTGGGCGCATACCTTTCATGGCGGCACCACAAGCTATTCCTGTAAAACCTAGTTCTGCAATTGGAGTATCGATAACTCTATCAGCACCAAATTCATCAAGCATACCTTGGGAACATTTATATGCTCCTTGGTAATCTGCAACTTCTTCACCCATTAAGAATACGTTTTTATCTGTGCGCATTTCTTCGGACATTCCGTCACGGAGTGCTTCTCTGTATGTTAGTTGAGGCATTTATATTGCTTCCTTCATTTCTTCTTGTAATTCTTTTGGCAACCAATTTTGATTTTTTATAAAATTATATACTTGTGCTGCGTATATGCTATATCCCGCTGCATTTAAATGAACAGAATCAGAGTTGTGAATATTAGAATTTAGTCCTGCAATTTTTAAGAATGAAATATTTCTTTTCATACACTCATCACTTATAAAAACATTCCAGTTTTTTATATCATTATTAAGTATGTATAAACCAGCAGGCTCTTTTTCCTCTATGACATAGGTATTTTCCATAACAAGAATATTTGGTACTGATTTTTGTAATATATCTAATACATATAGCCATGATTTATCTGCTACATAACGTGATATACGTGGTTCTTCTATACCTTCTTTATGCACAGGGTTAATGGCAAGACCAATATCATTAATTCCACAACCTAAAATTACCAGATTAGGCTTACGCAGTAATACTTCACCTAAACGATATTGTAAGTCACGGATTGTATCTCCACCTATTCCTAAATTAAGCACACGACATTGATACGGAATATTATTAGATGGTAGCATTTCTTGTAAACGTCCTACCCAACCACCTTTTCTAGCCTCATCACCTTGCCCTTCAATAAAACTATCGCCAAAGCAAACTATTGTGAATTTATCTGGCATTACAGTACATCCGTATAAAGTTCATTTGCATCTGGTTCTGGTGAATTAATTGCGAATTCAGCAGCTTTTTCTACCTTGGCTTTTATAGCTTTATCTAGCTTCTTCAACTCTTCATCTTTTACTTTAAACTTATCTCTTAATTCTTTGGATAGATTAAGTATTGGATCGTTTTCTTTACGGAAACACTCTACTTCTTCACGGCTTCTGTATTGAGCTGGGTCACTCATTGAATGACCTTTATAACGATAGGTATGAGCTTCTACAATATATGGCCCTTTTCCACTTCGTGCATAATCCACTGCTGTTTTCATTGCATCACGAACAGCGAAGAAATCTTGCCCGTCTACTTCTACACTTGGAATATTAAATGCTTCACCACGTTTGTATAAATCACCGACTGTAGCACGTGTTTGCGATGTACCCATTCCATATTTATTATTTTCAATAACAAATATTACTGGTAATTTCCATAATGCTGCCATATTTAATGTTTCAAAAAATTGACCAGCATTTGTTGCCCCATCACCCATAAATGTTAAGCAAACTTTACCATTTTTTTGCATTTTATTTGCAAAAGCTAGCCCTGCTCCCATTGGTACTTGGGCTGCTACTATGCCATGACCTCCCCAGAAATTGTGCTCTTTACTAAAAATATGCATAGAACCGCCCTTACCTTTAGAAACACCATCTACACGACCAGCAAGTTCTGCCATAACTTTTTCTGGAGAAATACCACAGGCAATTGCATGAGCATGACAACGGTAACTAGTAATATAATCATCACCTTCTTCTGTTACTGCTTTGCATCCTGTAACTACAGCTTCTTGTCCTATATATAAATGACAAAAACCTGCAATGATTGCTTGTTGGTATAAACCTGCCGCTTTTTCTTCGAATCTGCGCAAAAAAAGCATATCTTCATATACTTTTAACAAAGATTGTTTTGTATCTGTTGTACTGTTTACAACTTTTAATTTTTTAGGTGCATTTTTAGATGCCATAAATAAAATCCTAGTTATCTAACTTGATGAGTATTGTAGCCATTTATACAATCAAAAGCAAAACTTATATAACCATATTTTTGTAATAGCGTGGCAATTTTACTTGCTCTTTAAAGTGAAATGCATCAATATTTTGGCAACAAAAATAAGGACAAACTTATGAGATTTATTTCTTTTTCACTCTTTTTATTACTTTCTATAGTATTAATTCAACCTACATATGCGGAAACTGATGTTCTTTCTAAAACTCCAAATACGCTTAAACAATGGGCAGATTGGGTGATGTTTGATCATCCTGATTATGAATGTCCGCATGAAAGTAGAACAAATACTCATAACTGTATTTTTCCTAGTCAGCTAAGTTTAAACATAGATAAAAAATCTGCTAAATTTACCCTAAGTGTTAATAATAAAAAAGATAGCTGGGTAAGTTTACCTGGTAATCAATCATATTGGCCACAAAATGTGACTCTTAACAAGGTTGTATTGCCCGTTACTTTACACCGTGGAAGTCCTTCGGTTCATTTAAAAAAAGGTTCTCATATAATTAGTGGAGCACTTAAATGGAACTACAGACCAAATAGTATTCCTGTTCCATATTCAGTAGGATTATTCAAACTTACTATTGATGGCAAGGAAATTAAGCATCCTCAACGTAATGGAGATAATTTTATTGCGACAACTCCTACTTTACATACTCAGCCATTACACATGGAAAAAGATAGTATTAAAACAAAAGTATTTCGCCAAATTCAAGATGGTATCCCATCAACAATCACAACCAAAATAAAACTAACTATTACTGGTAAAAAACGTGATGAAATACTTCCTTCACCATTATTAAACGGAAGTATATTAAGTAGTTTACAAGCTGGCGGTTTACAGGCTCATTTAAATACAGATACAAACAAACTTCATATTGCAGTTAAAGCTGGTACATGGTGGTTAACCATAATAGAGCGCCAAGAAAATAAGCTAACATCACTAAATATTGGTAATTATCCGTGGAAAGAAGAACTTTGGTCATTTATGCCAGATCATAACTTGCGTCATTTAAAAGTTACTGGAGCACAAGGTATTAACCCTATGCAAACAGACATGCCTTCTCAATGGAAACGTAATGCAACGTATCTTATGAAAAAAGGGGATAATCTTAAATTTATTGAGCAACGCAGAGGCGAAGAACAAGTCCAAGAAAATCGTATTAAATTAAACCGCACAGCATGGCTTGGTATGAGCGGAAATGAAGTTACATTCTCTGATAAATTAAATGGCAAACTTTCTAAAAGTTGGGATATTTCATTTAATGGTGGAGAACTACAACGTGCTGAAATGAATGGTGCATTACAACCCATCAGTAAACGTAAAACTGGTGAGACAGCAATAGAAGTACGTAGTTCTAATATTAATTTAACAACAGTAGCCAAAAGTGCAAATAGCGTTGGTATTTCTGGTATTTTAAAACTGCCTGCTAACGGGTGGTCTACAGATTTAACTAGTAGTAATTTACAACTACATACCAGCCCAGGATGGAGTGTTATGGGGATTTGGAGTAGCGGGAATGAAAGAGGCACATGGTTTTCTAAATGGGATTTATATGATGTATTCTTATTACTTCTTGTAGCTTTAGCTGTTGGTAAAATGTGGAACTTTAAATGGGGTGCATTTTCATTTATTTCTGTAGGATTAGTTTTCCAAGAAAGCGCTGAAATAGCATTTATTACTTTAGTTCTTATTGCGACTGTTGCTTTACTAAAAGTTATATCTCAGGGCAAATTATTTAAGTTTGTAAAGGTGGTTCATTTGTTTACTTTATTATCTTTAGTAATATTTTTATTACCATTTATGGTGGAACATATTCGTTATGCAATTTACCCTCAGCTAGATCATAGAGGTATGTACGGTAGCTTACAAAAAGGTGGTTACTTCCCAAGACTTCAAGGAATGGTGGAAGATGATATATCCGCTTCTGTAGATTCTATGGATAGTGAATATAGAGACAAAGGACGCCACCTTGCAAAAAGAACATTCAGTTCTATCGCAAACAGCCCATCTTCGTTAGGAATGATGGCTGAAGAAATGTATGAGAGAAAACGCTCACCTCAAAAACTAAAAACAAACTTTAATCCAAATGCATCATTACCAACAGGAGCAGGTTTGCCAACTTGGAAATGGAAAAAAGCTAGTATTAACTGGGATAGTCCTGTTGCAGTAGATGAAGAAATTACTGTTTGGTTACTTTCTCCGTGGATGTATCGTTTAATGGAAATACTTAAAGTTGTATTTTTAGGAATATTGGCAGCAAGACTAATTCTTACTAAAATGCCAACTACTTGTAACTTTAAAGGGATAAAAAATGCTTTAGCATTACTAATAATAGCTATTTTTAGCATTACGTCTATGCCAGCTAAGGCAGATATCCCTTCTCCACAATTATTAGATAAACTTAAATCACGTTTAATGCGTCAGGCTGAATGTTTACCTAGCTGTGCAGATTATGCAAAAGGATCTATAGCCATAAATAAAAACAAAGTTTCCCTATCATTGAATATTTTAGTGGCTAAGGAAAGTATTGTTCCGTTGCCTCAACTTGGTTATCCGTGGCAACCTTCTAAGGTTATTGTAGATGGTAAAGATGATGCCTTACTTGTAAGACAAAATAATGATCTAAAAATATTGCTATCTGCTGGTAGTCATACTATTTCTATGACTGGTTATATGCCAGATACAAAAGAGGCAAACTTATACTTCCCATTAAAGCCACGCCAATTCAAAATTACTGCAAATGGCTGGAATGTTGAAGGCTTAAACCGTTTAGGAAAAGTGGAAAAGAATATACGTTTAACAAAAGTTAAAAAGAAAATTGTTAAAATAGATAAAAACAAAAAAGATAAAAAAAGTACTGCAACTGAACCAACATATATTCAACCTTATGCAGAAGTCACTCGTACTCTTCATTTAGGATATGAATGGATTATGACAACTCAAATACGTTTAGTTCATGGTACAGGTATAGAAGTTAAATATCCTTTATTAAAAGGTGAAAAACTTCTTAATAGCCCCCTTAAAATTATTGATGGTAAGGTTATTGTTCCACTTTCAAAGCATAGAAGAGACCAAACTTTCAGAACAATATTACCAGCAATGGATATTGTAAAACTAACTGCCCCAGAAACAAATATGTGGCATGAAAACTGGATAGTAAGACCTTCTGCCGTATGGAATGTTCATCATAAAGGAATATCTCCTGTTTACCGTACAAAGCATAATACTTTGGAACTTAAATGGCGTCCGTTTGCTACAGAAGAAGTTACTCTTAATGTAAGTAAACCTGAAAGTGTCACTGGTCAAACTCTTACTTTGCATAAGGCTACTCTAAATATTCATCCTGGAGAAAAACTTACAGAGAGTAAGCTTAATATGCGTTTAGAAACTACTAAACCACAGGATTATAATTTTACATTACCAGAAAATGCTAAATTACAAACAATCAAAATTAATGGTAGATCTATTCCTTTATCACAAAATGGTAGAGAAGTTATTTTGGCACTACCTTATGGTAAACACAAGATAGATGCTATATGGCATGAAGATGGAGATGCTATGTTTATGCGTACTCCAGATTTAAACTTAAACTTACCATCAACAAACTTAAAAGTTCGCTTACATACACCTCCGCATAGGTTTACTTTACTAGCTTTTGGTGATTGGGGCCCTGCTGTACTGTTGTGGAGTATTCTTTTTGCTTACGCAGCACTTTCATATGTACTTTCTAAAATTAAGTTTGTACCACTTAAAAGTTGGCAATGGTTCTTACTTGCTATTGGTTTTTCTCAAGTACATCCATTAGCACTTATTATTCCTTTTGGTTGCCTAATTATTCTTGGTCTTAAAAAGCAATATGCGAATAAACTTGGTTATGTTTCATTTGATATATTACAAATAGTACTAGTTATAATGATATTTTCGGCCTTAACAGGAACACTAGAAGCCATCAGAGTAGGATTATTAGGTGGAGCAGAAACGTATGTTACAGGTGGAGAATCTGGTAAACACTTACTACAATGGTACACAGATAGAACCAGTGGTGAAATGCCATCATTCTTTGTAATGATGCCTCCAAGTTGGCTTTATCAGTGGGTTATTATGCTATTCTGGGCTGGTTGGACTGCATATTTATTTGTAGATAAAATAGCATTATGGACATGGCACTGTTTCTCTGCTCATGGCTACTGGAAGAAAAAACCTGTAGTGGATCTTCAACCTAAAAAAGCAGAGACTAGTAAAAAATAATATTTTTAGCTGGTAATTATTTGTGCGCCTACCCATATATATAGTAAGCGCACAAATAATAAATAAAAAGAAACTGCTATTTAAATGACAGAGCCAGCTAAAAAAGCTACTGAAAAAAAAGAATCTTCTAAACAGGTTGAAAAAAAACCACCTGTAGCAGATACACTTTTGTCATGCCTAAATTATATTATTAAATATTATAGATTCTCTTTTTCTGAACAAACTCTACTTTCTGGTTTGCCTCTTAAAAATGGTAAACTTTCACCATTTTTATTTGTAAGAGCAGCATTACGTGCAAGTTTAAATGCACAAGTAATAGAACGTAGTGCAAAAAATATTAAACCAGAAACATTGCCAGCAGTAGCGCTATTAGATGGTGATAGAGGTGTTATTTTAAAAGAAAAAACATCTTCTGGTGTTATCACTATTTTTGATCCACAAACAGATAAGGACAAAATATATAGCTCTATAGAAGAATTTAATGAAGATTACTCAGGGATGCTAATTCTAGTAAAACCTGTAATGGATCAAGAATTACAAGAAGATAGTTTTTCAGGTGGACAAGAATGGTTTTGGGGTGTTCTGCGTCAGTTTAAAAGGCTTTATATCCAAGTTGGTTTAGCGGCAATATTTATTAACTTTACTGCTATTGTAAGCCCCTTATTTATTATGAATGTATATGACAGAGTTGTACCAAATGCAGCCTTTGAAACATTATGGGTATTAGCACTTGGTGTATTTATTGCTTATAGTTTTGATTTCATATTTAGGCAACTAAGAGGATATTTCATTGATGTAGCAGGACGTGGAGCCGATATTTTACTAGCAGGAAGATTGTTCCAACAAGTATTAAATGTGCGTTTAGGTTTACATGGTACGTCATCTGGTGGTTTTGCTAACCAGTTACGAGAATTTGAAACATTACGAGATTTCTTTACATCAGCAACACTTGTAACCTTAATTGATTTACCATTTGTATTTTTATTTGTTGGTTTCATTGCCATTTTAGGCGGTCCACTATTTGCAATCCCTCTTGTATTTGGGGCTATTGCATTAGTTGTTAGCTTAGCAATACAAAGACCATTACGTGAAATTATCCAACAAGCAGTTAATGATATGGATATGAAACATGGTCACTTAGTAGAAACCATTAATAGTTTAGAAACTATAAAAGCCCTTGGTGCACAAAGTAAAATGCAGTCTAAATGGGAAAAGGTTGTTGGTGTAGTTGCACGTGTTGGCTTAAAAACACGTTTTATTGCATCTTTGGGTACAAATTTTACCATGTATATGCAGCATTTAGTTTCTGTAGCTGTTGTTATTGGTGGGGTTTACCTTATATCAGAAGGCCGAATGACCATGGGTGCATTAATTGCCTGTACTATTTTAGCTGGTAGGGCCATGGCTCCACTTAGCCAAGCAATTGCTCTTTATACTCGTTACCATCAGGCAAAAGCATCTCTAGATACATTAAATCATATTATGAATTTGGAAGTTGAAAGACCGGCTGGTAAAAACTATGTACGTCTACCAAAATTCCAAGGTGGCATAACATTTAAAGAAGTAGGATTTGCATATCCAAATGCGCCATTAGATAGTTTAAAAAATATTAACCTACATATTAAACCAGGTGAACGAGTTGGTATTATAGGTAGAACTGGCTCTGGTAAAAGTACAGTTGCAAGGCTTATACTTAATCTTTATAACCCTGTTTCAGGTTCTATACTGCTAGATGGCCTAGAAGTACGTCAACTAGATCCTGCTGAATTCAGAGAACAAATTGGTTATGTACCACAAGATATTCTGTTATTTAGAGGAACATTACGTGAAAACTTACTTATGAGCGCCCCTGACGCCACGGACGAAGAAATACTAAAAGCTGCACAAATTTCAGGAGTATCAGATTTTGTCCAACGCCACCCAATGGGATTTGATATGCCAATTTCTGAAAGAGGTTTAGGTTTATCTGGTGGTCAACGTCAAGCAGTTGCTATTGCAAGAGCAATCCTTAAAAACCCTTCAACAATTATTATGGATGAACCTTCCAGTGAAATGGATAACCGTTCAGAAGAAATATTAAAACAGCAGCTTTCAAGATGGTTAGATAAAAAAACATTTATATTAGTAACACACCGTGCATCATTGTTAGATTTAGTAGATAGAATTATTGTAATGGATTTTGGCCACATTTTACTAGATGGTCCTAAAAAAGAAGTCCTACGCCGTTTACAACAGGCTGATGTAAGGGGGAACAAATAATGACTGAAATAAAAAAAATTAGTAAAAAGAAAAAAGCAGTGAGTGAAAAACCTTCTGTTAGCCTTAAAGAAAAACAGGCTATGACGTCCCCCGCTCCTAAAAAACAAAATGAAAAAGATATTCACAAACATCTACAACAAGCATTAGAAGAATCTGGTTTAGATAAAACAAATAACAAAAAACCACCAACAGATTATACCAAAATTGCAAAGCAAGAAATGAAGGACATGTTTTCTTTGGAAGGTTGGCAAGATGGTGAATTTATGGATGATGTGCGCCAAGCAACACTAAGAGGAGCACATCCTGCCGCTAATATATTATTTTGGTTATTTGGTATTTTTATTCTAATTGCACTTATTTGGATGAGTACCGCAGAAGTAGATGAAGTTACCAGAGGTGAAGGAAGAGTTATTCCTTCTAGCCAAGTACAAATTATTCAGAACCTTGAAGGTGGTATTATTGAAAAAATACTAATAAAAGAAGGTGATATTGTTGAAAAAGGCGATATTATGATCCATATTGATGATACAGGTTTCGCTTCATCATTAGCAGAAAAAAGAGCAAAGCTTTATGCACTTCAAGCAGAAATATCTAGGTTATCAGTAGAAGCAAATGGAACTGATGAACTTAGATATCCTATAGAAGTTTCCTTAAAAACACCACATATTGTAGAAAGTGAAACAGCACGTTATAACGCACGTCAGGCAGAGCTTAAATCTGGTATGGGTATTTTAGAAGATCAAATATCTCAGAAAAAACAAGAATTAGAAGAATTAATTAAGCGTAAAGAACAAGCTAAAAGAAGTTATGCTTTGTCTAAAGAAGAATTAGACCTAACAATTCCACTAGAAAAAGAAGGTGTAGTTTCTAAGGTAGATATTTTACGCTTAAAAAGAGATGTAAATGACAGGCTTGGAGAAAAAGAAGCAACTGAACTTGCTGTGGCAAGAGGAGAATCTGCTTTAGCAGAAGCAAAAAAACGCTCTGATGAAAGAATTCTGAAATTTAAAAATGAAGCATTAACTGAACTTGCCACTAAAAAAGATGAATTTGCTCGCTTAACAGAAGTATTAAAAGCGGTTAAAGACCAAGTAGATAGAACAACAGTAAGAGCACCTGTACGTGGTACAATAAAACGTGTTTTGGTTAATACAATGGGTGGAGTTATTACACCAGGTATGGATTTAGTAGAGCTTATTCCATTAGAAGATAGTTTGCTTATTGAAGCCAAAATCAGACCTAGTGATATTGCATTCTTAAAACCAAATTTAGATGCAATTGTTAAATTTTCTGCATACGATTTCACCATATATGGTGGATTAGAGGCAAAATTGGAACACATAGGTGCAGATACTGTACTTGATGAGAAAGGAAATGCCTTTTATCACATTAGGGTTAGAACTAATAAAAATAATTTAGGTATTAATAGCCCAGAACTCCCTATTATCCCTGGTATGGTGGCAACTGTGGATATTATTTCTGGTAAAAAAACTATCCTAGATTATATGATGAAACCTCTTAGACGTACACGAGAAATGGCTCTTACCGAACGTTAAACTATTTTTCATACTTGTATTAGCAAAAGATATGGTGGAAAATAACTGCTAATATGTATGCATGGAGAGAAGTACTGAAAATAATAACAAATAGCAGGTCTTTAATATTAGCGACACTGCTATGCTTTTGTGCACCTAATGCTATGGCAGTAAATCATAATGAAGGATTATTCGGATCTATAGAATTTAAAGCTCTATCCCTTACATCTCTTCCTAAATGGACAGATGTTCTAGAGAAAATTAAAAATGAAGAAGAGCTTTTCAGAGTATGCAAAGTAGATTCGACTCGTTGTAAGGAAGAATCATACGCAAAATGGATAAAATTTATCGAAAAAAATAAATCAGTATCATCCATACAAACAAAGCTTGATAATGTAAATACTTTTGCTAATAAATGGCCTTATAAAACAGATTTTGATGTTTGGCAAATGAGTGATTATTGGGAATCTCCTGCTGAATTTCTAAAATATTCAGGTGACTGTGAAGATTATGCAATTACTAAATTTGTTTCCTTAAAAAAATTAGGTATCCCGCCAAAAGATCTTCGCATTGTTGTATTGTATGATACTATTAGGAACATTGCCCACGCTGTACTTTCTGTAAAAGTTAAAGATAAATATTATATAATGGATAGCCTAATTAATATGGTAGTAGAAGATGAAACACTTCCGCATTATATACCTCAATATTCAGTAAATGATACAACCCGTTGGGCACATATTATGCCTCAGGCTATAAAACAATATAAAGAAGAATCAAAAGAAGAACTTAATCCAGAACTTCTTCTATTTGATAGTTATGGAGAAGACGAATGAGTGAACATATAAAATCTGTTATTGCAACCTTAACATTTAGAGGCTCATATACAGCACCATTTTTAAAGTGGTCATTAGCTATTACATTAATACTTTCTATAACTGCAATAATTTTTGCAAATACACTCGTATCTAACCGTGTGGATGAATTAGGGGAAGAAATACACCAACGTATGCAAGTTCAGGCCGATGCTAAATCAAGAATTATGGAAACATGGTTACGTGGTATAGATAAAATTGGTGACTATATCATTAAAGGTGACATGGTTAGATTGTTTGCATCAGAGGTAAATAATCAAGGTGATAACAATAAAGGGTTACAAACACAATTAGTTGCGCAACTACCTTATATGCGCCAAATGATACGAGAGTTTATTGCTCAACATAATTTGCAAGATGCTTTTATGGTCAACCAAAAAGGTCATGTTTATCTTGCTGGTAATTCAAAAAGTGGTATGCTGCTTACTCCTTCGCAGGAAGCTGGTGTAAAATCTGCGTTTGCAACACAAAAAACACAATTTTTACCAATCAGACAAGTTGGTGCTGAATATATTTTAGAAATTGTCCGACCAATTATGGCACTAGATAACGTGGATCAAAAAGTTGTTAGTGCATTTTTAATGATGCTGCCAATTAAAAACCCACTTTCAAAAATAATGAGACCAGGTAACTTTGATAGAGATGGCGAAAAAGGCTATTTATTACAAACAGTAGGTAATAAAACATGGCATATTAATTTAGATGGAACCGTATCACTAAAACCTATTAATTTCCGTAAACAATATAGCAAGAATACTGTTAATAGTCCCATACATGGAAAAGATGTTTTCGTATCAACATCAGCTATAGATGGTACATACCTTGTGTCTTTGTATGAATACTCAAAAGATGCAGCACTAAATACTATACAAAACTTTAAAAAGACTATTTATACTTTTATAGGCCTAGGAATGCTAACAGTAATTGCTATTCTTATTGCAATTATTTGGTATATGCTAGGGCAACGTAATCGTCATCGTGTTAAATCACAAGAACAAGCTATAGATGCACTAGTTAGAACTGTGGAAATAAGAGACCCTTACCTTTCTGGTCACCACCAACGTGTTGCACAGCTAGCATTGGAGATGTCCAACAAAATGAATATGGCAGTGGAAGATAGGTCAACACTTTACTATGCGGCACTACTTTCAGGAGTTGGTAAAATTTTTGTGCCACAAAACATCCTTACTAAACCAGGTAAATTGACAGACGAAGAACGTAAAACTATGGAAAACCATGTTAATCATGCTTTAAATATTTTAGGTGATATTGATTTTGAGTTCCCTATTGCAGCTGTTATTCATCAAATGCATGAAAGATCTGATGGTAGTGGCTATCCTAATAAAATGACTGGTGACGATATTAACAGGCTTTCACGTTTACTTGGTGTTTGTGATGTATTCTGTGCACTTACCTCACCAAGGTCTTATAGAACACGTAAATCTGAAGAAGAAGCTTTAAAACTAATGTTAGAGGAAAAATCTAAATATGATGTTGTAATGCTTGCAACATTGAAAAAGGTTTATACTAAAATCAAATCCAAATAATTAAAACTACAAACCAATAAAATAACCACCTCTAGCTAGGTGGTTATTTTATAGTAAAAATCTCAGCTTACTATTTAAGTTTAAAATTCTGTATTTTAGTAGCATTCCACTCTTTAGCAAGTTTCTGTGCCTGTTCAATTTGAGAAAGGCTCATAGATTCTTCAATATTTTTTCGATTACTCAACGCATCTTCGTTACCAGAAGCACTGGCAATATTAAACCACATATGTGCACGAACAATATCTTTGTCTATACCGCGTCCAAATAAATAATAAGAAGCAATTTTGACCTGTGCTGCATTATCACCCATTTCAGCTCTTTTTCTGTACCATTTGGCTGTAAATTCGTTAAAAGCTGGCTGTGCAAGCATATCTAACGCATCTTTATCACCTGCAGTTGCAGCCTCTGATATCCATTTAAAAGAAGTTTTAATATCTTTTTTAACAGAAGGAACTCCTTGGAAATATATGATACCTAAATTATATTTGGCAGTTGAATCTCCTTGTGCCGCGGCCTGAGTATACCACTTAACAGCTTCAGCGTAATTTGCTGCCATACCTTTTCCTTGGCTATAAATTACTCCAAGGTTATATTGAGCAATTGAGTTGCCCTGATCTGCAGATTTTAAATACCATACTAAAGCTTCAGTATAGTTTTGTGATACACCTTGCCCATTACTATATAAAATACCTAAATTTAATTGAGAATCCTGATCTCCTGCCTCGGCTGCCATTTTATACCACTTAAATGATTCTTGGTGGTTAATATCAACACCTTCTTCACCAACATTATAAATAAGGCCTAAGTTATACATAGCATCAACATTTCCAGTTTTAGCTGCATCTTTATAACCATCAACAGTTGTTACCTCATGTATATCAGGTTCTGTTACTGTACCAGTTACGTTTATTGCTTGCTCTGCATTTGCATCTGAAACAACAGCTTTTGCATCTCCATGTATTGGAGATGTTGCAAAAAGTAAAGCTGAACCTGCAATTGCTATATGTGATTTTTTCAATATACACCTACGCCTCTTAAATAGAATTATTCTCATTTAGCATATATAGTATAAAAAAAACAGCTCTTCTCCAAGAAGAACTGTTAAATTTAACGTTAAAAGTAGTATCGTAGCATTATGAGTGCGACAAATTCACACTAAATACCATAAAAAATATCAGCACTTGTGCCATTAAAATATTCACAAGACATTGCTTTATGCCAAGGTGCAAACTTAAAAACTTTAGTAATACCCAATTGCTTTAATTGATGTTCAATACCCCATCCATACTGGACATGACCTTGGCCAACAATAGCAACAACAAGTTTTCCTTTATTAAAATTTTCAGCAATACTTTCAGCAAAAGCTCTGTCCCACACGGTTTGTGCAGTAATAAAATTAGCTTGTGTAGGTGCACCCTCTTTATTTTCATATTGATGCATTTTATAGATAAATTTTAAATTCTCTATATAATCAGCAGAAGCCTCTGCAGGACGAGATAAATTTTCTTTATAAATAATAGGCGTATTGTCCCAACCAACAGATTTAATGCTTTTAATCAGAGCCTTATCTACGTTCATACCTATAATGGGGATATTATTTTGCTGAGCAAATCTTAAAAGTGGTTCATATAAAAAAATATCATAGCCCCATACTGTCTTCCAATTAACAGCTTTATAAAATTCACCTAAATTATTCCCATAATCACCAGTTGTCCATTTATCTAAAATTGGTTGCGTTGAACGTGGAAATGATTCCATTGTAATAACCATATCAGGGTTTTTGTTATAAGCTTCAACAACTAAGTAATATTGCCATAAATGTGTTGGCATATCTGTGTGCATTTCACCAGCTAATAATATTCCATGCTTAGGAATAATATTATTAATTGAAATCCTTTTTCCAGATTCACCCAAAACCCAACTTCCACTAGGAACACATCCATAAGGTTCAATTGTTGGGACTACTTGTTGTGGTGGGGACTGTGTGGTACAAGAAGATAATACAACTGTAAAGAGTACAGCAATTAGAAAAGTTCTCATGTTTTTCTCCATTAAAATGAGATGAAAAGTTTGAAAGATAATATATATTCAAGAAAATAGCATATAAGTTAATAAAAATAAAGTTATGAAAAATATCTACTTATTTGCAGAAAGAATAGATAGAATCTTAGATATTCTTTCTTTTTGATCTTGGCGAGAAGTAACCATATCAAGCATACCATGTTCACATAAATATTCAGCAGTTTGAAAACCTTCTGGTAGTGTTTCACCAATAGTTTGTTGAATAACTCGTGGCCCAGCAAAACCAATTAAACACTTTGGTTCAGCCATCATAATATCACCAATCATAGCAAATGATGCAGTAACACCACCAGTTGTTGGGTGAGTTAAAAGTACTAAATAAGGTAAACCAGCTTCTTTTACTTTTTGAATAGCGGCTGTGCTACGTGCCATTTGCATTAAGGAAATAATTCCCTCTTGCATACGAGCACCACCAGAAGCAGGTATTATAAGCAATGGTAATTTTCTTTTTAAGGCTTCTTCAGCAGAAGCGACTAACGCCTCACCTACATAAGCCCCCATAGAACCAGCCATAAAGGAGAAATCAAAAGCGCAAACAATTAAATCTTTTCCATTCATAGATGCTTTAACAGCCTTAAAAGCATCTTTGTTATTATTATTTTTTTGTGCGTCTTTTAAACGATCTGTATAGCGTTTTTTATCTTTAAATTTTAAAGGATCAGCTTTTGGTACAATAACATCTAATACCTCAAGGCTGTTTTTATCTAATAAATATTCAAACCTATCATCTAAAGAAATAGGCATATGATAATGACAAGAGGGGCAAGTATATAGCCCTTTTGTTAAATCTTCTTCATAGATCATTTCCCCACAGTCAGGGCATTTTTGCCAAATATCAGCACGTACACCTCTGCGGGTGCGGGTTGCTATACGGGGGCGAACAATATCTTTTAACCAACTCATGAGAGGCAATATGGCATAAAATGAAAATTTTGTGTATATGAAATTTACTATATCCGTAAATAAAATAATTGCAGTGTGCCGATAAGCCGGGTTTTGTCGTGGGTCATCATTCATCTAGATTTTGTATTACTACAAAATTCAAGCAATCTACCCGCTCTCTCACTGCGGGAACAGCAACCGAGAGCCTATTTGATCTTGCACCGAATGGGGTTTACCATCGCCGTAAATGTTGCCATGTTACGCGGTGAGCTCTTACCTCACCTTTTCACCCTTACCTGAAAATAGCCCCGTAAAAGACATATTCGAGCGATATTTTAATTTTGATTAACTTTCGCGGGACTCGCGTACCCAAAAGTACGCTCGTTTCCACGTTTTAAACAAAATCAAAATCTCATCTCAAAACCTCTTTGCTTATGCCCTTTACGGGGCTATTTTATAAACTAGGCGGTATACTTTCTGCTGCACTTTCCCTCACCCTTTGCGGGGCGGCCAGACGTTATCTGGCATCCTTCCCTATAGTGCCCGGACTTTCCTCGGTAAGAAAACTTACCGCGATGACCTAGCACACTGCAATTACAAGGTTATACTTGAAACAAATAAAAAAGCATACTATTTCTTTTTAAAGTAATTCAACTTTAAAACCCGACACACTAAGTTAGGAAAAATTCTTCAGCAGTTTATTTTTTAATTTGCAGTCATAGTGGGCTATTACAAAAATTAAAAAATGAGGTGATGATAATTTTAACTTCTATAGGTGAAGGATTTTAACGTTGAATTGCTTTAATAGCATCATACGCTTCATTTAATCCTTGGAGTTTCGCCTCACCTTTTTGAATATCTTTTTCTGATTTACCCTGCCCTCGCAAAAAATCTGGATGACATTTACGGATAAGTTTTTTATAAGAAGACTTAATTTCATCATGTGTGGCAGATTCTTTTACACCTAACATCTTATAATATTTCTGCATATCACTATATACGCCATTAAATGATTCATCTTTATTAGATTTCTTCTTAGATGATTTTTATGAAGGTTTGGGAATTTCGATAGAAGCTTCTATGTCATTAATTTGTTCCTGATTTAAGCCCCATTGAAAAGCACATGTTTGGAGTATATTTAGCTGTGCATTGTTTTTAATACCATCTGCATATGCCACATTATAAAGAAGTTTTAAGCTATTTATTTTTTGTATGGGGTGAGCAAAAAAGAATGCTCTCAATTGAGCAATATATGTTTCATATCCAACAGAATCAATGCCCGCATTATTAAAAATTAGCCCTATAATTTTATAATCAGTCTTAATAAAAGAAGTATGTTTTTTGAAGCTGGCAACCTCACGTGCAGAAACTGTACCATTAGCCTTAGCTATTTTCGCAGCAAGAGATGTTAAAGCCAAAGAAAAATTTTGTTGTGCAATATTTTCTTCTTGTCTAGGAGATAAAAGGTTTCTATATAAAAAATCACAAAAACCACCAACTACACAACCAATAAAAATGCTTAATGCATTTCCACCATAAAAAAGACCTCCAAAAAAGCCACTTATTACACATATAGGAATTCGTCTTACAAACATTACGTTATTAACATATTATTAAATATCTCGTTATTGAATAAAATATACCACACCTTAAAAATAGAAACATTCAGAAAAGTTGACGTATTTTTTATTTTGACTCATTATGTCCTCAATAAAAAATCAAAGGAAGAATTTATGGGTACATTTTCAAGAGTATTTTGCGTAGGTGTTATTATTGCTGATCTAGGCGCTATTGTTTACCTTGGAGGTAATCTTATTACAACTGGAGAACTATTTCCTAGCCATGAAGAAACAGTAAAACATGCAGTAGTAGCTGAAAATATTAGCAATGAACCTATTATTAAGATTGCCAAAATTGATCCTATGGAAAACTTTATTCCTGATGTTAATAGAGGTAAAAAAGTATCTGGTAAGTGTAAAGCATGTCACACATTTACTAATGGAGGTAAAAACTCCACAGGACCAAACTTATGGAATGTTGTAGGTAAAACAGCTGCAGATACTAATGGTTTTTCCTACTCTTCCGCATTCAAAGAAAAATCAAATATGGTATGGACAGAAGAAAACCTAGACTTATTCCTTAAAAAGCCACGTAAATTCATAGAAGGTACAAAAATGGCCTTTGGTGGGGTCAAAAAGCCAGAAGACCGTGCAAACCTGATTGAATGGTTAAAAACCCTTAAGTAATACTTAATATGTGTCTAAATGACACATATCATCATGTAATTTATGTAGCATTTAAGAGGGTTTGTCAGTTTTTCGTTATAATAACTAGTGTTCTACCACATAATAGTTAGAGTATAAGAATAATAGTTTATTTTAACCATACAAAAAACAATATATAATAATATACAATACAATATATAGAATATAAGGGGATACTATGAGTTTTATTAAGATAACGCGCTCTCAAAAGGGTGCTATGTTTGGATTGGATGCACGGATTGCGCTTGCTATCTTTGGTGGTCTATCCGTAATTGCCGGTGCCGCAGTGTTCGGTGCTATATCAGAAACAAAAGTTACTGCTCTAATAACAGAATTCGATAACTTCAGTAAAGGGTACATTAACCACGCATTAGATACTGGTACAGATACAACAACTGTAGCTGATATGTGGACAAAACCAGCCACACCAAACTGGAATGGTCCATATTTAACAATATCGACCGCAACACATCCATCTTACGGTACATATACATTCACAGCAGGACGCCCAGATTTAACAGAACAAGTACCTGGTACAACGGCATGTTCAGCAACAAATCTGTGTAGTATATACCTTACATTAACAAATGTAACCAATGCTGTTGCTGAAGAGTTAGATAAAACTGTTGATACGCCTACAGCTTTAACTATTGATACAGGAAATGTACGTTTAACAAACGCTGCAGCCGGTGTTCGTACTGTATACTTTAAAATTGCACGTTGCCAAACAGATACTTGTTCTTAACGTTGTATTTTTACTGCACCCTCTACAGCTTGTAGAGGGTGTTTCTTTATATAGACACCTTCTTACTACCACCTAACTTTTAACCTATGTTAGAATTAGGAGATAAGTAGGTTTATAAAAATAATAAAAGAGATCTTGCATGGATATCGTCGACTTGATGATTAGCGACCAGATTGTGACTGTAGGGGATTTACAATCCTTACCTGTTACTGTCCAAAAAGATCCTAATGCTTTAATTGAGGTCCTTGGTAAATCAGGTAAACTTACATCTGCTCAGCAATCTCGTTACCGTGCCCTTGCCTACGATTATCCAATTAAACGTGATGAAGAAATGGCACAAATTACTCCTCACCAAATTGAAGGTATTTCTCAAGAATTCATGACATTCTACACTGCCTGCCCTGTAGAACTTGGTCGTGGTACTATCACTTGGGCAGCTTCAGAATTACCAAATAAACGCCTGCTATCTGAAATTGTCTTACGTCACCGTAAAAATAAACATGAATTTATATGGGCTTCGCCAAAAGCTATTGATTCTGCTATTGAAAGAATGTCTAAACGTGAAGGGCATTCTCTAAAATTCTTAGTTGAAAATGCTTATGCACAAATTAATGCTGGTAACGATGATGCGATTATTCACCTAACAGATGAAATCATTCGTACAGCTTATAAAAATGGTGCCAGTGATTTACACATTGAAATTCTAAACCGTAAGCCAACTGTGATGGCTCGTATTGATAATGAATTAGAAGAACTTGTTGCTTTACCTGTTGAAGTATATGACCGTGTTCTTGGTCGTTTACGTCACATTGCTGGTGTAAGTGCGGAAAACTACAAGAAACCACTATACGGACGTATGACTTTTGATTTAACCAGTCGCCAACAACTAGATATTCGTTATACAACTCAACCTATTTCATTAGAAGGTACAGCTAAAATTGCCATGCGTTTTATGCGCCCATTTGAAGGAAATATGGAAGTATTTGGTTATTCCAACAAAACAATGGAAAAAATTGACCAATTAATGAAATTTGAAGAAGGTGCTATTGTTTTTTCTGGCCCTACTGGTTCTGGTAAATCTACAGCTGCTCGTTTAATGATACGTCGTGGTCAACGTGCTGGTCAGAATGTTATCTCATACGAAAAACAAATTGAGGAACGTATGGATAACGTTATTCAAACAGAAGAAGATTTATCTGCTGGATTGAACTTAGAAGCATTTATGTACGCTGCATTAGGATTAGATCCAGATGTACTATATATTGGTGAGGTTCGTAGCCCAGAAGACACGCGTAAAACTATTGATGCTGGTAACTTAGGTCACTTAGTTATTACTACAATGCACGCTAATGATACCTTTATGACACTAGATAGATTACTTCAACGTGGTGTGCCAGCAGAACAAATTTTTACCAACGTCCGTGGAATTATTTCCCAAAGACTTGTTAAACGTTTATGTACACGTTGCAAAACACCTCATGAAATAGAACCTGATGAAGCAATGAGAATTAATGAAGTTCGTGATATAGAAATCAAAGCTGGTGACATTATTTATAAAGCAAATAGAGGTGGTTGTGAAAAGTGTCGTTATCGTGGCTACATAGGCCGAATTGCTATTGAAGAAGTTTTAGAACTATGGCGTCGAGATATTACACGTAACGTATGGTCTGGTAACAGGTTACGCCCTGATTGGCTAGATATGGTAAGAGAACAAGCTGCCGCGCTTGGTATGGATGACATGCTAAAACGTGGCCTTATCCATGTTAAAAATGGTATTACAACAACCGAAGAGTTAGAAAGATTTTTCAGTGCAGAGCTCGAGCATATTTAATAACAGTGCTGAAAAAAGCATCGGACCTCGTACACGTGAAATTTCTGCACGTGATAGAGAGCGTTTATTCTTTTTAATGGGTATGATGTTGCAGTGTGGCCAAACAACAGAGGCTTCATTGCGAGCTGTTGCAAAGGCATTTAGATCAGAAGGAAAAGAAGAAGTTTCTGCTGGCTTACACGTAATTGCTCAAAAAGTTGCTCAAGGTCGCCCTCTTAACAAAGCTATGGAACTTGAATATATCATGTTTGATAACATTCACCGTGCTGCTATTTTAGCTGGTGAAGCTGCTAATAACATGCAAAAAGCTTTTGAAATTTTGCAATACTTAGAAGATAAGAAAATTGCTGCTGCCAGAGGTGGTATTGCAGAGCTATTAACGCCCTTCATTTTATGGATATTAAGTGTTGTATCCTTATTTAATACAGGTATTAATACAATTCCTGTTATGGCTCAGATGAAAAAAGCACAGGGTAAACCATTAGGAGCAATTCCTGAAGGTATTATGGATTTTACATCCATGTGTAAAGATCATTGGCACCTTATCCTAGCCTTTGTAATTATTATGGTGATTGTAGCTTATAGCTCTATTCGTACTACTCAAGGGCGCTTCTGGATGGACTTTTACACACTAAAAGTTCCAATTTTAGGTAAGTTTATTACATATAAAACTTATGCAAGTATGCTTTTATACTTCCCTCACCTAATTTCCAGCGGGGTTAAGCCTAAACAAATGATCCCTATTATGGAAGCATTAAGCTCAAACACAGTATTACGACGTAAAATTGACCAGTTTAACAAAGTTATTACAACTGGTGGGCAAATGAGTGAAGCTATGCAAAAAGCAGGCTTTCCTTCTATTGTTGTAACTCCTGTTAGTGTTTCTGAAAACTATGCTGGTAGCAGTGATGGTGTTAATGATGTAATGATTAACGGTATGAACCACTCTTATGATATTATTAACCGTGAATTAGAAGATACTCATAAGAAGTTTATAGGTGTATTTTCCACACTTTTATGGATACTTGGTGGTGTAACAATGTTAGTAGAGATGATGGGTATCATCCTCTCCCAAACATAATTTTTAGGTAAATGACTAAATAATGGCAATAACAGTACAACATATTGGTGATAAATTTAAGAATGTCTGCTTCATAGGTTTGGGGCGGGTTGAATATTTCCCTGAGAAAACCAGAGAATCTATTACAGCAGATACATGGCAAGATGTAACCGACGAACAATCTAGAAAAAATCTAGCTCTTGTTTTCTTCTCCCCTCGTGATTTAGAAGGGGATCATATGAATCCTTATCTATATCTAGCAGAATCAGGCGATCATGATGATGATGAAACTGTAGTACTTGCTTCTCAACAGCTACTACAAAATATTCCATTAATTGATATGTGCCGTATTTCTAAAGGAAAGCCTAATACAGTAAATATTTTAGCCGTGGCAGATATTATATTCCATTGGGATGTAAATGATTCTTACATTCAGCCAACTACGCCTCTTACCTGGATACAAGATTTAAAGCAAATTCAATCAACCTATCCAAAATCTACTAAATTTAATCTATATACTAGTTGGGATGAGGATAAACTTACTGAAATTAAAATGAAGAGCAAGCCTGTTCAAAGTATGCCACTAGATACTTCAACATGGCTTAATATGCCTACATTCCAAGAAAAATATGGTTGGCAAGTTCTTACCCTTGCTGTTTTAATGGCTGGTGGAGCATATGGACTTACCTACTATCAAGATGAACAACTTCAAAAACTTGCCTATGAAATACAAATTGTAGAAGAAGAAGCCCCAAATACTAGTAAATATTCAGAACTAGCTAAAAAGTTTGATGAGCAATCTAGCTTTATGCGTTACAGATCATTAATACCTGTAGCATTCAGGGATGTAGCCAGTGCAATTTATCATTCAGGAATACAAGCTGAAAGCTTTGAATTGAGGGGGACAACACTTCGTGAACCATACGAAAATTTACTAGCTACTGTTAAGGCAAAGAATAAGGCATATGAAGGATGGCTACAGGAAGAACCTATTGCTAAATCACTTCTAGCTCAAAGTATTTCTATGGAAGGTATAAGAAAACCTCCAAAAGGGGGTAAGTTTCAACTAGAAAGTATTATAGATTTACAAAAACTAAGTACTAAACTCAAAGAATATCGAAATAAAGTTAGTGCAACATCACAGGTTATAAGTGATCTTGAATCTGGTGAAGGTTTAGTTACTCCAGAAGGAGCATCAAAACCATGATGAAATTTACCCTAGGCCTAGCTATTATTGCTTTCACTATGATCGTTGGAAGTTATCAATTTATTGAAAATAACGACCTAATTGCTACACGTGAATTCGGATTAAAGGATGCAATGGTTCGCAGAGATGATCACAGACTACTTAAATCAAAAGTAGAGGGCATAAGAAAAATTGGTATGATTGAAGGTAAAGACCAAAAATTTAATATTGAACGTATGTTAAATATTGGATCTCCAGGCTTAGAATTCAATTTTATTGGTCAAGGAAGAAATCCTAACAGCACAGAAGCTATTTATCGTCATTCATTCAGAATAACGGGTCCAACAGATTTTGCCTCAACAATGCGAATTCTAAGGGAACTAAGTACACAATCAGGTTTTGTTGTAAACAAAATATGTTATGCGTGTCAAAGAAGTAGAAAAGCACTGCCAGATGGTAAAGTTATAATTCAAATTGAAGGGTTTTTATATGTCTATAATCCAAACCTTATCAGTTAAAAATATACCCAGCAAAAGCAATTACTGGGCCGTTTCTTTATGGTTTATATTTATTAGTATAATATCTATTACTAGTATAACACCTGTTTTTGCACAACAATTAAAGCCCTTAAAGTGGCCAAAAACTTTCAGTGGTCAGCCAGATTTTGACTTTAGGCGAGAAGAAATACTAAAAGAATTTCAGGAAAAAGGTGGTATTGAAGGGGTTAAATCTACAAAACTTGCAACTATGAAAAGATTGCTCCAAACAACTATAGTAGACCCTTTTAAACCTAATACTATAAGTAAGTCTGCTACAGAAAGTTCTAAAAACTCAAATAAAATTAATAAAGCAGCACTTGCTGCGTTATTTGGTGATGTTCCTGCCAACCTATCTGGAGATAATAATGGAACCCAATTACCAGGTTTTAACAAAACATCTAATCTAGATTTGACAGAATTTGCAATATTTCTAGATAATGTTATAAATCAAAAGGTTAAGCTAAATAAAACAACCCTTAAAGGACGTGATTTTTCTACTGATTTACAAAGAGTTGTAATCCAAAGTATTGCAACATCACCTGTTAAATATACAATCATTAATAATAACAAATTTAGTGTAGGAGACCGTTTTTTACTACCTATTAAATCCAAAATTTATGATAGTGAAATTGAAGCATTACTTGCCCCTTACCTACCTCAACCTGAATCATTTAGCAAGGATGTTTACCAGAAGTATGTAGATGTTAAAAATGATGCAATTGAGAAGTATAAGTCTGAAAATTCAGACGGAAAAGCTAGTGTCGTAACACATAATGTAAGTATAACTATACGTGATATTTTGCACCGTAAAGTAAAGGTGTCAGTTTATGGCCATGAATATGAATTGAAAATAAGATATGCTTTTTAATTTCTTGGCAGAAACAGGGGGTAAATAAATTATTATAAACATATTTAAAAGCCAAAAAGGTGGATTCTCTCCTTTTATGTTCGGAATGCTCATGGGAGTGGGTATTCTTTCTGCTGTGTCACAGCAGTGGGCTCAAAAATATGCAGAAGATATGGAAGCACAGCGTATTGCCAAAGCAAAAGAAAGTGCTCTTGAAATTAAACTTGCACTAGAAAATGCTATTTTATTAGAAGATAACGCTTCTTACACCCAAAACCTTACTACAGCAGGATCTATAGATAGCCGCGTATTACAACAAGCATCAACGGTTGGAAAAACACGTGGAGGAGCAGACTATACAATCAATGAAGTAAACTCTACAACTGAGTTTGGCTTACAACACAAACGTATTGTAGTAGCAGCAACTGATGATACTTATGTAAAAAGTGATGTTACAGGCTTAGTAGATGTTAGTGCTGTAATAGCATATAATCCAACAGATAATGCAGCTGTTGAGGTGTTTGATAGCAGTGATCCACGTCGCGAACAAGTAGCTAAATCATATTCATACCTACTAAAGGCAGCAGATTCTGTTTATAATTTTTATGGAGAAAATTTACGTTTTCCAACACAAGCTGAATATACACAAATAGAAACCCTAACAAGGTTAAAAGATATATGGGGAAACAGCTTTACATACGAACGAGGAGATGATTACGCAGCACCTGAAGGAGATCAAGTAGGGCGTATTCAAATGCAAACACCATGGGGATATACACGTAGCATTCCTATGGACATGAATTAATATGACTGGGGTATAAAAAATATGAGTATACTAAGAAAACTCTTAGAACCTATAAAAATATTAGGACAAAAAGGTGCCATGTTTGGTATGGATGCCCGTGTTGCCTTAATTATAGCAAGTGTTCTTGCGGCAACTGGTGGTGTTACCATTATGTCTAAAATTGAACGTAACCGAGTAGAAGCCTCTGATCGTGGTGTTGCTATGCTAAGAGATGCTGTTATTTCTTACTACGAAACAATTGATCTTGATGCTATGCCACCTGCTATTGCAGATTTATTCTCTAACAGTGTTATTGAAGAAGGAATTTTAAGTAATGACCCATGGGGTAATACTTGGGAATACAACGTTGTAAGCGATGTAACAAAAAGAATTGATGATGTACCTGTTACTATTTTCTATGTTGTTATTCATTCATCTGGTAAGGATGCAACAGATAACTCAGTTGCCATTTCTAGTATTGCCGAATATACATCTTGGGTAGCTGGCGGAGACGATATTGGTGTTAAATTTAATACTCTAGAAATTGAGAAAAAGCGTGTTAATGCTTATGTTAGTATGGGAAAAACAGTAGTTAATGCATTAAATGTTTATGAATCTAGCAAATACTTAGAAGCAGAAGCATTGTGTTCTCAAGGAGGAACAAACCCTGCTGATGCTGATTGTACTAATGGTGGTAAAATTTACTCAGAATATAATTACTACCCAGAATCAAACCCACAAGGTAATGGTAGTGGTGCAGGTGCAATTTACTATACAAACGTAACATCTAGTGCTACAGCGTTTACTAGTACTAACTTGGTAGATATGCAGGCGTTAATGACTGAAGTATCTTTACCAACTAGTTATGCATCTGATCCATGGGGACGTGTATTAAATTATGAATCTAATGCAACAGGTAGAGATGAGTCTCCATTTAGTGCATCGGTGTGGTACCAATAGAAAAATATTCTATAAACAGTATCTTTGGGCGATATTTTAATTTAATTGAACTTTTGCGGTTCTCATGTACAAAAAAGTACGCTCCGCTTCCACAGTTTCAATAAAATCAAAATTTCATCCCAAATCTACAATTTATAATATATTTTTTAATATAATAATTAAGGTTAAAATACAATTTTATGTGGCATTTCGAAGAAAAGTTTATTGATAAAGATGAAATTGAAGAAGGTGTTTTACCAGAAAAATATCTTCTTCCCCTCACCTTAGTTCTTTCTGCACTTTTTATATCTAGCATATTCTTAGTACAAAACTTAGCTTTTCCGTATTGGGTATATATTATTATTGCTATTATTTGTAGTAGGCTTATTGCCATTGACTTACGTCATTTCTTATTACCAGATGTATATACACTTCCATTATTAATTATGGGAGTTATTATCCCTCCTCTAATTAGTGATATTTCATTCATAGATACTGTTGTTGGTGCAGTTATCGGATTTGCTGTTCCGTTCTCTATTGCCTACGGAGTATATTTGTGGAAAGGATCAACCGCTGGTCTAGGTGGTGGAGATATAAAACTAATGGCTGCATGTGGTGCATGGGTTGGAATAATGTCATTGCCACTACTAATAATGCTTACATGTATTATATCTTTGATTGTATCTTTTTTTGCATTTAAAAATAACCATATTCCATTTGGCCCCGGCTTGTGTATTGCCTTATGGTTACTGCTAATTTTCAATAATAATATTCAAAACATCATTAATACACTAATTTTATAAAAAAAAGCTTGCAATTGCATACAACCAATCCTACATTCCAATTAAGTTATGAAGTATCTTATTCCCTTTTATATGCAATCAAGGCTGTAAAGGGCCGTTTTGGATAACTTATTTTTCTCTAAACTAACTTAAATAGGTAAAATTATGTCTATGAAATCCCTATGGAAAAAAACTGTTTCTGCATCACAAAAACTCGCTGGTAAAGCCGGTGATGCATATGATAAAGCTGGCGAACTTGCTAGTGAAGCCGGTGACAAAATTAGCGATGTAGCTAGTGATGTCGCAGATAACGTCGGTGATAGAGTCGATAACTTCAAAAGCAAAGGTGCTTTGAAAGATCTGGTTAAAGCTCATATGTCCGCCTCCGCATTTGCATCAGTTAATGATTGCGAAGATGACGATGGTGAACAAAGAGCTGCGATTGAACATGTTCTGAATAATCAGGAAGTCAATGCTGTTTATACCAGCGCCGATCTGGAAGATATCTACAATGACTACAAAGATGATCTTATTGAAGATATGATGAGTGATGATCCACAGGCTAATGACGGTGTTCAGGCTGTACTGAAAGCAACAAAAGTTTTCTATGGTCAGGAAGAAGCAACAGAAATTATTAATACAATGATGGTTGTTGCCGAACATGATGGTGTTGTTAAAGCATCTGAAAAACTGGCTCTGAAAGAGGTTATCAAAAACCTTAATCTTAATCCGGCTGACTGGGGAATCACTGAATCCACAGCAGAACTGGAAAAACTGGAAGAAGAAGAAACTGCCGCATTAGCTGGCGAAGAATAGTAATTCTATAGTAAGAAATGTACCTACATTTTTTTGTAGGTACGTTTTTTATAAAAAGTACTTGCTATAGCAGTAAAATTTGTATACAGTGTGCTTGATTAACTTGGCGCACCTATACTTTTTCAAATTCTTATTCTTTTTCGCACTGGTGTGCTTTTATTTTTTTTCACTCAACTCTTTAAGGAGAGATTATTATGTCTACAGAAGGCAAATTTAGTTCTATGTTAACATCGTTAAAGGAAACTTTACGTCCGTTAATGTCTGTTGCTATTGTAACAGGTTCAATGTTGGTTGTTGGTTATTTTGCATCTACAGTCTGGAATGTATCTACTATGCGACCAATAGAAGGTACAATTACATCGCAAAATCCTACACAGGATCGTAACATGTGTAATGCTGAACAATATAAACCTGATCCGTGTACTTTCCGTGTTATCCACACAGAAGAAGGTGAATACCGCAATGTAAGCTTTAAAGGTGTTTCTATTTTAGGATTCGATCCTTTGCGCTGGTTAAAAAGTGATACAGAAACAATTGATAAAGAAGTAACACTTCTGGCTGGTCAAAAAATTGGTACATGGGTATATGATGCCCGCCTACCATATTACAATCGTTTCGCAAACTTTACAGATACTCCAGTGAAAGCTGAAGAATTTGGCTATGAAACAAAGTTCTGGACAACAGTTGGTGTTAAAGCTACAGCTGTAGGTGCTATCTTATTTGGTATTTTCCTTGCAGCACGCCTTGGTGGCATGTCATTCTGGAAATTAACTGGATTAACTTTAGTACAAGTAGCGGCCTATTCTTGGGCATATGTTGCTCATGGTCCTATTATTACTGCTATTATTGCCGCAACAATTGCTACTATTGTAGCTTATTGGGCTAATGAAGCACGTAAGGCCTGGAAGACTAACCAGAAACCAGAAACTGTAGAATCATAAAATGTAATACGATATTAGAACCTCCCCACGTGGGAGGTTTTTTTTATACTACTTTGTTGATACGGCTGTATACAATTAATAAATTAGCTCCATCTAATACGGTTGTAGTTACAATTACTTACAACTGAAGGTAGTTAATATATTACATGTCAGGAATTATATTAGTAATTTATGATGCATAAATAAAACACATGTCAGAAAAATTCTTATATACTACTTTAGTGTAAAACCCAGTGTTTTATTAGGTTTTCCTCATATGTCAGATTTTTATTGTTTTATGTTTAATGTTGATACATAATAAAATTATGTATTGGGCGAGTGCTTTAAAAAATAATAACAAGCGTCCTTAAATTACAAACTTTAGTAAATAAGGGACTTATTAAACATGAAAAAATTAACACGTATTTTAGCTGTTTCAGCTTTTATTGGGTCAACGATCGCCGCAACAGGCACGATGGCTCTAGATTCTAACGTAGATGCAACAGTAGATTTTCTACCTGCTATTACACTAACAGTAAACCAAGTTGTAGATTTTGGTACTGTTGAATTTACAGGTGTACCAACAGGTGCTATTACACTAGCTACTGATGACACTGTAGGTTACGGTGCAGGTTTAACTGGTGATACAGTAGGTATCGCAGGTGAGATCGAAATTAGTGCTGGTACAGGTGCTACAGTAGATGTTTCTTGTGATGATACAGGTGCACAAGTTGGTTTTGGTGCTAACACACTAACATTACAAGCTGCAGAAATTGTAATGGGTACTGGTAACGGTGTAGCTGCACTTGCAGGTACTGACTGTACTGGTTTAGGTGCTGGTCCGATTGCACACGTTATGGCTGGTGTTGCTGCTGATGACACAATCCTTATGGGTGCGGAAATTGATGCAAACACTGGTACAGTTGCTACAGGTACTTACACAAGTACAATTAGTGGTAACTTTATGCAAGTTCGTGCTCTTTACCAATAAGAAGTACTATTAGCTACAAAAAAGGTGAGTTAAAAAAACTCACCTTTTTTATCTACAAATTAATAAATTTAGTATATAATCAACCTGTATTGTAAATAATGAAAGGGAGCATAATGAAAAATATATTTTTATGTATTATTTCTATCATTACACTCTCTTTATCTGTTATTTCATTCAATGGTTATGCTATTGATTCTTCACAATTATACATAAATGCTAAAGTTATGTTCTTAAGTGCTGTAAATTTAAGCTCCAGAGATGTAACAGAGTTAGCTCCTTACAGATCTCAAGCAGGTATAGGTAAACTTTCCATAGGTACAGATGGGAATATTATATATGGAAAAGGATTTTATGGTAATTCAAAAGGAAATATCGAGAAATTAGATATAGGTATATCAGAAGTAGTAACCTTAGATATATACTGTTCACCTAAAGCAATAATCTCTAATGGGCGAGACAGAGTTGCTATACATAATATAGAAATGGTAATGGGCTCCAATAACCAAGCCCCTGCAGGTAGTGGTATGGCTTGCTCGGGACTACAAGTAAGTTCACTTAGCCAAGTAACACAACCTCTTTCAAATGAAAACACTCTATTTATGGGGATTTCTGTAGATGGTAAAGAAAAAGCTCCTAATTCAGAAAATGCATATTTTAATACATCCAAACATGGTGGTTCCTCACCTTCTGTGTATATATTGCACCACTAATCATGAAATATTATATAATTAACACAATTTTCTATAGTGTAGTTTATACATTTATATTTATACATAATGTACCAGCACAAACTATGACTAGCATAGTAGATATGGATTTTCAAAATATTGAAATTGGATCAGGTGGTGCAACTTCCGCGAAGCTTGGTACTGATGGTTCTATAGTTTATGCAGGTAAGTTTTCTGGCAATGGCATAGGAACACCTGCAAGTGTGTTAATAGGTGGCACAATGGGTGCCGCAGTAGGTATAGGATGCGACAAAACAGCAACTCTTGCTTGATGCAACAGGTTCAGCGACTGTTTCATTAAAAACCATAGGTGGGCACATGGATAGCAATACAACATTCCCATTTAGTGAGCTTACCCCTTGTAAAGGTACAAATAAAGTTGTATTTGAACTCACAATATCTGGTGTTACATCAGAAGATACTTTTATGCTAGGTGGTAGTTTGACATTAACTGGTGGTATGTCTATTTATGGAAATTATAGTACGGCAAATCCATCTGGATCGCCATATACAATTAGGGCTGTATACAAATAAAAAAACCTATGATTTTATAATGTTTTAATGTAATATAATAAAGTTAGTTTAAGAATAAATAAAAGGTGCGCAAGCAACATGAACCTAAAAATTAAAAATAGTACTATCCTAACCTTTGTAGCTGTTATGGCCTTAAGCTTTCCTGTGGCTATAAATACATATGCAGGTTCTCTTCTTTTTGTTGCACCAAACCGTATTGTTATGGAACCAGACCAGCGAACAGCTGTTGTTAACGTAACAAACAAAGATGATAGACACCGTGAATTTAAAATTGTAGTTCAGAATTATATAATGACAGAGAACGGAACTACTCAAATTGTAGATACATTCCCCTACTCTGCTGAAAGAATGATACGTTATGTACCGCGTCGTATTAAACTAGCACCAGGTGAAAGACAGACCGTAAGAATCATGGCCAGAAGACCAAAAGATTTGTCTGATGGAGATTACCATAGTCACCTTTTATTTGATGAAATGGCTCCCCCTCCTGTTGAAAGTTTAGCCAATAAAGATGTGCCTCCAGAAGGAAAGGGGCAGCTTAAATTTAAAATTGAAGCACTTTATGGTCTAGCTATTCCAATTGTTATCGAGCATGGGGCTATAGAAAATAAACTAGTTGTTACAGCTGCAAAGATTAAACTACAAGATAATGGTAGTTATATTGCAACTGTAAGTCTTGATAGAACAGGTAATAGTGAAGGAAAAGGATTCCTAACAATTGAACATACAACACCAGAAGGAATAGCAAAAGTTGTTGGACTTGGTGGTGATTTGCATATTTATAGAGAACTTGAACATGTAAACCGTACCTTCAGAATTAAAATTGAAAAAGATACACCATTAAACGGTTTAAAGGCTGTGTTACGTACAGGATCTAGAAGTAGTGACAAAGTTCTTAGTACTGTGCCAGTAACAATTGCTCCACAAGACGAAGTCTCTATCGAAAATTAATATGGTATAGTAATTCCACTTTAGTGAACTCTACTAAACTAAGTTTGCACAACTAAAAAAATTGTACCATATGTGTCATTCTAAAATTCAGCTTTTATCCAATTTATTTCAAATTGGATAAAAGCTGAATTCTGTTATTTATAGTAGTTTTTATAAAGGCTTTTATAGATACTTCTTAATTATAAATATCTATATTTGTTGTTTCTGCATAGAATTCAAGATCATCTAATACAGGCTCATCAAAAGTAATTTCAATTGGTACAGATGGTGTAACAGGAATAACCCTATGAGTTGGAATAATCTTAACCATATATTTACCAACTGGTATGTCACCCATTATAAAAAATCCATCTTGTTCTGTATATGTTTGTTGGATTCTATTACCATTCATATCCATTAATTCAACTAAAGCTCTATCTAAGTTGACTGTATTTACTTTACCATTCATATATACCATACCAGTTACCTCACCATTAACTGTAATAGGAAAATCAATAAGCCCAGCCAAACCAGGTCTTGGATTAATTTTAACTCTTGATGTAACAGGCACATAATAAATATCAGGCAAAGTTGTTACATCCACACTAATATTAGTATTAGTAAATGGTATAAGATTTTTAAGTGTAGCAATGCCCTTGCTATTAGTAGTCGATCTATTTCCTCGTCGCTCATCATTTAATTGTACTCGTTCAAGTAAATCATCACCTTCTGAATAAATTTCATTACCATCTCTATCCAAGAAAGTTCGTACATTTAACCTTGCAACATTAAATCCTGATTTATTTCCATAAGATTCATAACTATACCCACCATTATCATTAATAACAGGTAGTATATTACTACTTAATGATATACCTGCATTTAAATCACCTTCTTCATTAGCACCAGCACTTAAACCTACTGTCATTTTATCTAATGCTACCCTTAATTCGGCACTACCTGCAATATAATCATCATCATCAGTAAAGGTTTTATTTATATTCCCCTTAAGAATTACATCTGGATTAATAGACCTCTGTCCAGATATAGATAGATTTTGAACTATATCATGAGCTCTAGGATCATAAGTCATTCTACCACGCAACTGTGTTCCAGCAACACTATGACTTGTTGTAAATGTCCCTCTCAATAACGATTCATCTTGCCCTTTAACTTTCTCAGAATTAAATTGATTATTAAATGCAAAACCAAAAAACTTAGTTGAGATTTTTGTAGTTATCTTATTTACAGAAGGTGCATTAATATATGTATCCTTTGAATAACCAATACTATAATTAAAAGGGCTTAAAGATGTTGGATACATAGTATGATCCCATCTCATAAATGATCTATTTAGGTTATCTTTTTCTGCACTCAAAAAGCTCCAGTACCTTTTTGTACCAGCAGAAAATATCTTATTTGGTCTAATCCATTGCGCTTCAAGACTACCAGCTTCTCCGCCTTTACTTTGGCTAGCAATATCAGTTTTAAGGTAAATATTATTGAAAACAGAGGCACGAACACCAGCAGTTACAGCACTTTCAGGTTCACTTTCTTCCAATAAAGGTCCATGATAAGCACCTCCTGTGAAAGATAAGTTTTTATTTACACCATATTCACCAGAAAGCATGAATGCAGGACGTTTATCCTCAATTCCGCCAGTGTCAAGAAATGGCAATATTTTTTGTGAAGATTCAATAGCTGCAAACTCATAAGCAAAATCACCTTCATTTAATATTCCAGGACCTACATAGTAGTGTTCTGTTAATTCTCTTTTTTCTCCATCAACACCATATATAACTACTTTAAAAATATTATTTCCTTTATTCAACAGTAAGCTAGAAAAATTATATTCACCACTATTATCAACAGTTTGGAAATCAACAAGGTTTTGGTTATGGTATAGCTCTACATCCCAACCTATAGGAGCAAGGCCTGTAATACTAAAATCATCAGGGTTACTAATATATCCTTTTGGTTTTTTATTAAAAAGTATTCCCCGTCCAGATGACGATCCTCCAACTAATGGCAAAGAAGGTAAATTAATATCACCAGCATCAATTCTAGTAGCACCTAAAGGTAGGTTACCATCTTCATCTAACCGCCGTAGTGTAAGATTAATATTCCTTACTTCAACTGATTGATCTTGGCTTTTATTTATATTAGCAGATAAATTACCAGTCATATAAAATAAATCACCTTCTGCTTGTAATGAACCAGAAGTGCTATCCAGAGTATCTCCTCCAGATGTTTTATTATAACTATAATCATATGTAGTTTTAATCGATGGTAGTGTGGCTATCTTATAAGGTAAATTAACAAAAGGTACATTATCACTTGCTTGTACAGAGCCTTCTCTACTTTCTACAACTCTATCCCATATATCTCTTCTTTCCATTTGGTCTTCGTATGGTAGCTGGGTATCAATATTTACAAACATACTCAAACTAGACATTTCCATAGCAATAGAAACACCAAACCACTCTTCTAATGATTGTCTGTGCACATAAATATCATCCATATGAACTTCTACATGACCTGTTGGATATTTTAATTGCTTACCAGCAATGGTGATATCACTATCCATTGTTCTTAATTGAAAAGTATTTTCTTCATTTAAAAACCAACCTCTAGCTAAACCAGCACCAGGTTTAATATCTATAGGAAAGCCCATAGCTTCTACAAAGCTGAAAAGAGGAACCAATAAATCACCATCATCCATGTAAGAAACAATACCACTATTTCTTACATGGTTATTAACCTGCATTTCTAAAATTAATAAATCTTCTTCATCTCTTTCTACAAATACTAAATCTTCTCTATCTGGTGTATTTACATCAATAAATGATGTTCTTGTATATATAGGTTCGATTTTTTTCTTTTTAGGTTTATGGGCAATTTGTACCGGAGCAACGTGATCTATAACTTCCCGTTTTTGAACAGGTTTGATGGGCTTACCTGTGGAGATGTACGATCCAATTTTAATAGATTCTTTCTCGGTCCCAGATTTTTTTTTGTTGTCTATACCAGCCGGAGTATACACGCTCATTTCATCATTATTTTCAGGAAGAGTAATGTCTCTGGTTGGCGGAGGATCAATATTTTCTTGTAGTAATTTAGGTGCTTCAGGCACAGGATCTAAGGCCTTAGCTTTACCCAACAATCTAATTTTACCTACAGCACCCTCGTCTGGTAATAAGTAAATTTTTGGTTTAATTTCTTTTGCATTTTTATTATCTGGGGCAATTCTTTGCTCTAAGCGTGTTTTTGGTGGTGTTTTTAAAGCTTTCATAGCCTTCTTGATAATAGGTTCTCTTGGGCTAACAACTTTCTTCTTTTTAGGCTTTTCTATTTTTTTAGGTGTTACTTTAACCATTGGAAGTTTAGGAGTTTTCAGCTCTTTACCTCTAGATTGAGCAATAATATCACCTTTTAAATCTGCGGGTTCTTCAATATTAATAGCAACAATATCATTTTCTAATTGAGCAAGATCTAGTTGAATTTCTATGCCATAAAAACCTTCTTGTTTATATAAACGAGCTATTTGACGCATTACGCCTTGAATATCTCTTATTTTAAAAGGAGCATCTTTTAAGTGTGCATATAATGGCTCCAACCTAGAAAATGGTAATAAAGTAGCCCCTGTAATTACAATATTAGTTGGTTCAAATAAAGATCCTTTAGATCCAGCCTTCCACTGTAAAGCCTGAGGAATTAGTGTGCCTGTTACTCCAGAATTACTACTTTGATCTTCTTCCGCCTGAGCATTAATTATTGTAGAAACACCACCTAAAACAGAAGATGCCAGAAATAAGGCTGTCATAGCAAAATAACCACCATGCAAACGGCGACCTTTATTCAACTCTATAATTGACCTTACTCTCATGCTACTTCCGCATAAATTATATTATTTATTAATTATAGCTTACTTTTATACAATGATAGAAGTATAGAGGCCGTTTACATTGATAAAAAGGACATAATAAAGCAAGCATGTGATGCTTAAAACACACTTCTCACATACTTGCTATCAATACTTTTTAAGAAAAAGTACGATTCCACCAACTTTGTTTTTCAGCCTTAGGTGCAGTTTTTTTAGAAATGTCTTTTACTTTAGAATCTCCGTCACCACTTACAGTTTGCACAGTCAAAGCTGTTTTTACAGGTGCTGATTTTTTAATTGGCTTGCTATCTGCCTTCTCTTGCGGAGCAGATTTTTGCACAGGAACATCATTTTCTTTTCTAGGAGCAGGCTTTCTACCTCTAGATTTATGTTCCTTAGGGGCTTTATCCTCAGCTTTTTTATCCTGATTATTATGTTTAGCAGATTTTTGTTCTGTATCCTTGTTATCTACAGGATGTCTTCTGCGACCACGTTTAGGAGCTTTATCCTGCGCGTCATTTTTATCATCTTTAGCATTTTTTGCATTTGCTGATTTATCAAAACGTTTATTATCTTTTGGTTTATTTTTATTCTTGTCATAGCGTGTATTTTTACGTTTTTTACGACGAGAACGATTATCCATTGTTTCTGGTTTTTCTCGCATTGCAACAACTTTAGATTGGGATCGTTCTGAACCATTAGCTTGTACACGGATCATTTCTAAATGATGATCTGGGCCAATATTACTATCATCAGCATGGATAAGGATTTTAAATTTATAATGAGATTCAAGCTCTCTGATATATTCTTTTTTGTGGTTAAGGATATAAACAGCAAGATCAGTTCCTACTGTAATAATTACTCTATCAGCTTTTGCATGAATATTTTCTTGTTCCAAATTACGCAGAACCATCAACGCAGCAGTTTGTACAGATGGTGTAGTACCAGAACCGTAACAATGCGGACAACGAACAGTTGTAGATTCATTAAAAGATGGGCGCAAACGTTGGCGAGACATTTCAAGTAAACCAAATTCAGAAATACTTCCGATTTGGATACGAGCTCTATCCTTGTGCACAGCTTTACGCATAGCACGTTCAATCGCACGTTCGTTACGGCGATCTTCCATATCAATAAAATCAATAACAACTAAACCAGCAAGGTCACGTAAACGTAATTGGCGAGCAACTTCATCTGCTGCTTCTTGGTTTGTTTTAAAGGCTGTTTCTTCAATATTTTTCTCTTGGGTTGCTCTACCAGAGTTAACATCAATAGAAACTAGTGCTTCTGTTGGGTTAATAATTAAGTATCCACCAGATTCCAATTCAACACGAGTTGAATGTAAGTGATTTAATGAAGACTCAATACCATAATGAGAGAAGATTGGTGTTTTAGCTTTATACTCTTTCACATCTTTAGCACGTTCAGGGATAAGGCCTTTAATATAATCTTTCGCCGAACGGTAAATGCTACGATTAGAAATAATTACTTCTTCCACATCTTCTGTAAACATATCACGCATAGCACGAATAATTAAACTGCCATCTTCATGAACAAGATTAGGTAATATGGCATCTTTAGATTTTGCATCCTTAGAAATTTTCTTCCACTGTTTAACCATATTTTTAACATCTGTCTCGATGCCGTTTTTATCTTGGCCAACACCAGCAGTACGGATAATCCAACCCATTGCATCTGGTACAGTAATTTCATTATAAATCTGACGCATTTCTTTACGATCTTGATGGTCGTTAATTTTACGAGAGATACCACCTGCATAAGGTGTATTTGGCATTAGAACAGTAAAACGTCCAGGCATTGAAATATAAGTTGTTAATGCGGCACCTTTTGTACCACGCTCTTCCTTAGTTACCTGAATAATAATTTTTTGTTTTTCCTTAAGAACTTCACCAATATTAAAACGACGGTGAATAGGAATAAATCTTTCCTTAGGTTCTTTTTTATCCTGTGTTTTTTCTTGAGGTTTTGCTTTTGTTGTTTCTGCTTGAGGTTCGGTTTCATCTTTACGATTATGGCTAGCACGGCGCAAACGACGAACTCCGCCCCTACCTTTTTTAGCATTTTTAGGTTCAGCAGCTACATCTGCGGCAGATTTATCATCAAAAACCATAGAATTTGCAATAGCTAATGCTTTAGCATCTTCTGCAACTTCTGCATCTGTTAAATCGCTCTTTGATTCAGCTTTAGCTTCTTCTACTTTTTTACGAGGACGTCCACGTTTTTTAGGTTTTTCTTCTTCTGCAGAAGCTTTCTTAACTTCTTCTTCAGCTTTAGCTTCTATAACCTCTTCTTTATCATCTTTTTTACGGCGACGGCCACGTTTAGGTTTTTCGTCTTTTTTGTCTTCAGTTGAAGCTTCTTTTGTTTCTTCTTCTGCTGGTTTTGTATCTTGCTGAGTATGCTGAACACGTTGTTTGGAAGCCATTTCTTCCATTTCTTGGATTAGTGCATCTCTTTCTTTTTTAGGAAGACTAAACCATTGTGGATGTATTTCACTAAAAGCAAGAAAACCATTACGGTTTCCGCCATAGTTAATAAAAGCAGCTTGCAATGAAGGTTCAACTCTAACAACTTCAGCAACATAAATGTTACCTTTTAATTGTTCTTTTCCTGCAGTTTCTACTTCAAATTCACGAACTCGTTCTTCATCTGCAACAACAACTCTCATTTCTTCTTGATTGGCTGCATCTACCAGCATACGCTTGGTCATGGGCATTATCCTTTTTATAAGGTGCCAATATATTTTATGTAGGGTATTTAAATTAAGAGAGTTATCTTAATAAGGATATAATTATAAAAAAACATATTCAAACCACTAAAATTTAGGTTGTTTGAATTTTAATTTTGTTCATTTTTTATACTACTTCATCTATCTGTTTTCGGAAGCATACTTCACTAACAGAATTAAACTCTTTTTAAATACTTTACCTACATTCTATATGGCAGGTTTATCTTAAATCATTTTATTAGGTTTTTCTTTCAAACCTATGTAGTAGCGAGCTTTTTCTTTTGCTTTTGCCGGCTACATTATTTGTAACTTTTCAATTTCCTCCGTGTCCTTCACAGAGGTCTACGGTTAATATAGGGATAGTTGTTCAAAATTGCAATAACAATTAACAATAAAGTTAAATAAAAAATATTTAACAACTCTCTACTTCCACAACACAAAGATTTTAGTTAGAATAGCTAGCTTATAAATAATAATTAATAAAGTAAAAATGGGTTTATTTTTTATCCAAAGAATTGGGCATATTTTAATAACTGCACTTGGTGTGGTTACTTTAACTTTTTTCCTTATTCATTTAACCCCAGGAGACCCAATTGAGGTTTTACTAGGTGAACACGCGCTAGCAGCAGATAGAACTGCACTGCGTGAAGCATTAGGATTACACCTTCCAATTTGGGAGCAATACACAACCTTCATTCGGAATCTATTTAATGCAGATTTAGGTACTTCTTTATATACAGGTAAAGAAGTAACTTCTATGATTATTTCTAGATTACCTGCTACAGTTAAACTTGCTGTTAGTGCTATGATTTTTGCTGTTACTCTTGGAATATTCTTGGGAGTTATTGCGGCCGCCTACAAAAACAAATTTGCTGATAAATTTACATTATTCTTTTCTATGATTGGTTTTTCTATGCCATCTTTTTGGTTAGGACCATTATTAATTATAGTTTTTTCATTATGGCTTGGCTGGTTTCCTATTTCTGGTGAAAGCGGTTTTAGTGGTATGGTACTGCCATCTATTACATTAGGTTTAGGAATGGCTGCTTTTACAGGAAGATTAACCAGAAATACTTTGTTAGAAACACTTTCTCAGGATTATATAAGAACAGCTCAAGCAAAAGGGTGTTCACCAACCAGAGTATTATTACGCCATGCATTACCTAATGCATTATTGCCTGTTGTAACAGTAGTTTTTCTCCAAGTTGGGGCATTATTAACAGGAGCAATTATAACAGAAGCTGTTTTTTCTTGGCCCGGAGTTGGTAGCTTAATTGTTGATTCACTTCAACGAAGAGATTACCCAGTTATCCAAGGATGTGTATTATTTATTTCATGTGTTTACATGGGTATGACGTTACTTTCAGATATAACATATGCTCTACTAGATCCTCGTATTCGTTACGGAGATAAATCATGACAACAAGAGCTCCACTATTTATATTAATGTTACTAATAGGAATTATTCTTACTGGAGTATTCAAAGATACAACTTTTATTCAAGTAGAAAAAATTCTTACGTCACCAAACTTAGAATACTTTTTTGGTACAGATGAACTAGGGCGCAATATTTTACCACGCTTAGCACATGGAATTATTATTTCTGTATTTGTTGGAATTAGCGTACTTGTTTTATCTGCCACTATTGGTATTAGCGTTGGTATTATAAGTGGTTGGTATGGCGGTATAATAGATAGTATTTTAATGCGTATAACAGATATATTCCTCTCCTTCCCTGGTATTTTAATTGCTATTTGTTTTGCTGCACTTTCTGGTCCTGGAGTTGGTAATGTTATTTTAGCACTAGGCTTAATGGGTTGGGTAAGCTTTGCCCGCCTCACCCGTATTCAAACTTTAGCTCTTAAAAAAGAAGAATTTATTCAGGCTGCTGTATTATCTGGAGTAAAAAATTTGCGCATTTGGAGACAATATATTCTACCAAATATTACTGCACCATTAATTGTTGAAGCTATTTTTACTGTTGCTGGAAGTATTATTGCTGAGGCTGGTTTATCATTTCTAGGCATAGGTATTCAGCCACCAGACCCAAGTTTAGGTTCCATGTTACGTGAAGGAACCCGTTACATGTTAGTCGCACCCCATCTGGTATTTATACCAGGTACCACTTTAATGTTAATCATACTCATGCTAAGCTTTTGGGGAGATGTTATTCGTGACAGGCTAGATGTCAGAAGAACATAATAATAAATAATAAAAATAGATAGGCTACATGCGTTTACTTTTTACTACTTTAATATTCTTCTTTGCGTGCTCTTTGCAGGCTTATGCACTAAATGTATTAGATGCACGTATTGGTCAACGTGATGGCGGTATAACCAGAGTTGTTTTAGAAACAAGCAGCAAAGTTAAACCAAAAGTTTTTACATTGCAAAACCCTCCACGAGTAGTTATTGATTTACCTGTAACTAATTTTAAAGCTGATTTAGCAGATGTTAAATATCCACCAAAAAGCTTAATACATAATATGCGTCAAGGTTTATTTAATCCTAAAACCACTCGTATGGTTGTGGATGCTATATATCCTGTATCTGCTAAAATGTTTACAATATCTAAAAAGCGCGGAAAGAATTTTCGTGTTGTTATAGATATAAAGCGTACCAATAAATATGATTCTTCCCAAGTTCCAGTAATTAAAAATATAAAAAAATACAAACCATTACCTATTAGCCCAATTAAAGTTGAACCTACGGGGCCAATTATTGTAATGATTGATCCGGGGCATGGTGGAGTAGATCCTGGTGCAGTAAAACACAAAATATATGAAAAGAACTTAGTGCTACAAGTAGGTAAAAAGCTTAGGGATGAATTGAACAGAACTCCGGGTATAAAAGCATATATGACCAGAGATAGAGATATATTTGTTAAGCTTTCTAAAAGAGTCAAAAAAGCACAATCAAAAGGCGCAGACTTATTTATTAGCCTTCATGCTGATGCCCATAAAAGTACTAGGGTTAACGGAGCATCTGTTTATGTGCTATCTGAAAAATCATCTGATAAAGAGGCTCAACGTTTAGCACGTCATGCAAATGAAAGTGATGCTCTTGGTGGTTTGGATATCAGCCACGAATCATCTGATGTTCAAAATATATTAATTGAACTAGCACAACGAGAAACACTAAATAAATCTGCCCTACTTGGTAATGAAATTTTAAGCCGTTTTGGTAGAGTAGTAAAACTCCGTAAAAAGAATATAATGTTTGCAGGATTTAAAGTGCTTAAAGCTCCAGATATTCCATCTGTACTGGTTGAACTAAGCTACATATCTAATCATAAAGATAGAAAAAAACTACAGAGTAAATCTGGTCAAAGCAAAATGAGTAAATCTATCGCAGAAGGTATTCGTTCTTATATTCATCAACATATGCCAAGCAAGATGCTTATGATTGGTATGAAATAACTACTTGTTATTTATAATAATACATAGTATTATGACTAAATAGTATACACATCTTACCTTTTTTCAGGAGAATTATTATGCAAACATTACAACATGTTATTATCCCTGGGCAATCCGTTATGCTTGCTCATCTTAACCCAACAAAAATGAACAAACGTATGCTCAGAAGTTTTATAGAAGACAAAAATATGTTCCAACCTCTTCTAGCTAAATACTTTGAACAAACAGAACTTGGTTTACATTTCACCATTGAAAATATCTATGATTCTTTTCCTCAAGAGGATATAGAACGCTGGATGTTACATTTAATTGCAGATACCGATATTTCACCAGAAAATTTGCAGAATTATAATGCAGAAGCCATGGTAGCACTTCAGAAACTTATTGATGAAATGCTGCCGCATTTACCTGGTGATTTTGATAAAACTATTTACGAAAATTTAATGCCCAATACTAAGCATTAGCCACTAGCAGCTCATACGAGCTGCTTTTTTATATTACATAATGAGTATATACTTTGTTCATGAATAAAAAAACTATCCAAGCCCCTTGGCATACAAGGGATAAGGTCAAAACACTGGACCAATTAGACGCTGTACGTGAAGCACGTATGGCTTATCATTGGCAAACACACCAGAACAATGAGGCAAGAGAAGCTTTAATTGAAATTTTTGGCTACCTTTGTAAGCGTATGGCTTATATTTACCGCGGTTATACTGGTTTTGCACAAGAAGACCTTATTGGTGAGGGATACGTTGCACTAATAGATGCTATTGATAAATTTAACCCAGAATGTGGCAGATTTGCACCCTACGCCAATTTAAAGATACGTTCGGCTATTCAAGAATATGTAATGAAAAATTGGTCTGTTGTAAAGGTTTGGGGTGGAGATAAACAGCGTGTTGCTTTTTTCAATATTTCCAAATTAAAGCATGAATTAAATATTACTGAAAATTTCACCGAAGAAACGGCAGAAAAAGCCGCAAAAATTCTAAGAGAAAGGTTCAAAAAAGCATACACTATGAGTGCTAAAGACCTTTTATTCTTTGAGCAATTAAAAAGCAGAGACTTTTCACTAAATACTCCTTTAGCAGAAGATGATGGCAATTCATCTGAACATATTGATAGCTTAACAAGTGATGATTTAACACCAGAAGAAGCATTACTTGAAAAAGAACCAGATCCAATGTTAGAAAACTTATCTTTAGCATTAGATGAATTGAACCCTAGATCTCGCGATATTGTAACTCGTCATAAGCTCGCTGAAGAAGATATGAAGCTTACCTTAAAGGAATTAGCAGATCATTATAAAGTAAGTGTAGAAAGAATACGTCAGGTAGAACGTAATGCATTACGCCAAGTATGTAATTTTCTAGATATTCCATTTAAAGATGATGAGAAAAAAGCTAAAAAAAAGTTAAAAGTAGAAGCAAAAAAACTATCTCAAAAAACTTAACCTGCTCCTAGGAATGATAGGTACCCCGCATATCCTACTAAAAATAATGTTCCTGCAATATGTAAATGTCTGTCTTTAATAAAAAATAACATCATCATAGCTAAAGAGAAAAAGCCCATAATAGACACATCTAAAACTACATCAACAGCTTCTAGTGGATAAACTGTTGCAGCTAATCCAACACCAGCAAGCAAGTTAAACATGTTAGATCCACATACGTTACCTAAAACAAGCCCTAATCCAGATTTACGTGCAGCAGCAAATGTAGCAGCAAGTTCTGGCAAACTAGTACCTATAGCAACCATTGTTAAACCAATAACACGTTCAGATATCCCCATTTTACTAGCAATAAAAATAGCACCGCTAACTAATAACTCGGCACCAATATATAATCCCACAATACCCAAAAATACAAAAGTAAAGGCTTTGACCAAAGGTATTTCATCTTCATCATATTCTAGCGGTGCTTCAACATGAGTTTTTACTGCATATAAATAACTACCACTTAAAAGAACAAATAAAAGTGCCATCATTATACTACCTTCAACAGCGCTAACTTCTCTTCCTGTATAAAGTAGAAATGCAAAAATTACACTAGCAAGTAGCATCAAAGTATAATCCAATGCCATACTTTTTACTTTTTTCTGGTGAGCTTTAATGAGTAATAACCCCGTTGCGAGTACTAATCCAATATTCGCAATATTAGAACCAATCATATTACCTAAAACTAAAGCTGCACTTTCCTGTTTAGCAGCCACAACACCTGCCATCATTTCTGGTAAACTAGTACCAAAACCAACAATAACAATCCCTATAAATACATCAGAGAGTTTAAAGTGCCTTCCGAGTGTAATAGCACCATCAACTAACTTATCACCACCAAATGTAAGTAGAACAAGCCCACCAATAACACTTAATATAGCAATAGCAATATCCATATTATTCCTCTTTTTGACCTATAGTTTTCACTCTAACCTTCATAATAGATTGGCGTTTCTTTGCCATAATTCTAAATTCTAAGTTATCAATTTTTATTCTTTCTCCAACTAATGGAATATGCTGGGCTACTTCTATAAGTAAACCACCAATAGTAACAGCATCTTCACCTTCTTGTAAGCTCCAGTCAAACTCTCTATTAGCTTGATGGACTGGGAATCTTCCTGAAACAAGAATTGAATTACCCTCTTTAGTAAATTCTTTTTGATCTTGGTCATGTTCATCTTCAATCTCACCAACAATTTCTTCGAGTAAATCTTCTAATGTCACAACACCCTGTAAATCACCATATTCATCCACAACCAATGCCATATGACGACGATTTTCTTTAAATTCAGTTAGCTGATCATAAATCTTTACACTTTCAGGAATAAAGTACGGATCATTAATTAAGCTTTCTAAATGAAATTCACTTTTATTTTCCAGAGATTGGTAATAGCTACGGTAATAATCTTTTACATGTAAAACACCAATAATATTATCTGAATTTTCCTGCCAAACAGGTAATCTTGAATGAGGTGAAGAAGCAATATGTTTAAATATTTCATCATCTGATAAATCTATATTAATACTATCTACAGCACTACGATGAATCATTACATCTTCAACTGTTAAATGTGCAATATCTAAAATGCTATCAAGCATACGATGTTTATCATTATCCACCACGTTATGAATAAGTCCCATGCTAATTGCACCTTTTAAATCTTCTCTACCAAATTCATTTGTATCATCTGGGTTAATACGAATTAAAAACATAAAACCACGAGTAACTTTACTAATAAGCCATGTAAATGGGGTTAATACTCTAATTAAAAATCCAATTGGATAACTTACTAGAAAAGAAGTTTTCTCTGGCCATCTGTTAGCAATAGTTTTTGGAAGTACTTCAGCAAAAATCAGTACCAGAATAGTCATGATAATAGTTGCCCACGCCATACCTACCTCACCAAAAAGTTTTATAAAAACACCAGTTGTTAAAGCAGAAGCACCAATATTTACAAGGTTATTGCCAAGTAAAATGGTTGTTAACAGTTTTTCTGGTTGGTCAATAATTTTATTAACACGTTTAGCAGATGTGCTCCCCTCTTTTTCCAAAGTAAAAAGCTTAGGTCTGCTAACAGACATTAAAGCCGTTTCAGAGCCAGAAAAGAAAGCTGATAAAATAAGTAAAACAATAACAGCTACAATAAGAAAACTAAGTATGGGGTCCATTTAAATCTCTAAATAATTAATATAAGATGACATTATATAGCTTATATTTATTTTTTTGCATAATAAATACACATTTTACTTGTAATTTAATGTATACAACACTATTTTAAAGCTACGTATGTAAAGGCATAGGATTTATTTTCTATGCAAAAGATCTATCTTGAAACATTTATTCCACTCAGAACATTCGTTCTTTGTGATTTTTTTACTCTTTTATGAGGATAACTTTATGAATTTTTTATTTGGACACGGCCGTGGACTTGCCAAGGCTAAAAATACTGATAAAAAAGCAGTGTTACGTGAGTATGGCGGACAAACCGGCATTAATGAAGCAATTGATAAATTTGAAGCAAAAAATAGATTGTCTTACAAGCTACTAATTGTTTCTATAATTGGTATATGTGCTAGTTTTGCATTAACATTCTCTGATATATCTACTGCAGAGCAACCACCAACTACACCAACTGAACAGGTGCAAGAAGATAGCTCTTCTCAAACATTTGGAGGTATAATAACCTCTGATGAGCAGAATGATGAGGTTATAAACTCAATCACCAAAATTTTTGATGGTAACGCTTTAAGTGATAAAGTTGGTGATTATGCTGTGCAATTTCTCAAACCTGCTCCTGAAGAAGAAGCAAAGCTGAGAAAAGACATTAAAGAAATATTTCTCAAAGCCGAAAAGATGTTTTCAAAAAGCAGTATAACTGCAATTTTATGGAAATTTGGGCTCGGTATTTTTGGAAGTATGCTAATACTTGCGCTGGTATGGAAGGTTGTTGTTATTAATGCAACTTTAGGTTTTCTAAGGTTTTTTGTTGAACATAATGGAAAAAAACAAGCCTCTCAAAATCTTAAATTTCTACCTCAGATGGATTTAACCAATATTGGGTTGTTATTAAAGCGCTTAAAAAGTATGGCGTTATTAAAGGATGCGCGCCATCAAGCTTATAAAGAAGCGTTGCAATCTTACAAAAGGTTAGAAAAGTACATGAAAAATGATGATAGTGATAATATGAAGAAATTTGTTGCTAGCAACAAAATAATCATTGAGTCATTCATGAATCGCTTCCGTAAAGAATTAGATAATCATAAGGTATTACTTACAGTTCTATTAACTAAAATAGGTAGGATGGAAAATGAATTATCTCAACTGGAAAGTGAGCTATCCGCACTGGAGGTAAAAAAATTCATAAGTACTGATACAAAGGAAATATCTTCTTTAAAAAAGGAGATAAAACCTCTATCCAAACGTGCCAATAAACTTAGAGATCTTCTTGCAGAGGGTGGACTTGCTAGTTGGGCTACAAAGTTTTGGAGTCTATTTGCTGGCTTACAAAGGTCAAAGTTTATGTTACTAATCCCAGTCGCCTATTTTGCGAATGAGATAAGTAACTATTACGGCTGGACAACTTGGGATGCTGGCTGGACATGGCCAATGCTACTTACTATGCTTTCTATGCTAGCTATTTATGTATCTGGGTTGCAATCTGATAAACTCTATTTTCTGAACCTATACAAAGCCCCAAAGCTTTTTGAAATATATAAAATTGCTGTTGAGTCTGGTAATGAAGAAGCTATCTTAAAAGCAGAAGAAGGTTTATTTTCTCTACATACAAGGCAGCTTTTACGTTACGTTCTGGAGGAAGAAAGAGAGTTGGTGCCAAGTTACAATATGGCACAAATGTCAATTTCAACCATAGAGATGTTTTTGATTCAAGAAGGCCTGGAAGATGGAATTGTATCTCACAAGGATTCAATGTATGATGAACATAGGAAAAATGGAATTATTCTGCAAAATATTGCAGATAGCGTCGCTAACAATTAGCGAAAACTTTAGAGCCCCGCAACGGGGCTCTTTTTTTATTGCTATATTATAAATATATGCTTAAAGTGCGGAAGATTTTATATACCTTAACTTTCCTTTTCATAAACCTCACCTCTACGGAGAACTTATATGTACGAATTTAATTCTCAATCTGCTATCACCCCTCACCTATTAGTCAGCGTAGAAAACTACGCACTACGAGCCGCTTCAATGGTTCGTGCAATGTTAAAAAATGGCTATGATGTCCAAACAAAAAAAGATGAAAATGATTTAGTAACAAGCATAGATTTTGCTGTTAACAATTTTCTTAGAGAACAACTTTACGAAAGAAAACCATTATTTGGTTGGGTAAGTGAAGAAAGCAAAGATAACGCCATGGAAGAATTCACTTGGGTAGTAGATCCAATTGATGGAACCAGTAACATGGTAAAACACAATAGAGAATTTGCTATTTCTATTGGTCTTGTTAAAAATGGTGTTCCTATTTTAGGCGTTGTTATTCACCCAACCATAGGCAAACACGGTACCATGATAAGCGGTGCAATAGGCCTAGGTTTATATGTGAATAAGCAAGAAGTTATCCCTCAATACCGCTTGTCAAATCAAAGAGTTATACTTAGTCATGATATTGTTATGAGTAGATCAGTAAAAACAGTATTACCTCAAATACCAATGGGTTCCATTGCTTGGCGCCTAGCCAATATTGCTATTGGTAATGGTGATATTACCCTTGGTTGGTATCCTAAAGGAAACCTTTGGGATATTGCCGCAGGTCATGCACTTATATTAGTAAGTGGAGGCCTAGTAACAGATAAAAATAATAACGCAATTAATTACACAAATGCTAATAATACAGCAAACGGCTTAGTTGCTACAGGTAACAAAGAAAATCATGATTTAGCATGCCGCCTGCAAAATACTAAAGGCAACATATAACGTTAATTTTATTTATAAATCCTCTCTTATTTGAGAGGATTTTTTTTGCCATATAGATACTAAATTAATTTATTCCTTGAAATATATATAGAAAATTGAGAGAATCACCAATCGTTTAAATCTTTTTCCCTTTTTTGAATGCAAATATTTTTGTATTTTTTTATTAAAGTTTGCACTTTTTTTCCACTCAATAGAACTTAATCTCAAAATTAGGTTCAAGCATTTCACAGGAGGTTCTTGTGAATAAACAATTAATCCTATGGATGTCTGCTGCTCTTGTAATTATGGTTATTTTTAACTATATGAATGGTGGCAATACTCCAGCACAACCCAGAACAGTTAGTGATGTAACAAGGACAGAATTATTTAATGCTTATAACAAAGCACAAAAGAATATGGCTGGTAGTAAAATCACAACCAAAGAAATTGAAAAGTTAGCAAAAAATCATACTATAAAAGATGTTTACTATCTTACAGATGGTGAACATATATATGCTTTTGCCATAGAAAATACTCTTGACCAGTATGGTCAAGAAGAAGGTTCTACAAGTAATCGCTTTATAGTAGCTCCGAGTTCTAAAGAAGAAGCATCAGAAATGATACCTTACTTGAAAAAGTCAGATGTAGTTGTTCATACAGAGCAAATACCTATTCAGAAAGAAGGCCAAGGGTTTAGATTTCCATGGTTACTTATTCTGATTATTGCTTTTATTTTCAGAGCACCAATTATACAGTTTTTCCGATCCATCTTTAATAGAGATGAAGAAGGAGGTGGTGGTGGACAACCGCCAAACCCATTCACTTTTGGTAATTCAACTGCAAAAAAACAAAACGTCGGTCAAATAAAAATAACTTTTGATGATGTTGCAGGATGTGAAGAAGCAAAAGAAGATGCAATGGAAACTGTTTATGTACTTAAAAACCCTACTAAATACAGAGAAATTGGCGCAAAAATGCCAACTGGTTTACTTATGGCAGGACCTCCGGGTACTGGTAAAACTCTTATGGCAAAAGCTATTGCTGGTGAAGCTCGTGTACCATTTTTTACAATTTCAGGTTCTGATTTTGTAGAAAAATTTGTTGGTGTCGGTGCTTCCAGAGTAAGAGATTTATTCAAAAAAGCTAAAAAGAATGCACCTTGTATTGTATTTATTGATGAAATAGATGCAGTTGGTAAAAGCCGTGGTAACGGTGGTTCTGGTAGCAATGATGAACGTGAGCAAACTCTTAATGCATTATTAGTAGAGATGGATGGTTTTGAAGGCAATGAAGGAATCATAATTATTGCTGCAACAAACAGACCAGAAACTCTTGATGCTGCCCTACTTCGTCCAGGAAGATTTGATAGACAAATCACCATTGGTTTACCTGATGTACGTGGCCGTGAAGAAATTCTTAAGGTTCATATGAAAAATGTTAAAACTGCTGGTTCAGCAGATAAAATTGCTGCCGCTATAGCAAGAGGAACTCCAGGGTTTTCTGGTGCAGAACTTGCTAATATTGTGAATGAAGCTGCTATATTTGCTGTAAAAAGCAATAAGAAAAAAGCAGACTTACATCATTTTGAATCAGCAAAAGACAAAGTAATGATGGGTGCCGCCCGTAAAAGCATGCAAATGTCTGAAGATGAACGTAAAATGACGGCTTATCATGAAGCAGGACACGCCATTGTTGGTGAAATTCTTCGTAAAGAAGGTCATGACCCTGCTTACAAAGTTAGCATTATGCCACGTGGCAGAGCCTTAGGTGTTACAATGTTCCTACCAGAAAATGATAAAATGAGTCACAGTAAAAAATTACTAAGTGCCATGATATCTGGTTTATATGGTGGGCGTTTAGCCGAAGAAATTATTTTTGGTAAAGAAAATGTTTCCACAGGTGCGTCCAATGATATTGAACGTGCTACTGGCATTGCCAAAAATATGGTTCTAGAATGGGGCTTTACTTCTGATGAAAAAAATGAGGATGCTCCGCGTCTTTATACAGCAGATGGTCCTATGGGCAAGCAAATTGACGCCTCACCTGAAATGTTGGCAAAGCTTGATGGTAAAATTAAGGAAGTTCTTAATAGTAACTATGAAACTGCTCGTAAGGTTTTAGATGAGAATATGGATAAACTCCATGTTATGTCTGAAGCTTTATTGAAATATGAAACCATTGATGTAGATATGATTGCCGAAATTATGGCAGGTAAAAGCTTTGAAGATTTGTCTCGCCCTAGTTGGTGGACAAATGCAGAAGAAGCTGCATATCAAGGTAAAAATCAACAAGATGACGTAGTTTCAGATGCAACTCCAGCAGATGCTGACGAAACAGACTAGTCTTAACGAAATATTAAGAGGCCATTCTGGCCTCTTTTTTTTGCAGAAAGCCCTTGTAAATTCATGCATTGTATACTATAAATAAGGGGAATATTTTTTATCTTTAATTGTTTCGCACAAAAAGCCGTGCTTTTAGCATTGCTTATTTGATCTTTTTTCTCTTTTACGAGGACTCTTATTATGGCTAAATCACTTAGCCCCGCAAAAATGAACTCTCACTTAGTGGGAGACAATATAAACACTCTAATTAACAGCTTTTTAGAGACTCACCCAAACTATGTAAACACGGTATTCATAGGTTTTGTAAAATGGTTCACCTTTATTGCTGTAGTGGTTACTATCGCATTGACACTAAATCATTACTTTGATTTACCAGTATGGGTTGTTGCTATTTTTGCTATTATCATGAAGGGTGGTATTATTTTATCTAAACTTAAAGTATTTCTACCGCTTATCAAAATACTAGCTAACTGGTCAATTTACGGAAAGCTACTATGGGTAGCGCTTAAAACATCATTTCTGTTAATACAAGGTAGCATCCGTTTCTTTTACACAGGGTTGCTTGCTAAGGTTAACCGTATAAAAACAGTAAACCAGCAATTTAGTACCAGAGACTTAACAGTATCTACCTTCAACAAGGAAGTTTACTTTAATGCTCCTGAATACTCCCCACTAAGAAAAGCTATTGCTTGGGGATTAACTTTGTGTGCTGTATTACTTTCCATTGTACTTGCAACTGATTTTGTTGCTGTTTTAGGGAAGCTTATTCATGTACATTTAGAGCCTGGTTTAATTACTACATCTATATCATTTCTAGTTCTGTTGTGGTTTTTCACTTGGATCCCAGAATTGGTGTTAAATAGTAATCAAAGACAAGCTATTCGCTTTTCTTCTCTAAGACCGTTTGTGAATGGCCAACGTGGTTTTTTCCTCCACCAAGTAATGGGTGGCATTGTAAAAAGCATTCTTACTTTATGGAAGCCAGAAAGTCAGTTACGTCTTTTTTCTGGTGAATATTGGAAAGAAACTGGTATGGCTGGTTATCATGCTTTTCTGACTGCCGCTTTAAATCCTGAAAAATTTGGGCTTTTAGTTGAACCAGTAGCAAATACATGGCAAGAAAAATTCATGAGTCCATTTCAACAGCTTCAGCATATTGCCCCACAGGCACCTTCTACCGATGACCTTAATCAAGAGTTAGTGTATTATATACCTTATGGTACACGTTACGTACTTGTTCCTTGTGATGCAGTATTAACAGAAGCAGACATTGTTGGTCCAGACTATCAAAAGGCTACCATTGTAAAATTTGAATCTGTTGAACTTATCCCCAGTGGTAACTTTCCTATTAAAAAGGAAGATCAAAGCCTTCCATGGTACAAAGTTAGTAATTATAAGTACGAAAAAACTGCTCCTCTCATTACACTTGAGAAGATCAGACGCAACCATACATGGACATTCATTTTCGAAAATGAATAACCATATATAAAGCGTTATTTTAATATCCCCCCTTGCGGGGATATTTTTTTTGTTATAAAACTACATAGTGATTTAACTTAATATTTAGACATTAGCAGGAGACAAAAAATGATGATAAGTTTATTTGTGAAGAAGGAGTATAATTAATTACATGACTAATAAGGAAATGAAGTTATCACATTTTTTGCCCCTGTCCTTCGGATGGTGGCCAAAAAGCCACTCATATTTATTTTGCCAAACGGCACATAGGGTAAACTATGTTCCATTCGTCAAAACAAATATGACCACGTTGTTATGGCTTTTTTGCTCACCACTAATATCTAAATATTAAGTTAAATCACTATGCCTATGAATTTGAAGTATCTACTAATGCCATGGAAAAAACCCAATCGTAAAAAGTGGGGATGGAAAGGCTGGCTTAAATTTGGCCTTATTATGGGTTTCTTTGGCGCTTTAGCTGGTGCTATGCTTATAACAATTGTTCTATTCTATTTTTCAAAACAGGTACCAGATTTCAGGACGCTAGCAGATTACAAGCCTGCGCTTGTAACTAAAATTTATGCAGAAGACGGTACAATTTTAGCTGAATACGCCAAGGAAAGACGTATTTACACACCTATATCAGAAATACCAGAACCTGTTATCAAAGCATTTTTAGCAGCAGAAGATTGGAACTTTTATCATCACCCAGGTTTTGATATAAAAGGTATTATTCGTGCTGCATTAGTCAATATATTTACTGGTCATAAACAAGGCGCTAGTACAATTACTCAACAAGTTGCTAAAACATTTTTATTAAGTAGTGAACGAACATATACTCGTAAAATTAAAGAACTTATTCTTGCTTACCGTATGGAAAACTCATTTAGTAAAAATGAAATACTAGAACTATATCTAAACCAAATTTATCTTGGTAATGGTACTTATGGTGTTACTGCTGCTGGTTTAGGATATTTTGGTAAATCTTTAGCTAACTTAAGTATTGGTCAAAGAGCTATGTTAGCTGGTTTACCTAAAGCACCATCTGCTTATAACCCTACCAGACACCCTCGTGTTGCCCGCTTACGCAGAGATATTATTATTCGCAGAATGGAAAATGAAGGGGTAATAAACCATGCCCAAGCAGAGGAAGCAATTGCTATGGATATGGAAATTGATCCTATTCCATTGCAAAGACCAGAAGTTGCTCCACACTTTAGTGAGTATGTGCGTCGTCATTTACAAGATAAATACGATACAGATACTTTATATACCAGCGGTTTAACAGTACACACGACACTAAATACCAATTTGCAGAAATATGCAGAAAAAGCTATGTTGAATGGTTTAAGAGCATATGACAGACGCCATGGATACCGTGGTCCTATTGGTAAATTAGGATTTTCTTTTAACTGGCGAACAAGAATTGACCAAGAATACAGAGAAAACCGACACTTAAAAAAATTAGGTGTACCAGCTGCTGTTATTAGTATTGATAATACTCTACAAAAAGCAGAAATAGGACTTCCTGGTGGTGGCTTAGGTAATATTCCATTTTCTGCCCTTACATGGGCCAGACCATACATAGACAACCAAAAACGTGGAAAAAAAATAAATAAAGTTTCTGATGTACTTAAAAAAGGCGACATTATTTTTGTAAAAGCAATGCGTGATATAACCACAACCACAATTGCAAGTAATATATACAGCCTAGAACAAATACCAAAAGTTCAAGGAGCACTTGTTGCTCTAGATAGCAGAACAGGTGCAATAAAAGCAATGGTTGGTGGTATTGGTAGTGGTGAAGGTTTTAACCGTGCGGTTCAGGGTAAACGCCAAATAGGTTCATCATTTAAACCATTTGTTTATACACTTGCTTTAGAAGAAGGTTTCACTCCAGCATCTACAGTGCTAGATGCGCCAGTTGTTCTCCGTCAAAATGAGATGGATGAAGCATGGAAACCACATAACTATTCTGAAAAAATATATGGTCCATCAACTTTACGTAGAGGATTAGAAAAGTCTCGTAACCTTATGACAATACGGCTAGCTCGTAAATTAGGGATGGGTGATATTATTTCATTTGCACAAAAGTTTGGCTTAACAGAGCCTATGGAAAGGGATCTTTCTACAGCGCTTGGTTCAAGTTCTGCCCCTCTTCTCCAGCTAACTAGTGCGTACAGTGTTTTTCCTAACCAAGGTAAATGGGCTGAGCCATACTTTGTAGATTATATTGAAGATATGGTTGGCAATACTATTTATACTCCATTTAATTGTACATCATGCACAGATGAAGACCCATTAATTGCACCAGAAAAAATAGATATAGAAAGTTGGGATGCTGTTTCTCCTGCTATTGCTTATCAAACAACAAATATGCTTCGTGGTGTGGTTAAAAGAGGAACTGCTTGGCGTGCCAGAGAAGTTGGTCATGAAGTTGGTGCAAAAACTGGTACAACCAATGATTTTATTGATGCTTGGTTTATGGGATTCTCCCCTGAATTAACCGTTGGTGTCTGGGTTGGCTTTGATATTCCACAAAATATGGGTAAAAATGAAACAGGTTCCAAGGCCGCCGGGCCAATATGGACAGAATTTATGAAAAATGCTCTTTTAACAAAACCTATGTCTCCTTTTGCTATACCAGAAGGAATAACCTTTGTACGTATTGATGCGAACACAGGTACGCTACCAACAGAACAAACTAAACGTACAATTATTGAATCATTTCTAGTTGGTACAGAACCAAAAAATAAACAACAAAAGTACCAATATAAGCCAGAAAAATCTCATAAGAAATTTGATTTACAGGGTCTATTTTAACAAAAAGCCACACAACATAAGAAAAAGCTTATAAATAGCTAGATTATAGATTCTAACTAGCTTATTATTGTGCCTAAATAATAAAAATTAAAGGCACTGCTAACATTATGGTCAAAGATTTTCGTATTGAAACAGATACAATGGGTACATTAGAGGTACCATCTGATAAATATTGGGGAGCTCAAACTCAACGTTCATTACAAAACTTTAAAATTGGTGGTGAAAAATTACCTAGTGGATTAATTTACGCTTACGCCACGCTTAAAAAAGCAGCTGCGACAGTTAATGCCGATTTAGGCCTGCTAGAAAGAGATGTTTCTGTTGCAATAGTCCAAGCCGCGGATGAAGTTATTGAAGGCAAATTAGATGAGCACTTCCCTTTGGTTGTTTGGCAAACAGGTAGCGGAACTCAAACTAATATGAATGTGAATGAGGTAATTGCCAACCGTGCCATTGAAATTTTAGGTGGACAGCTTGGTAGCAAAACACCAGTGCATCCTAATGATCACGTAAATCTTGGTCAATCATCAAATGATAGCTTTCCAACAGCTATGCATATTGCCGCAGTAACTAGTGTAGAAAAACATTTATTACCATCATTAAGGTTATTTCATGAATCTCTTGCACAAAAAAGTGAGGATTTTCGTCATATCATTAAAATTGGAAGAACCCATTTACAAGATGCAACCCCACTTACTCTAGGACAAGAATTTTCAGGTTATAAAACACAAATTCTAAATGGTATAAAACGTGTAGAAGATTCATTAACATTTTTACAAGAACTTGCAATTGGTGGTACAGCTGTCGGAACAGGATTAAATACTCATCCAGAATTTTCTGAGCGTGTAACACAAGAACTAAGCCGCATTACTAACTTACAATTTAAAAGTGCTCCTAACTTTTTTGAAAGCTTAGCAGCCCACGATGCTATTGTTGCTTCTAGCGGAGCACTTAAAACAGTAGCTGTATCATGTATGAAAATTGCTAATGATATTCGCTTACTTGGTTCTGGTCCTCGTTGCGGTATTGGTGAACTTATGTTGCCATCTAACGAACCAGGAAGCTCAATCATGCCCGGTAAAATTAATCCTACTCAGGCTGAAGCTTTGACTATGGTATGTGCTCAAGTAATGGGTAATGATGTGGCTATTTCTGTTGGTGGATCAAATGGTCATATGGAACTTAATGTTTTCAAACCAATGATGATTTTTAACTTCTTACAATCAGTTAAACTTCTTGCTGATGCCACATCTAGCTTTACTACTAACTGTTTAGATGGAATTGAAGCTAACAGAAACCAAATTGAAAAACATTTAAATGATTCATTAATGCTTGTAACTGCACTTAACCCTCATATAGGTTACGATAATTCAGCAAAAATTGCTAAAAAAGCATATGCAGAAAACACTACATTAAAAGAAGCAACATTAAGCTTAGATCTTATGACCGCTGAAGAATTTGATAAACATGTACGCCCAGAAATGATGGTAACATCTACTTAATAAAAGGACATAATTGAATATGCGAGGACCATCTAACAACAGACTTATCAGTGCATTCTTATTTGCATTAGTGCTTATAGCAATGCTCTATTCTGTATTCTGGTATCATACCATGAAAAAAACAGAGGAAGGCTTGGTATCTAGCTTACGTGATATTTTAGGTGGAGATATTTATTATGATCATGCTGAATGGGAATACGATATTACCAAAGTAGGCATAACAGTAAAAAATACTGTGGCTCATTTTAAAGATGACAAAAGAAATCTAAAATATATTCACTCATTGGGTGATTTAAAAGTTGAATCTGATTTCTTTCAGAATTTTCATATTTTAATCAACTTACCTCAACAACAAAATATTAAAATTGAGCAAAATAAGAAAATCATTTCAGAGTACCGTATTGCATTAAATAATGCAGCGCTGTCATTTTACCCTAATATAGAAGGTGGTGAGCTTATTTTCTCAACAGATGCAATTCATATTATAGATAAAAAAGATAACAAACTTCTTTCTGGCAGTGATTTATACTTTATTAAAAGTGGTGGTGGGCGTACAGTTACACCACACTCTTGGAGAATATCTACCAACAAGCTAAATTGGCATTTGCCTATTTTAGATACACCATTAAACTTATATTCAGTTTTATTTGATACAAAACTACGACGTTTTCCTACACTTACAATGAAAGATCTTTATGCTTTCATGCTTGAAAAAGACAGAATAAAATATAGTAACTTAATAATAGACTTTTTTTCTGACTTAAATAAACGAGGAAGCACTATAGCTATTAATGAGGTTCGTCTTTCAAAAGATAAAGATGACTGGACAGCTCTTTCTGGTGATATTGATTTTGGTGAAAATTTAAAGCCTAATGGACTTTTATCAGTCAATACCAACCAACCTATGGATGTTAATAACTGGTTAGTAGGTAAAAATATAGTAAGAGGTAACTTTCTATCACAAAACCGCACCCTTAATAAACTATTTCGTAAACCAGACTTATTAAGTATGAGCTTATCACTTAAAGGTGATGTTTCATATATTAACGGATTAGTTGCCGGAGACTCACAACCAATTACATCCATTCTTGGTATTAAGAATAAAAATTAAATATAAATGCAAAAATACTTAACACTACCATCGCCTAACTTTGAGGATAGAATTGAACCTATGGAATATATAATATTGCATAGTACTCAAATGAAATCCGATAAAGAAGCTATTGATAGACTATGTTGCCAGAAAGCAAAAGTAAGCTGTCATTATTTTATCGACCAACAAGGTGTACTATATCAACTAGTTTCAGAAGATAAAATAGCATGGCACGCTGGTGAGAGTGAATGGCAGAATAAAACTAGCCTAAATAAATATAGCCTTGGAATAGAAATATCTAATCCAGATACACAGGGCTCAGTACCGTATCATGAGTGCCAGTACCTAACCTTAGAAAAGCTATTATCTGCTTTAATGACAAAATATAATATTAAAGCAGAAAACGTACTTGGTCACTGCCATATCTCCCCAACCAGAAAAACAGATCCCAACCCTCATTTTGATTGGCAAAGGCTCATAAAAAGTGGCCTTACAGTACATAGCCAAAAGTAATTTCACTATAGTGTAAATTAAGTCTTGCACTTTTATCCAAGATATACTAAATTTCCAACGTCTTCATAGACAAATAGTGTGGCCAGGTAGCTCAGTTGGTAGAGCAAAGGATTGAAAATCCTTGTGTCGGCGGTTCGAGCCCGCCCCTAGCCACCACTTTTCTTATTTAAGCCTTCACAAACACATACCATATGGTTATTATCAATATAATTCAAATTTTAAGGTATAATAATGACAAATCTTTATTTAGATTATCAGGCGACAACACCAACAGATCAACGTGTTGTAAAAGCTATGGATCCTTTCTGGAATGAATCTTTTGCTAACCCTCATGCAATTAACCATTCTTTGGGTTTGGAAAGTGAAAAAGCTGTGGAGCATGCTCGTGAGCAAATAGCAGATTTGATTGGTGCTTATAGTATTGAAATTATTTTCACTTCAGGTGCTACAGAAGCAAATAATATGGCTATTCTTGGTGTTATGCCACACTTAATAAAAAATGGTAAAAATCATATTATTACTACTAATATTGAACATAGAAGTGTTCTTTCTATATGTGCTCATTTAGAAAAAAATGGGGTTAAAGTTACATATATTCCAGTTTCTGAAAATGGAATTATTGATCCATCTCAAATAGAGAAAGCTATATGCGATGAAACAGCATTAGTAAGTATTATGGCAGTTAACAATGAAATTGGAACTATTCAACCAACGGCAAAAATTGGTGAAATATGTAAAAAACATAATATTTTATTCCATGTTGATGGCGCCCAAGCTATAGGTAAAATACCTTTTAATGTTACTGAAAATAATGTTGATATGGTAAGTATTTCTTCTCATAAAATGTATGGCCCAAAAGGAATTGGTGCACTGTATATAAAAAGACAATCACGTATTCAAATGGAACCATTAATACATGGTGGTACTCAAGAAAAAGGTTTAAGAGCAGGTACACTACCTACTCCGCTATGTGTAGGATTTGGCGAAGCATGTAATATTGCTAAACAAGAAATGGCAGAAGAATCAAATCACCTAACTTTATTACGCAATAGCTTATTAGAAAAACTAGAATCAGAATTAGATGGTGTTCATGTAAACGGAGATAAACAAAATAGAATCCCTGGAAACTTAAATATTAGTTTTGATAATGTGGATGGTATAGTTCTCTCCGCAGCTTGGAAAAAAACATTAGCAGTTTCATTCGGTTCTGCTTGCTCATCAGGCAGACAAGAAATATCTCATGTATTAAAAGCATTAAATACTCCACATTGCGCTAGTAATGCAGTAAGAATAGGTTTAGGTCGCCAGACAACACAAGAAGATATTGATAAAGCCGCTGAAATAATTATTAGTACAGTAAAGCGTTTACGATCCTAATTACCGTAAATCACCAACATCTTTACTGCGCAAAAACATATTCTCTGTTTCATTTAACCTTGTGTAAATATCTGCAAAAATATGTTCAATCATATCAGATGAACTTTTTATTCCGCTTTTTCTTAATTTCTTCTCAGATCTTTTAAGAATTTGTTCTATGGAATTTTGACCATCTATACATTTAATAATTTCTATACCCTCTTTTGTAGCAGGTAAAATTGTCTGTAATGATTTTTGATTTATCACCATCATTTTTTGGCTTAAATTTTGTTCCATATTCTTTGCTACAAGTAAGTTAGCACCTTTATCTGCACCTAAAAAGAACGGTACTAAATTTTTATTTTTAATAGACGCAATATGATCGCTAGCAGATTTCTTACCAACATAAAGTAAATGTTTATATAGGCTACCATTTAAAATCTCGGCTAAAGATTGCTGCTCCTTTAAAGATAACTCTGCTACTTTTTTAGCAATATTTTCATCTTTGATATAATATTTTGGGTTATAACCACGATCTTTTTTTAATTCATCATATAATCTAATAATATTTAAATCACAACCCTCTACCCAGTTATATAATTGGCTAACTGTATAAGATCTATCTTGAGAATGTAGTAAAATATCATACAAACCAGAATCACCAAAAAGCTGCTGCTCTGCTTGAATAAGATTATTACCGTTTACAAAATGCTCTTTTGGTAAATTATCTAAAATATTTTTAGCATTTTGTAGTTTTTCTTGTTTGTCATCTGTATCGTGATTCACGTAACGTAACGCTTCTTGCATTGGGTATACAGATATCCGCCCATATGGAGCATATACCATTACACCAATAATACCATCTTCAGTAAGCACGGATTTCAATGCGTTAAGGCCATCTTTAGGGCTATCTAAATGATGTAATACGCCAGAACAATTAATATAATCAAACTTACCAATGTCTAAATTTGCAACATCTAATAATGATCCTTGCTTCCATTCAATATTGGTTAATTCTCTTACTTTGGCTCTTTCTTTACAAATATTTAATGATGCTTGGCTTAAATCTATCTGAATAATTTCTGCGTTTGGAATATTTTTTAGCTGCTCTGCTAAATGAATTGTTGAATCTCCCGTTCCACCACCTGCAACTAAACATCTGAAACCATTTTTAAAAGTTTCTCTGCCTTTAAAACCAAAATGATTTATGTGCTCCAATAAATCTAAAGATGTTTTAACTAAACGTTTTTTTTCATCATTAGGATCTCTTGGCGGGTAAGGTAAATCCTCATACTGTTCTTTTACCTCTGGTAAATATTTGGCTGATGTACTCATGCAGGGTTTTTCTCCATTAAATCTAAAATTTCTTTACAGGTTGGAATACTTGCTTCTGCTCCAAGCTTTTGTACAGAAAGTGCTGATGCGGCACGAGCAAACATAAAATGTTGTTCCCAATTATATTCTGGTTTACTTAGCCATGAATATAAATAAGCACCATGAAAAATATCTCCAGCGCCTGTTGAATCTATAACTTTATCATGGTCTACAGTAATTGATGGAATACTCTGTAAAGAGCCTCCATCTTCTTGATAAATTAAACCATCTGTACCCAAAGTAACTGCTGCAACTTTGGCACCTTTTGCTAATAAAAATTCAATAGTATCTTCAGAAGATTTTCCAAGTTGTTCACAAAAACGTTCAGAAACAATAGGAGCATCTATGTAATTTAATAACTCATCAACGCCCTCTCTTTCATAGCTACCACCGTCTAGCGAAGTTAAAATGCCTTTTTTCCTAGCAAGTTTTGCATAATGCAGTGCGGCCTCTGGTTGATGACCATCTAAATGAATTGCTTTATAATCTGAAATATCTAACTTCGGAAAAGTTTCTAAATAGTCTGTATCTCTACACCTAACAATGGCACGCTTTTCATCATTTGGTAAAATTAACGAAAGAGAGCTTCTTCCAACAGATCTACTATAAACAGATATCCCCGCCTTTGCAGCCTTCTGTAAAATAATTTTACTTAACCAATCTTCTGCTACTGGTAAAATCATATCTGCACCAATACCTTTATTTTTACCAAGCTTTGCTAAAGTAAATCCTGCAACAATAGCATTACCTCCTACGCCAAAAGCATAATCTTTACCTAGGTATTTCTCGTCTCCAGTAGGAATATAATCTGTAATGAAAGTTACATCTGTATACCCGTGTCCAATAAAAAGTGTTTTCATAAATAGTTATTTTTCTTCTTTAATGATATAATATTTTTGTTAATAAGTTATTAATTTTCACCGATAAGGAGCACTCATGTCAAGACAACCATCCGTTTACCTAGCAGGACCAGATATCTTTCGTAAAGATGCTGAAGCATTTGCGCAATGGCAAAAAGAAATTTGTGAGAAATATGGGATTATTCCTATGCATCCAATGGATAATAATTTAGACATAGATTTTACTGATACAAGCATAGAAACACGTAAAAAAGTATATGAAGCAGATATGAGCCAAATGTTAGAAGCTGATATTATTTGTGCAAACATGAATACTTTTAGAGGCAGTGAGCCAGATTCTGGTACATGTTTTGAAGCTGGTTTTTTTGCAGGATTCAATGAAGCATTAAAAGCTTTAGGTATGAGCATTCCAGCAAAACCACTATACGGATACATCAATACTCCTTCTCGTTATAAAGAACGAGCTAATACTTGGAATACAGAAAACCCAGATAAAACAGATTCAGGATCAGACTGGAATATTAGCGGTGTTGAAATGCATGTAAACTTAATGATGGAAGTTCCAATGCATGAAACAGGAGCTTTTATTACAAGTGGTTTTGAAGATTGTATTGCTCAAATTGCAGAAGATTTTAAAAGTAAAAAATTTAAAATAGCCGCATAATTAAATGCCTATAAAAGCTATTATTTTTGATAGAGATGCAACATTAAACAAATGGCAAAACAAAAAAAGCCATGGATACGTACTAACTCCAGATGAAATGGAGCTTCTTCCTAATGTTAAAAAAGGTCTTGAATTGGCTAACGAACATGGCATTACCTCCTTTATATTTACTCAGCAAAGATGTGTAAATAAAGGCTTAGTCAGTACTGAAATCTTAAATAATATTCATGCTAAAATGCAAGACTTATTAGGTAGTAATGCACCTATAGAAAAAGTATATTACTGCCCTCACCTTGCTGATGAAAATTGTAATTGTGGCAAACCAAAACCAGGCATGATTCTAAGCATTCTTGCAGATTATAACTTAAAACCAGAAGAAGTAATAGTTATGGGAGATGCAAAAAGAGATTGGCAATCTGCACAAAATGCGAAAACTCCATTTGTATTTATTAAAAGTGAAAAACATTCTGCAGAAGAGTATAGAAAAACAGGTATAAAAACCTATAATAATATATTAAATGCTATAGAAGACATTATTAAGTAATTTTCGCTAGTAAAAAATGTATTTTTATCTTACACTCCGCCAAAGTATGCGCCCGTAGCTCAGCTGGATAGAGCACTTGCCTTCTAAGCAAGGGGTCACAGGTTCGATTCCTGTCGGGCGCACCATTAATTTATACCCCTAATAATAAAAACAGGAAATATATGCAAGACATCAAACAACTTAGTTGGGTTATTTATGCAATAATTGCAATTTTATGTTTTTCTATCATGTTTATAAGCATGAAGCTTGGAAGCAATGAATTAACCCCATTTTTATTTGTTAGCATTGTAATTTTTTGTAATTGGTTAGGACACACGCTTCTTTTGTTGTGGGGAAAATATAAACAGAAAAAGAATATTAATTTTAATTTACCTAAACAAACCCTTTACGTAGCAATTCTTATTGGTTTTATAATAACCACTAATGATCTTACCAGCATCTATATGTTTAAAACAGGTGCAGATTTAAGTATTTCCATGCCAATATTTACTGCAGGGAATGTTTTTCTTACCATTATTTTTGGTCTTTTGGTTATGAAAGAAAAAATTAATATAAAACAATTTTGTGGTCTTATTAGCATTGTGGGAGGAATTATTCTTCTAAATGTTTGATGCTCTACTTACAATCCCTTGGTGGGTTTATTGTGCCATACTTACATTCGGATCTGCTGGATATGGTATTTCTATGCGATTCGTTGGCAAAACTAGCCATCCATCTATACCTTGTTTTATATTTACCAGTATTTCAACTGTAATTGCTATTATATTATGCACACTTTATGTTTTAAGCGGTCATACATTAGAATTTACAAATTTTGGTATAGTTATCGCAATAATAAGTGGGACATCATTAGTAGGAGTAGATTTAAGCATTATAGCAATGTACAACGCCGGCGCACCAATCAGCCTAGGAATGCCACTAATACGAATTGGAATGGCATTATTAACTGCTGTTATTGGAATAATATTTTTTGCTGAAAATATTACCGTGCTAAAAACACTCGGAATCATTATGGGGAGCGTTGGTATATTCCTAACTATTCCTGAAAAGGAAAAGTAATTATTTCTTTATAATTTCCAGCGCCTTACGAGCAAAAACTCTATCTTGCTCTTTTACTTCTTCTGGTAAGTTTTTATACTCTATAAAGTAGCTTTCCCAACGCTTTTGGCGTTCAGGTGATACTTCGTTAAATACTTCTTTAGCCCATAGCATCCATTGCTTATGTTCTACTTCTGCTAGCGCTTCAATAAGTTCTTTTTCATTCATATTATTAGCTTACCTGAAATAAAGTTTTTTTTATAGTAATTCAATTTTAAAAAGACTGATTTTAGTTAGGAAAAATTGTTCGGCAGTTTATTTTATAATTCGCAGTAATAGTGGGCTATTACAAGAATTATAAAATGAAGTGATGGCAATTTTAACAACTATAAATCAGACATTTTAAAGTTTAATTACTAATATAGTTGAATAACTAAGTAAAACTACCTATATAGAAGATTAAATGACTTATATTTTTTTACTCTTTATGGAGATTTTCTATGAACACAAGTAATATTATTTTTACTGTCTTTTTTATAGGCGCAATTTTACTATTTGCTTTCGGCTTAACAAGCCTAACACTTGATGTATCCGCTATTGTTATTGGCCTTATTATGCTTGTTATGGCAGGTGATAAACTTGTACATAGCGCCAGCATTATTGGTGCCAAAATGGGCTGGAGTCCAGTGTTAATTGGTATTTTAATTGTTGGTCTTGGTACATCTGCACCAGAAATTATTACTGTTGCTATTGCCGGTTCTCAAGATGCTGGTGATTTAGCGCTTGGTAATATTTTTGGTTCTAACATTGCAAATATTGGCCTTATTTTAGGTGTTGGCTTACTTATGTTAAAACAGCCCATTGCTACTCATGATAAATGGGAAGAATACCTAAGTTTAATTGTTGCAACCCTAGCCATGATTACTGTTGTTTGGTTTTATGGCAAAGTTGATGTTGCTATTAGTGTTTTACTTCTTATTGGTTTGGGTTACTACCTATACACAACCATTAAAGGTAACACATTAGAAACTGAAAATGACCCTGATTTGGATATCCTTAATGCAAATAAAGAACCATGGACGCCTTTATTAATTGGTACTGCAGTTGGCTTAGCTGGATTACTGATTGGTGCAAATATTCTAGTAGATGGAGCAGTGCACATTGCAACATCTATGGGTATTCCACAAAAGGTAATTGGCTTAACAATTATTGCAATCGGTACTAGCTTACCAGAACTTGCAGCTGCTTATGCTTCTGCTAAAAAAGGTTATGGTGATTTAATTTTGGGTAATGTACTTGGAAGTAATGTATTTAACCTGCTCGCAGCATCTTCAGCAGGCGGAGTATTTGCAACCTTACCAACAGTTAATGTAGAAACAGACGTTCTCATTATGGGAGCATTTACTACAGCTGTATTACTGTTAATGTACAAAACTGTACCAGCTAAAGCTTTAGGCGTTATGCTTATTGCAAGCTATGCAGGGTTTTTGGTATTTACGATATAAAAGAAAACCTCCCTTTACGGGAGGTTTCTTCTTTTTTAGTTTATTAACTAAGAAATTTTAGCAATAACTTCTTTTTCAGTATTTTGTATGCTTGAAGGAACAAGTCCCATTTTTTCTTCTATCAATGCGCATAATAAATGTAGGCACATAATATGACATTCTTGAATATGAGGTGTGTAATTTGTATCTACAGTAAATTCATGGTCTGCCATTTCTTTAGCAGCACCACCAGATTTACCAGTTAAAGCAACGGTAATAATACCTTTTTCTTTGGCTACTTCAAAAGCCTTTAGGATATTTTCGCTATTTCCTGAGGTTGTTATTCCCATAAGAATATCACCTTCTACACCCAAACCTTCTATTTGGCGTGAAAAAACTTGGTCATAACCGTAATCATTTGCGATTGCTGTTAAGTTAGAAGTATCTGTTGTTAAAGCAATAGCTGGTAAAGATTTACGATCCTCTAAAAACCTACCAACAAATTCAGCAGCCATATGTTGAGCATCTGCTGCACTTCCACCATTACCACAAAACAGTAGTTTATTACCATTTTGTAATGCTGAAACATAAATATCAGACAATTTATCTAGCTCTGGTGCAACACGATTAAAAAAAGTTTCTACAGCCACTACGTGATTTTGTAGGTACTGCATTTGTTTTTTTACGCCATCATAATTTTTATTTAACTGTACAACTGTCATGTAATTTTCCTTACGCTGCTATTTTACTTTTACTCATTTTATCAAAGAATTGACGTAACCACAACTCTATGACCATCATAGATAAAATAGTATACGCATTATCAATAACACCTTTTTGAGTATTCTCAAATAGTTTTCTTACTTCTTCGGTATTAAATAGGCCTCTGGCTGTAGTTTTAGTGCTAAATAATAAGTCGTTAACCATATCTGATGTGGCATCAGCGAATATCCAACTACGAATTGGAGCACCAAAACCTGCCTTAGATCTGTATAATACATCATGAGGCAAACGATCTTCTAAAGCCTTCTTCAAAATATACTTTGTTTCAGTACCTTTTATTTTTTGTTGTATTGGTAAATTACTCGCAAAATCGAAAAGTTTTTTATCTAGTAATGGCACACGAATTTCTACACCTTCAGCCATACCCATTTTATCTGTGTAGTTTAAATTATGATCTGGTAAAAAGCCATGAGCCTCTAAATATAATAATTTATTTAATGGATGCTGATGTTTCACATCCTTAAGTATAACATTAAAATATTTATGTATTTCAATGTTATTATTAGATAAAATCTTATTTAGAACATCTTTTTGAGTATATTCATAACTACTTAAAATACCATCTTTAGTGTCTTGAGTTAATAGGTATGAAAGCTTACCCATTCTTCTGGCCAAAGAGCCTGAACTTGGAGAAAAATGAGAAAGTAAACCGCATCCACCAGCAATACCTTGTTTTATAAAATTAGGAACACCGTCTAATTTATCTATTACAATTGCAGCCTGATGACGACGATAACCAGAAAATACATCATCTCCACCAGTACCACTCATCAAAACTTTAATACCCATTTCTTTAGCTATTTTAGAAATTTGAGCAACATATAATGGAGCAGGATCAGCCTGAGGTTCATCTAATATCTCTACCATTTTAGGTAAATCAGCTAGTCCCTCTTCTCCTGTATTAATTTCATTTAATTTTATGTTGTAACGTTCTGCCACTTTACGTGCATATACAACGTCTGAACTAAAACCTTCATTTTCCAGATCATTTTTAATACAAAATGTTTCTATTGGGTTTGTAGTGTGTTGACACATAGATGCTACTATTGCACTAGAATCCACTCCTCCAGAAAGAAATGCTCCCATAGGAACATCACTCACCATTTGTTCGCCAATGATTTCATCAAGTAAGTTAAGAAGTTCTGCTGGTTTTTTAACTTGGTAAACAGGTTTATCATTTTCCAATTCAGCAACAGGAGGGCTGTACCATTTGTTAATAGTCACCTCACCTTTTTGCACTTTCATAAAATGACCAGGAAGAAGTTTTTTTACGTTTTTAAATAATGTTCCCTCACCCGGACACCACAGATAAGTTAAATAATCACCAAGTGACTGCATATCTAAAGTTTTATCTAACTTAGGAATATTTAACAAAGCCTTAAGTTCTGAACAAAAAACTAGCCCTACATTATTTTTGCTGTAATAAAATGGTTTTGTTCCAATATGATCCCTAGCACAAAAGAGGCTCGCCTCCTTTTTATCCCATATTGCAAATGCGAATATACCTGATAACTTATCCAACATTTTATCGCCGTAAGCATCATATAACGGTGCAAGAATTGCAGTATCTGAATTATGGTTAAACTTATAACCTTTACTAGTTAAATCCTCTGCCAGTTCTTTAAAGTTATAAATCTCACCGTTATATGTAGTTATGTAACGACCACATTCACTTTCCATGGGTTGAGAAGCATTTTCAGATAAATCAATAATAGAAAGACGGCGATGACCAAGGGCAATACCGTCTGAAAACCAATGTCCGTCACCATCTGGCCCACGATGAGAAATACTACCTGTCATCTTATTTAAAAGATCAGGTTCAAAATTTCCTATAAAGCCAGCTATTCCGCACATAATATAATAATTACCTTACATATATTATTAAGAAGGTAGACTTGGGATGAATTTTTGACTTACACGAGACCGTGGAAACGCAAACGTATACTTAATACGAGCGTCCCGCAAAAGTTAGTTTAAGTTAAAAATTCTCCCAAAGATGCCTTCTTAAAGTTTAATAACTTTATTCTGTTCCATGCTTTCTTTAGCTAACAGAGTAATACGGCTAGATTCAAAACTATCTTCACAAGTAAGAATACTTAATGGCTCTTCACCTTTAATTGCTCTTACAAAGGCAACAAGTTCATTTTTATGACCTTTATCCTGTGCTGTTGTGCTGAATTTTTTGCGTTTACCGTTTGTAGTAATGAATGCTTCTTTGTAGTTATCAATAACTCCAATTGAACCATTAGAAAATACTTCTATTTGTTCTTTAGAAAATGCACTATCACCATCTGATGTATAAAGTACGTTCACAGTTGAACCATCTTCACAACGCATTACAACGTTGTAAACATCTTGTCCTACACCTTGGCAGGTATAAACATCTACTGGTTTAGATCCTGAAAGGTAAATACCTAAATCAATAAAGTGACAACCTTCACCAAGCAAACGACCACCACCAATAGCAGGATCATTTTGCCAGTTACCATCACCTAAATGACCAGCATTAATACGAATAGTAACCTGACGAGGTGCTGTAATAGTATTGAAATGTTCTTGCATAGCTTGAACAAATGGTGCAAAACGACGGTTAAAACCAACCATTAAAAGCTTACCACTTTTTTCATATGCAGTACGAACCATGTCGTACTCTTCCATTGTTAAAGCTAAAGGCTTTTCAACAAAAACATGTTTACCAGCTTCTAGTGCCTTAGTAACTAATTCCGCATGAGTATTATGTAATGTTGCCACTAAAACTGTATTAGTATTTTCATCTTTTAATACTTCTTCCATATCTGCTGAGGCAAAACCAAAGCCGAATTTATCTGCTACTGCACGAGCACTTGCGCCACTACGAGTTACAACACCTGTTAAGTTTACACCCTTAATATTTTTAAGTGCTGGAAGTAAAATGGCTCTAGAAAATGCTCCAGCACCAATGCTTGCTAAACCAACTTCACCAGTAACAACTTCTACAGGGCGAATTTTTACAGAAGATTTCATACGCTCTTCTGTTGTTGATGGATAATTAAGTACAACACCTAAGCAAGGTTCTCCGCTTGTAACTAAGTTATATGCATCTTGTACTTTATCAATATCAAATGAGTGAGTTGTTAGTGCCTTAACATCTAAATCACCCGATGACATTAAACGAGCCGCCTCTTCCAAATTATCACGCTCTGTCCAGCGCACGTAACCTATGGGGTAATCCTGCCCTTTTTCTTCATAGTTAGGATCATAACGTCCTGGGCCGTAAGAACGAGAAATAACAAAACGAATTTCTTTTTTCATGTAAGCAGCGTAAGGAATTTTTGTTCCAACCATACCAGTCATCACAACAGTTGCCCTATCACGTGCCCATTCGGCAGCATTTTCAATTGGAGCGTTACTATCTGTTGCGGCACAAATAATTATATTATCAAAACCTTTACCACCAGTAAAATTACTTACCATAGAATTTGCATCATCAGATTTTAAGTTACATCCTGTTTCTGTACCATTTTCTAGTGCTGTTTTAATACGATTAGCATCAAAATCCATTGCCATAACTCGGCAACCAGCAGCGGCTGCAAATTGGGCTGTTAATTGACCAACTAAACCTAAACCAACAACAAGAACACTTTCACCAAGTGCAGTTTGAGCATTACGAAAACCATGCATGGCAATAGCACATAATGTTGCGTAACAACCTTCTTGATAAGTTACATCATCTGGCATTTTAGCTATTAAATTTTTAGGAACAGCATTAACTTCTGCATGGTTTGCAATACCTGCACCAGCAATAACAACTCTGTCTCCTACACTATATAGATGAGCAATATCATCTGCTACTTCTAAAACTTCACCAGCGGCTGAATAACCCAAAGGAAGTGGTGCATCTAGCTGAGAGAAAACAGCTCTTACAGTAGCTGCAAGACCATCACGCTGAACTTTTTCAATTACTTTTTTTACCAAGTCAGGACGCTCTTTAGCTTTTCCTGCAAGTGATTTTTGCGCAAAATCCATCAACATTTTTTCTGTACCAGCAGAAATAAGAGAAGACTTAGTCGCAACCAAAACCTGACCTTTAGAAAGTTGTGGTGGAGGTACGTCTAATAAATTTGTGTTACCATGTCGCATATCTTGCATTACTTGTTTCATTGTTACTTATTTCCTTTAGCTAATGTAATTTTTAGGTTTAATACTTTATTAAATTATACCATTTTCAGGTTCTACCCACTTAGTTTCGTATGAAAGAACGCGTTTTCTGAAATCTTTTGGTAAATTCTTAATTCTTTTGTTTGGTACTATCACATAATCAAAAAATTCTAGGGCATGTTCAATTTTTTCTGGGTGCATACCTTTAAATAATACTGCGTGGGCTGGCAAAAATCTGCCATCTGCTGCTTCTTTAAATTTATTATATGCAACATCGGATATAGCTTCAAAACGTAAGTCACAAATTATATCACCTGTTGCTGGAACTTTGGCATTTGGAGTCCATAGACTAACACCATTTTTACCTAGGTTAACAGTACCTATTCCGCCTGCAAATGCTTCTGCTAAAGAAAGGCCACCTTCTTCATCTGACATCTTAAAAATAAGCTTCTTCCTATTGAAAAACATGCTATTTTTCTCCTTTAAAGGTACCGCGAGTATCAATAATAATTTTTGATTCTAGCAGTTCAGGTTGAATTTCTTTGAAGGCTTTATGGTCTGTTAACATCACCACAATATTACTTTCATCCAGTGTTTTTTCTAGTGATGAAAGAGCAAATAATTCGTGCTCTTGGATGTATGGTTCACACACCATAATTTCTGCGTCTGTGGCTTGTTGTAAAGCTTTTGCAACTGTTACAGATGGTGATTCACGTAAGTCATCTACATCTGGTTTAAAGGCAAGGCCAAGTAAACCAATTACAGGTTTTTCTGTTTTAGATTTTTCTGCTACGGCTTTTTTAACTTTAGATACAACCCAATCTGGTTTGCCATCATTTACTTCACGAGCTGTACGCATTAGTGGAGTATTTTCTGGTGATGAAGCTACAATAAACCATGGATCAACTGCTATACAATGACCGCCTACTCCTGGCCCTGGTTGAAGAATATCTACTCGTGGATGATGATTTGCAAGTTCAATTACTTTCCAAACATCCAACCTTAAATCATCACACACAAGTGAAAGTTCATTCGCAAAGGCAATTTGAACATCACGAGATGCGTTTTCTGTTAATTTAACCATTTCTGCTGTATCTGATGTGGTTTTTAAAATATCCCCCTCAATATAGCTACTGTAAAACTCTACTGCTTTTTGGGTTGATTCATCATCTACTCCACCCACAGTTCTATCATTATGCACTAATTCGTGAAGGGTATTCCCTGGGATTGCTCGTTCTGGACAAAATGCAAAATGGATTTTACCAGTTAGTTCAGGACGAAGTTTCAAAATAACTTCTGCAACATCAATACGTGTTGCGCCAACAGGAGATGTTGATTCTAGTACAACCAAATCACCTTCTTTGATAAATGGTGCTATATCTGTTGCTGCTTGGCGTACATATTTCATATCAGGCTGTTTACTTTCACCTGCTTTTTCACTAAATGGTGTTGGTACAATAATTAGGTAAACATCTGCTGGTTGAACCGTTGTAAATGCTTTAAAAGAACCGTTAGAAATTGTTTGAGCAACCAATTCATCCAAACCTGTTTCTTCTATGTGGGCTTTTCCACTATTGATAATTTCTACGGCCTTAGGATTAATATCCACTCCAAAAACAGTGTGTCCGCCCTTAGAAGCCGCCACAACAGATGTTGGTAAACCAATATAACCAAGACCAATTACTGAAACTTTTGACACTTATAAAATCCTTTTAAAATTAAGCTTTATTTTTAAGCTTTTTTATAAGTACAGTCAAGCAAATAGCAGTATTTATTTATTTACTATTACTGCCAAATACGTACCTGTTTAGGGTTATAAAATTTACGTTTTAATTTACCATTACGAACCCAACCCTCAGAATATAAGAACTGTTGCTGTACAATCTTTTCTTCTTTGCACATATTGTGCATTTTTAATGGCAAAATAATACTGTTTTTATAGCAATCTTCTGCTGTTGGCATAACACCTTTTTCTAGTGCTAAAATTTGTATATCTTGTATTGAATAAATACAACCAATACTATCACATGTATTAGGTTTTTCGGTTATTAATGGTACTTTTTGCTTGCGCATATAACTACTTAGAATACGCTTTGATTTTTTAGGTGGCTCATAAACTTGTTGAATGCCTTTATCTGTATTAAGTAAAACAACATCTCCCCCCGCAAGCCAGATAATAGATGGTTTAGATGAAGGAATAAACACAATAAGCAACATACATATACCACCTATGGAAATAATATATTTCCAATATTTTGGTATAAAAATAAGCATTAAAACTGTTATAACCGCTACAAATAAAAATCCAAATACTTCTAAACCAATATCAAAATGACTAAATGAAAAACCCGAAACTGTTTTAGCAATATTAATTAAAAATTCTATACCTACTTCCATTAAATTTTGCACAGGCTCATGTAAACCAAATGGCATAAGTAGTAATACAAATAATCCGCATGGCATGATCCATAACGCTGTAAGTGGTACGGCTATAATATTAGCTATAAAACCACCAAAAGATATTTCCTGAAAATGCCAAGCAGCAATTGGCATAGTTGCAAGACCAGCTATTAAGGCTGTTAAAGCCGTAGCTTTTATATAATCTATAAATGTTACTAGTTTAATTCTGCTTTTAGTTTCCCTCTCTCTATAATCATTCCACAGTATAAGAGCAAACACAGCCGCAAAAGACATTTGAAAAGAAACGGTTAAAACACTCTGCGGATACAAAAATAAAATAACAATTACCGCAACGCACAAAGAACGCATACTCATTTTAATGCGTGTAAATAGTATTCCTATAAATAGTAAGGCGATCATAATAAATGCACGCATAGTTGGTATTGTTCCACCCGCTAATAGCATATACATAAAGGTGCTTATTAGTGCTCCTACTGCGGCTATTTTTTTACTACTATATTTTAATACTAGCGCTGGCCACAAACATATAAGCCTTCTTAGTAATACAAATATAAAGCCACCAAACAATGCTAAGTGCAAACCAGATATTGCAAGTACATGAGCCAACCCACTATGCCTAAAATTATCATAAACCTCTGGAGAGATATTTCCTTTTATCCCTGTAAGTAATGCAGAACTAATTGCCGATTCTTCTGTTTTATCTATTGTGAGAGTTTTAGATACCTTACTTCTTATACGTTGAATTTCTACATCCAAAGTATCATAACGTTCATTAGGCTCTACCCATGTTGAATATATGCTTCCCATAACGTACCCTCTTGCACCTATACCATTAAAGTAATCTGCTTGTTGCTGATTATAATCTCCTTTGAATTGAGGTACTCGTGGCTGATGCAACATAACCTGAGCCGCAACCCAATGACCAACTTTATAATTACTTGCTCTAGTGTTATCTATACTTACTTTAATTATTTCTGGTGTTTGATTTTGCTCTAAGCCATAAATTTTTACATGAGTTAGTTTTAATGAACTTCTTTTTTTACTTGGCCATATATCTATAATTTTACCACGTACCCATAATTGTTTACTTGTATAGCTATCTGGTATAAAGGTTGTTTCAATATTGTTGCTATAAAAAGTGGCATAAACAAAGGATAAACTAGTAAATATTAAACCTATACCACACAAAGACTTAATATAATCATGACGGAATAATACAGTAAATACTAATGCAGCTATTGACATACTCACACCAATGATTAAACTCGGCTCTGTAGGTAAAGCAAAGTAACACGCCATACCTAAAATAGTTGCCAGAGCTGCAACTAACGGATAAGCATGAATTGTAAATAAATTTTTATACATATTAAATGAAAGTGTAGAATAAAAAATGAGTAAAGTAAAAGCTAACAAATTAGTGAAAACAAGATTCGCTCCATCCCCAACAGGGATGCTTCATATTGGTGGAGCAAGAACTGCACTATTTAGTAAACTATATGCACGTCATATGGGTGGAGAATTTTTAGTACGTATAGAAGATACAGATCAAAATCGTAATAGCGAAGAAGCAGTAAAAGCAATTACCGAAGGTATGGATTGGTTAGGTTTAAGCCCTGATAGCGAATATATTTACCAAAGCAATCAACTTGAAGAGCACAAAAAAGCAGTTCAAAAATTATTAGATAACGGCAATGCTTACGAATGTTATTACAGTACTAAAGCACTAGATAAACTAAGAACACAGGCTCAAAAGGACAAAGAAAAATTTACCTTCAGAGAATCTAAGTACCCAAGTACAGAAGAAATAAAAGCAGAAGCAATTGCAGAAGAAAGAAAACCTGTTATTCGCTTAAAATCACACGAAGATGGTTTTACAATTTGGAAAGATGCGGTTCAAGGTACTATTAAATATCCTAATAAAGAACTGGATGATTTAATTATTGCCAGAGGTGATGGTACTCCTACATATAACTTAGCAGTAACTGTTGATGATGCTAATATGGGCATAACTCATGTTATCCGTGGTGATGACCATATTAATAATACTCCAAAGCAAATTCAAATTTATGAAGCATTAGGATTAGAAATTCCAACCTTTGCGCATATACCACTTATTCATGGTGATGATGGTAAAAAACTATCTAAACGTCATGGAGCAGTTTCTACTCTAAACTTTAAAGAACAAGGTTACTTACCAGAAGCTGTTTGTAATTACTTATTACGCCTCGGGTGGTCACACGGAGACGATGAAGTAATTAATAACCAAGAAGCAGAAAAGTTATTTGATATATGTAATATCAATAAAGGTGCTTCAACATTTAATACTAAAAAACTTGATTGGTTAAATGGTCAATACCTTAAAAACACTCAGTCGAGTGATTTAATACTATTACTTAAACCATTTTTAGAAAAAACTGGTGTAGAAGTAACAGAGCAAGGCATGGATTGGATTGAAAAAAGCTTGCCAGAATTAAGCCAACGAGCCAAACGTTTAACAGATTTAGCAGAAAGTGCGGTATTTTATTTAAAACAAGTACCACTAGTTATGGATAAAAAAGCCACTGAAGCATTAAAAGCTGATGGTGCTAAATATTTAAAAGAAGCAACATCTCTATTTGAAAAAGAAGATAACTGGAACCAAGATACTTTACACGATTACATTCATCATTACTGTGAAGATAATGGATATAAATTTGGCCAAGTTGCTCAGCCCTTACGTGCTGCTTTAACAGGTACTACAGTTTCTCCAAGCGTATTCCACATTATGGAAGTTTTGGGTAAGGATGAAAGCATGAAAAGGTTGCAGTCAGCAATTCAGTAGTTGTTGCTTTGTGCGAACATCTATATAGTAGTAATAACAATAAAAAATATAAGAGATTATCATGACCGCATTAAAAGCACCAAAAGCCAACGATACTGAGACAATTACACTAAATAAATATAGTGGAACAATTGGTCCAGACGTTTTAGACGTTCAGGCACTATACAAAAATACAGGATGCTTTACTTATGATCCAGGCTTTATGTCTACAGCCGCATGTTCATCTGCTATTACATATATTGATGGCGATAAAGGTGTTTTACTTTACCGTGGTTATCCAATTGAACAGCTAGCCAAAAGCTCTGATTACATGGAAGTTTGTTATTTACTTCTTAATGGAGAACTACCAAACAAAGAACAAATGGCAGAGTTCATGGAACATTACCATGACCACACTATTCTGCACGAACAAATGAAAAACTTCTTTAATGGTTTCAGAAGAGATGCTCACCCAATGGCTATTTTAGTTGGTTGTGTTGGTGCTTTAAGTGCTTTTTACCATGATTCACTAGATATTAATAATCCTGAACATCGTGAAATTTCTGCATACCGAATTATTGCCAAAATGCCAATTTTAACTGCAATGGCTTACCGTTACAGCAAAGGTTTACCATTTGTATATTCTCAGAAAAAGCTTTCATACTCAGAAGATTTCTTAAATATGATGTTCTCTTCTCCAAAAGAAGAATATGTAGCAAACCCTATAATTGCCAAGGCTATGGACTTAATTTTCATGCTTCATGCAGACCACGAACAAAATGCTTCTACTTCTACAGTACGTTTAGCAGGTTCTTCTGGTGCTAATCCATTCGCTTGTATAGCATCTGGTATTGCTTGTTTGTGGGGCCCTGCTCATGGTGGAGCAAACGAAGCTGTACTTAAAATGTTAGATGAAGTTGGTTCAGTAGAAAATATTCCTGCATACATGGAAAAAGTTAAAGATAAACAAAATTCAACACGCCTAATGGGCTTTGGTCACCGTGTATATAAAAACTTTGACCCACGTGCTACAGTGATGAAAGAAACATGTGACGCAGTTCTTAAAGAATTAGGTATAAAAGATCCAATGTTAGATATAGCAATGGAACTTGAAAGAATTGCCCTAGAAGATGATTACTTTGTACAACGTAAACTTTATCCGAACGTAGATTTTTATTCAGGTATTATCATGCGTGCAATTGGTATTCCAACAAATATGTTCACAGCGTTATTCGCCATGAGCCGCTCTGTTGGTTGGGTTAGCCATTGGATGGAAATGAATGGTGAAGAAAACCAAAAAATTGGCCGTCCTCGTCAATTGTATGTTGGCTCTCCACAAAGGGATTATCCTACAAAATAAGTGGATTTAATAAAAAAGGAGGCTCCATACGGAGCCTCCTTTTTTATTATTCGATTGATAAATATTTCATTGGAAATTCTACTGATGTGAACTTTATATTGCTATTAAACATAACCTTAGCCCTATTATTAGAAATTGTAACATTCCCATGTGTAGTAACGTCATTTATGCTTCCAGTTCCAACATTCCATGATATAGTAAATACTGCAGCAGTATTATCATCATAATCACGAATAATCATTCTACCATTCTTATAAATCTTGATGTCTGCATGAACAACATTAATTTTTTTTCCACCCACCATAGTAATGGTAGCAGATTTAATACATGAAATTTTCACATTCTCCAGTGATTCTTCAATTTTCACAGCATCACGAAAGATACCATTTCTCTCCTCTCCAGCACTAATGCCATGCATTTTAATACCAGCAACTTCAACACAAACCGACGTTTGATTTTCTTTAGACATATTATTCACCTAAATTAGTAGTTTATTTGTAAAAAATTAAAAGATACTTCTCGATAGTGAATACAAAATACACCAACTGTATACATACATCAAGATGCTTTTTATTTTGACTTACCGCAGATAAAAATAGTAAGTTACCTCATATAAAATTTTATCTTCTACTTCCCTTTTTCAGGAATACTCACAATGGTTGACCATGCAAAATACCGCTCACAAAAACTCATTGAGGCGGTTCGCAATAATGATATTGATACAGTTATAGGTAACTTACCACACGCTATCAATGTAAATATAACAGATAAATGGGGAACAACTCCTTTGATGATAGCATGTAGTAAAAACTATAAAGAAATTGTAAGGCTATTACTTTCTCACAAGGATATAAATGTTAATTTAGAAAATAGTTCTGGTGCTACAGCTTTATCCCTTGTCTCAAGTTGGAATAAAACAAGCCTATTAAGAATGCTGTTAGATCACCCCAACATAGATGTTCAATACAGAAATAAATATAATCAGACCGCAATTCAACAAACTCCACACCATCACGGAAAAACAATTGCTATGTTACGTAGTAAAGGAGCTTAAGTTAAATATTATATTTAATACCCCTAAATACTAACCTAATGGAGGCGGTCTATCTCAACACTAACAGAATTAATTCTCACCTCAACACTTGTACAATTACTTATAATTTATCAAATTAAACATCTACTAGCAGATTATTTTTTCCAAACAACTTGGATGGCATTAGGTAAAGGCCATGAATCTGGGTGGTTTAATCCGCTACTAGCACATTCAAGTATCCATGGTTTTTTAACCCTAATAATTTGCTTAATATATGCACCACATTTATGGTGGCTAGCATTAGTAGATTTAGCAACGCACTTTATAATTGATAGAATAAAAGCTTCTCCTTCTCTAGGAGGAAGATTTAAGTTACCAAGTATTGCTTTTTGGCATGCTCTTGGAGTAGACCAATTCTTTCATCATATAACGCATCTCTTTCTAATCTATGTAATTATATTTTATTAACGATAACTATCTCAAAAGCACCTTATTAGGTGCTTTTTTAATTTTAATAGACTTTCTAATTAATTGTATACTTTTATTGACATTACTACATGAAATATATATAAGTAAGCTTGTTAGAACATACTTTGTTCAAATATATCTGTAATATCTTTTTTCATTAAACCAGCCATTCTGGTTGGTAACTACATAATCTGGAGATAAAATGACAATACAAACTGTTAATCGTATAGCAGAGCTACCTATTAAACTTGCTGGTAAACTGGTTTTCTTCACTAACAACTATGGTGATGTTGATCCTAGTGGTGATATGAACGTAGAAGCAATGAAAGCGGGGTTTGCCAAAATGAGGGCTGCTATGCGTGAAGCATTGCTAGAAGATGGTCAAGAAGAAGCGGCCAAAAACTTCATAATTTGCTATATTGCAAATTCTAATAAATCTTTACAAGATGAAGGATTAATGAAACGTGAAGGTAGAGAACCACCAAAAATGATGAAGGTTAAGCAACAATCTGGCAGACGCTACTTATTGGAGCAAACACTAGATGATGGAGATATTTTGGCATTTATGGATAACCGTACACCTTATGAAGATTATCAGCGTTTGCTTTATCTGCAAAAACGCTATAATTATACGGCTCTAGGCCTAGCAAAATTTGGCCGTGGTAAGGTTGGACAAAATATTATGGTTGGCGGCGAATTATTCCAATCAGCAGGTAAACTGCTAGTTCCAGTTGATCCCGCTAAGGCTGTAGAAAATTACAGTGTTCTTCCTGTCATTTAAAGTTAATTCAGCGATTTTAATACCCACCACACGGTGGGTATTTGTATTTTTACTTACCATTTATCACTTGTATTTTAATAAATAACCTCCTATAACCAGCCCATGAATACACAAAAAACACATATTTTCGCCATCCCCGTAGATCAACTTTCTAGCGGTTTAGAAGGCATGCCAAGTTTCCGTAGCAAACAAATTTTACAATGGGTATATGAAAAAGGTGTTATAGACGTTGATGCTATGACAAATATAAGTAAAAAAGATAGAGAATTCTTATCTTCCAAAATTGATTTTTCATTACCTGAAATTTCTACAGAGCAAAAAGCATCTGATGGAGTTGTTAAGTGGCTATTTAAATTAAGTGATGGTAACGAAGTTGAAACAGTTTTTATCCCAGAAGGAAAAAGAGGCACTTTGTGCGTTTCTTCTCAAGTTGGCTGTACCTTAAATTGCCGTTTTTGCCATACTGGTACTCAAGGTTTATCTCGTAATTTATTAGCATCAGAAATTGTTGCTCAGGTTTATTTAGCTAAGGCACAGTTAGATGATTGGCACACTGATGAACGCAGAAAAGTTTCAAACATAGTATTTATGGGAATGGGTGAACCGTTATTTAATTACGAAAATGTAAAACCTGCAATCCAAACAATTATGAATGCTTTAGGTTATGGCGGACGCAAAATAACTTTATCAACTAGCGGAATGGTAGATAACATTTTAAATGTTGGTGAAGATTTGGGAGTTAATTTAGCAATATCTCTTCATGCCCCTGATGATGAAACCAGAACAAAAATTATGCCCATAAACAAAAAATGGCCAATTGCAGAATTAATGCACGCTATTAAAAATTTCAAATTAAAAGAACACCGCAGAATTACATGGGAGTATGTAATGTTAGATGGAGTTAATGATACTCCTACTCATGCAAAAAATTTAATCAAACTTATTGAAGGTATCCCATCATTAGTAAATATTATTCCATTTAATGAATGGCCAGGAAGCCCTTTTAAATGTTCTTCACAAGAAAATATTAATCGGTTTGCAAGTATAATTAAAAAATCTGGAGTTAGCGTAACAGTCCGCCAAGCTCGTGGTGAAGATATTTTAGCAGCTTGTGGTCAACTCCGTTCAGAAACATCTAAGTTTAATACTGTAAGCCTAGATTTTCCAAGTGTCGTCGCAAGGTACGGAACAGAAAAACAAAAAGTAAAAGTTGAAATTGAATAACCTTCTTGCATTTTAGCTGTAACTGAATACAATGACGCAATAGATTACTTATACTTCCTTTTTACTACACATACGAGGCTACAACCTATGTCACACAACGGTCAACTTATCAGAACCGGAATTTATAAAAACAAAGAAAATATTAACTGCATTATATTTGCACATGTTATTCATTCTGAAACAAACCAGCAATATATGCTTGCAACCCATGATAAAAGCAAAGGTGCCTTTTGTATAAACCTTATGGGAAATTTTATGCATAACTACACATTAGCTGAAAGCTACCTTTATCCAGATATTCTTGAACACTTGGCTCTGGATATTGAAATTGGTACCTATGAACATTACAAAAGTAACATGACTAACAGAAAGTTATATAATGTATTAGGTAGCGCTGCTATAGATAGCCAAAGGGTTGTTGTTTACTACCCTCTATATGGCTCACAAACATTAATGGCTCGCCCTATGCATCCTGTACACGAAGCAGATAAATCTGAAGGTGCATTTTTACAAAATATTATTATTCCAGAAATAGATTATGATGGTCCACGTTTTATGCGTATTGGAGAATTATCTTAAAGTAAAAAGAGCCCCCATTTGGGGGCTCTTTCTTTTAATCGTCATAAAATTTTTTTAAATTATCGCTATGCCTTCTTTGCTTACGGAACCTTTCAAACAAAAGCTTTATAGCTTCATATTCATGTGCATAAGCTAGTTGGTTTTTAGCAACCAATAAATGAATTTCCTGCTCATTGTATCCTTCCCATTTATGCATTTCATCTGTATCAGCTAACTGCATAGTAGTAATTTCGTCAATAATAACCATATATGGAAATAGTGTTGTAGTAAAATACTGATCCGAAGGGATGTGATATAAAGTAGCAGACCATATTAATGATTCAACACGATCTTTATCAACTTTAACGTCAGTTTCTTCTTCTGTTTCACGAATAGCAGTATCTATAGGATGATGAATAAGACAATCATCACTCATAGATGTTTCTACCCATTCAGGATGAGAACCATCTGCTAAATGTAAATCTGAAAAACCTGCTGGTAAAGAAAGTTTACCAAAACTATCTACTGTTTTACGCCTACCTAAAAAAATATAAGCCTGCCCATCAATGAATATATATGGAATAAGACCAGCACCTTGGCCAGTTTTACGCCACAATGTTTCGTCTGTCATAAAATATACCTCAAAAAGTAAGGTGATTAGAAAAAGTTAAAGATAAATATTTCCTTAGAATAAACTAATTATAATTACAACTCAAGCAAAGAAAAATATAGATGTATACTATAAAATAACGCACAATGTTTGTGTCTTAAACTCTTTGAAACAGGAGAACAAAAACTATGGCCTTTACTCCAATGCTAGCATGTGGCACAGCCCACGAAGAATTTACTGAAACAATCGCAGCTATTCTTGATTTACCTATTACAAATATCTTCTCATCTCATTTTGCAGATGGTGAAACACGTGTTGAAATTACAGAAAATGTACGTGGACAGGATATTTACCTTATCCAGCCCACCTGCCCTCCTGTAAATGATAATTTTATGGAGCTATTAGTTATTGTAGATGCGCTTCGTCGTGCATCTGTTGGTAAAATTACAGCCGTAATTCCTTATTTTGGTTATGCACGGCAAGATCGTAAGGCTTCTCCACGTGCACCAATTACTGCAAGTTTAATTGCTAATATGCTAAGTGCTAGCGGAGTAGACCATGTTTTAACAGTTGATGTACACGCTATTCAAATCCAAGGATTTTTCACTATTCCAATGGATAATTTACATGCAGCACCAGTACTTTCACAAGATATCCGTAAAAAGCATGATTTAGATAATATGGTAGTTGTTTCACCAGATGCTGGCGGAGTAATTCGTGCCAGATCACTCGCCAAAAGATTAGATATACCTTTAGCGATTATTGATAAACGTCGTAGCGGGGAAAATAACGAAGTTGTAGAAATGAATGTTATTGGTGATGTAAAAAATAAAACATGTTTAATTATTGATGACATGATTGATACAGCAGGTACAATTTGTAAAGCTGCTGAAAGTTTAATCACAGAATGTGGTGCACAAGATGTTATTGCTTATGCAACTCATGGTATTTTTTCAAAAAATGCTATTAGCCGTATTGAAAACTCATATTTCAAGGAAGTTGTAGTTACAGATACTATGCCATTAGCAGAAGGTCTTGATACTTCTAATAAAATTAGAGTGGTGAGCATAGCTCCGTTAGTTGCAGAAGCCATACAAAGGCTAATAAATGACGAATCTATCACAGCCCTATATGAAGATATTCCAAAAGAAGCACTTCAAATGCTTGACAAAAGCGTCGGTATTAACTAAATTGCGCCTTGGAATTCATATTTTTTGCTTATATATAAGTATATAGCGAAAATAATTATTAAAAGGACTATAAGCTATGACACTACAAATGCAAGCACGTGAAGTTAGTACGCAAGGCGCAATGAGCAAATTACGTAATGAAAACATGGTACCGGGTATTATTTACGGTACAGATAAAAAACCACAAGCTATCACACTTAGCAGTCGTGATCTTCAAGTTGCTATTCAAGAAGGTGGTTTTTTCACTAACTTGCAAACAGCATCTGTAGATGGTAAGGAAGAAAAAGTTCTTCCTGGTGATGTTCAATATAATCCGATCAATGGTAAATTTATGCACATTGATTTCCAACGCTTTGATCCTAAGAAAAAAGTTAAAGTTGAAGTTAACCTTCGTGTTACTGATGAAGAGCTATCTCCTGGTGTTAAAATTGGTGGATTGGTTCAAGTTGTACGTCCTACAATTGAAGTACTTTGTCGTGCAGATAACATTCCTGAAGAATTCACAGTTTCTGTTGAAGGCTTAAATATTGGTGGTACTGTTAAAGTATCTTCTATTACAATGCCTGAAGGTGTTGAAACGGTTATTCAAGATCGTGACTTTACACTTGCTTCAATTATCTCAACTCGTAGCTCAAACAAAGCTGATGAAGATCTTGATGCAGCTATAGGTGTTGAAGGTGAAGAAGGTGAAGAAGCTGTTGAAGGTGCTGAAGGTACTGAAGAGGCTACTGAAGAGAAAGCTAAATAACTAACCTAAAAAAGGTCTGAAAAATGCACTTAATTGTTGGCTTAGGTAATCCAGGAAGTAAGTACGCATCTAACAGACACAATATAGGCTTTATGGCGGTGGATGAAATACTCCACCGCTTTTCCTTTTCTGATGGTAAAGATAAATTCTCTGGGCTAATAAGCACAGGTGAAATTGAAGGGCATAAAGTTGTGGTTCTAGTTCCCCTCACCTTTATGAATAACTCTGGTAAATCTGTTCAGGCAGCAGCAAGCTTTTATAAAATTCCACCAGAAAATATAATTGTTATCCATGATGATTTAGATTTAGAGCCAACCAAAATTAAAATTAAGAATGGTGGTGGCGATGCGGGTCATAACGGTCTGCGTTCCATAACTCAAATGCTTGGCACACCAAATTATAATCGTATTCGTGTTGGTATTGGTCATCCCGGAGATAAATCTCGTGTCCATAACTATGTACTAAGTGATTTTAGTAAAGCAGAGATACCATTATTTGATGAACTGTGTGTGCGCCTAGCAGATGAAATACCGCTTATTATTAAAGGCGAAACTGGTAAAGCATTAACAAATCTTGCACTAAACTAATATTAGTTAAGAATAGTAAAAATTAAAAAATAATTTCTAGATAAGATGAAATTTTACATTTTTATGGGAGACGTGTATAACATACACGAACGACAACGAAATGTGAAATTTCGCCTATATAGGAAATAGTTGTTAAATAAAAGGATACAAACAAATGGGTTTTAAATGTGGAATAGTTGGCTTACCAAATGTTGGTAAATCCACTCTTTTTAATGCACTAACAGAAACAGCCAGCGCTGAAGCTGCAAACTATCCATTTTGTACAATAGAACCAAATGTTGGTAGCGTGCCTGTTCCTGATAATCGGTTAGATACCTTGGCCAAACTTGTACAAAGTAAAAAAATCATTCCTACTCAAATGGATTTTGTAGATATTGCTGGCCTTGTTGAAGGTGCCCACAAAGGTGAAGGTCTAGGAAACCAATTTTTAGCCACTATTCGTGAAGTAGATACAATTGCTCATGTTGTACGTTGTTTTGAAGATGAGAATATTACTCACGTATCAGATAAAATTGATCCAATAGCAGATATTGAAACAATTGATACTGAATTAATGCTAGCAGACCTAGCAAGCGTAGATAACATGCTAGAAGGCGGAATTGCTAAAAAAGCCAAACAAAATGATAAAGAAGCTAAAATTCAATTAGTTCTACTAGAAAAAATCAAAACTTTATTAGAAGATGGTAAACCTGCCAGAAGTATGGATGTAACAGAAGAAGATAAAATAGCATTTAAGCGCTTACAACTATTAACAGCTAAACCAGTAATGTATATTTGTAATGTAGATGAGGATTCAACAGCTACTGGTAATTCATTTTCCAAAACAGTAGAAGATCACGCCGCCACAGAAGGCTCTGTATGTGTAATTATAAGCGCTTCAATAGAAGAAGAGATTTCTCAGCTAAATGCAGAAGAAAAAATAGAATTTTTAGAAACATTAGGCTTAACAGAATCTGGTTTAACACGCATGATCCATACGGGTTACGATTTATTAGGTTTAATGACTTACTTTACAGTAGGTCCACAAGAAGCAAGAGCATGGACAATCCGTAAAGGCACAAAAGCACCCCAAGCAGCAGGTGTTATTCACGGAGATTTTGAACGAGGTTTTATTTGTGCAGAAACAGCAGGATACTCTGATTTCGTAGATTGTGGAGGTGAAAGTGCAGCAAAAGAAGCTGGTAAACTCCGCCAAGAAGGTAAAGAATACATGGTACATGATGGTGACGTTATGCACTTTAGGTTTAATGTTTAATATATAAAGAAAGAATAAGATTATGAGCTTTGAAAAAGTACCAACAGGAAAAGATGCCCCTAACGATATTTACGTTATAATCGAAAACCCTGCACGCACACCAAACATTAAATATGAAGTAGATAAAGATGCAGATGCATTATTTGTGGATCGTTTTGCACCTACAACAATGACATTCCCTTCTCATTATGGTTACATACCAAAAACTTTAGGCGGAGACGGAGACCCTGTTGATGCATTCGTAGTTATCGATATTCCCGTTGTGCCAGGAAGTGTAATTCGTTGCCGCCCAGTTGGCATGCTAATAACAGAAGATGAAAGTGGCATGGATGAAAAACTTATTTGTGTGCCACACACAAAACTAGATCGTCGCAGTAAAAAAATCCAAGATATTGATGACGTAGATGAATTACTAAAAGAACAGTACGTTCATTTTTACGAACACTACAAAGACCTTGAAAAAGGTAAGTGGGTGAAAATTTCTGGTTGGGGTAATGCCGCCGAAGCTAAACAAATTATTGTTGAAGGTATTGAGCGTTTGGCTAAATCTAAGGCTGCTTAGTTTATTCATAACTAAAAAAATACCTCTGCCATTGGCGGAGGTATTTTTTTATTAAATGGTGCGCCCAAGAGGAGTCGAACCTCTGGCCTTCAGTTCCGGAAACTAACGCTCTATCCAGCTGAGCTATGGGCGCATAATATAAGTTTTACAAAAAGCATCTTTAATGCGATATTCTACTTTTGAAGAGCTTTGGTGGGACTCACGTACTCTATAAAAGTAAAATATCATCTCAAATCTACATTTTGTAAAACATATATTTAATCACAAAACGGAGTGTAAAATAAAATATACTTCTTTGCTAGTTAAAACTATATTACAATATTTCCATGAAAGAACTTTATCCAGAAATTGAGGCGTTTAATACAGAATTTTTAGAAGTATCTGATATTCACACCATATATTATGAAGAAAGTGGTAATCCAAAAGGTATTCCTATTGTTCACCTTCATGGTGGTCCTGGTGCTTGCTCATCACCCAAAAACAGGCAAAATTATAACCCTGATAAATACCGTATTATTTTATTTGACCAACGTGGTTGCGGACAAAGCACTCCACAAGGAGAGCTGGAAGAGAATACCACCCCTCACCTAATTGAGGATATGGAAAAACTCCGCAAATATTTGAATATTGATAAATGGGTTGTTAGCGGTGGTTCGTGGGGCAGTACATTAGCTATTGCTTACGCAGAAAAATATCCAAACAATGTTAAAGCACTATTTATCAGAGGAGTATTTCTAGCAACAAAACAAGCTGTGAATTGGTTACATTCTCCAGCAGGAGCAGCAGTACTTTTTCCAGATACATTTAAACCATACCAAAACTTTATACCAGAAAATGAAAGAAATAATATGCCACTAGCATATTATAACAGGCTAACAAGTAATGATTACGAAACCAGAAAACAAGCAGCTATCACCCAATTAACATGGGAAGAAAGCATTAGCAAAATGGAATTTCGTATTAAAGAAGACGAAGATGAAAAAGCCAAAAACCCACCAGAAGAAGAAAAAGAAACTGATTATAATTTTCTTATAACTTTAGCAAAAGTAGAGAATCATTATAATATTAATAGCTTTTTTATGGCTGAAAATTCATTACTTAAAAATGCTCATAAATTAAATAATATTCCAGGAATTATAGTTCAAGGACGCTACGATATGGTTTGCCCAATGGAAAGTGCATGGCAACTCCATAAAGCATGGAATAAAAGTGAACTTATTATAGTGCCAGATTGCGGTCATAGCGGATCTGAACCACCAACAATAAATGAAATTATTAAGGCTACAAATAAAATTGCCAGCTGGTTTGAAGGAGAATAAATGTATCCACCAATTGAATCCTACTCAACAGAAATGTTAAAAGTATCAGATATCCACACCTTATATATAGAAGAAAGTGGTAACCCAGAAGGAAAACCTGTTATTTGTATTCATGGTGGGCCAGGAGCTGGTAGTGCACCTAGAACAAGAGAATTTTTCAACCCAGAAAAATATCGTATTATTCAATTTGACCAACGTGGATGTGGAAAAAGCACTCCACATGCGAGCTTAGATGATAATAACACTCAAGCCCTAATTGAAGATATTGAGAAGATTCGCAAACATTTAAATATTGAAAAATGGCAAGTTTGGGGTGGATCTTGGGGTAGTACTTTAAGCCTTGCTTACAGCCAAGTACACCCAGAAAAAACCACAGAGCTTATTTTACGTGGAGTTTTTATGTCTAGAGAAAGCGAGCTAAAATGGCTTTACCAAGAAGGTGCAAGCCTTATTTTCCCAGATGCATTTGAACCATACAAATTATTTATTCCTGAAAGTGAGCACCATGATATGATTACATCTTACTACAAAAGGCTTACTAGCAATGATGAAAATATTAGGCTAAAGGCCGCAAAATTATGGACAACATGGGAAATGTCTATTTATAAACTTATACAAAACAAAACAGATGATGATTTATCTTCAAAAACAAATGATGATTTATTTTCTTTAGCATTTGCTCGCCTTGAATGTCATTATTTTGTGAATAACTCATTTTTAAAACCAAATCAAATTTTAGAAAATACCAATAAGATAAAAAATATACCATGTATAATAGTACAAGGTAGATACGATATTATTTGCCCAGTAAAAAGTGCATGGGAACTACATAAATCACTACCTAACAGCAAACTTCATATCATTTCAGATGCGGGTCATTCAGGTTATGAAGAAGGAATAGCAAAAAAACTTGTGGAAGCAACCGATTACTATTGCAGTTAGGTGCAAAAAAGAATATATTTTAAGCCGTAATTAATAGTTATTAAACAATAAAAATGGAGAAACCCATGGCTGAATTAGCAGTAGAAAAAAAACTTGAATACCCAGAGGGGTACGAACCATCAGCTGATGAAGAATTCATGAATGACATGCAAAAGGCATTTTTCAGAAATAAACTTCTAACTTGGAGAGAAGAGCTTATCAAAGAAAGCCAGGCAACTGTCAAAGATTTACAAGAATTTAGTTCAATTGAATCTGATCCTAACGATCAGGCAACAATTGAATATGAACAAACTATTGAATTACGTACACGTGATAGAGAACGTAAGCTTGTAACAAAAATTGATGAAGCACTAGAACGTATCAAAACTGGTGATTACGGTTACTGTGAAGAAACTGGTGATCCTATTGGTATTCTTCGCCTTCTTGCTCGCCCTACTGCAACACTTTGCATTGAAGCAAAACGCAGACAAGAACAAAAAGAAACTGGCTACGCTGGATAAATAACATGACAGCGCAAACAGAACAACTTGATCCAAAATTATTGGAAATACTTGTTTGCCCTATCACAAAAACACCTCTTACATATAATAAAAGTAAGCAAGAACTTATCAGCAAAACTGCAAAATTGGCGTACCCAATCAAAGAAGGTATCCCTATTATGCTTGCTGAAGAGGCTAGACAAATAAAATCTAAAAAATAAAGAGAATAGAAAATGAAATATTCATTACTAGCATTATTAATTGCTATCGCCATGCCAACTTATGCTGAAGAAAATCTTGCTGGGCATATGGATCGCCACATAAAATCTATAGAAATAAAAAATGCATGGGCTCGCGCTACATTACCTTCTATGCGTGCAAGTGCCGCATACATGACAATTAAAAACAACACGGATAAAGAAGACTGTTTAATCAAAGCCGAAGCAAAAACAATTTCAGAACACACAGCACTACATTCCACAATAGAAGATGAAAATGGTATGCTTAGCATGGTACACGTAGATGATATGTGTATTCCTGCTCATAGTGAAGTTTCTCTTTCACCAGGAAAATTTCATATTATGTTCATGCGCTTAACTAGCCAACTTAAACTTGGTAATGAACTGCCACTAACTCTAACATTTAAAAATGCTGGAGTACTTCATACTCGTGCAGATATTAAATCTTTGGGACACAGAGGCATGATGATGCATAAATCTGATGAACATGGACACGAGCACCATTAGCCTATGAATTTTGCAATAAAAGCTAATAAACTTAGCAAAATTTATGACGATACTGCCGTTGTTGATAAAATTTCATTTAAAGTAGAAAATGCTAAATGTATTGGTTTACTTGGGCCAAATGGTGCAGGTAAATCTACCACTATGCGCATGATTACAGGTACAACTGAAAAAAATAGTGGTAAGTTATCTCTTTTTAATACACCAGTTCAAAAATTATCCATAAAACAAAAAAGTAAAATTGGTTTAGTACCACAGGATGATAACCTAGATCCAGACCTTACTATTTCTCAGAACTTAGAAATTTATGGTAGCTACTTTGCTTTACCTAAAAATATTATAAAAAAGAGAGTTCCAGAATTACTCAAATTTATGAAGCTGGAAGAAAAAGCAAATGCACAAGTATCTATGCTTTCTGGCGGAATGAAACGCAGGCTTGTTATTGCCAGATCTTTAATATCCGATCCAGATTTAGTAATTTTAGATGAACCTACAACAGGCCTAGATCCGCAAGCACGTGTTATGATATGGCAACAATTGTTAAGCCTTAAGAAACAAGGTAAAACTCTTTTATTAACAACTCATTATATGGATGAAGCAGAACGTTTATGTGACCGCATTATTATTATTGATAATGGTAAAATACTAGATGAAGGCACACCAAAACAATTAATTAAAAAACATACTAAGCCTCAAGTATTTGAAGTTAACAAGCCTTTACCAAAACAATTAAAAGATTATAAGGAACACTCAGAAGATATTGGTACATCAGTTCTGTTTTATGTAGATAATCCAAAAGAGTTCCAAAAATATTTAGATGATAAAACAATTTATCAACATCGCTTGGCTAACCTTGAAGATGTATTTCTGAACCTTACAGGAAGGTCTTTACGAGTATAATGAATCAACTTACTTTCAGCATAAAAGCTATAGCTGCTTTATGGAGCAGAAATGCCAAAGTCTGGTTTAGGTGGGTCTACTCATCTGTTGCTGGTAATGTTTTTAACCCAATTTTATACTTCTTCTCTTTTGGTTTTGGCTTGGGTGCTGTTGTTGAGACAATGGAAGGTATGCCTTACATTGCCTATATAGTACCAGGTATGATGTGTTATGCAGCTATGTTTAATTCTAGTTTTGAAACAACTATTGGTGCTTATTCACGGTTTCAAACTCAAAGAACATATGATGCAATCCTTGCAACTCCAGTTGGATTACACCAAGTTATGTTAGGTGAGATTGCATGGGCTGTAACCAAAGCACTGCTTTCTACAAGTGGGGTAATGGTTGCTGCATATTTATTTAATGCTATACCCGCAGGTTTTGAAGCTCTATCTGCATTTCCTATTATTGTTATAGGAGCAGTTACTTTTGCTATTTCTGGATTATATTTTACCTCAATTGCAAATTCATATGAATTTTTTAACTACTATTTTACATTTTGGGTAACACCAAATTTCTTATTTACAGGTGTTTTCTTTTCAATGGATCGTTTTCCTGAATGGGTGCAAACCATATCATCATTTATTCCTATGACTCACTTTATAAATGTAACAAGACCGTTAATATTAGGTGGAGATTTTAGTATCTCCATGCTACAACCATTAGGATATTTAGCAACAATTTCAATTATTGGCTATGTATTAGCTTACAGAAACCTTAAAAAAAGATTGTTTGATTAATAATATGGATATAAGAGAAATTGTATTTGATACAGAAACAACAGGACTAAGCTTTAAAGACGGCCACAAAGTAATTGAAATTGGCGCATTAGAGCTTATTAACCGTATGCCAACAGGTGTAAGCTATCATCAATATATTAACCCAGAGCGTGAAATTGAGCAATCAGCTATACGTATTCACGGTATTACTAATGAAAGTGTAGAACATGAGCCTCGCTTTGCAGAAATCGCTGATGATTTTTTAGAGTTTATTGCTGGTTCAGCTTTAGTTGCTCACAACGCACCATTTGATATGGGTTTTTTAAACCATGAGTTAAAACATATCGGTTATCCAGAATTAACCAATAAAGTTATCGATACATTAATAATTGCACGTAAACAATTTCCGGGCGCACGTGTTAGCCTAGATTCATTGTGTCAACGTTTTGATGTAGATTCCACGGCTCGTACATTCCACGGAGCACTATTAGATAGTGAATTACTAGCAGATGTTTACCTAGAGCTTACAGGCGGAAGACAGCCAGATATGATGGGTGTAAATAAATTTGCTACAACAAACCAATCATCAGATACAACCACACTACAAATGCCAACCAATAAAGAAAAAAGAGAACCACGCCCCTTCCCTGCAACAGAAGAAGAAATTGTGGCTCACCAAGATTTTATACGTAATATAGAACATAATATTTGGTAAAAAAATAACCCTGCCTAAGCAGGGTTATTAATTACTTCGTTAAATGACTATTAAGATTGTGAAGATACTTCTTCAGTTTCATCATGGTCATGATTTTCTAGTGCTGCTGCAGCACCTTCAGCCCTGGCATCATCCAGTTCTTGTGCATGTTGAAGAGCTTGTTCTGCTTCTTCATCTTGCTTTTTAGCATCGGTTTCAGCTTCAGCTTTAGCATTTGCTTCTGCTGTTGCCAAATCTTCTTTTACACCTTGTACAATGGCAGTTGAAAAACAACGCACAGAATATAAAGGCCAACCTGTTATTTCTTGTCCTGCAAATTTACCACTTAATAAACCTTCAGTATCCAAAGTGAGGTTAGCTCGTTCTAACTTACCTTTATATGTAACCATAGGTAAACCAATTACAGAGCCTGGCATTAAACCACCAATTACATCATTTGGACTACCTGCAGATATCATATCTGCATACTCATCACGAGGCATTACCGTTCCATTCGCAGTAATAAAATTAGTGTTACCATCAGATGTAACGGTAATTCCATCAAATGTAACAGGAGTACCTTTTGGAAGAGAACCAGAGTTTATGGCATTGTTTTTAACAGTTCTGCGTGCACGAGACTTACTAAAAGTAGACAAACTCACCAGAAACTTCACAATACTCCACAGAATACTAACAACAACAGGAATAACCTTGTATAGAATAATAGCAAGGACAATAGTTGAAACAACAACTGCTATCATTGGAGTATTCGAAAATACCCAACCACTACCAGGAATTTCTGGATTGCTAATACCAAGACTATAAAATGCTTCCTGCAAATAGGTTTGCACAGATTCCCATGCACTACTTTCAGTAACCAGATTTTTTGCAGTTCCAGCAACTTCTTTAGCAGAATCCAGCCCAGGTTGAACAGCCGTTAAAGCTTGATTACCAAGCTCTGTTGCCTGTTCGGTTAAAGTTGGACCATCAGCCATTGGTGGTGGTACGATTTCTGTTGCTTGTTCCACAACAGCTTCGGGTTGAACCACACCAGTGGTTCCTTCATTTACCGCTACATTAGCGGTTGTGTCATTAGCTTGATCAGCCATAATATATTCCCTCCGGAGGAATGTTAGAAAAAAAATAGAAAATCTTAGATAGGGGAAATCCCTAAAAAGATAAACGGAAACTCAGATATAACGTGTAACAGACAATATATAATACACATCTATCCCAATTTCAAGTGTTTTGTATGCAATTTTTGTTTTTTTTATAGTAATATCATTGGAAGCATAGCAAGGTACCCTGCACATCCAAATGCAAGCTGTTGTTTCCAATGACCTTCTTTCCACAATAAGCTAGATACAACCATCATAGTAGGAACACTTAAGGACATAGTCAGTACAGCCATTGTTACAGGTACATGAGTAACAAGGATCATCATAATAGCAATTTCTGTTACTAGCATCATCACACCAAGCATAACACTACGTTTCACAGTAAATAAATCTGTTATATCACTAGTTTTCTTTACTTTAAATAAGGTAATAGATGCTTGTGCTGTTACCATTAATACCATTAATGTGTACCAGTTTGTTTGGCTAATTACTGCATAATCCACCGTTGCAGGAACAATACATAAAACTACCATAGTAACAAAAATTAATTTATATTTTGTAGAAAGCTCACTTATATGTCCTTTATATCCAAATATAATGCCCAAACATGCTAAAGCAATAACAGCTCCCCATTGTGGTAAATGTAAAACCTCTCCTTGTAAACCATTAATAATAGCAACACCTGCAATACTAATTTGTTTAGAATAGGCACAGCTAGAATTACTTTGTTTTCGTAGCTGTTGACCAATGTAGCATAAACACCAAATAGAGGCTCCTTTAGTGAAACCAAGCAAAATAAGGTATGGGTTATCTAATAATGTAGGAATAGATTCAATAAACATATCACCATAAAAAGGCATAAGTATTATAATACCCAAAAGTCCCCACATAGAAATAACAGAAATTGTAGTTTTAGGATTAGAATTAATAGAACTGTGTCTATAAAACAAAGGACGAATGTTCGCAATAGCAAACAAAATAAATAAGCACAAAATTTGTAATTCAGACATTTTTTATTAATCCCTCTCTCTTAGTTCTTATAAGGTCATGCACAAAAAAAATGCCTGACAAGTCTTGTAAAAAATATTTTTTACACTAGCAAAGCCTATAAATTGGGCATTTTTATATTTTTTTTGGCACTCCTTACAAATAAGTGCCAGAAAAAACTTGGCAATCCGTATAAGAGAGTGCTAATATCCACATTATGGAAACAGATCTAAATAAACGTGCCGAAAATATACTAGAAAATGTGGTTGATATTTATACATCCACAGGACAACCTGTTGGTTCAAAAGCCCTATCAGAGTTGCAAAAAGGCATACCTCTTTCACCTGCTACAATACGTAACGTAATGGCAGATTTAGAAGAAAAAGGTTATTTAGCAAGCCCACATACATCTGCTGGTCGTGTACCAACAGAAGAAGGTTTCAGATACTACGCAAATAGTTTAGTAGAAATTGGTAATTTAAAATCTGCCATAAAAAAAGACTTAGAAAAAAGTATTGAAGAAGGTATGGATTTTGATGCTATTGTTCAAAGCGTTTCACAAAAAATTGGTCAGTTTACATCTTGTGCTGGTTTAGTATCATCACCGAGAAATGATAATGACCCACTAGAAACAATTGAATTTATTCGCTTAAGTGATAACCGTGTTTTAGCTGTAATGGTTACTCAATCTGGTCAAATTGAAAACAGAGTTATTCATGTACCAGATAATATAGATGCAGATACACTTAATGAATCATCTAAATATTTAAGTGATATTGTAGAAGGGCACACCCTGCCCGATGCTCGTGTTGCGATGATGGAATCTCTTACAGAAAAACGCTGTGAAGTAAATTCATTAATGAATAACATGATGCAAGCAGCAGAAACATGGGGCGAAACAACGGTTGAAGATGGGGCGCTTGTTGTTTCAGGTAGCCAAAATTTATTTCAATACCCAGAACTTGTAAGGGATCAGTTAAAAGATCTATTTCATGTTTTTGAAGAAAAACGCTTACTAATGGCACTTTTAAATGAAGTTAACCAAGGCTCAGGTGTACATATTTTTATTGGTAGTGATAGCCAACTAGAAGCAGTTAAAGATTGTGCCATGATTACATCTAACTATGGTACAGCAGATAAAAAAGTTGTAGGAACATTGGGCGTAATAGGTCCGATGCGTATGGATTATAAACGTGCAATTAACGTAGTTGATTACACATCTAAACTTCTTAGTGAAGCATTAGAGAAACAAAGGGAGAGTAATAAATAATGAATGCAGAAGAAAAAATGCTAAACACAGATGAAGAACATGAGCATTTAGAAGAAGAGCTAGAGGAAGCCCATGAACATGAGCATGACCTAGAAGAAGAAATTGAAGAATGCGATAACGTTATTGTAGATCTAGAAACAGAGCGCGATGAATGGAAAGAGAAAGCTTACCGTCTTGCTGCTGAAATGGAAAACATTAAAAAGCGTAATCAAAAAGAGCTATCAGATACACGCAAGTATGCAATTACAAATATTGCGAAAGAACTAGTAGATGTAAAAGATAATCTAGATAGAGCTTTAGAAGTAATGAAAAATGGCAATGAAGCTTCTACAGAAGATGCAATAAAAGCCATGTTAGATGGCATTCAAATGGTTGAAAGCCAACTTGAAACATCATGCAACAAGCTAAACATCACTAAAATTGAAAGTTTAGGTAAAAAATTTGATCCAGACTTTCATCAAGTAATGATGGAAGTTGAAGATGAAAAAGCAGAATCTGGCGTAATTGTACAGGAAATGCAGGCAGGTTATATGATTGGAGACCGCCTACTACGCCCAGCAATGGTAGGTACAGCAAAATAGAATTAAAACAATTAATTAAACTAATAAATTAAAGTTAAACATAAGGAAGATAAAATGGGAAAAGTAATAGGAATTGACTTAGGAACAACAAACAGCTGTGTAGCAGTTATGGATGGAGATACACCTAAAGTTATCGAAAATGCAGAAGGTATGCGTACAACTCCTTCTATAGTTGGTTTTACTAAAGATGGTGAAAAATTAGTTGGTATGTCTGCACGTCGTCAGGCTGTAACAAATCCTGAGAATACATTATTTGCTATTAAGCGTTTAATCGGCCGTCGTATGAGTGATGACGTGGTAAAAAAAGATAAAGACATGGTGCCATACAACATCGTTAAAGGTGATAATGGTGACGCATGGGTTGAGGCTCAAGGCAAAAAATATGCACCATCAGAAATATCTGCAATCATTTTACAAAAAATGAAAAAAACAGCAGAAGATTACCTGGGTGAAGCTGTAACAGATGCAGTTGTGACTGTTCCTGCTTACTTTAATGATGCCCAACGTCAAGCAACTAAAGATGCTGGTAAAATTGCAGGTTTGAACGTACTTCGTTTAGTTAATGAACCAACAGCAGCAGCGCTTGCTTATGGTTTAAGCGAAGCTGGTGATGATAGCAAAACTATTGCTGTATATGATTTAGGTGGTGGTACATTTGATATCTCTATTCTAGAAATTGGTGATGGTGTTGTTGAAGTTAAATCCACAAACGGAGATACATTCCTTGGTGGTGAAGATTTTGACCAAGCTATTATTGATTACTTAGCAACAGAATTTAAAAAAGAAAATGGCATTGATCTACGTAAAGATAAAATGGCATTACAACGTTTAAAAGATGAAGGTGAAAAAGCTAAAAAAGAACTTAGCTCATCCCAATCAATCGATGTAAGTATTCCATTTATTACAATGGATGCCGATAAGAATCCTAAGCACTTACAAGTAACTCTTACTCGTGCAAAACTAGAAAGCCTTGTTGCAGACTTAGTAGAACGTACACTAGAACCTTGTAAGCTTGCTTTAAAAGATGCTGGTATGTCTGCAAATGAAATTGATGAAGTGGTGCTTGTTGGTGGTCAAACTCGTATGCCTAAAGTACAAGAAACTGTTGAAAAATTCTTTGGTAAAACGCCAAACAAAGGTGTTAACCCAGATGAAGTTGTAGCTATTGGCGCAGCAACACAAGCAGGTATTTTACAAGGTGATGTTAAAGATGTTCTTCTATTAGATGTAACACCTCTTTCACTAGGTATTGAAACTTTAGGTGGTGTATTTACTTCTCTAATTGAGCGTAATACAACAATCCCAACTAAAAAATCTCAGGTATTTTCTACAGCAGAAGATAATCAATCCTCAGTTACAATTCGTGTATTCCAAGGTGAACGTCCAATGGCAACTGATAACAAACTACTTGGTCAGTTTGACTTAGCAGATATCCCACCTGCCCAACGTGGAATGCCTCAAATTGAAGTAACATTTGATATTGATGCAAATGGTATTGTAAATGTTTCTGCGAAAGATAAAGGAACAGGTAAAGAGCAAACTATTCAAATTAAAGCATCTGGTGGCTTAAGCGATGAAGATGTAGATAGAATGGTTAAAGAAGCAGAAGACAACGCTGATTCAGACAAAGAACGTAAAGAATCTATTGAAGCACGTAATAATGCTGAAGGTATGATGCACTCTGCAGAAAAAAGCTTGAAAGAGCATGGTGATAAAATAGAAGAAGCCGATAAAACAGCTATTGAAGAAGCTATTGAAGAGGTTAAAACTATTCTTGCTGATGAAAATGCATCTGTAGATGATATTAAAGCAAAAAGTGATACTTTAATGGAAGCATCTATGAAACTTGGTGAAGCTATTTACAAAGCTGAACAAGAATCACCTCAAGCAGAAGAAGGTACAGAAAGCACAGCAGAAACTGGAGAATCTACTACAGATGAAGATGTTGTAGATGCTGATTTTGAAGACGTTACAGATGAAGATGGTGACGACAAAAAATCTGCATAAGTACAAATAACCTTGTATACCAAGTGAGTAATATGTATACTATTCACTTGGTTATATGATTTTTAATTACAAGAGGAGGAATTTAACATGAAAATATTGAGCTACATAATAGTGGTATCATTTTTCTTATTTGCAGTAACTTCTCCTGTATTTGCTTATACATATAAAAGTTCAAACTCTAGTAATAACTCTAATAACCATACGTATAATACCTATAATTATAAATATCCTGTAAAACGTGGCCACTATGCAAGCAGGGCACCTGCCTACCGTAATCCGTACCCACGCAAAATAACAGATAAGTATTTACAAAAATTAACAGAATCTGTATATCGTTCAGATACAACTAGAGCACCAACGGGGAATTATTCACGCAGAGCTTATATGCCCAATAAATAAAAAAATAAGGCAAAAAAATGGAAAAACTAATTATATTTGATTGTGATGGTGTGCTTGTTGATAGCGAGCCAATTAGTAATCGTGTTGTAGTTGAAAAACTAGAAGATCATGGCTGTTCTCTTTCAGAGGAAGAATCCCAAGAGAGATTCACAGGAATAAGTATGGCTACATTAATGGATATTGTAGAAACTGATTTGGGTGTAAAACTACCAGATCATTTTGAAGCTGAAGTACACGCTGAAACTACAGCTGCATTTGATAGAGATTTACGTCCTGTCTCTGGTGTTATAGAAGCTCTGATGAAGCTAAATGTAACTAAATGCATCGCATCTAGTGGCTCACCTAAAAAAATAGAGCACTCATTAGGTTTAACAAAACTAGATGGAATTTTTGATAAAGAATCTATTTTTAGTGCGCACATGGTAGAACGAGGTAAACCACACCCAGACCTATTTCTTCATGCTGCAGAGAAAATGGGCGTAGAACCTCGTGACTGTATTGTGGTAGAAGATAGTCCTGCCGGAGTAAAAGCTGGACGAATGGCTGGTATGGTGGTATTAGGTTTTACAGGCGGAAGCCATGCACAAGATCCTAGTTACCGCGCAAGATTAGAAGCTGCTGGTGCAGATATGATTTTTGATGATATGAAAATGCTACCAAGATTAATCGGAAGATAAAAAGTAAAAATGAGCAAACAAGATTACTACCAAACACTAGGTGTTGCAAAAGGTGCATCAGACGTAGAGCTAAAAAAAGCTTACCGTAAAATGGCAATGAAATATCACCCAGACCGTAACCCAGATGATGCCAGTTCAGAAAAAAAATTCAAAGAAGTTAATGAAGCATACGATATTCTAAAAGATGCTCAAAAACGTGCTGCCTACGATCAATACGGTCATGCAGCATTTGAACAAGGCGGCGGCGGTGGAGCTGGCGGTTTTGGCGGTTTTGGCGGCGGAGCAAATAGTGCTGATTTTGGCGATGTATTCGGAGATTTTTTCGGAGATATGTTCGGTGGCGGCGGAGCATCTGCAGGTCATGGTGGAAGAGAACGTGGTGGAGATTTACGCTACAATTTAACAGTTAATTTAGAAGATGCGTATGCAGGTAAAACAGTAAAAGTAAATATTCCAGCAGCCGTTGGTTGTGATACTTGTGGTGGTAGCGGAGCAAAAGCTGGTACAAGACCAGAACCATGTAGTGGTTGTGGCGGTAGCGGTCAAGTACGTATGAGCCAAGGATTTTTTAGTGTTGCACGTACCTGCCCTACTTGTAGTGGCCGTGGAAATATTATTCGTCAAGTATGCCAAAAATGTGGTGGTAGTGGACGTACAAATAAAGAGAAAAATATCTCAGTTAATATTCCCAAAGGAGTTGATAACGGAACTCGTATTCGCTTATCAGGTGAAGGAGAAGCTGGTAGATTTGGCGGGCCAAGCGGTGATTTATATATTTTCATTCAAGTTAAAAAACATAATATTTTTGAACGAGATAACAAAGATATATACCTAAAACTTCCACTAAATTTTGTAGATGCAGCACTTGGTACAACAATGGAAATACCAACTGTAGATGGTGGAAAAGCACGTCTAAAAATTCCTGAAAGTACTCAGCCTCGTCAACAATTTAGGTTGCGTGGTAAAGGTATGCCTCAACTAAATAGTTCTAACAATGGTGATATGTTCGTTATTGTGGATGTAGAAATTCCTCATAAAATAAGCAAACAACAAAAAGAATTACTAAGAGAATTCCGGAACAGCGCCAAAGGTGGAAGCCACACTCCAGAAGAAAAAGGTTTTATGGATAAAGTTTCTAAATTTTGGGGTAATGCTTCTTAATATTTGCATTTAGCCAATATTTAAATTAAAAAGGAATGTATAAATATACATTCCTTTTTAATTTAGGAGATACCTAATGGAAAACACACTTAGCGAATTTAATACAAAATTCCGTACTAAAAAACTGCTCATTGTAAGTAATGATTCTTGGAATTGGTCTCTACGACCTGCCCAAGCAACTCTTGGAACAAGCATTTTATCACTGAAACGTTATGCTTTACATTTTTCTGATATAACAGAAACAGAAGCCCAAGATTTACAAAAAATGATTAAAACTATTGAAAGCACCATGAAAAATGCTTTTGATTATAACATTATGAATTACTTAATGTTAATGATGGTAGATCATCATGTTCATTACCATGTAATTCCACGTTACGATAATAAACGTGAATGTGCAAACCTTTCATGGCAAGATACAGGTTGGCCGGCCCTCCCTGATATTATTGGTAATCAACACACAGATACAAATTGCCTTAGTAAGATTCAAGAAAAATTAAAAGCTAATTTGTAAGATAAAAAGAACCGCCATTATTGACGGTTCTTTTTACTTGGTAATAAAGCTTTAAGCAGCTTCCATACTCTCTGAATATTTACCAGTTGCAGCAGCGCCATTACATTTAGAACGTAATGCTAAAACACGCTGAGCAGCAGCAACATTTTCTGATTTACCACCCCAAGCTTGTAATCCTGCAGCTTGTAATGCACGTCCGTAAGAAAAGCTTAATGGCCAAGGTGTTACACCCATTTGATTCATCAAGTTAAGGTGCATTGTTGCATCTTCATCTGATTGTCCACCTGAAAGGAACACGATTCCTGCTGTATTTTCATTAACAGTAGCATTTAAAACTTCTACTGTTGCTTTTGCAACTTCATCAGCTGTTGCTTGAGTTACACAACTTGCACCAGAAACAACCATACTTGGTTTAAGTAACATACCCTCAAAATATACACCACGTTCTTCTAATGCATTAAAAACACTAGCGAATGTTTGTAATGTAGCTTCTTTACAACGTTCAAATGTATGATCACCATCCATTAAAACTTCTGGTTCTACAATTGGAACAATACCTGCTTCTTGGCATAACCATGCGTACTCTGCTAAGCGTTTTGCATTTTCATCTACACATTTTTGTGTTGGATTTGTATCTGTAATATTAATTAATGCACGCCATTTTGCAAAACCTGCACCCATTTCAGCATATTCTGCTAAACGATCTGCTAAGCCTTCTAAACCTTCAGTTACATTTTCACCTTCACCAAATGCAATCAAACCTGCATCTACTTTAATACCAGGAATAATGTTTTGTGATTTTAGGGTATCTGTAAATTTTTGACCATCAGTTGTACTTTGACGCAATGTTTCATCAAATAAAATAATACCGCTAATATAATTACCTAAATTAGGAGTAGTAAAAACAGTTTGACGCCAACCTTGACGATAGCTTTCTTCATTAGGCATTCCAATGCTAGCTAAACGCTTGCCCATTGTGCCATTACTTTCATCTGCTGCAAGAATACCTTTACCAGTTGCAACTAGTGCCTCTGCTGTTTTTTTCAAGAGTTCTTTATTCATTTTTTACCCCTTTTTATCGTTTATAATGGAGTAGATTTTAAGTTATTTAGAGAGAGAAGTCTAGAAACTATATGACTTTACTTAATAAGTGTTTATTTATATTCACTAGCTAATGATACGTAATGTTTAGCATTTCCTGCAATGAAAGATCTATCATCATCATTCATATCACGCATTTTACGAGCAGGAAACCCGCTCCATACTTCACCAGTTTTTACTGTTTTATTTGGGGTAACAACAGCACCTGCGGCAATCATGCAATCATCTTCAATAACTGCACCATCCATGATAGTTGCGCCCATTCCAATTAAGCAACTATTACCAACTGTACAGCCATGCAAAATTGCATTGTGACCAACTGTAACGTTTTGACCAATAACTAATGGATGAGTTTTATAGGTAACATGGCATGTTGTACCATCTTGAATATTAGTGTTTTCACCAATACGGATATAATTCACATCACCACGAATAGTAACGTTAAACCATACGCTTACATTTTTTGCTAACACTGTATCACCAATCACAACACTAGCTGGTGCAACAAAAACACCCTCTTCAAGTATTGGTGAAATGCCTTTGTAAGGCATAATTATAGGATTAGCCATTTTTCTTCAAATAAGAAATATTACGAGTTGCCAAAGAAGATCCTGCTTCATCTTTTTTAGGTTTTGAAGCAATAATGCGTGGAGTTTTCTCACTTTTCATTTCGCATCTGCCTTGCAGTTGTGCACCATCTACAATATTAAGTACTCCGTAAGTAACATCACCTCTAATAATAGCGTGGGCACGGCATTCAAGTTTTTCCTCAATATCAACTTCGCCTGTAACCATACCATCTGTAACCATATTTGTTACATCAACAGATCCATTTACAACAGCATCTTTACTTAATACTAAAGTTCCTTTTTTGCCATCATATACAGAAACTCTGCCATCTATTTTACCATCAATACGTAATGTACCCGCGAAATAAACATCTCCGATAACACCAACTTTGCCCGAAATAAAGCAATGACCATCTTCACCACGTGAATCTACCACGTCAAATGACACTTCTTTTTTCTTCCAAAACATATTTAAAATTCCCCCTGTAGTCTACTAAAATGCTTTCCAGCATCTTGCTGCTAGTTTATCAGATTTATCATATGCTCTAATATCTAAAATGCGCAATGAATCTTCCGATTTTTCTATTTTAATATTACCTGTTAAATGAACATCTCTTTTTAACGTAATATCTCTTGCATGTGCAACAGGTAAATCTTCCATTGTATTTATAGACAATCTATTTGCACCAATAACTCTGAACTTAACGTTATACGTTTTTTTGCTCTTATTATCAACATCTTCAATCATAAAATTAACTTTATATTTCAGATTATTATTTTTTGCATCTAATTGAATGTTAAAGCACTGTAAAGGTGCCTTCTCTGCAGATTTTTCCATTAGTGCATTATAAAAACTCAACCTATTTTTAAGTTCAAATACAATATCCTCTGTTTTCTGTAGATTTTCTGTTGCTGTAGCTCTGGCATTTTCTACAATAGCAACACGAGCCTCTGCTTCTGCACGATATTTACGTTCCTCGGCCAGTGAATCAGTTAATTTTAGATTAGTATTTATAAGCTTATTATTTTTACTTTCTACCTCAGATAGAAGATGAATATCTGCGGCCATATCAGCAACTTCTGTACCGATAATTTTTGGTGCCACAACATTATAAGCAACATAATAAGCAACGACAGGCCAAATAAATATAGTAAAAATCCAAAAAAGAATCCAAAAACCAGACATATGAAAGCTAGTCACTTTACCGCTAGTACTTCGATTAGGAATAATGTTAATTGTGTAAGCCACGTGCCCTTAAATATCCATAGTTAAAACTGCTATACATACTACTTTAGGAGGCTTTACGTTCTTCAATTTCAAAAAATTGTAGAATCTCTTCTGAAAGAGTATCTAACTGAATTGATTCATCCTGTTCAGTTGTATCTTCTATTTCCACAATATCAAATATTTCAGTGATATTTGGATCTGCTTTGTTTTCAGTCATTAATTTAGCGCCTTATTATTTTTATTACGCTTTACCGTTTGGTTTAACATACGGAAAATTAGCCAAAAATGCAAGTCAATTATTTAGAAAAACTTAAAATAATCTTATATGCTTTTGCTGCGCTAGTTTCTAGTTTTTCGGCTAATTCCTTCTTAAGAACTTTAGGAGAAACTCCGTTAGATAAGGATAATTTAATATATTCTTCAATATCTTCTTGTGAGGTTGGCTCTGCTTTCTCACCAGCTACAACCAAAGATATTTCACCTAAAATACTCTCTCTTTCACTAAGAAGTTTGTATAAATCAGCCAAAGATGTACGAATTATTTCTTCATGTATTTTTGTTAACTCTCTGCATAAGCAAACTTGCCTATTTTCACCAAACACATCAATCATTACATTTAAAGTATCTAGTACTCTGCGTGGAGATTCATAAAAAATCATTGTTTCAGCATAAGTATTTAATTCAGCTAAACGCTTTTGTTGTTTTGATTTTTGGCGTGGTAAAAACCCTTGAAAAAAGAATCTATCACATGGTAATCCGCTAACTACAACTGCCGTAGGAGCAGCACTTACACCAGGAATTACTTCAACTTCAACACCTTTTTCTATTGCTGTACGAGCCAGTAAAAATCCAGGATCAGATATACCTGGCATCCCTGCATCACTAATAAAAGCAACGCTATTTCCCTCTTGTAATAATTGGACAACACCGTTAGATGATGTTTTTTCATTGGCATTATGATGAGCAATTAGCCTTGAAGGTGTAATGGAAAAGTTAGTGAGAAGTTTTTTTGCTTTACGAGTATCTTCCGCTGCAATGATATCAACTTTTTTTAGAGTTTCAATGGCACGAAAAGTTATATCTTCCCAGTTACCAATTGGTACTCCTACTAAATATAATGTACTCATTACTTTTCAGCTTCTATATAAAGTGTTGGGCGTTTTGATCTTCTGGTTAACTTACCTGCCCAAGTTGAAGCAACATCTACTTTTCCACCAGCTGGAATATATTTTTTACTCAGAATTTTTAACCCTAATTTAGAATAACTTTTAATTAAATGTGCCATAAGTTCTTCGGAATTCATTTCAGGAAGATTTAAATCTTCACGTCTTTTATCATCTTCAAATACTTGCATATTAATATAAAAATCAAAATGACACTTCTCTTTTCCTAATGCTAGAAACTGATCCATTACTTTTTTATCTGGCTCACTAACTGCTTGTAGCAAGCTTCCCCATGGATAATTTATTGAAATAGAATCTGCTATGCCAACCATATCATCTGGCATTTCTAGAATATTCATACAAATAAATATGGCATTAGGAGTTCCTCCTCTTGCTGGTTTCTTTATAGCTCTGCTTGAACCTTCACGCAAGCTTTCACGTGCTGCATCTATACCAATAACAAAAGTATCTGGTTTTTCTTTAGCTAATCTCCATGCAAACAGACCATCACCTGTACCTAAATCTATATGGGTATGGCTATAATTTTGTGCAAGATTCTGCACAGCTTCTACGCTGATTTTTTCGGATTTTTTACTTTTAATTTGCTCTAACATTTTGGCAGTATATATATTTATGAAGTTATTTCAACTGTAGAAGAACTGTTAGCCATTTTTGCCAATGACCTACTGGAAATCTTTCGTTGGTAACTTTATTGAAATATAATATTTCAAAGTTATTTTTATCTGCAAGACTTTGTATCATTTCTTCATTGTAGCCTTGAAAGAACCTTCCTGTAGATTTTTGAATGTAGCCACTGTCACCTTCTCTTAAAGTTAAATAAAATAAGCCTTTTTTCTTTAATACTCTAGCTGATTCTTTAAAGAACTTATCTGCACCAATGGCAGTATGGAAAACATATGGGACGTGCAACAGGCTCCTTTGAGCATACACAATATGAAATTCACTATCTTTAAACGGCATATTTTCTGCGTACCCTTGAAAAATAGAGCTCTCTAATAAATACCCATCTTTTTCTTTCTTATTACACATATCAATAAAAATTTCAGAAGGTTCTAGGCCTACAGCTTTAATATTATCTAATGTTTGAAAAAATGCTAAGTCCTCCCCTGGACCACTGCCTATATCTAGCAAATTATGTTTTTGGTTCGGGAAAATTTCTTCCAACCTATTTAATACTGGGTAAATATTTTTTTCTATTTCTTCAAAATATGCTTTATATTGTTTAACGTAACTTTTACCATAAGACCTATAAGATTCTGCTACGCTTTCACGTAAATCTTCTAATGATTGCAATTGTTTCGTAGAATTTAAATTACTAAATGAACCATTATTTATATTTTCAACAACTTCTTGTATTTTAGTCTTTAAAGTCATCAGATTCTGCTAGCACTGTGAAGTAACCTTTAACAATAGGTCCATGACGGTTAAGCTGAATAACTCCGTAAATATCTTCTTGTAGCTGGCGACGCAATACATTCATCGCACTTTCAGGAATATCGCCGTTCATCATAACCCTGTTAATAATGGCATCTACTGCCATTTTTGGGTTGTTAGCATGAATAGTAGACATTGAACCAGAGTGACCAGTATTAATAGCTGAACAAAATGCAAAGGCATTTTCTTTACGAATCTCACCCAAAATAATTCTATCTGGACGCATACGTAAACAAGCGTTCAACATTTCACCAATCATTTCATCTACATTACTACCACCAAATAAAAGCGGTAAGTGATTATGTTGAGGAACTTCAAGTTCAGGAACATCTTCCAGTGTAATTAATCGTTCATGCATTGGAATATAACTAAGAACAACGTTAGTGAAACTTGTTTTACCAGAACTTGTACCACCTGAAACTAAGATAGTTTTTGAACTTTTAATGGCATCTATAATTGCGACTTTATCTTCTTCACTTAAATTATAATTATCAATGGTAAATTTTTCTTCTTTCACCAAACGAATACACATGGAAAAACCATTTTTACAACCCATACCAGCAACAACTTGAACACGGTGCCCCTGTGGCATTTTACAAGAAAGAACTGGTGTAGAAGGTCCAAAAACTAGTCCAAACCTACTTGCAAGAACACGGGTAGCATCCATTAACTGCTCTTCAGTTAGCTCTGGCGCTTCAACAAATTCCCAGCTACCATCAATCATCTCATAACCAACTTCACCCGGTTTGTTAATAACAACTTCTCGTGCCTTTTCAAGTTTATCAGATGTCATGTAGGCAAGTAGAGGCCCAAGATACCTTTCCTCAATTGGGTCTAAAGCAAATTCATCTGTTGAACCTGCACCTGATTCTTTTTTTTCTTCTTCAGTCATATAATTGTTTTCCTTGTTACCTATATAGTTTAGGAATGAATTGCTCTTTTTTCAACTGCTAGGGCAGCCTCTTTTGTAACTTCACTTAATGTTGGATGAGCATGAACAGTACGAGCAATATCTTCTGCGCTAGCACCAAACTCAATTGCAGCAACACCTTCTGATATCATATCTGATGCATGAGAGCCTATAATATGCATACCTAAAAGTTTATCTGTTTTTTTATCTGCTATTATTTTTACAAAGCCATCAGCTTCACCCATTGCTAAGGCTTTACCATTTGCTCTGTAATAAAATTTACCAATTTTAAGTTCATGACCAGCTTCTTTAGCTTCATCTTCTGTATAGCCAACCCCTGCAATTTCTGGTGATGTATAAACAACAGATGGAATAGCATGATAATCTATATGAGCATGCTGACCTGCTAACATTTCCACACAAGCAACGCCCTCTTCCTCACCTTTATGGGCAAGCATTGGCCCAGGAATACAATCTCCAATAGCGTAAATGCTCGAAATATTTGTTTGGTATTTTTCATTTACTAAAATAACGCCGCGGTCATTAGTTTTTATGCCTAGTTTATCTAATCCTAGTTTTTTAGTATTGGCATAACGACCAACTGAAACTAAAACTTTATCTCCTGTTAAGGTCTCCTTTTTGCCATCTTTAGTTTCAATAATAACTGTTGCACCCTTGGCTGTTACTTTTACAGATTTTACGCCACAACCTAGTTTAAATTTCAAGCCTTGACGAACAAAAATATTACCAGCTTCTACAGATAAATCTTTATCCATAATTGCTAGTGGTTTATCTGTTATATCAACAAGAGTAACTTCTGCACCAAGCCTACGCCAAACAGAACCCAGTTCCAACCCAATAACTCCTGCTCCAATTACAATTAAATGTTTTGGAACGGATGTAAAACTTAATGCTTCAGTTGAACTGACAACAGTTTTACCATCAAATTTTGCAAATGGAAGTTCTACTGATTCACTCCCTGCTGCTATTAAAATATTTTTTGCAGTTATTTTTTCTTTGCCAACAGTTACTTCGTGTTCGGCCGTAACAGTTCCAAAACCTTCAAATACTGTAACTTTATTTTTTTTCATAAGCATAGCAATACCGCCTGTAAGCTGTTTCACTACATCATTTTTTCTACCAACTAATTTTTTGACATCTAATTTAACATTACCAACTGTAATACCGTGATTGCCTAAGTGATTTTGCGCTTCCTCAAACTTTTCAGATGAAGAAAGAAGTGCTTTGGAAGGGATACATCCAACATTTAAGCATGTTCCACCTAATGTTTTACTTTTCTCAATTATGGCCACATTCATACCAAGTTGAGCGGCACGAATTGCTGCTACGTAACCTGCTGGGCCTGAGCCTATTATTGCTAAATCAAACTTATGTGTCATATTTTCTTCTTCTTTATATTAATAGTTATTAATATGGTATCCGCAGAATAGTGAACTAACAAGAAAAGACACAAATAAGTTTTAATCAGTGTTGTGCAAATCCCGCAATCTACCTTCGCACATACCATATTTTAGCCATTCACATTTTGCACAGGCTTTATGATGATTTTCTATAGTCATGTATTTTTTAAGACGCTGTTTTGCTTCACCCCAAGTTAATTCATCTCCTGTTTTAAGGCGAAGAATTTCTATATGAGCCTTATCTAAAGGAGTTGTAATTTCATATTGCTTACATATTTTACCTATATTTTTCGGACAAGCAGAACATACATTATCATCCACCCCCTCAGTTACTTCTATAAGAATATCATCACCATTTTCACTGCGAAGTTCTGCTACTATCTGGGTAAAGTTTTTAACAAACTTTGTAGAATATCCTTTTCCTTCAAAGCATAAAGAACATAAAAAATGGTGTGGACGAAATTTAATTTTCATTTATTTATTAAATATGTTCATACTCACCAGCACCACTTTTTAATTCAGTGCGACTTTTAGGGCGTATTTCTAATTCTTGTTTGGCAGTAATAAGTTGATCTTCTTCGTATGTTCCTTGTAATACCACACCAGAACCTGTCCATGTATGAGCACCAATAACAGTCCCCGGAGAAGTAATTACATTTGCGGCTAAGCGGACGTAATCACCAAGTATTGCGCCGAAGAAATCTAATCCAGAATCAGTAACTTCATCGCCTAGCTTCACTTTAATATTAGTTTGATTAAACTTACGATTAGCTAAAATTGTACCTGAACCAACACGAGCACCAAAACCAAGAAGACTGTCTCCTGCAAATGTACCATCTTGGATTTTTGCGCCAGGGAGAGCAAGGGTATGTTTAATATCTGCACCATGACCAATTACGCAATCATCACACAAGTAAACACCTTTACGCAGGTTACTATGCGGACGAACACTCACGTTTTTACCAATAATAACGGGGCCTTCAATTACTACACCAGAATGAATAACAGAACCTTCGCCAATAAATACATTACCGTAAATATAAGCGCCCTCTTCCACTGATCCATGGATTGTTTGGCCTTTTAAATCGTCAAAACGAGAGTTAAGATTTTTTAAAATATCTAGTGGGTTATCAAAACCTTCTAGCCATGTTTTTAGTTCACCATTTGGTAGATTTGATAGGTTGAATAAGTCTTTAGTATTCATAAGTTAAACTCCAAGCAACATTTTAGCAGGATCTTCAAGACACTCTTTAACCTTCACAAGGAATGAAACAGATTCACGACCATCTACAATACGGTGGTCATAAGTCATCGCAACGTACATCATAGGACGGATAACAATTTCACCGTCAACAACAACAGGGCGTTCCTTAATAGCATGCATACCTAAAATACCACTTTGAGGGTAATTTAAAATTGGCATAGACATCATCGAACCAAAAGTTCCACCATTTGTAATAGTAAATGAACCACCTTGCATTTCATCAATACCAAGTTTTCCATCTCTGGCTCTTGTTGCTACATCTTTAATAGCTAGCTCAATTTCTGCAAAACTCATTTTATCTGCTTCACGAATAACTGGTACCATTAAACCTCTTTCAGTTGAAACTGCAATACCAATATCATAAAAGTTTTTCTGTACATATTCACCATCGCGAATTTCAGCATTTAATGCTGGCCATGCTTTTAATCCTTCAATAACAGCTTTAGTGAAAAATGACATAAAACCAAGTTTAACATCATTAGCTTCTACAAATTTATCTTGGTGTAATTTACGTAATTTCATAACTTCACTTAAATCAACTTCGTTGTAAGTTGTAAGTAAAGCTGCCTCATTTTGAGAAGTTTTTAAACGTTTAGCTATTACTTTACGAATATTGGGTAATGGTGTTGTAGTTTCTCGCTCACCAACACTTGCTGGAGCAGGTATTGCGGTAGCTGGTGTTGTATCTACAGCTTTTGCGCCCATCAGAGTAACTTTTGCCATGTATTCTAGTACATCACCTTTAGTTAATCTTCCACCTTTTCCTGATCCGCTAATCATACTTGCATCTACATTGTTTTCTTCAACAAGCTTACGTACTGCTGGGCTAAGTGGTGGCATGTCATCTGGAATATTTGCTACTTGTTGTGTTTCTTCAATTACTGAAGAACTTTCTGCAACTGGAGAAACTTCAACTGTTGGTGCAGCAGCTTCTTCAGCTACTGGAGCTGGCTGAACAGGAGAAGCGCCTGTCGCACCTGCTTCAATTTCCCCCATTAACTGACCAACCGTAACGCTTCCACCAGCAGGAACAGCAATTTTAACTAGCTTACCTGTTGCAGGTGCTGTTACTTCTAAATTAACTTTATCTGTTTCAAGCTCAGCAATCAGTTCGTCTTCTGTTACCATATCACCTTCTTGTTTTGCCCAGCTTGCAATTATTGCTTCGCTGATACTCTCACCCATTTGAGGTGTTTCAATTTTGATTGTCATAATTATGCTCCTATTTAGCAAATGATTCTGTTACTATTCTTAACTGTTCTGCAATATGGCGTTTAGCTGAACCAACTGATGGACTTGCCGACATATCTCTACCAATATAACGCATTGTTTTATCTAGTTCAGGCTGTAAGTTATCCAGTAAGAATGTCCACGCACCTTGGTTACGAGAATCTTCTTGTGTCCAACAAATTTCTGCCTTTTTAGCTGTGGCCAATAATTTTTTAATTTCTTCCGTTGGCAAAGGATAAAGCTGTTCTAAACGAACTAGAGCCACATCTTTAATTTTATTTTCATTGCGATAATTAAGTAAATCGTAATAAATTTTACCAGCACATAAAACTACTCTGCGTGCTGAACTAAGTTTTACCTCTGTATCAGAAATTACTTTTTCAAATTTACCTTTAGTTAATTCATCAACTGAAGAAACAGCTAATGGATTACGCAGCATACTTTTTGGTGACATTGTAATAAGTGGTTTACGATATTTACGATGAATTTGTCTACGCATTAAGTGGAAAATTTGCGCTGGTGTTGTAGGATTTGTAACAACCATATTATTTTCACCACAAAGTTGTAAATAACGTTCTAATCTTGCTGATGAATGTTCTGGTCCTTGTCCTTCATGTCCATGAGGAAGTGAAATAACTAAGCCGCTCATACGTTGCCATTTTTCTTCTGATGATGCAATAAATTGATCTATCATAATTTGAGCCCCGTTAGCGAAATCGCCAAATTGTGCTTCCCATACAGTTAATGTATCAGGATCAACCAATGAATAACCATATTCAAAACCAAGCACTGCAAATTCAGATAAACAGCTATTCCAAACTTCTAAAGTTGCATCTTTTTTAGCAACATTTTCAACTGGAGAGCTTTCTGTACCATCTGCACCATATTGAGTTATATGACGATGAGAAAATGTACCACGTTTTACGTCTTGCCCTGAAATACGTACGCTATGTCCTTCTGTTAGTAATGAACCATAAGCAGCAACTTCAGCACTCCCCCAATCCATAGGCTCTTTGCCTAATAGCATGTTTTTACGACGTTCCATCATTTTTTGAACTTTAGAGTGTACAGGGAAGCCTTTTGGCCAATCTGTAATACTATTAGCAATAACTTTAATAGTTGCCGCACTAACAGATGTTTTTGTTTGGCGTTTACTATCTGCCTGAATATTTGCCCAGTTACCATCTTCAGAGAACATACAAATATTTACTTCAACACCTTTTTTACCTTTTTCAAAAGCTTTTTGGATTTTATCTGTATAACCACCCTCAAGCTTTTTAATTTCATCAGCTGTAAAGCTACCCTCAGATTTAAGTTTATCTGAGTAAAGGTTATAAGGTCTTGGGTGTTGTTTAATTTTTGCATACATTTCTGGTTGAGTGAATGTAGGATCATCACCTTCATTATGACCATAACGACGGTAACAAACCATATCAATAACTACATCTTTATTAAATTTCTGGCGCCATTCCATAGCAAGTTGCATAACATGATTACAAGCTTCAACATCGTCTCCGTTAACGTGGAAAATTGGCACTTGAAGCATTAAAGCTACATCTGTGCAATATTCTCCGCTAAATGCGCCTTGTGGGTTACCAGTAAAACCAATTTGGTTATTAATTACCAAATGGATTGTACCACCAACACTGTAGCCATCTAGGTTAGCTAGGTTTAAACTTTCAGTTACTACTCCTTGGCCTGCAAATGCGCTATCACCATGAATAAGCAATGGTATAACTTTACCTTTACCATGAACTTTTTCCTTAGCTTTTGCACTACCCATTACAACAGGGTTCACAGCTTCTAGGTGGCTAGGATTATTTAATAATGACATATGAACTTTATGTCCGCTTTTAGTAGTAACATCATATGATTTACCTTGGTGATATTTCACATCACCTGAAATATTTTCTGGTAGTTTGATTGTATCACCAAAACTACTAAATACTTCTTCCATTGGTTTGTTTAGAATATTAACAAGTACGCTCATTCTTCCACGGTGTGCCATACCAACAAGAATATGATCTACACTATGGCTTCCTGCAACATCAATCATTGTATCTATCATTGGGATCATTGCGTCTCCGCCCTCACCTGAAAAACGTTTCATACCTACAAATTTTGTATGTAAAAAGTTTTCAAAACGATCATTAGCAATTAAGCCAAGTAACATGCGTTGTTTTTCTTCTTTTTTGTAATTAGGGGTATTTTGTGTTGCTTCCATTTTACTACGCAACCATCTGCGTTCTTCTTGGTTAGTAAGCATACCGTACTGTACACCAACACTACTTACATAAGTTTTTTTCAAACTAGCTAAAATATCTCCAAGGCTTGCTTCTGCGCCTTCAATAACACCATCACTAACAAATTTTTGAGTTAAAGCTGAATCATCTAGGCCAAATGCTTGCAAGCTTAAATCTGCACCAAGTTTAGGTGCTGAATCTAGTGGGTTAGTATGTGCCCATTTGTGTCCGTGACTTCTGTAAGCTTGTATTAAACGAGAAACATTGTTTTGTAAGCTAGATGCTCCAGTAATTCCAACACTAGATGATATTGGCATAGCGCCATTAGCTGGCATAAGGTTTGCGGCCGAGCCATTTTTAAAATATTCTTGCCAAGAAGATGGAATAGAAGATGCATCTTTTTGATATTTTTGGTAAAGCTCGTCTAAGAACGGTGTATTTTGGGCAGTGCTAGATTGTGTCATAATGTATTCTTACCTTGTTATTTTACTTTTTAGTTAAACAATACAGTGGGAGAAGTGTAGCACATGATTTCTTCTTTTTAAATGGCTTTTTTAGACACAAAAAAACTGGCCCGCAAGCAGGCCAGTTATCGATGTTACATGTTACAAGTTATAAAATTAACGCATTCTTTTTATTTGACGACGTACATCGTCTAAAGAAAAGACTGCTCGGCCAATTGCCATAAGATGATTACTTTTAACACCACCAATGAATTCATTGTTGATATCAATACCATCTTCGGCAATAGTACCATTTGCAAATTCATGTACATAGATATGAAAAGAATCCGCAGATGTTACTGATTTGCCATGCATTGGTCGAGTTCTTTCGAATACCATACGGTATGCAAAATACTTATTATCAACTTCCAATGGTCCAACCATAAATCCACGTTCTTCAACAAAAATAGCACCAGTATTTACATCACCGCCAGTATAGTTGTTGTAGAGAACTACATAATTTGTAGTTCCTCCAAAAGAAACAGGGAAATTATGGCCGTGCCATGTATTCTCCAAGCATGAAGGACCATTTTCTTGGTCATGATAACACTTGGTTTTCTTTTCCAGCTTTGAAAAAGTTTTAGCAACCTCTTGCTGAATTTCAGCCATGGTGTAACCACCAACTTTAAAACCAGCATGAGCTACGGAAGTAGCAAGAATAATTGTTGCCATAGCGACAACTTTAAAAAAATGTTTCATTTAAATTTCCTCAGCACAAACGTGCCAAAAGCCCCAAAGGGGAATAAAAGACAAGGCAGATATTTCAAAACCCATAATGTGGGCACTAAAACATATGCCTCACGGGTTCAATATAACTATGTTATAGGTACTTTTTTACTAATTTTCAATAGGGCTAGCATAAAAAAACAGCTTATATTAAACAAGCTGTTTTTTTATGCTACTCTAAAATTATAATTTTATATCTTGAATATCCTTTTTCGCTACACGTAAAACATTTTTTATATCTTCAAGTTGTTCCCAGTGTGGAACACGTTTTGCATCTATCCATTTACCAGTATCTTTAGTTAGCCTAATTTTACTATCCAAAGATTCTCCAAATTCAACAACATATACATTAAAAATTGTTCTACCTGATGTTTCTTCAACAATTAAATGATATTCGTATTGTTTACCATCCTTATTAAGAAGTGGGTAAATGATAAAACCATATTTGGCTTTAGATGATTCAGTTTGTGCATGATAGTAAATATCAACGTCAACCGTACGTCCAAAATATCCTACAGGAACAGTTGTACCATGCATGTTGGCCATTTTATTGCGGTCAGATAGATGTTGTTTTGTTTCCCATTCACGAAATATTTTTTTAACTTGCAAATGCATACTAGCAGATGATGCTCCGCTAGCATGGCTTACAGAAACTGAACTAAAAAAAAGCAAGCTAACTACAAATACTGCAGAAATAATTTTATTAATACTATTCATTAAGATCTCCTCGTCTATATGACGATATATAGGGTAAGTTTATTAATAAAAAAGAAAAAGATATGTCTGCCATATTTAGGCAAAAACATATCACCTAAAAATTGAATATAATAAACCTACACATTTTATGTAATATTTTCAAGAATTTTCAGAAAGAATTTCAAACAACTCTTCAAAATCCACCCAATTTAATGCGGGGTAATTTGCTAAACGAAAAGTAGTAGGTTTTAACTTGCTATAGCCAGTACCAAGTTTAATTCCTTTGGCTTCTGTTTTTTCATGAGCCACTGCAATATTTTTTTCTGTTCCCGTAATACAAATAGTGGCAAAAGAACGGTGTGATTTATCTTTTACAAATGGTGTATATAAAGGATGGTTTTCAAAAAATGCATAAATTTTTGTCGCACGTTCACGCATACGTTTTTCAATTGTGGCAATACCGCCATTATGATTCCAACGAGTCAACTGTTGTTTCAATAAATAAATATTCAAAATATTAGGTGTTTGAACAGTTTGGAATTTTTCATCCATAATTTCTTTTAAATCATGTATTTGAAAACAGCCAACACATTCTCTATCTTTTTTCATCTGCTCAGCTTTTTTAACAGCGGCAGGCGAAAGAATCATCACCCCCAAACCACTAGGCAAACCTAAACCTTTTTGTACAGATAAATACCAAATATCTGCATTTTCAATATCAAAACTAGCTACACCTGCAATAGAAGTTATGTCTACAGCAAGTAGTTTTTTAGGGTGAGCAGTTCTTAGTTTATAAATATCATCCGCACGACAGGAAACACATGAACTAGTTTCATTATATGCCAGTGCAATTAATTCCATATCATCTGGAATATCAACAGAGTAATCATTAAGTTCACCCCATTCTACTGTATTTTTTAAGGTTTCACCCTTCCATGATTTAGCACAACGGTAAAATGCCTCTGAAAAATTACCATTACAAAAATGAAAGCTTTTTTCTTTTATTAAATTGTTTGTTATTACATCCCAAATATCTGTTGCTGAACCTGCAAATAATACTGTGTAACTTTCCGGAACTTTAAAAAACTCTCTTATTTCTTTAACTGCACCTTCAATTAAATCTGTACACTCTTGACTACGGTGAGAAATTTCTACTATTCTATGAGAACGTAATGAAGCAAGATCATCATATACTTCTGCAGAAATAGCAGTAGGACCTACCATAAATGACGTATTGTGCACTGGTTTCATATTAATAAAGTATCCTTGATCTTATGGTTCCTTCAAGTTTATTTATTTCTCTTAATGAAATATCATCACTTGTTTCAATATCAGTCACTACATAACCTATATCTTCATGAGTTTGCAAGTATTGTGCCGATATATTTAGATTCATACTAGAAAATAGTTCATTTAAATGCATTAACATTCCTGGTAAATTCTTATGAATATGTAATATTCTGCGTTTACCTTCATGTTGAGGCAAGCTAACTTCTGCAAAATTAACAGCAGAAATAGTTGAACCGTTATTACTATATTTAATCATTTTATCAGCAACTTCTAAACCAATATTTTCCTGCGCTTCAATTGTAGAGCCGCCAATATGCGGAGTTAAAATAACATTTGGCATATTACGAAGTTCTGATTGAAAAGTATCTGATTTAGATTTTGGCTCTTCAGGAAAAACATCTAGAGCTGCACCAGAAAGTTTACCACTATTTAATGCTAAAATAAGTGCAGGAATATCTACCACAGCTCCACGAGAGGCATTAATAAGATGAGCGCCATCTTTCATGCCAGCAATAGTTTCATCATTAATCATATTTTCAGTTAGTTCTGTAGCTGGTACGTGTAAACTAACAATATCTGATGCTTTTAATAATTCATCTAATGAAACAGGATTAGCATTTCCTAAGCATAATTTATTTACAATATCGTAATAAATTACGTTCATGCCTAGGTTTTCTGCAATTGCACTAACCTGCATTCCAATATGACCATAACCAATAATACCTAATGTTTTACCACGCACTTCATGAGATTTATCTGCATTTTTTAGCCATTCACCAGTTAAATGCAATGCCATGTTTCTTTGTGGAATACCTCGCATTAACATAATCATTTCAGCAATTACAAGCTCTGCAACACTTCTGGTATTAGAAAATGGTGCATTAAATACAGGAATACCTCGCCTTCTGGCTGCTTCCATATTAACTTGGTTAGTACCAATACAAAAACATCCAATCGCAAAAAGTTTAGGGGCGCTTGATAAAACATCTGCTGTAATTTGGGTACGAGAACGCAAACCAATAATATGAGCATTTGAAACTGCATTAAGCAATTCTTGTCCTTCCAGTGCTTTAGTATGATGAGTCACATTTGTATAACCATCATTTAAAAACATATCGACCGCTTTACTATGCACTCCTTCAAGCAGGAGAATGTTTATCTTTTTTTTATCTAAGGAAAATGTCATCTATAAAAAACCTTTTAAATAGTTATTCAAAAATTGTTTCAGCTCATTTATATCTGTAAAATAATGCTCTGCTTTTTCTTTTACTATTTGGCGTTTTATATGAATACCGCAACCAATAAATAAATCAGCCTGTTTATCTGCATATGTAGCATAATCTGTTAAACCATCACCAATAACTATTACTTTGCCATCTATTTTAAAACGAGATCTTAAGTACCTAATTAATAACGATTTACCATTATCTTGTATTAAAGGGTTAGATACATCAAAACCTGTAATATTGCCATTGTTATCAGAGGTAAAATGATTAGCAAAAACTTGTGATGCAGGAATATCTAATTCACGTGCTACAGGTAAAATATATTCTATAAAACCACCGCTCAAAATACATACTTTATGGCCTGCATCTTGTAATGCTCTAATATAATTACCCAGACCTGTGGTAACATGACCCTTTAGTTTTTCTGCAAATGGTTCGAACATACGTTTATTTAAATCAGAATAATTAAGTCTTTTAAGTAAAGAATCCTGAAAAGCCATTTCACCTTCCATACCTTTGCGAGTCATTTCTTTTATATTTTTTAATATATTTTCTTTATCTGTATTATTTTGCATACCCAATGAAATAAGCTCATCAAAGCTTTCTATATCCACCAGAGTGGAATCAAAATCAAAGAATATTGTATGGCGTTCAACTGAGTGCATTAATATATAACGTTTTTACTATGTTTTTATTGTTTTTTAAGGTATTAATCTTACACCGATAGCATACTAAATAATACAGGTATTTTAAATGATTTCAAAAAACAAGTTTGTAGAGATAATTGGCTGGTATGGAGCCGCTGCCATTTTAGGTGCTTATACTCTTGTAAGTTCAAGCATTATTCAATCAGATAGTATGTCATTTCAACTGCTAAATTTAACTGGCGCTGCAGCACTTATTTATTTAAACTATGTAAAAAAGGTATATCAAGTTGTTGTATTAAATGCCTTTTGGTTTGCCGTAGCTGGTATTGCGCTTATAAATATATTTTTGAGGTAACATGAAAACACTTAAAACAGACATTCTTATTTTTGGTGGTGGTATTGCTGGTCTTTGGCTTTTGGGTCAATTAAAAAAAGCTGGCTACAATGTTTTACTTTGTGAAAAGAATAGCCTAGGTGGCGGACAAACAGTCCACACACAAGGTATGTTACATGGTGGACTAAAATATACTATTAGTGGTAAAGCAACAGAAGGAGCAGATAGCTCTGCCAAAATGCCAAACATTTGGGAAGATTGCTTAAAAGGCAATGGCATTTTAAACCTAGCAGATACAAAAATCCTTAAAAAAGGCCAAGTTTTTTGGGCACCAGGTAAAATATCTGGAGCATTTAAAAATAATATGGCAGCAAAGTTATTAAGTGGTGAAGCTCACAAATCAGATAATGCTAAATGGCCAGAATTTTTCAAGAAACCAAAAGAACTTGATGGTAGTATATTTGAATTAGAGGAAACAGTAATAGATATTCCATCTATGCTGGAAACTTTCCGCACACAATATGCAGATAGCATATTCCAAGCAGATAGTGCAGATATGACATTTAAAATGGAGAATGACTCCGTTAAAAGTATTACTTACCAAGATACAATTATTGAACCACAAGAACTTATTTTAACTGCTGGCCAAGGAAATGCAGAACTAGCAGAAAAAATGGATATATCAAACCCAACTAGTGGGTGGCCAAAAATGCAGTTGCGTCCTTTACGTCAAGTTATGGTTAAGAATATTCCTGGAGAACTTTATGGTCATTGCGTAGGAAATGGCTTTAGACCACGTGCAACTATTTCTACACATTACACTAAAGATGGTGAGCCAGTTTGGTACATTGGTGCCAACATCGCCGAACAAATTAATGAAGGCAAAACAGAAGAAGAAACGATAGCCTTTGCAAAAAAAGAGCTAACATCCCTCTTCCCATGGGCAGATTTTTCAAAATGTACTTGGGCAACATGCACAATCAACCGTGCTGAACCAGAATGGGATGGAGGCTTAATGCCACCAAAAGCTCATTTAAGTATTGTTGGTGAAAATATTTTATCTTGCTGGCCAACAAAACTTACTTTTGCGCCTCAACTTGCTATGTTTATTGAAAAACATTTAAAAGAGAAAAATATAACTCCTCAAAACAGTGATTCTAAACCTACAAATTGGAAAACTCCTCCAATAGCACAAAACCCTTGGGATATAGCAACTTTTAAGGAGTACGTATAATGTTTAATTTATTTGGTTTTGGTTCAGAAAAAGAAGAACAACCAGAACATGGTATGAAATACCGTATGTTTGGTGATACGGGAATAAAGGTATCTGAACTTGGTTATGGTTGCGTTAAATTGGGTAGAAATACTGAAGTTAAATATCCAACTGGCTATGATTTACCAGATGATGAATATGTTGAAAAACTACTAGAACACTTACAAAGTTTAGGTGTTAATTTATTAGACACCTCCCCTGCTTACGGAATAGCCGAAGCAATGCTTGGAAAACACATGAAGAACCGAGATGATTGGGTTATAGCCACAAAGGCTGGTGAAGTTTTTGATGGTACAACTTCTCGTTATTACTTCACACCAGATTTTCTTAAAAGAAGTGTAGAAAGAAGCTTAAGTAAACTACGAACTGATTACATAGATATTTTTATGTTACACCTAGGATATCCTAGCGAAACACAAATTCTACAAGATGATAAAGTTTTACGAGTAATGGATGATTTAAAATCTGAAGGAATTATCAAAGCAACAGGAGCTTCAATTTACACTGTAAAAGGTGGTGAATTAGCACTAAAATATTATGATAGTGCTATGGTAACAACAAATCCAAACCACACTGGTGAAGATGAAGTTATAAGTTTAGCGGCAGAGTTGAACAAAGGTATTTTAATTAAAAAATCTTTAGGTTCTGGTAACTTAGAAGATTTTGGTGAAAATCCACTACATAACTGCTTCAACCATGTTTTCAAACAAAAAGGCGTAAGTAGTGCTGTAATTGCCTCTTTAACACTAGAAAATATTACAGAAAATGCAGGTATTATTAAAAATCTTAGTTTTGACCAATAGTTCATGAACTGGCTTACATATACCCTTCTTGCTTCTCTGTGTTGGACAGGCCATCTAACAGCTATTAAATTTATTGGTGATAAACTGCACCCCGCCCTTACAACTGCAACATATTATATTGTAGCATTTGCTGTTTCAGTTGGTTTTTATTTTTTCACATCCAAAGAAAAGTTAGGTGAGCAGAGCCTTATAACTGATTACAAAATGATAGGAGCTATTATTTGTGCGGGTACAGCGCTTGGTTTAACAAACTATTTTTTTGTTACTGCTATATCTAAAAATGCGCCTCTTTCCATGGGGTTCCCTATATATAGTGCAACTTGTATCCTTCTTGCTGCGCTTGTTGGAGTTGCTTTTTTTAGTGAATCCATCACCTTTGTAAAACTAGCAGGTTTTGCCTTAATTATTACGGGCTCTTTTTTGATCGTAAAGTAAATACTCTTTATAATTTATTATATTCTCATTATACACCTTGTATTTTTGTTGATTCTAACTATAATAAATTGTATACGTAATATAGTTATATCTTTATTTTTCTTTTTTAGGAAATTCTTATGTCATACAATATATGATCTACCTTATCAAAGCTCTTTAAGTATTAATATTGCCAACAAAGTTTTTGATGTTCTTACTAAGTACAAACTTATTAAGGATATTGATCGGACACGACATCACTTTATAGTGTTGCAATCTAACCCTAACCATATCTGTACTGAATATAGGCTTAGCTGTTTATGTTTAGATGATCAAAAATTCTGGAATACTAGCCGTAAATTCTACATATCTGAGAATATTGGCACCGCCAATGAAGAACTTGCCGAAGTTTACCTAGAGCATTGCAATGAAATTGCTACAAAACTCAATCTTATTTAACTGTTTTATCCAACCCGAGGAAATCTCATGAAAAAACTTTTTATTACTACCATGCTATTGTTAGTTACTAATTTTGCTTTTGCTGCTGAAGTATCAAACTCAAATGCATATTCCATAGCAAGTTCAGCTGACATTATTGCGCTAACACACAAACATATGCAAAACCTGCCTGAGCCAGCAATAAGAGACGTACAAGGAACTACAACTAATTTTACCGCAGTAAGCTCATGTATGAGCTTTGATGAAAAAACTTCGGCTAAATTAGCAAATAATTCAAGTCTTAACCTTATTGCTGATGTTGAATTTCTGGTAACATTTATTTCTATAGAAACTCCTATAAAGTCTAGCAGTGCGGCCATCATAACAGCTGCTATTAAACTATCTGGTCTACATACCGAAAAAAGCTATAATCTGACTGTAAGGCTTGCTCCTGAAAACGTAACGGTACACTCTATTGCTGAGTGTAACCACATTCAGTAACATCGATTCATAAAAAAACCGCTTCGGCGGTTTTTTTATATTTTCAAGTTTAAAGCTTTGAGTGCACGTTCATAATGCCTTTGTTCAATTATATGGATATCTTTTCGTAGCTCTTTTTCAACTTCATTCTTATCAAACCATTTAAAATCAAAAGATTCTTCTGTATCCTGTAAATCTTCCAGCTCTTTATCATTTACTTCATATATATAAGTTAAACAAATATTACGAGCATCTAAGTGTTCTATATATTCAGAATCATTGTTTAGACATACATCTATTAATTTATCTTCAGTTATTTTTAGAGGGTCTATTTTTATTCGCATTTCTTCGTATGTTTCTCTTACACAGGCCTGTATAAGACCTTCCTTCACTTCTAAATCCACGTGTCCACCAGGATGATCTCTTAAACCAATAAATTCAATATTACCTCTTCTTTTGCCCATTAGTACTTTACCATTTTTAGTAAGTACAACTGTTGCCGCAACAGAGGCATGATGCCAAGGTGAAATATAATGCCATTTACGACCATATAACATGCGTAAAAAAAGCTGTGCGATTTTATATCGCACAGCTTTAGGATTAATTGGAATAGGCATTATTTTTTAAGCCTTTTCCAAATACGTTTTTTAAGCAGTATTGTTAAGATTGCAAAAAGGAACAGGTAAATTAATACATATACACCTAGTTTTTTACGTTCTAATAATTCAGGTTCTGCTGTCCATTGCATAAAGTATGTAACATCATGCGCCATTTGCTTAATTGTTGCAGGTGTATCATCAGCGTACTCAATTAATTCATCCATTAAAGGTGCTGGCATTGCAATATTATGACCAGGAAATGCTGTATTATAATTCATACCTTCAAAACTGATAGGAACTTCCTCTGCGTAACCAGTTAAGATAGCGTAAACGTAATCAGCTCCGCCACCACGTGCTTTGTTCATTATGGAAAGATCTGGAACGTCTTTACCATAAGAATCCATAGCATCTTCTTTAGTAAGCATAGATTTTAGCGGGCTATTTAATTTAACATCCATTTCTGTTGCCATAGTAATGGCTTCTGCTTCACTAAAACCAACTTCCATTAAATTACGATGAGAAATATATTTAAAACCGTGGCAGCTCATACATACTTGTGTTGCCACAGCATATCCACGTTTAATTTTATCTTTTTCCCAATTTGCACTAATGCTATTAAATGACCATTCTTGTTTTGCAACTTCTGGCCCACTGCTTGCCAACGCTGTACCAGATACAATCAAAGAAGCTACTAGAATAAATAATATTTTTTTCATTTTTATATCTCCTCTGGGATTGGTTTAGTTTTTTCAAACTTACTAACAATAGGAAGTAGTAAGAAATAAGCAAAGTAAATTGCTGTAGCAACCTGACCAATTATAATATAGCTGCCTTCTGGTGGTTTAGAACCAATCCAACCAAGCACAAGAAAATCTATTACTAAAATAAGGAACATCCATTGGAATGTTGGGCGATAACGACCTGAGCGTACCTTACTTCTATCTAGCCAAGGCAATACAAATAGAATTGCGATTGATGCGCCCATAGCAACAACACCCAAAGCCTTAATAGGAATAGCACGTAAAATGGCATAGAACGGTAAGAAATACCATTCTGGCACAATATGCGGGGGTGTTTGTAGTGGGTTTGCAGGAATATAGTTATCTGCATGACCTAAATAATCTGGTAAAAAGAAAACCATAAAACAGAAAGGAATTAAATATAATGCAATCCCTACTGTATCCTTAGCTGTGTAGTAAGGATGAAATGAAATGAAATCTTCTTTTTTCTTCAAATCTTTACCTGTTGGGTTATTAGATTTGTTGTGATGCAATGCCCAAAGGTGCAAGAACACAACCCCAACAATAAGGAATGGGAATAAGTAGTGTAATGAGAAAAAACGGTTTAAAGTAGGGTCTCCAACATTAAAACCACCCCAAAGCCAAACAACTAAATCTTCACCAATAAATGGAATAACAGAGAATAAGCTAGTAATAACTTTAGCGCCCCAATAGCTCATTTGTCCCCATGGAAGAACGTAGCCCATAAAGGCTGTAGCCATCATCATAAAGAATAGGATAATACCCATCCACCACAAAACTTCACGTGGTGATTTATAACTTCCATAATACATCCCTCTTCCAATATGTAAGTAAACAACTATAAAGAAGAAACTTGCACCAGTAGCATGTAAATAACGAATAATCCAACCCCCTTCAACATCTCTCATAATGTGCTGGATTGAATCAAAAGCTAAATTGATATCTGGCTTATAATGCATAGCCAAAAAGATACCTGTTAAAATTTGTAAGACTAAAGCTACACCAGCTAAAGATCCAAAGCTCCACATCCAATTAAGGTTTTTAGGTGCTTTGTAATCTACTAAATGTTCTTTTACATAACTAAAAATAGGAAGACGATCATCAAACCATTTTATTGCTTTTTTACACATAACTATTATCTCCTATTAACCGATACGCAGCGTATCATCATCTAAAAATGTATAAGGTGGGATCTCTAGATTTGTTGCTGCTGGGCCTTTACGTAATCTGCCAGAAACATCAAATTGAGAACCATGACATGGGCATAACCAGCCACCAAAATCACCACCATCCATTGGTACGCAACCAAGATGAGTGCAAACAGCCATTGTGACTAGCCATTTTGGATTTTGAACTCTTGCTTCATCATCCGCAGGATCTAATAATTCCTTGGATGTATTTTCTTTGCGTGCATGAGCAATTTCATTATCTGTACGATGTCTTACAAATACAGGCTTTCCTTGCCACAAAACGACTTTACCTGCTCCTGCTTCAATTTCAGTTAAATCTACATCCAAAGTTTTTTCAGCAAGAACATTTGCAGCTGGATTCATTGATTTAACAAATGGTGTTGCAGCACAGGCAGCACCTATTGCGGCAAATCCTACTGTTACATCTGCCAAAAATTCTCTTCTACAAGCGCAAGAGTCACCTTCTGGAGCTACTTCTGTTTTATTTTCTACTTTTTTAGACATTGAGAAATCCTGATTTCTTATTCATTTTTATAAAAATTTCCCAATACTATACCCAAAGTTGCCTTTTTATCCAAGCATGATTTATAAAATTATAATCAGCCTTGCAGTTTCCCTATACTAAGGTATTATATCCATCTATTATGTAAAAAAATAAAAGGATGCGACACGTTCTCATGTATATAAAATATATTGCTATCTCCACATTAGTCTTATTCAGCGCAACAGCCGCTAATGCCCAAATGTACACAGAGGTTAAAAAGCCATCAGAGCAGCTGTATGAACTCACAGTTCCAGATACTAAAGTACTTAAACATCTTAAAGCAAACTTAAAAGAATTAGTAACCCAACGTCTAGAATCACCAGAAGTTGGTGCAGGAAAAAAAGAATTAAATTACTTCAAAGCTGATATTCAAAAGATATATACTGAAATGAATAAAGTTGTTCATACCTTTTGGGCAAAAAAGAAAAAAGAAATAATAAGTGTATATACAGCCAACCTAACACCAGAAGAATTGATCGTATATAATAAGTATCTTTCAGCTAAAGAATCTAAAGATATAGAAAAAAAACGCCCCGTTATCAATGCAAAAGTTAATAAATTACTACAAGAATGGGTAGAGCAAAACTTAGATAGGCGCATTAAAACTCTGTCGGAGAAAATAATTCAACGCCAACTAAACGTAAATGAGTAAAGGAAACTAATAATATGACACTTAAACTTGCAATTAATGGTTTTGGCCGTATTGGACGTAATGTTTTACGTGCTGTATATGAATCTGGCAGCACGGATATAGAAGTCGTTGCTATTAATGATTTAGCCCCACTAGAAACTAATGCTCATCTTTTTAAATATGATTCTGTTCACGGAATTTTTAATGGTGAAGTAGTCCAAGACCTTGGTAAAATGTTTGTTAATGGTAGATCCATTAAAGTATGCGCAGAGCGTAATCCAGCAGATTTACCATGGGAAGAATTAGGTGTTGATATTGTACTAGAATGTACAGGTTTTTTTACAGCCCATGAAAAAGCATCTATGCATTTAACAGCAGGAGCTAAAAAAGTTCTTATTTCTGCACCAAGCGGTGATGCAGACAAAATGGTAGTATTTGGAGTAAACCACAGGGAACTTAGAGCAGAACATAAAATTGTTTCTAACGCTTCATGTACAACAAACTGCTTAGCACCAGTTGCCCAAGTTTTACACGATGCCATTGGTATAGAACAAGGATTAATGACAACTATTCATTCATTCACCAATGACCAAAGCCTCCTTGATGTTGCTCATTCCGATATGCGCAGAGCACGTAGTGCCAGCCTTTCCATGATCCCTACAAGTACGGGTGCAGCTAAGGCTGTAGGTAAAGTATTACCTAGTCTAAATGGTAAATTAGATGGTTTTTCTGTACGTGTGCCAACACCAAATGTATCTGTTGTAGATTTAACATTTACACCAAGCAGAAAAACAACTGCAAAAGAAATTAATACAGTTATCCAACAAGCAGCAGATAGTAGATTGCAAGGTGTTCTTGCTTATAATACGGCTCCACTTGTTTCTATTGATTTTAACCATAATCCACATTCTAGTATATTTGATGCGACACAAACTCGTGTTATGGAAAGCGGAAACTTCGTTAAAATACTTTCTTGGTACGATAACGAATGGGGATTCTCTAACCGTATGCTAGATGTTGCAAGATACATGGGTACTCTATAAATATATGACTACCTATAAAACACTAGATGACTTTGATTTAAAAGGAAAACGTGTATTAGTACGTGCAGATTTAGACGTGCCAATGGATGAAAACTTTAACATTACAAATGATATCCGTTTACGTGCAACATTACCTACCGTAAATTACTTAATAAGTCAGGGTGCAAAAACTATTTTACTTGGTCACAAAGGTAGACCAAAAGGTGAAAGAGTTTTTAATTTAAGCCTAAAACCTATTGTTAAGCCGTTAGCAAAATTACTGGATAAAGATGTTTCATATAGCAAAAATTGTGCTGGCCCATTAGCTGAAAATGATATTTCATCAATGGAAAATGGTGATGTTCTTGTTCTGGAAAATAGTCGTTTTGAACCAGGTGAAACAATAAACTCAGAAAAACTTAGCAAAGAATTTGCAAGACTAGCAGATATTTATATAAATGATGCCTTCGCTACTTCTCACCGTACTCATGCATCAACATTTGGTATTGCTAAATTTATGGAGAACAAAGGAATTGGTAGGGCTTTTCAAGAAGAAGTGGAAACTCTTTCCAAAATAATGACAAGTGCCCAAAAACCATTCTTAATTATTATTGGTGGAGCAAAAATTTCTACTAAAATTGGAGTACTAGAAAACCTTGTACCAAAAGCAGACCAAATGATTATAGGTGGTGCTATGGCAAATACATTTTTAGTAGCAAAAAATTATCCTATAGGTCGTTCATTATATGAACCAGAAAGCGTGGATATAGCAAGAGGAGTATTAACAACTGCTGGTGTTACTGGCTGTCGGTTACAACTTCCTCATGGTGTTACAGTGGCTGATGAATTAAAAGAATTTATAGCAACAAGATCAGTTTCTATTGAAGATGTAAAACCTACAGATATGATTTTAGATGTAGGACAACGTACCTTAGATATTTGGCAAAAAATTATCGATAAAGCTGGTACAATTTTATGGAACGGCCCTGTAGGAGCATTTGAAACAGAACCTTTTGATGTTGGTTCAAGTTTTATTGCTCATGCCGTAGCAAACAGTAACGCATTTACTGTTATTGGTGGTGGAGATACCCTTGCAGCAGTCCAAAAATCTGGTGCAGATATGACTAAATTCAACTATGTATCTACCGCAGGTGGTGCAATGCTTGAATTTTTAGAGGGTAGCGAATTACCAGCACTGGAAGCACTTATGGATTCATCGCAGGATGAAGAAAATATAAAAGAAACAGGCTAATTACTAACCATCTTGTTCATCCTTACTACTACGCAACTTAGCAAAATCTACAGCAGATTCAGCTTTTAAAAACAGATTACTTTTTAATTCTTCTTCTAGTGTAGATGGAACTGTTGGGGCATTTTGATCTCTTAAATAACAAACTTCTTCATAACGAATAAGCAAGTCCCTATTTTCTGGTTCTTGAGAAAGGGCAAATTCTAAATTCTCTTTGGTATATTCATGAGCACAGTAAATATCTGTTTCATGAGGAAGTGATTTAATTCTCCACAAGCTTAAAAACATTTCATCTGCTGTTCCTTCAAAAAGCTTACCACATCCAGCAGAAAACAGTGTGTCTCCACAAAATAAAGCTCGAGATTCTTCAAACCAATACATAATATGACCGTCTGTATGCCCAGGAGAAGCAATAACTTGTGCATAACAATGACCAAGTTTAATTTCATCACCATCTTCAACACCTTTATCTGCGGCAGGTATAACACCTCTCTCTGCATCAAAAAGGCTTGAAATAACTTTGCAACCATATTTTTTCTTCAATACTTCGTTACCACCAACATGATCTGTATGATGATGAGTATTCCAAATAAAGTTTAAAGTCCTGTCACCAAGTGCTTTTATAATAACTTCAGGATCACCAGGATCTATCACACACGTTTCACCTGTTTCACTACACGTAAGTAAGTATAGGTAATTATCTTCAAATGCTGGTATTTGTTCAATTTGTAAGGTCATAGTAATTTTACTTTAATAATTAATTATATAATATATTGATTTACCCTAAACAAAAGAAATTGTAAACATCAGTTATAAGCATTATTATAATATCCATGGATATTTTAAAACTGCGAGACTGGTACAGAACACCAACAGGACACACTGTTAGACGTACATTACAGCCATATTTTAATAAAATTTGGCCAAATGTAGCAGGTAAACAAATTTTGGTTGTTGGTTATGGGTGTCCATATATAGGGTTAACTCAACGTGAAGCCCATGTTTATTGTGCTATGCTTGGTGAAATGGGTGTCATGCACTGGCCAAATGGACAACAAAACAGATCATTTATGACATGGGCTAGTGAACTTCCTCTACCAGATAATTTTTTTGACCATATTTTAATTATTCATGGCCTAGAATTTTGTGAGTCGGCAGAAAAAATGCTCCACGAATGTCAAAGAGTACTTAAAGATGACGGAAGTATTTTAACAATTGTACCAAATCGTAATAGCCCTTGGTCGCGCCGTGAAATATCCCCACTTGCTAAAGGGCATCCATATAGTGCTAATCAACTCCATAAAATAATACGCAATACAAACCTTATTCCTATACATACTGAATATGCATTATTTACCCCTCCTACCCGCCAAAAATGGATATTAAAAGCATCCTCTACTTTTGAACAAACAGGTAAACATATTTTCACTCTTCTTGGTGGTTTTCTTATAATGGAAGCTCAAAAAGATTTATATGCGGGCTCTGTTATAAAACCAGGAATTAAAAAGCGTTATACGGTGCCTACTCCAGCTACTTCTACTACTTATAGCCGTAACTCTAAATAATAATTATTTACCCTTGTATTTTGTATACAGATGGCTATAATAAGGTTGTTATACTAATCTATTTTTGTCCTTTTCCCACTTTTACAGGTGATATATGTTTAAATTATTTAATAAAGTTATGGGTAGCCCTTGGCCTTACCTAATAATTACACTTAGTGCTATTTCCTTTATTGTTTATGAAGGAGAACAATCTTTTGATGCAAAAACATACCTTAAACAGGAATGTCATTTTCCAGATATTATTATTGAAGGGTATATTGTAGTACATCAAAATGATTTTCGTACCCTTATGAAAACACCCATTCCACAAAGATCATGTCCTACTTTGGAGATTAATTATGACAGATCATAATAAAATACCTCGCAATAGAAAATTTGCAAAAGAACGCTACTTTTGGCTATTTATGTTAGCCTCAGGTATCCTTATTTTTACTTTATCCTAACTGGAGAAATTTATGAAAAATTCAAAAGGCTTTACCTTAATTGAGGTCATGATTGTTGTTGTTATAGCAGCTGCTATCATCGGAGCTATAACCAAATTTCAAAATATGAGAACAGAAGCTAACATAAAATACCTTGAACAAAACTGCTCTCTAGATAATAAGACAGCTACTGTACAACAAACAATCTTTCGGAGTGAAATAACAACAGCACGGCACAACCTTAGAAGCACTGGTGTTGTTCATTGTCCAGTAGGTCAGCCGAGTATATCCACATCTAAACCTAAGCAATTAACACCTGCTAAAATCAATGCCGTAGCAATAGAAGAACATGCTCTCAAACTTACCGAAATACAAAGTCAAATTACTGAACTTGTACAAGGTCAAGATGTATTTAATACAGAGTATGAGAATAACATTGCTAAAATTCAGCAAACAATGCAACAAATCATTGATAATGGAGATGCTACACAGCAAGAAATTGCTAACTTAAATGCTAATATACAGCAAGTACAGGCTAATAAAGCATCACAAGATGCAGCAACAGCCGAAGTATTGCAAAATTTAGCAAATATTTATGCTCCTCCTTCTCCTGTTGTAGAAATTATTAACAGTGGTGATGCACAGAATTCCTCAAATGAGGTTGATGACACTACTACTAACTCAACAATTGATAATTCTACATCTATTAACTAAGTAACGTAATATTACCGCTCTGTATATCAGGGCGGTTTTTTATTGACTTATCGTATACATAAAGATAAGTTAGTGATGTAATCATATCTATTTATACCTTTTCCCCCAACCTTGGATACCTCCCTATGAAACCCTTAAAAGGCTTTACCTTAATTGAACTAATGCTTGTTGTTGCCATTATTGCTATTTTAGCTGCCGTTGCTATACCTGCTTATCTGGAATCTGTGGATCGCCAGTATCTTTATACAGAATGTAAGATGGATCAAAAAAATGTAAGTGATTACAGAAGAGATAATCCAGACGCAGTACGTAATATGCGAATTAAATTTGAAGAAACTGGTGAAAAAGTTTGTCCAAAAGATATTGTTGTAAAACCAGATCAATTATCACCTGCTGAGCTAAATGCTCAAAAGATAGCAGAGCTAACAAAAGCTTTTAATGAACACTCAACACGAGCGCAAGATGTTATTGAGCACAACAATACTGAACTGGAAAAAATTCTATCAGATCATAAACAGCTCATAGAAAGTACTATACAAGCAATAGAAGGTCTATCAGCAGTAGATAACAAAACAACAGATATAATTGCTGAATTAAACGCTAATATACAGCAAATACAAGCTAATAAAGCATCACAAGATGCCCAAACAGCCGAAGTATTGCAGAATTTAGCAAATATTTATGCTCCTCCTGCTCCTACTACAGGAGTTATTGAAGACAATGATGCAACAAGCTCTGCAAATGATATTGATAACACTACTATATCTGAAACTGAGGTACTCCCATCCACAAATGAAAAATCAGACATGCAGCAAGCCAAAAAAGATATTGAATCTCTGATAGGTAAAAGCATAGATGGAATGAGCCACTCTGATGTAATAGATGCTATGAAAGAAGCAAATAGTCAAAAAATGCTAGAAGACGCGAAAAAAAATTCTCCTTCTAAGCCTGCTCCTCCAATTCTGTATCAATAATACTAGTAACGATCAGTAAATTAAACCACCCTTTACACATATGGGTGGTTTTTTATTGACTTAATGTATACAAAAGAATAGGTTAATCGTGTAATTATATCTATTTATACTTTTTACCCCGACATCGGAGACATCCTTATGAGAAAATCATTAAAAATTTCTGGTATTATTATACTATCAGTATTAGTCACAACTCTTTCTGGCTGTTCATGTAGCAAAACAACCAAAACATATTTAATGCAAAACTGTGATATGTCTAAGCCAGAAGCAAGAGCTTTTTACAAAGCAGATAAAAGTGTAGCAGCTAGACATGAAGCCGACAAAACCTGCCCTGTGATAGAAGTTACAACCGCAGAACTCGCCGAGAAAATCGAAGAGATGCAACAATCCACAAATGCAGAGCTTGCACACCTTGCCCAGCAAATACAAAATATTATTGATAATAAATCTGCAACAGAGGAGGAAATTGCAAAGATACGTGATTCTTTAAATAAAATGAAGGATAATCAATCTGCAAAAGATTCCCAACTAGCTGATGTACTTCGTGATTTTGCTGATACTCTAGCTAAGTAATAACGATTAAAAACCCGCCTAATATAGGTGGGTTTTTTGTGTTTAGTCACAACCTAAAAACATTATAAAATCTATACCTAATAGTTATTTCTATTTTTGCCTTTACAACATATATAGCAGATCTATTTAAATAATAATTTAGGCTTGACTTTTGTATACACAGTGGTATTATATGCATATAAATTTATATTTCTTACCTTTTCTATTCATTAATTTTTGGAAAAATTCTTATGTCTAATATCTCTTGGCTAATTACCGCAATACTTCTAACTTCTTTAGTAGCGATCTTATCTCTTGGCCCTACCGAGGCAACAGTTTCTAAAAAATACTTAATTGCTCAATGTTATATGAATAACTCTAATGCTGGAATATTTGTAACACTTAATCCTAAAATTGCTCACCAACATAGCAAAGATTTCACCTGTCCAGATAAAAATTTAACGAACTAGTTTTAATAAAAAAACCGTCCTTGTGGCGGTTTTTTTTATGTTTATTAATCAATTTGGCACACAGGTTGCATTGTATACCGTGAGCATAAAAAAGGAATAATGTGATTAATCAATAAATTGGGAGAGATTCTATGCTTGCAACAATTAGTAACAGGCTTAAAAAAGTAACGACAAAGAATGCAGAAAAAGTGATGTTTAATCATACCTTTCGTTGTCCTATAGAAGCATGGTTTGAAAAAACAGATACGAACAAATATGGTTGGACTATAGCCTTTTTTGCCCCTCATCCTAAATTATTGGAAGAATTTAAATCGGCTATTTTTAAGCAAAGTGTGTCTTATATTGAACAAAGGGCAGAAAAAAAGATCACAGAATTATCTTTTGAGGATATTGAAACACTTTCTGGTGCACTTAATATCAAATCATTTTATAACTGCCAACGTAAATCATACTAAATTTAAGGGAGAGAAATTATGCGTATTCACGATATTATGGAAAGCGTAGAACAAACGCTAGAAGCTATAGGCAATAAAACATCTGTTAAAGATGCTGTTACTGCCATGTTCAGAAAGAAAGCACACGCTTTATTAGTAACAGACAAAAGTGGGAATCTTGTAGGAATTATCACCGAGCGTGATATAGCAAGAGCATTAGGTGAGCATGGAAAAGATGCAGCAATGTTACCTGTAAGCGAAATTATGTCTCTAGATTTAGTTATTTGCCAACCAGATCAATCTGCTCAAGAAGCATTATCCATGATGGGAAAAAATCAAGTTAGAAATTTACCTGTAGTTGCAGATAATGGCCATATGTTAGGTGTTGTTGGTATTATGGAATTGGTACAATCTGTGTTGAATTAGCCAACTAGTGGGATTTTAATAGTCATTATTAAGTTAAAGAGTTAGAATAACTTTTAACAATTATAAAAAGCTAAAAACTCATGATTCCACGTTACTCACGACCAGAAATGTCAGCTATATGGCAAGATGAAAATAAATTCCAAATTTGGTTAGATATTGAAACCTACGCTTGTGAAGCACAGGCAAACTTAGGTGTTATTCCTAAAGAAGTTGTGACAGATATCCAAAAAAAAGGTGCATTTGAAGTAGCCCGCATTCTGGAAATTGAAAAAGAAGTAAAACATGATGTTATTGCCTTTTTAACAAATGTTGCAGAACATGTTGGTGATAATTCTCGCTATGTTCACCAAGGTTTAACATCCTCTGATATTCTTGATACTTGCCTTGCTAAACAACTTTCACAAAGTGCAGATATTTTACTAAATGATTTAGACAAACTATTAGAAGCACTTAAAAAACGTGCTTTTGAACATAAAAATTCTCTTTGCATGGGCAGAAGCCACGGAATACACGCAGAACCAACAACTTTTGGTTTAAAATTAGCTGGTTTTTATGCAGAATTCGAAAGAAATAAAAAACGTTTACAACAAGCTAAAGAAGAAATATCTACCTGTGCATTAAGCGGTGCAGTTGGTACATTTGCTCATATTTCACCTAAAGTAGAAGAATATGTTGCAGAAAAAATGGGCTTAAAATCAGAACCAATTTCAACTCAAGTTATCCCAAGAGATAGACATGCAATATTTTTTAGCGTACTAGGAGTTATTGCCTCTTCCATGGAACGCTTGGCTGTTGAAATTCGTCATTTACAGCGTACAGAAGTACTAGAAGCACAGGAATATTTTGATAAAGGTCAAAAAGGTTCAAGTGCTATGCCTCATAAAAAGAACCCTATTTCTAGTGAAAATATTACTGGCTTAGCTCGTATTGTAAGAATGGCAGTGACTCCAGCAATGGAAAATGTGGCGTTGTGGCATGAACGTGATATTTCTCACTCTAGTGTGGAACGTATGATTGCACCAGATAGTACAATTACCTTAGATTTTGCGTTAGGGAGACTTACAGGCCTAGTTGAAAAATTAATTATTTATCCAGAAAATATGTTAAAAAATATGAATCAGTTTGGTGGATTAACTAGTTCTCAACGTGTTCTATTAGCACTAACCCAATCTGGTGTTAGCCGTGAGGATGCTTACCGTATTGTCCAAAAAAATGCTATGCAAGTTTGGGAAAATGGTGGGCATTTAAAAGATTTACTAGAACAAGACGAAATGGTAACAAACAACCTTAATAAACATGAGTTAGCAGAATTATTTGATGATATGTATCACTTAAAAAATGTTGATGTTATTTTTGATAGAGTTTTTAAATAAATAGCTTGCCACAACCTTAAAAACCACGATATCATGATAGATGAAACTTCTATTTCCAAAGAACATCATAAAAAAGGGAAATTCTTTCCCAACATTTCTGAACAATCAAAGAAAGATGAAAATATGACTATTCAAGCTGTTGTAGGTATCAATTGGGGTGACGAAGGTAAAGGTAGAATGATTGATTACCTAGCACAAACTGCAAATGCAGTTGTTCGTTATCAAGGAGGGAATAATGCAGGGCATACTGTAGTAAATGACCTAGGAGAATTCAAGCTTCACCTTATTCCATCTGGTATATTCAACCCTGAAACACTAAATATTTTAGGGCCTGGAATGGTAATTAACTTAGAAGCCTTATGCGCAGAGATAGCAGAACTTGAAGAAGCTAATATAGATATTTCATCATTAAGAATTAGCGACCGAGCAACAGTTTGTTTCCCCTACCATCAATGGGAAGATATGTGGGAAGAAGAACGTTTAGGTAAAGCTGCATTTGGTTCAACTCGTCAAGGAATTGCCCCAGCTTATGGTGATAGATATATTAAGAAAACAATTCTAGTTGGTGAACTTTTAGATCCTGAAAATTTACGTACCCGCCTCTCCCATATTTTAAAATGGAAAAACGTTGTGGCGGAAGGTGTTTATGGCAAAAAAAATGCAATAGATTTAGAAGAAATGTTAGCTTGGGCAGAAAAATGGACTGCTAAAATAAAACCATATATTTGTGATACAACAGCTATACTTGAAGAAAAAGCAAGTAAGGGTGAAAATATTTTATTTGAAGCTCAACTTGGTGCGTTGCGAGATATTTACTATGGAATTTATCCTATGACAACTTCTTCTCCTACTATTGCAAGCTACGCCCCAGTTGGCGGAGGGTTATTTAATCACAAAGTAGAAGAAACTTTAGGGGTTATGAAAGCATTTTCAACATGTGTTGGTGCTGGGCCATTTGTAACAGAGCTACACGGTGAAGAAGCAGAAAAACGTAGAAAACTAGCAAATGAATATGGTGCAACAACTGGAAGACCTCGTAGAATTGGTCATTTTGATGCTGTAGCTTCTAAATATGGCTGTATGGTGCAAGGAGCAACAAGTGTTGCCATAACAAAACTAGATAGTTTAAGCGGTTGGGGAGATTTAGAAATTTGTACTCATTACGAAATTGATGGTGAAAAAATAGATACCTTCCCTCTTAACCATATTCAGGATAATGCCAAGCCTGTTTGTATAACTATGCAAGGGTGGGATGAAGATATTTCTGGTTGCCGTTCATTTAATGAACTACCAAAACCAGCTCAAGAATATGCCTTAAAAATTGAAGAGTTAGTTAATGTTCCTATTGAATATATTTCTGTTGGACCAGAGCGTGAAGCTTTAATTATTATGGATAACAAAACACCTATTGCTTGTGCTTCATAGCAAAAAAATACCGCCCACATGGGCGGTATTTTTTTATATTATTTTACGCAATTCATAGCTTCAAGGACTAATCTTTACAAAAAGCCCCATGTTCAATAAAATATAAAGCCTGAGAAATTACATTTTTATCCTTTACCATAAATAAATGATCTACAGGAAGAGTTATATGATCTCTCATACCTTTAATTTTAGTACTATCAACAGAAACAGTTCCATCACTAGCCTTTTTAATAAGCGCATAACCAGCAGGGTTAATAACTTTACTACCAGCAATAATACCTAAATCATAATGTACATTATACTTTTTCTGGTTAACAAAACTTTCTGAATCATCAGTTGCTAACTGCTGTCCAGCAGGGCCAAATATTTTCTTAAATATATAATTTAAGTTTTTATGACGTTTAAAAAAGTCAACAATCTCACTACCATTATGTGGTGGAGAAAGCATAACTACTCTGCCTAGATTAGGTATTTTATGTTTAGCCAAATAAGCATGTAATAACAACCCTCCCATAGAATGGGTTACAAAGTGAATTTTACCTTCTATTGATAAATCTTTAAGCTTTGCAGATAAGAAATCTTCGGCTAAATCTTCAATGGCTTGTGTGCGTGATGGATAATGAATATTTAATGTTTTATATCCATTTCTTTCAAAATATATTTCTAACTTGCGCATACAATTATCTGTGCGTAAAATACCGTGTAAAAGAACTATTGTATTTGATTGATGTTCCATAAATTATATTCCTAAAAGTGAAATAAAGATAAATTTGTATATTTAATGTATACTTTTTAATCTTACTTGCCAAGAAAATAAGTAAATGCTATATTGCACTTGAATTTAAATCTTCTTTTTCTTTTTCCCACTCACTTGAGGTTATTATCTAATGAAAACGCCAGAACAAGAACAAATTTTCAAAGTTATTCAAGGTACTTATGTGGTATTTGATTATGTCATTACTAAAAAAATTATTAATGTTTCGGCAACTCCAAAACATTTTTTTGAACATACGGAAGATACGCCAGAACCAATGCTATCTCTAATTACAAGAAAAGAAACATTAAAAGAAGACCCTCCATACTTTAATGATAGTATGCTTGATAGATATCCTTTGGATGTAAAAAATGAAGAGTCTTTTTTAGATGAAGCATTACAACATGCAAGAGAGATTACTAAACAGCAGCTACAAGAAGCATCGTAAAATAAAAAAGCCTCTATGACAGAGGCTTTTTTTGCAGTTAAAAGGTTAATACTTTCTTTCAACTTCCCAACATGGTCCCCATGATCCATCATATTTAAGTAAATATAAGCAACAGTTTGTTTTACGCCAGTACGTAAATACATGGCCTTCTTGTTCTGTTTCTCGTACTTTACTTGCTTCTGTTCGGTTACCTGCGCTATCAAATTGATCCATTGGGGCTTCTAACCCATCTGCTTCTAATTGATCCATAGTAGCCTGTTCTTCTGCTGTATATGATGTTGTATTAGTTGAACCAGTACCAACCTTAGCTGCATCCATTAATGGCTTAAATGGTGATAATAAATAGTCATAAGCCCCTGTTTTTGCATCTGCTATTGCTTTTTTCAAATCAAAGCCATGTTTGCTTTCCCATCTTAAATCTTCTGCTGTCCCTGCTGTGAAACATTTAGTTTTATGTGGGAAATCCATATTGATTTTCATAGGTGCTTTAGCGGCAGCTGTTGGGTGGTCTTGGATAGTCATTATTGATACAGCTAATTTATAAGCACGGTATCCTGCTAACGCTGCGGCAATTTTTGCATCACGGTGATATACAAATCCATTTTGTGGTTCTAGTGGACCCCAACTACCTACGCAACCAATCCAATCTTCGGTTGCTGCAAGTAATGAACCATCTCCCATAGATCCTAAACCTATATCTGTCCCAATTGAGCCAAGAGCACATGGTAAATGACCAACTGTACCTATCATACCTTTAATTTGCATAGCCTTAGGAATATCTTTTCCTCTCCATGATTGAGCACTCATTTCAGACATAAAACCAGGCCATAATCCTGTTGGATCCATTTTAGATGCCATACCGAATGCTGCTTGTTTTAAAGCACCATCAAATGTTGCAGCTTTGTATAAATCCATTGCTGTGTTCATATAACCTACAGCATCACTAAGCCCCATACCATCGCTATTTTCATCAAACAAGCCTAAATCTGGTAGGTATTCATCCATCACATCTTCTATTTCATCCATTGGAATATATTCATCAACAAATTCATCAACGGCAGCTTCTAGCTCTGCTGTCTCCTCTTCAAATATACTTTTTACAAATGCTTTAGCTTCTGTTGCTTGTTCATCTACGAATTGCTTAGCTGCATCGGTATAAACTTTTACTTCATCTTTTACCATATTAGTAATAACTTCAGTTTCTTCTTTAAATGCTTTGTATGCTTCACTTTCTTTTAACATCTTCTGGGCTGCTGGTATACCTTCTACCATTGCCATACCAATAGCACCTTGAACCACAGCATCTCCCCACATTCCTACAGCGTTACCACTAGAATCACAGTCTCCACCTAATTGATTTATACGCTTATCTATTTCTGCTAAAGCAGCATCTGTTTCTTTTTCTGCTTCTCCAAAGCTATCATTTATTGTGTTCTGCATGTATT